>Ga0315312_1000001_pt1 | contig 2229620 bp, 2397 predicted proteins | sample TDP7_MG_FD_203629 | JGI IMG/M metagenome (GOLD analysis project Ga0315312, IMG submission 203629) | Freshwater sediment microbial communities from Lake Towuti, South Sulawesi, Indonesia - TDP7 | ecosystem: Environmental > Aquatic > Freshwater > Lake > Sediment | place: Indonesia: South...
GGCAATGAACGTCCGACAACCTACTCTTGGCTGGATGATCAGAAACCTTTAAAGAGTTCTCCTTTCTCTTTTCGGATAAAGGAGACGGAAAAAACGAAACTGGACCACATCTGTGGGTTCTGCTTAAAAAGCGGAATATTATGTTCAAAGTGCCAGAGGAAACTTAAGTCAGGAGAGGTGAGTGAGGTAGATTTAGAAATCGCCCGCTTACTTTTGTCGCTCGAAGACAGGTATCCTTCTCTTCAAGACGTTTACTTTCACAAGGCTGTGGAAGCCAATGGCGTTTTAGCCGTAGTCGTCAAACGAGGCGACATGCCCCATCTATTAGGTTATGGTGGGAAAATCCTCAAGGCCTTGGGTGAAAAGACGGGAAAAAAAATCCGCATCTTAGAGCAGGAGGTAGACGACAGAAAATTCTTAGAGGATCTCTTTGCACCTCTGAGCATTCTCACGATAAACACTATATGGTTGCCTGACGGAACCACCGAGACAAGAGTTATTTTAAGAAAAAGAGGAAGAAGGTGGGCTCCAATGAACGTGGAAGCATTGAAGGAAATCGCCCAAAAAGTCCGTGGAATAACTCTTAGAGTGGAGTTTTCTGGTTAACAGATGGGTTTCCCATGAAAACCGACAAGCTAGGAGACTGGCACAGAACCCATTATTCAGCAGATATAAAGCCTGAACTAGATGGAAAGGAAGTCTTGGTTCTAGGCTGGGTTCAGGAAATCCGAGACCTAGGCGGCATACGATTTATCATTCTTCAAGACAAAGAAGGAACCGTCCAAATCACTATTCCCCGCGACAAGGCTAGCAGCAGGGTGACGAAAAAGGCTGACGCGCTTCAGAGACAATACAGCGTCGGCGTGAAGGGAACTGTTAAAAAAATGGAAAAGGCTCCTGGAGGAGCAGAAATCATTCCCAGCGAAATTCGAATATTGGGGATAGCGCGACAGCCTCTGCCCTTAGACATAACGGGTCGAACTCCCGCGGAAATAGATGCGCGGCTGGATGCGCGTGTTCTTGATCTGCGTCGAGACGAAAGCCAAGCCATCTTTCGAGTTCAACACGTTGCGTTGGAAGCGACGCGAAACTTTCTATCTAAACAGGGCTTCATAGAGGTTTACACACCAAGAATCATTACTTCCGCCACTGAAGGTGGAGCCGCGCTTTTTCCAGTGGCTTATTTTCAACGCGAAGCCTTCTTGGCGCAGAGTCCCCAATTATACAAGGAACAACTGATCTTGGATTTTGAGAAGGTTTTTGAGATAGGTCCCTTTTTCAGAGCTGAGGAATCGCATACTCGCCGCCACCTAAGCGAATTCATTTCCATCGATATTGAAGAGGCCTTTGCAACAGCAGACGACGTAATGAAAGTCCTTGAAGAACTCATAAGTCACGTGTGTAGAGATGTGAAGGAAAAGTGTGAGAGAGAGCTGAAAATTCTGAAACATAAGGTGGACGTTCCCGAAACGCCCTTCAAACGTTTCACCTATGACGAAATACTGCGAGAATTGGCGGAAGAGGGGATAGGTATTCCATGGGGTGAGGACATCCCCACTCCAGCCTTCAGAACTTTGGGAAAACTTCATCCCTACTATTACTTCCTAACTGACTGGCCAACCAAATCGAAGGCTTTTTACATTAAACCGCGAGACGACAACCCAGACCTATGCGAAGGCTTCGACCTAATGTGGCACTGGATAGAGATCGCCTCCGGAGGAACCCGCATTCACTCTAAACCCCTCTTAATCAAGAGGTTAAAGGAACAGGGACTACGCCCTGAATCATTCAAATCTCATCTGCAGGCGTTCGATTACGGTATGCCTCCCCACGCTGGGTGGGCCATAGGCTTGGCGAGGCTTGTTATGGCGCTTACCGGAAAGCGGAACATACGGGAGGTTGTGCTTTTTCCGAGAGACCGCTTCAGACTCACGCCCTAACGCATTACCTCAGAGTGTAGGGTTAAAGGCTGAGCAAAAAATAGACCAACTGGCAGTATCTTTTGATGGTTTTCGTTCTTTCTTCTTCGTTGTCGCTTGTATCTATCTTGTAACGTAGATGTGAAGCTTTTAGTTTGAAGTTTTGGATCACCGCCGCACGATCAATCATAACTTACTTGTGGGATACTTGCAAAATAAAACGTTTATGAATTTCTAATCCATCGTGTGTACGTGGAAGGATTTGAAAGGTTTAAAGTTGCGTCAAAATCAATATTTTAGATTCATAAAGCTTTTCTCCATTTTGAATCTTGATTTATATTATGGGGAACGACATGAGTGAAAAGAAGCTTCATTATGGCGTGCGCTTACGAGTAGACCAGCTGAAATATTTGAGAAAAGTTCAGAACCCTTCAGAGTGGATAAGAAAAGCAATAGATGAAAAACGTAAGCGCGAAGAAAAAAGGTAAATCTAAATGACTTCACGAACTTTTATCTGCTTTTCTAAGCAGTTAGAGCCACGGTTAATGCTCGAATGAAAGTTGAAAATTAAAATTCTTCCAGCACATTAGTCTGAGTGTGGTTAGTTTGCAAAAAATAGGTGCTGGTGAAACCGAGTTAAAGTACACGATTGACACTGAGCTTTCCCTTGGAAACTTGAAATTTCTCCCAGAATATTTGAGACGCCATTACCTGCTTGAACACGAAAAATACAGAGACTTCAAAAACATACGCATCATCACTGAAAACGAGGGACAATATCTTTCCTACAGAGTTTTGGTTCCCGAAAAAAATCAGTATGTGGATGTCACGGTTGATGCCAGTATTCCCATAGGGGTAACGATGAAACTCAGTGACCTTGGCATCCCAAAATCTTTTTTGGACCAACTCTACGAGGATCTGTTTCTTATAGTACAATTGTTTGAAGAGGAAATCCGCAAAACCACCTTATACCTTGCTTTTATGCCGGGGGAAAAAGTAATTCCTGAAAGTGAAAGGAGCGGGATACTTGGAAGAATCTTTACGGAATCCATGTTGCCCCTCTTCGTCGCCTTAATGGCCCTCACCTTTCTGTTTTTCTGGATATTCGGCTGGTATGCGCCCCTAATCTTTGTCGGTGTCTCGTTTGTGTTGGCGCTCTTTTCTGGAAAGCTTATAGCCAGAAGTGGCGACTGGAAAATCACTGAAGACCAGCCTGAAATCCACCTCTTACAATACCATTTTTCACCCGGCGAATTCGAAGAGTTCCGTAAGAAATATGCCAAAAAAATCCCTGCAATCAGAAAAGGAATCTATGAGGCCACTATCGCCGTTGACAAGCCCATCGACTGTGAAACGGCTGGTAAGGTTTTTGCAAACTATGGCATAGATTGTGAACCGGAGGATTTCTCCGTCAAGAAGGTGAACCTCTTCCAGATTGTAAAGAAGGCATCGGATAATTTTGGTCTCCCTATGCCAAATATTGTGGTGGTTAACACGATCATTCCAAACGCTGCAGCCGCGGGTCCGAGCCTCGCGCTAGGAACAATAATGGTTACAACGGGGATCATGATGCAACTTGAGGAAGACGAGTTGTTAAGCGTAGTCGGCCACGAGCTAAGTCACCTGAAGGCCCATGATCCCATGGTGATGTTCTCCTTGTCCAGCGCGGAGTTTTTGCTTCGGTTTTATGTGTTTTGGCCCCACCTATTCTACTTCGGTTTTCTATCCTTCTGGATCTATTTCCTAGTGGCAATAGGGCTTATCTATTTCTTCGGAAAGTTCTTAGAGGGTAGAGCTGACCTAGACTCCGCCAAAATGATTGGTCAACCAAAGGTTTTGGCAGAAGCCTTGAGAAAAATCGCCTTCAGAAGACTTTTTCCTCTGTATAAGAGGGAACCCGCTTTTCGAGGCTACCGTAGGTCTGAATGGCTCAGGTTTGACCCGCATCCTCCTGCTTACTTCAGAATTGCCCAGCTTGAAGGCCTCGAGGAACCAGAGAAAATCAAGCATACGTTTCTCAAATCTATCAAGGACGCCCTTCAAGGTTTTCTTCGAGCATAACCTCGCCTAGAATCAACAGCCTTCAAAGTAGTTAAAAACCCGCTTTTATTAGGTCTAGGGGCTTCATGAACTCCCGTAGAACAACAGTTGCATAGGAACCTCTCTGCAGCATAAAGCCCAGCCTCACCCCTCTTTTAGAGGGATTCGCTGAATCTTTGGATGGCCCTTCAACAGAAAAGTTGATTGTGGGCGCTAGGATTGTTCGCAACTCGCCTGGCGCACTTACTTCGGGCATGAATGAAACGTAGAAATTTTGAGGCCTCACCTTTTCGATTTCAAGAATTTCTCTTTCGATTTCTCCTTGCACTCCTTGGGAGGGAGGCTGTTTAAAACCGATAAGTGGAATGGCTGTGCGCATCCTATCCTCCTTTAAGGCCTTCTTAACGGTTTGGAGAGACTGGGCGGTTACTTGTATGAACCCTGTTGTTGGAAGCCCGTGGCTGTCAAGGTTTACTAGGTAGTCCCCGATTTGAGCCTCGTTAAGTGGAAGACCCCTTCTAATCCGTTCACTGAGAAATTTGTTGAAAAGGAAAGACTGGTAGGCTTGAACGAAAAGTTTGCGCAGCTTTAAAGGCAATTCTCGGAAGGCGCCCACAAAGTCCTTTGGTTGTTTCGCCAAGTGACCAAGCATCAGACGTTCATACCCTAGATGCCTTGGAAAACAACGAAGTGCTTCTTCAAAGTTTTGGGTGTCCTGCAGCTGTTTTCGTGCCTCCCTAGATTCGGGGTGTTCATGCGCGCTGGGTTGGGCAAGAAAGGTAAGCGTAGCCTTTTCCAAGTCACCCTGTGCTAGAAAACGGCCAACCACGTGTGTAATGGGTCTAATGGTGCCGAAGCGCTGGTGCCCATAAAAGTTGGGAAACCCTCCCAAACTCGACAACTCGCCTTGTACGTCTTTAACTCGCCGTTCAATAACCGAAGAGGTGCGCGATACTGCCCTGACCACAACTTGAAATTGATTTCCAAGAAGAAGCTGAGAAAAAATCCTTCTTCTGGAAAAATAGAGAGGGCGAAGGGTAATGTCTTTGATTTTGACCTGCAAAACCCGCTCGGGCTGGACGCCACTTATACTAATATGTTGAGCTGTGAGAGCCTTCGCGTCTTTCATACCCGCTATTCGAATGCGCTTGCGGCCTATACCCAAACGCCTTGTAACCTTTTTAACCGCCAAAAGAGTGTCCCAGTTTCGCTTAACCAGCACGCAGATAAGATAGCGTCCCTCTCCAGCGATTTCATAAGTTTCAGCCGGCGAAACCTCAGCCTTCGAACCGTCAACTAGAATTTCCTCAACCACAAAGTCCTCTGGAAACTGGCGGATTCTGCCTCCAATTCCCGGAGATTGGGTGGCGTGAACCTCCATTCCAAGCTCCTTCTCAAGCGTAGGAACCCTCAAGGAATCAGCCTCAAAGGAGATGGAGCTTTCCGGTTATTTCGTCTATTTGGCTGGAAGGAGCGGGGCCTATTCCTAGGCAGGTTATCGTGTTGGGTGGAAGTTCGGTTAAACCTCTGTCGATAACTAATGCGGAAGGTAGCTTCAGTTCCTTAGCTTTTTTCTGAAGCTCCAGAAGCTCTTGTTCAGATTCTGCTCTCACGGCTATTTTACATTGTCCTTCCTTTATCCAAGCTTTCCACCAATCAGAAAAATTCTTTCGCGCTTCCTCAGCTGCAGAAACAGCCGCATGTCCGGCTTGAGCCGCTATCTTCCCCCTACTCATCTTTAAGTCGGTTCGCAGAACAAGGATCTGTTTATATTGAAAGGTAGGTAAATCCGCGCAGGATTTTTCAGTCATCTTCTGACCTCAGCAAGTTATCTATGACGCTATTTTCCTTCTCTCCAACTTATTTTTTTGCTTCAAGGAAAATACCAGAGAAAAGGTTGGCTACCCTACAGCTGTTCCTTGTGTAATCAGAGTCCTGTGACTGTTGCTTGGAAAAGGACATATATTAGAATGAATATGATTCCGCCAATTTGAGATATTCCGCCCCTTGTTAAACAGCGCCAAAGGATGAGATTTGTAGCCAGCACAAACAGGAGAATTTCTGTGAAAGCGGTGATGTCGACTGCAAACGGAGACAAAAGAAGCACAAAACCAAGCACCAAGGTTATGGATGTGAGGTTGGCGCCAATAGCGTCCCCCAATGCAAGATGCACTCGGCCCCGTTTAGCTGCAGTGAGACCAAACGCAAGTTCTGGCAATGATGTGCCCACTGCCACGATTCTTGCCCCTATGAGAATAGGATTAATCCCAAGGGAGTATGCAATGTCAGATGCTGAAGAAACCGCAAAACGAGACGCTACAATAACGATGACTGCACCCACAATAATCCACATTGTTATCCTTTTTTGGCTCTTTCTTTGAGCCAATCGCTCCTTAGGGTCCTCTGACGCAGGGCTCCTTTTCTTAGCCATTCTGTATACGCTGTAGACAAAAACTCCCAGAAGTGCCATGCCAACAAATGGACTCCCAACAAGTGGACCAGTAACTGTGATTCTCAATATGACAAGGAGAAGGGGGATAATCGAAGCTAGAAATAATATGTCAACCAGTTCCACTAATAGGTCAGTACGGCATGCTTTAAGCGAACCGAGCACCGCCAATATGCCTATCACCATGCCTATGTTGAACAGGTGCGAACCCAGTATGTCTCCTATGGAGATTCCGGGTGTACCTTGGTAAACTGCGAAGCCAGCTACGGTTATTTCAGGTAGAGTACTCATCACTGAGAGAATTATGAAACCTGCCGATGCTTCGCTGAGACCGGTGTTTTCAATTAAGTCCTCTATCGACACTATTGTCAAATGACTAGCCTTCGCCAGAACAGCTAACGAGACGATCAGTATTACCACTGAAATGACCAATTCCACAGGCAATACACCTTTTCAGCCCATGAGAACGCTCTCTGATTTCCTTCCATACGCGGTTTTCCTCTTATACCTTCCGCACCTTTGGCACATTCTGCCCGTGTGGTCGGCGATGGACTCCCACTTTTGGAGACCTAAACAGCAGAATATTCAATCTTCTAGCGCTTTACAACTTCTTAACCTAAACTCTGTTCCTCTCTGTTGCATTTTCATTAGCGCGCCAATACGATGAAGAACTTCGATAAATGGGCTACACGTTATCATCAAAAGCGGCATACGCCTTAGTCTTTTCATTAAGACGTTCGCCTTGAAACTAACCTAACTTCTGCACAGACGATCTTCCTGGTGGAAAAGATGAGAAAGTTTACCTGTGGGCTCTCCTATTGGTAAATCATCTTTCTGTTGTACTCTTTATTGCTGGAGATTTCCTCAACTTTTCTAAAACGGCCTTTACAATCAATGGGAGAGCGATGGTTGCGTCACAATAACACGTTACGAATTCTCCTGTGTGTTTGTCTTTTCCCCAACTTATGCCCTCTTTGAAGGTGCATCCTGATAGGCCTCCCCACTCTGGTCTGTCGGTTGTTATTTGAAAACCATAGTCGTGCCCGCGGTCACGTGCGCCAAGTGTTTCTTCTAAATAGGAAGTTTGCTGGATATAGTTCTTGGGAACGCCGCCCCCTATGTAAATTACTCCGGTTTTCTTTGACGATTTTTTGATCTTGAATATTTCATAATTATCTTTAATTTGATCAATCACGAAAGGTTTCAGCTCTTTTTTAATACATTTGACGTAGTGTCTAGTCAGAGCTAAGCCTATTGAACTATCACATAGGGCTGGAACAAAAACCGGAACTTTATTTCGCCAGCAGTTCCAAAGAAATGAGCTCTCCTTCTCGTCATTTTTGCCCTCTCTATCAATAAGCCCGCCCAGTTCGTGTAGGAACTCTCTGGAGGACATAACCACTACGCTAGGGTTTTTTGCCCTAATCTCATCAGCTAGTGTCGTGATCTTTTCGTCTACCAGTCGGTATTTATTTTCGTCGCCAAATGTGTCGTAGATTCTGTCAATCCTATGGCGATAAAGTTCAACGTCATTAACTTCTGGCGAGCCTTTATAGTGGTAATGCCCAAAGCTTTCAACCAGATCGTGGTAAGCGTTAGCGCCTGTGGTAACAATTACATCCACCATTTTTCTCTTAACCATGGTTGAAATGACTTTCTTCATTCCAGCCGGAATCATGGCACCGGCTAAACCTAGGAAAATCGTTGGGTCATCTGGGTCTTCTAACATTTTTGTAAGTATCTCGACGCATCGAGCTAGGTTTCTAGACTGAAAAGATGTATTGTTGAACGCTGTCAATATCCCTGAAATAGTGTCGATTCCCTCTATGTCGATGGGTACAATTCTTTCCTTCGAAAATTTTTGGGACAGCAGAGTCACCTTCCTATGCGCACGCTTTGGCTTTTCTTCCTTTTCAGCTTTTCTTCTTTAAAACCAGTTACGCACACCTGAATCGCATTGTCTCTTGTAGGTGTGTCCGTCAAAAAGAAAAGTATATTTTGTTGTCCATTAACGCACGTGATTAGCTACCACTCTTCTTCTTCAGGTTCTTCTTCCCATTCCTCTTCTTCCCATTCTTCCTCTTCTTCTGCTTTATATCTGCTGGACATTATTCGCATCCTCCGAGAGACGGTAGCTTTGCATTATTCAAATAAGGATTGCATAGAGGAAGAATAGACCGGAAAATTGTTTTTTTCGGCGAAATAAAGAAAAGAGAATATCTTTTGACCAAAAGAGCGAAATTCGATGCCTTAGATTAAGATAGACCGTGTTCATTCCTTTATGTGCCAAAAGAGAACTAAAATTGGGTGATGAAACTACTTACTTGTGAAATATATAAGATGCCATCATCAACATTTTATCTTCTTTAACTACGAAATTAACCTTTTCAACGGCTCTATATGCCTTCATCAAGCTTCTTGAAAAGTCCATTCCCAACCATTTTTCATAAAAAGCAGCTACCTTCTTTACTGTTATGAATCTTCTTCTGTTCTTTGAAAGCGAAACTTTTATTCGCCGTACATCATGTTCTCCCCCTAGAACTCTATCGTAGAGTTCTTTACAACATCTATTAATGTCGTAGACCTCATTTTCAACTCGCTGTCTTATTTCTTCTAAAAGTCTTTCAATGGAACCTCTATTTACAATAACTGCACGTGGAATAACCTTGACATCTTCTTGGATTCCTTTAATAAAGGCTGCGAACTTCCGAGCGTCAACCAGATCGTTGTTCTTATCGAAAAGTGAATGCTTCTGTGAAAAGGCATAAACGGATCGACAGAGGCGAATGCAAGGCGCTCTTTTGAGGACGTTCTTTACTTTTTCCCTTTTAATCTCCTTCGGAGTTGAGTACATAACGATAACTAAGCTTCCAAGCTGGGGGGTTCCCTTATTTTTCATGTATTGAGGCTTTCTAATCTCCCTTTCCCTCTTTAGAAGTATTGGCTGATTCTTCTCGAGCAGTTTCAGAACCGTGTTAACTTTATCTTCGTCTATTTTCCAGAAAGCCCTATGTAACTGTTTACATCCTAACTGTTTCAAACGATGAGGAAGGACGCTTCTATCCTTTGATTCTTTAGAAGCTCTGTACGCCACGTATAGGACCATAATTTCTCATCACACAACCAGAAATTTAAAGTTGACTAAATACTCTTGCGTTAGCATCCTAGAATTTTAACTTCAACCACGAAGTTTGGCGCCAAGGCAAGCGCTATACAGTCGTTTCGGGCGAAAAAGCGGTTTTGGAGAAGCCCAGCGATGAAAAGATGGAATAAAGCATTACAATCAGCGCCGTTGGATGTTTAATCATGCGGATCAGCGACCTTCCTTGAAAGTCAAGGTCCCCAGCCTCTTCAAGGAGACTATTCACTCCCAATCTTCCGCATAACTCAACGATTTTGTCTATTTTGCGATCGTTTAGGCGGTTGAGCAGTTTCCTAGTTTGGCGCATCACTGCCAAGTCGAAACCTATCAATTCTTTCCATCGGGACTGGTATCGCGACAGAAGGGCTTCAGAAAAATCGTTTTTCTTTACAGCTTCATAAGCAACTTCACCCGCAATTCTGGAACACGAAAGCCCAACGATTACTCCTCCCCCAGTTGTTGATTTCACTTGGGAGGCTGCGTCTCCAGCTACGAGGAGCCCATTTGAATATGTCTTGGGAATGGGTCCTCCAAGCGGAATAGGGTGAACAGAAAGGTTGGTAAGGTCGCTTCTCCTCAGTTTCTCGGATGCCACGGGATGTTTTCGCATGAATCGATGTAGGTATTCTCGAGGGTTGCCTGTCCTTGCGGCTAAACCTACCTTGGCTGAGGCGTCTCTTTTAGGAATTATCCAAGCGAAAAAGCCTGGAGCGTATCTTCTTCCAAGATAGACTTCAACCATGTCCAAGTCCACTTCATCTACTCTGTCAACTTCTGCTTGAATGGCATTGACAACCATGGAGCCGTCGAGCGTTTGTAGTTCTGTTCTCCTCAAAAGAGTTGATGAGCAGCCCTCAGCGTCTATCACAACGCTTGACGCCAAACTTTTTTCAACTCGTCCTTTTCTGAAGGCAACTCCAGCGACGAAACCTGAATCAAAAAGAAACGACTTCACCCTCGATTCCAGAAAGTATCTCACACCAGACTTCATGGCGAGACTTGATATGTACTTATCAAATAATTCCCTGTTAACAACACAAGTTACAGGGGAAGCACGTCTTATTACAAAATTTTTTCCCGAAGGCGAGTGGAAAATGGCTCCCTTGAATTCGTTCTCGCTGATTCTGTGGGGTAAGCGTAGGCCTAATCGTTTCAGCCCAGCAATGCTCAGATGCCCGGCGCAGTGCTTTGGGACGCCTATCTCTCTATGCTCCTCAAACACTGAAACCTCAGCGCCCAGCCTTGCGGCTGTGAAAGCTGAGAATGAACCGCAGGGGCCTCCTCCAACGACGATAATGTCGGTTTTTTCGTTCACTTCTCTTCTCTCGTCCTGTGTCATCAATTTAGTATAGTCTTTAAAGATGCGTTAAAAAGGTAGCACATATATAAGAGAGTGGCGTCTATATCGAGTTTTCCATGAGGTGTCGCTGTGAGTGAGAGAGTAAGCATCGCCATGCCCACATGCGTCTCCTGCCATAGAATCGTTCCTCCGGGAGAAGAGGCAACAAAATTTCCGTGCCCAAACTGCGGGGAAATAGTTATTTGGCGTTGCTCTAAATGTCGAAAGTTTGGGAGACCATACCGCTGTCCAAAATGTGGATTTACAGGGCCATAGGAGAGGAGAAGCTTGGGGAAGGTTGTTATTTCCTTCAGAATTTTTCCGTCCGAAGCCACGGTTGACCTGAACTTGTTGAAGGAAAAAATAAAGAAGGAGTTGCCAGAGTTTGCCTCAGTTCACGGATTCGCTGAAGAACCCATAGCCTTCGGACTTAAAGCATTAATTGCGCACATCATTCTTCCGGAAGATAGATCAGGAGTGTTAGATGAGTTGGAGAGTTACCTCCTCAAAATCGGAGAAATCAGCCAGATAGAAACATTAATGGTTCGCAGAATCAGCTAAGTTATTTTCTTGGCAGCATATACCCCTAAAATAAAAGATTAACACATTCATTTAAAAGATATATCTGACTTTGATGAATTATAAATAGGTGAACTTGTTGGCGAAAGTTATAGTTGTTTATGAGTCAAAGTATGGTAACACCAAACTTGTAGCGGAAAAAATCATAGAAGGAATAAAGGAAATCAAAGAAATAGAAACAGTCCTCAGTGAAGCCAAAAAAGTTGACCTCAACCAAATAGCTAATTATGATGCGATTTTGATTGGTTCTCCAAATCATTTTGGTGGACCAACAAGAGGCATTAAGAAATTTATCGATAAACTTGGGAAACTAAATCTTGGTGAAAAACGGTTTGCTGTTTTTGACACATATCTTGGGGAGGACTTCGAAAAAGCAGTCAAGAAAATGGAGAAGAGAATAAACGAAAAGGTTCCCGGATTGAAAATGATTGCTCCTGGGTTATCAATAAGAGTTCAAGGGATGAAGGGCCCAATTGCAGAGGCAGAGCTTCCCAAATGCAAAGACTTCGGAAAGAAATTAGCAACTCAAATCAAAACCTGATGTACAGAAAGCCTATTTGCACCGCTTCGCCCAGTTTCTATGTTGACAGTATTTATAGGGGGGTCTATACAGGGGCTATCTATAGAAAGGATCACCCGCAACCTAACGGCACCCTTTAAAGTTTATATAGGATAGTCGGTCTTTCGAGATGTGGACGTCTAGAAACTAACTGAAGGACGGTGAAGAAGTGAGCGAGGTTCAACTCAGAGTCGAAGACGCCAGACAACGCGACGTATACAGAGGAATAGCCAGAATCGATCAAAAAACCATGCAAAAGCTAGGCATTTCAGCGGGCGACGTAGTGGAGATTGTGGGAAAAAGGAATACTGCGGCTATAGCTTGGCCAGCCTACTCTGAGGATCAAAACCGAGAGATCATACGAATCGACGGGTTTAGCCGCAAAAACGCTGGAGTGGCAATGCACGAGTACGTTGTAGTTCGTCCAGCGAAAGTAAACGACGCGACAAGCGTTGTTCTGGCTCCAATAGACATGCGACTGAATGTAGACGAAGACTTCACCAACTTTGTAAAAAACAGGCTTATGGAAAGAACCTTTGTGGAAGGAGACACAACCCTCGTCATGATGTTGGGCCATGCCATACCCTTCACGGTAACAAAAACACGCCCTCATGGAATCGTAAGGATTACACACAGAACAAACGTGCAGATTTTAGCAGAGCCTGTTCCAGAAGCCAAAGGTATGCCCCGCACCACCTACGAGGACATAGGGGGACTCCACGAGGAGGTTCAGCGAATACGAGAAATGGTTGAACTCCCGCTCAGACACCCGGAGCTCTTCCAGAGGCTTGGAATAGAGCCCCCAAAAGGAGTTTTATTGCATGGTCCACCAGGCTGTGGAAAAACTCTGCTGGCGAGGGCAGTAGCAAACGAGTCCGAAGCCAACTTCTATTCCATAAACGGTCCAGAAATAATGAGCAAGTTTTACGGTGAGTCAGAAGCCAGACTCCGCGAGATGTTTCAGCAAGCTGAGAAAAACGCGCCTAGCATCATTTTCATTGATGAGCTCGACGCCATCGCACCCAAAAGAGAGGAAGTTACCGGCGAAGTGGAGAGGAGGGTTGTCGCTCAACTCCTCGCTTTGATGGATGGATTGGCTGGAAGGGGAAACCTCATCGTCATAGGCGCAACAAACAGGCCCGGCGCCCTCGACCCCGCCCTGAGAAGACCTGGAAGGTTCGACCGTGAGATAGAAATAGGGGTGCCTGACAAGCATGGACGGTATGAAATACTGCAAATACACACAAGGGGGATGCCGCTGGCTGAGGACGTTGACTTGAAGAAACTCGCCGATATGACGCATGGTTACACAGGAGCAGACCAGGCTGCACTAGCCCGCGAAACCGCCATGAAAGCCTTACGGCGATACCTACCCGAAATAAATCTAGAGGAAGAGCGTATCCCACCTAGCGTTCTGGAGAAGATGGAGGTTCGAATGGAAGACTTCTTAAACGCCTACAGAGAAATCACGCCGACAGCCATGAGAGAAGTATACATAGAGATACCAGCGGTTCACTGGGAAGAAATAGGCGGTTTGGAAGACGTGGAAGAAGAACTTAAACAGTCTGTGGAATGGCCCCTAAAAAATCCCGAGGTCTTCAAGAGGATGGGCATACGACCGCCAAAAGGCATACTGCTTTGTGGACCCCCAGGATGTGGAAAAACCCTGTTGGCGAGGGCGGTGGCGACCGAAAGCGAGGCAAACTTCGTCACCATAAAGGGCCCGGAAGTCTTTTCCAAGTGGGTTGGCGAATCGGAGAAGGCCATTCGAGAGGTGTTTAGGAAGGGAAGGATGGCTGCTCCATCGGTTATTTTCTTCGACGAATTCGACTCCCTTGTGCCCAGAAGAGGGATGGGCTACGCCGACAGCGGCGTAACCGAGCGCGTTATAAGTCAACTCCTAACAGAGATGGATGGAATTATCACTCTGGAGAATGTGGTTGTCATAGCCGCCACCAACAGACCTGACATAGTGGACCCCGCAGTTCTTCGACCTGGAAGATTTGACCGATTAATTTACGTTCCAGAGCCAGACGAAAAGGCTAGGCTGGAAATCTTCAAGATTTATACGAAGGACATGCCTTTAGCTAAGGATGTAGACTTATCCAGTCTGACCAGCATGACGAAAAATTATTCTGGAGCAGACATAGAAGCGCTTTGTAGAGAAGCTGCGCTGAACGCCTTACGGAGAGACATAAAAGCCAAAGAAGTCACTTTAGATGATTTCAGAGAAGCCATGAAAAAAATCGGACCAAGCATACTGCCCGACATGGAGGCTTGGTATAAAGGTTTCATGAAGCAGATTCGACAAGTGAGGAAACCCACGACACCTGTGGCGTAGCCTTATGTCGTTAGGAGTGGAAAAATGTCTATAAAAACTTGGAAGCCTCATCCCCTTTTCACGACAATAGTGGAAATTTTGAATAGAAAGGGTCCCTTAACTGACGTTGAGTTGTACGATTTGCTAAAGGAAACTTACGGAGACGTAGGGTTTGGAAACCTGAACAAGACGTTGATGAAAATGGAAATTGAAGGCAAAGTCTACGTTTCGGCACTCACCAGAGGAAAAAGAAGAGTTGAATTAATCGAGAAGAAAGAAAGTTAAAACCGATCTCCTCTTTATACAGATAGATACTTTAAGATGGTTTTAGGTAGCGGTGTAACGATTTGGGTGTGAATCTAGGAGACTTGGTGCCTAAAACGAGGGTAGACCTTAAAAGCCTTAGCGGAAAGTCCATAGCCATCGACGCCTACAATGCCCTTTACCAGTTTCTCGCCATTATTCGTCAGCCAGATGGAACCCCGCTAAAAGACAGCACCGGCAGAATCACTAGCCACCTAAGCGGCTTACTGTACCGAACTGCCAACCTCGTTGAAATGGGCATCAAAGTCGCCTACGTATTTGACGGAGTACCACCAGCCCTTAAAGAAGTGGAAATTAAACGCCGAGCCAAAATGAAAGAAGAAGCCTTAGTCAAGTACGAGCGGGCGCTGCAAGAAGGCAGAATGGAGGAGGCGCGAACCTACGCCCAAATGACCTCAAGGCTGAAAGACTACATGGCTGAAGACTCGAAAAGACTCCTCACCCAGATGGGTGTGCCGTGGGTTCAAGCACCATCAGAGGGTGAAGCCCAAGCAGCCCACATGACGAGAAAGGGTGACACCGAATATTGCGCCAGCCAAGACTATGACAGCCTCCTCTTCGGGGCACCCATGCTTGTGAGAAACGTAACAATAAGTGGAAGAAGGAAACTTCCGAGAAAACCCGTATATGTTGAAGTCATCCCGGAAACCGTAGAACTGGACTATGTTCTTAAAGAATTGGAAATCACCCGCGAACAGCTCGTAGACATTGGCATTCTCTTGGGAACAGACTTCAACCCCGAAGGCGTGAAAGGAATAGGACCAAAAACAGCGCTTAAACTAATAAAACAACATGGAAGCCTCGAGGAATCGCTACCAAAGCTGAAAGAAGCGGAGTTTCCAGTTGAACCCCAAAGAATACGGGAAATCTTCCTCAACCCAAAGGTGACAGACAACTACAAGTTAACTTGGAAAGATCCTGACATAGAAGGCGTCGTAGATTTTCTGTACCGCGAAAGAGACTTTTCAGAAGAACGCGTGCGAAAAGCCCTCAACAAAATGACTGAAGGCCTAAAAAAGGCTAAGGGAAAGGTAACCCTTGAAACATGGTTCGGCGCTTGACCAACCTATGGCCTATATCCATGTTTTCCAGTAAGGGGCACAAACGCAACTCCACCCAGATTCTCCTCTATGATCTTTCCATCCCTTTTTCTAACTCGTACCAGAGTCTGGTAAAGGTGGATGCCCCCAACTGGAATGACCAAAATTCCTCCATTTTTTAGCTGTTCAATAAGGGGCTTGGGGATATCTGGAGCCGCCGCTGTTACCAAGATTCGATCATAGGGAGCCTTTTCCGGGTATCCCATGGAGCCATCTCCACAGACAATGGTGATGCGATCTCCATATCTTGCCTTCTCAATGTTTTTTCTCGCAAACTCAGCCAGCTCATGGATTATTTCCACGGTGTAGACGTGTCCCCATTTTTCCTTCGGTGTGTTGGTTGGCGCTATAATCTCTGCTATGGTGGAGGCGTGCCAGCCTGAGCCTGCTCCTACCTCTAGGACCTTGTGCCCCACTTCCAATTCGAGGGCTTCATCCATTATGGATACCATGTTTCGCCCAGTTGACCGCTTGGATCAACCGAGAGGCGCTGAAATGGTTTGCCCAAACCCTATTGGAAGCGGGGAATCCACCGCCGCGTAGGACTTCGCCCTTTCAAGAAGAAAAGGCTGCCGACAAACCCGCCGTAACGCCTGAATGACCTTAGGCGACCGAAGGATTCCCGCTCTAGTCAATCTCTCGATTAATTCTTCCCAAGCCTGATTCTCCATGTTCCATTCACAAGAATAACTACATGCTTATGCCTTAAGAATTTGCGGCTCTACTTGACGGTGACCGACTTTGCTAGGTTCCTAGGCATATCTGGGTCGCATTTTCTCTCAACAGCCATATAGTATGCGAAGAGCTGTAGTGGAATGACATATGGTATAGGTGAGAGAACTTCAGGCAAGCCTGTCGATATTTCGATGTAATCATCGGCCAAGGATTTTATTTCTTTGTCTCCCTCTTCAATAATTGCGATGATGGATGCTCCCCGAGCCTTCATTTCCATGATGTTTCCTATGACCGTTTTGTGGGTATCGTCCTTTGGGCAGATGAAGATAACGGGAAAGCCTGGTTCGATTAGGCTGATGGGTCCATGCTTGCTCTCTCCAGCGGGATAGGCTATCGATGGAACGTAGGCTATCTCCATGAGTTTTAGTCTGCCCTCAAGGGCTACGGCATAGCTTATTCCTCTCCCCAGGAAGAAGAAGCACTGTTTGTCCTTGTACTTCTTGGCAAGTTGTTTTACCTTTTCCTCTTGGGTCTGAATAATCCTCTCAATGATCTCTGGCATTTGCTCCAGTTTCTCTTCGAGGTGCTCAATTTCCACATGGGAGATTTTTCCCCTTTTCTTGGCAAGCCGCAACGCAAGTTGAGAGAGCACAGAAAGCTGGGAGGTAAAGGTTTTCGTAGCCGCAACCCCTATCTCTGGACCCGACTGTTGACAGACATAGACGCGAGCAACACGAGTTAGAGTGGGTCCAATGACGTTTGTCAGTCCCAGAACAGTGGCGGCGCGTTGCCTCGCACATTCCACGGCTGCTAGGGTGTCGGCGGTTTCTCCAGATTGGCTGACGACTAGAAGGGTGCTGTCTATGTTGACAGATTTTCCATGTTGCTCGACAAACTCCGACGCAATAACAGGGTGGGTCGCTGAAAGTGCCAGTTTGGAAAACATGTAAGAGGATGCAAGGCAGGCGTTATAAGAGGTTCCGCAAGCCACGAGGAAGACTTCTCCAGCTCGATCGATGAAGGTGGTCATAAGCTCTAGGTATTGGTCCTGCAATCTAAGCGTGTTTCTGAGGCAGGAAGGTTGCTCATGAATCTCCTTAAGCATGAAGTGGCGATAACCCTGTTTTTCAGCCATTTCAGGAGTCCAATCAATGACTTCGGGTTCCCTTGTAATCGGTGTCCAGTCGATAATCTTCCTGATTTCGTATCCTTCATCATTTAGAATGACCATTTCTCCATCCTGAATAACAACGGACCTATTTGTCAATGGGAGAAAAGCGGGAATGTCAGATGCGAAGTAAAGGGCGTTTTCAGCAACGCCTACAACGAGAGGACTCTCTTTCCGAGCACAAACAATCTTGTCAGGCTCCATGACTGAAACAACAGCGATGGCATAAGACCCATCCAACTGCCTTAAAGCTTCGCGTACTGCTTCGCCAAGGGTTAAGCCTTTAGTCAATTCTTCTTCAATGAGATGGGGAATAATCTCGGTGTCAGTTTTTGATCGAAAGATGTGTCCCCGCTCTTCGAGTTCCATCTTTAACTCTGCGAAGTTTTCGATGATTCCGTTGTGAACAACAGCGATTTGCTCCTTGCAGTCGGTGTGGGGATGGGCATTCGTTTGGTAGGGCGCTCCGTGAGTCGCCCACCTTGTGTGTCCTATTCCAACCCGACCGGGAAGATCGTCCAAGTTATGTAGCACGTGAACTTCATCAATTTTTCCTTTATCCTTTTTTATGAACAGCTTGTTCTCATGGACGGTTGCTGTTCCAACAGAGTCGTAGCCTCTGTACTCAAGCCTCTTTAAGGCTGTGTGAATGATGGGGGCCGCTTTGCCATTTTTAAGGATGCAACCAAATATTCCACACATCGGTGATGCCTCAATTTTCCTTGCTTCTAAGGCGCCCCCCTCTACAAAGCTCCTTTCCTCAAGCTTTATTTAGTCTAAAAAGACTTCTATAAGCATTTTTAGGAAAATGGTTTTAAAATTAAAAGAGAAATCGTAAAGGTTTCCAAGGTTTTGAGAAGCATTCGTTAAGACTCTTAAAAAATTTTTTATAAGAGCTCTAAAGTCTAGTTCCTCCGACTGCATACCACCACAAAAAATATGAATTCCAAAGTCAATCATGAGAAAGGAGAGCGGTTTGGTTCTTGAAGATTTTCTCTTGCCCGGCGAGGTTATAATATTCCAGAGTGGTAAAGTTAAAACCCTCAACGATCGTTTTGATTTTTACATAACGGATCAGAGAATACTGCTTCATAGACGTAGAGGAGTTGTTTTTAAGAAGGATAGAGTTATCTCCGAAAGGTTAGAGAACATTAGGACATTGTATTACGATGAGAAGGGGTTGGTGAAAAAGAAGGGCGTTTTACGCATCGAGACCCTAAGCAAGAAAATGGAGCCAATCGAAGGTAAAGTACTGGATATAAAGGCTATCTGGCAGGAACTACAAAAATACATTAGAGCGGAATAGGGCGGTCAACCCGTTTTATATCCAATTATGAGACCGGCGATGAGGCTACCTATAAGTGGTAAATGAACCAAGAGAGGTGCCAGCGACCCCAGTAGTGGGTTAACGTTTTCAAAGAAACCTGACACGGCGTTAACCAATTCACCGTAATTTATGCCAATCACTTTTGCGTACACCAAAAACAAGAGAGAGAAGACGACTATCCCAAGAATCAACGCAATTTTAACAACCTTCCTAATGGCGTATCCGATGAAAAATCCGCCAATTCCGCCCATGCCTAATTGGAAAAGGATAGGAGCGAAAGCTTCGCTCACTATTTGATTCACCTCTATAAGTGGTTAGGGAACAAGTTGTCCTTTTTTCCATAGGTTTACGTAACTAATAAAACTAACCATCAATCAAGTTGTATAAAGTGGTCAAGCGCGACGGTTTTTGAATCTAAAATAAGTATTTTTCCTTCTTAACACATAAATGGGAAACGCAAATACACATTTTTCAGAAAGTGGCTTTTGCCACGAATCAGTAAAAGAGGTCTAGTCGTCTATGTCACTGAAACTCAGCGACGTCATGGTTAAGGATGTTATAACGGTTGAGGAAGAGGCAACCGTGAGGGAAGCGGTGGAACTCATGAATGAGCATGAGATAGGTTGCTTAGTGGTTGTGGAGAGGGGGAAGCCTGCTGGAATAGTGACTGAAAGAGACATGCTGAAAAGAATTTTGCTTGAGGATAAAGACCCGAAAAAGACTAAAGTTAGCGAGATAATGTCGAAACCCCTCGTGGTTGGAAAGCCTCAAATGAGCATTGAAGACGCTGTAAAACTCATGTTCAAACAAAAAATCAAAAAACTCCCGGTGGCTGACAACAACAATCTTGTGGGCTTAGTAACCCTAACAGACCTCGTCCGCTCCCGGGAAATCATTAAGACGCTAAAGAAACTCCCCACAGAAGAAACTCCAAAGCGCATGAGGAAAGTCGTGGATTATTTCAACCGCATTATCTCAATTTCATACGAATAACGTAATAAACAACCTATCTCGTGGTTTACTCTTCTGCAAAACATCCTGCAACCGTAATTTGTTGGATGCACCCTACATTTTAGTAAGTTTTTACACTTTGCTTATATAGGCAGTTTGATCTTCCTCAATAAGGCGATTTGAGTGGACTCTTCAAACCTCGGCGCACGGTCGTGGAAACACCTCTTTACCCTTTACAAGTTGGCAGAGTTGGGCGCGTGTAGCCGAACCGTCAAGGTCTCTACAGAATATCTAGCCGAAAAGATGGAGGCTTCCCAGCAAACGGCTTCGCGTCATCTCATCGAGCTGGAGAAGAGAGGCTGGATAAAGAGAACAATAACCCAAGAAGGCTGTTTGATCAAAATCACGGACTCGGGAATGGCTGAGTTGAAGAAACTGTATTCTAACTTGCGCTTAATATTTGAAGCAGCGTATCCTCCATCCATTACTTTAGAAGGTGTTTTGTTCACTGGACTGGGCGAAGGAGCCTACTACGTAACTAAGGAGGGATACCGCAAGCAGTTCATGGAAAAACTCGGGTTTGACCCTTACCCAGGAACCCTTAACCTCAAGTTAACCACCGAATACGACATAAAAACAAGATCAGAACTCGAAGCTTATCCCGCCATTGAAATTCAAGGATTCAAGAATGAATCCAGAACCTTCGGGCCCGTGAAATGCTACCCTGCTATAATCAACAACAAAATGAAGGGCGCAGTCGTATACGCCATGCGAAGCCACTACAATGCGTCCGTGCTGGAGGTCATCGCCCCAACGTTCCTGCGCGGTCGACTAAAATTGAAAGATGGAAACAAGGTGAAGGTGGAAGTTCTCACTTTACCGTGACTATGATTTTATCTCTTAAAAGATTTAATGATCTTTCTCTTTATCTTTGAGGAACTGTCTAGTTCCTCTTTTCCAAATCTTCCAATTTTGACGATTTGAATGTTGAGATTCTTTTCCGCTATAGCCTTTCGCACTTCCCTTTCTATGCCGTCTTGGTCGTGTCCCACGGCTATTATGTCAGGTCTTATCTTCTCAACCACCTCGCCTATGTCGAATTTCTCGTAGCCCAAAAGCGCCTCGTCCACCACCTTTAAAGACTCAACAAGGGACCTCCGCTGATCCTCCGGCATCACTGGTTTTTTCCCCTTTCTTTTTTCAACGGTGCTGTCTCTGGCTACGATGACGACTAATTCCGCGTTTTCTCCTCCAGTTTTCTTAGCCTCTTCCAGATACTTCACGTGGCCGAAATGCAGCAGATCAAAGGTGCCTGAAGCCAAGACAACCCTTTTCTTCTTTGCTTTTCCTACCATGAAAACTCTACGACTCCTAGCAATCGTAAGGCATCTAGCAGTCCCTCACAGTAGGCAACCGAAGCCAAGCCTATTTCAAGCTTGCCCTCCTTCTGATAGTATTTAGCGTCTTCCAAATAACGTTTAGCAGTTTCTACAACACCTTCAATCTTTCCCTCTTCAATGTGCGCAGAACCCGAAGCGAACTTTATTTCGCTGAAAACACGCTCGGTGTTTCTAATGTACTTTGACACCATTTCCTCCAAGGTCATTCAACCATCTCCCTAATCTGCTCAGGAGCTCCTGCCAAAGTTATGAGGGCTTCAGCTTCCATGAAATGAAGCTTAGCCGGGAAAACGAGGATGTGGGGCGGAGGACCAAAGTCGTAGTTCATTACTTCTCCCACGTAGCCTGCCTTAACTGTGGGATTTTCGGAGCCTGCTCTCGCCACGCCTAGAACTAGGGTGTTCAGCGTAATTACATGTCTCCTCTTTTGTTTTTCTATATCTAAAAGCGACTGCAATCCCTCTTTGATGGTCATGTATCTCTGCTCCTCCGCCCTTATATCCAAGTAACATAAAGTGTGAAGCCCCATCATTCGGTTCTCCATAATTACTCTATAGGGAGCTTCATAAGCGAAGCCCTCCCCGGGAAATGGGATGGTCACGCTTCTTCCATACTTGTAATTCTGTAAGCCTGAAAGCCCCATGACAGCCGAAACAATGGAAGGCCCATGTACGACTCGGGTTTTAATTCCCTGCCTTTCAGCGCGAATTCGTAGATCCACGTGAGTCGTTGCAATCAGGGGATCGCCAGGAACCAGGAAAGCGACCTTTCCCTTCTTTGCTTCTTCTAAAATGGGCTTTCCGTCTTCTTCCTCCAAGATTCTTCTCGAAACCACTGCGATTCTCTTTCCAGCAAGCTTTTCAAGTTTTTGAACAGACAATCCGGGCATCAAGCTGGTGTAAAACTCTGCAAAAATCGCGTCTGCCTTTCTTATCTCTTCGAGGCCGCGGAGTGAAATGTCCTTCTCGTCGTACAAGCCTAAGCCTACGAAGACAAGTTCGCCCAAAACCCTCAGCTCCAGCTAACCTACAAGAATTCGGCAACGAAAGATATTAGGGTAGCTATGCACAGAAAACTAGAAGAAGGGCCCGTAGCTCAGCAAGGTAGAGCGGCGGACTAGTACGGGAACTAGGTTGAGGCTCTTAACCCGTAGGTCCCGGGTTCAATTCCCGGCGGGCCCGCCATTTCACGAAGTTTTCTTCTTTTCCGTCTTATTAAGAAGAAAAGGGGCACTATTGCGATTATGATGATGGTTAAGACTATAAGGGGTAGTATGTATGGTGCCCAGGCATATGAAACTGTCACTTGTCCGAACAAGGGCCAGTCCCAAATAACCCAAACTCTGTCTTCACCATGGATTTTTTTGACAGAAGAATTGTGGAGCCAAACCTTGGAGTCATCTCGAACCATCAGTTCCTCTATCGAAGTATTTGTTAACCAAACGTTGGAATCAGGACCGAAAATCCAAAGTTGCGATATGGTTGAATCTGTTATGCTTACACTTGAACTGTCATGCATCGTGGTTTCAAAATACTCTACGTTTGAATTAGAAAAGTTAACTGTGCAATTCCCCTCAACATGCACTTCATCAATCGTTGAATTTTGAACTTCCGCTTCTGATCGCCCAAGGATCACTAACCCACTTTTAGGGTATTCGTAGCCATACACATTTTCAGGTTTATGCGTGCTTATTGTAACGTCTCTTATCCAGAATTTAGAATCGTCGTAGGCATACATGTAGTCTCCAGGCCCGTTCACATACGTGACTTTGGATTCCGTTATGTTTGCGGTTGCTTGATCGTAGAGAAGCAAGCACCCATGATATTCTGTCTGCCAAGGATACGTAGTGCTGAAGATTAACTCGCTATTTAGAACGGTAAGCTTGGCTTGATTTTCAACGATTATGTGCCTTGTCCTCCAAGGCTGAGTTCCAGACTTTTCTGGTACTTCGCTAGTGTTCCAGTTTGAAATAAACATGGCGTTGCGAATAATTACTTCTGCTCTGTCCTTAATGATCAGTTTACCTGTTAGGTTAAATTGACAATTTTCTATCAGAAATGTGTCACTGTTTCCAACGGTTATGTCTCCTTCATGAATTGTTACATTTTGAGATTGCCTGACAATATGTGCGGGAGAATCTATCATGGTTCGATTACTCGCCTCGCACGGCAACGAGTTTGCTAAAAGAATGCATAGCGAGACGAGAACACCCAAACTGACAAAAAGCGAAACTCCGCGTTTATTCTTTATCTTCGATTCCTCCACGCATCTTTTGAAACGATTTCCGGTAGCAGAATTTTGATAAACACAATATAATTGTCTTGAACTCTTCGACTTAAGCTTAACTCTTTACCGAATGAAGTTACTCCTATTTTGCTGTATCATGAGCAACGACCTCCAACCTCACGAATTTAAATGGGTTCTTTCTGAATACTTTGGGGTTAAAGGTGTCCGAAGCGCCCTGCTTAAGGGTTCCCAAAGCTTTAGGTGAAAACGCCATCCGCCTTGTTGGGAGGCTTAACCTTTTCAACCGAGGGCTGAGGGTTCAGCAGGTTGAAGACTATTTGTATGTACCCTTGTTGAGGGAGCCGCTTCCCATGGAAATCGAAGAACTCCGAGGAAGTCTCCCAGAATTTGAAATTTCCACTCATAGATTCTCCGACCGAACAAAACGTCCCCTTAAACTCGTCGACATGCTCGAGGACAAGTTGCCTCCTCATCTTTTGGCAAGTCTTCCTCACGCCATTGATTTTGTTGGAGATATCGCCGTTGTAGAGATTCTTCCAGAACTTGAGGGCCATAAAAAGACGATTGGCGAAGCAGTAATGAAGACCCATAAGCGGGTGGGCACAGTTTTGGCGAAGTCTGGCGCCGTTGAAGGCGTTTATCGTTTGAGAGAGTTCGAGGTTATAGCGGGTGTTGGAAAAACAGAGACTGTTCACAGGGAACACGGTTGCGTGTATCATGTTGACCTTGCGAAAGCCTACTTTTCGCCTAGACTCTCCCACGAACACGATCGAGTTGCTTCGCTGGTGAGGGAAGGCGAAACAGTGGTTGACATGTTTGCAGGGGTCGGTCCCTTCTCCATCCTAATCGCAAAGAAACGTGAGAACGTGCGGGTGTACGCCATCGACGTAAACCCAGATGCTGTAGAATTTCTGAGGAGAAACGTAGTCGTGAACCGTGTTGAAAAGAAAGTTGTGCCAATTCTAGGCGACGCCAAGCAAGTTGTTAGAGAAAGGTTTATGGGAGTTGCGGATCGGGTGATCATGAACTTGCCCGAAAGAGCTATAGAATACGTTGATGTGGCTTGCGAGGCAATCAAGCCAGAAGGCGGTATTATGCATTATTATGAGTTCACAAGCGCGTCTAACCCCATGGAAACCGCTAAGGTTCGATTAATCGAAGCCATGAAACAAACCAATCGGGAGGTTAAAGAAGTCTTATTGACTAGAATCGTTCGAGCGACAGCGCCCTTCACCTGGCAGGTGGCTGTTGACGCAAAAATTCAATAATTCTTTACAACCAGTGTTATTCTGACTTTTTGGTTGGAGTCCCTTATTTTTTCAATAAGTTTTCTTGAAAGGTCGCTGGCAGCCTTGTCCGCCCCTATCGCCAGTGTTCGACCGCAAACATAGTTGCTTTTCCTCACCACCAAGTCTGTGGGGTGGGTGAACAACAACCGACGGCTTCCCCTAGCCCTTACCACTTCCTTCAGTTCTCCAGCCTCGATTGTTATCGTCATTTGCGCGCCCTCATTTCGTGCGGCTTCCTTAAAATCCAGAGGCAAATCGACTGCGCCCTTGGTTGCACCTATGGCGATTATGCAGTCGCCACGCTTGGTTAGAGCATGCTCTTTTGTGATTTCGAATGTTGTTCTGTGGGTTGCTTGTATGTTTTCATGTCCACGTGCAAAAATGACGGTGATTACCGGGTTCATAATCTTGTCAGTTAGCTATGGTGTCTTATTGCGGTTTCTCTTGGTTCGGAAGGCTATTCAAGAACTTCTATGGAGTCTACTTTTCCATCTCCATCTAGGTCGAATCCTTGAATTACGGTTGCAAACTCTTCTTTGCCTTCAAAATTCTTTAGGGCTTCTTTCCAGAATTTCGCGAGGGCTAAAACGCAGGCCTTTGTTCCAACAGCCTTGTTTCCTGCAAGAACGATAATCCTTTTTTCCTTGTTCCAAGGGTTAGTTATCCTTGCTATTACGCCTACAGTGTCGGCAGTGTAGACGTTTCTGGTTTTTTCAGAGACTAATCCGCCTAAGAGGAATCCATGCTCAGAGGGCATCATGTTGAATCGTATTGGCAAGAACTCGTTGACCTCTTGGGTAAGGAAATTTGTTCCGGGTCCGCCCACTAGGATTAGGTTGTTGTTTTCGTCCTTCTCAGCCTTTACGTCAACGTCCAGTTTTATGGGGAAGTCCTCGGGTAGATCAGCGAACTGGCCGAGAAAAAGCGTCAAATAGGAAGCGTAGTGACCGTCTCTGGCTCTGGACTTGAAGGGTCCGTGAGGGTCAGGGCTACCAACCACGATTTTTCCATCGAAAGTGCCGTCTTCCTTCAGAAAGGGACTGAGGAACTGTTTCATTTTCTCGTCTAGGCTTGGAACGGCGATGGTTTTGATTCTTCGGTAACCAAAGGGAAGCTCAACTCCAAGGGCGGGGAAAGAAGCTTTGTAGTATTTTGCAACAGCTCCCTTCTTTCCCTCCTCCCTAACAACTTTCACTACACCTGCTCTTGCTAATTTTCTAATGTGATAGTAGACTTTCTGCTCGTGTACCTTCAGTTTCTTTGCAATCTCCATGGGGTACATTTCTTTCTCGCTGAGGAGCTGAAGAATTTTCCAGCTAAGTTTGCTCAAAACGGCTTTGAGTTTTTCGGAGTCGTCGAAAATGGCGATGTCCTTAGCTTCGTACTGTCTTTTCTCGCCGCTGAGCAGAAGCTTCTTCTTCATGTTTGCCTAACTAACAACTGTTCCCTTATAAACATTTTTTTAATGGTTCCAGACATTTCAGTCAGATTTTTCCAGCGTATTAACTTCTTTCACAGCTTTTAAAGCAACCGCAATCATCTTCTCGTCTGGTTTCCTTGTTGTTAAATATTGAAGCCCTAGGCCCGGCGCTACTAGGACTTTCATAACTTTTGAGTTCTTGTACCTGTCGCTGAGCTTCAAAACTTCGTAGGATACAGCGCCGATTACAGGAATGAGAAGAATCCTATAGGCTAGTCTCATGAAGTATCCCAGATTAGGCATAATTGAGAAAAACAGGATGCTGATTAGAGTAACTATGAGAAGGAAGGATGTTCCACACCTTGGATGAAATCGAGAAAATTTTTTGGCATTCTCGACGTTCAACTCAACTCCAGCTTCATAAGCGTTGATGGCTGTGTGCTCTGCGCCATGGTACTGAAATACTCTTCTAAACTCTCCAACCAAACTTATGGATGCCAAGTAGAGAAGCAAAATTCCAAGCCGAACCGCACTTTCCGCAACATTAAAAATTACTCCCCCAAGACTCAAAAGGGTGGTTAAGAAGAAGGGTAAGATGCTAAACAAAAATATTGCTAGGGCTAGAGCCACAACAACTGCTAGCGCTATTTCCTTGGTGCTGAGTTTTTCCTCTTCTTCAAGGGTTGCGTTTGCGGAGAAGTAGAGACCTTTAATGCCTAAATACAGAGTTTCAAACAATGCTACAATGCCTCTCAGAAAAGGTAGTCTCAGGACCTTGTATCTTTCAGAAAGGGATTTTATTTCCTCGGTTTTTGTTAGTATTTCGTCGTTGGGCTGTCTAACGCAAATCACCATATGTTTTTTGGAGCGAATCATAATCCCTTCTATTACTGCTTGTCCGCCAAACGCCAGCGACGGCTCTTCTCTTTTGGCACTAAGTTTCATACCTAAAGAAAATTTTGTTAATCTTATATTCTTTTGCTACTGTTTCATATTCCTCTTGAAGACCGTGGGCGGCGGTTCTTGAGGCTTTAGGGCCGTAAAGAAATGTTATGAAGGGTTAGGTGGGGCAAGAAAGGTTTTTATGCAACAATATTCCATACGTCATATTGATGTGACGAATATGGCGGGAAAATGGGTTCAAGACTGCGAAAGAATCTTAAACGAAATAAAGAAGTCAGCTAAAGTCAAAGGACAAGATCGCCTAGACATGGTTCGGATGATTAGGTTTACTTTATTTGCGCTTCAACGGAGCGTGACAGGTTGGATGGAATGGGCTAACAATCCTGATGTTATGGCTCAGTTCTCTCTTGAAGAGTTAAAGGAGATAAACAAAACTCTTTCCGAACTCGTGTATGCGTTTGTAGAATATGACGCAAAGATGACTGGACAGACAGAAAGAAAAAGAGAGGATAGACCGCATAGGCTAGAGAGGACATTGACAAAAAAGGCGCAAGAAAAAAAGGACATATTTTACGTCAAGTAGCAAAAGCACATTTTCCATGTGTTCACCCTTCTTTTGATGATTCCAACGTTTTTCGAACATTTATTAGGTGCAAGTTGAGTTATTATCAGCATTCTGGACAGGGTCAACATGAAGATTCTAGGCTTGATTGGGAGCTATCGAAAATTGGGGAACACAGAAGTCTTGGTTAAGGAGGCCCTGACGGAGGCCCAAAACCTTGAAGCCGAAGTCAGCGTGCTCCGACTCACAGACCTCAAAATCGACCCCTGCAAGGGATGCATGGCCTGCGCCTTCAAGAAGGAAGAGTGCCGCATTCCAGACGGATGGTGCACCTTCCGAGACAGGTTAATGGAGAGCGACGCCGTCATACTGGGAGCTCCAACATATCTCTTGGGCCCCGCCGGTATCATTAAGATGATTACAGATCGCAACATCGCATTCCAGACCGCAGCCCTTGAGCATGCAGGCAAGCCAGGGGCCATAATCGGCGTTTCTGGCGTGAGGGGATGGGAACCCTTCGCCATGCCCATGCTAAACGTTTTCATGTTCACTTGCGGCCTTAGGGTTGTCGACCAAGAAATGTTCTATGCTCAGGGGCCTGGTGAGATTCTGTTGAATGACTCGGCTATGAAGAGGGCGAGAAAGCTTGGTTCAAACGTCTTTGAAGCTGCCAGCAAACCAGTTGAAGAGCGAACCTATCTTGGGGATCAGGGTGTTTGTCCCGTATGCCATCAGAATCTCTTCTCAGTAAGAGACGGAGTGTTGGAGTGTGCTTTGTGTCAAGCCAAGACGGAGATCAAGATGGTGGAGGGCAAAATCAAACTTGTCTTCGACCCGGAGGTTCTGAAAAATCATCGTTGGAGTGAGGAGGCTCTGCTTGAGCACTTTTTCTTGGCGGTTCTGCCCTCAGCACCAAGGTTTTTGAAAGAGAGGGACGAAATCATGCGGAGAGCCCGAAAGTACCGTAGTTTTCCCTCTGAAGCAACGAAAAAGGCTAGAGTGTAGGTGCGGTTTGATTTGCGCTCTAAAACAGATAACACAAAAGCGGTTATTGTAGTTGACATGCAGAAAGACAACGTGGGCAGATTCTGTCGAGGAATCGTACCGAACATCAAGTTCCTCATCGAGAAGGCGAGGGAGAAGGGCATTCCAATCATTTACGCCTGCGACAGCAGATACAGAGAAGATTCTCTTTTCAGTAGAGTGGGAATGCAACCGCACGCTATCCGCGGAACAGAAGGAGCCAAAGTCATAGAAGAACTGAGCCCAAAGGAGACCGATGCGATTGTTGAGAAGAGGATGTTAAGCGCCTTTTTCGGAAGCGACCTTGATTTCACGTTGCGAGAGAAAGGTGTAAAGACCTTAATAATCACGGGAATCCGAACTGAAGGTTGCGTCCTCAAAACTGTGCTAGATGCTTTCGAACTGGGCTACGAGGTGGTAGTTCCATCAGACTGCTGCGCTTCCCCCATTCCTGAAGCCCACGAGTTCATCCTACGATACTTGGAGGGCTTCAAGTTCCCGACTCCAGCGTCAAAAGAACTGGTTAAAACCCTCTAGTCACATTCGAATTTTCTTGGCTATCTCGTCACCGACTTCGTCTGTTCTGGATGAGCCTCCAAGGTCGCTTGGCAATACTTTGCCTTCTTTTAGGGTTAAATCTACGGCTTTTTCAATTCTATTTGCGGCTTCTTTTGCGGATTTGTCTCCATGCTTTTCAGCCAACCAGTCCATCAGCATTTTAGCCGACAAAATAGCTGCTATAGGATTTGCCACTCGCTTACCATAATATTTTGGAGCGCTTCCATGAATAGGTCTAAACAAGCCGTACTTGTCGCCAACTTCGGCGCTCGGAGCCATACCCAAGCCTCCTTGGAATGGTGCAGTCATGTCCGTGATTATGTCTCCGAACAAGTTTGTTGTGACGACGACATCATAGTACTCGGGGCGTCTTATGGCCCACTGGGTCCAAGCGTCTATGAGGGCGTAGTCCCTCTCAATGTCAGAATAGCCTTCAGCCACCTCGTTGTAGATTTCTCTGAAAAGCGCGCAACTTCTGAGAACTGTACTTTTGTCGACGCAGGTTACCCTTAGTTTCCCGTCTATTGGAGCCCCTTTCCCTCTTCTTCTGCAGATTTCAAAGGCGTATTTTATTATTCTTTCAGCTCCCTTCCTTGTAACTATTTTAACATCTATGGCTACCTCGGTTACTTCTGCCCGTGTAAGGGCTCCCCTCATTGGTGTATAGAGGTCCTCACTGTTTTCCCTCACAATGACGAAGTCAATGTCTCCCGCCTTTTTTCCAGCCAGAGGACAGTCAACGTTTTCTCTCAGTTTGACAGGCCTCACGTTAGCGTACAAATCCAAGCCGGGCCTAAGCACCCTATGCACGTATACGATGTCCTCGAGTCCTTCCACTCCTGGCAGTCCCATGGCGCCGTACAGAATCGCGTCAGATTCTTTACAAGTTTCGTAGGCATTGGGTAGCCATGGTTCCCCTGTCTTTTTGTAATACTCAAAGCCACATTCAAACTCGAGGAAATCAAGTTCTAGTCCAGTTACCGTCTCTTGCGCAGCCTTAAGTGCCTTAACCGCTTCTGGAATAACCTCTCGGCTAACGCCGTCGCCGGGCAGAACAACTATTTTATATTTTCTAGACATTTGAATCCCCTCTGAACAACCTCCATTGAGAGATTTCGAGATGCTATATAAATCGCTTATTAAAAGAATTCGTGTAATATAAAGCATGGAAAGCCTAGGAAGAGAAGGTGAGCATCCCCGATATAGATGGGCTATATTGTTTGCCTCCTTTTTCGCCTTTGTAGCCTATGCCTTCGCTTTTCAGGAGGCTCCTCCTCTTTTTGAGTCCATTAGGAAGGAATTTGATGTCACCAATGTCGAAGTCGGATTAGTCATGTCTATGGTTCTTCTGCCAGGGATTTTCCTCAGTTTGCCTGCAGGGTTTTTCGTGAAAAAGTATGGAGTCAGACGCGTAGGCTTTCTGTCTCTAGTCTGCGTAGTTCTGGGTTGTTTTGTAACCGCCACAGCAAACTCCTTCATCATGCTGTTGGCTGGAAGGCTTGTTCTAGGCGTGGGCGGAGCCTTCATTGTTACTAATACACCAGTAGTAATAGCTCAATGGTTCGCAAGCAAAGAACTGGGAAAGGCCATGGGAATCTACGGAATAAATATGCCCTTAGCCACCATCATAGGTTTGTCAAGCGCAAGTGTTTTCGTGCTTGCATATGACTGGCGTTTCCCCTTTTACATCAGTTTGGCTGTAGGAATCACTGCCGCAGCAGTTTTCGTGGTAGTGGTCAGAGAGGGGCCATTTGCAGGGCACGAAAGTAAGGCAAATGCACGCCAAGCTATAGGTAATTTTGAAATTTGGAAAGTGGGGCTTGTATGGCTGTTTTTCAACGCCTCAGCTTTATCGTTTACAACATGGGCTACTGACCTGTTTCAAAATTATAAGGGGATGCCCAAGGTTTACGCCAGTTTTTTGGCAACTTTACTGATGTGGGGAGCAATATTTTGCGTGCCCCTTTTTGGCTGGATGTCAGACAGAACAGGTAGGCGTAGGCCCTTCGTTGTTGCGGGCTCCCTTCTAATGACGCTTGCATTCGTTGCCTTAGCGTATACTTCTAACATGGCTTTGGTTGTTTCAATCCTTGCCCTTGGCGTTACCGCTGCCATGGTTCCTCCCATAGCGTCGGCTTTGCCAGCGGAAATCTTGGGACCCACATTGGCCAGCGTGGGGTTTGGTATAACAGGAATATGCCTGAATTTAGGTGCAGCCTCAGCGCAGCCTTTATTTGGTTTTCTTTTAGATGTGACGGAATCTTACACTTTTTGCTTCTTGGGAATGGCGGCACTTTCAGCCATTGGAGCGTTTGCGGCGTACACTTTGAAAACTAATTAGATGTTCCATCTTTAATCATGATTTTGTTACTTTTGTCTCTCTTCAACTCTGATTTCCATTACGATGTGTCCCCATCCTCCGCAGTCTATTCCAACATCGAAACATCCTGCCCTCTTGAATCGAATTTCGTTAGGGTCAACTCCTGCGTATACGAGCTCGTTAATGGCGAAAATCGCTTGAGCTAGAGGCGCTAAGGCGTAGATGCATATTCTTTTCGGATTCTTTTTTGTTAAGAGGTTGCCGGCGCCATCGAAAATGAACTTGTCTCCAACCTTATGCTGGCTGTTGCAATTTTTTGATTCCACTACCTCAACAACGATAGTTTTGTTCATCAGCTCGGGCGCTTTTGCTAAGACATCTACGTTCCGCGGATTCTCCCTAAATTTTTTCATTTCTTTGTCATTGTAGCCAAGATGCTTCTTCATAAACTGCCAAACACTTTCATCTACTTCCACAAGTATCTCTCCTTTGTCAGATCGTCTAGGGTATATCTAACCTTTCTTAACAATTTTACTGAAGGGAGTTGGGAAAAAATGGACAAAGAATTCGAAAGGTTTGTCGAAGGGTTGCGCATTTCTTGGAAAACCAGACGATGTGGATGAGGTGTGAACTATACGTTGCGAGTTTGAAGCGCCGTGCATTGCTTATTAGACGGCTTCAACCCACTTTATTTCAGGTACTTTTTTCTTTAGGAATTTTTCTACTCCCAATTGGAGAGTTGATTGCGCCATTGGGCAGCCAACGCATGCGCCTTTCAACCTAACTTTAACTACGCCTTTATCTTCGTCCACATCTGCTAGTTCTATGTCTCCGCCGTCAGCCTGTAAGTAGGGCCTCAACTCTTCAACGGCTTTCATAACTTTGTTTTTCATCAACTTCACCTAATAAATCTATTATAACATTGTTATATAAGCCAATATATAAACTTAATATAATTCTCAGCGTACTTGAAAAATGGTTGGTTAAAATGGAAGGAGACAGAATTTCTTACCATGAATCCGTTCGCAGAGTCTATGAGAGAATCAAAAGAGACAACATGAACAACATTTGGGATCGATACGAGGCCCAAGGTTTTGGCGGAGACCCCGATAAGAGATGCCCTTTCTGCATGGCGGGAATCAGGTGTGATCTGTGTTCCAATGGGCCGTGCCGTGCAGACGCATCAAAAGACAAGAGAGGCGTATGCGGTATTACTGCCGATGGTATGGCTATGCGGATGATGCTCCTCAGAAACATCATGGGCGCATCCACTTACCAATACCACACAGATCAAACCATCAAAACCCTTCGGGCCACAACAAGGGGTCAAACACCATTCGAGATAAAGGAACCCGGCAAATTGAAAAATTTTGCTGAGCGCCTTGGAATAGATACGTCAGGATCAGAAAATGAAATCGCCATTCGCCTGTGTGATTTTGTGGAAGCCGATTTTAACAGAAAGCACTATGAACCCAGCCAAATCGTAGAAGCATTAGCTCCACAAGAGCGTAAAGAAGTTTGGAGAAAGCTGGACATTTTCCCAGGCGGAATTTATGGCGAGATGATGCTAGCCACAAGTTCTTGCCTTACTAATGTCGATGGTTACTACGTGAGTTTGGCTCTTAAGGCCATGCGCCTTGGTTTGGCGATGGCTTATCAAAGCCAGCTTATTAACGAATATTGTCAAGACATCCTCTATGGAATACCAAGACCGCATAAGATGCGTGTAGACCTAGGCGTATTGGATCCTGACTATGTTAATGTGCTGCCAAACGGCCATGAACCCTTTCTCGGGTTTGCTATGGTTCAACTGGCTCGAAAACCGGAATGGCAGGAAAAGGCAAAGGCTGCGGGTGCAAAGGGATTGCGTGTCATTGCAAACATCGAAACAGGCCAAGAGATGATTCAAAGATGGGAGATGGGTGACGCATTTTACGGTTTTACTGGGAACTGGATTATGCAGGAGGCAGTTCTGGCCAGTGGTTGCGTAGACCTTTTCGCAGCTGATATGAATTGTTCTATGCCAATTGATCCACTGTACGCTCAAAAATATAAATTCAAACTTGTACCGGTAAGCGAACTTGTAGCCTTTGAAGGTATTACCGACCGAGTTAACTATGAGCCTGAAAAAGCTGAAAGGCAAGCTGCACAGCTCTTGCAGATGGCCATCGATAACTTTAAAAGACGCAGAGCATCCGTGGAGCCAGTTACTCAGTTACCCATGAAAGAAGCCTTGGTTGGCTTCTCCACCGAAAGCATTATTGAAACCCTTGGCGGCACTCTTGTTCCCCTCTTGGAAGCCATAAAAGATGGGACCCTGCGAGGGGTTGCAGGTCTCGTTTCATGCACAACGTTGCGGGATTACGGTCAGGATGTGCATAGTATACGTGTGGCTAAAGAACTCATTAAACGAGACATTCTGGTTCTTTCAATGGGGTGCGGTAATGGAGCGATGCAGGTTGCAGGTCTCTGCAGTCCAGAAGCCAAAGAATTTGCAGGTCCTGGTCTGAAAGGTCTTTGTGAAAAACTGGATATCCCTCCCGTTCTCAGCTATGGCACCTGCACTGACACAGGACGTCTCGCCGACTTATTGGCTAATATCTCAAATGCGTTGGGGATACCCATTCCAAATCTCCCTGTCGTTGCTGTAGCGCCTGAGTATATGGAACAGAAGGCTACAATTGATGCGGTGTTCGCTCTGGCTTTGGGGCTCTATACCTATGTTAACCCTGTACCAACTATTACGGGAGCGCCAAGTCTGGTGAAACTCTTGACACAAGACTGCAAGCATGTAACTGGCGGCTTGTTGAACGTAGAAAAAGACCCCATCAAAGCAGTAGATGCCATCCTAGCCCATATAGAAGAGAAAAGAAGAAAAATCGGCATCTGAACCAATACTAAAACCGAGAAATGTAAACTCAATTATATAGAGTTTGGTGCGGCGGGTGGGATTCGAACCCACGAACCCCTACGGGAAAGGATCTTGAGTCCTATATCGTCATTTAAAACTGTCGAGCGACAATATGCTATAAAACTTTATCAAGTCAACTAACTTATCTTTAATTTGGAGATTATTTATGGTTGAAGAATTTAGAGGCTTGTTGCATGCTCCATCCTATGAAAATGAAGTCGTGCTTCTGTTTGGGTTGTTAATGTCTCATTTAGATAGTCAGTTCGTGATAGATGAATACAGTGGTTCATTCCCTGACTGTATTGCCCGAAAAGATGGAAAAGAAATTGGAATAGAGTTTGAAGTGAATAGCAAAGAATTCATTACACACAAACATCCCGAAGATCCCAACCTTTCGAAGTGCAAGTTAATTGTCTGTTGGGAAAACTACTGGAAAGAGAGCAGGAAAGTGTTCACGGACGCAAAGGGAAACTCGCACGAGATTGAAGTCTGTGCTCTTAAAGAAGTTATGAGACAGAAGGGACTTGGTTTTATACAATCAGATAAGCCCAAATACGGAAAGAGAATAATATGGAATGAAGAGAGTTTTTTCAAGGAACTAAGAGGGAAAGTAGACGCAACTGGGTTTGGCAAAATAGCAGAAATCTACGGATTCTGCGTGAGTTGTCCAGAGTTCGAAGTGGTCTTCGGTGAAGGGCGTAAGATTGCTGGATTTAATGTCAGAATAAAGAAGTGGCAGGGTGAAAAAATAGGAGTGCGTTCACCAATACAAGTTTATGCGGATGGAAAATTAACTATAGACTATCGAAAATTGCCTGAGAATTTGGAAATGGAACTCAGGAAAATAACTGGAGATCCGAAAGACCGAAAGACTGGAAAACCAAAAGGCTGGTACTCTTTTGATTTGAGAAATGAAAGAACATTCGATATGATTAAAAAAGCTCTCGAATGGCTTGCAGAAACTTGAATTTGGTCTGTGAAGATGGTGCAGGGGGTGAGATTTGAACTCACGAACCCCTAAAGGACGGGATCTTGAGTCCCGCGCATTTAGCCCCTTATTTGTGCGGGTTTGACCATGCTCTGCCACCCCTGCACCTTTGGCAGAACCATTTTCTTTAACTTCTCTTGGTTTCTATTATCTTTTTCCAATGTTGATATCGTTGTATATGTGAGTCTTTGATTGAGCCTATTTCCTCCATCCATCTAACTACCTGCTTCGTTTGCGTTGTGTATGCAACCTGGAGAGGAGCCTTATTCTTTCCTCTAGGTGGAAGATACGTATAGGAGCGAAATGAGAAACCAAGCCGACTAACCAAATTGACGAGATCATCTCTGAGTTTCTTGCTCTTAACCTGAATCTCCACACGAGGACCACGGTCAACCTGAAAACTGAAACAACCATCTGTACTAAACAAACCACGCAAGAAAGCTTTGATTAAAGCCTCGTTGTTTGATTCAAGAATCTGCTGAGGAACGCGAACTTTTCCAGCTTTTCTACCTTGCGGAAGACCGTAGTTTCGAAAGAAGTCTAAGGCTTGGGATTGCCCACTTCTAATCATAACTACACTACTTGATGCTGCACATTCACATGGTTTTATGGGCTCAACGCCCAAAACATCCCTGACAAGCTTAGTAACCTGGAGAATCATAGACTTATCCTTCTTTTCGCACGTGATTCCCCATTTGTCAGAAAGCCACCCATCACCAACATGAAGACCGAGCAAAAGAGCGACATCTTCGTCAAGTTCTTTCCTCGGTTGATGATAAACGACGCCTCTGGGGGGCTTTACATTTGTTCGCATAGCAGTTCCTCTACTAGAATAGTAGTGCAACGTTTATAACGCTTTCTACTGTAACAGTAGAACCATGCGACAAAGAATACTAACAGACCGAGAACGCCAACACATCGAAAAATGGCTCAAAGGCGAAAAAACAAAAGGAAAATTCCAAGAAATGCTCAAATACCGCTGCAAAAAATTCCTGCCACAACTAGTTGACGAAATAAAACTTATTAAAGAATTTCTTGAAGCATAAATTGGTGATTAATATGTCTCAGTTAGACGAAATACCTAGGAGTCGAATAGGAGAAATCGCGATCTTCGAAGACCCAGATACGGGCAAAGCCCATGAAGCGAAAATAAAGGATCAAACAGATTTCATTTCTGATGAGGACTATAAACCAACTCGAAGGTATTGGAGGGGTGTAGAGCTACTGGAGTGGAAGGATGGAACAAAAGAACTGAGATTTTGCTACAAAATACGACTGTTCAAAAATGGCAAGTGGATATGGGTGAATGGTAGTCAAACTTCTCTCCATCTTACGATTGACACGTTCAATAAGTTATATCAACAAATGAAACAAAAAGGGTGGCTGTAAAACCCCGCCTCTTTAGGTCCCATGCGACTTTGACCTGGCTTGGCTACCGCCGCCCTCGTTTCAAAAACTAACTCTTCCTTTCTATTAATTTTTTCCAACGACGATACTCATCTAACGAATGGTGGTTCCTATTTTTTCGCCTTTAACAGCCAATAAAACGTTTTCAGGCTTGAAGCCGTTCACCACAACCATTCTCATTCTTCTCTTTTTAAGAATTTTAACGGCTTCAGGATCAAGAATCTGATGAATCCCAGCCTTATGCTTGTTTTCTTCAAAGAGTCGCGACAAATCATCGAAACCAAGCTCATCAATCTTTTTGGCATCAGAATGCTTCTTGGGGTCTTTGGTGAATACGCCGTCTACGTTTGAAGCCTTCACCAGCAAATCAGCCTTCATCCTCTCACCCACCATAGCCGCCACAGCATCCGTGGTCATGCCCGGCTTCAAACCACCCATAACAACGATTTTGCCATGCTTCAAGCAGCCAAAAGCCTCATCCAAAGAAACCGGCACGGTTCCACAACCAGCTTCACCCAAACGCATAACAAACAACTGGGCAAACAAACGCGAAACATGAATTGCAGCCCAGTCTCTTTTCGCCTCGTCCAACCCCAACTCGCCAGCAATCTTGATGAAGTCACGGGCTAGAGCGCCGCCGCCAACGACGGCAACAACCTCGTGCCCCTGCTTCTTCAGCTCCTTCAACAAATCAGCGTACTTGCCAATCAGAACAGGGCTAGGGGGAGAGGCTACAACTGAACCGCCGACGCGAACCACGATCTTCAACTGAAAACGCTCCACTACCTAATGTTCAGACAACACGATAATAAAATTCTCCCTCGAGGCATCATATTCAAATGAGTTTATAACAATTCTTCACCATATTTAAAAGAAGACAAACAGGCAATCCTTTGAAACGCTCTTCCGGTGAAAGGCAATGGCTGAACTCGAACTAGTTTTCCTAGGAACAGGCGGAGGAAGATTCGCCACCATAACCCAAAAGCGGAGAACAGGCGGAATCCGCATCCTTTCTAAGGACCTCAACGTGCATTTGGATCCGGGTCCAGGCGCTCTGATATACTCCCTGAACATGGGGCTTGACCCCCAAAAAATCATGGCGGTGCTTGTTTCCCACAGCCATCCAGACCACTACACAAACGCAGAGGTTTTAATCGAAGCCATGACCAGAGGGATGCTGAAGAAAAGGGGAATCCTAGCCGCTTCTCGCAGCGTCTTGTTCGGCAATGAAGAGTGCGGACCCTCGATTTCCAAGTATCATCAGAAGATGCCTCAAAAAGTGATAGAGCTAAAACCAGGCATAGTCTTCCACATAGGCGACACAAAGGTCACTGCCACGGAGGCTAGGCACACAGATTCGGACACTGTTGGGTTCCGTTTTGAAACTCCAGACATTGGAGACGTAGGCTACACTTCAGACACAGAATTCTTTGAGGGGGTTGGAAAAGCCTACGAGAGCGTTAGACTCCTCCTGCTCTGCGTCATGAGGCCTTCTGGAGAACCATGGAAGGGACACATGACCACAGACGACGCCATAAAAATCGTGGAAGAAACCCGTCCGGAGATGGCTGTAGCCACCCACTTCGGAATGAAAATGATTTTTAGTGGGCCCCACCGCCAAGCTAAACTGGTTGAAGAGAAAACCGGGGTTCCAACCATAGCGGCTTCTGATGGGATGCGCATACGTGTGGGTGAGGAGATTCAGGTTGAGAGGGCTGGAAGGAAGCAGCGAGGGTTAGAGGAGTTCTTGGGAAGAAGTGAAAGATAAGTAGTTGTTGTGTAGGTTTGTTCAGAAAATTATCCTAAAATTTCTTGGATTGGTCTCCGTTGCGAGTTGAAGCCGCAACGCGTCAAAAGAATGTTGATAGTATATATAAGGGGGGCTATATAGCCTCGATCTACAGAGGCATCTTCCCCCGGAGAGTACTCTCGCCCATACCACAAGTAAACCAGTCATCTTAAGTATTCCAAATGCTAATCTTTTGGGTTCTGGAGGAATAAAATTCTTAATGGTATTGTAAGGGGAGGCAGATAAATGTCCGAGTTAAAATTCGATGTAAGGATATGTTTGGCATGTCCAACTTACGATTGCCTCGTTAGGTGCCAATACATGGACATAAACAGAGACACAGCCAAAGCCGAGATGGAAAAAATGATCAACGGCGAAGACTCTTTCGTGCTACGCCAATGTGTAACATGCTACGCATGTGAAGAATACTGCAAAAGGGGAAACCATCCATTCTATTTGATTACGGACCTTCAGGAAAAAAGGGGTGTACTTCCAATGCCTAAACCTCTTGTCACACAGTGGGTCAATATCGGTGTTCCGGGAAGAAGGGACATTCAACAATTTTGGGATGCCAAGGAACCAGCAATCTCTCTCTGCCTTTTCCCCGAATACGTAGATTCAATCCAAGGAAAACTTTTCGAAAACGTTTCCATAATCTTGGGAAGATACTTCTTCTGTCAACTTGTGTACCTGCATTTCGGAAAGCCTTCCTTAATAAGAGAGCGGCTTCCAGGAATAATAGAGAACATCGCCAAGCATGATTTTAAGGAGGTTGTATTCTTCCACGATGAATGCTACTCAACCCTCACTTCATATGCGCCAGCCTACGGCATCGAAGTTCCCTTCAAACCCGTCCACCTCTTCGAGTATCTCTACAATAGACTTAGAGAGCATGAAAGTGAGATAAAGCCGCTGAACATAAAGGTGGCGTACCAGCGCAATTGTTCGTCTCGTCTCGCTCCAAAAAAAGAACACTTCCTAGACGACATCTTCAGCCTGATAGGAGCAGAGAGAGTTACAAGAAAATATGACAGAGAGAATGCCCTGTGCTGTGCCGGCATCATCAGAGGACTGCAAAGATATGATCTGTTTGTCGACGTGCAAAAAAGAAACGTAGAGGACATGGTAAATGCTGGAGCCGAATACTGCGTTTTCAATTGTCCAGCGTGTTTCTCTTCTCTATCCGAGGCTGTTGCCAAAAAGGGCGTAAAACCCATCATGATGCATGACCTTTGCAAACTCGCTTTAGGCGAGAAACCAGCTGGATGGAAGTGATCGGGATGGATAGGATATACAAGTCTCTGGCTGAAATAGTGGGTGAAGAACACGTTTCGAACCGGAAAGAAGAGCTCTACATTTATTCTCGAGATCCGGGGATGATGGAACCCCACGAACCAGACTACGTGGTGATGCCAAAAACAGCAGAGGAGGTACAAAAAATAGTCAAACTTGCGAACAAGGAGAAAATACCCATAGTTCCAGTTGGGGGTTCGCTAAGCCTGTCTGGCTTGGTTATCCCTCATCGGGGCGGTATTGTTCTGGATCTAAAAAGGATGGATAGCGTGTTGGAGGTAAATGAAAAGAGTAGATATGTTGTTGTTGAGGGTGGCATTACTCAGGGCAGGTTGAAAGCCTACCTAGAGAGGCATCATCCTAACTTAAGACATTCAATTCCCGATGCGCCACCTTCAGCAACGGTTGTCGGAAATATAGTAATCCATGGTCAGGGTCGTTTGTCTCAGCAATATGGCTTCAATTCTGATATGGTTACCGGATTAGAAGTTGTACTACCAACCGGAGAAGTATGCAAAATTGGTTCGTGTTCAGTGAGTCCCTACTGGTTTTCATTGGCGCCTTTGCCTGATTTGGCTGGGCTCTTCTTAGGGTGGTTTGGCACAACAGGAATCATCACAAAGTTGGGTCTTAGACTATATCCAAAGAAAAAGCTCAGAGATATTGAGTTGTTTGTGGTGGAAGATCCAGATCTAGTTCCAGACGTAATCCACAGGGTTACCCACACAGAAATGACCGAAGACATATTCGTTGGTGCTCAACCGTACCCCCTCGTGTTCAAGGACATCATAATGATAGGGATTTGCATCACCGGAGATTCCGAGGAAGAACTAGAGTTCAAGAGGAGAATGATTTGGGATGCCCTCCGCACTCATATCGACAGTAAAGAAGGCGGATTTATGATGTTAACACCAGACATAAAGCAGGAACTTTTGGAGATGCCCACAACCGGCACAACAAGATTCGCCGATGTAATGAAGGGCGGCGGATTCGAATATTGCGGACCCATCATCCCTGTCGAAAAATTTCCAGAAGCCTTCAAGAAACTACTTGAATTGTCCTCCAAACACGGGATTACATATGGTCACGCAGGTCGAGTTATTGGAAGAAGCCACTGCATGATGTTTTCCTTCGGATATCCCTTCAATCGTGCAGACCCAGACAACATAGAGAGAACAAAGAAAGCATTACATGACTCAAACGTAGCCAGCTTGGATGTGGGAGGAGTTCCTTGGAAGCCTGAAGTCCCTGCACAGAAAATGGTTATGGAGAGAATGGACAAAAACACGCTTGAACTAATGAAGCGCATAAAAAAGTTTCTGGACCCCAACGGAATCATGAACCCTGGAAACTGGGAGGCGGAATGATGCAGGCATACGCTGAGCAGATACACAGGTGCTTTAGATGCGGCTACTGCAAGTTCCCAAGCGATTTCACAGACTTTAACTGCCCATCTTACGGTAGGTTCCGACTTGAAACTTACTCCACAGGCGGAAGATTGTGGCTTATATGGGCGTGGCTAAAGAAAGAAATCGATTGGTCAGAGCATTTTGCAGAAGTTGTATTCTCATGTGCAACATGCAGAAACTGTGTTGAGCAATGTCCAATGAAGTTTAACGATGAAATCGTTGACTGGATCGTAGCCGCAAGGAGCGATATGGTGGAGAAAGGCTTGGTGCTACCATCCATCAGAAACTTCCTGAATAACATCAGTAAACATGGGAATCCGTGGGGAATGGCGAGAAGTAAAAGAGACGCTTGGGCAGAGGGAGTAAAGCGATACAGACCAGGCGATGAGTACCTTTTCTATGTAGGATGCGTTGGGTCTTACGAGGAGCGTGGACAAAGAATGGCTAGGAACCTTGCCGAATTACTAGATAAGGCAGAACTATCCTTCGGAATCCTTGGCTCCGAAGAAGATTGCGATGGAAACGAAGTATACATGCTTGGCGAAATTGGGCTGTTCCAAGAGCTAGCCAAGAAGAACGCCCAGAAATTCAAAGAACTTGCCGTGAAAAAGGTGGTTACCCTTTCACCCCATGCGTACAATTCCATGAAAAACAAGTATCCAAGATTTGGAGATTTCGAAGTATTTCATTATACGCAACTCTTATTGGAAATGATTCAGAAGGGAAGGATAGAGTTATCCGAGCTAAAATCTAAGGTTACCTACCACGATCCTTGCTTTCTCGGCAGATACAACGGCGTCTACGATGCGCCAAGAGAGATTCTGAAAAGCATCCCGGGAATCGAACTCATAGAAATGGAGAGAACCAGAGAAAATTCTTTCTGCTGCGGCGGTGGAAGCGGAAACTTTGTTATGGACCTCCTAGGAAGATCAGCGGAAAGCCCTAGCAGGATTAGAGTTAGAGAAGCTCATGAAACTGGCGCCCAGATTTTGGTTGTGGCATGCCCAAGCTGCATGACGATGCTTGACGACGCCGTAAAAGACGAAGGATTAGAAGGCGAATTAACCGTTAAAGACATCGCTGAACTCATGAAAGAATCTGCTAAGTAATAAGAAAAAAAATTTTAAAACGTAGTTAGTCACGGTTATGGCTTGTGCGCTTTTCCCCTCCAGCCGGTCTTGGCTTTTACATAGGAGGTGATCCGGCCGCAGGTTCCCCTACGGCCACCTTGTTACGACTTCTCCCTCCTCGCGAAGCCTAGATTCGACGCGACCAACAAGACCGCGCCTCACCCAGACCCCACTCGGATGGAGCGACGGGCGGTGTGTGCAAGGAGCGGGGACGTATTCACCGCGCGCTGGTGACGCGCGATTACTAGGCATTCCATGTTCACGAGGGCGGGTTGCAGCCCTCGATCCCAACTGAGGCAGGGTTTCGGGATTACCTCCCCTTTTCAAGGTTGGAACCCATTGTCCCTGCCATTGCAGCTCGCGTGTGGCCCGGGGGATTCGGGGCATACTGACCTGCCGTGGCCCGCTCCTTCCCCCGCCTTATCGGCGGCAGTTCCCGTAGTGTGCCCCCCGCGGATTCCGCTGGGGTTGCAACTAAGGGCGCGGGTCTCGATCGTTGCCTGACTTAACAGGACACCTCACGGCACGAACTGGCGACGGCCATGCACCTCCTCTCAGCTTGTCTAGCAAGACCTTCAATCTGGCCTTCATCCTGCTGTCGCCCCCGGTAAGGTTCCCGGCGTTGACTCCAATTGAACCGCAAGCTTCACGCCTTGTGGTGCTCCCCCGCCAATTCCTTTAAGTTTCAGCCTTGCGGCCGTACTTCCCAGGCGGCGGGCTTAATGGCTTCCCTGCGGCACTGAGGTGGCTCGTAGCCACCCCAACACCTAGCCCGCATCGTTTACGGCTGGGACTACCCGGGTATCTAATCCGGTTCGCTCCCCCAGCTTTCGTCCCTCACCGTCGAGCGCGTTCTAGCCGACAGCCTTCGCCACTGGTGGTCCTCCCGGGATTATAGGATTTCACCCCTACCCCGGGAATACCGTTGACCTCTCCCGCCCCCTAGCCCAACAGTATCTTCCGCAGTCCAACGATTAGGTCGCTGGATTTAACGGAAGACTTGCCGAGCCGGCTACGGACGCTTTAAGCCCAATAATCATCCCTACCACTCGGAGAGCTGGTATTACCGCGGCGGCTGACACCAGGCTTGCCCTCTCCTTATTCCCCCGGCTCATTACACCGGGGAAAAGCCATCCTCAGCGGACGGCACTCGGGGTAGCCCCGTCACGCTTTCGCGCATTGCGGAGTTTTCGCGACTGCTGCGCCCCGTAGGGCCTGGGCCCTTGTCTCAGTGCCCATCTCCGGGCTCCCGCTCTCACGGCCCGTACCGGTTATAGGCTTGGTGAGCCGTTACCTCACCAACAACCTGATCGGACGCGACCCCATCCTTAGGCAACGTTGAAAAGCATGGTCTCAACGTCTTTTCGGCGAAGAACCATTCCAGGCCTCCTTACCTATCGGGTATTAACCCCAGTTTTGGGCCACGCCAGAGCTCCTGTTATTTCTGTTGGCGGTGATATGTTACCGTGAATGTTGACTCAAAGCTTTTAGGTTAGGTTTTTAGGTCAAGGAAAGCGGGTTGTACACGAACTACGTGTACATAGCCGTGCTTTGAGTGTGTCGAGAAGGGTGATTACGTGCCTGCGCGTGGTTTCCCGGGGGTGTACCCGTCCTAAGGGTAGGTTAGCCACGTGTTACTGAGCCGTACGCCGCGTCTCTACCATAGCTTAGAGACGCACGACTCGCATGTCTTAGTCCCACCCCGATAGCAGTAGGGTCCGGCAGGATCAACCGGATTTGAGGTTGGAGTTTTTAGCCGCAAAGCCGGCTGGAATTGGGGATTAGCGCCAAGCCCATATTGGACCTAACAGTGTTCAGGTCCTCATCTCTGTTGCCGCAACCGGAGGTCGAACCCATCATCCAGGGGCGTTAGACGCCTTAAACGTCGGGGTTGAAGCCGCCGAGGTTGCGGCTTGTGCAATTCATATCGCCAAAATGACACTTGGGGCGATCTTGCAAATATAAATGTTGCTCCCGAACCTAATAAGCTTTCTGAAGGGAAAGAAAAGACAAACTCATGGTTTATTTTTTCCTTAACCTTCCGAGGCATCGCATGCTGGGCAACAACGTGTAAAAATAGAGGAAGAATGTTTACGCTTGATATGGATTTGTGGGTCATAAAGTATAATGGAGAAGATTTTGGTAGTTAAAGGTACAGGTGGAAAAGTTGAACGAGGTTCTTCTTTTGGCATGCAAGGAGCTGATTGATGATGCCAAGCTCGGATGCGCAGACTTGGTTTTCAAAGATATATGTTTGGAAATCCTAGCCAAGGCAAAGCAGATCCTAACTGAAGGACAATTCATGGAACTTTCTTCTTATGCGGCTGAAAGAATGAAAGAGAAAATGTTGCGTAATCCGGGAATCAATGAGAACCTCCGATAAAGACTCTGTTTTAACCTCTTAGAAGCCCTCATCTTCGACTGGCTATGTAATGAACCGTTCGACTAGTCGATAGAGAACGCTTGTTCCAAAGATAAGGTTCTCCACCGAAATGCGCTCATCGATGCCGTGAGTCATTTTCAACAGCTCATCCATGGATACGTCGGTTTTTAAAGGCTGAAATCCATAGCATACCGAGCCCAATTGTCTGAGATATCGGGAATCTGTTCCGCCAGTCATCATGAAGGGAATCACAGAGCAGCTGGGCAAAAACTCCCCTAAGGTTTCCTGCATATGCCTGTAAAGGGCTGTGTCAAAGGGTGATTCCGAAGGTTCATTAGCCTTAATATATTCGAACTCCAAATTTTTGATGTCCTTCAAAACTTCTTTCATTTCGTTTAGTAAGGTTTCCTTTGTTTGTCCAGGCAGGATGCGACAATCGAAGATGCCTTCACATTCAGAAGGTATGATGTTTTCCTTGACGCCTCCATGAACCATGGTCGGCGCGATGGTTGTTCTCATCAAGGCACGTAAGAACTCTGCCATGCCCTTCTCCTTCTTAGCCATCCGATCAAGTATGAGGTCAGCGAAAAGGGGATTGGTCATCAAACTTGATAGGAGGCGGGCAATTGCGCTCCTTTCCTTTGAAAGCTCTGTAATTATCTGTTTCACCGTGGGCACAACCTTAATTTTAGACCGGTGGGTTCCAAGGCGCCTTGCCACTTCAGCCATGCGCAGAACAGCGTTGTCAGCTACTCCTGGAATGGAACCGTGGCCGGGACGACCGTGAGCCTTGATTTTCATCCAGACGATACCCTTCTCAGCCGTTTGAACCGTGAACACATGCTTACCCCTGATGGGAATGGAGAATCCGCCGCCCTCGTTGATCACGTAGTCAGCCCTAATTTTTTCTGGGTAGTTTTCAACGAGCCACTCAACTCCTGCGCTTCCTCCCATCTCCTCATCAGCAGTTGCCGCGAAAATCACGTCACCCTTAAGCTTGACCTCGTTTCTTGCTAGAAGCTTCATGACTAGGGCTTCGATGACTACTAGGGACTTGCAGTCCAGAGCTCCTCTGCCCCAAACATAGCCTTCCTTAACTAAACCAGAAAAAGGATCGATGCTCCACTCTTTTGGCATAGCTGGTACGACGTCGAGATGAGACAAGAGGAGGAGGCTGGGCTTTTCGCCACTGCCCTTAATCCGCGTGAGGACATTGCCCCTGCCCTTACTTGACTCTAATACCTCGCATTCTAGCCCATCCGCTTCTAGGGCTTTAGCCAAGAATTTCGCCGCTGGAGTTTCATTTCCAGGAGGATTTGTTGTGTTGATTCTGATTAGGTCGCTGAGGAGAGTAGTTACTTCATCTTTGACTTCATTAAATAATTTCGCGCACATGTTGGCAGCCTCCAGCTTCTTGAAATTTACTGGGCGTGCCGAACTTAAATGCTTGGAGTATGGGTTTGAGGGTGTCTTGTTGTTTTAGCATGTTAGGTGGAGGGCTGCTACGACTTTTTTGGACTTGACTAGGCGGTTGAAGGTTTTGCAGGCTTCTGCGGTTCTCTGGGCTATCAGTTCGATTCCCTTTGATTCAACGTATTCTCTGGTTTCGGCTGGAATTTTCATGAGTCCTGAGTAGCCTGTGCCAACTATTAGCACCTCTGGTTCTTCTTGGACAGCCTCATCCAAGTCTTTAATGTGTAGATTGTGGCCTTCCTTCCTCCACCAACCGTCCTTAACTCGGTCAGGAAAGACTATTAGGTCGGTGGCGTACCGTCTTCCGTTGATGACTATTCTGCCAAAATCGTAAGAATCGATCATTTCAGAAGCCTCCCTAATAGTTTATCCAGTTGATTTATTTTTGAACCTTCCGTTTCCATTTTTGGAAAAAGTTTGGGACTCAAACAGCGATGATACTATTTGTGATGTGTCCTTCTCCGACGCATCGTGGCAAAATGGTGTTGATTTAGGGCGTAGGAGAAGATGTTAGACACATAACTTCTGATAGATAGCCCCCCTAGTTTTTCTTTATATACTCTCAACATAGAAATTGGACGATGCGGTGCAGATGTTTCTCGGGAAAGATTCAAAAGATGAATAGTTGTGTACCATAAACGTGAGGTTATCTAGATGAAGGAAACGTGGAAACACGGTTTTGTTGAAACCGACGAGATTCGAATGCACTATGTAACTCAAGGGGAAGGAAAGCTACTGCTTCTTCTTCATGGTTTCCCAGATTTTTGGTATGTATGGAGATTTCAAATTCCCGAGTTGGCTAAGCATTTTCGTGTTGTGGCTCCTGATTTACGAGGTTACAACGAAACAGACAAGCCAGAAGGTGTTGAAAAGTACAGCCTGAGCCTTCTTGCAGGAGACATTATGGGACTTATTCGCGTCCTAGGAGAGGAGAAGGCAATAATAATTGGACACGATTGGGGCGGAGCCGTAGCCTGGTCTTTCGCAGCCTTTAGTCCAGAAGCCACAGAAAGGTTAGTAATTCTGAATGCTCCGCATCCCAACGCCTATACAACCAAGACTAAGAGTTCATTAAGGCAGTTGCAGAAAAGCTGGTATGTCTTTTTCTTTCAAACGCCCGACATCCCAGAGGAAGTTTTGAGCCGAAACAATTATTTCTTCCTGAAAGAAATGCTTCGACGCTCTAGCGTTAAAAAAGACATCTTCACCGACGAGGAGTTAGAAGTCTATACAGAAGCATGGTCAAAACCGGGAGCCTTGACAGGAGCAATAAATTATTATCGAGCCAACATGAATCCCGCCATTGTATTTTCAGAGAGAACTATACGTTTTCCAAAGATCAAGTCGCCTACTTTGGTAATTTGGGGAGAACAAGACGTGGCTCTTTCAAAGGAACTGACTATCGGCATGGACGAGTTTGTTGACGCCCCATACTCCATAAAATATACTCCGAATTGTGGTCACTGGGTTCAACTAGAAGAACCGGAGCTTGTCAACAAGTATATACTTGATTTCTTGAAGGATGTTACAAACCCATAAATAATAATGGGTTTCAAATGTCGAGCTTGATATCCTCAAAGATTTGGGAACAGCATAAGGACGAAAACGTGATTTCCAACCCCATGGATTCAGCCAAATGGATGGCTTCTTCGGCTGGGAAGGCTATGGCGTTGACTCCTGCCTCTACAGCCAGCGTGTCAGTTTTCTTCCTGTGTTCGCCCTTTGGTCTCATGCACCCGAGGACTATTGGAGTTTGAGGCATCATGAGTCTAGCTGTTACCAGCACCTTAGCTATGTCTTCTGGCGCAGGGGGATTCACCTTTTCCATAGGCGTGGCACGTATCGGCATAAAGGCTATTATTATAACGGCTGAAGGCGAGTACTTTGAAATAATTTTTAGGGCTTGAAGTTCTCCCTTAAGTTTACCATAATGTAGCCCAACTAGCACGTGGGGCACAAGCGGAATCCCTGATTCATGTAAAGCCCTTAAAGACCTGTCGTAGTCCTCAACTTTGACCTTGAGTTGGTAAATCTCCCTTATGGTTTCGTCTGAACCAATCACGTCGATGAGGGCAGCGTCAACTCCAGCCTCCTTCAGCCTCCGCGCCATAGGAAAGTCAATAACTCCGGTGTGGGTCACGATGGTTAGTCCAAGGTTGCGTTTGATCTTGGCGATGGCGTCCACGAATCTGTCGAGAGGGACAGACCCATCTGGTAGGCATCCTCCGCTTATGAGACAGCCAATGGCTCCATTGTTTTTCAGTTTTGCGCAGAGGTTGATGAGTTCCTTTGGATTGGGGGCTGGAAACATGGTGTTTAGGACCCTTCCGTTGCAGTGTTTGCATTTTAGGGCGCAAGCGGAGCCTGTTACAGAGATGGATGGAAATGCTGCTGGAGAGGAGCGGAAGTAGTTGGATTTGTAGTACATGAAACTGGGAACATAGAAACGAATTCTCTTCCCAAAGTTTTTCCAGCTAACCCTCCGAGCTCGGTTTAGCGCTTCTTTAAACTCTTTGTTATCTGCACGCATTGTAGTCTCGTAATTTTCCTTGGAGTTCAACACGTAACTACCTTGATGCTCAAGTTTTAACTTGCAGTCGAAGAGATAAGTATTAAGTCCGTTGTTATTTTTAACTATAAACTCGAAGCTTGTCGAGGATGCTATGATGACCGAGTCGTGTTTGCCAGAAAAAATTCGGGTTTCAACTGGCTCCGCTATTGTACTTGGGTTACTACGGGGTAGGCTGGACGCCGAACCTACGACTGTTTATCTACTCACGTATAAGGATGGGAAGTGTTTTGCCAACTGCTGCTTTTGTCCCCAAGCCAAGACCAGCCGTGGCAGAGCCGACATGCTTTCCAGAGTAACTTGGCCTCCCTTTCCAACTGGGCAGGTACTTCCGAGAATAGAGCGTGCCGCAAAAACTGGTGCGATAAAGCGAGTTTGCATCCAAGCCCTAAATTATCCAACGGTTTTTGAAGACGTTCTGAACCTTGCAGAAGAAATCAAGTCGCGCGTAAAGGTGCCCCTATCCATTTCCTGTCAGCCCCTGAATCGAGAAAAAATGGAAAAGCTGGCTGAGGCTGGCATTAGTAGAATAAGCATAGCCCTAGACGCCGCCACCGAGGAGACATTTGACAAGATCAAGGGAAGGCTGGCTGGTGGACCATACCTTTGGGAGGAACAACTCCAAGCGTTAAGGGAGGCTGTCAAGATTTTTGGAGAAGGCTTTGTGGGCACCCACCTCATCGTAGGCCTCGGAGAAACAGAAAGGGAAATGGTTCAAACCATCCAGTGGTGCGTTGATTCAGGAGTCTATCCTGGCTTGTTCGCCTTTACGCCCATCCCTGGAACCCTTCTAGAAAATAGTCCCCAACCGTCTCTCAGCCATTATAGAAGAATCCAGATCGCCCATTATCTCATAACCCATGGGAACACGCGATATGAAAAAATGATTTTCGATGAGGATGACCGCTTCGTTGACTTCGGAGTTTCCGAGGAGGAGTTGTGGCAGGTTATCAGGACAGGCAACCCTTTTGTTACCTCTGGATGTCCCGGCTGCAACCGTCCTTACTATAACGAGAAGCCTGGTGGACCCCTCTACAACTACCCTAGACCGCCGCTACCCGAAGAGCTGGCTGAAATAGAGAGACAGATCGGAATCCTACGCCCAAAGCCTTTTAGGCCTTCTTATTAGAAGGATGAAGGCTGTGGCTGCGGAGACCACTGTTGTCGCGACGAAAATGTACATCAGATTTCTGGTAGAACCCAATTCGCTTTTGTAGTTTTTCAATTTTGTGTAGTTGGCAAGTAAAGAGTTATAGGTTGCGTTCAGTTCGTCATAAGCCGCTTGAAGTTCTTCAAATTCTTTGCTCTTTAGGTAGGTTAGCCTGAATGAATCTTCATAAGAACGATCTTTCCATACAGGAACGCGATAAACCTTCCATGTGCAGTATATATGACCAAATATAAGACCCGAGGATACATTAGATGGAATACTTACAGTGAAATTTTGAAGATCGTTGGTTTTACCAATAGGAAAGTCAACATCTTTTAATATCTCCACATAGGTTGTCCACTTCTCGTAGCCTTCTGATATTGAACCGTGAATCGCAATGGTTACATAAACATCTTGGAGATTTTCTTTTGACTTAACGATTACTTGTAAGGTTATGTTGTCTCCAGGATAGGCTTGAAGGGGAGCATAGATTTCGATATCAATACCTTCCCAAGTAAAGCTCCAAACACTTTGAGTCTCAGCTATTGCTGTAGAAACGAAAACTAGAGACAGCGTAAACATTGATACCGCAAGCATAATTATTTTTTTGACGTCCATTTTTCAACCTCTCAAAATTTGTCACAGTCTCAGTTTTCCCGAAGGAAGAGTATTTAACGATTATTGTTTTTCTCGAATATGCTTCTATATTAAACCATTGGTGTACTTTCTGCATTCCATGGATATCTACACTTCCATAAAGGGGAATTCCCAAGAAGTCGAGGCCAAATTCAGCAATGCCTACTCGGGGAGGTGCCGTTAAAAGAGGTATTCGCCTTGACAAAGTGTCAGCGCTATTGTAATTTGCCTTGGTGCAATTCACTAACTCAGTGTGTCGAATTTTGTTCCTTGAAGTCTTCAGGTTATCCGTCGCGATCTGCTGTTCTTATTTTCCAGCAATCTTTTTTGCTATCTCAGCGACTCTTCTTCCTAAGGTTTTTGCTATCTCCAAATCGTTTTCGGTGGGAGGTCTGTCCGCGTTGGGTCCTGAAACGGAGGAGGCTCCGTAAGGGCTTCCTCCTCCTATCTCTAACGAAAACAGTCGTTGTTCTGAGTAGGGTATTCCCACAATTATCATGCCATGATGAAGCAATGGAATCATGGAAGTTATTATGGTGGTCTCCTGTCCTCCATGAAGGGTGCCTGTGCTGGTGAAGACTCCTGCAACCTTATTGATGAGTTTTCCTTCTACCCACAACCCTCCAGTTTTGTCAATGAATTGTTTCATTTGGGCACACATGTTACCATATCTCGTTGGCGTGCCAAATACAATGCCGTCGGCTTCCGCTAAGTCTTCATTTGTTGCAATGGGAATGTCCTCTAACTCCTTTTTGACCTGGTTCATCCTTTCATTGGCTTCGATGATTTCCTTGGGCATCAGTTCCTCGACTTGTCTGAGGGAAACTTCTACATTTTCGACTTGTCTCGCGCCTTCGGCTACTGCCTTCGCGAGTTTAGCCGTATTTCCATACATGCTATAGAAGACAACGAGCACTTTTGTCTTATCTTTCCTTTTTGTGTTCATTCTAATTTCCTCCTATTACCTTTATAGTTCTCTACACCTCTCTTTAAATAAAAACGGGCTAGAAGGTCTGGAATCTCTCTTTCAGAGCCTTGCAGATGGGACATCTTTCCGGTGCATCATCTTCAACAGTGTATCCGCAGACTTGACAGATTTGGATTGGACCCAAATCTACGTCTTCTCCTTCATCTACCGCCTGCTTAGCCTTTTGATATAAGCTAGCGTGAATCTTTTCTGCTTCAAGGGCCCAGGTGAAGCTGTTCTCTGCTCCTTTTTCGCCTTGAAACTCAGCAACCTTCTTGTAGGCTGGATACATCTCGTTGATTTCGAAGGTTTCTCCATCTATGCCTGCTTGAAGGTTTTCTGAGGTGGTTCTAGCTCCGAAAATCGCCGTGGAAACGGTGACTGCTCCTTCCTTGCCCATTATGTTTCTGTAGTGGTTAAATGCGTGAACTTGTTCGGCAAAGGCCACTGCCGTGAACAGTCTGGCAGCATTTGGGTATCCTTCTTCCGTCGCCTTTTTGGCGTAGATGGTGTATCTCATGTTGGCTTGACTCTCACCCGCATAGGCGCTCTTGAGGTTGGCTTCAGTCATCTCCCTAACCGTTTTTCTCACCTCCCTTTCCCTTCTCCTTCTTTTTAGTACTGCAGCCTATTTCTCTAGAAGTTTTGTAAACGTGTCGTGATGTTCCTCTTCATGACCCAAAATTTCTTCGAATAGCTTTCTGGTTGTGACATCTCCTTCTTCTTCTGCAACTTTGATGGTCTGTTTGTAGAGGGCTATTGCCTCCTCCTCTGCCTTTGCGTCCATTTGAAGCATTTCTTTAAGACTTCCACCCATAAAGATGGGATCAGGTTTTGTGGTGGGGGTTCCACCGAGATAAGCCAGTCTCTCTGCAATTTCCTCAGCGTGCTTCATCTCTGTAATGGCTATCTTCCTGAAAATGTCTTCAACTGCAACGCTTTCAATGCCTTTAGCTACGACGTGTTGCCACATGTACTGAATGGACACTTGAAGCTCTCGTGCTATTCCTCTATTCAACAGTTCCATTAACTTTTTAGATGCCATATGCTCACCTCCTTTTATTTTCCAAATTAAATAGAAACAAATTCTTGCGCTTTCTTCAAAACTTCAAGTAAATCTTTGCCCTTTTCCGTCGTTCTAGTAATGCACTGCTCCGCCTTTGGGGTTATTTTCCTTAATAATTAAGCCTTTTTCCAGCAATTCAGGGAGATACCGATTAACCCGCGAAAAGTTCAAGTTTGCTTGATACATTATCCTCGTTTTACTTGCTCCATTCAGCGCTTCTGTTAGGATATCTGAAATAACTTCCATCTTACTTCTTCGAACCATATCATTTTCAACTCAGAATCTTCTTCACTTACATTTGCTTCCTTAGGTGCGAGTAAAGTACCAGAATTCTGCCGCATCTTCCCCGGCAACGAGACTCGTGTTGAATTTTTGTTTTCGTTTGTGCGTGATAAAAACTGATTCTCCCTGTTTAAGACGCTCTTTGACTTCCATAAAATCGATCTCTTCAACCTCTTTTACTTCAGTACTCTGATTTTTGTCGTTTTTCAAGAAGAACAGTTGAAACAGTGGCTTTTCTTCATTGACTTCAATAACCCTTCTCAACACCATTCTTTCATCTCCCATCAACTATTCGGAATCTGCAAAGTATATGCGAGCGCAGTGGTCTAATTTAGAAATGTGAACTTTTTAAATGTATGTGACTGTGACACAACAGCAACATAACCTTAAATGCATGGACTCTAAAACTGCTTGGTGACGGGGGCGCGTCGGAAAACTCCTTTCTCTCTCAGCAAAACCCAGTTTTTATAAAACTTTAGCCGCGCACCCCATTACAAGATAACGTTGAATCTCTCTTAAAGGTTTATGGAACTAAGTTCTATGCCAAGTATCTAAAAGATGGCATAATTTCTTTCACCTTTTTTCGTTACATTGCGCGCGCCAGTGTATTTTTCTTCAACAACTATGACTTTCTCCATAACCAACCATGGTATCCTTGCGAGGCCTTTCTCAAGCGCCTTGCGAATTTCAGTTTCAAGCTCCTCACTGGTTTTCTTTTCTGCCTCACGTGCTAAACTAATGAGGATCACTATCGCAACTTTCTTAGCCGCGGTTTGTGCGTGCGTATCTTCTGACATGGCTTTTCACCTCTGTGTAGGGAGATTTTACTTCTTTGTAGCTCTCTTTGATATCTCCACGAAAGCCCTATGTGCATGATCCTCAAGCACGTCATTGAGCTGAGTAAAAACTTCGAGAAAGCGGTGTCCCTTCTCGGTTGTCACGTATACATCTGAATTATGGGTAAGCAGACCTTGCGACGTAAGAAGCGCCAGGTAGGTCTTAAGCTGTGCATGACTGAGGTTGGTTCCGTACATGATGCGAGTTTTCCGTCTTCCTCGTGTACAGAACGTCAAAATTTGAACCATGATTTCGATTCGTTGTCTCTTCATCTTGGACGCCGACCTTGTATTGCACTGAGGGCATGTCATAATGTGGATTGAAAAGTTTTAAATGTATGTGACTGTAATACAACAGTAACACAATTCCCAATAGGAGCGATTTATCTTGCTGTCTTTAGACAAAAACGCCGAGGTGTTATCTAGTTTCGGCTTAACCCATAATCAGGCAAAGGTTTACATAGCCATAGCTAAACTGGACATAGCTACAGTCAGCCAAGTTTCAAAAGCGTCAAAAGTGCGTCGAGAAGACGTCTACAGAATATTGCCGAAGCTTAAAAAAATGGGCTTGGTAGAAAAAATATTAGGCAAACCAACCAAAATCAGAGCTACGCCCATTGAAGAGGCGCTTTCTATTCTGATCAAACATGAAAAAGACATCGCCAACAAAAAAGTGTCTGTACTAATGGCTAAAAAAGACGAGTTTTTGAAACATTTCAAGGCATATAAAGTGAAACCAGTATCCGAAGAAGCCCATTTCGCCCTGATCTCACAGAGGGAAGGAATAATGAATAGGGGCCTGACTATGGTTAAAAAAGCTGAGAGAGAGATTGATATAATTACATCCAGAGACGAGTTCATCTATATTTTCACTAATTACGCTGAGTCACTTAAGAAAGCCGTAAGGAAAGGGGTAAAGGTTCGCGTAATTTTAGACGTATTCGAGCATGAAGACTCGATTCTGAGGGTTCTAGAAGAATACAAATCATCTGGAGCCTCTTTTGACCTAAAGTATAGGGATCAGCCATCAGGTCATTACATAATCGTTGACTACAAAGAAGCAGTAGTTGCGACTTCGACAGAAGTACCCATGGGAGAAAATCCCTGTCTATGGACAGACGACGACAACCTCGTCGGGCTTATGCAAAAAAATTTCGAAAGCGTATGGCACACTTCCGTGGACGTGAAAACTATCGAAACTGATGCCGTTGCCGAAAAGGCGGTACGCTTTGTTAGACGTTTGAGACCCACTAACCACGCACTATTTCTGTACGAGTCTTTAGAAGCCAAGTATGACGTTCTGTTTAACTACCTTAAAGTCGGATTAGAAAATGGCGAGGCTACAGCGTATATAGCCACAGAGGAGAACCCAAGCCAAATAAGAGATGCTATGAAACGATTCGGCATTGAGGTAGAGAAAAACGAAAAAACAGGTGCTCTACGAATCCTTGGATACAATGATTTTTACATTATAGAAGGAAAATTTAATGCGGCAACCACCATAGGTTTGTTAAACAAGATGTATGAAGAAGCCTTGACAAAAGGGTTCAAGGGATGGAGAGGCGTTGGAGAAATGGCATACTTCTTCGAATGCAACTTAATCCAAGAGTTGATAGAATATGAGAGAGCATTACATAGAGTCTTTGACATCCCAATCATTGGCATTTGCGCCTACAACGCCAATATGGTAATCAAAGCTAGCAATCCAATGGATCTATACAACGAATTACTAAAGGCTCACGGCACAGTCCTATTCACAGGAATAGACGACAAACTAGGAAAAATCGAAATTCGACAAGCTTAGGCTTTTAGCCCTCTCTTTCTATTCAAATATTTTGTCAAGTAATTCCCTTAAGTGGTTCAAATTTGTCACATGGAGATTGTTCCGGGTCTACATACATTTTCTTTTGGTAACACCAATACTTGTTCTCAATTAGAAAATAGTTACAATATCTACAGTCTCGACACTTCATCATCAAATGATTAAGCATTTAAAATCTTATTAAGATTTTGCACACTGCGCCTAAAAATAATAAAATTTTCCATGTGAACGCACATTTTTGAAGGGTTTACCTTCTTTTTTGTTCCAAAATTTTTAATGGAGTTCTCCATTCGGATAAACGGGGTGCGCAGCTACAGTTTTATAAAAACCGAGTTCGTTGCTGAGAGAGAAAGGAGTTTTCCGCGCACCCCCATTATTAATTATGAAGTGAAGCTTTTAAATGTATGTGACTGTGACAATACAGCAACAGTAACATTTAATTTCGAATGCATACGCAAACTTTTTGAATAGTGAGGCTACGCCCATTTTAGAGATGGAAGACTTCAAAATGAAGGAAGCAATGTTTTACGAAAAATTAGGCAATAACGTGGTCAAGTGCAATTTGTGTAGTCACAGATGCGGAATAACCGATTCAAAGAGGGGAATCTGCGGAGTTCGGGAGAACAAGAACGGAACGCTTTACAGTTTGGTCTACGGGAAAGTTGTAGCCCGTGCTGTGGATCCTATAGAGAAAAAGCCCTTCTTCCATTTTCTTCCCGGTTCACGGGCCTACTCCATAGCCACGGTGGGATGCAACTTCAGATGTGGAAACTGTCAGAACTTTGAGATTTCCCAGATGCCCAAAGACCGTAACCTAATACTTGGACAAGACGTGTCTCCCGAAGAAATTGTTATGGCGGCTAAACGAAATAATTGTGAAAGCATAGCCTACACCTACACTGAGCCCACTATCTTCTTCGAATACGCCTATGACACAGCCAAACTAGCGAGGAAAGAGGGAATAAAGAACGTCTTCGTGACAAATGGATACATCACTGAAGAGGCTCTGGTTGAGATAGAACCCTATCTAGACGCAGCAAACATCGACCTAAAGAGTTTTAGCGATGAATTTTACCGCAAGAACTGTGGCGCCCGTTTGAATCCCGTATTGGACTCTATAAGACTTCATAAGAGTTTGGGAATCTGGATTGAAATAACAACTCTAATTATTCCAACTCTGAACGACTCAGAGGAGGAACTGCGGAAAATTGCAGAGTTCATCAAGGAGGTGGGTGAGGAAACGCCTTGGCACATCAGCCAGTTCTATCCAGCGTACAAACTCTTAGACTTGCCTCGAACGCCCATAGCAACTCTCCGTAGGGCTAGGGAGATTGGTTTGGAAGTAGGGTTAAGATATGTTTATGAAGGAAATGTGCCTGGCGAGGCTGGAGAAAGCACCTACTGCTATAAATGTGGGAAACTGCTGATTCGTCGGTACGGCTACCAAATTCTGGAAAATAAGATTAAAAATTCTGCGTGTTCCTATTGCGGCGCCAAAATTGACGTCATAAACATGTAAATTACGTGCGCATAGCTGTCGAACATGCGCAAACCCTAAAATCAAGAAAAGCCAATTCTGAAACAGTGGTTAAAATGAAACCTAAAGTCAGAAAACCTACTAAAAGAGAGTTGGAAAAAGCAAAATCTTGGCCAATCTGGGAAAAGGAAGAGTCCAAATTTCCTTGGGAGTATGACCAACAGGAGACCTGTTTAATCATAGAGGGAAAAGCCGTCGTAGATACCCAAGAAGGAGAAGTGAAATTCAGAGCAGGAGACTATGTTGTATTTCCAAAGGGTCTAAAGTGCACTTGGGAGATAAAAAAGAAGATTAGGAAGCATTATAACTTTGGATGAAAAACGGCGCGCATAGCGTGAAACTCGCCAAAGACCCTGCTTAAAGATAAACATCTAACTTAGAAGAAAGAGAAAAAAGAGAAAATGCGAGGGATATCTCTACTTTGTACGCGTATACTTCAACTCCCTTCATGACGGCGTCTCGGAGAACTTTTCCAAACTCTGGATCGGTTTCGTCGTTTGGAGCGAACACATGAGCATCGGTTCTTTGAACGATAAACAGCACACACGCTCTGTAGCCTTCTTTCTTAGCTTTCACCAAATCCCTCACGTGTCTCCTCCCCCTTTCAGTTTCGGCGTCGGGAAACATGGCTACACCGTCTTTCACCAGCGTGCAAGATTTTACTTCCAACAAACAACCCTCGTGTTCGTTGGTTAAAAAGAAGTCAAATCTAGTGTGCCCATAACCATATTCTGGCTTTATCATGTTGTATTCTGAAAGTTCTTCTATGTCCCTGTTTTTTAAGGCTTCTAAGACTAGGTTGTTGGGCACCCGAGAATCAACAGACACCACGTGATCGTTATAGAAAACTCCGATCAAGTCGTAACGGGTTTTTCTGCTCTCTTTCAACGCCTCTCTGAGAATAACTTTGGTTCCTGGAGTTAAGAGTTCGTGCATTCTTCCGGGGTTGGGCAAAAAACTTGGCAAAATCCTATCTTCGACTTTTACTAAAGCCAAGAAACGGTTTGGTCTCTCTTGAAAAACGCCTCTAAGGGTTCTTCCTTCGATTTTTATGAAGCTAACCAACTTCTGACTTTCCCAGCTATCATGACTAATGGACAGCGGTGCAGCCTTTGGTTTTCTGTTATCGATTTTCTATTCTTCTTCCACAGTTATGGCTTCAGTGGGACAAGAAGTCACGCAAGCCATGCAGAGAATGCAGTCATCTGCTCTAACGGGAACAGATTTCTGAGTATCAGGATATTCAGGAAGGTCTTGAAGTTCGAAGACGTCGACGGGACAAACGTCCACGCAGACACCGTCGCCATTACACTTGGTCCAGTCAACCTTAACTTTCACCATTTTTGTTCAACCCTTTGTTACGAGCTATTCAACGTGCAGATTCTGATATTTTTATATTTTACTCATGTTCTTTTCTCTTTTCCAAAGCAACTCTTACCTAGTTACCTTTACCTCGATCTCCTTCCAGTCCTTCTTTATTCCGTGTAAGGAAGTCACTGCTCCCACGATAGTCCCGCTTAGTATTTTTACAACGAACTCGCTTAGATCGATCTCCTCACGGTCAACGAAAAGCTTAACGTCCATTGACATCACCCCAAAATATCATACAGTTAGAAACCTAAAGCTTTATGCAAACTATTTAGCAAAAGCAACTCATGTAAATGATAGCGATGCCTTAACGGTAAGTACGAGTGCCAAAGAAAGATCTCTATGCTGTATGATTATGCAAAAACAAACATGCGCGCTTATTTGGGTTAGACTTTTTGTGTTAACATTTTCATTTGATTAACAAAATCGTGTTTGTCTCTTCTTCTTTCGAATTCTAGTCTGCGAGTTAAGCCATAGCTTGAGTATATGTCTTCTAAAATTGTTTTTTCAATGATGTAAGCTCCTGATCTTAGGATTTCTTCGAGTCCTTTCGCGAAAACATCTATTTTTTCGACGATTTCGTCTTTCCTAAGTGAATAGCGGTTTTCTAGGTACTTATATATGATGAGGGTGGCTTCGTCTCCGAAGAGTTTTCTGAGGACCGTGTCTATGGCTTCTAAAGCTTTGTCATCATACTCGTGTTTCTGTTTGGTTAGACTACTCATCGTTGGGGCCTCAATAGTAATATGATATATTAAGACTTAATAAATCTTGTCGTGTTATTGTTGAGCAAACATACACTTGTTGAACTCTTTTAGAAACCATTTTCCCTTCTCCCGTGCACAAAAGTCGTGAGGTGCACACGAAAAGGGAAACTGGACAATCATTTCTTCTATCGAAGGAAGGAAATTGAGGGGTTACGTCCTCTTTCTTGGATAGAGAAACTCATTCCAAGAAGACGAGTGAGAACAAAATGAGAACTCCGAGGACAAAGGCTGTTAGCTGTAGTGCTGATTTTAAAAGTCCAGGTTCTTCTTTACGAAGTTCTGGAATCAAATCTGAACCTGCTATGTAAATGAAGTTGCCCGCAGCAAAGGGTACCAGAAAGGGAATGAAACTCTGAACGTAAAAACCCAAGCCAAGAGACACGATGGCTCCAAATATCGCCGTGATGGCTGTTGAGAAATTGAAGAAAAGAGCCTTAGATCTGTTGAATCCTCCGTATATCAGGACGCCGAAGTCTCCGATTTCTTGAGGAATCTCGTGGAAAACGACGGCTAGGGTGGTGGCTAGTCCCAATGGTAGGCTTACAAAGTAGCTTCCACCTATTATGAGACCGTCTATAAAATTGTGAACAGCATCGCCAAAGAGATTCATGTAGGCAAAGCTATGAGGATGTTCCTCTGAGGTTGGTATGTGGCAATGTCTCCACTGGAAAAACTTCTCTACAACAAAGGAGGTAATGATGCCAATCAGAATATATGAGGATACCTGTAATCCAAAACCATTCTCCCCTGCCGCTTCAGGGATTAAGTGAATAAAAGCGTCTCCGAAAAGCCCTCCAGCCGAAAAACTTACGAGATACAGAAGTAACTTCTTTAACTTTTCTTCTTTTAACGAAAAAGCCAACACACCGATTAGAGAAATTAAACTAACAATGACGACGCTCGCTAGACTATACAACCAGACAAACGACGTAGAATTTCCCCCATGATTGAACAAAACTAAAGAGTGGTTGAAACCTTTTTACCTTTTTCTTTACCTGAAGTTCAAATATATACTATCCGCGGTGGTGCAGATAGGCTCTGTGTAGATCGAAGCCTATATACCCCCCTATTTATAGTTTCAACATGGAAATCGAGACTTGCGGTGCATGCCCCTTTATAGGAAGGCATCTTTTGGTTGCAAAAAGAAGATTATTAAACTCAAAGCAAAAAATCAAAAATGGTCAGTGAGATTTTTGACTATAATTACTTGGTTATTTTTTCTGTCTATCTTCAAATGAAGTGTATCACCGGGTTCAAATGGAAGTAAGGCTACAGCGTTTTTCGGAACGTATATAAAACTGGTAGAAAAACAGTATCGATGTTCAAAAATAAAATAATTAGTAAAGCATGTAAAACTGCAAAAATATTAAATTCTTTCAATACCATCTTTTGAATCCAACAACCCATAAACCCTCATGCAAGGATAACACATAATAGATAATGTTAATTAAATAATCAGTGGGAAACCAATCATGAAAACTTCAGAAACTTACCAGATAAGCCATGAAGAAATGCGGAAGTACGCAGGCCAATACGTGGCCATCATGGAAGGAAAAGTGGTGGCATCTGGAAAAAATCTCTACAAAAAAATCGAAGAACTAGAGAAAAAGTATCCAAACAAAAAAATCTTAGTTACCTACATCCCTACAGAAGACCTACTTATCCTACATACAAAATTTTAAATAATAAACATTAAAAAACCGAAATACATGCCTAAAGAAAGGGTAAAAACTGTTGAAACCGGGATTGACTAAATATGAGGAGAAGATAATCTATATATTTTTCTTACGGATGCATGCGTGATGAAACAATATACTTTCCACTACAGACGAGAATATTCAACCCTAATCGGAGAAATCCACAGACCAGTAGCCACAATCTACCTACAAGCCAAAAACAAAAAATGGAGAGGCTTCACCCTCTACACAGACTCCGGCGCAGACATTACATTATTGCCAAGATCAGCATGTAAAGGCCTAGGCTACAAACTAAAAACAGGAAAACCCGGCTACGTAGGAGGAATAACAAGAGGAAAAATCAAAGTCTACGTCCACCAACTAAACACAAAACTAGGAGAAGAAACCTTCAAAGCCAGAATAGCCTTCGCCCAAACAGAAAACATCCCACCACTCCTCGGCAGAACAGACATATTCGACCACTTCAAAGTCTGCTACAACAACAAACAAAAAGAAACAATCTTCATCCTGCCCCAGCCAACGAAATCCAACAACCCAAAACCCTAATGCAAGGATAATATACGCGATTGTTTTCATATCTTCTAAAGGGTTAGAAAATGAGGCTCAAAGAATACTGGAAGAAAAGAGATTTTGAGAAAACAAGCGAGCCGAAGGGTGACGAGAAAACTGGTGGAGAAAACGTCTACGTAATTCAAAAGCACCAAGCCAGACGTTTACACTATGACTTAAGGCTAGAGATGGATGGAGTTCTCAAAAGCTGGGCAATCCCCAAAACGCCTCCCACAGAGAAAGGCGTAAAAAGGTTGGCAGTACAGGTGGAAGACCATCCAGTTGATTACGCAGATTTTGAGGGAACAATCCCTGAAGGCCAGTATGGCGCGGGCACTGTAGAAATTTGGGATAAGGGACGGTACGTCTTGAAAGAGAGGGATGAAGACAAGTTGGTTTTTGAAATTGAAGGCAACCAGCTTAGGGGCGATTATTGTCTGGTGAGGTTCAAGGGAAGGAAGAACTGGTTGTTCTTCAAGAAGAAATGAGTTGACAATTCACGTCTCTTATTCGATGGACCTTAGATACTTCCATGCCACGTAGCCGAAGAAAGACAACGCGAAACTAATCATCATAAAAACGTCTAGAGTCAACCAAGGAAGATTTCTGTCAACATGCCAATCTCCAGACCAGGTTTTAGTCACGTGAATGGCTAATATTCAATAACCAACAATAATCAGCCCGTAAATCACAAGAGCCTCAGCTATTGAAACAAGCAATTTACGGATATTCATTGCTTGAACCATTCCTCCTCCAGCTTAATATAAAACTCAAAGTTATAGAAATTACGACGCTTCACTCAAACTTCAAACCTCAATTCTCCTCGGTTCCTTCCTCAAATAGCTTCGCGAGAGCCAAAACGGATAGTAGCGCGGTTGCCATGATGAAGACTAGGAAGGGATAGTAGGGTGAAGACTCATAGAGTAAGCCCCCTAGGTAGGGGGCTAAAAACGCGGCCAGCATGCTTGCTGACAAGGGGAAAGAAATCCACCGAGCCCTTAACGTTTCGGGGGCAAACGAACCTACCACAGCGCCTATCAGCGACCAAGTTGTGAAGGAAGCGCCCAACAGGAAGCAGGCTAGGGAAAGTATGAAGAAGTTATTGAACGAAACTAGCGTTATAATTGAAACGCAACTTAAAATCATGCAGACGGAGATGGTGCCAGCTTTCTTCCACTTATCACCGATTCTACCCAAAATTATTCCCAAGGGCGCCGAGCCGAGAAAAGTGATCGATCCTAAAACTCCAATATGAAACTCGCTGAGGTTATATTCATCACTCAGAATCTGGGGGACCAACTGTCTGATCAAGAACATGAAAAACATGATAACTGCAAAGAAGATCGACCAAACAATTATTTTCTTCCTTTTGACTAGAGCAGTGGACAATGAAAGCTCCGAGAATTGTGTTCCTACCCGTTGGCTGTTGATGAAGAGAAGGCCGCATGTGCACGAGGCATAGAGAAGAAATGCCAAACAAAACACCCATCTCATCCCAACGACTGTGGAAATATAACTTCCCAAGGCAGGAGAGAAAAAGTAGCCGAACGACCAAGAAGACGAGATGATGGCAAAGGTTAGCATCATTTTTTCTTTAACCGCTGAAGCTACGATATAGGAGCTGAAAGCGGGCTGACCTATCCAACAACCATACAAAACCGCGCCAGGCAAAAGTTGGATCCAATTCGCTGCCAGAGAAAAAAGGACTGGAACCGGCAGCCACACTAACCAACCGAGGATGATAACTTTCTTTCGATCATACTTGTCTGCCAAGAGTCCTCCAAGAATCAGCGTGCAGGCGGCGGTTAGGCATGTTATAGAAAAAAATATCCCTACCTCAACTGGACTGGCTCCAAGGGCTCGGACGTAGAGTGGTAACATCCAATAGTAGAGACCGTCCCCAAAAGCTCCTATGAGGGTAGAGACAAAGATCAGTTTGAGATCCCTATTTAATGCTCCGGAAAGAAAATTAGGAAATTGGGCGCTTTTATGCTTGGACTTAGACATGAAATTAGCCCTTCTCAAAGTCCTTGATTACCATCCTTTCCAGCTGCTTAGCTATTAATAGTTTGTTGGCGCGGTGCCTACATCCGTTAGAATTCAAGCTAAAATTTTAAAGGTTATACAGATTATAAGATAGTTTCACCGGGAGATTCCAATGACGAAAAACGGCTACAAAATCGTTCTCACAGCCGATCGTACATTGATGAGTGAGTACCATGGCGGTCTCTTTCTGGGGTTCAGCGCTTGCGTGCCTAAAGGGTTGATTTCAGATAGGCTCTACTTTTCTTTACTTTGCCCTTCTGTGAAGGTGAACAGAGACGGGTCTGTCAAGTATGCTCCATGCGGAATAAGAAAAGTAGAGGCTGCACTATTGAATTATGGTTTCCAGAGGGAAGACATAATCGTTGCACATCCAGAACACATCGACAAGGTTGTGGGACCTAAAACAAAGGTTGTTGGAATAGCGGAAACCGACCCCTTGGGTATAGCCCCCGCCACCTCCTCCTTCACAGGATTATTGGGTGGAGAAGCATACATGGCTGTCAAGTTTAGGGAACTTTTGAGTCACCCCGCCATAAAGAGGTTTAAGCCTAAAATCGTGGTTGGGGGGCCAGGCGCGTGGCAACTTGAAAGTGTGGAACCCCGAAAAGAGCTTGGAATAGACTGCGTAATTGTAGGAGAAGGAGAGAAGGCTGTCGGGCCTGTCTTCGAGAAGGCTGTGAACGGTGAAACACTTCCAGAGATTGTGCAGGGGGAAGTAGTTCATGAAGAAGAAATACCAACTATTAAGGGTTCAACAGTATGTGGATTAGTTGAAATCGCTCGAGGATGCGGGAGGGGATGCAACTTTTGCGTCCCAACACTCCAGATATATCGTTGCCTTTCCCTTGCGCACATTTTGAAGGAAGTTGAAGTAAATCTCAAGGCTGGCAGACAACCGTTGTTACACGCCGAGGACGTGTTGAGATACAAAGCAAAGGGTTTAAGAGTCAACAAGGAGGCTGTGATTAACCTTTTCAAGACCGTTCAAAATCATCCGGGCGTCAAAATGACAAGCCTAAGTCACATAGCGCTTTCCTCGGTTCTAGATGCGCCGGACGTTGTTGAAGAAATCTCAAACATTTTGGGTTTAGGCGAGAAAGCTCCTTGGACCGCCGCCCAGACAGGCATCGAAACTGGCAGTCCCAAACTGATTAAGATGCATATGGCTGGAAAGTGTAAACCCTTCAAACCTGAAGACTGGCCTAGTGTGGTTGTGGATTCCTTTGAAATCTTGTCTAGGAACTATTGGCTTCCGTGTGGCACCTTGATTCTGGGCTTACCAGAAGAAACCGAGAAGGACATTGACCTCACAATTGAGCTTCTGGAGGAGTTGAAGCCCTTCAAAAGCCTAATCGTTCCGCTTTTCCTCGTCTCCATGGGGGGACTGAAAAATAGGGCCGAGTCTTTTACGTTGGAGAATATGACGAACAAACATTATGAGCTCTACCTGAAATGCTGGGAGCACAACCTGAACTGGGCTTCCGCTTTGTTGGAAGACTATTCCCACATGGCCATAAGAGGTAGAGTCGTCCAATACGGGTTAAAGTTCTTCTTTTCGTATGGAATCAAGCAGATAAGGGAACTGATCCGCAGGTGCCGAGAGGATTATGATTATAACGTGCCGGCCATGATAAGAGACGCCAGAAGTGGAAAAATAAAAGTTGCCTCGTCTGTTCCAGCACATCTTGCTTATCAATTGATAAAACCGAGGAAGGGCTAATATTAAAGGTGAAAAACAATTAAGATAGGGGTGGATGTATGAAAGAAGATAATCTTTTGTCTCAACCTGAAAAGGGATTTACCAAAAGAACGTTGAATAAGGGTGGTTATGATCCTCGTTCTGTTCTGAGATGGGGACAGATGATGGCGATCTCGCTTTTGGAAGTAGTTAAGGCTGTAGAGCAGCACTTTGGCGAAGAAGGACAAAAGATCTGCATAGAAACTCTAGTAAACGTAGGAAGAAAAGTCGGTAAAAACATCCTTGAGACAGCCGCAATACCTAAAGGACTCTCAGAAATTGAAACAATTTCCTTCCTAGCCTCCTGGGTAAACCGGAACATCTACGCCTCACCAGACGTGCAAAAAATCATCAGCGATAAAGAATGCGAGTTTGATATCCTCTGGTGTCCTCACCAGGACATTTACACGGCCAGGGACTGCCGAATTCAAAGGTACATTGTAGAGGGAATCTTGGACAGTTTTAACGCGAAAGACTACAACATAGAAGTCACAAAACTAATTCCAATGGGAGACGACACCTGTCGCTTCCGAATCCGGAAAAAAGAAGAGGGCGAAGAGGACACTTGGAAAGCCCGTTCCAGATTCCTCGCGGAAAGGGAAATTCGAGAAAGAAACAAAACGGCCCGCGTGCGTGGTTAGTGCCATAACAGTGGATAAGGGTCAACCGCTCTCTGTTCTTTTCACCATTCAATATCCTTCTCAGCTATGTCGCTCCAGCATTCTCTGCATATAGGGTGAAGTCTACCCTTATAGTAGATGTAGACCTCGATGTCTGTGCTTCTGCATTCCCCATTCCATGGGTTTCTGCAGTTTTCAGCTTGGCGATTTGAGGGTTTGAGGTTTTTCAAGAAACATCCCTAATTGTTTAACAAGTTGGGTGGAGGTGCATTTAAAACCCTCGATACAACGACAGCCCACGAAGCAGAGAGACTAGGGTGAAAGTGAAAGGATACTGGCTTACTACAACCTATTTTCCACTTCTAACTGGAACAGCGAACCAGATATCTCCTCTTTTAGATTTCGATGATTTCTGGTTCAATTTTCTCTCTTGTTATTCTTAACAGGGCTACGGTCGACTTTGTTAGAAAAGGTGGCAATGGATTTGTTGGGCTTCCCGGGTTGATGAACAAGACTCCTTCTTCTTGCTTAAGAGTTGGTCGGTGAGTGTGCCCAAAGACCAACACGCTAAAGCCATTTTCTCTCGCTATAGTTTTCATTCTTTTCATTCCCATGAAAATTCCCGGATTGTGGATAACCCCGATTTTCCATTTGTAAACCTCGACAGAGTTCATTCTCGGCAGTTTCTCTCTCACCTCATATCTATCCATGTTTCCACAAACCGCCACAACAGGCGCCAGTTGCTCAAGTTCGTCGACAACGCTCAGTTGGGTCAAGTCTCCAGCGTGCAGAATTAGGCTTACTCCGTTGAAGACCTCAAAAACCTTTTTTGGAACAGCCTTTGCCCTTGCTGGTATGTGGGTGTCAGAGATCAAACCGACATGCTTCAGTTTCGGCACTCTCACTCAATTTGTCTCTGGCGCCAAGCGTTGTAGGGACACTGCCTCCAGCAATAAGCACTTCCCTTCAGCTGGCAAGTTCTGCACTCAGCACTGTCGAAGGGTCTGGGCTTCCTAACCCGTCTAGCCAACCTGATCCTCAACAAAACAATTACTACGCTGAAATAAATTAGTATTTGCCGAGTGATATTCTATGCATATATAGGGTCTGTACAGAATTGATCTATGGAGACTATCTGCACCGCATCGTCCAATTTCTATGTTGATAGTATTTATAGGGGGGTCTATACAGGGGCTATCTACAGACGGAATCTACCCACTAGTATGCGACATCGCAGACTTTTCCTCAAAGCTTAAGAAACTCCGTCGAGATGTTAAGATAGGAGAGAACATGAAATTTTCACCAACCGAACTGGAAAGATACGACCGTCAGATAAGAATTAAGGGACTAGGAAAAAGCGGACAGTCAAAATTAAAAAGGGCCCGTGTAATGGTGGCTGGCGCCGGCGGACTAGGCTGCCCAGCGTCCCTATACCTCGTCGCTGCAGGAGTGGGCTACGTCGCGATAGTTGACAAGGATGCCGTTGAATTGAGCAATCTTAATCGGCAGATTTTACATTGGGGCAATGACATTGGCAAGTTGAAGAGCGTTTCTATAATCGAGAAACTTCGTCGATTAAATCCCGAGGTTGAGGTAGAAGCCATTCCAAAAGCCATAACATCAGATAACGCAACAGAGCTCGTTAAAGCCTTTACAGTGGTTGTCGACGGGCTAGACTGCTGGTCCACCAGATTCCTGTTGAATAAGGCCTGCGTTAAAGAAAGAGTTCCTTTTGTGCACGCTGGAATCTACTCCCTCTATGGACAAATAACAACGATACTTCCCGGAAAAGGTCCATGCCTCCAGTGCATCCTGCCCAAACCTCCTCCGGAAGAGGAAAAATTTCCTGTTCTGGGCGCAACAGCCGGAACGTTAGGGCTTTTGGAGGTTTTGGAAACTATAAAGATTATCACGGGATTGGGTGAGCCCTTGGTAGGTCGTATGCTTCACTTTGATGGCGAAACCATGAGTTTCCAGGAGATAAGGGTGGAACGTAGACAAGACTGTCCTGTTTGCGGTTCTTTATAAGTAAGTACAGTTAATTTTTTAAAATAAATGGTAACACAATATCCTACTCAATTGACGAGGTGATAAACTTGGTTAAAGTAGGCGACTACGAAGTGCCTGAAGGATTATACTACCATGAAGAATACCTATGGGCACGTATAGAGAAGGGAAAGGCAAGGGTAGGCGTAACAGACTACGCCCAAAAACAACTCCGAGAAATCGTTTACGTCGAACTTCCAAGCGCAGGCGACTCCATCACTCAAGGCGAACCCTTCGGAACCGTGGAATCCGTGAAAGCAGTCTCTGACCTAATTGCCCCCATAAGCGGCAAGATAGAAGAGGTAAATGAGGAACTAGGGTCTAAACCAGAACTACTCAACGAAGACCCCTACGGCAAGGGATGGCTCTTAGTTATAACTCCAACGAATCTTGACGCAGAATTGAAAAAAATCATGGATTTCAAAGCTTCGGTGGAATGGCACAAGGGACTCATAAAAGGAAGCTAAACAAGCCAGGATGAGAATCCACAAGGTTTCCTCAGGCGACGTGTAGAGAGATTCCAGCATAGATCTTTTCCAATTCTGTTAATGGTTAGGTTTGGCTTCACATGGGGAAAGTTGAAGAACAAATCATTTCGTTGCTGGAAAATTCAAGAAAACCCATGAGTCTCGTTGAAATCGCTGATCAAATTGGAAAACCGCCGAAAACCGTCTTTAAATCCTTGCGAAAACTCTTTGAAGAAGGCAAAATCTACTGCGACATTAAGAATCGTCAGTACATGCTTGCGAAGGAATAGAAATAGTTTTCAAATAACGATTTGGACGCTCAGTATTCTTTTGGCATCGTCTGAAACTCTTTATAAGTGAAAACCGGGCCGTCTTTGCACACAAACTTATCTCCTATGTTGCACCTTCCACACTTCCCGATGCCACACTTCATCCTCATCTCGAGGGACAATAAGACATCCTCGGGGGCAAAGCCCAGTTCATTAATAACCGGCATTGTGAACTTTATCATTATAGGTGGACCGCAGACAATAGCAATAGCGTTCTTTGAGCTTGGGGCGACATCCTTGAGAACCGCCGGGACAAATCCAACCAACCCAGTCCAGCCAGGAACAGCCTTGTCTATGGTCACGTTAAGGTTGATATCGTCCCTCTTCCCCCAAGCTTCAAGGTCGTATTTGTAGATGAGCTCGCCTGGGTCCCGGGCTCCGTAAATAACCGTTACCTCTTTGAATCTATCTCTGTTGGCCTCGTGAAGAATGAATTTTGTTAGAGACCTCAGCGTTGTAAAGGCAAAGCCCCCTCCAACAATGACGACATTGCTGCCTTCCATTCTCTCCATCGGGAAACCGTTGCCGAAGGGTCCCCTGACCCCTATAACTGTTCCTTCCTCGCTGTTGTGAAGGGCTGTGGTGACGACTCCAACTTTTTTCACGGTGAACTGTATGTAGCCTTCGTCCATGGGGGATGAGGCTATGCCTATGGGGCACTCTCCGGCGCGGAAGACGGAGATTTCCGCGAATTGACCACATCTGTACCCGAAGCTCTTCATCGCTTCTGGGTCTTGGAAAACTAGCTCGAACGTCTTAATGTCCTTCACTTCATTTTCTGTTATGGCCTTCCTGATAACCGCAAGGTTTGGGATATACGGGTTGTCCATTTCCTACACCTGCCTAGTCGATATTTCCTCAACTATTTCTCTGATGTCTAGGTTGACGGGGCACTCCCTAACGCATCTTCCACAGCCCACGCAGAAACTTTCATCGAAGTTCTTGATGAAGTAGTTGAACTTGTGCATGATCCTCTGCCTCATCCTCTCCTTTCCCGTGGGTCGAGGATTATGCCCAGAACCCTGTAATGTGAAGCAGGGGAACTGACACGAGTCCCAGATTCTTACCCTTTTACCTTCTTCCGTTTCTTCGTCCAGAACGTCGAAGCAACAGCAAGTGGGACAAAGGTAGGTGCAGACTCCGCAGCCTATGCACTTCTGGTGTATCTGGTCCCATAATGGGTCATCGAACATTCTGTCGAGCTTCTCGCTTACGCCTTCAACGGGTACCTTAGACCTAATGATTTTCTCAGCGTCTTCGGACAGTCTCTTCGCCTTCTCTATATCAGCCTTTTCTGCATCCTTCAACCATGGAAACTTCTCGATCAGCTTCTCACCCTTTTCTGTGACTGCTTCTATTAGGTACTTGTCGTTTATGTCTTGGAGAAGCAGGTCCATGCCTTCCTTTCCGAAGGGGCTTCCTCCTATGGACGTGCAGAAACACGTGATCAAAGGATGGTTGCAGGCCAAACCGATTGTAGTCGTGTTCCTCCTCTTCTCTAAGTAGTATGAGTCTTTGTTTTCTCCAGAAGAGAAGAACTTGTCAAGCAAAACGAAGCCTCTGGCATCGCAGGGGCGGACGCCCAGCAAAACCATCTTTCCCTTCAGGGCTGGGGCCTCCTCTATTTCCACACCTTTCTTGCCAACCCTGTAAGTGAACAAGATTTCGGTTTGTGGAAAGAAAATCTCCTTGGGAGGCTTCTTTGTGTTCTGGAAGTCTAGGTAAGTTTCATTTCCAGAGGAGACCCTTTCAAAGGAGATGAGACTTTTCTTCTTAACTGGCGTGAAAACCTCGTGTTCTTTGGTTAACTCTTGGATGAGGATGGGCATTTTGCTTTTTTCTATAACCTTCCACTTCATTTGAAACACCACCGTTTCACTTGATGAACTCCTGAGAGTCATCCATTTTGAACTCTCCCAATGGGGGAACCTCTTCGAGGCTGACTCCCGCCTCGTAGCCATACCGTTCTTTCATGATCTTCTCAGTTTTCTTCACGAGCTCCCTCAAGTTTATGTCCATGGGGCAGGCTCGACTGCAGGCTCCACAGTCAACGCATCTTCCAGCCACATGGAAGGCGCGGACAATATGATAGATCAGCGTGTCTGAGAGGTCGTTTGTTTTGCCGAACCAAGCGGGCATAGTCTGGTCGACGAAGCATGTCTTGCAGTAGCAGAGGGGACAAGCGTTTCTACAAGCGTAGCACCTGATGCACTTGCTTAACTCTTCCTTAAAGTGCTTCCATCTTTCCTCCGCCGACTTCGACTCAAGGTCTGAAACCTCAGCGAACTCGTCAATCTCCGGCCTTTCAGGCACTTTTTCCCCTACAAACACATCGTAAATAGGGGGATTTCTATGTCTGCATGTTAGGCATGAATCGCAAATGAGATCTTTTTTCGGTAAGACAGACTCGAAACCTTCTCCCTTAACCCTAATCTGTTCGCCCTCAACGGTGGCTTCTAAAACTTCTCTACCGTCAAGTTTTGCCTCCACCTTTTTTCTGTCAATGATCCCTAAACAGGGGACGCCTATAATAACTACGTTTTCCCTAGGTATCTGTTTTTCAATGATACAAACCGCTGTTGAGCGTGCGTCACAACCCTTCGCCACGACGCCTACTTTTCCCTTTCTGCCCACCAAGTATTTTGAAAGATTGGCTTCGCAATTTGGGTTCCAAACAAGCTTTTGAATATCTTCCACTTTGTCCACAAAGCATGGAGTGGTGCGGAGCGGCAGGGTTCCTTGTTCGTATCCAATTATCAGGTCGACCTTCTTCTCGGTGAGAAGCTTTTTGGCGATCTCTCTTATTGATTTTTCAAGGTTCTCCATGCGGCGCTCACCTCTTCACCAGTCTTTCGGCGGGTCCTAGGGTCTTCACCTTTTCTACCACATCCTTCACGACACTAGCAAACTTTTCACCTTCAGCAGCAGAGACCCAAGAGAAGTTTACCCTTCCAGCCTCAATTCCTAGGTATTCCAGTAGGTCCTTCAGGACAGCGAACCTCCTTCTGGCCACGAGGTTTCCGCTGATGTAATGGCAGTCGCCTGGGTGGCATCCGGAGACTAGGACCCCGTCCCAGCCGCGCTGGAGGGCTCTTATAATAAAGTATGGATTGACTCTTCCAGAGCAGGGAACTCGGATGACCCTTATGTTGGGGGGATACTGCATCCTGCTTATTCCAGCAAGGTCTGCTCCAGCGTAGCTACACCAGTTGCACAGAAAGGCAAGTATTTTCGGGTTCCATTCTTCTTCGGTAGATTTCACTTTGATCACCTCAACGCATTTATAATCAAGCTCATCTGCATGTCGGTGAAGCCCTTGACATCTATTGCCGAGCACCTGCAAGTAGCGGCACAGGCTCCGCATCCCTTGCAAAGGGCGCTATTCACCTTGGCTATTTTCCCCATCTTTGTTTCTTCGATTTCTATGGCGTTGTAGGCGCATACCAGTATACAGAGCTCGCACGCTGTGCATCTATTCGGGTTGACCGTGGCGATTATTCCCTCAGCCTCTATAGCGTCTTTCGTCAGCAGCGTACATGCTCTGGACACCGCAGCCCTGGCTTGGGAGATGCTCTCTTCTATGGGTTTCGGCGAGTGGGCCATCCCGCACACGAAGATACCTTCTGTGGCAAAGTCAACGGGTCGAAGCTTAGCATGCGCCTCTAAGAAGAAACCGTCTTCGTTTATGGGAACCTTCAGCATCTTGGCTAGAATCTCGTTCTCTTTGGGCGGAACCACGGCTACGCTCAGGACGAGGAGGTCCGCGTCTATGATGATGTCTTCTTGGATGAGTGGTTCAAAAACTGCTACCTGTAAAACTTCTTTTCCTCCCGACGTGGCCTTGGCAACCTTCGGCTTGTTTTCCTCTTCGTAGTGGATGAAGATCACTCCGGCCTCTCGAGCGTTTCGGTAGTGTTCTTCCATTAGGCCGTAGGTTCTTATGTCTCTGTACAGGATGTACACGTTAGCGTCCGGGTCTTTCTCCTTTATTTTCAAGGCGTTCTTGACTGCCTCTCCACAGCACATTCTGCTGCAGTATGGATGTTCGTCATTCCTAGACCCTACGCACTGGATCATCACCACGTTGCCGAACTTTTCGTTGCCAGCGGTTGCGATTCTATTCTCCAGTTCTAGCTGCGTTAACACGCGGGAGTCTTTTCCATAAAGGTACTCGTCGGGGTGATATTCTTCGCCTCCAGTAGCCACGATGATGGCTCCGTGCTCCAACTCCTTTTTCGCTTCGCTGCCCGAGTTTAGGGTTACGGTGGTTTTGAAGTTTCCCACATAGCCTGAGACGTTCTCCACCTTTGTGTTAAGGAAGACTTGGATCAGCTTGTTTGAGTTTACCTTTTCAATCATGGTTTTTAGATACTTTTGAGTGTCGCCGTTGTCTAGCGTGTAGTGTATTTTGCGGAGGAAACCTCCAAGCTCTTTGTTCTTCTCTACTAGGTAAACCTCAAACCCCTGTTCAGCTAGGGCTAGAGCCGCAGTCATACCTGACAAGCCTCCCCCTATGACGAGGCCACGGCGGGTGACGTTCAGAGAAAGCCTCTCTAGGGGCTCCAGCATTCGAGCCTTTGCCACCACCATTCTCACCAAATCCTTCGCCTTTTCGGTGGCGGCTTCGTGATCATGCATGTGCACCCAGGAACATTGGTCGCGGATGTTCGCCATCTCAAAGAGATACCGGTTCAGGCCGCCTTCCCGTATCGTTTCTTGGAAGAGGGGTTCATGGGTTCGGGGTGAACATGAGGCCACGATAACCCTGTTGAGGCCGTATTCTTGGATTCTCTTCTTAATTATCTCTTGAGTGTCTGAGGAGCAGGTGTAGAGGTTGTCGCAAGCGTGAACTACGTTGGGAAGAGTTTGAGCATACTCCACAACGCTTGGAACGTCGACAACTCCTCCAATGTTAATGCCGCAGTGACAAATGAAGACCCCTATTCTCGGAGGCTGACCCCTCACATCCAACTCTTTTGGGTACTCCTTCTTCTTCACTAGGGTTCCTCGTACTGAAGAAAGCACTCTGCCTACGCTGGCCGCGGCGGCGCTGGCTTGGGTCACAGTCTCAGGGATATCTTTGGGCGACGAAAACATGCCGCAGACGAAAACTCCAGGCCTAGAAGTTTCCATAGAGTTGAAGGTTTGGGTTTTGCAGAAGCCGTACTCGTTCAGCTCGATACCGACTTTTTTAGCCAATTTCTTAACGTTCTCAGAAGGTGTGAACCCAATCGAGAGGACGACTAGGTCAAACTCTTCTTCAAGGACCCTTCCATCTTCAGTCTCATACCTTATTTTTAGATTCTGGGTCTCAGGTATTTCCTCTATTCCTGACACCCTGCACCGGACGAATCTCACCCCATACTCGTTTTTCGCCCTTTCGATGTATTTGTCGAAGTCCTTCCCGTAGGCTCGTAGGTCTATGTAGAAAATGGTGGGTTCAATCTGGTTCATATGTTCCCTAGCTATTACTGCCTCCTTTGTGGCGTACATGCAGCAAACGGAAGAGCAGTAACCGTTTCCGCAGGTGATGTCCCTTGAGCCAACGCACTGTATAAAAGCAATTTTCCGGGGGATGTCTCCGTCTGATGGTCTTTGCACACGCCCCGTAAAAGGACCAGAAGCGCTTAGGATGCGTTCGAACTCTATGCTTGTGACTACGTTGGGGTATCTTCCGTAGCCGTACTCGCTCTTCAACTTTGCGTCAAATTCCTCAGCGCCGGGGGCCAAGATGACGGCGCCAACGTTAAGTTGGACCTCTTTCTCTTGGTCCGAGTAGTTTATGGCGTCAGCCAGACAAATGTTTTTGCAGAGCCCACAGCCCATGCACTTCTCCCTGTCGATCACATACACCAACGGAACGGCTTGCGGGTAATCTATATGGATCGCCGCCCTTTCACTCAAGCCTTTGTTGAAGGTGTCTATGGCGTCGACTGGGCAGAACTTGGCGCACAGCCCGCAACCCGTGCACTTTTCGATATCAACGTATCTTGGTCGCTGTCTGACTGAGACGTTGAAGTTACCTGCTTCGCCAGAGATTCCGGTGACCTCAGAGCAGGTTAACACTTCGACGTTCAGGTGTCTTCCGCATTCCACAAGCTTTGGGGACAGGATGCACATGGAGCAGTCGTTTGTTGGGAAAGTTTTGTCTAGCCTTGCCATGACCCCTCCTATAGCCGAGGAGTTGTCCACGACGTAAACTTTGAAACCGGACTCTGCTAGGTCTAGCGCCGCCTGTATTCCTCCGATTCCCCCGCCCACAACCAATACAGAACCCACTTTGCTCTCTTCAGAAACAGGGTTTTGCGGGTTCACCATTCTAGCGCCCCCCTATTCTTCGATACTTCGGGCTGTTCCCTTCTATTCCTACAACAGAGACTAACCCAGCGCGCTCGAGAGAGATCATGTTTCTCAGCACTTCTCTCGGTGAAGCTTCCACCCTTTGGGCTATCTCTTTGACAGAGAGAGCGTCTTCTCCAATGGAGAGGAGAATCCTTCTTTTTGCAAACTCCTTCTCGATGGTTTGGAGCGTCAGCTGGTCGAACTCCTCTTGTGAAACCTTCTCCCCGAAGACATTCTTGTCCTCTACGAGCTCCCTTTCCCTGCCCACAAGCCATCTGATCCTCTCTTGGGCGAGAGTTTCCTTGGCTGCAACTAAACGCGTCCTCAACTGTTGTGGCTCCAGATCTGTTTCGTTGCCAAGCGGGCCCAGTTTCCTTATCCTTTCTGTGAAGTCTTTCACTAGGGTTGCAAAACGTTCACCCTCGGACGCGGAGACCCAATCGAGCAGCAACCGCTCAGGAGACAACCCTACATTCTTCAGGACGTTTTTAGTCGTTTTCATTCTCCTTTCTGTGTAGTAGTTTCCGGTCATGTAGTGGCAGTCGCCGAGGTGGCAGCCCAAAACCATAACACCGTCCAACCCTCTGATGAACGGTTCAAGAACGATGGTTGGATCAACCCTTGCTGAGCACATCACTCTGATAATCCTGACGTTTGGCGGATACTGGAAGCGGCTGAGTCCAGCTAGGTCTGCGCCAGCGTAGGAACACCAGTTGCAAAGGAATCCGAGGATGTCTGGTTCAAAGCTTTCTTGAAGGGTCAAGCTTTCACCTCGCTAGTGCAACTACTTGCGCGATAAGCTGCTCGTCTGTGAAGTGCCGCATGGTGATCGCCTTCTCTGGACAGCCGGCACCGCATGCCCCGCAACCCTTGCAGGAAGCGGCTATCACCTTAGCTTTCCTTCCCTTTTCAGTTTCTTCGACCTTTATCGCCTTGAAGGGACAGATCAGCTCGCAGAGGCCGCAGCCTACGCATTTCTCCTCGTCGACCACGCTATACATGGCTTCGATCATTACCTCTTTCTTAGCCATGGGAATGGCGGCTCTTGAAGCGGCGGCGCACGCTTGCGCAACGGTTTCTGGGATATCCTTCGGTCCCTGACAGCAACCGCAGAGATAGATTCCCCCGATAGGGGTGTCAACGGGCGCAAGTTTGGGGTGGAGCTCCTTGAGGAAACCGTCTGGTCCAATACTTAACCCGAGGGTACGCGCCAGCTCCTCGGTTCCCTTGGAGGGAACCAAACCAGCGGTCAAGACCACGAGATCAGCTCTTAATGTCTCTTCCTTCCCCTTAAAGGTTCTAACATTGAGGATTAGGCTTTGCGATTTCTCGTCCTGGTCTATTCTCAACACGTTTCCCCGGGTCACGTCTACTCCAGCATCCTCAGCATTGCGATAATAATCCTCATAGTTTCTACCAGCCAGTCGGATGTCCTTGTGAACGATCTGGACGTCCACTTCGGGATGGCGCTCCTTAATGGCGAGAGAGTGCTTGAGAGCAATCATACAGCATATCTTAGAACAGTATGGGTTTCTGTCGGGATCTCTAGAGCCCACGCATTGAATCATAACCACTTTCTTTGGTCTTTTCCGATCTGAAGGTTGGATGACCTCGCCTCTTGTAGGCCCCCTATGATCTAATAACTTTGCAAGTTGAAGCTGAGTCATAACATTTGCATACTTCCCATATCCGTATTCCTTGATGTCTGAGGGGTCATACTCCTCGTAACCCGTAGCCACGATTATCGTTCCGACGTGTAACTCAACCTCTTCCGATTCTTCCTTGAGCTTTATGGCCTTTGTCGGGCAGACATCAACGCACTTACCGCAGTGATTACAAGCCTCCATATCAATTATGTATGAGTGAGGGTATACTTGCGGAAAAGGCAAGTAGACTGCCTTCCTTTTCCCTAAGTTAAAGTTGTCTGAAACCTCTATGGGGCAAACATCCTCGCACAAGCCGCATGAGATACAGCGCTGCACATCAATGTAGTTTGGGTGTTTCACGATCTTCACTGTGAAATTGCCAATGTACCCTATTAACTCCTTTATTTCAGAAGATGTATGTATCATCAGGTTTGAGGGTAGACCAAATCCAAGGCTGTACAGGCACCTACGCCTAGGCTCATATGCCTCGACGCAGGGGATACACGTTGCACAGTCATCCGTTGGAAACACCCTGCCCAGATCAGTGATTTTCCCGCCTAGGTAAGGCTTTCTCTCAACGAGGTAGACTTGAAAACCATATCTAGCGAGGTTAAGGGCAGCTGTTATCCCCGCCAATCCTCCACCTATCACTAAGGCCTTGTCTGCTACTCTCTCTTTCATGCTTTCTAAAGATTCAAGGAACGTCACCCTGGCAACGGCCATCCTAATTAAGTCTTTTGCTTTCTCTGTTGCTCTTTCGGGGTGCCGTTCATGGACGAAGGAGCATTGCTCACGGATATTCACCATATCGAAGAGGTAGGGGTTCAAACCAGCCTCCTCGACGGCTGTTTTGAATACTGGTTCATGCGTTCTAGGTGTGCATGAGGCAACAACCACTCTGTTCAATTTATGCTTCTTTATCGCGTCTTTAATGGTCCTCTGTCCATCCTCTGAGCATACAAAGAGATGTTCCTCTGCGACAACTACGTTTGGCAAAGTTTCAGCGTATGCTCTGACCTCTCCAACGTTCACGACTCCGGCAATATTTTTTCCACAGTGACAAACAAAGACTCCGATCTTGACTTTCTTTCCTTCTTGCATCATCTACACCCCAACCTGAGAAACTTTGATTTCGCCAGGGTTCAACATTCCTTTTACAGCGTTCACGAAGGCTTCAGGGGACTCGGCGCTCACGTACTCTACTCCAACGCGGTTAGCGTCAACACCCATTTCCCGCAGAATTTGCCTAAGCATAATTAATTTCCTTTCCGTTACGTATCCGCCTTCGAGATATTGGCAACGATCCTTGAGGCACCCGAGGAGAAGTATGCTGTCTGCCCCTAGTTGTAGAGTCTTTAACAAAAGGCTGAGGGAAACGATGCCTACGCATGGAACCCTTACAACGTAAACGTTACTGGGGTACTGTATCCTCCTGATCCCCGCTGCATCCACGGTTGAGTGCGCACACTCATCGCAGGCGAATACGAGGAGCGGCTTCAAGCCGAGAGGCTGACCTTCACGTAACCCCTGATGTAAGAGGGCTTTAACCTCGGCGAGCAGCTTTACGTAGGGCCAGTGGTTAAGGCGAATCACGTTTGCAGGGCACGCGCCGATGCAGATTCCACAGCCTTTACACAAAAATTCATTGATAATGGGGCCCTTTTCAGTTATCTCTATGGCGTGGCTCGGGCAAATATCCCTGCAGATCCCACAGTTCCCGCAGAGTTCCCCGTCAATGATTGCAACGGTTAAATCTCGCTTAACCCTACCCATCCTCATCCTTTCACCAGCTTTTATCGCTGCAGCCGCGGCATCGACGACGGATTCTGGGATATCCTTAGGTCCTGTTGCACATCCACAGGCAAATATCCCATCAATGTTCGTCTCAGTGAGTCTAGACTTGGCGTCAAGTTCCTCAATAAAGCCGTCTCCGCTGATTTCCACTCCCGCCTTCCTTGCCAACTCAGCTACGCCCTGAGACGGGATGATGGCTGTGGAGAGAACTACTAGGTCACTTTCCAGCTTTGAAGGCCCTCCAGCCTCCACCTCCTCAAGGCTAACAGTTAGACGTTTTGTCTCCTCGTCTTCCTTAACCCCTATGGCTTCAGCTCGGAGAAGGTTGATTCCATAATTCTCCTGCGCTCTTTTGCAGTACTCCTCAAATCCTTTTCCCGCGGCTCGGAGGTCCTTGTAGCAGACCCAGATATCGATGTTGCGATCCTGTTCTATCTTCACCAGTTGAGCGTTTTTCACAGCAGCCATACAACAGTACCTTGAGCAGTAGGGATGCGTTTCCTTTTCCCGGCTGCCTACACACTGCAACATCACAATTCTTTTAGGTTTACTTCCATCCGACGGCAAAAGAAGCTTGCCCCCAGTAGGCCCGGTGGCATCGAGAAGTCGGGCGAGTTCAAGCTGGGTTATGACGTTTTTGTACTCGCCGTATCCATACTTCTTTAAACCTGTGGGCTTATATTCCTGAAAACCCGTGGCGAGGATAATGGTGCCAACCTTCAATTCCATCGTTTCAGGCTTGTCCTCAAAGTCAATGGCTTTTGATGGACAAAGCTTCTCGCAGATTCGACACACGCCCTTTTGAAAATAGAGGCAACTATCAGAGTCGATCACGTATTTCTTTGGCAAGGCTTGAGAGAAAGGTACGTAAATTGCTTTCCTTACCCCCATTCTTTCATCCCACTCACTTGAAACTTTGATAGGGCATTTCTGGGCGCATGTGCCACATGCCGTACACTTTGAAACGTCGACGTATCGCGGCTTTTTGACGATTTTAACGTTGAATTGACCGACGGTTCCTGATATTTCCTGAACCTCCGAGTACGTCAACAGTTGGATGTTGGAGTTGCGAGTTACCTCGGCCATTTTGGGTCCTTCTATACAAATAGCGCAGTCGTTTGTTGGAAACGTCTTGTCCAACTTCGCCATGTTTCCTCCAAGAGTAGGAGAACGCTCCACAAGGTAGACATTAAACCCCTGATCAGCCAAGTCCAAAGCGGCCTCCATCCCCGCTATACCACCACCCAAAACTAAAGCACTTTCCCCCATAGGAAACTCCCTGCTCTCCACGGGCTGCGAGGCTTTAACGGCCTCAACTCCAGCGGCGATCAGTCGCTTGGCCTTCTCCGTAGCTCCCGGTTTATCTTCTAAGTGTACCCAAGCACACTGCTCCCTAACATTCACGATTTCAAGCAAGTATGGGTTCAACCCAGCTTCCTGAACGCATTGCCTAAACGTTGGCTCATAGACCTTCCTTGAACATCCTACCACAACAACCCTGCCCAAGCCATGACGCACTATGGCTTCATTTATCAGTTGTTGACCTTCCTCCAGGCAAAGGAAGGGATGCAGCTCCGCCACGGTTACATCTTGTAGCTGGAGGGCGTGTTTCTGAAGAGCCTCTACCTTCAGGGTCTTAGATATGTCTCCTCCGCATAGGCAGATGAAGACTCCGACCTTAGGTCCATGCTCCTCCATCATAATCTCAACTCTCCTGACGGAAGTTTATCCCAATGACTAGGACAGCTTTATCTTTTCCTGTAGTTTCTTCATCCATGTGAGCGTACACCGCCCTTATTTTTGCGTGTTCTAACATAGATTGCGTCGATTTCACACTCTTTTCTTCGTTAACAACCATCCTTGTTAACCCGCCTTGGTAGTTGAATATTTCGTCCCGCAACCCTCATTTTCGAGAAAAAATATAAAGCGTGTAACTCAAATTTAAGTGTTCATCTTTGGCGCGCATTTTTGGCGCGTACCCACCTCTCTGATGTTCATCCTTAAAAAGTGGGTTGAGCATGAAATGCAGGGATCGTAGGCCCTTATGAGCATCTCGCACTTCAAGGTAGTTTCCTCTAAAGGCAGATTAAGAAGGTTCGGAACGAATTGCCAAAGGTCCTTTTCTATGTTGTTTGCGTTGTGCGCCGTTGGTGGAACGATGTCTGCTCCCATAACTATGCCTTCTCTATTGATCTTATAGCTGTGGTACAAAATGCCTCTGGGTGCCTCCGTGACTGCGAATCCCTCGCCCTCCCTAATCTTAACGCTTCTGTCTTCGTCTCTCAACGGTAGACGATCGATGATTTCGATGCACTCGTCTATGTCGTGAACAAGCTCCACCGCCCGGGCCAAGTGGGCAACGAAAGGATTGAAGTTGGGAAATTTGAAGTCGGCGTTCTTGGCTGCTTCTTGGGCGTCTCGGGAAAGCTTGTTTAAGTTTAGATTCACTCTTGCGAGCGGTCCAACCAAGAAGGATGAGCGCCCAATAACTGAGGAATGCTTTGCGTAGGAATAAAGAACCTGTTTTTCGGTGATGTATTTTCGATACTCGCTTTCGTCAATGTTTAGCCCCTCAGTAGAAACCAGTCTTCCTTTGTTTATGGCGTATTCCTTGGGATCCGAGAGGGCTATGTGTTCACACTTCCTGGTAAAATCAGGTATTTCTAGTCCTGCGAACATGTCAACCGTCGCAAGAGCGTCCTCCTTGGCGTCTTCAAGGCGTTTTCTGAATGTTTCTAGATGTTCCCTTGAAGGAAGTTTCGTGAATCCCTTGACGACGGCGGTTACAGGATGAACAGCTCTACCGCCGATCAAGTCGGCGAGATCGTTGCCGAGCCTCTTCAGTCTCAGCCCCCGTTTCACTACGGACAGGTGATCTTGAACCATGGCGATAGCGCTTTCATATCCGAAGAGGTCGGGAAGGGCGAGAAAATACATGCTTAGCACGTTGCTGCTGATGTGTGCGCTGAGGGCAAGCAGCTTTCGAAGGTCCCCCGTCTGATCGCTAACTGTCACTTCCATCGCATTCTCTACAGCTCGCAAAGCCGTGATCTGATGCGCCACTGGGCAGACTCCGCAGATTCTTGAAGTGAGTTCCATAGCTTCATCAAATCTTCGTCCAACAAGAAGGGATTCAAAGAACTTAGGGGGCTCAAAGATTCTGAGCTGAACCTCCTTGACCTCTCCTTCGGCTGAGACCCCGATGTTTAGAGTACCCTGACCTTCCACTCTCGATACGTAGTCAACGGTTATGCTCTTTCCATTCATTGAGCCTCAGCCTCCCTTCGGAATTCAGGCGTTGTGCCAGCGTACTTCCTAAACTTCCTCATGATTTCGTCTCTTGTCAGCCCGATCTTGGTATAGATTTCTGCTAAGGATGATGCGTTTGGATTGCTCATGGGTCCGTAGCAGCCTTCGCATTCTCTGTTCAATGGTGGGCACAACGCTCCGCAGCCAGCGTTGGTAACGGGGCCCATGCAGGGCCTATTTTGTGCTGTGATCAAGCAACTGCTCTCCCTAAGCTTACACTCAACACACACAGGGTGTTGTCTAATGAACGATTTTACTCCTAGTAAGTAGCCTCTCAGCAGTTCAAGAACTGTGTTTCGATCTGGCGGGCAGCCCTTTAGGTAAGCGTCAACTGACACATACTTGTCGATTCCGTGTATCTTTATAGAGCTGATGACGGATAGGTCCTCGTAAACCTTCTTTTCCAGTTCTTGTTGAGGGATCCAGTTCTTAATGGACGGGATACATCCACTAACGGCGCAGTCGCCTAGAGCCACTAGCACCTTCGTGTTTGCTCTTACCTTTTTTATCTCTTTGATCTCTCGGGGCGTGGAAACGGAACCCTCGACAAGGCTTATGTCGTATGGTCCGTCAAGGTTCTTTCTCTTAACCATCATCCAGTAGGCGAAGTTCACCGCTTTAGTGATCGCCAAGAGCCGATCCTCCAGGTGCAGAATTTCAAGTTGACACCCGGCACATCCCGTAAACTTGAAGATTGCTATTGTAGGCTTGTTTCTCAATTAGTCTTCACCCCTAATCACAAAATGCTGTCAGGGAGACCCTCGACGTCAGCGTATCTAAACACAGAGCCTTCTTTACAGACGAATTTTGTTCCGAGTTGGCAATGCCCGCATATGCCGATCCCACATTTCATCCTCCTCTCAAGTGAAATGAATATCTGGTCGCTCGTGAACCCTCTATATAACAAACCCTTTACGACGAACCTCATCATGATCTCTGGACCGCAGGTTAAAGCGACCGTGTTGTCCGGGCTGACGTGCATCTTTTCAAATAGGGTTGTGACCACTCCCACGTTATGCTTCCAGGTCGATTCCTTCGGAACCACGTCCACCGTCAGCAGCAGTCGTGTGTTTTCCATTCTTCTCCAATCATCGAACTCGTAGGTAAACAGGATATCATCCGGAGTCTTTGCGCCGTATAAAATCTCAACATCGCCATAATTGTCTCTGTTAGCGCCAACATAGGTGATGACAGAGCGAATTGGGTTTATTCCAAGTCCTCCCGCAATGATGAGGATGTTCTTGTTTTTTGCCTTTTCTATGGGCCAATATGTGCCATATGGCCCTCTAACGCCTACAACGTCGCCTACATTTAGGCGATCTAAAGTCTTTGTAACGTTTCCAACAGCTCTGACCGTGATTTCAAAGTTTTCTCTTTCAGCTGGATCAGAGCAGAGGGTGAACGCCGCTTCGCCTATGCCGAGCAATGAGACCATGATGAACTGTCCCGGTTTGAAGGAGAATTCTCTCTGTTTTTGTCTATTCTCAAAGGAGAGCTTGTAAGTTTTGGTGTTATATGTCTGTCTTTTAATGTCTTTTATAATGGCGTTCTCGGGTCTGTAAGGATTCATTATTTTATTCGCCTCTGATTATTCTTGCCACCTCGGTTATGTCGATGTCAGCTGGGCAATCTTTGATGCATCTTCCGCATCCGACGCAGCCGAACATTCCATGTCTCAGCTTTACATAGCATAACTTGCAGTTCATCCAGTGTCTGACTCTAGCACCGCGGTCCTTCCTGAAGTTGCCCCCCAAGGCAACTTCTGCATATTCCAACAGTTGGCAAGAGTCCCATTCCCTCCATCTCTCGCCTTTCTCAAGGGTTAGGTCAACCGTGTCATGGACGCTGAAGCAGAAGCAGGTGGGACAAACAAGGCTGCAATTTGCACATGAGAGTTCTATTTTATCGAGTTTTGTCCAAAGGTCATGTCGCAAGTTTTTGAGCATGATTTCAGGAAGGCTATCCGTGTTCACTTTCCTTTTAAACTTAGTTTTTGCCGTCTTCAATCTTTCATTTTTTTCTCTAAAATCATCTTTGGTCGCTTCAGTGAGGTGAGCTTCTTGGACGATTTGTTCTCCTATCTTGCTTCCTATTTCCACGAGGTATTTGTCTCCTATGTCGGTGAAGAGCATGTCGTAACCCTCTTTAAGCGATGGCCCTGTGCCAAACGATTCGCAGAAGCAATTGTCTCCTATTTCCTCGCAGGTCAGAGCCGCTATAACTGTGTTCTCCCTTCGACGAAGATAGTATGGATCTTTATAGTCACCCAAGAAATATCTATCCAATAACAGAATCGCGTTCACATCGCAGGGGCGTATACCAAAGATCAACTGTTTTCTATCCGCATTTCCGTGTTTACCATCTATGATCACGCCCTTTTCATAGGAAAAAAGGGTTTCAACCGGGGGAAATAGATATTTTTTGGGTGGGAGTCTTGTTGTTATACATTGCAGTTCGAGATCTTCTGGAGAACGGATCTCATCAAACACAAACTCGCCGTCTTTCTTTACCGGACCAAATACAAGATAGCTTCTTGAAAGCTCTTTCAGTAACGAATTCATTTCGCTCTTTCTTAATATCTTTGACGGCATCTTCAAATCATCCAAAATCGATGATTTGAGTGAGCTCTGTCATAGGCTTAGTTCTTCGCAGGTGACCTTATCGCATTCAATGCAGAAAATGAGACCTTTGGTCTCACAGCATTTCCTTATATTGCAGTAGGGATCTCCCCCACCTTTCCTGCAGCCCTCACATTGCCCGAATCTTTCTGCCAAAAATGTCAAAACCTTCTGCACGCCCGCGAATCTCTCGCGTGCCATGACCCGCTGAACACATAGGTTGGTATCTAGTACTTTCCGCAATATCAATGCGGCATCCTTAACCTTTCCTTGGTAAACCTCACAAGCGACACAATATGAACCACAGTACGCTACAAGTTCACTCTCTTGAGTCATCACAATTCACCATTTACAAGATAGATTGACTTGACAACTATGTATTCTAAAGACTCATAGAAAAAGCTTTAGACATATCAAGAAAAGTCTCACATGCGCGCATGGTGATGCAGAAAGAAACGGTTTGTTGTGTGCGTTCCTATTTTTTATCCAAACCGTACGCTAGGTAGCCTTCTTTCTCGCCAACGACTTTAGCCTTACGAAACTGTGTCAGGGCAGTTACATGTTTGAAAACGTCGCTCTCTTGTAGTCCCGTTGCCTCCGAAATTTCTGGTATGGTCGCTGATCCTTTGTTCTTGATCTCCTTCAAAAGGAGTCTCTGTTTTTTCCCATATGCGGCCATAGCCCTCGCTTTGGCTTTATCTACCTTTCGTTTTTTCTCAGACATAGACTTCATCTTTAGACGTAGTGAACATGAGACTATCATAGGCACGTTTTTAAAACTTTCTGTTCTAACTTTGTGAAAATTTTACTGGCCAAGTAAGGAAAGAATAATTATCAGAAAGTTGGGGTGAGAGTGTTAAGAAGAGTCCCGAGCGTTATTCGAACCCGTGACCTACGGCTTTCAAGGCATTGCGCGCGTGTCACCTTCTCAAGGTTTTCAGCAACTTTTTGTTGTGGTCGTATATTTTGAGTTCAAGGGGCATTTGACCTATTGCGAAGTGGGTGGCGCACGCCCAGCATGGGTCGTAGGCTCTGAAAGCCATTTCCACCATGTTCAATATTCCTTGGCTGACTTCTCCGCCGTGTATAAGACCTTTGGCTGCGTCTCTTATGGACATGCATATGGCGGAGGAGTTGTTTGTTGTAGCCACTATTAAATTGGCTTTTTTTATTAGGGCGTCTTCGTCAAGTTGGTAGTGATGTATCAGGGTGCCCCTAGCCGCTTCAATTATTCCAACTCCTTCTCCGGGACTGCCTACCTCATTCCGAAGGTCTTTACTTGTTATCTCCTCGTCTGTGCTCAATTCTACGGCCCTTTCGGCCGCGTATAGCAGTTCTATGAGTCTTGCCCAATGAAATGCAAGAGTTGAGTGTACGGGCTTTCCGCCGAGTGTTTCATACATCCTTTCAAATTCTTGCTGCGCCAGAGGAGTTGCCATACCCTCTGAAGCGTTCAACCTTCCAAGCGGTCCAACCCGGTAAACGCCACTTGCTGGGCCATCGACTAAGCCTTTCCATCCAACTTTCTTGAGGTACGTCAATTTAACGTATGTCCAGTCTTCCACGCGTTCCTCGATGACATCTAGATACTCGGATGGGGCAAATTTCACAAACTCTTTGTTTTTTTGGTCTACCACCCGTACTTTGCCGTCATAGAAGTTAACTTTGTTTTTTTGGTCAACTAAGCCCATGTAATACGTTTTGAGAGTGTATGGGTCGCTTAAGATTATGTCTACGTATTTCTTGTTCTTCAGCACAACATCGTCAAATATTTTTAAGCTGAACTTTGCGAATTCCACGCTTGACCTCGCCATTTTTTCCATTTCCTGCCTCTCCTCTTCCGTGAGCCCTTTGGATATGCCTCCAGGCAGTCCACAGGTTGGGTGGGTTGCCTTTCCACCTAGGATAGCAGTCATTTTTTGTCCGTAAGCTCTGTGCTTTATTACCTCTTTCGCTATGTCTAAGCCGACCTTTTGGATCACTCCCAGAATATTTCTTTCAGCTGGTGGGGCGTCTGGTCCAACAACAAAATCTGGGGCTCCTAGAAAGTAGAAGTGAAGAGTATGATCGTAGATGTAGTAGCCACTATACATGAGTTCTCTAAGCTTTTTAGCTGCCGAAGTAGGCTCAACGTTAAATGCGGCGTCTAACGCCTTTGTTGAAGCAAAATGGTGTGCAACTGGGCAAACACCACAGATTCTGGGCGTTATTATCGGTAGATCCTCAGCTCTCCTACCTTCGCAGAACCTTTCGAAGCCTCTGAGTTCTGGAACTTGGAAGTAGGCGTTTTCTACGTTTCCGTCTTCATTTAGGAATATTGATATTTTTCCGTGGCCTTCCAGCCTTGTTATGGGGTCTATTACTATCGTTTTCATTCTTTCATAACCCTCCTTCTAAGAAAAGAACCTGGCAACGAATACTTGTAAAAGGTTCCAAGCGGATCCTTGACTTGAGCAATCAGCTTTTCCGCGTCATACTCTGGATCTTTTTCTCCACCAACTCCTAGAATAGATGAAAGCGCACTTATCATCGCTGCCCCTTGTTCCACCTCGTTTGGACAAGGTCCTCCACATCCTGTACACGGCATATTTGCGCTTACACACTGTGCTTCACATCCTCCACGAGTCGCGGGTCCCATGCAGATTATTCCTTGTTCCAGAAGGCATCTTTCTGGGTCTGGAGTAATCTCATATACTCTGTATATCTTGGAAATTTTCTTGTCCTCTTTTTTTCTAGGACACTCATCGCAGACAGACTTCAAAGGAGCCAGCACAGAACCTTTCGGAGGCAACTCGTTTTTGGCGATAGCTTCAACTGCTTTAGCCACTTGAGCGGATGGTGGAGGGCATCCGGGCAGGTAGTAGTCTACGTCCACAGTTTGGTCAAGAGTTTTCACTGTGTCAAAAAATTCTGGCAACTTCAACTCTCCTTCCGGAACCTTGAAAGAAGTCTTTGGGGTTACGGAATTAGGGTTGTTCGTGGAGGGGGACTGAAGGTATGCCCTTTCAAAGACCTCTTTTCTGTTTGCAACGTTTGCGAGACCTGGAATGCCGCCTTGACAAGCGCATGAGCCGAAGGCTACCAGAACCTTAGATTTCTTTCTCAAAAGTTTCGCCAAGTGTTCCTGTTCTTCGGTTCTAACTGCACCGTTGAAGAAGCAGACATCTATATATTTGTCTGGCATAGCCTCCACGTCTTTGTATTTGATGTCTATGGCCACTGGCCAAAAGACAATGTCGGCTATGGCAACGACGTCGAGGATTTTCTCGTTTATGTCGAGAACTGCGATTTCGCAGCCTCCGCAGCTAGCAGCCCAGTAGAAAGCAAATTTCAGTTTTTCCTTTTCTTTTGCCATACAATCACTTCTCCACAATTACTTCAGCTAAGATTTTAGACGCATCCACCCTAAGCTGTTCCAAACCTAATTCGTCTGGACTGAAGCCCATAGCCAAACCCAAAAGTTGGCTATAGTGAAGAATGGGAATACCGATTTGTTCGTTAAAAGTCTTTTCTATCCTAGGCTGGTTGAGATCGTACATCATGTGACAGAAGGGACACACGGTGATCAACGCCTGCGCCCCTACCGCCTTAACGTGACCAAGTTTTTCCCTTGCCAACTGAAGCGGGATTTCGGCGTTTACACCGATTATTGGAGCGCCGCAACACTCCGTTTCATCCATGTAGTCCAAGCATTCTGCGCCAGTTGCTTTGATTAAGTTTTTGAGAGTTGTGGGGTTTTCTGGGTCATCGAAGCCTACGACCTTTCCTGGACGAATGACGTGGCATCCTGTATGCTGCGCCACGCGGAGCTGAGTGAGCGGCTTCTGAACTTTCTCCTTTATTTTTTCAAAGCCAACGTCTTCTGCGAGCACGTGGATAAGATGTTTAACGGTTGTTGTTCCCTTGAATTCCATGCCGATTTCCTTTAAGTATTCATTAGCCTTCTCCTTGAGTTTTTTATCTTCCTTGAGTTCTTTGTTTATATGGTTTAAGGTGCCGAAACATCCGTTGCAGAGGGCCATAATGTTTAAGTTTCGTTGCTCTGCTAAGCAAAGGTTTCGCGCCGCTAAAGTGACCATCATGTCGTGGTTTACTGGATCCAGTGGTAGTCCACAGCAATTAAACTCCGGCATCTCCACCAATTCTACGCCAAGTTTATCAAGAACTTTTCTGGTGGAAATCTCGTAACTGGAGATTCTGTATGGGATAACGCATCCCATAAAGAGTAAGTACTTCAACTCTGGCATTTTAGGTCCTCTCCTTTTCAAGGGTCTTGGAAAGACCTGTGATGTCGAAAAGTTTTGCGATGTTTTCTAGATTGGCTTTCGGCAGTGTAGGCAATCCTTGTTCCTCCCTCTTTTTGAGGCGCAGTTCCGGGATCATGTATGCATAGCCTGTTTTCAGGATGTTAGACGCTAACTCCTTGAAGACAATAGGCATGTCCCCTTCTTTTACAGATAGATTTCGAATAGCCCGTACAATGTTGGCGATTCCCACATCTTGCGGACAACGGTCGACACACGTGAAGCAGGTAGAACAGAGCCAGATGACATCGTTTGAAAGAAGTCTCTTTTTCAATCCCAACTGCGCCATCCGCACGAGTTTTCTGGGTCTGTAAAAGTCGCTGAATCGCGCGATTGGGCAGTCGGCTGTACACGTGCCGCATTGGAAGCATAACATGACGTTTTCTGCACCAGGAATCTTGCTAATCTCATATTTGAATTTGGGATCCATATCTGTGATTTTGAGCACTACTCTTTGCTCGGTTTCCTTAGCTTCTCCTTTTTCAATCTCAGGCATAGATTAAACTCTCCATTCGTGCCTTCAACGGGCTAGGTCCAAGCTTCTTTATGTCCTCAACCATTTCCTTGACAACTGCCGCGAATTTGGCTCCTTCCGAAGCGGAGACGAATTCTATTCTAAGTCTTTGCGGCTCCAGACCAAACTGCTGTAGAAGTTTTTTTAACAAAATGCCTCTTCGTTGCGCTTTATAGTTGCCTGCGATGTAGTGGCAGTCTCCTGGGTGACAACCCGCTATGAGGACTCCGTCTGCTCCGCTTATGAAGGCTTCAAGAATGAAGGCTGGATCAACTCTTCCACTGCACATTACTCTTATGATTCTCAGGTTGGGGGGATACTGAATTCTGCTGACTCCCGCTAAGTCAGCACCAGCGTAGGAGCACCAATTGCAGAGGAATCCAACGATTTTTGGCTCAAATTCTTCAGTCATGTTTCGCTATCTCCTTTATCACTTGTGGCGCTGCTTTAACCTGAGCGATTAGTTGATTATCTGTAAAGTGGCGCATGGTTATGGCTCCAGTGGGACAAGAGGCACCACAAGTGCCACAGCCTTTACACAAAGCCTCAAGAACCTTCGACGTGAGTTTTCCCTCCTTCTCCTGCATTTCAATGGCGCTGTACTCGCAAACTGCTTCACAGATTCTGCATCCACTGCAAAGATCCTCGTCCACTAGGGCTGTTATAGCCTCGGTTCGCAGCCGTTTAAGGGCCATTGGAATAGCTGCCCTCGAAGCAACTCCAAAAGCCTGCGAAACACTTTCCGCCGTGTCTTTTGGACTGTGGGCCGTACCACATACATATATCCCGTCGGTTGCGAATTCTATGGGTCTCAGTTTAACGTGGGCCTCGAAGAAAAATCCGTCTGAACCAAGCGGCACCTTAAGCATTTTGGACAGTTCTTTGGCATCCTCGTGCTGAATTAGAGGCGTAGACAACACGACAAGGTCGCTTTCTATTTTGATTGGCTCACCGAGAAGAGCGTGATAGATATTAACTTCAAGTTTTCCATTTTTGCCAGCGGAAACTTCTGGCGGTTTTTCCTGGACATATTTGATGAACCTAATGCCCTTTTCTTGGGCTTCTCGGTGATGGTGTTCGTAGAGTTGTCCATATGTTTGTAGGTCGCGGTAGAGGATGTAAATCTCTGTTTCTGGGTATAACTCCCTTATGAGCATGGCGTTTTTGAGGGCTGTCATGCAACATACTCTGGAGCAGTAGGTTCTTCCCTTTTCTTCTCTGGATCCAACGCATTGAATCATAACTACTTTTTCAGGTTTCTTCAGTTGGCCCTCCTTAAGGAGGCGTTCAAGCTGAAGCTGGGTTATTACGTTTTTATTTTCCCCATACCTGTACATTCCAACAGGCTCGAATGTGGTGGCTCCTGTAGCCACAACTATTGTGCCTATATCAAAATTCGCTGTCTCAGAGTTTCCTTTTTGGAGAGTAACTTTAAAGTTTCCAATGAACCCCTTAACTTCCTTGACAACGGTTGACGTAAACACGTCGATGCTCTTGTTCGACTTGACAGCTTCGATAAAGTGTCCCAAACCTTCAGAAGCATCTTGCATGGTTGGATACAACTTATGCAAGTTTTTGAGCATACCACCAAGTTCCGGCTCTTTCTCGACTAAAGAAACCTTAAAATCTTGATCGGCGAGGCAGAGAGCTGCGGTCATTCCGGAGATGCCGCCGCCGATAACTAGGGCTGAAGGCGTTACGTCTATTTCAGGCTCTATCTGCGGCTGAAGTAAACGAGCCTTAGCCACAGCCATCCTCACAATATCCTTAGCCTTCTCCGTTGCCCTCTCATGTTCATGCATGTGAGCCCAAGAGCAATGCTCTCTGATGTTAGCCATCTCAAAAAGGTATTTGTTTACACCAGCTTCCTCGCAAGTGGCTCGAAACAACGGCTCATGGGTTCTAGGTGTGCACGACGCCACTATCACCCGATTAAGATTATACTTTCCTATGCTTTCCTTAATTTTGTTTAGTCCATCAGAGGAACAAGTGTAAAGATTATCTTCTGCGTAAACGACATCTGGCAATGTTTTGGCGTATTCCACTACTTCCGGAACTTTAACTACGCCACCTATGTTGATGCCGCAATGGCATATGAACACTCCGATTCTAGGAGTTTCCTTTTGGCTTTGTTCCATTTAATGAGCCTCCTTGCTTGCAACCACTATTGCTTCAGCAGCTCTTGCAGCTGCTCCACTGGCTTGTGCAACGGATTCAGGAATGTCTTTGGGACCTTGGCAGTATCCGCATATGTAAATGCCTTGAAGGTTTGTGTCGACTGGTGCAAATAGGGGATCTTTAGATTTCATGAAACCGAATTCGTCGAGTTCTAATCCTAAGATGCCAGCTAATTCCTTACTAGTTGCCCTCGGAACCAGAGCTGGGCAGAGAACGACTATATCAGCTTTCATGTTTTTCGTTACGTTCTCCGTCGTGTCTTCGTACCAGATGGTGAGGTCACCTGTTTTCGTGTCTTCTACGACTTCTCCGGGGAGCGCCCTGACGTATTTTACGCCCCATTCATCTTTTGCTCTGTTGACAAACTCTTGGAATCCTTTGCCGAAGACTTTGAGGTCGTTGTAGAAAACGTAAACCTCGCAATCAGGATTGTGCTCTCTAATTAATATTCCTTCCTTTGTGGCGTACACGCAGCACGCGCTGGAGCAGTAGGAAACTCCACCTTTCAAGCTTCTGGAGCCGACGCATTGGATGAAGGCAATTCTTCTGGGAATATTGCCATCCGACAGCCTCAATAGGTGTCCTCCAGTTGGTCCGGAAGCAGAGAGTAATCTCTCAAATTCCATACTTGTTAAGACGTTTTGGTATTTGCCGTAACCATACTCACTTCTCGTTCGGGCGTCAAAAAGTTCGAAGCCCGTTGCCACAATGATGGCTCCAACGTTAAGATCGATAGTTTCAGGCTGTTGGTCATAGTTTATGGCTCCAGCCTTACACATTCTCTGGCATAACCTACATTTTATACAGTTTTCGTCATCAATCGTGTACTTGAGTGGAACAGCTTGGGGAAACGGAACGTAAATCGCTTTGCGGACGCCGAGACCCATATCAAATTCGTTTAGAACTTCAACTGGACAGTGCTGGGCACATTCTCCGCAGCCAGTGCATTTCTCCAAGTCGACGAATCTCGGCTTCTTAAGAATCTTCACTCTGAAATTACCCGCCGAACCCTTAACTTCCTGCACTTCAGAATAGGTTAACAATGTGATGTTCGGATGGCGGAAGCACTCGATCATCTTGGGCGCTAGGATGCACATTGAGCAGTCCATTGTTGGAAACGTTTTGTCCAGTTGCGACATCCTTCCACCGATGCTCGGTGTTTTCTCCACTAGATAAACTTTCATTCCGCGACTGGCAAGGTCTAAACTAGCTTGTATTCCAGCTATTCCGCCACCGACGACCAAAACGGATTTGTTGGCTTTCATGTTTTCACCTTCATGTTAATTTCAGTGCCTCAGCCACCAACACCGATAGGTCACGCATTTCCATTGTTACTTCACTGGGATCAACCGGCAGTTTTTCGCTTGTAACGCATTTCCAATGAATTTGACACTTATGGCATGCTGTTACCAGCAAATCTGCTCCAGTGGCTTTTGCCTCTCTTAACCTGTCTATTTGGACTCCCTTGGAGTACTTGTTGCAAGATAGCCAAGAGCTCACTCCGCAACAAAGAGCGTTTTGTCGGTTTCTCTCCATTTCAACGAGTTCGGTTCCAGGTAGACTGGCTAAAACCTTTCTTGGAGGCTCATACACGCCCATGTGTCTCCCAAGTCTACACGGGTCGTGATAAACAACTTTCCTCGCAATCTTCGTGTCGAATTTGAGTTCTCCTTTATCGATTAATTCTGATAAGAGTTCAGACATGTGCAGAACTTCAAAATCAAAGTTTTCGAGGAATTTGGGGTAATCCTCTTTGAAGGTTCTATAACCTTCGGGACAGGCAGTAACTATTTTCTTTACCCCAGCTTCTTTGAATTCAGCTGCATTTGTTTTGGCTAATTTTTCAAAATTTTCAAAGTCTCCTGTCCATAATAGATCATGGCCACAACATTTTTCGTTCCTCAGTATTACTGGTTTAATCCCCACTTTGTTAAGTATCTTCACTACACTTTGAGGAATTTTTATGAGTCCTAAATTGAAATCTTCAAAAACCACATCCAAATACGGGGCGCACCCAACAAAGTAAAGTAAGTCGCCCTTTTCAGAAATTTCTGCCCCATCTGGAAGCCAATCCATGCGATCTTGCTTAATTTTTGGATTCGTCATGATTCTCGATAGAGCCATAGGTATTCCCCTATGGGCACAAAGTTCTTCTTTTACATCTACGGGGGCTACGCGTCTACATGCCCTGACAAAATATGGATACTTAACATCTGATGGGCATCTTTCGGTGCATGTGAAGCATGTTAGGCATGTCCAAAGGTCCGCGGTGGGCAAGACTTTGTCCTCGAGACCTATCAAGAATTTTTCAACAGTACGCCTTGGTGAGTACGTCTCGTTGAGCCTTGATATTGGGCAACTACCAGAACACTTTCCACATTCTAGACAGTATCGAACGTTCGTTTCGGCAATCGCTTTCCTAATAACCTCTTGTACGTTTAGAGGAGCCTTCGAAGCTTTTGGGTTAGCTTCACCCTTTAATGGACTTGGCCCCATTTTACGCAGTTTTTCCGTAAAATCTGTTACGACTTCTGCGAATTTTCCTCCCTCAGAAGTTGAAACCCATTCTAGCCGAAGCCTTTCAGGTCCAAGCCCAAGCAACTTTACGAGTTTTCTCGTTGTCTCAACCCTTTTTTCAGCTTTCAGGTTTCCACTTATGTAGTGGCAGTCTCCTGGGTGACAACCACAGACTAGGACCCCGTCTGCTCCGTTTTCAAAGGCTTCGATAACAAAAACTGGGTCAACTCTTCCGGAGCACATTACTCGTATAATCCTTACATTTGTTGGATACTGAATTCTACTAGTGCCCGCCAGGTCAGCTCCCATATAGCTACACCAATTGCAGAGAAAAGCCACGATTCTTGGTTCAGTCTCCATCAGGCTATCCTCCTGTTGCAGCCGCGACCATGGCGCCGATTTGCTTTTTGGTGAATTGCCGCATAGTTATGGCTCCCGTGGGACATACGACCGAGCAGGAGCCGCAACCCTTGCACTTGGCCTCAGTTACCTTGGCGACCAACATTGGCACCCTATCAAAGGCCTCAGTTTCTTCCACCTTGATGGCGTCGTATTCACAGACTTCTTCGCACCTAGCGCATCCCTTACATAAGTCCTCGTTCACGGTGGCGATCGTAGGTTCCACGTAAACCTTGCCTCTAGCCAACGGAATTGATGCCTTCGCGGCTGCCGCGCTTCCTTGGGCAGCGCTGTCAGTAATATCCTTAGGACCTTGCGCCGTACCAGCCAAGTAGACTCCATCTATAGCTGTGTCCAATGGCCTAAGCTTGGCATGAACCTCTTGGAAGAATCCGTCAGCACTTCTAGGAATTCTCAATATACTTTGTATATCAGGAGCATCTGCTCGCGGTACTAAACCAACATTTAAGACCACCAAATCCACGGGTATCGCGAAGGTTTCATTCTCGGTAAGTACGTCTTGAACCGTGACGACGAGACTCTCCTCCTTTGAAACTACCGGCGGCACTTCTGGCTTATATTTTACAAACACAACCCCGGATTCGCTGGCTTTTCTATAGAGATCTTCATGGCCTTTTCCAAAGGATCGAATATCACGGTAGAGATAGTAAACTCTAGTGCCGGGATATTTTTTCTTTATTGTCAAGGCGTTCTGGAAAGTGGCTGTGCAGCACACGCGAGAACAATATCTATTGAGTTGCTGATCTTTCTCTATTGGTTGATAGATTCTTGGTTCCTGCCTTGATCCGACACAGGAGATGAAAGCTACACTTTTAGGTGTGGAGCCATTAAACTGTAGTTGACCCTTTGTTGGTCCGTTTTCATCTAGCAGCCTCTCAAGTTGGTGCAGCGTTATGATATTATCATAAACCTTGTAGCCATACTCACCTTTTGGAGGCTCGTATATGTCATGACCCGTCGCAACGATAATTGTTCCTACATCAACTTCCATCTTCATCGGCTGTTCTTTGAGATCAATTGCTCCTCTTTTGCATGCCTCTATGCACTTTCCACATTTGTTACAATTTTCATAGTCAATAACATACGTTCGGGGTAGAGCCGCTGCAAAAGGAAGATATATGGCTTTTCTTTTGCTCAACCCGAAATCGAAGTCATTTAAAATCTCGATGGGACATACGGTTTCACAGTTGCCACATAAATCGCATTCGTTTGTAACATATCTCGGCTTTACGACAATTGTTGCCTTGAAGTTTCCAATAAATCCGTCTAAAGCCTCTAATTTCGAATTGGTGAATATTTTAATTTTTGGATGAGACGTAACAGCGTCCATAACCGGCTTTACAACATCTAACGCATACTCACCGGTCGGATATAATTCGTTTAACTGCGCCATCCTACCCCCGATGCTGGGCGCTTTTTCTATCAAATAAACTTCAAAGCCTCTGTCGGCTAAATCTAAAGCGGATCGCATACCAGAGATACCGGCGCCGATTATCAAGGCTCGTAATGTGACGCCTGCCTCTTTTCTCTGAAGCCTTTCTAATAGTCGGGCTTTAGCTACCGCCATTCTAACTAAGTCTTTTGCTTTTTCTGTTGCTTTTTCCGGTTCCTTTGGGTGAACCCAAGAGCATTGTTCTCGAATGTTGGCCATTTCAAATAGGTATGGGTTCAATCCAGCCTCGGCGACACACCTTCGGAAGGTGGGTTCATGCATTATTGGGGAGCAGGATGCGACGATTACTCTGTTAAGTTTGTGCTCTTTGATGTCCTCTTTAATCATTGATTGACCTGGAGCGGAACACATATAGATGTAGTCTTTTGCAACAACAACATTTGGTAGTGTTGCTGCATATTTTGCGACAGCTTCAGAATCAACCGTGGCGGCTATATTGACTCCGCAGTGACAAACATATACGCCGATTCTAGGCTCTTCTTCTTGGGGCATCCCTTTCATCCCTTAGCGATTATTGATGCCTTCATGGCTGCTGCGCTCGCTTGAGCTACCGTATCAGGAATATCTTTTGGTCCTTCCGCCACACCTGCTGTAAACACACCTTCAAGAGGTGTAGTAACCGGATCAATCTTCGGATGGAGGGGAGTGATAAATCCGTCGTCGTCGACTGGTACTGGCAACACCTTTCGCATTTCGTCTGTTAGGGCTGGAACTATACCCGCACATAAAATCACCATGTCCACTTCTTCTTCAACAAGCTCATTGGATTCCATATCTTCGGCTCGGATGAGTAAATTCCTAGTCACCGGATCCTCAAGAATCTCTGCAACTCGACCCTTAACGTATTTGATCCCGTATTCCTTTTCGGCCCTTCTATAGAATTCTTCATATCCCTTACCGAAGGCCCTGATGTCCATGTAAAAAATCGTTACCTCGGCGTCGGGAACATGCTCTTTAATTAATTCTGCTTCTTTTGTGGCGTACATGCAGCAAACTCTTGAGCAGTATTGGATTCCAACTCTCTCATCTCTAGACCCAACGCACTGCAAAAAAGCAACTTTCTTGGGGATTTTTCCATCAGAAGGTCTCAACACGTGTCCCCCAGCTGGTCCGGAAGCGCTCAAGAGTCTCTCTAATGCTAAAGCTGTTATCACATTATCATAAATGCCGTATCCATATTCTTCTTTTTTCCTAGCATCGAACAAATTGTAGCCGGTGGCAACAATGATGGCGCCAACTTCCAATTCAACTTCCTCTGGTTCTTGGCCAAGATTGACTGCTCCAGCTCCACAGACTTTTTCGCAGAGCCCGCATTCTATGCAGGCTTCTTTATCGATCGTGTATAGGAGAGGAACGGCTTGAGGAAACGGAACATATATTGCCTTTCGAAGACCAAGTCCTTCATCAAATTCGTTAACAGTTTCGATTGGGCAGTTTTGTGCGCATATTCCACACCCGATACATTTTGTCTCATCCACGTACCTGGGCTTTTTAAGGACTTTGACTACAAAGCGCTTCCCTGCTCTGGAAATTTCCTTTATTTCAGAATACGTGAGCAGTTTTATGTTCGGGTGCATTCCTACTTCAACCATCTTAGGGGTGCCTATGCAGGAGGCACAGTCCATTGTTGGGAAAGTTTTGTCCAGTTGAGCCATCCTTCCACCAATGCTCGGATTCCGCTCAACCAAATAAACTGTAAAACCTTGGTCCGCGAGGTCGAGAGACGCTTGCTCCCCTGCTATTCCCCCTCCAATAACGAGAACTCCTTGCATTTCACTCAAGTTTATGCCCTCCCCAATTCTAGCGGACTCCTCTCGAAGGAGACTGACCCTTCGAGATGTATTTCTAGAAGCTTATAACTTTTAACAACTCCCTTATTAAAATAGTGGAAATTGCTCGAGGGAGGCCTATGCCATCATCCCCGGTTTCATAACCAGTGCCGTGAGGCGCAGAGTTAAGGAACTAAGCAAGTCCGGGACAGTTTCATCAAGGAGGAAACTGAGAAGTCCTCAACAGAAGCCTGAGCTGTTATGCTTTTAGTCGCCTACGTCTCAGAAAAGTAGTCGTGCGACGGAAAATGCTTCAAAAACTATTTTTGGGGTAAAGTATATTAAGTTTAAGCGTACTGCAATATATTTCTAGTATTGCAAATTAGGAGAGGTGTTGAAGCTGAGCGCATTGGAACCCGATTTTATGCATGAAGTTGCGAACACTTCAAGGGGTAGAGGCATTCTAGCATGTATTCAATGCGGAAGATGTTCAGGTAGCTGTCCAGTCGCAAGGTTAGTCGCTGAGCATAATCCAAGACGACTAATGGAAATGATCATCTTAGGTTCACGAGACGAGGTCCTACGTAGTCAATTACCATGGTACTGCCTATCCTGTTTTACCTGTTTGGATAGATGCCCCCAAGGCGGCGACGTCGCTGAGGTCATGTTCGCCATCAGAAACCTTGCTGTGAGGGAAAAAAACATGCCTGATGGATTCGCAGCTCAAGCAAAGAATCTTATTGAAACAGGACGTGTTGTAACTCCCATCGCGAGCATGATCAGGAAGAGGGAAGAAATAGGCTTACCTAAAGAGCATTCAACAGCAACGGAAGATGTTCAAAAAATCCTGAAAAAGACAGGGCTTACCAAGATAATAGCTTCCAAGTAGGATGGTGAGAGAATGAAATACGGCCTGTTTTTGGGATGCCTCATACCAGCAAGAGAACCCAGCTACGAGGTTTCGGTAGCAAAGGTTATGCCAGCTTTTGGGGTGGAGCTGGTTAAAATGGAAGAGACGAACTGTTGTGCGCCATTTGGTATCCAGTCGCTAGACTACACAAGCTGGTTGGCGCTGGCCGCAAGGAATCTCTGTATAGGAGAAGAGATGGGCCTCGATATCATGACCTTATGCAATGACTGCTACGAGTCACTTTTGATGGTAAATACGATCTTAAAGGCACATCCGGAGATTAAGAATCAGGTGAATGAGGTACTTGCAGAAGTGGGAAAGGAGTATAAAGGAAAGGTAGAAGTGAAAAATATGATTGATGTCCTCTACGATGACATAGGGGTGAAGAAAGTTAAAGAGGCTGTTAAGAAGCCCTTTACGGGACTAAAGGTTGCAACACAACCTGGATGCCACTTAACGAAACCCAAGAGGATACATTTTGGTGTGAGAGAATTTGATGCACTAGATGAACTTGTAAGGGCTACGGGCGCCGAGACGATTAGTTATGAGCGGAGGGAGATGTGTTGCGGAGGACCTCTAAGAGGCATAAACGACGAACTCGCCAGAGATGTGGCGAGAATAAAGCTTGTTAACATGAAAAATGCGGGTGCAGAATGCATCGTTACGGTTTGTCCCTTCTGCTTTGTAGAGTTTGATTTAGGTCAGTTAGAGATCAGAAGGCACTTTAAAGAGGAATACAATTTACCTGTTATCCACTTTGCAGAGCTTCTTAGGATGGCGATGGGAATGAAGTTAGATGACTGGGAAATAAAGTCGCATAGGACTCCGTTAGAGCCTATTCTAAAGGGTCGACTAAAGGAGGGATAACGTTGGAACAACCAGCTGTATTAGTTGTTGGTGGCGGCATATCAGGCATACAGGCTTCGTTGGATATGGCAAGCAGAGGATTCAAAGTTTATCTTGTAGAGAAATCTCCGAGCATAGGCGGAAGGATGGCTCAACTCGACAAGACTTTCCCAACAATGGACTGTTCAATGTGCATCCTAGCGCCCAAGATGATCGATTGTTCTCACCATCCAAACGTTCAATTGCTTACGTATTCCGAAGTGAAAGAAGTTAAGGGTTCAGCTGGTAATTTCAGAGTGAAGATTCTTAGAAAGCCCAGGTACGTGGATGAGACAAAATGCACCGGCTGCGGAACATGCGCAGATAACTGTCCAGCAGAGATTCCAAACGAATTCGATGAGGGGCTTGGAATGCGAAAAGCTATCTACATGCCCTTCCCACAGGCGGTGCCTAGAGCAATGACAGTTGACAAAGACAATTGTATAGAATGCGGACTCTGCGAAAAGGTTTGTGAAGCCGAAGCGGTTAATCTTGGCCAAGAACCAGAGGAAGTTGAATTGGAAGTTGGCGCCATCATTGTTGCAGTGGGTTTCGACCTTTTCGACCCCGCTCAAATTCCGCCATACGGTTACGGGCGCCACAAAGATGTTATAACTTCTCTGGAGCTGGAGCGCCTACTTTGTGCCTCTGGTCCAACTGGGGGACACTTGATAAGGCCCTCTGACGGAAAGATACCGAGAACAATTGCTTTCATACAGTGTGTGGGTTCAAGAGATAGGCGACTTGGAAACGCTTATTGCTCCAGCATTTGTTGCAAGTATGCGGTCAAAGACGCCGTTCTGATCAAGGAACACGTTCCAGACAGTAGAGTTTGCATTTTCTACATAGATATGCGAGCGTTTGGAAGAGGTTTTCAAGAATTTGTAAATAGAGCCAAGACCGAGTACGGTATTAGGTTTATCCGAAGCAGTCCGGGCGAAATAACTTACGATCCGGCAAGTAAGGATCTCAGCATATGGTATGAAGATACAGTAACGAAGAAAATAGAAAATTTGAAGTTTGATTTGGTTGTACTCTGCCCAGCTTTAATACCAAGAAAGGATGCTAAGGATTTAGCCAAAGTCTTAGGAATAGAAGTTGACCAGTACGGATTTTTCAGGTCATCAGGCAGCCTTAGTAATCCTGTAGATACCACTGTTCTAGGAATTTTTGCGTGCGGTTACTGTTTAGGACCCAAAACCGGAGACATTCCGGACTCAATAACGCAAGGAAGCGCAACAGCTTCTAGGGCAGCTGAAGTCATGGTTGAGGGGGTGTGATTCTATGAAAGAGGAGCCTAGACTTGGAGTGTTCATATGCCATTGCGGAGTCAACATAGGCGGCGTAGTTAAAGTTCCAGAGGTTATCGAATATGCGAAAACCTTGCCACACGTTGCGTACGCCGAAGACAACATATACACCTGCTCTGAGGCAGGGTTAGATAGCATCAAGGACGCCGTAAAAAAGTACAATCTTAACCGGGTGATAGTGGCTTCATGCACACCTAGAACCCACGAACCATTATTCAGATCAGCTTGTAATGAAGCCGGACTGAACCCATACCTTTTTGAAATGGCCAACATTCGAGAACAATGCTCTTGGGTTCACCCAAAGGAACCGGAAAGGGCAACAGAAAAAGCAAAAGATGTTGTCAGGATGGCTGTGGCAAGAGCAGCGTGGCTTGAACCGCAGATAGAGCCTGAAGTGGAAATTAAGGATTCTGCCTTGGTAATCGGCGCAGGCATAGCTGGACTGACCTCTGCGCTCACATTAGCTAACCAAGGCTTCAAGGTCTATATAGTTGAGAAAGAAGATAAGGTAGGTGGAAATGTTCGGAGGCTCTATAAGCTGTATCCAACCATGGAAGAAGCGAAGAAAATCACAGAGCCTCTTGTTGAAGCAGTGAAGAAGCGCAAAAACATTGAAGTATTGACCTCGACAACTGTGGAAGAGGTTGCTGGTTACGTCGGAAATTTCAATGTTACGGTCACTAAGAAAGGCGAGAAAATCCTCCTTAATGTGGGCACAATCATTGTTGCTTGTGGTGCTTTGAATTATCAACCACCTAAAGGATTGTATCAATACGGAGTTTACGACAATGTCATGACGCAGTTAGAGCTAGATGAAATGTTGAGGGAAGGAAAGCTTGGAAAGCCTGAGAGGGTTGTAATGATACAGTGCGTGGGGGGCAGGAAGGGAGAAATCCGAGGATACGAGCTTGAGAGTTTCCCCAAATCTGACACCGCTCAACTGTTGCGAAAGGTTCTGAAGGCGAAGAAAGAGGAAGGATGGCCCTACTGTTCCAGAATCTGTTGCATGAACGCCATCAAAAACGCGATTCTAATTAAGACAGTATCTCCTAAAACAGATGTTATCATCCTCTACTCGGATCTGAGGGTGTACAAAGAATACGAGGATTTCTACGCGAGATCTCGTGATCTTGAGGTTAAATTCATAAAATTCCTTGAGATAGTAACTCCTGAGGTCAGCGAGACGCCGGATAAGAAGCTTAAAGTTTTAGCCTATGACATGCTCGCCGGCCGGGAAGCCGAATTCGTGGCTGACTACGTTGTGCTTTCAACACCTCTAATCCCCCACAAAGATGAAGTAATGCTGGCACGAATGCTCAAAATACCCATAAGCCCAGACGGCTTCCTCATGGAAGCCCACCTAAAGTTGAGGCCCGTCGACACCACGATGGACGGAATATACCTCGCAGGGGCAGCTTCAGGACCAAAAGACGTTCCTGAAACCATAATATCAGCTAAGGCTGCGGCGGCTAGGGCAGCTATTCTGATGGCTAACAAAAAGATGAGCTGTGAGGCCATCACTGCTATGGTGGACGAAGACTTATGCATTGGATGTGGACTATGTGAGGAATTATGTCCTTTTGGGGCGCCTCGGATCGAGGAGAGCAAGTCCAAAATGATTGAGGCCCTTTGCAGAGGCTGTGGCGTGTGCGCAGCGGAGTGCCCAAGACGAGCCATAACCATGCGTCACTACGATGAGCAACAGGTTCTTGCACAAGTTGAAGCCGCATTAATCCCAGAAGGATCTGAGGAGGGGGGAGCCTAATGGTAGAAGCCGTGACGGAAAAAGCCGAATTCGAACCGGTCATCGTAGCCTTTTGCTGCAACTGGTGCGCGTATGCTGGAGCAGACCTAGCAGGAACAAGCCGCTTTGAATATCCAACAAACGTGAGAATAATTAGAGTTATGTGCAGCGGACGAATAGACCCCACGTTTATTCTTTCAGCGTTTAAATGGGGCGCAGACGGAGTGCTAGTAGCAGGCTGTCACCCAGGAGACTGCCACTACGTAAAAGGGAACTACGCGATGGAAAGAAGATTCAACTTCGTTAAGGAAGTTCTTAACCACCTCGGAATCGAACCTGAGAGACTTAGACTAGAATGGATTTCAGCTGGTGAAGGAGGAAAATTCGCGGCTTTAATTAGAGATGTAACGAGGGAAATCAAAGACCTTGGGCCAAATCCCTTGAGGAAGACACCATAGGGAGTAATTAAAATGAGCGAACCGGAAAAACGGAAAAAACTTTCAAGAAGAACCGACGCAGCGATCGAAGCTCTAAAGACGCAGAGGCTTAGATGGGTTATGGGGATATCGCAGGTCGAAACAAAATTGAAAATAGATGAAGGAAAATACCGGGCACTCGTAGACAACGTGATGAGGGATGAAATAGAGCGCCAGATGATGATCAACGCGATTAAAGAAAGGGGGCCCCTGACCATTAAAGAAATCTCAGAAGCGACAGAAATCCCCCCTAGCACAATATTGCGGCACATCATTGCTCTCAGGAAGGCTGGCACAATTTCGGAAGTTGGAGAAAAGGAGCACGGATATCTTTACGCCGTCGTGTAATCCACATTTAGCTAAAGCCCATTAACGACACGGCAAGCAAAGGTAAATTCGGCTACAATTCGTTAGGTTTTAATTCAGCTCTTTACATTAAAGTATTGGGCATTAGATTGGCTTCAGAAGAAGTTAGAAGACTGGAACAACTTTGGCTCGTTTTGTCAGACCTCTTTCAGGATCTAAATCGAAAGAACGTCAGCGTTGATGTTGCTTCCGAACTGAGAAGCTGCAAAACTTTAATTCATTTTATCCAAACGAGCACTGTTCATCCTCCCAAAGACTCCACAACAATTGGTAGTTCCTTGCAAACTTTACAGCAATTTCTAGGTAAAATACAATCTAATTTGATCTCAGCGGCCATGACTGTTAATGAGGGCTACGTAAGGGATTGGACGAACAAAATTGACAAAGCTGAGCGCGCCGAATTAAACTACACGATGGTCCACACTCCCTCCAAGTTTATTCCAGGTCTTCCTAGAGATGTTGAAGAAGGATGGGTAAGGCTAACTCTACAAAAACCAATAGCTGAAGAAAGAGCGCAAGATGTTGCAGAGCAATTTGGCGTAATTATTGAATTCAAAGATGAATTTCAAATAGTCGTCAGTGGCGGAAAGGCTTCAGTCAGGAAGGCAGTCAAGGATGTCTATGAATTGTCTCTTGAATAGCCTTGGCTTTTAAAGGAACATTTATTAAGTTGCAACAAAACAAGCTGTTATTCTCCGTTAAAGGAGCTGGAAAAGGAAAACGCGGAGGCTTGGTCGTGGCTGGACCTCAAAAAAGCATCGTGCGCCTTGATGAATTGGACATGAAGTTTGCAGAAGCTGTGGCTAAAGCCGGGGGGGAAAGGATAAACCTCTGCTTTCAATGCGGAACTTGTTCAGCTAGCTGTCCATTCGGGCGCCTAACGCCTTTTCGAATACGACAACTGATTAGAAGGGCGCAGTTAGGTTTTCGAGATAAAGTCCTTTCAAATAAGGATCTTTGGTTATGCACAACATGTTATACCTGTGCAGACCGTTGCCCTAGGGATGCAAATCCTATGGAGATACTTATTGGTCTACGCAGCCTTGTCGTTGAGGAAGGGATGGTTCCACGCACATTAGGAGACGCCCTAGAAGGGGTCTACAAGTATGGAAATCCATGGGGGATGAGTCGAAGTAAGAGGGCTGATTGGGCGCAAGAATTGAAAGTGAAGTATGTTTCAGAGGAGGAAAAGGTTGATTTACTCTATTTTGTGTGTTGCGCCGCATCCTACGATTCTCGGGCACAAGAAGTAGCTAAAGCAATGGTAAAGAATTTGAACACCCTAGCGATTGACTTTTCGATCCTCGGAACCAAAGAGAACTGCTGTGGAAATGAAATATACTCCCTCGGAGAAAAGGGACTTTTCGAGGAGCTAGTTGACAAAAATTTAGGCCTTTTCGACCAGTATGGCATAAATAAAATTGTTACCACCTCTCCCCATTGCTACAACGCATTCAAGAACAGATACGGAAGAAAAGATCTTGAAGTCCAACATTACACGCAATATTTCGCAAATTTGATCGATGAAGGAAAAGTCAAATTTTCAGGAAAGATCGAAAAAGTGGTAACCTATCATGATCCTTGCTTTTTAGGCAGACACAATAACATCTACGAAGAACCTAGAAAGATAATTGAGAGCATCCCAGGCCTAAGATTTGTGGAACTAAACATGTCGAGGGGACGCAGCATTTGTTGCGAAGGCGGGGGAGGAAGGATGTGGTATGATATTACAAGGGAATGGGAACGCCTCGCTGAAACTCGGGTTAAAGAGGCACTTGGCGTTGGGGCAGAGATAATAGCTGTGGCGTGTCCCTTCTGCCTATTAACATTCGACGATGCCATTAAGACGACAGGTAACGAGGACAAGATCCAAGTTAAGGACATTATGGAGTTAGTTGCCGAAGCTCTTTAATCCTTCAGATGGAACGTCCTTGTGCCGCATAAAACCGCAAAGCTATAATTTTTCTATGCAACTTTGATGGATATCACCTGGCTAGTTATAGCTACAGAAGCAAGCTCCTATTCTTTTCAACGTCTACTTTAGCGATTTAACTAAATAAAGCATGAGAGTGGCTTGCAGTTCTTGCGATTTACTTCTTTTCAAGAATGCCCTTTATGTTTTGCACCCAACTTTCAAGCAGTTCTTCGTACCTCTTACGAAAAACTTCTTTTAGTCTCTCCGCTTCAAAGGGCAACTCAAAATCGACGGTATATGTGAACAGTGTTCCCTCTTTAGTGGGTTTCATGGTCCATGAACCCTTCCAAGGCCAGCCTGAAGTGCTGCTGAAGGAGATTTTCTCTTTTTCCACCCACTCCGTGACTATGAAGTCCTTTTCATAAGGTTTGCCAAAAGCAACACCGACTTCATGGGTTGTTGTGCCCACGCCAGTGCGTTGCTTTGAGGTTATCACTTCCCTCTCGGTATACCCCTTCGCCCATTCAGGAATCCTTTCCAGATTAGATATGAGGGTCCAAACCTTTTCCACAGGCGCTTTAATTTCAATAGTCTTTTCTATTTGAGCCAAGAAATCACCTTCAGACCCTTCATTAGAATATCTCACACTAATAAAATTAACTCTGTATATGTCATATATACGTCATTTGATGCTATAAGTTCTCTATGCAACCCGGATGAACATCGCCCGGATAGTCATGATCATAAAAGTAAATCTTGTTATTTTCAATGTCCATCTCGGCGCGATCATATATCTTTGCTATCGTTAACAAATTGTCATAGTCCCTGCGATCAGAAATATGGATGGTCTTCATCACCTTTTCTCTTGTGTCTATTACTCTGTCGCAGATTTCGCACAGTCTTTCGGTTATTAACGTAACTTCAAAAGTCTTGTTTTCCATTTCCTTGAATTTCACAGTCTGCAGCGCCTTTTTCAACACTTCCCCCTCTTTGTTAGAAACCTGTATAAAGAATTAATTATCCATTTCTTAAATTTTCGATTTTTGCCAGTTTTTCGAGCGATTTTTGCTACTTAGAAGATTTGTCACTTTGTAGACTTTTTTCTATGAAAATTTTTCCATCTTTCATCGCGATCCACCTTAAGGAATCGCCATCTTTTAGCTTTAACAATTTGAATATCTTGGATGGTACAGTCGTTCTGTGCCTATACTTTCTGACTGTGACCCTTGTTTCTTCTATGTAAAGGACATCTTCTAACATTTTAACCCCTGAATTAATTTGTCGAACCGTCATAATTATTTTAGCATGCTACTAGAAGCAAATATTTACTACTATAAAGGAGTAAACTTTAAATATTGCGATGACGATATTTTGGTACACTACCAAAACTAATCAGTGGATGCGGAAGGTAAAACATGAAAGGAAAAGCTGTAATCACAGCCGTAATAGTACTTAATGCCGCCGTCTTTGCATATAGCTATTTCCAAACCCGCGCCATAGAAGTTTCAGGAGCATGGGCTCTATATCCAATGATGGTCAAATGGGCTGAAGAATTTCAGAAAGTTTATCCGAACGTGAGGATCGACGTATCGGCTGGCGGCGCAGGCAAAGGGATGGCCGATGCCCTTGCCGGATTAGTTGACATAGGTATGGTGTCCAGAGAAATATATCAAGAGGAGATCAAGAAAGGCGCATTTTGGGTATCAGTATGCAAGGACGCTGTAGTTCCAACCGTGAACAAAAATAACCCTGTGTTGGATGACCTCTTAAGCCAGGGAGTAAAGAAGTCGGTCTTTATAGATGTGTGGATTTATGGAAACATAAACACGTGGGGCGAGGTGGTTGGCAAACCGGAGGTTACCGACCCAATCATTTTGTTCACGAGATCCGATGCCTGTGGCGCTGCTGAGACATGGGCCAAGTATCTGGGATACAAGCAGGAGGACCTGGGAAAGTTTGCTGTGGGCGTTTACGGGGATCCAGGTCTTGCAGATGCAGTCAAAAATAACCGCCTAGGGATGGGTTATAACAACGTGAATTATGGCTATGATGAAAAAACGAAAAAACCAGTTGAAGGAATAATGATAATTCCGCTCGATCTCAACGAAAACGGGCGAGTCGACGAAAATGAGGATTTTTACGACACCAAAGGCGAGCTAGTTAACGCGATAGCCACTGGAGTTTACCCATCTCCACCAGCGAGAAATCTAAATCTCGTGACTAAAGATGCGTTCACGGGCTTGACAAAGGAATTTGTGGTGTGGATATTGATTAATGGACAGCAATACGTTGAAGAAACCGGATACATCCCGCTGTCCCAAGAAAAACTTAACGAGGAATTGGAGAAGTTGAAGTAACATGACTGTGAAAAAATGGCGGAATCCCCTTTTCCATTTACACTATAATAGAAAATTAAGCGATCTCATTGCCAGCAAGCTTATGTTAGTGGCCGCAATTTTTTCTGGTTTAATCGTTTTTGGCATGGCGTTCGCCTTGTTCTACAAAGCATGGCCAATTTTGTCAACTCACCCCCTACAAGAGTTGCTTCTGTCGTCCTCTTGGCGTCCCACTCGTGGGGAATTTGGCTTATACCCCTTCATAATGGGTACCCTCTGGGTGACAATTCTAGCCATGGTTTTGGCCACGCCTCTTTGCCTCTTTACTTCTGTCTACCTTGCAGAATATGCTCCAGGCAGGGTTCGCGGAATCATAAAGCCCATGATAGATCTGCTTGCAGGAATACCGTCGGTGGTCTATGGGATGTGGGGAGTACTGCTTGTAGTACCATTGATAAGAGACTATTTGGCTCCACTCGTGGGCGCCACCACTACAGGCTACAGTGTGTTAGCGGGAGGCATAGTGCTGGCGATAATGGTCTTTCCCATAATAATTTCAGTGTCAGAAGAGGTGATCAGGGCTGTGCCCCAGGAGATCCGTGAAGCCTCATTTGCCTTGGGGGCCACAAAATGGCAGACCGTGAAGCATGTGGTTTTACGGAGTTCTTTTCCAGGCATCATCGCCGCTACGATTTTGGGCTTTAGTCGCGCCTTTGGGGAGACTATGGCAGTCCTCATGGTTGTTGGAAATGTTAGTAAAGCTCCGTCTTCGCTTTTCGCCCCTGCTTATCCTTTAACGGCGTTGATAGCCAATAACTATGGTGAGATGCTGTCGGTACCCTTGTACGACTCCGCCCTTCTGCTCTCAGCCTTGATCTTGTTGCTTGTAGTTTTGTTTTTCAACATCATGGCGAGAATTGTTTTGTCAAAAATCAGGAAGGAATTTGCGATTGGATAAGAGAAAGCTGGAGGAATTTTTCTTCAAGGGATTGATGATGGCATCTACATTCATAGTGGTAGGAAGTCTTTTCGCTGTATTTGCAGTGGTGGTTTGGAAGGGTGCGCCTGCCCTCAGCCTTTCTATGATCACACAGACCCCAAAGGGTGGATATTACCTGGGAAAGGAGGGTGGAATATTGAACGCCATAGTTGGGTCACTCTACTTAGCTGGTGAAGCCACCGCTCTTGCCTTCATACTTAGTCTTCCGATAGCGCTGTATCTGCATGAGTACGCTGGAAAATCTAGATTGGCGAGTTTCATTCGGCTGTCTCTTGATGTTTCGGCAGGTGTGCCATCTATAGTCTACGGGGCGGTTTGCTTCACTATCATGCTTTCCTTGAGGATGAGAGCATCTTTGCTCTGGGGCATTATCACGGTGGCGCTACTTATACTTCCTATCATGACTAGGGCCATGGACGAGGTGATAGGTATGGTTCCGTTCAAGTTAAGGGAGGCATCCTACGCTTTAGGGGCAACAAGACTGGAAACCGTGTTAAAGGTTGTAAGTAGGCAAGCATTGCCAGGGATATTGACAGCTGTTTTACTCGCCTTTGGCAGGGGGATTGGAGACGCTGCGTCAGTATTATTTACCGCTGGCTACACTGACAGTATTCCCGTTTCTCTCTTTGACCCCGCTGCCACACTTCCTCTGGCTGTCTTCTTCCAGCTTGGAACCCCTATCCCTGAGGTCCAGCAGAGAGCGTATGCATCGGGAGTCATACTTTTAATATTAGTACTATCGTTCAGCGTAGCGTCTAGGCTCTTGACAAGAAAATTTTCGAAGTTTGTGGTGAAATAGCAATGAACGACGTGTTTAAACCGCGGATAAGCATTCAAAAACTAAATGTCCTTTACGAAGGGCGTCATGTGTTGAAAGACGTAACCGCGAACATTCCTGAGAACCAGATCACCGCCATCATAGGTCCTTCCGGTTGTGGAAAGACAACGCTCTTGAAAAGTTTGAACAGACTAGTAGACTTAGTCGACGGAGTTAGGGTCTCGGGTAAGGTGCTTGTTGACGGTGCAAATATATTCGACAACGGAACTGATACTACTGAAATAAGAAAACGGATGGGATTGATCTCTCAAACGCCTAACCCGTTACCTATGTCAATTTATGACAACGTAGCCTATGGACCAAGAATCCATGGAACAAAAGATAGAGAAGAGCTAAATCAGATAGTGGAACAGTGCTTGCAAGCCGCAGGTTTATGGGATGAAGTGAAGAATAGACTAGGCGAGCCTGCCTCGAAACTCTCTATTGGACAGCAGCAAAGACTGTGCCTAGCCAGAGCTCTAGCCGTAAAACCAGAAGTTCTTTTATGCGACGAACCTACTTCAGCCCTCGACCCTGTATCTGCAGAACACATTGAAAGACAACTTACTACCCTAAAGAAAGACTACACAATAGTGTTTGTTACGCATATCTTGAGGCAGGCAAAGAGGATCGCCGACTACGTAATTTTTCTGTACCTAGGCGAAGTAATTGAACAAGGAAAAGCAGAGACGTTCTTCACCAAGCCGAAGGACCTGAGGACACAGGCGTACATAGAGGGCAAGAGCATTACAACTACAGAAGTTAAGAAAATCGAAATTGATGAAGCCCATAGATGAACCGTCGCCTCTTTTGCCACATTAAGATAAAAGACCGACAAGATATCTAACAACGAACATACGGGATTCCGCTCCCGTTATTTTTTCATTTTCAGCTCCCTTGTGCACGCAATAAAATTAATATGGAAAAACGCAAATACAGTTGACAACTGAAAATATGGGTGATTTAGAATGGCAATAAAAGTAGCTATAAATGGATTCGGCCGAATAGGAAGACTCCTATACAGAGCAGCACTGGAGAAAAAAGCAAAAATCGACTTTGTGGCAGTAAACGATCTAGCTGATGCCAAGACAATGGCGCATCTTCTGAAGTATGATTCAGTGCATGGAAGATTACCTTTCAATGTAGAGGTTGAAAAAGACGCTATAATCGTCGATGGAAAAAGACTACCGGTTCTGGCGGAACGAGACCCAGCCAAACTTCCATGGAAGGATTTGGATGTATACCTAGCAGTGGAATCCACGGGCATGTTCACCGACAGAGATAGTGCTTCCAAGCATTTGCAAGCTGGCGCCAAAAAAGTATTAATTTCCGCTCCAGCCAAGGGTCCCGACATAACCATAGTTCTAGGCGTGAATGACGACGAGTACGACCCCAAAAACCATAACATACTTTCAAATGCCTCCTGCACAACCAACTGCGTAGCGCCCGTAGCCAAAGTTTTAAACAACAACTTCAGACTGAAAGCTGGGCTCATGACCACGGCGCATGCCTATACCAACGACCAAAGGATTCTGGACTTAGTGCATCGTGATCTGCGTCGGGCTAGAGCAGGCGCCCTCTCGATTATACCTACAACCACTGGCGCAGCTGTCGCAGCTACCCTTGTATTGCCAGAGCTTAAGGGAAGAATGGACGGACTTGCCTTGCGCGTTCCTGTCCCAAACGTTTCCATAGTAGACCTCACTGCAGTACTAGAGAAAAGTGTGACGAAAGAAGAAGTGAACTCTGCATTCGAAAAGGCTGCAAAGGGTGAACTGAAAGGAATACTAGACTACACTGAGGACCCGATCGTATCCATAGATGTCAATCATAGCGAATATTCAGCCGTTGTAGATGGTCCCTGCACAATGGTTGTTGGCGGCAACCTAGTCAAGGTGCTGGCTTGGTACGACAATGAGTGGGGCTTCTCCTGCCGAATGGTGGAACTGATCGAGCTCATTGGCAAGAAAGCCCGTCTATGATGGACGAATCCTCAAAAATACCCGAAAATTCCTTCATTGTAATGGTAGATGAGAGAATGGCTAAATTCTTAACCATGGATGATTTCGATTTCGAAAACAAGGTAACATTACTCAGGGTAGATTTTAATTCGCCAATTGATCCTCAAACCAAAAAGATTCTTGACGACACAAGAATTCGAGCACACGCCGAAACAATCATTAAGGAGCTAGTTCAGAAGAGCGCAAAGGTAGTGGTCCTAGCGCATCAAGGCAGACCCGGAGACCCGGATTTCACACCACTCAAACAGCATGCTGAAATTCTAGGTAAGATATTGAAAAAACCAGTAAAATATGTAGATGACATCTTCGGAGAAAAGGCGCAGAAAGCCATTAAACAATTGAAAAGCGGCGAGGTTCTGGTTTTAGAGAACGTTCGAACCTTCGCAGACGAACAAAAGAAAGGATCGCCTGAGGATCATGCAAAGTCCGAATTCGTAAAAAAGTTGGCTCCCCTTGCCGACGTTTTTATTAATGATGCTTTCGCAGCCGCCCACAGAGCCCACATATCCATCGTGGGATTCACCGCGGTTTTGCCCAGCGTTGCTGGTCGAATAATGGAGAGGGAACTCAAGGCCTTAAAGAGGGTTTTGGAGGCTCCAGAGAAACCCTGCGTTTTTATTATGGGAGGAGCAAAAGGCGACGATTCTCTAGAGATATCCAGGTACGTGCTTAAAAACAACATCGCTGACTACGTTTTAACCGGCGGGATTATAGGCCACATATTTCTTGCAGCCAAGGGCGTCGACCTTGGAAAGCCAAACATGGAATTTTTGGAAAAGAAGGAACTAATGGGCTTGGTGCCGGGCATAAAAGAACTAATGAAGGAGTATCCTAAGGCAATAATGGTGCCCATTGACGTAGCCATGGATGTGGAGCAAAAGAGAAAGGAAATAGCGGCTAGCAAGCTTCCCACAAAATACGCCATCTATGACGTTGGAACAGAGACCATTAAGAAATACGGTGAAGTCATACGCAAAGCCAAATCCGTCGTGATTAGCGGTCCTATGGGAGTTTTCGAAAACAAAGAATTCATGATGGGAACCAAAAGAATCTTCGAGGCTATAGCCGCTTCTAAAGCCTTTTCCTTGGTTGGCGGAGGACACACGGTTGCAGCCGTAGAAGAACTCGGATTAACAGACAAAATGTCCTACGTAAGCACCGCTGGAGGCGCCCTCATAGAGTTTCTCATGGGAAAACAGTTGCCAGGCGTCGTTGCGCTGGAGAAAGCAGCAGCCAGAACTTAAACTAATCACAAAACATTACCCCTCTTCTTTTCTGCGTTGAACCGTTTCTCAAGAACTATTCGTTAGTGGTGCTTCTTCCTTTTTCTTGATGTTTCGGAGTAGTGGTATAGTAAGCTGTCTATGATGTATATGATGGCGAGGAGAATTCCAAATCCTATGAGAAAAACGCTAGTTGAATCACTCATTCCATCCCTAATTTACTGTTATCTTGAATCGTAATTAATGGATTATTTCAAAAATGACATATTAAGTAAATAGACATATTTCGAATTTGGATTTCATAATTTTGCGTCAGAGCATAACTGACAGTAAAGTAACATAAACGCTTGCAATGGCAAGATGTACGCATGCGATTGGAGCATATATTTTAATCCACTCGCCCCACCCAACATCTATCCCTTCCTTCTTCAAGATTCCTAAAGCTACAATATTCGTTGAGTCGAGGGGTGTTAAGTTTCCTCCAAGATTTGCTCCGAAAACTACACCCCACATTAAGGTTTTAAGTCCAATACCAGTGATGGAAGAAAGCTGAAACATAACTGAAACCAGGATGACGGTTGCTGGAATATCAATGAAAGATGATGAAAGCCCGCAGATCCAAACGTTAAACACAGAAGTTAAGCTGGGATTAAAGACTAAAAATTTGGAAATTCCTTGCGCGAAGGCGCTTATCACTCCGCTTCTTTCTAGGCCTCCGACAACAATGAAGAAGGATGTTAAGAAGAAGATGGTTCCCCAGTCCACGCTGGCAAATATGGATTCTGGTTCCTCACCACTAAGCATAAGCATCGCAGTTGCCCCACATATAGCCACCACTCCAAGCCCTATCTTAGTGAAGTCGTTAAGAATGAATAGAATGAATACTGCCGAGAAAATTAACGCCGACCTATAGAAGACCCCTCTGTTTTCAACAACGGACCAAGGGTCAATTTTTGGGAAATCTTCTTCGGAAGTGGTCTTCTCTATTTTTCTGTAAATCAAAATAATTGAAACTGCAGCTAAAATTAACGTTAAGGGAATTGCAATGATCGCGAACTCAACGAATCCTATGTTAACTTGAGAAGCGACGATTATGTTTGGAGTAGAGCCAATTATTAGCATTAAGCCACCTATATTCGTGACAACGGCTTCGTAGAGAATCGCTTTTTTCGGGTCCTTCTTGAGTTTTCTTAATAGAGAAACGGTCAAAGACCCAATGATAATCATTGAAGTTATGTTCACCAGAAAGGCGCTGAACAACATAGCCAGAAACACAAGGACGATCGTTAGTTTTCTCTCGTCTCCTCCAATAGCGTTTGCTAGGCTGAGGCCAAGGAATTGGGAGAAACCTGATCTTCCAAGAGCCTCGCAAAGGATCATGAGGCCAATAATGAGGATAACAGTTTCAACGTCCACAAAGCCCAGTATGTCGCTCATTCCAAAAAGATCATACCTTAACCCAAACCCTACGACTAGGAGGGCTCCTAGCATAGCCGCTACGCTTCTGTGATACCTACCTGTTATTAAGAGGAGTAAGATCAGCACGAAAATCAAGGAGAAAATCATCGTTGGCGCCATTAAAAACTACCTTTCTTTTTCTGTCGCCTCCTTTATCGCTGACTCCTCAAACTTTTCGGATATTTTTTTAATCACCTGGTCGATGCGGACTCTCATCAGTGAATAAGTGGCCTTACCTAGATGATATACAAGTAAAAAACCCACAACTATGAACATCACACTTGTGACTTCCGCTAATAGTGGTCCCGATTCCGGAATAACACCCATAATGGGAATTAGGGCTTCCGCAGCCAAAACCAACGCGATGAGGCAGGTTACATCGTAGGCAATAGCCTTAGCGGTTCCAGTTTTTTCTACACCCAGTCTAAGCGTCATCGCTTTGCTTGCAATGTCTATGAGAAAACTTCCATCAGTTAATATGCTGTATCCATAGTACACGATGAAAACTAGGGATAAGCCATTTGCAATCATTTCTCCCGTAATGGTGAAGTCAGCGAGGTTAAATGTAACGTATTGATTTAACAATCCGGAGATTGCCTTCAGAAATAACAGAACAAGTGAGAGCTTAAAGATGCTCTTCAGTAAATTTACGACTCTATTCACAATCGTGTTTGATGTTGTGGCTGTGGCAGTCGCATTTTTCAATTGTAAAGTCCCTTCCGAATTGCCAAGGACGGGGAATGATTATGCGTCTAGTTTTACATTTGATTCAGAGTCGAAAATATACATTATGAACTCGCAGTTCTGACCTCGGATACTTGTTGTAAATTTAGTATTATAATTACGCGTTCGTGGTTTATGCTCGTTTGAGCGCCAGAAGTTGACCTTTCCATTTCGTATTCTGCTTATTCTAGCTTTGTTGAGCTTTAAGCATTTTTTGTGGTGACAGTGTTAATACGGTTGTATACCGCCGAAGGTGCTTGCTAGAAACACTAGGTATATGAATAGCAGAATTGCTCCCTCCATCCAGCTTATTCTTCCGATTGTTAGGAAATACCACAAAAAGAGATTGGCGATGAGGGAGAACGTTACGAGGTCTGAAAAAACAGCCATATTCACTTGTAAGGGTGAAGCAGCCAAGGTAACTCCCAAGATTAACGTTATGTTTATGAAGCAACTCCCCACTATGTTCCCTAGGGCTAGCGAGGAATGTCCCTCAGCAACAGCTTTCAGGGTTGTTGCGAATTCTGGAAGGCTTGTGCCAAAGGCTATTACTGTTGCTCCTATCAAGACCCTGGGCACACCCACAGTTTCTGCCACGTTAGATGCTGCATCAACTATGAAATAGGAGCTTGCAATGACTCCAATCACACCTATGAAGGTTAGGAGGGTATGTCGGCGCAATTCTCTCCGTTCTCCAGAAGAGGCATTTGAGACAGTTTTCTCCGTTCCTTCCATTTGAATCCCTGCTCTAACCATGTGAAAGGAGTAGAGCACGAACACCATAAATAGAACAACGCCTACAACTTGACTAGCATATACCATGTATATGAGAGACAAAGGAATGATTGAGGCTATAAAAAGGCCGAAATAAAGGCTTCCGAGTTCGTCTTTAGCCACAGAGGTTTTTATAGATATGGATTCTGAGCGTTTCAGTGTAAGTAAAAGCGCCGCGAGGCCTACTATTAAGCAGACGTTTACAATGTTTGAGCCTAAAACATTTCCAATAGAGATGGCTACCTCACCGCTCAATGCAGAGATGCAGGCTACGCTCAGTTCCGGCAATGACGTAGAAAAGGCTATCAAAATAAAACCTATAGCTGTCTTTCCAATCCCAGTAATTTCTGACGTTTTAACCGCGTTTTTGATTGTTACGTGGCTAGCCTTATCTAGAACCACTAGAAAAATGAGCAGAATGATGACATTGATTAACAGGGTTGTATCTATGGTAAGTCCCATTTGAGCCACGCAGCTAATACAAGATTACCGGCAGTTGAGATTAAAACGTTATGAATTAACTGTTCACTCGGGACTATCGTTTCACGGCTACAGTAATTGCAAACTTTGTGGGCTATGCGACTTTTTTTAGATATCTGGTCGGTTTCCTCCAACTTCTTCTGGGGTTTTTATTCCTTTGCTAGTAATATCAATCCGCAAAGGATGTTTATCGCTCCGAGAAAGCCTAGAGCGCCGATGATCAGAGGGTCGGAAAACAAAAATTGTGCAGAGGTTAGGATGCCATACAAAGAGGAAAGGGAAAGCAAGGCGCCAACTGCGATAATTAAGCTGGATAAAAGTCTGCCCATCTTCTCTGATGCTTTGAAAATGTCTAGCGCCTCGACCCCAGTAGTATCTTCTAGAAGCTCCTCTTTTCGACGTTTAAAAGATGGGGAGGCAACCACAACCTCCTTTCTTTTCTTTTTCTTCGACATTTCGCCTCACGAGTAGTGTTGAGGTGGAATGGCTAAAAAATCTTACGCGTTGGTGTGGTAATATTCAGAATGCCTGCCAGAATGGAGATTGCACTGGCAAGAATCAGGGCATAGAGAAGAATAGGGGGCATGACGAGTGGCACGAGTCCTGTTTCCACCAGATAGACCAGCAGCGCCACAAAAACTCCTACGCCCAGACTCATTCCTCCAAACGCTATGCGAATTCGATAGTACCCTACTATTGAAAGGTAGTATGCCAACAAAGCCAAGGCGATTAACCCTGCTCCCAACGTAAGCACTTTCGGGTCTATGAACAACAGAAGCATGACGGAAGTAACGATTCCAGCAATGGGAGTGAAAGGATAGAGGGGAACTTTAAACGGTCTCTCCAAATTGGGCTTCTTCTGCCGCAGTTTCATGAGTGAAAGATTTACGAGGGTAAAACCAATAATAAACCCAAAGTCTGTAGCGTATCCCACGAACTGTATAACCCCCGTTGCTGCAAGTACAATGGTGAAAAGCGAACTTAAAATAACTGCTACATGGGGAACGCCGAAACGTCTATGGATTTTCAAAAAAGCTGCAGGAAAGTATCCGTCTCTACTCAAGGCGTAGGCAACCCTTGATTGGGCAACAATAGACGTATTTAATGATGATAAAGCCGCAACCATGCCAGCTATGGTAATCAAAATTACCCCAAGCGGACCCATCATTTGCCCCGCTACATACGTTAGCGGTGAGACCTCTCTCCCGAGAATTTCTGGCGAAACTGCCCTCACCGTAACGTAGGCTATCAAGGTATAAACGACTATCAAGGCTATAGCTGATAAAATTATGGCTCGGGGAATAGTCTTACTTGGATTCTTAATTTCTGCTTGGGTAACGGCTATGGCTTCTGCTCCTAAATAAACGACAAAAATGTAGGCAGTTGCTTCGGCTACTCCGAGAAAGCCTTTTGGCGCTGACAGTTGAAGTGTGTCCGTTGCTGGCACATATAACCACCCGACTAAAAAATATATTGCCAGTATGATTAGCAGCACAATAATCATCATGGTTTCAGCGGTTCCAGCCTCCTTCACTCCTTTAATATTGATTATTGTGAAAATGATGATCATGATGATGGCAGTTAATGGTACATTGATCGTGGGAAAGATGTATGAAACTATGTAGGCAAAGCCCACAGAGGACAACGCCGCAAAGAACGCGTTGCTGATCCATTCAAACCATCCGGTTAGGAAAGCGACTAGGCCACCGTAAGCCACTTTAGCAAAGGTGTATTCGCCGCCAGCGCTGGGAATGGCTGCCCCTAATTCAGCGTAGCTGCACATTGTGAATAGGTTTATGATTCCGCATAATGGGAGGACTATGACAATTGCAGCGCCAGCTAGGGATGTAGCGTGGCCTAGCATAACAAAGACACCCGCACTTATGGCTCCGCCTATTCCAAACATGGTGGCGTGTAAAAGTCCGAGTTCCCGTCTTAAGCCTGATTTATCCATTATTTTCCTCCATCATCATGTTACTCATAAATTAGAAACAACCCGCTGATAACAGAAAATAAACCAAAAATGAGGAGAAGTAACATGTATAGAGGCACATTCTGTTCAGATGCGTTTAGCATGCCTTGAACGTCGAATAAGTTGTAATAAAGTAAGTAGGCGAAAATGATCGCTAACACGCCCATTCCGCTTTGAGCTACACCAACAACCTTTGAGACAATCTTTCTCATTTCCATGGCAAATCACCTGTGTCTAAGTATGATTCCTGACACCATGTCGAGTACGCCAATCACCAACAACATCCATAGGAATAACATTCTATACTCCTTTCCTAATACACTAACGTCGACGACGCCAGAAAAGACCAACACAAACACGCCTATCATTGTGATTCCCATAAAAATCAGGAAACCGCCCACGGCAACAGCCACTTTACTCAACCTATGCGTGCTCATGGTCAGTGCTCCATCGACCATCCAAGTCAAATTTAGAATCTATTTAATATTACGTCAAGATAAATCCTCGCGCATCCCTCATCACTATTGGTGTGCAATTGACTTTTGACGCCCGTTGTTTTATTCTTTATCAACGGTTTAGAGTCTGTCTTAGAAGGAACATTTTTGACAATATTATCTTACCTAATAAAGTCAGTTGGGAAATGGGCAAGTTTTAGTTGGGCAGCCGCCTGAATAGTCTGATTCTGCGGTGACAAATTTTGTCTCTTTGGTTTTTATTTCTCCTATGTATAGAACTTGCTCTGGTTTGCTTCCGTACCTGAATACGGTGACTCCTTTGCATTTCAGCTTCCAAGCAAGTTCAAAAACTTTTCTGACATCTTCAACGCTTGCCTCCGAGGGTAAGTTAACAGTCTTTGATACAGCATTGTCTGTGTACTTTTGGAACGCAGCCTGCATTTTAACATGCCATTCAGGTTCAATATCTAAGGCTGTAACAAAAAGCCTCTTAACGTCTTCTGGCGCTCGCTCGATTTTCTGAACTGAACCTGTTTTTGCTATTTCTTCAAGGAGCTTGGCGCTGTAGAATCCTCTCTCTTTCGCTATCATTTCAAACAAGGGATTAGTTTCGAAAAGCCTTGTTCCACCCAATACATTTCTTATGAAGGAAATTGCAAATATGGGTTCAATTCCGGATGAGCAACCAGCTATTATGCTTATGCTTCCCGTTGGCGCTATGGTTGTTACCGTAGCGTTTCTCATAGCATCGCACTTTTCTTTCCATATGCTTCTTTCAAAATTTGGGAAAGAACCTCTTTCTTCACCAATTTCTACAGATTTCTTGCGAGATTCTTCTTCAATAAATTTCATTAGTTTTTCAGCAAATTGCAAAGCTTCTTTAGAGTCGTAGCGAATTCCAAGTTTTATGAGCATATCTGCAAATCCCATAACGCCTAAGCCTATTTTCCTGTTGGCTTTAGTCATCTCTTCTATTTGTTTTAAGGGATACTTGTTTGCGTCTATAACATTGTCAAGAAAGTGAACAGCGTTTCTCACGGTTTCTCTTAGTTTTTCCCAGTTTATCTTTCCCTCTTCAACAATCCTTAAAAGATTTATTGAGCCTAAATTGCAAGATTCATATGGTAGCAAGGGCTGTTCGCCGCAGGGGTTGGTTGCCTCTATTCTTCCAGTTTCAGGAGTTGGGTTATGCCTGTTGATTTCGTCGATAAAGATAACTCCGGGGTCTCCGCTCGCCCAAGCAGATTTTGCCATCAGATTCCAAACATCTTTGGCTTTAAGCTTTCTCACTTTTTCTTTGTTTCTTGGGTTGATTAGCCAATATTCTCCATCTTCTTCAAGTGTTTTCATGAAATCGTCAGTGACAGAAACTGAAATGTTGAAGTTTGAGAGAAATTCTGGTTTTTGTTTCGAGGTTATGAATTCAATGATGTCGGGGTGGTCAACTCTTAGAATTCCCATCATGGCGCCTCTTCTTTTTCCTCCTGCCTTTATGACTTCTGTGGCTGTATCAAAAACACGCATGAAACTCACAGGACCAGATGCTACTCCCTTGGTTGATCTGACGATGTCTCCTTTTGGTCTTAGCCTGGAAAAATTGAAGCCGACTCCTCCACCAGTCTGTTCGATTAAAGCCATGTTTTTAACTGCGGCGAAAATGCTTTCCAAAGAATCTTCAACAGGTAAAACGAAACATGCTGAAAGTTGACCAAGTTTGGTTCCTGCATTAAAAAGGGTTGGGGAATTAGGAATAAATTCGAGCCTCGCCATCATTCCGTAGAAAATTTTTTCGTTTTCTTTTAGGTCTCCGCCGTATTTTCCGTCAACTTTTGCGATGGCTTTGGCAATTCTCCTAAACATTGCAGCAGGAGTTTCTACAATTCTTTCTATCTCGTCTTTCAAAAGATATCTTCTATTTAAGACTTCAAGAGCGTTGACCGTTAATTTTGGCTCTACTATTCCAAGTTTCTCTTTTAATTTCCTTATCTCATCTTTTTTCTTCCTATAATCTTGATATTCCTCTGCAACTTTATCGTAGCCATTTTTCTTTAGAACTTTTATAATAATGTCTTGAGCATCTTCAACTGATGGAATTCCCACCTTAAATTTTTCCTCTAAAAGCCTAACAACTTCTCTCGTTATGCTTTCAGCCCTTTCTCCATCCTCAAGTTCAACAGCAATGAAAGCTCTGTGAATTGCATCTCTGATTCTGCTAGAGTCAAAATCGACGACTCTTCCATCTCTCTTCCTTATTTTCGTGATAGACATAGACAATCATTTCAAAATTAGTTAAATTCGGTATAAAAAGTTTGAAATTTGAATGTCAGTCAAGTAGTGTTCTTTAAAGCTACTTCATCATGATAATCTGTTATTACTTGAAAATCGAAACATGACTACACGGTGTGCGCACTATTTCTGTTTCAGGTTTGGGTATTTTTCTTTTATTTTGGCGTCGGCTATTTTAGCAAGCATGGCATTGGAGATTAGCACATATTTGACTCCTGTAAGTTCAGCCAGATCCGCTGGTTTCTGATCTTGAGTCACGAGCAGCAAGTTGTTATTCTTTGCGTACTCTACGATATCTTTGTCTTTTGCCCCATGCAACCCTGCATCTTGGGCGGTCAGCACATTCCACCCCAGAGTCTCAAAATACTCTTTCAGACCCGCATACATTTCATCAAGTAGAAGCTTCAACAAAACCACCTCATTGCATTTTTACTTTAAATCATCCATCCTATTTAGAGGCTTCTTTATGCGCGCGCATGTTGTTCCTTGAAAATTCAGACCAACGTATTTAAGTTATGTGGCTGTTATGGAAGGGGAAAGTTAGAGGTGGTAGAGCGAGTTTTAGTGAGCTGTCAAGACGGCAAGGAGCTTCTCTGCAGAATCCGAGGAAAGATGAAGAGAAGAATGTGGATAAGATTGGGAGACACCGTTTTGGTTTCTCCGTGGGATTTCCAGTCTGACAAGCGGGGCGACATCATACCTGAAGATTTAACAGAAGCGCGTGCGAATAGAAAGATTTTTGTTCTGTGAAGAGAAAATGCTGGATTATGACCATAGCCAAAGAAGGTAGTAGGGTAAAGATTTTGCTCGAAGGAAAGTTAGAAGACGGCACTGCTTTCGACAGAACAGATAGAAGTACTCCGATAGAGTTCACTGTCGGAGAAGGGAGGATGCTACCAAAAATAGATGACGCAGTTAAAGGGATGAAAGCAGGAGAAAAGAAGAGCATTAAACTAAAGCCAGAAGAAGCTTTCGGGGAAAGAAGGGAAGATTTGATTAAAGATGTGCCGAGGGATGCGATAGCCTTGGACAGGGAACCCAAAGTCGGAGCCACTCTATTGTTAATGACAGACAACAGAAGAGCTTTTCCAGCAACCATAGTCAAAGTCGAAAAGGAAACACTGAGGATAGATCTTAACCATCCGCTTGCGGGAAAGAACGTGATAATAACGATCGAAGTACTTGCTGTCGAGTAATCGCGCGCGCAAAACTTAAGATGAGAATTTTAGCGTTTATGATATTTTGAATTTTTTCCTAGACACCTTTAAATAGGTTCATACGTAACGTCTTTATCCTCTAAGTTCGCATCTGAGCATAAACAACGGTAAGAATGATAAGGAGGAGCGCAAACAACATGATATTGAATCTACTAATATCCCGAATTAGTGCAAGCAAGAGAGTAGAAGAGGGACTGTGATTTGCCTAGAGAATCAAACGTCGTTTACATTGGAAGAAAGCCCACGATGAGTTATGTATTAGCCATCATAACAAGTTTCACCGGATCCGACGCTAAAGAGGTTACCTTGAAGGCAAGGGGACGAGCAATAACAACGGCTGTTGATGTGGCTGAGATAATCAGGCACAGGTTCATGAAAGAATTGAATGTGGGCAAAATCACCATAGGAACCGAAGAAATACAGCAAGAAGAAGGCGGAACGAGAAACGTTTCAACCATTGAAATCACGTTAACGCGGGGATAGGAACGAGTCAAATGCGAATGAAAGTGTCAAGGGGGCGAGGTCGACCCCGTGGTAAGTATCGCTCGCTTACTGATTTTAGGCTTCTTCAGTATCTTGCTCTGATTTCAATGAAGTATGGAATTGATTCGGAAAAGTTTTTTGACAGCTTCGTTGAAGCTTGGAAACGTCAACAATCTACATGCAAAGGCTTTTTGGTCGAATGCCGTAAGAGAACACGAGATTATGCAGTCTTTCTCATAACCGACAGTTGCAAAGTGGTCGCCCAATTTCCCATACCCAAATATATCCTCGAAGAACCCAGTCCTCTCAAAGAGTTTGCGCGCGCAAGACCGTCAAGGAGAACAATACTCGAGAGGGGTAAAGTGAAACACCTACGGATCGGAGATTTGAAGTCTGGAATGAACCGAATTAACTTAAAAGCAAGGGTTCTTGAAATTCCAAAGCCTAGACCCGTCATCACCAGGTTTGGAGGATTTGCCACGGTAACGAACGCAAGCATCGCAGATGAAACTGGAATTATCCAGCTATCTTTGTGGAACAAACAAATAGACGCAGTTTCTGTGGGAGATCTTATCCGAGTTGAGAACGCGCGTGTTGTGACATTTAGAGGCGAACGCCAGTTAAGGGTCAGCAGAGGTGGACAATTGAGCATCATCGAAAAAGGTGACTTATCTGTTAGGAATGTCTTTTGAAAAGACCGGAAAGCTTCTAGAACCATTAATCATAATAGTCAGACAGCACATCTGTATGCGTTCATAATTACGTAGGTGAGGTAATGCCTAGAGATCCTGTTTGCGGCGTGGTTCTGGACGAAAAAACATCTAAATTTAAGATCAATTATGGAGGAGAAACCTACTATTTCTGTAGTGTGAAATGCAAGAAGAAATTTAAAAGAAATCCAAGGAAATTTGTAAAGTAGGCTGGAATTCTTCCTGTGCGTTTAGTATCTTCTTCTTCGCTGGTAGCCTCTTCTTTCACCGTATCTGGGTTGCCGATAAGATCGATACCGCCTTTCTTGTTCGTATCGTTTGTCAGACAGATTGTTCTCTGTGTTAACTTCTGTAATGGGGGATTCTTCTAAAACTTGAAAACTGCCGTATTTTCCTATGTTTAGGCGCATGTTCCCTCTGAACAGGTTTACGTAGCCGTTAGTGATGCGTAGGGTGGCTTCTTCATTTACTTTGTCTATGTTGTCGTCCCAGAGTGTTAGGTATACGCATCCTGTTTCGTCCCCGACTAGGGCGTCTGCAACCCTGCGTATAGTGTAGTCTCTTCCTGTGACGTTCCTAACTTGACTTTTGGAGACCACCTTCACAATAGTGTTCACTTCTCTCGAATTTGGAGTTAATTTCTCTACCTTTATGAGCTCTTCACTTTCGGATGGTTCTTTATCTGACATGTCTTCTACACTCGTTTCGGTCCGACATGCTCATCAAGAACGTAGTTCTTAAGGGTTGCGGTACAAGAGCAAACGACAAGGATGCGCGCGCATTAGTCGAGAACTAAATCGACATGTTTAAATTGGTTAAAGCGCCCTTGCATAAGTTCATAAGGTGGGTGATGATTGTGTCTACAACTCCACAGAAAACCAGCGATATTAGCTTCTTTTTCGAGCCGAAAAGCGTGGCTGTTGTAGGCGCTTCAAGATCTCCCCTAAAGTTTGGCCATTTTATGCTCATGAATCTACTAGATTTAGGTTTCAAAGGTGAGGTTTACGCGGTGAATCCAAAGGCAGAAGAAGTCTTGGGCTTGAAATCCTATCCGCGTGTAGACCTCATACCAGACGAAGTTGAACTTGCTGCAATAATAATTCCAGCGCCCCTCGTTCCCCAGATTATGCGAGATTGCGCAAAAAAATGTGTCAAGGGAGTAGTCATATGCTCTTCAGGCTTCCGCGAGGCTGGCGGGGAGGGAGTCAAACTTGAACGTGAAATCGTTGAAATCGCAAAGAAAGCTGGAATCAGAATAGTGGGACCCAACACCACAGGCATCCTTAACACTACCAACAACTTCACAACTTCCTTTGTACCCCTTCCAAAGTTAAGAAAAGGCAACGTAGCTTTCATTGCGCAAACGGGTTTATTTGCCGCAGCCGCCTTCTGGTGGATATTATCCGCAGAGCCTTTTCGCCTAAGTAAGGTCATGGGTCTAGGCAATAAGAGCGATGTAGACGATTCTGAAGCATTGGAATACTTGGCTCATGATGAAGATACAAAGGTTATTGCTATATACATGGAAGGAGTCAAAGATGGCCAAAGGTTTCTGAAGGCGGCTCAACAAGCAGCGAGAAAGAAGCCAGTTGTCATTCTTAAGTCTGGTAGAACAGAGATGGGCATGAAAGCCGCAGCATCCCACACCGGCTCATTAGCCATGAAGGATGAAATATTTGACGCTGTGTGCAAAAAGGCAGGCATTATACGGGTGAAGGATTTTGAAGAGTTGATGGACCTAATGAAAGCCTTCGCCCTCCAGCCTTTATCGAGGGGCAACAGAGTTGCGATAGCGAGTATGACGGGGGCGGGATGCGTAATGGCGGCAGACTATAGTGCGGAATATGGTTTGGAGATGGCTCAGTTGTCTGATAGAACAGTGAAGTACATAGAGTCCCACTTACCTTCATGGATTAAAGTTAGGAATCCCTTTGACACTGAGATGCTCTTTGAGTCGGTGGGACCTGAAGATGCCCTAAGAATATCGTTGGGCGGGATGCTAGAAGATGAAAACATCGACTGCGCCGTAACAGTTTTGCCAACGTCGCCCATGTTTGCTTTCGACGTTCAAGGTGTGGCTTCGGAGATTAGAAAGAAGCTTCCGGACAAACCCTTTGTGGTTAATATAATAGGCGCTAAAGACATGGTGGAACTCTGGACTAAGCAACTAGAGGAATGTAGCGTTCCCGTTTATCCATCCATCGAACGATGTGTAAGAGCATTAGGGGCGTTAAGTAAATATCCGAAAATTTCAAGTCGCCTAACTCCGAACTCCAGTAAATGAATAGACATTAGGTAGGAGACTAGACAGGGAGTTCACGTAACTGATCGAGAAAATGCAGATGTCCACGTGTTCGCTTAAAGTTTTTGAAGACTAGCTATTTTCAGAAGTTTCGAGGAAAAGGATTTATCTCTGGATTTTCGTCATTAAACCTTCCATATTCCGGGGGAAAATGCCCATCAAAGAACGCCACGAGTTGGATGAGATTTTCAATCCTAGGTCCATTGCCGTTGTAGGCGCTTCACCAGACCCAAATAAGGCTGGGTATCACTTTTTTAAGGGTCTAGTAGACCTGAAGTTTGATGGTGACATTTACCCCATCAACCTAGATGGCAGCGACGTTCTTGGATTCAAGGGTTACCGGAACCTTAGGGAGGTCCCTGATCCCATTGACTATGTCACCGTGGCCATTCCAGCTCATGAAGTGCCGAAGATTATTGAGGACTGTGCAGCTAAGGGTGTGAAGGCTGTTCACATCTTCGCGTCCGGCTTTAGCGAAACCGGGAAAGAAGACAGGATAAGGCTGGAAGCCCAAATCGTCGAAATCGCTAGGAAGGGAAACGTCCGCATTATTGGACCAAACTGCATGGGAATCTATCACCCTAAAATCGGATTATCCAATTTTGGGATTTTTTCCTCTAAAGAAACTGGGCCTGTGTGTTTTATTTCTCAGAGTGGTGGCAACAGCGGCGATTTTGCCCGTATGGGACTGGTTCGGGGCCTTCGTTTCAGTAAGTTGGTGAGTTACGGCAACGGCTGCGACCTTGACAGCACCGATTTCATGGAGTATTTCACCTGGGACCCTGAGACCAAGGTCATTTGTGCCTACATTGAGGGAGTTAAGGACGGCCGACGTTTCGTCAAAGCCTTAAAGGAGGCTACCAGGGTTAAACCGGTGATCATTTTGAAGGGAGGTTTAACAGAGGCCGGCACGAGGGCGGTTTCTTCCCACACCGGCGCCCTTGCGGGCTCAGATGCCCTGTGGAAGGCCCTGTTTTATCAAACCGGGGCTATACAAGCTGGGTGCTTGAGCGAGATGGTTGACCTTGCCATAGCATTTTCTTACATGCCTTGTCCAAAAGGTCGTAGAGCTGGAGTTGTTGGCATTGGCGGCGGAGCCAGCGTTGCCGCGGCTGATTTCTGTGAAAGAGTTGGCTTGGTGGTTCCCCGTTTCATGGAAGACACCATAGTACAGTTGGAGAAGATTACTCCTATTGCTGGGACAAGCGTGAAGAATCCTGTAGATAGTCCGGTGGGTCGTCTAGTGTCCGTTCCAGAATATGAAGAAACCCTAAAGTTGGTAGCTTCTGATCCACAAATTGATTTCTTGATTGTTCATCTAACCGTTGACTGGCGTATGCGTACTCCTGAGGATAGGGAAAACTTGAGGGACTTAACAGAAGTCTTGATAAGGAATATGGAAAACTTAAGGAAGCCGGCGGCAGCTGTCCTTCGTTCATCATATTCTCTGAAATCTTGGGAAGTTTTCCTTGAGGAGCAGAAGCGATACTTGGATGGTGGAATTCCAGTTTACTTAACTCTAGAGGATGCAGCCAACGCCGTCAGCAAATTGATTCAGTATCATGAATTCCGAGAGAAGGCTGCTTAACTTTCTACGTTATGATGCTCTAGTCGTTGTCTAAATGGTCTGTCGCGGGAGCAACAAAAAATTAATTATGCGCACCTAGATTAAGTAGGAGAATCTTGGAAAAGGAGGAGGAGATATTGGTTCTAAAAACGAAAGAAGAGTACATTGAGCGATTAAAAAAGATGAAGAAAAACGTGTATATTGGTGGTGAAAAGGTAGGTCATGTGGATGAACGGCTTCTTCCCGGCATAAACGTAGTTAGCGTTACCTTTGACATGACTCATAATCCTGAATTTGAAGATGTCTGCACCGCAAAGTCTCACATCACTGGAGAAAAAATCAATCGTTTCTGTCATATCCATCAGAGTAAAGAAGACTTGCTGAAGAAACAGGAGATGACCCGCTTTCTTTGTCAACGTACTGGCGGTTGTATTCAACGTTGCATGGGCATAGACTCCATGAACGCCCTTTCCGTTGTTACAAAACTCATAGATATGCAGTACAACACCAACTACTACGAACGTTTCCTCAACTATCTGAAATATTTCCAAGAAAACGACATAGTTGGAAATTGTGCCCAAACAGACGTGAAAGGTGACAGAATTAAAAGACCGCATGAACAGGAGGACCCCGACCTCTATTTGCGCGTGGTAGAAAAACGGGATGATGGCATCATTGTTCGTGGCGCAAAGGCACACAACACTATTGCGCCATATGCCGACGAAATTATTGCTATTCCAACTCGCACTTTAACCAAAGAAGAGGGCGACTGGGCTGTTGCTTTCGCAATTCCTGCCGACACGGATGGAGTTAAGCTTGTGGTTCGCCCGGCATACCAACACAAAAGGATAAAACTGGACGCTCCCATCGTCAAGTTTGGAGACGCAGAATCTCTAACTATATTTGATGACGTGTTTGTGCCGTGGGAAAGAGTGTTCATGTGCGGTGAATGGGAATACGGAAGGGCCCTTGCTTTGCTGTTTGCGCTTTATCACAGACATAGTTATACGGGTTGTAAGCCTGCAGTCACAGACGTGTTGGGTGGCGCCGCCGCCTTAATTGCAGAATGCAACAACATCGAAGGAGCAACCCATGTTCGCGACAAACTATCCCATTTCATCGGCTTATCAGAACTCGTATACGCCGCTGGAATAGCTAGTGCGCATTATGCTAAGGAATCTCCCTCTGGAACATACGTCCCTGACCCCGTGTATGCCAACGCAGGAAGAAGATTGGCAGGAGAGAACATATATCATGAATACGAGCTTCTCGCAGACCTTGCTGGCGGCCTAGCCTGTACTTTGCCGCTTGAGGCAGATTTCTACAACGAAGAAACCGGTGCCTTACTAAATAAGTACATAATGCGGAATCCAAAGCTTTCGTCCGAATATGTGCACAGGGCATTTAGGCTGGTTGAAAACCTTGTAGCCTCCGAGCTTAGCGGGGTGATGCAGGTAGCTGGCGTCCATGGTGGGGGTTCACCGATCATGGAAACAATCATGATGGTGGGAACCTACGATATAGAGAAAATAAAAGACATAGCCAGATACCTCGCTGGCATCAAAAAAGAATTGCCGAGAATAAGGCGTGAGGACTTAGTGAAATTCCTCTGAATCATCCCCTCATCCCTCCTATTTAATAAAGCTGCTCTATAGCGACTTACAAACTGCAACTTCCACGCAAACTCCAAGCCTTTGAGTTATTCACCCTCATAATCAACATTTATGCAGTTTGCGGCTAAACGGTTTGAAAAGCGTTTTTCGACGACACTTATATACCTGATCGATTTGACTAATACCTTCAAGGTGGTCAAAATGAGGGCCTCAAAAGAATATGTGAAAAAACTGTACGGTATGAGAAAGAATGTATACATGGACGGCAAACTAGTAGGACGTGATGATCCGCGACTCGCCCAAGCGGTTAACGTGATGAGCAGAACCTTTGACCTAGTTGAAAACCCGAAATTTAAGGGTTTAATCACCGCAAAATCCCATCTAACTGGAGAAGAAATAAACCGTTTCACCCACATAAATCGAAGCGCCGAAGACCTCCTAAACAAACAGAAAATGGTCAGAATGGCTTGCCACCTAACTGGCGGTTGCATCCAGCGTTGCATGGGGTGCGACGCAATCAACGCCCTCTCGGTGATGACCTATGAATTAGACCAGAGTTTCGGCACAGAATACTACAAAAGATTCGTGAAGTTCTTGGAGTACTTTCAGAAAAACGACCTCACAGCAGCCGCAGCCCAAACCGACGTCAAAGGAGATAGAAGTTTAAGACCACACCAGCAAAAGGACGCAGACCTCTACGTGCACATAGTAGACAAAAGGGACGACGGCATCGTAGTGAGGGGCGCAAAAAACCATATCACCATGGCTGCTTACGCCGATGAACTAATCTGCCTACCAACGCGAATGATGACCGAGAAGGATGCTGACTATTCGGTGGCATTCGCGATTCCTGCGGATGCTGAAGGGGTCAAACTTATCACTCACGTAACGAACCCGAGGCCAAGGGAGAAGTTTAAGGCTCCAGCCGCTGAATACGGATTCGCAGACTCTTTCGTAATCTTTGACGATCTCTTTGTTCCAAAAGAGCGAGTGTTCATGTGCGGTGAACCGCCACCTTTTGCTGGGCTGCTAGCTCACATGTTTGCTTTGTATCACAGGCACAGCTACACTGGATGCAAACCCGCTGTGACGGACATAATCACCGGAACATCAGCCCTTGTGGCGGAATATCAAGGAATTGCCGACAAAGCGCATGTAAGATCGAAACTAGCTCACCTCGCCTGCGTAGCCGAACTGGTTTACGCAGCGGGAATCGCCTCTGCAGTCACGGGGCAAGCATCTTCATCGGGAACCTTCATGCCAGACACCGTATACACGAACGCTGGTAGACGCCATGCTGGTATGAACATTTACCATGAATCTGAAATTCTTGCGGACCTAGCCGGGGGACTCCCAGCAACACTGCCGAACGAAGGCGACTTCGTCAGTCCAGAAACACGGCCCTATCTGGAAAAGTACATTATGAGAAAGGCGGATGTTCAAGCTGAAAAAGTGCATCGATGCTTCCGTTTAATATCAGACATGCTATGTTCTGCAGTGGGCGGAGCGGCGGCGGTAGCTGGAATTCATGGCGGAGGCTCACCGGTCATGGAAGAAATAATCATTACAGCTACCTACAATTTCGAGGAAAAGAAAAAGATTGCCAAGTACTTGGCTGGAATTGAAGAGTAGCTCTGAAACAGCAAAAGATTTAGAAAGGAGATTTCCTTAGATGCTTACTCCATCCTAGGTCATTGCAAAAATTTAAAATATAGTCGGTGTGTATAAGCGGTGACATAAAGGGAATCAATCTAGAGATAGGAAGTGGTAATATGGTTTCAGGCGATGTTGCTTTTCGAATCATGTACATCCTAGCCTTTATCGGGGCTGTGCCTGCCTCCGCTATCGGTTTTATCGTTGGAGCGGAGACTTTGGCCTCGGTGATAACGAGTATTGGAGAAACTAGTACCCTAGCCATTTTGGCTGCTAATGTAGCTATTTTCGCTTTCATCATTGTGTTTCTGATTGTTCGTTACCCCGTGCCCGGGGGACCAACCCTAACTCTTCAAGTAGGCATCTTCTCCTCTATAATGGTGTTCACCATCTTCTTAACATACGTCTACGGATTTGCCCTACCAGTATACAATAGCACTCTTTACGCCATATTCACCTTAGCGTTTCTAGACGTTTTCCTTATAATTATGGCGATACTGGTGGCTCTATTCATATATATCGAAAGATTGTAATATTAACCGAAAAGCTTGAGTTAAGTGTCTCTAATGGACGTACTCTAAACCCCTGCCAAAACTCCTTTGTTGAAGTTTGTGGTTCTGGAAGCGATAGAAAAGTCTGGGAAGAAGCTGTAAAGCAACAAATTTTTATAGGCATGTCTGCTAAGAGAATGGTCTTGTCGAGGGGTTACATATGCTTGCGTTGAAAAGGACGATGATTTTAGGAATCGTAGCATTCCTTATTGTTTGGACACTTCTGTTGAATATTGGGCAAGTTGCTGGTAATGCAAGCGAAGCCTTGCCTCCTATTCTAGTTTCGCCTGCAAACAATGCTTGGGTCGCAGAAGACAAGCCGACCTTTACATGGATTTTCAACACCCTTGATCCAGACGATAGTCAGAGCGGCTTCAACCTTCAAATCTCCAGTGAGATATACTTTAGCACTTTAGTTCAAAATATTACGGAAAAAAGCAGCATACAAAGTTATCCATTAACCACAGCCTTAAACGACGGAATGTACTACTGGAGAGTAAAGACCAACGACACCAGCGGCTTTTGGAGTGATTATAGCGATGTTTGGCTAGTAAATATTGATACAACTCCACCGAATCCCGTAAGCGTCTTCCCGCCCAGAAAATGGATTGAATTACAAATTAAGGAATTGAAAATCGGAGGTGGAGAGTTTATCGAACTCACTTGGACTGCAAGCGACGACTTTAAGCAGTACGAGATTTACGCGTCGAAAGACCCCTCAGTTTTAGGAACTATAATGAAAATCGTTTTTGAAGGCACTAACTGCACCCTAGAAGAACTAGATCCAGGCGCAACCTACTATCTTTCCGTAGTCGTGGTAGATCAAGCAGACTTATCCAGCGAAGCTACCACCGTAAGTGTGACAACAAAGGCTCCAATGAATTGGCCCTTAATGGGGGGCATAGCTGTTGCCGTTGAAGTGGCTATTGCAGCGATATTTGTCGTTATTAAGTTATTCATCAAAAAAGAGTAATTATTAATGTTCCCTTATACATCTTCACCCTAATGTTTGGTAAACTTAAACGTACTCTCGTGAATTAGCCTGAACAATAAAAATTTTACTGACAAAACTTTGAGGTTTACTCGCTTTTCTCTAGTCTGAAGAGCTCTTCTCTTAACCTTTTATGGTCCACCTTCATTACATCAGTCTTAGGCACTTCGCCTCTAAATTCCACGATTTTTGGAACCTTGTAATGCGCTAATCTTTCTTCGCAGTACTTGATAATCTCTTCTTCTGTTATTTTTCCTCTGTATTCTCTTTTTGGAACCACTATTACTTTAACTCGCTCTCCAACTACTTTGTCAGGGACACCGATAACGGCTGCTTCTTTGATCTTTGGATGATTGTATAACAGGTCTTCTATTTCGTGGGGAAAGACTTGGAGACCCTTGTATTTAATCACATCTTTTGTTCTTTCAACAAAATGGAAATAGCCTTCCTCGTCCATCCATCCTACGTCACCAGTTCTGAACCAACGCCGGCCACCTGCCTCGAAGAGGCTCTTCTTGTTCGCTTCGGGCGCCTTCCAATAACCCTGTAACACTTGAGGTCCGCTTACCACGATTTCGCCTTCCACCCCAGGCGGGAGAAACTCGTCTTTCTGCATGTGAGCTATAGCTGCGTGGGTACTGGGTAGTGGGATGCCAAGCGTTCCCGGCTTGTTTCTGCCATAGGGGTTAGAATGTGATACGGCTGTTGTTTCAGTCAAGCCATAACCTTCGAATATCTCTCTACCTGTCTCCCTTTCCCAATCTCTACGTGTTTCTTCGTGTAGAGTATCAGCGCCGCAGAAAAAGCGTTTCACTTTCTTCAATTTTACTCTCTTGATTTTAGGGTGATCTGCAAGGTACTTAAAAAGGGTTGGCACACCGTAAAACAATGTCACCCCATACCTCTCAATTGCATCTAATATTTCGTCTAGGTCGGGTCTAGGGAACACTACTCCGCTTCCGCCTCGGAATGCTCCACTGAGCATAATTACCGACTGGCCGTATATGTGGTAAAACGGCAGAACTGCCATACCGACTTCCTTACCTTCCTCCATGTCAGGCGCGGTGCGCCATATCTGTTCCTGAACCGCAACTATATTACGATGAGTCAGCATTGCTCCTTTGGGCCACCCTGTTGTTCCTCCCGTGTAGGGAAGTGCGGCTAGGTCGTCAGGGCTAATTTCAACTTTAGGTGGATTTGGAGGATGCTTATTAACTAAGTCTTGGAACGAAAGGACTCCAGGTCTGGTGGAAATCTGCGCTTCAAGGGTTTTACCCGTAGCCCTTCCAAAAAGGCGTCCTGAACCAGGCATGTACTCTGATATGCCCGTTACAATCGCGTACTTCAGACCTACTTCATCCCAAACCTTTTCAACATTTTCGTAAAGGAGATCAAGAACGATTATGATCTTAGCTCCACTGTCTTTGAGCTGGTGGGCAATCTCTCTGGAAGTGTAAAGGGGACTCACGGTTGTTGCTACTGCCCCTAATCTGAGAATTCCATAATAAGCGATCGGGAACTGGGGGCAGTTTGGAAGAAGTACAGCAACCATATCTCCCTTCCTAACACCTAAATCATGTAGGGCCGTTGCAAACCTAAGGGAAAGTTCATAAATCTCTTTGTGCTTCATTTTGTTGCCATAAAAAATTATAGCAGTTGTGTTACCCCATTTTTTAACTGCTTCATCTACCATTTCTACCACAGATTTCTCGGGGACCTCAATGTCGGCTGGGACTTCCTTGTGATACCACTTGAGCCAAGGTCTCTTTAGGTATTCAGCTAGTGCTATGTCAGACTTCGATTTTTCCATTTTGGATCAAAGGAAGTACATGTGGATCAGATATAAAAATTTATGCTTGGTTGGCGGAAGAAATGTTAGGATGGTTTATACGCCTAAGTATAACTCTCTGATGTCCGTATTCTTCATCAACTCATCCTTGGTTCCTTCTGCGGCTATCCTTCCATGCGTAATGACGTAAATTCTATCCGCTAGTTCCATGGCTGCGCTAACGTCTTGTTCGACAAGTAGAATCGTGACTCCAGAACGTTGAATGTCCTTGATACGGTTGAACACTTTATCCTTTAGTATGGGAGCCAATCCTAGGGACGGTTCATCAATGAGTAAAAGCTTGGGTTTTGACATCAACGCCCTTGCAATAGCTAGCATTTGTTGCTCTCCGCCGCTTAAGGTTATAGCCATTTGTTTTCCTCTATCTTTGATGTCAGGGAACAGCCTGAAACACTCTTCTAGGTCCTTCTCGGTTTGCCTCTTGTCTTTGCGGAGATAAGCGCCCATCTTTAAATTCTCGAGAACTGTCATCTCTGGGAAAGGTCTTCGCCTTTCTGGGCAGAGGACGATGCCCCTTTTTACGATGCGGTATGCTTTGAGTTTGTCTATTCTTTTTCCATCAAACGTCATGGTGCCTGATACGTGGGGGTGTTCCTGTGCGCCTGGGGGTTTCTCTCTCAGTAAGCCTGATATTGCGCGAAGCAACGTTGTTTTTCCGGCGCCGTTTGGTCCGACGACAGCGATAAACTTTCCGTCTTCTACCTTTAGGTTGATGCCGTCTAGGACTAGGGCGCCGTCGTAGTGGACTGTTAGGTCTTTTACCTCTAGCAAGTTACATCGCCTTTCCCATGTACACTTCTATTACCTTTTTGTTTTTGGCTATTTCTTCTGGTTTTCCTTCGGCGATTTTTTCGCCGCGGTGAAGCACTATCACCCTCTTGGCAAGTTTCATTAGTGCGTGTAGTTTGTGTTCCACTATGATCATGGTGTGGCCGTCTAGGTGCATTGTGTTGATGGATTTGGTTAGGAAATCTGTTTCAATTGGGTTCATTCCAGCGAATGGCTCGTCAAGCAGTAGCAGCTCTGGATCGGTGGCGAGGGCTCTGGCTATCTCTAGCCGCTTTAGGTCTCCGTGGGAAAGGATTTCTGCCGGTTCGAGCATCATTTCGGAAAGGCCTACATCCTCTAGCACTTCTAGGGCTCTTCTTAAGGGGGTTTTGAGCCACTCTATTTTCCTGGTTGCTCTAGGAGATTCAAGGGATACTAGGACGTTCGCGATGGTAGGTAGATGGCGGAAGGGTCTGACGACTTGAAATGTTCTGGCGAGTCCTTTGTTGACGATTTTGTAGGGTTCAAGTCCAGTTATGTCTTCGCCTCTAAGTTTCACGGTTCCTGAATCGGGCTTTATGAATCCGCTTATTAGGTTGAACAGCGTGGTCTTTCCGGCGCCGTTTGGTCCTATTAAGCCGACGATTTCGCCTTCGTCAACGTGGAAGCTGGCTTTGTTGACTGCTGTTAGTCCTCCGAAGCGTTTGGTTAGGTTTTCAACTTCGAGTAGGTGCATGTGGTGTTCTCCTGTAAAGTTACTTTTTCTCCTTTTTTCTGTATGTCTTCCAGATGTGTTTTCCTCTCTCCTCTATTTCTCTTTCTTCCGAAAGGTCTTTGAGTTTGTCTGTTACAAATCTTACTATGCCTCTTGGCCACTTCATAATTATGATGATTATGATGATTATGAAGAATACCATGTGTAGGTGGGATTCATATATATACACCATTTGCGCCGGAATTAAATTATTTGCTACTGTCCATTTGAAAAATTCATATAGCGCTCCTCCGGGCAGATTAAGGATCGTTATGATGTAAGCTGCTGCTATGGGACCATAAATTGTTCCTATTCCTCCCCATATTGTTACGATGATTGGCAAGAAAGACTGGGTTACGTCTAGTAGTCCATGCTGTACGGATGTTAGCAGATGGCCACTGACGCTTCCTGCCAGGGCGGCGAATAAAGCGCTTATGGCAAAAGCCAGTAATTTGTATTTGGTTACGTTGATTCCTGATGCTTTGGAAGCTATCTCGTCGTCAAGGATAGATACCATAACCATTCCTATTCTTGAGTAGGCAATTTTGTACAGTGTGATTGCGGAGATCGCTAACAAGAACAGAGTGAAGTAGTATTCTGCTAGTTGTGCTTCGTACATGGGAAGAGAGGGGAAGATGCTAGGAAGACCAGAGATGGGTCTGTCGCCTCCTGTTACATTTTTGAAATGTATAACTGCACCGAGGAGAATTAGAGGAAGGGCCATGGTTATAATCGCTAAGTAGGGGCCTTTTACCCTTAGACAGGGGAGGCCTACCATGAAAGCGATCAAAACACAAATAAACATGCTTAAAGGTAGAGTTATCCATAACGGAAAATTAAAAAAAACATGTAGTATAGCTGTGGTGTAAGCGCCACCTCCGAAGAAAAGAGCGTGGCCAAGGCTCATTTGTCCTGTGCGACCTACGAGGAGGTCCCAGCTAGCTGCAAAGATTGCCATTATGTTTGCCATGGTTAGGATAAACAGATATACTATTTTCGGTCTTGTTACAGGATAGGATAGGAGGAGCAGGAAGAATAGGAAAACCATTAGTCTTGGCGGGCTGTCTAGGACGTGTATGGCGAAGTTTGAATAGGCTCTCCTAAGGTAGGTTGTCACCATAGTTTATTCCTCCATTTCTATACGCCTTCCAAATAATCCTTTGGGTCTAAGTAGGAGGACTATAACCATAACCGCTAGGGCGACTGCTCCTCTGAGGAATCCTACTTCCCCGGCTAAGCGAACAAAAGTTTCTCCGGCGTATCCAACGATGAAAGCTCCAATGAGTGTTCCTTTGATGCTGCCCATGCCACCGACGATGACGATGGCGAAGGAAAAATAGAGTGCGCTTGCCCACATGTATGGTTCTGCGAATCCTTCTGCGGTGATTAATATGCCGGCTATTGCGGCTAATGCTGAGGCTATGCCCATTGTTAGCATGTATAGTCTTTCATTGTTGACTCCCATTAGCATCGCTACTTCGCGGTCTTGGGCTACGGCTCTCATTGCTGTTCCAATTTTTGTTTTTGTGATGAATATCCATAAGCCGACGAAGAGAATTAGCGAGACTGCGAAGGACAAGATTTTTGAGTATGTGACTGCGACGCCCCATATGTTTGTGGCTCCTGGTATTAGGTATGGAAGGGATCTTCGTGCTGCTGAAAATTGTATGGCTGTTACCGATTGGAAGATCATGCTTACTCCTACTGTGACAATTAGCACGGCGAGGAGGTCTTCTACGACGGGGTGTATGGTTAGCCTGTAAATGATGGCGCCTAGGATGCCTGATATGATTACGGCGATGATTAGGGCTGCAGGTAAGCTTAGTTGGATGGGTGCGATTTTGATCATTAGACCTGTAAGGATTGGGGCTGTTAGAAGCCAGAATATGTAGGCTCCGGTCATGTAGAGTGCGCCGTGGGCCATGTTTACTACTTCTGCTACTCCGTAGATTAGGGTGAATCCGAGGGCTAGTAAGGCGAGTATTCCGCTGGCTAATGCGCCGTAAATTATGATGGCTTCGATCAAGGTTGTTCACCGATTTGAGGACGTTTTGTTAGGTTTGGACTTGAGAGTTGAATTTAGGGGGATGGAATATAAGTTTTTTGTCATGTGTTGTGGTTTAGAATTTAAAAAAAGAAGAGGGAGTGTTGTCTGGGTTTGGCGGCGTGGTTATTCCGTTTTCAGCCAGTCCTTTCCTACTTTGGCTGCGTCGTATATGTCGATGAAGTGGTCTTGGGTTTTCATGTCGGCTTCCAAGAGGTTCCATGGAGGCTTTTTGAACCACACTGTTGTTATGGCGCCTAAATCATCTGAGTCGACTACTCTGTTTGGTGTCGTATATTTGTAGGGTGGAATCGCTGTATCGACGAGTGGACCGCCTGCGAAGTCTGTTTCCAGAGTGTACATCCAGGGGGGAATCATCCATTTTCTTGAGGCGTCTTGGTCTTGTGGAAATACAACTTCTAGTCTACCGGCTTGCCACTGGCATAGTTGAGCTCTTGTGGTTTTGGTAGCCCATGTTGGTATTTGGGCATCGGCTCCGCTGAAAACGTCGTGGTATATTCCGTCAGGTCCTGTGTATTTGAAATAGCCAACGGCGCCGCTTCGGTAGTAGGTGTTATCGTAACCTAATACTCTCTTCCATGCGAATCCGTCGCTGATACCTAGGGTTTCGGTATGTGTTATCGCTCCTGCGATGTCTTTGTTTATCCGGTGAACCATCCATCCCTTGCCTGCGGATGGGTTACCACTGCCAGGGGGATCGTAGGAGGTTTCGTTTAACCCAATTATTCCGTCGTAGGATCCCCATGCTGTATAGATGGGGGAGTGTCCGAATCTGGTCTTGTATAGGCTCCAGAATTGTGTTGAGGTTAGTGGTTTTGCGTCGGGGTTCAGGGGGGCTACGCCCTCTTGGGTTCCTACGGTTGAAAGGAAGGTTTCGTACTCGCAGGCTCCGCGTACATTCACGTAGAACTCCTGCATCTGGCTTTCCACGTTTATGCCAACGCAAGCGAAATTGGGTTTCAGGGCTCCGTACTGCTTGATGAAGTTTGCTCCTGCCACGGCTGAGAATACGTGGATAACGAGTTTGGCTCCAGCTGTCACGGCCTTATTAATGTCTGATGTGAAATCTGTGGCTACTGCGCTGGGTCGACTCGTACCTTTTACATCCAGGAAACCACTAGCATACATACTAACTACCGTCGGCACTAGGTCACACCAAACGAGGTTCTCGTAAATGATGAAGGTGGGAACTTTAGTAGCAGGATTACCGTAATATAGCTGCGCCAGTTTCGGAGCTATAACTTGTCCTATGAATTTGCAGAACGTCACGAAAAGAAAGCTTGCGTTCATTGGCGTCCCTCTGAACATGTACTTATACCTTGCATAGTTGGTTTTGACGGGATCGATTATGGTGCCTGTGGCTGCACCAGCGATAGTCCAAATTGGCGGCATTTTACCTGCGTCAGCCTGGGTTTTGCAATGGTCCAGAAACTTTTCTGCCATCGGTATAACGCACTCGGTTCTGAAGCCCCCGAACAGGTTAAGCATTTCCGGGTGCTCGCCCAGCTTGGCCGTTAGTTCTGCAATCGCTGATGCAGGGTCTGGCGATGGAACCGCGTATTCGTTGATGTCAACCAGTACCACTTCATATCTGTCCGGATCCGTGCCGACATCGGGACCATCCGGAGCCAGTATGCCTCCCGCATCATTGATTAGGTCTCTCGCAATTTGGGCGCCTTCCCATAAGCCATCCCACTGAATCCATCCTTTTGGACCAACGATGCCTATCTTGACAGTCCCCTCATACGCTGACACTCGCGCTGGAAGGGCTACTGTTATCATGGACACTAGAAACATTGTCACAGTTATGCCTACAATTAGTTTCTTTTTCATTTTCATTTCTCCTTTCTTCGTTTCAGCAATAAGACATGAGGTTGGCGTATTTAAAAGTCTTATGAAGAATTCTTGCATGGCGAAATTTTAACCAAAAAGCCAAAATTTAACCAAAAAGCAAACTTTAATGAGGACATGAAATCGATAAAACTGTCACAGAATGTTAAGTTCATCTTTTAGCAAAAGAAATAGGGCAACAACCCTAGCCAAGCAAACTCGAATAACGCTAGTACGTCTTTGTGCTACTAAACTCACTTCTGTGTCTTGGCCAGCGCTGTGCCTATCCGCCCAAACTTCATAGCGTCGCTCATGGAGCCTTCAATCGTGTACTGCTTGGCGAAATAGGCTCTGGTTGCGTCAAGCTCTCGGGTCAGCATCTTGTAGAAAACTTCTTCGGAACCCTTCAGCGTTACGTTTGGTGATTTGTGCACTCCTACGGTGAAAGAAGCTTTACCTCCCTTGCATTCGATGTAGAAGTTGTCGTCCCCGGTCACGATGAACTGAATGACCCTGTCCCAACCAGCCATAAGTCCCTTTGCTTCTTCATTCTTGTTGGCCAAATCAACAAACTGCTTGTAGCCGTCCACTACTCTACCCATTTTCACATCACCTTTCCTTTAAACTTTTAGAAAATCACTTGGTAGCTTACACTTTTAAGCTTTGTCATATTTTTCATCGCCATCATGCATACGCCTATAAATTGACTTGTCCATCAGCGTAGGCGTTATCTCTCTGGTAGATAGGAGCCTATCTAGCCCCCTATATATACTATCCAACATAGAAACTGAGGAATCCGGTAAAGGATGGAATGGCAGAGTTTACGGATTTTATTGTGTAAGAATTCTCCATAAGACTTTTAAATGCGGCTAGTGTCAAGTAGTATTGCTGAAAGAAAGAAAGGAGAAAGAGAGTGTATGAAATCAAGCAGTAAATTACATTGCAAGAGTTTATGGGCATCTATTGTCGCGATGCTTCTCATCATCTCAGCTATAGTACCTATAGTATCAGAGGTAGCCCAGGCAGAAATAAATTCAACTGGCACATACTTTTGGGTGGATCCTTCATCAAACATATTTAAGTCGGTTTGCACCAAATTCAATGTTACCATAAGGATAAAAAACGCTCCTGAAACCTATGCTTGGGAAGCCACACTCGACTTTGATAACAACACTTTGGGTGTTATGCGCATTTTTGAGGGACCATGGCTTAGTGCAAACGGCGCTAAGGACACTTTTTTCTTCTCTACAGATTTGGTTGCGGCTAACAAGACGGGAACGATGTCCTTTGGTTGCACGCTTAGGGAGGAGGTGGCTGGGGCGACTGGCGACGGGATCCTCTGTAAGATCGAATTCCATGTTGAGACTTGCGGGACCTCCAAGCTGGACCTCCAAGACACGGCGCTGCTGGACATGCACTTGGTTCGCACTGACTACCCCAACAACGATGGTTTCTTCGCGTGTACAATGGTGCATGACATAGAGATAAGCAGCGTTACAGCGAGTCCCAGCCAGGTCAATCAGGGTACTTCTGTAACGGTCACCGTCACCGTCTACAATGGAGGCAACTACACAGAGAGTGGCAGCGTTAAAGTTACCGCGCGCCCGAGGGATGACCGCGAACCGGTCGTCCAAATCGACACGGTGAAGCCCTTCACAGACTTGGCAAAAGGCGACAGTACCCCCCTAACCTTCACTTGGGACACAACTACAGTTGCAGGGGACGTATACGATATTGTCTCAAACGCCACAATCACAGGCACTGACGACGACCCCCATGACAACCTATACATAGGCCCGGTGGTCCGCGTTGTATGCCCCCACGACATAAAGGTCACCGACGTCAAGTTGTTGACACCCAAGGTGCACGTATGCCAGGACGCATCTGTAAATGTCACTGTGTTGAATGAAGGCGCAAGCACGGAATCCTTCAACGTGAGAGTCTACGCTGACGGAACCAATGTTGCTACGGTAGCTGTTGTAAGTCTAGCCTCAGATACGTCCAAAACCGTAACCGCCTCTTGGCACGCAGATACACCAGGCGAATACGCCATAAGTGCTGTGGTGACAGATGTTACGGATGAAAAGGACACCGCCGACAACTCAATGGCAGATGGCACCCTCATGGTGATAATCGACGATGTAGCTGTCATCGGCGCCACGCTATATCCACCATGTGGGTATAAAACCGAAATTACTATAAAGAATAGTGGAACAGACTTTGCCACGTTTACGGTCTGGGTCTGGGCTGACCCAACCCCCGTGGATTTCAACGTAACCAAAGCACTTGCGAAGGAGTGGCCGTCGCCTGACGCACGTTTGATCGGCCTTGTGCCGGGCAGCTCCCTACCCCCTGGAGTTAACTACACGTTCATAGGTTTGTCTCCTTACGGTGGAATCCCCTACGGTACCACTATGAAAACACTGTTCCTGAACGGATCAGCTCTCGCGCCGGCCCTTACGCCCTGTACCAGTTACACAATATTCATTATACTCGAAAAGCTGTATGACATCGACGACAATCTAGACAACAACTGGCTCAACGCAGGCACAGTGAAAGCGAGGTGGCCAGGAGACATCGACGGCGACGGAAGGGTTGGTTCAAAGGACAATGGCAAGCTCGGAGCGGCCTACGGATCTCTGCCAGGACAACCCAAGTGGCTCCAACAAGCGGACATCGACGGCGACGGAAAGATTGGTTCAATAGACAACGGCAAGCTCGGAGCCAACTACGGTAAATTCTGCTAAGAGGAGAAACATCTCTCCACCCCCCTTTTTATACTTTAAGCATAATTAGAAGTCTTTTTTCTAGAACTTCGCCCGTTATTTTTTGTATGTAAGATTTCTCCATAAGACTTTTAAAGGTGCTTAAGACTATATTATTCTGCTGAAAAAAAGAGAAAGGAGAAGGAAGAATGAAACTAAAGGTACTCTCCCTAGTAATAATTGCATCGCTGCTGGCTAGCATACTTCTGATCGGCATCGGCACGGCGCAATATAATAAAGCCATAGATTGGCCCAAGATTGCAGTCAAGTTGCCAAACGGCACACAAGACATGAATGTTTCAGCGGCACCCCCATATGACATTGGCGACAAGTTCAACATCACGATTGAGATACAGAACGTCACAGAAATGTCCGCTTACGGTATCACAATACTGTGGAACTCCACCTACATGAACATGACCAACTGGTGGCCATTATGGGCTCCCCCTAATTGGGGTAGCGCCCTAATTGCATTCTGGACCAACGACCTTCGAACGGTGGCTGGACCCTGGTTTGGACTTGTGCCGCCACGCATCGGAGCATTCGTCGATTTAAGCCAAACAGCCTTCGGCGCCCAATACAATAAAACTGGAACCTTCGCATTATGTAAAATAGAGTTCAGAATCAACACCTACGGACCCCACGGATTCTACATCTGGAAAGACCCTGCCAATTACCCAGATTACAACTACTACCCTGGAACAGTTCCAGTATATTGGGAACTCCAGCAGGAAGGCGCTTTCCCAGAGGCAATTCACCTCCCCTACTGCAACGTGATGATTGCTCCGTATGCTGACCTAACCGAATACAACGTTAGATGGTCCAAGAACCCATACTTCGCGCCCGAAACCCACTATTCAGGTAGAGTTTCCAGCGCTATGCTATGGATACACCCACCAGCGCCATACCCACCAGTAGCCACCAAAACTCATTCCCCAGCATTCCCATTTGTCGACGATATCGTAACATTCACGATTACTCAAACGAAAGCTGGATTCGACGGCGCAACCACACGTCCTATCAGCTCAGTCACAATCGACTATGGTGACTTAAGTCCAACCAATACGAGTGCATTCACTCCACCCAGCATCAAATTCTACCACGCATACACCGCCAAAAACACATACACAGTCAAGGTATACTGCTACGCAGCAGGTATGCCCCCAAGCTTAGCGTGGTGCAACCTAACTCAGCCAATAACCATCTATGAAAAAGCATTGACTGGCATCGACGTGTACGAAGTACGAAAACCGATTTGGCCAGGTGACCCCGGAGGAAAATCAGGAGAAGGAACAGACCTACCCGGCCGTCCATACGATCCGCAGTCACTAGTAGTTCTAGAAGCCTACGTATTCTACAACGGCGAACCCGTGCAATGCAAGATAGTTTCCTTCGAAGTGACTATACCTCGTTTAGAGCAATGTATTCTCTATAGAACCGACAGAACAGGCGACGACCCAGACGACCCCAAAGACGCCGATGGCATAGCATGGATTGAGTTCAGAATACCCGAGCTATGCTGGGAATACGGTGGACCAGAATTCTACTTCGGAAAATGGCTTGTCACCGTCACGGTTGAAATGTGCGAAGTAAAGTACATGGACACCATGGAGTTCGACATGGGCTACATCCTAACACTCAGCAACATGGTCTCAGTTGGCGAAACATTCAAGAAATGCGAATACGTCACCTTTGACGTAAAAGTAACCAACATCGACTGGCTGATTGTTCCCGCAACCATAATCCTCGTAGTCTACGACGACAATGAAGTCCCAATAGGCCAAGAGGTAGTAGGAATCGATGTGCCGGCAGGAGCATTCTGCAACCCCAAAACAATCACAGTCCGCCTCGCCCTACACATTCCAAAGTACGCCTACGTTGGAACTGAGCGCCCAATTGGCTACATCAACCTCTTCACTGCCCTACCATCAGAATGCGGGCTAGCCTACTGCCCAGAAGTATCCGACCGCTTCGTAATCCTAGCGTCGTAAGGGAAGAGCAATTTGCAAATCCCTAAACCTCCCCCCCTTTTTATTATCTTCATGCTTTTTGTGCTTCTCCTGATTGCTTCACCCTTAAAAGCCCAGTCTCCCCCATTAAACGTCACAGTATTCACAAATCAACAAATTTACTGCCTCAGGCAACCCGTCACCGTATATGGAACCCTAACTCTAAACGGCCCAGTTTCAAACGGCCTGGTCGCCCTCCATGTAGATCGTCCAGGTCCAACTCTCAACCCCATGATCATCAGAACCCTAAACACAGGCACCAACCCACCAGATACGTGGCTGGTACAAATCACCAAAGTTGCCACCTGCCGCGACTGGGAAGGCCTACAAGAAACAGATAGATTCAAGGTAGGTACCCGCTACGCCTACTTCAAAGCAACCGTAAAAAGCAACGCTCCAACAACCCTTACACCACTACTAACCATAAACATCTATGACGGAAACATGGTTCCCATAGGCACCATCTTTCAAACACTTATAATAGCCCCAAACGGAACCTCAAGCCTAGTAGCCTCTAACGAAATTCCAAGCTGGGCCTACACCGGAAACGCCATAGTCTACGCCAACCTCTACACTGACTGGCCCTTCCTCGGCGGAACCCCCTACTGCCCCGAAGCATCACACACATTCAAAATCACCAACCTAGCCGAAATAGCAAGCGACAATCCCATCCCCACCTCCACTTCAACCAACGGAACATACAGAACAACCTTCAAACTATCGCCTGAACCAACGATAGGCAAATACACGGTATACGTCAGCACAGAGTACGGCGGAGAGAAAGCCACCGCCGAAACAACATTTGAAGTCAAGTCAGCATCCTACCCCCCCACAGCCTCCTTCGACTACTACGTCTTTAGATCCGCCACACCACACAAACCATACCCAGGAGGCACCGTAACATTCGACGCTTCAGCCTCGACACCAGACGGCGGAACTATCACCAGCTACCAATGGACTTTCGGCGACGGCAAAACCGCCTCAGGCAAAACAGTAACCAACAGCTACGCAGAACCTATAGCCTACACCGTAACCCTAAGGGTCACAGACAGCGAGGGATTCATATCCGCCACATCCAGACAGCTAAGGGTTTGGAAGCCCTACGGTCCAAAAGCCAACTTCACCTACACACCCTCCCAACCTTACTCAGGCAAAACCACAACCTTCAACGCATCAATTTCACAGCCCGGATGGAACGGCACGCAATATCTCTCCATCACCAGCTATAAATGGAACTTCGGCGACGAAAACATCACCACAACAACCAATCCAGCAATAACCCACATCTACAAATCCCAAGGAATATACACTGTAAATCTGAACATCACCGACGCCAAAACGAACTGGAACGCCACATCGCAAGTGGTACGGGTTGACCCATATCCCCCACAAGCTTCATTCACCTACTATGTCGAGGGATCCGTCACACCGGATAAACCATATGTGAACGGCAACGTAACATTCGACGCTTCATCCTCAACACCAGACGGCGGAACTATCACCAGCTACAAATGGACCTTCGGAGACGGCACACCCAAGGTCAATGAAACAGACCCCATTACATACCATATCTACACGGCGGCTGGAAACTACACCGTAACATTAAACATCACAGACAGCGAAGGACTATGGTCTAACACATCAAAACAAGTGCAGGTTTGGAAAACCTACGGTCCAAAAGCCAACTTCACCTACGTGCCCTCCCAGCCAATCGTAAATGGAACAACAAAATTCGACGCATCAACTTCACAGCTTGGATGGAACGGCACCCACTACCCCAGCATTGCTAGCTATAAATGGAATTTCGGCGACGGAAACATCACCGCAACAACCAATCCATTAATAACCCACATTTATGGAGAAAACAACACCTACACCGTAACATTAAACATCACCGACACCGCAGGAAAGTGGAACGCCACATCGACTCAGATAACAGTTATAATGCTTGCCCCAGGACACTCCTTGAGTGTCAGTGTCACGCTTGTACCCTCAACCCCAGCTCCCAACGTATATAAAGGCTGGATAGTCAGCGTCACAGTCCTTATCATAAACAACGGAACATTCACGGAAACCTTCGACGTAACCGCATACTGCAACACAACAAGCCTCGGAACCAAAACAGTAACCGACCTCGCCCCAGGAGCAAATACAACCCTAATCTTCACATGGAACACAACACAATTTGCCTTCGGCACTTACACGATAAAAGTTGAGATACTGAATCCCCCAGCTACCGCCCTTCTCAACGTAAAAGTCAAGGGGATAGGTGATGTAGACGGCGACGGAAGGGTTGGTTCAATAGACAATGGCAAGCTCGGAGCGGCCTACGGATCTATGACAGGACAACCCAAGTGGAACCCAGAAGCCGACTTCGACGCCGACGGAATGATTGGTTCAAAGGACAACGGCAAGCTCGGAGCGAACTACGGTCGAATATACTACTAAACCCATAAAACAACGAAAAGAGACAAAGCGCTCTGTAACAACACGCTCATCAAGAGTGAGACAATTGCGCAAAGACACAAGCAGATCCACATCATCTACGCTTCGTCAAAATCAACTCCATCTTTTATACATTAGATAGGTTCCAATTACTTAGGCGACAAAAGCTTCAAATATGAATTGAACAAATAACTAGAGATTTAGGTGGAAAAATGAGAAAGGCGTATCTATTGGTGTTAACTTCACTTGTGATCATTACTGCTGGCATGTTAGCATCGACGCTCCTAATGGCGCAATTCAATAAAGACATAGCTTGGCCCAAGATTGCAATCAAGTTGCCAGACGGCACACAAGACATGAATGTTTCAGCGACAGCCCCATATGACATTGGCGACAAGTTCAACATTACGATTGAGCTACAGAACGTCACTGTAATGGACGCTTTTGGTATCACATTAGTGTGGAACTCTACCTACATGAACATGACCCGCTGGTGGTCAGTATTTACTGCCCCTAATTGGGGTAGCCCCATGCTTGCATTCTGGACCAACGACCTTCGATCGGTGGCTGGACCCTGGTATGGACTGGTGCCACCCCGCATCGGAGCATTCGTCGATTTAGGCCAAGCCGTCCTAGGCGACCAAAACAATGTAACTGGAACCTTCGCATTATGTAAAATCGAATTCAGAATCAACGCCTACGGACCCCACGGATTCTACATCTGGAAAGATCCTGCCAAGTACAAGCCCTGGCCTTATGGAAGCCTTCCTGGCGGACCGAATTGGCCTTACCTACAGCAGGAAGCCGCTTTCCCAGAGGCACTTCACCTCCCCTACTGCAACGTGATGGTTGCTCCAGGAGCTGAACTAACCGACTACAACGTTAGATGGTCCAAGAACAAATGGTATGCACCCCCAGCACCACTTTCAGGCAGAGTTTCCAGCGCTATGCTATGGATACACCCACCAGCGCCACACTCACCAGAAGCTGAGAAAACAGAAGATCCAGAACCGGCTATCGCTAACGAAACCCTAACTGTCACGGTTACCCAAACGAAGGCGGGATTCAATGGCACACATAATTTTCCAATTACCAACGTCACAATAGACTGGGGTGACGGAAGTCCAACAGAATGGATGGCTCCCGTAGCTGGTGTTGCAACATTCACTCACAACTACACCTTCGAAAACGGTTACTTCATCAACGTATACTGCTATGCAGCAGGTATGCCTCCAGACTTAGCGTGGTATAACGAAACGAATCCAATAACCGTAGTGCCAGAGTTTCCAGCCTACCTGATCATGCCACTATTCTTAACCACAACCATAATCGCTGTTGCCTCAGCAAAGATAGTGTGGTCGAAGAAGCCAAGAGACCGCGTTGACGTCAAATAGAATAAGAGCTACACGCCAAAACCGCCGCAAAAACCCTCATCATCCCCTTTTCTTTCGTTCTACCCATCCTCACGCTCTACATTTTCGACTTAAACCTTTTCAATATATCTAGAAGGGACGAGCATCATACCTGTTCTTGCGCGCGCGAGGTTTCCATGCCTCAATCTCCCTCTTCTAAGCTTAAGTGCATGGCTTCTTAATTCTGGTCTATAGTTCCTAAAATGTTTAGGTAAGTCACCAAGCCATGTGTAACGTAATTTAAATTCCTCTTTTAATGAAATATAACCTTTGGCGTTATATTTCTCGTATAGGAGTACATGTTTTAAAAGCATGACTACGAAGGAGAAAATAGAAAACAATTACAGAACAATTATCCTTGAAGCTTATTAAACTGGGTCAAGTATTACGGGTTGATGAAGCTTGAACAAGAAAACTGCTATGAAGTGGGTGCTGGCGTTCTTCTCGTGTTTACTTATTGTAACATGCCAGCTGCCGCTGCTGCAGCTTAAAGTTTTATATGCTTCAAACCTTAGTGGCGTTTATCAGTCATCATCCATGGCGATGATTGATCTCTATACTCAAAAGGAACCATTCGGTGGGAAAGGACCTAACCAGCCTAGCGATGCCTTCGCGCCTCAAGAAGAAGTAATCCTATACGCCAACGTGATGTACAACGGAGAACCTGTGCAAGCCAAGATCGTTAACTTCGAAGTGAAATTCATGGACAAGGATCCGCCTCTTTCTCTTCTCACCAGGACCAATCGCACCAACGAAAGCGGTATAGCAACAATCAAGTTCAGAATACCCGAGCTATGCTGGGAATATGGTGGAGCCGAAGCCCTCTTTGGAACATGGAGTGCTACCGCCTGGGTGAAAGTCGTAGAAGAGATTGTTAAGGACACGTTAACTTTCAAGGTCGGCTGGATTGTGGAAATCGTTTCAATATGGACGATCAACGAGAATCTTCAGCCCCAAACCAGATTTGCGAAAGGAACTTGTGTAGGCGTTGCAATGGTCTTGAGAAATATTGCTATGACACATAAGAAGGCGACACTCACCCTTGTAGTCTATGATTGCGAGAATCAACCAATTGCCGACACCATGCTAGAGGATGTTGAAATAGAACCTGGTGAAACCTCCATACACGTCATTTGTAAATTGCAGATTCCAAAGTGGACTCTCTTAGGCTATTCAGTGGTATACGCTAACGCTTACACGGCTCCTCCACAACTCGGAGGCGTGTCCTACTGCCCAGAAGTATCGGCAGGATTTCTGATTACGTTGTGCGACGTGGCTGTAATTGGCGTTACGCCGTCGCTAACGAAGGTTTATGCTGGTGAAGTGGTAGACATCACGGTTATTGTCAGAAATGAGGGAAGGGAAACTGAAACTTTCAACGTCACCGTCTACGCCGACAAAAACGTGACCGTTATCGGAAACGAAATCATTATTGGAACACAAAGCGTCATCAACCTAGCCCCCCCCAACCAAAAAACTTTAACCTTTACTTGGAATACCACCGGCGTTACACCAGGCAACTACACAATATCCGCCCAAGCCAGCATAGTTCCAGCTGAAATCGACATAGCCGACAACACTTACATCGACGGCACTGTGAAAATAATAAAGCATCCCGTGGCCTACTTCACCTACACGCCTGACCGCCCAACCGTGGGCGAGACGGTCACTTTTAACGCTACACTTTCGACCCCTGACGGCGGAACCATCATCAGTTATGTGTGGAACTTTAGCGACGGTACACCCGTCGTTAGTGAAACGGATCCGATTACAACCCATACGTACACGGTGGCTGGGACATATAATGTAACCCTAACAGTCACAGACGATGATGGACTTAACGACACCTACACGGCTCCATTGACGATTCATTACCTCCATGACGTAGCTGTCATTGACGTTGCTCCATCTTTGCCAGAAGTTTATGTTGGCGAAACAGTCACCATCATGGTGGTCACCGAAAACCAGGGGACAGTAACCGAAACCTTCAACATTACTGTTTACTACGATGGAAGCATAATAGGAACACAGAATGTCATCGGCTTAGCTCCAAGTGGAAGCAAAACTCTAACTTTCAGTTGGGACACCTCGGGTGTACCTATTGGCGAATATGTAATAAAGGCTGAAGCCAGCGTGGTTCCCGAAGAAACAAACATCGACGACAATACGTATATTGACGGCACCGTGACGGTAAAGCCTGTGCGTGATGTAGCTGTTGTTGGCGTTACGCCGTCGATCACACAGGTCAATATTGGCCAAGTAGTCAACATTACGGTTACCGTCAGAAATGAGGGAACCCTTACCGAGGACTTTGAAGTTACCCTTTATTACGATGACACTGTCATTGGAACACAAACCGTGACTGGTTTGGGGTCGGGAGCCGAGGCAACCTTGAAATTCAGTTGGGACACGACAGATGTTGCTGAAGGCGAATACACAATAAATGCTGAAGCCAGCATGGTTCCCGGAGAAACAGACATCACGGACAACACATATGTTGATGGCACTGTCACCGTCAAGTCGCCTCCAGTGTACGTGTTCCCTAGAGAACTCGCCTTACTAGGGATTATAGTCGCAGCCGTTATTGTCCTTACTATCCTTGCAGTTCTCTTATATAGACGAAGGAGAAGAAAATAGGCTTTCATCAAGGCCCTTGCGATGTTACTCTTTCTTTTGATTAGTTGAAGTTAAAGAAAACAAAATGCATGAAAAAGCTGCAAAAGCTTTTATCACCAAAATGCATAGAAGATATTTCCGCAAACTTTATAACAGATTTTATAGTAAATCCTATTGCTGAGAAGAGAAGGGAGAAAATGAGAATATCGAAGAAAACGGGCTTAGTTGTAGCCATAACTCTTGCTCTAATGCTTCAGACCTTTCTGGTTATAACGCCCGAGGTTCACGCTTCAACGATAAGATATCCCATAGCTGATTCTTGGGTAGGCACCGACTATCCAACCGTGAACCATGGTCAGAATAAGACCCTGCATTGTAGATCCGACACGTCCCTATTATTGGGAAATATAACCAAAAGGAGTTATCTCAAATTTAATGTAACAGGTATAGATCCTAACACAATATATAATGCCACGCTCTATTTGTACTGCACCGCGAATAATGGAAGCGACACCATGGATGTGGATGCGCACCAGACTGGAGACGGTTGGATAGAGGGACCGGCTGTTGGCGATATAGACTGGACTAACGCGCCGGCAGTCGGCGCTTACATCACAACAACAGCAGTTGACGGAACAGGTAAGTGGTACGGCTGGGGCGGCGACGCCATGAAGAACTACATAGAGGCGGAGGCTGCTGGCGACGGAATCGTGAGCTTCGTGCTGAAACTCCCCAACGACACAGTATATGTACATCCGCCAATGTGGCATAGGGACTTCAGCAGCAAGGAAGGCGCTAACAGTCCTTACCTGAAAATTTTTGCGCATCCTGTGGCTTGCTTCACTGTCTCAAATTATCGTCCAAACACATTTGAAACAGTCATTTTCAACGCTTCATGCAGTTATGACCCAGACGGCGTCATTGTCAAGTACGAGTGGGACTGGGAAGGCGACGGCACCTACGATTACAATGCGGGCGCTAACTCAATCACGAGCTATGCCTACCCAGTGCATGGGCTTTACTATCCAAAACTAAGAGTCACCGATGATGAAGGCCTCACAGACGAAATAAATACAACAATCTTGGTCCGCGGACATCCCGTGGCCAACTTCACATGGACACCACCCAACCCAACAGTATACCAAACCGTTAACTTCGACGCATCAGCCTCAACTCCTGACGGTGGTTACATCGTCAACTACACTTGGAACTTCGGCGATGGCTCACTCCCCGTCACGGAAAATGATCCTTATACAACTCACATCTACACAAACCCTGGAACTTATAATGTGACACTAACCGTTAACGACAGTGAAGACAAATCTGACGGAGAGTCGAAGCTGATAACGATATTACCACCACCCGTAGGAGGTCACATGGTCCCCATATCAATAGTAGAAGAGTCTAGTTTGCCCGTGATTCCAATAGATCTCGTCTCTGCCCTTCTAGTTGCTATAGCTTTAACGACAATTTTAATCATATGCGAAAGAAAAAGAGCAACGAAAACTTGTCCGTAAATTAATGTCTAGGCGAAGATGCCACAGTCAATTTTTAAGTATGAACTGAGGCTTCGAACAAGCTAGGATTCAGACGTTCTCTTCCTCTTCCCTAGGGCTACTGCAACCAGTGTGACGATTATGAATAACGGCAAAACTATGGCCGCCGGAAACTCTGGGATGACCATGTAGACGTAGTATTGTCCGGCATTGTCGTCAACTTCGAAGTTTTCAGCGTTGTCATATGCAATGATCTTGTACGTTACGTTGGTTCTGGCTGTTAGTCCAGGGATTTCTCCTTGCCAAGTGTCTCCTGTTAATCTGCTCATGGACACGTTGGTCCAGGGTCCGCTGTTCGTTTTGTATGATATAGTTACATTGCGCACTCTGCTTTCTCCGTCGGTCACGATTACCGAAATCCTTACTTTCTGACCGTCGTTCGGGACTTCTGGTTCCTGTGAGACATTGCTTATGGATGGTTTAGTATTGTCCTGCAAGACATTTACCCACATCGTATCTGTATCTGATTTGCCGTCAAAGTCGGTGACTTTTAACGTCACAGTGAAGTTGCCGACGTTTTTGAATCTATACGTGGGGCGTACACCCGTTAAGGTCTTTGGCGTAACGTCTGTGAAGTTCCATACATAGCCTTTAATACCCACGTCATCATAGGATCCGCTGCCGTTGAAAGTCACGGTCATTCCCTGAAAGACTTCTTGATTTGGACCAGCGTCAGCAACTGGACGCGCCACATCTTGATATGGATTCATAAGTGGATAATGGTCTATTCCGAGATGGGGTAGTTTGGTGTCTCCAACGCCATCTCCATTTAGGTCCTCACCTGTGTAGTCGCTCCAGAAGTTACCCCTTTTAAGGGTTTCGTTATCCCATTTAGAATAGCCAAAATCCTGTACTTGATAGGTGTTGTTGATGAAGTTGTTATGGTAAAAGGTACTAGGTGTATTGGCGCTGGCGATCCGAGCACCAACGAAATTATATGTTATCGTGTTGCTACGAAGGGTATTATCGTCCCCTTCGGAAATGTGTATACCCGCATAGGAGTTGCTTGTTATCGTGTTGGCAACAATGTTACCTCTACTGGTTCCACGTAGTTCTAGCCCATTATTACCATTCTCTCTTATTGTGTTGTTGCTAATCATGCATCCAGCCCAATTGCCTAAAAAGAGGCCACAATCATATACAAGGTCTCCTCCATTTTGTATCGTGAAGCCAGTAATATTGACGTTGTTTGCCTTCACGCTAACAACAGTTCCTGCTCCATCTCCGTCAATAACGGTGGTGCTGCTGCCCGCCCCAACAAGCGTCAACGATTTATTCACAACCACATGCTCAGGGTAGGTGCCAGAAGCCACTTGGATAGTGTCTCCGGGATAAGCCGCGTTTATGGCAGCTTGAATCGTCAAATAGTCCTCAGGCACCCTCCTTATATCCGGAATTGCCGCAACAGGCACCACAACAACAAATAGCCCCACAAGCGTCGCCAATAACAAGAAAATCGAAAAAGAACCCGCCAAAAGGGTCATTTTGTGCATATAATTACAAGACTCAATTTGTTATTTAAGAATTGGTGTAGAATAGTTCTAGTTGTCTTACTCAGCTGATTTGAAATGGTATAACAGTGAACGCCATGGTCATAATGATTATCTTAATTAGATGCCAAACAAGATATTATAACAGGAACTTGAAGGCTCCATAACCCAGCGGAGAACAACCCCAGTATGAGCAGAAGAAGGAAACAAAGGAAAAGTAGGAAGAGACTAACCTACGGGGTTATCGCGGCTATCTTCATCCTCGCATGCTTCCTTGCCTATGTTTCTCTACACCAATCAAATCAAACACCACCCGATCAGACATCACAGCCTAAAGCAGCTATAATTGATCACTTGAGCTTTAAAGAAGAAACTAAAAACGAAACTTTCGTTGATGCATCTAGAAGGATTCTGGAGGAAGCTGGATTCTATGTAAAGTACTACCCAGGTGAAATTATCACCGTAGATTTCTATAAAAATCTTGCATGGCAGAATTACAGCTTAATAGTTCTCAGGGCGCATTCAGCAATAATAGGTAACGGCACCGAACTCGGCCTCTTCACCTCCGAAATTTTCGACAAAAGTAAGTATAACAGTACTTCAGCGCCCTATTTTTGGGACGTGTATCATAAGCGACTTGTAGAAGCCTATTTTAGTGAACAAGACCCTATTCACTACTTCGCAATAGCACCCGGGTTTGTAGAAGAATATGCAACATTTAAAAACGCCATAGTCATTATGATGGGCTGCGACGGACTGAAACATAACACAACAGCTGAGGCATTCATTAATAAAGGTGCCAAAGTTTGTATAGGCTGGGACGGACTTGTGAGTGCACCCCACACCGATCACGCAACCACATGCCTGCTTCAGCACTTAGCCCAAGGAAAAACAATAGAAATAGCAGTAAACGAAACAATGAACGAGGTAGGTCCAGACCAAGAATATAACAGTAGTCTGAAGTACCATCCCCCTTTTGCCGGAAGCTACACTATTCAACACACCCTTGGCATCTCCAACTTGGATACTGTAAAAGCAAACATAATTTTGGCGAAAGAAGAAAAGAAAGGAACCAGAACTGGCTGTAACAAGCTAGTTTGCGATGATGGCAATCTTTAAAAGTAGCAAAGATATTCTATCATTCTACAAAGTTGGTGAGAATTTGAAGAAAGATACCTGGTGGATGAGAAAAAGCATACCGCTTACACTTCTTGCACTGGTTCTTAGCATAGCCTTAACGTCCGTGGGAACGGCTTCCCCTATTTCTACAACCGCTCAGGCGAACCCCGTAACAACTGTTTACTTGGATCCACCAACAATCAACGGCACAGCAATTGGCGAAGAATTCAATGTCAGCATAATGATCCGCGATGCCAGCAACGTCTTCGCTTGGTATGCAGGCTTAACCTTCAACCCAGGCCTTCTAGAATGCACCAGCTTCTTTGAGGGCGAATTCCTCAGCGACGCAGCGGGCCCCTATGGGGCATACTTCATTCCAGGGATCATCAACAACACAATGGGAATGATACGGCCGCCCTCTGGCTGCACCCTCTTGGGAGAAGTACCCGGAGCGACCGGTGACGGGAGACTAGCCTACGCCACCTTCAAAGTCAAAGCACCAGGAGTCTCCGACATACATTTCAGTGATGTAAAGGTGCTCAACTATGACCTATTTTTGGTCCCGGTTAACATAATCGACATCTACACAGTCTTTGTAGAAACAACTCCTCATACGGTTGTCACGGTGAGCAATTTAACTGGTGCAGTACCATACGATGTTGCGCCAGAATATGTTTCAGGCTTCTATGGTCACGACAAAAACCTAACCCGCAAGGAGATCAGCTTCAACGTCGCCGGCCCCCACACGATCGCGCATGAGGGCGGTATACTTACAATATCTGGAAGCTTCTCCAATGTCACGATTCCGAAAGCGCTTTTGCCGCCTCCCGAGCACCCATATGTGTGGGCGGTCATAGTAAATGGTACAGCGCGCATTGTCGAAGCGCCGAGAGAGAATGCTACGCACACATCAATATACTTCACGTTCCCTCCTGGCATCAACGAGGTCCAAATCACCACACGATTTATGCCAAGTATCATTTCAATAGTTCTAAGTAAAGAATCCATTTCCTTGGGAGAGAGTGTAACTATAAGTGGAACCGTTACCGGAGCGGACGATACGGTGCGCGCAAACGTCACCGTAACGATTCAAAACAAAACCCGCGGCGCCACGGAGTGGGGTATGCTCGCGACAGTTAAAACCGACCAGAACGGCGAATACACCTACGAATGGGAGCCTGGAAAAATTGGAACCTACGAAGTCATGTCCAGCTGGGAAGGCGACTTTGAAACCCTCCCAGCCGACAGCGAAGTGTTGACCCTAACAGTGAAAGGAGCGCCAGGCATCCCTCTAGAGATCGTGGCAGTCGTTGTGGTTGCAATAATAATCATAGTAGCAATTGTTGTCTACTTCGTTAAGATCAGAAAACCTAAATCAGAATAGCAGCTAAAGGATCTGTCTCAAACGCCCCCTTTCTCTCAAGGCCACATTAGGCGGAAGCAAGATTTAGGATGTAACGGTGAGACGTCGAATCTGCCCTGTAAAAGCGTTCAATAATCTGCTTTCCAGCTTCTCTATTAGAGTTTTACCATGATGGCAAATCTTTAAAAAGAAGCAAGGAACATTCTACCATACTACAAAGTTGGTGAGAACTTGAAGAAGAGTATCTTGTTAATTGGAAAAATCCTACTGCCGACGTTTCTTGTATTGGTTTTCAGCATAGTCGCACTATTGCCCATTCCTGTAGTCACACGAGCGGATCCTACGACAACTGTTTACTTGGATTCACCAACAATCAACGGCACAGCGATAGGAGTTAACAACACTGTCACGGTAAACTTAATGATCCGAGACGCCGTCAACGTTAGCCGTTGGCAGGCAGGCATGATCTTCAACTCTACCCTTTTAAACTGCACAGGCTTCAAGGAGGGCGATTTCCTAAAGAAGGCAGGGTCAACCCTATGGCAAAGGGGGACCATTAACAACACGGCGGGAGTTATAACCGCCCATGCATGCTTCCTTACGGGAGAACAAGTGGCGAGCGGCGATGGAATACTAGCCTATCTCACCTTTAAAGTCAAAGCAGCCGGAGTCTCCAACATACATCTTCGTGACGTAAAAGTGGGTAGGGGGTTGGTTACCCTCCCAGTTAACATAATCGACGTTTACACAGTCGTCTTAGACGCAACCGCCCACACTGTTGTCATAGTCAGTAATTCAACAGGCCTGGATGGATGGTACCACTCAGGCTTCTACGCCCACGCCTACAACCCAACCCTCAAAGAACTGAGCTTCAATGTCACAGGCACGCACCCAGGCTTCTCCAACGTTACGATTCCGAAAGCGCTTTTGCCGTCTCCCGAGCCGCCAATCGAATGGAAAGTCGTAATAGATGGTGATTTTGTCGACAGAACCGTAACAGAAAACAGCACCCACACATCCATTTACTTCACGTACAGCCTCGGCATCCACAAGGTTCAAATCACCACGCGCATGAGTAGCATCATCTCAATTGCTCTCAGTTCAACTTCCATTATTTTGGGATCGAACGTAACCATAAGTGGAAACATCACTAGAGAAGACTATACGGGACGACCATACGTCACAGTAACCATTCAATCTAGACCAATCGGCGCTGCAACTTGGTATACGGTCGATACAGTAGAAACCGACTCGAACAGCGACTATACCTACACTTGGACGCCTGAAACAGGTGGAACCCACGAGGTTATGGCCAGCTGGGATGGTGACGAGGAGACCTTTAGCGCCAAAAGCGATATGCTAGCCCTGATGGTACTTTACGTTTTTGAACCTCTGCCTGACGTCTATGTAGTTATAGAAACCAACTCCACAGTTGCAGAATTCAATTCAATACCTAGACTCAATTTTAGCCAACCATTAAGACAGATAAGCTTCAACGTTACCAGTCCCTACGGCACTATAAGCTACTCCAACGTCACTATTCCAAAGACGCTTCTTAATGTAACTAACTTGGATGAGTGGCGGGTCGTGATGAATGGTACGTTGCTCGGCGCTGGAGAGAGGATTGTAACAGAGAATACCACTCATACGTCCATATACTTCACGTACAGCAAAGGCTTCAACATTATAGAGATCACTACCCGTATGAGTAGCACCATCTCGTTGGCTCTCAGTGCAGACTCCATTGATTTAGGGGAGAACGTAACCATAAGTGGAAGCGTTATCGCAGGAGATCAAACTGTACGGCCAAACGTTAACGTAACGATTTCATATAGACTGAGATATGCCGTAACTTGGGACACACTAGATACTGTTGAAACCGACCTTGACGGTAACTACACCCACGTTTGGACGCCTGAGGCAGCTGGAATCTATGAGGTTATGGCCAGCTGGGAGGGTGATGAGGAGACCCTTGGCGCCAAAAGCGGCGTACAAACCCTTACAGTCATGGAGAGTAGCACCATTTCAATTGCTCTCAGTTCAACAAACATTACTTTCGGATCAAATGTAATCATAAGCGGAGAAATCGATCCCCTGAAGCCGAACATGCCAGTAACCATTCAATACAGACTGATCGGTGAAGCGTTTTGGACTGCTGCCGGGCAAAATCAAACTGACCAAGACAGCAGATACACCTTTAAATGGACGCCTACTACGCCTGGAACCTACGAGGTAAGGGCAATGTGGTTAGGCGACGACATCACCTATGGCGCCACAAGCAGCGTGTTAACCCTTGCAGCAAAATGGACTAGCACCATTTCAATTGCCCTTAGTTCACCAGAAATCACCCGAGGAAAAAGTGTAACCATAAATGGAAACATCACTGCAGCAGATAACACCGCACGGGAAAATGTCACCGTGGCCCTTCTATACAAACCGAGCGGTGAAGAATGGATTTCGCTTGCCAATGTAACAACCGACGCAAACGGCAACTATACCTATTCATGGAAGCCTGAAGCAGCTGGAACCTACGAAGTCATGGCCAGCTGGGAGGGCGACGACGCCACTTTTGGCAATGAAAGCGCCGCGTTGCCACTGACAGTAAAAGAGGCACCAGTTGGCATCCCCTTAGAGATCGTGGCAGTCGTTGTGGTTGCAATAATCGTAATAGCAGCAATAGTGGTCTACTTCGTTAAGTTTAGAAAGCCCTAACCATAATAGCAACTGAGGAAAGTCTCAAACTTCCCTTTTTCCTATGCTCATGTTACTAGAAACATGTTCTTCATTGATTGTGTAAGAAAATTATTTCTGTTCCTTGAAGTGGGGAACAACCTTTTCCGTGTAGATGCGAAGGGTTTCCTTCATGATTTTTAATTGAACAAACATGGCTACAATGAAATGTTTAACTCCCGCCTTCAAATATTTTTCAATTCCTTCTATGCAGTCGTCAGGGGATCCGTACACGAAGAATTCGTCTATGGCTTCGGGGGGCACAGCCTCCATGGTGTGCTCAAGGAGCTTAGCGACGTTCTCTTGGTTAGAAATGAATCGATGTAACTGAAATTCTTCTGGTATGGAGCCTTTCAATTTCAAGTGTTGAGCAGACTTGGACAATGTGGCTATGGTCATCCTTCCCGGCAACTCGATTATTTCTCTAGCCGTGTCATAATCCTCAGCTACGACAGCATAGGTGAAAAGAGCTGGCTCGATAGAGTCAGCGTCTCTTCCATACTCCTTAGTCCATCCCAATATTTTTCTAAGATTTTCCTTATACGTGTCTGGAGTAAGTGGAGGTGCCATAGGTATCCATCCATCCGCGATTTCAGCGGTTATCTTCATGGTTCTCGGCGAGTTTCCGGCAATCCATATGGGCGGGTGAGGTTTCTGGATGGGTTTCGGCTCTACCAAAGCATTTTTGATATGATAAATTTTTCCCTCAAAGTTTACGATAGGCTGAGTCCAACATTCCTTAATCGCCTTGACAGTCTCATACATTTTAGAAACGGGTCTATCCCATTTAATACCATAAGGGTCCAGATTCATGGCTTCTCCAGCTCCTATTCCCAGAATAGCTCTGCCATTAGACAAATGGTCAAGGGTCGTGACGGTTTGAGCCAAAACAGCTGGGTGTTTTCTATGGGGATCCGTTACGCAGGATCCCAGCTTTACTCGTTTGGTTTTAACGGCTAACGCGCTTAAGATGTTCCAAGCGTCGAGGAAGTCGAACCTTCTAACAGCAATTCCAACGAGGTGGTCAGCCATAAAAACCGAGTCAAACCCTTTTTCTTCAAGATAAAGAGCTATGTCAAATATCAAATCGGGCGTGTGGGGAGGAAGTTGATAACCAAACTTTACGTCTTCAAACATCATTTTCACCCAGCTGACTTCGCAAATAAATTTACTACACCACTATAAGAATAACTCGATACGCTCTGAAATTAGAAAAATTTTTCCTAGTGAACTTTTATAATTCAAAACTCATTTTTCCGCGTTTTTCTCGATCAGTTTGTCTCGCCAGTCTTTGAAGTAATAGACTTTTGTGCAAAAATACGTTTTTATTGACCTAACCCCTTCCACTGCTTTTATGGCATTTTCATTCGTGTGGATGTCGCTGAATCGTTTTCCGAAGAATATGAGCAATACGGTTGGTGAGTTGACCATGACGAAACGGTTGAAAAGATTCTTGACGCTGCTTGTGATCGATCCTACGACTCTGTCCCGGGGAAATCTCGCGTCGTACTCTACATTGACTCCGTAAACTATGGTACCTCTAGATGCCATTGGGTCAAGGGCTATCGTATGATGGATCACTCCGCCGTCCTGAAGTTTTTTCAGTCTTCTGTTCACGGTTCTTGTTGAGACACCGCATTCTTTGGCAATTTCGCTTGGTCTCTTTCTGCTGTTGAATCTAATAGATTTAATGATTTCCCAATCCAATGGTGAAATATCGATTTTTTTATGGAGGTGTTGCGACGAGTAGATGAGTGTATTAATTTCTATGATCTCTTTTATCCTGCTCATTTGTTGTATCGTGTTATCGAGATCGGTTGAGTTAAAAAAGTCCATGGCTATTAATATCAAATTTTCTGTGGTGGGCATGATGAAACTTACTTTATCAATTTTGCCAAGTTCCTCAATAATCTTTTCCTGAAATTCACCGCCATGCAGTTGTGCGCTTAGCCAGCAGTGGGTAGCGTTGAAAAAAGTTGCGCTGAGGTGGGTTTCGAATCCAAGCAAAACCCCTTCTTCCATGAGGTTCCTTATCCTGTTCTTAACAGTGTTTGTGGTAACCTGAAGCTTTCTTGCTATGCTGTGATCCGATCTTCGACTATTCGTCGTCAACATCTTTAGGATGGAAATGTCGAGATCGTCCAAATCATCCACTACTTACTAGTTGGGACAAAAAACCCTAAAAAGGTTGTCCCTTTTTTCTTCACATTTTTCTTCACTGCTTATAAAGAAGAGCTGACAACCTTTAGCCGAATACGGTGATATTATTATGGAGTTGTTAGACGCGATAAAAACTAGAAGAAGCATCAGAGAATTCACGGGCAAGCGAATCCCAGACGAGGACATAGAAAAAATTTTAGACGCAGCTAGATACGCACCTTCACCAGAAAACCTGCAGATGTGGCGATACATCGTCATCAGAGACGATCAAGAAACCAAGAATTTCATCGCAGAAGTGTGCAGGGAAGGGGCACGCGGAGTTTTCGGAGCCCAACCCTACGAGATGACGCAAGGGAGAATCTGGTACATTCCCGACAACATAAGACCAAGAGAATTCGAAGACCTAAGAGATGGAAGCCTGTTCACCTATCCAAAAGACGCTGACACCCTCATAATAGGCTGCGCTTCAGAATCCTTCACCGACGCCTACCAGTTGTATCCACTGCATCTTATGGGCTCAGTCTGCGTAGCCATGGGCATGCTCCAGATGTGGCTGGTTGCCCACTCCATGGGATACGGCGTAGGATGGATGGCTCTGGCAACCACAGACCCTAGGCACGCTGAACTTGTCTGCGAAAAACTTGGAATCCCAAGGAGCTGGGTTCCCATTGGAATCCTATGCATCGGAATTCCAAAAGAGAAGAGAATGCTTGGACCGTCAAGGTTTCCTCTGGAAGGCGTAATGTACAGCGAGAGGTGGGGAAACCCCTACAAGAGGCTGGCGTTCAGGAAGGAGGGAAAATGACGATGAACATAGAATTGAAACCGGAGGTCAACAAAAAATTGGATGCGATAGCCAGAGAATGCGATCTTCCCTTGGAAAAAGCGTGCGAAATCATTCTTTCCGAGTTCGCCAAGGTAGAGGGGGGACGCATTTACGTTGGAAGGTGGAAGGAAGAAGAAGGCCTAAGATTCGTCGTTCAGTGGCCCTTCTTCACCGGAATCGCCAAGTTGAAGGGAGAAGAACTGGCTAAAATTGGGGTTAAGGTGAGGTGAAAACCGTGTCAGCAAAGTATAGGAAGGCTCCGAGTGGAGAGTGGCTAGGCTATCCCACGCTCAGCCAAGACGACATCGAACACGAGACCTTGAAGATCGCCAAACACTTCGCGCAGTCTCTAGTGCAGAACAGAAAAGGCAGAGTCTATTTACTGATGGACAACGACTTCTACCAAAAATTCCTCGGCGCAGTGAAGAAGAAATTCGGCGACATCTCAGCGTCCAACGTTGAAAGGGCAGCCTTAGAAGCTGTGAAGGCTTGGATAGAGGAGGCTGGATCCAAATGAGCAGCTTGAATCCAAAGAAACTCTTCGAGGAAATCGCTGAAAAAGCGAATAGCAGCAGCGAAGGGAAACGGATCATGAAGGAATGGGTTGGACCTTACGACGGCAAGATCATCCAGTTCGAAACTGATACCGAGAAGTTCTATTTGGTGGTCACGGATGGAAGAATGAAGGTTCACGATGGAGAATATCCCAGTCCGGACCTAACCTTCAGAGGCTCCTCACAGGTGATCTCAGAAGTTTTCACGGGCAAAAGAAGCGTGGGAGACGCCATGAAAAGCTGGGACCTCCTTCTGATGGGAGCTGGACACGAAGGATTTATACTTGGGAGGCTCATTACCACCGTTTTTCTGGAGGCTTGAAAGGGAATGGAAAATCTTTTTATATCCAGCAGACACATTAACCAGACAATCTATAAAGAGGGATAAAATTTGAGCTTTGGAACCATAATTCTTGAGAAAATAGGGAATGTTGCCAAAATTACTCTTAATCGACCTGACCGTTTGAACGCTATAAACACTGCTTTGAGATGGGATCTGTATAACGCACTTGAAGACGTGCGAAAGGACAACAACATAGGGGCTGTCATAATAACCGGGGCACCTAGGATCAAAGAAAAGGAGATAAGATACACTTTCTCAGTGGGCTGGGACATGACCGAGGCTACCACTGGAGGTCCAGGAGAAGGTCCACCGGTGGACCTAATGGAGTATATCCAAGATTTCGGGAAACCTGTAATCGCTATGGTGAATGGCTTTGCCCTGGGCGGCGGGAACGAACTGGCAATGGTATGCGACTTCATATTCGCCTCAGAAAATTCTGAGTTTGGACAACCGGAAATAGACAGGGGCTTTATACCCGGTTGGGGAGGAACGCAACGGCTACCCAGACGAGTAGGACTGAGCCAAGCAAAGAGGATAATCCTTACAGGTGATAGAATAAGCGCAAAGGAAGCAGAACGGATAGGTCTGGCAGACGTTGTTGTGCCAATGGATAAACTGGAAGAGACTACAGTGGAATTTGCCAAGAAACTTGCAAGTAAGGCTCCCTTGGCGATTAAGCGTATCAAGGAAGTAATGAACAAGGGGATAGATACCGACCTGAAATCAGGATTAAAACTTGAGTTGGAAGCACGGGACTTCCTCGTCGCTACAGAGGACTTCCAAGAAGGCATTGTGTCCTTCTTTGAGAAAAGACCACCTAAGTGGAAAGGGAAATAGGCAGAAATCATCTTCCTTTTTCTTTTTAAAAATTGTTAGAGAAAAATGGTGTAGGCGTTTAAAGCCTTACAGTTTTACATCTAGCCACGGATAGAGTTCCTTAAGCTTTTTCATAGCTTCGTCTACTTTTTCTTTGGGATACTCGTAGGGAGGTAGCTTGCCGCTGTTGTAGTCCTCATAGGCTTGCATGTCAAAGTAGCCGTGTCCACAAAGCAAGAATAGTATGGTTTTCTTTTCACCAGTTTTCTTGCATTCAAGGGCCATGTCAACTACGGCCTTTATAGCGTGGGCAGGTTCAGGAGCAGGTAATATGCCTTCCGTATTGGCGAATAGGGTTGCTGCTTCAAAGACTTCAACTTGATTGTAAGCCTTGGTCTTTACAGTTCCTTCCTTGCTTAACAGGCAGAGTGTTGGAGCCTTTCCATGGTAGCGCAGTCCGCCGGCATGGATTGGTGGAGGTATGAACATGTGACCAAGCGTATACATTTTAACCAAGGGAATTATTCGGGCAGTGTCTCCGTGGTCGTAAGTGTAGTATCCCTTTGTTATGGATGGACAGGCTGTAGGTTCCACGGCCATAAACTCAGGGTCATTAGGAGCTTTGCCAGAAACCATGTCGTAGTAGAAGGGCCAGTACAAGCCTGAGTAGCTACTTCCTCCACCTATGCATCCTATGATTGCGTCTGGGTAGTCGTCTACCGATTCCAGTTGCTTCTGAGTTTCCAAGCCAACAACGGTTTGATGGAGGAGGACATGGTTGACGACGCTTCCAATAGTGTATCTCGCCTCATCCTGATGAGTGAGGGCATCCTCCACGGCTTCGCTTATGGCTATTCCGAGGCTTCCTGGATTGTTGGGGTCTTCTTCCAAAAACTTCTTGCCACATTTTGTTCTTTCGCTTGGGCTTGCGTAGACTTCGCCACCCCAGGTTTCCATCATAACTCTTCTGTAAGGTTTCTGGTTATAACTCGCCTTCACCATGTAAACCGTTGATTTCAGTCCGAACAACATGCAACCGAACACTAGGGCAGAGCCCCATTGACCTGCGCCCGTTTCTGTTGTTAGCCTTTTCATGCCGTCCTTTTTGGCGTAGTAGGCTTGGGCAACAGCCGTATTGGGTTTGTGGCTTCCTGGAGGGCTTACGCCTTCGTATTTGTAGTAGATTTTGGCTGGAGTTTTCAGCGCTTTCTCGAGGTTGGTTGCTCTGTAGAGGGGTGTTGGTCTCCACAGGCGGTATATTTCCCGCACTTCTTTGGGTATGTCTATCCAGCGTTCTTCGCTGTACTCCTGTTTCAGGCATTCGCTTGGAAACAAGATTGGGGGTAGTTTTACGGGTTCCTTTGTTTGGGGGTGTATCATTGGCGGTAGTGGTTTTGGTAGGTCTGGCAGAATGTTGTACCATTGTTTGGGTATTTCTTCTTCGTCTAGCATTATTTTTCTGGACGCCATATAGTTTCGCTCCGTTTCTAGTTTTTAGGGGTAAGCTTTATACCTCAAAGCACATATATAAGCTTTATCGAACAAATTTCTACCTTAAGGCGACAGCCATGCGGAGTCAAATTGAAAAATACTTCAAAGACTTGCCAGCACAACTGAAGGTTGCGAGGCTACTCTTTGAAAGGGGCTTCCAAGTCAGGGAAGACGGCCAAGTTGTAAGCGGCGGAATAGAGATAGCCCACACCCAAATAGCCAAGGAAGCCGGAGTTGAGCGCAGGGCCGTTGACAGCACCGTTCACACGATACTTTCAAAACCCGAGCTGAAAAGAATCTACATGAACCTTAGACAGGTGTGCTCGCTGCAGGAAGTTGCTCGCGAATTTAACTTAGGCGTAATTGTTTTTGTTCCCGAAGACGCTAGCCAAACGGGTATCATAGCCAACGTTACGAGAAAGGTGTCAGAAAGAGGACTCAGCATAAGACAGGCTCTAGCAGAAGATCCCGGCATAAGCGCTCAGCCCAAACTAACCCTAATCATCGAGGGAGAGATCCCTCCAGAACTGATCAGCGAGATAAGGAAACTGCCGGGAACCAGAAGTGTCACAGTGTACTAGAAGGTTTAATCTGGAAAGTTGCGTGAAGGCGGGTATTCGTGTCGCGCTAAGGTGTTGGTAGGGCAAATAATAAAATTGTTTGAGGATTACATGGTATCATGCTAGTGGTTGCGGATGCTTCTGTTCTTATTCATCTCTCTAGAATTGGACGTTTCCAGTTGATTAAGTCGTTGTATGGCAGTGCTGTGATCTCTTCAGGAGTATATCAGGAGGTTGTTGAGAAGGGTTGGGGGTTACCTGGCTCTTTGGAAACTGAAAAAGCTGTTAATGAAGGTTGGATTAAGGTTATGAGCGTGATGAATAAAAAGAAAGTTAGGGAATTAGCTAGGGAATTTGGGATTCAAATCGCTAATGCAGAGACTATTCGGTTGGCTCTGGAAGTAAGGCCAGATTTTGTTTTGGCAGACGAAGAAGAGATTAGACGACTGGCTGAGGAAGAGGGTGGCTTCAAAATTCGCGGCTGTCTTGGAATATTGATTGATGGGGCGCGGAAGGGGCTCCTCTCAGTTTCAGAGGCGAGAAGCGGAGCTAAAAGGCTTAGGGCTTCGGGTTACAGAATCAGCAGAGAAATATTAAAGAACTTCTATGCCCTCCTAAAAAGGTTAGAGGAAAGAAGCTGAAGTGACGAAAGCCACAGCTATTCCAAAACGGATCCGAGAGAAATTCGTAGATGAAATTCTAGACATGTATGCTTCCGGCGAAATCTCAGCTGGAAAAGCCTCAGAAATGCTGGGCATTCCCAGAGCTACGTTCTACCAGTTGCTGGCTGAGAAGCGAACCCCGTTGCCTAAGAAACTTGAAGAGAGCATCCAACGAGAATTAAAAAGCTTAACCTAAACGTTCTAAGCTCCGTATTTAGGGAAAGCTTCGGAGCTTCACCTCTTTTGCAGCTGCCTCCTCCATAACCTTCCCTTCAAGTTCTTCCAGTCTACACTTACAATTGGAAACGTCAGCTATGACAATCCACTCTGCTGATTCACCTCTCCGTAGGGTTCTGGATTCACTGGACAACAAGTCAACTCCCTCCCTCGCCAGCACAGCCGCAGCCTTCGCAAGGGCGCCAGTAACATCCGCAAAGGTTATGCGAAATTCAACCAGCCGAGCTTCTGGGTCGGCAAAGGGAACAATCCTAACCTCTTTCCTGTCCACATCAGCGATTAGTATAACGTACATGCCCTCGGAAAGTCTTACAGCGTCGCGAATAGAGGCTGGCATAGTTACCCTTCCCCTAGAATCTATTCGCACTATCTCGGACATTCGCATGGGTCCAACCTCACTCAATTGTTTCCAGAAACCTTTATATAAGCATGTGCACAATGTGGGTTTCAACCCATAAATTGCCCACGGAGGTCAAGCAGTGAACTGGAGGAATGATGTTCACCAAGCTACACACGCCGAAAGGAACAAGAGACTACCTCCCATCAGAAGTTGAACATTATCGCTACATCGAAGATAGGCTAAGAGAAAATTTTAAACTCTGGGGCTATCAGGAAATTCGTTCTCCCACCATCGAATTTGTCGAAGCATTGTCCACAGGCGTAGGATCCGAACTAGTCGACAGCATGTTCAAATTTCAAGATTTCGACGGAAAAATCGTGGCCCTAAGACCCGAAATGACGGCGCCGGTTGCCAGAATCATAACAACCAGAATGCCCTCCACCCCAGAGCCGATTCGACTGTTCTATGTATGCAACGTTTTCAGGTACAGCCAATCCTACGTTGAAAGAGGAAGAGAATTCTGGCAGGCTGGAGTCGAGCTAGTAGGCTGTAACACCCCGGAAGCCGACGGAGAAATACTAGCCCTCCTAACCTCATCCTTGGAAAAAATCGGCTTAAAGGAAGTGCGAGTTGACGTCGGACACGCCAGCCTCCTCAAAGACATAATCAAAGCCACAGGCTTAGACGAAGAAAAGAAAGGCATTCTTCAAAAACTCCTAGGATACAGAGACGAAGCACGCCTAGAAAAATTCATGGATCAAAACAACCTTCCTTCCAACCTAAGAGAAGCCTTTCTAAAACTTTCGTCCTGCAGACGACTAGACGAAATTTCATCTGTTTCGCTTGGCTCATCAAAGTACGGAAAGACAGAAGATCACCTGAGAAACCTCTTGGAAGTCAGGAATGTCCTAGCCGAATACGGCATTGAAAACCTTGTCTTTTTCGACTTCTCTTTGACAAGAAAAATCGAATACTACACCGGAATCGTTTTTGAGGCTTCTGTTCCAAATCTTGGTTTACCCCTTGGAGGAGGAGGACGATACGACAACTTTATCGAAAAGTTTGGAAAACTCAAAATTCCAGCAATAGGCTTCGCTCTGGAGATAGAAAAGTGCCTGCAAGCTCTGGAGGCTCAAGGTTTCCAACCGCAAAAAAGGGAAAAAATCAGGATTCTGGTGGCGTCTAAATTCAGGGATGCCGCGGTAAAGGCTGTTAGCGCCCTTCATAATGCCGGAGTTGTCGCTATCTTAGATGTGGCAAGAAGCGACGAAGAGAAGATTGTGAAATATGCAGAGCTTGTTGGAATAGACTACGTGATTTTCGTGGGTTCAACTGTTGAAAAGCCTGTGACCGTATATGATACACGGTCAAGCGTAAAGAAGAGCGTAAGGATTGAAACTTTTCTTCAAAGTTTAGGAGGTTCATCTTAGCATGAAAAGAAAGATGCGCATAGCAATACCGAGCAAGGGTAGACTCAAGCAACCCTCCATCCAAGCGCTTCAACATGCGGGCATAAACATACTTGAAGAGGAAAGAGTCTACGTTTCCAAGACTTCTGACCCCAGATTCGAGGCAATCTTCGTCAGGGCCTTCGACGTGCCTCTATACGTGCAGTACGGCGCCGTGGACTTAGGCATAACCGGTCACGACCTCATTCTTGAAAGAGAAGCCGACGTACATGAATTGCTGGATTTAGGTTTTGGAAAGTGCCAAATCGTCGTTGCGGTTCCAGAAAATTCAACAATTCGCTTCGTCAAAGACATCTCAACAGTGGCGAAAGTTGCGACGGAGTATCCAAACCTCAGCAGGAAATACTTTGAAGGTCTAGGGAAGCAGGTGGAAATTCTAAGGGTTCACGGAACAGCCGAACTAGCCCCAAAGCTGGGTTTAGCCGAAATAATCGTAGATGTTTCATCGACAGGCGAAACCTTACGGAAAAACAACCTCAAAGTAATCGCCACCGTTCTTGATTCAACCTGCAGACTGGCATGCAACAAAATTTCCTTCAGAACTTTCGAGGGCGAAATTAAAGAACTTCTCGGTAGACTAAGGCAGGGAGGGTTGGAATAAAATGAGGATTCTGACCAGCCAAGAATTCAAAGAGAAAATCCTAGATCAGGTCTTGAACCGAGGAAAAGCGGATTTGTCCTCGATTTCTTCGTCGGTTAAGAAAATAATAATGGCTGTCAGGGAAAACGGCGACGAAGCCCTTTTACGTTATACCGAAAAATTCGACAACGTACGTCTCACCAAGTCAAAACTGAAGGTCACCGAGAAGGAAATTGAAGAATCATACGAAAAGCTTGAAACCGACCAGATCGACGCCTTAAAAAAAGCCGCGTTGAACATCACCCGCTTCCACGAAACGCAGATCAAAAAAGCTTGGTCCGTGGAGACCGCAAAAGGAGTAACAGTCGGACAGGTAACCCGACCACTAGCGTCTGTTGGCGTTTACGCTCCTGGAAGAGAAGCGCCTTACCCATCTTCAATGCTGATGTGCGCCATCCCAGCTAGGGTTGCTGGAGTCAAGAAAATTGTTGTTTGTTCTCCGCCGAGAAAAAACGGGGACATTAATCCATCTCTTTTGGTGGCAGCTGACATTGCAGGCGCAACTGAAGTATATAGGGTTGGGGGAGCACAAGCGGTAGCGGCTATGGCTTATGGCACAGGAACCGTGCCCAAAGTAGACAAGATTGTGGGTCCGGGAAACGTTTTTGTGACAGCCGCAAAACTGGAGGTAAGCAAAGATGTGGCCATAGACATTCCAGCAGGGCCAAGCGAAGTCCTAATCATAGCAGACGAGACAGCTAATGCCTCCTTCGTTGCCTCAGACCTTCTTGCCCAAGCGGAACACGATCCACGAGCATGGGCAATTCTACTGGCTACATCCAAGGATTTGGCACTTGCAGTTGAGGAAGGGGTGTTTAAGCAGCTGGAATCATTTGCCAGAAAAGAGACTGTGAAATCCTCTATGCAAACAGGAGGCTTAATAGTGCTCGTCAAAAATATTGAGGAAGCAGTAGACTACGCCAACCTGATAGCTCCAGAACACCTCCAAATTTTGACAAAGGCTCCTCACAAAGTCTTCGTCAAGATTCAAAATGCTGGAGCCGTTTTCTTGGGCCAATATTCACCAGTTGCCTTCGGAGACTACTCAGCTGGATTAAATCATGTGCTTCCAACAGGGGGTTACGCAAAATTTTATTCGGGTCTCTCGACGAGGGATTTCGTCAAAACAATCAATTTCCTAGAGTGCAACAAAGAGGGCTACCTAAGCCTAGAGAGGATAACCGTCACGCTCGCAAAACTGGAGGGTTTCAATGGGCACGCTAGATCGGTTTCCGTTAGGGGTGAACAAAAGTGAAAATTGAGGAACTGGTACGCAAGGAAATTCTTGGTCTCTCCCTTTATGAAGTGGAGGACATTCTTCAGCGGAAACCTGATGAGAAAGTCACAAAACTTGATTTGAACGAGAACTTGGCTGTGGCGAGGGATGTCGTTGGAAAACTTCTCCTCGAAGTTTGTCAAAACGTTGATGTCCGTTTATATCCTCCACTTTACGGTGCCATGGCCGTCAAAGCCATTTCAGAGTTTTTTGGTTTCAGCGAATCTGAAATCCTTGTTGGAAACGGTGCAGACGGCGTTTCGGATTCGCTTATGAAGGTCTTCGTGGAGAAGGGGTCGAAGATCTTAGTGGTTGAGCCAACTTTTCCCATGTATGGTTACTACACGCAGTTGTATGGAGGCAAAAAAGTTACGGCGCTGCTTAAACCAAGCTTTGAATTGGACGCCGATGAAATACTTAAAAAATGCGACAAGCAAACCTCTCTGCTTATTATTTGTTCTCCGAACAATCCAACTGGCAACCAGTTCAAAGAAGAAGGTATAGAAAAAATCTTGCAGGAGTTTAACGGCGTCGTCGTTGTAGATGAAGCATACGCTGACTTCGCCAAATACACGGTTATAGAGTGGACAAAGAATTTTGATAATCTTGTTGTTTTAAGAACCTTTTCAAAAGCCTTTGGTTTAGCCGGAATTCGCGCTGGTTTCCTTGTCTCAAACAAGTCAATTGTCGAGTATGTTAAGCGGGTTATGCCTCCCTTTGACGTAAACATCGTGACTCAACGTCTCATCGTTCTGGCCTTGCAGAACTGGAGCTATTTCCAGCAGCGAATCAAATACATTATAGAGCAACGCGAGTGGTTGAGAAACGCCTTAGCCAAAATTGATGGCATAATTCCCTACCCATCAGACGCAAACTTCATCCTCTTCAAAGTAACCAAGGATAACCTTTACTCCTCAACCGTTAAGGAAAAACTGGAAAGCAGAGGCGTCTTAGTGAAGGATAGAGGAAATCTCCCGCTTTTGGAGAATTGTATACGTGTAACTGTTGGAACACGCAACATGAACGAAACCTTCATTTCAGCCTTGAAAGACGCCTTGGAGGAACCGTGAATGCCCTACCAATGCTTAGATAAGGAGAGGAGAATATACTTCAGGAAAGACTCTGCAAAAGCCCTTAGTGACATCACCAAAGTCATCTTCGACTTTGACGGCGTTCTGGTTTACACTTCGGAATCGTACCGTCAAGCCATAAGAAGGGTTGTAGACTACTATTTCCTCGAAATTCTCGGCCTTGAAGGAGAAAAGGGAAAGCTTGTCACGCTAGGAGACGTTCAAAGATTCAAGGACACAGGACTATACAACAACGATTGGAACCTCACATACGCCATCATCACGTACTACCTAGCCATCCTAACGAGAAAACTACAACAGAGACGCATCCTCCAAGACTTCACAAAACGATTCAGCAACATTCAGTTCTCAGAGGTGGGCAGTTTCCTCCAAACCTTAGGAGAAATCGGCGACTTTATTAGAGGCTATGGACTAAACGCAACCGAACTTGTCGACATGAAAAATGATGGCACCGCAGGCATAGAATCGTTGTTGACACATGTCAGGCTGGAAAATCAAAGTTCTCTCGAAGTTGCTCTAAAGCCTATCCTCCCGCAGGCTGGAGGCAAACAACTAACTCTCATTAGAAAACTGGTTCCATACAATCTTGAGAAGCCCGACCTGCTAAAGCGTCTATTTGAGGAACTATATTTGGGTGCGGAGCTCTTCACCAAATTTTACGACGTTCCATCCATCTTCAAGTTTGACGAGAGTTTTCTGGAAAAAGAGAATTTTATTCCCACAAAAAAGACGCTTGACGCGCTCCGTTTAAGATTTGGGAAGTTTGCGATATATTCTGAAAAGCCTAGAGATCAAGGACTGTACCTCCTAGAGAAGAACAATTTTAAAGAATACTTTAACGAAAATGGGTGCATCTTCCAAGAAGACCTACTCGAATCTGAGAACATTCCTTGCGGGGCGGGCAACAGCCTACAACTTGGCAAGCCAAACCCAACTTTTTTCATTGAAATAGTAGAGAAACTTGCTGGAGAAGCCAGAAGGGTGGCTTATGTTGGGGACGATATAGCAGACGCATTGTTGGTTGAAAATGCTCATTCGCAGGGCTTATCTAACATATTGTTTTTCGGCGTTTTGTGTTCGTCTCATTATTCCAACCAGCTTTTTTCCCAATTTATGGAGCACGGTGCTGACGCTGTTATGACGGACGTGAATGACATTCCACACCTTTACGCTAGTCTAGGAGGAAATATTGAATGAGAAAAGCGAAAGTTGAAAGAAAAACAGCTGAGGTCGACATAACCGTAAAGCTGAACATTGACGGGGAAGGAAAAGGGGAAGTAGAAACTGGCTTCAAGTTTTTGGACCACCTTCTCATAACCTTGGCGAAACACGCTCTCTTCGACGTAACAGTCAAGGCTAAGGGAGAGCTGAAGCATCACGTGTGCGAAGACGTTGCTCTAACCTTAGGCGAGGCATTACAAAAGGCTATAGCAGAAAAGAGGGGCATCAGAAGGTTTGGTTCAGCCCACGTGCCCATGGATGACTCCCTTGCAAGAGCCGCGGTGGATCTCGGTGGAAGAGCCTACTCCAATCTAGACCTTAAACTCAGCCAGCCTCAAATCGAGGACCTGAAAACAGAAGACATTGAACACTTCTTCAACTCCTTAGCCCAAGCTTCAAAGTCAAACCTGCACTTGACGGTTCTTTACGGCACCAACGATCACCACAAGATTGAGGCTGCTGTGAAGGCTTTGGCCCTTGCGTTACGAGAGGCTGTAACGCTGGAATCGAGGATGGGGTTTGAAATTCCAAGCGCAAAGGGTGTGCTGTAGCGTTGCCGCAGGTTTCAGTTGTGAACTATGGGGTAGGAAACCTCAGAAGCGTCAAGAGGGGAATCGAGAAGTCCGGAGCCAAGGTTCTGATAACGCGCAACCCAAAGGACTTAATCGAATCTGACGCCATAGTTCTTCCGGGTGTAGGCGCCTTCGCTGAGGCTGTCAAAAACCTTTCTCCTCTATTCGACGTCGTGACTCAGTCGGTGGAGGATGGAAAACCTCTTTTTGGAATCTGTTTGGGTCTTCAGCTTCTCTTCACGAGGAGTTACGAAGGAGGCTCCATAGATGGACTTGACCTCATTTCAGGAAACATCGTCAAACTGCCCAACGGCGTAAAGATTCCTCAGATGGGTTGGAACACCATTGAGATAGTTAGGTCTCACCCGCTTTTGGATGGTGTTCAAGACAATTCCTATGCCTATTTTGTTCACGCCTACGTTCCTCAGCCTTCGGAGCAAGGAGTGATCGTAGCGATCACGGAATACGGAGTGAAGTTTCCGTCGGTGGTAGCGAAACAAAATCTGTTTGCAACCCAGTTTCACCCTGAGAAAAGCGGTAAAACTGGCTTGGTTATCTTGAGAAACTTCGTAAAAATTGTTAGGAGATAGTAGAGGTGCTTGTCATTCCAGCCGTTGACATAATGGGAGGAAAATGCGTCCGCCTTGTTCAAGGAGACCCAGCGAGGTCGAAAGTCTATTTTGACAACCCTCTGGAAGCGGCTAGACAATTAGAAGCTCAAGGAGCAGAACTCATCCATCTAATCGACCTTGACGCAGCCCTATGTTCTGGACAAAATTTGAAAGCAATAGAAAAAATCTTGAGGGAACTCCACGTGAAAGTGCAGATTGGCGGCGGAATCAGAACCCTAGAGAAGGCTGAAATCCTCTTGAAGCTTGGCGCCTTCCGAGTGATTTTCGGAACAGTTGCCGTCCAAAATCCTGCATTGATTCAAGAGGCTGTTCGCCGTTATGGTTCGCCACGAGTAGCCGTAGCCATAGATGAAAGGAACGGCAAAGTAACTTTTCACGGTTGGAAGGACCAATCTGCAATCGACTATCTAGACCTCGCAAGCTCCTTTGAAGAAATGAAAGTCGGAGCCATAATTTTTACCTCCACAAGCGTAGACGGAACCTTGAAAGGACCGCAGATTGAAAAAATTAGGGAGCTTGTGGAAACGGTGAGAGTTCCAGTCATCGCTTCGGGCGGCATATCCAGCTTAAATGATTTAGTGAAGTTGGCTGGAACGGGTGTTGAGGGCGCGGTGGTTGGCACCGCCCTTTACGAGGGAAGGTTCACTTTGGAACAGGCTATAGAGGTTGTGAAAAATGTTGGCTAAGAGGATAGTTCCCTGTCTAGACGTTAAGGATGGAAAAGTTGTCAAGGGTGTGCAGTTCGTAAACTTGAAAATTGAAGGTGATCCAGCAAAGCTTGCGGCGATTTACGAGGAGCAAGGAGCAGACGAGCTGGTTTTCCTAGACATAACCGCCTCCTACGAGAGAAGGGGCACCATGCTGGATGTTGTGAAAAGAACCGCTGACATGGTGTCCATTCCCTTCACCGTGGGCGGAGGCATCAGAAGCATAGCTGACATCAAAAACGTGCTTTCAGCTGGCGCAGACAAAGTTTCCATAAACACGGCTGCTGTGAAGGAACCCAAACTCGTGAAGAAGGCGGCTGAAATTTTTGGAAGTCAATGCATCGTGGTTGCCATCGACGCTAAGAGGGTTTACGCGGAAAAAGCCGTTTCAGACAAGACTGTTGTGGATACTGCTGAGGGGAAGTGTTGGTGGGAAGTCTACGTTGAGGGCGGAAGAGTACCAACCAGAATGGACGCCATAGTTTGGGCTAAGACCGTGAAAGAACTGGGCGCTGGAGAACTCCTTCCAACCAGCATGGACTGTGACGGAACGCAAGATGGCTACGACATTCCATTGACAAAGACCATAAGCGAAGCAACGAATCTGCCGGTAATCGCCAGCGGAGGAGCTGGAAACCCTGAGCACATTTATGAGGTTTTAACGGCTGGCAAAGCTGACGCCGCCCTAGCTGCCTCCATTTTCCACAGGTCCCAGTACTCTGTTAGGGAGGTTAAGGAGTATCTTGCCCAGAGAGGAGTTTCTGTACGTCTTGTCTGGTGAGGGATGTGAAACTTGGTCTTGCAGCTAAGTGAAACAGAAGTTGAAGACTTCGTTAGGAAAGTGGACTTTGAAAAGGCTGACGGGCTTGTTCCAGTGGTCGTTCAAGACGCTTCAGATGACAGGGTTTTGATGCAAGCCTTCATGAACGAAGAAGCCCTCCGATTGACTTTGAAGAGCGGAAAAATGCATTTTTGGAGTCGAAGTCGCGGGAGGATATGGCTTAAGGGCGAGGAGTCTGGACACCATTCTCTGCTGCAGAACGCGATTCTAGACTGCGACAATGATGCAATTCTATTTAAGGTTCAACAGATTGGAGTAGTTTGTCATACAGGCCGAGAAACCTGTTTTCATAAGCCGGTAATCGCCGAAGAAAAGGGCGCGGTTGACGCGAAGATTGTTGAAAGGATTTTCGAGGTTATAATGGATAGAGTCAGGAATCCTTCGGAGAAGTCTTATGTTTCCCAGTTAACTGCGAAAGGGGAAGACGCTGTTCTTCAGAAGATAGGCGAGGAAACGGTTGAACTCATTCTTGCGACGAAAAATAATTGTCCTGAAGAGATCGTGCATGAAGCCGCAGACATACTCTTCCATGTTCTAGTGCTTTTCGCTCAAAAAGGCTTTGAACTCAGAAGAATCTTCGAGGAATTGGAACATCGTCACCAAGTAAAGACGCAAAGTTCACAAAAATAGTTGCCAGCGAGATAATGAGGTGGTTAGGACTCAGAATGTATTTCAGTAACCTTTGCATGGACGTACGCCCAACCATCCAGCCAATAGTCCAGGTTTTCGCTTATGTATCTAATAGTAGCCTGAAGCCCTTCGGCGGTAAACTCCGCAACCGTGACATTGTTAGGATCAAAGCGGAAGCCCCACTTATTATCGTATTCCACAACTATCCCTCCAACAAACCTTTCACTTCCGTTTTGATTTAGTTGAACCAGTTGAGACCAAACTTCGTCGCTCACTGTTTCCACGGCTATCCTGTCGCCGTTTACATCCTTTATCACGGCCCAGCGGTCAGTTTCATGCTTCAGCGAATCTAGTTTCCTCATATAGTTTATTAAAACAACCACACCTAAAGCAGCAATGGCTACGGTCAGCACGATGCCTGCAATAGCCAGCTTTTTCACTGTTCTTCACCTACCGAAGTTCGTTGAACTTTGTCATTTTCTTTACGCGCGCCAACTGTTAATGTTAGATTTTGTTGAAGGCTTGGTCTAGATCAGCGATTATGTCCTCGGGGTCTTCTATTCCCAGCGCTAGCCGTATTAGTTCGTCTGTTATTCCCGCCTTCTTCCTGTCATCGGCGCTGACGAAATAGTGAGAGCATGTGACAGGCTGGGTGGCTAGAGTTTCGGCGCCTCCTAAACTCGCTGCTAGAAAACACAGTTTTAGGCTGTCCACAAACTTCATGGTTGTTTCGAAGTTTCCGTCGATTTCAAAGCTTACGACTCCACCGAAACCCCGCATTTGTTTCTTGGCTATTGAATGCTGAGGATGGCTTGGTAAGCCTGGATAGTACACTCTCCTCACTTTGGGATGCTTCTCAAGATACCTTGCCACCTTTATTCCGTTGGAGTTATGCCTCTCCATCCGCAGTCCAAGCGTCTTCAGTCCCCGCAATAGCAACCAGGCAGCGTGGGGATCAAGGGTTCCACCCAAATGTTTGCGCATTTCCTTCAGCTTTTGCATAAAATCTTCGGAGCCGCATAGCACTCCAGCGGTTACGTCGTTGTGTCCTCCCAGATACTTTGTGGCACTATGAACCACAATGTCGACGCCGAAGCCTAGGGGCTGCAAGTTGTATGGAGAGGCAAAGGTGCTGTCAACCACAACCGTTATTCCATTCTTTTTGCCAAGCTCGGCAACCTTAGAAACGTCAACAATCTTCAGCGTTGGGTTTGTAGGAGTCTCAGCGAAGATGATTCTCGTGTTACCTTGAACCGACGATTTTATTTCGTCAAAGTCGGTGGCTTCCACGAAGGTTACTTCTACGCCAAACTTCGGCAAAACGTCCTTGAAAAGGGCTAGAGTCCCACCGTAGAGGTCTCTGGTGGAAACAACGTGGTCGCCGGAAGATGTTAAGGTTAGCATGGTAGTAGCTATGGCTGCCATGCCTGATGAAAAAACTGCGGCGTCTTCAGCGTCTTCAAGTTCTGCCATCTTCCTTTCAACAGTTCTAACGGTTGGATTGCCATATCTTGTGTATATGTATCCCTCCGCTTTCCCGCTCATGACGTTGATGAGTTCTTTGGTGCTGGAAAACCCGAAGACAGAGGTTTCATAGATTGGCGTGACGACTGCTCCAGTAGAGGGATCTCTCTTCTCTCCAGCGTGAACCGCCTTAGTTGAAAAACCCTTACCCTTTGACACCATTTTCTCACTTCTCCTAGACATAAAAAGGTTGAAATGAGATTTACCCTTTATCCCTTCAAATCCTTGCTCGCAACGACAAATCAGGGAAGGCGCATTAATAGCGTCTAGGGAGACTCTATTTTAAAGAGACAGCATCTTGCCTGTGACGCCGCTTATTGGAATGATCTTGATTTCCCCTGTTTTCAGATGTCGGCATCGAGCCTCGTATATTGGCGTATAAACCACAGCGTGTTCCGTTACTTCAAAAACCTCCTTGGCGATCCTTCCAATGTCCGGAGGTCTCTTAACGGTCCTCTTGCGGATGATGTCGATTATACTGTCGGGTGAAAACTTGAGCTTTCTCGCTTTGTCAGCACATTCTTTCAAAACTTTTTCAGGTCCAGGCTCGGCAGGAGCGGATGGCAATTTTGTGGAGTCGATTTCACGTCCTGTTCTATTCAGGGCGATGTGTACGGCGGCTTCGTGGATTACTCTTTCTTGGGCGTCGAGCACGATTTCTTTGTGGGGTCGCTTCAGAATTCCTTTCACCCTTTCCTTCACTACTTTGGGCTTCAAGGTTTGGCCAAAAACGATGACTTCGCTTACTTCATCGCCGATTCTGATCATATAGGTTTTCTTTTTATAATAATCAAGGAAGTAGTTGGCTTTGGCAACCACGAAGGGCTCGTAGAAAAGCGAAACCGATTCACATTCGATTTCTTCGTGCTTGGGTTTAAAGAAGCCTAATTTTGCGAAAAATCCGGTTTTACCTTTTTCAACAACGTTTTTTGCGGTTTCAGGATCGATGGCGATTTTATGCACGATAAGCTTTCTTTCCTCGATTCTTTCTTCAATTTTTTCTTCTTTGGTTAATGTGGATACGACCAAAATATCATCACCGCATCTAAATAGACGGGTTTCTCATAAATAATCTTCTGTAACCTTGCAGTCACTCGTGAAAGAGAAATAACGGTTTTGAGGTTTTGGGTTCTGTTATTTTCTCAGTTCGAGGTAGTCCGTTAACACCAGTACTCCTTGGATGATTAGGAACAGCCCAACTATCCATTGTAGAAGGTCTTCGAACACTATGACGAGTATCCCGAATACGATGCATATTATTGCTAAGACCGGCTTTGAAACCGTTATCCCCATTTTTCTTAGTCCCTTCTCCACAACCTTAGTCATATATTTTCCTCCTATTCAATATCCAAAATACGATTGTGGTTTGTATATAAGACCTTTGATTAGAGAAAAAGTATAACGCGCTGGGCTGATGGAAGAAAAATGTGGGCAATTTTTGGATCTTATTTCTTCAAAAACGAGCGGATAAGATTCTCCGTCGAGAACTGATCGTCGGTGAGGTTGCGGAAGGGCAACCTCTGCCCTCCAAACGGCACCATTGCTTCTTGTCCAAAGATTACGTCTCGAATCTCGGCGGGAGACATACCCTTCTCGTGTAGCCTCTGCACTCTTTCGCCTAAACTCTCGAGGTAGACGATGGTTCGATCTAGCACTGCGGAAGCGTCGGTGACAACGTTTCCCGATGCTGGAAACATGATTTTTGGCTTTAGCGCCCTAACCTTCTTTAAGGAAGCAATTATCTCCCATTGTCTTTCTTCGGGACGCGCAACGTTTGGTTTTTCGGAAACGTAGAGGTCACCGGAAAAAAGCCAAGCTTTTTTGGGCTCGAATAAGCAGATGTGATCGTCGCAATGACCAGGCGTGTGTACCACTTCAAATTGATAGTTTTCTGTGTCTATCCTCTTGCCAATTTTCTTTGTCTTGGAAGGGACAGGGTACCCCCACACCATTTCCTGATATGGAAACAGTTTCGCAGGCTTGTTGATCTTTGGAACCGCCTTCGGATGGGCAAAAACATTGATGCCCAACTTCTTTTGAATCGCGGCGTTGCTGCCTATATGGTCCTCGTGATAGTGGGTGTTAACAACTTTCTGAACTTTTTTATTTTCCAGAAACTGCATCAATTCCTCTGAAACGTGAGCTGGTCCAGTATCCACGAGTAAACCGTCCACCAAGTAGCATGCTACCCAGTATAATGGTTTTCCTCCCATTGTTTGACTCATTTTGATGCAAGTTACATCCTCGAAGCTTCTGACTTCAAGCATTGCTTCAACGGGCTGTTAACGTTTATGCGAAGATTTAACAGTTGAGTCCCTGACATAAAATGTTTTCTTGAAAATGTTCCACGGCTGCTTCGGACTCTGAGTCATGGATTACTCATAAATTTCAAATCTTTCGTATTTCAATTATGTTCATTCTCATGGTTGTAGAGTGCAATGAATAGACGATACAGAACTGTGAAATTGCCTTCCAAAATGTTGGAAGCATTGGAGCAGTTGGTGAGGGAGCATCCTGAATGCGGTTATAGCAGTATTGCGGATTTTGTTAAAGACGCTGTTAGGCACCATTATTGCTGGTACGTTCACAGAATAAAGTTTGAAGAGGAATCCAGTTAGAGTTCCGATTCCGAATCCAATTATGAAGCAACGGTGAATCCCAAAGCTTTTCTTAAAGCTACTCGGTTGTTCTTATCGTCAACTGGAGAAAATGGGTATCCCATGAAGACGAAAAAAGTTATGATCATTATTTCCCTTGTTGAAGAGGCCAAGGAAGAAGCAAATGAAACTATTGAAAAGGAAATATTCAAGGAACTTTCTGAGGACATACCCAAGATTCCTTGGTGCAAAAAAGTAGAGAAAGTCGAAGTGGTGGAAAAGTAAAGGTTTCTATCACGGGAGATTTTATATTTCATTGCAAATGATTACGTGTATTTCTAGGTGTTAGCCATGGAGCCCACGTTGGATGATTTAATCGAACAGGGAGAAGCATGTCCCTACTACAGACTTTTGAACATAAGAATCAAGGAAGTGAAGGATGGTTATGCTCGTTTAACCATGAACTTAGAGGAGAAACATCTTCAGTTCTTGAGAACGGTTCATGGGGGAGCCATATCCAGCCTAGCCGATTCTGCTGCAGCCTGGGCAACGGTGGGTTCAGTCTTAAGTTCGGTTGGTGCAAAGGGTGTTCCATTGACTGTTGAAATGAAAATAAATTATTTAGCCCCGGTTGAGTCCGGTCGGTTAATTGCCGAAGCTCGAGTCGTGCATAAAGGCTTTACAATATCTGTGAGTGACGTGGAAGTGAAAGATGATAAGGGACGATTAGTGGCGAAAAGCCTTGTAACCTACTACGTACGAAAGAACTAATGATCCCTGGCTTCTACACAGCTTTACTTGGCTTCCTTTTTTTCGGTTCACTGCAAAATTGAACATGAATGAAAATGGTGGTAGCGGGGAGTTGATTTGAACAACCGATCTCTGGGTCTCTTAGCCTGTTAGCTTATGAGCCCAGCGGGTTAACCTGGCTACCCCACCCCGCTACATTGGGAATCTAAATTCCAGCAAGGGAATCTAAAATCCCCTTTAAGTTTAGAGTGGGGATGTTGTTTAAAAACTTTAAGTTTGTCATGCATGCATGAAGTACTTTGTAGAGTTATATTTTCAAAATAAGCTTGGTGGGGTTGCGTAGGCAAGCCTCGTTTTGCAACGGTCAAAAACCAGACCATGCAAATACTAACCTTTCACTCTTCTTTTGTTCGATCCACATCTCTCGTGGCAATAATATCCACTCCTAGACCTATGGGATTTTTAACAATTACATCACCTGCTTTTACTGGAGCATCCACCACAATGTTAGCCAATTCTAAAGTGCAGTCCATTATCTTGTCTTTTGGGATGGGTTGAGTTGACCGTACAGGTAATGCTGGGTTGCTGGCTCCCTTAATTCTGACTGTTGTAAAGAAATCTCTCACAGGTGCTTCAATCTCCATTGTAGCATACTCTTCTCCTCTTGGGCACTCAACGTCCTCAATTTTGGATATTTTTCCATTTTTGATGGTTACCTTTGCTTTGCATCCTATGGGGCAAATGATGCAGGTTATTACGCGTACTTCTTTTTTCTTCATCGTTCTGCCCTCTTCCTTACGTTCACTTTTAATTCATCTTTCTTTTCCAGTTTCTCAAGCGCCTGTTTGGTGAGGTTAACAACAACCATCTCTGGCGGCTTCACCACGCGTTTGGGTATGGTCAGGTTTCCTATGGTTACTTTTACGTCTCTCATGGGTTTTTTCACTCGTAAGTAGAGGGCTACTGGTTCTTTGCCGCCAATTATCTGTGGCACGACTGATCTCACGTTATCTCCAGCTTTCAAAGCTATTTTCCTAGTCAATGAAGGTAACTGGTTTAAAACATATCTAGCGGCGCTTTCCCCAGCCAATTCACCTGCCTGAGTCACGTGATCAACTAGGTCATAGACGTGGACAACATTTCCGCAAGCAAAAATCCCTTGAACCGAAGTTTCCATATACTCGTTAACGATGGGCCCCCCTGTCACCGAATCTAAAGCGATGTCTGCGGTCTCTGAAAGTTCGTTCTCCGGAATTAAACCCACCGAAAGTATAAGGGTGTCACATTCGATGATCCTTTCCGTGTTCTGAAGAGGCTTTCCGCTGGCGTCTACTTTAGCGACAGTTACTGCCTCTACTCTGTCAGAACCGTGAATTGAAGTGACGGTATGCTGTAACAGCAACGGAATGTTGAAATCTTCTAGACATTGAACTACGTTTCGGTCTAATCCGCTGGGGTACGGTAATATCTCCACCACAGCCTCCACCTTTGCTCCTTCCATGGCGAATCTTCTTGCCATTATTAAACCGACATCACCTGAACCCAAAATAACCACTTTAGCGCCTGGCATGTAGCCTTCAATATCCATGAGCCTCTGGGCAGTGCCAGCGGTTAAGATTCCCGCCGGTCTGGTTCCAGCGATGCCCAGCATGCCCCTCGTTCTCTCCCGGCAACCCATGGCTAAAATTATTGCTTTAGCCTGAAGAGTTAATAAACCATCAACACTGTTAACGGCGGTGATCTCCTTTTTAGGTGTGATTTCCAGAACCATCGTGTCCGGCTTGTACTCAATTTGTAAATCCTGCGCTTTTTTGATAAATCGAGAAATGTACTCTGGGCCAGTAAGATTCTCCTTGAAGTAACTTAACCCGAATCCGGTGTGAATACACTGAGGAAGGATTCCTCCAAGTTCCTCGCTTCGTTCGAGAATCAGGACGTTTTCTACCCCTTTTTCTTTGGCTTTAATGGCTGCTGCTAATCCTGCAGCTCCTCCACCTATTACGACTATATCGACGTTTCTTTTAGCCAACCGGGTCACCCCTAAGTAGAAGAGCCTTAATCTTGTAGGGTAGTAGTTCAGAACCGCTGCCACGTTTGGTTACGCGCTCGATTGGAATTTGAAGTTCTTTGGCTAAGATTTTGATAACGTGTGGCGTACAAAATCCACCTTGGCATCTTCCCATTCCCGCCCTTGTTCGGAATTTAATTCCGTCCAGAGTGGTGGCTCCTCGTCTGATGGCCTCTACAACCTCTCCTTCAGTTACGTGTTCGCAACGGCAAACCACGTGTCCATACATCGAGTCTTTAGCGATCAGTTCTTCCCTTTCCTTTTTTGTTAGAGAGCTAAAAGAAGGAGGAGCTTTCCGTATAGGATTAAAATCTGGCTTCTTCTCTAAACGGAGCCCCTCATTTCGCAGGATTTCTAAGACCATTTCAGCGATGGCGGGTGCAGCTGCGGTGCCGGGCGATTGAATGCCTGCCACATGAATGAGCCCCTTAACTTTTCGGGAGGGAGCGATATGGAAATCTTCGGTGTAGGTCGCTGCCCTTAGCCCTGCAAAGGCCGTGATCATCGCCATCTTTGGAATATCTGGAACAAAATGTGAAAATTTCTCCCAGACGATCTCCATGGCTTCTCTTGTGGTGCCTGTGTCTTCTTTGTAGGGTACCTCTTCAGCGTTAGGTCCCCAAATTGAATTTCCGTCAACAGATATTGCAATCCCTCCACCCTTTGTATAGGGATCGGTTTTTAATGTGGCGGGAGCAAGATTATGTGAATAAAGGCTACTGTATTTAGAGTCAAAGATTAGCATCTCTCCCTTTCTTGGGTGAATCGTAAATTCTCGCGCCCCAGCCATTTCAGCTATTTCATCTGAGTGGAGTCCTGCAGCGTTTACCAAAAATTTCGTGAAAATCTTTCCTCGGTCTGTCACCACCCCCATTATTTTTCCGTCTTCCACCATGACATCCGTGACCTCCGTATCAAGTAGAAGCTTCACGCCGTTCGCCTCAGCGTTTTCCATGAGGCCGATGGTTGCGAGGTAGGGGGAAGTGGACCCGTATGTTGGGAAAAACAAAGCTGCAAGGGCTTTTTCAGTTACTCGTGGCTCTCGACGGAAAACTTCCTCTCTGTCTCTAATTATCTCCACTGGAATGCCGTGCTGTTTTGCAAGGTCTTCAACGAAGTCGAGTAGGGGGAGAAGTTCTTCCTCTGTTACTATGGCTAAGAGACCGATGCGCTTGAAGGGAAAATCCAGTTCTTGTGCCAATTTATCGTACATGGCGTTTCCACGCACGCAGAGTTTGGCTTTCAGCATGTTAGGATCTACGTCAACTCCAGCGAAAGCGTGAACCCAACCCGGGTTCGCCTTGCTTTGTCCCCAGGCTACATCAGCCTCCTTTTCTATGACCACCACTTCAAGATCAAATCGGGAAAGTTCTCTGGCGATAGTCGCCCCTACGATTCCCGCACCAACTATGACCACGTCGACTTTCATTCCATCCCAAGAGGCTTTTTCCTTGATTTTCCTCTTCTTTTTTGGGCGAGGCAAGGATTTCGGCCAAACTTTGTTCACGACTCCATATACTCCAGCCAAGCCTGCGGCAAGATGTCCTAAAGTCACAACTTGTTCCCATTTTTCTGCTTCTCCTTCAAGGTAAACGGTGTCGTTCTCGCATGAAATCTTTAGTTGAAGCTTTGACAGTTCTGGGTCTTGAGAAATCTGGTCTTTCAACTTCTGAACTATTTCCTTGTCACTCAAGCCTTTCACCTATCCGAGACTCTTGGCTAAGAGTTCAGAAAGATCTTGAACTTCAAGTTTTGTTTTGTTAAATATCATCTTGCAGGTTGGACAGGCTGTGACAAAAAGTTCGGCTCCGGTTGAAAGGAGTTCCTCTCTTCTTTTTTGAGCAACTTTGAGGGATTTTTCCACCATGCCCCCACCGCCACAGCAAGTGGCAAATTCCCTTGTTTTCTCTGGTTCTACAACTTGCAAGCCCAAAAAGTGAAGAACTTCACGTGGTTCATCGTAGATTCCCATTTTTCTTCCTAAAGCGCAAGGATCGTGGTACGCAACTCTTTCGCGGAAGGCTTTGACTGGAATCTTCCCATCTTTAAGGAGATTAAGAAACAAAGTTGATGCATGCACAACTTTTACTCTAAGGTCTAAACCCTTTTCAGGATAAATCTTGGTCAAGTATTCATAGCAGCTTGGGCAGCCCACAAGCAGAATTTTACCTTTACAAGCTTCAAGGGCTCTCTCAGTTTTTTTTGCAAGGCGCAAGAAGTTTTCCTCATCTCCCATTTGGAGGGCAGGCCAGCCGCAGCAGAGACCCTTCAGGACGTGAGCGTTTACTCCAGCTTTTTGAAGAACCGTAGTTGTAGCTGAAATTATTTCTTTTTCCCGCAACTCTGCTGTGCAACCGGGGAAATAAATGAGTTCTGCTTCTTTCGAAGGAGTTTTGAATTTCTCCCTCTTTTCTCCGTAAGGGTTGTCATACTTCTTAAGGGAATCCATTACTGCCGCAACTTCTGGAATAATCACTTCCCTTTTCACCGCCTCCTTGCGTACCTCCACAAGCAAGTCTCCAATGATTAGGTCTTCGAAGGGGCAGGGCTCTTTGCTAGCCCAGCAAGTGAGGCACTGATAAAGAATTTTCACATTCTCTTTATTCCATGGAATTTGACCTTGAAGAAGAAGGAGGGCTGTGCGGGCTTTGCCGGAAGGAGACGACGATTCGGTAGCCCAAACTTCTTCCATAGGGCAAATGAAACGGCAAATGTTGGGGCAGAGGGCGCAACTCATCAATTTATCCATTACAGCCATCCTATTCGCCCCATCCCAATTTGCCGGGATTGAAAATATTCTGCGGATCTACCGCGCCTTTAATCTTTTTTAGGACTTCAAAGTATTCTCCCAGTTCTTTGCGAATCCACTTGGCTCTTACCAGTCCCACTCCATGGTGATGGCTGATGGTTCCACCAAGCTTCAAAGTGGTTTCCATCACTGCTTCCCAAGCTTGCCAGTAGTATTCGTCTGGCGAGGTTGGAAAGCCTCCAAAAGTTAGGTAAAGACAAGCTCCATCTTGGTAGAAGTGGCTGAAATGTCCTGATGCGTGGACCGTGCCGTCTACTTCATTAAGGCTTTTGATGGTTCTATGGTAAAGCTCTGTTGCCTTATCCCATGTACTGGCTATCTCAATTGTATCTATCACCGCTCCAGCCTTAATCATTTCCGCTACGAGGTGAACATCAAAACGGGTTTTAAGCCAGTGTTCCACAGGCTCTTCACCCTTGGAAAATCCCCCTTCTTTTCGGCACTCTTCGGCTACTACTTCTGCCTCTAGTTCCGTTAATTTGGAGTCTCCCTCCAAGACAAAGAGAAGAAGGGTTTTTCCTTCCAATTCTTTAAGATTCCGGAAATGCAGCCTCACCTCTGCTTCATCGTAGATGCGAGCAACCGCTGGACGAAAGCCTCTTCTCAAAATCTTTCTCACAGCTTCAAGAGGCTTTTCTACTTCCTCAAAGGCAAAGGAAAGCAAAATCCGTTTTTCGGGAAATGGGAAAATGCGCAACGTAGCCTCAGTGATTATCCCTAAAATGCCTTCGCTTCCCAAGAGAAGTTGTTCAAGGCGGGGACCTGTAGCGGAACGGGGCACCGTCTTTGACTTCACCACTTTGCCGTTCGGCATGACGGCTTCGATGCTTATCACTAGGTCCTCGATTTTTCCGTATTTCGTTGAGAATTGACCAGCGGCTCGGCAGGCGATCCATCCGCCAACAGTTGAAGAAGGCAGAGATTGGGGTATGTTGCCTCCTGTGTAGCCTAGGCGATTTAAAGTTTCTTCGTATCTCCATCCGTTAATTCCAGCTTGCACCCTGACGAGGAGACTTTCGTCTTTGACTTCCAAAATCTTGTTCATTTTCTTGAGGTCCAACACTAAACCACCGGATAGGGGAACGGCTCCCCCAACTACCCCGGTGCCTCCACCATACGGAACAAGGGGCACATTATGTTTAGTCGAGAGCCTAACAATCTCTGCAACTTCTTTCGTGTTTTCAGGGTAGGCGACCGCTCCGGGAAGGACAGGAATTTTTCCCTTTGCAAACCAAACTTGTGGAAGCAACCAGAAGTCGCGCGAGTGGGCTACTAGTTCGCCTTCGCTCGTTTTTAAATCCGCGGGGCCAACAATCTTCTCAACTTCTCTTAGAAAAGTATCTGGTAGGGGCGAGGAGGGAGGGAAAGTCTCTTTTGAAGATTCATCTACCATTCTCTTTCACCGCATCATTCACACTATTTTATATGCCTAAAACTTAAAGGTGTATTCGGCTAGCTAATAAATCGAGGCGAAGGGATGATGATGGACGACGAAAAACGTTATTTAGTTGTTTTTGATGTTGGAACAACCGCTGCAAAAACGATCATATTCGACGCTTCTGGATTCATTGTGGGGAAGAACTCTCAGGAATATCCAACACAAACTCCTTCACCTGGAATTGTCGAGCAGAATCCTGAAGACTGGTGGATGGCAATTAAAACGTCGGCAAAGAAGGCTCTTGATTCATCTAAAATCGATCCAAAGGCTGTGGCTGGAATTGGGGTGATAACCCAGAGGGCGACTGTTGTGCCAGTGGATAAAAATGCCGAGGTCTTGTATCCTGCCATGACATGGATGGATGCCCGAAGCTCCCCCTCCGCTGATGCTTTATCTGAGCAGTACCCGCAAAGAGGCACCATCTTCAGAATCTTGTGGCTGAAGGACAATTTACCAAACATTTTCAAGAAGGCATACAAGTTCATTACAGTTGATGCCTACATATACTACAAGCTTACGGGCAACTTTGTAAGCGACTTCACTAATTCAGCTTATGGCCCGTTGGATATAAGAAAACTTAAATGGTCTGATGAACTTTCCGATGCCGCGAAAATACCCATCGAAAAGCTTCCGTCGCTTCTTTCAGCAGGTAAAATCGCTGGTGAGTTGTTACCAGAGGCAGCTGGGGAAGTTGGATTAGTTGCTGGGACACCTGTTGTAGTGGGTGGCGGAGATCAGCAATGCTCTGTATTGGGGCTTAATGCGATACCTCCCGGGATAATTAAAGCTACGACGGGTACGGGCACTTTCATTAATGCCGTTCTTGATAAACCCGTCTTTGACCTCTATGATCCGCTGACTAGGACTTTCTGTATTCCTCATGTGATTCCGAATAAGTGGGCTTTTGAGGCTGTTTTACCAGGTACAGGCCTCATCTACAGATGGTTCAGAGATCAATTTTCCTTGCAAGAGGTGGAAGCGGCAAAATCTGTGGGAGTAGACGCCTACGACATACTTAACTTAGAGGCGGCTTCTGTTAAACCGGGTTCAGACGGGTTGATTGTAATACCCTTGTTTATGTTTTCCCGCGGCATAGTTTGGGGTCTATCCTTCAGCCATACGAAGGCGCATCTTGCCAGAGCCATTCTTGAAAGCACTGGATATGGTATGGCCTTCTTCATTGAAGTGATGGGTGGTCAAGGTATAGAGGTTTCAGAAATAAGGGTTGATGGTGGTGGTGCTAGGTCATCCCTTTGGAGGCAAATACAAGCTGATATAACTGGAAAGCCCATTGTGTTGACAAGGGTTATGGAAGACGCTTCTGCGCTTGGTGCTGCGATTTTAACGAGTTATGGTGTTGGGCTCCACAAATCCATCGATGAAGCCATTGCCGCCATGGTTAAGGTTACCGAGAAAATAACTCCAATTCCCGAAAACCGTGAGGTGTACAATCGCATCTATCCTAAGTTCGTGGACATGTTCCTTCAAACTGCAATGGAAATAAAAATATAGTTGAAAGCTTCCGAAGCTGAAAAACTGAAAAATCTAAACGAAAAGCCTATAGTTAATTGCGTCCAGTTATGGTTGGGAATATCCATGGACAAACCACAGTTTCGCCACTTGTTCCACCCAAAACTAGAACATCCAGTCTTCGTGGAGGGGCTCCCAGGATTCGGAAATGTTGGAAAAATCGCAGCCCGACTTCTAATTGAGTATACAAAAGCTAAACGTTTCGCTGAGCTGTATTCTCCATCCTTCCCAGACTACGTAATCGTGGATAGGAATGGAATATGCCGGCCACCCCGCTACGATTTCTACGCATCTTCAACAAACAAGAACCAATTCATCATCCTAACTGGAGATACGCAGCCAGCCCTAGAAGACGTAACAGCCCACTACCAACTCTGCGACCAAATTCTAGACTTCGCAGAAAAATACGGATGCAAATTCATCGTTACAATGGGCGGCGTGACCACGCCAAGACCAAAAGGAGAGGTCTACGTAGCCGCCACTTCTGAGAAACTCGCCGCTGAAAACATGGACAAAGGCGCCATACTTTATGGAAGAAGAAGAATCATGGATGCCACAGGCCTTCTGTTGGGCCTCGCAAAGGAACGCGGGTTAGAAGGTTTATGCCTGCTGGGCGCAACAACAGGTTTCAGAGCCGATCGGGGAGCTGCTCTTTCCGTTTTCAAATTCTTGATGAAGACGCTGGGGATAGAGGTGAAAGCTGGTTTCTGAGAAAGTCTATGGAAAGCGTTAAGAAAGAAACATAACGTATTATTCGCAAAGGAGGGTTTACCTATGGCGAAAGCGAGTAGAGAAAGATTTATGCGGGCGTTATTAACTCTTCTGGCAGCCTTCCTTACGATTGGAGGACCCACATACCTGCCCTATATTCTTACGGAAGCGGCTTTCCCACACCTTATCTCGATTCTTCTCGGTCTTGCTTCCTTCGCAATTGGCATTATTCTCTTTGCGTATTTGTTAGAGGGGGAAGAAAAAGTTGGGGCTTCTACTTAGAGGCTTCCCTTAGCTTTCATGGTTTCCAGCCTTTCCCGTATAATTTGGTTAGCTAATTGAGGATCAGCCTTTCCCTTTGTTTCTTTCATAAGTTGCCCCACGAGAAAGTGAACCGCCTTTTCATCCATAAGCGCATCTTTAACAGACTTTGGATTCTCTGCAAAAACTCTGTCCACAATCTTTTCAAGGGTTTCACGGGAAGTTATCTTTACCAAACCTTCCTCTTCGATGATTTGTATTGGATGCCGTCCAGTCAATATGATTTCTGGAAGAACCTTCTTGCCGATTTTTCCGCTTATAACTCCCTTGTCGATGAGCCTAATCATTTCAACAAGATGTTCCGGAGTGATTTTTGATTCCTGAAGCTCGAGGTTGTTTTCATAAAGATATCTTAAAAGGTCGCTCATCATCCAATTGCCAATTTCTTTTGGCTTATTGTACAGCTCTACGCATCTTTCAAAAAAGTCTGCCATAGCCTTGTCGCTCACCAGGACTTCGGCGTCGTATTGTGGGATATTGTAGATGGTTACGAAACGTTGTATTCGAGCTTCTGGCAGTTCCGGCATCTGGTCCTTAACCTTTTCAATGAAGTCGTTGGTGATGGCTATTGGAACTAGGTCTGGTTCGGGGAAATATCTGTAGTCATGTTCTTCTTCTTTGGTGCGTAGCGTGACGGTTATTCGACGTGTTTCATCCCAGTGTCTTGTTTCGCGTTCAACTGCGAGTTCCTTTTCCAGCAAGTCCTTTTGTCTCATAATCTCGAAGGATAGGGCGCGTTCCACTTCCTTGAAAGAGGATATGTTCTTGACTTCAACTCTGGTTCCGCCGGCTATGGATATGTTGGCGTCGCATCTCATGGCGCCTTCTAGGCTTCCGTCAAAGATTTCTAGATGTTCCAGTATGGACCGCAGTTTCTGGAGGAAAATCCTTGCTTCTCTGGGAGATTTGAGGTCTGGGTCTGTGACAACTTCTAGGAGGGCTATGCCTGCTCTGTTGTAGTCGACGAGGGTGTAGGGCGACTGATCGATGGGTCCTAGATGAACTAGCCTTCCGGGGTCCTCTTCCAAGTGAACTCTGCTGATTCGAATCTTCTTTCTTTTTCTGTTGATGTCAATGTGGAGGAAACCGTCGACAGCTAGGGGAACTCCTCCTGCTCGGTCGTACTGGGATATTTGGAAATTCTTCGGCATGTCTGGATAATAGTAGTTTTTTCTGAAGAAGAACATGCGTTGCGATACTTTGCAGTTTAGGGCTAGGGCAGCCATCACTGCGGATTCTACTGCTTTTTTGTTGAGGACTGGTAGGGCTCCCGGTATTCCGAAGCAAACTGGGCAAACCAGCGTGTTCGGTTCTTTTCCTCTATAATCGGAGGAGCATGAGCAAAAAAGTTTGGTTTTTAAGCTGGTTAGTTGGGTGTGAATTTCCAAGCCTATGAGTACTTTGTTTTTGGTATCCGAGGTCATTTGTGTTCATGTATCTGTCTGTTGGATTTAGATGTTTTGTTTGTTTTGGCATCTTTCGAATAAGGGGATGAAGAGGAATGCGTTTATTGCTTCTTCCTGTGTTTGATGAGGACAACCGTTAAAAGTGCTGTTATCGAAATTGCCAAGGCTAATTTGATATGTGGAGCTAGCAACTCAAGTTTGTTTGGTGTAATCCAGATGCCGCCAACTGAAGGGTCGGTGAGGGTAACTGTGCCGTCGTTAGCTGTGTGAGGGATTAATTGTTCGAGTGAGTTGATTAGTATCGTGTCATAGAGGTCTAAAACGCTTTCTCCTTGGGCTTCTGCGTAGAACTTAACGGTTGCCAGTGTTCCGTCGCCGCTCACTCCTGGCACTTCGCCCAGAAGTGTGCAGTCAACGAGGAGGTAGCCCTCTGTATTATTTATTTTATTGAAGAAGAAGGTGTTGCCGCCCTGCTTAAGGAAGGGTCCCTCAGTGACGTTAACAGCATCCAAAAAAATGGGATTCCAACTTAATTTAAACTCACAACCGTAGAGGTCAAAAACGTTTGCGATTTTCACGTCTATACTGAAGTTCTGACCTACGGTGGCTGTGATAGTTGAGGGAAATACACTTACTGTTGCGGTGGCAGCATGAACAAAATGTGTAAAAATTGGTCCAAAAATCAAAGCAAATAGCAAGGGTAACACAGAGCAAAAGCGGATAAGGTTATTGCCTTTAAGCGTGATTTTTTTCACGAATCCCCTCTCTCTCCAATAATAATTAAGTTGTTGTCATTAATGTATGTTGCTTCTAAAAAGAAAGGGGGTTGGCGCTTATACGCCTATATTAGCGGCAATCGTTGTTAAGTCGCCTATGTCTATTTTTGCGTCAAAGTTAAGGTCAAATTCGTGGACGTAGGTCCATAGCCCGGGCACGGCACGGTATCTCTTGGCTACTTTCACGAGGTCTCTTAGGTCTACTTCGCCGTCATTGTTTATGTCGCATATTCTTATCTCCAAATGTGTGATATAGAAAACTTTTACAAAACCACTAAGCAAATCTATGCCATCTATGCTGAGTTTAAATTGCAGAGTAGACAAAAAGACGCGCAGTTCGCCTGTCCCGTTAATGACTATTCGTTCAAACTCGCGGTGGACGTCTATGCTTATGAGCTGCCCAGTCTCGTTTAAAATGACAGTGATGGTCGTTGTTATCTTAACAACATCCCACTTACCTAATACGTAGAACCCTGGGTCAAACCCTACGTCCGTGGTGTTAACCAGTCTAGCGGCGTAGCATGTGAATGTGAAGTTATCTAACGGAGGTTTTGTACAGTTGAGTCTTGGTCGATCATCAGACCATATTGCATGTGCCCTAGCCCACTCGTGATAGGTACCGCTCTTGTTTACCATTCCAGCGTGCGCACCAATCCAGCCGAAGACAGGTTTAGAACCCCATAGAGTAATTATACCGCCCATCCGCACCCATGTTCCTTCAAATTGAGTGTCTGCACCAGCAATGGTCGTAATGAAACTAAAGCTAGCTATCCCCAACATTACAAGCAAAATCATCGCAATGGCTTTTCTCATTTTGCGCCACTCCAATTTCCATCAAAATTTAATAGGCAAAAGCAAATAAAAGCATTTCTGAAACATTTTTCAGTTTATACCAATCTGTTGCGTTTATTTTCGTTCAATAAAGTTTATTTTCGTTTATTTTCAGTTTTTAACCTCAATTATTGACTATCTGCCTAAACCAAAGTTATGGATGCCGCGCAATAGCACCTCCATCCAATACTTTCAAAAATCGGAAATATTCCTTAAATATTGCCCAAACATGTTCTTTAACATGAAGACCTAATGAAAATTCACATTCTAATCATCACAGTTTCGTTGGTTCTTTTCCTAACCCCCTACACAACAGTATACTGTGAAGGGCAAATTGAATATACAATCCATGTTGATAATGAGGGTTCAGCCACATGGCTCATACTACACGTTGCGGAATTTAACGCTTCTATTGACACTTTGGAGCAATTTGAAGATAGAGTTACGTCACTAGTGGAAGATGCAAAAAACAAAACTGGAAGAGAAATGACCGCTGACGTCGAATCAATAAAATATATTCTATCCGGGTCTTATGTTGTGGTTGAATACAAGTTTAATTGGAAAAACTTTAGCAAAATTGAAGATGCAAAAATCATAATTGGAGACGTATTTCAAGTGGAGAACTTTTTTCTTCAACTTTACGGTGACGGCGAAGTTTACATAACCTATCCATTAGGATACATCGTTGAAACAATCTCGCCAGCACCCTATGAACGAGACGATTCTCACCAAACAATTAGATGGCTAGGAACCAGAGATTTCACCGATGGACTGCCGATTATAATACTGAAAGAGAAATCAATAAACCCGGGATTTTTACAGACTTTACAACAAAGCACAATCATAATTGTGAGCTTAGTTGCAATAATATCGGGATCTTCGATAAGCTTCTACATGTTTAGACATTACAAAAAAAGAAAAAAAGAAACTATGGAGATGGTTGAGCATCCGGGCCTCCCGGGAATAGAAAGTGATGAGGAGAAAATTGTGAAATTGCTCAAGTCTTCCGGCGGTTGGTTATATCAATCTGCAATTGTCGATCAATGCAAGTTTTCGAAAGCCAAGACAAGTCAACTACTGGCAACTTTGGAGAGTAAAGGTGTAGTTAGCAGATATAAGAAAGGAAGAGATAAGATAGTAACCCTCATTGAAAAAGATAAAGGTGAAACAAAATAACACGCATACATTTTAGAATATTACATATCAATCTATTCTTATTTACAATTTTGCTTTTTCCTTTCATGATTCAAAATTCCGCTTTTGGGGCAACTCCTGAAACTATTGTTAAAGTAGACCCACAAACAATTTCTGTTAACGTAGGTGAAACATCCACTGTCAACATAATAGTCCTTGAAGTTCAAAATCTGTATGGAATTGAGGTTGAACTCTTTTGGAATTCTTCTATCTTGAAACCAGTAAATGTAGATGTTCGCCTTGGACAAACAGATGGGGTTTTGTACAATCCCATTTATATTGTGGAAAACTCAACCTTAGAAGGTAAATATGTTCTTGCAGCCACATCCTATAGCCCTGCACCTTCTTTTAATGGTAGCGGAAACATTGTCAGAATAACATTTAACGTAACCAATCTTGGAGATTCTAAACTTGATTTAGAAACTCAACTTTGGGATCGTCCCCCACCTAACGATGTGTCATCGCCAATCTATCATACAACAATTGATGGCTTTGTTAACGCAATCCCAGAATTTCCAAGCATCACCATTCTCACTATACTTATAACCATCGCAACTTTAGTAGTTCTTCTCTCTAAGAAACTTCTGAAGAAAACTTCATCTCACTTACAATACCAACCTCAACGATCTAAACTAACATTTATTAGTAGAGGAAAAGTTACAGAAGGTGCGGGTTAGTGAGATGAAAAAGAAAACTGTCATAATCATTTCTTGTCTCGCTATCTTGACGCTAGTACTTGCTTTTATAATTTTTTATATTAATACGAATAGACCTTCAACAGTGTTATTATATATAGACCCGCAAACGATTAGTGGAACGGTAGGTCAAGACTTTACAGTTAATATATGCATTTCACACGTTGCCGACTTGTATGGTTGTGAGTTTAAATTAAGTTGGAATCCCATTCTTTTGGATGCTGTTAACGTCACTGAGGGACCCTTCCTTAAGCAGGGCGGCAACACCTTCTTCTTCAATAAAATAAATAATACAGAGGGCTACCTCCTCGTTGACTGCACACTTCTGGGCGAAGTGCCAGGAGTGAGCGGCGACGGAATAATAGCAACTATTAACTTGCACGTTAAGGGGGAGGGAGAATGCCTTTTGGACCTTCACGATACCATACTGATAAGTTCACTTGAACAACCGATTGACCACGAAGCTGCCGATGGCTACTTTGGCCATTAGGTCAGAAAATCGAAAAGCTAGTCTGTTAAACTTGGATGTTTGGGTAGTTTTGGATGGCTAGTGTGCTGGCTTAGTCGTGTTTTTATCCTTCGTTCATAATAACTAAATAGTCTAATCTTGGGTGATGCTCTATGTGGTGGTTTCAAAGTCCAAAAATCGCCTTTGGCGAAGACGCCATAGAAGTTCTAAAGGATTTGGAGGGAAAAAAAGCCTTCATCGTCACGGACAAGACAATTCGAAGTTTAGGCTACGTCGACTTGGTTTCGAATTATCTGAAGGAAGCTGGAATGGAGATAGAGGTTTTTGACGGAGTTGAATCCGAGCCGTCCATCGAAAACGTGATGGAGGGCGCCAGGCTGGCTAGGGCGTGCGCTCCTGACTGGATAATAGGTCTAGGTGGAGGCTCCTGCATGGATGCGGCGAAGGCCATGTGGATACTCTATGAAAGGCCTGACATTAAGCTGGAGGAAGTGTCTCCCCTCATTGAACTTGGACTAAGGAAAAAGGCGAGGCTACTATGCATCCCAACAACGAGCGGAACAGGCTCAGAAGCCAGCTGGGCAGCCGTGATCACAAACAAGAAGGAACATTTCAAAATGGAGATAGCCTCAAGAGAGCTTTATCCAGACCTCTCCATAGTTGACCCAAAACTTCCAGTTGGAGTGCCCAAAAAAGTTGCGGCTGACACTGGTGTCGACATACTCATCACAGCCGTGGAAGCCTACGTTAACCAGTGGAGAAACGACTTCTCTGACGCCTTGGCAATCAAAGCCATACAGCTCTTCTTTAAATACTTTCTAAGAGCCTACAAAAACGAAAACGACAAAGAAGCCAGGGAAAAGATACACAATGCAGCCACACTGGCAGGGATAGCCTTCAGCAACTCTCAGGCGGGCGTTGCCCACGCCATGGGACACTCCTTTGGAGCCGTCTTCCACGTACCGCACGGTAGAGCGGTAGCTGTTTTCTTTCCATACTCTATCGAATTTGGTGTCAAAGAGGCGGGAGAGAGATACGCTGAGATCGCGAAGGCTATTGGTGTCGAGGCGGAGTCTGTTGAGGAAGCCGTTAAGAAGCTCGTGGACGCTGTTAGGGTCCTCATGAAAAAGATGGGTGAACCTTTAACCGTCAAAGAAATGGGAATAAATTGGGAAGATTACAGTCAAAAGTTAGATGAACTCGTAGCCAAAGCCGAGATGTCCACCTGCAATTTCGTTAATCCTCGGGTGGCAAGCAGCGAAGAACTCAGGAAGCTCTTCACTTACGCCTTTGACGGTCGGACCATAGACTTCTAGCAAGATTGGAATGGCTACCCAACTAGGCGCTACTTGTGCTTGCAACCGCCACGGGAACTTTCTCTTTTGGAGGTTCCTCTGCTTCAGGTAATTCACAGCCTTCCAACCATACCGCAGCCAAAACTTCAAAGTCTGGAGGTATCACTTCTCTGTCAATTTCTATGTCAAGCACAGCGGGTAGCCCAGAATCCACTGCCCTTTGCAAGGCTGGTTTAATCTCGGAGGGCTCCACCACCCTTTCGCCATAGCAGTTCATAGCCTGAGCAACCTTGTCGTACCGAATGTCGCTGAAGTCAACGCCTATGTGTCTTTTTCCGTAGACCAGTGTTTGTCCAGATTTTATCATGCCCCATGCTAAGTCGTTGGCTACTATAAATATGACTGGCAGCTTTAGGCGACTTGCTGTCTCTAATTCTTGAATGTTGAAGCCGAAGGCTCCGTCTCCGGTGATGCAATACACCTGCCTTGAAGGAGCAGCCAGCTTAGCTGCTATGGCGTAGGGAATGCCTGCTCCGAGATGCCCCGAATCTCCGGCTACGCAGCTCAAATATGTGTTTGGTTCATAGACTCGATTGAGGTACAAACACCAGACAGCCGTGTTTCCTCCATCGACTACTGTAATGGCGTCTCTGGGGAAGAATTCCCGCACCTCTCTTATTAATTGCAAAGGATGAATGGGCACACTGTCTGACCGAGATAGTTTCTCGTATTCCTCAAGCCAACTTTTTTCCACTTGCTTATAGGTTTGAAGAGACTCGCGTTCCCTCTTCCTCGGCGTATATTTTTTGATTGTTTCCAAGAGGACGCGAAGGGTTAATTTGGCGTCTCCGACGATTCCAATGTCTACTGGACGGTTAAGTCCAATTATGTCGCTACAGATGTCTATTTGAATAAATTTCTGCTGAGAGGGATCGCCCCAAGCCATAGGTGGTTGCCCCCACATTTCTATGTCTCCAAGCCGACCTCCAACGAGAAGCACGACATCGGCTTCAACCTGAGCAACAAGCGCCCCAGTTCCTGGAGAAGCTGGGATGAGACAGAGCGGATGATCCTCTGGAATGGAGCCTCTACCACTCATCGAGGTGGTTACTGGCGCTTGCAGATACTCTGCGAGTTCAATGAGTTCGTTAGAGGCTGCTGACAGGAGGACTCCGCCTCCAGCATGGATAAGGGGCGACTTGGCTTTTACAAGCATCATGGCGGCTTGGTCTATTAACGAAATGTCTCCAACGGGTCGCTCGGTGGGTCTGTATCCTGAAGGATGAACAATTTTGATTTCATTTTCGTCTCCTGTTTTGAAAAGGACGTCTGATGGGAAATCGAGATGAACTGGACCCGGCTTCTCTGAGGTGGCTATGCGAAAGGCTCGTTGAGTGAGTTCTGGGATGCGGCTCCAGTGGGAGACTAGGGCGTTCCATTTGGTCACTGCCTTGAAGAGTGAAATTTGGTCTAGGGCTTGCATGGAACCGTGGTCTGGGTATGAACGCCATGCCTGATTCTGGGCTGTAATCACGACCATGGGAATGCTGTCTGCGAAGGCGGGGTAAACTCCTCCAACCAAGTTTGCTGCTCCTGGTCCAACCGTTCCCAGGCAAACTCCCGGTTCTCCGGTCGCTCTAGCCCAAGCGTCTGCCGCGTGGGCTGCTGCTGCTTCGTGGCGCATTGTAATGAAGTCGATGCGTTTGTCTTTGTAGATGGCGTCTAGGATAGGGTATAGTTGGTCTCCAGGTACGCCGAACACGTATCGAACGTTCTCTTGGACGAGATAACGTTTCAGAATTTCGCCACCAGTTAAACGAGCCATATAAATCCCCTTTTCAAAGGTGTCTGTGATTGTTTATATTCTTTAACCTATCGATACTATTACGAGAAGGGTGGTTGGTTTGAAGGCAGCTGTTTTTATGGGCAAGGAAGACGTTCAGGTTCTAAACGTTCCTAAACCCTCAATCCACGCTGATGAGGTGTTGATTAAAGTAGCCTACTGCGGAATCTGCGGCTCCGACATCACAGCCTACAAAACCGGCAACTACGTTGTCGGTTTAACCATTGGACATGAATTCTCAGGAACCATAGAAAAGGTTGGTTCAAAAGTTGAGGACTTGGAGGTAGGGGATAGAGTCACTGGCAATGGTGTTATACCCTGCGGCAAGTGCAGTTTCTGTATGAGCGGAAAACCAAGCCTCTGCGAAAGCATGGAAATGCCTGGGGCAACCTTGAATGGAGCCTTCGCGGAGTACATTAAACTCCCGGCAAGGATAATATATAAACTCCCAGAGGAATTAAGCCTCCTCGACGCCACACTGGTCGACCCATTGGCGTGTGTTTTACACTCCATAAAGCTGTCCTCTTTCAAACCCTTAGACTCCGTTCTGATTCAAGGCGCTGGACCACTAGGAGTTCTAACCCTTGAAACCCTCAAAAAATCTGCAGGAAAAATCATGGTGACTGAAGTTAGTGATGGTAGGAAGAAGCTGGCACAAGATTTAGGAGCAGACCTCGTCATAGATCCCAAGGAGGAAAATCTTCCTGCTGTGATTGAAAGGCAAACAGACGGTTTGGGTGTGGATGTGGTTTTTGACACGGCTGGTGTTCCCGAAACCCTCAGCGAAAACTTTACGTTGGTCCGGAAGGGCGGGGAGATAATGGTTGTGGGAATTACTGAGGAGCCAACGCCCTCGGATTTCTTTACAGTAGTCCTAAATGAAATAACTATTAGAGGAGCATACTGCGGCTTCAATGAATATCCATTAGCTATTGAAATGCTGTCGAAGGGGCTGATTTCCACCAGAAAAATCATCACATCCATCATAAAGCTGGAAGAAATCGACGAGAAAGGATTTAAGTCTCTAACAAAACCGATTAATGACTGTAAAATCGTTGTGAAAGTTGGTGGAGAATAAAATGGAGTTTGCAGGCAAGGAATACCTAAAAGAAGTTATGGAAAGAAGCAATGCCGACGAAAAATACCTTAAATTGGCGAAGGGAGAAGACGCAAGCTACACCTTCATGATACAAGCAGAACCACAGAAAGGCGTTGAAAAGGACATAGTTCTAGGCTATACGGTTGAGGATGGTGTAACAACAGACATATGGCTAGGGGAGAGGAAAACCGACTTCACGATCTCAGGAAAGTATGGCGTTTGGGTAAACATCCTAATCGGGAAAACCGGGGTTACAAAAGCCTTTCTGACGAGGAAACTCAAAGTTAGAGGAAATTTAATGAAGATTCTTAAGATGTCGAAAGCCACGGAACGTTGGCTAGAAATTTTGAGGAACATTCCAACAGAGTTCCACGGCGAATACGCCAAATACAACATTAAAGGGTGACTGCCATGACTTTGATAACCATAATTCTAGCCGTGTTACTGATCATAACAGCGCTTTTCACCGTCTACTACTGGGCTGACTTCTACCTCAGAGGGGAAGTCCAAGTCATAAATGAGGATTGGTACATGAAATTCGAGAAAGCCTTCCCCATTGCCGACCTTTGGATGGCGGCTTGCTCCCTCCTCGGCGCCCTAGGTCTCTTAACAGGACAAGGTTATGGTTCATTCTTTTCTCTGCTGGCTGCGGGTTCCCTTATATTCTTGGCCCTCATGGACATAACCTTCAATGTAGAAAATAACCTTTATCCCCTCATTGCTACCTCAAGTCAAATGGTTTTTGAACTCGTGATAAACCTGTGGTGTTTAACGCTGGGCATTGTCCTCATTACCTATCTGTGGCCAAGCTTCGCGTAGGGGGATAGTGTCCTCTTTTTTGATTTAAGAAAAGTTTCGTTTAATTAATCATATTGAATTAATTCTAGTACAACGCCTAGAGTCTTCTCTGTGTCTAGATAAGCAAATTTGACTGTCCCGAGAACTTCGCCCCTTTCCAATACTTTGATTCCCTCTTTTTCCAGTCTAGCCAAATCCTTCTCTATATCTTTCACAAAGAAGCCCAAATGATGAAGCCCTTCGCCCTTTTCTTCAAGAAATCTGGAATGAATGGATTCTCCCTCAAGGACTTGAATCAACTCTATTTCCACTTCACCCAACTCAAACAGGACAATCTTCAGTTTAGCAGAGTTTATGGCAGATTCCACAGTTGGAAATGGTTCTACTCCAAACATTTTTTCATAGAGCTTCACGTATTTTTCCACATCTCTCACAACAATTCCGATTTGATCTACTTTGGAAAATTTGGAAAAAACCGACTTTTCTTCGCTACTGGTGGTCATTAAACCCGAGACCTCCACATTGAGTCATATCTTCAAATTCTTATATGTTTCTAAACTGCCTTCTGATGGAGTGGAGTTAAACTTAATAGTCACTACGAGACAAGTTGTCACTTCACGAGTTCATAATGAAAGGAGGAAAACTGAATGAGAGAGGTTGTAATAGTTGACTACCTACGATCCGCCTTTTCTCGGTCCAGACCTGGACAGCCTGAACGGGACAAGCTTAACAGCCTGAGAGCGGACCACATCGTTGCCATGTTGATAAAGAAGATTATCGAGAGAAACAAGGTTAACCCTCTAGACATCGGCGAGGTTCAAGTGGCAAGCGCCTTCGGCGTATGGGAACAATGGACCTACGGAGGCCGATCAGTCGCACTGCTAGCCCATTTACCCGTTGAAGTTCCATCGGTTTTCGTCGACAAGCAGTGTGGTTCTTCCATGACCGCCACGCATGTGGGTGCCATGGAAATCATGGCAGGCTATGCAGATATCACCGTTGCCTGTGGAATGGAACACATGACCCACATTCCCATGGGCGCGGACAACCAATGGATCAATCCACCGATGGACCTCGTTACAGAAGATGAATATAGAAAATATGAAATGGAAACAGGCTTCATCATGGGACTTACAGCGGAGAAACTCTTCAAGGAAGCAGCGGAAAAGCATGGGGTAACAAAGGAAAACATGGACAAGTGGGCTCTGAGGAGCCATCAACTGGCAACAAAGGCCCAACAAGAGGGCTTCTTCAAAGATGAAATCCTGCCCATTGAAGTCACTCTTCCCGACGGATCAAAGGAAGTAATCGATAAAGACCTCAGCGTAAGGGCTGACACATCGTTAGAAGCTATTCAAAGCCTTCCACCAGCCTTCAAAGAAGGCGGAGTCATAACGGCGGGAAATTCTTCCCCATTAAACGCTGGAGCCTCATGCGTGATGCTTGCCTCCAAAGAAAAAGCCAAAAAACTCGGCTTAACCCCGCTGGCAACCGTCAGAGGGTTGGGCTGGGCAGGGGTTCACCCTTCAGTCATGGGCAAGGGTCCTGTTCCTGCCAGTCGAATGGCACTTAAACATGCTGGACTAAAGGTGAAGGACATGGACTTCTGGGAAATCAACGAAGCCTTTTGCATCGTCACCCTGTGGGCCATAAAAGAATTGGGCATAAATCCGGAGAAAGTCAACGTTAAAGGCGGAGCAACCGCTATTGGTCATCCCCTTGGAGCAACCGGAGCGCGACTAATGGGAACCCTCGCACGAATACTAAATGTAGAGGATGGACGGTATGGGTTGGCAACCGCCTGCATTGGTGGAGGCCAAGGAGTAGCGACAGTTATAGAAAGAGAATAATACTAGGCACGAGCAAGAGTTAAAATCCGCAACTGGCGAAGACCGGGATAGACCCCTAAACACCTCCAACTTTTCTTCTTTAACAAAGTATTTTAAAAACCGAGGAAAGAAAATGGAGAATAGAGGTTTTAAACTTGAAATGCGCTTACTGCAAAACCCTATCCTGCGTTGTAGGCGAGAAGGGACCCAAGAACTGTCCCATGGAAACAAGTGGCGACGTTTTAGAAGAAGCTAGGAAAGTCTATGAGAGACCCCTTGAGAGGACGATGGCAACAAACGCTGGAACCGTCGAAGCCGTAGGCTACATGCAGTGGCCCAGACTAAAAGACACCATCGAGTTCGCTAGGCTAATGGGCTACAAAAAGCTTGGAATAGCCTTCTGCATAGGCTTGCAAAAGGAAGCCAACACTTTATCAAAAATCTTGGAAAAATACGGTTTCGAAGTTTTTTCTGTCATATGTAAAACCGGAAGCATACCGAAAACCGAAGTCGGCATACCCGAGGAATACCAGTGGAAGTCGAAAACAGGCTACGTGATAGGCTACGTTACGTGCAACCCCATTGGTCAAGCCCTGCTGCTAAACAAGGAGGAAACCGACATGAACATCATTGTTGGTTTGTGCGTGGGTCACGACATCCTCTTCACGAAACACTCTAGAGCACCTGTAACGACTCTAATAGCCAAGGACAGGGTTACGGGACACAACCCTGCAGCAGTCCTATACACTTTCTATGGAGAAGCATACTTCGACAAAGACCTAAAGGAAAAGCAAGGCAGCTGAGGAAGGGAAGTATTGCTTAAATACTGTGAACAATCATTTACCAAACGTTAGTGTACCAAGCAAGGGTTGATTGTAAGATGAGTGCTCAAAAAGGCTATCTCGAAGACTTTAAGGTTGGAGAGAAGGCTGTCTCTCCTAGGAGAACCGTTACAGAAGCCGACATAGTCATGTTTGCGGCTTTGTCAGGCGACTGGACCGAACTTCACACAAACGCCGAATACATGAAGAACAGCATCTTCGGCCAGAGAATAGCCCACGGAATGCTGACCCTAAGCATAGCGTCCGGGCTGGGAATGCGAACCGGGACAACCCGACCAATTGAAGTATTGGCATTCTTGGGAATGGACAAGGTTAGGCTCCTGGCTCCAGTTTTCATCGGCGACACAATTAGAGTTGAATCCGAAGTCATAGAGGCAAGACCAAGCAAAAGCAGACCCGGCGCAGGAATACTAAGGTTCAAGAACATCGTCAAGAACCAGAGAAACGAGGATGTAGCCACATGGGAAACCGCCATAATGATCAGCACGAGGCCCAAAGAAAAGTAACGGTTTAAGAAGACAGTTTATCTAAAATGTCAAAGTCAGAGACCGTAGATTTGGTTGTTGATCCAACAAGACGGGCAATCATAAAAACGAGTCAAACCCTTTTCTCACTTCAGTGAAGGCTTTCGGTCCTTGTACGTCGTGTTTTGTTCAAAAGTGTACGCCACCTGTAACATTAAGTCTTCACGTAGCGGCGGAGCCAAAATTTGCATTCCGATAGGCAAGTCGTCCGCGAACCCGCATGGAATCGATATGGATGGCAGTCCCGCTAGATTAGCCGAAACCGTGTCCACGTCACACATGTAGAGAGCCAATGGATCTTGAATTTTTTCTCCAATCTTGAACGGGGGAACCGGCATCGTGGGACCAATCAAAACGTCGAATTTTTTGAAGGCTTCCTCGAAGTCTTGTCGAATCAGTGTTCGAATTTTGAGGGCCTTCAAGTAATATTTGTCGTAATATCCAGCCGACAGAGCGTAGGTTCCAAGGATTATACGTCTTCGCACTTCAGCCCCGAATCCAACCTGCCTATTCTTTGAATAGACAGTTGGCCAGTCCGCGTCGTCACGGTCGATTCTATATCCATACCGTAGTCCATCGTACCTAGCCAGGTTAGAGCTGGCTTCAGACATGGCGACAATATAGTAAGTGGCAAGGGCATAATCAAGAATGGGAAGCGAAGTTTCTTCGTAGGAAGCCCCCAACTCTTCCAGTTTATGGATGGCTCTCCAAACCTGCCTCTCAACATTTTCACTCGTTCCCTCGCCGAAAAATTCTTTTGGCACGCCAATCTTGAAGCCCTTCACATTATTTCTCAGGAATTTCGTGTAGTCTTTTGGCTCTGTTTTCACGGATGTGCTGTCCTTAGGGTCGTGACCAGCAATAACGCTTAGGAATAGGGCGCAATCGTAAACGTTTCTCGCCATGGGCCCAATCTGTTCAAGGCTGTTTGCATAGGCAATCAACCCGTAACGACTAACCAAACCGTAGGTGGGCTTAATGCCGACAACAGAACAGTAGCTGGCCGGACAACGTATAGATCCTCCTGTGTCGGAGCCAAAAGCCAAGATGATCTCATCCGCCGCAATGGCGGCTGCGCTTCCTCCTGAAGACCCGCCTGACACCCTTGAGAGGTTCCAGGGGTTGTGCGTCGGACCGAAATAACTTGTTTCTGTTGAGGAACCCATGGCAAACTCGTCCATGTTTGTCTTTCCGATGATGACAGCATCTTCCCTCTTGATTCTTTCAATAACCTCCGCATCGTAGGGGGGAACAAAAATTTCGAGCATTCGCGAGGAGCATGTGGTGCGTATTCCCTTCGTGCAAATAGCGTCTTTCACCGCTACTGGAACGCCAGCCAGTCTCCCTAAGGGCTTTCTCTTCGAAGCCTTCTCGTCGATTTCCCTAGCCTTTCTGAGGGCTTCTTCCTTAACAAGAGTTACGAAGGCGTGAACCTTGCCCTCCACCTTGTGGATTCTTTCAAAAACCGATAAAGCGCATTCCTCTGCTGTCGCTTCTTTGTTATTTATTTTTTCAACGATTTCTTTGGCGGTTAATTCATTAAGCTTGGGCATTCTGCTTGCTCCTTAAACGATTCTGGGAGCTTTGAGAAAATTCTTCTCTTTTTTAGGCGCGTTTTTGAGGGCTTCTTCCATGGGTAGGGACGCTGAGGCTTCGTCCTCTCGATAAACGTTCATGAGGTCCAAAACATGGTAAGTTGGTTGAATTCCCTCGGTGTCTACTTCATCGATTTTTTTGAAATAGTTGAGGATGTCGTTGAATTGTTCTGTGAAGAGGTCTTTCTCTTCTTTGGAGAGCTCTATGTGGGCAAGCCAAGCGATGTGTTCCACCTCTTTTCTAGACAGGTAACGTTTCTTCATGGTGTATCCTTCAAAAGTAAGGAAGGTTAGCTTCTCTTAAAGTTTTCATAGGTTTTCTCGGGTGCTGTGGATGGTCGATTAGCAAAGCATATAAGATATGCTTACAAACATATTAAGTGCGACAGTTGTGATTAAAGGAGAAGTCGGAATCTGGCTCCAAAAGAACGCTCGGTTAAAAGAACAACCATTATTTTAGATGAAGAAGAACGGGAGTATATCGATTCACTTATCGAAAAGGGAAGAGAACCGGGAATCAAACCCCTCATATCAAAAATGCTTGACGTTTACAGGAGCATGATGATCTACGACTGGAAATACCCTGGAGAATATTACTGCGGCATCAGCCGCGTCGCCTTCATAAACGTCGAATTCATCGATACGCTGCTCAAGTTTATTCCGAAAGAAAAATGGAGAGAGGTTGGCCGACAAGCAGGGGAAGCCGCCAGGGTTTCCATGGAAGCCAGCATCAATATAGAAACCGCCAATCGAGAAAAGTGGCCTGAAGTTTTTAAGCGGCTTCGTGTTCAGGGTTTCGGCGACTTCTACCTGCGGGATAAGTATGTCATTGTGAGGACTCCGTTCATCAATAATCCGGAGGTTTGGGATGGCTTCTTGGAGGGTTTGCTTGGTGTTCGTTTGGAAGCGAAAACTTTGACGCCGCCCCTCATATTCGAGATTGTTAGTTGATGATTCTGGGCTGTCTCTAACGGAATGTGAACGTTTTTTGGTAATGTTTACCAATATCTGTACTATGTATGTTAGATTCATTAAGTCTATATTCTGGTGACCCGCCACAGATTTCAGTGTGAAGTCATGTTTCCCTTTGAGCTATCCCCCTTTGGCGCTGGTTTGATGATAACGGTTGTCGTCCTCGTGTTCCTCTACCTAATAGTTCTCATCAAATTAAATTCCTCAAAAAAAGGCGAAGAAATCCTCAAAAAAGACGTATCAAAGCAAAGAATGTTGAAGGAAGAAACCGTAGGATCCGTTGAAAGGCGAGAAAAAGAAAAAACTGGTGTCCAGTATTGTCCTCATTATTTCGGATATTTGGGGGAGCATCCGAAAAATACTCCTATTCCTAATGAATGTTTAACGTGCACTAAAATAATGGAATGTTTGTCAAAGGTTGAATAGCGTCAACGCTTTTCCTTTGAAACGGTAAATGAATTCAAGATAAGTATTTTTGTTTCTTAATGCATAAATGTTGGTCGTAAAAATGTTTTCTTGAAGCTGGTTCGTTCCATGTCTTTGAAGGTTGAAGATGTCATGGTTGAAGAAGTTATATCAGTGTCGGAGAGGGCGAAGGTTAGGGAAGCAGCTGAGCTTATGGATAGGCATGAGATAGGCTGCTTGGTGGTTGTGAGGAAAGGAAAGCCTGTTGGAATCGTAACCGAAACGGACATGGTGAAAAGGGTTATACTGGAGTCCGGGGACCCTGAAAAAATCAAAGTTGGTGAAATAATGTCGAAGCCCCTGATGGTTGGGAATCCTCAAATGGACGTTGACGAGGCTTCGAAACTTATGCGGAAACGGAAAATTAAGAAGCTTCCTGTTGTTGAAAAGGGGCGCCTAGTTGGCTTGGTAACCACGACAGATTTGGTTCGTTCTCCTGAAGTAATGAAAATGATGATAAAGGCGATAAAAAGAAATCTAATCAAAGAAATCATAATGGCTATTCAAGAAAAGCTGGAACTAGAGAAATAGTAGAAAAGAAGCGCTTGAAACTTAAATATGCGCGAAAAAAGAAAGAGAATTTTGTTACTCGAAGACGAGCACAAGCGTGATGTCAAAATAGTTTTGGAAATTCTGCGTTTGTTAGGTGATGATTTCAAAGGTTATGATGTATCGGGCATAGACTGTGGTGTCTGGGACGAGTATTTCTAGGTATGTGTAGATGTAGAAGGTTTCACCGCTTGGCGCTTCGATATGCATCCAGATGTATTCGGTGGCTGAGGCGTTGAGATCGTACCATGGACCAGTTTGCTGGTTGTAATTCCCGTTTAGGATGACGATTTGGGTGGAGTTGGAGCCGCCGTAAATGTAGATAGAGCAGTTGTCCAGCTGGGTTATATTGGATTGGTCGTAGGCGCTGAGCCTAACCTTCCAGTTGAAGCTGTTTTTTTCAACGAAACTTAGGATGTAGTTGAAGTCGCCTTGTCCCTCAACACTGACCTTTGCGCTGGTGCTGTTCATGTAAATGGTGCTGGTGCTGTTCTGAGCCGTACCATCCTGAAGCTCAACTGGAGGAGACGTAACAGTCGCGTTAGATTCCATCAACAAAGAATAATAGGCGCTTCCCGCTACGTTCTGCAGCAAGAAGCCTAAAACAATTAAGATAGCCAAGGCTCCCCAAATCGACTTTTGAACCCCTCTAAATTTTCTACTATACTTTACCATACTCTGCTTTTCTCCTTTAGAAATAAAAAAGGAGAGGGCGGTGGATTATTGCACATCCACCTTTATCTCGATGGTTACTGAAGCCGACTGAGCGTTGTCTATTGCCTTCGTTTCGATCGTGATAGACCACTCTGTGTCAGGGTTTGCATTGGATATAGATTTCCAGTCCGTGGCACTTGGAATATTCCAATCGTTCGAGGTCGTGTTCCACGTATAGGTCAATGTTACGAGAGTCGCGTTGTCTTCTGTGGTTCCATTGCGCAGTATGAATTTGACGTAGCTAAAATTACCCTCACCGGTGCCGCTGATCGAACCGTGTCTAAGCCGAACAAGATGGGCGATAGTGCCATTGTTTACCACTCTAACCGGGTCGATGTAGGTATAGCTTGCGTTTGGATAGGCTTTGAGGCCCGTTATAACAGCAGTCGTGTTATCTGGGCTTAGCTGCACATTACAATCAGTACCATTATCACTGCCTACCTTGAACCATACATCAGTTGTTGCAGTTTGGATTGTTGATGTCACGCCTAACGAGTAGTAGACAGCAGCGCTTACTGTTGCTATAAGAATCGCTGAAATCAATAGTCCTAGCATCTTCAAAGTTTTCTTCGATCTTATCTTTCCTGGGTTCATTCCCATTATCACCTCCCTTCACTTTCTTTTAGTGCCCCCCGCTGCGTCGTGACGAAGAGGTAAATGCTTGTGGCTAAAATGAGGCCGCAGGCGACTCCTAGGACGACGGCGGATGCTGTGATGACAAGGTACCACCCTGGAGGCTTCAGAAATGTGCAGATGGATGCTCCCATGATTATTGCGAAGGAGATGAGTCCTAGGCGCCTCCAGTTTAGGCGGTAGAAGGCGCTGAGACCTATTGCTATTACTGCGACGTCGAAGCTGATTATGGCTACGTAGCTGAGTTCTAAAGGAATGTGGGGAATGGAAATCAGTGGATACGTAGCTTGGCCAGTGTAGTTTGAAACGAAGAACACGACGGCTAAGGTTATTGGCGCGGTTACTGCTCCGAAGAAAGTTTTGGCTAGGGTCCACAGCTTTTTCGAAGCCGCTAGGTATACGTTGGCAGCGATCACGTTGGCTACAGCCACAAGCAAGTAGAAGAAACAGTACCAGAACCTCATGTATTCTCCGAAGACTGGCATGAAACTTCTGCTGACCATCAGATGTCCAAAGCCAGCTAAGGCAACTATTTGATAGACATAGGGAACACCTTTGGGGAAATACTGGTCCAGTAGGCATGTCAAAAGACTCATCGCTAGAAAAATGTCTGTGCCGAGAATCGCGAAGAATTCCGGTAGCAGTGCGGAAGGCATTTTTCAACCAGCTAGTTGTCCCATTCGGATTCGGATTCAGACAATTTAACTCGTATGAAAACAGAATCAATACACAAACAAAGAAACAACAATATGAAACCTGAATAAGGATTAACACTTCCTGAAGACGAAAAGAGGACAGCTAAATGTATCAGTACTACTTACCACGACTTCACCAAAGTTATATCTTTCATTTCAAAAACTATTAACATCGCCCTAAGTGATCCAACATGCTCCCAGGAACTACCCTATTTGGGTTTGCATTAGTTCTGATCATAGGGTTTACCCTCATAATTTTGCTGATACGCAAACCCCACATACCTATGCCCTTCTCTTCCGAAGAAAAATCAAGCAAAGGTAAAGAGGAGTTACAAACCGTTCCCAAACCGTGTCCTCATCATATTGGATATTTAAGCGAGTTTCCGAAAAACACTTCAATTCCCAAAGAGTGCCGGGGTTGCACCAAAATAATGGAGTGTCAAGTCGGATTGAACACGCTTCGCAAGTTGTTTCGAGAGGAAGAGGCCCCGGAGTCCCCGGAGGAGACTCCAGAGGAGATCCCCGAGGAGGAGGCTCCAGAACAAGTTGAAGCTCCAAAGCCCAAAACGCCTTCTGAATCCCCCCATGCAAGACCGGCAGAATGTTCCCACTTCTTCGGATATCTGAAAGGAATCCCAAAGAACACCCTTATACCCGACGAATGCTTCCGTTGCCCAAAGATGGTGCAGTGCATCTACTACAATGCCGCCGCCCCAGAATAGACCAGACAAACCAGTCTTATTGAAACTTCCATAATGTGCGCTTATAAAAACAACCGACATCTCCTACATCTAGAAAGAAAACATGCTTCCATCTTAACTTCTATTCAGATTCTGAATAGATACATTTACCCAAAATACATACCGCACATTCATACATGTTAAATATCTTCTCCCCAGACCTCTAGGCATAGGAGAAACTGAGCATGAAGAGAATGCAAAAATCAAAAGAGGGAATATCACCCATCCTCGCAACGCTCCTCCTAATAGTCATAGCCGTCGCAGCAGTCGTCGTCACCTACGCCTGGGTCATGACCTTCACAGCAACCCAAACAGGACGAGCAGGTAAAATGATAGAATTCGATTCAGCGGTCATCAACGCAACTTCAAACATCCTCACCGTTTACGTTAGAAATTCAGGCACCGAACACGTGACTCTAGACAAAGTTTTCATAGACGGATACGACCGCACCACCTTTGTAACCTCACCTGCAGGTTTTCCAACAGCTGGCTACTCTCTCCCAGTTGAAGATTTCGTTGAAATAACGTTGAATGGTACCCAAGCTGGGCTTGATTTCAATGTTGGCAGCACGTACAAAGTGAAGGTAGCGGGTCCCGGCGTGTCCTGGGAAGAGAACGTACAAGCTACATAAGATTCAGACAAGTCTACAGACAAGTCTACAGCATCACGTTGCTACCGGAGTTTAACTTCCTTTTTATACTGAAGTTATTTAACAATGTCTTCGTGGTTTAAATGAACGAAATATTCGACGGTGCCCGGATTTTTCTTTGTTTAGCCTTTCTGGCTTATGCTTCTTGGAGCGACTATAAAACGCGGGAAGTAAGCAACCTAGTTTGGGCATTTTTTGCTCCCTTAGCCTTTGCTCTCACTTCCTTCCAGTTTCTCTTGTTTGCCCCAGAATTATTGTACATTTATGCTCTATCTTTCATCGTAACCTCAGCCTTATCCATAGCCCTCTTCTACTCCGGAGCCTTTGGAGGGGCAGACGCCAAGGCGTTGATATGCTTGGCGCTAGCCCTACCCTCCTATCCCGCTTATCTCCTTCAAACACCCCAAAACATTGTTTCTCCCATTTTCCCAATCATCGTGTTCACCAACGCCGTTCTTTTAGCCGCCTTAAGCGTATTCTACGCTGTCTTACGCAACCTGCTCTGGATGAGCAGAAACGAGAAAGGGCTTTTTGAAGAACTGGAGAAAGAATCCTTTGGTCGGAAGGTTCTGACATTTATCTGCGGCTACAAGGTGAAGATTACCCAACTGGAAATGGTGGGGCACTTGTACCCCCTTGAAGACGTCTACACAACTGAGACCGGAGAAAGTAGAAGAAGACTCCTCGTATTCCCAAAAGATGAAGAGAGAGAAGCCATTGTTGAAAGAATCTTGGAAGCTGCAGATGAAGGGAAACTTGAAGGCGAAGTGTGGGCAACCCCGGGTTTACCCATGCTCATTTTCATCACAGCTGGCCTAATCGTTGCCCTAGCCTATGGAGACATTGTGTGGAGTCTGTTTCGCTTTGTTTTAAAGTAAAAATGAGTTAATGTAGAGATACTCTGTGAAGGGATAAAAGACTTTTATGGAAGAGAAGGGAAACGACGATTTAGGCGTCGTCTCCCAGTGAAACCAAACTCCTTTCTCTCTTCAGCAACTTCAAACCATTTTTGGTTATGTCTTGATAAATAGTTTATTGCCTTAACAGACATATTCCATTGCAGAAACGACTCAGCAAATTTGTAAGCAAAACTTATAGTTTTTAGAAGAGATAAGGGATAAGTTGGAGGAGCGCTACTTCAAAATCTCTGTATTTTAAACGTCTGTTGGTTTTCCTCCATGGTTTAACTCCAGTTTGGCTTCCTGCAAGGCGCTTTCCCAAGTTTCATGTAAATCCTTTGGTTCATCTTTTGTTTTGGTCCTCTTTGGAGTCTTTGTTTTAGCTTCCAGTTTGACTTGTGAGAGAATGGTTATTCCCCTCATGGTTATCGTTGAGCCGATCCAGCCCATTAGGCCTAGGTACATAATTCGAATGCAGGATTCGATGAGCGGAGCCAAAGCTTTGCTGAAGGTTGCCGTTAGGTTATGTATTGGAATAATAGTGACATCTTTCCCTAGAAAGAGGTAGGCATTGATAAACGTGGTCACGAGAAGAGCTATGCCTATCAAAAGAACAGCCATCCCAGAAGCTTCAGATGATTCCATTTTCGCGGCGAGGTCTCCGTTTCAGTTTACAGCAACAATAGGCGGATGTTCCACCATCACCCAGAGACCGAATTTTCCTGAAGCTGGATATGGATAGATTGTGTTGTTTGGATCATTGTTGAATGTGACAACCGCGCCATGCCAAGTCACATCTAGAGGATACATGAAGGAGGCTTGATTACGATTCACCGGGTTAAATTCAATTGTTCTGCTTGAACTGAGCACATTGAGCGCTCCTATCTTCTGCCCTGCAATTTTGTCAAAGATGTAAAGTTTCTGGTTAGCGTTGTCGGTGAACATAATTCCAGCGCCGGAGCTTCCTGAGGAGATGAATTCGCTCCAATGATGCGCCCAACCATTGGGGAAACTCGTAAAGTTATAGAATGGAGCTGTGGCGGTTGAATTGATGGGGTAACCTCCGCTTGTACCATTTTCTGTGCGTCGCTGTCCGCTTGAGGGGCTTGAGATTAAAAGTTGAATAGCGCTCAAGTCTGTTATAGTTCTGCTTTGAGATGAATTCACGAAGATAAGTCTTAAAGCATAAGTGTAGTATGTTGCTTTGGCTGGAAGCGTAAAGTACATTTGCGAATATATATTGGGGCAGTTTGTAGCCCCTCCTGACCCTCCATCAGTACCCCATTCAGCCTCTTGTTGTACTATGTCTCTCACGATTCCATTGTAAATAACGTATGCTGGCTTAGCTCCATACACGGGCTCCTCTCCATTAATTCGCATGAACTTCGCAGTGCTGGTGGTTGACCCGCCGACAAAAGTTGCTTCTATCTGCTTGTTGCTTCCATACAAGTACACCCTAAGCCTCACAATTCCGTTGTTCAAGACCCCATAATTAGAACTAGCAGCAGGATCGTCGTTGAAGTATATGTTTTTCCAAGCGTAGGATGTTTGGTTTGCTGTGTCCCTTCCATCCCACCAAAAAGTGATCTTTTGAACTGTATGATTTACTAGGGATACTAGCATGTTTCTGCTGCTGAAGATGCTGGCGTTGCTTGTGAGGCCTAGGGGCACCCTATAGTTTGATCCCCAGTCCTCTACCTGAAACGGTACCTCACGATTCACTCCATCAACGGTCTGGTTAACGTGAAGCGCTTTCACTGGAATGGGAGGAATAGGCTTTCCATAGGTTAACAGATTTTGTCCAAGCCACCGTAGGGTGCCATTTTGGAGGGCTTCAACAACAATTGTGTCTCTGCTCAAACTGGAATAGAGTGTTTGGTTCCACGTGAAGGTGTAAGTGTAACGCGAAAATGTTGAGGCTGAAACCGTTATTCCTCTGTAGTCAGCAACTTGAACCATGTAGGCTTTTGGATCTAAGCCGCTTAGAATCGTAATGTTGTAAACCGAATAAGTGTCGTTGGAGGAAATGGAGTTGATTTTGACGCCTGTGTTGTTTAACCTCCACGCTGATTCAGTGTAGCTGTAGTTATAAAAGAAAAAGTTGTTTTTGCTCAGATTTGGACAAGGTTTGTTTCCGTCTCGTGTTACATTAACGAGGACAGAACTTGTGTTAGAAGGGTTTACGGTTACTTTCAGTCCCGCTGAAGCCGCATATTGTATTCCTGAAATGCCTAGTCCTACTATAGAATAGGTTACGTTGATGGCGCCTTGGGTGTAGCTTGTGCGGTTGAACCAGCTGGCGCTGACTTGAAAATCGTTGAGTTGGAAGGAGGGGCTCCAGTGAGGATGTGTATAAGCTATGTTTTCTAAGCCGCTTCGCAAATAGTTTGTAGCAAGGCTTTTAGCGTATGTTGTGTTTCCGGTAACCTGCAAAATTGAGCCATAGTATCCGATTACGAATTCGAGGATGTGATTTATGGCTAGGTTCATCTCGTCTATTGACCCCAAAACTTGGGGGCGTTCTTCAAGGGGGTTGTTGCGTATTATGGAGTAGGTGGTGATGATGGCGGCGACAAGCACGATAGCGACTAGCAACGCAGCAATTATTGAGAATTGTCCTTTCTTGTCAAGGAGCTTTTTCATGTTAGCTTCCTCCTTGTTGGCTAAGCTGTAGCACCACAAGCCTCTGTGTTGGTCTCTCACCTGTTCTGAGCGTGAATTCGGACTTGTAAAGAATTGGACGGTAATACATGAGAAGAGCAAGAGCAGTGACACGAATGTCAGGGATTCTCGTCAACCCTATTGCTGTTAAGGCGCCTGTTCCAGTGTGTTTGAAGGTTGCTGCGCCGTACCAATTGTTCACTGGGTTGAATACGCTGGATCTGACTGTTAGATGATATGTGCCTTGAATAGAAGAAGGCAGTGCTCTGGTTGCGGTTTGATATGGAGCGGGATAAAGACCATAATAGTTAGAATAGTATGATGCATCATTAGAAAAGTAAACAGAGCCGGGACTTCCAGTAATCCAAGTGCCATCGTAACTATAAGATGGATAATACTCCTTGTCTAATCCTCTGAGGAAAGAGTTGAGCCCTCCAGCACCTACATCTTTCATACCATATATTCCCCAACTGTTCTGGCTGCTTGCCAGTTTTACGGTGTTGCTGACGTAATAGAAAGGATAGCCCACGATGCTGACCCAGGTCCAATTATATTGATTGACTCTTTTTCCAAGCTCGTAACAGTATTCTGCGTAGGAGTTTCTGGGATACAAATCGGCATATGCTGATGGGATGGGTACTGCTTCGCCAAACGTGTTTATGACGACTGCGTTGTTGATTATCTCTCCTTTAAGTGACATCCCGTTTAGGAGACGCCCAAGTTGCGTGGTGTTCATCACCATTATGGTGGTGCTGAAGTATGGCGAAAGCAGGTTTTTGAGGTCTGCTGCGAGGGTTTGACCAGTGTAGCCTGTGATCCACCATCCGTTTGCGTCGCTACAGTTGAGAATATATAGGGTTCCTGAAATTTTCTGTGGCGCAACCGTGAACGTCACGTTTGTGGACGTAACAAGGTATGAGGCTGCTTCCGAGTCTGTTCCAACCCCGCTTTCTGAGTTTGTGATGGAATTTACAGCCTGATAGGTGACGGTGCCGTCGGACAAAGTGACTATGTCGTAGACTGTTAGGTTGTAAACTATGTTGGGCAGTAGGCAGGCGGAAAGCGCTATTTGCAAGTCTGTCCAAGCCCGGTCTGCCCTGTCTTTGAAGACGGTTTCGGTTAAAGCCTTGTTTCTGTCAAGGACTTGAAGGGTTGTTAAAGCGAGTTGACGAAGGTTTGGAGAAGAAATTTGCCGTGGAGAGGGCAAGACGGCGAAAAGGGAGGCGGCAATAAAGGCCCCTGCCAAAATGAGAATAACTATTAGTATTTCAACTGTCCGCATCATAGCCTGTTACCACCACCAGCCCGGCTTCCAAACTTGATAGCCCCGTAAACTCCAGCATGTAATCTTCGCCTGATAGGCCATTTGGTCCACAGTTACTTGGCGAAAATCGGTAGCAGTCCAAACATTGCCAGCTGGATTGTCGCCGAACAACACTGAAGCAGCCAGGGTACCAATACCCCAAGGCATAATAGACATCCCGTAATCATTCCCGGACCGATAGGTGATGAGCAAGAATCCGGGATGAGCAACTGGAAGCTTCGTTGCACCATAATAGTACTTGCCGCCACCACCACCATAGTTAATTTGTCCAGTGGAGTTAGCTATAGACCACTTTTGAAATTTAAGATCGTCAGTCAAAATAAAAAATGTGGCGTTGTAGAAATAATTGGGCACAGGTGTCCCAGTATCATGCACATCCCAACTGTGAGCAAGGTAAACTCTTCCCTCTTCATAGTCTACAACAAATGGCATAACACCAGCACCCTTAGTGAAAGTTCTATGAGAATAGTGGCCTAAACCGAGAAGGCCGCTTAGACTTGCATATGCAACAATAGTGTATGTCTCAGTTGCTCCATTAAAAGTGAAATTCAAATATGCCACGCCAGATGGGTCCGCTTGCGCCGTGCCAGTAGAAATCTGTATAGATGGATATGTACCCGCTTTGATGGTTCGGTAAAGATAATAACTCAAAGTAGCTCCACTCAGAGGAAAACCTGGACCGCTAACCTCAACTTTCAAAATCAAAGGGTTAGATTGATACCTAGATATCGACACTTTCACTATCGGCGTAATGCTAAGTTGAAATCCATAAGTACCATTTATCCCCAAAAGCCTTGAAGCTGTCTCATAGTTTATACAATCACCAATCGGTATAAACAAGTAACCACTAGGTCCTAAACTAACATTGTTGTACCATTTTCCTGAACCACGTGGATACTCTACTGGTTTCCCAGAGAGAGAGGTCAGCCTCATAAGAGCGAAGGAGCTAAGTACGTAACCGCTTGCTCCGGGCTGTTGAAGCCCAAAAACAGACAAAGTAGCATTCGTCTCGCCCCAATGATAGGGATAACCCGGACTCAGCAAAATGGTGTCTAGTAGGTCGCTGGCTTTAAGAGCAACGTGCCTGTTCTCTTCATATAAAATTGCAGCCTGCATACTCTGAGTAAAGAGACCAGTAAATACCAGTATAGCCGCTATGAAAGCCGTAGTTGCAACCAAATGATCAATAGTTACTCCGGTCATTTTACTCATCTCCTATCCAAAGGAAAACCTAAGAGTGCCGTTAGAGAATTTTTCAACCCTTATGCAAGCATTCGTAGAATTGCTTACAAAAATTGACTGCTTCCACAATACGTTGGGACCCAACGTAACACGGGTAGTGACGCTAATGCTTTTTCCCATAAAAGCCAAATGCAAATCTATTATCGTGCTGTTCTCAACTCTCCTATCAGAAGCGATGACAACGTATGGATTTGACTCAATAAAGGGGGGAACATTCGAAGCTTGAGTAACGGTTCCAGCGCCTATTTCTTCACGGTTCAGAGAGAAGTAAATCTGCTGAATAGTGCTTCCCAGATGACTGGCAACGTTTTGGAGGGCTGTTTCTCTCCGCCGCTCAACCCAAACATCCATCATCCAACCCGTAGCCACAGGAATCAAAACAACCTGCAACAAAAGAATCGGAATCATAATGACATATTCCATAGTTATGTGAGCCATTAAGGATGCACCCCCAAAGCCACATCAACTCCACCCACGTAAAGCTCAACAACGGTCTCCCCACTCAACGGAATAGTCTCCGTAGTAGTAGAAAAACGAAAGAAAGAATCGTCAAAACCATACGCTCTCATTGGGAAACTTACTTCAACTTTGATGCCCGTTACGCTTTCCCCAAGCTTGGAAACGCTTTCTCCGGTAAGGGTAATAGACTGAGAAAGCTTAGGGGCTTCCCCCTCCAAAAGCACAGGTAGATATAACCGAATATACGTTGTGTTACCCATAGTCAATTTCAACATTCTTATCGCTGGTGCCACCACAACCCTCACAAAGTTGCCATCGCCCATAGGGGGCGACAACTTCTCCACAACAAAAACTCTTGCAACAGGTGCTGAAGTGCCCTTCAGCAGAAGCCCCTCGTTAACCGAGGGATAAATCAAGTCATAGTAGTTGTTTCCAACGGTATATTGGGACACAGGCATGTTAAAACAGAGGATGCCAGTGATGTTTGTGTAAAGTTTCGTGTTAGTGTTAATGTAAATCGTATAATTTAACGCTGGCTTAAAAGCAACACTGCCGTATTTGCTTGAATAACGCACCGTTTCTGTACGTCCAATCACCCATGCAACGTCGTCTATTTGAAGCCCTACAGTCTGCATAAACTGCCTAGCAGAATTGAATTCACTTTCAGCCATTCTAGCCGAAAAAAGGTTGTTGGCAAAGACAAGCGCTACACTAATCAACACCACTAAGGTACCAGTTATTATAACCGTGGACACGGTTGGACTTACCGCTCTATTGCTACGCCAACTTTTCCCCCGAACCGTAATCACTAAAGTCTCACCATCCTATGCGTTTCCTCTACATCATCATTGGAACGACTTTTGATGCAACGATGGCGATGACGACGAGTAGGGCGCAATGTTTGAAACCTGCGGCTATGGATTCTTCGCTGATTTTGCCAGCCACTAACCCGATGAGGTAGCAGTGAATGACCACCGAAACCGTGAAGATCATCTTGAGAGATTCCAGGTTAACGGCGGCCGTTCCTGCTCCTGTTCCTGTTTCCGCCACGGTCAGCGTCTGCGAGGTGAAAATGAGGGTCATAAGAGTTGTCGCTACCAAAAGGACCGCGGCGAAATAGGGAATAAGCATGTAGGGTCGAACGTTCATTTTTTTCTCTTTCTCCACTTCCTGGGTCATGCTGTTAAATCTGGCAAGCGATTCGATCATGGCGATGGTTCCGCCGCCCACGTCGACGGCTTCTAGTAGGAGAAACATTACGATCTGGGACATCCAACTCTTGGTTCGATGGACGAAATCCATGATGACTTTTCTCATTGGAGTGCCCCAAGAAAGATCAGATGACATCTTTCTCAACTCCTTGCTAAATTCGCCGTAGTCACGATTCGAAAGGTTCTCAATGCACTTTTCAGGAGACAACCCTGTTTTCCTAACTTCCGTCAAATCTCTGAGAAAGGATGCTATTCCGCGCTCAATACTCGATTTTTTACCCGCAACTTTGGCGTGAACGAAGGCTGGAGGCACAGCAGAAATGATTAGTGCGATAGCCACAGCAGTAGGCATATCAACAATACCTTTCAGAGCGTCAAGCGGCGTTTGAATCATTCCAAAGAAGCCAGTGAACAAGAGAAGAACTAAAATAGCCACCGCTGAGGAGACGGCGAAGGCCTTGTACGGTCTCATCTCGCTGATCGGGGCTTTTGGTTGCATGCCGTGGGCGAGATATAGGAAAACAAATGAAAGTAGGGGAGTGAAAACGTATGTATACATTAACATTCCAGACCCCATATTCATGCCTGTGCTGTATATGGACTCGACGCTGAACAGAATGTAGAAGCATAGGGACATGAGAACCATTATAATAATGAAGGACTCCAGAAGCATTCCCAGACGCTCAGCAGCAGCCTTCACCCTCATAGATCTCGTTTTAAAGATATCCTGCGCCTTTGTTTCAAGGAAGTGAATAACGTCGCCGCCTATAATGACCGTCGAAGCGTATCCCGAGACGAAATCTCTGAAAATATCCAAAGGATTCTTTCTAGCTGCGTTTTCTAAAGCTGTGAGGGGGTCTACACCAAAAATTTCCACGTCTCGCATTAGCCTCCTAGCCTCCTTACGTGTCGCAGGCAGAAGTTCAACGTCTGAAAGTCGTTTGAAACTCATGTAGGGAGGTATACCTCCAGAGGCCATGACGGTAATGTATGTTGCCGCGAAAGGCATCTCCCTTTCCAACGAAGTAGCCCTTTCGCTGGCCCTAGACATGGGTGTGATCATAAAACCGATCATAATGTACGCTGGCAACGGTACTAAAAAAATGAGGGGAAGCAATTTGGTGAAATAGATGAGCACGATTGCTGCAATGCTTACTGGCAGACTTAGGAGGGCTAAGAAAAACATTAAAGAAACATACGTTTCAGGGTAAATCGTGATTCCTGCCCTTTCTAAGGATTCCTTAAACTCGAAGACTTTGCTTAAGAATTTGGGGGAGATGCGCCCGAAGACGCGGTACGACCAGCCCTCAAGACTGTGAAGCAGAGGCAAAAGCTTGCACCTCCCTCTCGTAAAATTCCTGTGGTCTGGAGTAGTATTCGGTTATGATCGCTGCGACATCCTTGTAGCTCCGTATGTTACGCGTTCGCATCCAGCGTAACACATTTTCGCGGTGGTCCATCTCCTCGAGCAATTCTTGCCAGCTGAAACCTCTGCGTTCTGCTATGGCGGGAAGTATAATCCCACTTTTGAATGAGGAGTTGAAGTTGTCTTCCGCTGCTTTCCATCCGAAAATGTTTCTGTAATCTTCGTAATCGGCAATTTCGTCCACGGAAATTATGCGCCTAAAGGCTTTCATTTCGCCGGTTTTCGACTGCGGTAAGTGCACCCTCGAAATCGACGCAACTATATTCATGAGGGGCATGTAGGCTGGGGCTATATCCATAGGCTTCTGGACCAAACGCTTGATAGCCGAATCTATGTTTTCTGCGTGCATTGTAGCCATGCCGCCGTGGCCTGTTGCCAAAGCCTGAAACAGAACATACGCTTCGTTGCCTCGAATCTCACCGACGACTAAAATGTCTGGACGATGTCTCATGGATGTTTTAACCAGATCAAAGAGTGCCACTTCGCCGGTTTGGCTCTCTCCAAGACCGTAGCTTCTTCTTGCAATCAACGACACCCAGTTTTCGTGGGGGAGGTTGAGCTCCGCCGTCTCCTCGATCGTGATGATTTTGCTGCCAGGCTTAATTAAACAAGCGAGGGCGTTCAGTAGCGTGGTTTTTCCTGAAGCCGTTCCGCCGAGCACCATGACGGAGGTTCTGTTTTCTAGGCACATCCAGAAATAGGCAGCCATCTTTTCGGAAAGTGTTCCTAGGTTTATTAGGTCGATAATTGAGTATGGGTCCTCCCGGAATTTTCTTATAGTGAAAGCGGTTCCGAAGGGCGTTACTTCGCGTCTGTAGCAGACTGCAAGCCTGTGCTTTCCTGGCAGAGAAGCGTCAACTATGGGGAAGGCTGAACTAACGTGTTTTCCAGCCATGTGAACCAGCTTAACTACGGCGTCGTCAAGTTCCTGGTCGTCTTCAAAGATCAGGTTTGTTTCGAGGTTCTCGTACTTTCTATGCCAAACGTAAACGGGCTTCTTGACGCCGTCGCAGGAGATGTCTTCGATATTTGGATCGCGCATCAAAGCGTCAATACGTCCAAAGCCAACTAGGTTGCGCTGGGCGTGGTATAGAATTTTAGACCAAGAAACGTCGGGCAACCAGCCTAGGCTGATTCTGTATTTGTTAACGATTTTCTCTGCTTCTATGACGAAGAATTGTCGGGGGTCCTCGATTTCTTCCCTCGGTGATCCAATCTCAGCGAGGAGAATATCCAAGATTCTATCGTACACGTTTCGCTCAAGTATGTCGAGTTGAAGCTCGTCTAGAATATACTTAAACTCGCCGGTTGAGGGGTTCTGTGCGATGGCAACATGGACATAGGGCTCGTATAAGGGGTATCTCTCAACGATTTTGTAGCCTCTTGGTAAGGCTTTTGGTGGAGGCGCTGGAGGGATGGCTTTGAGCTTGGACTTCCTCCGTATTTTTGGGAAGAAACTGGTGAAGGATTTTAATCCTGCCAATACTCTTTCATTGAAGCGTTTGAGCCGTAGCATTGTAGTTCTCCTATGCAATAGAATAAGCGAAAGTTAGTATTAAATCTTACGTCTTACGAAAGCATAGCACTCTTATAAGTTTAGCTGTTCCGGTTTGTGACATGCACGGCAAGGTCATAGACTAAAATGTCTTTAGCAACCTTGATTTCCATTAAGTAATTAGAAATTTTGAATTTTGGTGTCTTGTGAAATGAGAATTATGTCAGAAATCGTAATATAAAGTTAAATGCTTTAAATGCAAACTATCACACAAAGGCTGTAGCTGGGATAATAGTTGGAGGAAGAAGTTAAAGGCATTCTCACCGAGGAAAAACTTTCCGCAATTAAGGCTATGCTGGAGAAGGATCACGCCATCGACTGCATTTTCCTTCTACACCTTGACAGGGGAAGATGGAAGAACGCCAAGGAGTTTATGCAGGAGCTGGGGCTAACCTTAAGCGACGGAACCTTTAGGTCTAGGATGATGGAGATTGAGGATCTCGGTTTGGCGAAAAGCGTGGCCATTGACCCGTTGAAGAAATATTATGTTAAAACAGAGGTCGGTGAGGAAATAGCCAATCTCCTTCTGGAGTTTTTTGAAAAGGTTAAGTCTTTGGTTAAGTAGGCGGCTTTGGTGAAGCCGCGGGGCGAGATGGTAATTTCTCCAAAATATGGTGTATTAAGTCGTAAGATTTAAATCTCCATATTGCGTTATCTCTCTTGTGAACCCTAAAAGGAGGGATAAAACAAAAAATGAAACTCCTGAAGAGTAGGAAAGCTTTGAGCCCAGTGGTTGCAGCGATTATACTGATCGCAGTGACAGTCGCAGTTTCTATAGCCGTCGCAGCTTGGATGGGAGCACTGACCTTCACCTTCATGAAAACAGAGGAACTAAAAATCACCGGCGTCACATGGCAAACAGGAAATGCTACTATCTCTGTTACAAACACAGGTGCGAATGCATTGACAATTTCGTCAGTAACAGTAGATGATGTCGCAAAAACTCCAACATATGGCGGTAGCATTGGGTCAGACGGTAGTCTCGCTAAGGGAGCTAGCGGAACCATAACAGTAAGTTTCTCTTGGACTTCTGGATACAAATACACCTTTGCAGTGCTCACAACCAGTGGCAACAAGTACACATACACAACAACCGCAGCGCCTTAGATACGGCATAGAAACCTTAGTTCGAGAGTGGGTAGGGGACTCAACCCTCTTTCATCATCCTTGGAGGTGTAAATATGGTAGTTGAACTAAAAGAATACGATTCCGCGGTTGACATAGCCAAGAACATAGACGCTGAGATATCTCGAACAAAGAGCGTCTTAGGCGAATACCTGCGCAAGCTCGACGAAATTCGCACGCTGGCTGAGAGGTCAAAAAAGATTCGAGAAGTGGTCTTCAAGCTGGCTGGGAAAAAGGCAGCTCAAAACACGCTTGGAGAGATAGCCGTTGGCGACCTGAACGTCGTCCTGGACGCCAATCCCTTCCATGAACTAACAGCCATAGAAGAAGTTGTTCGAAGCCAGCAAGACAGGCTATTGGTCTTACAAAAGGCTCGCGAAGCGCTAAACTGGGTGGATCAAATCGGAGACACTGAGGGGCTAAAATATTTGGTGTTGGAAAGCGACGGGGTGCCAGAGAGAATTCTACTCAAGATCTCGTAGACCAGCTCGGAAGTGGAACACTATGAGCAAAGATGCATACGCTGACGCGCTAAAGAGTGCCCTAACTGAAATCAAGAAGATATGCCCAGACGTCAGCCTTTCTTTCATCTTTACAAAGGATGGAATGATGGTTGCTAGAGATTTAGAAACCACTGAAGAAACCATAGAGAAGGCTATGCGTTCTTTTCAAAACATTGCGGAAAAAGAAGATACGATCGGGGGCCTACAAACCCTAATAATCGACGGAGAAGAAGGCAAGGTCCACATCTCCTGCATCAACGATATTTACCTAGCTTTAGCAACGTCTAAAAATGCAGATGTAACTTTTCTACAAGCCATAACGCGGGTGATATTTCCAACAGTCCTGAAGCTGCTGGAGAGCGTCACCCCTACCCCCCTCCAATCTACACCTTCAAAACAGCTCGTGGTTGATACCCTCAGCGGATTTTTTGTCGGTGACTCTGTGCAAGTGGATCTCGGACTTCTGAAGGAGTGGTCGGAGTTTTTAAACCGGAAAAGCGTTGATGAAGTTGAGATAGAAGCCTTTGGTGGGAAGGCGACTCAGTGCAAGGTGAAGGAATTAAGCGATCCGAAGCTTGAGGGAAAGGGAATAGTAAGAATACCTGAGAAAATCTGCAAGGTCCTTGAAGTGAAAAAGGGACAATTGGTGAGGGTCAAACCGTTAGAAACCTGAGGGAATTCGGATGCCAGCTAAAAGCAAGTCTAAAGAAGAAATTGAAACTGAAGAAGAAATCGAAACCCTGCAAGAAACTCTACGGGACATCAAGACCAGAGAGGGAATCGTAGGATACATTCTTAGGGGTTCAAATTCCGCCTCAATAGACCTGAAAGACCCAACCAAAATAATTGACTACGCAATCTTGTCTGCCACTTCTCTTGAGACAGGGCAGGACATAGCCAACACGTTTGAGGTTGGCAAAGTTGACGCCATAATCATGGAAGGCGGAGACATGAAGATTCTATCGATGATTATTGGCGATAATCGTCTCAGCATCTTCATGGAGAAAAACGTTGATCATGAAAAGCTCCGTAAGGACCTAAACTTAAGGTGAGTTTCACCTATAAGTACACCTTTTTGTGAAAGTCACAAATCGAAGAAAAATACGTCGTCGACAGGTTTCTTCTCCTTTTATATCTTCTCGGTTTCATCATAAAAATAAAAAGTTTTCAGCAGAAACTATGTCTTGCCGCTCCGGGAAGATGAGGGCTTAAGAATGGTGTACTTCATCTTCTTCGATTTGCTGGATTTTCTTTAGAAAATCTTGTATCGAGGGGTCTAGCCTTACCCTTTTTCCATCTTTGTCTAGCTTAATGAAATTGTATTGTGCCAAGAATTTTGTGAGGCTATTAACTTTCGGGTCGTGTAGTTCGATTTTCTTTTTTATCTCGTTTAAATCGTGCCATTTTCCATCTTCCAGTAACTTCAGGATATCATTGATCGTAGGCAAGATTGAGGGGCTCCGTTGAATCTTTGTGTTTGTGTTCTAGCGCTTAAATAGCTTCTGAGGAAAACTTTCAGAAAAGTTTTCTAGAATTTAAGTCATGGCGAAGTAGACGCTATCCTTTCTCTTGGTAGTAGCTTAGTCCAGCTGTTACGCCTGTGGATATGGCGAACCATATTATGGTGGCTGTGACGTTTCCCTGACTAACGATGTAGGCTAGGGCAACAGAGACGCCGTTCATGACTGCAAGAACGGCGGAAAGTTTTGGCTTGAATTGGAATCCCATCCGTTTTCACCTCCTGCTGCTCACTCTTCCTTTTCCCACAATTCGAATCCAGATTTAACCAGGTTTTTGCGCACCTCTTCTGGTCTTATATATTCAATTCCGTGGGAGGCGCTGATTTCTGCTAGTTGGATTATGTCGTTAAGTTTGACTTCGGGCTTTTCCATGCCCCAATTCAATCTGCAACCTGCCTCTCGAGGGTCCAATCCTGCTTGCTGAATAACCGGATAGAAGATTTCCCGCTCCACAATCCTCTTTATGAAACGTTGCAGCGCCATGACCTTCCGCTCAGCGATTTCTAACGCTGCCCTTGCCGAAGCCTCTGTGAAGCCCGGCGTGGTGAAAAGCTTTGGCAGTGGAGTTTGACCGCCCAAATAAACTTGGTTTAGGATGTGTTCCACGTAGGCTTCGTAGCGGGCTCTCGGATCAACAGCAACCGTTTTGATGTCTGCCTCAGCCTTGTTGTAGACGAATCTTGCCCCTGCTTTGGGCTTTGACTTGATCAGCCTCTGATACTCGGCTAACTTCTCGTCGCTTGCGCCAGCAAAAATCCATAATTCGTCTGGACCAGCGTATTTCTCGAAGATTTCCGGCATGATCTTTTCTATTCGAGCCTTCATCTCCAGAAAACTCATTCGCTTGTCTCCATTGAACGCAAGTTCAGTTAACAAAACCTGCAGAACACCGGTCCCAAAAGCTGAGAAGTCTACGGGGTTCCATTTGAAGTGGATGATTTTCTCGGGCGGAAAGCTTGTTTTCACGTTACCGTAGGAGTAGTTGTAGCCCACGACTTCTCCATGCCTGTCTCGCATAACAGCCCTAGGATTGTCAAAGCCTGTTAAGGGCAAAATCTTCAGGTTTTCCAAGCGTTCAGGCTCGATTTTCAGCCAGAAGCTGTTGCCAGCTGCCACGATTTCTCTGGCGCCAATCTGCAACAGTTCATCCAAGTTTACGGCTTCGTTGAATTCGTCCACAATCTGCTTGGCCTGCTCAGCCTGCGCGTATTCCATGTTTACAGTTGTGTAGAATCCGGCGCCTACGGCTTGGTCTGCAAGGAAGTCTACAAAGGCTTTGCAGCTTGGGTCCCGTGTGTAGGCTGTTATTACCTCTGAAAAGCTGGTTATGCGGGTTTCTCCATAGGCTTGTTGCCAAGCTGGCAGCAGAACCCCTTCATCCTTCTGTAGTTTCCCGTAGAATTCCTTGATTTTCCTTAAGACTACGCTCAAGTCCGACGCCGAACAGAAGTAGGGTGTAAAGCCAACTTAAGTTAGAACGAGCGTTGAGACTAAATATTGTTTATTCACGAATAGGCTTCTGGCTGCTGAAGAATTCTAGGAGTTGTCGTCCCTTGTCTGTGAGCCTATAATATTTGGCAGGGAGGAATCTGTCTTTATCTATATGGTCGATTTCGATGAGGTTTATGTTAATGCAGTATCGAAGGTATCGATACACCTTTCTGATGTCATAGCGTAGGTTACTGTGGTATATCTGGTAGATGTTTTTTGGTTTCCTTCGAAGTATGTTGAGGAATCTGAGGACTTCTTGGAAATCGCAGTATCTGGAACCTTTAGGAGGTCCACGCCGCAACTGTAACACCTTTTCAAAAGGAAAGGTAACAGAAGCGCTATCAAAGCCTTGTAGACTTTTTCATGATCACTACGCGGGTCTCATGCTCTCTCTATCAAAATTGCTACCGAAGAAATGCCCTTAGCGAGAAATTTTTCTTCCCATAGAGATTTAAATCCAAAACACATTTCCATGTAAAAGTCGCTGACGGTTGTCCGTACTTTGCCGACTACAAATTGCTATATTTCTTATTCACGAAACGTTTTTCCCTGCTTCTCAGGCTTCAAAGCCAACGTGATAATCAGGGTGCCTGACTTCTGTTCAACATCCACCTGTAAGTCTTTACCCAAGAAGAGTTCTAAGAGTTCATGAAATTTTTTCGGAATGTTAAACGAATAGACGGGATACTGGTACACTGCTTTGCCGTAATACCTCTTCTTCACAAGTCTTCTTTGTATCCGAGCCATCATTAATCCACAAATCCATGTTTGTAACTGAAGTTAAAAAATCTGCGAAGAATGGAACAGTTAGGTCTGCTAGGGAGTTAAGTGAAACTAAGATTATTTCTGGTGTGTAGTCGGCAAGCTCCATACGTTATGACATGTATGCGCGTGCTTGACAAGGTGTGCGCAAGATTCTAGATCTTGGGTTTTTCTTCGGAAGCGATATACGAGATAGGATACCGCGGCTACAATAGGGGTGGCGATTATGAAGATTGTGACGATGGTGACTAATGGAAATTCCGGCTTCGTCCTAGGCTCAAAAGAATAGTATATCTGTGGGGTGGTGAAAAAGTCCACTTGGTTTCTTGCTGAATCCATTAGCATAAACCAAATTTTGTAATTTTGGTTTTTGGTGAGGTAGTCTTTGAGGCTTATTCTCCAGGTGTCAACAATGTAGCGAATTGAGTATGAGGCAACCGATATATGGGATTCGTTGTAGAAATAAGTAACTTGGTCCTCTCCAACGATGCTCACTGCAACTGTGAAGTATTGTTCATAGGGTAGGTGATTACTGACGTGTACCGTTAGCGTTAAGTTGTCTTGGGCGTCGAGTGCATTGTGAGACTCTAGACTTTTCCAAACCAGCCCTTTATCCAGATCAAGGTAAGTGTATTGCGAAGTTTCCCCGTGCCTAGCATATATGTCGCTTGGGTGTGTTTGACTAACTTCTATGTACGAGTTGATATGCATGGTGCCGCTGGGGGGTGACGGCTCTCCTTTAACAATTAACATTGTACCGGTATCAACTATGTATATGAATTGGTATAGTTCATCCCATGTCATAAAGAAATGTATTTCTGAAAGCTCCCCTCTTCCAGACCACGTGGGCAGTATACCACCTGGGTCGCTGACGAAGAATCCCGTGGCATTGCATCCTGTCACTACAACTGCGTGCTTCTTAATACCCTGTTCAATAAGCAAAATCACAGGATATCCTAGAGTGAGGTTTCCCTTTACATCATGAAGAATCTGATTTGATTTAGAAGAGTATTTTCCAAGCTGAACGGTGAGTTCTGGATACCTTTCTCGGACGTAATCATATAGGATTTTGCATGTAACACCTTCCCTTTTCTTCAAATTCATGTCCTTGGCAATATCCCAGCTGTGTGTATGATATCCGTAATACCGCAAGATCATGGCTAGTGAGGTTGGTCCACACCAGTCCGTTTTGCCTTGCGCTTGGTGAGGCACTTCTAGGTTGTATTCCACCGCAAGTTTCACTTTGACCCTACATGTTTTTCCTCCGCCGGTTCCAGTTATGGTTAATTCAAAGGTCTGCAAGGGTGTTGACGCCAGTGTCGTAACAGTGAGATTTGAGTTGCCTAGCGGAGTAACTGTCGTCGGGTTGAAAGTTAATGCTATCTCGCTTGTCTTGGGATCTACAGAACTGCTTAAATACACATCCGAGGTGAAGCCACCAATCGGAATAACGATGACTTCATAGGTTGTTGACTGCCCAAGATTGATTGTTTGAATTAACGGACGTACCAAGAGAATGAAGTCAAGTTTTTTCATGTTCATGAGGGGGTAGCGGTCTTGGTTGTCTTTGTCGATTAGGTAGGGTTTGTCACCTATGCCGTCACCACCTGCTACATTTTGATATGGTCCACTATAGAAGTCTGTGCCATTGTAGTTGCTCCAATAATTGCCGCCAGAGGGATAACCATTATCCCAAGTGTTGGTTGAATAGTAATTCTGTACCTGTTTAGTGTTGTTGATGAAGTTGTTGCAACAGATAACGTTGTTGCTAGAATACCGTAGGTCGATTCCGCTGAACTGATTTTTGGATATTGTGTTGCCGACTATGATATTGCCTTCGGATGAGTCTAGTTGAATGCCAATCCGCTCGTTGTTTGATGCTATATTGCTGACGATCATGTTATTGCTGGATGTTTCTAGGCGGATGCCAATTTCATTGTTTGTCATCGTGTTATTGTTAATGGTATTGCTCTCGGAATAGACTAACGAAATGCCTTTGGAACAGTTTGAGGCGTTCACACCTTCTATGATAGACTCTCTCGTATATGCAAGTAGGATACCGTCCCCGCTTTTCGTTATAGCTAAATTTTTTATGGTGATGTTTGTTGAGTTTACGATTCCGAGGTACCCTATTTCTGGGAATGCCTGTGGACTTACAATGAGGTCCCTCTGATTAACTAAATAATAAACGGGCTTTCCATCGACCGTATTGGAAGTGTCGATGTCCTGAATGAAATCTAAATCGCAATATCCTTGGACGTCAAGGCTGTAGCGATTGCCAGTAATATTGTTCCTTTTGAGGACATTGTAACCAGATGACCATAGTGCGATGCCGCAATAACTACTATTTGTTATAGTGTTGTTAATAATTTTGTTACCTACAAAGCTGGCAAGCGCTATGCCTCCTCGTCCGCGCGCAGCGACTTCTATGCCGCGGGCATTATTCGCTATTGTGTTGTTGCTGACAGTATTGTCAACAGAGGAGATGAGGCTTATACCAATCGTATTGCTTGAGACTGTCACGTTCTTTATGGTGGAGTTGCGTGTATATGCAAATAGCACTCCCTGCCTATTCTTTGTCAGTTTCAAATTTCTTACGGTGATGTTTGTTGAGTTTATGACGGCCACATACCCTGCGTCAGCTGGAATCTCCTTGTTATGTTGGTTTACCCAATAGTAAATCGGCTTTCCGTCCACCGTATTTGAGGTGTCTACATCATTTGCGTGTGGATACATGAAACCTGGCCAGGGCATGATGCCTAGAAAGAACCAGCCATGGACTGCGAAGTTGTAAGTGTTGCCCTCCATTTTGTTATGTCTGAGGATGTTTCCATCAGGAGATAGAAGTATACCCTCACATCGATTATTCTTCACGGTGTTATTAACGATGCTGTTTCCTCCGGAGAACATCACCCAGATGCCCCGATACCCGTTTTGTATCGTAAAGCCTCTGAGGCTGACATTGTACGCCTCTATGCTAACAACAGCGGTTTCAGTTTCACTTCCTCCTCCATCAATGATGGTGGTGTTTCTGTCTTCTCCAATGATGGACACGGTCTTATGCACGTGCACGTTCTCATAGTATGTTCCAGCCGCCACCAGTATGGTGTCTCCAGCATTCGCCCTGTTTATTGCCTCTTGTATGGTTTGGTAATCTTGTGGAACGCGTATTGTCTTTGGACTCGCCGTTACGTGCACAGCATAGAACGTCACACTTGATGCGCTAAATAGAAGGAGTGCGAGCACTGCTGCCATAATCGCCTTCATCTTCACGCCATTATGTCTCCCGCAAATAAGAATAGGACATAAACCTATTGTTGTATTATCCATACAATTTCTTAAGGATTACCTATTCGTTACTAGATTTCCCCTAAATGTTAGGACGTAACGTATTCTATGGTTGGTTTTAAAGCCAAGCGTGACTCTAACGCTAATCTCATCTTTTAAACTCAGGCGTTTCCTTATTTTTTGGTGTGACAGTTGCCGTGGGAGGATACTGACGATTTTATTCGTTCTGGGCACAGGAACCCAGAAGAGTTTGAGCCTGACAGTTTGAGAACCATAACGTTGAGCGAGGAAGAAGGAATCAAGGGGGTTATTGGTAAGCCTAAGGGCAAGAAGACAACCGAGGTTGTTAGCTATCTTTTTAGCAAGGAGAAGGGCTGGACCATCGAGAAAGCCAAAGAATGGTTCAAAACTCGCCAAGAGAAAGCCAAGGAATCCTTCAGTTGGGCTGGCTCCATCAAGGAGGTTTTCGGCACCTCTAACCTGATTCGCGGCAAGGCTTTGCATCCCCTACGCACGGTTCATCCTGAAGAATGGCCAGAAGTCAGGGAGTATTTGGAAGAGGAACTGCAGAAGGCGACTCATTCCCTTAGGGAGAAACCCCTCATCCTCGACCACTACAAGCCAATTCGAGGAAAGGTTTTAGGCGCAGAATACGAGGACGGCGCCATAGAATACGTTGCCCAACTGAACGACCCAACCATAATAAGGCAGATTGTCAGCGGCGACATAAAACACTGCAGCGTCGAGTTTGAATGGAAAACCCTCGAAAACGTTAACGGCGTGGCTCCACGAGGCATCGTCTTTACTGGGCTATCCCTCTTAAAGGATTTCGAGCCCGGTGACCCTCTCACCACCGTAGAGGTTTGGGAATCCGTCATAAAGCAATTAAAGGAAGCTGGGAGAGCAAAAGAGCAAGCTGAGCCCCAAGAATTCATTTTTTACCAAATTCATGATCCAGCCGCTTTCCTACAGGAACGCTTCTCAACGGCATGGATAGACCAAACAAACGGAATTCAAGGCATCTACGGACGCCTGCGCGAAGACCCAGAAAACCCCCAACTCATGGCGCTTCTATTCATGAAAGCCAAAGGCTGGAACCCTGAAAAGATGAGGGACTGGCTTAACAATCATCCCCAATACATGAAAGCTCCAAGCGAACCAGCCGCCGTAGGCATTCAACCAATACAGCCAGCTGAGGAAAAGCTGGGTAAAAGGAAGCCCCTAGGCGAGGCAATTATTGGCTCTTCTGAGCCTCCATCATCTGACTTCATTAGCAAGCAGGAGGTCCTGAGTCTTCTGCCCGAAGATTGGATTGTCCGTGCCTGGAGTTATGGGCCTCAGCTGCTTGTTCGTCAGTTGAGGCATAGGCTGGAGTCAAAGTCATCTGGAAACGGTGACCGGGAGTAGGCAAGGATGAACTTGCTGAAAGCGTATAAAATTTGGAGGAAGTTGAAGTGGCTGATCTTTGGCCCGACGCGGAAGTTGGAGAAATGATAAGCGATGGAGTGGTACTCAGCTTTGAGGCTGCCGCAACAATAACTAAGGGAGACCTAGTCTACCTCAGCGCCAACATGAAAGTCAGCAAATGTTCTGCGGCTACGCAGTTTGCCATTGGCGTTGCCTTAAACACTGTTGCAGCTGGAGACTTCTGCTCCGTTTGCGTTAGAGGAGTGATAAAGGTTACGGCTGGAGGCACTATTGACCGAGGCAAGGCTGTTCAGACAGACGCCAACGCGAGGGTGATCGTGTTAGCCGATGGCTCAGGTTCCTACACTGCCGGAGACATTCCTGACAGAATCGCTAGAGCTGTTGGCATCGCCTTGCAGACTTTTGCCAGCGGAGACACTGGACTAATCTACGTTGACAAGGCATAAAGGAGAGATGATGTTATGCCAAAACTTTTCGAAGCCATCATGAAAGATCCGGAATACCAGCCGATTCTGCCAGACCTCCTCAAGAGAGCCAAGTCAAACCTTATGGTGAACGCCGTTATGAGGGAGGCTCTTCTCAGCGACGCTGCTAACGCCCTCGGAAAGATGCATGATGTTGTGGTGGAAGCCGCCAAACCAGCCCTGATTGGAAGAGAAATAATCTGGGTGTTACCAACTACCGAAACCTTGGTGAGATTTCCAAGGGCGAAGCTTGGTAAAGCCCACAGAACCGCTGAGCTGTCAGAAGTGTGGATAACCCAAGAAAAATACGACACCATCGACATCAAAGCCGACATGGAGATTAAGGCCGGCACTGAATACTCTAAGAAGTTTTTCGAAGATGCATCGTGGGGAGTCATGGAAAGGCAGACAGCCGAGGTGGGCAGAGCCATAGCAGAGCTGGAAACTGAAAAGGTCTTAGCCCTCTACGACAGCATCTCTGCCAGCGACCTTGCGGGTGGAAGCGCATACAACGGTGCTGGAACCCTGAACTGGGCTGGTCTCATCGGATTTTGGAACCGAGTGAAGGCGGAAAACTTTAGTGCCAAGGTTTTGGTTATAAATCCTAACCAACTCTCTGACTTGTGGCAACAGGACCAGTTTATCCACAGCTTCTATTTCGGAGGCATGGCTGACGTTCGCCGGGGCATACTAGGCGAAACCTATCTTGGCATGAAAATTGTTGTCAGCACCAAAGTGGCTGACGGAACCGTATACTGCATTGACACAGACGTTGCCGCCGTCATGCTTCTGAGACGAGACATCCTAACAGAACCCTTTGAAAACCCCAAGGGAGACCGTTACGGCATCGTGGCGTCAGAGCGTATCGGGCTAGGCGTATTGAGAAGCAAGGCCGTGGCGAGAGGAACAGGCTGGTAGTCTGGTTATAATTGCCATGACCCAACTTCCCCCTCTTTTTGGTGATTTGTATGAGCGATGTTAATTGGGGCAACTACGCGGAAGCCTACAAAACCATTCATGATAAGTTGAATGAGATTTTAACGAAGCTTGATTATCCAGCTGATCCGGCAGTTCAAGACGTAATTGATCGCGCTGACCGTGTTTTAGGACGCGTCTATGGCTCGCAGGGTCAACAATTGAAGCAAAGGGCCTCAACCCACGAACTTATGGTCCAGCTTGTTCATCAAGGAGTGGAATACCAGGCTGGCGGTGGCGGAGGCAGCGGTCTTGTCCAATGTCAAATACTCAACGAGGCTGGCGACGCCTGGATTAACGAGCCTTTTGCGCGTCGTGTACAAGGAAGCCAAGGCCAAGACTTGCTTCAAAGAGCCGCAACTTATGACATCTTGGTTCAGCTTCGCCATGATGGAACCGAGATTGATCCTCGCCAAATCCGTGCTTTAACTTCCAGCGATGTTGTGGATGTTTCAGATCGATCTGCAAGGGATTTGGGCAAAGTTGACGTTGTTACGATGCCCAACGTCGTTCAAGCCGCGAAAGATCGCTATCTAACCGACATAACGAAAGTTGTGACTCAGAAAAAAATTGACCTGACAGCCACAGGAGTTATCTACACGCCGGCTAGTGGAAAGAAAATACGCATTAAAGGTTTCGCGTGGTCCTCTAACGCTGATATTATCACAGCCTTACGGTTTGGAACTACGGGAGACCCTCTCTTCGCCATCCAAGCTAAAGGCGTAATTGGAATGAACCTTATAGGCGCTAATGTTGAAGGCGCTGTCGACGAGGCTCTTTACGGTTACCTCAGCGGAGCCGGAACCATGAAAGGAACCGTGTTAATCGAGGAAGTTTGAAAATGCCTGCTGAAACCCGAATCTTCCGCAAACTAACCCAGACCGTCAATGGGCTCAACGCCTACATTTTAGGATTGATAAGCGATGCCGCCCCCGCACTCCTCATTAGCACAACAGGTTATACACAAGCGGGCATAAGGGTTTGGAAAAGGGATGATGCTGGAAACGAAACGGAGATAACTGCTGGCTCCCCTGTCGCCGTCGTAAATATTCCAGCCACAACGACAACCTTAAGCGCAACGTGGGATTGTCCTCAAACGTCGCTAGCTTCTACCGATGCCATCGTTGTTAGGTTATACTTTTATTCCACAAGCTGGGTTCTACAGAGAACTTGGATAACTGAACAGCTTGGTGCCTCTCAGCTTGATACGGCAACCTGGACGGTTTATCACGCTTTCTATTGGGTTCCCATCGAGGGGGTCATTTATTGGCGGCACTATCATCTTGTTTACAGTCGCATCGGAAACTTCAGTTGGACGCCAGCACCTCCACCCCCTGCGGTTGGCTACAGTTACAGCGACGGCTTAGTCTGCATTCAGGTGGCTGGATAAAATGGGCGTTCCAAAAGTCGGTTACGCAAAAGGAATATGCCCCAACTGCGGCAAAACGCTAATTCGTAAAAGACCGGCGGACATGGCGGTCTGCGACTGCTATCTCTACTGCCCACTCTGCGGAAAAGAAATGGTGCCTTACACGCCGGATCTAACGCCAACCACCTACGAACCTGAGAAAGGTCTCAACGTTCATTATGTCTGCAACAACCATGCGCAGCCCTACTATTCGAAACAGAAGCCTGTTGAGGTGAAGCTGTCTTGAGCAGGCGCAGAGAAGAACAAGACCTAATGGATAAAATTATACTCAAGACGCTGAAGAAGGAGCACGTTCACTGGACAGACCTAGAGAAGAAGGTTTTAACTACTTGCCATCCCTCTGCGACAAGAAGCAGATTCGACAACCGCATAAGATACCTCCTAAAAAAGGGTTACATCGAAAGGGTTAGCCGGGGAATCTACAGAGTCACGGAAAGCGGAGAAAAATACATGGAAATAATCTAAGCCTAGTGGCTGAAGTTTTGGAGAAATTCTTCTTTTGAAAAAAGGGGGGAAGTAGGGGTTTATGGTTTCTTTTTGTGTTTTATGAAAACGGCTGTGGCGGCTGTGGCGAGAATTATTGTTGTGGCTAGAGCGATGTAGGGAGCCAACAGGGCAAGCTTGTCTACTGGGAACCAGATGCCGCCGACTGCTGAACCGTATCCTATGGTTATTTCGTGGGTGCTGAGGGTGAATTCGAAGTAGACGAAGTAATGTGTGCCGTTCGTGGTTATTACTGGCCAGGGTGGCGGCTCAAGTAGGGTATTGTTGATGAATACTCTGATTGGAATGTGGGGCGGAGTTCTTTTGAGTTCTACAGGAATGGTGGCGTTGATGTAGCCTATGGCTCCGGTTGGGCCAGAGGCGTAAAAGTGCAGAGTCGCTGGGTTTGCAATCACGTCGGTTATTGTAACGTTGCCTTCTATGAGGATGGTCTCCCCTCCCACCGTCACCCTAATTACCGCAGGTGCAAGTTTAACCAACCAAAAATCTTTATCACCCGCTCCATAGGAGTAGGTGAAGCCTGCCAGGGCGTATCCTCCGTCGCTGGTCTGCTCAACCGCCCATGCATGGTCCCAACCGGTTCCTCCGTATGTTTTGTTCCACTGGGCGTTTCCAGCTGAATCCGTCTTAACCAGCCAGAAATCACCGCCATCACTGCTGCGGTAGCCGATCAGTGCGTATCCTCCGTCGCTGGTCTCAACCAGAGAATGGGCAATCTCACCCCATATTCCTCCGTATGTTTTGTTCCACTGGGCGTTTCCAGCTGAATCCGTCTTAACCAGCCAGAAATCGGTTGAGTCTGCACCAAAGGACGAGGTGGAGCCGGCCAGTGCGTAACCTCCGTCGCCGGTCTGAATTATGGAATGAGCAATTTCATCGCCTGTTCCTCCGTATGTTTTGTTCCACTGGGCGTTTCCAGCTGAATCCGTCTTAACCAGCCAAGAATCTTGGCCACCCGCTCCAAAGGACATGGTGTAGCCAGCTAGCGCGTATCCTCCGTCGCCGGTCTGAACTATGGAACGAGCATAGTCATGGTCTGTTCCTCCGTATGTTTTGTTCCACTCCATGTTGCCAGTCGAGTTGGTCTTAACCAGCCAGGAATCAAAAAATCCAGAAGAATCTGTTGCGCCAGCTAGTGCGTATCCTCCGTCCGCCGTCTGAACCATAGAATCGGCATGCTCATTTCCGTTTCCTCCGTATGTTTGGTTCCACTCCACGTTACCAGTCGAGTTGGTCTTAACCAGCCAGAAATTGGACCCGCCTGCACCAAAGGTCACGGTGTAGCCACCCAGTGCGTATCCTCCGTCGCCGGTCTCAACCAGAGAATGGGCAACGTCAACAGCTATTCCTCCGTATGTTTTGTTCCACTGGGCGTTTCCGTTCGAATCCGTCTTAACCAGCCAAGAATCCTGGGTACCCGCTCCATAGGAGTCGGTGTAGCCGGCCAGTGCGTATCCTCCGTCGCCGGTCTGAATTATGGAATGAGCAACGTCATCGCCTGCTCCTCCGTATGTTTTGTTCCACTGTGTAGCTGGTGGTTGATAAGACACAGAAGAGGACGACTGAGCGGACGCAGTTACATCCACTCCAACCGTCACCAAGTTGAACGCTGACGTCAACACGCCTACTAGAAGCACCGTAAACACAATACCCGTAATTGCCTTCAGCCTCATTTTCCCATGAACCTCTTGCAAAACAGTTCTCCCTTCTCCAAGCACATATTAAAACATCAAGGTAATAACCTTTCAGAAAGAATCTTCTATACGAATAAGTCTAGTGGCTGAAATCAGCGTAATCTATGATTCGCCTATACACCGTTACATCGTAGGAAGTGAAGATTCCAACAACCTTGCCGTTTCTAACGATTGGAATACGCTTTATTCCGTGTTTAGCCATGAGCTTGGCTGCTTCAAGAACCGAGTATTCAGGGGAACAAGTTATTGGAGACTGAGTCATGAAATCCTTCACCTTCACTTTACTTGGATCTAAGCCCTTGGACAGAACCTTTGTCAGTAGGTCCCATCCGGTAACGATTCCCACGAGTTTTCCATCTTCTGTAACGGGGAAACCCTCTATTTTATGTTTCACAATTAGCCTAGCCACTTCGATGGCTGTCATACCCGCATCTAGGTTAACCACTTCCTTGGTCATTAGGTCGCCCACTTTCACAGAGAGAAATTGATCCGTAGACATTTCGGTTCTCCTTTACCTACGGAATGACCCATTTAAACCTTTCTTCTAACGGTTCTGTTAACTTATTTGTCATAGATTAAGTTTCTTTCCGATACCTTTCAAAAGGTCTCAGCAAATCTGATATTCCGCTTAACAGCGTTATACATACGATGGTGAGTTCTCTCTCTTTCCACCTTGAGTAGAATATTTTGTTAAGGAGGGTAGCTAACAAACTTCTCTTTGTATGGCGTGATAACCACCTAACCACCGTTCCTACTTTCTTAATTTTTCCCATAGCGATTTGTCGAGTAAGCTGCACCGCTTCTTCTGTAATCGTAAAAGAGTAACCATTAAAATGTAAGAAGAAAAATGTAGCGAGCAAAGCTGTTCTTTTATTTCCATCTATGAATGGATGGAATGTAATTATTGAATGTAATAGCGCTGAAGCTTTGGCGATAACATCTGGATATGGTTCATAACCAAAGACGAATGTCATTGCGTAATCCATGCAACCTTTAATCATACTTTCTGACATATATCCTGGCAACGTGTTATCTTGGTACCTAAGTAAAACTGCGGTGTGAAGAATTTTTAGCATATTCTCTGAAAGGGCTATAACCATGAAACAAAATAGAGAAGGTTAAATACTAATGCTTTGCTAGTTCATCAAATACTTTTTTGTTCCTACGCATAACTCGATCCGCTTGGGCTTTTAGAATCTTTGCGAAAATTATCTCTTTTATACTCATTAATTAGCCCCATTAGTATTCGGGGTAATTGATCAATTTATGTCTTATGGAGAATAACTCCATCTGGAAAGCTTGTAGTTTTACCTTTCCTCTGAATGGAATAGCGAGAATCGTCTCAGGCACAACAGGCATACGACTATTAGAACTCTACTAAATTGAGAAGAAAATGCTTATCTTGCGAGGGTAGGGAAGTATGATGGGGCAGCCACCTATGGTTGATTTGCTGGATTTGCATCTTATCTATTTGATCATGAAAGTTGTGGTGATAATCATAGTCGCATTCATATTAGTGGAGATTTTCAATCGATTTGTAGTGAGGGTTGCCGAAGAGAGGGTTAAGGTCCAGAAGGGGCGCCTTGCTAACATCCAGAGATTCTTTCAGCTAATCGTCTATTCCATAGCAGTTTTTTTAATTTTATGGGCCTTCAATGTTGATGTGACAGGGCTAATTGCTGGTTTAGGTATTGGAGCCCTAATAATTGGTTTTGCGTTGAAGGACATAATTGAAAATTGGGTTTCCGGGCTACTGATAATCTCAGGAAAGACCTACAGAATCGGTGACGTGATAAGAGTTGAGAATTTGACTGGTGTAGTCACAGACATAAGCCTTAGAACAACTAAACTGAAGACGTACGACAGAAACGTGATTATCCTCCCAAATTCCACGCTGTTAAAAAAGAACATAATTAACCTCACTGGCGGCAAAAAAGAGACCGTAGCATCCATCATATTTTACATAGACTATGTTTTTAACACTGAAAAAGCTGAAAAGGCCATTGAGAGCGTTCTTAGAGGTCACCCAAACGTTGTCGTGGACGAAAAGAGAAGACGAGAAATAAGGTTTGTTGTACGGAGCAAAGAATGGACTACAGAGATAGAGGCATTGTTCTGGATAAATGACCCTGAAAACGAGGAATTCATCAAATCCAAAATTACAGAATTAATAAAAAAGAAATTTGAGGAAGAAAAAATACTGCCGCCAATCCCAGGATTTATGAGGAAAGAATTTCTAGAAAGCAAAAAATGAGTTCTTCAAGTGAGCGCATCTGAGCATGGGCTCAACACATTTTAAAAGACGGTGAGTGCATAGAATCAGAGGGGGTATTCCCTATGAACCTACTAGACTATATTAACGCTCTAGGCGAGTGGGTCCTTTCCAACCTTGACAAAATCTTGGTTTTGGCTTTTTCCGTCATTATCGGGTATGTTCTCTACAAGATTATAGCCAGAGAAATCAAAAGGCTGAAGAATCAGAAGAAACTGGAGGAACACCTTGCCTACACTTTAAATAGAATCGTAAAATGGTTCGTCGTTATCGCAGTTCTGTCAGCCGTTTTAGCCGTGTTTGGAGTAACGCTGGGTTTGATATCTGGACTTTTAACTATTCTCGGTGGCACCATCATAGGTTTTGCGGCTATAAACACCCTTGGAAACGCCATCTCCGGCTTGATAGTGATGACCAGCAGACCCTTCAGGGTTGGAGACAGAATATTCTTTAACGGTCAATTCGCGGACGTCGTAGCCATTGAATTAATCTACACGAAGATGCTGACTTTGGACAATGTTTTAGTTTCAGTTCCAAATCAGGAGTTGCTTAAGGCTGAGATTGACAATTTTGGGAAAAAGAGAATAATTAGAAGACATGTGACGGTTACGCCCGGATTTGAGTACGACAGCCAAGAAGTGGAAAAAGCCTTGTTAGAGGCTGCTGAAAAAATTCCTAGAGTTTTAAAGGAACCCAAACCATATGTTTGGATAACAAAATTTCAGAACTATGCCGTTGAATACACCCTTTACGTGTTCATAAACGACATAAAAGGGCTGCCGGAAATAGATGCAGAACTGCACAGAACCGTTTTCGAAACTTGCAAAAGACACAAAATAGATATAAGCACGCCATTACTGCTTCGACAAATCCAAAACTGAACCAATTTTTCACATATTGCTTAAGTCCATCGTACCTATCATAATCTGGTATATAAGGCGAAAAAGAAGAGCATTCGGAGTTTATTTCCCTTAAAAGAGGATGATTATGTCTTTTTTCTTGGGGAAAATGTATATATACGAATTATGGGAGGGGTTGTAAGATGCTTTGGAGGAATAGAAAATGGAAGAAGAGGAAGAATGGGAAGAAGAGGAAGAAGAGGAAGAGGAATGGTAAAATAGCGTCCAAGAAAAAAGGGAAGGAAGGAAATAACAAAATTAGTTGAAGTTTCCTCCCCCTCCTCCTTTTTTCTATACAACAACCATTGAGAGGCTTTCTGCTTCAAAACAAACACTCAGAAAAACTCTCTTTTCTGGAAGCAACAATTTCGAAATAATCCTTTTTAATAGCTTTTTTTCGTGAAATAAGTTTAAATTAAGCTTATTTTCTCTTTATGTTTCGGTGACAGAAAGCTTGGCATCCGTTTCAGTTGATGATGTTCGCGACGTAATCAACGTAACCTCGGCGGAAGTTCCAGACCAGAAAGTTTTGAAGATGATCAAACGGGCTGAGGTTACGCTGGAGTTGGAGACAAACCGAGAAGTAGATTCTGGCAACTGCACCGACTCTGAGAAGGAGTTCATCACGGTTCTCGCGGCTGTGTACGCCATTTGCTACCTAACAGGCGGCTCAGCCGTGGGCCTAAGCTTTTCGGTTGGAGACCAAAACATCAGCGTACTCAGTAAGGCTCCTCCCTTAGACGTTTTGCAAACCGAGCTTGAACGCATGTTGAAAAAGCTACGCGGAACAGCCTTGAAGAGGATCTAAAATGGGAAACGTTCCTCAAGCCTACTTCAACTTCATCATGGACTATGCGCCGTACTTCTACTACGTCCCTGGAACCGGCGTCGACACCGAATGGGGTAGGGGACCAGCACCAGCAGCTCACGCCATAGACTTCCTCTACGAAGCATACTCCGACGAGCAGTTTGAAAGCCAAAAAACGAACATATACAACAAGATCGTTGCCCTAGCCGACTACATCTTGTCCATTCAATGCACAGACGACGCCAAGCTGGCTTACGGAGGCTTCCAGAGCAAGGATGGCAGTAGCTACTACTACAGCATCGACGCAATGCGGGCCATTCCAGCCCTCTTAAAAGCCTATGACCTAACAGGCACCTCCGCTTATCTTGACGCTGCCAAGCTGGCTGGAGGAACCTTCCTCTACAACATGCAACAAAAGCCAAGTCAGTTAGGTCAACATGACAAGTATTACGGAGGTTTCGCCCAAGCTGTCACTATCGCAGACGCTTGGCTCCCAGAAATGTACATCATCGACTTGCACGGCTTAATCGCCCTAAAAATGCTTCACGAACGCACTGGGGAGGCAAAATATCAAACAATGATGGATGAGGCTCTCAAGTTTTATAGAAGCGGCTTCGAGGAACTTTACATGCGGTATTCTCCTCCGCCAAGCGGAGACGGAGAATGGCATAGAATAGGCACGTCCAACACCATCTATGACGATGATTTTGCCTATGCTCTATGCGGACTTTTCCACCATGAAGGTTGGAGCCCAACGGTTAGGAAGGTTTACGAGTTCATTAACACGATTGGTCCAAGCGCGGACTATCCGGCCTACAATTCGGCTGTCTGCTGGTCAGGCTATATTGACGTAGTCGCTAGGAAGGTTGAATGCGAATATTATGATGCGGTTACGTCGGGGATTCTTTGGCAGATTAGAACTGGCCACGACAAGTCAGCCTTAGAGTTCAGCTTCAAGATAATAGATTCTCATCAGGAAGATTTCATGTATTGGGGCGTCAAATTCCAGGACTACAGCCCAGTTGAAAACAAGAAGGCTACTGTAACGGTTTCATGGCTTTCCATGCTGTTCCTAAAGTATAGTCCACCCGTAACGCCCTTCACCAGAATTTTGGGTTCCCACGGCGAAGATGTAACCCTGTACCCCGTGAGGCAAGCCGAGGAATCTGTAACCTATGGGGAAGGCGTAGCCATCAAAGCCATGGTAAGCCTTGCCAGACCAGACGAAATCGTTCTCGAACCGGGCTACATAGTCAACGACTATATCGCAGTCCATGTTTTTGCGCCCATCCGCCACCGCGACAGAATCTGGAGAAAAGGCGTCGACTACGAGGTTGGTCCAGTTGAGGAGTTTGATTTTCAGGGTCAACTCATGTATCGGAGGGCTCTTTGCAGGAGGATGCTTGGCTAATGGTAGAAATCGAAGACCCCGTCACAACCCTTGTTCGCTTGCTTGAGAAAAACGTGCGAGTTGTAAAAGATGACGGGTCATTAGCCAAAATCTACGTCAGCACAGAATGGTACGACCGGGAACTCCTCAAAAACTATGATGGACAGGTAACAGCGGGTCTAGACCACAGCGAAGACCAGAAAATCGGCTTCTCAGCAACGCTGCGCAGAAGGGTTGGCTATGCCCGCGTGAACGTTTGGGTTGTTGACAAGCCCGGAGTTACGGGCAGAAAAATGAGGAACAAGCTTAGGCAGGAAATAAACCGTGTTGTTAGGGAGAAAAGGACGAAGCCAAACGAAACCATCTACAATTTTGTTGGAGTTGGCGCCCTCACCGGGACACATAAAGCCTACTATGCAAAATCAGCTTCCGAACTGGCTCCAGACGCCCCGGACTGGACCGAACTTTCAGCTTCTGAGTATGAAAAGATTTGGAGCAGCGACGACAACCGTTTCAGCTATTTCCAGTCTGAGAATGGCAAATACTCCCTCATCCTGTTCCGGGTCAAGATAGAATCTGAGGAGAATGTCGTAAAGAAAATTGTTTTGAAGTTTGAGGGATACGGCACGGCTCCTGCCGGAAACGGCGTCACTGTGAAAGTTTGGAATTTTATGGCTTATGCTTGGCAGAACGCCCAAACCGGAACGGGTGGAAGCGACGAAGAAATCCTTATCACGTTAACGTCGTCCCTAACAGAATTCATCGACGCCAACGGCTATGTGTATCTGCTTGCGAGAACCACGAGTCCAAGCGACGGAGTTTCCTCAGCCGCAATCCATTGCGACTATTCTGAGTGCGCTGTAACGGTTGAGGGAATCACCTACGTGGACATCGTTTCTTATAGGGACGAGGACGAGGTGCGCGTTAAGCCCTTCCTTTGGCGCACAGAATTCATGGTCAAAACTTGGTTGTTTGAAAGTGTTCAAGTCATGTGAAAGAGGTGAAAAAGAATGACTACACCAGTATATGGCGCCCACGAAGCAAAAGCCTACTACGTGGAAGAATCAACCTACGGAGTGACTCCCACAAACCCAACGATGCTGGGAATAGCCACAGCTGAAAGCGTTGAGCCAGCCCTAAACCCCGGACTCATAAAGGTCCATGGCACAGGCTCCAGGGATCTCCAAGCGATTCGCAAGGGGTTAAGGCATGTGGAACTCAAGATAGCCTACAACCTGCCCAGCGACTCCCCCATCAACTTCCTCCAGCATGTTCAGACGCTGAAATCCCTAAGCGTGGAAGTCATCTACGAAAAATCAACCGGCATCATCGACTTGCTGCACAAGGGCTGCAGATTCAACCGCCTAACCGTTGAATGTTCCGCGGAGGGACTCCTAAAAGCAGTGGCTGAGCTCATTGGTCAGGATGTTACTGTTGAGACCTCCAAAATCAGTGGCGCAAACTACGCCGACTATTCTGGAGCCGTTCCCTACTACAGTAGCTATGTGAAGAAGGGCGGAGCCACGCTGGAACGCATCACAGACTTCAGCTTCACCATCGAAAACAACCTGAAACGCGTGCCAGTCATAAGGACAACCAGTGGACACATGCTCAAGTATCTTCCAGAGCGCCATCGAAACTGCAGCGGAGAAGTAACCTTCGACTTCGAAACCAAAGAAGAATTCGACGACGTAGTAAACGACGCAGAGTTTTCCCTAGAGTTCGGACTGGGAGGACCCAACAAAGCTGTTTTTAGCAACTGCAAATGGGAAAGCGTTTCCCCGCCAACACGAATCGAAGACCTAGTCTCCGTGAAGGCGCCTTTCGTGGCCAAAACCGTAGTGATAAGCTAGCTGAGAGGAATGAGGATGAAAACAGAAACCATCGAAATCGACGATAGATTCGGAAGGGAATACGCTGGCAAATACGTGTTTCAGGAGATCAGCTGGGCTAAACGAAGCCGAATCATCCAAAAACACACCAAGTATCATTCAGTGACAGGCCAAGTTGTGAACAGCGACTATGTGGCGATTCAGGCTGAAACCATCTGGGCAAGCCTCAAGGAACAGCCAGCAGGGAAGCTCATCAGCCTAGAAAAGTTGCTAAGCGAAGAAAACGGCATACCCATCGAACTCGGAGAGCTTTTCAGCCAAGTGGTAAACCGGTTGTGCCGCGTAACCATTGAAGAGGCAAAAAACTCGTGAGGGCGATGAGGCGTGGCAAGTCCCATCCAAGCCTTACCGAATTCCGCCTCTGCAAAGAATTCGGGTGGACACCCCTGCAGCTTGCCCGTCAGCCCGCCAAGAAAGTTGAGGAGTTCATCGTGATCCTCAACGAAGTGGACCGACAAATCGATGAGGAAACCAGAAAAACGAAGCGAGGTGTGCCCTGCCATGTCCATTGAAATGGAAATGCACCTAGAGGGGCTTCCAGAATTGCGGGAAAAACTGAACCGACTAGACGAAGGCATGAAACGCAACGTCCAAGACGCCTTGCGGTTTGAAGCGGAAGTCATGAAAAACACTGCTAGAGCGTGTTGCCCAGTTAGAACTGGCCGCTTGAGGGACAGCATTTTCGCAAAGGTTGAAGACTGGATAGTTAAGCTTGGGGCGATGGCACCCTATGCCGTCTATCAAGAGTTTGGTACGCGCTACATTCAGCCTCGCCGTTTCCTCAGCAACGCCGTTGAAACCCACATGCAGAGTCTTATCAACCGAATTAATCAAGCCATCCGGCAGGCTGTGGGGGAGGCTTCCACCCGATGAGTTTCCACGAAATGGCGATTACCATCCGTGCTGTTAATCGGGCCAGCAACGAATTTGCCCAGATAGGAACTGACGCTGAAAGGCTTACTGGAAGAATCAAAGGTGTAGGCTCAGCAATCGTTGGAATTGGCGCTACTGGCGTGGCTATAACCCATGTTGCCCACTGCTTTGGAGTTCTCGACGATGCCACAGCTAGAAATCTGACCAGCATGCTTTCAGTTGCCTCCGCCATTGGCATGCTTGTTCGCACCTTCGCGCCCTACATCAGCAATTTAATTTCCGCGGCGGCAGCAGAATGGGGCATGGCTGCAGGCGCCACGGCTAAGTGGATTGCCATAACCATGGGCGCGGCTGCCATACCCATCGCAACGGCTATGGTTTTGGCTTACACTTTGCAGACGAGGGCTTCCACCGCCGCCCTTAACGAGAACACTGCTGCTTTGAGGGAGAACGCCGCGGCTTGGGGGTCCCATACTCATAGTGTTCGTCGCGCTGGAGAAGAAGAAGCCTTGAGGAGGAGGGGCGTCGAATGAGCATTGCCTTACCCGTAGTCGCCGTCGTTTTCGGCTCTGTCACTCCTCCCCAAGGCGACGTTAAAGAACTGCAGGTTCATCTAGGATGCACAGACGAAGTTTCAAGCTTCGAATGCCTCCTAGCCAACTTTGACAAGAAATACACGGTGACCAACCCCGTCAGCGTGGGCGCCAACGGAAGCATAAGCCTTGGCAGGGGAGCCAATTGCCCCTTAATCGCAACAGTTCGAGTCGAGGAAATCGGATGTGAATCCACGCCTGTTGAAAACTACATGCGGGTTGGAGGGCGTTGTTGGGGCGAGAAACTCTTCAGGCGGGTGGTTACGAAAACCTATGAAAACCAGAAGGGCGAAGCGATTGTAAAAGACCTAATCGACAATTATGTGGGTCTCAGTCATGTCCGCGACTCAACTGAGCTGATAGAAAACACGGACACAACCTATACAAAGCTGGAATACGAGAATACGCCAGTCTTCGACATTCTAAAGTATATTGTGGGAAGTGCTGACAAGGCTGGAGTGATAGGTTATGATTTCCGTGTTGAACCCGACGCAAAATTCGCCTTCTTCCCCAGAAACAGCAAAACCTCGCCTATAAGCCTCTCAGAACTCATCGAAATCAGCGAATATCGCAAGGACATCCACCGCATACGCAACAAAATCACGGTTTTCGGCGCCGCGGAAAAGGCTATTCCAACAAACAAAGATTCTTGGACAGAAGACTTAACGAAGCAGGGAACAGGATCCACTGCAAAGCTGATTCACGCTGACGGCGAATGGACTGTAGGCGCAGGAGACGACATCAATGTTGACGCTTCGGAAAAGATTGTTGGCTCGAAAAGCGTTAAACTAACCGTTTCTACATCTAATTACTACGGACGAGTCCTCTTCACCTTCTACACGGGAAAAACCATCAACTCCAACAAGTATCCAAGCCTCACATTTCAGCTTAGAGTTCCTTCCTCCTATTCAGGCGCTGTCACCGTACAACTCCTAGACGGAGCCGCCCAAATCGTTCGTAGGCAGATTCACGTTCAAAACAACGGTGAATGGTCTCTGCAAACGTTTTCTGTTGGAAAAAAGGCAAGCGACCAATGGACCGTAGACGTTTTTAACACCCAGCCCTTCAACTGGGAAAACATCTGGAGAATCGACATCATCTGCCACTTTTCGGGAACAGGCACAGGCAGCTTCTGGATTGACAACCTCTTCTTTGATAAGTGTCGATGGGAAGCCACCCAAGACGATTCGACTAGCCAGAGCAACTATGGTTTACGGGAACTCGTAGAAGTAGATGAGGAACTCCACAGCGACAACGAATGTTCACTAAGGGCGAAAGCCTTGCTGGCACACCTAAAAGACCCAGCAGAATACATAACCCTAAGAAGCAACGTAATCGACTACGCCACAAACCCTATCTTGCCAGGAGACAAGATTCACGTTACTCTTCCAAACGAAAACATAGACGCAGACTACCGCATCATAAGCGTGGAATACCGCGCGACAGCAGCGGAACAAACCCTAGAGGTCACATTGGAACTTGGGAAGGAGACGCCTCTGCTGGCTGATTACCTCTATGCCTTGAGAAGCAAAAGCAGCGCCTTAGCCCGCACCAAAGCCGGGAAATAGTGTTGTGCCCAGATGAGGTTCGGAAACCAGTTCTGGTGAAGGCAGGTTTGCATAGGCAGCTTAAGCGCCTTTGTTTTAATCATGATGTGAAATTGCAGGATTTGGCAGATGTAATCATAGAAAGCGTTTTAAACGAAGAGAAAAAACTTACTTCGATCATTGAAAAACTGAAAAAATAGATCGGCGTGTAACCGCTCGATCTTTGAGGATAGAATGTTAAAAGTTTTTAATTTGATACGTAAATGAGGAAATTAATTCGATCTGATGGCACGTATTCTCGGTTACACGGATAGTTCTATTGGAAAGGCTTCAATTGAAACATTAAATGCTGAAATTAACAGTAGGGTTCAACAATAGGCTACCGCAAAAGCTAAATCCCTACAAAATTAAAAAAACATGAAGAGATATACCAGCGCAGTATGTAGCGGGTTAGAATCTCTTCAAGAAAGAGAAAGGAGGAAAAGGGTGAGAAAAAGCGTTCTTTGCGGGATACTTTTTGCCACAATTTTTCTACTTTCGGTTCATGGCCAGCTTCAGAATTTGACTGGAATACTTCCAGTTAAGGCGCAAGACACGTGGATTGAGATTAGCTCTAACGATAATAGGGCGCTTGTGGCAGGGGATGGATTTCAGCCAGTTCAGGTTGTTTGGCAAGTTAATTATTCAAAGCCTAGTCTAGATGACATGAATTTCAAGAGCTATGGGTCGCCAGAATTGGATGTTGAATGGAATGCTACCCTTCCTATGGTTCAAGGGAAAAACACGTCTTTATTCGGCATGCTGATGGGAAGTGATACTATAAGATTTAGAGTAGTAAATTTTCATGTGGGCGTGGATGAAAACTTTCGTTTCAAATTCACAGTCAGCGATCTCTATTCCGAAACTGAATTCAAAAGTGATTTATATAGTGTTCCAGCAGCTACAAAAGACCCCGAAACCGGCATTGTCACCCCTGGGACAGCTATTCGTCAAATACCTGCCCCGTTTCCCAGTAAACCCTTCAAATTCAAAAATGCAGGACCTGCTCGAATCGAAGTGACGCTTGACCCACCAATCCACAGAAATAAGTTTACAGTTCACGTGACGGTGAAAGACACGCAGAAACTAACAATCTTTTACATTCCTATCGTGCTATTCAATGGAACAACTGGAGTAAACCTTCACAATCCGGTGGCTCCTGAAATGGTTGAAGAACATGCAAAGAAAGCAACCTATTTCATAAAAGGTGCGTATCCAGTAGCCGAGGACAAAATCTATAGCCATCGCCATTTAGACCCGCTTCGGATTAATTTTACGGAAGTGCGTATGACGGGGGTAGATTTCATGAACCCTCCATGGAGCAGCAAAGTGAATTTGACAAAAATTCAAGAGAAGCTGGTCGACTACGCACCTACCTGGTTTGCGTCTGGTCATGTAAAAGTTGTTGGCTTAGTTCCTGATCAAAACATCGATTGGCCAAGGACATATGATTATAATGAAAATGCAACTCATATATGGCATGCTTCTTGGAAGGGTTGCACATATATCGATCAATCGAAAGTAGTGTTTGTGGTGGCTGGATGGTGGGGAACAACAGCACATGAAATAGGCCACACATTCAGATTAAAAAAGGACTTAACTGGTGCATGGGAAGAGTATAGTGCAACCTACTCTGGCGATAAGGCACCGGGTTATTGGGTAAATGAACGGAAAATATGGCCAGACACTACCATTTGCTTTATGGGAAACGCAAATCCCTATCGAGATTTTAACACATGGATATGCAAACCCGATTATAGATACCTTTTAACTAAGAAATTTGCCAAAGCAGATCCAGAAGTACTGCTCGTGAAGGGCTTATTGTCAAAAAATGGCGCATGTCAAATTGGTAATTGGTACCATTTACCCAACGGCGTCCTGGATATTGCTTTGGGAACCACAGGAGATTTCGTAATAATTTTCTTGAACAGTACGGGACAGGTGCTCGGTCAAGTGGGCTTCAACCCAGAATTTCTTGCGTTAGGCGACGAAGCTAAAGAGCTCAATACAACGTGCTTCGCATTTAATGTACCTTACTTAGTTGGCACAGCCAAAATCCGAATAGTATTCAACGGTTCAATTGTGGCTGAACGTGTTGTAAGTGATAATGCTCCAGTAGTAACGGTTACGTATCCTAATGGTGGAGAAGTTCTGGATCCAGAAACCCTTACAACCATAACTTGGGACGCCTACGACTTAAATGGAGACCCATTGACCTACATAGTAGAATACAGCATGGACGGCGGTGAGACGTGGGCTCCCTTAGCCGTCAACCTTCATGCGACATCTTACGTTTGGAACACGACTGGTTTCCCTCCAGGAAACAAATACCTCGTCATGGTAATGGCAACAGACGGGGTCAACGTAGGCGAAGATATTTCAGATGGGAACTTCACTATTTATCTTCCAGTCGGTGGCATCTGGATACTACCAGACAAACTTGGTTTGTTGGTTCCCTATATTGCTCTAGTCTCAACAATCCTAGTCGCAACAGCCGCAACAGCCATCTACATTAAACATGTTAAGCATAGAAAGAAGAAGCAATGAACACCACTACACTTCATCTCCTCTCTTTTTCTATATTAACAGAATTACTTTTCTCAATAGATTTTATGGGTGCCAACTGCCAAAAACTCGATTTCTTTTCTTTCAACCTCCACCCTATATATTAACCGATACTTCAACCCTATCTCATATGAGTAGCATCCTTCCCAAAGACCATGAAGCATATGCCCCTCTTTCCTAGGGTCCTCGCTGGACAGCAACCTTTCTATCGCCCTTTCAACCCTTTGCCTCACTTCTCCGCTCAGCCTTTTATAACCCCTCTTAAATGTTCCAGTGAACTTAGCGGTCCAAAATGAGGTCAGTTTAATCCCGGAACCTGTAGCGGGTTATCGCAAAATCAGTTTAGGATCTAAGCCACTCTAGTGCCTCTTTGGCGTTTCGGAACCTCATAACCTTTCCTTCACCGATTTCCTTCAAGCTTTTTTCAATGTCAGCTTGGAGCTCCTTGCTGGACATAACCTCTAGAGTAGCCCAGATTTCATCCTCGGGAACTCCCTCCCTCATCGCTTTCATCACAAATCTAACCATCTCATCAAACGTCTTCTTTTCAATAAGCAAAGCCTCAACCACAGCCCAAACCCCAAAACATCTAAGACTTCCCAGAATATATCAATTTCCAACCCTTAGTTTATTTCTGAATTTATTTATTTTGAATTGGTTTAAATTCGGTCTTTCTCTTCGTTTTCTTGAGAGAAAATGGCAAAACAACGTATTCTGTAAGGAGGCTCGATGTTTAATGAATAGGGAAGTTTTGAAGCAGATTAAGGATTTGCGTCCAGGCGACATGCTTATTATTCATTGGTTCGACGCTTGGCAACGGGAAGGCGAACTCCTGAAACATCCTTCGCAAGCAGATTATCTGGTGAAAACGCCCGGAGTTTTCAAAGAAGTGTCTGGCAAAGAAATGCCTTGCCTTGTCATGGTGACTGAGAGGCCGCCTACGCGCTACATTCTGGTTGGCATCCCTCTTCCTCTGATAAAGCAAATTGAGTTTGGCGGTAGGGGTTTCACCCACATGTTGCGGGCATACGAGAAAGAAGCCACTAACATGCGTGGCCGCCTGAAAGGGTTTAGAGGTGAAGCGAAGTGAGGAATTGGATACGCGAAAGTTTAACACGTGTTACCATGAAAAGGGGAAAACCCGTGGAGGTTCCGCCCAGCAAACGCCTCCTATATGGTGTATACGTCGCAACAGGGTCGCTGATGTCCCTAGTAGCCCTCGAAATCGCCCACCTAGCCTTTCTGGGAACTTGGAACAGCGAAATCTTCGCAGCCATCACCGCTCTGATTGGAACCATATCAGGAGTCTTCCTCTCACAAAAAGCCTGACCGCAAAGGGCCGAAACAATGTTGATAGTATATATACCCTTCTCTCCTAGGAGGTGTATCTAAATGACCAAACAAAAGCGTGGATTAGCTGAACTCGTCAAGATTGAGTGGGAAGAAATTGATCGTTTAATCAAGCTAATAAAGGAAGCAAACGGTAGAGCCACAAAGGAAAGGTATCGATACAGCATGGCCTTAGCAGCCCACGTGCATCGACTTGACAAACTTTTTTGGAAGGCTGGTCTTGGAAAGCTTGACGAGGAGTCCTTAGCCAAACTTTTAGAAAAAATACCGAAGCGGTACAAAGACATCATTTTGAAGAGGGTGTTTAGCAAACGTGCGAAAGAGAGACCTATTCAAGAAGCTTAAGAAGCTTCGAGACGACCCTGTTCTCTTCGCAGAAGCCGTTCTTGGTTTTAAGCCTTTTCCATATCAGCAGAAGCTACTACAAGACGAGTCTAAGCGTATAGTGGCTTGTATGGGTAGGCAAACGGGCAAAACCACAGTTAACGCCATAAAAGCGATTCATTTCGCCTACTGTAACCCAAAAATCCTTGTGCTTATTGTCAGTCCTTCCCTTCGTCAAAGCATGATTATGTTTGACCGCATCCTCGACTTAATCTACTCGAATCCTTGGCTTCCGAAAAGTGTGGTTCGTAAAACCCGCACGCTCATTCATTTAGACAACGGCAGTCGCATCGTAGCCTTACCCTGCTCCACAAATTTACTAAGAGGATACACAGCGGACCTCATTATAGCTGATGAATGTTCCTTCATGCCCGAAGAAGTCATAACTCAAGTGATGTTCCCCATGCTAAGCACAACGAACGGCACAGCAATTTTTCTTAGCACTCCCTGGGGCAGAAATCACTTTTTCTACCGTGCATTCATGGACCCAAACTACAGCGTACATCACGTGAGGTCCAGCGAGTCCTCCCTCATCACAAAAGAATTTCTGGAGGAGCAACGTCGCAACATGACTGCTGAAACTTACAAAATGGAGTATGAGGCGGAGTTCACTGAGGCTGCCACATCTTTCTTTCCTCAAGACCTCATCAGAAGCTGCGTGGACTCTGAAATGGAATTCATTTCCAGCATAGAAGACCCTGTCCCAAGTGGCCAATATTTTGGTGGTTGCGATCTCGGAAAACTTGCAGATTACTCGGTTTTCACCATTGTCTCAAAGGAAGACGAAATGCTTAGGCTGGTTTTTCTGAGGCAGTTTTCGTTGGAGACACCCTACAGCTCAGTTATAGGCTTCATAGTTAGAGCGCAACAAAAATTCCATTTCATCAAGATTCTAATAGACAAGTCCGGCGTAGGCGAAGCCGTCACCGAGGAGATGAAGGCGCAGGGCCTAGCCAACGCGGAAGGCCAAGCGTTCACCGCGCAGTCCAAGGCAGAGATGCTTGGTTACCTTAAAGTCAAAATGCAACAAGGCCTTTTCAAAATGCCCTACGACCGCAAGCTTTGCGAGCAGATCAATGAACAACGCTTCGAGTACACGAATTCCGGCCAACTTAAGTTTTGGCATCCAACCGGCAGCCACGATGACCAGCTTTGGGGTTTAGCAATGGCTGTTTGGGCAACGAAAGGCGAAAGGCCTTCAACTTTAAGAAGGGCGTACTAGCATGCGGAAGCGAGAAATCTTCGACATCCTCGAGTTTGGCAAAAGATACGATGAAAAAACAGGAACCTTTAGAATCAACATTCGTTACAGGACGCGGACCGAAATAACGCCCCGAACAATAGCTGTTGCAGAGGCATTCGGCTTAGGCGTCGACGAACATCAGGAGCATGTGATCTACGACAATGTGGAGTTGAAAATCGCGCCTAGAGACATTGTTTTGGTGACTGGGGAGTCAGGTTCTGGGAAAAGCGTTTTGCTGAAGGCTTTGGTGAAGGATCTGGGCGACCAAGCGATCAACATGGCTGACATAAGTGTGGATGCTGATAGGCCCCTTATTGACACAGTTGGAAGAACCCTTGGAGAAGGCTTGGAGCTTCTTTCTCGAGTAGGCTTGAACGACGCGTTTCTTTTTGTGCGCCACTACAGTCAGCTCAGCGACGGACAGAAATACTGATATCGAATAGCCAAAACCATCGAGTTTGGCGGGCAGTACTGGGTTATGGACGAATTCTGCTCTATGCTGGACCGAGACACCGCAAAGATTGTGAGTTTCAACGTGCAGAAGCTGGCTCGACAGCTTGGCAAGGCTGTTTTGGTGGCTACGACCCACACAGACCTCCTAGAAGACTTGAAGCCTTCTGTTCACATTCACAAAAGGTTTGGAAAAGAAATTGAAGTCAAATATTATTCGAACAAAATCAACGAAACCTGTTCTTTGGCTAGGGAGATGTACGTCGCAGAGGGGTCAAGGGAAGACTATGAGAAGCTGGCGCGGTTCCATTACCGAGAAGCCAAAGGCTTGGTCGCCGTACAGAAGATTTTCGCCCTGAAACGAGGCGAAGAAACCGTTGGAGTAATCGTTTACAAGTATCCAGCCTTCGTGACTTTTGGGAGGCGCAAAGCCTTTGGAAGAAAACTTTCCCTCGAAGAAATCAACCGAAACCTAGCCCTTATCTCCCGCGTTATTGTTCATCCAAAGTATAGGACTATAGGCTTAGGCGTCAAACTGGTCAAGGAAACCCTTCCGCTGGCGGGTAAACCCTACGTTGAAACCGTGGCTGTGATGGCGAAGTACAACCGCTTCTTTGAGAGAGCAGGAATGCAGAAGATTGCTGAGAGTAAGCCTAACCCCAGACTTGTCGAGGCTGTTGAAAAATTGAGAAAACTCGGATTTAACCCTGTTTTCCTCACTTCGGAAACAACCAGCCTAAAAAAACTGCGGGGAATGTCGCCTAAAGAAGTAGAGGAGGTTAAGAATGTTTTTAAGGGGATTTCGGGCATCTATAGAAGGCGCCTTCTCGGCGTATACAAAGCATTCTTGACGAGGAAAGATTTTGTGGCTCGCGTGGAATCTGCTGGCGTTGAAAAGTTGGCTAAAATGCTGCGCATTCTCGGTTTTCTAATCCAAACAAAAGCTTACCTGTTTTGGAGAAACATAAAAGGGGAGATGATTGTTAGTGGATTGGTGTTTTGAATAGTCTTCGTTTGTAGATGGCTATGGCAACCGTGAGTATAGTGAATGTAAGTAATATGGACGTCCATGTAAGAAACTCGGGAACTACCCAAACCTTTGAATCTGTAATCCTAAACAACGCTGACCAAGTTGTCTCGTACTCTACTTCTTGGGCAATTTTTTCGAGGGAGTCTTCAACGAGGATTCCAGTTGACCTACCCAAAGGTATTACGTATCCTCCTTCTTGGATAATTTCTTCGAAGGAACCTTCAACGAGGATTCCAGTTGTTCTGTCCCAGTACCAATTCATGGAGAAATAGTAATAGTAATACCATCCTAATTCAGGGTCTGTCCATGAGTATTCCCATGTCATGTTTATGTGGTTTGTATCTCTTACCTCGTCTGGGTATGTTCTGACTATTGTCTCGTTTATCTTCCAAGTGGAATACTCACCAGATGTGTATAGGGTATGATTTACGTCAAGATTAGCTGAAATAGCCGTGAAAGTCATATCCGCTGTTTCTGCGGTATCTTTACTGCAATTCCCTGTATCTATGTCTATGTAACCACTACGGATTCTTTCAGTGTCATTCTTGAAATGCTCTATAAATTGACAAGTTATGTTTGTGCCAGAAACATCTCCAACCGTTAACAACATCCACTCCGTCTCATTCATCTCCTCTAACCATTCCCAATCAGGAGGAGGAAATGTCGCATTTGGATCGTTAGAGCTCCATTCAACACTAATGTCCTCATACTTAAACCAGTCGCCCTCGGCAACACCTGGTACTCTTGGTTGAGCTGCTACCGACGTCAGAACCATTGCAAACAATAGGAACATCGAAATCAAAGTGAACAAAACAATTTTCTTCTTCATGGTTAATCAGCTCATTCTTTTGCATGTTTCTATTATATAAGCTGTATCCAACTTTAATGTGGAAGATGCTACTATCTTTTGTTAAAGGCAAACATAGGCAAAAGGTAACACCAATGACTTCCTACTAACATCACTATTGAGGTTGAGTGCAAAAGCAAGTTGACCAGTCAAAACAACCGGAAACCTCGAATTTCTAATGGTATACCTTTATCAGTTTGTGTGGATTTCCACGGTGTCGCCGTCTTCTTAACTCAAACAAAAGTTTACCTGTTCTGGAAGAAACGTCTCATGATATAAATCGATTGTATACGTTTATATGTATGATTAGTATACACTTCTGTGGACAGGTGCCCCTATGAAAACCGTTACCTTACCTCTGCGTTTGCCAAAGAAACTCCTTGAAGAAATTGATAGCCTAGTGAAGGCTGGGCTTTATGAAAGTCGAAGCGAAGCCATTAGAGACGCCGCTAGGCGATTGATTGAGTCTAAGAAGCTTTTACTCGAGCCATATCGCTATTATAGGCTTCGGGTTGAAGAGGCGATAAGGTCCTCAGCGGCTCCGACCTCGGATCCCGACAAAGTAATTGAGGAGTTAAGAACTATCAGAGAGGAGCTTTGGCGCAGGGGAAAAACCTATTTTGAGTCTTAAAAAACTGAGGGCTTACTTAGACTCGAATGTATTCATTTTCGGCAAAGAGAGACAAGAATCGAATTCACATATAATCCTAGACTTGGCGGAAGAAGGCAAAATAGTTCCCGTGATCTCCTATTTGACATTGGAGGAACTGAGGGAATACTTCTCCCGAAAATACGACAGAGAGACAGCCGTAAACGAAATCTACTACTTGATAAGTCTGCCAAACCTTGAAATCGTTTCACGCGACAAAGTGAAACAGAAAATAGGTGAATACAAGGGAGTTGTTGTCGACAAGGATCTGCCGCATCTGATATCTGCCATACTTACAAACGTCGACTATTTCGTGACGTACAATAGACATTTCATCGATTCAAGGGCGAAGGAATACGTCCAAGTCGTCACGCAAGCCGACTTCGTAAAACTGCTTGGCATAAAACCCCAACAAACCAGCTACTAAAATGCCCAAGCATCCTAGGCTTCCTAACCAAACCCGTCGAACTTCTAATGGTCTAACATCAGTTTGTGTGGATTTCCACGGTGTCACCGTCTTCTAGGGTGAAGGAGCCTCCAACTTTTTGGGGACTAAACCTTAGCCGCTTTGACCACACCTTTGCGTAGGAAAACTGCTCATAGAAGTCGCTGTGAATCCGTCTCGCCAAATCCAAAACAGTGGAGCCCCTCCTAATCGTGAAGGGCTTTTCTGAGGGAAACCTTTCATTAGGCTCCTTAGTATAAACCCGAATCATGTCCAGCATCTCGAATATTTCTGAACCAAGCTTATCAAGTCTAGTTTCGGCTTGGCAAGATACTGGAAGAATTTTCATTTTTTCTCCAACAAAGTCTTTCAGTTGTTCAAGCCTTTTCGTGGCGCCGGGAAGGTCTGCCTTGTTTGCTATGATGATGGCTGGGCGATACACTGTACTTTCGAAGATGGCGTCTTCAACGTCATCTATTGTGGCTTCGCCCCGAATCTTGACGGTGGCGTCGCGTATTCCATAGCCCTTGAAAAGTTGTTCCAAGTTCCCTAAAGTGCAGTCAAGGAGGCGTCCAAGCAATATAATTCTTAAACCAGCGCCCACGTGTTTCCGCTCAATTTCAATTCTGGCTTTAGGCTCCCTCGTCAGGATTCGCGCCCTCTCCAGTTCATGCGAGATCATAGAAAACTGTTCAACAGGGTCTTGGGACAAATCCACCATGAGGATGAGTCCATCAGCGTTTCTCGCCGTGGCTAGGGTTTGGAGTCCCCAAGCTCCTCCGTCTGCGGAGCCTTCCATCAACGCTGGCGCCTCTACTATCTGAAACTGCAGGTCTTGGTATTGAAACATCCCGGGCGTCGGCTGCTTAGTAGTGTACGGATAGCTGGAAACCTCCACTTTTGCGTTGGTCAGAAGGGAGAGGAGGGTGCTTCGTCCCACGTTTGTGGGTCCCAAGATCACGATTTGGGCGTCCCCCTCTTTTTCAACGAAGAATCTGGGTCCGCCTTTCCCAGCCTTCTTCTGTTTCTTCTCGGCAATTTCTCTTCGAAGTATGGCAATTTTTCTCTTAACTTGGGCTCGAAGGTTTTCTGTGCCCTTGTGCTTGGGAACAAGGCTTAGAAATTCCCGGAGTTTCTCGATTTTCTCTTCGGGTTTTCTTGCCTGAGAAGCCTCATACCATTTGTGTTTTGCCTCTGCTGGAAGGTTGGCGGGCATAGGGCGAGCTCCAACATGGGTCAGGAGTATTTCTTGATTTAACTATTGAGCGAGCTCTTTCAAAAGCCTTTTATAAAGTTTCTCGATGCTGTCGAGCTTCTCCTGCAAAATTCTATGTGCAATCTCCAGATTCACTCTGGCGTAGGTGTGTGCAAGAACATTTCTAAATCTTGCCATGTCAGCAAATTCCTCAGCTTCTTTTGAGCTTAAAATTCCAGCCTCAGCCAGAACGTAGAAGGCGTCGGAGTAGCTCTCGGGCGTGCGCAAAGTTTTTGAGGATATCACATGCATGGCTATGTCAATGCAGCCTTGAATTGATGTATAAAGAAGCCACAAAGCAGAATTGTGAAGTTTCCAATTGGACAGAAACTCTGCCTTCTTAACCTTAGATATCTCTCTCAGCTTGTTTATCGCATCTCTAACGGCTTCCTCACTCAGCTTATGAGCCTCCTAGCTATGGCTTCTCTAACCTTTGCGATTAAAAAGCCTTCATCTAGTCCTTCGCTTAATGCCCTTGCCTCAAATGAAACTCTTGCATCTTCATCTTTTGATAATACTCTCAGTCCATTCTTGACGACATTGTATTTCAAGACTGGTGGAGCGAAATTTAAGAGTAGAGTATCCACGTTGTCTCCAATCGACTCAGTTAGAAGGCTGTGAATTCTCATTGTTTTATCGAGGGAAGGCTCCTTAAGCAGTATGGCTACGTCTATGTCGCTGAACGCGTGTTCTTTTCCCTCAGCCGTTGATCCAAACACATAGGCGACTATGATGTCTTCAACTCCACTGAGGGTTTCGTGGACGCTCTTGCCGATTCTTATGAGTCGATGTGTGGGCATGTCCCTTAAGCCTCAAAAACAGATTTCTCTGTCATGCTTAAATAGATTAGCTAAATCACGCAGCATAAGCGATTCTGGATACACCACATAGTTTACATTCTACATGTGAGGCGTAGCATAAAATTTAGGGTTAAAATGGACTCTGTTGTCAGTTTCTCTTTAGTTGTTCTGGCTTATTCGTTGTATGAGGCTAACGTACTCTCTGATCGCCTCTTCCCTTACTTTCTTGCTTTTGCATGAGTCAATCAGCAGTCGTAGATGGAAGGCGCGGCGTTTCATTTTTTCAATGCTCAAAACATCACCTTCCTTGAAAGGTCTTCTCTTAGGAAAATGAATCCGCCTTATAAGTGTTATGCTGTCTCATCAAACCATACAATAAGTAGGCATAGAAAAGACAACAATATTCTGTTTATAGAAATATGTTCCATGGGGGAACACCGCTTTTAGGCATCCATGTTGTCTAGAAGTATAGACGAAAGTTATAGAGCAACCCTACCGAGGAATTATATTGAAAGACGAACTGGAAGAAACTATCCGCAAACGCAGAGACCGCTTATACATAATATCAGAAATCCTAACCATAGCAAAGGATGGAAGCCTAAAAACCCAAATCATGTACAGAGCAAACTTGAGCTTCGCCCAGTTAAACGAGTATCTCTCCTTTCTACTCAAAATAAAACTCCTCAAAATTGTAACAGAAAACGATAGAACAATCTACAAAACAACCACCAAGGGCATAAAATACCTAGAAAACTACGACAAAATTACGTGTCTCCTAAGCGGAGAAGAAGATTCTGGTAGCCGAAACTCGCCAATTTTGTTGTCAAGACGGAATCCAATGGGTTACAGGTAGAAACCCGAAGCTTTTCTTACGAAATTAACTTTGCGGTTACACCATCGATTTTAATAACCTTCTCCTCGCCAGTCTTCAAGTTTCTGAAGGTAATCTCATAGATTGGACTGTAAATCACAGCGTGCTCGGAAATTTGGAAAAGTTCGTTTTCAACCTTGTCTGCGTCTGGAGGTCTCTTAACGATTCTGGATTTAATGATATCCACTCCTTTTCGGGGAGAAATCTTAATCTTTCCAGTCTTTTTGCCAAACTCCTTCAATATTTTTTGGGGATGATCTTCTGAAGGAGCAGAGGGCACTTGGTCAGGCGGGATTTCGCGCCCTGACTTGTCGAGAACTATGTAGGCTTTATCCTCATGAGATAGGCTTTCCTCAGCCTCAAGTTTTATTACTCTGCGTGTCTCCCCTGCAGGACTAACCAGAGATTCCGGTGTGAATGTTTTGTCCAAAATTTTAACTTTCTCCGCTCTTGTGGAGACGTCAAGCGTGTAAACTCGCTTCTTGTAGTAATCAACGCTATACTTTCCGTCAATAAGAACGTATGGTTCGTAGTATTTGTCAACAGAAACAACTCGTATTTCTTCGGGTCTAGGTTTCGAAAAGCCGAACTTAATGAACAATTTGTTTTTCATTTTCTCTGCGGTGAGCTTCACTATGCTGGGATCAACGCGAGACCTATAGACAATCGTCTTTCTTTTAGCTATCTTTTCCGGCACCGGCGAAACTGGTGGAGCCTCAGTCAATATCAACACCTATAGAATAAAGGGAAAACTTTCACTGATTAATCATTTATGAATCTGTACTAAATATTCAATATTCATCAGCCCTAACCTTGTGCTAAGGCTCTATCCCGCACGGTTTATCATTAATAGAAAATGCGGTTATGACAGTCAATGGCTTGCTTTAATACAGAACCCTAAGAAAGGAAGGAGAATGCAAAAGTTAGCTTAGTTTTTCAGATATTCTCTTGCCCTTTCCCTCAAGGACGGAAACTCGTCGAGCAGTGCCCTAATGATCTCCCAGCGAATTTCGTCGTGTCCCATCTGGATTCATCTCCACGTCTGTTCTTTGGCGTTGAAGTATTAAAAGACACGTGTCGAAGACTGATACATGTCATCTTGCGAAACAATAATAAAGAAAAGAGGGGAGTTTTAGCTTGTTCCGACTACGTTGACTACCTTTCGTTTCCATTTTGCGATTGCTAAGGCAACGCCGATGGCTCCAGCTGCAACTACGAGAATCAGCACTAGAACCGGTGAGACGAATTGAGGGATGTATTCAACGCCGATTAAGGGGTCGTGTTCTAGGGTTTTGTTGCCAAAGTATGGATAGCACAGGAACAGTCGCATGTGACCTCCAGCCGCAATATATGATGCAGTGACGTTTTCCGGCGTCGCTTCTCCCGTCTCTGGGTCAATTAAATTGGCTGTTGAAATGAAACTGAAGAAGCCAGCTAAGATTCTGTTTTCTTTTGCGAATTGCATCTTGAAGTGTCTTCTGAGACGGTATTGCAAGGTTATTGGCTTTTCATCTGCTCCTAGAGCTATGTCGTTTTGCGTGATTCTATGTCTTTTGCCGCCGAAAACCATGTTAGAAGCGGTAGCACGTACCCTGGCTGTTGTTTCCACAGTGTTGTCAACTGAATTTTCAATGTCACTTTCTGCGTAGTTGAGATCAACAATGTTGATGGAGGCTAGGTTTATCCATAGAGCCAGCTTGGCTTCATGGGGAGGAACAGATATTCCATATTGTTCTTCCAGTACGTCAAATAGGGGCTGAAGTTTGTCTATGTTCCAAGTCCAGTTCTTCACAACTAGGTCCATTTTCATCTGGCCTGCTTCAACCGTATAGTTGTATGTGCCAGTGCTTTCTTCAACTGTGCCATTATAGAATCTGCAGCGGATTATCACGTTGTTTTCGGCAAAGCTTAATCTTGGGAAAGGTACCTTTGTTAGCGTGAAATTGAAAGATACGCAATATACATTGTTTCCTTTGGGCACCAGGACGGGTCCTGTGAGGTTCCATTCGCATGCGCTGAAAGGCAGGAAAGATGGATGTAAGCCTAAAAGCCAACCTATGTATGCTCGAATCGTATTCCTTATCTGAGTTTGATAAGTCCCATACGTGGCATATCTTGCTTCTAGTCGTTCCTGGATTGTTAAGTTGTTTGCTTCGTATCTACGCAGATAGTAGGGCGCATCAAAGGTAAGGAATTCAATGAGACCCTTATATTTCATAACGTAGACGTTGTTAGTGTCGTTGGAATACCACCACAAAAACATGGGTTTCTTGCCGTTTGCAGGAAAGAGTATTGTTATGGTATCTGTCTTGACCCGAATCCAATGTTGCCTGTACGAGTCTATGGTAATTGGCGTTGATTCATCGTTATCTGCGGCTGCTGGCAGAACCATGAAGGGAAGCGTCGACAGCATCAGGGAAACCGACAGCAACATCGCAGCAAACAGTTTTTTCCTCATTTTCAAGCTTTTTCGCCAAAATAAGCTTAGGAAAACGCTTTCTTAAGGGAATCGTTTCGAAAAAACTCGAACTTTTGCCGAGAAGAGTTCTAGAAATCTAGAACTATTTGGTTAGAGTTCTTACTTGCTTTTGTGTACTTAGGACACAAGATTTCCCATATTTCTGTGCAAGAAATGTGGAGGGAAAATTTCCTAATTTAGATAATGAAAATACCTTAGAGGAGAGAGGGTCATAACCAGAAATAGTAGCATCTTGTTTAGGTAGAATGTAACTACAGTGAGGACATTGATAATAGTTCTCTTTAACCTTTAAACAGATTCTTAAGCAATTTCAGAGTTTTATTCAATTGTCATTCCAACGGATTTCCGCAAAATAGACAATATGGAAACTTCTGGGCTGTCTCCTTTCCAAACTTTGGACACTTTATCATTGTTGCAATTGGCTTAACTGTTCCATATACTTCTTTTTCTGAAGTCTGTAGTAGTAGAGTTCTAGAATACCAACTGGTATTGCAAGGATTCCTATAATAATTGGAACAAATCCTAGAGGCCGAAATGGATATTCTACCCATGTCCCTCCCAGAGGGGAGAAATGGTATATTTTATAATTGTTCATAGTCCAACCAACTATAATCAAGATGGGTGTAAGAATAAAAGTAACTTTAACAGACTTCTCTTTTGTCCTTATCTTTTGAATCTTCTTCTGTAAGTACACCTCGTCAACTTGTTCAGTCAAATTCTCTCCACCCCTAACAAATATCGCAGTAACAAATCTGAATATAAAGTCATGGGTGTTACCCCTACCTATCATTCTTCAATATAACCATCCTTCTCCCTCCTTCAACTAGAAAACTCGAATCTTCATGCGAGGCGCCCAAAAATTATCAGCAACATAACATTAACATATAGAACGGTTAAACTTACAACGATGGATTTGTCGAGGCGCAAGCCTTTTCCGAAACTGAAGGCGGACGATATCAGCAGTAGGCTCCATATTTGAATGGCGAGAAGGAAATACCTTGCGACATCGTATGGGATGAGCATATAGATGTATGGAAACAAGGATAAGGGAAATGCGGAAATGCCGATGCAAGTGAACAGTTGAAGGTTGCCACCGGCCCGTCTGTAAAGTACGTAGATGAGAAAGTTGGACAGTAGGAATAGCCCAATCCAGTTGGAAAGGAAAAGCATAAGGATCGTTTCAAACTCGTAGCCGGAAAACGGGAAATAGAAAAAGAGCATGGGTTCAACGCTGGCTAAGGCTGCCCCCACCGCGCCGAAGGCTAATACCAGAACCGACACTGGCAACAACCTTAAAGGCCTAACCGTTCTGGTGAAAATTGGAGAGAGGAAAAGCCAGCGTCCTAGGCGGTGGCTAAAAGCCTCTTCAATCCCCAATGTAGGTGGCAAGCTTCCTTCCTTCAATAGCTTATGCAGCAAACGTCCCCGGTCGTTTAACATGTATTTTCTATGCTTGTCTTGGGTGAGAAAGTCGGAGAGCATGTCTAGGTGGTAGTATATGGTGCCAACGCCTAGCCCCAGTTCTTGCTTCAACTCTTTAAAGCCTATTTTCCCTTGACTGCCCAGAATTTCAACTATTTTACGTCGCGCCGGGTCTCTCAGCAAAGTGTAATACCGTGACGTATCCTCCGTGTGATACCACCATCCCATGCTGAACCATGCATGGAATATTTATATCTTAAGGATCAGCGACATCATTTCAGATTCAGAAGCTCTGTCTTTGCCTATAAGAATAGAGGTTTTTTCTAGAAGTTTTTCCCGTTTCTGTTTGGAATATTCTTAGGAGGGAATACTCCCTTTATGTGAAGAATCAGAAGTAGATATCGTTAACGTTAAATATTCAATAATGGAGTACGAACATACATGACCTATTACGTTGCAGAAATACGATTCAACAGAACAAACAGAAACCCGAAAAGAGATAAAAAACTGAGAAAACGGCTAACTGCGCGCCTCATCACTCTTCTACTGGTTTTCCTACTATTTTCAGCATCAATCATGATTATCTCGGTGGCAGCCTGCCGAAGAAAGCGCCCATGCAAGAATGGAGAAGAAAACAAGCTCATAACCGAATCTTTACGAGAACTCTCCTCAGAAATTTCAGATTTGCCTAACGAGGCTTTTGTCAATCCCTGCAGGGCACGCTGTCAAAGAAAAGTGCTGGGTATCAAGGTTTGTGTGGTAATCTGGCAAGTTCAAGTTGGTGCCTATGAGGGAGCCCTAAACAAACTCAAAAACGACATTAAAGAAAAAATTGAAGGATGGATTGTTGATCCCTGGAGAAGTATTCTCGTCGAAAAAGTGGAGCACATCATTGAGCTCCTTAAAGAGCTCCTCTGCTGGAAAGACCGGAAGCCTCCTACAATTTTGAGTGTCCTAAGGTATCCTGAAACTCCAAATTACGACGAATCCGTAACCGTCATAGCTCAGGTTGCAGATGAAAAAAGCGGAGTTAAATCCGTCATCCTCAGCTATCAGGTTGATTCGGATGACTGGACCAACACAACCATGAATAGGACAGATGGACTGTACGTCGCCGAAATTCCGCCTCAACCCTATGATTCCACTGTAAACTACAAGATCTACGCCTACGATTGGGCTTGCAACCGTGCTATCTCAGAAACATACTCCTATGTGGTCGTCGATTCCTATCCTCCATTAATCTCTTATGTAGATTGCACCCCAGCTTCACCGAACTACAACCAAAACGTCACAGTTTTCGCAAACGTAACTGAACCACCAGAAGCCAGCGGAGTCAAAAATGTCACGTTATGGTATAGAACGGACAGCGAGTGGCAACCCATAGAAATGACCTTAAACCAGCTATACACCGGAATCATCCCCGCCTATCCCTACGGAACAGTGGTTCATTATAGAGTACGCGCCTTCGACTATGCAGACAATTGGGCCGCATCTGGCGTTTATTCCTACACTGTTGGGGCCCCACCAAACTTGCCTCCAGTCGCTATTTTCACGGAATCGGCAGAAACCGTCTTTACAGGTGAAATCATTTCATTTAACGCATCCGAGAGCTATGATCCGGACGGCGATATCATTAGTTATTTCTGGGATTTCGGTGATGGTACCAATGCGACTGACGTTCTCCTCGTGGAACATGCATACGCTGATAATGGCGTTTACGTAGTCACCCTAACAGTCACCGACGACGACGGGTCAACGGCCACGGTCACTTCAATCAAAACCGTTCTGAATAGACCCCCAGTTTCGTCCTTCACTGTGAGCGCACCCACGGTGCAAACTGGAGAGACTGTTCACTTCGACGCCTCTGGTAGCAAGGACCCCGATGGCCATATCATATGCTACGTCTGGAACTTTGGCGACGGAACCAGCTCAGTTGGAGTAAGCGTGAGCCACGCCTACGAGAACAACGGCGACTACATGGTTACTTTAACTGTTATTGATGATGACGGGGCAACTTCATCCATCAGCGCTGTAGAGACAGTTTTGAATAGGCCTCCTGTAGCTCTGTTCGCTAAGAATGTGACAATAGTGAAAGAGAATGAGGCCATCTGCTTTAACGCATCAGAAAGCTACGACCTAGATGGCTCAATTGTCAGCTATTTCTGGAATTTTGGCGACGGAACCAACGCCACAGGCATGGTCATGGAACATGCGTACGCTGAAGACGGGAACTACACTATAACCCTGACCGTAACGGACGACGATGGGGCATCTTCTTCTGTAAGCGCCACGGTGACTGTGAAACCGCCAGCGCCTTTCCCCTTAGCCTTGCTTGCAGCCATTGGCTTAGGCATAGCTGCCCTAACAGCAACTCTGCTCTATGCCTTGTACAGAAGAAGGAAAAAAACCAAGTCGGCTGCAAATCCTGGAAACAAGCCTAAGCCTAATCCCGTTGTCACTCTCTACGTTCCTGCAAAGATATTGAGCCGATTTGAAATAAAGCCTTTGAAGCGGCGACCAGACTGAGATTCTAGACGAAGGGTTTCCGCCCTTCCTCTTCTTTGTTTGACTAGTGATGTATGTATATAAAATGGGATTGCAATAGGAATGGTGGGTTATGGAGGAACTTAGGCTAAGTGTCAAGGATAAGCAGGATGCCCGCATGGCTTTGCTTAGCTACTATTCTTCAGAATGCATAGCGTATGGCGCCTACCTTCTGGCCTTGGCCGTTGGATTTCTTGGTCTCGTTGAAGTCACTCCTCCCCTCCTAGAGACTGCAGTCAGCATGGTTTCTCCCACCTTGCCCGAACAACTCGTGAGAAGTACTATATTGGGTTTGATGGCGAGTGGTTTCATCGTTTTTGTCTTTTATGTTCTTGGTCGAGCGGTGGTTTGGGGTTACTTAAGGTCGGCTATAGTTAATGTTAAGCCGAAGGGAGGAAATGAACTGAAGTTTGAATTGGGAACAACTGTAACTTTCATGCAGCAGTTGCATGAAGCTTGCTTGGATTATGTGAGGAGAAAGCATAGATTGTGGACGAGATTCTGTGGGTTGAGGGTTAGATACTTGGCGCTGATTTGGCTTGACTTATTTGTTGTTTTTTTAGCTGTTTCGGTGATTTTGTATATTGCCTAAACTTTCTTGGGGTTCATTGTTTGTTGGTTCCACGCGTGATTGCGCGCCTCATCAGAGAGAAAGGAGAGTTTCTTATAGAATGAAAAGGCTGGCTCACGCGTACTTTCAACCTCACCCCAATGATGTTGTGTCGTAAGACGTAATATATGATATATTTGGTGATATAAAAGTTTGTCGTTCTAGGCTATTTTAGGGCTAGGACTCCTTCAAAGATTTTTTCTTCTGGGGTGTTTAGTTCTTTTGAGAGCCATGTTTTTAGGAGGTGGGTGTTTTGGGGGAGTTGTCCTGTGTAGGTGAGGACCTTTCCGTTTTTTAGGGCGTCTGCTTGGAAGGTTTTTTCTGTTTCTTGGAGTTGGTAGGAGAGGGTTTCTGCGCCTGTGGCTAGGGTTTTGAAGTCTTGCCATTGTTTGCATTTTACGGTTACTGGCGGTCCGGGTGGATAGGTTGGGGTTTCTTTGGGGGTGGATAGGTATTTTATGAGGTTTGTGACTTCGTTTTGGATGGTGGAGAGGCGTTCTTCTACTTTTTCTATTTTTGTTGTTAGTTCGCCTGTTTCTCCTAGGCTTTCTGTTATGACTGCTAGTTGGTGGATGAGTTTGTCTAGGTCTTTTTCGTGTTCTTTTAGGACGTTTACTATGAAGTCTATGGCTTCTAGGGCTTCGTCTTTGTTGGGTTTTTTAGCCATAGCGCTGTCTCCTGTGCCTTGTATTAGTTAATGGCATCTGAACAAATAAACATAATGCATCTTCAAACCATATCGTTAGGTTGGGACGTGCATACTAATTAACAATAAAAACCAACAAAAACTAACACATAATCGTGAGTCTGAGTTGCCCAGCTAGTCTAAACTTGCCTTTTTTCTTTCCAATTCTAGGTGGCATCTAACGCATGTTTTTACTAGGTAGCCTGTTGAATGTGCTGGTGCCCACCATTCATCCATCCAATCGCTTTGCTTATGCCCTAAAAACCTGCAGATGGCGTTCCTCTTTATCCAGTTCTTAAACTGAAAAGAGAATATTTCCAATGAGGTGTCACCGTGAAAAGATATGGATTAGAAGCTATAAATCTGTTTATCCTTGCATTAGGGTTTTATGGTTGTTGGGTTTCGTTGGCTAGGGCAGGATAAAGATAGTCAAGAAGGCGGTTAACCTTAACATCACCAAAACCAAATACCCTAAGCGGCTAACTATGCGCGTGCAATTATAGTTGAAGAAGCTTTTCGACGTTAACTCTATAGATGTCTTCACTCTTTAGAATGTATCCTAATGACATGAGACGGTTTATGGCGTCACGTATTTTGGATTTATCTACGATCTCTTCTAGTTTCTCAGAGATCTCTTCAATTTTATGTTCACGGCGCTGTAAGTAATAAAGAAGAATTGCCATCACAACAAAAATTCCTTGCATTCTCTCTTTGCCATGAATTTTAGTGAGTTTAACGGCTAAATTCATGACGTACCTAACATCCCTTTCAGTTTTGATAATTAAAGAGGATTTTAAACGAGAAATGTAATCCTTAGCTTCTCTTGTACTCACAACATGGTATCGCTTTCCTAGTCCCGTAAATAGAGAATCAATATCCTTTTTGCAAATGCTGCCGATGTCTATTGGTTTAAAGCGTTGCTCGAATATTTCTTTAAACTGTTTTATCTGCTCCTCGTTGTCATCTAAGAGTATCAGCTGGGTATCAGCTCTCCAATAATTCTTGCTTATGTAGTATCCCAAATTCATCTTGTTGAAATCACCAGAGGGTATAGCAAGCCAATTATCGTTGACCCAAAATTTAGCCTGAATATTTGACAAGTACCCTATGTCAACGCCTAAACTCAAGAGTTGCTTAATCATATTTCTGGCTTTATAAGGGGCTTGTCTGACTTTCTCTGGCGGCCTTGTTATTATCTTAACTTGGATATCAGGTTCGAGACTGATTTTTCCTTCTAATTTTGTAATCAACTCCTCATCAAAAAGTGTCTCAACAAAGAAGTAAAGGAATTTTTTCCCAGAGTCTATAAATTTGTTGAGGAACTCTCTCAATCTTCCTTCAAATGGGCATACAAAAAGTCCTTTGTTCAGATCTGCTTGAGGAAGGTTCTCCACATAATAGTGTTTAACTTTAAGTCTGTTATTCTGGTTATAGAAATCCAAAGTGTCTTCTAACATTGCTTGATCGAGGAAGTTAACCACTTTTCCTTCTAATGTGATTTTGTTTACCTTCACAGGGGTGAAGAAAAGATCTTGAATCATCTTAAACTTGTCCGAGACCTGTTTTAAAAAATAGGGATCAGAGCTCATGTAATAGATTTCCAGATTCTCTTCCGGGACTAAGTTCTGAGACGTTAATAAAGCCTGTTTCTCGTTCATAAACAGCTGAAGATGAAGGGAATACCATTTCTCACCGATGCCCGCAGCCAACCTACCACTCATACTGGTAGGAGTAAGCCGAGGCTCTCCAACCTCCCAAGGACAAGTCAATAATTTTACACCATTTACTTGGAGGTCCTTATACATTTCTTCAACTTTTGACCTTAGTTTTTCATCACCTATATTGTCAACTGGCGTTGTTATAATCTCGATATTCACACCCTCTTTTGCCTTCTTACTTAACATCTCGGCAAAGTCTTCAGAAGAAAATCGGAAAGTAACAATCCTTAGATGTTCCTCTGCGTTATTTATTAACTCCTTTACTAATTGTGATACTCTACTTAATTCAGAAATTGTTTGTCTCATATTTCATTGCTCTCTTTTGTTATAAAAGAATAACTTTGGAAGGTCCTTTGCTCAGTAACAGCACCTTTCAGTGGCCAAATTTCCTTTAAGTTCGGTGTAAACCTATAGTAATCGTAATATTTGGAGACATCGTCGGAGGGTCTTAAGGATTTTAATCGTTTCTTAATAATTTCAACGTAATCAGGGTCTATTTCTATTCCTATAGAATTCCTTCCCAATTGATACGCAACTACAAGAGTGGCTCCTATTCCAGCAAGAGGATCCAAGACAGTGTCTCCTGGTAAAGTAGACGACAGAATTATTCTTAGGAGTAATGCCACGGGACTCTGTTGTGTGTGGACTCTATTTCCGTTACTGTCTCTTATTGCCTCGTCTCCTGCAAAATATCCAGAAGTCAATTCTCTGATATCATCCCATACGTCTGTGAGATAGACTCCATTTTCTCTTTCATATTTATGTTCGGGGAGAGGAGGCAAATCTATACGTAATTTGTTGAAGACTCGTGGTTTATCGCCTTTAGTAGCATAAGCTATAATTTGATATTGCTTAGAAAATTTAAAATTGCATGGAACAGCAGATGTCTTCTTTTTCCAAATAATAAGGTTTTGGAATTTCCAACCTGTCTTTCTGAGCACCTCTAATACTTGTCTAGCATTCTTTTCTCTTTGCATAAAATAAATAGCTCCACCATCTGCTGTAGCATCGTATACTTTGTGTAAAATTTCCTTTAACCAGCCCCAGTATTTCCAAGCGGGCTGTTTGTCATCAAAAAATCTGTAATCCTTCCCTTGTCTATAGGGCGGGTCTAGAAAAGTAAGGTGAATATTGTTAATAGACCCATCATCAAGAGATTTAAGACAATCTCCTTCAAGCACTCTAAAATATACATTTGTTTTACTTTCTGAGAACGGGCTAACCAGCATAACATCCTTTTGTTCTTTCATTTCAGGGACAAAGTTTTCTTGTTCACCGGCACTCGGTGTAATTTGGTACCCATTTTCAGTTTTACTGAGTTCTACCCTAGTACCTATTGAGAATCTATTTTTTAGATATGACGACCAAAGTCTACCGTATTTGTCAAGTCTCGCTGGATTGCCATTTAAGGTGGTAAGACATGGCAAGGGGGTATTCCCAATCAATTCAAACCTACTCTCTGCTGGAATCTTGATAAATCCTCGAAGAATCTCCATCTTTTTAAGGATCTTGCTTACCATCTTCACACTATTCTCTTTTAATGAACTCTTTTCTAATTAGTTTTTTCACGTTACATCTATGAATTTTTCTATACTTAACTTCAGTATCCAACTTCGTTTCCACAACATATCCGGCATCATCCGCCCCACAGGCGTCGAAACAGAAAACTCTGGAACAACGGTTACGCCTCTCCTGCGCAGCTCCTCCTACAACAAATCTCGAATAGTCATTTCAGTTGGTCTTAACCCACTCATTCCGCAACTCACTCAAAACAACACAACAATCCAACATTACTTTTCGTCCAGACTGTAATATGTTTTACCTTCCGGGCTGGCATGCACCGCAAGTCCCAACTTCTATGTTGATCGTTTATATAGGGGGCTATATAGACCTCCTAACTATCAGAGCCCTAAAAACCTGTATTCTGAATCCATATTTTGCATTCATAAGTTAGTTATAAGGCAAAAACCACCACACATCAAGAACCAGATGGAGAAACCCAAACATGGAAAATCCTCTCTCCTCCCAGAAACGTGAAAAACTCCAGAGGATGGTCCAGAAAGCCTTCAAAGAAGAAATCCGGACTTTACCACCGGAAATCCAATACATCCTAACAGACGACCTAGTCACAGCCTTCCAAAACCGCCTAGCCTTCTTCCAAAAAATCCAAACAAAAACAACCCTTTAATCCCGAATCGGACAGAAAAACCGTACTCCAAATCCGTAAATGATATATATAATATGAACCAAAATAAACCTAAAAGGGGCGTACACATGCGAAGATCAAAACTCGAAATGTATATCGACATCCTCAAAGTTCTAGCCCATAAAGGCCCCCTCAAACTAACCCACATCATGTACAAAGCCAACGTAAACTGCAGCGTCCTAAAACAATACCTAGAATTCCTCATAGGCCAAGGCCTAGTAGAAGAAAAAACCATAGGCAAAAAAAGAATAGTATACGCCATAACCCCAAGAGGCATAACAGTCCTCAAATACTTCAGAGAACTAAAAGTCATGCTCCCAGTCCTAGAAGAAGAACTAGCAAAAATCCCCCCCTCCCTCTACTAGCCAACCCAACCACCCTCCATTCTCTTCCATCCTCCACCATCCTCCACCATCCTCCAACATAATTTTCAAGAATACAGACTAGTATATCGTAAGACTTAAGAAGCTCCAACGCCTTACACTACTGTAGACCCGTCAAACACAACGAGGATCCTAACCATGGCAGTGGATAAGAGGTTGGAAGGAAAATCTACTAGGCTTTTAGAGAAAATAAAGGAAAGCCTCGACCGCCTCAACGAAAAAATAGAGGTAATGATCGAAATCCAGAGGCACAGCCAAAAAGAAAGCCAAACCATACCCGACGTCCTAGACGTAATGACCCTCCTATCCCTACCAGACCACCTAAGAAAAACAGCTGTAACCCTCTGTAAGCTCGGTCAAGCAACAGCCGACGAAGTTGCCGAACAAACGAAGCGGGCGAGGGCTGTTGAAAGCGGCTACCTCAACCAGCTGGTATTAATGGGATACCTAAAAAAGGAAAGAAGAGGACGCAAAGCCTACTTCTACGTTGAAAAGGAGGCTGAAGCTCACCCATGGGAAAAATAATAGCTCTTCACTCATACAAAGGCGGAACCGGAAAAACACTCCTATCAATCAATCTAGCAACAACATACGTTAAAAGAGGGAAAAACGTCTGCCTCCTAGACCTAGACTTCCGTGCCCCAAGCCTCCAAGCAGCCTTCAAAACCAACAACGCAGAATACTGGCTAAACGACTACCTAAACGGCATCTGCGAAATCGATAAGGTTTTGATTGATGTCACCGAAAAGCATGGGAGAAGCGGAAAGTTTTTTGTTGGACTGGCAAACCCCACCACCGAAGCCATTAGAGAGATGTCGGCGAAGGACAGAAAGTGGGAAATGAGGGCTCTAGGCAGACTCTTATCGCTTAAGACGTCTCTCCTCAACGACATGCACCTCGACAGCGTCATTTTTGACACAAGCCCTGGACTCCAATACTCATCCATAAACGCCATCGTCAGCGCCGACATAGTCCTGGTGGTAACAAGCCTAGACGCATCCGACATCCAGGGAACCCGAAGAATGACCCGTGAACTCTACGACCTCTTCGACAAGAAAACTGGAATCCTAATGAACAAGGTGCCCGTTGAAATCCTAACATCCAGGAAAGAAAAGGAAAAATTCTATAAACACTTTAACAGCGTACACAGGCTTCCCATCCTAGAGGCTATTCCCTGCTTCTGCGACGTACTCCGAGCAGGAGGAACATACATATTCGCAGAGGAAAAACCGGAGCATCCATTTACTAAGACCCTAGACAAATTAGCCACAAAAATTGAACGCTTCTAAAAATTCTAGCCCTTCGCGCCTTTCCCTACATACTTTTCCTTAACCTTCCTCGCCGCCTCAACATACTTTCCAAGACGCCCAAGCCCAATCATCCTCTCAGTAGAGTAAGGTGCCCTAGAAATATGGGAGCGTAGTTTTCAGACAGAACAGCGCAAATCCGACAAGGGTTCCAGAGATCAAGTTCTTGTTTACAAGCAGCATAAGTTCTTGCCAGCCTGTATAGTGTATCCGACTCATGTCAAAAAGCAACCTTTCAAAGTGCAAATCTTTTCCAAGCGTTGCCTTCCACACGGAATCGTATTTTCTCAAAAATTCGACTGAATTGTCACCGATTTCCAATGATCGAATGATGACTTCAGCAGCAATTTCTGCTGCTTTCATTGCGTAGTAGATTCCTCCTCCGGTAATTGGGGATACTTGCCCAGCAGCATCACCCACTGTCACCAATCCGCTGCAGGAGAGAGTTCTATGTTGCGAAATGGGTATATAGCCAAGTTTCGGTTCGGAGATGTTCTTCGCGTTCTTTACTAAATCCGAACATATTGGATGTCTTTTCAGGAGCCAGTAAAGACCATCAGAGAGAGCCTTTGCATCTGTTAAGTGAGTTGCAAGGGAACCCACACCTACTGTGTATCCATGCTCTTTTGGAAAAAGCCATCCGTACCCACATCTCGAAATTTTGTTTCCGAGAAATATGTGAATTTCGCCTTCGGCTGGTGGTGCTTCTGGATACACCTCCTTTTGAAAACAGACCATAAAATCCTTCTTGCTGTACTTTGGAATCAGACCCGCTGATCTGGCGACCTTAGAATAAAAACCGTCAGCAGCAACTGTGGTCTTGGCTTGGACTTTCTTTTTCGACTTTTGTGCAACTTCTATTCCCACCACTTTTCCTTTTTTTATAATGGAGCGGAGGCATCTTGAAGAGGTCTGCAGTTTAACACCTGCTTCAACGGCTTTGTCGGCAAGCCAACCATCAAACTTCTCACGGCGCACGGTTGCTCCAGTTCCGTATCCAAATAAGTAGTTTAGTTTGAAAACCGCACGGTGATTTTTTGTGTATAGAAAGACGCGATTAACATGATAATCAACAACTTTGGGATCTATTTTGAATTCTTCAATAACCCTCGGCTCTAAGAAGCCTCCACAAACCTTCAATCCGGGTAGTCTGTTTTTTTCGAAAAGAATTGTATTATACCCTGCTTCAGCGCATCTTCTCGCTACTACGCAACCCGCGGGTCCAGCCCCCGCCACAGCAACGTCATAAGTCATTGTATCCGCCTAAATCAAGTATATATTTACAATATAAATTTCACGACTCTAGCGCGTGTGCAAATCTAACTTTAAATAGATTTCTTTTCTTCATGCTTTTCTCGAATTTTTTTTGCTTTCTCAACATATTTTTTGAGCCTCCTGAGCTCAATCTTCTTTTCAGGCAAAGTTTCAGGAGCATAAATCAAAGGCAAAACTGCCAAGAATAAGAAAAAGCTTGCTAACGAGAAGGCTGCAGAGACAGGGATCAATTCAGCATAAGGTTCAAATAGTATTTGTATGTAGCTGGAAATGAAAAACGGCAATACACCGATCAAGTAGTATTTTTCTTTGATTCGGTTTCCAGTTAGTTCCGCCCATATAACCAAATAGAACATCAGTGAAAAGATTCCCCATGCAACGCCGTCTAGGATGAGATACAAATACCAAGAAAGGATGCTCTGAAAAAGCCCTAACAGAGCATATCCAATTCCCAGCGTTATGAAACCAACGATAACTATCCGTTTTCGACCAACTGAATCAGCGAACCAACCGCCTATCAATGCAACAAAACCTCCAATCCCGTATTCTGCGATTGGCACAAATGAGGCAAAGTCTTCGCCAAGAAAAACATTTACTATAGGTCTTTCAAGAAAATTTGTCACGCAGAACATAATCCATGGAACGAGATACAAGAGAAAAGATCTGTCTAGTAAAACTGATCTGTATGAGACTTCAATCGTATTTTCTTTGCGATAATCTTGTTTTGATCTGACAAGAAGAAATGAGAACAAGCCAATTCCTCTCCACGTAGCAAGTATCAATGCACCAACAACGAGAGTGGAGAAACTTAAGATCAAACCGATGAAAAGAATGCAGAGACCTGATGCAAAAAACGTGATCCCCGCTAACAATCCTCTATTTTCCCCGATACTATAATCTCCGAAATATGCGAGACAAGAGGGAAACCCCAATCCTAACGAAATCCCCAAAAGAAAAGAAACTAGTAAAATGTATGCATTATTAAATGTCTCCAACGTAACCATTAATGTAGAAGTTATGATCCCAACGAACATCCAAGCAGACAGAAATGCGTCACGACTTGGAAATCTCTTCACCAAAGCAATGCCTACTATTGCAAAACCAACAGCCGCCGCACATTGAACTCCGAATGCCGCTAACAAAGTGTATCCCAGCTGAAATTCGCCTAAAATCCTCTCGAAAAAAAGATATAACGGAAAATACCATGAAAAAGCATTTACAACAACAATAAAGACAGCAAGAAAGTCTCTTTGCAAGAGAACGTTGCTTATGACAGATTTTCTAGCCATCCTCTTACAACTCAATTTGTCCATAATACATTAGAGAGATAAAATGTTTGCCAATGCGGGCCCGGTTTGCGCTAAAGACATTCGAGAAAAACTGTATTTGTGTTCAACAAAACTTATAAGTAATGTGTAGCACAAGAATACAGTGGAGAATGAGCTATGGCAAAGAAGAAAGAAAAGAAAATGAAGCCAATACGCTTGTATGCCGTTTAGGCTTGTTATATAGCATCATAAATCTTCAACTACGCCCCTAATTAATATTTCCATTGGATAAATTAAATCTCTGTTTGGCATATCGGAGATGTTGTTGCAAACTTCTTCAGCCAAACGCTTGACTTCATTTCTAAACATTCCAACATTTTCTTCCTCAAAGATGATGTCAACTATTCTATCCGCATCCTTGCCAGAAATTTCTCGTTTTGAAAGATGATCTAGTATGCTTTTTTTGGTCTGTGGGTTCTTGAAAGCGTAAAGAACAGGAAGGGGCAGGCATTCATTCCTAAGTCGGTTCTGGAGCTCTTCGGGTTCGAATACATCAATGAAATCTTCTCTTATGCCAATCAGAATTCCTAGTGTCCTGCCGTAATTACCTATTAAGTCAACGATGTCTTGTTCTCCACCTCCTACGATGGCGCCAATGCGCATGTGAGCTTCGAAGGTTGAAGCTTTCATTTTCAAAATCTGGAAGCATTCTTCCGGGGAAATATCTATGTTGCCTTTCAAAGAAGCTTCGAGGGCCTCAGCGTCTCCCAGTTCAAAAAATCGACTGTTAATTATGTTCCAGATCGCATCCATCGTTTCTGCAGGAAATTGCTTCTCCAATTTGTGAAGAAGAACTAGGGCCTTTATCAAAAAGGCGTCACCTACAAGAAGAGCAATGTCTTTGCCAAACTTAGCGAAAACGGTGGGCTTTCCATATTTTGTCTTTGACTCATCAATTATATCATCATGCATATCAAGCGCAGCAGTTAGCAACAACATGACGACTTGCATCGGGATTGTCTCGTCAGCACTGCCTCCCACTGCCTCACAAGCAATTGAAATCAGTCCAGGATGCACAACGTCGTTCCAGTTTCTTACGTAATACATGAAGGCATCATTAATTTCTTTGCATTTCATTTTTTCTTGCAGAATCTCTTTTTTTGCGATCTCTAGAGATCTTCGGCTTCTTTCTTCCAGCAACCTTTGAACTTGTTCAATCAACTTGTCTTGGTTGAGGTGTTTTTGTTTCATGGCTAAGCCTCTTTTATGTCCAGCCTTTGCAGTTGTTCCCTTAGGAAGTCGTAGTATGAGTCGACGAGCTGTATTCCCTTTGGAGTGATTTCGTACACTTTTCTTACTCGTCCTCCCTTGGCCATTTTCATGCTTCTGGCGAAGCCCCTCTTTTCTAGTTGGTTGAGAAGGGGATATAGAGCGCCATGTCTAAGCTTGATTCCGAAGAGTTTTTCTGTTTTCTTTATGATCTTGTAGCCCCACATGGGTTCTGTCTGTAGGAGCCTAAGGACGAGGATGTCTAGAAAGTTTCTGCTTACCCGTTGAACAATTTCCTTTCTGAAGTTTTGGGCCAATTTTTCACTTTCCGTGCCGGCTATATTCATGGATAGGAGAATTTGGCTTATTTAGGTTATCTAGGCTTTTACGTGGTTTGATATGCTTAAATATGCTTTTCTATGCCTTGTAGTCGCACGAACCTTTATATTCGCGTTTATCCCATATAAAGAGTGCATATGTCAGAAAGAAGACATATTGTATATGAGTAGAACGGGAAAACTGTTGGGCAAAAATACATGAGGGGAATGGATTGAGGCAAAAGTTGCGGGAGGTCCAGATCAAACTCATGAGGGGCCTCCTAGATCTCGTGGTCCTTCAGTTCTTGAAGGTGGAACCCATGCATGGATACCAGATAATCACTAGCATCCGCAAGAATTTCGGGATTTATTTCGGTCCCAGCACCATCTATCCTCTGTTAGGAGCCTTAGAAGAAAAGGGTTACATAAAGAGTCAGTGGGACTTAGAGAACGACAGACCCAGAAAGGTTTATTCCTTGACGCCTGAAGGTCAAGGCCTGCTAAACGGCACAGAAGAATCCTTGAATCATATTTGTCGCAGGCTTAACACCATCGGCTTGAACAGACTATACATCAACAATCATAACGGTGTTTTGAAAAGCTCCAACAACTGCCTTAAAGACCTAAAGAAACACTAGGCATCAGCAACATCAGCGACCATCCATGCATGGCTTAGAACTCTTTTTGCCCATTCGTTCAATTTTTGATACATATCTGTTTTTGATATATGTACTCGACGACCTCTATTAGTTAGAGGTCTATATAGCCCCCTATATAAACGATCAACATAGAAGTTGGAAGTTGCGGTGCATTCCTCTTCCTCTAGGCTTTTTGATGCTTTGTTTGGATGAAAAGGAGAAGGCTAAGGGTGTTGCTGATAAGTTTTGGGTCGGTTAAAAATAATATAGTTCTGCAAACACCCCTATACCATAAGCACAGGTGAACTTCTTGGAAGAATCCGACATCCTAATCCGCAACTGCACAATCCTACCCATGGACAACAGAGGAACCATAAAGGAAGGCTTAATCGCCATAAAAAACGGAACCATAACCTACGCAGATAAAGAAGCCAAAGCACCTCGAATGAGAGGTGAAAAGGTCATAAACGGTCATGGAAAGGTAGCCACGCCCGGCCTAATCAACTGTCACACCCACTTGGCAATGACCCTTTTCCGTGGAATAGCCGAAGATCAACCGCTCCAAAAATGGCTAAAACAAACCATATGGCCCCTAGAAGCAAAGCTGAAACCACGCGATGTCTACGACGGCGCCCTACTAGGCTGCCTAGAAATGATAAAAAGCGGCACCACAACCTTTGCAGACATGTACCTTTATGAAGATCAGGTGGCAAAGGCTGTAGAAAAAGCTGGTCTAAGAGCGGTACTAGCCCAAGGAATCCTAGAAGCAAGCGTTCTTAGTCTAGGAGAAAAAATGCTGCATGAAAGCATAAACTTCGCCAAAAAATATGATGGATACGCGGACGGAAGAGTTACTGCTCAACTGGGGCCTCATACCCTCTACACTTGTAGTGTTCCTCTCCTAAAGAAAGTACGAGAAAAGGCCGCGGAACTCAAGGTTGGGATTCACTTTCACTTAGCAGAGTCAGAGGAAACTGTGAACATAACCAAAAAGGAACACGGCCTCTCCGAGGTTGAACTCCTAGAAAAAATAGGCTTCTTGGGTCCAGACGTCCTCGCAGCCCACTGCATTCACCTATCCAAGAGGGAAATGCGGATCATGGCCAAACACAACGTTAAGGTTTCCTACAACCCTGTTGTCAACATGAAGCTCGCCCAGGGCACGGCAAGAATCAAAGACCTTATGGATTTAGGCGTGACCGTGGGCATAGGCACGGATGGACCGGCTAGCAACAACAGCCTAGACATGTTTGAATCCATGAAAATTGCGGCTCTTCTCCAAAAACAGTATTACAAAGATCCGACGGTTATGTCAGCTCAGACGGTTCTGAAAATGGCGACAATAGATGGCGCTAGAGTACTAGGACTGGAAAAAATGGTTGGGACTCTAGAAGCTGGCAAGAAGGCAGACGTCATCCTGTTAGACTTCAAGAAGCCTCACCTAACACCAGCTCATGATCCCTACGCCAACATGGTCTACTCGGCGCATGGAAGCGACGTGGACACGGTTATAGTAGACGGAAAAGTACTTATGGAAAACAGAGAAGTGAAAACTCTAGATGAAGAAGAAGTCATGCTTAAGGCCCAAAAAACTGCCACAAACCTACTAAAACGCAAAGCGCCCATCTTCAAATTTATTAAGAACATTGCATGACTAATTTACAACCCGGTGAACGTCTTGTCGTCCCAATCCGTCATAAGGGTTTTAAACCTTACAAAATTCTACGGAGACTTCAAAGCCCTAGACTCAGTTTCCTTCACGGTGGACAAAGGGTGGGTCTACGGCTATCTAGGACCAAACGGAGCAGGCAAAACCACAACCATAAGAACCATGCTTGGTCTCCTAAAACCAGACCAAGGGGAAGTCCAAATAACAGGCATTAACCCAACCGAAGACCCGGTTCAAGCGCTTCAAAGCTTAGGATACGCCCCGGAACTGCCAACCCTGCAAACCTTCTTCACTGGAGAGCAGCTGTTAGATTTCACGGGAAAGATGTTTGGGTTGGCTACGCAAGCTAGAAAGGAAAGGATTAAACAACTTCTCGATCTTGTTGGCTTGAAAGAATGGGGAGACAAGAAAATTGGAAAGTACAGCAAGGGGATGGTTCAAAGACTATCTGTAGCCCTAGCTTTAATTAACGATCCTTTGGTCCTCATTATGGACGAGCCTACGATTGGTATGGACCCTGAAGCCACAGCCCACTTCAGAAACCTCTTCACGGACCTTTCAAAACAAGGCAAAACCGTCTTCATTTCATCCCACCTCCTAGACGAAGTTCAGCGAATCTGCACCCACGTAGGAATGATAAACAAAGGCAGGACGGTCTTCGACGGTCCAATAACGCAAGTGTTAGAAGCCTTCACCCAAAAATGGGTCATAGAAGCAGAACTGGAAAAAGTAACAAAAACAGTGATCTCAGCCCTTAAAAAACTCGGCTACGTAGAAGACGTGGAGGTGGAGGGAAACAAACTTAGAATAGAATTGAAGGAGAAAAAGGACATGAGGGGCGAAATTTCCTCAGAAATCTTCAAGCGAAAAGGCGTGCTCCTAAGCCTGAATCTTCACAAGATCACATTGGAAGACGCTTACCTGCGCGCCCTAAAAGGAGGCCAATAACCATGGGTTTCCTTCTGAGATCTGCCAACCTTGTAACCTACGAGTGGAAGAGGGCTCTAGCAAAGAAGTGGTTGTATGCTTTAGTGATCTTGGCCTTGGCGCTGCAAGTCGGATTGTTTGTATTGCTTTACTACTTTCTCACCAACCCCCCTCCAGGGTTTACTATCACTGGGCCTTCCTTGGAAGAAGTCAAGTCCAGCATGTGGCTTGTTGGCGTGTTGGGTCCTCAGGGTCTGTTCATCCCCCTTATAGCTATCATGATTGCTGGTGGATCTATGTCCGAAGAATACGAGCATGGAACCGCTGACATACTATTATCGAAGCCCATTACAAAGATTGAGTATATGACAGGGAAGTTCTTGGGTGGTTTATCGCTACTGGGTTTTGTGATAGCCCTAACCACGATTCTCGGAGCTACATTGGCCTATGGATTCTTCGGTCCTCAGGATTCTATCCACTTTGTCCCAATTATCTACTTGGTCCTTCTTTACTCAAATATGCTGTTCTTTTCCATGTCCTTCATGTTCAGCGAAGTAATTAGGAGAACCACTCTTTCAATACTGGCTGTCATAGGCATACTCGTGGCCTCCGCGTTTATAGGCGGCATTCTTTCCACGATGTACTACATTAGTAGAGAGCAACTTTACCTAGAAATTAGTAAGTGGCTTCCGAACTGGAGCGTCTCCAACCTTCCCAGCTTCGTAGCCTCAGAACTCATAACAGCACCGGGGACCTTCATATCTCTACCGGGCGGGGACATTCAACTAGCAGCCGCCATCATAGCGGCTTACACCATCGCCTCTATCCTAATAGCAACTCTTAAACTTGTGAGGTCAGATGTCACGAAAAGAACCGAATAAAGAATCATGATTTTCAATTGCTACGCCTAAATCTCAGCCTTTATCAAAAATTCCTCCGCATTTTTGAGGGCTATCTTATAGAATACAAAGGTTATGACGAGGGCTATGACTGCGCTTATGGAAATTGCGACGTAGAGGTCTATTTTTGGTAGGGGCACGGGAATGGGTATGTACTCCATCGTAACTGCGTGTAGAAGGAGGGGAGAAAATATTGCCAACGCTAAAACCAAGCATAAGAGCATGTAGACGAGAGCCGTTAACGGCCTAACCATTCTAGGCCTCGAACTTCGGCGAAGTCGGCTCCCTTTATTCCTGCTCCGAGGGAAACGGCGCCTAAAGCGAAGATTAGCAATACAGATTCTATCAACAATACCCCAGCAATGTCTGGCGAAGGACGGGTGACTAGAATTCCAACAACACCACACACAAACATTACCACAAATGAAAAGATGGTTACAAAGGCGTACTTACACTTGACTAGGCTGCGCGCGGTGATGGGTGAAGAAAAGAAAAGCCACACGGCCTCACCTTCCTCGCCGATTATCATGAGGCCCAACATAACAGCCATTATAGCTCCAGGCACAAGAAGTATAAAAGCTAAAAGAAACCGAGAAGCCTCTGGCGGTACAGGTCCACCATATACTCCCAAATATTGCATCAAGGGTATAAGTATGAAAACTAGGGGCATTATGAAAACGTACATGAGTTCCCGACGTCTCGTAAAAGCCTTAAAATCCTTCCGTATCACAGCAGCCTCCAAAGAGGAAAAACCAAGCTTCCCCAAAAAGCCAACCTTTGGAGCGTAAACTCCTCGCGAAACCGTGATCGCTGGAGGCTCATACAACCCGAATCTAGCGTTCAACTTAGCAGCCACATAGAAAAGAACCAGAATGAACAGAAGGGAAGCCAAAGAAAAAATCACAGCTTGCGCGGGTAAGCCGCTCATAAAGGCAGCCAAAACCATACCCAACCAGACGTAGGGAACAAACCAAACCGCCTGTTGGGCACCGGCAACGGCTTCGATGAGGGCAACAGAGCCTGCACCAGAGGTAAAAGCAAACCAGACCACATAGAAGACAACAAAAAAGAGTATGGAGCCTAAGAACCTCACCCAAACCGCTGCTTTGCCGGTAGACTTGTACACAGCTCCGATAAGCCTCACCTGCAGAATTCTGAAAATCTCCGTTGTTGTGCTGGCTAGGAAGGCGCTGGCTAGCAAAGCAAGAATTGTAAGGATGGCAAGGGGCATCTGCCCCAGATAAATGGAAACCGTGGCTATGGCTGAACTCAACAAAATGAGGAAAGCCAAGGAAACACCGATGAGGTTAGCTAAGGTTGACGCCAAGGTGTGTTCCTCCCAGGTGATGGGTAGCCAATAGGGAGGTTGAAGAGAGGCTCTCACCCCCATTCGTTGAATCTGCCCCATCATAGTGAAGATTAGACTGAAAATGAGAACCAGAGCAGGGAGGGATAGTAAAAGGGAAAGGGCGCCATCATAGAACAAAGCCTTCAGGTCTGGGTCTGGCACTCCAGCGTAGAAACTCCCAGCGCCTATTCCGATTGCTAATCCTAGGACGCAAGCTCCTCCATACAACAAATACTGAAAAATTCTTCTCTCTCGATACCTTCTGAGCCTTTGTCCTCTAATCAATCTCCCAGATTTGACGTCAACGCTGATGAGCCGAAGAACGTTCTTCCAGTTCATTTCAGAAGCGCCTCAACCACCTCTCTGACGTCTTCTGTTCCCGTAAGTTTCAAGAAAATGTCTTCCAAGTCTGATCCCGGTAGCCTCGCCTTTTTTCTCAGTTCCTTTATGTTGCCTAGAGCTAGCAGTCTTCCCTCGTACATGATGGCGATGCGGTCGCACATGGCTTGGGCAATCTCCAGAATATGAGTTGACAGAATCGTTGTTACTCCTTGTGATTTTAGTTCACGGAGTAAGTCCTTAACGATTCTAGCTGACCTAGGGTCCAAACCGCTCAGGGGCTCGTCTAGGAGGAGCAGTTTTGGCTTGTGGAGAAAGGCTGAGATGAGGGTGATTTTCTGCTTCATTCCTTGAGAATAACTGCTTATCATGTCGCCCTCCCTACCCTCCAATTCCATAGCCTCTAAGTATTCTTCAATTCGAGCCTTCTTCTCCGACGCGCCTAAACCGTAAATGTCACCCACGAAGTCGAGATATTCTAATCCTGTTAAAAACTCGTACAGACGCACGGACTCAGGAACATACCCCACCAGTCTCTTCACCGCAACAGGATCATCTTCCGCCTTTATGCCCAAAACGTTCAGTGATCCGGATTCTGGCTTAACCAATCCTAGAATCATCTTTAAGGTGGTGGACTTACCTGACCCGTTCGGGCCTAGAAGACCGAGAATTTCGCCATATTTAACGTCCAAGTCAATGTAGTCTACGGCTACGATGTCGGCGTAACGCTTAGCCACTCTCCTCAACTTAACAGCAGCCTCACCAGTTGAAACCATGGACAACGACCACGTTGAAGAATTGGAGAATAGTATTTAAGCGTTATATGGCGCCCTTTTTCGCTAACCAATATAAGAAACGGAGTTTTCTATTTTACTCACCGCAGTCCTTCAAGCTTTTAATATTGAGAGGTTAGCGGCTTGAGCGAAGTGAAGCCCTTCTTTGAGCCCCGCAGCGTCGTTCTCATAGGATCAAGCAAAATTCGTGAGAAGGTTGGAATAGCCTCTCCTTGGCTTTTTGAAAGCGTCATCCACAACATGAACAGATTCTTTGAGGGAAAAACTTTCGTTTTGGATGTTGAAGGAGAAAAGGGCTATAAGGCGCTTGAGGATCTGCCTGAAACACCAGACCTTGGAGTTGTTATGCTTCCTCCTAAAGTTTCTATGCGGCTGTTGGAAGGATGCGCTGAAATGGGGGTTAAAGCCCTTGTGATCATAACAGGCGGATACAAGGATCGTCACCGCCAACAGTTGAAGGTGCTCAAGAAGGAGTACGGTGTTCGGGTGCTGGGTCCAAACACCATTATGGGAGTCATAAACACGGTCAACGGACTGAACACAACCTTTGAAAGGGATGTGATGCCGGCAAGGGGCAGCATCTCAGTAATATCTCAAAGCGGAGGAGTGGGAGCCTGCCTCCTAGACCTAGCCTGCTTCTACGGCATCGGCATCAGCAAGTTCGCCTTCATGGGAGACAAAACCGATGTCAACGACGTGGACCTCCTCCAATACTTCAACGAAGACCCAGAAACAAGGGTGATATGCCTATACATGGAGGGAATAGAAAAGGGAAGAGAATTCGTGGAAGCGGCTCAAGAAGTGGTGAAAAGGAAGCCGGTTCTGGCTTTGAAGGGCGGCGCAACGAAGGAGGCGGCTCGAAGAGCCAAGTCCCACACAGCCTCCATAGCAGGATTAGACATTGTTTTTGACGCCGCCTTCAAAAGGGCTGGAATCATCAGGGTTGGAAATCCCGAAGAACTGCTCAACGCTGCCATTGCCCTAGCTAAGCAGCCTCTCCTGAGCGGGGACAACATAGCCATCGTGAGCAACGTGGGCGGACCAGCCATATTGGCTGCGGATGCCGTGGTGAAAAACGGGTTGAAACTGGCGCTTCTTTCAGAAAAAACTAGGAGGGAGATAGAGGGTCGCTACCCAGGCGTGGAGGCTATCAACCCAATAGACCTCATAGCAGACGCTAGGGCTGAAAGATACTCCTTTGTCTTGGACTTGGTTTTGTCAGACCCCAACGTTGACGGAGTCTTAGTTATAAACATGTTGAAATCATGCTTCTTCGAGCCCGAAGACGCTGTGGTAATTGCTGAAGTCGCAAAAAAGCATCCTGATAAGCCAGTGGTCGATGTTCCAGCCGGAGGAGAAGACTTCTTACTAGTCCAGAAGGTGCTACAGGAAACCAGCATACCCGTTTACAACCTGCCTGAGAAGGCTGCGGGAGCGCTGAAAGAGTTAAGAACGTACCATAAAATCACGCAAATACAGTGAAAACCCCAGATGAGGTTCTAAGCAATTAGTACACAATATCTATGCAAACTTATCGACCTCATGAATATGTAAAAGCACTTCTCGCCCGCACCAAAAATGTTATAATCCTTATATTCAAACTCAATATGGTTGAAGTGATTTTATGGAGACACATAAAGCCACGATTTTAGAGGCTGTAAGGATAAGAGGCGATACCGACAGGATCGTGTCCCCTCTATGGATGCTTGCGCCTTTGCTGGGCATTGTTGTATCAATTGTGATGATGATCTTGGGGTTGTTGATATCACCTGAAGCTACGCTACTCTTTACTTTCGCAGGATTTATAATCGCTATTGTGATTTCGGTATATCCACTGTATCTGCTGATAAACCGCAGAAGCGCTCATTTTCGCAGAGATGCTACGCTCCGCGGCGGAATCATCGAATACTTAAAGGCGAGGGCTGCTAGCCAAAAAGTCGAAATAACCTCAGAAGTGGCCACTATGAACGTCGTCCACAGTGAGTCGTTGGGAGAGGAAAGGGAGAAATCCGCAGTAGTGTGGATCGTACTATCGATAGTTACTCTAGGAATCTTGGGCATCTATGTTTTATATTTCTTGACCAAAGATCCACCAAACCATGATCATAGGCAACTCGCATTTATGCAACAGGCCCAATCTGCGTCATCCAAGCTCGGTATCACCATGGTTGTGCCCACTTGGAAATCTTTGCCGGAGAGAAGTTTCTTCCTATACTTCATCCTCACCATAATCACTGCGGGCTTTTTTGGCATCTACTGGTACTATGTTCTGTTCAAGGATTTCAATGAACACTTTAAGGCTCAATGGATTTTCGAAGATCAGTTGGTTTCCACTATATGAAGGTGACGGAAAAACTAAAGCTGTCACACATACTTATCGGCCTGGGGCTGGGGGCACTCTCTGGTTTCATCGTGGGTTTAGCTGAAATCTTCTACACAGGTTACGCCATCGCCCTTTATTTTCTCCATCCTTCCATCTTCGTTATATTTGTTGTTTCTTTTATAGCTCCCTTCGTAGAGGAGCAGATAAAACCCCTAGGGTTATACTTTCTGAAGGAGGAGGAAGGGGTTTCGCTAAGCGTTGGGGACTGGACTATCTTAGGGAGCTTAGCTGGACTTGGTTTTGGCCTCCTAGAAAACGGACTCTATGCTTATCAAGTATCAAACTACGGTTACGGTGTGATTTTTGCGTTGCTGGGACTGAGAACTCTGGTTTCCCTTCCTGTGCATATGATCGCCACCTCTGTTACCGGGTTTGGAATCGGCCTTTGGGCGAGAACGGGAAAGGTCAGCTACTTCATTAGGTTCTTGGTAGTGGCGATGTTGATCCACGGTTTTTATAACTTCGCCGCGACTATGGTTGGATGACTTGTGAAAAGCGTTTACAGGGATTTAGCTAAACCAATCTCGCTTCTCTTAGCATGGCTTGGGATCGGTTGGATATTTTTTCCAACCATCGCCTTCATGGTATCGAAAGCCGTCGACGAACCCTTTGACATGAACAAGGCGGGATTAATAGCCTACCCCCTTTCCGCTTCATGCTTTATGCTTTCAGTATTCCTCATCTATTTTTGGTATGTCACGCTACCTGTAGAAGAATCCTACTTCGAAGAGAAAGCTAAAAGGCGTATGTACAAATGTCCCTTCTGTGGTAAGAAGATCAACATTGAAGAAGCGCGTTGTCCTTATTGTAAAATGAAAATTCCAAAGTAACTCTAGCCGCTTAACAGGAGATTTTTAGTGTACGTGGCAAAGGCAACCTAAGGATATTTATAGACTGAATCGATAGACGGTTATTCAAGGAGACAAAAGAGCATACTGGAAATGAAACGATGACTCAGCTCTTGAATGAAAATCTGAAAGAAAGCGTTTCAGCCCTCTGCATGAACATCGCCGCTTCCCATAAAAGCCAAGTCATTGCCGCATGTTTTTACGGTCCCAGGGTTTGTGGATACGCCGAAAGCAAAAGCGACGTGCACGTTTTATTGGTGTTAGGCAATTATAGCCCTAGGTTAAGGGGTTACCTTAAACCCTTAAACGGGATTAACGCTTTCATTTTGGCAGCGAGTCAGACCGCCTTTGAAAGAGATGTGAAGCAGGGGTGGCTGGGTGAGTTTGTTGCCCAAAACGTGACGTTTCCATATGAACCCTTCATCAACGAGGAATATTTGCAGCGTCAAGAAGTGAAGATTAAAAGAAGGATGGTTTGGGAGCTTTTAGAAAACATAGTCTTAGAATTTCCAGAGTTGTCCCATGAACTTCTCATAAAGGCGGAATACTTCATGTACGAAGCCATGATGCGGCGAGCTCGACTGTTTCCATTAATAACCTACAGCCTTCTCAACATGTTACGACAAGACCTGAAAAGGAAAAACGTGGAATCCATGATGAAGGGATACCTGAAAGCCCTTAACGAACTAGCCGAAGAAAATTGGATAACCCTTTCCAATGAGCACATCAAGATTAACCAAAAATTTATCCATGCGATCAGAAGCCGGAAACCTCGGCTCCCAACTTTTGTCAAATCCCTTCAGAGAGCGGCATTCTTCCACATTCTCAGCGTCCTCCCAAAAATGATGAATCCCCTCATGCAGGACCAGAGAATCTTCATGAAGGCGCATCGCGGGGTTAAAGCTGAGGAACCAGTTTTTCAGCTGGAAGAACCCAGAAAATACTTGTTGATGCCGACGCCTCTCGGACCCGTGGCGCTTTCAGACAAGTCCACCATCGAAGATTTTGTGAGAAAAACTGTTCCAGGTGGAAAGGCTTTAGACATGGAAATTGAGGAAATGGGGGGTGTTTTGAACGACGTTTATCTGCTGAGGCTTAGAGGAAATAACGGGGAACAAAAGGTTGTAGTGAAGAAATTTAGGGACTGGTCTGGCTTCAAATGGTTTCCTCTAGCGCTATGGACTCTAGGCACCAAAGCCTTCGCGGTTCTTGGACGATCTAGGCTGGAAAGGGAATATGCCATAAACCAGTTTCTGCACAGTCAAGGATTTCCTGTTCCCAAGGTTCTCTACGTTAGTCCTCGACAACGCATGATTTTTGAAGAGTTCATCGAAGGAGAAAAAATGGTCAAAATCATAAAGCGAATCATTTCATCTAAGGAGAAGGCCTTAAAAGAAATCGCTCTGGTGAAAGAGGCGGGAAGAAAAATCGCTGAGGCCCACAGGCTTGGCGTTGTTCTAGGAGACTGCAAACCAGAAAACATTGTTGTGACAAAAGAAGGAAAAACTTTCTTCGTTGACCTTGAGCAGGCGACTAGAAACGAAAATCAAGCTTGGGACGTAGCTGAATTCCTCTACTATTCTGGCCACTACGTTTCTCCAGTATCCTCTGCTAAACCCGCGAGAATCATAGCCAAAAATTTTGTTGAAGGATACCTAGAAGCTGGAGGAAGGAAAGAAACCGTGAAGAAGGCTGGGTCAGCACGGTACGTGAAGGTGTTCAGCATTTTCACTCCACCACATGTTATCATGGCTGTTTCTGACCTTTGCCAAACCATGGGAAAGAATTAGAAAATAGAGAGAACTCAAAATAGTAACTGTGTAGGTACTACTTAACGGGGAAGCAGAATGGCGAAAGAAAAAATTTCTCTCACTTTTTATGGTGGAGTAAACGAAATCGGTGGAAACAAAATTCTTTTGGAAGACAGAAAAGTCAGAATCTTTCTGGATTTTGGGCAGTCTTTCACTGCTGGTACCGACTATTTTATGGATTGGCTTTGCCCCAGAGCCGTAAACGGTTTGGGAGACTATTTTGAGTTCAATCTATTGCCAAAGATAAAAGGAGTATACAGTAAAGAACAATTGGCGTTTACCGACGTTCCCTACACAAAACCCAAAATCGACGCTGTATTACTATCTCACGCGCACGTCGATCACATGGGGCACATCTTATTTCTAGACGAAAAAATTACCATACATTGTGGTTACGGAACAAAAATATTCATTGAGTCAATGGAGAAAACAGGCTCAGTTGATTTTGGAGAACACCCCTACGAGACTTTTAGAACAGGGCGCAAAATAAAAATTGGACACCTGGTGGTGGAGCCCATCCATGTGGACCATTCTATTCCTGCCTCCTACGGCTTCATTATTCACACATCTGAAGGAGCAATAGTGTATACTGGAGACCTTAGGGCGCATGGTCCCCGGAAAGAGATGACGAAAGAATTTGCGGAAAGAGTACACGAAGCTGAGCCTATAGCCATGATAACTGAAGGAACCAGGATGGTTGAGGTGGAACGGAGAAAGAACTATTCCGAATTACAAGTAGAGAGACTAAGCAATGAGATTGTTTCTAAAACAAAAAAGATTGTGTTTGTTACCCATTATGGGCGGGATACAGATAGGTTCAGAACATTCTATAACGTAGCCAAAAACAATGACAGAAAGATTGTTGTATCCCCAAAAACAGCCCATCTACTGAGCAGGCTTGTACAAGATGAACGTCTTCACCTTCCAGACCCCATGAAAGACGAGAACATCCTAGTTTACTATAGGAGGAAGAAAACTGGGAGTTTCCTAGAGGCTGACTACTACGTTTGGGAACGGGAATTCATGAATAAAATGGTGAATTACAAGTTCGTGCGTGAGCACCAAAGCGAGGTGATTATGGACCTAGATTTTTATCAGTTCGCAGAACTCATCGATATAAAGCCTGATCCCGGCAGTCACTTCATCCACAGCATGAGCGAACCCTACAGTGAAGAAGACATCGAAGATACGGTCATGCACAATTGGCTAAACCACTTCAAAATCAGATTCCACCAGCTCCACGCTTCTGGTCACATGAACAGACACCAACTAACAAACCTAATCAACTACATCAAACCGAAAAGAGTTTTCCCAATACACACGGAAAACCCAAAACTGTTCAAAACTATAAGCGAAAACGTAGAGTTAGTAGAATACGGAAAAAAGTATACAGTGTAGAGCGCTTTGAATCTAAGACAATTTGTCAACTCATTTTTACTAACCATGGATTCATCACACATCCTCTAGCTTAAATAGGAAATCAAATTTTTTGATGCTGATATCATATTTTGGTTTAAGACGTTCTACGGCTTCTTTGATTTTACTATTAACTTCACCACATACAATCCAACCTCTAATTTTTTTGCCTTTGTATTTGATTTTTTGATCATCTATGTATCCGGCTAATGTATCTGCAGTTTGACGTGTCGCTTCACCGCGTTTAACTTCAACAACAAGAATATCTCCATTTTTATCTCTAAAAACCAAATCTGGCTTACCTCTTTCTTTCAGTTTTTGTCTTTCAATGAGTTCAATGCCTTTTTCCAAGATCTGAGGGAAACGCACAAGTATGTCCTCTATTTGTTCCTCTTTTCTTAGCATATCTCGTCTTAGGAAAATTGGGAAACCAAGTTGATGTAAGGGTTCACTATCCACGATTTTTCTTAGCTCTTCATCATCAATCACATAAGCAAAGGAATTCTTGAGTTGACTTGGTACAACAGGGCTACGATCATCATGATTGCGAAATCTTTTTAGATCTATGTATGAACTTAATCTTTTAACTTTGGTAAATCGAAACCAAGTTTTTGATTGAAACCATTTTTGTGGAAATTTTCTTTCATCCTCAGGGGTTAAAGCGGGATATGGAGATTTTGTTCCTGTATCACTTGACTTGAAATTATCTACGCAGCCAACATATTCTATCTTTCCGCTTCCTCCTCGGCTAATGATATGATGGAAATAGAACAAGAATTCTTTTTGATTCTTCAGTTTCTGTAATTTATCCTCTCGAATTTTGAAATTCCAAGCTGACCAAACTTGTCCCTTTCGAAGGATAAAGTTTCTTAATGTTTCAAAATATCTCTCACCTGTTGCACCTACGAGTGCTATTTTTTCTTCTCCTTTCTTTTTCATGCTAAAGCCTTCTTATTTCATCTATTGTTTAAAAGTTAAATTAATCTTTAATTGCGCGCAAAAGTGCATGCACGCGCAGATTAGCTGTAGCAGCAACTCTCGACCACGGACTTTCATAAAAGCTTGCTAAAGGTTTGAAGTTCGCTTTCAGAAATCCATTTCTCTTCCTTTAATTCTTCCAACCCCTTTTTGACGACTTCTCTTGACTCTTTTGTTCGCAGAATGCTGGTTTGGATTCCAGCGTCGCTTATCTCTTTCTCGAACACTGGATTTTCTTGGATTAGTGGCACGAGTTGATTAAGGAACGTTGTTATGGCCTTTGAACGAGGCTGAAGAAAAGATTTTATTTTTGTTGCTCCGAAAACGCCTTTCAATTTGGTTAGGATTCCCATGCTGCCTACGACGGATGGTGGGTACACCGCGTATCTTTTCTTCTGTTTTGTTTCGTAACAAACCATATAGAAGGGTAGGTAAACCAATGCGTATTCCCCTCGTATCTTAGGTGCACCCATCTCGTCAAGACCTTTTAATGCCGCTTTTTTCAACTTCTTCATTTCATTCATTTGATCTATAATAGAGGAGGTCGTATCATCCAGCGATGTAATTTCTTGCTGTTTCATTCTGATTCTGGCTTCCCGTGAAGCCTCAAGCTCCCTAAGGTCTCTCATGGCTTCCTCGACTTTTGCGTCATAGTCTGACCTTATGTTGGATATTTCAAGCTTTTTTGTGGTTTCGGCTTCCTCTATTTTTTTATCCATGTCCCGAATGCTTTTCTCTAAGGTCTGAAGTTCTTTTTTGCTTTTTTCAACCTTCTGTTTCCATGCGAGTTCTCCGCCCTCGTCTTTACGAAGCCTACAAGATTTTATTCCAGCCTCGCAACGGTTTATTTCTGTGTTTAAACGTTCCTGGTTTTTCTCGAGCTTAACGCGGTCCTTATGAAGAAGCCGGAGTTGCCGCTCGAATTTCTTGGAAGCCATCGTGATTTCTACGTCGCACTTCCTTCGAATCTCATGTGCTCTCTCCATAACTTTAGGCTTAATCATCTCAATTTTTTCGTCAAATTTCTTTTCAATTTCTCTGATTTCTTCACGAACGATTTTCACTTGTTGTTGGGTTGTGGTGCTCAGAAGTTTCATACTTTTACCTAAGCTGTTGGTTTCTTCTCTTAATTTGGCTCTAAAATTCGAGAGTTCTTTAATAATGGTTGAAATCGCTGACTCGTCGATGGCAGAAGACAGAAACGCCACGTTAGCCGCAGGTTTTTCAATTTCCTCTGCTTCTGGAAGATAGGAGACAAAGTCTTTTATGAACTCAGGGCTTCTGATGAGACTCTCTATGGTTTTTTCCTCTTTGCCAGCGAAACTTTTGAAGTAATCGGCATTATTGGAAAGAGTCGCGGAGTAGGCTTCACGTGTCTCCGCGCTTCGTTGTACATCATTGTCGAACGTCTTGATGTCGGGAAGTACGTCATAAGAGAAGGTATGGGTCGTGGCGCCAAGCCCATCAAGGATTAGGGTCCTTCCCTCCCAGGGAACCAACCATATGGGATAACAAGCCTCCGCGATGAAAACCAATTCCTCAGCTGGTTTCTTCAAGATGCGACCCCCGCCCTTTTCCCTCTCTGACTCGGCTAAGTAGAAAACAGCCGCCATCTCCATATCCTTTGTAAATGCCTTGTCCCGATCCTCAGCGGGAACAGCGAAGGAGAGAAGAAGCTTAACCGTTTGTTGAGGCATGTCCTTCACCATTTTCAATAATATGAAATCTGCCAATTTAAATGACTTGTGAATAAATCTGAATAGGAGAAACCATATCACGCTTGTAGAGTAAAGCTTTGAGGCGCAAGTCACGTACTGAATAGGTATTCAGAATAAATATAGTAGTGTGCAGTAATAGCTCTGTAGAAAACCAAACGCCATGATGGAAGGTTTGCTTTGCCTCAACCTATCCATGAAGGAGAAGACGTCCTCCTTTACCTAGACCGAAAAAGAACGTATCTAGTTAGGGTGGAAAAGGGGAAGAGTTTCCATACCCACAAGGGTTTCGTTCAACTGGACGACTTGGTTGGAAAGGAGTATGGAACTCGAATAGCCAGCAGCATGGGAGTAGAGTTTATAGCTTTAAAACCCACCCTCCGAGACTACATTTTCAAGATACAGAGAAAAACGCAGATATCCTATCCTAAAGACATGGCTCTCATCCTAGTGTTCAGCGGAGTTGGTCCAGGAAGCCGCGTTGTTGAGGCTGGCACTGGAACAGGCGCCCTAACAAGCACCCTAGCCTTCTATGTTAAACCAGCCGGGAGGGTTTACAGCTACGAGATTCGGCGAGAATTCATGGATATGGCGTTGAAAAACTTGAAGAGGGTTGGAGTGTCAGAGTATGTGAATCTCAAAAACAAGGACATAACAGAGGGCGTTGATGAAAAGGATGTGGACGCAGTTGTTTTGGACATGGCAACTCCTTGGATGGTTGTTCCCCACGCCTATTCAGCTTTGAAGGGAAGCGGCGTTCTCGTTTCTTTCAGTCCCACCGTAGACCAAGTTGTGAAAACGGTGGAGGCCTTGAAGGAGGAAGGTTTCGTGGACATTGAAACCATTGAGTGTCTTGTGCGGGGAATGCAGGTTGAGAGGGGTAAAACGAGACCCCAAACCCTAATGACTGGGCACACTGGCTACATCACTTTTGCTCGAAAGGCTTTCAAGGTGCGCCAGAACAGCTAGGAAAACTCTACCTCGTTGATTTCATCTAGGGTTGTTAGGTGGTTCATCTTTACCTTCTTATCAGAGATTGTGTAGAGCACATTGTCTATGTAGAGGGACCTTTTCACCCAGTACTCCATCGACCATGAGTCTGCATCATTCTCTAGATGGGTAATTCCGCCTTTAAGCACGAGTTCCTTGTCTGGAGTTATGTCGAAGACGTAGGCACCCTGCCACATGGAATCTTCATAGATTCCCATCTTCGTTATTGAAATGGGTATTACAAGAAGGTTCTTTGATTTATCAAACAGAAAGGCTTTATGATCCGTCAAAACGAGGGTATCCGACCACTCGCCATCTACTAGGTATTTGCCTACTTCCTTCGGATCGCTAACGTTGCTGACGTCAAAGAGCGATATCTTCACGTTCCTTTCTTCCTTGCCTATGCCTATAATATGGTTTTCATCGTAGGGATGCAGGTAACTTGAGAAGCCTGGGATTTTCAATTGGCCCAAAATCTTAGGGTTGCTGGGGTCTTTCAAATCTATTACGAAGAAGGGATCAACTTGCCTAAAGGTTACTAGATAGCATCTATCGCCCATGAACCTGGCGGAATAAATAGTTTCTCCTGGAGCAACGTTTTCCAGCTTTCCAACGATGTCTAGGTTTGAGTCCAGAACGTAGAGGTTGTTCTGAGAGATTCCATTTATCCGTGTTGTAGTTGCTATTCTGAAATGGCTGTTGTATTCGTCCATGGAGAACTGGTTCAACACATTGCCTGGAACTTCGCCGTCTGCTTCGTGTTCTATCTTTTCCTCTCTTATACGGATTCTGTATATCAGCGTCTTTTCATGTTTCCAGAAAGTTATGTAAATGTTGTTGAGAGAAGCGTACATGCAGCTTGTTGCTCCTAGCAGGAATGTTTTGTGTGTTGGCTCTTGCTCGTCATCTTGTATGTTTATTGCGGCTATGGTTGTGAATGCGTAGTGGTAGTCGGAAACTTGGGCGTAATAGATTTGGGATGCGCTTATTTCCTTGATTCCTTCTTCAGTGTAGATTTTTGGTAGAACCAGGGTGTCGTAAAGTAGATATGCTGGTTGGCTTACCACAACGTAAACGTATTTACCTATCATTCTTGAGTTGAAATAGTTGCCGCTGATTGAGAAATTTCTCGTAGACAGAGGGTTCGCTCTGTCTGAAACGTCGTAAACCTTTACAAAGGTCTTGTCGTCTATGAATGTGGGCACTCTATAGGTGTAGGCGGTGGCGCCTCCCAAGACAGCCAGCTTATCTTCATTTATGAAAAGTTGCCACGGCGTTGCGTTAAAGCTTATTTGGGAAAGTATTTGGGCTTCTTCTGGAGGATATGCCTTTAAAATGGAGATGTTGGTGCCGGCCACGACGTATAGGTATGTTCCATCGGTTTTCACAATATCCGCTTCATCTACGCCCGCAACTTGAATGTTGGTTGCTGAAAAGTCTGGTGCAGACAATGTTTCAACCGTGGCTTCTCGGGGCGAAAAGACGGGAATCGCTTTAGGTATTCCCAGCCAATCCCATCCATAATCCTGGGCTTTCACGTTTGTTTCCAGAAAATTTTTCAGTTCCTCATAGGATGAGAATCTCCTCAGTTGGGTGTGTTCCAATGTTTCGATTTTGTCAAGATAGAATGGAACAATGGCGCAGACTATTGCCAGAAGCAGGATGAGGGATAAAAGGCTCTTTTTCATGCCTTCACAACCTTTGCATGTTTCTGACAAGATTATGGCATCGAGACATTTAATGCTACATTTTAGAACAAGCCGTACCAAAAATAGAACAGCCGAAGGTTAGTCTTTTTCTCCCTTGATTTTGTTGCTTATTACCTCTATCAGTGTTCCTATCCTGTAGACCACATAGGCTACTAGAATGATTACAACAAAGATTCCTAAGTCTTGTAACACCCGCATAAGTTCTGTTAAGGTCAAGCTGGCACCTCCAATGTTTTATGTATCAATTACAATGCTTGAGCATTTAATACTACATTTTCGAACAGACTGTACCAAAAACAGAACACTAAAAGGTTCGTTTCTTAAAGCACAGGGAAACGCCTAATGCAAGAAAGAAGCTGGGTATAAGCATTAGTGCGGCAAATGAGAGGTTTGAGGAACAGAGTGTTCTTTCCAAAGCTTCTGCGCGGTCTATTGTTGCATTCACCATCCCAAGTCTTTCTTCACCCTCTGGGCAATACGTTTGCGTAGGCAGATTCGTCGGTACGCTTTTTTCATCACCGGAATCTAGTACATAGACGGGTTTGATGAGCATAAGAGGGGCGAGCATGGTCACTGTGCCCAGTAGTATTGCAATCGCTGCATAGGATAGGGCTTTCTTCATTGTTGGTCTCCACCATGCTAAGGTTGTTGCATGCTTTTAAATCCACGTTTTAGAACACCCTGCCCATGGCTTAGAAGGGCTTTTGACGCCAAAGCCTTACGGTTTCGAACCATAGGATGAGGCTGGCTGCTGAGCCGAAAATGATGGCGGCTAGGTTGTGAGGGCAGCCGCTGGGCCAGTACCAGGCTAAGTAGATGACAAACATGGTGGAAAGCCAAACCGAATAGAAGAGGTAGCGGGGAACAAGAAACCGTCCAAGCCTGGTGAAGAATCGTAAGAGGCCAACCCGAACTTCCTGAACCAGAAAATATTCTCCTGTCCTGCTTTTATCAACCAATCCTAACGAAAGAAGCTTCTCCAGATGGTGGGCAGCCACGCTTGGACTGGAGAGGCCTAGGGAGCGCTGAATTTCGCGGACGCCCACCCTAGAACTGGGAGACCTTAACAAATACCAATATATAAGGAGGGTTTTTCCCTTCAGCTGAGACTCTATCACAGTCAAATCAGAAGAAACATCAGACATAACACTCGCCAAAAGCAATTATGGATATCCTTATAATAAAGTCCTTGCGAGAAAACACAAATGCGGGGAGACTGCTGTAGATAGCCCCTGTATAGACCCCCCTATAAATACTCTCAACATAGAAACTGGTCGACGCGGTGCAGATCAAATACGTCTGTCAAAAAGAGGACTTGCTGTTCTTCAGAAAACGTAAATAATCTCGAAACCTTTCAAAAGTAGTCGGAGTCAACAAAAGTGGCCGGGGTGAGGTAGCCTGGTAGCCTACAGGCCTGTGGAGCCTGGCGCCCGGGTTCAAATCCCGGCCCCGGCCCTCACAACAGCGCTTCATCGAAAAAGTTTAGTTCAAGTTTATATCCTATGCAGATGGGCCGGTAGTTCAGCTTGGTATGAACGCCTGACTTGCACTCAGGAGGACGCGGGTTCAAATCCCGCCCGGTCCACCATTTTCTAGAAAGGATAGATGCTACAGGCTTTTTTACTTCCAACATTTTACTTCCGTTACTTCCATTATTTACTTCCAAAAGAGAGATTGTGTTTCTGTCGATTGGATGATATTCATAGATTCTTTTGCCATCCTCATACCCTATATAGTGCTGAATCCTAGCTGATTGCCCACGTACTTGCAGATGCCCTTCAACATGACATTTCGGACATTCAATTTTCATGCTCAAACCTCCATTAATCCAGCCCTTTCAATTTGTTCTCTATCAGCCTCGATAAGCTAAGATTCTTCTTTTTCATTTCCTTTCGGAGTTCAGCAAGCAACTGCTCATCGATTGAAATGTTTATTTTCTTTCTCATGTTGACCATCTCTGTAATAAGTAGTAATAAGTAGTATATATATTTAATCTCTGACTACGCTCTCACTAACTTTTCACTACCAATTTTTATACCAAACAACGTTAAAGTTTCCAGAAGTAGCTTTATACTCGAATTCAAGCAGTAACCAAGAATCAGGAACCTGAAAATGCAATCTACCTTTGAAAGTTTCTCCATTAGAAATAACAGTATTGTTCCAACTCTCACTCGTATACGTCCTAGGTTCATAACTACACTTCACACTACCCGAAATACGATTCACAATCACGTAGAAGTAAGATGGGTCTGTGCTAAAACTATCATACCCGTTATTCTTGATCGTCATGTGCACAGAAAGAAACACTTTGTCAGGGTCCGCTTCAACAGTACCGTATGTACCAACAAGAGCCCTTCCCCAGATGTAAGTGTACCGAATCGTTACATTTGCACTCGGCTCTGTAGTAGGCTCTGGTTCTGGATTCAGTATTCTATCCGTAATCTGTTGCAAAGGTGGCAGCACATATGGCATAAATACAAATGCTAGAGACACTGTAAGTATAACTCCAACAACCACTGCAATAATTACTTTCGAAGAATCTTTCATTCTACAACCCCCACTCAGTTATTAACACTTACAAGTATAACCATGAAAATTTAAACTTTCCATAACAAACACACAATCCACAAACATAAAACTCCAAAATTCCAGCTCCTTATTAAACCAGATAGCTCGTTGGATTTGTGTTTTTTTAGTGTAATCAGGAAGCTCCATGCTCCTCTGCCTTTAATCCATAAAGATTAACCTTTACCCTAGAATGCTATACTGACCGATAATCAACTGAACAATAAATTGCCTTACTTATTTACTTCTTAGCTTTTGTGAAATAGATTATGCCCTGTCTCATACTTGTTGTCCATCCATAGTCTTCCTTTGCTCTTTTCCTAATAGTAGGAATTTTATGTTTCAGTTCAAACCCTTTCGGCGGCGTTACCTTCACAACATTTTGACCAGTTCTTTCAAATTCTTTCTTCACATGCTCTAGAATATCCATGTACAACTTTTTCGGTTTGCCTCCTCTAGTTAACTTAGGAACTGCCTTAACAGCCTCAAAGCTGAAATCCTCAACCTTAACCGATTCTTCCTTACTCATTCTCTCAGTACCTCCTTCTCAGTTCTATTGCAGAGTACACATACTTCCTTTCAATATATAAGATGCACGTCGTACTTTCACTCAGAAAGATTGTTGCTTTCGGTTACAGCTTTAAGTATTCGCTCTATTACCCTAACTTCCCTATGCTGATTCTACTATCCTAACAACCCCTTTACCCAGACAACACATTACGTTTACTACGAGCAACCTAGCCACTCCAACTCCCTACTCCTACACAAGTTAACGATATATGAGAGGATACGTTTTTTCATATATTACATGGCTTTTTTCGTCTTTAGTTTATCCTTCTTTTCGTTAAACAACCTCAATTTCCACAACCAACTTTCTAGCATACAAGATAAAAGTGTACTCCAAATAACAATTCCTCTACTACACGGGTTGCCACTCAATACGCTTTCTCTTTTTTCTAACAAACGGGTCTAACTCAGAAAACGCTTCGTATAAGTCGCCTTCACCTTTCACCGTACCCTCCTTCAAATCTACGTCACCAAAAAGAATATTCTTTCCGTAAGCTTCAGCCAGCGCCTCACCTTTACTTTTACCCTTTACGACTTCAGCAACTTTCTGCTTAACCTCCTCAAGATGAGTCTTTTCCCAAGCTTTCAAAGCGTAGCTAACGCACCATTCAACAATACTACTGACACTCTGACCAGACCTTTCAGAATAATCTTTCAACTGCTCCCATAAATGATGCAAAACATAAAGACTTCTTCCCCTACCCCTCTGCTCAGCCATTTTACCAACCTCTAGAGAACTTTAACCAAAACCATGCCTTAATCTTTTCTACCATCGACACTTTCAGCAATCTAAAGAAGTCAGCAAAAATTTCATCACCTATTTCTTCATCAACAAGCCATTTTTTACGTTTCTTTTCCCAAAAAAATGCACTAAACGCATGCCTAACTTGCATCCAGTTCTCCCTTGCCAATGATTTATCAGGGTTCTCTCCAAATTTACTACAGAACTCAACATACGGATCAATTACAACAAATTTAACAGCATCCTCTACCTTCTTTGCTTTTAACTTTTGTTGCACCCTTTTTAGAAATCTATAAACCTCCACATCCTTCAAACTCCATCCTCCTCCTCTTGCCTTTCTTTCTTCCTCTTCCGCATCCAGTCACCGAATAAACGCTCCCTCAATTGGTCTGGAGTTTCTTCAATTCCAGAAGACTCTAAACGAATTTTATCCAAAACTGTTGTCAATGCTGTCACCGTCTCTCTCGTCTCAGGAACCATTTCTCCAGTCTCCAACTCTTTCTTTTTCAATGCTTCTAATCGCTCCATAAGAAACTTAGCCAACCTTTCCTTTTCCTCTAAAGTATTAATTGTCGTCCTCAATAACTATACCTCCACAAACTTTAGCTAAAATATCTACAAATTGATTCAGAAATACCTTTTCCGCTATTGCTCTTTCCCAAATCTTATCAATCTGACCCGTCTCTATCAAAAAATAACCTAAGCTTTCCAACCACTCGCTTACTTCTTTTGACCATTTAATTTCACTAACGCATAGAATACGAGTACTCAAAATCTTCCCTGTCTCTCTAGCATAATCAAAGAATCTGTCTATTACTTCCCTTCTTAGCCATGCTTTAGCATGACCGCTATTTCTAAAAGTTGTTTTCTTCAGTCTTTTTGCTTCTATTCCCAGAGACAAATCGTCCCATGCCAAATCTACAGGACAGTTTTCTTGAAAAATGATATAATCCTCTACCTCTTTTCCCGCTTCAGATTTCAAACAGCTTAACAAAAAATCAGAATATTCCCTACCTAACAGTTTTCTGTCCTCCCTTTTCGGTCTGTCACCATGTTTATATCTCACTTTTCTATCATACATATTCGGAGGTCTCCCCTCCACTTTTGGTAGTGACTGACTGCTTTACTAATCATCCTCCTCCATGAGCAAATCTAACGTTATTAATGTAAGATTCTCCCCCCAAAGACTGACTTGCTTCTCCAGCTTACACGTTACTGCACCAGCAACTCCAAAAACATAAGCAACCTTTCTCTTTACAGACCCAAACAATTTGAGCTTTTCAGAAACTTGCTTCTCCTTACGCTCACGTCTAAACAACTTCCTAAAGCCATCAGTAATCCATCCCCAGAGGCAAAATCCCGCAACAGCAAGAGTCATCAGCTCACAACCTCCAACATAACAGCATTACCAGAAATCCGACCAGCCATAACCGAATCCCTAGCCACCTTAAACGCACCTTCTCTTCCACTTAATGATATAACAGAACATAACTGATTGGTACAACTCCACTTTCCCCTATCAAGAATCATGCAACATCCACAATCTATACAGATTGGAGACCCGTCTTCGCTATAATGAACATCTAAGTTTACGTACCGTTTCTGCTTTTCTCGCTTTACAATTTCTAATTTGCAACCCCAACATATCCCAGACTTGTTGTTCTCTGCCAACGGTTTTCCGCATTTAGAACAGAAACTAGCCTTCTTCAGTAAACATTCTGCACAAACTTTTCTTCTATAATAGAGACTTAATTCTCCACCACATTCGATACATTTCTTTGGCACATAGACGACTTCCTTTGATTTTCCCCACTGTATCTTCGGGTTTTCGACAAATATTCTTCCACAGTCAATACATTTCCACTTCCTGCGCAAAGAATCTTTTGCAAATCCGCACTTTCCAAGATTGACCCCTCCGCATCTTGGACATTTCGGTTTTTCAAGAATCAATGACATCTATCTATCTCACTTCTTTGTCAGAACAGTAAGATTCCAGGTCGCACCTGACGCAATGACCGTCAAACCCGAACACAATTCTACACGATAATTCAACTGCACTGGAACATTCAAATCGTCTCCAGCATGAATTAAGCCTATTACTTTTGCTCCAGCACTTAGCCATTGACCAGAAATGCTTGCATCAACAATAGTGATTATTTGCCCTGAGGTCTTCCTTCCCACTATGATAGATTCAAGTTTTGTTTCTCCCGATAACTCTAAAACTTGCTGTCCCGAAACTAATGAATATTTGTACTCTACAGATTCTATTCCCTCTGAGAACTGTCCTCTAGCCACAAGTAGCCACTCCTATGTCTTCCGATACAATTTCTATGGTTGCCTTAAAGACGCTCATTAAACCCAATTCTATGACTTCAACTTCCGTCATGTTGAACATTTCACTAACTGCTTTGATAGCTTCTACCGTTTCCGGAAGCAATTTATAATACTGTCCAATTCTGTGTTTAAGCTCTGTTTTTGACATTTTACTACACCTCAATATTGGGCGGCAATTCCAATGGCAACGCCCGTTTGTTGAACCCAACGTGACTTCCCTTGCCATTCCAACCAATAAGTTTACACCGTCCTAACAATAATAACGCCTCGCAAAGCCTTTCTTCTTCTAAGCCCTTTCTTGCAGTCCATTTTTGAACAATTTCGTCCCAACTACAACTGGTTAAGTTCAACGTATTCCGCAATATCTCCAGCAGACAATTTGCATCACTTACCAACTGGTTCCTTGCCATATTAGGCTTTTTGTGTTTAAATCTATCTAGAAGACCCATGTTTCTACCTTCCTTTCAAAATTTTACGTATCAAATCATTAACACTTTTTTCGCGAAACGCATTGACTTCACTTTTTCGAATGTCTTGTAGATTTTGACTTTGCAATTCTTCATTAATTTTTTGTATATTCCTCAGTGTTTCCTTTGATAATCTGAAATATTCTTGCTCTCTTCTACGTCTCTCTCTATAGGCATTCTTTTGTATGTCTCTATCCGTTAATTCTGGCATCTTTTGACCCGAATATTGCGGAAATGATGGTCGCCATTCTTTCTTCTCTTTTTCGCTCATTTTTCACTACCTCTTTTCCTTAAGTGACAGCTTTTAACATTCAATCCGTAACTATAGGACACATCATGTTTTTCTTGTTTAGTGGGATTTTCAGCACTGGGTATCTTCGGATACAAAGCACTCGCTTTCTTTCGGTCTTCCCTAGGAACTTCAGACATACATAAACCTCCCTTTCTTGAAATCGTCACTATGAAGTCTCACCTTGCCACGCAAAATATTTCTGATAAACTGCTCTTTGTCTGCATCACCTACATTTTTCATAACGTCTTCCAATTCCATCTCTTCAGGTATCCCTAAACCATGTCTTATGACTTTTGTGAACTCTTTTAATGCGTCTCCTTCCTTCATGAATAGCTCGTGCTTCCATGAGGCTTTCCCTTTCAAAACGTCTCTAACAACTGCTTTCTGTACCACTTTTCCCATGAAGGCTTTTGCCAGACTTTCAACATCTTCTTTTTGAGTGGTTATTCTATCATAATACTCGCCTACCAGCTTTGCCGTATTGATTATCTCTTTAATTATAGCTTCCATCCACTCCGTAATATACACTAGCTTCTGATCGAAATCCAAAGACTCGAACTCCTCAGCGTCTCCAAAGTCTGCATCTTCGGAAACCATTTCCGCTTTTTTCAAATCTACGATTCTAACTACCATTTAACATCACTATCATATCCAGTATATACGAACTATTTAAACTTTCTAAAACAACATTCTGAACTATCCTAAACTCTAACAATTAAAGACAGATAAGGCACAACTTAGTAGCTATTTAAAAAAACTTCTCTTCTCTATCCCTTTCTACTTCTTACAAAAAATTAGCTACGTAACTACTTACAATCCCTTTCTATCTCCTTATTAATAAGTTTCTGTTTTCCTTTCACATCAGGATTATTTCTATATTTTTCTTTTACATCTGTATAGATGTCGTTTTGGTCAATTATTTTTTCAATAGTTAAACCATTCGTAAAATCGTACTTCCAACAAACCACTAGTGGAATACCTCCATCAACTACTAAAACATGTTCCCACTCACATATTAAAGAATCTTCAGATATTTTGAATTCCGTACATCTATGCTTCTTCAGAATTTCAACTACACAGTCAAACTTACCCAACTTCTCACGCCTCCTTTTGCCGATAGCTAACAGTATGAACCGAACCCGTTAAAAAAACTTTACAAAACAGCAATAACAAAAATAAGAGAGGCTTTAAAACTCTATTTTCATGCTCCCTCTATTAACATTACCCGCATTGAAATTATATCAAACCCTTTGCCAATAAATAAGACAGCAAGATGCCAATTAGTGTAATCACTAAAGCAGAAACATAATACCAATTTCTTCTAAGGCGATTCGGCAATCTGTTTTGTTCTTTAATTATTTGTTCTTGCTTTTGTTCCTCAATTTGTTTCTCTAACGTCATGCCTTCCTTTTTGCGCATAAATTTTTCGCATGAGTTAGATTCTATCTCTTTTTCGTTAAACGCAGAACTATTCTGTTTACAACTAACCGAGCCAAGAATGGTAGGCTTGCCTATGGTTTTACCAACATCCCTTAAAGACCTACCACGCTTTGGACCGAGAATGATAGACGTAACGTTGAGATAAGCACAGTTACGGCATGACTTCCTTTCTTCTTTCGACATTTTAATCAATGAATTTTATCAACAAATTTGCATATCAATTTTGTGGCAAAAAACAACAAAAATAAACCTAAAACAAGCTCTAAATAATAAGATATAATTGCGTTAGCCTTCTTTACTATAAAAAAGAGAGGAGTTAGGGATTGTCTGCTAGCATGTTATCGGTTGCTGTAACAGTGCTAGTAGTTCGTTTTGCATCTTTCGTATAACATTAATGGTTTTCTGTTGTATGTCGAGTAGTAATGGTTTGTAGTAAAATTTCATAAACACAGACTGTCCTATCCGACCTTGTAGCACATCTATGAGTTCTTTAGGTAGGTAATTTCTTAATTTGGTAGCAAAGATTTTTCTGAGTTGTTTAGTTTGGTTATTGTAGCCTAATCGTCCGATCCTAGTGTCTAGTGCAGAATATTTGATTTGGGGTTTTGTTTCTAGCACAAGATTAAGCAGTTCTGGAGTTATGAAAGAGATGTAGACATTTTTTGATTTTCTTAGAAACAAGTCTGGAAATCTGAAATGTTGTAACATCATCAATTCTTTATCAAGATATGTGTCTAGTTTGCCTTGCTCTGAAAGCTCTGTAATTAGTCTGCATGAATTGGTAGCCTCACTAGGTCTTAGACCAGTTAAAGCAGCAAACACTAGTACTGTAGAATATTTTTTTGGTAGTTGTAAAACTACTTGTTTTAGCCAAGTTTCTGTCTCTTCAAGATTTGTGTTAAGTATGCTTAGAAAAGTCTCTAAGCCGTTTCTGTTTTCCCATTTCAACCCATAGTTTCGAATAGTCTCTTTCCAACTGTCATAACATCCTGTGTACTTGCTAAGATTGCTTAAGGCACTCATAACTAATCTTCTCATATCTTTAGTTAATAGTAATAGTTGTGAGGCTAGGTTTGGATTTTCTAGAATGGCTGCATATTTCTGAGAGTATCGTAGCATCTCTTTAGCGTAGCGTCTTTTGTGTGTTCTGTACAACCAAGAAGCATAGCTTATCCACAATTCTTCATCTATTCTCTTGCACTCAGGAGGACGCGGGTTCAAATCCCGCCCGGTCCACCATTAAATTTATGCTTAAAGGATTTGCTTAAATACTGGTTCTCCCCATCATATATTGGTGGTTTTGGTTGAGGGTTGCTCGTTGGGCTTATCTTCTTGATGAGGATCCGGATTTTAGGCGTTGGTTTGACAACTTGGCTAGGGGGAGCGAGGCGACGGCGGTTGAGAGGGCTAGAGTTTTATATCGATTTCTGACTTTTCACGGCTTATCCCCTCGAGCTCTTGTAGATCTCGCCAAGAAGGATAGAAGAAAAGTTGAGGATGTGCTTTCCGACTTCGTCGCCAAGATTTTGAAGGAGGGAAAGTCGCCGAGCTACGTGGAGAATTATCTTAAGGCCGTGCGGTCTTGGCTTGAATACAACGAGATAAGGCTGGTTAGGAGGATAAAGATAGGGAACCGAAACCTCACCCCCACTATAGAGGACGAGAGGGTTCCAACCCCCGCTGAGTTGAGAACGATGCATTGCTATGCCGGTGAGAGGGCAAAGTGCTCCATAGCGTTGATTGCCTTCGCAGGTCTGAGACCCCAAACGCTGGGCAACGCAAGTGGCACGGATGGGCTGACGGTTAAAGACTTTCCTGACATGAGGATAGAAGGCAACTGTGTTGTGTTCACCAAGGTTCCGACAATGGTGGTGGTGAGACCCAGCCTAAGCAAGGCTAGACACAGATATTTCACCTTCCTCACAAGCGAAGGATGCGAGTACCTTCAAGCCTATTTGGAAAAGAGACTCGCCATGGGCGAGGAACTTACACCCCAATCACCAATAATAGCTGTAACGCCAGGCTTCGAGAAGATGGGTAAGAGCCCGAGGAACAGGGGCTCAAAATTCATAACAACCAAGAACGTGACTAGGGAAATCCGCGAGGCGATGAGACCCCGCTTCAAGTGGAGACCCTACGTGCTGAGGGCATACTTCGACACCCAGCTTCTGGTGGCTGAGAACCACGGAAAGATAAGCCACGCCTACAGGCAGTTCTTCATGGGCCACAAGGGAGACATAGAAGCCAGATACACCACAAACAAGGGTAGGCTGCCAGAAGACTTGATAGAGGATATGAGAAGATCCTTCAGAGACTGCGAAGAATACCTTTCTACGAGACCGCCTAGCAGAGGGGAGGATCCTGAGCTCACAACGATAAGAACCATGGTGGAGAGCGGCGTCTTGGACCTTTCAAAGCCCAACGTGAGGCAGTACCTCATCAAGAAGCTGGGCATCGAGGACATGGAGGCGAGGGTAGCAAAGATGAGCGAGGGAGGGCTAAGTGATGACGACGCCTACGCAAGGGTTATATGCGGGGAGTTAGGCGTGGAGCCCATTAAGGTGAAGGCACTCAAAGCCAAAAACAACAGCGACCCCAAGAGAATTGTAGCAGAGAAAGAGCTTGAACATTACTTAGCTGAAGGCTGGGACGTACAAACAGTTCTGCCAAGCGGAAAAATCCTTGTAAGAAAGGTGGCTTAGCCAAGTAGCCTCAAAAGCATTTCAACAAGCTTCTCCTTCTCCCTATAAATCTCGGCCTCCCTGGACTTGATGAGCAGGTTCACTAGGTTCACTAATGGCTTGACAATCCTAGAGGTTATTAGGTGGTCTATGAACTCGTGCCTTAAAACCTGAAGAGCCTTATTCCCTTCGCTCTCATAAATGTAGATTGTTTCGTTTCTAACCTCGCCGTCCAAGCCCCTGTCAACACTGGGCATCCAAATAACCTTAAGCCCGAGGCTGAGCCCAAGCTTCGCCTGAAGCCTGTCAAGTTCTTCGCTGAGCATGGACTCTACGCCATATACATTTTTCAGGTTGCGTTCAGCGCCGCCAGCCTCTCCCATTTTATTCCTCCAACTTATCTACGACTCCGTCTTTCAGGAGGCGGTCCCAAACCTTTGGGTGGCTTTCTTTTGTCCAATAATACGCAACGATTTCCTCAACGTCTCGTCTGGTCAAGGCCTGTTTCTTCTGGAGTTCGCGGATGCTCCCCACGGTCTTCTTGTAAGCCACATCCGGAGTGTACGGTCCAATGGCGTGAAATCCGTTCCACGCCCAAACCACTCCTAACCGTTTTTCAAGCTCTTTGCTGACAGCCCAACCGCATTCCGTGCACAAGTCATGTTTTTCGCCCTTGAAATCGCTATAATACCATGAAATTTGGTGCGACTGTTTGCATCTGTAGCAGAGGCCTTCGTGATACATTTCGCCAACTAGCTGGTGTGGGCCGTCTAGCAAGTTTAAAGCGTCAAAACTGAGAGGAGTAGGATTGAACATTTCATCTATCGATTTATTCCTAGAAGCTTGCTGACTTCCCGTAACGTTCCGACGGAATGTTGGCTCTTCTCTTTCGTCAGAAGAAGCTTTTTTTGGGCTTATCTCGTCTTTGTGACGTTCTTCTTCTGGGACGCTTATTACATAACAATTTTTATACAAGTCTTCTAAGGAGATATCTCTGTCAAAAAATGTTAGTTGTAAATTGGTTTCGCCAGAAGAACGTTGTCGAAGGGTGTTCCACCATTTTTTGAGTTTCTCTAGCGAAAAGGACGTTGCTAACGTTCCGACCAAATGAGACAGAATGTCTGGAGGGTTTTTCAGCACATAAATCAGCTTATACCTTTTCGCTGTTGGGTGAGGCTTAGTGTCAACGTAGCCAACTGCCCGGAGTTCCCTCACATAATCATAGAGTGTTTTGCTTGATTTGTAGTCCCCCTTGAACACTTCGTTGTGCTTTTTCACCAAGTCCTCGTACGTGAAGCCTTCTGGATACTCCTTGCTGAGGGGAATCATGACATCACGGAAAACCCTTAAAATATGCTCTGGAAGTCCTACGCGGGTTGTCTCTACAAACTTTCTGAAAACCCCATAAGCTCGCATGAAGTCTTCTCTTGTAGTCAGGATGGCTTTAGGCTCACCATCAACCTTTAAAACTGGTCTTTGAGGGGCGTGAAAGGTTGCAAACATGTCTACCAGAGCGCTGAAATGGGGGAGATCCCTCATGTCTCTGGCCAGGGTGTGGGGATACGCCTCAGCCAGCTCTGGACCAAAAGGAGTTAATACCTCAATTTGCCTCAAAGACAGAAAACTCTTGAGCTCTCCTATATATTGACAGAAAGTAGGTAAATCCTTGTCTAACTGCAAGGGAAACGCTTTCTTCTTCATGAAGAGGACGTTTGCCTCCTGGTATTTCTCCTCACTCATCTCCGGTGTGATAGTGAAGCCTCTAGTGGCTAGGTCCTCAATGTACTTGGGGTCACTCGTGCAGAATATCGTAGCAGGCCAACCCCTGAGAACAACCGTCTTTGTCCGTAAGGTTCCTCTTCCCACCTTATCCGTGAACTTGAAAATGATATCCCTCACGTCATGGCTTAGAATGGGGCGCAACATCATGTACGTTTGAGGGTGTGGGGCCTCAAGAAAAACCAAGATCTTCCCGGTTAGATCAATGAGGTAGTAGCTTCTTCGCAGGATCTCACGGTATTCCCTCTCAGCTTGCTTTTTCAGCTTTGCAACCTTGCGCTTCTCCTCGGGGGATAGCCCCGCTTTGTTGAGTTTGTTGTCTTCCAGTAGCTTTTCTAACATCATGTCCTTCCAATCTTCGGGAACCTCTTCACCGGTTTCCGGGTCTATGAGGACGCCGTATTCATGAACCAACGCGGTGGGGCTTAAACCTCCTAACCACAACACGTCTTTTCCAAAGAATCTGAGCGTGTTGGTCACGTTGAAGCTCTTCCCTATGCTACTGGGGCCCTTCAGAAAGAGGTTGATAGGGTCCTTGCTGTAAGCGCTTAACCCTGTCAAAAGGATCATCTTCTTGCAGGCCTCGTCTCTAACAATGTCTCGAGCCAGGTAATCCATGAAACGTTGCATAACCTTTGGGTCTTTCGAGAGATTCATCTGGTCAACGCTTCCCCAGCTTTTTTCACGTTCTCAATATTTCGCTCCATCTTGGCGTGAGGATCTTCAGGCTTCGATAACGGTCTTCGCTGCAAGAAATCGTTTCCTGACAGCTTATACTCGAAAAGGCCCAAGGATATTCTCTCTAACCTCTTAGCCTTCATGGCTTTGACAAGCCTTAGAACGGTATTGCCAGCCTTACTAACTCGGATCCAACCGGAGCGGCCCTCTTCAGCTGGAAACGAACACGTACCCTTGTCGTCTTTCTTCCAAGATCGCCAACCCTCATCATGTTCAAGCTCATAGACATCAATATTTGGAAGCTCGGAGACGTCAGCTACCTCGCCAACTAGGGCTTTGAGTTGTGAAGCGGTGTTACCTAACGGCTCCAGAGCGTCAGCGATGATAAGAATGGCTTTCAAGATCTTCTCTTCGCTCATGGTTATACCTCGAGTTGACTTATACCCATTTTAGGCATAACGCTTTATATACCTGATTTGGGTATAAAAATATATGGTAAAATTGAACGTTGAAGTGTGGAGAGAATATGTTTGTCTTGCATGTGGACACAGATTTCACGCTCGGAAAGGTGACATCAACATGCGAAGGTGCAGTCAATGTCGGAGCTATGATGTAATACCAGTTGAAGAGGTTAATAGGATGGTTGAGTTAACATTGCAACGGAGAGAAGAGGCCTTGGTAGGTGAGATGCTGCCTGCTCTCGACACTGTAGCCACCGTTCTGAGAGAAAGAGGGATTAGGCTAGCGCCAGTATCCACTGTACGTCTTATCAAAATGGTTTGGCTTGAGGTTCTAGATAGAATTGAAAGAGGTTCGTAAGCCGTTTCGCGCTCTAGACTCTAACTAGGTAAATGTCCTTGTTGTTTTGCAAGCATCTTTCAAAGTAATAGGGGTCTGCGGGATAGAGCAGTCTGCAAAGTTGTTCGTAGTCAGTAAATGGGGAGAAAGGGTTGCGCCTGCTTGGTGGAAGAGCTTCCCTAATCCTCCTCCATGCTTCGATTGGGCAGTAAAGATGTTCAGACCTGTTCAGGGCCCTTATAAAGAAGTTAGCGATCCGCTCATATTCCCAGCCAACGCTAATCTCTGAACCTCGTTGTAGAAGATCCTCGATCAAACTTGTAATCATATCTCGAGAAGGTTGGATTCCGTCCTTGAGTTCTTCTATCTCCCGTTCTCTAACGGCAATCGTGTTCTCCAAAGTTTTGATACGGCGGAGGTGTTCTCTAAGGGAGTCTTCAATGAGCTCAGTTCTGGAAATTCTTTTCTGCTCAGCTCGCTTACTTAACTCATCGATCAAATCTCTTGGAATTTTGACATGAAACTCTACTTCTTCTTTATCTGTTGAACTCATGGTTTAAATCCCCCTCGTGGATACATTAATGGATTTATTTGTCCACAATAGCCTTTCGGTTCAAGCGGACACACAATAGCGCTTAACAAAGGTTTCAAAGAGCGCCCTCTTTAATAAGAAGGTCCTGTTGCGTTAATCTGTACATGTGGTGCAAACTAGGGCTCACTAGACTAAGACCGTTGCATTCTAAGGCTTACGGAGTACACGATTTATTATTGCACAAAAGTTTTCAAAGGTAATCAGTAAAGCTATAAGAATGGCATGTCCCTAACATACACGGTTCTAGAGTATGGTCCTTTTCGTTCCGAGTTTGATGGGTTAGATAGAAAAATACAGATTGAAATGTCAAAAGCGATTCTGAAATTACGAATAGACCCTTATTGTAAGGAGTACAAAGAATTAGGTTGGGAACTCGAAGGAATGAGGCGGGTTCATGTAGGACCAAAATATTGTGTGGCTTATATCATATGCGAAGAATGTAGAAATAAAGGTCATGAAACCAAATTTGGATGTTGGGATTGTTTTAAACGTAGTTGGTATCACATTAAACTGATTTCTTGTGGTCCACGAGAAGGATTTTATGAAAATTTAAGGAAAAACTGGGAAGCATGGATGAGAACCGTGGCATGGGAAAAATTTATTCAGAAACGGGAACGAACGGTCTTCCTTCTTCTTCTTTTAATGCCTTCAAACCTTCTTTGATTGATCTATACGTTGCTGGGTCAAACAAGACTTCTAAAGTTTCAAACCATTTTTCATCTATCCAGAAGCGATCTTTAGCTTCTAAATCTTGTAACTTTTGTAAGATCGATTCACCCTTTTTGGCTTGCCTTATAGGTTTTCTTTCTCCGATTTTTGGATAACTATATATCATAGCTTTAATGTCTCGACCTTTAAGCGGTCCAAACTCGTTAATGACTCTATCAATGATTTGTTCAAATTTTCTGTTTCTATCAAGAACTTCTCGTAATGCTTCAATTAATCGGACCCCATGCTCAGAAACATCTATTGCCTGTCCTGTTTTCCTCAATAAGCCTGTTTCTATTAAATCCCTAGTGTCAACGTATATCTCTTGACTAAATGGTCCATAATCCCAACGAACAAAATTATAATTTAGTCCTTTGTATCTGTCAAGATACATGCGTTCTTCTGCTTTGTATAGCAGTTTCTGAAGTTTTACATCTCCAGATATATTATAACCTTTCTGCTTTGTCCTAGCTAGCAGATACAGTAACAAAACTCGATCTATGATGGCTTCCTTAACAGTTCTCTCTATCATAATATCAATTAATGGAATGTCTGAATATCCGTATAAGGTTTTTTCGAAAGACTATCTGCGGAAAATATGTGAATTTTATGAGTGGCTCATCAGAACCGACTTCAAGATAGAGGACATCGGAGACTTAAAGGAAGCTGCAAAGCTCCAAGCAATGGCTGGGTTATACCTTGCACAAAATCTGAAAACACATATCGATGCTCTGAGGGAGATCAAGGCTACGATCATTGAACTTCGCAAAGTACAACAAGATGGAGGTTGCTGAAATCGACATCGACCTGCAAATTGATGGAGACTTTTACCGATTGGGATTGGAGATAACGGTAGCAAGAAACTCTCTCTAGAAGAGATTAAGTTAATACTTGACTTTGAGAACAAGGTCGTCGTCAATCCAAGAATGTTTAGTATCTTCATTCCGATTTTTGTTATTTCTCCTTAACGGAAACCTCTTAACCCCAATTAACAGGCCATCCCTGAAAGTTTCAGATACCCTATCGCGATACGCCCTTGTTATTGTTTTTGTCCACATTCTGGGCAGAACCGGGCTAGGATTGGGATTCTAGTCTTGCAGTTGGCACAGATTCTTGACGCATAGGTCCATACAAGTTCAGGTCGTAGAAAAGTCCCACAGAAGCTACAGTAGTTGGACGACGCCGGAACATTGCTCCTGCATCTAGGACAAGTTAAATATCGACTGAGCAAGGGAGGAGAAACCAGAATCCAAAACCCAACACTCAATCCAACAGCTTCCTCTGAGACACCATTAAAGAAAACATAGTCTTTTCCTCTTTAAAATTGGTTAGGCTCTCAACATGTCTTCTCTGAGCCCAACGCCTTGTATTGCCGTGGCTTATTATTGACAAGGAAGGCTCAGAACATGGAGGGGTAGGGGAGGGGGTCTATGGGTTGGAGACCCTCGCACCGATTTCAGATGAAGGCTCTAAGGATTTAAGCAAGTATGGTTCTCCTTAAGATATGTAGGACTCAGACTATCCTTATGAAGTGGTATCCGAACATCGGAACCGAACGGAACATCCGAACGGTGAACGTGCCTTGAGGAAGATAGCGAGAAGCGTTGAGGAAAAAATACTGCGGCGCTGGTTTGAGGGAAACAGCCAGAGGCAAGTAGCCAGCGAGTTTGGGGTCGGCCTAGCAACCGTGAACAGGGTCATTCAAGATGCTAAGAAGCGGATGCCGGACATTGACGACCTGAGGCAACTAAACCTGGCTCTCCAAAAATCTGGTGTAACTGTTGTGGATGCAATGAGAGCTTGCTCCGTTCTTCCAAGACTTGATGAGCTAGGTATCGGAATCAATGAACTTTCAGGCCTCATCACTGAAGAAACCGCTAAAGAGGTTGCTAGGCTTGAGGGGGAAAAGACGCTTCTTGAAGGTGAGCTCAAAAACATTGAGAAGAAGCGCTCCCTAGCTGAGAAAGACCTTAAAGATTTGCTGAGCACTAAGCAAACGTTACACAATGTCGGCTTAGACAAAGTTGCAGACCTAGCCAGATTCATTAATGAATTTGAAACTCTTCGATTCAGCGCTAAGGAAGTTCGGGAACTTGCCCAACTAAAGAAAGAGTTGGATGCGGAAGGAATACGCCTTGGCACCCTACGGCAACATTTCCAATCCGCTCGCGCACTCAAGTTAAGGCTTGAAACTCTGCAAAGAGAAATCGAAGGTTGGGAAACAAAGTTAAAGCTTTTAGCGAGGATAGGAACGGAAACGGAGCGTAATATCCGCGATACGCAACGCATCCAGTTTTTGATGAATATGCGAAAGGCTTTCACTTGTGGATACTGCGGCTCCCAATTCTTTCATGAGCTTAGACGCCTTCAAGTCAGCCAATGCTTAGCCACGGGTCAGCCAATTATTGTAAATTGCCAGAGATGTGGGGCGCCAAACACATACAATCCTTATGAAGTCTTGGCAAGATTGGGATTTGAAGTCTTGAGTTAACTATGTTTAACCAAAGCAGAATTTTGGTTTCCATAAGATTAGTTAAAGAAAAAGAATGTAGGGTATTTTCAATGTCTCCTAATGCGGGGGAGCGGAAAAGGATTCACTGCCTTCGCCTCTCGATAAGAACCTTGGCGTAGGCTTCGATGCACTCCCTGTATCTATCACATTGCCTACATTCCTTGTCTTCATGGTTGGTCCCAAAGAGGTCGTGATCCTTGCAAATTATTACCTATCCCGCCTATGGCGAATCTGCGGTAACTCCATTTGGGTTTGAATGCAGTAGGGAATGCTTTGCTCTTTATTTTCGTTGGCGTTAAAGCACACTTTGCATTCCGAAGTTGTAACTTTCTGATTTTTGACGCCGCAGCGAAAGCTCATGCCTTTAACCTCCTAGAATACCTCCGGGATAAGTTCGATGTTATCCCGAAAGTATTCTTAAGACCGCCGGTCAATTTTTCTTCACCTTAACGATAAACCCGCCATCTATGAGTTCAATGGTTACGGGAACGTCCGCCTTGTCTTTGCCAAATTTAATGCTAGGTGCTTTGCCAATTTTCCGTTGACGTGTAGGAAGCCATATTTGTTGATTTTTGCTTCAGGCTTCTCTGGCGCCACATCCTTCACATGCAAGGGCTCATCAGCTCTGACGGGCTTCTCTTTCTTCTCTGTCTTAAGCGTCTTATCCTGCGTTGGGTCGGAAACGATTTTTTCAGGCATATTTTTTCTATCCCTCCTTTGTTTATGCTTCAACGAAGAAAATAAGCCTAAAGCTCTATTTAAAAGCCAGTAAGAACCGCGTTGTATTGGTTTTTGACCACGCGCACCGCAACTACGGCCTATTGAGCAACTTACAAATGTTTTCAAGTTCGTAAGCAAGGCTGGCGATTAAACAACAACCAATTCCTTGATTGATTAAGAGATAATCTCTGGATGCCTCTTCCTTTTCTTAACATAACCTACGGTTATAACAGCAACAGCTAACAGTATTGTTAATGCAATGTATGGAGCTAACAGCTCAAGTTTGTTTACTGGAATAGAGTAATGCATAAGCCCAGATCACGGTTACTCCAATAATTCCATACTTTCTCGCAGTTTTCTGTATGTTAATGACAGTTTTTGTTGACGGGTTCTTTAACACATCGGCATAACGCCTGATAATGGGTATGGAAAGGGGGAAGAGTATAGAAAACAAGAATAAATGTCTGTAGGGGAGTAAACCAAAAGCTGAATAAATGAATGGCGAGAAACTTGCTATCAAAAACATAAATCCAGCGACTATAACACCTTTCTTCCTTCCATACCTAACAACAAAAGTGTGAACCCCAGTTTTGCGGTCTGCTTCATAGTCTCCAACGGCTTGGATAATATGGCCACCACAGTGAATTAGCACTAGCGGCATGGCACCCAACATAATTGATGGAATGTTGGAGACTAGCTTGTCGGTTAACCCCAACCCCATTAAGAACGGCAGAAAGCCAGCGCCTATACCTGAAATCACGAAGTCTGCAACTGGTACGCTTTTCAGTCTGAATGGGGGAGTGGAATAAGCAGTCCATAGTCCTAAGTAAACAATAAACAGCGGGAGAACATGAACGCTAGCTATGAACACCAAAATTAAACATGAGATGACCAGTAAGAAAGAGAAGATTAATGTCTTCCTCGGTGTTATTCGTCCAGAGGCAACAGGTAGATTTGACTTAACCTCGTTCTCTCGATCCTCCTCACGATCAAAGTATTGATTCAAAACGAAGACGCTGGCCGTAGCAAATGAGAAGGCAAAGAGGACTATAACAGTACGCTCAAAAGGAAGCACACCAAAGAGAACACTCCCAAAACCAAAATTGAAAATCCATCCAAGCCAACTCCCAACCCTTGCAGCCTCAAAATATTGAAACATTTTATGCCTTCCAGAACGAAGTTAAAATTGCAAAATTTAAGAGTTTTGACCATTTACCTAGGTATCTTTGGTTCTAGCGCGCGCATTTGAAGCTATTGATCTCATCCTCAGGAAATGCTACGAATGCTCTTGTTGATACCTTTTGATAAATTTCTGCTTGGGAATTGCTTGCAAAACACTAAAGGGACTTGTCTAGGAAAGAACGAGGTCAAAATTTAGAAAGCGCTTTCGGTAGAGTAGGCACGTTTATTTAATCCAAAACCCGATTTAATCTTAATTGAAATGGAGGAAATTTATGTGGCTTATTTAACAACAACGGAAACGGGACAGCCCGTTCTCATTTTGAAGGAGGGAACTGGTCGAAGTAGGGGAAAAGAGGCCCAGAGAAACAACATAATGGCGGCGAGAATTATTGCCGAAGCCATAAAGACCACTCTGGGTCCGCGGGGCATGGACAAGATGCTCATCAGTGGTATGGGTGACATCAAGATAACTAACGATGGCGCTGTCATTCTAAAAGAGATCGATGTGGAACATCCAGCAGCTAAGATGATGGTGGAGGTGGCCAAGACACAGGATGACATGGTTGGCGACGGAACCACCACCGCCGTGATCTTGGCTGGAGAACTCTTGGGAAAGGCGGAGGAGCTTTTGGATCAAAAAATTCATCCAACTATAGTTGTGAGCGGCTACAGAAAGGCCTTTCAGAAGGCCGAAGAGGTTCTTCAAAAGATCGGAATCCCTGTGGATCTTGAGGACCGGGAAACTTTACGTAAGGTCGCTGTGACCTCCATGGCGAGCAAGGTGATGGGCGAAGCAAGGGAACACTTGGCGAAGATCGCCGTCGACGCCGTGAAACAGATCGTCGAGCAGAGGGGCGAGAAAAATACTGCTGACATCGACAACATCCAAATAATTAGGAAAGAGGGAAAAAGCCTAGCTGACACAGAGCTCATCCAGGGAATAATACTAGACAAAGAAGTGGTTCACCCCGGTATGCCTAAGCGGATCGAGAAAGCCAAAATAGCCCTCATAAACGCCGCTCTGGAAGTGAAGAAGACCGAGATCAGTGCCGAAATCAGAATACGCGAACCCACCCAAATGAAAGCCTTTCTAGACCAAGAAACACGCATGCTAAAGGACATGGTGGAGAAAGTTAAGAAGGCAGGCGCTAACGTGCTAATCTGCCAGAAGGGCATCGATGACCTAGCCCAACACCTCCTAGCCAAGGAGGGAATCATGGCCGCGAGAAGAGCCAAGGAATCTGACATGGAAAAACTGGCCAAGGCAACAGGCGGGAGAATCATCAACAACCTAGACGACTTGAAAGCTAAAGATTTGGGAGAGGCTGGACTGGTGGAAGAACGGAAGATCGGCAACGACAAGATGGTCTTCATAGAGAAATGCAAGGACCCAAGATCCGTCTCCGTGCTAATTCGTGCAGGCCTTGAGAAAATGATAGACGAGGCTGAGAGGGCCGTCCACGACGCCCTATCCGTCGTTGCAGACGTAATCGAAAAAAACAGGGTCGTTGCGGGTGGAGGAGCCGTTGAAGCCGAGATAGCCAAAGAGCTTCGCGACTACGCAACAAAAGTGGGAGGAAGAGAACAGCTCGCCATCGAAGCCTTCGCCGACTCCGTGGAGGCAATCCCCAAAACCCTGGCGGAGAACGCGGGTCTCAACACCATCGACATACTAGTGGCCCTAAGGTCAGCCCACCAGAAAAAGAAGGGAGTTACAATGGGCGTCGACGTTTTTTCAGGCGATATCTCTAACATGTTAGAGAAGGGTGTCATTGAACCGGTTTGGGTCAAGCAGCAGGCCTTAAAGTCGGCAGCCGAAGTAGCCTCCATGATCCTAAGAATCGACGACGTGATCGCTGCAACAAAACCAAAGGCAGAAGGCATGCCCTCCAGAGAGGAAGAATAAGACTGAGAAGGGTTCTTAATGCGCGCGCATTTTATAGCTTTCTTAGGATAGAAAGGGTTAATCACCTTGAGCGCTACTAAGTAAGGGAGCAAAGAGCTTCGAAAAAAGGGCTTGAAGAATAAACATCAATTAGGGTGATATACGGGGAAGCAGAGGCTAGCAATGGAAATTCGAGAGTGTATATTCCGGATATTCTCTTTGGGCGGAGCTCGTCTGCACGTTATCTAAGTGGAGGCGTTTCAAAACTGTTCTTTGTGGATGACGAGACGCTAAAGAAGGTGGCTGCGTTGTTCGGAGAGGACGCTGTTAGAGTAGTTGAGGTCCTCAAAGGGGTTCACGAGATTATAGATATTGAGATAGCGGATAAAACCCAAATACGCCTCAACATTGTGCGCAAGACACTCTACAGACTCTACGACCACTCCATCGTGGCTCTCAGGCAGTCCCGTGACAAAGAAACAGGCTGGTTTATCCACAACTGGAGACTCCAACCAGACCAACTAGAAGGCTTTATCCTAAACCAAAAGCGCCGTGTTCTTGAAAAACTGGAAACTCGGCTTGAGTACGAGAAAAGCCACGAGTTCTACACCTGCCAAACGCCCGGCTGTAAGCGATTCCCCTTCGCAGAGGCGTTTGAGCTTCTCTTCAAATGTCCCGATTGCAACAAACCAATGATGTACATCAACAACAACTGGATCGTTGAGATCCTAACCCGAAAAATTGAAGAGATAAAAGTTCTTTGAGCGTTGAAATGTTAGAGAATTTTTCCATCCGCGTATTTCCCAAGCATTGCTGAACCCCTCTATTTATATTGTTCCTTCATCAAGTTATGTGGGCTATTGGATGAGAGATTATGTGTGCGGCACTGTGCTTGACGAAAAAACAGCAAAATTCAAAATAGCCTTTGAAGGAGAGACATACTACTTCTGCTCCGTGAGTTGCAAGAAAAAATTCAAACGCCATCCTAAGAAGTTCGTCAAATAATTTACGTTTCATAGATTTTTACTCATTAAATCTCTAAGAACACATAGTTGTAGCAGTGAACCTGAACTATCACCTGCTTCAATGCAAAGACGCCCCGAAAATGTGAGAAAAAAGGGAGAGTAACCTATCGTTGTTAGCTCTCTATTTAGTTTTCTTTTTACTTCCTTTCTTCTTCTTCCCGGTTGGACTTTTAGACAAGATTGCGACCTCAAATCTACAATTCTCAGCGATTTCTATATATATAATTTCGTATGCACTCGTTATCTTAACACATCCAAAATCTGCCCATTTATGGTTATTAACAATAAATTAACGATTTCTTGAAGAGGAAAACGCTGTTTAGAATTTTTCGGATGCGAGGAGTCAAAGCACAGTCAAAATGGGAATTGCTCAGCGTGCTTGCTCTGTGAGAGGAGGCTTGTGGCTGCAACTTGGTCATTCAATTGCTCTCATGAACGTATTTTGTTCCTACTTTTTATACCGAAATGACAACGTGTAAAGGTTGATAATTTCACATGCAGAAATGCAATATATCTTTTTTCCAAAACTAGAGAAGATTTATAGTGTGCTTTACATATACTGTTTCTACACTTTCAGGGTATAGAGCATTATGACCGAAGAACAAAGACTGCCATCTAATGAAGAAGAAGTAACAAAACTTATGATTGACAGACCATCCGACTTTAGATTTCACGCCGCTTATCTGGCCTATTCTGAAACCTGGGACAAAACCACTTCAGAAGAGGAGAAAATGAAATTGAACGAGATCACATTATCACTTTCCGAGGGAGAGATAAGCTATTCAGACTTCTATAAAGGGTTGGATCATTTCAGAAGACCTGGTTCCAAACACTATGCTTATTCTAGAGAAAGGATAGAAACTCAGAGGAAGAGGGACTGGAGAAAAAAGCAAACCAAAAACATGAGGAATGCTAGGCATAGATGAGATCGCAGGCGCGCATTGCATTTTTCTGTGTTGCGCCAAGTTGGAAATTAGAAACTAGAGAATTAACTCTGTCCTTTTTTCAAATTGGTTTACCATAAGTTTAATTAAGGCAACTCGTCAACTGATTGAACACGCAAGAATTAGAATTCTAAAAGGATGCTAGTTCTTCGTTGACTAATAGGAGGTGCAATTTGCATGTCGTATAGAGAGCGCCGAGAAATGTATAAAGCAGTCTGTGCTGATTGTGGCCAAGAATGTGAAGTTCCGTTCAAACCTGAAGGAAGCAGACCCGTATACTGCCGAGAATGCTATTCTAAACGAAGACCCCCGAGAAGATATTAAGCTTATAGCTAAAATCTTCGGTCCGTTTTACGCACCTTTTTCTTTTTATCAATAGTAATAATAAGATAATTGGAGGCTAGGATACATTCAAGTATACTGCGTCTTATGTAATATTCAGTATGCGCGAGAGGTATTTGGTTTTCACGGGGAGGCCTAATGCGGGCAAGAGTAGCATTATCAGAGAAGTTGTAGGTTTGGATGTGGCAATCGGTAAACGACCAGGAACTACGCGACGGATTTCAAAATATCCCTTGAGTGGCGATTTGGTGCTTGTAGATATGCCAGGGTTTGGTAGGAGGATGGGAGCTTCTAAACGTTTGGAGGATAAGATTCATGATCAGATCATCAAGTTCCTGGAGTCCTATGCTCAGAGCATAGCTTTAGCCGTCCATGTTTTAGACATATCCACGTTCTTGGAGGTAACGTGGCGTTTGGAGAAGAAGGGTTTTATCTCAGTGGACGTGGAGATGGTTCAGTTTTTGACAGAGACTTTAGGGGAGTTTCCCTTAGTGGCGGCTAACAAGATAGATAAGGCGGATAAGGAGGAGTTAGAGGTCAACCTTGAAGAGTTCATACATCAAATAGGTAAGAGTTATCCATTTGCCGTTGGAGAGCACGTATTCCCAGTGAGCGCAAAGACACGAGAAGGATTGGGCGCTTTGAAGAACTCCATCCACAAAAGGTTGGTGGCGAAAGGATATAGGACGCCATTTAAAGTAGGCTTATAGTTCTTCCAGGACTGTTTAGACAGATTCCCTCTTTTATTTGCGAAAATGTCTCAAACTGAGAAATAACCTTCAATGGTGTTCAAAGCATAAGGCTGTCCAGCGTTGGCTATGTAGAAGTTGTGGTTACCGCTTCTCTGAGTCTAAGGTAGAGTCAAGCTTTTCAGAAAAAGGAAGTGAGCAGAATCCAGATGGGGCCTCGGGAAGTGTGGTGGGGTCGCTGGGATTTGAACCCAGAACCTCCAGCGCCCCAGGCTCCGCTCCTTTACGAGTTCCAAAAGAGCCGATTTTTCAAGAAATAAGCTTAAATTGGGTTGCGGTAGCCTCGGTATTGGGTTGTTTTGCTCAATAGTGTTGAGCACTTATAAATATGGCTGAGCAGGAGGTTCTCACATTTCTTACATTTAGAGACTTCCAGAGGTTGATACATAGGAATCAAAATCTTAACTTTAGGCTCTGGAGAAGGTTGTTCTAGGAAAATCTTGTTAGCTGGAATTCTTTGATTAGTTGTTTAAGAAAAAAGAAGGGTATAGCGGCTAATGGTGGTCTCTAAGCAACGTTTAATAGTTGTAGTGCCTTATTAAGAGGAAATTACGTGCCATAAGTAAATGTGATTTGTGTTTTGGCACCAATCTTCACATGTTTAGGAGGAAATGCTGATAACGGAAATTAAGATTGAAGATAGGATGAAGATTCCAACGGACAAGAAGTTTCATCCAGAAGCTGGACACTTCGGCAAAGTCGTGTGGATAAGTGAAGACAGAAAAACTGTAGCGATACAATGTGAAAGGCGCCACAACGGCAAAAAGCTGTTTTCATGGTGAAGATCAATTCTAAGAAATGAGCGATACGAATCTTATGCATACATAGAATTTAAGCATGGTTACTTTGGAGATTTGGGGCTAACAGATGATCCGTTCATTTGATATGGAAAATGTTTTATCTATCATCTGTAACTTGTGGGTGGGTAATCTTATGGCTAAATGTCCTAAATGTGGAACGGAAGTGGCTACTCCTAGAAAGTCTTGGAATATGGCTGGTAAAAAAGATAAGAGTGGCAAGAGAACAGAGCTTACTATAGGACTCTTCGACCATTGTGGAAAATCTTTCAGAGCTGTCTTAGCAAAGAGAAAAATCTGATTAAAAAATCACCACACCCTATCTTTTTTAGCTTTTAATGGTTCATACATGTAGGTTAAGGTGTATGGGTAATTACCCTTCCACATCTAGGACAATGAGCATGACTTAGAGAAGACTGAGAGTCATAACCCAGAAATAGTAGCATCTTCTTTAAGTGCTCTTTTGGGATTCTTTCTCTTTGTAGAAAAGGATAACATATATTATGGACACACCAATGCAAAGACACCATAAGACGATGGTTGGTTTGGGTTGTTAAAAAGGGGAAGTGAAGTTGAATGAGGAAGCCTAGCATTTCTCTTTTTGTTGCTGTATTGGAAACATTAGGAGAGAAAGGATTCATAGATGTTGAACCAACGGAAGGAAACTATGACTTAACTAAAATCTACGACTTTTTAGTAATAAGTGGGATAGCAGATCGTACTGAAGAGAGATATTGGTTAAGATTAGTTAACGAGGATGCTTGTATTATGTTAGCCCATCTTCTCAAAGAGTTGTCAAAGGGTCGACCAAGAAAAAAAATAAATGATCTTATATCTTAATGAGTCAAAATACCCTAGACATTTTTATGTTTTTGAGCTGTCACTCAGGTGGGGGCTCTTCCCTCATAAGCTCGTGTGCTGAATCTTCTATTTTACTCCTACAATCATTACAAACAGGATAGATTGGTTCGGTGAAAATTGGCACACGACTTTTATGGAGCTCTTGTTGTCTAAAGAGGACTCGGATGAGCATAAGATGTCACGGTGCTTACTTTTTCTCTATTCTCATGGGTTCTTTCGGTTCAGCTATGACTTTTCCACATTTCTCACCTAAAATCGGACTCTCTCTTTCTTAGAAGTTTTTCCTCTAGGTTTTCCTGCCCATGCATATTTACAAATTGTACATTTTTTCAGGTTTTCAGTTATCGTAATCTTCTTACTCCCACATTGAGGACATCGTTCTTTTCTACCCATTTATTTTACATCTCTTCAGCCAGAGTTTCAATGATTAGCATTGTTATCACATAATACATTATTTCAAGTTGTACTAAAAATTTAAGAAAGAAACTTCTATTGAATGGTTTAGGGCTTAAACGTTTAAAGTTGGAGATGTCCCCCGCAAACTCCCATTTTTTCCATTAAAAGTAGGAAATCTAACTTCCGATTTCCTACTTTCTCCAATAGAACTTTATCCAAACTAGCTTATAAGAGAAGATAAAGATTTGTTCTATGGTGAAGAATTGAGTGAACCAAAATTGGTTAGATGTCGGAAATGCGGAAAACCTTTAGGTTATATGACCGTGTTAGGAGGAATTTAGAAACGTCAGACGAAAAGGTGGAATTCAAATGGCTGGATGCCAAATTGGTGGGAAGCGATACCGTTGTTTTTAGGCTTGAGGACGGAGCTATGGTGAAGATTAAAGTTGATATCGATCGAGCTGGTATTGCAATTAATTTCACCAATCCAGATGGATCGCCACATTACAACATTAACGCATCTTTAAAGGTCAATGTGGTTCCAAGTGGGAAGAAGTTCTCGATTCCAAAGTCTCAGTTGGCGAGACCTCCCCCGAAGGAACCAACAATGAAACCAATCTAGTGAGACTTCTCCCGCAATCTCCCCATTTCTTTGTTTAATTCTTATGTTGCTGTTAAACCTCTTTAACTGAATAGCGCGCGCGCGCTAAACTTGAAGCAATCCTTGTATAACTCGTCTACGTCTTCGCCCAGAACTTCAACGGCTACGCCATTTTTGTATGCATCAAAGTTCCAAAACCCTTCTTCTGGTAAGAACCTATGATCTATTTTCCAATCATTTTTTCGGAACAAGTCCTTTAGAGCTTCTTGAGATGCAATGTGTTTAGGTCTTAAAGTCCTAATAATAGATTCAACTTCCTCAATCTCATTGTTGAACTGCGGTGGTGTGGAAACAACTCCAAAATCGCCAAAAGGCTTGATCTTTTGATCTGGAAAATATGCGAATTGTATTGTGTCATTAGCCTTCAAATCATATTTCTCTCTCAGCTTCTTCCTAACTCTCCTTTTCAGTTCCATTTTCCTCATTAAGAACAAGATTCTTGGGTACATTTAAGTGCGCGTGGCACATTTCGAGCGTGAGTATTGCTTCGCCAACTATAAATATTCTAGGTATCAAATAATTAACGAAATGTTCCTACAGCTTTTTAGAAACAAAATTTATGAGAACAGGAAACTGAAGTATCAAATCAGAAAGCTTGAGTCTTTTATAGGGTTGAACCTCTCTCAACCAGAACCGGATATTGTAAAAGGTCTTGCAAGATTGTGGAACTCCCAAGCCTCAATAAGATTGCAACCTTTTCAACTTGGTAGAACTTTCTACCATCTTTACGTCGAATTCTACCAATTGGTAACTCACGGTCCTCCTTACGTTACAGTCAATGATAAAATATCCATAGATTCCGGCGACATAGAATACAAAACAGAGTATGGTGACTTAGCTTTCATAGTAGATTATTGGCTGGAAGAAGAGCTCCTTAGTCGCAAAATATCGATACTTCAATCCAAGAAGGAGAAGAGCAAAGATAAAGTTGACATTAAGCTTCATCAACAATACTTGATGCAGTTTTGGCCGGACGTAGTAATTGCCCCAAAATCAAAAAATGCGTTGTCTCTAAAATTTCCAGAAGCCAATCCAGACGAATTTTCCTTTTACCATTTTATTCTAAATCATCATAAAGGGAGCCTCTACTCCTCGAGCGTATGTTCTGCGCCTTTTGTAGGATCAGCTTTGAACATAACTCTTCAAGGTATACGAAAACCTCTGGTAAACTGGTGCAAAAGGAAACAGACCAATCCGCGTCTGCAACCTCCCTCGCAGCCATTGTCAATACCTTTACTTCCCGGTAAGATCTATCAGCATGGCAAATACTACAAATGGAACTTGCTTACTAAACCATTTACAAGATTCATACTTGATGCCGCATACTTGTTTGTAGGAACAGCGCAGAGGTCGGTACTAAATGTTGCTTTCGCTAAGGTTCCAAATATTCTTGCTATGAAAGTGGTGGGTGGTAGAGAGGGAAAAGAATTCAGAAATCGCTTTACAGACATCTACGAATTCAGAAAGGAAAAAAATTCAGGGAGAGATGAATTCATATTTTGGTAATTGTGCGCGCAGACTTTTAAAGGACGATTTTTTATAAAATGCGTGCACCCGCGCGTGCCGTCGAAAAAGCTGTCAACGTCGATATTCGCGATAAAATGGACTATTGGGATGAACTGACTGAAGAAGAAAGAGAAATAGTCAAACAAGCCGCAAGCATCCATTGGAAACATATAAACAGGAACAGACGAGAAAGCACTATACATTGAATCCGAAACTCTGCTAGCTATGCGCGCGCGCACGCATGGTTAAGAGTAGGATTAAGAATAGAACTTGTTACGAGTGTTAGACCTTTTTCTACCGGAGAAGATCATCAATTAGTAGGGATGGAGGGCCATACAGAACGTACGCTGGCCATGTGTAGATCGCTTTGGCTTTCCCTGTCCTTTTTGCATGAAGTCTCGCGAGACGTGTGGAGTCAGCTAAAGTTCGTTTTTCTACGCCCAAAAGTTCCTCGTAGAATCTGCGGGAGAATAGTCTTGCTTCGTCTTCATAGATGGGCCAAAGTGCACCAACAAAAGCTCTCCCGCCCTGTTCGGCCAGAGCGTATGCCCAACTGTATGCTTCCCATATGCTCTCGCCCACAGTAGCTCTCTCAATCGCGGTCTCACAAGCATTTATGAAAGAGAGTGCTGGAGCATCTATCTCGCCTAAGATGTCTGTTATTTCATTTGCAAGAATATCTCCATCGGCAGCCATTATTTTATTTTCATCTCGAACCATTCTTCCATGCCCGGTGAAGTGAAATATGTCAACCCCGCGCTTGAGTTCTTTAACAATCTTGTGTCTCTTTGCTTTCTTTCCATATAGTGGAACCACAAGAAAACCGTTACCCCTTAGAATTGATTCTATCTCCTCAGCTTCTTTCTCTGCCCAATCCAACTTCCCAAGATCCTTTCTACAATCCTCATAATCTATTCCTGCCACTAGAGCGCGAGGTTTCCTTTTCCTTCGAGGAGGAGGGTTGTACCAGCTATCTGACTTCACTACTCTCAGTCTACCAATATTTATTGTCTCACAAAGATGGACGCAAGGCTTCGATTTAAAAAGAGCTAACTCCCAAGGTATCTGCACAGTCTCATTATCTAGAGCGAGGGCGAGGCTGGTGACTTCCCTGATATTCAGATCGAAACGCTCAAAGATCGGCCCTAATACGTTCCATACTTTCCTTCCCATCACCCTCAACTCGCGTTTAAAATGAGCAACATTTGGAGTTTCCTCATTTCGTGTCATCCTGAGTATCGCTACGTACTGGCGGAGAATTTCTTTCTTCAATTTTTCAGTCAGTTTTATCGGCTTATCAAAACCTATGATTTGCATCGACTTTGGATCCGAGAGTTCGCACTCAAGCTTCTGGTTAGCTCGCCTAATTCTCAAAATCGGGATAGCGACTGCCATAAAATTACGTATTGCTTCCTCGATTTAAATAATCATGCACAAAGTGCGCGCGCATATTCAAATTTAAGATCCTCCAACAGAAGAGAGTCATTCTGGAAATTGACCGCAAGCGCGAACCCACACACTCCCCTGAGGCAGATGCCAGAATCTACTGAACATTTACCTCTTTCTCGAGTACTCAAGCGTTAGTATATCAAAAGGATATCGATTTAACTTGTTTCACCTCACAGAAATATGTCTACCGTGTCGAGTGGGAAGGATAGATTGAAGTCAGAACCTTTATTTTTGATTCGAGGGGCCAAATCGATTTCTACAAGCTGGGCTTTTCCTGTTCCTGTGCTAGTTACATTGTGTCCCGTGTTCTGCCCGTTAACGTAAATCCAGTAGTAAGGATCAGTTTTCTCAAAAGGCGCAACGTATGTGAGCTTTCCCAAGTGTACGGTGACTGTTCCATTGGCGTCTGTGTAAAATGAGAAGCCTTCGCCAGGTAACTGCACATTATACGCGTTGGAATCATATCTTAGCGTATGAACGAGAATGATTGATGCGTCAGCAAGCGGTTCACCATTGTTGGTTATACTGATTGTTATGATATCTGTGTCGACGTATTGAGGTGTTAACTCTATGAAGGAGGATTCTGTGTACGCGGCAACATATGAAATTGTTCCGACACGGTTTACTCTGTCAGCTGCCCTTTCGCTTCTTGTCAGCAATGTTGAAGGAAAATAGCCTGGATCTAATACTCGCCACTCGTCATCTATTTTGACCTCGATGAAAGAGTGGTCTTCGCCTGGAAAACCTGCTTTTCTAGCCTCGAAACCCAAATTCTTCAGGTAGATGGTTGTGACCATTGCCATTTCTCCGCAGGCACCCACGCCAACTAGAAGGTATTTTTGAAGGTCGCGGTTTGCTCTGAGATACTCTTTTAGGAAGGGACAATCGAAGGCAGTCGTGTCGTAGACGATTTTAGAAATGAACGTTGCTCGGTCGTCTTTGTTGCTGACTGTGGATGCTTGGAATAAGATGCTATTGTAGCACGCGAAAGCGGTGACATGTGGTATCAATAAAATAAAAGCCAATGCCCCAGCCAAAATGGGAGCAACTATCTTTTTTGAGGGTCTTTTTTGAGGCTTATGTTGAACTAAATAAACAAGGAAGACCAAAACTATGGGAATTGACAGAGACATGTATTCGGGTACGATTCCAAAAAGAGAAACTATCATCAGCAGAAGATAGCTTAAAACAAGCATTGCCGCAAACGATAAGGAAAGTAAGAATTGCTTAATTAGATTCTTTTGTTTTAACGAAAACAAGGGCGATAGCAACCAGGCAAGAGCAAGGAAGGCTATTATGTGGTAGTTCAGGAAGTATAGGGCGATATTGGCGTATTTGACCCAGGTTGTGGGCAGAACTTGAAGCCTTAGGAAAATAAAGACAGAAAGAAGAACGGCGGATACAGCGTAGAGAATTAGAAGCAAGAATGCTGCTTTACTTAAACCTGCTGTGAGATTCGGCACAAACTGTTTTCTCAAATCATTCACAAGTAGAATTATGGTGGGTTTTCTTGTTTCTAAATCTTTGTTTTGAGAGTACACCAATTGAGAGTACTCAATTTTTTTACGTGGTTCTGTTAGAGAATTGCTAGGTCTTGCCATCGACCAAGCTTCTTCCACACGTGCTTCTTAGTTTCTTTGTTAGAGGTTACCCAGTAGATGGAACCATCCTTGTATTGAACGGAACCTCGCATTATAGCAAGTTTCTGTTTCAAAGCAGCCAACTGTTCCTTTGTGGGTTTCTCTAACTGTGAAGCGAGAATAGTCGTAGTGGCAGGTGATGATGACTCTGCGGCTTTGCTTCCAGCTTCTTTATAAATGGCTTGCGAATTTTGGGCTACGCAGAAAAGTAATGTTGAAGCACAATGTTTTAAGCACTCCTGTAATCTTCAAAGCTGCTTTGATTGGCTCTTTTCAGCGAATTTTGCCGTGTCAGCCTTCTCCATTCCCAACGCATAGATTTTTTATTTCTTCCCAGACTGTTTTGTCCATGGTTTCCTTCTATTTGATTCTTGTTTTGAATTGAGCTTTCTCCTAGGCTTATGATTTTTGTGTCAGTTTATTTTGCTGTTAATTTGTATTAACAGAATGCGCCTTGGAGGTGTTTTCTGCGGGTTCTATGACTAACTCAACTTGGAAGTTTTTGCAGTTTTCTCTTACTCACTAGCAACATAACGGTTGTAAATAATAGAATAGTGACTAACACGAGTGGCGACGTGAACTCTGGGATCACTTGAATGTTGAATGGAACCGTTTCATCACCGTCTGCTGGCAGGCTACGTGTCTCGAATTGGTAAGGAGGGCTAGTTATGAGATGTATTCCCTCCAGCTTCAGTTCTACGGTAATTGAAGCATCCCAGTTATAGCTGATGTCTTTAACAGTAAGCGCGATTTCGTCGCCATTTTGTGCTTCAGTAGAAGAATGAACGGTTATTGTCTCAACATGTCCACTGGTTTCCCATGTAAGTTCAGTCTTGGAGATTGTTGCTGGCCCTTGAACTGTAGCGTTGGCTACTATTGAAGCGTTGATGTAGAGTGTCGGTATAATTGTAACAGTTACGACGATTGGACCCACAGGAACAGGTATTGGTATTGGAAAACTCATTTCCCATTCACCCAACGGAGTTGTTACTGCCAGTGAAGTTGTATTTTCGACCTCTTTATGCCCAGACACTGGAATGATTCCTTCTTTTGTGACGTTAATACTGCCCATGATTGTGATGACAACTTCACCTTCATTTTCCGGAGTTAGGAGCTTATAATTAACTTCATCATCACTTGCTGGATCAATTGTCTCGTTGTTGTAAACGTTAAAATCAACTGGAAAAGACACGTTACCGGTGATAGTTAAATTCCAATCTACAGTAAATTCACCTGATGTTCTGCTATCGCCCCACGAAAAACTTTCTTCATGCGAAAAAGTCACTCTAGTCGTTCCTTGCGCGAATACTGGGAAGACAAAAATCAGCGTAATTAGTCCTGCTAAAGAAAGAATCTTAACAGTTTTCACCCCTACTCGCCCCCTGTATCTCACATATATCTCTTGTATATCTCGTAAACGATTTAAGACTTTTCATATCTCATGCATAACTTACGAGTGGGATACTTGGAAAAAACTTCTATAAAATGGAAGACTGTTCAACTGCCCGAAGCACTCCTCGACAAGGTAGATGAAATTGTACGCATTGAGGACTTGGGCTACGCTTCTCGTGGGGAATTCATCAGAGAAGCTGTAAGGTTGAGACTTGAACAGGTAGAGAAAAAGTTGCAGAAGAAGTGAAAGTAGTCAGCGTCAAGTTCGATGTCCCAATCCCTTGGAATGTCCTTTAAGCCAAAGGTTGGTACTTTGACTTGCACTTAATCACCCAAAAGAAAAATAGAAGGGAAATTAGAACTGAATGTCGTAGTCGCTACCGTGTTCCTCGAGCCATTCATCAAGGGCCATTCTCATTATCTTAGTTTTTATGGCGTGCGGCATTTTTCCTTGTTTGTTGGCAACCGCTAGGCAGTATTCATTGAGCCTTTTGCTTTGTTTAGGCTGGAGTGTGAGAGAAAATCTTTCGGGCTCAGAGGTTTTCTGTTTATTCTTTTTACTTGGCATTTGTTCACCCCATATTTGCATGAAGAAAAAAGGTGTAAGGTGTTTTTAGGCTTTACGCAAATGTTGAAGTGAGAACCCAACATGAGTCATAGCTTTCAAGGAGAACATCTGTGGTTCGGAACTGGCCTCTCCGATGTCTTCAGAAACTGTCCATCCGGCATCTCTGCAGGCGATGTAATATTCGAGAAAATGGTTTTCCAGATACCATTCCATCTGAGATTCCCATTCAGCTAGTCGATCTTCCCAGTCACCTAGTCCACCAAGGTCGGCTCTCAGCGAACCATAATCAGGCATTGGACCAAGAGCTAGTGATTTAAGGTGTTCCTTATTCTCCCAATATGTTAATGTATCATCGATCTCTTGATAGTCAATTTCGTATTTGTCGCAAAATCTTTTCAGTAGCCATAAATGAAGAGGTAGCAGATTTTCACCCCGAAAAGAAAAAAAAGGAGGGTTATTTGGAATGTGCGATTTTTGCTAGTGCAAAGCGTGGAACAGGCTTTATTGACGCCCTAGCCATGATTTTGTCTATGAACTGTGTTATTTTCTCTACGATTTCCTTATCTTTGTCTTCAGGTGCATAGTAGGATATTTTGGTGCAATCATTGCTTGTTAAGTAGAGTTTCTGTTCAATATCGAAACCCCACCAGTCTTTGTAGTTTCTTGTGGGTTCCTCGTGGTAACTCATGCGCTTTGAATAGAAGCGAACCTTGACCTTATCAGTTTCGACAACAGAGAATCTATGGCCATGGATAACTATCCTAACATCTCCCTGATTTAGATTCTTCACAGCGTCTAGGGCTATTTTATGTGCAAGTCTTTGGAGAACTTCTTCAAATTGCTCAAAGCTGAATAGACTTCTAAGAGTTGGTATTTTTATCACCCCAAAGAAAAAGGAGGGATTCACACTTCGAAAGGAAGTGCTATATCATACATTCCAAGTCTGTTGTATAGTCTTTGAAATTCGCTGGTTTGCTCTTCGCTGAAGTTCCAGTTTCTAGCAAGTCGGAGCAGCCGTCGTAATATTCTTATCTGTTTTCCCATTATTTTGTATGCCCACTTTGCCCGGTCCAGAATGAACTCTACAGTGTTCTCACCTGGGACATCCGTGTTGCCGTACTGCCTATAATGTTGGACTTGTTCCCAGTATGAGCCTACGTGATAGTTTCTTTCTTTCGGACAACTGGGATATCGCGCTTCAAGATATTCGCTGTTCTCCAAGCATAGATACCAGAATGAATGGTTTCCGAGGTATCGCTCCACGTCCAGCTTAAGCATCATTTTGCATAGCCAACAACCTGGCAAATGCTCAATGAATTTTACTTCGCCTCTTAGATGGGCGATGGCTTCCATCAGTTGGTCTTGTACTACATTAAGCCACCTGCGGGTTGCAATCCTGTCCAAAAGGATATTGATATTCTTTGATCGTTTCCTTAACTTGACCGGTTCTTCCGGGTGTATTCGATGGTAAAGTATTCTTGGCTGCCGAATGCGTTCGAGAAGGACACTTAACTGTTCACTGGGCATGGATCCTCAGCCTCAATGCATGGTCATATAGTGAGAATCGCCAGGGCGCCTTCCCTTCCGGAATCTGCATAGTAGCAATTTCTTTTGGTAGATACTGTAGGCATAGAGTTGAAGAGATGAGTAGCAGCAGTCTTCTGGTTGTTTTTTCATCTATTCCATCTCGTATCTCATGGATTTGTACGTTGTTGGGTCCTAACCCTGCTAAAACACCGAAGTTGCTAATCATGTTGAACATCCAGAGGCCGGTGCCGATGAGGTTGATGGCGTTGTCACTCTCTTCCCATGCTTTCTTCTCTTGCCCCAGTAGGTTGTTGAACCATCTGTCACCTATCGCCTTTTCATTGTGTTTAATCCATTCGTGAAACGCTGAAAACAGAGTCTCTTTAAACAAGACCAGTGTGCTTTCCATTTTGCACCCCAAAGAGAAAAAGAGGGAAGGTTAAGCGGGGACACATAAGGTTTCGTAAGGCTTAATATATCAAGAAAATTTCGACAGTCTGGCTTTCATCATAAACAATGTATGAGAACTCAAATACCGCTGTTTCGCCTATGTAAAGATCCTCTATCTTAACATAGTTGTATGACTCGAATTCTGCTGTGCCGTCGGGGTTCCTAAGAATCAAATAGACATAAACGGTTTCTATAGGTTTGTCGCTGATGTTAGTGATAGTTCCATTAATAGTCCAGTAGTCAAGCCACTCGCTAAAAATTCCAACATTAGATATATTGATTGCATCGCCGACTGTGTAGTACGTGAAACTGTGTTGCTTTAACCAAGTGTATGTCGCATTAAGCGAATTTAGCCATGTTTGAAGTTGATTCTTTTGATTTGTAAGCGTCTGTATCTGAGTATTCAATGAGGATATTTGTGAATCTTTACTTGCTATCTGTGAATCTTTATCTGCTATCTGAGAATTCAATGAAGCTATGGTGTCGTCTTTTCCGCTTATTATTGATGTGTAGTTTGAAATCGCTCCGACTAAACCGACTGCTAGAATGATGCAAATGATTCCGAGTGCAATAGCTACGTTTCTACCTATGAGTTTCTTTTCACTCACTTTTTCACCTCGCTAGGCTTTCACCCCAAAAAAGAAAAGGAGGAACTAAATTTTCTTCTTTGCCCTCATGAGCTGCACAAGGACTGATGTTTGAGGAACAATAGGTACTGGAATAGGAGTTGGTGGCTGCTCTTTTCTTGCTTTTGCCAAAGCTGCAAGCGAGAACTTGAATGGCGGTTTTACCTTGTAATAGAATTGTGAGACACCAAATGGCTGCCACCTATTACCGTAGTCCCAGAGCTTACTATTCACGCCGATGTATTTCTCGTCAATCATTAATGCATTGGCATTAATGATGCTGTAGCTATGATTCGAGAACATTGCCAGATTAACTAAACACGACCGATATAATGATAAATCTAGCTCAATTCCGAACAAGATTAAAGGCTTTTTAGGTGCGTGCCAGGTGGCTCCGAGTAGGAATCGGCCTGTTCCGCAGCCTGCCGGGTCTATCACCGTTTGTGGCTTAATGACGTATTTTGTCCATAATGGTTCCGTTTCGGAAATGTTTCGCAGGCGCTGTTGTTCCACAAGAAGGTTTAGGTCCATTTTATGGTCGTGTGCTAGGGATTCGACGCTTAACCATGCTTCTGTCAGTGTGTCCAGTTGTGGGCGTTGCTTCTTCTCTCCGATTCCGACCATCTTGACCATGAATTCAACTATTGCCCTGGGTGTGAGGTTTTGTCCCATCCTGTTTTTTCTGCCAGCCAGTTCTTCTTCAACGAATATGTCGCCGAGGTAGTCCCATGGCTCTTTTTTGGCTGCCTCAATGTATGCCTCTATCAGCCCTGTTACCTGAATGTGTTTCTTGAGTTCTTGGAATCCGGCATAACTTGGTTTTTGCGTTTTGGTTATAAGCATGCCTGAACCGCAGGCTGGGTCGAAGTTTGGGAGGCTGTACTTCCAGGGATTTTCTATTATTCCTAGGTGGTCGGCTAGGAGTTCTATTGTGATGTTCCAGCATTCTTTCCTAAAATGGTGTACCTTCCTCTCAACTTCGTCCATAAGTTCGACTAAGGCTCGTTTTGGTCCCTTGTAGGGCGGTATGGCCCGCATTTTTTCAAGCGAGAAACGAGGTTCTCCTTCGTAGATTACAGGTTTCAATTTTCACCCCAAAAAGTAGAGAAACATTAAAAAGCCTAGTCTTTATTATTCTTCCTGAATTAATTATCTTATCTTAACTGGTCCCATCTCGCCTTCTCTGATCTGTCCTTTTCTTAGCTCGACTCAACTTCGCTTGGCTTTTCCTCCAACTTTGTCTTTCTGAGCGCATTACACCCCGAAAAAAGGGAAAAAGGGAATTAGGATCCTTGGCGTTTCTGTCTGCTTTTCACGTAGCTTTTAAAGGGATAAAGCATTCGTTCTATGTCGTCAACTATTCTTTTTGCGTCTGCCTTCCACTCTGGAATCCATTCTGAAACAGGTTTGCCGTGTTCATTCTTCTGGAAGAACCTCTTGAGGTCTTCTAATGTTGGATAGATTCCGATCCATCCTGCTAGGTTGTAGTGGGCTGAGCTGCCACAGCAGAGTGTTAGAAATTCATAGAAGTATTTGGAGAGTACAGGCTTGAAGTTAGCGGGTGCTTCTGGTAAGCAGATAGTGTCATTAACCCGCATCCACCTTACACGTTTATTCCCATACAGGGTACCCTTTTCCATTATGCGTTCTAGGTTTCTCAGAATCTTTCTTCTGCTCCACACCCGATTCCCCTTGTAAAGTATTGAGGCGTTCAGATGGTGTTCATCAATGGCATCCTGAATCATTAATCTAGCTTCAGCCACACCCAGAGTCTTGAGTAGTGGCTGCATTGCGTCTAGGATACTCCGTGCTTTCTCTAGTTGCTTTGGACCACCAAGGATCCTTATCTCGCTGGAATAGATCAGCTCTTTTATGTTTGTCACCCCAAAAAATAGGGAAAGTGCGACGTACATTAATGTTGGTTGAGAGCATCTTTTATAGCGTATTCCACGATTTCAGCCCAGACCTCTCCAAGTCCAGACTCAACGCCTCTCTTAACTCGCGCCATCACTTCTTCTGTAATCTTTTCTCTCGGGATTCCCATCTGTTCAGCCTCGATGAAGATGTCTTCTCTCCGCAGGTAGAAGATACGTTCTTTCTCAAACTGTTCTCTCTCATATTTCCTTCCAAGCTGAAACGCAAGCTGGTTTATACGTCCATTTCGTGCCAACAGTTTGCACCCCAAGAAAAATGGGTGGGTTTAAACCCATGTGCATAACATCAAAGCTAACTCTACGAGCTGGTCTACAATTTCCTTAGCACTTTTCATCGTCCACTTCCGCTTCCGGTATTTGCTGATGAATTCGTCAACTTTTGCTTCATCCTCATTCTTGAAAATTAGGTCAACAGAGAAGTTACGAGCCCCCACTAAGTCCTTACCTCTTATTTTTTTCCATTCTCTCCACAGTTTAAGTCCGAACACTTTATAATTGTGCTTTTTAGCGATGGTTTCAATGTCTGTTCTGGTCGCGTCGTTGACCCATTGGTCAAATTCTGTGAGGTCCCAAGGATTAGTTATGCCATGGGCTCTCATTTGTTTAGCTAGTTCACTCAATTCTTGCACCCCAACAGAAAAAGGGGAAGGTTAAAGGTGATCTGTAAAGAAATTTCTCTGTTCGGATGTCAGCTCTTTTCCACATTTGGAGCAGTAGACCTCAGATGCATCGTAGCAGGTGTCAAGTTCAGAATAGCTTCCTTGAACCCAGTTATAGTGCTTTGAAATGTGGCGTTCCGAAACTTCCGTCAATTCTTCTCCGCATCCTTCACATTTTGGTGGACGAATTTCCGTGGATTCGGCTAGCATTAAAAGTTTCACCCCGAAATAGAAAAAAGGAGGAGATTGGATTGTTTTACTTGTTCTGCTTTTTCTTGGCAACAGCTACCAAAGCCTGAACTGGTGGCAGGGTTTGTAGTGTTGGAGCCTCACGTATGGGAACTTTAGCTGGTGTGGGTGGTTCTTGCAGATGGTTGTATGCGAGTTTTTGTTCGGTGAATTTCATTAGCCACACGAATTTGCCGTCTTTGAATGTTGGGCAGAGGAAAACGTAGTATTGCTTGAAGCCTCCCCAAGAGAATGTGGTTATGCCTATTTGGTCTGCGCGGAGTCTTTTCTCGGCTTCCTCGAATAGTTGTAAAGCGGTTTTCTTGTCGTCGCTGAAGATTTCATATATTGAGGTTATGAGGAAACCTTCTATGCTGGTTGATGGTACCCAGTTTTCTTCTGGGATTTCGATTAGACTTGTTCGTGGGTATGGGCTGCACTCTTGTTCGGTTCCGTCTGATTGCACAGCATAGTAAACGATGTCCTCTTCTTTCAAGAGGGCGCCGTCTTCAGCTAAGTATTTGTATTTGAAGTTGTCAAGAACCTCCATAACTTCGCTCGAGGGCACTTGATTCTGAGTTTCTGGATCAATGTATTTAATCTCCGAAGCGAGGTTTTTGCCGTGCCACTGGAACTTGTTTTGAGCCACTACTCGAACTTTCTCCACCAGTTTTCCATCTACGGTACGCATTCGTATCTCTGGTGCCGGGATTAGCAGCTCGTTCCCTGCTGTCTTGTATTTTACCTCTAGATCAAATGTCGATGTCTTGAATCGCATGGGTTTACACCCCAAAAAAAGAGGGTTACATCATTGCTTCATCGATGCTTTTTCTTGAAGTTTCCATCTCTTTTGCTGTAGGTTCTCTGCCTAATTCTTCACACGTTTCAAGGTATTGTTCTATGCTTCGTGTTCCACCGCTTAACGCTTCATTAAGATATAGACACGCCTTACAGGATTCAACATGGCATTTTTTACACATTTTTTGGATCAGATACCCGACTGCGTTTTTCACCTTGTCCAATACTACACCCCAAAAAAGATGGGAAGGTTAGGAGACTATTTTGACAAATACTGGAAACCGCATGACTTCGTTGTCGGTGTGCTTGTAGTATTTGACTTCGACTTTCAGTTTGATGTCCAAGGCTATGTAGTCTTCTCCTATGTCGAAGGGTTTAGGAGTTTTCGGGGCATTGATGAACATGTCCTTGAGTTGTCTGAGTTCCCAGTCGTTGAATCCTGAGCCTACGCAACCTACGAATTTTCCGTCTTTTGCTAAGACTAAACTGCCGAAGAAGCTGGACCTAGCATTCTTTCCGGGCGTGTAGCCTACGACGTCGACGATTTGGAGTTTCCAGTTCTTTAGTTTGAGCCATTTGTATGAGCGGTCGTATTCGTAGGGAGAGTTAATGTCTTTGAGTATCAGGCCCTCGGCTCCTCTGCGCTTTACGTCTTCCCAAGCCTTTTCTAATTCAAAGGTGTAGGGAACATATTGTATCTCGAGTGGTGCTCCTTCTAACAGTTCAAAGAGCAACTTCTTTCTCGCAAGATACGGCTGCTTGGTGACATCTAATCCGTAGAGTTCCATAACGTCGAAGGCTTCAGCAGTAATCGGATATTGTCTTTGGAGAAGGTATTGTTTAGCCCAGTCCTGAGTGACACATCTCCTCTTGCCGCTAAAAGCATTGGCAGGGTGTAAACTGCACCTCTTTGGTGACTGGGTTGACAAAAACAGCCTCTGTGTCTATTGTGAAGTCTCCCTTTATCTGCTTGGCTGCGTCGACCAACTCTGTGAGTCTGCGAGTGTAATCGATTCCATGTCTATTTATCAGCGTGACTATGCCGTTCTTCTTGACAATTTTAACTCTTGTGCCGTCGTATTTTTCCTCAGCCGCTAAGCCTTGACGTTTGAGATCTGCAAGTGTTCCGTCTTGACATAGCATAACTATGGGTTTCTCTTTTGCCAAGATTACACCCCGAGAGAAAAAAAGGGGAACTAGGTGTATAGGTTTTTACTATTGGGACCTGTGTTTTTCGGTGTGTTCCAAGCTTCTACCTTGCCCCAGCCCCCTCTCCACGTTCTTCCACTCTTTAAGTATAGGCTTGAACTCTTCCTCGAAGCGGCTGAGATATGTCCGCCTGAATTCTTTATAATGTTGGTCTGCTAACCTTTTGGCTTCAGCTTCGTCATGCACGCCTGACTGGTGAAGCATCTCATGGATCAAAGCTCTTATCGTGCTGTTAAGTATATGGCCTCGGATGCCTACGCGCCAGTAGGGCTTAGCGTCCTTTTTAGGCCAGAGAAGACCGGGAAATACGATGATCAGAGGCGTATCCTTCCGGGATATACCGTGAAGTTCCTCACCTACGATATGGATTTTGCCTTCCTTTTCCACTAGACCCATCCGGCTTCTTCTAGGCGGCAACCTATTCAACAAAACCTCAACTTTTCCGACGCCTAGGCTGACTGCAAGCTTCTCCATGAACTCGATCACCGACGGCAGGTTCAACGCCTTAAACGTGAGCTCCGAGAACTTGGAATAGAGTAAGACCTGGTCAGGGTGATACTCAGCCCTTAAGAGTCTCGGGATTTCAGCCAGTTTGATGGTTATGCGCGATGACATGACCATAGCTCCAACTTAACTGTTCGCCATCACTCACCACTTCATCATACCGAACGTTCTCTGTTCAGCTCTTTGGAGCCGCAGATAGGGCATTCCTTTTCCTTCAAGAGATAGTGGAGGAGGTAGAACCCCTGAAAGAGGAAGAACCACAGTAGAGAAAAATCTTTTCTGGGTTTAACCATCCGCTTACATTTGGGGCAATACCTGAGTTCTGTAGGCATGTTTTCAGCCTCAGCAGTCTAGCAGTATGAGGCTTCGGTCCACAAGGTCTTTGAATTCTCTCTTTGTTTCCTCTTCTGCTAACAATTTTTACACCCCAAGAGAAAAAAAGGGGAACTAGGTGTATATTGGTGGACTCTTGCCGTTGGGATTACTTGTGTTTTTCGGCGAGTTCCAAGCTTCCACCTTGCCGTACTGTGATTCGTACTCGGTCATCTCGGCTGATGTGACGTTTAAGACGGTTTTGCATCCTTGGGGACTTGTTACTACGTAGATGGAGATCTCGCTACCGTCGGGCTTCTGGAACTTAAAGACCATGCAGAAGGCTTCTTTGTTGTGGCTGATTTCAAAACTGTTGCAGTATATAATGTCGTCGGGCATACCTTCACCCCAAAAGGGGTTGTCCGAAAACGACGGCTGAAAGGAGCAAGGAGATAAGGTAAAGTTACGTCGTTTCGGACACCCCAAAAAAGGGAAATTAGAGTGTTATCAGTCCTATCGTAAAGACTACTGCCATAAAGTAGAGTACCCCGTCAATCAAAGCCATCCAATTATCGAAGTCGTAGGTGTAAACTTTCCGCTTCCTAGAATAGTCTAAGAAAATTGCTAGAAGCCATAGAATGGCACTTATCTTTAACATTAAGATGTCTATTTTACTCACCCCAAAAGTAATTACGTTAATGTAATTACATAAAGAAAGTGCGCTGTGAAGCGTTGCCACCTCGCCCCATTTCCTCATCTGTAAGGTCGCCCCTACAGATTGCCCGCTTCCGCCCACTCAACATGGAGATGTATAACAAGTATGCTTAGCATAGATGTATAGCATATCCATCTCGAGAACCCTAGCCAAGATTTTTTGGGGGTGGTTGGTCTAGGGCATAAGGCTAAGAAGTAATGAGGCTTCTGTTTCGTGTTTTACGGGCTACCATCTCCTCTCTCAGCTTACCCCGTCAATCGGCTCGAGGAGAGCCTCAGCCATGTCACCCCATAGTTATAGCCTTTCAGCTAAAAGACGGCTGAGTTCTAGTCGGTTTACCTACCGCTGGAACATCATTCCCCAGTTAAAAGGTATCCTTTTAGCTTTTAGGGTGTTGCCTGTCCCCACAGGCGACGGTCTTCCCCAACGGTAGACCTTTGAGGAGTAAATGCAACGCTTCGTAATTGTTGTGGGCTTGTCTCCAGTCGAGAGTAATCTGCAACCTACAACTAATCTGGAATAAGCTGAGGTTTCACAACCCCAATTAGGGCAGGTCAGGTGTATCCCCTCGACTTTTCTCCGGCTGGGGTCTTTCCCCTTAAATAGTAGGAAAACCCTTGTTCCTCTATATGCCATACAAAGACCTTGAGAAGCGTCAAGGGAGAGTAGAGTTTTCCCCTAAGGAGCCTTTGGAGAACCCACATAACGTAGCCTTTGTTCTGTCTTGACGGGAGAAAACGTCGAGGTAGCCTTTCCATGCCGTCGGCAGATTTTCTGCACGACTCAGGCAGGAAATAGAAAAAGGAGGAAGATGAAGGGAATCGCTGAAAGCCTTACTTTTTGGGCTTTATGGCGTCTGTAACCCAGTCGGATAGACTGAAGCGTGGCTGGATAGGGTGTCCCAACTCTTTCAGGGAGTCAGGAATCGCCACATTATCACAGTAACGCACAGCCTTCGCAAGAGGGGATATTTTCTTCATGAAGGGGGCTCGTGCTGTCTTGAGGACTTTCTTAGCTTCGCCTACTGCCTTCCTTCCGTTGAGAATTTGGGTTCTCAGGTCATCGGAAGGTTCGGCTATGTATCCCTCGATTGCCTCGTTCACCTTCTTGGATAAATCACGAACAGCTTTGCTCTGGTCTTTTGTGGCGGTTGCCATATCTTGCTGAGTGACTCTGCGACCTACATAGTAGCCCCATCTCTCGGCAACCAGCTCTACGAAAGCCTCTCGCAAGGCTTGTGTATCCACTACGGGTACAGGCTCTTCCGTTTTAGTTTTTGGTGGCAAAACACTATTCTCCTTTAAGTGTGGAAACTAACCCCTCGGTGTCTCCCGTCAGGAATTCAGAAAGGCTTAATCTCCCCGATGGCTGTTTCAGAAATAAGGGGGAGGTTGAGGTTTAGCTTTCGCTAACTTGACCTGATTCCTAAAGACGTTCCAGAATTGCGGAGATTTAACGGCTTGTTTTATCATTAGAATATCAGTAGGGTTTCTTATCCTCACTATGTTGGCGAACTCCTCGAAGTCTTTTATCGGAGTTTCCGAAATGAATAGAGGCATCGCTAACTTATGGGATTTTTCGGCGTGGTCGGAGATAAGTTCCTTAAGTAGCTTAACATCAGTAGCAACCATTAGGAAGTTACAGCTTCGGCAAACTGCAAGATACAGCATTTTCCCTCACAACTTGAAGCCATCGGTTTAGAGAAGCCATGATAACAAAATTTATAGGGTTTATTCTGCTTCACACGGTTTTTCCTGCCCTATCCTGTGCATGACTCCCCATTATATTGGGTGTCGGAGTCCTGCCCACGTTTCGAACCGTGCAACCCATCGAAACGTGGAAGGTTGCGCTTATAATGAAATGCGCCCTTTCGGTGCGGTTTCATTATAGGCGTTTCCTTTATGTGCGCCACGATTTAACACGACGCACAAAAACGCCAAACGTGCCGTTTCATTTAAACGTTTCGGTTAATTTGCATTAATCGAATGCGAACAAACTACGTAGTTTGTTTTATTTTCAAAAAATTGAAACATAAAAAATTATGATAATATTCTCTCTCTCCGCGGTCTCCCCACTCTCATAGGGGATATCTTAAGGATCCGTCGTCGGTATCTTCTCTTTCCCAGTCTCATAGTCTCTCCATACATTTCGTATCGGGGGTTTCTGGGGCCCCACAGATCTGGTTCCGCCAGTGAGTCCACAGGTTCTGTACAGACTATTTCTAAAGGGGGTTCTTTCCTAGCATACGCCTTCGTTTGAGGAGGAGTTTACGGTGCCAACCGACCTGTTCAGCGTGATTGTTGGCTTTGAAGACGTTAAGGCTGTGGTAAGGAGGAGTTTGGAGGCTGAGAGACCGGTTCACGTCCTGCTTGTGGGGCCGCCATCAACCGCAAAATCGCTTTTTCTGATGGAGTTGAGTAGGCTTCCTAACGCCAGATACGCTTTGGGTGGTGGGAGAAGCAGCAGGGCTGGAGTAAGCCGGAACAAACCTTTCCTTTTACGACACAAACCGTCCACTTTTACTCTTCTGTAACCGTGACCTTCTCAACTTTCTTTAACCACGGGATCGCTGGCGGATACCTCGAGAGTTCCTCGAATATTTCTTTCTTAATCTGTTCGTTAGGTACTTTCCTACTTTCTTCGACAAGCTGAATTACCATGACAGCTTTTTTCCCACTTTCTTTTGATTTCCGCAAACTTTATCACTTCACGTTATTCGCTAATTTCAAGGTATAACGGAGCAGGTTAAAAGGTTTATTGAATTATACTAAGCACAATTCATTATGCTTTGTCTTTATGAGTGGTCCTTTCCCAAAGTAGTTTCACAGATTTGGAAAGGGCTTGATTTTGATGAAGATGAAGGCTGTTTTGGAACTCAGCAACATTCGGGTCATGCTTTACCTGCTTGGGAAAGGCAGTGCTAGATATTCAGGAATATTGAAAGATCTTGGTTTAAGTAGGGGTTCGTTAGCTCTTGCGTTGAGGGATCTGCAGGATGATGGGTTAATTGAAAGAAAGGTTGAAGCGACCAGACCGGTTCAAACAACATACTCACTGACTGCTAAGGGAAAGGAGATCACCAAACATATAGAAAGCGTGAAGAAATTAATCTGAACAAAGGGTAGCCGCGCTTTTTCACTTTGCGCCGATAGGTATTAATCGAAGTTCCAAGGAGGTCGTCTAGGAAAGCAGAGAGGAGTAGAAGGCGGCTGTCTTTATGGAAAACAATGAGGCGGCTAATTTTAGAGGTTTACTATACGATCCAATCTTCGAACATGAAGTAGTGATCCTTTTCAGCTTACTCATTCCTCATTTAGAAGACAGGTTTGCAATAGACTCATATCGTGACACTTTCCCAGATTGCTTTGCAAAGCGCAACGGGCAAAAAGTAGGCATAGAATTTGAAGTCAAAGCCTCTGGCTTCTACGAACACCTTAAGAAAAACAAAGACGAATTGACTAAATGCGACCTGCTTATTTGCTGGAAGAACGATATTCGTTGGAAAGAAACGATCCGAGACGGCATCCATTTGAAAATCACAACGCGAGACAACATTGAGTTCATGAAAGTTAATGATCACGACATAGAAATAATGGCTTTGGACAAAAAGGTCACCGAGTTACAGAAGGAAAAGACTCTTACCTTTATCTTACATGGTAAACCCCCTCTTGAAGACAGAAGGAAAAAGGAGAAATTCTTCGAGCAAGTTAAGGAAATCAAACCAGCAAGGTATGAGTGGATAGAGCAACTTTACAATGATGTAGAGAAACGAAAAGAGGACTTCAGTGTGGAATGGGGTGGCGGAGAAAGACTATCCACAATGCGGTTCTACGTAAAGAAATGGGATTTTGACCCAATAAGTGTTATGGGCGATGGAAGTGTTTATATCAACTATCAAGAAAACCCCGCCGTATCGCCTCGGGGGTTTAAGCTTCCACAAGAACTGCAGAAGGAACTGCGCCAAATGTTCAAGCACAAGACACAGAAGTGGCCCTCAGTTCCTCTTAATACTCAAACCGATTTCGATAACATCAAAAGAGTACTCGATTTAATAGCAGAATACTCAAGGCAAACCAAAATTATCTGAGGGCTACAATAAACTAACATACGATCTTCTATTAGGCTGATCATAAAATATTTCGGGTATGCGATTGCTAATCGAAAGCGCGCGAACTAAGTTCGACAACAGATTTATTTGATCGAACTTTCATTTTTTCTATTATGGGCAAGGAAATTCTCAAGTTTATGTACAAGAAAAAGCTGGCAAGATTTAGGGAGATTCACTCCTATCTGAAAAGTAAGGGTATGGCAGCTTCGAAGGGAACAACTGGCAATCTCTTGAAACGATTAATCAAAGATGGATATTTAGAACATGAACATTATGGCACTTATCGAATCACAGAAGCAGGTGAGCATCAGGCTCTAGCGTGGATGACGCGGGAGGAGAAGAACGAGATCATAACTTCGATTGAAGAATCTGAGGCTGGGAAAGTTGACCCGCGAGCATGGCTACAGCTGGCACGGTTATCGGGCATGTATACATTACGTGAAGCGGTCCCATATGTACTATGGGCAGAACCGATGGAACCTAAGGCACTGTTTCACTACTATTACGCTGGAAAACCCGACCAGCTTAAAGAAATAATTGAGAAGCGCCTCTGTCTTTCAATGGAGGATTGGATAGTCGATATTTTCAGCCTAGCTCTATCGCGTGGATTAATTAGCCAAGAATATTTCAAAGATCCTTCAAAGTTTAGCGAATTACCTAACGAAATTCTTGACAAGATTTGGGATACATTGTTTCCAACCATGCGACGTGCAATTTTGATCAACAAGTTCGACCCTCCTCGAGTATTAGAGATGCTAAAGCATCCAGGGGGCAAGAGTCTGTTGGAGACTATTTTCGGCCCTCGACGTCACCGAAAAGTAAGACCTGAGGATTTCCCCGAAAGGAAAAGCAAGCCAGCAACTTCAAATTGAAAACTACAAAAGCTTTGTTAATAAATCGAGCAAGAGATTTAATATTTAAATAGTGATATAACAATTCTAATATCAGATAGAATTGCCTAAGAAAAAATCTGTCCGTTATGAACCTCAAGAAAAGGTCCGTTCTTTTGTCCTTCGTTTGCCTGAAAAGTACGCACTAGCTCTAGATGGTCTGATAGAAAAGGGGGTCGCAAAATCCAGGAATGAGCTGATAGTAGAAGTTATTGGTAGATTTTTGTCCGATCTTCGAAAAGAGGCGGAGGCGAAAAAGAATGGGTGATGATTTTGACGCCTTCATTGCATTCATCCTTTTAATGCTAGGTGCCGCCGTTGTATTGAAGATTATAGACGAAGCCACAAAATCAACGAGATATGAATGCCCGAACTGTGGGGCAATCCTTGGAAAGGGCATCAATCCCTGCCCAAAATGTAAGACGCCACTTCGTTGGTTCTAGGAGCGAAATACTTATATCACAGAATTAGTATCATTATTTCGGTATCTTGAGCTGGTAGAAATGGCAAAATCCATCAAAAGGACGAACGCCATGCGTCTCGGACCAATGAACGTTGAAGATATCTGCGATTGTCCTGGCGCATACATTATACTCAACCGTAATCTTGATCCTCAATACGTGGGTTCTTCAACCAATTTAAGAAGGAGATTGCGAGAGCATCTTACTAAGAAAAATATCCCTGACTCTCGTTATTTCCGAACTTATCAGACAAAAGGTCCCAATGAGGCTAAAATACTAGAAAGACAACTTTTCCACAAACATAAGCCGTATTACAACATTCAAGAGCTATAGCGTAGGATCGGATCTAGTACTTGTACTGATAGCAAGTAGGAGACCAGTAAGAATTTGAGCGAGAATTTAATTCGAATTTACAGCACTTCACAAGGTCCAAGGGTATATTTTGGGGCTCTTAGGATTCATCATTGGCCTATAGGGTTGGTATCAGCCATTATTGGCGTCTTAGGTTTAATTTTCGATGATAATGATGACCATAGAAATTATTATACAACTCTTTTTCTTGGAGGCGTTATAGTTTTCATAGATGATCTGCCCGATTTTATAACCTTCATTAGAGATTTACAAGAATAAGAACAATGCAGCCTAGCAATAAAAAATAAGTTCCCTTGATTTCCATTCTGAAAAGCTTCTCCTAAGGTTTACTCCAAACTCTTTTTCTTTTGTTTTTTGGCCACTCTAAAAAGGTGGAGGTGAAAGATTGAAGATAGAAATAGGAAGTATATGGATAAACATGTACATCTGGACATGATGAACGATGATAAGGCGGACTATGCCATGAAGTCTCTTATTTTCCATAGATTGGCGTCAAAATCATTCGTCAACTTTTTAAAACATGAGTTTGGATTTATATAAATAAACTTAAGGTGATGGTTGTGGGGTCAACTGATATTAATAGATACTTCCAAGCGTTCAAAAGTGCTTACTTAGAAACTCCAAAGGGAAAAGAACACCGTTCAATATATTACAAGGAAAGAGAGGAGGTCGCTACGGTTTTTCAGAGAATAAAAGAAAAACAAGAAAGAGGAGAGGATATCACACAAGATGTGCTGTACAAACTTCTTCCCTATGTTAACAATGAGCCGAATCGAATGAGGGGATATAGAGTAAGTAATTGGGGCTTTATCATTAAAGATGTGAAAATGTGGTTCGAAGGAGCGGGTTGGCAGCAGAGTGAGAATTGGAGTAGTGTTTCACAGGCCATATTCAAGCTAATAAACGATCTAATCAAAGAGAGAAAACAGCAGATCATTGATAATTTCAAACAGAGTGAATACAGTACAGGCTTCCAAGCGGGAATGATATCTCCAATTTTATTTTGCCTTGACGCTGAGTTTCTACCTATTAACAATAAAACCGTAGACACTGTTAATTTTCTCTCGGGCACGGACCTAATCGATAGTAGACTTGAAAACTACCTTGAGAACATTCAAAGATTGAAGGAATTTATCAAGAGCCTTGAAATCCCTGAATTCAGCGATTATTGTGTTTTCGACATGTTTTGTCACTGGATGTGTGATAAGAAGTTAGGTGGATACGCAAGAGGGGAGCTAGGCGAGGAACCTCCGGAGATACCTCTTGTATCTGTGAGCCTAGAAAAGGATCTTAGGGACCATCTAGCTGGTAACCCGACAAAAATAGAAAAGGGGTTAAAGCTTGTAGGGAAGGAATACCCGACAGATGTGGGAAAAATTGATATACTTTGCGAAGATAGAAAGGGAAACCTCGTCGTTATCGAGACAAAGAAAGGAAGGGAAAGCGATAAAGTGGTAGGTCAGGTACTCCGCTACATGGGATGGCTCAAGAAAGAAAAGGGAAAGAATGTTAGAGGAATCATAATTACTGCCGAACCTGATGAGAAGCTAGATTATGCAATTTTGCCTCTACCAGCGGTCAACATAAAGTATTATAGAGTGAAATTTGATATCACCGACAGGTACATTGCATGAGCTAGGCATCCGTTAAGGCTTATTAACGAACGTTAGCAACGGTTCATGAAGCATACCTAAAACAGAAGTTCTGCACCAAAGTTGATAAAGCCAGCGAAGAAGAATGGGCTAAAATGCTCCGCATCCTCGGCTTCCTAACACAAACAAAGGTTTACCTGTTTTGGAAGGATTCATCGTTTCCTTTTCTTAAGTTTGATCAAGACTGCTGTAGCAACAATAGCTGAAACTATTGTTGAGGCTAAGCCAACGTAAGGAGCCAACAACTCAAGCTTGTTTACAGGAATGTAGGTACCACCAACTGAAGGTGTCAACCCCGTGTTGCCGAAAGAACCATCGTACAGAATGATGGGAGAGATTGGTACGACATTGTTGCCCACTCGCTCATTCAGTTTTGTTCCGCATGTTAGGTCTGGAGGTGATAAAGTTAGATTTAAGATGGAAGTTCCGTATCCCTTAACGTAGAACTCAAACCACATTAATACACCAGTTCCTTTTACGCCAGTAGTTTCTGGATCTCTGAGAGAGTTGCCGCTAAACGTTACGTATCCTAGGGTGTTGTTGATTGTACCTAGTTGAAAACCAAGGGTGTACTTGCCAGCAAAGAAGATGCCCTCTCCAAGGTTAATGCACTCCAAGACATTCTTGTCAAAGTGTATGCCTACCTGCCATGACCAGATGCCTATGTCTGGGCTGTTAACAATTATATTAACTCTGAATATGTCGCCAACTCGGTATTCGTTAATGCTTGAATTTGTCGTGTTTGGAAATATGACTGAAACGGTGGGGCTGGTTTGTGCTTTCACTGGTGTAAGAAATAGCATTCCAAACAAGACTGAAAATAGAATCGTAGACACGAGCCATGCTAATGGCATTTTCTTTCTCATTTCAGTTCCCTCCTTTGGGCACATTCTAAATACCTATGACCATGTACGCCCCCAGTTGGCTCCAAGTATTCCGTAATCTGTGGAGTCAACCACTCCGTCACCGTTCAAGTCTGCTTCAGGAATGTAAGTAGGTTCTCCAGTGACGGAACCCCAAGCCAAGCCCAATATGCCTTGATCTGTTGAGTCCACAACTCTATCGCCATTTATGTCACCTGGGATTGTGATTTTTATGGTGCCGTAGGTGTAGGTGTTGTCGACTGTGTTTGTTTCGCCTGGGATTGTTGTGGCATTGACGCTTATGGTGTAGTTGCCATAAGGAACACCTGTGGTGTTCCATGTGAAGGTGATGGTTGTGGAGTTTCCGCTCAGCAGAGTTATGGTTTGTGACATGATAGAAGTCATGTTGGCATAGAGGGTGATGTTGAAGGTTTCTGTGTGAGCGCCATAGTTCATAATTGTTACGTGTATAGGAAGGTTATAGCCTTGTCCAATAATAGTTTTTGAGGGAACTATTTCTGTTATTCCTATGTCATACTCGGTAGTCAGGGTCTCCACTTCAGGTGCAAGTTCATAGTCAATTGACCCATCACCATTTTCGTCAACTTTTAATGTATAGTTAGCGTCGTATGGTAGCAAATCGAACTCTGCCACAGTTTCGCTTGTCAAATTAAATGTTACTTGAGAAAAACCTGTTTCGTAAACGGATCCCAGAGGGATTATTTGACCTACTGTGCAATTTCCATGATTGTTAGCATACACTTGAACGTTATACGCTAAGTTTAAAGGCAGACAAAATGTTTTTGTACCTGTTAGGTTGCAGTGTTCAAAGCTTGCACCTGGAATCTGATTCTCAACTTCTGATATAATTCTGCTAAGTTCGTCGGTGATGGTGACATTTACTGGACACTTGAAAGTTATGAAATTGAATGCCAGATCCAAGAGAAAATCGTTTATCGTTTTCTTCGCCTTCGAGTACGAATAAGGCCCGGGAATATCGACATATACGGCTTCTATGTTTTCATATAGAGGTTGTCCCGTAAAGTCACGTACTGGGCAATAGACAACATTATTTTTGAGGTCGAAGGTAAAAACAACTGCCGTGCCAGGATATTCATTGTCATAGACAATTATGTTTTTTACATCTACTGAAACATCGTAAACGTTAAAAACCGTCACTGCGTGTGTTTTCTTCAAAATTCTCCCATCTCTAAAGCATATACCCATAACAATGGGCTGACCTCTTTGAAGGTTATTAACTATTTTTTCATACTCATCCTGCAAGTTCATTCCAACGAGCGCTCGCTTTAGGAGGGCCAGTGCGAACGCACCTTGCTGTACATGGTACTGTGCAATTTCTGAAGCAACCTCGTCTTTGAGCATCTCAAATGTTTCCTTGGGAACCGGCCGTTTGTCTGGTTCCTTATAGTATATAATAGAAGCTGCAGCCATACCGTAACAGTGTCCAGACTTCGCCAGCAGAGGGTATAGTAAGTTTTCAAATTTCCCCACGAAGTCCCATGGGAGAGACTTGAGCTTTATCCAACGCTTTAGATCTTCGAGCTCAAACAGACTCCACTCCCAATTAGTAAACGAGAATCCATGGACATCTACCTCAAAGGGTGATCTGTCATCGACACTCAAACCAGTTACATACTCTCTCCGATGTATATCACCGGCCTTAATTTCCAGCTCAAGGCATTTAGCCGGGTCAACGTACTTTATCCCTACAGTATTCCAAGTGAAATCAAAGCTCTTGGACTCTCCGGGCGCTAATTCTGGGATAGAAAAGTTACCTAAAAGCGCATCCCAGCCCCCAGAGACGGGCTGGTTAAAATATGTACGTTGCCAAAGCTGAATGTAGCCTGGCACCGAGCTTTTGCTCCCAATGTTTTTAACAATAACCCTAATCTCAACAGGTTCACCTTCAAGTGGAGAATAATTAGAAACCCAATCAATACTCACCGACAAATCAGCTTGTGAAGGCGGAGTTGGAGTCCAAGGATTTACAAAAGGATAGCTGTCTCGGTTATCCGCATCTATTACGTATGGATGGTCCCATATGCCATCGCTACCAGTCTCATTTTGGTATGGTCCACTGTACAAGTCTACGTCAGTGTAGTCGCTCCAGTAGTTTCCACCAGAAGGATAGCCATTATCCCAAACATTCGGTGAGTTGTCGCTGAGTACTTGCTGAATGTTGTCTACGAAGTTGTTATGATATAGCGTGTTGCCAGAAGAATAACGGATTCGTATGCCATACCAACCGCTGTTGTTTGCTACCGTGTTGGCTGACAACACATTGTTAAGTGAGTTGTCGAGCTGGATACCATACTTGCTGTTGTTGGTTATGGTATTATTGGTCAGCACATTGTTAGACGTATATAAAAGATAGAAACCGGCTTCACTGTTTGTGATGGTATTATTGCCCAGAAGGTTATTAGATGAACTATCACACATCAGAACACAACCTACATTTGTTAGGGTGTTGTTGTACAATAGGTTATTAAGTGATCTGGATAACTTGATGCCGTAGTTGACTATGTGCGTTACTGTGTTTGCAGAAATGTTGTTATTATTGGACGCATGATAGAGTTCAATGCCATTACGGTTCTTTTTTAAGATATTATTTGCTATTTGCGAATGCGTTGTATTAGTGAGTATTATACCCCAAACGTTGTTTTCCAGTTCTAATCCCTTAACAGTAATGTTTCTACAATTTACGAGTTGTACATATCCGGCATCAGACGGGACCGCCTCGTTTTTGCGATTGACCCAGTAGTATATCGGTTTGTCATCTACAGTGTTTGATGAATCTATATCATTAATAAGACTTGAAGGTGAGAGATCGCCCCGAGCTCCGAAGTTATAGAGATTGCCAGTCATGTTGTTGTTTCTAAGCATGTTATGAGCTGGCTCACCTGACCGAGTGCTGAGGCTGATGCCGCCATTGTTGTTCGTTACGATGTTATTAGTCAATACATTATACGATCCACTAACCCTTATGCCCGCATAGTTGTCTGTTATCGTGTTGTTCGTTATCAGGTTGTTAGATGTTAAAAATCCCCCGAAGATCCCGGTATCGCTTTGTGTTACAATGTTGTTTGCCAACACGTTGTTCGACGAATCTTGCAGATAAGTACCATAGTAGAAACGAGTAACGTGCGTGTTTTTAATGGTTACATTGCGTCTGTAAGAAATATCGAATCCACGACTCCCAATCGCTCCTGTACCTTGCAGAGTGAAACTTACTCCGTCAACCATAATATTATCCCTTTGAACTACAATCGAATCATAAATGTTATCAGTAAAAGTGTAGATGTCTCCGTCTCGTTGTATTGGTGCTGTTGGCGGGTCAACACTTCCATCGGCTCTAATGTATATAGTTCCACTTGATCCTACTGGTTGAACGTTAAATGCCAAAGCTAATATGCTTAACAGAAGCAGTGTCAGCATTATTCCAGAAACTGCTCTCTTCTCCAATTTCCTTTGGGCTTCCTTTCTCAATTAATCACCTTTGCCGCAACTCAAATTTATGCTTTATCAAACCTTTCTCTACCTCAACGCTTCTCTAACCGCCACCTTCTCAACCTTCTTTAGCCAAGGAATCACTGGCGGATGCCTTGAAAGCTCCTCGAGGGCTCCTTTTCAATATGCCCTTCCAGCCTTGAAGCGGAGTGCTACATTAACTGTTAGACACAACATGTTTGTTAAGAGGGATTAACAGAAACAAGTTTCTGACACATTCAAACTGAAATCAAATGTGTCAGTTTATGTGGGTCTAAATCCCATACCCCGCACCATCCCTGAACAGGCTTATTTTTTGGCTATTTTCTGAAAAACGTCGTGACACATGGCGTTACACATAGCACCACACAAGAGTTAATTGCTCCGCTGCGCGCTAGAGAAACAAAGAGAGTTTTATAACTCCTTGACCGTAAGTTTGTAGTGTCCAGTTTCAACAGCTTGCGCCGTGGTCCGTATGGAAAGTGAAGCCGAAATCAGAGAAGCCATAATCCATTTTGAACTCTATAGGCTTCTAGTAAACGCTATAAAGGATAGCGATTTTCCTTCTATCAATTATCACGTCGTACACCCTGAATACTTAGCAGGCTCCAAATCAGCCGATTTAGTGATAGATGCAAAGGTTGGAGACAAAATCATCCACTTTCTCGCTATTGAAGTTAAGAAGAAGACATCTTTAGGTCTTGCACCCTTCAGTGACATGGCCAAACGGCAAGCCAAAGAATATGCTTCAACTCTTGAGAGCCCCTATTATGCTGTGACCGACGGCCACAGCCTCGTGCTGTTCAAATCACCTGATATAGAGGTCGGAAGCTACAGGATATCACTTGAAGAGGACTCCATGAGAAGCTTTCTAAAGGACTTGGCTGAACACTTCGTAGGCAAAAGCGATAGCCTCACCCTACCAGAGATACAGCCGCCTCACGAAAAAATTAAACAGTTAGCCCAAGGTTTTACCAAATCCCTGCGTGAACTTTTTGACGAACTCCAAACCAATGAGAAAATAATCGTACGGCGTCATACGGGGAAGGACTCTCTTATTTACACTTTAGGTATCAGCGGTTGCTGTAAGAAGGTTTTAAGTTTACAGCTCAGCTTAAGCGATGAGAGGCAACACGTTGTTTTAATAGAGTTTAAGGAATTAAAAAGCTGTCTAGATTTCGAAAAATTTGCAAAGCATATACGTGAATTATCTGATATTCCAGGCTTCAGATGGCTAAAAGCCGGGTTAAGTCAGAGAGTTCTCAAAAACTTCGCTTGGAGATACATAAGCGATATTGTTGCTGAAGAAGAACCAGATTCTACGGCGGCTGGGTATAAATTGAAGAATTGGATATTAGAGATACTAAAGTCCAAGAACCACAGCAATTCGCCGGTTTAAGGCTTCTGATTTGACTGCTATCCCCCGCACAAAACTTGTCCACAAGCCTCACCTTGTATCGACAAGGTTTTTTAATTGAAATATGTAAATTATTTCTATGTCATTCAAGTTAGAGGACGAATGCAAAAAGTATCAGGTCAGCGAAAGCCTCACGAAGCAGATAGACGGAAAACTTTTTCCCCTCTTGGAAAAAGCGGTTAACATCAACCTAACCTTCAACATGTTCCTCACCCAAAAACAGGCTGACGCCCAGAAAACTATCCTCGCCAACTTTGCTGTGTTCGAGAACCTACTTAGTAAGATAAAGAATAAACTCGGTTTAACACCCCAAGAAATTGCAACTCTTTTTCTTCTTGACTACATGGTAATAGTTGAAAGTCTATTCACCTATATGGTGGATATCATATCGTATGCGCTGGTATCTACGGGAAAGGTTTTGAATGATCCGAGGACCAAGAAAGACGCAGTGACCTTTGAAGAGATAAACCTAGTTCCCTTGGGCACTAAACTTGATTTTATCCGTTCGAACAACTTTTCAATGATAGCCGACCGATGTCGTGTCAGGCTTCGAAATAGCGCGGCTCACCTTAGTTACACTCTTGATAATGATGGGAACATAACCTTGCCTGAAGATGATTTTATCAGGATCTTTAATGATATGAATAACCTTCATGACAAGTTGCGAGATGCGGCAATTGGCAGTCATATAGCACTAAGCCATTTCTATTATGAGAAATATGGGAAATATATGCCCTAAATTATGGATGCGGTACCTTTTGAATGACTAGTAAAGGCGGTTCTCTTACATTTCTGATGCTGGGAAAGGCAAATATGAAATGGAGAAAAAACCATTTCAGGAATTGGAAACGAATTCGCAGTGATAATTGACACTTTCAGTTTAGCGTAGCCAAAAAAGATGTCAGGAAACGATTTGCTTTTAACATAACAAAAAACTATGTAGAAGATGGATGTATTTTTGTTAAGTTGAAAGTGTCATTACATATGTCATGACATATTTCGTTTAATGTGAAAAAAGCAGTAATTTCTCTCAAATGTGTCATGACACCTTTATAAGGTGGGTTTAAATTCGAGTTATAGCGCTATCCCCGCACCAACCCCTAAAAGTAAGCTTGTTTTAGCCCTTTTTTGGCGAAAACATCGTGACTACATTAAAGAGCTTCACCGTTAATGAATTTTAACGAACGTTAGTAACGGTTCACAAGGCTGGAAGGAAAAGCTGGCTAAAATGCTCCGCATCCTCAGCTTCCTAACACAAACAAAAGTGTTTTTTGTTCTGGATAGAGGCAAGGAAGGACTTTTAAAAATTAATTAGAGCGTCTTTGTAAAAATCTATCCATGGAATCCAAAAAGTGTAAGTTCAAAGATAGATATTGGGATTTCGAATCAGGCGCGTTTGTCGAGTTCAAGTGTTTAGAGCCCGCGGAAACGGATGATTTCTGTATTTTTCACCACCCCGAATACTGGAAGGAGAATGAGAAGCACGTTAGAGAAAGGTTCTATGAAAAAGTTGAGGAAGCAAGAAAAAAGAGGGAGAAGCTCTTACTAAGAGGGTACAACCTGCCCTCAATAGAGGTTACAGGAGAGTTTAAGAGTCCTGTCTACTTCTCTAGGACAAAGTTTCATGGAAAGGTAAACTTCTCTAAGGCGAAGTTTTCTCGAGAGGCAAGCTTCCCTCATGCGGAGTTTTCAGAAGAGGCGGACTTCTCTTACACAAATTTTTCTCGAGTGGCGGACTTCTTTCATGCAGAGTTTTCCAAAGAGGCAAAATTCGAGAAGGCAAGGTTTTCTGAAGGGGCATTTTTTACTCGGTTGCAAAAAGGTTCAGAGGGCAATCCGGTTCTCTTCTTTACTGATGTCCAATTTGACAAGCCAGAACTAGTTTGGTTTAACGAGTTCGATTTGGCAAACACTTCTTTTCTCTATACGGATGTGAGTAAAATTAACATTGGCGAGAGCGTGGCTTGGGGCTCTGATAGAAGGATATTTGATGAGCGACGGGCAGACGAAGGAAAACATCACGTAAATTACGAGGTTGTGGCAACTGTTTACCGTAGGTTAAGGCAAAACTTGGAGTCTAAAATGCGGTACACTGAAGCTGGGCGGTTCTTCATTGGCGAAATGGAGTGCAAGAGAAAGAATGTGAAGATAAAAAACCCTGTTTTGAGATGGATACGCACAAATTTCCTGTCAGCTCTTACATGGTATAAGTATATGAGCAACTATGGTGAAAGCTACTCCCGAGTCATCTTGTGGATATTTCTAACACCCACAATAGCAGCAATGCTAACAACATTATCCCAGACACCATTTGCACATCAATTCATCACCAACCTTTTACAAAATCTAGAAAACTACATACTTGCCTTTTTCCAGTTGAAAACAGACAACGCCATAGAACTTGCATTAAGAATAATAAGCTTGCTGTTCATGGGGCAGCTTTACATATCCTTAAGAAGACGGTTCGAAAGAAGATACAAAGGCTAAAACTTGCACCCAAATTTATGCTTTATCAAACATTTCTCTAGTTCTAGGTTTCTTTAACCGTAACCTTCTCAACCTACTTTAACCAAGGAATCGTTGGCGGATACTTTGAAAGCTCCTCGAGGGCTCCTTTTCAATATGCTCTTCCAGCCTTAAAGCGTACCCTACATTAACTGTTAGACACAACAAAACATGTCCGTTAACAAAAATTAACACACTCGAAGGTTTAGCTGAGGTGCCCCTCTTCTATAAGCATGAAAACAGAGAAAAAAGAGGGGTTTTTTAAATTTAGACCACGTAGTACTTCATGTTTCTTGTGGCCCAGTACTTGTCGCTGTAATACCAAGCCCAGTATAATCCCGCGTTGTTCACGTTGAGATAGCTCATGACGCTGTAGGTATCCGAGTCGTAGACCTCCGCACCGAGCCTTGAAAGTACCGCGATGCCTATGCTGTGTCCCATCTCATGCATCAGGACTACTGCCTCTGCTCCAAATTCTTTTCCTTCACCCAGATTTTTTACCGCCCAATCGTCCGCTGTCTTGTCTGCTATGAATATATAGTTTCCAGCCAATAGGTCATAGGTCCACCCGACCCTGGCTATCACTACATACGTGTATCCTACTACGTTAGGCGCACCTTCAACAGTGGTCCCGTATAGAACCCATTTCCACTTAGAGAAATAAACTCCAGCATTGGGATTGCCACCAGCCGGGTCGTCACCCATGTTGTTGTACTTTGCTTCTACTGCCCAAAACTCGGCATCAGTAACGCTCGGATCGTAGGGCACTGTATCATTAACATAGAACGTCACGCTGATTCCGCGTTCATAGTAGTAGCTTTGGATGTAGGCTAAGACTGTGTCTGTGGGTTTGTGTCCCTCCATGTAGTCTATCTCGATGAACAGTTCGTATTCCATGGTTGGCGGAGGTGGTGTAATGCCGTTGTCAGTTGTTACCGTTACAGAGTCTTCCCCTGCGTTGTTGGAGGTGTCCGTTGCCTTAACCGTTATCGTGTGTCCGCCATCATAGACGGTTGTTGTATCCCATTCGGCTTCATAGGTCGAGTCGCCAACATATGACATTTTAATCCACGTACCGGTGTCAATTCTATATTCTACCGTTTTGACCTCTACATTGTCCGTAGCACTGGCGCTGATGGTTATTATTCCACTAACGGTTGCTGCATCAGCCGGGCTCAAAATCTCTACTGTCGGAGGGGTTCTATCCCTACGCCACCATCCTCGTTGCCACTGTTGCTCGGCCTTCACAGCACTCGCTGACGTTTGACTGTTGACAGCGAACCCAGCAGAAACGCATGGCAGAGCGGAGATTATGAAAATCGCCAGCAGTAAAGCTGCTAAGTGGTTCTTTTTCAACTTTCAACCCTTCGATAAAATCATTTGACTATGACTTAAAATAGTTTGCCGTTAACACGTATTAACAGAAACGGCCCCTGTGGAAGATCCAACCTAAAACGTCACAGAGCCAGACACACAACTTGTCTTAACACACCTTTTTTAACCCACTAAGACTTAGCAGAACCAATGTACGTTAAACATATTAGATGCTACTATCGACTAAAAGTTGGTGGATTTAATGGACTTATCTCCTCAAGAGAGACAGGCATTGGCAATATTGGCAGCTCACATTTGCAAAGAACATTATTACACTGACTGGAGTTTCGCGGTCGACATTTCGGGGGCAGATATCGATTGGGATAATCATCCAAGGCTAATTCGTTCTCAGTCCTTTGGCGATCCTGACTATCCTAGTGCTGTTCTTCGTATGCTAACTGACATATACTCAGAGGATCGAGTTGCCCTTGCAAACTTGGTCGCCCATGTCATTGGGAGGGAGGTACCTCACGACGAAACATTGATGTCATCACTCTCTGTCCTAGGCATTACGGAAGGAGAAGCGAAGGAAAGAATTGTGTTAGCGAAGCTCCCAGTTCCACAATTTCGATACATCGAGGTGGAGACTTATCCCGACGATTTCTATCGTGAACTGATAAGTGTCATCAACCGCCTATATAACAACGACCTTTTTGTCCCGATGCCGATTCTTTTGAGGAAACTCTTCGAGAACGCCCTTGTGGATGTTCTTCGTTACTTCTATGGGATGCAACAGGTGAATTTATTCTTCGATGTGAACAAGGGAAGATTTCATGACTTTTCGTTACTCCTCGAAAACACCAAGAAGCAATTAGCAGACTTCGCGTGGTGCAAAGATGTATTCAATGAAGAACTCTTAAGAAGCCTAGACGACTTTCGTGAAAAAGGAAACTCAATGGCACATACTCTTCCAGTAAGAATCTCCAAAGAGGACCTAGATAGGTCAAGGACTGAGGTTACCCATTTGACAAAATCGCTCTTCAAGACCATTCTCTTAGTCGCTGGAGGGAAGTTATCTCAGACCTAGTGCACGTAATATCTTTCGCATGCATGTGCGTGAAGGTGAGGTAACACAATCAAAGCCTTAAGCCAACCTTCTCTCTTTTTCTATGTGGAGTAAGAAAGGGCTATGATTAAGGTTGCGTTTCCGAAAGAATCAAAGTACATTGAGTTCTTCGAAAGAGTCAAGGATGTGGATGGAAACTTGGTTTTGAAGCCCTACTTTGAGTTCGACTACAAGGGAAAGAGGGCCAAGAGTAGCAAGCACCTTTGCCTTCAGGTTATAGATGTAGCGAATGAGGAATTTGAAATGACTCTAGGGAAGTTCGTTGAAGACTTAATTGAAAAATGTGCCCCAACGCGCTGGAGCAAAAACCTGCAACAATGCGTCAATGCTATTCGCTGGATGGATCCAGTGCTGTCTGAGTTCAAACAAACTCCGCACGGATATGGAATAGAAATCGAGGTTCAACTCGGCAAAATCAAGGATTTAGACAAGTGGGGCTCAGTTGACGATGCGAAAGAAGTTATGCTCAGCTTTCGCCACCTACGTTCAAGGGATTCCACACTTCATACTTTCATACACGAGCTGATCCACATAGTCCAGTTTGATGAGGGCCACAACATGTACGACCCATCGATTGAAAATGAGCGGTTGATGTTGGAGGTAGCGGAGGAACATCTTTCCAACACAAAAATGCCAGAGCTATGGCGCTCATTAATCTCCGAATAATCCCATTCTTTTTTGTTTGGAGTGATTTCTGTGATTTCGCAAAAGAAGCTCTTGGAGATAGTGTATGAGGCGGCGCAGTGTTTCATACCCACCGAAAGGTTGACTTCCGAGCAACTAGACAAGCTGGACAACATCAGCTATCATCTCTGTAACTGCAGGCAATGCAGGAAGGCTTTGACCTCCTCAGAACCGTGGAAAGCACTTGGACACGCCAACAAAAAGACATATTCCATCGGCATATCTCGAGACGGAATCAAGCTCATGGCAGGCATTGAAAAGCGAAAACCCTTTTCAGTGACACCAATATTTCTCTTAGACCTTCTGTACACAATTCTTCATGAGGTCGTTCACATCCTCTTCCCTGAATATAGCGAGGAGGAGGCAAACAACAAAGCCTACGAATGGCTCAACTCGTTCAAATGGAAGGAAGCGATTGAATCGGAAAGCTCCAAGAAAAGGGGTTGAGACCTTAACCCTCCTTATTTTTTTGGGGCGACTTTCGGAGGGAAGGGCTCACATAAATTGTCCTGTTCCCTATCTTAATTCGTGGCTCTTTCCGAGAGGCATTGAGGGTTTGGTAGATGCTGTGGGAAAAAGAAGAAACTTGGAGAACGATTAGAAAGGCCTACGATCTGATGAAGAAAATGAGGGCAGGATTCAGGACACAGTTTGTCCAGGCTGCCTATGCCGAATGCTGGGTCGCGTGTAAATTGGCAAAGGCAGGGTATAACGTAAGGTTCCACGAAGGAGGCTGCGATGTATCTGCGATGTTTTCCAATTCAAAAAACGGAACAAAGAAGGTTAGATTCGAGGTGAAACATAGTGAAGACAACAAAGATCCAGATCAAGACGGTCATGGATATGCAAGTTGGGTGATCAGCAAGCCTCAGGTAGACAATAAGAAGTTTGATCTTTGTATACTTGTGAGAGACAGCCTAAGAAATATTGAACCAAATGCAGCATACGTATTCAAACGAGAAGAAATTGCTGAAACAACGCCAGTTGATGTGAACCCACCACGAAAGGACTATTACTTGTGGTATTCTGAATACTTTGAAGACATCAAAAACAAATATCCGTGGATGCGAATGGCTGCTAACAAACTTGTCGAGACCCTTAATAGGAATCCTAAAGAATTTGAGGAGAGATGGCACCAAATTCTTCTCGGAAAACTTCAGGATCTTCTGCGACTCACCTCATAATGTGGTATGCATGTGCCCATCTCAGCATTCTGGCTCATAACAACTAGAATAAGCGAGCCAAGAAAAGAAAATTTGGAGGGCAAAAGCGTAAAAGTTTTCACGCCAACACCCTAGGGACTTGGAAAGATAAAGACTTCCTTGCCGAATATGAGAAAGCAGGCAGAAACTAAGCAATGTGAGTGGTGACAGAAAAACCTCCCAAGCACACTTTGGGGATTTTTACCGGTAAACGCGTGCGTAAATCCCCGGCACCAACCCAGACGAAGAAGCGTCTTCTTCAAGGTATTCCAGACTTTTCCTGCCTTTTCCGACGTGAGGTGAGATTGTGTGTTAACAGGTGTTAACCGAATAATCTCGCCGAAATGCGTTTAAAAAATGGAAGCCCTAGAGAACTGAAAGAGTCGTGAACGCGTACAATAACGGCTGGTCCGCCTGAGTGGATGAGTTTTGAGCCCGGTTATATTCAGAAAGTCGCGTGTGAAGATGAGGTGGATGTCCGAATCGTTACGTGCCTGGTTCAGAGGGTGTAGGGGGCATGTTGCCCTCAGATATTGCGAGGGATCTTACTATGTATGGCTTGAAACGGTGGGATGTTACTCGTAGGATTCAGCGCATGAATAAGAAATTGCTAAAGGAACTGGGTCAAAAAGTGGCTGAAAAGAGAAGGCATTCTTGGGCTCCGACGAGCTTTTGTGTTGGACGCTTGGAGAAGTGTGGAACGCGAAGAGGTTTAGACTTATGTAAATCTTATATATGGTCTCATATAAGTTATCTTTCGATGTGGCCTTATGCCGAGCAAGTACGAAAAAACCATTTATCAAATGCTCTCAAATGAGCCCGTGACGGCGAACGAGATCGCCATAAAGCTGGGCATCGCTCACAAAACTGCTTTAAAGGCGCTTTTGCGCCTAGCCCTTACAGAGGGCGACGTGAAATACAAAAACTCAGGAAGGATCCACCTATTCTGGAGAGGAACAGAGCTGAAGAGGTGATCTCATGAACCCGAGGATCTCTGACATCGCTAGAAGCGAAGCGCAGACTCGCTATTCTGGTGGCATTTCTTAGGGAAGAATTAGTATTGGAGTGGGTGACATGATCGATTCGTTGCTGTCCACATTATACTTGCTGGTGAAAGAGGAGACAAAGAAAACAAAGGGTAAGACTGACATAGGTGCGGCGCACGTTTTTGAGGATACCACCGCGCAGAAGATCTACCACCATGCAAAGGAGTTGGGGCTGCAACCCAACCCGCAGCGCTACACTTTAAACTACCCAACCTTTTCTGGGAACACGTATCAATTTGATGCCTCCTTCAGACTGGGTAATATCACATATGTAATAGAATGTAAAAAGAGGAAAATGGCGGCGAGGGAGCACATATACTATTTCAACTCAAAGGTTCTTGATTATGTGCTCGGAGCTAGGGTGAGAGGGGGGAGTTTTCCGATGAAGGGAATCTTTATCTCCACGGTAAAAGTTGGAAAGACCTCTATGATTTATGCTATCGCCTACGGAATCTTGGTCATAGACCCAAGCTCACCGCCAGTTGAGCATATGATGGCAACTGTAGTCCCGAATTCTGCCTTGTGGAGAGCTTTACAAGACCTGAAGGGTAAACTTCCGAACCTCCATGTTTCTGATTTTGATGTAGCTGGCAGTAGACCAGCGGCTGACCTATACAATCATTATCGGTTCTTATGTGAACGTTGGATGAGGGAGGCGTAACAGTGCTAGCTAGATACTTGCGGATACCAAGAGTTCGTAGATTGGAATATTTGATGGACTTTCTTCAAGTTGTAATGGAGGGATATGATAAGTCGGTGGCTGAGAGAAGACTGGCTGACAGGAAAAGATGGTTTGAGGCGGAGAAAGGCAAGGCACTTGCAAGGTTCAGGTTTACAGAGAAGTTGAAAGAGGCAGCAGACTTAGCCCTTGATTGCCTCACGATGAGCCTGCATTTAGGATTCGTTCAGGGAAGAGAGAAACCCGTGTTGACGGCTAAGGGCCAAGCCCTTCTTGCTTTGAATAACACGGAGCAAAAAAGGCTTTTCGCTCAAAGCTTTCTCCAGACATTTGTGTATGCCCCTCACATCCTCGTTTCTATCGCTAAACAACCTAGTAAGGAGGTGAACCTACCGATGGAAAGAAACAACGTGCTGTTCGCTGAGGATGCTACGCGTTACGGGCTTCAAGTAGGTCAGACATCTTTCGAGGTTGCACGAGACCTTTTCTCACAGTTAGGACTTATGAACTGGCATATTTATTTCTCTAACGGAAAACGATACTCAAAGGTCTATCTTACTTCGAACATCATGAGTGGCAAGGGGCCTCCTCTTTCATCAGGTGTCGAAGCCATAACTTTTACATATAATGGTCAGGAGTTCGCAGCCGTTCCGATTGAGCTACCATATTTACTGTTTAAGCAGGCTTTGTGGGAGGAATACTTAAAGCTGTCTGAATATGTTCCGAGACGACCAATATTCTACTCGAAATTAAGATCTGAAGTCTGCTATCGATTGAGGGTAAGTGACCACATGTTCGATGCTTATGCGACGAGAACTATGAAAGGGGACGACACATATCTTGTAGTGGGTTCTGGTGGGAGTCTACCCTATTCAAGAGACTCTGCAAGCTTGCTTAAGAGCTTACCAGTTAAGTCGGAGAGGGGAGAGTACATAGTTTACTTGAAGATGGACGTGAGGTGAAATGCATGGAAGAGGACTACGAAAGGTACTTTCTTTCTGAAAACCCATTCCCATCAAGCGCAAATATGCTCGTGGATTCATCAGATATTCGAGTCAACGGAACTATTTTCTACGAGGAAATCTTCCAGGAGGAAATGGCTTCACTTAGGACAAAGATGGAGACGAGGACGAACGTAATTTACATAGCGGGACTTAAATTTGAAAGAGGCACCGGTAAATCCGCTTTGTTGTGGCATGAATGGCGCAGGTTGCAGAAAGAAGCATCGTATATAAGACAAAGAGACTTTACCAGAATATATGTCAAGTGTACTGAAAGCCCCCCGAATAATAAACCCGTTGGTTTTTGTGCATTAATAGTAGTAGAACTCCATCGTCAAGGATATCTATGGGAGGCTTTTCGAAGACTTCTACTTAAGTATGTGCAGGATAGACCAAGCTTGAGGTTGACCAGAGAATCGGTTGAAACGCTGTTCAATGTATACACGGAGCCGCCGGACACTCTACCCTTGAGCCGCTACACCCACATCGCTCAACCAGGTTCCTTAGCGTTGGAACTGGCTGCTTGGCTATCTGAGAAATGCGGCGTTGATAGGGAAGTCCCGTTGATGCTCGCCACGTATTATCTCACTTCTCCAACAGCATTCCAAGAGAAATATGTGGGAACTCGCTATGACAAGATCACCATGTATAAAGATATCCTTAAGATTCTTGCCTTTGCAGGGTTCAATAGGCATTACTTCCTCTTAGACCAGATGGAGGACTCTATAATGGCTACACCTATGAGTAGGATGGGCGAATTCAGTTCTGGTATGCGACGCATACTTGAAGCCAGCATGGGGGACGTCACAATAGCGGTTACACTGCACCCAGACTCTGAAACGAAGTTGAGTATCGAGGCAGCGAAGCGCTTCACGAGTTTGGCACCTTTGGACGCAAAGCATAGAGTGGATGTAATGACCTCGGAGTCCAGCTTACGCGCTCAAGTTGTTTCCCTTGCTGTAAAGTATATGGAACACTTTCGAAAAGGCAAGCCTCCGACGCAAACGTATCCACTCGACCCTGAAGTAATTAGATACGTATGCTTTCTTAAGGATGGTAACATCAGAGATGTTCTCCAACAACTTCATGAATGTGTTAAGTATGGAGCGATGACGGGAAATTCATACATAGATATGGATTTCGTTCTTAAACACCATCGTGAAACTATGGGAACTTTAATAAACAAAGAACTACTGGACAAATTTAGAAAGGAGGCGACATAGGCGTTGTCTGATATATATGAGCAAATCTATCAAGCTTTAACGCCGAAGTTACCAAGAAAAGAAGACGCCGATTTGTTAAGGTTTCTCTTGGATGCCCAGAAGGAAGGAGGAAAAGAGGCGGTCAAGGCGCTTATTGAGAAGCTCATCGAAGAAATAGAGGAGGGAGAAGGTTGACCTATTCTATCCGTGAGGTTTCAATTGAAGGAGTAAGGGGAGTGAACAAACGGCTTAGTTTGCCGTTACATGATGCCGTGAATCTGTTTTTTGGCCCCAACGGCGTAGGAAAGTCTAGCATACTCCAATCAATTGAATGGTGTCTTACTGGGAAAATATCGTACTTGACGGGCCCAGATTTTACGAGGGAGGATGCTATAGTAAACCCGTGGCACCCCAGGAAGAGGGCTGAGGTTTCCGTCACGCTAAAAGATGAAAGCGGGAAGACAATAGTTGCGACTAGAACAAGGAAGATGGCGAAGTCCACGACTCGGGGCGCATCAGACCTAACGATTTCGATCAACGGAAAGGTTTTGGGGGGCGATGAGGCCCAGAACGAGCTGAACAAGATAATAGGTGTCAAGCCAGACGATTTTTCAAAGGTCGTGTATCTCCATCAAGAATCTATAAGGGACCTGGCTACCTTAGACCCTACTGAAAGGAGCAGGACAATAGATAAGCTCCTCGGCACCATCGAAGTCCGTGAGCTGACGGAGGCGTTGGAGGCTAGGCGTGCCATAGGAACCGCTACCAAAAGGCTAAGCTCAAGAATCGAGGTCTTACAAAGAGACAAGGTTCAATTCGTTGTACGCATGAGGGAGAGGCTTAACAAAGAAAAGGAAGCTCTCCAAGCTAAAGGATATTCCGAGCCCGAATTAAGCGCAGAAAATTTGATGAACCTAACGAAAAACATCGTTGAAGAACTTGAAGTGATAGCGAAGCGGCTTGGCGCGACTAAACCTGAAATTAAGCCAGTTGAACTTACTTTAACATCGATAGATGAAACGATAGCTGAATCGGAAAGAAACCTAACAACCCTAGACAGGTTCAGAAGCGCCGCCTATAGGGCACAAGAGGAGAGAAGACTTAACTTAGAAAACTTGAAGATGCGATATAACCAAGCTGTGAAGGATCTAGAAGAATTTGGGGCAATTACACCTGATTCTGTCCTAGCCGAGAAAGCAGATGTTGAAGGCCAGATCAAGCAACTCACTTCACTACTCGAAAACTCGCAAAAATCATTTACTGACCTCACCGCGGTCAAGATGAATTTTGAATATGCAAAGCATCAAATAAAGGGGTGCGAAGGCAGGCTGAAGGAGATAGAAGGAAGATATGGTGATAGAAATCAACATCTTGAACTCATCAAGCAGCTCGAACTGAAGCTTGAACAATTGAGGGATGAAATCCACCGTTTTGCAACCTACGACCAGATGATTGCTTTATCACAGCAATACATTAGCGAGGCAAAGCCATCCGAATGCCCCGTATGTAGCCAACCCATAGATTATAACGCCGTTCTCGTCAAGCTCCAAAAGGAAATTAAGGCCCAAATTTCAGAGAAGTTAGAGCAATTAAGGATAGAGGAGAAAGGCGTTAAAGAAAGAACCTCGGATATAGAGAGAAGCCTAGAGGAGTACAAGAGCGTAAAGCTTGAGTTAACGACCCAAAGAGAAAGGCTGGAATCGACCATACATCAGATAGAAAACATCGTCCAAGTGAAGGTTAACGCTAACTTCAATATTGATCAAAGAATCGGCGACATCAAAGAACAGATGTCCCAGTTTCAAACTCAGTTGACATCCTTGTCCAGAAAGTTGACGGAGCTGAGCCAAAAATACACCATACTCACAGCTAGGCTGAATACGTTACAGGAAGCCCAGGTACGCATACAGCAGGCGACAAAATCCGGTTTAACTGGTAAGGATCTGTTAAAACTCTTAGAAGATGAAATCCAGAACGCAAGGAACCGTGCAAAGTCCTATGAGAATACCACTCAACTTGATGTTGTAGCGGGGAGAATTTCGAAGGTGAAAGAAGTGTACCAGTATCTGAAAGATAAGGAAGAGGTGGAGCAGGTTGAGCGTGAACTACCTCAAATCACGAAATTCATAGAGGATCTGAAAACCAGAATCGAGAGACTGTCCTTGTTGGAGGGCTCTCTCGATGCCCTACGCCAGGTTGCGCTTGAGTTTGAAAAGGAAACGGTGATGAATACGCTGGAATCCCTGAGGAGCACGATAAATCAATTTTATGGCGCTATGGGTGGGCATCCATATTTTGGATCACTGGAATTAGAGATAGAAAAGGAGGAGCCGTTAATTTATTCAATTAAGGGTATCGGTGTGGATCCGGTTCTCTCAACACGAATACCCACAAGGTTCAGCACCACCCAGATGAACGTGACCGCCCTATCGCTACTCTTATCGAACAACGTGAAGATAGCCAAAGACTTCGACGTGATATTGATGGATGATCCAACGCAGAGCATGGATAAGGAGCATAAGGAGGCATTAGCCAAAGTAATCCACAGCCTGTCTCAGAGCAAACAAGTTATCGTGGCCACTCAGGACCCTGAATTAAGGGACGCGTTAATTGATACGTGCAAAGAAAAGCTTTATACTTACGAGATCAAAGGCTGGACCGTCGACGGTCCTGTCATGGCGACAAACAAATGACTTTACAATGAATGAACTTATAAATGAAGTTGCGAGCTAACCAAACTTTAAATTGTTAATGGATGGCAACACCAAAATTTTCAGCAAAAAATCTGGTCTTTCAAGCGTGCAAATCCTCATTAACTCCCATTAAATACTGGTTCGGAGTAAGAATTTCGACATCATACTCTCTTTTGATCTTGCTCCTATAATTGAGCAAATCTGTCCAGTCCTCTGTGATTACGTATTTCGCATTTGTAGCTAAAGCAAGTTGTATAATGTGTACGTCTTTCTTTATTTCCTCGTTGCTGACCGTAATCCTTTCACAGGCTGACATACCTTTCCAATGCATTTTTCCTTCATCTTCTAACTCCCTTAGAGTAATGTAAATATCGAGAGCCCTATAGCCATGACTCCAAGCCCTGCCCCTATATTCGTTCACCATTTTTCTATTAACCACCACCGTCGCATCGTGTTTTTCTATAAGCGCACTGTAAAGCTCATATTCGCGAGGAACAATCCTCTCTAAAAATACGTGGGTATCAATTACCACACGCATGGTCACTCTTCCTCTGGCACCGTTTCAATCCATTCCTTAAGTAACTTACGTTCAATTTCAGCAAAGGAATGAACCCAACCCTTTACGTAGCCACTATCAGTAACTTCTAACGGTTTGGCAGTGGTGCCGTCGGGGCCCTTATCAATGTGGTATATAGCGATGTCACTAGGCTTTATCAGTCCACGTCGTATAGGCCTGCTTAGTGCAAGTAGTAGAAACTCACTATGCGTTGTGACTATGACCTGTTTACCATCATGAACCGCCTCCGCAAATAGTTCAGGGAGTTTCGCTTGAGAATTGGGGTGCAGGCTTATCTCTGGCTCCTCAATTGTTACAATGTTATCCGGCTCACTCCAAAAGAGCTGAGTGATAATACATAGTACTTGCCTAGAACCATGTCCAGCTAGGGCTGAGTTTAATATAACTCCAAGATCAGGATCAGCATAGTCTGAATCTAATAAGTTATGTCCTGCCCATGCCGCACCCACATCAACTAGTCCAAATTCTCTAGCCCACTCTGCTATTTTTTCTCTCCTCTCCTTATGCTCTCTCCGATCGGCCAACGTAAGTATAGGCAATAAGTGCTCGCCCTTCATGCCTATCCAGGTCGGCGGAGGTCCCGTCTCAGCCGAGTAAGGAATATCACCTCTGAGGGCAGAAAGTAGGAATACCTTACCCCCTAGCTTTGCCGCCATTGTTTCTATAATTTCGGATGATAAATCTGTCAAGGGTTTTGCCTCACTCGGGATCTTAGTAGACTGTCCAAAAACCTCTGGTCTTAAAATGTAGCGTGGATCAGGCCCTGGAGATGACTCAACAAGTATCGAGGGATATTCAAATACGCTTTTCAAAGCCTTTTCCTCAACTTTGTATATGGAAGCAACTGTCACTATCTCCTGTCCACCAATCATAACACTCTGGCGGGCCTCGCTACTTTCCGGCCTACAGGAGTACTTATACCCAACAACGTCGCTCGGCTCTATTTTGATGCCTAGTCTCTTCTCATCGATCACACTTCGCATTTCTGCCCATCGCCTTGCCTTATACTCATTAACTCTCAAGTCAAACTGAAAAGTTAGCCACTTGCCGGGACCTCGCTTATAAACTATGTCGGCGACTTGAGAAGCCTTTGTAGTTTTTCTTTCAATATCCTCCCATTCCTCGAAGGTACGCCCAATTTTCTGGCTTAGCAATGTTAGAGCTTGTAGAATACTCGATTTCCCAGAGCCGTTCGGACCCACGAGTATGGTTAGTGGCTTGAGGTCTAAATTCACGCCTGGGCTTCCTATACTTTTGAAGTTCTCGATTAAAAGCCTCGTTATCATATGACAACGCCCTTTGCATTTTAGTGTTAATAAGTTACTAGTATAGTCTTTTTATTGTTTGTGCGCGCACTCCATTTAACTTCCGAGGATCGCTTTATAGAGCATATGTATGAACAATTAAGAAGCGTATCAAATATCGCCCTTGAAATCTTTCTTCTGAGAATATTCCTTCCACACTGGAAAACTGCCACCTTACCTTTCTTAGTTTTTCCTCTTCTAAGCTCAATGGTCTTCCGTCCAGTTCTTATCCATTCAAAGACTTCTTTCTTTACCATGAATAAGGGCAACTCATTTTCCTCTTGGTAGTTCTTAGTAGGTTAACAATTTATTTAAATTAAATTCATATAACTAAGAAGTGGTTAATATGAGCACTTCTAGAATCGAAGTCACTGACAATGGCTTTCCCGTTCTCAAAAAGATAATAGAGATGGCTGAAAAGTATGTTTATTTTGCAAGTTTTCTCTTCTATGACGAAAAAGTTGCTGACCTATTAATAAAAAAGCGTGAATCTGGAATGCCAGTCGAACTTCTCACTACACCTTCTGATGCTGCTAGGTCAGACGAACTTAAAGAATGGTCAACGCAATTGCAGAAAAGACTAGAATCTTCTGGAGTTAAGGTAATCCCTTGCGAGTGGGAAGTTGGTCAACCAGAAAGAACAGTTTCTACATTTGCTGGTGGAAGAAGACCGACTTGGTTTGCTATGCATGCCAAATATCTGGTAACGGATAAACATGCTGTTATTATGTCTGCAGATATAACGCAAGATTTCAACAAAGGTGGACAATGGGATTCTTTCGTAATTTATGATGAACCAAAAAGGATTCAATTGCTACGTGAGAAATATGAGCTTATAAAAGATTTCTTTACTGGTGTGGAAAGTTATGTTCCAAAAGAATACATTGATTCAACGCTAGAACCAAGAAAACTTCTAAGGGGTTATCCACTCAAAGAAATCACACCCTCAATTGAAGATGGTTTCTACATTCTCCCCTTAGATGCTTACGGCAGACAAGCTATTGAGAAACTAATTGATGATTCTGAAGATTTCCTCTATTGCACGTATGAAACCATTTATGATGACAAACTTACTTTCAATATTCTAAAGAAACTAATTACCAGTCCACGTATTGACTTCAGAATGCTTTCTCCCCCATTGACTGTTTATCAGCAAAACCCATTGAAGGCAAGAGCTAATTTTGTTCAATTAGCATCACATGGAGCTGAAATTAAGAATCTTGAGAATCTACGCACAAAGATGATGATTACAGACAAGGCAGTCATAAGTGGCTCTTTTGACCTTTCAGTAATGGGAATAGGCAGATTTAGAAGAGAAAAAGGGCTAAAGCTCTGGGTTGAAAGCACGGAAATAATGGATGTCAATACTGACAAGAGCTTTATCGCACAAGCTAAGTCATCCTTTCTGAAGCTATACGAAAAAGCTTCAAAACAGTATGGTGAATGGTTTAAGAAAGATGCAGAAAAAAGCCTACGTTCAGCAGGTGCTAAAATAATTGCCAACGAGGCAAAGCTAGCTCTAGGATTGTTGATTTTCAATGAAGGTAGGAAATCTAGTGAATGTATTAAGAAAATCTCAGTAATAGCAGTAGAAGTCGCCAGACTTTTCAATAAAAACAAACCATATGTGAAAGCTGACTATGTCCTCAAAGCTGAACAAATTCTGCTACTCAAAGAAAGGAATGAACTAGACTCAGATACTATTCGTAAGATATTGGGCTTGTTGGAAGGCAATACGTTTTTGAAGGAATTAGAAAATCTTCTCTAGATAAGTCTCTTTTGTCGAATAACATCTTCTAGTTGCCAAATCTCCTCTAGATTTGGTGTAAACCTGTAGTAGTTATAGTATTGTGAGATATTATCTGCGGGTCTTAAAGACTCCAAACGCCGTTTAATAATTTTCACATATTTAGGGTCTATCTCTATGCCAACAGAATTCCTTCTTAACTGCTTGGCAACTACCAAAGTTACTCCTGCTCCAGCAAGTGGGTCTAACACGGTGTTTTCTGGTAAAGTAGATGAGAGAATAATCCTTAGAAGTAATGCGATGGGAGATTGTTGAGTATGAACTCTTTCTCCGTTACTTTCTCTTATTGCTTCATCTCCAGCAAAGTATCCAGAAGTTAGCTCTCTGATGTCATCCCAAACGTCTGGAACGTAAATTCCATTTTTTCTTGGATATTTATGTTCTGGAGCAAGTGGGTAGTCGATACGTAATTTATTGAAGATTCTTGGTTTATCGCCTTTAGTAGCAAAAGCAATGATTTGATATTGTTTAGAAAACCTAGAGTTAGAAGGAACGGCAGATGTTTTTTTCTTCCAAATAATTAGATTTTGAAATGTCCAGTTCGTTTCTCTTAGCACGCTTAATACTTGCTCAGCATTTTTCTCTCTCTGCATAAAATAGATAGCTCCACCTTCGACTGTCGCACCATAAACTTTTGATAGAATTTCCTTCAACCAAGCCCAATACTTCTCTTCAGGTTGGTTATCATCAAAAAATCTGTAATCCTTTCCCTGCCTATAAGGAGGGTCAAGAAAAGTTAGGTGGACATTACTGATAGACCCATTATTGAGATATGTAAGGCAATCTCCTTCAAGCACTTTGGCGAGGGGTTCAGATAGTTTTTTCATAGCTTAAGCACAAGCTATTATGTTCTAAGCTTGCATATAATTTTTAAGTCTTAGACTTCGACCAGTTAAAAATTATTGAAAGAGGAAAATAGCTTGAACAAGTTATGTAGAAATCTTAGAGTGAAATGTTCTAGTTGTGGTCATTGGAATAGTGTTCCAGTCAACAAGATTTTCCTAGAACAAACCAGTCCAAAACCAAAAGTCAAAGTCCTTATTCCCATGTATGAACCATTAGAAACTGTGAAGTGTAAGAAGTGTGGTAAAATTATTGCTGAACCGAACGAATTGATTAGAATTATGAAAGGAATTTAGACCAAGGAAGGCAACGGATGAGTTTTCAATGGATGAAATTATTTTCTTTGTAGTTTCCATTCCTTCGTCCTTGTTTGTAGCACTACTTGCAGTTAAGTTTGATAGATGGTTGGCTGATAAAAAGGAGCTGAATTCGATTCTTTCTGGTATAGGCTTTGAAATGGCTGAAAACATTAGCATAGCAAGAACCATTGCGAAAAAGGCTGAAGATGATGTTAAAGCCCTACAGACCATGAAACATCCATTCGCTCCAATGCCAACTTTCTCCGACTCGGCTTATCTTAGAGTCAAGAATTCTGACGTATTTTTCGATTTTGTGGGCAGGGACAGAATTGGGGTAGCAAGAGAACTGGTCAAGAATTTGCATGAATGCTATAGCTCAATCCGGCTTGTAAATTCCATGATGGAGTCAGAACAACAAGTAAAGCTAGAAATAATGATGCAAAGGTGCCCAAAGGAATACGGGGAACAACTTTTTGCAACAACCAAAAGAACAGTCGAAGAAGTTATTGAACCTCAACTCACAAAAACGCTATTGCTTCTAGGGCAAGTGGAACCAAAACTCCATAAGACCGTATCACTCCTGAGTGAAATCCAAACAAATCAAAAAGGATAAATTCTTATACGGGTTCCGCCCGGTCCACCTCAATGGCTGAGAGACACACGGCTAACACTTTGAGGTTAGCTCCTATCGAAGATTCACTTCAGCTTAACTTGCTTGAATGTTTTCTCTCATCAATCTAAAGAACTTATTGAAAAACCTTTCAAAAAAGTCTCTTTTGAGTTTGGAGCCCTCTCCAATACCTGGGCATTCATGTGTGTAGGCGAAAGCATATCTATTATTTCCCAGGTTCTTGAGCTGGAAGGGATAGAATCTACAGATTAGCGGTCTTATCAGATAGATAGAGCATGAATTATCTTTTAGAAAGACGCATTTTCCATCCTCAGTCTTTCTCATCTGGTAAATGTAGGGTTCAAAACCTTCGATTTTCTCAGCGAATTTATCAAGATCTATCAAAGTCCTCTTTGAGATGTGATCAGCCTCGATCTTCAGTAGAAGAATCGACCTAATCTTATCTTTAGCATCACCGCAGCATAGGGCGCATCTTACGCATCTAAAACGAACATGTTTTGGATACTCAAAGCTCAAGCTAATCTCGCCAGACGGTCTCACAAAACATGTAATACAAAACACAGAAGATTATTTTTTCTCTTTCCTATGTTTTGCAGGAAGCGCAAGCTTCTTTTTCTGTTTCCTCTGCATCTCCTTAGCCCTTTTAAATTGTCTATGCTGTTCCCGACCTGCAGCCTTCGCTTTCTTACTCTTCTTAGCCAAGTTGTGACCCCCGCTTTTACAGCAAACCCTATGATGCTTCCTTAAAAATATTGTGCACACACAAAAAAGATGGAAGGTTAAGGGTTTCTGACTCTGAACCTACATTTCCATTACGAGAGGTATGGCATCTTCGGCTGTCATTGCAGGGGAGACCTTAAGCACCTTGAAGAGACCGGGTTTTGCGTTTTCCCAGACGAGTGCACCCTTCATGATTTGCTCTACGGTTTTTGCTTCTTCCAAGGTAATGCCCCAATGAGGCACGTCGCTGGTGATATACCAGCCAAGGATTTTAACTCCTTCCACGGGCCAGAGTTTCTTCTCCATTAGTTCAGCCGCGAGCTTTGCAACATCCTTAGGAATAAAGGTTTCGCTAAGTTCCCAGTAGCTCAAGAACAGCATACAATTTTTCCTCCTCTTTTTTTCTGAAGGAGAGCAATCCCATCAAAATTATATCATTTAGGAATATCCCTTCGCAATATAATGGATGTTGAACTATTCTTAAAATTTTGGGTAAAACCAAGAATGATATTAAACAACCCTGCAGGACTGAATGTTTCTTCCGATGGGTCAATGTGGACGCATCAGAAAAAAGAGGGGGATTTTAGCCTAGTTCGACGAACGAGTTTGCTGGCATGCCGCCGGGAGCAGTGCGTACAACAGTTAAAGCAGCTTCCTTCTCTCCCTTGAGGTCTAATTAAAAAGTATTTAACTCGTATGAACTCAGAATTAATATTCAGGATAAAAGCTGTAGGATTGCGCACCCCCCTCCGGAAGGGAAGGAAGCGAAAGTGGTGTAAGTCGCTTCAACAAGTATTTAGAGAGGGGGCGCGCACAATTTTTGTTCTAAAGGAAGAACAATAAACCTATGTGTGTAACTTGAAAGATAGACACTTCTAAAACTAGTACCCGCTTGTGTAGTCGATGAGGCTCTTTTGAAAGCTTCCCTCTTTCAATCCTATAACGTATTCTATGACATCGTCTGGTTTCTTAAACCTCAGATTTATCAGGTTTTCGAAGCCCCATCCCGAACATTTTATGCTGGAAATTATTGAAGCCACGCTTATGGATTTCATCAAGTCTTCAGTTAAGTCGTATGTAGCCAAGAAGGCTCCACACCATGCGTCTCCAGCCCCTGTTGTGTCAACCACCTTTTCAACAGGGATGTTTAAGGCAGGAACCATCTGCATTCCCTTGTTTTTTTCGCTTATTATGGCTCCAAGTTGTCCCAACGTAACCACCAACATTTTTGCGTCCAAGAGCCTCAAAGCTGTTGAAATGGAATCCGTTTGCGCAAGGGACTTAGCCTCTGAATCGTTTAGTATGAAGAAGTCGGCTATTGAAGCCAGACGTTTGAGGATTCCTCTATTTTTCCGGCTTTCTTTTAAATAATCTATCCATGTGTTGATGGAAACTTTTGCCTTCGTCGATGCATCGGTGATTTCCTTAAGTATTTTGGTAACCTTTGCTGGGTTCATGGGGGATATATGGACGATGGCGTTTGGTTCCAGCCCTTTGACTAAGAGGGCTACAGCGCTGACTTTTGGACTAGCACCCCAGCTGGTTTTGAGGTATCTAGCCTCCCACCGATCATTGTATCGAATGTGAAAGCTTGTAGATGGCATGTCATAAACTTTTACGTGGCTATCCCCTATTTTCTTCAAGGTTTCTAGGAACTGGTAGTCCCTTCCAACAGCTGAAACTAATGTGACGTTTGTTGACAGTGTCCTAGCCGCCACTGCAGCGTACAGCGCTGCGCCTCCTGGTTGAACCCTCGTGCCATGGACGTTTTCAACTTTGTCAACGGAAACGTGACCAACAAATACGAGTCTGTGGGCCAATTCTGCTTCTCCTTTTGTGCATGCCCTAAGGGTTGAGGACTCTTCTGAGCTGAGAAATAAAGGCTTCCTTGTCTTCGGCTATTCGCTTTTTCACCTCTTTCCATGCAGCTGGACAGTTCTTGTAATCTACTCCCACCATTTTGTGAATGATTTGGTCGATTTGCCTCTTGTTTTCTTTGGTGACTTTGATTCCAATTTTCTCGAAAACATCATAGAGGTGCCTGAAATAGCATGTCATAGACTCACCTAGGAATAGTTTGTACAGTGCCTTGATAAAAGTCTAACAGATGGTGGATACTGTTAAGTCTTTTGACCTAATCTATATCCAGCTTCAACAGATTCGCAACCCGACAGCTCTGCTAATATTTATGTTTTTTTCATAAAGTTTATAAGCTATTTCTCGACTTGTTTCTATTAGTTAAACAATGTAGCAGATGCTACATGGTGTTTAACCATGTGTATCTGCTATTAAAAAGTGCAAGATTCTCTACTTTTGTTCTATTTTGTTCACGATACTATCTATAGATGTGAATTTGTCTGCCAACATTCTCAAGTCTCTACCAATCGAATGCTCAAACGCTGCAATCTCCACACGTATCCCTCTATCCTTAACTATTTTGACTGCTTCTGCAAAATCGTTATCACCACTTACCAATATGCACACATCTAAAACGTTCATAAACGCAAACTTTAACATATCCGTAACAAGCGACACATCAACACCTTTTTCAACTGACCCTTTTGGTCTGATCTTAAGTGGTTTAGTAACAACATTGAAACCTTGAAACTTCAAACTATCATGAAATTTTATTTGTTGCGGAGTAGGTGGCACCCCAATGGCACAATAAAAATTGGGTCTGATTAACCTTCGTTCTCCCACAAGCTCATCAACCAACTTCTTATAATCTACCTTGAAATCTGATCTAATTCTCTTACACGCCCAAAAGATATTCGAACCGTCAATAAATATCATAACTCTTTCTGACATTTTGATTCCTTCTATAGTAAAAGGCGCTTCCTTTTAATCTTTTACTTATTATAATCTATTTGTTGTTCATTTATTATCAATCCTCATCCGTTTTTCTGTTCAGTATGTCCAAAATGGATTGTCTCCAAAGAAACACTCCACAAAGGAAGCAGAGTCTAAGCATTAGGTCAAAAGACTTAACAAGTATCCAGCTGGTGACATGTTCCCTTGGCTGCGTCCCGCTGTTGCTTTGAATACTGAAACAATTTTATTTAAGAGGCTGTAGAATAAGGGAAAATGGTGACTACCTTATGGGAATCGACGAGATTAAGAAAATTTGTGTTGTGGGTGCCGGCACCATGGGGCATCAGATTGCCCTCCAATGCGCCGTCCACAACTACGACGTGCACCTAGTCGACAATTCGAAAGAGGCTTTAGTCAAGGCTGAGGAAAAGATTAAAAAGGTTCTGGAAGAGAGAGTTGGCCGTGGAGAAATCTCCTCTGAATCTATGCAAAAAGCGCTTTCACGGATCAGTTACGCTACCGACCTCGAGAAGGCGGCTGGAGACGCTGATTTCATCATTGAAGCTGTCTCCGAGGATGTTGAAATAAAGTGTCAAGTTTTCAGTCAACTGGATCACATCTGTCCTTCCCACACCATTCTTGCAACCAACAGCTCTTCCATAAGATGCTCCCTTTTGGTCGACGCCACGAAACGTCCTGAAAAAGTGGTGAACATGCATTTCCTTAATCCGGTTTGGGTCAGGCCCTTAGTTGAAGTGATGGGTTCAGCTGGCACTTCGGAGGAAAGCATCAAAACCACGGTGGAGTTAGGTAAACGCATCGGCTTGACCTCCTTGGTTGTAAACGGGGAAGTTACAGGCTACATTTACAACCGGTTGTGGAGAGCCATAAAGAAGGCGGCCCTATACATTGCGGACAAGGGGTACGCCTCCGTTGAAGACGTGGACCGAGCCTTCATGATAGGCATTCCAGCGCCCTTCGGACCCTTCATGGGCATGGACGCTGTTGGCTTGGACGTGATCCTTGCCATTGAGGAGCAGTGGTATAAGGAGAGCGGGGACGAAAGCGACAAGCCTCCCAAAATCTTGGTAGAAAAGGTGAAGAGGGGAGAACTGGGCGTCAAAACGGGCAAAGGCTTCTATCAGTATCCGAATCCTAGCTTTGAAAAGCCTGGCTGGCTGAAAGGAGAACCAGAAAGAAAATCTTAAAACCATTAAGCGTCCGTAATGTTTACTTTACCCGTGAAATCGAAGCCGTAGCCTTAATTCCCTTTCTGAGACTTCGAGTTATAAGACAACCTCTCTCCACAATTGCCCTACACCTCTCGAAGGCATTGAGGTCCTCGTCAGGGATCTCCACCTGAACCTGAAGGCAAATTTCATCAACATAATCTCGACCAGACTCATCCTTGGCCATTGTCACCTCCGCCTTAGACCTGAGGGCGCCCACCTCAACACGGGTCTTTTTGAGGAGAGTGAACAACCAGCCGGTTGTGCAATACGCGACTGATGCCGCTAGAAGCTTGCGGCTTACTCCTTCCATTTGTTCCGGAGAGACTCGGGACCCGGTGATAACTAGGTCGTCAACTGCCCCGTGCGCGAATTTCACCTTAAAATCTAGACCTCCAAGATATTCCAGTTCAACGCCAATCTTCTCCATCTCTCATCCACCATTCTAGAAGCCTACACGTATTCTGACTATAAGACTTTGCATAAAGAAGTGAGAAAGATTCTCAGCTGGCAAAAGCTTCTTTTAGGTAGTCGTCTAAGGTTTCGCCGGGGATAACTTCTATGCTGTAGTCCCTTGGGTCTATGGAGTGCTTATAATTCTTGGCTGGAACAATGACTTTCTTGAATCCCCACATTTCAGCAGCTTTAATCTTTTCGTGTAGCCCGCCGACAGCCGTTACTTGTGTAATGTCGTCTACGCCGACGTTGATTTCTCCTGTTACGGCAACGTCTTGTCGAATCGGTCTTCCTTCAATCAATGAACAGAGAAGAATCGTCATGGTGACGCCGGCGCTTGGTCCGTCAACTCCGTAGGCTTGAGCGAAATCTATATGTGTAAAATAGTCTTGGGCAATGTCGGCACCATATCTCTGCAGGATAACGCTTCTCACCTTCGCCACGCTATCCGCGATGAATTCTTCTTTTCCTTCCTTAGCTATGCCCGTGACTTTGTAGTATCCTTGTATGGGATTTCCGTGCCTTTTGTTGCGCTTTTCCAGGAAGCCCTTGACGGTTAAGACGTTGCCAGTCATTTCTCCGCTGTAAGGGTCCTTGACAACGGCGAGTCCGTAGATTTGTCCAAGCTTCGCTCCCTCCGGCCTAATCTCAAGAAGTTCTCCTCTTTCGCTCATTTGATGTTCCAGTATTTGTTTCTGGATTGTCTTGCAATGCTTCTCTATAGCTTCTTTAACATGTCTTCTTTCAACCAATTGCAAACCTTCATTCATTGCCAATGTAGCTGCGGTTTTTATGAGGGCTATCATGGGTCGGAACTTCGTGGTTAAGGCGTCCTTCTTGTCGCTTCGCCTACGCCCCTCGTCAATTATTTCTTCGCATGCCTCCCTACTGAATGGAATTAAACGGAACCGCGAAACCTCTTGGGCGATGAACTGAACGTATTTTCGGCGGTTTTCAACAGTATTCGGCATGTCATTATTCATCCTGACAACTTTCCCGTAGCCGTAGATTCTATCCATAAGTGCTAGGTGAATTTGTCCAATGCTGTCAAAGTTTCCAGCACCGACCAAAAAGCACATGCATGGCACGGGTTCTGTTGCCACAGCCATTGCAGCGGTTCCGCCAGCATCGCTCCATCGGCTTCTCAAGGTTATGGCCAATTGACCGTCTTCCAGAACCGTAAGCAGCGTGATGGCTTCATCTGGCTTCAAATTCATGATCTCGTCTATGTAAAGGATGCCAAAATGGGCGCGATGGACGTCTCCAGCAGTCACTCTCTGATGTTCCGGAGTTCCAAGACCACCTGTCTGTAATGGGTCCCAAGCGATGCTTCCAAACAACTGAGCAGAACCATGCCCAGTGGCATCTACAAAAGGTGCCACCCTCTTTGAGTTGTCAACTATAAGCTTAGGAACCTTGGTTGCCCTTGCTCCGCCAATTCCTTTGGAGCTCCCTAAAAATCCGAAGCGACCAAGAACAGTTACTAGAACCAAAAACATTAGCATCATTCCGGCGGGAAGAAAAGTTGTGCTTCCGATGGTTATAAAGGCGTCCAACATGAATTTCCAAAAGTTACCTTCATATATCGTTTGTATGGGGTCTCCGAAATTTGTTAGCACGTTTGCGTCCCAGCGAAGTTTCTCTTGCCATAGGTAATAGAAGCCAGCGAACATGAAAATCGAGGCTACACATATGAGCAGGTATATCAAAAATTTAATTCCCACTCTCTGAAGGAACAGCTTCTTTGCTTCTTTCAGCTTCTCCTTTAAGAGAATCTTTTTTCCTTCGCCCGCAGGATGACAGGAGGTTCTTGGTTCGCCAGGAATTATTTCGTTTTCCCAGCAGACTACATCTTGAAGTTGAATGTTTTCTTTCTTATATAATTCAGTCAAGTGAGCCGCAAGTGCTCTTCCAATCAAGGACTTGCCAGTTCCAGGGTCTCCAAGCAAAAGAAGGTAGGGTCCGGGAGGGGTAGTTTTGGTGATTAAAGGTTTTTCCTTTTTTAGGTCCTTCCATGCCTCATACCATTTCTCCTTTTTGAGGTACTTGAGTTTATGAACCCACTCTTCTAGGCATAGATAGCACTCGTTTAATGCTCGTTCTTGCCCAATAACCCATTCGAGGAGGTTCGCGGAAACCGGATAACCCTCAGTGGATTTGAAGGTTTTCCAGTTCCATTTCTTGCCACGGATAACTTCAGTTTCCTCCCCTAAATATCCCACAGTTGCACCTTCCAATTTTGAGCCTATTACCAGCTGGTCTATGCGCTTTTCAACTAGGGCTTAATCTCCCATGATGCAACAAGGTTTTCCAGTCAAATTAAGCCTTATTTCCAAACTTGGAACATAGCGGAAATAGACTGGATTAGAGGCGAATAGCTATCTGAAAAGAATAAACATTAAGAGTTAGCTGGCAAACTTAGTAGTTACAAACAATAGAGGAATGAACGATGAAGGACGGTATCGCCGTAATAGGTGCAGGAGTGATTGGCGGAGCCATAGTGAAAAGTCTGCTAAAAAGTAAATATGATGGTAAGATTACAGCCACCGAAATAAAACGAAAGATAGAAAAAATAAAGGAACTAGAAAAGTTAGGGGCAACCATAACCTGGGATAACAAGAAAGCCGCGAAAGAATCTGACATTATTTTTATATGTGTTAAGCCAAACGATGTGGAAACAGTTCTGAAAGAAATAAGCAAAGAAATCGAAGGAAAACTGGTAATTTCTACAGCCGCTACGATTCCGCTGGGATTTTATAAGAAGACAGTTCCTAAAGCCAGATTCGTTAGGACCATGCCAAACGTTGCCGTTTTGGTGCAAGAAGCCTTTACCGCCTACTGTTGCGACAATGACGTAACTTCAGAAGATAAAAGGAAGGTTAAGGAGATTCTAGACGTTATGGGAATCTGTGAAGAGGTTGAAGAGAGACACATGGACGCCATAACAGCCTTAAGCGGCAGCGCGCCAGGATACATCTCCATAATAATAGAAGCCCTCATGTACGCGGGTTTAAAAGTTGGCTTACCCAGAGAACTAGCCTTCTACAGCTCGGCGCAGTCAGTTCTTGGAACAGGGAAACTCATCTTGGAAACAGGGGAGCACGCGGCTAAGATAAGAGACATGGTGACTACGCCTGGCGGAACCACCATCGAAGCCATATACGAACTTGAAGGCAGCCAAATCAGACCAGCCCTAATGAGGGCAGTTGAGGCAGCAACCAAAAAATGCGAGAAAATCCGAGAAGCCTGGGGAATCAGCCAAACCTAATTAAGACTTAAATTTCTCTCAATCCACTATACAATTATGCCAAAAGAAAGAGTTATCGTCCTAATGGGTTCCAAAAGAGACTACGAGTTCGCCTCCCGCATTGGCAATTTTCTCAAAGAGGAAGGTTTCCCAGTTGCGTGCGAATACAACGTAGTTTCAGCGCACAAGACTCCCAAAAAACTGCTAGACGACCTACAAGAATACGAAAAAAGCGGCGACAACATCGTCCTAATCACGGTTGCCGGGCTATCCGACGCCCTTTCCGGCGTTGTAGCTGGCTACACAAAATATCCAGTTATAGCATGTCCCCCAGACTCTGAAAAATACGGGAGGATCAAAATTTTTTCCTCGGTGGCAACGCCGAAAGGCATAGCGGTTGCTTACATTCCTGAACCTGAAAATGCTGCTTTTGCGGCTGTGAAAATCCTTGCCCTATCCAACAATTCTTTATATGAAAAAATTAGTCGGTACAAACGAAAAATGGAAGAAAACGTTTATGAAAGCGCTGAAGAGATAAGGAAATCCAGATTTAAAGGTGAAAGGCTGAAATAATGGCTTACGATGTTCTCCTCCAAACAAATTTGCCCTTCCCCCTTTTCAAGAGGGGAAAAGTTAGGGACGTATACGATCTTGATGAGAGATTGTTGATTGTTTCCACCGACAGAATTTCAGCTTTCGACGTTGTTCTGCCCAATGGCGTTCCTCACAAGGGAGAGGCGTTAAACAGACTTTCCGTCTACTGGTTTGACCAAACAAAAAACATAATTCCCAACCACCTCTTAGACGTCGTCGACCCGAGAATGGTTTTAGTCAAAAAGACCGACCCAATAAAAATAGAATTCGTCGTAAGGGGCTATCTTTACGGCTCGGCATGGGAAAGATACAATGAAGGGAAACCAATCTGCGGAATCAAGCTGCCTCCCGGTTTAAGAAAGGCTGAAAGGCTTCCAGAACCAATTTTGACGCCAACCACCAAGGCTGAGGTAGGCCACGACATCGAAATGACAAAAGACGACGTTGTCAAAAAAATTGGGAGAGACGTCGCAGAAGAAGTTGAGGAGGCATGTCTAAAAATTTATGAAAAAACTTCTGAAAAAGCTGAAGCCAACGGTATAGTGGTTGCCGACACAAAATTTGAATTCGGCTTTTATAATGGAGAACTAATCCTCATCGACGAATTGTTCACTCCTGACTCGTCTAGGTTTTGGCCCCGAGAAAAATACGAAGTTGGAAAGGACCAGTTCAGCTTTGACAAGCAATATGTAAGAGACTATCTAGACTCTCTTGATTGGAACAAACAACCACCAGCGCCAAGCCTGCCAGATCACGTCATTCTCGAAACTTCAAAGAAATATATCGAAGCCTATGAAAGGTTAACTGGAAGAAAATTTTGACAAGGATTTAACCTACTTAAAATAAAAGGTGTTAAAGCATGGCAAAGGAGCCTTCTGAAGAGAGGAAGATACCGCGCACCATGTCTACTCAACACCCCGACAACGCGAATGTTCCTCCATGGTGTGAAGGCAAAGTAATTCAAGGAGACGCCGAAGTTTACGAGGCATACTTCGCGTATAGTAGCCTCGGTTGCCACGAAGTTATGTGGGATTCCGAGGGAAAGGACGCAGACACCCGTGTTATCAGGAAGTTGCTAGCCAACCATAGAGACTACTTCAAGGAGAACGTTATTGGAAGAAATGTTTTCCTCACTTACCGAATTCCTAATCCTAAAGTTGAGGTTGCTGAAAGAAAAATAGTGGTGGAGACCCTTCAGAACATACCCGTGGGCCACGATGTAGCCACAACCTTCTATGATAAGGATGTTATACCCATCTTTGAAGTGATACTTCCCTTCACAACTAACAGCAAGGACCTTGTCTGGCTATTTAATTACTATAAGAAGGCTGTGGTTGGAGTTCAAGACATAGAACTGGATAAGTCCGTGAAAGTTAAGGACTGGATAGGCTCCTTCAAACCCAGCAGCATCGAGCTGATTCCATTAATAGAGGATATGGAAAGCCTCCTAAAAATAGATGAGATAGTTGAGCCCTACATAGATGCTGTTCAGCCGAGGTACGTTAGGGTCTTTATAGCAAGATCCGATCCAGCCCTCAACTATAGCCTTGTATGCGCGATAATCCTTTCTAAAATCGCCCTTTCAAAGCTAAGGTCCCTAGAAAAAAGGAAGGAAGTCTCCATCTATCCAATCATAGGGGTGGGATCCATGCCCTTCAGGGGTCACCTATCTCCCGGCAACATGCAGGGCTTTCTCAGCGAGTATAGGGGAATATACACCGTAACCGTCCAGTCCGCCTTAAAATATGACTATCCCCTTGAAGATGTTAAAAGAGTTGTAAAAGTTCTTAACGAGAAGCTTCCCTACGGCGAACCGGCTCTTATTGAGTCTAACGAAGAGGAAGCTCTGCTGGGAGTGCTTAGGAAGTTTAAGGTGAGGTACCAGAGGATTGTGGAGGATTTGGGGCCTTTGATAAATAGCGTAGCCTCTTACATACCAGCGAGAAGGGCTAGGAAGCTTCACATAGGTCTTTTCGGCTACAGCAGAAAGGTAGGGGGAGTAGTTCTTCCGAGGGCTATACCGTTTGCTGGAGCCCTTTACTCTCTAGGCATACCACCGGAGTTCATAGGTTTCGAAGCGTTGAATAGCTTAAATGAGGATGAAGGGGATGCGTTGATGAAGTATTACACGAACATGAAGTATGACCTCGATACGGTTGCGGGATATTTATCCTGGCAGAATGTAAACACGCTTATGGACATGTACAAGCAAGTTTCAAGGAGAGCCGGAGCGGAGGAACAAAGGTTAAGGTCAGCCCTAACAGAGCTATTGCTGGACCTTAAAGTGGTTGAAGAAAAACTTGGTATTAAATTGGGACCAAAAAATTTGGCTCAAAGGAAGTATGAAAACATTGTAAGTAATTTTCTCATCTCCTACATGGAGCGGGACGATGAGGAGGCTAAGGGATATCTTGAAGAGACTGCTAGGCTAAGGAGATGTCTCGGATAGGAAGACAATCTGGAATAATCTATGTAATTACTCTCTCAGCTAAAGAATGTTCATTTACTCAAAATTGATATGACATTATAAAAAAAGGTTAAATATTCTCAGCAGTCCTTTGTGGTGAGGGATTTTGATGGTTATAGAAAGAGATGAAATGCAAGAAATCGTAAAAACTTATCAAGAACCAATAGGCCTGAACTTGGGGTCCCATTCTGCCCTAGACGCCTGGCAAGGTCAACGAGACTACGGCATAAGAAGCATAATCTATACTACGCATGCTAGGGCTAGAATTTACCTCCAAAACCCCATGGTTGGCAAACCCGACGAAGAAGTGGAGGATCTGCCAAAGCTGGTTAAAAGAGATTTGAAGATTGTAAACGACCCGAAGGACATAAAAAAGAAGGGTGGATGGAGAAGCGTCATCGTAATTTTAGAAAAGTACTCTGACATCGTTAAATATACTGACACTCTAGTGGATTTAGAATGTTTACAAATTCCAAACAGAGCCTTTGCCGTTTATGTTGGTGGAGACGAAAACTGCAGTGTCATTGAAAAGGAATTCGCGGTTCCAATCCTTGGTTCAAGAAAACTGCTAAAAATTGAAAACAGAGGAGAGATCGAAAAAGACTATTATTGGTTTGCTGAACAGGCTGGCATTCCCTGTCCAAGCTCCTACAAATTTGAGGTTCACAAGAGGGGTATAAGATTCAAGGAGCCCATTGACGAACCGATTCTCCTGAAGGCTGAGCATGCTCACAGAGAATTTGAAAGAGAATTCATTTTTGCGGCGGATTCCAAGGACCTAGAAGAAAAAGTGGAGCGAGAAATGGAAGCGGGAACACTAGACAGAGAATCTCTGGAAAATGCTCGGGTTGAACAAATAGTTTTGGGACCTCATGCAAACTTCAACTTCTTCTTCTCATCCCTAGACGCGAAGGAAGAGTGGGGAGACACAGAGAAGTGGTACGCCAAACTATACAATGTTGGCTTGGAGGATGCGAGAATCTGCTTGGCAAACCAGTTTCTATCCATAGACGAGAGGAGAGAAACCATACTAGACGGCGTGAAGAGGCTGCCAATAGACGTTCAAGAAAAAATTAGGAGGGTACCATCCTTTGAAGTCACCGCCCATGTGCTCATGAGCCTGAGGGAATCCCTGCTAAAGGATGTTCACAGATACGCGGATAGATTTCTGTTAGCAACCCTGAAACATGAACCACCTGGAACCATTGGCGCTTGGTGCCTCCAAACCCTTATCACATGGGACAAAGTTTCGAAGTACGAACTGAAACCAAAGGTTAAGGTAGATTTTACAGGCGGTGCCGAACCGAAAACTGCGGTTGACTATGGTTTATATGATGTTCCAGAGGGAAAAGAAGCTTACATGCATATTCCGGTTACGCAGGATGTGGCGTTAAGGCATGGTGGCGGAACCAACGTGCATATGGGAATAGGCTCCCAGTACGCAAATGCGAAGTATAGAAGAAGGATGAGCATGGGCGACAGAATAGCCCTAGAAATAAGGAGGGCACTAAAAGAGAAAAATCTTCATGAGATAGTTACCTGACCAAATTTTTCAACTTGAAATACCAGAACGTACTAGAGGACTATTGGAAGGGAAAGGCTTGTTGAAAGCCCTAATCATCTATGATTCAAAGACGGGGAACACGGAGAAAATGGCTTTCATGATTGCTGAAGGAATAAGGGAAGTAGACAACGTTGAGTGTGTTATCAAACGGGTTGAAGACGCCACGCTGGATGACCTGATCCAAGCAGATGGCATAATCATGGGATCTCCAACCTACTATGGATGCATGAGCGGAAAACTGAAAGAATTCTTGGACAAGTCCGTCGAAATCCATGGCAAACTGGAGGGAAAGATCGGAGCCGCCTTCACTTCTTCTGGGGGAACCGCCACCGGAGCCGAAACCACTCTTCTATCGATTTTGAAGGCGATGTTAATCCACGGAATGATAGTTCAAGGCAACCCTAAAGACAAGCATTACGGAATGGCTGTAATTGAAGCCCCGGGCAAGAAAGAAGAGAAGTTATGTAGAATGTTTGGGCGCCGGACAGCCGAACTTATAAGAAAAATCCACCAATGAACCAATTAGTGAAACCTATGCCCAAAGAGTTCACATACGCCGAAGCGGGCGTGGACAGAGAAGCAAGAGCAAAATCCAAAGAAGCTCTCTCAGCCCTGAAACAAACTCACAGGCTTAGTAGATACGGAAAAGTGGTTGCGCTTCCCTACGGAAACATCTTTCCAGTCGGCGACCGATACCTAGACCTCGTCATAGAAGGCATCGGAACGAAAGTTCTTTTGGCGCAACTGGCAGACAAATACGACACCATTGGAATAGACGGAGTTGCCATGGCTGTAAACGACGTGATAAGGTCTGGCGCCACCCCCTTAGCAGTTGTCGACAACATACACGCTCAGGTTTCTAGTCCTCGCTTGGTTAAGGAGTGGATGAAAGGCATAGTGAAAGGCGTCACCGAAGCCGGGTGCCTAGTTCCAGGCGGAGAAATAGGAGACGTAGCAGACATAATAAAAGGGATAACAGAAGGCAAGGGCTTCGACATGGTTTTCGCCTGCATCGGCGAATTGTTCCAGAAAGACATCATTTTTGGAAACAACATCAAACCCGGAGATGTCGTGATTGGTTTGAGGAGCTCCGGCATCCACAGCAACGGAATATCCATGGCTAGGAAAGTTCTCTTCAAAGAATGGGGAGGCAAATACGAGCCCTTCGACATTCCAGAAGGCTTCACCAGAGAAATTGTTTATGAAGTTCTGGAGCCGACAAGAATATACGCCAAGTCTTTGCTGAACGTTTCCAAGGAAGTCAAGATGAAGGGAGCCGTTCACATCACTGGCGACGCCTACCTAAAGTTCGACAGGCTAATGGAGTTTTCTAAAGGAATAGGCTTCGAATTCAACAATTTTAAGCCCCAACCCATCTTTGAACTAATCCAGAAAACCGCTGCAGAGGTTAAAGGCGCCATCAAAGACCAAGAAATGCTGAAGACTTTCAACATGGGATGGGGCTTCGCCGTCGTCGTGGACAAAACTGATGAAGAAAGTGTAACTAACAGCCTCGAAAAAAGTGGAGCTAAGGCTGAGCGAATTGGGAAGGTAACCGATTCTGGAAAAATTATTGCTTTGTATAAAGGTAAAAAAATAGAGTTAGGGTGATCTGTTTAAACCTTTGTTTAAATTTTTCTCTAAATAAGATTTAAATTTTTAATTGTTCAACTATAATCCATGATGTATAGAGCGAAGATCGAGGTTCGTCTGAAGCCGGGACACTCTGACCCCGAGGGAGAAATGACCTGCCAGTCCCTAGGGGAATTGAACTATTCTGTGAAAAGCGTTAGCGTAAGCAAGGTTTATGAAGTTTATTTTGAGGCAAGTTCCAAGAAAGAAGCCGAGAAGCAAGTAGACGAAATGTGTAGAAGGCTGCTCGCCAACCCAACCAAAGACAATTACAGATTCGAAATCGAGGAAGCCAAATGAGCATATATGTCAAGAGAAACGTACCATACGAACTCTTTGAAGTGAATCTGTCAAAGGCCGATGACAAGCAGCTCCTTCAGGTTAGCAGAGAACTAGGAATCGGTTTAAACCTAAAGGAAATGAAGGCAGTTCAAAAATATTTTTCCAGAAAGAAAAGAAACCCAACAGATGTGGAGCTTCAAACCATCGGCCAGACATGGTCTGAACACTGCTACCACAAAACCTTCAAAGGAGACATAGCCACTCCAAAGGGCGAAATAAAAAGTCTCTTCAAAACCTACATAGCCAAAGTAACAGACGAACTCAATCCGCCCTGGTGTATTTCAGTATTCGAAGACAACGCTGGCATAATAGATTTTGAAAGAGGCTACGCCATTGCAGCAAAGGTTGAAACCCACAACCACCCATCAGCCATCGAGCCCTTTGGAGGAGCCGCCACCGGAACAGGCGGCGTCATAAGAGACATACTAGGCGTGTGGGCCGACCCCATAGCCTGCACGGACGTTCTGGGCTTCGGTCCCCTAGATTACGACTACGAAAAGCTTCCCCCTGGAACAAAGCATCCAAAGTATATTTTCAGAGGGGTTGTGGCTGGTATAGGCCACTACGGAAACAACATGGGAATTCCAACAGTTAATGGAGCCATATACTTCGATGAAAGCTACGTGGGCAACGTTGTAGTCTACTGCGGATGCATAGGAATTCTTCCAACTGAAAAATTCGTGAGAAAAACAAAACCAGGAGACTTCGCTGTTCTTGTGGGTGGAAGAACCGGAAGAGACGGAATCCACGGAGTAACCTTCGCCTCAGCCGAATTAACAAGGGAATCCGAAGAAGTGTCGAGACCAGCAGTTCAAATCGCAAATCCCATAGAAGAAGAAAGACTCAAGCGGGCAATCATCAAAACAAGGGACGAAGAACTAGCCTCAGCAATAACAGACCTAGGAGGCGGAGGCATTTCCTGCGCCACCGGCGAAATGGCTCACAGGTCCAACTGCGGAGTCTACGTTGAACTGGAAAAGGTTCCGTTAAAGTATCCGGGTATAACTCCTTGGGAAATCTACATCTCCGAATCACAGGAGAGAATGCTTCTTTCGGTTCCGGAGAAAAATCTTCAAAGGGTTTTAGACATTTTTGAAAGCGAAGATGTTGAGGCAACTCCCATCGGCAGATTCACCAATGACGGCATCCTCAGAGTTGATTATTTTGGGCAGAGAGTTGCCGAGTTAGATTTGAACTTTATGTTCCAGCCTCCGAAGGTGAGGAGAACCGCAAGGTGGAAAGAACCAAGCTATGAGGAACCAAGTTTTCCAGAACCAGAGGACCTAACCTACGACGTTTTTAAACTGCTTTCCTCACCGAACATCGCCAGCAAGGAATCTGTGATAAGAACCTACGACCACGAGGTGAAAGGGAACACCGTTCTGAAACCACTACAGGGCAAATATGGAGGTCCCAACGACGCCGCCGTCATCAAGCCTCTATCAGATTCTTGGAGGGGAACCGTGATTTCCTGCGGAATGAATCCCAACTACGGAAAGATAGATCCCTACTGGATGGCCGCCTCCTGCATAGACGAGGCTATCAGAAATAACACGTCGGTTAGTGGCAGAAGAATAGCCTTACTTGACAATTTCACGTGGGGAAATCCGGAAAAGTCTGATAGGTTGGGTTCGTTGGTTAGGGCTTGTCAAGCCTGCTACGATTTTGCCAAAGGTTTTAGAACACCCTTCATTTCTGGAAAGGACAGCCTCTACAATGAGTCTCCTCTAGGACCAGTTACGCCAACCCTTCTAATCACGGCGATTGGAGTAATCCCAGACGTGAGGAAAACGGTTTCTATGGATGTGAAACAGCCGGGAAACATCATCTACATAGTCGGCCAGACTCGCCCAGAGCTTGGAGGCTCCGAATACTACCGATTAAAAGGTTTCATGGGGAAAACTGTTCCAAAAGTTAGAGTAAACCAAGCCAGAAAGATTATGAGCTCAATCATAAAAGCCATGGACTCTGGATGCGTCTGGTCTTGCCATGATCTCTCTGAGGGAGGTTTGGCGGTTGCCGCTGCGGAAATGTCCTTCGGCGGTGGGTACGGAATTGACCTCTACTTGAAAAATGTCCTGAGAACCAGAGGAATGGGTAGAAACGATTTCATTCTTTTCTCTGAGTCAAACAGCAGATTCTTGGTGGAAGTTCCAGAAAAACGCAGAGAAGATTTCGAAATCTTGATGAAGGGCAGCATCCACGCAGCGATTGGCAAAGTTAAGAAAGAGGGTTATCTTTCAGTCTTCGGTCTGGATGACGAAAAGGTGGTTGACGCCAGCCTAACCGAATTGAGGAACCGCTGGAAAAGCGCATTGGGAGGTTAATAATGAAAAAAGAGGAAATTCGCGTTTGCATAATGAGGGTTGGCGGAACAAACTGTGACGCTGAGACTAAACGGGCATTCGACGATTTGGGAGTTGAGGCGGAAATAGTTCATTTGAACGAAGTAATCAAAGAGGGGAAACTCCTCGATTACAACGCTCTCGTGTTTCCAGGCGGATTTTCCTACGGCGACTACGTGCGAGCTGGAGCCATCTGGGCTAAAGGAACCCTAGCCAAGCTTCGCCACGATTTAAGAAGATTCGTTGAAGAGGGAAGACCTGTCTTGGGAATCTGCAACGGTTTTCAGGTTTTGGTTGAAGCCAGCCTACTACCAGGATTTGAAGGGGCTAGCGAATATCCCGAGGCAGCCTTGGCAACAAACGTTCCGATAGGATACCACTGTAAATGGGTTTATGTCAAGCACGAAAACTCTGGTAGATGCGTTTTTACCAGTAAAATCCGGAAGGGAAAAGTGCTGAGGATTCCTGTGGCTCATGCTGAGGGTAGGTTCCTCTTTTCAAAGGAAATGGAGGACGACTATTTGAAAAGGCTGTATGATAACGATCAGCTTGTTTTCAGATACTGCGATGAAAATGGCGAGTATGCGGATGAAAGGTATCCGGTGAATCCAAACGGCGCTTTCCACGACATTGCTGGCATTTGCGATCCTTCTGGAGCCATTTTCGGCTTGATGCCCCACCCTGAAAGAGCCTACTACAGTTGGCAGCTGCCAGACTGGACAAAGATGGAAAGGATGCCAAGATACGGCGACGGAAAACTAATCTTCGAGTCTATGGTTGATTTTTTGAGAAAGAAATTCTAGAGCTTTTACATGTCTTTTAAGTCTGGGAGTCTGGGGAGTCCTGTTCTGGCACCCATTTTTGATATGCATCGGGCGGCAACGAAATTTCCTAGTCTTCCGCACTCGTATAGGTCTCGTCCCTTAATCAAACCATAGAGAAAACCGGCACAGAAGGCGTCACCAGCACCGGTTGTGTCCACAAGTTCTTTCTCATACGGCTCAACTAAGTGGCTTTCTTTGCCATCCGTGACGTAGCATCCTCTCTCGCCGAGCTTAACTGCAACCACGCTGACACCTTCTTTTATCAATATTTTTGAGCCCCTTTCGTAGTTTTTTCCCGTAAGCAGTCTAATTTCAATTTCATTTGGCATCATAACGAAACTTCTCTTGATTATCGGCTTCAAAGACGTCAAACTCTTTCTGGCGTAAAGCGCTCCAGGATCAAAACTTATTTTTGCTTTAGAAAGCGTTTTCACGAGCTTTTTTTGGGCTTCGAAGGGTTTCTTTCCAACAAAGGATGTTAAATGGAGAAATTTGGCGCGACTGGCATACTCCAGATTGATTTCTTTGAATTCCAGCCAGTCGTTGACGCCTGGGTCAACGTACAGGGCTCTTTCACCTTTTTTGTCAATGTATCCCATGACAACGCCGCTTCTTCCCTGTTTCGAAATTATTATTCCGCTTGTATCTACGTTATCCCTTCTGAAATCATTTAGGAGAAGCTTTCCTTCGCGGTCTTCAGCAACCTTTCCAATAAAACCAGTTTTTAGTCCCAGCCTCGCCAAGCCTACAATGGTGTTTGCGGCAGAACCGCCGGGAGACTCCTTGAAGTCTATGACGGAGCTTTCTTCTTCCTCTTTGGCAATCATGTTTACTTTGTAGAGTTTGTCTACGTTGAGGGCGCCGAAGCCGATAACATCCAACTTCATACAAATAACTCTCGCAGGTATATTTTATGTCTACCAAGCTTTCCTCCGTAGTTTCCCGCCGAGATTTTGACAACTCCGTTCACTTTGCTTGCACTACGAATGCCGACTTTCATTGCCTCTTTCATTGCCTCCATGGACACACCATTCATCACTATCTCCGGAATATAATTGACGCCCTCAGGAACCTTTGATTCCTTTCCCAACTTTTTCTTTAGCGTTGGACAGTAAGGATGATTTGTGGTTGGGCCTATCCATGGGAATTTTGTTTCTGGTTTTGAGCCGGCTGAGCAGATGTCGAAGGGGGTGACGACTCCTTCAATTTGGTGTATGGCTTCTAGCGCTTTTCTGCCCGCCTCCATGACTGCCCGCTTGGTTTTGCACATGTACCAAAAGTTTGCTCCCATGATGCCCTTTGCATAGCCTAAATGGCGCTCTATGAGGAAGTCAGAAACCATGATTGGAACAACGATCATGTTGCGTCCGTAAAGTTTCTCTTCCCGTTCAAAGCCGTCTCCGCAGTGGCCAACCCTCTCCATCATGTCAATTTTTCCAGTTGGATTTGGCAAAGCGTCGAAGATGGCGGTGAAGGGTTTGACAAGTATGTCCTGGCGTATGCGGTATGACAGTTCCGTCTCAAGTTTCTTAATTGAGGCATCTAAAGGCTTTCCCTCTTCGATTCCTCCCCAAAACTGTAAAATTGCGCCCTTGCGTCCATCTGGAGTTTCCTTTTCGCCCAACCATTTCTCGATGCCTCCCTCGATTCTGCCGATGACTATTGAAGGGGTGGCGGTGGCGTCCTCAACCGCCCTCCTCAACACTTCTTCACCATCAGCGGTAACGATAACTCGGCAATACAAACCGTCGAAAGCTTCTGCGTAGGTGTCTTCGATTTCAACGTTCATAGCATCACTGCTTAATAAATGAAGAGTAGGAATACTTTTAAATTGTTTTAAAACCGAGCCTCAGCCGCTTTGGCATAAGTCAGAACGCAAGAGATGTCACATACCAAAGCATAGAAAGTTTATTATCGACAGGATGGCGCTCAGATACCCTGGTGAATAATTCATGAACCGAAAGGCTATCTACATGGAAAAGGCTGCGTCACTCTTTAGGGAAGGGCACAATTGTGCCCAAAGTGTTTTACTCACAATGCAAGACTTTTGGAACGAAAAGAAACCTTTGGAACCCAAGATTGCCTCAGCCTTTGGCGGTGGAATCGGAGGAAGAGGATCTTTGTGCGGAGCCTTGACGGGAGGAGTTATTGCAATCGGTCAAAAGTATGGGAGTAATGAACCAATTCTAAAGGGAAGGGACGAAGCTTATTCCTTGGCACTAAAGTTTTACGATAGTTTCCAAAAAGAACTTGGAAGCGTTTTCTGTCGGGACCTTATCGGATACGACCTAACAGACCCGAAAGAGCTGAAGAAAGCATGGGATTCAAAAGTTTTCCTGCATAAATGCGTTCACTTCGTGGAAAAAGCCGTCGGCATTTTGATAGACCTTACATGATATGTACAGGCGTTCATTTATTAATTTCAGTTGTAATAACATCACTGCTTAATAGATGACGATTTAAGAATTTTAAATTTAAGTAATATACACGCGAAAAATTGGAATGCTCCGTTCTGCCATGCAGAAACATTGATTTACATCGTTCATCAAAAAATACTAAGGGTTTGAGATTGTTGCCTCAAGAACTCGAGAACATAATAAAGCAAGGCGAAGGACAGACTGTTGATTTCAAAGAAAGCGGCATTTTCTCTGATCCCTTTAAGCTGGCCAAATTGATGGTTGCTTTTGCGAACAATTTACACGTTTCCGCGAAGCATGGGGGTTTGGTTCTCATAGGTGTGAGGAATGACGGCAGCCTAGAAGGAATGAAAGCGAAGAAAGGACATGAAGAACATCTCATGAACATTGCTCGGGATAGATGTGAGCCGTCAATAGTGCCACAATTTGAAGTGATCAACTTAAGCGAAGGCGACGTCTACGTTTTAACAATTCCTAAAATGACCAAGTATCCGCACGCAGTCAAGTTACAAGATGTGAATGCCTACTATATTCGTGTCGGCACAACCGTTAGGGTGGCAACGCCGGAAGAATTACAAGAACTTTTTGTGGCAACTGGAAGACCAACTATAAATCAGGTGATTCAGAGAGTTAGAGAGTCTGTACCCTCAATATCTAAGGCTTATAGAAGTGTCCTAATAGCTCCAGAGTATCTGATAAAAAACATGATTCAATTCAATAGGGAAATTGAAAGCTGGCTGTCGAATACTTATAACCATGACTTGGTAACAGGTGACCTATTTTCCACTCAGGATGGAGTCGTTTTCAAATTTCGGCAGCAAGAAGTCCCTGACTTTTTTGCCAAAGTAACTAGAGAAGGAATAATCTATTATAGAGAACCCATTAAAGGTGACAGCATTTACATAGGCCAAACAATAAATGTTGTCGGGAAAATGTTAGAATATGCACAGAAAGTGTATGATCGCTTCAACTATCGTGGTTTGTGCATCGTCAAGCTTGAATTGGAAAACATTAAAGGCATGCCTTTGACAACGGATTCATTTCATTTTCCTCTTTTTGCCAAGTACACCTTTGATGAGGACAGAGTTCTGCTCATTGAACGCGAAGCGTCTTGGGTTGACATAACACAGAATCCAGCTTCTGTTGTTGAATCAATCATCGTAGAATTTTGCCGAAGTTTTGGCTTTTCCATAAGTGAAGAAGGTGCAAAAAAATACGTTGCACTAATACTTAACCTAAAAAAGTAGCGCGTGCGTCTTTAAAATTATCCCAGTTTTCCTATGGTTTCGCCTCTAACAGTTTTTCTGAAGGCGCTGCTTTCCTTTTTCAATCTCTCCCTGTTATCAGCGGTTATTGTTTCAACTTTGGGAAAGGCGTGAGGATACAGCTTCAACATACTTTCTCGCAGCATAGAACTAGCGCAATATTTTTTCAGTCCAAGAGGATTCCATTCTTCAACCAGTCTGAGGACCTGGTCTTTACCCGATCTGCCGAAGACTTCTGCAAGAACAGAAGTTACAATGGTGTTGCCTGAAAGAACAGCGATTTCAGCTTCTCTTATGGCGTACTCGTTGCCATTAAAAGAGATGGTTAATCCCCCATTTTTTCTAACCAACTCAAAGGGTGGAATATCCGTGATGCTGTCGCCTACGTACATCACGCTGTCAAGGCCGCTATTCAGCTTCTCGACAATGTCCTGCACAGCCTTTGCCTTTTCATGTCCGCCAACCGGATTAACCTCCTCCAGCATTCTACCCGATTCCATTTTAGGAATTTCTTCCCAGAATATTTCATCCAGTCTCCGGATAGTTTCTTGGTCTCTCTGGGAGAAATCTTGGACAGACCTGGCGTTTTCGGGTATTTCTATCATTTCCATAGTCGATATTTCTTCCCTAATTTTTCTCAGCGTAGCCGCCTCGTTTTTGCCTACCTCATATTTGTCGATGTCTAGTTTGGTGCAGTAAACGTTGTTGTAGGGGAAACCAACAAGCTTGCATAGGGAAGAGATGTACTGCTCGTAACTTGTGCTGACTATGAAGGAGGGCATGATGTCCTTCACGAATCTTAGTGTGTCTTGTGCCCCGGGAACCAGCAAGATGTTTCTGGAAGAGTATTCATTTATCTTCTCGTTTGTGGCTCCATAAGCCTTCAAGAAGGGAAGTATGAGCCTCAGCGTGTCTCCAGCCTTGTATCCAGGCTTCTTAACAACATCCGCGAGGACATCATCATACTTGCTTATCAGGGCGAAGAAACGGTCACCATCAGGAATGAAGTAGCTTGTCAATTCAAAGGCGTTGTCGTTCTTTGAAATGGGTCCTTCACAATCTGAAATGAATATCCTCTGGTTTTTTGCAACCATTAGGGCGTCCTCAATTTTTCCATGTGCCTTACACTTCTTTCTATGTGTTCTTTTGAAGCGATGTCGTTTCTGTGCCAAAGTGCCCCGCCCTTAATCGCCTTTATGCCTTCTAAGGACAGTTCTCTCGCCTTCTGAATATCGTCTGCGACGCCGACGACGCACACGGCGCGTGACTTAAGCGCGTATGTTTTTCCTTCCCTTAGCTCCATGGAGGCAGGGTAAATTCTGATGTTGCCCCCATATTTTTTGCTCAGTCTATGTGCTTCGCTTAAATCCACGGGTTTATCTATATCGCCTCTGTCTACGCGTTCTGGAAATGCGTCTATGTATCCGCCGTAGTTTGGTGGAGCCTTGTAGGTTACAACTGTTGCCTTTTCCTTAAACTCAACTCTTGTCAGGTTTCCGTCTATTATTTTGAGGCACACGTCGACAAAGTCGTCTTTCATTATGGGCAGCAGATTCTGTATTTCCGGGTCTCCGGGTCGGCTGTTGTTTTCCAGAATTTTTGGTCCCCTGCCCGTGTGGATGAAGGCGCCGTAGAAGGGGATGCCCCGTAATTCGGGATTGCTTCCTTTCCCCTTTAATTCTTTGAAGATTTTTTCCATGATTTCAATCTCTTTCTCCCGGTCTGCCTTAGTCATGAAGGGCAGTAGGTCGCCCACATCTTTGTAGGAGCCCATCCCACCAGTGTTAGGACCCTTATCTCCATCAAAGGCTCTTTTGTAGTCTCGGGTTTCGGGCAAAGGAACCACATGTTTTCCGTCGCAAAAGGCTTGGAAGCTGGATTCTTCGCCCTCAATTTTTTCCTCAATTATCACCGGGCCATGCTCATAGTTGGCTATGAAATGGTCGAAGATTTGTTCTCGAGTGTTGAAGTGGTCGCCCCAAACGCCTACGCCCTTTCCTGCGGCTGGGCTGTCAGGCTTCACGGCAACCTTGTTGTCAAGTTTGTCTAGCCAAGCGTAGACCTTTTTTCTCACTTGCTCTAGGCTACTGTAGTCCTTTGGGTCGAATACCTTGAATTTTGGGTTAACTTCTGGAGCGACTTTTTGGAATAAATATCGTTGCGCAACCTTGCTTCCTTCAATGGCGTATCTTTTGGTTGGGCAGATAATGGGTATGCGGGTTTCTTTTTCGACAACATCCCTTAAACCGTCAATTATCGGCTTTTCAGGACCAACTATCCCGAAGTCTATGCAGTCCTCGTATTTTTTGGCGAATTTACAGGTTTCTTCTATGTTGAGGTCGGGAATGACAACATGTCTTTTTGCTTTTTCTACATTGAAGGGATTCCTTTGCTTGTCAGCAACGTAGATTTCTACGGCGTAATTTTCGCTGCGACTGAAGGCGTCTACCATCGCAGCCTCCCTTGAACCGTAAGAAACAATTAAGATGCCGACTTTTTCCATTAAATCACCCATAGAAGGGGGAAGTTTCAGCCATATCGTTAATGGGTGGCAACTTCGTATATTCTTCCAGTTTCTTTACATCCCTTCTCGAATCTTTCCTTCATTTCATCTTCCAGTTTCTGAGCCATGGGAGTGGGATACTTTCCGGTAATGCATCCTAAACACAATTCGTTTTTGCTCAAACCAGTGGCTTTGACAAGCCCGTTTACTGATTGATAGTTTACTGCGTCAGCGCCTATTATTTTGGCTATTTCCTCCGCTTCATATCGGGATCCTATCAACTCACCGTAGGTTGACATGTCAACTCCATAGAAGCAGGGACCTATTATTCTGGGGAAGGTGATAAACAAATAGACTTTCTTTGCTCCCATTTTGCGTAGTTTTTTCACCACAACTTTTGTTGTGTCGCCTCTAACGATGCTGTCGTCGACTACTGCAACGTTTTTTCCAGCGATTTTGTGGTCGATGATGTTGATTTTTCTGTCTATTGTTGTGAATCGTTCCTCCGGCAGCAGAATAAAAGCCCGTTCTGTCACGTACCTGTGTCTTCTCGAGGCTCTTTCCCATCTTTTACCAGTTAGTTCATGAAGACCAAAGGCAGCGTCGTTACCTGTTTCCGGCATCGATATGATTATGTTGACGTCTCCTATGGTTTCAGGGTATTCCCTTCCAAGGTTCCTTCCAAATTCTTCTCTTACTTCATATACAAACTTGTCCCCTAGCCTTGAGTCTGGTCTGGCGAAATAGGCGAACTCGAAGGCGCATAGTGCTCTTTTTTCACACTTTATTATTTGCTCCCGAATAAAACCGTCCTCTGAAGCAATCACGAGTTCTCCTGGATCTATTTCAAAATCAAACTCGAAACTGTTGATGTCCAGACCAACGCTTTCTGAGGATACTGCACAGGTTTTGCGGTCTTCGCTGTAGCCGCAACAGAGTGGTCTTATTCCGTAGGGATCTTTGAAGGCGAATAATTCTCCTTTTTGGGTTATTCCAGCTACGGAAAAGGCACCTTCCAATTCTTTAATGCAGCTTCTAACAGACGAAGCCAAATCGTCTTCTTCCCTGAGTTTCACGAGAAGTTTTTTGGAGATTAGTTGTGCATCGAAATCGTATTGAAAGCTTGGGAATTTTTCTTTGATTTCCTTAAATATTTTCAAACTGTTAACGATGTTGCCGTTGAACGATATGGCAATTTTTGTCTTTCCTAATCTGTCCAGTATTGGCGCGGTATTCTTTACTAACGATTGTTCATCTGTTCCGCCCGAGGTTGTGTATCTCACATGTCCTATGCCTGCGTGTCCAGGAAGTCTTCTAACCCATTTTTGAATGGCTTCTCTTTTTATCTTAGGAACCAAATCCAAACCTTTGTGGACATGGAATCTTCCATCAAAAGTAAGAAACCCGTGGGACTGATGGCCGCGATGATTCTGGGCTCTTACTCCCCAGTAAACGTAAGGAAACACGGGACCATTTCCGAAATTCTGGGCTCCGAAAACTCCACAAGCCTCTTTTAAACGTTCTAGCATATTTTTAATTATGAAAGAAGCTATTTATCAATTTTTGTTACAACTTTAAGTTAAAATTATGATGAATGGGATAGGGTTGCCTCATGCTATTTTAGAAGAAGTTTTCGTATGCCTTCAAGTGCATGGACGCCATTGACAACATGATTCCAGGCGAAAAGGGACGCCTCCAATACCATTATATTTTGCTGCAGTTTCTGGCTCGCCCAAAGGGAGGAACCCTGAAGCCTACCAGCGACGTAACAGAGGCTAAATGGGTTCCTTTAGAAGAAGTCAACACATACGACCTAACGAATAGTTTTCGTTTATTTTTCAAGAAACACCGAAAGGAATTGATCTCCCAAAAACCAAAATAACTTCCTTTTTCTTTTAACTTTTAGATGATAGAAATGAAGGAAGCCGAGGAATCAGAAAGAAACATCGTCAAGTGTATTGACGAGGTGAATGTTAACTAGAGGTCGTAGTACCATCCTGCAACATTGGACCATGGGCTTAGAACATAAGTTGACGTTGAATCAACAAATTCTCCAGTTCCATCTTCATACATAATGTATAACAGAATATGATTGACGGTTTGTGGACTTGTAGGATTATCTGCGTCCATGTATACCATTTGAACTGCCATGCCATAATCAGCGTACTCATTTCCAGCCACTAACAGACTCCCCATTAAGATTGCGAAGTCCTCACAATCGCCAGCTCCTCTGGTCATGGTTTCTGCAGACCATTGTGGAGTATCCGTTATGTCCTCACTATACAACGTTAGTTGCACTCTCAAATTGAAAACTTCTCGTACGAACTCTCTAGCGGTATTTCCATCTGTTAGACTACTAATTACTTCAGAGAAAAATTCTGGTTGCACAAACAATTCCATGTTTCTCACAATGAATAATTGCCCATCATCCGTCATAAGATTATGATATTCTGTCGGTTTTGGCATATTTACATAATAGACGTAGGTTTCTATCGGCATAAACCAGCTCTCAATGCTTCCATCAAGAGTTCTGAAAACCCAGGTAACATTTCCTCCCACTATTGTGGTGTATGGAACTTTTAGTGCGCCTTGATATTCTTCCACTAGACTTGCATATTCTGCGTAGAGGTTATTATATTCATCTCGTAGGCTGTCATAGTCCTGTGTAAGTTGTTCATAATTCGTCGATAACGTGTTGTATTGCTGCTCTTGATTTTGAAGCTGATTTTGTAGGTTTGCGATTTGGTTTCTGTATCCACTGATGGGAATACTACTTATTACATATCCAAAGGCAAGTCCTATTAACAAGGCTGTTATGATTCCAGTATAGAGTTTCTTCCTTGAAGGCTTAGGAACTGAAACAACTTCTCTTGGCACCGTAGTTATGGGTTCTTCTTTGGCTACTGTTTCTTTCTCTTTCAAGACTTTATCACCCTTAACACGTATTTTCTCTTTGTCATAACATCAACTCCTTTGAACATTATATCTAATACATTATTTCAAGTTCTCTTAGGATTCTTTCAACGTTCTCTATGAGGACTGCTTTTTTATCCATCGGGATGACTACGTTGGCGGCATACTGGTGACCATCAGCGATGCCGAACCCCTCCGAAGCCTTTATCAAGAGGTCAACGGCTCCAAGCGTTTTTCCTTGATCAATGAGGGCTTGCATGTTCCTAGGAACTCTAACAGAAACCTTCGCAAAAGTTTTCTCCAGTTTTCCCCAGCCAGGTATGTCTGGCGGCACGTTTACGATGCCGAAAATGTATTTGTTTGGGTTGATTAGGCGTCTTTGATATGACAGAAACGAGCAGAATTGGCCTATAACCTTCGTTCCCATTCCCTTGTACATGTCGCCGGCGTCAAACCATTGGATATGGTCTGTTTCTTTTAATCTTTCGCGATAAAGCCTTGCTATAAGACTTTTGTTTGCTTTTTTCCTCCTCTCTTCCAACTCAGCGATTTTCCTTTTCGCTTCGTCGGTTAATCCTTCCAGACAGACTTTAATTCCAAGTTCTGGTCCGCCCTCATAGTAGCCCACCGCTCCTAAAATTTGAAGCTTCGAGAAAAGGCTGTCGATGCTGGTTCCAAATTTCGCAATTTTGATTTTCTTTCCTTTGCCCTGAACAACTCCATTCTCGATTGCCTCGTCCAAAACAACTTGGTTCAAACTTATGAAGCCGTTGGGAATTTCGCAGCTCCCCACTAGGGCTAGGTAGGAGAGGTCTTTGTTGCGTTCGTTAAGGGCTTTTGCGAACAAGTAGCAGCATGTGGCTCCTGAGAAGTCGCTTTCTCCGCGGAAGCCATAGTTCTCTAGGTTGAGGTCGTAAACTCTTGGGTCTGTTGCCGGCGTAGGATCATGATGATCCAAGATGATGGTTAGGTTTCGACCGGCGTTGCACTCCGAGATGAAACTGGCATGGGAAGAGCCTATGTCCGCGTAAAAGATAGTTCTGCCTATGTTTTTATGCAGACTTTCGATGACCTCTGGATAGATCTTTTCCAAACAAAAGGTTCTAACTCCGTAACTCTCCCGCTCCAAAGCTGCCTTCGCAACAGCGGCTGAGCAAAGACCATCGCAATCATCATGATGTATCAATGTTACTGTTTTGGTTGGCCATTTTCGGAGTTCATTTATTGCTTTATGCATAGCTTGATAAAAGCTACTCAAATCCGTCTTTTCATGCACACGTGAACCTCCGTCGAGAATTACATGGCTCCAGGAAAGATATCTGTTTCTTTAACGTTCACAAATTCTATCTTGTGTATAATATATTAACAATTGCCGATTATTTCGAAACTCTAAAGGCTAGTTGAAAACTAAAGCTTCACGATCTCCTTTGCGTCCAACGCCTCCTGGAATACCGCGTTAGCTCCTTGTATGAACATCTCCAGCGGCATCAGTTCGCGACTGACAATTTTGAGGGTTTCAGGAGACATCTTACCCTTCCTCACGAGTTGGCGGCCAGCCTCTTTCGCCGCCTCAAAAATGTCGTCCATAAGTATACCTATCTCCATCATGCGCCTCAATCCCCCTCCATGGGGTCGCAGCAGTGCCCCTGCGAATTCTCTCCCTGCATTCTTGCAGGTGGCTTTCATGTGGACAAGCAGCGGGTCGAAGTTGTCCATTTCCCAGAAGCCACAGGTGGAAACCAGCACGACTTTGCCGTGTTTGGTTCCTTCGCGCAGAGGATGACGGCAGTGACCATCGCGTAGCTCGAAAAACGGCTGTGCTAGTGGGATTATTCGGTCCATCAGGTTCTTCATGGGACCGGAGACACCGTCTACATAGACTGGAGTGGCGAGCACCCAGATGTCTGCCTCTCGTAGTTTAGGGTAGAGCATGTTCATGTCGTCGTCTTGGTAGCACTTACCTGGAGTCTTGGTCCAGCAGTTAAACTCGCCGGTGCAGGGGTTGATTTTAAGCTTCATCGTATAGAAGAGTTCGACCTTCGCTCTTGCCTCTTTCATTCCCTCAAGGAAGGGAGCCAATATCAGAGCTGTATTGCCCTTATCCATCTTGGGGCTGCAGTTAAATGCCAGTACTTTTATCATTTTTCTCCTCTCTGCCAGTTATTTTCGTCTGCAATTGAAAAAGGTTTATGTAAACTCTCTAAATAGTTTTCTTCATCATGTTGAAGTAGGGTGTAAACTGAGAAAATATATTTTGAAGGTAGTGATAGAAGTCTTTACAATACACCAAGCCTATCAGAGATTTATCTAAAACTAGAAGAGGAAATTTCAAAGGCTTTTGGAAACGATTTTCAGTAAGTCTGATCTTGTTATTATGCCTACGATGTCTCCCTTCTTCACCACCAAAACGCCTGCATGATCTTCCAGCAAGGGTTTGATCATGCTCACGCTAGTGTCTTCTGGAACGCTTGGTAGAGGCGGCTGCATCACCTTCTCAACGGTCTCATCCGCAATGGTTGAGCTTAGGTTTCTGATGATGCTCTCCTCCGTGACCGTGCCTATCACCCTTTCCCTTTCAATTACAGGCAATTGAGATATGGCATGTTTCATCATGAGTTCGCTCACTTTCAGAATTTTGTCGTTTGGTTTCACGAAGATAACTTTCTTTGTCATAACGTCCTCGCAGCTTTTTCCCTCCCCCTCAGTCAGCACTTGAAGAATTTTGTTCACTGTGGATAGTCTGGGATCAACTCTTCCCCGCTCAATTTTGGCGACATGAGCTTGCGAAACACCGACTAGCTTGGCTAGTTGTCTTTGGGTTAGTCCTGCTTCTACCCTTAACTTTTTCAGTGTGGCTCCTGTTATGATCATTGATAACCCATGGTTATTTTTTATACATTCTCTATATCGCAAGATATATATTAACTGTCGTTTATAAACCTTCGACAAGGTGCTTTCATGCGAAACATCATGATCAACGGCTTGAAACAAACACCCCTTGAGGAACAAAAACTCGAAATTGTGGAAAGGAAGGGTCTCGGGCATCCAGACTCCATATGCGACGCCATAATGGATCAGATGTCAGTAAGGCTGAGCAGAGCCTATTTAGAGAAGTTTGGGGCAATCATGCATCACAATGCTGACAAATCTCTGCTAGTTGCGGGTGAAATTGAAACAAAATTTGGCGGAGGTTTGGTCAAGGAGCCCATGCTTCTCATATTCGGCGACAGAGCAACCTTCGAGGTTGAGGGAGTCAGCATACCCATTAAACAAATAGCCATTCAAACAGCAACGGAATGGTTCAAGAACAACCTCAGGTTCGTAGACCCGAAAAAGCATGTAAGGTATCAGGTAGAGTTAAAGCCTGGATCCCCGGAACTCGTGGACATCTTCAAGAGGAAAGGAATGCTTCTCGGCGCCAACGACACCTCGGCGGCTGTGGGCTACGCTCCCATGACAAAAACAGAGAAAATTGTTCGGGAAACCGAACGGTATGTGAATTCTAAAAATTTTAAGAAAAGATTCCCTGAGTCAGGGGAAGACGTAAAAGTGATGGGTCTTAGAAGAGGAGCAAATCTGAACATAACAATCGCTATGGCTTTCGTTGACCGCTTCGTTGAAAGTGAGAAAGACTACTTCAGAAAAAAGGCTGAGATTTTAGAGGAGATAAAAAGCTTCGTGAAGAAAAATGCTGATTTTGAAAACGTTACAGTGGATTTGAACACTCTTGACGTAGAGGGAAGAGGCATAGGCGGAGTTTACCTAACCGTGCTGGGCACCAGCGCAGATGGTGCAGATTCGGGTCAGGTTGGTAGGGGGAACAGAGTGAACGGCGTCATACCTTTGAATAGACCTGTATGTTCCGAGGCGGCAGCAGGAAAGAATCCTGTTAGTCATGTTGGGAAAATCTACAATCTTTTAACCCATAAGATTGCCGAGAGCGTTCATAAGCAAGTGCCTGGAATAGAGGAGGTTTACATATGGCTCTTAAGTCAGATAGGCAAACCGATTGATCAGCCAGCTATAGCCTCTGCGCAGGTAGTCATGAAATCTGGAAACTCCTTTGAAAGCGTTAGAAAAGAAATAGAAGAAGTGATGGATAGCGAACTCAAAAACATAGAAAAATTCTGCATGGACCTAGCCTACGGAAAAATCCCAATCTGCTAAATTTTTGACAATTCTGTTAGTTTTTATTTTCGTTTGCGGAAGATCTTTAAAAGAACACTCAATTAATGCTATCTTAGCCTGGTTCTTGCGTGCAAAGAAGCTTTTGTCGAGCGTTTCTTAATTATGTTTTAGGAGTAAGGGTTAAAATACGTGGTGATTCTAATATTTGTAGAGGTTGTGAAACCGAAATGACTCTCTTGACAACTGAAGAGAAAGAGTTGTTGGCGAGAGCGGCCAGTTTGATGGATGAGTTGTTAGAGACCCTTGAAGTTATGCAGGATAACGAGCTTGTTAAAGATTTGAGGGCTGCTTTGCGAGAAGTTGAAGAGGGTAAGACTAGGCCGCTGGATGAGCTTATCAGAGAGTTGGGCCTTGAAGGCAAAGTTTGAAGTCAGGTTTACTCCCCGTTTCTTAAAGAAAATTAAAGCTTTAGACAGAGAAGTTCAAGTGCGGATACTTCGCGAAATCAATGTTTTGAAAACAAATCCCTATACTGGAAAGCCTTTACGCGGCGAATGGAAAGGCGTTTACTCGTTGAGAGTGGGGGATTATCGAGTTCTTTATCAGGTTAAGGGAAAGGTAGTATTCCTGTTAGTTATAGGCCATCGTAAACGCGTCTATGAATGAACATGCACAAGTGTTCATTCTAGGGATTCTGCAGGTCTATTTCCGTTTTCTATTTGCACCGCCTGCCCAGTTTCTATGTTGATAGTATTTATAGGGGGGTCTATACAGGGGCTATCTACAGCAGTCCATCCTAAGGCGAATTTGAAGCCCTCTCTTGGAATTTCTTGCGTATTCCCCAGTAATAGCCCCAACAAACCGCTAGGACCAGTCCTCCAAGAAAGAGACCTAACGCTATAGTAAACAATGCTTTTTGCATGGAAGAATCATCAACTAGAGAGGTTAAAAACGCCAAGTAGCTTGACATAACGAACAGAATTAGGGCAGGCAACACCGTGATTGCTTCGGTTCTAAACGCCATAAATGAAAATTTAGCTCTAAACCACTAAAACGGTTTATGACTTGAAAAAATATTTTCAAAATCAAGATTTCGGATTCTTGATGTGTTTTAATAGCCCGCTTTTTTCATGAGTTCTTTCACTGAATTATAGGCTGAGGATGAAGAAGGCAGTTCAAGCAAAGATTTTCCAGAGAAAACGTAATTTTCAACTTCCTTGTCATAGACGATTTTTCCTAGATACTTCATTTTTGTTCTTTTTTCAACCTCCGCCTCTAAGCCTTCTGGAAATCTGTAGCCTCCGACAACGTAGAACTTCTTAAAATCTATCTTACACTCTTTGGCAACTTTGTATGCCCTCTCCACGTGATTGTAGGATTTTTGAGAAGGATCTATTATGTCAAATATGTCGTCTACCTTAGAGGCTACTCTTCTGTTCAAGTGTTCTAATCCAGCCGGAGAATCAATGAGAACATATCGGTATGTTTTGGCTAAGCCTTCTAAGGCTTTTTTCAATGCCGCGTCTGGCAGACAGTAACAACCCTCTATGAATTTTGTTCCAACGCCGATCATGTCGAAGAAGGCGCCTTCGTATAGTCCCCTTTCCCAAATTTTGCTTTCTATCCTCTCTGAAGGGGGAACTCCAACGGTGGTGCCTCCTCCCTCTATAAAAGTTTCAAGTAATAATTCGGATATGGTCTTCTTTCCCTCTTCTTTAAAGTCTATTCCAACCATTTCTCCCAGGTTTTGGTCCGGGTCTACGTCTATGAGAAGCAGAGGAGTATCGCCCATCTCAATGAAGTACTTGGTCATGAGGGCGACAAAACTTGTTTTGCCAGTGCCCCCTCTGCCCATAGAAACTATCTTTTTCATGTAACCAGTTCTCCCATGTTTGGCAATTAATGTGATGTTTTCTCCCCTTTTAACTTTCACACTCTTAAATGTTCCCAGCCTATTCAACACGCATCATGTGTTCTTCTCTGTAGTCGGTTACGACTTTGATATGTCCTCGAAGCGCGTCGTCAAGCTTTGAGTCTCCCGTGTCAACCCTTAGGCTTTTCAGGTCTCTCAATTTGTTCTTTGTAGCAGCCACAACTATGTTATTTAGGCCCACCCGCCATATTACTGCAGGACTTATCTGCTGGTTTCCCCTTCCGAATATGAAGCCTTGTCCTCCTATCAGGGTGACAATGATCCTTGCGGTTTTTCCCCTGATTTCCTTTAATATTTGTTTCTCGTTGACGTCTTTGGCTATGAGTTTCTTGTTGCAGAGAAGGTCTACTCCTAAAAGGGTTTTCTCTTGGTCCAAGAGGTCTGTGATGGTTCGGGTGGTTGTTCCCGGACCGATAATGTAGATTACGTTGGGTTCCATGTTTTCAATGATGTATATGGCTATGGCTGCTTGGTTGCGCACTTCATTTTCGGTCATTGGACTTGCCATCTTTGCTCCTTGAATCAAACTTGGCTCGTAGGGGGTTAACATGTAGCCATAAAGCCTTGCAGATAGCCGTCCCTCCCTAAAGGCTTCTTCATCCACGTCCATAACTTCTGCCTCTCTGAGGGGTAACTCCTCCCATAGAAACTCCGTGGATATCCTAGCTGCGGCTTTGGGGTCAACAGCAAAAACAGCGCTATGCATCTTCACCCCTGTTGGAACGCCCAGCACAGGAAGCTTCGTGTCAACAGCGTCCAGTATGTCTCGGGCTGTTCCGTCTCCACCACAGAAGACGAGGAAGTCGGCACCCGCGTCTGTCATCTTCTTCACGATCTCTATTGTGTCTTCGGCGCTAGTTTCTTTCTTCCTATCCCCTAGAACAGTTAAGGTGAAACTGAAGTTTCGGGCTTCGTCTTCTCCCATCCTTCCCGCCCCGACAATAAGTCTTATCCTTCTTTCCGCAAGTTTGAATTCGGAGAGAAAGGATTCTGCCCTTGCTGGAGCTATGGGTTTCGCCCCGAGGACTATTGCCCTTTCAAGAATTGCTTTTCCGTCAGTGCCCTTAAGCCCGACTGCTCCTCCCATTCCAGCGATTGGGTTAACGATAAATCCAACGGTTTTTACAGGAACACCGCTTGCAAGGTTCGATGACGATTTCTTTTCAGCTTTTGTACCCATTACCCTCCCTTCTCCAACTATTTATTGTGGCTAACCATAGTAACGCTTTTCACTTGAATCTATCTTGCTAGTTAGACCAGCATCAATAATCTAAAGGCTATCCCGCCAATAAGTATTGCAAACATGATCTCAAACACCGTAATGAACAATGCTTTCTTCCATCCAAACTCCCTAACCAAAGCAGCGATGGTAGCTATACAAGGTATGTATAGCATAGCTACCAAAGTGAACACAACCATTTGAACAGGGCTCATGAACTGCGCAAAATTCGTTGTCCCGAGAAGAGTCGCAAGCATTATCAACGTCAGTTCCTTTCTTAACACACCGAAGATCAACGTTATCCCAGTAATGACAGGTAACCCTAGCCAAGTAACGGTTATGGGGCTAAGGACGTTTGCGATCGGTCCTAGTAAGTTGAGAATCTCTGCCATTTTGATTACGAGACTGCCAACGATTATGAGCGGGAATGCGATCTTAATGAATTCCTGCAACCTAAACCATGTTTGCTTCAAAACCGTCTCCAGATGAGGCACTTTATAATCATGCATTTCCATTATCAGAGCAGTTGGCTCACCGGGCAAGGTTTTGAACGCTATCCTTCCAAGGATGAAAATGATGAGTAGATTGACAACGTATAATGCTAGTGCCCATTGAACCCCAACAAATGCCCCAACCAAACCAAGAATAATAGCCGTTGTTGCGGCGCAAGGCACTAACGTAACAACGAAGGCGGCGAGAAGCCTCTCCCTTTCTGTCTCCATTATTCTGCATCCTAAACAGCCTGGAACGTTGCAACCAAAGCCGAGCATGACCGGAATGAAAGCCTTCCCATGTAAACCGATTTTATGCATTAAATTATCCATCAAAAACGCGATTCTACTGAGATACCCAGAGTCCTCGAGAAAGTACAGTATGAAATAGAATGGAACAATGTAGGGTAGCGCTACTGTAGCGCCCGCTATAATTCCCTCCATGGCGCCGCCCCAGATTAGCTTCCCCGCAATCCCGGCTCCGAAAAAGCCTTCAAAAACTGGTTCCAAACCATAAAAAAGGTCGCTCAACAAACTGGAAGCGTGGTTTCCGAAAGTGAAGATAGAAAAGAAGATTAAAAGTAACGATATAGCCATTATTGGATATCCTAAGATTCTATGGGTTGTTAAAGCGTGTATCTTCTCTCTCATCGGCGGCTTTACTGGCGGCTTTATCTCTTGAACTTCCCGTGCGATTCTGCCTGCAACCTCATAACGCTCAGACGTGATAACGGTTGAACATGAATGACCATGAATCTCTTCAATTTCCCTAGCAAGCTTTTCAGCGGCTGACACGATTTCAGGGTTTGTTTTAAAAATCTCTTTCTTGACCTCTTCGTCTTCTTCTAGGAGCTTTATTGCAGTCCATCTGGCTGGATACTTAAACTGGATTTTTTCGATCATTCTAGCGATTTTTTCAATCTTTTCCTCGATTTCTTCTCCATATCTTGCCTTAACAGGTTTTATTTTCTCTTTTCTCTCAATTACTTCCACGGATTTTTCCAGCAGCTCGTAGATGCCTTTTCCACTTATTGCTACGGTTGGAATCACAGTTATTCCCAGAAGTTTCTGCAGTTTTTCATGGTCAATTTTTATTCCCTTTTTCTTGGCTATATCCATCTGGTTTAGCGCCATAATCATTGGAGTTTCTAGTTCCAGTAACTGTAATGTAAAGAAGAGGTTTCTTTCAAGAACTGAAGCATCCACGATGTTTATCACTAGGTCTGGCCTTTCAACTGCGATGTACTCTCTTGAGATTAACTCTTCTAGGGAGAAGGTTGATAGGGAATAAATTCCTGGAAGGTCGATGACATCTACTGTATAACCTTTAAAGTGGAGAGTACCTTCCGCTTTTTCAACGGTTTTCCCTGGCCAATTCCCTATATGTTGATGCAAACCTGTCAGCCGGTTAAATATGACAGATTTTCCGACGTTCGCGTTCCCAGCTAAGGCGATGGTGATTTTATTTTTCTTCACCTTTTTACCTCTACGAAGATTCTGTCAGCCATTCCTCTGCCAAGGGCAAGCCTAGAGCCCCTCACATAAACTTCTAAAGGGCCGTTAAAGGGTGCTGATTTCACCATTGTTACTTTAGTGCCTGGGGTTAGACCCATATCCTCAAGTCTTTTTCTGAATCCCCAGCCTCTCCTTGCTCTTCGGCGTTCTCCATGTCCTGTTTCTTGACCGGCCTTGATGGAGGTTATGATTCCGCTTTCTCCAGCCCTTAGGTCAGTCAAACGTAATTCCATCTTTCTAACCCCTCTCACTTTCATCGGCTTTCCTAACGTTAATGACTGATACGACTTTATGGTCTAGTGTATGGCTGGCTTCACCAACTCTAACCGTTAAGGGACCACCAAAGGGGGCTTTCTGTTCTACTTCCACGGGTACTCCTAGCGTAAGACCTAATGTGGAAAGGCGTTGTAGTATTCGGGGTTCTTCCTCGGTTATCTTGACTATGACGCCACTTTCTTTAGGGTTGAGATTCGCTAGAGGCTCTGATTTCTCTTCAATTATTCCACCACACTTTGTCGGTATCGGGTTTCCATGAGGACAAGTTTTTGGGTGTCCCAAGGCCTTTTCGAGAGGTTTCACCATATCCTTCGTGATGGCATGCTCAAGCCTACAAGCCATGTCATGGACTTTGCTCCAGTCTAAATGCAAAACATCTGTTAGTAGTCTTTCGGCAAGGCGGTGTCTCCTCAAAACTTTTAAGGCTAGTTTTCGTCCCTTCTCGGTTAGTTTTACACCCTTGTAAGGTTCATGTAGGACTAAGCCCCGCCTTTCTAAACCCTCTATGGTGTTTGTGACTGAGCCTGGGGCCACTTTTAGTAGGCGCACAAGTTCCATAGTCTTGGCAAGACCCATTTTTTCCTCCAGGCGGTAGATTGCCTCGAGATATTCTTCGGCTTCGCTGGAGACCGTGTTTTCCTTAGTTTCCATATTTTTCGCCCTTAATTACGAACCCTCGTAGTTTATATAACGCCGTTATAAATAAGTTTTGCCCCAGACAGATACCTATTTGTCATGACAGAAAATCTAGATATGTTACCCTCTAGGGAGCATCTTTGTGATTATTGCGCCATTTTTATCATTCTGTAGTAATCATAGACTCCATACGTCAATAAACTTAATCCAAGAAACCAACTAATGTGATGCAATATTTCATAGATTTCTGTTTCGCTCGCTGTGACACTAACTATGCCTATCAACGAGCCAATCAGAAGGAATACGCTAGACAAAAGAACTGGAGACCAGAAGGACCTTCTTATTTTCTTAACTCGGAATTCTATAAGAGTGCTCAAGCTGAAGAAGGCTAGGAGCAAGGAAAGGAAGGTGCACGCGATGTTAGCCACCAGCATTAACGGATGCAAGCTAAACCCTTGTTCAAGTAAGTGAATGATCATTAAAAAGATTTTTAGTTATTCAGATTCAGATTTCAATATAAGTAAATTGGAATCCTCAGGCCTTAGTATCACCGTCATACCGACTAAAGCTTTCGAAAATGATCCAAGTTTCCGCTTTAGCGAAGCCACCTGCTTAATAGCCAAGACGCCATGAGGAGAATCATTAAGCCAATCCACAGGTATGATGCTGAACCCTTTAAACTCATGCCGCAGCCGCCATGATGTTCGTGGCCTTTATGCGTCGTTGCGCCTTCTTTGATGAATTTCATTGGGTTTTTGTCGAATTGCGTTTTGCACGTTTGGCTACAGAAATAGTAGGTTTCTTTTCCGTACCTAGTTTTGTATTGACTTGTTTTTTCGTCAACATCCATTCCGCATACTGGATCCTTCATGGGGTTCACCTCCCTTTTTCTGTTTTAGAATGTTTCTCTCCTGTTTGTAGGATTGGGCGCAATGTATACAGCAGAAGGTTGTTTCTTTCCCTTCAATAACTTCTTTATATCCGCCCTCGTAGACTTTGCAGCCGCAGTGGGCACATATTTCGAGGCTTGGTTCTATGGCGACGGAAACTAGGCCTGAGAAGCGTTTGAAAAGTCGTCTGCACAGTTCTTTCCCCTCTTCTGTGAGTTCAAATATTTTCTTTTCCTTCTCCCCCACCGGTCTGAGAGTATGTTTCACTAGCCCCTTTTGTTCTAGTTGCTGTAGGAATGGGTAAACTAGGCTGGGGCTGACTTCTTTTCCTAGCCTTTTTTTGAATTTGCTGATTATGCTGTAGCCGTGGCATGGGCCTTCGTAGAGAAGAGTGAGTATGTAGAAGCGGGAGAAGTCTGAGAGGACTTCATTCAGACTCATGTTGTTTGCCTCCTTAGGTCTCAATAAGATATATCTTTAAAAGATACATTTAAATATTTCTCTGCACTAAGAGAATAATGAAAGATATCAAGAGGAAAGAAAATGCCTAGAGACCCTGTTTGCGGCATGTACGTAGATGAAAAAACCTCCATCAAAAGAAAGATTGGCGATAGGACTTACTACTTCTGCAGCGAAACATGCGCCAAAACCTACGAGCAGCCTGAACAAGAACTTAAAGCCATGAGGCGGAGGGTGGCTTTAGCGCTATTAGGCGTGGTTTCAGTGGCTGCACTGAGACTCCTAGCCATGTTTGGCCTCGTCGTAGCCTTCATGACAGTCACGCTGGCTGGCATCTCCGCTTGGGAACTAGCCTTTTTCTTAATATCAACGCCAATTGTTTGGGTTGCCGGTTGGGGCATTCACCATGGGGCGTACAAGGCGCTCAAAAATCGAGCCATAAATATGGACGTACTCATAACAACAGGCGTCTTAGCAGGTTGGGCATATGGGGTTATCAGCACATTCTTTCCAGCAATTGCGCCTGGAGGCCACGGCTACTTCGAGATAGCTATAGCTATTCTAGCGTTTGTCCTGCTGGGCAAGTTCATTGAAGAAACCATACGGAGAAAATCTGCTGCCGCCATTCGCAAGTTGTTGGAGCTTCAACCTACAATCGCAAGGGTTGTGAAAAACGGACAAGAAGTTGAAGTTCCAGTCGACGACGTTCAAGTAGGCGACATTCTCGTTGTTAAGCCTGGCGAAAAAATCCCAACAGACGGCACGGTTGTGGCTGGTTACTCTTCTGTTGACGAGAAAATAATCACTGGCGAAAGCATTCCGGTTGAGAAGAACGTTGGCAGCGAAGTAATAGGCGCAACTATAAACAAGAATGGACTATTAAGAGTCAAAGCGACAAAGGTTGGCGAAGACACTGCGTTAATGCAGATAATTCACTTGGTGGAGGAGGCTCAGGCTTCTAATGCCCCTGTTCAGAAATTTGCTGACCGCGTTGTCGGATATTTTGTCCCAGCTGTCTTCACGGTTGCCGGAATAGCCTTCATCTACTGGCTGTTTAGTGCTGGCTTCTCTGTTGCTTTCCTCGTATTGTTAGCTATACTGCTAATTGCTTGTCCGTGCGCCTTGGGTATAGCAACGCCAACCGCAATATTGGCTGGTGTTGGAAAGGGCGCGGAATACGGCGTGTTGCTTCGAGGTGGCGAATATGTCGAGAACGCGGGCAAACTGACCACAGTTGTGTTTGACAAAACAGGAACCCTAACAAAAGGCGAACCCTCAGTCACCGACGTGGTGGCTTTTAATGGTTACAGCAAAAACAAGGTTTTAGAACTAGCCGCCACCGCAGAGAAGGGATCAGAACACCCATTAGCAGAAGCCGTGATAAAGGCAGCAACCAAGGCAGGCCTCAATGTTCCAGACGCAGATTCTTTTGAGGCTATACCCGGGCACGGCGTCAAAGCCATTCGCGAATATGAAATATTGCTTGGAAATCGAAAACTCATGAAAGAAAATAATGTTGACATTGAAAAAATAGATAAAAACATTACGAAACTTGAGGAAGAGGGAAAAACCGCCATGCTCCTTGCAGTCAACGGTAAAATTGCAGGAATCATTGCAGCCATGGACACACCCAAAGACGACGCAGCAGAAGCTATAAATCAACTTAAAGACATGGGCCTTGAAGTGGCCATGCTCACGGGTGACAATGAACGAACCGCAAATGCCATCGCCAAGCAACTGGGCATTGATACGGTTATCGCCAACGTTTTGCCATGGGAAAAAGTCAACGTTATCAAGAAACTACAGAATGAAGGCAAAGTTGTAGCTATGGTTGGAGACGGTGTCAACGATGCTCCAGCCCTCGCCCAAGCACACATTGGCATAGCTATAGGCAGTGGAACCGACATTGCAAAAGAAACAGGTGGTATTGTGCTGATCAAGGATAACCTACACGATGTAGCAAAGGGAATAATGCTCAGCAAGGCAACAATGCGAAAGATTAAACAGAACTTGTTCTGGGCTTTCATATACAATACTATCATGATACCCCTAGCTGCAGTCGGGTTATTGAACAACTATGGTGGACCAATTATAGCAGCAGCGGCCATGGCTGTAAGCTCGCTCTTCGTGGTCAGCAACTCAGCCACGCTGAAACTGGTCAAACTTGAAATATAAACTAAAGGAGGTGACGACGCACGGCAAAAGACCCTGTTTGTGGGATGGAAGTTGATGAGAAAAAGGCAAAGTACAAAACGGTGCATATGGGAAGGACCTACTATTTCTGCGCTGAAATGTGCAAGAGGAAATTTGAAAAAGATCCAAAGAAATTCATCAAATAACAAAAACCCATTTTAAGCTGTTAACATAACTACTTCAACAAAAGGTGACGAATGTGGCGGCCACTAAAATAAGGGAAGTTGATGAATCAGTTATTAGCAGAGCAATAATACGGAAAGCAGCAGAGGACTGGAGCAACCTAACCGAAACAGACGTAATAATAGCGGGCGCAGGCCCTTCTGGCCTGACCGCTGCCATGTATCTGGCGAGGACCGGACTAAAAACCGTGGTTTTTGAGAGGAAACTTTCCTTCGGAGGCGGCATAGGCGGCGGAGGAATGCAGTTCCATAAGCTGGTGGTGCAGTCTCCCGCCGATAAGATTCTGAGAGAGGTAGGATGTCCCTTAGAAAAGTTAGAGGATGGTGTATACATCGTTGACACGTCAGCCATGATGGCGAAACTAGCTGCAGGAGCCATAGATGCTGGCGCAAAGATCATTCTCGGCGTCGTTGTGGACGACCTAATCTACAGAGACTCTCCACCCCAAATAACTGGCGCTGTCGTCCAATGGACATCTGTTATAATGTCTGGCATCCATGTTGATCCGCTTGGCGTCAAGGCTAAAGCCGTTATCGACTGCACAGGCCACGACGCCGAAATTCTCGCCATAGCATCTAGAAAAATTCCTGAACTCAACATCATGGTCCCCGGTGAAAAATCCATGTGGTCCTCCCGCGCCGAACAACTGACAGTTGAAAACACTAAGGAAGTCTGCCCAGGACTTTTCGTTGCGGGAATGGCTGTGGCAGCGCTATATCAAACACCGCGTATGGGCCCGATATTCGGTGGAATGCTCCTAAGCGGGACCAAGGTGGCTCAGCTGGTGACTAGTAGATTGCTTGGCGAGAAAGCGTCAAAAGTAATACCGTGGCCGATCTAGGCTCCTCTTTTCGAAATAGATTCGGCGGGAATCTGGTGAGAATCTGCAGTGTATGTGGCGTAAGGGTAGCGAGCGGTGTCTGCAGAAGATGTGGACGCCCCATCTGTGCGAGGTGTCACTTCCATCACGGGCTATGTAAGTCATGCGCAAAGACTTTAGGGAAAATCATAAGAAACTCATAGTTGACTATTCTTCCGTACGCTCTGGAGATATCCCCCCAAAAACCCTAATTTTTTCGGGTATCTGACATCTCCATCATCAAGTAACACATTGATTAGTACTAATAAGCACCTATGGAAGATAGTTCTAGACTTGAACCTAATCTCTTCTTTGATCACGACTTGAGGAAGTTTGTTAACTTTTTAGCTTCAGACTTTCTTCGTTGTTCCATTTCTTCTACACTCTTAGCCAAAAAAGATTTCCATTTTCTAGGTCTTTTATAATAATGTAGAAAAACGACAGGGATTCCATTCTTTTCGTATATCTCCTTTCTATACTCATAATCGAACTCTTCTGAACCACATACTTCAATGTACAACCCTAGCTTTGGAATATAGAAATCAGGAGTCCAAAGTCTCGGTCTGTCTTTTTCGTCATATACAAAAACAGGAAACTCAAAAACCCACCAAAGATCTCTTCTCTTAAGATAATCGGCAACTTCTCTTTCTGGATTCGTCATTTTTTCGTAAATCGAACTCATTTTACGGTCATCCTAACGTTTTGAGTATGAGTCTTATCTTTCAATTTTTATGACTTGTGGAAGAAACTTCAATCTGACATTTTTCCGTATGTTTCGAATTTATATAACAATGAGTAGTAGTTAAATTGTTGGCGGGATAATTTTGGTGTCCGCTCGAGCACAAATGCTGAGAGATAGAATCGTAAAGTCTAAGCCAACTGTATCTATATGGAGGGCAAAGTATTATACAGGGTCGATGAAGCAAACCGAAACAGAGCCCATGATAATAAGACAAGCAAAAGCTCTGACTCATGTTTTAGAGAATATACCTGTAAAGATTTTTCCAGGAGAATTAATCGTTGGCGCAATAGTGGAAAGAGTCCCAGGAGCCATGATATATCCAGAAGGCGTAGGGTTGAGGGTAATCCCGGAACTTGAAGACATAAGGACGCGGCGTCCAAGACCTTTCATCATTACCGACGAAGAAATTAGAATTCTTAGGGAGGAGGTTGATCCCTACTGGATAAACAGATCGATGGCGGCGTACGCCGAACATATCACTCCTGAAAAAATATTGGACCGTCTCTACGGAGGGGCCGCCTCCTCCTTCATTCTCACAGAAATAGCTGGAATAGGTCACGTAAGCATAAACTATCCCAAGCTACTTTCCATGGGCTTCGAAAAAATAAGTGAAATGGCCGAGAAGAAAATCCAAGAGTATGAAGAGGTTAAAACATCTGATCCAGAAGCCATCGATAAGGTTCTATTTTACAAGTCTGCAAAGATAGTTGCCGAAGGAATAATAAAGTTCGCCCAGCGATATGCTGAAAAAGCAGAAGAGATGGCTAAGGGGGAAAAAGACCCTAAAAGAAGGGAAGAACTAGAAAAAATGGCTGAAGTCTGTAAATGGGTTCCAGCCAAGCCGCCGAGAGACTTTCATGAGGCGGTTCAGTTTGTATGGTTCACCCAGTTGGCGTTAAGCATTGAAACCTATGATGGCCAAGCTGTTTCAATGGGTAGGATGGACCAGTACCTATACCCCTACTACGAGAAAGATGTTCAAGCCGGTATTCTAGATCGGGAAAAAGCCATAGAGCTTATAGAATCTCTTTGGATCAAAATAAACGAATTGACTCCTCTCTTTGACAGTACGGTTGAAATGTTTTTTGGCGGTTTGCTTAACACCCAAGCTGTGACCCTCGGCGGCATGAATAAAAAGGGAGAAGATGTCACAAACGACCTGACTTATGTTATGCTCGAAGCAACGAGAAGGGCTGCCTTACCCGTGCCAAACGTTCACGTAAGGGTTCATAAAAAATCCCCGCCGAAACTACTGAAGAATTTGGCTAAAATCATAACGTCAGGGGCAAACAACATTGCAACCTTTAACGATGAGGTAATCATTGGGTCGCTAACTAGAAAGAATGTTCCGCTGGAAGAAGCAAGAAATTATGCGACCGTTGGATGCGTTGAATTAGCACCCTTTGGAACGAGCTTCACATCTTCAGATGCAGCGTTATTTAATATAGCCATCTGTTTGGAGTTGGCGCTAAACAATGGCGAAAGCGTAATGCTTGGCCAAAAATTTGGTCCGGAAACAGGTGACCCCTTGAAGTTTGAGTCGATAGAAGACGTTATTGAAGCTTTCAGAAAACAGCTTTCATACTTTGTTAAGCTTATGGCTGTGGGATCAAACTGCTTTGAAATTGCAAACATAGTGGTTAAGCCCACGCCTTTCCTTTCCCTTTGTGTGGAAGACTGCTTTGAGGCTGGAAGAGACATTACAACAGGCTCAGCTAGGTACAACTTCACTGGAGTTCAAGGGGTTGGTATGGCTGATGTGGCAGACTCCCTAACTGCCTTGGATAAATTAGTGTTTAGAGAGAAGAAGATAAGCATGGGCGACCTGCTGGAAGCCTTAAGAAAAAATTTCGAGGGAAGCGAAGACCTTAGACAGCTACTCATGAATAGGGCCCCAAAATATGGAGACGATGATGAAACAGCAGATAAATACGCTCAGCTTGTAGCCAAAATTTACAGTGAAGAGGTTGAAAAGCACAGAAACGTTCGGGGCGGCTGGTTCATTCCAGGCATGTACTCTGTGACTACACATGTTCCCTTTGGATATATGACTGGGGCGTTGCCCAGCGGAAGGATGGCTGGTGTGCCCATAAGTAATGGTGCCTCCCCAGCTATCGGAGCAATGAGAAAGGGGCTAACAGCGGCTATAAGGTCCGTGGCCAAAGTGGACTACACGCTTTATCCGAACGGAGTAGCCTTCACACTTACTTTAGATCCAAATATTGTATCTGGAGAGGAGGGATTAGACCTCCTAGCCTCCCTAATTAAGACCTACACTGAGTTAGGCGGCATGCACATTCATTTCAACGTTGTAGATTCAAAGACCCTTGTTGAAGCCCAAAATTGTCCTGAAGCTTACAGAAACCTAGTTGTAAGAGTTGCCGGGTACAGCGCATACTTCGTAGATTTGGCCAAAGATGTTCAAGACGAAATAATAAAGAGATATCAAGGGGAGCCATAAAATGTGAAAGAAACCAGAGACTCAGCCCTAATCTTTAACATTCAAAGATTTTCAATTCACGATGGTCCAGGAATCAGAACAACCGTCTTCTTCAAGGGTTGTCCCCTAAAATGCCAGTGGTGCCACAATCCGGAATCCATAAATCTGTTTCCCGAAATAGCCTATCATGAGTCAAGATGCATTAAATGTTACAAATGCATTGAAGCATGTCCGACAGAAGCCTTGTCAAAGAGCCGGAATGGAATAAGGATTAACAGAGAAGAATGTGATGGTTGTGGAGAGTGTGCAGAAGTCTGTTACAGTGGGGCTCTGGAACTTTGCGGAAGGTACATGAGAATCGAAGAAGTTATGGCTGAAGCGATACGGGACCTACCCTTCTACAAGAATTCTAATGGAGGCGTAACAGTTTCTGGAGGAGAACCTTTAGCACAAGCCGATTTCGTTGCCGATTTTTTCGCAAGGGCTCGTGAGGAAGGTATGCATACTGCCTTGGACACCAGCGGACACGTTGAATGGGCAACGGTTAGGAAGGTTCTGGATCACACAGATTTGGTTCTATACGACATAAAAACAATGGATTCAGAGAGACATAAAATGCTAACAGGGGTTCCTAACAAGCTTATCCTGGCAAACCTGGAAAGAACATGTGGAGAGGGAATACCAGTTATCGTCAGAATTCCAGTAATCCCTAACTACAACATCGTTAATGTTGAGAAAGACGTCAAGAAAATTGCCGATTTTCTTCAAGGGTTAAACACTGTCAGAAGAGTTGATCTGCTGCCCTTTCATCGTCTTGGAAAATCAAAGTATTTGATGCTGGGTCGAAACTGCGTCGTGGATATTGAACCGCCTGACAAAGAGTGTCTTGAGAAGATCAAGAAAATACTGGCTTCCAGTGGAATTGATGTAAGCATTGGTGGATTACTTTAGCAGAGCAACTACGATATCTGCTCAGAAAACACGTTTAGATACGAATAGTTCTTGATGATTCTGCTAATGGATGTCCTTTAGAGGTTAGAGAGAAAACTTTTTCCCAACCAAAGGGCGCCTTATCTACTACGTACCCCAAGGATGCAAGTCTTCTATACAAGTCTTCCATAATTTTTAAGGCAGTATTAGAGTCAGCTATTTCGTCGGACAAGTGTACAAAAGGAAATAAAACCAAATTCTTAACACCGATCTGTTTAGCCTTTTCAACTGTTTCTTCCACAGCTTTTTCCACCACTATAGCTATGTACTTTTCATCGCATTTCTCTACCGTCACAAAAACAACTAGAGCGTCTTTGAAGGCACAGCTCTTACAACCACCAGCTATTTCCTCTGCTAGCTTTGTTGGTCGGGTTGTAAGATAGGAAAAATAGTCACAGTGAATAAACAATATCTTCATATGCTTTCCTCCGCCTATTTGACCTCCGAGATGTTTGTAAGGATGCTGACTCAAAGATAAGTTTTTATAACAGTGTTATAAAAACATAACGGTGTTATAAAACTGTGCATTAACGGAGGGAAACATTGTTGAGAGTTCTCCAATTTCACTGTTCTTCTTTCAGTTATGAAGTGAAGAGAGATACACCAGTTGCGGAGGAGCCGGAACCGAGGAGTGACAATTTAGAAGATGTCTTGGTTTGCTTCATGTGCTTTGAGAAGAGGGACGAAGGCAGGTCCAACGAACTTATAGAAAAGTTTGTTGAAAGCATTAAAGTTGACATTTCAAGAATTAAATGCAAGGCGGTTCTCATCCACCCATATGCGCATCTTTCCAAGGATCTTGGCTCACCCAAACTGGCAAAGGATTTCTTTAATAAACTCAAAGTTAGGTTAACTGAAGAAGAAATTGATGTTCATAAATCTCCTTTCGGATGGTACAAATCCTTCCGCCTAGAATGCATAGGGCATCCGCTAGCAGAAGCATACAGAGAATTCTAGTCGCGTAGACATGGTCGCTTGAGTGAGGTGCGAGTGTGAAGATACGAGAAAGTGGAATGCCTGACCAGTTTACGTGGTCTAGGTTTTTTGATCCCGTCCACATTTTGAAAACGATTGGGTTGAGTAACAAGATTAAGGACGTAGCCGATTTTGGATGCGGGTATGGAACCTTCACGATACCGGCTGCTAGGATAGTCTCCGGGAGAGTTTACGCCATTGATATAGACCCTGAAATGATAACGATCGTTAAAGATAAGATGTTGAAGAACGCTGTGAACAATGTAGAAACTATACAAAGAGACATAATAGACGAAGACTCAAGCCTAGCGGACGAGAGCGTGGATTGCGTCCTACTCTTTAACGTGCTCCACACAGAATATCCTGTAAAACTACTGAAGGAAGCATACCGAGTTCTAAGAAAGAATGGATGTGTGGCAATTATAAATTGGAAGTTGAACCCAAAGACACCTCGTGGTCCTCCTATGGAGCTGAGACCCAGCTTGGAACAATGCGTAGAGTGGTGTGTTAAATCGGGTTTCGATCCAAATTCAAAGAAAGTTTATGATTTCAAACCGCATCATTACGGTTTGGTTATGAAAAAATAGAGGAGGAAAGTGTCCAGTTGAAACTCTTAATGTTCAACGTAAAGGAATTCTGGTACAAGACTTTCAGCAAAACCCTAGAGGATGTGGAAAAAATTGAAAAGGAGGAAACCGTAAAGGACGCTATTGTTGTTTTTGCAAATGTTGAGAAAGAAGACGAAGAAAAATCGGCTATAATAATCAGAAAAACCGTGAAGAACATCACTTGGCTAGCTGGAAAGGCTGGTAAAAAGAGAATTGTGCTGCATTCGTTTGCTCATCTATCGGACAGTAAGTCAAGTGTAGAATTAGCACAAGAAGTCTTTAACAATATCGAAGATAAATTAAAAAATAAAGGCTACGAGGTTTTTGTAACACCCTTTGGGTATTTTCTTGAATTCAAACTACATGTCTTAGGGGAATCATTGGCGAAAGTGTGGAAAGCGCTCAGCTAAAATGTGCGAAAAAAGAGGTGGAAATAGAAGCGCCTACGTTGAAGGAGGCTCTCGATATAATCGACTGCAGAAACAGTAAAGGAGGGATAATTTGGTTTCTTTGGGGAAGGTAGTGTGCTTAGTCTCTGGCGGAATAGATTCCCCTGTTGCCGCTTGGTTAGTTAATAGGAAAGGTTGTGTTCCCATATTCATCTATTACGACAATTATCCCTTCACTGATGAAACCACTAAACACAGAGCTTTGGACACCATAAAGAAACTGAGGGAATATTCATGCGAACTCAGACTGAAGATTTACGTAATTCCTCATGGTCCTGACTTGGTAGACATCTTGAGAAACTGCCCTAGGAAATTGACATGCGTCCTTTGTCGAAGGATGATGTACCGACTGGCTGAGAAAGTGGCAAAAATGGAGGGAGCCGACGCCATAGTAACAGGAGAAATAATTGGTGAACACGCCAGTCAAACGTTGAGAAACATACGGGTGGAAAACACCGCTGTAACAGACATTTGTGTTTTGAGGCCACTGATAGCCATGGACAAACTAGACGTGGAACGTTTGGCGAGGAAAATTGGAACCCTTGAAGTGTCAACGAGACCAGGTCTTTGCTGCAGTGCCCCACCCAAGTCGCCTAGAACGCGTGCGACTCTGGAAGAGGTGATGAAAGCTGAGGAGAACCTTGACGTAAAGAGTATGATCGAACGAGACATAGAGGAGGCCGAAATCCTCGAAGTTTAAGTTTCATATACATCTATGTGAAGCCTCCAGGGCTATTTGTAATACATCTTCTGCAATTGTTTCGGCTTCGCTTTTGTTGAGAACCTTTTTAATTAGAATTCTCCCATCTCTGGAGAATGTTACTTCAGCTCCCTTGCAACTTTTTATAATCGTAATGTGGGGGGTGTGAACAACTATTTCATATTCCTCTGTTGCTTCAAAGGACTGCTTGAGGCGGTCCATCGTGAAATTGATTTTCCGCTGGAGTTTCACCTCGTATGCAGCTTTGTCTGAACAAAGCTTGACAAAAAACGGTATCATAAACTTATGCTTATTCTCCATGCTTTCCCACATAATCCAGTAAGAGGATGTGTACCAATTATGATTTTCGTCATGGCGAACGTAAGTTTTATAAGTTATAACAGTGTTATAAGCTTAGGTGACAGCCTTGAGGGATAATGTTTGTTTCGCCAGCTAGGCTCTCGCCAGCTACGAAACTAGTGTTTAAAGTTTTGGAATTAAACGGGTGGATGACGCAAAAAGAGATAGTTAAAGAAACTTACCTACCCTCAAGAACGGTAAAGTATGCCATAAGAAATCTAAGGGAAAAAGAAATTATTCAAGATAGGTCGAATCCAGATGATTTGAGAAGCAAGTATTATGGATTTAGGGGCAAAATTTGCACCAATGAAAAAGTTTATAACACTGTTATAGGTACCTAGTTTAATTTGCCGGGGTGGCCGAGTGGTTCAGGCGGCGGGCTGCAGACCCGCTACACGTGGGTTCGATTCCCACCCCCGGCTCCAATCTGTTAAAATGGAGTAAATTTAACGTGTTGTCAACAGAGTTGGTGGATTATGACAGAAAAAGCTGTGGAAGAAACATTTGCCGCTTTGTTTGCCTTAATTGACCTAAGGCAGATTTTTAGAGATACCAAACCGACCTACCAGTTTAGCAACGAGCAGAAGAGACAGATAGGGGAGATCATTGAGAAATTGAGACAGAGCTTGGATGTGATTGAAAAGGAGCTGATGAAATGAAACAAATGATTGAAAATATTGAAGTTAGGGCAAAAGAAGAGCTGTTCATAAACATTCATCCAATCCAAGCTGCTGGTAGGCTGACCCCAGAAGCCATGAAGGCTGTAATCACTTATGGAGACGGCTACTCAACCTGTGACTGGTGTAGAAAACCGTTCAGGCTCGACAAGATCCAGAGACCACCCATAGACCAATTTCATGCTGAACTAGCTAAATTCGTAGGAATGGACCAAGCTAGGGTTGTCCCAGGAGCAAGGAGGGGATTCCAAGCTGTAGTCTCCTCTCTCGTAGAGAAAGGAGATTCTGTGATCGTTTCTTCGTTAGCCCACTACACTGAGTTCTTAGCTGTGGAAGACGCTGGAGGCATTGTGAAAGAGGTTCCCTTGAACGAGGAAAACATTATCACTGGAGAAAACACGGCTCAAAAGATAGAAAAGGTGAAACGAGAGACAGGAAAGCTTCCTAAACTGATTATGATGGATCACTTCGACTACATGTTTGGGAATGAACACGACATTCATGGAATAGCGAAAGTTGCAAAAGAATACAACATTCCCTTTCTGGCCAATTGCGCCTATTCCTTAGGAGTGATGCCTGTCAACGGAAAAGAAATGGGAGCCGACTTTCTGGTTGGTTCGGGACACAAAAGTTTCGCTTCGCCAGCCCCTTCCGGCATATTGGCAACAACCAATGAAAGGGCTGAAAAAATTTTTAGAACAACCCAGATGGTCGGAGACGTAACAAAAAGGAAATTTGGAATAAAAGAAGTTGAAATGATGGGCTGCACTTTGATGGGAGCAAATCTAATAGCCATGATGGCCAGTTTTCCCGCAGTGCGTGAAAGGGTTAAGCACTGGGACGACGAGGTCAAGAAAAGCAACTATTTCATCAACGAATTCCTCAAAATCGAAGGAAACAAAGTTCTCAGCGAAATGCCGAGGAAACACACCCTAACTAAGGTGGACACTACGGGAAGCTTCGATAAAATTGCGCGAACACACAAAAGAAGGGGCTTCTTCTTCAGCGACGAGTTAAAAAAGAGGTGGATTGTCGGCGAGTTCGCGGGAGCAACAAGGCAATGGAAACTAAATACCTACGGGCTTACATGGGATCAAATAAAATACCTAGCAGAAGCATTTCAGGATATTGCAAAGAGATACGGGATAAAAGTGGCATAGCTGGTGATCATCCAATATGAGGATAGACACTAAAAAGTTGCTTAAAGCCGCCAAAGAAGACTATGAAAAAACTTGGGCGGAATCGGCGAAACTTGTCAATGTGAAGGGCAAATATTTCACGTTGACCGACAAGAAAAAAGCGCATCCACTTTTTGATCTCATAACCAAGACTCGAAACATCTTTTTGGAGATGGGCTTTGAAGAGGTCATAACCCCCTTGATCACGGAGGAGTGCCATGTTTATTTACAATATGGACCTGAAGCCCCAGTCATACTAGACAGAATTTTTTATCTCGCTGGCCTCCCAAGGGCAGATATAGGGATTTCAAAGGAGAAAATTTCTGAAATTAAAAAGATTATGCCGAATTTCAAGGAAGTTAAAGAACTTCAGCACATTTTTAGGAGATACAAGAGGGGTGAAATAGAATCAGACGATTTAACTGAGGTTATGGTAAAAGAGCTTAACGTAAAGGAAGAACAAGCGACACAAATAATTTCGTTGTTTCCAGAATTCAAACAATTAACTCCTGTGCCGACCAAACTCACGCTCAGGTCTCACACAACCTCTTCGTGGTTTCCAATCTTAAAAGAAATGCAATTCAAAGAAACACTACCGTTACAATTGTTTTCCGTTGGTCCAAAATTTAGGAGAGAACAGAAACTGGACGTTACACACCTCTACGAGTCTTGGACGGCTTCCATGGCTGTCATGGCAGAAGAAATCAGTTTAGAGGACGGCAAGAAGATTGTGGAAGAAATTTTTAGGAAACTTAACTTCAGTGAAGTTGAATTCAGAATCAAAAAGGCAACCTCAAAATATTATGCGCCGAAAACAGAGTTTGAAGCCTTTGTTAGGCATCCCAAAACCGGCGATTTCATCGAGGTGGGCGACGGAGGCTTATACAATCCGCTTAGCTTGGCTAGGTACAAGATTTCTTATCCTGTTTTCAATTTTGGAGCTGGCTTAGAAAGAATTGCTATGATAAAAACCGGCGTAGAGGACATTAGAAAGCTGGTTTATCCTCATCTGTACGTTAAAAATGAATATACAGATAAACAATTAGCCGAGATGGTTGAAGTCGATGAAACTCCTTCGACTGAGGAGGGGGAAAAACTTGTCAAAGCTATAATTCAGACAGCGATAAAAAATGCTAATAAGCCTAGTCCATGCCAATTTCTCGCCTACAAAGGCAAATTTTTAGATCATAACATTGAGGTTTATGTTTACGAGTCGGATGTAGGAACAAAGCTTTTGGGACCGGCGGCTCTGAACACCGTGTATGTTTATGATGGAAACATTCTTGGAGTACCAGAGGAGGGACTGCTGAAAACCGATATTGTAAGGGAGGCTAGAGAAAAAGGCGTTTCCACCGGAATTCGCTACCTAGACGCCATAGCAGCTCAGGCTGTAGCCGCTATTGAAGAAGGGATAAATGCTGGAGAAACCGGCGAAGTGAATGTTAGAGTAAAGATTGCCAAGCATCCAAGCGACGTTAACATAGGAGTTCAAGAGGCTGGAGTGAGCAGCATCACCAGCAAAAACAAGAGAATCATTGTTAAGGGACCCGTTTTTGTTGGGATAAAAGCAAAAATCGTGAAGTGATTCTCATCAATTTGAGATTCTCTTTGTAGATAGACCCTCTATCTAGCCCCCTATATATACTATTTAACATGGTTTTGGAACTTGCGGTGCATGCTGAGTTTTGGATGCGCTGTTGGCGGTAACTTTATAACGGTGTTATAGAAGGAATACTTACCGGAGGCCCATAAGAGTTGCTAGATGTAGAGAAAATTAGGCGAGACTTTCCGATATTAAATTCTGGCATCATCTATCTGGACAATGCCGCAAGCAGTCTAACCCCTGAACCGGTAGTCCAGAAAATGTTGGAGTTTTATCATGAATACCGAGCCAACGTTGAGCGGGCTGTCCATAGGCTTTCGCAGAGGGCTAGCGAAGAATATGATAAGGCCCGCGCCAAGATAAGTGACCTCATAAACGCTGAATCAGAAAACGAAATTATAATGACCCGGAACGCCACCGAAGCCATAAACCTTGTAGCAAATGGTCTTGGCTGGAAGAAAGGTGACAAAATCGTAACTTCCCTTATTGAGCATCACTCCAACTTCATGGTTTGGATACGCCTTAAAAAAAGGTATGGAGTAGACGTAGAAATCGTCAGACCCAATAAACAGGGTCTCTTCAACATTGCTGATTTCGAAAAGGCAATAGACGACAAAACAAGGCTGGTGGCCATAACCCACGTTTCAAACGTTTTAGGCGTGATAACTCCAGTTGAGGAAATTGCAAAGATCGCCCACGAGCACGACGCCCATCTGCTGTTAGACGGAGCCCAATCGGTGCCCCATTTGAAGGTGGATGTCCAAAAAATTGGGTGCGACTACCTAGCCTTCTCTGGTCATAAAATGCTTGGACCAACCGGAGTAGGCGCATTGTATGCACGAAACGAATTACTAGAAAACATGGAACCCCTGAGCATTGGCGGAGGAACAATCAGTGACGTTGGCTTGGATTACTACAAATTAGCCGAGGGTCCTATAAGGTTTGAAGCCGGCACGCCTCCGATTGCTGAGGCCATTGGGCTAGGTGCCGCAGTTGATTATCTGAAGAAAGTTCAGTTGGAGAATATCGAAGCTTATGAAAGGGAGCTCGTAAAGAGGATGTATCGAGGATTAGCAGATGTCCCAGGTGTTGAGGTCTATGGTCCCGAAAAGCCTGAACAGAGAACGAGTATAGTCTCCTTCAACGTGGGAGAGTTGAATCCCCATGACGTAGCCTTAGCTTTAGACGTTTCCGCTGACATCATGGTTAGGTCGGGACACCACTGTTGCCTCCCCTTAGCAAAGGAGCTTCTAAAACGGCATGAAGGAACAGTCAGGGCCTCCCTCTACCTATACAATACCCAAGAAGAAGTTGAGAAGCTTATTTCCACGGTTAACGAAATCGCAAGATCGCTTACTTGACAGTAACCGATATTGCATGCCACGAATATTTCATTAAACCTCAAGTTTTCTATTCGATTACGGAGTGGTACCAGTTTAGGATGTACTCTGGTAGTTTAAGTCCCTTCTTACTCGATCTTTCTGTCAACAAAATGGGAAGATAGCTTAGCAGGAAGGCTGCCCTCATGTAAAACCTTCTCGGACGCCCGGGTTGAATCTTCTCCTCCAGAAGTATTTTTAGATCAGAATTTTTCTCTAGCGGTGAGCCCTTGTTCCCAATTATGGAGAGAACTGTTCCTCCTAAATTTTTGAATATGTTGCTCCAGTTGACAACGGGCTTGGTTTCGCCGGAGTATGATATTAGAATTTCGAAGTCTCCAGCTCTTGGGCGGGGAGTGTTGACGCCCCTTGCGATGTAGACGTTGTCGCCCAGAAACTTTTTGATGTGGAACAACCTTATGGCAGTCATTTTGGCAACCTCTTCAGCTGTTCCTCTGCCGCCTAGGAAGAAATCGCTGCGCCTTTCTAGGAAATCAATGGAAGTTCTGTAGGCTTCAGAATTAACGTGAGTATTGATTATCTCTCCTAAAATTGAGGCTTCTTCCTTGATAAGCTCAAAGACCCTATTTACAGAATTGCCTTCAAATACAGCCTCAGTCATCATTTGAAGAAGAAAAAGGCTTCCAAGCTCGAAGATGTCGCCCATTATGCCAACTTCGCTGTAAACATCGGATGGCAACTCCCTTCCCCTTCCCTTCAACTCGACCACGTGGCCATGTCTCCGAACGATTTGGGCAATTGAGGAATCAGGATTGGAAGTTATTAGACCCATCGAAAATTTCTCGCTGGCTGTTTCTTCCAAATATCGCTCCAAATTTTCGGCGAGGTCTTTCGGGTCTTCGGATTCTCCGCTTCCGGAGTTAATTAAAAGCAGAATCTTTCTGTATCTTTTCTCTAGTTCTGATGCGGCGTCATACATTCCTCTTCCGGGAAATCCAACATCCTCACGGGTGATGACAACCTTGGAGTCTTTCATGGTGGCTATTTGACTCATGGCAATATTCAATGAATGTAAAGACCTGCCAGAACCACCGCAAACTATGCAATCCGCAGACCTTAAATTGTCATAGAGTGGAAGCAAACTTTCTTTCTGTACGTTTACAAGGTTATCTGTAATCATGTTGACGTATCCCAAGCCAGAGGTTTCGCGCCTAATTTTTGTCAGCCTCCTAACGAAAATAGCAATCATGTAGAGTTAGTTATATGTGTTCACCTATAGTTTTTCTTTTGCTAGGCACATCAGAACCGTAGATACCTTTAAATTATTTATGTTAAACGTATAGGACACGGAGAACTAATGAAGTGGGCGAGAGGGCGCATATGAGTGAAATGACCACAAAAATTTTGGAAGAAAGTCTAGGAAAAATCGTTCTTGTGCGATTAAAGGGCGGAAAGAGTTTGCGTGGAAAACTGAAGGGGTTTGACCAACACCTCAATTTGGTGCTGGAAGAAACAGAGGACACAACGGATGCAGAGAAGGTGAGAAAACTTGGCGCCATCATCGTTCGAGGGGACAACGTGGTTATAATTAGTCCTCCTCCTAGGTGAAAACCGGTGGGAAAAACGAGCAAAGGAACTTCATCTTTTGGAAGACGAGCAGGAAAAACCCGCCACATCATGTGTAGACGGTGCGGCAGAAGAGCCTACAATGTGAAGGAAAAGCGATGTTCCGCTTGCGGTTATGGAGATTCAACTAGAATCAGGCGGTACTCATGGCAAACTAAGAGTCTCAGCAGGGAAAGACTTCGTTAATTGCGTTGTTCTTGAACTTTTCGTAGATTTTCTTCTACTGAAGCTATACCGTTCTGGACTTAATGAAATTGAAGGGTGAAAATGGGAATTTACTCTGAGTTTGCCAGTTTACACCCTATTCTAACTTGTCTGGCACGTTAGAACCACTAACCTGTTATCATGGGTTCTTTCGCAAGCAGTTTGTAGAGTGTGTCAAGCTTCAAATCGAGGCCTAAGGTTTTGCAGATTTCTTCGTCGATTTCTTTTCTGACAAGAGGATTGGCAAACTCTTTTGGAAGAGCCTTTAGATTTGATTCACTGATTTTCCTTCCATGCAACTCTCTATTATACAAACTCAAAAGGCAAGTCTTTGCCTTTCTACCTATTCTATTCACATCGATTATGGGCATCTCCCATAAGTGTTCCTTTTTGAATTTCACCCAAGGACCCTGTGTTACTTCTGCTATTGATAGTAATAGCAGGAGCCCAAATGTGGAATTGAGCCAAAAGACCAGAATCTTCGCAACGTCATCTTCAACTTTAATGGGCCACCACACATTTGACAAAACATCTTCTTCCAAATATGTGGAAAGAACTGTGTAGGTATTCAAACGGGCTCTTTCCACTACTAGGAGCCGTCCGCGCTTATTCCACAGATCACGGGCCTTCCCTGCATTTTTGGGTTCCAAATATGCATTCGGCGTTTGAGAAATCGTTTTTGTTACGCTCGAATCATAACCCCAAAAAGCTTTATAAATCGAACCCGCTGCTGTCTCGCTAACTTTAAAGGTTGCGTGAACTTGCCTCACGTCTGGTCCTATTTCGGCTTTGAGTTTAGATAATGTTCCAAGACGTATGTTTCCAACGATTCCCTGATCGGGAAGATAGACTATACCTTTCCTGAGAAAGAGCATCACCCTGTTAAGTTCCATCTGCGAAAAGATGTTGTAAACGCCGAAGTTATTTTCCGTAAGCTTAGCAGAATAGATCTCCCCGATCTTTTTTCCATGCAGCTTCAGATGGTAAGGAGAAGCATTAGAATTCTCTATGTCATAGAGCTTTGCACTGTCATAAAGTTCCTTTAGTTGCGTCCCCAAGTAGATCGCTTCTAACTCGTTTGACGGCTTCTTCCACAAGTTAACAAAGAATGTATAACGAGGTTCATCTCCATTTTGTGTCTTTCTCGCTACCAGAAGAACCTCACTAAGATCAGTATTCTCACTAAAATTCCACTGATTGTTCGTCTCATAACTGGTTATTATGTATTCAATATGATAATCCTTCAGGAGTTTTTCCCTGACCTTCCGCCAGGAAACGCCAGACAAAACCGCTCTCGGCAAAACAAGCCCCATCCTACCATTTTCCACCAGATACTTATCGGCAATGAAGACAAATACTGCCCCAAGCCCCGCCTGTCCTATGCCTGACAGTTCTTTCTCCTTAAGCAATTGACTAAGCGTCTTTTGCAGTTCAGCTCTTTCTTTTTTCGGTAACGAGCCAAATAAAAGATTGCCGCCAACACTCCTCGTGAAGGGAGGATTCATTATGCAAATATGAAAGTTAGGAAGAGTAATAGTCTTGGCTTCTCGTTTTGTAACACTTATGGATTCCCCCTCAGCCCTGGTTGCTCCGGTGAGCAACATGTCTTGCCCAATATCTGGCGAGGACAAAAAGTTGACACTTCCCAAATACTTTCCCTCACCTAAACGTAAAGCAAAGAGTCTGGAAGCTTTCACGGGTATAGGATTATGAAGAGATAACACCGTCGCTGCTAAATGGACTGCATGGTGCAGTACATCAAAACCCCATATCCCCTCTTCCACCAAGCATCTGTGCAGATCATCAACTCTAATCTGTTCACTTTCGATTCTATGTTTTGCGTCTATTTCCTTATAGATAGCCGAAAGAAGGGTACCTGAACCGCATGCAAAGTCAACAATTCGAAGAGGCTCATTACCATATGTAGGCGGGACTTTCTCTGTAGTCAAACCAGAAGGAAGATTGATCAAAAGCCTCGCTAACAACCGTGCAGCAGGTATAGACGTATAGTAAGTTGCATGATACTTCACAAGATTTCCTAAAAGCAATCTGTGATAAATTCTTCCAAACAGGTCATGCTTTAGTAATACTTTGGAAGAAGCTATATCATATGCCAAACTGCCGAGCAATCTAAGTTGTTTATCCACTACCGGGCTCGCTGGAATATTCCTAAGAATGTTCAGCGTTATGTCAAGAACTGGTTCATAATCTATGTTATCAATTATATATTGCCAAGAATTCTCCAATTCCTTCTTCAAATTTGCAGAGGTCAGCAATGTCGAAAGCGTAGGCACTTCTTTGTGAGACGCGGCTATAATCTCATGAAAAACCATAGCATCAACGAGTAAAAGCCCAGCAGTCGAAATCAACTTTTGGGTGTCTTCTTTACTTCCCACCTTTTTTCTCCTCGGTTTCCTTCAATTCCAATACATTTTTCAAACGTTCAACATTAACAGCGGTCGATAGCTTCACAGCGAAATCGCCCAAGACCTCATTCATCTTTTTTATCACAGGATCAATAATATCCACACTCACAACGCGACTGTAAGCACTCATCAAATAAGTTAAGAGATCATGAAACCCTACATCCTTGTATTGTTCCGGCTTAGATGGAACCCCTGTCCATTTATCCAATCCTGCCCGATCAACATACGACAGGAAACCAATGTTAAAACGACTACTCAAAAGAGACTCCTTTATGTCCGCTTGATTCGGCAAAAGCGTCTTCACCTTAAAATCAGCATACTCGACCATCACACACAAATCGCACACGTTATTATCCAATCGATCTTGGCAATCTGCAACGAGTGTGTCCCACATTCCAGGCTTCTTTCCCTCTATTACTATCCGCACACCATTAAGCTCGACAAGAACATCCGGCTCAGGCCGCGTCCCCCTTTTTCTCAAAATCACTTCACCTAAAGCCTTGAGCCCTCTCTCGGCCAAAAGTTCAGCCAACATTACATTCAGATTTTCCTCTCTTACACTCATTAAAGATCCCTACGCCTGATATTTAGAAAGCATCTTATACCCTTATAGCAGTTTTTATCGAGGCACTCCAGTAACTTAATCTCATGATAAATACTTAAAAATTGGCAAAACAAAAAAGAAGATGCGCGCGGGAGATATTTCCACCTTGTTTTAGAAATGAAGAGATTGTTAGGTCATCATTTTCTTGAATTCTTCGTATGCTTGCTTTGCTTCTTCTATAGAAGCCTCATCTTCTAATGTTGTAACGTCGCCTACTGGCCTGTCTGAAACCAGTGCCTTTAAAACTCTTCTCATGATTTTGCCGCTTCTCGTCTTTGGAAGCCTTGAAACGAAATATATTTGCTCAGGCGTTGCAACTGGACCCACGGTTTTTCTTAAGTGATCTGTTAAATCTTTTTTGAGTTCCTCGCTTGGGTTATAGCCTTGTTTCAAGATGGCGAAAACCACGATGGCTTCTCCCTTAATTTCGTGGGGTCTGCCGATTACTGCCGACTCTGCTATTGCTGGATGCGAAACAATTGCGCTTTCCAGTTCCATTGTGCCCAATCTATGGCCTGCAATTTTTAGAACTTCGTCTGCTCTGCCTAAAAGCCAGAAGTATCCTTCCTCATCTTTCATGCAATAGTCTCCAGCGTAGTAAACGTTTGGGAATCTAGACCAGTAGGTTTGCTTGTAACGTTCAGGATCCTTGTATAATGTCATTAGCATGCCAGGCCAAGGCTTCTTTATAACTAGGTAGCCTCTCACCCTTGGAGGTACAGGCCTACCGTTGTCGTCTACTACATCGGCGTCTATGCCCGGTAATGGAAATGTTGCTGACCCTGGTTTTAGTGGGATTAGTCCTATGCCCGGCGCCGGTGAAATCATTACGCCCCCGGTTTCTGTTTGCCACCAAGTGTCCACTATGGGGCATCTTTCTTCGCCTATGTGTTTGAAATACCACAGCCATGCTTCTGGATTTATTGGTTCTCCCACGCTTCCTAGAATTGTTAGGCTGCTTAGGTCGTGTTTTTTGATCCATTTCTCGCCGAGTCTCATGAACATGCGTATGGCTGTTGGCGATGTGTAAAAGATTGTTACCTTATATTTCTCTATTATTTCCCACCATTTGTCGGGCTTTGGATAGTCGGGTGCTCCTTCATATACAACTATGGATGCTCCATGCATTAGTGGTGCATAAACAATGGAGCTGTGCCCAGTTACCCATCCTACGTCGGCGGTGCACCAGTATACGCTGTCTTCTTGGATGTCAAAGACCCATTGGTACATGGAATTTATGAAGACAAGGTAGCCTCCTGTGCTGTGAACTATGCCTTTTGGTTTACCTGTGGTGCCCGACGTGTAGAGAATGTAGAGTGGATGGGTGCTTTCGATTGGTAGTGGAGGAACATCTGTTTCCGCATCCTTTATGATTTCGTGGTACCATAAGTCCCTTCCTTTCTGCATTTTGATTTCTCGGCCTATTCTCTTTACGACTATCATCTTCTCTACTGATGGCGTGTTTTCCAAGGCTTCATCAACTATTTCTTTTAGTGGCATGATTTTTCCTCTTCTGAACCCGCCGTCTGCTGTTATGACCACTTTTGCTTCCGTGTCATTTATCCGGTCTGCCAGAGCCATTGCGCTGAATCCCGAAAACACCACAGTGTGTATTGCGCCTATCCTCGCCGTTGCCAACATAGCAATGGGTAATTCATATATCATTGGCAGATAAATGGCTACACGGTCTCCGTCCTTAACACCCAGTTTTTTGAGTGCGAATGCTAGACGGTTCACTTCTCTGTAGAGTTGCGAGTAGCTTAGTGTTCTTTCTTCACCGTTTTCTCCTTCCCAGTATATGGCTACTTTGTTTCTTCTCCAGGTTTTCAGGTGTCTGTCAACACATAGATAGGAAGCGTTCAGCATTCCGCCGGGGAACCATTTTGCGAATGGGGGGTCCCAGTCGAGCACTCTATCCGGGGTTCTGAACCATTCGAGTTTTCTGGCTTCTTGCTCCCAAAATTCTTCCATTTCGTCAAGCGATCTTCTGTACGTGTCCATGTACCTTTTTATTGGCCAATATTTTAGTTCAACTGGAAGAGATTCTGACTCCATATTCTTAATCTCCATAACTGTTCCAGATAGGGTTCTGCGACCTGAAATTTCTAGTTATAAATTCTTTTCTTTCCTATTAAACTAGACTGGCAGCAAGGTCTTTCCATATATCTCGTTTAACACCTCCGCTAATGCAAGATAAAACGCACTTTGGGCTAATCCACCGTAGGCTAATCCCATTGCCAGAATCATGCTGTTTAAGGGATAGAAACCAGCATTATGCAAATTCAACAGCACTGTTGTCATTCCGAAACCTAATAGTCCAAGAGGGGCGGGGTTCGCTAACTTTTCGTTCACTTCTGAAGTGTTGTGAAAGAACTTCATCACCCAATTACTAAACTATAAAAGTTTTTCTGAAGAGAGATTGACTGCTGTAGATAGACCCCCCTATCTAGACTGCCTATATATGCTATCAACATAGAAATTATGAGAACGGTTCCAGAAATCGGGGAAAAAGTATTTAAAACCTTGGATGATGGATAAAGGCAACGCATAGGGGGAATCTGTGGCGATGGTGAGGAAAGCAAAAATCAAACTGACCAGCACCGACTATCAAAAGCTTGAAGAAGTATGTGAAGAACTGAAGGCCATCGCCGATAAAACAGGCGTAAAAATGACGGGGCCTATCCCCCTGCCCACAAAAAGGCTTCGGGTGCCAGTGCGCAAAAGCCCTTGCGGCGAAGGAACCGCCACCTGGGATAAATGGGAACTACGCATCCACAAACGCCTCATTAATATCGATGCAGAAGAACGCGTCATGAGGCGAATCATGAGAATTCGGGTGCCCGAGGAAGTTTTTGTCAGCATCGAACTGATGTAGTCATCTTTTTCCTTCAATATATCTTAATGATCATTATTAGTAATTCACAAGAGTTAAAAGATTTTGATACAAATGATTCAGCACAAATTTGGAATATAAATCGGAGGTGGAATCTGCGTGACAGAATATCTGGTTCTACTGAAGCTCAATCCAGCGAAAATAGCCAACGTAATAGACGCTTTGAGGGGCCTTCCCGAAAAGCCCAGTCCAGGGGTAGACCTGCATTACGTAATGAGCGTTTTCGGAGCCTGGGACGTAGCCATGTGGTTTGACGCAGATAACTCTGACAAAGCTGTAGACTTCATAAACAGAAAGATAGGTCAAATTTCTGGCGTCGTCGACGCATACACAGTACCAACATTCCCCAACAGAAAACCCCAAGGACGAGAAGCAGCCCCAAAGAGCGAAACTCCAGCAAGCGAATAAACGGGCTTCACTGGCACTCTGCCCAATTTCAAAGCGAATGGAGTGAAGGAAAACGATGACAAAATATCTTCTTCTTCTTAAACTTGACAAAAGTAAACTGTTAGAAACAATAGACGCCTTAAGAAGTCTTCCCAAAAATCCGAGTTCAGGAGTCGACGTAAACTACACAATGAACATTTTTGGAACCTGGCACGTAGCCGTCTGGTTCAGTTCCGACAAATCTGCAGAAGCTATAGATTTCATAAACAAGAAAATAGGTCAAATTTCCGGTGTGGATGATGCGTTTCCGGTGGCTGCATTCCCACATGTAGGACAGCGTAAAGAGTGTGAAGAAATCTCTAAGGGCGAAGAAAGCGAATAAAGCAGATTAAAAGAACGAGTGCCTCTCAAGACCAGAATTTTAAGATAGGGAAAGGCTGCTAGCCTTCACCGCGCCTCAACCTTCTAACCCTATCCAAGATCTTTCGCGGAACTTTCTCGTTTGTTAAATTTCTAACAAAGATGACATCGTTCGGATGAAGATGGAAAGTCAAATTTATTTGCATTTTTTCGGCATCTAGGAAACTTTTGATAGCCTCATCAAGTTTGCCGTCTTCAAAGTCAAGATCAATTAGAGCGTGAATAGTCTTCCTAAGCGCGTTCTTAACCTCATCAAAAGTTTTTTGATTCATCCCTTGTTCCAATCCAGTCATGCCCTACCCATGGGAGAATCTGAACAATTAAAATAAGCGTTATTTCCAGAAGGGAATATGAAAATTTTCAGTAAAGTTCTGGCATGCAGAGAATCTGTTGCTTTACAATTTTCTCAAGGATATTTGCCTACGAACTCTTCAACGCCTCGAATGAAGGTGCATTTCTAGGAAATCGATTAGTCTTTTTCGCCTTTCCTTGAAAGTGGATTCAGTGAAAATGATCCTAACTTTACAGTTTTCGCATTCCAGAAAATCGCCTTTGTCTGGAAACTCTAGGTGTTCCATATTATCACAGCCGACATATTACTGTATATCTTATGACTTAATATATCAATTATTTCCAGCCTCGATATATTCTAAAAATAGACCATATTTTCCCTCTACAACGTAGCCAAAGTCCAAAAAGCGAAAATAGTTAACGGCAAGGACACACCAAAAGCTACGGCCCACGCCATTTTGTTCCACCAGAACACCTTTAGCCCGTCCAAGACGCCGAAGGGAATGAGATTAAAGAGGGCTATGAGCGCGTTGATCCACGCGCCGAAAACCGCAACGGTGACTACAAAATTTTGTGTGGTTAGCGCAATCATGATGCATAGGGTTGAAAGGACGATGTTAATAAAGGGTCCGGCAAGGGCTGTTTTTCCTGCGCTTTCCTTTGTCATTGGTCCTGCAATCATTACGGCTCCGGGTGAAATGATTTTGAAGGGAGTGGGGAGCATTGAAAGAAGGGTGAGGAGTGCCCCAAACATGGTTAGTCGAAATTCTGCCCACAATCCGAAGCGTTGTGCTGATAATTTATGGGCGAACTCATGGAGGAGAAAACTGAAGGTGAATACTGTTGCGAGGCTTGCCAAAATTTCTGGGCGATCTGCAAATTGGGGGAGGACGAAGGATAAGCCAACGCCCATGACAAGAAGTGCTCCGAGGGCTAGGTGTTTAAGTTCGGTTGTGCTGAACCAGAAAACTTTGGCTGTGGGTCTGGGCAGGTAGGTGATGGTGTACTTGTATGCAGGTTTCGTAGGTTCCGCCGCCTCACGGGGAGCCCTTGCCCTCCAATATTCTGGGCACTCGTGGTTTTCTGGGAGTCTATGCTCTGAGCAGAAGTATCCATGGCAGTAGGAGCATTTGAAGGGTAGAGCAACCTCTATGTCGCAGTGTTGACACTTCGTCGTTTTGTTCAACTTCCTTGAATGATGACTAAACACTTGGTTGGATTTATGGGGTTTAAATGTTTAGCCTCTATCTGGACTATCTGCACCGCATCCCGCCGTTTCTATGTTGAGGGTATTTATAGGGGGGTATCTACAGAGCAGAAGACCCGCCGTATCATGGTTCGCTGTTTTGGCATATGGCGATGTATCCTTTTAGTTGAGGGTTTGTTTTTAGGGTGGAAACTTTTAGTCCAGACTGGCTGAGTAGGTTCATGAAACTTTCTTGGGAGAATTTCTTTTTCAGTCCTGTTAGGACGATTGCGGATTGAGGTTTGCTGACTCTCTTTATTTCTTGGAGGGTTTTTATGGGGTTTGGCATGTTTTGTAGGAGGGTTACGGCGAAAACGTGGTCGAAGGTTCTGTTTTGGAGGGGTGTGTAGTCGGCGTCTGCGCGAATGATGGCTGTGTTGGGAAACCTTTTTGCACGTTTTTTTGCTTCTTGGAGGATTTTTGGGGAGATATCTATGCCTACTAGGAGCCTTGTTGATTTGGCGATGTGTTCGAAGAGGAGTCCTGTTCCGCAGCCCAAGTCTAGGACAAGCTCGTTTTCATCTGGTTTCGTGTTGTTTAGGGCGGCTTCTATTTGTGCGTTTTGTTCTTCTGCGTATTGGATGTCGTAGACTGGGGCTAGTTGGTCGTAGTGGCGCATGGCTTTGCGTTTTTTGTTCCATTCTTGCATGTTTCTCAGAAGTTTTATTTGTGTTGTTTCTTCTAAAGATTGTTGGCGGTTTAAGTGTCTGGTCGGAAGCCGGTTGTTGCTTTGCAGAATCCTGATGTTCGTAGGGCGGCTGAGTTTGTTAGGGAGGCTCTTTCTGGGCGGAAGGCTTTGGTTATTGTTGGTAATTGTTGGGTGGATTATCGGGGGAGGGCGAGTTCTAGGCTGGAGCCTGGCGAGCGCATTGTCATGATTAAGGGTGACGGCTCTGTTTTGGTTCATCGTCCGGTTGGTTATGAGCCTGTGAATTGGCAGCCTCCGGGATGTTTGTTTGAGACTCGTGTGGTTGGCGACGTTTTGCGTGTTAGGGCTATTCGTTCGAAGCCTTCTGAGTCTGTTAGGATATCCTTTGACAGCGTTTACTTGGTTTCGGTTTTAAGTTTGGTTGACAAGGGGGAGTTTTCCCTCTACGCCAGCGAGGAGGATATGCAGAGGGCTATTTTGTTGGAGCCGTCTCTTTTGGAGCCTGACTTGAAGCCTATCACATATGAGAAGAAGGTTGAGCCTGGGTTTGTGGACGTTTACGGCATCGACGGGAATGGTAGGCTTCTGGTGGTGGAGATTAAGCGGAGGACGGCTGGACGGGATGCGGCTTTGCAGTTGGCTAAGTATGTGGATTCTGTGAGGGCTACGGTGAGTCGTGAGGTTAGAGGCGTCCTAGTGGCTCCTCGTTTGGCTAGGGGTGTTCAGAGGCTTTTAGCTTCTCTGGGGCTGGAGTTTAAGGCTCTTGACCCGAAGCGTTGTGCCGAGGTTTTGCGTAAGGCTGAAACCCGCAAGCTTGCCGAGTTTTTTGAGGAACCATAATTGGCTTCCTTTTTTGTTTGTCGAAGGAATTCTGAGGAATGCAAGGATTGTGGCTTCTGTATTGAGTATTTTTCTTGTCCAGGGGTTGGGAAGCCTACCATTGACCGTTTCGAAACCGCCTGCATAGACTGTGGTGTCTGTTTTGTGGCTTGTCCCTACCAAGCTGTTGAGCGTGTAGTGGATACGGTTCCTAGGAGGCAGGTTACCATTAGCGTTGATGGTCAGCTTTTTGGTGTGCCTGAGCGTGTTACTGTTAAGCGGGCTTTGGAGTTGCTTGGGCTGGAGTTTAGTAAGTTTCCTGGGGGAACAGGGATTTTTGCTCCTTGTGAGACTGGGGGTTGTTTTGCCTGTGCTTTGGTGGTTGATGGGGAGCCTAAGCCGGCTTGTGTTACGGGTGTTCGGGACGGGATGATGATTAGCCTAGACCTGCCTAAGGATCATGTTCCGCTCAGGAGGGTTTCTGGTTTTCAGCCTCATCCTGTTGGCGGCGTCGGAACGCCTTGGTGGGTTAAGAAGAGTGGGAGGGGCTGGATTGAGGTGGCTTGTTTTGCGCATGGATGTAATTTGCGTTGTCCCCAGTGTCAAAACTATACGGTGACGTATGATAATGTGGCTCCTGCTTTGACTCCTCTGGAGGCGGCGGCGACTTTGACAGCGCAGAGAAGGGAGTATGGTGTGGATCGTATGGCTATTTCTGGTGGAGAACCAACGCTGAATAGGGCTTGGCTTGTTAGGTTTTTTGGGGAGTTGCGTAGGTTGAATCCGGACGAGAGGGCTAGGCTTCATTTGGATACTAACGCTACGGTTTTGACGCGTGAGTTTGTGGATGGTTTGGTGGAGGCTGGAATGACGGATGTTGGTCCTGATTTGAAGGGGCTTAGAACAGAAACTTTCATGAGGATAACTGGAATAGTTGACAGGAAGCTTGCTGAGCGGTATTTGGAGAACGCTTGGTCTGTTACGGAGTATATCCTTGACCGTTATTATCCTGAGCCTTTGTTTGTTGGAGTTGGCGTTCCCTACAACAGGTTTTTCATAACTTTGGAGGAGGCTAGGGAGATGGGTGAAAGAATAGCTGGTATGAATCCTGAGGTGCAGGTTTGTCTCCTAGATTATTTTCCTACTTTTCGTCGGGTTGGTATGGAGAGGCCTTCTGTGGCTGAGATGAGGAGGGCTAGGGAGATGCTGGTTGAAACTGGATTGAAAACGGTGCTAGCCCAAACAACAAAAGGACACATAGGACTATAACCCTCAATAGAAAATTGGATAGGTCGTGCGGGAGAGTCTTCTCTGTGGCGGACAATGATCTTTTAGATTTCTTCTTTTGTTTTCTTTCACTCCACTTCGTGCTAACCCAATCATAGGTATATTTCGAGGCTAACCCAGCTAAGAACCCAACTAAGAAACTCCAAGCGAAAGAATACGGAAACTGAGTCACCTTTTCTTGCCAAGAAACTGGAGGGGGTATTTCCCATGCTGCATAGATTTGTGCGTCACTTTGTCCCAACGGTGTGACTGGAATAGTTGTCATACGTTGATTAGGAAATGTCTCAATCATGTCTTCGTTATTTATTTTAGTTCTTATCCAGTCTGCTTTTTGAGGTATTATAATAACAGGATAGAGATGCCAAGTATAGGCAGAAGCAGCGGAAGCATGTAACGACAGTCTAAGATATCTTTTGTTGTCCATTTGCCCAATGACGCCATAAATTGTATTCTCCAAGGTCAGATGCCCATAAACCCCGCAATTCTCAGGAGATTCCTCTGGGTAGACTTGCCTTTGGACTCCTTGAATTTCGTTTGTAAAGTTTAATGAATATTCAATTCTTTTAATTCCTACGATCGCTTCCGGTTTGATTGAGATAGATTTGTTGTATGCACTAGAACGTTCTCTCGCACCATCTATTTCAAGATATGTGCCCATCACGGAAATCGTAGCGTTCGTAAATTGATTATTTGGCGACATTGGAATGCAGTCTATCCAGAATTTAAGAAACTGTTGAGTTCCATGAAGATCAAATTCTGTGGTCACTGCCATGAAAATGGTATCGTCTTCACCAATTTCCAAACCAAGTTCAAGGTAACTCAGTTGTAAGTTGTCAGAGGTGAAACACCAAAACATCAGCAACTTATATGGAGTTGTGGATGCAAAACCACAGGAAACAAAGCAACCCAACATAAACAACAGAATTATACATCTTCCGGCAAATACGGAAATCCTTGGCATCCTATTCACCTATATCAGACCATAGAAAGCACTTCAACTTTACGTCTTCGGTGAAAATCCTTCCCCATTTATCAACCTTCCAGATTTTTTAGCACGTGCACTATTACGTGTACTTCCGTCCCTTCAACTTTTTAGCTATTTCAACACAGATGCGTGGCATTTCACGGCTTTTGTAACGTTCTTTGCCTTTAACCCTTCCGTACGAATCATAAGCTGCTTCTGCAAGGCCGAGATTTGCTTTTAACTGTGGAACACTACGGTCACCAGAACGAGGAAACCCTCTCTCACCGCTGACCGTTCTCTGCTGCTTTCTGCGGAAAGGGTCTTTGTCGTTAGGGTTCTCTGCCAATTCACCTTGACTTGATGCTTCCTTTCTCTTCATTTAGCCTACCCACTAATATATAGCTGCGTTTTGCGTAAAAAATTAGCGCGCGCATTTTTTAGTTGCTAGAGTTTTATTTGTGCCTTTTCCGCTTTGGAAACTAGGTAGTTAATGAATGCAGAACATGAAACTAACATGAATTTCGCGTCTTCGAAACTCAATGTAGTTTCATCCATTAATGAGTGACGTATACCTTCTGCACTACTTGTGTATCCGTATAAGTGGCTGAATGCTTCCTCCAAAGCTCCATGCAAGCCTACCTTGGTTTTTACTTCCTTCAAAGCTTGCCCTAAAGTAGCTTTTTTATCCTTCTTTATCAACCTGCAAATTGCCTCAACAGCACTTATGGACTCTTTGATGGAGTTCCTATAATCGGGAGATTTTCTGTCTGACATGAGTTTAAGTGAATTTTCCAAATGAGCTTTAACAGGTTTTAAAGGAGTTTCCAAGGCTTTTTCTATTTCGGAAATCTCTTCTTCTGAAGTTATCTGAGTGATTTGTCCTCCAACGAAACGATAAGCAGATAATTCGCTTTCAAGAACATCATTACAAGTTTTCATAAATCTTTCGTTAGTCGGTTCAATTGGGTAGTTATTTGCTGTAAATTCTATTAAATCATAAACCTCATACCATTCACATTTGAAATAATATTCCCTTACGGTTTCATAATTTGTTGACCAACGCCAATGTAAAGTATCAACGGGCCTTTTGAAGTAGGAGTGCCACAGCTTATTTAGGAACGACTGGATATCTGTCGTCATCCTATCAGTATATAGACCTGCATCTTTCCAATAATAAAAATCCAAAACGTTCCATAACCGATTTCTTAGTACCTCATCCATAGAATCGATTTGAATTTCCGTTCTAACTTTCTTTAGACCTTTTCTATGAGAGAATAATTTCATAGACCAGACTCTCGACCAGAATAATGGTTTCACCATCTCAATAATAAACATTTATACAAGCTAGAATTCTATGAATGCGCAAAAGGAAAAGTCTATTTATCTTACGTAGTAGGGGTGTCTGTCTTTTTTCAGTCTAGTTAAAATGTTGATCAGCAGAAAATCAAAGTCTTTACCCCATAATAGCCATCTTAAACCATGATAGAAACGCAGAAACTCCAGTCCCCTACTGGTGGTTCGATAAAAATTTTCGCTCTCCTTCTCCACACTAACCAACTTCAAAACCACCATGGCAGGCATGTACTTCTCCAAAGCCTTCCTATCCAAATCGCAGCCAGTCATAAGCTCAGATTCCTTGGAACCCAAAGCCGCTACGCGCAGAATATCAGCAACAACGTCAAACTCGCTTCTCTTCACCGTCATCAAAGTACCGCCAACATGAAAAACACACGCCAACAACTATAATCATTATTTCAAACCTAACAATATACCAAAGCCGATAGACAAAACTTCTAGCCAACACGAATCCAGAATACTAACCAGAACTTCACAACCTTTACGTCATCGAAACCCAAACATCAAGTAAGACAAGAAAATGAACATAGTAGTCAAATACGTAGCCGCCACCATCTGCCTCCTCATCGCCGCCTACGCAGCATGGCTAGTCCTAAACACAACATTCCACCTCGAAGAATGGTTCGAAAAAGAACCCATGTGGAAAAACATCTTTACGCTTCTCGTCATCGTAGGCGTAATAGGCTTCCTAGCCGGTATACTCGAAGCAAAAAGAAGATAGCCCTAGCTCACGTAAAAGGGATGCGCATCCCTTTTAACCCTAACCACCTGACCCAAAAGACGCATCAACAAGAAATCGTTGTCCTTACCCCATAAAAGCCATTTAAGACGATAGTAAATACGCAACAGTTCTATCCCCTTCTCGGTTGTTCGATAAAAAGTTTCATCTTTCCCCTCCACCCTAAGCAACTTCAACTCCGCCAAAGCAGACAAATAATTCTCCAAAACCTTGCGCTCCAACCTACATCGTTCCATAATCTCTTTTTCCTTCGACCCCTTAGCCGCCACCCGAAGAATCTTAGCAACCACGTTGAATTCATTCCCCTTTCTCATCTTCAGCACCCGCCAACACAGAACCGCATGAAAATACGTTCACAAAGATTTTAATGATTATTTCAATCCAGACAATACTAACAAAACAGATAGTAGAAACCTCTAGAACACCCTACCGCCCAAAATAATCCGTAATCCTCCTCTGAAAAAGCGCATCCTGAAGCAGACGACTCCTCTCCACCCACCTAATAACTTTGATTATGAACTTAAAAATAAGCTGAACTGCGGCCTAACCCACAAGCATCCTCATCCAAAAGCCTCTAGTTCCTTTTCTAATTTCATCGACAAAGATGAAGATCAACAGCCCAAAAAGTACAGACCCGACGATAAGGGACGAGGCGGCCAGATCATTCGTAGGCCTTAGCACATCAAAAGAGTCTTCGACGAAGGGATAAAAAACAGGGTTAAACTCATGGGTCATGGAGTCTACAATCACGTGAAGTACTCCTCCAACAATACATGATACAACAAGGACACTGGAGAAGCGACACCTTTCCTCAACCCTTTCCCTATCAAGTTTGAAAAAGAACGAAATTACACGGGGATATAGAAAAACGGTTAACAAAACAGACAGAAACGTGCCCAAGGTAGCCGCGCCGAGCAAACTATGGAGAACAAGTCTATCCCAAAAACCGCCAGTCACGAGAAAGAGAATTGGAATCTCTATGTCCGGCGCCATAGAACCCACAAGAAGCGCTGGCAAGTTCAGTTGAGGTTTCCATCTGTTTATTAAGTAGGCTACGCTGCAGTGGAGAGGTGTGGCAGGCATAGCGGTCAATCTCAGAGCATAAAACAAGTTTCAAACTAATTTAAATGCTTGCCAAGTTGATAACGGTAAGGGCCCACAGACATAACCAGTTCAACTCGCAAAAGCCTAATAAAGTCAAAGATGAGAAAAGCATACCGCAACGAGGAAGAAGTTGGAATGCGCAAGACCGTAATTGACATGTCGCCATTCTATGCCATGGAAGTCTTTGAGCGAGCGCAAGAACTGGAGCGTCAGGGACAGCAGATAATTCATCTAGAAGTTGGGGAGCCAGATTTTCCCACGCCCAACTGCATCAGAAAGGCTGCGGAGAAGGCGATAAGGGAGGGAAAGACCCGTTACACCGCGAGCGTTGGTCTTCTGGAGTTGCGGGAAGCCATAGCCGAAAACTACCTCGAAAAATATGGTGTTTCCGTTTCCCCTAACCAGGTCATAGTTACGAATGGTTCTTCGCCAGCCTTAATGGTCACCTTCTCGGTTCTACTTGAGTCAGGGGACAAAGTGATATTGTCTAATCCCCACTATGCCTGTTACCCTAACATGGTTAGATTTCTGGGCTGCACACCGGTGTTCGTGAGGGTTAGTGAAGAAGACGGATTTCGGTTTAACCCTGAGGATATAAAAGAAAAAATTAGTTCCAAGACCAAGGCTATTGTAATTAACTCGCCTGCGAACCCCACGGGAAACGTACTAGACGCAAAGACCATGAAAGAAATCGCTGAGCTTGGACCCGTCATAGTTTCAGATGAAATATATCATAGTCTCATATACAAGGGGAAGGAGCATTCAATCTTAGAGTTTACAGACAACGCTTTTGTTGCGAGTGGATTCTCCAAGCAGTTCGCCATGACAGGATGGCGACTCGGATACACCATTGCTCCTGAAAAGTTTGTGCGCCCCTTGCAGAAGTTGATGCAGAATTTCTTCATAGCCGCAAACACCATCAGCCAGTGGGCTGGTATTGCAGCGATCAGAGAGGCAGGTCCCGACGTTAAGCGTATGGTGGAAATCTTCAACAAGCGAAGGAAGCTGACAATTGAACGCCTCAGGAAAATCGGGTTTGGCGTGGCTGTTGAGCCCACAGGCGCGTTCTACATCCTCGCAAATGCTAGGAAGTTTACAGACAATTCGCTGAAGTTCGCCTTTGAACTTTTGGAGAAGACTGGTGTGGGGGTTACGCCCGGAATTGATTTTGGGCGCAACGCGGAAGGTTATCTTCGGTTTTCATACGCTAATTCGATTGAGAATATTTCTGAGGCTATGGACAGACTTGAGCAGTATCTCGCAAGCCGCTAGGCGCTATGAGCATAATTGGCTGAAACTGAGATGGAACAGCCGTGAAAATAAAAAGCTTTTTGATGCTTTCAGTTGTGGTTTTTCTCTGGGGCTCCTCCTTTACACTACTTAAATTGGGGCTAGAGAAAATTTCGCCCATAAACTTGGCATTTTTGCGTTTCTTACTTGTGCTGCCGTTTTTTATGGCTTTTACTTATTTCCAAGATAAACATGCCTTTGACAAGTCTATTTTCCGAGATTGGAAAATTCTTCTAACACTGGGCTTGACGGGTGTAACCCTCTATCATGTGTTCCAGAATTTTGGGTTAAGATTAACGACTGCTTCTAATTCCAGCTTGATAATTTCGGCGAATCCAGTTTTTATTGCATTGCTGGATCATTTTTATTTAAAAGAGGAAATGACGTGGAAACGAGTTTTTGGTATAACCCTAGCCTTTCTAGGCATCATCCTAATTATAGGACCATCGAAATTGACGTTTGATCCGACGGGAGCAATTGGGGACCTGCTGTCCCTTGGCGCTGGCCTATCTTGGGCTTTCTACTCCGTGTTCGGCAAGAAGATTCTGGCAAACTATGGTGCTCAAAGAGTTACCATGTTTTCCATGATCTTTGGAACGTTGTTTTTGTTCCCGATTCTACTTGTTTCGGAAAAACCAGCCCTACCAGCATCGATTTGGCTCTGGTTTCTACTACTAATTCTAAGCTTCCTCTGCTCGGGCATGGCTTATCTTTTCTGGTATAAAGCCTTAGAAGACGTTTCGCCAACAAAAGTTGGGGTTTTCCTTTTCTTTTTGCCTGTCGTCTCGGTTTCGGTTGCCCACCTAGTCTTGTTGGAATCTTTAGATGTCTCCTTCGCGATTGGAGCCCTTTTCGTCATGCTGGGAGTAATCATAACACAACGAAGCTGATTTCCTAAACCAAAGACAACCAAACAGAAGCATTTTGAGTTAAGCCTTGAACCACTTAAAGATGAGGTACCGTATTCTTTCTGCTTCCAAGTCGGGTACAGCTATTATGAACCGCTTTCTAACGGTTGTCGCAAGTCTTCCAGCCTTCACGATGTCAGTGGCTGTGACCTCATCCTTCGTTTTCTTTACAGAAACCATGTAGGGGGCATGATCGACGCCTGGTCCATGCTTGTAGATGGCGAAGTCGCACCCATACTTTATGCCAGGCGTTACTATGAGTCCCTGATCCCGTAAGTCTTGGTAAACCGCGTACTTTAAGTCAAACTCTTCGTATAATTTTCTGGCTCTTCTCCGCAGTTTCTCAAAGCCGACCCTTGTCTTTTTCGGACCTTCAAAAACTGTTATGATTCCTTTCTCTAGAAGGTAGAGTCCCTCCATGAGGTCAAGGATGAGGGGAACATCAAAATCCATGACCTTGGGCTTGGGAACGCCTATAGGCTTTCCGTAAAATCCAAGCTTATAAAGCTCAGATCCTTTCTCGGTGTCCCATACTACTAGAAAGTTTTCAACGAACTCGGTTTCAATCTTCTCGGACATCTGGTTTCACTCTAAACTGTGAGCGCCAGTATGCGAGCCGTGTCAGAGGCGTCCTCAGCTTTGTCGGCGGCGTCCTCCAGCATCTTAGCCACATCTCTCAAAAGAAGCATCGCGGGAATATCCATATCGCTGTTGACAATCTTCACTTCCAACTCTCTGTAAAGGTCGTCCGCGATTCTTTCAGCCACTTCAACCTCTCTAGCTTTCTCTAGAGCCTTAGACGCGCCGTAATTTAGTGTCATGGTAGTTTCTCGAAGCTTGGAGATGGTTTCAAACACTGCGCTAGAAAGCTTGGTCAAGCCTTCCTTTATGTCTGCAGGCACTTTCCATCCCCTCTCCATAATTTCTAGCAGTCTAAAGGCTATGCCCTCATAAAAGTCCGCAATTTCGCTTGTGAGGTTGGTGAAGCGGAGAAAGTCTTCTCGACTCATTAGAATAGCTCCTATTTCAGCGAGCTCGCGTGAAACTGCGCGTCTCGCAACATCCACATCCTCCTCGCACTTTCTGATGTCAGCAAACAAATTTCGAGCCGAGTTTTTGTCTCCCTTCGCGAAACAGTCCACCATCTGTGAAATCTTGCGGGAGATGTCCAGCACTCTCCTTAGGTGGTCCTGGCAAACGCTGAGGGCTCTCCTCTTCACCCGTTCTTCTGTCTCTACCGGAAATACCATAGCCTTCGCCCCGCGAAAATCTTCACTGTCACCTACCATAGAATATGACAAAGTCTTAAAAAAGATAGCGAAAGATAGAGTTAAACTTTTAACGCTTGATCAATTGCCCCAAATGCTTGAAGTCGATCTTACGACGGAAATAAGCGTGGAGTAGTTCTGGAAGCTCCCCAATTTTGCTTCTAACCTGCCTCCAAGTGTCGCGGTCACGTATGGTCACCGTGCCATCTTCAAGCGTTTGATAGTCTATGGTTATTCCCAGCGGAATGCCCACCTCGTCGGCTCGCGCATATCGTCTTCCAATGGATCCCGACTCGCCACATTCAACCGTGAAACCCTCACTGATCAGCATCTGGTAAACCTGTTTCGCCCTTTCGGGTAAGCCGTCTCTGCTCACCAGTGGAAAAACTCCGACTTGTATAGGTGCAAGTTCTCGTGGAAAACTTAGCAAGGTTCGACCTTCTTTGGTTTTGTATGCGTATTCTAGGGTGATGTAAACCAACCGATCTGATCCGAAACTCGGCTCGACGACGTGGGGAATAAATCTTCTTCCACCCTTTTCCATTTCTTTGAAAATTTTCATGTCCACGCCGCTAAACTGCATGTGGCGACTTAAGTCGTAGTCTGTTCGGTAGTTGTGGCCTGAAACCTCCATCCATCCCCATCGTTCTAGGTATACCTCCTGATCAAATCCTTGCACAGAGTAGTGAGCCCTCTCCCAATCCAATTTTTCTATGAAGCGTTGCTTATCTTCTGGCACCTCAAGTTCCATGAGAAAGCGCTTAGCCAGAGCCATGAAAAAGGCTTGCCACTCCGCCTTTATGTATCCTTTGCCTAGGGCTTCCTTAACTGTGACCTCTATGGGTTCCTTTATGCCTTTCAACTTATTTTCCGATATTATCAGCCTTAAGGTTTCGTTTTCCACCTCTTTCAAAAGGGGACAGTGAGGTTCCTCAGGGTCGATGAAGAACTCGATATCGATTATCGTGAACTCCCTCAGCCTTATGGGTCCCTGCCTGGGAGAAACCTCATTTCTCAAGGCGTGGCCAATCTGAACCACTCCAAAGGGAAGCCTTCCCCGTGCGTTTTCGTAGAGACGTCTAAATTCCACGAAGATTCCCTGAGCTGCCTCGGGACGGCCATAACCAACGGCTTCTGAATACGGCCCAATGGTGGTGGTGAACATAGTCATGAATTGTTGGGGCTTGCCGAAGTCTCCGCCGCATTCTGGGCAACGAACGTTTCTTTTGTTGATTTCGTTCATCAATTCTTGAAGGTTGAGTTTCTCAGTTTCTGTGTCGCTCATTCCCGCGATTTCTTGAAGGAGGTGGTCAGCTCGAAACTTTCGTTTGCATTGGAGACATTCAACTATGGGTTCCTTGAAATGTTCTATGTGACCAGAAGCCTCAAACACCTTTCCAGGCATGATCACCGACGACTCGATTTCAAGGATGCCGAGGGGCCGAATGTAGAAATTTCGGAATTTGTCTTCAATCTTCCTTTTTAGTATAGAGCCCAGCGGACCAAAGGTTACGAAGCCGCTGACGCCGCCGTAAATTTCGTAGGAGGGCCAGAAGAAGCCTCGACGCCTAGCCATTTCGCTGATGATCTCGAACTTGTCCTTGCCCTGAGTTTCCATGCGCCTTTCAGCTCCACATTCGTAGGGGTTTGGTTTTCTTGTTGGGTGTGAAGTGTATGCAATTAAGCTACATAAATAAATGTTGCCATAGCTGGTTCTGTTGCGTTGATATGTGTTTGTGGTGCAAAGTGAGGCTCGTGATTCTAAAGATGTTGCAAACCACACCAGTAGAAATGGCGGGCATCGACTTGAACCTGGAGAGAAATAAATGGTTAGAGTTAATAAGAAAGGCTCATTCAAACTATTTGTTCAATAGGAACCCTAAACTCCGTCTCTCCCTTCCTCGTTTTAAACTTTAAAACAATGACTTTTTCAGTTATTCTTCCGTAGAAATATTGGTAGGGAGTATCTTTTGTGAAAGAAAAACTGTCCGCTTTCCCATCCTTTAGAACCTTTAAGGCTTCAAAGATTGCCCAACCTTTCTGTTTCTCCAAAATTCGTAACTCTTCTAAAATATCTCTAGTCCTGGCATAATTAAGTTCTTTCTTTGTCTTCCGAGTGTAAACCTTTGTCAAGGTGGTCAATTCTAAGGTGTCCCCTTAGCTTTCTTTGTTTTCGCTTTCGAGGCTTTCAAGATTTTTTCAATTTCTTCTATTCTCTCGGTCAAATCATCAATTGATTTGCTAATGCTATCAAGTTGTCCCTTAATAGTAGTTAAATCTTCTTTAATAGGTTTCAGCAGTTTCCCAACTGCGGGTATTACTTGGGACAACTTATTCTCCCTCTCTTCTGTTTCCAAATTCGTTAATTATAAAATTTACTAACATAGATAGTATATCGCTCTCTAACATCCTCTGTAAAAGCCTTGGTTTGTAACAACAGAACCCCATAGCCTAACCTACAACCCTCTCTTCTGTGATTTTCACTTTCCGCTTCTCCAACTCATCTAAAAAGACATGGAAAAGCTGTTCGTTCATACCCAATTTTTCGGGAGGAACAACACCCTTTTCTTTTATGGCTTTTCTAATAATCAACTGCGCAATGATTGATGCTGGATAGGCTGTGGTTCTCGCCATGGCTGTTATTCCCCGTTTTTTATCGTATCGGTCTAACAAATGATAGATATAGCGTATCTGCTTGCCGTTTTTGATGCCTGAAACTTCAACTTTCAATGCCACAATATCCTTATCTTCTGGTTTCCAGAGTTTTTGTTCCAAAAGTTTAACGGTGAGCTTTCTCGGCGATAGGCTCGCACCTTCAACGTCGATTTGTTTTTCATCAAAAAATCCTAGAGCCTTAAGCAACCCTACTTTCTCTGCGTGGCCCGGATATCGAAGTGTTTTCTCCCACATGCTATTCACATTTTTTATCGTGTGCAGTAAGGTTCTGAGTCCATCGGTGTAGAAGGCTTCAAGTCTTCCAACGTTTGGGAACTCAACTTCTTCTAGTCCATTTAAGGCTTCAACGTTAGCTGTCTTGCCATCTTTAACTATTCTCGCTTTTCTTGTATACTCGTCTATGAGGCTTTCAGGAGACCATGTGATAACATAGCCTAATGGTGGTACGGGTGTCTCTGGAAGACCGCCAACCATTATGCCCACTTTTTGAACCTTGTCAAGTCTTCTCAAAGCGTGTCCAACAAGAATGTTGGTGACGCCAGGCGCTAAACCACAATCTGGCACTATTGTCACGTTTGCTCTTACAGCTTTATCATTCAACTTTAAAGGGTTCTCAGACATGTAGGAAACATCCACCAAATCCCTTCCCACATCAACACATGCCTCAACTAAGCGGTAACCAAGACTTCCAGGCAAAAACCCTATAGCCAAATCGAAGCTTCTTAAAGCGTTAACCAATTCACCGTAGTTTGATGCGTCTAATTGAATCCATGAAACATTGTCTGTGCCAATTCTTTTGGCAACCTCCTTGGCTCTCGCCAAGTTTTTATCGGCTACAAAAACTTCAACTGAACTCATGCTTTTGGCGAAATCTTCTGCTGCAACTGAACCTATATTTCCGCAGCCTAAGATAAGCACTTTCATAAATGTGGATAAGAAATGAACGTTTTTTAAACCTTCCCAAGCGTGCATAGGTTTAGATTTTTTCATTTGGCTGTGTATTGTTCCGCAACCTATGAAAGAATAAAACAAATAAATGTATGAGGGAACAAATTTGGGTGGTCTCAGATTTGGATAAGGAAGTCTTGATTGAGCGGACGGTTGTGGACAGCATTTTGAGTTACGCGCAGATGCTTCATCCCAGGGAGGCTATACTTCTTTTAAAGGGAAAGGTGAATAAACACAGAATCTTGGTTAACGACACGTGGATACTGCCGCTGGCAACCCATGGAAAAACCTTTTCCGCTTTCCCTTTGCACATGCTTCCGATGGATTTTTCCACTGTAGGCGTGGCGCATTCCCACCCGTCGGGAGTTCTCTATCCTTCCATCACAGACTTGAACAAGTTTTATGGCAGGATAATGGTCATAGTTGCCTATCCGTATCGGTCAGAAGGGGACATGGCTGTATTTGACCGTGAAGGTAATCGATTGAAATATGAGATTATCAAATGAGGTGGTTGGTTACTTCGGCTTCCAGCATTTTTCCCTTTTCATCGATTTTGAATTCCAGCATTACGCGGTCTGTGATCTGCCTTTTTGTGTTGAAAACCTCGTGGCAACTTCCACATTCAATGTCTGACTCCAGTTCAACAGCGTACCATGAAGCATCCACGTAATATCGTCCACATTTTGGGCATTGGAAGACTGAAACATCCAACCAAGCTTTCTTACTCATAGAAGCTCCCTTCATCATTCTGGCAGATTCAAAAGCTCCATATCAATGTTGCCACCCGAGATCACTATAGCTACCTTCTCGCCTCGTTTGAACCTGATCTTTCTCTGCAGAACCGCTGCTGGACCCACCGCGCCGGATCCTTCCACAATTTGACGTTCATTCTTAAGGAGCCAAAGGATTGCACTCTTCAACTTTTCCTCCTCTGCTAAGACGATCTCGTCAACGTATTTTAGCACAAGGTCTAGAGTTATTTGGGAGATTCCTCCTGCAAGTCCGTCGGCTATGGTGGGCGGAACAGGAACATCAACGATTTTCTTGGCCCTAAAGCATTCGTACATGGTGTAGGCAGCGGTTGACTGGGCGCCCACAACCCTTATCTTTGGATTCACTGTCTTGGCCCAAAGGGCTATGCCAGAGATTAGACTTCCGCCACCTACAGGCACTATGATCATATCCATTTCCGGCATATCCTCCAAAATCTCGCAGCCGATAGTTCCTTGGCCAGCTATAACTTTTGGATCCTCGAAGGAAGGGATGTAGGTTGCTCCAGTCTTTGAGATCATTTTCTTGCAGTATGCCACAGACTCGTCGTAGTTAGCTCCTTTCAACACCACTTCGGCTTCAAGCGCTCTACACAGTTCCACCTTTATTTTAGGAGCGGTTTCGGGCACGACAACGGTCGCCTTTATATCCATCATTTTTGCCACGTGTGCCACGGCTAGAGCATGGTTTCCAGCTGAGGCTGTGATAACTCCTTTATTACGCTCTTCTGGCGTCAGTGAGCTGATTTTGTTGTATGCCCCTCGAAGTTTGAAGGATCCTGTCTTTTGCAGGTTCTCCCATTTCAAGTTTATTTCTGCACCGCTTATCTCGCTAAGCTTTCTGGAGTAGGTTAAGGGCGTGCGGTAAACCACCCCCTCTAGGTTCTTTCTCGCCTCCAAAATTTCCACCGCAGACAAGGTCATTCACCTCACCAGTAGGAACTTTCCAAAGGCAGTTAATGCGTTAGTTATTAAAATACTAAACGTGGCTCTCTCCTACCTTACCACCCTGTTTTTATTTTGGAAACTACTTAGAACTAGTTGTATGAAGGATAAAAAGAAACAACGGGGCATGAAAGCTCAAATTCGTGCCTACAAGGAGAGATCGCGGTATATCGCTACAGTCGTTACGGTCGTCATTCTCGTTGCCATCATAGCCATCGCCAGCTTCCTCATCTATTCTTACCTAAAACCCTCAACCCCAAGCCCAACAACTCAGCTTAAAGCCGCCATAGTTGACCACCTAAGCCTTACGGCACCCAACCCAAGCTTCAACCAAACAGTCACACCCATACTAGAAGCAGCCAACTACACGGTGGACTACTATGCTGGCGAAAAAGTCACTGTGGAATTTTACAGAAACTTGCCAAAACATGATTATGACCTGGTAATTCTAAGGGTACACTCAGCTTTACGTGAGCCAGATAAGCCTCCCTTAGTCTTCTTCACATCCGAAAACCACAGCAGCACAAAATACGGTTTGGAACAGTTTTATGAAAGAATTGTTCCCGTTGCCTATAGTGTGGAAGATGCAGAAAAAGAAATATTTTACTTCGGAATAACTCCAAAATTCGTTGAGCAAGATATGAAAGGAAGATTCCGAGGTACCACAATAATCATGATGGGCTGCAACGGCTTAACATACATTGAAATGGCAAAAGCATTGATTATAAGAGGAGCAAAAGTCTATATAGGCTGGAGCGAAGCGGTGTCAGCCAGCCACACAGACCAAGCAACCATACAACTACTTGAACACCTAATCACAGAAAACCGGACAATAAAAGATGCGGTGGATGAAATAAGCCCAGACCTAACGCATAATAATAGTAAACTGGACTATTACCCTAAAACCCCTGAAGTTGAAGACTATGTTATTCCAAAAATCAAAAGCAACCTAACCACAAGTGTCGCCGAAATAAACCCAAAAATGAAGAAACTCAAAGATATTAAATGAGGTGTAGGGCAACGTGGTCCGGAAACGCGTAAGACGGAGAAAAACCAAAAAAGCTGAAACAACTGCCATAGAAGAAAAGCTGAAGCAGCTGCCTCCCCCTCCCAAAGAACACGCCTACGAATTGAAAATGGAAAGACGCCTCAAACGCCTAGTTAAGAAGGAAGAGAAAAAGAAAGCAGCAAAGGGTCAGGTTGCCTGACTTAGCCTACGCTCCCTCTCGATAAATTCTCTTCTCAAAACTTTGCCAGCCAAACTTCTAGGAATCATATCCACGAATTCAACCTCCCCAATCCTCTTGTATCCCGCAACCCTGTCAGCAACAAACTTTATGAGTTCCCCATCGGTGGCTTTGGCTCCGCCCCTCAACGTCACATACGCCTTTGGAATCTCCCCGGCAATAGGGTCAGGCTTCCCCACAACGGCGCAGTCGCCAACAGCCGGATGTTCAAGGAGAATCGCCTCAAGCTCGGCTGGTCCAATCGTGAAACCCATATACTTTATGGTTTCTTTCTTGCGGTCGACGACGTAGAGATAGCCGTCCTCATCTATTTTGCCTATGTCTCCTGTGTAGAACCAGCCGTTCCTTATGACCTCCGCAGTCTCTTCAGGCTTTTTCCAATAGCCAATCATAACCTGTGGACCCCTGATGATGATTTCTCCAATTTCTCCAGACGGCAACTCCTTCGTGCCTGTCTCTATGTCCACGACTTTTTGAAGAGTATCTGGAATCGGAGGACCAACAGATTCTATTTTTATCTGGCACAGGGGATTCGTGTGGGTGACCGGTGATGTTTCACTTAGACCGTAGCCTTGGGTGACTGTTACACCAGTTAATTCTTCAAATTTCCTTGCGGTTTCCGGCACCATTGGTGTGGCTCCACTGCTTATGTACCGCAGAGACGACAAGTCATATTGCTTAAGGAGCTCTGGCATCTGCGTTAGCAGGGTGAGCACGGGCATGACCGTGCCGACAACCGTAACTTTGAACTTTTGGATGAGTTCAAGAAACTCTTCAAAGTCAAATCGTTTCTCTATAACTATGCTGAGCCCAAAGCAAACCGAGGCGCAGATCAAGGTTGTCATTCCGTAGATGTGATAAAAGGGGAGGTGGGCCAAAACTATGTCCTCTCTTGTACCTTCCATTCCATGTGTGAGGGCCAACTGGAACATGTTGGTTACTATATTATAATGTGTGAGCATGCAACCCTTTGGAGGACCTGTTGTGCCAGCCGTGTACTGAATGACCGCCAAATCTTTTTTTGGGGTGATTTCCACTTTAGGCGGATTAGGGGGATACTTTTCTATAAGCTCCTTGAACAGGTGGGCTTCTGGGCGCCTTTCTTCCCCAACAACAATTACGTTTTTGAGCCTTGGCAACTCACCTTGGATGTTCTTTATTACAGGATACTGCTCGTCGTCGACGATTACGGCTACAGATTCCGAATCGTCGAGCTGATATTTTGCGTCTTTCTCCTTAAACGACGGGTTCAGAGCTGTTACTGTAGCTCCGGTTTTCAAGGCTCCGAAAAAGGCTATGATGAATTCCGGCGAGTTCCACATGTACAAGGCTACAGTGTTGCCCTTCTTCACACCAAGGTCGGCTAGCGCTGTTGCGAGTCTGTCGCTGAAGGTATCAATCTCTTTAATCGTCATTTTCTTAGGGTATAGTACGATAACCTTTTCTGGATCAAGTATAGCGGTAGTTTTCAGAACTTGGAATATGGGGGTGTCGGGGTAGTAGGGCCAGATGCCGAGTTGGTGGTATTTGCCATACTTTCTGCGGGCTACTGGAACTTCACCTGGTATAGGTTCAGGATAGAATGACATGGACATCTTGAACCCCCAGAGTTATCTTTCTTTTATTTTCCTTATTTATAAATTAACAAGATTTTAGCCGCCGTGGGAAACTGGAACTAGAACGATTATATCGTCATCGTTAACCTTGGTTTCAAGCCCCTGTAAAGCGCTTATTTCTTTTTCATTCACAAGAATGAGGGCGTTTGGACGAGGGTCCTCAAGTTCAGGGTCGATTAAAACCCGTTTAAATTCGGGTGAAAAGGCTTCAGTGAGCTTCTGAATCACTTTTCTTACAGTTGTGGGTCCCTCTGATTCCACAGAAACCGAGTCTTCCCCAGAGAGCCCTCGTAAAACTCCCAGAAGCCTAACTTTTACATGGATAGCCATACTTGTCTCCCCTACCTATATGGCAGTTGACTCTCTCGATAGATTAGGCGCTTTCGCCCGTGAAAAGCTCCACTATTTCAGACGTCATTTGGATAAAGTCATCCACTTGTTCGATAACTTTCTCAATTTCTAGTCTCGGTGATTGCGCGATTTGTTGAATTGTTCGTTCAATTTCAACAAGAAATCTCAAAATCGGATCGTTTATGAATTGTTTTCTCTGCAGGGTTTGATAGATTATCATCTCAATAGAAGCGGGGTCGCCGAAGCTGTAATAGATGGCTGCCTGAGCTTTTCTCACGGCTTCTAAGATCAAGCTTGGAGCCAAGTAAGGGGTTTTTTGAGCCGCGCTCAATTCCGCCTTTGCCTCCCTGAGATAACGTAAAGCCCAGCCTTTTCGATAGTTGTTCATCATTGACAACTGAATCGTCTCCTTCTCCGCGAAAGTCTCGGTTTAAAGCATGGGAATAGGTAGGATATACGGATTATAAAAGATACTGTAAACGCTGGATGGGAAATGTATTTAAAGAGAGATTACAATGGTGACAACTTCAAAAGGGGTCTCTCACGGTGGAAGCGTCAAATCGAATAGAGTATCCGCCTCACCTTAAATGGATGCTGAAAAGAGCGTTGGAAGATCCTGAGGGCTTTTGGGGAGAAGTTGCTGAAGAGCTTCACTGGTTCAAGCCTTGGAAAAAGGTTTTCGAGTGGAATTACCCCTTTTTCCAATGGTTTAAAGGCGGCGTAACCAACCTATCCTACAACTGCGTCGATTATCACTTGAAGAAGGGTAGAGGCAACAGGGCTGCCATCATTTGGGAAAATGGAGAAAAAGGAGCAACTAGGGTTTTAACCTACAACCAGCTGTTTTTTGAGGTGAAAAGGTTTGCATCAGCATTAAAAGCCTTGGGTATAAAGAAAGGCGACAGAGTAACCATTTACATGCCAATGATTCCCGAAGCCATAGTTGCTATGTTGGCCACCACGAGAATAGGAGCCATTCACTCTGTTGTTTTCGGAGGTTTTGGTTACGGAGCTTTAGCGGATAGAATAGTAGATGCAGGTTCAGAGGTGGTTATAACCGCAGACGTAGGGTACAGAAAAGGTAAGGTGGTTAACCTAAAGGGGGTAGTAGACGAAGCCCTAAAAGTGGCGAAAGGTGTTAGAAAAGTTGTCGTGCTAAAGAGGGGCGAAGAAGAACCTTTCATGACCCCGAAAATAGACGTTTACTGGGAAGATGCCCTTGACGAAGGTAAGGGAATAGACGCAAATGTGGTTCCAATGCGGTCTGACGAGTTGGCTTTCATACTTTACACGTCCGGCACTATGGCTAAGCCTAAGGGCACGGTTCAGCCCCACGGGAGTTATCAGGTTTACATTTACGCTATGGGTAAGTGGGTCTATGATATGAGAGAGACTGATGTGTGGTGGTCCACTTCAGATATAGGTTGGATCGTGGGTCACAGCTACGTTGTTTACGCTCCTTTACTCTTCGGCTGCTCAACGATCATGTATGAAGGAGTTCCAGACTATCCAACTCCAGATGTTTGGTGGAAAATAGTGGAGAAGAACAGAGTAACGCAGATGTGGATATCTCCAACTGGCGTTAGAACACTAATGAAGTATGGAGATGAGTGGCCCAAGAAACACGATTTAAACTCTGTAAGGTTGGTAGTCTGCGCCGGCGAAGTTCTGAACCCTCCTGCTTACGAGTGGCTCCAAAAAACAGTTTTCGAGGATAGAATACCTGTAATCGATCACATGTGGCAAACAGAGAGCAGCGGACCCATGGTGGGAAACCCCTACGGAATCGCATTGCTTCCCATAAAACCGGGCTCGGCAACCATTCCATTGCCAGGCATCGACGCTGACGTCGTGGACGACGACGGCGAATCTCTTCCTATCGGTGTTAAAGGAAACTTTGTTTGCAGAAGACCTTTTCCAGGGTTAACTCCAACCATCTGGAGAAGTGAGGACAGATACGCTAATGACTACTGGAATAAAATACCTAGATGCTACTATACAGGCGATGCAGCCATAAAGGACGCGGACGGGTACATATGGTTCGTTGGCAGGGTTGACGAAGTAATCAAAATAGCTGCTCACAGAATTGGAACCATAGAAATAGAAAGTGCGTTGCTTTCCCATCCAGCTGTTGCCGAAACAGCGGTCGTAGGGAGACCAGACCCAGCAAAGGGAGAGGTGGCTTGTGCCTTCGTGGTTTTGAAACCGGGATATCCACCAATCGACGAGTTAAAGGATACCCTTAGAGGAGTTGTGAGGAAAATTCTTGGTCCAATCGTGGTGGTTGAAGACATTTTCTTCGTAGATAAGGTTCCAAAGACGAGAAGCGGCAAAATAATGAGGAGACTGATAAAGGCTGTGGTAGCTGATCAACCACTAGGAGACTACTCCACTATAGAGGATGCCACATCAATCGACGAAATCAAAAAGGCTGCAGAAACCCTCAGAAAATAGAAAATGCGCGCGCATACCATATAAACAAAGGAGTTTTTCACTCATTCTTGGTTGTCTCTATAAGAAATACCATTCCTTTGACAGACTTCTTTTTAGTTTTAGTTTTGTAGTATGAACTGACCTTTGTAGAGGGACCCTTCTCACCATGACTATGATATCCCATGCATCTGATTGCTACTGTTTTCCCGTCTTGCGAAACCCAGACGACACAGGCTTTCCCACCACATTGCGGGCATCTAACGTGATCGCCTACATTGGTCATCTTTGATATTCACGCCTTCTGTAAAAAAGACTGATCTTCCAGATAAATTGCGAGGGCGCATTATTAAAGGATACCGAAGAAGGAGCTATATAAAAAGATGTGGAAAATGGAACTAAGCTGGGCTTCAAAAATCTTTTTTTATCATCAGATCAGACTTTAGACTAACTCACCAATCGCGAACCTGCTTCCAACTCTCGTTATTTTGAACTTCACGTGTTCTCCTTGCTTAGTGTTTGGCACAAATATGATGAAGCCCTCGATTTTTGCGATACCGTCGCCTCTTCTGCTTACATCCTCGATTTCGGCTTCGTATTCCTTGTCAAGTTCAACTGGTTTCTTCAGGTTGAATCTAGGTCCGCTGCTTCCGAATCTTCTTCGTCCTTTATATGAATACATTGTATCACCTCGCTTGATTTGTCAGCTAGAATTGCTCTGAAAAAAGTAAAAACCGTTTATGACCGTTCTACCTTCTTCGGAAAGCGCCTAACTGTTGACTTCTGCTGCACCACTCTTCCTTATTAACCTTTGTACGTGCGTCTACAATGAAACAGAGTGCGCGCGCTGCTTAACACTTGCAGAAAACTAAATTATTCCTCACGAATTATTCGCATAGGGGGTTGTTGATTGTGCCCTATTATGTCTATGTTCTCCTTTGTGAAGATGGCAGTTATTACACTGGGTATGCAAAGGACATAGACTCGCGTGTTAAGCAGCACATGAGAGGAGTTGGGGCTAGATACACTAAACTGCACAGGCCGAAGAGGCTTGTTTACACTGAAGAATTTGATACTATAGGAGAAGCGATGAAGCGAGAAAGGGAAATCAAACAGTTAAGTCATGAAGAGAAATATAGGCTCGTAAGTTTGCATCCACGTTAATTGTGAGGGTTTACCTTAGAATAAAGAGAAAAGACGTGTGCATTAAAAATACTTACTCTCTGAGGGCGTTCTTAGCTTCATTAATCCACTTTGAAACTCTCTTCTCTGAGACCTGAAGTTTCTCTGACAGCTCTTTTGGGTCAAAATTTGCTAGGTCCTGAACCGACCTTACACCGCAAGACTTCAATTTCTCTGCCCTCTTAACCCCGATTCCCTCTATACTGGTCAGCTCTGTAGGATGTGGGGGGATTGCAGACTCCGTCTTTTCGCTCCCCTTCCCTACCTCTTTCTTTACGGGGGGAACACGCGTTAACGTGATTTCTATCGTTGAAACCATCCTTGCTCTGCCTTCGCCTTCTCTTGGTGGCATTTCTTCGGTTCCTATGGTGATTTTGCCTATGCCAAGGTCTTTCATGAATCTGTGTCTGGTTATCTCGGCAGCATCGACGGCGGTATTTATTGCTTGTCCTCTCGCCTTCAGGGTAACTTCTTTGGTGTTAGATCCACTGAAACTTGTTATAATCCCTAACACGTAATTCATCGGGGGCTTTCTACCCACGTATATGACGTTTGGTTCCCTAGATAAACTATTCATTCTTAAATTCCTCGTTGTCGGTATTGTAAACTGATAAGTGGACCTCGCTTTTAAACCCTGCTAGAGGAGAAAAATTTGATGTGCTATGAACGCTAATGCGCGCGCGCCATCAATATAACCCCTTCTACTAGTTAAATGGATGAACTAAGACCATCATATGGGCTACTCGCTTAGTTCCTTTTTTATCTGTTCAATTTTCCGTGTTATGGTCTCAATGATCTGGCCATTGTTGACGTGCACCATTGGCTTGTTGCATGCGGGACACCTAAAGAGGACTTCGAATGCTTGCTCAAAGGGTAATGGTCTGCAGCCCTGTGTTTGACAGCTGTAAAACTCGTGGTTTTTCTCATACCTAAGCCGAGTTTCAAGTTTTTCAAGAACCCGTCGCTTCTGGTTAAAGATGAAGCCTTCCAGCTGGTCGGGTTGGAGTCTCCAGTGGAAGATAAACCAGCCTGTTTCTTGGTCACGGGACCGCCTGAGAGCCACAAGGGAGTGGTCGTAAAGTCTGTAGAGCGTCTTGCGAACAGTGTTAAGACGTATTTCTGTTTGATCCGCAATCTGGAAATCCGTGATCTCGTCAACCTTTTCAAGAATCTCAACTACTCTGACAGCTTCTTCGCCAAACAACGCAGCGACATTCTGCAACGTTTCGTCATCCACAAAGAACAGTTTTAAACCTCCCACGTTCTAATGACAACATATCATCCTTCGCGAAGACCCTCACGCTTTTGTCACACACCTAAAATCCGTTTTCAAAGCATATCAAGTCGTTTTTCTCCAATTTTTGACGAAGATTGTCAACCGCTTGATGTACGTCTCCTTCTTTTCTGGCGCCAGTGCAAACCAGTTTTCCGCTGGCAAAGAGGAGGATCACCACCTTTGGATCGTTCATCCTGTAGACCAGCCCGGGAAACTGTTCGGGTTCATAAGTGATTCTTCCACGCATGCCTGCTTCAGACTCGTACAACAGCAAAAGATCAACCTTCCTGCCGAGGCTTGCGGTGGCAACGACGTTCCTTATCACTATTTCCAGCTTGCCCCTGATTATCATTCCGCTCTCATTCAGGGTTTTAACAACTTTCCTCAGAGCTCTCACTGCATCTCTCTCGGATCGAGCTCCTGTGCAAACCATCTTGCCAGTGCCGAAAATCAGGATAGTCGTTCTCGGCCTCTTCAGCTTAAAGACCAGCCCGGGAAATCGTTCTGGCCGATAACCGACCACCGGAAAAGCCTTCACCACCGCGCTTAAGTCGATCCCATGCTTCAGGGTGGCACAGGCAACGACGTTCTCGATCCTAACAACAGGCTCAACCAGCGGCATAAAAAACACTCTAGCAAACTAATGTCATCGTGTTTTAAATATGTTCCAAGGGAAAAATTCGCGCGCGCATGTTTCGGTGAGCGCGAACTGAAACTAGTTGCCAGAAAAGGCCTAAAACAGACTTCTCTTTCCGTTTAGCCTTTGAAAAACCAATCTTTTTAGGTGGCGGTAAGAACCATGCAAAAAACTGAGCTAATAAACGAGCCCAAAACGAGCTCCTTTTGTAATGTTTTAAGGTCAAAACGGCCTACTAACATTTGTTCATTATTAAGTTTATTCTGTTTTTTCTGATTCTTCTGAGGCTTCAGCAGCTTGTGTTGGGCTTACCAACCGGGTTGTGTAGCCAGCTACTCTATTCCTCACTTTTGTCGATGAAATGTTGGTAAGAGATTCTACAAGTTTTTTGTTGGTTTCAAAGTCTGTCGTGAATTTGTCTGGAAACCGCTCCACCAATTCTCGGGCTATTCTTTTCACTAACTCGGTTCGCACTTTACCCAAGCTTTCATTTGCCCCCCATAGCCAAGCAATTCTCCACTGCATTAAATACCAATTGTCGTTTCTTCATGCCTTTTATCACTTACGCCTTCACACCAAAAAAGTTGGCGAAGTTCTTAAGAATTTGGTCAGCCACCTCGGTTTCTTTCATGCCCTTTATTTGGGCTATAGCCTCAACGACGAGAGGAACAAACGAAGGCTTAGTCATCTCGCCTTTAAATGGACCTCCGAAACGGACAGGACCATCCGTCTCTGTTAATAGGTTTACCAAAGGTATGCGCCTAATGACCTCTCTAATCCCACGTGAGTATGCCGTAGGAGGTCCCTCGGTGATGTAATATCCACGATCTACAATCTGGGGCAATAACCCTACGAACTTACTGCTAAGCCAGTGGAGGAGAACCTTCTTCAAGTTGTAAGAGGGGAGGAGGCTCATAATCTCAGGAGCGGTTTCTCTTGAGTGGATGATAACTGGCAAAGACAATTTCTCAGCAGTACGAAGCATTTCATGAAAAACTTGTAACTGTAAATTCCGAAGTTCCTCGCTTCCCGCGTATCGGAAATCTAGACCAATTTCCCCTACTGCAACCACCTTTTCCCTGCGTTGAAAAATTAGGCTGGTGACATCCTGCGTCTCGTTGGGTGAAAGATTTCTAGCATTCCATGGATGAATACCCAAGGCAGCATAAACAAGACCCGAGTAATCTTCAGCCAGTTGAAGGCTGAGGAGGCTTGTTTGAAGGTCCATGGAATTGGAAACCAAGGCAACAACATTTGACCGCTTTGCATCCTCTACAATTTCGCCAACCCTCTGATCGTATTCAGGGTCTGAAAGATGAATGTGAGCATCGACGAATCTCATACCTACCCCCTTTTCTATATTAACACGTGACAGATTATTCTATAACTAAAACCTTTTCCTAACAGTTAACACGCACGAGAGTTCTAAAAAGGGAGGAATTTGGAGGTTTAAACGACTCTGGAAAGTCTTAAATAGTGCTTAAAGAAAAAAAGAGGCTACGAGGAGGTTAATATGGCAAATCCTGAGTTAGCCGTAGCTCCTATGCATAGAATATGTAAGAAGGCTGGGGCAGGTAGAGTAAGCGAGGCAGCTGCCAAGGCGCTGGCAAAGGAGCTTGAAGCCGTCGGCATCAAAATCGCGAAAGAAGCTATTGATTACGCCATGCACGCTGGCAGAAAAACGGTTAAAGCAGAAGATATAGAGATAGCCGCGAGGAAAGTCATGGGAAGATAAAACACATCTTTATCCCCCCTGTTTTTCAGAAACCAAACCGCAACCCATGGTTTAGTAAAAAAACTTATATCAGTGATGAAAACTGCTGTAGGTAGATCAAGCATTTTAGGAGGATTTGTATGGCCTATTTAACTACGCAAGCGGGACAACCAATTCTCATCCTCAAAGAGGGAACCGCGCGCAGGCGAGGTAGAGACGCTCAACGGAACAATATCATGGCTGCTCGAATAATCGCTGAGGTGTTAAGGACAACTCTGGGTCCTCGCGGCATGGACAAGATGCTAATTGACAGCCTTGGCGACATCACCATAACCAACGACGGCGCAGCCATACTAAATGAAATCGATGTTGAACATCCAGCTGCAAAGATGATGGTGGAAGTTGCCAAAACCCAGGACGACGAAGTAGGCGACGGAACCACAACAGCGGTAATACTGGCTGGAGAGCTGCTGCGAAAAGCCGAGGAGCTACTAGATCAGAATATTCATCCAACGGTTATCGTGGGAGGATACAGAAAGGCTGTTCAAAAGGCGGTAGAGACCCTTGATAAAGTAGGAATTACAGTTGACCTCGAAGACCGTGAAACCTTGAAGAAGGTTGCCATGACAGCTATGGCGAGCAAAGCCGTGGGTGCTGCACGAGATCACTTGGCTGAAATCGCCATAGACGCCGTGAAACAAATAGCTGAACAGAGGGGAGACAGAAGAATAGCAGACATAGATCACATTCAAATTATAAAGAAAGAGGGGAAGAGTCTCCTTGACACAGAGCTTGTCCGAGGCATAATCGTTGACAAAGAGGTCATGCACCCAGAGATGCCAAAGCGAATCGAAAACGCAAAAATAGCCTTGCTTGACTGCCCGTTAGAGATCGAGAAGACCGAGTTCAACGCCGAAATTAGGATAAGAGACCCCACGCAAATGAAGGCCTTTCTAGACAAAGAAACCTTGATGCTCAAGGAAATGGTTGAAAAAATAAAAGCTTCGGGCGCCGATGTGCTCTTTTGCCAGAAGGGCATAGACGATATGGCTCAGCACTTCTTGGCTAAGGAGGGAATCATAACCGCCCGCAGGGTTAAACAATCTGACATGGAAAAGCTGGCAAGGGCTACCGGAGGAAAAGTCATCACAAACCTAGACGATTTAAAAAGTGAGGACTTGGGCAAGGCGGGACTTGTGGAAGAGCGCAAAGTCGGCGAAGACAAAATGGTTTTTGTGGAGAAATGCAAGGACCCACGCTCCGTGGCTGTCCTCATTCGCGCCGGTCTTGAAAGAATGGTGGACGAAGCAGAGAGGGCTATGAACGACGCCCTATCCGTCGTTGCAGATGTAGTTGAATACAACAAGATAGTTGCCGGCGGAGGAGCCATCGAAGCTGAAATAGCAAGGGTGCTTCGCCTCTATGCAACGAAGGTTGGAGGCAGGGAGCAACTGGCTGTAGAGGCTTTCGCCGACTCCATAGAAATCGTGCCTAAAACGCTAGCCGAAAACGCTGGCCTCGAGCCTATCGACATACTCGTTGGATTGAGATCAGCTCATGAAAAGCCCAAGAGTAACCTAATGGGCGTCGATGTTTTCACGGGCAAAATCGTTGACATGTATAAAAACGGAGTGATCGAACCTCTGCGGGTGAAGGAACAAGCGATGAAATCAGCCACTGAAGTTGCGTCCATGATCTTAAGAATCGACGATGTTATCGCTGCGACGAAGCCTAAAGAAGGGAAGGCGCCTGGAGAGATGCCTGAAGAATACGGAGAATACTAACAACCCCTCCGAAATTTCCTTTTCTCTTTTTCGAATAAGCGGTTTTAACATGTAGCATCAAAAATTTAAGGATGAAAACGTCTCTTAGTCATGATGCTCCGGTAGTATAGTCCGTTTAGAACTGTCGAGAATGAAGATATCTCCCGATTTTCCCCCACAAATTTCCATTTTTTCTGTTTTGCCACTGTTTTCGATTATCGGAAATCATACATATACGCAATAGATTTTCTATTTAGATAACTACCTAGGGTTGGGGATGAGCGGAAAAATGCGCAATAGAAACGAATCAGCTGAAACTAGTAAGAATGTCTGGGAGCAGGCATGTGCTTTCTTTGAAGTTATGTTAGACGATTTTCGCTCAAAGAATCTGCTTCGTAAAAACGTGAGGGAGTCAGATAGAGAAAGATTGAACCTTGTGTGGGAGAACAGTCGAAACTACGAAATTGCTCTTAACGATATGTTTCGCAGGTTCGAGTCTACAGGAAAGGCTGAAGATTTCGCCCAGAAATGCGCAGATGCGGGTCTTTCCAAGCAAACGGTTACTTATCTTTTTGTCTCGCAACTGATAGGTACTTTCTTAATCCAGCTCGAAGCAGTGTTCAGAACATCGTTACTTTTCTTTCTGGTGGAAAAGCATGACATAAAAATAAAAAGAAAAATGACACTTAACCAATTGTTAAATGCCATAGAAGGGATATCTCCCTCAATGGGGGCAGAACTCAAAAACCTAGTAAAAACCGATCTGCGAAATTGCCTTGCACATGGAACCTTCTGGCTCAAAGAAGAAGGAAGGTTATTTTTGGCAGCAAACAGTTATTTAGAGGAAGTTAGCGAAATCTCTTTGGGAAAATTGATGTTTGAAAGTATGAAAATGAGCATAGTTGCCAATGCCTTAGTCGATACTCTAAAAAAGAAAGAAGATCAAGGATACTTCAAAACTTAAGTAGAGTACATCCGACAAAGACCAAGTCGCTATATATCGGAAACGCAAATGAAAAAAGTAGTATAACTCAGGCTCCGGTAGTATAGTCCGGTTAAGTATGACGGCCTCTCGAGTTTATAGGCGGAGAGAGCCGCCGACCCGGGTTCAAATCCCGGCCGGAGCACCATCAAATCTAAGCTTGAATTGGGTTCTTTTTGACAAGACAAGCCGAATTAGAGCATTTCTGTAACAATGTTTGAAATTGGAGCACGAATTTACTGGTAAAATGTCCTCAATCTGATAGCCCGGGATACGTGACTTATCTCGTTTAAATCTCTCATAACCGATTAACGAAAATGACTGTTTGACTAGAGGAAAATATTGCATTATAAATTGTTTGGTTCAAATCCCCGGCACTACTATTGAAAAATTGCCGGAGGGTCAACACCTCTATTAATGCTATTTCCTTTTTATCCTTCGAAGCTCTCGGGTGAGATGTAATCACCAAAGCGCTCCCTGGCTCTAAGCAGGCGCTCGCGCTGTTGATCCAGTATCTGAAACAGCCCTGGCGGCGTATCCGCGACCTTTTCCTGATAGAATCTCTCCACTCGCTCAATCTTGGCCAAGTTTTCGGGAACACGAATAGTGAATTGTTTGATGTAATCCTCCTTTCCGTAGTTTTTACCCAATACTTGATTGAAGAGCCTATGCAAATCACGGTACTTAGGAAGATAACCAGTAGGAGACTTTATTGCCCCGGCTTCATTATGGACGCGTAGCTCCATCCACTTTATCCACACGTGCTTGTCTTGAATGGCGTTCAAGAATTTGCCATTGTCCTTGTCCCTCAGGAAGTAGTTAACTCCAAAGACAAGCGGTACTTTCTTGAGCTTCTTTCCAAACTCCAAGTTGTTGCGTATGTTCTGACCCAACGGAATGGAGATGAAGTCTTGGATGCTCATCATGTTTATCTCGGGTACGCCTTCCTGACCAATTATAGCGTAGGTTGTCTCGGTCTCGAGAGAGGCTCCGTAGGCGATGATACCGTGTTCCCAATCAAAGCTCTGCTGGACGGGCACGTAGGCTTTGGCATCTCTGCCACCGTACATTATGCCGCCTAACTCTACTCCTTGAGGATTGTCCAGTTCAGGGTCGCAGTTTTCTAGCGCCTTGAGAGCCACAGTATAGCGCGCGTTTTTGTGAGCAGCTGGAATCAGATTGCTAGACTCGTCTTTTTTGCCTTCGTACCATACCCCGGAAAAGTTGATCCCCTCCTTTGGAAGTTCGTTGCCCATTCCCAGCCAGTAGGGCTTGCCATCTTTGACCAAAACGTTAGAGAAGATAATCTCACCTGGGCTAGTGAGCACCTTGAAGATCGAAGGGTCATCTACAGGGTTGATATCCTGAATGATACCGAAGATGCCGGCTTCGACATTTACTGCGCGGGCAACTGAATCGATGTTGCGGATATAGGCGATGTCATCACCTAGTATGATCTCGCCGGGAAGCATCGCAGAAGAGGTTTTGCCGCAGGCGCTTGGAAAAGCGCCAGCGAAGTAAGTTTTGCGACCGCCCGGACCGTGCACGCCCATGAGCAACATATGCTCAGCCAGCCACCCCTCACGGTCAGCCTTGCGGATAGCGAGGCGAAAGGCAAGTTTCTTGAAGCCCACGGAGTTACCAGCATACTGAGTGTTGACGCTGTAAATTGTGTTATCCATATGATCGATGTAGATGCGTTTCTTCTCGTGCTCTATGCTGACCATATTCTCGTTTAACTTCCCTGCTGAATGCAAAACACGTAAGAATTCTCTGTCTGGTCCTACTTGGCGGAACATTTCATAACCAGGTCGATAAAGGAGGTCTTCAGAATGAGCTACATACCAAGAGTCGGTGCACTGTAGACCGGGAACAGTGAATATGGAGTTGGGAGGCCCTAAGGAAATGAAGCGAACAATCATTGTGCGGCCCTTCATTGAATCTCTAAGTAAACCTTTTACCTCTGCCAAACCTTCCTGCCGATCAATTTGATTAAGGGCCTGGCTAAGAGAAATTCCCTTGGGCACTAGGTACTTGGTGGCTTCTCGATCGCGCCCTTGATCATACAAGCCATCAAAGTGGACGGTGTGCCCCGGGAGTGCTAAAATGGCCTTTTCCTCTCCGGTGGCAATTGCCTGGTGCCGGACATAGGCGATGTCCTCAGCAGAGTCGCTACAGATGAAGATTCTTTCGGGGTTACAGAGATCACTAGCTTTAGCAATGAATTCGTGAGCTATAGGATTGGCTATTGCATACAGCTTCTCGTAGTCAGGCTCGCTCAGTTTTGGTCGTAGCGCTTCAAGGTAAGGGTTCATACTTTAACCTCAAAAGATCTTTCATATTATCCAGAACTATCTGTAGAAGTGCTTTCATGTCATAGTCAACGTTTTCGCTAACTGTCAGCAATTTGATCTATTAACTCCATGTTTCAGCAAGATTTGGAAAACCTTATAAAGTGAAATAACATTTAAACCTTATGTTAACAAAATGTTAAAAGTCAACAACCTAGAGAAAAAAATACTTATCTATTTACTGGAAAATGGTAAGCAACCCATTTTTCAAATCGCCAAAAATGTAGGGGTCACGAGGCAAACTGTCGCGAAAAAGCTAGAACAGATGCACCGCACTGGTCTAGTAAATTCCTTTGTTCCAAAATTGGAACCAGAAAGATTTGGTTTGACAATACAAGCTTACATATTTATGCGAGAGGACCCGCGAAGTGATCGCAGAAAAAAGAATGAAGAAATCATAAAGAGCTTCCAACAGGTATCTGAATTTCATAGAGTCTTTGGGAAGTACGACAGCATCGTAAAGGTTCTGGTGAAGAATAACAAAGAACTGACAGACTTCGTCAAGAAACTTCATGATCTGAAAGCCGTCAGAGAAACGGAAACCTTCATAGTCCACACTATAATAAAAAACAAACCTGAAGACCCATTCAAGAAAATCCTAATAGGAAAAGAAGAATGACTAATCAATAGGGTGATTTTCAAGGGTCCCAGTTAACTCAATGCTGAAAAGATGGGATTTTGCGGGAAATAGTGGAGACATCGCTAGTTCTAAGTTGTGGATTCAAGTCACACCCCCATATCATAAACCAAGAGTTTGAACGTCATCCTGACTAGGGTATAATGGTAGCCCGGGATAGGTTCAAATATCGGTTTAAAATATCGGAGTTAAGGCTTGATTCTTTTTCCTTTCTGAAAAATGTCTGATAATTGAGTTTAAAATGAGATTTTACCTATTGTTTTGCCTAGTGCAGGGATAGTTCCGATTGTTTTTTGATAGTATAGAATTTCGTCTCGAATTCTGTCTTTGGTGTATCCAAAAACTCTTAGCAAGGTTTCTTCTGCAGGAACTAGCATGTTTAGGTGATGGAGTTTGACGTATTCCCATTCTTTCAATTTTATTTCTCATTGTGATGATGATTGGTTATGGAAGAGCAGGATACAAGGATTTAAATATGTGCTCGTGTGGGATTGGTGTGGGAATGTCTGCGGAGAAGATGACACCTAAAGAGATTGAGCAGTTTCTTGCGTGTGCGAGGGTCGGTAGATTAGGCGTATGCCTTGAGGATGGAAGTCCTTACGTGGTTCCTGTTGGCTTTGCGTATGCTGATGGCAAGATATTCTTTCACACATGCAATAAAGGCTTGAAGATGGATGCGTTAAGGCGGAATCCGAATGTGTGTTTTGAGGTGGACGAGGCTTTGTCTGATGCTTCGATGTTTAAAAGCGTAATAGTGTTTGGCACGGCTGAAATTATCTGTGATAGGGAGAAGATGATACCTTATTTGCAGAGGCTTATCGACAAGTATAGGGTTCCAGAAAGCTTCGACACGTACATGAGCAAGCCTGGAAGAAATAGAGAAAAAGAGCTGGAAGCAGTAAGAATCTGCACAATAACACCAAACAAAATTACAACCAAAAAATGGGTTATGAAAGGATAGGACGTTTTCTTCTGCAGAGCATGAGTCCGAGTAATGTTGTTATTATGAACCATACTATGAATGATTGTTGTCGGGAACCGCGGCTAAGATATGCTTGGCGAGATTTCGAACAGTGCCCCGACTAGGGTTTCATGGTAGCCTGGGAGAGATTCGAACTCTCGTCAAGCATACCTTAAGCATTTTTTACTGGTAATTTCGTGTTCCGATCCCGGCCGGAGCACCATCAAATCTTCACTATGCCTTTTGGTCTCCTTTGAGCCCCTAAAGATTTCTTGTGGCACTCGCCCTGATTATTTCTCTCGCATCGTTCAAATAGTCTTCAAACTTGCTATTCTTCTTTTCTTCGTATTTGGCTCCAAGCTTTTGGTAAAGACTTTTAAGTATCCATTCTTCAATTGCCTTAGCACCTGTTCCGAATATTTTCTCTAAGCCTTCCACAAGAGCCTCAGGTCTGTCTGGAATATCTTCTTTTTTAAGAGAGAACATGTTCTGGAGATGGAAATAGATTGCTTTTCTGGAGTTTTCCCCAAGCACCATTAAACCTTCATCTATGGACTCAAGAAACACTTGCTTAAACCGTTCTTCTACTTGAGACAATTTGGCTTTCCTCAGAGCTCTTTTGCATGGACATAGAAGGCTAGGAGAAAGAGTAGATATCCCAAATGATAGAGAAGCTCTAGGGGATGGCCGCTATAGTAGGTTTCCTGCGCAGTCGTGTAGCTGAAAAGAATGTCTGCAATTACGTTCGACAAGATTCCTACGTTAATCAGTAGCCACGATTTCCCTAATTTTCCCTTTAAGAAAATTGCAAGGCCCAAAACTGCCACAGAAAAAAGGGCAAGATCAAGAAGAGGATAGGCGAAGTCTACGAGCATCGTAATTGAATCCTCTTCTGCTCCTAAAATTGGAGTTATTAAGGTAGCGGACACGGAAACGCTTGAGACGAAGACAGTTGTCAATGAAATGCCCAGCGTTCGCCTCGACAAAACGGACCCAAAAGTTTTAACATATAGATATAGCGCTAAGAAAAAGGGAACGTAGCCGCTTAGCCAGAAAACATCCGCGATTGAAGGGTAAGGTATTTCGACACCTAGAAGAAGAGTGTAAATTGCCCAGCCAGTTTCTCCTAGGAACCAAAGCGTCATTCCAGAAATGAAACAGAGCCACACCAGAGAAAATCGTTCTCTAAGATTATGTATATATTTCCGAAAGGCAAAGCCAGATGAGATGACAGCTGCACCAGCAATAAATGGCGGAAAGGCATTGGAAAAAGATGACATAAACTCGGGATAAAAACCTTGGAAAGCATAAATTAGTGTCAAACCAACGGCTAGAACTAAACCAACCTTGTACATTGTATACAATCAAACCACACTTAATCTTGCTTCGGCTAGAACTAAATTTGAAACTTACGAATCCCAAGTCAATATTCCAAATTTTAATTGAGTAGAAAAACCATAGCTGAACTAAAGAGGCTTGAGAAAATTCTAAAAACTAAAGCATACAAATATATGAATAATTTTGAGGTGAAAGTTCTGGTGAGGAGATCCGGGAAAGAGGCTCAGAGGATGATTAGAGCCATCGCCGTTCTCATCCGGAACACGAGTTGGAAGTGCGGGCGAATAGAAAGGCTTATTGTAGATTATATGCAACGCCAGATACGAAGATGCGGAAGCGCTCGAACTCCAATAAAAGATATGCTGCAGCATTTTAAGCTAAGTGGAAAACAAAAGAACGAGTTCCTCGAAGCGATAAAACGGTTAGAAAAACGGAACATAATCAAAATTGAAAGGTTCTGAAACCCCCTTTCTCCCTAATTCTAGTCCTTGGAAGAAGAAACCAAAAAATAAGAAAAGTTAAGACCCGCCTTATAAGGGTTGGAGAACCTTGATCATCAGAGCGCCATCCAAAATTGAGCACAAACTAGTGGAGTTAAAAGCGAAAGTTGAAGACCTCGATGTTGTTAGGGAGAAATTAACCAGCCTTGGGGCTCAGTATATAGGAACTTTTCAGCAAATTGACGTTTATTTTGATGTTCCAGAAGGAAGGTTAAAGCTACGAGAAGTAGAGGGCAACGACAAAGCGGAACTAATATATTACCAAAGAGAAAACATCGCCGAACCCAAAAGAAGTAACGTCTTCATTCTGAAGGTTCAAGAACCGGCTTTTCTGAAAACTCTCCTCGGCAAACTCCTTAAAATTAAAGCGACCGTAAAAAAAGTGAGAGAAATTTATCGATACCAAGGAACACAGATACATCTGGACAGAGTTAAGAACCTCGGAACTTTTCTTGAATTTGAAAGAGAGACCTCTGCTGACGCTCAGGCGATTAGAAAAAATCGACAGGTTTTAAGAAAGCTAACGGAAAAACTAGGCATAGATTCGGAAAGCCTTGAAGAACTTTCTTACAGTGACCTCATTCAAACGTGACAGAAACGCTGATTTCCGCGAAAAGCGACAAGCTACATTTCTTTTGTTTCAGCTTTGCCTGACATAAAGTCTATGGCTTGAATCACGTTTTTCGCGATTCCTAAAAGACAGACCAGAACTAGCATGGCTAGCACCACTGTGACATTGAGCATAATGTTTATGGATTCTCCTTCAACGGGCACGGTTAAGTTTATGATGCCGCCATTCAAAACGCAGATAAAGAATACCATCAAGACCAGCATTCTGGCAACGCCGAACACGTATTGAAAGACTGTTCCAGAGAAGAACACACCCGCAACGAGGAAGAAAATGAAAACTGCTGCAAATATGTTGGTGAGGGGCTCATACCAAGGAAAGAAGGGCTGAATTGGACTTATAAGGGATGAAAGGAAATACAGGGGTAAATACGTGATAACCGCCAAAAAAGCCGCTTTTAAGGCTTTAGGCAAAATCTTTCTCACGAAGGGTTTGGCGTTTCCTTTCTCAACCATAGGGCATCACCATGGGACCAAAACTGAACATGGAAGTCTCAAAATAGAAATGCATTTCACCGGTCGGCGTGAGCTTCAGGACATCGACAATTAGCTCAACTTGGCCCTCATATTTAGAATTTGATGGTGCATCCAAACTCGATGTTCCGGAAGCTATAACCTCGCCCCCATCATTGTACATTTCGATATGCATTGTTCCGTCTACGCCGAAATACGGTGAGTGGTTTTCAAAGCTTACGGGTATAATAACCCTTTGATGTGTAACGTTATGGTAATTGTAAGAAATCCCTCCGACGGAGAAGTTGTAGAGGGGTGCCCCCCAAGGTATCGTCTTATTCATTGAAACCCTAAAGGGAACGACGCGCGCAAAATTTAGTTTCATAGACATGTTCACATTGAAAATGGTGTCATTAAATAGGTAAATTTCTGCCTTTGATATGATGTCGTCTAGGCTCATGGAGACGTTATGCACCGTCTCAACGCTACTATCTCTTGGTATCAAGGGCACAAACGTTGTGGATGTCAACACTAAAGACCCATTATAATCCATGACATCAACCGTGATGTTCAGTTCGGATAGATCATAAAAGCCACTATTGTTAATGAACAATGGAACTGAAATGACCAGGAATTCGTTTGAAAGGGAGAGTTGGAGTTCCCCGAAACTCATCCTCACATTCATGGCTGAGTACACTGACGTAGCTGAAAACACTATTATGAAGATCCAAAATATTTTTGTCGCCCAGCCCAGCGCCCTTACCGCATATCTCATTCGCCCTTCTTCCCTTTTACCATAGGCGGCTAGGAGGATCACTCGACGCGCTTGTCTTTGCTGATCTTACCAGTCTTCTTAACCTTCAGAGTTTCTGTGGTTTTGGGCTTCGAAGTTTTCACGGTTTCTGGGACTATTGGCTTGACTTCTGGTCTAATTTCTGGTTTCGCCTCGCGTTTGAGTTGTGTGAGGAGTTGCACTCCCCTTATGGTTAGCAGAGAGCCTATCCATCCCATTACGCCGAGGTACATGATGCGAATGCACGTTTCGATCAATGGAGCCAATGCTATGCCGAAAACTGTTACTAAGTCAGTTGATCCTGCAATGTTTGGATTGTTGCTTAGGAACATGTATGCGCTGGCGAAGGTGAAAGCCAGCAGGGCTACGCCTATGAATAGAGTAGCGTATCCTGAAACTTCTGTTTTGTCTACCATGGGTGGGTCCCTCGCCGTAAATTAGCCAGAAAATGATATTAAGTCTTCTGACTCACTAAAACATATTCCCCTTATTTATCCACACTTCACGTCTAGAAGAAGTTTAGCGGGTTAAAGCGCTTCCAACATTGTTCTTTCTTTTCAAGGCGCGAATGATGCTCGATGCTTCTTGGGCTGTTTTAGTGTGGGCGACCTTTTTTGCTTTATACAAAATTAGTCGGGTTTCACAGTAGGGGCATCTCCTCGTTTTTTGGCTGGTTTTGGCCAACAGAAACTGTCCACAGTTATAGCAAACGATGACCACGTACATTTAATCGCGCTCCTCCTAGGCGAAAAGCTTTTCCTTACTACTGAGGCTTAAGTGCTGTAAGAGGATGTAGATAAATGAGTAGGGGTTCCCTCATCGAACTTGCGGCTAAATATTTTAGGCAAAACGGGTACAAAATAGAGAAAGATGCTGTTTTGGAGGGGTTTTCTGGTCTTCCGCATAAGTTTGACATGGTTATTAGTAAAGGCAAAGAACAACGCTCGGTTTGGATTAAAGATTGGAAGAGAACAGTGGGCGTCAACATCGTCATAAACATGGACAAGGCGTCAGAGGATGTGGGTTTTCCGAAACCAATAATGATATCTGATAAGTTTAGCGGTCACGCCAAGGCTTATGCCAATCGTCGAGGCATTACTTTGCTTTCAAAACGTCAAATCCTTCGGATGCTGGGATAGACTTAGAACTTGCCCTCTGATGTAGACCCTCTAAATTTTTCTTTATATAGTCGCAACAAATACTATCAACCAAGTCTAGAAATCAATTTTTGTGGCATTTTAGACGTTTCGCATATCGTACTGGTGGTGGCCAGTTACGGATAGCATTAGTAATAATTTTGTCTATTTCTTCTTCACCTGAAGCTACCCACCGGATAAAACGCATCAAAAACTCTCTAGGAGGTTGAACCCTTCCTTTTTTTACATCCTCTGGGTCAATGGTGTGAATAACAAATCTTAAATTAACGTCGATGTGATCGATCATGAATGTGATTGCGAAATTAGCAAAAAGAGGCAAGGTGGGTTAATGAGGTGCGTTGTTAAGAGTTCCGACAATGAAATAGTGCTTGATGAAGGTGAAGGATACTACTTAAGAGCCATATCTGCAAAGATTGGAGCAGCTGCTATTGTTGTCGTAGATTGGCAACATCCCAACTATGGATATTTTAGTGACGCAATTGTTGCTATAAAGAGTTTACACATGCAACATTGGCAATTGATTCCAATAGTTGGCTGGAGTTCAGATTTCAAGAACACTGATGAGTTCCTGCAAGAATATCCAGAGTTTAAGCGTTTATTCAGTACTAGCGTAACATTGGATGACCTTTTGAAAAGAGGACTGCCAGGAGAAGTATATAAAACTCAGTAGACATCGAGTCTTTTATTTTCTCATTCCCGGCAACATATCTAAATTTGCTCTGTGGAAAGTTTCTATGAACACAAACCATTGGTGAACTAATATAAGGGAATTTAGATAATCTTAATCACAAGAATTAATTTTGCAGATAGGATGAGAGCAATGAAGGCCAATGAGGAAAATCGAGAAACTATTAAACTGAGATGATGAAGAATGACAAACTACTTTTTGATATCAATAGCTAATAAAGAGAATTTGGACCTATGTAAAAAATACGCGTTAGCAGGTTTCACTGACAGCATTAATGGAGTTTGGACTTTTTGTGAAATAGAAAAAGGTGACTTTATCTCCTTTTTATACGCCGCTAAAGCTCATAATCTTTACAGAATTGAGAAGAAAGTTGCTTTCCAAAATGCTGAAAATTTACCACCTTGGAAGCCTGTTACTTTTAAGATTTCGAGAAAAACGTACTATTTTCCATTCCGATTATACCTTAAAGCGGTTAGAAATTTTGAAGAACCTTTGATTAGAGCAGAATTTGCATATGTTGCCGAGAATTTACTTTTGAGAGGAGGTTATAGAAAAACACATTTTCAAGCGGACCAAACTACGCTACAAAACGTTTCCCAAATGGGCGAGAAATTTTTGGAAGATGTTAAAAATTTAGGTTTCTCTTCGTTAACATTTGGCCCAGAATTTACCACAAACAAATCGTTGGTAAATATTCCGTATGTATTTCCATTTAGAGAGATTATTCTTCAATCCGCAATTCGCCACTACCTTTGCGGCAAAAAAGAATTACAAACATTTTTAGAAAATATTTCGGTAGATGAAGTCAAGGCAGAGAAACTTGAAGTGTTAGGAGAAAAGGCGCTTCCAGAGGGGCACATTGATATTTTTATCAAAGAAGCGGTACCAATTGGGGAATCCAAAAATATCATGGTAGAAATAAAAGTAGGAGAAGCGGCAAAAAAAGATTTTGAGCAACTTGAAGGCTATTTAAGAGAATTTGGCTCTGAGTGTTTAAGAGCAGTATTAATAGCGAAAGATTTTGGTGGGAAAACGGTGACTGCGTTTAAAGATAAAATAATTCCTTTAAAGTACATGCTTTCTTGTGATTTGTCAATTCCAAGAAACTTTCAAGAATTAGTAAAGCACGTAAAACTGGAAAAATATTAAATTCTCTTAATGCTCTTTTTCAGTTATCTTGAAAACAATTTAAAGTTTTGTTTTAGAGATTTCAAGTAGGGTTTGTTGTGTTGGTTTTTGTTGGTTTGAATTGTTATTTTAGTATGCACGCCCTAACCTAACGATACATCTTAACAATGCATTATGATGCAAGGAACTCAGGATGCTTGGTTTTGGTGATGGTGAGGTTGACCGCCTTCTTGACTATCTTTATCCTGCCTTAGCCAACGAAATCCAACAACCCATAAACCCTCATGCAAGGATAACTAACTACTATAGTTTCAGGAACTCGTGCAGTCTTCCCTCAGTCTCTAATTTTCCTAACCAATCAACTATCCCCACTTGGCATTTCTTTCTTCCTTCCAACACTGAAATTATTTCTTCTACGATATCCTCAACTCTTTTACCACTAACATTAATCTCGCAAACCTTATCAGACCCGCATGCTGACACAGCGTCCCAGAGGCAGACATCTAAGATTTCAGCGGCAATATTTTCCCAAAGCTTCCCTCCCTTAAACCCTCGGTCCTCCATGAAATCTTTAAGTTCGTCTGGGTCTCGCCTTAGAACGAAAACTACGTGAACGTCCTTGGCTGGCACAACATCAACGGCGTAGTGACCATCAATTATGACGTCTCGTTGAGAACTCTTCACAATTTCTTGAACTCGCTTTGAAACTCTGTCGGCATCCGCAATCAAAGTTTTCCTCATTTTGTCTATGCCACTGGTTAGCTTTTCTCGCTCAACGAGTTCTGTTAAATTGACATGAACCGCATCCAGCTTGGAACCTAACAAACTGGATACAGCAGTCTTCCCGACGGCAGGCGTGCCAGTAATCAAAATAACTCTTCTAAATCCTTTCACGCTCTTTACCAGACTTGAAACTGACAAGTAAAATGGTGTATCGATTTTACAAAGTTTGTGGTGCCCAGCGGAGTAGTTGTCTCAAAGGCAAGGTTAAATTTAACCTTCAAAGAATTAGACCCATAGTTCCAGAGGCTTAGGTTAGGATAGAAATGGTGCTTCATTCGTCCAAAAGGAGCAGAGGGACAGCTTTGACAGAAGGCTTGATAGCTGGCGTACTGTTTGGCACATCATCCATCTTCATCAGGCTTCTCGGCGTCCTCAGTGTCTATTCTTTATCCTTTTGGCGCCTAACAATAGCCTCTGCTATTCTAGTTGGTGCAGGTCTCGTTTTAAGAAAATCCTTTAACTTGGGTATGATTAAGGCAAACATCAAGCAACTTTTGGTTCTCGCCATTTTCTTGGGACTCCACATGCTCCTCTACATTTCCGCCGTAAAAAACACCACGATTCTGAGCGCTACGGTTTTGGTGAATACAGCTCCGATCTTCTCCATGCTTATCTCGTCCTTCCATTTCAATTTGAAGCCGTCTCGGCTGGCTGTGATTGGTTTGGCTACGTCTTTCTTGGGAGCAAGCCTAATAGGCTATGCACATGCCTCTACTTCCCTGTTAATTAACTTAAGGGGCGACTTAGAAGCCATACTAGCCGCAATAGCCGAAGCCATGTACCTCAGCTATGGCCGAGAGATAAGAAGTAAGATGCCCTTAGTGTCCCAAGTGACCCCCATATACTTGCTTTCAGCCTTTATCATAGGTTTCCCATGCGCCTTGACGGGAACGCCAATCACTCTTCCCAGCCAACCTCACCTAATCCTCTTTCTCCTCGGATTTGGGATTCTGCCAACAACCCTAGGCCACACTCTCTATTACTCATCTCTCTCGAACCTCAAGTCCTTTGAAACAGCAACTCTGGCTCTCCTTGAGCCCATAGGCGCAACCTTGCTGGGCATAGCCTTGTTCGCCGAAATACCTAGTGCACTCTTTGTTCTGGGAGCCTTTCTAGTTTTGAGCGGCATCGTTTCAGTAAATTTGAAAGAATAGATAAGTTAAGAGCTTTTATCTCCAAGATACATCATTCCTCAGTCTCTTGGGGGTTCGTCGGTTATTTCTGGGAAAAACTTATATGGTTGGATTATCCAACCAATATTCTATGCGACTACCCTCAACTCGCCAACTCGTACTGCTTTCCACTCTCGCCGCCCTATGTATAGGAATTCAGTTAACCCCTCGCCTCCCGAACGTTGAGTTCACTTCTTTAACTGTCTTCCTTGTAGGCGCCATTTTCGGGATTTCTTCGGGTGTTGCGCTAGGTATTTTAGTAATGTTCATCAACGGATTTTTTTCGCCTTGGGGATTTGCTGGATTAATGTTGCCTTTTCAAGTAACTGGAATGATGGTTGTTGGAATTGGAGGCGGATTGTACGGACGATCAAAAAATGGTTTGTATGACGCAAGGTCATGCATCGAAGCTGCGATTCTGGGCGCTTCCCTCACGCTTGTTTACGATGTAATCACCAATTTTGGAGTCGCCGTATCGCTCATGTTGATTGGCATGCCCCTTTTACTCGCCTTTATCAGCGCAATCATTTCTGGAGCCCCTTTCTCCCTGATACATATCGTTTCTAACACTGCCGTTTTTGGGTTGATCTTCCTTCCACTCACAAATACTTTGCAAAAACTCTTGGGAGGTGAAAAAACTTGGAAAAAAGAACCTTTACTTACCTAGCTTTGGCTCTGCTGGTCTGGGCAATTTCTGGCACTGTCGTTGCTGGCTACTACTTCACTCAATACAATATCTACCAAGATGAATACAGAAGCCTCGCCAACGAATTTAACACGCTTTCCGGTGCGCTTGAGGGATTTTCAACCAATCTTAACAATCTATCCGGTGATCTTGGAAATATTACCGAGGTGCTAGAATCCATCTCCTTGAAAGTCAACATCCTTCTAAGTTACGGTAACGGAACAAAGATTTGGCACAACAATACCGCGCTTCCCCTAGCCTCAACAGCATTCACAGCAATACTTGCGATAGCTGACATAAAATACACAGATTACGGAGGAGAACTGGGAATACTGGTCACATCTATAAATGGTTTAACCAACAATTCCACGCACGGATGGCTTTACTGGTGCTGGGATACCGAAAACTCAGAGTGGATACTTCCGGAATATTCATGCGCAAAATACATACTCCATCGAGGAGACACGATTGCCTTCACCTACGTGAATTACGTTACTTGGCCGCCTCCACCACCAACGTAAAACAAACCAAACTCTCTTTTGAATTCTCGCTCATCAGACCATTTTTGAAGTTACTAATATAAACGGATGATTCAATAGATTATTATGCAACGGAGAACTTCATATTGGAATTATTAAAAGTGATTGAAAGAGTTACGGGTAAAGTTGCGCCTGGACGTGAACCCTCTTTTACAGAAGCGCACGTGATCAAAGCCTTAGAGATAATTGGTGGCGGAGAAGCTGTCGGACGAATAAGGCTTTCGAAAGAACTTGGGTTAGGCGAAGGCGCAACAAGAACGCTTGTCAGACATCTCAAAAACGAAGGGATGATTAAAGTTTCAAGATCTGGGATTGCACTCTCAAAGTATGGTGAAAAAGTGTTCTCTGATTTGCGGTCCAGAATCAGTGAAGAAGTAGAGGTTTCACCCAGTCCCTTGACGGTTGGCCCCTTCAATGTTGCGGTTCTTGTAAGAGACGCGGCCAGTGTGGTAAAGACGGGTTTAGAGCAACGTGACACAGCCATTAAGGCTGGAGCCCTAGGAGCAACCACCCTAATTTTTTCTCGCAACAGATTAACCATGCCGCTGGCAGAGAAAGAAGATGTCTTCAAGGGCATCCCCTCCATATACCAAACGCTCATATCCAAACTAGACCCAAAAGAAAATGACGTCATTATAATAGGAAGCGGAGAAAACAAGAGACTGGCAGAACTAGGAGCAAAAATGGCAGCCCTCGAACTCCTGACTCGCCTAGCTTAGCCTTCCCTACATATGTTTTCTTATTTACTTCAAACTTGCTCAATGTTTATTCAGAATACTAATCATAAATTCTCAAAGCTTATTAATATATTCGGATTTAGAATCGAATTAAAACACTTGAATGAGATGTTGAACACTTGAAGAAAAAAGAAGGAATAAAGAAAGTCTTGGGCACAAGCATTCCATTATGGCAGACCATACCCCTTCTAATAGCTTTAATTACTGTAACTTTTGCTGCCCTTACCGTGAACCAAACGACGTATAGCAACGTTTTTGGTGAGGTTGTCGATGTGGTTGAAGAGGTTACGGTTGCCAGTGGAGGGATAAGTGTAGCCAGTGAGAATGAAACAGCAGTGGGAAATACCGAAGGTACTGCAGTCGTTATGAACACCACTAACCCAGAGGCAAGGACAACAATAACGAAGGCACACTGGGTGTATAAAGTACAAATAACATGTAATGCAATAACACCTGCTGACACTACTTTCAAGGTTGACCTATACATCGGAGACACCTTAAACGCCACGTTATATGTCAAGTCAGACGCAGTCCCCATCGACACTGAGATGGCTACATGCCGTTTCGACATAGGAAGTGACCTGTCAACTAACGAAGCATACATGATAATAGTATCAAGAGTCCCTTAATGAAGATACATCTAAGACTGCGCGCGGTCGTGCCCAAGGTACCAGTCGAATGCCCTCTTTGCCATGGTGCATTCCACCAGCTTCCGGCAATTCAAACACTCATTGGGAATGGGATCACCCTTCGGAAGTTTTTCCAAGAATCCAAGCATTGTGCATTCAGAGCGATTTTCTTCAGCTACCCGTGTGATTTCCTCTGACGTTTTGCTCTTTCTTTGCTGTTTCCCGTTTTCTCTTGGCAACTTTTTGAGGAACACATTATAGCAGATGATGAATAGAAGGTAGCAACTAACAATCATCAAGACGATTTCGAAAATCGTGAACATGCTACTTCACCTGATGGGGCATCACTTTTAATTTTTGAGAAAAGTCGGACTTATAGACTTAATGAAACTTCTGTAAGTAACACAAATCTATAGCCGAAAATAGTATGCTCAAGTTAAAGCGCTCTGGCTTAACCTTCCCCCTTTTCATGTTTTCCAGAAACCGAGTTTGGCGCGTAAGCGCACGCAAAAACTATTAGTCGCTGTTAAAACAGTTTGGCATGCATACGCGCAGCTTAAGTACAACGAACATGGATAGAGGCGCGAACTCCTAACTCGCCTGGCGTTGGCATAAGCGTTCTGGCGAGTTTCCTTCTGGAACATTAACGCATAAGAGGACGGTGCAAGCATTAAATACTTGATGGGAATTGAACGAAACCCTAGCCAGAATCACCATAAACCCAGAAACCAGGCAAGTCAAAGATTTGTCTCTCCGCCAAAAACTTCGATTCAAATGCAGGAGATGCGCCATTTTCTGCTGCAGGTTAGGCGGACCTTGGCTAACCGAAAAAGACATTGAAAGAATAAAAGAGGCTGGCTACGACGTAAAGGATTTTCTTGAGCCAGCATTAAACAACAAATTCAAGAGCTTGCCCATTACGCGTGGCATTCTGAAAAATAAGGAAGACGGGTCCTGCGTTTTCCTCAAGTTTGACGCAAAGAAAAACCATTATGAATGTTTGATCTACGATTTTAGACCAGTCCTCTGCAGGCTTTACCCCTTCGATTTTGAAAAAATAGGTCCCAACTCCATCGTGCTGAAGCTCATTCCGTGTTGTAGAGGCTTAAACAATCCCGACGGAGAACCAGTGGACGAAGAGTTCATCACCATTCATCTGGTTGACGCCCTACTGGAAGTCATAGGATTGTTTTGAACCGAGTTTAGAACTTCGAGGTAGCCAACCTACTTCAAAATAAATTTAGACACTGGAAAGTGCAAAAACTTGAAAGGCTGAAGACTGAATGGTAGTCGTGTTATGAAGGGGAAAATTAGAAGGTCTCGGTTTCTAGCTCTCATTATTGTTTTTGCTTCTTTAAATGCTATTTGCGATTCTTTCGTGGGTATACCTCAGTTTACAGAAGGCGTTTGGTATTCATGGATTTTCATAATGGAACCCCTTACTGGAATTGTGCTTGGTCCCTACGCAGGGTTCCTATCAACCTTCATAGGGGTTATGATCGGGCATTTCATATATTTCAGAGGACCCCACGAGTTTCTCTTTACTCTAGGAGCTCCCATAGGAGCCATGGTCTCCGGTTTCCTGTTTAGAGGAAGATGGAAGATGGTTTTGACCTATTATACAGCGTTACTTGGAATCTATTTCGTTACACCCATTGCCTGGCAACTTCCTATCTGGGGGATGTGGGACGTTTATTTGGCATATGCCACCCTTCTAGTATTCGCTGTGATGGTTAGAAAAGGTTCGTGGAAACTTGGATCAAAAGGACAACTGCTATATGCCATTGTCTTATGTGCTTTTGTCGGATTAGAGGCTGATGTGCTGTTCAGGATTTTCGTTTTCGTACCCTGTCAGACCTACCGGCTCTTCTGGAAAGATATAGACGTTTACGTCTTGCGTCTTATATGGGTTGCTGGGGCTGCCGTTACTCCCATACAGGTAGCGATATCCATCTTGTTTACAACGACGGTCGGACTTCCGCTAATCAAAGTTATTAAAAAGACAGGCATATTGAAGGAAGACAGCGTTTTCCACGCTTAGGATCATCTTTGTGGCTGCAATAATTTGCGAATAGATTCTGCTATCATTCTTGCTTCCCTAAGCGAAGAATTTCTGTTTGCCCCGTCAACCATTATAGAGCACACTGGTTCCCCTTCCTCTATGATGACTCTTGGCAAGGGTATGTCTCTAACTTCTTTAAAGACGCTTAGGTCTGGCACTACCGAACGCTGTGGAGCAAACAAGATCAGTCTAACGCAAAAGGCCGAGGGACTCTTTTCAAGGGTTGGAAGTTTTCCCTGTACACAAGCTTCCACATGAGCCTTAACGATGTTCACGTCAAGGGTTTTTTCGACGCATTCTAGAGTTCCTTGAAACCGGGGGTTCACCTCAATAACGTAGGGTACACCTTCTCTGGAGATCACGAAATCTATGCCGTTAGATCCAACAAGGTTGAAGTGTGAGGCAACCCTTTCAACCATGCCTTTACATCTACCCACAACTGCCTTGTTTACTTGAAGGGGAACCACGTTTCCGCAGTAGCCAAAAGGTTCCCTCTGACCCATTTCAGGCATTCCTAAAAGTTGCTCGTTCAATGTTAGGACGATGGCTCCGTTGACAGATGAAATCAAAGATGCACTTGCAGCTATTCCCGAAACATATTCTTGGATAAGGATGTTCTCGTCAAGACGGGAGGCGTCTCGAAATGCTTGCTCCAATTCTTCAGGACCCTTCGCTTTTCTTATGCCTGCACCCCCAAATCCCTTGGAAGGTTTAACCAAAACAGGGTATCCAATGTTTTTTGCTTCTTTCCTTGCTTCTTCAAGGTTCTCAGTGATGGCTGTTTCGGGATGAGGTATTCCCAAATGTTCAAGTTCTTGGAAGAACTTCATTTTGTCACGAACCTTCTTGACGACGTTGGGAGGGTTTCCGAGTATGGGAATCAAATCGTTAAGCTCAAACAGCACATCTGGGGAATCTTCCAGACCAGAAGACAGTAGTACAGCATCTACTTCCACCCTTCTCTGAAGGTCCTTTGCTAATTGGAGAAGGGCTTCAGGGCTGAAGTCTTTTTCCAGTTGTCCACAGGTTTTCCCTATCCTCTGCTTAACAATCGATCGACTTTCACGGCACAAACGTTTAAGATCCTGATCCCCAAAGTAGTCCACAGCGCAGACCTGGTAGCCAACCCTCCTTGCAGAGGCGGCTAACGGAACAACGTCTATACCTATCACCAAGAGACTACGAATCTGGGCTTCAGCCAACAATAAACTCCGCCTCTAGTTGATCAAAAAGTCACAGAAAGCATTTTAAATTTCTTGAATATTATTGAGCGGTTATATCTTAAGGGAGAAGCAGCTTTGGCGTCCAAGATTGCTGGCGTGACTTACCTTCTGATAGCGGCAAATATAGTCATATTCTTCTTAACGCTTTCTGATCAGGAATACTATTTTAACAAGTATGGCTTGATTCCCGTTCGCATCATGGAAGGCGAGAATCTTCTAACCCTTATTACATCCATGTTTTTGCACCTAGACCTTCTTCATCTTGGCATGAACATGCTTTTTCTCTTAATATCCGGTGATGGTTGCGAACGCGCCATGGGCAGCTCACGTTTTTTAGTTTTCTACTTAGCCTGTGGCGTTCTTGCGGGGCTCTTCCATGTCTACCTGAATCAAGCATCCAGCACGCCATGTATAGGTGCTTCTGGAGCGATCTTCGGCGTTTTAGCAGCCTTTGCAATTCTCTTTCCCTTTCGGTGGTTGATCATGCTTTTCGGCTTGATTCCCGTGCCCGTTCCCGCCATCGTTTTCGTTTTCTTGACTATTTTGATTCAAACTGCTTACATCATCTCAGGCGGGGCTCCACAGATTTCATATGAAGCCCATGTGGGAGGTTTTTTGGCTGGAGTATTCTTGACGTTGCTGTTTGGACCCAAGAAACGTGATTTAGAGGAGTAACCATTTTTCAAAAAATAAGTTAAAGGTAGGTTCACTTAGACTCCAATTATCTTTTTGAGCCGAACCCCATGAATTCCACTGTAATATTTTTTAAGCTTTTCCACCTCCACGTAACCATGCTTGCGATAGAGCTCCAGCGCTGCCATGTTGTCCACGCGGGCTTCGAGGTAGCATATTTTAACTTCCCTTTTTATGAAAAATCGCTCAAGTTCCTCGAGGAGTTTTAGTCCCACACCTTTTCTCCGGTGCTTGGACGCAACGTCTAGGGTATACACTCGGCCAGCTAGTATTTTGTTGTGGCGTTGGATTAAACCAATGATAAACCCGGCGATTTCGCTGTTTATTCGTGCAGTTAGGCTTACTGTGTTGGGGTTTTGCAGGAGGTAGGCTATGTGTTCCTTGCTGAAAGCTTCTATGGTGAAGCATTCTCTCTCAATCTGGTAAAGCGTTTCTAAATCGCTGATTGTGGCTTGCTGTATGGTGATTGACAAGGATTCGTCGACCACTCACCTTTCCGTTTTTATAAAAGATAGAAGAGTAATTTGAAACTTTTGGAAACTAAAAACGTTCCTAGCCGAAATCAATGGTGAAAGGCTTAGTTTCCAGTTGCTTGGCATAAAACATAGCGATTTTTGATTTGATTTCTTCTTCGCCAAAATGTAGAAGATGACTTCCACAGTTTTCCTTGCAGTCAGAGGAACCGAATCCTTTGACAGGAATTTTTGCCTTTCCTTCCCATTTTATGTAACGATTCATGTTGCATTCCAATTTTTTGCTGGTCTCCGCGGCTACAACTGCGGTTACGGTTGCGTTTTCATTTGCCAAAAGGAAGTCTATGTGCCAGAGGTTCCGTTTTCTTTTCCGAAGGTGTCTAGAAATTCGTTGTTTTAAACTTGTGGCGCCTTTGCCTAATGCGGATCCGGTGTAAGCATAGTATCCTCTTGGAAAACTCTTCATACCCAGCTTTCCCACATTTAAGCGTGTTTCCCTTGACAAAAATATGATTAAGGTGTAGATTCCCCTTGTTGGAAGCTTCTGGATAGAAGACATGTCACTTCCCTAAATACTTTATACGGAAAACCTAAAAACGGTAACGAACAACTGATAGAAAACGTTAGAGGTGAAACGGTATGAGCAGAGAAGAAACCGAGAAGGAGGACCCTATAAAGCTTCATAGAGAAGGAACAGCCTTGTCCGACATTGGGAAGCACGAGGAGGCAGCTGAGAAATTCTTACGGGCTTCCGAGCTTTACCAAAAAGCCAAAAACTTTTTCGACGCCTCGTACACGTTGTTTAAGGCGGCTGAATGCGGCTACATCCTAAAGGATTACAGCGTCGCTACGGAGCGCTTCCTCAAAGCAGCAGACCTGGCATTCAAAGTGAGTTACGATCGTTTCGGGCTGAGCGCTCTGGAGTATACCCTCGACTGCTACAAAGCAACAGGAGAAAAGAGAAAGGCTGCTAAACTGAAAAAGAAAATAAAAGAAGTAAAAGATAAACTCTCAAATTTATGACCGAACCGCCTTTCTGTGTCAGTTACACACGAAAATGTTTATGTTTTTTCTAGAGACTAACTTCTTCGAGAAAAAGGTTAGCTGTAAAGGTAAAATTTATGGAAACAGAGTTCCGGGCTTTGGCTGAGCTTTGCGAGAAGCTGGAGGCTACATCCAAACGCACGTTGATGGTTAGCCTTGTAGCAGAATTTCTAAAACGTTTAGGCGCTGGCGAAGTGGAACCCGCCATATCCATGATTCTTGGGCGAGCTTTTCCAAAGTGGGATCAAAGAACTCTTGAGGTTAGTTGGGCAACTCTAAGCGGCTTGATTAAACGCTTAACCAGTGTGGACTGGACAGCCTTCACAGAAGCCTTCAGCAAAACGGGCGACATAGGAGCAGCCACAAAAATAGTGTTTGAAGCGAGCAAAATTCAGAGGCAGGCTACGCTTTTTGAAAAACCCCTGACTATTCTTGAAGTGAGACGCAGCCTAGAAGCCATAGCTGAAACCAGTGGCTATGGTTCGAGGGAAAGAAAGGAACGCCTTCTAGAAACTTTGTTGGGTGGAGCCACGCCTTTAGAGGCAAAATACATAGTTAAAATAATGATTGGTGAAATGAGGACAGGTTTCCACGAGGGACTGATGGAACTCGCAGTTTCAAAGGCTTTCAACGTTCCTCATGATGTTGTTCAGAGGGCAAGCATGTTAACCGGAGACATAGGAGAAGTTGCGGCAATAGCCAAAACTCAAGGCCGAGAAGGAATCCTAAAGCTTCAGTTTCAAGTTTTCAGACCCATCAAGCCTATGTTAGCCCAAACAGCCGAAGATGTAAATGAGGCTCTCAAGGAACATGGCGGCGAAACCGCCTTTGAACATAAGCTGGATGGAGCCCGCGTCCAGATTCACAAGGCTATGGATAAGGTTCGGATTTATAGTCGCAGGCTAACCGACGTAACTGAAAGCTTTCCCGAAATCGTGCGCTTGGCTCGGGAGGAGGTTAAAGCCAGCGAAGCCATTTTGGAAGGTGAAATTATTGCGGTTGGGAAGGATGGTAATCCGCTTCCTTTCCAGCATCTCATGAGGAGGTTCCGAAGGGTTCATGACATAAAAGAGATGGTTGAGAGGATTCCAGTTGAGCTTTACCTTTTCGACCTCATATACATGGATGGCAAAAGCTTCATTGCCGACCCATACGTTGAGCGGAGGAAGAAACTGAAGGAAATCGCGGGAAGCATACCCCTAGCTAGACAAATAATTACCCGCAGTCCTCATGAGGCAGAGCGATTCTTGAAAGAAGCCCTAGACAAAGGTCATGAAGGTCTTGTGGCCAAAAAATTGGACAGCCCCTACACCCCAGGAATTCGGGGCAAGCGCTGGTTCAAAATCAAATTATCACTGGAGCCCCTAGATCTAGTCATCGTCGCGGCTGAGTATGGATATGGAAGAAGGCACAACTGGCTCTCAGACTATTATTTGGCGGCTCGAGAGCCTCAAAGCGGGGAGTTCCTAGTGGTTGGGAAGACTTTCAAGGGTTTAACAGACGAAGAAATCATAGAGATGACCCGAAGACTCAAAGAAGCGACCATCAAAGAGGAGCATCGAAGAGTCATTGTAACTCCAAAAATAGTGGTGGAAGTAGCCTACAATGAAATCCAGAAAAGCCCAAAATACAAGTGTGGAATGGCTTTACGCTTCGCCAGAATAACAAGAATTCGAGACGACAAAAGCCCAGAAGAAGCTGACACCATTCAAAGGGTTAAGAAAATCTACGAGAAGCAGTTTGAGAAAAAAGCCATCTACACATGATAGTTTACGTGAAATAAAGATACGGAAATCTTAGACAGAATTCATAAATGGTTTATATAAAATAGACTCAGATTTGAAAAGAGGGCTTTGATAGTGCGAAAGTCAAAACTAGAAACTTACGTTGGTATTCTTGAGATTCTGGCACGTGCGCGCAATTTTGCGTCTCAAGGAGCAATGGAGCTAACCCAGCTTGTGCGTAAGACTGGTGTAAGCAGAAAAGTTATGAAACAACGCTTAGACTTTCTAGTACAGCAAAACCTCGTTGAAGAACGAAAGGGCTTCTACGCTATTACAGAGAGAGGTCTAAAGGTTCTGTACGTTGTTGTTCCAATAATTGAAGAAGCACGTAAAATCCCAGCATCAGTCCAGGCAAGCGTAGAATAGCCTACTACCTTCTTACTCACTTTTGCGCGCGCATTTTGTTCTCTCTGTAGATCGCCTCTGTATAGGCCCCCCTATTTATACATCTAACATAGAAACTGCCAGGTCGGTGCATGGTACATTTTAGAAATCACTGTATCCGTACTGGGCTAGATAGGATTTGATGTATTCAACTGCTCGTTCTTTCGGCTTGTAGATTCCAAAGTGTCCCTCTGCCAAAATGTCAAAGTCCAAGCTGACAAGTTTCTTCATGGATTTAGCCCAGTCTGAAATGTTGGAGCGAAACTGAGACATGAAGGGTCCATGAACGTCCTGGGCGAACAAGATATTTCCCTCCGAGGAGCTGAGAAGCATCGAAATGCTTCCAGGCGTGTGACCCGGCGTATGAAACCACTTGAAGGTTTTGTTTCCCACCGGGAAATCTCCTTCAGAGCCCGAGAGTTTGACATCTACTTTGCATGGAATCAATTTTTGGTTATACCAAACAGCGCCTGTTAGTTCCGGGTCTGCCTTTTCTAAAGCCTCACTGTCCAACTCGTGGGCAACCGTTTTGCATCCATATTTTTCACGGAAAGAAGCGGCTCCTCCAACATGGTCTATGTGAGAATGCGTAACAAACAGAGTTGAGATATCCTCTGGATTTAAACCCGCCATCTTTATGTTTTTACAAATTTTATTTATATCCGCGCTGACACCAGCATCAATTAACGCCAACTCGCTTTCACAATCCACAAGGTAAACCATGCAATCTCCTGGATTCGATATTTCAGAACTACCGACTAAGTAGACTCCGGGAAGGATTTTAGAGGCTTTTTGCATGGAAGTGTTTACCTCCATTTACTAGAAAAGCTTGTCATTTCACGAACGCGCGCGTAATCTTTTCAGTGAGAACGGTGATATGGTCTTACGAGTTCTTCCAGTATGGAGAGCATGGTTGGCACTTTAGTTACAATATCTGTGAATGTTACTATACCGACAAGTTTCTGGTTGTCCATGACGGGAAGCTTTTTAACCCCTTTCTTCGCCATGAGTTTAGCCGCCTCGTCTATACTGGCTGTTTCCTTGATGGTTAACACCGGGCTGGACATGACTTGCCTTGCAGTTAGGGTTTCCGGCGCTAAACATGGCTCCACTATTCTTCTGAGGATGTCGCGTTCGGTTATGATGCCTACCGGCCTGTCGCCTTGCACAACTATTATGGAGCCTATATCAAACTTGTTCATAATAGCTACCACCTCTCTGACGCTAGAATCTGGTCGCACTACTTTCACATTTTTTGACATGGCGTCTCTAACGATGACTATACCTGCCATCTTACTTTTACCTCCAAACCATGTCTAACCATTTTATGCCTAGTCCCTTTATGTGTTTTGACGTGTGCATGTGAAGATTTTAGAAACTTCCTAATAAAACGGTCGCGAACCACATTTTAATATTGATTGATGAATACTGTGGAAGGCTGTTGTGAATCGCGCAAAGGAGTCGACCAATATCCAATACTGGTCAAGAACTCTGGGATTCTTTGCAGCCTCTCCCCGTATTCACCATGCGAAATTTTTTGAAAAACCTACATTTATCCTTTGTGAACCAGAAATAAACAATCTGCTTTTGAAGGGGTACTCTAAAGAAAACATGAATGCAATGAAGTAAAAAAGGTTAAATCACAAAGCCTTATTTTGGTTTATCTCTAGGAGGCAACATGATTGGTTTTAGAAACAAACATTCTATTAACCGAAGAAGAAGCTAAGCTCAGAGACGAAATTAAAGACTTTGTGAAGAGCATAGACCCTGACTACCTTAGAGCAATGGAAGCCGAAGAAATCGACTACCCCAAAGAAGCTTTGAAAGAAATGGCCAAAAGAAAAATCCTTGGACTCAGATTCCCAAAAAAATATGGAGGACGAGAACTAAACTGGATTTCAGACTGTCTGGCATGTGAGGAAATCTCAGTTTTTGGCCCAGGCCTAGGTTGCGTCTATTCCATGCCCATCATTGTGGGCGAGGCCTTAACTGCCTTCGGAACAGAGGAACAGAAGAAAAAATACCTTACACCCATCCTGAAGGGGGAGATAACCTCCGCTGAAGGACTGACAGAGCCTCGTGGCGGCTCAGACTTCTTCGGAACCATAACCACAGCAGAGAAACACGGCGACGTCTATGTGCTCAACGGCGAGAAACGCTTCATTGCAGGAGCCGTAGCCGCAGACCTATTCCTCCTTTACGCCAGAACCGATCCTAAGGCTCCGGGTCACCAAGCCCTAAGCGCCTTTCTCGTAGAGAAGGACATGGGCGTGGAAATCGCTGAAAGGTATGGGCTGATGGGGTTCCACGGTATGGGAACCGCCAGAATCGTCTTGAAGGATGTGGAGGTTCCTGAGGAAAATCTTCTGCTTGGAGAGAATATTGGAGCATTGATTTTCAACCGTATGATGGTGCCTGAAAGGTTAACGTCAGCCGCAGGTTCCCTTGGCATTAGAGCAGTTCTAGAAATAGCCATGAAATACAGCGACAAAAGAATGGCTTTCGGAGCCAAAATTAGAAGATTCCAAGGGGTAAGCTTCAAGGTGGCTAACTGCCTAACCAAGCTAGACGCGGCACGTGGCCTAGTTTACATGGCAGCGAAGCAAGCAGACTTGGACCCTGACTCAAGGGAGACGAGAAGACTGGTTTCAGAGGCAAAACTCTTTGCCACCGAGACAGCTTGGGAAATCGTAAACGATGCCATGCAAATCTTGGGGGGAATAGGATACACCTACGTGTACCCCATTGAAAAGGCGCTGCGAGACACCAGACTGGGATTGATTTGGACGGGCTCCAACGAGGTTATGAGGATGCTAATCCAACACGAGGCCTACAAAAAAATTTTGGCTGAGGAAGGAAAGGACAGGGACTTGGAGCTGGACGCCATAGAAGCACATAAAATAGCTGAAAAAGTCTTCGAGTAACATTCATCTTTACTTCTAAGAGGTTAAAAACCGAGAACAAAGACACATGAAAAGGAAGACACAAAATGGAAAAATCAAAAGAGGAAATCGCAAATAAGGCTTCTGAACTTGCGGAGGAATTCGAAAAGAAATGCACTGGATGCGCTCAAACCACCATTGCAGGTATTTTTGAAGCCTTAGGCATTAAAAATAATGATGTGTTTAAAGCGGCAAGCGGATTGGCTGATGGATTAGGATTGAGTGGAGACGGCACCTGTGGCGCTCTGGTGGGCGGCGCCATGGTCATAAGCTATCTTTTTGGTCGGGAACGCAAGGACTTTGAAGATATGCTTAAACCAATGACATCCTATTTACTGGCGAAAAAACTGCACGACCAATTCGTGGAAAAATATGGCACCTGCCGATGCTATGACCTACAAAAATCACTGATGGGTCGGACATTCAACCTTTTAGACGATAAAGAGTTCGCAGAGGCGATGGAAATTGGCATGATAAAACATTGCTCGAAAGTGGTGGGAACAACCGCCAAGCTAGCAACCATGATCATTTTAGATGCATGGGAAAGAGAAAAGACTGAAAAGCAATCAGTTTAAAGCGCACCGATAAATTATTACGCAGTTCCTTCGTAAATGGTTGCACTAAAGGAGGTCCTCTAACTCTTGAAACTAAAACGGTTGAAATCATCAAGATTTGCTTGGATTACGATCGTTATAGTTGCGATTTTTGCTGTAAGCATCATCGCCACAGGCTACTATTATTACGTCGTACCCCACTCAACACGCCTCCGAATTCTCTACACTCACTCGGACCAGATGGTAAGTGAGGTGGTGAATAACTTTGCAGATTGGTATAAAGAGCGGTATGGGCGCTCAATAGAAGTGACGTTTACACTAACCGATCCCCAATCAGCTTATGAAACGGTGACGAGCCCTTTTAGAAAGCCTGAAGCTGAAATCTGGTGGGGAGGACCACTTTCCCTTTTCGAAGAAGCATCTGCCAACTTGCTTCTCTACAATTCTACACAAAAAAGCGAGATGAACGCGACATGCCACTCCTGCCCCTTAATGGACTTAAACCAAAGTACTCCTCGTTGGTATGCGACGAGCCTGTATGCCTTAGGGGTAATGTACGACGAAACCAACTCACTGAAACCCCAAACTTGGGCAGATCTCCTTAAAGACGAATACGAAGGAAACATAGCCATGGTTGATCCCACCACATCGGAATTCACCCAACCCTTCATCATGCTGGTATTACAGAACCAAAACTGGACCGAAGGCTGGGAATATTTGGTTAGACTCGCCGCCTTCATCAAAGACTACGACAGCATTGAAACCACCAGCGTCCTGAAAGTTGCATCCGGCTACCTGCCCATAGCTGTTGTTCCAGACTTTTACGCATACGATAAAATTCAGGAACTTGAAGGGGTTGGCATTTATTCAGTAAACTTCACCTACCTTGACGCCACGGTCTTACAACCCGACCCAATAGCCATCATAAAAAGGGGCAAATACATTGAAGAAGCAAAAACCTTTGTAAACTATATTCTCGCCGAACAAGCGCAAAACATCATTGGAAAGTATCGCCTACCCGTACACCCAGACGCCACGGTAACCCCGCCGAGAATCAACCCCTTCGCCACAAACTTTCCAGGCGTTTCTAACTATAACAAAACCTTTGAAGAAATAGGGAAAAAGATCATCAAAGATTATTATACTGCTTGGATTACGGAGAGACATGAACAGATAAAAACCGCGCTGGAAGAGATAAGAGAAGCCAACATGACTAGAGGCACAAACCCAAACGCTACGGACTACTACAATTTAGCATGGAAAAACTTCACATACGCCGGGTACTACATAAACCGCATCGAAATTGACACAATATATAATGAGACAAACGGCTGGACCCTGAACACAGAAATCTATACAGATAAATGGTGGCCCGTAAACAGCACAAAAGCCTACTCCAACGCAATAGAAAATGCTGTGTTATCAAAGCAGGCTGTTGGACCAAACATTCCCCTCATAGCCTACTATCCTTACGAAGTAAGCGGTCATAATCCCAGCGAGAATTACACCCAATTCTTGGCTGACCTAGACCTCATAAAGGACTTAGGCTTCAAGGGCATCAAAATGCATAATGTATGGAACTACTGGAACGCCAACATCTTAATCCAGGCTGTTGACGCCATAGCGGATAGGGGCCTCAAGTTCGTCTGTCAACTTTATTATTATGAATCCAGCGAGTTTCCTGAGAATACGACACGAACCGATGAGTTCATAGCCTTTGTCAGCGACGTTGCCAGCAAGTTACGTTCTAAAGATAGCCTTCTCTGGTACGCTTTGCATTATCCTTGGAACTGGACTGAAAGGGAGACCTACGTAAATAAAGTGAACACAAACGAATATCGGAAAGAACTTCAAAGAATAATAGACGCCATAAGCGCTAATGATTCGGTCCACCCAATCTACATGGTATCTGAATCCATAGAGTATTACGGAGGTACCCCACCCTACAACCTAACCGACATAGCGGGCTTCGGATACCAACCCTACTCTGACACAGTTGACGATATAAGAAAAGAAGAGATGATCCTCGAAAACTACAGGTATTTCAAGGAGAAAGGTTTGAACGTCTACATTGACGAGTGGGGCGTGCAGACAGGTTTATTTGAATATGGAAGGGCAACAAACGAAACAAGCAAGGCGGAAATGATCACCGAATTCGTCAACTACACGCAAAACTGGAAAATTGTTTGGTGCTATTTCGGACTGTACGATCTGCCAACCGTTGACTGGGGAATAGCAAACACGGACAACTCGCTTAAACTCAGCGGAGAGGCAATGAAAGAAGCCCTGAAGACAGATGTCTAAGAAAAAATTAAGCGAAAAAAAGCGAATCTTATAAATTATCTCCCGACGATCTTTCATGTCTTTCCGTCAAGCACATAGAACTCAAAGGAAACAACAAGAAAAATTATTGTTTCCGCTGTCCATTTCGTCGCGTGTAGTTTCCCGTTCCAGCATAAGAAATGTTGAAGTTCGAATTAAATCGAATATCGATTTTTTTAATTAAAGGACGCAATTTTCCCATTCTAAAAATGTCTCGAAACATTTTTCACCTGTTCGATTCTTCTAAAGGTCATTACAAATGGAGCGAACACTAATCGTAGTGAGGAAAAAGCCAAGTCATTTAATGATCAGAACGTTTGGTGCTCATTCACCGATGGCTTGTATAATCACTGTTCTTCGTCTGGGATGAACATCGGTTTCGACGAAAACTAGGGACTGCCACGTGCCCAAAACCACGCGTCCATCAATCACTGGCAGGGTTCTGTCTGGACACAGAAGCATTGATCTTAGATGGGCGTGGGCGTTAACTGGATGATGATAGGAGCCACGTTTCGGAATCAATTTTTCAAGGAGGTTCCTAACATCATTGTCGAGGCTTGGTTCATGCTCGGTTAAAATTATGACGCCTGTAGCGTGGGGAGCAAAAACGTGAGCCAACCCATTCCTGATTCCCGATCTGTTCACAACTTCCTGAACCTTACTTGTTAGGTCTATGAAATCGATTTCTCCTCTCGTTGAGAATGTGAAGGTTTCGTTAAAGATTTTCATTCTCACTCTTCTCCTCTGATGAAAGACTTACATCTGTTAAGAGTAAAAAATATTACCGCTCTCCTAGAAAGATGAAACATATAAGCCAATTGAAGCAAAATACTTCTGTACCCAGAATGTTTCCAAAAGAAGACAATCTCGGCATCTTTCAACCCATAATAGGCTCATGGTACGAGTCTCTAGAGAATCCTCAGGAGTCTCAAAGACGAGTTCTTTCGGATTTGGTTAGGGAGTACGAAAAAACTCGTTATGGAAAGAGCCACAATGCGTCTGAAATTGAAGAAGTAGCAGATTTCAGAGCGAATTTTCCAATCATAGATTACAGAGGACTCAATCCATACTTGGCTGAGGTTAAAAAGGGAGACTACATGGCTATTCTTCCCGAACCCCTCATGTGTTGGGTCATGACCAGAGGTTCAACAGGACCCGCAAAAGTTTTGCCAGCAACGAAAACACATCTTGAACAGATTTTCACGTGTGGAGCAAGAGCGCTAATAAATTATGTACTGAGAAAAAAGGACTTCGAACTTCTCACCGGAAAAATTCTTAACCTCAATTTTTCATCCAATGTTCACACAATGGTCATAGATGGACAACCAATAACCTATGGATACAGTTCTGGAACCTACGCAAGACTCAACCCCACGTTTAATGAGGTTAGCCTTGTGCCCCGACAAGAGGAAATAGATGCCTTGGGTCCAGGAATCACCAAACCAGACTGGGAAAGAAGATTTGAACTGGCCTACCAGCGGGCGCTAAATGAAAACGTGAAGGCAACAATGGGGGTCACACCGGTCATCCTATCCTTTGCAAAATACGTCAAGCAAAAACATGGAAAAAAGCCTAAAGAGCTGTGGAATTTTCGCGCCTTATTCTGCACAAGCGTGCGAAAGATACAGTTCAAGTATGCGCCCATACTTAGAAGATATTATGGACAAGTTCCAGTGGTTGAAATTTATAGCGCAACCGAAGGCGTTTTTGCTCAGCAACTCGACGACTTACCATACGTTACGCCAAACTATGACAAGTACTTCTTTGAGGTTGAAACCAGTCAAGGAACAAAAATGTTACATGAACTTAAACGGGGCGAGTGGGGCAAACTAATAGTCTCTTCCTGTATGTTTCCGAGATACGACATTGGAGACATGATAGAGGCAGATGGAAAAAACTATTTCCGCGTGATTGGAAGACACAACACCTTAACGCTTCTGGAACACAGGCTATATAGACTATTTTTCGGATGGTTCCTCTAAGCCCTAGGATGTCTCCTCGCTGCTGTCGTTGCTGCATAGAGTCCTACAACTATGATTATTATCCCAATAATGATGAGGAATAAAGCCGATGCAACTTCCCTCTGAAAGAAACCAGTTACTTGAAGATAAAGCATTAAGCCCAAGAATATCAAGATTAAGCCGCCAATTAACGGGCCTATTATCCCGAACTCGCGCTTCTCGCGTTTTTCTGTTTTCTCCCTCTTTTCTTCCTTCTCGCGTTTCTCCTTTTTCTCGGCTTTCTCAGCTCTTGGGGGTGCTGGAGCAGGCGCTGCTTTAACAGGAGGTTTTTCCACTTTTAAGGGAGCGCCACATTTTGGACAAAATGCCATTTCCTCACTAACTTTGGTTCCGCATTTTTGGCAATATGGCATGAATTTCACCTTATTTGTTTCGTTTATTTTATTGTAACGCTAACTATTTAAAACATTCACTTAAGCCACTAATAAAGAAATGTTATATGCTCATTATTCAAAATATTAATGGTCGAGTGAATGAGTTGAACATAAGTCCCGAATATAGAGAAGGTATCTTCAGCGCTATTTCTGCAGGGGTTTTCTTTATTTTGATCGGAGCGATTTTTGTAACAACACCTGATCTTTTTGGCAAGATCATGGACTTCTTTCGTGACTTCGATATCGTGCGTGTTCCCAAAATGGATATTTCTGTTCCCGCGCCAGCGTCTCCTAAGGATCATTCAGTGGTTTATTCAGCCGTAACACAATTCAGTTTTGTCTGGGGTCTTTTCCAGATCTTCATTTTAGCGCTCAGATTTGTTGCCCGTTCACCATTGAGCAAAAGAGCGGAAACCGTGTCAAACCTTGTTTTCTGGTTGGGAACCGGTTTTCTTACATACAGATTCCTTAATGAAACTACAACATCGACAACATGGTTTGTATTCTGGGCTGGAATAATAATGCTTATCGGCGTGTCGCTGATCATCAGAGCATTTATCCTAGCGATTCGAATGTACACCCTTCATTAAAAGACTGAACTCTGGGAAGAGCCCTGACTGTGTAGCTGATTTCAACCCGTGTTTTTAGTCCTTTTTCTTTCCGCAATAGGGACAATATTTAGCATTGGCAGGCATTTTCTTTCCGCAATAAGAACAAAGCTTTGCGGTGGGTTTTGCTGCTTTTACGGACGCCAACGGAGAAGCACCTGTCGAGGCAACCATTGTTCCAGCGATACGGTCAGTTGCTTTTTGATGTGGATCACCTGGGGTTGCTAAACCGATCACTGTGTCTAGGAGAACTAGAATCCAGTAAATCTTGCTGATGTTTCTAATGAAAGCCAAATCTAAAGGTGGCTTTTGTCCATCGAGTTTTGTGGTTTTTATGTTCATGATTCTCTTGCCAAACGTCGATCCATAATAGGTCTCAAGCAAAGTGAAGTATAAGATGCTGAGGATTCCTACAAAGAATGGGAACGAAAAAGGGTTAAGTACATACCAAGGCAAGCCAGTTGTCAATGCCATTATAATAAAAGGTATCGCTATGATACCTGCAACTATTAAAGTGCATGCACTCACAATTATGCTGTCGATAATGAAAGCCACGAGTCTCCTTATCCAGTGATCTTGAAGCTGGGAATCGCTTCCGATTCTTTCAAAGCCTGTTGACATAGTTTTGCACGAACATATCCTTGTATAATCCCACGTATATATCGGTTCTGTTCCCTAAACAATGTAGAGAAAAACGGATGTCTTGTCCAACTTTAAGGGAAACTCGTTGATGCTTCTGTATCCAAACAGCGTTCCAGCTTTCCCATTCAGAGTCCTGGTTAATGTCGGTGATGCTTCTAATTTCTTTTCTTACATTAATCACCAATATCACCAAACTTTACAAACCATACATTAAAAATAAGGAAAAGTAGCCAGTTTTGCCTACCTTACTAACGCAAAAATCCAACCCTTAACGTTAAAGCCTAAATCACAGGCTTCTTTCGGAACCTTAAATTCATCGCCTCTGAGTGGTGCTTTGGCGAAGTGGATACAGAAGCATCAACGAGTTTCACCGCTTTAGCGTCCAAAGCTATCCAGTTCCATCTTAAGTCTCTCCCTTTGTCTACGAATATGCCTTCTGCTGTATCCAATGTAAGGATCTATCGTCTTCGCTGCTTTCCAACCGAACCAAGCCTTCATCTCCGGCAGCGTTGTTGTCGGATCTTCTAAGAATCTTGTCGCTCGGTTTAGCCGAAAGAAATGGGGATAGTAGCGGTCTCCCATGGCGCGTTTCACGATGTTGATGGCTGTGCGAGGCGAGAAATTCCAGACTCGTCCTTCCTTGTTTCTTGTTTGCTTGGCGTTCTTTATAATGAGGTCTACGTATGGAAGGTTAACAGGAACTTCTAATGGTTCTCTTTCACCGCCTTTCTTTGGTGTGGCGTCAACGATCAGTAAACCATCTTTGATTATGAAATCTTCTTTCCTTCTTTCGAGGGCCTCAGTTTTCCTTACTCCAAACCAGTATAGAAAGGCTATGAAAGACTTGTGGCTCAACATTCTGCCTTTAGCGAACTTTCCATTCTCCATGGCTTCTTTGAAGGTTTGAAAGTCTATGGGCGTCGTAACCTTTCCATACTTATACTTTGGCAACATTAACACCTCATTGGAATGTATGTTGGGGGTTGCGTATAACGTACCTTTTGCGCAAACTAATATCGTTTTATAACATTGTAAACTACACCCCCATATTTTTCCACAGCCAATTCAGAAAAATTGACATAATGAAAATGACAAAGATTAGACTCTTATTACTGAAAAATAATATTAAACCTGAGAATACTCGGGGGACAATGATGAGCAAAACTCGTGCCAAGAGTATTCAAAGGTGGCGCAGGAGAGGGTTCTACAGCGAAACCGCTTTGGTTAAGAAACTTGAAAGGCATGGGTACAGGGCTGTTCGGGTGCCAGTCAGCAATCCGAGCCGTAATCCCTTGCCAGACGTTATAGCCAGACGCGACAACCACGTTTACGCCTTTGAAGTGAAGAGCGCGGGTTATTACGCCTATTTCCCCAAGAGGCAAATCGAGAAGTTGTTTAGATTCCTAGACGAACTGATCCCCCTTGATCGTCAATTTAAACACGCGGTTTTGGCTGCCCACTTTGGTAGGCGATGGATATTCCGGGAGATGAACTGGAAAGACTGGGAAGGAGGCAAACTTGCTGAGCAAGAACGCATCTTGAAGAGGGATAAAGGAAATTTTGATTTAAAACGGGGCGAAAGAAAATGAGGGAAAAGGTGGTTCTCGCCTCATCTCTATGCAAGCAATATCAAATCGGCAACCTCACAATCGAAGCTCTAGAAAACCTAAATCTAGAGGTTGAGAAGAGTGAGTTTGTTTCCATTTACGGACCTTCGGGCGCCGGAAAAACAACCCTTCTAAACCTCATTGGGGGTCTAGACAAACCAACAAGCGGGAAGGTGGTTGTTTTTGGGCATGATCTTGGAACATACGAAGAGGATTTCCTAGCGACTTTCCGCTGTGCCTATGTTGGATTTGTTTTTCAATCCTACAACCTCATTTCAACTCTCACCGCCATCGAAAACGTGGCCTTTGCGGTGGAGTTGGCTGGCTGGCCTAGAGAGCGTATTTGGGAGCGCTCAGAAAACTTGCTGAAGCTTGTCGGTCTAGAGCATCGAACCAATCACTTTCCCGCCCAACTCAGCGGAGGCGAACAACAGCGGGTTGCGTTTGCCCGAGCCTTAGCAAACGATCCACCTCTTCTACTTGCAGACGAACCCACAGGAAACCTAGATGTGGAAACTGGTCTTGAAATTGTTCACATACTAGAGAAAATGAAGGCGAAGGGAAAAACCGTCATCGTTGCAACCCATGATGAAAGAATTTTGGATCTGTCAAACCGTACGTTGCGCCTACATGACAGGAGGATCATGGACACAAATGAGTGAAATCTCGTTTCCCATGAAGGACTTAGCACGGAGAAAATTTCAAACAGGCTTAACCCTCCTCGGTTTAACCCTCTGTACCGCCGCCACGCTTTTCCTCGTCATTTTCGGAAACAGCCTAGGGTTTGAGATCGCCTCCATCGCCGTGGGAGGAAAACTAACCAGCGGATTTTCCAACTTATTCTCACGCTTCATCCTTGTAGTAAGCCTTCTCAACATCTTTGCGGGAGCATTAGTAACATCTTTTCTTGTTTATGTAACAATGTCCGAGCGAGTGCGAGACATTGGAGTGATGAAGGCAGCTGGATGTCTAAGCGGTTCCATTTTTGGCTATTTCATCACAGAACTCTCCATCCTCGTTTTCTTAAGCTGCATAGCCGGAACAATTTTTGGAATCTTAACCTATTTCTTTTGCATCAACCTATTGAATGTCTTGGGCTTTACCTTCCCACAAGCCCTTAGCTTATGGACGATTCTCTTCATCTTTCTTGTCCTTGTTTTCGTTTCTCACATTTTCGGGGCTCTGCCCATAATGAAAGCGGCTAAAGTGAAGCCAGCAGAAGCCTTATCTCCTCTTTACTCGCTTGGAACAACCCTTGAGCTGGGAAGAACTGTTCCGTCAAAATTGGGTTTCACATTCAAGGTAGCATATAGAAGTTTGGTTCGCAGGAAGTCTGCAACTCGTCAAGCAATAATTTGTCTTGCTGTGGTGTTAACTTTGACAACGCTAACGATTGCTGGGGGATTGATTGCCAACCAAACCACTACAAACTACGTTGAACGGGCTATTGGCAGAGATATCGTTCTTGTGGGCCACCCAAACCTTACTGGACGCTACGTGAACCTTCTTTCACAGTTTTTTGAGACCAAAGAAATGAACTCAATAAACTATCTTGACCCAGATTTCCTCATTTCAGAATCTTTGGCATATAGATTGAGTAATATTTCTGGAGTTCGCAAAGTTGATCCTCGTCTCGTTTTAGACGCGCCAGTTCTAGAAATGCCTGGAATTATTCCTGACCCCAATGATCCACTCCAACGTATTATTATAGGTGACAGTCGATCCGATGAAGCTCTAATTTTGGGCGTGGAACCCGAGGAAGTCGTAAACGAGTGGCTAATCATGGGAAGAATCTTTGACAAAGCTGATAAAAAATCCACAATTATTGGCGACTCCTTGGCTTTGGAAATGTTTGATAATCCTGAAAACCAATCGATCAAGGTTTTTGGTGAGGTTTTTGATATAGTTGGAGTGTGCTTGGACCCCCTCAACAATGGAAAGGTAGTGTACATGCCTCTTAACGCTTTATCCACTGCCGTTGGGCAACCTGGCTACAATCTTCTTTTTCTCAAGATTAACCCTTCTGAGCGTTTACAGGTTCTCGCCGAAATAGAAAACGAATTATCAGGGAAGAATCTGGAACCCGTGGAACTCAACGAAATTCTAGGTAAACATGTGAATTTTCTTAATCACCTTTGGTCTTTTGTCATGTTTTTGCCTCTCTTCTCGTTGGCAGCAGCCACCCTCTGTCTTCTCAGCTATCTGATGCTCTCTATTGCGGGTCAGCAACGTGAATTTGGCATCATGAGAGCCTTAGGCGCCAAACCTAAAAGTATCATGAAAATAATTTTTACGCAGGCCCTACTCATCACTCTAATTAGTGGAGCCATCGGAATTTCTGTTGGGCTATTAATCACATTTGTATTTTTGATTCCTGAGCCAGTTATCTCCCAGAATACCCTTGTTTCTGTTGCGGGGTGGCTACTCTTTGCTCTAAGCCTCCTCTGTTTGTCTAGTTTATATCCAGCTATGAAGGCCATAAAAAAGTCTGTTGTTGGCGCAATATACTCGGTCTAGCCGATTAGAGCAAAATTGATTTAGCAGTCATCAAGATTACTGAGTAACGAAATTCGACCATGGTTGGGAGAATATGTCTGAATCCCTTACTGGCTTCATTGTTAGCTATCGAACAGGTCCAAAGACTCAGCGCTCCAAAGAGTGCATCCTCCGTTTTTCCAACATCAAGTCCTCAAGAGAGGCTGCACGACTCGTAGGCAGAAAGGTTGCTTGGCCAGTCGAAAAGCGCAAAATCAGAGGAAAAATCGTGGCCTTGCATGGGGAAAGAGGGCTTGTGAGAGCGCGCTTCAGAAAGGGCGTGCCAGGGCAGGCTCTGGGCACTCGTGTTGAAATCATTGGATAACATAGCCTAGAAGCATGCAGAGAAATGCGTTAGCGACGTTACGTAGGCTGGCAACTCATTCAAGAAGTTCTGAAGCTGCAGAATCGGAACGATGGGCACGTTGTTGTAGAATTTCAGTGGACCCGGAACCAGGGATAAAACTATGGGAATAAGGGTTGCCTGCCTCCAATGAATCAGCCCAATTTCTTCTTGCAGGCGGGGAAGAGCCTCCGCCAAAACCTTGGTTCTCAATGCTTGCGCCTCAACTACCTTCATTATAGCTGACCTTCGCCAGCCGTGGCTCCAATGCTTGCAGTCCACACAGGCAATGAGGGGTTCCTTGCAGCCAAGAACGTCGATTTCCCACATCCTTTGAGTCCACTTGAAACGGAAGCGCCTTTTAACATCGAAGTTGTTAGCTTCGAAGGCAACTGCCGCAAAGTTTTCAAATTCAATCCATTCAAGAAATCTGCACACTTTTTCAAAGTCTGCTCCAGAATTAATGGCGTGAATGGCGATTTTGACCCGTTGATTCGAAGAAGCTTCGATTGTCTTGTGCCTCCATTGAATGAGTCCAACTTCACAAAACTTCTTCAACAATTCATCAGCAGTTTGAATGGGAATTCCAGCGTCTTTTGCGACAAGCTCCCTCGCAACTGGTCCGCCCTTTGTCAATTTCAGAACAGAAACCAAGAAGTTTCTTTCAAACGCCATGCTGACTGACCTGACCTTGAAATGTCAGAGGAACAAATCTTTCTCTCTTGGTCTTATTAGGTCTGTTGCCTTAGCCCTTTCAGACTTTGGATACTGGTACCCCCTTATTATTGCCACGGGAATCCCTTCATTCGCTTGTCCAATGACCAGTTCAGCAGCCGAGGACAACTCATCGGCGATGGCTGTTTTCTTAACCCTCAAAACGTATCCAAACAAGTCTTTTTCTTTTCTCCGATCTCGAATAGGATTGATTCCAGCGACTCCTATGGCAATGTTGATTTCACCCTCCCGGAAGGGGCGCCCATGCGTGTCAGAAATGATGACCGCCACATCCTTCCCAGTCAGCCTCCTTATCTTTCTCCGAATCTCCTGCGCCGAACGATCCGGGTTGTCGGGTAGGAGGGCCACGTTTCTCTCTCCAGAAACATTAGACTGGTCAACGCCGGAGTTGGCGCAAACAAGCCCATGCTTTGTTTCTGTAATGATTTTTCCATCGCCCATGCGAACAATACTCCTAGCCTCTAGAAGGATAACCTCAACAAGTTTTGGGTTCTTGTCGAACTGTTGAGCCAAGGCCTTGGCGAAATTTGATGGAACCACACTGTCAAGGTTTACAACGTTTCCTTCAGCCCGAGAAACAATGACATGTGTGATCACGATTATGTCGCCTTCCTGGATGCCTGTTCCCTGCTTCTCCGCTGTCTCGCATATCATTTCGGCGAGGTCGTCTCCCTCCTTTATAATGGGTAAGCCTCCTATACCAATTACTTTAATCATGGGAATTTTCACAGAACCGTGTGCATTTTCAACTACGCTTTCTGAATATTTTTTTACTCTCGGCTTCCGTGACATATTCGAAACCTACCTCTATGAGTTTGCGTGCTTCCTCCAAGTTGTCAACTGCCCTAACCTATGAACTCGCCGTTTGATGTTTTAAAGGTCGCTCTTTCTAAGTTAATGTAAAATCATTGCGTTAAGCTCGGTTTGTGGGCGTGGGCAGCCGGCGCAGATGGCTTAGTATATCGAGTCACTCATAAAAGGTTGCGCGAACCTTACATTTTAAACGGTAGTTTCGTGTCGGATGGAATGGTATCTATGTATTTCTTTCTGAATCCCTCGCTTAGCATTGGACATTCTTTGAATATAGAACTTTCACTGTATATCGGATGCTCCCACATTCTTTCCAAAATCGTTTTCAGAGGTTCTTCTCTGATATTTCCGAACGAAAATGGCATAAAACAGCAAGGCTGGACGTCCCCATAAGGAGAAATGTAAACATATTCCTTATTTGTCATTCCTCTACATTGACTTGAACTTTGGTTTTGAAAATAGAAATCTCTATAAATCAATGGGAAATCCACGAGTTCCCTAACTCTCTCCTCCTCTTCAGGCGTCAACCTTACATCAACATTATATAACCACCTGCCTGCCGGTGTGGGCAATAAATATCTTACCCCTGTTGCACCCATTTTTCTTCCAAGCTGGATTACCTCTTCAAATTCACCGTTACTCAGACTTTCTTTCGTCACATAAGTGGATATCACACATTTTAGTCCCACGTCAAGTGCGTTTTTTAAAGCTTCAACAGCCTTTTGAAAGCATCCTTCCAGTCCGCGATACTCATCGTGTTTGTGCGGAATTGGGCTGTCGATGCTAACATAAAGCAACTCCAAGCCATTATCCTTCAATTGTCTTGCGTAATCTTTCGTGATGAGCAATCCGTTGGTATCCAGAAACACGAACATCGCTTTCTTTGAAGCGTAGTTTATTAATTCCATTAGATCTGATCGCAGGGTTGGTTCACCACCGAAGAAGTTGACCGCAAAAGCTTTGTAGGATTGATCTATCACATTCTTAACTTCTTCAGTTGTAAGCTCCCGGTGTTTTTCTTTTAGGTAATTGCCCGTACAACAGTGCCTGCATTTGAGTTGACATTCATATGTTATGCCAATCATCAAGTATAAGACGGGACCTTTTTCTTCTGTAGCCCACTTAGCAAGCTTTTCCTCATCAAAGGTTAATGGGATACCTTTTTCTAACCACAGGTAAGCATCATCCAAATATTCACTATAATCAGTATCAGTAAATGCCATTTTTACATCACCCATTTTCATTTTTGTTCATAAGTTCAAATCCATAGTTTATTGTTTAGAAAGCATCTTAAAGCTTTAAGGGTTAAAAATATATTCTCTCAGCTTCTCCGCGGGCGCGCATTGTTAGGAACATACCTTTTTCTCAAAAAAGCTATCAGCAATAATTGAACGTGCTCTGCTTTTATAAGAACAGGAGCTTGCATTGACCTACCTTAACTATTAGTCATGCATTATTCTTAGAAAGACTCTCTTTTTTAACATATAAATTTATAAAAATCCAAACAACTCGAAAAAAGACGCCCAAAAAGGTTTGACATTAGAAAATTTTATAAAAAATTCTGTTTCTAAGAGAATTTTTGGCTTTAGAATTTAACATTCTAATTGAAATATATATAAGCATCTTTAAAAATAGCGGAAAATTTGGCAAACAGAACTACTTCAACAAAGATTCCGCCCTTTTCAAATCCCCAAACGTGTTGATGTTAAAAAAGGTCAACAATTTGGCGTCCATTTGCCGGAGAACCATTGTCGAAACGTATCGTACTCCCCTCAAACGAGCAATCATGGACTGTAAATCCAGCTTTCCCTCTTCCAGCGCGGTTTTCGCCGCGGTCAAGGCTGATTTTGTGTGGTAGGCTGCTTGAAGAGGTTCGATATAACCGTTGGGCCACCTTGGAATAACAGCGCTTTTGTTGGGACATAAGTCCAGAAGAAACTGCATTATCTGGCTTGAAGTAAAGGGGGTGTCGCACGGCAACAACAGGGTGTATTCGCCTTGTGCGCTTTCGAAGCCTGCCGAGGCCCCGACGAGGGGACCTTTGGCTTTATACTTGTCAATGACCAGGTTTACTCTGTGATTCAACAAAGGTTTAAAGGTCTCCTTTTGATTTTCTGAACTAACAACCACCAGCGTTTCTTCAACTATTTTGGATACTTTATCAAGCACGTGAAGAATGAGGGGTTTGCCAGCCAGCTCGATTAAAGCCTTGTCTTGACCAAAACGTTTGGAGAAGCCGCCAGCCAGAATTATAGCCGAATTTTTCAACAGTAGCCAACACCTTTAAACAAACTTCCTAGGGACAAGACTTCTGGGAGACATAAACTATCCGCTCCGGGTACGTGTAAACGTTCATCCGCTTTCCTCTGACGAAACCAATCAGCGTTATTCCTGTGCGTTGAGCAACCTCCACGCCAGAGCTAATGGCAGCCGCCAAAGAAGCAACTATAGGAATCCGCATTCGAGCCGACTTCAAAACTATGTCGCCGGATAGTCGTCCGCTCAAGGCTAGAAAAGAGTTTTCAAAGTCCAAATTCTTTGACGCTCCAGCACCGATAACCTTGTCTACAGCGTTGTGGCGTCCTACATCCTCTGAGAAGATCAATAATTCGCCGCTTGCAGAGTATAGGGCTGCTACGTGAACGCCGCCAGTCTTCCTGAAAGTTTCAGCCAGCGTATTTAGCCGCTTCACGGACTCAGAAATAATTCTTGCTTCAACGGTTAAACCAAGGCTCAGCTTGACAAGACTAAGCCTGTCAATGAGCTTTGAGAGGGGCCAATAGTCTGGGGAGCCGCAGGCTGAAACGATTAAACGAGTGAAAGGCTGCGAGATTGAAATTCGTTTTTCAGCGTCGATGTCAGGCTTTAACCTCACTCGACATTTTCCACCCTTTTCCATCCGTATTTCCCTAATCTCATCCGTTGATTTCAAAACTCCTTCTGAGAGGAGATGCCCGATCGCTAGTTCCTTCAACTGATTGGGAGAGCAGAGGATAGTTACATAGTGCGTTTGGTTCAGGAATATGTGGAGGGGTTTCTCCTCTGCCACAAAGTCCCTCCTCTGCTCAAGCTTTTGGACGGAAACGTCTATTCTTGAAACTTGAATCTCCCGCATTTCAATTCTCCTAAGCCTTTAATTCTGAGAGAACGTATTCAATGATTTCGTCAGCGATGTTTATCTTAGTGACCGATTGAAGTCCTCTCCATCCGGGCTGGCTGTTAAGCTCAACGACTAGTGGTCCCTTGGGTCCCTCCAATATATCTACACCAGCCACCTTACAGCCGATCACCTTCGCTGTTTTCACGGCGAGATTCTCTAGTTCTTCGTCGAGGTTGAGGGGTATCGGTTTCGCGCCTAGGCTTACGTTGGTTTTCCAATTTTCTGCGATTCGATGCATGGAAGCTACGACGCGGTCGCCCACAACGAAAGCGCGGATGTCAGAAAATCCGTGAGGTATAAATTCTTGGAGGTAGAGGACGCCGTGATAGAAGGAAATGGTTCTGAAGACCCTTGTGGCTATTTCTGGATCAAAGATTCTGGTGGATCCGACTCCTCTTGACCCAAACAAGGGTTTTACGACAACGTCTCCACCCAACTCGTGGAAGCATTTCAGGGCTTCCTCGTGGCTTTCTGTTACGGCAGTGCGCGGAACCGGCAGTCCATGCTCCTCCAAGAGAGCAAGGGTGTAGTATTTGTCTACTGAACGCTCGATGGATAGTGGCGGATTTATAATGAGCATCCCTAAACGTTCAAGTCGGTGAAGAAGATCCATTCTGAAAATGATTTCTTCTAGGGAGCCTCGTCCAATAGGACGCGTGATCAAGACGCTTAAATCTTGAAGAACGTTGGTTTCGCCTACGGATGCGTCAGGTTTGTATTTAACTCGAGCAACTAGTTGACGAAAGTCAAAGCATACGGGTGTTACGTTTCGCCTTTCCATAGCCTCCCGCAGTTGAGTTGAACACCAACCGTTCTCGTTCCTTGTGATGATACCCATTTTCAAGCAATATCCCTCTCGACACCAGCCTTATCGCGATTGAAGGATAAGACTTAGCCTCACTAATTTTTTTCTCTTAATAAATAGTCAAGTCTAGAACCTGCAGATGCCTTGCAAGAGTTGTTTTGCATTTTCAACTTTTTGGGAAATGTTTAGGTGTAAGTAGGCTCCATACTCATTGAAGTAGGGTGGTCCTCTCCTCGAGAATATCGTTAGGACTTTTCCGCTGTGATTTGTTTTGAAGCCGTCTCCGCTTGGTTCGTGTCCCCGAATCAGGGCTTTGACGTTGAACAACTCTAGAAGCCTATCCGTAATGTTTTCGCCGAAAAGCATCCCAGCTCCTCTGGGCGAGGGATAGGTTCCCTTTATGCCATCTAGGGGATCGCTCCAGAGGATTTCTTCAAGGTGGCGTTCGCTTGGATGTTTCTCATGGGCGTAGGCAACATCGTCTGTTGTGGAGGCTTGGCTTGGAACTCCACCGTGAAGCAGAATGTACCTTTCCTCTACTAGCACAGCAGTGTATAAGTAGCTGAAAAGCTCGCGCAACTTGGAATAAACATTTAGTCCTTTTTCACCGAACTTCCTGTTCAGGTGGATCGGCAAATCATGTGGATAGGCAAGGAGGTCGTCGGGTCCCTCGTGGTTTCCCCTCATCAAAACAACATGTTCGGGAAACAGCTCCTTAAGCTTTAAGACAACGTAGTAGACCTCAGGGGAGTTGAGTCCTCGATCTCCGTAGTCTCCAAGGAAAATCAGTAAGATGTCTTCACCTCCGCCAGCTTTCTTCATGAATTTGCTGTTCTTCAAAATGTAAATGAGGCTTTCTAGGTCTCCATGTATGTCTCCGACGATTATCGCTTCGCCTATTGGCGATGCCTTAACAAGCTTGCCGGTTATGCGTAGGCTTCCAACTCGGCTGTTTTCTTCAGCAAACAACTGGATGGTATTCTCAATTAGCTTAAGAAACTCGTTGGGGTTTGTCTTCATAGCCGCATCCATTAAATTAGATGGGTCTTTGACGTTGAAGGGCACCTTTGTCACCAGTGTTTGGATGGTAACATAAATTGTTGCTTCTTAAAATAGGCTGTGTTGGAAGTTTATAGTTTTCATTTTCCGATTGGAATTTCAGATGTTTTAGTTATAAAATGTATTCTGAATATTTATTCACCATTCATAACTTTTTTCTATATTTACGGTCTTGTTTCTTCCTCATCCAAAAAGGAGAAATAAAGATGTCTGCGAAATCTTTCATGCAAAAGCCAACATACAAGAGAATACTCATCGCCATCTTGGTTGGAATGATGCTTACAGCAACTTCGACCATCGCCTCTGTCAAAGCGAGCCCTGCCATAACCGTCACGGTTTCGCCGACTAGCGGACCTGTTGAAAGCACTATGACCGTGTCTGGAATAAACGCCTCCTCTAACGGTGAAGTAAGAATCTTCTTGGTAGGCTTCATTTTCCTAGCAACAACAATGGCGAACGAAACTGGAGGATACTCCATTAATATCACTGTGCCAGCCATACCCGCTAACATCTATGACATAATGGTGCTTGACGTAGAAACCGGGGAAACGGCTTCAGACACATTCACTGTTCAACCTAAGATAGTTCTGGATCCTGAAGAGGGATCCTACATGGACAATGTAACTGTGAAAGGCTATGGTTTTGACGTTTCTGCGCTAATAACTCTCACTTTCGACGGGATTGATGTGACGCCAACGCCGCAACCGGAAACAGATATGCTAGGTTCCTTTGAAGCTAAGTTCAGTGTCCCCTCAACGCCAAATGGAACATACACTGTCACGGCAGATGATGGAACAAATAATGCTTCAGCGTTATTCACAGTGATTCCAAAGATTACACTGAGCCCAAAAACAAGTGGTCCCCCAGGCACCTTGGTTATTGTCACTGGTACAGGATTTTCACCATCTGTTAATGTTACAATAGAATTTGATACGATCAACGTAACTAATTACTGGGGAGTCACGACATGGGCAGACGGTTCCTTTGGAATGATGTGGATGCCAGCTTTGTTCTTTGTTCCAGAGGTGCCTGATGGAATATACACTGTCAAAGCTACCGATGAAAACGGAAGTTCAGCCAGCGCCCCCTTCGTAGTGCCATCTCCAGTCATGACGTTGGAGCCAAGCACAACGTTCGGTTCCTCTACAGTCACTGCCAAAGGATTAGGTTTCCCACAGAAGAGTCTAGTACTGCTATATTTTGAAGACATCCTCGTGGTAAGTCTACTAGACTTTATGACTGAAAGTCAAAGATCATTCGCTGACGAGTATGGATCATATGAATATTCCTTCACTGTTCCAGTTACGAAGCCTGGAGTCTACATGGTTACGGCTTACAGCGTATCTGGAGACGGTGGACCACCAACACCCGTCGAGGAACTGGCGTCGGCTTCCCTCACAATAGTTGATGACCCTACATTGGAAGACATTGAAGGAGAAATAGCTACCATCATAGGTAATTTAACTGACATAAACGCTAGGCTGGTCAGCATTGATGGAAGCATAGCTACGATAGAGACAGACATAGGAACAATAGAGGTAGACATCAGCGGCATCCAAGAAGATGTCAGCGATGTCCAAGCAAAGACGGTTCCAGCAGGATACGAACTTGCAGTGGCTTCCACGATACTAGCGCTAATAGCCGCCATAGGGGCATGGGTTTCAGCAATACTGATCCGAAGGAAAACGCCTTCAACACCAAAGATAAAGTCAAAGTAAAAACTCCCTCCTTTTTCTTTTTTCCACTTCAAAAATTTCGCCACCAGTTGTGGTCATACCGCCTCTGATCCTTTTGAACCTTACCTAAAATCGCCAAGAAATTAGGAGCAAAAGTGGTTGAGACTATAAGTTTTTATTGCTTAGTGAATTACTACATTAACTCACAAATGGGGGAAAGATGATGGAACCTCCGAAACTGCTGAGTTTTGGAGAAATCTTGGTAAAAGTTGTTCGCGCCGAAAAATGCGTAGGTTGTTCTGCTTGTGTCACTGTTTGTCCCGTTGGCTGCCTAGAGTATGTGGAAGGAAAGCCAAAACCAGTTAAGAAGTGTGCAAACTGTGGCATCTGTGTGATTGTGTGTCCCCAATATGAGTATACGTTTCCTGCCCTAGAGAAATCAGTCTTCGGAAGGCAAAGGAAGCCTGAAGAAGAATTTGGCATTTACCAGCGCATAGTCATCGCGCAAGCCAATGATGAGAAAATCCTTCAAACCTGCCAAGATGGAGGAGTAGTCACGGCTCTGCTTACCTACGCCTTAGAAAGGGGAATAATTGATGGAGCCGCTGTGTCAGGAGTAAGTCAAAACAAGCCATTCTATCCTGTTCCAAGGCTGGTGACGACTCCACAAGAGGTTTTGGAGTGTGCTGGAACAAGATACACCTACTCGCCGAACCTCCTCGCTTTCCAAGAGGGAATCAGCCAAGACAAAAGGCGTCTGGCATTTGTAGGCACGCCTTGTCAAATTCATGCCTTACGAAAAATTGAGAGCCTCCTCATGGAATACGTTAACCCATTGAGGTTAGCCATCGGATTATTGTGCACCGAAAGCTTCACTTATGAAGGATTAATGGAGAAGCACATCCAAGAGAAGCTTGGAATAGATTTAAACAATATTAAGAAGATGAACATCAAAGCGAAGGTTTTAGTCACTACGAAGTCAGGTGAAACACACGTCATTCCATTGAAAGAGGCAAAACAATACACCCGCAAGGGCTGCACGTTATGCACCGACTTCTCCGCCGAACTTGCCGACATCTCGGTTGGCGGCTTAGGACTAAGCGACTGGACATTTACCATACTACGCACCAAAAAGGGCGAAGAACTCTTTCAAGGCGCTGTTAGAGAGGGATTCCTAAAAACGAGACCTGCCAAAGAAGAACAGGGGGCTTTCGATTTGTTGGTTAGACTCTCAAAAAGAAAACGGGAAACGGCTGCTTCTTCCCCCTCCTAGATTGGCTCACAATACAATTTGAATGCTCTTGCTTGTCAGTTCCATAATGGCTTTTTCCAGTTCTTTTTTCTGTTCTTCAATCTTTTCCAACGTTTTTCTTATTTTGCTTTCTAACACAGCGACTCTTGAGTCAACGAGTTCCTTCCGTTTCAGCAGCTCTTTCAAATCTTCCTGAAGTTGCTTCAACTCGCTTCTAGAATTAGCTATTATCCTTGACGTCAAAAGCTGCTGCCTTTGGGCGAGGATTTCTTTGCAGTTCTGGTGCAGAGGAGCCAAAGAGTCTTTGTTGAGAACGCTATCTATCTGGTCTTTAGCCTTTCTTAAGCGACTGCTCTTAAGTTTCAGTTTCCCCTTAACCATCGAGTCTTCCATCTTCTGAAGAATCCTTTTGAGGGTAGGATATCCTTCTGGTTCGGTTGCAAAGGCCTCAAAAGGATCACTCAAATATTCACCAATCTTTTTTAATTCGTCTGGGGGAAGAGGATAACCTGGACCCCGAGCCAAGGTTTGGAATTTGAGAAAAGGCTTTTGAAGGTAGCGCAAATTATGCTTTACCCTCTTCTTTAATTCTTCAATTTCTTTGTTTATCTGGACGAGCTCAACTACCTCACTTTTGCTTTGGATTGACGCGATTTTCTGTTGATTCTCCGCTATCTTCTTTTCAAGAGCCCCTCTTTTAAATTCTGTTTTTCTCAGGTGCTTTTTAGCTTCATCTAACTCGATTGACGATTGATGAAGCTTCTCGATCATAGAAAAGGCTTTTTCCACAGTCTCAGCCTTTGCGTATTTGTCTGATGAAAAGTCGCGTAGTTCCTTGAGCGAATCTGTCGCCCTTTTATAAGCGATGTCAAATCTTCTGCGGTCAATTATGAAGTAGGGTGAAATTACGGGGAACCACTTCCACCTCTCTCGCCCCATAGTTGCCAGCATTTTTCCCAAATCTTCACACGCCGTATGAAGGGTCTCGCTCGAAATTTGGTCGGGAATGGTGATTTTGGCGATCATTTCTGAGAAGTTTTTAGCTAGTTTGGCCAGTACCCTAGCTCGACGATACGTTTTGCGGAGGCCCTTCGTCATTTCCTTTTCAGCGGCTTCCAACAATTTGTCACAGTTTTCTTGAACATCATCCAGTTTGCCCCTAACATCGTCAAGCAAAGTCTTTCCTTCAGTCTTGAGGGGTTCAATTATGGAAAGTGTTTCTTGCTCTAACCATTTTCTGAGATCTTTAAGTGGTATCTCAACTGTCTCAGACATTACGCTTATTCCACTCTTCTTTTTAAACGTCATTCACTAACATTAATTTCAGCTTTCTGATTTTAAAGTCTTCTTTTAAATCGTTAAGGGCAGTTCGCAGTATGGATTCGTATATAGTAAGACTTAATACACCCCCTCCCTAATCTTGTATATTGAAATGGCACTGAACACTCTGTTCGAGGGATAGGATACGAGGTTGGAAAACAAGCGGAATCACAGAGTTTCTGGTATGAATTACCTACATGAGAAGGTTGAAGAATCTAGGCATAACGAAACCCTCGCGTATTTGATGTTCATGGCTGGTGCAATTTTCTTTGTAGGCGGAGTCATCACAACCATGATAATGGCAGAGGATCTTGACTGGTTCTTTTTCTTTCCGTACAAAATTATGCCTCACGTTTCCAGCCTCCTAGGATTATCCTTAGAGTTTAGCGGATTCACGCTGCTGGTCCTCGGAATGATCTTAGGAATTCACTACGCGTTGGAAAAAGCAGTATACCTGAATCAACTTAAGGGAATCTATGTTCAAGAGAAAAACATCGAAGTAAAAAGGTATTCAATTAGTCGAGGATCAACGAATCCACATGGGAACCCACATGTTAAACAACATGAAACCAAAAATGTGACAGAATTAGAGGATTGTGTAAAATATCTCATAGACAAAGGAGGTTTTGACAGAGCTGATGCCGTGTACTACTGCAAGGCCCTTGGCAGCCAATGGCAAGAATTAGCTAACGAGGAGTAGTCTCCATGCCCATAGATAAAGAAAAATTTGAAGCTGGAAAACTCTACAGTAGCGTGGAAGACGCCATAATCTCCTTTCTGAACGAACGTAAAGAAGGAGCCTTCACGTCCCAAGAAATAATGGGCGGAGTGCACCTACACACCGATTTCGGCACTCCAGAAATCGCTAAGATGTCTACCTTCGCCATAGCAGACTTCACCGCATTCCTTTATGATTTGGTAAGGAAAGGAAAAGTAAAAATGAAGGTTGTTAGAGGGCGAATGTATTTCATGGCAACTGGAGATAGCGCCAAATGCCCTAAATGTGGAATAGAAATTGTCGAGCCAAAAAAGACTTGGACGATGGCTGGGCGCCCAGACAAGAAAGGTAAGAAACTCCAACTCCACATAGGCCTTTTTAAGTGCCCAAAACATGGAAACTTCAGAATCGTCTTAGGCAAACAAAAGATTTGATTTATTTTGCATGGGCAAGCTTGCTGGGAATCCCTATTTTATCTAGAAATTTATAGGCAGATGTCTCCTTTGCGTTTGTTGAAATAAAATCTGTAAGGTCCTCAACTGTGTCAATGTCCAAGGCTATCCTATGAGACCCAAACCTGCGGAAGCTTATCCTTCGCTTCGAGGCTTCCTCTAGATGCCTTTGAAAGCTACATGACCCGTAGAATGTCGGACAGACGTTAGGCGGAGTAAGTAACAAGGCGTTTGTTCCCTTTCCGCTTCTAGAAGGAGAAATAACCATTGAAGCCTTTTCCCCCAAGGCGAGCATCCTATTCAAATCCGTAGGCATGATTAGTGGAATGTCTGCTGGAAGAACAAGGACAGACGTTGCTCCCCTGTCAATACACCAGTCGATGGACTCAGAGGCAGCCTCATTCAGGCCAGCTTTTTTCTCCTTAAGATAGGTTGCTTCAAAGTTTTCAGCAACATGAAACACCCCTAGATCGTTGCTGACCACAACTGTTTGATTGATACTTCTTGTGGATTTCACGGTTCTTAGGACGTCTTCTAGCATTTTGAGGCAGAACTGTTTTCTTTCATCGTTGGTTAATAGGGGGGAGAGTCTACTCTTCGCATCGTCCAATTTCTTGACTGGAATTATCACGAAAACGTCCATCTGCTTTCTGGTCATCTCACTCCAACCGACCCCAAAGTAACCTTAGCTAATCGAATTTTATCATCCAAACTTTTCATAATGGTGTCGGTTACTACCACATGCAGTCCAAGCTTCTCAATCTGTTCCTTTTGCATTCGATCCGCTTGGTCAATGACAAAGGCGTCAAGGAAGCCTCGATATAGATCAGCAACAGCACAGGCAGAAACGTCTAGTCCGAGACCTCGCATCAGTTTATCTGCGGGTCCCTTAACTGGGGAACCGCCCACTATGGGGCTCACCGCCGCCACTTTTGCTTTGGTTTCTTCCACAGCTTTTTTGATGCCATTCAAGGAGAGGATGGTGCCTATACTAACGATTGGGTTGCTGGGACAGACGATAACGGCTTCCGTGTTCAATATTGAATCGACGACTCCGGGAGCTGGCTTCGCTTCTTTTGCTCCTTCAAATAGGACGTCAATCACCTCGTCTTGAGCCTTCCTTTTCACAAGGTATTCTTGGAAGTGCATTGCGCCTTTTGGTGTCACAATTTTTGTTTCAAACTTGTCGTCGGTCATGGGTAAAATCTTTACTTTTAGCCCCAACTTTTGGCAAAGTGTTTTTGTAACCTTAGAAAGGGGGAGTCCGCCTCTTAGGAGGTGGGTTCTGTAGATGTGGGTGGCGAAGTCTTTGTCGCCCAGATTAAACCATGTTTCGTGTCCATACCTTCTTAGCATGTCAAGGCAATGGAAGGTGTCTCCTCGAATACCCCAGCCCTTTTCCTCATCAACTATTCCCGCCAAAGTGTACATAACTATATCCAAGTCCGGGGAAATGTGCAAACCGTACAGTTCGATGTCGTCACCCGTGTTAACAATCACTGTTATCTCCTCTTCAGGAACAACCTTCACTAGGCCTTGAAGAAATCTAGCGGCTCCAACACCTCCCGCCAGCGCCGTGATCATGTAGAATGTCCCCAATAGTCTTGATGTACAACATCTTCTAAGGGTTTTCTGGGCGGAGGATTCGGCTTGTTGGCTGGGTATCCCAAGGTTATCAATGCTTGGGGATCAACATGCTCGGGAATTTTCAAAGTTTTTCTGACAATGTCTGGACAGAAAAGTGGAGCGCAGAACCAGCATGAACCTAGGCCCTCACCATGGGCAGCCAAAAGCATATTTTCAATAGCGGCTGCAACGCTTTGAACCGCCATAACATACTCAATTTTCTTTCGGCGGTCGTCTGGATATTCATCCATGCCCTCCATGGTCAAACACGCAACGATAACAATAGGCGCATTCCCAAACCGCTCAACAGAAGCCTTGATAAGGCTTTCGCGATGTTCTCTCGGAATTCCGTTTTTGCTCATATCTTCGTTCCAGCGAATCGCCATGTCCTCAGCGAGCCTTTGTTTCAGGGCAGAATCCCTAATCACTATGAAACGCCACGGCTGCGCGTTGTGAGCTGAAGGAGCCCATCTACCGGCTTCCAAAATTCTGGAAAGAACTTCTTTTGAAACTTTTTTGGATGAGTATTCTTTAACACTGCGCCGGTCCTTAATTATATTGAGAAGGTTTAGAGACATTTGATCCCTTCCGTAATCTCCACAATTAGTTCACCACTTTTATTTATCTCCCTATTTATAGGGGCGTCTTGATGCGGGGTCACGCATTTTTGGGTAGTTACTCTTAAATAATTAGCTAACTCATGACAACGCCATAAACTTTAGATGGTGAATACGGATGGAATCCAAAAAAATCGCTACTATTTCTATATTCACTGCACTCTCAGTTGCTCTTGTCCTGTCGCCCGCTAAGTTTCCAGCGCCATATGCCCCATTCCTCAAATATCAGATATGGGAGATACCGATAGTTGCTGCATTCCTACTCTATGGCCCTCTGGTGGGAGTCGCAACATCGATTATAAACACCATCGTATTGCTGGTTGTATACCCTGGAGACCTTCCCACAGGCCCGCTTTATAATCTTGCAGCAGTCTTGAGTACGCTACTCGGCATTTATATCATACACAAGTTTGCCGCTGGATACTTTAGTAAGCAACAGGAAACTATACTGACCGCCTTCTCCACAGCGCTTGGAAGCATTGCTAGAGTAGGAATTATGTCAATTGTGACCTGGGCGTTCCTCCGGTATCCTTATCCAGTTGGTTTCAACATACCCGTAGAAGCATTAACGACAATGCTCCCAACCATAGCAATATTCAACGCCACTCTTGCCCTATACACAATCCCTCTCGGCTACTTTGTATCAAGAGCCGTGAGTTTCGGCACGAATACTTCAAGATGGAGCCAACGCTAAGAAATAGTTCAAGCTCCTGAAAATTTTAATTAATGCAAACCATCAACTAGAAAACTTGGAATATACACACGAGTATTATTAGCATACCCTTCGTAGGGAAGGAAAAGTGGCTCGAGTGAAAAAAATAACTCTGAAAGGGAGGGTTTTCAGCGGGGGAGGAACAGGAAGCCTCTTCGTCAACCTTCCTTGGGCCAAGAAACAGTTTAGGGAGAAGCTTGGGTTTAGCCCCTACCCAGGAACTTTGAACTTGCAATTGGCATCTAGAATGGACGCCGATAATCTGAGGAAGGCAGAAGGCATCAAGATTAAGCCCCAAGAAGGCTTTCATGGTGGACGGTGTTTTAAAGCGTTAGTGATGGAAAAGGTTTGGGGTGCCATTGTCATACCCGATGTCCAAGGCTATCCACCTGACCTCCTGGAAATACTAGCCCCAGTGAATCTGCGGAAGGCGCTTAAACTGAAGGATGGGATGGAAGTCGAGGTAACGGTTTGGCTAGAACCCTATTGACCGCTTAAATATTTCCACGTCAATTCTCCCGGCTTTAAATGTGCTACCGGTTTTGGTGTTATTAACAATCAAGACGGCTGGGGCAAACAAGCCGGGATCAATCTTATAAAAGTCGTAGCTAGCCTCCTTGAAGATTTCAAAGAATGGTTTACCGTAGCTTTTGGAGGCTGAAGAAGGCGCCTTTTCCACAAGCTTTCTCAGCCCTTCATCATCGTCGTAGCTTGTGGTGTAGTAGGCAACTCCAGCGTACATTATGGCATCATTTGTTCTTCCCATAGCCTGGGCAAACTTTGGGTGAACAGGCGCTATGGGCGCGTATCCACATGCACTTGTAATCAATTTTGGATCAAAACCCAATTCCATAAGTTTATGCATCCCTGTTTCCACGATTCTTCCTGAAATTTGTGTGGATCCTGCTACGGTTGAAGTTGGCACAAGAATCAAGGATAAACGGTTCGGCTCCACTTTACATTCATTGCAAATGTAAGTTATTGCTTCCTCAGGCGGCTCCCCGGCTGTTTCAAGCACAAGTACGGCTACATCCGCTTTGTCCCTGTATCCTATCTTTTCGTAGAGTTCTCTGGGTTTTAGAGCCAAAGCCCGAGCCGGACCAGACGCTATAGCCGTGTATTTTCCAACCTTAACCTGCCAACCAGCAAATTGAGAACCCAATGTGGCTATGGCGGGATGATCCGTATAGACGAAGATGGAGGGAAGCTCAATGTCGTCGTATTGCCTGCAGAAAATCTCCGCTTTGCCATACCCGCCCAAACAGATTTCTGTTATGATTCTGCCTGCAAGGAGTCCTCCTTTGGCTTCGATTCCGGCGTCAATCAAGGTTGCGCCTGACTTCATTTCTTTGATGACAACTCCAAACTCTTCAGCTTGGTCACGAAGTTTCTTTGCAAGGCTCCATGCGATACGGTTCACGCTTAATCGTGGTTGGGACAGCCTTCTTCCCTCATTTCAAAGCGTCTTTTGCGTTATAGATATTGTTCGTAGAAGCTTAAGTGTGGGTTTTTGGTTTGGGAAACAAATAGTTTTCCGTTGCCGTTGTCAGCGAGGTCGCCTATGAATCGGTAAAAGGGTCCTTTAGCCTCTTCTTTGTTGATTTTGACCTTTGGTCTTATGCTGTCGATGGTGAAGGTGGGAAGTATTGATGGAATGTAGCCGCATAAGACGATTTTCCCGTCGGTCATTTGGGCGCCAACTCTTCCTTCCGAGTTACCCTGAACCAGGACGGTTCCGTTTCTCATGTGGATGCCAGCAAAATGTCCGACGTTTCCGTAAACTTTGATGATTCCCTTTCTCATGAAGCATCCAACCTCGTTTCCAGCATTTCCATGTATGATAATTTCTCCTCCACCCATTCCTTCGGTGCTTCCTCGATAGGCTGCCCCAATGTAATCGCCTGCGTCTCCCTTTATTTCGATTGTTCCATTTTTCATCATGGAGCCAGCCCATGAAGCAGCGTTGCCAGTCACGGTTATGTTGCCTCCCTTCATTTCTTCGCCCAAGTGCATGCCAGCGTCGCCTTCGACGATTATTCTACCCATAGACATTTTAGCGCCTATTCTTCGAACCTTGCTGACGTCTCCGGAGATTCGTATGGTCACTTCTTTTGATGACTCAGCTTTCTGCTCCATTTTGAAGAGGTCGCCGAGGGTTCGTTTTCGATTTCCCTCCCAAACCTGCAGCAAAGCTATTTCATTAACTGATTTCTCAGCGAAAGCGTCGGGACTAATGCACTCTGCCTCCACGGGAACTCTGAACAAGCGTTTTGGATATAATGTGATTACGATTTTTAAACCTCCGCCTTAACTGCTATAGGAGCTGGAACGTGTAAGTAGTCGTCTGGGATGGGATAGTTTTCGTATTCCACGGTCCAGTACTCCCTGAATTTTCGTTTCAAATCATCATTGATTTCCATTGGCAACGAAGTTTTAACCTTAACCCAGAACGTCTTTCCAAAAATCGACTTTACAATCTGTCCATCCCTTGCAACGACTTCGCCGCCTTTAATAGTGTAAGCTGTTCTTCTGAAAGCCCTTCGAACTGTTTTATACTTTTTAGAAGGATCAACCAGTTCCGGGTTCACATTGTATATAGCAACGTCAGCATCCGCTCCCACTCCGAGATGTCCCTTCTGAGGTAGGCCGAGGGCTTTTGCTTGGCCCGCCCGCGTTGCGATGGCTATCTCGTAAAAGCTGTATTCTCGATCGATGCTGGGAAGTAGGCTGTTTCGTCTAGCCCGTTTACTGATTTTTTCTATGGTTTTCTTCCTTGCCACTCGACTCATTAACCATGCGATGATGCTTGGGTAAGAGGTGAAAGGACCCCCATTGGGGTGATCGGTTGTCATGTAAATTTTCCACGGGTCCTTAATCAAAAGGGCGAGTTCAAGTCCAATTGACCATTGAGTTGCGTGGACGGCACTCTTGCGCTTGTATCTGAAGGGCACAATACCTGAGCTTGTCTCTGTTTCTACATCGTGGTTAACCCATTTGTTTCCAGTTAGGCCGTAAAGACCATATTGAAATGGTCCGTCAGCCGTCATGGTGGTTGTGTCCGTGAAGATTACTTGTCCCATGTCGAGGGTTACGTGATTGTGATGGTTGACGTATTTTGCGATTTCTTCTGCCCCGGAACTCATGGTTCGCCAGTCTGAACCCTTGAAGGCGCTGAACTGGCAGTGGGTGATGTGTATGGCTGGTCGATTTCCTTCTGCCAAGTCTTCGACGCACTTCATCGTCTCTAAGGCTGTAATGTAGTTTCCCGGCTTTCCAAGATTGTTTGTATGTACATGAATTGTGTGAGGCATGTTGAGAAGCTTGTTTACTTTGCACAAGCCGCGAAGGATTTCTCTAGGGGTAATGTTAAAGTATGGAACAGAATCGTCGATGCTTCTGACGTTTCTGCCGAAACCCCAAGCTTCTAAGCCGCCTGGATTAACGATTTTTATGGCATATCCTTTTGTGGCGGTCATCATCCATGCTACGTGGGCGGCGCACTCTTCTATTAGGCCGTCTCGCAGGTGTTCTAGGACAAACCACCAGTCTCCCAGCAGGGGATAAGTAGCCTTGTCAACCATGGGCGTGTCGTCAAGCTCTTCGTGGGTGTGGCGAGCCTCGAGGGGAGGCATCGAGGGATTCATCACCGTCGTATAGCCCATTCTGGAGTAGCGATAGCCAGTTGTGAAAGTTGAAGGAATAGAGTAGCCCACGCCCGATCTAGTCACAGCTGTTTTCGCTTCCACATCCCTAAAATGATCTTCTGGTCGCAAGAGACGCCCAGAATTTACTTCTGCGCCGGCGATGTGGCAATGGATGTCAACTCCGCCTGGCAGTACTATCATTCCTGAGGCGTCTATCACTTCCGCCTTTTTCTCGTCGACTTTTTCAATGATTTTTCCATCCTTGATGGCGACATCCATTTTTTCTCCGTTTATGCGGTTGAGGGGGTCATAAACCATTCCATTCTTAATAATGAGTTCTGTCAATTTTGGGTCCTCCTTAATCTGCGAACTTCGCGGAGAATTCTCTGCAGTATTTCTGCGTCGGGGAGACAGGTCTTCGGAGGCTCCACTATTTTCTTTAGTGGTAGGGGAACATGGTCCATGCGGTAGGCGGTTCCCCCAGTTTCGATTCCTACGAAAGCTGAAGGAAACACTACGTCCGCCGTTAACGTTGTGGGAGTTACTTCTGGGTCAATGGCGATGAGGGGTTTTTTAACCAGATTCTGGGCCGCCTGCAGAGGGAAGTGGGCAACCGGATCCGACGCGATGATGAGGCTGGCATCGGCTTCGTCACGGCATAGTATATCAACTACTGAAGTTTCGCCTGGATTGTATCGGGGATAGCCATGCGAAAAGTCGATGGCGTAGGGATAGCCAGTCTGCCACGTGAATACGACGTTGGCTCCGGTGACGTTGAAGTGTCCTCGCATGGGCATGATGAGAAACTTTGTGCGTAGGTTTAGATCTCGAGTTAAAGAAAGCGCTGCGTCGATGTTTCTGAGTTTCCCTTCGCTCATGGTTAAGCCCACCCCGAAAAATAAGACGCCTAACTCGCATCCCACCATGATGTCGGCAACTTCTTCAAGGATTTCTACTGGTACTCCCGCAACCTCGTCGACGTCTAGTTCCTCGTCTCGTATAAGCATACGAAAGGCTTGCAAGAGTTCGTAATCCTTGTTTGGCTCGACTTGAAGGAAATAGTCAGCTACTTCAGCGGTGTAGGTTTTACGAACATCCACAACAACCATTTTCCTTTTCTTCTGGAACATGCTGTAGGGTAGGCGACGCTCAACTTCTGGAGCAGCGGAAATGTCGCGTCTAAGGACCAGATTGACGGCTCTTCGAAGGCGCTTTCTAGATAGAGCACCGCTTAGACGTGTGAAGTATCCTCTCCAGGCGCTTTTCTGAAATCTGCCTTCTGAAAACGTAGTGTACCTTTCTACGTGGCGGGGGTGAGCGCTCCACGGGTCGCTTGCCCAGTAGAAGATGAGGTCTGCGCGATGCCGCAGTTGTCCTAGAGTGCAAGTGGAGATGCCGATGTCATGGATGCTTAGAATAGATGGACCATGACAAACAGTGGACGTGTTGTCGATAACTCCGCCAACCTCTTCCGCTAGTTCTAACCCCACTCGAATTGCTTCGCAACTTGTGGAACTCCAACCATACAATATGGGATAAGTGGCATCTGCCAGAATTTCTGCGGCTTTTCTGACAGCCTCATCTATGGAAGCCTCAACTAGTTCACCGTTTTTTCTAACGAGTGGTTTTAAATTTCGATGAGTGGCGTAGTTAAGAAATTTGGCTGCTCCCATGGCGCAGGCGTTTCTAACATCGGTTATGACGTTGTCTTTTACAACTACTTCGATATCGTCGCAAAAAGTTCCGCATATGGGACAGGTTACTCCGGTAACTACTGTCATGATTGTTTCTCCTTAAAATACTGATTAAGCAGGTCATGCAGGGTTAAGACCCTTTCTTCGGGTGCAGGCTCAATTTCTGCTGGTATGCCTTTTAGGGACGGCATGCCTGTTCCATGGGTTTTTGGGTTCATGATGATGCTTGCCCAAGGACCATAGGGGATGAAGGCAACCTTGGGGTGGGGAGCCCTCGCTGACTTCACAGCTTTCACGACCACTGAACCAAAATTTGTGATAACTTTGACGTTGTTGTTCTCTTTTACTCCGAGAAATTTCATGTCTTCAGGGTCCATTTGACAAATCGCTACGCTTTTTTGGTATTCCTCTGAAAGCTTACCGATTTCTTTTCCTGTGCCCTGGTCTATTGTTCGACCAGTTAACAGCGAAACTTTCACTTTAGACATTACTTCACCCGTTTTGAGAAGGTTACTTGGATATCCTACCGTATTAATGTTATCACGACACGTAAGTTTTAAAACAAACCATGTCTAATGAGATATCTCTACAAAAGTAGGTGAGACCTGTGTCTAAACCACCCAAAAAAATCGTTTTGATATTTCTGGACACAGACAAACACACAAGCCCCTTCGACATTCTAACAGCCGTCGATTTGTATCCAGACGCACATTTTCTTCATTATAGTAGTGTCACTCCTGACGACGCAAAGAGGATTATTCAAGACGCCATGTTTCCACGCGGACCCGGAGGAGCAAAGCACACCAAGATTTTCATTGGAGGACAAGACGTTGAAAAAGCCCTCGCAATTTTGGAAGTCGCAAAAAAGTCCATGTTTCCACCCTTTGAACTCGCCGTTATTGTAGACCCTAGGGGGGCCAACACAACAGCGTCAGCAGCAGTGGCAAAAACTCTAGCCCTTTCCATGGAAAAGGGATTCGGCGACTTCGAAGGAAAGACCGTCACTGTTCTGGCTGGCACCGGACCAGTTGGACAGGTTGCGGCTCGTTTGTACGCGATGGAGGGTGGCAACGTGATCGTCACGTCACGGGAACTAAAAAGAGCAACGGCAGTCGCAAACAAAATCAACGAAGAAATTGGGAAAGTAAAAGCCCGTGGCATGCAAGCCGCCTCGCCCAATGAGGTTGGCGAAGCCATTAAACAGGCTGACATTATTTTGTCTGCTGGGGCTGCTGGAATTCAATTGTTGCCCCTAAATGTTCTCAAAGACTATGGGAAGCGATGCAAGGTTGTTGCGGACATCAATGCTGTTCCGCCGGTAGGAGTTGAAGGATTAAAGCCCGCCAGTGATGGCATCGAGTTTTTGCCAGGCATCTGGGGAATAGGGGCCCTAGCTATAGGACCGTTCAAGAGCAAGATTGAGGCTGAGTTGTTCAAAAAAGCGGTTGAATCTCCGAAAGGTATACTTGACTATAAAGTTGCCTACGAGATTGCGAAATCAATGTTTCTGCCTTCCACTTAGAAAGTGCGTGCAGACCAAAATTTTGTAATGATTACTGAGGGATAAATCTCCAGAAGCTAGAGGGGAAGATTTAAGTTTTAAGAAGAAGCATGAAAGTATTTCACAAGCATGTATGCTCGGAGGTATTCGTATGCTTCGTTACAATGGTGTAGAGATTGAAGATACATTCGCTGAAATGTTTCCGATGTGGGCGGGCAGAATACTGATAACAGCTGACAATGAGAAGTGGGCTCTAACGGCAGCAAGAACGGCAACGGGCTTCGCCGCCTCCATCATCATGTCTCCAGCAGAAGCGGGAATAGAAGGTATGGTCCAACCCAACAAGACTCCAGACGGACGCGTCGGAACGCTGATCCAAATTTATCACACAACGAGGAGAGATTTAAAGACTCAAATGAGTTTGAGAATTGGACAGTGCATCATGACGTGCCCCACCACAGCAGCCTTCGACGCTTTGTCCGAGGCGAAAAGAAGATTGAAGGTGGGAAGAAGCCTACGCTTGTTCGGCGACGGCTTTCAAAAAAGAGACACAGTTGCGGGACGGAAGGTTTGGCGCATCCCTGTTATGGAAGGAGAATTCATTGTTGAAGACAACTTCGGCGCCATAATGGCAGTTGCCAGCGGAAACTTCTTGATTTTAGCGGAAAGTCAAAAAGCTGGTTTCCAAGCGGCAGAAGAGGCTGTGGAAGCGATCAGCCAGAAGGCTCAGGGGGTTATCATGCCGTTTCCAGGGGGCATCTGCAGGTCAGGTTCCAAGGTGGGCTCCATGAAATACAAACTCGCCGCGTCTACAAATCATCCATTCTGCCCCAAATTAAAGAAAATCTTGCCAGATTCGCAGGTTCCTGACAACGTCAACAGCGTTTACGAAATCGTCATAAATGGCTTGAATTCTAAGGTTGTGAAAGGGGCGATGGCTGAGGGAATAAAAGCAGCGGTGAAGGTTCCAGGAGTTGTGAAAATTTCGGCTGGAAATTTTGGTGGAAAGCTTGGTCCGTTTCGAGCTTACCTGAAAGAGGTGTTAGAACTAGAATAGCTTGTGCACAGACAATTTGATGTATTCCATGCCTCTACCTTCTGGCGAACCAACAAGGATTCGATGATATTCTCGACCCGTTTTTCTGTCCACAACACGTTCAAGTTTTCCCTTGGCCACAACAGATTCCCCTACTTCAGCCAAATTGTCGTAGAGACCTTCGTAAGAGACTACTTCTTCGATATTCGCCACTTGAGGGCCCTCAACAATTTCCACTTCCCTAACGCGGTAAACCGAAGGAAGAAACAAGCAGTCGGAGTTTTCGTAAACAACAGCGCGGACAGTTGCAGGTCCCACTGGATAGTAGGTTTTATCGCCGTATTCTTCTTCAACTTCTTGCTCTAACTTGACTGGATGAATGGAAAAGGGAGTGTTTTCAAAAAATCCTAGTTTCCACTTCCTTTCGTAGATTCTCAGGGCTTCATCTGTCGTTAGGGGATAGCGTTGAGCCTTACTCTCGCACCAAGCTTTCAGAGAGTTTCCCTCAAAGCGTTTGACAGCAGAACTCGAAGAAGAATAGGCTTCAGTTAAGGCTTCTTTCACTGCCAAACTGTTTTTTAGACCATAGACTGTTATGTCAAGGTCTGAAAATTCGGGTCGATGAATGTCTAGGAGGATGGAACCAGTTACTCCAAAGAAGTTCAGTTGAACCCTGCTTATCTTTGCCAGAAAAGATGTAAATCTCGTCAACTTTTTCTGCAGAGGGTCTAGGCGCGAGGCTTGAAGCAGCTGAGCCAGTTTTTCTTCGGGTTTATAGTGTTTTGTTAGATGTTTGTGGGGAACTGCAGTCATGGTGATGTTATAATAGGGTGAATGAAAAAGATATTGCGGATAGTTTCTTTCTAGAAAGCTGAAGGTTTCCAGCAAGCCGGGAATAGTGTAGGCTCGCATAACCCTTTTGAATTTCTTCTTTCCTTTTCCCCAGAGACCAAGCTTAGCTGGAACATATTTGAGATAAGAGATAACGCGGTCTGGAGGATGAAATGGACCAACCACGCAGAAAAAGAAACCCTCTTTAGTTTGTATGAAGTCGCGGTCCCTGAACCAACGCGTCAAGTTACGCCGCACCGATACTGTTAAGTCTTTTGACCCAGCATGATTATTCAGTTTTTCCGTCTATTAACTCTCGTACAGTGCGTAAGATGATTTCTAATCCATCTTGGTTTTTGGCTCTTGCTGCTTCCTCGTAGGCACTTTTGACGAAGGAATATGCTACAATGTAACCTTTTTTCTTTCTTATTCTACGGATAGCTGTTTCAAAATTATCAACCACGTTTCTGCCAATACTCTCGCTCTGCTTAACTTGAATAGGATGACCCCCAAGCACTGCAGGAGTAAAACCGTCTATTCCCATATCTCCGCTTTTGCGACTGCTAGTTTTGCCTAGGAACTTGCTGACTACTACCCAGTTTTGAAAATCAAAAGGTGCAAGTTTCTTGATATAATCCATGTCAACTTCGCCTCTCACTAGTAGAGTATTAATCTTGAACTCCTTTTGCAGACGTCTTTTCATCAAGTTGCACGCAGTAGGAGAAATATCTATACCGATCCATTTTCTACCTAGCTTCTGTGCAGCTGCCAAAGTGGTTCCGCAACCGCAAAAAGGGTCTAAAACAATGTCACCTTCATCAGATGCAGTTTTAATTATTCTTTCCAGCAAAGCAACTGGTTTCTGAGTAGGATAACCCAACCTCTCACTTGACTGACTAGAAATCATCTGAATATCATCCCATAAGTTTTGTACTGGAAACCCTTTCAGTTCGTCCAGAAACCTCTTTCGTTGTATTCGCCCATTTTTGGACTTTGGAAAATGCAATCTGCCTTCTTTATCCCATTTCTCCATTTTCTCTTTTGAGATAGCCCAACCGTTTGCTGGCGGTTTGTATCCTTTGTATTCGTACATTAGATTTGGACGTGGTGAAGGGCTAGATAAGTCTGCAATTCGGTATCTTCTACCTTTTTCATCAACGAATCTAAAGAATTTCTCAACATACTCTTTATAGCTTTTATCGGCTTCTGAGAGTGGAATAAATTGCGTGTTGAATTTTGCTTTCTTTGTTTTGGCAAAGAACAAGATATAATCTGTGCAAACACCAAATTGTTTGCTTTTATGTTGCGTTTCTCCCCTTCCTGTTTTTCTTTTCCAAATGATCTCATTCTTGAAATTATTTTCTCCAAAGATACGATCCAACAATACCCTAAGATGTGCAGAAGCATGATAATCACAATGAAGGAATAGTGAACCAGTGTCTTTAAGAAGACGGTGACAAGCTTCAAGTCTAGGCTCCATCCAAGAAATGTAATGCTCGATCCCACCCTTCCACCTATCTTCAAAAGCTCTCTTTTCTGCTCCGTCATGCCAAATGATCTCAAATTGCTTATTCGTAAAAAAAGGCGGGTCTGCATAAATCAAATCCACACTTTTACTATCGAATTTGCTCATTACTTCGAGGTTATCGCCCTCATAAATCGCATTGAGTTCCATGGGTTTAGTATGTCGACTGATACTTTTAACGTGTTTGGAAGCGATAGAGGTGATAGCGAAATGAGAAAGGTTCTAGTAACTCTCCCTGAAGAAACCATTGAAATCTTAGACAAGGAATTAGTGGGGAAACTTGGAGAAGGGTACTCAGATACTTTGCGCACAATAATCATGAGTTGGCTATCTGAGAAAGGATACCTCACAAAAGGTGGTAATGTTGAAAAAGAATAAAGGTGTCAAAAGAGACCTAGCCGAAGAGGTTGATCTTTTAGATACTATGCTTTCAAGTCTCGTGGAACTACTCGAAGAAAAGGGCGTCGTTACTCAAGAAGAATGGGAAAAACGTATAAAAGAACGTGTCTCCATAGAATAGATAGTGATTTGAGGGGTAGCGGATAAGGACACGCTTTGCTCCTAGCCCTCTAGGACAGGTGTCGCAACCTATGGCGTGGGGGTTCTCCTCACCGCTACCCTTTCTCACCATCTAGTTTTATTCTGTTTTTTGCTTCTTCTGCTCTCTAAGCAATCTCTGCTCCATGAACTCTAGAGCGTCCTTTGCGAGTTTGATGGATTCCAAAGCGGTAGTGTCTGATGGAACTTGAATGAACACATCTCCGAATTGGATTTTAAGAAGCTCAGTTTTAATGGATGTTGGTTCTATGGTTGTATCCCTCCCACCGATGCTTGGTTGCCCCAATATCATTGACTCTTTTGAAGGGGGTGCAAGCTTTTCGGCACTAGTAATGTAGTTAGACACCTTTTTGTAAATTGTGTCAATCTTTGGAGCCAATTTTTGAGCTTTGGCAATATCCACATTTGCTTTCTCTCTCAAAAATAGCTTAATCTGTTCCATTTGTGGATTCTTGCCATGTTTTTGAGCTATGTCTCTAAACAATTCCACATTAGCCACAGCTTTTGATTTGGCTTGTTCAATTTCCCTAGGCTCACCATATATGATAATTTTGCCTAAATCAGTCATTGTTATGTTCCCTCCACCTGTTTGAATCAAACCATATTTCTCCATTGATGAAATCAGATAGACGAAGCCTCCACCCTTCTCCGACATATTCAAAGCGTTAGCTACAACGCTTCGTGTGGTCTGATCGCTTTTAGTAGCCTCATAGAAGATCTTCAGTTTATCTATGCAGGCATCTAGGTCAAAGAATGGGTACTCATATTTTCCTACTTTAGGCATTTTATTCTCGCCTCTAATCCACAATTAGGTTAGCTTTTAGCACTTAAGCTTTTCGCTTTTGGCTTATGGAAACGTAGATGAGAGAAATTAATCTAGAGAAAAGTCAACGAAGGCTAACAAAATCGTTGGGTCAAAAGACTTAACAGTATCCGCCGCACCCAAGATTTATCCGCGTGTTATGCCAGCGCAAAGGCGATAAGCTCTGCCAGCTTAGCAGCTAATCCGCCTCCTCGATCCTTATCTGCATTGAATTCTGTGATCTCCATGCCGAGGAAACTGTCGCTTTGTGCAAATACCTTTAGCGCCCGTGCCACCTCATCTAGGGTTAAGCCGTTCAAGTGAGGAACATCTGCTGCTGGCATTTCGCTGACATCAATAACATCGACATCGAAGTGAACAAAAAATTTGGCTGTCTTGGATTCTAACATCTTCAAAGCATTCCTTGCGGTTGTTTCAACCCCTAACTTGCGAATCATCTCTGTTGAAAACTGTGTAATCGAAGAACTTTTTAGAAAGTCAATTTCAGGCGGATCAATGTACCCGCTCATCAGGTTTAATCCGAATAAGACGATGTTTTCTTCACGTAAAATTGGATATCGATTTCCTAGATGAGAAAGCTCTGGAGCTCCATTTCCAATAACATGCGCTAACACCATTCCATCAAATATGCCAGACTGAGTGGTTTCAGGCGTGTTCAAATCCGCATCACCATCAAAGTAGAGTAGTCCTAAGTTAGGGAAAATCTTCGCAATCCCTGTGATGCTACCAATTGCTATGGTGCAGTCGCCTCCTAGTATTATGGGGTTAAACCCATTATCTAAGGCTGTTTTAACCTTCTCTGCCACAAGTCTACAAGCCTTCACAACAGCAAGTTTGTTCTGGGCTTTAGGGTTATCAGGGTCTGGGATGAAATGAAATGGTTCGGTATTTCCATAGTCAATAACTTCATGTCCAGTTTCTTTGATTTTTTCGACTAATCCAACTCTACGAAGCGCAACTGGAGCCTTTTCCTGTCCTTTAGCCCTTGCACCAACACTTGAAGGAACACCAATTATCGCAAGTTTCATTTCAATCCTTCCTTGTTGACACAAACGGATGCGTAATAAAGTAAATACCCTCTCGTGCCCTTATTTAAATAAAGGCGCATCCAGAATGGAGACATGGATTCCCAGGGACGGTGAAGCCCTTGTCACAAAGGAGGAGTTCGTCTTCTATGTGTTTGGGTATGAGCATCCGAAAAATCTGGTCTTCTCTTTTCTAAAATACATCCCATCTCGGTTGAAGCCCAGCTTTCCAATACGTTTTCTCGAACAGAAATGGAAGCTTGGAAACGTAGAGCTTGCCCGACCTGAAAAACTCTATACAGCGCAAAACCATCAAAAGCTCCTAGAAACCTTTCGAAGTAAATTTCCCCAATACGTGTATTTCTGTCCCTACCGTGGAAAAGACGTCATAAGCGTTCCATTGGAGCTTGTGGAAAGAGTCTATGCGCCAAGGGAGTGTTTGCAGAAGCTTTTTGAAAGGAAGAGGAAGGATGGCTTGCAGAAACAGGCGTTAGAATTGGCTTCGCTTCTCTCCGACGCATCGGGCGTGCCCCTTGAAGACTTTGGGATTCACGGTTCCCTTGCCTTGAACATGCACACCATGAAATCCGACATTGACCTAGTGGTTTATGGGGCAAGAAACTTCAGGATTCTTGAAGGAGCTGTTCACAAACTAGTCGATGAAGGCACGCTGAAATACATTTTTACCAAGAGGCTTGACACGGCTAGGAAGCATAGGGGACGATACAAGGACAAACGATTCGTGTACAATGCGGTGCGGAAAACCGAGGAAATAAAGTCCAAGCATGGTGATTACAAATACTTTCCAGTGAAGCCTGTCACTTTTAGCTGTGAGATTGTTGACGACACTGAAACCATGTTCAGACCAGCCGTCTACCAGATTGCGAATTACCAACTGCATGATTCGGCTTCAAGACTTGGAGAAAATGAGGCTCCTACAAGGGTTGTATCCATGATAGGATATTACAGAAACGTGGCTCGGCGTGGGTATAGGGTTAAAGTTTCGGGAATGCTTGAACGGGTGGAAAAAGTTGAAACCTGCGAAATCCACCATCAGGTTGTGATAGGCTCAGGAACTCTCGAAGACGAATATATACGGCCTCTCTAGAAGAGTGGAGAGTTATTCTGCCCGTTTTGTTACTGAAAAGCTGGGATATATTGTGTTTGTGTCTCGAACATCTTTGAGCGTTCTGATTTTTTCAGTTACGAATTTAGAGATTGTCTCTTGAGCAGAGGCGTAAATTTGAAGTCCATAAAGTTCAAACTCCAAAACAGCAAGTACATCATACTGACCGGGAATTAGATGAGCCTCTATAACTTCATCATATTTTAGAAGTTTTTCCAGAACCCTTCTTTCTTTCCCAGGAGTAACGTCGACGAAGACAAAAGCCTTGTGTCTACCCTTCATTTTCTGAACACTCATCACAAAACACCTCAGAACCAACCGAAACGCTAACTATCTATAATCAACAATATTAAGTTTAACTTATTCTTTTTTGGTTTTCTGTACTTGCCTGTGGGGCGAGCCAGATAAAATGTATGCTTTGACTACGCCTGGAATTTCGTCTATGTTCTCGTTTAGGAAGTCTAGGGCATTGTCTTCGTTTTCTGTGTTGATTAAGAGCCCTAGGTCCCAGTCTCCAAAAATATCCATGGTGTAACGTAGCTTTACGCCTGGCCTAGGCTTCTCAGGAAAGTTCCTTAAGTGTCCTATGGCGTCTCTTATTCTTCTGGAATCCAGCTTTAACAGAATCAAATATTCCGGCATTTTCGATTAACCATCTACAGCCCGTAGTTGTCTCTTTCTGGCAAAAACGTTGTGAAGCCAAAATCTATAGCCAAAGTCTGCATTCTTGAGGAACTCTTAAATAATGTTTCCATCGACAGCCAGTGGTATAGGTGAATCTGTCATGTTGGCAGAAGTTGTTCTAACACCATCCGAATCCAAGAGGCTCATAGGAAAAGCCGTAGCTTCCATGGAAGTTGTGAAGGAAGCCCTCAAATCAGGTCTCATTATCATAATAAAGGGCACCACCAACAGCTACGTAGCCGAAGAAATACTAAGGAAGCCCATTGAAAAGGAGAGGTATGGACGAGGCGTCGTTGTCCCTGGAATGCTAAGTTATATGCCAAACGAAGAATCTATCCCAGATGTCATCATTGAAACGGGCAAAGTGAGGAAGGACTTAAGCCTTGAAGAAGCCGTTAAAATGTTGAAACCCGGCGACGTCCTTATAAAAGGAGCCAATGCCCTAGACCCAGACGGCGTAACAGGGGTTTTCACTGCGCGCACACCCATTACAGACGGTGGGACCATTGGACTGTCAATTGGAACAGTGGTGGGACGAGGAGTAAACTTCATAGTTCCTGTAAGCCTCGAAAAATTGATTCCAGTGCCAATCAGGGAGGTTGTCACGCAACTCAACGATAAAGAAGTTGATTTGGCAATGGGACTAACCGTGAACGTGATGCCCACCATGGGAAGAGTTGTTACGGAAATAGAAGCCTTCAAGATTCTAACAGGAGCTGAAGCCATTAACATGGGGGCTGGGGGCGTGGGCGGAGCTGAAGGAGCCCGTATATTCCTACTAAAAGGAGACGAGGAAGCCGTAAAGAAAGCCTTCAACCTAGTGCAGAATATCAAGGGAGAACCACCCTTCAAGCCAGCATCCTACTGGCAAATATAGATAAAAGGCACGGAGAGACTCTAAATCTTTGTGTTTAGGAGAAGTTCTAGGGTCTGGTAGGCTTGAAGGAAATGCATGCCTTTCTCTGTGGTATGAAAGGAATTTCCTCTTCCGAGGAGACCAGCTTCTAGTACGTAGCCGATAAATTTTTCAGTCATATGGTGGCTGAGGTTGCACGAATACATGATACGTGTCTTTTTTGCTCCATTCTTGGTTACTTGCAAAATTTCAGCAATTATCTCAAAAAAGCTTCTTTTCATCTATCTCACAGTCCTTAGTACCTTCCTTACTCTTGCTTTGACTTTTCCTTCTGCCTCGCGCTTGATGTTTTCGGCTTCTTCACGTGATTCTATTTCGGTCACGTATTTGAACCAGGTGCATGAGTTGAGGAGCTCTATCTCGACCATGTATGTCATACGCATCACTAGATTATTTAAATAAATATTTTCTATAAGTATCATCTTCCCAAAACCAACATATTTCGGTTTTCGATAGTGGTTGCGGGTTGTGGTTAATTCCAAAGCGTTTACATATTGAGAAAATGGGAATGTTGAAGAAAGGGAAATAAATGATTTAGTTTTTGTCTCCTGTTTTCTCAATTGGCACATGCTGTAAGAAAGAGGATGCCTAAATTTGACCAAAACAAAAAGTCATGTCCTTGCAATATTGAATAGATTAATTTCTTGGTTCTTTCTGTTTGTGATTCTTTTCTCGATGCTGGGAATGATTTTGATTTTGTCTGGATTTCCTGAAATCTATCATTTCATAAGTTCTCCGGCAATGCTTCTTGCTTCAGGATTGTTCTCTTGTTTATTCACGTTCCATTTTACAATAAAAGAACTTGAAAAGGAACGGAACGAAGAACCGGAAGTCGCCTAAAGAAACCTCGTAACCTTCCTCATTTTGTGCGTGCGGGTTTATAGCGCGAACTATTTATCGACAATTCTTAAAATAGAAAAGAGGGAAGTTTGCGGGGGAATAACGTTTAGCTCCTTTAAACTTAGAGACCGGGACGCCATAATCACAGCTGATAACATTATTTTCCGAGTCTACGGTTATTTCCACTCACCCAACGCATACGTCTGCGACCCAGAATATGCTCCAGTCAAAATATACACGTCCAAAAATCCTCGAGCTCCTCGAGGACCAAGAAAGCCAGTTTACTACAAATTCTACTCAGACGAGGGCTTACGGTTCATGAGAAAAAAATATCCGCGCTACACCATTTTTTACGAGCCACTGCAAAAGCGAATTGTAGGCATACCGCAAGAGTACATCATGGAAACCCGGAAGCCAGACGAGGGTCTTCAGCGGTTAATTGAGAAACAGCCCGAAGATGACCTTGCCAAAGCGTTACATAGGCTGTTGAGATTGGTTACGGCTAGGTCGGGACTGTCGGAAAAGGATTTTGGGGTTTTCGGCTCCCTCCTCCACGGCTTTTACCATCCAAAGTTTTCAGACCTCGACCTCGTTGTGTATGGTAGAGAAAAATTGGGGAGACTCTGTGAAACCTTAAAGGAGCTATACCTGGAAGGTTCCCTGCAAAACGAGTTTGAAAACGAGAAGGCTATTGAGGGGAAACGCTGGAAATTCATGAACTACAGTCCTGAGGAGTATGTTTGGCACCAGAGAAGAAAGATGATCTACGCGTTGTTCAAGGACGCGGAAACTGGAAGGACTATCAAAACAGAGTTCGAGCCAGTGAAGAACTGGAAAGAAATCTGCAACGAATACAACCCAAACACACGAATCATAAGGAAGGGTTTGATAAAGGCAGTTGCCCGCATAACCGACGACCATGATGCGCCTTTCATGCCCTCAATTTACAAGATTGAAAACCTCAAAATTCTAGAGGGACCAAAAGTTGAGGACATCCAGCGAATCCTTTCCTACGTTGAAGAGTTTAGGATGCAAGCAAAAAGGGACGAGAGAGTTTACGTGGAAGGAAACCTTGAAGAAGTGGTCACCGAGGCAGGAAGGTTTCACCAAGTTACTCTAACTTATGGTCCTCGTTATTATGAACAAGTATTGAATGCCCCTCGGACATAAAAAAAATGAAAATCTCATAATTGTTAAATTGTGAGACATAAAATGGAAAGTGAGGAGAGAGAATGTTCCTTTTTGATACCTTCTGGACTGAGGCATTTAGGTCGTTGATGCCATGGGCCGAACTCTTTTTCAGAGTCATCACGGAGCTGGGTTCCGACTACTTCTACGTGGCATTGATTATTATCGGCTTTTGGGCCGTGGATAAACGAGCTTCTAGATTGACTGCCTTCGTGCTTATTGTCTCCGTGGTTTCAAACTATTGGCTGAAGATCATTTTCAGGAATCCAAGACCACCATCGACAAACTGGCTTCCGGGGGCGCATGCCTCCAACTATAGTCTACCCAGCGGACATGCGCAAAACTCCATGATCCTTTGGGGTTGGCTGGGAATAAAGATCAAGACCTGGTGGATAGGTGTTCTTTCTACAGCCTTGATAGTATTGATAGGTCTGTCAAGAATCTATATCGGCGTGCACTGGTTAGGTGATGTCCTTCTAGGTTGGGCGGTTGGACTGCTTTTGCTGATAGTGCTGTGGAGATTAGAAGAACCAGCTCGGTCCATTCTATCAAAGTACAATCCCAACATGTTGTATTTTGGATTCGTCGTCTTTGGCCTAGTTGCAATGATTCTCACTGAGCTTCTTTCGCCAGTGACAATTGTTGGCTTAGAGGACAACTTCGGTGCTAACGGGGGACTGATAATTGGACTAGGTATAGGGCTTGCGCTCGAGGGTAGATACGTAAACTTTGAGATAACCCCCAAGTACAGAGAGAAGCGGCGAGCGGCATTAAGAGTCATCATTGGCCTAATCTTGGTCTTTACAATTATGCTCGGCCTATCACCCATACTTCCGACAGATATCTATTGGTTGCGTGCAACCCGGTACACTCTGGTTGCCATCGTTGCTGTGTTCGTCTGGCCATTCCTATTCGAGAAACTCGGCCTCTAGTCTACAAGGGAAAGGAAGGGTTTTGAGGCTTGATGACTTTTGCAAGTAAGATTGCGCACGCACATAATCCGGCATCTATTTGAACACAAATAGAAGGGTGTACGAAAAGTCTAACTTCTATTCAATTCCTCTGCTTTTAACACAAATGACAACCAGTTCGTTACAAAATCTCTGTATTCTTTTAATTCTTTCCCAACATCAACGATTGTTGTAGCAATACTTACCAACGGGGCGGGGATGAATGAAAGAGAACCAAGAGCTGTGTTTATAGCAAGTTTCTTCTTAGTTGGAGCTATTTCTGCGATTTCCTTTAGAAGTTCTTCAATAAAAAGCGCATCTATGTCTAATGTTCCTTCAGATTGAAGTTTTGAATTTATTTTCCAAATCAGATTTCTAAAGGATTTTATAGCTTTGTCTTTTCGCAATTGAAGTAGATTATCAAGGTCTAATGTACTGAGGTCTGGAATAGCGATCTGTGCGAGTCTATCAAGTATAGCAAATTCTAATCCTATTTCATACTCTGTTTTAATTCTAAGCAGAGGCACATGCATTGCATCAACACTAACAGGTACCTTAAACAAATGCGATAAAGCCAAAGAGTCGTTTAGATTATTGAGTAACCCAACTAAATTCATCTCGCCGTAAATCTTTCTAGTATTTTCTGCAAACTTTTTGTTCGCTAAATCCTTTAAGGTATTTTGACTGATGACATCGCGATGGTTTTCTTTTCGTTGAATAAATGCATATTTCAGAAAATCGATTTCTTTTCCATAACTGCCAGATTCGATTTCAGAGATAAAATCTAGTGTTCTGTAATCAGCTAGGAACTCGTCTTTCTTCTCAACCTTATACTTATATTTCTCAATGCGAGTTTTTCCATCTATTACAGTTATATAACCTTCCTCTGGTCTCTTCTCGATTTCTTCTAGCTTTTTAAGAACAGCTTCCCTAGTATTCTCCTCACCCCATTGCTCGAAACTGTGGAACGCAAATCTATCAGACCCGCTATATTGGAACGTTCCAGTCTCAACAATAACCTCATCATAAAGAATCATACTCTGTTTAATTCTCCCTGAAATGTCATAGGTGTCTCCCCACCTTTGGAAAGATTTGATATTTGTTCGAAGAGGAAAAAGAATACGTGACAACATTTCAAACCTCTGATTAAGATTACAACTCTCACTAGTATATGACTTAACAAATCTGTGGTTTAAAGTTTTAAATGGCGCGCGTCGCAAGTTTTCACGGAGCGTCCTCTTTCTCAGTTATCTCTGGGCTTATTCTTCCAGCGCTGTTGAAGATGCCTTTCTTGATGATTTGTATCAAAACCCCATACGCGTACTTTGGGTGGAGGAAAACCGAGAGAACCTCTTCGGTGGGTGTTGCACCAGCCTGCGGTATTCCAGCCTTCTCAAATTCCCTGATGGTTTCTAAGATATCAGACGATTCAAAAGCGAGGTGAAACAGCCCTTCACCGTGTTTTTCCAAATACCTAGCAGTTGGACCTGGCGTAGTCGGCTCTACCAACTCTAGGAAGTTGTTTTCTCCTTCCGCCAGAGGCAGAAACGCGTATTTGAATTCCTCAGTTTCACCCTTTCCAGTCATGTAACTCATCACTTCCACAACGATATTGTCTTTGTCTATTCCAAGCGCACTAGCATACTTGTCAATCGCCTCGGAGATGTTCTTCACCAGGATGCCGACGTGATGAAAACGAATTTTTGGTTCAGATTGGCTATGTTTCATCTCTTTCAACCACGCTTCTTTAACCGCCTAATCATTAAAATGTTTTTGAAAAGGAAGCAAACAATTCTAAGCCAAAATCATGTGGTCCGAAACCTTGTTTCCCAGAAGCAGTCTATAGTGATCACGCTCTTCCGCCTTTTGCAGCTTTTCAACTTTACCCTGCGCAATCACAGTCTCGCCTCTCCTAGCTTGTTCACAAAATCTTCCCCGAAAAGACACAATTTCCTCAATTGATTCGATGCTGGTTCCTTCAAGAATTTCCACGTTGCCAATCTTGTAGCAGCAGGGAGTGAAAATTGCTTCTGAATCGTCCACCACCGTAGCCTTGATTTTAGCGTACCCAACTGGCTTGTAAAGAATTGTGCCATACTTTTCCTCAATTTCGTTCCAATCTTTCACAAAGCGAATGAAATAGTCTCTTCCCATAAACTTGCCCTGCAAAACCTTCCGGGATTCGGTTCTAACAAAGTCCTCGAAGCGCATGGCTGTATCTTTCGAACGGAAACCGAACAACTCCTTTAGCTCCCTCAGACTATAGGACCTAACAGAACTTTCTCTACTGTCTAAAAGGGAACCTAACGCTGAATAGACCTTGTAGCAGTTTTCAGAGCCATAAACTATGAGGTCTATGTCAGAAGTCTGAGTATAAAGTTTCACAAGAATAGAGCCCGATATACCCAGCTTGCCCCAAGAAACACTTGCGCCTTCCTTTAAAAGCTCCATAAAATGCAGCGCTTGGCTTTCCACCTCGTCTAATCTGTCTCGGCGACGAAGCTTTTGCAGATAGTCAACTGGCCTATAATGGCGTTTAATAGCCTCGAAAGGAACCTCGCAAAGACGTTCATTAAACACTGGATCGTACACCAAGTATCGTGGAAAAACCTGCTTTAGCAAGGCGTAACGTTCGGAGAGAGCGTAAACCTTTCGGTAGGTTGTTTCGTTCCTTTCTCTGTCACCGTTTGGGTCAGGAACATAGCGGAGGAAGGCGATAACTCCGCTAGGAGGATGAACCAACCCTTTAACGTCGAAAAGAACGTTGTCGTTGGTTTCGACTAGGTCGCCTTCACGGGCTCTAATTTTCATTATCAGTCGCCTTTCAGTCTAAATAACTCTCTAGCACAGCTTCAAATCAGTTTCCCCAAAGCCTATGTTAGAGTCTTCGAGGGAAGAAGCCTGCTCTGCGAAGGGCAAAGACCAAACTAACCCCTATTAAAGTTGCAATTGTAGTAAGTACAAGTCTTTCAACGGCTGAAATGGGTAGAACCATCATAAAAACTTCAGGAGGTATGCCTATGAGACTGACGAAGATAAGATTTCCAAGCATGTGATCGGCAATTATTCCGCAGTAGCATGCCAAAGAGACCGCAACCACGAACTTTCTTCCGCCAAGTAGCCCATATAAAGCCATGACTATGCCGAGAAAGTAGAGAAGAATAGAAACATAGGGAAGGAGGTCCCAGACGTACGCAAGGGAATCCCAAACCAAATTACCCAAGGATGCGATTAGCCGAATCAAGAAACCAAAAGCTGTAATTAAAGTTCCACCAAACACGTAATTTGTGTCCAACGTCCATCCCTTTTTCTGTTTCTCAGAGCCCTCTTCAAAGCTCGTGGCAAGCCAACCTCTGGTGATCAAAATTGTTGCAAGGCCTAGGAAATGGAGCACCGGGTAGAATGGAGCTCCTTGGCCGACCCAAGTTGTGTACCATCCCAGAATTAGTAGACTGAGGACCGTAGCAGCCACAATCCAGCCTCTGATGCTGTGACCGCCGGACCTGTAGTTCTTTTGTGTAAGCAGTCCTGCCACTAATGCCGAAGTCGCTGTGCAAAAAGAAGTGTAAACGCTCAGCAGGCTATTGGCGACCACTAAGCCTCCAATGAGACCTGCCAGAAAGCCGAGGTACGGACCGATAATCAAACCGTAAATTGGCGCCAAGGAAGCGTCAAACTTTATACTAGCGCCTGAATAACCGATGATTGGAATGCCCGGAACAACTTCGCAAACGATGGCAGATAAAGCTGCGAAAACACCTACAAATGCTACATCACGTGCGGAGAGCCTAAACCACTTCATAAACTTCCTCACCGTTGCAGTTGTTGATGTGTAATTTTTTACACAAGATGTATTTAAATTACACGCCATCTCCAGCTTTATCCATAACTAGCATGCACCGTATCGCCAAGTTTCTATGTTGAGAGTATTTATAGGGGGGTCTATACAGGGGCTATCTACAGAGCACCATCCGTAGCGCAATTGCTTTTTCAGAGAATTTCTCAACACACCTTTTTATTAGACTCCAGATAAGATGAGGTTACAGTAGTTTGAGGTTGATAGGTATGGATTTCTGTTCATCCGCAGAAATGGCGGAACACGTTTCCAGATGCTTAGAGCTGGCTATTCTCCTCGAAGTCAGTGCCTATCCAAAGCCTGGAAACGTCCATAGAACAGCCGACTTTCCAGAAACCAGATACGAACATTTTTTGGCGTCGGCAGTCGCTGTGGCACCCCACTTTAAACACGCAGCCGAACGGGGAATAGAGGTTTCTGAAGGAAAAATTGGTCCAGCCAATGTTGGAATTGGAACCATAATCAAGGATGCGGTGAAAAGCATGGATTTGTGGCAGAGGGATGGAAACACGCTTTTGGGGTCGATAATCTTGCTTTCGCCATTGGCTGTTGGGGCTGGAATGACCCTTGCCAAGGAGAGGTTTTCCCTTTCTAGGCTCAGGGAAAATGTTAGTTTGATCGTTGAGTCCAGTACTCCCGTGGATGCGGTGGATGTTTATGACGCGATACTGATCGCCAAGCCGAGGGGGTTGGGTAAGGCTCCAAAACTCGACGTAACCGATCCGGCTTCAAAACAGAAAATTCTGGAGGATCAGGTAACCCTCTTTGAAGTGTTTAAGATTGCTTCTGAATACGACTCCATTGCATCTGAGTGGATAAATAACTACATGATTACCTTTGATTTGGGCTATCCCTATTTTGTTCAACAGCTTGAGGAGACTGAGGACATAAACAAGGCGACGGTGCATACGTTCCTCAAGATTTTGTCAGAGGTTCCAGACACTTTCATCGCCAGAAAAGTAGGTTTAGCCAAGGCGAAGGAGATTTCAGCTGAAGCGAGGCAGGCATTAGAAAAAGGTGGTCTAACAACTCGGTCTGGAAGAAGCTATCTTCTGGAGTTTGACAAAAAACTTAGAGATCCAGCCCATGAGTTGAGTCCAGGAACAACGGCAGACATTACGGAAGCTGTCTTGGCAATAAGCATACTAGGCGGATACAGACCATAAACGCGGTTGGCTACATTTTCAATGTTTTGATGCGGTCAATTTGCTTTTCTAAATCCAGAATTCTCTTTTCCAAATCTCGTATCTCAACGGCATAGCGTTCAATGTGTTTTCCGTCCATTACAATCCAGCAGGCAATTGCCACACCGCAAAAACCTAGCACAAGATAGTAGATGTAGAAGGATAATTGCCAAGTTTCTAGATGATTCCAAGAACTGTTTAGAATATAACCAGTCGCGAATATTCCGATTAGAAAGTTCAGTAAATGTATGCTGGCTAGGAGGGTTCGCATCCGCATTTTCTCACCTTTTAATGAGGTTCTTTGGTTTCAGTTTAAAGCTTTCTGGAGCCTTGACCGTAAAATCTTTTAGCGCAAATCTGCACTAAAGATTGAGAGAGAAAGGATAACGAGGAAGATTTATGCAGACTTTGAGAAGTTTAAGGGAAAAAATTGAGAAGCTGGAAAGCGAGAAAGCTGAGCTCATAGAGGAAATTGAAAAGCTTAGAGAAGCGGCAGAGGAAAAGGCTAGCGCCTTGGAGAGCGAAGTAGCCACCCTAAGGAAAGAAATGGAATCACTGAAAAAGTTGATAGGAAGCCTCGAATAAGCCACCGCCTTTAGAAGCACGCGTCTATTCAAAGTATGTAATTATTTTTCAAAGTTATAATTTTGATAGCATTGAAATATAGTACGAATAAATCGCCCAAATTACAAGTATGCCGATAAAAGTCATGATAATGCCAATAAAGAGAAGATTGTCAGCCATCTCTTTGTCCTCATCTTTCACAGCAATATATCCTAGTATTCCCCCTATTAACCCTAACAAAAATGGCACAAGATACCACCAACTTGTGGGTTTCTTTACGTAAGGAGTATAAGAGAGAGAAGATGGTGTTGATCTCCAACCACAATATGGACACAATTTTAAATCTTCAGGAACCTCTTTCCCGCATTGTGGACATTCTGTAGCTTTTTTTCGTAACTTGTTCAGTTTTTCCTCTATAGCCTTTATTGCCTTCGTGTAGGATTCTTCACTTATTTCGCCTTTAGAAAAAAGAATGGTTAATCTTTCGATGGTTCTTTCATAGTCGTTAATGTCCTCAGACGACATACGATTCAGTTCCAATTTTTTGAATTTTAAACCTTAAAATTCTTTTGCTTCAGGTTGTACTAAAGATTTGGGAAAGAATGTCCTATTGAATCTTATCAGCGCGCGTCAGAAGACTTTAAGCAACTGCTTGAAGTTGGCTTGTTATACTTTAGAAAACGTAAATAGAGAGTGTGGAGAGTTACCCATAACAAGGTGAAGCAAATGCCCATAATCGCTGTTGTGGGAAGCAAGAAGTCTGGCAAAACAACGGCCATAGAAACCTTAGTTCAAGGACTAACAAAAAGGGGATACAAAGTCGCCACAGTCAAACATGTTCCAGAACCAGACTTCACAATAGACACAGAGGGAAAAGACACGTGGAGACACGCAAAGGCTGGAGCCAGAACCGTCATCAGCGTGGCACCCAACGAAATTGCCACCATCAGAAAAGCCGACACAACAAAATACAGCCTAGAACAAATAATCAAAGACTGCGAAGACGACGCGGAAATCATAATTCTCGAAGGCTTCAGAAAATTGATAGGACAGAACCCAACCGTACCAAAAATAGTTGCTGTCAAAACAACCGAAGAGGCTCTTGACGCCTCTAAACACTTCAAACCCATACTTACATTCGTAGGCCCTATTCCAGCAGAAGCAGAGAAAATGAAAATCCCCTACGTTGATGTGATTAAAGAGCAGGAAAGGTTGGTAGACTTGGTGGACGAAAAAGTTGCGGCGCTTGTTGAAAGAAAACGGAAACACAAAGAGGAACTAAAAATCCAAATCGACGGACAAGCTTTGCCATTGAACCCTTTTGTTCAGAAATTCATAAGAAACACAATTCTCGGAATGATTTCAACACTAAAAGACGTGACGATCAAGGGAGAAGAAAATGTTTCAGTAATTATCAAGAGCTTTTCTAGGCATGACTGAAATCACATGGCCTTTTTGGGGTTTAGAAAGAGTTTTGCTGAATGTTACTGAAAGAGAAAGGAGTTTTCAGCAACAAAAATGTACCTCTCTAAACCTTTCCAAGGGCCATGCTACTGCGAGCCTATTTAGGCGTCACCTCCCGAGCTAAAGCGCCTTAAACGCGTCAAACCACTTGTTGTAGGATGCCACCATGTCTAGAGAGACACTGGGCTTTCTTTCCTCCAGTATATCCTTAAAGTCGTTCATGGTTATGGATCTCGGCTGAGCCTGTTTGTCACTCGCCATACCCGACTCGAAGAGTTCTCCAATAACCCTTAGGTGTACAGCTTGGCAACAGTCCCGTAGGTCGCTTCCAGAAAAACCCTCAGACAACCTAGCAAGTTCGTGGATATCCACATCCGGAGCCAGTTTCAGATGAGTCGTGTATAGTTTGACCATCTCCAAGCGCGCTTGGTGATCAGGTAGGGGAACCAATATTCGCTTCTGGAATCTCCTTATGAAAGGCCAGTCCAGAGCCCAAGGCTTGTTGGTGGCTCCAATCACATAAGCGTGAATGCTCCTGCCCTTGTCTATAATTCCATCCATCTCTTTGAGGAACTGGTTGCGAACTCTTGCTTCTCCTCCAACCTCGGTTGAGCGTATCCCAATCAACGAGTCCAATTCGTCGATGAAAACTATGGATGGGCATCCTCCATTAGCAGACTTCCTAGCCGACGTGAAAAGCCTTGCAACATTTTGCTCTGCTTCCCCCAACCATTTAGACATTACGGACGCCGCGTCCACGGAAATGAAAGTTGCGTCAATTTCTGTGGCCACCGCGGCGGCTAGCAAAGTTTTTCCACAGCCAGGCGGACCGAAGAGAAGAATTCCCCTAGGCCATCCTAAAGAGAATAAATCTGGTCTCTCAACGGGGTAAACGATGGCTTCTTTAATGGCTTTCTTCGCCTGCTCTAGACCCACAACCTGCTCCCAACTCACATTGAGTTTTTCTTTCAGCACAAGCTCGTCATAGCTCGCCTCTTTCACCCCTGAAGGCTCTGTCGTGCCAGACGGTTTTTCTAGCTGCGACTCGATGGGTCCAGTGCCTTGCAGCGTCCCTATTCTTTCCTGGTACGCCATTGCACGTTGGATGTAGACCCTGTTTAGGCCATAGTCCGGGTACAACTGGACGAGTTTTAGAAGGGTCTCAATAGCCTTCTGGTACATGGTAATGGCCATTCCTCTGGCGCCCTGCTTGTCGAGTCTAACAGCTTCAAGGGCGTAGCTTGTTACAGCTTTTTCAAGTTCTTGGGATGCGCTCACGGTGGGTCACTGCTCAACCATTATTTTGCCCTGCGCACCTAAGCTCTCTAGGGCTTTTTTCACTTCTTCGGGTGAAACGTTCAATTCAAAGGCGCATTGAATAATGTCGATTTGTCCCCCACGATTTTTAGCGTATTCCAGCACCGTGTCCTCTATCGATGAAGACTCCCGAATCTTGAGGGAAAACTTTTGTAGTTCCATGTCCTTGTAGGAAACATATTTTTGAGGTCCTTCTTCTTCGCAAATCTCTGAGCAAGTTGCGGCAAGGGCGACCATTTGCCTTACCTTTTCCACTCGTTGGGGTTTTTCCTTAACCGCGACAGAAGTGGGTGGTTCAGGAAGTTTCTCTGCTAACCTTTGTTCCAGAAGCTCGGAGACCTCTTTAAGAACTTCTTCTCCGCCTGGAGTCTTCACGTCAAATGGCACATCTAGTTGCGGGAGACCGATGCTGCTCATGGCCAGCGTTTCATGGATGCTCTCATTTACCCTTTCCATCTCATAAGCCATCTGAGGCATGAGTGTCGTGAGGTGTTGTGTCACGCCGTGAAGGATTCTGAGAAGGGGCTTCAGATCGGCGAAGGCCGCATTTAATTCCTTAAGTGTTTCAAGCCTTAGAATGATGCGTTCTACTAGAATCTGGGTCTGCGAGATGATTTTAGTCAGTTTTCGGACTTCTGCCATTTCATTGGCAAAAATTGTTGCTCGTTCCTTGTTTTTATTCTTAAGAGCCTTCGCGCAGGTTTCGAAAAGAGTTGTATCTCTTTCGCGCAATCTGATGATGACTTGTTCTAGTTTGAACCTTTGGATTTTGAGTTTTGGCACTGCCTCGATAATCACTTCTTCAAGCTTTAGAGGAGAGCGGAAAGGGTTTTTGATTGCGATTCACCACACGCCTTGGATTTAGGTGCTTTGCTTATCCGGGCTTTTCACGTGGACAACAACTGGAGGTTCTGGAAGAGTTGGAGAAGCAGGAGCGGTCGCTTTTTGTGTCTCCTTTTGTGTTGGAGTTTCAGGAGTCTCTGGTTTCTTTTCTCCGAGAAGCATGTTGGATAACTTGTTCCTCAGCGTCTCAAAATCGCTTTTTTCGGCGTTGACGCCTTTTAATCCCCACTGTATCATTTCTAAAGCCTTTTGATAGGCTTGATCATCGATTCTCCCAATTTCGCGCTCAATCTCCAGATTTATCAAAGCTGAATGGAGTTCCTGTATTTGTCTTGTGCATTTGGTAACCTGCTTATTTATGTCTTCTAGGGCGGATTTGGCGTCCGCTTTCAATTGATTTAAAGCACCCTCAAAGTTTTTGTGGAGGTCTTCGAACATTTCCGACGGAATCTTCTTCTTCCCCAGAAGCTCGTTTAAAGCCTGGTCTTTCCGCCAGATGAGAGGTATTTCTTGGCAGAGAGCCCTTGCCCTCAATTTGATTGGCGGCAAAATTACAAAGTCACCGTTGTCTATTCTGAAGTGATCGCTTGAGTAGCTAAGAAATTCTCCGTCTCCGTGCTCGATGAAAACCCCGTCGACGCGCCCACTGGGGGTCACTGTGAATGATGCTATTCGACCGATTTGGCGTCCATATTCGTCTTTAACAGGCTTGCCGATAAATAAAAAAGGGTTGAAACTGGATTTTGACGTGATATCACCTCCTTGAATCCATGAATGTTTAAGGTTTCACAGAGAAGCTAGGTTTCTGCTGGGGCCTTCTCGCCGAAGGTAGGTATGCCAGCAGGTAACTCTGGGAATTTTTCTTTGACTTTCTGTTCCGCCACCGTAGCCGCTTCAGTTAGAATCTTCTGGGCGTCTTCATTCGCTGTTTCAAAGTTTATGTTCAACCCAGTGCTGTGGCCAGCATCCATGAGTATTCCGCTGAGCAAGTTTCCGATGTTTCCAAGTTCCCTTTCTGCTTCTGGAAAGACTGCGACCATTCCGGTTCTGACGCTGCGCAAGACGCCAACAGCTGGAGCCAGTGTGGTAACTACGTCGCCAAGCTCTGAAACCGTGCTCAACCTGAGGACGATTTGTTCCAGAGCGAGTCTCGCGTGGATTATCATCTTCTCCATTTTCCGTATTTCAGCTAGTTCGTTGGCGAAAACGTTGGCACGCTGCATATCATGTTTTGAGTAGGCGTCAACTATTCGAGCGAATATGGATTTGTCGCGTTCTGAGAAGCGATCGGTTGCCCTGTCTAGTCTTTGAATTTGCATTTCGATGCGTCTGGTAGCGTAATCGATGCGTGGTTTTAATGGACCTGGAGGACGTACGGCTTCTTTAATCTTTGTGGTGATAGGTGCTTCGTCTATTCCTTCTCCCCATCTTTTAGCAAATTTTTCAGACAATTCTGATTCCTCACAAAGAGGGGTTGTTTAAAGCCTATTATTACATTTTTAATATGCAAAGAACATCCATGTATATACCTAGCATAGTGTCTCTGGTTTGTGCCCGTTTTGAGCTTTAAATTCCATATGGAAAGAGAGACGGGGCTCGGTTGCTCCAATAGACAGTTTCGTGTAAGTTAGACTCAAAAGCACGAATCTTTACTGTTAAAAGCAAGGTGGCTGCAATGAACGACAGATTAAAAATACTTGGGATATTTGCTTTGTTAGGGTTCGTAGGCGGAGTTTCAGCTAACATTCTCTACCACACTCTGTGGCCATGGCTCTTAGAGGTCTTTCCAACAGTATTCACCGCAGAATGGGTTTTATCAGGGATTGCTGGCGCTTTAATAACAACATCCATGGTAGTGATCTGGGTATACTTAAGTAAACCCGCAGAGCATAAGTAAAGCCTCGCTTTCCTCCACTTCCAACTCTTTCCCTCTTGGTAGTCCTAAGTCTCCAATATTTTAAGATTTGAGAGTGGATGAGTATCACAAAGTAACAGCCTTCTTATATCGATAGTTTTTATATGTATTTCAAAATCATTCTTAGACTTATGAGAAGCAGAACTACTCCGAAAATTTTTCTGAGATTCTTTCCAGAAATATTTTTAGAAAAGTAGGCTCCAAGCTGAGCGCCAAAAATTACTCCTATGCATAGGAAGACTGTATGGTAGATTTGAACGTTGCCCAGTGAAAAATGTGTTGCAGCCCCTGATATTGAGGTGAAAACCATAATGAACATCGATGTTGCAACAGTAACATGCATAGGAAAGCCCATTGTGAGGTGTAGTATAGGCACCATGAGAGCGCCACCACCTATACCTAGAAGACCAGATGAAAGACCACCAAAGAAACTTAACACCAAGCCCAGGTTTACATTCGTATCGTATTCAAAAATGGCGCCCTCAGAGTCCACAATCTTGCGGTGCCGAGTCTTTCCTATTCTCGGAATCTGAATACGGTAAAGATTGAATTGAAAAGCCATTCGCAAGGCAACGAAAACTAGGAAAACGCCGAAGATAAGCCCCAACAGCTTTTCTTCGATAAAGCTGGTTAAATACGCTCCTAAGAAGGCTCCAGGGATTGTTGTAAGAGTTAGAATTGAGCCAACTTTATAGTCGATTCTCCTTTGCTTCCAATATCCTATTGCAGAGGACATGGAAGTAAAGACTATCGTTGCGAGGCTTGTTCCAATAGCTTGACGGGAAGAAAAACCGTAGGCCAGAGAGAGAAGAGGTACTACGAAAACGCCTCCTCCTACACCAGTCATCGCCGCGACTATTCCAACAAGAAAGGCTATAGATGACAGCAAAGTCATATCGAAAGGTGTCAACTCTTTCTCTCCATAGAGTATATTATGAGAATACAAACATCTGTTCTTAAAAGTTTCAGGAAATATATATCCTAATTGGCGGGAGGGACAATTTCACGACTTTTTCCATAGTGGCAAGATGCCCAAAAACACGGATGCTAGGCGTTTCCGTTTCAACAGCCATCCCAGCCGTTGGCAGTCGAGTTCCCCACGTTGAGGCAGGAGTCGGCGCCATAGCAACCCAAGCCAAAACCAACATCCTCTACGGAATAAACGGTTTAAAATTATTGAAGACAGAATTGTCTCCACAAGCAGCCCTAGAAACCATGCTGAAGGAGGACCCAGAAAGAGAATCGAGGCAAGTAATCATAATAGACAAGGACGGAAGAACCGCCGCTTTCACCGGAAAAGAAACAATTGACTGGAAAGGACATTTGTTAGGCAAGGACTATGCAGTTGCTGGAAACATGCTCGTCAGCAGAAGAGTTATCGAGGTCATGGCTCAAACCTTCGAAAGCTCAGAAGGCGAGCTAGCTGAAAGATTAATAAAAGCTTTAGAAGCTGGACAGGAGGCTGGAGGCGACAAAAGAGGAATGATGTCCGCTGCATTGATGGTGACGAGCCAAAAGAGAGGAACCAGTCCTATCCTTAACTTAAGAGTGGATGAACATCAAAATCCTGTCAGAGAATTGAGGAGAATCTTTGAAACTAGAATGCAACTAGGCGAAACAAGGGAGCAACCATGACAAAAACGGAAATCATAAAAGGCTTTATGGAAGATTTAACGGTATATCACGATGCCCAAAGCCAGCCTAGGTAAAACGGAGAAGAATTGAATGAAAAAATTAATCGGAGCACATCTTTTTCCCCTCTTTCTACTCCTTGCACTAATCGCTCCCGCTCACGCTTCGGTTACGATACAGGCCATAATAGATCAAGACGTTTGTGTTAACCTCAATCTTGAAAACATGAACTCCACGATTTACTGGAAGATCAAGGAAAACATTACAGAATCAACCATTCCAAACATCATCCTAGAAAATCTTAGGCAGCAGAACCTGACCCATGTAGATTGTTATATCCCAAAACCTATAGCCTTCAATGACTCCACGTTGTCATTACAGGTTACTTTTTGTTTATATGGTTCTGACATCCTAAACACCACAGTTAACACAAAATCTATGAGAAAAACCTACTGCCTTAGGACGGATTGGAGAAAATTCCAACTTAACGTAACGGATGAAATTTCGCTAGACTTTAACGAGTATTTCGGCATGCCAGTGAACCAGTGGCAAAAAATTAACTACACCTTGAATGGCAAGGTGCATCCAGCCTACTATTATAACTTTACTGGTCAAAGTCCCTTTGATCCGTTGTGTTATTTCGTACTGCCCGCAGAGGCAACAAACATCCAAGCCATAGATGATTTTGTAATCTTCGACCTTCCCCTATCCTTTGAAGACTCTCTGCTTAACAGCCCATTTCTAATCCTTGGCGCCCTAATAGTTGTGGTCGTAGCCTTTTCTTTGTACCGAAAAGTTAGGAAATAGAAGCTTGGCTTTCGGTTCCCAGAAGAAGGTCAATTAACGCTTTTTGATCGATTTCTGCTCGAGTTCTCCAATCTAGGTACAGCTGTTTATTCTCGTCTTCAGCAAGGTATCCAGACCGAATGTAGCGATCCATGTTTATGTCAACCCTCCAACCTGGAAGCTTGTTGCGTAGAAGGTCCTCCACCTCCTCTCGTGGCGCCTTCCCCTTCTTGGATATAATGTAGGAAATGGCTGTGGCCAAACCAGCTATGTCGTCGATGCGCCAACCCATCATCTTGGTTTCCTTTGGAGTTAACCCGCCCCTGAGAGTTACGTAGAATCGAGCCTTGTCCAACTGCTCGAGAGTTGGTTCTCCAGCGGGCTTCTCCCCCTCAAAAACCGTTTTTATCTGCAGATCCAAGGCTTCCAAATGATTGTCTAGTATCTTAAGCATTTTGGGGTAGTCTGACCCCAATTTTTTCCTCAGTTCCCAGCCCTTCACGCCTGGCCTTCTGTGGCGTCTATAAAAGAGGATGTGCGCCGCCCTCTTGATTTTTCTCGCGTAGTATGCTTTTCTCTTCAACCTTGCGCCTCCTTCCATTTCATCCATTCTTCAAAGCTTACGGAAACTGGAATGGAGATCAGTTGTTTTTTGCCAAGCATTGACTTTGGCTTTTCGAAGGGTTTTACGAAAATCTCCTCCTCTAGTTGATGCACTTCTAGGGTGGCGTATCCATAGGTTACAAGGAAGCTTGTTAGGTATGCTCTTCTTATGGTTTCAGAATAGGTGTCAGCGCCGACGAAATCCCAGTATCGAATTTTTCCCTTTCCACCAACCTTCTGCTTTAATTCCTCCCAGAAAACTTCCAGCTCCTCGGAGAAGGCTTTCTCAGCGATTATTCTCAGCCTAACCAGTTCTTCACGCGTCGTAGCCCCTGTTTCCATTTCTAGGTAGCCAGTTTTGAGCCACCTCTCGCTTATTGGAAGAAGACTCTGCCAGTATTTGAGGGCTTCAGCTAGGCTGTGAGGGGAAATCTGCTCCAACTCGATGATGGGGTACCAAGCTTTGAGAAATAGTTCAGCGAGTCTTTCCTTGCTTAGCTTTCTTATCTTTTCTTCAAGGAGGAAGGGATCCGTGTAGAGGGAAGTTGATCGATGTTTCACCCACTCGCTTTGAAGCTTAATAACAGACGCCAGCTGATGGATTGCCTCCGCGTCTAAGCAGAGTTCTTGGGGCAATTCCCATTCTGGAAAATATTTTCGAACAACCTCTATGATGTCGTCGACGTCGACTGTGAAGGGGTCAAGACCCCTCTCCTCAACGGATTTACATAAATCTATGACACGCTGAAGATGCTCACTGCCCAGCTTTTTCCTCTTCGAGGACAATTAGGCTACCCCTTTGATTATCGATGTTCCTTCTACATTTTGAACCGTGATGATGTGGACATCTTTTCCAGTGAAGGTTACTTGGCTAGGCGTAATGGCTAGGTATTGGGCGTCTAAGCCCCTGACTGAAGATACGAGCAGATTGGCGATGATCTCCCGGTTCCGTGGGTCCATGTGAATGTCATACTCGTCAATTGCTCTGAAGAGAGACTGAACATGCTGCTGCAGGGCTAGAAGAAAAGTCATGGTTGCTGTGCTTCTCTCTCCCCCGCTCTGAGTGTAGGCGTTGAGGGGGACAGGCTTCCCTCCTTTGAAACCCACGTATATTTCGAGGCCAGCCTCTTCAATGTCGTGTTCATTTAGTAGTCGGACGTCTCCAATTGCTTGGGCTTCTGAAAGGATTCCTTGGTATTGAAGACTAACGTGTTCCAGAAGGTTTCGAAGGACTGTTCTCCATGCTTCCATTCTCGTTTTCACTTCTTCTAGGGCTTTTTCGCGGTTCTCCGCCACCAAACGAGCTTTTTCTTTCAGCTCGAGGTAAAGCTTTGAGTAAGATTCGTACATGCGCTCTATGTCTTCAGAAACGTCGGCTAAAGCGGCGAGGTGTCCATCTGTCACCCGAATTTCGTCTAGGATGTCCATGATGCTTTTCATGGGAACGATTTGTGGACCCGTTTCTTCAGCTCTTTTCACAGCTTCGTCAAGATCGGTGAGGGAAAGTTGAAGTTCTTTCTTCAGCTTTTCCATGGCCTTGGTTAGGTTTTCCTTTCTGTACTGCAGCAAGGCTAAGTTAATCTTGCGGTCTAGAACGTTGCTGGTGGCACCTTCGATTTCGAAACTGAGGTGATCCGCCCTTGCTTGAACATCCGATATTTGAGTGTTCAATTTTGCAAGTTGCTCGTTAGAGTTTTCAACAGACTTTTTCAAGCCTTGGCTTTTAAGGTTGAATCGTTGATTCCACGTGCTTTCAAGGTTTTTGTAAGTCGTCTTGATTTCTGTTATTTGGGCTTCAAGGTCGACGGGGTTTGTGGTTTCATGGAGCGTGGTTTCTAGTAGCCCTATTTTGGTTAGGCACTTCTCCATTTCTTCGCGGTGAGTTTCTGCCCAAGTCTGTGTTTCTTTTAAGGCTTGATCGGCCATGGAAATGGTTAGTTCGTGTTTGGCCTTTTCGTGCTCGAGCCCTAATCTTTCTTCGAAGAGTTCTTTCCACTCAGCCTTTGATTTTTCCAGTTTTCCTTGAAGTTCTTCCAGTTGAGTGTTGATGGTTTTTGTTTCATTTTCGATTTGTAGAACCTCGTTTTGCTTCTGTCTAATCTGGTCTTTTAACTCGTTTACGATTTTCTCCCTTTTTGAAACTTCGGCCCATGCTAGTTCTCGTTCTAGAAATCGCCTTTTCATTGTCAGTTGTTTTTTCTGTTGGTAGCGGTCGTATTGTTCTCTCCAGTAGGTTAGGGTTTGTTCCGCCGATTCGAGGAGTTTGCCCACAGATTCTTCTTGGCTTAGGATACGGCTTAGTTTTCTTTGAGCTTCCAAAACGTTTTGGCGGTAGGATTCGAAGCCCACAGCAGCTTCAACCATTCTCAACTTTTCCTGGGGCGGGAGGACCGTGAATTGTTCAACCATGTTTTGGTGCATAACAATGAGCATGTTTTCAGGGTCGACTCCAAGCTTTGATAATAGTCTTGTAACCTCAGCCTTGGTTGCAGCCCTGTTCTCCAGTTCAAACCAGTATTTTCCATCCCGTCTTAGAACCCTTGTTAAGAAGATGTAATCCTTTTTGATTTTTGGAACTGGCCGACGCCCATCCTTAGGAGAGTTGTCTAGAATCAGTGAGACCCTTGCTTGGTCTTTTCCCCACCGAATGAGGTCGCTTAATTTTCTGGAGCGTTCTGTGTAGGATTGCCCCAACGCAACCGAAATTCCAAGAAGCATGGAGGATTTGCCTGAGCCGTTAGGACCGCAAACAACGTTAACGCCTGGTTTAAACTGTACCCTAGCATACTCATAGGACATGAAGTTTTCCAAGATGACTTCTCGAATCAACATTGGCTATGGGCCTCTAATGCGTCAATAATTAGGAACACTTCCACTATTAAAGTAATTAGGGGATAAGGGCATATACTTTCAGATTATCTGTTACCGAAAAGGAAATTGCTGGATAAACATTAATCTGATTCGAGATAGCATATCTTTCAGTTAAAGTCAAAAGCATTAAATAACATTCAGATTTATATAAGAAATTATGGTCATAAAATTTGGGTGTGCAATAAGCAATCCTAGGCATGCCAGAGCTGTTGAAGAAACCGGCTTTGACTCGATTTGGGTGGCCGATCACTTCGCTCCTTTTTCACACGAGTTTGGGCTGATGGATCCTGCAAATGTTGGGAACTGGATGGCTCTGCCAATTCTACCACTGATTCTAAGCAACACAACCAAGTGCGCAGTTGGCACAAACGTGTTGTGTCCTACCTTCAGATATCACCCAGCGATCATAGCTCAATATTTCGCACAACTGGATTACCTATTTCCAGGCAGAACTATCCTTGGGGTTGGCACAGGCGAAGCGGTTAATGAGATGCCAATAGTGGGGCGCTTTCCGCCTTACCAAGAGAGGATGGAAAGACTACAGGAAGCCATCGAAATTATGAGAAAACTTTGGACTAGCGAGGACTATTTCAACTATGAAGGAAGATACTACAAATTAAGGGACGTGTTTCTCTACGCAAAACCGAAGAAGAAAATACCAATAGTAATATCAGCTTTTGGCGAAAAATCTGCAGAATTGGCTGGAAAGGTTGGAGACGGAATAATCATTCACTGGGCGAGACCGCAACAAAAGAGAAATCTAATCCTAAAAAGATTTGTTGAAGCAGCAACAAAGGCAGGCAAAGATCCGGAGACCATGATTAAAGCCGTGTACTTTCAAGGAGGGATAACCTTCGATCCCTTACCAGTTGTTAGATTTGCTAAAGCCAGTTGGTCTTGGGCTAGGCTAAGTTCTATCCATGAGCCGGACCCTCGAAAGGTAGACGAAAAGGCTAAGGCATTATCTGACGAGGAGGTTCTTAAACACCTCACGCTTGTCCCTAAGGTGGACGACCTGATAGAATGTTTTGAATCGGCGTTAATGGCGAGAATAAATCACCTGATCATGGCGGACTTTACTCCCGCCTTTGTGTCCTTCAACTTGGCCCCGCCGGAAGCTGCAGATTGGCCGAGAAAAGTTCTTCCATACCTCAGAGAGAAATACGAATAGAACCGAGGGATGTGACCGCAACTGATGCCGAGAATGTTGCGAGTATATATAGAGGGGCTAGATAGGCATCCTATCTACAGAGAGGATACAGTATAAGCGTAATTCTCTTTGTGGAGAGTCTTACGGTCACATCGAAAAATTTAGAGGGAAGAAACAACATAAAAGAGTGATTGAAATGATAGATGATAAAGCATGGGAAGAATTGAATCAAGAGATTGCGAAACTAAGTAAAGAGTATGCAAGGTTAAAGAACAAACCTAAACCATTTGAAACTGAAAAAGAGAAGCAAGTGAGAGAAGCTCAACTTGAAAAAGACAAACATGAAAAATGGCAAAAGTTTGATTCTTTTGGAGCTGATTTTGAGAAAAAGAGAGACTACGTTCTAGGATTGAGGAAAGAAGTAGAAACCATGAGAGCAAAGGAAAGAAAAGATGAATTAGAACAAAAACTGAAAGACCAAACTATTACGGAGAAAGAACTTTTAGAACTGCAAGCTCTGAATAATATTCTACAGGCAAAAACATGAGTGAAGAAAATGGAAAATTCTATCGATGGCTTAACGACACCGTGACACATCTTATGAATGAAATGTTCTAGTTGTGGTCATTGGAACCATGTTTCAGCAAACAAGATTTTCGTTGAACAAACTATCAGAACCTAAAGTTAAAGTTCTAATTCCCATGTATGAACCGTTAGAAACCGTAAAATGTAAGAAATGTGGTAAGATAATGGCACAGTCTAAGGAAGTAATTAGAATCAGAAAAAGATAGAACTATGGTTTACTTTAAAGCTTCCGAAACGCATATTCCTATTCTGGGACGTAATGAGATTGCATGATGAGTATAGAGAACTTCAAATTAGACTTGCTGAACTTCAAGCAGATGTGCAGATTAATCTTACTATATGCTTTGGATTCATAACGCTCGCTTTCGCTGCCATTATTGGGTTTCAACAAATCTACTTCACCTTACCACCAGAAGAAATCTTTCTGAAGAACAGCATTCTTGTCTTTGTGGGTGTAAATGCAATTTTCATTATCCTTGTTCTAAGGAGACACGTTAGGAAAGCACTAGATGCAAGAGAACAAATGAAAAAACTTAGAAATGCGGAAAAGTTATAGCAGAACCAAAAAGAACTAATTAGAATAGTGTGTCAAATGACCAACAAGCAATCAGCTAATAAGCCAATGAAAGAACAAACCATTTCATGGCTAAAAGAACACAAGTTATTTGTTGTTCTTTCAATAATTCTTATCCCTTGTTTCCCTTTTCTAATGGGCATTGCTTTTATGTTTGGTATTGTGGCAGTTTTCAGTGAAGCAATGTTAACAGCTTTGATTGAAGCTGTAGCAACCATATTGGGTTTTTTCGGACTCATTTTTGTTTATGCATTAACTTCCATTGACAGAAGGCTTGAAATGTTTAATATTGCTTGGTTTGAACGGAGCAAAAACAAAGAGATGACCCCAAAAAGTAGCGAAAAAATATTGGAGAACAGTGCATATTCTAAGGAATGGAATAAAAGTGTTGAAAATTTAAATAAAAATAAGAAGAAACTTGTTAGCAACTCCTTGATTACGGGATTTTACCTCATATTATCCCTTTTATTGGCAATTTTGGCTTTAGGCTTTCCGAATGAAGAAGTAGTTCTTTACCTTGCCTCTTTCTCAGTGGTAATATTATTCGTTTCTATTTTCCAAATATTCTGGACAATATATGATTTAGGAAAAGACCCTTCCAAAGTTTAAAATAACGGTAAAACCGTAGAAACTATCTTTCTCTCTGGTTTCTTACGGTCTAAGCGTAGGATTCCTACAGAGAGCCTATCTGCACCACGTCGCCAGTTTATCTGTTGACGGTATTTAAAGAAAAAACTAGGGAGTCTACATCAGAGCGATTATTTCTCGATTCCTGCTGTTTTCCTGATGAATCTGCCCACTTTCTCGATTTGGTGCCCCTCAAGTTTCTTTATCAAGGCGTTTAATTTTTTCTCGCCAGTTTCTCTTTCCTTAATCCATTCTTTGGCAAATTTTCCGCTTTGAACGTCCTTCACAGCCTTTCTCATGTTCTCCTTGACATGTTGGTCTATGACTTTTGGTCCAACCGTTAAGCCACCGTAGTTGGCGGTTCTTGAAACAGCCTTAAGCATTCCCGTGAAGCCCCTCTCATAAATCAAATCCATTATCAGTTTCGCCTCGTTGCAAGCTTCAAAGTAGGCGAGTTCCGGCTGATATCCTGCCTCCACAAGAACTTCAAAACCGTTTTTGATGAGTTCAATTAGTCCGCCAATGAGAACTGTTTGCTCTCCGACAAGGTCGCTTTCTGTCTCTTCCTTAAACGTCGTTTCTAGGACCCCAGCCCTAGTGCATCCGAGGCTTTTAGCCATGGCAAGAGCTGTTTCCTCCGCCTGACCCGAATAATCTTGATAAACCGCAATGAGAGCTGGCACCCCGAAGCCATTTAGGTACATGTCCCTAAGCTTGAACCCCGGACTCTTCGGAGCAACCATGATGACGTCGACATGCGGCGGCGGAACAATCTGCTTGAAGTGGATGTTAAAACCATGAGCGAAGCCGAGACTTTTCCCAGCAACCATATGAGGTGCCACATGATCTCTATAAACGGCTGGCTGCTCCAAATCCGGAATCAACATGTGGACAATGTCGCCTTTCTCTGCTGCCTCTGAAACTGGATAAACCTCCAAGCCGTCTTTTTTGGCTTTTTTCCATGAGACCCCGCCAGCCCTTAAACCAACTATAACGTTTAAACCTGAGTCCCTCATGGTTTGGGCTTGGGCGTTTCCTTGGCTACCGTACCCAATCACGGCTATAGTTTTGTCCTTTAATGGGTCTAGGCTCACATCTGCGTCGTAATAAACTTTCACCATTTATGGTTCACCTATCATTACTCGATTATGGTTGGTCAGAACGTTAAAAGCACAGTTCTTAAAGCTTTTTGGGTGTCACCTACATGTAAACTAGTTTTATTCTGATTCAGATTTTCTTTCGAGAGATTCATGATTCATAAAGTCTATTTATCGCACGATTTCAAATCAAGTGGATAGCTTTAAGAAGGATGCTAAAATGTATGGAAAGAAAATTGTATTGATAGTTTGTGTTTCTGTGTTTTTGATTATACTAATGTCTTTTGCGCGTGTAGAGCCGACTAATGGATCAACTTATGTTAGCGGCATAATAAGCGAGAATACTACCTGGACATTAGCGAACAGCCCCTACATAATAACGGGACACACGGTCGTGGAGACCAACGTCACCTTAACTATTGAACCCGGTGTTTCCGTAATGTTCGACGGAGCCTACTACTTATGGATCAAAGGAACACTAAAAGCCGTTGGAACACCAACAGACAGAATAAAATTTACATCAAACAAGGCAACTCCCAGCGCTGGTGACTGGACCGGAATTTTCTTTTCAGATTCAAGTATGGACGCTGTTTTCGATGAAAATGGAAACTGGATAAACGGTTCCATCATAAGATACGCCATAATAGAATATGGAGGCGGGGGCTCTGGCCCAAGTCTCATAGGTGGCGGCTCGGGAGGAGTATTACTTTACGCAGCATGCCCCCTTATTGATAACAACATCTTTCGTTACAACGGAGGGTCATCAGCGGCATTATTTTTCAATGGATACGGAAGTGGCTCACCGATCCTGAATAACAACACCATAATCTACAACAGTTTGGGTGCAAACATTCAACAAGGAAGCCCATCGTTGAGCAACAATGTGATCGCATACAACACCCGAGCAATGTTTGCCACCGACAATCCCACAATCACTTATAACGCTATTATAAACAATTTGGACGGCATGGAAGTGACATTAAACGGACCAAACATGAAAATAAATTACAATGACCTCTATGGAAATGGCTATGATGTTCACCTACAATTCAATGCAAGAATAGATATTAACGCAACCTACAACTATTGGGGCACCACAAACACAACTCTAATCGATCAACACATTTACGACTACTACGACGATCCTAGTCTAGGAAAAGCGATTTACTCCCCTATCTTAAGTTCTTCATTAGAATCACGTTCAGCCGCTTTCCAACAAGTACACTTGCGAACCCTAAAAGTCAACACGAACGGAGTTTCCTCAAGCGAGCCACTCAATGTTACAAAAAACGGGATATATGTGGGTATAGCCAGTGACGCTAACCCGCTGGACATAACAGTGTTTAAGTATGTTCCCACCGACGTAGGAACCAATGACATAAGACTTTGGAGTGCAAATCCCCAGGCACGATATAAATTCCTTAATTGGACCGGTATCATGAACAGCACCAGCAACGTGATAAGCGTAACATTAACGATAAACAGCTCAATTACAATATTCTATAAAACTCAGTATCTCATCAATTTCACATTCAAAGACAACAGCGAGTCTGTCACGCTTCTTCCTAATCCATCACAGGTTCAAGCTGTGTCTTCAAACGGCAACCTAGTGAACTTTACCTCATATGTAAACCTGTGGCTGGATAGCGGAACATGGACTATTAAACAAATTACATGGCAAGGCAACAACGTCAAACCATTTATTGACCCAACCTATGTTCCTACGCCGGGAGGAACGTGGACTATCAATTGCCGAGTTTATCTAATCTCCTTCAGCAATTCCTTCAAAGACAGTGATGGTAACGATCTCTACGCGCTTCCCTCATCCTTCAAACTAACTTTCCCAAACGGCACTACCTCAGCTCTCCTTGACCCAAGCTTAAGTTATTATATCCAGAATGGAACCACAATTTGGAGCAGTATCATCTGGCAAGGAACAGAAGTGGTTCCGGAAGATGCGTCCTTCGATGCAACAAACGGAAACCCGACAGTAAACTGTAGAGTGTACTCATTAACTATTAACCCAACTTTCAATGATGATGCTGGTTCTGTTTTGTATACAAACCCTTCCTCTTGGTCTATCAAGTTTCCGAATGGCACCATAAAAGCAGTCTCTTCTTCAGTAACTTTTAGCCAAACACAAGCTGGAGAATACTCTTTGGTTAGTGTGGTTTGGCAGGGGACCGAGGTTGCTCCGGATGTAGCACCATATATATCGTTGACTGCCAACCAGTTATGGTCTCCTAGCATCAATTGCAAAGTGTATTCTCTATCCTTTTCCTTCGTTGGCGAGGGGGGATCCATAGGCATTTCTCCAGCCTATTGGTCAGTTGAGGCGCCAAACGGCACAATCTCCATGTTGACCGGAAACATCTTTCAGGCACAAGCTGGAAAATGGGAGGTAGTCGCTGTGATGTGGAGAGGCACTAATGTTGCTCGACCGGGCCCAATCTACATGGTAACACCATGGGGTGAAACGATCGTAGTCTGGCGTCAAACAATTTATCTAGAATCAAACTATGAATGGACTATAAACTGCCTCGTCTACCAAATCACAATCTCTTGGGTGATTCCCAGTGACGAAATCCTCTATAGTAATCCTGAGAGAGTTGTAATTACCTTTCCCAATGGCACCGATGTAACTCTTGAATCATATACATTTCTGGTCCAAAATGGAACATGCACGGTGAAGGAAATTATCTGGCAGTCGAGCAACGTTATACCATCAGTTTATCCCACGTTTGATGCAACAAATGGAAATCCAACAATCATCACTAATGTTCATTCAATAAACTTTGCCTTTAAAGATAAAATAGGAGTGTGGGCGGTAGGCCCATCCCAATTCGCTCTTCAATTTCCCAACGGTACACTAAAAACTATTACCTCCAACTTTATTCCCCAAACCCAAAATGGAACTTACACAATCACAGAAATCATATGGCAAGGTCGTAACATCGTTCCAGCAATTCATCCTTCAGTCACAATTTCTAGCGACTATGCATGGACAATCAATTGCGAAGTAGCTTCTAGTCTCACTATTTCCACTAGCGCTTCAACGATGTACATAGGGTTCCAGGTGACTGTGGGCGGCGTATTGAGTAATTGGCCAGCCGGCAATATTCCAGAAGCAACGGTGATACTTTCTTATCGTGTTCCTGGAGTGTCTACATGGAATCTTATCACATCTGTTACTACTGAATCTGATGGAAGTTTTAGTGCAATCTGGGTTCCATCAGCCACTGGATATTATACCATAAACGCTAGTTGGGCTGGTGATGACGTATTCCCTGGAGCCAGCGTTTTGATTGATTTGGCGGTTACCCCGTTTGCGGAACGATATGTCTTCACAGTATCATCTAATTCCACTGTTTCGGCATTGGCTTTCAATTCAACAAGCAGGGAGTTGAGCTTTATCGTTAGTGGACCTTCGGGCACAACTGGTTATGTGAAAGTAACTATCGCAAAGGAATTGGTCGCAAACGCCACAGACATAAAAGTGTACCTCGATGGCAGCCCGATAAATTATACAGTTACGTCTCTTGACGACTCATGGCTTTTACACTTCACTTATACGCACAGCGACCATGCAGTGACCATAGGATTAGGTCCAAGACCCACAACATTCTGGGAACAGCAGTATTCTTGGATTCTAATGGTTGCTACCGCTACAGTAGCAGCCATAATTGGATTCGTCATAGTAATACTCATTAAAAGAAGGCGGCTATATTGATCATAATGGCTGCTAATTTAATGTAACAAACTTGCACAACTACTCGATTTTGACGGATTTAACTCCTCTGGAGAGGGCTGTTATGCCTGTTCTCGCAACCTCCCTTACACCAAAGGGCTTCATCAAATCAAGGAAGGCATCAATCTTATCCGAGTCTCCAGTGATTTCCACCATCAAAGACTCGGAAGAAACGTCAACCACGCGTGCCCTAAAAATATCTGCGTAATTGATAACATCTGATCGAGCTTTTGTGTCTGACGCGCTTACTTTAATGAGGGCTAGTTCCCTTGTAACGATGCTGGCTGGGTTCAGCCTGCTTACCTTAATCACGTCGATTAGCTTGTTCAGCTGCTTAACCACCTGCTCGACAGTTCTTTCGTCTCCTTTAACGGTTATGGTCATTCTGGCTAGATCGCTTTGCTCTGTGGAACCCACAGAAATGCTTTCTATGTTGAACCCCCTGCGTCTGAACAGGTTTGCAACGCTGTAAAGCACGCCAGGTTTGTGCTCAACGATGGCGGATATTATGTGATTTTGTTCCTTTGACATAATCATTACCCTGCGCGCTCGATTATATCCTTGAGACCCTTGCCAGCTGGAACCATTGGAAACACGTTTTCCTCAGGTGAGATTGGAACATCAATAACGGTGGTAACCTCGCTCTTTAAGGCTTCTTTGACAGCCTCTGAAAACTCTTTGAGCGAACCCACGCGAAAGCCTTGGGCGCCATAAGCCTCAGCCAGTTTAACAAAGTCAGGGACGTTCCCCAATTCTACAGCGGCGTACCTCCTATTGTAGAAGAGTCTCTGCCACTGGGCGACCATCCCAAGCACCGAGTTGTTCAGAACTACTACTGTTACAGGAATTTTCTCCGTAACTGAGCAGCCCAGTTCTTGTTCAGTCATCCTGAAGCTTCCGTCACCCGCTATGTCTACCACCGGACATTGAGGGCAGGCAACTTTGGCTCCAATGGCTGCTGGGAAGCCGAAGCCCATGGTTCCAAGCCCGCCTGAACTGATGAAGGTCCTTGGTTTACGCGTTTTGAAGTAGAGGGCTGCCCACATCTGGTTTTGTCCAACTTCGGTGGTCACGATGGCACTATCTGGCAGCAATTTTCCAAGCTCAGCCATTAACAACGGAGGCTTCAAATCACACTCGCCGGGGTCCACCTCATTTTGGAATTGCTCCTTGAGTTCTCTAACCCTATTAAACCATGGTGAGCTCTCCCTCTTCTTCAACTGATGGACCAACAATTGGTAAATCACCCTCAAGGTCTCCTTTGCATCCGCTACGATTGGTATGTCAACCTCTACGTTTTTCCCAATTTCCGCAGCGTCTATGTCAATGTGGATAATTTTTGCATTGGGACAAAACTCGTCCAAATTTCCGGTGGTCCTATCTGAGAATCTTGTCCCCACAGCCAACAAAACATCGGCTTCTAACATAAGCTTATTTGCTGCTTGGGTCCCGTGCATGCCAACATCTCCTGGGGACAAGGGATGGTTTTCGTGGAAGCAGCCCTTCCCCATGAGGGTTGTTGCCACAGGCATCATCAAAAGCTCAGCCAGCGCCAAGAGTTCAGAGGAGGCATTTGAGATTATTACTCCTCCACCCGCCAAAACTATGGGACGCTCTGCCTCAAGGAGGAGTTTAACTGCCTTTTTAACTTGGATTGGATGGGGCTCTGTCTTGGGTTTATAGCCTCGAACCTCGACATTGCCTGGAAATTCCATTTCAGAGTTTTCCGTCTGCACATTTTTTGGGATGTCTACTAAAACTGGTCCAGGTCTACCCGTTGTGGCTATGTGGAAAGCTAACTTTATTGTTTTTGGAATTTCAGAAGCCTTTTTCAATTGATAATTATATTTAGTGATAGGGATGGTTATCCCCACTATATCTGCCTCTTGAAACGCGTCTCTACCTATCATATAAGATGAACCAGGGGAAAACGTGTTGACCTGACCAGTGAAGGCAACTACCGGCGAAGAATCCAAGTAGGCGTTGGCTATACCCGTGACCAAGTTTGTCGCTCCAGGACCCGACGTTGCCATGCAGACTCCAGCCCGTCCACTTGCACGGGCGTAGCCGTCGGCTGCATGGGCTGCGCATTGTTCGTGTCGAACAAGGATGTGTCTTATTCCAGAGTCGTATAGAACGTCGTGTATGGGAAGGAGGGCTCCTCCAGGTATGCCGAAAATGACTTCAACGTTTTGCCGTTTCAACGCTTCCACAAAGGCTTGGGCACCTGTCATTTTAACCATTTAGGATCCCTCCGTTGAGTGCAGTTTATTGTAGTTGGTCATCAGCACGTTCATGCCGCTGAGCATTGCTTCAACACTGGCTATTACTATGTCTTCGTTAACTCCTATGGCCGTAGCCATTCTGTCTCCTTTACGTAGACTGACAGCTACCTCAGTTATGGCGTCGGTGCCACCAGTTATGGCTTTTACAGAATACTTCTCCAACCGTATTGGTTCAACGGCTAAGACAGCCTTCTTAATAGCATTCATCGCCGAGTCCACCGGGCCCACTCCAGTAGCCGCTTCTGTGAGCATTTTGCCGTTAAGATTTAGCTGCACAGAAGCCGTTGGAGTAACATTATCTCCGGTGACAACAGTTAGCCCCTCAAGTTTTAATGGACGGATTTTAGGCAAACCCATGACTGCCTCTGCAATCGCTTGCAAGTCCGCGTCTGTAACTCTCTTACCTTTATCCCCTAACGTCTTCACTCGCAGGAAAACCTCTTTAAGCTGTTCATCGTTTGGATACAGTCCCATTTCATTTAAGGAAGCTTTTATTCCGCGGGACCCAGCGTGCTTACCTGACACCAGCCGCCTAGTTCTTCCAACCAGCTCGGGGGAAATAGGCTCGTAGGTTAGGGGGTGAGCCAATACGCCATGGGTGTGCATACCCGACTCGTGAACGAAGGCATTTTCTCCCACAATTGCCTTGTTTGGCTGGACAGGGACTCCAGTTAATCGAGCCACCAGCCTTGACGTTTCGTACAAGAGCTCGGTTTTTACCGATACGTCCACCCTGTAAATAGCCTTCAAGGCTACAACTATTTCCTCAAGGGCAGCGTTTCCAGCTCTCTCGCCCAGTCCGTTCATGGTTGCGTGAACTTGATCAGCCCCGGATTTGAGAGCGGTTATGGAGTTTGCCACAGCCAGTCCAAAGTCGTCGTGGCAATGGGCGCTCATGGGAACCTTGGCAAACGTTTTCCTCAAATCTGAGAAGAACTCACTGGTTTTTTCGGGTGTTAAAACCCCAACGGTGTCGCATGGGCAGATTCTGTCCGCACCTGCGGAAATGCCCGCGACAAACATTTTGGTGAGAAAATTGAAGTCGCTTCTTGTGGCGTCTTCAGCTGAAAGTTCAATGGTGAGTCCATGATCCTTAGCGTATTGGGTGCAGTCCTCTGCAAGCCTCAGAGTCTCTTCTTTACGCTTTTTCAACTTGTATTGAAGATGTAGATTTGATGTTGGAACGCACAGATGTACTCCCTTAGCTTCGCTCTTTAGCACAGCGTCTATGTCTTCTTTTACCCCTCTGGCGAAACTGTAGACCTCAGCCCTAAGCCCCTCTTTGGCGATGAGTTTTATTGCCTTTGTTTCTCCATCGGAAGCTGCGGCGAAACCAGCCTCAATGATGTCTACTCCAAGTTCGTCTAGACTCTTGGCTATCCTTAGTTTGTTTTCAGGGGTTAGAGAAACTCCGGGGGTTTGTTCGCCGTCTCTGAGGGTGGTGTCAAAAATTCTTACTTTTTCGGGGAAACTATACGATAAAGCAATACCCCATTTTACATTCCTCGTTCCAGAGCAACAACTAGGCTTGCGATATAAAAGCTTTTCTGTGTCTTTCCTATGTATCTAGATTCTAGTTTAATGAATTTTCGTTTAGAGGGTTGAAGTTTGAGAAGCGACACAATAAAGTGCGGGATTGAGAGGGCTCCTCACAGAGCCTTACTGAAGGCTCTTGGAGTCACGGATAAAGACTTAGACAAACCCTTCATCGCCGTGGTAAACAGTTTCACAACGGTGGTTCCAGGCCACGCCCACCTAAACCAAGTCGCTGATGCTGTTAAAGCTGGAGTCGCATCTGCTGGTGGAGTGCCCCTCGAATTTAACACCATAGCCATCTGCGATGGATTAGCCATGGGTCATGAAGGAATGCGGTATTCTTTGCCGTCCCGGGAGATAATTGCCGATTCGGTTGAACTTATGGTTCAAGCCCACAGATTCGATGGGATGGTTTTAGTTACAAACTGTGATAAGATAACTCCTGGCATGTTGATGGCCGCGGCTAGGCTTAACATTCCCTCAATAGTTGTGACGGGCGGTCCTATGCTTTCGGGCACTTACAAAGGAAGGAAGGTTGGTACGGCTTCGATGTTTGAGGCTGTTGGGGAAGTTGCGGCTGGCAAAATGGGTGAGGAGGAGTTGAAACTGCTTGAAGACGTTGCGTGTCCTGGCTGCGGGTCTTGCAACGGCATGTTTACAGCCAACACTATGGCTTGTGTGACTGAAGCTTTAGGCATGTCTATGCCGGGCTGTGCAACTCACCTCGCCGTTAGCGCCTCTAGGCTGAGAATCGCCAAGGAGAGTGGAGAAAGGATTGTTGAATTAGTGCGGGAAGATTTGAAGCCATTGGACATAATGACTAGGGAAGCCATTGAAAACGCCATTATGATTGATATGGCTCTGGGCGGCTCAACCAACACCGTGCTGCATCTTTCAGCCATCGCCGGAGAGACTGAAGTTCCCTTGTCTCTAAGCCTCTTCGACGAGTTGAGTAGAAGGGTCCCCCACTTGTGTAATATGATTCCCAGCGGACCATACGCAATGGAAGATTTAGATGCGGCTGGCGGTATCCCCGCTCTCATGAAAGAACTGAAGTCTCTCCTCCATTTGGATGCTGTCACGGTTACGGGAAAAACTGTTAGAGAAAACATTGAGGAGGCAGTGGTCCTCGACGCGAATGTAATCCGTCCCTTAACTAGTCCAGTTCACCGGGAAGGGGGCATAGCCATATTGAGAGGGAACCTGGCGCCTGAAGGTGCTGTGGTGAAAGCCGTTGCTATCTCGCCCAAGATGTTTGTTCATAGAGGGTCTGCTAGGGTCTTCGATTCTGAAGAGGAGGCTATGAAGGGGCTGTTAAACAAGGAAATCAGGGAAGGCGACGTGGTTGTTATTCGTTATGAGGGACCTAAAGGTGGACCTGGCATGAGGGAAATGCTTTCTCCAACAGCCACAATAGCTGGAATGGGCTTAAGCGAATCTGTTGCCCTAGTCACCGACGGCAGGTTTTCAGGAGCCACAAGAGGACCCTGCATAGGGCATGTTTCTCCTGAAGCGGCGGAAGGTGGACCCATAGCCGCGTTAAAAAATGGAGACATTGTTGAAATAGATGTTCCAAAGAGGAAACTGAACGTAAAGTTAAGCAATGAAGAATTGAGGAATCGTCTAAAGTTGTGGAAACCTAGGAAACCAGAGGTTGGAAGAAGCTATCTTGCACGCTATTCCCGGCTTGTTCAGCCTGCCCACATGGGAGCTATTCTAGGGAAAGCTTAGCGAGTTGGTAAAACTAAATTTCTATAATTGCGCGCACAAATGTTACCGTTTTGCCAGCTGGGCAATCATGGAAGAGTGGGCTGTAAGCGTTATTCTGCCCTACCCGAGTGGCGGGATAAGGCCGAGTTGTTGCATAAAGCCCAGAGTATCAAACCTTTCCCATTCTTCCACGACCTTGCCGCCAGCAATGCGGTCGATGCTGATCCCCCATATCGTCACCTTCTTATTGGTAGGGGGGATACCTCTAAATTCACCTTTGGGTGTGCCAGTTATTGTCCAGCGCGTCGCTACTTTGTCCCCTTCGACGACCGTGTCATCAAAGGTGAAATGAACGTCGGGAAACGCGCTGAAGAACTCGCTCATAAATTGTTTGTAGCCCTTGAGGCCGCGTATATCCTCGCCAGTGCCACCGTGAAAGACGACGTCAGTGGCGTATGACTCGTCCATTACGGCCATGGCGGCCGCCTTCCCCTTATTCCACTCTTCAACAAGACGACGCCCGAGCGCCTTGATTTCTTTTATTGACATAAATATCACCTCCTTTTAATTTTATTTCGTATCATCGAAAATGAAGAGGAAATCATCATTCAATATATCATCTCTTCCTATTATGATATATTGAAATATTCTTAAAATTTTGGGTACAACCAAGAATTATAATAATCCTTTAAGACTGATGTTTTTTCTAAAATTCTATCAGTTTTTTATGCGTACGCGCTAACCGTCAGAGATGTCTAGTGCGCGCGCATATGAGTTTTTGACTTCGATAACCTGAAAAGGATTTGGGCAACGAGCCTTTTTCGCTTAAGATCTATTTCAAGTGTTCCGTTATCCATGCAATCTGGGCATATGTTAAAATCGTATATTAAACCATCATGAAAAATAAACTTGCAAGGATACACAGCCTTAACAATATCGCCGCAACAATCACAAAACAAAGGGTACATGCCCTTAACCTTGTGTGAAATGAGGGATGACAAATCTTAAAAAGAAAGTTTCGTGCGCAAAAATGGTGGAAAATCTGACATATTGTGGTTTTCGGATAGGCACGCGCCGATACCTAGGAGTTTTATTCATTTCCTAAGCGGCATAAAACTAAAATTATTAGGTTAAATCTGCGTAAGAGTATTAACGAAAGTGTGGTGAGGTCTGATATGGTTACGGCTGGGAAGGTTTTCAAGCTTGTTGAACCTATGCCGCTGCCTGACCTAGCTTCTAAGCTTGGTGGTTATAGGAGGGAGGAAGCCTACGAAGAAGGCGACTACAAGTTTACTTTGGTCACGGAGATTGCTCATCTTATGCCTCGTGAGAACGCTTTGACTGGCGTCTACTCCCATGATTATGTAACCCACGTGTTTCATAGGGGAAAGATTGTTCCCCTTCCCCGAACCATCGAAGCAATGTTCCGTTTCGCCCAACACAAGGACCGAACCCTCCTGACCGTGGTTGAAAAGAAGAGGCTTGCCAATTTTATTGCCAACCGCCTCAGCGAAGCCATTTATGAAGGGGCCGGGCACATTACGGAAGCGCGGATACCTCCGGAAACCCTTCGAGACTTCCACCTGAAGAATCCCGAGGACACGAAGGTTACGTTTTTTGACAATGTGGACATTCCCAACGTGAACAAGCTTTCTTTGTACGGACCCGACCTCATTGGCACCAGTCTTTTTGAGGAGTATGGCAAGCACGGCGACCTCTGGTATATTGTGGCTAGGTCCAAGGAACATGGATACGTTGTTGGAGTAACCCGAGACGTTTCCGTCACCATATTTAACATAGTTGACAAGAACAAGTATTTGGAGTACGTTGAGAAGGAAATCTATCCCTTGATCATCTGATACTTGTCCTAACCGAACTGAAAGATTAAAGGGATAGAGCCAGGGGCTACCAAATACGGGAAAGCGAGGAATATTCGAGAATTTAGTTTCATAAACTTTATTATTGAATACATCAAGTAATGAAGAATTTGTGGAGGCGCATAGATGACCAAAAAGGCTGTCATCGTGATTTCCCTTGTTAAAGAAAGCGTTGAAAAAGCGAATGAAGAAATTGAAAAGGATATACTAGAGGACCTTTCAGAAGACCTGCCCAAGATTCCTTGGTTCAAAAATGCTGAAAAAGTCACGGTGACAAACGCTTAGAAAAACAAACTTTTTCATAACTATTACAAACTGTTTTCTTACTTAACCTACTTAAATGTGAACTCGCAGTGTTCGTCTCCCTTCCCAGCACACTTTTCTTCGATAACCGTTACGGATTTCTTAAAAAGTTCTGAAAGGAAACCAGACAAGAAACCTCTTAAAAAGTTGCAACAAGGCTGACTGGATTCTTGGTTTTTCTCCACCTTGCGCGCCACCGTTTCAAAAGCGTCCTTAACAAATATTTTTCCTGATCCATTTACAAAGTCAACGTCCCGAAAAGATAGCTTCCCCCAGTTCTCTTCCTTTTTCACTTCAGAAAGAATACGAAGAGCTTCCTCTTTTGTCCCAAATTTTTTCTTCATCCTTTTATACCATTGTGTACCACACCTAACTGCCGCCGTAAACAGAATCACAGAAGCCGCTGAAGGAGAAAAAATCAGTTCCAAGGCAGACACCATATCATTGAAGGTCACAAACTCGAAGGAGAAACTTTCCTTTGGCAATTTGACAAACTCTCCTCTCTGACAAGCCACTTATTCCATTTTAGCTTAGCACCCTTATATATAATTGATGCAGAATGAGCAACATAAAAACTAAAAACTAATACTCAATTCCCCTTCTCGGTTGTGCACCCTTAGTATATGGATGCTTAATCTCCCTCATCTCCGTGACAAGATCAGCCAGCTCAACAACCTCTGGAGGAGCATCACGGCCAGTCAACACCAACTCAACATGCTCAGGCTTGTTCCTAATCAGATCAGTCACTTCGCCGACCCCTACCAATTTCAAGTGTAGTGCAACGTTGATTTCATCTAAAATAACGACATCATATTCGCCGCCGCTAACAACTTCCCTAGCCAACTCGAAGGCTTTTTTGGCTAGCTTAACATCCTCCTTGGTTGGAGGAACCTCTGTGACAAATTTTCCTCGACCAAAGGCTTCCATTTTAAAATTGGGAAGACGCTTCACAACGTAGAGCTCTCCATAGTCAAAGCCGCCCTTTATGAACTGAATCACGTAAACCTTTAGACCTCTACCTATAGCCCGCAAAGCAAGCCCAAAAGCCGCAGAAGTCTTGCCCTTACCATCTCCAGTGTAGACTTGGGTTAGCCCCTTTTCTAGCCTTTGTCTCATGGATTCTCCTCTCAAACGTGGCTAGCGTGTTTTAAAACCTTTCAGCCTCTTCGCCAACAACATGTCTGCAGCAGAGTAGGGGTCTGTCTCTCTGGACAAAATCTTGCGAACAACTTCGTCCAGTTGATCCTTTCGCTTCAAATCTTCTACAATAGACTCTGCTACCTTCTCCTTGATAACCTCAACCAGCTCCGCTTCGGTTCTTTCCCTACGCCGTATTTCGATGGCTCCCGCTTCCAGATGTTTTCTATGCTCATCGATTTTGTCGAGAAGTTCGGTGATTCCTTCGCCAGCGATGGCTGTGGTCGTAACTACGGGTGGCCTCCACTTTTCCTTCTCTGGGTTCATATTCAGCATAGCCTCTATGTCAACCACAGCCTTGTTCACGTTTTCACGGTCAGCCTTATTCACCACAAAAATGTCCCCTATCTCCATAAGGCCAGCCTTGATGGCCTGTATATCATCACCTAATCCTGGAGCCAGCACAACCACTATCGTTTGAGCAATCTTCATAATCTCAACTTCAGACTGGCCGGCTCCAACAGCCTCAACAATGACCACATCCTTTCCAGAAGCATCCAAAACTTTCACAGCATCCTTTGTGGCTCTAGCCACCCCGCCAGGAGTGTTCCTCGTCGCCATGCTCCGAATAAAAACTCCTTCGTCTGTGCTCAGTTCTTGCATGCGAACTCGGTCTCCCAAGAAAGCGCCGCCACTGAATGGACTAGTTGGGTCAACAGCGACCACGCCAACCTTTTTTCCTCTTTTCCTCAGTTCCGCAACCAATCTATGTATCAGAGTGCTTTTCCCAGAACCGGTAGGCCCGGTTACGCCTATTATATGGGCTCCACCTGTGTGCGGATAAAGCAGAGACAAAGCTTTCTGGGCTTCGGGCAAGTTGTTCTCGATGAGGGTTATAGTTTTGGCTATGGATCTGCGGTCACCTTTCAGCACGCCGTCGATGAATTCTTCGATTTTTGTCAACAGGCATCACCGTTTTGTTTTGGTCCAAACGCTATTTTCCTTTACGCATATTCTCTTGGATAAACTTGACAAGGGTCTCGGTGCGCGTGCCAGGTCCAAATATCTCAGCTATGCCTATCTCCTTTAGATGTGGAACATCTTCTTTCGGTATTATTCCTCCTGCGAACACTAGGACATCGTCTAATCCTCTTTGTTTTAGAAGTTCCATTATTCTGGGGAAAAGGGCCAGATGAGCCCCAGACAGTATACTTAGAGCTATCACGTCGACGTCTTCTTGGAGCGCTGTTTCCACGACCTGCTCAGGAGTTTGCCGTAGCCCGGTGTAGATTACTTCCATGCCTGCGTCTCTGAAGGCTCGGGCGATCACCTTGGCTCCTCTGTCATGACTGTCTAGGCCGGGCTTCGCAACGAGAACTCTTATTCTCCTCTCAGAACTCATCTTGGTCAGCCTCTCAGATTACTATAAGCTCCCGGTATTCCCCAAAGACTTCTCGAAGCATGTTGACCGTTTCCCCCAGCGTGGCGTATGCTTTTATGGCTTGGATTATTGTGGGCATCAAGTTTTCGTCGCGCTTAGCGGCGTTGTGCAGCTTGTCAAGCACGTTTTTCACCTTTGCATTGTTTCGCTTTCTCTTTACTTCTTGTAGTCTTTCCAGCTGCTCAGCTTCCACATCGGGTGGTACTCGAAGAAGCTTTAGGGGCACCCAATCTTCCTCAAGTGTGTAGTCGTTGACTCCCACCAAAATTCTTTCTTTGTTGTCTATTTCCTGCTGATACTTGTAGGCGCTGTCTGCGATTTCCCTTTGGAGAAAACCATTTTCTATGGCGGCAATTACACCGCCCATATCGTCGATCTTGTCGATGTATTCCATTGCCCTCTCCTCCATCTCGTTCGTCAAAGCCTCCACACAGTAGGATCCAGCCATAGGGTCCACAGTGTCAGCCACATCGCTCTCATGGGCGATTATCTGCTGGGTTCTAAGGGCGACCGTGACAGCTTCTTCGGACGGCAAGGCTAGAGCCTCATCGAAGGAGTTTGTGTGCAGAGACTGCGTGCCACCCAGTACGGCTGCCAAAGATTGGAGCGCAACTCGCACCACATTGTTGACGGGTTGATGCGCTGTTAAGGTGCATCCAGACGTTTGAACGTGCATTCTCATCCAGAGGGACCTTGGGTCCCTGGCTTTGAATCTCTCCTTCATAATCTTAGCCCATAATCTTCGTGCGGCCCTAAACTTGGCTATCTCTTCTAAAAAGTTGTTGTGGGCTGCAAAGAAGAAGGAGAATCGGGGCGCGAAATCATCCACCTTTAGTCCACGTTCCAATGCGGATTCTACGTAGGCTATGCCATCTGCCAAAGTGAAGGCAAGCTCCTGAACAGCGTTTGAACCGGCTTCACGGATGTGGTAGCCGCTGATGCTGACTGGGTTCCATCTGGGCAGATGCTTCGCGCAATATTCTACGATGTCTGTAACCAGCTTGACAGAAGGCTTAGGCGGGAATATGCACAATTTCTGGGCGTAAAACTCTTTCAGCATGTCGTTCTGGGTTGTGCCGCCCAGCTTTTCCCTCGACACCCCCTGCTTGTCGCCTATGGCGACGTACATAGCCAGAAGCATGGCTGCTGGTCCGTTAATGGTCATAGAAGTGGTCACCTGGTCCAGCGGTATCCCATCGAAAAGAATTTCCATGTCTCGTAGGGTGGAAACTGCCACGCCACAAACGCCCACCTCACCTCTGGACACAGGATCGTCGGAGTCGCAGCCCATTATGGTGGGGTAATCGAAGGCTATGCTTAGTCCTGTTTCTCCCTCCTTAAGAAGGTATTTGAACCGTTCATTCGTTTGTTCCGCGGTGCCGAATCCCGAAAATTGTCTCATGGTCCATAGGCGCCCTCGATGCATAGTGGCGTGCAAACCCCTTGTGAAGGGGAATCGACCTGGAAATCCCAAATCCCTCAGATAGTCTAGGTTTTTCACGTCCTCAGGCGTATACAACCTTTTTATTGGTATGCCAGATGAAGTCTTGAATTCATGCTTCCTTTCAGGGTTTCTTCGAAGCCATGATGGCACAGTCGTTTTTTCCCATTTTTCTCTTTCCCTTGTGATGTCGCTAAGCCTTTTCTGATCAAACATTATTTTTCGCCTCCAATAGATTGCTACCTCTTCTTGGGCATCCTAAGGATTATCTTCCTTATAAAAAAGTCCTAGTCCAAAGCTTGAAGGTAAGTTTCTAGGCTGTTTCTATCCAACTGGCTTGAAATATTTAATGTCTAACATGGAGCCTGTCCGTTCTTTCTTGTCTTTGAAAACAGCCTCGACGCGCATTCCGATTTTAACGTCTTTTGGGTCCACTTCACCTAGCTTGTGCACCATTCCGCCGTGAACCTTGTCGATCTTGACCATCGCCCAGATGATTGGCTCTTTAAGTTTGGTTCCGTCAACGTCTATATGTGCCACCGTGTAGGTGTGAACTTCACCCTTCTTGCCTACCTCAACCCATTCATCTAGCTTCTCGAAGCATCGCTCGCAGAAGAGTCTTGGAGGCACGTAGATGAAGCCACATTTTTTGCACTTGGTTCCCATAATCATCGCGTTTTCCTTAAGCTCCTTGAAGAACTTCTCGCCTGCAATGCCGTGGGTGTATGAATAATCACATTCCATATGGCCCGTCCAATGCTTAATCTTACGGGGGTCGCCTATTTTTTCTAGGGACATCTTGTTACACCTCTGCTGGTTTGAAGTATTTTATGTCTGTTATGGCGCCTGTGCGTTCTTCAGGGGGTTTCCACACGGCCTTCACCTTCATGCCGAACTTAACGTCTTCTTTCTTCACTTCGCCCAGATGGTGAAATATTCCTATGCCCTTGGAGGCGCCGTCAAGTTCGATTACAGCGATAATAATGGGCTCTTTCAGTCTACGCGCATCTGCCGCTAGATAAGAAATCGAGTAGGTGTTGACAACGCCTGTGTCCTTCACGTAAACCCACTCGTCTGTTGGTCTGAAACACAGCTCGCAAAACATTCGCGGCGGAACCAATATACGGCCACACTTGTGGCATTTTCTGGCTATAATCCGCCCATTTTTCAGCTCTTCAAGGAATCTGCTCATCGCCATACCTGCGCTCCAAGCGTATTTTGCCTTAGGTTTCCAACGTATGACTGGAACTCTTCCCTTCCTAAGGTCCTCTGTTTTAATAGCTTCGCCAGGATACTTTTTGATTTTCGCGCTCATTATTCTCACCTCAGCTCCTCATGACTATCACAGATCCGTACTGCATGAGGTCTCCCCAAGCTTGAGCCAGGCCTGTCCTGGGGTCGCCCGGCACCTGTCTCTTGCCAGCCTCGCCTCTCAACTGCCAGAAGATTTCACAGACTTTCATCAGTCCAGCCGCCGAGATTGGGTTGCCTACTCCTAGCAGTCCGCCGGAGGGGTTTATGGGCAGGTCGCCGTCTCGTTGTGTAACTCCCTCCTCTGTAAGTTTGGGGGCTTCTCCTTTCCCGCATAGGAGGAGTCCTTCCATATGGTGAAGCTCCTTGTAGTCGAAGGGGTCATAGGGTTCCGCGACATCTATCTCCTTGGGCGGATTTTTGATTCCAGCCATCTTGTAAGCCATTCTTGCAGCACATTCCACATATTCTGGATAGTAGAGGTCTCTGTTGGTCCAGTAGGTTGAGTCTATGCACCAGCCAACGCCGTCGATCCAAACAGGATCATCTGTAATCTTTTTGGCTACATCCTCTGAAGCCAAGACCAGCGCGGCGGCGCCGTCGCTCGTGGGACTAATATCTAGGCGCTGGACAGGCCAAACCATGACCTCTGAATTGAGAACATCCTCAACCGTGATTTTTGCGGGAAGCTGAGCACATGGATGATCTAGAGCGTTTCTCTTGTTCTTCACGGAAACTAAGGCGATCTGTTCCTTTTTGATGCCGTGGACGTGCATGTAACGGTGCATCTCGAGGGCGAATATCCATACTAAGTTCATGCCGAGGGGTCTATCTACTATTGGGTCGAAGATTGTTGTGAAAGCGTATTGGGGATGGGGAAAACAAGACGACATCTTTTCCTCGGCTACAACTAGGCAGGTGTCGAAGAGGCCTGAGGCTACGTGCCACCAACCAGAGTTCGCCACAAAAACGCCTGTGCCTCCTCCAACGAAAACCCTAGAGTACGGTTTGCGCCATGCACCAGCTCCGTCCAAGAGGTTCTCACCTTTCATGTGAATTCCGTCGAAAGCGTCGGGGGCTGTTCCAAGCGTAACGCAGTCTATGTCCTTGACGGTTAGTCCAGCCGAATCTAGAGCCATTTTTGTGGCTTCGTACGCCAACTCCCTGCCCGTTTCCTTCAGGTTTCTTCTGAAAAGGGTTAGTCCAGCTCCCACAACAGCAACTCTCTTCTTAACAAACATTCCGTCTCACCTCGACTTGTTGCTTAGAACGGCTACGGCACCGCTAGCGGTTGGAATTCCACGCCAAACCTGAGCTAGTCCAGTTTCAGCGTCTGAAACTTGACGCTTTCCAGCTTCACCCCGCAATTGTAAAGCGACTTCCAGCACCTTTTGGAGACCCGACGCTTCAAGGGAGTAGCCAACTCCTAGCAGGCCACCAGACGGGTTGACGGGTAGGTCACCAATTCTCTCCGTGACTCCCTCTTCTGTTAGTTTGCCAGCCTCGCCCCTTCTACAGAACTCTAAAGCTTCAAGGTTTTGAAGCTCTTTGTAGGAAAACATGTCGTCGATTTCTGCGAGGCATATTTCTTTTCTCGGGTTTTTTATGCCAGCCATTTTGTAAGCCATCTTCGCCGCCAGTTCTGTATGTATCGCCCTTCCCCAGTCTCGGGTTTCCAGCCAAGGCGTGTCAGAGTTCCATCCGACCCCTCTTAGCCATACTGGCGTGTCGGTGAGTTTTCTTGCAACGTTTTCTGAAGCCAAGACCATTACAACGCAACCGTCAGCCAGCGGACTTGTGTCAAGGCGGCTCAGAGGATGAAAAAAGGGTTCCGATGCAAGCACGTCGTCGACTGTTATTTTTGCTCCGTGAGCCGCGTAGGGATTATCTAACGCGTTTTTCTTGTTCTTTACGACGACACGGGCGCACTGTTCTTTGGTGGCTTTAGTCTCGTATAGGTATCGATTCATTTCCAGTCCAGCAACGTAAAAGGGATGACCGCCCAGTGGTCTGTTAAAAATTGGATCAAGAGCAAAAGCAACAATGTCTGCAAAGGTGAGTATGTCAGAAGCCTTGCTGTGGGCTTCTACGGCAATGGTGTCGAAGGCTCCTGTGCGAATCAGCATGTAGGCTGTAGCCAGTCCGTATAGGCCGTCAGCCGAAACCGTGAAAAGATGCCTCAAAACGGCTCCAAGCTGGTCTGGAACAAACTCGTCGAAGATGCTGAATCCTTCCCAGTAATCTTCGGAACAGCATATGAAACTGTCTATGTCGCGTCGCGGATCAACTCCAGCGTCTTCGTAGGCGCTAACGGCTGCCTCAAACATTAATTCTTTGTAAGATACGTCAGGCGTAATCGATTTAAAACCTGTGCAACCCACGCCGACGATAGCTACATCTCTCAAATTTTTCGCCAACTTAAACTGGAAGAACCTATAATGGGGAACTTGCTTACTATAAGAGTTTCTGAAGAAAGTAATTGGGAAGTGTTGGGTTTCCTTCGTCTTTTCCCTGTTTCGTAGTCCTTTGCCATCTAACATAATGCATAAATTTTTCTAAGCCAACTCAACAAAGGAGGACTCGATATGGAAAGCCCGCTGAAGCTCATTAAGGAAAGAAGGAGCATTCGGAGTTTCACGTCCCAGAACGTCCCTATACAGGAAATCTATGAGCTATTGGAGGCTGCTAGATGGGCTCCATCCGGCGGCAACGTCCAACCCTTGCGATACGTCATAGTCACAGGCAGGGAGGCCATCGAAGCCATAAAGATGATTTCTCCGGGATTATTTGGTGAACCGCCTGCTATGATCGTTATGTGCTTTAACAGGGATAAAATTCTTTCAACCTCTCAAATTCACTTCATAGATTTGGGAACTGCCCTCCAGAACATCCTCTTAATGGCTCACTCCAAAGGTCTCGGCTGTTGTCCCGTCGCATCTTTCGACGCTGAGGCAGTGGCTGAATTGTTATCCCTTCCAAACAAAATCAAACCAGTTTTCCTTCTAGTATTGGGCTATCCGGATGAGCATCCGTCTCCTCCGTCGAGACTACCCTTAAATGAACTCATAGTAGGGAGGGTCTAAAGACGACTATGAAAGAAAAATCGGGTGATGAATACCTCTTTGAGATAGAAGCCTTCCTCATCAGCAGCGCCAAGGGGTGCCTATGGGAGCCAAAACTCTACGGACCCCTAAGACTTTTAACAGCCTTTTCCAAAATAGCGTTGTTGCCCGACTACGTGCCTGGGCTTAAGCGAGACGAATTCCTTCTTAACCTGAGAAAGGAAATCGATGAGAAAATTGACCTAGTGATGACCGACCCTGAGAAATTCAAAGAGTTCATCATGGACGTCAGCATCAAATTCGCTAAAGAGATAAAGAAACGAAAATTAAAGTAAGGAAAGAAAACGGTTTCTTCTTAGTTTCCAGTACTTAATGTAGTTTGCCACTGCCTTTGCAGCTCCTTCAGGAGTCCTATAGACAGCTACTCCATTTTGCTCTAGATAGGGTTTCTCTTGGATAGGAAAGATGCCTGGCGAGATAAGGGCAGCAATCACAGGTTTATTGGTAACCCTAGTTATTTCTATTAGTTCCTTCGCGGGAAGACGGTTTTCTGGCTGGAAGGAAGGTGTATAAACCGCTATCAATGCATCAACGTCGCTGTCCTCAAGCAGTATTCTACCCACAACGCCATAAAGTTCAGGGATAACGTAGGCGACACCAAGCAAATCACATGGATTTTGCACCGTTATGTTAACGGGCATGGACTCCCTAACTCGCTTTTTCGTCTCCTCGGACAAAACGGACAACTCAATGCCATAACGCTCCAACACCTCGGTAATCACCAAGCTTGGCCCAGCAGTGTGGGTTACAAGAGCAACCTTTTCACCCTTAGCCGGTGGAAGAATAGATATAGCCTTCGCGGCGTCGACAAGTTCAGAGGGCTCAACTACCTCTAGTATCCCTGCCTGAGCGAAAGCAGCACTATATAATTCATAAGATCCAGCTAGGGAACCCGTGTGCGAGAAGGCGGCACGAGCTGCAACCTCTGTTTTTCCCACCTTGTATATCAGTAGGGCTTTTTCTTCAGCCACTTCTTTTGCAACATGCATAAGTTTACGAGCGTCTTCCACGCCTTCAAGGAATATGCATATCACTTTGGTGGTTGGATCCTCCTTCAGATAAAGAAGCATGTCGGCTACTTCTACGTTGGCTCTATTTCCAACACCCACGAACTTGCTGAAACCCATTTCCGACTCAAACAAGTATGACACTAAAGTTGTTCCCATCCCACCCGACTGACTTATAATTGAGACATCTCCTCTAGGTAGTTTACCCATTGGTCCAAAAGTGGCATTCAAATTTGAATAAGAATTCATTAGTCCTATGGTGTTCGGTCCAATAATTTTGATTCCCGCCTCATTGCATATTCGTGTTATTTCCTTCTCCATCTGGGCACCCTGCTCATCTAGCTCTTTGAAGCCCGAGGCGAAAATTACCACACCTTTAACGCCCTTTTTTGCACAATCCTTAACCGCATCCAACACCTCAAAAGAGGGGAGAGATATCACCGCCAAATCTATCTCGTCTGGAACGTCTAGGATACTTGGATAGGCTTTGTATTCACCTATGGTTTCGGCGTTGGGGTTTATGGGGTAGATTTTGCCTTGGTATTCTGCGTCCAGAATGGCCTTCAAACTCTGATAACCAAGCTTAACTGGGCTTCTTGATGCACCTATAATGGCTATGGATTTTGGAGAGAAAACGGGTTCAAATTCCTTCAAGACGCTAGTCAATGCGCTCAAATCCTAAGTCGATAAACCTTCAATTCTGACTTTTATTGTTCAGTGCTTTAAACTCTATGTTGCAGGGGTCACTCCTCTTCCCATTTAGTGATCCATGCGCCTACGAGAAGGCAGATTACGCAAAGGACTGCGACTATTATTGTGTTCATGATGGCACGCTGGGGTTCACCCATGATCATAGCGTCTCTTAGTCCGTTGTTGACGTAGGTGAGGGGCAACACGGTGGCGATGCTTCTTAAAAATTCTGGCATCTGTTCTAGGGGAAAGAAGGTTCCGGATAGGAACATCATTGGGAAAGTTATGGCGTTCGCGGCAGCTCCTGCAGTCTCAGGGTCTTTTACAAACCGTGACAGTATCATGCCCATTCCGGAGAAAAGCATGGATGTGGTAGCCACGAGGATTAGGGATAGAGGATCTGGAATTACCTTAACATTGAAAAGGGCTATTCCAAGCATAAGGATTACGCCCATTCCAATGAAGGAGATAACAATTAGGTAGAGAGTTCTTGAGAGTATCCACTCGATTCTACGGAGGGGGGTCGTTGCGAGTTTGCGGAAGATTCAGGTATCCCGGTATCGGGAACTTATCTCTACCGCGGTGAAGATGCTCGTCGTCATGGCCGACATGGCTATCATGCCTGGGAGAAAGAAATCCATGAAGCTGAATCTTTTCGGGGCTATGGTTTCGCCTTGAAGGACTACAAAATGTTGAGGGGGATTTGGGTAAGAGGCCATTCCCAGATTCATTTCGTTTATCACGCTGTTCAATATGCCCATGACCACCATGGCAGAGGTTTGCGACTGGTCATAGATGAACTCGACTGTGGCCTTTGTTGCACCACCAGATAATATGGACATATTCAAATCGTTTTTGAATCCTGCAGGAATTACGACCACGTAGCTGAGTTCCTTGTCAAGCGCATACTTAGTTGCATTAATTGTTGGGTCGTCCAAAATGTGCAAATTAAAAGCGTCTGTCAGGTTCAAAGCTTCTATAAACCCAATTGAAGCCAATGTTGGCTCTCCGTCAACAATATCTTGATTTTGAACGTAAAGGCTGTACTTCGAGTCCATTTCACTAAAGATAGCTCCGAAGAGGAGGATCAAAATGCATGGAAAAGCGAGAGTCCAGAAAACTGCGGCCTTGCTTCTGAAAAACATTTTGAAGCTGGCTTTCAGGTCTATGAGAACGCGATTCATGGCGTCTCAGCCTCTCTCAACGTTTCGCCAGTCAGATTTAGAAAAACGTCTTCTAAAGAAGATCTTTTCAGCTGCATTTCTCCGAAGGGGATCTGCTTAAGGGTGAGGGCCCTTACGATTTCTGACACGTCGGAGCTGTGGTTTAGAGTAACCTTGACATCACCAGCGTCGCTGTCAAAGTTGGCCTCTAGCCCCATGGTTTCCATAAGGGGAACCGCTACTTTGTCTGTGTTCCTCAGAATCAGAAGATTTCGTTGGCCGTAGCGTGTTATGAGTTCTTCCGGTGTTCCCATGGCAGCTATCTTACCCTTGTGGATTATCGTCACTGTGTCAGCTAATGCTTCGGCTTCTTCCATGTAGTGGGTAGTTAGGAAGACGGTTTTGCCCTGCCTCTTTAACCCCCGTATTACGTTCCAAACCCCGTGCCTAGCCTTGGGGTCCAATCCAGCTGTGGGTTCATCCAAGAACACGATCTCGGGATCGTTTACTAGGGCCATGGCAACCCCGAGTCTCTGTTTCAATCCTCCTGAAAGTTTCTTGTACTGCTCATTTCTCTTGTCTTCGAGGTCTACGAGCTTGATCAGACCGTCAACGTCGGCCGAGCTTCCAAACATCCCCGCGAAATATTGGAGGTTTTCCCTGACTGTGAGGCTGTCGAAGGTGTTGAACTCTTGGGGCAAGACGCCTATCCTCTTCTTGATATCATCCTGATCTTTTGAAATGTCAAAACCCAGCACGTAGGCACGGCCACTCGTTGGCCTACGTAGGCATTCTAGGATTTCAACGGTCGTGGTTTTTCCAGCACCGTTTGGACCTAGAAGGGAAAAGATTTCGCCCTTATTTATGGTGAAGGATATGGAATCAACGGCCGTGAGGTCCCCGTATTTTTTGACGAGAGAGTCTACTTCTATTGCAACGAGATTTATGTTCAATACTGTTTACCTTCTTCCCTAAAATGTTAGGCTATTCTTAAACCTTGCGTTACAAAATTCTACAGAATGTATAGAAAAATGCGTGCGCTTAAACAGTTAAAAATATGGTATAAATACTCCTTGAGCATTAATTACTGAATTCTATAGGTAACTTTGCTATGATTGGAGGGTGTATCCTTGGTTCGCAAGCCATTGGTTTCAATTGTGTCGGCAGGGTTGTCTAAGTTTGGAAGACGAGAGGGCGTTTATGGTAGGGAACTCTTCGCTGAAGCTGCACGAGAAGCCTTTGAAAGATGCCCAAACTTGAACCCAGTGAAAGACATAGAAGCGCTTTTTGTGGGTCACATGGGCGAATCCTACGAGCATCAAGGACACACTGGTCCAACCCTATCCGACTGGGCTGGTCTGTTGCCAAAGCCCGCCATGAGACTTGAGTCTGCGTGCGCTTCTTCTGGATCTGCTCTAAGATGCGGAATTTTCGCCATTCTCTCCGGCATGCACAAAGTCGTGATGGTTGGGGGAGTGGAAAAAATGACCCATCGAACCACGCCGGAAGTAACCGAGTTTTTAGCCATGGCCTCAGACTTCCCCTTCGAACAGTGGCATGGAATAACGTTTCCAGGATTGTACGCCCTCATGGCTACGGCTCACATGCACAGGTACGGCACGACCGAGGAGCAGATGGCCATGGTTGCCGTGAAGAATCATCATAACGGAGCTTTAAACCCGAAAGCGCACATGCAGAAGGAAGTGACACTGGAAAATGCTTTGTCCTCTAGGGTGATTGCTTGGCCCCTAAAATTGTACGACTGCTCCCTCATAACCGACGGAGCCAGCTGCCTGATTCTAACCCGCCCGGAACTTGCCAGAAAATTCACGGATACGCCCGTCCACATTGTAGGCTCGGGTCAGGCCAGCGATGCTATAGGTCTCTATGAAAGGGCGGAGCTCACAACCTTAAGGGCAGGTAAGCTTGCGGGGAAAGAAGCCTACAAAATGGCTGGAGTTAGACCCCAAGATATAGACGTAGCCGAGGTTCACGACTGTTTCACCATTGCCGAAATTATAGCCTACGAAGACCTTGGATTCTGTAAGCCTGGAAAAGGCGGAAGCTTGGTGGAAGAAGGCGCAACCACCCTTGAAGGGAAGATTCCAGTCAACACGAGTGGAGGTTTAAAGTCTAAGGGTCATCCTGTTGGGGCCACTGGAACCGCCCAAGCCTACGAAATATACCTTCAACTAACGGGACAGACTGGGAGAAGGCAGGTTAGCGGAACTGAAATAGGTTTGACTCATAATGTGGGTGGGTCTGGAGCCACTGCAACCGTGCACATTTACAGGAGGGGATAGGCTTGGCGGAAACTCATCCCTTCACCATAGAAAGCTTCTACAAGTTTGTGAGCGAAGGAAAGCTGATGGCCGCTAAATGCATCAAGTGTGGAGCCATGCTTCTTCCGCCTAAACCCTTGTGCACCAAATGTTTTTCCACAGATTTTGAATGGGTTAAACTCAGCGGAAAAGGGACGTTGCTCAGCTACACAGTGATTCACGTTTCGCCTTCCCAATTTGAATCTATGACGCCCTACATTGTAGGTATAGTGAAACTAGAGGAGGGACTTCATCTGCCGGGAATGATTCGTGGTGTGGAGCCTGAAAAAATTAGGGTTGGCATGAGCTTAACTGTCGACTTTGACAAGTTCATGCCTTCCCAGTGGCCTGTGTGGCCCAGATACTTCTTTAGGCTGGCTTGAAGTTCTCAACTTTGCCTATTAAGTTGTTGTACTAGGGTGGGTATGTCCGCGGATGAGGATGCTAGGTAGTCGGCGCCAGCGCTGGTGAGCGCTTCGGGGGAGGAGATTCCTGTTGTTACGCCCACGGCTAGGATGTTGAGTTTCCGGGCGCATTCCATGTCTCTTGTGCTATCTCCCACAACTATGGCCTCTTCCGGCCCGATGTTTAGGGCTTTTAACGCTGCTTCCAAGTGGACTGGGTCTGGCTTTACTGCTGAAACGGCTTCGCGGGTTATTACAGCCTCAAAGAAGTGCATGATGTGGAAGCGTTCTAGAATGTGGTTTGTTGATTTTTCTCCGTTTGTGGTGCAAACGGCCATTTTTAGTTTCATTTCCTTTAAAGTTTTCAGCGTCTTTAAGATATGGGGCAGAAGGCGGGTTTTGCGGGCAGCCTCTGACTCGTAGCGTTCCACTATTGAAATCACCTTATTTTTGAGTTCCACGAATTTCTCTTCTTTGCCACTGTTTTTCATGTGTTTCTTTGCCTTTTTCAGCATGTCGAATACGCCTTCTTTTATTGAGAGGAGGGAACTCGGGAGGCCTTGTTTGGTGAGGAGACTTATAATTTCATTTCTAGCGGCCATGTAGTCAATGTTGAAGTATGCGAGGGTTCCGTCGAGGTCGAAGATTACAGCCTTAATCGTCATGTAGACCCAGCCAACTTTGATTCTAGGTTAGAGCAGTGGCTTCATAAAATTGTTTGCGGTTTAGCGATGGAAAATTAATTGAGGGTGGAAATCCTTAGGTTAAGATGGGACTCGCATGGGTTTTGAGGAATACGTAGGGAATCCTCTTTGGACTCTTCTCGTAGAAACCGTTCATGCCATGGTCATGTATCCCCATCACAAGGCTTACACTAGGGATGTTGTTCTCCATGAACAACCCGATGTGACCGCCCGAGACTTGGCGGCAAAACTGGGCATACCGCTAGGAGAGGCTTTAGTCATTCTCTACGAACTTAGAAAACAAAAAACTGAGGAACCAAAGGAAGTTGAAGGCGAAAAAACTAGCGAAACTTGAAGTTTGGTTAGATTAGCTGAACTGATGATGCCTTGAAGGTGAGGAAAACCTTGGAGCCAACGTTTAGTTGCATCTCAAGGAAGGACCGCTTCGTAATTTGAACGACAAACTCCTTTCCCGCGTCAACCTTCAACTTCACCACAGGCCCAAAATCCGAAACCTCAACAATTTTCCCCTCAAACATGTTTCTAGCACTCGAAGCCATCGCTTTCTTCGACAAGATTATGTCCTCTGGCCTGACGAAAACCGTGACTTTCCCTGATTTTCTCAGCGCGGCTTCTATCCGTATTCCGTCGTTAACTTCTATGACTGAAGTTCCTTCCCGAAGAATTCTTGAGGTGCCAGAGAAAACGTTCTCCAGCCTAGCAAAGCTTGCCAAGTCTTCTGATGGACCCCTAAAGATTTCTCTGGGCACTCCAATCTGAGTTATCTTGCCGTCCAGGAGCAGAGCAACTCTAGTGGTCAAAGTTTCTGCCTGAAACATGTTGTGAGTAGCCATAACAATGGTGGTGTCATATTCGCGGTTGACGCGAGAAATGGTTTCCTCAATGATGGAAACGTTTTTGGGGTCAAGATTCGCCGTTGGTTCGTCTAGGAGCAGAAGGTCGGTGTTCAGGGCTAGGGCTCTGGCAAGAGAAACCCTCTGCTGTTCTCCTCCGGAGAGCTTTTTTGCAGGACGTTTCTCGTATCCTCTAAGCTTTACCAGAGCTAGGGCTTCTTCGACCTTCTCGTCAATTTCCCTTCTTGAGCAGCCCCTTAACTTAAGTCCGTAGGCAACGTTCTTGTAGACCGTTGTTTTGAAAAGGGCTGTTTTCTGGAAAACCATGGTGCTTCTCCTCCTAGCTTGGCCTCTGTTGTTGTCGCTGATTTTCTCACCTTCAAAGAAAACCTCTCCGCTGGTTGGTTCTTCGATGGAAGCCATTATCCTAAGCATAGTTGTTTTTCCAGAACCGTTCGGACCAAGAACAGTGAAAACTTCTTTTTCTCCAACCCCTAAGCTGATGTGGTCAAGGGTTGTTATTTCTCCGTAGCGTTTTGTGACGCCTTTAAGTTCAATCAGCGTTTTCATTTTATTCGTCTCTGAAGCAGATTTGTAAGGACTGTGATCGTAAAAACTATTGCCAAGAGTATGGCGGTTAGAGTAATACCATACTCTATTTTTCCCTTCGCGATTTCAAGCGCTGTGGTTGTTGTCAAAACCTCCGTGAAACCCCGAATGTTTCCACCAACGGCAAGGGCAACCCCCAATTCAGCTATGGCTCTGTTAAAACTTGCTATGATGGCTAACATAACTCCTCCCATGGATTCTCTTAAAACCGCAACAGAAGCCTCAACATCAGAGGCTCCCAAAGTTTTTGCCAAATCCTTTATCTCCGGGTCCACAGATTCCACGGCGCTGGTGGTTAGGCTAACTATGATTGGAGTTACGAGAATGGCTTGACCTATCATTATGGCTTGGGGAGTAAACAAAACCTGGAAAAAGCCTAAGGGTCCAGACCTTGAAAGGAAAAGGTAGAGAATTAGTCCCAAGGCTACGGTTGGCATCCCAAGCAAGGCGTTGAAAACCCCTTTAACAAGCTCTTTTCCAAGAAAAGACTTCATGCCAATGGCCATGCCTAAAGGAAGACTCCAAAGCGCCGAAAGCAGCGTTGCCGTTCCAGATATGTGCAAGGACCTAACGGTTATTTGGAATATTGGATTCTGAAATAATTCCCACAACATTTTGAACACCCGCTAAGCATAGAGTTCAGGATGATCGTCCCAGTATTCAGGGGGACACTCGTACCCGTCAAGGAAGGCGTAATTTTTTATCCATCGAACCATAGTTGGGTCTGTGTTCTCTTTTAGGAGGCTGACCGTCGGATAGAAAAGGCTCTGTCCGTACAAGTCTTTGCCGAAGTTGGCGATTATTTCCTGTCCTTCTTCGGATACGAGGAATTTTATGAAAGTGATGGCTCCCTTGAAGTTGACATCAGGATGCCTAGTTTTGTTGACGGCAATGGCGCTATAGACATTGAGCAACTCCTCTCCTTCGGTTACGAGCGCCTCTAGGGAAACTATTCCATCCCTGTAGTATTTGAGGTAGGTTCCCATGTCTGCAAGGGTGTAGGCGCCAAAATTGTTGGCTACTTGCAGTGTCTTTCCCATTCCGCCGCCGGCTTCTATATACCAACTCTCATCTCGCAGTGTGGACCAGTCGAAACCAGCAATGTTCCACAAAGCTTTTTCTTTAACATGGGTTCCAGATTCGTCTGCCCTTGAAACCCATTTTGCGTCTTTGTTTCTTCCTGTTTCCACAATGTTAGACAAGGCTTCGATAGGAGGCAATCCTCGGATGTTTGCAGGGTCTGCTTCTGGTCCAACTATGGCGAAGAAGTTGTAGGCTACGATTTTTCTGCAGACCCCGTATCCATTTTCCAGAAAAGTCGATTCCTCGGATGGTGAATGCACTAGGATCATGTCAGCGTCTCCTCTTTGGGCGTGCAGTAGGGCTATGCCTGTTCCAACGGATATGAAGCGTAGGTCTATGGGGTATTTCGCCTCAAAATGGTCCTCAACGGTGTCGAGGAGTTCGGTGTCATAGAAGCTGGTTGTGGTGGAAACCACAAGTTTCTCCTTTGAAGTAGCGTCAATATACAAAGTGGTTCCGGCAACTGAAACAACCGCGACGAGGACGAGGGCAGCCATCCAGATTACAATATTCCTCTGCATTCCGAACACGTCGTTATGTTTGGGCGTATATATCGACGAAATATCCTTATATGCATAACGGTTTACATATCTAGCGAAGCCCATGCTCGCCCACAACAAGCATAAGCCACTGTGCAAAGTCTGGCTTGAATACGAGGGGAAACCTCTTCTCGGAAGGGGAGGAGCACAAATCCTAGAAGCCATAAAAGAAGCGAAGTCCATTTCCAAGGCTGCCAAAGAACTTGGAATGTCGTACCGATACGTATGGAATTACCTAGCAAAAATCGAAAAAACCATGCAGGAACCCGTGGTGCAAACCTACAGAGGTGGAAGAAAGGGTGGAGGAGGAGCCTACCTCACCAAACTCGGAGAAAACCTGTTAAAAGAGTACAGGCGAGTTGACAGTTACGTGGGTGAGATTCTGGGCGACGAAACATATTGGGAGGCTGTTGGATTGAAGATTAGCGCAAGAAATAGGCTGAAGGGAGTTGTAAAAGAGGTGGAGAAAGGCGTCATCACAGCCAAGGTTAAGATTAGCATAGACACACCTACTGTTGTGACAGCCATCATATCCAAAGAAGCCGTAGAAGAATTAGACATAAAGACCGGAGACAAAGTCGAAGCCGTCATCAAGGCAACCGAAGTCATGGTTGCAAAAGAAAGAAAATGAGCTTAACCTCAACTTTCAGGACCACAAATCTCCTTCTAACTCGGCTTTGGATACGCCACTGAGACGACGACTTCTTCCTCGACCAGCTACCTGCCTAGTTTCCTCTTACTTTTTTGTTGAGTACCCACATGAAGTTCAATCTTGAAGATTAATGCTCCTCCAATAAGCATCATAGGAACCAAAACAATGAATAAGTATTCTTCAAGTGGTAAGCCTCCAATCCACACACCTATCAGCGTGTCTTTCCTCCAAGACCATGTCTGGAAACAGTGGACTGAAATCATGTCCCAAGGCACACCTATCACCAAACCCATAATCCCCGCCAAAATCAACGCCTTAAAACGCCTTTTATAAGCAGCAAACGAAATGAAGGGAAGCGTAAAAATCAACATGATAATTAAATACTCAAACATTTAACTACCCCTCACCATATCACGTTTAACCCTCAACCACATATCTATAGGCGATGTATCTCCCAGCAGTTGGACTTTCCCTAATAATCCTAAGCATGTCTCCTGGCCTAGCGCCAATGGCCTTAGCCGCTGGATCCGAGGCTTTTATCCGAGGAAGTTGGTAGGGTTTCACCCGATATTTTGCCAGTATTTTTTCCCTCTCCTCGGACGTGAGAATTTCGTGCTTTGGCACGAACTCGTGGTTGAAGATGTCGAAGGATGGAAAGATTCTTGGAATCAATTCTATTCCCTTTTTCTTTGCGTTAACTTTAGCTGCTTGGGTGTACCTCCCGCTGGTAACTATAATTCCCCTTTCAATCTCCGCTTCCTTCATGGCTTTCTTCATCTGGTTTATGTACGCAATTCCAACAGCCCCTTCGGTTGGAATGCACCAAATAAGCGCTTTCTTTTTGTCTTTAGGCATTTCAACTATAAAGCTGATGGCGTTTTTCACTTCCTCTCGTTTCAACAGCTTGTAACCTCGAAGCTCTATGAGAACCTTAGCCTTCCTTTCCTCCAAAGTTACCTTAGCCTTCAAACTTTCAAACTCCACATCTAGAGAATGATTGTAAGTGAAAATAATCCAAATCACCCTTAAACTTTACGCTTCATAGGTTAAGGTGGCAATCTTTAAATTTTCGGTAAAATAGATTCGGTATAAAAGAGGAAATGATGTTGAGAGATGAAGAGCGGGCAGATATTGTCTTTTTGAGTGGCAAAGTGGTTACCGTTGATGCAAATGATAGAATCGTTGAAGCTGTGGCCGTTAGGGACGGAAAGATAGTGAAGGTGGGGTCCAACAGTGAAGTTGAGGCGTTAGTGGGAGAAGAAACCAAGGTCATAGATCTAAAAGGAAAGACCATGTTACCTGGATTCATAGACTCCCATACCCATTTGGCCGATGCCGCCTTAAGCCTCAGATATTTTGTTGACGCTCGAACTCCCCCTAACAAGTCAATTTCCGACATCCTGGGAAGGATTAAGAAAAGAGCAAAAGAAACATCCAAAGGGGAATGGATAATAGCCCAAGGAAGCATGTTTCAAGACCACAAACTAGTTGAGAGAAGATATCCAAACAAAGAGGAGCTAGATGAAGCGGCTCCAGACCACCCCGTTGTTATGTGGGCGAGCGCTCACATCAGCATCGTCAATAGCAAAGCATTAGAAGTAGCAGGCATAACCAAGGATACTCCAGATCCACCCGGTGGAAAGATCGAGAGAGATGAGAAGACAGGTGAGCCCACAGGCATCTTGAAAGAATGCTACACGTTGTTACCCATTCCGTCTTACACGCATGAACAGATGAAGGAAGCTGTTAAGATAGGTGCACAGAAGTGGTGGGTACAACAAGGAATAACCACAGTCCACTGTTTCTGTGGTCCTTATGCGATGAGAATCTACCAAGAACTTTTGGAAGAAGGTGAACTTCCATTAAGGATACAATGGATAGTATATACTGAAGACCCCAAAATAGGTTTAGACAGCCTGATAAATCTAGGGATCCGCACGGGATTCGGTAATGAAAGAATCAAAATTGGTGGTCTAAAAATTTTTGTGGACGGTGCATTTATGGGACTTTCTGCTGCCACATACGAACCATACATTGGAATGCCAAATTATTGCGGGTTACTGAAGTTGACCCCTCAGGAACTGACTGAAATGGTTGTTAAAGCTCACAGAGAGGGATTACGTCTATGTATTCATGCCATCGGAGATAAGGCTCAAGATATGGCCTTAGATGCCATTGAAGAGGCTTTGAAGACTATCCCAAAGGAGGATCATCGCCATCGAGTCGAACATATGGGAAATGAACTCACCAGCAAGGAACGCATCAAGAGGGCAAAGAGGTTGGGGGTGATCCCGGTGCCCACTGTCGAGTGGGTGTATGCATACGGAGATTTCATTGAGACCTATTTGGGTCCTGAAAGAGCAAGACAGTCCTTCCTCATAAAATCGCTTTTAGATGAAGGTTTAAGGCCACCTGGGTCCTCTGATACTTTGGGGACGGAGCCCCTTTCGATCAATCCATTCTTCAGCATCTGGTGCGCCGTAACCAGGAGAACATTTGCCGGGAATGTACTGATTCCCGAGGAAAGTATCTCGGTGATGGATGCAATTCGAATGTACACAATTAACGGCGCGTACGCAGGCTTTGAAGAGGACATTAAGGGCTCCATTGAACCGGGAAAACTAGCCGACATGATAGTGATAAGCGATGACATTCTAACCATACCCACGGACAAGATGAAGGACATATGGGTTGAGATGACGATAATAGATGGAAAGATAGTGTATCAAAGATAGCTTCTTTCACTATTCCTTAGCTAAAACCTATAGTTGTGCAGTTGCTGTTCTCCGTCACGAGGTTTAGTTACAAAATAAAACGTGCAAGAAGCCAGTACCAGTCACATCAAGATGCTCACGCGTATTTATGACACGCTACAAAATGTTCTCTTCCGACGTCAATTAGGGCTGGCTCTTCTTTACTGCAAATTTCCATGGCTGCTGGGCATCTGGTGTGGAATCTGCAGCCCGAGGGCGGGTTAATGGGACTTGGAATTTCTCCAGGAATGACCACTTCAGTGCGCATTGATGTGGGGTCAGGAACTGGCACCGCGGAGATCAAAGCCTTTGTGTAAAAGTGAAGAGGCTCGTAAACAATTTTCTCTGTGGAACCCTTTTCCATTATCTTGCCTAGGTACATGATGGCAATCTGATCACACATATGTCGGGCTAATGCCAAGTCATGGGTAATATATAGGAAGGAAACTCCGTGTTTCTTAACCAAGGCGAGCATTAAATTTAGGACCTCTGCTCTGATTGAAACGTCTAGCATGGAAACGGGTTCGTCAGCCACCATGAAATCTGGGTTAAGTATGAAGGCTCTAGCCATGGCGACCCTTTGCCTTTGCCCTCCACTTAGCTCATGGGGATATCTGTAAAGAAATTCTTTAGGAGGCGCCAATTCTATATCTTCTAAGACCTTTGTCACTTTCTCTTCCACTTCAGAATCGCTTTTTATTATTCCCTGAACCCTCAAGGGTTCTGCCACAATGTCCCCAATGATCATTCTCGGATTTAAGGACTCAAAAGGATCTTGAAATATTATTTGCATCTCACGGCGTAGCGGTTTTAATTTCTTTCCATGTAGGTTAGTTATATCTTTGCCTTTGAAGAATATCTTTCCACTTGTTGGTTCAATCAATCTAACAAGTAGTCTTCCGGTGGTAGTTTTTCCACTGCCGCTTTCTCCGGCTAAGCCGAAAACCTCTCCCTTCTTTATTTTGAAACTGATTCCATCTACGGCGCGCACAAACGATTGTTTCTTTGAAAAAAAAGTTTCAAAAAATCCCTTTCTCACGGGAAACCATTTTTTTAAATCTATGACTTCTACCATAGCTTCCATCATCGCAATCATCCCTTTCACGTCATTTCAACGGGGTGGCATGCCACGTAGTGCGTTACTCCCACTTTTATTAATCTTGGTTCCTCCCTTCTGCATATGTCCTTGGCATTGGGACATCTCGGGTGAAATCTACAGCCTGCAGGTGGATTCAAGAGGTTGGGCGGGAAACCGGGGATGGATGCTATGTTTCTCTTAGCGGCTTTGATGCTTGGAAAGGCGTCCATGAGGCCCCTTGTATATGGATGTAGGGGTTCCTTGAATAGTGTCACGACGTCTCCGTACTCAACGATTTTTCCTGCGTACATGATGGCTGCTTTCTCACATGTCTCGGCTATGACCGATAGATCGTGAGTTATCAGCATCATTGCTAGGTTCATCTCGTCCTTTAATTCTCTCATAAGCTTTAGTACTTGCGCTTGCACGATGACGTCCAGAGCTGTTCCTGGTTCATCCGCTATTAAGAGTTCTGGGTTGCAAGCTAGGGCCATGGCTATTAATGCGCGTTGCCTCATTCCCCCGCTGAATTCGTGAGGGTAATTACTTGCCCTTGAAGGTTCAAGCCCCACCAATTCCAGTAGCTTTTCAGCTCTCTTCCGGGCTTCGACTTTACTAAGCTTGGGTTCATGGGTTAAAATGGCTTCGACGATCTGGTTTCCCACTTTGAAAACGGGGTTGAGAGCCTCCATGGCCCCTTGGAATACTATTGATATTCTTTTCCACCTTATCTTCCTCATTCGCTCTTCTTTAAGTTTGACGAGGTCATCGCCTTTAAAGAGGATTTTTCCTCCTAATATTTTGCCCCCTGGAGGAAGAATTTTCAGAATGGATAGGGCGATCGTGGTTTTGCCACATCCGGATTCTCCAGCAAGCCCTAATGCTTCTCCCTTTTCAAGTTGAAGGTTAACTCCGTCCACGGCTTTCACTGGTCCTCTGAGCGTAAGGTAGTAGGTTTTTAAGTCTTGGATTTCTAAGAGTGCCACGCTTGATCGCCTTCTTCTAAATCAAAACTTTGTGCTCCCTAGCTTTTAGTCTTCCTTCATTTGAGATTAAAGGAAGGATATTGAGATAAGGAGGGATATAAAATTGTTACTGTCTATCCAGTTAATATCAACCCAAACGAGGACAAGATCACTTGGCGATATTCTTTTTTCGTTCTGCATTTGATTAGCCGCCACCGCAACGAACAGTTGAAAAAAGCAAGAAGGCTATTAGCAAAAGCTTCCATTTCAACATGTAATTACCTTCTTAGCTTTGGATTTAGAACTTCATCGAGGGCATAACCGATTAAGGTAAACCCTAGTGCTGTAAACGTTATGCATAGTCCTGGAGGAATTATCCACCACCAAGCCTTAAGAATGAATCCGCCACGATATGCCGCGTAATATAGGATGGTGCCCCAGCTTTTAATGGTAAGGTCCCCTAATCCAAGGAAGGCTAGCCCAGCTTCTGTTAGAATTCCCCAGACCACGCTCATAATGGTGAGTGGAAGGACTATGGACATGACATTTGGGAGAATGTGACGAAGTATTATATGGATATCGCCTGCCCCAATGGCTTTGGCGGCTTCAACGAAAGAGCGTTCCTTAAGCGATAAGACCTGTGATCTCACCATTCTCGCAGTGCCCGTCCATGACACGATGGCTATTACGAGTATTATATTCCAAATGCTACGGCCCCCATACGCTATTAGAACAATCATGAGAGCAAGATCCGGGAGACTCAGCACCATGTCAGTAAACCTCATCAACAGATCATCCAAACCTCCGCCAAAATACCCCGCCACCAGCCCTATAACCGTGCCAACTAAGACTGTTAAAACAGCAGCTATCAGTCCTACGGTTAGAGATGTCCTCGTGCCATATATCACCTCGCTTAAGATGTCTTGCCCCACATCATTGGTTCCTAACCAATGTTCAGGGCTCGGCTTTTGTCTAGGTAATGCTTCCCCTATTTTATAGGGGTCATATGGCGCTACGTAGGGTCCGAAAATTGCAAGGGCAACAAAAAACCCAACTATGAATAAGCCGAATATTCCCATCTTATTCTTTTTGTAAGTATTCCAGAGACCAAAAATTTTCCTACGATAAAACTTCAGTTTATCTGTTCGTATCTTTATCGCCCTAATTCTTGAAGACAATTTTCTGCCGAAACTTTTTGCTACGTCTCTCATGATATGACGCTCCAAGTGCAAAGGTTCAGTTCCAGCATCACGCAGTCCTCTTAATACTTCACTCGAGGATCAAGAAATCCATAAGCGATATCAGCGATAAAGTTCGCTAATATCACACTCACGCCGATGAGGAAGAAGGCCCCCTGTATCACAGGGTAATCTCGATTTAAATAGGCAAGGAATATCTCTCTACCCACGCCGGGCCATCCGAATACGGTTTCAGTGAATACTCCGCCACCTACAACGAAAGCCATCAATATAGCTGAATATGAGACTATGGGAAGCATAACGTTTCTCAAAGCGTGTTTAAACAGAATAGTGCGCCCCTTAAGCCCTTTGGCCTTCGCCGTTAATATGTAGGGTTCAGTGAGGGCGTCTACCATAACATTCCGCGTTAGGAAAGCTGGGGTCCCCATCAAATATAAGGTTAGGGTAATTATTGGAAGTGCGGAATGCCATAAAACGTCTCCTATGAATGCCCACGTAATGGTTTTGGGGATGGGAGGCGTATATGCGCCTGAAATTGGGAAAAGGTCTAGGTAGTAGCTGAAAACAAGTAACATAATCATGGCCAACCAGAAGATGGGCATGGAGCGCAAAAACAGGGAGGTGCTTAGAATAGATACATCGGTTTTGCTTCCGCGTCTCCACGCCGCAATAGCCCCTATAACCACTCCCACAACTATTGACAAAGCATAGGCAGTGCCAAACAAAAATATCGTCCAAGGAAGTCTTTCAAGGAGCACCGTCAAAACTGGCGTTTCACGATAGAAGAAGGAAACACCTAGGTTAGGACTTGGGATTGGGATTGGAAGATGTCCGCTAAGTGGCCTAAATTGGAAGATGTTCTTTAGATATAGCACGAATTGAACCCACAAAGGTTGGTCTAGCCCAAAATCACGATGCAATTTTTTCCATACTTCTTGTGTCGCCCCCTCTCCTGGCATAAAGCGTGCTATGGGGTCTCCCGGCATCAGGCGTGGAAGAAAAAAATTTACCACCAGAACGACTAGGAAGGTGGCGAACGAATGTACACCTCTTTTAATGGCGTACTCTCTCAGTCCCATGGGTAGCAATTCTAAAGAGTATTGATAATAAATGTTTTTCCTTATTTTGGAGATGTATATGGCGGTGTTTGATGACAACAAACTGCTATGACTAGGGTATAAATCAGATGGGTGTAAAAGGGGGGGATGGGCGGTTAAGCCCTTGGAGGTCTCCTTCTTATGTAGAGGAATGCTGCAGCGGCAACGACTAGGATGACAATTACAATGGCAATGACGAGCGTCGTGGGGAACTCAGATGGTGGAGGTGCCGTCACTGTGACTGTGCCGTCGACCTTTGTGTTGTCGGCTGTGTCGGTTTCTCCGGCTACTGTGCTTGCCACAGCCTTTATAGTATATTCGCCTTCATCTACGTCCGTTGTGTCCCATGTGAAGGTTAACGTGGTGGTGGCGCCTGAAGCCAAATTGGTAACGGTCTTTGTGTCTATGACTGTGTTGTCGTAGTAGGCAGTGATGTTGAAGGTTTCGGCTACGGTGCCTTCATTTTTAACGACTACGCTGATGGATACGGAATCTCCGGCAGTTACCTCGGTGGGAGATGGCGTGACGCTGGTGACCGCTACATCGTGTACCACTACTGTGGATATGGTGACTGTGCCGTCTATGAGCGTGTTGTCGGCTGTGTCAGTTTCTCCTTCGACGACGCTTGCGTTTGCGCTAATGGTGTATTCGCCTGGGGCAACATCGGTTGTGTCCCATGTGAAGTTTAGAGTTGTCTCTGAAACGGGAGCTAGGTTGGTGACAGTTTGCGTGTCTATGACTGTGTCATCGTAGTAAACAGTCACGTTGAAGGTTTCGGCCTGGGTTCCCTCATTTCCGACGACGACGGTTATGGATACTGATTCGCCGGCAGTTACCTCGGTGGGGGATGGCGTGACACTGATTATGGCCACATCGTGTGTTATTTCAGCAAAGACTTTTACGCTATGTGTGACTGTGCCGTTTAATTCGTCGTTGTCGGTGACGGTTAGGGTTACAGTGTATGTTCCAGCTGTTGTGTAGTTGTGTGTGGTGATGGGGTCTGCCTCGGTGACTGGGGGTGTGCCGTCGCCAAAGTTCCATGTGTAGTTTTGGATGGTTCCGTCTATGTCGTCGCTGGCTGTGGCGTTGAAGGTCACTATTTGGTTTATTAATGGAGCGGGTGGTGTGTAGGTGAATTCGGCCACGGGTGGAGACAATACGTTGAAGTATATAATGGGTGCGCCCCAAGGCATCAGGGGACCTTGGTAGCCTCCTAGGGAGCCTGCTAGCCTTGCCCATTCGTCTGGCCATGTGGATTCTGACCATGCTGTCATGTTGAAGGGTCCTGTGATTGTCAGGATTTTGTTTGTTTGGTCATAGTTGTATTGGGCGCCGAGGTCTGATGGGTAGGGCTCCATGTATCCTAACCCTAGGAACCCGTCAACTCTGGTGAGGGTGTTGTTTGGTACTTGGCCGGTTCCCCAGGGGTCTTGTTTCCAGCCCCATACGGGGCGGTCTATGGTGTTGCTGAAGTCGAATATTAGTTTCTCGCCTTCTCTTAGGTTAAAGGGTTCAGGTGCGTAGCCGACTTTGTGGGTTACCCCACCGTAGGGAGTGTAGTCATCGTAGTCCATGTGGCCGGTTGCTAGAGTGTAGTATGTTTTGTATGTTCCATTGGCGTATTTGTAGTATGGCCAAGCATCTGACCATGTGTGGTCCCATGACTTTGGTATCGGAAAGATTTCTTTGTGTGCCAGACCTGGTCTGTCTCCTTCTAGCGTCTCGAAGACCCAAGCGGGTGCGCCGTAGGGTTCTACGCTGACGCATACTAGGGCGTAGTCTACTATTGTGTCGACGATGATGTTGCTGTATGTGGGCCCGATGTTGGCGGTGAGGTGTAGGTCGGTGTAATAGTTCTCGTAGCCGGGCATGAGGTTTCCCCATAGTTTCGAGTGGAGGAACCTTGCCATGAGGACTTCCTCTCCCCAACCCACCGCCCAGAATGTTAGGGTAATCTTGTCTGGATACTGGCTCCAGTCGGGTACCACGTTGAAGAAGTCGACGAAGAGGTAGTTTGAGTACATGGGGGCTATGGAGGGCCACCATGTGCCTAGGTACATGAGCCAACTCTTCCAGCTCGATTTTACGGCGCTTCTGTTGGTTGCGTTTGCCCACCAGTTCTGGAGGTCATTGTATGTGGCGTTGGTTATGCCTAGAACCTTCATGGTTGCGCTCTTGTCCAGTGTTATGGTTCCGTTCAGTTCGGTTTGCCATCCGTCGTGATAGGCAGTATAGTTGTACGCGGTGATATTCTTTTCCCAGTATTTTACGCGTTCGAGGTTAATGTATGCGCAATACCAAGAGAGGTCTGCGGTTCCGCCTACTATGCCTGGTTGGACCTTTCCTGTTAGGTTGTAGGGGAGAAACGTGCCTAGTGTATAGATTGGGTAAGTTGGTGGTCTCAGCGCGGACGGTACCGGTGGTGGACCCACCTTAACTGGGGTGGTCATGTTGATTTCAGGTATTTCTGTGGCGTTTATGTTTAGTCGGGTGGACGAAAAGTAATTTACGCTGTTTGTTTTGGTGTTTCGGATGGAGTAGATGAAGGGGTACTCCCAGCTGTGGACCCAGTATAGTTCATCAAGGTATTCCCATACGTTTCGGCCATCCCACACGGACTTTAGCGGAAGCATTTCTTCTGGAACATCGAAGAAATCGTAGAACCTGTACGTAATGCTTCTCTCGGGAGAAGTTGTAGCCGCGGTTGTTAGAGATTCGTTTGTGGATATGGCGTGCATTGGTATGGTTGGTAATGATAGTATGCTAACCAAAGCAAGTAACGCTATTGGGAAAATTGCTTTCTTATGCATGTTAATTTCCTTTCCTTTTCTCCTTTTTCGGAGAGAGGTATTGAAACCTTGAAAATTTAAGACTTTCTCTATTACAACGTGTTTAGGGAAGATTTGCGAAAATATGGTGTGATTGTCGCGGTGACGCTTGTCTTCTAAAGGGTTTCAAGTTGTTTTTATCCTATTTTCGTTTAGAGTGTATAATGGAGGATTTTTCTATAAAAATTATTTATAGTTCTTAGAGAGAAACCCTTAAAAATCAGAGGGAGACACTATTCATACGCTTATATCCGAGAAAAAGGAAGGAGAAAGGAGAATGCATAGGAAATTGAAAGCGTTTTGGCTAATAGTGACTCTGGCTTTAATAAGCACACTAACATTGCCTGCTGCAACAATTCCCGCCGTCTCCGCACAAGAAGAACCAGTGACAAGCGTTACCTACAGGTTCTACGATTTCTTCCAGGGTAAAATGGATGAGGAAATCTGGGGAAGGCCTCCTGAAGAGGGAGGTAAGGAATGGATTGGACGATGGTGGATGTATGGCACGGACTATGTGGAAAGCTGGTCGTATCCTGTTGTCTATCAGAGAGGCACTCCTGCGTGGAATGAGCCGTACGTTCCATACGATGATGCTGCGTATTGGACGAATGGACGGTTGAACGTGGAAGCTGAGAACTTGCCCCTCAACATTGATACAGTTGCATGGATAGATTACTGGTGGGCTATTGGTACTGGACATAGGTCATGGGTTCCATGGGACCTAACGCTAGGCTTAGATTATCCTGGACCTGGCGGTTACTGCAACATTAGCTGGTATATGACATATACTAGTGTAGAAAGGACAAACTACTGGGGTTGGGGACCTGATCGACACCCTGCTGCATATCCGTACGGTATGCACGACGGCTGGTTTGTGGAAATAAATGGAACCCTAACCCTGGACAAGCTTGGAGCCATGAAGGTTTTTGGCATGAACAGCACAACATATGACAACCTTGACACTATGGCTGCTGCTTGGACCGCGGAAAAGAAACCAGCACTGGCATGGTGGCAATGGCTCGAGAGTGAAGGCAACTGGTGGCCCGAAATAATGCCATACGCCTATAACTGGCTCCTGCACCAAACCGTTGTCTTAGGAAATGACATCTACGGCAAGGCAAAATGGTTGCCATTCACAATACCGCCGGACTGGCCTTGGAACCTACCGGGCGTAGTCGGCATCTTCGACATTTCTCAATGGCCTGTTAAGGTTACTGTACCCATGTGGATCACTGGTTGGATGCTGGAATGCCTCATTGGCAGGTGGCTCTCTGACTGGTGGAGTTGTATGGGAGGCTTCATGCCCTACGAGGGCTACTACAGCGACTTCCACCTTGACGCTTCAATTGGACCCGAGAGCACTGACCTAGTCCTTGACACGCAGGTAGACTGGCTCCTAGTCGCTGCTGACGGCATTGGTGAGCCTTGCTCCCCACCTAAATGGGTGTTTGAAACGATCTGGGGAGACATTCCCTACGCATCGCGCTTGGAAGGAGCCTTCAAGGATCCAAAATATGACCGCCAATGGTCCTCTGGATGGCACTACTACAAGAACGCTACCGATTGGAGAAAAACCTATTTCACCTCAACTGTGGGCGCCGCAGGCTACGGCACCTATGTCCCATACGGGTACACTCCAGGCTCATGGGACCTAGGCATAGACAGAACCGTCGCTGCACCGTGGCGATCACCCCTCTTCGGATGGGGTGAGGGACCTGGAAACCACTCAGGCTGGATGGAGATGCTAATATTCGACTGGAGCGAGATTCAACACAAGGGTAAAGTTCCGGGATTCCACCAAGCTCCATGGATAGAACTTCCAAGCTACAGCGTCACCGAAGTCTGGGGCAACCTTGTCCTAAACACAAGTTTGTCCGAGCCACTATATGAGCACCTAGGACAGGTCATCATAACTCCAAAGACCCTGACGTTCATAGGACCCATAGACTTTGCCCTATGGTCGTGGAACACTTATCCAGCCGATTGGTTTAGGCTGAGGACCAATGACCGTGTCCCTCCCGACTGCCCGAACGGTGTTCTACCTTGGGGTTCACCCCTCATCTACTGGAGCATAGCCCCAGAGATACCAATCTGCAACCCAGCCATAGCAAGCACCCACACATCTAAACCCGTCTGGACCACCAACACACGAACAAGCAACGCAGACTACAAATACGGACTAAGCTGGCAATACAAAGGCGTAACAATCGGCATCAACGCCATCGTCAAAAACCGAGGAACCGTACCATGCACCTTCAACGTCACCGCCTCCATTGAAACAGCCCCAGGAGTATGGACCATCATCGGTTCGCAACCTGTCATTGAACTGCCGCCCTGCAACGAACTAACGCTTGTCTTCCCCTGGGACACCTCCACAGCAGCTCACTGCAAAGCATACCGGATAAAAATAGAGATAACCGAAGTCCTCTGCATACCCCCAGAAGACTACCTGAAAGACAACGTCTACATACTAGACTGGACCTACTTCACCCCAAGTACCTATCCAGACCTATGGTACGGACCCGACTGGAGCTGCATGACCACCAAAGGCGGAGCCGTATACTTGAAGTTGGTGGGTGATGTAGACGGCGACGGAGTGGTTGGTTCAAAGGACAATGGCAAACTCGGAGCGGCCTACGGATCCAGGCCAGGACAAGCCGCGTGGAACCCAGAAGCCGACTTCGACGGCGACGGAGTGGTCGGTTCAAAGGACAACGGCAAACTCGGAGCGAACTACGGTAAAAGGTGCTAAGAAAACTGCCATAGGCTGATGCAGCCTTTCATCCCCCCCCTTTTTATTTTTTAATCCTCCAGAAATCCTTCCAAACATCAAAGCCGCTAAGTCACTAGAAACGTTTGGTTGACAAAAAGATGTAACGTCTAGCTAACTTCAGGCATTATGCCTAGCGCACCCAAAGCCGTTGCGACAATCTAAGTCTCATACCTGTTCACAGCATTAGCTAAGCTTGGTTAGATCAATTCTCTTAACCGATATTCCCACCGATGGAAACGCCTCAAAGAATGGCTTTGAATCAAGAGCCTCGGACGGCACAACACCCTTCTGATCTATTTTCCCCTGAGCTAGAAAACCTGTGAAAAGCACCGTAGGCATAGCCGTCAGATAAATTGTGCCCGTACACCCATATCTCTTTGCAGCCTCCTGATGATCCATGACGACATACTCAAAAAAGTGTACTCTGCGACTGCCTCGACTGCCGACAACTTCAACTCCAATGCACGTTATACCCCTAGCCTTTCCAGCCAAGTCTGAGGGCTCAGGCACCAGAGCTAGAACTAAATCTCTAGGAGCCACTTTCACACCCTTGACACTTATCTTATCCCTTCTATTCAAGCCTAGAAGCTTAAACACTTCAAACACCTTATACACCTGCGGGTGAAGCGCATACTTGAAGTCCACAGCACGCAAACCCTTCTTATGAAGAAAGCGAGGAAAAGTCTCAATTTCGTCGTGATGAATGTACCAAGTTTTTAACGGACCAAGCCCCTCTGGAAAATTAAGTGTCTCCTCGCCTGAGAGAGGTTCAACGCGCTCATATCGTCCATTCCGGTAGATTTCAACCGGGCAAAGACATTCGTCCATTAGTGTAGCGGGATTGAATAGCGGAGAGAACGCGTAGCCCTCTACAATGACGCTTCCTCCGCCATAGCACTTAATGTGCAACTCCTTAAGCTCGTCAACCTCATCATACGCTTTGCGGGCTATGAGACCCATAATCCCCGGAGAAACACCTAAACCTACGACAGCCAAAAGCCCCCTTTCAGCCCATTGATCATTCATGGCAAGCTGCTCTTTAATTTCAGGCGTGCCAAGAACCTCCCTAGGCCCACCTCCTACAAAGTCTATGTAATTCGAGCCAGCATTAAACGCGGCATTCATAACTTCCAAGTTGTAGTCGGCGACTGTTGCATTAATGATCAGATCGCTTCCTCTGGCAACTTTTGCCAACGATTTTCTGTTGCTGGCATCTACTTTGTCCGCCCACACCCTGTCTGACTCAATCTTATTTCTTAGCTCTCTCGCCCGTGCTTCATTGATATCCGCCAGCAGCAACTTGTCAACGTACTTTGACTTCGCAAGAAAGCGTGCAACTGTACCGCCTACAGCCCCCATCCCAAGAATAGCGACCTCCATTTTACACTCTCCCGTGGAACTGTCTGCCTTTTACACCCCTATACTTGCTGAACTAAAAAGCTTTTACGTACATGTTAACACATCTAGGAGGGAAGTTGAAATGAACAAGAAATCTCCTTTATTGACTTTTATTTCAGTAATAGTCTTGCTAGCGATGCCTAAAATACAGCTCATAACATCAGTCGCTGCAGCGGAAGGAACCCCAAAAGTTGCCTTATACAACGACGAGGGAGTTTGGGAGACAGGTGCATCCTCTCTTAAATGCATGTTTGAATGGATGAATGCCTCTGTAACCTATGTTAACGCATCAGACATAAAAAACGGAATACTGGAAGACTTTGATATCCTATGTATACCCGGCGGCTGGACCTGGGACTACTATCGGTCTCTTGGCACACTTGGCGAATCAAAAATCTTGGATTTCGTAAGCAACGGAGGAGCCTATATGGGAATATGTGCAGGAGCATACTTCGCCTGCGATTACATCGTTTGGGAGGGAAACCGATACAATTATCCTCTAGGTCTTTTTCCTGGACACGGGGACGGCCCGCTGGAGGCAATACCGTGGCCGACATACAACATGACCTGGATAAACATGGTGAACCGTACCCACCCCATAACCAAATCTCTACCAGAACGTATGTGGATCCTATACTACGGCGGCCCCACCTTCCATCCATATGAGGGAGCAGATGTAACCATATTGGGCAGGTACGATGTCAACGGTCAGCAGCCGGCGATCGTCGCCACACAATATGGATTGGGAAGAGTGTTCCTAAGTGGTCCACACCCTGAAATAGAAGAAGACGACCCCCGAGATGGAACTTGGGGCGACGATTATTTGGATGATCGCGGCTCAGACTGGCCTTTAATGTATGAGGCTTTCAAGTGGTTGTTGTGGAGCCCAGAAGTTAAGGTATTTAGCGTTCCTTTGGGCGAAGAAACCTACAACGTAACCACGCTCAGCAACTCTTCCTTAACAGAATTCAATTTTAACCAGTCATCAAAACAGATCAGTTTCAGCGTCAACGGTCCACCTGGCACAGGCTTCTGCAACGTCACGATTCCAAAACGTCTCCTGAATTGTACTTCCCCGGAAGACTGGGTAGTCATGCTGGATGACTCCCAGATCTCTGCCTCCGCCCTCCATATAATTGACAACGCCACTCATACATCCATTTACTTCACCTATGCTTCTGGCATCAACAACATCAAAATTATCGGTACAAATCTTGCGCCGGAATCTCCAAGAGACATGATTTCGCCATTACTCATTATTGGCATTTTGATTGCAGTCATGATTGGCATTTCAGTTGCGATCATCTTAAGAAAAAGCTTTAGTCGGCAGAGAGGAAAAAAGAGGACCCCGCATCTTCATTCTAATCCATAGATGGAATAGAAGACACATCCACAACCTTTTTAATATACATTGATAATGGCGCAGTTGTGGGATGCTTTTACTTGTAGATGCCTTAACGTTAGAGGACATAAACATGTTTAGGCGATTTATGCGGACGACCTTTGCTCCGACATTCTTAACACTAATAATGGTTGGAACATGGTTTAACACCTTAGCGGCAAGCCCTAACATAGTCACAGAAACGACGCAGGAGACTGTCAAGGTCGCCGTGTACGGCGGTCCCGGAGTGTGGGAACACGGTAGAATCGCTATTGTCAACATGTATGAATGGGTAGGTGCATTTGTGACGGTTGTTTATGCCAGTGACGTAACTGGCGGAGGGCTAGTCAACTATGATGTCTTTGTGATGCCTGGGGGTAATGCTTGGGATCAATATGCAGGTCTTGGTTACGAGGAAGGTGCTTCAAAGATTCGAAATTTTGTGAGCAACGGCGGAGGCTACATTGGAATATGTGCGGGGGCTTATTATGCCTGCGATTACATCGTTTGGGAAGGAAGTTCATACTATTATCCTCTAGGTCTTTTTTCTGGACATGGAGACGGCCCGCTGGAGGCGATACCGTGGCCGACATACAACATGACCTGGATAAACATGGTGAACCGTACGCACCCCATCACCGAATCTCTACCAGATTATATGTGGATTCTGTACTATGGTGGACCCGAGTTTCATCCCTATGCAGGAGCCAACGTAACCATACTGGGGAGGTATCAAGTTAACGGTGAGGCGGCCATCGTCGCCTGTGAATACGGGTCTGGAAGGGTGTTTCTGACTGGTCCTCATCCCGAAATCGAGGAGGACAGCGACAGGGATGGCACTACGTGGGGAGACGCTTTGGATGACAAAGGCTCAGACTGGCCTCTCATGCACGCAGCGCTTTATTGGATGACAGCCTCACCTCCTTCACCTCCTACGGCTAACTTCACCTATTCACCAGCCAATCCCCGTGTGGGCGAGATCGTAACCTTCAACGCCTCAAACTCACAGCCAGGCTGGAACGGCACCCATCCCACGTCCATTGTCGATTATTACTGGGACTTCGGCGACCAAACAAGAGTACATGACATTAACCCGTGCATCGACCACGTTTACCCAGAGGATGGACCCTACACAGTGACCCTAAACGTCACTGACAGCCAAGATTTTTGGAACACAACATCGAAACTCATAACAGTTAATTCCTCACCTCCCGTCGGCGGCATCTGGATTCCTGTTGACAAGCTTGGTTTGCTAGCTCCCCACATTTGTTTAGTCTCAACAATCGTATTCGCAACACTTGCAACAGTCATTTACTTTAAACGCGTTAAGCGCAGAGAGGAGAAGCTATAAGCACACGGTTCTTCTTTTGCAGCTTTTGCAATGGCTAGGAAGTATATTATACCGCACTCGGAACCTAGCGAATAAATGGTTTCATATTCAACGCTTGCAACAATAAATTATAAATCTAGTTATATTCATTGTTCAGGTCTACACAAGGCTGAAGGAAGATGATATCGTAGCGATTTCACCCGTTGTAGAGGGAGGATAATTAAAATGTCAACTGCATACGCCGGAAAAATTTTGCGGGTCGATTTGTCTACAAGCAAAGTTACAAGGGAGCCCTTAGCCAAGGTGCTGATCAAACAATGGTTGGAAGGTAAGGGAATCGGGACTTGGCTATTGTTCAATGAGTTGAAGCCTAGAATAAACCCCCTAAGTCCAGAAAATAAGTTGATCTTTACTACTGGTCCGGCTTCTGGAACTATAGTGCCTCACAAGGGATACATCGTATGTTACAAATCTCCACTTACCGGCATATACGGTAGTTCAAGTTCTGGCGGATTTTTCGGCGATGAATTGAAGCGGGCTGGATATGATGTTCTAATAGTCGAGGGAAAGGCGGAAAAACCAGTATACCTCTGGATAGATGACGAGGAGGTCCAGATAAGAGGCGCTGAGCACCTATGGGGAAAGGACTCCTTCGAAACGAATGACTTGGCTAAAGAGGAACTGGGAGATACAGAAATCAAAGTAGCACGTATCGGTGTTGCAGGCGAAAAACTGGTGAATTTTGCTTCAATCCTAAATGACTACTCTCGAATGGCTGGCAGGTGCGGACCTGGCGCAGTGATGGGCTCAAAGAACCTAAAAGCCATTGCCGTGCGAGGAACCGGCGTAATCGAAGTCCCAAAGATCGACGAACTAATTGAATTCATGAGACGGTTTCTAGAGACAATTAAGGAAACTCCTTCCACAGGGACTGCGTATCCAATGTGGGGAACCCCCGGAGGAGTTAACTCTGCCAATCTGCAGGGCGTGTTTCCAACAAGATACTGGCATAAGGGTATACTTGACGACTTTGAGAAGATCAACGCCGAGACCATGAGAAAAAGAATAGTAATCAAAGACAAAGCTTGTTACACATGCCCGGTAAACTGCTCCAAGATCGTCAGGGTTAGACAGGGACCGTATGCTGGATCAGTCTTAGAGGGACCTGACTATGAAGCTCTTTATACCCTCGGCGGGCTTCCAGAAAACAACGACCTTGACGCAATAGTGAAAGCCCAAGAATTATGTGATATACTCGGAATGGATGTTATGACAGCCGGAAGTGCTGTAGCGTTCGCTATGGACTGTTATGACAAGGGCATCATCTCCAGCAAGGACACAGATGGCATTGAACTGACTTTTGGAAATAAGGGAGCTCTCATTCAAATGATAGAGAAAATCGGGAAAAGAATCGGTTTTGGCAACGTATTAGCTCAGGGCGTGAGAGAGGCAGCAAAAATAATTGGCAAGGGTGCAGAAAATCTGGCAGTACACATAAAGGGACTTGAACCAGCGGGATATGACCCCCGAGGACTAAAGGGAGTGGCATTAGCGTTTGCCGTAGCTGACCGCGGAGCATGCCACTTGCCGGGATCTATATACACTTACGAGATGAGAGGCAACATAGATAGACTCGCTTATGAGGGAAAGGCAGCGTTTCTGAAAGATTCAGAGGAAAGATTCGCGGTTTGTGACACCATGATCTTTTGTCGTTTTCTGAGGGACGTTTACACTTGGGGTACCCTCACGGAGGTGATCCCGCTGCTGGTAGGATTTAAACTGAATAAAAATGAATTAAAAGCCCTTGGAGAACGAATAGTTAATCTGGCTAGGGTCTTCAATGTGAGAGAAGGAATAAGCAGAAAAGACGACACTTGGCCGGAAAGGTTTTTCAAGGAGCCTCTGCCCCATGGAGGTTCAAAGGGACAAGTAATAGACAAACGTGAATTTAACAAGATGCTCAGCGAGTATTATGCGTCAAGAGGATGGGACGAAAATGGAATACCAACTAAAGAAAAACTTGGAAACTTGGGTCTGAGAGACGTAGCTTTTCTCTCTGAACCCCTCCCAAAAGAGGGCACCACACATGACGACTAAGGTTATTGTTTGCGATCAAGAAAAATGCACTGGATGCGGAATCTGCGAACTAGCCTGCTCCGCCACGAAAGATAAGAACTTCAACCCGCTGGCGTCCCGGATTCGAGTCATAAAAATTGACCCATTCATTGATGTGGCATTAGCCTGTCGCTTCTGTGAAGACGCTCCATGCGTGGCCTCGTGCCCACGAGACGCGTTGGAGCAGTCTCAGGAAACGGGCATCATCATTGTTGATGAAGGGAAGTGCACCGGCTGCGGCTGGTGCATTGAAGCTTGCAGTTTCGGAGCCATAACATTTCACACTAGTAAAAAAGCTGTCATTGCATGCGACCTTTGCGATGGTGAGACTTTTTGCATTAAATTCTGCCCGAGGAAAGCATTAGGGCTGTCTACGCTGCAAGCTATATCGAATATAGCTAGAAGATCCGTCGTAAAAAGGCTTCTTAAGTAAGCCAAATTGGCGATCAGTTGCGCGCGCATATCGAAGAATTATGTTTATTGTGGAACCTGCAAAGAAGTTTGCCCGGAGAAGGCAGTAATTGATAGAACACAGGTTTTGCATGTGGAAGTCAAATCTGGAGTATGGGTCAACACTAGAGAAATTGACTTCTTACGATTCTGTAATCAAAAAATGCCAAAACTGCGCGATGCCGCCCAAAGGATTGATCGATTTTAAAACATAGCTTCCACCTTGCTAGCCTGACAGTAGACGGCGGGATGACTTGTTGCTAAGGCTTTGCATGTGGGTGTACTCTTTAAGCGTGGGTTTGCGTAACAATTTAAAAGCGTTTACCCGAGAAGACAGGTCTGTGATGTTTGTGTTGGGAATGAATTATGCAGTGTGTGTTTCGTTGATCTGTTCAGCTTTTGCATTTATCATTAGATCATGGTGACGTGTTAGAAGTATTGTTGTACCGCATGGAAGATTTAAGTTCTACTCTTGGATCTTCTTTTATTACCCTTGCAACAACCTGTGTACTGGTTCTTTCGATTTGTTGCATGCTAATAATTTTTTCAAGTTTTTCCATGAAATCCTCCCTGTTATCCGACCTGGTTAAAACAATAAAATCAGTTTCTCCGAATGTGAAGTAGACTGCCCAAACGCCTGGAATTTGGGCTACCATCTTTCCTACTTTTTCATGGTAGCTTGGACCATATTTTGCGCGGATAAAACTAATCGTGATGTAGTCTTTTCCAAGCTTCGTTGCATCAATTTTTGCATAGTAACCTTCGATTATTTCCTCTGTTTCTAGTCTCTTTATTCGATAATGTACCGTTGACTTTGGAATTCCTAGCTTATTAGCTATTTGTTCTAGCGGTGTTCTACAATCCTTCTGCAATATCTCAAGAATTCCTATGTCTATTTCATCGAGTGATCTGGATTGTCTGGACAAAATACACTCCTCAAAAATAATTATGCACGCTAGTTTTTAAGTTCATTCTTGGTTGATCGAAGAAATTACAGAGCAATTACAAAATGTATTGCGAGTCCGATTTGGAGGATTTGATTCATTGGATATTATCCGATTTTAATCTATAAAATGGTACAAATTCCTAATTGATAAAAAAGTTTTTTACACAAAGTACATATATTTTAAAGGACAGAATAGTTGGGGATATACGTGACAAGCCAACAGTTGAAGTCCTCTTCGGAGAGGGTTGGTCAGCTTTACCCTATATTGATTGACTATTATGGAAACATTATCGATGGAGAACACCGGTTTGGCGTGGATGGAAAATGGAGAAGGGTAAGGCTGGAGCACATCCGAACCGAGAAGGATCGGCTTATCGCCCGCATCATCAGCAACACCGTTAGGCGAAGCGTGCCACGCAAGGAGAAGACGGAGCTGTTGGAAAGGCTGGGAGAGATCCACTTAAGCGAAGGAGTGGAGCCCGGAAGGATCGCGCATAGGATAGCAGATGAGACTGGCATGAGCTACACATGGGTCATGAAATACTTGCCTTATAGGTTCAAAGACAGTACACAATCAGAGAGGAGAACCGGTTTGGTTACACGCCATATAACCAGAATTTTAGATGAACTCTTGAGACCTCCTAAGAGGGAGGGGGCGCTAAAGATAAAAAATTATGCGAACACAAACTTCGTATCACTCATAGTTGAGAAGGGCTTCTACGAGGAGTTTGAAAGGAACTCCCTAGAACTGGAGGTGCCAACGGAACTCAGCGCGCTAAAGGCCCTAGAAGACTATCACGAAAAGATGAAGAGGGCCATCGCTATCAAAAATAAAAACAAGCTGAGCGGAGAAAGCGAAAATCATAGAACTTGAGGAACCCTCCAGAAGAGTAAGGATAGGTCTTTTGATCATCTCTAGTAACATATTTAGAGAGAGATGCAGATCTTAGATCAATGCGCACATAAAAAAATGGGAGTTTGGTGTAGTTAGGCTGCTCTTATTTCAACGTTGTCAAGGTAAACTTTTTCGGACACTGCACCGCAACAATCTCCGAATCTTATTTTGAAGTTAGGGTTGTTGAGGGCGCCGCTTGGCAACTCCCAAACTAAGCCCTGTCCTGCAAAAACCCATGGATCTGCGTAGCCAGGCGCGTCCCATTGATGTTTTTCTTCTATTAGGTTCCAGTTGGTGCCGTCGTACCACTCTACAGTGAATCCGTCAGCCGCATCGTGGCCTATTATTCGTCGGTGGTAGCGGAGTGAAACCATCTGGGTGTAGCCAGCAGTGCTTATTGTTTTAGACGTTAGATAGGACCATTTTCCAGCACCTGTTGCCTTTGCCATGGCATGATAAGTTCCCGCGTAGGGACTCTCTGTGGAAACATACCATGGTTTCCCTGTGCCAGAGGTAGTCCAACCATTGGTTGAAAAGCTTCCAGATTCGAATCCATCAAAGAATAGTTGGGTTCCAGTCGGAGGCAGAGAAGGCTCAGCTGGAGGCTGCGATATTGTTAGTTTCATCAGCCAGTCCATGGTTGTCCATAGGAATGGCCAATCTGAGCCATGGTCATAGAATATTTCGGCCCAGCTCGAGCCGTCTCTGGTTTTGTCTTCTTCTATTTCAGGGTGCGTACCAATCAGAAATACTCGGCCTGAACCGTAGCTGAAAGTGATGGCGGCACGTTCATTGTTTTTCTTGTCGTAGGTAGCTACGGTGTCAACGGTTACGCCTGCGTGAGGAACGAAGTATGGTCCTCCATAGTATGCCATGCGTTCCCGGGATGGTTCGTACTGGTTGATTGGATGATTCAGATTCATGGTATGGTTTGTCATTATGGCGTGATCCCATGGCATTATTTCGTCTATTGCGCCAATGCCCGTTCCGTCGAACAAATCCAATGTATACTCGTAGGCTTTTCCTTCCCAGACAATGTCGTCACATGCGAAGTAGGCTCCGGCACAGATTCCGATGTAGCCTCCGCCACTGCTAACAAAATTTCTAATGTTTTGGTCTCCTGTGTTTGTAATGGCTTTATTGTAGTCGCCAGCCCAGCCGCCGGGCATGTAGAATACCTTGTAAGTTGGGTAGGTTATTAACCCATTGTTGATGTCAGAAGCAGTCACGTATTTCCAAGTTAAGCCTTTATATTTAGTAAAGTTCTTGAAAGGCACTACACTGTCAACCCAGGCTCCACTATCATTGTATATTGCAACATCCGCGCCTTGTGCCTTTACTTCTTGAATCAGCAGAGGCGAAATCATGGTCAAAGTCAGAATCAATAGACAAATTGGTATCCAAAGCTTTCTCCCAAATTTTTCCATTTTAAAACACCGAGCTGGCTCGTCTGTTAGACGCTGATATTTAAGCTTTTTGCCAGAATATCTTGCGTGATGAAAAAGTCCTTAGACTTTTCTATCAGCGAGACATAAAGCCTCCGTCCACTACGACCACTGCTCCAGTCATAAAAGAAGATTCATCGCAGGCCAGAAACAATGCCGTTTGAGCAACTTCTTCAGGTCTTCCAAATCTTCCCATTGGATATGATTTAATCCTTTCTCTACGGACTAGTTCTGGATCTCCCTGCTTTTCCAACACCCTATGCAACATTGGAGTTTCTATAGCCCCTGGACAAATGCAGTTAACCCGAATATTATCTGGAGCTAATTCGACAGCCAACGTTTTCGTTAAAGCGATGATTGCGCCCTTTGACGCGGAATAGGCAGGAGAGAAGGAACCAACGAAACCAGCGACCGAAGCATTGTTTATGATAACCCCGCCCCCTCTTTTGATCATCTCTGGCGTAACATACTTACAACAGAGAAATGCGGACCTTAGATTAATCTTGATTATTTTATCCCATTCTTCCTCTGTTGTGTCTTTCAGTTTCTTCACGAGTTCGACGCCTGCATTATTGAACAACACGTCTATTCCGCCATATACAAACGCCTTTTCCACCAGTCTTTTGACATCATTTGTTTCAGATACGTCTGCCTTGACAAAAATTGCCTCTCCTCCAGCACGTTTAATCGCTTCAATTACTTCTAGTCCCTTTTCCTGATTAACATCAGCCCCAACAACCTTGGCGCCTTCTTGGGCGAAAAACATTGCTGTAGCCCGCCCGATACCTGAACCAATTCCCGTTATCACAACGACTTTCTCTTCTAATCTCTTCATCATATTTCACCCACCTTCTCTTTCCAGAATCGACAAATTTCCAGTGGAGTTGCGAACCACACTCCTTTTCTTGATTTCATAAGTTGAATCAGCTTCTCCAGCATCTTGGTTCTTGAGGGAATTCCAATCGTTTGGGGATGCATCGTAAGCATGAAATATAGACATTCGTCGTATACTGCTTCAAACTCATCAGACCAAATTTCAAAGACCTTCCTATGACTACTTATGCCACTTTGGTATTCAAGAGGGGGAAAGTAATTAAACCCAAAATAAACCCAATCATCCAGTATCCAACGAATGGGAAGCTCTACAATTTCTTTCTCCTTCACCTTGACGATATAGGGAATATCATCTCCCATCATGCTACTGTCGTATATGAAACCGTAATCACATAACAAGCTGAGGGTGTTTTCGCTCATATCGGCTGCCGGCGCTCTATATCCCATCGGCTTTTTGCCTGTAAGCTTCTCTAAGACTTTAAGACCCTTTTCAAGCTCCTCCTTCTCCTCTAAAAGACTGCAACTTGCGGGGTTTCTATGAGAATATCCGTGGTGTCCGATTTCATGTCCTTCTCTACTAATTTCCATCACCGTCTCTGGATATCTTTCAGCCACTTCTCCAGGAATAAAGAAACCTGCCTTCAAATTATATCTCTTCAGTAGTTTTAGGATACGTGGAACGCCGACTTTGGGGCCATATTGTCCTTGTGACAAGACCACCGGGTTATCGCGCTCTATATTATGGCGCCTCAAGATGTTACGCCATGAAATATCTGCATCTAAATCAAAGGTTAGGCAAACAACACATCTAGCTCCATTTAACCACTCCATTTCTCTACCTCCGTTCCTTCTATTTCACCCTCTCTTTTTATAGCTGAAAAAGATTCCTACAGTACAACGAAATGTAAGGTCGCAAGTCCCGGCATGCCCTGAAAAATTCGTGTGGTTTTATTGTCACATCCGAACTCTTTACAGATCCTTGACTGTTACTTGTCCGCGCGCTCGCTATATCGAAGCCTTTAACGCGAATCGTCAAAACTAAGATAAATTCTATATTTTCTATATTACCTCTGAATGTGGAGGTAACATGGAGGCATGAGCATGCGTAGTCGTAAGCCTTTGTTAAAGGGTGCAACACACAAACAATCTCAACTGCAAAAGAGGATTTTGGAGAGAATCGATGAAAAGAGAGATGAGATGACGAAATTTCTGCAAGAGTTGATTAGAATCCCAAGCATTATCGGACACGAAGGAGACGCTCAGAAGTTTATGGAGAAAACTTTCAGAGATCTAGAATTAGAAGTTGATGTTTGGGAGCCAAACGTAGCAGAGCTTAGAAAACATCCAGCCTTCTTCGAGACTACATCGTACACAAAATTTGGATACAAAGGAAGACCAAATGTTATAGGAAAATTGAGGGGAAGTGGGCAAGGTAGATCCCTCATATTAGCAGGGCATATTGATGTCGTTTCTCCTGAACCCGTGAAAGCTTGGACTTACGACCCATGGGGCGCCAAAATCGTTGACAATAAGCTCTATGGTCGAGGAGCGGCTGATATGAAAGGGGGAATCGCCTCAATGGTCTATGCACTAAAATGTGTTCAAGAGACGGGAATTAGACTCAAAGGAGACGTCACACTTGAAAGCACCATAGAAGAAGAGGATGGAGGTATCGGAGGGACGCTTGCCACGATATTGAAGGGCTATAGCGCTGACGCAGCGATAATAACAGAGCCAACAGACGGGGACATCGGAATTGCTAGTGCAGGCGCCATGTATTTTAGGGTTAAGGTTATTGGCAAACCAGCCCACGCTGCTTATGCTCACCTTGGTGTCAATGCCATAGGTAAAGCAATAAAAATCTATAACGCTTTATCTGAGCTAAACAAGAAGAGACAAGCTAAAATAAGCTATCCTCCAGCAGAGATTTATCCATACATGAAAGGACGCGCCACAACGATTAATATGGGAAAGATATCCGGCGGCGATTGGCCCTCAACGGTTGCAGGCTGGTGCGAGTTGGAATGCAGAATAGGGTGGCCACCAGGGGAGGAATTAGAGGAAGTTAAAGAACAAATTGAACACACCATTGAAACTGCTGCAAAACGAGATCCTTGGCTGAGAAAGAATCCGCCAAATATTGAATGGTTTGGCTGGCGAGCGGAACCACATGAACAAGATATAAATCATCCAATAGTCCAAACGGTAGCGAATTTTGTTAAAGAAGTGACCGGCAAAGAACCAATGTTCGAAGGAGGGTCGGCTGGCTTAGACACCAGGTTTTTCGTACGATACGCTAATGTCCCAGCGATCACTTTCGGTCCACGAGGCTTCAATCTGCACTCTATAGACGAGTATGTAGAAATAGATTCTTTGGTTGAAACAGCAAGGATTCTTGCATTAACTATAGTGGAGTGGTGCGGATACTAGTAAATTACTTAAACGGTCTTTAAGAGGTTATTTTTTCTTCAGGGCTTTTTCTAAGGTTTCGAGAACCTTATCCATTTGTTCTCTTGTTATCGTAAGGCAGGGCTGTAGCCTTAGGGTGCACTTCTTGATTCCGCCAACGCCCATGATGACCCCTTTCTCCCTCATCTCATCTCTTATTTTGTTGGCATTTTCTGGGTCTGGAGTTTTACCAGCTCTATCTTTAACAATTTCCACACCCATCATCAGGCCTTTTCCACGCACGTCACCTATGACCGTATATTTTTCGGCTAACTCTTTCAACCTCTCAATGGTGTATGTTCCGAGTTTCCTCGCTTTTTCAGGGATCTTTTCATCCATCATAGCGTTGATGTTAGCCAAGGCAGCTGAACAGCATACGGGGTTTCCGCCAAATGTTGAGAAGTGATCCGTGGGGTCAAAGGATGCCGCGATTTCGTCTCTAGCGCTAAAGGCTCCAATAGGCATCCCTCCTCCTAACCCCTTTGCCATATTCATGATGTCGGGTTGAAGGTTCCAGTGTTCGGATGCAAACATAGCTCCTGTTCTACCGAACGCCGTCTGAATTTCGTCAATTATTAACAGTATATCGTGGTCTCGACAGATTTTAGGCACAATTGCCCAGTACTCTTTAGGTGGAATTATAATTCCTCCCTCACCCAAAATTGGCTCGACTATTAGGGCGGCAACATCGCCAGACGTGCTTAACTCCACAATGTCCTCTACAGCATGAGCGCATTCTATTCCACAATCAGGGTACTCGCGATTGCATCTGTAGCAGTATGGTGCCGGAGCGTGAACTACGCCAGGGTGATTCGCAAAGGCAGCCAACCCAACTTTGTACTTTTTTTGTCCTGATAAAGTTAGTGCCAATGACGTTCTTCCGTGGAACGAACCTTGAAGAGCTATTACACTTAATCCTGTCCTACCCTTCTTCAGCGCATATTTTTTAGCTAGTTTTATAGCTCCTTCAACGGCTTCAGCTCCACTGTTACAGAAGAAAGACTTTTTTAGATTTCCGGGCATTATTTGTGCAAGTTTTTCGGCTAGAAGAGTTTGAGGGACACTATAGTATCCTGCTGAGCAGTGTATGAGCTTATCTAGTTGCTCCTTAGCAGCCTTTACAACTTTTGGGTGGCAATGGCCTATGTTTACCACGGAAAACCCTGAGAAACAGTCTATATACTCCTTCCCATTCACGTCCTTCAATAAGGCATGTTTTCCTTCTACAAGAACCACTGGCTGTCTAACTACATGCTGTATTAGGTACTCCTTATCCTTCTTGACAACATCTTCATAGGAAATCAAAACGCCCCCACTTCCTATTTTTTGACCTTTAAAACGTCTTACTGCTTATAAACATTTGCGATGCGCGCATCTGAAATTAGCTGTTTGTCATGGGTTGCTGCTTCCGTCAAAACTTTACGAAAATACTTACTATTGACTCCGCCAGCATGGTTCTTGTGCAAATCAACTTCAGGACATCACCCTGCTAAGCATAATACAACTGCCCAAAATCAAAGGAAATAACAAATAAACCATGACGCTAGATGTGACCCAAAAGCTTTCTAGCCTTAGAGAAAAATTTTGGAAAACTTATTTCAGACAGTTAGGCGCGACCCTTACTGCATACGCATTTGCAGAAACGGGAAAAATTTTAATCCTAAGACAGTGTATTAGCCTACGTCAATATAACAAAAAGGAAGGAAAAAAATGAAAAGGAAAGTACAGAAATTATTTGCTGCCACGCTCATGGTGCTTTTGCTTTCGATTTTGCTTCCAACAATTATGCCGATCGCCACTTCCACACCTTCACCTCAAGAAATTCTGTATGGCGGGACGGTTAAGGTGTCCAATCCCACCCCTGGGAGCCTAAATCCCATGACCATCTACTCCATCACGGAGTGGTGGCATGCAATGCTAGTCTACGACCGCTTAGCCGTATATGACGCTAACATGACCGCTAAGCCTTGGATAGCATACAACTGGACAGTTTCTCCAGATGGCCTAAACTGGACACTTCACCTTGTAGACAACGTGACATGGCATGACGGAGTGCCCTTCACCGCCGAGGACGTCAAATTCACCTACGACTACATTAGGGAAAACCCTGATGCATGTGCCCTTTGGATGGACGAAATGGAGGACGTTTCAAGTGTGGAGACACCGGACAACTATACAGTGGTCATCTACCTTAATAGAACAGCCGCCTACTTCGCGACCCTAGTGCTGCCGCGGGTGCCCATCATACCCAAACACATATGGAAGGATATATGGGACCCCGGTGCTTTTGCGAATCGTCCGCCGCAAGGACCCATAGGAAACGGACCCTTCAAACTTGTTGAGCTTAGGCCAGCGGAATACGCCAGGTTCGTGGCCAACAAGAACTACTGGAGGGGAAGACCCTACATAGACGGAATCCTAGTGAGATACGACTTAACAGCCGAAGGAGAGTTCATGGAGCTTGAAAAGGGCGGATTAGACGTTACGGGCGACACCAATCCAGAATTCCTTGAACCCGCTGAGATCTCCAAGGAACCCCTAGAGACTCTGTTAAGCCCTGGAATCTTGTTCTTGTACATCTGTGCCAACCAGAGGAGGACCCCATTCAACCTAAAATGGTTTAGGCAAGCCCTGTCCCACGCCATTGACAAGCAGAAGATTGTTGATGTCGTCTACATGGGTTACGGACCCATCTCATACAGTGAAATCGCGCCCTTCCACAGCTTTTGGCATAACCCAAATGTTACCAAGTATGAGTATAACCTAGCTAAGGCTCGCGAGCTGCTGGACGCCCATGACTTCATTGACAGAAACGGAGATGGAATAAGGGAGACGCCTGATGGACAGAAACTCAGTTTCGAGCTACTTAATCTCTTGTTCAGCGTGTACATCAGGGTAGGGGACATCATCTCTGAAGACATGAAGAAAATAGGCATAGAACTCAAAAACTATCCTATGGAAACAGCCATGGCAGGGACCAGGTTAAATTATCGCAACTACGACGTAGCATTGTGGAGCTTCACGTGCGCCCCAGACCCAGCCATGATCTTTGAACACCACGCCAGGCCGGAAAGACAGTATTACAGCTTTGGCGAATGGCAATATGGCAACGAAACTTCATGGGCGGAATTCAGAGACAAATTTGATGAAATGAGAGCTGAAATGAACCAAACTAGGCGCAGAGAAATAGTCTTTGAAATGCAGGAGACCCTAGCCCATGAGTTGCCCAGAATTCCAATATGGTTCCCGAGCATATTAGGCATATATAGAACCGACACCTTCACGGGTTGGGGTGGACCCTACCCGACCGGGTTAGTCGGTCCCTACAATCTACTTGCCTGGCTAAGCGTACATAGAGTTCCAAGGTCTGTGGGTGTCAAAGCAGAAAAGTGGGCTAAGTATGGTGAAATTAATGTGACGTGGAGTTCCAATGATCCCAACATGCAAAAACCATCCAACTTAACGGACATGGAAAACACTGAATGGATCAAAAATACTGTTCAAACAGTTTCCGACACGAATGTAACGTTTCAGTCGGTGATCCACTTCAAGGACGGTACGGAGCAAACCAAGATTTACAGAGTGGACATAGAATCCGGAGAAGGAAATGGCACCTTGATGTTTATCTCCAAGGATCTTAGCCTAAACGATAGCATATACACTTCTGCCCTCTATCCGTCTCCTCCCTACTACGAGTGGAGGATAAACGAAACTGTCTCCCGTAAATACGCTGGCAAAACAAGGGAAACAAACCACCTAAACTTCATGGTGAACACCACCGTATCCAACGTTACGACGATCACAAGCTACGACCTTTGCTTGGACAAAGCAACGGGCGTATTATGTGAACAGGTGATTGAGCAGGTGATTGAAAACCAAACGACAGGCTACGTAACTTCATGGTCAAAATCCTTCAAAATCACTGAAACCAACCTTTGGGGAGTTGGAACACCCATCTGGGTTTACGCTGTAGTCATAGTGGTCATTGTCGCCGTCGCCGGCAGCGCCATATATGTCTTCAAAATAAGGAAGAAAAGCGCCACAGAAAGCGCTACAGACTGACCATTCCTTCCCCTCTTTTTCTTGTCTGTTCTTAGACCTTGCCGCGTCTGCGTCTCCTGAGAGCTAGCATGAGAGTTGATGCTACGACTAGGGTAACGCCTCCGACACCTATTATCCACAGTGGGGAGGTTGTAGTTTCTTTGACAGTAACGGTCATTGAATCTGTATCTTCGTTGCCTGTTGCATCCCGTACCCTTATCGTGACTGTGTATGTTCCCGGTTCGGTGTAGGTGTGGGTTGTTGTTAGGCCTGTTCCGTTGGTTCCGTCGCCGAAGTTCCATTCATAGCTGACAATACCAATATTGTCGCTGGAACTGTTGGCGTTAAAGGTCACAACTGTTCCAACCTCAACCGTTTGGTTGGGACCTGCAGAGGCATAGGGACTGGTTTTGTCGAGTTTGATGTTGGTTAGGGTTTTGTGGAGCTCTGTGTTGTTGGCTTTGTCTACGCTCCAGTATTCAAGCTTGTTTTGGGTGCCTTCTGTGGTGATGAGGGGTTGGCCGTCAGCGCTGACGGTTTTGGTTGGGCCATCGTTGATTTTGTAGTAGGTGGTTTGAACGCCGCTGAAGTCGTCGGTGGCTGTTAGGTTTATGGTGAAGTCTGTAGTGTGCCATTGGCCGTCGTAGTTGTGGGTGGTGGTTGGGGGAATTGCGTCGTAGGGGTTCATGAGTGGATAGTAGTCTACTCCATGGTGGGGTAGGTTAGTGTCTCCAACACCGTCTCCGTTTAAGTCCTCACCCGTGTAGTCGTCCCAGAAGTTTCCTTCACCCGCCCCGTTATCCCAAATATTTCCATCATATGTAGATCCAAATTCACCTGCTACCCAGTTATCAATGAAGTTGTTGTGGTAGATAGTGTTACCCTCGGCGTGGGCTATGAAAATGCCGGCAGAGGAAAAGCTACTATTGTTGTAGGCTATTGTATTGCCAGTAATAGTGTTGCTGCTAGAATACCCTAGAAAGATGCCACGTACGTTGGAGGTTATTCTATTGTCAGCAATCGTATTATTATGAGAGTTGTGAAGTCCGATGCCAGCAATGCTATATGAAATGATGTTACCTATTATGGTGGTGTTGTTGGTATAGTATAGACTGATGCCATCCCAATGGTTAAATATTATTGTGTTGCCGCTAATGACACTGCCACTACAATTATACAGATAGATGCCGCTGTGCGCGAGCGAATCAGCATTTTTTATCGTAAATCCGCTGACGCTAACATTGTCTACGGTTACTGTGACAACGTTGTCTGTCCAATTTCCGTCGATAATGGTGTTGTGGGGGTCTTCTCCCATAAGTTTCAAATTAGACTTATTCACGATGATATGTTCATAGTAGGTTCCTGAAGCCACTTTGATAGTGTCTCCTGGACTCGCCGCGTTTATAGCGGCCTGTATCGTCGGATAATCTTCTGGGACCCTAATGATATCGGGCTCTGCGGCAACAAAGGGTTTAACCTGTAGGGTAAGAGTGGCAAACATAAACAGTGAAATGAAAGCCATCAAAACAACTTTTCTCATATAATATGTATTACGTATAATTAACTTAATAGCTTTTCTGAAAAATTAAATCAAATTCTAGCAATCGCTGACAATAGGTTTATTTCATGGTGATGTTATATATTTTGGGAGGCTTGATGGTGGAGTTGGGTATCCATTCTAGGAGGAAGTTGATAGGCTTTATTGTTATGTGTGTGGCTGTTGGGTCGGTTGTTGCTTTTGTTGCATCGGAATTTTTGACAGCCGGTTCATCTCCAAACGGTTCACTTCCAGCCAGCTCAGATTCATTAACTGGTTCATCCAATAATTTAACCATGGGTCCAGTTAAGGCCGAGGTGACTTATTATCCGTTTAAGTTGGAAATGGAACTGGAAAACGACACATTCAAGGTTGGGGAAATCGTCAGGATCAACTTTAAACTTACAAATATTGGAAACGAAACGGTGACCATCACATTTCGTAGCGCGCTTCTCTTCGACGATTTCGCTGTATACAATCAGTATGGCGAGAAGATTTACGAATTTGGCCTCAATCACTGTTTCGCAGCGGCCCTAGTTCCCAAGACGTTGAAGCCAAGCGAATTCCTCGAGCGCACACGCAGCTGGGAGCAACTCAAATCAGTGTGGCCTACCCTCAATCGAACAGCAGTAGAACCGGGAATCTACTACATAGTCGGCATGACAAATCTTTTCGACTTCCAGGACGAACGAGGCCTCAAGATGGAAACTCCAGCCATCAAAATATCCATAGTGGACACAAACGACTCCTAATTTGAACATGAAGGAGCCTTAGACCTGAGACGTCTTCGATGCCTCCAAATAACCAGCGTCGCAGTTGCAATCCCTGCTGCTACAACACCTGCAATCCCGACAATCCACCATGGGAATTCGTCAAAAACTGTAACGATGATTGAATCCGTGGTGTTGTTACCCGCTGAGTCCCAAACCGTCAACGTAACAGTGTAGGTTCCCAGTTCGGCGTATACATGGCTTGTAATCTTACCAGTTTCGTTGGTTCCATCCCCAAAATCCCATTTGTAGCCGACGATACACACGTCGTCGATAGATCCACTGGCGTCGAAGGTAACATTCATTCCAACCTTAACCCTCTGGTTAGGACCAGCATTTGCCACCGGAGCCACATCTTCATGAGAAATTTCCTTTCCCTCCTGACCTATCAGCCAGTTGAAGGCTTCGTACATTAGGGGCCAGTCTGAGCCATGGTCGTCCAGCCAGTCGTACGAAGCGACCAATCCATCCCTGTTGCAGTCCTCCTCAATCTCAGGGTGAGGACCAGTCAGAAACACCCTTCCAGACCCATATTGAAAGGCGACAATAGCCGGCTGATCGTTTGCATCATACCTCCCCAACACGGTCACACCCTCCCATTCGTACGCGTGAAATTCAGGGCCCAAAGCATACAGAATCCACTCATACTCCGGTTCATGGGCGGTAATTGGGTGGGTACGGTTCACCATTTTAATCTTAACCATACTTCCCGACGAAACTCCTTCAACTGGGCCTACAGCCTCTCCTGGAAACAGATTTAAAGGAAAATCGATTAGCTCTTCCCTCCAAATAGTGCGATCGCAGGCGAGATACGCTCCCGCACATATCCCTATGTAAGCTCCGCCACTGCGGACGAAATCCTGAATCTTTAATATACCCGTAATACCGAGACCCTCAAATATGTCACCAGCCCAACCCCCAGGCATGCAGAGAAGATCAAAGTTAACCAAGTCTCCGCCTTGTATATCATTTTTATCGACAATGGTTACGGAAGCATTCATCCATTCAAACATGTGCATGAGAGCAATTTTACCATCATCCCAAATGCCACGGCCATAATACAGAGCAACCCTTGCGCTCTCCTTCACCGTTTCCTTCGGAGATATTCCAGCCTCTCCTCCATACCTAATTCCACCCACATTCAAAAGCAATAGACCCATCAAAACGACTGCAACTCCGGCAAGACGTCTCAAACGCATACAAGTCACTCTGCGTAACGTTACATTCTTTTAAATTAAAAATTTCTCCCCTAAAACAACCAGCCAATTTACGCACACACGCCCTGAGCCTAACTAGTCGCAGTTCCAATGGCGGAATGAATTGAGAATTGTACAAACAGAAAACTAGTAAACCTAGCGATAGGGTATGTACTTATCTCCTAAGAGTTCCCTCGCAATTATTATTCTTTGTATATTAAGTGTTCCTTCTGCGCCTATCATGTAGGACATTATGCCTCTCAATCCCATTTCAATCGGGCACTCCTTCGTATAGCCGTATGCTCCAAACCACAGCATGACTCGTTTGAAAACGTCGAAGGCGAAGGGTGGAATTTTCAATTTGCAAGCTGAAACATACTGGCTAACTTTTCTGGCTGAAAACTTTCCTTCCTTTTTCTTGTCCATCATCCATGCTGTGCGGTAAACAAGCGATCTCAAAGCTTCAAGTTCAGCCCAGTCATCAGCCAATTCGAACTGTATGCCTTCAAACTTCCCTATTGGGCGACCGAAGGCCACGCGCTCCTTAATGTATTCCATTCCGATTTCTAGGGCTCTTTTCGCCGCACCTAGGCATGTCGCCCCTATAAAAAGCCTGGCGGTGTCGAACCCTTCCATTGTCAGGTAGAAGCCCTTTCCTTCCTCACCTATTCTGTAGTAGTCTGGCAGACGAACATCATTCATTACGAAACCGCCTGTTGAAATTCCCATTCTCCCCATGTCTTCAAATCGTTTTACAATTTCTACCCCAGGCGCGTTTATTGGTAAGAAGAAGGCTGTCATTCCCAAATGATGCTTTTCCGGAATCGGCGGAGGTGAAGTCCTAACTAGGACGAAGTAGCCGCCTCCCCATTTTTTTGCTTCTTCCGTTCCGCTTGTGTAGAGTTTTTCTCCGTTCAGAACCCATGTGTCACCTTCTTTTTTGGCTGTTGACATAACATTAGCGACATCGCTTCCGCCACCAGCTTCGGTTGTAGCTATTCCTATGAAGCCTTCCCCTTTGATGGCTTTCTTAATGAATTCCTCTCTAACTTTTTCTGAGCAGTATTGGTCGATAACGAATCCCCATGAAGATTCGACTAGGAAGAAGACTGGTATGGCTATGCTTATGTCTGCATAACCCAGCTCTTCTGCCACAATAGAAGTCGTAACACAGTCTGCGCTTGCTCCGCCATGCTCTTCGGGTATAGGCATCAGAAGCAGGTTCAAATCGGCCATTCCCCTAATAATTTCCCTTGGAACTTCATGTTTCTCGTCGATTTCCCTAATTTTCTCCAATGGAAGGTTCTTTTGGCACCACTCGCGGACAGCCTTTCCGATAAGCTCCTGCTCCTCAGTAAAGCTGAAATCAACCATACATGTCACCTTTTGAGAGGCAAAGTTTATACGTGTACATATAAATTTTCCGACGATATTATTCTTAGTCTAAAACTGTTGCCCTAGGGAATCCCTCAGCAAAGAGGGTAATTCCCATGGAGTTTTCGCAACTTTGACTCCGGCTTGTTTTAGGGCTTGGATTTTGCTCGCGGCTGTGCCGCGTCCTTGAGTGATTATAGCGCCAGCGTGTCCCATTCTCTTTTCAGGTGGAGCCATGCTACCCGCCACGAAAGACACCACAGGCTTGGTGACAAGTTGTTTTTTGATGTAATCGGCGGCTTCTTCCTCCATGGTTCCCCCTATCTCCCCGATGATGACGATAGCTTTAGTGCGCTCATCCTCTTCAAAAAGCTCTAAGACGTCTTTCAGACGTAAGCCTACTATGGGATCTCCTCCAATCCCGAGCACCGCGCTTTGGCCCAAGCCTGAGTTAGTAAGGAGGTTAGTTACCTCACCGGTCAGGGTTCCGCTTCTCGATACTACTCCGATGTTGCCTGGTGCTACTGGATGAATCATTCCTAGCTTTATTTTCCCTGGGATCGTTATGCCCGGGCAGTTTGGGCCTATGTAGCGTGTCCCGGCTTCATTTGCGAAGGCTTTTATCTCTAGGGCGTCGTGAAGCGGCACCCAATCTGTTATTATTACCATAAACTTTATGCCAGCTTCTATAGCTTCAAATGCAGCTTGCTTTATGGAGACGGCTGGTACGTATAAGATGGATGTATCAGCTTCATGTTCTCTCAGGGCTTCCTCAACGGAATCGTACACGGGAACGCCGTGGACTGTTTCTCCACCCTTTCCGGGCGTTACACCAGCTACTATTTTAGTGTCGTAGTCAAGCATCATCTTTGTTTGGCGCATACTAAGTCTCCCAGTAATGCCTTGAACCACGACACGAGTGTTTTCGTCGACAAGCACAACCATTCTACATCATCTCAACTCTACAGCCGATCTGACGCCTTCTTCCATCGTTGGATAACACTTGATTCCGGTCTTTTCAAGGATTTTAATGGCGCGGTTCGCGCCAACCCCTTGGATCACCCCAATTATTGGGATTCGAGGCTTCCTCTTAGCCATTATGTTAAGAAAGCCCTCTGTTACTTCTTCTGCTGGAGATACCATGAACCAGAAGGCGAAGAGGATCGCCTTGACATCCTTCTTCATGAGAAGCACATCGAGGGCATTTTCCACCCTCTGCACGGATAAGCCCCCGCCCGTGTCGAGGAAACATGCTGGTTGCCCCCCGACTATCTTTACTGCGTCTAAGAGAGCCATAACAAGCCCCGCCCCGTTGCCCATCACAGCGATATCACCCTTGAGATCCACGAAGTTTACCCCTCTTTTTTTGGCCTCCCATTCCAATGGGTTTTCGAAGTATTCCAGCTTCAAAGCCTCAAGGTCGGGGTGCCTAAAGAGCGCATGGTCGTCGATGTTAAGTCTAGCGTCGGCGGCAACAACCCTGTCGTCAGCCGTTATAACCAGCGGATTGATCTCGGCGATTTCGCCGTCGTATACTCTGAAGATGTGATAGAGTGTCCATAGGATTCTACTTACTTCTGGCAACGCCCATCCTTTCAGTCCGATATGCTTGATCAGTCTTCTAATCTCGTACTCTTTAACGCCCTGCAGGATGTTCGTACGCAACAGAGTGATCTTCTCCGGAGTTTTCATCGCGACCTCCTCGATGTCAACCCCTCCTTCGGAACTAGCCATTACTACTGGAATCCCGCGTCTATCGTCTACTGTCACGCCAAGGTACAACTCTTTTACAATGTTCAGCTTCTCCTCAACAAGCAACTTGTTGATCTTGAAACCCCGGATTTCTGCCCCGATAAGTCGTGCAGCTTCTTTCTCAGCCTCTTCAGGGCTCTCTGCAACCTTTATGCCTCCAGCCTTCCCACGGCCACTTATCAATGCCTGAGTTTTCAAAACAACTGGCATATTCAGTTCGACAAAAGCTTCACGTGCCTCGGTTGCGCTTCTTACTACCCTACCTTGTGGAACAGGAATTCCAAATTTTTTGATGATCATTTTTGCTTCGTGTTCATATAGGCGCATCGAGTTTTCCCCAATTTTTAGAGGGAGGTTAAATTACCGTTTATAAAGGTAGTGCCGCGATGCGCGTGTTTGTTTTCTTCGGCATCTTGTTTTATCGGTCATTATCACATAGGCCTTAACGGTTTCCAGCTTGTTTGCCAGACCCCAACTAGAGCATATTTTGGGGGATTTAATTGAGACTAATTTCGAGAAAAATAGTATCAAAAATATTAAAAGTCGCCAAAAAAAGTATTTTCATAAACTCCGAGAGAAGTGTATGGTATCTGGATGACGGGGCGCGTGTGTAACAGAATTTATAAGAGCAGTTTTGATGCTGAGAGAGAAAGGAGTCTTTCTACGCGCCCCTCATCCAGTAAAACCTTTTGCAACTAATGTCTGATATAAACTTTGTTGCACAAGGGATCTTGCGCGCGTTAAAATATACGTGAAAAACCCAGTTGTGTCACAAAAAGGTGTGACAATCTCAGTTTTGTATGGGTGTCTTACGCTTTTTTATTCACTTATTTTGTCATATGAATCGCATCTGAAATTTTGTGCATAGATAATCCCTTCTGCCTCTTCGTAATTATGTCTCCATGTTCAAAATCTGATGCGTGCGTGCAACATCCATAACTCTTTTAGGTTTGAATTTTAATTTTATTAATTCAAATGGTTGATTGCTTTGGCAAGGGTTCTCCTTAAGAATGTAACGAAAAGTTTTGGAGAAGTCGTTGCAGTTAACTCGCTGAATCTAGAAGCAAAAGATAAAGAATTCGTTGTTTTGTTGGGGCCATCGGGCTGCGGAAAGACCACAGCTCTTCGATGCATCGCGGGTTTAGAAACTCCAGAGGAGGGAGACATATACATAGGGAACCGACTTGTGAACGACTTGGACCCAAAGGAAAGGAACGTGGCCATGGTTTTTCAAAGCTACGCCCTTTATCCCCATATGACCGTCTTCAATAACTTATCCTTTCCATTAGAGAACATGAAGGTTCCGAAAGATGAGATAAACAGGAAAGTTCGGCAAGTAGCAAAGCTTCTAGAGATAGAAGCGCTTCTTAACAGAAAGCCAAAACAGCTTAGCGGAGGCCAGCAGCAAAGAGTAGCCTTGGGCAGAGCCATAGTTAGGGAGCCCCAAGCGTTCCTCATGGATGAGCCTCTCAGCAACCTAGATGCTAAGTTGAGGGTTTATATGCGGGCTGAGTTAAAGAAACTTCAGAAGGAGCTCGGGATCACAACCGTATACGTCACCCACGACCAAGTTGAGGCCATGACTATGGGGGACAAAATTGCTATCTTAAAGGATGGTATTCTCCAGCAGTTTGATCCCCCTAGCAAGGTTTATTCCTACCCATCCAACGTGTTCGTGGCTGGCTTCGTTGGTAGCCCTCCCACAAATTTCTTCGATTGCATTTTGACAGAGGATTCTGTTCTCGACGCCAAGGAGTTCAAGTATCCCTTGCCAAAGGATTTTGCAGAAGCAGCGAAAACTGCTACTTCTGAGGAGGTAATTCTGGGGGTAAGGCCTCAAGGTTCCAGGTAAGAAATCAGCTGTGTCAACCAAATCGGTAACCTCAAGTACGTGGCCCTGCTGAGCTTGCCCACCGATTCACCATGCCCACATGAATATCACGTCGCCAGGGGCTGTTCCTGCTGCAAACTGTGCTGGCAAGAGAGTTGCAAGGTCTTCAGCCCTCAAAATCCTATACTTGACATTTATGCCCGATAAAGCCTCAAATCTAGCTAGGATAGGTAGAAAAGCGTCCATTTCCTTTCCAGACCAAGGACCTACAACGGTTATTGTCGGCGTCAGCGTTGCTTCTATATCCCTCACGCGATTCGCTATATCTTCCAAATCTGCTGCGGTCGTATTCTTAAAGTCTGCCAGAGCTGTTGCTAAGTCGGCCACACTTCCTGCCAGGTCTGCTACGCTGTCTGTTAGGTCGCTAATATCGCTCAATACCGATACGCCATACCATAAGGTGCTTGCGGAAACTATGATAGCAATGACAACCAAACCTGCAATTACAGCTTCCATTCGTTCCATAGTCACTCCCGTTACATATTCTACATAGGAGTATTATATAATTTTTGCAATTTTCGTAACTATTTGCAGCATGCATTTTCTATTCCATACTTTCATGAAAAAGCTATTATATCTGCCCTAAGCTCCTTCTTACGGGAACCAGATGAGCGCAGTTACCCTTCGTAAACTATCGTTGAAGGATTATGCTGAAATCATTGGAGAAAGAAAGATTGAAGAAATACAAGCGTTGGCTGAGAAACTTATGGATCGATCCGTGGTTAATGTAAACTCCACGTCCGTTGGTGGGGGAGTGTCGGAAATTTTGTACAGACTCACTCCCTTAATGAGGGATGTGGGATTAAGAGCTGAATGGAAGGTGATTCGAGGTAGCGACGAATTCTTTAACGTTACAAAGGCCTTTCATAATAGCCTTCAAGGAAAAGAAATGCAGTTAACTGAGGGGATGAAGAAAGTCTATCTGCGATACAACGAGCTGAACGCCAGTTTACTTAGCTTAGACTACGATTACGTTGTGATACATGACCCCCAACCCTTAGCAATAATCAACTATTATGGTGGAAGAAAGGGGAAGTGGATTTGGCGTTGCCACATCGACCTGTCCCAGCCAAACGAGGAATTCTGGAGTTTTTTAGAACCCTTCCTGGCTAACTATGATGCCTTTATTTTCAGCTTGAAAAAGTATGTGAAGAGCCCTTTGAAAGAAAAGGACGTGGCTATCATTACTCCTTCCATCGATCCCCTAAGCGACAAAAACAAGCCTTTGCCAGAGGATAGAATTCTTTCGACTCTAGAAAGATACGACATAGATGCGAACAGACCTATTTTAACACAAGTTGCAAGATTCGACCCTTGGAAAGACCCTTTAGGAGTTATCGACGTGTATAGGAAGGTCAAGAAGAACATGCCTAAGGTTCAACTCCTCCTAATAGCAAGCATGGCCCGTGACGATCCAGAGGGATGGACCTACTATGAGAGGACAGCGCGCCACGCTGGAGAAGACTATGACATTCACTTCCTAACAGACCTTGCGGGCGTTGGAGACTTGGAGGTTAATGCCTTTCAAAGAGCGTCAAATGTATGTTTGCTCAAGTCTATTCGCGAAGGATTCGGACTAAGCGTAACAGAAGCATTATGGAAGGAAGTACCAGTCGTAGGTGGAAACGTTGGAGGAATTCCCCTTCAAATAATCAACGGTGAAACAGGGTTCTTAGTAAATACCGTCGAAGAGGCTGTTGAAAAAACTCTATACCTACTAAAACATCCCGAAGAAGCTAAAGAAATGGGCAAGAAGGGGAAAAAACATGTCAAAGAAAACTTCCTCATCACGAGACATCTAAAAGACTACTTAAAATTATTTTTACGCCTTACCTACCGCAACTGACAGGCTACATCAATTTCCGCAAGCTTGGAAACGCGCGCGTTCCGTGGATCGATTCTCTCGTTATGGCTCAGATGTACGTCGCTGGGGGTGTCGCACACAAAATTTATGTGTTACACATAAGAGGCGCGAAACGAGCTTATTTTGGGTAAATTCACATAATTTGTCTTAGAAAATACGCTTCCTGCAAGCGTTTTCTACTTCAGAGGAACGTACATTGACGATCTTGACGCGCCGATACCTGGAGATCCGTGTTTGACGGGTTTATTGGTGATGGCGAATTCGCCTAGGTAGTGACCAACCATCTCTGGCGTTATTTCCACCGCGGTGAATTCCTTTCCGTTGTGGACAAGAACTGTGACGCCAACCATTTCTGGGAGGATAATCATGTCGCGGGCGTGGGTTTTGACGACGGTTTTCTGGTCTTCCTTCATGAGTTTTTTGGCTCTTCTGATGTTTTCGAGGAGTACTCTTTGTTCATGGGTGAGCCCCCTTCTTAGGCTTCGACGTTGCCGTGATGGAAGCAAGTGGATGAACTCATCCATCGACATACTTTGCAGTTCCTCAAGCGTGTGACCGCGATAGGTGAATTCTCTAGGCATTTTGTTCCTCGCCTACCCCATTTTTCTCGTTCGATTTATTAAACATTTCCAAGCAAGGTTCTGTCGGGAACACTGCTCTTCTTTAATAAAAAAGCGTAGTTTGCTTTATCGCTGTCTCCTCTTTCTTTTGCGGCCAGCACTCCTCGCAGCGATCAAGCCCACCTTTTTGCCAGGGGGAGCATGACGTGAAACAGTTGTAACTTTGCGGGCGCCTCTTTTGCTGCTTCCATATGGATGAGCCGCGGCTACCATGGCGATGCCACGCGTGCGGGGGTAAACACGACCCTTTGCTCGCATCAAGTGAAACTTGGCTCCTGCTTTGAGGAAGGGTTTCTCAACGCGCCCCGCCCCCGAAACAACTCCAACTGTTGCTCGGCAAAGGTCGTTAACGTACTGGGTCCTCCCTGAGGGAAGCTTCAAAATGGTTCCATCGGGCGTGTGCGTCACCACGGTTGCGTAAGACCCGGAGGAGCGCGCGATTTTACCTCCGTCGCCAGGCGACAACTCGATGTTGCAAACCATTGTGCCCTCTGGAATATTGCCCAAAGGAAGAACGTTGCCTATTTCCACCGAGGCTTTGCCTCCAATCTGGATTCGCTGCCCTTCATAAACTCCCTCTGGAACCACCGTGTGGTAAGTTTCGCCAGTCTCAAGCTTTATGGAAGCCAGTGGGGAACCCCTGCCAGAGTCGTGAAGAATCTCCATGACTTGGCATTGAATAGCGCCCTTCCGTTCCTCCATGGATGTGGGAGGGTACTGAACTGGTGCCACCCTCTTGTGGGTGGATGCTCGAAAGGTTGGAGTACCTCTGCCACGTCTCTGAACGCGGATTTTTTTACCCACGGTGTTACATCTTCCTGTTTTAACAGATTAAGCTCTACAAGAGCCTCCCTTTTTAAATACTTTTATCTTCTTTTCCTTGCGAATATCGCTGTGTGAGAAGCCAATAAATTATGAGCATTGATCCAATCACTATGACTATTGTAAGCAGAATAATATTGAACATAAACAGAGTTCCATGAAGTTCTGGGGGGATTTCACCATATCTGCTATAGTGTTCTATGAGGTCTTGGAGCGTCCCCCCAAAATAGTCCCCTAAAAAAGCGTAAAAGAGAACTCTTGGAAGAGTACCGATAATCGTGGGAATTAAAAAACTCCTAAACTTCATCTGAGTCAAACCCGCGCCGTATGATATAGGATCGAACGGGATGAATGGTGCAAATCTTCCCAGAAGAACTGCCCACACTCCCCAACGGTTAAACCAGTTGTCCGCGAAATTCATTCCTCCTTCGCCAACAAAGCGAGTGGCAACCGGTCTACCCCCTTTACGAGAAACGTAAAAACAGACAGAAGCAGCCGCTATAGATCCTCCTGTTCCAACCAACCATCCAGCTAATAAGCCAAAGGCTGCACCGCCGCACATCAAGATGAATTCAGAAGGAATGGGTATAACCAAGGCTTGCACGATCATGACGACAAACAAGGCGAAAAGTCCCCCCTCCCGGAAAGACCTTACAAACCAGAAGAGAATTTCGTATATAGGTCCTGGAAATACAAGCAGCCATACCGATGCTACGACAACAAACAAAAATACCGCAACGGGGAAGATTTTGGGAGACACTCGCATTTTGAAGCCCAAAACCGCGCATTAATTGTGTTTATAGAATGCCGAGTTTGATGGCTACATCCACTGCTTTATAGTCGGGATGAAGCTTCACGAAGGCTTTTTTCTCCCCTTTCGGCGTGATTGTAACATTAACCTTGTCAACAGCCACCTCGTAAAGTTCCTCCACCGCCCTTTTAACATCTGCTTTAGTAGCCTTGACATTAACAACAAAGACGAGTTTGTTTTCGGTTTCAAGTATACGACTCGTAACTTCAGTCATGATCGGATAAAGTATAACGTCATAAGGGTCCAACCAATCTTCCTCCAAAAAGTTTATCCGCCTTTTCGAAGGCTGAACTCGTCCAAACGGTTAGTCTTCCCGAGTGGGTTCCTGGCGCTAGGAGTTCGACGTTTAAGGAGTCGACTGAGGCGATGTCTATCCCTGGAATATTACGAGCTGCCTCGATTATACCTTCATTCTTAGATATCACAAGCAAGGGTCCAACCGCTTGCTTCATTTTTCGACCACGCATCTTTCCCTTTCCAGCCCGAACTTTCCGGCTTTCCCTAACTCGATAGATGTCTGGCCACACTCCAAGATGAATAAGAGCTTCCTCAACATCCTGAGTTTTTTTCAGGCTTTGAATTTCATCTACAACAACCAATGGAAAATCCGGAACATCATCTATCATGTGACCCCTAGAGGCCACAATTTCTTTGGATGCTGTTGCGGCGACTGCTGAGCGCAAGGCTAACCGCATTTCCTTCCGTGGAATCTTCTTCTTGATTTTCTTTTCAACAACTGGAGGGTGTGTGGCTCGGCCGCCCACGGCGAATGGGATGAAGGCTGCTCTTTGACCTCTTCCCTTCACTCTCGCAACACGTGCGATTCCTAAGCCTACACCACGAGACTCAGCTGTGGTTCTCTTTCCAGCGAAAACATCCCGACCTTGTGGCTGGAAACGATGAGACTGAACGGCAACAACGGCTCGCTTTATTACATCTGGCCTAACCGGAGTTTTAAATATCGAGGGGAGACGAACCCTGCCGACCGCTTTTCCTTTGAGATCAAAGATTTTAGTCGAAACCTTTCCCATAGAGCTTCATCACCGGCTTATCCCTGCGGGGACTCAAGGGATATATAAGTGATTTTTGGCGGAGCTTCAGAAACCTTTTTTGGAGGACGGGCTGGGCATCGCAATCGCACGAGACGTTTAGCTGGACCGGGTAGACTTCCGTCTAAGATAACGTAGGTTCCTCTCACGGGGCCGTATCGTAAAAATCCTCCCTTTGGAGAAACTTCGCTTCCATCTACGCCGATTTTTAGGATGCGCTTGTTATACTCGGTTCTCTGGTGGTAGCCCGTTTGACCCGCCCTAGGAACGGTGTACATAACTCGTGGGGGTTTCCATGGGCCGAGGGTGCCGACGCCTCGTTTGGTCTTCCGGGACTTGTCGGGCATGATTCTTATGCCCCAGCGTTTTACGGGCCCTTGCCAACCCTTCCCCTTGCTTATTGAAATCACGTCTACGAATTGGCCTTCCTTAAAAACGTCTGTAATCGAAACAGTTTTTCCAAGCAGGCTTTTTGCGTATTCAAACTGCTCCTTGACAGAGCCTCCACCAACCTTGATCTCCATTAAATCGGGCTTCTTCTTCGGCGTGCCAGCTAGTCTTGGCTGGGCAGCGGCTAGAAGGCGAAACTCCACGATCTTGTCAAGACTTTCCTCCATCTTCTTTAAGCCTTGTTCAGTATTGGAATGTTCGGGCAACACGACAACGCGGTCAAGATCTTTTGGAGGATCCTTAATCCAAGCCTCGGTGAAAGTTTGCAAACCATACTGATTTTTCGTGTAGGCGCGAATGACGCAAATGATGATGGGAGGAACATCTACAACGGTTACGGGATAAATTATTTCTTTACCTAAGTTTGGGGAGCCCGGCTGGTCTTCTACCATAAAAACATGGGTCATTCCAGCCTTGTAGCCCATAAACCCAAGCAAAGCTGGGCCTTCCTCCACATCGGGCCAGAAGCGAATCCTACCAACAGGTCGGGCAGCACGTCCCCTAGGTAAGTAGGCTAATGAGCCGCGTTTTGGGGCGTGCTTCTTCCTGTGACCCATGTTTCTTATCCTTCTTTGCTGTCTCTATTTAATAGAATGTTGAGTATTAATCGTATAGTATAAACTTTAAGGCACCTTTGCAGTTATTTTCATCATGAGACTTATAAGCATTGATACTGAATTCTGGTTCAGCCTATTCTTATTCCTTATACTTTTCGGTTTCTGGCACTTGCTCCGCTTTTGGATGATTACATATGGCATATTCTGTTGTTACGTGGGGACAATGATCACATGCTACGCATTTTGTGAAGGGCACATAGGTTCTTTGCTCTGGACAATAAAACTTTGATACTATTTTCGTCATTTTACTCACCTATGTAACAGTGGTTCTCAACCTGCAGAATTCACATGTCAAAAACATATGTTATAAATGTTGCGAATTTGCTCCTTCGCCAACAATAAGGTTTAATATGGCTAAAGAAGCGTATAATGCCTCCTCGGTTCTGACCGTTTCGGTTCCCTGATTTAGAATGGTATTAACCGTGAAATGCGCGACTTCATCCAGTTTAAGGTTTTCACGCGCCACAATTTCGTACAGCCCTTGGGTTGGCGCGCCGAAAGCCACCAATATTTTATGAGATTTTTTCCAACATCTCGCCAACTCCTCCGCAACTTCCGTGAAGGGAGTTCCATATCTAGAAGTCGCGATAACCAAATCGAAAGACTTGTTTTTCACCAGTTGCCCAAATGGAACATCTGAAACCGTCACGCGGTAACCCCAGTACGCTTTAATCTCATCACGACTAGCCAAGACCGCCCTTGGATGCTTTCCAAGCCTAATGACTCTCACCGTTACCCGAGTGTTAAGCGGAAGTTTCGTGTTGGGAATCAACATCGGCCGCTCCACACCTATATCCACAAGCGAGCCGGCTTCTGTTAGAGACAAAACGACTCCCTCTCGATGTTCTCCAACCGCCAAATCTTTTATTCTGTTTTGGATAGGGTGATGAGGCACACGCAAGGGAGGAAGAATGCCTGCGTACCGCAGTTCAGGCTTTATCTTGAACAACCGCTTCCGCAGGTATTGAGGCGTCTCCATGTAGGAGAGAATAGTGGCGACTAGGCTGGCGTCTCGCCCTTGATTAACGTCTGGAAGGTCGGGAAACACTATGATTTCGCCTACGCGAAAGATGGCTGCTGCTCTGCCCACTAAACCTATTTTCATGGTTTTTTCTCGGAGATGGGGAGTATCCGAAACTAGAGAAGCCGGTATGGCTATGGAAAGTTGGTAGTCATGGTTTTGCACCATTTTGTAGTAGGCTCCTTATATCCAAAAGTCTCAGAATCTTTATTACATAAACTTTCTACTAAAGGTTGTTAGAAAATCGAGGTGGATGAGGCTTGGAGAAAAAGGGTGGTTTGAAAGTAAATGTTTACAGCGCCAAGGAAAGGTCTGTGGAGGACCTCGCCTGGTGCGCTTTCTGCCAGGACGTGAAGCCCCTCTTCTGGAAGGATGGCAAACTGTTCTGCTACCAAATGAAATTCTATCCGAAGGGTTCACGGTTGGTTGTGCTTGACAGTTGCGTAGCAACCATGCCAACTTACAGCAAAAGCGTTCGAGTTGAGGGGTCAGCTAACATACCATCCTTGGTGCTTCCCGTAGTGAAGACTTCAGCCACAGCCGAAAAAATACTGGAGCAAACGCTTAACCTACTGGGCGAAAAAAGTAAGAAAAAACGTAGCCCTGAATCTTGACGACTTCGCATGGACCCGATTGAAACCATTATTTTGAGCTTATTCCAACCTCTGTTCTTAAAAATTCTAAAAGGTAATAGAGATGCTATAACTGATTGGTGAGGAAAAGCGTATGGTTACTCTTCTAGATCAGCTGGGAAAGGTTAAAAAAATCGACAGGAGCGACATGCTCGGTCATTTGATGAAAACCCCCGATTATTGTCGAGACGCTGTAAACAGAGCTAGGCAAGTTAAAGTGCCGAAGAAAGTGAAGCCAAAAAACATCATAATCGCGGGCATGGGAGGTTCCGCCATAGGAGGGGAAATCCTTCAAGACTGGTTACAAGAAGAGCTTCCCATCCCCGTGGAAGTGTGCAAAGACTACGTTCTCCCAGCCTACGCAAACGAGGACACACTGTTTTTTGCAAATAGCTACTCGGGAAACACAGAAGAAACCCTCAGCGCCTTCGTCGAAGCCATCCACAGAAAATGCAAGGCAATAACCATAACCTCAGGTGGACACTTGCTATCGTTTTCCAAAAAACTCCAAGTGCCCAACGTAACGATACCGAACCAATTACCTCCACGCGTCGCAATACCATATCTCTTCTTCCCCCTTCCAGTTCTCATGGAAAAAATGGGAGTTCTTTCCGGCAAAGATGAAGACATAGAAGAAGCTATACGGGTGCTCAAAAGGGTGGGAGAAGAAAACTCGCTGGAAACCCCAACAGAAAACAACACGGCAAAGAAGCTGGCACTAGAATTGGTGGATACCATACCCGTAATCTATGGTTTTAGGCAGTACCAAGCCATAGCCCGCAGACTAAAAACCCAGTTCAACGAAAACAGCAAGGTTCCCAGCAAACACGATGTTTTCCCAGAGCTAAACCACAATGAAACCGTTGGATGGGAAGCTCCTGAAGCCCTCACAAAAAACTATTCCATCATACTTATTCGAGACCTTGATGAGCCCCCTGAAATCAAACACAGAATCGAAGCCACCGAGTCATTGGCGCTCCACAAAGCCAAGAAAGTTCTGGAAATCCATGCGAAGGGAGAGGGGAAACTGGCTAAAATGTTCTCCGTCATGCGCATAGGAGACTTCGCTAGTGTTTACTTGGCAATCCTGCAAAACATAGACCCAACACCAGTGAAAATCATCGACAGAATAAAAATAGAAATGAAGAAAAGATTTGACGTGACCGAAATATTGCAAACGGAAATTCAAAAAATGACCTGAAAAGTCTTTTGCCACGAAATAGATTAACGTTCTACTTTTCCGCCAATGAAACTTTCAAACAGTTGTTCAGCCTCTTCCAGCGACATCTCCTGCGGTGGACGTTTAAAGGCGTAGGCTGAAACGCTTAGGAGAGGTCCAGCGGTTCCTCTGTCTAGGGCGATTTTGACGGCTCGTATAACGTCTAGCATGACAGAGCCAGCATTGGGAGCATCAACAGAGTTAAGCCTCAAGTCCAGTTGCATGGGAACTCCCCCGAAGTAGAAGCCTTGAATCCAGAAGTAGCTGTCTCGCCGATTTTCCAGAAAGTCAACGTAGTCAGTGGATCCCGCCACAACAGAAGCCTTATAGGGCAAGGCTGTTTCCACAGATTTTGTTTTCACGATTCTTTTAATTTCCCTCGTCCTCTCAAGGGTGTCAAGGGACTCTGTTCCTCCGCCTACGTCGAGTTGATAGGTCTCAGAAACCCTAACGCCCCGATCGGCTAACGTTTTTAGAAGAAGTTTGTGAAGAATTGTGGCGCCCACCTGATCCGTTAGGTCGTCTCCAACTATGGGCAACCCAGCTTTTTCGAAGCGTTTGCTCCAAGCGGCGTCGCTGGCTATGAATGTGGGTGTGGCGTTGACGAAGGCGCATCCGGCTTTCAGCGCTTCTTCCGCATACCAGCCAGAAGCCTTTACGGCTCCACTGGGAAGGAGATTAATAACCATCTCAGCATCGCTTTCCCTAAGCCTCTCAGCTACTTCTTCGTCCAGAGAAGTGTCTATCTTCACCACATCTTTCAGAAGCTCGCCCACTCCGTCCAGAACAGGCCCCTTCAAGACTGGAACATCCAATTTGGGGACATCAGCGAATTTCAGGGTGTTGTTGGGAGGAGAGAAGATTGCCTCAGATAGAGCCTTTCCAACCTTTCTAGCGTCGACATCGAAGGCGGAAACGAACTCTACGTCTCTGGGGTGATAGCCGCCGAGAAAGAGGTGCCTCAGCCCCATGGCGTTTGTCTCTTTTTCAGGGTTTCTGTAGTGATGAACCCCTTGAACAAGTGCTGATGCACAGTTTCCCACGCCGACCAAGGCAACTTTGATTTTGGACATAACTCTTCCCCTTCAGAGTCAAGCATAGGGTATAATTATAAGAATTGCGCTTATGGGAACTGTAAAGTTAATGTCGGTTTTAGATTCATGTAAAAAATCGTCGGATAGCTTTGCGAAGCACATTTTTCTTTTGAAGAACTATGGCAAGAAGGAAAGAGAAGAAGTGGCTTGTTGCTAGGAAAGTGAGAGGTCGTATCCGTGTTTTAGGCTATAAATATCGGTACACTACGAAGGCGAAGGCTCAGACGGTAGCTTCACGATTGAACAAAGATGTCAAGAGGCTAGGTGCTGAAGGCATAAGATTTGTTGTTAGGCGTGTCGGATGGCGAAGAAAAAGATGGCACTCATAGGCTAAGGCAACCGCAAAACATAAGAAACATGGGGAAGGTTAAGAACGCATGTATCTTCCATTTTCACAATAAAACCTTAATAGTGGATTAGTCTTTAGTTTAGTTCGAGTGAAAATGACACAAACAAAGAAAGAGAAGCCAGAAGCAGAGCCATTAAATGAAGAAGCGATGAAAGGCGTTTGGGTTGATGGACTTGGATTTCATATTGGTAAAGACTACATCATATTTGAAGGAGTAATAACAAAGCCTCGAACCAAAAAACCATATATAATTTCTCGAATAATGTTTCCCTCCAGAGTATTGGAGGCTTTAGTGAATGGACTCACTAAGGCTTTGGAAGAACAACGAAAAAGGTTAGCTGAAGAGAAAAAGGTTAAAGAAACAAAAGAATAATTAAGTGGTTGAAATGTCACTTTCCGTCATAGTGTTGAAAATCCCAAAAATGGAGAGTACATATACAAAACTCATAGAAAGAGATTTTATATATAGATTTGTGAATGGTCAGAAACTTTTTCCGTTACCAGTAATATTTGAAAAGGAGAAGTTTAAAGAATTTTCAATAGAATTCGCAAGAGTTCCAGTGTCATCAGACTTTTTGACTTCTACCGAAATCATTGATGTTGAAGAGAGCTGGAAACAGATAGATGATGGAAAAGCAAAGAAGTTTAGAAGTGTTGAAGAGTTTCTTGAAGAGTTGAAAATATAGTAAGTGGTTCAGAGAATGTCTTGGACCATAGTTCGCTCAGATAAGTTTAAAGAACGCTATAAGGAAAAATCACCAAAGTTACGTGCCAAAGTTGATGAGGCTATTAAATTGCTTGTTGAAAGTAGTGATCCCCGTAATCTTGGTAGACCAAAACATGGGACTCTAAGAGGATGCTATGGACATGACCTTGACTTAAAAAACAGAATATTATATGGAGTAGATTTTGTTAAAAGAGAAATTTATTTCTTAAGGGTTTGTTCTCACAAAGAAGTCTATGGCTCAACCTAGATTTTGCATACGCTCTGTGGATAAAGCTGTTTTTTGTTACTTGCGTTTTGAATTAGCGTTATCCACCTGTTTTCGCCTTTGACTTCTATTCCACAAGCTTCTGCTAGTGTTTTTCCTTCTAGAGCCATGTGCGGTCTTATGTAATTGTGGAATATTTGGTAGCCTTTGAGTATTGGTGTGTCGTCTTTCTTTAGTCCTCTCATGACTCCGTTAATGGCGAAAAAATTATGACTGGAAGAGGCGTTGACGGTGTACTTTATAGCTTTGTAGTCACACCAAGACAACCAATTCCCTTCATTTTAGAAACATCCAACGAATTTTTACAGCGCAAGAAATCCGACAAAGACTTTACAGAGCCCGCTTATGAAGCTGTCAGGTTTCCTCACTTCTCTTGATGGTATTCTAGATAAACCGGTTGGAGAACAGTGCTTTACGAACCATTTCGCAGCCTAATAGGTCATGGAGGCTTTAGAGAAAGTCTTATTTAGTGATAGAAGACAAAAACCTCATTTAATGGTGAGGAAATGGAACATGGCTATGCCAGTTAAACAGAGTTATATTAACGCTTTTATCGTGTATCTGTCTACTTTTGCGGCTGGAGCTGTTCTGCTTGAAATCGCGCCAACTTTCATCTTTATTATGGAAGAATTTAATGTCAATGCAATGATGGTTGGTTTTTTGGTGGCAGCCTTCGTTGTGGGTTTCGTTCTTTTTGGAGCGCTACTGTTGTTTAAAGGAGATGCGCTTGCTGAAGCGAACCTTCGATTGTCTTTCGCTGTGGGTACAGGTATGGTAGGCATCTTCGGTTTTCTCACTGGTTTTGCGCCAAACTATTGGAGTATGTGGATTTTCCGTTTCGCTGTCGGTTTTGCTTGCATCATGTTGATTGTTTCTATGATGCTTCTGGCTATTAGTTGGTTCCCGTTGGAGCAACTTAACGCTGTTGTTTTGTTAGGAACCGTTTCGATGGTTCTGGGAACCCTCGTCGTAGCATTTTTCGGGTCGCTCATTGCGAGTATAGCCGGTGGATGGAGAGCCCTATACTTAATTTTCGGGGGAATAGGACTACTGGCTTTCGTTTCATGGCTTATACTGGGTAAGGGGGCTCCATCCGCCACCAATGGGGCTGGATCTGTTTCTCCGGAAAAGAGTCCGGCGACTCGAGTAATGACAAACAAATATGTCTGGTGTTCCGCGGGCATGCTCTACATGTTGCTTTGCTACCTCGGCATCTTTGCTTTTCTTTTAGTGGCGCTTCCGGGTTCGTTCGATGTAGCGGAGATGACTAAGAAAATGGTTTTTCCGGGCGAATTTTATGTTTCTGCTATATTTAACATACCAGTTATGATTTCTGGTAGCCTGATAGGGCTTTGGTTGTTAACGAAGACTGGACGAAGGAGACCCTTCAGCGTGATACCTGGCTTTCTTGCGCCAGTTGTGGGCTTGATTATTTTTTCGCTACCTTTCTCCGGAGTATGGATGGGGGTAATTATAGAACTTTTAGTATTGGCTCTTTTTCTGTTGATGTTAGTTATTCCGACGTGGCTTGTTCAACTGCAAGAGTTGCCTGGAGTGGATTTCGGTATACTCGTTAATGTGGTTGGCGCTGTTCTGTTGATTTCAGGAATAGCTGGTGTAATTGTTCCCATCGCTGTAGGCTGGGCTCTTGATCAGGCTATCAAAATGGGAACCTATGATCCGGTCTTTAGGAATGCGTTGTACTTCTTTGTTTTAACGTGGCTGATTTGCGGTCTAGCAGGTCTATTGATACCTGAGCCAGAAGCAAGCAAGTGAATTACCAGCCCTATTAAAGACCACAATTCTTTTAAGAAAATTGATTAAAGATAAATCGCTATAGGAGGCAAAAATGTTGAGTAGAAAAAGTCAGTTAGCCCTGATAGCGCTGTTAGTGGCTGCTCTTCTGGGAGCATATGCATCCTCGTTGATATCTGCTGGCCGCTTTCAGCTCAGTAACGTCGAAACCATGGGAAGCTTTACGATTAGGGCGGGTAAAATTGTGATATGGGGCGGTCCGCCATCAATGCTATTGTCCATAGCGAACGCGGCTGATGGCTCACCTATAGCGTTTGCAAACCAGTGCAAAGTGGAAATTACAGATATGAACCTTACAAAAGTCGAAGACGGAAGAATTCTTGAAATTCGGGCGAATAGAGTCTCGGGAGAGATTGTTGTTATGAACATGACGAGTCTCATGGCAGAAAATGCAACGTTCAACGACCTCACGATGATGGATATTCCAAAGTTTGAGCAGAGGGTGGAGGGAAACGTGACTATGTACAACGTAGAGATCCACGCTGTCTACATGTTCGCAAAATTGCAGACGATATCTGGAATGAAGCTCAACATCAAAGAGTCAGACTAGACAGTTGCTGTAGGCGCTGTTGCTGCCGAAGGAGGAAGCCGCTTGAAGACATGGGCTGCTAAGACAGTTCATCTTCCAGAAGGGGTTAGAATTGGTGGATATAAACGTCCTATTTTGGCGTCTCTCATATCTGCAGTTCTTATAATTTCAATTATTTATTTAGGAAGTTTTTCCCCAGCTGCTCGGAGCGGTTCCGGCGGCAGCTCCAACTCCTTTGCAATATATCTTGGCAATGCTACTATGACCAATGTGTTGCTAGAAGGCCCCTATACTTACAACTCCATAAACGTGACGAAAATCACCGCTGACGTAGTCAACATGGTAAACATGTCGCTTATAAAAGAGGGAAGTAGGTTAGAACTAGGGGTGCTAACTGCCTTTGCAACAAAACTGGTGCTTTACACAACGTATTTAGAAGCTTGGACTCCACTGGACAACATAGTGAAAATAAGGTGTCACGGAAATGAAACCCTGTACTTTCCGGCTGACTGGTTTATTATACGCCCTCCAAGAGAAGGTATGTGGGGCTCGTATATGGAAGTTGTTTACATGCAAGCGGAAAGCTTTTCAGCCCTAGGGCTTTCACTGGCGTGCGTATCAGGATAAGGTAGGAAATTAGAAAAAGGGGAAAAAGGGGGATTTATTGTTTCTTTTTGTATTTGAAGAAGACGGCTACAGCAGCTACTGCTAGAACTATTGCTGAGACTAAACCAATGTAGGGAGCCAACAGGGCAAGCTTGTCCACTGGAATCCAGACGCCTCCAACAGGAGGTGTTCTTATTTCAATGACCTCGGAGTCTGTAAATATGTAGTCAGTATAAGCGTCGCCGACAAGCGGTATAACTGCATAGATGTCGAGGCCAGCCCCGGCGCCGGCGAGAACCGCGTCACCGGTCTCTGAATTAAAGGGAACCCCTGTGGCGTTTATATAATAGCCATCCATTGAAACGGACCCCTCCGGATATGGGCCTGCTGAGTCATCTAAGGCAACTTCGATGAATCCTGTTGTCACCACCATCGGGAAATCCATTTTAAAGAGAGGTACAATTAGTGTAGGGTCTGTCTCGGATTTCCCTAACCAGACGCTCATGTTGAGGGGCATGTCAAGCAAACAAGAGCCAGCTGGAGCGGCACCGCCAGAACGCACTATGTCAACATCAAACCCTCCAGTGCCATTGCCCGTAACAGTTATGGAAATATCCACGTTTTCTAAGACACCCCCCGCCAAGGCAAGTGTTCCATTCCCATCCTTCACCAGATACACTTGTAACCAGAGATAATTTGGGCCAATAGTCTTCAGGAAAAATGGCTCCGAATGGTAGCCTCCTTTCGGGACGGTTATGTTTACCTTATTACCCACAGGCGTATCAAACACCATGTCATAGTACTGCTGGCATCCATAAGAAATAGTTTTGGTCGTTACCACCGCGTCGGTCGGATGTGTAGCCATGGATACGGTTCTGTTACTGTTTTCCACACAATGATAATGAACTGTGCCTGGAATCCAGTCCCAAGCTGGACTTGCACCTCCTGGTGCTATCGACGTTATTGCTAATGCGGTCAGCATGAGTAGCGCGATGAGTTCAAAAGTAACCTTCCTATTAGTTTTCATGGTATTCCTTTCTCCTTTCTTCCTTTCAGCAATACTAAATGACACTAGCCGCATTTAAAAATATTATGGAGAACTTTTACACCCAATAAAGACGCAAGCTGAATACTACGAAAGTAAGTGTATGTTTCCTATTCTAACATTATCAAGATACTTTTTGGCAACGTCTCGACATTGATAGGCTAAGTCTCGGCTTGTCGTAGGCAAATCCGTTAACACATATTGAGGATAAAAAGCCAGCAGAGTATAGGGAATCCTAGGGTCAATCTCCGCAATAAAGCTTGCCAGACCACGAATCTCCTCAACATCCACGTAGCCCGGAACAAGAAGGGTGCTGATCGTTAAAATCGGCAACTCAGAACGCTTCTTGAAATATTTGTCGCCAATCATCTTGAGTTGGGCGAGAGTGGGCGCATTTGAAACTCCGCAAAGGGCTTGGTTAAGATTTTCATTCCAAGTTTTTAGGTCAAACTTTACGTTTCCACCGCTAACGTAGGAAAGTTCAGCCGCCTTTAGCGCCAGCTCTCTTCTCCAGTAACCATTGGTTTCCCAGCATATACGAAGGATGCGCCCCTCGTCCCTAGCCCTTTCCAAAGCCATTTCACTAGCCTTCAGAGCGTGAGGCATCTGCACAGAAGGGTCTCCACCAAAAAAGCATATACACGAAACATGACGATCAGCCTTAGCAGCCAAGCTTTCAGCGCTCATAACAGGACCAAGCTTAGCGGCTAAGTTCCGGTAGTGCCAGTTCTGACAGTAAAGGCAGTCGAAGCTACAGGCTCCATAAAAAACAGCAAGGTTTGCATAGCCCGTTTCGGCTCCCCGCCTATAGGCATACTTTGGGTAGCCAGCACCAGTGCAGCCTGGACAAAACCACCAAGCCACGCAGTTGGTCGGCAAAGGATCATAATACCAGTGAAGAATGCCCTTCTCCGGGGTTCCACCCATCCGAACCAGCCGACCGCCACTGTTGAAGACCAAGCCGCAAAAGCCCTTCTCGCCGCTGCCGATTTTACAGTCGTTGGAGCACACACCACAAGAGATTCCATCCGGATTCCTCGGCGGCTTTGGAGGTAAACCGAAAACTCCTCGACTTTCCGCATGAACCTTGTCGGTTATCTTAAGTGCTTCCTTGGGTTTCTCTCTGATGCAACGCAAACAGACGCCTAGCTGGCTTGAAATCAAGGGTGACTGATCACTGCAGATTTGACATTGCCCCAACGAAATCAACCAAGAATCTTAGGTTGTCGTGGTTTTTAGCAATTATTCCAAGAAGGGCAGTTTTCTTGCCATCACGTAGGCGTCTTCTCCGTCTGCGTAGTAGCCCCGGATTGTCCGCGTGACTTCAAACTCCATCTTTTTATAGAGGTTTACAGCCGACACGTTGCTTCCCCGAACCTCTAGGTAACATTCCTTCGCCTTGTAGTTCACCATAGCCTGCATGGCCTCCTGCATCAAAGCGTATCCAATGCCCTCCCGCTGATGCTCCGGCAAAACAGCAATGGAAATCACGTGGCCCTTCCTTGTGACTCCCAATAGCTTAAAACTTGGAGCCCCTGTTTCGATTCGACACATGACGTAGCCCACGATTTCTCCATTCTCCTCCGCAACAATGAAGGTTTCCGGAAAACGTTGGTACAAATCCATAAAGAAGAATTCGGTGTAGTTTTCGGGAAGACACACACGGTTTATGTACATCACCCGCTTTAAATCAGAGGGCTTAAACCGCCTCAAAGTGAAAGCCATCTGCAAAGTTAGTCCCTCTCTGCCAATTTATCCCATAGTTTTAACGACGGGCAAGGTGATGTTTCCATGGGGTATAGCCCAAACCTTTGCGTTTTTGCCAGCTATGTCGAAGGCATCTCGTAAAGCGTCGTTCAAAGCCCTAGCCGTCCTCAATTTAAAGGTGTTTACAGCGTAATAGTCAGGCATAATCGAAACCAGAATTATTTTAACTTTTTGCAGAGCTATTGTCAGGTAGTAGGCCTTGTGTCCTCCGAGAATGAAACTCTTTTTTATCTCCTTCTCCATTTGCTTCAAATCATTGAATCTTGTCATCCATTCGTAAAAAACGTCGTTGCCGTGTCCTTCGGGGCATTCCGCCGCCAAGACGATTACCCCTCCCCTTTTGACGGCGTCAAGGGCGTTGTCAATTCCCTTGTAGGCTTGAAAAAGGTCGATGTCGTGGGGGTATCCGCCAGAACTCGCAACAATGATGTCTGCTCTCCGCTCAATGGGAACCTTATACATTTCATCAACGAGCCTCACTCCCTCATAGAAAGCCTTTTCCAAATCTCCCGCAAAAGCCTGAACCAATTCTCGCTTGCTGTTAATGACAACGTTCAAGATGAAATCAACCTTTGCAAGTTTCGCCGCCTCCACCATATCTTCATGAACTGGGTTGCCATCCAAAACGCCGGTTTTGGCTTTGGGATGCAAAAGCATGGCATGGTTTCGCTGAATGGTATCAGCGCTTGAAACTGCGGGGAGAACGCTTTTTCTTCCGCCTCCATACCCAGCGTAGTAGTGTAATTCCACGTCTCCGGTCAGGACCTTCACGTTTGCTTCGGCGAAAACCTTGTTCACGTAAATCTTTGTCCCGAAGGAGGTTTTGCCCAAGAAAACTTGGTCGCCAGATTTATAGTCGTGGCTTATGGTCTTCACCCTCTTCAGAACCTCTTCGCCAACAAGCTTTTCCATCTCTTCAGGCTTTACCGCACGGTGGGACCCGCAACCAAAGATTACCGTTACATCTTCGTCCTTTACCCCAGCCCTGTTAAGTTCGTCTAGTAGTAGAGGAACCATCAGATAGCTTGGTGTTGCGCGGGTTGCATCGTCGACCACTATGGCTACCTTGTCGCCTGCTTTTGCGATTTCCCTCAGTTTTTTGGTTCCAATGGGTTCGTTTAAGGCTCTTTCAATCTCGGCTTTGGGGTCTGCAACTCCGGGTCTTTCTTTCGGCTCTATTGAACCCAGATAGTTTCTGGTGGGAATTCTTGCGCAAACCTCGGTTTTCCCATAGGGAAGCCAAACGTCGACCATAGGAGCCACTTCTAGTTGAGTAAAAGAGTTTCATGGAGTTTCTTTTAAAAGTAGCGGAGGAAGCCTAACGCAAGTTCTTTATTATAGGAGACAAGTTATACAAGTATTCTTGAGGTAGTGTGGTTGTTGCTGGAGAAAGAAAGGGAAGCCATGAAGGCTGAGTTGTGCCATATCCTAAACAAGATTGGCGCCTTGAAGTTTGGAGTCTTCAAACTGACCAGCGGAAAGGTAAGCCCCTACTACATCGACCTCAGAATCGTTCCAAGCTTTCCAGAAGCCTTTCAAAGAATCTGCGACCTCTACGTCAAACTAATAAAAAGTGACATAGGAGCCAACAACTTTGACAGAATCGCTGGAATCCCCACCGCTGGCATACCCTTCGCATCCCTCACCTCATACCACCTCAAAAAACCCTTCCTTTACATTCGCCCGCGCGAACGACTGCATGGACGAGAAAGACGAGTAGAAGGCATATTGATGCCGGGCGACCGCGTCTTGCTCATGGACGACCTCATAACCAGCGGAGGATCTCTGATAAGGGCTGCGGCGGCGATCAGAACCGAGGGCGGTCTAGTAATGGACGCCGTAGTACTGCTGGACAGAGAAGAAGGCGGGAAAGAAAATTTGGCGAAGGATAATGTTAAACTCCATTATTTGCTGAGGACAAGCGAGGCCGCTGAGAAACTCTATGAGGTAGGTGTCATCACAGAAGATCAGTTGGACATTATGCTGAAACAAGTCAAAAAGAAATAACCCACTCATAAAGGTCAAATCTATCCACACCGTATCAACAGCTTCTTTCCGGGTCCTCAGACTTGGCATTGGAGACGTAACCTTAGGGATAATATGGAATATCTGTCTGAATCTAAAGTATAGATTATTGATTCATCGTTCATAAAAGTCAGATGTGGACGTACCCCGTATGGGGTACCACGGTGGAATTACTGAATGGTTTCCTGAGACGTTTTTTCGGGAATGCGGACTCCTACCGCTGTCGGAAATGTGGATACGAACTTCTGAAGGAGGATGCCGTGATATCTGGGTGGGACTGTCAACAGTCGCTCTGCCATGTACACTGCCCAAAATGTGGGAAAATAATAACTCATGCTCCATAACAGAAGTCTCTACGCTCATCTGGATAATACCCGACTGGATTAGAACGGAATAAAACAAAAAATAAGAGGTGTCAGGGTTTTTAAATGACTCTTACTCGTAGTACATCAGGTCCTCATCTTCAAGTCTTTGATGAAGCTTGTTAACCGCTTCGTAGACGTCTTCCTCACGTTTAGCGCCCGTGCACACTAATTTTCCGCTTGCGAAGAGGAGAATCACAACCTTTGGTTCGTCCATTCTGTAGATGAGCCCGGGAAACTGCTCTGGTTCATACATGGTTCTCCCGAGGGTGTAGGCTGACTTTTCAAGGTCTATCATTCCTCCCAAGTCTGCTGAGGCCACAATGTTTTGTATCTTCAGCTCGGGTTTACCAACGATGATTATTCCGCTCTTTTTAAGTTCCTTTATGACCTTCATCACGGCTCTCCTCGCTTCTTTCTCAGACTTGGCTCCTGTGCAAACCATTTTTCCCGAATTGAAAATGAGAGTAGCTGTTTTAGGCCTCTTCAGCCTAAAAACTAGACCGGGAAACTGCTCCGGGCGATATTCCACGCTGGGATAACCTTTCACCACCGCGTTTAGGTCAACCTTTTGATTTAGTGTTGCGGATGCAACTACATTTTCGATGTTAATTTGTGCCTTAACTTTAGGCATTTAAATCCTCCTTATAAAGCACATGAAGTTCATGGTGGAGTCATTTATAAAGCCTCCGTAGTTTTTATCGGAAAACCACGTATTTTTCATAATTCTGGTGTAGCCCCGCCCCCATTTCCTTCTCAACAAACCGCTCCGAAACCGCACCAATTAAATTAACTGCCCCATGCACCGCAAGTACCCAAAACTATGTTGACAGTATATCCTCTACTTCCTTCTGCGCCAAGCTTCATAGATAGGCATGGTGAAACCGTCTTCCTTAACGAACGTTGACTTTAGAAAAGATACGCCAGTCAATTGTTCAAGAGTGTGAAGCATTTCGTGTATGAGTATTATGGTCGCATATTTTTTCTGTTCCATTTTTTCCTTAACAGCACCTACTCTAAGACGTGGACAATTGACAAATATGTGAGCGCGCATTTCTTCCTTATTCTCTTGGTCTCTCCGTACCAATGTCGTTGCACTAATCTGTGAGTAAGGTACACCTTGCGGATGCCTTTCAACTCTCGAACCATATTCGGTTTTTCCTTTTCTTTCGATGTCTAAAAGGCTCTTCACAAAGCCTTTTGTCCCAAAGAAAAATACGACCTTTGTATGAAGTCTTGGAAGTTTCTTCTCTGGTGCTGGTACTCCCAAATGTTCCATAATTTCGATGAAGCATAGTTTAACAAAGGCAAACAGTCCTTCCAGTTCTTCATTTATTTCCTTAGCAACGTCTTCCATTTTCTTTTTCATTTTTTCTTCATAACCTCTCTAACAAACTATCTGCCCAGTTCTCTTTCAACCCTCGCCCGAAACTCCGCAAACATTTCGCTAACCATCGACATGACTATCGATTTTTCTTCTGCTGAAATGGGACGCAAATCCCTTAGATACAGTCTTTCCACACCCACCATCGCGAGACCTGATGCATACGCGTAACCTACCAAGAATCCTACCCCAAACTCTTTAACGTCAGAAACAAGCTTTCGGTCTTTGACCGATTTAAGAAATGGTAGAAGGTCTCCCCTATCTGGTAATTCAGAGAGCGTTTCTCTAATCTGTTTTTTAGTCGCTTCTTCCAACTAAAATCACCTCCTCATGACTTGTCTAACAAACCTGTTAGCTTCCCTTTCTTCTCTCCTTTCAGACATATCTAAGTTTTTGCTCTCTACGATATGATGATATAACTCATGCAGAAAATTCCTCTTATTCAGCCATTTCTTAGTGAAACAAGCTATGCCTTCGAAATAATCGCTTCATTTCAGGTTTAGAAATCGCAGAGAACATGTTTAGCTCATGCGGGCTCCTATAAAGGCTTGGTTTGGGTTGCTCCTCAACTCGCTTTCTTGATAAGGGAAACACTTCTAGGATTATTAGAAGAATAATCCACAACATGATGAAGGCCACCTTTACGTGGAGGGGCTCGAAAAACAAGGCGATGTGGCCCAGCAAAGGCGCTTTAGCTCCCGTATATTTGCCAACAATTTCTTTAACGTCCCAATAATCTTCATGCCCAACAGCATCGCCCTGCGTTTTTAAAATACATGATCCGTCTGCGCCAATAATTTTCCTTACAGCTCTATGCACAATGAGTTCACGCTTGGGGTCACCCGGTCTATAGAATACGATGATGTCGCCGGGTGGGTTGGCATCTTTCGGAGCGGCATAGATTTCACATGCATTATGCACTCCCTGAATCAGAATTAGATCGCCAACTTCTAGAGTGGGTCGCATGCTTCCAGAAGCGACAGCTAAGAGAGGGTGTTCTGTTCTAAAAGCAAATCTCAAACCAAACCAGAAAGCAACAACACTGGCCACCATGATAATCACGAGGATAGCCGTTTGTACGTACTCCTTCTTGAGCATCGCAGCCAACTTCGCCCGTTTCATAGCATCACATCCTCTATCTCGTTCCCAGCAGTGCCAACAATTTTCAGAAAGGTTCTGTTCCTTCTCGCATATTTAAAAACTTAGCCCTCAAATAAATAAAAAGAAGGAGAGTTTAGGACTTTCAAGGCGTTGAAACACTTAAGTTCTACACCTTGAGTCCTTCTTCACCTTGCCAGCGACCCTGGCTACACCAGCGTTCTAAATCTTTCGCTTGCCTAAGACAACCCTGAAGGGTTTCTTGCAGCGGGGGCAGTCGAAAAGCCCTATTGTTAGCTCCACCTTCTTTCCAGTTTTGTCTGGGCGACCAGCCATCTTCCAGCTTTTCCTAGAATGGGCAACTTCGCCTCCACAACCTGGACATTTAGCCATGCATATTCCTCCATTATCAACCCTTCATGTTTGAATGACATTGAATAAAAGATTTGCCCTTCATCTCAGCCTATGAAAACGGCTAAACATAGGAGAAAACAAATATGGAAGGATGATATGTTGAGAATGATGTAATGTATCAATAAACATTGAAGATTCAGGAATTTCAAATCAACAGAATCATGAAAATCATGTTAGAAAAATGTTAATCGAAAGAAGTAATCTATGATTTCCAAAACGCTTTTACAGCGGGCTTCCGCTGTATTTCCTTAGCCCCTGGGGCACGTCGACCTTGACAGAACATCCCAAAAACGCCTTCGAGATGCTCGTAAAACCGATTCGGAGATTAGTTGAGCAGAAGGGCTTTGAAGCACCAACAGAGCCCCAGGAGAAAACCATACCAAAAATCCTCGAGGGAAAGAACGTTCTCCTCATATCGCCTACAGCCACTGGAAAAACTGAGGCAGCCGTTCTCCCGGTTCTCAGCATGCTTATTCAGACGCCTGAAAGACCACGTGGAATCAAAATTCTCTACGTGACGCCCCTTAGGGCTTTGAACCGAGACCTGCTCGAGCGCCTCGAATGGTGGTGCAACAACCTAGACATTAAGCTGGCGGTTAGGCATGGCGACACCGACACTAAAGAGCGAACTAGACAGGCTCAAAGCCCCCCAGACATGTTGATCACCACGCCGGAAACCTTGCAAGCCATTCTGCCCGGTAGGCTCATGCGCCAGCACCTTCAGCACACTAGATGGGTGATCATCGACGAAGTTCACGAGATGGCGGACAGCAAACGAGGAAGCCAGTTGTCCCTAGCCCTTGAAAGGCTTAAATGGGTCACGGGCAGAGAATTTCAACTCATCGGCTTGTCTGCCACTATTGGAAGCCCCAAAAAAGTTGCCCAGTTCCTCGTCGGCAACGGACGTGAAGTCGAAATCGTAAGGGTGCCCGTCGCGCGGCTCATGAGATTGAAGATTATTTTCCCGCAACCAGAATCAGAGGACTGTGAGTTGGCTTCAGCTTTGTTTACCCATCCTGAGGTGGCTGCCCGCCTGCGCATAATTCGTCGGTTCATTGAAGAGCACAAATCTGTCCTTCTTTTCACGAACACAAGGGCCATATCAGAGGTTTTGGCCAGTCGATTCAAGGTTTGGGACGTGGATTTCCCTGTTTCCATTCATCACGGCTCCCTGGCTAAGCCTTCTAGAATCGCGGCTGAGCGGGGACTGAAGAACGGTGAACTTAAGGGACTTGTCGCCACTTCCTCGCTGGAGTTGGGCATAGACATTGGACGAATTGACATGGTGATTCAGTACATGAGCCCGAGGCAGGTTACGCGTCTGATTCAACGGGTGGGTCGGAGTGGTCACAGTATTGGACGCATCGCGGAGGGAATCATCATCACCATGGATTCTGACGACGCGCTGGAGGCCATGGCCATCGCCCGCATGGCTGGCGAAGAGGAGTTGGAGCCCGTTGATATACCGTATAAGCCGTACGATGCCTTGGCTCATCAGATCATTGGCCTTTTGATGAAGAAGAAGCGTTGGTATTTCTACGAGATTTATGATCTTTTTAGGAAGGCCTATCCATACGCTGACCTCACGGTGGAAGACGTTCAGAAAGTTTTTAGTTACATGCACTCCCGCTTTCCTAGGTTGGCTTGGGTTTCCTTTGAAGACATGCTTGCGATTAAGCCGCGTCGAACCAAGGCTATGTACGAGTATTATTTCGAGAATCTTTCCATGATTCCCGACGAGAAGCAATTTTTGGTTGTAGACGAAAAAGATTCTGCTGTGGGCGTTCTGGACGAGGCTTTTGTTGCCGAATACGGTAAGCCTGGCGTGAAATTCATTATCCGTGGTAGCCCTTGGAAAATTTTGAACGTTTACGGTGACCAGATTTACGTGAAGCAGGTTAACGATCCAACAGGGGCCATTCCCAGCTGGGTTGGAGAGGAGATTCCTGTTCCCTTCGATGTGGCTCAGGAGGTTGGCTGGATAAGAGGCTTTGTTGAAGAACAAATAAAGAATGGAAGGGAGCCTCTCGAAGTTGCTAGTCAGCTGGCCGAGAAATATCCCGCTGACAGGGATACGGTTATGCGGGCGATTCATGAAACTGTCGAGCACGTTGGGAAAGATTATCCTGTCCCAACGGGTAGGCGAATACTGATTGAGGATTGGGAGGACTTCGTCATTATTCACGCCCATTTCGGGTCCCTTACAAATCGGGCCTTGGCTCAGTTGATTGGTCACGTTTTGTCTGAGCAAACAGGATACAGCGTTATGGTTCAACACGACCCCTACCGCATTTTTGTTCACACCATGGGTGCTGCCAATGCTGATCGCATTATGGCATTGTTTGATGAGATGAAACGAATGGACGAGTTGGACCTTCGCGACATGCTTACCAAGGCGACTGTAAAGACCGGCCTTTTCAAGAGGCGGATGGTTCACGTTGCCCGTAGGTTTGGAGCCCTAAAAAAGTGGGTTGACCTTAGCAGAGTGACTCTTCAGAAGTTAATGAAGAGCTTTGAGGGTACAGCCATCTACGATGAGGCCCTGAAGGAGACTTTCACTAAGGACCTAGATTTGGAGCGCATGATCCACGTACTGAACGATGTTAAGAAGGATGAAATCGAAGTTACTAAGCTTAAAACTGAAGGTGTTGCAACTCCAGTTGCACGAGTTGGAATAGAAAGAGTTAGCATGAAAACTGATCTCATTCCGCCTGAAAGGATGAAGCTTATTCTGGTGGAGTCTGCTAGGGCGCGTCTCCTCAACGAGGTTCGCACATTTCTTTGCACCAATTGCTGGGAGTACCTAGAAATGATTCGCATGAAGGATTTGCCGGAGAAGCCGGCTTGTCCTAGGTGCGGGTCCTCAGGCTTAGGCGTGCTTAGAAGAGAGGAAGATGATGTTCTGTCTCTGGCTGAAAAAAGAGGCGAGAAGCTAACGAAGAGCGAGGAGAAAATGAAGGAGGGGGCTCTAAAAACGGCTAGGTTAATGTCTGGTTATGGCAAGCCAGCTGCCGTGGCCCTTTCTGGAAGAAAGCTTAGGGTTTCTGATGTGGAAGAAATTCTTAAGGAGGAAAGAGACCTTTCAGACAGGTTTTTTGAGTTGGTGATAGAGGCTGAACGGAACGCCCTAAAAAGGAGATTCTGGTAAGTTTACGGCTGAAAAGCGATTTTAGGGCTTAGATTTTCCTCGCATGGCTTGTAGAGTGATTTGTGACCGGAAATGTGCTGGGAATGTTGAAAACTATGTTGAAAAATATGGGGGAAGTCTAGAGAGGAAGAAAGAGATGTTTATTTAGAATTCATAAAAGTATAAAAGGGAGAGGAAGGGAAATTACTAGTCCTATATTAAACCTCTGTGGAGAAGAACAATTTGGAAGTAACCCGCCAAAGAATACGGGAACAAGCCCTCCAAAGATTTGACCATATCCGAACATGCGTCCTAGCCAGAGAACTATGCCTCCTCATCCGCACAAACAGAGTAGCCTTCAACCCAAAGGATGCCCAGGAATGCTGCAACTTCATATCCAACCTATGCAAAGAAGCCGGTTGCACAGAACCAAGCGAACTATGCCAAAAAGCCGCGAAAGCAGTCCTAGCAAGCGAAGAGGAATACCTAGACCTCTGCATGCAAAGCTGCCAAAAATGCGGAGAATCCAGAAGACCAGCCGCAAGACCAAGACCAACCCGAGAACGAACAACCTATGTAGCTTAACAGCCGCGAAAACCATAAAAGTAAAAGGCGCATATTAAAGACAAAAAAGGCAAAACGCGAGGAGAACCAAACTTGTTTATAGCGCCATACGTCGCCTCACCTATGCCGGTGGTACGGCAAATGCTCGTCCTCGCTGAACTTAAACCTGGAGAAACCTTTTACGACCTAGGCTCAGGAGACGGTAGAACAGTAATAATGGCTGCCAAAGACTTTGGAGCCAAGGCTGTGGGCATCGAGTTAAGGGAAGACTTGGCGAAAAAGGCCCTCAACAACATTTGTGAACTTGGCCTCGAGAGAAGGGTGCAAATCCTTCAAGATGACATATTTAAGGTTGACTTAACCTCTGCAGACGTGGTTTTCCTGTACCTTACGACAAGCGCAAACGAGAAAATCAAGCCAAAACTAGAGTCTGAGCTTAGAGCAGGAACTCGAGTTGTTTCCCACGACTACGAAGTTCTCGGGTGGAAACCTTCTAGAATCGATAATTTCTGTGAAAACCCTAGGCTGGGCTATCCGTCTCACACAATCTACGTCTACAAAAGGTAAGGTCTTCGTTCCAACGCCAAGCAGTATGTTGCATTCTGGCTTTAAGCGTGTGCGCATATAGGACCCCCCTAGGTTTTAATTGGACCAAAATAATCGAGAGGAATAAGGTAGGCTCGACTACAAACAAAATGTGTTGTAGCTTTCCGCGGTATTGCCTAGACTACAATTTATAAGACACACCCTTTCTTGAATATTCTGAACCTGCAAGACAGCAGTCCATAGCTGGCGGATGAGAAATGATACCCATCCCCTGGAGATACCTTGAATCCTGGAACTGTATCGCCTGCGGCATGTGCTGCAAAGGTTATCAAGTAGTCCTCGGGTTCAACGAGTGGGTTAACCTCATTCGAACCTACGGAGTTGGAGTAACTCAACCAGGCATAGACAAGATTTATTTGGGGAAAAAGGGCGACGGCACATGCCTATTCCTGTACAAGTCTTTCGACACGTGGCTCTGCGGACTGCAAAACATGAAGCCAAAGGCTTGTAAGCTTTGGCCCTTCAAAGTTCTCTCTAGACCAGAGTTTGGCAGATCAGATGAGGCTATGTACAAGTACAGGAAAAAGAATTTTTTCGTTTACGTGGACCCGTCTTGTATAGGGATAAGATGGGGTAAACCAACTCCAGAGTTTACTTACAGAACCTTAACCGAGCTTGTTGAAATAGCCACAGGATTGCGTGAAAAGCAGTATTATTCCACGTCTAGGATATTCTACCGCCCACAATACTTTGGGGTTAGAGGAAGAAAAATATTCTAGAAACCGAGTTACAAACTCTGAAACGGATGTCTTTCGTACTGCAGTTCATACAATTTATACAGTTTCGCAACCGTGTCGATTTCCTCAACCTTCTTGTCTGGTCGAAACCGCACAACCTTCGGAACCCTCAAGGCGTAACCACTCGTATACTCGTCTGTTTCCTGAATCTCCTGATACGTCGCCTCCACCACAACCGAAGGCTTAACGAAAACGCCCTCATCATCTTGGCTGGTCTTGGTTTGCTCCACAATGTCCCTAAGCATGTCCATGGTTTTATCTGGCAGATTCGAAACCCTCCCAATAGTGTAAAGCTTCTTCTTTTCTGGATCTCGGACAGTCAGCAAAAAGGAGGAGTATAGTCCAGCTCTCCTTCCCTTCCCGTACAAAGCCTTTATAATGGTGCAGTCGATTGTGTCGCGTTCAGGCTTCAGCTTCAGCCAAGTGTAGGTTCTCTGCCCAGCCTCATAGATTGAGTTAAGATTCTTAACGACTATGCCTTCCAAACCGCTACGCAGGGCTTCCTCGTAAAACTTCATCAATTCAACCTCGTTTTCACAGTCCATCCCTTCCACAACATACTCGGCTGGAACAACCTCTAGGAGATATTTCCTCCTTTCCGAGAGAGGCAGATCGGTCAGTTCCCTGCCATTCAAAAAAAGAACGTCGAAGGCTCGGATAGTCACCCTAATCTTCTCTTTTCTTCGCTCCAAATCTTCCTCAGGCGGCTTCCTCGAAACAGTTCTTTCAAGCAAATATTGGAAGGGGAGAAATCTTCCGTTTTCATCGATGGCGACAACCTCGCTGTCAACGATGCAACTATGCGCCTTGAAAGTTTTGGCTACATCCACGATTTCGGGTAGAGTCTGCGACTTCTCCACCGCCCTCCTTGAAAAAAGCCAAGTTTGGGTTCCCCACCGATGAATCTGCAATCGACTTCCATCCAGCTTAAACTCAGCACGAACAGGATACTCCACCTTGTCAGACTCGTATAAATGCGCCAGTTGAGGCTTAAGAAACTGTCCAGGTCGCAATTTTATAGTGGAAAGCGTTAAGTCACCCTTAGGCGCCAGCATGATACCCTCAGTTATTCCAAGTATGGCGCAGGCGCCTTCAATAAGCTCCTGCGAAACATTGTAGGCTCTCGCGGCGGCTCGAATCACGGTTCGCTGGTAGTAGCCCAGTTTCAGGTCACCTAGTAAAAGTCGAACTATGTACTTTGCCTCTTCAGGCGTCCCCACCCTTAACAGGCTGGAAATGTGGAGATTCCGCTCCATAATTCTCGCCATTTTTGGAAGAAGCCTGACTGCCTCGTAAACCTCCTCTATGGTTAATTCTTCTTTCTTCGGTTTTTTCAGGAGAAAGGCTACTTCGCCGTGTTCCCCGTAGTCTATGAGTAGTTTTCTAACTTCGCGTATGGCTGTTCCTGTGGCAAGGGATATAGCTCTTTCCACGGTGCCTAGACCCACTTTCAGGCTTTCCTCTGTGAGGTTTCCCAGCGCCAGCCTCGTTTTCATCTCCAAATCTAAGTCTTCTCGCTGAAAGAAATTGGCGAGTTCTGTTTCCTTGCCCTTCTTACTCCTCAGAACAGCTAGGCGTTCATAAACTTTCACAACACCTGAGAAGGGAACAGGATTTCTCAGCGGTACTCCTGCCATGAACAAACGTATCAGATGGTAGGGAACCCCCCACTTCCATTCAATTTGTTCTGGAGTGAAGCCTGATTCTATGAGGTGCTGTACCGCAGCTTTGGGACTGCCATACGTTTGAACGAGTTCCTCGAAGGTGGGAGGCTTCACTACCGTCATTTTCTTAACCTATCTGAACTCTACAACGAAAAAAGGATGTGGGCTTATAAAACCCCTACGCCTCTTGATAACCAGCGCCAAAACGTAATTCAGGTTTAAAATCTTGGACTGTGCTGATGAGTCTCAAAATTGCAACAAGCACATTCTGAGTTTGTTTATCGAATGGATCTGTGTTTAATTTTTGTCTTTTGCTTGAGGAAGTATATTATTGAACCAAACAGGCACCATGCGATCCCGAAAATCAGCGGTTTTACATCAAAAAATGCCAGAAGCCCAATTGAGGTAATGATCCCGATGATCGGAGTTAGTGGATATAGCGGTGTCTTGAATGGGCGATGTAGGTTAGGTTTAATTCGTCTAAGTTTGATCAGTGACAAGTTCACTAAAGAAAAACCTATCAAAAATCCGAAACTAATTGAATAAACCACGAATTCAAGGTTGTCTACTATGGAGAAAAACAGGATAAAGATTGAACCGCAAACAATCGCTACATAGGGAGTTCTATAGCGTTCATGGACTTTTCCTAGGATCTTTGGAAAATGCCCATTCCGACCCATGGCGCAAGCAGCCCTAGAAGAAGCAATAATCGCTGAATTGAGAGAAGTCAACGCAGCAATCAACCCAGTGATAGTGAGCAGTATCACGCCTACACTCCCCATGGTTTTTTCCGCTACCAAATTCAATGGAGTCAGCGAGTTGCTCAAAACGTCAGGAGAGATTATGCCGACTGTCACGTACACCACAAGACAGTACACAATCATCAAGGTTATTGAGCAGAGAATCATGGCTCTGGGAATTGTTTTTTCCGGGTTCTTTATTTCTGCTTGAGCAGCTGCTATTGCTTCAACTCCCAGATATATTTCGAAAATGAAGGCGATGGCTGCAATCACACTTAATGGACCTTTCGGCATAAACGGCTTAAACGCATTGAACCTAAAGCCATGGGCCAATCCGGCTCCTACAAACAAGAAGAGTATCGCCAGCAGTGTTGATGTTAAAAGCGTCTGTGTAATGCTCGCTTCCTTGATACCATTGATGTTGATAAGTGTAAAGAGAATGACCAAGATGATCACTATCAGAAATTTGTTGATTGATATGACATAAGAGAGCATATAAGCCGAGCCTAAAACCATCAGCGTAGCAAAAAAAATGTTGCTAGACCATTCAAACCAGCCAGTGAGAAAACTTGGAAGACCTTTGAATGCACATTTAACGTATACGTATTCGCCGCCTACTCGTGGCATTGCGGCTCCGAGTTCACAATAAGAAAGCATTGTAGCCAGGTTAATGATTCCGCAGAAAAGGAAGGACAAAATCACTGCGGGTCCTGCTATTTCGACGGCTGGGCTCAGTATTACAAAAATGCCTGCGGAAATAGTGCTTCCTAACCCCATCATTGTTGCATGCAAAAGTCCAAGCTCTCTTCTTAAGCTCATACATAGTTCTCCAGCAGAACCCCATCGCTCACGACTCCTTTGTTTTAGGCGCCTCCACGGATTTTGCTAAATCAAGCGAAGAAGCGATTCTCGCTCTTAAGCCTTATCCCTAAGGCATGATAAACATCGAATTGAAATGGGAAAATGGAAAAAGAGGTTGGTCGTGACTTCACTGACTCTAATTCGAAGGCTTCGGGATAGGCTCAATGGCTCTGATGAAGCCTTCAGGCGTGATGTCTACGCGTATTCTTCTCCGTTCAAAGTTGCACATTCTGCAGTCCAGCACCCTAGCGATTCTCACGAACTCTCCTCTGCTGGCTTCGAGGTCAACCTTCTGATCTTCCCAAAAGATGCGCCCATAATCCACTATGATGGTCCCATCAAGGTTGTGGGCTAGACCTATGCCACCAGCCATGTCGTAGCTGTCCCACCTTTCGGCGCTCCTCTGATTAACATAGAGGCCAGTTACTCCATGCAGCTGGTTGTATCTAGCCAGTTCCATAACTCTATATTTGAGGGCACCTCTGTAGGCTTCGAGAACCGTCACCGAATCTATGATAACCAGTTCAATCTTTTCCTTTTCAACAACGTAACGATAAGTTTCAGCGAAGGTGCTCCAATCCCTCAAATCCGGATAGACAACAGTGTCTAGGACGTAGAGGTTTTCCCTAATCTTGCTCCAGTCCAACCCCAATATGTCGGCTTTCTGCTTTAAACGAGACTGCAAATCAAACCTCGGAGTCGCGCTTTTCCAAGTATCCTCAGCAGTGGCGTAAAGGGTCTTCTTTCCAGCAGCCGCCACCCTAACCGCAATTTCCTCAACCAAAATAGATTTTCCAGCCCCTGGAAGCCCGGTTATGGCGAATTGCCCACAAATGGGAACGCCGTTTAGGGTTTTTCCCTCAGGCGTCAAGAATAGCTGGTCTATGAAGGTTCCGGTTGGTAGTCCCATGAGGGGTTTCATTGCTTCTGGAGCCTCGTCTGGGCGTAGAACCAAGCTGCTCAGTTTCTCTTCTTTTCTTTCAATTATTGTTTTCATGGGCTTGGTGGCTAATTCCCATTCGTCGGCTGGGGCTCTTGCTCCTTTCATGGCTTCTGCCAAGGTCTTAGCCATGGCCTTCATTATCCTTTCAACCTCAGGTGCTGCTTCTTGCTTCTTCTCTTCTGGCGGAGCTGACGGCGCCACCACCTCGGAAATGACTGCTTCTGGGGCGAGGAGAACCCACATTTCTCCTCTTCTGTTTACGACGCCCTTCGACCTAAGAGACTGAAGTAGGGCGTAGGCGGAGTTTGGACCATACTTGGATACGCCTAAGCCTTCAGAAATTTCGTCTAGGGAAACTTGACCGTCGTGATCTTTCAAGAATCCTATTATGTCGCTTTCCTCTACCATTCATTTTCCCCAATGGTTAATGTTTATCTGTTCACTATAAATATTCCCAATTTTAAGGTGAAAATTCATACATCAGAAGCTGGATAATAGATAGCATGGGATGATGTTTATGAAGGTGTTTCTCGCCGCCCCTTTATTCAGCGAGGCAGAGCGCGATTTCAATTCTAAGGTAGCCAAAAGGCTGAGAGAGGAAGGATTCCAAGTTTGGCTTGCTCAGGAATTTCCCTTCATCCATGAAGGAACTTCCAAGGAAAAACAGAAAATCTATGAAGCGGATATCTCAGCCCTGAAGACATGCGACGTCGTAGTGGCAGTCTTAGACGGTGTGGAAGTTGATTCTGGCGTGGCCTTCGAAATGGGTTATGCCGTAGCCCTAGGAAAGCCCGTGATAGGACTAAAAACGGACCATAGGGCTTTCTCAAAAGTGGAAGACATCAATCTCATGTTAGAAGTGCCGCTAATCAAGCTCTGTAGTAGCATAGGTGACGTCATAACTGAGCTCAAAAGCATTTAATTGTTCCAAGTAGCGTTAAGCGTAAAGGTGTTTCGAATGGACGTTTTCGAAGCCATTAGAACTAGGAAAAGCATAAGAAAGTTTCGTCCAAAACCTATTCCAGACGAAAAGTTGGAGATGATTCTGGAGGCTGGTCGTCTAGCGCCTTCGGCTGGCAACCGTCAACCCTGGCGCTTCGTTGTGGTTAAAGACCAGGAGAGGAAGAAGGCTCTAGCCAAGGCGGCGGACAACCAGATGTTCATTGCAGACGCCAGCGTAGTTGTAGTTGCTCTTGGCGATTCTGAAGCTTCGCCGAGATGGTTTAGGCAGGACCCCATGATTGCGGTTGAGCACATGGTTTTGGCTGCAACTGCTTTGGGTTATGGCACCTGCTGGATCGGAGCCTTCAGTGAAGAAGAAGTTAAACGTATTCTGAGGATTCCTGAGGGGTTGAAGGTTATAGCGCTTTTGCCTATAGGCTTTCCAGACGAGGCTCCAGCTCCTAAGGAGAGAAAACCTTTGAAAGAAATAGTTTTCCTAGAAAAATACAGGGACTAAGTTTTAAAAATGTGTTCTTGTTGGTTCTCCTCCGCGTCTGGTTAGAAACCCGAACAACTCGAAGGGTCCTAGGGGGAAACCGAAACCAAGCTTTAGGGCATTGTCCACGTCGGTTTCTGTTGCGGTTCCTTCCTCAACTATTCGCATGGCTTCTCTCGCCAAGGCGAAATAGCATCTGTTGGCTATGTAGCCATACGCCCTTGGATCGTCCTTGAACACTATGGGTACTTTCCCGCACTTTTCTAAAATGCCTTTAACAACCTCGACGGTTTCATCAGAGGTTTCTGGAGCCCTAATTATTTCCACTCCCCTCATTACTGAGGGAGGGTTAAACCAGTGGGTGCCAACAACCTTGTCAGGTCTTTCGGTTGCCCCAGCAAGGGCTGTTATGCTAAATCCGGAGCTGTTGGTTGCCAGAATGGTGTGTTTGGGACACTTCTTGTCCAGTTCGGCGAAGACTTTCATTTTAAGATTTAGGTCTTCTGGAACGCATTCGGTGATGATGTCAACATCCCTGCAGAATTCGTCTATGTCTGTTGTCAGTTTAATCCTTTTAATGGCGCCTTCCATTTGTTCTTGGGTGATTTTACCTCTGCTAACTCCTGTTTTTAGTCCATATCTGCCTTCTATAATCTCGTTCATGGCGCTCTTCAGAACAGCGTCGCTTACGTCTCTGGCAATGACGTTGAAGCCGAAGGTTGCAAAAACCTGGGCTACGCCACTTCCCATCACGCCAGCGCCTAGAACACCAATCTTCCTAACCTCTTCAACTTTCAAGATTTTCACCACTAACCTATTTGTTGATATGAACCTCCAAAAAGCCTTTTGTCTCCATAAACACATTGAAGGCGGATACATCGTGGTTCATACTTCTACTCTTTGTTTTATTCTCAAACTCAAGGCTAGATTCTTTTATAGTGCAAAGTTAATCAAATCTTAGAGATGAAAGGCATGAAGATTGTTTGCGCCCGTTTTTCATTCGTGAGGTAGCAATCTTTGCAAGCCAGAGTTATAATGTTGGTGGACTTGGACTACTTCTTCGCCCAATGTGAGGAGAAGAGAAACCCTTCCCTAAAAGATAAGCCGGTGGTTGTATGTGTATATTCTGGGCGCAGCGAAGACAGCGGAGCCGTGAGCACAGCAAACTACATAGCCAGAAAATACGGCGTGAAGTCTGGGATTCCCATCTCGTTGGCGAAAAAGAAACTGAAAAACAAGGACGCCATCTTTCTACCAGTGGACCACAAGTTTTACGAGGAAGTTTCAGAGAAAATAATGAGAATTCTGAGGAGCTATACTGACCGTTTCGAGCAGGTTGGAATAGACGAAGCATATTTGGACGTGAGTCAAAAGGTTAAGGGAAACTTTGAAGAGGCAAAGGAACTTGCCCAAAAAATAAAGAAGGAGATTAAAGCCCAGCAAAAGCTCACATGCTCGATTGGCATCGGTCCAAACAAGCTTGTTGCCAAAATTGCCGCAGATGTCCAAAAGCCTGACGGTTTAACGGTTGTCAAGCCTGAACAGGTTGAAAGCTTTTTATCTTCGCTGCCAGTTAGCCGCCTCATCGGCGTTGGAAGAAAAACCAAGAAGAAAATGCAAACTTTAGGAATTAGGACGATCGGTGATCTGGCAAAGTATGATGTGCAAAGATTGATTGAGGTTTTTGGGAAGAAGTTGGGGACTTATTTCCACAAAGCCTCAGTTGGAATAGATGATGAGCCTGTTCAAGAGAGGGGCGAAGTTGAATCCATAAGTAGGATTTCCACCTTGAAGGAAGACACACGGGATTTGAAGGTTATCCTTGAGAAAACTAACCAATTATGCGACGATGTATATGCAAAGCTTGTGCAACGAGGACTCAGTTTTAAGTCTGTTGGAATAGTTGCGGTTATGACGGATATGAGCATTCACAGTCGATCCAAAACCTTTGAAAGTCCTACAGTTGAGTTGGAAGTTTTCAAGAAAACCGTGAAGGAACTTTTTGAAAAACTCCTCAGCGGGTCTGAACTTGAAGCAAGAAGGGTAGGTGTCAAAGTCTCGAATTTTGTTAAAGAGCAGGAGAGGCAGAAACAGATAACGAACTTTATAGGGCTCGCCAAAAATTACCTTTAACTATGTATTGTACCTTGAAACTTTGTGGGCTGGACTGTTCAATTTCTCTTATTTCTACTTCAACAGCGCTGCTGAGACTTTTTAATTCGTAGATAAAGTCTTCGAAATAGTCTTGCACACCGCAACTTTGACAGAAAGACCCCTCAAACTCTATGGTGAAGCCATTCTTCTCCAGTTTAAGAAGCTTCGCCGTTGCCTCTGGACTTCGGTATCTATTGTAAACCTCTACAGTTCTCAGAACGAGTTTACTTAAATCAGTGCTCGCAATGCTTTTCATTCAAGTTCCCTACCATTCCAAACTTTCCCGACTATTTCAAGGTTTTCCAAACTGCATTGAATCCACGTACCAATTGCGCTTGACTTCATTTGCTTGAATCTTTAGAAAAATGGTAACCAGCTTCCTCCAGCTTAACATTTTGCGGAACCTCAAACGCTTCGGCGTGCATCTAAGTTATATTTCACGGGCCATCCGATAACCATCATGGATTGCTTTTAGGACGTTGCCCGGTTTCTCAGCGTCTCCTATGGCATAGAATTCGGGGACTCTGCCCTCCAGCGCCTTCATTAAGCCTATGTTTAATTTTGAGCCTGTTGCCAGCACCACACTATCCGCCTCTACGATTTGTTTCTTCCCGTCCTTTTCGTAGCCCACACCGAGCTCGGTTATTTCCCTAACCTTTGCGTTGGTAAGCATGACCACGCCTCGCTCCTTGAGCCTCCTGTAGAGAAGCATAATAACCATGGGAACCATGTCCACGCCAATCCTTCCCAAAATTTCCAAAATCGTCACCTTCTTGCCTCTTTCAGCCAAAAACTCTGCTGTTTCGGCACCAACCATTCCGCCGCCGATCACAACAACCCTTTCCCCAACCGAAGCCACGCCAGAGAGCACATCGTTGGCAGTCACTATGTTACCTCCTTTAACTTCCAGATTTTCTGGAACAGGGGGAACAGCCCCCGTGGCAATAAACACCATGTCAGGCTTAATCTTTTCAACCAGCGAAGGAGTAACCGCTTCTCCAAGTATAACTTTCACTCCAAGTTTGCGAATTTGGGGTTCAAGATAAGCTGTTACGTTTTTGATTTCCTCCTTGTGGGGTGGAACAGCAGCGAGATTGAGTTGTCCTCCCAGCCTTCCGCTTTTCTCGTACAAAATAACCTCGTGTCCCCTCAGGGCTGAAACTCTTGCTGCTTCCATGCCTGCTGGTCCCCCACCAACAACGAGAACCCGCTTCTGAACCTCCGCCTTCTCGATTCGGTGCTCTTCTTCCTTTCCCAAGGCAGCATTCACGGAACACACAATATCCTCATTGAAAAGCAACTTGCTGATGCATTCATCGCATGCGGTACACCGGTTAATTTCATCTAGGGCTCCAGCGGCTGCCTTCCTCGGCAAATAAGGATCAGCCAGCAAGGCTCTTCCCATAGAAACCAAGTCAGCCTTCCCCTGCCGTAGAATTTCCTCAGCTAGTTCAGGATCGTTTATTCTTCCAACCGCAATAACGGGAACGTTAACAACTTCTTTTATTCCCGCAGCTAGGTGTACCATGTTGCCTCGAGGAAGAGCCATAGGCGCTGTTGTAACGGGCACGGGTGAATCGTAGATTCCTCCAGATATGTGGAGGGCGTTTACACCGCCAGCTTCCAGCATCTTCGCAATGATTTTTGCCTCTTCCAACGTGATGCCGCCTTCAATGTAGTCGTCTCCGTTAATTCTGCACAGAACTGGATAGCCGCTGCCCATCTTCTCTCTGACCCGCTCTAGGATTTCCAAAAGAAATCTTGTCCTACCCTTTACGTCTCCGCCGTACTGGTCGGTTCGCCTGTTTGTGAGGGGAGAAAGAAACTGGTTTATCAGGTATCCGTGGGCGCCGTGAATTTCTACGGCGTCAAACCCTGCCTCCTTAGCTCTTCTAGCTGCCTCGGCGAAGGCTTCTACGACATCTTCAATTTCCGGGGCAGTCAAGGCTCTGGGAGTTTCCCTTGTCAATCTACAAGGAACTTCTGAGGCTGAAACTGGTTGGGTTCCAATGATTGAGGAGTGGGATTGTCTGCCACCATGGAAAAGCTGAAGAGCAACCTTGACACCGTTTGCCTGTACCGCCGTGGCTAACTCCCTTAACCCGGGAATCTTATTGTCGTGGTCTACGGCCAGTTGCCTGGTGCTGCCCTTCCCTCTAGGCTCTACGTAGGCTCCTTCAACGATTATTAAGCCGACGCCGCCCTTGGCTCTTTCTACATAATAATTTTTTAGGCGCTTGGTCACTGAGCCGTCTTCGGCTGAGAAGTTCGTGCCCATGGGCGGCATAACTATCCTGTTCTTGAGTTCCATGGTGTCGATTTTGAAGGGCTCAAATAGTTTGCCCATGTAATATTCCTGCTCTACACGTTATTGCGAGGCTTCTTAATCCTTTCGAGCATACGAGAGTAAAGGTTATTTTCCCTTAGTAACTACCGAATAAATTTTTTGATACTCATATTTAGCGAACATATTATTCTATCAACTTTTTAACCTTCTCAAAAACATCTTGAGCATAAACTGTGCTTCCACAATGTTCGCATACTGTTTCAGTTCCATCTTTAGGCATTTTTATTGGTGCACTACAGTGTGGACACTTCAATGTTGTTAATACTATTCCTCCCTTCTCTATGAATGTCTTGAGGAAAGAGAAGTCTATAATTACAGAGGGTTTCTTTCTTTCTAGTTCCTCTCTTCTTTCTTTGATCAGTTTGAGAACTTCTTCCTTGAGAATAAGAGCGTACTTGCTCTCTTTGGGTATAGAGGGATTTAATAAACTTTGAAGGAGCATTTTCCTTTCAGCTGTACTAATGGCGAGGTCTGCTCTGAAATTAAGCAACAAACTTTGTATTGTTTCAACAGACATAATTGATTCTAATGGAATATTATGTAGTATCTCCACAGATTTTACCTTGTCTTTGAAAAATCCAGTCATATTTTTTTTAATGACAATTATTCTTTGATTTGTCAGTAATACAAAGAATTTTTTCTGGGAATATATAGTGTCTGTAACATACTCGCCATTTTTCAGAGTACCTTTTAAAAAGTCCTCATACACCACAATACATCACTCTCATAGCGACCTTTCCTATTCACATTGTTTCCTCTCCTTTTGCAACCCACTATTTCATTCGAAGTTCTACTAAAGATTTAAGAAAGAAACGTCTATGCCCAATATGGTGATTACTTTGGTAGGAGAACCTGTACAGGAGTTAATACAACTTGGTCGGTCATTCGACTACAAGACCATAAAGGAATACCGTATACTTCCAATAAAAGTCTTGAACAGAAAAAGTTATTTTGGTTATGTGGATTTGGTCTGGCTCAAAAAATTGCATCCAATAAAGAAAAACGTTCCAGTTGTTGGATTTGAAGTTCATAACATAAGTAGAAGTTTTAACACTGAACAAGCCAAGAAGAATGCTACAACATTAGCTTGCCTTTCTCCATCGTTACCTGTTATATTCTTCAAAATAGACCCTTCCCATCCTAAATATGGAGACCGTATGAGGTGGGCATGGCAGGGCTATGAGAAAATAAAGAATGTCTTTGGTGATATAAGTACGCTAAGCGACTTAGAGTATTGGACTTGGGGAGAGGATTATAAAGCAATTGTAAGAGCTAAGGTTACAACTCCCAACTCAATACGATATGAGGACATAAAGACGGGTCAGATGAGTATTCGTAGCATCTAATTTTCAAGACTGATGTTTCTTCTGAATTCTAATTAGTTCTTTCGGTTCTGCTATAATCTTACCACACTTTATTCACCCGGATAAGAGATCAATTCTCAAATGTATCAATGTCCATAAATCAATTCTTTTAGCTCAATAACCTTGACTGGAGCCATGGTTCCTAAATCGTTTACCCAACAAACGATGTAATCACATTCCTTTGGATCATGATCGTGACCTTTAGGTCCAAAATTGCTACTTTTCCACTCGAACTCTATTCTAACTCCTTTACCTTCATTGTTTTCTGCTATGCAATCAGGGAAATTATCACGTAACACTTTTAGAAAAGGAAAACCTAACTCTCTATGGATCTTAGCAAACAGGCTGATAACTCCAGCTTCAGACTTTGGCTCATCCATACCGAGAATATCGGATACCATGCCCTTGTACTGTTCATGGGTCAGCTTGACAACTGTCCTGTGCCTGTGTTCAAAGCCATAATCTGCGGGATTTATCTCAATCGGGTTTTCCGTTGGTAACTTATAGATTGGCTCAAGATCATACACGTAGATTCGGTTTGCGGGTTCACCATAAACTTTCTTCTTGGAACGATACAAATCTTCAACAACTTTGAAAATTCCCGTTACTATCTTCTTTTTCGCATAATAAATGATCCTGTCTCCTTTTCGTATTCCCTTGAAAACATTATCTCTCTCTGCACCTTTTATGCCCCGCCCGATCTTGTCAGGTTCTTGTCGGTAAGAGGGCAAATCATGAGCTACGAACCAATAGTTAGTCATTCCAATTTCACCTTGATTACTTCAGTGAGTAGTCTATAATCTTAGCATATGTTTAAGGTTTTTGGCGATTCTGATTAATTCTTTCGGCTATGCTATAACTTTTCTCTCCAGTATTCAACCTTTCCCTGTATGATTCTAATCAACACTTTAGGTTCAGTAAAGGTTATTTAGGCTGGACCCATGAATACCCTTTTCCTACTCAGGATATGAGAGAATAATAATGAAAGAGAGCATTACGGTAGAAAAGTTCCGAGAACTTTTTGAAACGAGAGATACTGTCGCAGCTGAATGGAAGAAGACTGGAAGAAAGATTGTGGGTTGCGTATCGACCTACACTCCTGAAGAAGTCATATACGCGGCTGAGGCTTTACCTATGGGCGTACTGGAGAAGACTGAAAGCTTTTCTAAAGCCGATGCATATTTGCCCAGCTTCGCCTGCTCCTTCATGCGGGGACTCCTCGAGACGCTTCTTGAAGAGGAATATGGATACCTTGACCTCATAACTTTGCCCTCCCTCTGCGACTCCATGCGAGGATTCTACGGCATATGGAAGAAAATTTCAGACAACCCCTACGCCTATCTTCTGCATTATCCAACAAACCGTTCTGAAGAAGCCCTCGAATACTTTGCCGAAGAGGTTGAAAGATTCAAGAATTTCATGGAAAACTTTGCCAGCAAAAACATTTCTGAAAAAGATTTGAGAAAGGCTGTAGATGTTTACAACGAGAACAGAAGGCTTCTAAAGAAGCTATACTGGTTGAGGAGAAGGGAGTCTCCCCCAATCTCTGGTGTAGAAGCGCTGGAAGTGGTGCTTTCAAGCATGACTACGCCCAAAAATTTGCATAATCAACTCCTTGAGAAACTTTTGAGCGAAATCATCGAACGGAAAGAGTATCCGGAAGGCAGTGTTAGGCTGCTCGTTTCAGGCCATATCATAGACGACCCGGAAGTTCTAAAAGTGATAGAGGATTCTGGTGGAATTGTTGTTTCAGACGATCTTGACAGCGGGTCCAGATACTTCTGGTCTCTCGTAGACACTGAGGCAAAACCCATAGAGGGCATAAGCAGACGATACGTTAAGATTCCGTCACCGTACGGTTCTCCCATAACAGATAGAATAAAATATCTTAAGGCTATGATTAAGGCATTCCAAGTTGAGGGCGTAGTATTCCTCACAAGGAAGTTCTGTGAACCCTACCTCTTTGATTACGTGACATTGGGGCGGGCTATTAAAGAGGAGGATATACCTTCATTATACCTCGAATATGAATATCCCTTAGCTAGGGGAGCCCTCAAAACTCGAGTTGAAGCCTTCATAGAAATGTTGAGGTGAATGGCATGTCTCAACGAGCCAAGAGAAGCCTCTCAGCAGCTAGGGAAATAACAAGCCTAGTTGCGGCTCACTACATGAGCGCAATTCAAGCCCACAGCGAGGGTAGGTGGGTGGCATGGTGCACGGCTGTGGCGCCGCCCTCAGAAATATTGTACGCCATGGGAATTCAACCACTCTTCCCAGAAAACTATGCTTGCGTTGTTACAGTTATGAAGGCGGCGCGGAACATGTTTGATGCCTCGGAGGCTTATGGCCTCTCCAGAGACTTGTGTTCCTACTCCAGATGTGTGATGGGTTCTGTCCTTGGAAGTGAAGCGCCATTCGGTGGGATGGAGAAGCCAGACGTTCTGCTGTCAACGAAAAATGTTTGCATAGTCTACATGAAATGGTGGGAATTGATGGCCCACACTCTTAACTGCCCCTTATACGTCATAGACTGCCCCGCCATCACCGAAAAAATAGAAGACCATCACGTGAAATACGTTGATAACCAATTAAGAAATCTGGCGTCGGAGCTCGAAAAGGTTACTGGAACGAATCTAGACGAGGAGAAATTGAAAGAAGCCGTGAAACTCTCTGATAGGGCTGCAGAACTTTGGCGTAAAGTGATTGAATATAGAGGGGCAAAGCCTTGTCCCATGGGAGTCACAGATTCTTCTGCTGCAATGTTTCCCATAGTGGCTTCAGCGGGAACACAGGAGGCTGTGGAATATTATGAAAGACTACTACACGAAGTTTCGGGGAGGGTTAAGGAGGGTGTGGGAGCCCTCGAAGAAGAGAAGTTTAGGCTTTTGCTGAGCGGAATACCCTACTGGCATCACTTGCGCATGTTCAACTATCTGGAAGACAAGTACGGAGCGGTCTTCGTTCACGAACTTTACACGGCAACCTGGGGCCTAGCAAGCCTGAACCCTGCGAAACCCTACGAAAGTTTGGCTTACAAAATGCTTCTCAATCCAACTAACATGCCCATAAGTTGGGGAGAAAAATGGATTAGTGGACTCGTGAAAGATTTTGACGTGGATGGAATTGTGTTGCTTTCAAGCAGATCATGTAAAGCAACTTCGATAGGTAATTTAACAATCCAGAAGGTTTTGAGAGAGGAATATGGGATTCCAAGTGTCGTGTTAGAGGCTGATCACACAGACGACAGAGCCTACTCAGAAGCGGAAGTCAACGCAAGACTTGACGCCTTCATGGAAATGTTGGGAGCAAAATAAAAGAGACCAATTATAGTGTGTAGTGTGGTTTCCCCTGGTTTCGGTTCAGTTTGGTTAGAGTCTCTTGAGGAGACCAGGAGACGATTCTGCTGCTCGCCAGAGTCTAGCTGTAAGGGCTACCATTCCGCCAATGATGATTAGTACGCCGGAGAGAGTGCGATACTTGAAGTCAAAGGAATGCAGAATAAGTATTCCTATGACGATGCCCATTACGCCGCCCGCGAGGGAGTATCCTTTCCATATTATGATGCATCCAATAATGGCTAGTATTGCAAACAGTGTTTCTGCTATCGGAAAAGTGGCTGGCCCCGGACCTCGATTCTGAGCCAAATTGTAGATGGCTTCCAGCGGAACCATGAATTCAAGTAAACCTCCAATCAGCGTTAGGATTGATCCGATGGTCTCTAGTTCCTTTCCATTCAACTTTTTCACCGCTGAGGTTTTTGTCGAGTTGACAAGATAACTCTTTCGAAGCCACAAAGCGTAAAGTTAGGCACCTACTTCGCGGGTATGTGGTATGTTTTATTTTTTCCGAGCCTGCACGATACTTGCATGGGGGTTTGCTTTTCCAAACGCTTCTGAATATTTTTCATTTTTGAAAGATACTATAAGACGTTTTTCAGGATGTATGATTCCCGTTCTTCCGACGCCTTTTATCTTAATAGCATTTTGATACTTGCCGATTTGCCTTGAATGTAGCCTGTACTGCCAAATGAACTCTAATACGTAAATTATAATGCATGTCATCCAAATTGTAGCGCCAATGGCAGGAAGTATTCCAGGTTGAATGAAGCCGAAAGTCAACCACCATATTACCCCGAAGAGAAAGGCTATGCCTAACCATTTTGGGGCTATTGGTTTAAGCGGCTTTTGCTTCCATTCTTCTTCCAAGGCTGCATACTCGTCGGCACATTTTTGACACCAAGGTGCGTTCATGGTATAGGTTCCCTTGTCAAGTAATGGTACTGCCATTATTTCATGAGCAATTGTTCCTGGGGCTTCACCGCAAACACAACATAAGCTTGGAAAAACAACTCCATAATAGGAAGATCGCTTTTCAAAGATTGTCAGAGTCGGTTGTTGGACTTCTGCCACAGGCACTGACCAGACTATTTCATCCTTTCCCATAATTTCACTTTTCCCTAGAATACGAAACTGAAAAAATTCTTATTTAAGTTTATGCGCGCAAGTGGAAAAACATTCTTGACGCACCCATCATTTTTCTGTTCACTGGATTTACGCATTAATAACCTTAGATCATGTTTAGATTAGATTTATGTCCTCGTCTCTCTTTTTTAGGGCAACTCCTTTTTCTTGGAAAAATACTATTTTCAACATTCTTCTGGTATTAGGCTCCAAATAGAGGACGCCTATAATTTTGCAACAAACCAGCGTCACAGAATTTTCGTTTGTGCATTTTTTCTAGGGTGTCATAAGGGCTATGAAAAGTTTTGCTGATCTGCCAGAGCTTTCGCAGCATATGCCAGGCATCTTCTCTACTTGAACCTTAGAAAAGTGTTTTTCAGCCAATTTTTTTATTAGTTCTGGCTTGAATCCAAGGTGTACGTCTCCCATCTCTTCCCTAAACTCTTTGAAAGAGTGCTTACATAGGTCTACGAGGACCGCTTTTCCATGGACGTCCAGCGCTTCTTTCACGCTTTGAAACACTTTTTCTATGTCCAAGCAGTGATGCAACGTTAATGTTGAGAATATGGCGTCAAATTTCTCTGGAACCTTCAGGTATCTTCTTGCGTGTTCTAGGCTTCCGGGAATGTTTTCGGCTACTCCCAGAAAGGATGTAATCTGCGAAGTTTTTCTCGCCAACACCCTTAACATGGCGGGTGTAACGTCCATGGCATAGAAGGACGCTTCTGGCAGATGCTGACGCAATTTTTCAACAACAGCCAACGTGAAGAAACCGGAGCCTGCGCCCACATCCAGAACCTTGGCTTTTTCCCTCAGCTTTGGTGGCGAAAGCAGGCAGCGGACGATGGACTCAACAATGCGTTTAACTCCCTCCTCGCCGAAGTAGCTTAACACAATTTTGTCTCTTTTCTCAGCCTCTCTTTCAGTGAAATGTTTGACCTCTTCGATAAGCTTTTCAACGTTTGGAATCCCGAGCTCCTCCATTAGTTTTTGAAGTTCTATGCCCTTCAGATAATCTTCAAAGGTTGGCAACGCTCAGTAACCTCAGACTTCATGTTTACCTCAAACGGTTTTTCTTATAACGTTTTGTTAGCAACCATCTTATGCTTTGCATCATGAAAATAACGCCGTTATAGTTTATATAACATCGCACCATATTTTATTGTGGTTGTTAGGATTGAGATGTCAAGTATGCGGGAAAATCATCACCGGAAATCCTGTCACTAGAAAGACCTGCTGCGTGAACAAGCTCTACGTGTTTTGTTCTGAAGCTTGTATGCGAAGATGGACCCAGCTTTGGTTGAGACGACAGATGTAAGCCTGTCATGTCGCAAACTTTTGAGATCCATAATTTGTAAAAATAAATTTATAACAACGTTATATATTACAAAGCTGAAAGAGGGAAAACATGATCGCTCTTGGACCCTTCAACTCAGACGAATTTTATAGTAGGCAGAGGGTTCTCCTCGAGCTTGGGCAGCGAGGTCAAGAGAAGCTGAGGCGCTCCAAAGTTGTAATAGTGGGGCTAGGCGGACTAGGTAGCGCCTCTGCCCTTTACCTAGCCCTCGCTGGCGTCGGTTACCTACGCCTCGTCGACCAAGACACCGTTGAGCTAAACAACCTACACAGGCAGATTTTATACGGCTTAGACAACCTGCGATATCCAAAAGTTGAAGCTGCTGCGCAGAGAATACGAAACATCAATCCAAGCGTGGAAGTGGAGTCTATTCCGGAAAACGTAAGGGAGGGCAACATCGAGGAGATCGTTAAGGGCATGGACTGCGTTGTCGACGGCTTAGATAACATGGAGACACGATACCTCATAAACCGAGCCTGCACCAAACACAGAATTCCCTACGTTTTTGGAGCAGCCATAGGAATTGAAGGAAACCTCTCGGTTTTCGCTCCTCCTGAAACACCTTGCTTGGAATGTGTGCTGCCAGGCTTAGATGATAGTCAACTACCAACTTGCCAAACGCGAGGGGTGCTGGGCGCCACAACAGGCATTATTGGCACTATGCAAGCGATGGAAAGCGTGAAACTACTGGCTGGGATAGGGGAAACCCTTAAAGGAAAACTGATGGTTTGCGACTTCAGAGACATGTTCTTCACCACCATCAACATTTTCAAGAGACCCAATTGTCCAGTATGCCAAGGCGAAGTCGCTAAGCCCGTAGAAAGTAAGGAACGACTAGTATGGTTATGCGGTCGCAAAACAGCCAACATCAACCCGCCAAAGCCCATAGACATGGACCTCGAAGAAATTCACAACAGATTGAAACGCCACTTCAAGGTGCTCGTAAAATCTTCCCTTGTCATCGTCTTTGAATACGACGGCGGCGTTGAAGTCAGCCTCTTCAGACCTGGCAGAATGCTCATAAAAAATGTAGAAGATGAGGAAGCCGCGTTAAAGGTGTATAAAGGCATAATCAATAAACTAGGATTGAAAATCTCCATAGACTAGTTCGCGTTACCTTCAGCCTCCAGTAACGGCTGGAACGATCAGCACTTCATCTCCGTCTTTTAGCAGAGTATCTAGCTTGTCGAGGAAGCGAACATCTTTGCCATTCACATAGATTTTGATCACTCTTTTCGGATTTCCTGTTTCATCAAAGACTTTTGTCTTGAAGTCGTCTCCATGCTCTGCAGTCAGCCTATCGAGGGCCTCCTTCAAGGTCGATGCTTCTGTTTCGACTTCCTTTTTCCCAATAGAGGTTGCCAAGGTTGACAAAAGACGCAATTTCACTTTGCCCATTTTCACTCCTCCCTAATTCAAGAATTTTTCAAGGGACTCCAAATTGGGTTCGATCTCAACCGGTTTGGAAACGCTGTTCAAAATGGTATCGGCTGCCTTAAGTCCGTTGCCCGTGACGTAGCAAACAACTTCTTCATCTGGTGCGACCTCTCCCGCTTCAACCAGTTTCTTCAAAACCGCCACGGCCACGCCACCAGCTGGCTCTGTAAATATCCCCTCGGTTTTTGCCAAAAGTTGAATGGCATCGAGTATTTCAGCGTCTGTGGCTGATTCGGCTACACCGCCAGATTCACGTATAGCTTTTAAAGCGTAAACTCCGTCGCCTGGGTCTCCTACGGCCAAGCTTTTGGCAATTGTATTTGGATGTTCAACCGGATCGACGTCGAAAGTTTTGGCTTTAAAGGAGCTTACTACGGGTGAGCAACCAGATGACTGGGCTCCCGTCACCTTTGTCTGCGCTTCCTCTATTAAGTTTAACCGTTTCAGTTCTCTGAGACCCCTCCAAATGGCGCAAAGCAGGGCTCCACTGCCCACTGGCACTACCACGTGGTCTGGCGCTTCCCATCCGAGTTGTTCACACACCTCGAAAGCTAGGGTTTTTGAACCTTCCACGTAGTAGGGGCGGATGTTTATGTTGGCGAAGGCCCAGTCGTAGACCTCTGAAGCCTGAGCGGCGAGCCTGTTGGCGTCATCGTAGGTTCCCTTAACGGCTACTATTCTGGCTCCGTATGTTGACGCTTGAACAATTTTGTTAAGTTCAATGTCATATGGAACAAACACGTAGCATGGGAGTCCAGCCTTAGCCGCGTGGGCTGCTATGGCGGCAGCCAAGTTGCCTGTGGAGGCGCATCCCACGGCTTTGGCGCCAAATTCTTGGGCCTTGGACACCGCGACCGTGGCTGGTCTGTCCTTGAAGGAGTAGGTTGGATTGACGGTGTCATCCTTGACGTAGAGGGTTCTTAATCCAAGCGCCTTTGCTAAACCGTCACATTTATGTAAAATTGTGTAGCCCGCACCTAGGTCCACTATTTTCTTTTTGTCGCAGATTGGGAGAAGCTCGAAGTACCGCCAAACAGTTTTCGGCCTGTCCTGAAACGATCTGTGGTCAAGTTCTATGGAGTCGTAGTCATATACCACGTCGACAGGTCCAAAACAGTCTTCGCAGGCATAAATCTTGGTTGGAGGGTATTCTTTGCCACATTCTCTGCATTTAAGGGCTTTGACGTGTCTGAGCTTTGATTCCTCCTATAACTGTGTTACGACTTGAAGGTTATTCGGTTATTAATATTTTGTTGACAAAAATATTCTTATTGGAATTGCTTTACTCTGGAGCGCGTATACTTCAAGAGTGATGGCAGTCTAGAGGATGTGGTGCTCCAAAAGCGGCTTGCGAACGATGACACGTTTATCGACTTCACGGAAGACGGTAAATCCTGCAGCAAGATACATCTTGAGTGGACCTGGGTAGTTATCAGCCTCTAATTCAGCTTGTTTGCGCGGATAGGCTTCTGCGAACGCAAGTCCGCGACGGGCTAAAACATCACATGCAACGTCTAGAAGACGACGAGCTATCCCGCGGCCACGGTAGGGTTTGGCAATAACGAAGCAAACTATAGAGCCGACTCGATCGGCGTCATCGACTTGTAAATCTTTGTAAAGATTGAGTTTTGGTAGAGCAGAGCGGGGCGCGGCTTTGCACCAGCCAACAGGTTTACCGCCTACGTAGGCTAGCAACCCATGGGCTTGACCGTTACGGATGAGGTCGCTGATTGCGGCGCGGTTCTCAGACGCAGTGCGCGCTTCCCATTCTTCATCTGTCCCTGAGAAGTGGAAGTACATGCAGTAGCAGCCAGCCCAAGCGGGGTTATCCGCGAATGCGTCATAGTCGAAAAATTTGAGGTAATCGTCAAGGAGCTCCGGGATAAGCTCCCGGATGACAGGTTTGCTCATGTTATTAGCCACCGGAGTTGGCATCGGTTAAATGTTTTGGGATGCTATAAAATTTATGGTTTCAGGTTTATCCCATACCGATTTTAGAGACCGACATCTTCGCGCGTAATCGGTTTGCTTCACCTTTATAAGTAATAACACTGTTATATATATTGATAAAAATGAGGCCACCATGCGAACTTGTTGTGCGATCAGTGCTGCCGGCGTTTCGATCCTTAGTTGCCAAAAGACTTATTGAAAAGTATCATTTTTCTCAGGTGGCTGCGGCTGAAAAGCTTGGAACAACTCAGGCTGCTATAAGTCATTATCTCTATTCAAAACGTGGGGACGAAAAGGTGAAACAGCTTGAAGCCTCGCCTTCTGTCCGAGTCATAGTAGACGAAATCGCTGAAGGCATCGCAACCGACAAGTTTTCTCCCTTCCAAGCCATGTCACATTTTTGCAAGTTATGCAAGACCCTTAGAACTGGAGACCTAATATGTGACTGGCACAAGGATTTCATCACAGTTCCAGAAGAATGCGACATATGCCCCACCAAGATTAAGAGTTAGCCCAAACCAGAATCTCGGCAGACGCGCCCCTCTGCGACTTAACGGTTTATGATGTAAAGTAGTTTAATCCTAGCAAGCCATAAAAATGTGAGACCAGAAGGTAATGATTAAGGTGCAGTGTCAAAGGTGTCCAAGAACCCTAGAAGATATTTTCTGAAAGAAAAAGAGGCAAGGAAACTTTTCCTCGATTTTTCCCAAAGGCTTAAGGTAGACGCTGAAAGACTGTTTGGGTCTAAACCACGCGTTGAGGTGAATGAAACCGAGGTTGCTGAACTCTTCATCATCGACGGAAAACCCTTGTTGGCAAGATCTGATAAAGCGCTTTTTCCCACCTTAGCCTTTGATGATGTTTTCCATTTTCTCCCCAGAATAGTGGTGGACATGGGCGCTGTCCCCTACGTTTGCGATGGAGCTGACGTGATGGCTCCCGGCGTTGTCAGCATTGAAGGGGATTTCAAAGAGAATGATTTTCTTCTCGTTGTGGATGAGCGCCACGGTAAACCGTTGATGATAGGTGTTGCTCTTTTCAATTCGCAAACCATGAAGAATTTAAAACAGGGAAAAATCGTTAAGAATGTCCACCATGTAGGAGACAAGATTTGGAAGGCGTTAAGGACAATTTGATGTATACAACGCCAAACTGCCTAACTAAGGTAATCAACTCTTCCCAGTCTGCTCCATAAAAATATTATAAAAGTTTGCCACATAACTTCAAATGTCATCAAAAATTTCCTCGAAAAACGCAAACATTTAAAGTCAGACGCCTCCTAACTAAACAGTTAAGAAAGTAGGCGATGCGTGTCAAGCTTAGGGAGAGCATCGGAAAATGTCTGGAAAGGTTGGAAAAACCGAAAAGCCAGAAGCTGGGAAAGGTCTTCCAGCCGAGGTCTACTTGAAAGCCTTGTCACTACGCACTCTAGAGGACGTAAATGTTGTCAAACGCGAAGTAGAATCGGGAAACATTCTCATCCTAAGGGTAAGTTCCCTGGCAAAGAAAAGCGTTGAAGACGTCAAACAGGCGGTAAACGAGCTGTGCAAATTCACTGAATCAATTGGAGGAGACATCGCCAGGCTGGGAGAAGAACGCGTAGTTATCGTCCCTCGTTTCATCAAAATTTGGCGGGAAAAAACCGTTGCTCCTAAAGAAAAAGCGTCTACCGCAACTTGACGGTTTCTAGATTCTCCGGCACAACCGTTTCAACTCTATACTTTCTCTGGAAAATGTTGGCTATGCTCATGCACTTCGCTTTTTCGCCATGAACAACAATTATCCTTTCGGGTTTCGGTTTTACCCGTCGTAGGTAATTAACTATCTGTCTCCTATCTGAATGTCCAGAAAAGCCCTCGACGGATTCAACCTGCAAGTTCAACTTCACCACCTCGATTTTTCCTTCGCTGTTTATCATGGGCGTCTCAGTTAAGCCCTTCTGGATTCTGCGTCCCATGGTTCCCTCAATTTGATAGCTGACAAAGATTATGGTGTTGCGTTTGTCATGTGCCAAACGCTTAAAGTAGTCGATTACGGGTCCACCCTCCAGCATGCCTGAAGTCGCTATAATGATGCTTTGCTCTCCTTCAACGATTTCTTCCCTTGCACTTGGATGCTCCACAATGGTGAAGTAGTCTGACTGGAAGGGGTTGATTCCCTCATGAAGAATGCTGTTTCGCACTTCCCTCGCCAAATATTCAGGATAAGCCGTGTGGATGGCTGTTGCCTCGGAAATCATGCCCTCGATAAAAACGGGCGCCTCCTTCAGCATCCCTCGCCTCATATACCCATCAATTATCAGCATGATTTCTTGAGCCCTCCCAACCGCTGGAACAGGAATCAAAACTTTGCCTCCCCGATCCAAGGTTTCGTTAATCACCGACGCCAGTCCTTCTTCAGCCTCTAATCTGGAAGGCATGAGGTCTCCTGGAGACCCGTACGTGCTCTCCGTTATTATGGTCTCCACCCTTGGAAACATCGAGACGGCGGGCTCAAGAAGCATCGTCGGCGCGTATTTGTAGTCACTGGTGTAAACGACGTTGTGCAAGCCCTCTCCAATGTGCAGATGAGTTAAAGACGAACCGAGAATGTGCCCGGAATTGTGTAAAGTTAAACGAATATCCGGCGCTATGTCGGTCACAGCCCCATATCGCAATGGAATAGTGTGTAAAACCGTTTCCCGCACATCCTTCTGATCGTAAGGTGCCATTATTCCTTGTTTGTTCAGAACATCGAGGTAATCCAGTTGAAGCAGAGTCATGAGGTTTGAGGTTGGAGCCGAACAGTAAACAGGACCGTCGTACCCGTATTTATACAAAAAGGGAAGAAAGCCGCAGTGATCTAAGTGCGCGTGGCTTATGACAACGGCGTCTAACAAGTCCAAGTCAAACTGTGGGGCATCGAGTCTCGGAAAAGCTTCTAGAGGGTTTGTGGAACCCGGGTTAATACCGCAGTCCAGAAGCGCACAGCTTTCTCTTGTTTGTACAAGTAGGGCAGACCTTCCCACTTCTTGGAAGCCGCCTAACGCCGTGATTCGAATGTCCCCCGCTCCGTGGACAGCGGGTCTAAAAATTCTTTCGCCAACCGTGCGAAGTATCCTCTCCCTTTCCTTGCTTTCAGCGTGGAGAAAATGGCGCATGTGAGCCACAATTTTGGACGGTATCGGAGGACTCCTCAAAATACGGGGTCTCCACCGCGTCTGTCTAGTGATCTCCTGCAACACGGTTCCATCTTTTCCAATGACTAAACCCGGTTTTTTGGCTTCTATGATAACTTCGCCGAGGCTTGGGTCAAAGCTTATATTTGTGATTTCTGCTTCTGGAGAAACTATTTCCTTTATAATCCTCTCCGTGTCCTTCTCCTCTAACCTTACAGAGGGGTCGGAGCGCACAACTATTCTTTTCCTAATCAAGTTAACAATATCTGCAACGACATAGCTTTGTTCAATCAGAATCTCCGGCTTTTTAGTGTAGACAGCTAGCGCTGGTCCTTCAAACTCGATGCGAGTGACCTCTGCTTCCTTTGGGATGTGCTCCAGTATATGCTGGCTTACTTCCACCTTGTTTTTGCTAGCGGCTGACACGCTTCTTTTTCGCTCCTCAGGAGCCCCCTAGGATGCTTTTCTTTTCCTCGTCGTTCAATTCACGATAACCCTTTTTGTCTATGACCGCTACGTCAAAGCTGTCTCCGCTTGCGGCGTCCCTTTTCATGGCAGAGTCAACGGCTCGCACAACCACTGATAGAACGCCCTTTACCTCAACATCTTCTTTGTATTTGTCTTCCAGAACCCCGTAGGCTATGGGAGAACCAGACCCAGTGGCAACGCATTTTTCTTCCGTGAGACTTCCAAAGGGATCTAGGGAGAAAACATAGGGACCCGTGTCATCAACTCCGCCAACGAGAACCTGCGTTAGTAGCGGCGCCAAACGAGCTGAGAACAGGAGGTTTGCGACAAGGCGGGCTGCTGACTTTACTGGCATTGGGCGTCCATTGTTTAGCTTGTAGAGTTGCGCGTTTACTTTAAGAATTTCAACGGTTCTTTGGGCGTCGGCGACTGTGCCTGAAATGGTCATGGCTAGATGGTCGTCTATTTGGTATATTTTCTTCCCCTTTTTGTGGGCTACGAAGTATCCCATTGTCACGCGGGTATCTGAAGAAAGGATAACTCCGTCTCTGCAAACTACGCCTATGGTTGTTGTTCCCTTTAAGGCTAATCGATCAATTGGTTCACGCATTTTTCTTTCCCCCGAAAATCAAGAGCCACACAATACGTATCGGGAGAAGTTAGGAATTTATATTGATAACCGACGCGTTAATTAATCTTACGGTTAGATTGTTGGTGTATGTCCCAAAAAATATTAGAAACAACCGCCAAATGAGTATAACATGAAGTCGAAGCCCGACATCCACAAAATGAGTCTTCCAAGGGAAGTCGTTGTGGGAAATGAAACTCTACTGCTCATAAGCGACATTTGCAGAAGGCTTGGCTTTTTTGAATCCGCCTTTGTGGTAACGGGTCCAGAAACACAGAATGTTGCGGGTAAAATGGTTATTGACCTGCTCCATAACAAGGGAGTGGACGTTGACCATTTGATTGTGGCTTCCTCTACCATGTGGGATGTCAGAGCTGTTGAGGAGAAGATTCAGGAACTAAAGCCGCAGGTGGTTCTTGGGATAGGTGGCGGCACAAAAATTGACGTTGCGAAACTTAGTTCTGCGCGTCAGGGAATTCCCTTCATAAGCATACCTACGACGGCATCTCATGATGGTATAGCTAGTCCCGTTGCCTCTGTTAAGGGGCTGAGGAAACCTTACTCTGTGATGGCGCAGTCTCCCATGGCCATAGTGGCGGACACCAGCATCATTATTCAGTCGGACTACCGCTTTACCGCGAGTGGATGCGGAGATGTCGTAGCCAAATTTACAGCCGTTCGCGATTGGGAACTGGCTCACAAGGTGAAAAATGAGTATTATGGCGAGTATGCGGCGAGTTTGGCTTTGATGAGTGCAACGCTTGTCATGAAAAATGCGGATGTCATCAAGCCTGGAATGGAGGAGGGTCTCCGCGTTGTTTTGGAGGCTTTGATAAGTTGCGGGGTTGCCATGAGCATTGCGGGAAGTAGCAGACCTTGCAGTGGTTCAGAGCACTTGTTCAGCCATGCCCTAGACCTTGTTGCGCCGAACACAGCCATGCATGGGGAACAGTGCGGCGTAGGAACAATAATGATGGCTTACCTTTACGAGACGGATTGGAAGGGTATAAAGGCAACTCTTCAGAAGGCTGGAGCTCCCACCACGGCTGAGGAGCTTGGAGTAGAACCAGAGTCTGTTGTAGAAGCGCTGGTGCGGGCGGGCATGATTCGTCCGGAGCGGTACACGATTTTAGAGGAGAAAAAGTTGAATTACGATTCCGCTGAGAAACTTGCTAAAGTCACTGGTGTGATAGATTAGGCTTGTCAGGAACGTTTTCTGCGGTATATTTAAATAGTGGATTTTCCTAGTTGTTTTTGAATAAGTTTCCCAGAGGGAAACAAAAATGTCTCTAGATCAAAGAGCTCAGATACTTGAAGCAGTTGTATCCGACCCATGTGGCGTTAGAGAAGTAATCCAGAAAATACGATGGAAACCATCACGTGTTATCTCTTCATTAGAAATGATGAAGGATGAAGGACTCATTGAGTTACAATTCGCGCGCACGCGCAAACGAGGCAGACCCAAGAAGAGTATAACATGCACATCTCTTGGCCTTGAGTTTCTCGAAACTTATAGAAGATTAAAAACGAAACCGCTTAGATCGAGAAAAGAGGACTTAGAACACGCAGTGAAAGACGCATTATATACGGAGAGACTTGTTGCAAATGGTCATTCACCCTTTAAACTTTTCATGGAGTTGAACACGATTGCTCACAATATTAAGATCTCTTCAGAGACTTCTGAAGCTATTTGAAGATAAGAATGTCCCCTATATGATGATAGGTGGCTATGCTCTTCCGTACTATGGGAGAATCCGAACAACTTTTGATCTTGATTTGGCTGTGGCAATAAAAACTGAAGAAGAATTAAAACAGCTCCGTAATTGGTTAAAATCAATTGACTTCGAAGTCACTAACTATTCCCCTTTAAACCCTTTAATTATATTTTTGGATCAGAAGGAGAAAGTGGAGATAGAACTATGGTTGAGGCCTGATGGAATTGTTTTCGATGATGAAACCTTGAGAAGAAGGAGGAGAGTCAAATTAGACTCAAATATTGAGGCATGGATCGTTTCTCCAGAAGATTTTATAGTAAACAAGCTGGCTAGACCTGATCGAGGCGTAGTTGATGAACAGGATGTTAAGAGTGTGTTGGTCAGGCAAAGAGGCAAATTGGACAAAGAATATCTTGAGAGAAGAGCCCGAGATGCTGGAGTGCTCACAATTCTAGAGAACATTCATAGTCGCGGTTAGCTTGTCTGTTTGGGTTGTTCTGCGGCTGTTTCCCGTTTTTTGAATGTTTCAGTGAATTTTACGGTTGTTATTTCTGGGAAGAATTTTTGTATGTCTGTGGCTATGCCTCTTTTTGCGAGTTGTATTCCTTCTAGGTAGAAGGCTTCTTCGGGCATGTTTACTGTAACGTTTGTTTTTGTTGTTTTGAAGTTGAATTTTTCTGTTTCAACTGCTGGTATTCTGCGGTGGATAAGAGCGGCTATTTTTTCGGCGTTCGTTTCAAGTTTTTTCTCTACGGTAACCTCGTAGACTAGGGTTTTGCCGGCTAGGGGTGGGTTATAGTCTAGTTGTACTCTTCCGGCTCCCATGGTTCTCACGGTGGCGAGTTTTCCGTTGTATTCGATGCGCATCCCCAGTTTTGGCGTGATTCCTCGGGCTGTTAGTCTTCTGAGGGGAACCAGCTTAACTTTTTCTGGGTCTCTGCTTCCGAAGGCTTTTTCTGGCGGTATTTCCACCGAATCTTTTTTGTTGATTTCAAAGTTTGGGAGGGCTTCGTCTAGGGCTTTTAGCACCCAGCCTTCTCCAACAACGACTAGCATAGGTTCGTAGATTTCCCCTTCCTTGTAGAGTTTCTCCTTTTTTGCTATTTCTTCGTTGGTGGTGTCGAAGATTTCTCCTGTTTCTTTAACCTTGCTTGTGTAGTTGATGAGGATGAAATCGCCTTTTTGAATGGGCATTCACGGTTCCTCCAGTGTTGCCTTCATTTTGTTGAACTTTGCCTTTAACCTTTATTTATGGTGTTTGGTTTTTTGGGCTTTGCGTTACAGAAAAGGAAAGAATGGAAGGATTTATTGTTTCCTTCTACACTTGAAGAAGACAGCTGTAATGGCTACGGCTAGAATTATCGTTGAAACTAAACCAATGTAAGGAGCAAATAATTCAAGTTTGTTCGGCGATATCCAGATGCCTCCAATTGGCGCGCGTTCGTGCGCGAGTTTTGCGATGGTTAGGGCAACTACTTGGGCGGCTTGTGCGCCAAGGGTGAAGTTATAGTTCTCGGCGTTCATGGAATCTGCTGGCGTGTGCATGTAGGGGTTTTGGAAGCCGTTGAACTCGAAAATCCATAGGGCTGGAATTCCCATGATCCAGAAACTTGCGTGGTCGCTTCTTTGCCAGTTTTGTACAGGGCAATAGGTGTTGTTGGTGTTTGATATCTTCTTGATTGGAGCTGTTGTGTAGGTGTAGCTGATGTTAAGGGTTATGTCTGCAAAGCGTTCGCAGTTTTCGTAGGGTACTGTTCCTTGGTAGACGATCCAGAGTTTTTCGTGTGGGGGAGCGTTGGGGTTGTTCCATAGGCACATGTCGATGTTGATCATGAGGAGGATGTCTTCGCCGCCTTGTGAAGCTTGTTGAACGTAGTAGTTGCTTCCAATTAGCCCTACTTCTTCGGCGTTGAAGGCTACAAACTCGATGGTGCAGTTGAATTTGAGCTGTGAAAGAACTTTTGCGACTTCTAGGAGGAGGGCTGCTCCGGAGCCGTTGTCGTCTGCTCCAGGCGAGTTGGGAACGGTGTCGAAGTGGGCGCCCACGACTATTTTGCTTTGGTTGTTTGGGTTGGCTGAGGGCAATGTGCCTATGACGTTGGCAATTGTCTCGCCTTCGTAGGTGAACCATTGGTAAGTGACTACTATGCTTTTGGTGGCGTTCAGTTCTTCTGCTATGAATTCTGCTGCTTGGATGTTGCTGGTGGAGTTGTAGGGTCTGGGTCCGATGTTGTTGGAGAGAATTGAGTCAAACCATGTGAACCTGGTTTCATTAATCTGGTTGACGATGGTTTCTAACACGGCTTGTTGGGTGAAAAGTTCTGAATTTAGGGAGCCTTTTTTCGTTACCTTAATTTTTGAAGGCGTTGGCTCTGCCATTCCTGAAGTGATGGTGCTTACTAGGAAAGCGAACAGGAGGAGTATGCACATCAAGGAAATTTTCGTTCCGCGTCGTGGGCGTTTAACCAAAATTAGTCCTCACAGTTCATTGCTTATATGTACCAAGATCATACAGAAAAGCGTATCCGACGCGGTTCTTGGTGTACCACATGCCGCATCAGTGGTTTTCTATGTTGAAAGTATTTATAGGGGGGCTAGATAGACCCCTATCTATCAGAGGAACTGGAAATGAGTAAAGAGTCTATAATTGTTGTGACAACTCCGACGGTGCCGGGCTACGAAATCGTGAAGGTTCTAGGTACGGTTCATGGACTCACCGTGAGAACAAGGGGTGTTGGAGGAAAAATAGTGGCTGGTATTCAAGGAATTTTTGGCGGTGAAGTATCCTCTTATAGTTCAGAGTGTGAAAAGGCTCGGAAAGAGTCTGTAGATAGGCTTGTTGAAAATGCTCGTGGGATGGGAGCCAACGCTATTGTTGGAGCAGACTTTGAAACAAGCGATATACTGCAGGGCACGGCAACAATCTTCTCAGCATACGGAACAGCAGTCATAATCAAACCAACCTAGAAAAAAGACTACTCATAACACGCGCGCACCATTCTTTCAATGTGTCTTCTTTCTCGTTGTTTTAGGTTTTCGGACTTTGACGTTTTTGTATCCTATTACATGACCCCAAATATTTGAGAGAAGATTTAAGAGTTATTACAACCATTTGCGCGTGTGCATGCGAGTTTTGTAAGAGAATATGTGTGTATAAAAGAGGAAAGAAGAGAGAGTACGAGTAAGTTTTTGGGTTTGGGTTTTGGTTTGGGACTAAAATTTAGTCTTAAAGCTAACAATTTATTTGCTGGAGCTTAAAAAAGAGTTGGGAGGTGGGTGAAAACGAGCATGGAAGTTGAAAAATATGTAGAAAAGCAGAAGTCTCCGCAGAGGGAGATTGTTCAGAGATTAAGAGAGATGATTTTGAAGAGTTTTCCTAATATCAAGGAGGAGTTTAAGATGGGTGTGCCCTGGTATGAGGGGAAGTACTATATTGTAGCTCTTAAGGATCATGTTAATTTGGGTTTCTCGGTGAAAGGTTTGTCGGAGGAGGAGAAGGCGTTGTTTGAGGGAAAGGGGAAGATGATGAGGCATGTTAAGTTTTATTCTTTGGAAGATGTGGATGAGAAAGGAGTGGTGAAGTTGTTGAAGCTTGTATCAGAGAAAAGTGAGGGTTGTTAAGTGAGTGCTTTGACTTTTTTGTATGCTTTGGTTGGTTGGATTAAAATTTTATCTTTTTCTCTCTCAACCTAACCCCCACCCCACCACCCAAAGAAATGCATCAATCAATCAAACAAACAATCGGTCAAACAAACACACACGCAAACAAACAAATCCTACTAAAATATCCATATCTGAAACCCCAAAAACGTAACATGGTGGTACCATTTATGGCGAACCTAGGAATGTTCCATACACCTAACTTTTGTTTGCTTGAAATACAAGGAAAAAGCATGTAGACAGCTATATCCTTAGCTATCAAAAAGCTACAGTCCCCTGTCAACAGAGCTACGAAAGTGATATAGAAAGAGAGTCCGCGCACGCAGATGGCGTGTTTTCTACACACTGAACTTGGCTGCCTTCAAAACTTCTGCAAAATTCTTAATATTCTCTGCGGTCAAAACTTCTCTCAGTCTTATAGGGTCTTGTGGGTAGAGCTTAGTTTTTGCAAAGTAATGAAGAGCAGTAAGTAACTCGCCAATTTTCTTGAAACCTTCAAGAGTGCTCATATAGTCAACCTCGATTCCTTCTGGTGAAGACACTCTGATTACATACTGAACTGGGAAGGGTTCCTCAAATCTTGCAATAATTGACAGTCTGTACCCACCTTTGTTGGCATCCTGTAATAACACATTTTCATAGAAAGCCAAGCCAATTCACCTCATCTTTGAATCTACGCAAGTTGCATTAATAATTTAAGGAGAAATAGGTCTATAGATAACATGAAGCTATGTGGACGTTCGACCTAAATGGGTTTTTCTTATTCTTTGGATGAGTTGCAGCAGAACTTGGAGGAAATCAGGAAACAGCACAGACTAAAACGCTTACGGAGACTTCTGAGATTCCTATTGATTGGTTTTTTGATAGGCAGAGATTCCGACAAGAAAATTTCAGAACTCATCACAAGGAACAACGCGATTATAGACAGTCTCTTCAAAAGCTTTGAGGATTTGGAATATAAAGAAGGGCGAATCAAAGAATTTGCAGATGCATATACTCGTCTAACCCATATTGAAGAGAGAATGGAAAGGTTCAGAGAGGAACTAGCAGATGCAAAAGACCTAGTTCTCAATATTGAAGAGAGGCTTAGAAAGTATCAGGAAATGATTGTGGCATACGCCAAGGGAGCAATCGAGCATAGAGAACATGCTATCGACAAGCAAGTTGCAGGAATAGTAAACAGTGGTACCTATTTAATATATAGCGACAAACAACGCTGTATAGCAGCAATGGCATCGTTTGAAGAAGACCTCAACTATGTTGACCGAAGCGGTTTTCTGAACGACGAATACATTGTTGAACAGAGGAGAAAACAAGAGAAAAATCGTCAAACAGTTCTGGACTACAACAAGGATTTCATTGAGCAACGAAAAAGAGACTACAGTTACCTCTGGAACAAAGGGCTTGTCACTCTTGATGATGAACAGCAAACGGCAATAGTCACAGATGACAAATACAATATGGTTGCTGCAGCAGCAGGCTCAGGCAAAACAGAGACCCTCATCACAAGGATTGCATATCTGATAGCAAGAAAGCCTGATAGTGTTCAGGCAGAACGGATTTTGGCAATTGCTTATCAGAGGAAAGCCAAAGAGGAAATTGAACAACGGTTACTCGACAGATACAATATCAGAAATGTCAACGTAAGGACTTTTCACAAACTTGGAAAGGACATCCTAGAACACACTGGCAAGAGATTTCCAACTACAGACATCGTAAATGAGAATAAGAAATACGAAACAATACAGAAGATTTTCAGCCAAAAGATAAGGGACGAACCAGAGTACTACACATTGTTCCTAAACTTCGCCAAGACTCTCAATGATAAGGAAAAGGAAGATGCCAAGACAAAGGATGAGACTCTGGCATACGTACTTGAACAAACTTGCTACGCCATAGACCGCACAAAAGTCAACAGCCGAGCCGAGAAAGAAATCATGGACTTTTTGCTGACCAGCAAACTTAATGGAAAACCCATTGAAGTTAAGTATGAACCTGACCTATCTTTTTTCAGACCTGATTTTTACTTACCAGAGTATGATCTTTACATCGAACACTGGGCTTTGAACGAGAAGGGAGAAGTGCCAGAGTGGTTCAAGCAGTCAACCGAGGAATACAAGAAGACTATGGAAATGAAAAAGAAGTGGTTTGCAGAACATGACAAACTTCTTGTCGAAACGTTCACGCATGAGTATAGAGAAGATAACCCAAGCGAGTTTATTGAACTTCTAAAGAAGCGAATAACAGAGAAGCTTCAAGCGGAAAACAATGGCAATTTTGAGTTCACACTTAAGACCTATGATGAGATTGTTGAACTTGCTTGGGAATCGTGCAGAACCCCAGTGGATGACATTGTCAATTTTGTCACCTGTGCAAAAACATATGGGTTAACGCCTGTAAAAATTGCAGAGAGACTTCGCAAGGACAAATGGACTCGCAAGCAATTGGCTTTTGGAAATCTTGCACTACCTGTATATCATGCCTACGAAGAAGTATTGCAAGAGTACGATAAAATCGATTTCGAGGACATGATAAACAAGGCTATTGACGAGCTGAATACTAACCCCAGCCTACTGGCTGATGTTTATGACCACATTCTAATCGACGAATACCAAGATATCAGTGCTCAACGGTACAAACTGGTCAAGAAGTTGCTGGAACGTAATCCCAAATGCAAACTGTTCTGCGTTGGTGACGATTGGCAAAGCATAATGGGTTTCTCAGGTTCCAACCTAAACTTTTTCGTTAATTTTGAGCAATATTTTGCAAATCCTGCAGTCACAATAATCTCCACTAACTACCGCAGTGTAAGAACAATCGTCGATGCAGGAGCAGAGTTGATTAGGAACAACACTAGTTGTCAAATACAGAAGCCTACTGTGCCAAATCGCAAGGACTTGAAACCGATAAAAGTCGTGCGGTTACTTCACCAAGAGGGATATGAAAAGAATTACTATCGCCAAATGGCTGAGGACTGTCTAGACCGCATTACTGCCTATATTCAAAATGGTTACTCGCCCCAAGATATACTTGTGCTGAGCAGATTTATGCGGACTCGTATTGGTCATGGTTATAGATTCCTCCCTAATATTGGAATCTTCATAGAAAAAGCGAAGGAGAATGGAATAAACCTCGCTTATGAGAAGCTAGACGCACGAAACAAGGTCAGATTGTTAACCGCTCACAAGAGCAAAGGACTGGAGGCAAAAGTTGTCTTCCTGCTAAACGTCACAAAGGGCACGTATGGTTTCCCATGCGAGATTGAAGACCCATCCATCTATGAACCAGCAAGGGAAAACTACCCCCCTCAAGACCAAAAGGAAGAAGAACGTAGACTGTTTTATGTTGCAATGAGCCGTACTATGGAAGACCTTTATATCTACACTTGGGATAGATCAATGAGTGAGTTTCTTAAAGAGATCAAAGACCATACAATTGAAGAAAAGCTAGGTTATTAGAGCCGCGGCATAGCGCGCGCGCTTTGGTGAGATTTAGATTTGAGCTTACGGGCACACGCATAGGCACGTTTGTTTGTGTGTGTTTTTGTGTGAGAGAGTAGAGTGTAGAGAGAGCTTAGTAAAGAAAAGGAGAGTAGAGTAAATTAAAGTAAATTACACGACAGAAAACGAGAGAGAGAAAAAGATTAAAATTTTATATTCTTCTTTTTATATCTGCCTTTCTTCACCGTGTGTACATTTTACCTAAAGCACTGCCAATACTTTTTCAGAATTTGTTTTAGTTCTGTAATTGTTTTTCTAACCATTCTTCGGCATCCTTCTGGTTCAACTGGCGGAGCATAAGGCTCACCCACACCAATCTTTTCTAAGCCAACAACTCCAGCCGTTAAGGCGTACCAACAAGGAGGCAAAACAGCTGGATTATATCCGCTACCAACCATCAAAACCAGTTTACCACCACAAACCTTCTCCGCCACCCCAACAACAGTACGAGACAACTCAAAGAAACCCTTCACCGTCAACCCCAAACTACCAAGCATATCAGCAAAATGGGAATCACTTCCCCCATTAGCCAAAATAATCTCCGGCTTAAACTCCTCCGCTAGAGGAACAAAAGTTTCCCTCAAAGCGTAGAGGTAGGTTTGATCTTCTGTTCCCGGAGGCAAAGGCACATTAGCATTATATCCCGCCCCAGCACCCTTTCCAATCTGCTCAACAAACCCAGTGCCAGGATAAATGGTCCTCGGATCCTGATGCAACGAAACATACAATACGCCCGGGTCTGAATAGTAAATGTCGCTTGTTCCGTTCCCAAAATGCACATCATAATCCAAAATCAAAGCACGTTTCAGTCTATACTTTTCGCGTAGGTACTCCACCAAAACAGCTACGTCGTTGAAGAGGCAGAAGCCCCCACCATAGTTTCTGCCAGCATGATGGTAGCCACAGCCCAACGCCACTGCACGATCAACTTTCCCCTCATAAATCGCCCTTCCCAGCCTCAATGGCTCCCCCAATAATCAGTCGAACAGCCTCAAGAATCTCAGGCGAAACAGGCGTCTCAATATCGTAGGGCTGGCTCACCTCAGCTAAACGAAAAATAAGGTTCACATATTCTTCGTCGTGAACCCTAAGCAAATCTTGTTTGGTAGCCGATCTAGGCTTCAACAGAATAACGTTAGACAGACGAAGCAGTCCCTGCTCCTCGAAAAGGCGCATAACATTAGCGAAGCGGTCTCCCCTAAAAGGATGACCAGCCCCCAAATCATACTGCCCAAACTTTTCATGGTATGTTAAGCCCACTTTCAAGCGGTTTTCTCCGAAATCCTTGATGCGCCACAGTTAGGCAGACAATTTTACATGTCTGTCAAGTTCCTGAGCAACGTCCTTTAGACCAAGCTTCGCTAGTGCGCTCTTGTTTGGTATTCCTCGGCTGTCCCAGCCCCTCTTTTCATAGTATAACTGAAGCATGCTGTTGTATTTTTCTCTGTTCAAGACTGCTCCCTTAAAGTGACCTTTCGTGAGAGGCTCATCGAACCATCTCGGCGGCGGAACATCCATCTCTCTACTCCAGGAGCCAGTGTATTCCCTTACCCAAAAGGCTCTTATCAAAGCTAAGATTCTATCCGCAATAGTGAACAAGTCGTTCATAGTCATGTCCACGCCAGTTGCGGCTTTCAAAAACTTGGGATACCAATCTAATCCAAAGCCCACTTCCACCCAAGGAAGGCGACAGGTCGTCAGACACTCGAACACTCCTCCCCTCAACCTCTGAAGTTCAATTACCTTATCAACTTTGGCTCCACTGTAAGTTTCACGTCCAACCGAAACCTCCCAAGAGATAACCCAAGCATCCTTATGATGGGCGCCAATAGAGGAAGTGCCATAGGACAGCGCCATTCCAGGGGTTGTATGACAATCGTAGCCTGAAACTTCCAAGCCTTTTATCTGCATTGCCCACTTTTCAGCGTCGCCACCCACCTTCTCAGACACTGATCGTACTCCTTCGGCAAGGAGGGCGCCTGTTCCCCGCTTATAAACTATATCTTCAGCGAGAGCCTTCGCTTCTCCAAAGTCGCCCCATTCAATCCGGTAGTCACCGAGCTTCTTTTCCGAAGCTTCCATGGCAAAGCCTATGACGTTTCCAAGGGATATGGTGTCTATTCCATAGTCGTCGGCGAATCTGTTGAGGGTTGCAACCATTTTGAGGTTGCCTAGGCCAATGTTGGACCCTAGCAGGGCAACATTTTCGTAGTCCAGTTCAGAAGGCAACTTCTCCGAATCTTCCACCACATTGCCGCAGGTCATGTTGCAGTGGGGACACCCTCTATTGGAGGTTTTTATTTTTTCCATGACAAAACCTCCGATTCCGTCTGCTTCGTCGAAGACACCTTCCCGAAAGTTCTGAGTTGGAAGAACATTGTTTTCTTGGGACCACTCTACAACTGACATGGTTCCCTGGCGCTTCCAGAAGTTGTAGTTTGGTTTTGCCAATATTTCTCGGTAGGCTTCGAGTCCTAGGGCTTTTACGGCTTTAGCATCCTTTGCTGGTATGGTTTTTGTTCCTCTAATGGCTACTGCCTTCAGGTTTTTAGAACCCATGACTGCCCCCATGCCGGGTCTACCGCCTGCCCTGCCCTCTTGGGAGACTACGTTGGCGAACTTGACTTGGTTTTCTCCAGCCTGACCTATGGCGACGACGCCTACGCTTGTGCCATACTCTTTTTTGAGGAGTTTTTCGGTTTTGAAGGAGCCTTCTCCCCAGTAGTCTTTGGCGTCAACGAACTCTGTTTCGGCATCATGAACATGCAGAATGGTGGGTTTCGGAGCTTCCCCCTGTATGACAATGGCGTCGTATCCAGCCCTTCTCATTTGAACCGTTGCATGGGTGCCTAGGTTTCCGTCGCCGTAACCGCCTGTTAAGGGACTCTTCGCCGCCACTAGGAGTTTGCCACTGCTTGGAAGCGGAAGGGCAGTTAGTGGTCCAGCAGCGAAGATTAGCCTGTTTTCGGGAGAAAGCGGATCTACGCCTGGTTTCAGTTCGTCCCAGAGAATCTTGGCTGCAAAGCCTCTTCCGCCGAGGAAGGTCTTGGCGAAGCTTGCATCATATTCCTGGGAAACAGCCTTTCCCTTTGTTAAGTCTACTCGTAATAGTTTACCGTTCCAACCATGCATCTCATTCACGCAACTCTCGAGGAATAGCGCATTTACACGTTCCAAGCTTTATAAAATTTGGGTTTTTGATAAAAGAGAGAAATCGCCTGTGCTGTGTGATTGGATTCAAGAAAAAGGGGAAGGAAGTTTTTGGGGCTTCGGCTAAAGGCTACTAGTAGGTTTCCTCTTCGGTCGCCTCCTCTTCTTCGTAGGAGGTCTCCTCAGCTGAGGCTTCGGTTTCGGTTTCAACTTCTTCTTCTGTTGCAGTTTCCTCTGTGTATGTCTCGGCAGCTTCTTCAGTGTCCACGGTTTCTTCAGCGGTCTCCTCTAATATTTCCTCTTCTTCTATTGGTGCCTCTTCTGCTGGGGTTTCAACAGTTGCCTCAACCATTTCCTCGGTGGGAGTTTCCACTGATGGTTTCAAAGGCTCTTCGATTATCACTTCCTCGGCAGCTACTTCTTCTGTTGCTTCCAAGGGCTCTTCAAGGGTTACTTCTTCAGAAATGGGTTCAGCTTCCGTTGGCGTTTCAACCAGCGTCTCAGTTGGGGTTTCTGCAGGTGTCTCAAGGGTTTCTACAGCAACTTCTTCTGTTGGCTGTGCTTCTTCAACTTCGCTTGGAGTTGGTGGGGGTGTAGGCGCTACCACTTCCGGCATAAGCCCCGCAACGATCTCCTTGACGGCACTCAATTGCTGTTTCACAGCGTCGAGGCCCAGAGTGTAGGCGCCGATTTCGTTCGCATGCAAATCGTCATCAATTTCCCCAGCGGCGTACCGAATCTCCGAGTTCGCAAGGAATAGTTCTAACGTGCTGATCTGCTTTTCGAGGTCAGCAATTTGGGAGGCCATTTTTTCGGCTAAATCTTTTTGGCGCGCCTCAATCTCCAGAATGGCTTCGGTGAGTTCCTTGTCAAGAGACTCGTAAGTAGATGCCGAGATTTTGCCTGAGTTGAAAAGATCGTCTAAAGCTTGCTTCTTTTTCCTCGCTAGCTCCAAATCCTTGCTTATTTTCTCGAAAGAATACTTCCATGAAATCAAATTTGAACACCCAGCTGGTTGCTAGCATAAAAGAATGAAATAACTTTTGTTAACATGCAGATATATTGTTGGCTGTCAGAATAACCCTATTTTCCGTTTTTCTTCAAGAAACACTTTTAAATGTGCATAGGTTAGCCACACCAATATAGCCTCAATCATTAACACTCTTAACTTAAACATGCACTATTCCTCGTTTGCAGAAAATTTAATGCCATCCCTATTAATGACATATTCTAACTGGCTTCCATAGCTCACGCGCTTGTTTCAGCCCCCTAACAACCATAGGGTTGCGAAACAAAGGCATAAAAGACGGGTGGGAAAAACATAGCAAAGGTAACTGCGATGACTCCTAGAGCAACAAGAGATACCCGCGCGCAGGAGGTGAGTTTTAGAAGTAAAGGTGAGACTTTGCCCGCTACATTTTACGATGATTCATCGGTGGCAGTTGTTCTTTGTCCGCCACATCCTTTGTTTGGAGGCAGCAGAAATGACGCCAGAATTGTTAGGGTTGCTAGAGAATTAGCCTCACATAATATTTCTGCCTTATGTATAGACTATGGAAGTCACGGCAAGGGCGCCAAAGAAGTTGAAAATGTTTTAGACGCAATTTCGTGGATGCAAAAAAGAACACGTTCTTTAGGCCTATTAGGATACTCCTTCGGTGCCGTGGTTGCATCTAACGCGGCTGCTCGAGCTGAGGTAAAAGGCTTTGTTGCCATGTCGATTCTTAGGAGGGTAAACGGTTTGGAGGCAAATCTGGATTTTGATTGCCCAAAACTTTTTGTCCATGGAAAACATGACGATGTGGCACCCTACCAAGAATTCGAATGTCTTTACTCGAAAGCTAAAGAAAGAAAAGAGAAACTTGTCCTAGACACAGATCATTTCTATATGGAAAACTACCCGACAGCAATAATTTCGGCTTCAAAAAGGATACACGAATTCTTTGAAGAAATATTTTTCAAATAACATGTTTGCCGGACGAAAGACTATGAAAAAGTTGGTTTGCTGAGCCTCAGCCATTCCAAACTTTTCCCAGATAGATTTCCCATGGAGGGTTTAAGCGGTATCTTAATCTGAATTTTTGGATGTTCGGATTCGGATTTAGATTAAATTATAAATATTCAATTTCCTATGAAAAATTAAAATATGACTAAACAAGATTATATTCTACGTGGTGGGCATAGTTTGGAATCCGAAGTCTTAAAAAGAATGCACAGAAGAATAGTCAAAAGCTTCATGGACCTCCTTATCCTATCAGAGTTGAGAAACGCCCCCATGAGCGGCTACGACATTATCGCCTACATCCACAACAAATTCGGCATATTGGTCAGTTCAGGAACCGTCTATTCTCTCCTATACTCCATGGAAAGAGATGGTCTGATAAGAGGCATATGGGCCAAAAGAAAAAGGGTTTACGAGCTGAGTGAAAAGGGCGAACGAAACATCGAAGCCATCCTAAACGCAAACGACAAAATCAAAGGCCTAATCACAAACCTCCTAACCCGCTGAAGGGCGCGTTTTAAATCATAAACTGCTAACGCCAAGGCAAATCCTAGCCGAGCACGTCGCTCGCGCCAGCTCTTGCCACCTTCATTCAACCATGAAGTTTAGGCACAAGTTTATCCACAGCGTCCTTAACCTTATTCCATTCACCAATATTCCTTAGCTGAAACTTGTGTTTTCTCTTCCACTTTCCATCCCGAAATTGCCACATGTACATGGCGATGGAACGCCTTCCAAAAGATTCTATTATGGCTATAGCCTCCCACCATTTGTCGCTCTTAAAAATTGTTACGTGGTCAATCACTTTGTAAAAGTCTGAAATAGGTAGCTTTTCAGGAGGCTTTTCACTCATTCTCTCGTCTCCACCGTATTGTTAGAGTGGGGTCTTAATTTAAGTTCTTCCTTCTCGAAGGCGCGGTTTCCACACACATAAAAATTTTGTTTAAATCTCAGAACTTAAATACTTACCATGCCATGGGTTACATATGAAAATCTGCATGATGAGCTCCTCCCTTGCAGACCCTGTGAAAGAGATCGAATTTGCAGGAAAGCATGACTTCCATGGTTTCGAACTAGCCTTCGAACATCCAGAGGCAACCCCAGAAAAAATCCTCAAGAAAAGTAACCAGATCCTAGACACATTTTCGCGTTATAACCTCATCAGAATGGGCCACACCCAGTCCTTCGTGAACATCTGCGACTCCTCCGAGCTTATAAGAAGAGCCAGCCTCCAAGAAACCATTAATGCGTTGGAGGCTGCCCACCGTCTGGAAATCCGTTTCTTGACGATTCATCCGGGCTTCCTTTGGCCAGTAATGACAGGTGAGAAAGCTTTAAAGAAAACATGCGAATCGCTGAAAGAACTTCTGAAGGCTGCAGAGGACCTCAATCTGATCATTGGCCTCGAGAATCTGCCCCCAAGATTTTTTCCTCCAAGGGGCTACTTCAGTGCAACCGAAGAATTCGATGCCGTTTTTAGTGAAATAGCGTCGCAGAGGCTAAAACTTGTGCTTGATGTAGCCCATGCAAGCTTCTTTGAGTCTGACCCTCCACTGAAATTTATTGACAAATTCTATGAGAAGTTGGCGCATGTACATCTCAGCGACAACCTTGGGCAAAGGGATGACCACCTGCCTCTTGGAGCTGGTGGAGTGGATTACAAAACTCCGGTAAGGGAACTGAGGAAGAGAAAGTACGGCGGAACAATAACGCTTGAAATTTTCAGCAGAGACCGTGACTATCTATTAATGAGCAAGAGAAAAATCGAGGAACTTTTGCGGTGAGACTCCATGATTCAAGACAAGAGAGGCCGCAAAATTGTAGTTGTTGCCCACTGCATTTTAAATCAGAACTCTCGTGTTCTTGGAATAGCCTACTACCCCGCAATGATCAACGAAATTGTTGACGTGTTAAGAAAATATGAGGTTGGTGTAATCCAGATGCCTTGTCCAGAACTAACTCATGCTGGCTTGCTTAGGTGTAGTCAGACGAAAGAGCAGTATGACACTCCAGCCTTTAGGAGACATTGTAAGCAGATTGCTTCTGGTATAGTTGATCAACTCCAAGAGTATTCAAGAAATGGCTTCAAGGTTTTGGCCATTCTCGGCGTGGACGGAAGCCCAACATGCGGAGTAGACGAGACCTCTACAGGCAACGAAGGAAGATCCATTCAAGAGGCTAAGTTCACGAAAGCGCCAGGTATACTCATAGAGGAGCTGCAATCTGAACTAAAAAAAAGAAAAGTTGCGGTTCCCATGAAGGGTGTAAGACATGCGCGTGTTAGCCAAGACGCCGCCTGGCTGGAGAACATTCTAACAAAATGACTCATTGGTTGCGAAGAGATTAACTGACACTGCGGAGGAGAGGCTCGCTTGAACAGAACCGAGTTGCCCCAACCGCCAAGCGTATGCGCACACACGCACTGCGACTCAAGGTTCTACGAGCCCCTCCCCCACAGAACCGGTGGGCCAGAAAAACCTGAGTCTTATAAGAATAATTAGGAAAAAGACACACAAAAAACTTGTTGTACAGATCCTGCGATTTTCCTTTTTCTGGCTGTGTAGATAGACCCCCTATTATTTTCTTTATATACTATCAACATAGAAAATGGATGATGCGGTAAGCCAAAGTTTTATCTCAATTTTACATTGGGAAGGAATTTCTGCGCCACGGCTAGGAACATGCTCATTTCCTCGCTTGTGAAGGGTTTCAACTTGCTAAAGGCTGGGTCCAGAGTTTTCTTTCCCAAACTGACGTCGAACCTCTGTAAAACATATTTTCTGCAACCCTTTATACCGCGGCATATTTCTTCTATATCCTTTTCTTCATGGAGCGTGGGAACCACCGTGGTTCTGAACTCATAGTCCATCTTGGATCCCATCAAGATTCTCATGGTTTCCTCCACTTTCCCAAGAAGCTTCTCAGCGTTGACGCCGATTGCCTTAGAATATTTTTTCACATTCAGCGGAGCCTTAATATCTAGGGCTATGTAATCAACGAGTCCCTTTTCGATTAATTCTTTCACCATAGTCGGGTTGGTTCCGTTCGTGTCTACCTTAACCAAGAAGCCCATTTCCTTCAATTTTGAACAGAGATCTGGCAAGTCGCTGTGAAGCGTCGGTTCCCCACCTGTGATGCACACTCCGTCGATCCAGTTTCTTTGCTTCTTCAAATAATTCTCCACTCGCTCAAATGGAACGGTCTCTTCCTTTTCAGGATGGAGAACAAGGGCAGGGTTCTGGCAGAAGGGACAGCGAAAGTTGCAGTTTGGGAGGAAGAGGACAGAGGATACTTTTCCGTCCCAATCCGCTAAACTGAGGTCAATAACTCCCTTTATCTCGCTCATTTCTTCTTAACCTACAATTGTTGATCTAAGATTTTGAAAGCGCTGATTTAGAGATACTTTGTTATCTTTGGTTCTAACATTTGTCTAGGCATCGCGCCGATTATCCTATCTATAAGTTTCCCGTTTTTGAAAACTAACAGCGTTGGGATGCTCATTATCTGGTACTGCATGGCAACTTCGTGGTTTTCATCTACGTTCAGTTTCCCAAACAAAATTTTTCCAGCGTAGTCCCGCGCCATTTCCTCTATGATCGGGGCAACCATGTGGCACGGACCGCACCAAGGTGCCCAACAGTCAACCACCACCAAGGGATGTTCATGAATCATTTCTTTGAAGGTTGCATCGGTTACGTCGACTGGTTTATTCGCAGCCAGCTTCTTTTCCTTCCCGGTTTCGCTGGTTTTTTTCATTAGTTGCCTCAGTTTCCTTTGTCTTATCTTTTCCAGCTCCTCATCCTTTACCATGGGACAAGCTCCTAAGCCTTTGTCCATCTACGCCTTTTTATATAGGTTTCTAAACATCTGAATAGAATGCGTCTAGCCCAGCGCGGTCGCATTATTTAAACTCGCCGTAACAACATTACGGAAAACGATTGAAGAGTACGAAAGGAAGTAATATGATGCGAAATGAACAGATAAATGAGAGAAAGCGAATCCTTGAAGAGCAAAAACTTCTGAGAACTAGAATGAAAAAGATAAAACATAAGATAGCTGTCATCAGCGGCAAAGGAGGAGTCGGAAAAAGCGTCATCACGGTCAACTTGGCCATCGCCTTCGCTATGCACGGCCACGCCTACAGCGTAGGCATCCTTGACGCTGACATTCACGGTCCATGCGTTCCTAAGCTGCTTGGAATGGAGGGACAAAGACTAACCGTCGGACCGATTGGAGCCTTTCCCGCGGTTGGACCTCTTGGAGTGAAAGTGGTTTCCATGGAGTTTCTGCTTGGAAGCAAGGAGATTCCCGTTATCTGGCGGGGACCCCTAAAAATGATAGCCATCCGACAATTCTTGTCTGAGATAGCTTGGGGTGAACTGGATTTCCTCCTTATAGATCTGCCTCCTGGAACAGGCGACGAACCTCTGAGCGTCATGCAACTTCTTCCAGAAATGGACGGCGTTGTCATAGTTACCATACCCTCAGAAGTCTCGCAAATCGTGGTTTCCAAGGCCATAACCTTTTCGAGGCAGCTGAATGTTCCAGTTATTGGCATCATTGAAAACATGAGTGGCTTCGTTTGCCCCAAATGTGGAACCGAAACAGACATTTTCAGGGTTGGAGGAGGCCAAAAGATTTCTGAAGAGTTAAATGTTCCATTTCTGGGAAAGATACCGCTTGACCCAAGAATCTGCGAAGATTCGGATAGGGGATTACCCTTCATATTGGAACATGCCGATTCACCGGCAGCCAAAGCCTTCATGGAAATAGTGGAAAAGATCCAGGGTTTCCTAAAAGAGAAAAACACGCCCAAAAAGCAGTCATCAGACGTTACCAGTAGCGAATAGTTTTAGAAATCCGTCACGACGCAATAAAAACGGCAAAGATATATGTTTCCGTGTGCTTAGAAACCCTTCCAATCATAAAGATGAGGAAAACTATGACACTTGTCGACGACATATTGAAGCTAAAGAAGGAGAAAAGGGCGCTCCTATTAGCCCATAACTACCAGAGAGGCGAAATTCAAGACATAGCCGACTACGTAGATGACAGCATAGGGCTTTGTAGAAGAGCAATGGAAGAAAAAGAGGCAAGGATAATAGTGTTTTCAGCCGTAGATTTCATGGCCGAATCAGCAGCCATCTTAAACCCTGACAAAAAGGTTTTTATCCCAAGCCCCGGCGCGAGGTGTCCCATGGCCCGTATGCTTCCCGCCGAAGAAGTTAGACTCTGGAAGAGGAAGTATCCAAAGGTGCCCGTTGTGCTCTACGTCAACACCCTAGCAGAGGCAAAGGCTGAATGCGACATCTGCTGCACTTCAGCCAACGCAGCGAAGGTTGTGAACAGTCTAGACGCTGATACGGTGCTTTTTGGCCCAGACGAAAACCTTGCATGGACCATTCAACAAAAAACTGGGAAGAAGATTATTCCAATTCCTGAGAGCGGTTTTTGTCCAACTCACTTGCTCTTCTTGAAGGAAGATATTCTACTTTTGAAGGAGAAGCATCCAGACGCTGTTGTCGCTGTGCATCCTGAATGCACTCCAGACGTTCAATCCATAGCCGACTTTGTTGGAAGCACCTCCCAGATGTGCAGATATGTGGAACAGTCTTCTGCAAAAAAATACATAATCGGAACAGAAGTTGGAATCATCCACCGCATGAAAAAGGAAAATCCGAGAAAGGAGTTCATACCAGCCTACGATGGAGCCATTTGCACCAACATGAAATTAAACACGTTGGAAAGAGTCTACTTGGCCCTTAAAGAGGAGAGATATCCCGTAACGGTTCCTAAATCCGTGGCAAAAAGGGCTCGAAAAGCGTTGGAAAAGATGGTTTCGATAACCTAGCGATCTTTTCTCATGGAGAAACAATAGTTGACCTAACCTGTTTCACGCCCTTCTTTGTCGCCAACTCCTGAGACAGTTTTCTAATTTCATCAGCGTCGCCATTAACTGCTATAGCTTCAAGGCATTCTCGCTCAGTCAGGTGAACATGCATGGAGGAGCAGATCACGTGGCTGTATTTGTGCTGAGTTTCGATTAGGGTGTCCTCTAGGCCCTTGACTTCATGGTCGTAAACCATCACTAGAACGCCTGCTCTTGTTCCCTTCTGTTCCTGAAGCAACTTGTGTTCGGTAAGGAAAGCCCTCACAGAATCTTGAATAGCCTTTGACCTATTGTCGTAGCCCATTTTGCCCACTGCCTCATCTAACTCCTTCAGCAAGTCCGGTGGAAAAGTGACGCCAACACGGATAATCTTGGTCATGCTTCTTCCCAGTTAAAATCGTGTTTTATAGTCATAAAGCTTTTATCAAAAAAGGTGATACCATTCGCAGAAAAGGTGTTACCAGTTATTTACTTTAACACCTGGAATGTATATGTATCCGTTTTATTTATCTTTAAAATAACTGTTTTAAGATAGTGAAGGTTTAAATATTGGTGTTACTTTTTTCTAAAAAAGTGTTACTGAAGCGTGGTTTTATGGCTTACTTCGGAACCCGCGATCTGGCTGGAATAACAATCTTCGCAGCGCTATGGGGAGTCATAAACTCGACAATATCACCTATCTTCTTTCAAGCATTTAACTTGCCCTTCTTTTGCGACATGATGGGCTTCGCGGCGATAATACTGGCAGCATGGTACGTAAGAAAGATTGGGGCAGTCACATTAGTGGGTTTAATAGCGACGATAATTAATTTTATGTTAAGACCGGAAGCTTCCTTCTTCTTAGGCTTCACAGCTGCCTCCATCGTATTTGACGTTCTCACGTCCTTTATCGGATACAAACGTGTATTTGAGAAAAGACTCTTAGGCTCACTCAGTCTATTCGTTATATCTGTGTTCTCGGCAGCCGTTGCAGGTTTAATCATCGGAGCTTTTTTCCTAGTTCCCACGGTCCTACAAAGATGGGGAGGAATATTAGTTTGGGCAGGACTGCACGCTATAGGCGGTGTCATAGGAGGCGCAATAGGCATATCATTAACGAATGCCTTAACAGCCAGAGGCATAACTCCAAAAGCTGCAGAATTAACAAGGAGAAACTAAAAGGTGACTTAGAAAAATGATGTGTACGCATCCAGCCACGGGTAACATATTGGGAGGAAAAGACAACATGGACAAAGAATTAACGCCTATCATAAAAAGGGCTGCAGATTTTCATGGACACTTGGGACCCTTTCTTGTGTTGGGTGTTAGGATGGGCCTCGTCGGTGTTAGGGAGCTGGGAGCAAAAGAGAATGAGGAGAAACTACGCGTGACTGTGATGTCAAAGTATTCTGTTCCGTTTTCCTGTGTTATAGACGGTATCCAAGTGGCAACCAAATGCACGGTTGGGAACAAAAAACTGAGGGTAAAGAAATCCTCTGGAATTACGGCGAAATTCGAACTCCAAAACAGACGATGTGTAAGTATCGCGGTTAATCCAGTTGCATTTAACAAATTGAAAAACGATTTGCCCGAAAACTCTTCCAGCGAGGAACTTCAGGAACTCGCCAGGCTTGTTGTTTCCATGCCAGAAGAAGAGTTGTTCATAGTAGGAAGAGGGTAAACGTTTTTCTGAGGTTGCGCTTCCTATATTCAAAGATGAGCAGATGCAGGACCTAAAACTCGCCAAGCTGAGGCTGAAAGAGAAAAACCTCACACTCGTCATAGTGAAAGAAGGTAGGGTTATCTTCGAGACTGAATCTCAGGGTGTAAACGGTTTTCTGCAGGCCATTGAAAAGTTTGGCAAGAAATTAGTTGCATCTTCGGTGGCAGACAAGATCGTGGGGGCAGCAGCAGCCATGCTCTGCGCCTATTCTGAGGTGGCGTCTGTGTTTGCGGTCACGATAAGCGAGGAAGGAATGAAAGTGCTTGAGGACAATAATATTCTATACGAGTTTGAAAGTCGTGTTCCAAACATTCTCAACTACGACAAGACTGACATCTGTCCCTTCGAAAAACTTGCTGCCAGCTCTAGAGACCCGAAGAAAGCTTACGATAAGCTAAAATCCTTTTCAAAGTCTGGCGGTAAGAAGCATGGCGAGAACCCTTATATGGGTTAACCGTCTCGTAAAGGCTGTGAAAGCCTATCGAAGGGAATAAAATGTGTGAATTTAGTGTGTTGCTTAAGGAGAAAACCGTGTTCAAGGATGCTGTTTACGTAAAGGTTGACGGAAGCAAAGTTACAGTTAAGGATGTGCTGGGAAATTCTAGGGTGTTCGAAAACTGCAAAATTGTGGAAGTCGACGTAAATTCAGAGCGCCTTGTGCTTTCGCTAACCTAAGTTCCTTAAGTTATTATGGACTCATCCTTTTCTCGAAAACATTTAAGGTTACGGAAATCATGAACTTCTTGGGTTAAACATGAAAGTCGCGGTTTCTGGAAAAGGTGGAGTTGGCAAAACCCTCATCGCGGGCGTTCTCGCCTATTTCTTCGTGAAGAAGGGACTCAAAGTTTTAGCCATCGACGCAGATCCTTCCCCTAATCTAGCCTTAACTTTGGGTTTATCCCTTGATGAGGCTAGCAAGATTGTTCCAGTATCCGAGAACACCCAACTATTAGAGTCAAAGACTGGCACCAGTTTTGCGGGAGTGTACCGCCTTTCATTCAGCGTCGACGACATAGTTGAAAAGTTTGCTGTGAAATCGCCTTATGGCGTGAACCTCCTTGTTATGGGAACCGTTAGGTCAGCTGGCGGAGGCTGCACATGTCCCGCCAACGCCGTGGTTAGGGCGCTTCTTCGGCATCTCTTTGTTGAACGGGACGAGGTCGTGGTTATGGACATGGAAGCCGGAGTGGAACACATGGGTAGAGGAACCGCAAAGCACGTTGACACCATGCTCATAGTTGCTGATCCCAGCCTAAAGTCCATGGAGACGGCGAGGAAAATCTACGGGTTGGCAGCTGAGGCTGGCATCAAGAAAGCTTTCATAATCGGAAACAAGATCAGAAACTCCAGCGAAAGCGAATTAATTCAACGGTTCGCAGCCGATAACAAGATTCCCATACTTGATTTGGTCCCCCACGATGAACAGATATTGAAAGCAGACATGCAGGGAGAGACTCCTCTGAAATACACGGAAGATTCGGTGGGAATAGCAGCCATTCGAAAAATAGGCGAAAAGCTCCTAAACATGAAGTTAGCCTGAATAAATAAAATCTCTTAAATATTAGTCACCATGTTATTTAGTCCATCTACTGGGAGAAAATGGCTTTGGATCCAACGGAAAAAAGGGTTATAGGTTCCCTTCTCCTGCTTTCTGGTTTAACCTTCCTCGCCATTGGACTATACATTGAACAGTCAACTTTTGTTCTGGAACTTTTGAAGAAAATATTTGAAACGGCAATCGCAGGATTACCCTGACCAAACAAAGGCAGGTTGAACTTGCTGCCAGAAACAAATCCTTAAGGTCCAAATTTCTATTTTATCGAACCTTTGGTCTGTATCTGAGTGTTTCTCCAAAGAAGTCGATAACTCTACACCTAGTTGGAAACTTTGCTGAGTGTTTTGCCTTTGCGGGGATGTAGTATTCGTCGCCCTTCTTATACAGCCCAGTCTTTTTGTTGATTGTGAGTTCCATCGCGCCCTCGACAACCATTCCCCACTGGGGTGAATCATGACTGTGCTCCGTAACCTCTCCCAGAGGTTCGATATCGAAAAACACTATTTGATGATTCTCACCTTGGGATATCCAACCCCTAACACCCTTAAACCCTATATCTGCCTCCGGCAAACTAGTTATAATCTTCGGGAACCCCTTACCCAACGCATGAACTCTCCTCAATAGCCTTAGATAACATTGCTATTACTCATTGATTATTAAAACTTAAGTTCAAATAGATCAAATCTTTACGCTGCATGTTCTTTTCTACGGGAAGCCCATAGGCTAATGAAACGGGAGGCTTCCCTGAGGGGATTTTTCAAGACCATTGACACCCCAACGGTACATTCTAGCCAGCACCCCTCACAAGAGGAAACTTTAAGCCAACCTTCACTTTTCGCCTTATCCCTCAAAATCTCGCCAGCCGAATGCGTGAGGATATCACCAAGCACCACGTCTGCTCGAGCAGGGCAGGCCAAAAGCCTACCCACGGGGTCAATGGCCACATAAAGTTCTCCAGCATGACAAATTTTCGGCGCCTCGCCATCGAAATAGGGCTTAAAGCCTTTAACAAAATCGGTGGGCACCGCTAGGAAGCTGGGGTTGCTGCGTTTAAGCCCTAATAGATAGTCCAGAAGCCTCGAAACCTCTTCTGGAGGAGGCTTGTTTTGGGGCGGAGGCGGATAGGGGTGGATAGGCTGAACTTGGGCAAAGTCCACTAGGCTGTGGAGTTCTTCGATGAATTGGGGCAGGATTTTGGTGTTCCATGGAGTGACAACGGTGTTCACTCCAACCCTCACTCCATGAGCCTTCAGCAATTTTATGGCTTCAACAGCCTTATAGTAGGTTCCTCCCACCCCCCTTAGTTTGTCGTGAACATCTTCGGGTCCATCAAGCGAAACAACAATTACGTCAAAGGCATCGGCAATTTCGGAGGCTCGACGGCTATTCAAAAGCGTCCCATTGGTGTTCATGCTCACTAGGCAACCGTGGGATGAGGCCCTTTTTGCGAGGACGGCTAAGTCTTCGCGTAGTAGTGGTTCGCCTCCGCTGAGGTCGAAAAGGGGTATGCCTAGGCTGCAAACTTCGTCTATGACGGTTAATGCCTTCTTTGTTGGCAGTTCAGGTAGGTTCATCTTCCACCAGTCGCAGAATGAGCATTTCATGTTACAGCGGCTAGTTACGTTGTAGGAGGCAAAGAGAGGCGTAGGTCTCCCAGTCTTGAATTTAAGAAACCTAGTGAATATTTTAGTAGCTAATCGCTCTGTTTTCATCGTTATGTCCCCTTATCTTATCTTGGAATAAAAAAGTATCCGTAAGGTCGCTCAGCCGTCTAGGTCGTTTGCATGGTTTTCTCGTACATTTTTTCCAGCGTCCACCGAATGGACGACTTCAGCTCCCTCAATCTTTCCTTTCTAATATTTCTGATGGTCACCTCGCGGATTAGGTTTCCATCCCGAACAATATTATACGAAAGTATCTTATCCGGCGTAATCTCGCCGGTGCTAGCGGCTTCCCGGTCCTTCTCCTGCATCTTAGCCAGCACCCTCTCCACAAGAAAGGACATAAAAGGCGGAGTGTTAATGTCGAAGCCTTTGTCTTCTGCCAGCACAATTCGCATGGAGTCATCTCCTATGTACAGATCAGCGAGAAGATCACCGGTCACAGTCTTTATCGGGATGCTTCTTTCGTACTCCCTAGCAGGAGGCTGAGGAGCAGCTTCCGCCGGAGTGGGAACAGGCTTAACGATTTTCGCTCTTTTAAATCCTTTCTCAAGCAACATATCATCAATTAAACCGAGCAAAACCCGCAATCCTTCAAGTTCTGTTTCCATGTCCTCTATACGTTTCTCTAACAGTCCCCTAAGCTCGGCAATTTTCTTTATTTTGTCTTCTTCAGACATGTCTTCTCCCTTCAGACAGAAATAACGTGCTACACTTAAGTATAAAAGAAGCCCTTTTGAAGTTTGGTGTTCCTGTGAAAGAGGAAATGTACGATTTTAACCTTCTCGTCTCTTATTCTTGGGGCGTTTATAGAAAAGCGAAAAGAGAAATTGTGGAAGTATTGGAGATGCTTGGCGACGAAGGTCCCGTGGTGAAGCATACAATCGCCGAGGGAATAATCGGCGTGAAAACTCGCTTAGATTCGCGGGAAGTTATTCGTGGGCTTCGAAGGCTCTTTGATGAGGACCCTTTTGTCCTTCAGTACACGTTGAAGTGGGTGCCTGTGGACCTCTGGACTCTCTCGGACTTGGACTCCATGAAGGAGGCTGTTAGAAAGCTGAGAAACAGAATTCATGCAGGCGAGAGATGGCGCATGACTGTGGAAAAACGCAGATACAGTCAATATCACAAGATTGAAATCATAAGAGAACTCGCTGACCTCATAGATGAAAAGGTTGACCTTGAAAATCCTGAGAAAATCCTCCGCGTGGACATAATAGGGAGACACGCAGGACTATCCGTCTTGACGCCGCAAGAAGTTTTCTCTGTGGCAAAACCTTATTCTAATATTCCATGAACTGTCGAGTTCTAAATCTTATGGACAGGCAACTCTTGGACTGGTTTAACCTCTACTCCCCACTTCTCCTTCAAAAATCTTTCAAACTCTTGGAAAGCCCTGCTTTTCGTTTCATTTAGCTTTAAGCAGAGAGGTTTACCTGCATACATCCAGCTTAGGTCGTATATTGCGGTTCTTCTTGACAGTTCGGGATTTTCTTTAATGATTTGCACAAGGCCTTCAGGTGGACCCTGCGGGAAGAGCCAAGCTGTATATGAAACATCAACAACCTGATATGAAATGCCTTCGCGAATGGCACATTTATGGTTTATAGCGATTTTCTGAAACGTTGAGGGATGGACTGTTTGAGTCCAGAGAAAGTTATGGTATTCATCACCTATCTTAACCCAGTCTTCATGTTCAGAGGTTTTCCAGCCCCTTAGTTGACACTGAGACTTGAAACCCTCAAGAAGCTCCCAAACTTTAGGAATGCGTGACATCATAAGTATTCCTTGTAATTAATTATAGAATAAAGTTCTATGCCAATAATTTAAGGTTAATTGACAAATATATTGAAAAAATGTCGGTTAAAAAGCCCGTAAATTGAAAAAATGCAGAGAAGCATCAATATTATCTACAAATTTCCAATGAGATATCACTTCAACCTTAGGCTAACGCGCTTTTATAAACTTGAAGTATGTAAATTTGACGGATTTATTAAAGATTTTCTACATTTATCCAACGGCAAATAATAAATTAACAAAAGGATGACGTAGTCGTCGTCTTCAGGGTTTGAGAAAATGAAGATGAAAAATCAAGCGATTTCCTTAGACAGTTTGGATTGGAATATTTTGCAGGCTCTTCAGGAAAATGCCAAGGAGACCTATACAGAAATTGGTCGTCGCTTCGGTGTAGCACACTCCACCGTTTACGATCGCATCAAAAGGATGGAGAAAAATGGCATCATCAAGAAATACATCGCAGTCGTCGACTTGGAGAAAATTGGAATAAAAAACATCACAGCAATCATGACCGTGTTTACCGATCCCAAAGAAAGCGAAAACGTGGCGAAGAAATTATCAGAATCTGAGGAGGTCTTAGAGGTTTCAACATCTCTTTCCGAGGAATTGTCGATAATTGCGAAGGTGGCTGCCAAGGATCAGGATAAACTCCATTCATTTATAGCTCAGACGGTTGCGCCCCTCCCCGGAGTGTTGAGGATTCGAACTTCAATTATTACCAGAAAATACAAAGAGAAGGAATTTTTGGTCGAGGAGAGATAAAGGTGCTGAACATTAATACGAGTCGAAGATTATTTATGAACGGACTCGGTATAGCCTTAAAAAGGAGGAACTCCACCTGCTGACACCCTCATCTACCGCCCGAATTCTCAGAAAACTGCCAAGAGAGAACGCTTTCTATTTCTTCACATCTATCGGCAACTACACCGGCGAAAACGCGGCTTCCTTGGAAGAGTTTGTGAAAAAAATTGAAGAAGTCAACGCCAAATCTTTGGAGTTTCATTTCTACCGTGGCGACTTTGAGAAGTGGGTGGCCGAGGTTCTTGAAGACACAGAGTTGGCTGAAGAGATTAAGGACTTGAAAGACCTGAAACCTGTTGGAGATTCCTTACGGGGTCAACTTTACCTTGTCATTTCAAAAAGGTTTGAAGAGTTGAAAAGCGAGTTTCACGGTTGATGCTGACTTTCCTATTTTAATGTCTTGCTCCTGCGTCTGATCAACAAAATTGATACGACCATAGCGGCTAGAAGAGCGAAAGCCAAGCTTATCTGTGAAGCCATTAAATGAGATGCTTCTTTTCCTGTGGCTACATCTATGGGGGCGGCGTAACCTCCTACTGGAGGCTTAACGACGGTAACAGTGATGGTGATATCTTCGCTGTCCGTTAGATATCCATCACTCACCTCAAAGTGGACACCAGAATATACTCCAGCCTGCCCACTGGCGGGAGTCCAGCTAAAGACTCGAGTAGTAGGATTAAAGGTAGCTCCTGGGGGAAGGTTGCTTGCCGAGTAGGTTAGGGTTTGCGCAGGTACGTCAAAATCTGAGGCAGTTACAGTGAACTGCAAAAGAGCCCCCTCAGAAACCATTTTATCTCCAATCGGATTCAGCACAGGCGCTAGGTTGACTTCATTTACGGTGACCGTAATGTCTTCATAATCTTCAAGGAGACCGTCTGAGACTATGATTCTTATGATGTAACTGCCGGGACCCTGAGCCTCTGTGGGAACCCAGCTGAAGGCACCAACACTCGTAATAGAAGCGCCTGAAGGTGCACCCGGTCCCAGAGAAAAGGTAAGGGTTTGCGCCGGTATATCAGCGTCGGTTGCCGTGGCTGTGAAGGAAAGCAGGTTTCCTTCGTTAACTGATTTAGGTCCAATAGGACCCAGCACTGGAGCTACATTCACCTCGTTCACGGTCACGACGATATCTTCATAGTCTTCGAGGAGGCCGTCAGAAACAATGATCCTTATGGGGTATGTTCCGGGACCTTGAGCTTCGCTTGGCGTCCAGCTGAATACTCCGCCGCTTGTAATAGAAGCCCCAGCTGGAGCACCAGCACCCAACGAAAAGGTTAGCGTCTGCGCAGGTACGTCGGGATCAGAGGCTGTGGCAGTGAAGGAAAGCGTAGCCAGTTCATCAACAGTTTTGGGCCCAATCGGACTCAGCACAGGCGGTAGGTTAACCTCATTTACGGTTACTTTGATGATTTCGTAGTCTATAGCAACGCCATCGGAAACCGTAATATTTATGTTATAAACGCCCGGACCCTGAGTCTCAGTAGGAGTCCAACTGAAGACGCCGGCGGCGGTGATAGAAGCACCTGAAGGTGCACCTGGTCCCAGTGAAAATGTTAGAGTCTGCGCCGGTATATCAGCGTCGGTCGCTGTGGCGGTGAATGAAAGTGTGGTCATTTCGTTAATGGTTTTATCTCCGATAGGACCTAACACGGGCGCTACGTTGACTTCATATACAGTCACCGTGATGACTTCATAGTCTATGGCAATGCCATCTGAAACCGTGATGTTTATGTTGTAACTGCCGGGGCCCTGAGCCTCTGTGGGAACCCAGCTGAAGACGCCAACACTCGTAATAGAGGCGCCGTTTGGCGCACCTGGTCCCAACGAGAAGGTAAGGGTCTGCGGGGGTACATCGGAATCAGAGGCTGAGGCTGTGAATGAAAGTGTAGTCAATTCATTAACGGTTTTATCTCCAATAGGATCTAATACAGGCGCTACGTTAACTTCATATACAGTTACTGTGATGTCTTCATAATCTTCAAGGAGACCGTCTGAGACTATGATTCTTATGACGTAGCTGCCGGGACCTTGCGCCTCTGTAGGAGTCCAACTGAAAGCACCACCGTTCGTAATAGAGGCACTAGCTGGTGCACCAGCACCTAAGGAGAAAGTTAGAGTTTGGGCGGGTATGTCGGAATCAGTTGCCGTAGCGGTGAAGGAAAGCGTAGCTAGTTCATCAACTGTTTTATCTCCAATAGGATCCAGCACAGGAGGCGTATTCACGGGTGCCCAGAATAAAACTGTGGAGTCTTTCTGGTGCGGGTTATGAGTTACGTGACCCTTGCTTTTTGGTGGGGGTGGGTATTCCGTACTTCCATAGGCGTCGAAGTGCATCCTCACGCCAGTTGTGTTAGAGAAGGAAACCGAAACTGTCACGTCTTTGTAGCTATTAGAGCTTATGTTCCCTACAACATAAGCATCACTAAACCATGTCGGATACACATCCTCTTCCCACGTCAGTGTATATCCATATGGTTTTGGTGTGCCGTATGTAAAGGAAGTCTTGGGTATTGTTGTGGTGCCAACGGTGAGGCTACCAAAAAATTGGTAAGAGGCATTATTGAGGGCGATAATTAGGTGCGTGTCGTAGGATGTGACGCCGCAAGCCGTGTTATTTATTCTTACGGTGAATGTTCCCGAGAGACCAGTATTGTTAAGAAGCCAACACTGACTTAACCAATTGTCGGAGTTAGGTCCAACGTATGTGCCAGCTGGCAAAGAAACGTGCAAAACAGAGGGATTCGTCACTGGCACAATCTGCGTCGTGAGACCTGTTGAACCACTATTATCTGTTACCTTTAAGGTCACCGTATAGTCTACTGTGGACGTGGCCGTCGTGTAAACATGCGTTATGATCGGATTTGTTACAGTTGTGACATTTCCGTCTCCGAAATCCCATTCATAGCTGACAATATTGCCATCCGGGTCATAGGATGCAGAGGCGTCAAAGGTCACGGTATCATAAATTAGAGGATTGCTCGGAGAGAACGTGAAAGAAGCTACAGGGGCTTGGTTAGGGTAAGTAAACATTACATTTTCTATTTTGGTTTGGTCTGCCACGGGTAACGTACTGTCATCAACCAACAGGCGAACATATTTTGAGCTCTGCGGAGTCGTAACCTCAATGTAATATGCCACTTCCAAATAGTCTGTCTGGTCAACAACCGTATAACTAGGCCAACCGTATGTTCCTATTAATGTTTGCCACGCATTAGTTAGCGTTATGGCAGGTGAGTTTGCAACATTTGTTGTTATCGTTGCCCTGAGTGTATTATCGCTTTTCCTAATCAATATGTCAACATCGCCATGCGCTACAACTGAGGTTGCAGATGCACTTCTCATAGCCCTATATGTAACAGTCCATGTTGAGGCTGGAATCGAAACGATCCCACTCAACGGATAAACCCATCTGCCCATCAGCTTCCTGCCTGTCGATGCAGCTGAATCGGACAATGTAGTTGCGGGTCCATCAGCAGACGATAATTTATGCAAGCGATAACTGGAGCCACCTATAGTTGTTGTTTCTGCGTGGGCGTATAATGTATTGGTTGAAGTATCGCTCTCAACTTGTGTTACGAAATAAGGAGGAGCGACTACTAAAACCGCTATTAAAACAAATAGGAAACGTCTGGCCAGACGTAACGATTTCAGAATCGCCTCTCCTTTCTCCTTTCAGCACTAAAGAGTTACGCATAAATCAATAATAAGCTTTGCGGAAGTATCTTCTATATCACTAAATGAAATATATCAAAGCAAAATTAACTATTCTAGTCAGCCAGCCACTTTTTTAAGCTGGTTCCTATACATTTCAACAATTTCCTTGACGGCTGTCGCATCCTCAGCAGACTTGTCCAGCCTATAGTTCCCAGTAAAGCGTGGAAACCTTATCGCTAGTCCACTTCCCTTCCTGATGACATCCATGGCGCATGTGTGAATGGGACTAAGCGTTATCTCAGCGCCAATAGTCTCAATGACCACAACTGGTTCAAACCAAACATCAGCCTCTAGGGTTGAATAAACCCTAGAATGCCGATGCGGTATCCGATGCTTCTCCATCATTTTCGGAAGTTTTTCAAGGTCCTCGTCAGTGAATCCAGTCCCACACTTAGTAACAGTCTTGAACACGTCTTCCTCAGGATCATAGGCGCCAAGAAGGAGGGCGCCGTAGGTTCCAGCACGTTTCCCTCGGCCATGGAAGGCTCCTACAACCACAAGGTCAACGGTGTCAGTCATTTCACTTTTATAATCCCGCTTGTACTTTATCCAGAGCCACCCTCTTGCGCCAGCCTGGTAAACTGCGTCTTCGTTTATTGATTTACAGACCAGACCCTCACACCCGCCTTCCACGGCCTTTTCAAAGAAACGCTCCAGCTCCTCTGCATCGCCAGTAATGATGTACTCCGCCACCCTGACACGATCGCTTTTCTCAATAATCCTTTCAAGATGCTGGCGTCTAACAGGGTATGGCTTAAGGGTTAAGTCCGTTCCATCAACGTAAAGGGCGTCAAACATGAAAAGGGAGACAGGATATTCCTTCATGGCTTTTTTTATGCCATATTTGCGCCTTCGATGCATTAGCTCTTGAAAGGGTTTCATTTCGCCTGTGTCGGGATCTATAGCAACGACCTCTGCCTCGATGATAGCCTCTTTCGCCTTCACGTGTTTGCTAATCAATTCGCTGGCATCTGGATACTGGTCAGTGATATCTTCGAGTCGCCGAGAAAAGAGCGTAACGTGACCTTCCTTCTTGTGGGCTTGCACCCTCTCCCCGTCATACTTATATTCAGCTATGCATTTTCCTCCAAGTTTTTCAAGAATTTCGTTGGGTGAGCCTAACCGTTCTGCCAACATGGGTCTAATGGGTTCACCAAGCGAAACCTCAAACCTTTCAATACCTTTAATTCCCTTCTCTGCAACGGTTTTTGCCACTCTACCTAAATCGGACGAAATATTGTATGCTCGCTCCAGAATCTCTCGGGCTTCTTTGCCACCGCCGAAGGCTATAGCCAACGCGTCAAGAACGGTCATGTCAGCGATTCCTAATCTCAAACTGCCAGTCACTGTTCGAACGACATACCTTGCCTCCTTTGGAGTGGCGTTGGTTAAAAGCCCGGCTAAAAAGTTTATCTTATGGTCCATGGCCCCCGGACCGGTCGCCTTTGCCATCTTGTCTAAGTTTTCGTACACCCTCTCAACGGTTAGTGGTTCCTGAAAAAGCGTCGCCTGAGCTTTCTTTTCCAAAAATTTTTGGGCGGTTGTGCCTAAGTCCCCGGTTTTTTTCAGATTTTCCTCAATTTCCTTCTCGCTGTGGCCTGTTGCTTTGGCGACCGCGCGTATGGCTAACTTCTCCGCTACTCCTATTTCGATTCCAGTGAAGTCTGGATATAGTTTTCCCTGTGTCAAATAGACGACCTTGTTAATGATTTCCTTAGGTGTTTGTTTGAGGAGTTTGACTAGGTGGTCTGTCATTTCCAGACGCTTTGTCGTAGCCTCAATTTTTTCGTAAGAGTCCGCGATGAGGGAGTATCTCAAGGTGAGTACACTATAGTTAACAGACGTTACGGGGATATTAAAGCTAAACGTTACACTGAGTTACATGTGGTTAACGCAACAAAAAAGGTGGTATAATTTTCACGTTTAGAGAGGTTTATCTATTGACATTTAATTAACTGGCGATAAATTTAAGATAACTTGTCTACTAAACGTGTGCAACTTAAAACTTCTCGTAGTGGACTATTTCCCTCAGCGACCTTTTTCGCGGAGCCCTAGGTTTCTCAGCCCCATGTCCAACTGGAACGATGGCCACAGGTCTCACCCCCCTCGGCGTATTGATCACCTTGGCGACTTCATCTTCATGAAATGCTCCCACCCAACAGGTTGAGAGCCCCAAAGCACAGGCAACCAAAAGCATGTTTTCTATGGCTGCTGCCGTGTCCTGTAGGCAGTAGAGATTCGCTCCTCGGCTTCCGTAGCCCCAGCTTGATCGCCCTACGTTGGCGCAAACGACGATAACGACTGGCGCTTCTTCAATGAAGGTTTGATTCAGAGCGGCGTCTGCCAGTTTCCGTTTTGTCTCAGCGTTTTTTACGATGATGAAATCCCAGGGTTGAATGTTTCCGGCTGATGGAGCCCACCTAGCGGCTTCTATAAGCTTCTCAACTTCTTCCTCTGAAACTTCCTCGCTAGTGTAGGCTCTGACGCTTCTTCTCCTTATGATTGCCTCAAAGACATCCAAAACTGATCACCTATGCTGATACGGGTATTTTCGCAATAATTATACTTTTCAAGTGCAGTGGAGAAATAAAGAGCTTTAAGCAAACCATTATTATAAGTTGGGGTTACGAGGGATTGTGAAATTGTTGTTCCTAACATTGTTGGAGGTTCTTCCAGGCAGAGCTGGAGATCAACCAAGCACCTTAAAGAGGATCAGGTCGGTAACTCCGCCAGCAGGCATAAAAATCCTTGGAGTCTACTTTTTGTTCGGTCGCTACGATGGAGCCATCCTTTTTGAGGCGCTAGACCTCAGAACAGCTAAAGATTTTATTTTGCGAGCCGCAACGCACATTTACAAGACCGAAACCTTAACGGCACTTCCGGCAGAAGAACTCTAACCGTATAGGGAGGCGTTAATCATTTCTGTGCCTAGAGAAATTCTGCCAACCCGACTTCTGTATTATGAAGATGCGTATCTAAGGGAGTTTGAAGCCATGGTTCTGAAGACGCTGAAAATCGACGACAGATATGGCTTGATTTTGGATTGCACCGCCTTCTACCCAATGGGAGGTGGACAACCAGCAGACACGGGCATCATCAAAGGGAAAAACGGAGAAATCAAGGTTGCGGATATCCAGATGGTTGACGGGTCTGTTGTCCATTTTGCCAGCGAAATCAAAGGAGAAATAAGGGAAGGAGAGGAGGTGAGGGGCGCCATCGACTGGAACCGCCGATACGCCCTCATGAGGAACCACACGGCGGCTCATCTAATGGGAGAAGCCGTACGAAGGGCAACCGGTAGCCCGATGAAAATAGTTGGGTCGGCGATAGATGTGGACAAAGCCAGACTGGACTTCGCCCATAAAGAAAACTTGCGACCACTGCTCTCTGAAATCGAAAAAATTGCAAACGATGTGGTTAAGGAAAACAGGTTAGTGGAGGTCAAGATGATGCCACGGGAAGAGGCTGAAAAATATGTTGAAAGGTTTCATGAAAGTCTGAAAACTCTGCCTCCTAAGGTTCGAGAAGTTAGAATAGTGGGGATCAAGGACTGGCACGCATGCGCCTGTGGAGGAACCCATCTAAAAAGCACTGGAGAAATAGGGACTATCAAAGTACTGAAGAGGGTTTCTAAGGGTAAGGGCGTGGAGAGAATAGAGTTTTCGGCAAAAGAGTCTTAAGTTAGTGTGTAATGATTTTATTCGGATGATGAACGCGAGAGTCAGCAGAGCCTTAGAGCGGTGATAGCAACTCGACGGGCGATCTGACAACCCAATGTTTTAGTAACCAGCATTACGACAAAATTTAAGAAGGAAAACAAGTCACGTTGAAAAGGCTGGAGGAAACATTATGCCCTGCACAGTTGTAGTTTGCGGTTTCTTCGGAGACACTGGCAAAGGAAAAATCATCTCCTATCTATCATTAAAAGACAAAATCTCTGTAGCTGCAAGGGCTGGAGTAGGTCCCAACGCGGGTCACATGGTGGTCTACAAAGGCAAGGAATACAAAATGCGAATGTTACCAAGCACCTTCGTCTACGATAAATGCCGCCTTCTGATAGGTCCAGGCGTCCTAGTTAACCCAGAAATTCTATTCGAAGAGATACAATTAACCGAGTCCCAAAACAGAGTGGGCGTTGACCGCCAGTGCGCAATCATCGAACCGAAACACATAGAAGCCGACAAAAAGGGGCATCTAGCCCAAAAAATAAGAACAACCGGTTCTGGAACAGGACCATGCAACGCTGAGAGAGCATTGAGAACAGTCAAGCTTGCGCGCGACCTTCCCGAGTTTGAAAAATTTTTGACAGACGTCCCACAAGAAGTGAACGCAGCCATCGACGAAGAAAAGAATGTTTTGATTGAGGGAACTCAGGGAACATACCTCTCCCTTTTTCATGGAACCTATCCATATTGCACCTCAAAGGACGTAACAGCTTCAGCCGCCTGTTCAGACGTTGGAGTTGGCCCCACCAAAGTTGATGACGTTATTCTCGTGTTCAAAGCCTACACGACACGGGTTGGAGGAGGACCCCTTCCCAACGAGCTGTCTTGGGAGGAAGCTGAAAAGAGAGGATGGGCTGAGGTTGCCACCGTAACTGGAAGAAGGAGACGTTCAGCACCGTTTAATTACGAGCTTGCAAAGAGGGCGGTTATGCTAAACGGAGCCACCCAAGCCGCCCTAACAAAAATCGACGTGATGTTTCCAGAATGCAAAAGAGTCAAGTCTTATGAAGAACTTTCAAAAGAAGCAAAAGCTTTCATCAAGAATGTTGAAAGGGAAATCAAGGTGCCAGTGACGCTGGTTGGAACGGGTCCAGGCGCATGGGAAATTGTAGATAGAAGAAGGGAGTTGAAAAGTTAACTCTAGGAGGCTAGACAGGCATGCCAACCGTCGTGATTAAAATCTCCGAACTTCGCGGTATGAATGACGAAAACGTGAAGGATCTAGCAGAGTTCCTTGAAAATAGAGCAGGGGCAAAAGTGGATGTTACGAGTGGTGAAATCGCTCTGAATTTTGAGGAAGGAAAGAAAATTCCTTCTAGAGCGCATCTAAGGGTGCTTCTTCGAAAATTCCTTCACCAAGCAGAGTTAAAGGAGGATTTTCGCGTCATCTCGGGCAAAGAGAACGTTTTCATAATTAAGGAAAGAAAGTATGCTGAGGAGGAGTAAAGTTAAATCAACAGCAATGATTCTGCGATGAATCGTCTAGCCTAAGCGATTATTCTGAATATGGATTCTCCCTTCATAATGCTTATCAAAAATCGTAGTCGATATTTTAGCTAATAAACCAACGCTGGAGTATGTTGAACATTGCGAATATTGCGGCGAAAGACTCGAGTAGCCAATGGGTGCGCCGTCTGCAAGCAGGCTATTTGCTCGTCTAGGGTTTATTGTTGCCGACTGAAAGAATACGTAGATGACATTGTATATTGTCCTCATTTTGAGCCGAAGTCGTTGGCAATAGAAGCCCATGCAAGTTAGCTAGGGAGAAGCCTTTCTGTCTTTCATTCGCTTCTTTTCAAAAAAGTCGTGAATCCTCAAGAGGTATCCTCGTGCCATCCACGTTTTCTTGTGAGCTTCATGAAAGTTTTCAGCTTCAAAGCTGTCCTTTGCCTCTTTAAGTAGGTCTTGTGCTAACACGAGGGTAGGTCCAACTTCAACCTGTTTCGCCGACTGGTCAAGCTTCCATGAGGCGCTTGGGTTTTCGTCTTGGTGCATAAAGGAGAAAAGAAAGAGTGCGTATTCTAGATCGGCTGCAGCTCGCCAAACAGAGCGCATAACTTCCTCTTCATTTTTTTCCACGAGGGCTTTCATCGATTCTTCAAGATGGTTTATGGCGGACGTAATGTTTTCCAGCTTCATCATTTGTCCCAAAGGTCATAGACGCCTCTGGCTGAACTATTACCAAAGCTTGCTCTTTTAAACTCTTTCTTTGCGGAAACAAATGCTACAAGTCGGAAACGATATAAACCAAGCCATACAAGGCTTAGTAATTTCGGGGCTATGAAATGAGCGGTACCGAACTTGAAGATCGCGTGGCTGAAGCCTTTCAGAAGCAGGGATACATCGTATTCAGGCGAAAGAACCACTGCGACGTCCTAGCCGTAAAGCCGAGTATGGCTGTCGCCTATCTGGTGGAATGCAAAGACTACGCGTTGTCGAGGAAACAACAAATTTTGGCTGTAAGAGAGCTCAACAGAAACTATACGTATGCTCTTGAAGTTTTGCTGAAAAATCGCCTTTACGCTGAGAGAATTTTGAAGGTTTTGGTGGCACACGCCTTCTCCTATCAGGCTAGAGGCATTTATCAGTATACTCCCGCAGAGATGATAAAGCATATCCAGTCTTCATGAAACTTTTGGGGGTTCTATTAACTATCGAGACTCTCGCACACGTGTAGTTGATTAACCTAGAAGAATGTTAATGAAACTTTATAGTGCTGTTTATGCTTTAATATCTTGGAGGAAAAAGATGCATAGTGATTCCTGTCAATTCCGGTACCCCTTAGGGTTATTTTTGTTAACACTCCTATTTCTGGTACCCGTTACAGAAATTGCAGCGGCAAACTCCGTAAATGACCCTTTGGCAACCTATCAATGGGGTTGGTACAGAATTAAGGCTGACAAGGCTTATGAAACTGGATATCACGGTTCAGGAGTTATTGTAGCGGTACTTGATACTGGAATAGACATGGATCACCCGGATTTAGCAACGAATATCATTGATGGATGGAATTTCGTGGATAAGAATAGCGATGTAACTGACTTGGACGGTCATGGCACCATGGTTTCTGGAGTCATTGGAGCTGTAGCTAACAACGGCATAGGCATCGCAGGCGTAGCACCCAACGTGAGCATTATGCCGTTAAAGGTATTGACTGCGTCTGGCGGAAGCTGGATTGACCTCAATCTGGCGATTAGACAGGCAGCTGATAACGGAGCCCATATAATTTTAATGAGTCTTGGAGGAAAATATTCACGGCTATCACTTGCCACGGAAGCAGCAATTAACTACGCCTATCAGAGGGGATGCATCTTGGTAGCGGCTGCGGGTAACGACAACAGCAGCGAACCATTCTATCCCGCAGCTTATGAACAGGTTATAGCGGTCTCGGCCATCGATCAAAACGACAAGAAAGCTTGGTTCAGCAATTTTGGTAGTTACATAGATTTTTGCGCTCCTGGTGTTAATATCCTTTCGACATGGAAGGATGGAAATTACGTTTATGGAAGTGGCACCTCCGTTGCTGCTCCTTTCGTTGCAGGGGTCATCGCACTTATGCTATCTAAATACCCGCAGCTAAGCGCCGAAGATGCCATTGAAAATCTTCGCGTCCAAGCAGAAGACCTCAGCGAAGAAGGTTGGGACCAATATTACGGATGGGGATTAGTAGACGCGTACTGGGCGGTTTCGGAAACATCTAGCACCATTTCCATCTGCCTCAGTTCAACCACCATCACTTTAGGATCGAGCGTAACCATAAGTGGAGGTATTAATCCCGCGCAGGAAGGAGTCAACGTAACTATTTGGTATAGACCTAGCGGTGGAACGTGGACTACAATGGCAAACGTGATAACTAACGGAAATGGCAACTACTCCTACCTTTGGACGCCTGAAAAGGCTGGAACCTACGAATTGAAAGCCACATGGGAAGGCGACGAGATAACGTTAGGCGCCGAAAGCGAACCGTTGATCCTGACAGTAGAAGAGGTACCTGTTGGTGGCATCTGGATTCCGGTTGATAAACATGTTCTATTGGCGCCTTACATTGGTCTAGCCTCAACGATAATTCTAGCCGTTGCAGTTACAGCTGCCTTCTTCAAATACGGAAAGAAACAATAAGCCTTCCTTTGGTTCTCTCGAAAATTTTAAGTGGAATACGCTTTAAGTTTCTAGTTCAAAGGTGAACAACCCTATGAGAGACAAAACTTTGGGAATCCTTATCCTAACGCTAAGCATTCTTGCCATGATCGGATACTTTTGTTGGCTTTTTCTATCGCCAAAGGACTTAGAAATATTGGGAAAACCGTTTAGAGATTGGGCATTAATCGTTCCAGTCGTAGTCATCGTTTACGCCTTTCTTTTCATCGTAGCATGGATCGGCTGGGCTATGGCTTCCACACCGCCTCCGCTACCGCCTACCAAGAAGGTTTCAGAAGATGAAGAAAAGTAGGGTAGGTTAACTTCCGATAGACACCCTACTCACGCCAGCCTCCTTCTCCACCCATATAACATGCTCAGCCTTCTCCGCAAAAGCCTCACTGTGAGTCACAGCAACTATCTGCTCTATGGCTTTCAAACGGGAAATAGCCTCCGCCAGCCGATCAACCGAACCGTCTTCCCTTCCCAAACTCTCTGTCGGCTCATCCAAAAGAAGCATGTAAAGCCCATGCCCAGTCCTCGACTGCATAATCAGCTGACCCAAACCAATACGATAGGCAAAAGCGAGCAGAGTCCGCTCCCCACCAGAAAGATTTGAAACCTCTCTTTCATAGCCTTCTTCGCCACTGACAAAAGGAGTATAAGTCTCATCTATTTTGACGATTAATGCGGGTCCAGCGGGACCAACAAGCTCGTCCAATTCCTGCTGGACAGCTCGTTGAAGGTACGTAACAAAATCGCTTCGCAGTTTAGGCTGAATGCTTCTGTAGGCTCCTCGTATGGTATCAACGACCTCAAGGATTTTTTCAATCTTCTCCATCCTTCCAATTTTCTGTTGGGCGTGATCCAACCGTTCTTTTAGGTCGTCCATCCTCAAGGCGACATCTTCTTTCCTTCTCTCCATCATCTCCAACCTAGACTTTGTAGAGGAATATTGCTCGAAAGCAACATCACGAAGTTTTCGAGCAGACTCAAGGTCAGTAACATCGAATTTGGTTATCTCTACCCTCGTAGTGCTAAGCTGACCTCTAAGCCTCTTCTCCTGTTGCTGTGCATCTTCAAACTCTGCTGAAAGTCTGTTCAAAAATTCCTGTTCCTCGGATACTCTTCCCTTTATTTCTTCAATCCGAGGGACAAACGCCTGCAAATTCGAAACAACGAAATCGACAATGCTGTGTAAACCTTCAAGGTCATCAAGGTTTTTTTGAAGCTCCGACAACCTTTTCTCATGTTCAGCATTTTCATCTTGAAGACGCTCGAGGAGACCACTTTTGTAGTTTCCAGTAAGGTTTTGAAGGCATAACGGGCATTTGTTTTCGGTTGCTAAGCTTGAGATACGGTTTTGAGAAGTTTGTATTTCCCTTTTTGTAGCTTCCTGTTCGCCACTTATGCTCGCCATCTGACCTTCAATTGTGAAAAGGTATTTTCTCAGTTCTTCGATTGTTTGATCTGGTCTTAATCCCGCTTCTTGGAGTTTTTGTCGATGGGACTTCTCCTCCATTTCCACTAGTTTCAAGCGCTCCTCCAACTCGTGAATAAGCGATTTTTTCTTTTCAATTTCGTCAGCCAGTTTCGCGGACATGTCTTCGATGTTAGCGACGTTTGTCTGCAGTTGAATCTCCTTTTGTCGCAGAGTTTCGGTCTTTTTCCTCAATTCTTCGAGACTCTCAAGACGGGAAGTCGCTTCTTTAAGAGTAGATTCTGCTTGAGTAAGCTCCTTACCCAAATCTTGAAGTTTATTTTCAATGGATGAAAACTCCTCGACTGCTGTGTTGTATTCAGCCTGAAGTTTGTTCACTCCTACCACGTCCGGGTCCTTTCCATAGACATCCTTTTCAACTTCATATTCTCTCTGAAAATCACGCAAATTGCTCCAAGCAATTTCATAGTCGGAAAGCCCGAATAGTTGGTCCAGTTTTGTCTGTCGCTGTCGTGGAGTTACGTCTAGCAGTTCCTTGAGGTGCTCTTGTTGCACCCAGACAATTTCTCGAAAGAGGTCTTTGTCGAGGCCTGTTAGAGCCTTTAACTGTTCTGTGACAGCCTCGTTCTTGGCGCTTGCGACTAGCTTGTCGTTTTCAAAGAATTTGAGTTGCTCCATGTCTTGGCTTATGCCCTTTCCATGCCTTGTTAAGCCTCTAGAAATGGTGTAGGTTTTCCCTCCGTGAACAAACTGTATCATTATCTTTCCGGTGTCGGTTCCTTCCCTAAGCAAATATTCATAGCTTCTGCCTAGGGGATCTCCGAAGAGAACAAAATCTATGGCGTAGAGAACACTTGACTTTCCACGTCCGACACCCCCGACGAGGCAATTGAATCCTGCAAAGAAGGGAATCGTTGTTTTGGAATGGGATCTAATGTTCTCTAGTTGCAGAGATTTAATTCTCAAAGAGACTCCTCCAACACCTTCTTCACTTTCATTTCTTGTTTTCCCGCCAACGGCTCAAGGAGGTCAACGGCGAGTCTCGCTATTTTCTCAGCCTCCTCCCGAGGATAACGTTCAGAGAAAATTTGGAAAAAGTATTCAAAGGCTTTAGTTTTGAGGTCTTTTAATCCACCCTCGAATATGGAGCGGATTAGCTCTTCAGGAACCTCGGTTTCTCTTAACCGAAGGAGAGGATGAACAATCAGAGCCTTTTCGGCAGCGCTTCTTATCTTGGCGAGGTCTATTTCTCCACGTCCAGCTTCAGCGGGCAAGACTCCGCGCACTATGGGAACAATCACAGCTCCAGCTTCATCAGCCTCCTTCACGAGTTGCACAACCGCCTCGGTTATTTTCGTGGGGATCAATCCACTGTAGTCGCGATCCAAAATGATGAAACGACGTGAAGTTTCAAGCTTGACGCGATGAAGTTTGGGAACCCCTTTTTCATTAACTTCAACGTGATAAAGGCCTTTATCAGTTTCGGCGTCCTCGTAGCTCACGGTTTCTGTGCAGCCGCTGTAGACGAGTAAGCCGCCTTTAAAGGGAAATTTGTATGGTTTGTGAACATGTCCGCCTGCGTAGTAGTTGAATCCGTCTGGGAGGATTTCAGGCTTAGCTTCGGCTTCCATTTGAGGAGGCTTGATGCTGGGAATGTCCAAAGCCATGTGGAAAACGAGAATATTGAAAACGGAAGGGTCTGGCGCTGGTTTGTTTTGTTCCAGAAAAGCTGGCAACTCTTCCTCGGTTTTTCTTGGAGTTCGAAAGTTGGGAATGCCATAGACATAACAGCTTTCGTTTCGCCAAGAAGCGCCTTCGTGGCGGGGCAGGTAGTAGATTAATCCGGCGCTGTCCAGCGGGTTGAGAATAGTGCCAGTTATGACGTTTGGGGCAGAGTCGTGGGAACCATCTACAGCGAGTACGGGTATCCCAGCGTCTCTCAGTCTCCTAAAGTTGGTTATGGCGTTTTCGAGGGTCATGTTTGAGGGTCGAGCTTGCTGAAAAATGTCTCCCGCGATGATCATGAAGTCAGGCTTCAATTCGATGGTTTTGTCCACAAGTTCCTGAAAGGCCGCGTTGAAGTCTTCGCGTCGAACATCGAGGTTGTACTGTGCATAGCCTAAATGAAGGTCAGCAGCATGAACGAAACTGAAAGGCTTCACCAATATCTCCTCCTCTCTTATCACCTGCTTACTTTTCAAATTTTAGTGGGTTGGATACTTTTAAGAATTGAGTGTAAGAAGAAATCTTGCATACGTAGCAACTAAGAAAGCTTGGTTAAGAAGAAGACCCGGGTCCTATTTCTTCTTGTGTTTCTTCAGGTAATTCCGATAAATCTTTATGTTCCAGACTAAGGATGCCACTTATGCTACCAATTACTTGACGTACACTTAAGGTAGCATTCGTCAACATTGTCATCGGTTTCTCAAATCTGTTTGCAAAGAATTTATCGTCAAGCTTTGATACTTCTTGTTGAATGGTCATCAGTCTATCCTTTAATTCGGCGACATCCTCTTGAATTGCATAGAAACCATGTATTCGTATGAAGTAAACAATCAATTGTGGCACTGCGGAATATCCCACAACCATGACATTCCTCCTTACTGCATCGGGAACTATCTCTGACGTTAAGTCCACTATGGAGTCGGGTATCGCCATAACCGCGCATGGAAGTGTAATTTGCGGGTCAATGTATTGACAAACCTCCTCAACTTTCCTTCTAAGTTCCTTTCTTATGCTTTTTCTGAGAACATCTCTATCTTTATCGGGTGTGTTTTCATCAAAAAGAGCTTCGACATCCCCTGTAGCAACAACCTTCGAATCTATCGCTAGAAGTTTCCCATCATTGAATACAACACAGTATTCTACTACGCTACTTCCTATCGGTACATTTTGCCTAACAAGTCCAATTTTCATAAGTTCATTCATCATATTTCGGAGGTAATTCTCTCCTGACCTTCCTTTTTCGTAGGAACCAATCATGATGCTATGTATACGTCGAGTGAGTGCCTCCGTTTCCTCGTATTTTTTACCTAACGTCTCTATTTTCATTGCTTGTGTGCTAATATTGGCTATTGATTGGCTTAGAGTCCCGACATTTTGCTGGAGAGCAACCGTGACCGCAGTGAGGGTCTCAGCAGGAGCTGACATAACGTCAATTTTGGATATCATGTCGCCCATAATTTTTCTTAGACTAGATATTTTTGTTAAAGCCCAAAGCATGACAATCAGAGAAAACAAGGCTATTGCGAGTGCAATTTCCTCAAACATTTTGTCACCTTAACTATTTTATATAAGAAGAATTCATCTTTATATTTATTATACAAAGAACGCGCGCCTAAAAACATATCGCCTAAGGTGGTTGCAATATGGAAATCGCACTTGCTTTAATTAGTATCATTGGGGTCATTGTTCTTGTCTTTATCCTGACTCACCTTCGACCACTAACCGAAGATGAAGTGAGGCAGCTGGGAACAAAAAGACGAAAAAAACAAATTCGTCAGTATTTTTCTTTCGGCAAAAGAGAATTTATTGTTGATAAAGAATTCAAAAAAAGAATGAAACCTGCTGGTAAATTCTATCAGATGAGTGACAGTTTACATGTATTTCCAGCTATCGCCGCTGCGCTTCTTAAATACAAGAAACATGAGTGGGTTATTGTTGCATTTGAAAGGAATAAAGAGATTTTTCTTACATGGCTTAACAAGGGACTAAATCGATTGAGCGCTTCCTTTTACCTATCAGCTGAAGATATGGCGAAAGTAGCTGATGCAAAGGGGGCAACTTCAGTATTGACTTTCCACAATCACCCTAATCCGAATCCAAATTACTTAGACTGCACCAAACCTAGTGATCAAGACATCGAAACAGCCAAGGTTCATTCTTTTGTTTTGAATGAGCGTGGTGTAAATCTCGTCTCGTTCGTTTGTGAAAGAGGGAGGCATCATGAGTATTTTCTGTCACCAACAGATAGTTTCTTACCGTTACCACAATTTATTGAAGATATAAATACGATTAATGGTCAGTCAAGGTTACAGAACTTGTCATTGCATCTTGAAAGAATTTTGTGATTTAATCAGGCTTCAACTCGATGGTTTTGTCCACCAACTCCCGAAACGCTGCATTGAAATCTTCGCATCGTACATCAAGATTGTATTGAGTGTAGCCCAGATGTAGATCAGCTGCGTGAACGAAACTGAGGGGCTTCACCGATGTTTCCTCCTCTCTTATCATTTGCTTACTTTTCAAATTTTAGTGAGTTGAGTGCTTTTAAGAATTGAGGGCGAGAAGGGGTTTGCATATGTGACAACTAAGAAAGCCTTGTTAAGAAGGCGTCTAGCATGCGGGTGTTTCTATGCTTAGTCGCTTCTTGGTTTCGAAATATTTGCTGAAGTTTGTTATTGTTATACCTACCATCTCTTTAGTTTTGGGGTCACGCCTCACGATAACATATGGATCAATTTCTTCTGATATGGCCTTTCTAGGCTTGCCGAAGCTGATGTAAACGGTATCTGCATCCTTATCGTAGCTCATTACGATGCGGTCTTTCTCCAAAGAACTTCTCCTCTTCTCACTCTTTCAGTAAAGTAACTGGTCACTATAAAACCTTCTCTATCAAGAATCTTGATCACAACAGCCAAATATTTTGACGCAACTGGAGTTGAAGGATAAAATTTATAACATATTTTCGTGTCTTCTGTGGCGCCTCTAACCACAATCTCTGGGTTCTCCAAAACCTCCTTCATTTTCTCTTGTTCGCCTTCAATCTCGGGATGAAAGAAAACTACATGCAACCACTGCACCTCAGTCAACCTTATTATTTTACCATCGTACGCTACAGTCTCAAATACGATTGACATAGCCTTTCTCCTTTACTTCCTCCTTCCAAGAAAGTGGAAATTCGTTATAAGTATAAGAGTAGGGTGAACATATTGTTGTCGGAGGCTTAGCTTTGAGGCGGGAATATCCTTCGCAGCCTATTGTGGGTGTTGGGACAGTCATTGTGCAGGATGGAAAGCTTGTCCTTGTGAAGAGGGGTGTTGAACCTGGGAAGGGTAAGTGGAGCATTCCCGGAGGAGCTGTGGAACTAGGAGAAACTGTTAGAGACACTGCCATAAGAGAGGCGAAGGAGGAATGTGGGTTGGACATTGAGCTTGTTGAGGATACGCCTATGGATGCCATTGATAACATGATCATGGGCGAGAATGAGCGCCTCCGATATCATTACGTCCTTTTGCAGTTTCTGGCCAGACCTAGGGGTGGAACTCTGAGGGCTGGCGGCGATGTGATAGAGGTTAGATGGGTTCCTTTAGAAGAGGTGGACACATACAACCTGACGAATACTTTTCGTTTATTTTTCAAGAAACACAGAAAGGAATTGTTTTCCAACAAGTAGAATTTGACCTCATTATCCAAGTTTCATAAAGTATAAGGTTTAGAAAAAGAGAAGAGTACGGGAAGAGTTCAAAATGAATATTCTAACCAAGCTGAAAAGACTGGAAGAAGAAATACCCAAGTTGAAAGGGGAAAAGAGAGAAGAAGCCATGGAAACATATCGACAACTTTTATGGCTCCTTAAAGACGAGCCAATTTACCTGCTAAGGTATGAGTAAAACTGCGTTTATTTTTCAAAAAACACCAGAGATTCTAATCCTTGTCCATGAAGAAGAGTCTGGTTTGTCCCATGGTTTGAACGTCGAGGGCTTTCACTTTTGCGACCATGGGAAAGTCTTTAACAGCTTTTCCCAAGATGAGACAATGATGGGGTGGAAGGTCCCGGGCGATGGATTTCACGGTTTCAGAGTCAACCCTCGCCGCTCTAGACACGGCTTCAAGGTCGCGTTCATTGGTGAAGTTGAAGAGGAAAATGTTGTCAGCTTGGCGGTAAATGTTCTCCCTTATGGTGTCTGGCTGATTGGTCACAAAGGTGGTGAAAACCCCAAAGTGCCTCATCCTAGTAACAATGTCATCCCAGTAGGTTTCCCGCAAATAAAGATGAGCCTCCTCAGCAAAGAGAAAAGCAGCCCTAATCTTCCACTGAGTCAGAAGCTCCACAAGCTTACCAAGAACATACTCCACAACAATCTGACGATCAACAGACGAAACATCCCGCAGGTTTAGAACCAAAGCCCCGCCCCCTCGAATCTTCTGAAACAACTCTTCGAAACTCGTTGCCTCCGCAAGGTTGTCCGTGAAAAAGCCAGAGTTTAGGAGGCTATAGTAACGGGAGAAGAGGGCATCCCGCACATGCTGATTACACTTCCAGTTCCTAATAGCCTCACCAAGCTCTCTTAGAGTAAAAGCCTGTCGCTGCTGAAGAAAACGCCATATACGCCGGAACTCCCGGGTTGAAGTGCCAGGAAGATTAAGGGCATGAACCAGAATGTTCAACATAACCCGTAAGTCCATTTGGGCAAGCGACACCTTAAGGTTAGCCCCTGGAGTAAGCACGTGAACCCTATCGTAGTACTCATTCTTTTCGCCCTTTGAAGAAAAACCCAGGTTGACGTATTCGCCGTTTAGGTCAAGAACTACCACTGGGGCTCCGTAGCTGACGAGACCCAAAACAAGCAGCTTGGAAAGATGGGATTTTCCAGTTTCCTTCTTTCCAGTGACTATGTTTAATTTTCCGTCAAGGGCTCGGGCGTCAACAGCCAGCACAGAAGCCTCCTTGGTTTCGCCAACATCAATAGGAAGCGCTTCGTTGATTTTTACGAAGGATAAGAGAGACGTCACGGGAAGCCTTTTTATTTTGGATTGAGCCCGGGACGGAAGCCACGAAGGATTCACAAGCAGCTTTCCGTCTTGGACGGCTCCCCGAATCTTGCATATAAGCACCCAAGAGTCTTGGATGTAGTTTATGTGGGAGGATACCTCCAGCGGGTCAAAGTTTTCTCCGTGAACACGGTCGTCTGTCGTGGAGTCTCGGAGAAGCTCTTCAAGAATGCCTGGCACGTTGGCGAATCGCACGTCAACTACCTGTGTAACCAAGCCTCTGTTAGCCTTAGAGTCTTCTATGAAGAGGTAGTCGCCCTTTTCAACGTTCTCGCTTGGAAAGCAGAGGATTTCTATGGTGTTGCCCTCTTTCTTGTAGATTCGCATCCTTAACCCTCACAGCCTTTTCCGAAGGGTCCGAAAAGTAGGCGACGCACGTTTGGTCTGGCTATTACTTTGAGTCTGCATTGTTGGACTATGAAGCGCTGGATGCCAATCACCTCGTTGGCTGTGAAGGTTGAAAATATGTGAGCCAACCGGAGGGTTTCGGGATAGCTCTGTATAAGCATGTCGTTTCCAAGAAGTTTTCCTACGGCTTCTATTCCCTGTTCACGGGGTATCTTCCTGTCGATGTCCAGCCTGAAGGAACAGATTCCATTGGTTAGTTTTGCAACGTAAACGTTTCCAAGGGTAAACATTGGGCCTGAAGGAATTGGAAAGCCGTTGATTTGGAGCAGGCACGGCGGCTGAGTTTTCCTTACAAAATCTGTTAGCCGATGGCCTAAAAGCCTCAGGTGGGTTGTTTTGGAGAAAGCCAAGACCGTGTTGAGGTGATTTCTTGCGATTTCCAAGAGTTTGGACATGACGTTCACTGGGCTGTCTGCGGTTCCGGCTGTTAGGGAGCCATCCCACAGGATGATGCTGTTGTGGGAGGAGCAGGAGAGTCCCATTTGAAGCCAGCGTTCGAGGAGACTGCCCATTCTGGTTTGCATGTTGATTAGGCTTGGGGCGCTGGCTTCTTCGGTGGTTTCGAAATAGTAGCGTCTGAAGAGGTTGTAGATTTCTTTTCTGTTTTCTTCTGTTATGTGGAAGGGGAATGGCCCGAGGCGAAGATACTTGTAGCGGCTTTTTGTTTTCCAGACTATTGCGCCTCTTATGGCGCAGAGTATACCGACCTCAGTTTCGCCGACCTTTATGCTTGAAACGTCCACGGCGGCAACTGGTGTGGCGTCTAGAAGGGGCTTCAAGGGGATTGATTCTATTGTGAAGGAGCCATGTTTTCCAATGACTGGTGTGGAGTCTTCGGGGTTTTCCATGGCGTTTTGGCTGAAAATCATTTCGTTGGGTTGAAAATATTCTTCTTCTATGGTTTTCATGGATCTGAGGCTTAGTTCGATGAATTTTTGGGGGAGTTGCAGGTCTTCTAGGGTTTGTGGAAAATTATATCTTGGTGTTGTTGTATAGTGTAGTTGTTCAATCAACAGATTCACCAATATTCAAGCATAAGGGCGGGTTGAGTATTTAAATGTTGTGCATGAACAACATGAACAATACAATATGCAATAAGGCGATGCCATGACAGAGGAAGAAAAGAAACAGCCGATTCGAGTAACAATGAAAGTTGGAGACATGGAATTCAACATTGAAGGCACGCCAGACCAGATAAAAGACGCCCTAGAAAAAATCTTGCCAACCGTTACAAACTTCTTGAAAGAAAAGGGAATCGTGTCAGAACGAGTCATGCCAACCGCCAGAGCGGAAACATGTAAGGGTCTGATACAAAGGCTTTGGGAAGAAGGCTGGTTTACGTCTCAGAGAGGACTCGGAGAAGTCCACAGTGAACTAGCCCGCAGAGGTTACCACTACGACCGCACGGCAGTGGCCCACGCCCTCATAGACCTCGTCAAAGACGGCATCCTAACAAGAGAAGGCAAACCAAGACGATACCAATACGCACAAAAAAAGCCACCTGTTAAGTAGACTTTGTTTCTCATTCACTCTTCCCTTTGAGTTTTGGGAGAAGAACCGTTTCAACATGACTTCTCCCGGTACCTGACAGCTTGTAAATATATTTCCCTCGCGGGCCTTCTTTCAATACTTGACCCTTCAGATCAGCTATAGTTGCAGCAACATATGGCTGTTCCACTGCTTTCCAGTTTAGACTTACTAGGTCTGTGAGTTCGTTCATTGATAGTCCTTCTGGATGCCTCCAGTATAACATGAGACCAATGACATCTTTGGCAGTAAGTTTCGCAGGAGGCACAACTATGTGTGGACGCCCGTTTGCTGTCACTTCGATGATGTCTTCAAGTTCCTTTTTCGCAATGGGTACTCGAACGGGAGGAGTAGGCATAGGACCTGCTGCCTCCTCCGGTATTAAAACTTTAATATCGTCAATAAGCGCTATGGCTTCTTTTACAAGGTCTAACATTTCTTTTCTGGAATCTGCTTCCACTCTGACTTCACCAAACTTGGTTCTTATTGTGGCATGAAATTTTCCCATTTTTTACACCTTGAGTTTACCTATCATTATCAAGTATAAAGAAATACACTTTAATGTTTTTATTTAGATCCTAAAACTGATGCAAAATTGTGCCACGGCGCTATGTCATAACCTCTCAGCAATGCTTCCTGCGCCTCATACTTAATTCGTCCTTGGTCGTGCTTCTCCACAGTCTTGTGAAAGTTTTCATCTAGTTCTTCAGTCGTTCCACTTAGTGAATGCACTTCCAAGCTCACATATGTCGCTAGTGTTATGTCCATAGTGATGTCTAGTACTCTTTTTGTTAGTAATTCTAAAATTTCCTTGGTTTTGTCCAAGTCTAATATTTTGAAGGGGTTTTGATAGAAAATTATAGTTTTGATCTTCAAACAGTTTCGATAAGTTCCTACGCATCTCATAACCGTAGTCCACTCATCTAATCTTTCCTCAACTATAATAACACCAGTTTTTTCCAATAATCTTTTAATAAAGACCTTTGATGCTAAGAAACAGAGAATATTAGTGTCCCAAACATAGATTTTGTATATGTCTAAAGTTTTCTTTATCTCTCTTGTAGGCACCTTTATGTCTTTTACAACTACACCACCAGCAATGTTTTTCAGAGGGATCTTATCATCACTGTTTACTTTACCTATCTTTTCACTTAATTCCTCTGATGCGTCTTTCAACTGTAACTGCTCTCCGCCTCTGAATTCAAAAGCAGTTGTACCTTTTGGCGAAAACAATGGACGTAAGAACGTCTTCCTTGGTAGACCGCTACTTGGCATCTCAATTTGCTCTGGGGGTGGGTCTGCGACAAAATCCAGCCCGAAACGGCGTCGAGTTTTTTCTTCGTATTCTAAGCCGCATAATAGCCCAATAATTTTACTTTGAAATATGTCTCCCTTTCGGGGTGGAAGGTCTCCACCTTTCCGTGCCATTAGAACCGTCGCACCCTGTAGTTCATGGTGGCTTTGCCAGTATATAGGCAAAACCAGCTTTGGTCTTCAAACGTCTCGCGATACCTGCTCGTGTCATCGAAAGTAATTCACCCGCTACCCTTGCTTTCGGATAGTAAATTCCATTTATCTCCATAACTTCAATGATTTCTCCTAAGGTCTTAGGCGTTTTCCCCCACTCAGTCGAGAGCAGTTTAAGAATTGCGTCTCGACAAGTTGCAGGAGTAGGTGGAGCGATGTGAGGAACTTCAGGTGCTATCGTTGGAGCTACTTTCATCTCTATTTTTTTCTCTTTTAGTTTTTCAGCCACTTTTTCAAGTAGGTTTAATGCTTCGTCTATACCTTCTGAAACTTCATTAGGTGTGCCTTTGATTTTTATGTTTATGTCTCCTCTCCTTAACTCTAACTCGAATTCTGCCAACATATTCAGCCTCGATAATGAAGTTAATTGACTCTTACTAAATTAATTTATGCATTTGGATAGGACAAGGTAGACGAGCTTGCAAAATCTACTTTGGAACTTTTGCTTTAATTTTAAGTAAGGTTTCGCTTTGCAGTTGTTTGACTCCCAGAGTGGTTATTTTGTAGTTTCCTTCTTCTGTTTTAGTTGCTAATCCTTCTTTGCAAATCTCGCTCAGCCGCGCGCTCGTTGTTTTAGGAATTTTTCCTAGTTTGGTTGCTAGTTCTTCTTTTGTCATGGTTTCGTTTGTTAGTTTTCCTAGCTGATAGCCTATGTAGGCTGCTAGTAGGTAGAGTTGTAGGGTTTCGCTGTCTGTCAACTTCTCTTTTGATATGAGGAGTTCGGGTCCTTCAGGCGCAATGGCAATTACGTCCTTAAAGTCTTCAATTAGTTTGGTTAGGTCAACTGTCAAAGTCACTTTGCGAGCAATATCAAACGCTGGAATCATTTCACTGAAGAATCGGTTCACGCTAACCCAAACATCGTTCACGTTGCCTGTGAAGGTTTGTTCCATATCTCGGTATTTAACGTGCACTGTGATCGTATCTTCGCTCAACTTCCTGCGCCCCGCAGTTTAGCCAAAACTTCTTCTTCGATCCATCTTTCGCCTTGAGTGGTTAATTTGAACTCAGGTCTAACTGGGTCTGGCTTAAAAATTAGTCCTCGTTTTGTCATTTCGTTTAGGCGCGCTGGCACCATGGATTTGATGCCGCTTGCCTCGAGCAGTCGACTTATCTGGGCGGCTGTGCTTGTTTTTTCTTCGGAAGCGTATAAAGTCAGTCCTATGGCTTCGTAGTGGGTCAGTTTCTCTCTTGTGGTGATAATGGGTCCCTCTGTTGTGAGTTCCACTATTCCTTCCAGTTGCGCCTTTATGGGCGGGGTCAGCTTTGCAGATATCAAATTGTTTACCTCGCTCATGAATTGAGGCGGCATGGTTTTCAAGGTTGCCAAAATTTCTTGGGCGCTATCCCCTTCAACAACGATTTCGCCGAAAGGCGCTTTAATTTGCACCCTGATTTTTCCCATGCCTATGCCTTCCCTCCAGCCAAAACGTACACGTATCCCCTATCAGTCTTCCACCTCTTTATCTTATTTTTCCTAACAAGCCAAGCTAGGACCCCTGAAAGCGTAGTGGCAGGACAATGAACAGCGTTGGCCTTCAAGGCTTCTCCAAGCTCGGTTAAGGTTCTAGCCTGCCTCCCCCAATCGGTTTCAAGCAACCGCAAAACAGCCTCGCTGCAACTGGCAGAAGGAGAAATGGAAGGGTAGGCAGAAGAAACAGGCTGGGAGGCAACACCTCTATTTTCAAAAGCCTTCGCAATATTGGCAACCAAACTCGGAAGTTCCTCAATAGTTTTTATAACTTCTTCTCGGGTGCCGCTGATTTCAATCTCCTGTTGACCCATCTTTACGCGAAAAGAGAAAGGCATTTTCCATCAATTTCTCCACAATCAAATACAACACATTCCAATTTAGAATTTACTTTAGCGATGATCGTAAATGTAACCCTCAACGTTGTTTTTGCGACAGCCTAACATGCTTAAGCAAACCATATAAGAATTTGAAGAGAAAGTAACATATACGTGAAGAAAATGCCTAAAGAAGATAAAATGTTAGAGGAGTTAAAGCGAATCAGAGAGTTACTTGAGCCTAAGCCCGCTCCACCTCCAAAGAAAGGGTTATGGAATGAATTCCTAGACTTCCTTTCAAAATACAAGGTCATGGGCCTCGCTGTTGCCTTCATTATGGCCGTCTATCTTGGCATCCTAGTTCAAGCACTTGTCAAAGACTTCATTATGCCAATAATAGGCCTTGCCATACCAGGCCTTGAAGATCTAGCGACCTTGGAAATTACAGTCAGTCGGCAAAAATTCGGCATAGGAAACTTCCTAGTGGCATTGATAACCTTTGTAATCGTAGCCTTCGTAATCTTCACTCTGGTGAAGGCCACGAAAAAATGGGGCATTGAATAGCAAAGAGCTTAACAACCCCTCATTTTTCTCTTCACAGCAGCTTAAATGCGGTTTTTATTAGCATAATTACTGCACCAGATGCCAATATGACATTTCTAAGGATACCCTAGCAACAAAAGCCATAAATTCAAATATACCCCTGCTCCAAGCGAGGAAACCAAAATCAGAGAGGCAATGGTCTCCTTATAAAAATCATAACGTTCGCTAAGAATTATCATAGAGATGGCAATAGGCATACCGTGCATAAGCACCAATACCGACCTCTCCAAATCAGGCAGGTTAAACAACATTGTGGTTAACAAAGCTATGATGGGTAGAAATACTATCCTCAGCAAACTTAATTCAAAAGCTTCAACCATATTCGTATACTTCCTTCCATAGAGAAAAACCCCAAGCATAAAGACAGCCACCGTAGAGGTGGTGCCTCCCAACATATGCAAGGAGGTCGATACAGAAGAAGGAACTTCTATTCCAACAAGGGACAGCACAATACCAGACAAAATTGATATAATCAGCGGGTTTTTTGAAAGCCTTTTTGAAACAATTTTTAACCCTTCCCATATCGTAGACTTTTCAAGCTTATACAATTCAAGGACTGTAATAGAAATTGTAACGCCCACAATAGCAATGGTAGCCGCTGATAATGTTGCCAAATGTTCCCCTTGCCTTGTGGGGAAGGCAAACGTTATGAAGGGTATACCAAAAAAGGCTAGGCTACCAAAAATGGTACTTAGAATAAGCAGGTAGAGGGTATTCTTCGAGAATCTAAAAGTAAGGTAAAGAAAGATGTAAATTGTTAGCACGACAAGGATAGGGATGATGCCTGCAAACATAAACCTCAGAGTTTCTTCGACGAAATTCGTTTCAACCATATTGATAAAAAATAGAGCTGGCAGCGCAAAATAATATACATAAGCGCTAAGTACCCGTTCGTCGCCAGATTTTAAAATTCTCATTTTCCTCGAAAAGAAACCCATTCCGATTAGAAGAATGATAGGAATTATTGTTCGTACAACAACGTTGGTGTCCATCATTTTCTCCTTAACTATGTTTCGCCGAAGAAAACAGTCATGTAACAGATTCTTCTAAACGTTTTTTCAGAATCTCGCTGACCAGTTCAGCTTTTACTCGTCCTCTAATCTTCTTCATAATGATGCCCATGAGGGGTCCAAAGGCGCCTTTTCCCCGTTCCTCTATGAGGCTTTTGTTCTGCTCTATCAGATCATCTATCATCTTCTCGAGTTCCTTCCGAGAAATCATGGCCAGCCCTAGACTTTCAATGGCTTCTTTTGCCGTTGCTCCTTCATGTTTTGAAAGCCAAGTTATAATTTCAGGTATAGCTTCCTTGGTAGTTCTTCCAGAGCCTATCAGACTAAACAACTCTTTAAACTGCCCCTCAGTGACAGCCTCAACATTTATTCCTTCACGGCTTAACGCCTTCAAAGTTTCCGTCAACGTAACCGCTATAACAGTGCATGAAACCCCAGTTTCTCTAGCTAAAACCTCGAAGAGATCAGCGTATTCTGAATCCAAAATCTGTTTGGCTAACTTTCGATTAAGTCCATACTCCTTCATTAAACACCTCATTTTTTGCTCAGGCAATTCAGGAAGCCGATTCTGCAATTTTTCAAGGTACTTCCTTGTCAGCTGAATCGGCGGAACATCAGTTTCAGGATACATACGAGCAGCTCCGGGTCTAGGCCTCATATATCTGGTGGTTCCATCTGGATTCGCTGCACGAGTCTCTTCTGGAACACCCTTCACGGCTTCCCTTGCCCTCTGTGTCACGGCTTTCAGGGCTTCAGTTGCATTTTCTAGAGTATCCGCCACAAAAACAACAGCGTCTAGCGGTTCCTTTTTCATAAGACGCTCAACCTGATTTACTTCGTCAACTGATATGCCGAAGGCTGGCAACTCATCTGTGTGAAAGATGCCTCCAACCCTCCCCCAGAAATGTGCAATATCAGCCATTTCCGCTCCAAGCCTCATGCCTGGCGCAAGCTCCCTTTTGAGGAACCCACCAAACTTGGGTAGTTTGACTGCTAAAACTCGTTTATTTTGGTCAAGGGCTTTTTGAATAACTTTACACTTGGTTTGTTTAAAGAGTTGTGTGACATCAACAAACTCGTCTTTGATGTTTTCTTCCTTCACCCCTCGCTTTTCCAGTTCATTCCTTATTTCCAAGAGGCTGAGCTGACGCTGAACCTCGTTTTTAATGACTCCTGAAACCAGTTCGAGTTCCTGAACACCCTTTATTTCGATGAGGGCTCCGTCTGGAATGGAAACGTTTAGGTCTTGGCGAATCGTTCCCAAGCCTCTTCTAACCTTGCGTGTAGCCCTTAAGATTCGCCCAATGGCTAGAGCGGTTTCTTCAGCCTCTTGGGGAGAGTGAATGACAGGAGCTGTCGTGACCTCTACGAGGGGGATTCCTAGGCGGTCGATGCGGTATCGAATGATGGAGCCCTCTTCTCCCATTTTTCTGGCAGCGTCTTCTTCAAGGCTTACGTGTTGAATGGGCACCTTTTTCCCTTTGATTTCGATTTCTCCGTTTAGGGCAACGACGCATGTTCTTTGGAAGCCCGTAGTGTTTGATCCGTCTATGACTGTTTTGCGCATAACGTGGATTTCGTCTACGGGCTTGGCTTCCATCATGAGGGCGATGATGAGGGCGACTTCCACAGCCTCTCGGTTAAGGTCATGTGGGGGCTCCTCATCCATTTCTACGAGACACGCTGTTTCTCTGCTGGCTTCGTATACTATCTTCACTCCCTTCTGGAACTCGAATAGGGCTGCTGGGTCGGTTTGACCCAGTTCGCTTTGGGTAGGTCTCAACCTTCTTAGGAAGGTAATTTCTGGTTCTCCCTTGAAAAGCTGAGGCGTGCATGAACAGAAAAGCTTCGTTGCTGTGTCCAGTTGCTGATGTACTTCAAGTCCTGCCTTTAAACCAATTTTTGAATAATCGACGCTCATGTTGTTTCCTCAGCTTTTTCTTCATGGATGGTTCTAGGCGATATTTCGTGGGCTATATTCATTGTAAGAAGAGCCTTAGCCTCTTCGATGTCTCTTGTTTGACCGAAAACCCACATGAGCTTCACAAGGGCTGTTTCAGGCAACATGTCTTCGAGGGGAAGAACCCCAATGGCTAGGAGGTCTCGACCCGTATCGTAAACATTCATTCCTACGCGCCCCCAGATGCACTGGGAAGTCATGGCAACAACCATGCCATTCTCAACGGCTTTCCTAACAGCTGAAAAACAGTAGTTCCCTACGTGACCCAACCCGGTTCCTTCGAAAATAATGCCTCTAAAACCTTCGTCCACGTACCGTTCAATGATTTTAGGATTTGAGCCCGGATAAAATTTGATGAGCGCCACCCTTTCATCGAAGTCGGGTTTTAGCAGTAGTTTTCGCGAGGGATTCCGTTCCCTATAGTCTTCGACTAGCATCTTCATCTTTTCGTTTTCCATTTTTGCAAGGGGCGTAGCGTTTATGGATTTGAAGGTGTCTCGTCTGCTCGTGTGGCATTTTCTCACCTTGGTTCCTCTATGAAACGTTATGGATTTGTCTGAGACCGTTTCATGCATGGCGACAACTACTTCCGCGAATGGGGCGCTGGCAGCTGCCTTAACAGCTCCTATCAGGTTGGTTGCGGCGTCTGAGCTGGGGCGATCCGCTGAGCGTTGGGAACCCACCATTATCACTGGCACGGGCAAATTTTGCAGGGCGAAACTTAATGCAGCTGCGGTGTATCCTAGGGTGTCGGTTCCATGGGCTACCACGACTCCTGCTGCGCCTTTTTCGATGTGTTTGGCAACGTTTTTGGCTGTTTCTGACCAGTGTTTTGGGGTGATGTTTTCGCTGAATATGCTGAAGAGAATCTCCGCGTCTATTATGGCGATTTCTGAAAGTTCTGGAACGACGCTGTAGAGGTCGCTGGCTGAAAGGGCTGGACGCACAGCTCCTGTTCGATAGTCTACTCGACTGGCTATGGTTCCCCCTGTGCTTACGATGGCTACTCTGGGCAAACCCTGCTTTTGTTCTGGAAGGGGTGGCGGAATAAAGGTTGGTTTGACTCCTGCTCCAACTTTTTCAATCTGTGTTGTAGGCGTAATGCTGACTCCAACGTTGTAACCGCTTTTCAGTTTAATTACAACGTGTTTGTCGTCGCCGTATTCAGATCGAGGAATAAGAATGCCCTCGTAGGTTTCTCCGTCTTTTGTGATGCGGATAATGTCGCCGATTTCGGCTTCCACCTTCTTTAAAATTTGTAATGCTTTCCTCTTGTAACCCGGGAATTCTTCGCTCAATTTTCATCTCCTCGGCACGTTAGAATTAAATTGGGGTTTATTTTTCTCCCTCTTCTATTGTGATGAAAACTTCTTTTTATATAGATTGATCGCGTAGTTGATGATCTTTTTGGCTTCTTGAGCGTTTTTCCAAGCCTTGAATTTAACCCACTTGTGGGGTTCCAGCCTCTTGTAAACTTCAAAGAATTCTTGGATTTCCCTTAGTTTATGGGGATGAACATCCGTAATTTCGTGGAGTCCGTCGAATCGTGGGTCGCTTACGGGTACAGACAGTATTTTTGGGTCTTCTCCCTCTTCGTCTTCCATGATCAATACGCCGATGGGTCTCACCTTGATTATGCAACCAACTTCTGTTGGTTCGTAGCTCAAGATCATAATATCGAGTGGATCGTTATCGTCAAACCATGTTTGTGGAATAAAACCATATTCTACTGGAAAGACAACCGACGAATGGAGCACGCGATCTAGAACAAAAGCCTCCCAATCCAAATTATATTCATACTTGTCTCTTGACCCACTTATGACCTCAACCACTACGTTGACTAAATCTGGGGGTTTGTCTCCAGTTGGAACCCTTCGCCAAAGACTCATAAAACCACGCTACTCAGCTTAGCGTCACACGGTTATATGAGTTTCCCGTTTTGCAGCGATTATCCAACTAAAAAGTTTGACCGTGCTTTGGTGAGCTGAATGTTGAAGATGTTTTAGAGGATCTACACAAGAGGAAGAAAACAGCGGAGACCTATCCTTGCACAAGTCATAAATAACGAAGTAGCAGACACGTAAAGACTGTTTATTTTCATTTCAAAGGAGGTGATAGGTTGAAGTTTGGTGATGTCGTGATGTGTGTGGCATCGTTAGCTGTGATTCTTGTCTTGGTCGAAGTTCCCATAGCGATGGTGTTGGTTCCGGCTTTAGGTTTCGATTTGGGACCTACCGTCAGTGGAGCTATCTCCATTCTACTTAGCGCGTTGATCGGTGGCTACATCTTCGCTGGAAAGATATGGGAAGAAGCCAGGATGACAACAATCGCTAAAATAACTGTTTTAGCCGCAGCTCTCATGATTTTTTACGTAATAAGCATTCCAGCTCTCGCAGACTGGGCTCCAACAGTCAAGGAAGCGTACCAAGAGGCACACCCCGGGGAAACATTATCAACGTCCGAGTGGTTGGCCGTGGAGCAGATGGTGCTAGTTCAAGTGATACTCATAAACATGGTTATGGTGCTTGTGTTTGGTTTCATCGGGCTCTATGTTGGTTCGATGTTTAGGCGACCTGCAAAGAGCGGAAAATAGCCCAAACATAATTCTGCATCTATTGATAATAATAACACTACTAGCAGTCATAGTCCAAAGAATACGAAACTAATGTTTTCTCCATCTAACTTTTGAAAATTTAAGTAACCGATTAAACTGTCTTAAACAAAAGGGGGAAAGTTAAGACGTGGCTTGTCCCACTCACTCGCCCCTCTCAAACAATAAGTAATGATTGACGTTGTATGACATTGGTCCCGCACCCATGCCAGCCGTTTGATAAGTGTGGAGACGCCAACCATTCCTCTGGTATTCCTCAATTATTTTACCGACATCCTTATGGTGCTTAACTTCCACGCATTCGTATTCCTTCAACTTAACCTCACCTCCGTGGCACTTCAGAATAAACCAGATTATAAAAAGTTCGGATGGCTATCGGATATGAAAGTAGAAGTAGAAAACTATCCAATTAAGAGTTTAGAAACATAAGCTCCATCATAATCGTAACCAAAACGCTTGTAATATTGTTTTGTTCCAAGGGCGCTTGTAACAACAACCTTCCTCCGATCGTAGTCCTCCCGAGATATTCGCTCAGCTTCGGATAGAAGGATGCCTCCATAACCCTTGTGTTGCCACGCCCTAGCCAAATGCCTTCCAACAGGAACCAAAGGACCATAGACATGGAGATCACGCACTATCGACGTAGCTTCAGAAGCGATTTCAGGTCTATGAGCCCTTTCCGAAGGAATACGCAACCTAAGATAACCGACCAAGATGTCATTATCTAGGTCTTCAGCCGAAATGAAGACCTCTTCTCCTTCCGACGCCTTCTCTTTGATGGTTTGTACCTGGATGTTTTCGGGGTCAGGCTTCACCTTGTCTTTTAACCATCGGTGCCCAACCTCACGGCACCTTATGCATCTGCATTGAACGCCTTCCTCCTTAAGCCTCCTCAAAACCAGTTGCCGAAGATTGCTTCGATTCACCCCGGCTTCTATGAGAAAGGCTGGAATGTCCCTCTGAACCCTCATAATTCGAACCCATGGAGGAACCATCTTCTTAACCTCTAAAATAAGCTGAGCCGCCTCCTCAGTGGTGTACGGCTTATATTCTCCATTCCTCCACCAATCATAAGCCTTTGTTCCCTTCAAAACCAAACAAGGATATATCTTAATCATGTCCGGCTTAAACTCAGAACTCGTAAATATTCTTCGAAACCCCTTCAAGTCTCGTTCGAAACTGGAGCCCGGTAAACCCGGCATAAGATGATAAGCCACCTTTAACCCGGCGTCCTTCAATATGCGGGTGGCTTCTATGACATCTTGAACGCTGTGTCCCCTTTCAACCAAATCGTAAATGTCATTGTAGATGTTTTGGACGCCCAGTTCCACGCGGGTTACGCCCATGGATAACATGCGGTCAACATGTTTCTCTTTAGCCCAGTCTGGACGCGTTTCCACCGTAATTCCAACGTTGCGAGTTCGACTAGTCTCAGCAAACTTTTTGGCTTCCTCTAAGGATTGAGCTTTCTTTCCTGTAACCGCGTCTAGACATCGCTTAACAAAATACTTCTGATAGTTTAGGGGCATCCCCGGGAAGGTTCCACCCATAATAACGATTTCCACTTTATCCACCGTGTGTCCAATGGCTTCCAGCTGCTCAACGCGCCTTCTAACCTGCTCGTAAGCGTCAAAACCGCTCTGTATGCCCCTCATGGCAGCCGGCTCATGACCCGTATAGCTCTGGGGAACCCCATAGGGAGGACCGCCAGGACAGTATGCACAAGGATTTTTCTGGGGACAGGGCCAAGGTTTCGTCATAACCGCAACTATTGTTACGCCTGAAACGGTGCGAACGATTTTTCTCCGCAGAATGGGAAGCAGTTTTGTTTTTTCGTCTGGTTTGAGGCGACGTATCAGCTCGGAGTTGGAAGGAACCTTTCCTAGGTTATGCTTTCCGGCAACTTTCACCTTGATGAGGTTGACGTCTTCTTTGGTTGGGCTCGGAATCTTCATTAGGCTTTGAATGATTTCTCTGTAGGCTTCTTCGCTCATTGGACTCATCTTAAAGTATGCATCAGGCGCCTTTAGACGATTTCGATTTCATGTCGAAATAAAACTACTAGCTTCGTTATAAAGAACTCAGAATTTATGAAATGTAATGAAGACTAAAATCTTCCTCGGCGTCTGCCAGTGCCACTCCAATTTTGTCCTGCTTTTCTTTGGAGGATTATTCTTTTCTCATAGTTTCGTCGAGACCGTAGTCTAGGTATTCGGCTTTTTTTGGGAGTTGCCGCAATTTTTGGGGTTTGCGATCTAACTTTTCCAGCCTTTGCCAAGGATCCGTGGGTTGGCATTTCTATTCCTCACGGTTATAAAGGCAAGGGTTCTTTTAAGCGTTTTCTCTTCTATTTCTCAAGTTTTCCTAGAATTTCTCTTCAGGTGGGGGTGGAGGGATAAGCCCCTTTTTCATTAGTAGGTCGGTGGATTCTCTGGCGTTTTTTATTATGGATACAGCTCTGTCCCAAAGCTCCTGCCTAGTCAGTTTGACTCTTGCGACTCCTTCTTTTATGGACTGGAGGGCGCAAGCTACCGCTTCTCGGGGGAAGACTTCCCATTCTTCCATTCTTGGAACTATGTCTCCCTCGTGAAATCCCCTTTCTTCAGCGAATTTTGCCAGTTCCTTTCCCGCTGCTATGCACATGTCGTCTGTGACAGTTTTCGCCTTCACGTCTAGAACTCCTCTGAAGATTGCTGGAAAGCCCAGCGAGTTGTTTATTTGGTTTTCAAAGTCTGAACGCCCGGTGGCTACAATTTTTGCGCCAGCTTCCTTTGCTTCCCAGGGCCATATTTCTGGGATTGGATTCGCACAGGCGAAGACTATGGCGTTGGTGGCCATCTTGGCTATCCATTCTTTTTTGATGATGCCTGGTCCGGGTTGGGAGGCGGCTATGCAAACGTCAGCGTCTTTTAAGGCTTCAGCCATGTCTCCTGTTTTCTGTTCGGCGTTTGTTTTTAGGCAAAAGTCCCATTTCCATGGGTCTTTCTCTGCTTCTATGTCTTTTCTGTTTGGGTGCAGTATACCCCTGCTGTCGACCATTAAAATGTTGCCGGGTTTTACGCCGACGCTCATGAGAACTATGGCTGTTCTTGTGTTGGCTGAGCCTACGCCTATCATGGCTATCTTGGCTTCACTCATTTTTTTGCCTACTATTTTCAGGGCGTTTATTAAGCCAGCAAGTATGACCGTGGCGGTTCCCTGTTGGTCGTCATGCCAGACCGGGATTTTGAGTTGTTCTCTGGCTTTGTCTAAGACGTAGAAGCATTTTGGTTTCTCTATGTCTTCTAGGTTTATGCCTCCGAAGGTTGGCTCCAACCATTTGCAGGCTGTTACAATCTCGTCTGGGTTCTTGGTGGCTAGGCAAATTGGAAAGGCATCTACGCCGCCGAGATATTTGAACAGTAACGCTTTTCCCTCCATGACCGGTAAGCCTGCCTCTGGACCTATGTCTCCTAGTCCTAGGACTCTGGTTCCGTCGCTTACCACAGCCACGTAGTTCCAGCGATTAGTGTGCTGGAAGACCAGTTCAGGGTCTTCTTTTATGGCTCTGCAGGGGGCGGCTACGCCTGGAGTATACCATATGGCAAAGTCGTAGGGGCTCCGTATGGCACATTTGGGCATAACCTGAACTTTTCCTTCGTAGAAAGGATGATAAGCCAGAGCCAGCTTAGCTGGCTTTTTGGCTTTCTCTAAAAGTTCTTCAACACTAACTTTCTTGGTCATATTCATTTCACCTCTGAGATGTTACGTATGAAGAGCTGAGTGTCTTCTAAACTATAATAGATTTAAGCCTTTTGGAGTTCTTCTATTTTTAACAGCAAAAGCGCGCGCATGAAATATTACTTATCATGGAACAAATGCTGAATCTGCCAAGCGGATTAGGAAGATGATTTTAAAAAGCGAGACACATTGCCAAGCAATTGCAAAACGTAGAGGTAAAAAGTCAGAAGTAATAAGTATTGAAAGTATTGAATATTGTGTCGTTGAGGACGTGTGTGCGCGTGGGGTTGGAAATTCAGATGGGAGGGTTTTTAGTCTCCGTGGGATTAAAGAGTATATAGCTAGTAGGGTGATGCAAAACGCATAACCACATGAGTACAGAAAAGAAGAAAAAACGGAAGAGGCGTATTAACCTGCTAATACTGACACTTATTGCTATTCTTCTCGCAACAGTATTTATGTTCCGGTACACTCACCAAGCTGGAATAGGGGGAGAAAAATATTGGGTTTATGTTGAAAATGAGGTGTGTACTGTGATAGTAACTGAAATTCTCCCAAATAAATTACGTATTGACATCGATTCGCTAGAACTCAATGGAGCAAACTATACCCAATCTATAGAAAACATAACATTCTATTTTTATGTCACTCAAGAAATAGAATTAACCCCAGAAATAGGCTTTAATGAAGAAACTTCAATATGCCAGATTCGCATAGAAAACTGTAGCTTCTCTCGGGCAATGATAACATTTTACGAATTGCACTACTCGGAAGATATGTCATGGCGTGATCCCTTGTTCCCGATTGAAATAAGGAAACATTTTACGAGTTTCTTCATGCAGTTTGAAACATTCAAGGAGGAGGATGGATGAACAAAATGAAAAGATATAAAGTGTTTAAAGTTGTGGGTTACTTTATGTGGGTTCTTTGTGCTATTATGGTCATCGTTACGGCGATTAGCCTGTTTTTTGACGGGCTTTTTGATTTCTTTTTTTATGTACTTCTCAGTTTTCTCTGTGGCTATTTTGCGCAAGATTTCCTAAAATATTCAGAACGTTTAAGGTTGAAGGAGCAAAGTTAATGAGAAAACTTAAATTAACAGAATCAGTTGTCGGTGACGAGGAAATACAATCACAACACTCGGGTGAAGCAGTAATGAAGGAAGCGATAATTTTAGCTGGAGGGGAAGGGTGGAGACTGAAGCCAGCCACGTGGGTGCCGAAGCCCCTGCTCAAAATAAACAAACAAACCCTAATAGACCACCAGATAGGCTGGCTTCAAAATCATGGTTTCGAAAACATAATCGTGGCGTCGGACAGAGCAGACCTTACAGAACAGCCAGTTAAGTACTCTCTGGAAAAGAACATTCTAGGAACTGGGGGAGCAACTAAAAAAGCCTTCAACCAAATCCGAGGAGATATAGCCTACGTAATGAACGTGGACGACATAGTTTTCTACGACCCCAATATACTTTACGACTACGCAGGGAAAGGAGCAGGAATCCTCCTAGCCAAACCAACTCTGCCCTTCGGCATGGTGACCCTCCAAAACGGAATAAACGTCATCAGATTCCAGCATAGGTCAGCCCTAGACTTCTACGTTAACGCTGGTCACTACGTATTCAAGAAAGCACTGGTGGAAAAGTACTTCCCGGAAAAAGGCGACTTCGAACTCGACACCATGCAAAGACTAGCAGACAAGAAGACACTTCAGGGATACACCTATCACGGAATGTGGTTCACCCTAAACACCATGAAAGACCTCCTCCAAATCAGATCATTCTTCAAATCCTAACCAAAGCAGCTTCTCAGAGGAAGACCACAAATACTGGAAGTAATCGTTTCTGAAACACCAAAAATATCTCTTCGCCAGGTTCTTATTGTTTAGGAGTTGCATATTGCTAAGAGCCGCTTGAGGTCGTTTTGTAGAAGGTTCGTCCAACCGCGTTCAAAGTGGAATGAGGCGTCGTCACTGATTAGTCTGATCTTGCAGGAGTAGCTGCCCTTGAAATAGCCCTTACAATCAGACTCTTTCTCAGGAACTTGACCACACTCGGCTCTACATAACTTTTCTACAATTTTGTTTACCGAAAAGTAGAGTTTCTGTGGTTTGAAAGCGGGCATGTACTTCTCTGAAATTACCTCGATGCCTTCTCGACTCATTTCCTCCCTTGCGGCGTTCGTGAACCTCTTTCCAACGATAAAACCACAGTCGTAGTCATTGCGCTCCAAAAATTCGCTCATTTCTCTAACCGTATCTACGCCAACGATGCCAGATTTTGACCTTGATTTGTTTATGACACGCATCAATATCTTGTCGTCCGACCTTACAGGTGAGACGATAATATCTATTCCTCTTTTCCATCTTCGCCTCTTTACATTGTCGTAATCTTTGATCGCCATGACCAGTTCTGCCGTCTCAATTAGCCCTTCATCCTTCAATTCAAGACTCATTTACCATCTACACCTCCACATCATTTTCTATTACATCCTCAATGAAATGAAAAACAAGATTCTCTTCGCATCAAAAGCCATTAGACCTTTGAGGGGCCTAAGACTTTAATCTCGTCTCCATTCTTGTTAATATTATTCTCATAATGATTAATATACCTTCGTCCATAACAATACATGTGTTCCTATTTTTACGTCATTTACTGTTAATGTTAAAAAGAAGAAAGGAAACAGAGCACAGTAAATTGTTACAATTGTGGTTAATAGATATTAACAAATATTTTTCAATTCAAAACATGGGGCATCAAAATTCTCTAAAATTCATCGTGATTATTTAAGAGTTTTGAATATTTTCAGCGGATTCCCATAAATACTGGAAGTAGTCTCTGGCAAATTTCACTAAACCCGTATGGTTCGACCAGATAACCAGAGTAGGCTTTTCTTCTCCAAGAAACAACAGAGCTTCTCTGCTGTCTACGATGACGCCTCCACCAAACATACCATTCCGAACCCTAACATCCCCCACATCCGCTATAGTCTTAAAATCCCAATCTTTGGTAACCATAACCTGAACACTAACACCGCTATCCCGCAGATGGCTTAACATGGGCACACCGGCTTCTACAAAACTTTTGGCAAAGGCTGGCGCAGCAACCATCAACTCCTTCTTGGCTGTGTCCAGCATCTCCTGCAGCTTCGCCAGAACACTGAATTCGCCCCGTAGAATCCAAATGTCTGGTTTTTCCCTCAACTCCCTCCGCTCATACAAGGGCTGAAGCTCACCCAAAACAACCTGTTTCCATCCGGATACCATGTCTTCTATCCGCAGCCTAGTGGCTTCTAAAGCCTCAGATGGAGACTTGGGAAAATAGCGGCTAGGCCTCCCCCGTTCAGCCTCAATCCAGCCCTTTCTCTCCAAAGAATTCAAGGTTTCATAAACTTTCGAGTAGGGAACGCTTCCATGCTCGCTGACTTCACTGGCGGTCATGGCGCCGTGTTCAAGTAAAGACAAATAGGCCCGAGTCTCGTATGTGGTTAGCCCAACTTCACGCAAAGCTTTCTTCGCTTCCTCGCCGATAGGTGCAGTCAACCTTTCTCACCTTCTGAAGCGTTTGGAAACCTTCTTATACGTTGTAATAACAAGCCTAAATATATTACACCTTCCAGTGGTGTCAAATTGCAGGTTATTAAAGAAACGAAATCCATATGCCCAGAATGCTTCAAAGTTCTAGATGCAACAATCTTCGAAAAAGACAACACGGTTTACATAAAAAAGGAGTGCCCAGAACACGGAAAATTTCAGGACATCTACTGGTCAGATTATGAACAATACCAGCGAGCTGAGCGGTTCAGATACGACGGCGATGGACTGCGAAACCCCCGCACCACGACGAAACTGGACTGCCCCTTAGACTGTGGCATTTGTCCCCAACACAAGTCCCATACGGGCCTCGCCATCATCGACGTAACCAACCGCTGCAACCTGAGATGCCCAGTCTGCTTCGCCAACGCAGCCGCAGCAGGATACGTCTACGAACCTTCAAAAGAAGAAATCATAGGGATGCTTCAAAATCTTAGGCGCAACGATCCTGTGCCCCCGCCAGCACTACAGTTCTCTGGCGGAGAGCCCACAATCCGAGAAGACCTCTTCGAGCTTATACGGGCGGCAAAGGAACTTGGATTTCATCACTTAGAAGTAAACACGAATGGACTTCGCCTTGCCCAAAGCGTGGACTATTGTCGCGGTTTGATGGAAGCTGGTATGAGCACGTTGTATTTGCAGTTTGACGGTTTAACCTCTGACGTTTACAAATTCACGCGGGGAGCTGATCTCCTTGACTTGAAAATGAAGGCTATTGAAAACTGTCGTGAAGCAGGATTGGAAAGCATAGTTTTAGTGGTCACGTTGATTAAGGGTGTCAACGACCACCAGATCGGAGACATCATTCGATTTGCCATTCAAAACTTCGATTTAATTCGATGCGTAAACGTTCAACCCGTATCCCTTTGTGGCAGGCTCCCTGAACAAGAGAGAGCAAAAATGCGCATAACAATCCCAGACTTCATGAGGCTTTGCGAAGAACAAACAGAAGGAAAAATAAAGGTTTCTGACTTCTATCCGGTGCCCGTAGTTGTTCCCATTTCTAGGGCAGTTGGTGCCCTAAAGAACAAACGCTATGTGGAGTTCACGGCTCATCCTCACTGCGGCATGGCAACCTACGTCTTCGTTGAGGATGGAGAAATGGTTCCGATCACCCGCTATGGAAACGTTGAAAAATTCATGAAAACGATGGAGAAGGTCTACGAAGAAGCCATGAAGGGGCATGGCAGAAGAGCAAAATTGCGTTTGGTGGGCGCCCTTCGCCACATCAAGTTTGGTTTGTTGAGAAAGTATCTTCTGCCCATTCTGAGAACAGGCTCCTATGAATCCTTGGGCAAGCTTCACAGGAAGATGCTTCTGATTTCGGCTATGCACTTCATGGACCCATACAATTTCGACCTAGAAAGAGTTCAGCGATGCTGCATACACTACGCCGTTCCCGACGGCAGAATCATTCCCTTTTGCACCATGAACTCCATTCACAGAACGAAAATCGAGGAAAGACTTGGAATTCCCCTGGAGGAGTGGCGGAGAAAACATAAGGTGAAGATAGGCGCAGTAGCCTAAAGCAAGGGAAAGCCTATAAGGAACTGCCCTCTTCAAAACTCTTGGAGAGAAAAACATGGGTGGAAAGAAGAAGCTCACTATGAAGCAAATGGAAAGGATGCAAGCAAGAAGGGATCAGGAGCGAAAAGAACGCAGGTTGGCATCAGCCACCGAAAAGAAAAGCATCGGTATAGTTCCACCTGACCCTAAGAGCGAAAAGATTATCGGAGAACTGAAAAAAATGAAGGCTCTCACGCCCTACACGGTAGCCACCCGCTTCGATCTACGCCTAAGCGTGGCAAAAGATTTCCTTGAGGAGTTAGAGCGGCGGGGAATAGTAGAGTACGTTTCTGGAAGCAAGAACCTAAAGATATACAAACCCCTAGACTGAAAATTGTATGTGCGTTGCATGCTGCGTGGGCAACATCTGGAATTTAGAAACTTTCTCTAATGTCGAAAATTCTTAGAAATAGAAAAAGAGGGAAGATTTTGCGGAGGATATTAGCCGAGGATGCCAATGAATCGTTTCTTACCTTTAAGTAGCTCTTTCAACGAGGATATTGAAATTCTGTAAATTTTTCCATCATTGATATATAACACGACAAATTCCCTATTCCCATTTACCCTTGCTGAACCCACGGTGGTGGCTGTCTCTCTTAGAGTGGACTTAAGCATAGAGGCACCTGCCGTACCGTACTGGTTCCTAATCCAAGTCCAATAGGTACATAATAAAATATATAGTTTGTTGTACAGACTAACTTGCAGATGATGCACCCATGCCTAGGAAAGGTTGGAAAAATATAGCGTTGCCAGAAGAGATCGTTGACATGATAGATAAGGCGGTTAAGAATGGCAAGTATGGATTCAGATCGAGAACTGACCTCGTTTTGGAAGCCGTCAAGAATAAACTCAAAGAACTTGGATATTATCCCTAATAAACTCAAAGAACTTGGATATTATCTCTAAGAAATGGTTTTATTGCCCCAGAGAGCTATCTGCACCGTGTCGCCAGTTTCTATGTTGATAGTATTTATAGGGGGGTCTATACAGGGGCTATCTACAGAGGCCCATCCCCCGCGCAGTTGCGGTTTTCAGAAAAATGCTGATTTCAACATACCTTTTTAGGGCGAGATAGCTTCCCAAAGTCCAAAGATGTTTCCTTCAGGGTCTAGGGCAACTGCAAGATAGCCCATTCCGGGAATCGTCTGCTTTGGCACAATTATCTTCCCGCCCAATTTTTCAACCTTCCTGCTATACTCGTCCACAGACTCAACCAAGATGTAGTTCATTGGCCGTTGACTCGGGTCCTCCTTTTTTGCCATGCCACCTCCAACACCCTTCCCCTCGGGGGCAGTCTCAATAAGGTAATATTCAATGGGTCCCCCAACCCTTTCAATTTTCCAACCAAAGAGTTTGCTATAGAATTTCCTCATTTTCTCAACGTTTTCCGCAGGTATGTCAAAATGGACTATGATATGATATATTTGCTCCATCCTAATCACAGCTATAGAAGATTCCAGTTAAGTATTAAAGGATAACTGGAAACCGTTCAGGAATCCTCTAAAATGTTTATGAGAGACAAAATATGCATGCTAGTTGAATATCAACGATTGTAACGTGGATGGAACACAATGAGATTCCCGAAAAGAGTCTACACAGTTAAAGAAGTAAAGAGGGCAAGAGAACTCATAGCAAAAGGACACAAACATCGCCTAAAAGTAGTTGGAAGCCCAGACTTCAGAGATAAGGCGAAAGAAGCCTTAAAACTAATAAAGACAGCCAAATACTACGATTTCCTACGAACCTACATTAAACAAATCCGCGAAATCGACGGTTTAAGCCAACTTCGCGAGACAGAAGCAGCCATATGGGCAAACAAATACGCGGTTGCCGATCCAGTGGAAGCTGCAGGCTTCTTCATACAGAAGGCACAACAAATGAGGGGCTTCATAGAGGGCAAGCTTTACTACGACAAGGGAGAGATCAAGGCAGTGGAAAAGCGCATCAAATTCTTAGAGACACTAAGAGACAGAAGCAAGAATCAAGCTGTAAAGAAGAAATGTGAAGAAAACCTGAAAAAATGGGCTGAACTCACATTCCCTTAAGTGATACCCATAAGCTTTTTTAACTCACTTACTGCTTGAGGCAAAACATCCCCTGTTCTTTCATTAAATCTTAGATGGCAGACAGAATCGAAAGGAGTTTCGCCTCTATTAATTATTACCAGCTTTGCTCCAGCCTTCAAAGCTTCCCTCGGCATATAAGCTGCGGGAGTTACCACCAAACTTGATCCAGCTACTATAAAGAGATCAGATTTCCTTGAGTGATGATACGATAATCCTAAATCTTTTCTCGGCAGAGACTGACCAAAATTGACTACACTAGAAACCAGCTTTCCTCCACAATGTGGACATCTCTCTAAATTTGAAGACGAATCCATTGTAGTCTCGCAGCTTTCGCATCTCAGCTTAGTGATGTTCCCGTGAAGCTCAGCTAAAAGTTCTGGATTAATCCCTGATTTTAAATGGAGATTATCCACATTCTGAGAAATAAGAAATTTCAATTTTCCCAGTTTCTGTAGCTCTACAATGGCTAAGTGTCCCTTATTGGGCTGAACCGAATCCCAAGAGGGCATGGGTTTGGGAGGAAGCCCCTTATCCCTTCGGGTCCAAAGTCCATCTGGACCTCTGAAATCAGGAAGCCCAGACTCGGTGCTGATTCCAGCTCCGGTAAAAACTACCAAATATTTTGCCTCAAACATCCATTGAGCCAATGACTTAATCTTTCCCTCTAAATTCGATTCCATTTTAAGTCACTTTTGATGTTCTATGCTTTATCCCTTCAGCTACATGGTTACTTTGAAGCCTATTTTTGCGCGCGTTTTTAAATCATCGTTTCATGTAGCTTTCAATGGATTTTCTGAGGGCGTCTACGGCTAGTCGGGCGCAGTGGATTTTGGGTCCCGGAAGTTCTCCCAAATCGTTAATCACGTCATGCTCCGTTATCTTCTCAGCCGCTTTTAGGGTCTTTCCCTTAACCATTTCTGTGAGGGCTGAGCCCGATGCAAAGGCTCCGGCGCATCCTATGGCCTGAAATTTTGCGTCTTTTATTACATCCTCCTTAACCTTCAAAAATATTCTCATGCTGTCTCCGCAGAGACCAGTATAGGAATCCACGGCCTCAGCGCCTTCGATTTCACCGACATTTAGCTTCCTTATGTAGTAATCTATGGCCTTTTCTGAATATCCCGCCTTTCTCAGCAATTCCATTAATCCCTTTTCGCTGGACACTGGAAGGTTCCTCCAAACTCCTCAATTTTCTGCCTGCGATACGCAGGTATTCACTTTTGACTGGCCGTATAAAGTAGAATAGTTTGGTGGTGAAAAACTTTGCCCCATTTACGGAACCCTCACCAAAAGATTATGTTTGCGAAGTAGCATCAACAGTTGAGGAAACTAAGAAACTTGTCAAAGCAGGATTTGATAGAAACAGTTAGTAACTGCATCACACCTTTTCAACTACGATTTTTGTTCCGCTTTTCACCCGCCCAAACAATTCTAAATTTTTTGTTACTTGACCAACGATGCTGACTGAGCTGTAAGGTTGTGACTCGCCGTAGAAAATGCAGAGGGCGCTTCCCATGGGCCAGTAGGCAATGGCGCCCTTTTCAACTGTTGGTTCAGCCTTTTCCTCTCCCATTTTCACCGGTATTTCAAAGTAAACCTCTTCCTTCCACAGGGCTGCTCGTCCTTCCATTGGAAGCCTTTTGGTTATGTTGTCTACCGTCCTCGGGGCAAGGTGACGAATGAGTTCTCCTTCTGCTTCGCCAACTCCTTCAATCGTGAATTTTATGGGTATGCGGGACACGCTCATTTTGCACACTATCCCATGCGTTGCCTTTTTGGAAAGCGACGAACCAGCACATCCTCAAGGTTTGGCTTACTGATTTCATGAAGCTCATATTTAGCTCTTACCGCGGGTTTGTTGAGGCGTAACAACTGTCTTAAGTCGATAGGAGTTCCTATGACAACCACGTCGCATGGAGTTGCGTTGATCGTGTCTTCGAGTTCATCTATCTGCTCTTTTCCGTAGCCCATAGCGGGAAGCACGTTTCCCAAATGGACGTATTCCTTGAAAGTATCTTTTATTGAAACTACAGCGTAGGGACGCGGATTCACTATTTCACTTGCTCCCAACCTTTTCGCCGCGATGGTCCCAGCACCGTAAGCCATGTTGCCGTGAGTTAAAGTTGGTCCATCCTCCACCACTAAAACCTTTTTTCCTTTGACAAGCTTTGGATTGTCCACCGTTATTGGCGACGCAGCTTCTATAATGGTCGCTTTTGGGTTCACTCCTTTTATGTTTTTTCGAACGGTTTCAATGTTCATGGGATCTGCAGTATCCACTTTGTTGATGACCACTACGTCAGCCATTCTCAGGTTTGTTTCTCCAGGGTGATAGGTTAGTTCGTGGCCTGGCCTATGAGGATCGGCTACTACGATGTGGAGGTTGGATGAAATGAAGGGAAGGTCGTTGTTGCCTCCATCCCACACTATGATGTCTGCTTCCTTTTCAGCTTCCCTCAAAATCTTTTCGTAGTCGACTCCGGCGTAAACCACTATTCCATTGTTGATGTGGGGCTCGTACTCTTCCCGCTCTTCAATAGTGCACTCGTACTTGTCCAAGTCTTCAAGGGACGCAAATCTTTGACACATTTGTTTGCGCAAATCGCCATAAGGCATGGGATGTCTCACCACAACCACCTTGAAGCCTCTCTCCCTCAAGATTCCACAGACCTTCCTTGAAGTTTGGCTTTTCCCAGATCCTGTTCTGACCGCGCAGACCGAGACCACGGGAACCCTGGCCTTTAGCATGGTGGTTGAGGGACCCATGAGCCTAAAGTCGGCTCCGTTGGCTAATGCTATAGAAGCCTTGTGCATGACGTACTCGTGGGATACGTCGCTGTAGGCGAAAACTACCTGGTCCACACGATGTTTTCTAATGAGTTCTGGCAATTTTTCTTCGGAGTAGATTAGTATGCCTTTTGGGTAGTTGGAACCAGCCAATTCAGGGGGATACATTCTTTTCTCGATGCCTGGTATTTGTGTGGCAGTGAAGGCCACAACCTCGTATTGATTGTTGTCTCTGAAGTAAACGTTGAAGTTGTGGAAATCCCTTCCAGCGGCTCCCATTATGATAACTCTAGTTTTTCTGTCTTTGGAAGATGACGCTCCCCGCAAGCTTCTCGCCTTCCGAACAACCTAAGGTTCTTGGAATGAACTGCTTATTGTTTTCGGTGTATCCGATGCACCAGTGAATGTCCATTTATGAAGATGCTGGAACTTAAGCTTCATCTGGTATGGTTGATTTTAGCTTTACTGAGAAGCAGAAGCTTATCGAAAAAGGTCAGAAAAATTTATATTATAATGGCGTTTCTACTGTTCCGAAAATGAAAAGAAGGTGTTGTTGAGATTGTCCTCAGAACTTGCTGGAACCCCCGTCCTCATTTTGAAGGAAGGATCAACCAGAGAAAGAGGAAGAGGAGCCCAACACGCTAACATCATGGCGGCTAGAATAGTCGCTGAGGCTGTGAAGAGCTCCTTAGGGCCGAAGGGTATGGATAAGATGCTCGTAGACAACTTCGGCGACGTCACCATAACAAGCGACGGACGCACAGTCCTAGACGAAATGGACATTCAGCACCCAGCTGCAAAGATGATGGTGGAAGTCGCGAAAACCCAGGACGACGAAGTAGGCGACGGAACCACAACCGCCGTCATAATCGCTGGAGAACTACTTGAAAAGGCTGAAGACCTAATCGGGAAAAACGTTCATCCCACAGTAATTATCGATGGATACAGAAAAGCCGCTGACAAAGCCCTTGAAACCCTTGAGAAAATAGCCATTCCAGTGAAGTCGACTGACAAGGTTTTCATAGAGAAGGTTGCGACAACCTCGATGGCTAGCAAGCTGGTGGCTGAAAATAAAGAGTACCTAGCCAAAATAGCTACATCAGGAATTCTTCAAGTTGCCGAAAAAGTTGAGGATGGATTTAAAGCCGACATTGACGATGTTAAAGTGGAGAAAAAGGCTGGTGAAGCCTTAACTGATACAAGACTCATCAACGGCGTTGTCATCGATAAGGACGTTGTTCACCCGGGCATGCCGAAAAGAGTGGAGAAAGCCAAAATCGCTTTACTGGACTCTCCCCTTGAAATCGAGAAAACAGAATTCGACGCAAAAATTAATATAGAAAGTCCAGAGCAAATGGACGCCTTCCTAAAACAGGAAGAAAACATGATAAAAGAAATGGTGGAAAAACTCGCCGCGAAAGACGCCAACGTAATTCTCTGCCAAAAAGGCATCGACGATCTGGCTCAACACTTCCTCTCCAGGAAGAACATTCTTGCTGTACGCCGAATCAAAAAATCAGACATGGAAAAGCTTTCCAAGGCAACTGGAGGAAAAATCATCACAAACCTTGACGACATGACCAAAAAAGACCTAGGCTACGCCCAACTCGTTGAGGAGAGAAAAATCGGCGACGACAAAATGACTTTCGTCGAAGGATGCAAGAATCCAAAGGCTGTCACAATTCTCATACGTGGCGGAACAGAAAGAATTGTCGACGAGGCAGAACGCTCATTACATGATGCTCTCTGCGTTGCCCGCGACGTCGTTGAAGAACCCAAGATTCTGGCTGGCGGTGGCGCCCCTGAAATGGAAGTTGCGAGAGTTCTTAAGGAGTACGCTGAGAAGCTTCCTGGGAGAGAACAGCTGGCGGTGATGCGTTTCGCTGAAGCCCTTGAAGTGGTGCCCACCACTCTATCCGAGAACGCTGGGCTTGATCCTATCGACATCATATCTGAGCTTCGGTCCCGCCACGAGAAGGGCGAAGTTTGGGCGGGAGTTGAAGTTACCGAAGGCAAAGTTAAGAACATGAGCGAGGTGGGTGTCTTCGAACCCCTTGCAGTTAAAAAGCAGATTATTAAATCAGCCACTGAAGCTGCTTCAATGATCCTAAAGATCGACGACATAATTGCGGCCGGGAAGATGAAGGCTCCACCAATGCCGAGGGGTCCTCCCGGAGGGCCGGGAATGGGGCCTGAAGGTGCCGGAGAGTTCTAGCGAAACGACGAGCAAAGAGAAGAAAATTTTGATAGGCCCTCCCAAGCTCACCCGCTTTGAAAGGGCTAGGATAGTGGGGGCTAGGGCTCTGCAGATAGCCATGGGCGCCCCCATCCTAATAGAACCGCCAAAAGCCCCTGCAAACCCCATCGACATTGCTCTTCAAGAACTTGAAAGCAGAATACTTCCCATCACCATCCGCAGAACCTTACCTGACGAAACCTATCAAGATATTTCCCTTAAGTGGCTCCTTGAAGGCTAAAACTAGGCTTTACTTTATTTCTTTTCAAAATTCTGGAAAACTGACATGAAAAAATTGAAGTTTTGCCCTAAATGCGGTTCCACTAGGATATACTGGGCAAGCGGACTTCCTCAGCTTTGGTCTATTTGGGAATGTAAAGAGTGCGGTTACCGTGGGGCGTTGGTAATCGAGGACAGCGAATCAGCAGCAAAAATTAGGGAAAGATATCTAAAGAGCGTTGAAAAGGAAAAGGCGACGCGAAGATAGGTTTAGAAGAGCCTCCATTCGAAAAATCGTCACTTCTTTCCGAGGGCTTCACGGGCTTCTCTCAAAGTTTTCTCTATTCTTTTCCAGTGGGCTCCCCGCCAGTACACTTGCCCGCAGCCCTGGCACTCCCAAAATTCGTTGTAGTAGGTTGAGGTTGTTTTGGGAACCTTGTCGATAACCATGTCTTTTGTAACAGACCTAATTCCTGTGTTACATTTGGGGCAACGCGAAACGGTAACGTCTATTTCGAGGTTAAAGTTGAATCGCCTTGCCAGGTCGGCGAGCTTTTCGGGTTCTGTTGACGCCTCAACTAGGATGGCGTCTACTCCCTGCATCATAGCCTGCTGATAGAGCTTGAGGTCGCGGGTAAGTATGGCGCGATGTTCCTTTTTCGCCATCTCAATGAGTTTTTTGTCATCAAGGGATCTGGAGTACTCCACGTCTTGACCTAGCATGCGAAGCCATCTGGTTAGTTTTCCAAGCATGCCGTCTGTTATGAACTTCAACCTTCCCACCGAACTATTTATAAATGGTTAACTTATCCTACACTTTGCACATCAAAGATCAATAAACTTTCGGAATCATAATTCCATAAGCCCTCTTAAAAAATTGTGTAAACTTTTCTTAACGAAGTGTGCCACCTCCAATTCTGCAAACTTTATTTTCGAATATTGAATCCAAATCCACTCCCAACCTGTTTGTAGAAAAAAATTGCATACAAAAAATATTAAAGTCACAGTCTAGAAACAAATATTGTAAAAAAGATTGGAGGTGACAATTAACATGAGTTTCTTTCTAGGGCGAGGGGAAAGAGTGATACGAGAACAATCTAATATTTACTACCATCATGGATACAGCAAGATCGGTTCACCTATGTGGGGAAAGCTCCTTCTTACAAACCAGCGATTCATCTTTTTACAACAGCAGATTGTTAAATCAGGGGGAATACTCGGTTTCGGCAAAAAGGACGAATTGCAAACAGTGGGTATAAAAATTAACCTACCGATTGAAAAAGTAATCGGGGCAAATATAGAAACTCGCACAAGAAAAAAAGGAACTCGGAACGAGCCACCTTCCTTCTTCAGCAAAGAGCAATATGAGGTACTAATAGTTTCTTTAGAGACTTCTGACGGAATTGAGAACCCTTCATTTGAAGTATATAACACAAGGGACTGGGCGACTGCAATACAGCGCGCAGTGGGCGGAGAAGCTATTTGAGTCTTAGATGCGAAAATTGCGGAGCATCCTATAAAGGACCAATCTCTCCTTATACCCGATTCGTTAAATGTGAGTACTGTGGAAACGTCATAAACGTATCCGAGAATAAATCGCGTACGCAACCGATCGTGAAACCTGTTGCGGTATATGAAGAGCCGGGTTCTGCACGAAAGACATTTTCTCTTGAAGGCTTCAACAGTTTTTTAGTCAGAAAGGGAGTCAAAACCTTTGACTCAGTAAGTGGAATTCTAAGGTTAGGGAACCAAGAAGCTATTGTTTATGAAGATGGCGCGGTCTCTGGACCCGAACCTCTAAGAAGTCGCGTAGAAAGATGGGTACATGAATTCATGTTGTTGTGACATTCCATTTTTGGAGCAAGAAACTTTTTCTTATCTTAAGAAGAATAATGGGTATAAGGTGATTAAATTGGCCGAAAGTCTAAAGCTTACGCAAGAAGCTATATCAAAGTTAGAAAGTGGTGACCCGGAAGAAGCTATAGCTTTTCTTAGTGAAGTAAGGAAAACCCTTACCGCGCGCATCATAAAGAGCATTCTTGGTGCTAATGAATATAGCGTCTTGAAAGAGACTGCATATATGATGCAATGCGCATCCCTTTATTATCTTACCATGTCCAACAGAGAAAATATTCAGAATGATCCCATATCGCGTTTGGCCTATCTTGGATATGCTTTAGGAATACATGCTGTCCTTAACACGGTTTTGCTTCCTTTGATTCGAGATTATGCTACTACATTCAATAACGAAAGCGAAAGTTTACTATTCTCTAAACTAAATTCAAAGGTTGAAGATGACATGTACAAATCGATGATTCACACCATAAACTACGTAAAAGGCAAAGAAAAGGAGGAGGCTTATGCAAGATTGGAAAAGACAGCCAAAGAGATCATTAAGGCTGTTGACCGGAGCAGTAAGGAAATTCGTGAACTCGCAGTGGAATTAAGTCGCAAGTTTCCAGCTGGAGACTTTAAACAAGCAAGGAGACTTTACGAATACGTCAGAGATGAAATACAGTATATTCATGATCCATTGGGTATTGAAGAAATACAATCTCCTCAACTAACACTCAGATTGAGTTCAGGTGATTGTGATGATAAAGCGATATTATTGACTTCACTTCTAATGGCAATCGGATTTGAATCCTCCTTCATCTTCGCTGACACTGACGGCGATGGATTGCCAGATCATGTGTATTCTGCTGTGCATCTTCCGAATGCTCCCGAATATTGTAAGCCATTCCCTCATAAGGAGATGCCGGATGGCAAAGATTTTCACGACTGGGTTCCATTGGACCCCACATTCCAAGATTCAGATTTTGGTGTGATCCCGATCAGCGATTTAGAAGGTATCAAGTTGGTTCCGGTTATGTTTAGGTGATCCGTACCGAATGATTTGACCGGTTCCAGGCTTTGCAATAATCTCGCCTTCGTCCATAATCAGTCGCCCGTTTACAAAGGTTTTTATGGGTTTGCCCTTAACTTTCCAACCGTCAAAAGGAGAATATTTGGCTTTTGAATAGAATCTTGATGAATCAATTTTGTATTCTCGGTTTATATCCACAACCACAATGTCAGCATAGTTTCCCTCGTCTAGGCTTCCTCTATTCCTAAGATTGAATATTTGTGCCGGCTTTTCTGAAGCTAGTCTCACTAACTCCGCCATTGTAAGGCGACCAGCGTTAATCTGAGTCAGAAAAAGCGGGAGCATGGTTTCAAGTCCAGGTATGCCCGGCTTAGTGTCCCATACCGACTCTACTTTCTTCTCTTTAATCGTGTGCGGAGCATGATCCGAGGCTAATGCGTCGATTGAGCCTTGTTTAAGGGCGGTCCAGAGGGCCTCAACATCCTCTTTTGTTCTTAACGGAGGGTCAGCGAGTGCTAGGGTTCCGTAGCGTTTCAAATGTCCATATGACATGAGAAGATGATGTGGCGTAACTTCGCAGGTGAAGGGAAAACCCGCCTTCTTTGCTTTTAAAATCTCGTTTAATGCAGTGGCTGAACTTACATGACAGAAATGAAGGTGAGCGCTGGATTCCTTTGCGAGTTGAATAATACGCTTTGTTGCCTTTATCTCAGCTTGAGGCGGATGCGCTTTAAGATAAGCCTCCACATCTTTGCGCCCAGCTTTTTCCATCTTCCTTCTCATGTTTTCAAGCGTTTCCCTGTCTTCAGCGTGCACCACGATGGGAACTTCCATCTTTGCAACCTTATTGAAGGCGTGCAACAACATTTCATCGTCGTCTATGTTGAGTCCCCCTATCTTCTCTGACAGGTAGAGCTTGAAGGCTACAGCTCCCTCCTCAACTATGAAAGGCACTTCTTCCAAGTCCTTTGGGAAAGCCGAATAAAAGGCAACATTAACAACCACTCGCTTTTCCGCTAGCCTCATACGCTCTCTCAGGGATTCTGAATCCATCGTTACGGGTTTGTTGTTGGGCATGTCTATGGTTAGGGTTATGCCCCCCGCGGCTGCCGCAGCCGTTCCAGTGAAGAAATCTTCTTTGTAGGCTAATTGCTGGTCTCGTAGATGTACGTGGGAGTCTATTAGACCTGGGAGAGTTAGGTTTCCTTTCAAATCCAGTTTTGTCGAGGCTGGGGGAAGGTTTGTCTCCTTCGCTATTTTGTATATTCTTCCCTCATCTATGGCTAGTCCTGCCTCAACAAGTCTTCCGTGAGTGTAGACTTTGGTGTTAAGAAGAATCATGTCGACTGGCAAATATTCATCCTCAACTTCCTGATAGGTTATTAAGCCCAATATATCATGTTGCGATTAATTTAAAGAAGTCTCGTTCAGTTATTATCCCAACAAGCTTCTCGTTTTCCACCACAGGCAGGGCGCCTATGCCTCTGTCCCACATGAGTTGGGCGGCCTCGCCAACATCGACATTACGGCCAACCGTAACCACATCCTTAACAGCTATTTCAGTAAGTGGCGTCTGCAAAACTTGATCGATTGTTCCTGATCGTAGATGTTGGAAAACCTTGCCAGAGCCGAAGAAGCGTAGAATATCCATGACCGTAACTATGCCAACGAGTTTATTCTCTGAAACTATGGGTAGCCTTCTGAAGCCTTTTTTAATCATCCTTTTTTCGGCTTCGAGGATAGATGTTTCAGGCGTCGCTGTTACAACTTTTTTGGACATCACATCTGAAACTTTGGCTCCACTTATCATTTCGCCGAAAATTCTGATGATGTCTCGTTCAGTTATGATGGCCCACACGCGTCCTTCTCCATCAACGACGGGTAGGCCGCCGACCTTATTCTCTACCATTATGTTTATGGCGTCGCTAATTTTGGCGGAGGTGCGAACCGAAAAAACTTCTCGAGTCATTATGTGCCTCACCGGCTCGTTTATTGCCTTGAAGAAGTTGCCAGCATGTTCTCGTTGAATTATCCGAAACTTTTCACCCCCACCAAGGTAGTCCACGATGTCAGAGGCTGTTAGTATGCCTCGAAGTCTTCTGGTTCCCGGATCAACGATGGGTATTCTGCGGAATCCCTCCTTAACCATGATCTGTATGCCGTCGTAAACCGGTGTGGTAGGCGCCATAGTGATCACCGGACTCTTCGCTATGGTCATTATTTCTCCTTCACGTCTCTTGGAGGGGTGAGCCCTCAAGGATAGGGGTCCCTTTTCTCTTAGGCTCCGTCGAAAGGATTCTCGTCTTCCACCGCCACGCAAAGCCAAATTCGAAACCTCATCAACTATAGAAGCGCCTTTACAACATCCTCACGATCAACTATGCCTATAATCTTTCCCTTCTTATCCATGACGGGCACGCGGCCAATGTTTTTCTCGATCATGAGCCTTGCCGCTTCTTTAATCGTGGCTGTAGATGGGAGGGAGATGACCGAAGTTTTCATTACAGAAGATATCTTTGACGGGGCCTTGAATCGCCCTCTCTTTGCCTCAAAGACAGGAAAAATCACTCCACTGTCCAGCAGATCCTTCTGAGTTACCATGCCGACAACCCTTCCCCTATCCACAACAGGTAGCCCAGCGAACGATCGATCCTGCATCAAGCGCCAGACGTTATCCACTTCGTCCCCGAGAGAACATGTGACAAGCTCAGTTGACATGAATTCAGAGAGAACCTTTGATAATTTGGCAACGTCCCTTTTCAAAAAGGCTTCAATGAAATTTTCTAAGCCTACGACTCCCATGTAGGTGTAGTCTTGAGAAGACTTTACGACAGGAATATACCATTCATCCAAGCGAATCATTTCTCGGCCAGCATGAAAGGCGTCCATATTGATGGTTGCGACAAACTTAGGCGTCGACATAACTCCTTTAACTCGAATGGGAGAAACTGAGGACGATATGACCATTACATCGCCCCTAGAGACCATGCCCACAAGGCGTTTGCGTTCATCCACGACGGGAAGAATTCTTAGTCCTCGACTGCGGAGGGTGGCTCGAGCCTTGGTGGCAAGCTCATCTTCGTAGAGTTTAGGATGGCTCCGATCCATCATGTCCTGAACGAGCAAGCATTTGACCTCAGTATTCGCTCTTGAATTCGATTTGGCATTCCTCGCAGAGAAAACTTCCCTCAACCTCGGTTAGGTCGTCGGACCATCGTCCACAATGATCACAGTATCCCGCTAATGGGACAGACTCTGGAGCCTCTTCCGCCGCTGTTCTTCCCTCAATACGCGCCTTCTCCTGGATGATCTCTATGAGTTCAGGCATGATGCCCAGAATATCCTTGCTGGAAATTATTCCGACTAGATCGCCCTTGTACATGACGCCCAACCTTCGGATATTAAGCTGGCTCATTCTTCTAGCGGCTTCGCTTAGAGTTTCATCAGGGTCTATGGTGATGAGGGGCGACGTCATCACCTCCTTGGCAGTTAGTTTGTTCGGCTGGATGTTTTTGGCTAGAACTCGGGTGACAAAATCGCTTTCGGTTATTATGCCCAGAGGCTTTCCCTCTTTGCTGGTTACGAGTATACAGCCAATGTGGCCCTCAGCCATGAGTTGAGCTGCTTTGTTAATGGTGGCATCTTCGTCAACTGTGATGACTGGACTTGACATGACGTCTTTAACTAGCATCCGTGTCCTTATGCCTATCTCCGCCATGGTTCAATAACTCCACACGACAATAAATTGGAGGGTCTATTAAACTCTATGCCATAACTGGGAGTTTCACATATTAAGCTATTGGGCATAATAAATCTTTAATAGAAATGTTGAGTAGGAAGAAACTACCGCGATTTAAGTTATCTAGCTCTTTGCTTTTAATCCAAGTATCTGCCTAGCTTCATCTGGATTTGCTACTTCCCTTCCGAATTCTTTGGCTATCCGAACAACTTTGGCTACAAGCTCAGCGTTACTTTTGGCCAGCACCCCTTTTTCTAGATATATATTGTCTTCCATGCCAACTCTAACATGACCACCCATCATAATCGCCAGAGCCCCCATTTGCATTTCATATCTTCCTGGGGCGCAAACGGACCAGGTCCATGTTTCTGGGATGCTTTCGACGCAATAAATCAATGTCTTTGGTGTAGGCGACATGCAAGCCATGCCTCCGAACAGAACGAATTGAATGTGTAAAGGTTCCCTCAATTTTCCTTCTTTAACCAAGGTTTTTGCCGTGTTGATCATACCCGTATCGTAAATTTCGAGTTCAGGTTTCACGTTGTTCTTGTACATGTATTCAGCCCACAACTCGATCCTCGGTATTGGGTTGCTGAAAATGTAGCCTCTAACTATGGGGATTCCCATATCTTCCCATATGTTAATGGAGCCCATATTCAGCGAGCTCATTTCCTGTCCAAAAGTCGCCCTTTCTTCCATCACTTTGTCTATGGTCCTTTCATATTCCTCCATGGTAACCGGTTGCTCCACTCCCATCAACTCTGCTAACTCCTTGGGAAGAGGTCTTCCTCCGCCTGTCGTTATGTTGATGATTATATCGGATGCCTCACTCTTTCCTATTCTCTTAATGTATTCTGGGAACATAGAGTTGGGGCGCGGATGGGGCCTACCTATTTCTGGGTCTTTGGCATGCAGGTGAACGATCGAAGCGCCGGCTTTCCGACATTTAACAACCTCTTCAACTATTTCGTCTACGGTGCAGGGCACGTATTCGGTTTGTAGCTTAGAGACAAATTCCCCTCCGGTTAGCGCAGCTGTTATGATCAATTTTTCCATGCGCCTACTATCCTCCTTCTCAATTTCATTTGATATCTTCTGAAAATTTAAAATTTGTTAGTTCCAGCATGAAGCCTTTTTAAGACTGGTGTTTCTTCCAAAATTCTGTTAGGTCAAGGCTTAGAGATCTTTACCATTCCCCTGCCTAAAGGTATGAAGCTCTGTATTTCTTCTAGAGGAACCTCAAGAATTTCTTTCTTCAAGTCTTTAGGAGCCTTCTCGGCTAGTAGCCTCCGTATCTGCTTGGCAAGCTTGCTGCTCGTTTGCTCCCCTGGAACAATCTCTACACAGAGGTTTGTTTGATTGGCTATAGCCTCCACTGGTCCCCCAATAATCATCGCCTGGCCTTCTTTCGGCTTAATCCCAATGGCAACTCGCAGCGGAACACCACGAACATAGTTTTTCGATCCGTGAATCATGAAGGCGCCCTTCTTGAGATACTGCCCCGGCGGAGGACTCTTGCTCACTTGTTCGGGGGTTACCCAGTAAACGTCCACTGCGCTTAACATTTCCCTCCAAGCTCGGGAGTAGGAAGCTGCAAGTTGTGCGGCTTCCCTTATCGTTCGTTCTGGCGGTTTTTCTCCTCTAGTTTTGATTAAGACGAAGGGGGCTCCGAGAACGTCGGCGTGAAAAACGATGTCATGGGGCTCCATGTGCTTCTTGACGAGAATCTCGTTTGTTGTTGCGTCTCTTCCTCCGATGACAAGAAAACCGTCAGAGGAGTGGAACCATCTGAATTTCTCGTACCATTCTTTTTTCCTTCTTTTGGGGGGAGGTTTACGGGTTTCCTTTACTTGTCCAATTCGTTGCTGCAGTTCTTCGATCTTGGCTTGGGTTTCTCCAAGGGCTTTCTCGACGCCTTCAAGCTTCTTCTCAGCCTTCTTCGCCCTCATGTAGTATTGATTTGCGTTAGCTTGGATGGAGCGACGGAGGTTGATGGGAAAAATAAGGTTTTCCACAGAAACGTTGAGAATTAGGCGTCGAGGTTCCATGGAATGAAAATAGACGTCTGGAACACGTCCCGTCTCTTTCCCTTCTTTAATGCTTGAGACTATTTGTTCCCAAGGTTTACCGCTTCTTTTTTCGTCCATAATCTTTTGAAGAAGAAAACTTAGTTCGTTGATGTGCATGTAAATTGCTTCGCCTATTCTCTTGTTTCTTTCAATCGGGTCTTTAAGGTCTTCCAAGGCTTTTTGTTGACTTTGAAGAATCCTTTGTTGCCTCGCCAGTTCTCTTTTAACCCCCTTGGCGGCTTCAACCACTCCCTCCTCCACAGTTATTTCCGTGTAATACTCGTCAAGGGCTTCATTGAAGGTTTTATACATCCTCTGGGTGAGATGAGCATAATTTTTTAGAGGCAGAGGAGTTACATCGACCCATTCACCCTCTTTGTTGATTACGATGCATGGTTCCAGATTTCCATTTTTGATAATGGAGAGAATCTGATGGAGTTGACCGAAAATTTTGTCCAATTCTTGTTCCGTGAGGGATTCGCATGGGACCTTTTTGTCAACCTGAGCGCGAAGGAGGATTTCCTCGGCGTAGAGTCCGCCGATGCTTAGGAATTTTGTGAGAGCTCTTACGATTTCCAGTTGCCCCAGCCCTCTTATTTCGCCAAAGTCTTGACGGGGCTGTTTGAGGGGGTTCCTTCCGCTTGAGGGGGGGTGCTGAAAAGCTTCGCCGCGCAGGATGTTTCGGTCCCGCATTCTTCGATAGACCAAAGCTTGAAGAATCTTGTTTTCTGGACTCACTAGAATGATGTTTCCCTCGCCGAAAAGTTCTGATATAAGCTGGAAGTTGCCTTCCCTTCTGCTTACGTCTATTATTACGATTCGTTCGAATTCGTGTTGATGAATTCCCCTGACCTCACCGTTTCTAAGGTACTTTCGAAGAGCCATGCAAAAGGCGGGAGGTTTTGGGGGCTTTTCTAGGGCGTAAGAGGTTAGGTGAAGGTGCTTTCCAGCCTCTATGAGAAGGTGGAGAGGAGGCTGGTTCGGTCTACGAAGCTTTAGAAGCAAGGTAATGGAGTTAATTTGGTAAATGTTATCGATACGGGCACCTTTTATTGCTTGATTAAGCTCAGGAGTGAGGGCTGCAATGTCGAAACTTGTCATTTCCTCCTTCAAGGCTTTCCCCTGAAGAAGGTTTGAATTGAGGGCTAATAAATGCTTTACATTCCAAAACTGTCTTCAGCTTAACACGTTCTAAATCTCGATTTTTAAGCCTGAAATAGATTACGAATTCATGATCCATACTTCCGTAATATAAAAAAGGGGGGGTGGAGAGATGTTTCTCTTCTTAGCACCTTTTACCGTAGTTGGCTCCGAGCTTGCCATTGTCCTTTGAACCAACCGTTCCGTCGTCGTCGAAGTCGACTTGTGGGTTCCAGTTGGGTTGTCCTTTCCTAGATCCGTAGGCTGCTCCGAGCTTGCCATTGTCCTTTGAACCAACCACTCCGTCGCCGTCTACATCACCTATTATCTTAACTTGCATCATGCCGTCGATGAATTGGTCGCTGGCTCCGCAGAGGCAGGTGGCGTTAGCCTTTACCGTGTAGGTTTTGCAGTGGGGGCTTGGGAGCATCCAGTTGAACGTCAGGGTTATGGTGTTGCATGGAGCTAGGTTGGTTATGGTTTGTGTTCCTATTAGGACTGTGATGGTGGCGTTGTAGTAGTAGGCGTTGACGGTGCAGTTTATTGGTATGGTGCCGTTGTTGTGTACGGTAACGTTGACTTGGATCGTCCAGCCGGGATATCCTGCGCTCACGGGTGAGCCACAGTGGAAGGTTGCTACGTTGGTTATGTCTACGCCGCAGATTTTTTGGGTAACCCACATGTCTGTGCTTAGAGACTCTACGTGGAACGTCCACACCTCACCGGTCACTTTATCTATCATTTTAATTATATCGCAATAGCCAAGGATGCTATCGCCGTTGTCTATCCAGCTAATTAGATGCCATTGCCTGCAGTATTGTGGGTTAACCTCGTGCCATTGGGTGGAGATGGGTTCCATCCAGTGGTACTGCTTGAATTGTTTGAGGGACTCCTCAAACTTTACGATGTGTGTTTGCTCCAGCATGTCTGTTAGGTTCATGGCAACTGTTAGTTTGTCCACGTGGTACTCAGCCTCAGCACCTGGAATGGGTTCATGAGTCCTAGGATCTTTAAGCGTCAACACAATTTGATCGGAGGGACTGAGGCCTAGGTTGTCTTCCCAGCTGCTCAGATGCCAGATAGTGCCGTAAACTGGGTAGATCTCGAACCATTTGGTGCACACAGGATTTGCTAAATCAAACTTGTCGTAGCTCATCGCAGACTCTATGTAGACAGGCCCGAAAGTTGGCGGCGGCGGCACTACTCGTGGTGATGGCTTCGGAGTTAACTTCAGGGAAATTGACATCCAGTCCACGTGGTAGTATTCGACAGTTCCAGCACCTGGGTATGGATACATAATTGTCATGTCAATGGTGTCGCAAGGATCAAGGATACCATTGCCATTGTCTATCCAGCTGGTTAGGTGCAGACAGCGAACAGGACCCATCTCTGGGTCAATCTGGTTCCACTTGGTGCAGATGGGTTTTCTTGGGTTGAAGGTCCAGTAGCCACACTTGTACTCTACGAAAATCGGCGGTGGTCCTGGTTCTGTTGGCGAGAGCGTCATGTCAACTGTCACCTCGTCCACTTGGAACCAATACTTGACGTCGAGGATCATTTGTCGAAATTGGGGTGGTAGTGGATCTGAAGGAATGATTTCCTGAACGTGGAACCAAACCACGTCTGAAGTATTGAGGTTGGTCATGTCGATTTGGTCTGAGGGACTGAGTATGCCGTCACCGTTGGTGTCTTCCCAGCTGGAGAGATGCCAATTTTGGGATGTTGGCATAGACTCATGCCACGTGGTGCATATCGGCTTGAATAGATCAACGGGTTCATAGCTCTCCAAATATATTCTCACAGGCGGGTCAATAAGGTACATGTCAATTTGGTCTTCGGGACTGAGGACCCTGCCAGGTTCCCAGCTTGATAGGTGGTAGAAGTTGGTTTTGCTTGGGTGAAGCTCATGCCACTGGGTGCTTGTTGGGTCTCCGAGGTCCACAACCTTTCTTGGGTACAACTCTAGGTCTGCCTCTCTTGGTAGCCTTTGGTCAACCCGACCGTCAGCGGTGGTATGACGAATATCAAACATTTCAGAGTCATAGAGGAGAGTATCGTAGAGGTGTAAAGCTGAACTTCCAGGACCTTCACAGTGAAAATACACAGTTACTAAGGGAGGCGGTGAGCCGCCGGTCTTCCCCGGAAGCATCCACTGAGCCACACCAATATGAACATATCCAGCGGTGTTGTCAATTATGGGGCCTCCAGTAATCTTGGGAGGGTTAAGGAAGCATCCGTCAACCGCATCTGTACAAGTTAAAACAGTGGGATCAAAGCTTAGCTTAAACTCGAAAGCATATAGATCTATAACAGAATCAATGCTTATGTTAACCAAAAAGTTCGTGCAAGGCGTTACGCTGATTACCGGAGGGTCCACATATATCATCGTCGGGTGAGCCATGCTTACCTTTATGTTGACAAACATCAAAGACACAGTCAGCAAAGTCAAGGCAAACAGCGTTGAAACTTTCTTCTTATCAATTCTCATTCTAGAAATCTCCCTTTCTCCTTTCAGCACCCAGATGCTATAGAGCACGTTTCTAAAAAGCCTTACGGTACACGAAATCTTTAGAAAGCAAAAGTGACAAATAGCAACGTCACTACTGAACACCTAAAGAAAACGTATGGGGATTGAGTTGAAGCCTTTAAGCGTTATTTATTGGAGTAGAGTTGGTTTCGGCGTTCTCGCAGCCTTCGTATGCGTTCTTTTAAGAATCGATAAGTATCCCAATCCTCTCATGAGCGGCATATCAATGGCACTAATCGTTTACATGCTCACCTATTACATTCTCAAGTGGAAATTCATGGCTAAGGTTGAAAAGCTAACCAAAGTATTTACAACGGGTATAGGCACCTACTTCCTCGTATGGATTGTTTGCTGGATTTTATTCATCACTCCGCTTCTTAAGCCTCCAATCGCCACGTTTACATACAATCCTCAAAATCCAGTGGTCGGAGAAACCATAACCTTTAACGCATCAAACAGCAGCGACTTGGATGGAAAAATAACCAAATATAATTGGGATTTCGGAGATAAGAACGTCACCACCGTTACAAACCCAATCATATATCACGCGTATGCATCTCCTGCAAATTACACTGTTACACTAACCGTAAAAGATGACCAAGGATTAACACATAAGAAAGAAACGATTCTAACGATCAGTTTGAATGTTACATCTTCTTAGTTAGCCCTTGAAGTATCCTAAGATTTTTTTCATACAGTCAAATGAACTCCTGATTTTGCGAATGTCAAAGAAGAAGGTCATATTATTGATGACACAATGTTTTAGGCCGATTTTAGCGTACTTTTCTATCTGGCCAATGACCTCATCAGGAGTACCGTGGAGGTAGTGGTCCTCGCACATCTTCGTCGGAACCTTTTCCAACGCGTCCAGCATCGTCTTTCGATCATACCTAGTAGGAACAAATTCTAGAAGCCCATAGTAATTCTCGCCAAAGGGATGTTGAACTCCATAACGCCTAAACATTTCAGGTGGCAGAATCAGGGCAAAGTTCTTCGCCATCGGAGTTCCAAGCATTCTGTGACACTCCTCGTGATCTTCATCCAAAATCGCATAAGCGTAAAGCGCAGGCGTTATCTCGTCCGGATCTCGACTCACCCTCTTCGCAGAATCCCGTATAATTCCAAGACCCTCTCTATAAAGATCGAGATCCAGGTTCGCCGGCAGCCACCCGTCTCCCAGCCTGCCAGTCATTTCAAGCATTTTTGGCCTGTGAGCCCCAATCCAGATTGGAGGATACCTTCCTTTCTCATAGGGCTCCAAGGCAAGAATGGCGTCTTTTAGTTTCCAGAACCTTCCGTCAAAATCGATTTTCTTATCATTTTCCCAAAGTAACCTAATTATTTTGATGGCTTCTTCCAGCCTTTCCACAGGCTTGCTCCATTTAATTCCGTATGGTGTAATGTTTTCACCTTCACCTGCACCGATTCCCAGAATCACTCTGCCTTTAGATGCATGATCTAGGGTCAAAAATGCTTGGGCAAGCACGGCTGGATGTCTCCTAAAAGTTTCAGTAACGGCTGGTCCAAGAAGAATACGTTTGGTGCTCCACGCTGCAACTGCTATCGTGCACAGAGCGTCAAAGAACACGTGTGGAGTGTCCCGATATGCTGCCGCCTCAACGATGTCGGGAGTCCATATGGATTCAGGTATCCAAGCCATCAGATGGTCTGCCCACCAGACAGAGTCGTAGCCAGTTTCCTCTATTCTCTTGACCGTGTTTATGCCATTCTCAAAGGGGGGAAGAAAAGTGCCTTCGGTGCCAATTTTTATGTCATCAATATCCATTTTATCACCCGGACACGTTCCTCTTACGAAGGTTATTAAATATTTTTCTTTTAAATTTCTCTGGCTACTTGGAAACTTCCGGGTTTTCTCTCGTTTTTACTGATACACGCATGTAATCAGCCCAAGCCAAGAAAAATCCGCGGTCGTAATCCGCGTGAATCTTGTTTTTAGCTTGTTTCAAAAACTCCCGTCGATGTTTTTTTAGCTCGTTTTCGTTATTGAAGTCTATGCTCGGAAGAAAGGCGTATTGATCGTCGTTTGACTTCTGGGCTAAGAGTATGCCGTTGAGGGCTTGAAAATACCCCTTGTTCCACTCAGTTTCTTGCACTTTAAGTTTTATTCTTTCGAGTATTCGCTCTGCCTCGGCAAACCGCCTATTTGTCACGAGTTGAAAGAATCTGAGCACGAAGACCCGTGAGATAGGCATTTTACCCTCGTCTCGGCTTATCTTCTTCTGTTATGTCTTCTATTCCGTTTTCAGTAATCTTGAAGACTCTTTCCCCTTCAGGTAGATAGGGACTTGAAACAAGGCGGGCGATTCTTACGGGTCCGCGGGCAGACTTCCTAAGGTAGATGCGAGTATGACTTGTATGGGCAACTATGTGGCCACCCACGGGATGTACAGAGTCTCCGAAGAAAACGTCTGGTTTAGCCATTACCTGGTTTGTTACGACGGCCACGGCGTTGAAGGCTCGAGCCAACCGAATCAGCTTGTGAAGGTGCTTGTTAAGCTTTTGTTGCCTCTCGGCCAACATCTCTCTGCCGAGATATTCGCTTCTAAAGTGGGAAGTTAAGGAATCTACGATGATTAAGCGGATGTTGTTTTCTTTAACCACCTTGTCCGCGTTGTCGACGAGAAACATCTGATGGTCTGACGTGTACGCCTCGGCAAAGATAATGTTCTTCGCAACCTCTTCCGGGTCTAAACCCAGATGCTGTGACATTTGAACAATACGTTCGGTTCTGAAAGTATTCTCAGTGTCAATGTAGAGGGTCCCGCCACCTAATCCTCCCCTCTCGGGAGGTAACTGCACGTTTACGCACAACTGATGGCACAGTTGGCTTTTACCGCTTCCGTATTCTCCATAGAATTCCGTGATGGTTTGGGTTTCAAGTCCGCCTCCCATGAGTTCATCTAGCGTCTTGCTTCCTGTTGTTAGGCGTAGGACTGTTTGGCGCGTTTTCAGCAGTTCGTCAGCTCGGATGAAGGATAAGGCCATGGATGATCGTGCTTCACTGATGACTTCTAAGGCCTTTTTTTCTCCGATGCCTGCTGGTGCCAACTCTTTTGCCGTTGCTGTTGCCAGCGACTCCACTGTGTGGAATCCCAGTTCGCGCAGTTTTTGGGATATGGCTGGGCCTATGCCCGGAAGGTCCTCTAGATACTCATACTTCTTTTTTGCTAGAGGAGATTCTTCAGTCATTTTGGCACCTCAATCCAGATTTGAAAGAAAATCGTAGTTGTGCGTATTTAAGTTAGGCGAAGAAACAAATAAAATATTCTATGAGAGGGGAGACTGAAAGTAACATAGTTTCTGGAGGTATATCGAAAACCGATATACTTCGGCTTTTGGAAGACGCTATTTATAGAAAAACAGTTGCACTCTATCTCAGTGATAGAAATGCAGTTTATTGAAATTCCAGAGTTTGAAATTCTACGCGGTGGAAAAGCAATCGAGGCCCTTTATGTTTTCATCAATGAACTTGAGGAACAAAGAGGAAAGGAATTAACGGATAAACAGACTAACGCTTTGATAAAAATGGCGAAGGGATTGATTTCTTCTATTGAGACAGAAACGCGGCTGGATCCTTCAAGCGAAGAAACCGATCCTTTGAGACACCTTAAGGAAACAACTATGAAATGCATTTCAGACGTTCGCACACGTTTTAGTTCTTTCTTCACAAAATAAATCTTCATTTGAAGCGCACACAAGCATGTTCCACGTGTAACCAACACTAATTTAGACCGAAAAAAGTATAAGCTTAATTTTCAAAACCTATCCTCCTCATGGAGGAAAATATTTTGATAACCGAAAATGTTATTGAGAATGTTGCCTTTAAACTTCTGCAGCTGGCAGTCACAGAGTTGCCGCGAGATGTGAAAGAAGCTCTTCAACGGGCTTATCGCGAAGAGGAAAGCGAGGCTGGAAAAACCCAGCTGAAAGCCATACTGGACAACATGGACTTGGCTGAGAAAACGCGTACTCCCATGTGTCAAGACACGGGCGTCATCATTTTTTACGTGAAAGCTGGAGGACAAGCAAAGGGCTTAGACAAAATTGAAGATGCTCTGCTCGGTGCCACGAAAAGGGCTACAAAGGAAGTGCCCCTCCGCCCCAACGCAGTTGACCCATTCACCCAAAAGAACACAGGAGACAACACTGGAAGATTCGTTCCTTTCATACATTGGGAAATCGTGCCTGGCGACAGCGTTGAAATTACGGTTATGCCCAAAGGAGGAGGATCCGAAAACGTCTGCGTCTTAGGCATGATTAGCCCGGGCGAAGGCGTGAAGGGGCTGAAGAAGTTTGTTGTGGACGCCGTGATCAACGCTGGAGCCCAGCCTTGCCCCCCAAACATATTGGGTGTCGCAGCTGGTGGAGGCGCTGACATCGCCATGAAACTGGCAAAGGCTACTTTGCTGAGGCCTTTAGATGAGCCCAACCCAGATTCAAACCTAGCAAAACTTGAGGAAGAGCTCTACGAAGCTGCGAATTCAACTGGGATTGGACCTATGGGTCTAGGAGGCAAATTCACGGTGTTGGGTGTAAAGGTTGAATACGCCCATAGGCACCCAGCTTCCTATCCCGTTGCAGTGGCGTTCCAATGCTGGGCTGCAAGGAGAGCTTCAGCTCGCATTAGTTCCGACGGAAAGGTTAAATACTTGTCGCATAAGGTGGTGTGAAAGATGGCAACCTACAAGCTCAAGACTCCAATTTCAGAGGAAGATATACGAAAACTCAAGGTGAACGACACCATCTACATAACAGGAACCATAATCACAGCCCGCGACGCAGCCCATAGAAGGGCACTAGAATTTCATAAGGAGGAAAAAAAGCTGCCCATCAACATGCAAGGACTAGCAGTTTTTCACTGCGGACCCATCGTGAAGAAGGAAGATGACAAATGGATAATAGTAGCGGCTGGTCCAACCACAAGCACACGTATGGATTTGTTTGAAGACGAGTTCGTCGGGGCTTTCAAGGTTAGGGTTGTGATAGGGAAGGGAGGCATGGGCAAAAGAACCACCGAAGCCATGAAACAGTATGGGGCAGTCTACGGAGCCTTCACTGGAGGAGCCGGAGTTCTGGCAGCGAAGGCGATAAAGAATGTGAAGAGTGTCGAGTGGTATGACTTAGGGATGCCTGAGGCCCTATGGGTCTTGGAAGTTGAAGATTTTGGACCATTGACTGTAGCTATCGACGCCCATGGAAACAACCTCTTCGAAGATGTTCAGAAGAAAGTGGAGAAAAGCAGACGGAAGATTTATCAAAAACTTGGCGTATAGCAAACTTCAACATTAAATGAATGAAGTAAAAGCTTCTTTAGAAGCTAGAATTGGCTTGGAGAGTCAAAGTTGCCATATGCAACCATAAAAGATGGTGGAAAAGGATGGAAACACTAGCTCACGACATAGTTATCGTTGGGGGCGGCATAGCGGGTTTAAGGGCTGCTATTGCCGCTGCCGAGGTCAGCAATAAAATCGATGTGGCTGTAATTTCGAAAATCCAGCCCATACGCTCCCATTCTGTCTGCGCACAAGGCGGAACCGCTGCCGCACTAAAAGAAGGAGATTCCTACGATCTACATGCTTGGGATACGGTTAAGGGATCAGATTTCCTAGCTGACCAAGATATTGTGGAGTTTTTTGTAAGAAAAGCGCCAAAGGAAATCATTACATTAGAGCATTGGGGATGCCCTTGGAGTAGAGTTCCTGACGGAAAAATAAACCAACGTCCCTTTGGTGGGCACAGTTTCCCAAGGGCCTGCTTCGCAGCCGACATGACTGGATTTCACGAAATGCATACATTATACGGAAAAGCCATAGCGCAGGAAAACATAACATTCTATGATGAATGGTTTGTTACCTACCTCATCGTCGAAGACAACACTGCTAAAGGGTTAACGGCTATAGAACTGAAGACAGGCGAAATGCATGCGTTGCGGGCGAAAGCCATCATAATGGCGACCGGCGGCCACGAACGCATATACGAATTCACAACATTTTCAAACACTGCAACTGGCGATGGAATGACCATAGCCTATCGAGCAGGCGTACCCCTAAAAGATATGGAATTTGTCCAATTCCATCCCACAGGTCTTTTGCCATCAGGAGTACTGATAACCGAGGGAGCCCGCGGTGAAGGGGGATACCTAATTAACGCTAAAGGCGAGCGTTTCATGAAACGCTACGCTCCTGAGAAGATGGAGTTAGCTCCGCGCGACGTAATTGCTAGAGCAGAGACAACAGAAATCCAGGAGGGACGCGGATTAGAGGGTCCCTACGGCCCCTACATAGCGTTAAACCTTACACATTTAGGTGAGGACAAGATAAACGAAAGGCTGCCTCTCATACGCGATGTTGCAATAAAACTAGGCGGAGTAGATCCCGTTAAGGAACCCATACCTATCAAGCCAGCTGCCCACTACTCCATGGGAGGAATTCACGTTAACACTAAGACAGAGACGCCAACTTCAGGACTTTACGCTGCTGGCGAATGCTCCTGCTTGAGTCTGCATGGAGCAAATAGACTTGGCACAAACTCGACTTCAGATTGTCTAGTTTTTGGATCTGTTGCTGGTGAAGAAGCTGCCAAACACGCCTCATCGAGTGGTCTCCGAGAACTTCCTCGCGACAAGATTTTGGCAGAGGAGAAAAGAGTCTTTGATGGAATTTTGGGAAACGAGGGCGACGAAAGAGTTCCCGCTATTAGAGAAGAAATGAGGCGCGTTATGAATGAGAAAGTCTGGATATTCAGAAGAGGCGATGAGCTCAAGAGTGCCTTAAAAGAAATAAGGCAGCTTAAGAAGAGGTTCAAGAGTATAAGGGTAGAAGATGAGGGTAGGTCTTTTAACACTGGACTCGTAGCAGCCTTACAACTTGACTTCACGTTGGACCTAGCCGAGGTCACGGTGGTCAGTGCTCTTGCCAGAACAGAATCAAGGGGGGCTCATTCTAGGCTTGATTATCCCAAGCGGGACGATGAGAACTGGCTAAAACATACTTTAGCATACTACACGAGGGATGGGCCAAGACTTGAGTACATCCCAGTTTCGATAACTAAGTGGTCTCCTGCCGTGAGGGCCTATTAGGAGGGTTTATGGTGGCTTCTAGATTGGAAAAAGTTGTTGAATTTAAGGTACAACGTTTCAATCCTGAACGTAACAGGCACTACATGTCTACGTATAAAGTGCCTGCCCGTACAGGAATGACCCTACTTGACGCCCTTCTCTACATTAAAGACAATCTTGATGAAACGCTTACATTTAGGCACTCCTGCAGAATGGGGCAATGCGGAAGCTGCGGGATTATGGTTAATGGAAAACCCATGTTAGCGTGTTATACGCAGGTACTCCATCTCGAATCTGATTCCCTGGTTATAGAGCCCCTCTCTAACATGCCGGTCATAAAGGATTTAGTTGTTGACATCCAGCCATTCTTTGACACCTATAAAAGGGTTAAATCATTTTTGATAAAGACTGAAGAAGAGTTTAAGGAGCCTCAAGAATTCATTCAATCGCCAACAGACCTCAATAGGTACTGGAACCTAACTTTATGCACGAAATGCTCTTTATGCTATTCAGCCTGCCCAGCTGCAATAGATGAAAGATTTCTTGGACCTTCAACTTTAGCCACCAATTATCGGTTTATAACAGACTCGCGTGATGACGGTTTAGATGAGCGGTTGAAGGCGATGTCTGACAATGTATGGCTATGCACTTCGTGTCATTCCTGTACGCTCTGTTGCCCAAAGGATATTGCTGGCTCAACTTCGGTGGTCGATGGGCGCAGTCTCATGGTGGAAACCGCGGGGCTCATACCGAGAACCGTGAAGGATGTGCTGACTAGCGCCTCTAAATTTTATAATCCCATGCGCATGTCTCCAAGCAAGAGAACAGAATGGGCTAAGGATTTAGAAATTAAAGAACTCCAAGCGGTCGGAAAAGCTGACATTTTATATTTCGTGTGTTGCTCACCAGCCTATGATGTGAGGAACCAAGAGATTGCTAAGTCTATGGCATCCATATTCAAGGGAGTTGGCGTTGACTTCGCCACATTGGGAAACGAAGAGTGGTGCTGTGGAGACCACATACTTAGACTTGGCGAAAAAGGCTTGTTTGAAGTGCTTGCAGAACATAACCTCTCTATGTTCGAAAAGTTTGGTGTAAACAAGATTGTGACGTTGTCGCCTCACTGCTACGATGCCTTCAAGAATGACGAGCCGTATAAGGACGCCAAACTTAATGTTCAACACTATACGCAGTTTGTCGCCGAAGCCCTTGAACATGGAAAACTCAAACTTTCTAAAGCCGTCAAGAAAAGAGTTACTTATCATGACCCTTGTTTCTTGGGCAAACGCAATGGAATATACGATGCCCCTAGACAGATTCTGGAATCGATAAAAGGCTTAGAATTTGTTGAAATGAAGAGGACAAAGGAGAACAGCTTCTGCTGTGGTGGAGGAGCAGGAAGAATTTGGACAGAGGACGCAACTCCTGAAAAGCGACCCTGCGTGAGCCGTGCTAAAGAAGCTCTAGAACTCAGAGGTGAGGTTATAGCCACTGCCTGTCCGTTCTGTTTAACAGCGTTGGAAGATGCGGTGAAAGTTTTAGATGCAGAAGATAAGATTGTTGTGAGAGACATAGCGGAACTCTTGAAGGAAGCGCTGTAACGTCTGCTCATGTTTCTACTTGAAGAAGCATGATTATTCTTTCTTTTCTCTTTTTCTCATAACAGTGTAGATTGTCATTTTCTTTTGACCAGAACCAGTCTTAACAAGTCTCTTCTTTTCTGCAAGGGTGAAACCGCACTCACACTCGAAGACATGGAGGAGGTCGTCTCCTTGGAAGTAATCTGTGACCTCCTTGAGATTGTGTGTATGCATATTTTTCTACCATAGTTAAACTCACCATTTTGAATAAAGAAAAACATTATGAAATCCAAATCAGTATTGAGAATCCAGAAAACCGTAAAGAATTAATAAGAGATACGCATATTTGGGTTTACGGGATTTGCCTATGAAAGAAAAAATGAAACGCCTCTTATTCGAACTGATAAAGAACTCCAAAAACAGCGACAGAAACCTTGCAAAGATTCTGGGAGTGTCACAACCCACAGTAACTAGAATGAGGAAGAAACTGGAAGAAAAAGTCATTGTTGAGTATACGGTTACGCCAAACCTAACTGAACTTGGATACGAGTTGATGGCGGTGACTTTTGTAAGCATAAAAGGAAGCGTAAAATCAGAAGCGGAGCGAAAGACCCTTGAAAAATGGATGATGGAACAACCCAACATCGTTTTTGCCTGTGATGGCAACGGAACGGGCATGAATGCGATGATGGCATCTATCCATAAGGATTATACGGATTTCTTAGGATTGATAACGAAACTAAAGATGGAACGGGCAGAAACCCTAGGAGAAATCAGAACATTCGTTTTCAGCATAAAAGGAGGAGTAATGCTAAAACCATACTCTCTAAAATACCTAGAAAAAGTTACCTAAACATCGCATCCTTATTATTCCGTCGTCAACCAAACGTTTTACACCCTTTATACAGTCACCTTTAGTTATTCCTTGCCAAAAACTTATCGTGCTCTAAGTCGGCAAGTTTGTCCTAACATCCATAACGTGGTGACATCCCCCGCGATCTCCCCCTTTTTTCTTGACCTATTTGGACTCTAATAACAGAGGTATGTTGAAATCAGTGTTTTTCTGAAAACTACAACTGCGGTGGAGATAGACCGCTGTAGATAGCCCCTGTATAGCCCCCCCTATAAATACTCTCAACATAGAAATTATGAGAAGGGTGCAGCGTTCAAATGGTGCGGGTCCAGAGGACAACCGAATTTATATATAACTGACGACAAAATAAATTCTCAGAGAGGACCATGACACAAACTGTAGAAATCCGGAAACCACTCGATATAGGATATATTCGCACTTGCAATTGTCCTCCAACCCACATTAACTGCCTAACAGCAAAAGAATGGACCAAAGGTATGGTTACAATTCAACCTTTTTATTATACAAGTAGAGACATTAGGGATAAGAATATACACCCTGCAGTATTTCCAATATCTCTTCCAACACACTTTATCAATCTGCTTACACACAAGGGAGAATTGGTTTTAGATCCATTCGTTGGAATTGGCACAACATTAATTGCGGCTCAGGACCTTGACCGAAATGCCGTTGGATTCGATTTAAAAGAGGAATACATTGAAATAGCCAAGAAACGACTCGCGCAATCTCGATTAGGGTCCCAAACACAACAGCTTGCAATTGTTGATGACGCTCATAACATACCCGAATACTTAGAAGAAAATACTCTGTCTCTCTGTATAACTTCTCCACCCTATGCAAATATGTTGAACCGCCCAAGACTAAATAAAAGCATTAGAGGGAATCTCAGAGGGAACGACCAATACCTCAAAATTCAGCAATATTCAACTGATCCCTGTGATCTAGGAACAATGAATCATGAGGACTATTCTAAGGCGCTTGAAGAAATATACTCGGGCATCTTACCCCTTATGAAACCAAAAGCCCACTGTATAATCAATGTCAACGATGTTTGGTGGAAAAACAAGAGATACCTCACTCATATCCATGTTATAGAAGCTTTACAAAGAGCAGGATTTGAATTTAGGAATACCTTCATTTGGGATAAAAGAGACCTTGTGAATCAGGTCGGAATTTTTGGTTGGCCAAGTAATTTCATCTCTTTAGGAGCAACTATGGAATATATTCTTGATTTCTGGAGACCACCAAAATAGGGCTTAAAGTATTCGGTTAATAGTTTCAAAACATTGGGGCAGGTATTTCGGCAAAATTCTAAACCCTGTTCCATGATCATGAAGACGGCCATCAGAGTAATGACCTATTCTGATATCTACTTTCAATTTGCCTTCCATAACTAGCTCTGAAAATCTTTCAAAGCTAAAACCATCAAGGAGGTAGGCCTCATTAAACCAGAAATATTCTTTACCTTTCTCCGTTTTATGGTCCGCTAGAACATAGATTAGTTTATGATATTTCTCCTCGAACGCCTTTCTTAAGGTGTCGTTGTCATAATAAGCCTCAACATCTTTATCATTTGCGATGTATAATCTATTGCCTTTGATCTCCAGCTTGAGACCAACGCTGTTTGGTTTGATTGAATCTACAGTTGTGTGTAGTTCCTTATCTTCCATGGGAATCTTTGATTCGTCTATTTCTTCTCCTGTTATAGTTAATTGTTTATACTTTCTAGGTATTTTCCGCTGCGTGTACCCAAACACCTCTAATAGATTCTTGTTAGCGCCATTAGGCATAGGAGCTTTAGTAAATAATGTGAGCATGGAAACTGACTCCTTTCTTGCTGATTTTAGTTCATAAATTTGAAAGTCGGGACCAGCGATGTTATTCTCTGTTATTTCCAATAGATCCTCTAAAGTTTTACCAATCCCAGTCGGTCCTTCTCGATGTGAAGGAACATAACCCATTTGTTCAATTTGCTTTATCTTACGTATAAAATCAGCGTAGTCCATACATGAAGTTTGATCAAAATGGCTAATAACTGTTTTGCGCGAATTGGACTGCACCGATAAATGCGCAGGTCTGGAGGCGGCATGTTTTTTTGTGTCAAGCTTTGTCTTAATGCCAAGTTAACAGTTAGGCTAATTCTGTGTTAAATTATTCAAGGTTGAGTGATTTCTTGCGCCTGAAATGGTGTAGGAGTGAGGTTGTTTGGGAAAAGTTAGCATTCGATTGGATTTGACAGACGACGCAGCGGAGCAGTTTCTTTCCTTGAAGACAAAGCGGGGCCTCAAAAATAACTACGAGCTGATAAGGCAGTTGATCACCGACCTAGGTCGCAAGTTTGGTTACGACTTCTTTTACAACCTTTGCGGGGGCGTTTGTTCTAACACCCCTGCTGTTAAAATGGGTTTGGGTAGCTTGAAATCCTGCTCTTTTTATGCTGTCCATCACTTCAATTGAGGGTGGAACAGGCAAGTTTAGCTTGTCACAGATTCTGTCGACAACGTAGTATGTAACAGCGGCTTCAGCCTCTTCCTGGACTAAAGACAGCAACCTAAGAACCCTTTTCCCCAGCTTCAATCTCCTTCCGTCAGCCTCCCTTTTCATGGACGAACAAAAATCTTTATCCGCTATTTTACCGAGCCACAGAGGACCGGCAACATTTAACTTAGAACCGCATTCAGCGCACTCAGTTTTCAAGGGAGAAACCATTCCCTCAGATGTTTCCCTGTGGAAACACGAAAAGCAGTGGAGAATGTATCCCATCATCCGAAGGCTGTTGTCGGCTTGTCTTGCTCCGTAGCGGGCAACCGCGTACACTCGAATATAATGGTCTGTGCTGTAGCTGAAAACGACTTCGATTCCAATATCGTGTTTTGCCGCCATCATGGCTAAGCATCCGACCAAGAGTCGAACAGCCAGCTCATGGCAATACTCGGTTCGCAACGGCTTTCCACTGTACTTTCGGACGCAGGCTTTAGAATGAACTCCACACAAAGGAGCCATATCTGTGGCGGTTAGAGCCAGCAACCCTCCATCACGCAAAGCCCGTACAGCAGCGTCAAGATAGGGAACAGGAGAGCCAAAAGGGTCAACATCAATAAAATCGAATCTCTTCCGAGGCGCCGCATACCGGCTCAAGAAGAGGTTTGCGTCTTCGTTCGCAACTAAGACGCGTTCTGCCAAGGCGTTGCGTTCCACATTAAACCTAGCAAGCTTAGCTGCCTCAGGGTTAATGTCATTCACGAAAACCTTTCGAACTCCATCAACCTCCACCGCGAACCTTACGCCTCTAACGCCGCAGCCAGTCAGGGGCTCGCAAACAGAAATCTCCCTTCCTAACATTTTTTGATACGTTTGCAACGCCAAAACAGCTAAGTCTCGGTTCAGTTCCATGGCGGGATTGTAAAACACTGGCGCCTTAGACGGGGCATACTCCCAAGCCTCCTTCACATAAGCCGAAAGCTTAGGAACTACGACGCTTACCTTTCCCTCCTCCACGATCTCCGTGGGAAAACTAAATTTCAAGCCCAGCATCCCTAAATTGTTGATCCTCCTTAAATTATTCTGTACCAATATTTAACGACACAACTGAAAATTCTGCTGGAACCGAGATACTAGAAAACCAGAGGCATATTCCATTAAAGGCTTTATAACTAAGACTAGAATTATCAAGAGAAGTCTTAAAACGAGTCTTTTATTCCTTAGACATGAAAGAATTTATGTGGTGTACGTCGTTGGGAAATTTATCTACGCGTAAGCCGAGAATCCTTTACCTAATATTGTATAACCAGTTATTAACTTCATCATCTCACTAGTACCGTCTGGAATTGTCATCATTCTTGCATCTCTATAGTATCTTTCTAATGATAATTCATCTGAGAGTCCCAAGCCACCATGGATTTGCATCGCATCATATGTCACCTTAACAGCAGCCTCGCCCCCGTATACTTTAGCCATCGACGAAAGCCTTCTAGCCTCTCGGCTACCTTTAGCAATAGCATCTATAGCCTTATATCCGAGAAGCCTTCCGGTCTCTATCAAAACGTTCATGTTGTAAAGCATTTCCTGGATCAGCTGGAATTTACCAAGAGGCTTACCAAATTGCACTCTTTCCTTAGCATACTTCACTGAAGCTTCGAAAGCTGCCTCGGCTATTCCAATCGACGCCAATCCCATACCACACCTTGGTAACGTCATAAGCGCGGTGAATGGTGACATTTGGCTGAGCAAGCGCATCATTCCCTCTGATATTGGCAAAAGTTCCATCAATTTGGGATCCGAGAAAGCTTTGCCCATCATAATATTCATTTCATTCTCCTTCGTGACTTTACAATCTTCAAAAAACATCTCTCCGGTAGGAGAAGCGTTCCATCCTATCTTATGCAATTCGTTTGTGTCAAACGGTGATACATCTTTCTCTACTAGAAAGAAAGACTCTGTTCCAGTGCTTAGATCTTTTGCACCGACATAAGCTACGTCTGCAATCGTTGCATTACTTATCCAAGTTTTGGTGCCATTGATAATGTAATAGTCTCCTTCTAATTTAGCCGTGGTTTTAAGGTCCGAAGTGTCACATCCCGCTTCTGGTTCTGTTTCGGCGAAACATCCTATTAATTCTGCCCTCTCTAACTTGGGCATCAATCTGTTCTGAGTCTCATCAGAGGCTAGTGGGATATACATTGCTGGTAGAGCGGTCATGCCGTATACCGGTAATAGACTTACCCACACTCTACCCACTTCTTCTGACAATATACCGTATATTACCGGGTCCTCAGCAAACAGCGCTTTTGCACTCTCTGGGTCGAAGGCGACGCCAATCTTCTTGAACTTCTTCAATATGTCTATTGCTTCTTCTTTTGTGAAGGGCCCTTTCTTATCTCTTTCATTGGCAATTGGAGCGAATTCTTTTTCTAAGAACCCTCGGATACTCTCCCTGAACATCTTTTCTTCTTCTGTAAACTCAAAATCCATTGTTATAATCTCCATATATTAGCTCGCGCATAATGTTTGTGCACTCAAGTTTTTATAAGTCTATTTGTAATAGTGGTGAAAAACTGTGACAAAACTTAAATTTGCAGGTTGAGCGCGCAAATCGAAGATTTAATATGCTTGCGCACTTTAAGGAAAGGTTGAACCGTGAAGGAAAGCCTAATGACAGATTATAACGCTATTGTAAATAATTACGTGGGGTAACAGAGGTTATTTGACGATGAGCAACGACGAGACGAAGAATCGAGCGCCCAGTTTTGCAAACGAAATTCGCGAATGGCTGGTTGGTAGGTACTCACGCGTCTTACGTTTTTCTTTACTCGTTTTAGCTGTCGCCCTTGCCGGTTTGGCATCCTTTCAACTAGCAGTGGGCGGGGTCAGGTGTATGCCTTGAAACGACTTGTGTTCGTGACTGGACGTCCTGGCGTCGGCAAGACAAGCGTTCTACTTCGGGCCGTGAATAACTTGAAAAATAGAGGATACACGGTTGGCGGCATGATCAGCCGTGAGGTTCGTGAAGGAGGAGTCCGCGTGGGCTTCGAAATCATGGATTTTTCCACCGGACAGAGAGGATGGTTGGCCCACGTAAACCAGCCGACTGGACCCCAAGTCAGCAAGTATAGGGTTAACTTGACCGATCTTAACGCCATAGGCGTTAACTCCATTCTTAATGCCGTAAAGAACGCTGACATAATCATTGTAGATGAAATAGGACCCATGGAGCTTTTTTCACAAGCCTTCAGGGAGGCGGTTGCCCAAGCGATAGAAAGCAGCAGGCCTATGTTGGGAACTATCCATCTTAAGGCGAGAGATCCACTCATTGACGCCATCAAAAAAAGGGAAGATGCAGAGATTCTTGAGATAACCTACGAAAACAGGGGGCAACTCCACAACCTTATCATTGATAAAGTTGTCCAATTTTTACAAAAATTACCTTAATACATTGTTACTGATTGAAGGTCTTTAGCATGCAAGTAGCAGGGGTTGATGACGCTGGTCGCGGGTCGATTATTGGTCCCCTCGCCATAGCGGGCGTTTTGCTCGATGACAAAGATTTGCCTAAGCTCATGGATTTAGGGGTGAAGGATTCTAAGCGTCTTTCGCCTCGTAGGCGGGAACAGCTTGCTGCGGAGATAAAGGAGATAGCCCTCAAGTATCATGTTGAAATGTTGTCCCCAGCCGAGATTGACAGGGTGGTGGAAACTGGAAGAAAGCTCCACAAGCTGAATCGGCTTGAGGCCCAGACGATGGCTAAAGTAATAACGATTCTTAAGCCTGAAGTGGCCTACGTGGACGCCTCAGACGTTTTAGCCGACCGATTCAAGCAACATATCACGGAAAACCTTCCCTTCAAGGTTCAGATAATATCGGAACACAAAGCAGATGTGAAGTATCCAATAGTTTCTGCGGCTTCTATTCTGGCTAAGGTGGAACGTGACAAGGTGATTTCTGAGTTGCGAGAGAAACATGGGAACATCGGTTGCGGCTACGCGACAGATCCCAACACCATCAAATTTTTGGAAGGTTGGATCAGAAAGGTTGGGTTCTACCCAGATTTTGTACGCAGGTCATGGAAGCCAGCGAAAAAGCTGAAAACAAAAGCAGAGAAGGAACAAACGAAGCTGATTTAGGCGCGTACTGTGCATTTTCTTTTATGTCAGATTCAGATAACGCGATAAAAATTTTATAGAAACGCACGCAAACTTCTAGACGCGGCGTATGTCAAGATCATTGTGAAAGAAAAGGGGAGACCGAGAGGACTGAAGGAAAGCATTTGACCGGATGTACGCCGCGGCTTTTTTAGTTTTTAAACAGGAAACAGAAAATGAGGCGCACGCAAGAAAGAGGAGGCTGTTCAGAGTTGTGCGATAAACTCTTCTGGGCAGCGCATCTTCACTAGGTCCTTATGGTGGATCAGTGGGATGTTGTTTGGAATTTTTTCGCCAGCCGTTATGAAGACTGGCTGAGCGTTTATGACTTTGCCAACGCTTACGATCTCCTCTGTTCTTTGGTCAAGGTTTCTTTCTTTTTTATTCGCAACTCCACCGATTATTTTTAACCCTTTCCCTGAACACTGAGCTATAAAGTCGAAGGGTGCCCTATCCGTGTGGGTTGCTCTAAAGTCAAATTGGGCGAATTTCCTCAAAACCGCTTGTAAAAAGTGATGCTGGACAATTATGCGTTTGGCCATAGCGAAAAAGTTCGTGTCTTGAGGATTTGATTGAAACATGTCTGTGAATTGCACTACTGGGACTCCTAAAACCCATTCAAGCTTGTAGGCTGCGGACACTGAGGCTTTAGCCATTCCCCTTTCGTAGCCGTAGAGGGTTCTTCTGGAGATTCCCATCATTTCTGCCATCTTTCCAACCGAAAGCCCCAGTTCTTGCCTTCTTTTTCTAATTAAGTCTCCGTCAAGCTTAATGTAGTAGCCTCCTGGTCCAGCCTCTACTAGGGGATGCATTCCACGTAAAACTATGTCTTCAAGCGTTTTGGGGGTGATAGCGTGAATGTTATACCTTGAGTAGATGGTGTCGTCCTCTAGGGGTTTTCGGCGAGTTTTTTCGCCGATGATGAGAGGCGTGGCTGAAAAGCATTCGGAGATTGTTTGGAGTTCTGAGGCGTCTTTGGCGAAGACGTTTCCAATGTTGGCGTAAACCTTTATGAAGGCGAGTTTTTCAGCTTTTTGGGCTGCAAAGTCGAAGCAGCTTGGTCTTGAGGTGCATCTTCTGGATAGCTGGAAGCCCGCCTTTTCTAGTATGCTCTCGGTGGCGCCGAGGATCTCCGCTCTTTTCATCGCCTTCCCTCAGAAGTAAAACCATTGGGAGCGTCTCATATAAACATATACTGGTTGGCTGGCGTCTCTTTCTGATAGATAGACGCCTATATAGCCCCCCTCTATATACTATCAACATTCCTAAGCGCATTTGCGGTCGCCTGATGAACGGTTGATGCATCCTTTCGTCTGTGCTGAAGGTTTAAGAAAGAATATGGTGGGAGCAGATTTTTATGGAGCATAACGGTAATAGTGTTAAGTGGTGATTAATGATGTGTATGGCTAAGAAGAAAGAGTATACGTGTTGCGGAAAAACTTTCAAGACGAAGGAAGAGTTAGAAGCCCACAAGAAAAAGGCTCACAAAAAGAAGTAGAAAACTTAAGCATCGCTCAGCTTTTCTTTTCCCCTCTATTTCCTGTTTTTGCCATTATTTTTCCACATCTAAGACAATGAACATGGCGTAGAGAAGATTCAGAGTCATAACTAGAAATAGTAGCATCATTCAGATTTAAGTTGCTTGCGATATTTGGGATAATGTAGTTGTCCACTAGCGTATCTGGATAGTATAGTAGGATGCTTCCATATTCTGGGTCTGGTCCTACTTCTTTCATGGTTTCTGTTACTGCTTGTTTTATTGTTTGTTTTTCTGTGATTAAATGTTTAAGCAGTTGTGTGGTTGCCAAATCGGTGTGGGATGCTGATACGCCTCCACCCCAGCTTATGTAGACTTTTGCTCCTTTTTGAATGAAGGCTTCAGCCATAGTTTGGTATTTTAGCCCGTCACATCCCATCATGATGATTGTGGTGTTGTTAAAGGCCCCTTCCATGCTGTGCTTAATAAAGGATGGTTTGATTCCAAAGTATATGATTCCTCTTTCTACTTCTTCTGTCGAATAGGCAACAGCCACAACCCGGTCTTGTAACTGTTCCAAGACGTATTGGGTTATGCTGTAGGGTTCTGACGTGAAGAGGACTACGGGTGAAACCTTCTCATAACTCTCTAAGGCTGAATGCACCCTTAGGATTATCAGGTCATACCCGTGTGTCGGTAGGTTTCTGTAGAATTCTACGGTGACTTCTTCGCTTGGATAATAGTTTACGGTGTGTCCGGCTTGTTTTAGGATGTTTGTGGCTGTTTCGATGAAGACTGGATTAGGACCTGCTGCGGGTGAAAGGCTTCCCTGATCAACAATAGCAGCCCTGAGCTGAAATGGTTGGCTGGTTGTTGTTTGGTTTTGTGATGGGTTTAGGTAGGAGTAGATGAGGAAGCTGGAAATGGCTATAATGGCAACGAGAATGGCGACTGTAATGGCTGTAGCAATACGTTGCATTCTTTTCTTGTAGGCACGAATTTCAGCTTTCGTTCCTTTATGTTTCTTTTTATCCTTCATATGGGTAACTCCTAATAGAAAAAGAGGGGAGATGGAAATGAGTGTCTCATTGCTTCTCTTTTCTACGCTTAACATATATGGCTGTTGCAACTGTTGCGACTACGATTGTTGAGGCTAAACCAATGTAGGGAGCCAACAAACCAAACTTATCAACAGAAAGAACAATGCCCCCGAAACCTGTTTTGTACTCGTGAAAAACAAACTTGATCAAGTCAGGGTCTTCGTCAATTAGCCCATCACCATCATTATCCTCCCTTGCATAGTACATAGTCCCGTTTGAAAATGGGTAGTAGTCACAGTAATCCTCTTCCAGCTTACCATCACTGTCATTATCAAAACTAACGGAATACAAATGGTACCAAGTCGTTATTGTTGTGATGAATTTTATGATTTCATCTAAGGTCGTGCTGCCATCCTTTTCTCCTTTTTCGCCTTCTTTTTCTGGGTCAGGGCCTTTTTCATCAGCTTTAGTTATTCCTTTTCCGTTATCTTGAAGCGCTTCTAAAAAACCATCTGTAATGGTTTTAGAGTCAGGAAAAGTAGGCGTTAATCCCTCTGCACCAATCATCTCAACGTCACAAGCCTTTACATTTTTATCACCCTTTTTTTGCGTGATTGCTGTGGAATCGGGTGTAATTGGGTCACTGTTTCCACTCGCAAAAGTGGATGTGTAGCAAGCATCTAAGACTATAACTATACTAACGCAATTTTGAAAGCCCGAGAGCATAAGAGATAATTCGTCGTCAGTTATTTCACCACCGTCAATTTTGATACGATTATCAAATTCATCAGGTTCGTCTTTAGGGTCTGCTTGCGCTTCCTGAGGGTCTTTCTCACCATCTTTGCGCCCAACAATCTCGTCGTCCCCAGAGGGTTTTGTTTCGAGTTTGCCATTCGGGCCAGGCCATATGTACGCCTTACGAACTCGTTTATCACCTTCGTAAACCCATATAGCTCTCACTTCATCATCTGACCCCTCGGCAGGTTGTGTCTCTAATGTACAGTTTTTACCGGAGTTGATATACCCGTCACTTCCATGACCCACGTAGTAAAAGAGGAATTCGTCCCCTGCTTTCGCTTTTTGCTTGAAAGCGTTGATGGCATCTTCAATATTTTTTCTGATTGCCGCACCTTTTGGTAACAAATTTATATTGTTTGCTTGCCAAGAATTTTTCCAGTATTCTAACGCTCCTTTAACCTTTTGTGCATTATCAAAACCATCCTCAAGTCCTAAGATCACTGCATAAAACGTGGTCTTCCCCGTATTATCAACTACATCACCAGCCCACACTATAGAAGAAGAAAGCAAAAAAGACATTTCTAAAACGACTAGAAACAGACACAAAGGCTCTTTCATCATTCCATCACCGTTATCTCTATTTGAAGGTGTGAAATCAAAGAATCCATTGAAAGGCTTATGACGATACTATATACCATGTTGTTTTTCTCCTTTCTCTTTTTGCTTGGATATTTGTTTCATTGCGCTTCTTTTTGAGCGCTCTTGAAGGGAGTAGTCATAGAAATAGTATCAGAGGAGACCTTCTAACGTGATCATTGGTGTGTTAGTTTTCTCCTCTCCCTTTCAGCACTTAATTTGTATGTGCCCTGAATATATAGATTGCGAAACCTTCTTTATCTATTAATAAAAAACTTTAGAGAAAATAATTACTCTAATATATCATTCGTTATCTTAATTAAAGTATTCTAAGACTAATATTTCTTCCAAAATTCTGTTACTTCTTTACGACTTCATCTGGTTTTTTCTTTCTTAGCCACAACCATGGCATGCGCCTTGTCGTAGGGTTCCAGATGAACAACCCCGCTGATACGAAAACCACGAGCCTTCATAATGCTTATCTCCTGTTTATAAATTTCAGAGGGCTCCCTCGTAACATCTATACTCTGAGCCTTAACAGCCAACATAACCCAACCACATCTAAAAAAATCGATGACCAAAGTAATTTATCAAAGCCTTTTGAATACTCTACAATTGTTACGTTATATACTGATGGTTTTAGAGGTAGGCTCTTTCTCTTGGCTCGATTAGCAGCACATTTACTCTCTTGTCGTCCCACAGAATTTCGTAGATGACTCGGACATCACCTATTCTTGCTCTATACGTATCAAGATATCCCTTAAGCTTCTTTATATCGTAGTATTCAGCTGGAACAGGATTTTCACGAAAGATTAAGAACAACTCTATGATTCTTCGTTTGTAATGTTTGGGGAGTTTTTTGATAGATTTTCTGGCTTTCTGAGAAAGAATAACTTGAAACAAGGTTAGGTCAGCCTAACTCTTTGATTAAGTCATCGAGGTTTATGCTCGCGCCTTCCGCTATTTCTTTTCGGGCTTCTTCAAGCTTTTTTGCATCTTCTTTGCTTAGCTCTTCTTGAGGAAGAAGGGTTGCTCTAAGCCTTAAAAGTTCTAGTCTAACTAAGTCCAATTTATCCAGCACCTGTTTCAACTGAGTTTTGCTGACCGTTACGCTCATTTGACCACCTTACTTGATAAATAAGAAGCATGTTTCTTCCTTTTTAACTTTCTTTCTTTGCCACTATCATGGCATGTGCCTTATCGTAGGGTTCCAGGTGAGCCACCTCGCTGATACGAAAACCACGAGCCTTCATAATGCTTATCTCCTGTTTATAAATTTCAGAGGGCTCCCTCGTAACATCTATGCTCTGAGCCTTAACAGCCAACATAACCCAACCATCATCCACAAGAAATAGGTCGGCGTTGTCCGCCAAAACCCTAGCCTGCTCAGGCTGAGCGATGTCACAGTAAACATCGTCCACCTTCCCAACCAGCATTGAGTAACGCTCCGGCAGACGGGCATCCGCCAGTACAGGCGACATGTTAGAGCGGAAGGCACAAACGTTGTTAACCAGCTCTCTTATGGCGCGAGCCGCGAATTCTATACAGTAAACGTGGCCCTTCTCCCCGACAATATCAGAAACGTGGCTCGCCGTTGTTCCAGAAGCCGCTCCCAAATACAAAACCTTATGATGCGGCTGAATAGGAACGGTTTCCAGACCCTTCAGAATGGCGGCGGCAAACTTGCTCCTATAAGGGTCCCAAAGCCTGTATTCTTCGCTCTCAAACCTGACAAGTCGCTCACCGTAAACATTCTTTCCCGGAGTAAGGTTTAATGTGGCTAGTCTTCTGGAGCCGTCTTCTAAAGTGGCCCAGTAGACTCCTGGAAACCGTGGGTGCGCCTTAACCTCTACGACCACGTTTCATTCTCCTAGGATGCTTCTTGACTGGAGGCTTCTTGGGAGGAGGAGGCTCACCATATTTTTCCTCAATCTCCCCAATTCTTTTCTCCAGAACAGCCTTCAACCCGTCTCCCACATACTTACCGCTGAAGGCGTCGGTTCGAGCGGCTATAGCCAACTTTCCAGCCAAAGCACGGGCAACCTTGCCCCTCTGCCACCGTTTCGCTTCATGAATAAGGGAATGCTGAAAAATTATTCCATGCTTGGGAGGGCGAGCCCCTGTCCTAAGCGACCTAAACAGGGCTTTTTCAGCACCTAAAATCTGAACCGTGCTCGACGGCAACTTAGCCAGATTGTTTAGTCCACCGGCAAGGGCTATGAGTCGAGCTCCCAGAAGGGCACCAACCAAGGCACGGGTGTTGGGCGCAACCTCCTCCATCACCGCGTCAACATACTCCTCCAGAGACTGCCGCGCATCATAAAGCCCAAGCGTGTTCCCGCACATGGCTTGTATTTGTTTCACGTCTTCTTCGCTGAGTTCGGCTCCCATGGAAGCTTTGGCGGCTTCGGCTATCTGTTCGGTTTTTGCCTTTGGCAACCCCTCTTTCTCCAGATTTTCTATAGTGAAATTGTCTCTTTTTCCGAGGTTAAGGATGAGGCGTGCGTATGTTTCGTGTTTGTCTATCAGGCGGTCTAGTTCTGGAAAGTGGAGTCCATACCACTCGCGGACCCTACCCATGAAGAGATTCAGTGTCTTGTCTAGGTCGTCGATGGTTTGAATAGCTTGAACCACCAACAAATCTCGCTTTTCAGCAGCCCTCGTCACCCTCATCTTGGCGAGTTCCATAGAAACATTGTGAATCCATTCATGAAGCTCATCCGCCCGCTTTACGAACCCCAAGTCCACAGCAAACTTCTCAAGGTTTCCACGAAGCAATTCACCAGCCTCAGAGGGCCTCTCCACGTCCACTTCAATGTTTAGCTTTTCCCGGGCGTTTCGAGCCATCTCCGAACTCTCAAAAACAAAGGTTGTGTAACCCCTTCCGCGCAGACTTTCAACTAGGCTAGCTATTTCTTCAATAACCTTTCCAGCCTCTATTTTTCCAAGCTTTTCAGCTATTTCCCGCGGATCCTTTGGAAAGAAAACTTTGTCAAGGAGTTCGTTGGCTTCTCCGAAGCCGAAAACACCCATTACGCATTCTACGATAGTTGCTTTCACCAGCTTGCCTCCGTACTCTTCCTAACCTTTATCTTGCCATTGGATAACTTTTACTGCAACAGAGGTGTCCTTGGATGTCGGGGCGACTCGTCACAGAAATAGCTGGACTGAAGCTTGATAATCCAACGATGCTCGCCGCCGGAATTCTCGGGTTAACCGGATCATCCTTAAGAAGCGTGGTTGAGGCTGGAGCTGGCGCCGTTGTTACGAAGTCGGTGGGACTAAAACCGCGGGAGGGCTATCCCAACCCAACTGTGGTTCAGGTTGAATGCGGCTTACTCAACGCCATGGGGCTTCCAAACTCTGGCATTCATCATTTTAGTGAGGAGATAAGAGAAGCAAAGGAGGCTGGGGTTCCAATCATTGTAAGCGTCTACGGCTATTCATCTGAAGAGTTCGCTGAAGTAGCCAAGATTGCAACCAAGGCGGGAGCAGACGCCCTAGAACTGAACGTGTCATGTCCCCATGTTGAAGAAACTGGGGCGGAGATTGGAAGTGACCCGGAGTTGGTGGCGGAAGTTGTGAGGGAAGTTAAGAAGAAAGTGGATAGGCCCGTCTTCGTGAAGTTGACTCCAAACGTTGCCAACATTGCTGAAATAGCTAAGGCGGCTGTTGAGGCTGGTGCAGACGCCATAACCGCCATCAACACGGTTAGGGCTATGGCCATCGAAATTGAAACAACTCGACCTCTTTTGGCGAACAAGATTGGCGGACTGTCTGGCCCTGCCATAAAACCCCTTGCCGTAAGGTGCGTCTATGAAGTTTACCGTGAAGTTGATGTTCCAGTCATCGGCTGTGGTGGAATAACTAGTTGGCAAGACGCTGTGGAGTTCATGTTGGCTGGGGCTTCAGCGGTTCAGATAGGAACAGCCATCGCTTTTAAAGGACTGGGAGTTTTCAAGTCTGTAACAAAGGGAATAGACGCATATGTTAAGAAGAAGGGTTTTGGAAGCGTAAAAGAGATTGTAGGTTTAGCCCACAAAAATTTCTGAATTGTTAAGATTCGGTGAGGAAGTCCAATACAACACTAATCACTTTCTCCATCTCTTCTATAAGTCCGTGGGCAGAATTTTCGAAGTAAACAAGCTTAGCGTTTGGTATGGCTTTAGCTAGAATGGAACCGTTCTCTGAAGGTATAAGAATGTCCCGTTTGCCATGCAATACAAGAGTAGGCACCTTAATCTGCGATAATCTCTCATAGGTGTCGAATTCCATTGTTGCATTAAATTGGCGCGTGAAGGCTTCGTTTGAAATTGGAGCCCTCAGGATTTGTTGGATTGAAAGCTCTACAAGGTCAGGATTCTTTTTGATAAAATCTTCGGTGAAAAGAAGCGGAATCGTCGCTCTGGCTATTTCTTCCGGGGAAAACGCGCTTTTGTCAGCCTTGAGTATTTCCAGTATCTCCTGAGATGCCGGAACCGACTTCGTACCTCCACAGTTGGTTGAGCAGAGGACCAACTTTTCAACTTTTTTGGGGTAGTTCAGAACCAGTTCTTGAGCTATCATCCCACCCATCGAAACTCCAAACACGTGAGCCCTAGAAATGCCCAAGGCATCCATCAAACCCGCGGTGTCGTCAGCAAACAATTTGAGGGTGTATTTCCTATAGGATACGTCGGTGCGTCCGGCTCCCCTGTTGTCGAACATAACCAGCTTGAATTTCTTTGAAAGTTCCTGAATTAAGCGGGGGTCCCACCAGTCTATGTTTCCACTTAATCCCATGATCATTACAAGAGGGAAGCCTTCGCCGTGCACTTCATAGTAAATCTTAATGTCATTTACCTTTACTTTCGGCATTGCCAATCTCCTTTCCTAACCATTGTTCTTGCTCGCATATATAGTTAAAATTCTTAACTACACAGAATAGATAATATACCAAGGAAGGACGCTAAACTGTCGGTCTATCCTACCGCTATTAATCATCTAAGAATCGTTAAAATTCAAGAGGTTAAGAAGGAAAGCCCTACTGTTAAAAGTTTCACCTTCCATGAAAAACTTTGCGCAAAAGCTGAGCCCGGACAGTTTGTTATGGTCTGGATACCCGGAGTCGATGAGATTCCCATGAGCATTTCAACCATAAGTTCAAAAGGTCTCACTTCAATAACCGTGGCAGATGTCGGCGAAGCCACCAAGGCTCTTCATCAAAGAAAACGAGGCGACATTCTCGGGGTAAGGGGACCCTACGGCAACGGCTTCACACTATCCAGCGGAAACATAATGATCGTTGGCGGCGGAACCGGATTGGTGCCCCTCATGCCTCTAACCGAGAAAATCGTTGGACTGGCCACAAAGATCACTTTCCTACTCGGAGCCAAGACGAAGAATGAGCTTTTGTTTCTGGACAGAATAGACCAGACGCTTTCAAAGGTTAACGCAGAAATCATGGCTACAACAGAAGACGGTAGCTATGGGCAGAAGGGAGTCATTACGGATCAGGCGGAACAAAAGATGGTGAAAGAAAGATTTAACATGATATATGCGTGTGGTCCTGAACAAATGATGTATAAAATGTTCCTTCTGGCAGAACGATACGACACGCCTCTTCAAGCCAGTTTGGAGCGGATTATGCGTTGCGCCATTGGATTGTGCGGCAGCTGCGTAATAGGCAAGCTCAGAGTATGTAAGGATGGACCTGTGCTAACTTCGGAACAATTAAGAATGGTTAAGGAAGAGTTTGGCAGATTCAAGCGCGACTTCCAAGGAAGAAAAATATCAATCTGCTAAGCTGAGGACTGGCACCAAATCCGCAGTTTCAATGTTGGAACTATAAATAGGGGGGCTAGTTAGACTTCGATCTACAAAGCCTACCTGCACCGCATCGCCCAGTTTCTATGTTGATGGTATATATACTGGTCTAGATAGAGGGTCTATCTACAGGTAACCGAAATATTGAGGGAACATTATTTGAGTCAGAATGTAGTGATATTGGAAGGCTCGCAATTTGCCTCTTCTTCCCATTCCTTCCCTCTTTTTGGTTTGTTGTGGTTGCTAGAGGGTAGGGGGCTTATCTCTATTCTCGTTTTTCGATTTCTTTTTTCTGTCTAGTGATTTCTCAGTCAAAGCGAAAGTCATGAAGAGTTTCTTTATTAGAAGTGGATTAATTAACCACAAACTCAATAGCGCAAGTGGAATAATTCCAAAAACGAATAAGAAGGAAATCAATACACTATACAGCATTAAGACAAGTATGCCAGACGACCAGCCAGACGATACGGCAAGCACAATATTACGTAATATTTCTGAGAGCCAAACGAGAACGAATAAATCAAAACTAAATATGAGACATACAAGATATTTTCTAATTATTCTGTTCATTTTATCAACCTCTTTCCCTTTTTACAATCTAATTAGTTCTTTTGGTTCTGCTATAACTGTTCTGCATTTCGCACATGAAAAGATTCAAAAAAGAAGATTCTGGTTTTCGTGCTAAGAAACTAAATTAGATAGACCAGTAAAATTCATTTATTCAAGACTACATAGTATAGTTGAAAGAAAGATGGGTAAATGTCAATATTGTGACAAAGAAGTTCTATATCCTTTCAAATGTTCATTCTGTGAAGGTAGTTTCTGCATTGAACATAGACTTCCAGAAAACCATTCATGTATAAATGCTCCTGCAAGAACTCCGCTTGGACCTTGGAAAGCTAAGAAAGCTCCAACTGTTAGAATCGAAAAAATCCCATCTTCATTTTCACCAATTACAGAAGGAAAACCAAGAAAAAGAAGAAACCTCAAAAAGATAGGTATAACATTGCTGGCAATTATGGTAATGGGCGCCTTGCTCTGGTATGCTCCAACTATCATTTCTTATTTCCGAACTCCAACAGATTCTTCTGATGAATATTCCTACACAAATATGACACTCAGAGATTTGCCCTTAAACGAAGTCAATGCAACAATAATCGAGTTTGGCGATACAGAGTATTCCTTTCGGTATCTAGGGGGCTATCTAATGGTCTATGCTCCTTTCCAAAGCAAAACTTACATTCCAACTGAAGGAAAAACATATAGTGATTTGGGAATAGAAATAAAGGTCTCCAAGGTAGGTTCAGACTATATTTCAAACTACATTGTAATCTTGGTTAAACCTACCATTCAGAACTATATGGCTTCGCTATATTACACAAAAGTGAGCATTGCGTTATATGAAAGCAAAGCTGTCAATATCAGTAGTGGCTTGATTAATAAAACAAACCAATACTGGTTTACATATACTCAAATCACGCATCCAACTTTCAACGAACCACAATTAACGATAAGAACCGATTCTCAGAGTAAGAGCTATGTTGTTATTGCTGGTTTTACAATAAGAGAATTTGAAATAGAGACTAGAGTTTACAAAATAGAATCGGGACACATGATAATCTATGTGAAGCCTTTATACTAGAAGCCTTAATCATTCTCCTTTTTTGGCTTCTTCGGAAATCTATAGACATTTTATACCATGAAATTTGCGGGCTGTTCATCATGCTTTAATGGATGCCTTAACCTTTTTTGCAAAAAGCTCGGGTTCTTCTACGGCTTCTCCGTCCCACAACAGGTATGGAAGGGCCCAAGCATCCGTGAAGCCTAACGCCTGTATTCCAATTCTGCTTATAACCCTCAAGTTTACGTCAAAATATTCCAGATGCTCGTCCATGGGTCCAGAAACAAGGATTGCGTTAAAGCTTATGTATCCTTCATTATGGTAAAAACGCAGAATTTTTGATAGCCCCTCAGCCAGTCCAAGCCACTCTTTATCGCTCAGCTCAAGCAGGTGAGACTTGCCCCTAACTATTGCTTGAACCTCGTTTAATCCTCTTAAAGGTGCAAAGGGAACAAGCCACGTCACACCGTTACTTTCGAATAGATATCTTTCGCCTCCCTTTTCTGTTGATATAAGGTCTGACCAGTAGCTGGATTCGTTGCTCTCATAGTAGACTTTGCTTTTCTCAATCAATAACTTCACCAAGTAGAAGGGTCTGTCTCTGGCTAACACCTGCATGTGAGGATGAAATATAGAGGAACCTGCTGGAGGCAGATAATTGAAAATGAAAACTGGAAAACGTATCGGGGGTTCAACTTCGCCGAGTCTTTTGAGATAGGCTAATCCTCCTTTAAAACCGTCAAAAATCAGCTTGGGCGTGAAATCCTTAAGCTTCAAATGATGATCTTTTGATAAGACCACCAAGATGCTTCTTTCGGCGTGTCCCAACAAGTTCGGGATGACAACGGCGTCGCCAACAAAAATTCTCCCTTCCTTAAGAAAGTTTGGGGTGAACATTGGTGTTTTATCTCTTACACTTTCTGGGCAGAAGGGACAATTCACCCTTGTTTTCTCAACCAGGGAGTTAAGCAAATCCTCATCAGAAGCTAGGAATCTGCAAATGTAGTCCAGCATCCCTTTTATGACCGTTGTGTTGCGACCCGTCAGCGGATCGGTTCTATACTCAAAGGTCACAGTGTCTTCTCCAAATTCCTTTAAGGGACTCAAAATCCTAGCCTGTTTGACGCTTTTCTCAAAGATTATCATACTGAAACACCTCTTCTCGATTGTCGAAACTTTCAGTTCCTTTTCCTAGGAATAACTAAGCCATAAAAACTTTATATCTATCTATGATGAGCACTTTGGTGTTAAGCGGGTGTCATGGGATGAGAGGTGGCCGCGAAATTCAAGACTGATTCTAGACGTTGGTTGACGCTAGATTACCACCCGCTCGATCTTGAAAAGGAAATTCGCGAATTTTGGGAAAAAAACAACATTCCCCAAAAACTGATAGAATATAGAGAAAAAACTAACGTGGGTCTTTTGGGCTATGTTGAGGGACCGCCCACCCTAAACGGTGTTCAACATGTTGGTCACGCTCGAGGTCGAGTGATAAAGGATTTCAGATACCGCATGAAAACCATGCAGGGATTTTACGTCACTTTCTGGGCTGGTTGGGACACTCAAGGACTACCCATCGAGTTGGAAGTGGAACATGATCTCGGCGTCAAGAGCAAAAAAGAGTTGCTGGAGCGTATAGGCGAAGAACGCTTCGTTGAAGAGTGCAAGAAAGCTGTGATGAAGTATCATCGTCAATGGTTTGAAGCCGACAGGAAGCTGGGCATGTTCATAAACTATGACAAGGCCTACTGGACGCATCACGACAAGTATATTGAGCGAGAGTGGAAGTACCTGGAAAGGGCTTGGGAACAAAACCTTCTAGGCGAAGGCTACTATGTTGTTGCTTACTGTCCTCACTGCCAAACATCCCTAAGCAACGCAGAAGTGGGCCTCGGCTACGAGGAAGTTGAAGACCCATCCCTCCACTTCAAACTCAAACTAAGCCAAGCCCAAAACGAGTACTTCCTAGTTTGGACAACCATGCCCTTCACCATAATCACAGACATGATGCTGGGAGTTCATCCAAATGAAGAATACGCCAAAGTCAAGGTAAACACCGAGACATGGATTCTTGCAAAACAACGCGTAGAACCAATCATGGAGGAGCTTGGAGTAAGAAACTACAAGATTCTTGAAGTCATGGTGGGCAAGGACCTAGAAGGCGTAAAATACGAGTATCCCTTCAAGGATATGGTTCCAAAACAAAGAGAACTGGACAAGCTACCTCTGGTTCACACGGTGGTTTGCGAAGATTTTGTGGATGTTGCCACCGCCACAGGCGTGGTGCATCTGTCTCCAGGAAACGGCGAAGACGACTTCCTAGCAGCCAAAAAACGCGGCTTAACCATGTACGCGCCCTTTGACGAAGAATGCCGATTCACGGAAGAGGCTGGCGGGTTCGCCGGGTTATTCGCCCGAGACGCAGACGCCAAAGTTGTGGAAGAACTTCGCAAGAGGGGGCTACTACTGTCCGTGAAGATCGTTCGCCATGAATATCCCACGTGTTGGAGGTCCCACCACAAGCTCGTGTGGCTGGCTCGCAGGGAATACTTCCTCTGGACAGACAAAATAAACGATAAGATTGTGGAGGCAGCCCAGAGGGTTAACTATTTCTACGAAAGCCCCAAAAACAGATTTCTATCCTTCCTGAAGGAAGGAAAACCCTGGTGCATTTCTCGAGAAAGAGTTTGGGGCACGCCGCTACCCATCTGGGTTTGCGAAAAATGCGGGTCCAAGGTTCTGGTAGCCAGCAAAAAAGGGTTGATTGAAAGGGCTCTGGAGTTGCCAGGCAAAGACTTTGAACTGCACAAACCTTGGATAGACCGTGTGGTGCTAAAATGCGAAAAATGCGGAGGAAAAATGAGACGGGAGTCCTTTGTTTTGGATTGCTGGCACGACAGCGGCGCCTCACCTTACGCCAGCTTCACGGATGATGAGTTTAGAAAGTTTGTTCCCGTGGACTTTTTGACAGAAGCCATAGACCAAACCAGAGGGTGGGCAAACTCTCTTTTGCTTGAGCACGTGATATTAACTGGCAAAGCTGAAGCCCCTTACAACGCCTTCCTCTTCTACGGTTTCGTCTTGGATGCAAAAGGAAGAAAGATGAGTAAAAGCCTTGGAAACGTCATAGAGGTTAATCCGCTTCTTCGGGGACACTCAGCCGACGTTTCCAGATTCTATTCGCTGTGGAAATGCTCGCCTATAGATTCCATGAACTTCGACACCGAAGAATTGAAGGGACGCCCCTACCAGGTTCTGAGCACCCTTTACCATTTGCATCGGTTCTTTATGCAAAACGCCGAATACGACCACTTCGACCCCAGAACGCACACGCTTCAGTGGGCTAAGGAAAATAAAAGTTTGAAAGCGCCGGATCGCTGGCTCCTGTCGAAGTTGCAAGGAACGGTGGAGGAATTCACTGAGAAAGCTGAGGCTTGTGAGTTTAATTTCGCCCTTTCCGAAGTAGAAGAGTTTGTTGTTGACGTTCTGAGCCGGCAGTACGTTCCCATGGTTCGAAGAGACCTATGGAGCGATGACCCAGAAACCCTTAACCGCAGGCTAGCCGTCTATGCAACCCTCTGGCATGCGTTGAGAACGCTCATCCTTGTGTTTAATCCTGCAACGCCGTTTCTAAGCGAGGCCATGCACCAGAAGGTCTACAAAGAACTAGACAAAACCCTTCCTGAATCCGTGAACTTTGAGGCTTGGCCCAAACCAGAAGAGGCTCTTCAAGATTTGCCCTTAGAAAAGGGGTTTGAAACCCTACTAAGATGTGTTCCCTTGGTGTATTCTGCTCGGCAATCCGCTCGGCTGAAGCGTCGATGGCCCTTAAGAGAAGCCATGATAGTGGCGCCCAAAGAGGTTCAGAAAGCCTTAAAGAACCTCGAAGAATTGTTTCTGGAACTTGCAAACATAAAGAAGGTTGAGTATAGGGAGGAGCTTCCAAAGGTTGACATGAAGAGATGGACACTAGCCTCTGAAAGCGGTCTACATGTCTTGCTTGACACGCATCGGGACGAAGCCCTAGAAGGCGAAGGACTTATGCGCGACCTAGCTCGCCGAGTTCAAGCCCTACGAAAAGAGTTGGGATTCATGCCAACCGACATACTGGAGGCGGTTCACGTTGCGGAATTAGACCCAGCAAGCATGAAGCTGTTGGAACCGTACCTAACGGAGATGGCGGAGCTTGTTCGAGCCAAGAAGGTTTACGTTCACAAGAAGCGCCTTGATGTCAACGCTGAGTGGTACGAGCGCACGCTGGACGACAAAAAAATATACGTCGCCATACCTTGATGGAAGACGCGCGTCTTCGAAACAGGATTGTACCTTTAACATCGAGTCGCGAATTAGTCTTAAACCTTAAGTTCATAAGTCTGCATATTCTTATGAGAGGAGTTATTATGTTGTTTCTAACGCTTTTGTTGCCGAAGGGAAAGGGCACCGAAGCCGTTGAATACCTCAAAAAACTCAAAGCTCCCAAGGGTGTTACTATCCGCGATGTGTACTTCACCTTTGGGCGATACGACGGCGTCATCATCTTTGAGGCTCCCAACGTGGAAACAGCCATGCAATTCGTTAGACAAGTCGGCTTTGAAACACAGTACACCACAGAAACCCTAACAGCAATTCCCCGCTAAGAAGGCTAAATTATCCCCTTTTCTTTTCCAATACGGAAAATTGCAATATACTCCAAAAGATATAAGATGTAGTCTAGCGTGTTTTTAGAATCTAAAAGGGGATGAACACTTGTCCCAAGCCGTTGTTAAGGGTCCAAGAGACCTTCAAAAAGATGTTCTCACCAAAGGATTATGCGCGGGTTGCGGCGCCTGTACAAACCTTTGCCCCTACATCGACATGGTTAAGGGGAAAGCCATTCTCATAGAACCCTGTGGCCTCACTGAGGGAAAATGCTACAATTTTTGTCCCCGAGCATACATTGACGTGTCGTCCCTTGACAAAAGCATATTTGGTTCGTACAGAAAGGACCTTGCCTTAGGTTCAAACGTATCCATCATGAAAGCTAGGGCAAAAGACAGCGAAATAAGGTCAGCCGCCCAGTACGGAGGCGCAGTTTCAGCACTTATGACCTATGCCCTAGAAAACGGAGAAATAGATGCCGCTGTTCTGGCAAAGTCTTCAAACAGAATCAGCGCAAAACCCGCAATAGCGAAAAACAAAAAGGAAGTACTCGAATGTGCGGGGTCCAAATACATAGTATGCCCCACGATTGAAGAAGTTTGGGAAGCCATCAAGCAGGGAATAGGCAAAATAGGCGTGGTGGGCACCCCTTGTCAGGTAACCGCTATCCGAAAAATGCAGGCCTCAAATTTCGAAACTGGAACAGACAAAGTAAGCCTCCTAATAGGATTATTCTGCACATGGGCGGTTTCACCCGACGCCTACAACTACATTAAGGACCTAGTCGGTTCTGCTAACGTGGTAAAACTCGATGTGCCCCCTCCCCCAGCCAACATCTTCGTTATACAAACCGACGCAAAGAAAATTGAGGTTCCCCTAGACGAGGTAAGAAAGTTCATTCTACCCTCCTGCAACATCTGCTTCGACATGACAAACGAGTTTGCAGACATCTCAGTTGGCACCGTAGAGGGACAAGAAGACTGGAACACCGTGATAGTTAGAACAAAGAAAGGCGAGAAGCTTCTGCAAAACGCCATAGACGCAGGAACAATTGAAACTAAACCCTTGGAAAAAGAGAGGCTCGACCACCTCTGTGAAGCCTCCTTAACCAGAAAGAGGAGGATGCTAACCGAAATGGAAGCCCAAAAAATGGCTTACCTAACCATAAGAGAAGAGGATAAACAGAAAATAATCTCGTAAAATGGAGGTCCATAACCATGTCCCATATCGAAATAGATGAACCAGACAAAAGAGTATTACTGATGGGAAACGAAGCCATCGCAAGAGGCGCCCTCGAAGCCGGAGTCAATTTTTGCTCGGGCTACCCTGGGAACCCAGCCTCAGAAATTCTGGAAGCCCTAGCCAGAGCCGCAAAGAAATATAATCTTTACGTTGAATGGTCCGTTAATGAGATTGTGGCGCTAGAAACAGCTGGCGCTGCCGCCTTCACGGGCCTAAGAGCCCTAACCGCCATGAAAAATCTTGGAGCCGATGTTTGCGCCGATTTCCTAATGACCGCCAACCTTTCAGGAACAAGGGGAGGCTTTGTCCTAGTGACCGGCGACGACCCATCCGCCCATTCCACCACCTCAGAGTTAGACACAAGAAACTACGCAAGATTCGCGGATATCCCCTTGTTGGAGCCTGCAACCACCCAGGAAGCCAAGGATATGACCAAGTGGGCCTTCGAGCTATCCGAAGAGTTGGGAGTCATATGCATGGTGCGAACCGTCACAAGGCTTTCGCACTCCCGAGGCGTAGTCACCCTTGGACCAATAAAGCGCGACAAAAGATCAGCGGAATTCAGTTCACAAGACATGTGGACGTCAGGATCGTCTACGATTGAGTGCATGTTCCACAGCATTCTACACGAAAAACTGAGGAGGACTCAAGAGAAATTTGAAGAATCAAAGTTTAACTGGTACGTGGGCAAAGAGAATGCCAACTTCATAATTATTACGTCGGGAACAGGATGGCCCTACTCCCTTGAAGCAGTGAAGTTGCTGGAACTCGAAAACGAAGTGGGAATACTGAAGCTTGGAACCACATGGCCACTCCCAGAGAAGCTTGTTGCGAGCCACCTAAAACATGCCAAGGAGGTTCTGTTCGTAGAAGAAACCGATCCCTTCCTAGAACAGAACGTAAAGATTTTGGCAGCAGAATTAGCCGCCGAGGGCGTAGGTCCCATAAAATTCTATGGTAAGAAGTCGAATCATATTAGAGGAGAGTTCGGCGCTGGCACAGGCGAACTAAACGTGGACATTGTGATAAAGGCTTTAACGGAAATAAAGAAAGTGGCGTATCCTTTAAGGGAAAAAGAATATGCGGAAAAAGCGCAGATGTTGCTAAGTTCCTACGTGCCTGCCAGATCCATGGGCTTCTGCGCTGGTTGCCCCCACAGAGCATCTTTCTGGGCGATAAAGAAGGCAGCAACATGGGATGGAAGAGAAGCAATCGTAACAGGCGACATCGGATGCTACAGTCTCGGCATGTTGCCAACAGGATTTTCCGTAGCGAAAACTCTGCACTGTATGGGAGCGGGAATAGGAACAGCAAATGGCTTCGGAAACCTGAAAGAATTCGGCTTAGAAAAACCAGTCATAGCAATAGCGGGAGACTCAACCTTCTATCATGCCTGCATGCCAGCACTGGTTAACGCCCGTTGGAACGGATCTAACATCCTCTTCGTAGTCTTAGACAACAACACCACGGCGATGACAGGGCATCAACCTCATCCAGGCAGCGGGGTTAACGCCATGGGTGATTCTTCACCAAAGATTCTGATAGAGGACATATGCAAAGCCATAGGCGCCGAAGTGAAAGTTTGCGACCCCTTCGATCAAGACGAGGCTGTCCAAAACCTTTACGAAATGCTTCAAAACGAGGGAGTAAAGGTAATGATTTTCAGGCATGAGTGTCCTCTGGCGTTTCCAATGGAGAAGAAAGCTAGGGTCCATGTGGACCAAGACGAATGCTTAGCCGACGAATGTGGATGCGTAAGATTTTGCACCCGAGTCTTTGGTTGTCCAGGAAACATATGGGACTATGAGAAGGGTAAAGCGAAGATAGATGAGGTCATATGCAATGGATGTGGGCTCTGCGCCAAACTTTGCCCAGCAGGAGCCATCATAGTTGAAGAGGTGGCGTGAAATGACGTTGGAAGAAGGTCTCTTAAACATAATTATAACGGGTGTTGGAGGACAAGGAAACGTTGTAGCCTCCCAAATATTCGCCTCTGCAGCGGTGCGGGATGGATTCTACGTTTCGGTTGGAGAAACCTATGGGGCTGCTCAGCGAGGAGGAGCCGTAATGAGTCATGTCCGGCTTTCCAAAGAACCTCAGTATGGTCCCCTCATACCTGAAGGCAGGGCACACATAATCCTCGGCTTCGAACCGGTAGAATGTCTACGCACCGTCGGAAGTTTTGGCAACGAAAAAACCAAGGTAATTGTGAATCCTAGGCCGGTCTACCCCATAGACGTCCTTTCAGGCGCGCTAAAATATCCAGCAGTAGAAGAAGTTCTGAAGGCCATCAAAGAACTTGTGTACAGCGTGCACGTGGTTGAGGCGACAGAACTTGCGAAGAAGGCTGGAGACCCCATAATGCAGAACGTTGTTATGGTTGGATGCCTAGCGGGATCAGGTTTTACTCCCGTAAAAGTTGAAACCTTAAGGGAGGTAATTAAAGAAACCTTTGCGAAGAGGCGTCCAGAAGCAAATTTGAAAGCCTTCGAGTTGGGAGTGAAAGAAATTAGGAGGACGAAGCCTCTTTAGAACCTTATCGTGTCATGATTCTCATTAGTATCTGCGATCCCAGCAGCATGGTCCCAACACTGTAGACAAGAAGCGCCACCGCGTCAACGAAGACTATGGATATGTTTCCGCCTATTTGGATCGTTCTCAGGGCTTCGGTTGCGTATGTTAATGGCATAGCCTTAGCAACGTAAGGTAGCGGCGTTGGCATAGCTTCTGTTGGGAAGAATACGCCGCCTAGGAACATCATTGGAAATCGTAGCAGATTCGAGAGCATCATGGCTTCTCTGGGTTCAGACGCTAAACCAGATATTATTGTTCCGATGCCTGTGAAAGAAAAACTCGCTAGCAAGATTATCAAGATGACGACAATGATGTTGGCGAAGGAGACGCCGAAGAGCACACGTCCTATTATGAGTAGCACAAGTGCGCTTATGACGCCCATAACTGCACCAGCCATTGTTTTCCCAACTATTATCGATGTGGATGAGACCGGCGCCGCTAAAATTCGGTCAAACACTCCCATGGACTTGTCCCACACTATGCTCATGGTTTCGTTGGTGCTTCCGAACATGGCGGTCATGCCCACAATGCCGGGTATGAGAAAGTTTATGAATTCAATGTCTGGTCCGGTGGCGCCGTATCTGAAGCTGAAAGTGAACAACATGAAGATTGGGAAAAGAAGGCTCCAGACCACATGGCGCACTGACATGAACGATTGACGCAGGTCGTTTTCGGCGATCCATACGGAGTGCATCAATGACGTTAACGGTTTCATCTGAGTCCACTCCTAGGCAGTCTTTGCTTGAGATATTCTTCCTTTGACATGGGCTCCTCCCGAATACTCTTCCCAGTTAAATTGATGAAGGCGTCTTCTAGCGTGGGTTGCGCAACCGAAATATTTTCAATTTTTCCACCGTGCTTGTCCACGAGATTTACGACTGTTGGAATCGCCTGCGCTAGGTCTTTGGACAGAATCCGTATCTTGCCCTCAGCCAAGAAAACTTTGTCTATGCCCTTAGCCTCGCTGATGATGGGAATCCACTGTTGCTGGTCTAAGCCGTTCAGAATTTTGATTTCTAGGGCGCGCATACCTTCGGTGCTGTTTTTGATTTGTTCTGGCGTGTTTAACGTGATCAAGCGACCGCGATCAATTATGCCCACTCTCTGAGCCAGCCTATCTGCTTCGTCAATCTGATGTGTGGTCATTAAAATGGTTCTGCCCTCCTTGTTTAGGTCGATTATGATCTCTCTCACCAAACGTGCTGTTTGGGCGTCTAAGCCGCTTGTGGGTTCGTCCATTACTAGGATTTCGGGTTGATGGATGAGCGCGGCGGCGATGGTTAGGCGTCGATGCATGCCCTTACTGTAATACTTGACTTTGTCGTTTTGTCTTTCCTTTAATTGAAAGAGTTTTAAAACTTGGTCAATGCGTTCTCGGCGGGTTTTCTTGTCTAAGCCGTATAGTTTTCCCATGAACTCTAGGTTTACTCTGGCGCTTAACTCTCCGAATAGGTTTGAAATGTCTGGAACCAAGCCTATTCTACGCTTTGCCTCTTGTGATTTTTGAGAGACATCGAAGCCAGCGACGACAGCTGTTCCACTTGTCGGCCTAAGCATGCCACAAATCATGCGAACGGTTGTTGTCTTCCCAGCGCCGTTGGGTCCCAACAAACCGAAGATTTCTTTGCCCTTAACCTCAAAGTTAACATGGTCAACCGCAAGTAGGCTACCATAGAATTTAGTTAATTCTTTGACCTCAATGGCGTTTTCCAAGAGTTTTTCCCTTTTCAAGATGACTAACAACGGATGCAGATAAAAGGATAGCTAGTCAATGGTTAGAAAATTTTTCCGGGGTTCAGTATGTTGTTTGGGTCGAAGGCCTTCTTTATCCTCCTCATAAGTTCTATCTTTGCCTTGTCTTCCATTTCTAGGAGGTACTTTCTCTTTTCAGAGCCGATACCATGCTCTGCTGAAATGGTTCCTCCAAGCGTTTTTCCAACTCTGTAAATTTCCTTAAGAATCGTGTGAAGTTTATTGGCATCAGGCTCCAGTATGGCTAGATGTATGTTTCCGTCTCCAGCGTGTCCAGCGCCCGTGATGATCGTGGCATACTTGGCAGATATCTCATGCATCTGCTCCACAAATTTCGGTATTTCACAGCGAGGAACCACAACATCCACTAAATCTGTCGCACCTGCGTCTCTTGCGGCATAAAAAGCCTTCTCTCTTAGTTCCAGCAATTCTCGTCCAGCTCGTTCAGTAGGAGGAACGAATACGTCAATTGCTCCACGTTTCACGCAGATGTCGCTAATGAATTCGGCATCTTTGAATGCTTCTTCAGAACTTTTTCCCTCCGTAACTATAAGGAGAAATGCTTCTGCTTCATCGCGTACGCGTTCACCTATGGGAACCTTTCTTCCAGTATAGTCCTCCATGGCATTAAGCCCAAGCTTTTCTAAAAATTCAATGGTTACGGGAATCACGCCCGACTTTAGTATGATGGGAACAGCTCTGATTCCATCTTTAAGGTCTTTAAAAGGAACAAAAAGCGTTGTTGTAGCCTTGGGACGCGGGAGAAGCTTCACTATGACCTTGGTTACCACTGCTAAAGTGCCTTCGGAGCCAACGATTAATTGCGTTAGGTCGTAGCCTGTTGTAACCTTCACGTATTTTCCACCAGTTTCTATGATTTCTCCAGTCGCCAAAACAGCTTCCAATCCTAAGACAAAGTGTCTGGTTACGCCGTACTTCACTGCATTCATTCCTCCAGCATTCGTAGCCACATTACCTCCAACGGTGGCACTTTCCTCCCCCGGATAAATCGGATAGTATAGTCCGCGTGCCTCAACAGCTTTATAAAAATCTGCCAGAGTAACACCAGCTTCAACAACTGCCACACAATTTTCTTCATCGATCTCCAAGATTCTGTTCATCCGTTCAAGGGATAGGAGGATGCCGCCACAAACGGCTACACAGCCGCCGGAGAGGCCAGTTCCTCCCCCTCTTGGGGTAACAAGAATCGTTTCCTCATTGGCTAAGCTTAGTATCTTCGCTACCTCTTCTGTGCTTCCGGGTTTAACCACTACTTCTGGTAGGCAAGGCTTTACGGTAAGTGCTTCGTCGCATCTGTATTCTTCCCCTATTTCATCGCCGAAAAGAACATTTTCTTTCCCTACAATTGCTCTCAGCCTTTCAACAACCTTGTTCATTAGCATCATCCTTAGGGAAAAACCCTCAAAACATCTTATATAATTATGGATGTTGTTCTTTAACTAAGTGATAAATCATGGAAGTCGTTGTTCCTCAACTGGCATGGTTCGGAGACAGTGAACTGAAGCTAAATTTTCCAGAAGAATGGGATGTTAGCGTCCAATTCATGAATGGTCATGGCAAAAGCTCTGTGAATGAAGAGGAAATAGTTCATGCTCTTAGGAATCCTATCGGAACAAAAACGCTGGGTAGGCTGGCTCGGGGCAAGAAGGAAGTTGTTATAATATTCGATGATATGACTAGACCCACAAAAGTGTATGAGGTTGTGCCGCACGTTATTAATGAGCTCCACAGAGCTGGCATTAAGGATGACAACATTAGGTTTGTATGCGCCAACGGGTCCCATGGAGTATTCGACAGAGAGGACTTCGCTAAAAAGCTTGGCGAAAACGTTGTTGAAAGCTATCCAGTTTTCAATCATAATCCCTACGCCAATCTGGTATACGCAGGGCGAACCAGATATGGTACTCCTGTAGAAATCAACGCTGAAGTCATGGCATGCGACCTTAAGATAGCCATTGGATGCATTGTTCCCCATCCATACTTTGGGTATGGCGGAGGAGCCAAGATTGTTCTTCCAGGAGTCGCCAGCATGCGTAGCATATGCTACAATCACGGGGATTTGGGAGGCTTTTCGCCAGCGCAGGATCACAGGAAAGTTCATCCGTCCTGCGAGTTAGCCTATGGAAGGGTGAACGAAGAAAACCTACTAAGGCTTGACTCTGAGGAAGCAGCTGGCATAATGGGTTTGGACATGATCATAAACGTTCTTGTGGACCTGCGAAGGAATTCAACCGACATATTCGTGGGCAACGTAATTAAAGCTCAGAGGGAAGGCGTGGAAACCGCCAAGGAACATTATCTTACGCCGGTTCTACCTGAAGCAGACATAGTCGTGTCGAATGCCTACTCAAAGGTTAGTGAAGCTGCCATAGCCTCATGGCCCGTACTGACGCTAAAGGAGGGAGAAGACTTTGTCCTTATAGTGAATGCTCCGACGGGTCAAGTGACGCATTACGTTCATGGAAGATGGGGAACTAAGGCATTCGGAGACTTGTATTTGGCTCCGCCGAACATACTGGACAGAGCTGGAAGGATCATATTGTTCTCTGAGTACCATGAACGGCAACCATGGCTTGAGCTGGTTCCTTCCGAAAAAACTGTGAAGGTAAGGACGTGGAAGGAGGTCATAGAGGAACTGAAAAATAAACATAAGGATAAAGCCAAAGTAGCCGTTTATCCCGACGCAACGATTCAGAAGCCCTTCTAATCTTCAATGGTTTATACTTGCGCGTGTTAAGACACTAGTACGTCTGGCTTGTTTGTTACGATTCCGTCGACACCCATCTTGATTAAAGACTCTATCTCGTTCAGGGTGTCAATCGTCCAAGGATAAACAGCTAAATCATGTCTGTGAGCCTCTTCCACCATTTCTGGGTCAACATAGGCGTGCTTTGGAAACAAAGCGTTGGAGTTGGCGTCCAACGAAGGGGTCAATGAATGTATCCTACGCTTGACCTGTCAAAGTCTTTCACTATCTCTATTTGAAGCTCCCTTGGAAGGGGAAACTTCCCTGTGAAGTATCTAACCTTTGGGAAATACGTGGCGATGCCTCGTTCAGCCATCACTGTAGCTGGATGGTCCTTCCCTAGGGCTAGCATGCAAACTTCTTGGGTTAGTTCCCTCACGTAGTCTTCGTCGACGTATCCAAGGGAGTGGAGATACTCATGAAGAAGTAGATGGAGGCAGTAGGAGTTGAAGGTTGTTCTGTCTCTGCTCTGCGAGGCAACCTTGAGGGGAACCTTATTCATAACAATAATGTTTGAACCAACTGGATGAAACGCACCTACGAAATAACCTCTCCTCATCCCCAAATCAGCCAAACCAAGCATGAGACCAGCCCTGTGCCTACCCAGAAACCTCTTAACGACTCGCTTCACAAGTCCGAAGACATCCGCCAAATCTGTGCATTCGTCAAGCTTTTTGCCGAAATTCTCTGTAGCTTCGTAGCTCAGATTCCTAACACTCCTAGGGTTCAGTATGTTGACTGGGAACGGACTTTTAAATTTTGTGAACGAATAACCTTGATTTCTTGATAGGACTTTTGTTCCATTGTTACGGATTAAAAAGGGATGGAAATGTTTTAGGACTTTGCTAAAGGTTTCTCCTTGTGTCTCTTGGTGATCGCGTAGGCGATGATAGCGGTGATAGCGGTAATAACCGATCCTATGAGCGCTCCAACTGCCACGCCAAGCTTTATGCCAGACGCGTAGCCTTCCTCTTCACCTGCTTTATGACCTTCCTCGTATCCTTCTTCTCTGCCCCTATCACGTCCTTCGTCATAGCCCTCCCTATATCCTTCCTCGTAGCTTTCCTCAATTATTTCCTGAACATTTGTCACAGTCACCGTAATAGGAGGAGTTTCAGCTTTGTTTCCAGCTTTATCGTAAGCTAGGAGTTTGATCGTGTACGTTCCGTCTCCAACAGTGGTGGTGTTCCATTCGTACGATGTTTCTCCAGTGACGCTGTAAATTGTGTTGCCGATGTAAAGGAGAACCGAAGAAAGATGGTCGTCTGAGGCGTTAAATAAAATGATTACTGTACCGGCTAGTTCGTCTCCCACTTCTGGGTTTGTTATGCTAACTTCGGGCGCGGTGTTATCCACAACCACTGCAACTACTTTCTCAAAGGTGTTTCCAGCCTTGTCTTGAGCGATGAGCTTAACGGTGTAAGAGCCGTCATCCAACTTCATCGTGTCCCATGCATAAGTCTGTAGCCCGCTCACTGTCCAATTTTTGACAAAGTCCTCATGAATAACTATTGATGCATTCTCAAGTTTTGCGTCCCACGTTATACACGTTAAGTTGACGATTCCAGAAATAACGGCTCCGTCCAGCGGCGATAGGATTTCAACTGAAGGCAGAGTGCTATCCACCTCGAAAAATTCAACGCTCAAGCTACTTGCGCCATCTTTGTCAGTCACCATCGCGGAAAAAACGTACACGCCTTCCTCAGAAGTGTCGTTAAAGATCGTAGTGAACATGCCATTTCCCAACGTTAACTGCACTGGGATTTTCTCTCTAGTTGGGGTCACCATAGTTGCGGTTATATGAAGTTGCCCGATTTGGGTTTCAATGTCGCTTGCTGTTACGTTGATCGATACGGTCCCGTTGCCGACGATGTTGCGCGGAGACACTGCTGCACTGATAACTGGGACGTTATTCTCAACGTAAAATGTCCTAACCATTGCTCGTACTATGTCTCCTTGAGGATCAATGGCTTCAACACCGATTCCAAAAATTCCTAATGAAAAGTCTGCTGGAAACGTGTAGTTGAATTCGTATAGACCTGTGATGTTATTGTATACGGTGGATATTGGTCCTTCTATGATGTACCATTCTATGTCATGGTAGAGTAAGTAGACGTTGACGGTAAGATTGCTTGGCGGTGTCGGTGCGCCGAGGATATCTAAGTCTGTGGCATTAATGGTTACCCCCAGAGTTTCAGTCACTCGGAGCACCGAAGTGTCATTGAAGAAAACGCTGTTGATTTTAGGCATGGGATTCCATTCGACGTTAACCGTTATTGGCAATTTATTTACAACAAGGCCTGCCGAGAATATTTCAATGAAGCCAGTGTATGTGCTATTAGGAACACCGCTGGCGTAGACCTCAAAAGCAAAATAGGCCCAACCTTCAACGTCTCCTACATTTGGAGAGTCAACGAAGCTAATCACCTGTGACAAATTGCCCGTTAATCGTATTTCCACATCCGGCATCAAGGCTGGTGTGATGATCGTTAGATTGACCCAAGCCGTTGGGTAATCCGCGAACGGGCCAAAACCAGTGTAGGTGTAGACTTCTAACTCACAGGGCAGGACAGCCGAGAACATGATGCCAGCGAAAACCCTCTTCCTTGCAAGGTTGTTTTGCGGTAGGGAATCGCGGGGATCATATATTTCAGCCTTGATAAAGTGCATTCCCATTGACATCGATACGTTAATGGGCACTTCGACCGAGACACTGGAAGGTATATGGATCACGGTGGAATTCACGATGGTGTCGTCAAGATAAAATGTTAGCGTGGCGTCTGTGGAGTTGCCGACCCATGAGTTACTCACCGTCGCCGTGTACGTCGCTGGGGTGTCTGGTTCCACCATAACCGGACCGGAAACGGACACAGATAGTTCAGGGCAAATAGTGACATCGAAAGGAGTTGGCGGTGTTGTTCGCCCTGTATTGATTACGCTGAATGTTGCAGACACGTTGTATTCTAAGCCAAATATAACTGGAATAGAGGTTGGTGAGCTTACAGTGCCGAGGGACCACCTAAAGGCGTTGTTATCGTCTCCTATGTACTCAGTTTCGTTGTTAAGCTGATCGTAGTATGCTGCTAACCAGCCGGAATCGTATGGCCCAACATGGTGAGTGCTGGAGGGAAGCCCACCTCCGAAGCCAAAGTGCTGAGCTGGAGGAGCTTCTCGAGTGTCGTTTACCACGATTATGTCTTGTGAACTATAATAGTAAGACCAGTCATTCTCCCAGCCTTGATTCATTCCCACATCTTCTATGTAGAAGATTCGGAGGTTCTCCAAGGTGACGCCCATTGGCCAAACCATGAAACTTGTTCTAGCCCAGGTTTCGTTGCCAAACAATTCAACCATTACAAAGATTGCAACAGATTTATCAGGAGTTCTAAGGGCCCCTAAAGCTTGTTGATACGTTTCGTTCGACACCCTCATCGACACGGGTTGTATGACCTCCAAATCAAACCAGCTTGCAAGGTTAGAGGTGTTGTAGGCGATCCTCCAAGCCATAACCGCCCATTGATACCGTCCGTCAAAGTAGAGGCTAAAGATGTTACCAAAATCGTCGACATAAAATTCTATCCTTGAATTTCTGAACCATGTATACTGGGGCGAAACCTCCTCTTGCAGAGTTCTAGGCGAATTCGGCTGCAACGATTTTTTGAGGCTAAGGCTGAGGGTTCCTTGTCTTCTAGATTCGGTTATTAGACTGTATGCACCTAAAACATCAATTTTACCGGCGCCCTGCGTGTATGAGTCGTATCCTATGTCCACCGCGCTCGCCATCAAAGCGCTTGCAACAAGATTAGGCGTTGCGTTGACAAAAGCCTGCAACAGAAGTGCTGCTCCACCGGCAACGTGCGGAGTTGCCATGCTGGTGCCCGACCCTGGCACATAGCCAGTGATGTTCCAAGCGTCAGCGCTCATGATTCCGACTCCAGGGGCAACAACGTCTGGGTCGCCTCTATAGTCATAGGTGTTGGGTCCCCTGCTGCTAAAAGAGGCAATACTATCGTCCTTGGTTGTCGCGCCCACTGTAATGACTTTCGTAGCTAAGCCCGGCGAGCTAATTGTCCCGTAATAAATATCATTTCCAGCTGCCACGGTGACGATGATTCCGGCGTCAACCGCTGCGTCTGAAGCCATGGAAACGGGGTCGTATGGGTATCCCGAACCGCCTAGGCTCATAGTTATTATGTCAGCGTTGTTTTCAACTGACCATTCAATCCCGGCGACCACCCAAGACCACCGACCACTTCCAGTCGAATCTAAAACTTTCACGGCGTAAAGCTGTGCGCCAGGCGCAACACCCATGTAAGTGTGCGACGGTCCTCCTGTTCCAGCTGCAATTCCAGCAACGTGCGTGCCATGCCCATCATCGTCAAATCCGGTAGTTACGCCAGGGACAAATGAAACATTGGCTATGACTTTCGGATCGACTGTGGCTGGGTTGTCGTCAAGGTCGTCCAAGCTCTCGTGAAGCCAGTTGATGCCGGTGTCGACCACTGCGATAACTATTCCGGAGCCGTTTATGCTCAAGGCCCAGAGACTAGGCGCATTTATCAGCCTTGCGCTGTCAGAGAGCATTGGAGAAGCTTCGTGGCCAAAGACGATTTGATTTGAATTTTTAAGCGCTTCGACCTTGTGGTCAAGCCAGATTGCCTCAACTCCATTCAATTTCTTAATGCTTTCAGTGGCATCCAAAGGAGCAGTTATACACACTCCTGGAATGATCTTGTATGCCTGTATAATCTCTACTCCCTCTATGGTCGATAGAAGATTCTTCCTTAGACCCTTGCCCACGGTTGGGTTAAACATCACAATAAGTCTCTCTGAGACTCCGGTTTGCTTCGTCGGCGAAGCTTCTTGCAAAAATGGGTCGACGAATACTTCGTTGCTCTGTTTTTGGGTTGAAACGGTAGATTGATCTGCAAAGTTAGCTGCAGTTAAAGTTCCTGTTGCCAGAATTACACTCAAAAAAGTAATCGTAAATGACACTAAAATTCTTCTGTATTTCAAAATTCTTCACCTTACGAACACGACTTATTGTATACATGACATATTATAAGCTTAACCAAATTTCATCAACTCTATAGTTTAGGCAACTGATTCCTACGTTTCCTCTGTTAGGCATACAAAGGCGAGTCTAAAGCGGGAAAATCGGAGGGTACGGCACGCAGAGGACAAAAATTGCGATCCGGGCTGAAGGTAGCTAACTTTCTGCGGATTGCATCGCTCGATTTTACTGTGCTCAAACCCAAGTCAATAAATGAGTTAATGTTCGAATCAATCTATACCAATCTACACAAAGTATGAATATTAAGATAAGCATTAAGGCTGCCAGCTTTCGGCTAGTTGTGAGCTTTGAAACATCATCTAAAGGGCCTGGATGCCGATACGTGGAGAAAAAGAGGGCTATTATCGCCATAAAATAAAACAGTGGCCCCATCATAAATAACATAGCAATTACAAGATATGCAAGGACGCTGCGTGCCCTCTCTCCTAAGAAACTTCGTGTAACATGACCGCCGTCCAACATGCCAGCGGGTACAAGATTGACCAAAGTAACAAACATGCCCACCCAACCAGCAAACGCAAGCGGATGTAATACAACTACAAGTATCCCGTTGCCATTGGAGCCAGCGATCCCCCTAGGCGGAAGTATGTCAAGAATAAGCTGAAATAATATTGGTGTGGGAAGAGTCGGTGTGTTAGGATCCACAAACTTAAGATGAGATAATGGAAGCCCTATGAGGGCGACAATGACCGCCACTATGAATCCAAAGATGGGTCCAGCAATGCCTAAATCGAACAAAGCATCCTTGTTTGGGGGAAGAGATTTTTGCTGAATAAGGGCTCCGAAAGTGCCGATTGGCGGGGGACCCGGAATGAAATAAGGGTAAGTGGCCTCAATCTCGTGTTTGTCAGCGAGGAGTTTGTGTCCCATTTCATGGGAACCCAGTATCGCCATGATGGCGCCGGTAAACATCAATGCCTCTGGAATATCCGGTGATTGAAGAAAACCGGCAAACAGCACGGTCCCAATCGTTGCCAAGAGCAGTGTCACATTTATGACTTTTCGACTGAGCCTTTTAGGGGGATTAGGTATAGCTCGCAGCACAACTTTTTCCTCTTTCATTCTAAGGACTGGAATAAACCTAACAGGGTCCATGCGCTCATTAAGCCTCAGAAAGGCTTCCTTCGAATCCTCCCGTAGCTTTACGTAGAAGGTTGGGATGCCGTGATCTACGAAGCCCTCCTCCACATCAAACTCTGACTCAACCAAGATGCGAATCTCTTCAAATTTAGTGACCAAATCAGAGGGCTCAGCGGAATAGTCGTCTAAGGACGCGCTACACATGATCTTTCAATACTCAACTACGCCCAGGGGTATTAGAATGTTATGTAAATAACGTTACGATTCCTAGCATCCCAAGACTCAGACATCACTAATCAGTGAGCAAAAATGTGAAGTCAACAAAACGTTTTTCACGTGATGGCTGGAAGAATTTTAAAAATTTTTCGTTTTCTATTCACTTTCTATTTTTGATTCCGAATCAGAACTCTAAAAAAATCTTATATTCTATTATAGACAATTCACATACAAAAATGACATTTTTTGGTGTTTACTTTGTCTGTGGAAGAAGCTGAGTTCACGGCGTACGTTAGGAGGAATGGAAGGATGACGGTTCCAAAGGAAGTCAGAGACGCCTTGGACATAGGAGAGAGTAGCCTGGTTAGATGCAAGATTAGGAAGGTGGAAACCTAACGATGGAAAACTTATCTACGTTAGCGCCAATAGAATGGGTTTATTATTCAGATTCTGAATATGAATTGTTACTATTAATACAGATTCCAGCTTCATACGAGTTAAATTCGATAACCATAGAAGCCTTTACTTTAGTGGAATGGCATGTCAACAGAAATCATTGAGGTGACCAAACGATGGATGCCCGCGTCTCACTAGGTAAAAATGAGTTAACTAAGATAAAGGCTAAGGCTATGAGGCGGGGTATCTGGTTCAAAGTACTAACAAGGGCTGAGAGGGCTCAAATGGACCTAACTCTGAAGATTGTGAAGAAGATTCGCAGCTTCATCTTGGCCAAAGTTGTAACCTCCATCGTAAAGAAGCTTTTGGATGCTATGGAAAGCAAAGTTGCGCGTTTGATAAAGGAGGTCGGACAAGCCCTCGCCCTAAAGCTAAGTAGAATAGCCCAAAACTGGGGCAACAAATCTGCTCATCAGTGGGAGACCGATACCAGTTTCATACAATATCTAACCGTAACCTACCTAAACACGCCAACCATATTCAAAAGTTAACTCCCACATAAGCATGAGGGTTCTGCGCTCGCGTGTCGTTTTTTGGTGTTTGTTAAATGAATCTGGTGTACATGATAATCACTTGCATATTTTTCTTTCTTTACATTTGGAGTTTGTATAACGTACCAATTCTAGCAGTTGGTGTTAGACACCTACGGCGGACAAGCCGGAAAGAGGGAAAGGCGCCGCGACTAAGCTGGGAAAAATTGCCCACCTTCTCAATTGTAGTTCCGATGAAAGATGAGGAGAGAGTAGTGGGCAGGTTGCTGAAGACCTTATTAAAACTGGAATACCCCTCACATAAGAAGGAAATTATCATTGTTGAAGATGGGTCAGTGGACAAAACGGCGAGAATATGCAGAAAATACACCAAGCAACATCCAGAGTGTATCAAGTTCATTCATCAGTCTAAATCAAACGGTAAGCCATCTGCACTTAACTGTGCCCTCGAACATGCAAGAGGAGAAATAGTTGCCATATTTGACGCCGACAATGTTCCCGAACCAGATATACTGTTAAGAACAGCTGAGTATTTTGAGAATCCATCAATAGCCGCCGTGCAAGGTACACCATGTTCCATAAACGCTGACGAAAACATGCTAACAAAATTCATCTCATACGAAGAAGCCGTTCGGTTTCAAGCCTATTTTCAAGGGAAAGACTCCCTCAGCCTTTTCGTTCCCCTAACTGGCAGTTGCCAATTCATTAGACGAGATGTCCTTAAAGAAATTGGCGGATGGAATGAAGAATCCCTCTCCGAAGACATGGAAATGGCTGCTAAACTAACTCAAAAAGGATACAACGTTAAGTATGCGCCAGACGTACGCTCTTGGCAAGAAGAACCAGCAAACCTAACTCAGCTGATAAAGCAGCGAACAAGATGGTTCAGAGGAACTATGGAGGTCGCGCTGAGATATGGAAAGCTCATTACAAATCCTAATAGAAAAAACATTGACGCTGAAATCACTCTGCTAGGGCCGTATATGATAGCTCCGTATTTCATAGGATACCTAATGGCTTTGTACACCTTTTTTATCCCGATTCAACCTGACCCCATTTTCACGGCGATGACACGAGTCACGTTATTGTTCACTACAGCCACTCTATTAATCGTTGGAACAGCCTTAATCTACGCGACGAAGCCGAGAAAAATGAGAAACTTGCTTTGGCTGCCCTTCATTTACGCGTATTGGAGCCTGCAAACTTTCATAGCTTTATACGCGATGATTCAAATATTTTTGAAAAGACCTAGAAAATGGAAAAAAACGATAAAAACAGGAGCAGTTACCAACTGTATAACTAGACGAAAAGTACGGAGATAAATGGACAAAAGAAGCAAATCATGTTTTTTCAAAATGTTTGTGAAGCCTAGAAGCGAGAATTGGTATCTCTTTTTGGTGTTTACAATACCACTAGTCGTACGAGTCATACCTGAAATCTTGATGGGCCCATACATAGTTGGGTTTGACCCGGTTAGCTATTATATCCCGATTGTTACAACGTGGATGAAAGAGGGGATAAATTTTTGGGAGTTTATGGCGGTGGCGCCCTTATTCTACACCATACTTATGGTAATGGCATCTCTGGGAATCCCACTTACCTTATCGCTTAAAATATTACCTCCGTTATTGCATGGTCTTCTTGCGCTTGCCATATATCTTTACGCTAGTAGGGCGTTGTCGTGGTCATATAGGAAAAGTTTACTCGCAACACTCTTGGCAACGTTATACTTCGTGGCATTAAGAATTTCGTGGGATATGCTAAGAAATGAACTGGGCTTGGTTTTGCTGTTCGTGACACTAATTCTGTTGCAGAAAGATGGGAAAAGATGGAAACATCACGCACTGCTTTCCATATCCATGATTCTTGTTGTTTTAGCTCATCAGCTTGTGGCTGCGATAATGTTTGCAGTAACTGCTGTTACAATTGTACGCATGCTGTTAACCAAAAGACATGTTGAGGCACGAAGTCTCGTCGTGACTTCGGTGCCGGCGACCCTCTTGTTTCTTTCGATGGTTTACGCCAACTATATAATATCACCGAGATTCGTTGTGGTTAGCAACTTTCCAAGAATGGAGTCTGAAGGATGGCTCACATTGTTCGGTTTTGCCTCATACCCAAATATGGTGATAAACACGTTGGGCTTTTTTCTATATTGTTGTCTGCCATTACTGCCCTTTGCTGTAATGGGCGCTCGAAGGCTTAATAATCTTCAAATTAAGTCGTGGCTTCTGTGGAGTCTTGTTGCGATTTGTTCACCGATAATTAGTCCAAACGCCTTTATTCCTGGAGGTTACCGTTGGACGTTGATGCTCGTGTTTCCTACGAGTTTTTATGCGGTGGAAGCTCTTGCACACTTTAAATCAAATAAGCGTCGGTTGTTCGTTGTCTTTGTCTTATTTGTATTAACCACGGGTTTTGTCACAGCGCCCTATGATAAAGCGTTTCCATACTACACCTTGTTTCCATACCATGTCCCATCGTCTATGCTACAGAATACAGTGCCACTTAGCGATTGTGAAGATACAGTCAACGCGTTGCAGTGGCTTAAAGGTAACTTACATGATGACGCGCGTTTACTTACTCATGATGCCTTTCATGGATGGGCTCTTTTGGTGTTGGATATGGACCAAATTATACCCTACGGATATGATGATCCTGAGGAAGTAGCGCTGGAAGCTCTTCAGAATGGTTGCAACCAAGTTTACTTGATATGGTGGACTGACGGGAACGGTTGGCATGGACAGCCAACGGTACCTCCATCTTTTAAAGAAGTCTACAAAAGCGGTAGAATCGCTGTTTTTACTCATCAGTGAAGAACTATAAAATGCATGAGGACAACTAGAACACTTTATTATAAATTGTTTTTATTCTGATTCAGATTTTGCTTTGAGAGATTTATGATTCATAAAGTCTATTTATCACATGATTCAAACCGTGCGCTAAGGCATGGAAAACAGGAGGAAGAGGGTAATGGGTGACGGGCTTGAGCTTTCTTTGATCATGCCAGCCTACAATGAAGAGGATAACATAGGCGCGGTTATTGAGAGGGTGGATAACGTTGTTAGTCAGATGGGCTTGAAGTATGAGTTAATCGTGGTAGATGATGGAAGCCTTGACAAAACTAGGGTTAAGGTTGCGGATTATGCTAGGAATAACGGTCATGTGAAGGTGGTTGGCTATGAAAATAACATAGGGAAGGGCTATGCGTTGAAAACTGGCTTTTCAAATGCCGTCGGCGATTTTGTTATTTTTATGGACAGCGACTCGGATATCGACCCGAAACATGTTGAGCGTTATGTCAAGGCGTTAAAAGATGCAGACATTGTTGTTGCCTCTAAGCGGCATCCCCAATCAAAAGTGGATATTCCGTTAATTAGAAGAATCTTCAGCTACGGATTTAATGTCTTAGTGAAACTACTAGTTGGGCTTAGGTTAAGTGACACGCAGACGGGTCTTAAAGCCGTTCGAAGGAGCGCGTTAGTAGGAGTTTTTCCAAAGCTGACGGTTAAGAGGTACGCCTTTGACGTGGAACTGCTTGCTTTAGCCAATTTGTTTGGCTTAAAGATTGTGGAGTTGCCAATCAACGTTCGATTACGCAACCTTTTAAGTGTTCAAGAGGTTTGGAGAATGTTCTTAGACTTGCTTGGGATCACGTATAGGTTGAGAGTTCTCAAATGGTACCAACGATCTCAAAGGGTCAAGTTGAATCTGAGAAAGGAAACGTTGTAGTTAGGCTATGTCTTATAAAGTTGGCATTTATGGTCCTTTAACGTCTGAAGCCTTAGCTGTTTATACGCAGTTAGAAATCGATGCTGTATTTACTGACGTTGAAGCCGAGGGCGAGGCCGAGAAACTAATTAAACAGGCTAAAAGCTTTGGCCTGAAGGTTTATGCTTGTACATGGACTTTTAAGGCTCCCACCGACGAGGATAGATTTGGAGTTGAAAATGTTTATGGTGAAAGAAGTTTATGGGCTGGGGCTGGATGTCCCAATAATTCTGATATAAGGAAACACAATCTTGCTTGGATTGAAGAAGTATTAGGCTTTGACATCAACGGAATAGTTTTGGATGGTGTACGTTTTCCTTCACCAGGAAGCGGTCTATCCGCGCTTCTAACCTGTTTTTGCAGAGATTGTATGAAGAAAGCTAATGAACTGGGCTATGATCTGGTTAAAGTGAAGGATTATCTAAAAAGTTTTGAAATCCGTAACTCGTGGGTTCTCATGAAGTCTGCCGTTGACTTCTTTAAAGAAAAATTGAATGTTCAAGAGTTGAAAGACTGGATGGACTTTCGCTGCGATTCCATCACCGACCACATTGAAGACGTGGGGAACACCGTGAAGAGCACGAATCCAAAGGTAGAAGTTGGAACCGCCTTATTTGCGCCGAGCTTGGCTCCGTTAGTTGGGCAGAATTACACGGATTTATGCAAAATTCTAGATTTCATTCAGCCAATGGTGTATCATCGAGGCGACGGAATAGCGTGCGTGAATTTTGAAATAGCGAAATTTGTGGAAGAACGCTTTAGAAATGCAACAGATCATGCGGATGCGATTAAAGGTATTTGTCGAATATTAGGCTACAACAACATTGCTACACCTAAAGCTGTGAAGGAACTAATTGAACAGGGACTTCCACCAGCAATCATTAGACGTGAAATTTTCAAAGCCAAAGCATTAACAAGGAATGGTTCAGCAACATTAACTCCCATCATATTCATCGTTGGCTCTGATAGAATGGAATTCAAGGAAATAGCCGAAAATGCTTTGCAGCAAAATCCCGATGGACTCGTATACTTTGCCCACTTTGATTCTTTGGGTGAAACAGTTTGAATATTGAGGCTCGTCAAGTGGCTTCTGGAACCGTATGGTTAACCTTTATGCAGGTTGTGAATTATGCTATAGCCTTCGTCTTTTATCTCGCGTTGGCTAGGACCCTTTCTCGAAGTGAAGTGGGCTCATTTTCGTTGCTGCTTTCTGTTATAGCTGTTTACAACACGTTTACCATGCTTGCTTTGAATAATGCGGCGATAAAATTCATTTCAGAGCATGTTGTGAGGGGAGAGACAGCGCTGGCCTCTGCGGCTTCAAGGAAGATTTTTGAAACAACCTTAATCATTTCGGTTTCGGCGCTTATCATTTCGCTGTTGTTAGCGCCGTTTTTGGCTAGTCAGATGGGTTGCGACCCTTCAAATATTGTAATCATACTACTAGTGGCTTTCATTCTTAATATAACCAGTTATTATGGAGGCTTAATGTTTGGCTTAAGCATGTTTAAGGCTGTGGCGTTGCAAAACATAGTTTACTATGCTACAAGCAGGTTTCCCGCGGTAGCGCTGGCCTACGTCGGTTTGAGGATTCCGGGTCTAATGATGGGTTTTCTAATGGGAGCAGTGGCGTGCCTCATCTTTTCAGTAATCATTGTGAAGGGAAGGTTGGAGAAGTGTTATGGCAACTACCCGTTACGTAAAATCCTTTCATTCAGTAAGCCTATCTACGCAAACAATATCGTAGGTTTGACTCAAGGTTGGATGGATGTAATTATTTTGTCTTTTGTAGCAGGCCTAACGCAAACGGGTGCATATTACATGGCTGTAGCCAGCGCAGGTTTCCTATCCATATTATGGATGCCTTTAGCGTCCACCCTATTCCCGACGTTTTCATCGCTTTACGGAGCAAAGGGGAAAGAAACCCTTGAGAACGCTCTAGCAACGTCCTTAAGAATAACGACCTTCGTAGTGTTGCCACTCGGCTTAGCCTTAGCCGTTGTTTCTCAAACGGCGCTAGCTTTAGCATATGGAGAAGGCTATAGACAAGCGGCAATACCCTTCACACTATTTGCATCCTTGGCGATCATCTTGGCCTACACCGCCCTTTACACTACATCACTACAAGCTTTAGGGGAAACAAAGCCCATATTCATAGCCGGAGCGGTATCAACCGCAATATATGTGGTAATCCTTCCGTTGTTGTCTGGTCAGTTTGGACCCTTGGGAGCAGCATTGTCAAGAACACTTTTAGGCTTAATAAGCTTCATAGTACTTCATCTAGCCGTAAGTAGACGAATCAAACTCTGCCTAGACGTGAATACGATTAGCAAGAGTTTGGGCCTATCAGGCATTTTAATTATCCCGCTGATGCTCATTGAAAGTTTCTTGAACACGTCTCTATATTTGGTAGGAGCTATCGAAACCGTAGCTCTCGTAACCATGTGGATTATTGGAACAAAGCTCTTCAAACCCCTTAACCACAATGACGCAGATGTCATACGAGCGGCTCTTCCTGCCAAGCTGATGTTTATGATAAAATTTATTGTGTAAGCCTTGAAAATTCTGATTTGTAATTGGCGTTGTTGGTTTAATCCTGAGGTAGGTGGGGCTGAGGTTTTCACTTATGAGAATGCTAAGAGATGGGTTAGAGCTGGGCATGAAGTTACCTTGTTTACCTCCGAGTTTCCGAATTGTAAAAGGGAAGAGGTTGCGGATGGTATTAGGATTGTCAGGGCCGGCGGGAAGTACTCGGTTTATTGGAGGGCTAAGAAGTATTACAAGAATTATTTTTCGAAGGAGGGTTATGACGTTGTTGTTGATGAGATTAATACTAGGCCCTTTCTTACGCCGAAATTTGTGAATAATGGCGAGAAAATTGTTGCTTTAATTCATCAGTTGGCAAGAGAGTATTGGTTTCACGAAACTGTCTTTCCCATAAGTTACATTGGTTACTATTTTCTTGAAAATAGGTGGTTAAAGAATTATGTTGACATACCTACGGTTACAGTTTCTGAAAGCACGAGGCAGGATTTGACGGATTTAGGCTTTAGAGACGTTTTTGTCGTCTCTGAGGGACTAAACTTTAAGCCTTTGAATAAAGTCCCTAGGAAGGAAAAGTTCCCGGTTATCGCATATGTTGGGAGATTAAAGAGAGCGAAAAGGGCAGATCACGCTGTTGAAGCGTTCAAAATCGTTAAAGACAGACTCCCTAATGCTGAGCTTTGGATTATTGGAGACGGGTATTTCAGGAAAGAGATGGAGAAGCTTGCCTGCGGCGGAGTGAGGTTCTTCACTAATCTTTCGAATAAGGAGAGAAGGGAGTTGATGAAGAGGGCTTGGGTTTTGGTTAACCCAAGCGTCAGGGAAGGTTTCGGATTGAACGTCATTGAGGCCAATGCGTTAGGTGTTCCGTGCGTTGCGTATGACGTTCATGGGTTAAGGGACTCCATAAAAAATGGTGAAACCGGATTGCTGGTCGAATCGGGAAATATTAACGCTCTGGCAGATGAGATTGTTAAGGTTTTAGAAGATAGAAATTTAAGGGAAAGGCTAAGCAAGAAGGCTTTAAGTCATGCCGAGCAATTCGATTGGAATAAGTCCGCTGAACAGTTCTTGAAAATAGTCAATAAACTGGCAAGCGCTGAGGATTATCCGATGAAAAATAAACTGTAAGAGACAGAAAATTCGTGCAGGGTATGATGATGAACGCACGCGCTAAGTTAGAGCATGATTTACCATCAATCAGCATCATCATCGCGACTTATAACTGTGGTACGGCGTTATGTGAATGTTTGAAGAGTATAGCGAATCAAGATTACCCTAAGGACAAATTGGAAATATTAGTCGTCGATGGGGGATCAACGGACTCCACTGTCGAAGTCGCTAAATCTTTCAACGCGAAAGTAATAGTTAAAAAGCAAGATCGGCAAAACCCGGAGCGCAGAAAAGCGTTGGGTTTGCTAAATGCTAAAAATGAACTCATCGTGTACATCGACTCCGATAATATATTGCCACACCACAAATGGTTCCTATCGATGATCCAACCGCTTCTGGAAAATGAGAAAATCATAGCGACACAACCTCTGCGGTATGCCTACAAGAAATCCTACTCGCTACTAAATCGTTATTTCGCGTTATTTGGTGTAAGCGACCCCGTGGCTTATTATCTTGATAAGAGGGACCGTCTATCACAGATTGAAAGCTCATGGAGACATGTCGGTGACGCTAAAGATATGGGAAACTACTATTTAGTGGTATTTAAGCCAGAAAACATGCCTACGCTGGGAGCCAACGGCTTTGTCATAAGAAAAGATATTTTACTCAAAGCTAAATGTAATCCATCCGAATTTTTCCATATAGACGTCAACTACGATTTAGTCAAGCTTGGGTATAATAGGTATGGAATGGTTAAAGACAGTATCGTCCATCTCACCGGTAATACATTCCTTAGTTTTCTCCGAAGAAGAATGGTATACATGAAGCAGTACTATATACTTCGCCAATCTGCTCGCAGGTATAGGATTTATATCCCTGCTCATGACAAGCGAAAACTCGTTGCTTTCATATTTAATAGCCTTACTTTGAAAACAGTCTGCGACAGCGTGAAGGGTTATAAAAAAATCCAGGACACCGCATGGTTTTTGCACCCCATTATGTGCATATCGATCCTTATTATCTATGGATCCTCTATCGTGGAATGGCATCTAAAATCACTTATAGCCTCTTTAATAAGGGATACGGGCATCCAGATTGGCTAGTGCAGAGTTTTGGAAGGGTAGAAACGTTTTCGTTTCGGGTGCGACCGGCTTCATAGGATCTTGGATTACCGAAGCGCTATTGGACAGCGGAGCTCATGTGACGATTTTGGTCAGAGATCTCTGTCCTAAGCCAGCATTAGAATCCATGTCAAACATATACTCCAAGCTAAGAAGTGCAGTGCTAGGCGATTTAACGGATTATAGTATAATAGAAAGGACTTTCGTTGAGTATGAAATCGATACATGTTTCCATTTAGCGGCTCAAACGATAGTTAACGTCGCAAAGCGCTCGCCACTATCCACTTTTGAGTCGAATATAAAAGGCACCTGGAACCTGCTTGAAGCAGCTAGAAACTTACGAACCGTAGAACGCATAATAATGGCTTCAAGTGATAAAGCATATGGAGAACCTACCAAACTACCCATTACTGAAAGCCATCCTTTACTTGCATCATATCCATACGAAGCTTCCAAAGCTTGCGCTGAAATTTTGGCGCGTACATACTTTAAGACATATGGATTGCCCGTTGCTGTTACGAGATGCTCTAATGTGTATGGAGGCAGAGATCTGAATTTCTCGAGAATTGTGCCTGACACGATACGCTCAGTCTTACTGGATAAGGACCCTATAATCCGAAGCGATGGAACGCCTGTAAGGGACTACATATATATTTCCGATGTTGTGAACGCCTATCTAACTCTAGCGAAAAACCTAGATAGATCTGAAGTTAAGGGCCAAGCTTTCAACTTTGGCACTGGTAAACCGGTCAGCGTCTTAGATTTGGTGAGGAAAATAATAGAAATAAGTGGAAAAACCCATCTAAAACCCGTAGTTCTTGGGAAAGAAACCAAAGAGATAAACGTGGAGTATCTCTCAAGCGAAAAAGCTAGAGTTGTTTTAAACTGGGAGGCTAAGGTGCCTCTTGAACGCGGCTTACTTGAAACCATAAGGTGGTACAAGAACATGTGGCTTTGTATGCCTTAGGGGTATGATAGCGATGAAGGCTTTGATTATGGCCGGTGGGAAGGCTACAAGGCTTTACCCTACGACTCTTTTCATGCCCAAACAATTGGTAATGATCAACGGGTATCCTGTAATCTACTACATTATAAGCCACTGCAAAGACAACGGTATTAACGAGTTCGTATTATGTATATCAAATAACTCCTTAAAAAGACACTTTTCTCATGCCTTGGGAAACGGCTCGTTTTTAGGAGCGAAAATACAATACTCAGTTGCACCTCAGTTGACCAAAACAGCAGGCAGAATGCTTCGCGCAAAGAAGTTTATCGATGACGATAACTTCATTGTTTACTACGGCGACATCATAACAAATTTCAACTTGAGCTCCATGATTAAAATCCATGAGAAAAATGTGTTACATGACAAGTGCATTTGCACGCTAGCCATGAGCGACTCTGCATCCTTGGAAGTTGGTGTTGGAATGCATGAAAAGGGTACTTCAAGACTTATTTGTTTTAAGGAAAAACCGAAAGTTTCTGATATATCTGATTTTAAAGTCAATGTCGGGATAGCTGTGTGTAATTCACGTATTCTCAATTACTGCAGAGAAGATGCGGATTTATTCAGTGACATTGTACCCTATCTAATAGAACGAGGGGAACGCATCTACAGCTACACAATAGAAGAACCATTTTATGATATCGGAACTTTCTCAAGTATAGAGAAAGTCTTGAAAGATACGCGACGTAAGCAATCTGCAACAAGAATTAGCGCGCGCTTAAGGTGGAAAGAACCCACCCTTGAGGTTATCCATGGCTAGGAGAATTCTCATTCTGGCGAACATGTTCAGCCCCAACGTAGGTGGCCTTGAAACGCACCTGGACGACCTGTGTGCATATCTCGACAATAAAAAGTATAAAGCGTGGGTAATAGCCTACCAACCCCTCACAACCCGTCTAAGGGCCAAGCACATCGAGAAGAGGGGCACGGTGGAAATTCATCGCATAAGCTGGTTTGGACACGATCTCTTTTACAAATTAAACTCTAGACCGATTCTGGAGTTTGCTTACATGTTTCCGGGTCTCTTCGTTTACACCCTCTTCTTCATGTTGAGGAATGGCAAGAAGGTTGATGTCATCCATGCGCAGGGGATGATTCCGTCCTGCGTGGCATGGACCCTTAATGTAATATTCAAGAAACGGATGGTCATGAGCACCCACTCGATCTACGAAGTACACGCTGGATCCCCCATGGCCAACCTCTTCAAAAGAATCCTAGCCTCTTTTAATGCCATATTATGTCTATCGCACAAATCAAAAGAAGAACTGGTCCATCTAGGGATTAGCCCCAAGAAGATCGATGTCTTCAACTATTGGGTGGATCAGGAGATTTTCAGGCCGATCGATCACGATGAAAGCAATAGAAAGTTCGGGTTGGATGATCATTTCACCGTGCTCTTCGTGGGGAGGCTAGTGGAGGAAAAGGGAGTCAGAACCTTGCTAAAGGCGGCAGAACGGTTACGTGCCTTCGAGAAATTGCGTTTTGTCTTCATCGGCGACGGCCCACTGGTTGGGGCGGTGAGGAACGCATCTGAAGTAAATGGCAACATCATCTTCATCGGCAAGGTCAGAAATGAGAATCTGAACCTATATTATAGTGCTGCCGACGTTGTAGTCGTGCCTTCTATTAATGAAGAGGGCTTCGGAAGAGTAATATTAGAATCGTTAGCTTGCGGAACACCCGTCATCGCATCCAATAGGGGTGGCATACCAGAGGCTTTAGATTCATCAATGGGCATGCTCATAGAGTCGACAGCTGACGATGCAGCAGGCGTGGTCGTAGTGCCCTCGTCGACCTCTTACAAGAGCTTCCCAAGAGTGATTTTGGAAACAGTCTCATGCGGCACGCCAGTCATAGGGTCAAAGAGGAGCTCGATACCAGAAGCCTTAAGCGCCTCAGTGGGGCTATTGACAGAGCCCGACGCTGAAGAGATAGCGGACGCAATCCTTCATCTCGCCAAGTTAAGGAGGAGCGAAATGAGGCTCTTGAGGGAAAGGTGTTGGAAGTATGCCAGATATAGGTTCAGCAGCAACAATGCTGAAGTAATATTGAAGGCTTATGAAAGCGGGTAAACCAAAAATCACCTTTTTTCTAATGACTCCTGTTGCAGGAGCCGGAATTAGAGAACCTGGCTTGAGCGGTGGCGATAGGATAACCATCGAGTGCATAAAGCGGTGGACAGATTGGGGTCGTGATGGTTACGCATTTATAGGAAAGAGCGGATTGCTGATGTACGGAAGATACAACGTAAAGAATGTCAAGTATATACAGACTTCCTCACTGCTTCTACCGAAGCATACCTTAATTGGATTCATGTTCTTCTCACTACTGTCTTTGGTAAATGCGTTGGTCATAACCGCAAGGATTCGTAGCTTACCCAAAAATACAATCCTCTACTCGGCTTCCGAGTATCTCCCTGACGCATTTCCGATATGGCTGCTAAAAAAGCGATTTAAGAACGCCAAGTGGCTGGCCTCCTTCTATTTGTTCGCTCCGAACCCATTAGGCGATAAGGTCTACAGAGGACGCAGTTTCCTAAAAGGCTTAGTGTACTACCTTGCCCAGAAGCCAATTTACAGCCTAATTCGCAGAGACGCTGACTTCGTTTTTGTGACGAACGAATTGGACAGATGGCGGTTTATCGACGGCAAAAGATTGACCCCAGATCGTGTTATCGCCGTTCGTGGTGGAGTTGACTTAAAGATTGCAGAAAGAGTTACGGATGTCGGCAAAAAGGAGTTCGAAGCAGTCTTCATAGGTCGACTCCACCCCCAGAAGGGTGTCATGGAGTTGCTGGACATTTGGAGATACGTCTGCGAAAAAATGCCTCACGCAAGACTTGCGATCATAGGTGATGGCGGGCTTAGGAGGGACCTTGAAAGAAAAATCAAAGAGTACGGCTTGAGCGATAATGTATCGCTATTCAGCTTTAAGGATGGCGTTGAAAAAATTAGAATCTTCAAGAAGAGCAAAATCGTCCTACATCCTGCCATTTACGACAGCGGCGGCATGGCGCCCTGTGAGGCCATGGCATGTGGTCTTCCAGGCATAAGTTTCGATCTGCCTGCATTAAGAACTTACTACCCATCGGGTATGATCAAGATAAAATGTTTTGAACTTGAGGCTTTTGCGAGAGCTATACTGAAGTTGCTTGAAGATAAAGGGCTGTACGACACCCTTAGTGGCGATGCTAGGGCACTCGCGCAGAAATGGGATTGGGATGCCCGTGCAAAAGACCTGCTTAACCATTTAGAGGAAGCATTTTTAGAAAGCGACGATAAAATTGCCAGATGACCAGATAGCGGCAAGTAGGATCTACGGCAAAGAAATGGAGCAGCTGCCAAAAGCATCCGTCATAATTTCCAACTATAACGGTGTTAGATACGGTATCTTGGAACCTTGTTTGAATTCTGTGCTTGAAAGCGACTATCCGAATCTTGAAGTAATAGTCGTCGACAACAAATCCACGGATTCAAGTTTAGCATACTTAAGTGGCCTGAACTCCTCAAAGGTAAAAATTGTAAGTAACTCGCATAACAACTACAGTCTTGGCCTTAACTTGGGTCTGAAGGCGGCGGAAGGCAAATATCTAATTTACCTTAACAACGACACGGTTTTGCGGAAGGACACAATATCTAAACTCGTAAGAGCGATGGAGAAGGACCCTAGAATAGCTTTAGCTCAAGGGCTACTCCTTTCATACCTCAACCCAAAGATGGTAGACAGCAAGGGAGAGACCATGGACTTTTACGGTAACTCAATCACGATTGGAGCTGATCAGCCTTATGACGAGAGAGACGACCGATCTTTTGAGATCCTATCCGCTAGCGGCTCCGCATCGATTATGAGGAGAGACGTGGTACAAATGCTCAACGGGTTCGACGATAGGTATTACATGGGCTACGAAGACATGGATCTAGGCCTGCGGGTTAGGTTAGTTGGATACAGAGTTATATTCATCCCAGACGCCATCGTCTACCATCGTCGGGGTTACACAAATCTGAAAAAGGAGGTAAGACTGGAATCAAAGTTCCATTTTAACAAGAACAGGGTTGCTACACTGATAAAAAACTATGAAATAGCGAACCTCTTGAAGGCCGCTCCGGCCGTAGTTCTGAACTACGTTATGGCCTTCGTTTACGAGGCGATATTCGAACACGATTTCAGAAAAGCCCTGAAGCGAATATCTGCACTAATGTGGAATATGACCAATGCGCAGTACCTATTTCGTAAACGCGCGATCGTGCAGGGGCGAATTAGGTGCGTTCCAGATAAAAAGATCTTCGAGCTAATGCGCTGGGGTAAATTTGGAGAGCTTCTGATGCACGCGGCAAAGGTAAAGAAGTTTTAGTTCCTATGAAAGTTCAATTAATGGATTTCAAAAGAGCTAAGACATGAAGTTTAAAGCAGTAATCCGCTATAACCTCGCCACACTATCGATAATCATCGCTTTTTCAGTAGTTTACGTACTGTCCGCGGTATTAGTAGCTATCTGGTTCCAAGAGGGGATGATTATGGGCGGTGGAGACATAGGACTGCCCTTCTACAGGCCCACGAGGATCTTCGAAATCGTAAGATACGTTTGGTGGGGGGATGTAGCTCCTGGAATAGCTTTTTCCAGAAGCATAAACACCATACCCTTCTACTTCACGCTAAGCGTGCTGTCTTCTATTGGTCTTCCAGACTTCGCCATACAGGCGCTCATCTTCTTCTTCGTGCTCGTCGTGAGCGGCACATCCGTCTACTTCCTCACACTAGCCTTTGTTGAAGATCGGACGAGGCAAACTGCCGGCATCCTAGCAGCACTCTTCTATATGCTGAATCCCTTCTCGCTCGTGCTGGTCTGGCACCGCTTCGACCCGTCATCAATACTTTTCTCGGCTCTTTTGCCCCTCGGCCTACTGTTGACTGTGAGGGCGCTGAGGGGCAAAAAAATATTTCTGCCAGCCTTCACGATAGCCCTACTCACAGTAGCCTTCTCCTACTGCTTCTCCTCTCCAGCCTATGTGTTAACCTTCTGGATAGTGCTACTCTCGTACCCCGTATTCCGTATTATATATTCGAGAGGAGCCAACTTCCTTCATACAGCCAAGTTCGTTATATCCTCATTGGGTCTCTTTCTGTTGCTAAACTCGTGGTGGATACTGCCCTTCTACTACGAATATCTCATTCCATCAGTAATATCATCCTATGGATGGGCTGGTGGTCAGACACTCGGTTCCTACGGGCTTTTCGACGTATCCCGTCTCTTCGACAGATACTACTTGGCCATGGCGCCAATAGGCGATGTTCCCTACGAGCATGGCCATTTTGGCCTCATCTATACGACGCCGCTTTTTCAGCTGATAAGCTTCATGATTCCGATAATCGCCTTCTCCACGTTCCTCTTCAAGCATAGAGATCAATCCGTCCTGTATTTCGCTTTGCTGTCCGTCTTGGGAATCTTCCTTGCGAAGGGTGCAGCGCCACCTTTAGGCGAGCCTATGCAGTGGTTGGTGGGCAACTTCCTGATCTTCGGCCCCTTGAGAACGGCTTTCGGCAAGCTCGGCTTCATCGTTGCGCTTGGCTACAGCTTCCTCTTCGGCGTTGGGATTGCCTCCCTCTACGCATGGGTGAAGGGGCATCGTTGGACTCTTGGCTTCAAGGGCTCATTCAGAAAAGCTCTATCTCTGGCTCTGATAGGCATTGTATGCTTTTCTTTCTTCGGGCTGTATCAGTGGCCCATGTGGACTGGTGATGTTTTCCGCAGAGGAGACGGAATACCAGACTATAGGGTGAGGGTACCATCTTATTATGACGAAGCTAGAGAGTGGTTGTCTACGCAGCCTGAAGGCAGAATAATCGCCATGCCATTTGGTGGAATCCTAACGTACACTTGGTCTCCATACGGCTATCACGGTGTGGAGTCCGGCGAATGGTTTTTCAACAGGCCTGTATTGGGCGAATGGATAAGCGTCAGCCACCTAGACGAGATCGTCTTTCAGTGGAGGAAGCTCTACCATACAAACCAGATGTGGAAGTTCATGAATCTGTTTGGGGCACGATTCGTCATGGTCCGCCATGACATCCAATATCCAGACCCCTCCGAACATAGGATAGATAATCCAGCTGATATAGAGTTCACGATGAAAAATTTTCTAAAATTAGTTACCCGCGATTTAGCACTAAATTGTGATAAATTTTCTGTTGTATGGGGTTTTAAAAGTGAGATCTCACCTGGCGAGAATGGCACCCTTATTCTAGAGGATGTGATAGGGGGAGATAACAAACAATTTGGCGTTTCTTATAGTGTTCCACAAGAACTGCGGGACTGGAGTAACATACCCTACCTGGAGATCAGACTAAACTCCAACACAGAGGGCAATTTGCTATTTGCGGTTTTAGACAATGTTGGGCATGGAATAAACTGGGACGGGCGTTACGACATTGCCTACAAGATATCAAGCTCGGATGTTGGAAAATGGAAAACGTTTATGCTAGATATGAACCAGCCAACATCTGGTTATCTAAACAAATCCGCTGTAACGCAGATTATAATCGCCATTCTCAACTTTCCATCATCCCATGTTAAGCTGGAGATCAGCAACTTAGCCATCGCTACCGATCTTGAGTTCATTCCTAACCCCCATATTAGCCATGTGAAGTCCATAGGCGAGTTGGATTTCTACAAGATTGATGATGTTTACTTTCTTGACAAGATCTACGCCACCAACAAGATCGCCTTCTTATCTAACGCCTACACTATGCTAGAGATGATGAACGAGCCGTCTTTCATTCCTGGCGACACGTTGGTCTACCTTGACTCGCAGTGTAACATGAGTGACTACAACTTTCTGAAGTCGCTTAACAATGATGTGCCCCTGTACAAACCATCCCTATCGTTTCGCCAGATTGATCCCACCCACTACGAGGTCACCATTGTGAACGCCACTCAGCCCTTCTTCCTATTCTTCGGCGAAACCTATCACCCGCTTTGGAAAGCCAGCATACAGGGCACGGGTGAAATCCCAGACAATCGCCACTTCATCATGAACGGCTACGGAAACGCCTGGTACATAGACAAGACAGGCACGTACAAGATAGAAATCAAATTCTCGCTACAGACAGTATTCAACTACTGCGCGATAGCATCAGTGTTCATCCTATTTTTATGCTTGTTATACTCAACCCCAAAACTAGTCAAGAATCGTATAAAGACAGGGAAGAAGTCTACCCCGTCTTTGGTGGAGACTTAAGTTTCGAAGTAGCGCGTACTAGTGAACAGATATGACTCACCCAGTAATTAGTAAGCTATACTCCACAATTGATCGCGTAGTGGAGGACCCCGGATCCGTTTTCATCCTACTATTTATCCTGGCTCTGACTTACTTGCTGGTCTCGGCAACTTTCTACCAAGGGCAAACTATTGACGCTTCATGGGGCTTTCTTTCCGACGCATTCTACCTCCTAGTGATTGGTGTAGCGTTAAGGTTTCTAAGGCCTAAGGAAGCTAGATTCGTTGTCAAACACGCTTACCCTTTCCTGTTTTTAGGTTTCTTCTTTGTCTTAGTGGGTAGCCTATATGTCGTGGCCCTTAATCCACTTCAAGCACCGCCTGAAATAGCGAATGTGCTAGCTTTCTATCTTCTCGTTGCTGGTGTGGTAGCCTGGTGTCTATCTTATAGGGGAGAAGATAAATCTAAACGTTACAAAATTCAGATCAAGCATTTCGCGAGCGTGCGCATGGGCGACCTTTATAAAAAGATATACAAACCATTCAACCCCTTTAAACGGCTTGAACGATTATTGTTCAAAACCGTGCCTCTTCTTCCATTAACTTATTGGAGCATCCTTCGTCACCGACTTGAAAAGGGAGACTCGAACATGCTTGATGTAGGTTGCGGAAAGGGGAGAATACTTGCTATTATAAATCAACGCAAGAAACGTTACGCTGTTGGCATCGACCTATTCCTGCCATACCTCAAGATGGCTAAAGCGAAAAGGACCCACGACGACCATCTGCGATGCGATGCGCAATTTCTGCCCTTTAGAAAAAATAGTTTCGATACAGTCATATGCTTGGAGGTAATTGAACATCTCGAAAAAAAGCGGGCCCTAGCCTGTCTTAAAGCCATTGAAGATATTGCCAGATTTCAGGTGGTCCTCACCACGCCTGTAGGCTTCTACCCTCAGGGTGAATACGATGGGAACCCTCTACAGACACATAAATCGCATTGGGCTCCATCCGAATTAACAAACTTAGGCTATAAAGTAAGGGGAAACGGTTTGAGACCTTTGTACATCGACGAAAGAATGATAATCAGGGAACATGGGCTGAGGGGTTCTGGTTTCCTCGCTAAACCTTTGGTATACGTAGCCTTTCTGGTGTCATATATGCTAAGACCGCTGATCTACTTCTGTCCGAGTTTAGGCGATCATATGATCTGTGTAAAAAACAAACTGGACTGACGATGAGGCGATGTCGATGAATGAGTCCGTTGTGCCTTCAGTTTCTGTTATCGTCTTAACTCATAATAGAAAATCTTACGTTCTCGCATGTTTGAAATCCATCCTCTCCATGTCCTATCCCAACTATGATGTCATTGTGGTTGATAATGGTTCGACTGATGGGACCTACGAAGCCATAAGACGAGGATTCCCAAGCGTTAGGTTGCTAAGGAGCACCAAGAATCTGGGCGGTGCGGGGGGTAGAAATCTAGGAATTAAAAATGCGACGGGGAAATACCTCCTGTTCATTGATGATGACGTAGTTGTTGACAAGAACCTCTTGAACGAGTTTGTATCCATCATCCAGAAACATCCAATATGCATTTTAAGCCCTAAAATCCTTGACTACACAGATAGTTCGCGCTTTCTTGGCATAAGTCACGATATAAATCTTCTAACAGGCAAGGCAAGTGGAGTTGGATACGGGGAATGGGATAGAGAACAGTTCGATGAGAACATGGAGGTGCCCATGGTTGGGGCAACCTGCATGTTCGTCGAGAAGAAAACACTGGAAAAAGTGGGGCTCTTCGATGAGACTTTGAACATACCCTACGAGGATTCAGACCTCTGCCTGAGAGCTAAAAAATGTGGCGTTAAAGTCGTTTACGTCTACCGCGCAAAAGTTTGGCATAATGCAAGAAAGCCGGAAATCGATCGGCGGCTTCAATGGCTTGGAGTGACGACGCCTGAGAGAGCTTACTTTCTCATCCGTAATAGGATACTATTCATGCGGAAGCATTCAACTCTCCCAAAACTCACCCTTTTTTTGTTAGCTTTTCTTCCAGCCTATCTAGTGTATTATTCCTTTGTTATTCTCAGATGTGGAAGGCTTAATATTCTCGTGAAAGTTTTATCAGGAAGCCTATCTGGTGTGAATACAAAAATACATCGCTTTAAGACGAAGAAGATTATTTAGTTGACAATGAAACAGGCATACAATCTAATTGTCGATCTCCTACGAAAAATGACTTCTTACCTACATTCGTATACCTACCCTATTTGCACGCTATTGGATAGAAGGGTCACTAGCGTTTTAGATGTCGGTTGTGGTGGTGGAAATCCGATGAAGATTATAAAGAAGCATAGACGGCTTTACAGCGTGGGAATAGATGTATTTGCGCCGTACATCCAAGGACAACGCATCCATGACCATTATGTGGTCGGCGATGCCCGCTTTTTACCTTTTAAGAAGAGGAGTTTTGACGCAGTGATATGTTTACAATTAATTGAACATATCCCGAAGAAAGATGGTGCAAGGCTACTAAAGGAAATAGAGGCAATCGCCCGTAGGCAAGTGGTAGTAACCACGCCAGTGGGTTTCATGCCTAGGAACGAAGTCTGTGGCAATCCCTACGAACGCCATGTATCCGGCTGGGAACGAGAAGAGGTTGAGAAGTTGGGTTATGATATTAGGAGCCACGGTGCCAGATTTATTTTCGGGAACGGAGGAATAGTACACCTCAAACCTTTCAGCATCCTCAGCAGATTCACGTTCTTGATTGAGCCCTTCTTAGACCTCTTCTTTCATTTCTTTCCCATGGGAGACTACTACCTAATCTGCAACAAGTTTGTATAAAAGTAGAACGATCAAATGAACTTACCTCGTTTCTTGCGCGATAACCTGCCCACTCTATCAATCATGATCCTCTCCTCTGCGACCTTGGTTCTCATCTGGTTCCAAGACGGGATGATTATGGGTGGTGGAGACATAGGACTGCCCTTCTACAGACCCACGAGAATCCTCGATGTCGGAAGGTATACTTGGTGGGATGCCGTTGCCCCAGGGGCTACATTTAGCAACACGCTAGCCTCTCTTCCTTTTTATACAGTCCTCGCTGCGCTGTCTTCTATTGGTCTTCCAGACTTCGCCATACAGGCGCTCGTCTTCTTCTTTGTGCTCTTCGTGAGCGGCACATCCGTCTACTTCCTCACGCTGACATTCATGGGTGAAGATCGGACGAGGCAAACTGCCGGCATCCTAGCAGCACTCTTCTATATGTTCAACCTCTTCTCGCTCGTGCTGGTTTGGCACCGATTTGCCCCGTCATCAATACTTTTCTCGGCTCTTTTGCCCCTCGGACTACTGTTGACGGTGAAGGCGCTGAGGGGCAAAAAAATATTTCTGCCAGCCTTCACGATAGCCCTACTCACAGTAGCCTTCTCCTACTGCTTCTCCTCTCCAGCCTTGCTGCTGACCTTTTGGATAGTTATACTTTCATATCTCTCGTTTCACGTAACTTGTTCGAAAGGATCTAACATTCTTCATGTAGCTAAGTTCACTGTCATGGTGGTTGTTCTCTTTGTCTTAATGAACTGTTGGTGGTTTATCCCTTACCTATACGAATACAGCATACCAAGCGTGGCAGCTCTATATGGATTCGGAACTGACAGTTCAGCTCAGAATCTTGGCTCCTACGCCGTCCTTGATGTGTCCCGTCTCTTCGACAGGTATTACTTGGCCGTGGCGCCACTGGGCGATGTTCCCTACGAGCATGGCCATTTTGGCCTCGTCTACACTACGCCGCTTTTCCAGCTGATCAGCTTCATGATTCCAATCGTCGCCTTCTCCACGTTTCTCCTCAAGCATAGAGATCAATCCGTCCTGTATTTCGCTTTACTGTCTGTTTTGGGAATCTTCCTTGCGAAGGGTGCAGCGCCACCGTTGGGCGGGCCCATGCAGTGGTTGGTGGGCAACTTCCTGATCTTCGGCCCCTTGAGAACGGCTTTCGGTAAGCTCGGCTTCATCGTTGCGCTTGGATACAGCTTCCTCTTCGGAGTTGGGATTGCATCTCTCTACACATGGGTGAAATACAATCGCGTGATTCCTAGCTTCAAGGGCTCATTCAGAAAAGCTCTATCTCTGGCTCTGATAGGCATTGTATGCTTTTCTTTCTTCGGGCTGTATCAGTGGCCCATGTGGACTGGTGATGTTTTTCGTAGGGGAGATGGAATACCGGATTATAGGGTGAGGGTGCCCTCCTACTACGACGAAGCTCGAGAGTGGTTGTCTACGCAGCCTGAAGGCAGAATAATTGCTATGCCATTTGGTGAAGTAGGAGTCTTAACGTACACTTGGCCTCCATACGGCTATCACGGTGATGAGGGAAGCGAATTACTTTTCGACGGGCCAGTGCTCGGGAAGCCGTTGAGTTTAGATTACTTCAAAAAAATCATTGCTCATTGGAGGAAGCTCTACGTAACGAATCAGATGTGGAAGTTCATGAATCTGTTTGGGGCACGATTCGTCATGGTTCGCCACGACATCCAATATCCGGACCCCTCTGATCCTCAGATAGATAACCCAGCTGATATAGAGTTCGCGATGCAATATTTGCTGTCCTCAACATCCTTTGGTGAGAAGATTGCTCCTTATTCGCCTCCTCCAGTGACTATTCCTCGTGTAGAGAAGCAGGTATATTATGGCAACTCAACTGAGGGTTTCACCGCCTACGTCATCTCCAACATGGAGTTAGAGGTGGAGCAAACAGGAGGAATCAATGGGACTTCCTGCGTCGTTTTGAGGGGCGGCCCTATTAATAGAAACTTTGGTGCCTTCTATGAACTAGAGATGGGTAAAGGCAACTGGACAGATTTCAGCGTGATGGAGATGTGGATTAAAGCTAGTCAACCTGGTGCTCTACTTGTAGAAGCTCACGATCCAAAAGCAATCATCACAAGTTGGGATGGGCGGCTAAATCCAGCATACGTTATAACGCCTTCTCAAGCCGACAGTTGGCAGAGACTATTATTTCCTCTTCCGGAAGGAGGCATCACAAATGTTACTAAACTACTCATAATTCTACTTAACATGCCCAGCGACCAAACTACCTACTTGAAGATTGGTAGCATCAAAGTTTATACTTTACCCGGCCAGGTACTTGAAGAAAGCTTATGGAATGCTTTATGGGGACTAGACAAACAACTCTCTTCCTCGGAAAATGAGACAGCCATATACAAGGTAAAGCCCGAGGGCGATGAGAGAGTAATTGCCGTTGTGTATAAAATTCCATCATCACTGCGAAACTTGAGCAATTTCACAGTGCTTAGAGTCAACCTAAACGTAACTTCTAGCGGCAACCTTCTATTCATCGCGACGGATTCTAAGGATCGCCAAGCATCTTGGGATGGACGCTTTGATGAGTTTTACCGGATTACTGAAACCGATGTGGGGGCGTGGAGAGGCGTCTTTCTAGATCTAGGATCGAAAAGATCTTCAATAGACCTATCTAACGTCACGAGCCTACTGATAGGTATGACCTATGTGGTTTCGCCTTATGTGGAACTGCGCATCCAAGACATCTATAGAATTGGAAAGGAGTATCAATTAGTTCCTAACCAGCATATTAGCCATGTGAAGACCATAGGCGAGTTGGATTTCTACAAGATTGATGATGCTTACTTTCTTGACAAGATCTACGCCACCAACAGAATCGTCTTCTCATTGAACTCCTACACTATGCTAGAGATGATGAACGAGCCGTCTTTCATTCCTGGCGAAACGTTGGTCTTCCTTGACTCGCAGTGTAACATGAGTGACTACAGCTTCCTAAAGTCGCTAGAAGCCGACGCGCCCCTGTACAAACCTTGCCTATCGTTTCGCCAAATAGACCCCACCCACTACGAAGTCAGCGTCGTCAATGCCACCCAACCCTTCTTCCTATTCTTCGGCGAGACATACCACCCGCTTTGGAAAGCCAACATACAAGGCGCAGGCGAAATCCCGGACAATCGCCACTTCATAATGAACGGCTACGGAAACGCCTGGTACATAGACAAGACAGGCACCTACAAGATAGAAATCAAATTCTCGCTACAAACAGTATTCAACTACTGCGTGATGGCATCCTTTTTGACTTTGGTCGGGACTGTTTGCTTTTTATACCTCTCAAGTAATTGGTCTAAATTCTATAGAAAAATATCTAGGTGAAGAATATTTCACATCAAAAGACGCAGGTAATAAGCCTCTTTGAAGTTGCAAACATCGAATTAGAACAGAGAGTCTCTTTATAGACGACGTCAGAATGGATCACAACCCCCTTGTTTCGGTTATAATTCCCACCAAAAATTCAGTTCAAACCCTTGAGACGTGTCTGAGATCAATAAAAGGACAGACCTACGAGAAAATAGAGACGATAGTAGTTGACAACTACAGCACCGACGATACCGCGAAGATTGGTGAGAGGTACGGCAGGGTATTATCCATGGGCTTCGAGAGAAGCCAACAACGTAATTTTGGAGCAAAAAAAGCAAACGGCGAATACTTTCTGTTCATAGACTCCGACATGGAGCTAATGCCGAGTGTAGTTGAGGAGTGCGTTAATATCGCATTAAAAGAGGGGTGTGACGCGATAATAATACCTGAGATATCCGTTGGCGAGGGATTCTGGGCTAAGTGCATTGAACTGGAGAAGAAATCTTACATTGGATACGAGCCCATCGAGGCTGCTCGTTGCTTCAAAAAAGACGTCTTCTGGAAGTGCGGAGCTTACAACGAGCAATTGGCAGGGGGTGGGGAGGACTGGGACCTGCACCTTAAAGTGAAGAAGACTGGCTACAAAATCTCAAGGGTCAACGCCCTGATCAAGCACCATTACGGTCGCCACGGACTAGTATACTCTCTGAGGAAGAAGTACCGCTATGCGAAGACGATCGGTAATTACATCTGGCAGCATCCAGATTATGCAAGCAAGCAGTTTTCGCCGTTAAGGGTCTCTTTTATGAGGGACAAGGAAGCTATAGCCGCGGATCCCGTCCACACACTAGGATTAATCCTCATGAAAACTTTCGAATTCTTTTTGGGAGCCGTAGGTATGATTGACAATAATTGGAGCTATGTTTTGTTATTGAAGTTAGCTCACAGAATAAAGAGAATCAGGATAGGAAAATGAGGTTCTTACTCTCGTATGCAAGGGATGTAACGCTCTCTCAGTCGTTTCTACCTATGCCTCCCCTTGGGATAATGTACCTAGCAGCCGTGTTGGAGAGAGACGGTCACTGGGTGAGAATCGTCGATTTGTCGGTTGATAAACAAGACGTTTTCAATTCATACGCCAAAAAAGTCGATGTACTTGGCGTAAGCGTTCCTACACAACTTCTGTCTGGCGCTAGGGCTCTAGTCCAAGAGGCAAAAAAACTGTCGCCAAAAATCAAGGTAATAGTGGGAGGACCACACCCCTCTTCGTTATGCGCTGACACGTTCACCCATATACCCGAAGCCGATTTTATTGCAGTAGGCGAGGGCGAAGAAACGATAAAGGAGTTCGCTAACGAGGTTGAATACGCTAAAATCGACGGGTTGATCTGGAAGGACGAAGATGGCAAAATATATGAGAATAATCCTAGGACGTTCATAAAAGACCTAGACACGTTACCGTTACCAGCTAGGCATCTGGTCTCGATGAACAAATATTCTATGAAAGGGTCTATCTTGACCAGCAGAGGTTGCCCCTTCAGGTGCGTATACTGTTACAAATGGAGCGGCAGGACGTACCGTGCTCACAGCCCTAGATACGTTCTGGAAGAGATGGAGGATATGCAAAGGCGTTATGGTGTGAAATCGTTTCATGTGGTAGATGACAACTTCACCGCCATCCCGAAGAGAGCGGAAGAGATTGTCGAAGGCATAATGGATAGGAATTGGCGCATCGGGCTGTCCCTCTTCAACGGCATCCGCGCCGACTTCATCGCCAGAAACGAAGCGCTTATCGCCAAAATGAAAAAAGCAGGGCTGAAGTACGTCTCCGTGGGCGCGGAATCCGTGATTCAAGACGTTCTAGATGCAACTAAAAAGGACTTAAAAGTAGGCGATATTGAAAAGGCTGTGAGAATTTTGAAAGATAACAAAATAGACTTCATACTGTACCTGATGGTAGGTCTTCCTGGCGACCGGTTCGATAATGTCCAGAGGACCATAGACTGGCTGAAGAAGAATGAGGTTAGCAAGTTCTCTGTGAGTCTTACTACACCCTATCCAAAAACCAAGCTATGGAATTATATAAATGAAAATGAGAATGGGCGCTGGTTAAAACCTGTGCACCATTTATTTGACAACGTTCGAGACCACCTTTCGATAGAGCCTCTTTGGGATACCACTGACTTTCCTGCGGAACAACGAGTTGAAGCAATGATGAAATACATGCGTTTTTATAACTCACAGCGGCGAATCATCGGTCTAGCATTACGCCATCCCAAGTTAGCCTATTTGCGCCTAAAGCGTTTGTACAGATTTAGCCAGATCAAGAAAAAATTCAGAAGAAGAACCCTAATTAAAGATGAACCTAATTAATATAATTCTTACTTCTCGAATACGGATAAAAATGCGCTTAGTAAAGAGCATTCTATTTCTCTTCTTCTTTTTGGGAATTTATTTGATGAAGCTTTTGTATATAATGGGGTTTGCCGTAGGCGAGCGGCTAGTTGAGCACCCCTATCTTATGCGTAACGTCAAGCTACCGAAGAAAGCTCGAGTTCTTGATGTTGGGTGTTGCGATAGTCTACTGTCTCACGCTCTCGTATCTCGTGGGTATGAGGTTTGGGGCATTGATATTCGATCCTATCCTGAAGCCCATCCGTATATGAAATTTGTTCAGGGTGACATAATGGACACAAATCTTCCTAACGACTTCTTTGATGCCGTCATAGCAAATTCTGTTATAGAACACATAGGTTTGAATTCGCCCCAATACGACGATCCAATAAAAAATGATGGCGATATAGTCGCTATGGAGTCGATCAGACGAGTTCTAAAGCAAGCTGGTCTAGCGATAGTAACAATTCCCTATTCTGTCGATTACGACGTAGAAACCAGCGGGCTCATACACAGGAGAAAATATGATGAAGCACGCATTACGAGACTAACATCTGGCTTTGCTTTGCAACAAGAAGAATTATTCGTATTAATAAAAAACAAGTGGCTTAAGCTACCTAATCGCAATCTAATCAGGAAACTGCCAAAGGATACCGAAGCTATCATTTGTTTAACTCTCAGAAAACTCTGAAAATGAAATCAGCAAGGATTTCTCCAATCGGGATCAGGTCTTTCTCTAATAAGTCCCTCTGTTTTAGGTAGAAATGAATATCGCTTATTTCGTTCCCTCCCCTGAAGGAAAAGGTAGCTACTTCAGGGCCTTCCAGTTCGCTAACCATCTATCGAGGAAAGGTCATCAGGTTCAGCTGATATGTGGCAATGGTAAGCCTTCCTTCAACATGATCAGGAAGAGAACAGGCGATGTGGAAGTTATCCTACTGCCAGCATACTTTGACCTTCATAGATGGATTCCCACTCAAATCTTTGATGCGTTTGCGAATTCAGCTTTATCCCTTGCCTCGAGCCCCGATGTGGTCCACGCCTTCTCCACGATGGCCCCATCCAGCGGTCTGACCGTCATGCTTTTGAGGATGATGAACCCCTTCCTAAAGAACTGTAAGTTGTTCGTGGACTGGGACGATTGGTGGGGGAGAGGAGGAATCTTGAGGGATTACGGGTGGATCGTTAACGTGGCTGGAACGTTCTTTGAGGAAAACGCTCCGCTACTAGGAGACGCAGTAACCGTGGTCAGTGATGTGCTCCGACGGAGAGCCCTTAGCTTGGGAGTAAAGAGAGTTTACAAAATACCTAACGGCTCGGACTTCGAGGCTATCAAGCCAATGCCCAAAAGTTTCGCGCGTAAGAAACTCGGTTTGCCGAAGGACAAGTTCATTATATGCCACATAGGGTTCACCGATCTCACTGAAGCTTACCAATTGGTCAGAAAATCAGTCCCAAACTCTCTTCTAATTATAGTGGGTCAACCGCCGAAGTTCATCTCCCTAAGGGTTCCAAATCTAAAGAATGTTAAGGGAATAATCTACACCGGGCATCAACCTTACGCTAGAGTCCCCCTTTACATGGGAGCTTCAGACGTACTCGTGCTTAAGACAGAGGATGAAATAGCGGACAGAGCTAGATGGCCCATACGTTTAGGCGATTACCTAGCTGCCGGAAGACCCATAATCACCGGGACTGGAGACGCGGCAAGGGAAATCCATAAACATAAATGTGGATACCCGATCAAGCCAGGGGACCCCAAGGACCTCGCAGATAAAATCATCGAGATGGCCAATCGAAGACATCTTTGGGATGAATTCGGCAAGAATGCGAGAGCATTGGCCGAAGGCGATCTATCATGGGGAAAAATCGCAAAGGACCTCGAACAGCTTTATGAAGTTGATTAGGTCCGGCTTTTCTAACAAGAACATTCAGGTATAGTGTAGTGGATATGTCCAGTGCCTTGGAGCTGATACCTCTCGTATTGCCTATGCTGAGTGGGTATACTGTACTCGATGTTGGCTGCGGCAGAGGAAAGTGGGGCTACCTAATACGTGTACAATGGTGGTGTACAAAGGACGGTAAGGTTGAGAATGAGCCTGATTACTTGGTGGGCGTTGATGTATACCTGCCCTTCTTGGAGACCGTTAAGCGCCATCAGGTTTACGATGATGTGGTACTATGTGATGCGTCGAGGCTTCCCTTCAGAGACCATTCATTTGATTCCGTGCTCGCCTCCGACATACTGGAACACTTGCCCAAGGAGAAAGGCAGATCGTTGCTCCTCAACATCGACCGCGTAGGCCGTAGAACCATGGTCATTACGACCCCCCATTTCGTCCGCAAACGACCTGGACACCTATGTCCTGAGGGCTACAACCCCTACGAAGCACACTTGAGTAAATGGGGCATCAAAGAACTACGTTCATTGGGCTACAGGGTATTTGGCGCGGGCTTCTTGGTTTTTTCTCTCTTCAGTGCGCGACTGAACGCGCTTTTATCTCCCATTTCCTACATAATTCCCACATTATCCGCAAACTTGGTTGCAGTGAAGACACGGCGCAGTCTAAAACAAAAGATCGATCCTTACATATGTAAATAACTTGAACTAAGAGCAGATTATACTTGAACGAGGAGCAAATTATCGGGCTTTTGATCTTATCGGGCTGCGTTTTTGCAGCGTTATTCTATGGCTGGTTACTTTATAATTGGCCAATTCCTGTTCTTCAGATCACGGTTTACATTATATTGTTGATAGTGCTAGCAATTATTGGATGGATAGGCTGGGCCATGCTTACGGCATCAGGTAAATCAAAGACCTCGAGTGTTGATGATCAGTAACAACCCCGTCCAGATGAATCACCCTAAGAAACTTTAGCGCGAGCCGGACAGAAAATATGAAGATTTTAATTACTGGCGGCGCAGGCTTCGTAGGCTCTCATCTAGCGGAGTATTATGCAAAGAAGGGGGAGGAAGTTATCGTCTTAGATAATCTTTTGAGAGCTAAAATTCTAGGAAAAAGTACAGGAGACCCGTATTACAACTGGAACTACCTTAAGCAATACAAAAACGTGAGATTAGTGAGGGGCGACATCAGGAATTTTGATGAGGTAAGAAATCTAGCAAAAGACGTAGAAGCCATAATTCATGTAGCAGCACAAGTAGCTGTAACGACTTCGATGGCGGATCCAAGAATAGACCTTGAAATAAACATTTTAGGCACCTTCAATGTTTTAGAGGCTGCAAGATTAAACGATTCAGCCGGATTATTTTGTAGTACGAACAAGGTTTATGGAGATAACGTCAACAAGATACCGGTAATCGAGAAAGAAACAAGGTACGAGTTTGCAGATCCGAAGCACAAAAATGGAATATCGGAAATGTTCCCAATAGATTTATGTGAACACACACCCTATGGTTGCTCTAAATTAGCTGGGGATATATACGCACAAGATTATGGCAAGATATACGGACTAAAGACCGCAGCCTTTAGGATGTCGTGCATCTATGGACCAAGACAATTTGGCGTTGAAGATCAGGGATGGGTTGCTTGGTTCACCATAGCCACCATAACTGGAAAACCTATCACGATTTACGGAGATGGAAAACAGGTACGAGACGTCCTCTATATCGACGACCTCGTCAACGCATTCGATGCATTCCTTCAGAGTAAAAACCAGTTTTCTGAAAAAGTATTCAACATAGGGGGAGGACCAGAAAACACTTTATCACTACTAGAACTACTAGACCTACTTGAACAACTAACCGGAAAAAGAAGCAAAATAAACCTCGGAAACTGGCGTCCATCAGACCAGAAAGTCTACATTTCCAACATATCAAAAGCCAAAGAAAAGTTGGGGTGGAGCCCCAAAGAGAGTCCTAAAGAAGGGGTTAGGAAGTTGGTAAATTGGGTTTTAGAAAACAAGCATCTGTTTGAATAAATGATGTGTATGAAGGCTAAAGGCGTAGAAAAGGTGTTAGTGACTGGTGGAGCCGGCTTCATAGGCTCCTGTACTGTTGACTCTCTCATAGAGCGAGGTTATCAAGTAACAATACTTGACAACCTTGAACCTCAAGTCCATGGAAGAGAAAGAAAATTCCCGGATTATATTAACAAGAACGCGGTTCTCATCTACGGCAATGTCTTTGACCGCGAATTATTGAATAAGACTATCCGAGAAGTAGACGCCATAATTCACCTTGCAGCAATGGTTGGCGTAGGTCAGTCTATGTATCAAATAGAACGCTACGTAGGTGTCAACACCAGAGGAACAGCCAACCTACTCGACGTCCTAGTAAACATCGAAAACAGCGTAAAAAAACTCGTGGTGGCGTCCTCCATGAGCATTTATGGAGAGGGAAAATACTACTGCGAAAAATGCTCCACCAACGTATATCCCACGTTACGGAGTGAAGCTCAACTTGAAAAAAAGCAATGGAATCACTGTTGCCCAACATGTGGCTCAGCGTTAACGCCCTTGCCAACAGATGAAGAAAAACCATTGTCGTCGACATCCATATACGCTATGACGAAGCGACACCAAGAAGAAATATGCCTTCTGATTGGCAAAACATATGGCATTCCAACGATTGCGCTCAGATACTTCAACGTCTACGGCTCAAGACAAGCCCTATCCAACCCATACACCGGATGCGCAGCCATCTTCACAAGCCGTATACTCAACAACAAATCACCTTACATCTTCGAAGACGGAGACCAAACAAGAGACTTCATCCACGTAAAAGATGTAGCCCAGGCTAACTTGAACGCGCTTGAAAACTCCAAGGCAAACTACAAAGCCATAAACATCGGAACAGGAAAACCAATAACAATAAAAAATCTCGCTGAAACTCTCACAAAACTCTACGACAAGTCAAACCTTCAACCATGCGTATCAAACGAGTACCGAAAAGGCGACATACGACACTGCTACGCAAACATACAAAGAGCACGTAAGCTACTAAACTTCGAGCCGTCTGTCAGTCTAGAAGACGGACTAACCGAACTAGCAGAATGGGCTAAAACCCATGACTGGGGAGCCACAGACCTCTTCGAAAAAGCATTAAGAGAACTTAGAGAAAGACGCCTCGCAACTTAGCAATGCCTCAACTTGAATTTAAAACAATAAGAAATTGGAGCATTTTCATAAACTCTCGTAACACAGAGGAAAACCGGACTAAGGTACTGACCTTCGCATGAAAGGAATTATCTTACATGGAGGCTCCGGCACCAGACTTAGACCCCTAACTCACACGGGTCCAAAACAGCTGATACCAGTCGCTAACAAACCCATCTCGCAATATGTTTTAGAGGACCTAATTGAAGCAGGAATAAAGGAAATAGCCATACTTCTAGGAGACATCTACCCAGAGAAAGTAAAGGAATATTATGGCAACGGAAGCGCCTTCGGCGCAGAATTAACATACATCTACCAAAGAGAACCCAAAGGAATAGCCCAAGCCATCAGCCTCTGCGAAAAATTCGTGAATAACAAACCCTTCATCGTTTACCTAGGAGACAACCTACTAAAAGGAGGCATTAAAGAAAACGCTGAAAACTTCAAAAATTCAAACTACGACGCAATGATCCTACTATGTGAAGTAGAAAATCCCCAACGCTTTGGAGTAGCAAGATTCAACGAAAATGGAAAGCTTATAGGCTTAGTGGAGAAGCCAAAACAGCCACCAAGCAACTACGCCCTAACAGGCATCTACTTCCTCAAACCGATAATCTTCGACATGATACAAGAACTGAAGCTTTCATGGAGAGGAGAACTAGAAATAACAGAAGCCATTCAACTTCTGCTGGACAACAGATGCAACGTCGGCTACCGGTTCGTTAAAGGATGGTGGAAAGACACAGGCACCCCAGAAGACATTCTCGAAGCCAACAGAGTTGTCCTCGACGAGCTAAAAACAGAAATAAAAGGAAAAATCGAAGACAAAAACTCCATACAAGGAAGAGTAACAATCGAAGAAAACGCAGTCGTCAAAAAAGTAGCACTAATACGAGGTCCAACCATAATAGGAAAAAACACAATAATAGAACCCAACGTATACATAGGACCCTACACAAGCATAGGAAACAACGTGATTATAAAACGAGGAGAAATCGAAAACTCCATCATCATGGACAACTGCCTAATCAACGCAAACGAAAGAATAACCGACAGCCTAATCGCACCCTACTCAAAAATCATCACAAACAACAACAAACCCCGCGCGAGGAGATTCACCCTAGGCGAAAGATCCCACGTAGAACTGTAACAGAAATGCTCGAAGAAATCTGGATTAAACCCCTTAAGCGAAAAATCCACGAAAGAGGAACTTGTTAAAATTTTCTCGGAAGAGAGACTTTCGAAACATTTAGTGTGAGCGATTCATAAGTTGAAGATACTCGTTACAGGGGGACTCGGTTTCATAGGAAGCAACTTCATAAGACATATACTCTCGCAATACCCCCATGCAGAGGTTATCAACGTAGACAAAATCGGATTAGGCGCAAACCCAGAAAACCTCAGAGAAATCGAGAATGCAAAGAACTACCAATTTGTCAGAGGAGACATCTCAAACCCACATCTTACTAATAAACTAGTTAAGGACGCTGACGCTATAATTAACTTCGCAGCCGAGACTCACGTTGATAGAAGTATAGCCGAACCATATCAATTCGTAAAAAGCAACATTTTAGGCACATTTACAATATTAGAATCCACCAGAAGATTCAACGACTCCGCCAAATACATTCAAATCTCAACAGACGAAATCCATGGAGATTTACTTGAAGGCTCTTTCAACGAGCTTGACTGGCTTAATCCATCGAATCCGTATTCGGCATCCAAAGCATCCGCAGATATGCTGTGCTTAGCATACCACAGAACGTACGGGTTAAACCTCAATATAACCAGATGCACCAACAATTTTGGCCCCTACCAATTTCCAGAAAAACTGATCCCAAAAACAGTAATAAGAGCATTAACGAATCCCCCAATTCCCATCTACGGAACTGGAAGAAACGTTAGAGACTGGATCTTCGTGCTAGACCATTGCGAAGCCATATCTCTGGTGCTTAGTAAAGGTAAGCCTGGAGAGATCTACAACATCTCATCAGGCAACGAAGTTCCGAATATAGAGATCGGCAAAAAAATCCTTAAAATTCTATGCAAGCCCGAAGATTTAATAATCTTTGTTGAGGACAGGCCCGGTCACGATCTTAGATACAGCCTAGACTCCTCGAAGATACGTTCAGAACTAGGATGGAAGCCAAGACACACCTTCACATCAGCATTGAGAGAAACGGTGAAATGGTACGTTGAGAACGATTGGTGGTGGAAACCCTTGGCAACCGAAGAAGTTCTCCATCCAACCCCGTGGAAAATCCGACTTAAACATTGAGATTTTTTATCCTAGGCATCGGCGCCTAGATAGAATGGACCATGGCCACAACACCACCGCCAAAGCCAATCGCAGAAAAGCAACCAGAAGAAAGCGCGCGATTTGTTGACAAGTGACACGATACATTTCATTAAAAAGAAAACGCAAGGAAATCTATTCCCCTTTCTAGTTCCGTTCATGTATTCTTTCTCTGAAACCACGTAATAGTTCTCGGAAGACCTTGCTCTAAGCTAATTTTCGGCTTCCACCCCAACAGCTTCTCTGCTCTGCCTATATCTGGGCACCTCCTTTTAGGGTCATCCATGGGCAAAGGATGAAACCTAATCCCAGACTTTGATCCCGTCAACTTCAGAATAATCTTCGCCAAATCAATGATTCGAGTCTCCACGCCGCTCCCAAGATTGATTACCCCTCCAGAAGCCTCAGGTAAACACGTAGCCCTCAGTATGCTCTCCACCATATCTATCACGTAAGTAAAGGACCTAGTTTGCTTCCCATCCCCAAAAACTGTTAAAGAATGCCCACTAAGCGCTTGGTCGATAAATCGGGGCACAACTCTACCATAAATATCACCAGGACGCATCCGAGGGCCATAAGTGTTAAATATCCTCAAGATTCGGGTGTCCAGCCCGTGCTGAATCCTATACGCAGTGATGAAAGCCTCTCCAACCCTTTTTGCTTCATCATAACAGGACCTGGGACCCACAGGATTAACATTACCAGTGTAGGTCTCCGGTGTCGGAACATGCTTAGGATCAGGATCTCCATAAACTTCGCTTGAAGAAGCGTAAACTAGCCTAGCTTTATGATGCTTTGCGATCCCTAAGGCAACCCACGTCCCGAGTGTGTTAGCCTTCAAAATCTGGATCGGAAACCTGGCGAACTCAAGGGGAGAAGCCCTACTCGCAAGATGCATCACCACATCTATCTTCTCGTCAAAGAATATGGGCTGAGAAACATCATGCTCAACGAGCTTAAAGTTCTCTAACCCCATAAGATGTTGAATGTTCTCTTTTCTTCCGCTACTAAAATTGTCAACGCAGATCACCCACGTGCCTTGCTTAACCAAAACATCACATATCCAAGATCCCAGAAAACCCGCCCCACCCGTCACGAGAACTGACTGACCCTCAAAGCTAATCCCCTCTTCGTTTAAACTTCCAACAAGCGAGTCAACGTCTTCTTCAATAACTCCCATCGAAATCCAACCCATTACGACCCGGTTACTCATTTATTTCCTCTACAGAACCGCGAAAGTGCCGGTAAGACAAGTTCAAGGCTTCCCAGTAGGTTTCCGGGCTACCAATGTCAAGCCTAACCTCATCGGAACTAAGCTGGGCTGCGTACACGTTTAGACCCCATTCGATAAGCTTTTGGATAGCATCGGTGAGCTGAAACTCTCCGCCCTTACCCGGAGTAGTCTTCTCCAACGCCTTAAAGACGACCGGGTGAAAAATGTAAATAGGCATGATCGCGAGGTTTGTTGTGGGCTTCTCCGGCTTTTCGATTGCTGCCTTAACCCTGTAAAATCTTTTCTCTATCTCCTTGGCCTCAATTATGCCATATTGCCTCGGGTCCTCAACCTCTTGCACAATGAAGGTAGCATCTGCGTTAAAGCGTTCATATACCTCCATCAACAACTTAAGATGTCGCGCATTTTCTGAAACGATATAAGTATCACCTGCATGAACCAAACAATGTTCATTCTGCACGAAGGGCTGAGCCATCATCACGGCGTCTCCGAAACCTTTCGGCTCAGGCTGATTCACCCAAATAATCGTGGAAGTCTTAAGCTTCGTGTAAAAGCCATCCAAGTCCAAAGCCTGCTCATCCTTTCCCCTATCCTTTAGCGTAAGCACCGAATTGTGGTCGGGTGTAAAATGATCCTCAATACTGCGTTTTCCCCTGCCCACCACAAAACAGAATTCCCGAAAACCGGTGTCGTAAAGTTGCTCAAAAACCATCTGCAACAAAGGCTTCACGCCCACACAACCATTCACTAGCCTAGAAAAAATCGGAAGCATCTCCTTGGGCTGCTCTTTAGTTGCGGGAAACAAACGAGTTCCCAGACCAGCAGCTGGAATCACAACCTTTCTAATCACTGAAACACAACACCTTCATTACAAATAGTCGTTGCCAATTTGCCGCTTTTAACAATTTATGAAGAATCAGAATCTGAATTCAACAGAAAATTAAAGCATACTTTTGTCTAAAATGCACAAAAATGAACTGTTAATGGAGTTGTAGCGGGTATGAAAAAGCCGAGTATTTCCATTGTTGGAACAGGCTACGTTGGACTATGCACTGCTGTCTGTTTTGCATTTGAAGGCTACAAAGTCATCACTTCAACTCACGAGGCTAAAAATGCAGTCTCAGTAAATAGGGGCATTCCACCTTTTCATGAACCCAACTTGGAAGAATTCTTAAGGAGAGCTGTAAAAAATGGGTACCTTAAATGTGTTTTAAATTGTGAGGAAGCCGTCTTAAACACGGACATTACCTTTATTGCCACAGGCACTCCAAGCCAACCTGATGGAAGCATTAACCTACGCTTCATCGAAAGTTCCGCTCGTGAAATTGGAGAATCCTTGAGTAAAAAGGACGTTTATCACTTAGTTGTTGTTAAGAGCACTGTTGTGCCGGGCACAACAGAAAACATGGTTAAGCCCATCCTTGAAAAATATTCAAGTAAGCATTGTGGCGTCGACTTCGGGCTGTGTATGAATCCCGAATTCTTGCGTGAGGGATCAGCCATCTACGATACTCTACATTCTGACCGCATCATCATCGGTGAATATGACAAAAAATCGGGCGACAGATTAGAGGCTTTGTACCAAGGCTTTTATGGCGACGAAACACCTCCAACAATTAGAACGAATCTTCCAACCGCCGAACTAATTAAATACGCTAATAACGCCTTCCTAGCTACGAAAATCAGCTTCATCAACACCATGGCTAATGTATGCGAAAAAATTCCGGATGCAAATGTAACAACCATAGCTGAGGGCATAGGCCTAGATAAACGGATCAACCCTCTATTCTTGAATGCTGGGTTAGGATATGGAGGTTCATGTTTTCCAAAGGATGTTAAGGCGCTCATCGCCCTTGCTAAAAATTTAGGCTACGACCCTACGCTTCTCAAAGCAGTTGAGGACGTGAATAGCAACCAGCCGTACCGAGCCTTCGAGCTGGTCAAGAAACAGGTGGGGGACTTAAAGAATAAACGGGTCGCCATTCTAGGCTTAGCTTTCAAACCGAACACCGACGACATGCGGGAAGCCGTCTCCATAAAGATCATTAACAAACTTCTCGAAGAGGGAGCGAACGTCGTTGCTTACGATCCAGTAGCAATATCCAACGCAAAAGAAGTCTTTGGCAACAGCATTAGATACGCTTCCTCAGCCATCGAATGCATCAAAGGCACTGACTGTTGCATCCTCGCAACCGAGTGGGATGAATTTAAAAAACTCAGCCCTGAAGATTTCATTCGGCACATGAAAAGTCCCAGATTGGTCGATGGAAGAAGAATCTACGATTCAAAGCTGTTCAGCCAAAAACTTGAATTTAAAGCCATAGGACTGGGGCAGTTTTCTGCTCTTTCATAATTCAAGTCCGAGTTTAAATCAGGTGCTCATGTTTCTTCTGGTTGCACATGGCTTCCACTTCAGTCTGCTATGCCAAAAAGTTTTCACTAACAGTTTTAAAGTAAACTGTTAGCCATCTTCCTAGCCTAGCATTGTATAGCAAAATGCCTTGGAGTTAATGAATCACAGTGGTCATGGTATGTGAGACAAATGCTGCACTTATCGTCTTCCACGAGCCGCTTCAACGAATCAGTAGTTTTATAAAACTGATGTCACCTTGGATACGTCTATCGCACCGGTGACAAAAGGAAGAGCATATCCATGATCATAAAAATGTTCACGTTTGGGATGTATTTCACGAATTGCTACGTTGTGGGTTGCGAAGAGACTAAAGAGGCTATAGTCATTGACCCTGGATTTGACAAAGATGCGGAAGCTGAGGAGGTTCTAAGATTTATTGATCAAAATGGTTTGCGCGTTAAGTACATCGTCAACACGCACGGTCATGCTGATCACACAGCCGGCAACGGAATTATGAAAAAAGCAACAGGCGCCCCCATTTTGATTCATGAAGAAGATGCAGTAATGCTAACTGGCGTTGCCAAAACCATGTCAAGAATTTTTGGGTTCCGTGCAACATCGCCGCCAGCTGACAAGACACTTCGCAATGGAGACGTCATTCAATTTGGGCGCATCAAACTGGTGGTTCTCGACACGCCGGGACACAGCAGAGGCGGCATATCTCTTTTAGGCGAAGATTTTGTTTTCACGGGAGACACTCTCTTTGCTGGTTCAATAGGTAGATATGATTTTCCGGGCGCTTCTTTTGAAGAGATTATGCACTCAATTAAAACTAAGTTAGCAATATTGCCAGACCACTTTAAGGTGTATCCTGGGCATGGTCCGGTCTCCACAATAGGGGAGGAAAAGAGGTACAATCCTTTTTTGCAGATGTAGCGGAAGAAAACTGAAGAGAGAAAACCTATGGAACTTCAGCTGGATCAGTCAATTAGCCCCTTCAATTTGGAGCACACTCTGAGATGTGGTCAGTTGTTCCGATGGGAGAAAATGGGCGACTGGTGGTACGGTATTGTTGGGGAAAAGGTTGTCAAGATAAGGCAGATTAATGATAGATTGGTGTTTCAAGCTTTCCCAGAGAAGGTGGATGCCAATTTTGTTGAGGACTATTTCAGGCTGGATGATGACTTACCGTTTATACTTTCAAGAATAGGTGAGGATAAGCATGTGAGGAGGGCTATTCGATGTTTCGGTGGATTGAGAATAAGCCGGCAAGAACCGTGGGAGTGTCTAATCTCATACATCTGCGCCACCTACAAGAACATTCCAGCCATCAAAAACATGATCCTTAACCTGTCCAAACGATTTGGAAGGAAGATAACCTTCAACAGCCACCATTTCTACACTTTTCCCAAGCCAAGCGACCTAGCTCACGCCAGTGTCGAAGAAATTAAGGAATGTAAGCTGGGGTTTAGGGCTGTGTCAGTTCTGGAAGCATCAAAAATTATTGACCGCGGAGAGTTTAGGTTGGACGATTTGAGGAAAATGGATTATGAGAAAGCTAAACATGAATTGTTGTCGCTGCCAGGCGTGGGACAAAAAGTTGCCGACTGCGTCCTCCTCTTCTCGCTGGACAAGCTGGAAGCTTTTCCTGTGGACGTTTGGGTGAAGCGTGTAATCCTAGACTTCTATCCAGATTATTTTGAAGATTCCTTTGTCGAAAGGGTTTCGGGTAAAAGTTCGATTACGCCGGGCGAGTATGAGACAATTGGCTCTTTTGGAAGAAGATACTTCGGGGAATACGCAGGGTACGCGCAAGAATATTTGTTTCTATTGTCAAGAAGTCAAGGTTAAGAAGTTGCCTGCTTAGAGGAGTTTCTTCTCCTTTAGTATCTGCATTACCCTCTGACCAGTGGTTGTTACAGACGATATTGCCCCTGAAAGGCGGCTTGTCGCCTCTAAATACTCGTGTAAGCGTACCAGTTCTTTAGCCTCCAAAATTTTTGTTCTCGCCTGCTCGAAGTTCTGCAGTCCTAGAACGCCGTGAGCTATGTTGACTTCACTTACCAAGGCGTCTAAAAGAGATAGTATAAGTTTCTCGGCGCCAGCGAGTTCGTCGCCCTCTAGTTCATCGAGTTTCTGTAAAAGCTTGGTGGCAATTATCAGTTCAGACTTAATTCTTTCCACGTACTGAAAGCATATGATGGCGTTTCTAGTGTCAAGCGAAGATTCTTCTATAGTTGTTCCCTTCCTTTAAGTCTACAGAGGATAGTAAGAATATTGAATTAAAAATTTTCCATGCACCCAACGATACCACGCTGGTTGAATCTTGTTTAGATTAACCTAAAGGGTGTAGGTTCTTTTCTTTGTCTACCAAAACCTCTTATCAAGATAATCGCAATTAGAGTGGCGATTATGAATAATGGCAGAACCATAACTGCTGGAAATTCTGGCACCACCCATGCTCCTATGATTTTGATGTTCTGGGTGCCGCGGTTGTAAGTGAAGTATATGGATGTGTGGGTTTTGTTCCATGTCAAGATGGAGGGTATGGGGGTGTCTTCAGATCGGACTACAAAGGCGCCGTCTATTAGTGATTTTGGAATGGTGACGTTGCAGAATCCTGTGCCAGGTGGACCGTTGACGCTGAAGCTTACCTGACTTAATGTTTGGTTAAAGTTGAGTTCTTTTATGGTCGAGTTGCTGAATGTGGTTACGTTGTAGGTTTCTCCATCCCATGGGACGCTAAACATCCTAACTTCCGGGCTCCTCCATAGCAACCACTTGAAGGCTTCGTACATTAGGGGCCAGTCTGAGCCGCGGTCATCTAGCCATTTTCCCCATCCTATACCGTCTCTCGGGTCGTCCTCTTCTATTTCTGGGTGTGGACCGATTAGAAACACTCTTCCCAACCCGTATTCGTAGGCGACGATGGCTGGGTTCTGACCGTTGACAGTATATCTTCCCAACACTGTCACGTCTGCCCCTTCGTATGCGAAGTATTCGGCGCCACCATAGTACAGAATCCATTCATACTCTGGTTCATGGGCGGTAATGGGGTGGGTGCGGTTCACCATTTTGATCCAGGTCATGTTGTATGTCGGCCACGGTATCGTCTCTAGAGCTCCTACCCCATATCCAGGAAACAGGTCTAAAACATATTCGTATCGTATCCCTTCCCAGATAATGTAATCGCAGGCGTAGTATCCTCCTGCACATATTCCGATGAAGGCGCCACCATTGCTCACGAAATCCCGAATCTTTGAGGCCCCGTCCAGACCAATATCCTCGTTGTAGGGGTCGGCATTTCCCCCGGGTATAACTAGGAGATCAAAGTTGATTAGATTCCCATTTTTTATGTCCTCTGGATAGACAAGTGTAACCGACGCGTTCATCCATTCAAACATCTTCACAATAGCGGTTCTACCTTGTTCCCACACCCCTAGACCATTATACACAGCAACCCTAGCGCCTTCTTCTAATGCGGCGACTGGCATTGCGAATTGCGCCCCAAACACCGCCGATAACAACAACACCAAAACAAAAGTCAACAAAAAAATTTTCTTGAGCATGTTAAGCTGATTAATCACGTAATTATTTAAGAGTTTGCGTCGGGAACTCTGTTTTACCGCAAATTAAAGTTTGGAACTCAAGGTTTGAAAGTTGCAATAGCAAGCATTTAGGACGACAACAAAAACCCTGAACCGTTTTATCCTTTGACAACCCCTATCGGAACCAAGCGCACCACATGAGTTGCAATTCCAACCTTGTCGCTTACTTCCACCACCCTGTCCACATCCTTGTAGGCGGGATCAGCCTCCTCAGCCAAAACAACAGCACTCGCAGCCCGAACAACGATTCCACGCTGTTCCATAACCTTTTTCACGTCTCCACCCCAGAATCTTCTCTTCGCAGCCGCTCGACTCATCATGCGACCTGCCCCGTGAGCCGTGGAACCGAATGAAACCTCCATGGCTTTAGGCGTGCCAACCAGCAACCATGAACTTGTGCCCATACTCCCAGGAATAATCACAGGCTGCCCAACAGCTCGATAGTCAGCTGGAACGTCCATATGCCCAGGCGGAAACGAACGAGTTGCCCCCTTTCTGTGAATCCAAACCTTAGTTCGTTGTCCATTAACTTTATGTTCTTCAATTTTTGCGATGTTATGGGCTACATCGTAGACTAAGCCCAAGCCAAGCTCGCCAGCCGGTCTCTTCAAAACCTGCTCGAAGCTTTCGCGAACCCAATGCGTGATTGCCTGACGATTGGCGAAGGCATAGTTGACGGCGCAGGCCATGGCTTGATAGTAGTCTTCAGCCTCTCTGCTTGTGCCCGGCGCACAGGCTAGTTCCCTGTCAGGCAGAACGATGTTATACTTGTGGACAGCCCGCTCCATAACGCGAAGATAGTCCGAGCAAACTTGGTGTCCAAATCCCCGTGAACCACAGTGAATCATGACGGTAACCTGCCCCTCATGGTTGATGCCAAAGGTTTCGGCAATCTTAGGGTTGTAAATTTTGTCAACCTTTTGAATCTCGAGGAAGTGGTTCCCCGATCCCAAAGTGCCACATTGGGGAAGACCACGCTGCTTCGCGTTGCTTGAAACCTTGTCAGGGTTAGCGGCTTCCATGCATCCCCCCTCTTCACAGTGCTCGACGTCCTCGGGCCAGCCTAGCCCCTTGTCCACGACCCATTGCACGCCTTCCGTTGTCAGTCTGTCAAGCTCATGTATAGTTAAGCGAAAGTCTTTGCGGCGGCTGCCCAATCCGCAGGGAACATTTTTGAAGATTGTGTTGGCGAGTTCGGCTAGGTTTGGTCGAATGTCAGCTTCAGACAGGTTTGTAGTTAAAAGTCGGACACCACAGTTGATGTCGTATCCCACTCCCCCAGGGCTGACCACACCTTCTTCATAGTCCGTGGCAGCAACACCGCCGATGGGGAATCCGTATCCTTCGTGTCCGTCTGGCAAAGTTATAGAATATTTATGAATGCCAGGTAGATGCGCCACGTTGGCGCACTGATCAAGGGTTCGATCAGTTTTCATCTTCTCAAGGAGATCTTCATCGGCGAAAACTATGCCGGGCACCCTCATTCCAGACTTGTATTTCGTGGGTATCCGCCAGCTGTATTTATCAATTCTTTCAAGTGGAACCGATACCGGGCGCCCCCGGCGTTCTTCCTCATCCCTCATTAAATCACCTTCAAGAAAGACTTGTGACGGGAACATATAAACAATTTTAGGTTTATGCCAGTGGCTTCCGCTCATTAAAGTGACACTTTCTGGATTATCTTTTTGGCGTAGGTTGCTGCGCTGAAGTTTTCGGCACAGCTCTGAAGCTGACTAATGATGTTATGGTATGTAGGAAGGTAGCTTCTTTCTAATGATCTCCTCGGCTTCCTTCATTATTCTGTCGATTAACTCTTTCACCGTTGGTAGATCGTCTATCAGTCCCTGTACCTCACCAGTTAACACTGGAGCGTTGTCGGTTTTGCCGTATTTGTAGGATTCAGCCCACGAAACATTGATTTTTGCTTCTGTTATCTTTGGATGTTCGAACTTCTCTTGGATGGTTCCGGTCACGCTGTCAAGCAACGCTTGAAGACTTTCCGCGTATTTGTTCCTTATAACCCTTATCGGACCGAAGGTTCCAGCGGTTACCACCGTGTCCCTCTCCGTTCCCTTCAAAACTGCTTCTTTGTATCCTTGAGCAAAGTCACTTTCCTTAGTTGCAATAAATCTGGTACCCATGTAAATGGCTCCTGCACCCAAGGCCAAGGCAGCTACAAGGCCCTTTCCGTCACACCAGCCGCCAGCCGATAAAACCGGGATTTTCACCGTCTTCCTTATGGCTGGGGTTAAAACACTGGTGTGAACTGGGTCCCATGCTACATGTCCTCCAGCCTCGTGTCCTGAGGCAACCACTGCATCACATCCGGCTTTCTCAGATTTTTGGGCATGATATACTGATGGCACTACGTGAGCAACTATGAGTCCTGCATCCTTTAGTCTTTGGGTGTAAAGGTTGGGGTTGCCCGCCGAAGTAACCACGACTCGCAGGTTCTTTCTCAGTTTTGGGTCCTTTTCCCTCTTCTCAATTATGGCGTCTATCAGATAGGGCGCGTCTGGTTGTTCCTGGGCTACCCGCACATTTACTCCGAAGGGTTTATTCGTAAGTTTACTTACTCGGTCAAGTTCCGCAAGGGTGTTGACGCCCAAATCCTCCTCCATTGCAAGGGTGTTCTCTACAAGCTTTGGGGCGAAATCATGTACTTGTTTGAAAAAATCTGGGTCGCGTTCCTTGAGGTAAAGGAAGGTTCCTGTGTGACTGATGACTCCTAGTCCTCCAGCGTTTGAAACTGCAGCGCATAGATTGGTGGTTATGAAGGGTCCCATGGGGGCTTGAACTATTGGGTACTCCATTCCGAAGAGTTTGCAGACATCCGTTTTTTTGAATACCATAATATATTCCTCTGGTTTGGAAGAATATAACAACGAGCCCGTAGATTTTTAACTTTTTGGGTGCAAACCTTTTCTTTCTACAGGTTAAAGGCGAACAATTTTCGTTGCAAATATATCTCACTTAATATCCAATTTCATAGACCTACCGAAGTATTCCATGAAACCATAGAAGTTTGGAATTACTATTCCTCTACTGAGTATTAGATGATTTTTTATGTAGTCGGCTACGTCTGGCGCTATGGGCTCCTTCTCCGAAATTCTTTCAGATATGACGTCAAGGCTTTCTCCGCGTTTCATTCCCTCAAGGATAATTTCTCCCCAAAGTTTGAGCCGAACCGCATAATTTTTCACTCTTTTGACAGCGTCATCGGCTGGACCGAAATGCGAGTAATACAGCCATCTGGGTTTCATTTGGATTAATCTTTGAAGCGAGGATAGAGCCATCTCTAAATGGAAAGGCGGGGGCGTGTTTATTATAACCCTGTCGAATTTGTTTAAGTAGATTCCAGCGGCGTCGCCTGGGAAAACTCCGTTGCCGTTTTTCTCGTAGAAGCCTAATTCGTGGGAAGCGTGTCCCGGCATCTCTAAAACCTTCAATACAATGTTCTTCCCCAAGTCGAGAACCATTCCTTCTTTTGCAACTAGAATTCTTTCTTCTGGAACTGGCTCAAACTCGCCATACATCTCAGCGATGTCGCCCAGAACCTGTAAGCTTGAAACCCACAATTTTTCAGGATTAATTAGGTGGGATGCACCCTTCTCGTGGACCAGCAGTTGTGCGTTGGGCAGATGAGGCAAGAGGGTTCCCGCTCCGCCGGCGTGGTCAATATGGATGTGGGTGACAGCCACGTAGTCAACTTCCTCCCTTTTTACGCCTATCTCTTTCAAACCAGCAAGCAGGTTTTCAACGGTTAATCTTGGGCCGGTTTCAATGATTGCTGTTCTAGTTCCCTTAATCACGTAGGAGGCGCTGAAATTTTCGAAGCCCCTTGGTTTCAGGTCTATTAGATACGTGTAGTCGTTCAATCTTTTGCTGTACATTATCCTCACTTTTGGATGAGCAGTTATAGTTTGGACTATTAAATATCGAGAATAAACTTAACGGTTACCGCCTTTGGCTTCTTCACGATTTCCATTCTATGATAGGTTACAGCTTTAATTCCAACCTTCGACGGGTGTCTTTCCGGGTTATAGGGTTCCCCCCAGGCTTTCGCCTTCAGTTTCAAACCGCTGGGCGTTTCTTCTATATTCATGACCCTGAAGCGGGAGTAGAGGTTGCCAGTGGTTTCAAACCTGATGAGGAACTCTTCTAGCCAGCTGTAGAGGAGGGCGGACTCGTCGTGGGCTTCCAACTCAACTGTCTCCTCAACTTTGGGCTTAATCTTCTTAAGGTCGGTCATGACTTCGAAGGTGGCTAAAGCCGCGTTTTCAAAGGCTTCTTCTAGGCTTTCACCATAGGCTGCTATGTAAGCGTCGGCGGTGTGTTCCAGAAATTCAAAGCGTTTTTTCATGGCTTCCCCTTGTTGTGAGAATCTAGGGTTAGAGGAGAAAGTTAAAAGTATTTTGGAGCGTTCTTGACCGCCGCGACTGCAAGTTTAACTGTGTTTTCTAAGTCTTCGAGGCTCAGCATTGACGCTGGACTGTGAATGTAGCGAGTGGGAATCGATATAACTCCGCTTGGCACTCCCTCTTTGGTTAGGGCGATTTTCGACGCGTCTGTTGTGCCTCGCATCCCTGTTTCCAGTTGATAAGGAATCTTGTTTTCCTCTGCTGAATCAATGAAGAGTTTTAGCACCTTTGGGTGGGTGATCAAACCAATATCAGCCACGGTTAGGGTTGGTCCCTTCCTCATTTTCACTGGAGCCTCAACCTCTTTTACTCCAGGCGTGTCGCCGGCCACTGTTACGTCTAAAGCTATGCCTAAGTCTGGGTATATCTGGAAAGCCGCTATGGTGGCTCCTCTTAATCCCACTTCTTCTTGTACGGTTCCCGTGGCGTAGATGGTGGAGTCCACTTTTGGGAGTCTTCTCATGGTTTCGATTAGGGCGGCGCATCCAACCCTGTCGTCAAAGGCTTTTCCGAGAACAGCATCTTTTCCCACCTTGGTGAATTTGATGTCGAAGCTTACGGCGTCTCCTACGCGGATTCCCATTTTTTGGGCGTCTTTTTGGTCGTCTGCTCCAATGTCTATGAAGAGTTCGTCTGCTTCGATGACTTTCTTTTTCTCTTCCTCCTTGAGGATATGGGGTGGTTTGGAGCCGACGATTCCAGCGATGGGTCCTTTATCCGTGTGGACGATGACCTTTTGGGCGATGAGGATGCGGTCGTCTATTCCCCCAATTTTTGCGAATTGGAGGAAACCTTCTTTTGTTATGTTTTTGACCATGAGTCCAATCTCGTCCATGTGCGCCGCAAGCATAATGGTTGGCGCGTCTTTCTTCCCCTTCTTGACGCCGATGACGTTTCCAAGTTTGTCTTCTTTAATTTCGTCAACGTTGGGCTCGAGCAATTTCTTCATTAAATCTCGAATTTCCTCTTCTCTTCCTGCCACACCGCAGGCGTTGGAAAGTTTTTCCAAAACATCCACTAGCTTCATGGTAAGCCTCCTACAATTAAGACTTCCAAAGACTTATATCAAACTAGCGTTGGTTGCGTTTTTAGGTGGCAGAATTATTTGAAAGTGGTCTATCATGAGAGGTACAGAGAAGTATATTCTTCGGACCCTGCTTCAGCACCTGGAAGAATAGAAAGCGTCTGCAACGAACTTCAGGGTCGCTTCGAATTTGTTAAACCCGAACCAGCCAGCGAAGAAGACTTAAGGTTGGTTCATGGAGACAGCCACATAAACTACGTCAAAAGACATGAACTGCTCTACGAAGTCGCCATCCTAGCAGTTGGAGGAGCCATAAAAGCATCCGAGCTAACCATGCAGGGAGAACCAGCCTTTGGCTTGATAAGACCTCCTGGACACCACGCAAGCCAGAATTCATGCTGGGGCTTCTGCTTCTTCAACAACGTAGCCATATCCATAGAAAAACTTAGACGGGAAAAGAAGATTTCGAAGGCTTTGATAGTGGACATCGATTTACATTACGGAGACGGAACCAACAACATCTTCAGCGGAAAGCCCCAAGTCGCCTACTTCCATGTTGAAGGTAGAAACAGAGAGCAATACCTAAACGACCTCAAAAGATGCCTCACCACCGAAAAAGACTGCGACATCATTGCGGTTTCCGCGGGATTTGACAGACATGAGCAAGATTGGGGCGGTCTCCTCAAAACAGAAGACTACAGAACAATCGGGAAAATGGTGAAGGAATTTGCGGAAAACGTGTGCGAGGGAAGAAGATACGCTGTTCTGGAAGGCGGATACAACCACGCTGTTCTGGGAAAGAACGTGAAGTCCCTGCTTGAAGGTATGATGTAGATTTACTGGCGGCTTTTAATGCTCCACAACTTTTCTGCCAACTTTTCTATGTAGTCCCTAGCCTCTAGCCTGCTCCTCCACATCTCAGGAATGGCTTCAACCCCATGGTATGCACCGCTGATGGCGCCAGCCATGGCACCTATAGTGTCTGTGTCTCCACCAAGGCTTACGGCGTAGAGAACACATTCCTCAAAGCTGTTTGGATGACGCAAAAAAGAGTAGATGGCTGTCGGAACCGAATTATGGGCTTCAATACCGTTTCCAAGCTTCTTCGCAACCATCACTTTGTTGGTTTCGCCAAGCAGTTCCCAAGCCCTCTCCAGCTTCTGCCTGTAAACCTCGTTACGAGTGAAAACCATCAGTTTCTTCAAGAAGACAGAGGAATCCAGCTCAAAAGACGGATCAGCCTTCGTGGCCAACGCAACAGCATAAGCCTGCAGAAGCGCACCCTCTTTCCCCAACTCATGGGCATGCGTAATTTGGCTTTGACCATAAGCCACAGCACGCAACTCCTCCAAGTCATCGTGATAGAAAAGGCCAACCGGAGCAACCCTCATGGCGGCTCCATTACCATAGGAACCAGAACCGCCGAACAGCCTTTTAGAAGCTTCATTCCATGCCACGCCAGACTTTATCCACCTGAAGACTCTTGGTGGACCGCTGGCGTAGCCTCGCCAAGGTTCACGTTCATAGTTTTTGATGAAAGTCTGAGCCATGTGACTTCCGTCAAAGCCCTCATTTACAATCAAAGATTCTGCCACGCCGATCATCATATGGGTGTCGTCTGTCCAGCTTCCTGAGAAGCGTTCAATTTTGGCTTCTGAAACCCATAAGCCCTCGAATGAACTGCCAAGGGCGTCACCTATGGCGCTGCCAACTAGGCATCCAATGAACTTTGACCTCAACATGCCCTTCAGTAAACATGCTCAAAGCTTTATAGCTTATGAAATTTCGATAGTGCTGCTACATTTGGATTCAGATACCGAACGTTATACGTGTCAAGGCGGGTAATACTATCTTAAATTTTGCGATGCAAAAATCGTCCTTGAGCGGGGCAAGGAAGAGCAACATGAGATCAATTATCAAGGGCCTCGGAGTCACACTATCCATACTTCTTTACTTCTGTCTACTGTCCCGCATAGACTTCATTGTTCACGGAGATCTCTACCACTATGGGCTCCAATTTTCCTACGAATGGGCAAACAAATACTGGATCACCTACTTTGCCATCTACGCCTACTTTTCAACAGCAATGGGATTCATATACCTGTTAGCCTCGAACAGAACCAAAAAAGACCTAAAGATCTCCATAGGGTTAGTCGCCACAGTGAATCTGCTTCAAATAGGCGGGTTAGCAGACATCCTATTTTTCATCCTCTGGGCAGGAGGCTTGCCCCCCGACAATGTCGCCTGGTGGTGGACGCCTTGGTTCCAAATTTTTGGAGTTTGGACGACTCCACTGCAAATTGCCTTGATGGCATTGACGTCTCTTGCCGTAGTGTTTATGTGGATACGAATACTAGACTTTTCAAATTTTATCGCCAAACAAACAGTCATAGAACCTTTTGAGAAAAGCATCAGAGAACGTATAGACGCGTAGAAACAGCGGTTCTTCCACATAATTGTTTGTCAACGAACAAGAAGTCGAAATTTTGGCGCCGGGAATGGGATTCGAACCCATGCGGTCCAGCAGGACCACAGGCTCTCAAGGCCTGCGCATTATCCACTCTGCCATCCCGGCAACCACAAACGAATCTAGCCAGTTTCATCTTAAAATCTTTACTCGAAACATTTTTGCAATCCTTCTGCTAAAAAGAGAAGACATATGCCGCAAGTTCCATTTTCTATGTTGATCGTATATAAAGGGGGGCTATATAGGCGTCTAACTATCAGAGAAGACTAAACTTCATTGATTTTGTTTTAAGAAGTTGCTTAGCCTTTTTATGGCGTTGACCCTTTCTTTGCTACCCACCTTAGCTTGTTTTACGGCATTTTCCAGAATTCCAATCGTTTCATCGTAAGTGGTTCTATCCACTGGGAACGGAACCCCATCTTTTCCTCCCACGCAAAAGCTGTACCTTACGGGATCCCTCCAACTTGGTTTTTCGCCGTAGATTAACTCAGAAATTAGGGCGAGGGCTCGAACTGTGGCTGGTCCCACTCCTCTTATGCCCAGCAGTTCTTCGTAGTTTTTGGGCTGGAAATCGTACGCCCTCCTTACGGCTTTCCAGTTAAGGTTTTGGGGCAATGACAGAACGTCGGTTACGTACTCCTTCCACGTGATTTGGGGAATCCACTCTTGTAGAGACCTTTGGTAGGCTGGGCGTATGGACTTGAGCATTTTCATAACTTTTCTAGGCTCTTCCTTGGCGATGTCTGTGGAAATCTTTTGGCATCCTTCGCTTTCCTTTGCTGTCATGTTTAGGGCAACCTCCCTCTTTACGTCTCCGACGATAGCGTCATGGGGCTCAACCACGAAATCTTTGACGTTTTCTGAAAGCCAGTGATACCTTCGCGCCGTTCTGTCTCTCAGGTTCATACCCTGCTGAACCACCGCCCACTTTCCACTTTCAGTTAAGAAAAAGGCGTGATGGTAGAGGGGATAACCAGCCTGGATGGCAGTGTTGTCAATCTTGGCGCTCATGCGACTCGCGTACCGCAGACGATCAATTTCGTCTGTAGAGAAGCCACATTCCTCTCCTAAATGGGTGATTTCCACGGGCGCCTGCAAGGAAGCCTTTCCCTTCCCGCCGCAAACAGCCAATCCCTGCTCTGTCGGGTTTATGGCGCTCTTCAAAACTCCTGTCACGACCGTGGTCACGCCGGAGGAGTGCCAGTCGTATCCTAGGACACAGCCCAACGCCTGAAACCAGAAGGGATCCGAGATTCTTCGCAGAAACTCCTCCTGACCATACTCGTCAACGATGACGGTAACCATCTCCCTGGCGAGTTTTATCATTCGAACAACAAGCCATCTCGGCGCCCTTCCATAGTGAAGCGGAAGCTTAGCAACGCCGGTTCTCTTCAAGGCGTTCATCCCAATCTTCTACGGATAATAAGGGTGGAAGAAGCGTTTAAACATGCCTTTGAGCCAAAACTATTGATTAAGTCTCTAGTAAACGGCCGTCACGATCAATTTCCTTTTGCCGAATTCTCGTGGTTGATACGGGAACGCTGTCCTCTGCCAGAACCATTTCAACAACGATGATCTTTAAGGGCTTCAGACCCTTGAACCTCCTTTTTTCATTGATTTCGTAAGCGCGTGCCTCTGTCTCCGGACTCACCACAAGTCCGTCGAGGCTACTGCTTGAAACCGTGATACCGTATGGGTCATGCAAGGGAAGAAATTCCGCCCGATCCAGCACACCCTGCCTTCTTAAAAAACTCTTCAAATCATCTAGTCGCTCCTCATAGGTTGCGATTTTGTGCGGTTTCCCCCATTTTTTCACGAGATCATCCGAGGACACACCGATAAAGACGCGGTTTCCAACCTCAAAAGCTTTTTTGAGCAAGGCTTTGTGACCCTTATGGAATTCGTCGAAGGTTCCGCCGACAGCCACGGTTTCAAGTTTCTTCATTTCCTATCTCATCTTTAGCCGATTTGCTTCTAAGCCTTTAACCAAGTGAGTTAGGAGGTTGTTTAAGGGGGTTTTGACGCCTTTTCTTTTTCCAAGGTTTGAAATGGCTCCATTTATGAAATCAATCTCGGTTCTTTTTCCCTTCTCAATGTCTTGGAGCATGGAATTTTTGTTTTGAGCAGTCATTTCCGCAGTTTTAACCATCAACAAAACTGGGTCGCCCTCCAATTTGACATTAATCTTTCTGGCAACATTTGTTCCTTCAATAACAGTTTCGGTCATGAGTTCTTTAAGCTCGGGAACCATTATTAGTTCTCCGTTTTTCATTCCAGTTAGGGCTCCGAATGGGTTTATGCCTGCGTTTATCAAAATTTTTGTCCACACCATGCCCTCTATATTGTTGGTCGCTCTGGTGGGTAAGCCTGCTTTCGCGAACGCTTCAACAATTCTTTGGACTCTCTCAGTGATTTTTCCGTTTAATTCACCAATTGTCGTTTCGCCCTTGCCCGTGTGCATAACCAAGCCTGGCTCTTTTAGTAAGACTCCATTGATTGTTACTCCACGCAGTACCCTATCTCTTCCAATTATTTCCGACGCAATTTCCTCCATACCCAGCCCATTCTGGAGACATAGTAGAACCGAGTTATTTCCCATGAGTGTCTGGGCTTCCGTAACAGCTTGACGCGTGTCATACGCTTTTACTGTTAAAAGAATTAAGTCAAAAGTGTCTTTCAAATGGGTGGGCTTTGTTACGGCTTTAACCTTTACAACATGTTTGCCAGAGGCGCCTTCAATTGTTAAGCCATGTTGTTTTATCGCTTTTACGTGGCTTTCCCTAGCTATCAAGGCAACATCGTTTCCGCCTTCTGCTAGGAGCCCTCCAAAAAGGCTTCCTATGGCTCCGGCGCCCATCACGGCAATTTTCAATCATTTCACCCAATGACTTTCTCCCACTTTTTTAATCGTAAAACCTTGGACAGCGTGCTTCCCTGTTTGATTTCTCCCCTTACTCTGTTTTCCTTCTCAAGCACGTCTAAAGCCCTGTTTGCAATCTCCACAGCCATTTCTTTGGGAACAACCACGATTCCATTGTCGTCTGCTATTATCCAATCGTCAGGTCGAACCGTTACGCCTCCACACTTTATTTCTATATTGATTTCTCCGAAGCCTTTCGGATCGCCGGCTGTTGGATTAATTTTTTTTGCGAAGGCTGGAAATTTTAAGGTTCTTATTTCGTCAACGTCTCTTATGGTTCCGTCTATCACCACTCCGTTAACCCTTTTTTGTACGCAACTCCAGGTGGCTAGCTCTCCCCAAACGGCTTTGTCGCCTCCAGCAGCATCAATCACTATGATGTTTCCAGGCTTAGCTAGGTCTATTGCTTCCACAGGTTTCGCCCAGTCGCCGGGATAGGTTCGAACGGTTATAGCCTTTCCAACAGCCTTCACCCCGGTGACCACGGGCATGATTCCCACCATTTCTCCCTTTCTTTGCAGAGCGTCGGATATGTTGGGCGTTGACACTTTCATGAAGACTTCGTAAAGTTCCTCTTCGTGATACTTCTTGTAAAGCTTCGTAACTATCGGTTTACGGGTCAGCATAGCTTCTTTGATTATTCTGGTTGCTTCTTCAGCGTTTTCAGCCTTGGTTATTGCTCCGCCAACGATTACGATGCTAGCTCCAGCTTCTACAGACTTGGCTGCGGTTTCGCTGTTGATGCCGCCAGCCACTGCCACAGGAACATGTACGACTCCAACAACCTGCCTCAAGATTTCTAGCGGGTCCATTCCTCGCATTTGTTGATCTATTCCCACGTGGACACAGATGTAATCTACTCCCAGCTTTTCCAATTCTACGGATCGACCGATCATGTCGTCGATGTTTAGTAGGTCCACCATTATTTTGGCTCCATAACGTTTGCCAGCCTCAACAGCTTCAAGGATGGTGCTGTCGTCAGCCGCGCCCAGCAGAATGGCTACGTCTGCGCCAGCTTTGGCGGCTATTTCCACTTCTAAAGCGCCTGTGTCCATGGTTTTCATGTCGGCGAGGATTGTGTGTTCTGGAAAAGTTTTCTTTGCTGTTCGGACAGCATCTAGGCCCTCGCTTTTTATGAGGGGGGTTCCAATTTCTATCCAGTCGACTCCGCCCTTTACTGCCTCTTTCGCAATCTTTAGGACTCTATGCATGTCTGTAAAGTCTAGGGCAATTTGGAGCATTGGTTTTTCAAAGGTCACCTAAGATGCCTCCTTTTATCCTTTAATTCTTTCGTGGTTTTCCCTAAATCTTCAAGGAAACTTTCAATATGTGAAGGTTTAACATGCGGCATAACTACAATTCTGATGTAGCCGGGGAAGAGGGAAACAGCCCAATCACGTTTCCTCAATTCTTGAGCTACCAACCAAACATCTATGGTATCTGATTTTATTCCAACTACATTTATTGTGGGCTGAGTTACGATGTCTATTCCATCTATCTGCTGGATTCCTTCAACAAGCTTCCATGTTAGCATAAGGCAGCGTTCAACCACAGCTTTGTAGCCCTCTCTCCCAAGATGCATCAACAATGCCCAAACAGCTATTGCCGAGGCGCCTGGCCGCGTTCCCATAACAGTGGACTGTTCGGTCTCTCCTCCAGCCAAGTAGGGAACCCTCATGCTGATGGCTTCCGTCATCGACGCTTCTCTGAACAATATTCCTCCGGCAGGAATGGGAGCTAGCCCCATCTTATGAGGGTCTACAGTGATCGAACAGACGCCAGCTAACTTGAAATCAAAGTCTGGGGCATTGAACCCTAACTCTTTAAGGAATGGAAGCACAAAGCCCCCGAACGCCGCGTCTACGTGAAGATAGATGTTGTGGGCTAGGGCGATTTCTGAAAGCTCATGTATGGGGTCAATTACTCCTAAGCCTGTGGTACCAGCCACTCCCACGATTGCAACCGTTTTGGGAGTGATCGCCGCTTCAGCGGCTTTTACATCCATCTGGAAGCCGTGGTTAAGCTTTACCTTGATCAACTTTAGATTCAGCAGGTCGGACGCCTTGTCAAAGGAGCAATGAGCCGAAACCGGGACAATAACTTCACCGCGCTCCTTCTTGGCAAGATTCCGAGCCGCCCACAAGGCGAGGATGTTCGCTTCGGTCCCGCCAGAAACGATGCGTCCAGATGCGTTAGGATTCGAAAGCAGCGAGCCCAGCATACGTATGGCTTCTTGCTCTAGTTCTGCGGATGCTGGGAAAAGACCTGGGTCGCCTAGGTTCTTTTCAAGGTACTGCAGGTAAAGTTGTTTGGCGAGGCTGTGAGGTTCTGTGCACATGGAGCCCAGAATTTTTCCAGAAGAATAGGTGAGGTCTCGCTGGAGTTTTTTTCCAAGCTCTTTAAGAATTACGCTTTTGGGTAAGCCCTTCTCGGGCATCTCCTTCATTTTGTGCAGTGTCATCTGCAATGTCATGTGTTCTCACCTTTCTAAATGCTGGTAGATTTCAATTACTTCAGGAATGTACTCGCCCTCTCTAGCAAGCTTCGAAAGGCGTTTGTTAACTAGTTTAATTGACTCGGCTAGAACTTCCCGATTGTCAAAATTGGAAACAAGTTTTTGAAGTTTCTCGCGTCCTTCATTTTTTAGGATGCTCGCCTCCTTAACGAGGATGGGCAAGGCTCTAACCACGTTGTCGACAATCGTGATTGAAGCCCACTGGGCGGTTCGTGAAAGGGGATTCAAATCAATGGCGATGACAGTTTTGCCCATTTTTCTCAGGGCTTCTGTTCTGTCGCCATCTTCGAGGGGAACCAAAACCACGTCTGCCACTAAAATGCCCCTGGGATCAACACGCCTACGTTCACTATAGACTTCAGGTATCCGCACAGAAGAAGCCTCGCCTACACCCAATATTTCCTTGGCTCCAAGAGTCTCCAATAACCGCTTAATGGCTAGTTCCCTTTCCAACGACCGATGAAACAGATTAACCTCGATTTTTGAGCCAGTAATATCCGCTAAGTTTACGATATCCTCGGCTGCGAGAGCAACAGCATTTCCATTGACGGAAATCACTGGATGTTCAGCAAGAAGCATAGCTGCGGCTGCCGCCTTAATGGCTTTGAGGGCATTTTCTGTGGTTTTTTCGCCGAGTAGGTAATCGAAGGCTTCTCCTCTGCCGTGGGCTATGAGGCCAGCTAGGGCAACAATGCCTGATTTTTGGTGTTTAATCAGCTTTTCTCGATTTATTAAGGATTCAGCCCTTGGATGTTGAGGCGATATTTTAGTTTCTTCCATCACAGAAGCCTAGCCCCTTCGCGGTCGATTTCGGCGACGATTATGCTATCTTCGAAGAGGGCGTGTTTGCGGAAAATTTCGAGGAGGTCTTTAACGGTGTCTCTTCTAACTAGGGAGAATAGGCATTCTCCAAACATGTTCATGCTACAGGTTAGGCCTTCACCATCTGCCTCCTCTAAAGCTTTTCTCATTCCTTTAGAGATCAGCCCGACGCCCTCAGCAAAGCTACGCGAAAAATTCATGAAATTAGCGGGTTTAGGCCGTGCAATCAGTTCGTCTACGAGTTTTCCGCCAAGGTTGTTTATCTGTTGACGAAGCCTCTCATTGGTTAAAGCTTTCTTGGTGGACATTGGGTTGAACCTTAGGCATGCAACAACATAGTCATCGTTGATGGGTATGCGTTTTACTTCTCCTACACCAGGTGCACCGGGCTTCTCCCTTATTTCTAGTCCTCCAAAAGTTTCTGCAATGACCGTGCCCAGTCCAGTTTTACATCTTACCTCGGCGATGTGGGCAACTTGGGCAGCCTCGACACGGGATAAACCAAGCCTAAAAGCTTCGTTAAGGGCTAAGGCTAGGCTTAATGCGCCTGCTCCACTTGAGCCGAAACCAGATCTTATAGGAACGTTAACGTTGTGATCCACCAGAATTCTGTAATTTCCTCCGGCGACTGGGAGCAAGGCTTTTATGACGCATTCTGACACTTTGGCTGATTTCACACTTTTGGCGTTTATCCTGATTTCAAAAGATGTTTTCGGGGCCCTTTCGATGAGTACTTTGGTCAGAACTCCACGCGTTATTGAGACTCCGGCCCCCCGAGACCCTTTTAACAAAGGTTCCTCTGCATGATCGCATATTTGAAAGAGCCCAGTTATGTGCCCCGGGGAGAATGCTGCAAACTCCTTCATTTCATAGCCTCGTATCTCTTCTACGAAATGCGACGTTTGTGGTCAAAATAAGAATTTTGTATGGTTTGTCTAAACATATCTAAAATCTATGGACTTTTCACTGAACCATACTAAATTTTGGTTACTTGCGTTTTCTGAACAGGTTAACCTAGTAACGGCGCGGCAAATACATGATGAAAACGGGCATGAACGCAGATTATGAAATTCGCGCTATTTCCCAACTTTGGCCAAGTGTTTTTTCTTCTTTTGCTTATTCTTTTTTTCCAATGAAGGCATACACTAATCCCCACAAAGCAATACTTACAATCAATGATATTACCCTATGTAGGTCTTAAGACTTTTCACGGTTAAGCCTATAGGAGTTAGAAAAAGGGGTTCGGGAGATTTTTGTATTCACGTTAGCTTATTATATTAACCAAACTAATCCTTTATGAGGCTCAGCCCGTGGTTGATCAACAACTACAACACCTGCAGTCCAGGTTTGAAGAAAGAAGGGCGAAGATCCACGATCGCGAGCAAATAAGGATAGAGTTCACGAACAAGTTTCCTATTGATAAACTAGATGAAGTTCTTACTTTGGAGACTTACGTTTTTGGCAAACCAGACACCTTTTGCTATTGGGTCGAGCACAAAACGATAGATCTGGGCAAAATGAGAATCAATGGCGCGCGCATAGCTCTGCGTGATTTGGCTGGCAATCGTTCAAAAAATGTCGCATGTGTTTCGTGAATCGAGGAGTTAATTACATGAACGTGGCTTGTCTTCCCGACTCAATCTAGATTGTTCTTTTTGTTTCTCTTTGTTCTCGATGACTACAATTTTGTCTAGATTCTCCAGATCTCCCTTTAATTGTTTTTCAGCGTTTCTTTCTTGCCTTCTTCGACAAAAACCTTTGCCTTCAGTCATAACTTATACCAACACATTGAATACCCTTCAAATCATATAAAAGTTTGCTGCTAGAAGCTACTACACACTTTTGAACCCCAATGGAGGAAGCATCAAAAAATAGAAGACGGAGATCGAAGACATTACGCTGTTTGATCTTCAAGAAACACCGAAAACACTCACATTTGCGCATTCGATCATGATTAACAATTACATACTAGAAAAATAAGAAACTAACCAAGGCATGTGTATATAGAAAACTTAGGAAAACTATTTTTGTATAAGCTCATATTATTCTCCGAAAAAAGGAGGCAATAGTAGCTGACGATTATTGTTGATGATGCTGGTACAGGAGATCTTCTCTTCGGCGTGGTTATAAGCGCCTTTCGCTGCGAGACTCAGGAATTCAGATATGGTATCTTGGATGTCAAATATTTCAGGTCTCCACGATTCCAATTAAAAGAGTATCTGAAACAAGCTTCAAGAGTTGTATTTCGACTACTGGACAACCTCAAACTCAAGGCACAGGAACCAATTCAAATCTGTAATGGCTATATCTTTGACGAAGCAGTTAAGGATTTGAGAGAGGCGTATGGCGTCGATCGAATTCGCAGAATCAAGGTGATTGGGAAACCACAACGACTCACAGAAATAGCATACCTTGACGAACTAAGAAATCTGGGTTATGAGCCAGTTGAAGGGAGAGACAAAATGAGAGCGAAGAGTTTCTTCCATATGATGAACTGGCTGAAGAAAAATCCAGACAAACTAATTTACGCAAAGACTGGTTGGCCACGCCTACTTAGATACCGCCTATTCAGATCGTACCATCAAGCGCGGTCAAAGGAAGACAGAAGATAGCGTCTTTGAACCTGCAGTGCGCTCTTGCCTCTTTCAAAGAAGAAAAATGGGGGTTTGCGGGAGACATCGCCCTGTAGGATAACCTTTGTGTATAGGACTACTCATTCATCTTACGGGTATATCAAGACCTTCGAAAAGCTAACTAGAAGTAAGGACTTCGGGGGATATCTCCATGCCGAGTAGAGTTCAAATCAAACATTAGCCCCTATCTTTCTCCTTCGAATTCTGCAATTGGCGGCCTTAAGCCTCTTGGACTTCCTTGTTGTCTTCTTGAAAGTCTTCGATTCCTTTCTCCGTGATTTTGAACCTCACCTTGTTTTCTGGCAGAGATGGAGAGTCAATGACAGTTGCTGTTCTCACTCCCTTGCTTCCCTTTCTGAGGTAAATCCGATGTGTGCAGGCGTGAGCCATTATGTTTCCCCCTGCAGGTTTGTTGGGATCGCCAAAGAACTGGGTAGGATTTGCCTGAACCTGATTTGTAACTACGACTGGCAGATTGAAGGCCTCTGTAAGCCTCAAAAGTCTGTGCAATTGACTGTTGAGGGCCTGTTGTCGTTCAGAGAGGTTTTCTCTGCCTATGTATTCACCTCTGAAGTGTCCAATCATTGAATCAACAATCACAAGCCTAACGTTGTTTTCTGGACAAAACTTTGGCAGATGCTCTATCAACAGGCATTGGTGGCTGCTGTTATAGGCTCGAGCAAGAAAGATGTTTCCTAAAGCTTTATGCGGGTCCAACCCCATTGCACTGGCAATTTCAAATATTCTTTCAGGGATGAAAGTTCCTTCAGTATCAATGTAAACGACGTTTCCGTTGAGCCCGCCTTTTTCCGATGGAAGCTGAGCCATAACTGCGAGCATCAGGCAGATTTGTGTCTTACCTGCGCCGAATTCACCTATGAATTCAGTTACGGCTTGAGTTTCAATTCCGCCTCCAAGAAGCCTGTCCAGGTTCTTGGAACCTGTGGAACACTTGACCATATTCTGTCTCTTTTTCCAAAGCTCTTCAGCAGTGATGAAGTCTAAAGAAAGCGATTTTCTTGCCGCTGTAACAATATTGAGGACGGTGTTGAACCCAATTCCCGTTTTTTCAGCTATTTCCTTAGGGGGAGTGACCGCAACCACTTCTACGGTTGTCAATCCAGCCGAGCGAAGTTTGCCTGCTATGGCTGATCCAACACCATCGATATTCTCTAAATCGAAATTATTCATTTGGACTAACCTTCTCTTGACTTTAACAAAGCATCCTTTCTGATCGGCTTTAAAGCATCCGCCCATACGTACACAACAAGAGCAGAGACATAAGTGAAAGTAAAAGAACGAATGAAAAACACGAAAACTTTTCATTCATTGGAGTTTATAGGGCAGAACTTGAATCCAAAAAACTACTGGTCTGCAGAGGTATCCGCTAAATCATAGTTCCATGCAATCGCTGATAACATCTTCATGCCTTAAGAGGTTAATCTTAATTCAGGTTTCCGGATCGTTGACTTCGTCATAATCGCGCATTCTACAGCCTTCCTTAATGCTTTAGACACAAGTTTGCCTGAGAAACTTTTGGAAATGGGTTGATTTCAACTATGGAACAAAAAAGGGGATTTTGCGGGAGATATCTCCACTATAGCATGGTTTGTCTAAACCTGTATAAATATCACTGAACCATACAAAATTGATTATTCCCTGCTTTCTGAAGACCTTGCATTCTCAGAAAATACTGGTTTCAACATACTTCTGTTATTAGGCTCCAAAATAGACTGAGAAAAAGTGAGATCACAAGGGGATAATCCTCACATTTTCCCTCTTATTCTTGAAATAAAGTTTGTAAAATGCGATGTAAAAGTTAGAGGGTGTGCAACTGGTCGAAAAGGAGATTTTGCTCCGAGAGAAAGGAGTTAACGGGCGACCAGCGCACACCTCCAATCTTAGAAGAAGGAAAATGAAGCTCCTTCTATAAGAGAATAATGGAAAGGCCACCAATAAAAATGGACAGAAACTATCGAAAAAAAGTCAAAACAATGTAAGGCAGTGCAAACTTTAGACAAAATACAATCGATCCTTTAGCTTGGGATTGCAGTGGATTGCCAACTTTCTCTAGCCTAGAGAATGTCATTTCTTAACCTTGTTTTTAATTTTTAAATCATTTTGAAACATTGAAAAGGTTTATATTCGCAGAATTTTCTTAGCTCTTGTGCATCGAGGGTGTGCGGGGAGACTCCTTTCTCTCTTTCTCCTTCAGCAGCCAGTTTTTAAACGAGATACGCACACCCTCAATGTCACAGTGGTTTTTTAAGCCATTTAAAATTTCTGGAATTAATCTCTATTCAGCGTCTAATTTTTACTTAAGCCCGATAGGTTGGCTCAGACGGTTTCTCTTTCGCGGCTGGAGGTATTTTCGGTAGGGGTATGGGAGGAGGAATGTTTAGGGTTCTGCAGACGATTACCGATTCCAAGAACACGACATTGGATATAGATTGAACAATAACAGGTGGTGGAGGCTTTTTATCTTTATATGCATCGCGAATTTCTTTAAGTTCTTCTTTTGAACCTGTCACGTGACCCTTTCCCCTCACGCTAATTTGAGCCACTGCTGGCGTATAGTTTATGGTAAAAACGAAGGGAACTTCAAGCAGGTCCTCACGTTTCTTGTCTATACCTACAAGGTTGAGGTTTGTGGCTACCTGAACAGGGGGAATAGGCTTTTCAATATCCCAAAAACGCTCTGCAGAGAGGTTATGTATGAAAACCTTTACGTGAATCATTTTCCTTGTCTCATCCACCAAACCATATAGAAGTTTCAAGATTTAAAAGTGCTTCACTCGCCCTCTTCAGCTTGCTTGTAACGAGTGAAGCCGCAGTGTCCACAGGTGTAACGATTGCCATGGTCTGCCATAAAGTAGCCTGGTCCACACCGCTCGCAGAAGGGAAGCATCCTTTTGAAGCCCTTTTCATCAACTTTGTAGTGAGAGAAAACGCCCTTTTTCCTTTTTTCAGCCTTTTTCTCCTTAGTTGGTTTCTCAGCCACTTGCTATTCCTCCTTCTTCTCTTCTGGTTCTTCCGCTTCTTCCTGTTTTTCCTGTTTTTCCTGTTTTTCCGGAGGTGTGTTCCTGGCGATGATGTGTTTCGGTTCCACAAGTTTTGCTTGCTCGATGGAATCGTAGGCGTTAGCCTCGCCAACAGCGATCATCGTTCCTGTTTTTGTCTTCATCCTTTTAACGTACACTAGCGCAGGGTCTATTTTTAACAAGGCTGCAAGCCTTTTTCCAACCTCGAAGCGGGAGGGAGTTCCTCCGGTTTCTCTGTGTTCAACTTCGAAGGCTACTTCTTTTCTTTTCAGCAGAGGATTGTACTCTTCTGAAGTAATTCTAACCTCCATTGGTAAAGCCTCCGTAGGGTTTGATTTTCATGCTCTTCCTTACTTTAGCTTTTCGAAAACTATTCCATCGAGTCAACAATGCGACGTACCATTTCCCTCGTTTTTTCTGTAACCTTAACCACGACTATTCCTTCACGCGGCTGTCCATAAACCACCAGCGAATTTTTTGGGGCACACAACACAGCCACGAGAGTGAGTAAATCTTCCTCGCCGTCAACCAACACCCTTGTTCGGCGTTTCCCTTTTAAAGCCTCTTTCATAACAGTCCATGCCTCCTCAGCCAACGTCCCAGCAGGATTTTTTAGGTGCAAAGTTTGGTCAGCGTCCACTGCGATGGGCTGGATGGGCTCCCTCATAACCTTATTGTCAACTATTAAAACTTGCGGAGAAACGCCGTGTCTCGTCATGCTTTCGGAAACGGAGTCGCCCACAGAAATGATTTTTGAGGGCTTTTCCTTTTTGATTAACTCTTTCAGTTTTTTCATGGTTTCGTCAAATGAACCTTGAATTAAGAGTCCCAAGGGGTCCTTTAATTCCTCGCGTAATTTAGGCGTGAGGCGACGTATTTCAATCACCTACCTCACCCGAATGGCGTAGCGTCCCTTCTCCTTCACTTTCATCGCGCGAGCTATAGCTGAGCCTTCAAAATCAAAGATTATTACCAAGCCGCTAAAGTCGTCACTTAGGCTTGTAGCTTTGCACTTGGGACACACGGACTCACTTGATATCACGCGGCATTCTCGACAAGCTTTTTCGCTCATGTTTCTTGACCCTTCGATGCTTCAGTTTCTTTTATTTTTGCGGTTTCGGTTCTCTCCATTTTTTCTATATCCTTCTTGATCCATTCAATCTTTCCCAAGTGAGGTTGCCTAGCGGTTACGCCAATTTTTCCAGAACCCCCGCCACGACCGAGAGAGACGGCGGTTATACGAACCCGCACATGGTCTCCAGTTGCGAGTTTCCGCCCTGTTTCTTTTCCCATGAGTATTCCTTGCTTCTCATCATAGGAAATGTAATCGTCCATTAGTTGGGATACGTGAAGTAGCGCGTCTACGGGTCCCACACGGACAAATGCCCCAAAATCAGCTATTTCAACCACCTCTCCCTCAACAATCTCCTGAATTTTTGGATAAAAAGTGAGGAGAGAGAAATCAACTCTGTGATACGTCGCCCCGTCCCCTGGGATGATCTTTCCAATAGGATTGACATTAATTCCAGCCACGGCTATGACGTAACCCAGCTCCTCGTCGACCATGCCCTCATACTTCATCTTCAGTTGCTCATGACCAACCTCGTCGATGGGTTCCCCAAACTTTTCTGGAGGTATGCGAATGGTATCCTCTAAAGTTACGAGTTTAAACAAACAACTTCCCACCAAACTTCGTAATAATCATCGTGATTGTTGATATAAGATGTGCCCTCCGTTTGCAGATGGGACTTTTGCCTCAAATAAGTGACGACCCCATTTATAAGGGTACAGATAAACTAAACGGTTCCCTCCAACTCCAAACGACGCTTCTGCCTCAAGAAAATGACTGGAACTCCCCTATTCCTTAGCCTTTTTCTAAGCTCCCTGTCGTTTGTGGCGACGGGACACTTCCACTCCGTTGCCACTCGAACAATCACATCGTCATGCGTCTCCTCTAAGCCCTTCTCAACTTGAACCACACGACATTTCTCTGCGAGCTCGAGCGCCAAAGAAGCTTGTTTACGCATTTTTGGAGAGCCCTTCTCAGCTATTTTCAGAAGTTCCCTATAGGTTGGGGAAAGAAGAACTGGTTCGAATCGTTGACTTAGAAGGTTTGCTAATTCTTCAAATACGTCTAATCGGAATTGCGAAGGAATGAAAAGGAAGTTTGAGTCAAAAATCACTCTTATCATTTTTGTCATTTCCTTCCACCACCGCAAGATTTTTACTTAGCTCTTGAACACAATATTTAACCTACAGGGTGAATAAAAATGAGGAAGCTCCGTAAGATGAAATTAATGGAATTATACGCTGCGATAATATTCATAATACTCCTCATGTCCGCAATAATCTTTGCCACAGTCTTAAATATGTCGAATATTTCGGTTGCCTTACTATTCATAAATTTTCCCGTGGCGCTAATTGTTGCTATTCTCGCCAGTCTAAGCATTCGGGAGGAAGAGGAAGAAAAGACCGCTGCGTAGGCTGTTTCGGCTTGGCTACTCCTTTATCATTCCGTAACCGATGAGACGCCACCTGCCTGCAATTTTTCTGCTGATGGCTGCTCGGGAGCCTTCTTCGGCACATATAGGTCTCGCCAACTGAAGAGTAGCGGCGTCTTCTTTCGCAGAGACAACGCCTCCGACCGTTATGGCAGTTCCAACGTCGAGAAGGATGCGCTCACCTTTGTTTACTTTTTCAACTTCCATCAGCTCTTTGGTTCCTATGGCGCGCTTGAAGAGGTTGATCTCTAAAGTTAATTCGGATCGATTCGGCGGGAGCATACCAGGCTTTCCAACTAGATTTCCTATGAGACCATCCGCTTTGGTTAGAGAGGGATCCAGAATGGTTCCTATGCCCACTAAGCCTCCGCATTGAGCTTCCTTAACCATTTTTCCGCCTGCGTGTAGGCTTATGACCTCGGTGAAGAGGGGTTCATAAAATGTTTTTCCATACTTTTCAACTCTAACTCCTGGGCGAATTTCAATTTCGTCTCCAACTTCGAATTTTCCCTGAAAGATTGTGCCTCCAATCACCCCTCCCACCAACTTCTCTACAGAAGCCCCGGGTTTGTTGACGTCAAAGGAGCGTACAACGTACATTCTAGGAGACTTAGAGGGATCCCGACTAGGAGTTGGGATGCGTTCCTCGAATGCTTGAATTAAGGCGTCTATGTTCACTGAGTGCTGGGCGGAAACTGGGATTATGGGTGCATCTTGAGCCTCGGTTCCTTTTAAAAACGCAACTATTTCCCTATAGCTCTCTAACGCTCTTTCTTCAGTAACTATGTCGATTTTGTTTTGAGCAACTATAAGATTCTTTACTCCTGTTATTTCGACGGCTGCCAGATGCTCTCGAGTCTGGGGCTGTGGACACGACTCGTCTGCCGCTATGACCAATATGGCTCCATCCATGACAGCTGCCCCTGAAAGCATGGTTGCCATGAGGGCCTCGTGACCTGGCGCGTCCACAAAACTGACTGCTCGAATGAACTCGCCTGGGGAGTCGCAAATGGGGCAAGTGGGTTCTGTAGAGTATGATTGGAGCGGTTCACATTTTGGGCATTTATATATTGGAGCGTCTGCGTAACCGAGCTTGATGGTTATGCCTCGCCTCAGCTCCTCGCTGTGTCTGGCCGCCCAAACACCGGTTATGGCTTCTACTAGGGTGGTTTTTCCATGATCTACGTGGCCAATGGTTCCAATGTTGACTTCAGGCTGTTTGGGCAGTTTCTTCAGCCGCCCCACCTTCCTCTTTCTTTTCCTTTTCTATCTCCTTCTTTTCTTCTTTTTTGGGTTTTTTGGGCTTTTCAACGATTCTCATATTTATTTGAACAATATCTTCGGTTATTACGTTGCCTCTAAGGGTTTTTCTTTGTCTTTCCCCTTTTTGAGAAGGATGGAAACCCACGCCCTCACTCAAAATCGCTCTAACTCGAACTCCTCCGTGAACGTTGGGTCTCATGGGAAACCCATCTTTGTCTGACCCGCCAGTTATTTTCAGTTTGTGGCCAGACATCTTGACTACTGATCCGTCAATTACTTCTCCTAGTTTTCTACCAATTAAGGGGACAGCTTGGGCTCCCTCAACTTCAGCGGATCGAGATTTACCCGCTTCTGGATCTGAAATTATTATTTTGAACTTTGCCATAGGCGATGTTTGCTCTCCTATGCGCCAATATTTCTTGTGACGTTACTGAATGGGAAACATCCATTTATTAAGGGTTTGCCATGATTTACTATTAGAATTAAGTTTAGATTCTGTTTCCTTCAATCTCTTTTCCTTTCGAATGTACATGAAAGTGCCCGCAATAACAACGGCAACTACAACCATTGCCGTAACAAGAATCCATGTAAACGGCTTCTCCATGATGACGTCCAAGAGGTTTTCTGGGCTCGTCTGCGTCATTTCATACTCTGCATAAACGTAGAAATTATTGTTTTTAAGAAACTCCCCGGCTTCTCGTTGTGAGGCTACGTAGTCCATTTGACTTACGTTCATGTATTGAATTACGCCTTGTGAGGTTACAGCGGCTGTTTTTATTGCGTTAAGGGGATTGTAACTCCAAAACGTGAGGTCGACGGGTAGCCATCCCCAAGGCGGAATGTAGGTCATTGCCCATCCGTGTCCTCCGATTCCCTTCTGAAATATTCTTGCGTGGCCTTCCCAGCGTGTTTCGTTTGTTAGTATCGTGGGATCATATACGTAGCCAATTTGAAGGTATGATGGAATTTTGAGGATACGACACAAAGTGATAAAAAGAATCGCCTGGTCGTCGCAATCTCCCTTACCTCTAGCTAGTGTTTCATTTGGATACAAAGGAACCTCGTGCGAGTGGTAGTTAATATTTTGTCTGATCCATGTAACGGACTCTTTAACAATCGTTAGAACATTCGTTTCATTTTGCGCTATGCTGCAAGCCAAATCTTTAAGCTCCGGATCATTAACCAGCCATGAATCGGCTTCCCCACAATATCTTTCTACTAATTCCTCCGGAATATCGTTAAGAGTTTCTGAATTCTCTTCCTTTATGTTTGGGAGGAGTCGGGGTTTTGAAAGGGCATAGTACGTGACCGAGTAGCTTATGTTTTCTCCGGGTTCGATTTTCGTCTTTGGAAACTGCAAAATAGCTATTGGGTTTCCATCTTTGTCGACATCGGATTCCAAGGGATGTGAATGATATGTTAGGTGGACTGTTTGCCATGTGTTGTTCATAAACAAACCGACGGCTCGATCTTCATTTGTGAAAACCCAGTTTTCTGTTCCATTGTTGTAGTAGGTTACGCTCGTCTCGATTACGAAAGCCACATCATTTGTCTGGCTCTTCACTACCACGAGACTATTGAATGCCAGCGTTGAGAATAGCAAGAAAATAGTGGCGGCAACCGTCATCGTCCTCTTCACAGCTTCTACAGCTCCTTCGCGCAACTTCCCTAACAATGTTCATGCGTCTATATGAAAATACATTAGAATTAACTATTTTGCCATAGGTAATACTTTCGTACCTTAGAGAAAATGCGACAAAGTAAACGATTTTCCACTAAATGTCGCGCGAAAGGTGAAACAGGTTATAGTCTTTTAGTAGTATCTATTTCGATTCCTTTATGTGCTCGTTTAAAGGAAATGTTGTAGACTTTGAAAATATGTAACAATTCCTTGTAAGCTTTATCGTTTACTTTTATCTCTGTTGTTATAGGGACCTTTATCTTCAGTTTCCCTTTTTTCATCAGTTTGTCGGTTTTCTTAGAAAGCTTTCCTTCCTTCACCAAATCCTTGACGCGCTCTTTGAACATACGTCTTAATTCTTTCTCACTCCTTTTTTCCTCGCCCGCGAAAGCTGCTCTTCTTATTCTGATAACATGAGACATCTGCCATCACTTTAAAAAGATGCACAATGCACGGGCATACAATTATTCCAATCAGTCTCGGTTAAGCCACAAGACGTAAATTGGGAGTCTATTCCCTCAATTTCCCTTTCCGGGCACGCCTTTTCCCGGAATTTTTGTTCCTTGTTTTCTTCCTATGCACGCGCAAAAGCTCTTTTTTCAAACCTTTTCCTAAACCTTTGGCTTTACCCCAGCCCTCCTCGAGTCCTTTACCTATCACTTCACCCGTCTTTTCAGCCACTTCCTCCGCTTTTTCGCGAACGCGCTCAATGACTTGAGATGGTCTCATACAATCCCCGCCATATTCTATATTAAGATTTACGATATACTTTAGAACCTCATATTAAATAAAGCTTTTCGTTTATTTGTTCAACATTAATACAGCTAAATGTTCCGTTCCAAGTCGCGCGCGCACGATATCGCATGGAACAAAACTCTGCACATAAAGACTCATGTGTTACAGATATGGCCTTTGCTCTTTGAGTCTCGAGCTTAACTTAGAGTTGCGCAGCCTTAGGTTGCATCATAGAAGAGGCGGATTATTCTACGTGTACTCTGAATAGGTCTATGTCTGAAGCCATTTCCCTAGTGCACTCCAAGAATTCCCTAGTTGCATGTTCTACGTCCCTCGACTGGGTTATGTACCTTCCAACAATGATAATGTCGGCTCCGTTTGCTAGGGCCTCGGGCGCTGTTTCTGGAGTTATGCCGCCTGCAACAGCCACTAGGAACTTTTCCTGCTTGAAGGTTTGCCGCATTTCCTTAATGAGGTCCCAACTAGTTTTGCCGGTTCTTTCCTCCACGTCTATGGCGCGATGTAGAATCGCGATGTCGGGAAAACTTTCGAGTGAACGAAGCTTCTTAATAGGGTCTTCAACGTTCATCATGTCCACTACGGCGTATATTCCAAGTCTCTTAGCCTCGTAGATGAAATTTTCAAGGGTTTCTGTGGCTGCCAGCCCTGAAGCTACAACGGCATCCGCTGTTTCCTCGAAGGCTAAGTCAACCTCAACTTTTCCAACATCTAGAGTTTTGAGGTCGGCGACGATGAACATTTCTCTGGCCACCTCCCTTAGGTCACGAATCACCTTTACTCCGTATTTCTTTAGCAGAGGCGTGCCAACTTCCAAGATGATTCTGTCGCTCTCAGGCAATTCGCTTACGATTGTCTTTATTCTCTCCACGCTTGGAATGTCAAGGGCTATCTGTAGATACGGAGGTCTCCACAGTCGAGGCACTTTGAATCCCATTATCGGATGTTTCGCCCGGTCCTTGTCGTACATGATTTTCTTCAGCGGCGGATACTTGGCTAAAGCCCTCTTCAAGGCTAATTTGGTGGCTCCATAATTATACTGGTAAATCCTCCGATAATCCTTTGCATCCGGATGAACAAAAACGCTACATATAATCAACCAGTCATCAAGTTTGTCCTCTGGTATGACGCCCTCTTCCACAGCATCGGCAACAGCTTTAGCCACAGCTGCCTGAGCTGGACCGAAGATTTTTCCCGCCTGCTCCATATTCTTCACTGTAACCTTGGGAACCAAAAGAGTGTGTGGCTTGGGTGGGAGGTTTGGTCTAATAACCGCTAGGAGAGGCGTGTGGCCAGCAGACAAGTTTGACAAACTGTTGGCGAAGGCTTCTCCCACAGGTCCCGCCTTATCACCGATTATCAAGTCCACATGGGCAACCTCAGAGCCTTCACCCGTCAAAGCCTCGCCTATAAAATACGTAAATTCTTCACGCTTTTTCACGACCTCAGCAGGTGCTAACTCTCCGACAGGAACATCTTCGAATCCAACATTAAATTCTTTCATCCACTCGTAAAGTGTATCACGATGCACCTTCATTATTTTCGCCGTGCCTGAAACTGTCGGTTTTGTCGATCTCCTTTTCCGAGCCACCCTCATCTCCATTTCTTTCTCTTTAGCAGCTCTCAGTAATCTAATGAATTCTTCTTTGCTCTCCGGTTTCTTACCATCAAATTCCGACACAACATCACTCTCAATAATGATTGGAACGGAACTTGTATAAAAGTATGTCGGAACCCGAAATAATTTCAGTTGAACATCCGACATTTTTACATGATGTACGTAGAGTTTCAGGCCTGATAGTTGGTCAAGGCGAAGGATTTGTGAAGACTTCGTTAACCGCCCTCTCGAAGGCGCGGGTTAAATCTTCTCTGAATCCCATGAGAACTATTTGCTTCAAAGTTGTGCCTTTGTCGATGTGTTCTTTTACCTTGTTTACCATGGCTCCGGCGGCTTATTCGAGACTGAGACCTCCAACACCAGTGCCCATTCCAGGGAAAGCCATGCTTCGAATTTTTAGCCCTTCAGCGCATTTTAGCGCTCCCCTCACAGACAACCCCACGTTTCTCTTGCCGATGCGCATAGCTGGTCTTTCCATGGTTGGCGCATGAATTACATATTTCGCCTTCAGTCTGCCGGCTCCCGTTGCCACTGCTTCTCCTACTTGAACTGGCGCGTGTTTCACGGCTTCATCTTCTATTTCCTTTCCTCCAACCCTCTTGATGGCTCCAGCGACTCCACCGCCCATGACCAGCATGCTATTCGCTGGATTCACGATGGCGTCAACTTCCTGCTCTGTAATGTCCCCGGTTAAAACAACAATTCTAACGCCCTTGTAGGCACGTTCGAAACTGGTCATGGTTTCACCGTCAAAACTATGTCTAGCATCCCTTTGATAACATTTATTGCTGAACTCTGTCTGATCGTCACGCAAGTAAATCCTCTAGTATTTTCTCGGCGCTCTTTCTTCCAGTTAGTCCTTTAATAATGAGTTTTCCGGTGGCGAAAATGCTGACTTCTTTGCCTTTGCATTTGGCTTTTGTTAAAACTCCTTTGAATGAGCGCCCAACTTCGCATTTCTCAAGTATTCTTTTGATGGCCTCTTCTCTCTTAGCATACTTCAGGATAACGATGAAGTCTCTTCCCTCTCCACAGGCCTCCTCAATTCTGCTCACATATTCCTCCAGCAGTTTCTTTCCTTTAGGCATTCTACTCTTTCTTTCCCCCAATTTTTTTCGACAGAACCCTAGCCAGCTCCTCCTCTTCCAAAGCATGTTTCTCCTCAGAAGTCAACCCGTCGGGCAGCCAACTTGGCTTCTCTCCCTTCATCTTGTAGTATTCTCTTATGGCCCTTCTAAGGGCGCCCACCGAAAGAATCCCACAGTGAAACTTGACGGTTGGTAGACCCCCAACTTCATCTGCGACTTCTCTCCAAGAAATTTTCCAAGCATCCTCCATCTTCTTTCCCTTAACCATCTCGGTTGTTATGCTTGCGGTTGCAATGTTTGCGGCGCATCCGTAGCTTTCAAAGGTTGCTTTCTCTATTACTTCATTTTTGTCTATCTTCAAGTAAAAGGCTATCATGTCTCCACACGCTGGGCTTCCAGCCACCGCTGAAACAGTTGCGTCCTCCATTCTGCCGAGGTTTTTTGGATTCCTAAAAAGCTCCAGTATTTTGGAACTGTATGGTAATGGAACCCTTGACATTTTAGCTGACACTTCCCTTGATGGGACTTATCGTCCTAAGTCTCTCAACAGACTCTGGAAACACTTTTAAAACGTATTCGATGTCCTCATCCGTGTGGTATCTTGTCACGTTCATCAGAATGCTCCCGTGGGCTTCCTCAAACTTTCTTCCAATGGCTACTAAAACGTGGCTTGGCTGCAGAAGGAGTCTGGTGCAGGCGCTTCCACTTGAAACGTAAACACCCTTCAAGCTTAACTCGATGGTTAAGGCTTCACCTTCGCAGTGTAGGAAGCTGATGTTTAAGTTGTCGGGAGCCCTCTTTTCGCCTTTCGGTCCATTCAAAACAGTTTCAGGTATCCCTTCCAGAATTCCCCGCATCAACTTGTCTCTAAGCCTCTTCATGTACGAAACGTTTTCATCGAAGTTTCTAAACGCCAATTCTGAAGCCTTTAAGAAACCCATTATTAATGGTGTGTTTTCCACCCCCGGCCAAAGCTTCTGGGTTCCTATTTGTCCCTCCAAGAGCCTCTCCACATTCACTCCCTCTCTTACGTAAAGCGCTCCAACGCCTCTTGGACCAAGGATTTTGTAGCTACTTAGGGTCATTAGGTCAATTCCCAAATCGTCAACGTTTACGGGAAATCTTCCATAGGCATTTGATGCGTCCGTGTGAAACAACAATGCGGGATTTTCTTCCTTGGCGATTTCAGCGGCTTCCTTAATTGGCTCAACTGTTCCAATTTCTTGGTTAACCAACATCAAACTGACGAGGATAGTTTCCTTATCAACTAGGTTGGCAAGTTTCTCCAAATCTATGAAACCTTTCTCGTCTACTGGAACCTTAACAACTTTAAAGCCGTACTTTTCAAGGATTTTTGACGAAAAAACTATGCTTAGGGGCTCTATTTCTGAAATGACTATTTTTTTGCCCTTCTTTCTATTTGCTAACGCTGCGCCAATCAGGGCTAAGTTGTTGGACTCCGTTTCGCTTGGAGTGAAATTTATCTCTTCAGCTGAGGCTGCCCCTATGTAGCGGGCAACCTGCTCAGAAGCTTTCTGAATTGTTTCGTAGGCCATCCATCCAGGTTTATGGGTGACTGTGGGATTGCCGTAAGCCTTGTCACAGAAGTAGGGAATCATGGCTTCAACTATTTCCCTTGGTATGGGGCTGGAATTCTCCAAGTCCAAGTAAACTTCTTTTTCGATTCCTTCATGAGCTTTAATTAAATCTTCGACGCTTCCGGACATGTCAAACCTCCAATAGAGTCTTTAACGCTTCTTTGTCAAGTTTTATCTATATAACGCTGTTATAACGTCACAATTATATCTTTCCCCACACCAATCCCAAATTCACAGAGCCTTCAGCAAAAGTCACAACTTTCTAAACTTTTAGAACAGCTAAATTCTAATGTAGATAAAAGTGATACCTGTAATCAGAGGCTAGATCATTGTGCCAAAGCTAGATGCCATGAAAGCAGTTGAAGTCGAAGTTAAGGCCTGCCGCAAATGCCAGTTGTGGAGGCATCGCAAAAACGCTGTTCCGGGAGAGGGAAACCTTGACGCTGCTGTCGTGTTCGTCGGCGAGGCGCCGGGTTACCGGGAAGACGTGAAGGGCAGGCCCTTCGTTGGCGCTGCTGGCAAACTTCTAGACGAGATGCTTTCAAGAGTCGGTTTTTCCCGTGGTGAGGTTTACATCACAAATGTTGTTAAGTGTAGGCCTCCGGAAAACCGTGATCCCCTGTCAAGCGAAATTGAAACATGCACTCCATATTTGGATCGCCAAATCAGAATAATCGAGCCGAGGTTCATTGTGACTCTTGGCAGACACGCAGCTTCCTATGTTCTTCCTAAATGGGGCTTCGAAGCTGGAAGCATTACCGAAATTCATGGGAGGGTTTATGAGGCGAACCTCCTCGGTTTCAAAGTCTTCATAATCCCTATGTATCACCCGGCGGCAGCTTTGTATAACGCCAAGTACAAGGACGAACTTAACAAAGACTTCCAGCTTCTGAGACTTGAACTCGATAAGCGTAGGTGACCTTTAATTAAGCACGGCTTATGTTAACGTGAGGTTATCTCTTGCTCGCTAGACCCGAACACATGCCCAAAAAATTAGTTTCGCAGCTTCAGCTTCAGATAGGGAAGGCAAGGATTCCAAGAATCCTTCTCGGCACGTCTCCCTTCATTGGGGCAGGCCAATTCGGAAGCAGAGCCCATTTTTACTACGAGCATTTCTACAAGAAACCCGGAAACATTGTGAAGATGGTTCTCAAAGCGGTTGACCTCGGAGTTATGGGTGTTCAGGCTCTTCCTTTTCGCCCAATTTTTGGGGCTTTGAAGGCTGTTGAAAGAGAACTTAAGGAGAGATTAACCATCGTGGGCACCATAGGTCCTAGTGACCCTCTAAGTAACATCCGCGATTTTCAGGCTTTCAACACGGTTGCCATGCTTCTGCACGGAGAAATCACGGATAGAAGAAATTCAAGGGAGATTTTGGAACTCCTTAACAAAGTCCACGCAGCAGGCTGCTTAGCTGGTTTAGTTACACATGAACCCCTATCCACGTTGAATTGGCTTCCGAAAACTGATTTGGATGTTGACCTTCTCATGGTTCCCTTCAACAAATTAGGCATGTTTATGGACGCTGATCCCGTAAAAGTTGCAGAAGCAATCAAAAGGCTTGGTAAACCAGTCATTGGAAAGAAGGTTCTAGCCGCCGGTTACATTCCTCCCAAAGATGCGTTGACCTACGTGGCTCAAAGCAGATGCATCGACATGGTGGCGCTTGGAGTAGCCTCTGAACAAGAGGCAAAGGAAACATTTGCTGTCGCCGCCAAAGCGTTTTCGGGAGTGACTAAAGCTTGATTTCTTGCAGCACCTCTTCTACGCTTCCGTAGGTTTTGGAAGGAATATCTTTCAACAATTCGTTTAGTTTCACCTGTTTTCCCTTTTCCACCTCGACAAGTCTCCATCCCAGTTTCTTCAAAAGCACGCTTTTGGTGGCTGGGTACCGTGTTTTTTCCATCACTTTTTTCACAGAGTCTAATCCAACCGCTCCGGTGAGGCTTGGAAAACTTTTGGTTTCAAGATAATGCATGAATCGAAGGGCGTCGTCGAACATGGATAGATTGTTGAAAAGCACGTAGATTTGTTTTTCTTCAGCCTCTAGTGGCTCAACGATTTGGTGCAGTCTTTTGAGTTCCGCGTCGCTATATTGGTAGTAGTACATCCTTTCTCCAAGTCCGTGCAATCGAAAATAAGCTACATCGCTGGTATACGTTGGCATCGCTCTAAAAGGATCCGTAACGTGCGACACCTCCAACTCTCGCAACAGTTTGGCAAGTCTTTCACGCACGTGGGGGTCATCCCAAGAAGGACCGCGAGTCTCCCAAACCACAACCAAACCTTCACGATTGATTTTGCCGAGAAACTCGTGGGCGTCCGTTAACTTGTCGGGTCTGAAGGACCCGGGTGTTTGAATCAGCAGTATGCGCGCTCTTAGGGCTTTGCATATTTCCTTCATTTGCTCAAAGGCTTTGACGCTTGGTTCTGACTTGAATTTAAATTTGTGGCTGATGTCTTGATGGGCTTTCACTGTGAACTCGAAATCTTCTGAAGCCTTTTCCCTCCACTTGACTACGGTGGGCATCTTCGGGTAACTGTAAAAAGTTGTATTCAGCTCCACTAGACCAAAAGTTTCTTGATACTTTTTCATGGAAGTTGGATATCCGCAGCATCCAACCTTAATCATTCGCGTTCCATCCATTAAAAGCTAAACATGATTCGTCATTAAATTTTTATCTGAGATATGGTGAGTATTAGCGATCCTGCAAGTTTTAGGGCTAGACAAAGCAAATATAAATGAGGATACCAAAAGTTTGTGGCAAAAGGGTTTAGGAGGAAACGAGGAATGGAAGAGGATTTTTTCGAAATAGTCTTAGAGCTGATTGAATCAAGCATGGCGCATGAAAAATATAGAGGCGAAGAATGTGTAAATCTGATAGCAAGTGAGGGTCTGAAGTCTCCAGCAGTGAAAGAAATGTTGAGTCTATGCCAAGATTTAGAGTCTAGATACGCTGAAGGAGAAAACGATCAGAAGGGACACGTTAAAGAGCGCCATTACCAAGGACAGCAATACATAACAAAAATCGAGAATTACTCAGCTGATTTAATGAAAAAACTGTTTGGTTGCAACTGGATCGACGTTAGGCTTGTTTCTGGTACGCATGCCAATTTAGCCACCTTCAAGGGGCTTTCTCTAGCAACAAAGAACAACAGAATGGTTGTTGCGCCGCTCAGGTGCGGGGCGCACATCTCCCACGACTATACTGGTCTTGCCGGGAGCGTCATAGGGCTAGAAACTATAAATCATGCATACGACTTGGATGAGTTGAACATCGATCCGGATAAGTCTGCAACCATAATAGAGGCAACGAGACCAGGCATAGTGACCTTCGGAGGCAGTTTGTTTCAGTTTCCACATCCAGTCAAGGAACTAGCAGAAGTCTCTAGGGAGGCTGGCGCATACATCGTTTACGACGCCGCCCACGTCTTGGGATTAATAGCTGGCGGACAGTTTCAAGACCCCTTTAAGGAAGGCGCGGACTTCATAACAGCGTCAACCCATAAAACCTTTCCAGGACCTCAGGGTGGTGTGATTCTCGCAAACTTGGAAGGCGAAAGAATGGAAAAAGCAGTAAAGAGGGTCCAGAATGCGGTTTTTCCCCTAACCACCTCGAATACTCATCTTGGAAGACTGCCCGCTTTAGGTTTAGTTGCCCTAGAGTTGAAGCTGTATGGGGCGGAGTTGGCGAAGCAAACGGTTAAAAACGCCCAAACTGCTGGCGAGTATCTTTTCGAGAATGGATTAAAGGTTTTGGGGGAAAAGAAAGGTTTCACGAAATCCCATCAAATCGCAGTTGACGTTCAAGATTATGGTGGCGGCAGAAAGGTTGCGGAAAGCCTTGAGAAAGCTAACATAATTCTAAACAAGAATTTGCTACCGTACGATGACCAACACAACAGAGAAAACCCTTCAGGAGTTAGAATAGGCTTTCAAGATGTAACCAAAAGAGGCTTCAAAGAAAGCGACATCAAACATTTATGCGATTTAATGCTGGACGTCGTGAAAAGCAAGAGAAAACCCTCTGAAGTAAGAAAGGATGTTACTGCGCTGAGACAGAACTTCAAGGAAACCAAATATGGCTTTCAAAGCGTAAACGAAGTAATAAACCACCTGAAGAAATACGCCTGAAAATATTCTAACCCATCCGCAAAAATTTCGTTAAACTGGCATCATTTTCTTTCATCTACTAGAAATTAGTTCAAGAAAATCTTTTATACCAGAAAAGCGATTCTTGTTCAGCGAAGGAATCTGGGCCTATGGAGAAGTACCTAGCGACTCCAACGACCACTTCTATGATGATGTTCTACGGCTACCGCTTCTATTTTTATCGTTAGGCCCAGTGAGCTAAACAAAATTTCTGCATTTTAGCTTTCTGGGCTTCATGGGGGTTTTGTATAGTTTATGAAACATAATGTTGAAAGCCGCAAACGAATTGTGGTCAAATATGGAGGAGCCAGCCTAGCAGACCACGAACGCATACTAAAGGCAGTTACGGCAGTAGCCAAAGAAGCCAAGAAAGGTACAAAAATCGCCGTGATTGTTTCAGCCATGGGAAAAACAACCGATCAGCTTTTCACAGCAGCCAAAAACGCTTCCAACGGAAAAATTGGGAAAAGAGAACTAGACGAAATTTTGTCCATGGGCGAAAGAACCAGCATAAGAATCTTCTCTATGGCACTGAAGGCGCAAGGAGTAGAGTCCCGATACTTCGACCCCCTAGATCCAGACTGGCCCATCATGACAGATGACAACTTCACAGACGCAAACCCGATACTGGACACATGCAAAGAAAGAATCCGGCAACAGGTGTTTCCCCTAGTTGAAAAGGGCGTAGTACCCGTCATCGCAGGCTTTGTAGGAAGAACACCCGACAACAAGATAACCACGCTTGGAAGGGGCGGAAGCGACACAACAGCCTTCATTTTAGCAGAAGCACTAGAAGCCGATGAACTCATTTTGGTCACCGACGCCGAAGGAATCATGTCCGCCGACCCAAAAATCATCACCAAGCCTAAAAGGCTTCAAGAAATCGACGTGAACACCCTGGTGGGCGTAGCAGATTCAGGCACAAAATTCATTCACAGAAAAGCCTTGAGATACAAACATCCCTCAGTGAAGGTTAGGGTAATCAGCCACACCCACGGCGACTTAAACACAGAAGGCACTCTAATAAAGGGAGCTTTGTCAAACGAACTAGACGTAGCCTTGGCAAGCCAATCCCCCGCAACCTCAATCACAATAGTAGGTCGCGGCGTTTCCGAAAAACCAAGAATTATACAGGAGTTAACCCAGACAGTTAAAGCCCAAGCGCATCTGCTGGGATTATCTCTGAATTATGATTCGGTAATCTTGTACGTGGCTGAAAAAGCCGATTTGAATTCGCTTCTGGAGGAAGTTCACGAAACGATTTTAAAACACGAGGAAACAATCGCCATGTCTGTTAAAAAACAACTAGCCTTTCTCAAGGTTAAGGGTGTAGGCTTAGAGGAAACCCCGGGCATCATAGGAAAGATATCAGAAACCCTACGACTAAACAACATAAACATTTTCGGCCTACTCACAATCACATCCAGCATTCTCATCTTCGTGGATTGGAACGAAAAAGAAAAAGCTCTAAACCTTGTTAAAAACGCTTTGCGAGGCAATCAAAAATGTTGAAAGCAGCTGTTTTAGGCGCAACAGGCAACGTTGGCCAAATCTTCGTTCAGTTGCTAAACGGCCATCCATGGTTCAAGGTGTCAGTTGTGGCAGCCTCCGAAAGAAGCGCCGAACGAAAATACTCCGAAGCATCAAGATGGAGACAACCAACGCCAATTCCAGAAGACGTCGCCGATCTAGACGTGGTATCCATAGAAACGAAGGATGTTAAAGACGTCGACGTTGTATTTTCGGCCTTACCTGCCGAAATAGCTGGCAAAACAGAGGAGGAGTTCGCTAAAGCCGGATACGTCGTGGTGAGCAACGCTTCAGCCCACAGGATGGAACCAGACGTGCCCCTTCTGAACCCGGAAATAAATTGCGATCATGTTAGCCTTATTGAAGAACAACGCAAAAATAGGAAGTGGGATGGAGCCATCGTTACGAACCCAAACTGCAGCACCGCAGTTTTAACCCTCCCCCTAAAACCAATCTACGACGAATTTGGCATCAACAGAGTTGTGGTTTCCACCATGCAAGCGATTTCAGGCGCTGGCTATCCGGGCGTCGCCTCCCTCGACATCGTAGACAATGTGATTCCCTTCATAGGAAAAGAAGAGGAAAAAATGGAAACCGAAACCTTGAAGATTTTGGGCTCTCCAACACAACCAGCTGACTTCAAGGTTTCAGCCAGCTGCCACAGAGTTCCAACGTTAGACGGCCACATGGAGGCAGTTTTCGTGGAGTTAAAGCGTGAAGCAGACCCCGCGTCTGTTGTAGCTGCCATGGAACGCTTCGTAGGAGAACCGCAGAAACTTAAGCTTCCAACAGCCCCAGCGAAACCCGTTGTAGTTAGGCGTGAGGAAGACAGGCCGCAGACTAGACTGGATAGAATGGAGGGCGGCGGCATGAGCGTTGTGGTAGGCAGAGTTAGGAAGGACCCTGTTTTCAGAGGAGTCAAGTTTGTCGCCTTGGGTCACAACACCATAAGGGGAGCTGCTGGTTGCGCTATCCTTAACGCAGAGTACCTGAAAGCGAAAAAGTACATTTAGGAGACGAATCTGTTTGGAACCCGGCAAAAAAAGACGATTAAAAAGGATTTTTCGCGACGACGAACGAACCGTCATAGTTCCCATGGACCACGGCGTCACAGTGGGTCCTGTTACCGGACTTGTGAATATGCAGGAAATTATCAACAAACTGCTACGTGGAGGAGTCGACGCTGTCGTGCTCCATAGAGGCATTGCGAAACACGTTGACACTGGAAACGCCGGCTTAATCGTCCACTTATCTGGCATAACGAAGTTTGGGCCTGACCCCAACAACAAGGTTCAAGTTTGTTCCGTAGAAGAAGCCATGAGGATAGGTGCAGACGCGGTTTCAGTCCATGTTAACGTTGGCGCTGAACAAGAAGATAAAATGCTTGTAAAACTGGGCATGGTTGCCGACGACTGTGACAGATACGGCATGCCCTTGCTGGCTATGATGTATCCCAGAGGCCAAAAAATAAAAGATCAGCATGCCGTGGATGTGGTGGCTCACGCTGCCCGGTTGGGTGCAGAGTTGGGAGCCGACATAGTTAAGACAAACTACACTGGTGATGTTGAAACCTTCAAGGAGGTTGTGCGTGGCTGTTGTGTTCCAGTCATAATAGCTGGCGGTCCAAAGGTAGAAACCACTCGAGAAGTTTTGCAGATGGTTCACGACTCCATAAAAGCTGGGGGCGCTGGAATTTCTATCGGAAGAAATGTGTTCCAACATGAAAATCCAACAAAGATGGTTAAGGCTCTCTCAGCCATTGTGCATAAAGGCGCCTCAGTTGACCAATCTTTAAAAATTCTTGGTGAGACGAAGTGAAGGAACTTTGGATTGAAATAGATGAATCGATTTCCGACGACCTAAAAAACAGTCTACTCAGCTCAGCGGCTCAAATTTGTGATGCTGTATTAGTCAGCGCAGAAGATGTGGAAAAAGCCAGAAAGACTGGAGCCAAAATAGCGGCCAGTTCAGGCGAAGGCGACATCACTATGCTTGGAGCCTTTGACGAGAACAAGGTTAATGAGTTAAAGGGGATGGGCCGAACCGTCGCCGTGAAAGTAACCATAAAAGGGAGGAAAGATGAAGAGACCGCCATCAAAGCAGCGGAACTTTCCTCCGACTACATAATAGTCCACTGTCCAGACTGGAAAGTCATACCCCTAGAGAACCTCATCGCGAAGACGCGGGGAAAAACCAAACTGCTTGCAGAAGTTTCCAGCGCCAAAGAAGCAAAACTGGCCTTAGAAACCTTAGAGTTGGGAGCCGACGGGGTTGTCTTGAAAACCTCTAACCTCGATGAGCTTATGGAGACAGCGGTCATCGCCAAGAAAAAAGCCTCAAAAGTTGAGTTGGTGCCTGCAAAAATTGTTGAACTGAAAGAGATAGGGACCGGAGCCAGAGTCTGTGTTGATACATGCGACATCATGAAGCCGGGTGAAGGAATTCTCGTTGGATGCCAATCATGCGGTTTGTTTCTTGTTCAAGCAGAGGTTCATGAGAGCCCCTACGTGGAAACTCGTCCCTTCAGGGTTAACGCGGGTCCCATATCTCTATACACGCTTTCTTCACCCACCCGAACGAGATATCTTTCAGAACTGAAGGCGGGAGACGAAGTTCTCATAGTGGATAGGGAAGGAAAAGTCAGGTCAACAAATGTGGCGAGGGTGAAAATCGAGTGGAGGCCCATGGTTCTCCTCGAAGCAGAATATGGGGGGAAGAGAATAAAGACCATCGTTCAAAACGCAGAAACCATAAGACTCGTAACCGAAGAAGGGTCAAAGTCCATTGCAGAATTAAAACTAGGCGACAAAGTTTTGGCGTACATAGTAGAGGGGGGAAGACACTTCGGAACTTTGGTAAAAGAGGAAACAGTGATAGAACATTGACCATTAAAATCTGCGTCTCGGTTCCCCCGAAAACGGTTGCAGAAGCTTTAAACCTTATCGAGAAGGCTGAGAACCAAGGCGCAGACTTTATCGAAGTTAGACTTGACAGCCTTAAAGAACACAACGGATTAGCCGATATCGCACATTGTAGTAGCACACCCTTAATAGCCACGAATAGGTCGCCAGAATGTCAAGGCAAATTTTTGGGAAGCGAAAACGAACGCAAAAAAATACTGCTTGACGCTGCGAGAAACGGCTTCGAATACGTTGACATAGAACTGTCCACTTCTGGGCTAGAGGAAATCGTTGGCAACTTGCGTGGAATGGGCGTAAAGCCGATAATATCGTTTCACGACTTCGTCGAAACTCCAAGCCCATCGCAACTGAATGAGATTCTTAGAAGAGAAATTGACAGCGGAGCCGACGTCTGCAAAATCGTGACCACGGCTAGGCTCTTGGAGGACAACCTAACTGTGTTGGATTTTGTGTCTAAAGCCAGTAAAAGTGCTAGGATAGTCTGTTTTTCTATGGGAGACATAGGCAAGCCCTCGAGGCTTCTGTCTCCTGTTTTCGGCGCCTTTTTCACCATAGCCTCTCTAGAGAGTGGAAGGAAAACAGCGTCTGGACAACTCACCATCCGAGAAATGAGAAGCCTATATGAGGCTTTGGGGCTAAAGTAGAATGGAAATTTCTGGAAAAACAAGGGTTTGCGGCATCATCGGAGACCCCGTAGAACACTCCTTGAGCCCTGCAATGCACAACGCCGCCTTTCAGAAGTTGAAACTTGATTTTGTCTACGTGGCTTTCAAAGTTGGAAGGGACAAATTAAGAGAGGCTATCGTTGGCGCAAAAAGCTTGGATATCAGAGGATTAAACGTAACCATGCCCCACAAGAACGCCGTCATGAAACATTTAGACGAAATAGACCCTATGGCGAGGTCTATCGGCGCAGTGAACACCATTCTAAACGACAAAGGAAAACTCATAGGTTATAACACAGACGGAATCGGCGCATTAAAAGCCCTAAAAGAAAGCGACATAAGCCTAAACGGAAAGAAACTGCTCTTACTAGGAGCGGGGGGCGCCGGAAAAGCCATAGCCTTTCACATGGCAGAAGAGGTGCAAGAGCTCAAAATCCTCAACAGAACAACCAGCAAGGCGAAAGACCTGGCGGAAGTTTTATGCAGAAAATTTGGCAAGAAAATAGACGGAAACACTCTTTCAGCAACGACCATAAAAAAGGAACTGGCAGACGCGGATATAGTGGTTAACGCGACTTCTGTGGGCATGCATCCCAAGGATGACCAGAGCCCTATCGTTCCAAGCTGGCTGAGACCCAATCTATGCGTGATGGACATAGTTTACAATCCCATAGAAACCAAGCTTGTGAAAGACGCTAGGTCTGTGGGAGCCAAAGTGGTCTCCGGCGTTGAGATGCTTGTTTATCAGGGCGTTGCCTCCTTTGAAATCTGGACTAATCGTCCGGCTCCGGTCAAAGTGATGAAACAGGCTATTTTGGATAAACTTTCGGAGTTGGGTGTCCATTGAGTGGAAGAGCCGAAGCAGTCGCTCATGGAGCAGCCACAATTATAAACGCCATTGCTACGGGTAGGGGAGCAGCCCTAGGAGTAGATTTATGGACAAAAGTTAGGGTTCAAATAACAGACGAACCCGGAATCATTCAAGGCAAAATCGTGTCAGACCCCTCAGAAAAACCCGTTTTGATCGAAAAAACCGTGCGAAGAGTTCTCAAACACTTCAATCTTGAGGGAAAGTTTGGCGCCAAAGTTGAAACGTGGTCGAACATCCCCATCGCAAGGGGTTTGAAGAGTAGTAGTGCCGCGGGGAACGCCATAGCCTTAGCCACCGTGGCTGCTTTAAACAAAAATCTAGACGACTTGACGGTAGTGAATCTTGGCGTGGACGGGGCAATGGACGCGAAGGTTACGATAACAGGTGCCTTCGACGACGCTTGCGCCTCTTACTTTGGAGGAGTCGTGGTTACAGACAACTTGAAAAGAAGAATTGTTAAACGCTTTGAACTGGCAGAGGACCTAGCCGTCTTTTTTTACGTTCCAACGAAGAAAGCTTACACGGTTAGTTCTGACGTCCGTCGAATGAAAGAAGTGGCATCACTCGTCAAAATAGCCTATCGAGAGGCTTTGAAAGGAAACTATTGGGCAGCCCTAACCCTAAACGGTTTAATCTATTCCTCAGCCCTAGGATACAATCCATCCATAGCCATAGATGCTTTGATGGCAGGAGCCTTAGCCGCGGGATTATCCGGTACCGGCCCAGCGGTTACCGCCATAGTTTCCGAGGAGAAAAAAGACTTTGTGAGAGAAGCTTTGCAAGCTTATGAGGGAGAAATTCTGGAAGCGCGAATCAACCACGAGAAAGCTAGGGTGGTGGGGTGATCAAATTGGTGGACGTTGTCATTGGAAAAAGTGAGCGTTTGGAAGGGGAAGTTTGGGCTCCTCCATCCAAAGCTTATACGCATAGAATGTTGATAGCCGCATTACTTTCAAATGGGACCTTAAGGATATCAAATCCTCTGGTCTCAGATGACACAGAAGCAACTTTATGGGCAGTGAAAGCCTTTGGAGCAAAGGCAGAACTGCGGGAGAAATGTTGGACGATTAGTGGAGTAGATTCGCTTAGAACCCCAAAGAATCCTATAGAGTGTGGAGAGTCTGGAGCCACCCTCCGTTTTATGATACCTGTTGCCGCCCTCGCCCCAGGGTCTTCAATCTTCACCTTCGGATCGTCCCTTGAGAGGAGACCTATAGCCCCCCTTCTTCAAAGCCTAAAACAATTAGGAACAGAATCTAGCCTCCAGTTGAAAGAAGGAAGTTCTCTGGTTAAAATTCATGGAGGAGGAATAAGGGGAGACAGAACCTCCATAAGGGGAGACATAAGTTCCCAGTTCATTTCCGGACTATTATTTGCCTGTCCAAGGGCGAAGCTGGACACTGAGATAGATGTCATCACACCCTTGGAGTCCAGAAGCTACGTTCAAATGACCATGGAAATCCTCAGCAAACATGGCATAGCAGTATCAGCATCAAACGACTTCACGCAACTGAGAATTCCTTCTAACCAGACCTACAAACCATGTGACCATGAAGTTCCGGGAGACTTCTCGTCCGCAGCCTTCCTCCTGGCAGCAGCGGCAGTGACATCTTCAAAGGTGAAAGTGAAAAACCTTGATCGCCATTCGATCCAAGGAGATAGGGCAATACTGGACATACTGGAGCAGATGGGTTCAAAAGTGAGGGTTGGCGACGAATACGTGGAAGTCCAAGGAGAGCAGCAACTTAACGCCATAGACGTTGACGCAAGGGACATACCTGACTTGGTTCCAGTCTGCGCCGTCCTTGCATGCTACTCAAAGGGAGTTTCCAGAATATACAATGCAAAGAGGCTGAGGTACAAGGAGTCTGACAGGCTGGCTTCCCTTCACCTTGAACTGAAGAAGATGGGGGCAGAAATCAGCATGAAAGAAGACGAATTAATTATAAGAGGCTCATGCAAGATGCACGGGGCAACGATTAATCCCCATAACGACCATAGAATCGCCATGGCATGCGCCGTTTCAGCCCTAGGTGCTAGTGGCGAGACGAAAATTCAAAACGCCGAATGCGTCAATAAATCTTATCCAAGTTTCTTTGATGATTTACGTTTGTTAGGAGCGAATATTGTTGGAAAGTAATTCCATAGGCAAAGAATTCGTCATAACATGCTTCGGCGAGAGCCATGGCAGATGCGTGGGAGTCATAGTGGACGGTTGCCCAGCTGGACTACCCATTTCAGAACAAGACATACAAAGGGAATTGGACAAAAGGATACCACCCAAACCAGAGATAGTTTCTGCAAGAAGAGAAAAAGACGTCGTTGAAGTCCTGTCTGGAACCTTCAACGGTTTTACAACAGGTGCTCCCATCTGCGCCTTAGTGTGGAACAAAGACGTTATTCCCGGCGAATACAACCTCATAAAGGACAGGCCTAGACCGGGACACGCTGATTACCCGGCTCGAATAAAATATGGAAGTTTCAACGACTACCGCGGAGGAGGAAGATTCTCAGGCAGAATCACCGTAGCCTTTGTCATGGCTGGCGCCATCGCAAAGAAACTTTTAGGTCTCTTCGGAGTTGAGGTTCTGGCGTACACCATTGAGATAGGTAACGTGAAACTTAGCAAAAGTCTCACCATTGAAGAAATTCGCAGGAACACGTGCAAAACTTCGGTTAGATGCCCTGACATGGAGAGCGCAAAGGAAATGGAGGAAACAATTTTGAAGGCAAAGAATGAAGGCGACAGCGTAGGCGGCGTTGTTGAGTGTACTGCCTTGAACGTTCCAGTGGGAGTTGGCGAACCACTTTTCGACTCCTTAGACGCTGACATAGCTAAGATGTTGTTCGACGTTCCAGCGGTTAAAGGAGTTGAGTTTGGCGCCGGATTCAAGGCTGCTCGACTACGGGGTTCTGAAAACAATGATCCATATGCAATACGTGGCGGAAAAATTGTGACGTTGACAAACAACGCTGGCGGTGTTTTGGGCGGGCTCTCATCTGGAATGCCGATTGTGGTTAGGGCGGCTATAAAACCGACGCCTTCTATTTCGAAGGAGCAGAAAACGGTTGACCTATCAAAAATGGAGGAGACAACCATTAGGGTTAAGGGTAGACACGACCCTTGCGTCGTGCCAAAAGCAGTTCCAGTCATCGAATCTGCAGTTGCGGTTGTTTTTGCTGATCACATGCTTAGGGCGGGTGTTATACCAAAAGTTTTGCAGGGGGCGTAGGTAGCTTGGAAAAAATCTTGTCCTTGAGAAGAAAGATTGATGAAATTGATGAGCAGATTCTGCGTTTTCTGAAGGAAAGGGTGGAAGTCTGTAGAAGCATTGGAAAGACGAAACGAGAATATGGAATTCCCGTTACGGATCATCAAAGAGAAGATGAACTTTACGCCAATGCCGTGAGAAAAGCATCTGAACTGGGACTTAACCCACGTGAGGTTAAGGCTGTCTACCGAGAGATAATCGCCATGAGTACACGTGCTCAGGAATCCGAGACGAAAACTTAAAGCAATAGAAACATAATTCTTGGTGAAAATAACACTTCAGCGGGTTTTGGTTATATCTGAGGGGCTGAAGAAATGCTGTATGAAATAAGCGAAAAAACAATGAAACTTGAAGGCGAAGGAAAGAAGATAATAAAGTTTAATCTGGGCGATCCTGACCAGCCAACGCCAAATGAAATAATTGAAGCAGCCTTCAAAGCCATGAAAGAAGGAAAGACAAAATACTCCTCTTCTGCCGGCGAGAAAAAACTGAGAGAAGAGTTGGCAAGCATCCACGAGGTTTCTGCGGAAAATGTGGTAGTCACTACTGGTTCGAAGTGGGCGATTTTTTCGGTGATGTATTTGCTTCTGGAAAGGGGAGACAACGTTGTTGTTCCGACTCCCTACTGGACTGCTTATGAATTAACTGCAAAAAGCCTTGGAGCGGAAATGAGATTCTTGAGGACGGAAATTGATTCAAACTGGGAGATTGACGTTGAAAAATTAGAGGGTTTAGTTGACCGAAGAACCCGATTGCTGATATTGAACAACCCAAACAATCCCACCAGCAAGGTTCTTGATGAGAAAGTGCTCGCTGAAATTGTCCAGATTGCCAACGATAAAGGAATTACAATTTTATCTGATGAAGTGTACTCCGACATAAGTTTCGTTGAAACAAAGAGCATTTTGGATTTTGACGACCGCCACATACTTGTCAAAAGCTTTTCCAAAACCTTTGCAATGACAGGTTGGAGAGTTGGCTATGTCGTCGTGGAAAAGGAGTTAGCTGAGAAAATGATGGAACTAAACCAGATGACTCTAACAAACGTCCCGGTTTTTGTCCAACAAGCGGCTTTAAAGGCGTTGGAGCTGAAAGAAGAAATTGCAAACAAAATTAGGGAGGATTATAGGCGAAGAGCGGATTTGGCGTGTAGCATTCTTTCGAAAACGAAAATGAAATTTTCCAGACCAGACGCTCCCTTCTATGTCTTTCCCAAATATGAGGGCTTGGATTCTGAAAGGTTCACTTTGGACATGCTTGATAAGGGAGTGGCCATAGCTCCTGGCACGGCTTTTGGCGATTACTTGGAACATTTTAGAATAGCTTTAACCGTGCCGGATGAGGAAATCGAGTTAGGATTGAAGAAGATTTGTGAGGCTCTGAAATGAAGGTGGCGATTATAGGCGCTGGAAAGATGGGTCGATGGTTCACGAGATTCTTCTTGGAGGAAGGTGATTCTGTAATAGTCTCGAGTAGGAGTGAGGAAAAGTTACTGAAACTGAAAGAGGAGTTCGGGGTTGAAATTGCCAGTAACGTAGGCGCTGTTAAAAAGGCTGACAGGGTTCTGATATGCGTGCCCATAGAGAACTTTGAAGAGGTCGTAAAGGAGATTCATTCTCACGTGCGACCGGACCAAGTTGTTATGGATATTTGCTCAGTAAAGGAGATGCCCGTCAAAATAATGCATAAGTATATTAAGGCTGGCGTAACCTTGGGAACGCATCCAGTTTTTGGTCCGGGCGTAAAAAGTATTAAGAACCAGAATTTCATTCTTACGCCAACAGTAAAGAAGGAGGAAGTGTTCGCTGAGGATTTTAAAGGTTGGTTGGAGGAGAGAGGAGCAAACGTGTTTATTATGTCTCCTAGAAAGCATGACGAATTAATGTCGGTGGTTTTGGGGCTTCCCCACTTTCTTGGTTTGGTTGTTTGCGATACTCTGCTGGACTGCGGCAACTTTCTTGAAACGAAAAGGGTTGCGGGTGCCAGTTACAGGATGTTGTTGACGTTGGCGGAAGCCGTTGCCTCTGAGGAAACTGGCTTCTATGCGAATCTTCAGATGATGTTGCCTGAAGTAGAGAAGATTGAGGGTTTGTTTTGGGAGAAATCTAGGGAATGGCTTGATGTGGTGAGGCGAAGGGATAAGCTAGCCTTTGCTGACAAGATGGAGCTTATGAAAAAGAAGCTGAGGAAAGTGAATCCTGACTACGCGAAGTCTTATGAGGTTATGCACAGGCTTTTGGAGGCTGTTAAAAGTTAAATTTGGATTCTTCTACGGCTGCTTTGTAGGAGCCCAGAATCTTCACGAAAAGGATCTTGTCCTTGATGCTTTTTAGTGCTTCTTGACATTTTTCTTCGTTTCTGTGGCCTTCGAAATCTAGGTAGAAGTTGTATTCCCAAGGCGTTCGTTTAGTTGGTCTCGATTCGATTTTTGTCAAGTTTATGTTTCTAGTGGCGAATTCTTCGAGGATATGGTATAACGCTCCTGGAACGGATTTAACTGAAAAGATTATGGAGGTTTTGTCTCCGCCTGAAGGGGGCGAGTCTTGTTTTGACAGAACAAAGAATCTGGTGTAATTGTTGGGGGTATCCCCTATTTCTTTAGCCAAGACTTTCATGCCGTATATTTCTGCGGCTCTTTGGCTGGCTATGGCACCTGCGTCTTTCAGTCCCTCTTCCTTTATCATTTTTACGCTTCCTGCGGTGTCGAAGGTTGAGATGAGTCTGCATCCTAGTTTTTCCAAGAATTTTCTGCATTGGGCTAGGGCTTGGGGGTGGGAGTAAACCGTTTTTATTTGGTTTAGTTTGGTTCCAGGGTGGGCTATGAGGCAGTGGACGATTTTAAGAATTATTTCTCCGCATACTTTGAGGTCATATTCTAAGAAGAGGTCGTAGGTTTGGTTTACGCTTCCCTCTATTGAGTTTTCTATGGGAACCACACCATAGGGAATTTCTCCCTTTTTTACGCTTTCAAAAACTTCGGACAGGTTTTTGCAAGGCTTCACTTCCACCGAGGAGCCGAAAAAAGAATAAACGGCACTTTCGCTGTAGGCGCCTATTTCACCCTGAAAGGCAACCTTCATAGCGCATTCTCCGCTTCTTTTCCTCTCTAATAGGATTCTTTCAGTTTCTCTATAATTAATTTGTCTCCTTCAATTGTGACTGTTACGTCTTCTCCGATCTGGAAGGGAAAAGTTGTGTCGGTAGCAACTATACGAGGTATGTAAACAAAGATTTTGGGATATTTAGTGCCACGGTCAACAACTTTTCCTTTACCAGTCCTTCCCATGATTTTCTCCTCTTTTGTCACTACACATTAATAGGTACCTTTAAAAATTTGTCGAACTACATTTCGTCACGATAAATTGTAGTGACAAACTTTTTTATTGCTTATGGTAGACATTCATTGTAGTGACAAACATGCAAAAGAAGGCCGTCATCACAATTAAACTTGTTCCAGAAGCCTCACAAGCATCGAACAGTCAAATCGAGAAAGAGATAAAAAGGGAAGCCCAAATTCCTTGGTGTAGGAAAATCGAAAAAGTCTCGATTGAGGAAGTAGAAGATTGTTATGAGGAGTTAAGGGGACACGGGTTATCGAAGAAGGTAGCACGGAATATTGTGAGGTTCTATGAAGGCTAAAAGTTGTCCCGAAAGTTAAAAATGAAATGTAGGTTTTGTGGTCATTGAATAGGTTTCAAGCTCAGAAAATCTTTCTTAAACATAAGGTAAAAGGCATACAAACTTATGTTCCAGTTTACCATGTTTCAAAAGTTCATAAATGTAAGAAATGCGGAAAAGTTATAGTAGAACCAAAAGAACTAATTAGAATCGTGAAGGGAAAGACATGACAATGGAAACATTAGGAATGGAGATAAAGAATAAAGGATTACTGCTATTCGGAATCATTCTCTTGCTGATAGGATTAGTGGCTTCATTCTATGCCGAAGTAAAAACAGCTTATCTATTTGGAGAGCCAGTCGAAATTTCCAGAACATATCCATATCAAGGCATAGGCATGGTTTTGGTTCTGGCTGGAATAATATTCGTAGCAATAGGATTCTTTTATTCACCTAAAAAGGCTAATTAAACAAAGGCATATGATAAGAAAGTTTTTTAGAGAAACACGGTTAGTTTTATCCATGAGACCCCGGATTTATTGTGTGGCTTGTCAAAGAAAAACTAGACATGAAGTATCAGAAGGGCTACTTAAATGTAGTAGATGTGGATTGATCAATTATCCAGCAATGGGAAGTAGAAATATGCCAAGAAGAGAAATGGAATGGTATGGTGATGACCAAGTAGAAACCTATTGTCCCCGTTGTGAAGACGAAATGATGCATGATTATAAAGATGGCAAAATAAGATGTCAAAGTTGTGGTCTTGTCAGATACCTCCATGTTTAGAAACGAAACAAGGATAGGAGAATCTTTCACTATGTCAGAAACACCAGAAAGGAAAGTCCTAAAAGAAATGTTAATGAAATTGAAGGCAAAAGTAATAGATTCTCAAAAGACGTTTTTTGGATTATCAATTTCAATGAGCACAACCATGACTGAAACCTTGAAGGCGTCTCTGGAAAAAGTAATGAAAATGCCCGAAGGAGAAGCAAAGACAACTTCTTTATTCATATTATCTCTTTTCCACACTTGGAATCAAAACCTCAACTTGCTGAATGCCAGTATTGGTGCTCTAATTGGAGACATGAACTTGTACATTGAAACCCTTGAACGATACTCTACGGAACTCGATAGCACTCTTACCAACATTTTCGAATTGGCAGAAAAAGAGGCGGAGAAACAAAGAAAATGGCAAGAAGAACTGAAGAAAAAAGAACCTTTATACAGAGCATAAAGTCAAAGTAATGTGGTGGAATCTCTTTTTTTCTCTCATACTCGAAGAAGCTCTTGGGGAGTCTTAACTTTTATCTCCTCTATTTTCTTAAAATGTTCCTCACCAGAAATCAGTGTTGCCTTTTCTTTGAAGGCTGTAGCGGCGATTATTACACCGCATCTCAATTTTTCTATGTTGACGGTATATATACTAGTCTAGAGGGGGGTCTATCTAGAGAGGAGAAAACTTCAGTTGCCTTTTAACTCCCTTCCTCCCCGTTTTTTCGCCAATTCAGGCAGCTTCATTAACGTCTTTCGATAAACCTGAATGCTATCCAGATACTCCTGAAGGTCAATGTGTTCGTTTGGTGTATGATCCAAGTTGGAGTCGCCGGGACCATACGTCACGACAGGTATCTTTAAGGCGTTTCCGAGAACATTCATGTCCCCAGTTCCAGTCTTCCTTGAGAAGGAAGCATAGTTAAGGGTTGTTTTCCGGATGGCCCAGGACAAGGTTCTCACGAGAAGCGACCTCCTATCCGCCTCAAAAGCATAATCTGAATTCTTAACTTTCACCCTCACAGAAACCTTCGGACTAGTAGCTCTAAACCGCTTAATTCTCTTCTTCACGTCCTTGAGCGCCCGTTCTGGAGTAAGCTGAGGAGGAATTCTAAGCTGAACATAAATATCGCATTTTGAGGGAACCACAGAGGAAGACGCGTTGCCTCCCTCTATCTTCATAAGACAGGAAGTAATGGAGTAAAAGCGACTCTTCAGCTTCTCCTCAGGCAAATGAAGCCTCCGAATCTGCCTCCAAAACTCCATAGCCTTCTCAATAGCGTTGTCAAAAAGCCAAGGAGAAGCAGAATGCCCAGTCGGAATCTCACAAGTAATCTTCAAGTTCAGAATCCCCTTATACCCAAAAATTATCTTCCCAACACCGCTGGGCTCCCCAAAAATAGCATAATCAGGGGAAATCCCACTTTTGACAAGATGCTTAATTCCCCTACCTAACCCTTCCTCATCAACCACACCCACAACAAGAATTTTACCCGGAAAGCCTTCCTTGACAAAACCCGAAGCAGCAACGATCATCGCCGCCAAAGAAGCCTTAGCATCAACAGCCCCCCTACCATACAACTTGTTGCCCTCAACCCGCACAGGTATATAGCCCTCAACGGTGTCCATGTGCCCACACAAGAGAACAACCGGCTCTCCATGCCCAATTTCCCCAATTACATTTCCAACTTCGTCCTTCCGTACGCGAAAACCTAGGCTCTCCATTTCTTTGGCGAGGAAATTAGAAATTTCCTCCTCCTTTCCAGATGGACTATAAATCTCCAGCATCCTAGTTAAGAAGCTAACCGCGTAGTTGCTCATTTTCCTCTTCCTCCATAACCGTGTCAAGGGTGGCTATCACTCTGTCAATATGCTCCCTTTCAATAACCAGAGGTGGCAAAAACCGCAGAACATTTCTACCCGCATCAAGAACGAGGACTCCCCTATCCATAGATTTCAGAATGATACTCAAAACGTCGAATCGCATTTCCACCCCAAGCATAAGACCAAGCCCCCGAACCTCCCTCACCACCCCATGCCTAGCCTTAAGAACCTCCAACCTTTCCTTAAAGTAACTCCCCAACTTCGCCGCTCTCTCCGGAAGCCCCTCCTCAACCAAAACATCTATTGCAGCACAAGCAGCCGCGCAGACAAGCGGATTCCCACCGAAGGTGGTGGTGTGTTCCCCAACCCCAAAAGAGGACATAACATCCTCCTTCGCAATAGTTATACCCAAAGGGAGACCTCCAGCCACAGATTTTGCGAGGCAAAGGATGTCCGGCACAACACCCCAGTGTTCACAAGCAAAAACCTTTCCAGTGCGACCGAAACCTGTTTGAACCTCGTCAAAGATTAAAAGAATTCCCTTCTCATCACAAATTTCTCTCAGCCCCGGAAGAAAATCATTCGGAGGAACTCTGATTCCGCCCTCCCCCCTAATTGGTTCCACCAAGACAGCGGCTGTCTTCTCCGTAATGGCTTCCCTCACCTTTTCAAGACTATCCGGAGGAACATGCTTAAACTCGGGAACCAAAGGCTTGAAAGATTCACGATACTTCTTATCCCAAGTCGCAGACAAGGCTCCCATGGTTTTCCCATGAAAAGCCCCCATCATGGCAATTATTTCAGGCTTGCCAGAAAACTTGCGAGCCAATTTGATGGCACACTCAACAGACTCGGCTCCACTGTTTGAAAGAAAAACTTTGTCGAAACCTTTCGGAGCTATCTGAACAATCTTTCGTAAAAGTTCGGATCTGACATCATTGTAGAAGGATGCGTGGCAAGAAATGAGCGTTTCCGCCTGCCTCCTTACTGCTTCCACAACCTTTGGGTGGGAGTGACCGACAATACAGACTCCGTAGCTGCCAGTGCAGTCTATGTATTCCTTGCCGTTTATGTCCCATACTAAGGCTCCTCTGCCCCTAGTGACGACAATGGGTCTTTTGGCGTAAACGTTCGCCATCAGACTTTCTTCAAGGTTCATGACTTCTTGTTCATTCACGGCTTATCACTGTACCACATTCATGTTTCAACGAAGAGGAAATGGGCAACCTCTCTAGTCCAGAAGAAATTATGGCTTCACCGACGCCCAGGTTGAGAGCTTCCATCGCTGCGTAGACTTTGGTTATCATTCCCCGCCCAATCTTTGGAAGCGCCTGCTTCACCCCAGAAAGGTTCAGTTTCGACATCACCCTGCCGTTTAAGCTTAAGCCCGCCACATCGGTCAAGAGAATAAGCCTATCCGCGCCGAGAGAACCAGCAATATACGCCGCTGCTCGGTCTCCGTCAACGTTTAAGGGTTCAAACTCCTCGCCTGTAGCGACAGGCGCCACAACAGGCACGTAACCATTTTCTATGAGAAGCCGCAGCAAACGAGTGTTGATTTCGCTTATTTTTCCAGTGTATCCCCCATCAATAACTCTTTTTCTTCCCCTTTCATCCGCAACGACAAGTTTCTTTTTCCGTTTCGCCCGCACAAGGAGACCGTCTAGACCAGAAAGGCCTACGACGGGTACGCCTTGACTCTGGAGGGCTGAAACTATCTGCTTATTGATTTTCCCAGCCATTACCATCATGAATATTTCAACGGTTTCCCTGTCCGTGTATCGACTGCTAAAACCATCTGGCGAAACCACAAACTTCTGCTGTTTGCCCAGTTTGGAGGCGATTTCCGTGACTTCTTTTCCTCCCCCATGAACAAGAATGATTCTGTTCTCGGAAAGAAGATTCTTTATGTCGGAAGCAAGGTCTGGGGAGGCTTCCCCTTTTAGTATGCTTCCGCCAACCTTCACCACGATTAGCATCATGATCACATCGGATGGAAACCCGTGCTTTCCAGTCCGGTTTTTTCGTCGACGCCGAGAACGACGTTTAGGCACTGGACTCCTTGACCGGCTGCTCCTTTCATGATGTTGTCGATTGCAGACAATATGACGAGTCGATTGGTGTGAGGGTCAAATTCGAAGCCGACGTCACAGAAGTTTGTTCCCGTCACGACTTTGGGGTCTGGCAGCTGATGAAGACCCTTCTTGTATTTCACAAGGCGTACGAAGGGTTCCTCTTGGTAGAATGAACGATAAATTTTCCAAACGTCCTTGTCTGTCAAAGATTTTGTGAGGAAAACATGAATCGTTGATAGTATGCCTCGAACCATGTTAACCGCATGAGTGGAGAATGATATTCTTACGGGTTCATTCGTGAGAAAATTGAGTTCCTGTTCAATTTCTGCGATGTGCCTGTGACCAACTGGTTTGTAGGGTCGTACTCCTCCGAATCTTTCTGGGTGATGTGACGCAAGTGAAGGGGTGCTACCCGCGCCTGAAGAACCGATTTTCGCGTCAACAATAACCCGGTCTTTTTCTATAACCTCAGCTTTCGCCATTGGGGCTAAGCCGAGGATGGTCGCGATGGCCATGCATCCTGGACACGCTATTAGGCGAGCTTTCTTTATTTCTTCACGATGAAGTTCCGTTAAACCATACACGGCTTCTTTCAAAAATTCCGGATGAGCATGCTTCCATCCATACCATTTGACGTAGTCGTCAGGGTTTTTCAAGCGGAAATCCGCACTCATATCAATAACATTAAGCCCCATTTCAAGGAACTTGGGAACAAGATTTACCGAGCTGCCGTGGGGCGTAGCCGTGAACACTAGGTCACAATTCTTTGCGATGTCAGAAAGATTGAGGGGAAGAAACTTTAGCTGTGTGGCTCCTCTGAGGTTAGGGTGAACACCAAAAACGAATTCGCCGGCGTATTTGCGGGAAGTAACCATCGTGACTTCTACTTGCGGATGTAAAAGCAGTAGGCGAAGAAGCTCTCCGCCAACGTAGCCTGAACCGCCGATTATCCCTACCCTCACATTCTTTATCCTCCATAGTCGGAGTCGATAACGCTCTGGGCACACCTGAGCAACGGCACTGCCAAATTGATTCCAGCAACAAGCCTAGTCTGCTCCCAGAATTCTGGGCAGGCATTGGCTTCATGGAACAATACGTTATGCTTATTTCTTTCCACACTTTCTTCAATTACTCTCTTGATATTGGCATACGCTTCCTGATTCTTGTAGTTTTGAAAGGCATTTTCTAGCTTCTTGTTCCAGTTCAAAAAGTCGCTCTTCTTGGTTCCTTTACGCTTAATCTTTTTTACTGCATTAAAGGGTGATTCAAGCTTCTCGAACTCCGCCTTGAGGGATTCGTCATCAGCGGTTTTGTTTTCTCCAACATCAATCATTGCGTCAAACGCTATAAGCCAAGCCATGCTATCCCTTCCAATCGTTTCACTACACCTAACTGCAATGTCTTTGATGTGAGGCGGAAGGTTAACGTCAAATACCATATTACCCAGAAAGGTGTTTGTTCTAAAATCTTTGAACCCAGCCCTTGCCAACGCCGTTGGATAACAATATGGTGCCTTTCCATTTTCCTTGGCGACAATTATTCTCAAATCATAGAACCATTTTTGAACAAGCTTTTGAGCGAGGATACCCACAGGATTTATTATTGAGGGCTCGGTTTCTCCTAGAATCTTTAAAAGGTCTTCTCGAGCCTTAGCAAGTTTAACCTGTTTCCCGTGGGTGCCAGCATCTGGTTTAATCACAATGTCTCCATCGCCGAGTTCCTGTTCTATTAAATCAGCGATTTCTTTTTCGTTACGGATTTCGCTCCCATTCATAGTGGGTTCATGAGAATCGCATGGAACGTAAACCGTCCTCGGAGTTTTGATTCCCTCTTTCCAGAAGTGAAGTAGGGTTCTTAATTTGCTGTAGCAGATGAATTCGACACGTAGAGGGTTTATTACGTATTTACCGAATGCTTCCAATATGTTGACTGCAAAGAGCCTGCGATTTTTACTTTGCACCCTGTTCAATATTGCATTGACATCTTCGATGACTTTAGAATAGGTTTTTCCCTTACTTCTAATGCTATATCCGTCTCTGTCTAGACGAACTGAAACCTTGCGAAAGGGAATGTACGCTAGGTCTATTCCTAACTCTCTTGCGGTTAGTTTTATGCCCATTTCATCGGTTTCAGAACGTTCATACACGATTCCTATACTCATCTCTTCTCTTACATCCTATTTTCCAGGCATGACTTTAAAGTCCCCATAATACTATTGTAGCAAGCTCCCACCTTGCTTTTCACGAAGAGTATTAATAGAAAAGGTTGAGTTACTCTCCCCAATCTTCCCCTTCGATCCCCAGCTCTTGAAGTTCCACGGATCCTCTCTTAACTTGCTTCACCTCAAGTTCGAGTCCACAACTGGGACAGGTTAAAATTTCTCCTTGCATGACATCTTCAGGGACCTCAAGCTCTGCGTCACAGTCGGGACACTTTGCCTTTTCCAGCGTTTTCACCTCTTAACCTAGTTTGCGCATTATAGAAAGCGATGTTGTTTATAAAAATTTCGGAACTAAACTCGATTTATTCTAACTTATTTTCGAAAAATTGTACGGAATTCGTATAAACATCGGGATTTGCAGATTGAAAATTTTTCGGTCTTATCACCCAAGAAATATGGAATTCGTTCCATTTTGGCTTTAGATCTTCAGAAATCGTTAAATTTTTCCGATACCTAAAATTTAAGAGGAGTGCAGAAAATGGACGAGACTGACAGAGAAATAATTAAAATTCTGAAAAATGATGGGCGGGCTACCTATAGTTACATTGGGAAAAAGGTTGGTTTATCTGAAGGGGCTGTTAGGAAGAGAATTAAGGCACTCATTGATTCTGGCATAATAAGGCAGTTCACGGTTAAGGTTGGACTTACGGAAGGCGCAGAGGCAATAACTCTACTTTCGGTGAGTCCCTCCTTTCCAACTTCAGATGTTTCAAAGATATTAAAGAAAATCCCTAACGTTGAAACCGTTTATGAAATTACAGGCCAGTATGACATTGCTGTTATCATATCCGCTTTGAATATTACAGAGGTTGATGAATGCCTCGAGAAAATTCGTCGACTAGACGGAGTCGTAAACACGAATACAATGATTATTTTACGTAGTTGGTAGTTGATAACAAAGTGAAATTATCGCCTTGTTCGCTGCATCATCTAGGATACTGACCCGCACTCTACATTTGTTCGTGTTACCTCGCGTTTTTTCCTCCTGGTCACGCAATTGTACATTTTATATCATTTTTTCTTTACATTTGGATAGAAAAAGAGTGATAAACTTTATATTTTTTAACCACATCTTCACCTAGACCGTAAGAAACATACGTTGCGGATACGTACAGACCGTGAATGGTCGCCAAAGGCCTACTGTAAAGACAAGTTACGGATTCGGAAATTGATTTAATCTTTTCGTATCTACTAGAACATTGTTTTACAAAAAACATATATATTTGTACGTTTTGTATCTATGCTAACCCGATTCAACAAACCACATATGAGAGGACGGTTAGAAGAATTGAAAGACGAATACCTTAATGAACTCGGAAAAACCACCCTAAGAAAGTTAAGCAGAGAGGGAATCTTTCCAAGTCCATACAACTTTGCTACCTTTAATTCTCCCTCAATCGACGAGTTTATCGTACATGACAGCACTCTTAGAGAGGGAGAACAAACACCTGGTGTCGCATTTAGCATAGAAGATAAACTGGAAATTGCTAAGAAATTGGATGAAGTGGGGATACAACAAATAGAATCCGGATTTCCAGCAGCCTCGGAAAAACAGAGAAAATGCATCGAAGCTCTAGTGAAAATGGATTTGGACGCCCAAATATCTGCTTTTGCCAGAGCTATACACGAAGACATGGACGTGGTCGCGGACACGGGCGCTGATGGAATTGTGGTATCTTTTTCAGTATCTCACTACCATAGAAAATACAAGTTCAAAGGAATGAGTGAAGAAGATTATCTGAACAAGCTGACCGACTCCATTAGTTACGCGGATGATTATGGACTGTTTGTCATATACAGCGCAGAGGACACCACCAGAGAAAACGACTTAGGCTTCTTGAAAAAAGCCTTCAAAACAGCAGAGGAAGCCGGAGCAGACAGAGCCAGAGTCGTTGACACGCTAGGATGCATAAGTCCGAAAGGAATGGCCTACCTTGTAAAAGAAGTAAAAAGTGTTCTAGACATCCCAATCGAAGTACACTGCCACAATGATATGGGGTTAGCTTTGGCAAATTCCATCGCTGCCGTCGAAGCTGGGGCGTCAACGGTTTCAACGTGTGTAAATGGGCTCGGAGAGAGGGCAGGAATCGCTGCCACAGAAGAAATTATTCCTGCGTTACATGTACTGTTTGGAATGAGCCAGTTTGGAATGAGCCAGTTAACAGACCTGTCAAAACTTGTTGAAAGCCTTACTGGTATAAAGATGCCTCCTCACAAGCCAGTGACTGGCGAAAACGCTTGGGCCCACGGTTCTGGGATACACCAACACGGGGTTTTTGTGAACCCTATAACCTACGAGTCTTATCCACCAGAACTCGTTGGTCAAAGAAGGAAAGTGTACATAGACGAACTTTGTGGGAGGCATGGCATCATGTATATTGCTGAAAAAGAGCTTGGCATGAACATTCCTGAAAAAGTTGCGGAAAAGGTTCTTTCAATAATAAAGAAGGCTTTCTCACAGGAGGGGAGACGAAGCCCCTACACGCCAAGTGAACTTAGAGAACTAATCATTAAGAGCAAAGGAGTTGACCACTAGAAACGCAAGAAAGACTACATTCTGCCTTCTCCGTTGCAGAAGCGGGTTATGTACTCCAACGCGACTTGCCCAGCGTTCTGTAGAGTTTCTTCTCCAATGCCTGGAACCCCACACACCAAAAGCATAACGTTTTTCGTTTTCTCAGTTATCTTTGTATTGTCGGCGTCTCTGTATGGGTAAACAGCCACCAGCTTTTCACTGTCAGAAACAACTATCTCGCCACCTTTAAGGGACATAGGCTTTTCCATTCCTATTCCCAGAAACTCCTCGCCTTTTTCTGCGAACCGCATGACGAGTTCACCCTTCAGCTTGTCCGCGTCGAAGGCTGCGAGGGCTATTTCGGTTTTTATGGAGGCTAGGTTGTAGGCGTCGACAAGAGTGTTTATGCGGGGTATGGTTCTTCCCGCTAGGACTCTTCTGATTAGAGCCTCGGCTGCTGGCCGAATTTTGGTGGGGTCTATTCCAATCTTCCAAAAGAAGTCTCTGTAGGCTCTGAAAGTTAGTCCGTCCTTTAGCGATTCTAGGTCATACCGTTCCCTCACGTGATTTATTATTTGGCCCTCAAATTTCTCCAGCTCAACATTCCATTTCTCTACTTTTACACCCTTAATCTCGCATGCTAAAACCTTTAGATCTGGAAAACGAGTTTTGAGTTGAACGTCAATTTTAACTTCCATAAGCCTGTTCCATCCTTATGATTGCTATTTATGCAACACTTCTCTCACATAAATTTTCAAAGAAATCGATGGGCTTAACAGCCCTTCTACTCTTCAAAAACTTCTGTTTCCGCTAAAATCTCAGTTTCTTCGGGTGGTTTTCTTCGTGTCGCTATAACCGCAATGAGGAGCACTCCTAACGAAACGATCACTGCGATTCCCATCAGCAACCACTCCATGGGAACAACTGAAAGAACGCATGTATTGCTATCTGCACCAGCATAATCCCCATCCCCAGACCAACCCGCCCTAATGGAATATGTACCAGCTGAAGAGGGACTCCACGTAAAGGAATACCGCCCATCAGAATCAGTTACAACCTTTACCAAGACGCTCCACGAAGAAACGCCTGTACAAACATATATCGTGACATTTTTTCTTGGCAGAGCAGGCGTAAGGGAACCGCTTATTGTAACGGTCCTTCCAGCGATCATAAATCTCGAAGAAACCGATAAGAATAGAGAAGAGGAGGCTAAGACTCCGTAGCTTGATGAAACCTGTCCCGGCGACGACTGCTCACAATCCTCAAGGGTAATAATACGTGCCGAGGCTCCCTTCAGCATGTTCGGACATTCACCTACCCTCCAGCCATTCCTCCAGTCGTCCCCGGTGCACTCAGCCACGTAGTACAGCTTTCCCTCATAACTATAATAGTGAACAGGAAACCTCGCGTCCTCGGGTTCCTGTGATAGGTGAACACCCACATTCATGTGACTCTGCGCCTCATAAAGCAACAATACCACGTCTAATCCACCAGCCTTCATTATGGATGCCGCAACAAAGGAAAACAGATCGCAATCGCCTTCATTTTCGACGATGGTTTCAATAGGATATTTTTGGGGTCCACTTTCCACGTATGGAATTTGATGAACAATCATCAAGACGCCATTGGCGAAGTCTTCATCGTCGCTGTAGATCATCCAGAGGTTATCAGCTATGGGTTTCAGAGGGCTAGGAGTCACGAATTTAGCGAAATCGTACAAATGAAGACTATGATCTTTACTGCGATAGTAATCATATAACGAGGAAGTCACTGAAACGGTTAACCGATAAGTCGTGGAACCGTCAGGATGGTCAAGAAGCTCATAAGTGTAATCGTAGTTAACTGCAAAACAACAACTAACCGAAAAAAACACTGTCAAAAGGATAATTGGCACAACGAATTTTTTCATTAGGCAACCTGATTTGACCATTTTCCTCATTTAAGGAAATAATGAAAACGTGAATAGAAATTGATTATGAAGCAAAATTATACATTCTAAATCAATGAAAAAATAAAAATCAATTGGCATTTTCAGTCTTACATTCAACATTTAGGACCAAAATATGCTGAAGGTTTTTAAATAGACTTGTAGCTTTCGACCACTTCATACCTCTCTTAACAGCAAGCCTCGCTAAACAGCACCATACAGCAAGGCTTTACCCTCTTTAACCTTCCTCACCTGATCCTGCTCTTCTAAAAACTTAAGATGCGCTAAAGTTTCACCCACAGCTAGGAACTTTTGAAATGCCGGGAACTTATTCCAAGAGGGGAAGTCAACGTCCCAATGGATTCTGGAAGCTATCTGATAAGCTGTTAGCCTTTGAGTTTGAAGTTCAGAGAGAATTTCCGTCGCCCGCAACCTGTGATGGTCTTCTAGCTCCTTGACCCTTTTACGGTGACCTGCGAAGAGTTCTCCGTGACCCGGAAGGACAATATTCACGTCAAGTTTTCCCACTTTCTCTAGGCTAGTCAGGTACTCAGCTAAAGGATTACCTTCTTCTATCCACTGGGTAACATGAGGAGTAATAGTAAGCAGGATATGGTCCCCCGCCATCAAGAGTCGACGTTCAGGCTCATAAAGACAAATATGCCCTGGCGAATGTCCAGGCGTCCATATCGCCCGAAAGCTGTATTCACCAATCGATATTTCATCCCCATTTTTCAGAGACCTTGACGGCTTGCATAGCTCTTCATAAATTTCCGAGTATAAATGGCTTGGAGTTGACATAAACATCTGCTCTAGGACTTCTGGCGGAATCCCGGCTTCCTCGTAAAGATGCACCCAACGCTCCCAGTGACTCTCTGAAGTCACTAGTCGTGTTGCCTGAGACTCCTTTGCAGAGACCAGAAGTTTTGCTTTGGAAAGCTTTCTTAGACGCGATATTAGGCCCACATGGTCTATGTGAAAATGCGTTACTAGAATGTCTGTTAAATTTTGAGGCTGGATTCCGATATCAGCAAGTTGTCGACGCAACTCATTGAACGCTGCATCGCTGCACATTCCAGTGTCAATGAGGAGGAACTGGTCCCCAGCTTTAACTAGGTATGAGTTCAAGTACCTCAAGGAAGGGATAGGCAGCGGAATCCTCAATTTATAGAAGTCAGGGAAGATTTCTTTTGGTTTGTAGGGCTTGGCTTCAAACTTGCGCATATTCTATCCCATAAGTGCTGTAGTGGAAAAGGAGAATGAGAAAGTTCCATTTAAAAGCGTCGCTAACCTTCCTTCTTTTCGCTAGGCGAGACTTGTAGTGACGAAGTGGTTCGCGCATGTCATTTGCCAAGGTATATCTTGAGAGCGGAGGATATGATCCACTGTAGAACCGCTACGGATGATATGGTCTCGGGCACAGCGACGCCAGCGCTGTAGATTCTCGCCCAATAGAGTACCCATGAAAAGAGGCCTATTATGAACGCTGTTAAGGCTAAGGATGATTTTCTTTCCACAGCATATAAAATGGATGTGGAACCCAACGAGACAAAGAAGAGGAACGACGCAACGAAATGAAGAAGGCCGTATGTCTCGTCGAATGTTGCTACCAGCTGAAGTGTAAAAGCCGAGATCGCTAGGCTGTAGCTAGTCCACCTTGCATAACCACTCAGCACCGTGACAGCGTAGATTATGAGAAGAAAACCGGTTAGCAACAAGCCGAAATTATATATCGGTGCGACTTCACTTTTAACGGAATGACCGAGATCGCTCAAGGCGTTACTTCCCCAGCTGAACCACGGCGAGAATGCTATCGACACTCCAACAGAGACATAGGCTATTAGGGGCCCAACCACACCAAAGAGCGCATAGACTTTCTTACTCATATTATTCACCCCAAACACTAAAGACCAACATCACAAATATTTATGCGCACGCATGATAAAAAAAAAGGGAAGATTGTTGCCTCATTCAGAGGCTGCGAAGAATATGGAGTTTGCCACTAGCCTAAATGTGAATTCTGTATGTGCTCTGAAAGTGGGTTCTATTCCTGAAAGGATGACGTCCCCTTCACCATAGGCTCCCCTTATGACCGCGGCGTAGCCTTCTGCCAAATCATTGTGAGGCCACCAGCCTGCGAGGAGCATGTCATCTGAAGCGTATGACGCAACTGTTTTGACATCGTTTCCAACTTCGAACCATACCGGGAAGAACGCGTAGGCATAGCTTTCCTCTGGATAGTATGCGGCTACTGGGTCATTTGGATCATAATCTAGCCTTACGATGCCGTTGTTGTATCCTCCATACCATTTTGTGCGGTAGGCGTAGGCATCAAGGAATTTCGCGTAGTTAACGAGGCATCCTCCTCCTTCACCGAAACCAAAGAATGTTCCACCATTCTTTATGAAGTCTAAAAGTTTCCTCTGTCCCTTGTTGGCGAGTTTTGTCCAGATTGTCCCTGCTGACCCGTCAGTAACAATTAGGATGTGGTAGTTTTTGAGTTTTCCTTTTCTAATGTCAACGTAATTGATAATGTCGAAATCAAATTCTAGGCTCTTAAGCATGAACTGAGTTGCTCCATAAGCCGGGGTATATATTCCACTCGCGAAAAGGATTGCTACTCTTGGTAACGCTAATAGTGTCTTGTCTGCCGGTTCTTTCTCTAGACCATATAACGTTAGATGGAGACTCTTGGCGGTCTCTATTATGTAGTTTTTCTGTCCTTGAAGTTGGATTATAAAGGTCCCTACGCCAAACTCCTTTCCTCCGTCCACGAACGGTTTTGTCGCAGAATAAACTTTGATGCTCTTCTTCAAGAGTCGGTTAATCATGATTATAGCGTTGTTTGTGTTGTCCTTAAGGGCGACAAACTTATCCTGATTCACGACACCTCCCTCTGGATAAGTAGCCTTTTCCACTTCAACTAGCTCGGCGCTGAATTCTTCGTCTGCTTGGATGCGAGTGAATCCCCAGAGTTCAGGGAAATTCCACGCATAAGTGTCGTAAGGTGGATAATCCAATTCCAAAGATGTGTCTTCGCCATACCAGAACATGTTCATCGCTAAGCCAGCTCTAGGCTGATTCATTAGAACGACATAGGTTCCAGCGGGATATTCGATGTCATCTACTGTGAAGGACTCAACAGCTACATGCACCTTCACACCATGAAAGATAGCAAAGTCAACCATCTTGGCGGTTTGAATCAGGTCCATTTGCAGCTCCGAATCCATCGGAAGGATGAAAGCGTATGGAAAACTGCCAGGCCCACCTTTTTCTGGACCTCCTAGCCAATGGCCTTCGTTGTTTATTCCCCTCAGAAAGATTTCAGTTTGATCCTCAAACATATCTTCCTTGTTTTCAACAATGTATTCGTAGGCTCCAAGCATGCCAATGTAGTGGGCGTTAATCGATATTTCTGGGCTTCCATTTTTATCGTAAGGATCTGTTGACTCGAAAGTTATGCCAAAGCATCCATGATAGAAACCATACATCGGCGTGAAAATGGGTGGATAGTCATCCCACTCAGCTGTCCAGTCCCTTAAGGGGATGATTGTGTCGATTTCTATTTCTTTGAGCCAAGCTTCCATGGTTTCTGCCATGGGAAGCAGATGTTCTAGTAGAAGGTCTTCTTCAGCATTTGGATTATGAAGTGGTGTGCAAGGCTCGATCAGCACCCAATCTTCGCCCATGTATCCGTGTAGGTCAATGTTAACTAGAGGTGCCCATTCTTTGAATACGTACTCTATTCCCGCATGGACTTCCGGTTGCGAGGCTGTGAGCCAATCTCTATTCATGTCGAAGTAGTTATCGTTGTATCTCATGTTGGCTATTCTTCCATCCGGATTCACGCATACGTATATGAGGCTAATAGTGTTGTCTAAGATAGCTTCCACTTCTTCAGTATTCTCATAGGCCAGTAATTCCATGAGATCTAAGCAAGCATCCGTGCCCATCATTTCATCTCCATGTATACTCCCGGTAATGAAGACCGTGGCCCTATAGTCAAAGCCATTTTCAACCCAGTCCCGGGCCAATTCTGGATTTTCGACCGTCAACTCTGCAAATTCCTTATACTCATCTAGGTTTTCCAATACCGTAGGATCCGCAACTGTGGCTAAGTAGAGGTCATGACCGACAACAGATTGACCAATGACCTGGACGAGAACCCTGTCGCTGGCATTTAACTCCTCCAAGATTCCGGGAATCTGAGAATAAGGAGTGAACCCTGGAACAATAACTTCACCTGGTGTCGCGGTTGCAACAACGCTGAATAGCGATGGTGCTGCCGTTGGCAGTGATAAGGAAATCGTTAGAACGAAAAGGATGATTAACCTTAGCTTTTTCCTATACATTTTACCTCCCCTCATAAAATACAATCAACAATTTCTGCGATACTTTGATTTTAGAATTATGAAAGACAGTTCTGATTTTTAGTTCTAGTTCCAAACCGTCAGCTATATTATATTTTACCTCAACTAATACAGTGAGGCGTAAACTTGTCATTTCGGCTCAAAATGAATCAATCCGCAAAGAAGGCAGGCTCAAACATAGTTTTAGCCCTAGACCTTCCCTTAGACCAGCCTCAACGCCTCTTATCCCGAAGCATCGAAATACTAGAGACGACGCATCCATACCTTTGTGCGGTTAAGATAAATCAACTGGTTCTTCCCCTAGGCTTGTTCAACGGCGTCCAAAAAATATTGAGTTCAGCGCAGGATTTTGGACTGCCAACCATAATGGACTGCAAGATCAACGATGTTGGCCACACCAACCGAGTCATCGCAGAATACTACTACAAAGCTGGATTCGACGCCTTAACAGCCAATCCCTTCGTGGGATGGGAGGAGGGACTTCAGCCAGTTTTTGAGGTTGCCCACCAGATGCGTCGAGGAGTCATTCTCCTCGTCTACATGAGCCATAAGGCTGCCAAGGAAGGATACGGCCAAAAAATACAGGACCCCAAGACTAGTCAGCTGAAGCCTCAATACGTTGCCTTTGCTGAAAGAGCCTTATCTTGGAATGCTGATGGAGCAGTTGTGGGCGCCACCTATCCAGAGAAGATAAGGGAGGTGCATGATATTTTGGGAGACCGCGTTCCCATCTATTCGCCTGGTGTGGGTGTTCAAGGCGGAGATGTCGAGTCAGCCATGAGGGCTGGGGCGCGTTATCTCATTGTTGGAAGAACCATAACCCTTGCTGAAAACCATGCTGAAAACGCAAAATCCATCAGAGATGTTGCTCGGCGGTGTACGAAAGAATAGCGCGGTTGGTTCTAGTCGAAGATGCGCATGAATTTAATGTGTCTTGTTGTGGAATAAATAATTCAAATAGTCTTTAATTCAATAAAAGATTATTCCGTAAATTTTAAATCTGTTTTTCATATCTTGATGTTATGCTGAAGGAGAAAAGGAGGTGATACTGTGATTAAAAGAAAATATGTAGTGCTCTCGTTGTTGACATTGGTTTCTATTCTGTTGGCAGGTTTGATTTACTCTAACATAGTGCAGGCACAGACTACGGTTACAGGGTACGTTTCAGTTCCAGCAGCAGCATTCGTGCCGTGGGACAATACTTTCAGCTTTGAGATCTCCTATTACATTAAGAATAAGGACGCAGCGGCACGCGCGTTTTGTGGGTCAGTTCAGCTTCCCAACGGAGCCACTGTCACGAAATTGACTTACTATTGGTATGATAACGGTACTTATTCTGTCTCTCTTATGCTACTTAGACGTAACAACACTCTCACTGGACAGACGATGGCGTTTGTGACATCCTCGGGTGACACTGGATATGGTTCCAGTTATGACGACACCATACTCAACGCAACCGTTGACAACAGCCGGTACGCCTACTATTTGGTTGCGATTATTCCAGCTTCCGCTTCGCACAACGATTACTTGTTTAATTATGCAGTCATTGAATATACATTGCCAAGCGAAGGAGCAGTTGGTGGCATGTTGATTCCAGTAGACAAGCTTAGTTTATTAGTACCATACATTGCTTTAGTCTCAACAATAATACTAGCAGTATCCATATCAGTAGCCTACATAAAATACAGAAAGAAACAATAAATGCTCTCATTTCCGACTTTTTTCTATTTTGTCTGACATGACAAGGCAACTTACTTTACATATCTATGCGCGGCTAGGTCTTTCAAAGTAAATGCTTTTACTGCCAAACTTCTCTCTTTCCGTATTAAAGGAAAATAGAGATAAGGGTCTTGATGACTACTCAGCAAATTGATTAGACTTGAAGAGCTAGGAGGCACTGCTGTTGGATGGAAACATCACTGATGAGTTGAATCAAATTTTTTATCCTGACTCCGTAGCCATAATAGGTGCTTCTAAAGAGATGAAGTTTGGACGCATGTTCCTGGAATCCTTCATTGACATGGGGTTTGAAGGGAAGCTATACCCTATTAATCCTCATGAGAAGGAAATACTTGGTCTGAAAGCTTACCCGAGCGTGAAAGAGATACCCAGCCCGGTCGACTTGGCAATAGTGGCTACCCCACCCCAAGCTGTATTCCAAGTGGTAAAGGAATGCGCCGAAAAAGGAGTCAAGGGCGTAGTGATCTACACAGCAGGCTTCGGCGAATTAGGAGCAGAAGGTAAAAAAATCGAGGAAGAAATGGTTAGAATAGCACGGGCAAGAGGGACAAGAATAATTGGCCCTAACTGTCAGGGAATCTACTGCCCATCCTCCAAACTAACCATATTTCCAGGCCTCTCGAAAGAAATTGGAAACGTGGCGTTCATATCCCAGAGTGGTTCGTTGGCGACCATGCTGGCTTTGGTTGGAGCCCTAAAGGGCATCCGGTTCAGCAAAGTCATAAGTTTCGGGAATGGATGTGACCTCAACATTGCAGACTTTCTGGAATATTTATGGAAGGACCCTGAAACCAAGATAATCACTGCTTACATAGAAGGCATTAAAGATGGCTGGAAATTCCTGAAGCTGGCCCGTGAGGCCTCAAAAACAAAACCCATCATCGTTTGGAGAGGAGGAGTAACCGACGCTGGAGCCAAGGCAGCGGAATCTCATACAGGAGCACTATCAGTACCCAATGTGATGTGGAAGGCTGTTTCAAAGCAGTGTGGCATCATAAACACAAACAGCGTAGAAGAACTATTCGACTGCCTACTAGCTTTTCTGTATTTACCCATCCCAAAGGGAAGAAATGTAGCTGTAATTTCCGGTCCAGGAGGCCCTGCTGTAACTGCAGCAGATGCCTGTGCAGAAATGGGATTACAACTGGCTCAGCTTTCTGAGGAAACTCGGAAGGTGATCAGCGGTATTATTCCACCCATAGGAACCAGTACGAAAAATCCTGTGGACCTAGGCATGGGAACAGTGTTTGCCCCCGAATTCTATAGGGAGGCTGTAAGAATTGTTGGTGGAGAAGAAAACGTTGACATGCTTCTGGTCATATGTTTTAGTCCAGAGGCCATTGATATGGTGTTAGAAGCCAAAAAAGATCTAGAAAAGCCAGTGGTCATAGCCCTTCCAGCCATAACCGAGTTGAGAGAATACAGGCTCTCTCCTGACAAGGTAATTCCTGCCTACCCAAGTGATAGGAGGGCTGCTAGAGTCCTCGCCGCCCTAGCTGATTACAAAGAGTTTCTTGAAAAACAGAAAGCCCATTGATCATTTAGTTTCGCCATAATTGGCGGCTAACCTCAGTTGTCCGTCCGTTGGTCATCTAAGGGTTCCCTAGCAACGGGCTTCTTCACAGGCAGACCGCCAAAAAATGGATAGGAGATTCAAAGTTAAAAGACTTCTTATTCTTCCCGCCTAGCCCACAACTCCTTTTTCAGCATGTCTCTAACAGCCGATCGGATGGCTGAGCTTCGACTCGGGTACATACCTGACCTTACGAGTTCATCAAGCCCTTCCAGATAGGCTTCAGGAAGCAGAACCGTTACAAGTTTCATTGGTGTCTCACCCAACACTTAACATGTTATAGAGGTATTATGCAGCTATAGCTTAATAGAATTTACTGAATCGTTTCCCGTTTACTTATTTGCAATTCCTTAATTAATTTTGGAAATGTCTGGTATACATCTTCTATGTGCAAAGTTGAACGCTTTATTTTAGCTTGAATTACTCCCGCCGATAATAAGATGGTACCTACTATATCGCTTACGGCAGGTTCTGGAAAGGCTATTAGGACTAAGCCAATCTTGACGAGTCTTCCCTTGTCGCAGTCTCTCCATAAGCGCCCAACAAAGCGCGATTCCCTTGACACTCCCCTCATGGCGTCAAGGGTCTCCTCATAACTCGAGCCCAACTCGCGCAACATAATGGCTACGTTCTTTAACTCTTCTGGTTTCACATAGACCCCAGCGACTCAGCGGCGCGTTCAGTTTAAATGTAAAAGCATGTTCACAAAACAAAAACTTTAATGCGCCAAAGGAATGGTTGAGAAGCTTCTCTTAAACGTCAAGGGAAAGAAATCTTTCAAGAAAACTTAACAAAAATCCTTTGGCATCCCATTGCTTTTTAGAGGAATATAGAAAAAATTTCAGTGGAATCTTAAAGCTACCATTCGCTATTTCATAAGGAAAATGTCATAAATGTTATGCAGTGACATAGACTTGGTGAATAGGTGTTGGAACGCTATGCATACATTCTCTTGAACATCGAAAAATACTGGAATCGACTCTCTGCCCAAAACAGGGCTGGAAAAAACGTGCACGTCTTTGTTCGCAGAGGGCTAGTTGGTCCGAAAGAGGCTAAACTGCTCCTTTTCTATGTAACATTCCCCCACAAGGAAATTCGAGGAGTCGGCGATTTCATCGAGCGGATCACCGGAGATGCTGACGACCTCTGGAATACTTATGGTCATGAATCTTTGCTGGAATCCTATGAAGAATACATGGATTTCCTGCAGGGCAGAACCAAAGCGACATTCATTAGGTTCAAAAATCTACGTGTACTCGCCGACCCGATTCCAGCCAGCGTTATATCTCAAGTTACGGGGATAGGGGTAATGCCCCGAATGGGTAAGTATATAACCAAGGAAATGGCACACCGACTAATCTGATGGAGTCGTCTAGATTGGAGAAGTTCAACCCTAAAGAGTTTGTGAACAGGCAGGTTAAGGAGATTAAGAGGGCGGTTGGGGACGAGCGAGCCCTCATCGCGGTTTCAGGAGGCGTGGATAGCACAACTTGCGCTGCGCTTACCCACCGCGCTATTGGAGAAAACCTTCTCTGCGTGATGCTTGACGACGCCTTCATGAGGGATGGAGAACCCGAGAGGGTGGCTCAACTTTTGTCTCAGCCTCCCTTGAACTTGCCGATAAAAGTGCTGAATGTTCAACAGCGCTTCTTGAAGGAACTGAAGGGACTGCGCGACGCTGAGGAGAAGCGTAAAAAGTTCAGGGAAACCTTCTACAAAACGTTGGGCGAGACTGCTAAAAGGGAGGGTTACCGATTTCTTGTGCAGGGAACTATCCAAGCGGACATCGTTGAGACAACTGGAGGCATAAAAACTCAGCATAATGTCCTTTCCCAGATAGGAATAGCTCCCACTGAACGCTACGGATTTCAAGTCATTGAACCTGTTGCATCGCTTTACAAGGAGCAGGTGAGAGAAGTAGCCCGGTATTTGGGGATTCCGAAGGAAATATCTGAACGCCAACCGTTTCCAGGGCCGGGTCTCTCGGTGCGAGTCGTGGGAGAAATAAAGATTGACAAGTTGGAGTCGCTTAAAAAAGCCACAGTTATAACTGAGGAAAAACTTGCTAAACATGAGCCTAGCCAGTATTTTGCGGCGATCATCGATAACATAGAAAGATTTCAGCACCCCCGCCTCTTGCATATACAAGAAACGGTGGCGCGTTACCTCAATGTTCCAACAAGATACGTCACTGTAAGAGTTTTTCAAGACAAGGCAACCGGCGTAAAGGGGGGCGAGCGACGATACGGAGACATAGCCACCATAAAAGCCCAAACGGCGAACGGTCGTATTCATCAGGCAACCGTCAAGAACCTTGTCGCTCTCCAAACCAGAGTTACCACTGAAAATCCGTCTTTGACCCGAATCTTGTACGCCATTCAAGAAAAGCCACAGGAACTGTCTTACGTGATCACTTTGAGGGCTATACAAACGCGTGACTTTTTAACCGCCAGCGTAGCTGAAATCCCCTGGACAACTTTGGGTGAAACTGCTCAAAAAATTCTTGAGGCTTGCCCAAACGTTTCAAGTGTTTATTATGACGTTACGCCGAAGCCTCCCGCAACCATCGAGATGGAGTGATGTAGGCTTAGTTTCAAGAAACGCATAAAGCTTGGAATATCCAGTAAATAGTAGCTGGAATGATCGCTATGACGCGGGTTAGGGTTCAGAAAATTGAGTCTATACGGGACCCAGAGGGGAACCTTGGTAAGCGTATAGAGTTGATTGAGGACCGTGTGATTCCGAGGTTTGCGGTTAGGCCATCTACAGAGGAGGCAAGGATGGCTCAGGATGTTATTAAAGCGCTGCAGCAGCAGCTTCCCATGCTTACCCCGCCAACCCAGTTTGCCCTCCCCAAAATGATTCTGTTTCTAACGGAACGAGAATATGAAGAGCTTGGCATCGACTTTGACGTGAACCAAATCTACGAGTTGGAGTTGTCAGGTCAGGGCATCAGGTTTAGGAAGGTACCGTAGCTAAAACGTTCCGCTTCTCCGTTCTCTCTTTAAAATCTTTATCTTAAATAGGCATACCTAATGGTTTATGGCGAACTTGAAAACATGGTGGTAGAAGAGTATTGAAGGTTAGAGCCCATGTTTTTGTGCGCGGTAGGGTTCAGGGTGTTTTCTTCAGGTCTGAGACCCAGTATGAGGCGAATAGAAGAAATGTTTCTGGTTGGGTCCGCAACACGCGGGATGGAAGAGTGGAAGCCGTTTTTGAAGGAGAGAAGGAGAATGTGGAGGAACTGATTGATTTTTGTCGAAGAGGTCCTCCAGGAGCCAGAGTAACCAAGGTGGATGTCCGTTGGGAAAACTACACTGGAGAGTTCAAAGATTTTAGGATACGCTACGGATACTAGTCGTTATTCTCGAGTGTAAACGCTATTTTAAAATAATCAGGGAGCTCTCATCTAATGCAATTGGAGAGACTCATCGTGCCCACCATCTTGTTAACTAACGACGATGGAATTCAGTCCATTGGTTTGGTCGCCCTGAAGAAGCGGTTGGAGAAGCTTGGAAACGTGATTGTTGTTGCCCCTAAGGATGAGAGGAGCGGAATAGGAAAAGCCCTAACCACAAACCACATAAAAATAATGGAGACTCAGCTAAACGATGGTTCCAGAGCCTACGCTATCACGGGAACCCCAGCCGACGCCTTCTTCTTAGCTGCAAACAAAATCCTGAAGTGTATGCCAGACCTGCTCGTGGCTGGAATAAATCTTGGTCCAAACCTTGGAATAGACGACCTGCTTAGTTCGGGAACTCTAGGCGCAGCCCTTGAAGCCGCCATCCATCACGTTCCAGCCATAGCCGTTTCCTATTGCATACCAAAAATAACCGAAAACGTAGCTGAGAAGAAAGGGGTTACAGTGGAGGAACTGGAACTAACCGCCACCCTTGCTTTCAAAACTGCCAAACACGTGTTGGAGAAGGGGATGCCCCCGGACGTGGATATCATCTCAATAAATGTGCCGGAAAAAGCCCATTCCAAAATAGAAATTACCAGTCTTTCCTACAAGGGATACGGAGACATCTACACAAAGCAAAGCGAAGGATACAGAATCACAAGCTGGGCTTTGACTGGCTACCCAGACGACGAGCCTGGAACAGACTTGCACGCTGTCAAGAAGGAAAGGTGCATCTCCATCACGCCCATCAAAGTAAGGCTTCTCCACAACAAAAGGGAACTGGAAGATCTGTTAAAGGCTATATCCGCCTAGGCTACTGGAAACCGTTTCCTTCTTTCCTTTCATTCCATTTCTCTAGGAACCTTGAAATGAGACTGCTTACCAGCGCTGATGTACTCTCCACCCGCACCACGAATAATGGACGCAATTTTCGCGAAATTGTCAGACCCCAAAAATCTACGCGGCCTTATCACAATGTAGTTTCCACTCTCTTCAAAGGTCAGCATCTCCTCCAAATCCGAGGGAAACAACACTCTGACATCCTCAATCGTCCGCATTCTTTCTGTGGGTGGAGCAGCTGGTGGTGCGACTGTTGGGGCAACGGCTGGAGTAACGGCTGGAGCGCCAACCGCCTTAAGCGACTTGGAAATCTCGGCAAGGTCCTTGGAAATCATGTTTAAAACGTTTAGAAGCTGGTCAATTCTCTGCGACAATTCTTCAATGCTTAACTTCTTTTCGGTCATAAACTTACCTCAGCGCATAATTATTTTATATAACTTACGAAAACGTATAATTATACTATTTGGAAAAATTTTCATTTTTCCACGCTTCTCTAAGTAGCTAATTTCCATACTAATCCTTTTCATCGAGCGTTTCACGTTTTTAACTGGTTCACCTTTCGGCTATTTTCCCAGTTTCTCCTGATGTTTTTTCTTCTTTTTAATATTCTTCTTTCTCAAGGCTTTCATACGTTTCTCTCCGCTTCAACTAATATGTGGGGTTCTACCATATATATGTGCAAGAAAAATAATATTCTTGTTTTCCTTTGCATTAAGGGAATGCACGCACATTTATATAGCTCCTCATTTGTTTTATCCTATGCTCGCTCTAAATTCTTTTATCTAACTTACCTATTAATAAGTTTGGAATGTCATCTCAAACATCGTTCCCTCATATAGATTACGCTATTTCTCCCAAAACTCATACACCAATGTATCTAATGCACAAGTATTGGGCAAGAAAACCTCATAATGTCGTTGCAGAGTACATTAAACTTTACTCCAAAGAAGGGGAGACCGTCTTAGATCCTTTTGTGGGAAGTGGTGTAACAGCGATTGAATCATTAAGATTAGGTCGAAAAGCGATTGCTACAGATTTAGATCCTATGTCCATATTCATAACTCGAATGAGTATTTTACCAATAAATTTGGATGAGTTTAAAAAACAATTCACAGAAATTAAGAAGAGAGTCAAAAAAGCAATTGATTCACTTTATAAAACAAGATGTTCTAAATGCAACAAAATAACTACAGCGGACGCCCTCATCTGGAAAGACAACAACCCAATTTCGATAAGATACACATGCAATTGTTCAAAAGGAACACTATGGAAAGAAGTTACAGATGCTGATCTTCAGAAAATAAAAGAAACTGAAGAAACAGACATTCCATTTTGGTATCCTGACAATGAGTTAGTATGGAACACAAGAGTAAATGTTCACAAAGGTGATAAAGTTTCAGGCTTATTCACAAGAAGAAACTTGATTGCTCTATCAATAATTTATCACGAAATAGAAGCCATCAAAGATGATGATTTGAGAGATATTATGAAATTTACTTTTTCCTCAGCTTTGCCTCAAGCCAGCAAAATGGTTTTTGTGATAAGACTAAGAGGAAGAGCAAAAGGAATAGTGGAGGAATCTACACCTGAAGTTGGAAGTTGGGCAACGAGAGGGTATTGGGTTCCTCCTGAGTACTTTGAGATTAATGCATGGAATTGCTTTGAAAACCGTTTTAAGAAGGCCCATCGAGGCAAGAAAGAATCTAATGAAGAAATCCTAATTGTGAATGAAGCAAAAAATTTTGATGAATTGAGTAAGGGTAAGAACGTACTGATAAAGACACATAATGCTCTTGAACTTCTGTCGATAGTACCTGAAGAATCAGTTGATTATGTGTTTACCGATCCTCCTTACGGTGACAGTGTCCCTTATCTTGAACTTGATTACATGTGGTCATCATGGATGAAATTTGATGTAAACTTTGATGATGAAATAATAATTAGCGACAGCCCTGTAAGGAAGGAAAAGAATTTTGATATGTATCAAAAAATGATGCGTAAAGCTTTTACACAAATCTATAGAGTTTTGAAGACGGGACAATATTTAACGGTCACTTTTCATAACACGGACATCAAAATCTACAATTCAATAATTAGTTCAGTGATTTTAGCTGGTTTTGATCTGGAGAAAATAGTTTATCAACCTCCAGCACGAGCTTCTCCAAAAGGATTGTTAGCCCCTTACGGAAGTGCTGTTGGCGATTATTACATCAGATTCAGAAAAACCGAAAAGGAGTCTTTAGGACTTGCTGTCTATTCTGAAATTGATAAAGAAAGATATGAGAGAATCATAGTGAATACTGTAAAGAAAATAATAGGCGAACGTGGTGAACCAACACCCTATTCTATCATAGTTAACAGTTATCCAATAATCTACGATGAACTCAAGAAGAGTGGATATCTCTTTAGTGCACCAGAAGGAATTGAAGAAATCCTGAAACGAAACTTGGATAAAGAATTTGTTCTCGTAGAAGTCAAGGACAACAAAGGCAAAGTCATAGGTCAAAAATGGTGGTTGAAAGGAGTTCTTTTCTTAGATAGAGTACCATTGTCTGAGAGAGTTGAAGCTGTAACCGTGGATGTTCTGAATAGAGAAATCAAGGTTTCTTTTGACGAAGTTTTACGGCAAGTTTATTTAAAATTCACAAATGCCCTCACTCCAGACACTCAAAGTGTTAAAGAAGCCTTGGAAGAGTTTGCCGAAAAAACGAAAGATGGAAAGTGGAGATTAAAACCTAAAGTAAAACAAAGAGAGAGTGAGCACGATTCAATAGTCGAGATGTTAGCAATTCTTGGGAAGAAAGCGGGATTTGGAGTTCATGCGGACTTGCCAGAATGGAGACGAATACTTGAGTTAGATCTTCCACAAGAGAATTTAGATCGAATTAAGGAAATTGATGTCGTTTGGTACGACAAGAATGAGATAACACATGAATTTGAAGTAGAAAACACGACAGGAATAACGGAAGCGATAGTAAGAGGTTCCAACATTCCGAGCGCTAAAACAAAAAGGTTTATCGTTATTCCTGAAGAAAGACAAGATTTCTTCCATCGGAAGATTTCGGAGCCTATGCTTAAGGAAAAAGTTTACGAATACGGTTGGCATTTTATCTTTTACGATACTCTAAAAACATTTTATGAAAGAAACAAGGGGAAAAAAGAGATTGAACTTTCGGAATTTGAAAAATTAGCGGGAAACCCAAGTTTGAGAGTTGAAAAACAACAGACTCTTAAAGACTTTCAGCTGTAATAGCTATCCTCATTTGTTTTATCCTAACCGGACACTTTTAATTTATTCGTGATGGTTAGCGCGCGCTTATTAAGGAAATGCTCTTCTAGGTGATTCATCGGGGAATACCGAATCCGGCTCTGCACGGTTTTGAACAGAAACTATGAGATTAATTATTGTGGCGCATAATTTGCCCCGCAACTAGGAAGGATGACCGTAAAAGCCCCAGAGAATGTTGAAACTATAAATAGGGGGGCTATACAGAAGAAAGAAACAGAAGCCCCATATTGCCACAACTTTCTCTTCTGTTTCACCAGCCGATAACTTTACAAAACTCCTCCATCACGAATAAGTTAACAGTGTCTCCTAACTGCATCCTAATATAAAAGAAACCCAACAAAGTTAGAAGGACTTTAGAGGTTAAAATTGTTGGAAATCGACGGTAGCCAAAAGAGCGGCAGCGGCACCATTTTACGCCTATCCATCGCTCTGGCTGGCATCCTCGGCGAACCCCTCCACATCTACAACATCCGCCAAAGACGAGAACAGCCTGGCTTGCGTCCCCAGCATCTTGAAGCAGTGCTCACAGCCGCAAAACTTTGCAACGCTGACATCGAAGGCGCCAAACTGGGTTCTCGCGAACTCTGGTTTAAGCCAAGCGGCATAGCAAGCGGCGAGATACGGGCTGAAATAGGCACAGCAGGAAGCATCCCCATGCTACTGCTAACCATTCTTCCCATCTGCACCTATGCCGAACGCCCAGTAAGCGTCCACGTTGTCAAGGGTGGCACAGACGTTCGCCATGCGCCTACCATAAACTACCTGAAGCATGTGCTCTTCCCCATGCTTGAACGGATGGGCTTGAAGGCTTCCCTAGCCGTAAGAAAATATGGTTACTACCCGAAGGGCATGGGCGAAGTTCTTCTGCAGGTTCAGCCCTGTCATAAGCTGAGTCCTATCTGCATCCAAGAATTTGGAACCATGGAAGAGCTACGGGGCGTATCAGTCTGCACCTTCCTGGAGGATCGCAAGGTGGCTGAACGCCAAGCTAAGGCAGCCAACGACCACCTTAAAAGACATGGTCTTGAAGCGGAAATTCAGGTTGTCAACGACAAGTCTAACCCCCTCCAAAAAGGCAGTTCCCTAGTTTTGTGGGCTAAAACCAGCACGGGCGCACTTTTTGGGGGAGACGCCATAGGCGAACTTCGTAAGCTCAGCGAGGTTGTGGGCAGGGAAGCTGCTGAAAACCTTTTCAGGGAGGTTGAGGCTCAGGCTACTGTGGACGTGCACCTAGCTGACATGCTTGTGCCCTACGTTGCCTTAGCTGATGGTGAATCAGTCTATCTAACCCGAGCTGTAACTGAGCATTTAGATACTAACATTTGGTTGGCTCAAGAAATATTGGGCGTAAAGTTTCAAGTTGCGAGGGTTGGAAATCTGTACAGAATCGAGAAAAGCGGGTCATCTTTTATAAGGCATGTTCAGTGTCCTAGCTGGGAAAAATAATTGCTTTCATTAAGTGTTTTACTGATACCTTTGACAGCTATGACCATATCTGCTCGAATGAAGCGTCTATGACCTAATATGTATTTAGTTTCTTATTTGTAAAAATAATTCAAAAACCTTAATTTGATTCAATAGAAGAATCCTACTGAAAATTTATTAACATTATCAGCACATTATTGATATGCTGAAGAGAGAAAAGGAGGTGAGAAAGGAGAATGTCTAGAAGTAGAAGAACCGTTATGTCAGGGATTATTCTTGCTAGCATTGTTTCTTTTGTTATACTAAGTATCGTACCTATAACGCATAGTTCAGTCGGGCTGCCTGAATATAATAGTGGATGGGTAACAATAAACCAAGGAGAAAAAATCACATTAACTCATAATCTGGGAACAACAAATGTTTCAATAGAGATATGGGGAAAAGACATAGCTGGAAAAATTCACCAGAGAAACTATGGTGGAGAACGATGGATGGAGTCTGGATATGACAGTGGGTGGCAAAACATTTCGAAGGGTGCAGATAAAATCTTCACGCATAATTTGGGTACAACAGAAGTTTTAGTATATATGATAGGCAGGTATGATGGGGCTTCCCCTTATATACATCAAATATTCTACGGCGGAGATGGAAACGTTGCTAACGTATATGGAACTTACTGGAAAGATTTGACTACAACAACAATCAGAGTTCATAGAACGGAACAGGATAATGACTGGAACTATGTTCGTGTTATGATTTGGAAGGTTGAGTCAACAGGCAATCAAGGTGACGGCTACAAGTGTTGGCTAGCCTCAAGCCAGTTTGGAGCATATTGGGACAATCTAACGAACACGACAATTGATGTATACAGAGCCCAGAATGATATAGACTGGGAGCAAGTCTGTGTTAGAATATGGAAAATACAACCGTCTTATGGCGTTGGTGGTCTCTGGATTCCAGTTGATAAATTTAGTCTATTAGCTCCCTACATTGCTTTAGTTTCAACAATAATACTAGCAGTATCCATATCAGTAGCCTACATAAAATACAGAAAGAAACAATAAATCCTTCCATTTCCCCTTTTTCCATCTATTTTTAAACGAGTAATAAAAGAACTGATTGAAATGCACATATAGAGTTAAGCAACTTCGACCACTTCTGCCATCCCACAGAAAATCTTATCAAGAAGGATACAGAATGGTATCGTTTCTGTTTGGAGGCTTACGTATGGAAAATTGGATGAATATTGGAAAAGCCTTAGAGGAAATGCTTAGACCTCAAACCTATCCGCTTGCGGTAAAACTAGTGAAGGATGAGTCCGAGTTTCCCGAAAGAACACGAAGACCAGAACAGAAGCTGGCTGTCTGCCAAGCCCTAACCATAAGCCGCAGATACGGTTTGACCATGGGAATAACCGAAAAAGACAGCGGATGCCCAGGAGCCAGCCTAGCCTACGGCTGGACTAAAATCGTTGATGAACCCACGATGGCGCAGTTCTTTCTAGGAGGAGGATACGCTTCAGACGAGGCTGGAGCAAAAAGAATCGTCGAGAATATGGATCGCCTAGAACCAGGCAAATATGGCGGCTTGGTTATCTCCCCTCTGACACGAACAAAAATTGTTCCAGATGTCATTCTAGTTTATGGAAATCCCGCCCAAATCATGCGGCTGATTCAGGGAGCCATGCACAAAGAAGGAAAGAAAGTGAAAAGCGAATTAGCTGGAATGCTCGCCTCATGCACCGGAGGAATCATCCGAACATTCAACACAGGCGAATATCAAGTGGTTGTGCCCGGAAATGGGGACCGTATTTTTGCGGTCACACAGGACGACGAAATGTTGTTTACAATCCCTGCAGCAAAGGCAGACGACATAATTGTTGGCATGAGGGCGCAACGATTCGCAAAATATCCTATCCCCACTACTTTACAGATGCCGCCGCCCTTCCCCGGACTCTGATTCAATCAGAAATTGCGAGAATCGAGGCTACGTTACATGCGTCTACTAGGACGTTTGTAGAAATTGAGATGTAGCGTTAAGCGTCGTGAAGCTATTAGAGAGGCTCGCGTTCCACTTTGAAAATAACTGGTCTATCTACGTCAGGACACTGAATGGTTTCCTTATAGTTTATCCAGTCTTCTTCTGGCGTGTCTCTGCAAAGGGCTGTAAGATAGGGCGCCAATGATAGGAGGGCGTAAAGGCATAGTCTACCGCTCTTCTCCTTGACTATCTCTGGTTCTTCAAATGTTATTTTGTCTCCAACTTGGTAGTAGGGACAGTTTCCCCTAGACTCTTTAACGGTTAGGATTACACGATACGGCATTTTGCATCCTCAGACAATGGGAGTGGAAGTTGAAAATAAAAAATTAGCGGATTCTCCGTTTGTAGATGGCTATCACAACCGTAAACATGATGAGCATAAGCAACATGAATGTCCATGTGGAAAATTCTGGTACCACCCATGTGGATTCTATTTCAACCCTTTGAGTAGGATGGTTATAAGAAATGTAAATGAACGTGTGTGCACCGTTTTTCCATTTATTGCACAAGGAGGACACATCTGTCCCATTTACTAGAATCATCCAAGCGTCTAATCCTTCTGGGCAGTCCATTAGAGATTTCGGAATCGCAACTCTGCAAAATCCAGCTGTGCCAGATTGACCAGAAACATAGAAACCTATGGAACCATTGTACATATTGTAGATTTGCTCAAACTGCAGATTCGAAACTGTGGAATTAGAAATAGTGGTAACATGATAGGTTTTTCCTTCCAAAGTAACTGGAAAATCTGAAAACATTCCCATAAGAGGATAATGATCCGTGTTATTTACATTAATATTGTATGAAATGTTGCCAATGCCGTCTTGGTCAGAGTCTGTTCCGTTGTAATTACTCCAGTAATTGCCTTCTGCTCCGTTGTCCCAAGCGTTAACACTTGAGTTACCTAAATCTACTTGTTTTGTGTTGTTGATGAAATTGTTGTGAAATATTTTGTATCCATGGGTTGGTTCTAAATATTCATAGATGCCAACACCGTTCTTTATGATCTGATTGCCAAATATCGAGTTGTTCTCATGACTGATTATGATGCCGTACTTGTTTTGGACTATGTTGTTGTTTTCGACCTCATTGTCACGAGCGCCGTTAGTTAGATCAATACCACCACCAATAATAGGGTGGGTGTTACCTGTTACATTATTACCCCTTATCTTGTTTTCTCTACAGCCAGTTGATAAAATGATGCCCTCGTAATTGTTCGCCACCCAATTGCCCTCTATTAAATTGCCATAGGAATTAGTTGCATAAATGCCAGAATCGTGGTTTTTTATGATGTTATTGCGTATGATATTATTTGTTGAGAAATCTAACCAAATACCAGCCGTTCCTCCGGAGCTATTTTGTATAGTGAAGCCAGTTATGGTAACGCCATGTCTGAAAGTTACATTTAGAATCCATCCACCCACTCTACCGTCAATAATAGTATTATCTTTGTTTTCCCCGATAAGAGATAGATCATCCTTAAGATTAATATGCCATTCACGGTATATCCCTGCCTTAACGAGAATGGTGTCTCCCGGACTTGCTGCCTTTACAGCGTCCTTTATTTTCGAAAAGTCTGCTGGTCCGTCGTCATCAACTGTCCAAGTTTTAGTCTCTGCCTTCACCGACACTGCAAAGCGCATAACAAACAACATCGAAAATAAAAGTATAGATACAAAGGCGAGCGAAACAATCTTCTTCATACTTCAATCAGCATATATTTATTTTTGCATGTTTCCTAATAAAGCTCTGCCCAATTTTACTATAGAAGATACTACTACGTAACCTTGATCTCCTCGACTCAGAATTAATTATTTAATAGTTCTCTTCCATAGTTTACCTTAATGAAAAAGTTTAAAGTGAAAATCAGAGGCATTTATTCCACCGCCCTAACTAAGTTACTCTTAAACCATAAGGAGTTACTCGGTAACCAAATCCCTACCGAGCTTCTTCTCGATCATGGCTTCGAAATAGTTCAGCCTTCGGTCACCCTGAGAGAAAGATTCAAACTGAAAGAAAACAATGATTTGCCCGACCTCGAAGTCCAAGATCGCCAAGATAGGCAGGGAGTTCACGCTTCCGGAACCCCTGAAGCAGTCAACGCTTTCACCATAATCTTACAGTCTTGCCTCGATGACGTAGTCATCCGGAAGGGAGAGGCTCCAGCGACTCTCTTGGAAGGAAGCCACTACGTGGTTGTGGAATTTCCAGCTTTATCAAAGAAGAAGTTAGATGAGGCTCGAGGGTCAGTTACTCCGACTATGGATTGTCACCATTACTACAAGGCTTGCGGAGGAAACATTTCATCATCCCTTGACATGGCGGAAAAACTACTTGAAAAGGGCAGTCCTCGCGAAGAAGTGGAAAAGCTCTTTAAACAAACCATCATGGTGGAATATGCTGTCCTAGGTTCCGTGATAAGCATCCAACACGTAAAACTCGATGGAAAAGTTTTCCACTTGGGAAGAGCCCTGATTGAAGCCTATAACCACCATGAATCTCTAATCAGATTTCGTCGAGTTTTCGAGAAGAAAGGAATCTATGATGGTCTTAAAACAGAGAAGGAACCAGGCGACTACGCCGTCACCGAAGCTAAGATAGGTGAGTGGCACTTCAAAACAGAGTATTTCTCAAAGGACGGGCGATACAAAGGGACTTACATCAACCTAAACACGCCGATAGAGCTGTATCCCCATGGAATTCGCTACATAGACTTAGAGGTAGATGTTTGCATCTGGCCCAATGGCAGAGTAGAGAAACTGGATGAAGAGAAGCTCAAAGAAGCAGTGGCAGAAGGGATAATCACACAAAAATTGGTCAAGATCGTTGAAGAAAAACTGCGGGAAATTATGAAATTTTGTTAGATGCGTTCTTTTGGGACACCCTCAGGCGTGTAGGCACTGTAATACTTTAAGTGGTGCTCTTCGACTTTCCTCTTAACCTTGGGATACAGGATTAACTCCTCAAATTCCAGCTCTTCAGCCAACCTAGGGTTGATAGCCTTTAACCTCTCGACGAGGCGTTGTAGGCTTTCTTTTGTGGAGAAGGATATCATAACGGCTGAATGACAACTAACGCCTTGCCGCAGAAGGTTCTCAAGCGCCTTTAACTGAAGGGTGAAGCCTTCAGGTTTAGCGCCTGTCAGCAAGGCAAACTCCTCTTCATCGCATCCCTTTAAGGAGACTCGAACGTGAAGAAAACCATACTTCGACAAGTCTTCAGCGTATTGGGGGTCGTTTCCAATCAAGATTCCGTTGGTTTCTAAGATGAAAAGTAGGGGCTGCCCCTCCAAGTTGTCAAGGAGTTGAAGTAAGTGCCTTTTGCCTATGGTTGGTTCTCCTCCACTCACCCTCAACTGCCTCAAGTTTCGCTTCTTAGCCATCTTCGCTAAGATTCTGGCGACAACATCTGGACCATAAAATTTTCCAATATTAGCCGGATGGAACATCACCGCGTCTGAAACCCAGCAGTACTTGCAGACAAGTCCGCATCCCACGGCGTCTGCGGTTACGATTCCACCATACCAGCGATCGAATCGAAAGCGCCAATACTTCCTCTCCTGACCAAGCTTCGCTTCGCGGACAACAAGTTTCTCCATCGCGCTATGTCTAGTTACCGGGTCGTACAAGGACAATATGGTGCCTCAACCAGTAAAACTGTGAATTTTGGGTCATATCCTTTTCCTTTGCATAGACACGGAAGTAAAACAGTTTTTCTCGTAGTTTTTCCATTTTTCTCAAATCTTATTTCCACTTTCTGAAGAAACATCAATCTTAAACGATTTTTTACATGGATTTTTTGGTTTTACCCAAAATTTTAAGAACAGTTCAACATTCAATAACGATATGAAGGGTTATTCCTGAATGACATGATTTTTGATGGGAGTATTTCCCTTCATAATGAAAAATTGAACGGAGGTGAGAAATTTACCAATAGTTGAGATTACTGGTCCAAAATTGCCTCAAGACAGCAAAGATCGAATAGCCAAAGCAATCACAGAGGTTATCGCCAAGGAAGAAAAAGTGGCTTACAAGATCGACACAACATCGATCACGGTCGTGATCTTCCGTGAGATCCCTGTGACAGATTTGTATCTAGGAACTCAACGGTTACCCAAGGTTCTGGAGAAACTTCCGAAAGCCTAGTAGCTCCTTGCCACCCATCCCTCTTTTTCTTCTTTTCGATAAATTATCTCTTAAACAAAGAACTAACAGAATTTCTGGGGTTGTCTTCTTTTCTGTCGTCTAAAAGTTAGAGGCTGTTAGAAAAAGAGGAAATTGCTGGGGACATCTCCAGTGTTTTGGAAAACGGTTTTTATTCAACTATACAACTATTCTAGGTGGACCCTGCAAAAGAGGAAAACTCGGTTATGATTGAAAGGATTATCGGTCACGGAACATGGTACGACAAAGTTGCCGTGGAAATCGTGGAAAGAGAGCGAAAGCTGAGGAGAAGCCTTGACCTAATTAGGACTGAGAGCGGCCTCGGAGCCTCAGGTTTCCCCCACATCGGCAGTTTCGCAGACTGCGCCAGAGCCTACGCTGTGGCCCTAGCCCTAAAAGAGGGAGGATTCAAGGCGGAGTACATAGCCTTCGCCGACGACATGGACGGCCTTAGAAAAGTTCCAGCAGGTCTTCCCAAATCCTTAAGGAAGTATCTGGGCTATCCTGTAACGTCTATTCCAGATCCTTACGGCTGTCACGAAAGCTATGGGGAGCATATGAGTTCCCTTCTCTTGGAAGCCTTAGACGCTTGTGGTATAGAATACACGTTCATGTCTGGCAGAGAAGCCTATAAAAAAGGGCTTTTCAACGAGGAAATCAAGACTTTGCTCATGAACGCCAAGAAAATTGGAGAAATCGTCAGAGAAGAGGTTGGACAAGAAAAGTTTGTTGAGGTTCTTCCCTATTTTCCAGTTTGTTCCAACTGCGGTCGAATCTACACCACCAAGGCGTACGAGTTTCTTCCAAGGGAAGAAAAAATTCTCTACCACTGCAAAGGAATGGAAGTGAAGGGAAGGTGGCTGGAAGGATGTGGACACAAAGGCGAGGCAGACTACAGGAAAGGGAAGGGAAAGCTCGGCTGGAAAGTAGAGTTCGCAGCTAGGTGGAAAGCCCTAGACATACGATTCGAGGCTTATGGAAAGGATATTGCCGACTCGGTGAGGGTGAACGACCGAATATGCGAGGAGGTTCTCAATTGGCCTCCGCCATCGCATGTGCAGTACGAAATGTTTCTGGACAAGAGCGGAAAGAAAATATCTAAGTCGGCTGGAAACGTTTTCACCCCACAGGTTTGGCTTAGATATGGTTCACCCCAGTCTCTCCTTCTGCTCACCCTGAAAAGGTTTGTTGGAACTAGAGCCCTCTCAGTAACGGACATACCCCAATACATGAATGAACTCGACGAACTGGAAGACACGTGCTTCGGAAGGAAACCAGTTCCAGACGAAAAGGAGAGAGCCAAACTCACGGGGCTGTATATGTACTGCAGGTTTTTCAAGCAGCCTCCCAAGCCCAGCATTCATGTGCCCTACAACCTACTCATATATTTGGCTAAGGTGGCTCCAAAGGGCTCTGAGACAGAGTTCATCGTGGAGAAGCTTAGAGACTACGGATACGTAAAGGATGAGATGCCAGATGATCTGAAGAAAAGAATTGGGTATGCCCTCAACTGGACAAGAGACTTCATGGAAATAAAGGAGAAGGCTGTAGAACTGAGCAACGAAGAAGTCACCGCAATTAAGGAACTTATCCAAACCCTCCAAGCTGAAACAGATGAAGACCAGATACAGGGCGCCATCTTCAACATCGCCAGAAAACACGCTATCCAGCCAGCAAAATTCTTCAAAACCCTTTACACCATCCTTTTAGGGGTGCCTGAAGGCCCGAGACTAGGACCATACATCGTTGCCATGGGAAGAGAAAACGTAATCGACGCCTTGAAAAGAGCCATAAAGAAACATTAAACCGCCTAGAACTAGATTCCATGCACCGCTTCTGACACTTCTATGTTGGATCGTATATATAGAGGGGCTAGATAGGCGTCGATCTACAGAGAGTCATCTGCACCGCATCGTCCAATTTCTATTTAATGGCTTCTTATGAATATTTCAGAGTTATTTAAACAAAATCAAACGGAAGAAACATCAGTCTTGAAGGAGTTTTTACAATTTTTGGTTTTACCCAAATTTTTAAAAGAGTACAACATGGAATAATAATACGAAGGAATATTCCAACATATTTTCTTGGAATTCACCCTTCCTATAAAATAAGAGGAGGTGAGTGGGAAATGATCTTTGTCACCTTGGCTAGGTTTAAGGGCAAGATAACCAAAGAGAATCTTGAAAGGACAAACAAGATCATTGCCAGTGAGCCTAGAGTTAAAGTTCTAGCATTCTATTGGACTCTTGGAAGGTATGACTCAATACTAATCACCGAAGGACCTGACGAGAAGACTGTAATGAAGATGCTTCTACAGGCTGGAGACTATGCAGCAACCGAAACAATGGTTGCCATTCCAAGAGAAGAAGCGAAAAAGCTCTTAAAGTAAATACATGTGAGAGACTTTAATTCGATGAAGCTGGACTGAAAATGCTCAGCTAATTCCCTTTTTGAATGACATTATGGGTATTATTTGAAGGGTTTTCTCTTTCAATGATACCAACTAAAATGAGAGGAGGTGTTGAGGAAAGCATGCCAATATTTGTCGCTCTGCATACGTATAAGATGGAGGACATGATGAAAAACATGGAAGCGATGATGAACTTGTATAGAGCAGCAGCGGCGGGAGAATTGCCAGCAAATTTGTGCAGTACCTACTCCGATGGCATCGGAAGAGCTTGGTGTATCTGGGAGGCGGAGAGTGAAGAGGCTGTGAAGAAGGCTTTAGCTCCCGTAAAAAAATATATGACAGTTGAAGTAGTGCCAGTCATGCAGATGTACCCACCAGGTCCGGATCTCTATACCCTTCTTTCCATGGTTCCCCAATTCAAAGACTTATTGCCATAATACCCTTAACCGATCTTTGATTCGAGCCGTGGTATCGTTCGAAATAGGTATCCTTCAACAATCACTGTTGGAAAGAACTCTCCCATCCATCTTTCTCTTTTTTAATGGCGTTAACTGAATACCTGTTGTTGAACAACTCAGATATCGATATATTTTAGGGGTTAGGACACGGACCCCAGCTGGGGTTCTCTGCACCGGGTCGCCCAACTTCTATGTTGGATAGTATTTAAAGAAAAATCTAGGGGGTCTATCTATCAGAGAAAAATGACGCAAAATAACTTAACAATCCTCTTCCTCACCAAAATTTTCCAGAACAATACATCGTAAGGTTAATAGGTCACGTTTTTTACTAGCATGCTAATTCATCCTAACAGAGGAAGGCAAAGTGCCCAGGTTCAGACAAACAAGCGACATCCTAAAACTCATGACCAAAAAGGAGGACATCAGAGACATAGGCATAATCGCCCACATAGACCACGGAAAAACAACCATGACGGGTTCCTTACTAGCACTAGCTATCAACGTGTAAAGTTTCTTATCAAATGTACAAGCTGATGTCGCTATTCCCTTTCGAAGAATTCTTCAGCCCTCGGCGGATTCGGGTTCAATCCTCTGCGTTCACGAATCTGCCGTATGACATCTATCTGCATTTGCTCTGGCACGGTAGCCCAATGGCTAAACTGGGTTGCCCAGAAAGCCCTTCCTTGAGTAGACGATCGCAATTCGTCAGCGATGCCGAAGGACTCGGCGACAGGCATTTCCGCCTTAACAATCATCATGTCTTCCTCAGTGGTCATATCAAGCACTCGACCGCGGCGTTTCTGCACTATTGCAAGCACTGCGCTTACAAAATCGTTAGGAACTTTGCATTCAAAACTTAAAATTGGCTCTAAGAGCTTCGGGTCGCTTAGCAGGAAGCTACACCAGATGGGACGCCAGGTCATGGGAAGGATTTGCGCTGGGCCCCTATGCACAGGGTCTTCATGGACTTGTATGTCTTCGAGGTTTACTTTTAAACCGTAGGCTGGTTCCTTTGTCAGTATGCTGGTGTGGACTGCTTCTCGGAAGCCTGATTTAACGTGGTCTATGACTTCTTCAACGTATTGTCTTCCTTTTATTCTGTTGACCAGTATGTTGGTGTCTTCAATGGTGATTACATTCCGCGCCTCATTCTTCTCCCATTCAAACTGAGTTCGGAGGATTTTCTGCCTTTCCTCACGGCTTTGCATCTCGGAAATCTTGCCCATTTTTATTGCTTCAATCACTTCGTCAGGCAACTTTTCTAATGTTACCCAGAGTCGGCTGTGTTTATTCGGGCTTTTACCCATTACAGGTGGTCCTTGGTAGTCGTGGCTGATGGTCTCACGGTAAATCACAATTGGCTTGCTGGTTTTAACCTTCAACTTTGCCTCCTGCATTCGGTAGGCGGTGACTTCAAGGTGAAGCTCACCCATCCCGCTTAGTAGGTATTCTCCGCTTTCTTTATTGATAGTGAAGTGGAGATTTGGGTCTTCAAGGGTCAGCTTGTGTATGACCTTATCAAAGAGAGGCAAATCCTTTATGTCCTCTGGTGCGACGGCAATAGTTACAACCGGATCTGACACATATTTAAGCCCTTCAAAGGGTTGGGTTTCTATCCCTTGTTCGACGATGGTTTCGCCCACATGGATTCCTGTAGTTCCTCCGATTGCCGCTATATTGCCCGCAGGAATTCGGTCGACGATTACGCGGTCGGCAGCCATGCTCATATAAACCTGCTGAATTGAACTATTTTGTCGACTGGTGACCAGTTTCACTTGCTTGCCCTTTTCAACAGTTCCGCTGAACACTCGCCCTATTGCTACGACTCCACTGTGAGGGTCAACTTCAATTGTGCTGATGCACATGAGAAGAGACCCTTTTGGGTCAACTTTGGCCATGGCTTTGCCTACTTCGCTGTTTGGGTCGCCTGGCCAAATCTGGCTTTGCCTGTATGGTTGCGCTTCAAGCGGATTGGGTACATGCTCACAGAACATGTCAAGAATTGGCTCATACAGCGGAGCCTTTTTGCTTAGGGCGTCCACTTTCTTTGCTACTTCTTCGGGTTCTCCACTGTAGGCATCAACAATGTCTTTGAAGGAGATGCCTTTAGCTTTCATGTGGGAGAGATTGAGTCCCCATTTGTGTAGGGCTGAGCCGAAGGCCACTCGGTCGTCTTCAACCGTAACCTGCCAGTCCTTCTTGTGCTCGGGTGGCGCATATTTCTCTATCAGAGCGTTCACCCTTGCGATAATTTTCGCAAATCTGCTTTGTATGGCTTGGGGGGTTAGACGGATTTCCTTGATAAGGCGGTCAACCTTGTTGATGTATAAGAGCGGTTTTACTCTTTCACGCAGTGCTTGCATCAGAACGGTTTCTGTTTGGGTCATGGGTCCTTCTACGGCGTCAACAACCACTAGGGCACCGTCTACAGCTCGCAGGCTTCTGGTAACGGCCCCGCTGAAGTCTATGTGGCCAGGGGTGTCTATGAGGTTGATTAGATAGTCTTGTCCTTTATAGTTGTGGGCAAGGCTTATGTTTGATGCGAAGACGGTCATCTGTCTTTTCTGTTCCAGCTCCCACGAGTCAAGGTAGAGTTTTTGTCCAGCGGTTTGCTCGCTGATTATACCAGCAGATGCGAGGAGACTGTCTGACAGTGTTGTTTTTCCATGGTCAACGTGAGCGATTATACTGGTGTTTCGAATACGTTCCTGGTCGTTCATGAGTTTGACAATTTCTTCAATTTGCTTGTATCGTCCCATGTCTAGCCTACCATCCCTTAACCATACTTGCAAATGGAGTTTTGAATGAAGTTTTCTTGTTTATGTTTGGGCATTGGTGGTTTCGCCCTTGCGTAAATAGGCTACATTGTGATGACAAACGAAACGTAAAAAGTTTTTGTTAAGAATAGCTGAATTCAGAATTCTGATGTCGAGAGACATCTCCGGTCAAAACTATGTTTTTATAAGAGGGTGTGCCCCTTAAAAAATGGGAAGATTACTGGGGACATCTCAACCTTGCCCAAGTTTAGACAAACAAGCGACATCCTAAAACTCATGACCAAAAAGGAGGACATCAGAGACATAGGCATCATCGCCCACATAGACCACGGAAAAACAACCATGACGGATTCCCTACTAGCAGAAGCCGGTCTCCTGTCACCAAAAATAGCAGGAGAAGCAAGGGCTCTGGACTACCTCGAAGAAGAACAAAAACGAGGCATCACAATAAAAACAGCCAACATATCCCTCCTCCACGAAATAGAAAACAAACCATACGTCGTCAACCTCATCGACACCCCTGGGCACGTAGACTTCACAGGAAAGGTAACACGAGCCCTAAGGGCCATCGACGGGGTCGTCGTAGTGGTAGATGCTGTTGAAGAAGTTATGGTTCAAACAGAAACCGTGACAAGACAAGCCCTAGAAGAAATGGTTAGACCCGTCCTCTTCATCAACAAAGTAGACCGTCTAATCAGAGAACTAAAACTTAGCCCAGACCAGGTGCAAAGCAAACTCCTCCGAATAATCCGCGACTTCAACAACTTAATAGCCCTATACGGAGAACCAGAATACAGAGACAACTGGAAAGTAGACCCAGCCAAAGGAACAGTTGCCTTCGGTTCAGCCCTCCACAGATGGGGCTTCACCGTCGACATCGCCCAGCAAAGGGGAATCAAATTCAGCGATGTCGTAGACGCGTACCATAAAGAACAGTGGCAAGAACTCCAAAAAACGATTCCCCTCCACCAAGCCATACTGGACATGGTTGTCAAACATCTCCCAAACCCCATAGAAGCCCAAAAATACAGAGTTCCCAAAATCTGGAAAGGTGAACTAGACTCTGAAATAGGACAAGCCATGCTCAAATGCGAAGACAACGGACCAACGGTACTATGCTTCACATCAGCCCAAATGGACCCCCACGCAGGACTAGTTGCCACAGGCAGAATATTCTCGGGAACAATCCAAGAAGGCGACCAAATTTACCTCGTTGGAGCCAAGAAAGACTACAGGGTTCAACAGGTCTCCATGTATATGGGCGCCTTCAGAGAAGTTGTGAACCGCATAGTAGCTGGAAACATAGCAGCGCTACTTGGATTGGACCTGGCAAGGGCTGGCGAAACCCTCATCTCCCTTACGCATCGAGACGCCATGGTTCCCTTCGAACGAATAAAATACGTTTCCGAACCAGTCATCACCATCGCAATAGAACCAAAACATCCAAGGGATCTGCCACGACTCGTAGAAATTATGCACCGCCTAGCTATAGAAGACCCTAACCTAGTGACCACGATAAATAAGGAAACCGGCGAGTACCTGCTCAGCGGAATGGGCGAACTCCACCTAGAAATCGCTGTTAAATTCCTCAAGGACTATGGAGGAGGACTAGAAACTATTACATCCCGCCCCATAGTCGTTTACCGAGAAAGCATTGCCGGACAGGGCATGGTGGCAATGGCGAAAAGCCCCAACAAACACAACAAATTCTGGATACAGGTGGAACCGCTGGAAGATAAACTCATTGAAATGATCGAAAAAGGAGAAATCATGGAAGAGATGGGTCGAAAAAAGATAGGCGCCATCTTATACAAGGAAGCCGGGTGGCCCACCCACGAAGCAAGAAACGTCTGGGCCCTAGAAGAACACAAAAACATCCTAGTTGACCTGACAAAGGGCATACAATATCTCAGAGAAGCAAGAGACATGATCATTTCGGGCTTCAGATGGGCAGCTCAGAATGGCCCCCTATGCGAAGAACCCATGCGGGGAGTCAAGGTAAAGCTTATGGACGTCCAGTTGCACGAAGACCCTGTGCACCGTGGGCCAGCACAAATCATGCCTGCAACAAGAAGAGCTTTCCTCGGCTCGTTCCTCACAGCCCAACCCGTCCTCCTTGAACCCATATACAAGATAGGTGTTTCAGTTCCTCATCAATGGGTTGGAGAGGTAACAGGCATCATAACCCGTAAAAGAGGAAGAATAATAGCCTCTGAACAGAAAGGACCAATAACCATGATCAACGGGTACATCCCAGTCTCCGAAACCTTCGGCCTGTCCGCCGAAATGAGGTCCGCAACCTCGGGCCACGCCTTCTGGCAAACCCAATTTGACCACTGGGAAAAAGTTTCAGAAAACATTGCATTAACGGTTATAGAGGAAACACGTAAGAGGCGAGGATTGTCTCCGGAAATACCTAAACCAAGCAAATTCATCGACGAAGCTTGACGCCCGTTTATCTAAAATAAGCGTCTATAAATTTTCTGCAATAGGCAGTGCCATCACACAATGTTGTGTTAAAATGGGAAAAGCCTTCTCGACAAGATGCGAAACTCAGTCCATGCTTCAATATGATGGGTCTCAGCTTCTCCAGAATCCTCCGCCTTCTTTCTTCAGGTAGGTATTTGTAGCCTACAACCCATTTTCCATCGGCGTACAATCGGAACAACCTCCCATAAATTGACGGGTTCGTCTGTTTCAGCGTGGAAAAGAAGCTCCTTACGGGTTTCATGGTTGCTATGGTTATTTGCTTCACGCCTACGTCTGCCAGTGTCGAAACGAGCTTTTCAAAATCCTCTTCGTCGTCGTTGATGGTTGGTATGATGGGGTCTATCCTCGCCACTGCGGCTATATCTTGTTCAGCTACTTTCTGCAGCGCCAACACTCTGCGATCTGGTGATGGAGCATAAGGTTCTATGAGGCTCGCGACATCTTCTCGTAAAGTTGTTATTGTCACCGACACGACGGTTGGGGTTCTTTTGAAAAGGTCTATGTCTCTTGTAACAAGGTCTGACTTAGTAACAATGAGGAGAGGATAACCATGCTTGGCTAGAACTTCGGCACATCTTCGCGTAATTTTGTATTCCCTTTCTAACGGTTGATATGGGTCTGTGCAGTCGCTCATCATCACCGGATGTTTCAGCTTGGTATTTCTAGCCATGCTTTCTATCTGGTCTAACAACCCTAGTCGTGGCGAAGCTGGACCGACAAAGCTTGGAAACTTGACTGCGTAGCAGTAGATGCATTGGTGGGCGCACCTTCCAAGATACGTGTTTATGTTGTATTTTGGGAGGCATGTGCAGAATCCGGCTCTTGGAGCGTTGAAAATAGGCAGTTTCATAACATGCCTCACTAAGCGTACGGTTGCCTTAATGTCTTTAGGACAGATTCGAAGCAGTGAAGCAGAAAGTTTATAGGGTCTTTTATCTTTTATCGAGGTTTTGATAGAAGGCGAAGAGAACGAATCGAAAACTGCTGTATGTAATCAAACGCCATCTAAGAAACAATAGGGCTTTTGGGGGTGGGGAAAATAGCTACAGTGCTTATTGTAGTGCCTGTAATCTTGATAGTAGCCTTTGCGTTAAGTGAACTGTTTAGAAAAGCTGGTTGGCCCCCTGTCGTTGGACAAATCTTAGCAGGCATGTTGCTTGGTATTTCTGTAATTAAGGGTGCGTTGTTCACTGATGAATCTTCTCTAGTGATAGTCGATTTTCTATCCGTGCTTGGAATAGTTTTTCTTTTGTTTTTGGCTGGACTAGAAATAGACATTGAAAAGATAAAGGAGACATCAAGGGATTCAATTCTCATATCGTTTAGTTGTGCCCTTCTTCCCTTCTTCCTTGGCTTTACATTTCTAATGTTGCTGGGATACGATTTCTTAACGTGTCTCATTTTTGGCGGAGCTCTGATGGTCACGTCGGAAGGAACCAAGGTTAAGGTGCTTATGGACATGAACTCTTTAAACACCAAGCTAGGAGCAATTATGCTTGCAGCTGGGGCAATTGACGACATATTTGAGGTTTTGTTTTTGAGCCTTGTAGTAGTAATGGCGCAGGGACAAAGTTTTGCAGGCTTACTTAGAATTCCCCTCGAACTTTTGGCTTTCATTGCAGTTGCATTTATATTTTTTAAGGCAATTTCTAAAGTGCTTCGTTATCTGGATAAGAACAGTGGCGATGAAACTGAACTTTTCTCTATGATAGTGATTTTTATTCTTGTTCTCGCCGCCTTGTCTGAGGCTTTGCAGATAGGTTATTTGATTGGCGCCATCATAGGAGGTTTCCTTTTACAGATTTCGATGAGAGGTATTCATAAGCAGCATAGAGAGGACATGATTAAGGTAACCAAGCTAATCACTTTAGCTTTTGTTGTTCCCTTCTTCTTTACAAAGGTCGGGCTAAACTTCGAATTGGGAAGCCTTTCCTCGAACCTTTTCCTTCTAATCGTAACTATTGCAATAGCTTTCATTGGAAAAATTGTAGGCACTTTAATAGTGAAGCCCTTCTCAATCCTAAGCCTAAAACAGCTCTACTATGTGGGTTGGGCAATGAACTCTAGAGGCGCGGCTGAGATGGTAATCGCCTTAATGGCTAAACAGTTTGGACTAATTCCATCAGAGATTTTCTCCGCCCTCGTGGTCATGACCATAACAACAACCTTCACTTTCCCATTCATTCTCGCAAGAGGAATAAGAGGGAATCCAGGACTTATGGACGCAACCTCGGCAAAGCGTATCTAAATATTAATTGCAAAAGTAAGATGGTTGAAAAATAAAATAAATTTATTTGGCGCGGAATGTTAATAATTGGGGCACAGAAATGAAGGATAAAATGAAAATTTTAGTTGGAATCGATGGTTCAGAGCACTCTAAAGCGGCACTCGTAGAAGCCCTCAATGTTGCTAAAAAATTTTCGGGTTTCGTAAAAGTTATTACTGTTTATAAGCAAGGGATGGATAAAGAAGCTGAAAAAGTTCTGGGAGAAGCAGAACAATATTTGAAAAAAGAGAAAATCAATTATAGTCTATCATCAATTCTCGGTTCCAATCCTTCTAGAGCCTTGGTAAACGTGGCTAAACACGAAAATTTTGACCTCATCGTGGTGGGGAGCAGAGGTTTAGGCAGCGCAGCATCCTTCCTTCTAGGAAGCGTATCCAGAAAAGTAGTCTCCGAGTCTCATTGTGATGTTCTTGTTATTAAAAAGTAAAAACTACTTTTGATAACGAACCTATTGAAAGGACTCAAAAGGCCCCCTCTAACAAGTCTCTCGCAAATCTTCACACAGAAAAGCATTACTTCGCGACAAGTTTGAGGCCTTCTCTGAAACCACTAATGTTTGCCTCTATGGCAGTTTCAGGCACACTGTCGGTTATAGCCTTCTCTACAGCATCCTCTTTCACAATGCCAGTTATCTTTGTCAAAGCTCCTAACATGACGACGTTTGCGTAGAACCTTGCTTTCAATAGCTTCGCAGCGGTCTTTGTCGCTGGAATTTTGAAAACTTTTGCCTTTGTTTCGGGTATGTGTTCTACCTTATCTTTGTCAACTATTAGCACGCCTTTTTCCTTCAAGTCTTCCAAATGTTTTTCAAGGGCGTTTTGACTCATAGCCACCAAGATGTCGCATTTTCTAACCTTTGGAAAACCAATCTTGCTGTCTGAGATGATGACTTCGCTTTTTGCAGCGCTTCCTCTGGCTTCAGCGCCGTAGCTTTGGGTTTGAACCACGTGTTTTCCTTCGTAAAAGGCAGCTCTTCCAAGGATTTCTCCTGCTAAGACGACGCCTTGTCCTCCCAACCCACTGATCATTACCTCAATTCGCTTTAGCACCCTTCTTTGCCTCCCCTATGGTTTCGTAAAGAGTTTCAGTGAAGGTTGGAAACTCTCGATGCACAAATTCTCCCACCACGATCTTTCCCTCCAAATCTTTTTCAGCCATTTTTTCAGCCTCTTGAAGCGCCACAGAGTTTTCCTTAAACCATGTGAGCATTTCTGCGGCTGTTTTCAATCCAACTCTTCTTCCAAAGGCTGTGGGACACTGGCTTACTGCTTCGACGAAGGCGAAGCCCCTCGTTGCCAGAGCCTTTTTCATGGATTCTTTTAATTGTTCAATATGGAAGGTTGTCCATCGAGCTGCGTAACTGGCTCCAGCCGCCACCACTAGACGAGTTGCGTCGAGGGGACGTTCAACGTTTCCGTAGGGAGTTGTCGTTGTTTTGGCTTTGATTGGCGTGGTGGGTGCAACTTGTCCGCCAGTCATTCCGTAGATCATGTTGTTCACCATAACCACAACTATGTCCAGATTCCTTCGCGCAGCATGAATCAGATGGCTTAAACCGATTCCTACCATGTCTCCGTCTCCGCCGAAGACCACCACGTTTAACTCTGGGCGAATGAGTTTTACTCCGGTCGCCACTGTTATGCTTCTGCCATGAGTGACATGGATAGAATCAGCCTTAAAATATGGGGATGGAATCCATGCTGCGCACCCTATTCCACTGCAAAACACGAACTTGTTGAGGTCCATGTAGCCCAATTCATGAACAGCTCTGAGGAAGCAGCTCGCGACTGTTAAGTCGCCGCAGCCGGTACAGAATGGAAGCTTCAAATCTCTCAGATAATCTCGAATGGAAAACTTTTCAGTCAATGCTTTTCACGCCCATCACAACCTGTCTCAACAATTCTTCCGGGGTTACCATTTCTCCTCCGCCGATCTTGTTTATTGGAACAACTGGAACCGTGCCGTGAACGACCCTCTCCACCTCATAGAAAATTTGTCCCAGATTCATTTCAGGCACGAAAAGTATTTTGGCGTTTTGAGCCATGGTCTGGACGGCGTCTTCGGGGAAGGGCCACAGGGTCTTTAATCGAACAAATCCAACGTTGATTCCCTTCTTTTTTGCGAGTTCAACGGTTTCATAAACTGCACGGGAGGTGGATCCATAGGAAACTATGCCTGCCTCGCATTTGCCGGGGTTATAATCTTCGATGTCCACGATTTTATCTGTATTTTTTCTTATTTTCCCAACCAGCCTCTCGACTAATTGTCGGTGCACAATCGGGTCGGCGGTGGAGCGGATTCCATATTCGTTGTGGGTTGACCCAGTTGCGGATACGTTGAAACCTTGGCCAAAAGAGGGCATCGGCGGTATGTCTTCTGTGCCGAAGAAGGCTTTGTCTCCTCGTTTCGGTTTTTTACGGTTAACAATTTTCACCTTATCTAGGAATGGAACGACAATTCTTTCTCTCATGTGGGCTACGGCTTCGTCAGCCAGCAACACAACAGGGGTTCGAAATTTTTCGGCCAAATTAAACGCTCTGACCGTTAGGTCGAACATTTCCTGCACAGAGTTGGGCGACAACACAATTGAGGCGTAGTCTCCGTGGGTTCCCCAGCGCGTCTGCATCACGTCCCCTTGACTGCACCTAGTAGGCTGACCCGTGCTTGGACCAACCCTTTGGACGTCCACGATTACGCAGGGGGTTTCGGTCATGAAGGCGTAGCCTATGTTTTCTTGCATTAGGCTGAAGCCTGGGCCGGAAGTGGCTGTCATGGCTTTGGCTCCTGCCCAGCTTGCCCCGATGACCGCTCCTAAGGAAGCCATTTCATCTTCCATTTGGATGGCTATGCTGCCGACTTGAGGAAGTCTCCATGCCAAATGTTCGGCGATTTCGTTGGCTGGAGTGATGGGGTATCCGGCGAAGAATCGGCATCCAGCAGTTATGGCTCCTTCAGCGCAGGCTTCGTTTCCCTGCCAGAAGTGAATGTTAGTCAAGTTTGGTTTCTCCTTATTTGGATTTATTGTTAGCCACAGTAATATACGTTTAAGGTTGAAAACAAAAATTAGGTTACGACCGCTATCCTTCCGCCGTTTCAGCTAGGATGCATCTTGAACTCCTTTGCGACTGAAAAAGCCTTTTCCGCTATGGAGACGCAGGATAAAAGGTCGTCGATGGTTGCCATGAAGGTCTCCAGTTTTGTTTCGCACTCTATTGCTGTGAAAACCTTTTCTCCTCTCCTTGTTGTTTTGACGAATAGGCCCGGCGGTACCTTCACATTGTCCGGGGAAACGGCTTTTGCCACGGCTTCCGCCTCTCTCTCATTTTTGTAGGAAAGCGTTATCTTAGCCTCCAAGCGGTTTCCCCTCCAACTGTTCTTTGACAAGTTTGTCCACGAGTTTAATGAAGGATTCTATGTTTTTGATGGGTATCTGGGCTCCGGCGGCGATGTCGTGTCCCCCTCCCCTACCAGAGCATTTTTCGGCGGCAATACGCAAAACTTCTCCGAGGTTCAGCCCTTTATTTATCAGGGACTCTAACGCCCTCGCTGACACTTTAACCATGTCTCCGCCGGAGACCACAGAGTAGATAATGAGGGGTTTTCCAAGTTTGGAAAGGGTTGTGGAAAGGATGGAGGAGACTGGGCTAATAACCCTCTCGTCGATGAAACCCTCCCCATGCACAACATAGATGCTGTCCAACTCTTCCATGCGTTCGGGTTTTTCGGTCACCCAGCTTAGATATTTGGTTATGGTTCGCCTATACTCTTCCATCACAGTGCTTGCCTCCTCAAGGCACTTCGCCCTGTCCCCCATGCAGATGGCCACACCAAGACCAGCCTTATCCATTCGCCCCGTGGCATTGAGCAAAACCGTGAACTCCCTAGCGTCCCTCAACGGGGTCCAAGGCTCTTCACGGGTTAACGTGTAAACATTCCCAATCAAATTTAACGCAACATCGCTTGGAAAATTCTTTGACGCAAGGTAGTCTGCTAGAGCGGAGAAAAGCTTCTTCTTCTCTTCTTCTGAAAGATCTCTTAAAGCGCGCCACTTATCCTCGCGCTTCGGTTTAATTCCTAGACTTGCAAGGAAGGCTAAACTTTTGTCTTCTTCTCCGCTTATTCCTGAAATGAAGGGATCTGTGGTGCGGGCTAGCGCCTGATGGATTGGACGTGTTTCCCTTCCGAAAAATAGGAGGTCTGTTTCAACACTGAGATAACCAGCCTTTACAGCGTCCTCCACTATGTTCTCGTTGACGCCTCCCAATCTCCGCTTCTCGTATTTGTCTTGAAGGTCTCCTAAGGCTCCCAACACAGCGAGGCAAGCCAAATCAATGTTATTTTTATCTAGAGCTTTGGCCACGAGATACGCCACCCCAGCCCCGCTAAGGTCTCGGGATCCATCGATTCCATGAAGATGAGGATTTACTTGGATGAAAGTCGAGGGAGTTTCACCGATAGACTGGTGATGGTCAAGGATGATTACGCGAAGTTTGGAGAGCTTCTCGTTCAGTAAGTCGAGGTAGCCGCTCCCAAAGTCTGTAAATATAGTTAAAGGAGGTTTTTCCGCAGCTATTTCGTCAACCACCTTCTCATCCACCCACTTTGATACTCTGATGCGGAATGTTCCTCCCAACCTCAGCAAGGATTTTCCTATAATGGCAGCTGCCGCCAAGCCGTCCGCGTCTACGTGAGAAGCTATTTGAATAACTTCGTCCTTTTCCACATACTTCAAAATGAGGCTTGCCGCCTCGGAGGCATCCTTCACGAGGGCGTCGATCTGTTCTTTTTCCACAGGCAAAACCGAACACCAAAACTAGACGAGGGAAGCAGCTTTCGCTTCGTATTTCCAGTCGGGCGGGAGCACACCCTTGCGCTTGTAGTACTTGCTGAGCTTGTGAATTTTAGCCTCAATGACCTGAAGGGCCCGTTTGTTGCCCAAATCCTTCTTGTTTTTATCCAGATGAACGCGGAGATGCGCAGCTTTTCTCAGCAGTATTTCAAAATCCTCGGGAAGGGAGGGCGCCAGCTTCGCTTCTTTCAAAATCTGAGAAATGCTTTTTCCAGTGATAGGCTTGGTTAAGGGGATGCCATGCTGGTCGCGTAAGATTGTCCCGATCTTGCTTGGTGGGTGCCCCTCCTTCGCGAGCCTAATGACTAGGGCTTCCACTTCTTCAGGCGTGTACCTACACCAGCTTGGCGGTCTTTTGGTTACTGGTCTCGTTTGGTGTGACGTCCCCTTTTCCTTCTTTGGCAATTTTTATCCTCCGAAACTTCCTTAAGAACGGTAATGCTGATATTTAAAACCTCCGTTATAAGGTTATGTTTGAACAAAACCATCATAACAGGAGTCTCAACGCGCACTTGTATACCATTCAGCGAATTTCCTTAGGGCTTCGGCACGATGCGAATACTCGTTTTTCTCGGTTGTAGTCATTTCCGCAAAGGTTCTTTTGTGACCGCCCGAAGGTTCAAATATGGGGTCGAAGCCGAAGCCTGAACTTCCCCGTTCTTCCATGGAAATTTTTCCTTTCACTTTGCCTTGGAAACACTTTGGCGCCTCTTCTGGACTGCTGAAGGCGACAACGGATTGAAAGTAGGCTTCTCGTTTGTCAACGTTTTCCATCAGTTTTAGAATTCCTTTGGTTCTTATTGTTCTGTAAACGTAGGAGGAGTAGGGTCCAGGGAAACCATTCAATGCCTTGATGAAGAGGCCAGCATCTTCCACAAAGATGGATAAACCGCATTTTTTCACGGCGTCCATGGCGCTGGCTTTCGCAATGTTTTCTAGGTTGTCATCTTGAATTTCAACGGCTTCTATTCTGAGCATAGCAACTGCAACCTTGTATTCGGCTAGAACGCGGCGGGCTTCGCTGAATTTATGTACGTTACTGGTTATGAAGAAGGCTAATCTACCCCTAGGAAAATTAGCAGAAACGTTATTTTTCTTTGCCAATTTTTCCGTCCTCATCCACTAATTTCTATGCGATTATCTTTAGCCATGAGCAAATAAGATTTCTGAAAGAAGAAAACCAATATTGACTAATCGATGAGGCGGGTTAAAAGCACTCAGTTAATTTTCTCTCTTTTACATTCGGTTTCCATACAAAAAGTTAAGTTCTCTCAAAATGACATGTATAAGAAGGGATTATGAGATGGCTGTCCTTGCCTACGTTGTGGTTACAATGAAGTCAGGTTCAGAGAAGGAAGTATTGAAAAGAGTTTCAAGTTTCGATGAAGTCATAGAGGTAGATCTACTCTATGGAGAATACGATGCCTTAGTTAAAGTTAGAGTCGAGAAACTATCACAGCTAGATGAATTCTTGACAGATAAACTTAGAGCATTACCTGACATTTTTCTGACAACAACCATGATAGTGGCTAAACAGTATAAAGAAACATAACGAGAACAGATATTGTTAGAAAGATGAAGGTTAGACGAGCAAGGCAAAGAGAAACAAAATAATCGTTGCTCGCGCATGACATTTTCATTTAATCACCTTTCAGAAACGTAGCGTCCCCTCCTCTCTATCTCCCGAATCTTTTCTAAAACGTTTTTTGCTTCATCTTCCCCCACGACCTCAGCGTAGCCTTCGATAACAGCTTCAAAACACTCCTTCGCATGCTTATAGTGGGTGCTTTGGAAAGCCCTCTTCATGAGGTGAAGGTCGACTCCCCTAGTCTCCAGTTCTGTGGACCTTTCGCTCAAGCCGAAGTCAACAAAGACAACTTTGCCGTATGGAGTCAGAATCATGTTTGAGGTTGTGAGGTCTCCGTGGATGATTCCATTTTTGTGGAGGCGCCCAATAAGCGTGCCGATATGGCGACTTAAGTGAAGCCTCTCTTCTGGAGGAAGATCATTTAGGACCTGTTTAACCTGCTTTCCCTCAACAAATTCCATGATGATGTTTGCCTCAGCTACGTCAACCATAAAAATTGTAGGCGTCGGAACCCCGGCCTCCTTCGCCTTGTGAATAACTTGAGGCTCATATATGGTTCGTTGGGATCGAATTTTTTCGTCTAATTCCGGTAGGCGATACTTTTTTGGCAATCGTCGCTTCATTATTACTTTGCGGTTGTGCCACTCTTCCAAGTATAGGTTGGCTTCTGCACCCTTCTTGACAAGCACGGCTCAGCCCTCAATCCAAGGCGCGTAAACCTCGTCTAGTCGCCACTTCAACTTGACGAAACTCTTTTCCACGGGAAGTGTTATGCCGCTTTTATAGGCAAGAATTCCCGTCCAAGCGATCATGGCTCCGTTGTCTAGGGCATACTCCTTGGGAACCACACAGAAACGAGCGTTATGCTCCTCAGCGATTACATTGAGCATCGACTGCAGCCTTTTGTTGGCTGCTACCCCTCCAGTTAACAGAACCTCAAGCTTCTCAGTGTGGGCTAGAGCCCTTTCAGTTACCTCGGTTAGCATGGAGAAAGCTACTTCCTGGAGGCTGAAGCAAAGGTCTTCTAGGCGATACTTTCTTTCATGAAGCAACTGCACAGCCGCTGTGAGAAGCCCACTGAAGGATAGGTCCATACCCTTCACCGTGTAGGGAAGATGAAGGAAAGATTTGCCTCGCCTCGCCAATTCTTCCACCATGGCGCCGAAGGGCACTCCTTTTCTCTGGCTCAGACCAGCCTCCCTAGCGAAAACGTCGAGGCAGTTTCCTATAGCTATGTCCAAGGTCTCGCCGAAAACGCGATACCTCCCAGCTTCAAAGGCAGAAACAATGGTGTTTCCTCCGGAAACGTAAAGCGTGACAGGGTCTACTGCCCCGGTTACAAGTTTGCCTATTTCGATGTGGGCGACGCAGTGGTTAACTCCCATCAACGGAACCTTAAGGTAGGAGGCTAAGGCTCGCGCTGCGGTTGCGCCAGTTCGGAGGCATGGTCCTAGTCCAGGTCCTTGGGAAAAGGCCACGATGCTTACATCTTGGGGCTTTATTCCCGCTCTTTCAAAAGCTTCCGCCAAAACTTTTCCGGCAACTTCGGCGTGGTGTCTAGCGGCCTCCCTTGGGTGGATTCCTCCTTTCTCAGGCACGTAGGCGCTGTTCACGTTAGAGAGGACCTTGCCGTCGAAAGAAAGAATTGCCACGCCGAAGTCGTCTGCGGTGGACTCTATGCCCAGACAGTAGGACGTGGCTAAAGGACGCCTTTGCGGCTTTTCTGGTGAAATCAACTTTTACACGACTCCAGAAGCTTGACGAGTTAATTCCGGAAAGGGCATACATATTTTTATGTCTTAGATGTCTCTTATTTACTTAAGGAAGATTTCAAGGAACCGATAGATATGCCAAGACGCAACGACCTAGAACATAAAGCCCTCCACTTAATCGCTAACACCGGAAACCAGGGCGTGCTTCAATCCGAACTGTGGCGAAAGTTAGAAGCAACCAGCAGGGAAGGCTCCAGAATAGCCATCAAACTGGAGATCAAAGGTTTGATTCGTCGTGAACGGGAACTCTCCAGCGGAAGATGGACCTACAGACTCTACCCGAAGAGACAACCAGCATCCATCAACTCCATCGTCGACTGCCCCTGCCTAATGTGCCCAGACGATTCCCGATGCGGAGCCTGGAGCACCATTTCGCCCAACAACTGCCAAAAATTAATAGAATGGATTCTAAGCCTTGTGCAGAGGGAAATGAACCCCTCGGGTGAAAGCTAATTTTGCCAAAAGCATGGGTCAGAGAACGAAAGAGGGAATATTATTATCGAAAAGCAAAGGAGGAAAAGTTCAGGTCGCGCGCTGCTTACAAGCTTCTTCAAGCGGTAGAAAAACATCAGTTCATTAAGCCCGGTGACGTAGTGGTGGATTTAGGCGCTGCCCCAGGCGGCTGGACGCAAGCGTCTCTAAGGATTGTGGGCAGCGAAGGCTTCGTGCTCGGAGTTGACCTCAAAAGCATGGAGCCCATTGATCAACCCAACGTTTGCACAGTCATTGGCGACGTAACGGATTCTCAAACAATCCAGCATATCAAGGAATTATTGCCACGCCCAACCGACATCGTAATTTCAGATGTCTCACCAAACGTGTCAGGCATTTGGGAACTCGACCACGCCCGCCAAATAGACCTTGCAAGACGGTCCCTAGAAGTTGCAACTTCTGTTCTCAAACCGAAAGGAAACTTCTTCGTTAAAGTCTTTCAAGGAGACATGCTCAACGACTTTGTTAAGGAAGTTAAACAACACTTTGGCTTTGTAAAATTGGTCAAACCAAAGGCAAGCAGAGCAAAAAGCGCGGAATTATACGTCCTTGGAATGAACTTCAAATCTCGGCTGTCGTCCATGTAACTCTGTTATCTCCAACCAAAGTAGTCTGATAGATTTAGATTGTGATTCAGTTTCAGAGTTTCATCATCTCTACATGAGCGTATGTTACGCTTTTGGGGCGATCAGAGTAACTCTGAGACATCACGGCATTATCTAAAAAGTGAATAGTGACTTTTAAGGTTTTCATTTTTAGAAGTATAGACATCAAACAAAAATGAAGGAAAATTGATCGTTCTTCTTTTCAATTGAAATGTCTGCGCACGCAATTTACCAATGAAAAATCACTGTTCTGTGAGCTTGAGGCAAATTTTACAGGCTTCGATAACGTCTAAGCCCTTTTCCGTCGTTTTATAAAATTTGCCTTCTTTCCTGATAAAATTCTTAGATAACAATTGATTCAAATAATATTCTAGTTGTTTGAAACTCAAGTTAACTTTATTCATTATACGAGTCTTTAGTTCTCCATGCCGTGCGCTCTCTAGAATTTCGATTATTATGTCGTGCCTAACTCTTCGCTTTGTTGGCTTCTTGCTTTTACATTCCATTTCCAGCCTTAATGTGTTCTTGCAACACCTAAAAAGCTTATGTCCTTTTTTCATCCCGTATTTTCAGTAAGCGTTCATACTTGGCATAGAAACTAGTTCCAAACCTTTAAGAGGGGTCAACAAAATCTTGGTGATGGGTGCGCGAGCAAAGTTTTATAGAAACTGGTTGTTGCTGAAAGGAAAGGAGTTTCTCGCGCCCCCATCCAAGCATAGTCGCAATTAATGATAATTAAAACAACTATTTAAAATTTATGAGCAATTATGGAAAATTTACAAATAAGCCCTCTTTTTTCCCAATAAAGTTCAACTAAATAGAAAAACATGGTTGAGAAGGTTAACAATGCGTGTATCGTCGCAAAAGAAAGACTAGTATCTAGATTGGCAACCTTTAATAGTGTAGAGAGAAATCTTTCAAAACTGTGTGATACGCGGTGAAGATGTCTTGAGAGTAATCGCAGCGGACTCGGGCGCCGCCATTCTGAACGACCGTTTCGAACCCTTATCAGTCGTAGCTGCCGTTTCCGTTCTGGTAGAGCCTCCCTACAGAGAAGCCAGCCTTTATCTAGCCGAGCCCATCTTCGCCGAAGTGGAAAAGGGATACCTTCTAGTAGTTCACGAACTCGAGCTTTGTCAAGAACTTTTGAAAGAAGCCAAAGCAGATGTGGTCCATTTGGACATGTCTTTGGGCGGCATAAGCCTAGAGGAATTTTCCGTGGTTGGAATTTCCAAGCTGAGGGTTTCGAGCAAGGCAAGAGGACAGGTTTTAAGGGTTCTGCCAAAAATGAGAAAACTGGCTTCAGACATCAAGCGCGTTTACGGCATCGAAGTTCTAGCCCTCGGAAAAGAAAGCATCCCAGTAAGAATCGCTGAACTAACCTCAGGAGCCCATGCTATCTTGTATTCCGCGGAAAAAGCTGTTAAAGAAAAGAGAAAACTGAAGCTTGGGTTACCAGCCAAATGCCAAGCAAAGATTTCCAAGGACGGTGTCGCGTTGCAGTCCTTGGTGCCAGCTGAACAGGAAATCGTGGGTCATGCTAGAGACGAGAAGGGAATTTTAGAAAAAGTTGAGACGTTAGAGATGCTTAATCCTTGCGCACGAGGCTTCAGATTGTTAGAGATAACTCCTAAGATCGAGACATAGTTATTAGAGCATAAGGTGAAAACTGGTTGAAAAGAAAGGCTCAAGAAAGGAAAAGTTGTGTAAAATGTAAACATTACTCTATGACTGTGGAAGAAGATAGGGGAAGAACTAGTTTCGACTTTTGCGGGAAGAAAGGGCTTCTTCCAACATCTGCTTTCTCTTTCAACGATGTGTGCTGTGGAAATGGAGCCTGTTTCAACATTCATGCCTTCTTCTGTTTGGAAGAAATAGCAGATAAATGCGAATACTACGAGAGCAGCCAGAAGAAGGAATAACCCTCAATTCAGGATTGAAGAAGCGTTATATATCGCCATTTATTATTTTTGAATCTCCAAAAGGTGATGGTTTGATGGTGGGAATATTGTCTTATGGAGCATACATTCCGATGTGGAGGCTGAGTAGAGACGAAATTGCCAGAGCATCTGGCACCCCCATTGTTATGCCCGGGGAGAGAGCGGTTGCGGCATGGGATGAAGATAGCTTAACCATGGCTACAGAGGCAGGACTAGATTGCCTAAACGGAATTAATCCAAAAGAGATTGATGGACTATTTTTTTCAAGCACTACATCCCCATTCAAAGAAAAGCAGTCTTCTGCGATAATTGCTTCTACCCTCGATTTAAGAAAAGATATTCTCACTTCCGACTTCACCAATTCTCTAAGGGCTGGGACAATCGCAGTAAAAGCTGCAATGGACGCGATAGAGGCGAAAACATCGAGAAAAATCCTTGTGGTATCTGCGGACTGCAGAGTTGCAACACCAGCTTCTCTCTATGAACAGATATTCAGCGATGGCGCCGCAGCTCTACTTATCGGAGAGAATGGCATTGCAGAAATAGAAGATTTTTACACTGTAAGGGAAGCAGTACCTGGCCCATGGAGAAGAGACACAGATGATTACCCAAGAGAATTTGAACCCAAACTTAACTTACAATATGGATTCATGAAAAACCTTCCCGAAGCCATATCGGGATTGCTGAAAAAACATAGTTTAACTCCTAAGGATATTTCTAAGATAGCTTTCTATGCGCCTGATCCCAGAACCTATCTTAGGTCTCCACAACTGCTCGGTGTTGAGCAAGATAAAATCCAAGATCCTCTCTTCTTAAGCGTTGGTATAACAGGTACGCCCCATTGCCTATTACTCTTGGTTTCAGCGTTGGAAACTGCAAAGCCAAATGAAAGAATTTTATGCGCGAGTTATGGCGACGGAAGCGACGCTTTCATCGTGAAAACTACCGATAAAATAGAGGAAATAAAGGGGAAGAAAAGAGGAGTATCCGCGAATGTAGCGTCGAGTAAAACGCTTCCATCCTATGAAAAATATGCAGATTTCAGGAGGATCCGTGAGACTGGGTGGCCTAAATGGTCGAAGGTGGCTCACGTAATGTATTGGAGAGATGAAAAATCGATTTTGCCGCTTTATGGGATGAAATGCAGGAAATGCAGAACATTATCGTATCCGATAGGCAGGTGCTGCATGGTATGCGGCGAGAAAGATAATTATGAAGAGGTAAAGCTTGCAAGACGCGGTAAGATTTTCACTTATACTTTGGACTACTTAATTGGTCCGGGAAACACCGAAGGCGATGGAGTTAACGCAGCAATAAGAGCCGTTATTGACTTAGAGGACGAATGTAGAATGTTCCTTGAAATAGTGGACTGCGAACCCAAGGATGTACAGATAGATATGCCAGTTGAGCTAACATTTCGGTTATTGAACGAAAAATCAGATTTCAAACATTATGGTTGGAGAGCTAGACCCGTAAGAGCGTAAAAGGAGGCGAATGAAAATGGGAGGAATAAAAGACAAAGTTGCCATAATCGGCACAGGAGTCACAAAATTTGGGGAAATATGGGAGAAAGACGCAGAAGACCTTCTCGTGGAGGCAACCTACGAGGCGTGCAAGGAGGCAAACGTCGATCTAAAGAAAGACATCGAAGCAGTCTGGTGCGGTACCTTCTACAGTTTTAGCGGGGTGGCGGGAACCAATTTTTCTGATCCCCTCAAATTATTTGGTAAGCCTGTTACAAGAGTAGAAAACTACTGTGCCACGGGAATGGATGCCGTTAGAAACGCAGCTTACGCTGTGGCGTCAGGAGTATATGACATTGTTTTAGCTTGCGGTGTAGAAAAAATCTTGGACCAAGGGGCAAGGGGGCTACCGGGCATTGAAACCATGTTTCCCGACCCAACGTTAACCATGGCTTCAGCACCAGCCATGTTCGCGTTGGCGGCAACCAGAGCGTTTAAGGAGTGGGGGTGGACGAAAGAAGACCTTGCGAGGGTTGCGGTGAAGAATCACTACAATGGAGCGAGGCATCCGAAAGCCCATTTCAGAAGAGAAATAACCATAGATCAAGCTCTGAACGCACCGATTATTGCCTATCCACTTGGCTTGTTCGACTGTTGCGCGATGTCAGATGGATCTGCTGCAGTGGTTTTAACAAGACCGGAAATCGCAAAGCAATACGTGGGAGACGAATATTCCCTGATAAAAGCATCCGGTATGGCGGTTGAAACCCTCTTTCCATGGCTAAGGCCAACCGAAACCTTCCTGAGTTTTCCAGCAAACGTAAAGGCGGCAGAAGCTGCTTACAAAGAGGCTGGAATAAAAGACCCTCGAAAAGAACTTGATTTCGGCATAGTTCACGACTGCTTCACAATCACTGAACTCATAAACTACCAAGACCTGAAACTATGCAAAGCCGGCGAAGGTGCAGATTTAATAAAAAATGGCGTTACTGCAATAGACGGCGATTTTCCAATAAACCCAGACGGTGGACTAAAATGCTTCGGGCATCCCATAGGCGCCACTGGCGTAAGAATGATCGTAGAGCTTACAAGACAAGTGTTGGGTAAAGCCGAGGGATTACAGGTAAAGGATGCACAGGCAGGATTTGCCCATAACTTGGGAGGCCCATTCGCTGTCGCCACCGTCACCATCGTGGGAAAGCCATAGAACCCCCCTTAGCTATTAGACAATCATGTTTTGATAGAAAAAATTTCATTTGAGTGTGATCGACCTCGCGATGATTCGTGTAGACTTGCACATGCATACTTGGTTTTCCGGAGACGCAACGATTAGTCCCAAACTCATAGTGGAAGAGCTTCATGCCCACTCGTTCATTAAAGGAGTCGCCATAACTGACCACGACACCCTTCAAGGCTACTTTCATGCCCGCAAATTAGCCGTAACCTATGAAGATATACTGGTCATTCCGGGAATAGAAGTGACCACACAACAAGGACACATCAGCATCCTAGGGATCGAGGAAAAACCCGTGCCCCCTTCATCAGTCGAAAGCGTTGTTGATTTCGCAAGGGAAAGGGATGGAACCATCATCATACCACATCCATACCGAGAACTTGGCCTAGGCGACACTGCAAGAAATATACAAGCAGACGCGGTGGAAGTTTTAAACGCCTACTCAACAAACAAAGAAAACAAAATGGCCCAAGAATTGGCGAAAGCAAAAAACCTTCCTGGAGTGGCGGGAAGCGACGCCCACTTCCCAGAATACATGTGGGCTGCTTACACAGAAATAAAAGCCGAGCCGAACGTCGACGACGTTCTAAAAGCAATAAAAAAGGGGCTGGTAAAAGTAGCGTCAGAAAAGCCCGGAAAAGCTATCATTTAAATGTTAGAATGCACCTAAACCAGTTCAAGACTGCCGCGAAATCTACAAATAACAGAGGGTGAACACAATCCCGATGAAAATAGGGTTCCTCGGAAGCGCAAGAGAGGTCGGAAGAGCAGCGATAGCCATCAAAACAGAGAAGACTCAACTGCTACTTGACTATGGCGTTATGATCAACCATGAACCAGGTTTTCCCATGCACGTTCCACCCAAAGATGTGGATGTCATCATTTTAACCCATAGTCACCTAGATCATTCAGGCGCGATTCCTGTTTTTCACATTCAAGAGAAAAAGCCTGTGTACGGAACAAGGGTGTCATTTGATTTAGCCAACCTGTTGATTTCGGATTTCATACATCTATCGGGTTATTATCTCCCCTTCGAATACCTCGAGTTGCAATCTATGATGAGAAATTGCGTTCATCTAAATTATAGAGAAAAACAAACTCTAGGAGATGCCCAATTCGAGCTTTTGGATTCAGGTCACCTACCTGGAAGCGCCCAGGCTTTGGTGGAGGCAAATGGAAAAAGACTTGTCTACACCAGCGACTATAACACCACAGACACACGCCTCCTCCGCGGAGCGGACAGAGACTACGGCAAGCTTGACGCTTTAATCATTGAGAGTACGTACGCTGATGAAGACCATCCTGACAGAAAAACTCTGGAAAAAGAATTTCTGGAAAGCGTTACTGAAGTGGTGGAGAATGGAGGAACAGTTTTAGTTCCAGCCTTCAGCGTAGGGCGCTCACAAGAAATAGCATGCGTCCTTGCCGCCTACCATTTCGAGCACCCCGTCACAATAGACGGGATGGCTCGCGAGGCTAATCGAGTAATGATGAACCACTCGTCTTACATGCAGGACCCCCAATTGTTCATGAATGCTGTTCACGCCGCAACTTGGGTGGAGGGATGGAGAGACCGTAGAACGGCAGCGAAAAAGCCTGGTGTGATCATATCCCCGGCGGGTATGCTGAAGGGGGGACCAGCCGCCTTCTACATACAAAAAGTGGGTAAAAAACGTCAAAACGCTGTTCTCCTAGTAGGCTATCAGATTCCCGGGACCCCCGGACGAGAATTACTTGACGCGGGAAAATGCGTAATTGACGGAAAGATGCGTAAAATTAAGGCCCAAGTGAAGCGCTTCGATTTTTCGTCTCATAGCGGAGCTAGTCAACTTCAAGAAACCGTAAAAGAGGTTGAGGGAAACCCAACCGTTTACGTTGTACATGGGGCTGAGGGAAACTGTGAAAGGTTCGCTAGATGGGTAAAGGAGGAAGTTGGGCTTAAGGCTGTGGCGCCTAATGCGGGCGAAGTTTTCACAGTCTGAGGAAAACGGCGATGAGAATAGCGATCTTGCGTGTAGGACCTGTGGGCATGGACATTGTAGAAAGCATACAGAGAGAATTGTGCGACAAATTTCCTGGAGCCACCTGTGAAATTCTAGAACATACCATGCCGATACCTCAAGACGCCTACAACGCGTCAAGGCATCAGTATCATTCCACCAGTATCTTGGCTAGAATCCAAGATTACGTCGAAAAATCCGGGGCAGACAGGGTTTTGGGAGTAACCGAGGTGGACCTCTACGTGCCGCGCCTAAATTTTGTTTTCGGAGAGGCTCAATGTCCTGGAAGAACCGCCGTAATATCTTTGTTTAGGCTTAAGCCGGAATTCTATGGACGGTCACCGAACAGGAATCTTTTTGTGGAGCGTTCTGTAAAAGAGGCGGTTCATGAAGTTGGACATACGCTTGGACTTGGACACTGCTCCAACTCAGCATGCATCATGTTCTTTTCCAATTCTATTCTTGACACCGACAGAAAGAAGCTTGCCTTTTGTGAAAGGTGTTACCCGCTAGTTCTGAAGCGTCTAAAAGACATCTAGAAGTTAGACCTCTCGAATCTCGCAACGCAGCTTCTTGACGACTTCTTCAGCTTTTGTCGGATCAACCTTCAGAGTATACAGCTTTCTAGAAGTTCGAAGTTTCAGCTTTACCATTCTTTTTAGGCGTTTTATGTTGCAGTAATCTGCCCGCTCAGAAATCTCAACGAATTTGTCTACATCGAAGACTTCTTCAGGCATACACTCAGCCTCATTGGCATAACTTGTTAGCAGTAGCGTTTATTTATTATGGTGCCAAGCGAACTTGAACCGGCGTCCTTCATCTAGGCAACTCAGCCTTCGCTTACGCACAGGCAGCATATAATCTTTTTAGGCTCATTTATAATCTGCGTGCATTTCCTCACAAAGCCGAATAAATAGTTTGCACGGCTTTTTGGTGTCTTGATGGATTTTGAATTTGGATTTACGATTCATAATTCATATTAAATTTAGAGTCAATCTGAGCCGTAATGTCAAACCGGAAACGTAAACACAAAGAAGGCGTGCGCACGCGCAAAACCGAGGCAGAGAAGAAAATCGAAAAGATTAGGGGCGAGGTGGAAAAGGTTCTGAAGAGGCTTGGACAAATCGAGGTTGAGGCGTGAAAACGTGGCGCCCGCCTAGGCTATTAAAAGAAGTATAGAAGCGAGGATATTTTATGTGGAAATGTCCCAATTGTAAAAAAGAGTTCAAAGAACCAATCAAAAAGCATATTAAATTTTGGAGGAGAGGCTATCATTTCTTTATGTTCTGTCCCTACTGCCGGGTTGAAATCTTCAGTGATGGAACATTATTCCTAGCAAAAGAGGGAGATAGAATTTACGAGGTTACTAAAACCACGGGAATTTAACGTTCGCTAGATCGCGTAGAACATAAATTCCAGTGCACTTTTAAATTACAGAATACAAGCATAAGGAACCGGAGGATTTTGCTTGGCTGTCAAAAATAATGATGACTATTTTTTCGGATTAAAAGTTGAAAAATTGGGTCTCGCCAACTTGTGCGTAGTCGGCTTTCCTTGGGATAGGTCTTCCACCTTCAGGAAAGGATCGAAGGAGGCGCCTTCAGCCATTAGGAAGATTACAACAGCCAAGTTTTACGACCCCTTCACGGAGGACGGAGCTGATCTCACAAGGATTTGGCGAGTCTATGATTACGGCGACGTAAAAGCCGCTACATCAGTTGATGAAATGCGTAAGAGGGCGTACAATGTTATTCGCAACCTGTACAACGACGAGTTAAGGTTTCTTTTCTTAGGAGGAAATCACCTTGCCACCTATTTCTCTCTTCACGCTCTAACCCAGCTGAGCAAGGAAAACTGGGCTCTGATCTACTTGGATTCACATCTTGACCTACACGAGGAGTATGAAGAAAATAGATACAGCCATGCAAGCGTTGTGAGGAGACTTGTCGAAGAAACGAATCTTCGTCCACACTCCATTGTTGAAGTTGGAATCCGATCCTTTCAGCCTCCTGAACGAAAGTTCGCGGATAACATGGGAATAAAAATCATGTCAACAGTTGAGTTCGAAAAATTAGGGGCAAGTGGCGCAGCTAAACAAGTTTTAAAACTTCTGCCTAGAGACGCGGAGAGAATATACTTGTCAATTGATTTGGACATCCTCGACCCCGCTTATGCACCGGGTTCAGGCTATCCAGAACCAGGTGGCATATCCACTCGAAGTCTTATAGACTTCATTTATGGATTGAAGGGACTGGAAATTGTCGCCTTCGATGTCGTTGAACTTTGTCCACAATACGACAGCTCAAGCATAACCGTTATCGGAGTGGGCAAAATCATTCTGGAAACTCTCGGAATCATGAGACCAAACTAAATGTAGTTTCATGTGTCCGAATTGTACGCGCAATTCGGAACCTTAGCTCGCCATCTTAGCTTGAACACACGAGGTCGCGCTATCTGCCAGTATCAATTAATTTATTTTCAAAAGTTTTCTGGAAAAATTGTTTTAACATGTCTTTTTTTGTTTGGATTCAAATATGGTTGCATCTTCGTTTGGGAAAACTTTAAATATGTATATATAGCCTAAACTAATATTTTGCCTATAAATAAAGCGTATTTGGAGTCCTCTCTTCAATGCTCACTGAGGTTAAGAAGAAGTTAAGTCATTCTTGGTTGGCTGATAGAAAAAGAAGCGACATAGACATCATGGCAAGCATTTTGAACGAGGCACACGAAGGCGCAAGGAAGACCCGCATCATGTACAGATGCAACCTCAGCCACACCCAGCTTAAAGCTTACTTGAAGCTTCTTTTCGGTATGAAGTTACTGGAATTAACCTCAGAAGAAGAAGGCACTAAACCAGACGTTCTTAAAACTACAGCGAAGGGCCTTAAATTCCTCGACGCCTATCGCAAGCTTAAAGCATTCATGACCTAAAAGCCTGCTCTTTTTCAAGCTGCTGGATTTCATCAAAGAACTCGAGCATCAAGGGACGGAGCCTTGCTTTTCGCCCCTTTTTATTCATCTCGATGAAGCCGTACTCCGATAGGAATCTTATTGTGATTTCCACTTTAGCTGGTTTTGAACATTTTTCTGCAATATCTCTCAGATCATGCCACTTCCCATCTCTGAGCAACTGCAGAATTTCGTCAGTAACCCACAACGCAGCTTCCTCGTGAACATTGGGTTTTCTGCTATCAGAACATAAATATCTTGTGAGCTTCCATTTCATACAATTACAAAGAATGTTCTAGAACAAGTCGCATGAATCTATAGAAGAGAAATCCAGAAGTCAAGTACAGAAAATGGGTACAGAAGTTCCTTACTTATCCCTTTATTAATGATAACAACAAGATCGTTATGGTCTCATGGAACTAACAAGTCGCAGTGAAATGAGCTAGGAAATCCGAAGAAATGGTTAAAAGAAGCAAAGGATCCTCCAAAAACACGATTCTAGTAGAGTTTAAGGCACCAAAGGAACTTGTGGAATCCTTTGACTTAAGATCGAAATCCAATTTCTCCACCAGAAGCGAAGCCCTTCGGGCACTCATGAGATCCTTTGTAGAGGAATCCTAGGAACGGTCGAGGAACCCTATTGAGAGGAGCTGATATGTGAAGGTGGAAAAGTTGGTGGACAAGGTTCTTGTCTGCTCCCTTCAGGGAGGGACTACATAGTGGAAACTTCGGGGCTGAAAGAATTTGTTGATGAGTTAAGAGTGCAATGGAAACTATTGTGGCGAAATCGAATAGACGACAAGATAAGAGCCGAAGGAATAGCCAACCAAGACTATTCGAAACTGTTTGTTGACCGGGGAACAGTAATCATCGCCACGAGAGACTACAAGCCCCCAGACTTCGTTGAAATACTGCAACAACACATATCATCTGACGCAGAGAAACTGGTTCCTCCTAGTCCCGCAGTAGGCGGATGGGGAAAATTCGTCAGAAGCGTGCTGAGCAAGCAGAAAGGCTTAACCAGAAGGTTGGCTCCGCCGGAGCCAGATCGCAAAAAGGATCAGCAACTTAAAAAGGGTGGAAGAGGCTGGCTTCACTTTAAGATGAGATAGAAACCTCTCCGTAATTTGTTTGGTTTGTTTTGGTCACAGCTTCCGCTTGTATTCTGAGATGTGGCGAACGCAGGGGTTGTCTTTTAGTTTTGCTAATAGTTTTTCGTCAGCGGTGTAAAGTGTTTTGCTTTCTAGATCAGCAAGTGATAGGTACGATGAGTCGTATATGGTTATTCCGTATTTAAGGGCATTTTCAATAGTTTTTTCGGCGAGTTTTCCTAGTATTGGGAAAAGCCAGAGGCTATATTTTTCTAGTGCTTTTGCGCTTTCTTTTATGTTTTTTTCTCCGAATTCTGGGTTGTATCTGAGGGAGTTGATTACTTCGAAGGGTAGAAGCTCTGGAGCGGCTATGTCTATGAGGCGGTTTATGTAGTCGTCTCTTAGCTTTAGCGCATTAATGGAGTGTTCTTCTTGTACGAACCATTTTGTGATGACGGAGGCGTCGACAACTACTATTTCCTCAATTCTCTCCATTTTCTTATTTCCTCAGTACTGCTCCATGAAGGGGAGGGCTTTCGGATTTTGTCAGTTATTTCTGCTGCTTCCTTAAGCATTTTTAAATCAAGTTTTCTTTTCTTGTTTTCTTCCTCCAAGATTTTTTGAACTATGGCCTGTCTTATTACTTCGCTCCAGTTTAGGTGGGAGAGAAGTTTCATTTTGCGACGCGTTTCTTCGTCTAGTCTTATGGTTACGACGCTCATGTTGATCATGTATGTAATACTTGTATGTACATAAAAGTTTTACTAGAAAAGTCTTACAGAGGCATGCGGCTTTTGTTGTGAGTTTGCTGTAGGTTTCTGAGGGAAGGATTGTAGATGGGTAGGTATAGAGATAGGTTGCAGATCATAGCAGATATGCTTTCTGTTATCAGGGGAGGTGCTAAAAAGACCCAAATCATGTATCAGGCTAATCTGAGTTATAGACTTTTGATATATTATTTGAACGATGTCGTGGAGGCTGGCTTAGTTAGCTTTGGGAGCGATTGTTATACGCTGACACGCAAGGGAAAGGAGTTTCTAAGTATGCACGGCGAATATGTGGAGCGTTGTAGCAAGCTTGAGGAGCAGTCTAACGACGTTAACGAGGAACGGATGACTTTAGAAAAGATGTGTCCTAACCAGGGGATGGTTGGTGCTAGATCGAATGACAACGCCAGAAGGCAAACCGCGGACAAGATGAAAGCGGTGTCGCAGACGGTTTCTATGAAGGGGGTAATTTTAGCTGCAGGTGAGGGCTCGAGGATCAGAAAGGTTACGTATGGGGCGTTTCCAAAGGAACTTCTGCCTATAGGGAATGTTCCAACTATTCGGTTTCCAATAGAGGCGGTCAAGCTCGCCGGCATAAAAGACATTATGATTGTGATAGCGCCCCAGACGAAGCATGGGATAATAGATGGTCTTCAAAGTGGAGAAAAACTTGGTGTTAACATTTCTTATGTTGTTCAAGAGAAAAATGAGAAAGGCATAACCGGGTTGGGCCTAGCTATCCTTTCAGCACGAAGTTGGATAGGGCACGGGGAAGATTTCATCGTTGCTTGTGGAGACTCTATAGTTTGTGATTTTTCGTCCAAAAATCCCCTGGATTGTCTTAAACCATTGATAGAGGTTCACACATCGAATGGCCCAATCGCGACGGTTCTTGTGTATCCTACAAACACTGACCCTACAAGATATGGCGTAGTAAAATTTCAGCGTTTGTACGATGATGAAGGTGGAATCTTGTATGGAGAGTTGGAGAGACTGACTGAAAAGCCAGGTTTGGAACTTGCCAAATCATACAAATTTAATGGATACAATTATATTTTGGCGGGTTACTACGTTTTCAAACCCGAGATTTTTTCGTATATCGAAAAGACAAGGTCTGGTGCAATGAATGAGGTGCAAATTACAGATGCGATGCAGCTAGCTTTGGAAAATGGAGAAAAAGTTTGTGCGGTTGTTCATGTTAGGAACAAAGGCAAAGATGTTTTCCCATGTGATTACTGGGATGTTGGGGTTCCTGAGGATTATAAGGAAGCGAATAAGCGTCTCTTGGACGCGAATCTTGAACGGTTAATGAGTTCTGAGGAGCACAAATGAGAATAGCCGTTGTTGGTGGTACAGGATACGTTGGCTTAACTACTGCCGTTTGCCTAGCTGCAAAGGGGCACCTGGTTTTTTGTGTTGGTAGGAATAAGGAGAAAATAGAGAAAATACGTAGGGGTTTTCCTGTAATTTATGAACGTGGTCTGAAAAGTCTGCTAGATGAAGTTTTGGCAAAGAGAACGTTGATAGCCACAGTAGACTTGGAGAAAGCTGTTCAAAATTCGGATGTTTCCTTCATTTGTGTTGGTACGCCTTGTAGGAACGATGGCAGTATAGATTTGACAGAGATTAGGGATGCTGCTAAGCACATTGGATGTGCACTTAGAGATAAAGTTGGCTATCACGTTGTCGTTGTTAAGAGCACCGTTGTACCTGGAACAACTGAAGATGTAGTTTTGCCAATTTTAGAGAAGTTTTCTAGCAAAAAAGTTGGAATCGATTTTGGCATCTGTATGAACCCTGAATTTTTGAGGGAGGGGCGAGCTATTGACGATTTTATGTTTCCTAAAGGAACAGGCATCGTTATAGGGGAATTTGATCAGAAATCGGGCGACTTAATTTCCAAAATCTACGAGGAATTTGATGGTGAGATTCTGAGAACAAGCCTTAGGGCTGCTGAAATGATAAAGTATGCTAGGAACTCCTATCTTGCCAAAGACGTCTCATTTGCAAATGAAATTGCCAATATTTGTCAGAGGCTGGGCGTTGATTACCTGGATGTTAAAAAAGGGATGGAAATGGATGCGAGAATTGGGGAGGGAAGGTTCTTGGATGCGGGGGCAGGGTTTGGAGGATCGTGTTTTCCAAAGGATGTCAATGCGATAGTCGCTAAGGCAAAAGAACATGGAATTGTGCCTATCATGCTTGAATCAACCTTGAAGGTTAACGAGGCTCAACCATATGAGTTAGTGAGGTTGACAAAAGAGGTTGTTGGAAACCCTCTCAAGGGGAAGAGAATTGCTGTTCTCGGGTTGGCTTTTAAGCCTGGCACGGATGATATGAGAGGGGCTCCTTCGATAAAGGTTATCAACTTGCTTCTAGGTGAAGGTTGTGAAATTAGCGTTTATGACAGTAAGGCTGTTGGTAATGCTAAGAAAATTTTTGGTGACAAAGTTGAGTATATTACGAAGGCAGAGGAGGCTTTAAGGTATGCAGATGCTTGCGTTATAGTTACAGAGTGGCCCGAATTCGCGAATCCCAAATTGTACACCTGCATGCATGGTCGAGTGATTATTGATGGAAGACGGGTTTTGAACCCGGCTACGCTTCCGCCAGGTTTCATATATCATGCGATCGGTTTTCCTAGGGCTGTGAAAACGTGATTGACAAGATAGTTTCAGAAGACATTGAACGTATTGTTGCTGAATTGAATGATGTTTTTCTAGAGGAAAAAGACATTTTGGTCACTGGAGGCGCCGGTTTCATTGGAAGCTACTTGTGCGATGTGCTTGGGGAGCTGGGTGCCAACGTCACCTGCCTAGACGACTTTTCAACAGGATTGACCGTAAACATAGATCATCTCTTGGAAAAGAGTAACTTTCATTTAGTTAGAGAGGATGTTTCGAATTTTGATGTTGTAAAGAAATATGATTATGTTTTACATTTTGCCAGCAGAGCCTCGCCTGAGGAGTACCAGCTGAATCCAATCAAGACTTTGCTTGCCAACTCTTTAGGTAGTTACAGGATGCTTGAATTGGCAAGAAAATGTGATTCGAAAATATTGTTTGCTTCCTCCTCTGAAGTTTACGGTGATTCAGTTGTTGTTCCAACTCCTGAAACCTATTGGGGTAACGTTAATCCTGTTGGCGTAAGATCTTGTTATGACGAGGGAAAAAGGTTTTCCGAAGCTCTTTTCATGGCCTATCACAGAGAATATGGCCTCGCTACAACCGTTATCCGAATACACAATACGTACGGACCGAGGATTAGAGCCGATGGTGCTTATGGCAGAGCCCTTTCGCGTTTTGTTGCGCAGGCTTTGAGGAATGACGATTTAACTGTGTATGGCGACGGCTCTCAGACTAGGTCTTTCTGCTATATTACAGACATGGCTTTAGGGGTTCTCTTGGCTTTAATTCGTAAGAACTCTGTTGGAGAGGTTATTAATCTCGGAAATCCCGCTGAAATTTCCATTATCGATTTAGCTAAGGAAATAATGGCAACGACTGGAAGTAAATCCAAAATTGTATTTTGCCAGATGCCTGAGGACGATCCGAAAAGAAGGTGTCCAAGAATCGAGAAGGCTATGAAGATTCTAGGGTGGAGGCCAAAAGTTACGTTAGATGAGGGTCTTGAGAGAACTGTAAATTGGTTTAGAACGAACTTAGCTTGAGCTACATTCTTCGTCAGAATAATTTTTCAGAAACGGGCTGAGTACTGATGACTTCAGAAACAAAAGTAAGCATAATTGTGCCAGTCTACAATGAAGAAAATAGCATAGAGGCAGTTTTGAGAAGGCTGTTGAAGGTTTGTCAGAATTTGCCAGGCTCGGAGATAATTGTAGTGGATGATGGATCAACGGATGGTACAGCAAGGAGAGTTGAGCGGTTTAACCCTGTTCGTCTTGTCAGGCACGACAGAAATCAAGGTAAGGGAGCAGCAATAAGCACGGGGCTAAGGAGTTCTAAGGGGGACATAATAGCGATTCAGGACGCTGACATGGAATACTGCCCCGAGGATATACCGAGACTCGTCGAGCCAATTCTTAACGGGAGAGCCGATGCCGTTTTTGGGTCGCGTTTCAAAGGCAACATCACCGGCATGAGTGTCTCACACTACATTGGAAATAGGATTATTTCTTTTGCGACTAGATTGCTGTTTGGCAGGTCTGTGACGGACGTCATGACCGGACACAAGGCATTCCGCCGAAAGATCTTTAATCCATTCCTTCTCAAAGGAAACGGCTTCACTGTGGAAATAGAGATAACGGCAAAGATCTTCAAAAACCGTTGGAGGCTGATGGAGGTGCCGATAGACTATTCTTATCGAAAGCATGGTGTGGCAAAGATAAACTACACTGATGGACTTAAATGTCTGTTAGCGGTTATTAGGGAACGTTTTGAAGGATTGTTTTCCTCTTTTGCACTGACGAGAATCTTTTAGAGACAATGTCTATGAGTTGGTTTAAATCTGTTGCCAACTATCCAGCAAGGTTGCTCGAAACGGTTGGTAACCGGGCAAAGAGAATTCGTTGCTTGGGCATGTATCCTAAGGCTATGACCTTCGCGACTACTTATAGATGTAACAGCAGGTGTGTCATGTGCGATATCTGGAAGACATATCAAGAAGACCCGGGGTTGGCAAAGCAGGAACTGTCAACTTCAGAAATCCGAGAATTCTTCTCCGACTCTTCATTCTTCAGAAGATTGGAGTTCATTCAACTTACAGGCGGCGAACCGTTTCTCAGATCTGACCTAACCGAAATTGTTAACTCCATACATGAATGTAAACCTAGTTGTTCAGTTTACGTTGCGACAAATGGGTTTCTAACTGAAAGAATCCTGGAAGTAACCGAAGAAGTGTTGCGGTTTCATAAAGATTTTATGTTGGGAGTGAGCCTTGACGGAATTGGACAGATACACGATGAAGTTCGAGGTGTAGAGAGCGCGTTTAAGAAGGCGAAAAAAACCCTATTGTTGCTCAGGGAAAACTTTCCTCAGCTTCATTTGCAAGTTACAACAACGGTTACTCCGTTGAACATAAGGGAAATTCCTAAAGTTTACGAATTCGCTAGAGAATACGGATTTGTATTTAGAGTTTGTGTTTCAAACATAGGCGCATTCTATAGAAACCTAGACAAGAACTATTCTTATTCAAAACAGGATATAGAGCGACTTAGAACCTATTTTTATACGATTAAGAAGGATTTGGTTAGAGAACTTGGAAAGCTTGAGGCGCTTCCTGAGTTGCTGTGGCTTGATGGCAACATTCAGTACGCAGTCAACCATCAAAAACGTCTTTTTCCATGTTATTCGAGTTTCACCAGATTTTTCCTTGACCCCTATGGGACGGTTTATCCATGCCTCGTTTATTCGGAAGAACTTGGAAATATAAGGAAAGAGAAAACAAGGGAAACATGGTTTTCTAAACGGGCAAACGCAATCAGATGGAAAGTTCGAAAAGAAAAGTGTCCAAATTGTTGGTTGGCTCACGAAGTTTCTGACGACATATCAAATGATTACATAAGTTTGCTGAAATGCTTCTTAAAACAGCAGTTTTAGGTGGTTCCGGAATAAATGCGAATTTTCAAGAGGAAAAAACTAGTCAGAAACTCGGTTTCGCTCAGTCAAATAAAAATCGTGCGTGCCCACAGCGAAACTCGAGCAATGAGCCCTCAAGAAGTGGAAGAATTCTTGAGAGAAGGAAGAAAGATTATGAAGATAGCTACGTTAACCGAGAAAAATGAGCCGTACATTACACCAGTTTGGTATCTATACAAAGACGGAAAACTATTTTTGATGGCAGATAAAAACAGCAAAAAAATCAAGAACATTAAAAGAAATAGTAAGATGTCTTTTTGTATAGACAGAGATTCTGTCCCTTATCGTGGTGTACGCGGGATAAGTAAGGCTATGATAGTTTCTGATCCGAATAAGGCCGTGAAAGTACGTACTGAAATCATAATAAAGTACCTTGGGAATCTAAAGAATCCTTGGGCACAAAGGTACCTAGAAGAGGGTAGGAAAGGAAACAGCGTCGTAGTTGAAATAGAACCAGAAGTACTCGTAACTTGGACTTAAGATCAAGAAGGAACTTCATACATGAGAATTTGCATGTTTCAGGAAGTCTCCTCGCCGTTTACTTATAACACAGCTTGTGATGGAGCAGCGAAATCTACCTTAGAAATTGCTAAAAGACTAGCTAAGTCCAACGAGGTTTTCATTGTGAATACTAACATAGGTAATTATCTTGATTCCAGGAATGATGTGCTTTTTATTGGAACGGCCGCGCTCCAACGTAACAATCTCGATACAATAATTGACTACAGCGTCGTAAGACCTCTGGCGAAAAAATATCCATGGATAGCAGCTGATTCATGGCTGCGCAAAATGCTAATTCACGTAATACTTGGATTAATAAAAATGCCAAAAAATGTGGATATTCTTCATGCTACTACACCGCTTGCCCTAATGCTTAAAGATTATTTTGGAGTCAGGTCAAAGGTTAATTTTCTCCATCTTCATGGAAGTCCATCATCTTATGCATTCCTATCAACGAAATTAAGAAGCCTGTTTCTCAAGAACATAACAGCAGTTATCGTGCCTAGCAATTATGTGAAATGTAAATTCTTGGAATTGTTTGGGCAGAATTGCAGGGTTTATGTAGTTTATGATGGAGTAGATCAGGAGAATTTTGATCAGGTTAGAAGCTTTACAAAAACTGATGATACGGTTCTATTTGTGGGAGCAATTGTGCCCTTTAAAGGGCTACATAATTTGATAGGGGCTGTGAAGTTTCTTCAAATGAGGGGGCTAAATATCAGGCTTAAAATTGTAGGATCACCGTACTTATGGACTCCAGAGGAAAGTTATCTTGGTTATTATCGCAGCCTTCTGGCTCTAGGAAGAAAGTTTAACGTCACTTTTGAAGGAGAAAAGTATGGAGAGGAGCTTTTAAGGGCTTATAAGGAAGCGGCCGTTCTTGCAGTTCCATCTATAGGTGAAGAAGCATTAGGGATTGTTGCTCTCGAAGGGATGGCGGCTGGGCTTCCGGTTGTCGCTTCGAAAACTGGAGGGTTAGTTGAAATTGTCAAACATGAAGAAACCGGGTTGCTTGTTCCTCCAAATGATGTTGAAGCATTGGCAGGCGCTATTGAAAGATTGATTGAAAATGAAGAGTTAAGAAGCAAATTAGCTGAAAATGCTCAAAATATGGTGAAGAGTCAATTCACTTGGGATTCTTCGTTTAAGCAGATTTGCAACGTATATTCAAAGTATCTTGCTTGATTCAAGGTTGAAACAATTGAAACTTCTTTCCTACGTTTAGATGATGCTTTTGCCGAGGGGAGAGAGTTACTTGAAGGAAGGAAAAAGTATATGCACTGAATACGGTTCCAAAGAAGAATACGACGAAGAGTATTATGAAAGAAGATATCTTCATATTTTGAAACACAGATATGATTTGGAATATTTGGATTACCTTGGGACCATACGATTTGCTGATGTTAAGTTGCATGAAAATGTTCTGGAAGTAGGGTGTGGTTTAGGAACTTTATCGTGGGGTATAGCTGGCGAATCTAGTTATACTGTTGGAATTGACTTTTCTCGACATGCTATATATAAAGCAAGGGATCTATACTCATCAACTCAAAAGAATCTTTCCTTCTTAGTTGCTTCGAGTACGCATCTGCCATTTAAAGATGAAAGTCATAATTGCATAATATGTAGCCACCTCTTTGAGCACATGACGAAAAGGGATGCAAATAAAACTCAAAGGGAGATTTTTAGAGTCCTTACAAAAGGAGGAAGAATAGTTGTAGAACAACCTCAGCGTTCCGAAGGAACCTTGCCTCTCTCGATAGGAAACGTTCTTACATCAATTTTGGATAAGATAGGGTTAAAAAAACAAAAGAAAGTTAAGAAAACAAAATATCGTAAATATCCGACTGAGGAAGACTGGACCCATAAGCAAGTTTATACTTTTTTAAAAATCTTTCAAGAGCTAAAGGGCAATAATTTTTCATTTTTCGATTTCTCTTGGAAATTTCATAGGGGAATGCTTCTCTCCATTGTGTTTTTGCTGATGTGTTTATTGCCAAAAAAACGAAAAATGAGAGTATATGCTGTGGCATATTTGCGTTCGCCAAGTTCAATCCAAAAAACATGTTTTTACCCTTTAGAAACACCCAAAATAAAAGCTTTCAAACCTATTCGTAAATGTAGGTGAACCGGATTATGAAAAGGAAACTTGCGCGCGCTCTGGCTACCCAATGGCTCAATGGTAAAGTTTCGGGGTTTTTCTCTTGAGTGAGCTAGCGTCAATAATAGTTTGTACTACTGGAACTAACCAAGTTAATTTAGAGAAATGCATTTCATCTATGCTGATGCAAACTTATACTAATAAGGAAATTATTGTCGTTTGTAGTGATATCGATAAAATAAACAGAAAATTATTTGAAGGCCAGGTAAGAAATTCGTGCATTAAATTTGTACAGCAAAAAGGTAAAGGTTTACCGAATGGAAGAAATCATGGAGTGATGTGTACAAAAGGCGAAATTGTTGCCTTCATTGATGACGATGCAGTGGCAGATAAAGACTGGTTAAAAAATCTAATGGAGACTTACGCCCTTTCGTCCAAGATAGCCGCTGTAGGAGGAAGGATATCTCCACGACGCGCGGTCTCGCTTCTCCATCAGAAAAAGTCTCGCCGGCGCTTATTTGGACTAATCCGCAAAAAGCTTTTTCGCTACATAATTTACGACGGTTATGATGATAGATCTACCATTGGAAAAATATGCAAATGCGGTTTTGCGACATATAATTTCAGAGCTGAAGCCAAGAAAGTTGAAGAGGTGGATCATCTAATAGGTTGTAACATGTCTTTTAGGAGAAATTTTTTATCGATTGTTAAAGAGTTTGATGAGGAATTTTATGGAAAATGCAATTATGAGGAGACGGACATATTCGTTCGCCTTAAGAACATGAGTTTGAAAGTCATGTATAGTCCTAGGGCAATTGTTTTCCACGACTGGTTAGAACCAAGAATAAGAACGTATGCCGATGTTTTTTCCATTTATGAAAATATGGCGTATTTTTTAACCAAAAATCGTTTTCTTAAGCCATTTCAGAATAAACTTCAACTTCTCATTTACATAACATTGTATCTCTGGCCATTTTGTTGGTCTGAATTTAAAATGGATCTTTATAAGAAAAATCCCGAAAGCGCATTGCGTTTTCTTGTTTTCGGATGGATACAGGCTATAATTTCGGGTTTCAGGAAAGGACTTAAAACGCAAGGAGTTTTCTATTGAAGCGAGTCAACTTAGGGATAATAGGCTGCGGAGCAGTAACAGATCTGGTTTATTTACCCACCCTCAGAAAGGTCCCAATTTTTTAAAGTAGTATCTCTATGCGATATTAGTACTGATCGTGCAGAATACCTTAAGAAGGAATTCCGTCTAGAAGAAGCTGAGATCCACCGTGATTTTAACGAGGTTATGAATCGTAGTAATGTGGAGGCTAAGATTCTTAACTAGTTGATCGGGAGGTTGAGTATAAATGGGGGAGAAAGTTTTCGTCTTAGGTTTTGACGGGGCAACTTTTGATTTGTTGAAGCCTTGGGAGGCAGAAAAGGAAATGGTGTCGTATGCGAAATAGAACCAGAAGTACTCATAACGTGGACTTAAAGATTAAGAAGGAAACGAGAGTTGATGATGTTCATGAACGCACATAATTCTACCAGTTGGGGTAAGAAAGGCAATTGAAAAACCTTCACTTCGGGCCTCTTAGGTCTGTCAACTTGGCATTATCTTCAGTATGTGGAGCCAATTGCATATATTGTCCTGTTGATAAAGGTGAGAGGGTCAAACAAAAGATTATGCCCTTATCTTTGGTTAAGAGAATAGTTGACGAGGTCTCTTCTGACGAATTCCGCAAATCGCACGAGATTGTAAGATTTGAATGTGGCGAAAATGGGGATGCCTTTCTCAATCCGGCTATCATAGATATTCTTCGATACATTAGGGCTAGTCTTCCTAAGTGCGAGATTGAAATCTTTACAAATTTTCAGAATCTTACAAAAGACAAATCAAAGATCATCCTTGAAGAAGGACTACTAGATAAGATTGGAACTAATATCGATGGGCATGATGAACATTACTTTTTTAATGTTAAAGGAATAGATTTACATACGGTAAGAAGAAATATTTTAGATTTCTTGGAAATTAGAAAGGAGCTGCATAGCAATATTAGGTTGAACATCTACTCTATTACTCTAAGTCAATATATTGACACAATTAAGAATAACTTTGGTTTCTACCCTGTAAATATGAGAAAAATGGATTTGAAGAAAATACATGATGATTTCTCTTTGATACAGACTCAGTGGGGAGAAATATTGGATCCGCAAAGAGACAGCCTTGTCAGATATGACAAGGTATATGCGTGGGCTGAAAGAAAAAAGATAAATGTAGATGACATAGACTACAGAAAGTATTCCTGTCCCCTTCTGAATCGAATCAAACAAGAAGCTTTCATAGCTCCTGATGGAACATGGTATGCCTGCTGCTATGATTCGAATTATGAGTTGGTGCTGGGCAACGTTAATGATGCCCCTATCCAAAAATTGTTCTATAACGACAAAAGACAAGAGCTGATAAAGTTACTAGAAAATAAGGAGTTTCACAGAATCAATGGACCTTGTAGAACAGTGAACTGCTGTCAAAGCTTGCATGAAAAGCGAATACTGAATGTTTTGGAAGAAATGTTACCTCTAGACTTCATGCGCGATGGGGATCTTGGGAATCTCGGGTGGAGCCCTCCTTCCCCGAGGAGCCTTAAAAGATACATCCAAAGAAAATGGATTAAGAAATAGATATACTGCATGAAAGAACAAAGAGATTGCCTCCAATGACAGAAGAACCATATGGCTTGTGATATTTGAGGTCCATTATTGTAGAGGACTATCGGCAACTATTAACGAGTATGAAACCTGTAGGCACTACTATGCCCACGGGTCTCATGTTTGTGACAATTTTGATAAGTCTACTTTCTTATGTAGCCAAATGGCAGCTCTGAAATCTATGAAAGATAGAAGGTTGTATCCTTGATAATTGGAGTTTTTAACCCAGCGTTATATAGAATTGGTGGAGGAGAATTAGTTACGATAAATATGATAGATGCCTTAAAGAAACAGGGACATAAGGTAATCGTTTCTGCTAACAAAAAAATAGACAATACAAAGATATTTGATGCGTTCGGAAAGAATGTAACAATGGATGCACAAGTCATCTTTCCGTTTCATTTTCGCCCTCCATACATTCCTTCTATCCCTGATACATACACCACTATTCTGCAATCTTCCATCCTGAAGCTTAAATGTGATATTTTTATAGATACATATTCTTTTATTCCTTTTCCGTGGGCTAATGTTACTTATTTTCAAGGAACTAAATTTTTTCATACATTCTCTGATTCAAGTTTTAAGAAGATTTATAGCAGAGTTTGTCTTCTACCGTATAGAGCGTTTTTGAAGTCAATAAAGAATTTAGATCAAAAGATTTTATTTGCCAATAGTAAATTCAGTGCAGAAATTCTAAAGAAGCAGTTTCCATTTAAAGATGCTTCATTCCATATTTTATACCCTCCAGTTGAATCAAATTTCTTTGATCCTTGTTTGTTAACTCACGGTAAATTCAGGGACAATGTAGTCATAGCTTTTTCTCGTATTGCTCCTGAAAAGAGGCTTGAAGTTGTTCCCCTCATTGCCAGCTTAACTGATGAAGGCATCAGCTTCATTATTGCAGGAAGTTGTCAATCCCCAAAAACATTGTACTTAATTCAAAGAACAATTAAGAAACTTAAAGTATCTGATAGAGTCAAAGTTTTGACCAATATTTCAAGAGAGAATCTTAGAACTCTTTTATGGAGCTCTAAAGTTTACTTACATACGGCCAAAAATGAGCCATTTGGCGTTTCAATTGTTGAAGCTATGTCGTCCGGCTGTATGGCCGTCGTTCATGATTCAGGCGGTCCGAAGGAGTTCGTTCCTAAATATCTTAGATATAAAAGCATGGAAGAAGCGGCGATGAAGATAGAAAGAGCGATATCAGAATGGTCTCCTGAATGTGCAGAAAGAATGTTAAATATCGCAAAAAGATTTGATGAACAAAAATTTTGTAAAGAATTTCTGGATAAATTGAATCCACATCTAACAAGAAATTAGAATCTCAATGATTTCGCTAAATTGATTACCGTTTCGAGCGCGCGTCATCAACTTCATTTGTCTTCTAGAAGGAAATGTGGAATGGGAAAGTATGGAACGAGACGAGACCAAGTCTTTCTGAAAACGGCAGCGCGGGCGAATGACTTCGAGTTTAACGCTGAAGTTGCCAAAGTATTCGATGATATGCTGGTTCGAAGTATTCCATTTTACCTTGAACAACAATATATGGTTAAGGAGATTGGAAAAAAATTTTGGATTCGGGGTACGGATGTCTACGACTTGGGATGTTCTACGGCTACTACCTTGATCAACTTGTGTCGCGAGATCGATGGGTCGGCGCTCTTTATCGGATATGATAACTCTATTCCGATGCTTGAGCAAGCAAGGTCCAAGATTAAGGAGAGCGGGTTAGAGAATCGCGTTGAAGTACGGTATGGCGACCTCAACGGGGATCTCTCGAAGCTCCACTTGAAGAACGCGAGTGTAGTCACAATGTGCTGGACATTGCAGTTTATTCGTCCCTTGCAGAGGGACAAACTGATTAAGTGGGTCTACAACGGCCTAGTTGAAGATGGCGTGTTTGTGGTAACCGAGAAAGTTCTCACAAACAATACACACGTGAATCGCTTCTTTATCGACTTCTATTACGGTTTCAAAAAGCGTAACGGATACTCTTGGAAGGAGATCCAGCGCAAAAGGGAAGCACTTGAGAATGTGCTAATTCCCTACCGTATCGATGAAAACCTTGAGATGTTTCAACGCAATGGCTTTGAGATTGCAGAAACCTTCTTTCAATGGTACAACTTTGCTGGATTCCTATGCATGAAGAGCCACCTTTAGGTTTGACGTGAACAAATGAGAGAAAAAGTCTTTTCCATGATGGACGATTGGATAAAGGAAATTGCAAAAGCTTTGCTCCCTGTAAAAGTTCGACGTCGGCTAGCGCGCGTGCGTTTCGGCAACCTACGTCGGCTAGAGCCCTTTAGCCGTGTCTGTGGCTTCGACCGGGGATTACCCATTGACCGCTACTACATCGAGCGATTTCTCTTTGCTCACACTTCAGACATCCAGGGGCATGTGTTGGAGATCGGCGACGATCAATATACCCGAAAATTTGGCGGTAATCGAGTCACCAAATCAGATATTCTTCATGTCACGGAAGGCAACCCTAAAGCGACCATCGTAGCCGACTTGACCTGTGCGAATCACATCCTGTCGGACACTTTCGACTGCATTATATTCACCCAAACACTCCAGATGATATACGATGTGTGGGCTGCATTAAGGCACCTGTATCGTATCCTGAGACCTGGGGGAGTACTTTTACTGACCTCCCATGGTATCAGTAAGATCTGCCGTCGCGAAGGTATAGACTCTTGGGGGGAGTACTGGCATTTCACAACGCAATCGATAAGACGACTATTCCAAGAGACCTTTCCAGCCGCAAATATCACCGTCGAGGCGTACGGGAATGTTCTGACAGGCCTTGCCTTTCTACATGGGTTGGCGGCTAATGAACTACGCCGAGAGGAACTTGATTACTTTGACCCTGAATATGAGGTCTTAATAACAGTTAGAGCAGTAAAACCTGAAGCCACATTATGAGGATGTGCGCGCGCTAACTTGGAAAAAATTATGGAACACCAATTTTCTGAAGAAAAAGACTGGTCATTTTAGTGAATGTCTTAAAGATTCTTACTAGTTGATCGGGAGGTTGAGGATAAATGAAGGAGAAAGTTTTCGTCTTAGGTTTTGACGGGGCAACTTTTGATTTGTTGAAGCCTTGGGCCGAGGATGGAATATTACCTACTTTCAAAATGTTGATGGAAAAGGGAACCTATGGGAAGTTAAGGTCTTCGATACCTCCGGTTACATTTCCAGCATGGAAATGTTATAGCACTGGAAAAAATCCTGGAAAACTAGGTGTTTTCAGTTTCCAAATTGTTGATTTGCTTAATAAAAGGATATATTTTGCTAACTCAAGTTCGTTTCAAAGCGAAGAGATATGGGATCTAATCGGTAAACGTGGTCTCGAGTCGATAGTATTTGACATGCCCACAACTTATCCGCCTAAAAAGATTAATGGAATAATGATTTCAGGGCCCTTTGCTACATCTAAAGACTTTGCTTATCCGCCACAAATAATTGATGAAATCAATGATAGACTCGGTAGGTACGAGCCTGATGTCTCGTCTTTACAGAGCGAGATGTGGGCCAATGACGTCATTACAGATCAAATACTAGAGAAGATAATAGGTGTCATTCGAGAGGGGTTTACAGTCATTAAGTTCCTTTTAAAGGAGAAAGAATGGGATCTTTTTAATCCGGTGATCTATGTAACCGATGTTTTTCAGCACCGTCTGTGGGAAGAAAAAGAGGAAATGATGAGGTTGTGGGTGGAAATAGACCGCGAATTGGGACGTCTTGTTAAAATCGCAAGGGGTATAAACATATTTTTGATGTCTGACCATGGTTTTGGTCCTAATAAGAGAAACATATATGTAAACGATCTGCTGGAAAAGGGAGGATATTTAGTTTTCAGAAAGAATTTTAGCAGAATAGGGTTATCTAAAACAGAAATTCGTAAAGTATTGTCTTTCATCAAATTGGGTTTTCTGGGCGATCTAATTCCGGACTTATTGTTTGCTGAGAGTCTCGGATTTAGAGATAATATAGACTGGAATAAAACCACAGCCTTTGCTGTGGCCGATGGAGCGTGTGGGCATGTATACGTTAATACAAACTTGACGTCTTCTGAAGAGGAAAGGGAAGATCTGAGGAAAGAGATCTCAGAGTATATCAACTGCTGTTTTCAAAAGGAAATAGGTGTAGGCGCGGAAATTTATCCAAGAGAAGGGATATACTCAGGAGAATACGTCTCTCAAGGACCAGATTTGGTAGTTGTGCCTAGGGAGGAAGGATTTCCTGTTAAGAGCAGGGCATGCGACAGAGGATTTGATTTGTCTGATGATCGAAACTGGTTTGGCTCCCACAGAATGGACGGTATATTTCTGGCCTATGGACCGCAAATCAGAAGCAATAACGAGATTAAGGACGCGGAGATAATAGACATAGCTCCAACTCTACTACACCTTTTGAACTTACCGATCCCGATAGATATGGATGGAAAAGTTCTCACTCACAAGATCTTCAGAAGCGACTCAAAACTTTTCAAGAGACAAATCAAGTTTGAGGAGGAAAAGGAATATGAAAGGAAGAGGTATGTTCTCACCTCTGATGAAGAAAAAGAGATTGCAGATCGCCTAAAGAAACTAGGATATCTCTAAAACTTGATGAAGGTAGCTGGAACTATGCGCCATAAACTGGGTAAAATTTATTATTCCTTTATTTCTCGCTTTAGAAAAGTAGAAGATGGTTTTCATGAGACAATGGAAATCTTCTCAGAAGGGAAATTTGAAGAGGCAAGGAGAAGGTTCCAAACTTTGTACCATCTAAATTATGACGAGCAATTTGCGACTGGAAAACGAATTCACCTTGGTGCTTCACTTCACATGATAGGTCTTTCGATGCTTTTTACCTTCCATTTTGAAGAAGCACTTGAATATTTCCTCCAAGCATATCTCGCTGATGTCTTAAATACGAAATTCGGAGATGAGAACAAGGCAGATAGCGCTCCAGCTTATTATGTACTTAAAAACGTCTACATGGTTAACGATGAAATCTTAGAACTGACCAAAAATTATGTAAAAGAAAAAATAGACCGGGAAAGGCCTGTGGATGTCGCGAAAGCCTTTAAGGAATTTATGCAGAGCCAAGATAAAAACCCGTTAGTTAAGGAATGTGGTAATTTCGAGCTGCTAAATAACGGAAAGTTTAGCAGTGTGAAAGAACTTCTCGAGAAGTTCTTTATCAACGAAAAAGCAAGAGTTCTGTTGCGTAAAGTTCCGCCAAGACTCTATGAGCAAATTGCTCTAAAATCCTTCGTGATAGCCTTAGAAGATGAAAGAGAACGAGCCTATGAGAAGGATGTTAGAAAAACTTTGAAAAAAGAGCGTCTAATGCGCGCGTAAAGGTAGTGGGTAAGTTTGAGGTTGATCGTTTTTTCACCCCACCCAGACGATGATGTACTGGGATGTGGGGGCGTACTCGCTAAACACGTAATAGACGGTGATACCGTGAAGACTGTTTACATGACTGATGGTCGCCACTGCTACTTTAGTATAACTTTCCTAGGTAAACTGATCTGCATTCTGCGTCACAATGGGGTTCCTTCTCCAGAGGAATTAATTAAGATAAGGAAGGAAGAGGCCATAGCTGCCTCCAGCGAATTGGGTATTCCAAAAGAAAATCTGGTTTTCCTAGGGCATGAGGACGGTAGCCTATTGAACAATCTGGAAACCGTTACAAAGAGAGTCAGAGAAATTCTTGAATCGACTAGCCCTCAACTCATCTATGTCCCTCACAAGGACGAAAATCATGTAGATCATAGAGCAACATACAACATACTAAAAAATGCCTTAGGCCCCCATCATTCTAAGGTCCTCATACGTCAATACCAAGTGTGGAATTCGCTATGTGAACCAGACATAATCTTTGACTTGAAAGACCTGATTCATATCAAAAAGAAGGCAGTCTATAAACACAAATCTCAGCTTAAAGTTAAAGGCGTTCAACCTCTCTTCAAGAGGATACTAAGTGACAAATTTGAATACTTCAAAAGCGAAGGTTTCTCACTTAGGAGGTCCTGAATTTGCGTGTATGTTTTGTTGTTGGTGAGATTTTTCATTGGGGATCGTATGGTGGCTTCGGAGCTTTAACGAGAATGATTGGAAAGAACTTGGTTAAGGCTGGAATCGAGGTCTACGTATTACTGCTGTACAAGACTCTGGAAAAACATAGAACGATTGAAACACTGGACGGCATGATAGTGGTATCGCCGCCATCAAGGCGCGATCTCTCTTTTTATAGAGCATGTGATGCTGACATCTATCATAGTGAAGACCTTTCGACTGGGACTTACTACGCAATGAAAGCGAATCCGGAAAGAAAACACATAGTCACGTTTCAAGATCCAATGTATATGGAAGAGTTGATAACGTCGCAATGGTCCTTCAGTCCCAGATGGAATAATCCTTTCTATAGGATGATGACAAAGATCAGGTGGAAGGTAGCGGAGTTCTTCGTTAAGCGAGCCGTTCACAAGGCTGACGCCTTATTTTCTCAAGCTAAGTATGTTGTCCCCAAAATAGTTTCTATGTATGGGCTTAAGGAGCCTCCTAAATTTTTACCGAATCCTGTAGAACTACCTAATGGGTCGCTGAAGAAGGCGGACGAACCAACTGTGTGCTATCTTGCGCGTTGGGATCCGGTGAAAAGAATCGAGATTTTCTTTAAGTTAGCCAAAGAATTTCCAGACGTGAAATTCATAGCTCTAGGGGGAGCTCACGATAAAGAAAGAGATGCTTGTCTAAGGAAGAAATACGGCGGGATCCCTAACCTTGAGATGCCTGGTTTTGTAAGCGAAAGAGAGAAATCTAGAGTTCTTGAAAAATCATGGATATTGATCAACACTAGTCTGCGAGAGTGCTTACCAGTATCATTTTTAGAAGCCTGTGCTCACCAATGCGCTATTTTAAGCTCGAATAATCCGGACAATTTCGCAGGAGAATTCGGTTACTGTGTTACGGATAGAGATTACGCTAAAGGATTAGGTCTACTGTTAAAGGACGAAGCATGGAGAGAGGGAGGTAAAAAAGGATACCATTACGTCAAAGAAAACCATGAACTAAGTAAGGTTATAGAGGAACACATAGGTGTGTACAAGTCTTTAGAGGATTAAAAACTGATTTTGAGTGCAAGAAAACGGAGGATTGACAGAGTGCCTGAACTTGTAGTTATTGGCTTGGATGCGCTTGATCCTTTTTACCTTCAAAAATGGGTTGAGAAGGGGTATCTCCCAACTTTTGAAAAACTTATTGAAAATGGAGTTTTTGGCAAACTGGAGTCAACAATTCCGCCTGTGACCCTTCCGGCGTGGCCGGCTATGTTCACTGGGAAAAATCCTGGTAAACTTGGGGTTTTTGACTTTTTTGATATTCAAAAGGTGGGGAAAGGATATACATTTAGGCCTTTCTCTCCGATAAGATGGCGTGGCAGCTATGTCTGGGACATATTGGGCGCTTTTGGGAAAAAGACGGGTTTAATAAACTTTCCTGAACTCTTCACAAGCTACGAGTTAAATGGCTTTATGGTTAATGTTCGTCATGGTTTCTCGGCTTGTCCAAAACGCCTAGAAAATGAACTCGAGACGATTGTTCCAAATTTTGAAAGGCACATCAAAGAACCTTTTAAGAGTATAAAAAATATTGAGAAAAACACCTTTCTAGAATGGGAAGTGAATAAATATTTAAGAAGCAAATTTAGTGTCGATCTGTTCATACACATCTTTAGCATTTTGGATGTTGTGTTACATCATACTCAAAATGAGGAAGAACTTAAGAATCAGTATATGAAGGTGGACAAGCAACTCGGCGAATACCTAGACTCATATAAAGATAAGAATTTGTTGATTGTAAGTGATCATGGCACTGGAAAGTTTAGTAAAAAATTTTACATGAATTCCTACCTGAAGGAAAAAGGAGACTTAGAACTGAAGAGTCCTAACTTCAACAAAAGCTTCATCAGGTTATTACCTTACAGTTTGGCTAACATTTTTCCAAGTTTAGAAAAGATCTTTGTTAGATTGTCAGAGTTTTTCGGTCGGTTTACCAAAGAGAATCTAATGCCAAGTCTAGAGGAACTCTTTAGTTCTGTTGATTGGGCCCTTTCGAAAACATTCGCTTACGCACTGAGTACATCTAATTTTGTGGGTTTGTGGCTGTTGAAGAACGATATTGGTATAATAGAGCGAATACTGGAGTTCGAAGATCCGGAAAATCGGAAGAAAGTAGTAAAGCGTGTGTTTAGAAAAGAAGAGATATATTGGGGTCCAGCTTTATCGAATCTTCCTGATGTTGTGGCCGAACTTAACGAAGAATATTTGGCGACATCAGAAATAAGTCCATTAATCTTTTGTAGAACTAAAGTCTTCGCTCATCGGAGGTACGGTACATTTATAGCCTATGGTGATGATTTTAAGAAAAATATGTCAATTAACGAAGCTGAAATCGTTGATGTGGCACCTACAATTCTTCACATGATGAATGTTCCTATTCCTCAAGATGTGGACGGTAAAGTGCTAAAAGATATTTTCAGGAGCGGTTCCGATTTTCTAAAGAGAAAGATAAAACGACGGAAGCCTCTTTGCCGTAAGGGAGAGAATTTCAGACTAAGCAAAGAAGATGAAGAAGTTATTAAGAAAAGGCTCAGATCATTAGGATACTTTTGATCTAGTTGCGAAAACATCCTTTCATAGTAATTACTTAACGATCCTCAATTTCGCATTTTTCTCATTAGAATTACGGGTGTTCAGTTGCAATGACAAAGAATCATAAATTGAACATTTTTTGTGACTATTGCCCTTTCTTGTTAAAAGGTGGATTAGAAAAGTTCTTGGTTATGGATTTGCAGAATTTGAAAGAGAAATATGACATTAACATATTTGCTACCTGTGACACAGAGAACTGTGAAGAAAAATGGTGTGAAAAAAACTCTAGCATAAATTTTCACATAGTCCACGAACGTTATGAAACGAAATTAGATATGATACTTGCGAACATAAAGTTTCTATTTAAGATTTTGAAGGCATCACGAGACATTCGTTTCCAGACTGTTCACGTGCACAGCAATAGATCGGGGTTTCCAGCCTTCCTTGCTTCCAAGATTCTGAAGGGTTACTTAGTCATAAAAACCCATTTCGTGTGGCCCTTTTGTGTTAAGGGCACCTTATTAAAAGAGGGGGAAGTTTACTGCGATTTTGAATACGGTAATTTTCCATTTCGAAACATAAAGCATTGCTTTAATGAATGTTTCAAAAAAGCAAACCTGATTGAAAAGACATACGTTATGTTTTCGTATTTCTTTGATCAAGTGTTGATAAAAGCAGCTGATTATGTGGTCTGCTCAAACGAAGATACCAGAAAAAGACTGATAAGAATCGGGGTTAACCCGAATAAAATTAGCTTCATGCGTGTTCCAGTTTATGTGAAGAAAGTCGATGAGATTGATGGAAAAATGTTTAGGGAGAAACTAGGGATTTCCGCAAAAGAGAAAATGGCGTTGTATGCTGGCAGGATATGTGCTGAAAAGGGGTTAGAAATATTAATCTTAGCGATGAAAAATTTACCTCGGTATGTTAAACTTGTCATAGCTGGAAGAATTGAAATTACTGATGTATATTTCAAAAGATTACATGATTTAATCAAAAAATTAAATCTGGAAAAACGCGTGCTTTTTGTCGGCTTTTTGAACGCTACTGAGTTATCTTCGGCATATGCAGCCTGCGACGTATTTGTTTATCCAACGCTTTGTTATGAGATGTTTGGGACGTCAGCGATGGAGGCGCTAATGTTCAAAAAACCTGTTGTGGCGTCGAGTTTCGGAGGAATGGCATGTTTACTCAAAAATGATAGAGCTGTACTAGTCGAGCCTAGTAATGTTTCGGAATTGTCCAAAGCGATTTCTAAATGTCTTTTCGATTCTTTCTATGCGAACAAAATAGCTACGAACGGATATAATTTCGTAAAAAGACTTCATGTGTTTGCAATTTGAAGAAGAAAAGGTCTATTCATAAATCGCGTAACAAACTGATTCGACAATTGCTCCAATTCTTCTGGGTGAAGTTTTTAGATGGAGATGTTTCTTTTTGAAAATCTTCAGAAGACCTGTATTGAGTGCTAAAATAGTCGAAAAAAGGGTAATCACGTTGATTAAAAGTGGAGAGGAGCTTCATCTCTCCTCATTTGATCACAACTTGGATGATGAGAGAAAACTGTTTAGTTTTCACGCAGATAAAGGTTTCATCCTTGAAGCTTTCGATGACTGTTATATCTTAGCTTTAGACGACAAACTAGTTATCATAAGGTCAGGTAAGAAAGATATAGTTCTTAGAGCGAACGCTCCAAATAACTTCTTCTGGCACGCTGCTAGGAATGGAGATGAGGTATATGTCCAGGAGTACGGGGCTTCTCCCACAGGCATTTACTTTTCCAAAAATTGTAGAAATTGGCGACGCCTAACTACAAACTTACAGATAGATAAAGGATCCAAGCATTTCCATAGCATAGTTTACGACGATTATCGAAAATGTTTGATAGCAACGCTTGGGGACTACGCTTGGAAAAATAAGATTAGATGCTGCACATATGATGAAGAGGGTAAATGGAGGTCGTTGTACCAAGGCTCGTGGCAATTTGTACCAATTTTTGTGTTAGAGGACCGGATAGTTTTCGGCATGGATAGTGGAATAGCTAGAGGGGGAATCGTTGTTCATTATCCTGAAGCTTCTTGGGACTTTACTTTTTTAAGATGGGTTGATAATCGAGTTAGATTTGCTCAAATGTGTGACCTCAAACTTTTAGAGAATGGTATATGGATAGCTGCTCTTGGATGCCCTCAAGCTATAATAGCCTCGAAGAATCTGAAAATGTGGTATTTAGTACATATGGACAAATTAGATGAAAACTTTAACTTTTACATGTCGGTTTGTGAAGGAAACAACTTTGTAACATGCACGACAGGAAAAAGCTTACTAGTTCTTCACAAAGGGGAACTGGAGAGCATGATAACACAGAGTCGACCAATTATGAGAGAATACGAGGCTTACGTGGACAGATTAAAAGCGTCTCGTTTTGTTTTACCTGTATTGAAGTATGCAACCATTTTTTCGGAGAAACTGAAACAAAAGATAACGGATTGAGGAATGCACCCGCACATAGTGACTGGTAGAATAAGATAACCAAGCGACTGAGCAGGATAAAGAAATTGAGAATGGTACTCAATGGTCCTTTGTGGAGGGAGGTACTCTGATAAAAGTCGGTTTAATTGGGCTCGGGCATATGGGTAAGCTTCACTTGATGATCTGTAAGCACATAGAAGGAGTTAATGTCACAGCGGTAGCGGACAAGTCTAAGTCAGCTCTAGCTTTTGCCGCTCAAAATGGGGTTGATTCACTTTTTGTTGACTACCAGGAAATGCTTAGAAAGATTGAACTTGACGCCGCGATTATATCCTTGCCGAACTTTTTACATCGCGAAGCAGTTTTGGCGGTGGCTGAGAGAGGTTTAGATGTTTATGTTGAGAAGCCTCTCGCAAATAATCTTCAAGAATGTGAGCAAATAGGAGCGGCGATCAAGAAATTTAACGTGAAGCTGATGGTAGGCCACAATTTTCGTTTCTTACCTTCAGTGCAGAAGCTTTCTGAAATGATCAAGAACGGGACCTGCGGCGACCCCGTAATTACCGTGTTAGAGTACATACACGGAGGCGCTTTCAGCCATCCTCTAGAACCGCGAAGGGTGCCTAAGTGGAGATTTGACAAACAAAAGACAGGTGGAGGGGTGCTCGTCGATCTAGGCTATCATATGATTGATCTTTTCAACTGGCTCTTCGGAGAAGGCAGAGTGATGTACTCACATTTGGATCAACGGTATGAACTGGGAATGGAAGACACAGCCACTTTGTTGCTATCCGCGCGGTCAACAGGAGTGCTGGGTGTAGTGAATGCGGGATGGTTCCAGAAGACGGTTTTTCCGGAGTTCAATTTTAGGGCATACGTTCACGGTACGGCAGGAAGCCTTACTACAGATCGTTTTACACCGCGAAACTTTTACTTGCATGCGAGTAAGGAGGGTTTGAAAAACTTAGTTAGACGTATTCTAGGTCTCAGGATAAACCCCCTATCGTATACGTACTACTACACGTCTTATTACAATTGCTTAAGAGCATTTTTCACGGGGTTAAAGGAGAAAGGCTGTGGCATGCCCGTTTCTTTTAATGATGCGTATTCAACGATGAAAGTTATTCAGCAGGCTTATGAGAGGGCTGAAAGATTAAAAAGTAACTAGTTGGTCAAGCTATGACCGTCGTATCCATTAATAAGTTTCCATCGGGAAAAGTAAATGACCTCGAAAAGGCGGTTCGCCGATCAATAGAGGATCTTTCTTTCAAGTTCCCGGATGATCCTGAATATGTGCTTCTAAAACCCAATCTTATGTACTACTGGGAACATTCGACTGGAGAAACTACGAACCCGATGCTGGTAGCTCAAGTGATAGAATATTTAAGAGAGCTTTATGGAGAGGACACCGATATTTATATTTGTGAAGCTGACGCTTCAGCTATGGTAACCAAGTATTCATTTCTCATGTTAGGCTTTAAGCGTTTAGCTGAACATTACAATGTTAAACTTCTAAATCTCTCAGAAGAAGAAGTTATCGAAAAGGAAGTATGGATTTCGGGAAGAAAAATAGATATCAAAGTCTCTAAGAAAATTTTGGAGTCTGATTTGTTCATCAATCTACCCAAACTCAAAATTCATAAATTATTGGTGCCTTTTAGTTGCGTACTAAAAAACCTTTATGGAGCTATTGCTGAGCCATTCAAGTTCAAATACCATTCACGACTTAGTGAGTACATTGTGGCCGCCGCGAAATTGATGAGGCCTCAAATGACCATTGTTGATTGCACGACGGTACTTGCCGATAAGTATCCAATTAGACTTGACACGGTAATGTCTGGAACAGATCCCTTAGCCTTAGATTTTGTTGCGTCAAGGCTTCTTGGCTTTAACCCAACTCGTGTAAAGTATCTTAAGCTTGCTCAGCAAGAGGGACTTGGGAACCCGAAATCTGTCGAGTGGAAAGGAAACGTGTCATTTGGAGAATTGCGTAAGTTAATCTCGTGTCGGAGACTCGTGTCAACTAATATTTCATGGAAGTTACAGCTTTGGCTTCTCCAAACCTACGCAAGAATCAGTGGTGATATTATTCCACCCATCGTTTTGAAGAACATGGAGAAGAAGTCAAGCTAGTTTGCAAGGAGGAAACCACTTTCCATGAGTTTGAGGACATTACAGGCTTTCCAGTTTAGATTGTCCGCGCACATTATTTGTTCGATTTTCTTGGAGGGGGAAGAGTGATCCTTGAAATGCTGTGGGTCATCTTTTCAATTTTCTGCTTAGGAATTCCAGCCACCTATTACCTTTGGATGTACAAACAAGCGAAAAAACCTTCAAATGTTAGGATGAACAAGGAATTTGAACCCACCTTATCCGTGATTGTTGCTTCCTGCAATGAGGAAAAATTGATAGAAAAAAAGCTTACAAATATATTAAAGGCGGATTATCAGAAGAATCTGATTGAGATCTTAATTGTAGATTCGTCAACAGATAGGACAAGAGAAATAGTGAAAGATTTTGTGGACAAGAATCCAGGTGCCAAGATAACGTTGATAGAAGAGGCGTTACGGGAAGGAAAAGGTAAGGCGCTGAACAAGGCTTTGAAGTATGCAACAGGAGAACTCATCGTGATTACAGACGTGGATTGCGTTTGGAACAGAGATGCATTGCGAAATGCCATTAATTATTTGGCTGATCCGCAAGTTGGATGCGTGACCGGGAACAAGATCGGTGTAAGCCGTCATAAGACGATTGCGACTCTAAGCGAAGATGTGTATCGAGATTTCTATATCACTTTAAGAATCGGAGAATCCAACGTACTTTCGACTCCGCTTTTCGCTGGCGAACTTTCGATATACAAGCGGGCGTTAATGGATAAGTTTGAAGATGATATAGGGCTTGACGACGCTGGAACTGCAATGAGAATTATTCAAAAAGGGTATAGAGCCATAATGGTTCCTAATGCGTTGGTTTATGAAAGAACACCCCACACTATGCATGCCCGTTTTAAGCAGAAGACTCGAAGGGCCCAACACATAGTGCAGTTTTTTAAGAAATATTTTGGATACGGTTTCGGGACCAGCTTTGGGATGATTTTGTTAACAGAAAGCTATCTTCACATAGTGAACCCTTTACTGCTAGTACCTATGGCATTTCTCACATTTCTGATTTTCGCAAAATATCCAATACTACTAGTTTCTGCGCTAATCTTGTTGTATCCGAAGGCGAGAAAGTTGTTAATAGCATACCTAGAGAATAACTTAATTCTTTTGTACGCTTTGTTCAAGGAGCTTAGGGGAGAGAAACAATTAGTCTGGGATAGGGTTCAAGAGATCAGAAGTGAAACTGAGTGACACCAAAGAGGAAAACCTGTAATTGAAAACTTACGAAAGTCGAGTAAACCGCGCCCGAAGAGAGGATATTCCAATGCTTCCCTTTGTGTCTATAGTTGTAATCGTTTATAATATGAGAGAGACAATCTCGCATTGTTTAAAATCGCTAGAGGAATTGGATTATCCCATAGAAAAATATGAAATTATTGTTGTTGATGGGGGATCTGATGATGGAACTCAAGACATTGTAAAAAATTTTGATGCGAACCTTGTTGTTGAAAAACGATCTGGGCGAGGGCTTGCTAGGAACGTGGGAATTAAACTTGCAAAGGGAGATATAGTTGCCTTCATAGATGCCGATTGCATAGCAGCAAGAGACTGGCTTTCAATGCACATTCGAAATCATTTTGATAAGTCTATAGGTGCCGTTGGGGGATCGATTATTAATCCTAATGCAAACTTAAATATTTTCACTCTTGCGTATCATTGTGAAAATTTTGCGGAGTTTGATGAAAGGGCTCCTAAGAGATTCATGTACCATGTTCCAACATGTAATGCTAGCTTTAAGAAAAGTGTTTTAGAGAAGATGGGATTGTTTGAGGAAAAGGCTAACCATTATGAAGATTTTATTTTAAGCCACAAGATTCTTGAGAACGGCTATAAAATTCTTTTTGATCCTTCAGCGAAAGTTTATCATTTAGAAAAGGAACTCTCAGCTATTGATTACGTTAAGAACGAAATCAGAAAAGGAAAATGGCATTACAAGGCTCAGCTTTTTTATAAAAATATGTTTGGGAGGTTGCCTGCCAATCGGGTTTTGGCTTCTTTTCTACTGCCTTCCATTATTTTTGGGAGAAGTGCACGTGAAGTTTATAAACTGAGGTATGCTCTTCGTTTCTCCAATTTAGCTTTGATACCGTTGCTGATAATAGGGGCAAGTGCTTGGGGCGTTTCCTATACGAAGGAGACGTTCTCATCTAATTAGAGGGCAGGTGAAATTGATTTGAATAGAAAAATGATATTAAAGGTTTTGTCTGTTCTTTTGTGTGCTTTCGGTTCTATACCGTTTCTATACTTTTTTGCAACGGTAGATGAAGGTACTCCGCTGTTGGTGTTGCTTATAGGGGTAGGAATGATTTCTGTTAGTGGTCTTTTATCAATAATAACAGTGGAGGATGATTCGTACAATCTCCACTTTATATTCTTCCTGTATTTTTCTACGCTTATGTTTTTTTCTATGTATCGTATCCGCTTTAACAATCTATCTTACGGTGATATCCTATCGGAGTACAGAACAGCTAGAAACACTCTTGAACAAGGAGCGTGGCTTATACAAAGGTCTGGATGGGAACGTTATTTTTCGTCGATCAGCGTTTCGTTAACCCCAGCTATCGTGTCGGAAATAACTGGTTTGGACCTTCTACTTTTATTCCAATATGGTTATAGAATAGTTACCGCTATCTTGCCGATAGCACTTTATTATCTTGTCAATGAAGTATTGAAAAATGCAAAAATAAGCGCTATCACATCTGTTCTTTTTTCGCAACTATACTTTAATATTATTAAACTTATGAATCTTACAAGACAACAGGTTTCTGAGATATTTTTTATCTTATTTTTACTTTTGTTATTCAGAGTTGCGTTTCAAAGCCGAAAGAATTATCGATCTTATTTTATCTTAATTTTCGTTTTTATGTTTGGTTTTATATCTAGTCATTATACCATCAATTACTTTTCTATTGCGATTTTGGGAGCCCTGCTTTTCGCAAGTTTGTTTCTGCCGTACCTCCCTAAAAAATTGGTAAAACTAACAAAAATGGAAATAAAACAGTGTAACAAAAAAGTTGTCACTAGGCAAATTCTTCTTCTTTTATTGGTCTTTTCGTTACTCTGGTGGTCAACGGTTCACTTTACCAATCTTAAAAGGGATGTCACCCAAGAAGTTAATAATCTCTTCTTTAAGGAAGCTCGCGAACCTGCCTATCAGGTTAGGTTCATACAATCGAGTCCTCTCGGCCCTATACTGACAGCTTGGTTCGATATGGAGGCTGCGTTGGCTGCTACAGGGTTTGTATACGTGCTGTTTCGAGTAAGAAAGGATGAAAGGATGGTCAATTGGATTGTAGCAGGTTCAGTTATGTTTGCGGCTATGGCATTATGGTTAACTCCCCAGCAATCTTATACTGGAGCCGAACCTGAAAGAATATACCTGATCGGCTTCATTTTCTTCTCAAGTTTCAGCGCATTTATCCTTTATCTATTATCGAAACATAAATTATTGAAGGTTCTTTTCATTGGCTTCATACTATTGAATCTGCCAATGAATATGTTTCTTCCAGCATATTCAGGGTACGTGCATTACAGCAAAGAGGCAAACGTTCCTGCTGAAAAGAATGTAATACGTGAGTCCTTACATGACGCCGAATTTACTTTACAGATTTGGATGAATGCGCACGTTCCAACAACAGAGACTGTTTTGACCTACTTTTTTGGAGGAATAAATATCTTTTATTTACGATGTAATGTCAGACAAAACGCCACGTTATTACTGAACGAAACTACGTATATAATTCTGGACCACAGTTCACTTTTGTATGGATTATGGAAGTCTGGAGATTTAAATTATGAAGTCATCAATGTTACAGCCATATTAAACCAAAGTAGCGTTGTATACAATAATGGTCGAGCAATGCTTATTTCTTCAAAAGGGAAGGATTGATAAATGCGCGTCTCATCTCCTTGAACTTGCCCTTCTGTAATTCCATTTATCCCTTTTATCTACAAAGAGAGTGAGGTTTTATCAGCTTGAACTTACAATACCTTATTAAATGCGTGCGCAGAATTCGTATAGAAAATTTTCGGGAGGAGATAAAGTTAGCTCTTACTACAATAAAATATTATCTTGATAAGCAGAATACGAAACTTGATATGGTAGTAAAAGTTGATGGTACGAAATATAGATTGGTCGACCTTGAATCGCTATTTATTATAAACCCAAAGTTCGAAGAGTACGTTTGGTGCCATCTTAAGCCAGCTAAAAATGATGTGTTTATAGACATTGGTGCACATATAGGCAAGTACACGTTACCGATCGCAAAAATTGTGGGAGTCCAAGGTAAAGTGATAGCCATCGAACCCGATCCAGATAACTTTGAAGCTTTACTAGAAGGGATAAAAATGAATAAGCTCACCAACATAGTGGCTCTTAACGTTGCAGCCTATGATAAACAATGTGAGTTACCCTTTTTATGTCGCTACGATTGAAAAGCGGAATCTTGGAGGTTATTTTGTCGGTAAAGGGTGGTCATCAGTTAAGCGTAGAGTTAGTGGAAGTGCCATCAAGGTACCAGCAAAGCCTTTGGATAAAATTGTAGAAGAACTTGGAATATCTAATGTAAGCTGGATCAAGGTGGACGTGGAAGGAGCCGAATATGAGGTCCTTCAAGGCTCGAAGAAAATAATAGAACAACATAGACCAAAAATTATAGCCGAATGTACAATGAAGCAAACTGCAGTTTTACAATTTATGGAAGAACTTGGATACGATCCGATATTAATATCTCCGACTTATCGATTGATCGATCCATATTATTTCTTTAGGCCGCGCGTACGATACTGAAAACTCTGAGTTTCAATGGTGTAGAATTTACAGGAATCCTATCAAGAAGATTGATTATAAATGAACGATGTAATCAGTTCTGAGTTAAGTGTTTTGATCAAGTCATATTTCCGTCAGTTTTTGTCGGAAGGCTTCTCCAACACTACTTAGTGTTACTCAATCCTTGGATAGCAGGTACATTGTAATGGTTGGATCTCTACCATAATAATCTCCAGCTCTGAACCAAGAGTGGTAAGCTGATCCCCGATTGCGTGTTATGAGTCAAATTCGTCTCTCTTCCAAAGTTTTTCAAAATGCTGAGGAGCACAAAGAGGGAAAATTTATGAGTGGGAAAGAGGTTTTGGATGAAGATAAGATTATCAAGTGTTTTGAACTTGCGAAATATAGAGACTACTATGAAATTAAGCAAGTAGACCGCATGTTATCCTATTCTGCTATCAAATCTTCGTACGCCTTCTGCGACGTTGGAGGGGGTGCTGGGATTGACGCCTTACCTCTTTCTTTCGTTGCTTCATTCGGCATTTGTCTAGACATTGACAGAGTAGCATTGAAAAAAGGGAAAAAAAACTCGAGAACAATAATGATATCGCATAAAATAGATTTTGTAAGAGCTTCTGCGACAAATCTCCCCTTTCAGAATAGTGCCTTTGACGTCGTTACCTCTTTTTCAGTAATAGATCATTTACTCACCAAAAAGAATGCTTTTCAAGCGATAGAAGAATTTTCAAGGATCACCAAGCCTCATGGTTACGTTATCCTTACGTTTCCGAACAGACTTTTTTTCATAGGGACAATTCTTATGAAGATTAAGCAAATGGCCCAGCCTGAAACATTCTTTGAGCAAAGGTTCACTCCAAAAGAAGTGTGTAAGGTTTTGGAATCTTACGGGCTTACCGTTCTTCGGTATGATTCAAAATATCCAACAGAAATAGGAAATGCCGTTCTTGAATACAATCTTCCCAAGATCTTTCAAAAAATACCTAAAAACCTATTGAAGCCGGCGCTACTTTTAACAGAGAAATTTTTTCGATTTATTGAAATCTCTTTTCCTCTTAAGCTGCTTGGAGCAAGATTTGGTTGCCTCGGTCAAAAGTTTTAGTTGAGTTTAAAAAGACTGGATCGAAATTTGGATAAGCCAATTTCTGTAGAAATCATACTATACGATTGTAGCAAGTTTCGCTTTCCAAGCTTGTCCAACAGTGCTTGGCGTTTCCCAGTCCACATCCAGCAGATACATTGTGATTGTAGGGTCTCTGTTATAGTAATTTCCAGGGAAAAACCAACCCTGATAAGTTGAAGCCCAATTGTGCGCTATGAAATAATCGAATTGGTCTCGCAATACAACGTATCCATATTGCATATCGCAGGACCACTCGGAAACAAGAATCGGGAGATTATAGTAGTTTTGTTCGAAAAGGTAGCATGAGTCTAACGCGTTATACATTTCAGCTTTGCCACCTGCGAAGTCGCCGGATTGATACATGTCATGTATGTAGATTCGACCATACCGTGACATGAAGTATGTGTGTGGCATGTAAACTATGTTATTCTTACTTTGAACCAGAGATTTACAATATTCTCTAATACTGTCGTAATCATGTAAATTAGCGTTCCAACCGTCTTTCCCGATTTCTATACCGATTAACAAATTAGGATTTATGGCATGTACTGCGTCTGCCATCTTTGCTACTAGCTCAAAGTCAAATTGATAATCATAAGTGACCACGGTGTCTGAAAATCTAGGTCTGAACTCGCATATTTCAATAGCAACAAGCATTGGATTGTATAGGAAATCGTGAGCGATGGCCTTGGCGCCGAGAATAGCATCGTTTCCAATTCTCCACCCCTCCTCATAAGTTATTCTAGCTGAGCCATAACAGGCAGGCCAAGTCGTGGCTAGATACGGATGTAAACCGTAGGCTTGTATATCCAATAGAACCAGCATTCCCTTGTTGGTGCAAGCTTCAACCATCTCTCTGATCAAGTTTCGGTAGTCGTGATCTGTCATATACCAATACCAATTAATGGGAACCCTAACTAATTTTACACCCCAAGATACCATAATTTGTGTGTCATGGTCGAAGTACGCTGGATCAGTCTCTCTATAAGATCCACGCTTACCATACTCAAATCCCATCTTATAAACTCCAGTCAATTTTAAAGTAACGTCAGTTCCATTTGCTTCTAATATTGATTTACCCGCTGTTCTTAGCGGGAGATTCCAACCGCCAATTACTGGAACCGTTGCTCTATTTTCCACAATGATAGTTCTAGTAACCGATCCAGTTAAACTACCATTATCCCTTGCGACTAAGGTTACTTGATAAGTTCCTTCGCTACTAAAAGTATAAGAAGCATTTTGTGAGTAGACTTTCGACCCATCTGGTAAAGTCCACTCATACCCAACCACGTTTCCATCTATATCTCTCGAATAACCACCGTAAAAAGTGACAAGTTCCCCCGGCTTCGGAACGGTAGGATAGAATACGAATTCCGCTGTGGGTGCTTGAGGAGGGCTTTCTGGCGGAATCCATTTGTCAAGTTTTATGTCGTCGTAGGATAAGTCGATCATCCCTTGGGAATTATCAGAATAAATAACGCCTATGCATATTTCACCGAGGGGATAGGGATCTCCATTAGGATTAGTAAAATCTATCCCGCCATAAATTTTTGTTTCCAGTTCTCCGTCTACGTATACGAACACCATTCCATTCTTATGCAAACTTACGTACATATCTATTGTGTGCCATCGTCCATCACCTATGTTTAATTGTGAAGTTCGATCAGAGCCGCTGGGACCCATCCAGTATATCCGAGGCTCAGCATCCATCCAAAAAAGCTGAGTACCCAAACTTCCAGTTCTCAGCTCGACAAGTCTAATCCAACTGGTTGAGCTGATTTGGTTGTATCTTATGGCAAAGCCTAGATGAAAGTCGTACATCACTGGTGAGACAGTGTACATTCCCCTGGCTGTTGAGACCCCTTCCACTTTTCTAACATGCAACCCATAACTTCCGTTATACTTGTGAAGAGCAGATGCTTCTAGTACGTTGCCCCCTTGAACTTCGACACCAGTGAACTGTGACAAATTTCCCGTTTCGAAATTCGCTATCCACACGTTTGAACCAATCGTGCCAAGACCGTAACTAATCCTACCTGTAGACGAGATGCTTAGACCACTTGGAACCAAAGATTGTGCAATAATTAGGGAAGCACTTAAAAAAACCAATCCCAACATGAACACAACGAAACCCCTTCGACCAGGCAGCCTCAACATGTGCACCTTCACGCGCGTACAAATTATATATTACAACTACTAATTATAAATATGTATTATATATTGCGATTTAATAAACCTTCCCGTACAATCGTGCGACATAAATACACATCCCACATAGAAGGAATGCATAGTTCGCACACATCTCAAGTTTTAGTATTTTTGAACACCGCCTATAAACATGTTTGCTGCAAATCATAAAAAGTTTAAGAGATTCCGTTCATTGATCTAACTGAAAAGAGAGAAAAACAATGCAAGCAGAGAAAGAAGAAACCATTTTGGATCAATTAATTCTAGAGACCATAAAGGAGGAAAATCCCAAAAACGTGGAAGAACTCGTAGAAATTGTCTGTAAAAAAAGTTCCAAAGTTTCAAAGTCTACTGTTCAAAAACATGTTGAGAAACTTGAAGAGGGGGGAAAGGTCAAATTAATAGAAGAACATAGTCCGAGGAAACGCCTCTGGTTATGGATCGTCATAGCTTTAACGGTCACAACCAACATTTTGGTATTTCTGGTTTCGGAGCAGTCGGTCCTTATACCTATAAGATGGGTTGTCGGCTATTCGTTCTGCTTTTTTATCCCAGGCTACTGCGCCGTAAAGGTCTTGTTCCCTAAAAAAGAGTTGGACATCGTAGAAACAGTGCTCATAAGTGTCGCATTGAGCCTAGCCATAATTCCATTGGTTGGATTGGTGGCAAACTTCGTCATAGGCAGCATCGCTTTGCCCCCCATCATGTTCTCCCTATCACTTGTCGTATTCATATTAGCGTCAACAGCCTATTTGAAACATGGATAGGAACCCAGAATGCCACGCCTAAACGCAAAAAGAATCTTCTTCTTTTTCCTGCTAACCACTATTCTCACTCTTTCGTACACAAATGCTGTCCAGTGCGAAGACTCTCAAATGGAAGCTGAACAGGCAATAACGGCAGCAGAGAACCGTATCAATGAAGTTTTCACATCCGTACGCACGGCAGAGGAAGCTGGAGCAAAAGTAGAGGACCTAATCGATAAACTCAACACCGCACTGAACCTAACCCTAAAAGCCCACACTCAACTCTTAAGCGGCAACTTTTCAGGAGCCATTACCCTTTCGTCAAACGCCATAGAAATGGCTGACGAAGTCGAGAATCAAGCTGATGCCAGGAAGCAAGAAGCGTTAAGCACGGTCTTCTTGCAAAAATATGGGACTGTAATAGTTTTCGTTATCACAGATGCCATCATATGCGTAGTTGGGGTCTTCCTCATTCATAAATGGCAACATCGATCATTAATGAAGAAAAAACCGGAATTGGCGGTGAAAGTATGAAAATCCTTGGCGAAGACATAATAGTCATAGACGCGATCTTTGTTTCCGCCGTTATAATCTGCTCAATGTTCGCCTACGTTTTTATAATGCCAAGGCCCGTCCAACCTATTTTTCCAATGTGGGTTTTAAACGAATATCAGAAGGCGCCAAAGTCTCAAATGACAGTATCAAATAACACAAATTACCTTCTCTATATCGGCGTCGAGAACAAGATGGGACGCGCAGAATATTGCAAAATACTGGTTAAACTTAGAAACCTCTCCATGCCTATACCCAGCACAGCTAACTCAACACCGGCTCCGTTAGATTCTATCCTCAACTATCGCCTCTTTTTAGCAAACGATGAAAAATGGGAGAAAAGTTTTGAATTCAAGGTTATGGGAGGGGAAATTGAGAATTCGTTTATTATTCATAACATTGAAATAAACGGCCAACTCTACGAACCAAATTTAAAGTCTGATTGGAGTGAAGAATTCGAGGGGTATTATTATCAATTTATCTTTGAGCTCTGGCTCTTCGACAAACCAAGAGAAGAGTTTTCTTTTTCTGGCGTATGGGTAACATCCCCGTTTCTTTACATAAGTCCACAATGAAAAAGGCCTAACTATAAGAAACTTTGCGATATTATGGATGACACCCTACGCGCGCGTTCTGATTCGTTTATTTGATTCATTAACATCGTTTATACCGTCGTTATCTAGAAGGTCTCCCGTGCTAGCTCAAAAACAAGATAAATCAAATGTCATAATTTAGTAAGCTTACATTGATATTTCGCGCGAAACAATTCTCTAATAGACCTGTCTTTGTTGATGAAAGTAATCATGAAGAAAGAGGGCGAGAGAAATGAAAATTGCATTGTGCTTTGAAAGAGCAGATACGAATACAGGACCAGCTAGATTCGCCTCATTTCTTGCGTCTTCTTTAGTGGAAGAGGGATTTGACGTAGCTTGTGCGTCTCTTACGTCATCAGAGGGAAAACGGAGCTATCACGGTTTTTCCTCTGTAAAAAAGTGGTTTTTACCGAAAGGATTTCTCTTATTCTCGTTTTTACCAAAAGGTGGTTTTTACCAACATAATTTTGTGTTGGCCAGTACTCTCCGTAAATGTGTGAGAATCTTCAAGCCTGATGTCGTGATAAGCTCATGCGTGTTTGCAGGTGGAAACATATTACGGAAAATCAAAGCATTGAAAGTTTTATATGTCCACGTTCCTCTGGATTTTAATTTGTATCCTCGCACTTCCCTTTCGCGTATTTGCCTTACTCCTATTCTTCAACTGCATCACTCTGCTCTGAAAAACATAAACAAAATTGTATGCAACAGCGAGTATATTAAGAGATTGTCATCCAAATTTTGGGAGAACTGCGTTAGTAATAACAGGCTCGCTGTAATTTATCCATGCATAGATTGGAACAAGTTCCAAAGAAATAGCTCAAGAAGACGAAGAATAGCTTGTGTGGGGCGGATAGGTAGGAATAAGGGGTTAGATTTGGTAATTAATGCGTTCTTGAAAGCAGATGTTGAAGCAAGCGAACTAGTGATAAGTGGCTCTGTTAGTCCAGTACACCAAGACAGTTTCAAGTACTTTTTCGATTTAAAAAGACGGCTAAAAAATTTAGACGATAATAGAATAAAAACAGTAGTCAATCCATCCGATAGCAAGATTATTGATATCTACACGACATCGAGATGTTTCGCTAATTATAATCCAGGTGAACATTTTGGTATTAGCGTAGTCGAGGCAATGGCTTCTGGAACGCCTCCGATTGTTGCAGATGGTGGAGGACAGAAAGAAACAGTTGCTCATGGACTAACTGGGTTCAGAGTGAGGATGAAACATCCGGAAGACGAAATGGCGAAATATATGAAGTTGCTCCTAACAGATGACAAGCTCTTCAACAGAATGAGTTCAACGGCAAGGATAAGTTCTCGCCAATTTGATAAGTCTATATTCACCAAAAAGTGGACTAAATTACTATATGAACTCAGAAGTTAGGGCTATCATTACCAGCTCATCTTTGAGCTCTGGCTCTTCAACGAAACGACGACGAAATTTTCTTTTCCAGCATATGGATAACATCCACATTTCTCAAAATAAGTCTAGAATGAAAAAACTTGACTCAAAGTATGCGTGCGCAAGTCTAAGAGAATTACGAGTAAAGCAATAGGTTATTCATGTGTGTACACCGCCGATAAAACTCCTGCTATGTTCCAAAAAGATTACAAGAAAGAGGATGTTTCTGAAGGTACACTCGTTCCAGATATAGAATAATATCTAAATATCACCCAAAAGATTAAGAGCTAAGTGATGAAAAACCTTGGAAAGGATATTAGCCATATTTTTCTTACTAGTTTTTGGAGTGGTATCTTTCCTATCCTCTTTCTTATATGACTCGATCTTTTTGGTATTCATAGGCTTGGGCTTAATTATCTGGGGAACATCCCTAATCTTCATGAGTTCGACGAAGCTGGTGAAAGCTGACATGGTTATCCCTCAATTAAGCAATTCTATGCTCACCTTGGACAACCTTCTGAAAAACCTTAACGTTCAAAGTGAGACCTATTTTTTGCCGCCCACAATCCCCGGAGAGAATCCCGTCCAAAAGATTACTGGTGATAACCCTCGCCCGTTTGACATCTCTTTAATACCTTCGGGGCTCGATCTCGAATGGTCGTTCGAGAAGAAGTCGAAAGTGGATTTTCTAGCCGCTGATTTAGATTACTTGAAGGAATTTCTACCAATAATCTTCACTGACGAGTTAGGTCTAGCCACGGATTTTGAAATGTCGAGGGAGGATGGGATGGTCCACGTAAGAATGAGAGATTTCATCCTCCAAGGATTATGCGAGAATGTACATAAGGTTGATGATCAAATATGCAGACGAACTCCTTGCCCAGTATGCAGCGCGATAGCATGCGCTTTAACCAAGGTAACCCATAGGGCCATAAGCATAGAGAAAACAAGATTGTCAGGTGACACATTAGAAGTTTGGTTTAAAATCTCTAAACCTAAGTCAAAGTGATCGCTAAATGCCCCTAACCATTCTAGATATAGGATTCGTTTTCGCTTTCATGTTTTTAATACTCCTATTCTTGTCAGAATACTTCTCCTTCTCTAAAAGCAAATTCTCACTATTCATCGATATAGATAAAACCAGAAACCTCGCCATGCTATTCGGAATCATCTTCATAACATTCGCAATACTCCACATATCTTTAAGTTTCGTTGAATGATAAAACGTACTTAAAGCAATTTTGAATCCTTCAATGAATAATTTTCGATTATACTAATGTGTAATATGGTTTCAAAGCACGACTGCTCATACTGTTTGGTGGCAAAGATGTTGCATTCTGATAATATAAGTCCCAGGGAGGATTCTAAACTTTATTTCTTGAAAAATAAAGCAACCGCAATAAAGATTGTCGCGCTTTTATCTTTAGTGGCGATCTTCTATCATCAAGATTTTATTATAATCGGGAATGAAGCGTTAAAAAGCGAGATAACAAGCTACATACTGGTTATTCCTTTTCTCTGGGGGTGCATGATTTATAGAAAAAGGAAGGTTCTCAGGGCGGCGATGCATTTTCGAAAACAAAGGAGAAGCATGGAATTAGGTCCAGATGAGATTCTAGGTTTCGCCCTTTATTTATCTTCGATCCTTCTGTATGTTTATGGTTCCTATTCCTTTTATTTCTTGCAATGGCACATGTTGTCTCTACCGCTATTTGTGTCGGGTTGCATTTTGTTGATGTTTAATTATGAAGTTCTTAGAGAATCCATTTTCCCAATAGTCTTCCTCTTATTGCTTATGCCACTACCCTTAGACATACTTCATGAAATAGGCACCCAGACTTCATTTTCAACTCTAATGCTTTCTTACAACATTCTTAAAGCTTTCAATTTGCCGGTGGGTTTACAGTTAGAAGACGCGTTAATAACTGTACAAAATCCTGTAGGCGAAACTACATCTTTCATGATAGACGTTCCATGTGGAGGACTTTACACTATTATAGGGTTCCTAGTTTTTGCGATCTTTGCATCCTACATAATATACGGACCCTTAAGGAAAAAAGGAGCGTTATTTTCCATAGGCTTTCTCCTCATCTATTTATTAAACATTTTAAGAGTAGTCGTGACCGTATCGATTAGTTATTTTCTAAATTCAAGGGTCGGCGTAGATTTGTTCCACATGCTAGGAGGCCCGACTCTCATATTTTTGGCGTCAATAATGTTGCTTTTCGTTGGAAATAAAGCCTTTAGCTTGGAAATCGTGGCTCACAAGGATGAAAGAAATACCTATCACCCTTCAAGAGTAGATTCAAACGAACCTTTTTGTTATATGTGTGGAAAACTCCTCAATCCTTTCAGTGCTAATTTTACGAAGAGAGACTTAGCTAAGTTTCTAACAATTTTAACCATGGTTTCGCTAATTGTACTGCAGTTGCCTTCAATGGCACTGGCAGGTTCCTCATTAAAGATCGACGTTAAAAACTCAACGGGAGAAGAAATGGCCGAACAGTTCTTACCAAATATAGAGGAGTATGAACTTAAGTTCATTTATAGAGACAGATATTTTGAAACCAAAAGCGGCCAAGACGCTTCCTTGGCATTTGCGTATCTCCCAAAAGAAGAAGGGAAATCAATCGTCTGGATAACGGTTGAGATTGCAGATGCCATGTCTAAGCTTCATGGCTGGGAGATATGTACGTTCTTTTGGCCAAGAAGGTTCGAAGGAAAAACTGTTGATGTTATCGAGTTAAAGGATGTGCAGATACTGTCAACTCCTTTGATTGGGCGTTTCTTCATTTTTAATCCAAGAGAATCAGATTCGACGGTTTCTATTTTGTACTGGTATGAGAAAGCGGTTTTTAATGTCGCGTCCAATTGGGGACCTAGATACGCAAAAATAAGTTTGCTGATTTACTTGGAAGACCTTATAGAATCCGGAGAAATAGAGAAAGTAGAAGAATACCCAAAAATTGAAAGTAAATTGTTGCCGATAGCTCAGGATATAGCAATCTTTTGGGAACCCGTAAGAAAATGGTCCATATTCACGCCCCTATTCGCAAAATGGGCACCAGTAATAATTTTTTCAGCAATAGCGACTTCTCTCTTCATAAAGGTAATGCTAGAACTGCAGAAAAGAAAAAATAGAGCAAGATCGTATAAGCGGGTTAAATTGGCTTCACGTTTTGTAGAAAAAGACAAAAAAGCTCTCACGATAGTTGAGATTCTTAGAAAACATGGAAAGGCTACAGGTAAAGAAGTCTTTGAACTCTACAAAAAAGTTTCCAGAGAATCAATAGATTTCAATGACTTTCTTCAAATCCTAAAATACGCAGAAGACCAAGGCCTAATTGAAAGAGACATAAAAAACTCCAGAGACGAAGGGTTGCTAGTTTGGAAGACCGAAATTGCGTCTAGAAAATTCATCGATTTGTTCTAGAGCGCTTTACCATATATATTCAAATACCCAACAAATTTAGTGTTGTTGCGATGAGAAAAATGCTAAGAAGAAGAGTGCTTCTATCCTTGATTCTAGGTCTGGTAGTGCTTCTAACGACCATACACATAGCGTCAGCAAAGATTGGCGCAGGCCACTTATACATTTATTTAAACTCTAATTATACTACACTCGCCTCGCAGGACGATAAAGGCTTCTACGAAGTCTTCCCAGGTCAAGAAGTCTACATCCAAATAGCAAACATAACCGAATTCAACATTGGCAAAAATGTTATCGTAAAGATAGGTTTTGAAGTAGACGGGAATGACTACACCTATATCACTGGTCCTCTTACAGTAAAGACTCTTACGTCTGGAGCAGGAGAAAACTTACCTGGAGTCGGCGACGCAAGTCAAGTCATCGCATGGACGGTAGGACAGTACAACGACCCAACCCCTAGTAACTACATTGACATACCACCGTGCAGCACGATTACAGTCCACTATAAGGACGCTTCCGGAACCGGCCCAGAATTCGTAACCTACGATGCAACACCTCCATGCATAACCGCTCATCTACACGTTATACCGGGAAACCCATTCGGGACGCTAGGCGCAATTTCACTCCTACTCGTAGGCTTCGGAGCCTTCCTGCTAATCAAAAACAGAAAATCCATTCCGGTACTCAAGTTTTAGCCCAGTAACCAAACTGGGTGCGCGACAGTTTCATATTCATATGAAGTAACAGACCTAATGCGAGCGGGCATGTTTTACATTGTGCTTGGTCCCCATGATTAAGTATAATCCAAGCTTGTTTCAGATGTTACCGCTTTGGGGCAGGTTCAGGGAACGTCATATCCAATGGTTAACGGGAAAATACGGTCTAATTACTCTAACCTAACAGGAGTCGTAGTGACCGCTGAACTTAGTTGCAATACTTTAGGGGTAATCAGGGCCTTCGGAAGACGCGGTATCCCTGTGGTTTACATTGATTCAGAACGGAGCACCATGGTTAGGTACTCTAAATACATCACAAAGCGCTTAAAGTGCAAAAGCACAAGGGAATCAGAGACTGAGTTTATCAACGTCTTGTTAGATTTTGGCAAACAAATCAGTGGTCAAATGATGATAATCCCTACAGGCGATAGGGTTGTCCTGGCTCTTTCAAAGCACAAGCACGAATTGGAACAATTCTATCATCTTCCCGTGCCAACATTTGAGACTGTTCAAAAGTTGGTAAATAAAAAGAATTTCTACAAATTGCTAGCCGAAATGCAGATTCCTCATCCCAACACGTATTTCCCTGAGAGCCTCACTGAGCTGCGGTTGATGGGGCGGGAAGTTGCTTATCCATATATTATCAAGCCAGCCTACTCTCACCTTTTTCAGGAGGAGTTTGGTCGAAAGGTCTTCGTGATAAACTCTCCTCAAGAACTCGACTGGGCGGTTGGCAGATTAAGAGATAAGGATCTAGAGGTCATGGTACAGGAAATAATCCCTGGGAAAGAGATATACATGTTCTGCACATATCTCAATAGAAAATCAGAACCACTGGCAATTTGTGGCTATGACAAAATCAGGCAATACCCGCCTGATTTCGGCTCTGGCTCATTCTGCAAAAGTAGTTTGCGCTCTTCTCCAGTAGAAGAATGTATTCAATTACTTCAAGCGATAGGATACTACGGATTTGCCGAACCAGAGCTGAAAAAGGATCCAAGAGACGGCAAATACAAACTACTAGAGATAAACGCCCGAACGACAACGCAAAACAGACTAGCAGCCGCATGCGGCGTAGATATTGAATACATAGCTTATCTTGACGCTGGCGGACGGTGCATAAAAAATCTGTTTTCCTTTCGTAGCGACATTTTTTGGGTTGACGATTTTGCCGACTTACTCTCCTGTTTGATGCTCCTAAAACGGAAAGAACTTGGTATTGGAGAGGTAGTCAAGTCATTTAAGGATAGAAAGGTACATTCAGTGGCAGCGTGGGATGACTCTGCCCCTCTCATCGTTCGTGCATTCAATCTCGGCTTTAGTGCACCATGGCTGTTTAGAGAGTTATTTCTTAAGTAGCTTTTTGAAGGATAGAAAATCTTTGTAACTGGAAATTTGGTGGCTCTATTGGGTTCTGAAGCAGAAAAAATTGTTGAAATGGGAAGAATTTCGGCGAAGGGAGGAATTACCCTTTTCTTTGGGTTAGTCCTCTCTACGGTGATTTCAACGACAGGCACAATTATAGTAGCAAGGATGCTGGCGCCAGCAGATTATGGGTTATTTGCCATAGCCATGATGCCGCCAACCTTATTCGGATTGTTTAGAAATTTAGGGCTAGATTCTGCGCTCGTAAAATATCTTGCCCAATACAAATCGGAAAATCAGATAGGCGAATTAAAAAACTTGATAGTTTCAGGAATTCTTGTAAACTCCGCTGTCAGCTTATTCTTGTCAATTATTTTATACTTCTCGGCTGGGTTTATCGCTGTCAACATTTTTTTGCGACCTGAACTGAAAACTCTTATTGAAATTGCCTCAGTTAACGTTTTAGCGATATGTCTTTTCGATACTTCACAGTCGATTTTCACAGGATTTGAAAAATTTGAATACAGAAGCTTCCTGCTTATCTTTCAATCAACCATTCAAACATTTCTTGCTCCTTGGCTTGTATATCTGGGATACGGGGTTTTTGGGGTTGTTCTAGGGGTTACTTTAGCATTTGTGATGGCAAGCAGCATGGGACTGTTCATGATTCACTTTAGGTCCTACAAGAAAAATGAAGAGGAGACGGATCCCAAATCTAATCTTGCCATTGGAAAAACCTTGAGAACTATGTTAAGCTACGGCTATCCCCTCGGTTTTTCAGCAATACTTCTCGGTTTTCTTCCGCAATTCTACAACTTTTTAGTCGCAATCTATTGCAGTAACATAGCCATCGGAAATTATCAAATCGCAGCTAAATTCATTGTACTCATAAACTTTTTTACAATACCAATTAGCGTTACACTTTTTCCCGCCTTTTCAAAGCTAGACTGGAGAAAGGAAACAGGAAATCTCAAAAAAGTTTTCCAGTCTTCAGCCAAGTATGCAGCTTTACTTACAATCCCAATAGTAGCTGCTATCGCTGCTCTATCGGAACCACTTATTTTGTTGTTTTTTGGCGAAAAATACAGTTTGGCTCCTCTTTTTTTGGCTTTATCCATTCTTTCGTACATAAGCATAGGTTTCGGATCGTCAAGTTCAAGAGGTTTGCTAAATGGTCAGGGTCTAACAAAGAGTGTGATGAAAATTGACTTGGTGAGTTTGGCTTTTGGAATTCCATTAAGCTTAATCCTTATTCCACAATTCGGAATTATAGGTTTAATAATTACATCTTTAATTGCGACAATTCCAAGTCTACTAATCGGGCTCTTCTGGATATATAGACGCTATAGATTTACCATAGACTGGGCTTTCTCACTTAAAACATGTCTGGCTTCAGCGGTTGCCGCCACAATCGCTTATGTAGCAATTGCGTTTTTGAACCAGCCCTACTGGATTGAACTTATCGTGGGCGGACTGATATTCTCCTCTTGCTATTTAATCTTCATTCCAACTATGAGAATTATGAACCTTGACGATGTGAAGAGCTTGAAACAAATCTTCAAGGGCCTCGGAATCATTACTTATTTTTCTGATAAGGTTCTAAATGTAATTGAAAAAATACTAAAGTTCAAGTCAAATTCTTTCTTTAGATTATTACGTTCTTCAAAGAGAACCATACTGCTGATGCTGATTACCGTTTTGATAACGATCGTTATCAGCGCCGTGATCGCCATAGGGTTATATAGAATCGCCAATATTCAAGTTCCAAGCCTAGGCACCGTAAAGGCACTAGGCGTCGAAGCCTACTGGGACAGAAACCTCGAGAACAAAATAGAAACAATCGACTGGGGAACGATCCAACCAGGATCATCCAAAAACGTCACCCTCTACCTACAAAGCATCAGCAACATCAAAACAACCCTATACCTTGACACAACAAACTGGAACCCCCAAAACATTTCAGACTACATGAACCTATCTTGGAACTACGATGGAGCCCCGATTAACCCCGGTGAAGTAACACAGGTAACATTAACATTATCAGCTTCCTCCTCTCACTCTTTTGTTAGGTACCTCATCATCAACGACGTAGAAGATTTCAGTTTCGACATAACCATAGGAACCACCGAATACACCAGCTAGTTCACCTCTCGCACGATTGTTAGTAATGTGTCGAGAGCTATTCTGCCAGCAAAACGAGCTGGCGGCTGCTCGACACCTAAGTATGACCATAAATCTTATATACGCCTCTCATGGCGCAGCTATACGCCACATTTGAACCTGAAAATACATTTAAGTACTTTTCTGGATAGAAAGCAAAACTGGGTTGAAAGGGACTTGAAAGTTCTTGTTCTTGGATTCGATGGGGCTTCCCCCAAACTAATTAGTAGATGGATCAATCATTTACCAACCTTCAAGGGGATTAAAGAAAATGGCGTTCTTGGTGAAATAATCCCTCCTGTTCCTGCCCAAACGCCCGTGGCATGGTCAACGTTTATGACGGGGAAGAATCCGGGCAACCACGGAGTTTTCAGCTTCGCGTTTAGGCAGATGGGAACTTATGAAAGAAAAATTATTGACCCGATGGTGTTGAAGTCTGACACATTGTGGCATGTTTTGAGCGATGCTGGGAAAATGGTTGGAGTTATTAACGTTCCAATGTCTGAGGTTGAGCAAATCAACGGGTTTATTGTCCCTGGATTTCTCTCAAGAAGCGAGGGCATTCCCCACCCTAGTAGCGTAAAAGCCAAAATCAAACGAGGATTTGGAATCGATAGAATTGCTGGAGACTTAGAAATTGACACTCTAGAAAAGGCCCAAAGTGACCCCGAACTATTTTTTGAACGCGTTAATCAAATCACAGACGAAATGGCTGAAATTTGCCTCTACCTCATCCGAGAAGAAAAATGGGACTTTTTCATGCCTGTCTTTATGGGAACCGACAGAATTCAACACTTCTTTTGGAGGTACATCGATTCAACTCATCCAAAATTTCAAGAAAACGCATTAAGCGGGCACATCAAAAAGTTCTACACGAAGATCGACAAAATTGTAAGCCGCTTTTTAGAATGCATAGACGAAGACACTTTTGCTATAATTCTGTCTGACCACGGGTTCTGCTCAGTTTGCAAGGAAGTTATAATTAACAATTATTTGGAAGAAGCGGGCTTTCTTACCACCAAGTCTGGCAAAATAGATCTAGAAAAAAGCAAGGCAGTCTCCTACGGATATGGAGACATCTGGCTAAACGTAAAAGGACGAGAGCCCAAAGGAATAATCAACCCCAACAAAGAATACGAAGACACAAGAACAGAAATCGTAAATGAACTAAAAAGAATTGAAATTGACGGCGAAAAACCAGTCCGCGACGTAAAGAAAAGAGAACAAATCTATTGGGGCACCTACCTAAACCAAGCGCCAGACCTTACCATAATTTTCAATGTTGGATGGCAAGCAGCAAGACAACCAGAGATAACCACCAAAAACAAACTCAAAAGATACGTAAACGATAACCCACGCTGGAGCGGAGGACACGACGGAACCCATAGTCCCCTAGACGTTCCAGGAATAATAGGCGTTCTTGGACCAGAAATACCGAGCCGAAAAGAATTACGAGTTTCTCTATGGGACACGGCTCCAACGATACTAAATTTAATAGGCGTTCCCATCCCAGCCGACATGGATGGAAAACCCTTCCTCAGCAAAACTAAAACGCATAACTTATAAGCGCATATACAGATTGTTTCTTGATAAATCATGGCTAGATACGTGAACATATCCATCCCAAAACCTCTATACGATAGACTTTCGAAGGCTCTGGAAGGAAGCGGTTATCGCAGCCCCACAGAATACATTATTTTCCTGATTCGAAAATATCTGCCGGAGTTAGAATCAGGCGATGTTGATAGAAGACTGGAGGCGCTTGGGTACAGGTAACATTTGCATGATGCGTAAATGAGACAACCGTGAAATAACACTTAAATATAAGAACTACATTTTTCTACTACAAAAACTGAGAGGAATACAATTGGGCATCAATCCCATTGATGCATATCTAGATGAACTTGAAAAGAAAAGCATCGCTATCCTAAGAGAAGCCAAAGCTCAATTCAAAAAACCAGCAGTGCTATGGAGTACGGGAAAAGACTCCACAACGACCATATGGCTCTGCAAAAAAGCCTTCTTCGGCAAAATCCCCTTCCCAGTCATACACATAGACACAGGATGCAAATTTCCAGAAATCTACGAATTCAGAGACAAACTAGCCAAAGAATGGGACCTAAACCTACTGGTTGCCAAAAACGAAGAAGCCATGGAAAAAGGAGTTTCACCCGAAAAAGATAGATTCGAATGCTGCACCCTGCTAAAAACCCAAGCCCTAAAAAATCTTCTCGAGAAAGAAAAATTCGACGCTCTGATCCTCGCCATACGAAGAGACGAACATGGAATAAGAGCAAAAGAAAGATACTACTCTCCAAGAGACAACGACTTCAAATGGAATTATAAAGATCAGCCAGCGGAAATGTGGGACCTATACGTGAAACCCTCAGAAGACTTCTCCCATATGAGGGTTCACCCAATTCTACACTGGACAGAACTAAATGTATGGCAATACGTCAAACGAAAAAAACTTCCAGTAAATCCCCTCTACTTCGCAAATAACGGAAAAAGATATAGAAGCCTCGGATGCCAACCCTGCACCGTTCCCATACCTTCCAACGCACAAACAATAGACGAGATCGTTGAAGAACTGGAAACGTCGAAAGTTCCAGAGAGAGCAGGTAGAGCGCAAGACAAAGAAAAAGCCTACATGATGCAAAAACTTCGAAGCTTAGGCTACATGTAACCGGGCAGAGCGTTCTAAAAATGAGTTTGTCAAAAATTAACCTCGTAGTAGTAGGCCACAAAGACCATGGAAAATCCACCCTAATAGGTAGATTACTCTACGACTCAAAAGCAATCCTAGAGCAGAAAATGCAGGAAATAAGAACTGAACTTGAAAAGTCTGGCAAGAAAGAATTCGAATTCGCGTTTTTGCTAGACAGCTTGGAAGAAGAAAGAAAAGGCGGGTTAACAATAGACATCATGCAAACACCCTTCAAATCAAAAAAATACCTCTACACAATAATAGACTGCCCAGGCCACAGAGAGTTCATCAAGAAAATGCTCACAGGCGCCTCACAAGCAGATGCCGCTGTGCTAGTGGTCTCAGCCAAAGAAGGAATAGAAGACCAAACCAAACAACATGCATTCTTAGTTAAAACCTTGGGCATAAGTCAACTGTTGGTTGCAGTCAACAAAATGGACCAGGTAGGTTACCAAGAGAGTGTTTTCGCGGAAACCTTTCAAGCCTTAGATGGGGTCTTAAAGCCCATGGGTTTTGAGAATGTTCCCAAAGTACCGATTTCCGCCTTCAATGGAGACAACGTCTTCGTAAAATCGCAAAACATGAAATGGTATGATGGTCTTACGCTGATTGATAAGTTAGATGAAACTGTAAAACCTGTCCAATTACCCTTTAACAAGCCTCTGCGTGGCTGCGTCCAAGACGTATACAAAATAGAAAACAATGAAATAGTCGTATGTAAAATCGAAACCGGCATAGTTGAAACTGGAAAAACCCTCTATTTTGCACCGTCCGGAAAGAAGGGGCCCGTTAAATCCATAGAAATGTTTGGCAGTCAAGTTGAAAAAGCGATGCCGGGTGAATCGGTCGGCTTAATCATAAGTGGCGTTCAATATATTCAAAGAGGAGAAGTCATAAGTTACCCAAAAAACCCAGCCAAAAAAGCAAAGGAGTTCACTGCCGAGATAATTTTGTTTTCAGACACTGAAATAAAAAATGGCGACGTACATACAATACGCTGCGGAACAGCCGAAAAAAAATGTAAGGTAGAAGAAATCATAGCCGAAATTGACCCAGTAAATCTTACTGTAAACACCAGTTCTCCACAATCCTTGAAAGGAGGAAGCGTAGGCGAAGCAAAGTTTTCGCCCTTAGAACCGTTGTGTGTCGAAAAGCATTCGGACTTTCCGCCGTTGGGACGCTTTGTTATAGAGGGAAAGAAGGGGCCTATTGGCGCGGGCATAGTTCTCAATGTCGAACATGACAAACTGCAAAACATCGAGGTAGCCTAATGTTAGATCTTTTTCTCATATGGTTACTGGTAGGATTTTTAGCCCAGCTAATCGACGGAGCTTTAGGAATGGCCTACGGAGTAAGCTCCACAACCGCCCTTGTTTCCATCGGCGTTTATCCCGCTCTTGCAAGTGCCAGCGTCCACACAGCCGAAATATTCACAACCCTAATTTCAGGGACCTCACACTTTAAACTGGGCAACGTCCGCAAGGACATGATTCTCCACTTAGTAGTGGCAGGTGTGATTGGAGGCGCCACAGGCGCTTTCGTAGCCGTTAGTCTCTCCTCCAATATTCTGCAATTAGTTGTCGGAGGCATACTCCTCTTCATGGGACTGCTAATACTCGTCAGGTTCGCTTCCAAAAAGGTACCTCACTTTAGAAGAAAACGTCCATCTTCAAAAATGCTTGTCCCATTGGGATATATTGCCGCTTTCCTTGACGCTTTAGGCGGGGGAGGGTGGGGGCCAATCGCTACAACCACCCTAGTCACCAACAAGGTTGAACCAAGCAAAGCTATAGGCTCAGTTAACTTTGCAGAATTCTTCGTAACCCTCACCGAATCAATAACCTTCATAATTCTCATTGGACCCGAACAATTCAGCTGGATAATCATCTTAGGATTACTCATCGGAGGGATAATATGCGCCCCCATAGCGGCTTGGGGATGCAAAAAGCTTCCTCAAAAAATACTTGGAACACTAGTAGGCATCGCAGTAATATTCTTAAGCATACGCATGATACTCAAATTCTTCAGAATTCTGTAGCACACAATGCTTCTAACTCCAAGAGCGCCGCGACATACATTGAAAGGCACAAAAATAACAGACGCCAAATCTTAAGCCACGTGAGCTCAAGGTGAGAAATGAAGCTTAAGCCCACTTTCAGAGCTATTTAAGAGCTATTTAAGATGAGAGCCACCAATGTGCTAAAGATGGGCCAAGAGTGAAGCCATCTTCTCTAGGCCGTCTGAAGCTCTCCTAAAGCTCACACAAGGCTCACGAAAACCTTCATAAGCAAAAACACTACTCTTTTCCAAAGAGGAACAAAACTGAACCCAGAAACAAAAATTAAACTCGACAACCTTAAAGCACTACTCAAGAAGGGCTACTCACTAAAGGATGCAATACGAAAGGTTGGCGTCGGCTGGAAAACCTACTACCAATACGAAATATACGTACTTGGCGATCCTGAAGTTCCCATACCAAAGAAAAGGGCAGCAAAACTTGTGGAAAGATGGTTCCCAACCAAAACCGAAACCAGAAAACTTTTCATACTACTTTGGGAAATAAGCAGATTTGCCGCCCAAGAATTATTGATCCGCAAACACAGAAGACTCCTCTACGCCAGGGAATTCAACGAATTTCAAAAGGTTGCAGACGACCTAATGATAAGATGGTCACAAGAACTCGCCCAGGAATTCTTCAACAACTAAATTTTCTACCATAATGGTCTCACACTTACAAGCAGTCAGAGACAAATAAACTTTGATTAACTTAAAACTGCTTACTTTCTCATAATGATTTGAATTGTTTGATCCTTAACTTCTGGTTCAAACACTATCATTCTTACCTAGGGAAAAGTTCCAGACCAAAAGTCTTGAGAGGACCAAAATGCCTCAAATTGAAAGTGTAGAGGGTTGCCCCTCTGTTTAAGACTATGGCGGCTATCATAGCGTCAGTCCTGCGTATAGACATCCCAGCGTCCTCGGCCTTTAGCTCTATTTCAGCAGATAACTCGGCGTCTCTCTTCGTATAGTCAAGCACAGGCAGAAGTAAAACTTCCTTAACGGGTTTGGCATACTTTTGAAGGCCATACAATATCTCATGAAGGTTTATTGAAGTTGTGGCTATGTCTTCACTGCTGTCAAGGATTCTACTCAGAGCCTCATCGCCCTTAACGGATCCTTTATCGAAAATTTCAATCAAAACATCAGTATCCAACACTATCATAGTCTGCGCTCAGCTCTCATTGCATAAATCTCAGAAAGCATGTTCTCCTTATCCTTAAACTCGACGCAGCCCCTAAGGCTCTTCAAAGTCTCAACGGGGTTCATGCCTTCTGCAAGCCTCTCGAATAGCTCGCTGAAACTTTCACCCTCACGCTTAACCTTCAGCAACTTCCTATAAACCTCGTCTCTAATCGATATAGTTTTAGTCAACAAGAGTCACCGAAGGGTTCGTGTTTAAACATATATTTAAACATTCTTTATAGAAACATCGACTGGTATGACCCTAGCTAACGAGCTTATAACAAAAAGGATATGTAGACTTAGTATACGACAATTAGTTGATGCGCACGCGCGAACAATAAGAAACAGGCACGAGGGAAATCTTGCGCGCAACAGTCTTTAGATTTACCGAGGCCCTATTAAAAGGGCAGGCTCTATCTCTTTGCTGGCATAGCAGGCAAGCGACAAAGCAAATAATTGATCGTCATGTCTACGTGGTGGATGCCAGAATTTCAAATGGACTCTTTCTCGTGCTGTCTTAGGTTGCAAGTATTCATACTGCTGTTCATTTATTTGCGCAATTAATTCCGCATCGTCTGATAAGATACCAAGTTTCTTTTGCTCCATCAACAGCTTTAGATATGTCAGTATTTCTTCCTTGCAAGGATCTACAAGAACCATTCCTTTCACGTTCCCGAGTCCTATCTCCTCCATTTCATCAACAATTACGTCTCCAACCCCGGTTTTGTCCACAAGTGTACTTGCAAAACCAAAAATTTGCTCCGCTCTAGCTACGTGACCTATAACATCTGGGTAAGGTGTTCCCAACGGGAACTGATGCTTATAAATAAGTCTCCGTTTACCATTGATTTTTTGCACCACAGCCAACACGCTATGGTCTATCTGCTTTCCAACATCTAAGCCAGCGTAAAATGATCCGCGGAGACTGCCTCGATGAATTTTTTCTAAGTCGTTGAAATACCGATTAGGTGAATCCGGGTCTCCGAGTTCAGGGTCTACGCAACTTATAATTAAGTCCATTGGGAAAAAGACGTTTGTTAACTCTGTCCATCGGGCTTCAACCTCACGCGCCCATTCCTCCTCCGTCATATCTAATTTCCACTCACCTAGCCTTCCCTCACTGACCAGAGGGCTTGTATGGGACGGGTAATGGTGTACACTGTAACGTTCTCTGTCAAGAAACGCCCTCCGCAGAATGTGGTCGAAGCTTTTAGGGGTCCCGCTCATAACGAAGTGGCAGTTAGGCTTTGTCAACATTGGCATAATCTCTGATGTTATCATTTCACTTGGGACAATGGAAGCCTCGTCGCAGAAGACCCAGTCCGGATGAAAACCCCTAAGCTTATCAGGGGAGCAAGGCAAAGCAACAAGCCTTCCACCCAATGAAGGCTTCAATCTTATGGTAGTACGGGTTGTGCCCGGATGCTTGATCATCTCCCTCATGAGAGGGTTAGATTGAATCGTGTGATAGCAATAGTCAAACATAATCATGCTCTGACGCTGCGTGCTAGATATAATCAAACACTCAATTTTAGGCTTGGTGTAAACAAGCCATAGATTTTTGCGGCTAAAAACCAAAGACTTACCCCATCCACGGCCACAAACAGCAACCTGCCTCGGATGCATATCCCTCAAAAGCCTCTGATGATCAGGCGCATCAACAAGCCACTTATCGTCGCACATTAAAACCGCGAAAAACACAGGATCGTCATTCACTCTCTGCACAACTCTCTCATCACCCAAAAGTTCCCGAAGCGCTTTTGGACGAGCAATGAGCTGCTCCGAGAACGACGCCACAAAAGCCATGTCGTTAAGCAGGCGATTTATGAACTCTTCCTTCTCCAAATGCGTGCCTTCTCCCTGACTATCATTCGAAACGCTGCAGGAACCTTGGTCAAAAGCGAGCCTAAATCCTCATCTTCAAGTTGCTTCTCTCCTTGACTAGCAAGAAGCTTGTTTAAAACTCCTATCGTGTCAGCCAAAGTTTTAGCCCAACGACGCTTCTCCTCAGGCGTCAACATAGGATCCTCCAAGTACCTCTTCGCCTCTTCAATAACCTTCCAAAGTATCTGAATAGCCTCCTCGACAGTGTGCCCACCCGTAGGCTCAACTTTTTTCATCCTGGTTCCTCCATCTAGCAGTTTGAAACAAAAACATTTCGACCATTACCCTCCTGAGTCACCACTCCAGCGTAATCTGCAAAGACATCATCAACCTATTGGTTATGGTCAATCCGATCATTATGTTTCCTCCTTTGACTTCTTGCGCGTGCGTGCATATTAATTATCAACTACATATCCTTTGCCGAACAATACGTTATCATTTAACCCTTAATATTTTTATAAAAAAAGGCTATTAAAGGGTTTTTTCCGAAAATCAGTTATCAAAAATCGTTAAACGCAAATCAATAATCGAAAAACGAACATTTTTAAATTTCGCGAATTTTTACCGTTTGTGCGCGCGACTACTCAAAAACCTCACAAAACCCCAACCAACACCCAAACCCACCAAAACATATTAGACCCCAAATAGAGGGGCCTACAACAATTGCACGCACACAAATCCGCGCGCAGCGATGAATTCCTAGTCCCAAACTCTTTCTGCTAGCCGCTTCCAACTATGACTATATCAAAGCTGAAGGTTGTTATTCCAGTAATGTTGTTTCTTACAGACAGCGTTAAAACTGCTGGAGTCACTTGATTCACATTCAAAGATTTTCCCTCTGAATTCCATGTGCAAGTAATGTAGTTTGAGGCAGTAGGAGGATTCCAACTGGAGTATGGTGTAGTCATTGATAGGGTGATTGGAACGTTGCTAGTGTTCTTTATATAAACGGTTTTATTTACTGTTTGTCCAGGTTCAAGAGTTGTCCAGTTAATTGAAGTAACAGGATTTATGCAAGCAAGTTCTGAATAAACACCGACTCCAACAGCTTTCACCGTTCCAGTGTTGGAGACTGTCCTGCTTGTTTGAACTGAAGACAACACCACTCCTACTATGGAAAGGGTTAGAGTATACGCAATGAGGGCAAGCGTAGCACTTGCAACTATCCGTTCTGTTCTTTTCAGCTCGCACACCTGGAGTTATAGTATGTATTGAGACTTAATAAACCTTCTCGTTTAAATGTTCTACAAGTATACACATCATAGGCGGCTAGAAGATAACAGTCTCTATTCATTTGAACTATAGCATTCCATTATTTTAGGGCAACCTAAGCATTTGTCGGGAATAGGAGCGTTTTTGTCAAGCTTTTTCAGGTATCCAAAACCGTGGGGACATTTTTGAGAGTCTGTTTCAGGTTGTTTCGGCGACGGTTCTTCTTCAGTCTTTAGGCTTGTAACAGTTTTCGTCGGTTTATCTGGAAGGTTTTTTTCCTCAATAGATGGTTTTGTTATGTAAAGTATTAAGAGGATGATGATAGCTATCAATAGAACAATGTCAACGGCAGACGGTTCGAAGGAAAACATGAGACTCCCGATCTACTTAATCTGATGCTTGCATATAGACTTGATGAATTTGATGTATATAGCGCAAATACAAAGCATAAATAACATAAGAATATTAAACTTACCAGCGAAACGGTGAACACAAATATAATTGGAGGAGCAAATCACGTACGCAGTCGGACACTTGGCTCTGGGATACCTGTCTGGCAAACTAACATCCAAAATTCTAAGCGTCAACGTAAACATTCCTCTATTGTTCCTAGTCTCCGTGATGCCTGACATTGACCTATTAATACCCAGCCTAGAACATCGAGGACCAATCCACTCAATAATCATTTATTGTCTTCTTTTCCTTCCTGTCTTCATGCTTTACGGAAAAAGGGCTACGCCATATTTTGTAGCCCTAACCCAGCACATCCTCATAGGCGACTACCTGACAGGAGGCACACAACTGCTATGGCCTATAACCATTAATTGGTATGGCTTGGGAATGGAAATAACAAGCTTCGCCAACATTTTCATGGAATGGGTCCTTTTCCTCACCTCCATGACAATCATGTTTAAAACAAAGGATTTATGGCTACTTTTCCAACATCACCCGTCAAACCTTACGTTGTCCATACCAGTCTTCACGGTTCTTCTTCCCACATTCTTAAGCTTCCCCTTATCCGTCCCATTAGAACTCGTAATTCCACACGTTACCTATCTAGTGCTCTTCACTCTCTCCACTGCAATAGATTTAAAAGCCATCTTGACGAGAAACCATACACGAATTTAACTAGTTCTTTGGCAAAGGTGGCTCGCTCTCCCCTAACTATGAGTAATGTTGACCGTAGTTCGCTCCGAGGATGCCTAAGTCTCTTGAGTCGACTGCTCCGTTAGCGTCGAAGTCGGCTGCTGGGTTCCAGTTGGGATCTCCTGGCTTAGATCCGTAGGCTATGCCCAGTGCGCCTAGGTCCTGCGAGTCTACTTTTCCGTCTCCGTTTACGTCGCCTAGCAAGCGGGGTCCTCCAGTTATAAGGATATCAAAACTGAAACTCGTTATTCCTTGTATTTGGCGAGATATAGATAGAGTTAGCGTTATTTGGAGGGCTTCACCGGGATTTGTCTGCTGTCCAGTGTAGTCCCATCTAAGAGTTATGTAATCAGATGCTTTTGATGGATTCCAGTTTGTCGTTGACATGATAAGATATATCAGTTCTTCAACTTCATTTCGAATATAGACAACGATACTCTTCGTTGACCCTGGTGTAAGAGTCCCCCAATCGATTGAAAATACTTTTTTAGTGCAGTTGCTGTCCCAGTAAACCCCAACTCCACTTGCTTCTACAGCGGAGACGTTGGTAATGGTGTTCGTGGTTACTAAAAGCATGAAAGCGAAAAGGATTAAGCTTGCGACAACAAATGTAAGCAAAACCTTCTCTTTATTTAAACGGTGCATCTCTCCTCTCTCTCGTCCTACTATTTGTGGTTAGTATCATTTTTGATTTTCTATAGAAGAGTCTTATAGATTTTACTTACATCTTCTGCAATAAGGTGTGCGCATGGATCGGCTGGAAAAAGGCTACAACCCCGCCTCAAAGCCAATCAGAGAAACAGAAGAAGAGCGGAAATAAGGAAAAGCAAAGAAGAACCAATAAGACATGTAGTTCTTCAATCTGCTTGACGATCTGTTGCCTGCTTCTGTGTGCACGCGAGTATCGACCGGTAATTCTGTCGGTGAAAACAAATCCGACGACCGGCGATACCTAGTGCAAACTTTCTTCAAATTAAGAGCCTTATGCTAGGTGAAGTATAAACCCAAAAAGTGGTGGGCCGGGCCGGATTTGAACCGGCGACCTTCTGCACGTCAAGCAGATGTCCTAACCGTGCTAGACTACCGGCCCTCTTTCAGTTTTTACATGTGTTTTCGCTTATTTAATTTTCAGTTTGGTTGGCTTTTAGTTTTTATCTGGGAGACAAAATGCTTAATAGTTTTCTTGTTAGGTAAGTTTTTGGGCGGGTAGATCAGCCTGGAATGATCGCAGCGTTGGCATCGCTGAGGACGCGGGTTCAAATCCCGCCCCGTCCACAAAATTGAGCAATATTCAAGCAGTTTCTAGGCGGTGTCTTTGCTCAAAATAGGCGAAAAATGTGCTTTTCTGAAGGGAGCTTCCAATAAACTTTTGTGCCATTTCACTCGGGCATTTAAATAGCGCGCGCATTCTAAACCTTTTTATATGCGGGTTGCTGTTTAGTTAGGTTGTCACATCAATTAATGCTTGGACTAAAGAAGCTTTTGAAGGCTCTTGAAAACCACATGCAAAATTTTTGTGACAGGAGAAATGAAACATATGCAAATACAATACTTCAAAGATTTGCCGTTAAGTCCAGAGGTTATGAAAGGCATTGAAGAACTTGAATTCAGTAATCTTTTTCCGATTCAGGCTCAAGCAATAATCCCATTACTTGAAGGAAAAGATGTTATTGGGCAGGCACAGACCGGAACGGGCAAGACTGCGGCTTTCGGAATTCCGATGGTTGAACGCCTAAACCCAAAAATCAACAGCGTTCAAGGCTTAGTCTTAGAGCCAACACGTGAACTCGCCATACAGGTTGCAGAGCACATAAGCCGATTCAGCAAATACTCAACATTCAAAGTCTTACCGGTTTACGGCGGAGAATCCGTCCAAAGACAAATCAGCGCACTGGAGAGAAGCGTCCACATTGTTGTTGGCACGCCAGGCCGCATAATAGACCATCTGAAACGAGGAACACTAAATCTGGCATCAGTGAAAATTGTTGTTCTCGACGAAGCTGACAGAATGCTTGATATGGGATTCATAGACGACATAGAATACATACTTTCAAAGGTGCCAGCAAACAGACAGACAAGCCTCTTCTCAGCAACAATAGACCAGTCAGTAATGAATGTATGCCATAGATACATGAAGAGACCTGAAAAAATACTAGTAAGCAAAGACGAAATAGCCCTTACACAGATAAACCAGTATTACATGGTTGTAAACCCTAAAAACAAATTTGAAATTCTACGCAACGTTTTAGACGAAAACCACATAGAACGAGCCATAATATTCTGTAGAACGCGCAAAGGAACAAGCATGCTGGCATACAGGTTAAGGGCGCGAGGATACGACGCAAAACCGTTGCATGCTGGGTTCACTCAACCGCAAAGAGACTTCGTTAGCAACTCTTTCAGAAAAAGAAAACTAAAACTGCTTGTTGCAACCGATGTTGCCGCAAGAGGCCTAGACATTCAAGGAATAACCCACATAATAAACTTTGACATCCCATTAGACGCACTAGTCTATTTCCACAGAATCGGACGAACTGCCAGAATGGGACGCGAGGGAACCGCCATAACACTTGTGGGCTACGGAGAAATGGCAGAATTAAACCGAATAAGAGCTTTAACGAAAACCACAATAGAAGAATTGGAAGGTGGTATCCATGTGTCGTATAGAGAATCCCGGAAACTGCATAAAGCAGTCTGCTCTGATTGCGGTCAACAATGTGAAGTTCCGTTCAAACCCGATTCTAGCAGGCCAGTTTACTGTCGATATTGTTGGGCAGAAAGAAGGGCGACTAAGACCTAGGTATCATCGCGCGCGCATCTGGGGAAAATTTGAAAGATTTAAATGATAGTATTGATTTAGCCCCATCCACTCTGTTTTTGACAAATAAGACAAATCGGTGCTTATTTTCAGCAGACAGTTTTATCTGTTGTCTGTCTCTATAGAAACGTGAGGAAAGAAATCCTTGGTTGATGTTTCAAAGGTCAAATTTACTAAACATGCTATTGCGAAATTCGAAGTGGTGAAGCATTATGGTTTTGAAATTAGCAATAAACAAGTTATTGAAACAGTTCTTAATCCCGAACGTCTAGACAAAAGAGATAATCAATATTTTGCGATTAAAATCATTAATTCAAAGCATGCTTTAAGAGTGGTTTACGAAAAGAGGAAAGGCTATTTAGTTGTAATAACCTTTTATCCTGTTAGGCGTGAGCGTTATGGCGTATAAAATCAAGTATGACGAAGACGCTGATGTCCTTACGATTATACTCAAAGAAAAAGGCAAACTTTCCCATGCAGAAGAGGTAGGGGACGTTATAGTTCATTTCGACGAAAATGGAAAACCTCTTTTCATGGAAATACTCAAAGCCAGTAAAATAGTTCCACTAATGGTCGAAGGCTTGGCTAAAAAAGAAGTAACAGTGGCTTAATAGCGCCGGCTGAATTAGAAAAATTGAACAGCCTAGCATTTTAATTCTAGCACTACTGGAAAACGAAGAATTTAAGCGAAGTCTTAAACCTATCCTCGTCCACACGACTTCAACACAGCAAAATTTACGAATCTTTCCTGAACCGTTAACCGAAAAACACCTTTGCTATTTCATAAAGCCCCAAATCAACGGTCTTTCGCTTGCCAGCGACATCCTTTAATGGAACAGAAACAATTTTGTTTCTCTGAAGAGCCACCATAAGTCCAAACTGGCCTTTGTGAATAAGGTCTATGGCGGCGATTCCGTATCTTGTTGCCAGAATTCTGTCGAAGGCTGTTGGAGAACCGCCGCGTTGAAGGTGGCCAAGGTCCACAACTCGGGTTTCGATGTCTATTCTTTTTTCAATTTCCCTCCCAAGATAATAGCCTACACCGCCAAGTCTAGGGTGTCCAAACTCGTCTACGCCGGGGCTATAAACAATTTCTTCGCATCCTTTGGGCTTTGCGCCCTCAGCAACAACGATGAGGCTGAAGTTTTTACCGCGATTCTGCCTTTGCTTAATGTAACCACAAACTTCATCGATGTCAAAGGGTTTCTCCGGAATTAGGATGACGTCTGCTCCTCCAGCAATTCCAGCCTCTAACGCGATCCATCCGGTGTATCTGCCCATTACTTCAAGGATGATTACCCTGTGGTGTGCCTCCGCCGTAGTATGAAGCTTGTCAAGCGCTTCGGTGGCTATAGAAACTGCAGTGTTAAAGCCGAAAGTATAATCGGTGCCAGCCAGATCGTTGTCAATTGTTTTAGGCACCGCAACACATGGAAGCCCCATTTCATAAAGCTTGTAAGCCACACCTAAAGTATCCTCTCCTCCAATGACAACTACAGCGCCGAGGCCGTTTTCTTTAACATTTTTCAGAATTTTCTGCGCTCCAGCTTCACGTTTAAAGGGGTTGGTTCTCGAAGTTCCGAGAATGGATCCTCCGCGAGGAAGCATTCCAGAAATTGCTTTTAGATTAAGCTGGATGAATTCGCCTTCAATTAATCCTCGCCATCCATCCCTAATTCCAACAATTTCATAACCATAATTCCGGATTCCCTTTCTCACAACCGCTCTGATAACTGCGTTGATTCCCGGAGCGTCTCCTCCTCCGCTTAGGATTCCAACTTTCATTTTTCTTTTCTCCTCCCTAAGAAGCCTGAACTTCCAAATAAGTGCATCTTACTCTTAACAACCTCTTTCATGGCTTCTTTCGCCGGGCCTAAAATCTTTCTTGGATCAAATTCTTTTGGGGAATTGGCTAAGACTTCTCGAATTGTAGCCGTGAAAGCCAGCCTTAAATCGGTGTCAATGTTTATTTTTGTTATTCCTAGGGATATGGCCTTTTTGATATGGTTGTCTGGGATTCCCTTGGCTCCAGCTAGTTCGGCTCCGTACTTTGTGGCTTTTCTGATTATCCATGGCGGAACGCTTGACGCTCCATGCAAAACTAAAGGAACCTTAACCTTTTGCCTTATGGCTTTCAACCTTTCAAAATCAAGTTTTGGCTCTGCTTTGAATTTGTAGGCGCCATGGGAAGTGCCGATTGCAACCGCAAGTGCGTCTGTAGTGGTTCGTTCAACAAACTCTTTGGCGGCGTCGGGGTCTGTTAGGATTGCTTCCTTTTCTTCAACAGTGGATTCCTCTACGCCAGCAAGTCTTCCAAGTTCCGCCTCAACAGATACGCTTCTTGAATGAGCCAAATCCACAACACGTTTTGTTAGAGAAATGTTCTCTTCAAAATTTAGATGGGAACCATCAATCATGACAGAAGTAAAACCGGCATCAACGCATTTTGAAGCGGTTTCTACATCCGTTCCATGATCTAGATGGAGGGACATGGGCACCGAAGCGGATTCCGTTGCAGCTTTCACCATTCTAACCAGATATTTTAGGCCAGCGTACTTGATGGCGCTGGGAGTCACCGCCACGATGACAGGGGACCGCTCTTCAACAGAAGCCTCGACAACAGCCAACAAGGTCTCTAGGTTGTTAATGTTGAAAGCGCCGACAGCGTAACCCTCACCCTGAGCGGTGGACAAAATCTCCTTATTTGTAACAAGCATGTTTTGATCCCAAACAGTATCCAGCCAAACGGTATTAATGAACTTTATGAATTTCACGTCAAACCATGATAAAACGCTCATGAGCACAAAATGGAATAGAATTTTCGAAAAATTAGAAACAACATTAATCTTGAGAGACGAGGATTTACAGCGATTTCACTGCATGGCTTATGGCTTCTCTAAAGTTTTCAGGGTTTTCTGGAGTTATTATGTAGTTTCCATGTTTCGTTTTTATTAAGACGCCGTCGTTGAAGTTGGTTATTGTCATGAAGGCTCTTCCAAGTCCTGGAATTTGATAGTATCCTCCGTGGAAGCTAGCTCCAAAAAGCCTTATGCCGAAGGGTATGAGCGTCTTTTCAACGTGCACTATGTCTCTTAAGCTAACGCTTTTGCTTCCTCCGATGAGTCTGGATGTTTTGATGAGGAGTTCTTTATCCGTTAAAATGTATTTTGTTCTGTAAATGGAAATTAAAATGAGAAGTATGATGGCCTCCACAAATATTAACACAACAACTGCTGTTAAGCCTAGGATTCCCATGGGCGTGAAGAAACTGGCATAAGTAAAGAATACAATAAGTGCGGCTATGAAAACCACCAATCCAACGTATAGTCCAGCTATAAACTTAGAGACTCTAGGTCTGTTGACAACGTCCATGCTCTTCATATTCCCTCAAAATCAGAGAAACAAAAACGTACTAATATGGTTTTCAGAAGACTAGATTCTTTTTGGTTTTTACTTGGTGAGGTTTAGCAGTTTTGCGGCGTTTAAACCTAGGATTTTATTTTTCTCTTCATCTGTTAGGTGTTGACAGTTCTTTATCACGTTAACTTCATATTCCATGTTGCTTCCCATTACCACTGGATAGTCTGAACCGTAAAGCAGTCTGTCCATGCCAATGTTTTCCCTAATCCTTTCAATAACCTTACCTGTGTATATCATGTGGCTGGCAGCCGAAGAGTCGAAGTAAACGTTGTCGAATTCCTTTCCCAGATCCAGCGCCTCATCAAGCCATAATCCGGGCCTAACGGCGCTGTAGCAACCTGTGTGGGCGAGGATTATCTTTGGCTTATACCTTTCCAGGATTGGCTTCAAATATTTGGGATTTGCATCTTCTGATAGTTCAGGTACTTCCCAGGGTCCGGGGTCGCAACCCGTGTGGTACAAAAGGACTTTCCTGTTTTTCTCGCAGTATTCGCAGATTGTCTCAAAATTCTTGTTTTCGGTAGGATTGAAAAACTGAAGGGTTGGCAGCATTTTTATTCCCTTCAAATTAAGCTTGCTGATTTCCTTTAACTTTTCTTCCACGTATTCCTCGTCTTTGTTGGGGTTAATTGACCCGAATCCGATGAACCGACTTGGATGTTTTTTCACTAACTCTGCTATCTCTAAATTTGAATTTTTCATATGAGGATAGTATTCAACAACGCCAAGAAAGAAATTCTTGATTATTTCTTCTATGGGCTGGAAACTCCATAACATTGGAAGAGACAAAGACGAGCTTGACTTGAAGCGCCTTCTCATTTTTTCCTTTATCTCAGGCTTTTCAACATCCAGCGGATCAGTGTCTACAAACAGCAAAACACTGCGGTTTACTCCAGCCTTTTCCATTTCAGCCAGAATCTGAGTTTCAGGTACGAGCGTATGGACGTGAACATCGATTATCAGTTTTTCTTCACCAGTTTTAGTCATATGCACCCCACTTTCATCTGCAATACCACCCTTAAACGTTGTGGCACATATCTCTTGCCATGCCGCAGAGATTTCGTGCAACAAATCTTTGTCATATTATTGAAACAAATATTAAATATGTAAGAACAAATCACAGCATGGTGGTTTAGTGGAATGAAAGCAAGCGAGTTCCTGTTTTTTCCTAAAAATTTCTTGTGGGGAGCATGTCTTTCCGACTATCAACATTTTGGAGGGTCCACATGCGACTTACCACTCATATGGACAGCTAAGCATTCTACCCTTTATCGAGAAGACTTTGAATTCATACTCAAGCTAAAGTTAAAGGCGTTTAGAACTGGAATCGAATGGGCAAGAATCGAGCCGAAGGAAGGCGTAGTTGATAGAGGGGCTGTGAAATTTTATCATGATTATTTCAGTGCTTTGAGGAAGAAGGGAGCCAAAACTTTTGTTACTTTGCACCATTTCACCAACCCAGCGTGGATTCATAATTATGGTGGTTGGCTTTCCGAGAAGGTTGTGGAAAAGTTTGTTGAGTACGTGGACTTTGTCAGTTCTGAGTTTGGCGAGTACATAGACTATTACGTTGTAATTAACGAGCCAGCCATCTACGCTATAAATTCCTATATGTCAGGCGAAGCTGGGTTTCCTCCCTATCACAGCGACATGAACGAGGTTTTATCGTGTATTCATAACTTGATCGAGGCATTGACCAACTGTTACAAGGTGATCCACGGGAACGATGACAGGGCTAGTGTGGGGTTCTCTCATTTCACTCCCATCATCGTTCCGGAGGACCCCTCAGACTCGGATAACGTGCAGATATGTAAAACCGCCGAGGATGCCATGCTTTATCTGGTTCCAGACTCGTTAAAAGACAACATGGACTTTATGGGCATTGACTACTACGTTAACATTTATCTTTCAAAGGAAGGTTCTGTCGTCAAATCTGAGATTAATCCTGAAGGGCTTAGAGGCTACTTGAAGAAATTCTACGAGAGGTATCGCAAGCCCATTGCCATAATAGAAAATGGTTTTCCCACGAGGGATGAAGAGATGAAGATCAAGTTTATGCTTGACCATTTGAAGCAGGTGTATGATGCAGTAAACGAGGACAAGGTGGATGTTTTCGCTTACCATTGGTGGTCTTTTCTCCACGGCTACGAGTGGGGCTTAGGTTACACACCCTTCTTCGCTTTGATAGACGTAGATATAGACAAAACGTACAAGAGAACGGTTACCAAGGCAGCGGAGATTTACACACAGATATGCGAACAAAACGGCTTCTCACAGAAACTCTACGAAACCTACCACAAACTACATAAACAACGCCTTTTCAAGGTGCGCCCACCTTCCCCCTTCGCCTTCCAACAGTAAACCTGTAACAGCATGGTTGTATGTCGAGAAATCATGAAGGAGTTTCCGCTTCAGGTTTACTTTTTTGCACTTGTCCGATGCTTTCCAGTGCAGACAATTTTGTCTCCACAGTTTGGACAGAACTTCCAATCACTTCTTATCTCAAACCCACATTTTTTACATACCACTACGCATGCTACCCTCGGCATTATTCAACTTCACCTTCATGCATAGACTATAGCCAACAACAATTTTAGGTTTCCTACACAAGCAAGCCGAATAAATGCGCGCACATTACCGCTTAACCACATTCCTATAGAAATTCTCAAGGACTTTGTATCCTTCCATATGTGTTTGCCCTTGAATGTCTATTCGCTCTGGATGAAATTGAACGCCGTAAAATGGGTTGTGTTTATGCTTAACCGCCTCTACTTCACATGAATGGGAGTCTGCGAGTAGAACGAAACCGGCTCGATCAAGGCTTTCTCTTAAGACATAGTCGTAATGCGATTGAGCTAAGGGTATCGTTTGGTATTTTTCAAAACCTGTAAATATCTCATCAACTTCAACCACACGAACTTTTTCAAATCTATCCATGACTGGTTCAGAAAGGGATGCTACACTAGTGCCTAACGACCAACAAAGCAGTTGATGACCATAACAGATACTGAATATTGGTATATTGAGATTCTTGATCAAACTAACAGTTCCCTTGAACATATCTCTATGGGAAGGGTTTACTATTCTAGCCTCAGAGCCACTTATGACAACAGCGTCTATGTTGTCGTCAACTCGGTAACCAGCGTAAATATCTCTAAATTGGATAACGGTACACTCGCTAAACCTCTTAACAGCCTTGAGCAGAGACTCTATTTCCGAGTGTTTCAAACAACAATTCACAACTAATGACCTCGTCACCCAACCACATCCAAAATCATTGAATTGCGCTCACCATCAGTTTAGAAGATTTTATAAACTTCTAAATTCTTTGGTTATGCGCACATTGATGAGGATGAAAAGAATAAAGCTGTTTATCCATGAACCTTCCATCAACAAAGTCATAGGTCGTGAGCTGGACCTCTTACTCGATGACAAGGCTAGTCTTGTAGATGCAATCAGGGAGGTGGATAAGATAATAAACAGTAAGGGAAGCTTCCCAGTGCCAAATTATCGAAGCCTCCTCCATATAATCTACAATCCTGTTCAAAACAGGTTCTATAAACAGGTGGCAATAACTGCCTACAACCAATCAGGGCAGATGCTGAGCGTGAGAGACGATCCAAAGAAAGAACTTCCTGAAGGGACAACAGTTACTTTGATCCCAGTTGGAGGATGCATAACCGAGTGGGAAGAAGCCATAAACTACGAAGAATTTTTGAAATCAACCTCCTGACAAGCGCACGCACCAGCCAGTTTGCTCTTTCTCACTAAAAACTTTAGAGAGCCCATCTGCACCGCTTCGCCCAGTTTCTATGTTGGATGGTATATAAAGAAAAAACTGAGGGGTCTATCTACACAGGGGGACATTCACCGCAACTCCCAACCTCTATGTTGAAACTATTTATAGGGGGCTATATAGGCGTCGATCTAACAGAGAGCCTATCTATCAGACAGAAAATGAAGGAAAGAAGAGGTTTTACTACCTATGAAACAAACCCGTCAAGTCTAGAATAGGCTTGGGAAAAATGATTGGATTCCCAGCAGACTGGAAACAAAAATCGAGGCAACCACAATTCCACATATCAGAAGTATGTTTTTTCGTGTACGCAGAGAAGAAGACGTAGACTCTTTGACGACGGCCTTGATCTCATATTGTCTGATCTCCTCACCGGTTGCAGCGATCTCCACCGTCGCAATTTTCTTCTTCAATCCAATCTCCACAATGTATATTTCTTCCTGCAAAGAAGCCTTGATCGGTTTGAGGCCCTTTCTGTTTCCAAGCCTCCTCAAAAAGTTGGTTGCTATCAAGGTGGCTTCCTCGGCATTCAAAAGCCTAGTTTCTTCCTCTTCTTCGTAGTACGCTTCCTCTTCCTCGCTGATACTTGCCATGAAGTCTAGTCTCCAGCGTTTCTACTAGCCAGTACATTTAAAAAGCGAAGTGTGTATCACGAGAAACCGACGCCTAGTTTATGCCATGGAAATCTCGAACATACTTCGGTCCGTCTACTAATCACCTTTGCACGAGCGCTCGTGCGCTTGTTTCCATTTTTGTAACTTGTAGGCGTTCTGTTGCTTCTTTAAAGGTTTTTTACGGAGTATTTCACGGTTTAAAGCCATTTTTCCGTTTATTTTTATGTATTTTTGTTGAACAAAGCTACGGAAAAGTTTATTAACTATTAAGATTTAATATACATATGGGAAGGAACATGGGATCCGAACATCTCGTTTGCCCTTACAGTGAGTGTAAGAAGGGGTTTGAGAAGCCTCTTATGTTAACTGATTTTTCTAGCATGCCTAGGGAAACCTATTATGCTTGTCCTCATTGTTTGACAAAGGTTGATGTTGTGGTTAAGGACCAAAGATTGGGCGTGGTTTCTCTTGAAACTTCTGGGAATGCGCCAGAGAAGACTCCTTCGGAGTGTCCGTATCGGTTTGGATATTTGAAAACTCTTCCAAGAGACCATGCTATTCCTGATGGATGCTTGACCTGTCCTAAGCTTTTACATTGTTTTGTCAAGAAAGAGAATCTTGCAAAAGAGGTATAATGAAGATATGAGGGCAGGGGCAATTTTTGTAGCTTTTTTCCTCCTTTTTACATGCGCGTCTATTGCTGTCCCTGTTCCCCTTTTTCCAGGCAACATAGTTCAGACGTGGCTTGATGTCCCTTACATAAACGCTATTGTGAATGGATTGGCATACGGCTTCATCACTTGGATAGTGTTCTTCTTTGTTAACAGAAGAATCGAGAAGTCGTTGTCAACTAATCCATGAATGGTAATGAGGACGCTGATAGATCGACGCCTATATAGCCCCCCTATATATAGTTTCAACATAGAAATCGAGACTTGCGGTGCATAGTCCTCTGTGTAGATAGACTCCCTAGTTTTTTCTTTATATAGTTGTAACATTCTTCGGCGGGTATGCGGTGCATGCCAGCCCGGAAGGTAAAACATATTACAGTCTGGATGAACACTAAAATGTTGGTTGACGTCCTAATGCTGAAAGACCTTGCTAGAGAAAAAATTCAACAACTGATAGAGAGCTATAACTCTGTTGTGCGAGCGGGGAAGAAGGCTGAATATAGTGAGGCCGATGTTGGGTCTAAGTTTATACTTCCACTTTTGAGTGCGTTGGGTTGGGCTGTCTCTAAAATAGAGGATGTGAAGGAGCAGAGGAGAACATTAACTGGCGTTGCTGATTATTCGCTCCTAAATATCGGTGGTACTTCGAAGATATTTCTGGAGTTGAAGAAATTTGAAGAAGATTTGGATGGCACGAGACGTGTTGGTGGCAAGGTCAAGAGTTTTCCGCAGATGGCAATCGATTATGCGTGGCAGTCGAGAGCCGATTGGGCTGTTTTAACCAATTTTGAAAAGATAAGACTCTATTATTCACGAGTAAAAAAACCTGAAGAGGGGTTAATTTTCGAGCTGAAATATAACGAGTACTTGACGAATTTTGATAAGTTGTGGCTTCTTTCTAAAGAGAGTGTTGTTTCTGGTCTGCTTGACACATATGAAAAGAGGAGATTGAGAAGAGATGTCGATGAAGAACTCTTGAAAGATTTGGTGTATTGTCGCAAATTGTTGGTGTCGAATGTACGCAGGAATAATCCTCAACTTTCAAAGGATGAGATAAATGAAGCTACTCAGAAAATTTTGGATAGACTCATGTTTATTAGAAGTTGCGAAGATAGACTGATAATTCCAGCTGAAAGTTTATGGACTCAGTTTTCAGTTTGGCAGAAAATTGCGATCGACAAATCTGTCAGAACGTTCATGATGGATTTAAAAAATATCTTTAGAGACTTTGACGCGGTATACAATGGAAAACTTTTTGCACCACATCTTTGTGAAGATGTGCGAGTTGACAACGAAGTTTTAGAAACAATTCTGATTCTACTGTATAATTATAATTTTGATCTAATCCCAGTAGATGTTCTGGGCAACGCATATGAGTTATACATTGGCACGATAATCAAAGAAAAGGAAGGAGCACTCAAAGAGGACGAACTCACTTTAGTTGAAGACCCGGCTGTTCGCAAGAAACATGGAATCTACTACACTCCTGAATATGTGGTTGATTTCATTGTCAGAAATACCTTAGGCAAACTGCTGAGGAAATGTAAATCTGTGGAGGAAGTATCAAAAATTAAAGTCCTTGACCCAGCTTGTGGTTCTGGTTCATTTCTTATAAAAGCTTTTGATGTGATAAAAGAATGGTATGATGACTATAATAAGCGGAATCAACGTGTTGCTGCTCCCAGTACACTTGATGCTCATTTTTATGTTGTCTCAAACATCGAAGATAGAATATTAACTGACAACCTTTACGGAGTTGACCTTGATCCACAAGCTGTTGAAATAACGATGCTTAACCTAAGTTTAAAAGCAGTTAAACCTAGAACAAAACTCCCATTTATGGGTGATCATATAAAATGTGGAAACTCCTTGATTTCTGGAACAGAAGAAGAATTGAGGAAATACTTCGCAGAGGAATGGAAAACAGAAAAACCATTTGATTGGCCGAAAGAATTTGAACTTTTGAATGCTGGTGGGTTTGATGTTATTATTGGAAATCCTCCTCATGGCGCAAAGTTGTCTGAAGAAGAGAGAGATTATTTCCTTGAAAAATATCAAGTCGCAAGAGGTTATAAGAATACAGCTTCTTTGTTTATAGAACGTGCTGTTCGGTTGATCAAAGAAGAAGGAGTTATAGGTCTTGTAATCCCTAAGTCTCTGACCTTTTCGCAAAAATGGAATGTAACTAGAAACTATATTTTACAAGAATTTCAATTGCTTGAGATAGCCGACATAAGCAAAGCTTTTCCAGACGTTTTACTCGAACAGATTATATTATTGTGTCGCAAAAAAATAGAGAAGATTGATAATTATTTTGGAACTAGGCTATTCTGGGCAGAGAGGCCAGAAACCTATGAAATACCGATCTCCTTATGCAAGGAATTGGACACTTTCCCGATCCATGTCGATCCGGTGTCGCTTGCCATTTATAAAAGAGTCATGAAAAAATCACGATTACTCAAAGAAATATCAAAAACATTCAGAGGCCTTCCTTTACAAAGTAAAGCTTCAAACCAAAAGTCTATAGGTTCAGAGCCACTTTTAAGAGGCGATAACATTAAGCCATACTATAATGTTGCCCCCAACCTATTCATTGCTAGAAATTATTTAGAAAAAAACCGAGAAAAAATTGAAGACCTTAGAAAACCAAAAATAATTTCTCAGAGAATCGTAGCCCATGTTCTCACTCCTGTAGACCACATCATAATTATGTCAACTTTAGACCAGGAAGGATTGCTAAACGTAGATACTGTAGAAAACACGATTGTTACAGATCCTGAGTATGACATAAAATATGTACTTGCCTTTCTCAATTCGAAATTCGTTTCGTGGTTTGCATATACTTTTATTTTCAACAAGGCCGTTCGCACAATGGATTTTGATGATTACTACATTGGCAAAATCCCAATATTTCCGGCTAGCAAGGATGAACAGAGGTCGATAGCAGAATTGGTTGAAAGTTTATTGGGCCTCACCAAATCTCTTGTAGAATCGAAGGCAGAATTCATGGAATACGTTAACAAATATCCGAGAACCATGGATGTGACGTTGGAAACCTATTACAGAAAGTCCTCTAGTGGAGATAAGCAAGTGTTAATCCCATCGAATCTGAAAGGAAAGATTAGAAATGTTAACGTTCAAGAAAGTGAAAATTGGCTAGTGTTCAGACTTGACTTTTTCGCTGAGGAGAAGGAGTACTCAGAGGTCGACGTACTGAAGTTGAAAATAGATAATGATGCATTAAGGGGATTCATAGCTCAGTGTATCCTCAGCCACAAAAAGCATTTTGGAAAAGGAAACATTTTGGGAAAACTGTTACAACTCCCTATTCCTCATTTCAATAAAGATGAAGAAAAGAATTTTCAAGTGATAAAAGAAATCATGCAAGAGTACCAAAAAACATCAGGCAAACGTGCTCAATTAGAAAAAGAAATTTCAAATCTAGAAATGGCTGTCAATCAAAAAGTTTACAAATTCTATGATCTTAGTGAGGATGAAATAAAATTCATCGAAGCATCATCAGAAACGGGCTCCACGATACTTAGGTTGCTAGGTTGATCCTCTGTAAAATGCACTTGTACAAGAAAACGTTCTTTACGTGTTGCCATAAAATAAAGCTGTGCTTAGGGTGTTTGGTTTGGTGGTGGTGAGGTTAACCGCCTTCTTGATTATCTCCATCCAGCCCTAGCCAACGAAATCCAACAACACATAAACCCTCATGCAAGGATAATATATACTATGGCTAGGAAACCAGCGAATTGATTAATTGATATACCTTGCATTCTCTACATATTTCATACTCGGTTTCGTTACAGTTTCTACATAACAATTTGTTAAGTTCTATAATCTCGGACCTCATTGTCGTAGCCTCATCTACATCACTCTAATTTTAAGAACCTAAATACGCTTATTTCGAAAAACGAAATATTCTGCAACAGATAAGTTCTGTATCATCAACCTTGTAGCGCTGCCTTTTTACGAAGCGCCCTCAAAGTCCCAGAAACCCCTAAAACATGTATGGCTGCAGGTTTTCCATTTATTTCTGTTATAGAAGCAACAGAGGCTCTAATCATCTCCAAAGCCTTGTGAGAACAGCGCACGATAGCGTAACTCTTTTGTGGGTTACAGTCGATGAGAATGAGGTTGGCTTGGCTGGCGCCATATTCTCCGAAAAGTTGGAGGACAGCCTTCCAAACAGCGTCCATAACATCCCTTCCATTGACAGGTTGTTCACTTACAACTCTGAGAGCAAGATAGCGCCTTTTCACGCGCCTAAACACAATTTTTCCTCCTTACGACTCGGATACCCGGGGCTACATAGTCAGGACTTAACTTTTCCCTGTTTCGCTCAACTATGGCGAGGGGATTTTCTGAAAGGGCACGCAAAGCGTATGGTGGAGGCATATCAAAAAGGGTTGCAAGGGCGGCGTAGTCATGGGGGCTTCTCATCAGATACTCATTCGTTGCACCGCTGGAAATTATGACTGACACGTTAAACTTTTTCGCTATTGCCACCTCTCTTCGAAGACTGGAAAGAAGACGAATTCTTGAAGAACCAGATAACGAGAGAAGCGGAGCCATTTCTATTTCGAGACACGACAAAGCTTTGGAAGCAAGTTCAGCCTCAGCATGATCAAAAAATCTTTTATGGATGTCGGTTACGGGAAAGGAGAGGAGGTCAACTCGCCGATCCTTGGCTGCCTGCCTCGCAACACGCTTCGAGATGCAAGTTACGGATACAACCTCGAACCTTCGCCTGAAACGACGCAGGTCATGAAGCAGTTCACCGGGTGTTTTTGGGGCAAAATCCACCCTTGTGACAAAATCTATCTTGGCATCGCTGCAAATGCGTTGCAACTTATCAACTTTGTCTCTCTCGATGTTGGGTGGAAGGGGTATACTAATCAGTCCATATCCCAGTTCAGAGGACTTCCTAACCATTCTCTCAACTTGATCAGGATCATTGATCGATGGGCGTAGACGGAGGTCAACGAATCTTCTCATGTTAGCATCCCAAGTTCTTGGCATGTCTTAACGATATCTTCGATTTTCGTTTTTCTGAACCGTATTCGCACATGAATGGGGTCGGCTACGCAGAGCTTGAGTTCGCCTTGGAAAGCAGCTTGCTTGTCTAGCCTAACGTAGAGGCTTCCCTTTTCTACGTGTAAATCAATTTCCCTACGTAAGGTTTCCTTGTCTAACTCGTCTAGGCGCGAGGAGAGATTCTCAACAAAGGCTTTGATTATTTCCTTCTTCTTTATTCTGGTTTCGAAGAGGGTTATGGGGTTGCCGTAATGCCCCCTCAAATTATTCTTCTTAAACAGTATGTCGTCTATGTAATCGCTTGGAAGGATATGTTTAACCGCCTCAACAACTTTATCTAAGTTTTCAGTTGCGTGGACAAAGAATCTGATGTCAATGTAGGCTACGGGTATTTGAGGCAAAACAGCCACAACCATTTTCAGATATGTTCTTGCCTTAAATATTTAGGCTTCTTCTCGAACTCAGGCTTCGCAAATGTTGTTTAAGGATTTTGATGTTTTTCTTACGGATCGATCGGGCAAACTTTAGGAACCCACATCTATCGACTGTGCAGTGACGTCGTCACCCTCCTCAGATGTCAAGAAAACAGCCAAAGCAGCAATCTTCTCCGGCGTGGTTATCCTTCCCTGAATCGTCGTCTCCCTAACAATTTCCTCAAACTCATGCTTACCCTCCTCCCCGCCGACGCCAGTCTTCCATAACTCTGTCCAAACATAAACAGGACAAATGTCGTTGACATTAATGCCATACTCCGCCAAAACCACAGCCAAGTTTTCAGTGAAATTAATCAAAGCCGCCTTAGAAGCACAATAATGAAGAAGCAAAGAAGCGCCCTCCCAGAAGGGCTTGCCAGCCACGGAAGCTATGTTAATGATCTTCCCGCTCTTCCTCTCAATCATGTGAGGAACCACATACTTACAGCAGAGAAATGTTCCCTTCACATTAACATCAAAAGTAGCATCCCAGTGTTCCTCCTCGATTAGCCATGGCAAACCAGCATGAGCCACCACCTCCGGCGTCCCAGCAACTCCAGCATTGTTCACCAGAATGTCAATTTTCCCAAACCTCTCCAAAGTCTTCCTCACCATTTCCTCAACTTCCCCACTCTTCCTAACATCAGTTTTCACCGCCAAAGCCTGCCTACCCAAAGCCCTAATCTCCTTAGCAGTTTCTTCAGCCAACTCAGGCCGCAATTCAGCGATAACCACGTCAGCGCCCTCTCTGGCAAAAGCCAGCGCAATTCCTTTTCCTATTCCTCGGCCAGCGCCAGTAACTATGGCTACCTTTCCTTCTAATTTACCCATAATTTCAAACCATCCTCTGATCCCTATTTTTTACAGATCCTTCATTTATTCGTTTATCTGTGGAAAAACTAAACCTTTGATTGATATGCCATGTAATTCACGATGCGTCCATTTAATTCCTTAATTATCGTGTCCACAATAGGCAACGGATGCAGATTTCCGTCAACTAGAGAAAATTCATGTTCAGGACCAAGGACTTCCAGAGTCCCAAACGTACCATTTTCGCCAGCCTTTAAAGCTGTCGCGTGGGAGTAGATCAAATACCAGTTCTGTTTTCCACTCCGTTCTTTACGTATTCTTGCGTCCAAATTTCGAATTTCGGTTCAGCCATCCATTTCCTTTTGAACGATTCTACTCCAGAGTTGCATGCCCATCCCAAATCAAGCCATGTGTAGCCTCTTTCCTTGGCGTAAACGATTTCTTTGAACAGAATGAAGTCTGCTAGCGACGGATAGTCTAGGTAGAAGCCCAACGGTATGGTCATTGTAGTATCATTTAGAAAGTCGACCACATCGAATCCTATGAGTACTCCATTTGAAAGCACGTTGAATAGAAGGGGAGATGCATAATGTTTCAAGTAGTCTCTTATGCTTAAGTACAACTGGTTATCCCACAAGTCACATTTCTTTGCCGCTTCGTGGCAAGCTACGAGATGGCAATGTGCTGGCGTCATTTTCCTTCCAATTTCCAGATAATATCCTCTTTTTATAGCATTGTGGACTCGGTACCTCAAGTCTTTGTAGGCGTTGCCCTTCAAAGTTTCATCAAACTTGGGGAGATAGATTTGATAGTCTCTGTCAAAACGTATGTTCGTACAATGAAAATCGCTTATGTCTGACTGTAACTTTTCTGGTGAATCGGTTACTATTTCTGCTGGTTCAAATAGTTTTGCGGCGGTTTCGATGCATTGGAGTTTGTCTTCGTATCCGTTAAGTTCAAAGAGGGTTAAGTATAGTATTTTGCTGAAACGGTCATAATACAGTAGATACGTGTCTTTGTAGATGTAAGGTTCGCCGAAAGCTAGAGAATAGAAACTTGCCAAATGCTCGTCGAAGTGTCCTAGTCGTTGATAAAGAACCAGCGTATTCTTCGTGAGGCGTTTCAGTACCGTCACAGAGCACCAATGCCTCTGTAACATTTTACGTAATTAGTCCTTATTTAAAAGGCTTTCGCATCAAAGGTACACGCGGTATGCCTAACATGCTTTCAAAGGACGCTAACCACAGATTAATAATCTAATAGTTAATGTTATTGCGATACGCAAACAGAAGAGGCATAAAACACAGAGATGATCCCAAAAGAATTCTTCATAACAAGCGGAAAAGCGGCAAGTCCAGTTTTCGAACTCAACGCTTTCGACCTCGCTCTCAAAAAGGCTGAAATCGTCCAGTGTAACCCCATGGATAACTATGGTTTCGTCATAACAACACGGGTTTACGCCATGTAAATTCTGAGCTACTGAATCCCCTATTTTTTCTCTTTTCTTTTACGAACTGCTCTGCGACTTGGTCGAACTTTCTCGGCGCCACGCCCTTTGTGGTGAAGCCCACGAACCTCCTTGCCAGCGCTGGTCAAACCACGGAAAACTCGACTACGATGAACTTCCTCGCAAATCCAGTTAATATCCTTGTCTGATTTGATGACCGGGTGATTCGGGTTCACCATTATAACCTCAAACCATTTGAAGCGCCCGTCATTCCAAACCCAGTAAGAGTTCAGAACCTCTAGGTTCGGAAATTTTCTTGCTGCCCTCTCTTCGGCGATTAATCTCATGCTTTTCGCTGGTTTGTATTTAACGACACCCATCCGTTTGGGTCTTCGACCAGCCCTAGGTCGAGTCTTCCTTAAGCCCCCGCGTCTAACACGAACCCGAATGACAACAAAACCTTGCTTGGCTTTGTATCCCAACTTTCTTGCTCGGTCGAGGCGTGTAGGCTTTTCAATCCTGTGAACTGTTGGCTGTTTGCGCCATTCCATAGCCCTTTGCCACATTAACTCCTTTACAAAGGATGCTTCTGGTTTTTTCCAGGACTTCGCGATGTATTTGTAAGTCATTTCCAATTCCTCCATTACGGCGGTTCAACCTAAAGGTTACATCCCTACGGAGCCTGCCTATGTAATCGGCTTTGTTCTATGAGCCACGGACGATTAATAAACCTTTTCAGCCTTGTCTACTAGTTTGGCTTCCCTCACAAGTAGGTATCCACTGTGATTTTCCCAAATTTTTTCTGTTCGGAGCAAACGAATTCTTTTCTTAAAAAACGGTGCGTCAAGAACCAAGGTTTCGTATTCGCCGCCCTCACCCACTGGGGATATCTGATATTTCTTATTCAATTCAATGAGGCTGTTCAAGGTTGTTGAGTTTATTTTCCTTCCGAGCCATGTTTGGTCGAAGCCGTAGGCGTACACGCCTACGATGATGACCTCAAAGTTAAGGTTGATAATTTCTTCCAGCAATCGTATGGAATCTTCTTGCCAGAGCGGCGCAATAGACTTAAGGTTTAGTTCTCGGCATATCTTGTCGATTCGTTCTTTTTGGTATCGTGATGATATGGCTCCGGACACGACTCCTTCTATGTCGAGGGTTGCGAGCAAACTCTTCAGGTCTTCAAGCTCTGTTTCTTTCATTCCAACGGTTTCAGCCTTCACCAGCTGGATTTCAACAGCCTTAGCGAAGAGGTCTGTTAAATGAATGTTGGGAAAATGAAACATCCAGCTGTCTTCCCGCTGGGGAAGCATGGTAACTAAAAATTTTACTTCATAACCCTCTTTTAGAGCGCGGTAAAGAGCCAAAGCAGAATCCTTTCCACCTGTGACTAATGCTGCAACGCGCATATGCTACGCAACTCAACTTACTACTACTTCTTCCTCTTGTTAATAGGTTACTGCCTCTAACAAAAGGAGAATTCTAACCATTTAATAGTAGAAGAGCGAAACAAAAGGTATGTTCTGGGCGTAGGCAGTGGACCCTATAGTTCCGTGTAGTAAAAGAAATGTTGCAACCGTAGTTTGGGCGTTCGGCGTGTTCAACCGTTTGAATGATCCTATGGCTAGATCGTTGTCTGATGCGAAAACAATCATTTTTGTCTCACCGTATTTCAGAGATATTGATGAAAATGCTCCATTTATAGTACCATCCTCGTTAACATTTACTATGAACCAAGATTTGTCTGAAACTCCTCCTCGTCCTGGTTGCCAGAAAAGCGAATGTGAATCAATAGTTATTGTTTGCTTCGACGGGTCTAGGTTGGTTAAGTGGCATCCAAAGGCTACGTAATTGTTTTTCGGAACATCAAAACCGATATTACCATTTGGATAGTTCCCCAACTTTTGGTCGGACACGTAAGTGAAGTATCGGAATTTGTAGAGATCTAACGCCAGAGAGCCTATTCCTTGAGCTAGTTGCGCAACTATTATTCCTTGCTCATTTTCAAGTGGTATAAAATTTCCTCGGTCGGTTACGAACCAAGAGGTGAATACGTTGGAAGAGCTTGAATCTTCTATTGTGACCCCCAACGCATTTGATCCCGCAAAAATAAGTGTATCTCCAGTTTTCAAGTTGATGCTTAGTGTATCGTTATAGCCGTATTTTTGGGTGGTTTTATCTACGACCCAAAGCGTAATCATTTGAACTGAAACAGGGCCGTCGTTTGTAACTTGTGCCGCTACATAAACCTGATCTTCCACCACGGTGTAGTTTACGTCTGAAACGGTTATTTTTTCACTAATGCGGTCTATATCCCTTTGATTTACTTCGCTTACACCCTCCTGAAATGAAACGTTTTGGAAGAGGATGAACATGAAAACGTTAGCGTAAAGGAAAAGAACTGTCAGAACCATAAAGATTGTTGCAATAATGCCTGAAATTCCTTTCGAGTTTTTCCACAATCTTTTGTTAGGCAATAAAAGTTGTGTCAAAGAGTCTACCTCTTTCAGTTACGATATGAATAGAATAGCTTGTGTTAGCCACAAGGTTAACAGATAGTTTGAAATATCCCTCGTCACGAATATCTAAGCTCTGAGTTAGGGTGCCATTTAAAAACATGAGGTCTACATCATAAAATGGTTGGAACCATGAATTGTTGCTTAGATACGCGTTAGCTACTCTTACATTGTTGCTTTTTCCACAATTTATTAAGTAAACGGTTAATTCGTTCTTGCTTGTATTGTAAAAAAGGTATTCGAAAACTAGTTTTTCCTTTATCTTGTCTAAGTTCGCCTCCACAACATCAGCATACTCCAGATTAAACACTAGAGACCTGCTGTAAGTCCAAGAAAGTACCGTAAAACCTAACGCTATTACGGCACCAGCCAATATAGTATTTGAAATAACTGGACTCACAGCACGCCTATTAAAGAATAATCTACGAATTTTTCTGGTTAACATGTTTTCCACTCTGTGATTTCTCCTTAGAGTGGTTTACATGCAGTTTGTGCGAAATACTCATGCGCGCAGTAAAGGTTTCCATGATTGTCTTCTCCATTACTAGTGCTCTTACACTCTCCTCATGTTCAAACTAGCTAGATTTCTTTGATGTACAAGCAGGGGAGACCTAGATTTTGTAGTGAAGCTTGCGTTTTTTGTAGTGGACCCGCAACTTTGCAGGATATCGAGGGCATTATGTTGGTTTGTGCGTAGGTGTGGACTTTTTGGGTGATTAAGCGTTTTTGTAGGAACCCGTAGCCACACTCACACTGGAATCCAACAACCTCGTTCTTTTTTGTGAGAAGGCTGTGGATGCGTGATGCTGTACATCCTGTCTGTTGTTTGTGTAGTTTCCAAGTTAAGGCGAGCTTGTCTAAGGTTAAAGGCTGAAACGTTTTTGCTTTAGAGAAGAACCAAAAGCTGTACACTCCGAAAATAAACCAGAAAGCCCATACCAGTAGATCTAACATTTTTCTTACACCTGCATTTTTAACTGTTTTTACGTCCTACACGTCTACAATATGTCTTTTTAAGACATATCCAATATTAGTTCTCTGAGTTACCCCATATAAACCTTTACATATCATAGACATAAAAAGACATATTTGATATGTATATGCCACTATATGGCATTTCAATCAATGCAGTAACTCCTGACAAACAGGCAAATTTTGTCAAAATTTGGCGCGTAACCATGACAGCACTCGAAATATTGAAGCTTATGGTCGAAACAAAGGATAGTCTAGTAAATTATGTTAATGAAGCGTTTTTCATTCAGCCAGAATCTTTGGAAATATTCTTCGCATTGCAGAAGCGCCTCTTTAACGGGTAAGCCCCATAGAGGAACCGTGATCAAACCCCAGTCGCACTCCACCTCCATAGCGTTTACTTGCAAGGTGAAGATGTCATCTGAGCCAATGAAACTCTGGTTGGCAAGATTTTTACGGTTAAGGATCAAGGCTGCAAATCGACTGGGAACCTCAATCTCTCTAGTTAATGGGTAAACGATGCTTTCCAGTTTCTGTTTGGTGAAGCCTGTGTTTACAATGTCGTCGACGATGAGTATGTTTTCACAGTGATTCAGCCTTTCCCGAAAGTGGGTTTCCCACTCTGGACTAGGAAAATACGACTCCACGTAGTGTTGCATGTAAAGGGGTCGATGAGCCACCACAGGAACAAGGTTTTCAACAACAGCGTTCATCCTTGCCAAGGAATAAGCTACGGGAAGTCCCTTCAAAACGACACCCAAAAATAAGGTTTCCTTCATGTTGAGTCTATGACTCGTGGTCTCACTCAATTTTTGAATAAGGTTCTGAGCGATGTACCTCTTTCTCATTCCCTAACAAGCCGAACTCTTTAGTGGACATTATGGCTTTATTACTTTTTCGAGATTATGGCTTCGTCGCTTAGTGCAGTTTCTTCTTTCTTCGCCATTTGCCCGCTTCTTCAATTAAGTCTCGCACCTTTCTTTTCCATTCTCCAAAGCCTTGAGGTGAAATAGGATAGTTATCATAGTGGTCACGAACCTTTTTCAACAATTTAGCTGCATCACGCAAATTTTTGAGGAGGGAAAGCTTTCCAAGTCCTCTAAAAATTCGACGAGTTGCCTCGGTTACGTTGAGATGGATATCCTCGCCCATACTAGCCTTAAGAAGATCTTCTTCAGTGATCAAACGGTGGCGCATTCCATAATTCAAGTCGTCGTCACCTATCCCGTGAAGAAACAGGCGGAAGACGTCTAGTCCTGCTTGCCGGGCGCCGTATGATTTCATATAACTAACGTTGTATGACCATAATCCCTCCTGGCTTACGTCTTCCCTTTCCATTGCTTCGATGATGGTTTTTCCAGCGGTGTATCCGCCTATCATTGATGATCCCATTCCACCCCCATGGATTGGATTTACTTGACAAGCGGCATCCCCAACGATCAGAATACCATTTCCCGTCATACAGTCGAGGGGTCTCCTAGTTGGATCGTACCATGTCCCCGTCTTCACAATCGTCGACCCTTTAAACAAAGGCATGGAGAGAATGTTGTTGTAAAGCTGATTCTTAGGATTTGGAAAACCGGTGAACATGGTTACTCCCATCCCTACGTTAACTTTCTTTCCTTCTTCCGGGAAAAGCCAAGAATATCCTCCGGGAGCCCACTTTTGGCTGAGGTAAAGTTTACAGTAATCAGGTTCGTCAACCTGCTCTTCTAACTCACGAATCTCCCGGTAACAGATTACCACATCCTCGTGGTCAACCATCGCGTCGATTCCAATTTCTGGAGGAAGCTTCTTTCGTAAAACCGCTGAAAAACCACTAGCGTCCACGACAACCCGACCGAGAAGAGTGACCTTGCTTTCTGTTTCTAAATCCTTTGCCAAAACTCCGGCGACAAATCCGTTTTTTATTATAGGTTCCACTGCCTGAGTTGATTTCAAGAGGGTTGACCCGGCGTCAACTGCGCTTCTTAGCAGTCTCTGTCCAAAGTGGAGGCGGTTGACAATGAAACCGTCGAGGCCTTCTCCTTTAATGTCAAAAATGGTTTCCATGTCAGGAGAGTAAAGCTTAGCTCCAACTATCTTTCGCTCCAGTTCCTTCCCGGTGGGATAGTCTAAACTCAAGTCGTCGAAATGATGCTTTCCTATGGCGTCTCCACAAACCTTGTCCCCTATGTCTTCTTTCCTTTTCCGATCTATCAGACAGACTTGAAAGCCAGCTTCGGCAACGGTCTTCGCCGCTAGGCATCCGCCTGTGCCAGCGCCAACAACAACCACGTCAAACTTTTTCAATGATCCCACTCCATTAGTTCCTATATCCTTAATTGCACCAAAGAAACTTCATAATATTTACGATATTCGGTAAAAGGAGGTTTATGAGAAAAACTTTTAAATTAAATTGAGGGGAAGGGATTGGAGGTGAGAAGATGATAGGGGCGGCAGTTTTCGTAATATCTTTCGTTTCATTTACCTTGATCTCTTTTGCCGTTGATCTCCCTCCTGGAATCTGGGTACATGATTGGTTTAACATTGCGGAAACGGAATATGCCTCTCTAATCAATGGCATCGTGAATGGAGTAGTCTACGGTATCATCATCTGGTTAGCATTTAGCTTGGCGAAAATGGCGCGGGAAAGGAGAAGGAAGCAAATAATCAGGGGAGATTAATTTAAAAGCGCATTTAGATAAGAATGTTTGGTGCGTGTTTTATGTCACTGAAAATTGAGAACGTCATGGTCGTGGACGTAGTAACGGTGGAAGCCGAAGCAACTGTAAAAGAGGCAGTGGAACTCATGAACAGAAACGAGATAGGATGTCTAGTTGTGGTAGATGAAGAAGAAAAGCCTGTTGGAATCATAACTGAGAGGGACCTCCTCACAAGGGTTCTGGCTAATCGCAAAGACCCCGTTAAATCCAAAGTCAAAGATATAATGTCTAAGCCACTAGTGACAGGAACTCCTCACATGGAAATCGAAACCGCCGTGAGACTTATGTTTAAGAAGAAAATCAAAAAGCTTCCCGTGGTTGAAGACGGTCGGCTAGTCGGCTTGGTAACCCTAACAGACATGGTGCGTTTCCAGCCCCAAATCATCAGAATACTGAAGGAGCTCTCCAGCAAACAGTTACCACCAAAGCATATGAAAAAAGTTGTTGATTACTACGTGGTTTAAAGAGGAAGGAAAAATCTACCAGCGTTTGTGGGGCGTAACGCTTCCGCCTCGGAGAGGGCGGGTTAGGCGTGAGGGGTTTGCAGAGAATCGATGAAATTGCTGACTCCGATATTCCTCCCGGACTGTCGGTAGGAATGTCCGGTACGCCTTTCCACATGAGGAATAAATTAACACTTATATTTAAATATTTTTAGTAAATCAAATTATTTTTAACGTATTGAATGAAAATGAAGGAAGGTTTTTCATGTTTTACGCGCAGCTGTGAACTGGCAATAACCTTCACTTGGAATAGAAGCTTCCATGCGAACGTCCACCGAGAGGTTCAAATTGTTGTACAAAGTTTCTAAAGCCGATAAATCAATGTGCTTGCAGGTTAAAAGCTTTGCAATGTCCTCTCCGCATTTTTCTCTGATTGCGTTTAGAAATACGCAAGGACCAACCATATGGGTAAGCTGAGACCTTGTGCTAACTACAACCTTTAACACGTCGTGCTGCGTTCCTATGTTGAAAATCTCTAAAAAGCTCTGGGATACATGGGGGAATGACCCAACTCCTGTTTTCTCCGCAACTTCTTTTATAACTTCATAGGTTCTGTCAGAGTATTTTTCACTCAGTTCTATGACTCTAGTCATAAGTTTTCGTCCATATTCTCCGAACGCCTTCTTGGCTATGTCTTCGATTTCTTCCCTCTTCTTGTTTTCTATACTCTTCGCGAAGTTTTCGACTAGTTTGTTAACATCAAAATCTTGGGAAATCATGTCAAGTATACGCTGGTCGACGTCAAAGGATAGTTCCTCGCTCATCTTTACGCACCCTCGGGTACAGTTATTTTTATGGCGTCTACAGGACAAACCTCGACGCAATCATTGCACACTATGCACTTATCCCTGTAAACGGGAAATACCTGATAGCTGCTTGGTTCCTGAGGATCAGTTTCTTTAAATTTCAACACCTTTTTTGGCGCCACCACAAAAACAGCGTGTGGACATATCTGAAGACATTTCTTGCACGCAAAAGGCGTCAAACACTTGGATTCGTCTATTTCTATTTTCGGTAACAAACGTCATCACCAAACGTCTCTAAGGACAGGAAAGCTACTTCTCTCCACAAGAGTTATGGCGCCTCTTGGACATCCGGTTTCACAAAGACCACAACCAAAGCATTTGAACATATCAATGTTGGCTTTGTCGGTGGTGACTTCCTTTTTTATGGCACCGAACTGGCAGCGGGAAATACACTCACCGCATCCGTTACATTCTTCGTAGTTTACCTTGGCTACGTAGTGTCCCTTAAGTAAGGCTCCCTGAAGATCATAATCTGTACGGAACCTAATCGCTATGCAGTCGGGGTAGTCGCAGTTGCATATTCCACCAATGTAGGGTGCCCCAAAGATCATGATGGTGTGTACCATTCCCCTCTTGTTCCATTTTCGCAGGAAATCTTTTGCTTCGCTTGGCGACATGAATTCGACTCCTCCCTTGTATCTTTCTGGCCACCTTTCCCATTTGTACATGCCTGGTCCTATTCCTATGCAGGAGTAGGTTTTCGGGTTTTCTTGGGTTGCTCGAGACAGCCTTCTGCATATGCAGTCTATCTTTGCAATGGGATAGGCAAGGTCCACAATTTCTAAGACTTCTTGAAGAGAAACCACTTGCCCCATGGGGTTTTGCATAAACATTTCATTCACACCTTGCAGTTGCTGATTGAAGCTTTCTAAGCTTGTGTCCTTGGCGTCTATCACCGACTTTATGAGTTCTAATCCTTGTACTTCCTCTATTCTTCCAACAGCGGTTGATGGACCCCTTTTTGGCAACCCGTAAAGCCTTCTCGCGTAATTCTTGGGATTCTTGTACCAAATGTCCCCTTCACCGTAAAGTTCACATAACCTACACAAAATCTAGACCTCTTGATTAGAGAGGATAACTTCCCAAATTTCCTAAATAAATCTTTGCTACCAAAACGAAAAATTCCCACACCAAATGAGTTATAACCGAAACAAAATGATAAAACTAGAAATCAGGTGGCTTAAAATGAAGGAAAGAAGGAAAGTGAAAATTATCGATCTAAGCGTACCCTTAGAATCTGAAGCAGTTAGTGAAATACAGCCGCCTGAAATCGAGTACACCTCTCATGAAACATCAGTAGAACTATTTGAGTCAATTTTCGGAATGAAAAAGGAAGACCTCATCTTCTCGAAGGGTTTAGGCTGGGCAGTTGAAGCCGTTCACGCCTCCACCCATGCCGCCACGCATCTTGACGCTCCATGGCACTATGGAAAAACTTCAGAGGGAAAAACCGCCAAAACTATCGATGAAGTGCCCCTTGAGTGGTGTTACGGCGACGGCGTTGTTTTAGATATGAGACACAAAAAGGCGGGCGAACTCATCACCGTGGAGGACTTGGAAAAAGCCCTCAAGAAAATCGATTACACCATCAAGCCAAGCGATATTGTGCTAATAATGACAGGCGCTGACAAGCATTGGGGTACACGCGAATACCTTTTCAACCATCCAGGCATGGGCAGGGAGTCAACCCTATGGCTCCTCAACAAAGGAGTAAAAATAATTGGAATCGACAGCTGGGGCTTCGACCGCCCCTTCTCCAACATGGCCGCTGACTATGCCAAAACCAAGGATGGTAGGGTTGTGTGGCCAGCCCACTTCGCGGGCATAACGAAAGAGTACTGCCACATTGAAAAATTGGCGAATCTGGACAAGATTCCGAAACCCTACGGGTTTAAGGTAGCTGTTTTTCCAATAAAGATTAAAGGAGCAAGCGCGGGTTGGGCGCGTCCGGTAGCCATCATTGAAGAATAATTTATCCATCATGTTATTTAAGAAATAGTACTCTTCTACATCAAATTGAGGCTGAGTTAAATGGTGAAAGCTTCAACACTGGCGGTGCCTCGGTTTAAAGAAGAAATTGCAAAGAAGATGATAAGTGATTATGCGAGGAAGACTCCCGGCTCCAAAAAATCGTATCTGAAGGCTTGTGAACGTGTCCCGCTCGGGATTACCCATTTTCTAAGATGGCAGAGGCCATACCCCTTATTCATAGATAAGGCAAAGGGGTCAAGAGTTTGGGACATCGATGGAAACGAGTACGTTGACTACGCTATGACGATGGGCTTAGGAATCCTCGGTCACAATCACCCTTCAATTAGAAAATCCACCGTCAAGGTGTTAGACAAATTTGGCGCCCACTGCGGCCTATCGACAGAATTGGAAGTAAAATGGGCTGAAAAGATTCATCAACATTTTCCATCATGCGAAAAAGTGAAAGCAGTAAATTCAGGAACAGAAGCAGTCATGCTTGCGTTAAGGATTGCCAGAGGTCGAACTGGAAGAAAGAAAGTGATAAAGTTTCAGGGCCACTATCACGGGTGGAGCGACTCAATATTCTTTGACGCCTACTCAGCTGGCATAGGTGACATGATAAGCAATGGCATACCACATGAATGCTTCAACAATCTAATCGCAATACCGCCAAACGATTTAGAGGCTCTAGAAAAAACAATACTGGAGAACAAGGGAAACGTCGCAGCCATAATCATGGAACCTCTAGGACAAACAACTGGTTCCGTCCCGCTTAGAGAGGGCTTTCAGAAAGAAGTCAGAGAGATAACAGAAAAGCATGGAGTACTCCTAATCTTCGACGAGGTTGTCACCGGATTTAGAGTAAGCATAGGAGGCGCCCAAAAGGTTCTTGGGGTTAGCCCAGACCTAACCGCCTTCGGCAAAATCGTTGGAGGCGGTTTCCCCATAGGCGCCGTGGGGGGCACCGACGAAGTTATGGACAAGCTATTCGGATTGCTTGATCCAAGCTCAGAGAACTTTGGCCCAACCCGCGTCTACTCGCCTGGAACCTTCTGCGGAAACCCTCTTTCAATGGCAGGAGGAATAGCCGCCATTACCGAGCTTGAAAAGGGAAACTACATTGAGAAGGCCAACTCAATGGCGAAGGAAATTACACAGAAGATAAATGGACTCGCAGAGAGCATGAAGATAGATCTCTCAACTTACAACACCTACTCCGTATTCCACCTTGAAGTTAAGATGGGAGAAGGAGAAGAGGCTGATTTCAGTAGAAAACTGGAAGTTGTGGATTTCGACTACTGGATGAGAATGGGTCTCGCAAATTTCAACCCGGGGGTCCTATCCCTTCCGATGCATGGATTTATGTCAGGAGTCCACACAAAAAAGGATCTGGACGAAACCGTGATGGCATTCAGAAGCGTCTTTGAACTACTGAAAAACTAGAACTCGCTCAACTGCTCGTTTGGTGGGGTCGCGGGGATTTGAACCCCGGACCTCCAGCGCCCCAGGCTGGTATCCTTGACCAAGCTAGACTACGACCCCAACAGCAATAACCAACTTATATTGCTAGTTTTTAAATCTAAGCTTGCAATTTTAATCCTTCTTGTTTGTGCAATATTTTGGAAGATAGACACTTAGATAGAATATTAGAAAAACTGTTTAAATGCCTGTAAGTTGGTTAGAAATGTACTTTTAGTTTTCCGACTTCTATTGTATCTCTGATTGATTGTATCTCTTCTTTGATTTTTTCAATTTCCTTCCTTAAGCTCATTACTTCAAAGAAGAGAAACACATTGCCGTACCTAAGGAATTGGTTCACTTTTCCGGTGATAGTTTGTTCGCTGATTTTGTCTCCAACTCTTTCGGATATTTCTTTTAGAAGGATTTTTTTAGGGTTCATCTTGATCGGAATCAGATTAGTCCGAGGGATGATAAGGATTATGAAAGCTAGGTCACTATCTGAAATACTTTGGAAGAATCAGAACTATGACGAAGCTAGATGGGAGACAAGTATTCTCTGACTGTCCCCGTCGTCAAAAGCACCGTTCCTGTCGCTAAGATGAACAGCATCGGATAGATGAAGGCTGAAATCATTTTTTCGTAACTTATTCCTATGCTCATTTGAGAAGCATAGAATATGGATATCCATAAAATGGCAAAGGTTGCCAAAAAAGCCATTCCAAATCCTATTGCAAGACCGTTTACGAAGGAACTTCTACTTCTAGCGTTCATTACGTCGGTTTCCACAGCAGTCCCTCATAAAACCGTATTTGCGTTGCACATTTATGTGTTAAGAATTAAAAATCCTTATTTCAGATTCAGAAGTAAAATTTTAACAATCAACATCATCGAGTCTACATGCGCCTAGAATTTTTTCGAAGCCTCTTCGCGTTCGATCCTGCTTATAATTCCTTAGCGCGTTTATCAGTTCTTTCATGTCAACTTCACCTGCTTTTCTCTTTATCATCTTTGCAGTTTGGCTTCCTATGAAAAGATACTGGCAGATAGAGGTCACGTTGGAAACTTTCCGGTTGACGCTGGCGGTTTCAAAATCCACTAAATGGGGGCAGTCATGGGCATCTATGATGATGTGTTTCGGGGCTCTGCTCAGTTCTCCGTGATCCAAGCCGGCTTCATCTAGCCTCCAGCAGTTCTCCAAAACAGCTCGTAAAACCCTGCGGATTCTAGACTTAGTTCCCCTACCCCTCAGTGCTTCGACCCATCGAGGAAGAAGCGTTCCTTCAACAAACTCCATGAGGAGGAAGTTTTCGGTGGCGTCAAGCAAAGTTGGCCCAACATCGAGGGCGTTCGCCCTTCTCAGCATCTCCGCTTCATGCTGCATTCCAACCCGATCAGCGTCAACCCTGCGAACCTTCAACGCAGCCCTTCCTATGTCTGTGTGAGCCGCGACAACTATGCCAACGTAGCCTTTCCCCAAAACTGGCACGTCGAAAGCCATTTTCTCTCCAGTGAACTCTATGGCTTTAACTCCAAGCTTTTTTAACTCTTTGAGGCGCCTTTTCAATTCTTTCAAATCATGTTTTGGGTAGCATAAGACTTGGCTGTATCTTTTCTCTTGAAGTCTTTCTAGAGGGATAAATTCGCTGGGTTTCAATAGGCGCCCTCATCTTGATTATGAGCTCAGGCAAAATAAAAATGCTGGTTTTTGACCTAAAAGCATAAAGTTGCCCGTTTACTAAACTTTGTGGACAAGCAAGAGCGAGGCAAAAGCGTGCCAATCATAACATTGCTTTCCGATTTTGGTTTAAAAGACCCCTACGTGGCGGAAATGAAAGCCGTAATCCTTTCTATTTGTCCCGAAGCACGCATCGTAGACATAAGTCACGAAATTGAAAAGTTTAACATACGCATGGGCGCCTTCGTCCTCGCCTCGGCTGCTCCATACTTTCCAGTGGGCACCGTTCATGTGGCTGTCGTGGACCCCGGCGTAGGAACCAAGCGACGCCCAATAATCGTCGAAACGAAGCGTTGCTTTTACGTTGGACCCGATAACGGTTTGCTTATGCTGGCTGCTCAGAAGGAGGGCATAAGCCACGTCTATCATGTTAGCAACCAGCAATACATGCTTCCTCGAGTTTCAAGAACCTTTCATGGAAGAGACATTTTCTCTCCGGCAGCAGCGCATCTGGCGAGAGGCTGTCCTCCATCCGATTTTGGTCCAGAGATTCATGACTACGAGTTTCCTGAATTCGCGAAACCCTATGTGAGAAAGGGCGAATTGTTGGGAGAAGTTCTACACATAGACGATTTCGGCAATATTGTCAGCAACATATCAGCGGAGGGCCTCGAAAAAATGGGCATATGTGAAGGCTGTTCTATTCATGTCAAGCTTAGGGGCAAAACTTTGGCCTTGAAGCTTTGTTCAGCTTATGGCGAGGTTCCGGCTAAGAAGCCGTTAGGAATAATTGGTAGCAGCGATTTTCTTGAAATATCTATAAACAAAGGAAACGCCTCCAAGGCATTCAAGGTGAAAATCGGGGATCCTGTTCGTGTCTCGTCTTTGTCATCCTCTTACTAGCTGGCTGAAAAATTATGGGTGAGTAGATGTTATTCTATATGCTTCAATGTAATCTTTCACAAACCTTTCGGCGTGTTTCTCGGTTCCTTTGTGTTTCATGTCATGTGTTCTTAGATGGTGGTAAAACTCGTGGAGGATTACGTAGGGATTGTATAAGTTGTCCAAGTTTGATACGTAAATAGTCTCGTTTTTCGAGACGTAGCATCCTACATTTTTTCTGTGCCGCTTCGGCATGCCCACCTTCAATTCAGGAGTTTTAACTTTATAGTAATGGCTTAGAGCCTCAAGGGCATCCTCTGGCTTTTTCGAAACAATCAACTGCACAATTTTGGCCTTAAACAACTGTTCAGAGTTCAAAATTTAAATTTCCCCTAACTTTGCCTAAAATACGATTTTACGGCTTTTCGCCAAAACATATCCAATTATTAACCCAGCCACAAGTCCTCCGAAATGCGCGAGAATGTTGACACGTTCGCCAGCGGTTATCATTAAGAGTAAAAATGAAAACAGTAATGCTCCCATGATGGATTGACCGAACGTTTTTCTCAGATACATCACGCAGGCGCCGAAAATTCCGAATATTGCTCCTGAAGCCCCCGCGGAGATGGTTAATGGGTCCATTAGTAGAGTTAACAAGTTGCCAGAAAGTCCAGATATAAAGTAGATGAAGAAGAACTCTTCTGGGCTGAAGAATTCCTCGGCTCTGAAACCGAATATGAGGAGGAAAAGCATGTTGCCAAAAAGATGAACTACGTTGACGTGGATAAACATGGACGTTAACAATTGCCAGTACCAACCCTTCATAACGTAAAGATTGACTTGTCCCAACCGCTTAAGAACTTCAAAGTCTGTTTCGATAAAATTGCCGCCAACAACCGAAGTGTACGCGTAAACCACTAAATTTACTGTAATCAAAGCGGTGGTTGGTGTAAATTTTGGCAGAGTTTCTCACCACTAAATCATCTTACTTCATAGCAGTGATTACAAGCGTATATATACGTAGCGTGTTGAGTTTCTCTAACAACCGCAAAACAAATTTTAAGCGGTGAGCATAGGTGAAGGCATGATACTAGATGTTTTGCTTCCATCGACTCTCTTTCTGATTGCTATAGCCATAGTTTTTCTCTATGCCCTACATGAAAGGAAGGTTAGTTCCCTTTTCGGTGGGACGGAACTTCGTGTTAGCCACGTTGTTTTATTGGTAATAGCCATAGGCGCCCTAGTAACCGTCATAGTGTTTGTTCCTGAAGAAGCCATTAGAATTCTTTTTCTATTTTCTTACTCCGCGACCTTTTTCTTGTTCGCGTACTTAATTGTGCCAAAATGGTACTTGGCTGTTCCAACTCCTGCTTTATTTATTGCCTTGTATTTTATGTACAAAGATACATACTTGTGGAATGTATACATACCGCCGCATACACCGTATTTGCTAAATTTTTTTGCCATAATATTTGCCATCTGCATCTCAGTTTATATGGGAAGTTTGTTTACGTGGAAAACCACCGCTGCCTTCGTCGCCTTACTGACCGTCATGGATGTCATTCAAGTTTTAATCACAGGGCATATGGTAGCTTCAAGCGAAAAAGCAATCGCGCTAGGATTACCTGTAGCTATTATTCTACCAGCTTTCCCTTCTAGGGGCTGGATGATCCTTGGGTTAGGCGACGTTTTCTTGGTTGGGCTCCTCAGCATTCAAACCATGCAAAAATACGGAAGAAAATTTGCCTTTGCATCCATTGTGTCAATAGCTATTGTCTTCTTACTGCTCCAGACGATTCTGCTAAACACGGGCGTCCAAAGTTTTCCAGCAACGGTTCTGGTTATTAGCGGCTGGTTAACCGCACTTGGGGCAAAACATCTGTATAAACTACACGCGTTTAGGGGGCGCCAAAACCGAGTATGATAAGTGGTCCATACTTCGACATGCGAGCAGTCTAAAACAAAAACCTATAAGTAATGCACGTACCACTAATCACTTTCTCTCGGATAAATGGAAGGTAATTAAGCATGACTGTCTCAAAGCAGACGGTGGCAACTGAAAGAAAATTTGTCGCCGCTGATTTTGAGAAATGTACGGGTTGCGGCGTCTGCGAGCTTGTATGCGCGTTGGAAAGAGAAAAAGTGTTTAATCCTCGCTGTACCCGAATAAAAATTCTCCGTTTGTATCAACTTATCAATATGCCCGTAGTGTGTAGGCTCTGCGAAAACGCCCCATGCGTACCCGCCTGTCCTCGAGACGCCATGAAGCAGTCTGAAGAAACCGGCGTTATACTGGTGGATGAGAAGAAATGCGACTGCTGCGGTTGGTGCATTGAAGCGTGCCCCTACGGCGCCATTGTTTTTCACCCGGAGAAGGAGACGGTCATAATATGCGATCTTTGCGACGGCGAGCCCCAATGCGTGGAATGGTGTCCAGAAGGAGCATTAGACCTCGTAACGCAAAAAACATTTGATGAAAAAGTTCGAAAAGCCACAGTAAATAAGTTAATTCCAGAAACCTGGAGATGATCCACAGTGGCTCTTGACAAACTCAGGGAGTTGGGCTATAAGCCACGTAAAAAACCGGAAATTGAGAAGGAGGGCGAAATTGAAAGCGTCCTCCAACAGGTCGAGGAGAGCGAAGCTAAAAAACAAATTTTGAATCTTCTCGTTGAGGCGCTTTCAGAGGCTGACCCCAGAGAGATTCTCGTCTATGGTATGTACGTCAAAAAACACCTTGCCTCCATGGTTCCTGCTGTACGCGGAGAAAAAATTGAAAAAACCTTGGAATGGCTAAGCGACGCCATTAAGCTGGTCGAGAAGTCTGGGCGCAAATAAGCCTAGATACGAGTTTTAGGTAACCTTGTCGGTTTTAGCCAAGTCTTGCAGCCTAGCTACGCCATCGATTTCCTTGATGAAATGGGCAACGCTTTTTGGAACGAGTTCCTCCCAGTTTTCTCCATTTAATATTCGTTTTCGTATTTCTGTAGCTGAGTATATCTCTCTCTTGTGGAAGGGCGCTGGTTCAACCTTGAAGCCAGCTTCTATGAAGAGTCGGCGGCTTAGAGGTTCGTTGGTGTAAACCACGTCGAACTTTGGAGAGTAGCCTACAACTTGGGCGACCCAGATCATGTGCACGTGGACGTCTGGCACTGGAACGATCCAGTATTTTGACGGCTGAATGCCTCCTTCCTCCATGGCTCTTCTGATCATGGTGATGCGTTCACCCGTGGTGAAGGGATTGTTAAGTCTGTGACTATACTGCGCGCTGCCCACAACTATGACAAGCTCGTCAACCTTTTCTAGGATGTCCTTCGCTACTTTTAAGTGCCCTTTATGAAAGGGCTGAAATCTCCCCACGAAAATTCCGCGTTTCACCATGGCTCTTCCTCATCTGGATAGTATGTATCTGAACTTAATTTTTGCCTCTGTTTTTCCGAAGGTGTTTAACGGGAAACAAGGGTAAAGTTTTGTCGCCTACTTTCAGCGTTGCAGTTTTCTCGTAGCTTCTGTCTTCCCTTTGGAGTATCTGCAGCTTGACTTTTTCGCCGAGTCCGTAGCCTCCAATGCTGAAGTTGAAGCGCACAACCCTGTGACATGGAATCAAGAGTGGAAACGGATTTGAGGCTTCAGCACGCCCTACTGATCTGGGGCTTCCACCCGCAACTTTGGCTATAGCCCCATAGGTTGTTAGGTATCCTACCGGAATCAAAGATGTGCAGTTAAGCACTCTTCGTGTATAGCTGGGCAGATGATCCATAGCTGTCTTGAAACTGGATGAAACATTCTTCCCGTCGAAGATTGCTTTCATAGTTTTCAGGAGTTCAGCCAAGAGTTGACTTGGTTTTTCTGTAACTTGGAATAGAATGTTGTATGGCAAGTTCTTCAGCAGATGTCGCAAAGCTTCTTCTTCGTTATCTGGCGAGAAGGCTGTTGCAAAGACCTCGTTATTTTCTATGGCGGCAGCGTACCATACGTCGTTTATTTTTTGGTGGTAGATGGAGATCAATACAGGCTCCTCATTTTGCCTTCTCCAAAGCTTTGCTGATTCTCTTTAGCTCGGCTAGAATTTGGCGGCTGACATCTTTGGGAGCCATAGCTTCAGCCTCAGCCTCAACCGCTACCGGCCTAAACCTTCTTACGAAATTCATGACTTTGTCCTTTATTTCCTCGAAGTTTTTGATGCCGAAAATGACGGCTTCTGCTGGTTTTAAACCTCCAGCACTTCCTGTGGCGCCTGAGAAACCAGCTGTTTGAATCAGAACTGTGCCTAGTTGGAAACGTCTGGAGATGGGTCCCTGTACAATGTTGATGTTTGTGATGCGGTTGTAGGGGACGAAGCCCTTCCTTTTCCACCAGACTCCTTTATGAACTACAATCTCGTTGTCTGTTAAGGCGTAGGATATGGAATCATAGTATCGGTTAATCCAGTACCATACCAAAACGATTAAGAAGAATAAGGGAACTAAAAGCGAGGTTGCTACTATGGATGCGCTGTCGAGGGGTAGGAAGATGAAGGCGGCGGCGGTTACGGGTAGAATACAAGCTAGAAAAAGAATAGTCGCTATTGCTAGGTATGTGTAGTACAACTTTTTCAAGTCTGGATGGGCTCCAAACTGCTCGTTAACATTTGGCACAACTCACACCAAATAAAAGAACTATCAACAAACATTTATAATTTTACAAATAAAGTCACGTGCCTTCTTCTGTTTCATAGTTTTGGTTGTCTAATGCAGTCGAAAAGTTAACCTGATCGAACGTATGAACCAGAAATTTTAAGATTACTTCTTTGGGAAGAATAAAAGGGGGTGAAAGGATGAAAGTTTTGGCTTTGGGATGCGGGGAAATGGGAAAAGCGGCTATCAAAGATTTGGTTGAGTTTGGCGATTTCGATGAGGTAGTCGTAGGAGACATCAACCTAAAAAAAGCGGAAAACTTTGTTAAAAAATTAAAGAGCGAAAAAGCCAAGGTATCCGCCAAATTCGTGGACGTAACCGACCATAAGAAATTGGTTGATTTGATGAGCAACTTTGACGTTGCGCTTAGTTGTGTTGGACCTTTTTACAAATTCGCGCTTCCCGTTGTTAAAGCTGCGATAGAAGCCAAAGTGAACCTCGTGGATATCTGTGACGATTACGATTCAACATCTAAAGTTTTAGAGCTAGACTCAGCTGCAAAGGACGCTGGAATAACGATTATCAGCGGTTTAGGCGTGTCTCCAGGGGCAACCAACATCCTTGCCAAAGCCGCAGCCGACATGCTCGATGAGCCAGAAGAAATCCACATAGCTTTGCTAATGGGAGCTCCAGACTTAGGTGGAGTAGCCGAGATATCCCATAGATTTCATTCCATGTACGGAAAAGTTCCCACCTTCAAAAACGGCAAATTCACAGAAGTAAGGGCTTTTGTCGATGGAAGAGAAACGGTTGAGTTTCCTGAGCCCTTTGGCAAATTTGAAGTCTTTCATATAGGGCATCCAGAGCCCATCACTATCCCAAGATACATAAAAAAAGTAAAATACGTAGATACCAAGTGCGCCCTCAACCCTCCATCAATTAAGGACTTAATCGTATCGCTGGGAGATATTGGATTTTCGTCTGAGGAGCCTCTGGATGTAAAAGGTGCATCAGTAACACCACTAGATTTCACCGCAGCCTTTGTACACAAGTTAAGTAGTCAGATAAGGGACGTTCCAAAAATGGGAGCAATTAGGGTTGAAGTCCGAGGAACGAAAGGCGGGAATAAAACTAAAATTATCTTTGCCTCTACTGGAAGGATGGATGAGGGTACTGGCATTCCAGTTTCCATAGGAGCTCAAATGTTGGCTAAAGAAAAAATTAAAGAAAAGGGAGTGTTTGCGCCAGAGGGATGCATCGATCCACAAGACATGATCGCGGAGTTTATGAAGAGAGGACTCGAGGCCCCTGTTGAAATGACAGAGTGTACAACAACAATCCTTTAGCAAGCCACCGAATAACTGATTTATAGTGCTGACAAACGGCGCGTGCATCGCTCTGTAGGAAAAGTGGTTGATATGGATGTGACCGCAACTGGTGGCGGGAATGTTGGGAGTATATAAAGATAACCAAAGCAGAAGTTTGGTTTATGATAAAAAGATATGGGAAAAGTGTATGTAGGCTCTTTTCAACATGGAGCCAAAGCGGGGGAGCGAACTTAAGCCTTTCTAAATACCATTAAATTCTGCTTGATCCACGGCATTTCCTTAATTTCACTTTCTAACATTGCTCGCAAACTTAAAGTTTCACTACGCTCAAAATGAAAGTTTCTTTCCCGCATTTTCCGTATCCAGTATTCATGTGGGCGCTCATTTATGTGCTCCATTCCTCCTTGCCCAGGTATAGCGGCGGATAAACAGATAATGTCAGAGAATGAACATAAGGTGTTAAGGACTTGATCCTCATACTTCCTTGAGATATGTTCTAGGACCTCAAAGCATATTGCTAGGTCATATTTACAGGTTAATTGAAGCGGCTTCCGCAAATCATGCTTAATGACTACTCCTTGATTTACCAAAGAATGCTTAAGGGCTTCCTTGCTTTTATCATAACCGCGAACTTCAACTCCTAACTTAGAGAAAAAATGTAAGTATGAAGCAACGCCGCAACCAAAATCTACCACGCTTTTCGGATGGAACACATCGAAAAGGATTTTAACAGTAAGGTTAGCCTCTTTAAGCCATTGCTTTTCAAGGTGGCGCTCAAAGAACTCATCACTATAAAATAATGAAGCTTTAATTCTTAAAAATGCGACGCATCGCGTTCTTACTTTCTTGGGTAACCTATTACCAACTTTCCATATAATACTTGACAAACTCAACGGAGTTCCCTCTGTTTTATTTTTTATTTTAATTATTTAAAAATATCGCGATAAAAAAAAGAGGAAGTTAGTGGTTAAGTGTTATGGTTATCTATTAAACCCAAGGAGGTTGATTTGGTGGTCCCCATGGCGTATTTATTAGGTTTTGTTTTGGCATTGTGCATTTAAGTTCTTTTCCGTATGTAATATATTGATTGTTTCCATACTTGATAATATCCATCCATGAAAGCCCGTTCCAATATCGAACTTGTTTAGCGAAACTACCACTTCCCATGCAAACATCGACAATCAAGTGAAATTCTGATCTATCATAAGTAGCGAAAGCGCAACGAAGCGTTAGAGTAACGTCAACGAAGTTGTCGGGTTGCATCACATCTTCATAGGTGACGGTGAAATATTCGTATATTATCTGTGAACTGTAGTTGTAATGAACGTTATTAGGATCGTTTGAATCCCATATAATATAGTATGGTTCCAAGCAACCAATAGCATATTGAAGCCTCTTAGCATAGTCACGTTCTTTGTATTTGAAGTCTTTGTCGCTTAATTGAGTCCAATTAGTGGGTGAACTTTGGTTGGGTATCCATACTTTAATCACGAAATGCTCAATGTAGTTGTAGAACCAATCTTCGCCGGTTCCCCGAATATCATCAAAGTATGCGGTGTACGTTGTGCAACTATCCGTAGTAACCCAAACGTAAACATACATCGCCGCGGCGTATTGTCGGTAAAGAAATTGCCCAACATCATCCCATCTATCGTTTCCATCGTCAAAGAAGCCGGTTACTCTAACCTCGCCGTAATGAAGGTGCATGATGTCAAGTTTTAGTCGGTGGTCGTTGCCCGTATATTGACACGATGCCCAATCGGTTTGTATGCCGCCTCTTCTTTGATTCATGCAGACGTAACCCGTGTTATAATTAATATAAAGGCTTACAGCGTAACTTTGTTGCTCCGGGTTACTATTTTGAACTTTGTACGATGCGATAGTTATACCAACGCACTCGATTGTTTGAAGGTTTGGTACTCCGAAGCTCGCCGACAAGGTTCTTTCTTGCATGTCCCAAGAATACTTTGAAACTAAACCACCCCTCATGATTTGTGCCGATCCACTTGAAAACGATAGGCGAAGCTCTTTGTCTCCGTCGGAATCGTAGTCGCCGATTGACCGTGATATGGTTGCCGTGCCCCACGACAGGGTGTCCCATTTATCATTCCATGTTCCATCCTCGAATCCATCCATTAACCACCCTTCAAGCGATGTAAGGTCGCCCCAAATATTACTTTCATGAACTACATGCCGATCATTTCCGCCGGATGGTGTTCCAACGTTTGAAAGCGCCGTTTGAGCGAAGACCGCAATCAATAAGATTGCGATAATAGTTATTCCCAACCTTTTGAAGTATTTCATTCCACATCACTTCCTTAACTTGCGGAATCTAAGCCGACTCTCGTCCGCTCCCCTTTCCATGCGGAGTGAAGCTTCAATTCTTCACTCTTTCGTCATGGTAAATTTAGTTATTTCTCCTTCTTTGTAAATTCTGATGAGTGATGACAATTACTTGCTTGCAGAAGGCATGACCGATAAATTGTTCCATTCATCCCCATCATGGGCATACCCGCAAAGGCGCAAGTTGAGCATTGCCCTTTAGGTTCAATTGCTTCTTTTCCCGCATCCTCAAAGTCTTTTAACTTTTGCTTTTTTGGGCGTGGCATTATAATCGCTCCCTAAACTCAAACTCATAAACCAAACTTTTATTTTGGTTATATAAAGAAAAAAATAGGGAGTCTACATAAAGGAGAATATCCACTTAAGTAGAGGTTTTACAATTAAGTTTAAAAGTCTGTCAGCACATTACTGCATGGAAACGGGGGAAACAAGATTTGAATGAACAAGGTCAACCTCAATATTTCTGGATTCCGGGCGCCACCACCCTGGGCGTTGTTTGCTCTGACGGCGTGATTTTAGCCTCCGAGAAAAGAGTCTCATATGGCTACATGGTGATGAGCAGGGTTGGAAAGAAGGTTTTCAAGATAACCGACAGAATAGGCGCCGCCTGCGCTGGGCTAGTCTCCGACATGCAGATTTTGGTGCGGGAGGTAGAAGCCTACTCGAATCTGTTCAAGCTTGACGCTGGAAGACCCATACCCGTAAAATCCGCCGCCAAAGTTATGTCCAACCTACTTTTCAGTAGACGGATGTTTCCCTTAATCACCCAAACCATTGTTGGCGGGATGGATGATGAAGGAGCTTCATTGTACGTTTTAGACGTACTGGGATCGGTCATACCCGACAAATATGCCGCGGTGGGCTCTGGAGCCGAAATCGCCGTCGGAGTCCTAGAAGAAGGATACAAAGAGAACATGACCATGAAAGAAGCGAAAGAGCTTGTGTTTAGAGCAGTGAAATCGGCTGTGAGTCGAGACATCATGAGCGGCGACGGCGTAGACTTCCTCACAATCAATAGCGAAGGAATTCAAGAGGAATCCAGAAAATTTTAGCATGCGGTTAAAATAGGGAAACCTTAAGCTTATTTTCTCCGAATACTAAACAAGTTCATCAGCCGAGATCAGAGTGGAGTAGCATGGTGTTTCAGTTAACCCTCGAAGAAGGGCGTTTCCTCGTAAAGCTCGCTCGAAAGGCTGTGGAGGAATACCTCAAGAACGGAAAAATTATGGCTGTTCCTAAGGATGTTTCGTCAAAGCTTATGGAACACTGTGGAGTTTTCGTCACGTTAAACAGCTTCTATCAAGGAAAAAAGGAACTAAGAGGTTGTATTGGTTTCCCATATCCAACCACCCCTCTAGCCCGCGCCGTGATCGAGTCCGCCATCAACTCCGCAACGCAAGACCCACGCTTTCCTCCAGTCTCCCTCAGTGAACTTGACCACATAATTTTTGAGGTGAGCGTGCTTACCCCTCCCCAACTTGTGAAGATCCAGAAACCAACGGATTATCCCAAGAAAATTAAGGTTGGGAAAGACGGACTCATTGTTGAGAGGAGCTACTACAAGGGTTTGCTTCTTCCCCAGGTGCCCATCGAGTGGAACTGGGAAGAGGAGGAATTCCTTTGTCAATGCTGCATGAAAGCCGGTTTGTCTCCGGACTCCTGGCTGCTGGAAGGAACAAAAATCTACAAATTCCAAGCAATAATTTTCGAGGAAACGGCTCCAAAGAGCGAGATAGTCCTTAAAGACATGCAAAAATGGGTCTAATGTTTAGATTTTCGAAAAGTTTGCGCCATAGGACGCGAATACGCGAATTTTTAAATAATAAGTGTTGATAATTAACAGCATGTTGCTGCAACAAGCTGATCGGGTTGAAATTACCATCCTAGTAGATAATGTAACAGATATGCTGATTCAAGGTTCTCCTCATGCGAAGAGAGCGCCCTTCTTCAAAGGAACGGAAATGCTTCCACCTCTGAGAGCCGAGCATGGATTCTCCGCTCTTATCGATATCTATCTGAATAATACCAGTCATAAAGTGCTGTTTGACACAGGAGCCAGCGGGGACGTGGTCTTGTATAATGCCGATAGGCTTGGAGTCGATCTAAGCAATGTTGAAACCATCGTTCTCAGCCACGGTCATTCTGACCACGCTGGAGGCTTGATGCCTCTTCTTAAGCGAATTAATAGTCCTCAGATGCCCGTTATTTTGCATCCCGACGCCTTCCTCAAAAGGTGGATAGTCCTCCCAAATGGACAGAAAACAAGAATTCGGTCAGTGGAAGAGGACAAAGTTTTACAAGCGAAAGCAAAGGTTGTCAAAATAACAGAACCGTACCCCCTATTCGGAAACCTTGTGGTCGCCACCAGCGAGATACCTAGAAGAACACAGTTCGAACAAGGGTTTCCCGCCCATTATGCAGAAATCGATGGAAAGCTTCAGCCGGACCCTTTGATTAGAGATGATCAAGCATTAGTGATGAACGTAAAGGGAAAGGGTCTCATAATCATCTCCGGTTGCGCTCATGCAGGAATCATAAACACGGTTCTCTACTCCAAAGAGGTGACCGGAGTAAACAAGGTATATGCGCTCATGGGAGGTTTTCACCTGTCCTTTCCAAACGAATCTATCATAGATCCAACTGTGGAAGAGCTTAAGAAAATTAGACCAACATTCATTATTCCTTGCCACGACACAGGATGGAAAGCAGCCAACGCAATTCTAAACGCCATGCCAGAGAACTTTATCCCTAGCGCCGTAGGAACAACCTTCATATTTTAATACCTCAAAAATATGTGCAAAAATTCACGCGATAATCTTTGAGGAGTTAAAATCTATTTATCAATTAATTGTTAAATTTTCTAACATTCTCGATAACGGCCACTGCTTGGTCTAGACCTCTAAACTTGTTCGAAAGCTCATTCAGCATTTCTACATTGCCTTTGTAAAACTTTTTTCTTTCTTCGATTTCTTGAATGGCCAGTTTTAGTTGCTCCTCGTTTTCTACAGTTATTGAACATTTTAACTCCTGCATCTTCCTAGCGTTTCCCTTTTGTTCGGGCTGTGTTGGTATGCAAACGCTGGGTTTTGTGTACTTTATGGTTTCGAAGCATGTTGTGTGTCCGCCGCTGAACACTATCAGCCTGGCGTTTCTCATGTATTCTCGACGCTCTTCTTGTGATAGCCATGTGTGTATCTCGCAGTTTCCAACTTTCTTGGCAATTTTTTTGCCTGGTTCTCCTAGGCTTACAATGCTCTTGGTTTCAAATTTTTCTAAAACTGGGATTATCGTTTGCGTTAGCTTGGCTCTGGTTCCGAAAGGTCCGCTTATTGGAGCGAAGATGTGCTCTTCTGAACCCTTAGTAGGCGTAATGTTGAGGAAACTACCCACAAATTCTACCTTATCCTTGATTCGCATGTTGTCTAAGTCGCCTAAATTGTATTCACAGACCGTGTATGGCGCTGGATTGTCGGGCACGATTATCTTGTTGCATTTTTTCACGTAACGTTCTGTAAACCTCTCGCCGGGTGTGAGCAGGGGAGGGAAACCATAACTTGGTCTAATAATGTTCGTTATGTAAACGGATGGAATTTTCCACCTATGCGCCAGTCGTAGGGCGTGAATGTCGCCGTCGGAAACAATTAAGTAGGGTTTGATTCTTAGGATGTGCCTTCTGAGGTCATAGTAGCGATGAACAGTTTCCGCCGCGCTCGGTCTCTTAATCTCAAGCTTGCTTGATTCATGGTTAAAATAGGGAAGAGGAATCAAAATATTCAAAACCGACGCTGAGGTTAAAACTCCCCGGGTGTTTTCAAACCACGCCACAGGCATGCAAGGGTAAACGTTCTCAAACTCTTTTTTCAATAATTCGTAGGCTGTTCCTCCCGAAAAGAAGAATAATTCATGCCCCTTTTCTGCTAGCTTTTTGCCGAGTGGTATAACTCGGGATACGTGCCCTAATCCCAATTCGGCACAACTTAAAAGTAGTCTCATTACAGCGGCGCCCTCCAGTTTTTCATAGGATAAATATATCAAAATGAGTAAATCTTTTTCTACTGAATACAGACTATTCAGAAGGAGGAATTGCAGGTGTTTCTTCCTAAGAAGGTGTTGGAGGAAAAAATTCGAAAGTTTTTGGAAGAAGATGTTGGTCAGGGCGACATAACCACCTTTCTTGCCATTCCTTCTGGAACAATAGTTGAAGCAGAGATTATCGCGAAGGAATCCGGGGTAATAGCTGGAATAGAAGAAGCCCTCACCTTTTTAGAAAGCCTTGGTTTTCAAACTAGGGTTCTCGTTTCAGATGGATCTAGGATTGGGGAAAAAGCAACCATATTAGGTATAGTTGGAGATGCCAGAACACTTCTTTCCATCGAACGAACTCTCCTCAACCTTCTCACGAGGATGAGCGGCATAGCCACTGCAACCAGCCGACTGATTCAGAAGGTTCGTCGTGCCGGCTATAAAACTCGGATAGCTTGCACTCGAAAGGTGGCGCCAGGCCTCTCATACTTTGATAAAAGAGCGGTGATGATTGGCGGAGGGGACACCCACCGTCTACACTTAGACGACCTAGTTGTCATAAAAGACAATCACTTGGCGGTTGTTGGAGATGTCGGTAAGGCTGTGAAGAAAGTGAGAGACGCTGTATCGTTTTCTAAGAAAGTTGAAATCGAAGTTTCCAAGGAGAACGAGGCGTTGGAGGCTGCTAAGGCGGGAGCCGACATAGTTATGCTGGACAATTTTTCTCCCCAACAGATAAGGGAGACCATAGCGTTGCTTGAGAAGGAAGGACTTCGAGGCAAGATTTTAATCGAAGCCAGCGGCGGAGTGAACGAGCAAAACATCCTCGAATTTGCCGCTACAGGAGTTGACATTCTTAGCCTCGGAGAAATTACTGACAGCGTAAAAGCACTTGACATGAGCCTTGAAGTGGTGAAGGTGAGAAGAAATAAAACATGACTACTTACACTACTACGGCGTTTTGTATGGCTGTTGCAAGATTGTTTAGGACAGTTTTATTCAACGGTCTTTTTCCTTGTAACACTGTTAGAAAAATTTTCTTTTTCTTGCAAGCTCGTCTACAGGCTCTTGCTATGTTCTTCCAAGTTTCAGCATCTTGGAGCAAGATGATCTTTTCATAGTTCGTCGTCTCGATGTAGTTGGCAACTTGTCCCGCTACGTAAGTTAATGTTTCAGCGTCGAAGGGAGTTGCGGTTTCATGTTGAGAGAGCGGATAAACTTCGTCAAGTTCAATGGGTATTATGCCGAAGGGTGCAGCATACGCACATACATGGATCTTATTCGACTCGTCACCTATTCTTCGTCGAATCTCCTTCAAAACTCTTCGATATTCCCTCGACCTGTGAAAGGGCTTCATTCGAGTTTGAGGCAGCAAAACAAGAACCTTTGCCTCTCTTGGAGGGAAGTATCTCTCAAAGAGTCTTTTTCTGTGACGGACAACCTCGGGGCGGATCAAACCTAGGGAGCTGAAAAAGAAGAGGCCGCTCTTTTTTGTTACAGGACTCTGTCTTTCCAGATGCTCGCTATACTTCTTTAAGTGTTTCAAGGCCTGAAGGAGCGCTGGGTGTCCGTAGGCTCTCGATTCGAGGTGCTCCCAGAGGCGTCCTTCGATTATCGCTTGTTTTATTCGCTTTAGTTCTGAGAAGCTGGCGTAAAGGTTGTGCTTGGCGAGCATTTTCTGCCTCTCGGTTTTAGTCGCAGCCCTGACGGTCTTTGGATCGTTTTTTACGCATACTGGGCATGAGCATGGAAAATATTCCAGTTCTTGGAGCTTGGTGGTTCCGTACTCTGTCATGTAGCGGTTCTCTCGAGCGTAGATTGCGTAGGCGGCGGAGTCAAAGAGGTCGCATCCTAAGGCTACTGCTAACGCAAACATGAAGGGGTGGCCGGCTCCGAAAAGGTGGAGAGGACGTTCCTGCGGTAGGTTCATTTTTGCGGTCATAATCATATCGACGAGCGTATCGAAAAGGTACTGTTCCATAACTGGCGTTGGGCTTCCTAGGGCGTAGATTTGGAAAGGCCGCTTTCCCATTTCCTTTGCTGAACGGGCAACAAGATCGAGATATTGTCCTCCTTGGACTGGCCCAACCCAAGCTATGTCGTCACGGGTTTTGATCTCTGCCAGTTTCCTCGCTCTGCTTAGGGTTTCGTTTACTGTTTGTCTCGCGTATGTTTTGGAGACTCCCCATCCTGTTGGTACGTCCAGTATGGTGGCTACGTCTGTGTTTATTTCCTCTTGGTAGTGCACGATTTCTTCCGGGTTAGCGTTCACGTCGCCGTATACAAGAATTTGGTAGGCTCCGGAGTCTGTCATGACTACTCCAGTGAAATCTAGGAAGCGGTGTATTCCCTTTTGAGCAGCCTCTTCCTTGAAATGTTTTTTTATTATGTAGGCGTTGGTTATAAGCGCTTTGCAGTTGAATTCTTCCTGTATTGTTTTGGGTAGGATAGGCTGAACAGTAGGGTTTATGACTGGCAGTAGCGAAGGCGTCTCGATAACACCGCTCTTAGTTTCAAGTTTGCCTATCCGCGCGAGTAAGTCCCTGTCTCGTATCTCGAAGGACATAGAGCAGCCGCCAAGCATACTTTAATATCGCTAGGCATCTCTTAATTGTGCTGGTCAAGGAAGGTTACAGAGCATGGTCTGTGCTGTTCAAATGTACGAGAAACCCGTCTTAGACGATCCTGTTCTAATCGAGGGACTGCCTGGCATTGGATTCGTTGCAAACATTTCGGCGCTACACCTAATTCAAGAGCTGAAGGCAAAACTGTTTGCAGAAATTCGTTCTTCTTCCTTTCAAGATTTCGCTATAACCGCTGGGGAAGGAAAGACGCGCTTTCCCATCAACGAACTCTATTACCACAAAGGGAGAGGCAAGGAGCGTGACCTTATCATTCTTTACGGCAACACGCAAGCCTTGACAACGATTGGACAATACGAACTATGTGGACGTGTCTTGGATGTTGCCGAAGAGTTGGGATGCCACTACGTCATAACCATTGGCGGCTTAAAGCGGGAAGAAACGGTTGAATTTCCTGGGCTCTACTGCACAGCGACAGACCGCGAGACTCTAGAGGACGCTTTACGTCTAGGCGCTAGAATCCTTGGTGGACGAATCTTCGGGGCGGCTGGACTTCTGATAGGGTTGGCTAAACTTAGGGGTATGAAAGGTTTTTGCCTTTTAGCTGATACTCCGGGCTTTTATCCAGACGCAACGGCTACACGTGAAGCCTTAAAGGCGGTTTGCAAATTTTTGCGCTTAAAGGTGGATTTAAGTAGGTTGGACATGGCTGCTGAGACAACCCGAAACGTACTGAAGTCCTTTGGCTTGGTTTCTCCTCCGACAGAGGAAAGAAAGAAGGAATCTGGATTTCGCTGGCTTATTTAGGCTTTTATCAATCGTCACTTTTACTTATATGTCGCCGCGCCCTTGGTTGCTACTTGCTTAAACCTCCAACCATTCTCTTCCACAGTCTTCTTCGTCAGGGTAGCACGCGCATGTATAAAAAAGAAAGGAGGATATTAGTTTCGAGTTTACCGGTAAATCAACTGGATTAGAACTTCTTGCCTAAGCTAAAACCCTTGGATTTGCCGAAGCTAGGACCGCCCCTCTCTCCTTTTTCTTCAGCAACTCTTCTGGCAGTGCTTTCCACCCTATCGTGGAGCAGTTCCCAAAGCCAATCAGTAAATTCGCGTATATTCTTGGTTTGAATGTATACTTCCCCTGGACCTTTGATCTCGGTAACTAAGCCTTCTCCTCCTAGTATGGTGGATTTTAGCCCACCAAACTTCTTAACGTCGTATTTGCAGGTGTCGTCGAAGGCTACCAAGTGGAAGTTATCCACGACTAAGGATTCGCCGCTTTTGAGAGTGTGATGGTCTATAGCCCCGAAGGCGTTCACGAAGAGTTTTCCCTCCCCGGAAACTTTAAGCATGAATAGGCTTTGTCCAAAGAGTCCCTTCTTGAATCCCTGCCATTCTGTGTCCAAGTGAACATCTTTTGTGGAAGCTACATAGGCAGACTTTTGAAGAATGAGACCTTTCCCAGCTTTTACCTCAAAGGGTTTTATGTCTCCCACTGGTGCTGGAACGAAGCCAACCCTGCCCGGACCTTTCTCTGCAATGTATTCGTTGACGAAGAAGGATTCTGCGCCCAGAAGGGTTGTCTTAATGCTCTTCCATAAGCTTTTCTCTTCCCTCTTCCGTGTCTTAACATTGATTTGGGGGGTCATGTAGACCATGGCACCAGCTTCAGCTACGATGACTTCGTTAGGTTCTAAACTAACTTCCAACAGCGCATAGGCTGGACTGTACTTAATATCATATTCCATCTTAAACCGAACCCCTGTTGTATCGCGAGTTCAATTTAGGTTCACTTCAATATTTATGCTTTTTACCATATTGATTGTGATTCTTAAGTTTCAAGTCCAATTTTTTGTATCATTAAAACTCACTTAAAACTAATTCTCATTAAAAACTCAGAGTCATCAAATAAGTTCAAGGTTATCATGTCAGAAAAATTTCTTAATAATTCATAGCATGCACATTTAACATTTCTTCTTATTTATACTAATATGGAATGAAAAGCAAAGTTATTTCTCGAATTATCAACTATTCTAGACAAACGAAGAACTCAACGACGCAGAATGGAAATGAACATCATTTAGGTCTTGTTTCGCTGATGAAGAGGTCGTACACTTTTTGAACTCGCTCGGCTGCTGGGCCTGTTCCTTCCACGCCCTTCTCGGTTACTTTAATTTTGTCCATGACCCAAATGAACCCCTTGTCCTCGTAGAGCCTAACCATGGTTGGAAAAACCTTCTCAATGCGTTCAGACAAAGCCTTCAGATCAAAGGGTTTTTCCACTGTGAAGATTTGAGCGATAGCACTGCCATTTAAAACAATTCTGTGTAAGACTATGCCCTTGTCATCTTTTGCGTCTGACAAGCAGAGGCTGAGCGTTTCTGGATTTATCCCTGCTAAGATTCCGGTATAGTTCTTTCCATCCATCGTTGCAACTATGACTGTTTTATCTAGGAGCGCCGCTATTTCTCCAAAAAATTTCCTCTGAGCCACCGACAATCTATCACCTTGCTTAATTTATCCAATTGATAACTTATCTGTTTCGATTAGCTTTTCAAAAGAGTTTTCATGCATGCGCAGAGAACCATCCCTAGGATTTTAACTGGACCTAAATATGGTGGATTTTCCGTACCGTGCAGGATTGGTGAACTTGTTATCACTTTTTGTATTTCAACAAATTTTTCATCAATTTCTGTTTCTTCTCAGAAGAAATTGTTATCCTATTCTCTTTTACCATGTAACTTTCCTTGTTTAAGAAAATTATTTTTCCTGGTTCAAGGTCGCCTTGTAGGTACACGCCGGCTCCAACTATGCTGTAAGGGCCTATTCTTACGCCCGGTGAAAGACAGGCGTTGATGCCTGTTTTGCAGTTGTCTCCCACTATGGCGCCTAATTTGTCGGTGCCGGAATCCACCTCCTTGCCCTCTATTCTCAATTTAATATTCTTCTCGTCAAACCTGAAGTTTGCAGTTATGGTTCCGGCGCCGAAGAGGCAGTTGTCAGAGATTATTGAGTCGCCAATGTAGTTTGTGTGGAACCAGCAATTGTCGCCGATTAAGGAATGTTTGATTTCGGTTGAAAAGCCCACTACACAGTTGTTTCCGATGGAGGAATAGTTCCGAATCAGGCAGTTGTTTCCGATGAGGCTGTTTGAACCAATGTAGCATGGTCCTCTTATGCAGGCTCCCTCAAGAATTCTAGTTCCCCTTCGAATCCAAACGTTCCCTTCAATCTGAGCCCTTTCCGAAATGTCTACACCATCCTCGATTGTCTGCTTCTTTACGTGCCTATCCATCAGATGCTCATTTATGGTGAAAAGGTCCCAAGGGTATTTGTAACCCGCGAAAAATCTATCATAGCTGACGGCTCCAACCACATTTTTGTCTTCGATGAATCTTTGGATTGCATCTTCATACTGGTGGTCTGACACTGGAATTTTTTTGTAGTAGTCGAAGATTTTCTTGGTCATTATGTAAACGCCGACCACAGCCAAGTTGCTGGGTTCCTGTCCTCTCGGCGGCTTTTCAACAAACTTTGTTACCTTGTCATCCTCTACGCGAATTATGCCAAATTTCCATGTTTCTTCAACGGGTTTGCAGGATAGAACTATGTCTGCGCCGCCTTTCCTGAATTGTTTGGCCATTTCCTTTATCAGCAAACTTTCAAAGATGTCGTCGGCGTTAACAACGAAGAAATTGTCTTCCACTAAATCCTTTGTGGTTTCTAGGGCGTTCGCCATTCCCAAGGCTTCTTTCTGAACAGTGTACTCTACGCTAACTCCGAGTTCGCTGCCATCTGCCAAGTAATCTTTAATCTGCTCTCCGTTATGGCCTATCACGATGATAAAATCTTTTAAGCCAGCTTCTTTCACGATTTCGATAACGTGTTGAATCAAGGGTTTTCCTAAAATTTTGAACATGGGCTTTGGTTCGTTCACTGCTAAGGGAAAAACCCTTTTTCCCGTTCCGCCAGCAAGTATGACCGTTTGCAATTAACCACCCCTCATGACATGCTTTAATTCTTTTACCGCGAATTCGTAGAGTTTCCTAAGTTTTTCTTCGGTTTTTGCCTCAGCGGAAACTCTTATGATGGGTTCGGTGTTGGAGGGTCTTAAAAGAACCCAACCATCTTTGTCTAGTAGTTTCACGCCGTCTATGTCAAGAAACTTTAGACCATAATCCTTAAACTTTGATCCTAACTTTTCGATGACAGCGAATTTCAGTTCGTCTGGGCACTCAAAGTTCTTCTCGTGGATGGAAGGATACTTGGGCAAGGAATCAACTATCTCCGACAGTTTTTCACCGCTTTTGGAGAGTATTTCAGCCATCCTTAAGCTTGCAAAGATTGCATCGTCCACCCCATTACATTCGGAAAAGTAGAAGTGGCTGCTCGTTTCGCCTCCCAGTAAAGCATTTTCCGAGGTCATTTTGTCCATGATAAAGGTGTGGCCAACCCTCTCAACTATTGGAATCCCGCCGTGTCGTTTCACGTATTCTTCAACAGCCATGGAACAACTCAGTTCGTAAACTATCTTTCCGCCCTTCTTTCTTTGAAGAACATCCCTGGCAAAGACCATCAAAGCCAAATCGCCCGAGATTAGGTTTCCCTTGTCATCCACAAAAACTGCTCTGTCCCCATCTCCGTCGTATCCCACCCCAAAATCTGCCTTATTCTTTACTACTTCTTTTTTTAATTCAACTAGGGTTTCTTCTTTTGGTTCTGGTAGGTGTGCTGGAAATGTTCCATCCGGATTTTCGTTTAAAGCCAAAACTTTGCATCCTAGTCGCTTGAAAAGAGACGGAGCGACTAATCCACAGGTGCCGTTTGCTGTGTCGGTCACTACTTTAAGCTCTCTTTCGACCTTTATTTTATTTTGAACGAAATCCATGTATTCTCGGATTATCCCTTTGTGTCTAGCTATTTTGCCCCTTTTTCTGCCGAGCTTTTTAGGGTCAATTTTTTTGGCTATTTGTTTGATTCTTTCCATGTCCTTTCCGTAAATGCTTCCCTTCGGCTGGAATAGCTTGAAACCATTCCATTCCGGCGGATTATGAGAAGCCGTAACCATGATCCCTGCATCCTTTTGAAGACGATTTATTGCAAAATAGAGTAGAGGTGTTGGAACAACGCCAATATCAGTAACGTTGCAGCCAGAAACTAGACCAGAAACCAGAGCTTTTCTAAGGGTTTCTCCGCTTAATCTGACGTCTCTGGCAACCAGCACTTCCTTGTTTTCTCCCAAAAAAGTTGCGAAAGCCGCTCCAATTCTGGTTGCAACCTCTTCTGTGAGGTCTTTACCGAAGACGCCTCTTATGTCGTAGGCTCTAAAATTTTTTTCAAAGTTCACCATTCCGCGACACAACTTCCCAGATTTTATTCTTGTGAAGGATTACTTAAATAATGCTTTGTGTTGATGTAAGTAAACACCTTCTTTCGCCGTTTCTATCTTTATTTTGGGTAAATGATTAGTATGGAATATAGAAGCTGAAAGGCTAAAGAGCGGTGATTTAAAGTCTAACAACTGCGCTTCTGAGTCTATGTAGGGATGGAGCTAAATGAGAAAAATTACCCTAATCAAAAATGGCACGGTAATAACACCGTTTAGAACAATAAAAAATGGCGTAGTCATTTTTGAGAATGGAAAAATCACTGCAGTTGGCGGAGAAAGCGACGTAAAAATGCCGAAAGAGGCAAGAGCAATAGACGCTTCAGGCAAAATCGTAGTACCCGGCTTCATCGACGTTCATATTCACGGCGGTGGAGGCAGAGACATCATGGACGCATCTTACGAGGCGGTTAAGGAGATAGCGAAATTTGTGGCAAGTCATGGAACAACATCCTTCGTTCCCACAACCATTTCCACATCTCGCCCCAACCTGTTAAGAACCATTAAAGCTGTGAGAACAGCAAGGGAAAAAGGAACAGATAGTGCAGAAGTCTTAGGAGTGCATTTAGAGGGCCCATACATCAATCCTGAGAAACGTGGGGCTCACAGCGCCGATTATGTTAGACTTCCTTCCCTAGATGAATTTGAGGAAATATGGGAGGCCTCTAACCACGCTGTAAAGATCGTGACATTAGCCCCTGAGCTTGAAGGATCCAAAATTTTGATACAAAGACTGCGAGAACTAGGAATAGTGGCTTCAATTGGCCACTCCAACGCCACTTACATCCAAGCGGTGGACGCCATAAAGCAAGGTGTTCGGCACGCAACCCACATGTTTAATAGAATGAGTGGTTTTGACCCTAGAGAACCTGGCGTAGTAGGAGCCGTTCTTGTTCACGACGAACTGACGGCAGAGCTAATTTGCGATAAAATCCACGTTCATCCCGCTGCCATGAACCTTCTTGTCAGAGTCAAAGGATCAGAAAGAGTAGTGTTAGTAACTGACGCTATCCGAGCGGCAGGCATGCCTGACGGAGAATATGCGCTGGGTAAACAGCATGTCATCGTGAAGGATGGAGTTTCTAGGTTAAGGTCTGGCGACCTCGCTGGAAGCACGCTGACGATGGACCGAGCAGTAAGAAACATGATGAAATTGGTTGGAACTCCTCTGCAAACGGCAGTGAAAATGGCGACCATAAATCCCGCAGTGGTTATTAACGTTGACAAAAACAAGGGAAGCTTAGAGCCCGATAAAGATGCCGACATTGTGATAATCGATGACGAAATAAGTGTTTACATGGCTATAGTGAAAGGAAACATTGTGTACAAAGTCTAATCTTTAATAGTCGATTGTTTGGAGCAAAAATCAATCAACTTGGGCAGTGTGGGATGCTCCCCAGCAGGACTCGAAATATAGTAAGCAGCAACAGCGTTTGCCAAAGTCAGCCTGCAAGAGTTTGGGAGACCAAGAGCGTCGCCAAAGATGTTTCCGGCGTTCCAAGCGTCTCCAGCCCCTGTAGCCCTCAGAACAGAAACTTTAAAGGCTGGCACCATGACTTCCGAGTCTCTGGCGAACGATCCGGCAAAGGTTGTTGTGTGAAGGTCTATCCGCGCTGAAAGTTTTTGCGCTAAGATTCTGGCGCATTCCTTAGCCAACTCGTCAAGTTTAATTGTTTTCCGAAGGTTGCTCACCTTCTTATCGAGCTGAGAGGCGTAGCAGAGGGCTTCGTTCTCGTTGACGCTGAATATGTCAACAAGGTTTCCTAAGAGAACCTTCTTGACAAGCTTTGGAATGTCCTCTTTCTTTGGACCTGGATCCGAAGTATCATAGTAGGTTTTACCCTTTCCCTCCTTCCTAACGTAACTAAACACTCCTTCAGCCAGTTTGGTTCCCCAACGCCTAGTTCCAGCCCAGTGAAAAATACATACGTAGTCGGCTTCCCTCAAGACATGGAAATCCTTGGAGGTGAGATTGTCTAGGCTAAATTCCGAAAGGGAGCCAAGATCACTCATCATTACGTTGACTCTTTCCCCTTCATGGTTTACTTCTATGGCAGTGGTTAGCGACATCCTGCCACCAGTTTTCACGTGAGAAAGATCCACCCCGAAGGGATCAAGATAAAACTTGAGCAGGTGAAGCCCTAACGGACTCGTATCGATGATGGGATAAACCTGGGCGCCTAAAGCCGCTAAAGCTGCGGCGGTGTTGGCTGCGTTTCCACCCCTCAGCTCCAACTGCTTGATGCCGTGGATGCTTCCTCCCTTACGCTTAGCAACCTCAGCTATGGCTTTAGAAAAATGTTTAACGTCTCCCTCGTATGTCACTAGGCGATCCAAGAAAAAGTCGGGCATAACAACTACGCTGAACTTCTTTGGCTTCAACTTCTTTAAGGAGCGGAGTAGCTCCTCCAAGTTTTGAGCGAGCGACATTTCTGTTTCCCTCAACGTTTAAATCAATTAGACAGTAGCGACTTTAACGCTTTAACTTCTTCCACCGAAACTTCCTTGCGCAAAAAGCATATCTGCTTGTCTCTGAATTAACCAAACGAAGCAGAACGGATGGAAAACAGGATGTTTGACAAACAAAAATTAGCTTCTATCCTGAAAGGGAAAGAACGTTGGGAAAAAAGAACAGTGGTCAAGACGCTTGAAAAATTTCCAGAGCGTCTGAAAGAGTTCACAACCGTGTCGGGCATGCCTATTGAACGGTTGTACACTCCCATGGATGTGGAAGACCTCGACTACATGAGGGATCTGGGTTTTCCAGGCGAATCTCCGTTTACGAGGGGAATCTACCCAACTGGATATAGAGGACGCCTCTGGACTATGCGGCAGTACGCTGGTTTTGGAACAGCCGAGGAGTCCAATCAAAGATTTAAGTATCTTCTTGAGCAGGGGCAAACAGGCTTAAGCGTCGCCTTCGACCTACCCACCCAAGTTGGATACGATTCTGACCATCCCTTAGCAGAGGGAGAAGTAGGTAAGGCAGGGGTTCCTGTAAGTTCGTTGAAGGATATGGAAATTCTTTTTGATGGAATTCCCTTGGGCAGGGTAAGCACGTCTATGACTATCAACGCCACAGCCCCCCAGGTGCTTGCCATGTACTTCGCCGTAGCTGAAAAGCAGGGGGTTACCCTAAACAATGTGAGGGGAACCGTTCAAAACGACATCTTGAAGGAGTATGTGGCTCGTGGCACATACATATACCCGCCTGAGCCCTCAATGAGGTTGGTAACCGACATTATTGAGTGTTGCTTCAAAAATGCTCCAAACTTCAACACCATAAGCGTGAGCGGGTATCACGTCAGAGAGGCAGGAGCAACAGCGGTTCAAGAACTGGCTTTCACTTTGGCGAACGGTATTGCCTACGTAGAAGCCGCTGTTGAAAGGGGACTGCCCGTGGACAGTTTTGCTCCGAGAGTATCCTTCTTCTTTGCGTGTCACAACGACTTCTTTGAAGAAATCGCCAAGTTTAGAGTCGCCAGGAGAATGTGGGCCAGAATCATGAAAGAAAGATTCGGGGCTAAAGACCCGGCATCTCTGCTTCTAAGATACCATGTACAAACTTCCGGATGCACGTTAACGGCGCAGCAGCCCTTCAACAACATCGTTAGGGTGACAATGCAAGCGTTGGCTGCTGTTCTTGGTGGAGCCCAGTCTTTGCATACCAACTCCTTCGACGAGGCTTTAGCCCTGCCATCAGAGATCGCTGTAATGACCGCTTTAAGAACCCAGCAAATAATAGCCTACGAAAGCGGAGTAGCTAACACGATTGATCCTTTGGGCGGATCCTATTTCGTGGAATATTTGACGAACAGAATAGAAGAGGAAGCCATGGAATACATTGACAAGATAGACGAAATGGGCGGAGCAACTTCAGCCATTCAGAAGGGGTTCTACCAGAAAGAAATCGCAGACAGCGCCTATAGGCATCAAAGAGAAATAGAAAATAAGCAAAGAATAGTTGTAGGCATGAACGAATTCGTTACGGACGCCAAGGTGCCGATCAAAATTCTGAGAATAGCCCCTGAAACCGAAAAAAGACAGATAGAAAGGCTAAGAAAAGTGAGAACAGAAAGGAATGGAAAGAAAGTGAAGAAAGCCCTTGAAAAACTTCGAAAGGCTGCTGAGGGCCAAGAGAACCTGATGCCATACATATTTGAAGCGGTTAAAGCCTATGCAACCAACGGAGAAATATCTGACACCCTGAGAGAGGTGTTTGGCGAATATAAAGCCACGACAATCGTTTGAGAATCCCTGCGGGAGGAAAATGAAGATGAAATCTAGAAAGAGGATAAGGGTTTTAATAGCGAAGCCTGGACTAGACCTCCACGACAGAGGAGCCAAGGTTATAGTCAGGGTCCTACGAGATTCTGGGATGGAAGTAATCTACACTGGAATCCGACAGACTCCTGAGCAAATAGTGGAAACAGCCATACAGGAGGACGTCGACGTGATAGGCTTAAGCCACCTAACGGGCGCCCACATGACCCTATTCCCCAAAGTAACGAAGCTACTAAAGGAAAAGGGAGCTAACGACATCCTAGTAGTTGGCGGCGGCATAATACCCGACGAGGACATACCGCCCTTAAAGGAGGCTGGCATAGCAGAAATATTTGGTCCGGGCACACCCCTTGAGGATATAGTCAAGTATATTAAGGAAAATGTGAGGCGTTGAAATGTCTAAAATGATAAAGAAGATAGATCATATCGGCGTTGCCGTGGAGAATCTGAACGAGGCAATGAGACTATATAGAGAAGGCCTTGGTTTAGAAATCGAGGGAACAGAAGAAGTAAAAGAACAAAGGGTGAAAGTCGCTTTTATCCCCGTGGGAGAAAGCAGAATCGAGTTGATAGAGTCCACTGATCCTAATGGGCTTATCGCCAAGTTCATTGAAAGGAGGGGAGAAGGAATCCACCACATAGCCTTAGAAGTCGACCATATTGAAGACGTCCTTCAGAAACTAAAAGAAAAGGGAGTCCAACTTATAGACGAAAAGCCGAGAATAGGCGCTCACAAAATGAAAATCGCTTTTCTCCATCCCAAAAGCACAAAAGGCGTTTTATTGGAGTTATGCGAAAAACACGAATAACTTTTCCGAAAAGGTTAAAACAATTCTGAAACGTACCACGTCTACAGGTGATCGGATGGATTTTAGCTTCACTCCTGAGCAAGAAATGCTCAGGAAAACAGCACGGGAATTCGCTGAAAAGGAAATCGCGCCAAAAGTAAACAAGATGGACGAAACTGGCAAAGTTCCAATGGACCTCGTAAAGAGAATGGGCGAGCTTGGATTCGGAGGCTTGTTAATCCCAAAGGAGTATGGTGGAACAGGCGTAGGTCATCTCGCCAGGATAATGATACTTGAGGAGATAGGAAGGGTGTCGGCTGCAATGGCTAACACGCTACAGATACACCACTTAGGCGAATCGCCGATTATCTACTTTGGAACAGACGAACAGAAAAAGAGGTGGCTACCTTCCATGGCTAAAGGCAAGAAAATAGGGTCATATGCTCTCACAGAACCAGTAGGCGGCTCCGACGTAATTGGCATACAAACAGTGGCAAAAAAGGAAGGAGACACCTACGTTATCAATGGCAGAAAATGCTTCATAACAAACTCCCACATAAGCGACGTATGCGGCGTCGTAGCTAAAACTGGCGAAAGGGAGCTAACCTGTTTCATAGTGGAGAAGGACACACATGGTTTCACGCCCGGCAGAGAAGAAGACAAATTCGGACTAAGAGGCTGTAACACAGGTGAAATAGTGCTGGAAAATTGTAAGGTGCCCGCGGAAAACATGATCGGAAAGCCTGGAGACGGATTGAGAATAGCCCTATCTTGCATAAGCAACGTCGGTAGACCTGGAGTTGGAGCAGCAGCGCTAGGAATTGTGGGTAGATGCCTTCAAGAAGCCGTAAAATACGCAAACCAAAGGACTTTGTACGGAAAGCCCATCGCAGAAATTCAAGCTATTCAATGGCTAATAACAGACATTTATATGGACTACGAAATCAGCAGATGGATGGCTTACTACGCTGCTTGGTTAAGAGATCAAGGCGTTAGATGCGATACTGAGAACTCCTTGCAGAAATTCTGGACCACTGAAGCAGCTGTAAGGTGCGCGCAGAAACTGATAGATATCTTTGGAGCCTACGGTGTTTTAAAGGAATACGTTCCGCAACGCCTCCTGAGGGATGCTTGGCCCCTCGTATCTGCTGCAGGAACCTTAGAGATCATGAGACTAGTGATGGCAAGGGATATTCTGAGGAAGTACGCTTAGCATCCCCTACTTTTTATTCAACATAAATGGTGCTCCCTTGAATTTCCTAAATGTCATCGTCTGTATAAAGCAGGTCCCCGACCCTCAACAACTATCCAAAATCACCATAGACCCCGTTAAGAAAACCATAAGAAGAGAGGACGTACCCGCAGTAATCAACCCCCTAGACAGGCACGCATTAGAGGAAGGGTTGAAGATTCGAGACGAGCACGGGGGAAGAGTCACTGTAGTAAGCATGGGCCCCCCAAAAGCCGAGATTGCCTGTAGGGAAGCCTTAGCCATGGGCGCCGACGAGGCTATACTGTTATGTGACAGGGCATTTGCGGGAGCCGATACGCTGTCGACTTCCTACTCATTATCGTTGGCTATAAAAAGGATTGGAGGTTTCAACATGATCCTATGTGGAAATGAAACGGTGGATGGAAGCACTGGACAAGTTCCACCCCAACTGGCTGATTTTTTGAACATACCTCATGTAACGCGGGCTAGAAGAATAGAGTTTACAGACAAGGGAAAGGTGAGGGTTGAACGCTCCATAGAGTATGGGTACATGATGGTTGAGGTTACACTACCAGCCGTCATAGCCGTAACTAGGGACATTAATGTTCCCAGAATTCCCACGGTTTCTGGAATTCTGGAGGCCCATCAGAGGGAGGTTAAAGTCTGGGCCCCTAAGGATATTGAAGCTGAGGAGGAAAGAATCGGGTTGGCTGGGTCCCCAACACAGGTGGTGGATATATTCAGCCCGGAAATAGGGAGAAAGGGGGAGATTTTGAGGGGCGAACCAGAAGAGGTAGCCAAGTTGCTTGTTCAGAGGTTGCACGAGCTGGGAGTTATCTAACGATTGTTGAGTTTGGAGGAGTGAGATGATCGAGGAATCTAAGGGCGTATGGATTTTTGCTGAGCAAAGGAAAGGGAAGTTGTTGGATGTTAGTCTAGAGCTTTTGGGTGGGGGGAGGGAGTTAGCTAATAAACTTGGTGTCGACCTGTCGGCTATACTCTTCGGGCATGATGTTAGTAAGTTAGCCAAAGAACTGATAGCCTACGGTGCAGACAACATCTACCTGATTAACCACCCGCTCCTCGAATTTTATCAAAGCGACGCCTATGCTAAGGTGATGACCGACCTAGTTAACCAGCATAAACCCGAAATCCTCCTTGTAGGGGCGACGGCGATTGGGATGGACTTAGCCCCAAGAGTGGCGGTGAAATTGGAGACCGGGCTTTCAGCTCATGTGGTGAAGTTGGAAATAGACGAAAAACGTCAGCTTCGACAAATCATGCCTGGTTTTGGAGGGAAAGTTATGGCTGTTGTAGTCTGTCCAAACCGTAGACCTCAGATGACTACAGTAAGGCCCGGGGTTTTTAGGAAGCCAGCCAGAGATGAGTCAAGGAGGGGCGACATCGTGAAGGTTGAAGTAGACATCACGGAGGACGATTTAAGGGCTAGAACGATCCAGTTGGTTGAGGAAAAGCCGAAGGAAAAGCCTCTGGAAGGAGCTGAAATAGTTGTTGCGGGAGGGTGGGGTATGCGGGCAGTGGGAGGCTTCAAACCAGTTAGAGAATTAGCTGAATTGTTGGGAGCCTCTGTTGGGGGGACAAGACCAGCCTTGGATGAGGGCTGGATAGTTGAGGAGCAGATGATTGGACAGAGCGGCAAGACTGTGCGGCCTAAACTTTACATAGGCCTAGGAATCTCGGGTGAAATGCATCACACGGTGGGAATACTTGACTCTGAAGTTATTGTAGCCGTGAACAATGATGAAAACGCTCCCATATTTCAGGTAGCTGACGTGGGAATTGTAGGCGACCTTCGGGATGTTCTTCCCCATCTTCTAAAGGAGTTTGAAAGAACAAGATAGTTTGCTTCTCTAAAAAGTAAGTTAGATTAAATTGTTTAGCTTCTGGTTAGATTATGAGAAAGTTGGTTATTGCTATAGGAATGATTATGTTGATAATTAGCTCATTAGTAATCATCTTTATCTTATTTGGGATGTCGGTTCCACCAGGATATCTGGCTGCTAATGCTCTTTGGTTGTTTGTTGCGGGAATTGTTCTCATCTTATGGGGTGTAGCTTCTAAACAAGGTAAGTGAAATTGAACCACTCAATTTCTGGTTGGATTCTGCACATTCATCATAACATTGATGGCATTTAGCAACCTTTAAGTGTCTTCACAGTCCAACTCCTATTCTTTATGGTGTTGGCAATGGTGGAAAAATTTCCTTGGTGGAATGAGAAACAGAAGAAGCTTGCTGAGGAGGCTAAGAAATTTGCAGATGAAAACATACCGCGGGGAGAGGAAATAGCGTGGACGAAAGAATTTCCATCTGACCTCATTAAACAAATTGGAAAAAAGGGCTGGTACGGAGCCATAATTCCAAAGGAACTTGGAGGAATAGAAGTAGGCGTAACAGGTTGCTGCATCATAGCTGAAGAACTCGCTCGTGTGTGCTCTGCCTTAACAGACGCTTACGCCGTAACGATGTTCGGCGGTACAGAACAACTGCTCGCGTTTGGTACTGATGAACAGAAGGAAAAGTGGTTGCCCAAAGTTGCCAAGGGCGAGCTGATGGGAGCAGTCTGTATCACCGAGCCTAACGTTGGTTCTGACGCGGCTGGCATAGAAACAACAGCGACGCGTCAGGGCGACGAGTACATTGTCAACGGTAAAAAAAGGTTCATAAGCAATGCAGGCGTAGCCGACATCTATCTAGTATACGTAAAGACCAGCGACCGTCCTGAGGATAAAGCCAAGTATAAGCATCTAAGCGCTTTAATCATTGAGAAAGGCACGCCTGGCTTCACGGTCGAAAGGATAAACGAACTGTCCGGATGGTTAGGCTTTCCAAACGGGTATCTAGACCTTAATGATGTAAGGGTGCCTGTGGAAAATCGGCTGGCAAACGAGGGAGACGGCTGGAAGATACTTATGGATGGACTGAACTTCGAGAGAACCGTCTACAGCGCCCAAATTTTGGGTCCCATGCGAGAAGCCCTCCGATATGCTGTTGCCCATTCGCAGAGGCGAATTCAATTTGGCGTGCCAACCATCGACTTTGAAGTCAACCAGTTTAAAATTGCTGATATGATTGCGAAACTGCGAACTGCTCGTTTGCTTGTTTATCACGCAGCCAACTTAATGGATATGAAAGAGGAGGCGATTCTGGAGGCAACCAGCGCCAAGCTCTACGCCTCGGAGGCTTTCGAAGAACTTGTAAGCGATGCGGTTCAGGTCATGGGCGGAGATGGATGGACAAAGTTCTATCCTGTTGAAAGCATTTCTAGAGATGTAAAGGTCAACACAATAGCCGCTGGAACCAGCGAGGTCATGAGAATAGTCCTCTATAGGCAGGGACTGCGAGCTATGGAGAAGGATTTGAAATTGCCGCTGCGTCGTGTACACGAAAAGTTGGGAGTTCCAATTTCAACCGTTAAACCAAAGGTTACTAAAGAAATCAGCGAGAAAGCTATACTCGAGATTCTGGCAGAAGATTATCGGGTTAATCCAGGCATATACATGAGTCGCGAGGACATGAAAGCTTGGCTGGCAGGCGTAGGCGACGATCAGCTTGACAAAGTGTTAAAATCCCTTGAGGCTAAAGGACTCGTCAAGTTGTACAAGGATAGACGAGGCGCTATTGCGTTGGCGAAGGCGACGTACAAGGGACTGAAGGAAGCGAAGCCGCTGGAACATTATAAGTGGTTCCCCGACTGGATAAATAAGGAACTGCTCTTCTAACCATCATCCCTTTTTATTTTCTAGTTTCCATATTCTAAGAAGTTTGTTGGAGAAGAGAATTGAAAGGAGGTGTTTCCATGTCCTATAAGAATATTCTTTATGAGAAGGATGGCCACGTCGTAACCATCACCATCAACCGTCCTGAGGTTCGCAACTGCATCAACTGGGAGACTGCAACCGAGCTCCAAAAGGCTTGGCAGACTTTCCGAGACGATAAAGATGCCTTCGTAGCCATCATGACAGGCGCCGGAGACAAAGCTTTCTGCAGCGGATGGGACTTGAAAGACGCTGCCTTCGGAACCGGTGTTCTGGAAGAACTGATGGACTATGAGAAGGCGCGGGTTGCCCTCTATAACTCGCCTGGACCTTGCGGCTACACTCGTCGTTTGGATATCCTCAAGCCCACTATTGGCGCCATTAACGGCTACTGCTTCGCCGCAGGCTTTGAAACAGCCCTATCCCTCGACATTCGCATCGCATCCGACAACGCCGAGTTTGGCTTCTTGGAGCGACGGTGGAACATCGTTCTCGCTGACGGCGGCACCGTACGGCTTCCCCTCATAGTTGGCTTTGGACGAGCCTTAGAACTAATCATCACAGGCAGACGCTTCGACGCCCAAGAAGCCCTGCGTATCGGGTTAGTTACAGAGATTGTGCCCCAGAAGAAGCTTATGGATAGAGCTCGCGAACTAGCTGAAACTATCTGTGAACTTCCTCAAGGAGCCCTAAGATCAGACAAGGAGGCTATGATGAGGGCAACTGGGCGTCCCCTTGAAGAGGCTCTACGTATAGAGGCAGAGATGGCGGCGTCCATGTTTATGAGAGGCGACATGTTCAGCGAAGGCGCCAAGGCTTTCCTAGAGAAACGCAAGCCAGACTGGAAACAACACGGCATTTAGGATATCCGTCGGCGATCTTTAAAAAATGGCAAGGCACTTCCAGAGGATCTATGATGTGAGTGGATGCGTGAATGAATATGTTAAAATATTAAAGGATATAATATGAATTTGGTGGAGTTATGCCTAGAGGAAGCGTTCTCTTAACCGACGAGGATCGTGCTCTACTTTTAAAGATAAACACCTTACTGGAGGAACTCATTGAAACACTTGAAATTTTGGAGGATGAAAACACAATGAAAGCCATCAAGGAAGCCGAAGAAGACGTTAAAGCCGGAAGAGTAAGAAGCTACAATGAGTTTATCAAGGAGCTAAAAGAATCTGGACAAATATAGCCTCAAAGCTACAAGAAACTTTGAAAAAGAGTTCCGTAAACTTGACATCCAAATCAAAAGGAGAATAGATTCTGCTATTAAAGTCATAGAAACTAATCCTCATGCAGGAAACCCCCTTCGAGGAGAACTGACAAACAAACGGAGCCTAAGAACTGGAGATTACAGAATCATCTATACTATAGACGAACATGAGAAAATGGTCACGCTCTACAACGTAAGACATAGAAAAATAGCCTACAGATAACGACATGAGACTTGGACGATCGCAGATGGCGGCGTCCATGTTTATGAGAGGCGACATGTTCAGCGAAGGCGCCAAGGCTTTCCTAGAGAAACGCAAGCCAGACTGGAAACAGCACCGACAACGTTGAAAATAGGGAAATCTAGGATAGAGACGGAGAGTAAATGGTTCTCACGAATAGGCGAGTGACCTGAATCATAATAAAAAAGGGGGGCATATAGTCTTCTTCACTCAGTATTTGTAGAAGCCCTCCCCAGTCTTTGTTCCTAACTTGCCCTTTTTCACCATTTTCTCCAAGAGCGGGTCAGGCTTGTAGAACGGTCCATACTTCTTCTCGAATTCCTTCAGCTTCGAAACTACAACATCTATGCCTACAGTATCTGCCAATTCTAGCATGCCTAACGGTATATTGAAGCCTAGCTTTATTGCTTTGTCGATGTCCTCTGCGGTAGCCACATCTTCCCTCAGCAATTCTGCTGCAACGTTAATATTTACATAAGATGCAGTCAAGGGATCAAATTTCTCGGCTTTTTCCAAAGGCAGGTCGAGTGGTATCCATCTTTTCTCAGGATATTTGTAGAAGCCTTTTCCTGTTTTTACTCCTAGTTCTCCTTTCTCAACTTTCTCTTTGAGGAGCGGGCACATTTCGAATCCAGGCCATCTCTCGTCCATGAATTTCGCCACGCTGGCTCCGACGTCTATACCCACGAAGTCCATCAGCCCAAACATTCCCATGGGCATTCCAGCTTTGTGTATTGCTGCAGCATCCACTTCTTCAATTGTGTACTCTCTTCTATACACCATCCAACTAACGAGGTTTGATCCTGGAATGGTTATCCTGTTAGCTACGAAACCTGGAATATCTTTCTTGCAGACGACGGTTTCCTTACCAAACTTCTTTCCAAGTTCAATAGTAGTATTTAGCGTTTCATCGCTTGTTTTCTCACCTCTGATCACTTCGACCAAGCGCATCATTTGCGGAGGACTGAAGAAGTGCATGCCAACAACTTTTTCAAGCCTCTTTGTAGCAGCAGCGATTTCGGTTATTGGCAAAGCGCTGGTGTTCGTGGCTAAAATCGCATGAGAAGGTGCATATCCGTCGATTTCCTTAAACACTTGCTGCTTTAGTTTTAGATTTTCGGGAATAGCTTCTATTACAAAATCCACATCCTTCGTAGCTTCTTTGAGTGAAATTGTTGTCTTAATCCGCCCCAAAGCTTTCTTGGAATCTTCCTCTGATATTCGACCTTTCTCCGCGAATTTGCCTAGGCTCCATTTTATTTTTTCTATACCGCTGCTGAGAAACTTCTCGTCTATATCCCTCATGACCACTTCAAAACCGGCAGTAGCTGCTACTTGCGTTATTCCATGCCCCATCAGACCAGCACCGAGAACCGCAATTTTTTTAATCTTCATTTCATGGTCGCCTCCTACCACCTTCTGACATGAAAGGCAACATATAGAAACTCCTACACAAAAATCTTTCCTATCTCGGTTTCAGGGCGCATGAACGGTGAGGGCAAAATTAAAATTCAATAGAAGCGACTACTCAAGGCTGTGGGCGAAAATTTGGACCTTACGTTGCTAGTGGATTATACCCCTTACATTTTGATCTTAGGTGGTATTGTTGCGGCTTCATGGCTGCTGGAAAAATTGGCGTGGGCAGCACCAGTTGTGGGAGAGCCTGTGAGCTGGTTGGTGAAGGTCACGGCGCTTTTTGGGTTTTTTGTTGGAATTCTTTTGTTGGTGACGGCGGCGGCTGCTTGGTCGATGCAAGCTTGGGATACTGGCACTCGATACCTATTGATCGTTACAGGTCTAGCTTTGTTTTTGAAACCACTGAAGGACATTCCTTGGGCGGCCTTGATAGGTCTGGTGGTAGGCGGCTTATGCGCTGGTTCCGTCTTCTTGTTCTATCCTTTGCCAGAGACGGTTTCCGGTATTTCTTCGACATGGGTCTACCTAGTAATTTTCTTTATCCCTGCTTTGTTAGTGTACGTGGTCCTCAAGTTTGTAGAGGACGTGTTAAGGTTGATTGGAACGATTTTGGCTTCTAAGCCTGTGTCAATCGTTCTTGGGTTGATATGTATTGCTCAGGGAATTCTTTTGAAATTTTTTGAGCAGAGTTTGTTCGATATTTTAGCGCGCATTCTTCTTCCACATTAAAAGATTGTATTATTACCTTGTTCTACTTTTTCTCTCCATGAAAGCATAGTTTGCAAGATGAGGTGCAGGTTTGCCCCTGATTCCTATCGTTTTTAATTCTTTTATGTTGAAGTATGGTTCGAAAAGGTCTCTTAATTCATCTTCAGAAGAAAAATACAGAATAGTGCCCAGTTGAGTTTGTCTGTATTTTCCTGAACTGCCAAACCCCGAATCTTTTTCGCTGAAACAAACAGAAAGATACTTTCCTTTTGGATTAAGTATTCTATGCACATTTTCAACGTATTTCTTCCTTTGCTCTGGGAATATATGATGCAACAATTCCCAGTCATAAGCAAAGTCAAAAGTTTCCTTAACCTCATCCAAGTTGCCAAGAACATCAGTGACAAGAAAATTGCACTTGACTCCTTTCTTCTTTGCATTTTCTTTGGCAATCTTTATAGCCGTTGGGGAAATATCAATTCCTGTAACTTCAAATCCTATGCTAGCAAGATAAATAGTATAATTGCCTGTACCACAGCCCAAATCAATAGTTTTGCAGGGTTTCACTTTTCCATTCTCGACCAATTCAACTAAAGCGTTCGGAGGAGTCTCGATATTCCAAGGAATCTCTTCCAAAGGTGTATTTCTATAAATTCTATCCATTTCATTATCTATCATCTATCAACGACCTTCTTTTCAGCAGTGCTCTATGCAATTTCTCTACTCGTTTCTTGTCAATGTAACCTTTATGTGGACGAAAACCTCCTGAAAATCCTTTGGGGATATGCAGCAATTCATGAATCAATGTTTTTTCCTTCTCTTCTTCACTTAGGCTGTCATACAGTTCAGAGATGACTTCAATAACATATGCTGGTGGTCGTAATAGTGCCTCTTGCCATATCTTTCCTAAACCATGAATGCGGGCAACAGTCCTTCTAGATTTTGAACCCTTGCTTCGATAACAATAAACAAATTGAGGTACAACATGAAACAGGTCCAAACTATCAATGATTTCATCTGCCAGCCTCTTAACATCTGGAGCATTCACATATTCTAATGGCAAGCTTGCTACCACTCCTAACATTTAGCAGATAATTGAATACTATCACCTATCAAAGTTTGGATTAAGAACTAATAAAAACTGTAGACAAGTATGTAGGCTATAGCAGAAGACACATTCTGGCCATGTCTTCAAGACTAAGAAAAAGAGATAGCAACATAGCGTGTAAAGAAGAGTTTTTCTTAAAAAAGGAGAATTTAGGAGAATAGAATATTACACCGTAAACGATTTTAGTAGAAACATATCCATATATTTCATGGTGATTTAAAATGTCTGAAAAGCCTCCTAAGTTCGTGGTTCAAAAGGACGAGCACTATAGGGACATAATAGTGAACGGTGTTTATGGTGGACGTAGACCGGGATACTTTGAAGCAATATTATATACAGACGAATTGTCTGGAGACGAAGCACTGAGAAGTGTTCCACCTGATACTGGAAAAATCGTCATTCGACGAACCATTCAATGTAGATTGGTCATAGACCCTGTTCAAGCAAAGAGTATTGCTAGATGGCTTAGTAATCATGTAGCTGAATATGAGAAAGAATTTGGAAAGATTCCCTTTCCAGAAGAGATTGAAAGAAAATTTGATGAAAAGAAGGGCTTAGTGATATAGTTCCAATATTCTTAGATTAGTGAGAAAGGATGTCCTCTGACCTATCATATACAATTAAAGCAAACAGTGATGGTACGGGTACTCTTGAGATTAAAGACCCATCGTTATTTCGTTTTATATTGCAGGCTATGACCGGTCAAATAAGTGTAACTAAATTGGTTGCTGTTCCACAACATTTGCCTAGTCTCTTTTTTCGGAAATTAATTGACGAGATAAACAGTGCATATTCGGCAGGTCTCTATACATCAACATATGTATGCTTAAGAAAGTTATTCGAAAATTTGCTTATAGAGTTATTACGAAAAAAATATGGGACATCCAGAATAGATTTATATTATTGGTCGGAGAAAGCAAGATTTCATGATTTTTCGATACTAATAGATAATTTATCACAAAATGTGGCTGATTTCAGGTCGTATACTTCCCAATTTGACCAACCATTTTTTACCTTTATTAAGAATTTCAAAGAGCAAGCAAACAGAACAGCTCATTCAATAGACATCATTGAGAATCCTGATGATATCGAAAAGATGAAAAGTCTAGTTAATCAATATTGCACGCTTTTATGCAATGTTATTAGAATGATTTAACCTTAATCTTATTGCTAAGTGCTGGTAAAAAGACTAAGAAAGAAAAAGGGAATTTAGGAGAATAGTCTAAAGTTTGCTTTGTCATAGACTTCCTTGAGCTTCTTAGAAGAGTAGTCAGTAAAATGTCTTCTGAGAATGGTTTTAGACACTCTTCCTTAGAAAGAAGGGTCCTATCCACATTTCCTCTCTTTTTAATGTTATTGACTGAATGCTAAGATAGAAACATAGGTAGGGTAACACCGATGAATGCTCTAAGTCCTAATCCTTAAGATGTGGCTTCAACACCGTTTTAAGATATTTAATGTATTCAGGACATAACTCGATACAGCAGAGGAAATCTTTCTCTACTCTCTCTTTCTTAAGTTCTCTAATAATGCGACTACTTAGGAACAATGCAACGTCTTTCATCTCGAAAAGCAATACTTTGTTTGGCATTTCAAGTAAATCCTTTATTGGGTCCCAGTAAAGACGTAAAACACCATGCCCTTCATCAACTGCAACTTCCAAATCCTTTCTTAATTTTCTCTTTTCCGTTTCTTTTAACCCATTTATTATATTTGCATAGCAAAGTAGTTCACTTAATAACCCTAATTCGGGGTGGGAGGGAGCCCATGTTATCGTTGGTCTTTCAAATTCAGTCTTTCCATCTTTAAATGTCTTCTTCTTAAGTCGTATGTTAGGTTTCGAATAATCATCATAGAAATGAAATATCACTAAAAAAGACTTAGTACTTTCCTTCCACTTCCATTGAACAAGTATAGGCATATTCTTAACCCATTAAAATTAGATGTAGGTTTAATTTAAATTCTAATGAAGAGAATAAGGTATTGTAATTGTGGTCATTGGAATCGGGTTTCAGTTAACAAAATTTTCATTGAACAGAATGGTGTGCACTTCTTTAATTGAATAAAAAGAAAGAAATGGAGAAGGTTTATTCTAAGCGCTAAGTGCCTTGCTTACCCCTTCTTCGTGATTTCCTTGACAACTCCAGCGGCAATGGTTGTTCCCATATCCCGTACTGCGAACCGTCCGAGTTCAGGGAAGTCGCTGTAGGCTTCGACGGCGATGGGGTGTACTGGTTCAAAGCGAACAGTTGCTCCATCTCCAGTCTTCAGAAACGCAGGTTTTTCTTCGACGGTTTGTCCAGTTCGCGGATCCAGTTTCGCGATCAACTCTGTGAATCTACATGAAACTTGTCCTGTGTGGGCGTGTAGCACTGGACTATATCCTGCGGCAATGGCTGTTGGGTGATAGATTACGATTATTTGTCCAATGAACTCTCTAGCGACGGTTGGCGGGTTGTCAGGACGACCACCTATATCTCCCCGTCGAATGTCATTTTTGGCAATGCCTCTAACATTAAACCCAATGTTGTCGCCAGGTAAGGCCTTCGGAATTCTAACATGATGGGTCTCGATGGATTTAACTTCTCCTTGGACGTTTGACGGCATGAAGATGAGCGTGTCACCTTCTTTTAGCACACCAGTTTCAACTCTTCCAACAGGCACTGTTCCTACTCCAGTGATGGTGTAAACGTCTTGAACAGGAACGCGCAAGGGTTTGTCGATGGGTTTTGGCGGCACTTCAAAGATGTCTAGAGCCTCGAAGAGGGTTGGACCCTTATACCATGGCATCTTCTCGCTTCGTTTAGTGAGGTTGTCGCCGGTCCATCCTGAAGTGGGTACAAACGGTATCTTATCAACATTGTATCCAACCATCTTAAGCATGCGGGAAATTTCGTTTTTAATCTCGTTGTATCTCTCTTGGCTCCAGTTGACTGACACGTCGTCCATTTTGTTGATGGCAACTACCAGCTGGTTTACTCCCAGCGTGTAAGCCAGAAAACCGTGTTCCCTTGTTTGTCCGCCCGGTCCGATACCAGCTTCGAATTCTCCTCTTTTCGCCGAAACGAAGAGAACCGCGGCGTCTGCTTGGCTGGCGCCGGTGACCATGTTTTTGACGAAGTCTCTGTGCCCAGGCGCATCGATGATGGTGAAGAAGTATTTTGGTGTTTCGAATTTTAGGTAGGCAACGTCGATGGTTAGGCCTCGTTCTCGTTCCTCTTTTAGTTTGTCGAGGACCCAAGCGAATTTGAAGGTTTCTTTTCCCATTTTCTTGGCTTCTTCTTCATAGCCTTTGGCAGTTCTGTCGTCGATGGTTCCTGTGAGGTAGAATAGGTGACCTATGGTTGTGGATTTTCCGTGGTCTACGTGTCCGATGATGACTAGGTTTAAGTGGGGTTTTTCTGCTTTACTCATTTTTTTCTCCTCCATATTTATTTGAGTTTATTCCTCCAGTTGTGGTGAAATTCGTAGAGAAAACAGTTACTTCCGTTATTTTAATTTAACGCCTAGCGTTTCTTATGCTAATTAGAGAGAAAGGCTAAATCGGGCTTCTTTCGGCTATCGTCCATTCACTGAAAGGAGCCCCAAATCAAAGTCTCTACGCGCGCACATTTTAGGTCTCTAAACGGAACAAGCATTTTACCATGCCATATATAGGAGAGAAACCACTATCAATTTTCAGTTTTATATGCTTTAAAAAGCGTCGTGGTCTCGGAGGGGAAGCCTTTGGCCAACAAACTAGCCCTTGTGACAGGCGCATGCGGTTTCGTCGGTTCACATATGTTAGACCTTCTAATAGAAAAAGCAATAAAGGTCAGAGCAACGGATTTGGAGAGTGCAGATCGCAGCTACGTAGATAGGCTCGGAGTGGAGTTTGTTCCGGCGGACCTTACAAGGAAAGAAACTCTGCGACCAGTCCTTGATGGAGTGGATCACGTTTTTCACACAGCCTCGGTTTTCAACTATTCAGCTCCATGGAATCTTCTGTACCAAGTGAACGTGGAAGGCACCAGAAACCTCTGTGAAGTGGCTCTTGAAACCAACCCGGAGATCATCGTGCATTGGAGCTCCGGCGCGATTTACGGCGTTTCGAAAGAACTCCCCACAAAAGAGACTTCTCCCATAGAGCCGTCTAACAATTACGAGAAGTCGAAATGGATGCAGGAACAAACAGCACTTGAATTTCATAGAAAATACGGCTTGCCAGTAACAGTCATTAGACCTGCCGCGATTTATGGTTCCCGGAGCAGGTATGGGGCGGTAACACCAATTTTTATGTTGGCGAGAGGAGAGCTTCGAGCGATTCCTGGAAGTGGGAAAACTATAGGAGCCTTTGTACACGTAAGGGATGTAGTAGGCTCCGCCCTTTTCTTGGTTGGTAAGAAGGAGGCAATTGGTGAATCTTATAACATTGCCGACGACTCTCATTCCACAAACGAGGAATTATTGCTGTATGTAGCTGAACTTCTGGACGTGGAAATACGCAAATTTCACATTCCAGCTTTAGTGATCAATTTCATGGCTTGGTGGTCTGAGTGGAAGGCAAAGTTGGAGGGCAAAAAACCCGGGCTCGAGAGGGATGCCGTAAAATATCTTTTCCATGATTATTGGTTAGACAACTCGAAAATAGAGAAGCTAGGCTACAAACTGATTTACCCAGATATAAAAGAAGGCTTGAAGGAAACCATAAGATGGTACAAAGATGAGGGGTGGCTATGAAATGGAATCTGTGCTTTTCAGGAGCGTAGAATCATGAGCTTCCTTCTTGACCCACTACTCCTAATTGTTATAGGCGTTACTATAGTGTTTCTAGATGAAAGAGGTCTTCATAAAACCTTAAGGAATCCAGTACTTCTTTTATCAGTCGTCACTGTCGCCCTCTTCTGGTCTATCGGTGGTCTGCTATACCTTAATTATCTTGACTTCCCTTGGCTTGGAAAAGCGGGAAGTGGACGCCATTTTATGTGGAACTCGGGCGTAGAATTAATCGGCTTTGAGCCTCCGATAGATGTTTCCGTCACCTATGCGAACCCATTCTGCACATTAAACATTGTTGCTGTGCTGTTATTTGCGGCATATCCCCTCTTTTTATATCTAGGCGTATATGCTGGAAGTAAAATTATCTCAAAATCGTGATGTTCTATTTTTAGCGAGACGATAGAGCTATTCTTTCCATTTCATTGCGTTTTTGCACAGCGTAGCTTTTCACGTCTTTGCTGGCCGCCAGGATAAGCTCTTCGGCAAGGCATTCTTCTAGGGGTCGGGGGTTTCCGAAGGAGGCTTTCCTCGCTCCTTCTGAAAGAAGACGGAGAGCTAAATCAACCCTTCTTAGAGGTGCAATGTCCACGGCCATGTGATAAACCACTCCTCCATAACTGATTCGGGTGGTGTCCTCGCAAGGGGAGGAGTTTTCAACCGCTCTAACAAGGATTTGTATAGGGTTTTCTCCTGTGCGGAGGTGAACGATTTCGAAGGCGTTTCTCACAACATTGATGGCTCTGGCTTTTTTCCCGGCGCTGCTACCAGGCCGCATAAGGTTGTTTATGAGTCTCTCTACGATGTTGACTTCGGCCTTGCGAAACCTCTTGTGCTCGTGTCTTCCCATGGTGTGGGCAACGTAAACTGGTTTAACGGAGATGTAACGCTTGAGCCCTGGGTCCTTTACTTCCATCCCGGTAAAACTCCACTTTCCGAATAGTTTGATCTCCTCTTCCTTGCTCAAATGCGTCACCTTGACAAGCCTTCTGGGTTAGGGGGCTCATATTTAAGTATTGTTCAAAATTTTAGACGCTAGCGCATAGGCTTCTCTTTCTTGCCGAGAACCAGCTCCTTAAGCGAAACCCCGTTGATCACGATGACTTTCCATCGGACTCCAGGGATGTCGCCCATGCTTCCACCGCGGGAACCACCGATTCCTTCCACTATCACTTCATCGTGTTCGTCGACCACGTTGAGGGCTCCGTCTCCCGGAAGAAAAGCTGTTATGACCCTGCCGTTCTTGATGAGTTGAGTTCTCACGCATTTCCGAATTGCGCTGTTTGGTTGTTTGCTTTCAACGCCAACTTTCTCCAGAACGATTCCACGGGCCATGGGGGCGCCTTCTAATGGGTCGGATTTAACGTCCAGCCTGAGCATTCGGCGTTTGTAGTAGACGTCGCTCCACCTGAACTTTTTCCTTTTTTCAACTAGTTTTCTTGCGGCGAATTCGCCCATTGGTGCCTTCGAACCCATTACTTTTTGCCTCTAACTACGTTATTCGGCAGATCTGATATTTAAACAGATACAATTTAAACACTTTGGGCATATACGTAAGAATGTTGTAAAGGCGAGATCTGATGGTGATGTAAAATGTCGGTAAGGGCTGTTGTGATGAATCTCAAGGACAATGTCGCAACTCTACTTTCCGATGTTGAGGTAGGCGCCGTTGTCGTTGTCACCTCTGCTGATGGAAAGGTGGTAAAGAAGGTGGAGGCGGTGCGGTCAATACCCTTCGGTCACAAAATAGCTATTACAAGAATAGGAAGGAAAGAATTGGTGTTAAAATATGGAGAAGTTATTGGGGAGGCAACGGAACCCATCGAGGAAGGCGAGCATGTTCACGTTCATAATATTAAGAGCCTAAGGGTTAGAGTGGAGACAAAACCTAGTCAAGGAGGAATCGCATGAGTTTCATGGGATACAGACGACCAGACGATTCAGTAGGAGTTCGCAACCACATTGCCGTAATATCCACAGTGACATGCGCCAACGAGGTTGCATCTAGAATCGCTAATCAGGTGGAAGGGGCAGTATCGCTCACCCACAACATGGGATGTGGACACTACATCTTTGCACCCCTCCGCCCGCTGGCGGGATTAGGGAAGAATCCTAACGTTGCGGCTGTCCTCGTAGTTGGTCTGGGATGCGAGGTTGTTTCTGCAAAAATTCTGGCTGAAGAGATTGCGCAATCTGAAAAACCCGTTGAAAGCATCGTAATCCAAGAGGTTGGAGGCACCATCAAAGCCATAAAAAAGGGAGTTAGAATCGTCAAAAACATGGCGCGCAAAGTTTCCAAGCTGAAAAGGGAATCCTTTGATTTGAGCAATCTGACGCTAGGTTTGGAGTGCGGAGGCTCAGACACCACTTCAGGAATAGCGGCAAACCCGGCGGTTGGAAGAGTGGCGGACATTGTGACGAACGCTGGAGGAACGGCGATACTTGCGGAAACCGTGGAGTTGATAGGCGCTGAGCACGTGTTGGCGAGGAGGGCTGTCAACGAGAAAGTAGCCGAAGAGATAGTCAAAGTTATCCGCCGAATGGAGGACCGGATGGTCAAGTCCCTAAACTTACCCGTAGACATGATTGCACCCGGAAACATTGAGGGCGGCTTATCAACCCTAGAGGAAAAGTCGCTGGGAGACAGCTACAAGGCTGGTTCCTCCCTCATACAAGGAATGCTAGAGTACGCTGAAATTCCAACCAAGAAGGGCCTCTTCATCATGGACGAACCGGGATACGACCCAGAATCCGTGACAGGCATCGTCGCAGCTGGGGCGCAAATTGTGGTTTTCACAACAGGAAGGGGCACACCCCTTGGATCGCCAGTAGCGCCTGTGATAAAGATTACCGGGAACCCGAGGACCTATAAGATTATGAAGGACAACATCGACATCAACGCTGGCACAATCATTGAAGGCAAAGAAACAATTGGAGAGGTGAGTAAACGCATATACGAGAAGGTTTTGAGGGTGGCGTCCGGAGAGAAGACCAAAGCAGAGGTTCTGGGTCATAGGGAACTTGCCATATACTGGGCTTGGCCCATACCATAAAAGATGTCTCCCACTTCTAACGTTTAAACAGTCATTTAATTAACTATTGCATAGAAACATGAAAAGTAATAATTGGGAGAAAAGAAGATTTTTATTAGGAAGTGGAGGGTTATGGGTAAGAAAAAGCAGAGAGTTCCCCCAAATCAGAGGGTTACTTCGAAATTTCCGGTTTTGCATGAAGGTTCCATACCGAAGTTTGATTCAAAAACATGGGATTTTGTGGTTGAAGGCTTGGTGAAGAATCCTGTGAGGTTAACTTATGAGGAGTTTTTGAAGCTTCCAAAAGTTGTTAGTGTAAGCGATTTTCACTGCGTAACTGGGTGGAGCAAGCTGGATAATAAGTGGGAAGGAGTTGCATTCAAAACTATTTCTGATTTGGTTAAACCTTTGAAGGAGGCTAAGTATGTGACGGTTGTGGCTGAAGGAGATTATACCACGAGCTTACTCCTTGAAGACCTACTAGACAATGATGTACTGCTAGCCTACAGACTGGATGACAAGCCTTTAGAGTCCAAGCATGGAGGACCATTACGTCTAGTGATTCCCAAAAAGTATGCCTACAAAAGCGCAAAATGGGTGAGGAAACTGAGATTTACTAAAGAACAGGAATTAGGGTACTGGGAGAAAAGAGGATACAGCAACACGGCTGATCCATGGAAAGAAGAAAGATACGCATGAGTGAGATATTGTAATGGGTGTTTGGAGGCTCCTCAAACTAGAAACCGAAGATGCTTTCACAAACATGGCCATCGACGAGGCAATTTTAACGGCTAGAATCGCGGGAAAGGTGCCCAACACCCTCCGCTTTTACAGGTGGAAACCTTCAGCCGTTTCCATCGGACGCTTCCAAAATCCCTTCAACGAGGTTCAAGTGGAAAACTGCAGAAAACATGGGATAGACATTGTGAGAAGAATTACGGGTGGGGGAGCCGTATACCACGACCAGGACGGTGAAATAACCTACAGTGTGGTCGTTGATGGAAAGGATTTGGGATGCGCAGACATGGACATGATCTATGCCTACAAAGCGGTATGTGGTGGGCTCATCGAAGCGGTTAAAATTCTTGGAACCAACGCAGAATTTAACCCTACAGACCCAAAGCAATGCCCCAACATAACGATAAAGGGAAGAAAAATCTCCGGAAGCGCTCAATCCTACAGAAGAGGTATACTACTTCAGCATGGAACATTTCTAGTCGACATAGACCATGAAAAAATGTTTACCTTTCTCAAGGTTCCGTGGGCCAAAACCTTGCTGGACACATTGGAAGTGTCAAAGAAAAAGTTGACGTCTGCCAAGCAGGAACTTAAATCACGGGTGTCCATGGAAGAGGTGTACCAAGCTCTAGTTAGAGGATTCGAGAAAGCGCTAAAAATACAGCTTGTAGAGGAAAAACTAACTAGTTACGAGTGGAAACTAGCTGAAAGGCTTCGCAAAACAAAATTTGCGACTGAAGATTGGAATTTTAAGGGTAAAGCAGTCGTCTAATAGTAGGCGGAATGGTTCTTCTACTAAACTAGGGCATACATGGCAATGAGGGGAGCAAACACCGAAGCAACAAGGGACATCACGGTTATCATCGTGTTCAACGATGGGCCAGCCGTATCCTTGAATGGATCACCCACGGTGTCGCCCACAACCGCGGCTTTGTGGGCTTCAGAGCCCTCGCCTCCGAAGCCTCCAGCCTCGATATACTTTTTGGCGTTATCCCATGTGCCGCCCGAATTAGCCATCAGCAAAGCGAAGATTATGCCAGTGACAATGCTACCTGCAAGGAAGCCGCCTAAAGCTTCTTTGCCAAGAAGGAAGCCAACCGCCAATGGAACTACGATTGCCAAGAGGCATGGGAGCATAAGTTCTCTTATTGCACCTTTAGTCGCTATGTCAACGCACTTAGCATAGTCTGGTTTAGCCTTGCCCTCCAGCAAGCCCGGAACCTCCCTGAACTGTCTCCTAACCTCTTCAATCATTCTGAAAGCGTTCTTTCCAACAGCCAATATAAGTAAAGCAGAAAGCAACGGAGGCATCATGGCGCCAATGAAAACTCCAGCCACAACCTTTGGATCAATTAGGTTGAGCATGTACAAGTGGGTTGTTGGGTCTTCCTTAATCCCAACGAGTTCGGCATAGGCCACAAACAGAGCAAGCACAGTCAGCGCAGCTGCGCCTATGGCGAAACCTTTCGTGATGGCTTTTGCAGTGTTGCCCGCCGCGTCCAGCCTATCAGCCACTTCTATCACTTCTTTTCCTAGCCCTGACTGTTCAGCTATTCCCTTAGCGTTGTCCACGATGGGACCATAGGCGTCTGCGGAAATTATCATCCCAACTATGGACAACATACCAACAGCCGCTATGGCAACACCATACACGTTAGGAACATCATACATTTCCGCGATATACCATGAAGCCAAGGTTGCGGCGCATATGCCAATTATGGGCGGCACTATGCTTATTATGCCGTATGAGAAGCCTGACAAAATGTTTATGGCGGCTCCTGTTTTGGCGGCTTCGGCAGTTTTTAGGACAGGGGTTCTATCTATCGAAGTGAAGAAGTCAGTTGTGACGCCGATAACCACGCCAGCGATTAATCCTGAAACTGTCGCGTAAAACACTCCTAGCCCCTGCTCACCAATGGATAGATAATGGATTATGAGAAACGTCAAAACTGCAAATATGAAGCATGTTAGAAAAGTTCCTCGGTTGAGAGCCGCGCCTGGATTGTCTCTTTTCACAACTTTAATGAAAACCATTCCAATTATGGACGCCAGTATTCCAGCCGCTGCGATTAGCAATGGAAGGATGACGAAGGTTATGTTACTTTTGAATGTTGCTGCTCCTATTATCATAGCGGCTACTATGCTAGCAATGTAGGAGTCGATTAGGTCAGCGCCCATTCCAGCTACGTCGCCTACATTATCGCCTACGTTGTCCGCAATCACGGCTGGATTTCTCGGATCGTCTTCTGGAATGCCAATTTCAACTTTTCCGACAAGGTCGGCGCCCACGTCAGCAGTCTTTGTGTAGATGCCTCCGCCAGCCTTTGCAAAAAGTGCCAAGGCGCTTGCGCCGAAGCTGAATCCTAGAATTACGTCTAGTTGTCCTGGTCCGTAAATGTAGTAGAGAATGCTTATTCCCAGCAGAGCCATGCCGACAACAGATAAGCCCATCACCGCGCCGCCGTAAAATGCTACTGGAAAGGCTTGTTTTAGGCCGTTTCTGGCAGCGTTTGAGGTTCTCACGTTTGTTCTTATGGCTGCAGCCATTCCGAAAAAGCTGGCTAGGGTGGTGCAGAATGAGCCGAAGAGGTAGGCTAAGGCTAGATGATAGTCAAAGGCGATTCCCTTATAGTGGCCGAAAACTATTCCCAAGGTGACAGCCATAATCAAGACAAAAACCGCCAGCGTCATGTTCTGCCTTTTGAGATAAGCCGAGGCGCCTTCTCTTATAGCTCTAGAAATCTCTTGCATCTTAGGATTTCCACTGTCTTGCTTGTTCACGTAGAAGAACAAGTAGACTGAAAAAGCTAGGGAAGCTAAGCCTGCAAGCGGCGCAATCGTCCACAGTTCCATTTTAATCACACCAATTGCGTAGACTTATTGAGCACTAACAGTATATTCAAGTTTTTCGTTTTCGCCCGAATTGTTAGCAGTATCTAATTTATAAAGTTATTTTACAACCTTAGCAACTCAAACTTTGAAAAACCTTATTACAGCCTTTTGACGACGATGAGGAAACAAAGTATTAACTGAAAGAAACGCTTTTTAGGAGCGAGAATGCCTTAAAATGCTAAATGTGAAATTATACGGTGGTAAAGCAGGCGGTTGACGTGAGCCCCGAATGGCACGTTATGGAAACAGACGAACTTATGGGTGCTTTAAAAGCCAGCGAGAAAGGCTTGAGTGAAGAAGAGGCTAAACGCCGACTGCAGGAATTTGGGCCCAACGAGCTGGTGGAGAGGAAGAGAGTGACGTCGCTCCAAATATTTCTCAATCAGTTTAAGGATATCTTCGTAATCATGCTTCTGATAGCGGTTGTCATTGAATTAGGAATCAGAGAAATTATAGATGCTTCAACTATAGGCGCCATTGTAGTCCTTAACGCAGTGGTTGGTTTTGTTCAAGAGTACCGATCAGAAAAGGCAATGGAAGCCATGAAAAAGTTGACAGCTCCCAAAGCTCGGGTCTCGCGGGATGGAAAAGAGATGCTTATACCCGCCAGAGAAGTTGTTCCTGGCGACATTACCCTTTTGGAGGCTGGAGACCGCATCCCAGCTGATGGCCGACTACTCGAGGTAGTGGATTTAAAGACTGATGAGGCGGTTTTAACAGGTGAATCCACGCCTGTAGGAAAGACAACCGGGGTTCTTGACGAGAAAACGCCTGTGGCTGATAGGAAAAATTCGGTTTTCATGGCCACCCATATAACCTATGGTAGGGGAAAAGCGGTAATAACCTCTACTGGTATGGGTACGGAGTTTGGAAAAGTTGCTGAGATGGTTCAAGCTGTGGAGGAGGTGGATACTCCTCTCAAGCAGAAGCTGGCACGCTTCGCCAAAAAATTGGGAATAATAATTGTGGTTATATGTGCTATCATATTTGCTCTTGAACTGTATGAAATCTTCGTTCTTGGAGTGGGTAGAACAGGCGAAGCTATAGGAAACATCATAGGGGCGTTTGAGACATCGGTTGCGCTCGCTGTTTCAGCCGTTCCAGAAGGCTTACCAGCCGTAGTGACCATATCCCTTGCTCTTGGCGCTCGTGAACTTGCAAAACGCAACTCCATCATTAGAAGACTCGCCTCAGCTGAAACCTTAGGGGCTACAACCGTCATCTGTTCCGACAAAACTGGCACACTAACAAAGGGCGAAATGACTGTACGAAAAATCTACACCAACAACAAGATGATTGATGTAACAGGGGTTGGATACGAATCTAAAGGCGATTTTCTCCTAAACGGCGCTCGCATAGACCCAAAGGAGGATAATCACCTCGCTTTGCTGCTAAGGGCTAGTACATTGTGCTCCAACGCCCACTATGATGGAAAAAGCGTGATTGGAGACACTACGGAAGGGGCATTGATTGTAGCCGCAGCCAAGGCGGGAATGACAAAAGAAAACTTGGAGAGTATGTACCCTCGTGTACAGGAGGTGACCTTCACCTCCGAAAGAAAGCGTATGACAACCGTCCACAAGTCCCCTGAAGGAAAGGTCTTTGCCTACGTTAAAGGAGCCCCTGAAACCATCTTAGAGCGCTGTGATGGTATCCTTAAAGATGACAAAACAACCAAACTGAATGGAAAAGAAAGAAAACACATCTTAGGAACAAACGAGGAGATGGCAAGGGAAGCCCTGCGTGTGCTAGGCGTAGCCTACAAAGAGTTGCCAACCGCCACCTCAGAAAAATTCGATGAAGAAAACTTGGAGAAAGGCTTAGTCTTTGTAGGCTTGACGGGAATGATGGACCCGCCAAGAGAGGAAGCAAAGGAAGCTAACCGTCTATGCCAGCAAGCGGGCATAAAAACCGTCATGATTACTGGAGACCACAAACTTACAGCGGTAGCTATAGCCAAAGAGTTGGGCATGCTGAAAAGCGATGTTGTTCTGACCGGTGCCGAACTGGACAACATGAGTGACGAGGAATTTGAGAAAGTAGTGGAAGATGTGGCAGTCTACGCTAGGGTTTCTCCAGAACATAAACTTCGAATAGTTGGGGCGCTGAAAAAGAAAGGACACATTGTTGCCATGACCGGAGATGGAGTGAACGATGCCCCAGCCCTCAAGCAGGCGGATATTGGCGTGGCCATGGGGATCACTGGCACAGACGTAACAAGAGAAGCCGCAGACATGGTTTTGGCAGATGACAACTTTGCCACAATAGTTAACGCCGTTGAGGGAGGACGAAGCATCTATGACAACATAAGAAAATTCTCCTTCTTCCTGATGCGCTGCAATTTCGACGAGTTAGGCATCATAGCCATTTTCGCCTTAATGGGCTTAGAACTTCCACTTGTTGCTGGCATGATATTATGGTTAAACTTGGTCACGGATGGAGGACCCGCTGTTGCTTTAACTATGGAACCTCCAGAACCAGATGTGATGCAGCGTCCTCCACGCAACCCCAACGAGGGTGTACTACACGGAAGGATAGCCTCAATACTCGTCACTTTTACATTTCAGTTCCTATTAACTGGGGGCATATTTTACTGGCAGTTCTACCTCACTGGTGCATACCTACTTCCAGAACCCCTCAGATCACAGAAATTAGCATATGCAAGAACTATGGCTTTTATGCGGGCGACGTTGCAGGAATTGTTTGTCGTATGGAACTGCCGATCCGAAAGACGCAACGCCTTTAGGATAAGTTTCTTGTCTAACAAGTTTCTGGTAGTTGCTGTGATTGGGTCAGCTCTATTGACGCTTGCCATACCATACATAGGGTTGTTTGAAACGGTCCCCATAACAGACCCCTTCGACTGGGCAATCGTCCTAGTAGCTTCCCTTTCAGGCTTGCTGATATTGCCAGAGGTTTTCTATGGAAGAAAAATATGGCGTTGGACTTAGCCTAAACCGGGTTCAGGTTTATTAAGAATTTAAATATGTAGAATATTCAGAAGCTGTTTTGGAGGAGACTTCCACGTGAACGCTGAAGAGAAGTGGCATGCTCTTGAAATCGCTGAAGCCTTACACAGATTTAAAACCAGTGCACAAGGGTTGACTCGAGACGAAGCTGCAAGCAGGTTAAAGCAGTATGGTTTCAACGAGTTAGCCGCTGTGGGAAAAATTTCACCTCTGACAATTCTCTTCAGACAGTTCAAGAGCATCCTCATACTGATACTTGTTGGCGCCACGATAATTTCTCTAGTCACAGGTCATGGCGTTGACGCTGTAGTCATTTTTGCCATAGTTCTCGTTTCCGCCGTGCTCGGTTTTACCCAAGAGTATCGTGCCGAAAGAGCCTTAGAAGCATTGAAAAAGATGCTCAGTCCCACCGCTGTAGTGATAAGAGATGGAAAAGAGGTAACGATACCAGCGAGAGAAATCGTGCCTGGCGACATCCTCGTCTTGAGAGAAGGAGACAAGATATCTGCCGATGCTCGATTAATCGAGACAATAAATCTCCAAACTAACGAAGCGTCTTTAACTGGGGAATCTATGCCATCGTCTAAGGAAATAATGAGGCTTTCCGAGGACGTTTCGATTCTCGATAGGAAAAACATGGTGTTTTCAGGCACTGAAGTGACTAGAGGAAAGGGAAAAGCACTCATAGTGGCTACAGGCATGAACACGGAGTTCGGGAAGATTGCAAAACAAGTGACTGTTGTTGTGAAAGAGGAAACTCCGTTAGAAAAAAGAACCAAAGAGTTAGGCAAGTGGTTGGGCATAGCGGCGTTATCTGTTAGTGTTTCTGTAATGATTCTCGGAATCTTCAGAGGTATGCCTCTCATAAGAGTAGTTTTGTTTGGCATTGCCTTGGCCGTAGCCGCTGTTCCAGAAGCCTTACCAGCAGTTGTTACAGGCAGTCTTGCAATTGGCACGTATAAAATGGCTAAAAGGAACGCTCTTGTAAGGAAAATGCCCGCCGTTGAAACACTTGGTTCTACCACTGTAATTTGTTCGGATAAAACTGGCACGTTAACCAAAGGAGAAATGACGGTACGCAAGATCTACGCCGGAGACAAGATGATAAGCGTTACAGGGGTTGGCTATGAGCCGAAGGGCGGATTCCATGCAGAAGAAGACGGAAATATTCGCCCTGGAGAATATTTCTCTCTCCTTATGGAAGGCTCTCTTCTGTGTAATGATGCTGAATTAATAGTTGAAGAAGACAAGTGGCACATTAGGGGTGATCCAACCGAGGGGGCGCTTGTAGTAGCTGCAGCGAAAGCTGGCTTTCAACAAAACGAAGTAAAAATGCAATACCCACGTGTAGGCGAATTGCCCTTTAGCTCTGAAAGAAAACGAATGACCACGGTTCACTTAACACCCCGGGGTGATCAAATTGTTTACATGAAAGGTGCGCCTGAAACAATTTTACAACGGTGTGCCCATGTACATGAATTAGAAAAGGTAGAAAGACTAACTGAGAAGAGAAAAAAGGAGATTCTGAGAATAAACGAAGAAATGGCTGGAGAAGCTTTAAGAGTTCTGGGCGTAGCTTACAAGAAAATACCTGCCAGCATCACGAATTTTGACGAGGAAGCTTTGGAGAAGGACTTAATTTTTCTAGGTTTGATGGGAATGATGGACCCGCCCAGAGAAGAAGCAAAAAAGGCTGTGGAAGTGTGTAAACAAATCAAAATAAAACCCATCATGATAACAGGCGATCATAAGCTCACGGCAATGGCGGTAGCTGAGGAGATGGGCATCTACCAAGAAGGGGACATTGTACTCATAGGTGAAGATTTAGAAAAAATGAGTGATGAAGAGTTTGAAGATATCGTTGAAAAAGTGACCGTTTACGCGAGAGTATCCCCAATACACAAGTTGAAAATTGTTGAAGCGTGGAAAAAGAAAGGACAGGTTGTGGCTATGACTGGTGACGGCGTTAATGATGCTCCAGCGCTTAAACATGCAGATATTGGCGTGGCAATGGGCATAACTGGAACAGACGTGACCAAGGAGGCATCAGATTTAGTGCTTGCAGACGACAACTTCGCCACAATAGTGAACGCAATTGAACTTGGCAGATGGATCTACGATAACATAAAGAAATACCTCACATACCTTCTTCAAGCCAACCTTGTAGAAATAGCGGTGCTTTCAATTGCGGTTCTCGCAGGATATCCTCTACCTCTTCTTCCCGTACAAATCCTATACATTAACTTAGCCACCGACGGCCTTCCAGCCATAGCTCTAGGCATAAGCCCATCAGATCCGGACGTCATGAAGAGACCTCCTCGAAACCCTAAAGAAACAGTGTTTACGAAGGAAGTGAAGTCCTTTCTTTTGCGTGCAGTGTTAATAGAAGTTCCTCTTTTGCTATGGGTTTTCTTAAGCTCTCTGCCACAAGGCGAGCAATTGGCTCAAAGTAGATTGTTCTTAGTCTTAGTTTTCTTTGAATTAATTCTAGCGCTAAACTGTCGTTCACTAAAGTATACACTCGTCGAGGTGCGACCTCATAAATTCCTCGTGTTGGCTGTGCTATGGGAAGCCTTGCTTATACTAGCCTTAATCAACATTCCAATGGCGCAACAAGCATTTGGAATAGCTCCAATCGGTCTGTTTGAAGCTGGACTTATCGCTGGTCTATGCCTAATAACACTACTCAGCATTGAGGTCACAAAACGACTTTTACAGACAAAAAACAAAACTTCAGTCTAAACCTGTGTCCCCTTAAACTTTTGCTATGTTGAAGTTTGCCGCTCTTCTAAGTCTGTTCATAACTGCCAGTCCTAAGCCTTGAGGAGCTATTCCTTCCGCAACAATTATGTCAACCTTTTCTTTGTCGAATTCCCTAAGAAGCTTAAAGAGGTTTTTGGCAATTATTGTTAAGTTTTCTCGGCTTCCGAGGGACTTAATAACGTCTGCACTATATTTAGGCAGGCTTTCATCAGTCGCCAATATACCTACCTTTTTTCCTTCAGCCATATGCAAGTTGGCGAGCTCTTGAATCCTTCCTACAACCTTGTTAAATTCTCCTTCAACCACAACCATTTCAGCGTCTGGTGCGTAATGTTTGTGCTTCATTCCAGGCGAACGCGCCCTAGTTACGTGCACTCGCCGATTAGCAACCGCTATGGGATGCAGTTCAACCTCGCCTAAAACGCTTTTCAATTTCTCGTAGGGTGTTCCTCCGGGCCTCAAAATCTGGGGGATAGGAACCGTCATGTCGATAACGGTTGATTCCACACCGATTTTGGTGGGTCCAGCGTCTAGTATGGCATCAATCCTTCCCGCAAGGTCGTTTATGACGTGCTCAGCCGTTGTGGGGCTGGGTTTACCAGCAAGGTTTGCGCTGGGAGCTGAAATAGGAGTCATCGATTCGCTAATCAAAGCAAGTGCAACCTTGTTGCTGGGCATTCTGATGGCTATAGTGTCTAAGCCCACAACCGTTATGTCTGGCACAAGCTTTGACCGTTTCAGAATAAGGGTTAATGGTCCCGGCCAAAATCGAGCCATCAACTTTTCCGCAGTTTCCGGAACATCTCTTGCCAGTCTATATACATCTTCTTTGTTGGCTATGTGAACAATTATGGGGTTGTCTGGAGGCCGCTTTTTTGCTTTAAACACCTTCATTACAGCTTTGGGGTTTAGGGCATCTGCGCCGAGACCATAAACCGTTTCTGTGGGAAAAGCAACGATGCCTCCTTTTCTAATCAAGTCTGCCGCAACTCGGATTTTATCTATTTCTGGCCGTCGCGCATTCACTTTTATAACTATCGTTCGTTTCATCCTCTTCCCTCGCTTATTTAATTCGATAGCCAACTGAAGCCGCGGTAGCACTGCATTTTTCTCTACCAAGTCATTCCATGAAGGTGACTCATCTATCTCTTGTCCTTTCTTTTACTTTTCTATTTTTGCGCGTGCAAACGCCGTTAAAACCCGCTTTAATTAGAATGGGCTGTTCTTGATTTTGTGAGGAAACACCGATTGGTTCAAAATAATTAACAGAAAATAACGTTTGGAATCCTTAAACGTGTTCTGTAGAGGAAATTCATAATGTATAATTAACGCCTAAGGCTTAACGATTACTGACGAAAGTTGAACAGAATAAAGCTGGGCTGGCGACTGCTCTTCCACAGTTTGGGTCTCGGCTGCTTAAGCAGCGCCATATTCCTCCAGATACTGGTTTTCAGGGACATAGCCCTAAAAGGCTACTTCTTAGCTACAGAAGCAAATCAACTTATACTCTCCTTCGAGGTGTTTCTCACAATTTTTTCCTTCATCTATTTCGTCTACATATACCAAAGATTCATTCGTTCCATAAAATAACTAGAGGTGTCTTTCAGAAAGACCAAATATGCTTCCTCCAAATTTCCAAAGTCCATATTAAGAAAACATAAAAGGCTTAAATAGTTGCAATCTTATGGAGACGTTGTGATTTCATGGACAAAGAGGAGATAGTGGAGAAGGTTAAACGCGAAAAAATAGAGTTCATAGATTTGATGTTCTCTGATTTGTCCGGCCGTTTGAAAAGCGTCACGTTATCACCTAGGGAATTGAGAGACTGCCTCGACAATGGAAAATGGTTTGACGGTTCTTCAATAGAAGGTTTCACTAGGATACATGAGAGCGACATGATGTTGATCCCCGACCTATCAACGTACACCCTTCTACCCTGGCTACGCGACGAGAAGAAAGTTGCGAGAATTATTTGCGACGTTCATAATCCAGATAAAACTCCCTTTCTAGGCGATCCTCGCTATGCCCTCAAACGAGTTCAAGATAAAGCAAAGGAAAAAGGATACTTTTACCATGTTGGACCAGAAATCGAATTCTTCCTATTCAGATCAAAGGAAAACAGAACCTACCACGACATAGCGGGATACTTTGATTTTTCCCCTCGGGATATGGCCACAGACATACGAGCCGTGATGGTTTCCACCCTCGAAAAATTAGGGATAAACGTTGAAATGACTCACCACGAAGTTGCTCCAAGCCAACACGAGATTGACATAGAATACGGTGAAGCTCTGAGCACTGCAGACAAAGTTATGATCCTTAAACAAGCCATCAAAACTGTAGCTAACAGCCAGGGTATCTACGCAACATTCATGCCAAAACCCATCTTCGGCATCAACGGAAGCGGAATGCATACACACCAGTCACTGTTTGACAAAGACGGCGAGAACCTCTTTTACGATAAAAAAGACGAGTACAAACTCTCCTCATTGGCATACTATTTCATGGGCGGCCAACTCAGATACATTAGGGAAATGGCAACCGTCTTATGCCCCACCGTGAACAGCTATAAGCGCTTAGTACGCGGGTACGAAGCGCCCGTATACATCTGTTGGGGTCAAAGAAATCGATCCGCGTTGATCAGAGTACCGAGATACAGCGAAGGCAGAGAGAAATCAACCAGACTTGAATTAAGATGCTCAGACCCGAGTTGCAATCCGTACCTAGCCTTTGCCGTTATGCTGGCTGCGGGCCTTAAGGGAATCGAAGAAAAAATTGAGCCCCCAGACCCTGTGGAAGAGGACGTATATGGATTTGACGACAGAAAACTCGCAAAGTTTTACATCAAGACCCTTCCAGAAGATCTAGGGGAAGCCATAGAAGAATTCCAGAGAAGCAAATTTATGAAAGAAACTTTAGGAGAACACGTGTTTAATAAATATCTTGAAATCAAAACTGCAGAATGGAATGAATTCCAGAGAAGTGTTACAGACTGGGAACATGAAAAATATAGAGACTTATAAAGATTTGTAGGCCCGCACTTTAATGCTTGAAACCATTCCCATGAAATCGTTTTTCGCTAAGACTTCCACTTTTTCGAACCCAGCGTTCTTTATTTTCTGAAGATAATCTTTTTCATCCAGGGCTCCGGCTACACAAGCAGCCCACATCTCTAGGTTTTCACGAATTTCGCTGGGAAGTTTACCATGTGTAACTATGTCAGAAATTAACATGCGACCTCCGGGTTTTAACACTCTAAAAGCCTCGCTGAAGACTTTGTCTTTGTCAGGTGAGAGGTTAATGACGCAGTTGCTAATTATAACGTTAACCGTTTCATCTTCGACTGGAAGGTTTTCGATTTCACCTAGCCGAAACTCCACATTCTCTACCCTCATCCTTTCAGCGTTTTTCTTGGCGAGTTGAACCATCTCCTCAGTCATATCCACTCCTATCACCCTTCCTTTGGGACCAACACTTTTGGCTGCCAAAAATGCGTCTATGCCTCCTCCAGAACCGAGATCAAGGACTACTTCTCCCTCCTTGAGACCAGCCAGCGCTGTAGGGTTGCCACAGCCCGACACGGTTCTCACCACAGAATCCGGCAAGCCTTCTAATTCTTCGTCTGAATAACCAATCATCTTGGCAAATGAAGTTCTAGACTTTGGATAGCAACAGGTGGGCATATCACAACACGAGGCATCCTTCGCCACTTCTGCGTAGGTTTTTTTCACGTGTTGTTTTATTTTCTTCTCTCTTTTTGTCATGGTCAATCACTTCTATTGGATGTCCAATAATATCGGAGGAATATTTAAATGTATTGGATACCCAATATTTTGTGAGAACTATGCCTAAGAAACACCTCGATGTATGTTCCTCTGAATGCTGCGATATGAAGGGAATGCTCTCCTTCCTGATATTATGGTTGCTTTCAAAGAAGCCCATGTATGGGCAGGAACTTGCAAAGGAAATTGGTAAGAGAAGAGGAACTAAACCAAATCCTGGGACCATTTATCCTGCGCTCAGAGAGTTGAAGAAGCGGGGTCTAATAGAACTGAAAAGGGAAGGGAGAATAACTAACTACCGCATAACAGAGAAGGGAAGAAAAGGAATTCAGGCAGCCTGCGAATATTTTTGCAGAGCCTTCGGAGAAATCTTTCAAGAGCACATGGAAGTCGGCAAAAGCAAATAGCTAGTTTTATTTTGTAGTAACCATCCGCAAACTTCTAAAAATGTGGGCATGGAGAGATCTGAACTTCAGAGGAGTCTGGCGATATCTCCCGCGACTCCCTTCTTTTTTGGCGCCCGACAATTAGGTTGACGATTTGCGTTTTGAATGCTTATTTATGTAATCGATGGTTCTCTAGTAGAGTTTTTGGAAGTGTTCTCCCTGCGTTTAGTCGTTTTTCTCTTTTCGTAAGGCCATTACCCGTGCCGTAGTTTTTCCAATTTGAGATTGAGTAAGTGGCGTAGATTTTGTGGCATGTCGTCTAGTAATTATTTTGATTTTTTAATGTATCTCTACTAGTTCCCATACTGCTTTATCTCTACTAGTCCCGTACCGCTGTAAGTTGATGTTTCTCCAATGTTTACTATGATACTGCCTGTTGATTCACTACCTTTGATCAATGTTACTGCAATTGGTTCAGTTACCCCGTCGGGCAGTTTTCCATTGATGTTTAATGTAAAATTTAAGGTACCACTGAGTTGATCATAGAGGGCTGTTGGACCGAGTTTCCATTTAACAGATTCTTCATTTCCATCAGTTACAAAAGTTATACTCCCACGACCATCAATCCATACATTCCAAAACCAACCCCCCCACAAACCCCATGCCATCATTGAAAATTTTCCACCACCACGGATATCAACAGTGTTTCCTCCTCCGTCACTGAGGCTTGCAGCAGAAAAAGCAAATGAATAACGCGGTGCACGATCCTTATATTTCGCAGCGCTGGCAACATTTACCAAAAGTGGTATTGCAAGTAGTGCCACAAACGCTAAATATGTCTTTTTATGCCTCAATATGCCCACATTATGACCTCTGATATATTATACACACAGACCCTAATGTTGTTATCTAATATCTGGTAGAACTACTGAATAACACAAATACATTAACGTTGAAACAAAGATGTTAAATCCACATCCATTTGAGGTCATTCGTTTAGGAGTTTAAGTCAAAGGAGTTGTAGATTTGTAGAACAAAGAGGTATTCGCGTAGGCGTGCGCGCGCGGTATCTTCGATGGATTCTGGTTATCTTTTGAGTTCTAGAAAGTCTGTCAAAAGGAGAATTCCTTGAATCACCAGAAACAGTCCGACTATCCAAACGAGAAGATTTGGAAATACTGTGACCATTATTCCGAAAATGATACACAGTATGGCTAAAATAGGCTTTGAAATTGTTATTCCCAGTTTTTTCAGTCGTCTATCTACATAATCAGTCATAGTTTTTCACCTAATTTACAACCATGCCAATGCGGATCTTGTTAACAAACTCGCAATCTGTGTTATGATATTTACATTCCATCAAGTGAAATGAGAAAAAATTGCTCAAATCTCATCAGCGTAAAACACTCTAAATGTCATTGATTATTATAAAGCACATAAATATTGGTGGGCCGGGAGAGATTTGAACTCTTCCGACCCTGGCGAAGTCTCCCGCAAACTCCCCTTTTTTTAGGTCTTGGGCTAGACGAGTGATCGATGTTTGGAGAGTCACCTAAAATGGTTCAAAACGAAGTCAAGTGTCCCGAATGTGGTAGTCGGCGAGTGTGGAAAGACGGCATCCGATATACACGTTTCGGAGAAATTCAGCGATATCTGTGCCGAGACTGTTGTTATCGGTTTTCATGCTGAGAACACTTTGCATCCCGCAAATCCCCTTTTTTTGTTTTAATGTTTGAAACAGGGTTTTGGAAGAGAAATCATAGGCAGAGCATCTATTAAAATGCTGGAAAAGACAGGAATAGGATTGATCCTTTTTCACTTAGAAAAGGGGAGACTTGGAGGAATTGAGAAGGTGATTGCATCGAAAGATCATAAAGTGCCAGTTGAGAGATATATTTAGTATGTGATTTAGGAAGTGATGGAGAAGAACAATTATTTTTCAGACAAATAGACAACATTATTTTTATTTCTTAAAATCTTAGTAATTCATAAAGGAAATAGTAAGGAAATCAGAAAAAAATATAATGAAGTTTATGTGTATTCTTTGAATTAGGTGATGATGAACATGGAGCGTGATCTAGCTGCTTACATTTCAAGAGAAGTCATGAAAGTCTTCCAAGGACATACGCTTGTGGCTGTTAACAAGACACTTCCTGGGCAGATTCAGATTGACTTCCACTTGAGGGACAAGAATGGCACTGATGTATTTGTCGAAGTTAAGGCTCGCAAGATAGATCGCTCCATGCTGAGCGAGATACTCAACCTCTATTCTTCGGTCTCTAATATTGAGCCTCCGCTCAAGAAGTTCCAGTTGATGGTTGTAGGCGTTGAAGTAGATGCATCGGTAAAAAAGGAGCTTGAAAAACTTCCTATTAAGTTGCTTACCTTCGAGGAGCTGGGAATAAACAAACAGAAACTGAGAGAGATTGAGGAAGAGCAACGACAGCTTAGGATTCGTAAATTGACACCTGAGGAAGCACGTTTAGTGGCGAGGTGGGAGGCTGAAAAGAAAACCACTATACGAGCATCTGACGTCCAGTATGCCCTAAAGTGTACACTTGATTACGCTTATCTTTTGCTTTACAATCTGGAACAGAAACAATGGCTTGAGAGAATAGAGACTGGCCTCTATCAGTTTGTTCCTGCGGGCTACGGTTATCCAGATCGAATTCCTCCCGCCAACGCTTTCGTCATTGGCGCAGCTTTTGTTAAGCCCTATTATTTCGGTTACTACACTTCAAACAGTCACTATGGCTTTACGACGCAGATGCCGTTCACGCTGTTCATTGCAACTACTAAGAAAAAGGCTGATGTTAAATGGGCTGGTAACACTTTCAAATTTGTGACATTGTCGAAGCGGAAGTTCTTTGGATACAGGTTTGTGAGGGTCTTTGATGTCGAGGTGAATATGGCTGACCCGGAAAAATCCTTGGTGGATTCTTTTGATAAGCCGCGTTATGTTGGGGGAATAGAGCAGCTTGTGAGAATAGCTTGGCGTGGGCTTCCGAGAGTTGATGAGAAGAAGTTGGTGGATTATGCTGTGAGAATGCAGTCACACGCGTTGGTTCAAAGACTTGGTTTTATTGTCGATTTTCTGGTTAAAGAAGGGTTAGCGGATCCTCTGCCCAAGGATTTTAGGAGTCTATTGCTGAGGCATGTTGGGAGGACGGCGATTTATCTCGATTCGCGAAAGCCCAAGTCAGGTAAGTTTTCAAAGGATTGGAGAATTGTTAACAATGTGTCAAGGGGTCAGTTGTTAAGTGAAATCGAGGTGAGGTGAGGTTTGGATGTTGGATAGGAAATATGTGAATTTCTACGCTAGGTCGAGCAAGGTGAGCTTGGCTGTAGCGGAGCGAGATGTAGTCCTCACTTATGTTTTGCGGATCTTGTCGGAGAGCGTCTTGCCAAAGCTGGCTTTTAAGGGTGGCAGCTGTTTGAAAAAGGTCTACTTTGGGAATACTGGGCGATTCTCTATGGATCTAGACTTCACGAGTTCTGGTATGACACTTGAACAGCTTAAGAATGGGCTTAGGCAGCTATTGGATAACAGAACAGCGTATGGCATTGATTTCAAGATTATCGAAAACCATGTTACAACAAGAGCTGCGGTAGGCGGTGAGTCTTACTTAGCTGATGTTGAGTATGCCCACAGCTGGAATAAAGGTGAGTTCATGATTGAAGTTAGCTATCGTGAAATGCCAGTTTTGCCTCCAAAAGAGTTTCTTCTCTTCGATGAGATGTATTTCAAGTATTGCGAGTTTCCTAGGTTTTCTGTAGTGTGTTTGCAGAAGGAGGAACTATTAGCTGAGAAGTTGAGGGCTGCGTTTCAGAGGATTCGTAGCCGAGACTTGTTTGACCTATATTTGTTTGCTGGCAGGCCTTTTGACAAGGACTTGGTAAGGAAGCTTGTCGTGGTGAAATGTTGGAATGTAAGGGAGCCTTTAAATCCAGAAGAGCTTCTGAGCAAGATTTCGAGTGCTGATTATGACTGGGATGACCTTCAACGTTTGGTGAGAAAAGGAGACTTGCCCTCACAAGGGGTCGTTACCAGGACGGTGATGAAGGAATATGCATTCCTAAAAGATTTAGATAGCCAGCTCCTCAAAATCGTGAAAGACTCAAAGTCCCATAGAGAAAGAAAGCTTGTAGACAAGCTTCTAGGAACTGCTGGTGGTTGACGACACAGAAAGAGCATAGTTCATTTAAATACTTTGATTAGGCTTCCGTAATACCTCAAGAGCTACCCCCTACCCTCTAGGTTTTCTGCATTGAATTTCTAGTTGGCTCCAAGAAGGCGGCATCGACACGGATTGTTTATCTCTATCCGCCATCTATGCTTGATTATGTATCTTTGGAAGGTCAGGCGCTATCAGATTCGTGTCGTTCTTTGGTTGGCTGGCATCCTCATTTCGGTTACGATTGCTCAATGGTTGCATGAGCTTGACCATATAGTAGTGGCTTTGTTTGCTGGGGCGCCGATCAAAGAAGTCAAATACTGGCCACCTTGGGATCAGCATGTAGTTGCCGTTTATCCATCACAATCTTGGCTGGTTTTGGGCTTTCTAGGCGGGTTTCTAATTACAGTTGTTCCATTTCTCGAACTTTTCATTTTGTTTGCTTCGAGAAAATCCAAATGGGCCTATGCTTTGATATTTCCTCTGTTCCAAACGGTGCCAACTTCTCAAGGTGACCTTGCCGAAATCATGGTGGTAACATTTTAAGGTGCTTTTTGGTGACTGAATCATTAAAAATGGGTCGTAAAAGGGCTGTTGGTAGGGCTGTTTGGGATAAGGAGGGTAAGTATAAGTATATTGTGCATTTGCTTCGTGAGATTAGCCGGGAGTTGAATGCTTTGAGGGTTACTCAACGTTATATGGTTAGGGGTTTGGAGCACGAGTTTCTGTTTGAAAAGGAGTATGTGGAAGATGTGGCATGCACAGATGAGGTTGACCGCGCCATATTAGAGGAGCTGCATCACGCTGGACAGTATGGTATGTTGCCAAGAGATGTAGCCGCGCGGTTGAAGGAGTATAAGCTTAAGCCTTGGAATGTAACTCAATGCATAAGACGCATGAACAAGAAGCTTGACCGCCTAGTCGGACAAAAAGCATCAGAGAAAGTGGGCAAAGGCTGGGCGCTAACAACATTTCTAAGAGAAGCATGGGGCTTAACAAAAGAAGAAAATCTAGTAAAATGACTAACCAATGTAGCCTTGGTGCGGGGTTAGGTTTAAAACTCGGTTTAAATTCTCGGAATTGAACTCAAGTTTCTCCAATAGATAGTTTCGCTCATATTAAGCTGACGATACATGGTTTTAGAAGTATCAGAAAAAGGGAGAGGTTGTTTAGTTTAGGCTATGCCCCGTAAATGTATTGTACGCCGTTTTTATCTCCAAGCCCTAAACTCTGCTTTTTGGTCTCTCCTATGCTGGTGTAGCCGTACATCGTAAGCTCGCTTGCCTCACTCATGTACAAGTCGTTTAATGATAGGGTATGTCCCGCTTCATGAGTTGCCACGTTCTGGATGTCGAAGGCGTTTATGGTTGTGGGTCCTTCCCCGTCTGGGTCTATGCCCCACGCGTAGAGCTTGTTGAAGACTATCCCGAACTCAACAATCTCCAATGAACCTGAGTAGTACCATACGTAGCATACAGCCACGATCCCGGGTCTTAACGCTCCCCATGAAAGCACATTCTTGCCATCGTATCTGTTTCCAGCCACTTTGCTGATCATCTCAGCATTGTCATCGAAGAGCTCAACCGTTACCTGGTCGTCCCATGTCTCGAAGGCCGCTTTGACGGCTGCAACCACATCAGGCGACTTCGTGTTAACGTAATACTTTATTCCAGTTGCGGCTATGCCATTCGTGTAAGGCCCATCCCACCAATGTAATCCATCATAGCTGAACAGGTCGTATTGATCAGTGTATGGGTCCGTTCCTTCCCCGTAGAGGGTGTAAGATATCGCCGCCTTTATGTTAGAGGGTGTCGCCGAAGCCATTGGAACTGCTGCGAGAACTCCGATCAAGATGAAAACTATCAGGAACGCAGATAGCTTTCTCATATTTTCCATCCTTTGTTATGCGTATCATTACCAATTTATTAACTTTGTGCAAGAATCAAGAATGATCCAGAATTAAGCTTTTCCTCTTCTGGCTTTAACTGACTTTGGTTTCTTCTGTTTCTCATCTTCAACCCAGCAGGTCTTCTCAACAACACCATGTTTCTCAGGGGTCACAAACACCTTCTTCTTTAACCGACCCTTAGCCATCCTCATGTCCTCCCTACATTAATATGCATAGGATTCTATAAATAAAAGTCGTGCACTATATACTGTCTCCTCAATATGAGCTTTATATGAGCGGATAGTTTTTATCACACTGATTAAGGCAACATCGCGTAAGGGATTTTTTCAATGTATGCTGTTTATGATTTGGCGAAGAGTTATCAGAATTTCTAGATTGCTGAATGAGTTTGCGTCGCCCTCCTTGTAAGCAAAAGACCCGTTTAGAGGAGTGTTTTTTGTTGAGAAACGTGGAAAAGGAGAGAGCAGACGGTGATGAAAGCGAAGAAGTATGTAAATTTGTTTCTGAAGAGATGTTTTCTAACTCTTTTTCTACGTGTGTTCCTCATTTAAGGCCCTTTCCTGCGCTAACTAATTCACTCACTCTTTGGCTTAGTTAGCATAAGGAGGAATGGCGGTCATTGTTTTTTCTACGCTTTACGAAGGCAACTGCTGCTGTTGCTGCAGCGATCACTGTGGCTAAAGCTATCCATGGTGCAAGCAACTCAAGCTTATTTACAGGAATCCAGACGCCGCCAACTGGTTTAGATGTGGTGACGTACCCGTCGTTGGATGTGTGAGTTATGGGTTGTTCAAGTGAGGTGACCAGTTTCGTGTCATAGAGGTCTAGAATGCTTTCTCCTGCGCTTTCGACCTCAAATTTGACTATGGCTAACGTCCCGGATCCGTTTACTCCGGTTATGTTGCCTATAAGGGTACAGTCGGCAAGAATGCATCCCTCCGTATTGTTCATTATCGGCCAGAAGAAGGTGTCACCGCCACTTTTGAGGAAGCCTCCTTCCGTGACGTTTAGTACATCAAGAAATGTGGGATTCCATTTTAACTTGAACTCCCAGCCGTAGAGGTCAATGACATCTGAGATTTCTATGTTAACAGAGAATGTTTGGCCAACTGTCACTGTCATCGCTGACGGAGCGACATAAACTGTTGTCTGCGGAGAGGCGCACGTGGAGGCAGCAGCTAGGATTACTAATAGGGATATCATCATGAAGGTTCTCAGAACAAGTTTGTGGTTCATTACTTCATCAACTCTGATTCCCAGCAGGTTTGGTCTACTTTCTCTTGCATTCACCTTAGTTCTTGAGTCTTTATGTAGTTTATTTCTAGGCGATAAATATGCTGAAAAAAGGAGAAAGGAGAAGGGAGTTGAGCTTGCTTTGGCGTGATGTTTGAACTTCAGTGCTAAACTGTGATTTCAATATGTTTGGCGACTTCAACCAAGTCAAAGACGTCGATGGTTAAATCAAAGGTGAGATCGAGGAACATGTCATAATTATCCGGCATTCCTGGGGTGACGCTGATTTTTCGTGAAATCTTCACTAGGTCGAAGATGTCTACTGCACCGTCACCATTCAGGTCTGGCACGGTCATTGACTCAAAAGTCACCGTGAAGCCTTCCGGATCGCTGATAACTGTTAGGTTGCAGTACCCTGCCATGGGAACAAAACAGCTTAGCTCAAATGGCGCGGTGAATGTATCGTTTCCGTATTTGTTATATATCAATAGGTAGAGGGGTTCAGGAACCATTAAAGTGAGGTTTTCAACGTCAGTCCATGTTGCCGTGTATAGAGTTTCTCCGGTTGGCAGCGTTAGTTTCAACGTCACAGTATATGAAGCTAAAGCCGGCATTGTCAACATAGTTAATGTCAAAAGGCCCAAAGCCAACGAGCTGATTAGAGTTTTTCCTTTCATTTCTTCCAATCCTCTCCTCTTTTTACTTTGCAAAACATAAATAAAAACCTTTCTAGGGTTCTTTTGGTCAAAAATACTTCAAAATTGTTTATTTTGCTTTAAGATTCTTTAAAAGAGTTCTTCTTGCCAAAAGAAGGATGAAATACACGCGTAGAATGGCCGCAGCAAAATTTGTAAAACTTCGATTTAATCTTTAGTTTATTTTCAGATTCCTTATATAGAAACTGTTGCTTTAACTTCATAATGAGAAAGATGAAAGCGAAATTAATTGTAGCCTTCTTCTTTTTAGTATTTCCTATTTTCCTCTTTACTTTTGGAATAGCTTTTTGTGAGCTTCAACTTGAAGAATCACGTCTGCTTGACATAGAAGTGAATTCTGATGGCTCCGCTACCTGGATTGTCGCACGCAGATATTCCCTGAAGACAGAAGATGATGCCGAAATCTTTCAACTCTTTCTGTCAGACTTTGAAGTCAAGAAAGAAGAGTATCTAAAATCGTTTTCGGATAATATGCGTGCGATGGTTGACCGAGCCAGCAATGTTACAGGGAGGGATATGACTGTTAAAGACTTTGGGATTGACGCTGGAATCCTTCAGACGCCCACAGGATCTGTGGGGGTTATAAAATATCAGTGTATTTGGGTGGGATTTGCTTTGGTTGAAGATCAGCAGATTCTGATCGGTGATGTGTTTGAGGCAGGATTTTTTCTGTTCGAAAATGATGAACTGACTATAAGATATCCTCAGAGATACCAGATTCTAGAGGTTCGGCCTGTATCTGATGTGAGGATGGATTATGAGCGAACGTTAACCTGGTACGGACCTAGAAGTTTCGGGGCAGAAGAGCCGAGGGTTTTATTGGAAAAGAAGGCTGTAAGCATTGTAGATGCTCTTCAGGCCTATTGGGCCCCAGTCGGGTTGGCTGCAATCGGTGTCGGCCTTGTGGTTATTTTATTTTATAGGTTTAATAAAAAGAGGAAAAAGGAAGCTGAGAAAGAAGTTCCACGGATCATACTGGAACTTGAGAGCGACGAGGATAAAGTGGCGAGGTTACTTAAAACCATGGGTGGCAGGGCTCGCCAGTCAACCATACAGGAAAAATGTGGATTTTCAAGTTCGAAAACTAGCCAGCTACTGAAAAATATGGAAAATGCCGGAATCGTGCGAAGGGAAAAGCGGGGAAGAGAGAAACTAGTAGTTCTATTGCAACCGGAAAAGAATGATGAAAATTCTTAGTTGTATGCCTTTGAAGATAGAGTACACATATTTTGTTGAAGAAGGGACAATACGTAAAGACGGTTAATTCTTGTTTTAGTAATATTTCAGGGGAGGGAGAAAACTATTAATGTTAAACTATTTTTCACTAAAATAGGTTAAACACTTGCGGAGACATGCATTTTAGATGAAGAAAAGAAATCTGTTGTTGACGTATCTAATTACGCTGTTTGTCTTCAGTAATGTCGTTACGCATGTCAGTGCGCAAGAAGCTGTTGTATACATAGACCCTGTTTCTTATACGGCGCCTGAAGTCGGTGTAACGTTCACGATAAACGTTTCTATAACCAATGTAACAAATCTGTACGCCTACCATTTCATACTATGGTACAATACCACCTTACTGGATGGAGTAAAAGTTGAGTTACCCCCAAATCACTTCCTGACCCCATCCCTCCACTCTAGCAACATCTTCACAACAGACGAAATAAACGACGACTACAACGCTACACACGGCGTTGTAGGGGTCCTTACCACACTCATAGGATCTGAACCCCCAAAAAATGGAAGCGGCGTACTAGCAACGATAACCTTCAATGGTACAACGCCAGACGAGCATTCACCCCTAAAACTATACTATCCTGGATTCGTTTATCCGGTCAAACTTAGCGACCCAGACGCAAACCCCATTCCTTGCACAGCCAACGACGGTACAGTCAAAGTAATTCCCGAGTTTCCATCGTTCCTAATAATGCCATTGCTCTTAGTTCTGACTCTCACGGTTATTGTTCTGAAAATGAAGTATTATCGAAGAAACAAATAAGCCACTTCCCAAAGTTGGAAGTTGCAAATTACATCTAGAAACCAAACTTGCCGACAAGCCCCCACCTGGTGGTATCGCATCACCAATTACTTTATGCCACTATCACGGATTCTTCAGTCCGATTCAGATTTTTGTGTCTCCGAAGTTGGTTGCAATCGACGAAAACATTAACATAAGTGGATTTATAACTCCGGCTCAAGCAAATGTTGAAGTAACGATTCTATATCGACGTGAAGGAGAAACAGACTGGCGTACGCTCTCAACTGTAGGAACCAACGAACATGGGGAAATTACCTATATGTATGGCAACCGCAAGAAGATGTAAAATATGAGATTAAGGCTACCGCCGTAATTTATGCGCGCGCATAATTCTCGTGGATACCCCTTTTAGCACGGCTGTGGTAGGGGGAAGAAAACTATTAATGTAAATTCACGTAACATAGGTTAAACACTCGTGGAGAACTCCTAGATGAAGAAAAGAAATTTGTTATGGACGTACCTAATTATGCTGTTCGTCTTCAGTAACGTCATCACACATGTCAGTGCGCAACCAACCGTCGTCTACATAGACCCTGAATCTTATACGGCGCCTGAAGTCGGTATAACGTTCACGATAAACGTTTCCATCGCCAACGTAACCAATCTATATGGTTACCATTTCATACTTTGGTACAATACCACCTTACTGGATGGAGTAAAAGTTGAGTTACCCCCAAATCACTTCCTGACCCCATCCATCCACCCTAAGAACATCTTCAAGTTGACTGAAATAGACGACGACTACAACGCTACACATGGCGTTGTAGGGGTCATTGCCACACTTACAGGCCCGGAACCCCCAAAGAATGGAAGCGGTATACTAGCAACAATAACTTTTAACGGTAGAACGTCAGGTGGTCCTTCACCCCTAAAACTATACTATCCTGGATTCGTTTATCCGGTCAAACTTAGCGACCCAGACGCAAACCCCATTCCTTGCACAGCCATCGACGGTGCAGTCGAAGTAACTCCAGGTGTGCAAGCGCACGAACAAGCCACATGGCTATACGTGACCGTTATTATAATTGTTATCATACTGGTGGTTGCGGCAATAGTGGTGTACCGCAGAAAATTAAAGGCTGAAAAGCCCGAAGGAAAAGTTAGTAACATCGAATAGCAATCATTGAGCTTATTAGCGATTTGCTCTCTTCCTGTTTTCCAGAAACTCTCTTCAAAGCCATACAACTCCTTATGTCATTATTGACGTTAGCAAAGTGTTATAGCCGCTTATTCAATTTATTCAAGCCAAAGATTTTTCCTCATAATCGCTACACGTCGTTGCTCCCGGCCTAACCATTTCGCCCTTTACTACACAAATGCCATAGCCTAGGCGCAGGCGAATCCAAAAAGAAAGAGGACCATGTCTGAGGTTCAATTTTTCACAAAGATCTTGATATGAATGTGCAAAGAAAAGGCACCGACTACAAGTTTTGTTTTTTCGGAGGTTTTTAACTTTGCTAATTGTTTTTTGGGTGAAACTAAAGATTATGGTTCTTGTCCTTTTCCAATAGGCTATGACGTTGAAGTTTAAGAAGACCAGGCTTGTCAGAACCAAGGCCCATAGGACTGGGAGAATTCCTTTTGTATTGGAACATTCTTCTAATTTAGGCATGATTATTTCACCAGAAAAGGAGAGCGATGGAGGTTGTAGCTGTTACACCTCGGTCCAGCTCTCCGATGGGGGTCCACAGGTTTTAACTTTCTTCTACAGGTACGATTATTTCCTCATGTACGGTTCGTTTTATTGTACCTGGGACGGGCAAGGTATCTCCAGGTGTTGGCAAGGTTAGCTCTAACTCTATGTCAATGACTATTGTCATGTTGGCACCCGGCTTAACTTCACTTGTTGGTAGATATATCGTGAACTCCCTATCAACTCCTTTACTAAAGCTTAAGACATGTTGGAAAACGATGTCTCCCGTCGCGTTGTAGATCGTTATGTTTTTCTCAAATTGTACACTCGCACCGTATTCTGCAATTTTATCTTTCGATACTTCCGCTACATCAAGCCCTCTTCTCATAGCACTAACGGAAACCCTTGCACGATAAGCCCTGGCTTCAACAGAAATGGAGATATCACTGAGGGGAGAGGATGCCACAGGACTAACATTCATGTTCAACTCGGCAACCACTGCTTCTTGTCCCAAGACTTCTTGCCCAAACAAGAACATGCCAACGCCCGCAGCTATGATCAAAGCTATTAGAATTCCGATGGCCTTTCTTTTTATTGGGGGCATCAAATCACCTCCATTTCGACTCTTTTTCCAAAATAAACTTGTTTTCGGGCTCTTTTTAACCTTCAGTTCAATGAAAATCGAACTTTAAAAGTTCAAGAAAAATTGAACTTAAAACTCTACTTAGAGAAAGTATTCCAAACCGGGACGAATACGACTAGAACCACCATATATTTAACTTCATCTAAATTTTGGGGTGCCTAATAATCAGCGCAAGGTAAAGTGCATATATCCCAGATTAAGGTATACCAGTATAAGACTGATAAGAGCTGCCTTCTCAATCCTTAAACCTTTAGATAGACTAATGGCTGAAGACAAAATGCATAAGGACCAAGCTTGTAGGAAAAATTGCATAATACCCTCCCAAAACAAATCTCTAAGAATGATGATGTTCCAGTTTTCGAGTAAAAGGAGCAATGGAAACACAAATAATGGCAACAATGAAAATGAAGCTCCTATTAAGAGGCATATATTTCCTCCGGACCTCTTAAAAAAGATGCGGCTGACAGCTTCGGAGACGCCTATAATTACAAGCAGTCCAATTAACAGCCTTGCTACAATCATTTCGGGAGGAGGAGAAGTTCCAAAGTTGAAAAAGAAGAGGATCGGCTCAATCTTTGTTTCTATCATGAGCCAACTTCCGAATGCCAAAATCAAGACGACGTCCGCTAAGTGACGTTTAGGCGATTGGTAAAGGTTGACAAAGAGACCAGAAGGCCAGAAAAATGATTTCACACCTCTTAACATCTTATTATGAGGGCCAACTCTTCTGGCTCTTTCTCTCACCTCGATTTCCATTAGCTGTGCTTTTTTGGAAGTTAAGAAATGATGTGCCATTTTCCCTAGGTCAGTGAGTATGTATTTGCGGTTTTCGTCCTGTGTTATCAAATCGCTTAAAGCATCAAAGTGATAGTATAATGCCCCTACATTTATTCGCAGTTTTTCTTTAAGTTCTTTAAAGCCCAATTTCTCCTGTTCACCCAAAAGTTCAATAATTTCCTTTCTCACAGGGTGATCTAACAGCTTATAAATGCGAAAAATGTCGAGTTCCTTCGCTTCTTGGCTCATTACGTCACACATAGAACAAGTTTTTGTGCAAGTTATTATGATTTGCTGATTCAACTTCCATATCGTGTATCAGTAAACTTCTGTTCTATCGAAGGTCTCTAAGTTCTAACTTCTTACACATATGCTATGACTTTCTTTAAAAGAATAAACACTATTGTCATTGCTAATAGGGTTACGAGCATTAAAGACGGAGTTGAAAACTCTGGGATAGGTGTTTGCGAGACCGCAGCATATGCGTCTACTAATCCCCATCCGTAATATTGATCCCACCCTTCTTCGCCAAGGTCTTCTGCTTGTATGCGAAGTGTTGCGATGACATCTTCAGTGCTTAATCCAGGGTATTTAGACAGCATGAGTGCAATTACTCCTGCAACAAAAGGGGCGGCAAATGAAGTGCCACTTCCATAAGCGTAAGATGCGTCCTTCCACGTCGTAAGAATACTAACTCCGGGAGCACAGAAATCTATGTAACTGCCAAAATTACTCAACCCGGCTTTCGTATCATTTCGATCAATAGCCGAGACCGCTATAACTTCTTCATAAGCCGCCGGGTAAAATGGTTCGCTGCTGTTGTCGTTACCTGTAGCTGCTACCAAAATACAGCCTTTTCGATGGGCATATTTAATCGCGGCTTCTGTGGCTAGCGAAAGCAGCGAATATTTTCCCCCAAGACTCATTACAATCACCTTAGCCCCGTTATCAGCTGCGCGTATGATCGCTCTATCGAGGTCGATCCAGCTTCCGCCAGACGCAGTCAATACCTTTAACGGCATAATGCTTACATTAGGTGAAATGCCTACGATACCTATTCCGTTGTTAGCTACAGCTGCAATGATTCCGGAAACCATAGTGCCGTGGCCGTCCAGATCAGTAACGTTGTCATTATTATCTACGAAATTCCATCCATCAGCTATATTTGCTGCTAAATCCGGGTGGTCTGTGTCGATTCCAGTATCAAGTACCGCCACAACAACTCCCGAACCGTGATATCCCGTTTCATAAGCGCTGTCAGCCTTAATTCTATACCAACCCCATTGATCGGGCGCCAAAGGATCGTTTACCGAGTTTGCTGCTACAGTTTCTTTGGTGGGTGCCAGAAGTAAAAGTGTCAACAGAAATAGCCCCCAGCAGTACTGGAATTGACAAGAACCAGTAACCATCTTTTCCTCCAGCATATTTATGGCGTTAATCTAAGCTCGCAGGGTTAAAAAATGTTTGAACGACGAATATGAATTCTAAATTAATAAGCTTTTTATGAAATCGTGTGATAAACGAAACTCTAGCTCAATTGGTGTAGCCTTTGCTTCAACTATTATCCCGGACTAAAAGTCGATTCATTACGCTTCTTATCTTATCCTTCTTGCTCGTATCTCTCATGTTCGGATACCTAGGTTTTTGGAGAGCCGTTGAAGGGACCACATCCGGCCAGCGATCCATGAAAGAGAAGACCTTTTACCTACATACCTTAAACGAAACCCGAAACGTCGGGCCCATCGCTACACAGCACATCATGGATTCAACGGTCGGATTATCCGGCGATTCTATAACCTCAAACATGCGTATTATTGCTCGCTGGTTTCTTTTCCCAGAGCTTGCAGGGAGTGTTCACCTCGAAGGAAACGTCAATCTCACTCTGTGGTGCAAAGCTGTAGGAACCCTCGATGGGGCTCTTTGGACCTTAACACTCAATGAGTTAGACAAGGACGGAAACGTCTATCTTATTCAACAAGCTCAGAGGGACTTGCCATCTGATCCATCTGTGCTTACAGAGACCACAATCACTGCTTCTGTGAACTACACATTGCAATCTGGTTCGACTCTTGAGGCTCATATTAACATCAAGGGAAACGCAGCGACGGATTACACTATTGCGTGGGGCAACTCCACCTACAACAGTCGAATAAGTTTGCCAGCAAGGGACTATATTCGAATCGTTCCAGCGTCTGAAGGCGGCATCTGGACCTTGAACAGCGAGTTAAAAGCCCAAAGCAACTTCGCTCCCGACGCAGAGAACAAGACAATTTACCTCCGAGCAAAGGTTACAGACCCTTTTGGAGGCTACGATGTTCACCATGTCAACGTCGCTGTTCTAATGCCCAATGGGACAGCAATACCCGAACTAAATAACGTATCAGCCTCAAAGATAACGGGTTATTTCAACAGTTTTGAAAGCGTGTTTCAAGTCGCTTGGAACTACAGCGGCTACCCTGAGGGACGTTACAATGTCACGGTTTACGCATTGGACAACAATGGTTATCTAACTTTCCTTGAAACAGGAAGCTATGGAGTCCACCTTGAGGTTGATGACAGTGGTGTCTTCTTCATAGGCGCCCCTCCATTGGAGGTTCACATTCGCGTCTTTGATGGCGATGGAGCCGCGTTGGAAGGCGCCTCCGTTCTAATTATACTTGGTGATGAACTGCAAGCTTCAGGGACCACCAACGCCAGCGGTTATGTTAAGGTAAATCTCGCTCCGGGAAATTATCGCGTTGAGGTCTGGTGGTTGCAGACTCTTGTTGGTTCAGAGGGACTTTTCGCCGACAAGAGTTGGCCTTATGAATCGCCGTTCACCATGACCGTATCAGTTTTTCAAGTTTCCTTCCGGGTTCTTGATGTTCAAGGGGTGGGTATTGAAGGAGCAGCTTTAACCATTCGTTTTCCAAGCGGACAATCCATTGATGAACCTTTGATAGCAGATGACCAAGGAGTTGTTTCTTTAGGCAAGGCTCCAGGAGGAACCTACGGCGTAGCCGTGATGTGGCGTGGCAAAATAGTTGCTGATACAACTGTTTCGGTAAGCGCTTCTGGAACGAACGACGTAAGCTGTCTGGTATTTTATGTGAACTTCAATGCGGTGGATGTCGACGGAGAACCAGTGGAGAACGCCCTTATCACGGTCTCGGATCCCATCTTTGGCACGGTTGTCGAGGCTGGACTTACAAACGCGTCTGGCTGGCTGGCTTCTCGACTTCCCACAGGCTCCTATGAGATAAGCGCCAAGTGGTTTGGCGTATCTGTCCTCGATGCCCAAAGCCTCCTTGTTGAAGGCAACAGAAATGTCTCCTTAACCTTGACTATCTACACGATTGGGGTCGTTCCTGTTGATTCAAAAGGAATAGTTTTGGAAGATGCAACCGTTGCGGTTTCATCTGGAGTGTTCAGTCAATCAGGAAACACGTTTGACACTGGAGGAGTTGACCTCAAGCTTCCGTATGGAAACTACTCGACGAAAGTCCGCTGGCAAAACGTAGAGGTCTACAGTGGAACTTTAACACTCGACGGCACCCAAAAAACTATTACCTTGAATGCTAACGTTTTCTATCTTACAGTTCAGGTATTCGATAATCTGAAATCTCCGTTAAAGAATGTGTTTGTCACAGTTGAAAGAGACGGAACCGTAGTCGGAGCTTCCGATACAGACGTTGAAGGCAAAGCAGAGTTTCGGTTGCCTATTGGAACCTACGATATAGAAGCTTCTTTCAAGTCAACCTACTATTTCACGTACTTTGAGGATGCCAAAGCCATAACCGTAAATCTTGAAGGAGACAAGACAGCCACAATAACCTTCACTTCCTTTCCAATTCCATTCTACATAACAAACTTATTCTTCATCATAATGGCCCTTGTAGTCGCAATAGCAAGTATTGCAATTTTGTTCTTCTTTAAGTTCAGAGGTGTGGCAAAGTGAAATCAAAAATCGCAGTCTTCTTGTTCGTCCTGCTGTTGACTTGGTCCGTCTTTGTTAGCGTATCACCTAACATTAGCATAGTCTTAGCTAGTTCTTCCGGGTCGTCTAAAGACAAGGTCTTCTACTTCCACAACACTACAAAATCCATTCAGGGTCAAAATCAATACATAATGGACACTTTACTTCCTGTGGGAGAAAGCCCTATTGAGGTCAACTTTTATGATGCTGAAAAATCCTTCAGGTGGTTCATCGATCCACCATTGGCTGGCGATGTTTCCCTCAACGGTACAGTCACCCTCAACATATGGATGAAACTCATCTCAGCGGCTGGAGAGGGAACTCTCGACGTTACTCTGCGTCTTGGACTCTACGAAATCTTCGAGAACGGCACTCGAATCCGCATAGTTAATGAAGGTGATGCAGCAAACCAAGCAAACCTAGGACCAATCACCAGCCACTTTTCCGAGTATTTCGTCAAGGGGCACATTCAAACAGCTTATAGAGCAAGCGCAGGTTCACGCCTTGAGGTCTTTCTAAGCATTGGAAGCGATAATAGAGGTAGAAAGCATGTGGTTTGGGGAAGCAGCGATTTCCGAAGCCGTGTTTACCTTCCAGCCATGAATTATATCGCTGTAGACCGCATTGACGCCTATAATGCAACTGGTGGGCAACCCTCTTACTTCGAGGCTAACGACACCATTACCTTCAAGGCAACAATTCTTGACCCCCTCGGCGGTTATGACATCCGATGGGTTAACCTCACCTTAGAGGCTCCTGACGGATCTTTCCTCTTCGAGAAGGCTGCAATGGTGCGCATAGTAGGGAACGATACCTCGCTAGCCAGCGTCTACGAATTACTATGGGACACTGTGCCCAAGATGAAGGGAACATACAACGTGACCGTAGAAGCAGTGGACAATACAGGCTATTATTATAGATTCCCAGACAGACCAGGAGATGAAACCTTTGGCGGACACTTAGAGAGCTTAACCGTGGTCCTATCCATTGGAAAAGTTATCTACGCTAACTTCCGCATACTGGACGCGCTTGATAAGCCGTTGGCTGGAGCATTCTTAGAGCTCTGGGATGGAACATCTTTCGTAGCCCAAGTAAGCACGAATGAAACAGGGTGGGTGAAGGTCACCAATGTTCCGGGCGCTGGCAATTACACTGCTCGAGTCTGGTGGCAAGACGTTAAAGTCTTCGATCAGATAATCAATATCGCTGATGTGGTGCCCGAAGAAAATCCAATTATCCTTAAAGTTGCCGTGTATTATCCAACATTCCGCATCGTCGACGACGCCAATGTGCCTCTTGGCGACGCAAGCGTGTTTCTAACCCATCCAAATGGTAACACATGGATTCTTCCCTTTAAAACAGATCTTGAAGGACAGTTCAGCCTAACGCAAACTGCGGCAGGCATCTATGTGCTAAGGATTGTTTGGAGCGGCGTGGAAGTAGGCGTCAAATCTGTAGATGTGTCTTCAAATGGAGTCTACGTTGTTAAAGCAGATGTTTTTTACCTCACGGTGGAGACAAAGGATCCAGACGGGAACCCTGTGGAGAGCGTTCACGTCATTGCTATTGATGTGTCCCGCGCTCTTGTGGCTGACTCTAAACTTTCGAGCGCATCTGGAATCGTAATGTCACGGCTACCTAAAGCCACATATGATTTGAAAGCCACATGGTTAGGTGCCAACGTCGCAACCGTAGAAGGAGTGCTCCTTGACCAGAACCTAACCATCGTCATGAATCTTGGAATCTTTGATGTGTTGGTAAAGGTCGTTGACCAGCGGCAGCTACCCCTTGAATCTGCAACCGTTGAAGTAACCTTTGAAGGATTCAAGGTTGTAGACACTTCAAACCAAGAGGGCGAGTTGGTCTTTAGGCTTCCAGGGGGCACACTAAACTTGAAAGTGTGGTGGCGGGACGTGTTAGTCTTCAGCGGAACTCACACGGTAAACGAGACAACAACCAGCATCACCGTGACCACACAGGTTTACTACGTCACGGTTAAAACAGTCGACAAGGATGGAAAACCCATATCTGGGGTCTATTTAACACTGCAGAAAGACGGTGTTAACGTAGATGGGGGGTTCACTAACGCGGCTGGAGCCCATGAATTTAGGGAGCCGATAGGCGAATACACGGTCATTGCCGATCTGAGAACCACTTATTTCTTAACCGACATCGTTCAGACTGCGACGATGACGTTCCAAGTGCCCACCGAAACCGTGGTGGTTCGCTTCTCTGAATTTCCACCGCCTTTCACAAGCACCGTCCTCTTTCTGATGATCCTAACTATCGTTGCCACCCTCGGAGCCGTCATGGTCATCACACTCCTCATTCTCAGATTTAGGCTAGGGTGGCGGTTACCGAGTTTCAGGTAAATGCTATCACAAAAATAGAACGCATTCGGGATATCTCAACTCTTGAAAATTTTTCTCCTTTCTTGTTAGATTTCTGCCTTACTCAAGTACCACAACGTCAAATCATAGCTTGATAAGCGTTTCTCTAACATTTATTCTCTACTTTATTTTGTGCTGATTAAAAGAATTTTTATCTTTTAGTACAGAAGGTTAACGGGTCCTGTTTAGCCTAATGATGTAAAAGCTCCAAGTGCGCTTAGAACAGTGGACTCTGATGCTTTCTCAATAAATTCGCCCAAGTTGACAGAAACCAGCGAGTGCTACGTACTGTAAGAGCGATGGCCAGAAGATTTTTCGCTATGATGTTCCCTCTTTTTCTTTGTAGTAGCTTAGTCCTGCAGTTACGCCTGTTGTTACGGCTAGCCATATGATTGTTGCTGTTATGCTTCCTTGGCTAACTATGTAAGCTAAGCCCACTGAAACTCCGTTGAGAACGGCTAGCAACGCGGACAGTTTCGGCTTAAACTGGAATCTTTCTGTTTGATGTACATACCATCGGTATTCTTCTTCATATTCAAGGTCCTCTTCTGTTGATTCCCAGTCTTCAGCCCAGTTTGAACATAACACTAAGCTTCCTTGTCATAATCCATGCATTTAACCAGCCCCAAAGCAACCCTACCAGCAATTTAACCAACTTGAACAGGTAGAATAGTCCTGACTATTACTGTGGGCTTAGTCTGGACTATAGGGCTGTAGGTTTTCAACTGGCGCTTTAGTGTCACTATCGCATAGGCTTAGTGACACTATAGAACTAAACGTGCTTAACTAGTCTGTGTCTTTTGTTCAAACAAAACCCACAGCAATTGTTCAAACAATAGAACAGGCAAATGAATGCGCAGAACGCATTAGAAACATCAACAACATTTCCCTCAAAACGGTCACCAGCGACCCTCTTTTCTACATCGCCGCGAGACCTTTTAAAGCCCTGTAGCCGTCCAAACAGACCTACCCCCCTCTATTTTTTTAAGTTATCCCAAACCCTGCAGAAATACATAATTGTGTCCACTACTACGAGGATTCATGGAACCACCCAAAAGCATACTCGATTGTTCCCACAGTATTCATGGAGAGCCTTCTCTTTTGTCCAGACAATGCACACCGTAATTTTCCAGATAAGAGAAACAGAGAGCCAACCTCAATAGTCTCAACTATTGCGCCACGCTTAGTTTGAACCATACCTTACTTGCATGTTGCTGCATGTAGAAAAAAATATTTTTTATTTTCATAACCCTCTAATAGGGCGCATCTCTCAATTGCCTTGAAATCCCCAAGCTTTATTGTCGGACACCTTTCTGCAGAAAAATGTCAGACTATTCTGAGACCTCTATCCTCATTCATTCAATCCTTCAGAAAAAACGTAGAGGGTAGGGGGTAGGTCTTGAGGTATTACGTAAGCCTAATTGCCTAAATGCTTGTAGTAACGTATATGTTCTCATTTTAACATAGTGAATGACGGGCTTTCCAACGAAAACACTACAGCGCAAACCAAGCCGCTTCTGCCACACTAGTGAAATGTATAGCGCTAGTATTAGCTTAGAGCCTCCCAAAATCATCTCTCAAACAGAAGAAACGTCCCTTCCAGCTAAGATATGTGGAAACTGCCAAATCTTCAATCTCACGCGTTCAAGAAGCATAGCCACGCTGGTTACGCTAGCAGAATTCAGCAAATCTTCAACCATGGATTTTTGGAGCCCACGCATGGTAAAGGCAGTCGAATCCGTTGCCAAACTTCACAAATGGCGAATCTACTGCAAAAAAGAAAACGCATACGTCACCATGTTTGAGAAAGCATGTTCCTTCTTCGCCTTAAGCCCCAAGGAAAAGCCGCAAAGTGCCATAGTCTTGGAAAGCGGATCAGGAAATGCCTTCGGCTAGCAGAAAATTCCTCTCACGCTTTACCGACAAGTTCCTTAACAGATTGTATTTGTCTCTCGGTCTCGAAAGCAAGTATCTCTTCCTGGGCTTCAAATAACATTATAGCCATCTCAACTGAGCATACGGTTCCTTTCATCCCTGTTTTGCGTTCAAACTCCCTTTCTAACTTCAAAATTTCCAAGATCCGCCTTAGACGCTCTTGAATCTGATGCATGGTAGGAATGTGAACCCGCGTCTCCTCACTTATGTTTGCTTCTGAGCCTTCCATCGGAACGATTATTCCTTGCAGAACAGACTCAATCTCATCAAGCTTATCAAAGTCATCCCAGAAAACCTGAATTTTCGTCGGACTCACAATACTCTTCGCGCCTAAAATGTCAAGCTTAATCTCAAGCTGCCGCAAATAATAGTCGCGACCACTCCTCGACTGACCTTCAAGATATCTCACCGAAAAACCATGCTTTCTGGCTTTTTCAGCGGTTTCATCAACAGCCACCGAAACATCATAACGACAAGCAAACTTAGTCATGTGATCCGGGCCACCGAAAAACCCCAGGGGGTTCAACGCTATTTTACTTTTTGAACAAAAAGGTGGTAAAAACGCAATGGGTTTAGCGACCAAACGAAAAATAACACCCAGAGGTGCACGCAAAGCAAGCAAATGCATCGTCATCCCATCAAAATTGAAAGCAGGGGAAGTAGCCACCATAGCAGCAAACCGTTTGATGATAATCGACCCACGCGGCGAAATACACGAAAACGACCTGTTAGAGTTTTTGGAAACCCACGTTGAACCAAACTTTTGGCCATGGCTGAAAGAAAAGGAGAGAAAACAATGAGTCTAGATGAGAAATCTCAGAAACTCGGCGAGATGCTGGCGCAGATTCGCAACAACTTTCAAGGCACGATAGAAGCCATCGACACCTTCTTGAATTACCTTGGCAAGCCTCTTGAGCCCGACCATCCTGAACTCTACGAGAAACTCAACTGGGAAACCAGAACCGGCAACAAAGGCGAATACCAGATGCTCCGCAAAGACAACTGCAACGATACGCAAGTCTTCAACCATCTCGATGCCATACTGAAACAAAACAAGAACAACATCACAATCGGCGACTACCACTACTGGGCGGGAGAACAAGGCTACATCTTCCGACGAAAGCGAAAGAGCAGCAAATAAAGACGAGGATTAAGCCAGTGACTTCCAACACTGGACCAACCCTCAAGCCAGAAAATAGCAAAAAACACGTACAAACAAAACCCGATAGTATAACTGGGGTTAACCCCGTTCGCAGTCACGGTTTTGGGATTTGGGGTAACCCTCGTGTAGTGTTTGGGGTTAGGGTTGATTCGGAACTCAAAAAACACTTTGTTTCGGCAGCGAAGCGTGTTTTCGGCTCAACTTGTAACCCAGTCGAATCGTTTATGGCTGCCATAGTTGGCTGTGTCGAGCAAGCGGAGAAACTCGGGGTTAACCCAAGTAAAACTGTGAGCATCGAGATTGGTGAGATTAAAATTGAGCGGAATCTGAGGGAGAGGCGCAGGCTTGTTGAGGAGGCTAAGCTCATAGCAGTTGCAGCTCCAGAGTTGAAATGTGATTTTTGCGGTCATGTTCCAGCGGTAGAGGTTTTTCGTCATGTGAGCAGTGGTATCCAAAGGCGCGCTTGCGATTATCATGCGGCAATCTTGAAGAACCATGCAAAATGGGAGACAGTAAACGACTCGAATCCAAGACCCAGTAAGGGAATTGAGGAGAAGAAATAGTGACAGAGGGAAAGGCTGGCTTCCACAACGACGAGCATACTTGGCAAAGCGACTCAAACAACAGGAAGTTGGAGCCCAAAACTCCAGCCGCCCAGCCCCCTAAATGCCCAGAATGCGGCAGCCTAGAAGCATGGAAAGACGGCTTAAGATACAACCGTCAAAACAAAGACCCAGTTCAAAGATGGCTATGCAAAAAATGTGAATATCGCTTCTCAGAAAGCAGAGGGGATGGAGGTAGGCTCCAAGGGTATAGGCATACCCTAAGGCCAAAAGGCTCTCAACCCTCTGAACACCATCAGAAACTTCATAGACAGATTTTAAATTCGCTTAAACCCTTACTTTCTAGCTGCCAAGTAGGCGTCAGCCAAACAAAGGCGATGATAAACTTGGCCACAGTAGAACCCCGAACACAAGAAAGGGCAGCGGGAGCCACAGCGACATCAACACAAGCAGAAGCCACAGGAAAACTAGTAGAATTCGCATGGTGGATGAAAAAACAAGGATACGCTGAAATCACAGTCATCTCAAGAGTCAAGCTACTTAAAATTCTGGTCAAACGCGGCGGAAACCTACTCGACCCAGAATCAATCAAAGAAGCCATAGCCAAACAAGAATGGTGCAACAAACGAAAACTCAACGCAGCAGACGCATACACATGCTTCCTACGAATGCATAACCTGACGTGGATACCACCAACATACAAAGTCCCTCGAAAACTACCTTTCATACCAACAGAAACCGAAATAGACCAGCTGATCGCAGGCTGCGCAAGAAAGCTCACGCCACTCCTCCAACTACTCAAAGAAACAGGCGTCAGAATAGGCGAAGCAGCCCAGCTAAAGTGGATCGATGTTGACCTAGAAAACGGAACTGTCCGAGTGACCCCAGAGAAAGGAAGCGAACCTAGAATGTTCAAGATATCCAGCAAGCTCAGGGCCATGCTCATCGAACTTCAAGCAAGAGAATCCTCAGAAAAAGTATTCCCCAGAAGCATAAGGAACCAAAGAAGGATATTCCAAAGGCAACGCAAAAGAGTGGCTGCAAAACTCCACAACCCAAGAATCGAGAACATCACATTCCACACCTTCCGACACTGGAAAGCCACCATGGAATACCACAAAACCAAGGACATACTCTACGTAATGAAGCTCCTCGGCCATAGATCCATCAGCAACACCCTAATCTACACTCAGCTAGTCGACTTCCAAGACGACAATTACGTAGTTAAAGTTGCAGAAAACGTCGAGGAAGACAAAGAACTCATAGAAGCAGGATTTGAGTATGTAACTGACAGGGACGGTTTAAAGATCTATAGGAAGCGAAAGTAAATGAATGGCGAATACGTGGTGAAAACCGCGAAGACGATTGAGGAAGCCAAAAAACTCATTGAAGACGGCTTCGAGTACGTCTGCGAAATAGAAGGCATCAAAGTTTTCAGAAAGCACAAATAACCACCAAAATGGGCCGGGTGAATTCGTGGTGGGCCGGGAGAGATTTGAACTCTCGACCTTTCGGTTATCAGCCGAACGCTCTTTCTGGCCATCCAAAGATGGAAACCATGCTGAGCTACCGGCCCACAAACAATCATAAATGCTACATTTATTAAAGGATTTTTCTCGCATGTCCTAACCACTCCCTGCACCGTAACCGCGCCGACGAATGTTGGGAGTATATAAAGAAAAATAGGGGCAGTCTATCCACAGAAAGAGAAAATGGACACTACATTTAAAACAATCAATGTGTTTCTGAAAGAAATCCTTTAATCGTTTGCACGGCATTTTATTTCGGGGCCCGTTGCCTAGCCAGGATTAAGGCGTCGAACCCTCTGACGGAAGGGTGCGTAAGCCTTCGGAGCCGGAGATCCGGGGTTCAAATCCCCGCGGGCCCGCCAAACTTGAAGAGACGAAAAATGGGTTGCTTGAAAAATAAAAAAGAGGGGTTGTTGGGAAGGTTTCTTTCTACTTCTTCTTTGCCATGGCGATGAATTTGTCTATGGGTATGGCTGGCATGCTCATGATCTGTACGGTTCCGCGAGCTCCGAGTTCCACAGAAACACGGGTGATTGTTTCGTTGTCAGGTGCTTCGACAACGTTTACGAAGTCGTAGGGTCCTAGCACTGCGTATTGGGAGACAACCTTGGCGCCAAAGGCCTCGATTTCCTTGTTAACCTCTTGAATCCTTGAGGGCTTTTCCTTAATTGTCTTTCTTCCCTCGGAGGTGAGGGTTGAAAGGAGAATATAGGTAGGCATATATCCACTCTCAAAAATATTATTTCTATATTCATGCAATTTGTATTTTTCGCTAAATTTCGTGTTCTCCAAAATCTAGAACCATGAAACGAGTCTTCAAAACGTTGAAAACCTCCAAGTGGAAATAAATGGTGAATACGGTTTGGTAAGTGTGCTGTTCAAAAACACAGGCTTTCGTTCTAAAAACAAAAAGAATAAAATAAGGTTTTGACAACTCTTGTTTTCTATGGAGTGTTAATATGGAGTGTTAAAGATGTTTGGATACATGGGAAAGATTCTAAGAGTTAACTTATCAAAATCTAAGATAACCGAAGAATTTCCTGACGAAAATACTCTCAAAATGTTTTTGGGCGGAAGCGGACTGGCAACCAAGTATCTCTTTGATGAAGTTAAAAAGGGAATAGATCCATTGGGTCCAGAAAACAAGCTAATATTCATGGCAGGGCCTTTGACAGGAACTCCATCTCCAAGTACTGGAAGGTACATAGTAGTCGCCAAATCTCCCCTCACTGGTTTCTATGGACAGGCAAACTCAGCTGGTTTTTGGGGAACAAATTTCAAAAGGTCGGGTTTTGACGGAGTAATATTCGAAGGCGTCTCGCCGAAACCTGTCTACCTTGTTACCGATGAGGGGAAGGCTGAGCTTAAAGATGCAAAGCACCTTTGGGGTAAGAATACTTCAGAGACTACAAGATTAATTAGAGAAGAGCTTGGAGAGAATTTCCGTGTCGCTTGTATAGGCATTGCTGGAGAAAATCTAGTCAAATACGCTGCTGTCATAAATGACGCTGATCGACCAAACTGGGGTCGAGCAGCTGGAAGATGCGGAATGGGAACTGTAATGGGCTCGAAGCGCTTGAAAGCTATTGCTTCAAGGGGTACAAAGAAGATCGAAGTGCCAAATGAAGATGTTTACAGAGGAGAGGCCAAAAAAAGATACGACTGGGTTAACGAGAGCTTGTTGAAAATGACCCTTGAAGTGTATGGAACAGCTGCTGTTCTTGATATGGTGAACGTCCGGGGTGGATTTCCAACCAGAAACTGGCAAACTGGCGTCTTTCCAGGTGCAGACAATATAAATGGAACCGCGATTAATGAAAAAATTCTTACAGAAAGAAAGCCCTGCTTTGCGTGCCCAATCGCTTGCGGAAGACTAAGTGAAATTAAAACAGGGCCGTATGCAAGCAAAGGAGAAGGGCCAGAATACGAATCTCTTGGAGCTTTTGGTGGCATGTGTGGAATTGTCAATCTAGAAGCGATTACGCTTGCACATTTTCTATCCAATGAATATGGTCTTGACGTAATTTCTACTGGAAGTACAATAGCCTTTGCCATGGAATGCTATGAGAAAGGAGTATTAACCAAAAAAGACACCGACGGATTAGAGCTTAAATTTGGCGATCCCGATGTCATGATAGAACTTGTGCACAAAATAGCTAAAAGGGAAGGCATTGGAAATCTACTAGCCGAAGGAACAAAGATCGTCTCAGAAAAACTGGGTAAGGGAACCGAAAGATTTGCTATACATGTTAAAGGTCTAGAACTTCCAGCTTACGATCCCAGAGCTGCCAAGATATGTGGGCTAGCATTTGCTACTGCAAATCGAGGAGGTTGCCATATCACAGCTTATGTAGAAGGCCCGACTTTTATGTCAATGCCCTTTCTTATCATTGAAGAAAGCGATGTTGGAGATATACTTCAGGAAATTCCGAAGACGGCTAAGGTTGTCAAGGATATGGAGGATGCGCTTGCCGTTTTTGATGCAGTTGGGGGATGCAAATTTATGGGAATGGTTTTAACTGCAGAGGATTGGGCAACTTTGATATCGACTCTTACAGGTTGGGAATTCACTGCAAGTGACTTTAGAAAAGCCGGTGAGAGAGTCTACAATCTTGAAAGAGCCTTTAACATAAGAGAGGGATTAACCAGAGCCGATGATACTCTTCCAAAGCGTTTATTAGAGGAACCATTGCCCGAAGGTCCAGCTAAAGGACATGTAATAAATCTAGAACCACTCTTAGACGCTTATTACGAGTTTCGAGGATGGGACAAGAACGGCAAACCAACTCCTGAGAAGCTTAAAGAACTCGGATTAGACTGGCTGATTAAAGAGATTCGCTAGCGATAAAACTTAAACCCAGATACCCGATTATGATTACGTTAGTATAGAGTAGGTGAGGGACTTGGCTGAGAAAATGACTTATGCTGATAAGCCTTGGCTGAAAAGCTATTTCGTCGGGCCGTTCAAACTCGAAAAGACCATGGAGCCGTACCCCAAAATACCTGTTTACAAGTTTTTGGAAGATTCTGCAGCAGAGTATCCTGAGCAAATTGCATGCGTCTATTTAGAGGAGGAAATGACTTACCCAGAGTTAAAGCTTCGTGTGGATAAGCTAGCAACCGCGCTTGCGGATTTAGGTGTGACGAAAGGCGACAAAGTTGCAACAATTCTTCCAAATTGTCTGCAGTTCATCGTAAGCGATTTTGCGATAATGAGACTAGGGGCAGTGCATGTCCCAATCAGTATATTGCACAGAGCTCCCGATGTGCTGTATGAGATAGGCGAATCTGGAGCTGAAACAGTAATCTGCTCTTATGTGCGCCTTGAGCGTGTTAATTCAATAAAGGATAAAACGAAACTTAAGAATATAATTTTTACACCTGTACCCATATTCCCTGATTATTCCTTGCCTAAAATGAAAGAAATGCCTGGTGCTCATCGACTAGAAGACTTAATAGAAAAATACGAGCCTAAACCTCCAAAAGTTGAAATAAATCCAACCGAAGACTTGGCACTACTGCCTTTTACTGGAGGCACAACAGGAGTCCCGAAAGGCACTATGCAAACTCATTACAACATAACCACCGGCGTGACTCAGACACTACATTGGATGATGAAACCTTTAGCAGCGGGAGTTAAAGGAAAAGCCTCTGTATTAACATGTGTTCCTATTTTCCATCAATATGGGCACTGGACTGTACACGCCGCCATTTCTTGGGGTCTCCGCTTGTTTTTGACGGATCCAAGAGATCTTGATAGAATCGTAGAAATAATAAAAAAATATCGTCCCTTCATGGTTGCGGGTGTTCCCACCCATTATATGCTATTACTTAGCAAGGACCTTGCGAGGATTCCGATTTTCTTCTATTCTGCCGCAGCTGCTCTTCCTCCAGACGTTGCAAAAGAATTTGAGAAGAAAATTGGTGTTCCAATGGGTGAGGGCTATGGTCTAACAGAATCAACTGGTGCTACTCATTTAAATCTTTCAGCACTTTCAAAAGTTACTGGATTTATGGCAAATGTAAAAAGATCTGTTGGAGTACCGGTTCCTGATACGGAAGTTAAAATTGTAGATCCAGAGACTGGCCAAGAAGTTCCATTTGGTGAAACTGGTGAAATCTATGTTCGCGGTCCGCAAGTTATGAAGGGTTATTGGCCAACTCCAGGGAAGGGTTTAAAAGATGGTTGGCTTGCTACGGGAGATATTGGAAAAATGGATGAAGATGGCTACTTCTATATCGTCGACCGTATAAAAGACATGATTAACGTGTCAGGGATGAAAGTCTACTCAAGGGTGGTTGACGATGTTTTACATGAGCATCCAGCAGTCAGTGTGGCAGGAGCCATTGGAATTCCAGATCCAGAGCGCCCGGGTAGTGAAAGGGTAAAAGCTTTCATAACGTTGAAGCCGGAGTACGAAGGTAAAGTTACTGCTGACGACGTAATTGAATATTGTAGAGAAAAACTTCCACCATACGCTGTGCCGAAATTCGTTGAGTTTAGAAAGGATTTGCCATTAACTCTTGCCATGAAACTTTTTAAAAGGAAACTCAAGGAAGAAGAGATAGCTAAAATGAAAGAAAAAGGGGAAATAACAGGTTAAAAGTAAGGTTTACTTCTACGGCTAGAAGTTCACCTTCTTTCCTTCATACGCATAAAGGAAGAGCTTTCTTGTGTCCTCCACATCTGGAACCCGTGGATTCATAAAGGTACAAGATGAATTCGCCGCTCTAGTCACCAAATCCTCTAGTCTCTTCTCAAAATCCTTCCGATTTATCCCCATTTCCTTGATGGAAGCGGGTTCCCCCACCTCACGATCAAGCCTCCTTACAGCTTCAACCAACTTCTCCACAGCTTCCTCGTCTGTTTTGGCTTCAATGCCGATTGCTCTAGCGATATCAGCATATCTGTCCATAGCGTCTCTTGCGCTGTACTCAATTGAGTACGATAGGAAAAGGTCTACACTTCTGCCGTGCGGCACATGGAAGATGGCACCAAGGGAGTGGCCCATGGCGTGAGCGATGCCTGCCTGTGAGTTGCCGAAGGATATCCCAGCCATTGTTGCCGCGTTATGCATTTTCTCCTTGGCTTCCTTGTCCTCAGGATTTCTATACACCTTTGGAAGATACTTGAAAATCATCTGTATGGCCTTGATTGCCAAGGCGTCAGAGAAGTCATTATGCCATTGAGAAACGTATCCTTCTATCGCATGGGTAAGTGCGTCTAGGCCCGTGTCTGCCACCAGTCTGGGAGGCATGGATTTTGGGAGCTCAGGATCGAGTATAGCTATATCGGCTACTATCTCTCTAGAGGATAGTTCCAGCTTCCTCTCATCCTTCACATCGGTGATTACGGTGGCCCATGTCACATCAGATCCGGTTCCGCTTGTTGTTGGGATGCAGATTAATCGCGCTTTTTTTCTTAGTCCAAGCTTTTCAAGCGGGTTTATTCCATCCACAGTGATGTTGGGGTTCTCATAGATGACCCATATGGCCTTTGCCGCATCCATACAGCTACCGCCCCCCAGCCCGATAAACCAGTCTGGGCTATATTTCCTAGCAATTTCAGCTCCCTTTGCTATCGTCTCCATGGAGGGTTCAGGCTCAACCTCATCGAAGACCTTTACCTCCAGCCCAGTCTCTTTTAGGTAATTTGCCACTTTCTCCACAAAATCTAGTTTGTGTATCACCTTGTCTGTGACTATAAGCGCCCGCTTCCCCTCGACCGTTTTTAAGTAATCTAGCGAGTTTTCACCTATTACTACGGTTCTAGGAAATGTGAGCTCCCACATGGTGTTTTCCTCAAAAGATATTTTATAAAAATAAAAATGGGGTTAGAGGAATTCTGTGGGAACCTTGCTCGCTGTGCTCACCAGCTCTGAGGCGGCTCTAGTGTACTTCATAATCTTTGCCATGCTTCCTGTAAGCTTGAATTGACGTGTTAGCAGTCCTCGAATGGGGCCTATCTCTCCCTTAATCAGTTTCACCCAGTTTCCGTAGGGGCCTTCATAAATGAATTCCACCTTCTTTGCCTCTCTGCTGGGCACCTGGTAGGCTTCTCTGCATTTTCCATGCCAGAGGTCCACGTAGAAAACAACCTCCTTATTTAGTTTCGCGTCTGGAGTTGCTATGAATAGAAAGTCGCCTTCCCAGTCCTTCGCCGCCTCTTCGTAGGCTTTGTTCTTGTTTATCTCTTCTTTGAACAATTTGATCCATTCTTCTGATGGGAACTTTGCCATGCCTTCACCTCCAACACTTAGCTCATACACAAAAGGTTATGTTCAAAGTCGACATTTAAGCTTTAAGTATAAGTTTTGAGGGCTTTATCCATGAAAATTTCGAGACAGCAAATGGCAAAAATCATTGACTACACGCTAATAAAGCCCACAGCAACCAGGGTTGACGTCTCAAAACTGTGCAAAGAAGCTGAAAAACACGGCTTTGGATGTGTTTGCGTCAATTCCACGTATGTGTCTCTAGCTAAGCAACTATTGAGAAGAACAAACGTGAAGGTTGCTTCCACTGCCGGCTTCCCTTTCGGATCAAGTCTCCCAGAAGTGAAAGCCTTCGAGGCTAAGAGGGCTGTGGAGAATGGAGCCAGCGAAATAGACATGGTCATCAACATAGGCGCGCTGAAATCTGGAGATTATGAAACCGTGAAAAGAGACATTGAAATGGTGGTCGACGTAAAGCGTTCGCACGACAACGACCTGGTGATCAAGGTCATTATTGAAGCAGGCTACCTAACCAGAGAGGAAAAGGTGATGGCTTGCAAACTCGCTAAGGAGGCGGGAGCGGATTTCGTGAAAACCTCTACCGGGCTTGTTGGAGGAGCCACCGTCGAGGATGTTAGGTTAATGCGCGAAACCGTAGGTCAAGACATGGGGGTTAAGGCAGCTGGAGGCATAAGAACCCTCAAAGAAGCCTTAGCCATGATTAAGGCGGGAGCCAACAGAATTGGAACGAGCACAGGAATCGCCATAATCGAGGAGTGCCCAGAGTAAGCTGCCACCTCACTTGACTGAATCTACATTCTTTCGGGAGCTTCTATTCCGAGGAGGTTGAGGGCATTTCTGAGAACAATCCTTGTGGCGTCAACAAGCGCAAGTCTGGCGTCACTCAACTCCGGCGGCTTAGCCCTTATCACTGGAAGCGCCGTGTAAAACGTGTTGAATTTATCGGCTAGAGCGTTGGCGTAGTCCGCGATGGCGTGGGGTCTAAGGTTCTCGGCTGCATCCACGAAAACTTCGGGAAAGCGTGCCAGCGTTAGGGTTATGTCATGTTCTAAGCGGTCCGTCAGGAGGGAGTAGTCGGGATTTTCTGGTTCTCTAGACGCTTTCCTCATGATGCTTCGGGCTCTGGCATGCGAGTATTGAATGTAGGGCGCGCTGTTCTTCTCGAAGTCAAGTACTCTATCCCACGTGAAGACAACGGGCTTCATCGGGTCCACTTCAACAAGGGCGTATTTCACGGCTCCTATACCCACAAATTTCGATATCCCATGCTTCTCTTCATCTGAAAGGTGAGGAGAACGCTTGGAAACCTCTTCGTAGGCTCTTTTAATGGCGCCGTCCATAACCTCGTCGAGGGTGATGTAGCGACCTCTTCTACCAGACATTCTGTAACCCGGCAGACTGACAAGGTTGTAGGCAAAGTGTACCAAGTTTTTTGCGTAGTCTAGGTGTCCTAAAGCGCATAAGGCTAGCTTCAACTGCAACTGGGCTAAGGTCTGTTCCATCCCAATGACGTTGACAGCCTTTTCAGCCTTCTGAAACTTCCAGAGGTGGTAGGGGATGTCCCGAGTGGTGTAGAGGGTGGTGCCGTCGCCCCTCACTAAAGTTAGAGAAGAAAGCTCATAGTCCTCCCTTAAGCCCAGGGTTTCTTTGAGGTTAAGGTCTTGAGTCACCTTCTCAGCGTCGAACTCCAAGATGTTTCCTACGTAGAAAACGTAGGGTGTCTTCTTCAATTTGTCGAGAACCCGTGTAACGTCGCTGTTCCAGATGAAGTCGCTCTCCCAATCCCAAGAGTCAAGGGTTACTCCGGCTATGCCCAGGGTTTCCTTAAAGCCTTGGAGGCATAGTTGGCAAACCTCTCTGATTAAAAGTTTCGCCTTTTCCTCACCAGCTTCGTAACCTCGGATTAAATCGCTTACCTCGGATTCGGGGTCCTCATCTTTACCGATTTCGTCGAGGAGTCGAGCAAAGATTTTTGGAAATCTGGTGTTGAGGTCGGTTGCAACCGAGGTCCAGCTGTCTAATTCCCGTTGCAGCCTTGAAGCCTCTTCGCTTATCGAGAGCTCCTTTGCCTTTTTAACCTCTTTTTTGAGTCGCTGAATCTCCATTATGCAGCTTGTTATGGCGTAAATTGCGCCTATGAAGCTGTCAGGTTTCCCCTCGGGCTTGGGCTTGCCAAGCTTTTCATATCCATACGCTATGACTGCGCTTTGACGGCCAACATCATCAACGTAATAGTGTCTAAAAACAGTGTGTCCGTGGGCCTTCAAGATGTGGGCGAGGGCGTCGCCTAGCATGGGGTTCCTTGCCTGTCCAATGTGAATCGGGTGAATGGGGTTAACGCTTGTATGCTCAACAATGATTTTTTTTGGCTTATCGGTTTTAACATATCCGTATTCGGTGTCAAGGGCCCTAACCGATTCGACGGTTAAACGGGAGAATTCTTCAAAGTTTACGTAAAAATTGATGTACCCTTCTCCAGCTGCCTTAACAGATTGAATTAACGGAAACCCTGATACATCAACAGCCTCAACGATTTTTTCTGCTATTTCCAGCGGCTTCTTTCCAGTTTGTTTGGCGAGTTCGAAGCATACAGAAGAAGACAGCTCGCCGAACTCGGGGCTCGGCGGAGACTCAAGTAAGAGGGAGGGAATAGAAATTTTAGGATGCAGCCTTTTCAGGGCATCCTTTAGGACAGTTTCGCATCCGGCACGGAACTCGGCAAAGGGATTAACGGAAACCATTTAGCTTTCTCCGTTTGGCGGGTCCGCGGGGATTTGAACCCCGGATCTCCGGCTCCGCAGGCCAGCGTCTTGATCCTGGCTAGACCACGGACCCACCGCCTAGATCAAGATATTATGTTGCTGGCAAGATAATTAACACTTATTTTAACTTAAAAACCTTGATAGCCTTCTGATAGATAGACCCCATAGTTTTTTTCTTTAAATACCATGAATTTATAAACTGGCGATGTGGTGCAGATAGGTCTCTGTAGATAGACGCCTATATAGCCCCTCTATATATACTATCCAACATTCTTTGCGCCTTTGCGGTGCATACCTTGCTTTCTAGGGCATAAGAGATTTAAATTAAAGGTGAATTTACGGGTTTGTGGCGGCCGTTGAGGCGGCCGTAGATTCTTGAAGCGGAATCTAGCCTGGTGAGGACATCGGCCTCCCACGCCGACAACCCGGGTTCAAATCCCGGCGGCCGCACTAAACTTGCCAGTCGAGGTTTAAATTCTCGGAATTTTGAACACTCAGAGCGAACATATCTGAAGACTTTTTCCAACAACAGGAAACAGAGGTTCTTTCCACAAATACAAAGAAGAGGTTCACAAAATTGAAGACAGCGGTTTCGCCGTTGCTTAATCGGAGCGAAAGGTTTATACGAATGAATTTAATGAATTATATGAAAAGTCTGAAATGCGTGAAAAGTGGTCAGAAATGATAGAGGATTTTGAAGAAATACGCGTTTATGGAACTGCTAAGGTCGGTGAAAGAGGGCAAATTGTCATTCCTTCCAAGGCGAGGAAAGATCTCAACATAAAACCTGGCGATCTACTGCTTGTTATTGGTGGCCCCCCTGGGCCTGGCCCCCTTAGGCTTGGAATCGGACTAATCAAAGCAGACTCGGTAAAAAAGCTCATAGAAAGAATAATGAAGGGTTTGGAAGAACCGGAGGAAACTTAGGCATGAACGAATCGTCCCTAGGGTGCTTAAAGAAATCACGCATATAAAATGGGATGATAAGTGTGATGGCTCCGGTTGTTGAAACAATAAACCTCGGAAAGACTTACATGCTTGGAAAGGTTCCTGTAGAAGCTCTGCGAGGAGTGAATTTGAAAGTTGAAAAGAGTGATTTCCTCGCAATTTTGGGTCCATCTGGAAGCGGTAAATCCACTCTTCTAAATATGATCGGCGCCTTAGACAAGCCAACTGAGGGAAAAGTCATCATAGAAGGTGTTGATGTGTCCACATTGAATGACAACGGACTAGCCGATTTAAGGCGGAGAATAGGCTTTGTATTCCAGTTCTTTAACCTTATCCCAAGGCTCAGTGCGAGAGGAAATGTTGAACTGTCAATGTCCATAGCCGGCATGAGTAGAGCCGAAAGGAGAAAGCAGGCAGAAGATCTTCTTGAGACTGTAGGCTTGAAGGAGCGAATGAATCACAAACCAGCCGAACTGAGCGGCGGTGAACAACAACGTGTAGCGATCGCCAGAGCCTTGGCAAACAACCCCAGATTTCTGTTGATGGACGAGCCAACAGGAAACATAGATTCCAAGACTGCCAACGAAATAATTGAGCTGGTTAAAAGGCTCAACGAGGAGAAAGGCGCAACCATAATAATAGTTACACATGACCAGCGTTTGGCGGGAAAAACAAAAAGAATGGTTCAGATGTTTGATGGTGTAATAACTAGGGAGATTGTGAACTGATATGAAAACAAGAGATGTTTTCTCTTATTCCTTCAGCGCAATAAAACTGAGAAAACTTCGTGCGGGTCTCACCACTTTAGGCGTTGTCATCGGTATTGCAGCAATTGTAGCGTTGCTCTCGCTGAGCCAAGGGTTTCAAGGTTCCATAGCTGCTCAAGTCCAGAAAGGATTCGCCACAAACACGGTCATTGTTTCAACTAGAGTCTTGGGTTTAAATCAAGGTGGCCCGCCGCAGGCAACTGAATTAAAGCTGTTCGTCAACGACACGCAAACAATCGATCAAATAGGCAATGTCACCATGTCCGTGGCTGTAATACAAAAATCCGGGTACCTTAAAGTTGGAGACAAGACTCTAGCAGTTGGCATATTCGGAGTAGACTTTGACAAATACGCAGAAATTTACAGTAGCACCTTTGCGGCTGAAAGCGGCAGCATACCCTCAAGTCCTCAGAACGAAACGGTTGTTATTGGAAAACGAGTCAACGACCCCTGGGAGAACGGCACCCTTTTCAGCAATGTAAATGATCAAGCTGAAATCATCTGGACTAACGGAACTGCACGCCCACCGAGAAATGAGACTTATACGGGCGATGTTGCAGCTGTTCTCAAAGAGGTCGGCGGCTTCAGCCTTGGCGGAAATCCAGATTCAACGATTTATATTCCGTTACTGCAGGCTCAGAGTTTCTTTGGAAGCGATGAGTGCAATGCTATTATTGTGCAGTTGGAAAGCGACAGCGAAGCCACGATTGAAAGCTTTACTGAAGCTATAAAAGAAGCCTTCGGCGACCAAGTTTCAGTGATTTCTTCAACTGCTGTGCTAGACACGATTTCATCGCTTTTCTCAACTATCGAGATATTCCTAACAGGGATTGCGGGCATTTCGCTTCTTGTTGCTGGCATCGGCATCATGAATATTATGATTGTTTCTATAATGGAGCGCACCCGAGAGATAGGCATACTGAAAGCTTTGGGAATGAAGGGGCGAACAGTGCTTCTGATTTTCCTAGGAGAAGCCATAATTATCGGTTTGATGGGCGCAGCAATTGGCATCGCGTCTGGTTGGGGCTTAGCAAACGTGTTTTCAATGGTCGGGTTTTCAGCTTTGGGACTGGGACAAGGACTAACCATAACGCCTGCATTAACGCCAACAGTGTTCTTTGGGGCGTTTGCCTTCGGCTTACTGGTCAGCGTAGTCTTTGCACTTTATCCAGCTTGGCGAGCTTCAAAACTAAAGCCAGTAGAGGCATTAAGATACGAATAATGATGCGTCACATCAAAAAAAGCAAAAAATCTCTTTTTTTGCTGTAGTGCGGGGGAAGGGATTTGAACCTTTGTTAGATTTTTGGTCGGCATAGAAACCAAGAATTTAAACCAAGATTTGAATCTAGGCGGCCGCACCATTTACTGCCAATCTCGTTGCATTCTACTATATTTTTGGCAGGACTTTGGGGAGTTCGCATAGGCTGTTTATTATTAAGTCTGGTGGTTGAGGCGCTTTTTCAGCGTCTTCGATGGTGAAGAATTGTGACGGAATAAAGATGGCTTTCATTCCAATGGCTTTCGCTCCTTGAATGTCTTCCATGGGATTGTCACCCACAAACACAGTTTGTTCCACACTTTTATCAAGACGTTTCAGGGCTTCCTCAAAGATTCTGGGATGAGGCTTACGCCAGCCCACATCATCTGAAACCAAGATGCAGTTGAAGTACAAGCTGAAGCCAAACTTTCTTACACCAGCGTAAATAACAGGCGCATAGGTGAAGTTAGAGACAAGCGCCAGAGCATAGCCGTCTGACAGCCTTTTCAGCGTTCGTGATGCGCAGAGCCTTGCCTTCAGAGACTGAAAGTAACCCTGGAAGGAAACGTTAACAGCCTTTCTAACAGCCCCATCGTCCGGTTCAGCGGCAAACCCTAACTGGTTTAACGTTTCTGCGACCCAAATGCTGTTGCTAACCTCAACAAGCTTCTGATAGCGAATAAGCCTATATTTTTGGTAGACCTGATAGAAAACTTCCGTGAAACGTTTATGATCTAAGTTAAAACCGTCATCAACTAGGCTTTCATACGTTTTCTTCACGATTTCTTCAATTGTATGATCTTGAACTTCAGTAAGAGTCCCAATAAAATCAAAAATCACTGCTTCTGCCAACCCGACTACCTCGCTGAATTTGACATACACAACGTTTCGCGTAGTTAAAAATTTTGTACATCCACAGCATCTGTAGTTAAATGGAAGTTACTATACAATTGACGTTGGAGGCATCACGGTTTGAAGCTGATTTACGTTGTCATAGACGGTATGGGAGACCTGCCAATAGAAGAATTAGGAAACAAAACTCCCCTTGAGGCCGCTGACACTCCTAACATGGACTTCCTCGCCAAAACAGGCAAAACAGGACTAATGTACACGGTTGGGAAGGGGATAGCCCCAGAAAGCGATGTAGCCGTAGTCTCCATACTTGGCTATGACCCCTTCAAATACGATGTAAACAGAGGACCCCTAGAAGCCCTAGGCTCAAGCCTAACCATCAAATACGGCGACCTTGCCCTAAGATGCAACTTCGCAACCCTAGGCCACGGAAACACCATCATAGACCGGCGAGTAGGAAGAAGCCTAACCACCGAAGAGGCTGCAGAACTAGGCAAAGCCATAAACGAAAAAGTTAAACTGGAGTCTTATTCCGCAAGTTTTGAATTCAAAATCACCGTGGGACACAGGGGAGCCCTAGTCATCAGAAGCAAAGAGAAACGTCTCTCAGGCAACATCAGCAACACAGACCCAGCGTACACTAGAATCAAAGGAATAGGCGTAGCAAAGCCAGAGGCTAAAATGACCCTAAAGAAATGCAAACCAATGGACAAAACCGAAGAAGCAAAGATTTCCGCAAACCTCGTAAACGAATTCATTGAAAAAAGTAGGACAATTCTGGAAGAGCATGAAGTAAACAAGAGGCGCGTCGCCGAAGGAAAACTAAGCGCAAACGTGATTCTCACCAGGGATGCAGGCCATCGCTTACCAAAATTCTTCAACATCAACGAGCGATATGGCCTCCGCTTCGTCTGCCTCGCCGACATGCCCATCGAAAAGGGAATATCCAAGCTAGCCGGCATGCACATGGTTGACCTTCCCCCTCCGTCCGAAAGCCTTGAAAAAGACTGCATGCTGAGGGTGGAGAAACTTTTGGAAGCGTTGCCGTCCTATGACTGCTTCTACATACACATTAAGGGTCCAGATGAACCAGGCCACGACGGAGACTTCAAACTCAAAACAAAACTCATCGCTATAGTTGACAAACACTTCTTAGGCAATATGCTACAAAAAATAAAGTTGGAAGACTGCATCGTCTGCGTCACTGCAGACCATTCGACACCCTGCAAACTAAAGGCTCATAGCGACGATCCCGTGCCCCTACTCATATCAGGCGGCAAAATCCAAGGCGACGAAGTTCAAAAATTCTCAGAGAAAGAATGTAAAAAGGGAAAATTGGGTATTTTAGAGCGCGGTACCGAACTCATGTCGAAACTGATCATGCACTTGAAAGGGTCGTAACTACACGATAATTCGAGGCGTCTGCAAAATTAATAGTCGACTAGCCTTTTTTCAATCCAAGGACGAGTCCAATAACAAAGCTGCCTACAAACGGCGCGCTGGACGCTAAAGACGTCAATCCTAAGGGAGCAAGAGTGCCAGCGAGTCTAGTTATGGTTGCGCCCAGTTCATCGAGATCTAAGTTGATGGCTTTTGTATACACCATGTACATGAGCAGGAAGACGAAAATTCCGATAATTAGGGCAAAATGGGAAATCTTCTTGATCAAGTATCCTATTAAGTAGCCTGCAATACCGCCTATAATCAACACGTAAACAATAGTGCTTACTACGTTGTCCATTTTATTTCCTCCATTAATCGTGTCGTCGATAAATCACGGTTCCACATCGTTTGCAGTGGTAAAAATTGCCTTCATCCTGTTTTCCTTTGGCAATTTCGCCCTTACAATTAGGACACTCCATGTTTTTCACCTTTCGGCTTCACGTCCTCCTGAACAGTTTATACTCTAGAGGTTCCTGATCGAAGTAAGGACAGGACTTACACAAAGCCTCGCTAGCTTTCTCTTTCCATATCCCACAGTAGGCTCCATCTGGTAAAGGAATGGCTTGCTTGCATTCGTTGCAGTCAATCTTTAGGCTACTTTTTAGACTAACGCGTTTTAAACTGCTATGTATTTTTTTGCGCCTACTGTATTCTTCAAGCTTCTTCAATTCTTTAAATCGCGAAAGCATAGAATCCTCGCTCAAACGGATTGATCTGATTTACTAAAATAGATTATGAATTTGAAAAATTGATTTTGAATATTGATTTTCATTTCATAACCAATTTTTGTTAAACAAGCTATACTTCGCTTGAAGTGAAATGAGCGCCAAACTTGAGGAAATTCGAAGGAAAATCGCTAGGCTTGAGAGGGAGGCTAAGGAACTGCAGCGCCTCAAATCAGATTGCAGAGACGCTAGGAAATTCCGCAGAATGCTTGTTAAGGAAAAAACCGATTAGATAGGTGGTTTTGCCATTTTTCTCTTCGGTTGCGGCAGTTTCATCCACTTCTCGAACTCCTGGCTCGGCGGTTCGCTTTCGAAAAGTTGTCTTCTGCGAAACTCTAGGAGGTTGTTTTCTTTGCCCGCAAATTCTGCTGCTGTGAAAACTTTGTGACCCATTTCTGCTGCCACATCAAATACTGGTTGAGAAAGACTTCTCCATTTCCCGTCTCGGAGGATATGATGCTCCAAAATGGTTGTCGGCACTTTCCTAACCAAGTTTTCTAGGTTTTGCATTCCCTGCTGTATGTGTTCGTCCTTTACTCTAAATTCGGCTAGGTATGTGGGTGGTCCGCCCATGATGACCAGTTGAGGTTCTTCAGCGAGGATTATGTCTAGGGTAGGATTGTGCATTGGACCCTGAACATCAGATGCAAACAAAACCCTTTCATCACCGTATTCTATGGTGGTCATTAGAATCCAGCCTAGTGCCGAGTTTTCGGGTCCATGAAATACTGGATCAGAAAACCTTAGCTTTGTATCTCCAAACTCAAAGGTTCTACCGTCAGCGATTTCCAGCCTTTCGGCGTAGCTGCCCCCGGTTTTCTTGAACATCCATCCGCGGCGCCTCTGGCTGAAGTTGACCATGGAACGATAACTTTTGACTAGGACAAGCTTTCCCCAGTAAATTTTCTTCGCAACATCGGCGGAGGACCAGTTGCAGAGCCAGTCGGTGTAGGATGGCGTGTGATGGTCGAAGTGGTAGTGGCTTAACGTCACTACGTTGGCTTCTTCCGCAGCTTTGGATATCCTTTCGCGACACTCCGCCATGGCTTTGTATTCCTTCGGATGTGGAGGATAACCTAACCGATTCGGAGCCAAAGACGCTCCAGCGTCTAAAAGAACCTTCACGTCCGAGGTTTCCACGTAAGTGCACATGGACCTTACTCCAAGACTCTCCTCAGCCAATGGAACAACCTTGATTTTGTTAAGCATCCCAGCCTCAACACGCAGTGTTATAAACCATACGTTTTTCTATCTTTTATTGTGAAGAAACCCAATTTAGCCTTATTCTCAGAAAGTTATTTTTGAGGTTTACAGGATCGATCTACATCAACCCGCTTAATTTCAACACAAACAGAAACATGAATTTAGAGGATTTGTGGGAGAAGGTTTAACATCCTGAATAGGTAAAACTTAGGATCCTTTAGAATTCAATTCGACCTCGAATAATCAGTTTCTTAGCTTTCCCCCGCAGTATGGGCATAACTTGAAGTCGGGTGATATTTCTTTACCGCACGATGGACATTTTGACTGCATAGTATAGCCACAGTACGGACAAACTATGAATTCTTCTGATATTTCTTTACTACATTTCAGGCAAAGATGTTTCTCCTCAGGTTCTTCCTCCAGTATTTGTGTGGGCGCATCATTGATACTTGCGTTCAATCTGTTATCTCCAGTTTTTATTTGCTCTAGAAAATTTTCGATGCCAGTCTCCTTAGTTTCACTCTGAACCAGTAGATAATAGTCAAAGACTTTCCTCATTCGCCTTGGAGCTAGGTCGCTGGAGAATATCTTGTACATCTTGATAAGTTGTGGCTGAATTCGGAGGAGATCTGTCAAAGTCACCAAGCCAAGAAGCTTTCCATTTTCCACAAGAGGAAGCTTTTTTAACTTTTTCTCGAACATGAGTCTGGCAGCCTCCTCGATTTGCATGTCGGGCTTCCCGGTTACTAATGGCTTCGACATTATTTCTTTAACCTTAACCTTTTTTAGCTCTTCGGATTTGGCTAGAACTCTTTTTAGAAAGTCTCTTTCTGTGAGTATTCCAACGGGATTTTCGTTCTGCATCACGACCAGACACCCTATTTCATGTTTATTCATTAGTTTCGCGGCGTCTGTCATTGAGGCTTCCAAATCAATCGAAATTACCTTATCGGTCATTACATCTTTAAGTTCAACTGACATATGCAATCACAAGCCAAACGTATCTTTTTGTCTGATAATATAATAGCGTGTGTGTATCCACATGTTACAGATTATTGAAAAATCGTATGGGATACTAGTCTTGAATGAACCAAACTTAGGTGTGCATAATGTAAACTACAAGTCAGAGCATCTAAAACCTGATGTTTCTTCCAAATTCCTATCCACATAAAAGAGAAGGCAATGAGAAGAGGTTTGATCTTCCACTAATTTGAGGTATGTTTTTATGTTGGATTAGCATTTAATTTTGCCTCGGTGGGCGATGACGACTCTGGCCCCACTGACCAGTGATTGAGATCTTGAGTGCGAGAGCCCACTACGCTACGACGTGGGTAACAAAAACGATTGTGATTTTAGGTGAATTAGATTTGACGAAGGGAGAAGGGGCGGCTTATGCATATGAATGGATAAGGATGCGACAACGTCAAAGGGAGGAAGAGGAGAAAAAGAGAAAGAAGATAGAGAAAAAAATGAAGAAACTCACGAAATATAAGAAAAAGTAGTATTTCAAAGCTACAAGATTTGGGAAAGAAAAAAGAAGGCGTTCATGACTAATTTAGTGTTGAAGGTACATGAGCATGCCTACATGGGCTTGTCCAAACACCAAATGCACATATGACAAGCAACTGCAGCCAAGGCAACATTGTCCATTATGCGGGAAAGAAGCGGAAGAGTTCAAGTTTAGTGAGTTTGGCAATCTACTGAAAGAGAAGTGGGGCTTCAAGAAGTCAACAGAGAGAACCAAGGAATACGAGCGAATCTTGGGGAGGATGAAATTCTGTCCAAAATGCGGTTCCACAAACATCAATTTTCTTGTCTTTTACCGCCCTTCAATTTGGAAATGCTTAGAGTGTGGCTACGAAGGTGCCTTCATGGTAGAAGACAGCAAACTTGCAGAAAAAATACAGGAGCGTTACCGGAAAACGCGTGAAGAAAAACAAAAGCAACCCTCAAACATTTAAGTGCAAGAGCCCACTTCTAACCGTAACGCTGGTCTTTCGTTTTGCCTAAAGTTTGTCCCAAGTGTCGAAGTCGCAGAGTTCATCTATGGTTGGGTCGTGGAGGAGGACAGATGTATAAATGTTCCAGCTGCGGTTACGTTGGCGCCGCCGTTGTGGAGTTTCCTGAGGGTGCTTTGAAAAAGTTGCAGAAGGCTGAGCGGATGAGGGCTAAGTTTGGGGAGAAGAGGAGGAGAAAGCCTCCAAGATAGTAGTTATATACTTCCGTTTTTCTCAGACTTTAATTTCCTTTTTAAGAGACAAAAACCATAAATGCCCTCATTTAGCCAATAAACATTGGAGGCTGACTCATGCCTCAATACTTCAGCGTTTTCAAGAATGAAAGCAAGCTGGACATAAACTACATACCGCCTCGTCTCCCCCACAGGGAGCCTCAACTAAAACTCCTAAACCAGTTTTTCCGCTTCGCCGTCGAAAGTCCCGGGAAAATGACGCAACGCATTGTGATCACTGGAAATATTGGAACCGGAAAAACTGTTCTTTCCCAACATTTTGGGTTAAACATAACAGGGGAAGCGCAGGAGAGGAAAATTAACCTAAACTATGTTCATGTCAACTGTCGCGAGTGCAAGGGAAGCCTCTTCATGATCCTTCAGCGAACCATCCTGAAGTTTTATCCTCACTTTCCAAGGCGTGGCTATTCAGCAGAAGAATTATTGCAAGCGCTCATGCAGATTCTCGACGAACGAAACGCTTATCTCATCTTGGCATTAGACGAGTTGGAAGCCCTAATCCGCTTCGAGGGATCAGACCCCCTCTACAACCTCACCCGCATTCAGGAGGAGCGTCCCAAGGCTCCTCAGAGGCTTTCCCTTATCTGCATCCTCCGCCAAACCGAATACTTAGATGCGTTGGATCCCAGCACAAAGAGTACGCTTCAACGCAATGTCATTCGTCTGGAAGAATACTCGAAATCGCAGCTTCAAGATATTCTCAACGACAGGGTGAACCTCGCCTTTACACATGGAACAATTTTCGCTCCAACAGTGGACCTCATCGCGGAGTTGGCGTCTTCAGAGGGAGGGGACGCCCGTTACGCCATTGAGCTTCTTTGGCGGGCTGGCAAGTACGCTGACGCTTCGGGAATGCGGGAGGTTTCCCCTGAGTGCATTCGAAAGGCTGCTGTCAGCGTCTATCCTGTTGTGCGGAAGGACATGATTTCATCCCTTAGTCTTCACGAGAAGTTGTTTCTTCTGGGTGTTGCGAGGCGTTTTAGGCAGGCTGGAACCGCTTACATGTCTATGGGGGAGGCGGAAGACGCCTACGCGGTTGTGTGCGAAGAATACGGTGAAAAGAAGAGGGGTCACACCCAGCTCTGGAAGTACGTCAAGGAGCTTTCAGTGTCGGGCATAATTGAAACGAAGGCTTCGGGGGCTGGACAGCGTGGAAAAACAACCCTCATCAGTTTGCCTAGGGTTCCTGCCTCTGACTTGGAGGAGGAATTGAGTAAGGCCCTTATGCAAAGGAGTAGGTGAATCCAGTGTCAATTGAAGAGGTTTTTTCCTCTAAGGGACGGGTGAAAATTCTTAGAATCTTGGCTGATATCGGAGAGTTAAACATTTCAGAGATTGCCAGACGAGCCGGCTTAAACTACGCCACAACGAACCAGCACCTTCAGGTTCTTGAAAATCATGGGCTCATTCGCCATAAAAAGTTTGGAAGGATTCGCATCTTCCGCTTTGATGAGGAAAATCCTAGGGCGCGGATGATCAAAAACCTCATAGAAGCTTGGGAACAAGCAAATAAGCCTGAATCAAATCATGAATAACGAAGCTGGTGTTGTTTATGTCGATGGTTGATGTGACCGCTAAGCCGGAAGTTTATCGGGAGGCTAAGGCGAAGGGAACGATTAAGCTGAGGTCGGAGACCATACGGTTGATTAGGGAAGGAAAAGTTGAGAAGGGTGATCCGTTTCAGGTGGCAAAGGTTGCTGGAATCTTGGCGGCGAAGAATACGAGTTCACTGATTCCGCTTTGTCACCCTTTGCCCCTAACCAGCGTGGAAGTTGATTTGAAGATCGTGGACGATTCCGCCGTGAGTGTAGAGGCAACCGTGAAAACTAGGGCACAGACCGGCGTTGAAATGGAAGCTCTTGTTGCGGCTACGGTGGCTTTGTTAACGGTTTGGGACATGACGAAGGCTTATGAAAAGGATGAGTTTGGGAATTATCCTACTACGGTTATTGAAGGTATTCGTGTGGTTAGGAAGGTTAAGGGCAGAGCCTAGCTTTTGTTAGGTAGCGTTTTCATCGGGTAGACTGGGGAAGTTTTATAATTAGAAACACTAAATGTTGGACTTACCAATAGAGTTCAACAATAGCTATCACAAAAGTTAAGTTTTCTACAACATGTAACATATAATATGAAGAGATATACCAGCCCAGCATGTAACGGGTTAGAATCTCTTCAAGAGGAAAAGAAAGAGAAAGGAGAGAATTGGAAAATGAAGTTAAAGAGTATACTATTGTTGTTAATGCTTGCTTCGCCTCTAATGCTATTGCCAGCAATTCCAGTAAGTGCACAGCCACCTCCATTCATATCAAACGCTTTTATCGTACTAAACCTTGGAGATCCTGAGCGAAGGGGCCCAGCGACTTCGACTATAATAGACATGGGTCCCCCTATCCCCCCGTGGCCCTGGATCCCGCGCCCGCTGGCGATAGACCTGGTCTTCCATGGTGAATACGAATACCTTTCAACATCAGGACCGCCGCCGGCAAATGTAGGTGGACCATGGCCTGGCCCGATGGTGCCATTGTTCGGACCCGGGGTTTCCAGAGTAGTACCCCCCGGAGGTTATGGAGCCACTTGGTACAGCGTCATTATTGGACCAGTTATAGTAGCAGAAGTCAATGTGACTGTCATAAAGATTGTGAGGGTGGGTCTACCCGGCGCACCCACTTGGGGATGGGCTCAATTAGACTATTACATAATACCTAACGGTACCATACCTCAGTTGTGGTTGTACTATTCCATAGATTACAACGATGCACAAAGTACGCATTGTCCACAAGGTAAGACAAATGCTCGTATAGGGAGTTTCGAACTCTTGCCCTGGCCCCCAGTAATCGTTTGGCAACCGCTTTCTATCCAGCCGCCGCCAGTACCGATGCCGACGCCTCCAGGCGGTGGTTTAGTAGTGGATACGAAAGGAAGTGGTTGGGGAGTGATGATGTCGTGGAATTGGTCGTATAACGACCCGCCTGGTCCGGCATGGATTCCTGCATCTACGTTTAACGTGTGGCGTTATTGTGGTCTTTATAATGCAAGTCTTTGGCCTGATTGGTATGGATGGCCAAATAATGTTAACATTACGCAGAGGGATTGTACTGGTGCCTTCTGTGTAGACTTGGGAGCAGTTGGTCCTGCAGGAGTGCGGTGCAATCAGCTTTGCATTGGAGGTATTTGGGGTCCGCCCGACGATACCTGGGGGGGTCACGAGCCTCCGATTCCACCTGTGCCTTTGACGGCTTGCTTCAGATTTAAGGATCCATGGTTTACTCCACAAATACTAGTTAATGTAACAGAGCATTCCGTTAGAAGGATTTGCCCAATAGCTGGAAAACCAGTGACGTTTGATGCTTCATCGAGCTTTGACTTGAACTCAACTCATACAATTATCGCTTATGAGTGGGATTTTGGCGATGGTACACCCCCATTCAACACAACAATTCCTACCATTGAACATACCTATCCGGATCTTGGGTATAACTATGAGGTAAACGTGTCTTTGATTGTGTACTGTAGCGCTGGCGAGACAGCGCACGCTGAGGGCACCATGATAATCGCACCTCCACCTGTTGGTGGCATTGTTGTTCCTGTTGATAAGTTTGTTTTGTTGGCTCCCTACATTGCCCTAGCCTCAACAATCCTAGCAGCAACAGCCGCAACAGCCATCTACATTAAGCGTAGAAACAAGAAGCAATAAACACCACTCCACTTCATCTCCCCCTTTTTCTATACTAAAAGAAGAACCTTCCCATATCGATGTCTAGGAGTGTGAAAGGAATAAGGAGCGTTCTCCTTTACGCGCGTTTGACTTCCCCCATCCTAAAAGAGCTTACTACGGCTGGCAGACTAATCTTCGAATCCATTGCCGAATACTTGACCAAAAAGCTCTAGAGTAAAGCAGAAAGAATTATGTTTTTGTAATGGTGGGATTGAGTTGTCAAATCCCAAGAAATCCAAACAGTACGAGAAGGACCGGCATGGACAGTATCCTCACACAGCCATCCAAAACATACGTGTGGTCCGGAAAATGAAAGAGGAAGGCAGATGAGCGAAACCGCCCGCAAACACAAAGCTGAAGCACCCAAGAGCCTCAACTTTGCAGTCATCGTTTGCAGCTCTTCTCGCTATCAGGAACTTAAGGCAAGTAAGCCCGTTGACGATCCTTCCGGTGATTTAATCGTGGAAACTTTACGGAAAGCTGGCCATACCGTCGTTTTTAGGGAAATCTTGCCCGACGACAAAGTTTTGATTGGAAAAAATGTTAGCAAAGCCTTAGGAATGGAGAAAGTGGACTCAATTATTTTGTGCGGTGGAACCGGAATCAGCCCCAAAGACGTAACCATCGAAGCGGTGAGACCCATGCTGGTTAAGACTTTGCCCGGTTTTGGAGAGCTGTTTAGAAAACTGAGCTTTGACGAGATCGGCTCTGCGGCTGTTTTAAGTCGTACCTTGGCGGGTGTTGCAGATCAGGGGAAGACTGTTTTCTGTATTCCCGGCTCGCCGCAGGCTGTGAGACTATCTTTGGAAAAGCTTATTTTGCCCGAAGTAGGTCACATACTGAAACACGCCAGAGAAAAATAGTGATACCTAATGATTTACGACAATTATGGACGCCCAGTCCTCAATCTAAGGATTTCCGTGACCCAAAAATGCAATATGCGTTGTCCCTACTGCCACAGAGAAGGCGAAACTGACGCTTCCACTGTTATGTCTGCAGAGGAGATTGTCCACATTGCCAAGACAGCGCTGAGCCTAGGCATCTCCAGAGTGAAGCTGACAGGGGGAGAGCCCCTTCTTCGCAAGGACATCCTAGAAATAGTCAGAAGCATAGCTGGGCTTCGAGGCTTAAGAGACCTATCCATAACCACAAATGGAACATTTCTGGAACCCATGGCGAAGGACCTAAAGACGAGTGGAATGAACCGAGTGAACGTGAGTCTTCCCACCATGAATCCAGAGACATACCGCAATTTGATGGGAGGCAACCTAAGAGACGTCATAGAAGGCGTCAAGGCGGCTGTTGAAGCAGAACTTCACCCAGTGAAACTGAACATGCTGATGCTCAAGGGCATGAACGAAGAAGAAGTTGAGAAAATGATTCATTTTGCAGAACAAACCACGACAATTCTGCAGCTAATCGAATTGGAGCCCCTCAACATTAACGACTCGTACTACGGACGTCATCACTTGGACTTGAACGGAATTGAGGAAAAGCTAAAGGAACGGGCTTTGGAGGTCAGAACCCGCCAAGACATGCAAAACAGACGAGTCTACTTCCTCCCCAGAGTAAAGATTGAGGTGATTCACCCAATAGAGAACACGGAGTTTTGCGCCCACTGCACACGACTTCGAGTGACCAGCGACGGAAAGCTGAAACCATGCCTTATGAGAAACGACAATCTGGTGGATATTCTCAGTCCCATGCGAAAGGGAGCAAACAATGAAGAGTTGACCAGACTCTTCCTTGAAGCCATTAAGAGGCGTGAACCCTATTATAAAGCAGTCAGCGCTTAGACCACGTAGTAGTCAACGACTTTTTTCAAGCGTTTCGGCGGAAGCTCTGTGACAGAAAGCTTCTTAAGTATCCTAATCATGTGGGGCTGAAACCTAGTGAGGTCTGTGAGGGTTACGAGGCCTATGAGTCTCCCCTTTTGAACTACGGGAAGCTTCTTAATCTTAGTCTTGAACATGAGTCTCACGGCGTCTTCAATTTCCATTCCAGGCCTGCCCACTATTAGAGGCGCGGACATGATCTCCGAGATTTTAACTTTTTCCGGGTCTATGGATTTGGCTAAGACTCTTTTGAGCATGTCTCGTTCTGTGATGATTCCAACGGGTTTTCCCCTCAGCACAACGACGAGGCAGCCTATTTCGTGTTTGTTCATGAGATCCACGGCTTCCTGCACCGTAGCATCAGCCTCCACCGTGACTACTTCCTCAACCATGACATCTTCAACGTTTAGGGACATAAACGACACACCAAATAACTACTTGCACAACTGCAGATGTTTATAGATTATGACCAACCAATCTTGTTTACAGATTTAGATCATCATTCATGTCGCATTTTGGTTCGATAAGGAAAAATGAGTGGAAGCAACAAGCTTTTCGTTAGTAGAAAGACAATATGAGTATGAGGCGGGAAACCTTGAAAAAGGAATTATTGGACCTCATGAAAAGCAGAAGGAGCATCCGAAAGTACAAGAAGGAACCAGTTCCACTAGAGAAGATCTACAAAATAATGGAAGCGGGAAGATGTGCTCCTTCCGGAGCCAACATGCAACCTTGGATCTACATCTTGGTGACCGACAACAAACTGAAAGAAAAGATTAGGAAAGAAGCTGAAAGGATAGAGAAAAACTTTCACAATAAGGCTCCTAACAAACTCAAAAAGTGGCTCAAAGAACAGAAAATCACTTCAGAAAAAAGTTTTCTAACAGAAGCCCCAGCCCTAATCGTAGTAGCCAGCTTCACCGAGGCTCCTTACTGGCTCGAGTCCACATGGATCTCCATCGCCTACATTTTGCTTTATGCAGAGAGCCAAAACTTGGGAACCCTCACCTATACACCTTCAGACACGACCTTCCTAAACAAACTACTAAACGTCCCAGAGGTTTACCGTCCAGTTGCAATACTGCCCATAGGATATCCCGCAGAAAAACCATCTCCCGAAAAGCGTCCAAGAAAGCCCTTGGGAGAATTAGCCTACCGAAACAAATACGGAATCAACCTAAAACCTATAACTGAACAACTATAGTTTTGGTTCCACTGACCTACTTTTACTTCCGCTTTCTGAACGGTTTCTTCGTTAAAGAAATGATACTGCATTTCGCTATACCTCTTTTCCGTAAACATGCTCTCTTGTATATTGTTAAATTTTTTTCTATGCGCGCGCATTAAGCGTGACTCCCTTAGATTCTAAGAAAATAATAAGAATCCATTAAAAAGGCTCGTTATAAGACTTGAGATCTAACAACTTTTTTCTAAGGGGCTTGTTGAAGATGCCCTTGCAGAGATAATTCATAATTTCAATTACCGACGATATCCCTCTGGCAGTTATGGTCTCATATTCTTTCAATTCCGTTTCATCTTCATCTTGGCGCGGATGAGTAAGACTATCCCTAAACTTCTTAAACTCGATTAGTTGACTCCAACTAGGCGTCTTTTCAAATTGAAATTTAGGAACAAACTTGTAAAACAAGAATTTTAACTTGTCCTCTAGTCGATGGTATTCCATTTTTTTAAGCACCTCAAATTTTCCTTTTACAATGGCAAATTGTCGATCCGTAAGAAAAGCTATCTCGCAAGGTTCTAGACTGGCGCTCTCTGCAAATGCATCTCCAACGTAGTTGACAAATGCTTCTATGGCACTCATTGCACAGAAGACGGAAACTCGGTAATACCTTTTTGCATCGCGTGAATTATTCTGACTTTTCGCTTTCTCCATAAAATGATGAGAATCCTCAAGGTAATCTTCGAACAAATCACAGCCCTTTCACGGCTTTCTCAGCTTCTTCGGTGCGTCTTTTTGCCTCAAAGGACTTGATGGCGGCATTGGCTAGTTTGTGGGTGATTTCACGGTTTTTAGCTCGTAAAGCTTGCAACAAGAATACCTCCAGCATTCGCCCCAGTTCAGTGCCACTTATACGCGCCCCTAAACCACGATAAGTGTCAGGATCAACTCCTTTTAGTCTTGCGTTCAAGAGAGCCTTTGCATTGAGAGGGTCTCCCTCTTCAATTTCAGAAAGAACGAAATGGTTTATTAGTTTGTCAGGAAAATGTCGCTCGAGATAACCAGCAGCATATGCCCACGCAGCTGTGACACAAGGATGCGTCGCTTTGTTTGCAAATTCTATAAATCTATCTTCTTGTCTGCCAAGAACTCGTTCGCGTTGCAATTTGTGAAGCTTTACAAACTCTTGTCCAATTTTTTGAATGTCTTTATCTGACCAGTCTATCTTGTTTCTGACCTTTTGATAGTTATCGTCAATCCCCGGGCCAGAAGAACATACTATTGGGATATGAAAAGCATCACGATTTGAATTCTTTCCCAGGAAATAGTTAACTAACAGTGTCCTTGCAACACGAACGGTTGGAATTCCATCCGGGTTTCTCCTGTCTGAAAAGTTTTGATCTTTTTCGAGCAAACCTGTGGACTGGCACCAGTTTCGAAGATTTGGTCCCAAATGTTCTTCATACATTCTGTCCAACAGATCATCGGAAATCGCGATTGCGGTATTATTTGCAATCGCAATATCAAGCTTTTGATCTCTGTCAAGTTTAAAATAGATCCTAACACCATGATACTCTGAGATTCCGTTTTTCACTGCTTCCATAATGGCCTTGACTCGGTGTTGCCCTCCAAAGACTTTAAGCGGGATATTTGATTTGTAAGTAGTGTCATATTCAATAACTAAATCCTCAAAACTTCTTCCCGACAATGAGTCTTTTTCCATTTTACGATATGCATAAGTATCCAAGTAAAGTCCACGGTTTAATTTGTAATCTTCACTCTCCATAGGGTCCAAAACTGCATCCAAGTCAGTTTTCGATGTAAGAGTTTTTCCATCAAGATGACACACTACATAGAAGGTTTTGCTTTTTTTATCCTGAAAAAGTACTATGGGTGTACCCATTTCTGATTCAAGCGGTTTAAAGGCTTTAAGAAACTCTATGGCATCTTTTAAAACCTCAGGTTTAGGGTTAGTCTGTGGTTGAACTCTAAGTAATTTGGCATCGTTCATAACTAATAGTTACTAAAGCCCTATTTTAAAAGAATATCGTTCTAATATTTATGCGCGCGCAATCATAGCTCTTATTTTTTCTCTAACTCTTGTTTAGTTTCATCTAATCTTTTTATTAACGCTTCAAGAGCCTCGGATGCTTGCGACAATTCGCTTCTACAAAAAGATTCTGCATCTGGTCCAAAATCTTTTGGATTTAGAGGAGTTGTCCATTTCTGGTTTCTAAAATCGTAGTCAACGTAAGTAAATACGTGTTTCCATTCTTGGGCAAATCTTGCTAAGACCTTATCGTGATCTGGGATGCGGGAAGTAAAACCAGCATCTTGCCAAATTGCTCTTCGTGAGACAATGTTCTTAACTGTGTGACTGCAAAACTGTTTGACCCATTGTGTTTTGGTTATTTCTTTTTTCTTAATTTTGTAATTCATTAGCATCAGTGTTTTTCCCGCTTCTTCATAGGACATCATTGAAAGAAGAATGGACGACTGGTATCTCTTATTTTGATATAGGAATAAAGCGTCGCTCAAATATCTGGACGCATTTTCAACAGATTTCTCAATACCTTCATCAAGTTCGCTCAAAGTTATCAGAGAAGACATGCCTACAGCTCCGTCAATGTTTTAGTTGAGAAACATAAAAACCTTTGTCGCGCGCGCAAATAAAAAAGTGGGTGACGGAGGATATCCACTTCTTTAAAAGTTTAAGCTAAAACCTTAGCCTTTTCTTCCAGCCAGGTAATTCATCATTGTTTCGTCTAGGTCGAGCCACTTTGCTATGCCCGCCGCCATTTCTGGTTTGTTTTCAAAAATTATCCTTATGTAGGGGAGAACCTCCTTTACGGCTCTAACCGCAGATATGTGGCATTTCCTCCGTATCTTCATGCCTATCGCCGACTGCATCTCCCTTTCAGCCTTGGTTCTCGACAACCACCGAATCTTCTCTGGAAACCTGAAGGGAATCCACCCAGATGGTTTGGTTCGCTCCCTAGCCACGGCCACTCCAGCCGTCATGAAATCCAGAACATAACGTAGTAAGGTCCAGTCCTGCGTGGATCGGATTCTCCCCCTGTATATGTCGGCTAAAGACAATGCGTCCATAGCCTTTGCCAAGTCGTGTGGATCAGTTAAATGATGGGGGGCATTCTCGTAAATCCATTGAAAAAGCATGTCTGTATCCATGTCAGCCGCGTCAACAGCCTTCTTGGCTTCCCAAGAATCCTTAGAATATAGGATTGTTCGCAGGAGGTTGAAAATTACGTCCTTTCGATCACGTTCAGCTAACCAAGCTACGTCCTCGTAGGCAAGTCGCTTCTTTCCCTGAGCCAAAGCCTGCAAATCATTCACAGCCGAACGAACATCCCTTCCAGACCTTTCAGCGATAAACTTCAGAACCTCTTCATCCGCGTCAATTTCCTCGCCCAAACAAACCTTCTTCAGATGCTTCACTACCTCCCGAACAGTGGGCTTCTTAAACTCCACTAGGAGACAGTACTTGCGAAGCGTACCGAAACGAGGGTCATAAGGGTTGTTGGCTACGAGCACAACTGGACACTGAGCCGCCTTAACTATCTCCGTAACGGCTCGAACCCCACCCCTATCAGCCGTTCCGGTGATTCCATCCAACTCGTCTAGCAGAATCAGTCGGCGTCCACCAAAGAGGGTACCATACTGGGAAGCCAAACCAGCAAAACGTTGAACAGCCTCGGCGGTTCTGTAGTCGCTGGCGTTTTTCTCCACCAACTCCATTTGAAGGTCTCTAGCCAGAGCCTCGACGCACACAGTTTTTCCGACGCCGGGAGGACCATACAAAAAGGCGGCTCTTTTCTTGGGAATACGCTTGTCCCAAGACTTCACCCATTGAGTAAACTTTTGAATCGCCTCGTCGTTTCCAACAACTTCAGACAACGTTTGAGGCTTGTGTTTCACAGTCCAGGCAGCGTACAAGCGTCAGCCGCCCCTTTTCAGTTCATAGCCAGCCTCTGTCAGTCTTGCAAGCAGGGCGCTTAGCTGAACTTCTTCGTCGGCGCCTTGAACAAGTCGGAAGTCTATTTCTCCGATGGCGTCAGCGAGCTTTACTTTCCATTGGTCTGGAAGTCCTGAACGGAAAATTTCTATGTGAATCTGTTTGATGATGTCGCTTCCAGCCGCCCCATATTTCAGGATCATCTCTCTTAACCTTTGCCTGGCGCCTATGAAGTCGCCCTTCATAGCCAACGTTATCATCTCTCGAACGTCAACGGGGTTAGCCCGTCCGATCACCGAATAAACGGTCTCAGCGTCGATTACCCTACCTAAAGAGGCAGCAGCCTGCAGAGTGTTGGTTGCTCTGCGCAGGTCTCCTCCGCTAACCTCGAAAATTGCGTCAAAAGCTTCATCGAGTATTTTCACGTTCTCTTGTTGAATAATGTGGCGTAGATAGAGGTCATGATCTTCTCTTGAGAGGTAGGAAAAACGGAAGGGTGCACATCTTGACTGGATGGGTTCAATAATCTTGCCGCTATAATTTGCTATGAGGATGAAACGACAAGTTTCGGTGAAGCGTTCCATGGTTCGCCTCAAAGCCTGCTGAGCATCAGAGGTCATGTTGTCAGCCTCGTCTAGAATCATAATTTTGAAGGGTATTTCGCCAATTGATCTAATCCGGGCAAAGGTTTTCACGGTTTCCCTGACAACGTTTATCCCTCGCTCGTCGCTGGCGTTCAACTCCATCAGATGCTCTCGATAGCCTTTACCATAAAGGTCACGAGCCAAACAGAGGGCAGCCGTTGTCTTCCCAGTCCCGGGCGGACCTGCAAAAATGCAGTGGGGAACGTTTCTCACTTCAACGAAGCTCTTTAATCGTTCCACGATTTCTGTTTGGTTTATCATTTTGTCTAGGGACTGGGGACGATACTTCTCAGCCCACATCTCGAAACTCAACCATTCTGCCCCCGTGACTATTAGAAAATGGTTATACATTAGTATTTATGCTCCACTAGCCTCTAAACCCAACTTTTCATCCCAAATTCTAGTCGCTTCTTCTCTAACTAGAGCCTTCATATTTAGCCCTCAGACCCGCGTTACTTCCTATCATCCCGCAGTTCCATCTTTTTCAAGACTTTTATTTTGGAATATACAACATTAAAATAGCTGTATTATTAGGGGGGAAGAGAACACGAAAGTTGTTGTTAAAGCACAAGGCTTGACTAAGCAGTATGGTAACATTTTGGCAGTTGACCATCTGGACTTAGAAGTGTTTGAGGGGGAGATTTTTGGACTGTTGGGTCCTAACGGCGCTGGCAAAACCACCACGATACGTCTGCTCACTGGACAGACAAAACCCACTTCTGGTGCAGCGACGGTGGCTGGTCGCGACGTCGTCCATGAACCTGTTAAGGCAAAAGAACAGGCGGGAGTTGTTCCAGAGGTCTCCAACCTCTACGATGAAATGAGTGCTTGGGACAACCTCATTTTTGCGGCTCAACTTTATGGCGTACCCAAAAATGAGCGAGATAAAAGGGCGAAGGAACTCCTTGAGCTCTTTGGACTTTATGGGCGCCGTAGGGACCGTGTAGGCAATTTTTCCAAGGGTATGAAAAGGCGTCTAACAATAGCCGCTGCCTTAGTTCATAAGCCCGGCATACTCTTTTTGGACGAACCTACTACTGGTCTTGATGTTCAAAGCTCGAGAATGATTCGAAATCTTATAAAGGAACTGAACGAGAGCGGGGCAACCGTTTTTCTCACCACGCACTACATCGAAGAAGCAGACCAACTATGCGAGCGTGTTGCTATAATTAATCAAGGGAAAATAGTTGCATTGAATAATCCTGAAAAGCTTAAGGCTTCCATAGAGGAGCGGCACGTCATCGAGGTCTCTTTTAGTCTATCTGAGGACTTGGAGGATAAGCTCAGAGGCTTAAATCATGTGAGTAATGTTTCACGAGTTGGGGACAAGTTTAGGCTTTATGTTGAAGATGCTTCGGAAGTCATCCCACTCCTCACTGATTTTGCCAGAGAGAACAATTTGAGGATAATATCGATTAACACGCTGAAACCAAGCTTGGAGGACGCCTTTGTTAAAATCACGGGACTGAGCCCAGAAGTTATGGCAACTGAAAAGGAGCCAGTTAAAAAAGAGAAGAGTGGAAGCCTTGGTTAGGACATGGATAGAGAGCATAACCAAAGCAGTTCACATAGCCAAAAAAGATGCAAAAGTTTACTATTTCAAGGCTCCAAACTTTACTTACGGTCTGTTGATGCCTGTTTCATTGTTTCTCGCATTTTCACTAACCGGCCAAATCAATTCAGCGTTAATTATCTCTGGGCTAACTTCTCTCGTAATTTTGTTCGGAACTACCTCTATTGAAGCGGTGGCAGTGGTCCTTGAGAAGCAGACTGGTACGTTTGAAAGGCTACTCGTTGCACCTGTTTCATTCTTTACTCTGCTTCTTGGAAAAGCGCTGGCAGGCTTTTTCTTCGGATTGGTCATTGCAACCGTGATTCTTGTTCCGTTAGCCGTTGTTTCTGGAACTGGTGTAGCGAATCCCGTGCTGGTTTTTGTTGCTATAGCGTTTTCTTCGTTGACTTTTTCAGCGCTCGGTGTCTTGGTTTCTACCTATGCAAAGTGGGTTCCTGAGGCGCAGATGCTCTCTAATTTTCTTAGGTTTCCCATGGCTTTTCTTTCTGGAACCTTTGTTCCCATGGAGCTTATGCCATCCCAATTGAGGGTTGTTGCTCGTTTCTTGCCCCTCACGTATTCTGTTGAGGCATTGAGGACATCCATGAACAATTCAGCGATTACGCTCGCTTACTTGCTCGACATTCTTGTTCTGGCTCTATTCTCCTTTGTGCTCTTGGTGATAGCGACAAAGGTGCTTCAAAGAAAAATCGAATAATACCTTCAAATTACTAGATGAGAGGTTTTATATCTGGTCCTCACATTTCTTCTAGAACAAACTTCCTGCTAGAGTGAGGGTTAGGAATTGTCAGCAGACCCATTAGCCTTTATCAGAGACGCTGATTTTGCCTTCGAAAACACTCCAGTCAAGATTGTTGTGAATAGAAACTGTCCCGAAATCGAGCTTGCCGGCTTGAAGGTTGGGCCCTTCCAAGAGGGAAAAGAATACGAAGTTAGGTTTTGGATAGCCCAAGAACTGGAAAAGGCTGGAATAGCGCGTTTCAGAGAGGAAGAATTGCTGGATTTAGTGAAGCTTAACAAAATTCACTGGAAAGAGCGCGTTCAGTCCATCCAACAAATATCATCCCTGCCTGAGGACTTCTACCCTAGGCTGCGACGCTACTTGACTGACTTGAAAAAGGAGGCTGTAAAGAAACCCGAAAAAATGGGAGACTACGATAAGGCTAGGGGGCTCTCCCGCGACATCATCAACTTGAGGCTAAAAAAAATTGTTTCACTGGCTTCAGCTCCGGCACAAACAGATCAAATTCTCAAGGACCTGACAAGGGAAGAACGTGTCGTCTACAAATCTTTATACGAAACTATCAGCGAGTGGAGAAATGAAATTTTGAAGACGAAAGGAGGCGACGAGTCTTGACAGAGATGCTGGTAGCTGATCCCCAAGAACGATTTCAAGACTTTCTTAAATCAGATAAATACCGTGAAAGAATCTCCCGAATGGCTATCGCTGGCAGCACCTCGCTAATCATAGATTTTGAAGAACTTTTAGCAGCAGACTCAGCCCTAGCAGAAAACATCTTGGAAAAGCCTGACGAATACCTAGAGCACGCGAATCATGCCGCGATCGCCCAGTTAAAAATAGAGGAACCTGAATACGCTGAAGGAGTTGAAGCAGTTACTGTTAGGTTTCGAGGATTACCTGAAACCACACCATTGCGAACGTTGGGATCCAAGCATGTTGGAAACCTTGTTATGGTGGAGGGGATTATTGTTCGCGCTACGCCTGCAAGACCATTGGTAATGCAAGCTGCTTTTCGATGTAAACGATGTGGAACGATCACTTATGTTCCCCAGACGGGCCCCTTCTTGAGGGAACCTCCAGCGTGTAGCAGCCCAGGGTGCACAAGAAGGGGTCCCTTTGACTTCATTCAGGAAGAATCCACGTTCATTGATTCCCAGGAAATTCGCATCCAGGAAAGGCCGGAAGATCTTCCGCCTGGTCAGCTCCCTAGGTGGATAGATATTAGGCTTCTTGGGAGCGACATCGTTGATGTGGCGAGACCTGGCGATCACGTTTCCGTGGTTGGAATCGTTCGTGCTGTGGCCCCGACCCTTCCAAGGGTTGGAAAACTTCGGGCGTTTAGGTTGCATCTTGACACCAGTTTCATAGACGTTGTGAGTAAAGAGCCTGAAACTGTGCTTATTTCGCCTGAAGAAGAGAAGCAAATACTTGAACTTGCAAAAGACCCGTGGATACACCGTAAGATTCTTCGGTCGATAGCGCCTTCCATCTACGGTTACGAGCACATCAAAGAAGCCATAATGTACCTTCTGTTCGGAGGAGTTTCAAAACACCTCCCTGACATCACCATTCGAGGGGACATGAACGCCCTTTTGCTGGGAGACCCGGGAACAGCCAAATCCCAACTCCTACAATATGTAGCGAGAATAGCTCCGCGCGGTTTATACACGTCTGGCCGGGGAACAACGGCTGCTGGCTTAACTGCGGCTGTGCTTCGGGAACGAGCTGGGGGTATGACTTTAGAGGCTGGAGCGTTGGTGCTGGCGGACAAGGGTATTGCGGCTATAGATGAAATAGACAAGATGCGTCCCGAAGATAGAGTAGCTATACATGAGGCGATGGAACAGCAGACGGTTTCTATTGCGAAGGGAGGCATCGTGGCGACTCTCAACGCTCGAACCTCCATTTTGGCTGCGGCTAACCCGGCCTTGGGAAGGTATGATCCTTACCGGACAGTAGCAGAAAACGTACCCCTTCCAGTCACGATTCTTTCAAGATTTGACCTCATCTTCGTTTTGAGGGACGTACCTGAAAAAGAACTGGACACGAAAATGACTGAGCACATACTGGACCTCCACAGAACTGGTGTGGCTTTAGTTGAGGCTCCCATACAGCCTGATCTGTTTCGAAAATACATTAGTTACGCCAAAAACATAAAGCCTGTTTTAACCAAGGAAGCTCTGGAACGTTTAAAAGACTTCTACTTGGCTATGCGTTCAGCCAGCGAAACTGAGGGAACGCCTATAGCGATAACCGCGCGTCAACTTGAGTCTCTCGTTAGGGTGGCTGAGGCTAGGGCTCGCATCGCTCTTCGAAAAGAAGTTCTGGCCGAGGATGCTGAGGCCTCCATTGCAATAATGAAGAGGTCCCTTGAAGAAGTTGGAATTGATCTTTCGTCCCACAAAATCGACATTGACATCATCATGACGGGTAAACCAAAAAGTGTGCGGGATAAAATGTCGGTTATTTTGGGCCTCATTGTGAGTATGGCAAAAGAAACTGGAATGACGGAGAAGTCAGCGCTTCTGGAAAGGCTTCAAACCGAGTACGACGTTACAAGTTCCGAAGCGGAGAGGCTTATAGGGCAAATGCTGAAGGAAGGAACCATATTCTCACCAAGAGACGGCTACCTCAAGAAAACCTAACAAGGGCCCAAGACATCAGCGATCAATCTTACGACTTTTCTTGCTTCCATCCCTTTTGGGTCTTTTGCAGCGTTAAAGACCATGATGGTCATGCCGCAGAGCCTCCCGCTCCTAACCAAGCCTTGAAGCGTCTCCCTAAATTCACCCATTGAAAGGCCGTCTCCCACCGGATAGGATTGAGCTGACATCGCGGTTTCATCGAGAACATCCAAATCCACATGCACATACACCTTATCACACCTTGATTCCAAATCACGAAGAATCTTCTTGACGGCCTTTTCTACGCCAACCTCACGAATTTTCTCTCTCTTGTAAACCCTAACCCTAGATTCTGCTAGGGCTGTTTCCTCCATAGCATCCAGTTCCCGTGTTCCATAGAGGACGATGTTTTCTTCGAGAAGCAGAGGAGAATGACCAAACATTTCCACAAGTTCCTTTGGTCCCCTTCCAGCTGTGATAGCCACATTCATGCCGCCGATGAGACCAGAGGGCGTCGTCTCTGGAGTGTTAAAGTCTCCATGGGCATCCATATAGATCAGCCCGATTCTTGGGTCTAAGGCCCTTCGGAAACCCTCAATTATTCCCATGATAACGCTGTCTTCCCCGCCTATGATGAGAGGAAAATATCCCCTATCCAGCGTGCCGCGAACCTTCGCCGCTAAAGACCTGCACACCGCCTCAACTTGCCTCGCATTTAGAAGCTTCGGGTTGCTTTCGTCTCGAGGGGGCAACCTCACCTCCACGTCGCCAAAGTCCACTACTTCGCCCACAACCCTGCTCAACTCATCAACTAACCCAGCGTCTCGAAGGGCTCGGGCGCCTTCCTCTATGCCGGGACCTTTCCAGCCAACGTTGTACGGAACGCCAATGACGCCAACCTTGGATATCCTTGATTTCAAGGCTTTCTCAACCTTAATGCTCTTTAAATCGTTTCAGCAATATATCTGTGACCTAGCCTTGAGAATCGAAGAACTGCCCATACCAGAATCCGTAAAGCAAGTCATAATCAGTTCAGGAATCACAGAGCTTTATCCTCCCCAAGAGGAAGCCATAAGAGCAGGAGCCCTAGAAGGAAAAAACCTTGTCTTGGCTAGTCCCACAGCCTCAGGAAAAACCCTCATAGCCGAACTCTGCGCCCTAAAACACGTGCTGGAACGAGATGGAAAAGTTCTCTACTTAACCCCTCTACGGGCCCTAGCCAGCGAAAAATACGAGGAATTCAAGAAGTACACGACCATCAGGAAGAAGGATGGAAGACGAGTCAGGGTGGGCATAAGCACCGGCGACTACGACAGCTCTGACCCGTGGCTGGAAAAGTTTGACATCGTCGTCACTACAAACGAGAAGGCGGATTCGCTGTTGAGGCACAGAGCCCGCTGGGTAAACGAAATATCCCTCGTGGTCGCCGATGAGGTGCATCTACTAAATGACGCTGAACGCGGACCAACCTTGGAGGTTGTCCTAGCCAGACTCATGCAAGTAAACTCAGACGCCCAATTCCTAGCCCTAAGCGCAACAGTAAAAAACGCTGAAGAGGCTGCTGAATGGCTAAAGGCTGGTTCCATAACAATCGAATGGAGACCCGTCGTCCTCAGAGAAGGCGTCCTCCTCCACGATGAAATCCACTTCAAAGACGGAGGCGCCCTAAAAATAGAGAAACCCACCAAAAACCCAGCCATGAACCTTGCCCTACACATTGTAAAATCTGGGGGACAAGCCCTCCTCTTCGCAGGAACACGAAGGAACTCGGTCAGCCTAGCTAAAAAGGCAGCGGCAACCATGAAAACCCTCGTATCGAAGCCCATGAAACGTTCCCTAACAAGAATCGCTGAACAGATTCTCGCAACCGGAGAAAGAACGAGACTCAGCGAACTGCTAGCTGAGCTTGCCAGTCATGGAACAGCCTTTCACCACGCTGGATTGGGCGGCGGCCACAGAAGAATAATTGAAGATGCCTTCAGAGAAGGAAAAATCAAGATTTTGACAGCCACCCCAACCCTAGCTTTCGGAGTAAACCTGCCAGCCAGAATGGTGGTTATCCACGATTATAGGCGGTACGAGCCCGGATATGGCTACTACCCCATAACAGTGCTTGAATATAAGCAGATGGCTGGACGGGCTGGTAGACCTCGCTACGACAAGATTGGAGAAGCCTTGCTCATCGCTAGGACCGAGGACGAACGCGACTATCTGATGGAAAGCTACGTTCTTTCGGAGCCTGAAAGAATATGGTCAAAGCTGGCGGTGGAACGCATCCTCAGGTCCCATGTTTTAGCCACTATAGCCGCAGACTTCGCCCACACAGAGCAGGGGATATACGACTTTTTTGGCAGAACCTTCTACGCGTATCAGTATGACCCCCGAGCCATGAAGGGAGTTATCACAAAAATTTTGAGGTTCCTCTACGAAGAGAAGATGATTGAGGTTAGCGGCGAAAATGTTTACGCCACCAAGTTTGGACGGAGGGTCTCCGAGCTTTACATTGATCCCGTTTCGGCGGTAATGATTCGAGACGCCCTTCTAAATCGCGCGCCCAAACTCACAGACATAAGTTTCCTCCACATGATCGCCCACACCCCAGACATGTTTCCAAAGCTTCGCCCCTACTCAAGGGAAATTGACAACCTCGCTTTGTTTGTTGACGAACACCGAGAGGAATTCATGTTTGAGGTGCCAGATGAATGGGAGGACAGAATTGCCTACGAGGAGTTTCTGGGAGAAGCCAAGCTGGCTTCGGTGCTGGACGCCTGGATAGGGGAAACAACAGAAGACGAAACCATAGAGAAGTTTAGAGTTCAGCCCGGCGACCTCTACAGACTCATCCAAACCGCAAGATGGCTCCTTTACTCGTCGCATGAATTGGCCTCCCTCTTCGACTATAAAGACCTTCTCCCACACCTCGCAGAACTCATGGAAAGAACCGAAAAAGGAGTGAAAGCAGAACTGCTTCCGCTAGTGAGGCTGGAGGGAATCGGAAGAGTGCGGGCACGCATCCTCTACAACTCAGGCTTAAAAACCATCAAGGACCTCAAAGTAGCTCCCCTCGAGAAATTAGTCAGCCTACCCCTCATTGGACCCAAACTTGCCAAGAAGATAAAGGAGCAGGTGGGCGGGTTTGTCAAAGCAGAAGAATGGAAGAAACTGAAGAAAGCGAAAACTTTGGAGCAAAGAGCCCTAACCCAGTACTAGTCAGCTAGTCCTCTAGTCCTTCTTTCCTGTTTCGTCTTTTTGACGACCAGCCCAACTTGTTTTATGGCGGTTCCCAAGTAGTTTCTCGGGTTCAACGCCGCAATAATCTCCTTTTCGTTTAACATTTTCTTTACGGTATCATTTTTGATGAGAACCTCTTTGAAGGGTCGCTTTTCAGCATCGCTTTTTATGGCTAGACCTCGAATAAGCTCATGGGCTTTTTGACGATCCATACCCTTTCTCGCCAAGGCCAGCATAACCGCCTCTGACATCATTCTTCCCTGTGTTAGCTTCATGTTTTTCAGCATCCTTTTTTCGTCAACCTGCAAACCCGACAAAACCTTTGTCATCAAGACTAACATGTAGTCGGTGAGGATACACGCTTCGGGTATTATGAATCGTTCAGCTGAAGACTGCGTCAAGTCTCGCTCATGCCATGTTGGAATGTTTTCCAGAGCCGGCGCAACAAGGCTCCTCATGATCTTTGCCAGCCCGCAAACTCTCTCACAGACCATTGGATTGCGCTTGTGAGGCATAGTTGAACTGCCAACCTGCCTCTCCCTCTCGAAGGGCTCAGAAACCTCTCCTATTTCCGGTCTCTGCAGTTCCCGAATTTCGGTGGCTATATTATCCAGCGTAGATGCAGTCATGGCGAAAAGGCAAATGAGCTCTGCGTAGCGGTCCCTCTGTACAATTTGTGTAGAAATATCTGCTGGTTTGACGCCAAGCCTTTCCATAACAAGCTCCTGTATCTTTAAGGCATGTGAACCGAAACCAGCTTGAGTTCCGACGGCGCCACTCATCTTCCCCACCAAAAGACGCTCGCCACACTCCTGTAGGCGCTGGATGTGCCTAGCGACTTCCCTCACCCAAACAGCGAACTTGAAGCCAAGCGTTGTGGGTAGGGCGTGCTGGCCGTGGGTTCTGCCCATCATCATGGTTTTCTTGTATCTTTCGGCTCCCTGAATCAGAACCCTTTCCAAATCGTTCAGTCTTTGCTCAACTAGATTTAGAGCCTCTTTTAGCTGAAGAGCCGTTGCCGTGTCCAGAATGTCAGAGCTTGTGGCTCCAAGGTGAACGTAGGCTCCGCTTGGACCACAAGCTTCAGCCAATGCCTGAACCAGCGCCATCACGTCATGCTTGATTTCTCGCTCGATTTCCTTCACACGACTCAGCTTAACATGCTTTGTCGAAGCCATTTCCACGATTTTTTCAGCGCCCTTTCGCGAAATCTCTCCAACTTGGCTATGCGCCCAAGCTAGGGCGGCTTCCACCTCCAGCATCTTTTGAAGCCTGTTTTCTTCGTCAAAAATTCTCCTCATTTCAGGCGTTCCATAACGACCTGTGTCGATTGGAAGAATCGGCAATGCTGCTCTCCTCCGGAAACAATACATAAGTGTATTAAACTAAGCTTTACCAGTTTCGCTGATTAAACAGCATTTCGACGGAGACCCCGCTTTTATGGGAGCGATAGTAGCTGCTGTGAACAGGAAGGGAGAAAACGCTGTTCCTACGGTAGTTGCCATGCTCAAGGAGTTAACACATAGGGGAGTCGACGCCCACGGAGTTGCCACACCAACCTCAGCCATAACAGCTAAATCAATTGAAAAAATGGCCATCAATAACATTAGTTCAAGCGTTGCCTTAGGTCACAATCTTTCTCGCATCTTCCCCAGAGATCGACCACAGCCAGTTCAAGGCGATGGTGTCATACTTGTTTTCGAAGGTCGGTTATTTCCCTCGCCCAGAATGCCAGAGGTTGACGAGATCGTCGAGAAACTTGGACTCAATCCCCAGAAAAATGCAGGCAGTGTCATCGAGAAGCTTGAAGGGTCTTATGTCTTCGCCATCGCTCGCCCCAACCATATAATTGCTGGCCGAGACGCTCTGGGAACAAATCCGCTTTATTATGGCGAAAACGATATAACATGCGCTGTCGCGTCTGAACGCAAAGCTTTGTGGAAGCTTGGGATAAAAAATGCAAAGTCGTTTCCCCCGGGGCACAGGGCAGTAGTTAACGCTCAAGGCTTCTCCTTCAAACCAGTAAAAACCATAACGCAGCCTCTCCAAGAAGATGTGGACATGGAGAGAGCGGCTAAGCGCCTCCAAAACCTTCTGTTAGAATCAACTAGGAAGAGGGTTTCGGACCTCGAGAACGTTGCGGTAGCCTTTTCGGGCGGCCTTGACAGTAGCCTCGTCGCTGTCCTAGCCAAGAAGTGTGGAACAAACGTTCAACTCATTTCTGTTGGACTGGAAAATCAGCTTGAGGTTGAATTTGCGGAAACCGCAGCTGAAACGTTAAATCTGCCTCTTCATCTCCAAACATACACTGTGAAAGATGTTGAACGAGCTCTTCCGAAGGTTTTGTGGTTGATTGAGGAGCCAAACTTAGTCAAAGCTAGCATTGCCATCCCGTTTTATTGGGCGGCTGAAAGCGCTTCGAAGCTGGGATACCATGTTCTTTTGGCTGGGCAGGGAGCCGACGAACTTTTTGGAGGCTACCAAAGGTATCTTAAAGAATACGAACAATCTGGTGTTGAGGCTGTGCAGAAAGCCATGTACCGCGACGTGGCAATGTCCTACGAGAAAAACTTTCAAAGGGACAACCAAGCCTGCTCCTTCCATAAGGTGGAGTTGCGGCTTCCCTTCGTGGATCGCGACGTTATACAATTCTCATTAAGCTTGCCCCCAAGCTTGAAGATCGAATCTCCTGAGGACCATCTCCGAAAGAGAGTGCTACGTCAGGTAGCTCAAAACCTTGGCATGCCTCCGTTCATAGTTAACAAAACCAAGAAGGCGGTTCAATACGCAACCGGGGTAAACAAAGCCATTCAAAGATTAGCGAGGAGGCATGGGCTAGCTTCGCGGGAGTATGTTGAAAAAGTTTTTCGAAGAGTCTACCCTGCGCTGGAAGTTTCAAAATGAAAAAGACAGCCGTAGTCTTTACGCCTAAATACCTAACTCATAAAACTGGGGTTGGCCACCCTGAATCCCCAGCCAGGCTGAGGGTGATCATGAAGGAACTGGAGAGAAGCGGTCTTCTCCAAACGGGAAAATGTTCGCTTGTTGAGCCGGAGGCCGCCAGCATCGAGAAGCTGAAGCTTGTCCACGAATCTGACTACATCCAGCTTGTCAAGCGCGTTTGTGCGTCTGGCGGCGGACTCCTCGACCTTGGCGACACTGTTGTTTCTCCTGAAAGCTTTGAGGTTGCTCTTTTCGCTGCTGGAGGGGCTTTGAAAGCAGTTGACCTAGTTATGGCTGGAAAGATTAGAAATGCCTTCGCCCTTGTTAGACCTCCTGGACATCATGCTGGTCCATACTACGCCCTGGGCTTCTGTATCTTCAACAATACCGCCATAGCCGCAGCCCATCTCCTTCGCAATTTCAACCTTGACCGCGTCTTGATCTTGGATGTGGACGCCCATCACGGGAATGGGACGCAAGAGATTTTTTATGATGATGACAAGGTTCTTTACATCAGCTTGCATCAGGATCCCACAGATTTTCCTGGAACAGGCTTTGTCGATGAGGTTGGCGAGGGTAAAGGTTTAGGGTACACGGTGAATGTTCCTTTTCCCTTGCAGATCGACGACCAAATCTACCTTGAAGCCTTCAATCAGATTGTGATTCCCATAATTCGGCAGTATAAACCGCAATTCATAGTCGTTTCCGTAGGCTTTGACAACCATTACTCTGATTCAGTTGCGAGCCTTTCTCTTTCCGCCTTAAGCTATGTTGAAATCTTCGGGAAGGTCTTGGAATTGGCGTCAAAATTTTGCATGGGAAGGATGGCGGCTGTTTTAGAGGGAGGATACAGCCGACGTTTTCTTGGAAGGTTGGCGGTTGCCGTGATTGCGAGAATGGCTGGAGTTCCATATTCTATAAAAGACAAAGAGCCTGTGGTGAATCCCAGAGTACAGAAGCGGGCTAGAAAAATAATAGAGGAAGTGAAGAGCATTCAATCCTCGTTTTGGGACCTGTAACCTAATTTTCATAAATAAGACGTACAGTGAGAGAGAAAAAGGATTATTTTCCTTTCGGTAATTAAAGACGACGAGGTTACTCGATGACTTCAATGGCGTTCTCTGGACACTGCACCTCGCATGCTCTGCAGACCAAGCATTCATCGTTGTTTATAACAACAGATTTTTCGTCTCTGATTTCGAAGACTTCAACAGGGCATGTGTCAACGCATGTTCCGCATCCAGTGCACTTTTCAACGTCAACTTTAACTTCTACCATGGAATATCCAACTCCACTTTTAGATTTTAATGAAGTAATCTCTTTAGCATAAAAACGTTTTGTGCTTAACGTATTTCTTCTCTGAACCTCAAAAGAACGCCATCGATTGTTGTTTTTGCTCTTTCTCTTCTACGATGATATTCTTCTAGGAGCCTGCGGTATGCTCCCTTTGATATTTCTCCTTGTCTATATCGGGCTTCAACTCGTCGAATGTCCGTTTCCACTCCTTCAAGCATTGTTTCAGCGACCTCAATCTGCCTCATTATGTCAGCGTACCTCCCGCCAACTGTCCTTATCTTTTCCCGAAGACTAGACAAATCTCGAGAAAACGTGGAGAGTCGACCTTCCAACATTTTTTTGCGCACCTTATATCGGCGTCTGGGAATCCGTCCCCTCCGCAACTGTTCTTCCATAGATTCAAGCTCTAGGAGAACCCTTGTTTTTCCTTCATATGCTTCAACAAAGCTTCTGAGATCTTCTGGTGGAACAAGGACCACCGAAACCGGAGGAGGTCTAGGAACTTGCCAGAGGAGGGCTATGGCGCACCCAATGATGACTAAGATTCCCATCCACAGCGTAGGGTAGAAAGACGCCCAAAATACGAGGTATCTGTATGTAAGGTCAAAATCTAGAACGTGGAACGGAGTGACGTTGGAGAAAACATAGGTTATGGTTTCTTGAAAAAGACTTTTTTTGACGTTGCACGGGTCTAGAGGTTTGGAGGATTGAAACTCGGCGCCCTCAGGCAGAGTTATGGAAACTTCTAATTTTCTTATCGTCAAATCGAATTGCTTAGAGAAGGTGGAATTCAAATTATAGTCGCTCCAACCATATTGGTTAACGTGATCTTTCCATGGAAGACTGTAGGTTACGGTAAACTTGACGTCTTTATCTTTCGTCAAGACTTCTCTAAGCTGTACTATGACTTTTGTAGGCGTTGTTACGTTTCCTTTTTCAATTAAGGGGTCCTTGGGGAAACTACCAAGCTCGTCTCTTGCGCCAGTTTCAGGATTGAAAGAGGCTCCTAAGGGTAATTTGACTATAACGCTGGATAGGTTGAATCCTTTGTTGGTTACGTGATAAGAGTCAGACACGTGGATTCCTCCCCACTGATCTAGCTTTATTTCCCGCTTTATCTCGTTGACGTCCATCAAACGGAACATATAGGCCATCGTGCTGAACTTTAACAAAGCGGGCTCGTACTGAAAGCTTGTCAGATTGAAAGCTGAGTGTTCTAGGACCTGACGATTAGCAAGCGTGGTTATGTTGAAATCAAGGTTTTTCTCCTCAAAGGGATTAAGTGTATAATTTGCATTAGGTGGCAGAATTACCGTTACGTTACATAAAGAGGCGGTTTGGGCTAGGCTGGGATACATAGGAAAGGTAAAGTTAAACAATGCTTCAGTTTCAGAGGATACGAGGTTGGAGAAGACAAAAAACACGGTGAGCTCATACGAAGCCCTAGGTTCAGGAAAGACTACATTTACTCCGTAAAAACCTATGCGCCCCCCTAATCCGGCGTCAAGCTCCACCTCAAAATGTTCATCAGGGTTTGAGGCATCGTAGGCGAAGCAGTAGCCGAGGTTAGCACCGTATTCGAAGGGAAAGCCTATCGAAAAATTTTGTAAGACTCCGTTTCCGTCTTTCGAGGATAGTTTAAGGGTGTTGTTGATACTGACTAGTCCGTAATCATGAATCTTTACCGTGTGAATTATCTGGTCTACTTGAACATCCGCGGAGGGGGAAGACGTTTTGGTGTTGATAACCAGCGCGTTAACATATGTAGGGACGAGAGTGAAGAGGAGAAAGAATGCAAGCAGGGTCAGTGCCGTTGCCACCTTCTTCAATTTGGACACCACACGAGTACATTGAGTTCCTTCATTTGCTTGCGTAATTATCATCAATTACCCTTATTTACTTTTAGAAAAATCTGTTAGTCTCACATCCTTTAACTCAACGTATTGGCTTACTCTTCGAGTTAAATTTGCCCCAATAATTCGCTCTAAGTCGGCAACATATCGAATTTTGACGTTTTTCTGTGCTTCGATTATTCTTTTCGCTGCTATTGATCCGATTTGGGGTATTCGAAGGATTTCATGGTACGTGGCGGTGTTTAGGTCTATCGGAAATAGGTCAGGGTTCATCTTGGCGAGGGCTAACTTTGGGTCAACGTTAGGTAGAAAACCTTTGTCGTCAACTATCTGGGCGAAGGAGTCGGCTGTGAATCCGTAGTCTCTTATTAGAAAGGAGGATTGGTATAGCCTATACTCCCTAGAAGGAGGGCATGCAGACTGCCTTTCCAGCGGCGTTTTTGGTATGGGCTCAAAGCCACTGTAGTAAACCCTTTTCAAACCAAGCTTCTTGTAAAGCCATTCTGTGGCTTGGACGTGTTGCCAGTCGTTGTCACCCGTAGCGCCGACGATCATCTGGGTGTCGACGCCAGCCCCAGCAAAGCCAAATTTCGGTTTAGTCTCTTCAGTTTTTGCCCTTCGAACCTCTCTTACGATCCATTCTAAACGTTTGAGAACCGTCTCCTCGAAACCACCTTTGTCTGGGCAGAGTTCACTGAAAATCTCTTTATTTGGGGCTTCAAGGTTCACTCCAACCCTGTCTGCCAATTCTACGGCCTCACGGATGTAATGTTGACCCACGTCGGGCATCAGCCTGAGATGGATATATCCTGTGTATCCTGTGTCCCTGAGGGCGCGAACAGTCTCCAACTGTTTTTCGGTAATAAAATCGGAGTCCTTAAAAACCGAGGAACTGAGGAAGAGACCCATTATTTTTCCTTCTTTCCAAAGACTCAGGGTTATTTCCGCCAGTCTTCTGGGTTCCCACGTAATCCGTGGACACTTTCGACCAGCTCTGAAAGCGCAGTAGGCACATTCGTTTCTGCAGTGACTTGTGAGAAGAGTTTTTAAGAGAGGAACACATTTTCCACGCGCAGCAGCCTCATAAATGGGCACCACGCTTCGATCCCAGCGAGCGCCCAACCTCAAAAAATGCCATTTATTTGCCCTTTTTATGGTTTTAGACACCTCATTAACCGTCAATTAGTGGAGGCTTAAACTGGAAAATATTTTTCTATGCTTTTAGTGGTAAAGGTTTGCAGCTTCCTCATGCGCTTTGTTTTCTTCTCCTTCGTCTATATAAGAGAATTGCAAGGATGGTGAGGGCGATCGCGGCTGCAACTATAATCGCTAGGATGTCGAGCTCCCTGGGGGATGACTTGACGGTGACAGTGCCATCAACATATGTGTTGTCTGCGATGTCTGTTTCTCCGGGAACCATGCTGGCTTCAGCCTTTATTGTGTATTCACCTTCAGCCACATCCGAGGTGTCCCAACTGAATTTCAAGGTTTTTTCTGCTCCCGGCCCCAAACCAGTCACAGTTTGTGTTCCAATGGCAGTGTCATCGTAGTAGAGGGTAACATCGAAGTTCTCAGGAACTGTTCCCTCATTTCTGACAGTAACCGTAATGTTAACTACTTGGCCAACATCGACCTGTGTAACCGACGGCGTAACGCCGATAACAGCCACGTCACGTATGGGCTTCAGTATGGGCTTTACAGTGACGGTGCCGTCGATGTACGTGTTGTCCTCAATGTCTATTTCTCCAGGAACCACGCTGGCTTCAGCCTTTATCACGTATTCGCCAACAGGTACGCCTAGGGTGGTCCAGCTAAAGGTTAGGACTGTGTCACTACCTGGAGCTAAGTCAGCGACACTCTGTATTCCTATGATGTTTCCATTGTAGTAAACAGTAATGTTGAAGGTTTCTGTTGCTGTTCCTTCGTTTTTGGCGATTACCGTAATGGTGACTGCTTCGCCAACATAAACTTCTGTCAAAGACGGAGCAACGTCAATGACAGCCACGTCATGGAGGTGGTAAACCGTCAACGGAGCCTTGGCAGTGTCGTTAAGTCCCTCATCGTCTGTGACAGTTAGGATTACATTATATGTTCCAGCCATTGTGTACATATGGGTTGTAATTGGGTCTGGTTCGCTAACGACAGGTGTACCGTCGCCAAAATCCCACATATAACTGACAATAGTTCCGCCGTCTGGCTTTGAGACTGATGCGTCAAAGTTAACGATTTGATATACGGTCGGGTTAAGTGGTGTCCAAGTAAAGTCAGCCACTGGATATCCGCGGACTAGGACTGTTGTATACGTTTCGTTGGTGAGGCCTTCGTTGTCGGTGACTCTTAATTTTGGATAGTAAAGCCCATGCTTAGCGTAGTGGTGGGTTGCGATTGGGTTGGCGCCAGCATCAAAATCGTAGGTGCCGTCTCCTTCCCAGTCCCACTCGTATTTAACAATGATGCCGTCTGGGTCATAACTGCATGAAGCATTGAAAATAACCGTTTCACATGTGTTTGGGCTGTAATTTGACACGGTGAAGCAAGCTACCGGGCGTGCAAAAATTTTTAGATAAGGTCTGTTAGCGCCTTCCTTGCTGCTGAAGTCCCTATGCCACATTGGCGGATGTATATACACCGTATCGCTGGGAAGTTTCACTACGAAGCTCACGATTCCGTCGCCGGCAGTCTCCACCTTGACGTAACTCGTCATGGCATCGCCGCCCCAGCTGTACGACTGATTTATTCCATCAACTGCTGTCGTTGTGATGTAGGCACCGACTGCCGGCGCGTTAGTCCAGTCTATATCGCCGACAGCCGGTCCCTCTATCCAATTGTCTCCAGTCTGGTGCACATCCACATCCATGTAGTCTGGGGGAATCGTAGCCGCAGTGCAGTACAGATACAGCGCTGCACCGTGTATCGCGTTAGGATCTATTCCGGTTAGATCAAACTTGAGATAACTCCTTTTTGTTACATTCCCAAGACGTGGGTGTGTGTCGCTTCTGCAATGTAAAATGGGATCCCCACCGTGGTTCAGGGTCGGGTACTTGTTCTCCACCCAAGAGTCAGCTATTGGATAAAGCGTTATCGGGGAAGCGTGAATCATGGGCATCATAGCTGGAAAAGTCGTAAGCACTAGACTAAAAGTTAAAGCTACAACTAAGCCCATTTTCTTCTGCATTCTTATCTACTCCCTTCTTTTCTCAGCTATAATCGATTATAAGGTTTGCGAAAATATTCTTTTTCAATATTAGACGAAAAGTTGTAGGTCGCTAAAAGTTTACGTGGCTTCTAGGTTGATTGAACTAGAGTTCTCCTTGTTTGAGATAATAGTCGTCTTCTTTTTTCGATCCGAAGCTTCTGACGCCTTTCTCTTTCAGCTGTTTCCTAAGCCTTTTAGCATAGTCGCTGCTGATTTCTCTTCTTTTCTCAAGATAGCCGATTATTTCTTCTGCTTGTTCCTCGTTGTCGCATCTACGAATGAAATCAATTACGTCCGGCATGTAATTAGCAAACTTCTTCGAAGACGCTTTCTCTCCTGTTGGAAGATCGGACCTAACCGAGGTTATGGTTATTTTGTATTCTTTGCCCTCCATTTCTTGGGCTAAGTGTGGAAACATTTTTCTGAACCTTTCTTTGTCGATTTTCATTTTGGCTGGTACACTCCACGTCGCTTGCATCGCTTGGTTGAGACTATCGTTTCCCTGCGTGTTCAGTTTTTTCTATGTTGTAAGGGCTATTTAAACTGACTGAAAATGAGATTCATCTATGTTGGCACAAACTTTTGAAGCGGTTTTTCCTTGAGAACTTTCTGAAGCTGAGGGTGGCTCAGACCGGTTACAGCATCTCCGTATATCTCACATTTTTCTGACCTGCCCCTTTTCTCAGGGTCCCGAACTACAACTTCCGCTTCATGGCCTGAGGGGAGAACAACATGGATGTGAAACGATGACTCTTTTTTGCCTCGTTTTGTCACCGAGCGCCACTCAGAACCCATAATTTTGTACTTCTTTTCCTGAAGTTTACCAAGCACAGATTTTGGGTCTTGGGAATATACGAGGATGTCAATGTCACTGTTTTGGTGAGCTGTTCCCCTCCAAACGCTTCCAACAAGTCTTGGATTGAAGTCCTTCAGCGACTCCATTATTTGTAGGGCTTCTTTTCGCATTTGGAAAAGCCTTTCTCTCCTAGAAAGCCCCTCCTTTTCTTCAGCGATTTTGTCAAGTTCCTCTGCAACCTCAAAGTTACTTGGAAGAACTCGAATCCCCAGCGTTTTCGCTGCTCGTTTCTTCGCCTGCTTATACTCCTTCTCTTGGGATGTGTAGAGCAGAATGGCGGCTTCTCGGGCAGCTCGCTTCCTTAAATCCGTTAGCCTGTTGGCTTCCAAGATTTTTCCCTAAGGCTGGAATGTTGCTATGCGGCGCCTGCTGGTTGAAGGGTGAGCTTTGACTTTCGGATACCTACGTGACGCAGAGGGGCTATCTTTTTGGCTTCGTTGTAGATGTCGGAGGCGATTTTTCCTAGGACAAGCTCTTGAACGAATTGGTCGAAGGTGAGGGCACCCGCTTTTTCTTCAACGATTTTTTTCATGAGGATGCGCATCGCCTGTTCTTGGGAAGTCTTGATGCGCGTAAGAGTGAAAACGCAAACGGCTAGTCTCAGCTCGTAACCATCCGCTGTCGTGACGTTGAAAATTCCGTCTACTCGCGTTGTTCTTCTTCGAACAAGGCTTCTCAGATAGTCTCGGGAGTATTCATGCCCCTTAAAGATTGTGCGAGCGGTTTTGCCTTCAACTTCGGTAACCTTAAAATACATTTTTAGATACTGGTGGGCAAAGTCGTTGGTGATGTCGTAGAGGGTGGAGTCTACAATCCTCCCAACAATTTTCGAGGAGTCATCAGCGGGCAAGGCTCCTAACTCAACTCCGCCGAAGTATGGGGGAGACATCACTGTGTACCAATCCTTGCCGCGCCATTTATCCTTCACACGCTTCTTCTTTGACACCGTGAACCCTCGTTGCGACTGGAGAGTTTTCGCATGGAAGTATTAAAAGCTTTAGCGTTTAAAAGAAGTGGTAGAGAAGTAATTCTCAAAAGCCTTTTCTTTTCGCTCCACAGTTTGGGCAGAATGTTGCTGTTTGTGGCACTAATCCACCACAATAAGCACATGGTATCAAAACCACTTCTCGAACAACTTCTTTTACTACTACCGAAGGCTTTGCAACAAGAATGTATTTCTGGGTTTCTATGTGCCTACGTCCTTTGATGTTCATGGTTGCATCTATTAACCATTCCACTTTCTTGTCAACGCTACGATATGTTTCTCTTCCACTTGCGGGTATTTTAAAAACAAAAGGAAATTCATTATTGAAGCCTACGTTAATGTGCATTTCTTTACAGATTTGCAAATACTCTGAATGTAGTTTCTCTTCATCCCAATATTCTTCTTCAACCCATTCTTTTTCTTCTGTCATTTCACCGGTTTCATAGGATCTTTTCTTTATGGTTTCATAGTATCCTCTAGTTTTCTTTACGCTTTCCCAACAACGTAACCAAGCCGTAATCCCCTTAATATCAAATTCTTCCTCAGACTTGACTCCAACAATTCCCTTCAATTCTTCGCCTAAAGCTAATTCACGCTTCTCTGTTGTCAACCAGAGGTTCGCTTTTGGGCGTGTAAACCGTTGAAAGAAGCCCATTAAATCACCTCTTATTTTTTAGTTCTAGAGTTATCTGAGTCTTTCAATTCCGCCCATTAGCGGTCTTAGGGCTTCTGGAATTATGACGGAGCCGTCCTTTTGTTGATACTGCTCTAAAATGGCTATTATGGTTCGGCTTGTAGCTAGGGCTGTGTTGTTTAAAGTGTGTACAAAGCCAGCTGGAGCCTGTCCTTCCTTTTCTCTGTACCTTATGTTCAGCCTTCTTGCTTGGTAATCTGTGCAGTTGGAGTTGGAGCCAGCCTCTCTGTAGGTGCCGTCAGCCATCCAAATTTCTATGTCGTATTTCTTCGCCGCTATTATTCCAATGTCTCCTGTGCAGACGTTGACAACCCTGAAGTGTAGTCCCAAGCCTTGGTAGAGGTCTTCAGAGTTTTTCTGGAGTTCTTCATGGAATTTCCATGAACCTTCTGGCAGGCAGAAGATGAATTGTTCAACTTTGTTGAATTGGTGTACTCTGAACAAACCCTTTGTATATTTGCCGTGGGCGCCGACTTCCTTTCTGAAGCAGGGGCTTACCCCGACGAATTTTATTGGTAGGTCTTCTTTGTTGATTACTTCGTCCATGAAGGTTGCAGCCATGGGATGCTCGCTTGTGGCTATTAGGTATAGGTCTTCACCCTCCAGCTTGTAAAGCTGGTCTCCGAAGAAGTCTAGGTCTGTGACTCCCAAGTAGGGTTTCTTACCCATCATGAAGGGTGGTTCTATCAGCGTATAGCCTCTCTTTCCGAGGAAGTCCAGTGTATAGTTCATGATTGCATAGTCCAGTCGAGCTAGGTCCCCTTTTAAATAATAGAAACCGTGACCAGCAACCTTAGCAGCTCTGTCAAAATCTATCAAACCTAAATTCAAAGCGATTTCTACGTGACTTTTTGGTTCGAAATCAAATTTTGGTGGTTTGCCGAAAACTTTCACAATGACGTTTTCGCTTTCATCCTTGCCGATGGGAACAGACTCGTGTAGAATGTTAGGGAGCCTTAGCAGAATACGGTCTGCCTTATCTTTGTATTCCTCGGCTTGCTTTTCCAGTTTCTTTATTTCTTGCGGTATCTTTTTTGCCTCTTCGATTTGTTTGCTGGTGTCTTCTCCCTTTTTCTTTAGCCTTGCAATTTCGGTGGTTACGACCTTTCGTCTGTGTCTCAACTCGTTTACTTTGGTTAGTAACTTTCTCCATTGCTTGTCGTATTCGATTAGGTCGTCGAGCATTTTGAGTTTTTCAAGGTCTCCTCTCTTCTTTAGGTCGTTTCTCACGATTTCTGGGCGTTCTCGAATCAGCTTTATGTCTAACATCCAGCACAGCCTCTGAACCGTTAGCCTTTAAGTTTACATAAAACTCAGATATTTAACCTATGCGACAAATGAGCTTGAACTTCAGGGTTTAGGTAGCTTTCTACGTCTATATGGGAAATGAAGGTGTCCTTGCTTCTATCTGATAGACCCCCCTATATATACTATCAACATTCTTTCTGTCACTTGCGGTCACTTTTTGTTGAAGATACGCGCCTTTTTCTTTGATGCCGCCGCGGGCGATCATTTAGGTTGCTATGGAGCACGTGCCATTAAGGATATATACTTCTCTTCAAGACTGAGAAAACTAGTGTGGTTTTCGAGATGGTTGAGAGAAAGCCTTGTCCCAATGTGGAGGTCAACTCTGAGGACTGCGGATGCACCTACGTGCCATGCGACAAGAAGGGAAAATGCTGCGAATGTATACGTTATCACTTGGAAAGAGGGGAGCTTCCAGGCTGTGTGTTTCCGCCAGAAATCGAAAAAACCTACGATAGGTCCTTCGAAAAATTCGTAGGTAAAGATAAAAGCGTTGAAACAAAAATAAGGTAACGGTGAACATGGAACTAGAAGAGATAAAAAGCAAATTAGCGGAGCTTAAGCCAATACTGAAAGAGAAATTCAAAGTGAAAACCATTGGGCTTTTTGGCTCTTATATAAGGAGGCGCGAAAAGGAAAAGAGCGATCTTGATATCTTAGTAGAGTTTGAGGAGCCAATAAGCCTTCTAAAGTTCATTGCCCTAGAAAATTATCTGAGCGACTCTATAGGGGTTAAAGTTGATTTAGTTGAGAAAAGTGCATTAAAGCCAAGGATAGGTAAACATATCTTGAAAGAAGTTGTAAACATATGAAAGAGGAATTTTTGGATTATATAGAAGATGTAATCGAGGCTATGAATGACGCTATGAGTTTCGTAGAAGGCATGGAATACGATGATTTTCTTAAAGATAGAAAAACTGTTTATGCCGTTATAAGGGCTATAGAAATTATTGGAGAAGCGGTGAAAAAGATACCAGAATTAGTGAAGAACCGCTATCCACAGATACCTTGGAGAGAGATGGCTGGAATGAGAGATAAATTAATCCACGAGTACTTTGGGGTTAATTTAAGAGCTGTTTGGGATACAGTCAAACAGGATATTCCCAGTTTAAAACCTTCATTTGATAAGATTTTAAAGGATTTTAAGCAATAGCCCTCCTCTATCCATTTACGCCAGTTAAGCCTTCTGCGCAAAGCTTAAAAATGTTGGAGCATGGGAAGGAAAATAGTCGTTGGTGATCATGAATGGAAATACCGTTTGATGAGTTTCTAAAACTTGACATGAGGGTTGGCAAAGTTGTTGAAGCCCAACAAATCGCTGGATCAAGAAACCTCATAAAAATGATGGTTGATTTCGGTTCCGAAAAGAGGCAGTCTGTGGCAGGACTGCTACAATACTACAAGCCAGAAGAACTGCTGGACAAAAAATTCGCCTTCGTCTTGAATCTGCAGAGAAGAAAATTCATGGGCGTGGAATCTCAGTGCATGATCCTCGCCGCCGAAGACGATAAGGGCAACGTCATTTTGATAAAGCCTGAGAAGGATATCGAGGTAGGAAGCAAGATCAGGTAAGACTGCTTCGCATTCGGTTCTTCAGCCAATAGTCCCTGCAAGGAAAGCTAATAGTCCTGTTATAAACCACACCAAGCTTAGGTTCTTCACTCTTCTGGCGTTATCTCTAGAAGAGTTCCGTAGGAGCGAAATAGAAGAAGCGACTAGTCCAATATCGGTTAGAATGACTAGGGGAAGAAACCAGTTGGAAACGAGTCCCCACAACCATGGAAAGGGAGTTAAACTCACCGCCGAAAAAAAGAAAATCGACGACGCGAAAGCAGCATCTTCTTCTCCATAGAACACTGCAATCGTTCTAACATTTCGATAGGTGTCACCCCTAACGTCCACTATTCCCTTCGTGATCTCCCTGCCAGTGTTTGAGAGAAAGACAATAGCCGCAAATACCACAATGGGCAACTCAAGTTTCTCCACCACGAAACCCCCGTAAATGAAGGGAATCGCAACACAGGTGCTGACTAAGAAGTTTCCTGGAAGTCCAGTGCGTTTTCCCTTGGTAACGTAGGTCATGGACACAATCCATGCGATCGCTGCAACTACAAGGCATGGCACATTGGTTCCAAAGGCTGCTACGAACCCTATTATGCTTAAAATAAGGGCGAAATACAGCGCCTCTTTGGGACTAACCGCGCCGCTCGGAATTGGACGGTTCGGCTCGTTTATAGCGTCAATTTGGCGGTCATAGTAATCGTTTATCGCCATGGAAGCCCCAGTCAACATAAACGACGTTATAAACCCCAAGAGAAGGTTGATTGAAAAGCTAAAGGCGGAAACCAGCGAAGCCCCCACAATCACTGCAAAGCCCATCATCACGCAGTTTAAAGGTCTGATTAATCGCAGGAATCCGCTTGGTCTTCCCATTTTCGTCAACCCAGTGTCGTTTAAAACCATACGTACGTAAGGTATAGGATCGCTACGATAAAGATCAGTTACAGCGACAATGCTTTTAGGTTTATCTCTGAAAGAAGATAACCACTTTTCAACATGCCGTGCTAACCGATTATGACCTGTTTAACCTAATGTAGCATCATTTTTTCTTCGTATTTTTTAAGGTGCTCCGCGGCTTCTCCGACATCCATGAAGAGCTTGTCAACCCTTTCCACGTCTTCAACTTTCACTTTTTCTCGTTTCCTAGCTTTGGCGTTTTGGGCTGCTAGGCTGAGTAGCTGAACAGAATATCTGAGGGAGCTTTTCGCTCCAACCTCTGTCAGTTTTTCCAGGGCTTCTTTGTCTATCTTGACTTTCTCCTCCGCGGATCGTATGCGCAGTATTTGCTTGATGCTTTCTCGGTCGTACTCGTGGGTTGCGATGATTACAGCCCTATCGATGAGGTCCAACGGGAAGCCTAATGGACTCTTGACGTCGGTTCCTCTGATTCGCGCTACACCCCTGTTTGTGGCGAGAATGATGATAGGCACGAGTTCGCTTTCCATGGCTCGCCCTAGAAAACTAAAGGCTTCTAAGTCTAGGAGATGGGAGTCATCTATGAATAGTACGCCCGGATGGATGAAGGCTTTACCCTCGTCAACCAGTTTCTTCACCTGTTCATCCACAGCTGAGCGTATTTCTGTGTCAATTTCCTTTGTTTCAGCCGCTCCGAAAAACATTGAGAAGAAACCTCCAGCTCGACTTTTGGCGTTAAGTTCGTCGATATCTGCCACTGTAAGCGTATAGACAAACTCCTTTTCCTTCAACACTTCGCCGTCGGGACGAGGTACCTTGAGGCGCGTGTCCACATCATACTTCTTGCCCTTTGCACTCTCAAGACTCAAGCCGAGGTTGGCAACTCTACCAGTTTCGGCGTCGATCTGCACAACGTTTCCCTCTGAAATATTCTGCTGTATTATTTGTTGGGCTATGGTTGCCCCAGCCTCGATGGTTTTCTCCTGCTTCTTAGTTTTCAGCGTCAGTCGAATGCTTTCAGGAACCTTCTGGTAAGGGTTGTAGGGGTGAGGAGCCGACACTATGTCGACGTTGGTAACCTCCCCCTCGTAAACTTTCCGCATCTCGTGGACTTCCACGCCTATGCACTTCCGAATAGCCTCAATCAACACCTCCGTCTTCTTCCTTTCGCTGCTATAGATTTCGCTTCCACTCATCTGAATGAAGGGAACGTTAGCACCCAACTCCCTAGAAATTCCCACCGCTATGGCTGTTTTGCCGGTTCCAGGAGGACCAGCAAAAATTACGCATTTACCGCTGAGTTTCCCCTCCTTTATCATCTTCACAACTAGACCAGCCGCTTCCCTAGCCTTTTCTTGCCCCACCATCCCGTCTTTTACTCTAATCGCGTTCAGATTTTCGTCGAGGCCCAGTCCCTTTATGTGGGTGTGGGCGCCAATTCTTTCAAAACGGCTAACCTTGCCCGGAACTTCTCTAATAGTGGCCATGAACAACTTCCTCCAGAGAGAAAATTAACAAATGCATGTGACTAAAACGGAAATATAAAAATATCCTTTAAGACAAGCAACTCGAAGCCAAAGGTTTCGTAAACACTTGGTGCTTATTGCTATGTTTTTCGCAGCTTTATGGAAGCCAGCGCCTTTTCTACCACGTCAATCGCCGAGTTTCCCAACACCCGAATCATGGGTTCCTTCCCAACCTCGCCTAGATCGTAAACAATGTCTGGAACTCTTCCAGCAGCCTTTATTGCCTCTTCCACTCCCCAGACGAGGGTTCCGCCCTCCATAGTCTTCACTTCAGGAGGCTCAAGCCTTCTATCAAAGGTTGAAACCAATTGTCCAAGCTTCTTAAAGGCTTCCACTAAATCCTGATCGTAGCGGAGGTTCAGCGCAGCCCTCCTTGAAGGGTCATGCTTCATGGCTGTTAGGACGATGCGGGCAACATGATCAGACGCCCCAAACTTAACGCAGCCAACTGCCTTCGCCTTTTCGCCGAACCTAACGATTCTTCCCTCCACAGCCGCAACATGCCACTTTGTAGAAGCATAAGGCAAGGCCATAGCAACCTGCATTCCAACCTCAGCCATGTACGGCAAGAATTCCGGATGATCTTCAATAGTCTCAGCTGCTTTGGAAACGTTCTCCAAAACTCGATGCTTCTCAGCCTCATTGAACAAAGTTGCCATGGGATTCACTGGAACCCTGCCCTTCCCAACGACTAAACCATACGTAATGGCGTTCTGCATGAACTCTTCGGCTTTAGTAACGGCTTCCACCACATCATGGTCGAGGGCTAGGTAGGCGGCTATGGCTGCGGAGAAGGTGCATCCAGCTCCATGGGCCTCCACTCCAACTCGAGGTTTCGTAAAAGTCTTGAACTTGCTATCATAGTACAAAACATCTGTGACGTTGGCTCCTCCTAAATGACTACCCTTCACAACCACCGCTTTCGCGCCCAGCTTCGCAATTCCCGAAGCCGCCTTCTTCATGCCGTCAATCGTCTTTATTTTCAATTGAGCAATATCTTCAGCCTCATGCTTGTTCGGGGTGACAACAAAAGACCGGGGAACAACAGTCTCGACTAAAGCCTCTTTATCTTCTTCACGAATGAGAAGGTCTCCCGTTCCTGCCCGGAAAACCGGGTCAACAACAACCCGCAGTTTATGGCGATCGATGGCTTCAGCAACCACGTTCATAATTTCCTTAGAGTAAAGCATCCCTGTTTTGGCCACTTTGACTGGAATGTCCTCAAGGACAGCTTCTATTTGTCTCTCAACCATGCGTGGAGGTATGGAAAATATGTCATAAACTCCCTTGGTGTTCTGAGCTGTTATGGCGGTGATGGCGCAGGTTCCGAAAACTTCTAAGGCTGCAAAAGTTTTAAGGTCAGCTTCTACGCCAGCGCCTCCGCCGCTGTCAGAGCCAGCTATCGTCATGGCGCATGAAACTTCTTTTTTGATCAATTCGATCCATCCCTAATCAAAAGTTTATGAAGACTTCTTGACTGTTTCATCATGGAGTTTTGCTTCTTCATAATGGTTTCGTCCTGCAGAATAGTGCTATGTTAATGCGTGCGCTAGCCTTGCGTCAAAAAAAAGAGGGTGATCGTATTGGTTCGCCTTTTACGGTGTCATATCCTTGGTGAAGTATGCCCAATCTACCGGCGTGGATGGAAGATCTCGCAAGTAGGGAAGTTGCCATGCATATTGGGGATACAAAGCTAGAAAGTCTGCCGCGATGAATGGTGTCCCACATGGATGGCCCCATCGGCCCCACATCCCCATTTCATTCATCACTAAAGAGCTGCTGGTGACTTTACCGTCATAGGCTCCAGAAGGCCTCCCCACCGCCTCGCCATGACCACATATTGTATTGCGGCTAGGCGCCGTTACGTTTTTTTGTGTGTCATAGTGGTCAGCTATCATAGTTTTACCAAGCTCAACGGTTATATTCCCATAATGTTGTGCACGGAGTTGTTCCCATCTTATAGTGCGCCATTTCGCTTGGTTACATGAACCGATAAAGCCGTTGAACGTGCGTGCGATGTTCCATTGAAGGCCTAGCTGTAGACGACATATTTCCTCTGTCTTGGCGTCTCCGATCAACCATTCATTTGCGTAAGCACCGTTGCCTTTATAAGTCATCACGGCAAGCCAGTCGTCTATGTTGTCCGTGTGTTGCATGGCGTATCTCTCTCGGGCGAATACTGGTATACCTTCGATGTTGTAGCCCTCGAGTTCAGGAGGTACACCAGTAGTCTCGCATACCATTAGGCCAGCTTCATTGTAGATCCAGTCTTGGCCGCTCCAGATACACCCTCCCGTACTCTGGTAGATCATTCTATATCCTTTATCCGGTTCAATGTCGAATATAACATTCCAATATCCGTCGCCAGCGTAACCAGCCCATGTGTTATGGGCGATAACGATTTCTCCGTTAGCTGTGGCATTGCCCGTGGCGATGAAAGCGCTACAACCCTTTTCCCAGTGGTGTAGGGGAATATGTCCAGTTGGATGCTTCCCCTCGAAGTAGGCGTCCCAGTAAGCGTCAATATCTGCCCACGCGTTAAATGCAGTAATGTCCCACTTGTCCCAGTCATAACCAGCCGCTCTTACCCCAGCAGCAATTCCTTCAATCTCAACCTTCTGCTCGGCAGGAAGTTTTTGCCATATATAAATTCTTGAAATATCGCGAGCAACGTACCACCAATCACCGAACTCTTCTTCGCTCCAGTAGACATGGATTGCGGCACTCCAAGAGGTGTTTAAGTTGTCTGCCACTAAGTAGCCGTGTTGATAGCCTATTTGGAGGGGTTTTCCTTCCAGATGCACATAAATCCAGCCTTCCTTGTCGATACGATAAGCTCCTTTAAGCAGCGGATGCCCTGGTTTGGCAGCCTGCACCTGAATAGCAACCAAGGATAGAGCGATTATGGCGGTCAAAACCAAAGGTATTTTATTTCTCGACATTTTCCTCAACTTCATATATGTGCGTTAAATATTTTATGCGCACGCTCATGTTGTTTGTAGGTGATGACATTTAAAATTGCCGGAAGAAGCTTCTATAACATACTTCTACATCCAAAAAGTTGCGCGCGCGGTTTAGGGGGGTGGTGCGTGTCTACATTACGAAGACTTGATGGATTCTTCGAGGTTGAAAGCTGATGTATTCAAGCGTGCGCATGTTGTTAGGGTTCCTTTTTACTCAGCGAAACAAGAAAGTGAAAAACGTGGTTGTGCTTTATTTTAGGGAACAGAGACTAGAAAAGCATGAAGTCTTAAAACTTGCAGTTGCGCTGCCTTTTCATAGGAAGGATGAAAATTTGGCTAGAAGATGGAGAACGGGTAAATGAAATATCCCAAAAAACTGTCTGTTAAAGGCTATGTTTTCCTTGTTGATGAAAAAGTTTACGAACCAGCTGAAGATACGTTCCTTTTAGCTGAAAACTTGAAAGTTGAAGAAAGAGAAGTTGTTTTGGATGTGGGAACTGGCTGTGGCGTCTTAGCGGTGCTTGCAGCCAAAAAAGCCAAAAAAGTTGTGGCTACCGACATAAATCCTCACGCAATTAAGTGTGCCAAGAAAAACGCAAAAATGAACGGTGTGGAAGAGAAAATAGAGTTCCGTTTAGGAGACCTTTTCCAGCCAATGATGCCAGATGAAACTTTTAGCCTAATCCTTTTCAATGCGCCATACCTGCCTTCTGAACCATACGAAGAAAGAAGCTTGACTGGAAGGGCTTGGGCTGGAGGTCCCAGTGGAAGAAAAGTTATTGATCGTTTCATAATGGATGCCCCAAAATTTTTGACGTGTGACGGTCGAATCTTGCTTGTTCAGTCTTCCCTTTCAAACATAGAGAAAACTTTGGAGAGGTTTGATGAGACGGGTTTAAGAGCCAGAGTTGTCGCTGAAGCTAAATTTCCTTTTGAAAGGATAGTCTTGATTGAAGCCAAGCGTCCAAGCGGAGCCTCATGAAAAGCTTGCCATGCGTCCAGTCCTATGGGAATTTTGGTTTTATGGCTTTTGTTGTGCAGGCTTCAACGCATTTTAGGCAGTATATGCATTCTGGGTCGCTGAACTTTTCCCAAGGCAATTCCAAAATGCGAATCTTCATTGGACAAACCTCCACGCATGTGCGGCACCCAGCCTTCGTGCACCTCAAGGGATCTCTCTTCAAGCCCAAAAAGCTGAATCGACTAAGAAGGGCTAGTGCCGCTGCATGGGGACAAAGGTATCGACACCAACTTCTCGGAACGTACACGGCTAAAACTAGAACCATTACCATTATGACGAGGCGAGCCCACAAGAGCGGGCGCACCACAAACATTTCGGCTAGCATATTACTGGGATTGGCGTAACGAACGTCCAATACCATTCTTGGCAGAATGGCGAAGAGCGTGTCGGCTGGACTTAACGCATTGAATGGTGCTGGAGCAAACACGCCGAGGGCCGCCTTGTAGCTTTCACTCATTCCCGCGGCCAGAGATATGGCTAGAGTTCCGCTGATAAATAGGGTAACCGCCAAAACCACATACTTAACCCTGATCATTCCCTCGTGAGTTCTCAAAGAAACCTCTGTATGCTCTCTCTTAACGAACCCCAACAAATCCTGAATGAAACCGAAGGGACATACCCAGCCGCAGAGGGCTCTACCCAAAAAAACCGCTGTCAGAAAGAACGCGGCTAGGGGAAGCCAAGGGAAAACGAGGTCGTGAAGCATCCATTGTAACATTGCAAAGGCGTCGCCCACAGTTTTCTGAGGAGTTCCTAAACTATAGACAACTGGGAGGACAATTGGCCAAGGCCCTAAGCCAAAAATGACTGCACCGAATAATACAAAAGAAAGAAACTGCGTGATTTTTCTTGCAGTCTCTATTCTGAAAACTGCTCTTTTAACGCGAAATATTGCCTCCTTGGCTCCGGTCAATTCCTTCGCTGTTCCTCCCGCTCGATTTTGGCTGTCAAGTGAGCTTATGTGCCATAAAAAGCTTTCATCACCTTCCAATGACTTTAACGTTTTCTACCCGAACCCATGGCGCAACTAAACGTCCTATCTTCCTCACATTGTTGCCAACCGCTGATATATTCTTCAAAATATCGAAGATCGTACCCGCCAGCATCGCTCCCTTCACAGCATAAGCTATGTTACCTTTTTCAATTTTCCACGCCGGAGTGGCCACCACGGAAAATTCCCCGCTTTCGGGGTTGCTGCTGTGGGCGCCTTGCACACCGTAAACTATGAGTCCGTCATCAATTTCGTTGATGACATTTTCTGGAGATTTGTTTCCCAGAGAAAAGGCGAAGTTTGTTGCTTCCAGAACTGGCGTGGACGCGTATGATGCTAAGTCTCCCCTGAAGGCGTTTCCAGTGCTCTCAACGCCAGTCTTCTTCGCCGTATAGTTGTCGTAAAGGTAATGCTTCAGGACCCCCTTCTCGATGACCAAGGTTTTTTGGCTAGGAACACCTTCGCCATCAAATTTCCATGTTTGAAGACCCCCTTCAAGCAATCCGTCATCGTGAATCGTCACAAGATCCGAGGCAATTTTCTGCCCGATTTTTCCTTTAAGGGCAGATCGCTCCCTTTGAACGTAGTCCGCTTTCACGGCGTTTATCAAGGTATAATAAAGAAGGTCGTGAAACGTTTGTTGAGTGAATATTACGGGAAGGTTTCCCGATTTGATTTTCTTGGCTTTGAGGGAATAAATTGCTTGCTTAGCCGCTTCTCTTCCCACCCATTCGGGATTGATTTTGTAAATCCTCTCTGCGTTAAATTCGAAACATACGGGAGTAACCTCGCCAGCTTCTCTCGCTATTGTTTCGATGAAGCATTCAATGCCTGTGCCTTCGTCGTAAGCCTCCACCCCATGTGAGTTCATGATGGCTTTAGATGCTAGGAAGGCTCCAACTCCTCCCCCTATGGGGAAAACTCGCTTGTCGTAGCCTTCCGCTGCATCCAATGCGACTGACGCTGTTTCCACCAACTCGTCAGGTGGGATGGCGATCAACTTTTTGTCGTAGGTGTTCTTCGTTGCGCTGGGCTTTCTGGGGCTGGGTAGGCTTACCCAGTTTTCGTCTGGTTTGCTCGCTTTAGCTGAATGGAAAGCCTTGACAGCGGCGTCCTGGATGGTTTTGTCGGTTAATATGTTTGTGTAGGAGAAACCCACAGCCTTTTTGTAGACAACTCTTATTCCTAAGCCTCGATCCGTCCTCTTGACGCTTCTAACGATTTGTCCCCTTTCAATCCCCACCGACATGCCGGAACCTATGCTCAGAAATGCCTCAGCCTCTTCAGCGCCTTTCCTAGCTGCGATGTTAACGGCTTTCTCTCCAATGTTGATTAATTCTTCTGGTTTAAGCTCCGCCACCGACAATCACCTCTCTCACCCGAATGTGTGGTCCTCCATCGCAGATGAAGGCTGTTTGGCCTTTCCCGCATCTTCCGGGCCACAATTTAAAGTCTCCACTAACGGCATCCACCTTGTGTAGGGTTTCAAGGGTGTTTCCACTTATTGAGGCGTTCCTGACAGGTGAGCCTAACTGTCCCTTAACGATTTCGTAGGCCTCCTGTATGCCAACCTGAAAGGTTCCGTCTAGGTTCGCTTGGCCTCCTCTAAAGCTTTTGAGGTAATAGCCAAAATCAATATCCTCGAGAAGTTCCTCGAAGGTGTAATCCCCCGAGGCAAGGTAGGTGTTCCTCATCCTAATGATGGGTTCAAATCTGAAGTCTTCAGCCCGAGCGTTTCCCGTTGGTTCCGCATCAAACTTGAAGGCGGTTTCACGGTTATGCATAAGCCCAACCACTTCGCCGTTTCTGACTAGGAGAGTTTTTTGGGTTGGAACTCCTTCGTCATCGTATTTGAAAGAGCCAAAGGCGTCATCAACCGTGCCGTCGTCGTAAACGGTGACAATCTCTGATGCAATTTTCTTCCCAAGCTTGTCAGACAACACGGATCCAGACAAAGTGAGGTCTGCTTCTGCCAGGTGCCCAAAAGCCTCATGAATGAAAACGCCAACCACGTTAGTGCCAACTACAGCGAGGAAAGTTCCGCCCTTAGGCGCCTTGGCCTTCAGCTGATCAACTACGCGTTTGGCAATTCTTGTTCCCACGATTTCCGGCGTTTCCACGTCAAAAACTTCAAAGCCAGCTGTGGACCCTATTTCTTCTCTCCCCGACGTGAAAACGTCGGCTTCCCTGGCTGAAGCGAGAATTCTAGACCAGACGTAAAGTTTGTCTTGTTCAATGTAGCTTCCGTCACTGTTGATGAAGTAGTTCGTTCCTGTTAGATCCAGATAGTCGATGGTGCAACTCTTTAGCCGGCGGTCGTAATCAAAAATCATTTTGTCCATTGCTAAAGCAACATCAATCTTTTCCTTGATTGGAATTTCCCTCGGATCCTTCCTCGGCTTAGCCACCACCCTGTCTTCCACAGCCTTTGTCTCAGCAAGCTTTACAGGCTTTTTCACCTTGAAACTCGCTGCTTTCGCCATTTTGAATGCTTCTTCAACACCTTGTTTCAGCAGCTTTGGATTTAGCGTTCCAAGGGTTGCGAAGCCCCAGGCGCCCTTTGCCAAAACTCTGATGCCTACCCCGTTTTCAGTTCCCTCCTTAGCTGCTTCAACCTCGCCGTCTTTTGTCGTGAGGAGAGTTTTGAAGAGTCTCTGCGCCCGAACCTCAACATAGTCTGCGCCAAGTTTCTGCCCGTAATCCACGGCTTTTACCAAGTCTTCTTTCAAGGCAATTCTTCCTATAGGGGGATGGTTGGTTCGCGTTGGTTCTGTCTCAACAGAATTCTATTGAGTTATGTCTTGCTTTGCTTAATTTTATCGATGATCGCATCGAAGAGGCGTTTTGCGACTTCTCTTTTTGCGGCGAGAGGAACATGGACGACTTTTTTGTTTGCGTCGACGATAAAAATCTCGTTGGTGTCGTACCCGAAACCGACTTCCTTTCTTCCGATGTCATTTGCGGCAATTAGGTCCGCCTTTGCTTTCTTCAGTCTTTCGTATGCGCTTTGAACAAGTTCTTCGTCAGAAAGATTGTACTCAGCCCGGAACGCGACGAGAAATGTGTCTGGGCTAATCTTCTTTATGGCATCGATGATTTTTGGGGTTGGTTTCAATTTTACTGTCAGCTCCGTTTCTGTGCTTGTTGGGACTTTATAGTCATACTGCTTCTCTGGCGCCCAGTCAGCCACTGCCGCAACAGCAATCGCAATGTCGTACTTCTTTGACTTTAACTCAGAGACCACCGCTTCGTACATTTCTTGACTGGTTTCAACAGGGATTTTCTTGGCATCAATAGGAGATATAGCTGTTCCAGGACCATAAATTAGGGTTACTTCGGCTCCTCGTGACAGTGCTTCCTCGGCTACCGCTACGCCCATCTTTCCGGAGCTTTTGTTCATGATAATCCTAACAGGGTCTATGTACTCTAAAGTTGGGCCAGATGTTACTATGACCCTTTTTTTGGCTAGGTCCTTCTTAACCATGAGTCTACGGATAACCGCCTCCACGATTTCCTTGGTTTCAGCCATCTTCGCCTTTCCTTCCTCAACTCTGGGTCCAACAAACTCGACGCCTAGAGACTGAAGCTTCCTAATGTTCTCTGTTACGACAGGGTGGCGATACATAGATTCATGCATCGCTGGTACAATCATGATGGATGTGCCGGACCCGAAGGCCGTTGAAACCAGCGTGGTGACTGGAGTGTCGTCTATTCCGCAGGCGATTTTGCTGATGGTGTTCGCTGTGGCTGGGGCAACCAAAACCAAGTCAGCCTTGTCGGCTCCCTCGCCAGCCAGCATGACATGCTCAATCTTTCCCGTTAGCTCTGTCACAACATGGTTCCCAGTCGCCCACTCCATAAGGTATGGATGAATCATCTTCTGAGCCATAGCAGACATGACCGTGTAAACTTCTGCGCCCTGCCGCATGAGTTCACGGGCAATTTCGGGACATTTGGCGGCGGCTACGCTGCCGGTGATGCAGAGGGCGATTTTGCGTCCCTTCAATAGGTGCGACTTGGTTCCTATGATGTCTTTTGAGGGGTGGGTTTCAGGCAAACTTTGCACCACTATTTTCTATTGTCTCCAATTTAATAAAGTGGTTGTTGTACTGCTTATAGTTGGCGTATGTCGTTTAGGTATCGCCAGCGTTTTCTAATTCTTTCTATTTGGTTCAAGTCAAGCTCGACTTGGAATACTTTTTCCTCTTCGCCTGCCTCCAGAATCACCTCTCCGTCTGGCGCCGCAACAATGCTGTGGCCTTTCACCATGCGTCCATCTGGATAAAGCGTGTTAGTGTTGTTGACGAAAACGTAAAAAACCGTGTTTTCCGCGGCTCTAGTTACTGACACATGCTTCCACAGCTCGCTTCGATTTTGGGGTATGTTTGATGGATTGAAAATGATGTGGGCATCGTTTAGAGCCAAGCTTCTGGCGAGTTCTGGGTAGAGGGCATCAACACAAATCAATACGCCGATATTGACGTTGTCAACTTTGAAAACTGGAGAAACATTCCCGGGGCTAACGAATTCTCTTTCGTTGAAGGCAGCGGACGGAAAACGCTTATCGTAAAAACCGATCACCTTTCCCTTCCGGCTGATTACGTGGCAAGTGTCGAAGATTTTCTCTCCCCGACGAGCAAACAGACCTCCAGATAAGAGATTGTAACCGTTTTCGGCAGTGCATTGACATAATGATGAGAGAAGTGATTCGCATTCTTTCTCTTCTAGGAAAAGTCCTTTACCAGTCCAAGCTTCGGGCAGACAAACAATATCTGCATTCTTTATTTTTGAAAGGATTGAAAGCATATGGTCAACGTTTTTGGGCTTGTTCAAGTCATCCCGCCCAAATTGAACCAAGGCTATACGCAACTTCAAAAGTCCCCCTCAATACCGAAATCTTTCTCCGAGTTAATTACTAATAAAAATAATTAAGGTCTTTTCTATCTGCAACCGCGAGGGTTTCACATGAAGTCCGCTAGGCTTCGTTGCTTTGGCTTTTCTGGCTCCACCCCGCCCTTTTCTTCTTCCCCAAAGATGACGAGTTGGCCGTAAACGCCGTCGTATCCAGGTATAACTTTCACCCTGCCTTCTCTAACCCGAACAATAGCTTCAGCGATCCTTGGGTCAACGATCCGGGACATTTCTTCTTTGGATGCATCTATGAGCACGGTGTATTCATCGCCAAACTTCGCGACAAGCGGATTGTAGATGTCCCACACTTTTTGGGTGCCGGGATATTTGGCTCCCAAAATGGTTGAGATGATTTCGGAGAGGGGCAACAGATGCATGCAGCCTATTGCCTCTTGGGGCTTGAAGTCTACGGGACGATCTGCCAGTTCTTCTACGCGTTGCTCCACCCCCTTCGTGAGTTTCCTGCGACAAACCGGACAGCGATTTCCAAACTTTATGGCGTCCTGAGGAGAAAGAGAGACATTGCAGTTTCTGTGTCCAGTCCAATGATACTTGCCGTAAGCTGGATCGGTCTCAATAGTGAATTTGAAGCGTTGGGGATCCTTCTTGCGGATGGCGTCAACCACTTCCTGGTACGTTAAGCGTTCCAACTCAAAGACATTGGCTTCTCTCCCTATCCTCCAAGGCCAACTGCTGTGGCTGTCGCTGTTTGAAACTAGGGCAAACTTGTCTAGGGCGCTTAGCCTCCAGTTCATGGGAGGGTCAGAGGAGAGGCCTGTCTCCAAGGCGGGAATGTGTCTAGTCATGTCTTGGTAACAATCTTCTACTCGGTCAAAACCGCTGAAGGCGCCGAAAATGCTGAACCATGGAGTCCAAGCGTGAGCGGGTATGACGACGTTTTCATCTGAAACTTGCATGACCTCCTCCACGAGTTGCGGCGCAGTCATGTCCAGAGTTGGTCTGCCATCAATGCTGAGGTCGCCATACCGCGCCAATCTTTCATTAATCTGAACTGCGGTTTCAAGGCTTGGAGTCAAAACAACATGATGGACTTTCTTGACGCTGCCTCCAAAGGTGAAGATTGTGCTAACCTCGCCCGTTATCATGTAGCGTACGGGAGAATCCGAATGCTTGGCTGTTCCGTACAGGTTTGTGCCAGAAATTTCAACAAGCTCTTCGCTCAACTCTTTGAGCCACTTGGGATGAGTGAAGTCTCCGGTGCCCACGAGGTTCAAGCCCTTGATTCGGGCGAAACGGGTGATTTCATCTATGTTCATTTTTTGGCTGGTGGCGCGGCTATACCTGCTATGAATATGGAGGTCAGCTATCACCCTCAAGTTTTCCACCAGACTTCAAGTCGCAAAAGATTAACGTGGTGCCCAGAGCACCATTCTCCCTTTCTTTGTCATTTCTTTGACTAAATCTTCAACAGGTCCACATTTGATGCATCTTGCCATACAATGCTTTACACACGCTGGCTCGAGCCCTTTGTTGGTGCGGTGTGCGCATAGGGTACAGAGTTCTGTGGGAACCGGTATGAAAGCGAGATACGCTTTACCAGACGGCAACTGTTGAACCGTTTCGATTACTTGCATTCCTACCATCCCCGCAGGCCTCCGGTATTCTTGGGCACAGGCAACTTGACATGTATAGCAACCCGTGCAATATTCGTAATCTATCAAGAGGCCATACTTGGTTCTGTTCTTCATATTCGCCATACTCCACTCAAGCCTTGTAGACTTTACAAAGCATGTGCTTTATGGGCGCGCCGAGACCGTCTTTTCCCTGGTATCCCATGGGGATAAGCTGATTGACATTCGATTTCCAGACATCGAAGAGAGATGGCTCCGTTCCTTTCTTCTCAGGGAACCACCAGCCGTGCTCTGCCATCACCATCCATTCTGGCACTACAGGAGTGACTTTTGCCTTGAACATGCATCTACCAAGCCAATTCTCGACCCATATCCACTCCCCGTTGCTGATATCCAATGACTTTGCGGTGTCGGGGTGGATTTCAATTATAGGATGGGGATGAATCTGCCTCAACCAAGGGATGTTCCTGTGTTCCGAGTGGAAATAGACCGGAGACCTCCTTCCAGTGGACAAGATTAGAGGATACTTTTTCGCCAGCTCTGGTTGACTGATTGGTGTGAATGGTGGTTCCTCATAGTGGGGGAGAGGCTCCAGTCCCCATTCTTCACGGAGAGACGAGTATAACTCAATCTTCCCAGAGGGAGTTTGAAATCCAGGTTTCTTATCTTTCCGCAGTAACCCCTTCTCGAATCTGTGATAGGGCGCGCTAGGATGACCTTCAGGCGGCAGAGCCCAGCCGCCTCTCTCTTGTAATTCACGAAAAGTCATACCTGAGGGCTTGAGAATTTCATCAAATAGATCATGAATTGTATCCCAACGAAAATCCGAGTCAAATCTCTTAGCTAACTCAAAGTTAATCTCTACATCTGGTTTACATTCGTCTACGGTTATCATTTTGCTGATGACTTGAAGTGGCACCCACCAGCTCCTGACACCATCTTTTTCGAGGAAGCTTGCCGCTGGCAGAACGACATCGGCAAGCTGAGTAGTGGGGGTATGAAACAGGTCGACAGCAACTATAAACTCAAGTTTCTTAAGAGCATCCACCCATCTCTTGGGGTCTAAACCTATGCCACCTATAAGATTGCATGCCTGTATCCACATACCCTTGATAGGATAAGGATGTCCCGTGAATATTTGTTCTAGAACCAGATCTGTTTGAGCCCGCCAGATGAATTTGTTCAAAGGACCATAACGGTCCGCTCCAATTCTTTTCTTATCAATTTCCTTGGACTTTAGTTTGATTACCCCTTCTGCCCCAGGCAGAGCATACGCAACCGCGTCGAAGGCATAGCGAGAGATCACGTTCCCGCCGGGCACATCCAAGTTGCCAGTAAGACACCAGAGGCAGGTTATTGCTTGGGCGGTGGGAGTGATAGCGGGTGTCATGTCGATGGGAACCCCCCAGTGTATGGATGCGGGTTTGCTTTTAGCGTATAAGATCGCTGCGTCCTTGATTTCTTTCTCTGGGACCAGAGTGATTTCGGCTACTCGGTCAAGCGGATACTTGTTCACTTCCTCACGGAATACATCCCAAACAGTTCTAGCCCTCACATGGGTTCCATCTAAAAGTTCGATTTCAAAATCTCCTGTCAGTGCTGGTTTTACTCTTGGAGACCGGTACTTAACTTCATCCGAGTCCCAGATTACCGGTGTTTCGTTTTCGGTATTCCAAACAACAAAGTTATTTTGAGACCCGTTATCAATGAGGTGGCTCTCTCGAAGTAACTTTCCAGTATCACATCTAACAAGATGAGGCGCATTCGTCCATTTCTCAACAATATCCCTATGATACAATCCTTCGTTGATGATGACGTTGAGAAAGCCCATCGCCAAGGCACCATCGGTTCCCGGCCTGATTCTAAGCCATTTTGTAGCCCTTGAGGCAAACCACGATAAACGTGGGTCGATGGCGATAATTTTTGCGCCTCTTTTCATGAGATCAATAATCCAGTGACCAAAAACATTGTCAGGGCATGATGCTGGGATGTTGTAGCCCCAAACCACGATGCACTTGGGAATTTTATATTTTGGACTTTCGTAGCGGTCAGCCAGCCACTGCCCAGCATCAATTATGCAGTAATCGCCTTGAACGGTTTCTACTGCTGAAACTCTGGGACTGTAGCAGGCGATCCCACTTAGGCTGAACATTACATTGGGGCTGCCATAGGCATAGGCTAGCATACATATCCAAGGTCCAATATCCCTACCGGTTCCCATGGAAAAAATGAAGCTTTCCGGACCAAACTCTTGACGTATTTTTTTCATTTTTCTCTCTATGAAGTCGAAAGCCTCGTTCCAAGAAATCTCTTCCCACTTTCCCTCGCCACGTGCTCCAATACGTCTCAGAGGACGTTTTAGGCGGTCTGGGTGGTATACATATTGTGTCATTGCAAGGGCTCTTGAACAAAGGCGACCTTGACTCCATGGGTGTTCTGGGTCACCTTCAATTTTTACTAGCTTTCCATCTACAATATGTGCCAGTACTCCACAGCCACCATGGCAACCAGGTCCGGCGGACCAAGATGTAGTCCTTTTAATTTCAACATTCTTGCCGCTCATCAGTAAAACCCTATTTTATGTATAATCGTTTTAGATAAGAAAGTTTTCTTCCAATCAAAATTTATGAATTATGGAGAAGTGGATCTCATGGCTGAGCTTAACGTGGCGCGCGCATGTTTACTTCATCCTGCTTGATATTCAATGAAAACTTAGAGAAAAAGAGAAGGATACAGGTTTAAATTCCAGCCTATGGTTTTCCTTTCCGTTAATACCTTAGAAATCACCAGCACCATGTGTGCCTACGAATGTGCCAGATAAGACATAGCCTAGCGTTATCTTGCCTCTCCAACTTCATTTGGGAGGAAGTTGATGTCTACAAGGGTATTTCCAAAATGAATTCGTCAAAGTGTGTGTTCAGGTCTATTAATTTTTTCCGCCATTCCTGGAGGAGCTTTGCTACCTTAGCGTCCTTCTCAATGAAGGCGAAGAACCTATCCCATGTGCCGTAATCTTTCATCTCCATATGCATTTGGTAATACCTCGGATTCGCACCGTTGTGGTGTCGATATAATTTCATAGGTCCAAGTCCTTCTACCTTGCCTTTAAGATAACGCGAAAGCTCTTTTGAATTATTGACAAAATCCTCCTCGCTTACACCGTTCTTCAGGTTGAAATAAATAATGTATAGCATTTTCTCACCTCCTTTTCTTCTATTATGTCATTTAGATTATTCCATTTCAAGTTGCATTAATAATTTTGGAAGAAAACTTCTATCATCCAAGCCCGAAGACTAAACAGAACGGACCAAAGTGTCCAGCTTCATTCACTAATCGAAGTTTCTTCCACAAGTCATAAAAAGTGAAGTAGCAGATACGTAACAATGTTTATTTTCATTCATAAGGAGGTGATAGGTTGAAGTTTGGTGATGTAGTGATGTCTGTGGCATCGATAGCTGTGATTTTTGCTTTGATCGCTTTTCCCTTAGAGATGGTGTTATTTTCGGCTCTGGGTATATCTGGCATGACCAATTGGGGATATATCGTTAGTCTGATCATCTCCCTTTTCCTTAGCACATTGATCAGCGGCTACATCTTCGCTGGAAAGATATGGGAAGCTAGAAGGGAATCAATAACTAAAATAACGGCTTTGTGGGCAGCCCTTGTGATGCTGTTCGCGATAACTGTTCCGGCATCTATAGCAGACTGGGGTCTATCGGTTAAGGAAGAGTACCTAGCGGAGAACCCTGGGGCTACGTTGTCAACTTCCGAGTGGGTGACCTGGGAGTATATGTTTCTAGATATGTTTACGTTCTTAATGGTAGGTATGGCGCTCGTGTTAGGTTTCATCGGGCTCTATGCTGGTTCAATGCTTAGGCGACCCGTAAAGAGCCAAAAATAGCCAGAACATAATCATGCCTTATTCATGTTGGCAACACTACTAGCAGTCATTGTCTACAGAAGACAGTTGAAAAGAAGAAATTCTCCATGCTTTTCTGGGTCAGCTATTATCCTCAACTCCTTCACCCATGTACTTTTCAAAAACTTTCTCCCAATCAATCTTAAGAATCGCCACAATGATGATGATCAAAAGAGCAGATGTAACTATGGTTCCTAACCATCCGCCTTCACCGAAGACGACTTTAATTATTCCAATGGATAGGCGACCGCTATATGCTAAAATGAAACACATTAACATTTTACCCAAGAAAGCTGGGACGAAGGCTTTCACAAAACTATATCGCATGATTCCCAGCGGAATGAAAAGGAGGTCATCAGGTAACGGGGTTAAGGCGAAGAAAAAAATTCCAGCGAAACCGTAACGTTGGAAAACCTTCATCATGTAATTCATTCTTCTTCGCCTATCTTCACTTAGCACCGCCCGTCCATAGTAACCAAGCACGTACCCTGAAAACTCGCCAATAGCAGAACCTAAACCGCCGCTAACTGCAACAAGGAAGGGATCTAAAAAAGCTCCTGACAAATAAATGACAAGAGTGTAAGGTACGGGGATTATTATAGACATCGCGCCAATGAGGCTTATGAAGAAAACCCCGAAATAGTTATATTGATGCGCAAATTGTTCCATCCACTCTAGAAGCACCAAATAAACCATCTTTCTCTGGTTTTATCGTTTGTGTGCTTAAGCCTTGCCATATTCATCGTTAGCTTTAAATGAAACCAATGAAAACGTTTTGTTTCAGCCTGTTTAAGAGGCGTTATAATTGAGTTCTCAAGAACCCATCTGGATCGCCAGAGACTACTTAAAGTGCAGTGGTTGCAGAAAATGCGAGATAGCATGTTCACTTTTTCACGAAAAACGCATCTGGCCAGAAGCTTCAAGGATTCGAGTGTTCATGCTCGTTCCCGGAGCAGAGTTTCCCCATTTCTGCACCCAATGCAACGACTATCCCTGTGTTGAATCCTGCCCGGTGGATGCCTTATCAGTGAGTAAGGAGACAGAGGCTGTTCTGGTTGACAAAGAAAAATGCACTGCCTGCGGTCTCTGCATCAACGCCTGTCCAGGCAGAATCCCCCACATACATCCAACAGAGAAATACGCGGTGATATGCGACCTCTGTGGGGGAGAACCTCAATGCGTAAAGGTGTGCCGCGAAGGAGGATGGAATGCCCTCAGGGTAGTAACCAAAGAAAATGAGAAAGTGATGGGACGTGACCGCGCTTACAAGCTGTACGCTCGCACACCTGAAGAAGTAACACAAGATTTGGTTGCCAGCCTATATGGAGAGGCAGAAGAGGAGCGGATTTAAATGAGGGGGTACGCAGGAAAGTTTCTGGAAGTCGACCTCTCAGCAGAGAAGATAAAAGACCTAACCTTTGACGAGAGGATTCTGAGACAGTACATTGGTGGTAGAGGCCTAGCCACAAAGATTCTGTGGGACAGGCTGGGCGACCGATGGGAGACCATCGACCCCCTAGGACCCGAAAACATCCTCCTCGTCTTAACTGGACCCCTAACAGGCTTTTTCCCAGGAAGCAGAATCTGCGTATCCGGAAAGTCTCCTCAAAGCAACGGCGTGGTGGGTTCCACAGTTGCTGGAGAGTTTCCAGTAGAACTCAAATGCGCGGGCTACGACGGCTTAATCATTACAGGCGTGGCTGCTAAACCAAGCTACATTTTCATCACAGATTCCCAAGCAGAATTCAGAGATGCAAGTCACATATGGGGAAAAGATGGAAAACAAACTCTAACCATGCTTGCCAGAGGGGGAAGAGAAGAGCTCAGAAAGAGACATCCCCTGTACGGCGAGTGGAAAGAGCCGGCTGTACTCTACATAGGGCCGGCTGGAGAGAACAAAGTCAGAATAGCCGCTGTGATGGCGAAATGGACACATGCAGCAGGTTACGGAGGCTACGGGGCAGTGATGGGCTCAAAGAATCTTAAGGCGCTGGTGGCTAAGGGCACAGGACCCCTACCAGAGGTAGAGAACATAGAGAAAGTGAAGGCGCTGATAGATGAAGTGTCGCAGAGATGCTACAGCAATGATTCATTTCGAAGGTGGGGAACCGGCGCCGCGGGCTACGAGGTCGGTGCCGTAACCAGCTCCGAGCCCATTAGAAACTGGCAGGAGGAGTGGCATGACCAGAAGAGTTTTGGAGTGGACAAGTTCGAGCAAAGGGTTTGGATAAAAAGATACTGGGGCGACTTTGGCTGTCCAACAACATGCCTCAAAGTTGCCATGGTGAAGGCGGGTCCCTTCAAAGGCGCAATAGGAGACAACCCAGACTATGAGCTACAAGCCTATTTAGGAACCAACTTGGGCATCTTCACTCCAGAAGAAAGCGTCTACTTGGCGTCTCTTATAGACGACCTGGGACTCTGCGGCATACAGGGCGGAAACGCCCTAGGATTCGCTGGTGAACTCTACCAGAGGGGCATCCTAACCAAGGAGGACCTAGACGGCATAGAACTAAGGTGGGGAAACGCCCAAGCCTTCGCTGCCTTGGCTAAGAAGGTGGCTAGGAGGGAAGGAATAGGAGACGTACTAGCCGAAGGCTCTTACAGGGCAGCCCTCAAGATAAAGGAAATGAAAAAGAAAGACGTGATGCGGTACGTGGTTCATGAGAAGGGAATGGCTATAGGAGCCCATGGGGTTAGAAGCGGAAAGGACTACACGACAGACGTATCCTACGCCTGCTCTGTTCAAGCTGGAGACCACACTTCAACAGCCTATCTTCCAATACATCACGCCAACAGCGAGTTGACCATAATCCTCCATGACTCGGGTGTCTACTGCTGGTTCAACACCTTCAACCTGCCACGACACCTCAAATGGGACTTCTTAAAGGCGGTTACAGGGTGGGAAATAGGACCAGAGAAATGGTACGAGACCACAGCGCCTAGGATACTTCACATACAGAGAGCACTTTTACTCCTAGGCGGACCAGACTTCAAATGGAACCCCAAAATACATGACGACAACCCCCAAAGGTTCTACGAGCCACTGCCATCAGGACCTTACGCTGGAAAAAAGGTTGAGAGAGCTAAGTTTGAGGATTCGAAAAAGGAATATTACAAAGAAATTGGCTGGGATGAAAACGGGATACCCAAATCCGAAGTGCTGAAAAAGCTTGGACTAAAGGAAGTAGACAAAGTATTAGAGGAAAAGGTAAGATAAACTGATTTCGCTCTGAAACACCTACTTTACTCGAATAACCCTGGTCGGCGTAACTATAACATCTACAGGGACATCCCATTCCTCTCGGGGAATTCTTTCGACGATTTGCACGTCATGAACCGTTGTAACCACGATGATTCCGGGAGCGAGACTGCCCGAATCTTTCAAAATGGCGTACTCTTGATCGGAGTATCCTGTTCCTTTACCCAGTCTTCCTCTGTCCAGAGAAACAGCAACCGAACCGGCTACAAACAAGTCAACCTTCACTTCGGAGGGTTCGACGAAACGACCGTGTTTGAATGCTCCTCTAATGGTGGATACCTCAAAAACACGATTTTTAGGAATTACGCTGGGGTCTAGTAATAAAAAGCCTTTCTTCAGCCTTGGTGTAGCCATGACGAGGATTTTGCCATCCCTCAAAGCCATCTCTCGAACCGATCTCTGCGGGGAGTCAGGGTTACAAAAAATGACTTTTGCCGCCCTATACTCTGGCAACTCTTTCAGTTTCTGGGCAGCTTTTTTGGCTCCGACGAAGTTGGGTATCCTATGAAAAACTGGTCTGGGAAAGCTGGCGATTCCCTTTTCCTCCATGAGGCGCCACACCCTCATTCGAATGTCTTCTTTAGCCAAATTGACACATCCTTAGCTCGCCGCAGGTGGTTTATTGCACCTTCATGCAATTCGTATGAGTAGAATAAATTTAAAGGCTCTGAATTTCATGATTTGAAATCAAGATAAGAGAGTTTCGAAAGAATTTTTAGTTTTATGTTTAGTTAGTCATGTAATTTCTTTACGGAAAGAGGGGAAACTAGCACAAGATTTATAAAATGTAACCATCGATAACTGGATATTTGGTTAGAGGGAGAGAAACATGATAACCTACGAAGAAATAGCCGAATACGCCTTCATGGCTTTCATAGTAGTGGCAATCATAGCAGGGCTAATCATAGGCTACATGGCCTACGACGCGACACTGCACTGGGCTGATGATGATGTAGCGGACGCCAACGGTTATGTCACGCTGGTCATGCTAATTCTTGGCATCATAGTCGGACTCATAAGCATAACCGCAAAGGAAGTTGGACCGTTCCTTATGGCTGCGATCGCTTTGATGGTAACAAGGGTGGGACTCGATGTATGGAAACCTCTCGACCAGGTTCATGAATTGCTATATTACTGGGCAGAGGGAATACTAAATTACATTGTAGCGTTTGCGGCTCCAGCAGCGGTCTTAATATCAATAAAGTCGATCTGGGCTCTCGCAAGGAAGAAATAGAGCATCTTCTCCCTTTTTTCTTTGTCCGGTACACCCATAAAATAAACCAGAAGTAATTTTCATCAAAGATAAGTATACAAACCTAATTAAATTGTTGTTATACTCTTACCATGGTTTGGTGCGCCTGATGTCGCTCGTGACAAAGGAAAAGTGGAGTAAGAGATTTGGAGAATGGTTCCGTAACGTGCTTATAAACGCGGGTATAGTGGACTACCGCTACCCAATCAAAGGCTGCGGAGTTTGGCTTCCATACGGTTTCAAGGTGCGAAGAAACGTTCTCCAAATCCTACGCGATTTGTTGGACTCAACCGGGCATGAAGAAGTCTTGTTTCCTCTAATGATTCCGGAAACGTCTTTGGCTAAGGAGTCCACCCACGTGCGAAGTTTTGAGGGAGAGTGCTTCTGGGTTACTCGAGGCGGTTTTGAGCCCCTGAAGGTTAAGTATGCTCTGAGACCTACGAGTGAGACCGCAATAGCGCCCATGTTGAAACTGTGGATTCGATCCCACGCGGATTTACCACTAAAGTTGTATCAGGTTGTGAACATTTTTCGATACGAAACAAAGGCAACACGCCCAATTTTAAGAATGCGGGAAGTTGACACCTTTAAAGAAGCCCATACCTCCCATGCAACTTTTGAAGATGCTGAGGCGCAGGTGAGGGAGGGAATAGAGGTTTACAAGAAGTTTTTCGACGAGCTGGGCGTTCCATACCGTGTATCACGAAGACCGGACTGGGACAAGTTCGCGGGAGCCCTCTATTCCGTAGCGTTGGACATGATATGCCCAGATGGTAGAAGTCTCCAGATAGGAACCGTGCACAATTTGGGTCAAAACTTCGCCAAGGCTTTCGACGTAACTTATGAGACCAAGGACGGGGAACGAGAATACATCTGGCAGACATGTTACGGTATCTCTGGAAGAGGAATCGCCGCTGTCTTAATCGTGCATGGTGATGATCATGGGGTTGTTTTACCGCCCAAAATTGCGCCCATACAGGTGGTGATCATTCCGGTTCCACACAAAGAAATGGAGAAAAAGATAAACAAAACCTGCGAAGACGTCGCCTCAAAACTGAAAGAGGTAAACGTCAGGGTCGAGGTAGATACGCGAGCTGACTTAACTCCAGGGGCTAAATTCTATTATTGGGAGTTGCGGGGGGTGCCCATCCGAATTGAAATAGGTCCACGGGACGTTGAAAAAAACGAGGCGACCATTGTTCGGCGGGACACTTTGGAGAGACAAACGTGCAAGCTAGACGAATTAACAGTGATTATTCAAAAACTCGCGGAACAGATGACGAAGGACATGCGGCAAAAAGCTTGGCAATGGATGAAAGACCATGTTTACAAAGTTGACAATTTGGCGGAGGCGAGAAGATTGCTGGAAAAGAGGGCTGGCATCATTGAGGTTTTTTGGTGTGGCAAGGTTGAGTGTGGTCACGAGTTGGAGGGAGAGATTAAGGCTCGCGTGCTAGGCACCCCTGAGGATGTCAAGGAAAAAGTGGATGGAAAATGCGTTGTTTGCGGACAGAAAGCGGTGAACGTGGTGAGAGTTGCGTTAGCATACTAGGCTAAAGAAGCAGTTTAACAGCTTCTTTTCCTTTCATCCCAACCCTTATTCCCTTCATCTGAGCCTTGGAAGTAACTGCCCTGATATCAGCGTTGAGGACATCGTCAAAGGTTTTCACACCACTTACCATAGCAGCGGTTGCATTCACTTTTTCAGCGGCATCCATGTTGAGGAAACCGCACATAACGAATCCTGTTCGTCCAACTATCAAAAGCAGAGGCGGAGAATCAGGCAAGTCAACCCTCAAGCCCACCGCAACCTTATCATCTATCTTCAACGGAGCCACGTTAATCATGAAGGTTCATCTCGCATAGCCTTTACAGAAGCTGTTTTTAAATACATTACGACCATAAACCTCTAAGATGACAGAAAATCATAAGGATCACGACCGCAAATGCGCCTGAGAATGTTACGAGTATTTAAAGAAAAATAGGGGGAGTCTATCTACAGAGAGATGATAAGGGTTGTTGACAAAACTCAAGCAGAGAGTTCAGTTCTGGATAAACGCTGAAGCGAAACTGGCTCATAGCGTAGGCTTAACTCCAAACCAAGTAAGCGCCATCGGAATCGTGTTGGCGGTACTTTCCGCATTTACATACTGGACATGGCGTTTTCATATATTACTCCTCATACTGGCGCCCCTCCTCCTGCTGGCTTCAGGCTTCTGCGACGCCCTAGACGGCACCCTCGCAAGACTTTACGGAGAAGCCACAGCCTTTGGCGGTTTCCTAGATTCTCTGCTCGATCGATACGCTGATGCTGTAATTTTTTGCGGAATCATCCTCGGCGGGCTATGCGATCCCCTTTGGGGACTTGTCGCCCTAATAGGCTCGTTGCTGGTTAGTTACGCTCGGGCTAGGGCGGAAGCGGCAGGAGTGAAGATGGAGGCAGTGGGCATAGCTGAACGTGCAGAACGCTTGATCATACTTGCCGTAGCAAGCTTTCTCAGCGTTGCTTGGCTGGAAGCGTTAAGTTTGGGGGTCATTATTTTGGCTGTCATCACGAATTTAACCGTGCTTCAGCGGGTAATCTATTTCCGCACGGCTTCTCAAAAGAAAGAAGAATAATTGTGGGTTAGCGTCTCCCTCTTCCTCGAGGACGTTGTCTTCGTTCGTCTTTCGCGCGTACCTTTACCACGCCACGGTGCACTGCGCATGAGACGCAATAATATCTTGTATCCGTGCGGCTGGCTATGTACGTGCCCTTCTGACGAAGCTCTTTGTACAAGGCTGAGTCCACCACAGAAACTCGGCGAGATACTCGTTTGGCTTTGTCGCGGGGCACAAGCTCGCCGCAACTACTACACTGAACTAAAGAGCTTTTTCCCTTACCGCCCTTGGAACGACCCCTAGACTTACGCTTCACTGGCATACCTTTTCCTCAAGCTATGAATTGTCAAACGACTTTATAACTTTACACACGAATCAATTCATATACTTTGCGCCTCCATTACATAAGAAAAGCATGTTCGACTTAGTTACGGTGGGCCACTTCGCAATTGATCTGATAACTTCGCCGAAAATAACCAAGCCCAAACAGACACTAGGTGGTCCTCCAACCTATGTTTCGTTGGCGGCAAGAAAACTGGATGCAAAGGTTTCGGTGATTTCAAAGGTTGGAGAAGATTTTTCTGATAGGTATATTACTTGGCTGAAAGCTAACGGCGTGGATTTGTCTGGAATAAAGAGGGTTAAAGGCGCTTCAACCACAAGATTCGTTCTAGAATATTCAAACTGGAAGAGAAGACTTCAATTGAAAAGTCAAGCCCCACCTATCCTCCCAGAAGACGTGCCAAGTTCTTTGCAAGCCAAAGCCATTCACGTGGCGCCCATCGTAAACGAACTATCACGAAACGTTGTTGATAAACTGCGAACTTTGGCGGGCATCCTCTCTCTGGACCCCCAAGGATTTGTGCGAGAATTTGATGCCAAGGGAAACGTGCATCTGAGGAGATGGGAAGACCAGAAGCTCCCTGAACAAATCGACCTGTACAAGTCATCCTCAAGCGAAATCAGGATGGTAACAGGCTTAGCTGATTTAAAGTTGGCTATGGAAAAAATCCAGGATTATGGAGCAAAAATAGTCATTGTAACAAGGGGAATGAAAGGCTCCAAACTACTTCTTGAAGGAAAACTTTATGACATCCCAGCTTGCAAGCCAAGAGTTATCCAAGACCCTACAGGCGCCGGCGACGCCTTCATCGGAGCCTTCATAGCCGAGTATCTTAAGGGAAAAAATCCAGTATGGTGTGCATGCGTTGGATCTGCCTCAGCATCCTTCGTTATTGAAGGAGTGGGACTTGAGGTGTTCGGAGAAAGGAAAGAAATCTATGCGAGAGCAAGCAAAATCTATGGAAAATTGTCGGGTTGACGCCTTTCACTAAAGTGGCGCTGACAACGATCTTGTCTGCTATAGGTCAGATGTGTTCGCGTTGTCTTCATTTGGTATATGCCTTGAAAGCTATGTAGCCTAGGAAGAATCCTATGCTAGCCATTAAAAACAATATTAGAAAGCCGTAGTTTTCGGCCATGTAGGTGCCTAGGAGGCATCCTAGGGCTCCGCCCAAGCCTATGAGGGCATTAAACGCGCCAGTCTTTCCCTCAGGAATCAATTCCATGGACAGTGATAGGGTTGATATTAAGAAGAAACCGTAGGCAACTCCCATAACCATCAAGGCTATGGCTGCAAGCGTCAAAGTGAAAACAGAAAACCAAACCACCGTTGACATCAAAAGCAACGACAATACGCCCCTCACTAAGGTTGCCCTCTTCGCAACATTTCTCCCATTCAACTGCTGCACCCTTCTTCCCGCCAACGCATAGCCCGAAAAATTTCCAAACCTGTTAAACATAAAGATGCCAAAGATAAGGCTTTGAGACATGCCTAAACCCTTAGAGAAAAACACTGGCAAAGGCGTGAACAACATGCTGGTAGCCAGCGAGAACAAAAGAAGCCCCACACAGAAGATGGAGACCTTTTCATTCCTCAAATCTTCTTTGATCCGCATTCCATCCAGTAATTTTGACACGAAAGAGAAACCTCGATGTGCAAAATCAACCGCCCTTTCGATAGCCACAAGTTTTCTTTCAAAAACAAGGAGCGGATCTTTTACTAAAAATAGTGAGACCGCAAAAGCAATTAAATTTAGTAAACTGCAGAGAAGAATCAGAGATGTGCTGCTGAATCCATAGACAGAAAGCAGAAAGCCTAGCAACAAGCCGGAAAGCCATCCGAATTCGGTTAAAGCTTCATACGAAGCAAAGCTTCTCTCCCATTCGACTCGAGAGTAATACTCTGAGATGAGTACGTTTTTGGGTGCTTCATGGGCTACATGGAAGACCGCTATTACAGCGTACAAGGCTGTAAGTACCATAATGACGCTTGTTAAAGAGAAGAGGTACAGAAGAATAGTCAGCGCCGAGAAGGAGAGGAGAATGTAAAATCGGTATCGTCTTGTCTTGTCGCAAAGATAACCCCAGAAGAAAGAGAAGGGCACAGCGACAAAATTTGCCATAGCAATTATTATACCAACGTCAGTTAGGCTTCCCCCAAGATAAGTGGTTATGTAGAGAGGAATAAAAACGGAAAGCAAACCGAACGCCATTTCATGAAAGAGAAATCCGATAAACCACATAGTTAAGAAAAGGAATCGAGAGTAAGAGAAAAACTTTGCTCAGAAACAGCCCTTCTCAAGTAGCTACACACTTTTAGGTAACGCAATACGGTTTGGACTCAAAAGAAATAATATGGAGCACTGCCTAATATGCGATAATTAAACGTTTAGAAATGAAGAAATCGGTGGGCTATCATTGGGTCGAGTTGCTAAGGGTGTGAAATGCAGCGTCGTCGGATGTAATAGAGAGGCGGTTCGCTCCCTCTCTGCAGAGAAGGTGAGCGCCACTGGACTAAAGGTTGGTGAGGCGAGACGGGCTTACCTTTGCAAGGATCACTATAAGGAATTTAAAAAAGAAACCAAGAAGGAGAAAATGCTTGAGAAATGGAGGTACAAAGGCTGAAACCTTAACGCAAGGCTAATGTACAATTTTGTCTTTTAATCATTAGAGTCGCCAGAAAACAACCGAAAAGGGGACGTGAAATTGAGAATACTCCAATTACACTCAAATTTCATAGAATACGAAGTGATAAAAAAGGAAGTTGCCATCGCTGAAGAATGCGAGAAAAAGAAACAGAGACTCGAAGAGCTTGCCGTCTTGTTCACCTGCATTGAAGAAGGAGACGATGAAACCGTTGCCAGAAGAGCGATAGAAGAAACTAAATCCTCCCTCGAAAAACTGAAAGTCAACAGGATTCTGATTTATCCCTACGCCCACTTAAGCAACATACTGGCGAAATCCGCTGACGCCTTGAAAGTGATTAAGGCTATGGAAAGAAGCGCCAAGGAAATGGGAATCGAAACCTATAGAACTCCCTTCGGCTGGAACAAACAATTTACAATTTCCATAAAGGGACACCCCCTAGCCGAACAATTCAGAATGATCTCGCCAAGCGAGGTTAAGGAAGAAGAAGTTATTCCAGAAGCTTTGAGGGCGGAAGAGAAGTTAAAGTCTGCTTGGTTTATTTTGCAGACCGATGGAACGCTAGTTCCGGCGGAAGAATTTGACTTTGCCAAACATGAAAACCTAGAAAAGTTTGCAAGATACGAGATGGAAAAGGTGAGGGCAGTCCAGCAAATTCCTCCCCACGTAAAATTAATGAAAAAATTGGAGATTGCAGATTACGAGCCGGGCAGCGACCAGGGTAATTTTAGATGGTATCCTAAGGGAAGTTTGGTCAAGTCGTTGCTGGAGCAGTTTGTGACGCAGAAGGTGGTAGAGTATGGAGCCATGGAGGTGGAGACTCCTGTCATGTATGATCTTCACCATCCAAGCATGGCAAACTATCTTGAAAGATTCCCTGCTAGGCAATATGTCCTAAAATCGGATAAAAAAGACTTCTTCCTGCGTTTTAGCGCCTGCTTCGGTCAATTCCTAATGGCTCACGACGCCCAATTCAGTTATCGGCAACTTCCCCTGAAAATCTACGAGTTGACTAGATACAGCTTCAGAAGGGAGAAAAGCGGTGAACTAACTGGACTAAGAAGACTTAGGGCTTTCACCATGCCAGACTGCCACGCCTTATGCGCGGATTTAGATCAGGCGAAGCAGGAGTTCCTCGTCAGATTCAAGCTGTCCATGGAAGTTTTAGAAGAGGGATTAGAGCTGGACAAGAAAGAGGACTATGAACTGGCGATACGGTTTACCCGAGACTTTTACGAGGAAAACAAGGATTTCATCCTGTCGTTGGTAAAACTGTTTGGAAAACCAGCGTTAATCGAAATGTGGGAAGGCAGATTTTTCTATTTCGCCTTGAAGTGGGAGTTTAACTTCGTGGATAATTTAGATAAGGCCTCTGCCATGTCAACAGACCAGATTGACATCGAAAACGCTGAAAGATATGGCATAACCTACATCGATGAAAAGGGGGAGAAACGTTATCCCCTAATTCTACACTGTTGCCCAAGCGGTGCCATCGAGAGATGCGTTTACGCGATGCTGGAAAAGGCTTACAGGGAACAACAGAAAGGAAACGTTCCCATGCTGCCGCTCTGGCTTTCACCCACCCAAGTGAGAATAATACCAGTCTCCGAAATATTCACCGAAGAAGCTGAAAAAATAATGAATGAAATTGAGAGCTACCACATAAGAGTTGATCTGGACGACAGACCCCTAACAATGCAGAAAAAGGTTAGAGAAGCAGAGACAGAATGGATCAACTATGTGGTTGTAATTGGTCAGAAGGAAATAAGCTCCGGCGTGCTGGCGATAAGGGATAGAAAAGTTGGGAAGATAAGGAAGATGCAGCTCCAAGAATTAATAGACGAAATAAAAGAGAAAACTAGAGGTAAGCCCTTCAAACCCCTAACGCTTCCGAAATTTCTGTCTAAGAGACCCCAGTTCTCATTCTAAATTACTTCAAAATCTACTCATCTAACTTTGCCAAAATACGCCAACAAAACTGAAAATTGCCAAACCCATTTTACTGACCTAAAATCAGTAAATTAAGAATATGTACAGCCATATCGTAAGATTTAATAAATAGCCCCATTCCACACTAGCGTAGATGTGTTATACAGATGCGGAGGTTTATGTTTGGTTGCTTCCTTTAAGACGCCTGAACTTGGGTTTATTGAGTCGGCTCTTCGCAAGCTTGTTTTTGCGGCTGCGACTCTTTTGGGCGTTGGTTATGTTTTGGTTAACGTACCGATCATAATTTTGTTGGGCCATCGCGTCTCGCAGATTTCCATTTCCTCAGTGCAAAACGTTAGTGTCCTCGCTGGCATAACGCTTTTTTTTATGGCTTCAATTTTGTTGATGGTGCTGGGTTGCTTCCTGATAATTGGAGGGCTTCAGTATTATAGGGGGAGTTCCCCTCAAGGGGTGATGTTTCTGGGCAGCTTGCTAGCATCTTTTTATCTCTTATGCCTCGGGGTAAGTTCTATTCTGGTGGCTTCCCAGATAAATCCTAGCATGATGTTGTTTGTTGTAAGTCCTGTATTTATCATGGGCGCTGCTGCCATCTATATGGGACATTCTGTTCCCTTCAAGCTCATCGGCTCTGTCCTCGGAGTCATCGGCGGAATCCTCTTGGCTTTTGCCCTATTCCATAGTCAAACTCTTGAACTCGTCTTTGATTGGGGTGTTCCGTTTCCAGGTCCATTCATGTCCATGGCTGCCATGGAAGCGGTGGCAGTAATATTGGGTCCAACAACAGCACTTATTTATTCGGTTCTTGCAGAGCATAGGGAAGAACCAGTAGCGCATTCCTTCCTCTCAATAGTGGCGCTAGTCTACGGAATCGGCGCCTTCATCGGGTCACAGATTCTTGCATTTAGTCTTCTAGACCTTTTATGGAAGGCGCCCTGGGTTGGGCCCTTCCACGGCGTACCACAATGGATCTTTGGCGCTGTGGCTTTCTGGAGCGCGAGTCTTTTCCTCCTCATGATTGGAGGCCTCGCATTGATTGTTTCCTCCTGCATGGGATTCATTTTTGCGGCTCAGGAGTTCGCTCAACTCTAGCTCTGTTAGTTAGACCCCTATCTAGACTGGTATATATACTATCAACATAGAAATTGGTGATGCGGTGCAGACGGCTGTTGTAGTTCGACGAGTATATAGCCCCCCTATAAATACTTTCAACATAGAAATCGGGACTTGCGGTGCATGCTCTCCTTCTTTTATGGGGCGGATGGGAAGGTGAAACATGTTACAGTCTGGATGAAAGATAATGTTGAATCGTTGTAATTGTTTTGGGTTTGAAAGCTATGAAGAAAACTATGAGTGGTTATGTAAGAAACTTGAAAAAGCATTCAAAGAGAAGTCACGTATTCCAGAACCTAAGTTATTTGAGGAATCAAAAAAACAATTAGAAAGCATGGATACAGAATTAAGAATACTAATAGACTTGTTGACACCTTTCGCAACAACTAGAACCGAAACCTAGCCTCTCATTCTCCCTCTCTTTTCTACGCTTTTTCCGCTAATTACTTATATGGAAGAATGCCTAGAATCGCAAGTATTACTGCGAGTATCGAAAGAACAAAAGTGAGGAAATGCGGATATTTTTCCATTCCAGCAAGGATTTTCTGAAGTCTTCCTTCTAGTTTGCCATATTTCTTAGCCTCACAAATGAGTTTCTTTGAAATGGAAAACGCTTTTGAGTCTTCGTCATGAATCAATGCTAATCCGAAATTTATCAATAATTCTGATATCTTTTCCTCAGAGAATAAGAGCATACGTTTGATTTGGTTTTTTCCGCTAATTAGCAAATTGAATTCTGGTGAGTATATTTTCCTTTTAGGATAGTTGAAGATGTCCTTAATGAAAACGGAAAGGTGCGTGATAAAGTCATCAACTTCTTTTATTGCCTTTATTCTCTCATTATTCATCAGATGGTCAGCCATTAGAAAACATTGAGCGAAAATTCTTTCTTCATGCTTAGGAAACTTGAAGGCTTTCTTCAGAAGTAACTCTATCAGATTAAGAAGTAAATACAAAAACAACTCAAAAACAATCACAACAACCACAAGAAATATGACAAAAAATGTTGTGGATGGCATTTCTGGAAGAATTTTCAACAAGAACCATCCGACATAGAAAAGAATGAATGGCATGGCTATTAAGCCAATAATTCCATAAAGGATTGTTGTGTAAATCATCAACCGAAAGGCTCTTTTCTTTATTTTGGTTGCTCTTTCCCTAAATTGTTGAATGTTATCCTTTGTGACTTCTTTAGGAAATTCGGTCTCACTCATTCTAAATCAGATTTAATAATCTTGTTTGTTTTGTTCTTTAATCTTTTCATATGTGAGAAATGCGGAAAATCATAAGAACCAAAAGAAACCTAGTCTAACCTTCCTCTTTTTTATGCTCATATTCTACTTTAATGTGATATACTTTTATCGAGTAGATATAACAGATAAATAAAGGAAAATCTATCTGAGAATTGTGGTGATTGTCATGGAACTGAAACCGAAGAGTTATAGGTTAAGTATTGTGTTGAACTCGTTTTTCTTCCCTTTAACTGCCCCAGATATTCTCGATTCTTTAAAGATTAGAGGTTTTAGGGTTGCTCAACCACCCACCCCAATGCCAAGTGGTCAACGCTTCTACATAGGTGGTTACATCGCTCAAAAAAATGGCTGTTGGGTAAACCTCGAAGACAGTCGGAACATCTTTGGTTGTCATGGCACATCCGTTGATAAGGTAATTCAAACATTCAGAGAACTATTAGACATTTTAGCAGAGGATTTCTTTGTTGACCTAAGTAAGGAAACCAAATATGCTGAACTTCTTGCAAACATTCTTGTTATTTCAGACAAGAACCCTTTAACTTCTATTCAAGGAAGTGTATCCAGAGACATGAAAAGGTTCAGCGAAATTCTAGGAACTGAGGTTTCGGATTACAGAATCAATTTGGTTCCAAAAGGAGTCATGCCTTCTAGCGAGAAATGGTTTGAAATTAATATTCTTCCACGAGTAACGATGGCTGATAAAACATATTGGGTTGACATTATTTATCGAGAAGAATCGGTCGAAAATGTCATTACCTTTGCAGATGATTTAAATTCAAAGGTTACAAAGATAATAGAGGAAATAGAAGCGGAATAACATCTTTCTTGAGGGATTATGTTGAGTGATACTCCAACAATTCAAAGAGCCATTCTGTGTCCGAGTTGCAAGACACTCTGGCTTGATTATGGAACGGGAATTCCGACTTGTCCTAATTGTGGTCACATTTTGGAAGTTGCTACAAAGAAAACAGAAACTTTCCCAACAGGTTCTGGCACAACTCAGCCTCAAGCCATTGTTGAAGCAGAAGAAACCAAGAGAAGTGCTAGATTCGTTCTTCTTCAGCATACCCATGATGTTACGGATATTCCTCAGTTAGACCAAGACTTGAAAGGCATTAAGAAAGACATTGCAGATATGAAGAAGGTTCTTCTAGCGACAAAGCCTTCAGTTGAAGTTCGAGTTGTAAAGACAAAAGAGATTACCCTAGAAGAAGCAAAACCTCTTGTCGAGAAGTTCTTGGAAGAGTTTTTGAAAACCCATGAAGAAGTTTACCCAAGCGATGTAGCCGATGAGTTGGAATTAGAATATGGATTAGCAAAGAAGATATTTGACGAGTTGGAAAAAGAAGGAAAAATTAAGAAGAAGGTGGAATAAAATGTCGAATTCTCTTATCTACCATGAGAACTTATACGATGCTATACGGGGAAAAAGTATAGTTGTAGAGGCAAGAAAAATAGGTAAAAAATTTGAGACAAGTGAAAGAACTTCCCGTCATGGGGGACAGAGAGTTACCGCAAAAGACGCTGTTGCTTGGATTGAAACTCCATATGTCAAGCCTTAGATTCATGAGAAAGAATTCCTCTCTTTGAATCCCCCCTACCCCTAGAATTTTGTTTTGTTGAAGGGCTTTTCTGAAATGCCATTCTAAACAAAATACCTAGCCTTTTCTATGCAAAAATGCCTATTGGCTAAGGCTTGAGTTGGTTAGTAAACGAATTTTAGACGCAAGCCTAAAAATCATTCTCTACACTCAGATAGAAATAATGTTCTATCAACGTTGCTTAGGAATTCTGTACATAGACTCCCCTGATTTTTCTTTACATACTCCAAACATTCATCGGCGCGTTTGCGGTACATGGGTTCCCACAAATGAGCAACGACCAAACACGAAAAATTATCGATGATGCCTTCTCTCAGGTGCTTGGAATACCAGCCCTAGACCAGTTACGCGCATTGCTATCGCCAGAACCAATAATATTAATGCAATCTCTCTGAGGCGTTCACAATAGGCTTCTGATTTTGCGTATGTGTTAGTTTGAATTTTTAATCAGTATTCACGCCCTACAAAAGATTTATTGATGGTGCCGAGTATCGTATAATTCTGGAAGGTTATGCTTAATGCGGACTCGAGAAGGAGTCTTCCAATACTCGGACGAGATAGGTCCCGAGAAGGTTTTGTATGTTTATGACCCAAAAACCAAGCTGAAAGGAATCCTCGTAGTCGACAACACCGCCCGTGGGCCAGCCATAGGCGGAGTGAGAATGGCTTCAGACGTTTCAACCGAAGAAGTTTTCAGGTTGGCCAGAGCAATGACTTTCAAGAGTGCAGCGGCTGACCTCCGCCATGGAGGTGGAAAAGGCGGCATTATTGCTGACCCAGAAAGCGAAAAAAAATATGGTTTGGTTCGGTCATTTGCAAAAGCCATAGGGCCAATAGCAGAGTATACTCCAGGTCCAGACATGGGCACCGACGAATGTTGTATGGCAGTTGTCTACGACGAGATTGGCAGAGCCGTAGGGTTGCCACGTGTACTTGGAGGAATCCCCCTAGACGAAATAGGAAGCACCGGATACGGTGTAGTTGTCAGCACCGAGGCAGCCTGCGAATACGTCCTGTTAGACTTGTCTAAGGCCAGCGTTGTAGTAGAAGGCTTCGGAGCAGTTGGAAAAGCCGTTGTCAAATTCTTGACACAGAAAGACGCCAAGGTGGTAGCGGTTTCAGACTCCAAAGGCGCCATATACCAACCAGACGGTCTGGATTATGAAAAGTTGCTGAAGGTTAAGGAAACCACGGGCGCGGTGAAAAACTACGAGGGTGGACAAAAAATCAGGAATGAGGACCTGTTTAAACTGCCTGTGGACATCATAATTCCAGGAGCCAGACCAGACGTCATTTCCAACAAGAACGTCCGAGATATTAAAGCGACACTTATTGTCGAAGCTGCCAACATTCCAGCCACCGTGGAAGCCGAAAGGATTCTACACGACAGGGGGATCCTCGTAGTTCCCGACTTCATCGCAAACGCCGGGGGACTCATAACTGCCGCTGTAGAATATAGGGGCGGCACCGAAAGCGATGCTTTCAAAATGATTGAAGACAAGATAGCTAAGAACACAAAACTCGTCCTTGACATGGCAAGAGATCAGAAGATACTGCCAAGAGTTGCTGCTGAGAAGGTGGCAAGGGAACGCGTGCTTAAGGCAATGGAATACAGAGGCAAAATCTAGAAAACTAGACAAGTTAAAACTTAAATAGAACATTCGTAGTTAAATGGGGAAGGTTTTGTCTCAATGGAGGACATGGTATGGAAAAAGAGCTTCTCGTTTACGTTGATGGCAAGTTCTATCCCAAATCAGAAGCGAAAATTTCTGTTTACGATCATGGACTGCTTTATGGAGACGGAATTTTTGAGGGGATACGCGCCTACAAGGGCATAGTGTTCAAGCTAAAGGAACATATAGATAGAATTTACGAAGGCGCCCACGCCATCATGATAAAAATACCCATGACAAAAAGTGAGATGACCGAGGCTGTTTTAGAGACGCTGAGGAAAAACAATCTTAAAGACGCTTACATCCGCCTAGTCATCACAAGGGGAGTGGGCGACCTAGGAATCGACCCAAGAAAATGCCCCAAACCAACAATCTTCATAGTTACTGAACCGATGCTAATGATCCACAGCCCTGAAGTTAAAGAAAAAGGCATGAAAACCATTATTTCATGGGTGAAAAGAGATCCAGTGGACGCAACAAGCCATGAAATAAAATCGATGAATTACCTTAACAGCATCCTAGCCAAAATCGAAGCCAACAACGCCGGCGTTGACGAAGCCATATGCCTAGACAAATCGGGTTTTGTCTGCGAAGGTGCTGGTGAAAACATTTTCATCGTGAAAGAAGGAAAAATCTTCATGCCGCCAGTTTCCTCTGGAGCCTTACACGGCATAACAAGAGGGGTGGTTACGAAGCTGGCGGAGAAGCTAGGATACCCTGTGATAGAAAGGAACATTACGCCAAATGAATTATTTATCGCAGATGAAGCTTTCTTCACGGGAACAGCAACTGAAATCAAACCAATATGCGAAATAAATAAACGGATAATAGGAGATGGAAAGCCAGGTCCAGTCACAAGACGACTAATCCAAGAATTCGATAAGATTACAAAAGACCCAAAAGAGGGAACTCCCATCACCTATTGATGATGCTCGATGAAGACTCTTTTGTTAACGGAAAGGGATGTGAAAGAACTCTTATCCATGGACGAAGTTATGAAAGCCAATGAATTAGCATTCAGGGAAAAGGGCCTCGGCAAAGCGCAGATGCCAGCGAAACTGTACCTATTTTATAATAAATACAACGGCGACCTAAGGGCTATGCCGTCGTACCTCGAGGAACTCAACGTTTCCGCCGTCAAAGTTGTTAATGTCCATCCAGAAAACACGGTCAAATACGGTCTTCCCACAGTTATGGCAACAATTGTCTTGGTGGACCCCAAAAATGGAGCGCCCTTAGCCGTAATGGGAGGCACCTACATTACTGACATGAGAACTGGCGCCGCGGGAGGCGTAGCAGCGAAATACCTTGCTAAAAGGGACTCCAAGGTTGTGGGGCTCATCGGAGCGGGAGCGCAAGCTAGAACGCAGCTCACGGGCCTCATCTCACTCTACAAAAAGCTTGAAGAAGTTAGAGTTTGGAGTCGAACCAAGAAAACTAGAGACGCCTACACAGCTGAAATGAAACCAAAGTATGGCGATGTAGCCAAAATAGTCCCTGTAAAAAATTCTAAAGACGCTGTCGAAGGAGCCGACATAGTTGTAACAACAACCCCCTCAAGAGAGCCCATAGTCTCAAACGACTGGGTTGAGGCTGGCATGCACTTTAACTGCATCGGCGCAGACGCACCAGGCAAACAAGAGTTGGATCCAACCATTTTAAGGCGGGCGAAAATCTTTGTTGACGATTGGGAACAGGCGTCTCATAGCGGCGAGATTAACATTCCATTGACAAAGGGGATTATAACCCGCCAAAATGTTTTGGCTGAAATAGGGGAAGTGGTGGCTGGCTTGAAGCCGGGAAGAACCTCCCAAAACGAAATAACCGTTTTCACTTCAACAGGGCTTGCGGTACAGGATGCCGTAACAGCCGATCTGGCCTACAAAAAGGCTCTAGCGAAGGGAATTGGAAAGTTCATTGAGATCGTGTAGAAGAAGCACAGTCGCGCATTTGTTATCTGCAAATCCATGTTAAGACAATATAATTGTGTAGTGGGCTTCATAGCCCTCCAGAGTTTTGACTTTGATTACGACTGTTTCTCCAGAATGAATGGTCCAGTCCCATAAACACATGAATGTAACTGTTTGGTTTGGGTGCAGTATGTGTGGAAGGTAGGGAGGACCCACTACAGTCACGCTTTGAACTGTTCCATCCCCTAGGGTCACGGTTATATCCGTAAGGTGGGCGTACGTGAGGTTGGTCGGATTCAGTATAGTGACATTAAAGTAGGGATTTGTGTCAGTAATGTTGAAGGTAACGTTGGTTATTCTAATGAGTGCGATTATGGGGATGTTTTGGGTATAGCTTGTTGCGTAACCCGGTAAGGTAAGCACGGTAACTGTAACATTCTTTCCTAGATGGTTGGTCCAATTCCACGAGCATGTGAAGGTGACCTCAGTATAGCTAAACTCCCAAGGGAGGAGAGGATTAGTCTCTGTTATGTTTTCAGGGATTCCGTCCACCGTCACGGTTATGTTTGTGACGGTCGCATTTATAGGAGACAGCGGTGGATTTTTGACTGTGACGTTGAAGTGGGTTGGGTCCGCCGGGTTAAAGACAACGTCAGTTATTACGATAACTGGTTCTGGGACGAGTTTAGTGGCATTAGCTGAGTAGCCCTCCAACGTATATGCAGTAAAAGTTGCGTTCATGCCTCCATAAGCGATCCAGTTCCATGTGCATGTAAAGGTCTTCGACTCATTGACATGGAGCAGATATGGGAGGGAAGGCGTTATCTCGGTTAGGTTTACGGGAATTCCGTTTTTCAAAGTCACGGTTATGTGGGTTATGTTAGCATTTTCAAAGGAAATTCTAGAGTTGGCAACAGTAACGTTCAAGCGAGTTGTGTTTATAAGCGAAAATTGAATCGCAGTGACCTCCAGCATCACTGGCGCTGGCGTAACCTTAGGGTGATATTTTGTGAAGCCTTGTAGTGTATGCACACCAATCGTAAAGTTCTTGTTTCGGTAACCAGTCCAGTTACAGAAACACGTAAACACTTGTGACTCGTTGCTGGAAAGCCCGTATGGAAGGGAAGGAGTTATTTCGGTTACATTTAGAGAAAACCCATTCTCTACCGTTACGCTTATTTTGGTTACATTAACGTAGGTTGGAGAGAACTCGGAGTTTTGAACCGTGATGTTAAAGTAGGGATTTGTGTCAGTGATGTCAAAAACGACTTCGCTGATTTCAAGAGTCACGGGCGGAGGAGTTGTTTCAGAATAGTAAGCCATGTAACCTTGTATGGTGTACACAGCGACTGTGACACTCTTGTTTTGGTAATCGACCCAGTTCCACATACATTTAAGTGACACCGACTCATCTGGGTTGAGTACATGCGGAAGAGAGATGGAAAGATTTTCTGGTGGAATGGGTTCACGGTCTATACTCACTCCAGTGATGTTAACATACGTGACGGATGAGGGTGAATTTCCAACGGTCATGTTGAAGTGGGTGATGCTTATGGCGGAGTCAAAGAGAATCTCAGTGATCCCCAAGTCCACAAGAGGCGCTTTAGCCTCGAAGGTTGGACCAGACCCCTCTGCAACGAAAGCAATGATTTTTATGGTTTCACCCGTGTAGTTCGCCCAATTCCAGAGGCATTTGAAAGTCTGTGACTCCCCCTTCTTTTGAAACTTGTAGGAAAGTGGAGGCTCCGTGCCAGTCACATTGTGGAGAATGTTGTCCTCGGTTGACACCGTGATTCGTGTTAGGTTGGCTGGTTCTCTCGACTTGTAAGAGGTTGGACATTGGATGGTGACGTTGAAGTAGGATGTGTTTTGGTTGTCAAAAGCGTAGTCTGTTATGTTTACGGTGATGTCTTCAGGATTTACGCGATCTAAGGTAAGATAGTAGCCTATAACCCCGAGATAGGACAGAACCGCACCGATTATCAAGGCTATTAGCAATAGGAGAATTAAAAGGAGTTTTGAAATGGCTTTAATGTTTCGAGTAAGCCTCATACTCTCTCCCTCTAGCAGACCACATCAACATTGTTTTGCTGTTCAAGTTTTTATCCAGAGCATATAAAGGTTCGGTTTTCACATTTGTTAAAGGTTTGTAATAAACATTTAAGTTTCCGAGACAGCTATCAAAAATGATATTAACTGGTAACACACGTCTTCTAGACTGAAGCGGGTGGGTTCCGACCCGTTCCGCTATAAAAACCCCGGTGTCGGAAAATGAGAAGCATACACAGATTACTTTATTCCTCTACAGTTAGTCAGCTCAACTTAAGATTTTCCGTGGTCCGAAGTCTCGTCTTTCTAAGCTATTCTGCCATAAAAACTTCGCGTAAGGAGGTGAAAAGGTGGAAAACTAAAAGCATAGCGTTAGCGTCGCTTTTTGCTGCTTTATACGCAGTTCTCGTTGTTGTCTTGGCCCCCATAAGCTTTCAACTCGTGCAGGTTAGAGTCGCAGATGCCCTTATTCCCCTCTCCATTACATTTGGATGGCCAGTTGCTGTTGGTGTGACTGTTGGCTGCGTTGTTTCAAATGTTGTCAGTCCTATGCCCAGCATCATTGCGGACATCACGTTTGGTTCTATTGCAAATCTTATCGGTAGCCTTCTGGCATGGAAGATCGGCGGTTTGAAACGTTACAACAGTAGAGTAAACGAATTATTAGGGTGCTTAGCTGCAACTGTTGTGATAACTTTTATCGTAGGAACATATTTAGCCGTGATGACGGAAATGGAATTATGGTTGTGGTGGTCAGGCGTAGGAATCGGCTCAGTAATTAGCATCAACGTTATTGGTTATACGCTAGTTCAAGTCATAAAAAATCTGAAATGACATGAAAAAAGTCTAGAAGGATAGCATAGAAAATATAACCATGACGATTTATATGAACCTTCAGAATCATGTTAACTAGATGCTGAGAGAGAAGGGAGAGAAGGATTGAAGAAGATTAGGATAAAGAGATACCCTCCCCAAAATTTTCCAAGTCCAAAATCCTTATGGGAGATAGTTGCAGTTCCTCCCTTATCCAAGGAGGACGCTGAATTCGCCATGCTCTATAAGGTTAACCCCCATCATCCACTGGTAATAGAGGAAATGTCAGAAATTGTGGAAATTGAAGTTAACGATAAGGCCTTCAAAGAATTGGTGTGGCTGTTTAAGAAATATCAGGTACCCTATAAACCAATTGACGAAGGAATAGAAATCAAACACGTAGAAACCAGATGCTAACTTGTTAATTCTTTGCCTTATTTCTCCTTTTTCCTAAACTTAACGAACACAACGGTTACAGCTAATAGGAGTATGGTTATTAAAACTGTTTCATTACTGGAAGTCGGCGACTCAGGCTTGTCAATTGGGACAGCTATGCCACCCACAGCGGGTGGAGGCGGCGGTGGTCCAACACGGGTGCCAACGATTTGAACTTTATGGATGCTGTGGAAGTAGCTGAAATATAGGAAGGTATGCGTACCATTCGAAGTTTCAAGCAAGACAGCGGGAAGTTGATCGCCCACTAAAACGGTATACGGACCACCAAGGAGAACGTTTGGAACACTGACGTTACAGAAGCCAACAGTGCCGTCTGAACCAGCAACATCAAAACTTATCTGCTTCAGTGGCTGGCTGAAATCGAAACCCGATACGGTTGAGTTGCAGAACGTGGCGACCGTATAGGTTTTTTCTTCCAAAATGACATTAAACAATATTTCTATAGGATACCCAGCGCTTATCCAAGACGTGATCCCGCCCAGCATGTTGTAAACTTTTGTAAACCCCTGGGCATCTAGTATTCCGCTTGCTGTTGCACTTCTTCCTCCAGCTTTACAATAAACTAACGTTTCTTTCTCCTTATCCAGTTCACCTATTCTTCCTTCAAGTTCGGGTAGCGGTATGAGAATTGCATTTTTGATGTGACCACTATCATATTCATATTGATATCTAACATCCAGAATCACAAGGTCAGGATTCGTGTCTATCATTTCCTTCGCCACCGAAACGCTCACATTCGTATAAGGGCTTGCTCTAACAGACACCATGAACTGTGCAAGGGACATTGCTGACAAGAAACACATGGATAGTAAGACTGTTAACAAAACTTTCCTGCTCATTTTCAGCCCTCCTTTCTCTCAATACCAAAACGTGAACAGAATTAATTAAACTTTCAGTAACAATCTTCTATACTGACTTTCAGAGCTTTTTCTACACAAAGCGTTCAAGTTTGATTAATAGTTTAAGAATACCATTGGTTAGAAGAATGCGACTATAAGATTTATATTTCAAAGAATCTAACTAAAATGCCAGTGAACAAAATGGTTTTGTATCCAAGCAAAGCATGGTTGGAAGAATACCGCAAAATGCTGAACCAAAGCAAAGAATACAAGGAAGCAGGAAAAGGTTGGGGCGTGGGTTGGAACGGTGACTTCATTTTCCAGATCGAAAACATCCCAATCGACAAGATATCAGTTAAAGACCTCCCAACCGACGTGGCTAAGGAATTAAAAGAATACGTTATAAATGGAACGTCTTACTCCTACATCCAGCTCAAAGACGGCGAATGCCTAGGCGCCCGTCCCCTCAAGGATCCAAAAGAGGTGCAAGTAGGCTTCATAATGAAGGGACCCTACGAAAACTGGAAGAAACTGACCAAGGGGGAGTTAGACCCGACCAGAGCTCTGCTGGCGCGCAAATTCACGCTTGAGGGAGACATGGCAAAAGTAATGCGGTATACTAGAGCAGCTAACCTAATGACCAAGATATCTTCTGGCATTAAAACAGAATTCATCGACGAAGTATATGCCAAAAAATGATAGTGCCCTACAATCACCACTCCGCTTTTCACATAAATCTTTCAAGTTTCGTCAATCCAATAATTTCGTCAAAGTCCAGTCCCAAGGCGTCAAGAACCTGATCGAAGGTGGAATGCAGGTATCCCACATACTTATCCACATCTATCTCACTGTTAGAAGCCAACTGAACAGGCTTCACACGAGGCTCCTTCACAACCTTAACAAAACTTATCAAATCCCCAGCCTTCAACTCGCGCCCCCTATCTTTAAGAATAAACGCAGCCCTAACATGCTGCGGCATAGTCTTGGTATACGCTGCCGGAATTTTCCCAAGAACAACATGGAACGCCAACTCGTCAGGCGTGTTGCCCCATCTACGTTGCTTCAACCGTAAGTAGCGGTCTCGAATAATTTTGCGAATCTCCCTTTTTGCCTCCTCAAACTCTGCCGGAGATTTCACCTCGCCCAGTCTCTCTTCCATCTGGTCAAAAGCCTTCTTGATGAAGACGGGAATATGTCTCTTCTTCCCCGTCATTCCTTTAACATCAACGTTTCCGTCTGGAAAAATCCCGAGATAATTCTTTTTTCTGGAGCTAAAAACTGAATAGCGGTAAGATTTGTCCACGTCGAGTTCCATTTCCAACTCCTTTTCAGACCAGTTTTCTAGGACCTTTATCTGATCCGGGGAGGGCCCCCTTAAGAAGATGCTGTCCGTGTCTCCATAAATAACGTCGATCCCCAGCTCCTGAGCCTTGTTTATGGTTTTCGTTATAACGTGTCTTCCAATAGCTGCTGTAGCTTCAGCCACCGGAGGACAGTACAGATCGAAGGCTTCTGCACCAAACACGCCGTAACTCGCGTTAAGAATAACCTTTAGAGCGCTCTGGATAACATCATACCAGCTTCTCAACTCGCTTGGCAACGTTTTATCCTTGAATTTCGGCTTATACCATTTAATTCTAAGGTCCCTGAGGGCACCTATCAACAAACTTTCAAGGGCCTTCCGCTTCTTACATATCCAGTGAGGAGTTTCCGGAACCTTATTGCCTTTGCATTCTTCGTGGAGACAGAGAATGGACTGGTAGCCCAAATTGTAAACCTTGATTATAGAGGGGTACAGACTGGCAAAATCCATTACCGCCACATTGAAGTGGACGCCGGGCACAGGCTCAACCACTATAGCCCCCTTGTATTTTTTCCCCTTTATGATAGCCTTTGTGGCGGTCAATCCCTTAAGGGCAAGTATGTCATCAGCGTTTGGAATCAGCATGTTCCTCCGCCGATGCTCATGATGAAGAAAGTTTCGTATCCACCGTGAAACCCCTTGTCGACTAACGTCTTCCATGGGCATGCGGGCGATTCTTGTAATGGCCAGAATCAGCTTCATGACCAGATCATTGTCGAAAGCGGTGAGGGCGAAGGTAATCTCGGCGTCTCTAAAGTTGTATCGGGCAAGTTCCGTGTACGTCAACTCAGAAAGAGGCTTATCAAGCTCAACCTTTGCTAGTCCCACTAGGGCCTTGCCAACTTCGTCAAGGGTTACGTCCCGATACTTCTGGCTAAACGCATAAATCTGGATTGACCTGTTGAAGAAGAACTTGTAGAGGTCTATGTGAATGCCATTCTTGAGTAGGCATACTCTTCTCCCAATCTCTATGGGAATCTGGCTTTTCTTCAATCCAAAATGATTCAAGGCCCGGTGGTATAGATACCGCAGATCAAAATCGTCTCCATTAAAAGTGATGACGAAGGGGTAATCCCAAAGAGCCTCAAAAACTTCAAGAATCAACTTCTCCTCAGAATCAAAGGATTCAACGCTTACGTCGGAAGGCAACTTTTCAGCGCCTTCCTTAACGCCTTCACGCTTCAAAAGCAGAATCCTCTTCTTTCCATCAGACCCCAAAAGCGCTACAGAAATAATGTGATACGCTGCTTCGTGAGGATCAGGAACGCGGGTTGGAATAGGTGTGGCAACCTCTATGTCGATGGCAACCCTTCGAAATTTAGGAGCAGGATACTCCAGAAGGCGTGCCCACATTTCCACGTTCTCTAGAAACTCCTCGGGTTCATCTTGGAATAATCCAAGAATTTTTTTAACCATATCTTCAGATGGCTCGTTTCTGGCTGGAACGAGTTGCCCCTTCTCGATCTTATAAATCATGCCTGGAGCCAAGTTTCTGTCATAGATGTAGGATTGGTAATATTTGATGGCGGCTTCCCAAACCTTCACGGGCTGTTCCAAGCCGGCTATTTTAGGATATTCCTCGGGAATGATGTCTCTTACACAACCGCTGGGACGACCACCTATTGCGAGAGGATCCTTAGCCACAACCTTTGTTACGGTCACTTTCTGATCGAGGAGGGGGTCATACTTCTCCACAGGTTCAAAGTGGTCAAACCCGGGATGCGCCTTTAGGCGACCAATTTTCTCAAGTTCGCTGGCTGGAAGATTTGTAAGACAATAGGGCTTATGACCTGTCGTGTCGTACCAAGAATAGATTTTTTCGGATTTTGGCTCGTACAGCTTGATTAAGGCAACACCCCTTTTTCCGTCGTAGGTGGCGGATACGAAGTAGGAGGGAGGCAATTCTTTGGGGGTTTCGGGTTGAAAAATAGGGCGTTCTCTTCTTTGGGGTGGTTCTTCAGCCAAGGGTGAGGGAGATTCTGTTGTCTTCTTTTCCGCTGTCTCAGTAGCCTTGAAAAAGTCGTCTAAACTCCTTTTCATCTTCACTTGTATCCATTATATGGTATGTTCTATCCCCTTTAAAAAATACTGTTAAGCTTAAAATTCGTCCAAACATTCTCAAGAAGTAACGTAGCCATCAAGCTTTTATTAGGCACCCAGTTCAGACTCATAACACGAGGGTTAAATTGTTACGGGCTGCTTGGACGCTTGCCATCGAAACCTTGAGTTGGATTGAGTTAAAACGTTTGGGCGAGCGCCTAGCCTTGGCTAAAGCAGCGAGGCAGTTGGGAATAGAGGACCCCAAGGCAATTGGTTTAGCCCACAAAATGGTATCTGAAACCCTCAGAAGAAAAAACCTTATTGATTTCATCTTGAACTCGGTGCTGGCACCCCGGTCCCTCAACGATTTTAGGCTTGGTCCACGGGCTTTTCTCCGCTTGTACGTGTATGAAACAAAGATGGCGAACGGAGATTCAGAGAGGGCTGTGAGCATAGCCAGAATGGGTCGTTCAATTTTAGGCTGGCGCGAATTACAAGGGATTGAAGAAACACTTGGCGAGATACTGAGTATACAACTTGACTCTGTCTTGAAGGAGGTTGACGACGAAGAGAAAGCTGGATTTCTAACATATCATCCCACATGGTTTGTAAAATACTGTTTCAAATTGCTGGGAAGAAAAGAAGCCCTGAGATTCTTGGAGAAGGCTACAGAAATTCCGCCAACATATGTAAGGATAAACACCCTGAAAGCATCGGAGGAAAATCTGCTCAAAAGAATGGAAGATGACGGAATCATACTTGAAAAAGTGCAGCAACTAAAACACACTTATAAAGTGGTCAAAAGCAAAACCGCCCTCATAAGAACACGAAGCTTCCGCGACGGACTTTTTTACCTTCAAGACAAAGCCAGTTGCCTCGCCGCGGAAATTGCAAACCCTGAATCTGGAGTGACCGTGCTCGATGTTTGCGCGGCTCCGGGAGCAAAAACAACCTATTTGGCTCAGCTAATGGAAAATAAGGGCGCCATCTACTCTGTCGATTACTCAAGGCGGAGAATAGAGGTTTGGAGAAGAGAAACAAAGCGTATGGGCGTCGAGACAGCCGCTCCGATAATTGCTGACGCTCGCAATCCTCTGCCGATAAACCTATCCGCTGACTTGGTGGTTTTGGATCCGCCATGCACGAGTACTGGCACCTTCAGTAGGGTGCCTTCAGCCAAATGGAGGCTAACAAAGAGGTCTATATTGGGTATGGCGAGGTTTCATTGGGAAATGCTGGATCGATGCGCTGAGTATGTGAAGGAGGGCGGCTTTCTAGTCTACTCCACCTGTAGCATAACCGTGGAAGAAAACGAAATGCAGATTGAAAAATTTTTGAAGCGGCACCCAGAGTTCAAGCTTGTAGAGACTTCGCCGAGGATAGGCTTACCCGGACTGCGAGGACAAACCAAATGTCAGAGGCTCTATCCACACATCCACGACTCTAACGGATTCTTCGTTGCAAAGCTTATGAAAGAAACTGCTTAAATAACATGTACTTCTCCGTCTAACCTTGCTACTTCACTATGCTACGGTCCTTTGGTCTCGATTTGCTTGGGCTTACGCATTTTTACATAAACGATACCAGTCACCACAGAAATTGTGATGATTATGAATACGATGAGTATAGAGCTTAGATTTTCCCTTATGAAGTTTGAAGTTACAGTTACATCTGCTTGAAATGTTTCCCTATGTGTGACTCCTCTTAAGTCATTATATGCAACTTCAAACGTTATTGCATAGTCTTTTGGTGATTTGTCTCCACTTGCTTGAACTGAAAAGGTAGCCGCCTTTGTTCCACCCTCATTTATAGTGCCCAAATCTTGTGTTTGAGGAGTTACTGTTAGTCCTGCTGAATCTATTACCGAAACACTTGTGTCATACATATAGTCATTTCCTCCATTAGTAAAGGTTACTGTGAGGTCTCCAGATTCAAAACCCCTTTCAATCGAGAGAGTAGCGGGAGCCCAGTTAGATACTTTGAGCTTCACAACTTTAATTTCAAACTCTTTTACATCAACCAGTAGGTGTTGACCCCAATTCTCCCACCATAATTCAACCTCATAGGAATAAGTTGCTGGACCTGATAGGATAGCAGAAAATTCATCAGTATCAGAACTTCCTATGCCCACATAAGTCTCACTTGAAGTACCTACAAGTTCGCCATCTCGGTAGATTCGTGTATACAAATCCGCACCAAATAATCCGCATCCATCATTGTAGAAGACGAGTTCCTTTACTGCCTCTTGACCATTGTAGACTTTTGCTGTTCCACCGTTAATAAGGTCAATTTCGCTATTGCTGTTTGTAACGTAAATATGAGTAAACCATGCGTCATAGTAGGGCTGACTTCGTACACCATGTATTGAAAATGAACAGAAGACGAATGTGGTGACAAGAATCGCCATTAATAGAATTTGTTTCTTCAATAACCTTACCATCCTTTTTATTATTGAAATCAGAAGAAGTTGCATTAAAAGATTTAGGAAGAAATGTTCTATGGGGTTGTCAAGTTTACGTATGATTATTTTCCGCATCTAGGACAATGAACATGACATGGAGAAGATTAAAAATCCATATAGGTTACATGAGTTAGCCTTTTCGTGCTTTTTCCACTTGGCACAGCACTTCAAAAATGGTTTTTGCGGCTTGTATGGCGGTTATGCCATTGTCATAGTGAGGTGCAACCTCAACCAGATCGAAGGCGACTATGCGGTGGTCGCACACTCGGCATAGAAGGTCTAGAAACACGTGCACATCCAGTCCGTCTGGCTCGGGGTTTTGAACCGCCGGGGCAAAAGCAGGATCAAGAACGTCCATGTCGATGGTGAGATAGATTTTTTCATGGTCAGTGAGGAGCGTTTCGATTTTCTCAGTTATTCTTTTAATGCCTTCTCTTCTGATTTGCTGAACTGTGAAAAACTGAATGTTAGATTTTTTTGCATAGTCAAGCTCTTCCTTGCATGCGGCGCGGGTGCCAATTTCCAGAATCTTGTCGGGGTTGATTTGTTCGCTTATTCTCCGCATGAATGTTGTGTGGGAAACGGTTCGACCCATGTATTCGTTGCGCAGGTCTAAATGGGCGTCAAAACTTACCAAAGCAACTTTTTCGCCGATGCCTCCCATGATGCCCAAGGTTATAGTGTGTTCGCCTCCAATGATCACCGGCATCTTCTTTGTCTCCAAAAGATCCTTCATGACCAGCTCCAAGCGCTTTAGGGTTTCATCAACCTCGCTGGTAACATGGAGGTCTCCCAAATCGTGAATTTTTAGGTCTTCAAGGTCGATGCCTGCTCTGAAACTGTATGTTTCAATGTTGAGGGAGGCTTCCCTGATGGCGAGGGGCGCGAATCTCGATCCGCAACGATAGGTGCTGGTTACGTCTAGGGGAGCCCCAAGAATCACGTATTTGGCTTCTTCAAAGGTTCTTTGAAGACCGCTGAAAACTGGAGATGGAGAAACGAAAAGCTCAAGATAGCTCACGCCCGCCTCAGCCTCCTAGAGTTCTGTTTACGAGTCTTTGATTTTTTCTGAGGCAGGTTCTCCGCCAATTCCCCAATGTGATTTTGGGATTTCATGCACTATTACTTCCACAGCATACGCAGGGATGCCCAAATCTACAAAAACTTTAGTTATATTTTTTATCACCGTTTTGGCTTTCTCCTTTCCAAAACCTTCCCAGACGTTTACATGAACAATTGGCATTTTTCTCACTCCTAACTGGTTATGACTCTGAATCTTAATGCAAGCATAGCGATATTTTAATAATATGGGTATGCCACAATAATTATTGGAGAGGTGCAACAGTTTTGCCATTCAAAGATTCATCAGTATGTTATCATGAATGGGAAATGGTATCTGACAACAAAACATCCAAAGAAGAAGTATTTTTGCAGTGCAAGAAATGTGGTAAAATTAGGAACTGGGCAGCTGGTGGCTAATTCATCATATCATGTTCATTGCCATAGATGGGAAAAATAATTACCATACACCATAAAATTGTGTCCTTATTTAAGCCATTTAAATCCTATGTTCAGAATGAGCTTCAACATTCTTTAGACATATAATAGTAAATACTGGTGGAGAAATAGATTTATTACCTAACACATTATAGCGGTAGTCCAAGGAATGAGGGATGCCGTTGAAATCCAAGCTTAAAATTGAAAACCCCGCGGTGCTACTATTCTCAATATTTTATGCTGTTGTTGGCATAGTATTTCTTTTTGTTTTCGTGATTTACAATCTTCAGTTCCCACATCTTGGAATTATAGGAGTTTTAAGCTTGATAGCAGCCTATGGCGTGTTTAGAATGGAGAAATGGGCAGTCTGGCTTGTAATCGCCCTTTTCTTCTTAGGAACAACCTTTGGAGCAATCACCCTCTATGACTCCATTGTTTTGCAAACTTTCGAAGGGGCACTGCTACTCCATGCAGCATTAATCGCATATCTAATTATGACCATAGTCACGTTCATGTACGTGGCAGCGAAAAGGAAAAATTTTGAATAAGCGCAAAAACGACGTTTCAGAACAGCGAACTAAGACTTCTTGCCCCTAAATAAATATACAGTAACTTCTTCTCCCTCGTTGATAAACTGCCTTTTCTCTTCTATCTCAATGAAACCATCAGCTTTTGCCAAGGTGGTTATGGCGCCTGATAGTCCCGTAGGAACAGGCGAGGCAATCAGCTTACCTGTTTTGTCACGAGTTAGGTTCACCATAACGAAGGTTCGGCGACCCCTCGCTGGAAACATTTTCGTTGCAGCAACCGCCTTAACGGTCTGGGAAGTTTCTTCGGTTCTTCCAGCCATTTCGCAGATTACAGGGCGAACAATCATGTGAAACATTAAAAGAGAAGATGTGGGATGGCCTGGCAGAGAGAAAACAGGTTTTCCATCGATCACGGCTATGGTTGTGGGTTTCCCAGGCTTTACAGCCATTCCTGATATAATTACACCCGGCTTTCCCAGTGTGCCCAACACCTGGGGAATTATGTCTTTAGGTCCAACAGAAACTCCTCCTGAAGTTATAACGGCATCCGCCGAGTTCAGTGCCTTCTTAAAAGCTGCTTCGAGTTGATTACTTTCGTCTGAAATGACTCCTAAATTGATGGGCTCCCCGCCGCATTCTAGAACCGCCGCGCTTAGCGTATGTGCATTGATGTCGTAGATTTTTCCAGGGGGAAGAGGCTTTCCAGGTTCTACAATTTCTGCGCCTGTTGAGATAATGGCTATTCTTGGGCGTTTATACACGCTGACTTCTGTCAAGCCAAGGGCGGCTAGAACCCCTATTTCGTGAGAAGCCAGCCTTTGCCCCTTTTTCAGAATGGTTTCACCTTTATGAATGTCGGAACCCGCCTCCATGACGTTTTCTCCCTCTGAAACTGGACGATGTACGAAAATGGTTCCGTCCCTTCGAATCGAGTACTCCACCATAACAACAGCGTCGGCGCCCTTAGGCAGAGGCGCTCCCGTGGCTATCTCAGCGGTCATGCCCCTTTCCACAACTACACTAGGAGGCTCACCTACGGCTACCTGTCCGCAGAACTTCAGGGCAACTGGTCGATCTTCATCCGCCCCAAAAGTGTCTACGGCTTTCACGGCATAACCGTCCACGGTCGATCTGTCAAAGGGTGGAACATCCATTGGTGCCACAATGTCTTCAGCTAGAACACGATCAAGCGCTTCTGAGAGGAAAACTTGTTCCACTCCGACGGGCTTGGGAGAAAAGCTCTCTTTGAGAGTTTGTCTAGCCTCTTCAAGGGAAAGTAGTTTTCTAAACATGCTATACGCCTTCTATTTTGTCGAAGAGATACACAATAACGGATTCGCCTTCCTCTAAGCCTTCACGGTTTTCAGGGATTATCACGTATCCGTTCGCCTTTGTCATGGTTGAAAGGACACCTGCGCCCTTTATTCGAACAGGCTCGGCGAAGAATTCACCGTTTCTTTCAAAAACTGTAACTCTCAAGAAGACCCGTCGCCCCAAGGCTGACGCAACCTTACGGGTTAGTTTCGCTTTAAGTACGGGTCTAGGCTCGCTTTCAACTCCTAGCAGTCTCAGAATGAGCGGTCGGGCGAAGACTTCGAAGCCAATCATAGCTGCCACAGGGTTTCCAGACAATATGAAAACTGGTTTGCCTTGAAGGACCGCCAGTGCTGTTGGCATTCCAGGCCGCATGGCTATCCCGTGCACAATAACTCCGGGTGTTCCAATCTGGTTTACAGCTGCTGGAACCAAGTCTGGGTATCCGACGCTCGTTCCCCCGGTGGTGATGACCACGTCTGCCCTCTCTAACCCCTCACGAATTTTGGTGCTGATCTTCTGTAGGTCATCTTTTGCTATGCCCAAGTCTAAGGGCTCCGCGCCCATTTCTTGGCACATGCCGAAGAAAATCAGTTTGTTGGAGTCTACTATTTGGTTTGGCTTAGCTTTGTGGCCCAGTTCGACAAGTTCGTTTCCGGTGGACAGAATAGCAACTTTGGGCTTTTTCACGACGTTAACGTGAGTTACTCCCAGCGCAGCCAACATACCCACATGATGAGGCTTCAGGCGTGTTCCTGCCTTTACTGCGATTTCTCCTCTTTGCACGTCCTCTCCCCTTTTGGAAACGTTTCCTCTAGGGGTAACTGCGATTTCCACTTTGATTTTGCCCTGTGCTCTCTTCGTGTATTCCAGCATGACCACGGCGTCTGCGCCCTTCGGAAGCGGGTTCCCAGTCCATATTTGCCTCGCCTCGTTTTCGTGTATTTCTTCATTTTCGGTTGGTCTGAGAGTTTTTGGATTGAATTGGGATGCTTCAAAGGTGTCTTGCGCCCTTACAGCGTAGCCGTCTACTTCGGAGCGGTCAAAGGGAGGTAGATCGTTTTCAGCTATGATGTCTTCTGCTGTGACACGTCCCAAAGCTGCGTGGATCGGAATTCGTTCAGATCCTAACCTTTCTGGTTTAAGCTTTTTCAGTAAGGTGGAGAAAGCTTTGTCGATGTTTGTGAGTTTTTCAAATCCTTTAAGTCGTGCCAAACTCTAGTCCCACAAAGAGCAAGAGGGTATTCGTAGAAAAAGTTATCGCAAACCGTGCAGTCTGGAACGGACGTTAATGCTTACTCTTCTCTTCCAACTTCTTTAGTACAATGTCTCGCATCTTTTGGGCGTCTATGTCGAGAATGGGGCTTTCGCTGATTATCACGGGTTTTAAGTCAAGTTCTGCTATGAGGGTTGCTAGGGGCTCGAAGGGGGGTCCATATTCAACTTCGTCCATGGTGTGGTGGCATTTCTCTCCCTTGCCCGTAAATTCAACAAGGGTGTAGTGGCAGTGAAGATTTTTGACGGCTTCTGTTCCCAGTCGCCTCTCGATTTCATCTAATGCTTCTCTGAAGTTGTTTACTGTTTCCATTTTGCCCCCCTCCCGCGCATGGATGTGAGCCCAGTCTATCACCGGCTCCGTTAGCTCCACCCTTTCGCACAACGTTAACACCTCGTCTAGGCTTCCAAACTGCGAGGGTTTACCCGTTGTTTCAGGCCCAAGATGTACCTTAGTTATTCCGAGCGACCTCATGAATCTCACAACTTCACTCATAGCTTTCGCACAGAGTTCAAGAGCCTCATGAGGGGTCCTCTTGCCATAAAATCCAGGGTGAAAGACCACAACATGAGCGTCCATACAGTTCGCGGCTATTGCACACGCGATCAGACGTTGTTTACTCTTCTCTATAGTTTCATCATCACCACAAAAGTTGATGAAGTAAGATCCATGAACCGTCAACCACACATCATGCTTTTTAGCGTTAACTCCCAGTTTTTCTGCGTCACTCTTTTTCATCTGAGGCTCTGGTCCCCAACGAACCGCTTGATACTCGAAAGCATCCAACCCTTCGTCATGAAGATATTTTGGTACTTCAGAAACTGGACCTTTCAGTGCCTTAAAAGCTGGTGGAAACCCAGCCGGACCAAACCTTGGCCGATCCGCCATCCTATCACCATTCTTTAATTGATAACACGCACGTAAAATAACTGGCCCGGGTTAGAAATGTTTTATCTTGGTTTGCCTATGCGATAGAGGCGAGAAGCGTACTCTCCATATGCTAAGGCTACGACTGCGGAGGCCCAAGCCGCGACGTTTTGGCATAGGATGTACACCCACACGAGATCGAGTTTAGCCAAGGTTGTTATAGGTGCTCCAAATCCTTCTATACTGCTTCTGAAGCCAGGTGCCGCGGCACGCAGTGCATTATCTATGGCAGACGCCAGCCACCCTATTGGGGACAAGGCTTGTGCTATCGCTTTGCCTATTTCAATGGTTTTCAAAATGAATCCGTGAAAAGATGGATTTGCTTCATAGATTCCAGTCGCCAAATCGTGGGTCAGCGGGAAGTATGCCATGATATACAGCGTGACAACGGAAACTAGAAAAACCAACAGGACGGTTACGGTGCTTTTAACGGCGGCTCTCGCGAAAAACAGTCTTTTTTGCAGGTACGAGACCCCGCGGATTCGAAGAATGGCACGCCCTATCCGGCGGAAAAAAGCTTTGATAGCTCGACCAACCCCGCCGAACCTCTTACCTACCCCTCCGAAAAATCTTCTAAGCGCCTTGAACCGCATCTTCCTTGTACCTCTCAGGTATTGTCTTCTTCTTGGTTCCAGCGTCTTCTTGGCAGGTGATATTCTGCGTGGCACCACGGCTATGTATTTTGTGAGGTAAGCCCAGCTTGAAACAAGGACAACCATCACGCCTAGGGGCATGAGGTGAAACAGAGGGCTGATGTTTATAGTGAAGAATTTGAAGAGGAATTTATCCGTTAAGCCTGAGAGCGTGAAAAAATAAACCACTAGATACTCGATTAAGAGGACTATGACGAAGAAAAGCGCTATTGCAATGAATCCTTTCGGCGCGGTCCACTTGAAGACTAAACGCTTCCAACGCTTCTCAGAGGACATAGCAACTCATCAAACCAGATTTTCGTAAACATGATAGTGTTCGCATATATCTTATTTACTAGGATAGTTGACATATGAATCTTCTGTTAAATGGTAACCTATTTCTTCGTCTCTCCTCATCTCCTATGCTTAATTCTAAACCATATTTACAATTATAAAACCTTAAATTTGAACAGAATCCTATCAGAAGTTCAAGAAGGATGATGTCTAAAATGTCAACGTTGATTCCCAAAAAAGTCTTTACGATGGAGATGAGACTAACTAGGCAACGGAAATTCATGTCCACATTTTGGACATTTCGCCATGCCGCATTGAACGGCAGATGGACACCCGGAGCACGCGAAGGTTCTGCCGTAGGTTATGTCAAAAGTGAAGCCGCATTGAGGACATCGAATTATTTGCTTTCTCTGGGACAAAGCGAATCACTACGGTTTGATCCCTAGAAAAACCGTTTGTTGTGTTTAAAAAGCTTTCTTGGAACAGGGTTGAAAATGGATAGCGATGCTGTAAAGACGCTGAAACCAAATGTGTGGCTTAATCTGAAGGTAAATGTGCATAATTTTATTAAAAATAAAAAGAAACTTTTAAACGTATGAAGCATAACTATTCTAAGTTCGAATACAAAAAGAAAGAGAGGCCTTGCATGTTTAGGGTTGGATAAGGGCATGTCGAAGGTTCCGAAAGACCAGCGGGTTAAGCTTTACAAAAATCATAACGTCCAGTTGTTCATCAGCAAGTTTGTGAGTGGTGAGCTTACTAAATTAGACCCAACTTATGATCCCAAGTATGGTTATAGGTATCCCGTTGTTGATGCGATCTTGGGCGACCCCTCCAGCACCAAGGGATTTTTAGAGGGCCTTTTCGGGGCGGGCATTCTGAAGAGAGAGCTCTACGATAAAATTGTCTATTGCCCATACTGCGATTCGGCTAACGTCTCTATTCACTACTGCTGCCCCTACTGCAAGTCTTTTGACATTAAGAAGAGCGCGTTAATCGAGCATATACCCTGTGGATACATTGAAGTTGAAGAACGTTTTCGAAAAGACGACAAGCTTGTATGTCCGAGATGTCGCAAAGAATTGGCTAAGCCTGATGTAGATTATCGTAGAGCGGGAGTATGGTGCGCCTGCAATGATTGTGGCAAGAACTTCGACATTCCAGTTCCAGCCCATTTTTGCCGTGACTGCCGCAAAGGCTTCACCTTTGAGGAGTCCCTTTACAAAGACGTATACTCGTATAGTCTAACCACTGAAGCCATGAAAGAGGCGACCGTAGGCTGGATCATGATCGCCCCGATAAGGGAGTTTCTGCAAAGTCGCGGATTCAAGGTGGAAAGCCCCGGCTTCTTGAAGGGAAAATCCGGCGCCAGTCACATGTTTGACATAACTGCTTCTCCCGCGGGAATGAAACGAAACATAACGGTGATTGACCTCGCAACCTCAACTGACGATGTTGTTTCAGAGCAACCAGTTATTGCAATGTTCGCCAAGATTTATGATGTTTCCCCGGATAGGGCGTGCTTAGTCGCGATACCAAAGATGGGTGAAAACGGAAAGAGGCTGGCAAGCCTTTACAAAATAGATCTGGTTGAGGCAAAGGATCAGAAAGAAGTAATAAAGGCTATAGAGGCCTGTTTAAAGAAATAAGCTAACTTCCTGAATAAACCGCGATGTTTCCTCGCTTAGTTACAACCTTAACCGTAAATTGGCCTGCAGGTAAACTAATATCAGCACGAAGATAGTTTGTGGTATCAGCCGAATTCACGAAAATGTTTATGTCGTAGCGCCTATGGTTAGTTGAATTGATTATCCATAAGGAAACCAAATGAGAGGTTAAGGCTCCCTCGTTTTTGAACGTGAAACGTGTCCCATCGATCACAGCCCTTATCCCTAGAAAGTCGATGTCGACGGTGGTTTGGTTAATGTCAGCGCCTTCATCCACAATCTTCACGTATATTGTGCCGTCGTCTCGTACGTAACTTCGCCACTTGTCCGTGAGATTCACGGCATAGTAATCCCATTCGGTTGTCGGCGTGTGCCCTGCTGTAGAATTGAAACAGTTGTCGCTGTAGGTTGATGATGTCCAGTTGTAGGCTTTCAGATACCACTTTTCGCCAGTGTCTTCAGCCTTATACCTTAGTTGTATTTCAATTGTTTGAATGTAAGCGAGTGGATAGGTGGAAATCTCTATGGTGAAAGTTCCAGAGATGTCAAGTGAGTAATAATCAGCGGTATTTGTTTTGAATTCGATCCAGTCCGCTTTAAAATCAAATTGAGTGGTAGTAGTCTTCACCCCTTTTACTTTGATTTTCCAGTTGCCTGAACCGTCACGAAAGTACGTGGAATTAGTTATGATGGTCTGAGTTTTTGTTTCGTCGGTGTTTGGAGTTGCACTTGATATATATGAAATGTATCCATCCCCACTTGTCGGATAACTTCCAGAATTATAGTTGTATAGTTGTAAGGTCACATTTACATTTGCTATCGTCCAGCATGAATCAACTGTCCAAACAAGCTGAGTCCACGTTGCTGTATTAGATGTTCCCGTAAACTCGATTTCCACAGTGAATTCGCTTGGAAGTATGATGTTTGTTGCTCTTGTTTGGTCAGCTATGACTAAGGTGTTGTCATCTATTCTTAGAGAAGCAGTCTTGCCGGGACTAGACGTTGTCACCTCTATGTAATAATCAATTTCAAGATAATCTGTCTGGTCTGCAACAGTGTAGGCTGACCATGTATATGTTCCAGAAAGAGTGCTCCATGCAGTAGTCAATTCCCCTGCTGAATTGGCGACATTAGTTGCAATTGTTGTTCTTATGGTTCCGTTAGCTTGACGAATGAGAATATCCACATCACAATGAGCAGCTATGGCGGGGTTGCTTTTAATTGCTCTATAATAAATCGTCCATGTGCTTGCCGGGATAGAAGACACGCCTGTCAATTGATACACAAATTTGCCCACCAGTTTCCTACCAACCGATGCGCCGGAAACAGAAATGGAAATTCCGGTCGTGTCTGCGATATCTAACTTCTGCAGGCGGTAGGTTGCTCCACCTATTGTTGTGGTCTCTTGGTGCGCATAAAGTGTTTGTCCAGAAGTAGCGGTTGCATAACTTCTGAAAACCATGTAGACGCCATTGTCTGAAGTCAAATCTGAAAAGCTTCCAGACATCCAGCTTGTTGACCCTCCTAAAGCATATCCAGACGGATTGTAAGGCAAAATCGTTGAAGCTTCCATAAATCTTTCATACTGGTCGTCGACAGCCTGTGTGTCTGTGTAGGTGCCATTTGTGCGACTGCCTGTGTTCACCGCATATTCACTCTGAGCTACAAACCATGAGGAGCGGCTGATGCGTTCAACGTTGGTTATGCTCATATTCTCCTTCATTTTTTCCCAGTCTAGCTGATTCATTTCGTAGCTCCACAGAACAATGTTGGATACTATGATTACAATGATTACTAGGCTGAGCACGACGACGATTATGTTGCTGGCTCCGCGTCTATTCCGTCTAAGCCGAAGATTTGTAATAGTCCACAACTTTGGTTCCCCTACTTGTTACAATGTTAATGTGATACACAGAATCTGAGTTCCAACTGTAAGTGATGTTTAACCAACCGTGATCGTCAACTTCTAACTTAAGAGGAGTGAACAATTGCGAAGCGTGATTTACGTATACGGCTGACATCCTAATCGAAACCTTGCCTACATTGCGGATATAAAAAGAAATTTTGCCCGTTGTAAACCAAGCATCCTCCACGATGAAGCGTTCACCCATGGTATCATGAAGGTTGCCCGTGATAACATACGTGGCCGCTATTGCGATTGACATGGCGGCAACAGCGATAACCATCAATAGAAGAGTGCTTAGGACAGGGGTTAATCCCCTTTTGCTCCCTAATATGTTTCTCACTTGTTCCACCGCTATGTCATGAATTTGATGACTAGATACCCACATGTTAGAAGGATAACGCTGTGTTTTAGGCCAGCGCCAACCGTTCCCTCACCCATTTTTCCAGCCATGAGACCGCCGAAGAACGCTTGGATGATGCCCATGTGAAAGAAAACCCTTCTAGCTTCTCCCGGCGTCATTATGGCTGTAAACTCCGTTGCAGAAAGCTCCGACATGCGGACAAAGAAGGATTTGAAAAGCATGACAATAGTGAAGAGGAAAACGAAAAAAGCCACGTAGGTAATCGCGACATAAGGCCTTGTTTGAGTTTTACGTTCCTTATCAAAAGTTAGGGTTGTCTCCACGAATTTCTCCAATGGATCAAAGACTTTTTCAACTCGCCCTCCCGACCGGCTGGCCTCTATGATTACTGGAACTATCCGTCGTATCAGAGTAGTGTCAACGCGCCTGCCCAGAAATTGAAGTGCTTCTTCAAAAGGTACTCCCCAACTCATTTGGGCCACCATCTTCTTCAACTCTTTGGTTAAGGGTCCATAATGCCGTTTAGAAGCTTCTTCTATAGCCCGCGGAAGAGTCATACCAATTTTCTGAGCTTGAACTATGCTTCGAAGAAGATCAGGCAAGTATTTGTCTATAGACCTCTTCCAACGATAATCCACGTAATCTAGCACAGCTGGAGGAAAAACCGTGACCACCACCGCTAACAGAAGATACTCATCGAAAAGAGGCTTACCCCAAAGTGTTATGCACGCGGTTACAACTATGACGACACCTAGGAAACTGGAAACGACCCAAGCGATTTTCTTCTCCCACTTTTCAACTTTTGGCATATTTCATCTCTTCGGAGAAAACATGTCTATGATTATGATGAATACGACTGATCCAATGGGTAAGCCTAGGTAAGTTAGTAGATACAACAATAGACGTGGCTCAAGCAATCCAAATCCACCCCCACCTAGCATAGCCATCACTGAAAGCATCACTACGAAGATTAGAGAGCCCGCAACCATTACGGTAACGTAAAATTCTGACAGAACCGCAAGGGTATCTGCGAATCTGCGTAGAGCAATTTGTTTCATTTTCATATATTGACTTGATTTATCTCTAAGATACTTTCCCAAGCTTCCTCCAGAATGAGCCATTACGATAAAACCTTCAAGGAACTCCTTAAACATTTCAGAAGGGGTTCGATCAGAGGCAGCTTCTAAAGCCGAAATAATGTCAAAGCCAAAAAGCTCCACATCTCGCACTACAGTTCCAGCTTCGTTGGAAACAGCCAGCGAGGCGTCAACTTGAGCCAAAGAACGAAAAATCTGGTAAGGCGGCACACCAGCACCAGCCAATATAGCCATGTAACCTGCAGTGAAAGGAAGGCCATCCTCTAAGCCTCTTTTCAAACTATCCGCGCGATATGCGGGATAAACATAGAAACAGATTACAGTTAAGGCTCCCGCAAGCAAAGTTACTCCAATCCCAAAAAGAAGAGAAGAAAGTAAGGAAAGATGGAAAATGAAAATCAGGAGCATGGGTACCATAATCATAACTAGGGTGGAAACCAGTAGAGTTGCCAAGATTATTGTGCTAACGTATGCCTTGAAATTGACTTTCATTCCAGATTTCTGCAAGTTCACATCCATATCTTTAAACAAGGGCAGGAATCTGGCCACTTTTCCTCCAACTAGCTGATAAGCAAAAACCTGAGGCTTTGTTTTGCCCAATTTAATACCTTCAGCTAGGCGATTAAAGCGGAGAATGATCGGGGATAAAGGTTTACGAAAGGCGTTGCTAATGCGTCGATACGCTCTTTTGATACTCTTTCTAACACGGTTTAAATTCATGGCATTCCCATCCTTGCCTTTCGATAAACCCTGGCAGGATCAGCGTAATAGTCCCTGATGATGGCGGTGACGTCGGCATGCTTCCGAATATTGTTTCTCGCCATCCACTCCAACACTGTTTTTCTTCGATGAAGCTCCTCTTGAACCTCCCCCTCACGAAGCCCAAGGCTTTTCATGATTCTCTCCAAAATGTAGCTGCGCCCAGAATACAGGAAAACGTCACGTTTCGGGTCCCACCGATAAACTTCATAGGTTGAAAGCTCCTGTGTTTTAGAATCTAAACCCGTCACTTCTGCCACTGTGATAGTTCTTCTAGCTGGTTTCCCCCGGACTTGGGTTCGTAACTGAATCGTTACTGCATTAATCATGGCGAGGAGGGGTTTCGGAACGTTCATGGGCTCAGACCATAAACGTTGAAGAACTGAATTCACTGATTCACCGTGAATCGTACTTAGGCCCAAGTGACCCGTGGCCATGGCTTGGAAAAGCGTGTACACCTCTTTACCACGAACCTCCCCCACAATAATGTAATCAGGTCTCTGCCTAACAGCAGCCTTCAAAAGATCAAAGAGCGTAATGGCGCCCTGTTCCTTTTCGTCCTGCCCAAAACCTGTTCGTACAACCGATGGAATCCAGTTTTCATGGGGTAAGTTGAGTTCAGCCGTGTCCTCCACGCTTACGATCTTTTGTTCAGGTTTTATGAACATTGACAAACAGTTAAGCACTGTTGTCTTCCCTGCAGCCACGCCTCCAGCTACGAGGAAAGATGCCCGGTTTTCGATGGCGTACCAGAAGTATGCGGCAATTTCGGGTGACATGGTGCCGAGGTTGATCAGGTCTGAAATGGTGAGGGGATCTACACGAAAGCGGCGAATCGTGAACGTGGAGCCTCTTCGGGTGATTTCGCTTCCATACGTAAGTTGTATGCGGCTTCCATCTGGGAGAGAGGCGTCAAGCAAGGGCGTCGCGATGGAGATGTTTTTTCCTGCCAAGTAGGCCAGTCTGATTACGAAGGAGTTTAATTCATCAACGTTCTTGAAAATGATGTTGGTGGGTAGGGATTCGTATTCACGATGCCAAATGTAGATGGGTATGTTAACTCCGTCTGCGGAGATGTCTTCGATTAGATGGTCTTTCATGAAGGGGTCGATTTTCCCGTAGCCTATGAAGTCTCGTATGACATAGTACATGAGTTTGTCTACGGCTTCCTCGGCGATTTTTAAGCGGTAGTCTTTAATGATTTCCTGAACCTTGCTTTTCAGGTACTCCTCAGCTTTTTCTCTGGTTCCAATGTCTTTGAGGTTAACATCGATTTCTTCAATCAATATAGCTTTGATTTCTTTGAGTTGATTCTCTTCCTCCTTCAGGAGGGTGGGCTCGATTACTTCGTACTGTATCCTTTGGGTGTTTGGTTCCCTAACAACGGCGGCGTAGACGTAGGGCTCATGGATGGGATAAACTTCTCTGAAAATAGATGGCTTTTTTTCATGTACCATATTTGACTCGCTTTCCATTACCCCTCACTTTTGCCCATGTCTACTTCTTTCGCTGGGAAACTCGCCGAGGAATATGGCTCCGAATGGTTTCATAGCTAGAATATATTGTGTAGCAAGACTTAATAAATTCTATGTACGACAAATACCTAAACAAAAGCCTCTTCTAATGCCTTAACGCCTAAGCTGCCCAGAAAGGAGATTTGCGTCTCATCCTCTCTACGAGCTCATTGAGCACCTCAAGCTCTTGAGGAGATAGGCGATCTTGAAATTTCGTCAGCAAAGTTTTTGCGTGTTCTTCAGGCACCTTAACGTAGAGTATGTCATTCTCGTGGATGTGGCGTCCCACAACTGGTTTATTTAATGAAACAGCCACCTGCATTCCAACGTTGGCTTCTGATACCGCTTGACCACGATCCTGAATCTGCATTATTTCGCCAACATCCTGCCCATCTTCCCTAACAAGCATCCATTTCGGTTTGATCTGCCCAGCCAAAACCTCGATCCCCACAATGGCGGGCTTTGCCCTTCTAAACACGTAGCCAGGAAGGAGCTTTATTTTACCAGGCTTGATAAGTCTGCCAAATTCTTCTTTGAGTTGCGCTTCTTTTTCGCTTTTGACCCATTGAATGTAATCATCGATTAAATGATAGATGATATTATGTTGAAAGATCGGAACCCCTCGATTTTTGGCTTCTTCTTCCGCGTCTGGCAGCACTTTTACATTGAAGGCTAAGACAACCCCGTAAAACGGCTCACGCTCCTTAACCACAACCGCCTCGGTGACGTCTCGCTTAGAAACATCGCCGACATCAGCTAACCGTATCGGAACGTTGCTTCGCCTCAGACTCTCAGCAATGGCTTCAAGAGAACCTAACGCATCGGTTTTCAATGCAACACCATCTACGTCTGTGGCGATTCTGATTTTCTCCACCTCTTCAGAAACGGATTTAACATACTCTTCAAGGCTGTCTTCGGAGGGGACCACGTGCAAGGGTGCGCCAGCCAAGGCTTCTTCAAGATCCGGCGCTGCAATTTTTATTCCAGCCGCGGCTGAAACAGCGTTCACTGAGGAGAATTTGTCTCGAGGGTCTCTGATTTCGTCTAGAGGCTTGGGCAGAAGGACGGCGCGAACGTTGGTTACGATGGGTTTTTCTTTGGCTCCGACAATAATGGTGTCGCCTTTTTGGAGTACTCCATCGTAAATTATGGCATTGATGGTAATCCCGAGTCCAGGCTCCTCCTTAACTTCTAACACCGTGCCCTTAGCGGGACCCTTAGTTACTTGGAGGCGAGGACGCAAATACTGTTGGGTCAGGCCGACGAGAACCGCTAAAAGCTCTGGTATGCCTTCGCCAGTTTTGGCGCTTGTCGGGACAATGGCCACTGTTTTGGTGAAGTCAGATATTTTGTCAAATCGATCGACACGAAAATCAAGTCTGGAAAAAGTTCCCATGATCGTGTACAGGCGTTCGTCTAGATCTTGGCGAACATACGAGTCTTGATCTCGGTAGGAGGCTGAGAAAGACTCGTCAAGCTTGGATTTCCAGCCAGGCAAACGGTCAATTTTGTTTGCTGCAACAAGGAAGGGAGTTTTCCTAGCCTTAAGGATGTCAATGCATTCATAGGTCTGAGCCTCAAATCCCTTTAGGATGTCGATGACGAGAATTGCAATATCCGCCGCAGCACCTCCCCTCTTCCTTAGGTTAGCAAAGGCTTCATGTCCTGGCGTATCAATAACTAGGAGTCCGGGAATTCGCACCCTTTTTCTTAGTCCTTTAAGAAGAGGCCCGCATATCTTTGTAAGCGTTTCAAGTGGGAAGAAGCTCGCTCCAATATGTTGGGTCATGCCACCGGCTTCACGGGCTTGAACGCTAGTTTTTCTGATTTTGTCAAGGAGTAGAGTCTTTCCAGTGTCAATATGACCTAGCACACACACGATAGGTTGCCTTGTGGGCATTCAGTTTCATCCCAGTTGAAATGGCGATTAATTTGACTCCACCAAGAATGGATGCATCAACATTATAAACCATTCTGAACTTTTCTTTCTAAAGTAAAAGCAATATTGGAACGATTAAAAGAGCAGTCATGTTTGTGAGCTTCATGAAGATGTTGAGCGAAGGACCCGCAACGTCTTTTAACGGGTCACCAACGGTGTCGCCAGTCACAGCCGCAGCGTGTGTTGGCGTGCCCTTCATCCAGAACTTTCTTTCAATGTATTTCTTGGCGTTGTCCCATATGCCGCCGCCGAATGTGAAGAAGGGCGACAGTATGGCTGATGTGGCTAATCCTCCGAGAAGCATGGCGCCTAACGCGTATTTTCCTAGCAAGAGTCCCACAGCGATGGGAGAAGCAATGGCGAGCAGCCCCGGTGCAATCATGTGTTTGAGCGCGTTTTTTGTGCCTATGTCCACGCATCGGGTGTAGTCTGGTTTGGTCTTGCCTTCAATGATGCCCGGATTCTCTCGGAACTGTCGCCTAACCTCGTCCACCATTTGATAGGCTGTTTTTCCAGTGGCTCCAATGGCCAAGGAAGAAAACAAGAATGGAAAAGCAGCGCCCAACAAGAGCCCAACAATAATGACGGGATCCAAGAGACCAAGACTGACTGAGCCGAGATTTACCATCTTACCGTAAGTGGCGAAGATCACCACCGTTGAAACGGTGCAGGACGCCGTGGCGAAAGCCTTAGTATAAGCTTTAGTGGTGTTGCCCATGGCGTCTAACTCTTCCAGTGCCCCTCCGTTCCCCGTTTTTGTCCCCGACATCTCTGCTATACCCGCAGCGTTGTCACTAATGGGACCAAATGTGTCACTTGACATGATTATGCCTATGGCCAGGTCTGTTCCGAGATTGGCTGCAACTATACCGTAAAGCGAACCATTAGTTATAAAATAAGAAAACAGAATGGCGGCCAAAACGGCTAAAAATGGTATGAACGGACTCTGAAACGCGTAGGACAAACCTGTTATAATGTTAATGGCTGCTCCGCGCTCAGAGGATTCCGCTATTTTTCTGACCGGTCTGCCATTGATCCCGATGTAATATTGTACGGCTAAACCAACTGCGAGACTGGCCACCAAGCCGCTCACTACAGCGTAGAATATGGTTATACTGTTTAGCAAAACTATAGAAGAGATGGCTGCGCCCAGAACACAAAAGATGGCGGTAATCAGCAGCCCAAGGTTGAAAGACATAATGGGTCTAATCTTTTTCCGTCCTCTTATAACGAAAACTCCAACAATTGTTGCCAAAATCCCGGAGGCGCCAAGCATTAGGGGGAACATGAAAGCGTTTATTCCCAACGGCCCGAGCAGTATGGCGCCTAAAATCATGGCAGTAATGTAGTCATCGCTTATGGATTCAAAGAGGTCGGAACCTCTTCCTGCGCAGTCGCCCACGTTATCTCCAACCAAGTCTGCGATTACTGCGGGGTTGCGCGGGTCGTCTTCAGGGATGCGTTGTTCTATCTTGCCCACCAGGTCTGCGCCTATGTCAGCCGCCTTGGTGAATATGCCTCCGCCCAGTTGAGCAAACAGAGCTGCAAGACTTGCACCGAAGCCAAAGCCCACAATTAAACTTGGGTCTTGATAGAGCCAGAAGAGTAGGCTTACGCCAATGAGACTGAGCCCCACAACTGAGAGGCCCATTACGGCTCCGCCTCTAAAGGCGAGCGTGAATGCTTTTGTTGAGGAGGTTCTCGCAGCGTTGGCGGTTCTCACATTGGCTTTCACGGCAACTCGCAAGCCTATGTAGGCTGCCAACAGCGAAAGAAAGGCGCCAAATACGAAGGCGACGGCCACTTTCACGTCTTTAAAGAATATGGCTAATGGAATAAGCGTTAACGCAACAACAATTGTGATGGTTTTATATTGTCGTTTTATGAAGGCGTTGGCGCCTTCCTGAATGTAGCCTGCGATTTTATCCATTTGTGGCGTTCCGGCAGGTTCCTTGCTGATGGACCGGGCTAAGTAAGTGACGACGAGCATTGCAAGGGCTCCGACTGCCAATGCAAGCCATGTTAGGTCCATTTGTCACCGCTTCTCCTTCTCCTATAAGTTTTTGAAGTTCAGCCACATTGAAGCTGTCTTTCATACACTGTAAACTCCAACTTATAAACATAACTAACTCGTTAATGGGGGCGCCTTCATTTGACAGAATACTTAACTTGATGTACGCGAAGTTTTTGGGAAAAACATTTAACTTTTAAAATATTTGACTTTTATTTGGCATGGAAGGAATTTCATGCAGATAGAATCCCTTGAAAACGCTTTGCTTTCAGCGGTTAACCCCCTCCTGAAATCGATTATAAGGAAGTTTGATGTGGAATGTGAACAAGATGGAAGTTTGCTGATAAAATCCCTGAGATATTTTCTTGGAGAAGATGTCCATCTCTGTGGAAGTTGCACCGTTCTAAACCATAGGATAGCGAACCCCTTTTACCAGATTGGCTCCAGAATTATGCGAGCTGACACGAGGTTCATGAAGGACAGATTTCTAGAGCCAGAGTACGGCGAGGCTTGGCTGAAAGGAATCGCCCTAATGATGAAAGGAATCGAAAAGTACGGCATAAGAGTTCCATTTACTCCAGCAGGTCCCTTTGAAATTGTTTGGAACTTCACGTATTCCTGCAACCTCAGGTGTAAACATTGCTATGAGGACGCTGGTTTTTATCGACCAGAACTGGCAACAGATCAGACGCTTACCGCCATAGACAACTTATCCAGAATAGCAAATGTCGGCCTTCCAGCTCTGTCCTTCTCGGGAGGAGAACCCCTCATGAGAAAGGATTTCTTCGAAGTTGCAGCGTATGCGAAAAAGAAAATACCGTACGTAAGCATCGCTACAAACGGCACCCTACTCACGAAAGACAAGGTGAAGAAACTCAAAGAAGTAGGTGTAGATTACGTTGAAATAAGTCTTGACGGAGCAAGCAGGGAGGTACACGAAGGTTTCAGAATGGTTCCCGGATGCTTTGAAAAAACGATGAAGGGAATACGGAATTGTATAGACGAGAACATTGACACGTGTATAGCAACAACAGTGCACAAGGAGAACCTAGACGAGATATCGAAGATAATGGAGCTAGCAGAGGAAATCGGGGCAAGATTTATGCATTTCAACTATATCCCAACAGGAAGAGCAAAGGAGCACATAGAACTTGATCTAAACCCAAACGAGAGATTTTCGCTGATGGAAACGATGGGAAGGAAAATTCTCGATTTATACGTAAGAGCTAAGGAGGAAGAGGAGAAAACTGGAAAAACCAACATAAGCGTTGACAGGGTTTTCAGCACTTGCCCACAATTCGCAAGCGTTGTGAGAAAACTTGCGAGAGAGAAGGGGTACAGTTACACGGTGTCCGCTCATTATGCCGCCAAAAAAGGTGTTGAAAACATTGCAAACTTTTTGGGAGGATGTGGAGCTGGAAGACTCTATGTAGGTTTGGAGCCCGACGGAGACATAAAACCATGCGTTTTCTTTCCAACAAACAAAGACACGGTACTTGGGAACATTTTGGAGGATGATTTTGAAGACATTTGGGATAACGACGAAATTTTGTGGAAATTGAGAACAAGAGAAGGGCTTGAAAGCTATAAAATAAATGGTCAGACAATTGGATGCGGAAACTGCGAAGACAAGTATATATGCGGAGGCTGCAGAGCCAGAGCATACGGTTACTTCAAAGGAAATTTGAACGCACCAGACATTGGTTGCATTAATAACGAAGAACTATGGAAGAAAGTGGCAGAGTCACTTCCGTAAATCTACACCAATTCTTGAAGGTGTTTTTCGCACTGAGAAATTACTTTATCAATTTCTTCAAATGGATAATTTGCATCAATATCCGCAAGCAAGCCTCTTCTTCTGAAGTAGTCAAGTACAGGCTTTGTTTTTTCGCGATAAACCCTTAGCCTATTTTTGATGGCTTGAGGCGTCTCATCCGAGCGTTGGTAAAGTTTTCCGCCGCAAAGGTCGCATATTCCCTCAACTTTAGGTGGAATCTCTTTTATGTGGTATATGGCTCCACATTTTCTGCAAGTTCTTCTTCCACCGAGTCTGGATAGTATGACCCTATCAGAAGCGACGAAATTTATGACTTTATCTATTTTTTTGAATTTTTCTAGGGCTTCAGCTTGAGCAACTGTTCTCGGAAAGCCATCAAGAAAAAATCCATTTTTACAATCATCCCTTTCAAGTCTATCTTTCACTAGTTCAATGGTTATCTCATCTGGAACTAAATCCCCACGGAATACGTAATCCTTTATTTTTTTGCCTAGTTCTGTTTCGTCCCGTATGGCTTCGCGGAATAGGTCTCCCGTGGAGATTCGTGGAATATTATATTTGTCTGAAAGAATTTTGGCGTAGGTTCCTTTGCCCACTCCCGGGGACCCTAAGATAACGACGTTCATTGCTCATCCCCTTAACCTCTTAAGCCGACTTCTAGAAATGGAAGTGTTCGTTTGTTCAAGCTTTCCCCTTCTCTTCTTTTCCAAAATACTTTGTCCACCGAACCTTACGCGCATCCCGTTTCAACTTCACAGAACTTTTTCTGCATTTGTTTGAACAAAACCACAGAATTGTTCCGTCGTTTCTCACGTACATGATGCCAGTGCCAGGTAGAAACTCGTGTCCGCAAAATGAGCAAAGTCGAATTCTTGGCACCGGCGAACCCCCGTCGTCACCTAATTTTCTTGGCTTCCCTCTCTGTTTCCCTCAGCATAAGAATATCGTTGGTTCGCACAGGGCCTTTCACGTTTCTTGTTATGATGCGCCCTTTGTCTCTTCCTTCGAGCACCCGCACCCTAACTTGGGCGATCTCACCGGTTATTCCTGTTCGGCCAATTACTTGAATAACTTCGGCAGGGATTAGTTCCTCTTCTTCCTTTTTCTCACTCATCCGCTAGAGCCCTTCTTTTTCAGTTCCTCGATTCGATTGGAGATTTCCTTCACTAGAGCTGTAGCGTCGCCAACATCTGTGATGCACGCTGAAGCCGCAGGTACATCTATTCCAGCGGAAGTTCCAAGTTTTCCCTTGCTGGGCACGAACACGCAGGGAATTTTGCGTTCCTGGCAGAGGAGTGGGAGATGGGCGACAACCTCAGGGGGGTCCACATCTTCGGCTATGACAACAAGCTTTGCTTGTCCTCTCTCCACAGCCTTTGTTGTTTCGTTGGTTCCTTTTCTAACGGAGCCTGTTTGAGTGGCTATTTGCAGGGCTTCATAGGCTGCATCTGCCACCTCTTTGGGAACTTCAATTTTTACGTAAAATGGCCTTGACATAAGCCTCACCCTTTCAAGTGCTGAGTTTATCAACGAAAGGGTTTATGAATGTTTCGACCTAGACGACATTTTTATGGCGGGTATAGTAGTTGCTAAAGGAATTTTTCTTTATCGGTTGGCAAAATATATGGTTAATTTCTTGTTGACATCCTCAACTCGAACGAAGCCGAAACGCTCGAATTGGATGATCTGGTCTGGACGCAACTCTTTACATGACTCCTCAGCGATGCCCATTGCCACAGAAGCGTCAGGCATCACAACTTCGCATGAAATACCGCTGCCTTCAGAAATCCAATGAATCAAAGGAGCACCTATTTTCTTGGCTTCCTCATAAGACTCGCTGTGGAAAACAGCTTCGATCCGACCTTTCTCAACCTTTTCAACTTGAAAGTTGAAGAGTTCCATAAAACGCATTTTTCTTCCCCTCCTCATCATGTCTGCATCGTCGCTTGAAACCAAAAAAGAAGCTTCTCCCTCCTTCGGCTTTATAATGAAGGAGCGGAAACCTCTTTCAGGATGGTCTGGATGTAGCGGGATTTTAGCTGTAAGAGTGCGTGGAATGTTTTTTACAGTCAGTTTTCTTGGGTTGCGAACAAAGAAGTATCTGTTTGCGAGAGGATCAATTATTTTTCTGTTGTATGCGTAGAGGTTTTCCCAACTTAACACCACATCCGCAGCCTTGGGACCCACGTCAATCATTAAACGTTGGATTGCCTCCGGCGTTATTCCTCTCTTCCTCAAAGCGGCGAAGGTGGCAAGTCTAGGGTCGTCCCAATGTTTGAAGCGACCGTTTCTGAGCCCTTGCAGAATTATGGATTTGCTGAGGGATGCTCCGGTTATTTTGAGCCTGCCATAATGGATGGCTTCTGGATACTTCCATCCGAAGTGCTGGTACATGTATTCCTGCCTCGCCTGGTTGGTTAAGTGTTCCTTTCCCCGTATGATGTGGGTTATACCCATCAGGTGGTCGTCGATGCCGCAGGCGAAGTTGTAGAGGGGCCAAACTCGGTACTTGCTGCCCACCCTGGGATGTGGATACTTTTCTGTGTCGATGATTCTTAAGGCAGGCCAATCCCGGACAGCAGGATTTGGATGCTCCAGGTCTGTCTTGATTCGTACCACAGCCTTCCCTTCATCATAGGTTCCATCTAACATGCGCTTCCAGCGAAGAAGATTCTCGTTAGGTGCTAGATCTCGGCAGGGGCATGGTTGTCTAATCCTCACTTTTTCTTGAAAGTCATTGCGTTTGCAGGTGCAAACGTAGGCATGGCCGTCTTTGAGAATTTTTTCGGCGTGTTCGTAATATGTGGGAAGTCTGTCGCTTTGAATGAATTCTGCATCCCATTTGCAGCCGAGCCATGTTAGGTCTTCCCTTATGGAGTCGTAGAACCGTAACACGGGTTTCTTCATTTTGGGGTCTGTGTCTTCAAAGCGAAGATAGAAGGCGCCCTTATACATTTTGGCGTATTCATAGCTGAGAACTATGGCTCTGGCAGAGCCCAAGTGCAAAACGCAGTCAGGATTAGGTGAAAAACGGGTGACGATTTTCTTGTATTTTTCAGCATTTGGTAAAGGTGGAAGAACCCTCTTTTCTTCAACTCGCTCTCTAATCAAAGCTTCGGGCCACTTTTCCTCCAGCAGCCTTCTCTGTTCATCCAAGGAAAGCTTGTTAACTTCTCTGACGACCTCGGTGATGATGGAATTAACCTCTTTAATTCTCGCTTTAAGATGAGGGCGTTCTCCGAGCAGTTTGCCCATAACTGGTTCTGGTCGCGCTTTTCCTCCGTAACGAAGCGCGTTTAGAAGCGCAATTTTCCGAATAAGCTCTCTGGTCTCTTTTTCTTCGTCTGGAGTCAAGGCTTGCCACTTAATTTTAGGCTTCAATACTTTCGCGCAATAATGATGTCGGCGAGGTTTATGAGGTCTTCTCTGTCCTTTGTTGAAGGAAAGTATGTCAAGGCGTTTTTAGATTTTTTAATATACTCCCTTGATTTTTCTTCGGCATAGCTAATTGAGCCCAAAGAACTGACTAGATTAATCGTCTCTTGTATTCCTTCAGGGGAGGCTGATCTATCGCCTAGAGTTTCAAGAATTTTTTTCCGCTGAGTTTCTGAAGCATGTTTAAGCGCGTGAACAATTATTAGGGTTCGTTTTCCCTCCCGAATGTCGCTTCCAACAGGCTTTCCAAGAACCTTCTCATCTGCGGTTAAACCTAAAACGTCGTCAATTAACTGAAAAGCTATGCCAGCATAATACCCGAATCTTCCAAGATTTTTAACTTGACTTTTCTTTGCACCCCCGATGATTCCGCCGCATCTTGCAGAGACTTCAAATAAAGCAGCGGTCTTTGCCCGGATCATTTTGAAATATTCATCCTCAGAAACGGTTTCCCTACTCTCAAACGCCATGTCGAGGGTCTGTCCTTCGCATATGGCTATGGTTGCTTCGCTGATGTCCCTTAGCACCTGTAAGATGCGTTTAGGTGGTACGTGACGAGGGTCCGTGTACCTGGTGATCGTTTCATATACTTTAGCGAAGAGAAAGTCTCCTGCCACGATGGCGGTCGGCACCCCCCACTTGACGTGAACCGTTGAGAGACCTCTCCTCTTTTCGTCTTCGTCTATTATGTCGTCATGGATGAGGGTGAACGTGTGAAGAAGTTCCAAGGCCGCTGCTGTAGGAACGGCGTCCTCCTCCCTTCCTCCAACCAGTTTACAGCTTTTTAAGACTAGGTATGGTCTCAGCCTCTTGCCTCCGGCGTCGATTATGTGGCGGGCAGCCTTGTAAAGTAGCGTGGGTTCGCGTTCAAGACTTACGACTTCCTTAAGAAGTCTATCCACTTTCTCGGCTGTTTCGTCCAATTGTGAAGATAAGCGGCTCATGCCTTTCTCCTCGCGTACAATTCAGGTTTAAAGCCTCGCATCCTTAACCATTCAGCCGTTTTTCCTGTTAACACAACTGGAACTTCTTTTAGTTTTTCAATGGATTCCGCTCCAACAAGGAACATGGCGTTTTCCAACTCTTTAATCACGAATTGAAGCTTCTGTTTGACTTCTTCAGAGTCTTTCGTGGCGGGTCGCAAAATAGGCAAGGCCATGCTGACTAAATTCGCGCCTAGGGCTAAAGCCTTTGCAGCGTCCGTTCCATAACGTATCCCGCCTGAGGCTATGACTGTTAGATGGACGGATTGAACCACTTCGACGAGGCTCACGGCGGTGGGTATACCCCAATCCCAAAAAGTTTCGCCGAGCCTCTGACGAAACTCGTTCTGAATCCTCTTGGCTCTATGGTATTCCACCGCTGCCCAGCTTGTTCCGCCAACTCCAGCCACATCAATGCCAGCTACGCCGGCCTCTTCAAGCATCTTGGCTTCTTCAGCCGCTATGCCTGCGCCTGTTTCCTTGACTATGACTGGAACCTCGAGGGCTTGGGCGATTTCACCTATCTTGCTAAGGACGCCTATGTAGTTTGTTTCGCCTTCGGGTTGAACGGCCTCTTGCAGAGGGTTTAGATGGATAGCTAGGGCGTCGGCCTTCATCATTTCAACAGCCTTCTGGGCTTCTTTGACGCCGTACCCCTTAACAAGCTGAGGGCCTCCGATGTTGGCTACAAGGAAGGCTGTTGGCGCCTTCTTCCTAGCAATGGCGAAGGTGCCTTCCAATTTTGGGTCTTCAATGGCTGCTCTTTGGCTTCCAACCCCCATTCCGAGACCTAACTCCTCAACCGCCTCAGCGATGGCAGCATTAATCTTTATGGCCTTCGCAACGCCGCCAGTCATGGCTCCCACAATAAGGGGAGCGGAGAATTTGTGGTTAAAAACAACGGTTGATAGGTTTATTTTTTCTCGTTCAATTTCGGGCAGAGCTTTGTGTACAAAGAAGACATTTTCAAATCCTGTGGTAGTTCTTCGGGCTTGAACATTTTCTTCTAGGCAGACTTGAATGTGATTGTTTTTTCTTTCTTCAATTTGATTAGGCAATCGTTTCACCTTTCTCTATAATCGTTCCAACGACTTTCTCGTTCTTGAGCGCCTTGTAAACCACGTTGGGTTTAGTGGCATTTACAATCATTGTTCGTATTCCCCTTTCTACGGCTGGCACCAACTCAAGCATTTTCCCGAGCATGCCCCCGGTTACGTCGGTTGCCTTCGACCCCCCAATTTTGTGTTGCAGGTTTTTCAATTCCTTTAGGGTGATGCGCTGGATTAAACGCGCTGAAGGATCGATTTTCGGGTCTGCGGTGTAGATGCCGTCGACATCCACGCCTATTATGATGCGATCTGCGTTGAGGCGTATAGCGAGCGAAGAAACAAGTTGGTCGCCAGAAAGTATGGCGAAACCCGTTTCTGAATCAAGAACGGCGTCTCCGTAAAGAACTGGCGCAAATCCCATTTCAAGCATTTTTATTAACGGTTTTTCCTCCATGCTTTGAATTCGACCCGACTTCGTGACCGCGCAAGATGAGGGTTGCACCCCTACTGCGGGAATATTATGCCTTATTAGAGAATCCACGATCAACTTGTTTAGTTTTGTCATGGCTTGGTGGGTTTTTGAAAATCCAATAATCTGTGAGGGGTCCCTGTAGCCCTCTTTTATTTTGTACTGCTCTGCAACAGGATGACCAAAGGAGCCTCCTCCGTGAACGAGGACAAGAGGCGAAACATTGGCTCGCGAAATTTCTCTTGTCAGTCGTTCTATTGCTGGCAAGCTGGGAGTCAACGGTTTTTCCTTGTTTGTTATCACGGAACCTCCGAGCTTCAGAACAGTTGGCTTAACGCTCAACCCTCACACCATCACTGGTTTTCTTGTAATAAAAGCTAGAACAGATTATTGGAACTCCCTACTTATTTATTCTAACAACACCATTTTCTAAGCGAACAAAATCTCCCGTTTTTATTTTCGAAATGTCGATCTTATCAACGCAAGGTATTTCTGAGATTATTGCGCCAACAGCGACTACAGTTTCACACTCTTTGTTTATAATGCCGGCAGGAGCCGTACCACTCTTTTTCATTCTATAAAGGGTGTAGGATCCAACTGTTGATCCTTTACCATTCGGGAAAACCAGTATTTTTTCTTTCACTTTCTTTCCTTGCAGTTCATGTCCTTTCTCTATTATCTCGCTAGTGTTCGGGTCTACTCCCCCGTAAAATGAGATTGATTGTGTGGTGGTTATGGCTTCCCCTTCTGCAACTCCCTTTGAGATAGTTCTTCCTTTTAACTCCATTTTCCTCTCACCGCAGCCTCTATGCATTCTTCTAAACTTCCTAGTTTTGTCTTCATATTGTTCTGTCTTGAGTAATAACATCCTTTTGCGGAGGTTGTTGCAACAGATCTAAATCTTCCTTTCAGCGGAGCTACTGCCATACAAGTATCGCAAGCGAATTTCCCTCCAGCTTTTTCGATTATTTCTGTGTAACTTCTTTTGTCAGCGAGTTGTTTCATTGGCCTTGAAGTTGCAACCCAGAATTCAGTGTTTGGAGATATTCTCCTGTTTTTTAACAGGTTTGCTATTTCAGCGATTTCTTTAATGGAGGAGTGAGGACAGCCTATACAGACGAAATCGATGACTTCAACATCGTCATTAATGCTTTCGTATGCTTCTTTTATGTCCTTATCCTCGATGGTGACTTTCTCTTTTGGAGGTTGATGTTTTTCGGATCCAGGAGTTATTCCCTTCATATAAAATAGTGGTTTTGAACCGTAAGTCACCACCGAAGCACAGAAAGTTTTCAACTCGTCCAAATCCGCGTCTTTTATGCCTGTTATATATGGGATTTTATTTTCCACTTTTTTGCCAATAGAATAACCAAGAGCTCCCCAATCTGAGAGTTTTTTCAATTTAGCCTTCACGTCTACATGTGTATCTGGCACTCTGTTCTCTTCCAGATGAAGCCCATAGTATGGTGTTTTGCCAACGAAAGCCGCTGCCAGAGCTGATGGGCCTCCTTCCCTGTTTGTCTTTGCTCCAATAACTGAGTTGGCGAAAGTAACTGCAGAGGACTCGGACCAAGCGATGTGTTCTCCATATCTTGGTAGGTTACCTATCAGGTAGGGCGTACATGTGCAAGAGATGATTATGCCCATTTTCCTGAAAGCATCTATGACCAAGTTTTGTTTTTTTGCAAACTCTTCGGAGATTCCGAGTTTTTTCCAATCTTCCAAATCCATTCCTGCGGGGTTCAAAGTTGTTAGTACTTTGACTTTTCCATCTTTTGCTAGTTCATTTAGGAATTCTAGACCGGCATCTCCGAGGTTATGATATGATACGCCTGCCACTTGAACAGAACCTACTCTTATGAGTTTTTCAGCGCCGTAAATATTTCCTAAGGCAACGAGTATCTCCATGGATTTTTTTACTGCGTAACCTTCTTCTCCATCCAGCATTCTTTCTTCTTCTTTTGTGAGGTACATATGATCACAAGAATTTGTTTAAATCAACTTTTCTGTATCCCTCTTTTTCAAAGCCTTTACCTGTTTCTTTAAATGAGATTGTTGCGTCTAACCCCATCTTGCATGTTGTCGCCTTTTTTCCTTCAGTTAAATCTCCAGATGGATCAAGAGAAGATCCTCTTTGGTTTGGTATGATAACAGCGTCTTTATCTGCTTGAAATCTTGTTGCGATGGCCCATTCAACTTCGTTTGGATCATAAATGTTTACGTCGTCATCCACAATAACACAATGTTTCAATGACGTGTGTCCTTCAAAGGCTGCTTTAATCGCTTTCTTTCCATCATCTGGATTCCGTTTTTTTATTTGCACCACCGCGTGGAGCCAGCTGCAACCACCGGGAGTTATGTAAACATCCTTACATTCGCAGACTTTGTTCACTTCATTAAAGATTGTTGGTTCTCTAGGCATTCCCATCAAGAACTTATGTTCGTTTCTTCCAGCAAGTATGGTTTGGTAGATTGGTTTTTTTCTGTGAGTTATACAGTTGACTTCTATCACTGGTTGCTGTCTTACCTTATCAAGGATTCCTGTCAGATCTAAGAATGGCCCTTCTGGTACTTTTTCTTTTGTTATTCTTCCCTCTAATACAATCTCGCAGTCTTTCGGAACCTCAACATCGATGGTCTTACACTTCACCAACTCTGTTTTTTCTAATGCGTTGGCCATTCCCAATTCGTCAACGCCCATTGGCAGAGATGTGGCAGCGGCGAGAAGAACAGCGGTTGAGTTGCCTATACACATTGCTATGTCGAGTTCGCCACCAGACTTTTTAAGGGCGGTGTCTGTTCCTCTCTCTTCAACGATTCTAGCCACGAACTTGTTCTTATCTAGCAACATCAACCTGTGGAAACACGTGTTTCTGCCCAACTCAGGATCCTTTACTATAGCTATTGCAGATGCAATGTATTTTCCGCCATCTTTTTCTGTGTACCTCATTATTGGGAGCTTTGTCAAATCAACATCTTTTTCAACTATTTCTTGGCATTCTCCCTTCTCCACAACGTCTGGAGGCAAAGGATTTTCTATAGCATTATATAATTTATGCAACAATTGTTCCTTCTTTATGTTCAAAGCTCTGGCGATCAGTTCTTTAGAAGAAACAAGGCCAGCTACAACGGGGATGCTAGATTCTTTCACTTTTTCAAAAAATACGGGTTTTTCGCCGAGAGCGTCTATAATCCCTGCCATTTCATACTCAGTTGACACTTCTTTTCTTATTCTTATTAATTCTCCATTTTTGTCAAGCTGTTCCAAGAAACTTCTAAAACCCAACTTTCTTCCTTCCTTCCGTAAAAGTCACTTCTTATTTCTTACACGTTTATATTTTTTGAATCCCAATCTTTGTTCGCAAAACTTTAAATCCTTCCTTTTCCATGGCTGTTGCAACCGCTTCTTGCAATTCTTTACTTGGAGTTAATGCTACCATGCAGCCTCCGCCGCCACCGCCAGTTAGTTTTGCTCCAAACGCCCCTTTCTCTCGAGCTAAGTTCACCAAATAATCTAGTTCTTTACAGGAAACTTCGATTTCCTGCAGTAACCGATGATTCTCGTTCATTAGCTTACCAACTTTTCTTAAGTCAAACTCTTCTAAGGCCTTTCTTGCTATGAACGCTAAATCTTCTGCTTGCTTGAACAACACATTGTATTTTTCTGGATTTCTTTTCTTCCTTGCTGCAACTCCAGCAACCATTTCCTTAGTGTCAGCTACAATTCCTGTGTCACCCATGACAATTTCAACTGGTTTTCTTATGCTTAATTTCTCGATTGTGTCTGGGCCTCCGCTTAAATTCCTCTTGAACCAGATTAACCCTCCATAGGTTGCTGCGGTATTGTCAATGCCTGAGGGGGTTCCGGCATAAGCTTTCTCAGCTTCATAAGCAATTTCATTAATTTTTTCATCTGACAAATCCATTTTAAATTCTTCTGCTATAGCTCTAGCAATTGCAACGCTGCTTGCTGCAGAAGCACCAATTCCGCTGAAACTAGGGAGGTTTCCTCCCAACCAAATTTCTAAAGAAGCTTTTTCGGAATCAATTCCCATTGTTTTAAGCATTCTTTCTATTGACTCTTTTTGTTGAGTTCTTTTCGCTTTAGTGTAATCTTTTGCGCCTTTTCTTTCATCCTTTACAGTTATTCCTTCTACAATTTTTTTCACTTCTGCATCAACCGTTGAATCAATTGCAGAAACAATTCCCGGCACGCCGTGAACAACGAAGTGTTCGCCGAACAAAATAACTTTTCCGAAGCCAGAACCTCTTCCCATTGAAACTACCCCGAAAAAAATTATTGTCAAAAACTAGATAAAAATATTTTTTAAAGTGGCAAAGCGCATTGATGAGAAGTTGCTTCACTTGACTAACTTTTTATGAACGCTATGGAGGCGTAGCCAACCACTGCTGAGAAGTCGCCGGTTATGTCGCCACTAGTTTTATAGCTTAGGAGTTGAGCCTTTCTAGCGCCCAAAGCCTTTGCTGCAGTAATTGCAGCGATGGTTGGACCATAACCACACGCAGATATACGGTAGGACTCTACGGTGGAGTAATACTGCTCCTCATCCATTCTGATGGCGGCTTCGATGGCCATCTTGTCTTTTCGCTCAGCGCTTTTCTGAGGCTCGTAGTGAGTCATGTCTGTGGAAGCTATAACCAAGGCATTCTTCCCTGCCAAAGCTTTTGCCACAGCCTCTCCTACCTCCCGGCTGGATTCCAAATCTTGCATAAGAAAACATATGGGTACAAACTTGAAGGCTAAACCGTAGAGGTACTGAAGGAACGGCAACTGAAGCTCTATGGAGTGCTCGTGGGCGTGGGCCCTATCATCCACATCGATGATGCGGGATTCACGCAAAATCTGATCGGCTGTTTGAGCATCGATCTCTACATCTCCTAAGGGAGTGCGCCAAACACCCTCATTCATAACAGCCAACGCGCTTCCAAATCCAGTGTGGTTAGGACTGAAAATGACGACGACATCTGGTTTTCCGTCCGCGGCAAGTTTGTAGTATGCGTGGGCAGCCACAGGTCCAGAATACATGTAGCCGGCGTGAGGACAAACTAGTCCAACTAGACTTCTGGGACCCTTCTCCACAACTCTAGGCGGTTTGCCAGGTCCGTATTTGTGGGTGAAGCATTCTTCTATCTGTGCTCGTAGGCCAGCAGAAGTGCCAGCGTACCATGAACCTGCAACGGCAGGGTGCCTAACTTTCAAGCTTCCTCCTCTCTCCATTCTTCCTTCGCCAGTTTCGTTTCAAAATCGTCGATGGACTGGCTTATTTCTCCGTCTGGCGGTATTTCTCCCCTCTCGCGCAGTATTTGTCTAGCGAGGAGCCAATAGATCACCGCCAAGGCTCTCCTACCCTTATTGTTGGTGGGTATAACCAGGTCTACATAGGAAAAATCGTTGTCGGTGCTGCATAGAGCCACCACCGCAATGCCTACGCTTGAGGCTTCCTTCACAGCTTGCACGTCTGCCTTAGGGTCAGACATGATTACTACGCTTGGCTCGATGCGATTTGGGTGAAGAGGATTTGAAAGCAAACCGGGAATAAAGCGTCCAATTATAGGTGTCGCCCCAACTACTTCGCAAAACTTCTCTACCGGAGATTGCCCATACAGCCTTGCCGCTACCGCCGCAATTTTGGAAGGCTCAAATCGAGCGAGAAATTTGGCTGTGACTCGTATGCGTTCATCTGTTTTTTTAACATCCAAAACAAACAGTCCGTCGGGTCTAACGCGATAAATGAAGGGGTCCATATCCTTTGTTTTCATCCTCGTGCCGATGTGGATTCCAGCGGATAACATGACGTCTTGGGGCAGTAGAAGCTCCTCTTCGACAAGAATCTCGGTCTCGGCTTCCTCTTTTTCTTCCTCTGACAAGACTTTTCCTCCCAGTAATCAAAATACTGACATTTTCGCTCTGTTTCCAAGAGCCTCTTCTATTCGAATAAGTTCATTAATTTTCGCTACCCGCTCTCCAGGTAACACGCCAGTTTTGATGACTGGACAACGGAACGCTACGGCTAGGTGGGCTATGTGCACGTCGTTTGTTTCTCCAGAACGGTGAGACATGACTGGAACGTATCGTGCTTTCTTAGCCACTTCTGTGGTTTCCCAAGCGTCGGTTAGGGTACCCACCTGATTCGCTTTTATAATAATCGTGTTTCCAGCACAGATTTTTGTTCCGCGAGCTAGTCTCTCCCGGTTTGTTACAAACAAGTCATCGCCGCAAATGAGGCAATTCTTAACCTTCTTAGTGATTTCTGCAAAGCTTTCATAGTCTTCTTCATGGAAGGGGTCTTCAACATAAGCGAGGTTGTAATCCTCAATGAGATGCAACACGAAATCCAGCTGCTCTCCAGAATCCCTTTTTGCTCCATCTCGGGCATACACATAATTTTTTTCTTTTTGCCTCCAAAGGGTGGAAGCCGCTATATCAAGACCAGCTTGGCACTCAACTCCTAATTCTCCTGAAACTTCTTCACAAGCCTTCACCACAACTTCTAAGGCTTCTTCACTTTTCATATTAGGAGCCCAAGCTCCCTCATCTCCCCTTCCGCCAGTGAAAGTTTTATCCACTTTTTTGATGAAAGAACCAACCTTTTGATGAACCAGAACGTTGGCTTTCGCCGCATCCGAAAAAGTGTTTGCCTTAAGGGGGAGAACCAAGAACTCTTGTATGTCAGGCGCCTTACCATGCGCGTGCTTTCCCCCACCCAAAACATTTCCTAGAGGATACGGGAGCTCATTTGCAAGATAGCCGGCAAGATGCTGGAATAATGGTAAACCATATGAAGTTGCAGCAGCCTCCGCCGTTGCTAGGGAAACAGCGAAAGCCGTGTTTCCTCCAACGTTTCTGAAGTCTTTTGTTCCATCGATTTCGTGAAGAAGAAAATCGATTTCCTCTTGGTCATCTGCATTCATGCCAATTAATTCCGGGATGATGAGTTCCTCTACCTTTTTTATCGCTTGGTCTACTCCACCTTCAGGGTAAGGAACCACTTCAGCTTTTCCTCTGCTGGCTCCAGCTGGTGCAGAAGCTCTTCCAAACCCTGCCCCAGTTACTACATCGATTTCCAGCGTTTCTTCCCCTCGACTGTTGAAAATTTTCCGGGCCATAATATCTTCAATGACGGTTGACATGTTGATGACCTCATTAATATGGTTTAACTCGTTTCCCCTTTCCAGCTTTCTCGTAAAACTTGAGAATTTCGTCAACAATCTCTACGTGGGCCAGTAGCATGCGGCGACAACAATAGCGTGTTACTCCTAAACTGTCTAAAACCTTCCCTGAATCTTCTCCCGCCTTTACCCTTATAGCGAAGTCCTCCCACTTGTCGCCAATAACTTTGCCGCACGTAAAGCAGCGTACAGGTATGATTATTTTAGCTCTGCCTCCTTTCTATCATTCTAAACATTTCTGATAATAAAGTGTTTTCGAGCACGTCCTTCATACTTATACGTTTTGTCTTCATTTAGCTCAAACTTCTTGGGCAACACGAATAATGCACATTTGAAACTTTCATCTGTAGCTCTTTTGATCCTTGGCTCTTGCACCTGGTCCTCCAAACTTTTTGGGCTCTTTTCGTCTAGGGTCACCGGCAATCATGGTTCGATCATAGTCAATGAGGGTTCTTTTAAGGCGTGCGCTCTTTGTCCAATTTAATAGACACTTTGCTATAGCCATTCGTGCGGCTTCGGCTTGTCCCATGAAGCCTCCGCCAGACACATTGACGCTGATGTCAACTTGTTTCCACTCGTCTCCGGCTAGGAAGAGAGGCTCCATAATTTTGTCGCGGGCGAGTTTTGGTTCAAAAATCTCTGCAGGAACGTTATTTACGCGGATTCTTCCTTTTCCATTTTTGATGGTTGCTCGGGCAATGGCTGTTTTTCGTTTTCCGCTAAATACTAAAACCCTTTTGGTTCTCGACATTTCATTCACCTGTTGGCGTCCACCCGATCTCCTTAGCAATTTCTCCAACCGTTATATATGGGCATCTCAGTCTTTCTGCGCTGGCTTCAGGTATTGTTTGGGCTTCTTTGCCCTTAAGTTCTTCAGGGGTACCAAGGAAAACTTTGAGTCTCTTATATGCTTGTTGTCCCTTAGGCTTCTTCCAGGGAAGCATACCGCGTATGGTTCGCCGAACAATCATGTCCGGTCTCCTAGGGTGGTAGGGGCCCTTTCCAGGGTGACCAACCTCCAAGAATGCTTTAGTTTCTCTAACCCTGCTTAGCCTCTTACCTGATATAGTTGCCTTTTCAGCGTTTACAACGGTGATCGTTTCGCCTTGAAGAAGACGTTTGGCTATTACACTAGCCATTCGACCGAGAATCAATCCCTTGGCATCGATCACCACAATGTGTTCAGTAACCATCGCAGTCACCCAATGACTTTTACGTTGGTGCCCTTTGGATTGTTCTTCATTAAATCAAGGATTGACAAGCATTTTCCCTTAGCCCTTAAAATCTTTGTTCGCGCTTGGTCGGAAAAGGCAAAGGCAGCCACGTTGATGGGGTGGTCGATTTTTCCAGCGCCCAGCAATTTGCCTGGAACCGCTACGGTTTCTCCTTTTTTCGTGTAACGGTTCAATCGACTCACGTTTACGGCTACGCGGCTGCTTCTTGAATGCGACAGGCGATCCGCTATGTAACGCCATATCTCCACTTCGCTTTCCCGAGACTCTTTTCTTAAAGTTCGAATGAGTTTTATCAACTCTGGGTTTGTTGCCTTAACTTTCTTCACTTCTTCCTCACTTTTAATTGCATACCGAAGTCCTTAATTTTTTTGTCAAGAATTTTGAGAGCTTCGAGAACGATTCGTTCAACAGGAAGGGTGCCTGTGGATTCTATGTTAAAAATGAAGGCGTCTTTATGCCAAGATATTTCGATGGCGGGCGGGTTTTGGGGACAGACGTCTATGCAATCTTGGCAGAGGGTGCATTCGATTTCGTTTTGAGTTTTTATCCCTTCTTCGGTGCTTATGAGAATCTTCTGGGGACATATCTTCACGCAGTTGCCGCACGCATTGCAGCTTTCTGCATTGATTTTGATTCGTGGTAGATACTTGTAGGTGCACATGGAAACTGGTTGCCATTTCGCGTGGTTCTTTCCCTTTCCAAGCCTGGCGTACGCCTCCAACTTTATTTTTTGTTCGGGAGCCAACTTTATGATTAGAATCTTGTCACTAACTGGTCTGATGTCGGGATTTTCTGACTTCAAATCTTTTGAGTAGACCGTTACCATGTCCTCTGTGGCTTCAACTTCTAGTGTTAAAGATAGGCGACAGAGGTTGCATCCAAACTCGCTCTTGCAGGTGCATTCCTCGGGTAGGTTGTAGGAATCTAAGTCTGTTTTGAGGGGAATAAGTCCAATTCTATGGGCGAGAATTTCATCGTGAAGCACGGAGGAGTTTTCGATGATAACTATCTCGTCTATGGCCATGGATGGAACTTCAGCGAGCATAATTCTGCGCAACGCATTTACAAAAGGAACATTAGCTCCCTCGATGATAAATCGCATGTAATCATCAGTTTTTTCAAGGATTTGAACCTCCACTCCAGTCAAGCCTCTTCTGATTACTCACAAACACTTGTGCTTTTCATAAGGAGAGAAAGGCATTATTTCAATATTGTGGTTTCTGAGAGCAGAAAGTAACTATCTTATTATTGTTAGTTGTTGGATGTGCTTATTTTTAGATTTTAAAGGAGTTTAGTTTAGGCTTCTTTCTAATGTTGGTTTTGAGTGGTTTTAGCCTTTTACACAATATACATGAATTTTAATGGATTTGAGGGGGGAGAACTAACTCTACATGCATTTAACTGGTTCTATGATTGTTTGTCAAAGTTTCTTAATTTGAGATTTTCAGAGGCTTTTCTCAGAATAATTAACTGGAAGAGGTAGAGGAGTCTTTTTTAAATGCCGACACCATTCCGTTCATTGCGTGGTTGGACACAATTTTTAAGACTCGGAGGTCAAGAATATGAACATGCTGTGGGAATTTGAGTCGTAGGTGAATTATGGTTGGCGGGAGATCTTGAAAAGCTATTTCGGCTGAAAAATGAGAAATACAGAATTAAAGAAATTCATATAGAATTCGACAAGGCTAAAGAACCAAATTTGACTGTAACAGTAACGCTTGAGAGAAATGGTGAAATTCTCACATTCTCGTCAGCTGAAAAAGATTGCGTCTCTTACATAATTCATTTGCACAGTATTCCACATATTGAAGATGATGAAGGCGACTTTGTTTATATCGACAATCCAGACGCATTCTTCAATATTCAAAAGAAAATTGTTGATATATTTAGTGGGGAACAGGAAGAACTTGTTATTTGCGAAATAAGAATCGACAGTCAGAGATTTAAGAAAAGAATTGAAGACTATGAACGAAAATGGATTCTTTCAGAGAAAAACATTCGAATTTTTCCCACGAAGCTTTGTCAGATTTTTTGGAATGTAGGAGTTTTAATGACTAAACAATCAGTCGAAGAATTCGAATTAATTGACAAAGAGAAATTCAAATTGGGCGATCTACAGAATCTTCTTCATAAGAGTCAAGAATATGATCTTGCAGTATGCTTTAGTGCTTTTATACTCGCACCCAAAATTCCGATTAGAGAAGATGAACGATCAGATTCAATTGTTGGTTTGATTACCTATGACTTGAAGAACAAAAGGACACTCTCTTTTAATTTGAACACCCTAAGGCAATTCCAAAGAAAAATCGACAATGTCGGTCAACATGGTCTCTGGGAATGCGTATTCGCCCTTTTTGAAAGAACTTCGGGAAAGGATTTATTCACCAGTTTTGTTCCTCTTCCACTAAACATACGGGACTTCACTCCCCTTCCTTGGTTGTGTTATGTTTTCTTAAAAGGAATTCACGAAGATAATTGGGTGGATGGGTTTACTTTGAATCTGCCCTTATTTATTGCATTTGGAACTCCTTTGATGCTTCTTGAAAAACCGAGCTATATCTTCGATTCTAAGGATCAAAAAGCCTTTGTCATGCTTGGTTTCCGAGATGATGATGAAATGTCCTATCATCAAGTAAGATTTGACGTGTCAAAGGGAGAACCTAACTTACATTTGGATTATGAGATATACCCTGAAAAGGGGATTTCAAGGAAAATTATAGATCATTTGTTAATAAGCTACAAAGATATTTGGGATTTCAGTGAAAATCTGGCAATTGGATTTCTGGCAGCTTCAGCTTATGACGTCAATTTTGACACAGTCATTATACCTGAAAGAATTAGAGGAATTAAAGAGGCATTTAGGAAGAATCCTTTGACCGTCTATCCTTTATTTATAAGGAGTATGGCTGGACGACCTTATAGATGGCTCAAGGAGAGACCTGAAGCCATCGATGCTCTAAAAAATATCATAACAGGAAGGGAGATCATAAACGGGAAAAAATTGATTTCAGAACTTGAAGATATGGGTTTGATAAGGCAAGGGAAATTGACTGTTTTGGGCGATATCGTATATGCAAGGCTTCAGCAATAGACCACGAAGGCATATGACACATGAGGAATAAAGACTTTGACTTTAGCTTCTGGACTATTCTGTTTAATGAAAATCTTGTTTACTCTAACTCTATTCCATTGACCACAATCGGAACATCTCATTCTAAGGTTTCTAACCATTTCAAACACGTTTGCTAATACATTCGTGTCAGTTGCATTAAAGATTTAAGAAAGAAAATTTCTACATTACGTAAGATATAATGCTTTGGGAGGCAAAAAGGAACATGCCAATATTCGTCCAATGGAAATGGATGGAACGAACAAAGACTTTCTTAGTAATATTTCACTTCGTTGACGATTTCTCGAAGCAGAACATAAGGTTTAGAAAGAAGAAGTTTGTGGGATATGGCCTACCTGATTACCTCTATATACCACAAGATTACCCCACTCCTCAAGAGTGCCCCTATATTCTTGAGTGCCCCGTTAGTTGTGGGACTATGGAACCACTACCCGTGCAATCTTATGAAGTGATGACATGGGCATCTTCTCACCCTGAATTGGGATTGTTGAGTGAACTACTTAGTTATGCGAACATAATAAATGGATTAAAGGAATCTGAAAAGAGAAAACTAAGAGGGAAATTGGAAGTAATGTATGAATTAGATGAGGAAGGCAGGAAAATCAAACAATATATGGCTGAGGGAAATAGAGAACAGGCTTTGAAGGTATACAAAGATATTATTAGTAATCTCTCAAACTATAATCGAGATTTTGAAGATATTACGAGTAAGCTAAACAAAATAATGCTTCACGGCATTGAATTTGGTAGAAGAAGAAAAGAAGAGTATGTCTTCTGTGTCGAACTATGTCCCGAATACATTGATTATCTTAAAACAGTGTTGAAACCATATCTTAGGGACTAGAACTTAGTAAGAGTCATCGGTGTTGCCCCTACCTGTGTTTTCTCTAGAAGATTCCTTAAATCTTAAATCAAAGTTAGTAGCAAATATAAAAGCGATTCAATCATGGGGGTTGTTCTCTCTAGTTTTTTTAGTGCTATCAATGAGTTTAGTGACACCAGTACTAGCTCAAGGCTTATTTGATAAAGAATGCCCTGAATGCAATGGCACAGGGAAAGTTACATGTGATAATTGTGATGGTAGTGGTACGATTACGACAACTGTGCAGTGCTTAACATGCCAAGGAACCGGGGAAGTAGAGCCAACAGTTACCAAAAAGAGTATGAATGGTTGGGGAACACTGGTTGGTCTCGATTGGGTTGCTAGAGTGCAAGGGGTATTTCACAGTGAAGAAGATGTAGGAACTTATGGTGTAGCAAGATCAGAAGTGCATACTGTAACTACCACATATTATCATACCTCACCAAGAACATACTTTCCTCCCCATCAAGACGTGACCATAACAATAGACACGCCAGAAATCGCATTTGGGGAAGACTGGACTTACACTATCTATCTTTATTCAGTTGACGACATTACTTGCCCAGAATGTAATGGTATTGGAGCTAGGTCGACAATAACTAATTGTCCAGATTGCAATGGTGTAGGGAAAGTGACTTGCCATCTCTGTAATGGTTCAGGATACGTAAGTGATCCAACAAGACTTTGGACAGTGGTTGGATTTGCGATTGTGGTGATTGCAATAATAATAGGTGTAAGTGTCTTCGCCATAACCAGAAGAAAGAAACCGACACCAGAAGTGAAGACTGAAATAAAAACGTAAATCCCTCTTTTTATCAACACCGAGGTTTCTTCCAAATTCTAGTAGTTTCTAATCCAAACTTTGATAGATGATGTAGCAGTCTTTCAATGTGGAAGGAATGTGAGTAAAGTTAGGAGATCGGTAACTCTCTCTAAAGAAATTCTGGAATGGATAGAGGAAAAAATTAGACAGAAAAACTGAATAACATTACCAATGTTTCTGCCCAAAATATTTTGGTGAGGGCTAGACTCTTCGTCCTCTTCGTCCTCCCTTTCTCCTTGTTCCATTGTGTGGCACTGGTGTTACCTCTTCGATGCGGCCTATGCGGAACCCTGCCCTCGCTAGGGCTCGTATAGCGGCTTGGGCTCCTGGCCCAGGCGTTCTGGCGCCTGATCCTCCGGGTGCTTGAACCTTTATGTGTATGGCTGTTATCCCCTTATCTCTGGCGACAGAAGCAGCGTGAGCCGCGGCTCGCATGGCAGCATATGGCGACGATTCCAGCCTATCCGCCTTAACGAACATGCCTCCAGAGGTTCTTGCTATTGTTTCGGCGCCTGATATGTCGGTGAAATGGATGATGGTGTTGTTGTAGGAGCTGAAAACGTGGACAACAGCCCATCTTTCAGTTTTTTTGCTCAAGACTTTTCCTCCTCAGCTTCTTCCATAGCCTCTGATTTTGTCTGTGCTGTAACGCCTACTGATTCCCGTAGAGGATGATTAGGGGTTGATAGAGGACTGGTTGAGGCATAGCTTATCTTAGCCTCTTCGTCTCTCAGAACCAAGTAGCTTGGAGAGGAAATTCTTCTTTCTCCGATGGCAACGTGCCCATGCGTGATCAGTTGGCGGGCTTGATACAGGGATTTGGCTAAGTCCTTTCGAAACACAAGCGTTTGAAGTCTGCGTTCAAGTATATCTTCTAAAGACAGGTCTAGAACATCATCCAGCGCGGCTGTCTCAGGCAGAATTCCAAGGCGGTAAAGTCTGTCTAGAAGCTGTTTTTGCTGTTTTCTTCGCTCCTCAGCGCGCATGCCTAGGAGTGATCGAGCTATTCCCCGAAACTTCGAAAGCATGGTTCTGTGGCGCCACATTTCCCTTTTATTTCTCAGTCCATACTGGCCGAGCAGTTTGAGTTCGGCCTCCAGCGTGTCGATTCGCCAAGGAAACCTTGGTGTTTCATATTTTTTTCGTTGTTTTTTAGGATCGCCCACTTTGTTCCCGCACCACTTGCTTCTTCTTAACACCCATAGCCTTTCCTTTTCTGCCCGTTGTTCTTGTTCGCTGTCCCCGCACCTTCAACCCATGAGCGTGACGAAAACCTCTCCATGATCTCGTTTCTTTCATCCGATCTAGGTCGGTTTTTGTTTGAAGAACCAAGTCAGAACCCGTGAGATGAATGTCCTTGCCAGTTTCCCTGTCCTTTTGACGATCTAGAAGCCATCCGGGTATGCCATGCTTCTCTGGTTTTTCGATAACATCCTCGATTTTTTTAACGTCAACGTCGGAGAGAAAGCCTAGGCGAGTTTCCGGATTGATGCCTGCTTTTTTCAAGATTACGTTGGCTAGCCCTATTCCTACCCCCCTAATGTTCATTAGAGCGTAAGCTACCTTTTGGGTGCCGTCTAAGTCAGCACCAGCAACTCGAATGATGTGTCGAAACTCCTCGGGCATATTAAACTTCCACTTTTTATGGGCTAACTACGGAAATGCTTCGCATTTTATTTAAGCTTTCCTTTAGGCAATAACAAAACTTTAGTATCAATCTGGTTTTAAATTGCGCACTGTTGGTGGTTGCCACGAAAGTGGTCGACAATGTACTAGAATTGATCGGGGGCGCGGGTTGTCATGCCTACTGAAACTTTTTTAATCCGTCATCCCAGTGTCAGGCTTGAAATCAAGCTCGAAGAAGTGGAGAAATTACACATCCACGAGGAGGTCATACCGGACATCCTTCGCAAACTCACCGAGGAGATCAGGGCAGACGGCTACGTAAAGCATCCTGTGATTGTGGACTCGAAAACGCTTGTCGTCCTCGACGGGATGCATAGAGTGGCTGCCATCGAAAATCTCGGATGTCGCTTTATACCGGTCTGTCTGGTGGATTATGAAAACCCGCACATACTGGTTGGTTGCTGGTGCCGAGTAGTAAATCACTCGTCAAATCTTGGAAAACTGGTAGAGGCTGTTAGGGAAATGGGTTTCACGGTTGAAGAATGCCAAAGGGAGACGGCCCTTAAACTGGTTAGCGAGCGGAAAGCGGCGATTTCAATAGTGTCTCGCTCAAAGTGTTTCGCGGTATATGGGCCCCAAGAGATTAAGGAAATCTACGATGCAATAAAGCAGATAGAGTTTAAACTCAAGTCTGTAGGCTATTCGATAGGTTACGACACAGACAGCGACGCCCTAGATAAGGTGTCTTCGGGGAAGGTTCTTTCCATGTTTATGGTGCCTAACGTCTCGAAAAAGGATGTCGTAACAGTAGCTTTGCGAGGAGAAGTCTTCGCTCACAAGACGACACGCCATATAGTCCCCGTACGACCCCTCTTCGTGAATGTTCCCCTCGAATGGTTGTACGGCAAATTAAGCCTCAAGGAAGCTAACGAGACCCTCATAAGATATCTGTCCAAGAAAGAGGTTATACGCCTTCCTCCTGGGCAAGTCTTAGACCGCCGCTACGAGGAGGAACTTTACGTCTTTAAGTAAATCGTGCCGAAGCCATCAGAATTATTTAAGTTGGAGGCCCCTCTGATGTCCAGTCTGGAACGCGGGCCTTCGGAATTGAATCGGCTCGTGGAATGTAAGGCTTAACGTCTATTATTGGAGAATTTTGGAGGGCATCGAGTCCCCTTACAGTTAAAGTATACTCCTCTATTTTTACAAGTTCAGTAACGCAGAGTCCAATAGGGTTTGGTCGACTTGGACTTCTAGAAGCGAACACACCTACCTGCGGCGCCCCAGGATGCCTTCTCGGAACAACCCTGAGGGTGCCTCGTTCATTTTCATTGTCTCGCAAATGAAACCAGTAGAGGATGATGATGTGGGAAAAGTCGTTGAGGCGTTGTAGTCCTGGGCAGAATTCTGGGAAGATTCTCACTTGGGACAACTCGCCAGCTTCCTCAACTACGCCAATAAACCTGATTTTGCCTTCTTTAATCATGGAAACCTCTCCGTCTATAATAATATAGTAAATAAGTTGAAAAATGAGTTGTGCTCACAAGATTGAGAACCTATAAGTAGAATCTTGATGAAACATGCAAAACCGATAAAAACCCGCTCCACCCCTTACTGTCCCTTATGCATAAACCGCTATTTTCAGTGATAACAACAGGAAAAGGAGAAAGAGAGAGAAAAACCCTTAAAGAGACGTTCCATAACTGGGAAGTCGCCAAACGGGTTTTTGAAGAAAAGAGAAGAATAAAAAAGGCAATCGAATTCGTAATAGTCGACGCCGGGGAGAATGTGGAATTCCCGGAAATTGAGGATTCAATCCTGATTTCTCCAGAAGAGTATGATAAACATAGGAAAGAACTCTGGCGCCACGGGGTTATCAAGTATTCATGGTGGGATTCTCCTGCAATAGGGAGAAATCTAGGTTTTAGGCATGCAAAGGGAAGAATAGTCGTTTTTCAGGACATTGATTCTCTTTTTTCCATTGGAACCGAATTTGATGATGCTTACATCTTTTCTGACCTGGATAAATATGACAACTATTTTGAAGTGATGTATTATGCTTTTGAAGGGAAAGACGTTGTTGCCGCCGTCCCCTCTTTAAGACCCAGAGATTACATTAACTTGGGGAGAAGATTTGGAACTATGGGACTAAACCTTGTAACTCGCCTTTCTCTGAAATTTCCCACAATTAAAATAGGTAGCATTCCCGTGGTTGGGGCAAGCGTTCCAGGATGTAGCATGGCCATGTTGTACGATGTTGCCTTGAAAATGTGTAGTAACGACATCGGACCCTATGATCCCGAGTTGGGAGTCGCTGAGGATCACAAAATTTCTAGATTGGCGGCAATTCATGGAAAGATTTCTTACGAGAAGAAGGCAGGGGTGTTCACGAGAACCGGGAACAGGGTAAGTAATGGTTTTGATATTGTGAAATCTTTGGGCTATGCGGTGAAGGGAGCGACTTATTACCTGTTTCCCGATCTTTTCAAATATCAAAAGCATGTCTTAACGATCTGAATCCTTAATTTGAGGAAAGAACATGTAGACGGAAAGTGTGTAGTATAGACCCCCTAGGGTTTTATTTGGAGCCTAAAAACAGAAGAATGTTGAAGTCAGTATTTTTCGAAAAACAATCTGCGCTACACTCTCTGAAGCAGAAGGAAATTCAGAGTTACCTTTCTAGATCTCTAGAAAGCAGAAATAGAGACCACGAGGGTTCATCTCTGGTGATGTTGATGGCGCCGGGGAATAGGTTTACATCTCGGTTTAAATTCTCGGCGAGTTTATTGATATGAAGAGACCTCTTCGCCAGAAGCTTTCAAAAATGTTTGCGGTAGTAAGGGATAAACGGGAGTTCAGATCTTATACGGGTTACTGACCTTCTAGATTAGTTCAGCACAACCTTTAGGTTCATTGAGTTAAGCTGTTTTTCTTTCTCAAGTGTGGGTGTTTAAATAGCTTATATAAGCAATAAAAAAACATTAGTCAGAACGGTTGTAGTTAGTGAGGTAAAGGACTTGCCTAATGAACTTAGAGAAGCGGTGGTTCATTTCGAACTGTATAGGTCTTTGATGAATAGCATATCCTTCAGAAAACAGTTTGACACAATAAGATATATCGCTGTTGAACCTGAAGTGCGTGTTGATGGTGGGTCGGCTGACTTAGTGGTCAAAGCCGAACTGAATGCATCTCCTACTCATTTTTTGGTGGTTGAAGTCAAGAAGAGAACGGAGCTAGGGTTGCCAATATTCAACGATGATGCCAGAGATCAAGCCAAGAAATACGCTGCGGCTCTTTCTGCCTTGTACTATGCAATCACTGATGGTCAACGCCTCAGGCTGTTTAGGGTTCCCAGCGAATACATTGGAGACTATTCCTTGCCTCAAGACGAAGGCACGGCAAACAAACTCCTCGAGGGGCTGTCGGATCTTCACGCAGGCATAATATCCAGGTTACCATTCAATGCTGTTAAGGACCCTCGAGAAGTAATAATAGAGCAGAGCACAGATTTCACGAAAATGCTCGACGGTCTCTTTAATGAGCTATCAGGCAAACGTGGAATTGTTAAAAGAGTACACGGAAAGGTAGTGTTTCTGAGTATTAGACAACATAAGGGCGTTCTACGATTAGGCTTAAGCGAAGACCCAAGTAAAACCTACATTGACATTCGGCTAGAGATGCTAAGGAAGGCGGCAGGATTAGGTAAGTTCGCCGATGTGATAAAAAAATTGTCTGAAGTTTCAGGCTTCCAATGGGTACATAATAAAATATATTCCGAAGAGCCCAACACGTGGAGATATATTAAAAACTTAGTAACTGAAGAGCCAGACCGTGATAATGCACGTGAAGGTCTGCGCAGATGGATACTCGAACTAGATGGAATTCTAAAATAGGGTCTATAAACTACTCGTGAATTCTTGTGCCCCATCTATGGAGTGATGCAATAGCGCTCTGGGAGCTATTGCACCCTTTTGGTGCAAACAGAGAATTTAAACGTTCTTCCGAAATAAAGCAACAGGCAAAAAACTGAAAGACCATTAGATGGATTTATTTTGAAAAAGAGCTTAAAAATGGAAACGTTTTGCCAATTTTGGTTGGCGCCGGGGGTGGGATTTGAACCCACGCGACCCTTGCGGGTCACAGGCTGTCCAGAAGGGACTCCAGGCTTGAGCTTCTAGGTGAATCTGCTCCCTACCTGAGTTCCCGCAACTTCATGCCCTAGGAGACCCCGGCACATCTAACTACATAAACAGCCACTGCGTTTTTTAGCTTTTTGAAACTGGAACCAAAATGTCAAAGACTGCCGCGCCACATTTTTGGGTAGATTCCGCGAGGCATTAAAACCCGTTGGGTTTTCGCCACGAGCCCGTGGTCCATCCCCAAAATTTCTTCGGTGGATGTTAGCGCCTTTGCCAGCGCCACCATCTCGCCCTTTTGGGTGAATATGGCAACAGCATCGTTTGGTTTTATCTCTGTGTTCAGAGATAGGACTCCAGGTGCTGCTAGGTGGGCTCCGTGGCAAACGGCGTCCACTGCAGAGTCGCGTATGTAAATTTTGGGGAGTAATTCCAAAGATTTTTCCATGGGGTATATGAATTTTCTAAGCAGGTTTTCATCGCTGGTTTCCTGCCACTGGGCAAACATGTATGCCACGTCATGTAGCGTGACTAGCCCCTCATCTTCAATGAATGGGCCAACCCTTGTTCGACGAAGCTCCTGCATGTGAGCTCCACAGCCTAAAGCCTCCCCAAGGTCGTAGCAAAGTTTTCTTATGTAGGTTCCAGCCTCACATCCAACCTTGAAAAGAATGTTCTTTCCATCCGTTTCGAGAAGGTTCAGATAGTAAATCTTTCTCGTCCGCAACCTACGCTTAACCGACGCGCGGACAGGAGGGCGCTGATAAATAGTTCCGTGAAACTCGCCTAAAACAGCCTTTATCTGATCCTCTGACACTTGGGAATGGAGTCTCATGACGCAAACGTATTCCTTTCCCGTTAAGAGAAGGGCTTGAACAACTTTGGTGGCTTCCTCTAAGGCGGTGGGCAGAATACCGGTCACTTTGGGATTTCCCCGACCTCACGTCTCTAGGGTCCCGCCGTGACCAGCCCGTTTAAGGCTTAGGATGCGCTTAACCCACGCCGTGACTTCATGACTAGAGGGACCAGCCGGCTTGTCCAAGTTTATTATTCCAAACTTGATGTAGTCTTGGAAAGGTCTTTCGTATGGTTTGTGGCCAAAGCGTGGATTGGTTTCTTCCTCAGCCTTAACTACTAGGCTTCTTTGGATTTCCCAAGGTGCCCTGATTTTTTGCATAGTCATCTCCAAAAATGGAAGTGTTAGGAAAGTTAAAAGGGTTAGGATATGGTGGGCTTTACTATGGTCGTCATTTCCTCTAGTTTACCCGCCGCTTTCAGCGCTTCGGTCACCTCTTCGTCGGTTGCACCCCGTTTGATGTTAATCTTTGCTTGTGTTGGTTCTATGTGGTTCACGTTGACTCGTCTCCTTTTCACGCCAGAAACCTTCTGGGAACCAGTTACAAGGATAAAGTTTTTGTCGATAACGTCCACGATGACACATCTTCTTCCTGCTTCTCGACCCGAGATTTTAACGCAGATTCTTCCCACTTCTATGGCAGGCAAATCTAACCCTCCTCACCCTTGACTGGGAATACTCATCTTTATATTTTACTGAAATTATCCTGCTAAAACTCTGCTGGATATATAAATTTTGGTGAGCTATGACAACTTGATGATATTGTGTGTCTTATGCTTGTGTGCACACGGCTTTATACAGCCAAGAAAATTCCCAAGTTTTTGGTGGCAAGTTATTGATTGAGTGGTTACACGTAAGTTTCAACTTGGTAATCATCGTTTTTTCTTTGGGGTTATCTTACTACGGATACCGCCTTCTAAGCTTTTTTAAAGGAGGCATATTTGAATCTTCGTTCAAAATCTTAGCGCCATTACCACTGATAGTGGTAGTTTTCCAAATCTTCGACCTACTCCAGTATCTTTTAGTTAAGACTTCAAATGTGGAAACAACATATCTTGCTAGCCAATTGCTTCACATGGTGTCAGAGGTCATGTTCATTGCCCTACTATTCTATGTTCTCAACCTCTTCTACAAAAAATGGAACACGCTGGCAAAGAAATAGTGCGAAATATTTGTGTGTGGACGCAGTGTGCCGCAACTGCGCCGAAGAATGTTGGCAGTATAAATAGGGGGGCTATATAGGCGTCTATCTACAAGGAGAACAGGTCTCATATTAAGGATTCAAACATCAAAAATGTCAACACTAAAACTTTCCGAAAATTAAACGGTCAACAACCAGACAAACAGCATTGAAAACTTCGTCAGCGCTTAGTTCATTGGCATCAAGAATCAAATCGAAAGGAGAAAAATCATTTCCCAAATCAAACCCGTAAAGACTTTTATAAATCGCTCTAGTAGTTTCATCCTTCACCCTCAAAACTTCAGATGCCCTTTCAAGAGTAATGCCATCCCTTACAGCGAGGCGTTTTGCCCTCACGCTAGAAGAAACCTCCAACCAAACCTTAAACCCCTCCTTCAACAACCAAGGCATAGTCCAGCTGTCAAGAACAACGTTCCCCTGCTTCGCTAGCTCCACAAGCTTTCCATCAACCTTCTTGTCAAACTCAGAAGCCTCCATTCTCCGTTGAAGAAACCTCATTCCCTCATTAGTTTCCCACCACCCGACCTCAGCAGGTTTGTATCCCGCTTCAATGGCCAAGGCTTTCAAGGCGTTACCGCCAGAAAGGTACTTAAGCCCATATTTTTCGGCTAGCCTTTTGGCTAATGTGCTCTTTCCGCAACCAGTCATTCCACACACGCATATTACAATTTTCTGCTTCTGCTTTCCACGAATAATCTTCATAGTACGACTAATCCGACCTTCATGTCTTGTTAAATATTCCTCGCTGCTTGCTTTAACAAGTCTTGGAGGCAATTGTGGCATAATTGACCGCCATACATACGTTCAAGTTTTCTTTGACTCGCAGGAAGTTTGTGAAGTTTTGATGGAATTGAACGTGGGAGCCCAGATAGACCTCGACCACACCGGGAGCAGCGCGAAACAGGGTTTTTCTCCCGTTTATAATGAGTTTCAGCGCGTCCTCCAGGCAATCTGACGCTGCGGCGTTTTCTGCTTCTTGTCCGCAAAGAGGGTCTAGGCATTTATTCGGTTGCCCCCGTTAAGCCAAAGACGCGTGAAAAAAAGATTCCGAACAGAAGAGAACAAAGGAGATACCACCAAAAAAGGTCCAGTCCGATTTCTCCGCTTATCCAAGGAAGGTATGCGACGGGTCCTCCAGCAAAGGGACTCTCAAATAACTTCCAATAGAGAAGTCTTCCGGTTAGAAATAGCCAGACGAGGAGAAAGATTATGAAAGTGATGGGAAACACTCTCATCTGCCGAAGCGAAAGCGAAGCCATTTGGGATTGAAGTTGTAGAAGCTGTTTTTCTTGTCTCTGAGCTGTCTTAAGCAGCTTTTTGTCGCCAGTGCTTTTCGCCTTCTTCATGTTTTCATTCTTCTTCTTAGTTAATTCAGCGATATCACGTCTCAAAGCTGCAAGGCGTGCGCGTTGTTCCTTAGGAGTGAAGTGGCTGTTAATCAGGGATACGATGAGCGACATGAGCAAGGAAACACATAGAATGAAGATCGTTGAATAAGGAATCGACAGGTCAGGCATGTTATCACTATCCTAACAATTTTAGAACTTCTTTAGCCGCTTCAACCTGTTTTCCAGCTGGATTGTTAACCATTTTCACAGAGGCTCCTGTTAAGACAGCGCAAGCGGTAGCCATAAGCCTTGAGAAGAGGATTTCCTCGGTTATTTCGCCTTCCAAAGCCTTGTCTCGTTTCCGAGTTACGTCCTTAAGCCTGCGAGACAACACTTCACGGGGTTCTGCTTCAACTAAAATGAACATGTCGGGATTTAGAAGTTGAAGAACATGGGACGGTAAACCCGCCCAGTATCCGTCCACCGTTTTTATCGACATGTGGGTGTCGACTATGACGTCTCCTTCGACCTCGGCTGCCTTCTTGGAAATGATCTTAGCTGCCTCTGCTTGAAGACTGCGTTGAAGAGCTAGCCCGGATTTCCTCAATTCATCTCTATGAAGGGACTTTCCACTCTTATGGGATAGTTCAACCATGACTGTTCCGTAGTTTATCACCTCAACTTTTCTTCCAATTTGCTTGGCGAGCTTCGCTAGTTCGTTGCAAACCGTGGTTTTGCCCGTTCCGGGGATACCCGTGACTACAATAACTCTGCCCAATGGTTATCCTCCTAAGAGGCGACGGAAAGCAGGGTACATTTCCGCAACGCGCTCCTGCACGAGGAGCTGGTAATATTGGTACATGATGCCCACTGACAGCAGAACGCCCATTCCCGTTCCGAACACTCCAAAGAAGTCCGCGACCGAGGCTATTAATCCCACAATAAATCCTCCCAGTATCGTAACTATTGGTATATAGCGCTTAAGAACTATTTCTATGGGCCGATTGGATCTTCGAAATCCTGGAATCTGCATTCCGGAGTCGACGAGTTGTTTCGCAACTGTTTTTGGACCTAGGCCGCCTACCTCGAGCCATGTGAGTGAAAAAATGATGCAGAATACGATCATGATGCCCGCGAATCCCAGTGCTCTTGCGGGATTGCTTGTAACGTCCCAAATGCTTCTGGGGGAAGTCACGTAATAGACGAGACCGCCTGTGGGTTGAGGTTGATTTTCTACTACTTTATATTGGCCGAGGAGGTCAAGCCAAAAATTAGTTCCCGGACTTGGTTGACCTAGTCTGCTCCATAGAAGTTGGGAGAAGAAATATATGTTTGCGAAAAGGGCGGAAGCAAAAATTACGGGTAGGTTGGACACGTACAAGAGTTTGATGGGGTATTTGCCGCGAAATCCTCGGTAGCGAGCGTAGGAGACGGGAAGCTCGACCCTAACTCCCTCTGCATAGATAACGATGAGAAAAACGGCTAGGGTTGTGATGAAACCCAGCATGGCTGGCAAAGTTGGATCTACCGGCCTAACGAAGACATGTGACCAAGACCAAAACCCTCTTGTTTCTTCTCCTAGTATATGCGAACCAGCCATCACACGCGGGATTATTTGGGCAAGTGATATGAATGCTCCCCAAGAGTTTCCATCTTGCATGGGAGGTGTTGGACCTATACTGTCCCATAAAACGCGTTGGGCTACCCCAGCTAGGATAAAGAGGCTTATTCCGCTTCCAATTCCCCAACCTTTCTGTATCATTTCGTCTAAGAGCATAAGTATAATCCCGGCGGTTAAGAGCTGGAGAAATATGATTATGGATGTACCCGCATCTAGGGGACCGTACACTCCGCCGATAAGATATGCAGAGGCTTGAACCCCTGTCAGGACTATAGTAAAGAATTTGCTGGCAGTTGTGAAGAGACTTCGGTCTTCTGGGTCGGAGAAGTCGCAGGCTATCATGCCGGATCCGGCGAGTAGTTGTAGGATGAGGCCTGCGGTTACTATGGGGCCTATTCCCAGCTCCATAAGGGAACCTCTATGTGAGGCGAAGATTACTCTTAGGTAGGTGAGTTCCCACCCGCCGGCTAGTCCGACCCTATAGAGGGGTACAATGGCCATGATGAGGTATAGTATAAGGGCCATGGCTGTCCAGAAGATTTTTTCGTTGAAGCCCACTCTTCGTGCTGGCGGGCTTACTTCTGGCATAAGTCTTGATAGAGGTTTAAACAGTATGAGGAATCTGCCGGCCATAGATTTTTCTTCGCCTTCCATTTGGTATTTTGGGGGGTGATTTAGTTAGCAGAATTGCGTAGGTAAAACGTGAATATAAAAGCTTTGACTCAAAGCAGCTATGTTGCTCTAGTCAGGTTCCTTTAGAATTTGTCCGCCTGCTTCCTCTATTTTCTTAGCCGCCGCCTCTGAATGGGATGCAACCTTAACAAGGATGGGCGTAGCTATTTTTCCCATTCCCAAAAGTTTGTCATACCCCAGCTTGTCCAGATCCAAGAAAGCTTTCGCCCCTTTCTTTTCCAGCATCTTTTCCACTGCTAATTTATGGGCTAGTTCTTCCAGTTCTCCCACATTAATAACATTAGTTTTTCTGCCTATGGCTTTTTGGGAAGTGAATCCCTTCTTTCCGAAGTATTCGGGTTCATACTTTATTACGTATGACCATCTCTCTTTGTGGCGTCCAGCCTTCCTTCCGCCCTTGGACCCTCCTTTCCTATGCTGACCAACCTGACCGTACCCATGGGTCCTAGAACCACGCTTCTTCCTAACCTTCCGAAGCTTATGAGGCAAGACCAAACCCCAAACTATTCCACGAAAATCCTTTCGTCCTCAACCGCCTTCTCCAACTTTCTTAACCGTACCTCCAGCACCCCATTTTTGTACGAAGCCTGAGCTGATTTGGGGTCCACCATAGCTGGAAGGGTCAGTTCCTTATGATATTTCCTTTCAGCGGTATCTACGGAAATCGTTAGATGATCCTCGGTTGCGTGGAGGTTAATGTCGTCTCTCTCTACGCCGGGAAGCTCCGCTAGAATAACCACTTCCTTACCCTCCTCCATAACATCAACGAGAGGCTCCCTTTCCTCCCGAATTCTAGGCCCCCTATGACTTGATTCAACGTTACCAAACTCTCGAATCACTGGTTTTCCATCGGGTCCAACAGACATGGAGAAACCATAGACGTAAGGTCTGCGGAACTTCGCTCCTCTAGAAGGCGTTTCAAAAGCTCTTCGCATCATTTCATCCATCATTTCCTCAAGTCTGTCAAACTCGTCGTAGATGTCGAACCAAGGGCGTTTTTTCCTTCTCCTCCACCAGCGTTCGTTCAACGAGGATTCCTCCCAACAAAAACTGTAGTATGAATGGTGACTATTAAATTGTTACTGCGCTACTCTTCATAAGTATATGGTTGTTGTGTCTATTCTTGAGTTTCGGTTTGTGGTGTCGTAGGCGAAGCGTCCTTTTGGTCCTATTCTTCCTTCTGGGCTTCCACAGAACCATACTTCAACTATGATTTTGTCTCCCTGAACCATCTGGGTTTCTGGAAAGCTTGCTGTTACGTCGGTTTCTCCGTAGACTAGGAAGGGCATGACAGCCGGATTTGTGGTGGCGAGAAGGGTTTGGGTTGAATCATGCTGTTTATAGATTTTGGCGTAGACCCAAAGATAGGCGCGGGTTTCTCTGTAGCACCATAGGTGGAAGGTCCAAGTGCCCGAGGGAATAGTTTGGCTTGGTAAGGGCTGGGTAACCCATTTCCCAACAAGAACATGCTCGGCAAGGCCAGGAGCCTTCACCTTCTCCCCCAAGGTTTCGCATGGAACATCCACTTTGAGTTGTTCGTAGGCTGGATCTAGGGGGTTGGTTTCCTTGTGGAAATACCAAAGCGTTTGCGGCGGATAGCTAGGCCCAGAATAGCGGACCCAGATGGTTGGCCCCGATTCAGCGTAGAATGTGCCGTCATAAGTCGCGCAATAAAAGACCGCGAGGTCGGTGTCGTATATGCCCTCGCCAGTGATATAGGCGTTTGGGGTGTCCGAGGATTGTTCATCGTCGTGAAACCGTAGGATCCATTCTTGGGCGCTGTCTGAGCTGCGGGGCACGAATTCAAGCCAAGGATAGTAGGGAGGTGAGGTGTCCAATGTATCCCTAATGTGGAATGTGTCATATAGAGTGGTTTCGTTCCAAATAATTGACCCGTCTGTCCGTGTCACGTAATCATGATGGCCTGTATAGGTAGGGAGAAATAACTCTATATTGTAGTAGCTGAACAAGGAAAAGGGTAAACCGTTGGGCTGTACCTTCATCTTAGGCGATATGAAGTCTGTTCGAATATAATAATCTGCTTCGAGTTCCACCACTGCTCCCGGCACAGGAACATTGTAAAGGAATTTCAGCGAGACAGAGGTGGTGCCCTTGGCGGTCACTCGAGGTCCGCTAACTAAATAGGCGTCGGTTAGCATGTATTTTTGTGGCCCCATGCCTATGTTTATCCATAGATGGGATGTTGCAATTATGCCAGCCACATATTTGTTATTTATGCGAAGGTTTGTTACGGTGACTACGTCAAGGTCGTTTAGGAAATATCTGACTGAGCTTCCGTCTCTGCTCTCAACCCAGAAGTGGTCCCAGCCATAGGTGCCGTCGGGTGAGGCCTGTACCGCCGCATAAGCGTCAACTATTCCTTTCCCTCGATCGTTTTCGTCAAGGTATTCTCCGGTTTGGGGGTCTACTTGGAGGTTGTTGGTTAGGCGTGCTGTTCTTTTGATGGCGTCCTTCACCATGTTGGGGGTCCAGTCTGGATGGGCTTGGAGGATTAGTGCGGCTACGCCAGCAACATGAGGAGCCGCCATACTCGTACCTGACAATAAACAATAATAGTTGTCGTACCAGTCGTCGAACGGCGATCTTAAAATTTCGTAATTGCAATATGCCGATTTGCAGGAAATTATTTTATATCCCGGAGCTACAACATCCGGTTTTGTTCGGCCATCCCCTGTGGGACCGCGGCTACTAAAGTCCCACCAATCGCCCGCTACGGTAAAAGCCCCCATTGTGTCGTCGTTTATGTCCGCCGTGTCGTTGTCACTAACAGCTCCAACTGTGATCGCATTAAATGCGTCACCAGGAGTCACAATAGTATGTGAGGTTGGCGCAGTATTAGGGTAGTCTGCCCCCTCATTTCCAGCCGCGACGACTGCTACAATACCTGCATCAACAGCGTCATCCACAGCCTTAGAGTACGAGCTGGTTCCATCATCGTTGATAGGAGATCCCGGAGCCATCCAGCTTAAACTTAACACGCCAATGTTATATACGTTTTTGTAGTATCTAACCCAGTTGATGGCGTCGTCAAGATCAGAGCTATTAGTAACTTTAATTATAACAAGGCCTGCTTGCCAAGCAACACCCCTGAAATTATTGTTATGAATACCCCTCCCCGCTATGATTCCCGCAACATGAGTCCCATGACCTAATTCATCCATAGGGTCACCGAAGGGATCCCAATACTCGAACATGTGAACTATGGCACCTTGGAAGTCAGGATGATTAAAGTCTATTCCAGAGTCAATTACAGCTACATTAACTCCTGCACCTGTATAGCCGGCATCCCAAGCTTCATTAGCGCGAATTGCCACAGTGCTGTACCAAAGCGCTTGGGCAGAAGGCATCATTGAAAGGAAAACTGTAGATAAAATTGCTATAACGTAGAGGGTAAGCCTCCTTCGCCTACTTTTCCTATGAGCCGTGATGAGGTCAACAACCAACCACAAAATCATAAAGTAACCAAGTTTGAGTGATAGATTGTCATTGAAATTGTATGAAGCGCCACTAACGTTTTGTCTTTCTGGAAAAGTTCCCCCACCAAAAACTATTGGTCCCACATGATAAATTACCGATATATAGGGGTTTTCTGCAGTCTCCTCTATAACATGGGCGGGAACCCTTGCGACAAGCTTGTTCTTATATGATCCTGTCCTCAGAACTTCGCCACCCAACTCACTTATCACCGCTGTAACGTTCTCAAGGACAGCATCCCTATCATCACTTGGAGGATTAAGCTCTCCCTGCATTCGCATGGTTTGATTTTCCACGTACAGAACGACATGAAGCGATTTATTTCCTTCATTTATGGCCCTCTGGATTGCGTATTCCATCCCCTTCATCCCAAGCTTAGGGTTCTCAGACAACCTTACATATCCACCTACCCTGACTAACGTAATGTTTTTAACCCAAGATATCTCGGAAATTTCCTGCACTCTCTCGGCTTCAACCTCGGCTAGACACCAGAATAGATGGTTTTGTTCTATGTCGGGATCAAAGGTGATCAATATCCATTTGATTCCATAAAACGCCGGGTCTGCGGGAAGCCATGTGTCGTTGTTTCTGTCTATCCAAGCTTGAATATCAACCCACACGAGGACAAGGTCATTTGGCTGAAGGTCTTTCAAACTTTCTTCAAGCCTTGAGTCCACGTTAGTCAACTTACTTGATGAAACTGACGCTGTATGAGCATTGGGGTTTACTTGCGTTGGACTAACCAAGATAAGTACGAGTAGTGTGAAGAAGGCTATTTTTAGACACCATGCTACTTTACCCATAAAATACGCCTTCATAGAGTATTTGGCCTGTAAGTCCATCAACATAATGGGAGATCCAGTATCCTGGGGGCATTATTATCCAGAGTATCTTCCAAACACCGTGGTCTTCTGGTAAGTTTTTCCACTCCCACATATGAGGGTGCTTTTGTTTTAGGGACCTAATATAGGCAGCGTCCCAATAGCTAACACCAGGATAAAACTCATCTTCCGAGAAACCGAGCCTAGAAGCATGCTGTAGGGCCTCCTGCACCGCCGGCGTTTTCCTGCTAATCTCCACCGCCTGCTCCATAGTTATCGGACTCGTTAAAGCCATGAAAGACGCGAAAACAAGAATCCCAGCCAGAAAGGTCAGGGTAGCTACTTCACGATTCAAAAATTTCAAGTCATCCCCTCAGATTTTAGTTTTAGAATGTCATCCCATAATTCTTCAATTTTCTTTAAGGCCACAACGCTTAGAAAAACGAAACCTGCATAGAGCCCCAAACGAACCAAAGCCAAAACCTTTTCAGCCAAGACATCAACCTTAGCCTGAAACACCATTTGAAGCAAATCTGAAAAGGCTAGCAATGCAAAGCCGAAGCTAAAATAAAGAAAAACCCGCACCCTCCTCCTATAGTATCCCTTAAAACCATAAAAAGCCAAAAGACAACTCATCACAAAATAGGCCAAATCAACCCAAAAAATCCAAAAGAACAAGCAGCAAAACCTTCCATTTCAACAATCTCTACCAATACTAAACGTTACAAAATTCCATAAAAGCCTTATGCAACAAACATACGCAACGTATAGCTGAAGCAGTTCATATCATTCTTTTTATGAGGTCGTTGATGGCTTCTCCTCGGTATCCTGTAACTCCACCAGCGGCATAACTTCTCTTAACCTTCCCCTTGTAGCCCTTTTTTGGTGGATGAAGACGAAATACAGTTTTCACTTTGGGGAGACGACTATACTCAACCTCCAAATTATACATGGCTTCAGCTAGGTCGTCCAGCGACTTATAACCTAATTCCTGAGCGTACTCATCCGTCAATTTTTTATCACCGATAAGTCTTCCCTTCTCCTTCAGAAGAAGCACCACATTTTCCTTAGAAATTTCGCCCCAAGTCACGCAGTTTTGCGCTTTATGCAACATTTCGAGATAGGCTGGGCGGTCATCGATTAGTGTGGCATGGCAATTTCGAGTTAGACGGAGCATCCTAAGAGTGTCTTTGATTTCCTGAGAAATATCGCTGAGGCCGCGAACACGAACGACTACCAAACATTTCCTTTTTCCCTCCATCTCATCCCACCCAATCCTCTGGTGTGACGAGTCTGTAGGTTTTTCGAAGGGCGTCAAAGATGGCGTAAGCGAAAGAGGGAATAGTTCTTGTGGAGCCATAGCTTTTCGTCCAGCAATCCTTAACACCAGCCAATCCAAGGATTATCTTAGCTGCCTCGCTTGCAACAACACCCAAGCCGCGAGGTCCCGGAACAAACACAATTTCCACTCCTCCGCATTTGCCTCGAACTTTAAAGGGTAAAGAATGTGGTTTTCCGCACCCGCATTCCCAGCTTCCACAGCCTCGACGAATTGGAGTAATGTTGAGACGCGCGTTTATGGCTGCTTTTTCAATGGCGGTGCGCACCTGCTTAGCCTTTCCAGAGCCTAAACCTACGTAACCATCGCGGTTCCCAACAGCCACTATGGCCTTGAATCTGGACTTTTCTCCAGCGTCTGATTGCTTCTGCACCAAATTTATGTTGATGACTTCCTCTTGTAGGTCTGGGAGAAGAACGTCCACTATCTCGGGCTCCCGTATTTTTGATCCTTCCATGAACACTTCTTCGATGGAGGAAATGCGTCCCTCAAGAATCATTTTACCTAGCCTCGTGCGAGGCATCCAACCTTCAACTCTTTCTCCGCTAGAAGTCACTTTTCTTCCTCCTTCTTTCCAAATGAGGATATTATCTTCTTCTTTATCGAGGAAAAGTGTTCAGAAAGTTGTTCTGGGCGCAGTCCTCTCGAAAGATGCTTGGAAAACTTCTTCTGGTAGGCTTCTGGATTTGAGGATAGTTGACTTGCGTAGTTAACAACGTGTTGTCCACTTATTCTTCTTTCATCTGGCATCATGTTTTCGCCGTGTGAAACAATAACACCGGCGTCAAGAGCGCCCTTCAACGCGGCAAAAACTCGTGCTCCTCGGGAGGGAGACTGCAAGCCTAGGTCTAAAACAGCCTTTTTCACGCCATGAGCCACCGCCCTGAACCCACACAAAAGTCCGGTTAAATAAGCTGCTGGAACGTTTCCACAATCACCTTTCCAACCATAGGTTTTCGCCAGTTCACTAGAGTGGGCGGAGACTAAAACTTTATCACCAGTGGCCTCGGCTTTAACGATTTGAACTGTCATATATTTCAAGGTGCGTCGAGCCACTAGTCGAGGCAGCCTAGATAGAACAAGAGCCCTTCTTGATTGGTAGTCGGTTTTTCCTTTCCTTCGTCTGCGGAAAGGAACGCGATAGCTGGGGCCTTTCGCCATCATCTCCTCCTCCCTAAACCATGGGTCTTGATGTAGCGCTCTATATCAGCTGCAGATTCAAAAGTCCCACTTCCCGCCATGTTATAAAGCTGACGATAAACGCTTTCCGTGATTGTGCGATTGGCTTTCAATTCGCGCAGTTTCTTCCGTAAGGGTCTAATTTTTTTCATCCAAGCTTGTTTTTTGGAAACTTTTGACTTGGCAGATCCGCTTTTTCGTCCGGGTCCTCTTCTTAATCCCTTCCTTTTCTTTTCCTGCAAAACTCTTGCTCGGGCACGACTAACTCCCTTCTCTGGAAGGGATCGAATAATGCCTTCATGAATCAACTTTCTAATTTCCTCCCGGGTAATCGCCGCTTCAACGTCTTCTTTTCTGTTAGGGTCGATCCAAACTCGGCCCTCACCAACCTTAAGGACCTCGGCAGCTAAGCGACGTTGGCTTCTTAGGCTCAACTCTCTTCCTCTTCACCCTTAGGTTCTTCTTCCTTTTCTATCTCTTCTTCCTTAAATTCCTCGAGCTCTTTCACCCTTCTTGGATTTAGAATGTGGATTCTCCTTTCCTCGGCTCTAGCTGAAATTTCAACTCTCTTTTTTGCTCCAACCGTGCGAGCAATTCTGATGGCTTGCCTTTGAGGATCTATTTTGTTGAGGTCATCTACTGTTTGAACTTGAATCTCTTCGTATCCTGATGGATGGAGTCCCCTTATTTCTTTGGGACTACGATAACCTGCCTCGGGGGATCGGGGCCATCCCTTAACTTTCTTCCGCATTTTGCTGTCTATACCGCACGGTTTTCTCCAGTTCTCTTTTACTCGCTTGTACCGCCAGCTTTCTTGTCTTCTGAATTTAGGTTTCTTGTGCTTACCGCGTTGAGACTTCCTTAAAGGTCGTTCTCCAGTAAGCGTCTCCGTCTTTTTCTCGCTTTTCATTCTTCCATTCCCTCATGCCGCTCGTAAATGTAGATGCCGTCCAGAAACACTCTAGGATCTTTTTTCTTAACCTTAGTTGCGTTTTGGATGTTGGCGGCGGTTTGACTGACATCTTCAATGTTTATTCCTTGTAGGATTACGTCTTCACCCTTTACCATAACTTTAGTGTCACCAATTGTTTTGGCTATACGTGGACTCCGCTCCCCGGTAAAATTCTCTATGGCCACTGTTCTTTCTCGGACTTTGACGGATATGGGGAAGTGGGAAAAAACAATTTTCAATTTGTAAGTAAATCCCTTTGTCACTCCTGTAATCATGTTCTGAACGTGAGAGCTAATGGTTCCTACGAGGGCGGTCTCCCTTTTACGAGGCCAATTCGCCTGAACTGTAATTGTCTTTCCCTCCAAACGAATGGATACGGGAGCGTAGGAAAAGTCCCGGGTTAATTCTCCCTTCTCACCACTAACTGTGACAACCCTCCCCTCAACCTTGACGAATACACCATCCGGGATTTCGATAGATTTCACCGTTTCAACCGCACGCATTTTCGGTTCTCCTAATAGACAAAGGCTAGGAGGCGTCCACCAATTTTTCGTTCTTTAGCTTCTTTATGGGACAAAACTCCTTGGGAAGTTGAAATCACGAGGACGCCGACATCCTTGGATGGGAGAAAACGTTTCTCCCAAGTTTCAATTTCGTCAAAACTGGTAGGAACATGAGGCTTTATGGCCCCACACTTGTTGACTCGACCTAGAAGTTGTATCTTGAATTTTCCTGAACGACCGTCATCCACGAATTCGAATTCCCCGATGTAACCGTTTAACTGCATGGCTCTTAAAACTCGCCCTAAAAGTTTGGAGGCTGGGTTAATCACGCATTCGCGTTTGTGCCGCATCTCGTTGTTCATGATGGTTGTCAACCCATTTGCAAGCGTATCCATCATTGTCAACCTGCTATCCTCCTTTACTCATATTTTTTGAATCCTAATTCTTTGGCAATCTCCCTAAAGCACTGACGACATAAGTATAGCCCGTATCGACGAATGACTGGCCCATAGGATCCGCATCTTCTACAGGGACGACTGCCCTTACCGTATTTTCGCTCTTTTTTGGGTCTCTGCTTCATGGGGTCACCTTGCCTTTACACGATTTCGACTCCAAACTCATCTTTAATAAAAAGCATCGCCTCCTCAGCCGTCAGCAAGTGATCTGACCCAATCTTAGACTTGGCGCGACGTCTCTGCTTAACGCGGTATCCAAGTCTGCCAAGGGCAACCGAAACGTCCATGCCATATATGCCAAGTTCTGGTGTGTATTTGGTGCCGGGTATTTCTATGTGTTCCTCGATGCCGAAAGAAAAGTTGCCATGGCGATCGAAACAGTCCTTTGACAGTTTGTTGTCGACAGCCCGGAGAGTTTTCTTGAGGAAATCTTTCGCTTTTTCCTTCCGAAGGGTTGCTAGACAAGCGATGGGTTCTCCCTTTCTAATGCCGAAATCACGTATAGTTTTTTTGGCTTTTCGCTTGCAAGGCTGTTGATCGGTCAGTTGCTTAAGGATTGTCGCCGCTTTTTCAAGGGGCTCCCCAGACTTTCCGACGGAAATGTTAACCGTTACCTTCTCTATTCTGGGTTTAAGCATCGGGTTTTCGTTCCATTTCTTACGAATTTCATCTTCAGACAAGTTAATCAACCTCAGGTAGGGATACAGAAGGCTCAGTTTCGCCGAGGACAAAGATAAAATTGAGGGTTGTTTGAAAACGGTTTCCATTTTTATCCTCGATGGTTACAAGCAGGTCTCTACGTTTTTGGCCTGTTTTTTCTTCAATAGCGGTGATTTTGCCATACTTGCCTACGTTTTTTCCTTCAATGATTATTGCTGGCGCTCCTACAGCTAACTTCAGGTATCCCATGAGCTCTTGTTCAGGAATGCTCAACTTTAATGTGTCTAAAGTTTGGTAAATATCCTCTTCAGGCTTTTTGGGGTCATTCACCCGAATTAGTATGCTTCTTCCATCATGGAGATTGAGCTCTACGTGTCCTCCTCTAACAACCGTTTTGTCTTCGATCCTGCAGAGTTTGAACCCCGCTTCATCCGTCCCGATTGGATGGAGAATCAGTCCCTTTTCAGAGGGAAAGACCCGATACATTTTTTCGGAGTCAGGTATGGAAATGACATCCATCAAACCGATGAGAAAGAGTTCCTCCCGCTGAACTTTTCCGTTAACTTTTATTTTTCCTTCGGAAACTATTGTTTTGGCTTCCTTTCTTGTTTTTGCGAATTTAAGTATGTCACGGACAACGAGTGCAAGGGGTATGCAACATGAAAGGGGGTGGGGCCCAGGCTTCGGTTTAACGGTCCAAATAGCTTCCTTTCTGTGAATAGACCAAGATTTCGGCGCTGGTTTTCGCTTTAAATGTTTTTTTCCACCCTTTTTCCCCAATCTAGTCTCCTCCGGATTTCTTGGCTGTCTTGCGCGTTGTTCTCTTCTTTTTCACTTCTTTCTTTGGAGGTTCCGGCTCCTTTTCTTCAACGATTTCTTCTTCAGGCAACTCGACTTTTTTGCCCGCGCTCTTGCGCTCCAGTACACTTCTGCGCCATTTGTCGTCAAGATTGAGGCGAGTGATCATGACTTTCGATGGGTGAATTGGGATTAGAGCGGTGGTTCCGTCCACCTTTTCTCGGGTTACTCCCTCGACGAATATTCTATGCTTTGTGTGGTCAACCTGGCTGATCTTTCCTTCAAACCCCTTGCGGTCTCCCCTCATAATTCGGATGGTATCGCCTGTCCTCACCGGAATCGAGTTGAAGCCACGGGATTTTTTTAACTCCGGTGACAGAGGCGCGGAAAACCTTTTATATATTTTGTGAGGGGGGTCTTGGTGCAGTCTTTTCCGCTGTTTTCCAGGTTTTGTTGTTTTCATGTTTTCTCCCCTCACACGATGATACTCGCGGCGCTCGCTATTCTAGGCCACCGTTCAGCCGCTTCCTTCGCCACGGGTCCCCGTATTTCCGACCCCCGCATTTCACCTTCCGGGGTCATTACGACAGCTGCGTTGTCCTCGAATTGAACCCAGATTCCGTCACCACGTCGATACGGCTTTTTCTGTCGAACCACCACCGCTCGAAAGATTTTCTTCCTCATGTCAGGTGTTCCCTTTCTAACCGAAACCACAATCATGTCTCCAACAGCTGCGGCTGGAACTCGCCTTAATCGCCCTTTGTATTCCATTACTTGAATTATTCTCAGTGCTCTAGCCCCTGTGTTATCGGTGCATTTCACGATGGAACCAGCAGGTAAACCCCTCGAAATTTTGGGTTTCTGACCGAGCATTCCTTTGGCTATAAAGGCGCGTGCTTTAGCTCTTGCTGCCACTCTGTCCTTCCTCCAGTTTTTCAATAACCACAAAGGAAACGGTTTTGCTTATGGGGCGACATTCCGCTACCTTAACCCGATCACCCTCTTTAACGTTTATACATGGAGGGTTGTGGGCGGGTATGTGGCTGTGTCTCCGTTCGTAACGTTTGAATTTTGGAACGTAATCTAGATAGTCACGCCGCACAATGACGGTTTTTTCCATCTTAGCGCTGATGACAACCCCTTCCAGTGTGCGGCCTCTTACTGAAAGGTCTCCGTGAAAGGGACAGTTATTATCATTGCAGGTTTTTTTCGGTTTTTTCAAAGAAAGAGTTGCCATTCACCACAGTCTCCTAACCCGTTTCTTGATTCGATCTTCAGGCCGTCCAACGATGGCCTTTCCGTCTATCTCTACGATTGTTCCGTCTGAAAAGGTGAAATGAAAAACTGCTGTATTTTTAATTATGATTTTTTTCTTGTCTTTATGCAGTATTGACATGGTGTTGCGGGTCTCGTCAACCACTTTACCCGCAATGCCCACGTAGCTGGGATGCGAGCTTCTTACAATCCTTGCGTTGAGTCCTATGAGTTCTTGCTGAAGTATGGCTGGCGTGACTTTCATTCTTCCTTCTCCTTCGTGCGGCTTTGTTCATTTTCGATTGTGAGAATGCGGGCGATCGTTTTGCGTAGTTCCCGTATCCGAGAGGGATTGTCAATGGATCCGCCTGCTTTAACCATTGTTTTCAATCTTGCAAGCTCTGTTCGTAGCTCAACAAGCTTTTCCCTGCGTTCCTCAGAAGCCATGGCTCGAATGTCTTTTATCCTCAAGATTGGCATTTATTCCTCAGTCTCCTCGGTCTCAGCTGTCGCTGTTTCAGCCTCTTTCGCTTCTTCCTCCATGCCTCCTTCAACTATCTGCACTTGATCAGGGAACCTTGCTTCTGGGGGCATTATCCGTATCTTTACTCCAAGAGAGCCTGGTTTTAGTTGGACTTGTAACTCGGCTTTTCTCATATATTTCATTGGAGGATCTCCGCTTTTGGGCATGTATCCTGCGCGAAATTTTTCGTATCGAGCTCTATCCGTTCGCAACTTTCCGCTTATAATTATCTCTGCGCCTAGGGCTCCCGCTTCCATAATTTGGTTTAAAGCCCAAAATCCGGCTCTACGATAATGTACGCCCCGTTTCAAAGCTGAGGCGATACGTGAGGCCACGACATAAGCGTTGAGTTCTGGAATCTCGATTTCGGCCACGGAGATCTGTGGGTTAGAAAGCTGGAACTTTTCTTCAAGCACTTTTGCGAGTTCCCTTATGGTTTCTCCGCCTCTTCCAATGACTAAGCCTGGGCGCATGGCGTATATGACTATGTGGGTTCCAAGCGGGGTTTTTGCGATGCTCACTCCTCCGTATCCCGCTTTTTCAAACTCGTTTCGCAAAAATTCGTCGATTTCCGCTTTTTTCGCGGACTCGCTTATAAAGTGCCTGACCGCAGACAATCATGTTCCTCCTATTTCTTCCAGAACCAGTTCTACATGACAAAGGGTTTCGAAGCGGGGTGTTGCCCGCCCGAAGGCTCGTTCAATGTATCTTTTTATTTTCATCCCTGAGTAGGCTGATGCGTGGATTATTCGAAGCCTTTCTGCGTCCAGGCCCTTGTATTCAGCGTTTGCCTCAGCTTCCTCTAATACCTTCAAGATTTTCTGTGCAGCCTTGACTGGGTATCTGCCCGCGAAGGCTTTTTGCATTCCACGCCTGTGTCCCACCTTCTTTTTGTATCGACGGAGGGGAACCGGCTTCTTCTTTGCCATAACCTGTCGGAGATACTCTTTGGCTTGGTCGAGTTTCATTCCCTTTATTGTTTTACATACTTCTCTTGCATGTTTCGGGGATACTCTCAACTCGCGTCCGCTAGCTTTCACGGTTTTCTCCGGGTCTAGTTCGGTTATTGAGTATCCCCATTTTGGCATTTCAACCCGTCCAAATTGTGCTGATTCAACTGGAGAATGCTCGTTTATATGTTTTATGTCTCTGGACGAGTTGAAGATTTCCCTTTTAAGATCACTTTCACCGCCAATCTAACAGCTTGTTCACTGTTGTATTTCGGTTTCCACCGTGTTTTCATCAGCTTATCTATTGAAAGACGCATAATTTTGACGTCTCCCAGCCAGCCGCGACCTCCCTCAACACCACCCGTGAAAATAAATTCAACGTTTCGAAGACCAATCTCCTCCGCCACAATCTCGGCAATTCTTTTAACTTCGATTTGATCAACTGAACCGACGTTGTATACGTCCACTTTCTTTCCCTCCTCCAAAAATTGGTAGGTTGCGTGAAGAATAGCGTTAATGCAGTCTTCGATGTGAAGGTAAGACTTTTTCTGGGTTCCATCCCCAAGTATCTCAAGCCTCTTGGGATTTGCTTCCAATTTTTTGATAAAATCTATAATGACGCCGTGGGTTGCCCTTGAACCCACTACGTTAGCCACCCTTAAGATTAGGGTGTGCAATCCAAAAGTGTGTGCATAACTAGACGCTATGGCTTCGCACCCAAGCTTTGAAGCGCCATACGTAGAGATAGGAATAGAAGGACCATAGTCTTCAGGGGTGGGAATAACCTCAGTTTCCCCATAAACCGTGGACGTGGAGGCGAACACAAAAGCCTTTGCAGATTCGCTTTTTCTCATGGCCTCAAGGAGATTGAAAGTAGCCAGAAGATTCTCTTGAAAATGTATGGATGGGTCTGTTTCCCCAACGCGGACTTCGGGGTTGGCTGCCAAATGAAACACCAATTCGTTGCCCCTAACCGCCTTTTCAGCATCCTTTGGTTTTTTCAAATCCCCCTTGATAAACTTGAAACGTTCGTTTTCTAGCCATCGCTCAAGATTCTTCAAACTTCCGTTACTCAGGTTGTCAAAAACAGTTACATTCTTTCCGTTTGCCATCAAGCGGTCAACGAGGTGACTGCCGATGAATCCCGCGCCGCCAGTAACCAAAACTTTAGAAAGTTTGAGACTCATGGTGCCACCACTACCGTTTTCATTGCATTCAGAACAATATTAAATATCCTCTTCCCAGCCGAACCGTCTCCATGGAGTGCGGGTTTTGGGGCTCCTCGTAGGGATATCCCTATATGGCTCATTGAAGTTTTATCCACAACAGAAAGGTTGCCAAACACCCTAAAGGAAGCAGATTCAATAAATGTCGGTTCAGAAGCAAGTTGTGGAAGCTCTAATGAAGCCTGAAGCTTATGACGAAGAACCAGGCCAAATTGAACTAGCCCAGACTCACATATCCTTTGTCTTTCTGACCAGAAACTTTGTCTATAAGGTGAAGAAGGCGGTAGACCTCGGATTTCTAGACTTCACAACCCTTGAAAAGAGGCGTTTCTTCTGCGAAAAAGAGTTGGAGCTCAATAGGCGGCTGTGCGGAGACATGTACCTCGAGGTTGTTCCCATCAACAGATCAAACATCATTAAGATAAAGGGTGAGGGAGAAACCGTTGAATACGCTGTGAAGATGAAGAGGATGCCTCAAGAAAGGATGATGAACCAGCTCCTAGAAGAGAACAAAGTGAATAGCAGACTCATTGACAGAATAGGTAGGATCATTGCGGAGTTCCATTCAAAGGCTGAAACGAATAGAAGAATAAGCGAGTTCGGCTCCTTGGCGATAATAGAAACCAATTGGGAGGAGAATTTCGAGCAAACCCAGGAGTTTGCTGGCAAAACGATATCCGTGAAGAATTTCAAACTAATCCGTGAAAGAATCGACGATTTCATGAAGAGAAACTTGTCCTTTTTTGAGAAGAGGGTGGCGGAGGGCCGAGTTAGAGATTGCCACGGAGACATCCATTCGGGTAACATCTTTGTTACAGACAGAATCTACATTTTCGACGCGATAGAATTCAATGAAAGGTTTAGGTATTCTGATGTTGCGTCAGACATTGCCTTCTTAGCCATGGACTTGGACTTCAAAGAACGAAGCGATCTGTCTAACTTCTTTGTTAGAAGGTATGTAGAATATTCTGGAGACCAAGAATTGATGAGGCTTCTTCCTTTCTACAAGTGCTACCGAGCCTACGTGCGAGGAAAAGTCAGCAGTTTCAAACTTAAAGACCCCAGCGTAGGTAGGGAGGAAAAGAGGGTAGCAATGAAAGAAGCAAAGGCATACTTCAAACTAGCCTCCACATATGCGAAGATTCTTTAATCAGTGATAGTTCACTCAAAGTTGAATTGTTCAGCTACGTATTCGGGGACTTTCACCGTTCCCATGATGATCGGCTTTTGATGGCAATCGCTTCCCCCAGTCATGATTAGCCCATGTTTCTTTGCAAACTTTACGTAATGATTCGTTGTTTGAGCGTCGTTTCTGGAGTGCCAGCACTCTACGCCATCAATGTACCTTAAAATTGACTCTTCTATTATCTCTGTCTGTTCATCCAGCGACTTGGTCAAATCCACAAGGGAGGTTCCATGAGGATCATTAGGGTGAGCAAAGACTAGTTTTCCCCCAGCATTCCTTACCAATCTCGAAGCCTCTTCAATGTAAAGAGGATACTTGGGAACATTAAACCTCACAAGATACCTATCAAAAGCCTCCTGCCTAGTTCCAACAATCCCCTTCCTCACCAAATAATCCGCTATGTGGGGTCTCCCAAGCACTCCGTCAACGGAATCTTGAATTTCCTTGAAATCCTTCTTTGTTAACTTTTCAATTCCCTCTTTTTCAAACTCTGCATTAATCTTATCCAGAATCTTTGCAGCCCTTTCCTCTCGATATTTCCCGATTTGCTGAAGCTTGTTCCTCAACTCCTTATTCTTTACGTCAAATTGATAGCCCAAGAAATCTAACGATATTGATTTACCGTTCTGATACTTGGGGTGCGAGAAGGTTACATTCAATTCAACTCCAGAAATGTAACGGATTCCATTTTTCCTTGCCAAAGCCATGGCTTTCCCTTGACAGCCAATTGAGTCGTGATCTGTAATCGATAATAACCCAATATTCCTGACCTTAGCTTCCCTAACAATTTCTTCAACAGTCAAGTTTCCGTCAGAACAACTTTTTGAATGAATATGCAAATCTATTAACATGATAAAACGGGGTCCAATTATCGTTTTTCCAGCCCTATCATATACCAATCCTCAGGAGGATCATGCTCTGTGTCGACTGTTAAATGCACTATTTCGAGTTGCGGATGCCTCTTTTTCAAGTCATCCAAATCGACAGGTTCAAACTTCTTCTTGTTGTTAAGATAAGCTTGCCTAGTTAAGGCATTTGACTCATAATCCTCCTTGGTTCTCCTCAAAATCCTCCCAATGGACACATCCTCAGAGCAGCGAGTCTGAAGTATGACAAAAGGCATGTTATACTTTGCAGCAACCTCAGCGGCACGTCTTCGCAGATCCTGAGTAACAAAAGTAGCATCCAATATTACGCCTTTACCCTTCTGGGCAAGATCCTCTGCCCGGCGAAACATCTCATCGTAGACAGACACCCGTTTACTCATATCCGACGCAACCTTTTCGTCAAAAACGTCTTCGCCCTTGAGAACTTCCAGTCGAATCAAATCGCTTCGAAGAATGGGAAATCCCATTATTTTTGAAATTTCCTGCGAAGTCTCTGTTTTCCAAGTTCCTGGAAGCCCACATGTAATCAGCAGAGTGCCGGGCCTTAACTCAGTTTTAACAAACTCGGCAAAGGGTTCCCTCAACCAAACACACCCTTGTTCCTTTGTAATTAAGTTGAGACAAAGCAAAGTTAAAACTTTGCGCCAAGAAACACTGGTTGTCTTAAATAGCAGTTCACAATTTCTTTTTACGAAAGATGAATAGAAAACAAAGCGGAGCATTGGGAATCCTCCTTGTCTTCGTAGGTTTGCTTATCGTTTTCCACCACCTATTTCTCACCGGAAGATTTTTCGATTTAAAAGACGTCCTTCACCACGAATTCTTTGAAGCAATATTCTTTACGGCTGGGTTGGTGCTTCTGTTAACTTCCTTGTCTCATCGAAAATGACGGTTCCTGAAAAAGAGAGTTCTTAAATTTTGCATCTCCAACTTAGGTTAAGACTGGAGGCTTTCAGGCATGAACTTGATTATTGATGGCGGAACGGTTGTAACGATGGGCAACAAAGGAATAATTCGAGACGGCGCCCTTGTCGTTGAAAACAGCCGCATAGTCGATGTTGGCAAAAGCCCTTACCTAAGACGAAAATATTCTGGCTACGAAAAAATCAACGCCAAAGGAAAAGTGATAATTCCAGGCTTAGTGAACACCCACCAACACGCAGCCATGAGCCTCCTCCGAGGCTACGCAGACGATTTACCCCTCAAAGACTGGCTGGAAAACTGGATCTGGCCCCTAGAGAAGCATATGACGGGCCATGACATCTACGTAGGTGCGCTCCTAACCGCCATAGAATCGATCATGGGAGGAGTTACAACCGTCAACACCATGTATCACTATGTAAAGGGCGGCAGCGAGGCTGAGGCCTTCGCCGAAGCAGGTCTTCGCGGCGTAGTTGGACATGTGTGCTTTTCTTGGAGGAAAGACGAGGATAGAAAAGCCTTAAGGGCGTTAGCTAAAGACTGGCACGGCAAAGCAAACGAACTCATAAGAGTAAGCGTGGACCCACATGCAGCCTACACGGTTGACCCAGAATACATGAAGGAGCTAAGAGACATCACCGGAGAGCTAAATGAAAAGTACGGCTCCCTCAACTCCCCCATCATGTGGCACATGCACGTCGCTGAAACCGAAGACGAACCTCAAAAAATTCAGCAGACTTTCAAGGTTTCAATTCAAGGCGGAGTATTGGAATATCTAGATCCCCTGGGCGTCTTAGGCAGCGACGTTATAGCCACGCACTGTGTGGCACTCACTCAGAAGGACATTAAGATTCTCAAAGACAAAGAAGTCAAGGTTTCCCACAACCCCATCTCAAACCTTAAGCTAGCTTCTGGCATCAGCCCTGTGCCCAGCCTAATAAAAGCAGGTATTACAGTCGCTCTGGGCACGGATAGTTCATGCTCAAACAACAATTCAGACATGTTCGGGGTCATGAAGACAGCCGCCCTTCTACACAAGGGCTTTAACAAGAACCCAACTTTGCTGCCGGCTGAACAGGTTTTGCGAATGACGACGATTGAAGGTGCCAAGGCGCTGCTGTGGGATGAACAAATAGGCTCAATCGAAGTGGGCAAAAGGGCTGACTTAACCATAGTTGACTTTAAGAAGCCTCATCTATGTCCGTTGTTCAATGAAATTAGCCACCTCGTATACTCAGCCATAGCGTCTGACGTGGACACCGTCTTAATTAACGGCAAAATTGTCATGGAAAATCGAAAAGTTACAACGGTAGACGTTCACAAAGTCTTAGAGATGGCGGAAAAAACGAAGGAAAGCCTCCTAGCGCGTCTAGGTGAAAGGGAATAAACAACGATTTATGAATTAATCTATTAGTAGGAATATGAAAATACATAGACGGGTGATGTTAATGCCAAGTTTCAAAATTAAAGACCCAAGTTTGGCTCCTCAGGGAAGCCTACTCGTCGAATGGGCTTCAAAGCATATGCCGGTTCTCAATGAAATTAGGCGCCAGTTTGAGAGGGAAAAACCTCTCGCCCATGTCATGATAGGTGCATGCCTACACGTAACCAAGGAAACCGCGGTACTCATAGAAGCGCTTACGGCTGGAGGAGCCGATGTTGCCTTGTGCGGGTCTAACCCGCTCTCAACCCAAGACGAAGTAGCGGCAGCCCTAGCGGAGAAGGGAGTAAACGTGTACGCTTGGCGCGGCGAAACAACTGAAGAATACTATTGGTGCGTAAACAAGGTGATTGACCATACGCCTCTAGTCACGTTGGACGACGGCGCCGACCTTGTGGGCACGATTCATAAAGAAAGAGGCGAAACTTTGAGGAATGTTAAGGGAGGTACCGAAGAGACAACCACAGGGGTTATGCGCCTGCGAGCAATGGAAAAAGCTGGAGCCCTCAAGTATCCAATCATAGCCGTAAACGACGCCTACACAAAGTATCTGTTTGACAATCGCTACGGGACAGGACAAAGCACCATAGACGGAATCCTTCGAGCCACAAACCTCTTGCTGGCTGGAAAAAACTTTGTAGTATGCGGTTATGGATGGTGCGGTCGAGGGGTCGCCCTCCGAGCGAGGGGCATGGGAGCAAACGTGATCGTTATCGAGGTGAACCCGACAAGAGCACTCGAAGCGGTCATGGATGGTTTCCGTGTGATGTCCATCGACAAGGCGTCAACCGTAGGCGACATTTTCGTAACAACTACTGGGGACCTAAACGTTATCCGGAAGGAACACATGCTCAAGATGAAGGACGGAGCCCTACTCGCCAACAGTGGCCACTTCAACGTTGAAATTAGCCTACCCGACCTAGAAAGCATTTCATCATCGAAAAGGATCATGCGACCTAATTTAGAAGAATACAGCCTTCAAAATGGAAGGAAACTCTATCTCCTAGCCGAAGGAAGACTTGTAAACCTCGCCGCAGCAGAAGGTCACCCATCAGAAGTAATGGATATGTCCTTCGCAAACCAAGCGTTATGCGTTAAGTACCTAGTGGAGAAAAATAAAATGAAGCCCAAAGTCTACAGCGTGCCCAAAGAAATCGATGAACTCGTGGCCAGTCTTAAGTTGAAAGCTATGGGTGTGGAAATCGATGAGCTCACAGAAGAACAGAAAGAATACCTAGCTACATGGGAAGCTGGAACCATCTAATTTCAACAACAAACTTTATAATAGGGTTCCAAATAAACATGGCTACATTGTGGTGAACGGTATGGTTAGTAAGGATCAAGCTATTGGATGGGTAATCTTCATAGTTTGCGTGGTTGTCATGATAGGATACGTCGTTGCACTATTCTTCCCGGAAGAAGTTGGTAGCTTAATCATGCTAGAAATCAAAGATATCTATCATGCAAGAATTTGGCTAATTGGCATTCCAGTTCTAATAGCTTTTGTTGCCATTCTTGGTATAGGGGCATGGATCGGCTGGACTATGGCTACAACTCCGCCTCCGAAGCCAATTGAGGAAATCGAAGCCGAAGAGAAGCCCGAAGAAGAGAAAGAAGAGTAAGGAAAAGGAGAAACCGTTATTTTCTTCCTTCCCCCCTCGTACTCATGGGGCTTAAATGAGCAAGGTTAAGGGTTTAGTTCTCTGTGGAGGACAGGGCACAAGGCTTAGACCCATCACATATTATATTCAAAAAACGATGATTCCTGTGGGGCCAAGGCAGAAACCCCTGTTGGAGTATGTAGTTCGGCTTCTAAAGTTTCACGGAATCACAGACATGGTTTTTCTGGTTAACCACAAGGCAGAGCAAGTTATGAATTACTTTGAGGAAGGTCCCAGGTTCAAAGTAAGAATTACCTACGTCCCTGATGATCCGTCGCTAAAGGGAACAGCAGGTTCTATATTAAATGCTTACAAGCATGGTGCAGTAAATGTACAAGACACACTGCTCGTGTACTACGGAGACATTCTAACAAATATGGACCTGAAGGATCTGTTGCGTTATCACAAGAGTCAACGGTCCTCGGCGACGGTTGCCTTGGCGTCAGGCTTCACCGTCAGGGTGGGACTGGCGGATCTAGATGACGATGGCAAGATTCGTGGATTTGTGGAAAAACCGAAGTTGGAAAAGCCGGTGAGCGTAGGGATACTGGTTTTTAAGGGTGAAACGCTTGAGGATATGGAGCTTTTAAAAAAGGAGAAGCGTGAATTGGATTTGATGGGGGACGTGATTCCATACCTTATAAAAATTGGCAAGCCGGTTTATGGCTACTTGTCGGATGCTTTTTGGTATGATGTTGTCAGCACTGAGGCGTATGAAAAGTTGAGTCCCAAACTTGTTGAAGACAAGTTCAGAGAAATCCTAGGTAACAATAGTATCTGAATGTTTGGTATTGCTTGTTCATAAGTTTTATATGATGTTGTTTGGCATTAATGGTTTAGTTGTTGGTGGTCTAGTGGAGCCTAGCAAGAAACCTCTGAATGTTCTGACTAAATGCTTGAACAGCCTTGTGGCCATTATTTTGAAGAATGGTGTTGAGTATCGCGGGACCATGGTTCAGTGTGACAGTCATATGAACATTCTGTTGGAAGGCGCTACTGAACGTGTTGGTGATCGTTTAAACGCCAATTATGGAAGTGTTCTTTTGCGTGGCAATAATATTCTGTATATCTGCATTGACGTTTCCCGTGAGTAAATACCCTTAAACACGTTCTCTCCTAAGTCTCTCCCTATACTCCCTCTTTAACGTAGGCCAAGGCTTCCTTTAATCTGATTTTTAGTTTTTGCTTGCGTTGGAAGTATGCAAGAACGTTTCGTATGTCTCTTTTGAGGAGTTCTTGGGCGTTTGGATGTCTGGGTGTCACATATTGGGGCCAGTCTATGACGAGGATGTGCTGGTTTGGTTGGAGGATTATGTTGTAGGGGCTTAGGTCTGCGTGGATTATGCCGGCTTCTTGATAGGCTTTGCGTATGTTGACTAGGATTTCCTTTAGAACTGCCTGTGGATTGGGCAATTCTGGATAGTGGAATAGTTCTGCTCCCTCTATCATGCCCATAACCAAGACATGGCGGTTTTGTTTGAATGGTTCTGGAACTGCTACACCTTTTGGGTAGAGGATTTTCAAGGCTTTGTATTCTTTTTTGGCTGCGATTTGGGATTGGTGGTGCCAGTCTGCACTGTAGGTGTATTTTGTAGCGTAGCCTCGTTTGCGTTTTGTTTGTTTGAAGCTTGTTCGGCCTAGGCGGTGAAATTTCACTGCTACTCGCTGGCCCGTTGGCGTTAAAGCATCGTAGACATCCGCTTCTTTCCCCACCCCTAGGGGTTTGCCAAAGGCTTCGAGTATGTTAGCCTTGACAAGGGCGTTTATGGCTAGGGTGTCGTATCCTGCTGTGGTAAGGCTGTAGCCTGCGTAGGGTCCTCGCCGACCTGCGATGAGGCTTTTTTTGTGGATGCCTCCCAGTCTGTAGGCGACTTCTTGGGGTGGGAGGTTAGCGAATTTGGGTATGATGTCTTCTGGCACGTATTCATAGCGTTTCATTTGGAGTTCGATGGCTTTGAGTATTCGAAGGTCTTCGAGTTCAAGTTTACGATAGACTCCAACAGCAATATCAGTGGCAGACATGACCAGAAAAGATTGGGAAGAAACTCATTTAAGGACTTTCTCGCGCGCCCTACCTACTCTATTTTTCTTTATGAAGGTTAATGTTTGGCGTATTGGGTTGCGCGTGGAAGGGTTATATTTTCACGACTTTGAGGGATTTGATCGAACTCTCAACCATTTCTTTTATATTCAATTTTTCTTCCTCCCCCATCACTTCCTCTAGCTTCGCCATGGTCGCTGGTTTGTCTGGAGCTGCTGTGCATCCCTTTGCTTTTCTACTTGAAATCTTGTAGGTTCCGATTTTTCTTGCCAGTGTTTCTGTTTCTGCCTTGTCGAATCCTAGCAGCGGTCTATGTATCGGATACTTCTCGACGGCGTTACTTAGCACCCTTAGGTTGGTTATTGTTTGGCTAGCCTGCTCCCCAATAGCCTCTCCAGTCACAATTCCCTCAGCTCCCATCATCTCAGCTAGGCTTTCGGCTATACGGTACATCATACGTTTACAAAGCAAACAGGTGAATTTTCTAGAACAATTTTCTATAATTTTCTTCAAGTTCTCCCCATGCTGAACCACGTAAACCTTTCTAGAGAATCCAACAGCCCAATCAAACAAGACTTCAGCGACATTTAACGCCCTCTCCGTCGTAGTCTCATCGGTGAAAGGCGTGTTATCAAAATAAACTGGCACAACTGGGCAACCCCGCTTCATAACCAGCCAACACGCCACCGCAGAATCAATCCCACCACTTAACAAACCCACCACTCTAGGTTGAGTACCAAGAGGCATACCCCCAACTCCATCAACTACGTCCAAATACACAAAGCCCTCATCATTTCTTACCTCAACCCCAAACTTCACATCCGGCCCATCCAAATCAACTTTCAAACCCAGCTTCTCACCAAACTCGTCAAGGATACGCTGTCCCACCACCCTACAAACATCAGCACTGGAATAAGACTGATCACCAACTCGCCGACACCTAACAGCAAAACGATCACCCTCCTTCAACACACGCCCAGCCAAGAACACACTTCTGTCGGCTATGTCCTCAAGCTTGGAAGAAGTTTCCAGCGATGGAGAAACAGAAGAAATACCAAAAATCCTTGCCAGCCTACGTGCTGCCTCCACCGCTGAGTCAGTCCTCAAAAAAAGCCTACCGTGCCTACGAACAATCTCGCTGTAGGGAACTGTATAACGCTTTAAAACATTCTCTATGTTTCTAATCAAGCGCCGTTCATACAGTCTTCTAGTCCATGTCTTCTTGAGCCACAACTCTCCGCCAAAACGGATGATGATAGAATCAAAAAGGTCTTTTACGCTAGCTTCCACTTGGGACCCTCAGAGGTATCCTCTACCACCACACCTAACTCCCTCAGCTTCGCCCTAATCTCGTCCGACAACTCGTAGTCTCCTTTACGACGCAAATTCTTCCTCAACTCAACCAGAAGACTCACAAGATCGTTAACCAGCTTCTCGCTAACCTTCTTAGCCCTCTCCTTCTGAAACAGACCAAGCACCTTTCCCAACTCCAAAAAACCGTGATAAACTCTTTTTAGCAACCCGGTGTTCACCTGCTTCTGTTCTCCCAGAAACCTGTTTATCTCTCTAGACAGGTCAAACAAGGCGGCTAGAGCTCGAGGAGTGTTAAAATCTTCGTCCATAGCCTCTACGAATTCGGCTCTAAGCTTTTCAACTTTCTTCTCAAATTCCTTCTCCACTTCAGTCAGTTCCCTTTCCACCGAGCGTTCCATAGCTTCTTCCAGACCATCCAAAGTGTTGTATAGCCTTTCCAAACTAGTTTCAGCATCCCTAAGCTTCTTGTCAGTGAAGTCTATCTCGCTCCGGTAATGGGTGGACAGAACAAAAAGCCTAATTGCTTCAGCGTCATACTTCTCCAGTGCCTGCCTAACCGTAATGTAGTTTCCCAAAGACTTGGCCATCTTCTCCCCGTTGATCGTGAGAAATCCAGTGTGCAACCAGTACCTAACAAAGGGCTTCTTCCCAGTCAAAGCCTCACACTGAGCAATCTCATTCTCATGATGAGGAAAAATCAGGTCACGGGCACCGCCATGAATGTCAAACTGCCCCCCAAGATACTTCATGCCCATAACTGCGCATTCAATATGCCAGCCCGGGAAACCGTAACCCCATGGACTCCACCACTTCAGCAGAGCATCCTCGCCAGCCCTCTTCCATAGGGCAAAGTCTTTGGGATCCCTCTTGTCAGGGTGGGCCTCAAACCTGGAACCAGCCAGCATGGCTTCAGGCTTCACTTTGGATAGTTTCCCGTAGTCCTCAAATTTAGAAACGTCGAAAAACACGTTTCCGTTAACTTCGTAGGCGTATCCTTTCTCAATCAACAACCGAATATCCTCAATCATCTCCACCAAATGACCAGTTGCTCTAGGGGAAATGTCTGACCTTCTCACTCCCAAAGCGTCCAAGTCTTTAAAGTATTCCCTCATGTATACTTCCACTAACTGCATGGGCTCGATCTTCTCTTCCCTAGCCTTCTTCACAATTTTGTCCTCAGCAGTCTCCTCGGTTAAATGTCCTACATCCGTGATGTTCTGAACGTAGAAAACTGAAAAACCCTTAGACTCAAGCCAACGAACAATCACGTCAAAGGCAAGATAAGTTCTAGCGTGACCTAAATGAGCCCAATCATAAACCGTGGGCCCACAAACGTATATTCCAACACTATTCTTTCTTAAAGGCTTGAACTCCTCAAGTTTACCGCTCATGGTATTAAAAACTCGTAACACCAACTTTTTCACCTAGAGGAAATATTTGGAACCCGATCTGCAACTGCTATTTTCGGGCAAACAAACTTTATGGATGCCTCGATTTAAAGGTTATATTGGGCGCTCAGTTAGTCTTTCATTCGAGAGCTGCAGTATATAAAAAGGATAGGCACAAAATTTGCTTAATTTATGCTACATATTTTGACTTCATTAAATCTATATACCTTTACATATTCAAAGAATTAACACCGAAAAATGAACGATGATGATGCAATTGCCTTCAAAATCCGGAGTCATCATTTGTCCGAATCCTAAATGCCACAAAGAAATCGAAGAGCCCATTCTCTTAAACAATTTGTCAAAGATGCCACCTGAACAGTATTACGCTTGTCCCCGCTGCCTAATCAAACTGGACACAGACGCTGAAAACGAGGAAGACGTTATAGAAGAACATGCACCTAGTCCACCTATACGTCCATCGTTGGAAAAAGTTCTAGACGCGATTTCTGCTAGACCTCAAAGGGAAAGAGAAGACGTAGAAGGCAAAGAGGAAGCTCCAGTTAAACCTTCAAAGGAGAAAGAAAAGGGTCCCAAAGAAGAGAGCCTAAAAGGTTGTCCTCATCACTTCGGATACTTGGCCCACCGTCCCAAGAATGTTCCAATTCCACAGGAATGTCTAACTTGCCAGAAAATAGTAGAATGCATGCTTAGGTTGTAGCCGCCTTCGTTAAACTAATCATAAAGAATATTTCAGCTTTCTTGAATGTGGAAAAATTAGGCGAATATATGACAAAACTAGGCTGAAAACTCTCAGCTAACCGTTTCCTTCTTTTAAATAATCTTAACTGAAAACAGCCAGAAAATATGAAAAGGCACGAGAATTAGGCACAAACATTTCAAAAATTGCTTAAAAGCCTTTAGACGAAGGTATAAGACGTTTTGGAAGTTTCAGAAGTAGAAACGGACGGAGGCATAGCATACGTTGTCGAAAGCCTGTGTAACCAAGAGGGGCGCGGTTCTCCTGGGAAAACACGTTGCATGTGACGGCTTCGATGAAGACAAACCCTTGAGGGTGGTTACCCACGCTCATTCTGATCACATGCTTGGTCTGCGGCAAAGCTTGAAACGATGCGAAGCCGTTGTGATGACTCCGGCCACAAAGGATTTAATAGATGTTATGAAGAGCCCGGCGCTTCTTATGAAGGGAAACGTAAAAACCATTGACTATGAGGAAGACTTCACCTATGAAGATGAGCGATTGACGCTACACTATGCTGACCACATTTTGGGTGCGGCTCAGGTTCTCGTAGAAGACGCCGAAGGGACAAGGATTCTTTACACCAGCGACTTCAGACTTCCCAAGACTCCGGTAGTTGAGGCTGATGTCCTTGTTTTGGAGGCTACTTACGGAAACCCTTATCGCGTGAGGCCCTTCGGAATGATGGCTGAGGGCATCCTAGCTTCTTTGGTGGAGCAAGGTCTTAAGCGTGGACCCGTATATGTGTTTGGTTACCACGGAAAACTTCAACAAGTTATGCAGATTTTGCATGAAGCGAAGGTGAGAGTCCCCTTCATCGTTCCGGAAGGAGTCTTCCAAGTTTCGAAGGTTTGCGAGAGGTACGGAATGAAGCTTGGGGACTGTCTTCTTTTGTCCAGCGAAGAAAAGGCCCAGTCAATACTAAATCAACATGAAACCTGCGTTGCCTTTTATCACATGTGCTCTCGAGGAAATGTGGGAAATGAAGCCTTACGCATCTATGCAACTGGTTGGCAGTTCATTAGACCATGCCAGAAAGTAGGTAAGGGTGAGTATAGGGTTGCTTTGAGTGGCCACTCCGACTTTAATGGATTGCTTCGGTACGTAGAGAAATGTAAGCCAAAAATGGTTATGACTGACAACCATCGACATGGGGACGCTTTGGTGTTGGCAAAGGAAATTGAAAGGCAACTTAACATTCCGGCAAGGCCTGTTCCATCCTGAGCGGAATGTTTAAGATTTTCGTTGTCATGGTATAAGACGAACCAGTTTGTTGCCTATACTTAAACAAGCGAGCCTATTGCTTATGTTGATGGGCGGAATCGTTTTAGCAGTCGGCTTAATCGCGCCATGGTATTACCGCACTGAAGGGGAAAAACGTTATTCCATGTCCGCGATAGGTGGGTCGCTTATAGACAAGTTTGGTAATGAATTTTTTAATCCCTTAACGGCTTATATTTCTCTCGGTTTCGCCCTAGTCTCTGCACTGTTTCCCTTCGTGAGCGCAAAATTTTCTGAGACCACTCAAAGAAGATGTGTGGCTATTGTGAGCTGTTTTGCAGGGATTTGCGCTTTAATGAATATCATGTACATTCATTCTTGGCTCAGCTGGGCTGACCCTGACACTCAATTCATTTGTTACGATTCAAAAGTGAGTTGCGGCCCTCTGATTGGCTATTTCCTCACGTGGGCAGCTATGGCTCTTCTTTTTGCGTCCACTTATTTTTCACGGGGCTTACCTCAGACACCTGCAAAAGCCGAGGGTTAGAAAGAATCTGCAACCGACTTTTTGGTAAGACAGTCTATCGTTCACGTTTTCCGGTTATGAAATCTTCTACCCATTGTCTTGCTACATCGTCTGGAACTTGAACTGGTGGATGCTTAAAGGCGTACGAAGAGATGCTGATTAATGGACCGCCTATCTTCCGGTCAAGGGCCAGTTTCACCGCCCTTATAACGTCGATGACTACGCCAGCGCTGTTTGGTGAGTCTTCCACCTCCAGTTTCGCCTTGATTGTGACTGGTTGATTTCCAAATTTCTTGCCTTGGATGAAGATGTAGCAGATTTTTTTGTCGCCCAGGAAGGGAACATAGTCTGATGGTCCTATTCTGGTGGGAACCTTGTAGGGAACCAGGCTCGTAACAGCTTCGGTCTTGCTGATTCGCTTGGTTTTAAGTCGCTCCTCGACGGTCATGTTTTGAAAGTCTGTGTTTCCACCAAGGTTTAGCTGATAAGTTTCCTCCACCTCAACTCCTCTATCAACGCATAATTTGATCAGGTTTCGATGGAGAATAGTGGCTCCAAGCTGGCTTTTCACGTCGTCGCCAGCCACCGGCAACTGCTTCTCCCTAAACTTCTTGCTCCAATTGTCGTCTGAGGCGATAAACTCGGGTATGCAGTTTACAAAGGCGCATCCAACGTCTATGGCTGCTTGGGCGTAGTGGCGTGTTGCTTCGTAACTCCCGACGGGAAGGAAGTTCACTAGCATGTCTGCTTCAGCCTCTCTAAGCGCGTCGGACACTTTCACTGGCTCAACCTCTTTCTCATCATAGATTTGGAAGGGTTCCCTCATGTGGGGAGCAACTCCGTCAAGAATAGGGCCTGGAAAAACCTTCACGTTAAGCCTAGACACTTCTGCAAACTTGGCGCAGCAGTTTGGCTCCATGAAAATGGCTTCTCCCAAGTTCTTCCCAATTTTCCGTTTGTCCACTTCGAAGGCTGTGACAAACTTTATGTCGCGAACGTGGTAGCCCCCAAAGTTCACATGCATCAACCCGGGAACCTTCTCATCTCCTGCCGCATCTTTGTAATACTCAACTCCTTGAACAAGAGCCGAAGCGCAGTTACCCACCCCAGCGATGGCAACTCGAACATCAGGCAAATCATATCCCTCCATGGCAAAGTTGGATAATTTCGGTATCGATTCACAAACGCTTTATTGCCCAATTCTTATTTAACTTATCCACGATAAAGAGTGTAAATGGAGGTTTACTCATGGAAAAAACGGTTGTTAGAAGCGAACCCTTCAGAGAAATCATAGTTATGGAGCATACTCGTTTTCCAACACCAGACGATTTAGCACGCTTTGCCAACATTGCCGCCGGAGGAAAAACAACAGGCATCTATTGGGCAGATGGAGTGGCGTTCATCTATTACCCCCTGCCCACAACAACAGAACTAGCTGCGAAGGCTGTCATAGAAGAGAAAAAGGTTTACTGGGCCTTCGTGAGTTACGCCCTTATGCCTGAATACCGTCCACTAATCGAAACGAAAGAAAAAATCATTGTTCCCGTTATCAACATGTCCACGAGTCCCCTGTTTCAAAAGGTCGCCAAATGGCTAAAAGAACAGCGTTAAGACTAGAGTTTCCGCCGCTTACGCGCCCTTTCTAGGGCGTCTTTTACGGCTTCTCGGATGTTGTAGCCGGCTATGTGGAGGATAGGCTCATTGAACTCTGGGTCCACGTCCATACTCGCCGTACAGGGATAAGCATGATGAGCCACCGCCACCGTGTCTTCTATCTGAGAAATCCTAGATTTTTTTATCTGTTGGGCAACGTACCAAGTGGACCCGCATGGAGCGCTTCTGATGACCCATGCATCGGAAATCATTCCATCCGTAACGTCTACTTCCACCAGTGGTTTCCCTATCTTATACCGCCCTATGAAACCGTCAATAACTGGTCTGCCAGTTTCTTCAAGGGAGCAGAAGGGCTTTGGAAAGGCATGTTCTATGCCAGCCCCTTCCAGTTTCTCTTCAAGTTGCCTTTTGAGGCCCGTAGGACACCAGTTTCTGTTCTCAATTGGTACTATGACTCCTTTCGCGTTTGCTCTCTTGACTATGGTCGGTATCGCTGACAGCAAATCCAGATGCATTCCAATGGCGAGGATCAAGTCGCAGTTGGGTAGGCTTTCTGGCAGATGTTTCTCAGGTTCTTCAATGAAGGGGGGCAGGTTCTCAGGCATCTTATCTATTCTGTAGATGTCTTGGGCAAAGGAGCCGTATGTTGACCTACAATAGGAGCATGCTAGACTGCACGCTTGACAGAATGTAGACAAATTGCATAGGTTCCCTAATACACGTTCCGCGAATTCGTCTCCATAAATGATGTAAAGGCGCATAGGTCTAGCATCCCTGCCTCAAGATGCCAAACAAGGAGTCGATATTTTTTAAACATTCCGAAAAACTGGTCAAATCCTTCATGTTTTCACATGAGGCTTTACGATAACAATAGGTTGGTGTTTCACCTTGTCAAGCATTCCCCAGGTTACGCCGGTTAAGGGAACTCTAAAGGTTTTTGCCATGTCCCAGACTGTTCTTCCAGCGCCGAAGCCCCGGGATCGGTTAGCTGTCTTGGCTATTTCAAGAGCCTCCTCGACTCCTATTTTAGAGCCAGCAACCGCAACTGGGGTGGCTCTTTGTTTCAACTTGAAAAATCTTCCCAGGATGTAAGCGAGGGGTCCTCCAAAAGAGTGTATTCCCTTGATTGGTTTTGGGCGGGGAGTGAAATGGAATCCCTTTAGTGAATAAGTCTTGTCGGTGTCCACGATTACAACGATAACCTTTTTGCCGAACTTGGATTTGATTCGCTCTTGAATCTTCTGTGCTATTTGCTGGGCATTTCTCAAAGGAAGGCTAACATAGGAGTAAGGCAGGTTGCTCCCGTCGATGGCTCCTTCCGACCCTTGCATAAAGGCTTGCAAAAGACCAGCGTGTTCCAGGGCTACCTGCTTGTGAGCACTTCCTTCTTCTATTGGATATGCCCGAAGATGTCGGATAGTCTTTTTCCTGAGGTGGCAGAAGGTTCCAAGAATGTAGACCCAGACAAAACGCATCCAGTATTTAGCCAGAAAACATGCAAGCCAGCCCGGCTGAACTACGCTTTCGTCCACGAGGTTGCCAAGCGCTGTGGAAAGGGCCTTTTCAGAAATTGTTACAAAATCTCCGTCCTCTATTTTGTTTTCTATGGCTTTGACTATTTGTTTAAGGTAGTCTTCTCCTGACCTCCAGTACTGCGTCGTCACCGCAACCGCTTTATATTTGTCAACCACTTGGCATCACGAATATCTCTAATCTGGCTTTCTAAGCGTTTATCCGAAATGAATACCTAATATTTCATGACTAATATACACTTCAGTACGACCCAAGAAAAGGGAGGCCTAGGAGGAATGAAACGAAATGCCTGAAAAAACCGATAATTCGGGCGTTAACATCTATGAACTCCTCCGAGAAGCCTCTGAAAAGAAAAAGGAGGAAAAAAGGGAGAAAAGAGCTGAGCTTCTCAAGTCGATGGGGGTACAGGAATACTTCGAGGAGGGAAGCATAAAGATAGACATGAAAACCTGCAAGGGGATAGAGTGCAATCTCTGCGTAGAAGCCTGTCCCACCAACGCCCTTTACTGGAAAGCCGGAGAAATCGGCATAGTTGAAGATTTGTGCGTTTACTGCGCAGCCTGCGTTTTTAACTGCATCGTAGACAACTGCATAGAAGTAATCAGAAAGCGCCCCAACGGAAAAATAGAAAGGTTTAGCACTCCAAGAGACGTTTTGACGCTTCTGCGCAACATTAACTCGGGAAAACGGTCTGAGAGACTGAAGTCCCGCTTCCCAACCGCAGAAGATTACCTTGAACGATACGGCTAAGCCAAGCTGAGTCGGCTTCAAACGCTTCGCAACTTATGAAATCTTAAGGCGCTTATGATCCCCATTTTTCTTGGAGGAATTTTGGAATACCCGACGAGTCTCTCGGTCCGACCATGACTTCCCAACCGGAGAGTTCTTCGATTTCCCCGCTTAGCCGCGCCGCCTTGCCTGGTATAATCAGTTTTCTATGTTTCACTTTTTCCTCTATCTTGGTCTCTTTGATGGCTTCTGCTACTTTTTCAGCCGTTAGTTTTCGGCCAGCAACAGCGCTGTCTACGGCTATTCCCTCGGAGTCAACTACAAGGAGATAGGAGTTTATGCCAGCGGATTCTATGTCTGACGCCACAGTGTAGTACGTCAGAGCGAAGTTGGTAGTCATCATCACCGGCGACTTTTCATCAGGTTTTCCGAAAATCCTCATTCCTGGTTCTACAGCCACAGGTTTTCTCGGGTCTGTGTAAATGTTTTGTCTGAGGATGACATCTGGCAGAAGCACCCACCCCTCTGCGCTGTGCATTATTAAGATGTCGGCGTATCGGGTAATCAGCATTGAGGCTACGTAGGCTTCTTTCCAAGCGCTGACCTCTGGAGCCCCTGCTGACTCTGCCCATGCCACGATGGGAGTGCCGATCAGCGGATAACCCAGAAGTTCGTCGCCCTTTTTGCACGCTGCCCGACGGATCATGGTGAAGTTGTTGATGGTATCTGTAAGTCCCTCGTTGGGGAAGGTGCCTGGGTCTAGCACTAGTTCTTCAACGCCGTACTCTTTTAAGGTTTTAACCAAGGATCGAAGGAGATTAAGATCGTTTGGAGCGAAAACAGCCAGGGGACAATCATACATTAACGCCAGCTCTGCCATATCCTTCCAATTATCTTTAGTGGCGGCGTAGATGAGAGGTCTCATTTTCGAAGCAACTACTAAACCGCTTTCAAGAACAGCTGGATTGAAGGAGCAGAGAATAAGAGGTAGACTGGTATTTTCCACAACCTTTTTCACTGCAGACTTAAACTTCTCGGGGTCATCGGAAGTGGATCGAACAGCTATCATGTTAAGTTTCAATTCTTGACCTATATACTCATACTTGAAACCCGCGGTTTTCTTTACCCTGCCCAACAACTCATCTTCAGACATCTCATCTGTGACGTCGATGGCTATGGCTGTTGGATTAAAATATGTAAACTCGTGGCGATACATGACCAACTTGCCGCCGACGTTGACGGCGCGGTCGCCAGTGCCTATCGTAATCTCCATAATGGCTGGCTTAAGCATCTCTGAAAGCTGCTTGTAGGCTTTCTCATATTCTTTTTTTAGAAGTGGGGGGCATTGCATTATGACGACTTCTCTGTTAACAACCTTGGTTGCGAATGCCATGCAGTTTTCTTCACCGCACTCCTTGCAGTTTGTTTTTGGAAGTAACATGTAAACGTCGATGGGACTTAGCTCCCTTACTCCACCCTTCTTAACTTCTCTCTCTGTCACGCCTCTTCACCCCTCAAATCTTAGCGGTTATCCAGTTGGCGATTTTCTCGGGTTTTCCTCTGCCCTTTCCAGTTAGTTCCTCGATGGCATCTTTAAGCGTTTTAACAGCCGCGGGATGCATCATCATGAATAGATCAACGCCAGCAAGCGCCAGAGTTAAGGCTGTCACGGTTTCCCAGATGGGACCTCGGAGCTCGCGGGGACCCCATTCGGGATCCATTTCCTGCCATGCTTCTCTTGCAGCCCAAGCGTTTGTTGTTCCAGAGGACATGGGTTGTTGCAGTTCCGGGTCGCCCATCAATCCGGCTAGGCGTGCACGCTCCATAATGGTGTAGGCGTAGTCGAGCCCGTAGCCTAGAGCCGCAGTCGTGGTGTCCATCACGATTTGGTCCTTTGGAAGAAATTCGAAGAGCCTACGGTTTAGTTGCCTAGCTTGATTCAGGTCCATGGGAGTGAAGGCTAGTGCCACGTGACCATGTTCCTTTATGGCTTTCGCCGTCCGTTCAATGTCCATGTCCAAGGTTACGGTGCTAATAAGCAGTCTTTCCCCCTCGGCTACCTCGGTTACTTTTTCAAAGACTTCGAGGTCCTTCTTTGGATCTCCGCAACCCCCTACGACAAGGGGTACATCAACCGCCTGAAGCACGTTTTCCACGGTTTTTGCCGCTTCCTTGGGCGTCGAAGGGGTTGGGTTTAAGGGATCTATACTGACCAAGTGTAGGGTAATCATGTCTGCGCCGAATTTTTCAACTGAAAGTTTAGCCCATGCTGCTGGGTCTTCTAGAACGTCCTTAACGTGCATTTTCACGGCTTTTGCCAAGGGAACCTTCATGTCGAAAACGTCGAAGGAAATCACTGGAGGATGAGGTGTAGGATTCTCGAACGTGTAAAAGGCTGGCGACTTTTCTCCGCCTATAATTATGGACTTTCCTCTGGTTCCGCCCTCGCCTTTAGTGGCTCCAAGCTTTACCTCGGCGATTTGTCCGGGGTACGTGTCAATGGGGGGTGTAAAAGGCGCTTCGATGATGGTTGTAGGCTTCACTTTAGGCGGCGCGAGAACTTTAGGTGCGGCTACTGCGCCTGGCTGAAACCAGAGCTCTAAGTCTCCGAGTTCTATTTCCACATCTTCGAGTTCTATTTCTTCAAAATTTGTTAGAATATCAAGGAGTTCAGGGTCAAACTTGATGCCAGCCCTTTTTTCCTCCTCTTTCCCCACCGTTTTCACCTCTTCTCCTTTCTCTTCTCACTCCTGATGATGAGTCTCTCTGCGTGGATTTTTGCGTTTTTAAGGATTATTTTGAATCCGCCTGCGGCTATTGCTGTCGTTGGAAGTGGAACCGTTGGCACCACTGCTTCTTCTTCCACTTCGGGTGCAGCTTCAACTGGCACTTCTTTCCATCGTTGAACAACCGGATGCTCATGAGCCTTAAGGAAAGCCCTCAATTCGTCAACCGTCTTTGCGTCATTTTCTGTAGCTATTTTATCAACAACTTCTGTGGGTATGAATTCTTTGACCCGTTCTTTGACGGTTGCAGGCACCCAAACTATGCGGTTCCAGCCGCCATCGGCTTGAAGGAATTTGGGTGACCTCATATATTCGACGGATATACCGTGGAAACCATCTACCTGTCTGCCTCCAGCAGTGGAGTCGGCTAAGGTTGAGAAAGGCAGTCCGTTTACGGTTACATCTTTGAACCCTCTATTAACTATTCCGAAGCCTTCTACCTCGGGAATATAGAAGGCAACTGCCTCGAAGCAACCGCATGAGGTATGGGGGTAGCCGAAGCCTGTGTAGAACCACACTCGAGTAACTGCTCCTAAAGACTTCTTTTTAACAACCTCGTTGACACCAGAAAACTCGCCTTTTTCAGGGTCAACCAACTCTCCCTTTTCAATTGAAAACACTGGACCTTTCGGATCGACTCGCGCCGAGGCTCTGCCGTCGAACCAGCTGATGGATCCACAGTTGGAGTATCTTTGGGGCGTGATTATACATACGTGGGTTGGTGCAAAGGACTGACAGAGCGTGCAACCATAGAAGGTTTCAACTTCTTCGTCTTTCATTCCTCTGGCCTTGGCGTCGCGGGCTTCATAAATTTTCATGGCCTGCTCCCACATTTCCTGAATCTTCTTAGGTTCAGTCATGAAGGTGATCTGTATTTTCTCGATGAAGGGCAACTCGCTTTTGTAGAGCCTCGTCAAGACCTTCCCGATGTGATTGAAGGAGTTTAGGCCCTTCTGGAAGGACTTCTTGTTTAGTCGTAGCCAAATGTCGTAGCGTTGGTTTAGATGCATGAAACCTTCGATGAAGTTGCAGTATTCATGGATGCGTCGCTCGATGACGCCCTCGAGCTCCTCTTCAACATCTTTGCCGGCAACTTCAATGTAGATGCCGAATGGAAGGCTGCTTCCTTCCGGTATATCCTTGATGTCAGGTCCAATCACTGTTATTTTTCCGTCTTCCACCTCGTCTAAACCCTTAACCCTCACAAGTTCAAACTTACTTTTCTGGTCTGGGCCTCCAAGTTCCACCTGCATGTCTTGTCTTCGAATTCTTTCTCCTTCGTAGATCACTCCGACATCTACTGGGATGTCTTCAAACATGGACATTTTCATTCTCCTCCTAACTTGCTTAATATTACCTCAAGATTTTCATTCCAATCTTTTAACGACATATTGAGAAATGACCATGTTGCATTAGGTTGGTAAAACCTATCTAAAGAGATTGTTTTAAGGTTTAGGGCGAAGTGTTTGAGGGTAGAAAATAATATCCACTGCATGTAGTAGGGGAGACCTGTAAAAAGTGCCACATCATATTGCCCCTTTCCGTCAAGTCCCTTCCATTCCGGATCCTGAAGCCTATTTGTGATGTCTACAGCAGGCATCCACGCTACGGGCGGAAAACCTCTCTTGATAAACTCGCCCACTATGTGGGCTGTAGCTACAACTGGAATATGTGCTGTCTTTGCCAAACGAATCGTGTAGTCGATCAATTTTTCATTACCCATATCAATATCGACAGCTTCGTGGCCCACTATGAGGATGGGGCGTTTGGCCCTCTTCACCATGGCAGCGACGACCTCTGGCTTCGTGATGACCAAGGCTTTCGTTGGACCTGGAACTTCAGCGGTTTGCCATGACTCTGCTTGCATGCTTGCTCACTCCTTGATCTTCCTAATTAGTCTGGGTAGAAGGGTTGGGTCGGGTATCCTGCCCTCTTTCCAGCCCTTCTTCTTTAAGATGCCCAAAATATCGTCTTTCATGGTGATTGGGATATCTGTGACGGTGCGGACGAAGAGATGAATGTCATCTGGCATGGTGCCGTACAAGCGTTTGTGTAGATCGATGTAGTGGGTCAATTTTATGGCTCTACCCTTACTGGTGTCGTTGCCCCTCATGCACAGTTTCGCTATCATAACCATGGCCTCCTCTTTGGTTTCAGCGGTATAGAACAAGTGTTCTGGTACGGGACCAACATAAACTCGATCTCCGGTACGGGCATCGTAAACGTACCAATCTTCTTCATTTTCTTTCCTGCCCAAAAGCATGCGTCTATATTTTGATCCGTGAGGTCCAACAATGACGGGTATTCCTAGTCTCCAGCAGCCGCTGGCTATAGAAGCAGCCTTCTGAGACATGGCACCCCACGCAACTCCCACCGCGCCTACTCGATTGTGAATGTAGTCGGCGATTTCCTCATAGTTTGCTCTTAGGTTACGTTTGGCGAAAATGTTTGCAATTTTGATGGCTGCTCCAGCTATGTGAGCGTTGGCGACGCAGGAGCCTACATTTACGATGCCTCCAGCATCGAAATCGCCCGGATATTTTTCGTAAAGAGTTTTTCCCTCTTCATCCTTGTACATGGCTGCTGACATGGCGGAGCATCCGGATACAACTACTATGAATCGACGATCAGCAAACTCTTTACACATTTCAGCGACTTCTATTCCGCCGTGGGGGTAGTTGGCGCATCCAACGAAGGCCACTACACCTGGAATTTCGCCGAGGACTATGGGGCTTCCGACGTTTCGTATCTCTACGTCTTGTATGGCGCCTCTTCCAGCCTGAATCTTGAATTTCTCTTCTCTAAGTATGTCTCCAGCTGCAGCAACAATGAAACTGTGTATGGGGAAGTCGTTGGGGCAGGCGCTTTCGCAGCGGCCACAGCCTATACAGGTCTCATACAGATCAGCAAGCATCTGAACGTTTCCTGTAGCTGCCTCCCTCATAGCCTCTGGAATTAGAAGTCCTTCGGGACAAGCTCGTATGCAGTCGTTGCAGAGTTTGCACTTCTTTGCAGCTTCGATTATCTCCTTTACGCTCGGAATGACCTTGAATTTTTTCCTTTTAGGAGCGATTTCCAGCGCTGTTCTGGAAGCCACTTCTCCAGCCTTCTCAGAATCAAGAATAAGAACGCCTGGAACTTTCCCATTAACCAAATCTGCTATAATATCATCTGTGGGGTCCTTTGTGCGGTTTTGGAGTCCCTGACAGTTTTTGTCGCTTGTAACGATGACAGGCGCCTTAATCTTTTGAGCTTCAGTCAAGGTGTCTGCGCGGATGCATTGTTCATCCAGAACTATGACGTCTGGGATGCCGCTTCTGATGAAGCGAAGCTGCCATGAAATGGGACCAACTATTTTGGCTCTGGAACTGTATCGAGTTGTGTCGTGGGCGGTGCAGCATAAGCCCGTGACTTCAACATCAGTGTAGAGATCATTTTCCTTGAGGTAATCTATTATTCCAATGGATGAAATAACATTATGGCCTACAACCATGATGACCGGTTTATGGGCGTCAATGGTGCCGTAGCCTAATTCCACAAGGGGGGCTTGAGGATCCGCCTTCGGGAAATTGTAGGCAGATATCTGGGCAATATCCGCAACTTCTAAGGCAACGTGATCCACCATTCCAGCGTGAAAAACTTTGGACTCGAAGTCTAGGTTGCTGCCCTCTTGTCCAGTGTGAGTCGCAGATAGCAAGTGGGTAACTTGGTCTTCGAGGTAGTCTAGGACATCCTCTAAATCACCTAGCGTTCGCGGTCTGATGCCACAAACCAAACGGGTAATAGGGGCTTCCAACTGTACATTAACTCCACCGACATCAAGAGGGTATCTCCGGCCAAACTTTTCAATTACGTGATCAACCATGTGTCTAGCGTGGCCAAGATGAGTTGCGGCTCCTATGCAGCAGGCGATTAAAACTATACGCGACTGCTGAGCTGCCATGTTTAATCCGCACGCTCCCCGCTTGTCTTGTGTTAGGTCGCATTTACCAAAGGTGCAGAGGCAGCATAAGTCGCAGAAGGGCATATACATGGGTTTGTATCGTTGCAGAAGCTTGAAGTCCCATTCCCTCAAATCTGTTACAGATGGGAAGGGAGTTGGACCAACTGGCTCGGTCCAAGTTTCGTCAAAAATCCTGCCAATGGACACTTCAAGGTCTTTTACGACAGCAACGTCTGTTTTCAGTTCTTTTGCTTTCACAACTAAGGCTCTCTTAGCCAATCTTACACGACCCCTGGAATAGATTAAGAATTTACTCAATTGAGAAGAGTATTATTTAACCTTTCTGAAAATACCGTTATGGCAGTTCTTGGCTTCGAAGAGGGTTAATTTAAGCAATGTTTGCCTATGAAAAGGATTTTACGCACGTGTCTTCTAAATTGAGTTGGAGAGATCTGTGCAGTGAAGTACGTTGTGATTCAGGCTTTTGATTGTCCAGATGCTTGGTACAAGGTTTTACATGAAATATGGTACAATGGAGACGTTTTTGAGGTTGGATACGGCTCAGAACGTTCCAAGACGAAAAAGCTGAACGTAAGCATAGAAATTACGCATCCTGAAAGTCGCCCCTTAGTGGATGATAGGGCTCCCTGCGACATGAAGTATGTGCAGTGGTACGCCTTGAAGTATTTGTGGTCTGGCGTGATCGAAGAGGAGACATACACCTATGGAAGTCGACTCAGAGAACCAGTTGACCAGGTAGAAGAAGCTGTTAGGCGCTATCTAGAGGAGCATGAAGACAGACAAGTAACCCTCGTGATTCGACTGCCTGAAGATATAAAGAAGCGTTTGGATGAAAGAAAGCATGAGCCTCCCTGTCTAAGCCTCATAGACACAGAAATATACGACAATAAGTTGCATTTGACTTGCTACTTCAGATCATGGGATGCCTACGCTGGACTACCAGCCAACATAGCTGGAATCCAAATATTCAATGAGGCATTAGTGTCAGAAATTAACAGAAGGGGAAACCTCAGCATCAAAACGGGCAAACTGATTTTTCATTCTAAGAATTGCCACATATACGAAAGACAGTTCAAACTAGTGGAAGAACTGCTGAAACCCAAAGAAGACAGCAGAAGAAAGACTCTCATGTCAAAACAAGGGAACTGAAACTCACCGCGCCTTGGATTGAGCGAATCTATCAACTCAGCCCACACAAGGACGAGACTCTTGCTTTCGTTAAATCGATTCAAGAGGTTGTAAAACAATCCTAGATGTGAACGTATACGCGTTCGCTGCTGTATCGACCGCTCTCCATCTCCTTCCCAATTTCACGCAAGAGGAGGATTCGCTGATAAGTGGCGGGGTGGGTGGCAAACCATGTGTTAACGGTTGTCCACTTGGACTTCGCTTCCCTCTCCATGGCTAGTTCAAGCTCCCTCTCATCGAGAACGCCGTCTTTGTCCAGATCGTACTCTTCTTTCCTTTGCAGTATGCCCCGACATTCCTGTTTCGCCAAAGCTGGGTCACCTATATACAGGGTTCTTGCACCATGCGGGGGTTCTGGCGAAAGCGACAAACCGTAAGTGATTTTGGTTAAGGCGCTTTGAAGGTGGCGGGACTCCCCTGTCAAGTAGGCTGAGTAGGCGTCGGCGTAGTGCTCTCGCAGACGACTTAGTCTCATGACGCACAAAAGCGTTATTATGTAAACTATGTAGGAAATAGCTGCGGCGACGAAAAGCAGAGCCCTAAAGGCTATTTCTCCACCCTTTTTCTTTCCACCATCAGTAGCCAACGCAACTCGAAAGGTTAGTCGTGCGATCAAATAAGCGATAAGAGGTAACGCAGAAAGCACGGTCATGACGACGAAGTCCTTGTGCTTTAGATGCCCCAACTCATGTCCAATGACCCCCCGCACCTCGTCCTTGTTCAGTTGTTTAAGCAGTCCTTCATGAACAGCAAGGGTGGCGCCTCGAGTTGTCCTTCCAAAGACGAAAGCGTTGGGCGTCGGATCAGGAACAATAGCCAATTTTGGTGGTGGGATGGCACTCTTTTCCGAGAGGTCTTTGACGGTTGCCTCCAGCCATGGATGTTCATCGGGCTTTAAGTAACGCAGCCCTGTTGACCACCTAACCATGGCGGGACCTATCAAATATTGGATCAGTATGAAAATTAGGGTTGCGAGTAGAGTGAAGGTGAGGGAGAAAATAAGTGGAAGTCGTATCAAGAGCATTAGGGCGATTAAGAAGGCGGCAAATATCACGGTTACTAGGAGAATGGAAACAATCATGGAAAGTCTTAGCCTAGCGAGCCTAGCCATACCTTTCTTCTCCGAAACTGAAAATCTAAAGGAGTCGTAGATATTCTTTACGCAGCTCTCAATTCCTCATAGAATATCAGCATACAGCTTTTGCATTCTCGAACCGAGACCCTCATCTCTCTAGTTTTACCAATCTTAATGACCGGAGTTCCCAACTCCACGCTGTCACTGCCACACCTGGGACATTTCTCCCTAACCACAACCCCACCTCAAACCACTGTTTATCTTGATTCCAAATATAAGACAAATGGCTAATTTTATATATCGATACACCATAGTACTCAATGGGAATAACTTGAAATTCTATCGAGTTTCCCTTATGCTTTTGATTCTCCTATTTTTCATTTTATCTTCTATTCCAACAATTTCTACGTCTACCTCTGCTTCCTTTGACCTCTCTCAAGTCAAGTACTACGACCAGGTAAAAGCGGTCCTCAACCTTACATCGGAGCAAGAAACTGCTCTTTTGGTGAACGGTTTCGTGGTTGTCGAACCCAGACCCGCCTATAAACAGTTTGAAAGGCTCTATATCTATCTCATTTACATTAATGACCTCCCAGTCTTCATAACCACCGACTCAATGTTGCATCTATTTCACGTGGTTTTTGACTGTTCACTAAAGATAATTGAGAAAAACTATCTGTACCCGATGATACGTGACTTAACAAAATCTATGCTAAACAGGTGCCTTGAAGACTATCAAAGTCATCCTCAAGATGATTCTTTAATTTACTGGGCTATTAGAAATGCCACGGTGTATTTTGCCGTTGCAAATAGCCTAGCCACAGGAAACACGACAAAAGTTCCAGCTGAGCTTTCCAGCGACGTCTCGTATTACTTGGATCACATCCTCAACAAACTGGACTTTTTCCAGTCTGCTTGGATATGTCGACCAGATCAAATGCCCGATAAACTATTTTCAGACTTTAGCCAATTTAAAGTGCGTGGACACTACCTCGGTGATCCGGAGCTCGAACGATACTTTAGGTGCATGGTCTGGTACGGCTTCTATCCTATTTTCATACCGGGTCTCAACGTAACGTATGTTTGGCTTTCGGACGCGAGGCATATAGATGACCTCTCTTGTGTTTACATCCGGGACATTATTCGCTCAAACCAGACGTATTTCAACTCTTGGAGTTCCATATACAATGTAACGAGTGCCTTTGTCGCCGAAAGCGACTCCGTAAACTTCTTGAATCTTGAAAAGGCACTTCAAAACGTTTTTGGAACAAAGGAGGGATACTTACCATATGCTGGGACGCCTGAAGGACTTATCTCCCTAAGAGAAGAGCTGAACAAGCCAGAGTATCAACAACAGATTCTTGCCCAAGGAATGAGAAAATGGTTTGCGCGTCTGCGCATACAAATACAGTATCCAACGGTCTTTCAGTTCATGGGTCAACGCTACGTTCCTGATTCTTATGTGTTCCAGCGTCTAACTTTTGATAAAGTCTTGAGTAATTCGGCAGATATGATCCGATTTCTTCCTAAGGGATTAGACATTATGGCGGTAATGGGATCCCATCGAGCATACCAACTGCTTAAACCAGACTTCGACTTCGAGTTCTATGAAGGAAACCTAACCGCTTTGACTCAAACCTTTGCTGACCTAAATGAGACGAGTTGGCTTAAGTCCTCCTACACAGCTTGGATGTATGCCCTGTCAAGCCTTGTTAACGCAACCCATTCGGATGATTATCCCGAGTTTATGAAAAAAGTAGCATGGCAAGATGAAAAACTGAATACGGCTTTGGGCAGTTGGGCTCAACTCAGACACGACACTATTCTTTACGCAAAACAAACATACATACCCGGTATGTGGATTTGCAGCTATCCTGAGGCATTCGTAGAACCCTATCCGATATTTTATTCAAGGCTGGAAAAATTGTGCTATCGTACAATTGAAGCTATCAATAGGCTAGAATTGGATCCACACGACTGGGCAACTTCTGAGACCATCTCATCTCTAAACATAATTCAGGATGCTGCCCACAAACTGAAAATCATTTCCGAAAAGGAGCTTTCAAAGGAAGCCTTAACGTCAAGCGAAGTCAATTTCATAAAATCGATAGCATATCTTGAAAACCTATGTGGTCGGAACGAAGCAGGTTGGTACTTTGAGACAATAAGGACCCTTACCCATGTCTCCAATAGCACTTCGGATTCCGCCTGCATAGCAGATGTAGCCACTTTTAGTGGAACAGAATTCCCCTACTACATCCCGCCGCAAGTGTTACACGTAGGTACAGGATACGTTGATGCAATAGTTGTTTTATATCCTGACATTAATGGAACGCTTGTCGCCTCTGTTGGACCCGTTTTCTCATACTACGAATTTCCGTTGGAAGGAGTTGAGGGGGGAGAGCTACGCCGCCTTAATGACGATGAATGGAAGGAAATGTTAGAAACAGAAAATGTAACAGGCCTCCACCCCTACTGGGTTCTTGACATTTATGGCATAATTGAGCCATTAAACGTCCCTGAAATCGGAAACCTTCCACTAATCATAGTATTTACCTTCAGCACACTGCTCGTGGCAGCCCTCACCAAATTTATTAGAAAATCTTTGAATAGGCGTAAGCCAAAAGAGTTTGGCAAAGATTAATTACAACACTTTTGGAAAATAGCCAACAAAGGTGATTGCTCTGTCGGTGGTTCAGGAAATTCGATGTTCCAACTGTGGCGCTCCAATTACGTTTAATCCAGGTGAGATAATTGCTACGTGCAGATACTGCGGCTTCACATGCGTCATAGAAACGGGCAAGGCTTTCACTCTGGAGCACTCCATGATCCTTAACGAGTATGACCCAACTCAAGCAGAGGAACTCGTGCGCAACTGGATGCGGTCAGGCTTCCTAAAGCCCGGCGACTTGGCTAGGTCTTCAAAGATTCTGGAGAAAAGCCTTATGTATTTGCCCTTTTGGATAGTTCCAGTCACAGCCACCAGCGAATACAAAGGTATTTTTGAAAGGCTTGTTCCCCCGGTTGCAAAGGAGGGAAAGATTGAAAAGAAATACAACTGGCTGGTTTTGGCGAGGAAAGCCGCCGAATTCCCCACAAGAGAATACGACGTGCCCCTTGAGGGAAACGTTCCCTACGACTTCCGAAAGGTCGAACGCTTCGCCAAGATTTTGAACAGCGAAATAGACGGGCAGGAAGCGGTGGAGTTGGCTAAACAACAAATAGAGAGCCATCACCAGTTTCTAGCGAAACAGGACGTCGACAAAATTATAGAAATGAAGAACGACCTTTCCATTGGCGATTCTGTTTACCTTCATGCGCCGATATGGTTCATCGCCTATGAGTACAAGGGCGAAAGATACAATGTCATTTTGGACGGCGCCACCGGTGCAGTTATTAAAGGAGACATTCCTGCCACAAGGTTTGGCATCTTCTAATGAAGGTTTTTATACTCTTTTTAATTAATAAACGGGTTAGAGGAGAATAGTTTGAGTGAAAAAAGGGGATTATACGAGAAAGCCAAGGAGGAGATGACGCTTTCCGAAAGAATTCTCGCAGAACTTCCAGGCTTCAGGGGATACAAGGAGAAGGAGATACGAAGAGAAACAGATAAACTGATTCGCAATCACGTGTATCAAAAGTTGACACAAGCTAGAAAAAATGTCAAAGATGTGTTTCAGCAACTTTCCGACCGTCGTTTTCATGAAGTCTTGACGGAAATGGACCGGCTTGTCATGGTCTTTGACAGAGTAGCCGAAAAAATCCATCACGCCTCCTATGGTTACGCTGGCTTCTTCAACGTCTTAAAAGTTCAAGAGGAAAAGCTCGATAAAATGATTGATTTTGACAGTGCGCTCATTGATCACGTGCAAAAAATCCTCGATGATGCAACGGTTTTCAAGAAGGAAGTCGTTAAGGGGCAATTCAAAAGAGCAAGGCAACACATTGATAAACTGCGTGACTCCCTAGAATCCCTAGAGGAAACTTTTGACGGGAGGGAAGAAATAATAAAAGGGGTGAAGTGAAGTGGCTCAAGTAATTGAATGGAAGAATCCAGGGCCTGAAGATATCGTTTGGAAATACCCAGTTGAGGATATCACTTGGGGTGCCCAACTCATTGTTCGGGAATTTGAAGCCGCAGTCTTCTTTAGAGACGGGAAAGCATACGACGTTTTTGGTCCGGGAAGACACACCTTAACAACCTTGAATCTGCCACTCTTGACAGGTATTCTGTCTAGAATCGCGGGCTACAGGGAAACACCCTTCAAAGCGTCGGTTATTTACGTTTCAACACGAGTTTTTGCCGGCAAATACGGGACGCGGGCTCAAACAACAGAACTGGCGCCCCTGCAGGTTCATGGAACTTTCTGGTTCAAGGTTAGTGATCCGTCGCTCTTCGTTATGGAGGTTGTAGGCGGACAGAACGCGTACACAACCAGCGACGTTAACAACTACCTGCGAGGTTTCCTCAACGAGAAGATCATCGATGAACTTTCAAGGTATGATCTGCTTACAGTGTTCACGAAGCTGGACGAAACCTCTCTAGCGACGAAGACAGCCATCCTTGACGCCTTCAGAAGAATAGGCTTCGACCTTACAGACCTTCGTTTCGAAGGAATAGATACCACACCGGAGTATCGCGACCGCCTCTTCTGGCTCAAACAGACAAGAGCCGCCGAAGAGGTTCTGCGAATGGAAACCGTGAAAGAGGCTGCCAAGGAACTGGCCAAATCTCCTGGGGCAGGACTAGGAACAGGATTGGTTCTCATTCCCCAGATAATGGGTCCCGCTGGACCAACCCCCGCGCCAGCCGCCGCGCTGATCATCTGTCCCAGCTGCAACGCGAGAATCCCAGCCACCTCAAAGTTTTGTTTAGATTGTGGAACAAAAATTGCGGCGCCACCTACTGGAACGAAAAACTGCCCAAAGTGTGGTCATCCGGTGTTGACGACGGCTAAGTTCTGTCCAGAGTGCGGTGAGAAGCTTCAGTAGGGTTGGAGGGCGTCCATGCCGAGGAGACCTTTGGGGCTTCTTTCGCTCGGTGTTTTAGCGGTAATCGTAGCAGTTTGTCTGTTGGCTTACGTGGCTGAGTACATCGCAGCGGACGCCATTTTGCCCCTAATTCTTGCTTTCTTTGGCCTCTGGACTGTTGTTGTCGCTGGAATTAGAGCGGTAAGTCCAGAGAAATATGAGCGTGGTGCCTTTAGCACGTTTGGCTGGGGAATAATGCTCATCGCCATTGGTGGTGCATGGTTCCTTGCAGGAATTAATCTCTTGTATTCCATTGCACTACTCTTGATCGTTATAGGAGTCTTGGCTGTAGCAGCAGCGCTTCTTTTGTGGCGAAGATAGTGGGGATTGAAAATTACTTCTGTTGCCCTTTCAATGATTTCTTGCGGTACTGCTCATCTAGGATACGATGAAAGGAGCCAAGGCTGATTCCGTATCTTTCACAAACCTCCACGATGCTGGACGAATAGACTTGGAATAACTCCTCAATGGTTTTCCTAGCCAAGTCCGGCGGAACCTCTTCTGGAGGCTTCAGGAAAAGGATGAACCATCTTCCAAGCCTCGTTGGCTTATACCATTTAACCCATATTCTTCTCTTCTCGGTCTGGACCTGCTCCATGCCTTGCTCAAGCATGCCCGCCGAAACCATTCTTTTTAGGTACTCTATTATGGACTTGTTTGAGTAGGGAGTTTCTCGGATTAGGTCTTGTTGGTATGTGCGGTCTTCCCCTCTCAGTTTCATGAGGATGCTCATGCCCACTTTGGATTGAAGGATGCTCCAAATCAGCTTGCGCTTTTCAGCTTCCAACGGAAAAGGAAGAACATAAGGCCAGACTCGTTCTGCCTCCAATTCCAGCGGCTCCTAACCCTCATATAACGATTAGTTAATGTTAATAATATTCTGTCGTTCTGAAAAGAGTAACGATGAGTAAGGGTTTCGTTTTTATCGCTGCGATTGGAGGGGCACTTGTAGAGTTCACCTATGGCATGACACACATGTATAATAAAACCATGGACGGACTCGGTTTGATAGAGGGAGGCACACCTTCGTATCTCGACATAGAAACACTTTACCATGTTCAAAGGCTCATGTCAAATATTTTTCCAGCGTCGAAAGCCTACATTTTCGGTATAGCTGGTTTTGTCATCATTTCAGTCGGTATCCTAGTTGCCTTCTTAATTCCTACCGAAAAATAGTGGTTTAAACCCTTCAGAAATAGCCAATCAATAACAGGCGTGCGTTACTTATTTCCTATAAATCCAAATAAAATTGTAAAATTACACTGACCGTCATCATACTGCAAGTAATAAAGCTAAGACAACCTCTCTTCTCTTTTCGTACTATCTAGCACTAAAAGTTTATAAGTCTCCTTGTTTGCTGAAGATTTTAGGTTAGACCTATGAGTCTATGGAAACTTCGATTCTCCATTATTGGAACACTAGCAGTCATCATCGGATTATCCACGCTGTTCTTTACAGTCATTCTGTCCTTGGCTGGCGTTAGCTTAATGCTATTGCTGTTAATCGTCCCAGTGATCAATATTGTTCAGTGGCTGATCGCTCCCTACCTCATAGACGCCATGTACCGGGCGAAAGAAGTGAAAAAATCAGAGGACCCAGAATTGCATGGAATGGTGGAGAGACTTAGCAAAAAGAGCGGCATGAAAATGCCAAAGGTTATGAAGGCTAATATCCCTATACCTAACGCTTTCGCCTACGGCTCACCCATCGCTGGAAGCAGAGTGGCGGTGACAAAGGGACTTTTGGAAACTCTTGAGCCTGAAGAGGTTGAAGCCGTGATTGGCCACGAGCTAGGACATCTAAAGCACAGAGACGTCCAAGTGATGATGTTCGTTTCCATCTTACCAGCAATATTCTACTTCATCGGTTACTCTATGCTTCTTTCATCCATGTTTGGACGTAGAGACGAAAGAGGAGGCGGAGGAGCTGCACTCATCGGCATAGCAAGCATTTTCCTTTACTGGGTTCTCACCATGTTTACTCTCTACCTAAGCCGATTACGCGAATACTTTGCTGACCGCCACAGTGCCTCAATCGTTGAAGAAGGCCCTCGCAAGCTCTCTGAAGGCTTAGCGAAAATAGTGCAGTCAACCAGTAGAGTGAAGAAAATCCGCCGAGACGCAAACAGCTTCAATTCCTTCAAAGCCCTTTTCATTTCAGATCCGGATCACGCAGAACTGGATTCCGCGTCCATAGGGCAGATGGGAGCACGCGCAGCTGACCGGAAGCTTGTTGAGGAAGTTCTTAAGAGAAAAGTAACTACCTTTGATAGGGTGATGGAGCTCTTCTCCACCCACCCCAACATAGTGAAACGCTTGAAAGCCCTACAAGAACTCGCATAAACATCGATTACTCCTTAACTTAATGCCCTTTCCACTCTATTCTAAAAGTAAACTTCCTTTTGCTAATTTTTCAGTTAATCCAAATCTTTTAATTCCTTTATCCTTTCGAAAGTTATAAATATGTCAATTTAACAAACGCTGGAGGCGAGTTGAGATTGGAGACGGAAAAATGAAAAAGTCTGTTCTCTTCTTAGAATTTATGGTCTTAGCGACGCTGGTTTCGATGTCGATGATATGTCCAACTCGTGCTTGGATGGTTAGTACGAACTGGATCAACCCTGTCTACGAAGGTTATGATAATTTCCTTGGTGCAACCGTTGTGGCATACGAGGAAGGAACAACTGCAACGTTAGCGGTGAATGTTAGGAATCATTATGCAGAAGATGCTAACATCACGGTGACTGTGCAAATGGATTGGACAGCAGGAAACGTGACTTCTAAAACGGAAATTCCAAAGGGGGTGTCGCATGTATTTGAGCTGGGTATATCTATTCCTTCAACAGTGACGGTATCTAACTTGGTGACACACTCTTACACAATAACTATAGAGTATAACCGAACGGGAACCGTTACTTCTGAAGGCCCCTATTCCTACACTAACTTTGCGGTTTACTCATCTGATCAAGCTGATGCCCGACTGTTGCGAGAGGAAGTGGAAACATGGCTTGACGCATACACTGCGCCCACGTTCTACATGCCCTCTGAAGCTAGAAAACTGTGGATCGAAGCACAAGTGGAGAAAAGCATGGGTGACGATGCCTATGACAATTACGGAAACTTTGCTGACGCCAAAACCCATTATAGCAATGCTTCAGACCTCATTGAGAGTGCCCTTACATCCGAAGTAGACAAGACTTCAAGCTTTGAAGACGCCCTTCTAGAGCTCGTCGACTCGGCTGGGTCTTACTTATCAATGCAAGGATGGGGATTCATAGTTATAGGCGTCGGATTTGGCATAGGTTTTCTACTGATGGGCATAGGGGTGGTAGTTTACCTCGTTAGAAAATCAGGGGCACCCGCTAAAGCTAAAGCCTAGGCCCCTTCCCCTCTCCCTTTTATTTCAAATTTCTGTGTAGTTTCAATTCCAAATTAGAGTATCTGTCAGACGCCCCGAAGTTTTTCGTAAATTAAATAAGCGGATTGTTCTAACTGAGGTGTGGTGGATGCCATATGGGATTAACAATCCTGAAGAAAAAGTCTGGTTACGCCTTAGGTCTCTTACTCTGTATCATCGGAATAATAATACTGTTTCTCGTGCTGTGGAACCTATATGACGTAGGAGCATTAACTTCTCTCTCAAAATTTAGTGAGCAACTTCTAGAGAAGAATTTCGTGATCTTGGGAATTGAATTAAAAACAATTGGATTAAAACTTGTTCACTACACCCTTTTGGGCGTTGTATTGCTTGTTGTTGGTGGCGCAATCCTAATAGCCAGAAGAGAAAGGGTTCGTGTTGCTGAAGAGGTAAGCGTGTTGCTTGAATGTCCCTACTGTAAAAACCAGTGGCGGGAATCTATGTCCAAAACGCATTTAGAATCCATGGGCTATCCTAACGTTCGAACGCTCTCCCGACGAAAATGTTCCAAGTGCGCCAAGTTCATCCGCCCGAAAATAGTGACAACTGAAAGATGAGAAGAGACAAGGTTTAAATTACTTATCCCTTCAACTTTTATTCCGCTTTTCCGAGGAGGAAAACTTGGTTTCAGAGTTGGAGTTCGAGATTCCGTCATGGGACCAGATTTATGGGCTACTCCTAAACCTTGCCAACAAAGTCAGGAAGACTGGTTTCAAACCCGACGTAATTGTGGGCGTCTCCCGTGGCGGATGGCCCCCAGCCCGAGTTATGTCAGACCTACTGGAAAATCCAAAGCTTGCGAACGTTACAGCAGAGTTTTATGTAGGAGTCGCCGAAACCAAGGGTAAACCTGTTATAACCCAGCCAGTCTCCGTTCCAGTGAGGGCTAAAAAGGTTCTTGTTGTGGACGATGTTGCGGACACTGGTGAAAGCCTTCGCCTCGTACGGGCATACTTGAAAGAGCAAGGCGCGAGTGAAGTCAAAATTGCGACTATCTACTATAAACCCTGGAGCGTTGTGATTCCAGACTATTACGAAAAAGAAACGAAGTCGTGGATCATTTTTCCTTGGGAGAGGAAAGAAACCGTTAGAAAAGTTGTCGAAAAGTACAAACGCGAAGGAAAACCTGTCGATGAGGCTAAAGAAAAGCTGGTGAAATCTGGATTAAACCGCCAGCTTGTGGAGCGGTTCATCCAAGAAATCTTTGAGGGAAAGGCTTGACCAAAAGGCTAGGGGATGTCAATAAATATGTCGCTATAGCCGGCTTCAGAAACGTCAAAATCATGGATGTTAACCATTTCCTTGAAAGCGTCCGAAGGGAAGTCACTGAAGCTCATGTTCAGTTTTTCGACGCCAAGCTTGTAGCAAGCCAGCAACACCTGTATTTCGCCGCCCTAAACGCACTGAAAGCCTTCGAAAAAAAGCTGAACATATCAAACAGTCTAGCCATCGAGGTTCTTCTTTACGCTTCTGCTCAACGGCAGATAACAAAGGCTGTGGATATGCTTGGAATCAAACCAGATTCCTCGCAAGTCGCAGTACTCGTCATAGCTGAAACAAAACAAGGAGCAGACATAACCCTAGAAGCGGTTTCCAAGCTGATTTCTGGCGAGCGCGACAATCATGTCCTCGGGTTAACCGATGAAAAGTTTGAGGGCGTTAAGAGGTTGTTCGGCGTTTCTGATCTTGAGATTGAGGCCAAGTTGAAGAAAGAAGGCCTTGAAGGGGAAGCATTAGTTGATCTTGTGATCGAGCATGTGGCCCTGCTGGCAACTCAGAGTTAGAGTTTAAACAAGTTCCGCTTCTGCCTAGGGAACGTAATAGAATTTTGTAGGTCAGCGCATGTTAGTGGCAAACGTCACAGCGAAGGCTCCAAGCCGTCGCCTTACATCATCCCAACCATCTTGAATACGAATTTCATATTTATTCCTTTTGACGCCCCCTATCGAAGCATCAACATAAATGGTTCAGTAGATTTAAGTTTATTACTTTCCATCTCACCTTTACATCAATAGGTGAACGAAACAAACATGGTTCGAGTTGCCGTCCTCGATGAAGATCGCTGTAAACCTAAACGTTGCGGTAGGGTATGTTATCGATTTTGCCCCCCTGTGAGAAACAAAATAGAGGCCATTCAATTTGAGAATGACAAGCCTCTGATTGTGGAACCCCTTTGCGTGGGATGCGGCATCTGCGTTAAAAAATGTCCCTTTAACGCCCTCTCCATTGTCAATTTGCCAGACGAGCTGGAAGAGGAATGCAGTCACCGGTTTGGTCCAAACACCTTCAAGCTTTTCCGCCTCCCCATACCCTCGTCAGGAGTGGTACTTGGGCTTTTGGGTCAAAACGGAATTGGAAAAACTACTGCCCTAAAGATTCTTTCGGGAGAAACCAAACTGAACCTTGGAAACTACGAGGAGCCGCCTGACTGGCCGCAGATCATTGAACATTTTCGAGGTTCAACCCTTCAAGAGTACTTTCAGAAATTGAGCGCCGGCAAGTTGAAGGTTGTACACAAACCGCAGTACGTGGACAAGATTCCCCGCGTGGTTTCGGGTAAGGTTGGAGACCTCCTTGAAAAAGTTGATGAACGGGACAAGCTGGAGTTCCTCGCAGAGCAGCTTCAGCTCAAGACCGTTTGGGATCGCGCACTTGAAGTTTTAAGCGGAGGAGAACTTCAGACAGTCGCCATTGCCGCCACGATCTGTCGAGAAGCAGATGTTTACCTTTTCGATGAACCTTCCAGTTACTTGGATGTGAAGCAACGTCTTCAAGCCGCTAGAGCCATTCGAAGCCTTAAGAAAGACGGAAAAACAGTGATTGTGGCTGAGCATGACCTCGCCATTATCGACTACCTATCAGATCAAATCTGTGTTTTCTATGGAGCCCCTGGAGTTTACGGAATTATTTCCTATGTTCATGGAGTGAGAGTTGGGATCAACATATACCTGCAAGGCTTCATACCTGACGAAAACGTTCGCTTCAGAAAGGACCCAATCATATTCCACGTGAAGCCTCCAGCCGCTGGCTTGGCAACTGGCGAAACTTTGGTGAAGTGGGATGGATTGAAGAAGTCTTACGGAGATTTTGCCTTGTCCGCGGTGCCTGGAGAGGCAAAACAAGGCGAAGTCATTGGAATACTAGGTCCCAACGGAATCGGAAAAACCACTTTCGTGAAACTACTTGCCAGAATAGAGAAAGCAGACTCCGGAGAAGCATCCACGCAATACGGATTAACCGTAAGTTATAAGCCCCAATACATTTCAGCGGAATATGAAGGAACCGTTGAAGAGTTATTAAAAGACATAGCTAAAGAAGATTTTGAAACCAGCTGGTATCAAAGCCAGATTCTGCAACCCCTAAAAGTGGAGCCCATCCTAGACCGCGACGTAACCGAGCTCAGCGGGGGAGAGCTACAAAAAGTCGCTATTGCAGCTTGCCTTTCCCGAAGGGCTCAGCTTTATCTTCTCGATGAGCCCAGCGCCTACTTAGATGTTGAAGAAAGACTTTCTATGGCTCGAACGATTCGACGGGTGGTTGAGAGCCGAAGTGTAACAGCCTTCGTGGTCGAGCACGATGTAGTAGCGCAGGACTTCATCGCCGACCGCCTCATAATCTTTACCGGTGAGCCTGGAATCTACGGGGTTGCCAACCCGCCCACAAGCCTTCGAAGAGGTATGAACGCATTTCTGAAGGATATGGAAATCACCTTCAGAAGGGACCCGATTACCAAAAGACCGAGGGTAAACAAGGAGGGGTCAAAGCTGGACAGGCACCAGAGAAAGATTGGAGAATACTACTACGTGTAAATGGGCAGAAACTCAAGGACTCAAACTAGAGGACTTTGGGTATGTTGATACGGAAGATCAAGGTCTAGGACAGAGATTACGAAAGATCAAACCCAAGTAACTCTCCCACGCCTTTTATATGAATCATTGAATAGAGACTTTTTTAAGTTTGAAAGTAAAATACTGAATAGAGAGGCTAGATGATAGAGAGTTTACGAGACCCAGCGGTTCAGACTATTTTAGTCATCATAGTGACGATTATTGTTCCTATTATTTTTTATTATAAACAACGTCAGCGTAAATCTTTGGGCTATGAGGTTCTTTCATGTACACCTTTAAGCTCAGTAGACCGAAGAATCTTAGACAATTATCGGCAAGCGGGTTTACAGTTTACGTTCCACGGCGAGGTAATTCCTCAAGCTCACTTCATTACCATTAGGGTCGCCAACACAGGAAACGTTCCTATAAAGAAAGATGAGTATGATGATCCAATAAATTTGAGCTTTGGCAAGAAGGCTAAGGTACTGACAACTAGAGTTGTGGAGAAGAAACCAGAAACAATTTCAGTGACAATGAGTTGGTCTGAAGCACATAAGGTTGTTGTAGTAGACCCCATGCTTCTAAACAGCAAATGGAACTTTGTGATTGAGCTGCTAGTCACTGGTTTTGATGGTAAGGTTGGGGTGGGAGGAAGAATCGTAGGAGTCAATAAAGTAGAGGATATACGTGGAGGAATGCCAACGAGTCGAGAAGAATATTTGGCAAACGAAGCAATTATCATCAACGCATACATACTCTTGTTTGCGATCATATACGGGGCTCACCTTGTAACTATAATTGCGACCGGAGCATTGATACTACAAGGTTGGAGAAAGCTCAAGTTCAAGTTAATCAGACAGTTTGAGGAGAGATCCAAAAATACCTAGTTAAGCTCATACACAGAACGACTGTCTGTTCCGTTCATGTGTCAGTCTCTCTGTTGGTAGATTATTGTCCTTCTACTCTTTATTCTCTGTCGGGACAACAGCACTGTAAGTGCGCAGTATTATGCAGAGAAGAACATACCGCAAACTCGAATATAGCTTAGTGTCTGTTTAGCCAAGAGAATAATGAAAAAGAATATTAGGAATCATTGATAGTTTAGCATCTTTATCTACACGCTGAGGTGAAGACTTGAAGTTTAATCCCTTCTCTTTAGAGGACTGGTTCGCAAAGTACGAGCTTCAATGCAGGATTAACATCTCTGAAAGTGGAATTCTGCCAATAGACTTCAGCTGGTTTGACATTGACATCAGCGATTTAAGGTTGCGTTACAGTCATATGCTTGGGGACTTGGAGCTACGCGAGCTTATAGCCAGAGACTATCCAGGTTTATCTCCAGATCGAATACTGGTTACCACTGGTTGTATAGAAGCCAATTTTGTGGCTTTCGCATCCCTAGTCCAGCCCGGGGATCACATAATCGTTGAACACCCCAACTACCAGCAGTTGTACGAGGTGCCCCGTGCGTTGGGAGGTAAAGTGGAACTGCTTAGACTCAGATATGAGGATAACTACAAGTTGAACATTGACGAGTTGAATGAAATGGTTACGCCCAAAACCAAACTCATAGCCATCAGTCATCCAAACAATCCTACAGGCTCGGTCATAACACTAGAAACGCTGAAAGACATCATCGAAATCGTTGAAGACAATAACATTTACCTGCTCTCCGATGAAATATACCGAGAACTCGTATTTACCCACAAACCATTACCACCAGCTGCAACCCTCAGTGACCGCGCCATCAGCAATTCGAGCATGTCAAAACTTCACGGGCTTCCAGGACTCAGAATCGGATGGATGGCTGCAGACAAAGCCGTCATCGACATCGCCAAAGAGATAAGAAGCTACACAACAATATGCAATTCGGCGCCAAGTGAATACCTTTCAAAACTGGCTTTTAAAAGGAAGGATGAACTCGTGGCACGAGCAAAAAGAATCGCAACAACTAACCTCGAAGTATTGAAAGAATGGATAGAAGGTCGCGATGATGTGGATTGGGTTCCCCCTGAAGGAGGATTGGTAACGTTTCCAAGATTTTACAGGGATGCCACTTCGACCGAGCTATGCACATTGTTGGCAGAAAATTACAAGGTATTCGTGGCGCCGGGGAAGTGCTTCGACCTTGAACGACACTTCAGAATTGGGTTTGGATGGAGCACAGACGAACTGCGTGAGGGCCTTGAGTTTATAGGTAAAGCCTTAGACAGATTTGAATCTTCAAGTAAGTAAGTCCATCGCCTAAAGAGAGAAAAGTTTCAAATCTAGCGACAAACTCTTTAATTCTTAAGACATACGTTACAAACGGAGATCATGTTGACCAAAGTTCGCACACCCCTCATTTTAGTAAACTTCAAAACCTATTCTGAAGCTACAGGAGAGAAAGCTCTAAAACTCGCCAAAACTGCAGAAAAAATTAGCTTAGAAACCGAAGTTTGCATAGGTATAGCTCCTCAGTTTGTGGACATCGCGCCTATCTCTCAGGCTGTGTCGGTTCCCGTGTTTGCACAACACATCGACCCCATAGAGCCGGGCTCTTTCACGGGTCATATCTTACCCGAGTCGATAAGGGGGGCTGGAGCTGTTGGTACACTCATTAACCACTCGGAAAGACGGTTAACTCTCGCCGACATCGATACGGCAATTATAAGGACCCGTGAATCCAACCTGCTTTCAGTGGTTTGCGCCAACAATGCCTCCGTGAGTGCAGCAGTCGCTGCCCTTAAGCCAAACATGGTAGCCGTGGAACCTCCTGAACTGATTGGGACAGGAATTCCTGTTTCTAAGGCTAAGCCAGAAGTTGTTTCAGGCACGGTTGAGCTTGTTAAGCGAATAAACCCCGATGTGGTGATTCTCTGTGGAGCTGGAATAACAACGGGGGAGGATGTGGCTGCCGCTTTAAGGCTTGGTACAGAGGGTGTTTTGATTGCGAGTGGCGTCGTGAAAGCGAAAGACCCATATAAGGCGCTGCTAGAACTTGCAGAATCCATAACAAAAACGTAAGGGTTACAATTGAAAGTCGAAATCAGATGCGCCTCCTGCATCCTTCACCGTGGCTATATGGAAATCAAAGAGGCAACAAACGACCCCTCCCTCCAATTCAAGGCCATGTCTGCCCTCCTAGACTTCTTAGTCAAAGAGTTCAAGCCAACCGCCAATCCTGCATACCTAGGCACGCAAAGGGACAGACTAATCAAAAAGATAACTGGCAACCAAGATCCCTACGCGGAAAGGAAGCGAATAAGCAATCGGAACGCCTTGGAAATGCTTCCGCTGGCGAAAAATCTGGTTTCTGGCGAGCCCTCTAGGGAGTTGCGATTTAGAAAGGCTTGCCTGTGCTCCATCGTTGGCAACGTCATGGAATTCGACATCCCAGACAATCCATTTGAATATACAGATGTACAGAAGCTGATTCAGCGAGCTGAAAAAGACCTAGCCATCGATGAAATCGCCCAAATTTTCGATAAAACCAAAAAGGCAAAAAACATTCTGTACCTAGCCGACAACGCTGGAGAAATAGTCTTTGACACCCTTCTTGTTCAAGAGTTAAAAAAACTGGGGGCACACGTCACGGTGGCGGTTAAGGGTGGTCCAGTACTCAACGACGCCACAATAGAAGACGCCAAATACGTCGGGATGCATGAAGTGGCAGACGACATAATCACCACGGGCACGGATGCTGTGGGTTTAATTCCCAGCGAATGTTCCGACGAGTTTTTAAGCGTTTATAACTCAGCCGATTTTGTGGTGGCTAAGGGCATGGGGTACGCCGAAACTCTCTCTGAAATCAAATTAGCGTCTCCACACGCCCTACTGTTGCGGACAAAGTGTAACCCGGTTGCCAACTTCTTCAACGTAAGCCTGGGAAGAAACGTTGCCAAGCTAATGTTTTAAATGTTGGATGGGAATGGAAATAGATTTACCCAAAATACGCCTTGGATCAGATGTCCTTTCAGATTCGGATAAAGCACTTCGAATGGAGTGGCTTGTAACCAACGGTCTAGGGGGATACGCTTCCTCAACCGCCCTGGGCGTCAACACCAGAAAGTATCACGGCCTCTTAGTTGCCGCCTTTAACCCGCCGGTAGACCGTAGGGTCCTCCTATCCAAGCTTGACGAAGAAATACGGATCGGCAATGAAACATACCAGATCGGGGCAAACGAGTTTAAGCATGGAATCAGTCCTGAAAGTTACCAGTTTCTAGTGGACTTCTCGCTTGCTCCGCTTCCAATCTATGAATATATTGTACATGAAGTTCAACTTAAGAAAACCATATTCATGCCTTATGGTAAAAACGCGACCATAGTCACTTACGAGATGTTTAACCCTCATGAAGACAAAGCAACCATACGCGTTTCACCGCTCGTTAATTCCAGACACTTCCATTTTGTAACGGATAAAGACAACCTAGCTTGGAACTTCATTCAAAAGCCATTCGAAAAAGGGGTAACCATCCAGCCATCTATCCCGCTGTCAACCTTAATCGTATCCTCAAGTGATGGACAATATTCTGCGAATGAAAGCAGGTGGGTTGAGGAATTTTACTTCAGAGTAGACGCTTCCCGAGGAGAAAGTTGCCTCGACGACTGCTTTCAGCCTGGATGGTTTGAAATTTCTGTGGTCCCAAAAGAGAGAAAGAAATTTTACGTCCTTGCGACGGCTGGTAAAAGCGAGAAGGAAGCCCTAAGCCTTTTTTCGTCGATTCACGAGGAAAACATCGACACTTTCTACACTCAAGAATTGGAGCGCCGAAAAAGTTTGTTAAAAAAGTTTCAAGAGCGTTACACTGACGTTGAAATTGAGGATTGGTTGAAGTGGCTTGTCTTGGCCGTTGATTCTTTCCTCGTGAACCGGGAGTCAACTAAGATGAAGTCCGTGATCGCTGGCTACCACTGGTTCGAGGACTGGGGAAGAGACTCCCTCATCTCTTTGCCGGGACTAACGCTTGTCACAGGAAGATTCGAGGACGCGAGAGAAATTTTACTAACATTTAAGCACTACTGTGCCAAGGGCATTATTCCCAACAGGTTCCCAGACCAAGCTGGAGACACGCCAATCTACAACTCTGTAGATGCCACCCTATGGTTCTTCAACGCGGTTCTTCAATACCTAAAATACACTGGCGACTTTGACTTTGTCCAGAAGGAACTATGGGAAGTGCTGACATCCATCCTTGAACATCTGATTCAGGGAACTTTATATAACATACACGTAGAAGACGATGGGCTCCTCGCTCATGGTGCCCAACTGACTTGGATGGACGCGGCGGTGAATTATCAGTTCGTTACACCCAGAGAAGGAAAGGCTGTGGAAATTCAAGCATTGTGGTACAACGCCTTAAAGACGATGGAACTCCTCGCCACACGCTTCAACCAAAGAGAAGAAGCGAGAAAATATTTCGACATGGCTGAAAAGGCTAGAAAGAGTTTTACAGAGAAGTTTTGGGACCCAAAGAGGGTTTTTCTCTATGACGTAGTACCTGGGGAGCAGGCTGATCCCTCGTTAAGGCCGAATCAGGTGATCGCGGTTGCCTTAGACTTTTCTATTCTTGACAGAGCTATTGGAGAAAAAGTTGTTGAAACTGTTCGGAGAAAACTTTGGGGCACATACGGGCTGAAGACCCTAGCCGACGATGATCCACGCTACATTGGAGAATACTCTGGAGACCCGAATCAACGTGGAAACGCATATCACAATGGAACCGTCTGGGCCTGGCTTCTAGGACCCTTCACAACAGCCTTCTTAAAGGTCAAGAATTATGATGAGAGTTGGCGACGCTTCGCCTTTGAAAACTTTTTGCAACCTCTCTTCCGAGAAGAGATTTTCAGAGCTGGCCTTGGGACAATAAGCGAAATATTCGACGGCAACCCACCTCATTCACCCAGAGGGTGCATCGCGCAGGCTTGGAGCGTGGCAGAACCGCTCAGGGCCTTCATTGAAGATGTCATGATGAAAAGGCCTCCATACGAACAACAAGTTTTGGGAACTTTTAGTTATTAGTAGATAAGAAATTATAAAAGGATGGGAAACCACTTGCCTTGCGAAATCAAGAAAAATCCAACATCGTAGAGGTCGCGTCATGACGGATATCTGCCTCATGTTTGAGGTTCATCAGCCGTTAAGGTTAAACCGTAATTTCCACTCAGACCTTATGGCTCGCGGGTCAGTTACGAAAAAGGATCTTTTCGACCTCTACTTTGATCATAAACTGAATCGTTACGTTTTTGAGAGGGCCGCCAGAAAATGTTACTTCCCCGCAAACAACACCATTTTGGAGCAGATTGACAGGTGCAAGAGGGAGCGAAAACAGTTTAAGGTGGCCTACGGCATATCCGGAGTTTTTATTGAGCAGTGTGAGCGGTGGAATCCGGATCTCCTCGAATCCTTCAAGCAACTCTTCGAATCGAGCTGCGTTGAGTTTCTGGATCAACCATACTATCACTCGCTTGCCAGCCTCCACGGGACAGACCGCTCAGAGTTCGTTGAACAGATCAAAATGCATCGCCAGCTTATGAAAGACCTTTTCAATTGTGAGCCCACGGTTGTTGAAAACACGGAATGTTTGTACAACAACGCCATAGCAAAGACGGTTGAGGGACTGGGTTACGAGGCTACAGTCACTGAGGGAGTTGAGCGAATTCTCTGGTGGAGAAGCCCCAACTATGTGTATAGGGCTAAGGACTCCAATCTTCGCGTTCTACTTCGCAACTACCGCCTCTCCGACGACATAGGGTTCCGCTTCTCCTCAACCTGGTGGGAGGAGTGGCCGCTAACCGCGGAAAAGTACGCAAGCTGGTTGGCCGCAACCCAGGGGCAGGTAATTGTCCTCTTCGTCGATTACGAAACCTTTGGTGAGCACCACTGGCCGGAAAGTGGAATCCACGAATTTCTAAGGTGGTTACCAAGCGAGGTGAACAAATGGGATCATCTGTATTGGTGTACTCCTTCCGAGGTTGTTCGTCGACACGCTCCGGTCGGGGAAATTGATGTTTATGAATATAACACCGTTTCTTGGGCGGACCTTGAGAGGGACCCCACCGCATGGATTGATAACTCTATGCAAACGATCTGCTACGAGTCTCTGAAAGAACTGGAACTGCTGGTGAAGGGAACAGGCGACGAGGACCTGATAAGATTGTGGCGATACCTCCAAATGAGCGATCATCTCTATTATATGAGCATAAAAGGAGGCGGTCCAGGCGACGTACACTGCTACTTCAACCCGATGGGAAGCCCAGTCGAAGCCTTCGCGGTTTATTCAAGAATCCTCTCTGACCTTGAGGCTAGAATCCTCGTAGAGCTGGAAAGACCTGAACTTGCAGCAAAAAGAATCCTGCGGCGCCTTCCAGTTGGAAAGGGTTTCACCTTCTTTTACGAGTTTGCGCGGCCCACTGGTTTGACGGTTCACAGTTTAGATGAATTTTGTTCAACCCTCAAGACCGTTGACTTAAGCTCTGTTAGGTTTCACATGGAACGCGGAGACTTTGAGCGTTGGCTTCGCCATGTGGTCGGCGACGATAAGCTTGCTGACAAACTGGTAACAATATCGAATCAGAAATTGACAGGCGAATCCCTGCGCAGAAAGATTCTTGCCACAATGGAAAGCAGAATAAAGGAACTAAAGGAGATAACTTTCAAGACTTCGGCTAGAACCAGAAAGCGGGGAGGCTTGAAATAGCTGAATAAGGATTTGATTGTTGCACCAACTATTGGAGGTTCCTATGTTTACACAGCCAATACAGCTGCTGCCTTCCTAAAGAAGAAAGTTTATCCGTATCTTCCTGCTCCTCCTCCACGCTTCGTGGAATTCAAAAGGTACACGCCTGAGGAAGCTTTGAACCTTAACTTAAATGAGCAGTGCCGAAAGATTACGGCATTGTACGAGGATTTTGTGAAAGGGCGCAAGTTTGACGCCATCATTTTTGGTGCTTCAAACGGCGGAATCGTAAACTTGGCTGTTGCCATGGGAGTGCCCTACCTCTGTTCCCAGTTTCGAGTTCCGGTTTTGATGGGGTCTGGAAGCAAGGATGATTTGGAACCCTACGTAAAGGTTGTAAAGCTTTTAGGAGAACGCTGGACTGTTAAGCATCCGTGGAGTTCGGTTTGCTGTCTGGTTGACCCAATCCATGACCGAATGGACGTGGGAGTATACGCCCACGTTCGATCAAAATTCATCGACATCCCGCCAACTTACAAAGAATTTATTGAGAGGCATCTTAACCCAGGAGGCACGCTAATCTTTGTAAACATAACTTACCCATGGACAAAATACAGTTTGGGAGACCGCACCTACCTGCAAGTCGGCGGCTTGGGTGATGTAGCGCCAAAAGAATACCTCGAAGGCTCAGAAAGACTGGAAAAATTTCTGGAATTAGTAATGTCTAATCATCAGGACGGTTGGAATCTTCCAGGCTACGAGCTTGTGCCGAGGCCTGAATCTGAATGGGGTGTAGAACCAGAGCTTAAAGAAGCTGTGCTGAAATACTGCAGGCAGGAGGGTTACGACCTACTGTACTTGGAACACAGCCACCCAGCTGGGTTTAACATCCTCGCGGCTCACGCGATGCACATGAGACACACGGCGGACGGTGGAAGCTGCGGAGGATACTTCATAAACATTTTCTGGGCTCTCTGCCCAACTTTAGCCTTGCGGGCTAGGCTTCTAAGTAGTTGGTTCACCTTCACGGATAGGGCTTCTCTAAAAATCGCGGAACAACAGCTTCGTCGCCTATTAAAAGACTTTCCAGAAGTCCCCAAGAAGGCAATTCTTGGCTACTACTGGAGTCATCCCGCAGCGACGATTCTGGACATCGTTCCCCCAAGCGGTTGGCTGGAAATGCTCTCAAAGTATATTCCTCTAGAAGAGATTCGAATTCCCGGGATTGCTGGTCCGGAAAGGACAGACCACGACATTTTCAAGTATGAGGATGAACTTTATGAGGAGAGCGAAAGATACGCTGGAAACGAAAGCCAATACAACGTTACGGTGGAAGATCTGAAGTCCCTTCCAGCGTTACGATCAGCACGATAGGCGCATTCTTGGGCATCCAAACAATACGGCATGGATATATTTAACAGCAAGAAGTTGGAAATTTAGAGTTTGCGGAGGGTATGTGTCCTGATTTTGAAATGTTCCTGTATTCTGGATTCATAATACTTATTTAAAAGTAACATCTACCGCTATCACAATTAACAAAACTACACGAAAACAAAATGATTCACCGCGTCGATGGCTGAGGAAAACGGTGCGTCTGAATGAGGATTTGCATGCTGACCTGGGAGTTTCCACCTAGAGTCGTGGGCGGCATCGCTCGCCACTGTAGCGGCTTAGCTAGAGCCCTTGCTCAGGATGGTCATGAAGTGCATGTTGTCACATTAGACTTTCCTGGGGCACCAGCCTACGAAGAGATGGAAGAGGTTAAAGTTTATCGCACCGTTACAGAGCTTGGACACCCAAACTTTCTCACATGGGTTCTTTTGTTTAACCACTTTCTGGAGAAGAGGATGGCAGATATAAGTCGGCAAGTTGAATTTGATGTTCTTCATGTTCATGACTGGTTGACCGCCTTCGCCGGCATCTCCTTCAAGCATCATCTTAAGAAGCCTATGGTTCTCACAGTTCACAGCACCGAAATCGGTAGGGCGCAGGGTCTCCACAATGCCGACTCCTTCTCCATCGACGGAATAGAATGGTGGTCAGCGTACGAGGCGAAGAAGGTTATAGTGACTAGCCACTCTATGAAAAGGGAAATTTGCGATCACTTCCATCTGTCGTGGGACAAGGTTGAGATAATTCCAAATGCCATTGACGTAACAAAATTTAATGCGTCTGTTGATAGGGGGGCTGTTAGGGCGCGCTTTGGGGTTGGTTGGGGCGAGAAAATGGTTCTTTGCGTGGGTCGATTGGTTCCTCAAAAGGGGGTAGAATACTTCATTAGGGCAATTCCCATGATAGCCCAGCGTCATCCCGAAGCGAAATTCATCATCGTGGGCGAAGGCTGGTGGAGAGATTACTTAGAGGACGTCGCCCAATCCACAGGACATCGATGGAAGATTCTGTTTACTGGCTTCGTTTCAGACGAGGATTTGGTGGCACTTATGAGCAGCGCCGACGTTTTGGTTGTTCCGTCCATTTATGAGCCGTTCGGCATAGTTGCCTTGGAAGGAATGGCTACGGGTGTTCCGGTGGTGTCGAGCCAGGTTGGCGGCTTAGCAGAAGTGATAGAACATGATCGTACAGGAATTTTTGTGTATCCAAAGAATCCTGAGTCGATTGCTTGGGGGGTTGGACGAGTCTTGTCTAACCCAGAACACGCCAGATGGTTAACTCAGAATGCTAGAGAAATACTCCACAAGACTTATAGTTGGGAAGCCGTTGCTATGAGAACTGCCGAGGTTTATAAAGAAGTGGTGGAGTAAAATGCGCAGAGATCCTTCATCCGACTTTTCATCTGGTCCTGAACTATCCGACGAACTACGCCTCTTATGCATGCTACACAACATTGGGGCAACAGCGTCGGAAAGGTCATTGACCATCCAGCAAATTTCAGAATGGACTAGAATGGAAACTCCAGCACTGCGGTCTTATCTTCAAAAACTCATTGAACTGGGCTACGTCCAGTTTATTCAGATCGAGGGAATTGACAAGTATCATCTTACGCTTGACGGAATCAGAAAAGTGCTGAGCATTTATAGTTAACCGTCGGAAACTGCTACAATTTTTTCTCTTCTGCTTGAACTGCTCGCTTCAGTTCTGCGGCGGCGTCTTCTGGAGGAACAACGTTTATGAACATTCCCGTGCTCTTCTCGAAACCAGCCCATATCGCCAGCCTAGGATAAACTTCCAAATGCCAATGATAGTAATCCTGCGCCTCCTCGCCTGGCGCCATGTGAAAACCAAAATTATAGGAAGGATCATTCAACAGCGAATTCAACCCGCCGAAACAAGCCCTAAACGCTTTGGCTAAACTGTTTATCTCCCCCTGCGAAACATCCAAAAGCGTTGACTGATGTTTTTTGGGGAAAATCCAAAATTCTAAGGGATGCACGCTTGCCCAAGGCGCAAAAACAACGAAGCTGTCGTTTTCCCAAATAAAGCGAGAACCAGCCCTCTCCTTTCTCAAAATATCACAAAACAAACACTTCCCGGTCTTTGTCCAAAACCTCCTACATGCCCTCAGTTCCTCATCCACAATCGCTGGAACAAAAGGAGTTGCGATAATTTGAGTGTGGGCGTGGGAAAGGGAGGCACCCGCGTCAAGCCCATGATTTCTAAAAATTTCAACATACTTCACGTAAGGCTTCGCTGAAAGACCCTTTAGTCGATCAACATACGCGTTGATAAGATGGACCAATTGTGAAACTCGCGCCGCACCGGGATGCTCGTCGTGGCGGGGCGACTCTATGAGAACTTCATGATGACCCACAGCATTTGCGAGGACAGGGCTTTCTTTAACCTTTACTTTCTCCTTGTCCGGAGGGGTGAAAGCTGGGTACAGGTTTGGCACGCATCTTATGAGCCAGTTTTTGTGGCGAAAACCGTTTTGGTCCCTATCTTTCTTAATTTCTCCGTTGGAACGAAGATAGACAAGGACTGCTGGAGGAGTCATGTGTTCGTTGTCAGGGCAGAGGGGACAGACTCCAATCCCTCTTTCCTCAGCCTTTTTCACAAAGTCGGTGGGTCTCCGCTTCCTTTCCTTGGCAATGACGACCCATCGATTTAACAAATAATCCTTCCGGATTTCATTGCTTGACATGGCTTCTCTTCTCTTCTAGGCACCACGTTCATGTGGAAGGCTTTTCAGACTTTCTAGACTCTAAAAGTTCCGTATAAAGCTGAATAGTTCTCTCCGCGGCATGATCCCAAGTAAACCGTTCAAGAGCCCTTTTCCGACCGTTTCGGCCAAGCTGCGCTTTCCTTTCAGGGTTTTGTATGGAGTTGACGATTCCCCAAGCGATGTCAGCTGGGTCGTTTGGATTGATGTGAAAACCACATTGGTCTGGACCACTCGCAACAACAATCTCTTTCATTCCGCTAACTCCCGCGGCTCCAACAACTACGGGTCTCTCCATGCTCATCGCCTCCAAAGTAACGATTCCGAAGGGTTCATAGAGGCTTGGATAAACAGCCACATCACACGCTGCATAGTGGGCGATCCGTTCCTCCTCTGGGACGAATTCGAAGCGGAATTTCACAACGTCTTGAAGATGTAGGTTGCGAACCAAGCCTTCCAAGTAGTCTCGCATTTCTCCGAGACCAACAATCACGAGTTTGGCTTTGGGAACCTTTTCTAAGACGTGGGGCATGGCTCTAATCAGTTTGTCTACTCCCTTAACCCATACGAGCCTCCCGATGAAAAGCACCATTAAGTCATCATCTTTAAGTCCGTATCTCTGTCTCACTTCCTTCGCTTTCTCTCCACCTACCCGCTCAAGGCTGTATTTATGCGGATCCACCCCATTGTAACACACGCGAATCTTCTCCGCAGGAAAACCTGCTTGTATAAGTTCATCTTGCATCGCATAAGAAACTGTTATGGTTAAATCTGCCATCTCTGCGCCCCGACTTTCTATGCTGCTTACGACTTCAGACCCATTGCCCATGGTTCGTCCCTTTTCGTCGGAGTGCACGTGGAAAATAAGGGGCAAACCTAGTTCCTTCTTGACGGATATGCCTGCAATTATGGAGAGCCAGTCATGAGCGACTACCGCGTCATATTTGAATTCGTCTCTTCGGACAAGTTCATTTACCAATTTTGAGGCGCTTAGATAGTTGTATACGAGAATTTTGGAGAAAAACTGAATGCCTCTACCCCACTTCTTGACATCTTCTGCGACTACGTCTGGCAAAGAGTCGGATACATCGATGTGGACGGGTCGATGGATTTCGATACCTCGTAAGAGCTCCCTCGTTGGTAGGCCAGCCTCATCGTCATTCATGGTGAAAACGGTTACGTCGTGACCTAGCAAAACAAACTTCCTCGTTATTTCGGCGGCGTATGTTCCCAAACCTCCAACAATCTTTGGAGGATATTCGTAAACCAGTAAGGCTATCTTCATCTTAGTTCGGCTCCGAAGGGCGTCGTATTTTCTCACCATCTACTTAGTGATTGATATAACTGGTATGAATGCTACTTGTATTCAAAAGTTTTCCTCAAAATATAATAGTCTGAAGAAACTAATTTAAATTGTATTCTTTGGGGGGATATGTGCCACAATGAGTGGGAATCAGGTTAGGAGGAAAATTCTGGAAGTGTTATGGGCGACTGGAAAGCCAATGAGCCTCAAGGAGATAGCCCAAAAAATAGGGATAGGCGCCTCCTCGACGATGGGATACCTGCTCGGGCTCATAAAAGCAAAACATGTTTCTGTGCCCCAGAAGCATTACTACGCCATAACAAATCTGGGCAAACAAGCCCTAGACCTGCCAAAGTTCGATAAAAAGCTAGCTCTAAGCATCTTAAGCTCCGTGCCTTTCGAAAAAGCCTTTCATTTCTACACAGGAATCAACCAATACTTAGGCGTTCATGCAAACAGCCTCAACGACTTTTGCGGCAAAATCCAAAAAATCGACTTAAAGTCCGTTGAGTTCCACCTCCCACGCAGAGACTTTGAACTATGGCTCCAGAGCTTAGGAGACCTAGAATTAACTAAAAGAATGGAGCAAATCCGCGGGATGGGCTTGTCTGGGGAGAACCTTCGGAAAAAAGTTTACGAGACCGTTAAGTCTCGTTGCGAAGAACTAGCAGAACTTACCAAGTAACAAGTCAAGCTTAGTATAAGGCAACGAATCTTCCAGAGTAGGATGGTCCTCAGAAAAAGAGGGAAGGTTAGGGTTAGCACTATGCCTCCACAAATTTGTTCTTCAACTTTTCCAAAACATTGGGCAAGGTAGTGTATTCCATAGTCTCAGCGCTTAGACGAGCTGGCTCAAACTCCCCCATTCGACGAAGAGCAACAGCGTATTCAACAGCCTCACGACGAGCAAGGTCAAAGGCAGGATCATCAAACAAATCGCTTATCAGAGGATTGCCATTATCGTCGCTGGCAATCTTACCATAACTAACCTGAAAACCGAGGGACACCATCCTTGGAGGCCCATCAAAGGCTGTGCATCTGCTGTCCTTCAATCCCACGGGCATCAATGGGCCCCAGTGGCTGCCGCGCATCCAGCCCGCGACAAAGTAGGTGTGCATAAAGGGCACTAAAACCTCGCCAAGGGCAGGTAAGCCATGTTGAGCCCTCACAATGGAGACAGGATCATCCTTCCCCACGTATTTACCCGCAATCAGCGACAGCTTAGTTGTGCTAGTTGCAGCGCATATAAGATTGTCCCTAGCCCTCCATACATGTGAAACAACGTAACGCCCAGTGGTCCCAATTAGTCCAATTAAATCATACATTTCTTCAGGACACTTCAAAACAACCTTCTTATTTTCCATCACGTCGAGAACTTCAAATTTGAAGCCTCCAGCCATGTTTGGGTCAATCACGAGCCCAGCAGTGTTGCTTGGGTCGGCGAATATTTTGAACATGGGGTAGTTGAAGGCACCAGGCTCCGTCTTGTCAGCCGCAAAGACAACGAAGGGGTCTGAACCCCGCTCTTCAATTTCCATTTCAGCTACGCCGGGGCCCATTCCTCGAACGTTTCCGCTGAAGGCTGTTCTCAAAATGTCTTGGCCTGCACCGTACAGTTTAAGGCTTTTAGCCTTTTCGGCAGCTTCTTGAAAGGTGTCCCAAGCCAGCTTGTGAATCTCGGGGTTGTTTTCTCCCTTTTTATGGATCATGAGGAGTTCAAGGTCGTCTCCGGCATGAAACACGTGATAACTGTTGATAAGCCCGCTTTCTTGAGCCCTTTCCAAACATTTTTCTCCAATGTCTAGTATGGGCTTAGGTACCGTGTGGTGCCCAGCCAAGGAACCGACATCACATTTAATTACTGAAACTGTAGTTTTTTCAGGCATTTTATGTACCTCCTGAATCTCAAAATCTGATGTAGTTTCTTCTAACAGTATCTTAAAAGACTTCCTAACCTCGCAGTAGGGTCTTGATGAATAGGTATGGTTGTGTAATATATAAGATATATACGAAAAATGAAACACGCGAACTATTTGAAAATGCTAGGTTTCCCGCAGATTCCATTTTTCAATGTTATGTTCATTCTCTTTCAGAAAAATTTCGAGAGTAGATTTATCAGGAGCTGATTGGGCGCCTTCTCTTGTGCATTTTAAGGAGCCGCACGCGGCGCCATACACGGTTGCGTCTTCCAAGGTTTTTCCTCGGAGCATGGCGGTGAGGAAACCAGCGTCGAAGGCGTCACCCGCACCAATGGTGTCTTTTACTGCTACCTTAAAGGATGGAACCAGAAAATCGCCGTTCGATGAAAGCACAACAATGTTTTCCTTGCCACCCTTAATCACGTACGTCTTATCCTCTCCGATTCTTTTTCTTAGTTTTTTGGCTACATCTAAAATTTTGGCTTGTTCTTCAAGACCTAAAAGGACCTTCGCTTCGTGGCGGTTGATAATTAGGGTATCTATGTTTTTCAAAATTGGTTTCAGCTTCTTGAGTCCCAGCTCAGACTTCTTTCGTCCCGAGTCAAGGGACACTGTTACTCCAGAATCTTTGGCTATTTTTGAGGTGTGTTTCAGGGCTTCTAGGTTTATGCCGCTCATGTGGAGGTGTCGAGCCTTCTGTATGTACTCTGCTTGAATTTCTTCTGGAAGGATGGGTTCGCTTGCCCCGATCATTTGGATGAATTCTGGAACACCTTGCCCGTTGACTATGATGAGGGAGACTCCTGTCGGATTTTTAAAGTCTACGAGTATGTGATCCGTGTTAATCCCAAAGTTGCGGAAGTTTTGAACAACGAACCAGCCGTATTCGTCGAAACCCACTTTTCCAATCATGCCAGTTTTCAAACCCAGTTTTGTAGAGTTTACTGCAACATTGGCGGCTGATCCTCCCCCGCTATATTTTAGTCGCCCCTCCATAATGCTCAGTTTGTCTGGCAACGGAAAGTTATTAACATAACATCGAATATCGTAGAGAACGTGCCCCAGACACACTAGGTCAAACTTCATTTCTGTCTACCTTTGCCCACGGTAGACGTTCAGAAGATGCCACGCATAAAAGCATGTGTATAAAGGAGTTCAAGACGCACTTCCAGAGTAAACATAAGATTTACATATTTCGCGGGGGAAAATTGAATCTCTCGGCAGAGGAGACAAGGATGAAAATCATATTTTCGGAAAAATGTTTGGAGTATAGTTGGCTTGGCCACATAGAAGGCCCTGAAAGGGTTGAAAAAGCCTTCGAGTTTCTTAAAGGAAAATACGAGTTTTTGGAGCCGAAGCCTGCCTCGGTGGAAGACCTACTAAAGGTTCACAGCAAAGAATACGTTGATCTCATTAAGAATGCGAGGGCGGGAAGCTATTTAGATGGAGACACCCCGGTTCCTGAAAATACTTACGAATATGCATGTCTTTCGGCTGGCGGGGCAATACTGGCTGCCAGAGAAAAAGGTTTTTCCCTCATGAGGCCCCCTGGCCATCATGCGGGCAGAAACGGCAGAGCCTTGGGCGCCCTCACTTTAGGCTTCTGTTATTTCAACAACATTGCCATAGCCGTGAGAAGCTTGGATTTACCAACTTTGATTCTGGACATTGACGGCCATCACGGGAACGGAACTCAAGAAATTTTCTTGGGAGACCCTAAGGTTACATACATTTCTTTGCATAGGTATCCACATTATCCGGGAACAGGCGTCAGGTCCCAGGACAATTGTTTAAACTTTCCATTGTCCTATTCAACTGGTGATTCCTTATACCTGAAAACCTTGGATAAAGCGCTGAATCAGGTGAATGCGGAAAGCGTTAAGGTTGTTGGAATCTCAGCGGGGTTCGATGCCCATCAAGGAGACCTGGCTTCGCTAGGTTTAAGTGTTAAGTGTTACCGAGAAATTGGCAGAAAGATAGGAGCCTTAGGAAAACCAACCTTCGGCGTGTTGGAAGGGGGCTACATAGGCGAAAACATAAGCAGAGATTTACATGAACTTATCCAAGGACTGGAAGAAAGATAAGTGGAGCGGCAACACGAATCATGAGCCTGCCAGAGCTTCAAAAGTTAAAAAAATACTCCTTTGAGATAGGCCCCATAAGGCCGCCTTCAGAGGGTGGAAGCCGCTCCCTCCTCATAAGGGCAACCCGCAACTGTCCGTGGAACCTATGCAAGTTCTGTTACGGCACCCCCTACAACCGAGAAAAGTTTCAACTCAGAAGTCTAGAGGAAATAAAAAGGGACATAGACGCAGCAAAGGCAATCAGCGAGCTGATAGAGGTTATAGCGAAAAAACTTGGAGGTATGGATTGGGCAGCCAGATTGGTTGATCCGGGGTTTCTATACAACAAGGACTTCATGGAACTAAACGAAAAAGAATCCAAAAATTTTCAAAGCGTCACGAACGTGTTTAACTGGCTTCATTCCGGCGCAAAAAGCGCGTTTCTGCAAGATGCCAACAGTTTGATCATGCCCACCAACGAACTAGTTGAAGTGATAACCTATCTGAAGCAGGCTTTCCCAAGCCTAGAAAGGATAACATCTTATGCTAGGGCGAAGACCCTTGCTCAGAAAACCAAAACTCTAGAAGAACTGAGGGAACTGCGCAAAGCCGGCCTCTCAAGACTACATGTTGGTTTAGAAACAGGCGACGGTGAATTACTGAAATACGTTAACAAGGGCGTCACCAGTGAGGAACATGTTTTGGCAGGCAGAAAGGCCAAGGAAGCGGGCTTCGAGCTTTCGGAATACTGGATGCCAGGTTTAGGCGGAAAAACCATGACAGAGCAACATGCAAGAAACACTGCTAGAGTTTTGAACGATATAAACCCAGATTTCGTGAGGTCGAGGAGGTTTGTTCCTCGTAAGGCAACACCGTTGTATGAAGAATGGAAGAAAGGTGAGTTTCAGCTACTTTCGCCCCATGAAGAGCTAAGAGAAATCCAAGTTATGATAGAGAATCTAGAAATTACGGGCAGGGTTTGCTTTGACCATTTTATAAATCCAGCTTATAGAACGGGCTCTGGCTACGTTTGGCTGTTTAAACAAGACTACGACGGATACAAGTTTCCAGAGGAAAAGCCCAAGGTTCTAGAACTCATAGAACATGGCTTGGAAATTGATGAATCGCTTTACATTCGTGCGGAAGATTTGGTTGAAATGTCGCTCTGACAACGCGCAAGGATAGTTAAAAGTTTTTAGCTGTTCAATCAAAGTAGATATGGGAAAATCGTCATGAACAAACTTGCAGTTATATCTGCCAAGATACCCGACGAAGTGTACAAGGAGCTTGCCCTCCGCATTCCCGAAGGAGAAAGAAGCAACTTCATTCGCGAAGCCATAATCGAGAAACTGGAGAAAACTCCCCGCCCAGACAAAATTTTTGAACTGGAACAGAAAATAAGCAGGTTGGAAGCCGACCTTTCCGAGATAAAGAAGTACCTAGCCGAGCTAGAGGTCCTCACCTACGAGAAGGGCAAAGTAAACCCCCACACCTTCTGCATCGACGAACTCGACCACAAAATCGTGGACTACCTCCTCCATTATGGAGGAGCTACAACCACAGAGCTTGCAGATTTTCTGAAAACGAACCGATGGTTTGTTCTTAACCGCCTCAGAAAGATTGAAAGGTCTTCTAAGAAGCAGCTTGGAAAATCCATCGTTGAGTATTATGCGGGAGAGAAGTCGGGTAAAAGGAAGGCTTGGTGGATAAGAGAAGAACTTATTGAAGTCTAAACCCTCTTCTGCGCACCGATTCTGTTTGTAGATAGACCTTCTATATAGCCCCCTATATATACTATCCAACATAGAAATTGGCGACGCGGTGCAGATGCTATTATTTTACCGCAAACGGAAATAGAGCCAAAGAGCGCGTGTAATTTAAAATAAGGGAATGTGGAATATTACATGAATTGTAGGATGGAGGTAAAATGTCAAAAAGTTCCGTAAAAGCATATTTTGTTGCCACGGTAAAGCGGGGAACCGAACACGAAGTTGCTGAAAGAATTCGAAAGATGAAAGAAGTTAAAGAAGTCTTGGTTACTTACGGACTGTGGGACATCGTTGCACGTATTGAAGCTGAAAGCCTAGGACATCTGGACAAAATCATCACAGAAATACGCAAAATTCCAGAAATCGAACAAACTAACACACTAATAGGCGCCTGAAAAACCATCGAAACAATACATTTTCACTAAAGCGCTAGCGCAACAACCTAATCTACATGAAATTGATTTTAATGATTGAGGGCCCGTAGCCCAGCCAGGATTAAGGCGTCGAACCGCGTTGAGAAAGCGGTGCGCAAGCCTCCGGAGCCGAAGATCCGGGGTTCAAATCCCCGCGGGCCCGCCAATTCTACTCTTGTTCTTTGAAAATGGCTTGATTTAGGCTGTTTTGCTGGTTTAGAGCTTGAAGAAAGTTCAGAAGTAGCTGGATCACTGGTTGCAGAAGGCCCCAGGAAAGCCCTCTATAAATTGTTGGGACAGTCTTGATGGGAGACCTGTTAGGTAGTCGTTTAAATCCGTGTTCGCGGTTTGTGCCTTTGCTCGTAGCAAGTTAGCAACTTCTGTTTTTAGTCCCACGCCTGTCATTCCAAGTTTTGTCATTCATAAGGAATAGCCATGCTCGATTCATGAAAAAACTTCTTCATCAATTGTTCGGAAGGGAGGAAGCCTACGTCGAAGAAATGTTGAAAGCCTGTCTTGAAAGAGACTCGAAAATGTCCAAGCACCAGAGAAAGGCACTCCGTATAGTAGAATGGCTAAAGAAAAGTTGGAAAGTTTGATTCTTGGCAAATCTGTTCGATATGAAATCAAAGCCAGAGACCCTTTTGGAAGAGCAGTGTCTCAAGTTTGGGTAAATAGTTCAAATGTCAATGAGATTATGAGAAACTACATCAAACGCATAATGCCTTAGTTCCCTCTTTTTTCTTCACCAACCGATAAGTGGACAGAACTATTTTTCACAATTTATATATATTACTGCAAACACAATTCGTAGGTGCTGAAAAAGGAGAAAGGAGAAAAATGGCAACTCTTGCCTTGAAAAATAAGTTAGTTTCCTTTGTTATTTTGGTTTTGTTGCTGTCGCTATCAACAGCCATTATCATCCATCAAGCCTCATGTCACGATTTGCCTACACGGGATCCCACGGCAGATGAGCAGGCGATATTTCAAACGTTACAAAGATGGTATTTGGGAAACAAAACTCTCGCTCCGACTCAAATTGGCGATGCAGAACAGAGTAAAAATCTAACTACTCCAGTTATAATAACCTTTGAATGTGAGAAGTGCATTGTTACAATTAGCATTACGACGAAGCTAGTTACATGGAACGCTAGTTTAAGACATCCTGTCACAGGTGATCGTCTTGTGGACCCAAATTGGGCTGGAGCCTATATATGGAATCTTCAAATAAAAACGCCATGCCCAGACAAGCACATTGAGGGCAAAAATGTCATAATGTTTAATCCCAGTGTTGTGAAACCGATGGTTAACGGGACGCTTGGAAAGCTTGGCCAATTGGATGCCACGAGACTTTATTACCATGAGATGTTACATGCTCAACTATTCATTAATCAAATGAGGACAAACATTACTTGGCAGAGTCGAGTATGTCAATGCGATATTGACCCGCTTCATGATCCAAATCATCAACAAATAGATGCCCTCGAAGATCAATTCATAAAAAACATTGCCACAGCTCTTGGAGTTAACTTATTCGTAGAGAAGAAAAACGTTCCTGCCGCGCGGGACGGGTCATTTACCGCCGAAGTCCAGCTGCCACAGAAACAGGATGGTAGCTACGTTGTTTACCCAGTTAATAACATAAAATCGCTAACTGACACATCGAACGACAAGATCACTGTTTCAGGAGAACTCGAAGACCCCACCAAAGGTGGGGCAATTAAAGTGTATATTGATCCTCCAACTAATGCAACAATAGCGGACATTTTCATTTATGCACCATCGCCGGTAGGCGGTATCTGGGTTTCTATTGACAAACTTGCCTTGTTGGCTCCTTACATTGCCTTAGCCTCAACAATCCTAGTCGCAACGGCTGCAACAGCCATCTACGTTAAACGTGTTAAGCGTAGGGAGAAAAAGCAATAAACAATACTCCATTCCATCTCCCTCTTTTTCATATTAAGAACAACCAAGAACTGCCTCCAATGTAGTATGGAAAAAATCTCCGGATGATTTTAAACGTCAATCAAACTGATAGCTTGCTCCTCAGGAACCCTAATGTCGATTCCAATATGGTCTTTCAGAATTGCCTTCCTCAAACTATTCAGCCAATCCTTATCAAAACCCAAAATAAGAGAAACGGTAACTGTCATATGCTCAGAGACCATGACCTGAAGAAATCCAAACAATCAACACCATTTTTCATTCGTCCCTAATAGTGCACAACGCAATCCCTTTACATTCAAACTTTTGGCAAAGTTTATTTTGTTCACATTGTAAAGACTGGGTACGGTAAGAATGAAGTTCTCATTCATAAATCCAATTCCTTCTTCAGAATCCATGTATATGGTTCCAACGGCGTGGCCCCCTTTAGGCATCCTATACTGTGCAGAAGTCTTGATGAACCAGGGAATCGAGGTGTCCATTCTCGACCAACCTGCAAAAGGATTTTCTCTGAACCAAAACTTGAGTTGGGTGAAAAGGGAAGACCCAAACATTCTCGGTTTTTCAGTTTTACTCAGCGCTGCGAGGGAGGCGCCAAAAATTGCTGAACATGTGAAGGCGGAGAACCCGAACATAACCATCGTTTTTGGAAATTACCATGCAACCTTCAACGCTGAGAGAATTCTAAAAAAATATCCTTTTGTAGACATTGTCGCCAGGGGGGAAGGCGAATATACCAGCCTCGAACTCGCAAAGTGTTTGGAAAAAAATGGGAATCTAGCTGAAGTTGATGGCATAACCTTTAGGAAAAAGGGCAAAATCGTCTCAACCCCAGATAGGCCGCTAATCAAAAACGTAGATAGTCTTCCCTTCCCAGACCGCAATTTAACAGATGCTCAGTATACTTCAACAATTTTCGGAGTAAAAGTTAACACCAAAAAATTTACCACTCTGGTTTCATCACGTGGGTGTCCCTTCAGATGTAGCTTTTGCGGCATCAGAAAATTCGCTCGGGGAATGTGGAGGCCAAGATCGGTTGAGAACGTCATCGAGGAACTAGAACTCTTGCAAAGTGAAGGCTACGAGCAATTTCTCTTTGCAGACGACAACTTTACCCTAAACGCCAAGAGGGTTTCAAAGCTTTGTCGAAGGATCAGAGAGGAGGGAATGGACATCGAGTGGTTCTGCGACTCACGAGTGAATCACGTTAGTTACGACATGTTTAGGGAAATGGTGAGGGCAGGCTGTAGGTGCCTCTTCTTTGGCATAGAAAGCGCAAACCAGAGAATTCTAGATTATTACAAGAAAGGGATTACCCCAGAACAGTCTGAAAGCGCTGTTCGTAAGGCTAGGAAGGCTGGAATGGACATAATTGTGGGTTCATTCATCGTCGGGGCTCCCGACGAAACTAGGCGCGAAATTGCGAATACTTTGCAGTTCGCAAATAAACTGGATATTGACGTGCCCGACGTCAACATTTTAGGAGCCCACACAGGAATCGACATATGGAATGATCTCGTGGCTAGAGGACTTATTGACGAGGAGAAATATTGGGAAACTGGCGTGTGTGTTCCTAAGGATCTGCCAACTCCGGTTCCCTACGAAGAAGTACGCTCCCTTGTATACGAATATTTTCGAGCCTTCTATCTTCGCCCCAAACAGTTGTTGACAGAGATATTGAGAACTTCAAAGAGTTCCTTCAGAATTGCGGCAATCCTCAACAACGTCGCCAATTTCAACCAGTTCACGGAAACCCTAAGTCAAGCCATCCGACGCGACTAAATCTGACAGCAGTCCATGGAAACCGAGGGATTCAAATTCTCACTGAGCCCGCCAGACACTGTTGAATGCTGAGGAATTGAGAATCCATAAATAAATTAGGTGCAAGATTAATTCTTACTTGGAGGTTAAGCATATAGCGCAGTTGAGCGAAAGCGCCAGGAAAGAAATTGAGATACTAAGAATATTAAGTGAATTTGATAGCCCTGTTGGGTCAACGTTACTCAAACGGGAATTAAGAAAAAAGGGATTCCTCCTTAGCGAGAGAACCATAAGATATCACCTTCAACTATTAGAGATGAAGGGTTTCGTCCTAGGTCACGAACGAAGCGGAAGAACAATAACGCCCGCAGGTTTGGAGGAACTGAGCAGAGCCTTGGCCTCTCAAAGGCTTGGTTTCGTCGTCACCCGTTTCTTATCCATGGCATATTCGGTGACCTATGATCCTAATGTTGATTCTGGAATGGTTGTTGCAAACGTATTCATAATGGACAAGACCTTCCATGACAAAACCCTTGAAACCGTAAAAGCTCTCCGTGAAATGAATCTGCTGACAGCACCTTATATCAAAGTGTTAGATGAAAACGAAGAGTATCAAGACATATCTGTTCCAGAAGGAAAAATAGCCCTCTTCACGGTTTGTAACTTGACTATAGACGGTATACTTATCCACTCAGGCATCCCACTGCTCTTTAAATGCGGTGGGTTAGTCCAAATGGTAAATCGCAAGCCCATACGTTTTGTGGACATAATTTCATACGAGGGGACAACCATACCCCCACTCGAAGTATTCGTGCACAGTAATAGAACCTCAATCACAAGAATCTTAAAGACTGGATCAGGGATGTTGCCAGCAACCTTAAGAGAAATACCAGCGGAAGCAAGGGAAAGAACCGTGAAAATCCTCACAAACCTGAAGAATAAGGGATGGGGAAGCGTTTTAGTCTTAGGCGAGCCCAACGAATCCATACTTGGGCTACCTGTAAGCATGGATAGATTTGGGTTATGCATGGCCGGTGGGTTGGTTCCTGGGGCGGCTATGAGGGAAAAAGGTGCAGAAGTTGAAACCTTTGCTCCTCACTGCATCGTTCCAGTCGAAGAAATGACCCAAATTTAAATATGAATTGAGCCTTCCTCCAAACCTAAACAGAGTTTAATTAAGAATCCTTTCAATTACATCTGTGGCATATTCTTCCGCTAGCTGTATCCCAGAAACTTTTGCAGCCCTTTCCGTTAACGAGAAAAGATCGCTTCTGGAAAGGGTGTTCAGTTTCCATTTTCTGGAACCGGCCATTAGTTGTTGGAGTCCAACCTTTATTCTCTCAGAGAGGTAGCTGTACAAACCCACGGCTTCCCAAGGTATTTCCTCAAACTTTGCTCCAAGTTTTGTCCTCAAGTCTGGGGTGCTGATGAAAAACTTTTCAGGCACGTTACCAAAACGCTCTCTGAACTCTTTGGGCAGTTGACCCTTTCGAGCTAGTTCTGCGAAGTAAGAAGATTTCATGACGGCTGTTAATGGAGCTCTTCCCATCAACACTGCTTTCACGTAGGGACCATTGCCAAAATTACTCATGGCAATCGCCTTGTACATTTGCGTCTCGTTTATGAAACCGCCCGCCATCACAATGTCAGGTACGTATTTACCCTTTTTTCTAAGGATATCTGCGCACTTTAAAACCTGGGCCTCAAGGTAGACCGTAGGAATGCTCATTTCGTTCATCATGGGCACCGGGCTCATGCCTGTGCCACCGCTGGCTCCGTCAAAAGTTACGTAGTCGAGCTTTGCTTCGGAGGCCACTTTCATTGTAAAGGCTACAGCCTCAGGTCTGTAGGCACCAGTTTTTAGGCTTACGATTTTGGCACCTTGCTGCCTCAGCCGCTCAATGTCTTCAAGGAAATCTTTCTCTGTGGGCATTCCAACTCTGCTGTGTCTTTCAAAAGATCTAAAGACCCCTTCCCTAAAGGCTTCTTGAACAGTTTTGTCTTCAGGGTCTGGGATAACGATGTACCCTCGCTTTTTTAGGAGGATGGCTTTTTGCAGGTCGCAAATTCTAACTTCTCCCCCAATCGCTTTCGCCCCTTGACCCCACTTTCTCTCGATTATGTTAACTTCAAGTTTCGACAGGGCATAGACGTCTACGCCTAGCCTCTGATCTTCAACGTTTGTTTGAACGGCAACATCACCATATTTTCCGTCCCAGAACTTTCTATATGCGTCAACTCTACGCTTTAGTTCATTCGAGTAGACCACCTTACCCTTTTCAATTTTTGATTCAGGGTCCATTCCACAAACATTTTCTCCGATGGTAACGATGATTCCTGAGAGAGCTCCGCCAATTGCTAGTCCATCCCAGTTAAGCCTAGCCACCTCGGTGGAACCGTAGGCGCCAATTAGAACTGGTATCTTGAGACGAACGCCGCCAACCGTTGTCTCTACGTTCACGTTTGGAAATATTGCTACATCAGAATCGGCTTCTATACCGTCGGCACCTAGAAGAGCTGAATGGATGTTAAAGTGGGACCAATCTAAGCCAAAGTCCTTTAGCGCTCCAGCTGTGCTACATCCAAATTGCTCAGGCTCCGGGTAAAGCGCCTCTCTCCCCCTAAATGCGGACAATGATATTTCGCACAAGAATGGGCATTCTCTGATACATAAGGGGCATGCGCCGCTTGTTGGGCTTACATCTTTCACTCTTGTCTCTGTTTTTGTTGTGGACATGGCGTTTAAGTACGAAGAGTTTTTATGAATACGCTCAGTCATTCCACCTTCACCAGTTTTTTTAGGAATACGGCAACCGTATGCCGTTAAACTTATATTTTAATGTTTCGATACACGAAGTTTAAAATAGAGCTCTCCTTGAGATTAAGACATAAGGGAAGAAGCTATTCATGAAAGCCGACGCAATTCTGGTGCTAGACTTCGGTGGACAGTACTGTCATCTTATAGCGAGAAGAGTTAGAGAGCACAATGTATACTCTGAAATAGTTCCGTGCGACATAGCCCCCGAAGAAATTGAAACGCTAAACAAGAATCTAAGCGTCAAGGGTTTGATCTTATCTGGCGGTCCATCGAGTGCCTACACAAAGAACGCCCCAAAACTTGACCCAAAAATCTTGAATATGGGCATTCCTGTCTTGGGCTTATGCTATGGTCATCAACTGATAGCTTATCTCTCTCATGGAAAGGCTGGAAGGGGAGCAAAGCGGGAATATGGAATAACACATGTCGTTATAGACAAGCCAACAGGCGTATTGAAAGGTCTGAGCCAAAGAGAGAAAGTATGGATGAGCCATGGTGACACCGTCTATGAACTCCCAGAAGAATACGAAACCTTGGCTCACACAGAAAACTGTCCAATAGCCGCCTTCCGACACAATGAAAAGCCCATATACGGTTTGCAGTGGCACCCCGAAGTGGTTCACACCGAGAACGGAATGACAATGCTGAGGAATTTCATTTTTGAAGTTTGCAAATGCCAAGCAAACTGGAGACCCGAGTCTCTAATTGATAAGGCAATTCAAGAAATAAAACAGACTGTTGGCGATGAAAAGGCTATAATTGCCTTAAGTGGTGGCATCGATTCCAGTACAGCCACGTTCTTAGCCGCCAAAGCCATCGGGAATAAGCTGACGGCGGTTTTTGTTGATCACGGCTTCATGCGTGATGGTGAACCAGAATTCGTTAAACGCACGTTCGACAGACTTGGCGTTAACGTCGTTACAATCGACGCACAAGAGCGTTTTCTAAAAAAATTGAAGAGCATCGTGGACCCTGAAGAGAAAAGAAAAATCATCGGAATGGAATTCATCAGAGTTTTTGAGGAAGCAGCAAAGAGTATGGGAGCAGAATATTTCATACAAGGAACAATATACCCAGACAGAATAGAATCTGGGATCAGAAAGCACTCGGATAAGATAAAAAGCCATCACAACGTAGCGGGTTTACCCACAAAAATGGAGTTCAAGGCTATTGTGGAACCCTTAAGGGATCTTTATAAGGATGAGGTTAGGGAGATTGCAGAGATGTTAGGCTTGCCAAGTGAAGTCGTTCGGAGACAACCTTTTCCAGGTCCAGGTTTAGCAGTGAGGATTATGGGCGAAGTAACAAAAGAAAAAGTTGACCTTGTCAGGAAAGCGGATAAAATTGTATCAGAAGAAATAGAAAAAAGCGACCTTGAAGAAAATTTGTGGCAATATTTCGCCGTTTTAACGGAGACGAAGAGCACCGGGGTGAAGGGTGACTCTAGAGCTTATGGCTATGCGGTTGCCATTAGAGCTGTCGAAAGCAAGGAAGCAATGACTGCCAGCTTCGCAAAAATCCCTTACGATGTCTTGGAGAGAATTTCTACCAGAATAACCAACGAACTGCCACTAGTAACGAGGGTTGTATACGACACCACCCATAAACCGCCAGCAACTATAGAATGGGAATAAAAAGCAGATAGGCCAAAGTTCACCGGTAGCGCTGGCAATTTTATGGAGTTTTTCATCGAGTTGATGGGAGAGTTAGGGTTGATAACATATGAATGTCTCGGTTGAGAGTATATTTGGAATACTTTTTATTTGGTCTGTGATTAGTCGACTGAGTTCTTCTAGATCTTTCGCTTCTACCTCTGCAATGATGTCGTAGCGTCCGAAAATGACATCAACTTTGAGTACTCCCGGCATCTTCACGATTTTTTCTTTGATAGTTTTCGTAGTACCTAAGTAGTCGCTAGACCCGACCTTTGCCGTGACGAAAGCCCTTATCATACGTTAACTTCCCTTGCATAATTTTTCCATTCCAATATCAAGTTTTGCAGACTACTGCTATGATTTTTAGGATTTCTATTTGCCATTAGAATAGCTTTTACAATTGCTCTTTCATGACGGTTGTTATTAGTGATGTCTCTAAATTTCTTTTCTTTGTCAGCAAAATCTTCACAATTACCTTCGGGGTGGTGACCCTTCACGCATAATAAAGCCCCGTCTGTTTCTCTTCGGTCTTCAAAGTTACAACAGTCCCAACAGAAACGCCCATTTAATCTAATCTCCATCAATTCTTCTTCTCTCTCAACGAAATCTTCGCAAGTAGTTCCAGGAGTATGCCCCTTCGTGCATAGCACAACTCCATCTATGTCTCTTCGATCCTCAAAGTTGTAGCAGTTCCAACAAAATCTGTGATTCATTTTCTTCACTATGTTTACGGCTATCGGTTGCCATATGCCTATGGCATCTCCCCCATATAAACTTTGTGAAGGTAACTTCCAGACCTAACTCACAAAGCCTTAGCAGCCCTCGGACTGTTTGTTAGAACTTTAGCATCTTTTTGAAATTAAAACTAAGCATTTTTAATAGGAATAGTAAACGTATAAGGGGTGAGATAGTGGAGTTTAAAACTGTAAAAATCGAAGCGCCGAAAGAATGCAACGTGATACTGGGTATGGCGCACTTCATCAAAACCGTTGAAGACCTATACGAAGCGTTGATCAACTCCGTTCCAAACATCAAATTTGGCATAGGTTTTTGCGAGAGCTCTGGACCATGCCTGGTTAGATGCGAGGGCAACGACGAAGAACTGAAGAGCCTAGCGTCGCGCTATGCTTTGAGTTTAGGGTGCGGCCACTGCTTCATCATTTTCCTAAAGAACGCCTACCCAATCAATGTTCTAGACAAAATTGAACAGGTGCCAGAGGTTTGCAGCATCCACGCCGCAACAGCCAATCCCCTAGAGGTTATAGTTGCGGAGACAGAACAGGGCAGGGGCATCCTAGGAGTCATCGACGGCTCAAAAAGTAAGGGAATTGAAACAGAAACAGACGTAAAAGCAAGAAAGGAATTTCTCAGGAAAATCGGGTACAAACTGTAGAATTGAAATACTCGAGTACGTAACTCCAACGTAACATAATTCTAAGTGAAAAAAAGCAAAAATTTTTCTTCTCAATACGCAATATCGGTTAAGCCCAGCCAAAAGTGAGTTATGGGTGGCATCCTTATTGACAAGAAATTGGCAGGAGTTTGGACCCCACAGAGAAAGGCCAAATTACTTACACATTCCGGTTGGCGTTGGCCTCGCGATAACTATGCTCATCGCTTATTCATTGTTGCGTTATACGCCCAATAAAACCGCAATGGTTTCCATTGCCATCTTCAATTTTTTGTTTATTTTTCTAATATTCCCCCTTGAAGGCTCGCTTTTGCGCAAGGTTTTCTTGCTCTTTTCAGGTAATCTTGTGGGCTTAGCATGGTATCTCATTCAGTCATCCTTCGTAGCGGCTTCAGCCCCCTATTTAGAAGCGGATGCGTCAAAAGTCCTATACGTCATTGTTTATCCCGTCATTGATTTAGTTTGGATCGTTTCTGTCTGGTCGTTGAGTTTATCGGTGTTAGCCTCGTCTCGAAGAAGAGGGGAACCGAGAAGGAGGGGCAGCAATTGATTTCGGTTTTGCATCTGGTTTTCGTACTTTTAGCCATGTTTATGTCAGCGTACCTTGCTAGGCATTATATCTTCACGCTTACCGCGCTTTATCATGAAGGCGCGCAAACCCACCATACGGCTCAGGACACCGTTTATCAACCAAACGTGTCGGTTCTGATTCCCGCGCGCAACGAAGAAAAGGTGATTGGACGAATCCTTCAAAGAATGACGGAGTTAACGTATTCCAAAGAAAAGCTTGAGGTTATTGTGATAGATGACGCGTCCACAGATCGAACGGGCGAAATTGCAGAGGAAATTGCCAAGAAACACGAGTACATAAAGGTGGTTCATCGGGGCATAGAGGACGGTGGAAAAGGAAAACCTGCAGCGCTGAATTACGGGTTGAAACACGCAACAGGTGAAATTGTCTACTGTTTTGACGCAGACTATTATCCACAGAGTGACATCCTCGAGAAACTCACAGCCTATTTCACAGATCGCGAAGTTGGAGCCGTGCAGGGGAGGATCGTAGTTTTAAACGAGCCCCACACGCTGGTGACGAGACTCGTTGCCTTGGAACGAACTGGCGGTTATCGAGTGGATCAACTGGCTCGAGACGGCCTTGGACTTATTCCTCAATTTGGAGGAACCGTGGGGGGATTTAGACGCAGTCTGATAGAGTCTCTGGGCGGCTGGGACGCTAACATCTTGGCTGAGGACACGGACCTAACCTTTAGAATATATCTTGCAGGTTACAAGATTCGGTACGTTAATGAGGCTGAGTGCTACGAGGAAGCGGTTGAGAATTGGCGATCCTACTGGCGTCAGAGGTGCCGCTGGGCTAAGGGGCATATGCAATGTGCTTTTAGACACTTATGGCCTCTCGTCAAAAGCAGAAATCTGAAGTTGAAGGAGAAAATTGACGGTTTCCTGCTGCTTAACGTGTATTTTGTCCCGATTCTTGTGGGATTAGCTTGGATTCTTGGGGCAACTTTATGTTTAGTTCATCCTTCTCCATGGATTACGTCCCTTTGGGTTTCCATACCCCTTTTCATTTATAGTTCTGTGGGGAATTTTGCGCCTTTCTTCGAGGTTGGCATAGGCGCTTACTTGGATGGGCGGAGGCGAATATACTGGCTTATACCTTTACTGTTCCTAACCTTCCTGTTTAACATGCTAATCTGCACAAAAGCCCTTATCGACTTATGTTTATCCAAGATTACCGGGAAGAAGCAACACGCGTGGGCAAAAACGCTTCACAATGGCAGAGGAAACAGTTATATTGAGATTGCAACGAGAAGGTTGAGCAAGATGTAAATTGACTCCGAATCCGATTCCGACTCCATACTTCTTCCTCCTCTTGACCCTCGCCTTATGCGCCTTCATAATCCTTCTCTTCCTACCGGCACTAATAGAGCTAAAAAGACCCAAAGACCCGGGACCACGTAAAATCGCCGAAACCACCACCGAAAAAGATGATTAAACTGTTCACGTCACCTGCTACGTTAACAACATAACATAAATAAGCGCTTTTAAGGCAACTCTTTTAAGTTGAGTTCTATTGAAATGAAACCTTTGGGAAGCGACCAGATGAAAGTTGGAATAGTTGGTTGTGGATGGGTGTCCGGGCTTCACATCAATGCATGGAGGGATACTGGTATGTCCATAGCCGCTGCCTGTGACGTGAATGAAAAAACTGCCATGCAATTTGCCGAAGAATGGAAAATCACTTCTTATTACATCGACTTGTCTGAGATGCTAAAAAGCGAAGACCTGTTCGCTGTCTCAATTTGTGCTCCTCCCCAGTTTCACGCAGATCTAGCTATAGAAGCTCTAGAGTCAGGTTGTCACGTGGTTGTAGAGAAACCTTTCACTGTGACAACTAAGGAGGCTGATAAAGTGATGGACACGCTTAAGAATCCATCGGCGAAACTCACGATAATACACAGTCAACTCTTTGAACCCTCAATGTTGCTTGCAATGAAGCAGATCAGGGCGGGGTCAATAGGGCAAGTCGTTGGAATGAAACTTAGTATGCTACACAGCAAAGATGAACAAATGGCAGCGAATAAGAACCACTGGTGTCATAAGCTTCCAGGTGGCAGATTTGGGGAAAACTTACCCCATGCCGTATATCTTCTCCAAGCCGTGTTAGGAAATTTGGAAGTCAAGTCGGTTTATACCGACAAACTTGGGGATTGTCCATGGATGCCCTTCGATGAATTGAGAGTAATTTTAGAGGCTGACGGAAAATTCGGATTTATTCACATAAACTTTAACGCTCCGGGCTCTCAGAAGGTTAACGTCCATGCAGACATCTACGGCACAGGCGGTGCCTTACAAGCCGGAATCTATCCCATTAGTAGTTTGGTTGCAAGTAAGCCCGGACGTGGAATCTGGCTCTTCGAGAACATCATCCATCAAGCCAAGATAGGACTCGCATACCTAAGCACTATGCTAGCTAAACGAAAAGGACCTAAGAGATTCAGCGCTACACACGCATTAATAATCAAGTCTTTCGTAGAAAGCATCTTTGGCAAAGGAAAACCCCTAGTCACCCCTGAAATGGGGTATGAACAGGTGCGTCTTGTAGAACAGATCACGAGGCACATAGATAAGGGTCCTAACTTCAAGTAGATAGGCACGAGCGCGCAAGTTAATTTTGAGTTTTTAGTTCCAGATAAGACTCTTTTGTTGGAGATGGAACTCCTGTTAACTTTAAAAGCTGGTATATTTGACCACAGCAGAAGGAGAGTCCTCTAAGGAAATCTATAACGGGATAGGTAAAGGCTCTCTCGTATCGCTTATTTTCCAAAGCCTCGTATAAGTAGAAGACCATTAACATAAGTAAAGGCATGATCGTAAATCCAAAAAGCAATAGAGGAAAAATGAGTAAACCTGTTGTAAGAGTCAGAAACGTCAACGATCCAATTAATGATAGCCAAGCTATGAAGCCTATCAGGTTTAGGAAAGACCATGTGGAAGCCACGTACTTTGCGCCTTTTCTTTTAAGTAAGACGCCGCTTCCTCTCCCATAGCTGAAGTTTTGTTTCAAAAATTCCTTAAGAGCTGACCTATGTTTATGCCAGACGAGAACGCTGGGGTCTAGAACCATCTTGTAACCGGCCTTACAAACTCTTTCGACGAATTCAACATCGTCAAACCCATATCGAATACCCTCGTCAAAACATCCGACTTCTTCAAATGCTTTCCGTCTGAAAGCCATGTTGCAGCCGGCGGGATGATGGAGAAATAGCTTTATCATGTCAAGTTTTTCACGCTTCTTGAAGAATGGCATTAGGGGTATTATGCTGTTGTCGGCGTATTGAGAAATGAAGTCGTCATCGCGCCCCTTCGCGCTTCCTCCCACACAGCTGACTTGGGGGTCCTTAAAGTTCTCAACTATTTTTCTAATCCAATCGCTTGGCACGATGCAGTCGCAGTCGGTGAAGGCAATGATCTCGCCGTTGCTGTTTCTCATTCCAGTGTTTCTCGCAGCGTTTAGCCCTTCTTTCCTTTCGATGATGAGCTTTACGGGATACTTTCTGACTATATCTCTAGTTCTATCTGTTGAGTCTCCATCAACCACTATCACTTCAACTTTGTTTCCGTCGTAGTCTAGCCTCTGGAGAGACTCTAGAAGCGGCTCAATAGTCGACTCTCCATTTCGCACGGGAATTATAACAGATACTGACGGATGCGATTGGTAGCCTTCCATTGCAATCGCTTCTCTATTATGCTCGTAAGTTGACATTAAACAATTTATTATTTACGCAAAAAAGGCTTTAAGTCAGCCAAATCTAACATTGTTCGGGAGCTTAAATGCTTAGGAACCGAGTTAACTTCGGGTTTTTATAATTGGTGATAAAATTGTCTGAGAAGGATAAGGAATATCCTTCAGCTTCAATTATTATCGTGAACTTTAATGGTAAAGAATTTCTGAGACGATGTTTAACGTCTCTTTTAACCACTAATTATCCTAACTTTGAAGTTATCATAGTTGACAACGCTTCAACCGACGGAAGCGTTGAGTTAATAGAGAAGTTGTTCAGTTCATATCCCTGCATAAGAGTTATCAAAAATTCTGAGAATTTGGGGCATTCCGAAGGATGCAACGTTGGAGCGAAAGTAGCCAAGGGAAAGTACCTCGTTTTTTTGGATAGTGACACTGAAATAAAGGCGGGTAGTTGCCTCAGCGAAAACAATGAAAGCTTACACGTTCCCCAGAATTGGCTTTCAGAGTTAGTTAGGGTTATGGAGGGCGACGAGTCCATCGGCGTCGCCCAAGCGAAAATTGTGTTGGCAAAAGACAGTCACTTGTTGGACTATACATGTATGGCTATAGACGCGTTAGGAACGTGGCATGCGACGTATGGTTTAAAGGAAGATGAGTTTAAAAATAATTTTGAAATTTTGGCTGCCTCATCAGGTTGTTGCATAGTCAGAAGAGAGATTTTCAATGAGGTCGGCGGCTTCGACTCAGACTACTTCATTTACGATGATGATACAGATTTTTCTTTACGAACAAGGTTGCTAGGATACAAGGTGATTTTTGTTCCGTCAGCCGTCGTAGTTCATCGTGGCGGCGTTCTAAGAGGAATAAATCCAAGAGCTGTCTATCATTCTGCCAAAAACAGAGCATGCACCATGATCAAAAACTATGAGCTTAGAAACCTCTGGTGGCGGTTTTTAGTTTTGAGCTTTCTAATGTCCATGGTTTCGGTTGGCTTTCTTTTCCTCAAGAAGTTTGAGGAAGCTAAGGCAACTATGAAAGGTCTATCAAACTCCATAACCAGTTTCAGAAAAACATGGGTAAAGAGATTGGCAGTGCAGTCTAAAAGACGCGTAAGAGACGCTGAACTCGTACGGAAGGGACTTATAGGGAATGATGTCAGGTCAACATTGCAGGATTTGAGGTTGAAGCTGAAACACATGTCAATAGAACAACAAAACTGATGGGCATTATGGAACATTTCTGACAACTTGTATGAAAAGGCGTGGGCGGAACTCATGTTTATAAGGCACAATTCATCTTGAAGGGCTTGAATCGACAGAAAATAACAAGAGGCACGGGAAATGCGTAAAAAGGCTGTAGTCGCTTTCATTCTGATAATGGGTATTTGCGCAACAATTTTTATCCCAACTAACCATTTAAGCAGAGCAGACAGCACTAACAAATGGCGAACGTTTGACAAAAAAACACTTTATGTGCACGGTTACCTAGTGTATAGATATAACAGAAATGCCTCATCTGATGTCGATGTTTCTATACCCCTCTGGACGAACAACTTCTGGTCAGAAGTCAGTCTTTTAAAAACGGAACCGATGTCAGTGGGCGGTTACGTAAAGTACAACGTTGATACTGAAAAATACGATTCCGCATCTAAGAATGATCATGATGCGATTTACGGCGCTAGTTTCATCTTCGCCAACGTTCAACCCTATCAGGAAATCAAAGTTGGGGTTTGGATGAAGCTTTCCATATCTAAAGTTGACATGTCCTTGATTTTGTCTGAACATGTGGGAGACGTTTCTACCGCTAAGGCAGCAGTTGACGCTAAATATAGAGAGGAGGGGTATTACTGGGATTACAACAATTCAACCGTTCGGAACGTGATTGAGGAAATTAACCAAACAACTGGAGGTTCTCAGAACGTCTACGATATAGTTTTCGCGGCCATAGATTGGTTTTCCACTAACATGGTTTACAGGGAACACGAAGATTACCCCGCTCAGAGGCTGAGGGCTAGCCAGATATTGAATGAAACGATAACGGTCGAAGGCAACGTAACGAAGCGGTATGGTGTTTGCCGACACTTCACGGATGCCTTCGTCGCGATTATGCGGGGTTTCGGAGTTCCAACCAACATGTTCGAGGGACTAGTCTTTTACGACATGGGGGGAGATGTGGGCGTTGTCTTCAGCGGTGGTCACGCGTGGTGCGAGGTTTACATGCCAAACATAGGCTGGGTTCCAGCGGAAGTTACCATCTCCGACAAGTATCTTCGAGACATAGTTCGAGTTGGACTGATCTCCGAGTATTACTACCTTCCCACATACAAGGAGTTTGCACACCCTGCGCCCAAGCCGCCCGGAGAACCTGAAGATAAGGAAGCTTATGAATATCTCGTTGGTGCCTACTGGGGTTGGGGTGTGGGCGAGGTTCCTCCTGCAGGAACACTAGACAGCATAATTCACGCCATAAAGTCGACACCGGTCATGATTTGGATTCTGTCGGTGGCCATTGTAGTTTTAATGGTTGACAGTATTCTGATAAGAAGGAAAATCAAAGCTTTAACCTCAAAGGTGGCACCTCCACCGCCTCCACCGCCGCCCTCGCCCACTCCCTAAAAGTCAGTCGCCGTTTCCAGTAGCTACCTTAACTTCTTTATTAAACTGCTTTAGATATACAAAATACAGGAATGGAAAATGAGCTTCTTGCCGGGTAAAGTACCAACAGAAGTTTTGCGAAAGATCGTGTTCAAGCACTTAGGAAAGAAAAGGAACGACGTTATTCTTGGACCCTCGATTGGCGAAGACGCAGCTATAGTTAAGGTTGGAAAAGAGGTCCTTGCAATAGCAGCGGATCCAATAACAGGAGCAGAAAAATGGTTAGGGTGGCTAGCCGTGAATGTAAGCGCAAACGACGTTGCCACCTGTGGAGTCCAACCCATATGGTTCACTTCTTGTATACTCCTACCCAAAGGCTCGAAGGAAGAACTTATTGAGAAAATTTGTAATCAAATGGATAGGGCTGCACGCCAACTGAACATAGCCATCATCGGGGGTCACTGCGAAATTACACCGGGTCTAGAACACCCCATAGTGACCGGCTGCTCCATAGGCATCGCAGAAAATGGAAAATACGTCACTTCCAGCGGAGCCAAAACAGGAAACACAATCATCATGACTAAAGGAACAGGAATAGAAGGAACCGCCATCCTAGCTTCAGACAGAAGAAAAGAACTCCTCAAAGTTTTTGATGAGAGCTTTCTCAGAAAAGCTGAAAACTTCTTTACAAAAATTAGTGTGGTCAAGGATGCCCTCACCGCCTTCCAAACTGGAGGAGTCCTAGCAATGCATGATCCTACTGAGGGGGGAGTAGCTGGGGGGTTACATGAGCTAGCTGATGCCTCAAACGTCGGTTTCCAAGTGTACGAAGAAAAAATTTTGGTTTCTAAGGAGACAAGAAAAATATGCGCGCATTTTGAAATAGATCCTCTACAACTCATCAGTTCAGGATCACTCCTCATCGTAGCAGAGAAAGGAAAAACAGAAGAAATCGTAAGCAGGTTGTCGCAAAATGATGTTCCTGTATCAGTGATTGGCGAAGTGACAAAACCCGAGTTTGGAAGAAAAATGGTTTTAAGAACTGGAGAAAGGGTTGAACTGGTTAGACCAGTCAGCGATCACCTCTGGACGGCTCTTGCAAAATAATTTAGGAGAAGGATATTTCAGCTCACTTGGCTTTCTTCAGATAATTTTCGGTATGCAAATCGTCTTTTAAGTCCCTAGAGAGGGAAGAGCGCGCCAAACAGTTCTCACGATAGGCATAGCTATTATCAAACCTATGACGGCTTGACCAATGTTGAAGGGGACTTCGGCAATGGCAATTATTTCCCATTCTGGTACAATAAGCGGAAGTAGCAAAGTTTCGTACAGATAGTATCCCAGCACCATTGCGGTGCCTCCGCATATAATGGAAACGACTTGCCAATTGACCATTGACCTACGACTTATACCGAAATAGGCAATGGAGATTCCCAGCAAAGTTGCAACAACCACCCAGAATATTTTCTCGATAACGAAGTTTCCGAAAATGCCGATGTAATATGTAAACCCTAAATAGCATACAATTCCTCCGAGGCTTACACCAAGAGATACGCCAAGAGCATCCCACTTCACGGAAGCTTCCATTTTTGGGCGAACCTTGTGTCCAAGATAACCAACGATTAGACCCTCAACTCCCTTAACCACAAAGGTTCCAGGGGCATAAAATGGAAAGCCGAGAAGAACATCGGCGAGAGAGGACCCGAGTCCACCCGCTATCCCGCCTATGATGGGCCCAAAAAGGAGGGCAGTCACATAAACCATAGAGTCTCCTACATTGAAGAATCCATGGGTCGCTGGAATATCAATTTTCAGAATAACCGTTGCCACGCAGACAACTCCGGTGAACATGGCAACGATGGATAGATCCTTCAAAGCGAACCGCACTTCTCTCTGACCTCCAGATTGTTAGTATAGTTGTAACTATACTATTTAACAATTTTGCGTTACAGAGGATTAAAGTAGCGCCTTTAAATCGTCAATAGCCTGCAAAACCCTTTTTCCACGCTTCGTAATCTTGAAGTATTTTCGCCCCTCCTTTTCATGAGAGACCACCAATCCCCTCTTGGAGAGATCATTCAAATGTTGGTAGATGGCGGCTCTGGTCATGGTCTTTCCGAATTTTTTCCACAAGTCGTAGCCATAAGTGTCCTTTCGGCTCAAGATTCGCAGAATCTTCTCTTTCGTGCTCAAATCTAAGCCGACAACAGCGGTTTTTCGCTTTTTCGCCAAAGCTTGAAGCACATCTGTTGCCTTTAAGCCGCTTCCCGTTATGAGACATACAACTTTGTCTTCCTCGCCTATTACGCCTTGATGAACCAGCTTCTTGAGGGCTGCTATTGCGGCTGAGCTAGCTGGCTCTGCAAAGATTCCTTCAAGCCTAGCGATTTCCTGTTCCGCTGTGAAGATTTCAGAATCCAGCGCCGTGGTGGCGACGCCTCTAGATTCTTTTATCGCTTGGAGGGCCCATCTTCCATTCAATGGATTGCGCACGAGAATTCCTAAAGCATGGGTAGATGGCTTCGGAAAGGCGACTGGTTTTGATTCGTTTTTCAGGTGCGCCTCGACTATGGGTGAGCAACCATGGGCTTGGACGCCAACCATCCTTGGCAACGCGTCAACATTTCCTAGGGCTTGCAGTTCCTTGAAGCCCTTCCAAATAGAGTAGATGGTTCCACCGCCCCCCATCGAAACCACAAACCAGTCGGGAACTCCAAACTGTTCCGCCACCTCATAAGCGATGGTTTTCTGGGCTTCAATCACGAGGGGATTAAATTCAGCCGTGGCTTGATACCACCCCGTTTCCTTGGCCAAGGATTCTGCTCGCTTGTTGGTTTCGTCAACGATTTCTCCGTGTTCCTCAATAACCGCATCGTAGATTAACATCTGAGCCAGCTTACCCATATCGACCGCTTCTGGAACAATAATGTGGCAGTTGAGGCCAGACTTGGCGCAGTAGGCTGCCAGAGAGGCTCCCATGTTTCCGTTGGAGGCACAAATAACGGAGTCGTATTTCAAGTCTAAGGCGTTTGAAACCATCAGCGCCGCGCTTCTGTCTCTGAAGGAGTTCGTTGGGTTTCGAGTTTCATCTTTTAGGTACACGTCGTTTAAGCCGATTTTTTTGGCGAGACGCCCAGCCTTATGGAGAGGAGTGCCGCCTTCTCCCATGGTCACTGTGCTTCTGACTTCTGGTAGCAACGGTTTAAACTTCCAAAATGTGATAGGCCCAGTGAACTCGATTTCTTTTAACCGTTCAAAATCGTAAGTATAGCCTAGAAGACCCCCACACTTTTCGCATTTATATCGAGGAGGATACGGCTCAAAACTAGCCGAACACTCGCTACACCGCAGAACCATCATACTGATTGAGCCCCACACAATGAAATGCGCATTTCACAACTTTTCTTTATCGGTTGTTTAGTAAACATTTTAAAAGAGCTAGAGACGTTAGTAGGCAAGCGGATTGACGCAATTCTGAGGATTATGAGGACCAGCTGTTGAACATACGTGACTTAAAGCCTGGAATGAGTTCCGTAAACATCAAAGTAACAGTGTCAGACATTTCGAAACCTAAACAAATCACGACTGGCAAGGGTATTGAGCATGAAATACTTGAGGTGGAAGTGAAAGATGAAACTGGCACTATGACACTAGTTTTGTGGGATGAGAAGGTCATCCCCCTAAAAGTGGGAGATATTCTGCGGATAGAGAATGGCTTCGTGACGTCTTTTAAGGGAGAATGGAGAATAAACGTTGGAAAATACGGCGAAATAGCGAAGCTTTAACGTGAAACACCAATCAAAACTTTGATTCCAACCAACTGAAACGCCACGAAGCCCATGAAGAGTTTGAACCACACGGTTATGATTCTTATTAGGACGGTTGCCGCAGCGCTAATGCCGTGAGGAACGCCCAGCAAGGCGTAAAGGCTGATCATGACGATCTCCATAGGACCCACTTCAGCAGGTATTCCCAGAGGGATCGTTTGGATAGCGCAACCGATGGAGTAAACAATTATTACTACACTAAAAGAAACTTGGTGGTCGAGAGAAACGAAGACCAGAAAGGATAGGAGTATACTTAGAATCCACGCTACTACGGAGAAAAACACCGGCCAGACTAAGCTTCTTGGATTCCCACCTAAAAATTCCATTGATTGATGGAAAACACGCAAAGCTTTTCTTGCCTTAGACCTTAGGCTAGATAGTTTCAAGCGTCCCCTCAAAACAAAATTAGCGAAACGCAACAACGAGTCAATAATCTTCTGCGTCAACTGCTCTTTAAAACACAGAAGAAACATGAAAACCAGCGAAATCGCGGTGCCAATCGCTACGAGTAGTATCAAGTTAAAGAGAAACGAGGGAAGTTTGTACTGCATAATGAACAGCGAGGTGGAACCAATGATCAAGCTGCTCAATGTTATTATCATAGAGAGAATCCTATGGCTCACAATTGATGCTACAACTTTGCCCGCATTTTCACCCGAGTCTTTTGACATTAGGTAAGCTTTAGAAGCGTCTCCGCTAATTGACTCGGCTGGAACCAGAATGTCAACAAAGGATCCAATCAAATCAAACAGAAAAGTTTTCCTGAAAGGAACGTTTACCGAGAGGGGACGCAAAAAATACTGCCAAGCCAGAGAAGAGAAAACCGTGTTTAACAAGAGAACGATGACTGCCAGCGAGTAATAAAAGAGGTTAATACCCTTGACGATTGTGATCATTTCGTTTATGTCAACGAAGAAATAAAGGTAAGCGATGAAAATCAAAAGCCCTATCAGCAAGAAGGGAAGGGTTCTCTTCATTAACACGCGCTTTTCCGGAATCATTCACCGCTACACCCAACGGTAAATAGGAGCAAAATAGCGGTTACCACGTATTATATTTTGCTTGATTTCCCTCTTTATCGCTTAAATACTGTTTCAAAAATCAACTTACACTCGCGTATCATGCGGTCAATGTTGTCCAAGGTGTCTTTCCCCAAAGATGGAAAACCTTCCAAAATCACCTTTAGTAAAGGGGCTGAAAGGTCTGCCGGAAGATGTGACAAACTTTCCATAAGATGACGCTTCATCTCTTCACCAACTTTCTTGTCAATCAGGAGGGGTGCGGCACAGCCAGCGGCTTTCAAACACGAGATAAGGCATAGGGCCTCGGCTGGCGGTTTACCTCGTGAAATCTCCCATGAAAGTACGTCGCTTTCAGAAACCTTTAGCAAATGTTTGGCGTAGGCGACTTGATCCTCCACGTAACCTCGCCCATAAAGAAGACGGGACACCTCGTAGTCTTTCACAGCGATGGATATGAGGTAAAGCATGTTTGTTACGTACTCGAAGGAGAGGTTAAACCGATCAGCAAGTTCCATGAGCGACTGAGGAAACGAAAGAAGATAATAACGTAGGCTGCCGTGCAAAACCGAGTGCCCAACTTCATGGCGGATTCCTCCTGTCTTGACCAGTCCTGGCAGTGTCTTCATCCTTTCAAAGCATAGGATGATACGAGGCGTTCCTCGCCAAGCATCATGCATAGCGAAGAACAACTCATCGAAGGAGGCTGATGCAACACCAACTTCTCTGCATTCTTTTGCTAGGAAAGCCTCAACCGACGAAGATCTTTCAAAAACATACAAATCAACGAGAGAAACCTCATGGGGCGCCAATCGACTATAACACTCTTCCATAGTCTCAATAACACTGTTTATCGTTTCATCTTCAACCTTACCGAATTTTGAAACCACAACGCGTACCAAGGCGTTTCCCATAAAATCTTAACTTACGTGGATTTAAGGGCGTTTCTTAAGAAATAACCTGGAAATCGCTTGGATCGTTTAAAATTCTGGTTTCGATTTTCCCAATTTCTTGTCTAGGCATGCCTTGATAAAGCCGTAATATTCTGGGTCTGGCTTGCTTGGTCTGCTTTTGAATTCTCCATGGAACTGGGAGGCGAAGAAAAAGAATCTGTCAGGAAGTTCCAGAATCTCCATTCTTCTGCCGTCGGGGCTCTTACCTGAGAAAACCAATCCATGCTTTTTGAGAACGCTCCAGTAGTCTGGGTTGACTTCCCAGCGGTGGCGATGACGCTCGTCAATCTCTTCGGCGCCATAGAGTTTGTGCGCCAGTGTCCCCTTTTTGATTATGATTTTGTGTGCGCCCAGACGCATGGTTGCTCCTTTATACTCGACGCCCCGTTGTTCGGGCATGAGGTCGATCACTGGATGGGGAGTATTCGGGTTGACTTCGGTGCTGTTGGCTTCCTCTAATCCACAAGCGTTACGGGCGAATTCAACAACTGCCAATTGAAAGCCATAACAGATTCCCAGAAACGGCAGGTCATTTTCGCGTGCAAAACGAATTGCCCCCATTTTACCTTCTGTTCCCCTGGGACCGAAACCATAGGGAATAAAAATTCCGTCATAGCCCTTGAGAAGTTTTAGTTTGCTTGGATTCCCCTCCAAGTTCTCTGCTTCGATATAGTCGATCAGAACCCGTGTTTGACAGGCGGCTCCAGCGTGCCGAAAAGCCTCGTTCATGCTGACGTAACTGTCAACCAAACCTGCGTATTTACCAACCAACGCAATTTTAACTTCAAAGCGTGGATTTTCTAGGGCGTCGACAAACTGCTTCCACTCGCCCCATTGAGGTTTTCGTTTCTCAAGTCCTAGTCGTTTACAAACGTATTCACCCATGCCTTGCTCGTCTAGGATCAGAGGAACCTGATAAATGGAATCAACGTTATAGGAGCAAAATACAGCGTTTTCAGAAATCGTACCGAAAAGTGCAATCTTTCTAAGGGCTTCAGAATCAATCATTTTTCTACATCGTGCAACTATCGTGTCTGGTTGAATACCGATACGCCGCAACTCGTTCACGCTGTGCTGGAGAGGTTTCGTTTTCATCTCGCCAGTGACATCCAAGATTGGGACGAGGGCGACATGAACATAGAGGGTGTTGTCAAAACCTTCTTCCAAGCGCATCTGGCGGATAGCTTCGAGGAAGGGCAGTCCCTCTATGTCTCCAACTGTTCCTCCGCATTCTGTTAAGACGACGTCGACTTTTGATTGCTCCGCAATCAGCCGAATTCGGCGCTTAATCTCGTTGGTAACGTGAGGAACTATCTGAACGCATCTACCTAAAAAGTCGCCACGACGCTCCTCATTGATTACGGCTTTGTATATCTGTCCAGTTGTGATGTTGTTGTCCATAGGCAGGTTAATGTTTAGAAATCTTTCGTACCCACCAAGGTCGAGGTCTGCTTCTCCACCGTCATCCGTCACGTAAACTTCTCCGTGAATGTAGGGGTTCATGGTGCCAGCGTCCACGTTAACATAGGGATCGATTTTTATGGCAGTAACCTTGAAGCCCCTAACTTGAAGCATCTTTCCAATGGATGAGGTTACTATGCCCTTACCAACAGAGGAAAGCACGCCCCCGGTTACGAAAACAAACTTAGCCATCAGGACACCTTCATGGCAACAAAACCATAAACTACGCTCCTCATTAAAATTCTTTATTACACAGAACCTAAAAGGTTCATTACGGATGCACAGCGATTTTTAGATCCCTCTTTGAAGTTGTTAGTATCTCGAACGCATCCTTTATCTCCTCTAGCTTCATTTTCCGGCTTATCAGCGGCTTCACTTTCACGGCTCCAGACGCTATGAGATTTAGGGCTTTCTTGAAGTGGACAGGGGTCGCGTGGAACGTTCCGAACACTGTTACCTCCCCGTAGTGAAGTAATTCTGTTTCAACCTTGATCTCTGTTCCGGGCGGGCATCCTCCGAATTCTAGGACTGTTCCTCCTTTCCTAACCATTTTTAACGCTTGTTCCCAAGTTGCTGGAAGCCCTATTGCCTCGATAACCATGTCTGCCCCATAACCGTCGGTGAAATCTCTAACCTTCTCAACGGGATTATGGCGTTTAGAGTTGACGGTTTCGTCGGCGCCGAGCTTTTGGGCTACCTCTAGGCGTTCGTCAACAAGGTCGCTTATTACGACTTTTTCTGCGCCCATTTTTTTGGCTGTTTGCAAATGGAGGAGACCTATGGGTCCTGCGCCTATTATTGCTACGGTGTCTCCCAGCCTGATGTTAGCTTCTTCGATTCCGTGGAGAACGCAGGCTAGGGGCTCTGTTACCGCCGCTTCTTCGTAGGTTATGTGGGGCGGAATCTCCTGCGTATTGAACATTACTATGCGCGGCGGAACCTTGATGTATTCGGCGTAGGCTCCCCAGAGCCACATCATGTCTTCGCATAGGTTGTACTTCCCTTTCTGGCACATTTTGCATCGGAGACAAGGCGAACTGTTTCCAGCCCTAACCTGCATACCGTCCTTTAGCCAAGGAACACCTTCACCAACCTTGACAATGTCTCCAGCCCACTCGTGGCCAAAAACCGTTGGGTATTCTATTACGCCGCCTACGTAGCCCCTCTGAAAGATTTTCACGTCTGTTCCGCAGGTTGTTGCCGCCTTGACCTTCACCAAAATTTCGCCTGGTCCAACTTCCGGCATATCAACGTTTTCAACCCTAAGGTCTTTTACTCCGTATAACAAGGCTGCTTTCATTTTTTCTCTCGGCAACTCGACATCACTTCTCTTGTTGGCATATACCTGTTTTCAGAATACAGATTGGGGATAAATGTTAATTAGGTTAAGTAACTTCCGAATAAATTTTGGGATTTAGGAGTGAATTAAGGCAAAGCGACATACTTTTACCCATCTTGCTTAATTTGTTTTTCAACCTAAGTTTCATTGGAAGGGAAATTGTGCTTGTATTCATGGTTAAGAAAGAGGAATCTAGGAGCATGCTCCTATTCTAGTTTACTCATTACTTGCCCAACTTTTCTATCCACGATTCTGCCCTTGAAATGATCTTATTATTTGTATGTTTGTTCCATATTTTGATTGATTCTAGAGCTTCTTTGGCGAAATTAATATTTCTCTGTATTACTTCTTTTTCGAGTGGAAATGGTTCTTTATTTTCTTTTTCTAATAAGATAGTTCCAATTTTACCAATAGCATCTATGATGAATAGAGTTTCTTCTTCAAAATCAGGTACAAGAGTTCTTCCCAAGGTTCCTAGATCGTTTATTATCATAAAATCACATATCCCATTTTCAACAGCGTGTAAATACACCCTTGAAAAATGATATGTAATAATGCTAACGATGTCTCTTCGACCCTTCTTTTTTTCGTCTGAAGCTACTATCCCAAATACACTTAAAGCAAGTAAATGGTGTCTCAGGTGATTCCTATTGCCTTCAAAGCACACTTCCTCGACATTTCCCATCAGACTCTTGTAAATGTCCCGTCTCATCAGATCGCCCATCTCTCTATCAAGTATCTTGCTCCCAATTTCTTGCAAAGTAATTACTAAGCCATACATTATGTCATCTATTCCTAGTTTCGCAGCCAAAACCCCGATTTCTTTCAGATAAACCAGTCGATCCCAGAGGAATCTATCAAGAACCACTTCATTATGTATCTTTTCCTTATCCTTATTTGGATCAGGCATCCTACCTTTCATTAGATCATATCTTAGAATATCTTCTTCTCTTGGAAGAATTTTCTCTATTTCTGTTTCTGAAAGATTTCTTACCCCCCAAATCATAAACCTAGATGTTTCGATAAGCTTCTTCTCTAAAGATTTCTTGCCTAGCTCTCTTAGCTCTTCGTCAAAAAAATTTATTTCAAGTCCCTCTTTCCTTAAATATTGACTGATCGTGAACATATGCCTAATTATAAGCGATGAAGCTTCTTCGTTTTGAACGTCGATCGCATTGTTCCCGAGCCTAGAGAAAAATCTGGCGAAATGATAAGAAAGCACTTCACAGTTGTTTTTGTTGATGACTCCGCAAAATCTGGCTCGTATATTACTCAATGCTTTGGCTACAGTTGCAATGTCCGATTTCTCCAGTATATTTTCAATAACAAATAATGGGTTAACTTCTTCTGGTAAAGCAGAACCTGCAATTCTCCCTCGCCAATGTCTCTCGAGCAGGGCTACATAATTTTCATCAATTTCATTGCATAAAGAGAGAACTACTGTTTCAGGCTTCAATTGTTCGAAAGTATTATAGATGTGTGGGACTAGCGACAATAAACAGATACCAGAAATGAAAATTGAAATATCGCTAAGTTTCAGGTTGATAAAATCCGTAAGATTATTCAAAAGGATTAGGTTGTAAAGAATAGCAACTGCAAATTGAGCTATAATTGTCCAAAATAAATAATGTCTCACATACATCGTAATAATTCTTGGGGAATAATTTTGTGCTGCTAGTTGAACAGCGATCAATGATAAGGAAATTACAATTCCAAATACTGCGGACAACCATTGCACATTGCTGTTCAATAGACTACTAATATTACTTAAGTGCCCTGAAGAGAGTGTAAAAGGTGAAAAATACAAATATATTACAGAAAACAAAATGAAAAAACCCAGAACAAACAGCCAATAGTATGGTATCAGATATTTTTTGACCCATCTGCTTAGCAGTTTCTTAGTTCCATTCATACCTTAAGGATAGTCATAGAACGCTTTTATAAGCTGTACTCTGGTTTATTGCCTTTATGTAATTGCAATGGTTGTTCTTTCATTCCAAGTTGTACTAAAGATTTAAGAAAGAAAATTCTACCTTCGTTATGAAGGATAAAATGCTTTAGGAGCAAGAAACATGCCAGTATTTGTTGAATGGAGATGGAAAGAGCAAACAAAGTCTTTTCTAGTGATTTTTCATTTCTATGATGACTTTTCAAGTCCCAATTTGAGAATCAAGAAATATGAGAAAGGAACAATAGCAATACAAATCAAATCACCGTACCCAGAAGACCCGTACTCATGGAGCATAGAACCAAGGAAAGTATGGATGACATGGGCACCTTCCCATCCTGAATTAGGATTGCTAATGGAACTGCTAAGTTATGCAAATATAATAAATGGATTAAAAGAAACTGAAAAAAGAAAATTAAAGATCGAATTACAAGGTAGAACACCATTGGCTGAGATGGTAAGGAAAGGATTTGCCCCCGAAGATGAATTAATTAGGGGTGCTTGTCCTGATGATATTAAAAGTAAAATAGGGAAAGACAAGAAAACTGTTGTTTATTTTGAGCCTGAGGTAGAACCTATCGTACTACACTTCTGCGTTGAACTATGTCCCGAATACATTGATTATCTCAAAACGGTCTTGAAACCTTATCTTTAATAATAGTAGAGTAGTCATCGGTGTTAGGAATATAAGTTTCAAGTTGAGAATGAACTGGCTACGGTCGTCTATTAAAGTTTGGTTTACAACACTTTTCTTATTGAATGTCCTCGACATAGCAACAACCATGCCTCTTTACGAATCAAATCCAGTTACATTGTTTCTTTGGGGTCAAATAGGAATCTTCCTTGCCGCTTGGTTTAAGATTGGCTTGGTGCTACTCTTTGGAATACTATGCGTAGTAGCCAAGAAAGTTACTAATCCCCATGAATGGGAATTCACCAGCCAAGTTTTCAGGGCGATACTCATCATTCTCGTAGCCTACTATGCCTTCGTGGTCACGGTAAATATGGCAGTCATGGTTTTGTCGATGGCTGGGTAACCGTCAATTTGTTCTATGTTTTCTCATTCATTTAGTACCACTACTTTCAGGCATTCATTTCCTTCGGCTGCTGTTTTGAATGCGTCTCCGATGTGGCTCAGTGGGAAGCGATGACTTATGAGTTCCTTCGCCTTGATTTTTCCGGAGCTTATGAGTTTTAGAGCTGTTCTTGTTTCTACGTGGGATGTGGAATATGATGGGATAACCTTGATTTCTGAGAAGAACAGCTTGTAGGGGCTTACGCGCATATACTCCTTGGGCGATGTTGGAGCAAAAATGCATAGGGATCCGCCTTTGCGGCAGATATCCATCCCTTCTGAAAAGGCTTTGATGTTTGGAGCGGTGACGACAACGATGTCCGCTCCCCTTCCGTCGGTAGCCTCTCTCACCTTCTCAGCTAGATTCTCGCTCCGCGGATTTATCGCCAGGTCTGCCCCAAATCGTTTCGCCGCTTCCAGCCTATATTTAACTAAATCGCTGACGATGATTTGGCTTGCTCCAAGGATTCTTGAAAGCATAGTGTGGATGATTCCAGACGGCCCGGCGCCTATGATGACCACCGTGTCTCTGGGTTGAACTTTGCATTTTGTCAGCGCCCTTAAGCAGCATGCAACTGGTTCAATGAGGGTGGCTTCTTCAAAAGAGACATTGCCCGGAATCTTCAGAGTGTCTATCTGCAGGTTTGGGGCTGGCACCCTAAAGTATTCAGCAAAGCCTCCTGGGTGTATGCGCGTCTGTCTAAACTTTTCGCACATGGTGTAGTCTCCTCGAAGGCAATAGTGACACGTGAGACACGCAACATGATGGTGAACAAAAACTCGTTCTCCAAGCTTGAAATCCTTGACTTTGTTTCCTACCTCAACGATGACTCCGGAGGGTTCGTGGCCAAGAACCAGAGGAACTCGATTTTTTAAATACCATTCCATGAGGTCTGATCCACATATTCCACAAGCCTTCATTTCTACCAGAATTTCGTCTGGACCAATCTTCGGTTTCGGCATTTCCTCGACTCTTATATCGTTAAGGCTATAGTAGACGGCGGCTTTCATTTTGTTTCGATCGTGTTTTTATGTCGTTGGCACTTAAGACTTTCTTTATCTACATGTTCAGAGTACAGATTGAATCTGTGGGAGTAACAGCAATGTACGTAGCAAAGGTTGAGAAGGTGAGGGAATACAAGGTTACTGAGCAAGGGGCGTACAAAGTTAGAGTTAGGTATCTACTTCACAAGGGTGTGGGTGCGGAGAGGCTTCAGCTTCGACTCTTCACCATAGATGTTGGTGGATACACTCCCTTGGAGAGGCACGCCCACGAACACGAGGTTTTCGTGCTTCAAGGAAGGGTTCTAATTCGGGGAAGAGGCAAAGAAGTTGTGGCGAGTTCTAGGGATGTAATATTCATACCCTCCTACGAGGAGCATCAATTCAAGAATGTAGGCGATGAACCAGTCGAATTTCTATGCACGAAAGAAACTGGTGAAATCCCAGATGTTTTAAAGAAGAGGGGTTAGGCTAGAAGCGCGTCTGGACTTTCCAAATTTTGCTTCACTTTTTGTAGGAATTCTGCGGCTGGAGCTCCGTCCACCACTCGATGGTCAAAGGTTAAACTCAGCTGCATCAAGGGTCTAATCACCGTTTGCTCTTTCACCACTACCGGTTTTTCTGCAACTCTTCCAACTCCTAGTATCGCGGTTTCAGGAGGGTTAATTATGGGCGTGAAAATGTCTACTCCGTACATGCCGAGGTTTGTGATGGTGAAGGTTCCGCCTGTCAACTCTTCTTTTGCGAGTTTACTCTGCTTCGCCTTCTCTGCGAGCCCTTTCAACGTGGATGAGATTTCCGTGAGCGATTTTCTGTTGGCGTTGTGTATCACTGGAACAACTAGCCCCATTTCTGTGGCAACAGCAACTCCTATGTTAATGTCGGCGAAAATTTTGATTTGCTCCTTTTCCAATGTTGAGTTTATGATGGGATGTTCCGTTAAGGCCTTCGCCGCCGCTTTTACTAGCATGTCTGTGTAGGATACTCCAACCTTCTCGCGAAGTTCAGCTGCTTTGGACATGTCTACTTCCATGGTGATTGTGCTCTGTGGAGCTGTTCGGGCGCTGAGGGAAACGCGCTCCGCAGCCGTCTTTCTTATTCCGGTTAACGGTATGACTTCTCGCACTCGTGGCATTATCCTTGTTCCTTCGATAAGTCTCTTCACATCCTCCTCGACTATTCTTCCGCCGGGACCGCTTCCACGAATCTGGGTAAGGTCGATGTTATACTCCCTTGCCAGCCTCTTGGCCGCAGGAGTAGCTATAACACGCCTTTCTATTTTCTCCTCAACTTTCCTTTCAGGAACAGCCACAGCTTCCTCGGCTTCTACCGCTGGCGGTGCGGCGGCAACTTCGATTTCTGGAAGCTCCTCATCTGGGGCAGTTATGATCCCAAGCGTTTCGCCGACCGGGACATCCGTTCCTTCCTCCGTCAGAATTTTTCGGAGAACTCCGGAAGCTGGGGCTTCAACATCATAGGTCGCTTTTTCGGAGAGTACCTCGACTAGGGGTTCTCCCTTCTCCACCATGTCGCCTTCTTTCTTGAACCATTGAATCACCGTTCCCTCTTTCATGGTTAAGCTGAGCCTAGGCATCAGAATTTTCGTTGCCAAATTCAAACACCCATTAGTTTTTAAAACCAAGATAGGGTTCGGTTAATAAACGATTTCCTTCACTGCTTTAACTATACTCTTTTCGTTGGGTATGACAAACTGCTCTAGGGGAGGGCTGAAGGGTATAGGCGTGTCCGGCTCAGCCACTCGCTTGATTGGAGCGTCCAGATAATCTAACGCCTCCTCAGCGACCACAGCCGCGATTTCTGCACTTACACCCGCTGTCTTGCAGTCCTCTGTAACAATGGCTATGCGACCAGTCTTCTTAACAGAATCTAGGATTGCTTGCTTATCCAAGGGAACAAGCGTTCGTGGGTCAACAACCTCTACGTCGATTCCCTCTTTACTGAGCATCTCAGCCGCGGAAAGAGCCTTGTGAACCATGTATAGAGTGGCTACTACCGTAACGTCTTTCCCCTCCCTTTTCACGTCTGCCACACCAAAGGGAATCATATACACTTCTTCAGGAACTTCTCCCTCAACGGGATAGAGAAGCTTATGTTCAAAGAACATCACAGGATTGTCTTCCCTTATAGCAGTCTTCAGCAAACCCTTGGCATCGTAGGGAGTTGAAGGCATGACAATTTTCAAGCCAGGAACATGCATAAACCAAGCTTCAAGGCTTTGGGAGTGATGTGCCGCTATGTTAACTCCCGCGCCGAAAGGCGTTCTGATTACAACTGGCACCTTGGCTTGACCGCCAAACATGTATCTCATCTTTGCCGCCTGGTTGGCGATCTGATCCATGGCTAAGGCTGAGAGGTCCCCGAACATGATTTCGGCTATTGGTCTCATGCCAGTTATCGCTGCGCCGGCGGCGACTCCTATGATGGCGGATTCGGAGATGGGTGTGTCTCGAACCCGCTCGTCTCCAAACTCTTCTGCAAGTCCCTTCGTAATCCTGAAGGCTCCCTCCCAGTATCGTCCAATGTCTTCTCCCAGCAGGAGCACGGTTTTGTCTCGAAGCATTTCTTCCCGTAAGGCCTCGCGAAGCGCGTCTCGATATGTTATCCTCCTCATTTTAACACTCGCCTCTAAACGTACACATCCTCCAATGCTTCTTCAGGCTCTGGATAAGGGCTATCTATGGCAAATTTTGTGGCTTTTTCCACGGCGGCGATGACATCCTGTTCGATTTTGTCAGCTTCTCCCTTGGTCAGAACCCTTGTTTCAAGAAGCTTTGCCTTAAATCTTAGGACTGGATCTTTCTTAAGCCACTCTTCTACCTCTTCTTTTGGCCTGTAGGTGGCTGGATCAACCCTTGAATGTCCCTTATGTCTGTAAGTTTTGCATTCTATTAACGTGGGGCCTTTGCCTTCCCTTGCCCTCTTAACCGCTTCATGTGCTGCCTCATAAACCGCGAGTACGTCGTTTCCGTCCACTGTCACTCCTGGAATGCCGTAGGCTACAGCTCTGTCAGCAATATTTTCGATTAGCATGACTCTTGACTGGCGGGTGCCCATGGCGTATAGGTTGTTTTCGCAAACAAAAATCACTGGAAGCGTCCAGATGGCCGCCATGTTGATTCCTTCGTGAAAGGTCCCTTGATTTGAGGCTCCCTCACCGAAGAAGCAGGCCACAACTTGGTCAGTTCCTCTAAGTTTAATTGACAAGCCAGCTCCGGCAGCTATGGGAATTCCGGCTCCCACAACAGCGGTTGCGCCGAGCATGCCTACACTGAAATCGGCGATGTGCATGGAGCCCCCTTTGCCCTTGCAGTAACCCGTCTCTTTGCCCAGTATTTCCGCCATAATCCTTTCGAGTTGGGCGTTTTTGGCTATGCAGTGGCCGTGTCCACGGTGGGTACTCGTTATGTAGTCGTCTCTTCTAAGGTTGGCGCATACGCCGACAGCTACAGCCTCTTGTCCAGCGTAGAGGTGGAGGGTTCCTGGAACAAGGTTTTGACCATACAATTCAAAGGCTTTCTCTTCAAAATGTCTAATTTCCAGCATCTTTCTGTACATTTCAATCAATTTCTCTTTTTTTAACCTCAATTAATCGTCCCTCTTGAGAATGCATGGTTTTTGGTCTGATATTTGACGCGTTATACTTAGGGGTGTGTTGTAAACGTCCTATTTTTTGTTTGCTACAGTTCAGGTTTCCCTGTGTCGCTGCTCGAAGGGTTTTAAGCGTTCTTGTTCTGATGTTGCGTTGAAAAGCGGGGTTTGTTTGGCATATAAGGTATCTTGAATTATGCCTGGATATGCAAAGTTTAAATAGTTGGAGGGAATATCATTAGTAATGTGTAAATGTGTCCAAAATCGGACATATTGTATACGCGTGTAACGTGAAAACTGTTCAACAAAAATACATGGAGGATAAAAATGAAGAAGAAATCGGCTCCGCACCCCATAAAGGTGAGAGAAAAACGCAGGGGTATGAGGTGTCCTTACCTTTCCAGCAGTTCCAGAATCTGCAAGTTGATGGTTGAGAAGGGTTTGGATGGCGTGGTTTCCAGCTTTGATATTAAACATTTTTGCAGGGGCAACCCGTTCTATTGCTACTATTTCCGTTCTCGTCCTTCAAAGCGATAATAGAGGATTCGTCGATTTTTCGGGAAAATAACTATTAAGTACGAGCGATTCTACCTTGACATCAAGGGGAACTAAATTGGTGTATGATGAAGAGAATATTCTCCTCATGACGCCTGGGCCTGTTCCACTCCACCCTCGGGTTTATCGGGCCATGTCTAGGGTTATAATTCATCATCGAACACCCGAGTATAGAAAAACTTTCGGAGAATGCATTTCTATGATGAAGGAAATAATGCAGACAAAGAATGACGTCTTTATCCTCGCAGGCTCTGGAACAGCTGCCATGGATGCCGCAATCGCCAACTGCGTTTCTCCGGGAGATAAAGTGCTAAACTTGATAGGTGGAAAGTTCAGTGAGCGCTGGGCAGAAATAACAGAAACTTTTGGAGCCAAGTCTGTACCGTTGGAAGTTGAATGGGGAAAGGCGGTTAAACCAGAAATGGTTTCCGACGCGCTGGAGAAAGAACCAGACATAAAATTTGTGACAGTGTGCCATAACGAGACCTCCACAGCAGTTCTTAATCCAGTTCAAGAAATAGCCAAGATAACGAATGAACATGACAAGATACTCATAGTTGACGGCATCACCTCTGTCGGTGGCGACTACGTCTATCCAGATAAATGGGGCATCGACGTCCTAGTCACAGGCTCCCAGAAATGTTTAGGATGCCCACCCGGCCTAGGAATGATTATGGTGGGGCATAGAGCATGGGAGATCATCAATAAAAGAGACAAAATACCCTCCTACTATGTCAAGCTCCCAGCCTACAAGAAATCCCTTGAAAAAAGTTCAGAGTCCCCATACACTTCAGCCATATCGTTAATCTATGGGCTACACGAAGCCCTCACCATGATCCTTGAGGAAGGCTACGAAAACAGAGTGAAAAGGCATAGGTTGATGGCTGAAGCCGTGAGGAGGGGAATGGAAGCCCTTGGTCTCCAACTCCTAGCCGAAAAGGGATACGAATCGAACACCATAACTGCAATGAAATACCCCGAGGGAATTGATGACGGTGCGTTCCGCAATGGGATGCAGAAACACGGAACCCTAGTTGCCGGTGGACAGGACCATCTTAGAGGTAAAATTTTCCGGGTAGCGCATATGAACATTATAGCTGAGAGAGAAATTTTACTCCTACTGGCTGTGACCGGTCTTGTTTTGAGGGAACTCGGATTCAAATGTAAAAGTGAAGCAGGGGTCTCCACGGCACAAGAAATATTCCTAAAGAATCTGAAATGATTTACCTATGAATCCTAAAGATGCATGTAGGTTGGCACCCAATTTAACATCATAAAACTGAGTAGAAGTTTCTCCCCTAGAAAAGATTCATAAATCTTAATATTACACCACTGCGTACCAATGAGAAGGTCATAATTCCGATTGCCATGCACCCGGGGTGAAAAAATGAATAAACATAAAATCTTGGTAGCTGACGACTACGGTGAAGAATTCTATGAGGAACTAGCCAAGTACGGAGAGGTTGTTAAAGCAATTGATATCGACGATGACGCTCAATTAGATGATGTCACCATACTTGTGGTTAGAAGCAAAACAAAGGTTAATCAAAAACTCGTCGAGAGAATGCAGAATTTAAAGTGCGTGATAACTGCCACCCATGGTATTGACCACATAGACTTAGACCATCTAAAAGAAAAGAGAATAAAATTTTACAACATCCCTGTCCAATCCTACGACGTTGCACAAGGTGTTATGGCATACATTTTGGCACACTCCACAAACCTTGTAGAAGGAGACAGATCCATGAAGCGGGAAGAATGGAAGAAGAAGGAGTTAAGGGGATGCCGGGTAAAGGGTAAAACCTTGGGGATAATTGGCTATGGCAGAATAGGAAAGGAAGTTGCCAAAATGGCCTCCGCCCTTGAAATGAACGTTGTCGTTTACGACCCCTATGTTAAAAGCGAATTTGCCGTAAGCTTGGATGAACTTTTAGAGACTTCAGATTTTATAACCATTCATGTTCCTTTAACTGAAGAAACCAAACATATGATTGGCGCACAAGAGATTCAGCTCATGAAAAAGGGAGCTTTCCTCATAAACACGGCACGAGGAGGAATCATAGATGAAGAGGCTTTGTTAGACGCACTACACAAAGGAAAACTTAGCGGCGTAGCACTGGACGTTTATGAGCGGCAACCACCTTTTAGAAACGAGTTGTCTGATAGCCTCATTAAAGACGAGAGGGTGATAGCAACTCCCCATAGCATTGGCCAGACCATTGAAGCAATAGAAGAAAAGGGAGAAGGCGTGATAAAAACTATCAAGGATCACATCAAGGCATCACTCTAATTAAAGAAGTAGCAAAATGTCTATTTGGTTTTTCATTTGTGTGCTAGGTGCTCTTGCAACGGTACCACTTTATTTTTTGTCAGTTGAACACATAAAACTTCAAGAAACATATGGAAAGGAGAAAGGAACTAGGATCGGTGAGGTTTATGGTCTCATTTCAGGATGGGCATTTTTCTTCTTTTGGGCGGGAATCTGGGTTTCACCTCAGCCCAGATTTACTGTTCCAATTCTTCAGAATCTGTCAGGCTTGGTTCCAGTTATCAATTTCTCGATTCCTTTGCTTCATGCGATAATTTCTGCACCCTTTCTTATAGCGGGTTCTTGGCTTGCAATCAATGGAGTGAAAGAGGTAACTCTAAAAGTGGCGGAAACGCATAGAACAGAGAAAGTTGTCACCTCAGGGGTCTATTCCATCGTTAGGCATCCACAATATCTTGGCGGGTTATCAGCACATGTGGGAATTTCCTTTCTGTTATCTGCGTGGTACTCATTACTCTTTACTCCCATCATGATTATACTTATCTATCTCATCTCAAAGAAAGAAGAGGAAGAGCTGATTAGAGAATTTGGCAAAGAATATGAAGACTATAAGAAGAAAGTGCCAATGTTAATACCCAGAATAAATAAATGATTTACATCACTTAAGGAAATCAATAATTTTTTCCGCGATTGAAACCGCCACTGTCCTCTGGGCTCTTTCTGTTTGGGCTCCTATGTGAGGAGTGCATATAACGTTTGGCAAACTTATCAGAGATAGGCCCTTAGGTGGTTCAGTTTCATATGCGTCGAGTGCGGCTCCGCCTAACTTTCCGGACTTTAAGGCATCTAGGAGAGCTTTTTCATCCACGATTGCTCCTCGTGCCGTGTTTATGAGGAAAGCTCCCTTTTTCATGAGCTGAATCTCTTGTGCGCCAATCATATGTTTGGTTTCTTCAGTTAAAGGAACATGAATGGTGACTACATCGCTCCGCTGTAACAACTCTCTGAGCGGAACGAATTCTGCTTCCAGCTCCTTTAGTAACTCCGGGGCAGGTGGCGTTCTCTTTGTAATAAGTATCTTCATTCCCAACGCCTTAGCGAACCTTGCAACTCTTTCGCCAACGTTCCCCAATCCTATTATGCCAAGAGTTTTATCACTTAACTCCCAGCCCACAAGATGTTCTTTAATCCACTTTCCTTTCTTCATTGAGTGATCCGCCCGCGGGATGCTACGTGCCAAGGATATGATTAGTCCTATGGTTAGTTCGGCTGCAGCGTTGGCGGCTGATTCCAGGGTGTTCAGAATCACGATGCCCCTTTTCTTTGCGGTCTCTACGTCGATGTTGTCAAGCCCTACGCCCGCTCGACTTATAACCCTTAGCCGCCTTCCAGCTTCAATTATTTCCTTTGTGACTTTAGTCCGACTTCTCACAATCATTACGTCATAAGTTGAAACTGCTTTCCTTAGCTTCTCAGGAACGATCGTTGGGTTTACATCAACCTCAAAACCTGCCTTCCTCAGTTTCTCTATTCCTTCTTCATGAATAGGGTCGCAGACAAGAACCTTCACTTTTGATTTCAAGATTTCATCCTCGTGAAGTAAGTTATCGCTTAGATATTCTATGTTTCAGCGGAAAGTTCATTTAAAGTAATGTGTTCTACATTTATTGGGAAGTTAGAAGCCTTGATGGTTGGCATTGTTGGAAAACCTAACACAGGCAAGTCCACGTTTTTCTCCGCTGCAACGCTGGTTCCAGTGGAGATTGCGAGTTACCCATTCACAACGATAAAGCCGAATCGGGGAATAGGGTACCTACGAACTCCATGCGTGTGCAAGGAGTTTAACGTAAAAGACAATCCGAAGAACTCTATATGCCTAGATGGAACCCGATTGGTTCCTGTTGAGTTAATTGATTGTGCCGGACTGGTTCCCGGTGCTTGGCAGGGACGAGGACTTGGAAACCAGTTTCTAGACGAAATTAGGAAGGCGGATGCCCTCATCCACATCGTTGACGCTGCAGGAGCAACAGACTCTGAGGGAAAGATGTGCAAGCCAGGAACCCACGATCCCGTAGAAGACGTGAAGTTCTTGGAAACTGAGATGACCATGTGGTTTGCCCAAATATTGAAGAGGGATTGGCCCAAGCTGGCCAGAACAGCCGAGTCAGGTAAGGAAGGCCTCACCTCCCTACTTGAAACCCGCCTAAGCGGACTGGCCATTAGAAGAGCCCACATACTTGAGACATTGAGAAAAACGGGGCTGAACCCTGAAAAACCCACCTTCTGGAGCGATGATGACTTCATGAGATTTCTGGACGAGTTGAGAAACATCTCCAAACCCATGATGATAGCAGCAAACAAAATTGACCTTCCAACAGCAGAGGAAAATGCAGAGAGAATGAAAGAGCTAGGCTACATGGTTATACCCTGCTGCGCAGAAGCGGAGCTGGCGCTGAGAAGAGCCGCTGAGAAAAAGCTGATTGACTACAGGCCAGGAGACTGCAGTTTCACCGTCATGAAACCTGAGGAACTGACAGACGCTCAAAGTAAGGCGTTGAAGGTGGTTCAAGAAGGGATACTGCAGAAATTCGGATCTACAGGCATCCAAGAAGCCATAAACATGGCTTTCTTTAAGCTCCTAAACATGATAGTTGTTTATCCCGTGGAAGACCTGGAACACCTTAGCGACCATTATGGACGAGTGCTTCCCGACGCATACGTTGTACCTTACGGAACAACAGCGCGCCAACTAGCCTATACAGTTCACACAGAGTTGGGAGAAAGCTTCATCTACGCAGTTGAGGCTCATGAGAAAAAGAGAATTGGGGAAGACTACGTGCTGAAAGACAGAGATGTAGTTTCCATAGTGAGCGCAAAGAAAAGAGGGTAACCGCCAAACCGTTTTATTTTTTATTGGCCGAAACGTCTTTTACGTCTTTGATAGGTTCGAACTGCCCGCAGAAGGTCTATGCGTCGAAAGTCCGGCCAGTTGATGTCCAAAAAGCATAGTTCACTGTAAGCGCACTGCCACGAGAGAAAGCCGCTCAGCCTCTCTTCCCCAGAGGTTCGAATGATTAGATCTGGATCCTGCTTAGGCATGTGGGCAGTGTACAAGTATCTCTCAAAAAGTTGCTCATTTATGTCCTTGGGAGTCAAGTCTCCGCTTTCCACTTTCTGAGCAATTTTTCTAGTTGCATCAACAATCTCCGCTCTTCCACCATAAGCAAGGGCGACATTCAAGAAGCGCCCGTCATAATCCTTCGTAGATTCCTCCACCTGCCTAATCATTTCTTGAAGTTTTTTGGGTAAAAGACTAAGCCTGCCTATAGCTTTAACTCGAACCTTGTGTTTGTGGATACTTTCGTTTTTAAGAATCTCACGTAGCTTTTCCTCGGCGATCTTCATGATCTGTTCCACTTCTTCTGGAGGGCGTTGAAAGTTTTCTGTTGAAAAGGCGTAAAGAGTGACCGATTTCACATCTAAATCTAAGCACCATTTCAGCAAATCCTCGATTTTCTCGGCGCCATGATAATGACCAATCCATGGGTTTAAAGACCTCTCAGAAGCCCACCTTCGGTTTCCGTCAAGAATTATGGCTACGTGTTCCGGCTTTGTTTCACCCTTCACTTGGTACCATAACCACTTCTCATACAACTTATAGATGCCAAGCACAGACAGTAAACCATGCAGCATTACTTAACCCCGAAACCTTGCATCCTTAAGCGCGTGCGCACAAGGACATTGGCGGCTCTCTGGTAAATGCTCGATGGTTCCTCTTAAAATTTGCTCAATAACTGGCATTTTCTCTTTAGCCACTTCAGCTACCTCCTGGGCAGTTAGCCTTTGCTGGATTCCAGCCGCCATGTTTGAAACGAAGCATAGGGCTGTGTAACACATCTCCAGTTCACGCGCAAGCACCGCTTCGGGTGCCACGGTCATTCCCACGACATCGCAGCCTAACCGCCTAAACATCTCGATTTCTGCAGGGGTTTCAAATCTGGGGCCCTCAGTGCAAACTAGAACCGCTCGGTCCCCCGCTTGCCTACAGCGCTCCTTTATCATTCTAACCATTACCGAGCGAACCTCCGGACAGAACGGTTGAGACACGTCCACATGCGTAACAGGCGCATCGTCATAGAAGGTGAGTTGCCGAAGCTTGGTAAAGTCGACAAAATCATGTGGAACCACTAGGTCACCTGGCTTAAAATCAACATTTATGGCTCCCACGGCATTTGTTGCGACGATCCTCTTAACACCCATTTCGAAGAGAACGTAAATGTTTGCTAGATAGTTCACCTTGTGGGGAGGAATAGAATGATGAACACCATGACGGGGCAAAAAGGCAACAGATTTTCCTCCAACCTCACCGATTGATATAGGGGGTGGAAGCCCATAAGGAGTTCCCACTCGAATTTGCTCCATATCTTCTAACAGGGTCTCTAAACCAGATCCGCCAATTATCGCCACATCAGCTTTCCTTAAATTCTTCAACCTCTTTTTCCTTCCCTATGAAAAAGCGGGTATATCTTCTACGCAATATAAATACAGCGAAAATAGTGGCTAAAATTAGAGGCATACCAACGATAATAGCAATCACAAGGCCAGTGTAGGAAAACTTTGGATCGATGAGAATCTGAGATGCCTGATAAAACATGGTATAGGACCATGCACATACAACTACAATGACAATTGTACGCCACAACCGCGGGTCCCGCTCAAAGAACCAGCGAATCGCTCTGCCCGAAAGTATAACGCAGACACCCATCACCATGAGAAGTATCGACCCTGAGATAAACTCTCCTATAAGCCTTGCAAGATATGCAAGCCATTGGCTAGGGTCTATCATAGGTAGCACATCTGCAACGGCTGTTCCTCCTAAATAACAGCCCACTAAAATTAACAAAACGCCGGCAACTGCAGAAAAGCCTGCTATTTGCACAGTATAGGGAGGTGGAGAATATTCTCTGACCCATTTGTAAAAGTTAAGCGCTGTTTTGTCGAGTCTAAATCCTCTTACAAAAAGGAATGCGCCAAAAACGATGAGGAAGGCTATCCCAGCATATGACAACCAGTTGAATATCGCCAAGACTCCTAAAACGATCAAGAGGATTCCAGGTAGTCCTAACAAAATTCGAGAATAACGAGGATTCTCTACAAGTATTTTTAAATATCGAGTAAAGAGGGCAGCTGTTTCCTCGATAGATTTGCTATGCTTTATGATAACTCTTCGAACCGAAGTTACTGGCACTCTGGATTCAACTAATGGTAAAATGGCTTCATCTGTGTAACCGTCGGTAACTAGGATAACATCTGTCGCCGGAAATACGCTTAGAACTTCGGTGAGTTCGGCTACGAGTTGGCGGTCAGCCCCTACTCCACCCAAGTCAGAACCAGCTATAGTCGCAACCTCGTATTCTTCTTGTCCTTTGTTTCCTTCCTTCAGGTGGTCATAGATTCTAACAGCTTCAAACATGGCGTTCGCGTCGGGTTCTTCGGGATCTCGGAGGGCAAGGCTTGTAGCCGCGTCTATGTTTTCTTTCCTTCCGAGAACAGGCGTCTTTACTCCTGCTTTCGTGCCTATGTCGTCGTCCCTGTCAACGCAGAGAATAAGAATGCGCTCCGGCTTCTTTTTCGCAGTTTGCGGCATAATTGTTCTCCCATTAGTTTGTTGTCGCTGACCATTTTAATTTATTTTTCATCTCCTCTTTAAGGTTCCGATAAAACTATGTCTGTGTGGAGCTTAGGAGTTAGATCATTCCTTTTTCGGCTAGTATCTTAAATTCTTCCCATGTTAGTTTCTCGCCGCGTTTTAGCTTCTCTAAAGCTGTTTCTTTCAGTTCTTTACGGAGTTTACGTTGACGTTTAGCTTGCTCTTTCTCCTCCTCTTCACGGATTTCTTGTCTGAAAGTCTTGATTTGACCCAACAATTCGATGCATTTTTCATGAAGATTTTGGGCTTGCTTTTTTATTTCCACGTATTTTTGATGCGCGCTGTCTGCCTCAACCTTGAGGCTTCGAGCTTTGTTTAAGGTTTTAAGCATTTCTTCATGAATTTTTTGACTTTGTTGGGCAAGTTCTGACAGTTTCTCATGGTAGGTTTTGGCTTCGGTTTCAAGCGCCTTCTTTTCGGTTCGCAGTTCCATGAGCTTCTCTTTTGATTTTTTTATCTGTTTTTGGACTAATAGTTGGCTTTCAAGATGTCTCACCTGATCTATCAGCGGTTTCTCCTCTTTAACGGTAAGAGGGGTAGTTTGAATTTTCCACTCAAGGTCTTCTATTTCCCTTTGTATATTACGCATGTTTCGCGGGGGCTCCTTTCCCATAAGGCTTTTAATGTTTTCCTTTAGCTTCAAAATTTGGGCATGTGTTTCCCTAAGTTTCTCCTTCGTTTTTTCGCGTAGGCTTTTTAGCTCTTGAACCTTCTCGTTTATTGCGTCACGTTTTTCTTTGAGGGCATCGACTTCCACTCGTAAACTTTTGATTTGGTCGTGGATGGAGTTCCTTTTCTCTGCCCATTTCTGAGCTTCCGAATTTAGTTTGTCTCGTTCTTCTTTCAGTATGGTGAGCTTGCGGTCTAAATCTTGGATTCTTTGTTTAAGGGATTCAGACATTTTTCTCTCTTCCTTTGCCGGGTTTTGCCCACCTGAGGATTTGTTGAATCAGGCTTTTTCCCTCCTCTGATGAGAAAAGGGGGAGATTCCAGTTCTCTCTGATTAGCCGACGCGTTACCATATGGTTTTTCACCTGTTTTTGGTACGGTTCCCTATAGATGAGGATTCCTCTTCGTTGCCACGCTGGTGTTTGGGCCAGGTTGATGCCCTGACGAAAAACAATTTCGTGTAGTTCCTTGGTTTTTAGTCCCTTCAACATTTTTGCTGCTTCAGAGGGTTTGTGTCCGATTCTTCTGAAAATCCAGTAGGCGTAGGCGTTGTTATGGTTTCGCCAGGCGTCTCTTTGTCTCCAAGTCAAGTATTCGGTTATCTTTTCTTGGGAGGAAAGAATTAGGCGCGAATCAAAAGCAGAGACTAGGGTTTTCTTGAAGGCTTTTGCGATGCTCAAGGAGAACGCGCTGGAGGCAACGCCGGCGAGAACTGAGTTTATTTTTTCAACCCTTCTTTTGAAGGGCGCGGTGTACAAGAATAGTGCATTAATTTCGTCGCTGGCTGCGTAGACTAGGGCGGGGTTTAGGTTGCTTTGGTACATGGCCTTAGCGGACGCAACTAAGCACTTAGCGAATTTTTCGTCAAAAGGTTTTTTGGCGCCAACTTTCTCTGAGACTGCTTGAAACCGTCTTCCGTCCAGTCGGGCGAAGAATGGGGCATCTGGAGGAACTTGAAGTTGAGAGAAAATTTCGTGTTCAGGATTTTTGGAGCTCCTATTCCAGTATGATTCTGGCATCGACCGTTTTTGCTCCCTTCTCATAAACCATGATGGGGTTTAAGTCCAGCTCTTTAATCTCTAGGTGGTCCATCACTAACTTTGAGGTGTTTAGCAAAATCTTTACGATGGCGTCTATGTCTGCGGGAGGCTGACCTCGATAGCCCTTGAGGACAGGGTAGGCCTTCACTTCTGTTATCATTTCCCGAGCGTCCTGTTCGGTGATTGGAGCTATTCTGAAGGTTACGTCTTTAAGGACTTCCACAAAGATTCCTCCGAGGCCGAACATCAGGGCTGGTCCGAACTGGGGGTCCTTTGTCGCCCCTACGATGACCTCGGTTGATGGAGGAGCCATCTCCTGAACGAGGATGCCTTTAATATTGGCGTCGGGCTTATGCTTCTTCACGTTTGCTAGAATTTTCTTGTAGGCGTCTCGAACATCTTCAGGACTCTTGAGGTTGAGGATTACTCCGCCTACGTCGAATTTATGGATAACGTCAGGCGAAACTATCTTAAGAACTGTTGGATAGCCTATTTCTTCGGCGAACTTCACTGCTTCCTCGGCGGTTTTTGCCACTCTGAACGTTGTTACGGGTATTCCGTACTCCCTACATATTGTTTTGGCTTCGGATTCGAGGAGGTATTTTCTTCCCTCTTTATGGGCTTCCTCAAATATTTTGGAAACTTTCTCCGTCAACGTCAAACAACCTTCTTGAATGTAGAAAAGTACCTAACGTTTTTCTTATTTCTAACTCTTTCGCATATTCTTAGCCTTAGCTTAAGTCAACGATCCGTACTATGTCCACTTCATCAAATTTCCAAGTGCAATACAATTAGGCTGGTCGGGCGGGCAGGATTTGAACCTGCGACACTCCGGTGTCTGTGCGCTTGGCAGGCTGAGTGATGCCTACCTTTGGCAGGCGTCTACAGCGTCTCCGCCAGCTTGGACATGGTCAAGCTGACTCGGAAGCTCTACCAAGCTGAGCTACCGCCCGACCAAATGTTACAAAGGAAAATTCTGATTTATGCATTTCGTTTATGGGATGGTGAAAAACGTTTAATATGGAGCTCTGGTTCAAAACCTAGTGGGCCGGTAGTTCAGTCTGGCATGAACGCCTGATTCGCAATCAGGAGGTCGCGGGTTCAAATCCCGCCCGGTCCACTGAATGCGTATCTTTTCTCCTCCTTTTCCTTTCTTTTTGAATCGTACCTCGAGGACACCATTCTTGTAGGAGGTCCCAACTGGCTTGGGATCCACTTCTTCTGGCAGTGGCAACTCTTTATGGTATTTCCGTTGCGGGTGTCCACGCTGATGATAAGTTCATCCTCGGAGGCGTGAAGGTTTATGTCCTCCTTTTTCACGCCTGGAAGCTCAGCTACTAAACTTTCCTCCAATCTCTCAGTCACTTACATCCCTCTTTCGAAATTTTATGTTGCTAGTATCTTTGCTAGTTGTAGTAAGCTTAAGTCAAGAGGTTTTTCTTTTTTGTATGATTTCTCAAGTTCGATGCTGGTTATTCTGCCTTTTTGTAAGCCAACTATTCTGTTTCCCTGTTTCTTTAATAACAGTTCAACCGCTTTGTTTGCGAATAGGTTGGCTAAAAGTCGGCTTCTGGCTGTGGGGTTTCCGCCTCTCTGGGCGTAGCCCAAAATGCTGAGCCTAACCTCTGCCCCTGTGTTTTCTTCGATTTCCTTTGCAAGTTTACGGGTGTCTCCCATTCCTTCTGCCGCCACGATTATGCCTGACTTCTTTCCTTTGGCACTGTTTTCCTTTAGCGTTTCGAAAATGTTTTCCTTTTCATATTCGACTTCTGGAACTAGAATTATTTCGGCTCCAACCGTCAGCCCCACTGTTAATGCGAGAAAGCCTCTTTTTCGTCCCATAACCTCGACTATAAAGATTCTCTCGTGGGAGATTGCTGTGTCCCGAATTTTGTCAATTTCAGTGACTGCTGTGTTTACCGCTGTATCAAAACCTATCGTTTCGTCTGTTCCAAAAACATCATTATCGATTGTCGCGGGAATCCCAACTATTAACGTGTCGGTTTCTTTGCTTAGTTCTAAAGCTCCTTTGAAAGAGCCGTTACCGCCGATAACTATGAGGCCATCAACGTTGTTCAAAGCAAGAGTTTCAGCAGCTTTCCTAATTCCTTTTCTCTTTCTAAACTGTGGGCATCTTGATGTATAAAGAACGGTGCCGCCTAATTGTAGTATTCCGCCAACAGAGCGGGAGGTTAACGGCCTAAACGTATTTGTTATCAAACCGTCCCATCCTCTCTCAAAACCTAAAACTTGAAAATTCTTGGAATAAGCGATGCGGACAACCGCTCGAATGGCAGCGTTCATGCCAGGTGCGTCTCCACCACTTGTAACAACACCTATACTCCTCAACCTTCATTCCCCCAATCGCTAAATTTGACCCTATTTTTGTTAATTGTTCTGATCATTAGTAAGGTAATCAGTAATTTCGTTTAAAGTCATCTAATCAGCTAGCAATGTGGCATGGGACATAGTTGAGTCAGAAGACGTGTCAACATTCATGGAGGCTTCCCTTTAGATAAGCCCCAAGAGTAAAAGCCTATTATCACCGGTATACCATAACCGGTCTACAAAAATGGCAACTTTTAATTATTCCCTTGCAGTGTAGCTCTACGGCTAATGCGTGGAACGACAACTTGAGCACCAAACGATCATCACTCCAACGCTTTCGCTTGAAAAGGGCACTGGACACCCTAGCCAAAAAGGAGGGGAGAGGAACAGAACTCGTTTCCCTCTACATACCGCCAGGACGCCAAATCAGCGAAGTAGTTGCCATGCTTAAGCAAGAGTACGGAACAGCCTCCAACATAAAATCTGACACCACCCGAAAAAACGTTCAAGACGCCATCGTCAAGGTTATGCAACGCCTCAAACTATTCCGGAAAGTTCCTGAAAACGGCCTCGTCATCTTCTGCGGAGCCATCCCCCAAAACGGTCCAGGAAGCGAAAGAATCGAAACCTACGTTATCACCCCACCTGAACCCGTTCAGGTTTATCTTTACCGCTGCGACTCTAGATTCCACATCGAACACCTCCAAGAATTCTTGAAGGAAAAGGAAACCTACGGAATCATGGTCATAGACTCAAGCGCAACAACCTATGCTACGCTCCGGGGCAGACGCCTAGAAATAGCCGAAGAAATCACATCTGGCGTACCTGGAAAGTTTCGAGCCGGAGGTCAATCAGCCAGAAGATTTGAAAGGCAAAGGGAAGCCAAACTACAAGAATACTTCAAACGCATCGGAAACCACGCCAACGAAATTTTCCTACCCATACCTAACTTAAAGGGCATGATCATAGGGGGACCCGGCCCCACAAAACAAGACTTCCAAAAGGGAGACTACCTCCATTACACGCTGAAAGACAAGGTTATCGCTACCATCGACACGGCTTACGTGAGCCAACAGGGAGTGGAGGAAGTTGTGGAGGGAGCCCCAGAAATTATGCGGCGCATTCGCTACATTGAAGAGAAAAAGGTTATGCAGGAGTTCCTCTACGAGATAGGCCATGACACAGGCCTAGCCACCTACGGAGAAAATGATGTGAGACGAAGCCTGGAGGCAGGCCTTGTGAAAACCCTGTTACTATCTGAGGGCATCGGCGTGGTTCGAGTTACTGTGAAATGCACTGCCTGTGATTATACTAAACAGGAGACGATGAAAAGCCATGTGGTTCCAGAATTTGAACAGAGCCTCAGTGGAAAATCATGTCCAAAATGCACTGCTCCAGCCCTTACAGTGGAGGAGGCTAAAGACCTCATTGATGATTTGGCTGAGTTGGCTGAGGAGACGGGAGCGGACGTGGAGGTCATCTCTCTTGAAACGGAGGAGGGACAGATGCTCAAGAATTCCTTCGGCGGAATTGCGGCTATTCTTCGCTACAAGCTTACAGGCTAATATTCAGCCTCGAATTGAATGCTAGGATAACCTTTCACTTCTCTGCCTTTTCCTTTCGCTGGCGCAATCTCGATTTTCTCTATTTTGCAGGTTCCAGCAATGTCTTCTTGGGCCTGGTTTAAAATTTGCGCGTTCTTTTTGTTTCCTGCATATAAAGTCAGTTTCTTTATGGGAGTGTTTAATGGCGTCTTTCTCTCAGCCTTCTCTCTTCGAACCTCCCCTATCACCGCTATGATTAGGTCGCCCTTTTTCTCCGCTTCTTCATCGATCCTTTCCTTCGCAGGAGTAGGCCACGGAGAAACGTGGATGCTTTTGTGTTTCTTTTCTTCCGCGTACATGATTTGGTAAATTTCCTCTGTTATGTGGGGGGAGATTGGCGCGAGAAGCTGGAGGATGCGGTAAATCGTCGTGTACAGGGTGTATTGTGTAGCCTTTCTCTTTTTTTCTCCGTATTCCTTGGGTTTGTAGAGTCTATGCTTTATGGCTTCGATGTAGAGGTCGCAGAGTTCATGCCAAGCGAAGTTTCTTGTTTCTTCGGCTGCTATGTTGAATTGGCAGTTTTCAAAGGCTGTGGTTACTTTTTGGGTTACTTTTTCCATCTTGGTTAGCAGCCATCTATCTAGAAGTTCTGGTTCTGCCTTTTCTTGTGGCGTGTAGTCTTGGAGGTGTAGGCTGGCGAAGCGGGCTGCGTTCCAAAGTTTTATGAGGAATCTCCATCCGTATTCGACGTCTGCCCAGCGGAAGGGTATGTCTGACCCTGTGGCTCCTCCGCTGGCTGCCCATTGTCTGGGGGCGTCGGCTCCATATTTGTTGAAGACGTCTGGTGTAGCCACATAGTTGCCTAGGGACTTGCTCATTTTTCTTCCGTCGCTTCCCAGAACCATGCCGTTGATTAATACGCTCTTGTAGGGTTTCTCGTTGAAGAGGGCTAGGTGGCGTACCATGAGATAGTAGGCCCATGTGCGGATGATGTCGTAGCCTGAGGGGTGGAGGTCTGCTGGGTATAGTCTGTGCCAGTCTTGGCGGTCTGGCCAGCCTGCGTGGATGGCGCATGTGACGGAGGAGTCGAACCATGTGTCTAGGACATCTGTTTCGGGAGTGAACTGGCTGGAACCGCATTTTGGGCATTTGTCAATTTGGGGATTTTCTGTTCTTGGGTCTATGGGGGCCCATTCTGGTTTGGCTAGGATTATTTCTTGGCATTTTTGGCAGTACCATATGGGGATTGGTGTTGCGAAGATTCTTTGGCGGGAGATTACCCAGTCCCAGTCTAGGGATTTGGCCCAGTCTATCATGCGGGTTTTCATGTAGTCTGGGTACCATGTTATCTCGTAGGTGTTTTTTGTGACGGCGTCTGTTAGGATGCGGGTTTTCATGAACCATTGTTTTCTTTCTAGGATTTCTATGGGGGTTTTGCATCTCCAGCATACTCCGACTTCTTGCTGGATTTTTTCGGTTTTTTCTATGAGACCTTCTTTGTCTAGGTGTGTGGCTACGGCTTTTTTGGCTTCTTGGATGGTTAGTCCGGCGTATTTTCCGGCTTTTTCGTTCATTTTTCCTTTTTCGTCTATGGTGATTATGACTGGTAGGTGATGTTTTGCTACGGCTTTTACGTCTGCTTTGTCGCCGTAGGTGCATATCATGACGACGCCTGTTCCGAATTTTGGGTCTACGAGTTCTTCTGGGATTATTTTGACTTTTCTGTTGGCGACTGGTACGGTGATGTTTTTGCCTATGTATTTTTTGTAGCGCTTGTCGTTTGGGTGGACGGCTACTGTTACGCAGGCTGGGAGGAGTTCTGGGCGTGTGGTGGCTATGGTTAGGTGCTCATGGTCTAGTTTGAATTTTATGTAGTGTAGTGTTCCTTTCCTTGTTTCGTGTTCTACTTCTGCGTCGGCTATGGCTGTTTCGCAGCTGGGGCACCAGTTTATGGGGTGGGTTCCCTGATAGATCATGCCTTTTTTGTGGAGTATGATGAAGGAGAGTTGGGTTCGTCTCCAGTAGTCTGGGTCCATGGTTTTGTATTCTGTTGTCCAGTCTATTGAGCAGCCGAGGCGCATGACAGCTTGTTTCATGATGCCTATGTATTTGTTGACGAATTTTTTGCAGAGTTTAACGAATTCTGCTGGGGACATGTCTGTTTTTCTGATGCCGTATTCTTCTTCTGTTTCGACTTCTGTTGGGAGGCCGTGGCAGTCCCATCCTTGGGGGAAGAGAACGTTGTATCCTTTCATGCGTTTGTAGCGGGCTGCCACGTCGAAGTAGGTCCAGTTGAGGACGTTTCCCATGTGGAAGTCGCCTGATGGGTAGGGGGGCGGAGTGTCAATGCTGTAGACTGGGCGGGTTTGGTCTTTCCAGTCGAAGCGGTAGACGCCCATCTCTTCCCATTTCTGCTGCCACTTCTCCTCGATTTGTAGGATGTTACATTGTTTGGGGAGGATTTTCATTTGTTGGCCTCAATGAATGCTGTTTAAGGTTAGGAATTAGCATAGGAATAATTTAGTTTTTAGGTTTGTTGGGCGGTAAACTAAAAATTTATTAACTAAATCTGTTCAATTGATTGGTTGGCAAGATGATTCCCAAGTATCTGTTCCTGACAAAGGGTGTTGGCAAGCATAAGGAGCCTTTGCAGTCCTTCGAATTGGCGTTGAGGAACGCTGGAATACAGCACTGCAACATAGTGAATGTTTCCAGCATTGTGCCGCCTGGATGCAAAATCATTTCAAGGGAGAAGGGCCTGAAGAAAATAGATCCAGGTGAAATAACCTTTGTTGTTTTGGCTAAGAATTCGACTAATGAGCCTCATAGATTGATTGCCTCTTCTATAGGGGTTGCCATTCCAGGCAACGATAACTATGGCTATCTTTCTGAGCATCATTCTTTTGGTCAAACCGACGAGGTTGCTGGGGACTACGCTGAAGATTTGGCTGCGACTATGCTGGCTACGACTATGGGAATCCCCTTTGACCCTGAAACCGCTTGGGATGAGAGGAAGCAGTTGTTTAAGGCTAGTGGACTGATTATCAGGACTTCTAATATAACGCAGTCTGCGACTGGAGACAAGGGCGGTTTGTGGACAACCGTTGTGGCGGTTGCCGTTTTTGTGCCTGCCTAGCCGCCTAATGTAGATCGATGCCTATATAGCCCCCCTTATATATACTCGCAACATTCTTTCGACGCATTGCGGCATCTATCCCCCCTTTTAGCTCAAACACACCTTCCAAAGACTACACGTACCGCAAAAGCGCCGACCAATGTTACGACTATATAAAGAAAAAACAGAGGGGTCTATCTACACAGACTAGAAGACGTAAACCAAACACAGCCCAAACGCATTCCCAAATCGTCCAGACACCAAAAACTTTTTCAGCCCGACACCTCGGGCGATTGGAAGCCGCGGGCTAAACACCTCGGCCGAAGCCTTGATGCGTACACCCCGGCTCCATTAAACCCATCTTCTATGGGAGCCCTCGTCCATGACTGAGGCCTGTTGCCAAGTCTCCTGCCATGGAATGGCCGCCTATTTTCGGGATGAGCTTCGAGCTTAGATGCTTTCAGCCCTTATCCACAACAGCGTGGCTGCCCGGCAATGCCCTGTCGGACAACCGGTAGACTATAGGCTGCAACGTCCCGTTCCTCTCGTACTGGGGACCCTTTCCCCTCAGGCGACCAGCACTCCCAGCAGATAAAGTCCGACCTGTCTCACGACGGTCTAAACCCAGCTCACGTTCCCTTTTAATAGGCGAGCAGCCTCACCCTTGGCCCCTTATGCAGGGCCAGGATAGGAAGAGCCGACATCGAGGTACCAAGCCGCGGGGTCGATGTGAACTCTCGCCCGCGACGAGCCTGTTATCCCCGGGGTAATTTTTCTGACATATCCAACCCCCACCAAAGAGGATATGGATGTTCGCTAAGCCCGGCTTTCGCCTCTGGAACCCTTGCTACGGAGGATCCAGTCAGGCCGGCTTTTGCCTTTGCACTCTGCGGCGGGTTTCTGTCCCACCTGAGCCGACCTTAGGGCCCCCTCGATATTTTTTCAAGGGGGTGCCGCCCCAGCCAAACTGCCCACCTATCGTTGTTCCAGCGCCGAAGCGCCGGTGAGAGACACGGATGCGAAAGGGCGGTGTTCCATTGGTGCCTCCCCGGCCCCCGGAGAGACCGAATCAAAGGCTCCCGCCTACACTCTGCATCCACAGCCATATCCCAGCGACAGGCTGCAGTAAAACTCCACGGGGTCTTCTTTTCCCGCTGGGAGCTCGTGGACTGTTCGTCCACGTTACGTGGGTTCACCGGGTACCAAGCGGGGACAGCGGGGTCCTCGTTGCTCCATTCATGCGCGTCGGAACTTACCCGACAAGGCATTTGGCTACCTTGAGAGAGTCAGAGTTACTCCCGTCGTTTGCAGGCCCTTAGCCCAGTTGAACCCGGGTTTCAGGTACCTGTACTGGACAGGATTCAGAAGCCGTTCACACCCTTTCGGGCTTGCGGCTCCCTGTGTTTTTATTAAACAGTCGGGACCCCCTTGCCACTGCGACCTGCAGTTCCAGCCGAAGCCAAAACCGCAGGCACCCCTTATCCCAAAGTTACGGGGCTAATTTGCCGAGTTCCCTCGCTTGGTGTACACCCGACACGCCTTAGGTTCCTCGCCTAGGGGCACCTGTGTCGGATCTTGGTACGGACACGGAGGGTCCTTCCCAACACCCTTTTCAATGGCTCCAGAGATCAGCTGAACCGCCCTAAAACGGGCGGCTATTCCCGCTTTCACTTGGTTCTCGCCATTACGGCACTCCCCAAGCTTATACGGTTAAACAAAGCGACAGCCTTGCTCAGCCTACCCCAAAGCGTCAGGTGTCGAGCTTGCGTCGCCGCGTGTACCTCCGTGGTGCCGGAATCTTAACCAGCTTCCCTTTCGGCTGAGACGGTTAGGTTCAGCCTTAGGACCGACTTACCCCCAGCTGACGACGCGTTGCTGGGGAACCCTGGCCCTTTCGGCGGAGAAGATTTCCACTTCTCTTTGCTGTTACTACCACCGGGATATGCAATCCCGAACCGGTCCACCGGATCTCACGACCCGGCTTCCGCCCAGTCGGGACGCCCTCCTACCAGATCACGGCTATAAGCCGTGCCCCGGGGTATCGGCGGCTGGCTTAGCCCCGTCCATTTTCAGGGCCATCAGCCTCGGCGGGTGAGCTGTTACGCTTTCTTTAAAGGATGGCTGCTTCTAAGCCTACCTCCCCGCTGTCTGGGGCTGATGACGCCTTTCAGTTTGACACTTAGCCAGCACTTTGGGGCCTTAACCCCGGTCTGGGTTGTCCCCCTCTCGGTCTGGGAGCTTACCCCCCAGAACCCGTCTCCCAAGGTCTACAGCGCCGATGGATTCGGAGTTTGAGAGGAAAGCGAGGCCTTTCGGCCCCTTACTTCCCAATCAGTGCTCTACCCCATCGGCCGCCTCGCTTGGGGTTGGGCTGCGACCCACTTCGGAGGGAACTAGCTATCACCGGACTAGATTGGTCTTTCGCCCCTAGCCCCAGGTCAAAGGAACGAATTGCACGTCAGCACCCCTTCGGGCCTCCACCAGGCTTTCGCCTGACTTCGCCCTGCCCAGGGCTAGATCGTCCGGTTTCTAGTGTCAAAGCCGTGACTTCGGGCCCTTTCAGACCCCGCGCCTCGCCAGCGTTTGGCTGGTTGCGCGCGTGTTGGTTTCCCTATGCTTACAGGCTTGTCAGCCTTTAGGCTCGCCACGGCCATGAACTCCCCGGCCCGTGTTTCTAGACGGAACTTGCAACCCTGGTCCCCCTCCCTCGTACTGCTGTGTCGCCACAGTTTCCTTTGGGAGGGATCTACCCTTCCGGGCTGCAAACGTCTATAACCGTCTGGTTTCAGGCTCTTTTCACCCCCCTTCCGGGGTACTTTTCAGCTTTCCGTCACCGTACTAGTGCGCTATCGGTCTTGAGACGTATTTAGTCTTGGAGGTTGGTGACCTCCAGCTTCCCAAACCGAATCCAGGGTATGGTACTCTGGGATTCCAGCCCAACTCCTTCTGGTTTACGCCTACTGGGCTTTCACCGTCTTTGGCAGGCCTTTTCAGGCCACTTCGGCTTCACCGGTGAGGAGGAGGCCGGACCCAAAACACTACATCCCCCTCAGGTTTCCCCAAGGGGTTTGGTTTGGACTTTTCCCCTTTCGCTCTCGCTACTTAGGGAATCCCGTTTGGTTTCTTTTCCTCCCCTTACTAAGATATTTCCGTTCAGGGGGTTCCCGTTCCTTTCGGAACGCAACGGAGTCCCGTAGGAGTCCGTCGCAAGAAGTCTCATTCAGGGATCCCCGGATCTAAGCTTGCATGCAGCTACCCGGAGCATTTCGCTGCTTGCCGCGCCCTTCCTCAGCGCTCAAGCCTGGTCATCCACCAGACGGCGTAGCATGTCGGGCTTACTTGGTTGTTCTGGTGTCTGTCTGGCGTGGGATCGTGTATTGGGCCTGTGTTTGGTTTTCATTGCGAGCAGATAAAAGCTCACTCCACCCTTCGCCCCTAATCTAGATTAGGGGTTGCATTTTGGTGTGGAGTCTAGTTTGGCAATTTGATCGCCAATTCTATTTAGAAGCGGTTTTGGGGAATATAAGTGTTGCTGTGTAGTTTGTTTTCCAATAATGTGGCGCGCGCGTGCAGGTCGTCAAGCGAAAAATAGATTTATGTGGGTCTTTTATATCCACACCTTGAATATTATTGAAAGGTGAGACAAGGATTGAGTCAGAGAACCCGAAGACGACGTTTGAGAGTGTTCCCGAAACAAGGGTACATCATGCTCCTTGTTGGTATACTGATCGGCTTTCTAGTCTTTGCAGCCGTGTCCTTCATGTTTCCAAGAGGGGGGCCTCAAGGCACCGGACAAGGCATCCCGTCTACTATCAACTTTGATTTCCTCTATACAAGTGAGAAGCAGAGTTGGATAGAAGAGGTCACGCCGGACTTTGAACAGTGGTTCTTTGAACGATTCAACATTAAAGTTAACGTGAGACTCGTAGTCACAGGAAGCCATGACACCGTGAACCTCATTCTTTGGGAAAGCGAACGGCCAGCCGCTTGGAGTCCAGCATCAAGCATCTGGATACCCTACCTGAACCAGAAATGGCAGGAACAAGGTCACGATGAGGAAATAGCCAGGGACTGGACGCCCCTAGTTTTGTCTCCAGTAGTCATTGCTGGCTGGGCCTCCTTCTTTCAAGAGCACAACGTTAGTGATTTCAGAGATCTATATCAGTTGGCGGTGGACGGCGTCGATTACAAATATGGACACCCCGATCCATTGCTTAGCAATGGTGGCGCCATGGCTGTTGTTCTAGAATTCGCTGAGGCGTTTGGCAAGAAGCCTAACCAATTTGAGGTTGACGATTTTAAAAATGAAACTGCACGGGATTTTGTCAGAACCATTGAGTCCAAAGCAGTATACTATGGAAAGAGCACGGGTTTCTTTGGAAGATGGGCAGCGGAAAACGGGCCATCTGCAATCAATTGCTTCACAGTTTACGAAAGCGTGGTTATCGATAATTCTTTGAAGGCTAAGAACAAATGGGGGGATTCATTAGTCTCTGTCTATCCTGAAGGTGGAACTCTCCTTTCTGACCACCCCTACGTAATTTTAAACGCGCCTTGGGTTAATAACTGGCAAAAATTCGCCGCAGCACAGTACCTCTTCTACTTACTCAAAGAACAAACTCAGGACAAAGCTCAAGTCTATGGGTTCAGACCAGCTAACCCAAGCGTCCCCCTGAACGAAGATATCTTTAACGAACAAAACGGAGTTGAATATGAAATTCGCGTGCCCATTCTTAAACCGTTATCCGGCGAAGCGATGGAAACCCTCTTTACGGTGTGGCCTTCCGTTAGAAACCCCGGGGTGTGACATTTGAACATTTTTATCCCGCGCGCAGACAAACGGAAACTAGTCGCTAAAATCGCTGTGTTTGCAACCATTGCAAGCCTCTTTGTCTTTGTTTTCTTGCCAAGTTTTTATCTAATATCATTTACATTCACAAAATGGCCCAATGTTTACACCGAAGTTTTTGCAAATCCTTTCATCAGGGACACAAATTGGAGAGAAATACAAAAGCATCTCGCCTTATCTCTACGCATCGCCTTCTTTGCGGTGATGCTTGACCTTCTCTTCGGCATTCCTCTAGCGTATTTATTGGCCCGGAAGAAATTCTGGGGAAAGGGATTCCTTGAAGACCTTATAACGTTCACGCTGGTAATCCCCACATCAGGTTTCGGCTTTGCAACCCTGATGGCATGGACAACGGTCTCTGGTCTAGGATATTTTTTCGGAAGGGGCATAGTAGAAGTAGAGTACCTAATTCCTGTCATCAACGTCCCATTTATGATATTGGTTGTACATGTTGCTCTAACCTTTCCTTATATAGTTAGAAACCTTAAAGCCAAGCTTGAGGACTTAGAACCCGTATTTGAACAAGCTTCCAGAACCTTGGGAGCTTCCTCCTTTACAACTTTCAGAAAAATCGTGTTCCCATTGTCGATTCCAGCACTTTTTTCGGGGGGAGTTTTGGCTTTTGCTAGATCTCTTGGAGAAACTGGTGCGACAATGGTGGTTGCGAGCATCTATACAACGGGCCCAATTGCTGTTATTCGCTGGGTGTCCCAGTTCAAGTTTGGACCCGCTTCTTTCCTTGGAAGCCTCTTAATAATCATGGCTTCAGCGGTAATCCTTCCAATCGAGTTTATCTTGCAAAAAAGGCGAGTTTCAACGTTCAAGCTTTTTTCAACTCTCCGCATCGAAAAGAAGATTCTGAAGAGAGAAAAGTTTGCTTCTCGAAAGCTATCACGAATTAGGGATGTCATATGTTTGATATTCATTCTTCTGATAGTGACATTGCCAATAGTTGTCGTCTTAAACTCCGTAGCCTTGTCTTGGAACCGTGATCCAGACACTGGCAAGGTGGAAGGAAGCGTGCGTTACCAATTGTTCGGCCCTTCAAACTATTTCTCCGTATTGTTAAGAGCCACCTTGGTGTCATTCGTTTCTGCATCCATTGCTACCTTTGTGGCAACATGCATAGCTATTCCAACAGTATATCTAATAGAACGCCATAGACTCGGCAGACTTATCAGGTCTGTGCTCAGAATTCCACTGATAGCTCCTACTTCCGCCCTTGGCTTGTCCGTCCTTCTTCTCTGGGGCCCTGGCGGATTGAAACTTGTAAGTCCGGGAGTATGGCTTATAATTTTGACCCATATAATGTTCTCTGTCCCAGTGGTGGTTGAGTCCACGGCTGCGGCCTTTGAGGGTTCTAATATTCCTACATTCGAAGGGGCGGCCCGCACCTTAGGTGCCACTCCATACAACGCCGTGGAGACCGTCTCTCTACCGTTGTTAAAGAGAGGAATTTTGGCGGGAGTTATCCTATCCTTCATGCATTCATTGGGAGAAACAGGCGCAACCTTCCTCGTAATGGGAAGCGATGTGACAATTCCTCCACTGGTCGTTAACATGGCCGAAGCGCTTGCAATTCCCGCAGCCCTTTTTGCATCTACATATTTAATTGCGCTGTCATTTATTCTCCTTTTGGTTTTCAGGATGGTGACGAGATGACACGGAAAAATGCGGGTTCGAGTAGTCTACCCATTCTTGAGGTGGTATGAAATGCCGGACGCAAAGTTGGTGAACGTGACGAAAACCTTTGAAAAAGGGCGCATCGTAGCGGTGGACCATGTAAACTTGTTCGTTCATGACAAAGAATATCTGACGTTACTTGGCCCCAGTGGATGCGGAAAAACCACAATTTTACGGATGATAGCGGGCTTGATTGAGCCTGATGAAGGCGAGATTTACATCGGTGGACATCTTGTAACGGGACTTCCCCCAGAAGACAGAGACATCGGATATGTTTTTCAAGAATACGCACTGTTTCCCCACATGGATGTTTGGGACAACGTAACTTATGGACCACGTGTGAAAGGATGGGAAGAAAAGAAAAGCGAGAGAATCGGGCGTGAAATGTTAGAAATGGTTAGACTTTATGAACGGACGGACGCTTTTCCGCGGGAGCTAAGTGGTGGAATGATGCAAAGGGTTGCCTTGGCCAGAGCATTATCTGCCGGCGCCAAACTACTGCTATTAGATGAGCCTTTAGGCGCCTTAGACCCGACGACCAGAAAAGAATTAAGATATGAATTTAGGAGGCTCGCGAAAGATCTCGAATTAACTGCTATTCACGTTACCCATGACCAAGCAGAAGCCATGGCTATTTCCGACAGAATAGCAGTGATGAGGAAAGGAAAGATTTTGCAGGTTGGAACTCCCCAAGAATTGTACATGACTCCACAGCATATATTCGTAGCCAACTTCATCGGAGAATCAAACTTCTTGGAAGGCTACGTCTCAAAATCAACTGAAAAAGAGTTAACCATCGAACTTCGTGGAGGACTATTGGTCCGAACACTGGACAAGACGCACAAGGAGGGTGAAAAGGTAGTCATAGCCATAAGACCAGAAGTTCTTGCGGTTGAGAAGGGTAAAAAAGGAGGAGTGAATTCGATTTTTGGCCACGTTGAAGGATTTCGATTCGAAGGAACCAATGTACGGTACGAGATTCGACTTGAAAATGGAGACCTAGTGGTGGTTGTCCGCCCAGCGTTAATGGCAGAATGGCTTGACGTTAGAGAAAAAGTCACGGTTAGCTTTCCAATCGAAAAAAGCTTTGTTTTCACATATCCAGAAAGGGGTTTGAAAAGGGAGCTGGCTCTTGAATGAAAAGAAGGGAAAGACTCTTAATATACGTTATCGCGGTATAAATATAGAACATAGTATGGCTTCTGATTAAAAGGTGAACATTATGGAACAATGGTTTGCTAAACGACGAAAGTCTAAGGTTTTAGAATTTGCAGACAGACAGATGACACTGGCGATAGACACGGTAATCGAACTAGAAAAGTCCATCAAAGCAGCTTCGAAAGGTAACAAAGACGAAGCAAAAGCATCTTTCGAAAAACTATCCCTAATAGAACATGAAATCGACGAACTCAGGAGAACAATTTTCGAGGAGTTAACTAGGGGCAGTTTGCCCTCAAAGGATAGAGAAGACATCATGCATCTGGTGAAAAGACTGGATGAGATGGCGGACCACGTAAAGGACGCAGCCAGAGCCGTCAATCTTCTCTTGGAAGCCAATGTCGTAAAAGAGATGTGGGAACAATTTGCCGAAACCTCTAAAGATTTGGTAGCTTGTGCAACAACCCTACGTAAAGCTATAGAAAAACTGGGAACAAATCCTGCCGAAGCCATGGAACTCGCAAAGAAAATTGACGAGGTAGAAGGGAGAGTTGACGAAAAATATTTGAAGGCAAAGGCGTTGCTCCTCAAATATTCAAAGAAAATGGATGCTGCCACAATCTTGTTACTTAAGGACCTTATTGAGGAAATGGAACATGTAGCTGACGCTTGCGACGATACCGCTGACTATGTGAGAATCCTGACAGTTGCCAGAGAAACTGCATGACTTCCCCTCTGGTTTAACCATTAATTTTTTTCAAGAGAAATGCTGGAAGATGAAAAATGCGATACGAAGCCATAATCCTATGTGGAGGAAAAGCGTGGAGACTTAAGCCAGACACATGGACTCCAAAACCCTTGTTAAAGATAAGCGCTGATGAAACGCTAATAGACAGGCAAATCCGCTGGTTGATGGAACACGGCTTCAGCAACATAGTTCTCGCTTCAAACAGGTCGTTCCCAGAATCAGCCTACTTCAACAGTCCAGTCGTTCAGACCAGCCTAGAAGAAAAGAAGTTGGGTACAGGGGGCGCCCTAAAGAAGACAGCCAAGCTAATCAAAGTAGACCAGTTCTATGCCATGAACGTTGACGACATCGTTTTTTATGATCCAAGAAAACTTTTTGAGTACGCCAGTGAGGGCGCGGCTATTCTGGTGGCTCAACCTCCATTACGGTTCGGAAAAATAACCATGCAAAAGGATATGGTTGTAAGATTTGAGCATCGATCAACACTAGATATTTGGGTTAATGTGGGACACTACGTTTTCCCCAAGAAACTTGTTGAGGAATACTTTCCAAACCAAGGAGACTTTGAGAGGAAAACCATGCAGAAGATAGCCAGCAACAAGTGTTTGAGGGGACTAAAATACAAGGGGGATTGGCTAACGGTGAACACAATGAAAGACCTGATGGAAGTCAGAGAATACTTTGAAACCAGACGAACCAAACAAAAGTAATCAAGCTTATCTTCCCGAAATTTTTATTCCCCACGACTTCCAATTATCTATTGGGCTGGCGAGCTGGCGGACGGCTTCGGGTGTCTAGCACCTGAGGAAACTCCGTCCACCATGCTGAACTGCAGCGCTCGTAAGGGCGCGGGGCGAGAGCCTTGGCTCCGGAACAGAAACGAAACGTCCACCCGCAAGATGGCGATGATGCGTGTTAAGTCGTTGAGGATGCGGTTGGGTGCGGTGAAACGTCTGACCTGCAGGGTGGAAGGGCAAATAGGCGTCTGTGATTTCTGCAGGAGACGCGGGTAGCCCGTTTAGCTGAATGCCGTCTCTGAACAGAAGGCGGGTTACGACCAGCACGCCAGCCCAATTAGACTGTACTCCGACCATTCTTAGCGTTTCTTCTACAAGTTATATAACAGAACAGTTTTTCAAACTCAAACCCACTGTTTGATTTGTCTTTTTCTGGAGTTTTCTTCATTCGTATTCGAATTCGAACTCATCCCGAATTTTTATTCAATCCTAAGAGATAAGGTATGACAGGTACGTGCATGTTAAGGAAAACGTCTTTTATAGTGGCTTTTACGTTGTTTCTGTTTAGCATGCCAACATTTGCATTTAACATTCAACCAGCTAGCGCAAGCGGAACTATTTATATCAGGGCTGATGGAAGTGTTGACCCTCCAACAGCAAATATTACGAGCGTTGACAATATCACCTACACCTTCACAGGCAACATTTACGATTCCATTGTTGTGGAGAGGGATAACATTGTGGTCGATGGAGCTGGCTACACCCTACAAGTAAACGGAGGTTGGAGTTCTAGAGGAATATCCCTTTCTGGAAGAAGCAACGTAACAATCAAAAACGTAGAAGTCAAAAAATTCACCACAGGAATCTACCTCAGCTATTGCAGCAACAATGTCCTTATTGGTAACACCGTCTCCTCAAACAGCATTGGAATCCGCCTTCAGTATTCCAACAATAGCGTCCTTATTGGTAACACTGCCTCCTCAAACGCTGGCTGTGGAATCTTCCTCAGCCATTCCAACAATAACGTCCTTACAGGTAACACTGCCTTCTCAAACTTCTTCGAGGGAATCTACCTCCCCAATTCCAATAATAGCATCCTTATGGGTAACACCGTCTTCTCAAACCACAGAGGAATCTCCCTCGCCACTTGCAGCAACAATGTCCTTATTGGTAACACCGCCTCCTCAAACACCGCTGGAATCTTCCTCGACTCTTCCAGCAGCAACAATGTCCTTATTGGTAACACCGTCTCCTCAAATCACGATGGAATCGAAATCCTCAGTTCCAGCAGCATGTATGCATGCCGCAACAACACCTTTTTCCACAACAACCTAATTAACAACACTGATCAAGCGGGTGTTACAACTGGGTATGTAAACACATGGGATAATGGTGTCGAAGGGAACTACTGGAGCGACTACAATGGCACAGACTTCTTCAGTGGTCCTTTTCAGAATGAAACAGGAAGCGATGGCATAGGCGACACCTTATACGAAGTTGATGGAAATAATACTGACAACTATCCGTTGATGGGAATGTTTTCCAGCTTCAACACTTCTTTAGGCTATGATGTGAACGTTATTTCTAACTCTACAATTGAAGACTTTGAATATTTCGAGTCTAACAGTACAATAAAGATGTACGTCTCCAATATGACTACAAATCAAACATTTGGCTTTTGCAGAGTATGTATCCCACATGCTCTGATGGATGACCCTGACGTTGTCAGGATTATCATTGATGATGGTCAGACAGAAGTGTTATTTGCAAACTTAGCACTCTATGACAATAGTACTCATAGATGGATATATTTCGCCTATGAGCACTCAACACATGAAGTGATAATTCAAAGCGATACTACGCCACCTACTATTTCCATTCTTTCTCCAGAAAACAAGACCTATTCTGAAAACAATATTCCCCTAACCTTCACAGTGGACGAATCAACCGATTGGATAGGCTATAGTTTGGATGGTCAAATGAACGTGACAATTGCTGGAAACATAACTCTAGCTAGTCTTCTTGACGGAGCACATTATGTGGTTGTTTACGCTAACGATACTGCTGGCAACATGGGCTCTTCAAATATCATTTGCTTCACAGTTGACGCAACTCCTCCGAATATAACGGACGTATCTCAAACCCCACCCAAGAACAATGTGCTACCAGAAGATGAAGTCAAAGTCAACGCTACAGTCACGGATGACCTAAGCGGAATAAAACAGGTGACTCTAAACTACACTAACAGCAACGGAACATGGATCACTGTCGACATGACAAACCTTGAAGGAAACGTTTGGAATGCCACCATACCTAAGTTTCCCTACTGCACTAACGTAACATATTTAATCATAACAGAAGACAAAGCCAATAACGCAATCACAACAGAAGATATGGGATATGAATATCAATATCACGTAATTCCAGAATTTCCGTCATTCCTTACTCTACCACTATTCATGATAGCAGCACTACTAGCAGTCAAACTCCATAGAAGAAAACATTTTATGTAATATTAGATTAGATTAACCCTTAAACAAACAACTAAAGAACAAGTTAAATCGATTAATAGTCTTTGAACAGAAGGCGGGTTACGACCAGCTCGCCAGCCCAATTAGATTGTACTCTGACCATTCTTAGTGTTCTGTTGTCTATGAAGAAGAATGTCCTAGGTGTGAAGATACGTCAAAATAAAAAGATGGAAGGTTAAGAGCCAGTTTCTCTTTCGAAAAGTATGTAGTGGTTAATGTCCATTCCAGAGTATTGAGCGCAGGCATATGTGTGGAGACGCCAGCCCTTCTTTTGCCATTCCTCAATTGTTTTACCGACATCCTTGTAATGACCAACTTGAACGCATTCGTATTCTTTCAACTTAACCTCTCCTTCTGTAGCACTTTAGAATAGCCCCCCATAATAGTTTGCTCAAAATATTACCATTAGCAGTTAGTTAGAAGAATGATTTATCCATATGAAGATGATGTGAAGGCGATTTTAAGATTCACCGAAGTTAACATGAAGTCCCTAAAGAGGAAAGCACGAAAGGACAGCACGTTATCAATACTCGAAACCATAGTCGCCGATAATAACTAGTTAAAATAGAGATGCACAGGCGTATGCAGACACAACAAACATAGAAACAATAGTTGTTAGATGACGCCTATCGATTAGCACGCCAGCCCTAGCTAACGCACATGAATCAGATAGCTTTTATTTTCTCTTTCGCGATCACTTTTCGGAATGTTTTATCGCATTTGGGGCATTTGTAGTAACCTATGGTAAGTTGTAGTCTTTTACCCGTCTTGCTTGGTTTCCCAGCCATTTTCCAAGTCTTAACCGGACTTGTTTCAACTCCGCATCTAGGACATGCCGCTTTCCCTGAGTTGCCCAATAAATTTAAGAGGCTCCTCCTAAGGTCTTCACCAGTCTTGTCAATTTTCTCGATGGCTTCGGCGAGTTGCGCATCTTTAAAAACATCGCGAATCCACCTAGCGAAATCTCCTCTTTTTTGATGAAACTCTAGGGAAGCAACTGAAACTTTCCCTATTTTCTCCTTCAATTCTTGTGGATTAAAGGCTACTTCGTAGAGGGGTTTGCCGATACCCTCGTAGAAGTAGAATCCCCATTCGCTGGCAACTTCCTTCTTAGGAGGGAGTTCCGGAGGAAGGTTACACTTTGGAAGTCCACCATGCTTTTGTTTATGCTCGTCCAGAAGCTCCTTCATTCTTTCTTCTTGGTTTGAAGTTAACTCCCGCCTATAATATCTGGTTTCACGTTTGCGAGGGTCATCGGAAAAGTTCGTTTCCAAGTAGCGGGTGAATTTCTCTCGGAGATTGGCACTTTCTCCGATGTAGATTAGAGCCTTGGCTTCGTCATAGAGGGCGTAAACTCCCGGCTCCTCTGGAACGTTTTTTGCTCTATCTCCCCAAACATACATTTCCCCTGAGATCGACATATTCTCCACCAAACTCCCATAAGCGTTACAAATATAAAGAATTGAACGATTAAACATAAATATTTTAGGAAATCTTCCCCAAATTTCTTTATGCGCCAACATCCCATCTTCTTGTGTGCCTTCAAATCGCAATGACATTTAGAGAATAGGAAAATTCTTAGTTTAGTTTTTAAATACTAAACTTTCTAAAGAGTTGGAAAAGGTGTTTTGCTTATGTCCGCCGAATTGAGAAGCAGAAAAGTATATGGAGGAATAGAGGGCTACATGGCGAGAACCCTACTGAAAGCCTGCGGCTTTACCGACGAAGAACTCAATCAACCACTAGTGGCGGTAGTTAACAGCTGGACCAACATCGTGCCTGGACACGTACACCTTGATAAAGTGGCAGAGGCTGTTGAAGCAGGAATAAGAATGGCAGGAGGAACACCGCTTCAATTTCACACAATTGCGGTTTGTGATGGCATCGCCATGGGACACGAGGGCATGAGATATCCCCTTCCGAGCAGGGACCTAATAGCCGCCTCAATAGAGATCATGGTAGAGGCGCACAAACTTGACGGTATGGTTCTGATAGGCTCCTGCGACAAGATAGTTCCGGGAATGTTAATGGCAGCGGCCTACCTTGACATTCCAGCAATAGTCGTCAATGGAGGACCCATGCTTCCAGGATACTTCAAGGGGCAAAAACTAACCGGGTCAAAGGGACTGGAACTCATGTTCCTAACCGTGTGGAGTCAATCAGAAGAAATGGTGAAGGAAACAACCGAGTTGTCCGAGTACGTATGCCCAGGCGCTGGGTCCTGCCAAGGCATGTACACGGCAAACACTATGGGGTGCATAACAGAAGCGCTTGGAATGTCGTTACCCGGATCCGCTACGATTCCAGCAGTTGATGCAAGAAGATTAAGGGTAGCCAAACAGTCGGGAATGCAAATAATGAAGCTTATAAAAGAAGGTGTCAGACCTCGCGACATCCTGGTTTATGAGTCCTTCGAAAACGCTATCCGAGTAGACATGGCATTAGGAGGATCCACAAACACTGTCCTTCACCTCCCAGCGATTGCATCGCAGCTAGGAATAGAGCTACCTCCAGAGTTATTGGATAAACTCAGCAGAGAGACACCACATCTTTGCAACATGGACCCTGCTGGACCCTATACAGTGAAAGAACTCGATGAAGCTGGAGGAATACCCGCAGTGCTAAAAGAATTAGGAGATCATATCCATCAAGATTTACTAACCGTCACTGGGAAAACTCTTGGGGAAAACGTGAAAGAAGCCGCTGTGCTAAACAGAGAAGTGATTAGACCGAAAGACAATCCGGTTCATAAAGAGGGCGGAATTGCCATACTAAAAGGAACATTGGCGCCTGAAGGTGCTGTAGTTAAACAATCTGCTGTTGATCCGAAAATGCTAAAGTTTGAGGGCCCTGCCAAGGTCTTCGATTCCGAAGAAGATGCCTTAAAAGCAATCATGGAACAGAAAATAAACTCCGGAGAGGTTATCGTGATAAGATATGAGGGGCCAAAGGGAGGGCCCGGAATGAGGGAGATGCTAAAGCCAACCGCCGCTTTAATAGGTACAGGACTTGGAAGCGAAGCTGCATTGGTCACAGATGGCAGATTTTCGGGTGCTACCAGAGGACCCTGCATAGGACACGTGACTCCAGAAGCCATGAATGGAGGACCCATAGCGGTGGTAAAGGACGGTGACATCATTTCAATAGACATACCAAACCGCAGATTAGACCTAAAGATTCCAGAAGCAAAATTAAAAGAACGACTGAAACAATGGAAACCTCCAGAACCAAAAGTTAAGAAGGGAATCTTAGCAGCGTACTCAAAGATCGTTAAGCCCACTTCTAAAGGCGCAGGATTCCTATTCTAAACATCGTCACCGTAAACTAATAAAACCCTTTTGCACTTCAACGACCTCAGCGCTGTTCTTCGCTTGGGCATAGCCGTCCAAACGCTCTTGGTTCAACACGATGAAGTTTAGTCCCCATTTGAAAATGGAAAGGAGGCGCTCCGCCTTCTCCTTGAAACCAGCGATGTATAGAGCCGCAGCCAACGCTTCCACAGTGCTTAGTTTTGTTGGCACTCCATAGTTTGTTGGGTTCGCTGCGATTAGGTAGGGAAGGCAGCGGGATGCTCCTCGCATGGAAAGCTCGAAGACTTCGTCTGCGTGTATCCAGCTGCAGTCTATGGCTGCTAAGCCTCTTCTTTCCAGCCTTTGGCGATCGGCTGGAGAAAAGGCCTTATCAGAGAAGGGATTTAGGATGACTGCTCCACGAGGCAGGCCATTCACTCGGTGAACAACCCTAACGAGGTTGTGACGCTTAAGCTTCAGAGCCGTGCACTTCTTGGGGTCACACTGCTTTGCATGATAGACGATGATGGCGACGTCTCTACGATGCACTCTCTCGCACCTTTAAATGAGACATGGGATCATCCATAACGCATGGAATCCATTCAAGAAGGTCCGTTGGAACCATGTGGTAACCCTTCTCGCTCCGCACAAAGTCTCCAGCAGCCCCGTTAATAAAAGCCCCGGCAACAGCAGCCTCGAAAGGGTCAGCCCCCTGAGCCAAGAAAGCTCCAACGATTCCAGAGAGGATGTCGCCTGTACCGCCCACAGTCATTCCTGGATTGCCAGAGAAGTTAAGCTTAACTCTTTTTCCATCAGAGATTACATCCACGCGTCCCTTTAACAATATTACAGTGCCAAGCTCTCGCGCGGTTTTCTGCACCTCTCGCGCCCGCTTCTCTAAATCCTCTGGCAGCTTCCTTCCAGTTAATATTTGGTATTCTCCTGCGTGGGGCGTCAAAACAAGCGGCCAGCCTACTTTTCTTTTGAAATCGGCGAAGGCTTTGAGTCCGTCAGCGTCCAAAAGCAGAGGAGTTTTCTCTTCCTCCATCAGTTTTACAATTTCTTTAACGGCTTCTCTGGTTTCTTTGTGTAGCCCCAGCCCCGGACCCATAACAACAGCAGTTGAAGTCTCCAAATAACGTTTGATGATAGGTGCGTTACGTGGGTTAAGGTGCTCCCCCTCAAGCTTCACGGTGATCAAGTCTGGGGACATGGACGAAATGGTGTGAGCCGTTTTCTCTGGAGCCGCAATGTAGGTTAGGTCTACTCCTGTGCGGAGGGCGGCGAAGGCAACAAGGGCTGGGGCACCAGAGAAGACCTCGCTTCCGCCAATCACCAGAAGCCTTCCGAAATAGCCCTTGTGAGCCTCTGGAGGACGAGGCTTCACAACCAAGGAAACATCTCCGGGACCAGCAAATCGTTCAAATTCTTTAGGCAGCCCTATGTCTCTTGTGATAATCTCCCCTGTGTACTCCTTTGCCTTCGTTAACCCCGGCTTCGCCTCATGAAACGTAACGGTTAGATTTGCCTTCACGGCTTCGCCTAAAACTTCGCCTGAATCCGAGTTTATTCCAGTGGGAACGTCCACAGCAACGCGGAAGGACTTCATTTCATTGATTTTCCTAACAAACTGCAGGATTGGTGGACGCAGGTTTCCCTTCAATCCTATCCCAAGCAAAGCATCCACCACAACTTCTGCTTCAAGGCTTGGAATAAGCGTGGAATCGTAAACTTCATGCAATGCGATGGTATCCTTCAGGGACTGTAGGGCAAGCCAGTTTCTTTGCGCCGCCTTGTCGACAATATCAGCAGACGTCCCAGCGAGTATCACTTCAACCTTGAAGCCCAGGCAGGTGAGGTGACGCGCCGCAACGAAGCCATCTCCTCCATTCCCACCCGAGCCGCAAAACACGACAACCCGCGCCTCTTCGGGTTTAAACCTTGAAGCTATCTCAGCGGCAACGCTGCAGCCAGCGTTTTCCATGAGTTGAAGCCTAGAAACACCGTAATACTCGGAGTTCAGCTCTAGGGCGCGCATCTCTCTACTCGTTATCATTTTGTCATCATCTCCCTGCAACTATTCATGTTTATAGTTGTAAGCAAAAGTATTTTAGGCTATATAGAAGGCTAGTGGTTTTACTTACCCACGTAAAAGGGACGCTGACGATAATTTCTGGCATAGAGTTATTAAGATTTTAATCAATAAACGATTTTCTGTGGTGAAAAATGTCCAAACTAGCTATGCCGAAACATGTTTGCCTTGAAGAATTCATGACAGAAGAGGAAAAGGTACTGCGGGATGCTGCACGGGGTTTCGTGGAAGGGGTCATAATGCCCATCAGACAACAAGTGGACGCTGACGAAAGAAAACATAAACTCATCCAATCAATTTTGAAACAAATCTCAGTAGATCTTGGAGCTCAACGTATGGTGTTCCCAGCGAAATACGGAGGAATAGAAATCACCTCTGTGCGGACTTTCTACTGGGCCATAGAGGAACTAGCCCGAGGAGACAGCGGAATGGCCCTTGCAGCCCTCTGTACAGATTGGATTTTTGTGCCCATCGTATTTGAACCATACAGAAGAGAGGACCTACTCGAAGAATTTGCAAAGACATTCTGCGGGGACGAACTTCATCTCGGCTGCTTCGCCATGACCGAGCCCCAAGGAGGCTGCGACATCGAAAACGTCGACGTAATGAAAGGACGGACGATAAAAACAACAGCCACTCTTGAAGGGGATGAGTGGGTTATAAACGGCGAAAAACAGTGGCCAAGCAACAGTGGAGTAGCTTCACTTTACTTAACGGTTTGCACGACTGATCCAGACATGGGAGAGGAAGGCATAGCCCTCATCTACGTTCCAGCGCCCACCAAAGGCCTCGACTTTGGAGATTTCGAAGTTAAGGCTGGAATGGCTGCCGACAGAAACTGCACAGTTTACTATGATAACGTGAGGGTGCCCAAGAGGTATCGAATAGCAGGCCCAAGAGACGACGCTAACCTTCTCCGCGAAATGATAGTCACCGGCAACATTGGCTCCGCCGCATTATCCATAGGGGCTGCCCAAAACACCTTCGAGATCGTCACAAAATACGCCAGTGAAAGAGTTGTAGCTGGAAAGCCCATCAAAGAACACTCCATAAACGCGGGAATATTGGCTGACATGGCCATTGGAATCGAGACCGCAAGAACTTACACCGTAAACCTCACTCATATGTTTGACCGCCCCGAAATCTACGGACCTAGGTGGTCACCCGAGATGGTGGCCAAGTCCAGGATCGCAAAGGTATACGCTGCAGATGTGGCGGTTAACGTCACAAGCGAAGCAATGAGGTTGATGGGCTCTAATGGGTATTCAAGGCCTTATGATGTTGAAAAGCACTGGCGAGATATTAAAATGGCTCAACAGTGGTTGGGAGGCTCCATACTAGGTCGACTAGACATAGCGCGCTACTATTGTAAACTAAAAACCATCTGAAACAGTCTAAAAATCTAGGAAGAATGCCCTAAAAAAGCTATAAGCATAAAATAAATGTTTAAAGTGGAGGGAAGCTTTCATGATGAAATTCGAACTCACCGAAGAGCTGAAACTGTTGCGTGATGCTGTTCGTGATTTCGCAGTAAAGGAGTTAAAGCCCTTAGCTCCTGAACTGGACAGCGCTAAAACTGGAACCACCTACAAAGTACTTCGCGGTTTGTTCAAGAAGGCTGCAAAAATAAACCTGACAAGCCTAGCAGTTCCTGAGCCCCTAGGAGGACAAGGTTACCTAAGTCTCGGAGCCGCTGTGTGCATGGAGGAAATAGCTGCTGTTTGCGGAGGATTGGCTTCCATGTTTGGAGCCCATTGGCTTGGTCAGGCTCCGATAGTCGCTACCGCTGACCCAGAGATAATGGAAAGGTGGCTGAAACCCGTGGCTGAAGCCGAGAAAAGGGGGGAGCCCCAGATTTGGGCTTTTGCCATAACAGAGCCAGATGTGGGGTCAGATGCTGAGTATCTTGAAGAATGGAAGCCTACACTTCCTAGGATTAACGTTGTCGCTAGAAGGAAGGGCAATGAATACGTAATAAACGGAACAAAGAGATTCATCAGTAACGCACCCATAGCCGATTTCATCACAGTGTTCGCTACTACGGATATAAAACTAGGAGTGGATGCCTGGACATGCTTCGTCGTGCCTACGAACTTGGAAGGGTTCTCTATAGGAGTGGTGGAGGATAAGATGGGACAACGGGCTGATCCAGTTTCGGAAATAATCCTTGAAGATGTTAGAGTGCCCGTAGAGAACAGGATTGGAGATGAAGAAATGGGGTGGCTATTAAGCCAATACACCTTAGCCTATTCTCGTGGTCCCGTAGGCGCTATTGCACTTGGAATTGCACGGGGCGCTTACGAAAAGGCGTTGAAATATGCTTGTGAACGTATTCAAGGGGGTAAACCCGTTGTTAGACATCAAGCCATCAAACTGAAGCTCGCAGATATGTTTATGAAGATAAGGGCTGCGAGAATGGTAGTCTATGATGCATGTGCTAGAGCAGAGGTTGAATATCCGCCGTCCTTAATCGAGCCTAGCATGGCTAAAGTCTTCGCTTCAGACGTTGCGATGGAGGTGGCAATAGAGGCTATTCAAATAATGGGTGGGGACGGTTACATGAAGGACTTCGGGGTGGAGAAGGACTTAAGAGACGCCAAATTAACTCAGATATACGAGGGAACGAATGAAATAAACCGCTTAACCATAGCGGACGAGATAATAAAAAGGAGGCTGATAGCCTAATGCTTAAGGGTAAGCTGAAAGGTTTTTCCATGCCCCTAGATTCTCCATTATACGACGAATCACCATGGGAATACGATGACTGCGAAGCCGTAGCAGCCTTCGTTACATTAGAAGACACAGCGGAAGAGCTTCTGCCAGAAGGACTCGAGCCATATAGTAAGCCAATTCAGGGAGGCTGCTGGATAGCCCACTACCCCTTCTCAACCCTTGGAGAATACCATGAAGCCTTGTTAGTTATACAGGTTGTAGACCTCAAGGGCAATATGGGATATTACATTCCATACATTTACGTGACGAACGACGCTGCATTAGCCGCTGGACGTGAGGTTGTTGGAGCACCAAAGAAACTTGCTTATATCGATCTGCGAAAGGAATACAACACCGTCACTGGAGTGTTAGAGAGACCGAAAGGAAAACGCCTACTAACTCTAACCATGTTTCCTAACGCCAGGGCGGAAGGCCCCCTGATTGAGGCGATTCTTCCGAGGGAGACTCCACTGCTTTCTCTTAGGGTTATACCAAGCATTAAGGGAGGAAATCCTGAGATAGCTCAATTAATTAGCTGGACCGCTGTAGTCGACTTTCACAAGGATTCGCAAGGACGACCGAAAACATGGGTTGGACCAGCATCAATCACGTACGATTCTCCTTCGGAGGTAGATCCCGTCCACAAACTGAGGGTTGTTGAGACGTTAACCGCACTATACTTCAAGTTTGACATGGCACTTAAAACGAGGGAAATCCAGAAGAGCTACCTTTAATCACGTTACACATAAATTGATAGCTTGAAAATAGACGTCTATTAGCATAGATACCATTAGTAGAGGATAGGGCAGAAATCAAGAGTTAACAATCCTTTGTTTCATGAGTAAAGTAACTGATCCCTTGTTCATTTTGGCATGCAAAAATTATTTAGGCTATTAAACAATCATAAAAGCTGTGGAGATGATACCATGCCCTTGGCTTTCGTTTTAATAAACACAGAGATAGGGTCAGAGAGCGAGGTTCTTGGATCACTTAAAAAAATCGCTGCAGTGGAAGAAGCCTACATGGTTTACGGGGTCTACGATGTTGTGGCGAAGGTCAGAGCTGACACCATGGACAAACTCAAGGAAATCGTCACTTGGCACGTGCGACGATTGGACAAGGTTCGATCAACCCTAACAATGATAGTAATCGAGGAGACAAAGTAGGTCTCCCACCTCCTTTTTCTATATTTCATCTGGCAAAGAAACAAATTTTACAACTGAAGGTTCTTATCATCGCGACGTATCTAGTGTTAACGATGTTGAGCTGACGCAAATGATTAACATGCACATTGGATTCGACGACACAGACTCCCCTAGAGTGGGCTGCACAACTTACATAGCTGCCCTCCTCGTCGAAAAACTAGTTTCAACAGGCGCTTCCTTCACCGACTACCCAAACCTCATACGGCTTAACCCAAACGTTCCATGGAAAACCAGAGGAAACGGCGCCCTCTGCCTGAGAATCAAATGCCACGATAACCTCATCGACAAAATCATGGAAACCGTGATCGATACGGTTGAGGAAAACTCTGACATGGGCTATGAGGGTACAGACCCGGGCGTCGTTTTCCTTTTCGGCAACGTACCCCAAGAGGTCAAAGACTTCGCAAGGAGAACGATTCAGGGCGTGGTAAAAATTAAGGAAGCCTTGAGGCTCATTAAAAAGTTCAAGGCTGAAGCCGTGGGTTTTAAGAAGGGACGAGGAATCATAGGGGGCTTAGCCGCCGTAGGAGAAACCCTAGAGGGAGACCACACCTACGAAATTATAGTTTACAGAACACCAGAAAACCGTGGTACACGCCGAAGATTAGAAGTCTCATCGGTTAAGGAAATGAACGAGAAAACCTCGCATCTGACCTTCAACAACGTAGATCCTGAAACAGGTCGAATCCTCATAACCCCTAGAGGACCTGATCCAATCCTCTACGGCATCCGAGGGGAGAATCCGAAAGCTGTTAAACAAGCCCAAGAAATGATCCGGCAACAAGAGCCAGTTGAAAGGTGGGTAATTTTTCGCACAAATCATGGAACCGATGCTCACTTGCGAAAGGTCAACTCAGTCAGCGAGATACAGCCCTTCAGCCCAGTTGTTGTTCAGGGAGTTGTAGCAAAGATGCCTCAAGTCATTCCGGGAGGACACGCCATATTTTCAATCAAAGACGAGACTGGAGAGATAGACTGTGCCGCTTACGAACCCACGGGAGTTCTCTGCGAAGCCTCTAAAAATCTGATTGTTGGAGACTTTTTGGAAGTTTTTGGAGGTGTTCGTTCTGCTTCGTCGAAGCATCCGGATACCATCAATATTGAGAAGTTGAGGGTTTTAAAGTTGGCTCCTAAGATCACATTCTTTAACCCATTGTGTCCTCAATGTGGAAAGCGGATGAAGTCTATGGGGAAGGAGAAGGGATTTAGATGTGACAAGTGCGGCTTTCGCTCCTCAGAGCTAAAGAAGTTAGCTGTTGAAGTTAGGCGAGATTTTAAGAGGGGACTTTACGTTACCTCCCCTAGATCTCAGAGGCATCTAACAAAGCCGTTATGTCGATATGGAAGGGAAAAATCCGATGCGTCGAAGAAAATGATTAATGGTTGGCACTTTCCTTAAAGGCGGGGAAATTCATGGTTTTTCCACATTGAACATTTGGCAAAGCATTTCGTAGAGTTCTTCTCCACCCTCAACTTTTGTGAAGAGGTCCTTCTCCGCCTTCAAGATTCTTCCCACAGTTTCGTAGGTTCTTCTCCATTCTAGTTCCTTCCACATCATCCTAAAGTTTTTCAGTTCTATCCATGCTCGAAACACGAGTACGACGAATATAGCCAAGGTAATCATCAGGTTTAGCAGATAGATCTCTAACAAGTCCACTTACATCACCATCAAACCTGTTTCTGTACTTAAACCGAAAGTAATGAGGCAAGATGAATTTAATTGTTTTACTTAAACGTAACATAAGCTGCGAATGCAGCGAGGAGGGAGAGAACACTAACAAGAATGTAAATTACTTGTAGACCAAAAACATCTGCACAGACTCCAGAAACGTAAGGGAAAAACGATCCTAAACTCCATGCGATGGCGAATAAAAGTCCGTATATGAAAGATCTTGCGCCCAAACTTGTCGTATCAGCAATGACGGAATAAAAAGAGGGCCAAACACCTAGCAAGAAGAAACCCATTACGCAAATCATGCCAGATAAGAAGTAAACATTACCTATGTAAACAGAGACCACTGATAATACACTCAGCACAACCATTTCAATGGCAACCGTGTTTTTTTCGCCGAATTTGTCAGCCAAAGTTCCTCCAACAATCGACCCAACAGTGCCTACGACCATCATCAAAGCGAGTACAAAGTTGGCTGATTCGACGCTTAGTCCAAAAAAGTCGTTCATGTAGGTTGTTATAAAGGAAGATACAATTCTATAGGAGGCGGCGGCAAGGCCCATTACAATAATTACCGGAATTAATATTCTAACAATCTGTTTAGTAGAGTTACCCGTGGCGTTTGAGCGGAAGCTTTTCTTTCTAGGTTCTTTTATGATTAACGGCAACATTACAGCGGCAATGATGGCAATTAGACCCCATAAAATGAAGAGGTTGCGCCATCCCAAAAATAAAACTAGGAAGCCTGATGTCGCGAAGGCTACTGGAACCGCCATATCTCCTGCGGCGCTTCCCAGTCCTAGGGCTTTACCTCTTTTCCCAGACTCAAAAGCGTCGGACAATAGCGAGTAGCCAATTGGATGAAAGACGCTTCCTCCAATTCCCATAAGGCATCCGAAGGCGAGAAGTTGAACATAGTTGGTGGAAAAGCTCATGAGGATAGTTCCTACGCCTAGCGTTGTCAAGCCCAAGCGTAGGAGGGTTATCCTATTCCATCGATCAGCAACATATCCCGTGACGGCTTGTAACGATGTCATAAAGAAGGCTGACGCAGTAATTACAGCCCCCACAGCAGCATAATTCAAATCAAACTCTTCTCTCAGAATAAGAATAACCGCTGCAGGAAGAGTGAGAGGAACATCGTTGATAAAGTGTGCTATAGAGGTAGCAACCGTCACCCCCGAGCGAGTGGTTAATTTCTCCAGCAACTTCACCTTCTAAACGGAAACTTTTAGGCACTATCGAACAATCGAGAAACTTAAACGTTTGCCATCTCCAACTCCTTTTGACAGTAAACTTAAATGCCCTCTACCGAAAAATGTAACGGCGTAAAAGGGGAAAAAATGAAGTTCTCATTTATAAATCCAGGTCCCAACCCAGAACTCCCAATCGAAGATACAAAGAAGATGGTAGGCGCAGCCCCTCCCCTGGGCATGCTATACATAGCCACAATTCTGAGAAGGGAGGGAATAGATGTTTCCATGATAGATGAGGCAGCTCAAGGCTTTTCCATGAAAGACACTGTTAACTGGGTGAAGAAGGAGGACCCTGACATTCTAGGCTTCTCTACATTGAGTAGCTCAGGCCGCAAAGCAGCGATAACCGCTGAAGCAGTGAAGAAGGAAAACCCCAATCTAACCATAGTCTTCGGTAATTTTTACGCAACCTTCAACGCTGAGAGAATTCTCAAAAAATATCCTTCAATAGATGTGATCGTTCGAGGAGAAGGAGAATACACCACCCTTGAGCTGGTAAAGTGCCTGGAGAAGGGGAGAAACCTCAAAGAAGTTTCGGGAATCACCTTCAGGAAGAAAGACCGAATAGTTTCAACTTCGGATAGACCGCTGATTAAGGACGTTGACTCCATACCTTTTCCAGATCGTGGTCTCCTAGAAGTAGAGTACCACAACACAACCGCTGGAATAAATGTAGCCCCCAAAAAGTTCAGCAGCTTTGTTTCTTCTCGCGGATGTGTTTTCCAGTGTCGTTTTTGTGGATGCCGGAGGTTAGCCCGCAACCTCTGGAGGTCTAGGTCTGTTGAGAATATACTTGAAGAGCTGCACCTTTTGGCTAGCGAAGGTTATAGGCAGTTAATGTTCGTAGATGACAACTTCACTTTGAACCCGAAAAGAGTGATTAAGTTATGTCGAAGGATGAGACAAGAGAAAGTGGACATAGAATGGATTAGCGAAGGAAGAGTTGACCAGTGCCCTTACGATATGATACGAGAAATGGTGAAAGCCAACTGCAGAATGATATATTTTGGAATCGAGAGCGGCAACCAGAAGGTTTTAGATTATTATAACAAACAAGCCACCCCAGAGCAGGCAGAAGTCGCGGTGAAAAACGCTAGAAAAGCTGGAGTAGACGTTATAGTCGGCTCCTTCATATTGGGCGCCCCCAACGAAACTAGGCAAGAGATTCAAAACACCCTAAAGTTTGCAGAAAAACTGGAAGTGGACATCCCGCAATTCAACATCCTTGCAGCCTTTCCAGGAACCGACATCTGGGACGAACTCAAAATGAAAGGCCTCTTGAACGAAGACCAGTACTGGGAGACCGGCATCTTGGTGCCCAATTTTTCTCCTAACGCCGTGCCATGCGAAGAAATTGAAAGAATGATCCATGAAAAATATCGGCATTTCCTCCTTCGCCCAAGCTACATTTTGACGCAGGGATTACGGATGCTAACGAGTTCCTATCGCTTCAACCTTTTGATTAACAATCTAACGCGAATCGACACCATAGCTGAAAGCGTTCGTTACATAACCTAAAATTGAAAGTTTGAATGAAAATAAGATTAGACGCTCAGCCGCCCGTTGAAGGCACGGTTCTTCCAACGTTGACTCTGAGTATTTATTGTTATTTCACAAGAGATTTTTGACTCACCTACCTAAAGTGTGTTTTACGCAACTTAAATTGAGAATTCGCCCAAGACGGAGCCACTAAATCTATGCCCCTTCCAGATCAAAAAACCGTTGAAAAATATCGGGAAATCAGCGAGAAGCTGGCGAATCCGTCTTTGCTTTCTGAGCTGAGAAGCTTCTTTGACAGAAGGTACACTTTGGTGGAGTTGTTGGAGTGGCTTCATAAAAAAGTGGAATGGAGTAAAGGTGACATAGTTCGGCACAACGACCCCTTAGAAATAATAGCTTATGGTAAAGGGAGATGCGGAGAGTTTGGCATCTTGTTCACAGCCCTCTGTCTGGCTCACAACTACCGGGCAAGATTAATCCTAGACATGACTGACCACGTCTGGACAGAAGTTTGGAACAACAAAACAAAAAGATGGATTCATGTGGATCCCTCGGATAAGATAATTGATGATCCTCTGATGTACGAAAGAGATTGGAAGAAGAATCTGAAAGAGATATATGCTTTTGAAAATGGCAACATGGAAGATGTGACAAAACGGTATAAAATAGCGAAGGAATAGGGCGATTGTAAAACTGGACAGCCCAAGGCGAAAGGAATGAGAAGGAATATTTCTGTTAAAAATAGAGAAATTCGGAGTAACCCAAGGTTTTTTCAGGGAAATATCCTAGTTATTGCGGTTAGTAGCGCCATCAGGAGTTTCGGAGGAGGATTCATAAGCACCTACGTTTCCCTTTATTTCGTTGAACTTGGTGGAAGCCCTCTAACGCTAGGATTAATGGCATCGATAGCCCTTCTTGTCCAGTGCGGTATGCTTCTTCTCGGAGGCTTCATAGCAGATTACTACGGCAGAAGAAGGGTAATGGTGTTAACTGCCTTTTACGGCGTATTCTTTCCATTGCTTTATGCGGTTATACGGGACTGGCGCCTATTTGCCGCGTTAAGCATAATTGCTGCGCTTGGAGTCGTATCTAATCCAGCCTCCCATGCCATGGTAGCCGATTCTATTCCTCCCGAAAAGCGAACCACTGGAATAGCGTATCTTCAAGTCGTTTCCTCTTTTCCAGTAACAGTGGGTCCTCTGATCGGAGGATGGCTTATTCACAACCATGGTTTACTCGACGGCTTTAGATTGGCATGCATGTACGCCGCAGCCACAGCTTTCGCTTCGGCTTTGATTGTTTTCGTGTTTCTCAAAGAAACGCTGCGGCCTGGACCCGCCGCAAAATCAAATTTCTTGAATCTTAGCAGTTTGATAAGCTTCATGAAGCCTCCGGGTCCTTTGCCTACTGGTCTGAAGGCGCTGATGGTTTCATACGCCTTGGTGATATTTGTCAACGGAGCTGTGGGACAATATTATATTATTTATGCGAACCGTGTGATTGGTCTTACGCCATTGGAATGGGGTATAATTGCTAGTCTGCAGTTCCTATTGGTCAGTGTCTTGAAGATTCCTGGAGGGTGGTTTAGCGACAGGTTTGGGAAAAGGAAGGTTATGGTAGTTTCGGTTTTAACGTGTGCCCCTTGCACCATACTTTTTACTTTGTCCCGCTCTTTCGTTGAAGCCTTGACTGTTGCCCTCCTTCTTATAGTAACGGGGATATATTATGCACCGGCTCATGAGGCCCTTCAAGCGGACTTGACTCCTAGAATGATGAGGGGACGAGTAACAGCACTTTGGGAGGTAGGTAACTCCTTTTCAGGAGCCCTAGGCACCCTTATAGGAGGCTTCCTATTCCAAACAGTTAACCCAGCGATGCCATTCTATTTATTCACAGCCGCAGAACTGACCACAGCCCTCCTCCTAATAAGCATCGTGAAAGAACCCACCAGAAAAGAAGTCTAGCCTCTACATCAGCCCCACAATGGTGCGGGGGTAGGTTCACATACACGTTTATAATCCACGTTTTTGGCGTCGGGGAGTAGGTTCAAACCATAGTTAAGTAGGATTACTTCCCTCTAAACCTCAGTCATCTTCTTCAATCACAAATGAGATTTTGAAAAGATCAAATAATATATGAACCAATTCCCATGCTTAGAATCAAGTGTAAAGCCAGCATTTTTTGCCCACCTAATTTCTGTTCTAGGCAGTGGATAATCTGGATCAGGGAAAACCTCTGCCAAACAAAGGAGTCCATCCGGCTTCAATACACGGTTTAACTCCTTAAGTGCATAGATAGGATCTGGGATCTCTGGAAGGCAACAAATCAGAAAAATTCTATCAAACATTTCGTTCTCGAAATTCAAATTGTAAACATCCATCACCTTTGGTTCAACATTTGTGATACCTAACCTTTCACATTTTTTCTTCAGTTTTCTGACAACGCTTTCTTGTATGTCAATTGTTATGATCTTTCCATTTGGTACTCGTTTTGCAACTTCAAAGGTGTAGGTTCCCTTACCTGGTCCCACTTCAAGCACAAACATATCCGATTGCAGACGTATCCTATCAGCAAGTATTTTTGGAGGTTGCATCTTTCTCCGGATGGGATTATCAATTACTCCCGTTAAAATTGCTGGTATTGGAAATTTCCAAAGACGTCTAATCAGCTTCAATACAAAAATCCATGTACCAAGCACTACAAAGATAATCAGGAAGATTTGAAGGATGAAGAGAATAAATATCATATTTGTCTCTCCATATTCAATCTATTTCTAAAAACAAAAATACTTGATTTTCATTTGAATGTGAACTCGGCATAATCACACACATAAACTTTTTCCCGTTATGATCACACCATTCTCTTGAGATGACTTGATATTTTACAGATGGAAACTGTCTATCTCTTTCTCCTCCTAGTTGATAGGTAATCTTAGCTGTTTCTTCTGGGTGAAGATATGTTATTGCTTCCAATCCAATAACTCCAAAATTCACTCAAATCTTGTGCAAATTTAGTGCGGGGGGTTAGGTTTAAACATCGGTTTAAATTCTCGGGTTTTTGTAGAGTGACTTAGACTCATCCATTTTGTTCTGGTTTGATGAGACTTAAACTGGAGTTCAAAGCTTCTCGGGCTACCGAATATGACAGCTTGGCGAAAAGGAAATTAAAGCCTTGACTACTCTATTCCAAGAGGAAAAATGCATGTCAATACATATTCGAAGAGTTCTGATAGAGGCTCTTAAACCTCGCGAGACACCCCTTGTCGAATTATCACAGGCAATTTGTTCAGTAGACGGAGTTGAAGAATGTGACATTGTGGTCACAGACGTCGACGTGAAGACAGAGACAATAAAACTAACCGTGAGAGGCCCCAACATTGAGTATGACGGTATAGCGAAAATTATGCATGAACACGGCATGTCCATCAAAGGTGTGGATGAAATCAGCGTATCAAAGACAAAGCAACCTTCCACAAAACCCTCCTCTCCATAGGCTCGTAATTCCATCGTCTAAACTGCTTTAGATTAGAAAATCCAAAAGCAACCCGATGATGAAAGCAATCAACCCGAAACCAACCATTCTCAACCCCTTCATCCAAGGGTTCTTTTTTCCAAGTCTGCCCAAAAAAACTCCGGCACCAAATAGAACACTCAAAGCTAATACAACAGAAAACCAAGAGGCTAAATTAGTCTCCAAAACCTGCAAGGCGACGAGTATAAATGGGGATATTGTCACAGCGCATGAAAAAAGAGGCGTTAAGAAATTAATCAGCGCTGCCAGTATTGTGATGGATCTAGCCGCTTTTTCAATCGTTGTGCCGCTCAAATCCCTAAACAACGCTCTTTCCAGTTCAGAAATTTTTCTTTCCCGCTCAAGACTCTCGGCTTCGTACACGCTGACTCCAGTTGAAATGCCGAGGGCAAGACTGCTCGTCACCATAGTGACGATGACAACTCTGAGGCTGGCATCAGCGGCAAAAGCCGCGCCAACAACTATACCGAGCAGCATAAAGGTTGAATCAAACAACGTGTTAATGAAGAATCTCCGGATAACAGGACCAACATCTTCCCTTCTAAGCGTCTCTCTTAAACCACGCACGTTCTCTACCTCTTTTAAGTTTAAAAGCCTGAAAACATCTAATATAGGTTTCCAAAGGCGAATCTCGTTTTGCTGACTTTCGTGTCAGCTTGAAGTTTAAAGAAACCAGCTGGCAACTTCGATAATTTAAGTCGGTATTTGAACCTATCATAGGCTACCAACTATCAGACATCACTTCAGTCTTGACCTTTATTGTCCGCTTGCTTATACCCATCTGTCGGTTTGATTACTGCGAGCTAATTTTTAAACGAAACACAGATTATTGTATGAAATTGGTGAGCATTTGAAGCCATCGACAAGGAGAATAGCCGTTGTCACCCTTCTCAGCGTTGTTATATTTTTGACCAAAACCATTGTACCATCTCCTATAGATAAGACGTTTATTGTTGCCCAAGCACTCTTGCTAGCGTTAGGATCCCTACTCTTGAGAAGGATGGGCGCCACATATGTTGCGGTAATTGGCGGTATTCTAACAGTCTTGTTGCGACCAGCCCTTGCCCCCTTCACTTTATCATTTGCCTTTCTATATGGTTTGTTTGTCGACTCTTTTTTCTTAATTTTTAAGGTTAATACTGATGAAGGAATGGTGAAAACGGGTAGGTTAGTGGTTTCTATGACTCTAAGCACAGGGTTGATTGGTATCATCAGCTACTATGCGTCGGTCTTGTTAGAGCTGCTTCCAAGAAACCTTGTTCTTGAAGTTAGTATACTCGCTTTTGGTACTTTCAGCGGTGCTATAGCTGGCTATCTTACCTCAACTATCTGGAACAAATATCTAAAAAATGCTAAACTGTGAGACGCATTTTCCTTTGAAGCCGTATTCCTTGAGCTTTCCAGCTTTGTGCTAGAGAAAACCTGTTGGAATTAGCAAAAGCACTCCTGCCAGATCACTATCATTGGACCTATTCTATGTTCGAAGATTAACTGCTGTTTGATTCTCAACAGGGAAGCAACTCTCACAAAAGATGTGTCTTAAGTAAGACGTGAAGCTTCATGCGGTTTAGGAAACAAGTCTCTTTGGCGATAATTCTGTTGAGTGTAGCCTTGTATAGCTTTGTTGCCTACCTTGGATGAAGTTTTTATTCATCCCGTTTTTGGGCTATTTCTATCTCAAATTTTTGACTTACCTATTATTCATGGAACGTTTTTGTCTGTTATTATATACCGTAGCACAGGCGTTGTCTGTTTACTCGGCGCTTTACTTATCGGTGGAAAACCCATATACCAAAAAACTAAAAGCAAGATTCAAAAAAGACAAACCATAGAAACCGAGAATTTAAACCCTAGTCACGACGCTCAGTGCGGGGGGTGGGATTTGAACCCACGAACGCCTACGCGACAAGGTCCTAAGCCTTGCTCCTTTGACCAGACTCGGAAACCCCCGCCTACACCATGTAAAAGACAAATCTAAATTAAACATTTCTCAGAGCGCGCCTCGAACAAAATCCTTTAAACTTCTTTACGCCTCTACAATACTTGAAGCCTCGGTGGCCTAGCTGGTTAGGGCATCGCCTTGGTAAGGCGGAGGTCGCGGGTTCAAATCCCGCCCGAGGCTCCACAGTTCACATTTTCAAGCGCATGCCCTACGACTTTACGAAAATTAACCAAAATTCTTTAGGGCTGTATTCCTCACATTTATATACAACTGCAAAACATGATTCTGTGGAAGGGAACTTCGGTGGATTTTGGCCTCCTGCTAATCATAATAATTTCATGCGTTGCAGTTCTGGTGGCTATACTATCGCTTTACGCGATGAAGGGTGGAAGGAAGAAGAAAGAAGAGCCGTTAGAGATGCCTGAGGTTAAAGAAGGGTTGCCCTCGAAAGTGGAGCGAAGCGTGACATCTGAAGACGCCAAAAAGGCTCGAGAGGAGCTTAGGATGCTGGACCTTGAAAGGGAGATTCTCAGCTACGCCATTCGACGCCTCTACGAGGCCCAAGCAGAAGGAAAAATAAGCGAGGAGGAACGGGAACGCTTAGCACTGGGGTATAAAGACAAAATGCTGAAAATCAAAGAAGCCATCTCCAGAAGCGAATCAATCGTCGCGCTACACGAGCTTGAGACCATGGAAGAAGACCTCATAAAGCTATTTAGTGAACGTTTTGACGAAATAACCAAAAAGGTCGAGGACCTAAGGACAAGCCTTGAACTAAAGCCGATAAGGGAGGTTCCCATACCCGTGCCGTCTCCGGCTCCGCCATCCGCTCTCCCTGAAAGGGAGAAAAGAAGCATACGCAAACCTCCAGCGCCGAAGAAAACAGAAGCTGAGAAAAGAATCGAAGAGATTAAGGCTGAGGTTGAAAAGGTTCTGGAGAGGCTTGGACAGATCGAGGTTGAGGCGTGAAAACGTGGCTTGGAGAGAGGAGGCTAAAAGGAGGGCAGCCTTAGAAGCGGTGAAACACGTTAAAGACGACTTCATAATTGGGTTGGGAAGCGGAAGCACAGCTGCCTACGTCATTCAAGAAATAGGGAAAAAAATTCGACATGAAGATTTGCGGATTTTAGGGGTTCCAACCTCTCATCAAGCTATGATGCTGGCGGTGCATTATGGCATCCCTTTAACAACGCTAGATGAACATCCTGAGCCCGACCTTGCAATAGACGGTGCAGACCAAGTTGATAAGGAACTCAACTTGATTAAAGGCGGAGGCGGAGCTTTGACAAGGGAAAAAATTGTTGCTTCGGCGGCTAAACAGTTTGTAGTAGTGGCTGATGAAACGAAACTTGTTGAAAGGCTGGGAACAAACCATCCGGTGCCGGTCGAGGTTTTGCCCTTTGCTCTTCCAACCGCTGTGGCTAAGATTAGGAAGCTGGGTGGAAAACCCGTTTTGCGGGAGGGGAAGAAGAAGGTTGGACCGGTGGTGACGGATAACGGCAACTTTATTGTTGATGTTGATTTTGGGCCGATTAGGTCTCTGAAAGAACTGGATTTACAGCTCAAATCCATTCCTGGCGTGATTGAGACTGGTTTGTTTGTTGAAATTGCGGATGTTGTTTATTTGAGCAAGCCAGATGGTGTACTGAAGTTAGTGAGGAAATAGTCTGCCTTAGAATCCCCTAGAGGAAGGATATGCTATCAGCATGGAAACTGGGCGAGGCGGTGCAGATAGACTCTGTAGATCGACTCAATATAGCCCCCCTTATATACTATCAACATTCTCGCCGCCAGTCGCAGTTATGCTTGTCGCTGCTCTTCCTTTTTGGACGTGGTGGTTTGCTGGTAAATAGTTAAATTTGTGCTTTGCATTTTAATGGATGTAATGGTGTAAGCCGGGGTAGCCTAGCCTGGTTATGGCGCCAGACTCATAATCTGGAGAACAATAAACGGGGCTAAAGAGCGCCTGATGTCCAGAGGTCGCGGGCTCGAATCTAAGCGAGAATCCCGCCCCCGGCACCAAAATTTAGGGTGAAGCTCCTTTCTTTCTCTTTTTTCGTTTCCTTGTTGCCTGCGTAAGGTTTTGGATGGTTTTCTGAAAGATTTCCCTTTCTTTTGTAAGGATTTCAACAGAGTTTGAGAGTTCGCTCCTTTGAGCACGTAGGTTGTCTACTTCCTCTTGAAGCTGAGGTATTTTCTTTCTGGATTCCTTCACTTCTTTCCTTAACTCCTCAACTTCTTTCCTCAGCGTTTCCACTTCACTGGTTAAGACCTTCACCTGCTTATCTAAATCGTCCCTTTCATTCCTTAACTCCTCGTACCTAGACTTCCGAACTAGACCGAAAACCATGGAAACTCCCCTTAAGCGAAATGCGATGTCTAGACATACAAATTCAAACGAAGAGATAAAAATATTAGGAAATCGGTGTTCATGATAGATTACTAGTTTCAATCTCCGTGGAGGCTTCTAGCCTTTAAGGCGGGGCCGTCGGCTAGCATGGTCTAGGCTCTGAGACTTGGGCTCTCGGGACCCCGGTTCAAATCCGGGCGGCCCCACCAATCCTGGCTGCTGAGACGCCCTAACGGACGTCGATATACGGTCTGTTTTTGGATTAGAGTTTGTTAGGTGTTGAATTTGTTGTTCTAAGCATTTTTCACAAGCATTACTGATATTTAAGCCCATTTCTTTTGCTTTTTTGTGGATTTTTGGGTCGATGCGTATGCTGATTAATTTTTTACGCATCTTTCCGCTCACCTTGTATATACAATCTTTAAAAAGTCGAGCTATGAACTCTTCAGATCTGTTGGAACGCCTTGAAAGGAAAAGTGACCTATCCCCCGCAACTGCGCGCGCTGTGATGCGCTATGGCTTTGAGAATGGCCACAAGAGGTAAACGCTTATTAATACATGTTGAGAGAACCGAGAGTTACGACTATGGATAAGGGGAGGTGATAGGATTATGGAAGATTTGGCTTTGTATAAGATGAAGCTTGCAGTCTTGTGGCTATTTGTGGCAGTCAGTATGTCAGCCATTGTGAGTGCGATGTTTATGGTGCCAGGTGTAATAGATGAAGTAAGGGGGGAAGAAATAGCAGGCATGCAAATAACACATGAACTGTTGGTAGTAATGGCAGTTACGTATTATTGGATTCCATTGGTTATGGCTGTCTTATCCGTGACGTTAAAGGATTCAATAAATCGCTGGGCAAATACTATTGCTGGTGTAGGATATGCTGGTTTTGTCCTCATTGAATTAATTTCGAATATCACAACAGTCGCCTATCCCTATGCGATGCTGATGGATGTTTCAGCAATTGTGGCTGCAGCATTGATTGCCTGGTATGCATGGAAGTGGCCTAAACAGGAAGTATGAGTCGTTGATTAACAAAAAGGACTTGCAACAAACGTGCGCACGGTCACCAGAAAAATATTGTTTTCAACATAGCACTGCTATTAGCCTCCAAATATGACGTTAGGGATATGGGTCGCGGCCCCACCAATCACTATTTTTGATTCATATTCCAACTTCATAATTTATTTTAGGATAAGGAATCAATTTGGTTGCAGAAGAATGATTAGGAGACTAGAAAATGGATTTCATATCTAGAGAACGGCTTGGAATCTTTCTGATAGTCGTATCTTTTTGGTATCTCGCCAACATAAAAATCTTCGACGCGCTTCATCCAGCTTTAGCAATACCCGGCTCAATAATCTTTATAACCGGCCTATGGTTCTTACTTTCGCTTCCGATACCCACAACTAAAACCAGCACACACGTTCCAGTAAAGACCCCAACGCAGGCAGCAACAGAGCCGACAGCAGAGGCTACACCTATACCCATATCAAAGGCTACACGAAAACCAACAAAAAATCCCAAGTCAAAGCCCACAAAAAGGCTAAGCCGTCCTAAAACTAGAGCCTGAAAACACCTAACTAATTTTCAAAGGCAAAGTTTAGCTGGAACCCCAGCCATCCCATCGTGTAGTGGATTTTCACGTTCAAAACCTTTAAAAGCAAGTTGTAGTAATCAGAGAGTCAAATTTTACGTTTGTGTGAGTGAATAAAATGACTGAACGAGTCGACAAAAACTCTTCGTACCTAAACGCCAAATCCACAGTCGGAACATTAACTAGAGTGAAGGACGTAAGTCCCACGAGCGGTATGTGCCCCCTATGCATCAGGGATTGTCCCTTCCTATGCGAAGTAGGGTTATCCACCTTCAGAGGGAGGGAAGCCCTTTACCCAGAGCCCGTGCAATTCGGGTACAGCACAGCCAGCGCCCTAAAAGACTTTCGCCTAGACTGGTCTGACTTCAACATCCAATCATCCCTCTTCAAAGTGGAGGGAATAGAGGCAGACCCCAACAAGGTCATGTTCCATAACGCGAACGTGGAGAGCAAAGTTGCAGGCATTCCCCTAAAAATACCCATCGTGACAGGAGCCTTCGGATCCACCGAAGTAGCTAGACTAAACTGGGAAGGCTTAGCCATAGGCGCCGCCCTTTCAGGAGTCATCATAACCATCGGAGAAAACGTATGCGGGATGGACAGCGAATCAAAAATCACAAACGGCAAAGTAACCCACTCAAAGGAACTGAAGCGCAGAGTTGAAACCTTCCGAAAGTTCTGGGACGGAAAATACGGTGATGTGGTTGTTCAAACAAATGTTGAAGACCAGAGGCTGGGCGTAGACGTATACGCCATATCCAAACTGGAGGTTAACATAATTGAAAGGAAATGGGGACAAGGAGCCAAGGCCATAGGAGGGGAAGTTAGAATAAGAGACCTAGATAAGGCTATTACGCTGAAAAAACGGGGATACTTTCTCTTCCCAGACCCAGAAGATAAAACGGTTCAAGAAGCCTTCAAAGATGGGGTAATCCAATCCTTTGAGAGACACAGCCGAGTAGGCACCCCCACCGAAAAGGGATTTCTAGAAGACATAGACTGGCTTAGAAGCCAAGGAGCCAAACACGTAATCCTAAAGACAGGAGCCTACAGAGCATCCGACGTTGCTTTCACAATGAAGCTGGCTTCCGAAGCCAAAATCGAAGCTGTGACTTTCGACGGTGCCGGAGGAGGCACAGGTATGAGTCCAGTACCAATGATGGATGAGATGAGCACACCAACAGTCTATCTAGAGGCTCAGGTTTTGAAGTGCACAGAAATTCTGAGGAAAAAGGGTAAATATGTACCAGACATCGTAATGGCTGGCGGTTTCATAAAAGAGTCTCAAATGTTCAAAGCCATAGCAATGAGTAACTTCGGCAAGGGACCCTACGTAAAAGCCGTTTTGATGGCAAGGTCGCCTCTCTTGGCGGTCATGAAATCATCTTACTTCCTTGAACTATCCAAGAAAGGCAAACTGCCAAGAACGTTTGTAGAACGATACGGCACAACGCCCGACAAATTCTTCATAATGGCGCCTGAGCTAAGGACAAAATATGGGAAGAGATTCGACGAAATTCCTTGGGAAGCGGTTGGCCTCCACACATATCTGAACGAGAGAATTAAGGTTGGGTTGATGCAGCTGATGGCTGGAACAAGAAAGTGGAAACTAGATTTACTTGACAGAAACGATCTTGTGGCGCTAACGGAAAGGGCGTCAAAGACTACTGGAATCCCGCTGGTGGAAGAGGCAGAGGAAGACGCCATCGAAAGAATACTAAGTTAACCCTTTTTCTCTTTCTTTATAATTTCTTCAGCAGCAATAACGCCTGAAGCAGACGCTTGGACGAGCCCTCTACTTACTCCAGCCCCATCGCCTATTGTAAACAAATTATGAATGTTTGTTTCTAAGCTACGGCTCAATTCAAGTCTTGACGAATAGAATTTTACTTCCACGCCGTACAGCAACGTGTGTTTCGAGTATATTCCTGGAGCGATTTGATTCATAGCTTGGAGCATTTCACGGATGTCTGCCAAGTATCGATAGGGCAGGACAAAGCTGAGGTCCCCGGGCGTAGCATTCTTTAGTGTCGGAACAACCAAGCTTCTTTCTATCCGCTCCGAGGTGGATCTCCGTCCAGCTTCAAGGTCGCCCAGCCTTTGAATAATTATGCCTCCGCTAAGAATGTTCGTAAGCCTTGCAAGGTATTTCCCATAGGCGATGGGTTCCCTGAAGGGTTCCGTGAAAGAGGTGCTCACCAGAACGGCGAAGTTAGTGTTTCCAGTCTTTCTCTCGGCATAACTCTGACCATTCACAGTCAAAACACCATCATAGGATTCGGTGATGACTTCTCCCTCAGGAGCAACACAAAACGTTCTGACTTGGTCGTCGAAAGACTTGGAATAGTAGATAAACTTGGGTTCATACAACGCCTTTGTAAGTTCCTCCATAACCGGGGCTTGAACTTCGACCCTGATGCCCACATCCACAGGATTGTTTAGCGTTTTCAAACCCAACGATTGTGCCTCAAACTTCAACCATTCAGCCCCGCTTCTTCCCGGAGCCACAATAACGTATTTACCGTAAAGTTCTTCACCCTTCGTGGTTTCGACTCCCTGGACCACGCCTTTTTTTACGAGAAGACTTTTCACTTCAGTTCTGGTTCGAATATCAGCCTTGTCTTTGAGATGCCGACGCATTTTGCGGAGAGTTTGAGCACATTTTTCGGTGCCCATGTGACGTACTTTTTGCGGAATGAGCTTTAATCCGGCAAGGGACGCTTTTCGCTCGATTTCTTCGATTTTGTCGGGGTCAGCTCCGTAAAGGTGCTTGGGTGCCCCGAACTTCAGGTACACGTTGTCCACGTAGTTTATGAGTTCGCTGAGTTTTTCTTTGGTGCAGTATTCATTGAGCCACCCGCCGACCTCTGTTGACAGGGTGAGTTTTCCATCGCTGAAGGCACCGGCGCCACCCCATCCCGATAGCAATGAACAAGGATCACAATTTATGCATCCCATGCCCCTGTTGGCTGGGCACTTGCGCTGGTTGATGTCTGGTCCCTCATCCAGCATAAGGATGCTTAGTCCCGTGTTTTCAGCCAACTTGAGAGCGGAAAAGATGCCTGCTGGACCAGCCCCAACGATTATCACATCGAATTCCAAGGAGCGTTCCCTCGAAGACCCAAAACTACATGTAGCAAGTGTAATATATGTTTTGGCTAGAAGCGCCACCGAAAACTTTCCCAGTCATAGATGCTAAAACAAGTAGCTTCGATTCGTCTTATTTGCGTGAAAGCTGAAAAACTGAGGAAAATGTATTCGTATCAGGTATAACTACCTAGACTTACCCCAAAATGAGAAAACGTTAAAAGTTCTTCTTAAAAACATTTTATCTGTTGGGATAGCCTCAATGGTCAGCGCGGCTCAGAGTAAAAAGACAAAGGATACTGAAGGGCGGGTAAATGACCCTTTGCTACTTAATTTGTGCCGGTTACTTCCCATAATTTATTTAGTGGCTTTATGCATTTTCTGCGCAGTATATAATATATTTCCGGGACCCGATTTTCTGATTATGTGCTTCTTCATATACGCTGCATTCACGAAGCGGGCTCAACGTTTTATAAAGGATTGGATTCCCTTTATTGCTTTATTTTTTGCGTATGAGGCTATGCGTGGAATTGCAGATAACATAGCAGGTATAGTCTACGTCACTGAACTGATAAGTGCTGAACTGCAAATATTTGGCACAATTCCAACTCTTGTGCTCCAACAATTTTATAGGAACCCCATTCTTGACTGGCTTGGAGCCCTTTTCTACTCCTTACATTTTCTGATCCCCACGGTGTTCGGATTCATATTATGGCATCGTTCCCGAGAAAATTACCCGAAATACACCCTCGCCCTTCTGGTGAGCTCTTATAGCGCCCTAATAACAGTTCTCTTGTTTCCGTGTGCGCCTCCGTGGTTTGGGGTGAAAGCTGAGAGGATTCTGTTTCAAATAGACCATGCGATGGGTATACCTTTTTATGCTACTCTCTTCGTAATCATTCAGCCTAACCCCTTTGCCGCCTTTCCAAGTCTTCACGCCACATATCCTTGGTTGGTTTCACTATACTCGTTCAAGATTAAGCGAATCAAAGCATTGCCTATCCTTATAATTCCGTTAGGGGTCTGGTTCAGCGCTGTTTATTTGGGCGAGCATTATATCATTGACCTGCTGGCTGGAGTTGCCTATTCGACTGCGGCTTTCTTTTTAGTTGAGAAGCTAATTACACGGTTCTCTCTTCACAGTCGCATCGTTCAGATTTTCAAAAGGGCAAAAGGCTTGATTAGAAGGCATATCGTTATGGTCGTGGGTTAGAAATGGAGACGCACGACCGATACGGAATGACTAAGAGGTTGGTCAAAAAAGAAGCCAGGAGGTCGGTAGATATTGGCTCAGGGCCAATCTGTGTAGCTGATTTTAGGTTAGATATTAATCGTAATGTATTCCCGCCCCCAGATGTAGTGTGCGATGTAAGGTATTTACCACTGTTATCAAACACCTTTGATATGGTTTATTTCTTGGACGTTATAGAACACATCCCAAAAGGAACCGAGACGAAAGCCCTGAAGGAAATTCATAGAATTCTTTCCAAGGATGGAGAGTTGATCTTAAGCACGCCTTCCGAAAATAGAAAGATTTATAGTTTGTTGGACGTCGCTCACTGGGTTGAAGGGCACAGGCATTATAAAAGTGAAAGAATTCGACAACTAGTCGAAAGTACAAATTTTCGGATAGTGACTATGGTCACTGCGGGCGGACTTTGGCAATGTTTGAAATGGCTATGGCTCCACCTCCTAGTTTATCCTCTTATGAGAGTTTTCAAACTTTTCAATCCTCTCCTTGAACCCTATGATGCACGTATGCGTGCACGCATCTATCGATTTTTACCTACCTTTATAAAATCCAAAGTGGATGATGAGTATAACATTATGAAAGAAGATGGTTACACAATATTCATTAAAGCAAATAAGAAAACAGGTAGACCATGATCCTTAAAAAGCATGTAATGATAAAAAGAACCATTCCTTTGTTGCTGATAGGTCTGTTATTGTTCATATGTTATCTTTATTTTTTTGTTGACATATCTGAAATGTTTATGATTATTCATCGTGTCAACCTTTTTTTCTATTTACTATCGTTCGTTGCTCTCTTATTAACTATGGTTTTCTCTTCACTGACTTGGTTTTGTTTTCTGCGCTCTCTGTCAATAAATGTTTCTTTTAGAAGAACTTTCCTTTTTAGCTGGGTTGGTGTCTTCGTTGATACTTTGATTCCATCTGAGTCAATTGGAGGAGACCTCTCTAAAGCTTATTTAATGAGCAGGGAGACAGACGAAAACACAGGAAAGGTGTTAGCATCCGTTGTAAGTCATAGAATAATTTCTATGGTAATGACTTTAAGCACTTTATCCATTAGCCTATTTTTGTTGTTGTTCGTTTTACGGTATGAACTTGCTTTACCTGCCTTAGGCTTAATATTATTGGTAACCGTTGGCTCGGTAATCTCATTGTTTTTCATCCTTCTCTTGTGCTTTAAAGAGCAACTGACGCAGAAGATCATTGATTCGTTGCTACGTTTCGCTAATTTTGTTTTGAGGGGACGCTTGAAACTAACCAACCTACAGTCAAAAGCGAGAAAAGTTTTGGGCAGCTTTCATGAATCAATAGAAGTTTTAAGAAAACATCCTAGAGGTTTAGTTCAGCCAGTGTTCTTTATTTTAGTATCTTGGTTCTTTACTATACTCTCATCTTATTTCGTTTTTGCTTCACTTGGTTATCTAGTCAGTTTTGTTCTAATAACAATTGTATATTCCATTAGTTGCACACTTCAAAATATTCCCACAGGAGTGCCCGGTGAAACTGGACTTATAGAGGTAGCTATGACCAGTCTTTACGCTTTACTTGGTGTTCCTATTGCCATAAGCGCCGTAGCCACGGTTCTAATAAGGGTTTTATGGGTATGGGTCAGACTTCCCCTAGGATTTATATCATTCCAGTGGGTTGCGATGAAAAAATAGCGCAAATACCTTTAAGGTGTCGCGCATGCCGCGCGTTCAGATTTTAAAAGGCAATCAAGGCGCTTTCGTCAAAATCCGTTGACGACTTTTCAGCCTAATTCCTATATGTTAGGGATAGCATTAGATTTTAAAAGCGCCCAATTGATTTGGGGGTCTTTAAGTGAGTGCTTTAAGCGGAGTTAGAGTGTTGGATCTAACACGGTTGTTGCCCGGAGACTACTGCACAATGATACTCGGAGACATGGGAGCCGAAGTTATCAAGGTTGAGGAGCCAGGTCTAGGCGACTACATACGCTGGGTGCCTCCACTCATAAATGGTCAAAGCGTCTCCCACCTAATGCTGAACAGAAACAAGAAAAGCATGAAACTAAACCTAAAGTCTGGAAGGGGCAAAGAAGTTTTCCATAAGTTGGTGGAAAAATCCGACGTAGTCATTGAATCCTTCAGACCCGGCGTTGTGAAAAGGCTTGGCATAGACTACGAGTCTGTCAGTAAAACCAACCAGCACATAGTTTATTGCTCAATGTCAGGCTACGGCCAAGATGGACCCTACAGAGACATGCCTGGGCACGACGTAAACTACATAGGATATGGAGGCATCCTTGGCATAACAGGACCATCCAGTGGGGCTCCTGTAATACCCGGAATTCAAATTGCAGACTTGACCACAGGATTAATGGCAGTTACGGGGATACTTGCCGCCCTCTTGGCACGGGATAGGATAGGAAGGGGACAGTACATAGACATGTCATTCCTCGATGTTGTAACCTCCCTCATAGTTTTACCTGCAGCATTCTATATCGGTGAGAAAAAGTCTCCGAAGCGAGGGAAGTGGCTGCTAAACGGCGGTTTTCCCTGCTACAACATTTACGAGACCAAAGACGGAAAGTACATAACCATAGGATGCCTAGAAGAGCAATTCTGGACCAACCTATGCAGCGCATTAGACGTCACGGGCTTTGTCAAGCATCAGTATACAAACGACGAAGCCAAACTCAGAGAGATGTTTCAAACTTTCAGGGAAATCTTCAAAACGAGAACCCTAGACGAGTGGCTTAAATTACTGTTAAAGGAAGATGTGCCATGCGGGCCAGCCTACGACTTGGACGAAGTGTTCAAGGACCCTCAAATACTGCATAGGAAAATGATTATCGAGGTTGAGTATCCAGACGTGGGTAAAATTAAACAACTCGGTACGGCTATGAAGTTCTCCAGAACCCCCTGTGAAATGAGAAGCCCCCCTCCATCCTTCGGAGAACACACAGAGCAAATTCTGGAGTTGCTCGGATACTCGGAGGGAGACGTATTAGATATGCGGAAGAAAGGAGTCATCTAGCGCGAAGGTGGCACCGTCTTTGAAAATAATTGTTGTGTAAACTCTCGAGACTTGTTCCTATGAGAACTTTGATGGTGAGTTTACATAAGAGGCAACATGTGCCAATGGTCCCTCTCGAGTTTTCAGTCCTTAATTGCTTCTAATAAACTGAAGTGGCGATGTCTCCCGCAAACCCCCTTTTTTCTGCAGTAAGGAAAATTGAGAAACAATAACAATCATCAAGTTGTCTTCTCATCTGCAAAACTGCATTAAATATATAACATCGACCCGCAAAGCAGAAAAGCGGTGAAAGGGCATTTCATATCTCAATTTGGTATAATAAAATAAGGGGTCTAGTAAATCATTGACCATCAAGTTTAGCCGCCACGCTCTGGAAAAGGCACGCTGGAGAAAGGGAAAAATCCAGCACATACGCCTAACTCTGAAGGATCCAGACGAGTTATATGAGGATGTTGAGCATAGAGTCATGATTGCTATAAAGAAAGTAAACGAGAAATCAGTCGTAGTAGCTCATAAAAAAGAGGACGATTTAGTTAAGGTTATAACACTCTACTACACTACTAAACTTGATAGCCTTATAAAAGCCAAGACGGTGAGAGGCGCATGGAAAAAGATAAAGTGAAGGCATGGTATGACAAATCCACCGACATATTCTACATGCTCTTCAAGGAAGGCCCAAGCTATGAAGTCGTCGAAGCAGACCCAGACGTTCATCTTGAACTCGATGAAAAAGGCAGAATAATAGGCATAGAAATATGGAACGCCCAAAAAAGCGGCCTAATAAAGCAGGTGGCAAAAGCCATAGCCAAGTCAGCTTCTTGACTTAAAGGTAATTTTCAGTGGGAAAGCCGTTCTGAGCTCAGTTGCATAAGTGCATGTTGGAAACTGTGAAGTATTCTGCTCTCAGTCTTTGATGGCTTCGAGTAGGCTCATCACGTTCCATAGTTTTACTCTGGTGTAGGGTGGCATGTTTGGGTCCTGTAAAATGTCGTCGAGAATGGATATGGCGCTGGACGCTCTGACGGCTGGAGTGTTTTCCGTCATCTGGAGGGCTTCAATCGACTGCTTCGCCGCTCTTCTTATGTTGCGTGGAGTCGTCGTGTCTTCGGAAACCAGTCCAAGAACGCCCACAGCCTCTTTTATTCTTTCCTCATATTCCTGTAGCTTCTTTTTTCTCACCATATAGAAGCCTCCGACAAGACATATTCAGTGGTGCTCAAATTATTTACTTAATACTGGGCGCCAATTTATACTGTTTGCGGATTATGTCCCGCATAATTAGCATCAGCATATATTAGGCACTGTAGACTAAGTTTGTTTCTGGGGCTTAAGGTTGTCTAAGGAGTCGAAGAACCTTCAAATCATGGCGAACATGCTTAGGCAGGGCGCAGCCCTCACAGAGCTTCCCTGCCCAGCTTGTTCTTCACCCCTCTTCAAACTGAAAAGCGGGGACCTCTGGTGCGCCAAGTGTCAAAAGCGTGTGGTAGTTGTGAAGGAAGGAGAATCGTCGATAGGGGCGACGAGCCCGATGCTCCTCACCAGCCTAGAGTCAACAATCCTAACGAAGATTGAGGAAATAGAGGGAAAACTTAGGGAGGAAAAGGATCCGGAACAGCTTCAGAGACTTGGAGCCCTTCTGTCTACGCTGCTCGAAAATCTTGAAAAGATAAGAAGGATGAAAAGAACCTAGTTCTGGCGAAAGGGCGTCTGGATTGTTAGGGCGATACGAAAACTTTCCTGAAGTCATCCATGGCGTTGCCCGATTCGCTTTTGAATCTCCAATAAAAAAGGTGCAACAAGCGGTTCTTCGTGCTCTCCAGCAATTAAATCAAGAAGTCTGTGGTTTAAATGCCATAGCGTTCCATTTATCTCCAGATATTGAGGTTAGTTTCGAGGTTGGAGTAGCAGAAGACTTCGAATTCAACTATTTAGACAAGGAAGAGCTGGACAAGTTTCAAAAAGGCATAGTTGAAAAAGAAGTGGCAATACTGGACTTTTTTTGTGTTGTCCGTTATCATGTGGTTAACGATAGAGGGAAACGAGTCCCGCTGAAGTTTGATTACCACCTTCTCCGCTTCATGTTCCAAGAAAACAGCATGGAGCTGCGAATCTGCCATGAACGAGGAACCCAACGAGTTCCCCTAGAAGACCTAGTTATCTTCATAACAAAGCGCATAAACGAAGAACCCTCCAAAAAGCGGCAAAAACTATTAAACTTGGAATACCTACGAACCCTCTGATAAAATAAACCCAGCCTTACCTTCAACATAGTTGTATGCGCGCGCTGTGCGACTGGGCTTAACGTCCCCTCATTTATCCCTTAGTGTTTGCCGATTTGCTGGTTGCACTTACCGTCCCATCGGCATTTTGTCCTATTCCGATACACCTTCTTGAAATCGCATGGTTCTTTGAAATTGCAGTTTGGTAGTTTAGATTTCTGGTTTGACATGGGCTAAACGTTAACTCTCACATTTAATATGAGTTATGAATTGTAAATCCGAATTCAAAATCCATCAAGAAGATGCCAAAAGCGTGTGCTAACCCGTAAAGCTAAGCTTATAACATTGTCTTCATTTTATACGAGGAGGGAAAGCTATGCCAACGAAAAAGAAGAGTTGGACAGAGAAATTGGCAGATAATAAGGGTCTGCCGAAAGTAGAAAAAATTACTGAAAAAATGAGTAAGAGATGGGGCACAGGCACAGTGGTTATTCCAGCACCAATAGAAGTAAACGAAATAATGAGAAAAGTGTCTGAAGGAAAACTTGTTACCATTAACGAAATTCGCGCAGCCCTAGCGAAAAAACATAATGCATCTATTGGTTGCCCTATGACAACTGGTATTTTTGCCTGGATTGCGGCTCATGCTGCTGAAGAACAAAAACAAGAGGGCAAAAAAGACATTACACCTTACTGGCGCACCTTGAAAACTGGTGGAGTGATAAACGAGAAATATCCAGGCGGAGTTGAAGGTCAGAAAAAACTCTTAGAAAAAGAGGGGCATAAGGTGATTCAAAAAGGCAAAAAATACATCGTTGCCAATTACGAAAAATCATTGATAAAGCTTTAAACTCTTGGCAAGCGCTCTAGTCAGACAGATCGGAAATTCTATAATTCTTCAAAAATTTTAGGACAACCGTTAAAATGTCCCTTGCCACTTCATCCTTCTCTTTGTTCCCATTAATCAACACCAGTCGACCATTCTCCACAAACTTCATGTAAACGTTTCGAACCCTCTGCTGAGTTTCCAGATTTTCCATAACCGACTTTTTTCGCTTTATCCTTTTAACAACGACTTCCGGTGGCACATCAATGTATATTGCCAAGTCCGGCGGCAGAGCCCACCTGTTAATCTCTTCAATCCATTTGAGGTCTAGTCCTGCCGCCCCCTGATAGGCTAGGGATGAATACACGTATCTGTCAGAAACTACGCTTTTTCCCTTCTCTAACGCTGGCTTGATGCTTTTCTCTACGTGGTCAACTCTGTCAACGGCGAAGAGAAGAGCTTCCACAACGCTTGGCACCCGCCTCTTCCTCTGAAGAATATACTTCCTTATGAAACTCCCAATTTCGCCTAGGCTCGGCTCGGTGGTGTATACGGCGTCAAAGCCTCTCCTTCGCAGGTTCCTTACAAGCCTTCGCGCGTGCGTGGTTTTTCCGCTGGCGTCAAGCCCCTCTATGCAGATGAAAACTCCCTTCTTCTTCACCAGTCAGCCCGCCACTACCATAATAAATCGATCACCTTAATAATGATGCTCAAGTTCAAAAATTAGGAGAACCCGCTATGCGAAAGTACTGGGGCGAAATTAAGGACCCTGTTCACGGCTACGTTTACATGACCCAAGCCGAGAAGGAGATCATCGACTCCTATCCGGTTCAGAGGCTTCATCGACTAAGACAACTCGCAGGAGCAGAGTTCGTTTATCCTGGCGCCAACCACACCAGATTCGAACATTCCATAGGTGTCCTGTACCTAGCTGGCCTCCTATCGGAAAACCCAAACCTTTCGCAACACCTCTCCGAAGACGAGGTTCAAACCATAAGAATAGCCGCCTTGCTTCACGATGTTGGGCATGGTCCCTTCTCCCACATTTTTGAACACCTCCTCACAAAGTTTCTGAACAAAACCCATGAAGACATGACCACTTGGGTTATCCAAAAATCCGAACTAAGCGACGTAATCAACGGGCTTGGATACGACCCAGATGTAATCGGAAAACTTGCTGTTGGTTCGCTGCACAAACTCGGAAAGGCCTTCATCGACCAGATTATCAGAAGCTCCGTGGACGTAGACAAACTTGACTTCGTGGTCCGGGACACTCACCACACGGGCGCAGAATACGGATACGTGGACATCTTCCGCCTCATCCACATGCTGGACATCCTAGACGAAAACCTTGCAGTTGACTTAGGAGCCCTCTCAGCCCTCGAATCCTTCATGCTAGCCAGAATAGAATCCTTCAAAAGCATATACTTCCACAGGGTCGGGCGAGCAGCCCAAATAATGATTGCTATGGCAATGGAAGAGGCAAAAGACGAACTAGGCCTAGTAAGCTTCAAGACGCCAGAGGAATACCTAGCCCTCAACGACTACACCGTTTGGACCATGCTGAAAAAATGCGAAAAATCCAGAAAAATCATGGAAAACCTTGAAAGGCGTAAGCTTCTAAAATGCGCCTACGATCGAACCTTCTACGTGCGAGACAAAACCATATCCAGCATCTTCAGCGTCGAAGAAATCAGAAACCAGATGAGAGACAAGATCGCCTCAGAGGCAAGGGTTGAAACGCAATCCATTGTGATTGATGTGCCGACCTTGCCATCGGTGCCTTATCATCACTCTGTTTTGTTAGAACCAATGGAAGTCCCGGTTTTCCACAAAACACTGGAAGGAAGAAAGGTTCCTCAGCGACTAAGCGAAATTTCCGGAGTATTCGAAGTCCTCAAGGGATTCATAAACATTCTGCGCGTTTACACGGAAGAGGAGCACCGTGAAAAAGTGGCACTGGCTGCGGCGAAACTGCTCGGTGGAACCCCTTCCTCAGTGACTATATCCTACTAAGCTTGGTGAAAAACCATGCCTCTAGGGAAAGGGGAAAGCTTGAAGGTAACGATGCTAAGGGGGCGCCCGATCGTTCTAGGACTTAGCAGGGGACGGGCACTGGTATCCATGAAGCCCATCAGTTTCCTCGGTGGCGTGGACAAAAAATCTTGGAATAGAAACCGTGATGACGAATTCTGCGAAGGCAGCCTATTATGCGCCTACCTACAACGAGGTTGGCGTAACCCTGGCACCGCTGAAACAATGCATCGACATGGCATGTTTACCCTAGGCGGAGAAAAGTTAAAACGAAGGAATGGATTATTGCATGATGCTCCGGTTTGGGCTCCGGTAGAAGAAAGGACAAGGCTCCTCTTCTGCCAAATATAGCCAGGTTAAACTCAGCTGGACCAAGTATTTCGGCCTTTCGACGCCTAGGCGTGAAGAAAGCCGAAGACCCGGGTTCAAATCCCGGCCGGAGCACCAAATAAAACTTCAAATCTCCGAACAAACAAAAGTGTTTTCAATGTAGGTTCGGGTGAAAAGAAGTGAGTGATGATGAGATCTACGGATACCAGCACAGATTGGAACTTGTCCTAACAGGCCCGCATGGAATTAAAGAGTCAGAGGACATTTTGGAAGCCAACAAAAAGGTGTTACTCGACTATTACACGTTCTTGAAGACTAGGCGTCTCTCGTTACCGCGTCAAGAAAAACTGATGAAGGCATTGAAACGGTTGACGGAGTTGCTTGGAAGCAAGCAATTCAAGGATGTAACTAGAGAGGACATGGAGAAGCTCATAGGCAATATGAAGCCTAAAAGAAAGGGGTCAAGTCGCAAAGAATTGGCAGATTCCTCACTTAGAGATTTCCAGATAATCGTGAGACAGTTCTACTCTTGGCTGTATCATTCACCTAAGAGGCAATACCCTGATGTCGTCTCATGGATGGAGCCCAAAGAACCTAAACCTAAGCTACAAGCCAGTGACCTTCTAACCCCAGAAGAAAAGGAGCGACTAAAGGCGGCTACCCCAAACCTAAGGGATAAGGCATTGATAAGCTGTTTCGATGAAGCCGGTCCAAGACCAGGGGAACTCTTGAATGTAAAACTCAAGAACGTTCGGACAGAATCTACGTGGGCTGAGATCGACGTAGACGGGAAAACGGGCTCAAGAGTGGTCCACATTATTAGGGCCTTTTCGGATCTAGTCAAATGGCTGGATGCTCACCCGCAGAAAGACAACCCTGAAGCCTATCTTTGGTCGGACTCCCCTGATGGAAAGCCCCTGAGATATGACCAAGCTCGGAATCGCCTTCTCAACATTGCTAGGAAAGCGGGAGTCAGAAGAAAAAGAGTCTACCTATACTTGCTGAGACATGGTTCAATCACACGAAACGCGAAAGCACTACCTGACCAGCTTCTTAAGAAATGTTACGGCTGGGCAAAGGGTTCACGAGCCATAGAGTTTTACGACCACCTGACCTCCACGGATCTCAAAGACGCACTTCTCCGACAGGAAGGGTTGATAGGTGAGAAGAAAAGAGACCTGTCAAGCGTCATACTCTGTCCGAGATGCAATGCGCCGAACGACAAGGATGCTTCCTTTTGCTCTCGATGCAAGTCTGTATTGACTCTGGAAAAAGCATTGAGATTCGAGGAAGTGGAGCAGAAAATCAGCAGGCTTAATGACTTAGAGAAGAAAGTCAGCCAACTCGAGGATCAGTTAATATTGGCAGGGATATCACGAGTGGGTATGACACCGGAAGAAGAACAAAGGTTTATTATGGCTCACAAGAATTTCGAAAAGAGAATGGCTGAAAAAGGATGGCTGGTTGAAGAATGATTGCGTGTTGTGGGAGGATGAAATCGCTGCCCCATTTATCTCTCATACAACTTAAAGAACTCAGAAGCGACAGGAGAGGCGAAGCAATAGACATATACCACCACATAGACAGACAAGAGCTAAGAAAAGCATACTTAGCCTACATACCAAAGCTGGGAGTATAACACCAACGCAGCGATATTGTTGTTGCTTTCAACTGGAATGATTGCTGACAGAGATAGAGTTTCTCGTTTTGCCTGAGTATGTTCAAGAAGCGGAGGAGAAGACGGATCAGAAACTCAGCGATGAGGATGTGACCATGTTGCCAGAAGATGGGAAGTATGTTCTCTTGGCCCTTGCCAGGTGCCTAAGAGGAAGACAGCCATCGATATCTCTTTGGAGGAGGTTGAAAGCTCCTACCACATTGCTATAAAAACCATGGGCTATTTTTCATTGGCTGAGCTACCTAAGTGTGTAAGTTCACTTTAGATAAAAGGAAAATTACTTGACAAAATGTTTAATGTTTTGCTTCGTCTAAACTCTCCATTCGTATTATTCGAGCGCTAAAGCTCTTCAATTCCAGTTGCTTCTTCCTCTTCTTCAATCTCTGGCACTGTTTTCACAAAATCTACAGTTATCTCCTTCACGTTCTTATTTAGAGCCTCAACAATAATCCTGCTAAAACGTGAAAGGAAACGCCGAGGATGAAAATTGCATTCAGTAACAACGTTTTCAACAGCATCTGTAGTAAATGGATAAAATTTTGAGGGGGGCTCAAAGGACGAGTCTCTAAAGTACTTTAAATGTTGGAACACTATGTCCGCGCATTGCTCAATGTCCGGCTTACGTGTAAGAACAGACGTATATCCTCCCGGGACTAGAGGAAAAGAAGCAGAAAGCCCAGCTACCGTCCATGCCTGACTAATTTTTTGGGCAGACTGTTGATGCGTCGTAAGTATTAGCGTGTAAAAACTACTATTACTTGCTTCATTTCCTGCTCTAAAGAAAGCTATGCCAAAATCTTTGATGAAATTCTCAATTTCAGCTCTTGTGGATCTATCTGTTAAGTTTTCAATATCATCTATTAATAGTAACCCACCCTTAAACCCAGCTGCTTTTAGAGCTCGTACGGTTTGGTTCAGAAATAGATCTGGAAGTTTTACCAAGAACTTTTGATCCCAAGCAGTTGACATCTCCTCTAATGAGTATCTAGAAAAGCTCTCAAGATAATCCTTTACGCTATCGTTTATTATAGCTTCTGCGAACTGTTCTAGAACACCTGCTTTTACAAGATCGTCTACGCCCAAACAGCGTGATATGTGTGAAAAAAGTCCGTCCCTTATGAAAGACCTGAAAGCTTCTTTATAAAGAAAAGCAACTCTGGATTTCAATTGCTCTTTGAAGGAGATGTAGCTACAGAAAAGCTTCTCCTTACAATCAAAGTAATTCTTACCATGGCCATCGTTTATTCTGTGCTTCATATAAATACTCAATGCAGTTTTTCCCATGCCACGCCCTGTGGTCCTATCTCCTTCTGCCCAGAGGAAACCGCATCTTATTCTATCATCAAAAGATGTTTTGGTTCCAATAAATTTCTCCTCAAATTCTCTTATTTCTATCGCTCTCGCTTCTATGGAGAAAATCGAACCGTTTTCTCTAGGATCGGTAGATTCTGGCTTGAGTATTGCTCCTGCTCGGGGAAAAGGGTTTCCTTTCAGCCCATAAGTTTCGTATCCCATCTTTTTACCTCCCTAAATTGATTTTGAGTAATGTGAAAAATTCCCTCATGGGTTCTTCAATGATTAAAGGCAAACGCTTTTCTGTGATTTTTTCTCCAGCACCCAAATATGTAAAAGAGAGCCAGTGCGGTTCTTCTTTATAAAGCCTCTTTAGATACAAATCAAATAGACTATCTGAGATCTTCAACTCTCTACATGCCATATCACGCACCTCTGCTATTTTCACGTATCCAAACTCATCTTTTCTAGTAATATAGATTTTTGTGAGGAATTGTTTAAGTGGCTCTCGTATTTCTTCAAAACTAGGTCGATTAATGTATAGGCTCTCTTTAGCGTAATCTACTCTTTCTACGCTTTGCTTAAAGGTTGGTTTAAAATCAGAAATCAAATAGGTAATTTCGACAGGGAAGCCTTCAATTTCAAAGATGGCATAGTTAGTAAGTTCTAAAAATGTAGTCCTAGAGCGAATAACATCATACGCACGTCTACTTTCGATGTTTGATTGAAATACTCCAGAAACTATATATTTCTCAATAACAGCCTGGAGTTTTTTAATTTTCTTTGTCTTTTGTTCCATTGAGTCAACATTTGTTTTGTCTAGAATGTCATATAATTTGTCTAGTCCAATAATTATGCCAGAACAAATTCTATTCAGTATATTGATATAGTTCTGTGCAATTTTTTTTGAATCTCCGCCAGATTTATCGTGAATATCGGAGGTGATAATAGGTATTGGTAAACCTTCGCCATTGGAGACTTCTCTTATGCGTTCTAAGAAGTATTCAAATACGCTGTATTTTTCCAGCATCAGTTTAGTAAAGAATTTCTTTAATTCCTCAGAATCTTTTCTTTCGATCAGCGTTGCTACATTTTTTCCTGCGCTTGTCAATGTTAAGTATCCATTTTCTTTAACAATAAGTTCCAAATCTATGAGTTCAGACGTAGCACGTTTAACAGTCTCAGTACTTATATCCCTAGGTTTAAATGAAAGCCCATACCTGCTGGCTTTCGCCTCGTTGTAGTTATTTATCATTTTCCTAAAGTATTCAAAGGTCTTGTCACTACTTTCAGTCCTTCCGCTTCTCCGACTAAGACCCTCCAGTATGGTGTAGAAATATTTGATATCGTGTATACCACTTGATGGAGCTGTCAATTCGGTTTTGATTTCCACTTTTCCCTCACCATTTCAAATGAACTATAATACTCATTGATTTTACTTAAAGCCTCACTTGGCCTAATTTCTAATGATGGTAAGTCGATTACGATTTTTTCATCTTTGTATCTAAAGATGTCAGAAAAAGAGTAATCACATTGTTCTTTCAAATTGTTGACTTTCTCTATTAATTCTGCGACTTTATGCTTCAATTCACTTTCTTCTTCGGCTATTTTTTGATAAAGATCTCTTAAGTAATAGTCCATCACCTTAATTGTCATCAGAGGAGGCTCTATTAATTTGATGCCATACGTAATGCACAGCTTTCGAATAGTATCGTCTACATTCTTGTTAATAGTAACAAGATACATAGTGATTTTATAGCTCGATAAAAGCTCAGCATTCTTGAAAAAGAAGTCCATTACTTTTCCCAGGAAGGTGAAAACAATCTCCTTGGTAAGATTGCTTACTTTATAATGTTTTAGCTCAAAAACTAGCAGATCGTTATCCTTGGTGCAAATAACATCTAGTTCGTGAGGAGTATCAGATAGAGTTGAATAAGATAAGCCGAATCCCATATCTCTTGAATTAGATATCGAATCAAAATTTATTTTCCCGTAAAGATATTCACGGAAACTGTCTTCAAAACCTTTGTCAGTCGTCGGCATCCTCTTTAATCTATTCCATTCCTTGTAAACAAATAGCCATGAAAATACTTCTGCACTCATCATTTTTGGATTACCTTCCTAATGAGTTCTTTTGGTTCAGCTATAATTTTTCCACATTTTTCACACTTTGACACTTGCAACGGCTCGTACATGGGAATCATGGCTTTCACTTTGGGCTCAGGAATTGGTTGTTCGATAAAGAGTTTATTTACTGGAACTCTGTTCCAATGTCCGCAACTTGGACACTTCATTCTTAGAGTTCTTTTCATGTTTTCACCTTGATAATACAAATTGGTAGGCTGTGAAAGTTTCCTCATTCGTTTTGTATAGCTTTTTGATGTAGGCTTCCGCTTCTTCGACGCTGTTGGCTGTAGGTATTATTTGTTTGAGGTAAAGTTTTTGCAGAAGTGTTGTTAGACTTCCTTCGTATTTTCTGACTATTTTTCCTCTAAGAACTTTTCTGCCGCATTGAAAAACTGCTTGGTCCCCAGACTTAGCTTTGCCCTTTCTTAACTCAATCGTCTTTTTGCCTGCTTGTATCCATTCGAAGACTTCTTTCTTAACCATGAAGAGAGGCGTTTTCTTCACCTGTCCCCATTCTATTTTTTGCGTTTGGAGTTTAACACTTTTACAACAGTCTTTCTGTTGTTCGCTTAGCGCGAGATTCTATTAGTTAGGTAGCCGCCTTCGCTAAAAATCCTTCTAGTTCGTTTTCAGCATTGTCTGCTTTGATGAAGATTGGAACGTTTTCCATTCCTGTCGCTATGTAGCTTGAAAGCAGCCATTCTCCTGGTGCGAATTCAAGAGTTTTCTCTAGGATTGTCTGATCTATTGTAAATGTGTTGCTAACTACGCTTCTATCATAAGGTCTAGGGAGCGTGCCCACAAAGTATGTGTGCAACTGTTGGAGAGCATTCGTGTTTAGGTAAGCAATCCTTTGAGTTGCAATACATCCTCCCAGTCCATATTTTCTTCCCTGTCGAAGAAGAGTTTCAACCTTATCTGTGCAATCTTTCTCAATTCCCCTAGCTTCTGATGTTGCAGGCACGAATTCTTGTGCCTCATCGAAAACGAACAAAATGTATGGCTTGACTTTGAACTGTTTCTTTCGTTTTGTTAGGAAGTAGTCGCAGATGTTGATTGCCAGTTCTTTGATCAGGAATGGATCTGCTATTGAGAGGCATGTAAGTTTGGTTGGGCCTTCTATGAGTTTCTCGATGTCTTCAGTTGAGAAACCCTTTTCAGTTTTTTCTTTTCTTGCTTTTTCAATGGTTTGAAGAAGTGTCGATCTTGTGGTGGCCCACGCATACACATTGCTTCTATCGCTTACCTTAAAGGCCTCCATTGCCCCACACGCTTTAGTGTTCAAATATTTCACGAAGTCTTCGTCAATGTTGTCACTTTCTGAATACCCTTTTGAAGCGATGTAGTCCACAATGGCCTGATAGATTGTATCCAAAGCCTCGGTATAAGTGGGTTTGTCAATGCTTGCTTTTTTCTGTTTGTCACAATCTTCCAATATTTCTTTGTAGGTTGGTATGATGAACCTAGGTCTTGTGTAGTGCCCTATCTTGCCTTGCTTGATAATGGCCTCGAATCCGCGGAGTGCTCTTTCGTCTTTCTCGAACTTTTTTGGTTTCACAACCGAGTTGGAGAGTTGCTCAGTGGATTCTATTTTTGCTTCCAACAGTATTTTTGAAGGTACGTTTTCGTCAGAGAAGATATCCATTAGCAAGAAGGGATATTCACATGAAATATCAAAAATAACAATCTTCGTATCGTTTGTGTGATATACAAGTCTTCGAAGAATGTTTGAAAGCATATTGCTTTTTCCTCCCCCAGTAAATGCAAAAACTCCAAAATGGTATCTAACAAGACTTTCAAAGTCTACGTAGATAGGAATCTTTGCTTTGCTTGCTTCAAACATCTTTATGACTCCTAGTCTAGGATCAATTCTGGCATCTTCAGTTGTTTTGGAAGTGTCAATGCCCATCTTTTCGACTATGTTTTGGTTGTACATGCGATTAATCATACTGCTGTTCAGTATGTAGGCTTCACTCGCAATCACCGGATAAGAGAAACCCTTCTTGAACTCACATTCACCTTTTTCGTTGAGGAATAGGTCATAGTTTATAGGTATGGAGCTGATTTGCACCATCATTGTAGATCTGTCGTCTGTGCTCCAGTCTCCTTCCGATTGCTGTATTATCTCGAATTGCATGGGATAGTAGCTAGAATCTCTTAACCCGCGAAGCCCGAAATGTTCTGGCCACACTCTGGAAATCTCCATGAGAGTAAATCTTTCTCCAGTTTCAGAAGGTTTGAAGTTCCTTACAGCCAGCAACATGCCCTCTTCCAGAAGGCCCATCAAGTCCTTTTGGTATTCAATCTTGATTCTGCAATCATACTTTGCCGATACAAACTTGGATTCAGCCATCACCATTTTAGGAATTACTGCACAAAGCCTACCGTGAAATCTCCCGTCGAAATCCGTGAAACACGCTTTAAACTTCTCTTCTGGCAGCTTCAATTTGTTCTCTCCTCTCCCTAAACGTACTCATGTAAAACACGAACTTCCTAAGATCATGACGATTAATAATCCATTGCCCAGTAGTATCTATAATTTTCTTTGCCTGACTATAGTTCCACTTAGCCACTTTATCAGCGATGAATAAGGGCTTGTTATGTCCAAAAGCTTCTGGAATACTGGGGCTGGTCATGGCTTGAAGCATTACTATGACAAGGTTCTGAACATCATTATCCACGCTCTTATCCCTAAAAACAATAACATCAATAGGTTCGGTTGCCCCTCCATACTCCTGCTTGAAAGATATTCTTGATTCTTTTTTAAGGTCAAAATCGGGATAGACTAGCCTATCTATGAACAAAACATTACTGCGAAGCTGAGGATCATAGTTTGCTTGAGAAAGTTGAACATAAGCTTTGACGAAAAGTCTCTCTGGAATTATCCTATTTCTAATCGCTCCACTTACATAGCCCATACGCTTCTTAAAATCTGGAATTATGGTTCGGAAGGCAGAGTCATATTCCACTAGACTCCAAGGAACCTTCGCTTTTTCATAGTTGAAGAGGCTGATGGACTGAAGGAACATCCTGTCGGTGTTTGGAACATCCTTTAATTTGTCTTGATCGACAGTATGTTTCCATATTCTTTGATTGACAAACACAGGGATCACATGATTCTTGAAATCTCTAGACGCCGTGTCCTTAGTTATGCCTATAAGCAAGATCTTCCTGTTCCAACATTTCTCGATCAACATGTACAAGCAAAACAGAGTCAAAAATGCAATGTCTTGGGTTGTCAACCAATCGTACTTGTCGTCCTTCTTTACCTGAAGAGGGTTACGATCTGCTATCTCTTCGAAGAGTTGTTTTCCGATTATGTTTATGACTTTCTTTAGTCGTTGCCATGAACTCTTATACTTGGAATTTATTCGGTACTTTCCGTTTCTCTTTTCCAGATAATTCTCTTTCACAGACTTCTCAATATATCGTAGAACTCTTGACTGCCTTTTCTCATCTTCAACATCTAATTCTTTGCAGATTTCGTGAAAAGACAACCAAGAGTCTTTCTCTTCGAGGAAATAGATAATGCTGTACCTAAGATAGTCTCCCCTAGGAGCTGGTATCCCCAAAGATTTGTTTAGGATGCGATGTCTTCCAAAAGCAAGGTCGTTCATATCGATGGAAACTCCGTCCACTTCATAGCCCAAAAGAGAACCATGTGTTTTCCAACGTTTTCTTCTGGAAGTGTCGTACATCAGGCTTGTTTGCATACAAGTTAGACTTCTGTCTAGAAACAAGATCTTGACGTTTTCTTCTGGGTTTGATGCCAGTTTGTAGGCTAGGTAGATTTCTGAAAGAGCCATGATCCAAGAAGCAATAACAGAATTATTGGCAACAGACTCATCAGTTAAAGGCTTAACCAAAGAAATTCTAGTGGGTTCAAGCTCTAACATGGGGCTGAGTGATTTGTCAATCTCTACAACTTTGTTAACATAAAGGGGTACGCAACTGGAAATTCCTTGTCCCTGCTCCACAAAGCGAGTCGCATATTCAATCTTCGGTGGTTCATCTTTTCTAAATTCTATAACACCTCTGGCAGCGTATGATCCACCAAAAAATATTACCATGTCAAACAATGGACGGGTATACTCAGTTCCATCAATGGCGGCAAATTCAACTTTGTCAGACCCGAAAAATCTCCTCGCTGTGTCGTAAGCTCTCTCATAGCTAAAGTCTGAGACGATAAGATCAGTAAGAAAAGAGTCATAGAGATCTTTGACAGACTCAAAACGTCTGTTGTATTCAACAATCTGATCCGATGCACCCTTTCTCAAAATACCTCCTGTTCTTTTGATCTGGGAACTTAGAGATGATTCAGGCAAGACGTTCCCTCAGGAAAGTGTTTACTTCAGTTGGATAAAAAGGCTTCAGCCTTGGCCTTACATAACAAGACGTTTCTACCTATTAACGTAAATCGATGAGATATGCACTAAGAATTCCTCCGGTTGATCCATACAGTTTCTTAATGTAGTTAATTGCCTCTTCCAGAGTATTAGCTGAAGGAGATTATATTCTTGTAATTGTCTCTTCTGAGAACATCTGTCAATTTGCCTTCCTCTCTCTTGACAATCTTTCTTCTGAGAATATTCTTTCCACATTGAAATACTGCTACATCACCTTTCTTGGCTTTTCCTCTTCTAAGCTCAATGTTCTTCTGCCCAGTTCTTATCCATTCAAAGACTTCTTTCTTGACCATAAATAGAGGCATTAGAGAACCTCTAAACGTGGCTAGTGGTTATACATTTTTGAGTTGATTAAATATTTAAGACGTAAACTAGTATCTCAGAAACTATATATTGAAGAAATACCAATAGTTAATTATAAGTTAAGGAAAAGTTAAGAATCGAGTCGAGGTAGAATATGAGTTCCATAAACTCTCCCTTCCGATATGCTGGTGGGAAATTCTATGCTAGAAATCTGATCCTTCCACACATTCCAAAACATAATTTTTACTGTGAACCTTTAGCTGGTGGTGCATCAATCTTCTTTGCAAAGGAAAAGGTCGAATCAAACTGGCTAAATGACATTGATGAGGAATTGATCAATTGCTTCATTCACATCAGAGACCATCCAGAAGAACTTGCAGATTTATTGGAGGGAAAGAAGCCTTCAAAAGAATTACACTCGTACTATAAGAACGAATTCAAACCAAAAAATGATCTTGAGAGAGCAGGGAGATGGTATCTTCTTAACAGAATATCTTATTCTGGAATTATGAAGGTGGAGAATTGCTTTTGGGGCTATGGCGATAAATACAGTATGCAACCTAAGAATTGGAGACGACACTTATTAAGATGCTCAAGAAAACTCCAAAATGTGAGAATCACTTGTAGAGATTTTGAAGGCGTTATTGATGAAGTATCCGATGGTGCTTTTCTCTTTGTCGATCCTCCTTATTTCAATCGAGATCAGGATAAATTCTACAATTACATCTTTTCTTTGGACGATCACAAAAGATTGGTCGAAGTCCTCAAGAGAAATAGCGGCAGAATCAGGTTTCTCTTAACTTATGATGATAGCGAGGAAGTTAGAAACATGTATTCGTGGGCTAATGAAACCCTAAATCAAGAATGGACTTATACAATAAATAGAACAGATGACCAAACTGGTAAGACTAACAACAAGGGAAAAAGACGGAAAGGGAGAGAAATCTTCATTTTGAACTACAATACTCTTCAAACAAAGATTACTGCTGTTCATTAACAAACGCTTGAAACAATTCCGTAGCTTGTTGAATGGGTTTCCATATCGAATTGTCGTTCAAGTCAACAATCGGATAATTGGGTATAAATCCGCATGTCCTACTATTACCAGCCTTTATACATTCTCTTCTGACACATTGAACATTGTTTTGAGGAGATACATTTAGCCGTGATGATCTTGCAATTAGCAAATAGTTGAATGTTTTTTCCTTTAACCTATTTGCGTCCAGAGTTTGATCATTGAAGAACCTTCTCAAGAAAGCTATTTCACTAGATGTTGGTTTAAACGCATATGTTCCGTCTGGCATTGTTCTCCAAAAAGCGTTTCCTATTGAGGTTACGACAAAATCAAAATCAACGACACGATAATTATCCCGATGCCTCATAACCTCATCTACTTTGACACCATATCTTCTGGCTAGGATTTTAGCTGCCTCACTACCAACAGTGCGACTTCGCATACACTTCACTTTTACCGTTGCTTGGTTACCCTTGATTCTAAAAAAGTCTTTGCCAGTCAGTTTACATTCCACAGTGAATCTCTTTCCCGTAGAAAGATGAGTTACAAGTATGTCAACATCTTGAATGGCTGATTGAGCATTAATAGCAGGCTTCTCAATCTTCCATTTGCTCGCTGGTATAATCTTACGGAGTTTATCATAAATGAAAAATTCGAAACAGATACCTCTTATCATAGGTATGACTTTTAAAGCATACATTGTTTCCACAATATGCTCAAAAGGAAGATCGAAGTAATTGCAGTAATCAACCAATTCTTTGAGTATTTTATTTGAAACCTCTGGATTCATGGGGTTATTCAATTTTCCGATCTTCCAATTGACTGATTATTCTTTTACCTTCGTCTGAAATTGTATACAATCTTCCAATCTTGTCCTCAGGGTTCAGGCATTTTATCAGATTCGCTTCGAGAAGTTCAGCTATAGTGGCAGAGGCTTGGGAAATTGCTATTTTTGATCTTACGTGAATGTCATTGACGGTTAAGGGTCTGTTCTCTTTATATAGAACCATTAGGGTTTCAAATCTTCGTTTACCCCTTCGGACCCAAGCGTATTTTTTCCAGTCCACAATATCTAAAAGACGCAATAAAACATATAAGAAAAGTTAAGAACAAGTTAAGAAATTGACCATAAATCAATTTAGCAAAGCTATTATAGGATTTGCCATGAAAACCAACTTGAGAATGAAATGTTCTAGTTGTGGTCATTGGAATAGAGTTCCAGTGAACAAGATTTTCATTCCACAGAATAGTCCAGAACCTAAAGTTCAAGTCCTTATTCCTATGTATGAAACCTTAGAAACCTCAAAATGTGAGAAATGTGGAAAGATCATAGCTGAACCAAAAGAACTAATCAGAATCACAAAAACCTAAGCTGTTTTACTCGCTAAAAAAGAGGCCACGGTCATTAATTCTTAAATTTTAAATGCAACCTAATCTTGAAAACCTATCAAGGTGAAATCGGAATGACTAACTACTGGTTCGTAACTCATGATTTGCCATCTTATCGACAAGAACCTGTCAAGATCGGGCGAGGATTGAAAACTGCAACGAGAGACAAAGTTTTCAAGGGAATCCGAAACGGAGATAGGATCATTTACTATGCGAAAAAGAAGTCGAAACATCAATGGAATACTCAAGAAATGCGTATTTATGGCTAGTGTTGAAAAAGAAAAGCCAAAAGTAGAGAGTAATAAGTGAAACTGACAGTTGTTTGAATACCCACGTTTAATATTACTGTATCAAGTTATGACTCTGAATCTTCTCTAAGGCATGTTCATTGTCCCAGATATGGAAGAATAATTACTCATACACCTTGACAATTTACTTTTCCAACTTTTGGAGGATACTGCCAAAGTAGGATAACTCTTTTATCTCTTTGACAATATTGATTATTGTTTTTGGCAATACTTCTTCAGGTGATTTTCCATCATCGACTCTCCGTTTAAGCTCGTTAGCAATAAATCTGTGTTTCAATGGCTTACCTGAAGGGCCTAGTGTTTTCACCGCCTTTTCGACAATATTTTCATAATCTGCTAATTCGTCTTTCAAAACTTCCTCTAATGTATATTCCAATATCGTAAATCCATCTGACACCTTGGTTTTAACATCTTCAATTTTCTCAACAGGCTCACCAAGTAATTCCAAAAGTTCCAACGTTTTATCTCTGACAGCTTTGTCTTCATTGGTTTTATCCCCGTCAAACCATAGGTAGGTAGGAATCTTAAAGCCATTGAATACTCGTAGCAGACGATCCATTTGCCCCTTACCGTCTGAGTGGACAACGGAGACGTTATTTCGGTTCAGATCGTACCCAAGAGCATCCGCATAAATGGGCAGTGCGTACTGTTCTGAGGACCCCTCTACCACTACTACCTTGTCTGCAAAGAAACCTTCATTAATCATCGGGTTGAAGGCATGAGAATATTGTTCTCTCATACCTTCTTCGGTAGCATCAACTCCTTTTCTTGCCTTGAGATCTTCAATCATCGTTGACATTAAGAGTTGAGTAGGATAGCTTTCGTACCTTTCTTCCTTTTTCTCCCGTCTCATGATGCAAATCTCATCAAAATGGCTAATATCAACGAATAAACTAGACTGAGTACTGTAAATCACCTGATCCCTTTCTTTGGTTATTTCTCGTAAGACTGACATTAAGGTTCGTTGTGATTGGGGATGCAAATAAAGCTCTGGTTCCTCAATGGCAAAAATTGTAGTTCTCTCTTCTGCTTTCTCTCCAGCTTTTTGAACATGCGAGAATTCAGCGTAGGCACGCAAAATAGTGAAAATCATCGAACGTTGCATACCATGTCCTTTTGTTTCCATAGTGGTCCTTACCCCATCATCAGCATAAATCTTGGCCGCTCCAAGAATTTCTCTCAATTGTGGCATACTCATTTCAATTTCAATGTCACAATCCATAAGTTCGGACATCAATTCATTCAAGCGAGTTTCTATGCGTTTGATCTCAATAATTCGTTCTCCTTTTTCGCTACGATTTAGTCGCTTTTCTATTTCTTTTAATTGCTTCGAAATAGCATCCTTATTTTCTCCAGACATCTTTTCAAATACAGAGTTGATGAGCTGTCCGAAGGGATTTGTCTTTGCAACTCTTGTCTCCTCTGAAACGTCCCTCACAGCAGGAATGAATATGAATTCCGGCAGGGCTCCCTTTAAAACTCCAGGGTAACCTTTAGGATTCTCACGTCTCTCTTCTTTCCAAGGTACTTCATCATGATGTTCCTCCAAAAATCTTTTGGCAGCTTCTTTCCATTCCCCAACTGTAGGTTTTGAAGTACCAAGTTGTCCTCCGAAATCCAAGTCTTTTATTTTTAGCTCGTCTTTCTTAGACCACCACTCAGTTATTTTCTCGCCACTTATCATATTCTCTTGGAGCCATTCGGGCTCAGGAACTTTTGTAATGGCCACATTATTGATGGTATACGAATCTGGATCAGTGCAAACAACTTCCCTGCCGACAACCAACCTGTCTCCATCCATCCAAGGTTTAAATTGTTCTTTCTCCCAATCACTCAGCTGTTCAAAGGTGATGAATATCTCAATGGGTTCTTCGGTTTTGTGATCGCAAAAACATTCATCATCCACCAGTCGAGTTGTGCCTTCAAAAAACAGTTCGAGTGCCTTAATTACATTTGATTTACCACTGTTGTTTCGGCCAACCAATGCTAGGATATCTTTTGGATAAATAGTTATGTTGTGTAAGGAGCGACAGTTTCTTACTTCAATCTTTCGTATCCTCATTCGCAAACCTCCTTTTCATACATTGTATCCCAAATTTCTAAGTTTTTTGGCATAACGTATAACTACCTAATAGACGAAACCGACATATTTTTTTCTATTCCCGAGCCCTAAAACTATAAAATTCGATCCAGTGAAAGATTATGCAAAAAAGAGAGTGTTAAACAAACAGTCAAAGAACCAGTCAAATGTATATAGAGTTAATCAGAGTTTTAACGAATAAGGGTTTTTTATGTTTATTCAAGAAGCCGATTGCATGCTCTGCGATAGAGTATTTCTTCAACTTAGGAAGTAACCTTGTGAAGAGGTCAATGTAGTAGGAGTCAGTAAAAAGCTCTGGCAGTTGCGCGTCTGTAGATTGGTAGTGTTTTTCTGTAGAACGGCTTAGGAGCAAGGTTTTTGAGCCAATTTCACCTATTTTCCTTAGGGAAAACTGGATACGGAAGAAAGAGTTCTGGTTGCGGGAGACATCGCCACTCTGAGATACTTCCCAAGGAGGGAAGTCCACTTAATCGCATTTCAGCAAGACATTTCGGTTAACACCTGTTAACAGCAATTCATTGGAAGAAAGGACTTAGCTGAAGACAGCATGTTTCCGTTCAAAACAGAAACCTCTATCGAAGTAAAAATAAGCTTCAAAGCCAAAGACAACAAGCTCCCCATAGAGAAATGGGAAGCGCGTACGCGTAATCTTATAAAATTTGCGATTTGCCCTGGGTCAGGGAGCTATGCTCAATGAGGCGCCAAGCGTTAAGGAACCGCGTGTAATTCGCCAGTTCATTGTCAAGACGAACCATTACCCTTTCGTCCCAAACATTTGAGTCTTCGAAATGGAAACAGAAAGAGTAGACTTTTCTTTTTCCAGCGTCTTTGATCATCATTCGTTTTTCTAATTCTTCGCTTGGCACTATTAAGAATTTGTTTTCGAAATGGCTGACTTCTTTGTATTCTCCGTGAACAGGCAGATAAGTGAGGAATATGTAGAAACCGACTTTCCCTCTATTTCTTTGAAACTTTTCTTTACGAACCTGATGCCAACTGTGTCCTCTGTGACCGCTCGGCCAGACACGGCTAATGTAATAGCGTGATTCTTTGACTTGAACCCCAACGTGTCTGTTTTCCCTAACAATCAACAGGTCCACACCAACATCATGCATCGGAAAATACACTTCACACTTGATTCTTTTCATAAGCTCCTCGGCTACTATGCACTCGCCGGGTTCTAGGGACCAAATGTTGCGTATGGGCATACTTTCACCCTTCTTTTGACAAATCAAATATGTTTTCCACACTTCGGACAGTGAATATGCTCCACGCTGTTCTCGGCGTCATATCCACTAATTGGAACACTTCCCTTTTCAAAAAAATGGCCACACTGCTTGCAATGATAATAGTTTCCCCAAAAAGGAAATCCCATCTTCTCCAAGATCAAACGAAGTCTTATAAGATGGAATTTCAACGTCTCTGCCTCACTTTTTGAATCTTAAGAAGATAGCGTTATATTATTCTTTGTCATGACACTGATGGGCGCATTTGGTTTTCTGTGCCATTTCCGTTCAGAAAAACTCTTTGCGCATAGCGGATACCTCGATTGAATAAGATTATTAAGAAATAAGGACGTGTTCTTATTTTGTGAGGATTGGATGAAAGAAGACATCAAGAAGCCCCATAGAATGCATCTTGTAAGTTTTCCCAATCTGAAGCAGATTTTAGATTTGCTCACTGTCAAAGCAGTAATGACGCCTCGCGACAAATTTACTTGCTGTCAGTCTGATCAGAATGTTCCTGATGCAATAAGGCTATTGCGTGAAAATAAATTCAATGCAGCTCCTCTTGAAGAAGGAGAGATTAACCGTTATGTGGCATTGGAAAAACTGGAACAATGTGTTGGCCATTTCATGTATTGCGATGAAGTAGCCACTAAAATTACCGCAAGCGACAGAATCACTGAAAATACAACTATTGAGAGTCTTATTGGAATTTTCGCCGAGAGAAAAGACCCGTGTCCGCTTTTTGTGGCAGAGGACGATTCAATCATAGGACTGGTCACTTGCGCAGATTTGGACAAGATTGCCGTCAAAGTATACTTCTTCATCTTAATATCTGCATTGGAATTGTTGTTGCTGGATGTGATTGGAAGAGATTACCAAATATACAAAAGTTGTCTCCAAAATCCTAAGAGCGTAGAAAAAAGACATGGAAAATGTGAAGGAGAACTAGTGGGGTTAGACGAATATCACTATCTAATGACCAAAGAGATTCTTGAAATTGTCTGGAAATCTGATATTAAAACTAAGATTAATGTGAAAAATGAAGGTGATCTCGACAAACTCAAAATGTTCAGAAACAAAGTCGCTCATGGAAACTACATCATAATCAAGGATGAGGACGTAAAACAACTAAAAGAAATGGACGAAAAAATTCGTGAATATATAAAGGCTCTCGAAGACAACAGATGGATTGAACCTCCAAAGACAAGTGCTCAATAGTCAGGTCGAAAAACCTTTCTCCATATTTCTGAATCGTCCTTATCACACATGCTTTTTGTTTTTCCATAGGAACAGTCTTTACATTCCCTTTCGCAATCAACATATTTCGCAGTGTCTTTGTGTGGAAGAAATGTCACCTGTCTAATTGTTGCCCTGCAACCAAACCTTTCACAAAGAATTGATTCCGATTCAGTCCACTTCATACAAGAAATGAGGTTTTTGTTGGGTTTAAATAGTTATTGTCAATTTCGGCTGATTCTTCTTTCAAAGACCCCATGTCTATTGTCCTAAACGTGAGAAATGCGGAAAAGTTATACAAGTCAGTTATTCAAGTCTCTGTGGAGAAATCGTAATGACAGGTTATATTGACCCAAGAGACATAGACCTTAGTAAACTCTTGCCCATCGGGTCAACAGCCGAAAGTGTTGAAGTTCCATTTGAACTTAAAGCGAAAGATTTCTTGAATTTCGCAAATGATGACATTAGGGGACGATCTCTGAGAGATACGGTAAATGCTCTCAGCAACATTAAGAGGTCGATCGATTGCCTTTTCGATTCGTTACTCTTCGCAGTGAACTTCTTAGAAGAGTCAAAATGTGGAAGGTGGACTTTTCCAGAAAAAATGAATTTTCTCGGTGAAATAGGAACAATTGCCCCACATATAATCCACAAAATCAATTCTGCAAGAAACATGCTTGAACACGAATTCAAGAAACCAATCCGTAAAGAGGTTGAAACGGCTTATGACGTTGCACTCTTGCTCTATCACGCTACTGTTAGATTTACTAAGATTTTCGTTGACGGAATGGGTTTTTCAACAAAAGATGAAAAATGGAAAATTGATGTCGAAGTAAACAGGGTGGAGAGAAAGATAGGAATAACAACTGATAGCCAAAGTATTACTGTTGCTTGGGATAAGAGTCCAGAAGACTACAAAAAATGGCTACATCTCATTTATCAAGCACAGTATCTGGGCTTATAACGAATCTTCCCTTATTCCTGACATCTCATGGGATTGCGGGGAAAAAGCCAATAGATTAAAGAGAAAAAAGGGAGCTACCAGCGATATCTCCACTTAGTGCTGAGGTCCAAGTTCAGCCATCAGAGACGGGATAGCGGTTTGTGTTAGAAAGACAAGAAAAGAGGTTGAGTCAAAATCCTTTGTATCTATTCAGCAAAGCATTTCTCCTATCGATGATGAACTCAACTATTCTTTGCCTGTCTTTTGATTTTCTTATTGTTTTTGTGTGATCTAACGAGTATCCATCAACGATGGATACTAACTCCTCCAAAGTTTTCTCTTCGAGTTGTTTGCTTATATCTTCTATCGGTGTGTCTTTATCAAAGAATCCGACTATTTCGACGTGAGTCCTTTGTGGTATCTCGATTCTCTTTACCAACTCCGAACGCAGCTTCTCAGCCAGTTCTGTGTCTTCACTTAGTATTTCTGCAAGAGCCCTAAACATGGCTATGAGCGTGTTTTTTGACAAACTTATAGTCTTTCTTACTGGCATCTGCTGATGACCTCCGCAGTCAAATTTCTGTAATCTTCTGCAATACCATTTGGCTCATACCCATATTTCTGTTTCAATGTATTGACAGATGCATCGTAATCCATTGCTTCAGTCACCTTTGCTCTCAACTTTATTATCGTTTTGAATAGCTTTACACCAGGTTGTGCCTTAATCGTATTAAGGTATAGTCTATGTGCGTTAATCTCCCTGTACATTGAAACTAACACCCCAAGCTGTTCAATTTCTCGTCTGCACTCTCGAGAGAAATCGCCTATCGATGTTTTCATTGTCACTATTCCGTAGGTTGAAACTGCATCTGGAATTACTGGCATCAGATAGTAATCTGAGATGTATAGGGCTGCAAACAACATATCATCTACGTCTGGATGCGTGTCTATCAAGACAAAGTCGTATTTAGAGAGAATGTCTCTCAAACCCCATTCCATGAAGTTCAGTCTGCTTACAGAGCCGAACGCAGAGTTTTTCCCTGCTTTGTACAAGTTTTTCTTGGCGAACACCAGATCCGGGCTTGATGATATTAGGTCTATTCTGCCTTCAAGATTACTCGCCAAATTGCTTGCTCTTTTGAAAATGTGTGTTGCTTGGTCGAACTGACGAGTGTATCCGTTTGAACCTTCGTTTATTGCATCTTCCAGCAATGCCACGATAGTTTTCTTCTGTTTATTCAAGTTCTCCCAATTTCGGTTTCCGATCAATGCTACGGTGCAGTTTGTCTGATAATCTGCATCTATTACGAGAACTTTATTGCCGTCAGATGCAAGAAATTCAGCCAAAGCGACCGTAGTTGTAGTTTTCCCTACACCGCCCTTTGCGGTGCAAACACAAATTACTACTGGTCTATTCACTATATCAACTCCTGACCGTTTCGCCTTCTGGCTTTAGGGTCATTGATTATTTCAGGCAAAGGTTGTTTATATACCCTTTGTTTTCTGCGTGCGCGTTGCGCGGGAGATATCGCCACGTCACGGAAGGGCCCTGCTGCGAGAGGTCTAAGCTTTTACAAGCCCTCAAGTTTTCTTACCGACATTCCAAAAGAACATAGAAACGTGATCGATAAGGAGTACTACAAAGAAGGTCTAGTCCTGAAGGGCCTGTTTAGAAAAGGATGGAGAGGCAGAAGGCGCGGCGTTGAGTATCTAAGGTTTATTTCACTCTGAATGCATGTCCGCTATTTCCAGTGTTCTTTTGTGTACTCTACGGCTTCAGACATCGAGAACGGTCGAGAGTTGTTCCCAGTTCTCACATAGAATTCCTGCGCCATGCCCTCTTTAAGATAAGCAGGCTTGTTTGATCTATGCACTTTGATTCTGCATATGTCTTTGTCGTCCACACTTTCGAAGTAGACTTCTATGAACTTCAGGAACTCATTACCGAATCTTGATGAAATCAAATTGATGAGATGATTCTCAAAGCCGTCTCTGTTCTCCTTCTTCAGAGTTCGATAATCATTAGAGAGTCCAAGCACCTTTCTATCATCAGAAACACCTATGATGAGGATCCCACCATCAGCATTTAGGAATGCACAGATTGTTTTCAAACAATCTCTCTCGAAGCGAAGAGTTGATTTGAATTCAAGATGTTGATCTTCTGGCCTCTTCAATAGCTCGAGAATCTTTTCCTCGTATATGAGCCCCAACTCTATTCCGACTTGCCTAGCATGTTCCTGAAAAACGAAAGGTATTTTCGAATTTCCCAAAATAAAATCTAGATGCTCTTCCAATTCTCTGTGGCGGTTTTCGATATTGAAGCTTGCAGCAAGTTGATGTAGGTTAAGTAGAAAATCTTCTTTTTTGATAGGGGGAGGTTTCGAGAAAGTATCATGAATCAACTTCGCTAGTTCAAAGCCTGAGAACCATTCTGTCCTGCTAGATAGGTCGTCCAGCAGAATGTTATCTGCCGTACTTAAAGGCTTGAAATTTGAATAATAAATCCTAAGAATATCCCGTCTATCCCCTCTATTGGGGTACAATATCGGAAAATATTCGTCAAACATATCCAAAATCTCTGGTTTTAAATGGCTGGGGCGTTTAGTTGTAGCCGTGAGGAGAACATCATGTAGCTCTCTGATTTCATTTAGGGCATATCGCAATGCTTTAGGGTCACTTTCAAGGTCGCTAAGGAACACTTCTAAATCATCAATTATGATTTGGTTTATCCTAAATCTCTCGATGCCTTTGAAGGCTTTTTTAACATTGGCACAGACATCACCATGTAGCATTTTTGCACTCTCTATTTTGACACAAGTCCATGTTGGGTCGGCCTTGTGTGCTTCACTATTAATGGCATTGACAAACAAAGTCTTCCCACAACCAGATGGGCCGAAAAAGAGTAGTTTCCTGGGTTTGGCCGAGATCCGATCTAATAATGTTTTCACTCCTGATTGTATAGCTGACACCTCCAATACTTGTATACACCTTTTCAAATAATTTTTCTTGTGCCCTATTTGCGCATTTCCAGGTTGCCTGCTGAGTTAGAATAGCCCCAATGATTACTTCAAACCTACGATTTTATGAACATCATAGGAATACACTACATTAATGTTACAACATTCTCCAACCTTACTTAGCCAAGGTTCGAAAACTTCATCTTTCAACTTAATTGAGTGTTCCCGGCGCCTTCTTGACGCTTCAACCCAACGTTCACCATAAAACATCACGGCGAAAGCGCTTATGATGGCGCCGATTATAGCGCCTATAATTGCACCCAAAAATTGGATGATCTCATTGGGTTGTATGTTAATCACCTTTAGCGCACGCTAATAAAAAATCCACGTGGGTGCAATTCCTCTTGTATTTCTGCAAAAGTCATCAATGGATTATTCTCTGCTTCTAGGAAGGGCTTGCCATTGTGTTCTATCCCTTCAAAAACAATGTTTCCGCCTTTCTTGCAACTCTCGCATTTATTTGGCGTGATACTTGAAGTTGTTGTGAAAACATTATCGCATCGATGACATTTCCATTTACATCTAACCCTCCACAACCATACCTTAATTAACGACTTCTGAAAGCGCCAAGCGTCTTTTTCATGCTCTTGCGAGATTATGGCTATCGTTGGACACGGTTGATCTTTCTTTACTTTACGCAAAACTGCATCAGCATCAAATTCGCGATCATTCTCAATCTCGACTGCAACATTCTGTGTTTTGTTTCCATGATAATTCAGTATTGTAACCAAAAGATCAACGTTCCTTTTCTTTCCTATAAATGCTGAGGGTTCTAATTTGAGCTTTCCAAACCCAATCATTTTCTTTAGCCAATGATAATCATTAGCACGAAGAAGATCCATCAAATAATCGTCAATTTTTCTCAAATCAACTCAAGAGCAAATAGTCATTGGTGAATATTTATCTTTATTTGCGAAGTGTGTGCTCGCGCCAAAAACGTGGAATACAAACTTATATGTGAATTTAACCCTCCGCACCATTTTCGAGAGGTTAATTTCGCTCGAATTTCAGCAAAAATGCAACATCAAGTGTTCAAATCTTGCTCTGTCAACACCGTAAATACTACATGTATTGCCTAGTTGCAAGGAGATAAGAATTTAATAAATAAATGATTCTATTTCACATTATTAGAACGAGAAATTCTCTGTAGGTGATGAAACTGAACGTCGCCGCCTTTATTGCAATAGGAGTGAGGCAAGGTGATGCATTTTTCATAGAAAAAGGTGACAGAACAATGCTTGTCGATGGTGGAAACTCGATTTTAATCTTTCCTAAACAATTTACGAAAGCTACTAACAAAAATCATGTTGATGTTTTGGTTTGCACTCATAATGACTCTGACCATGCACGCGGGGTGCTAGGCTTTCTGAAAGGAAGACTTGTCGCTAGGGAAGTTTGGTTACCGGCATCTTGGATGGACCGTCTTAGTGACTTAATTAGCAATCCCGAAGACTTTTGGAAAGAATTAGTAGCTGACATTGAAAAGCTAGAAGAAAATAGAGCTGAAGATTTGGACTCGGTAGGTGAAATGTACGCGATGATACCAGTTGAGAGAGAAGGCCCGCTTGTTGAAGAGAATGCAGAAAATCTCATGAAAGCGATTCAGTATGGTCTTCAAACTTATCCTTTTTTTGTTCGTCAATTATGGAAAAGAGTATTCAAATTGTGGTTATTAGACAAAAGATACAGATTGATAACCGAAGCTGTAAAGGCTTCAAATTTGATTAGAGAAATAGTATTAGCCGCCTATCGGTCTGGTTCTTTGATTCGTTGGTATGATTATGTAGGCAACAGCAAACAGTCTAAACCGTCAGGAGGAATAAGCGATTTCCTTGTGCCAGTTAATGCTGTTGAGGTTGCCAAAATAAGGCGTCGCAAGAAAAGTGCACTTGAATATGTTGCTTTAACAAGAGTCAATAAGCAAAGTCTTGTCTTTATGTCTCCAAAAGACGACGTTAGCCCTGGTGTGCTATTCACCGCTGATTCCGACCTTTCTTTTCATCAAGTAATTTCATGGCATGAGCAAATGATAATCACTTCTCCTCATCACGGGTCAGAAGACAATAGTTACGCTTACACCAGATTCATTAGAGAAACTCAAGGTAAATTGAATGTAATTTGGGTAAGAAGCGATAGACGCCTTAGCCGCAGACCAGGTATCTCATACCTAGCAGCTAGTGGCGACAAGTATTGTACTGTTTGCCGCGGTTCAAGATTACCTACACAGAATGTGCGGCTTTCCTTCTCTAAGCTCAATATTACTTGGCAGCCCATTAATACGCGGAAATGCCAATGTTAGGTTCGAAGTCAATCTATCACTCGTCACTCGTAAATGCAACAGAACCATGATATTTCTAATAACTCACCGGTGCCAGAAGACTTGAAATCCTATTTTGGAATTCATAAATTATATGTTACTGTTCAAAACACGAACAATCTAGTGAGTAAATGAGCTGGCAAAAATCCATCATACTCGATACGGGAGAACAGGTAGTTCATTCTTGGGAAGGCGATTATGAGAAGCCATACAAGAGCATGAACGGAGATTTTCAATTGATAACCTTAGGTGGACATAGGGGACGAAAATATAGAGAAAAAGAAGAGGCAAAACGGAAAAAAGGCGTTTTGGTGTTAACTAATCAAAGGCTTCTGTGGTTTGAACAAAGAGGCCTGTTGGGAAAATCATATCACGCGCTTTTCGAGATATTTTTACGAAGTTTAAAAGGAATTTCTATGGGCGGAAGACTAAGAAAGTATGTTTCAATTACAGATGAAAACATAGAATATAAGCTTCATCTAAACGGAATTGGAGAAAAAGAACTGGAACCATTCAAAGACATGATCTTGAGGCAAGTAGAGAAAGTGAAAGGAACTGTCACAAAGGAAAGTGCTGTAACTCAGAAAGAAGTTATCGCCAAAGAAGTCGTCATGATACCCTGCGATTACTGTCGTTCGCTAATGCCTCAAACTTCAACTTTCTGTCCAAATTGTGGTGCGAAAAGGAAAGGCTAAACTCGCTACATTCGCTCTGACCCTTGAAAACCGACAAAGGAAGGTTAAAACTCGCCGCTTTGTTGTGGCTTGGTCATTATTTTCGATGATGATGAGAAAACGACCTAAGTTATCTATAGGGCAACTAAGGTCGAAAGGATGGGGCATTTTTATGTTTGTTATCTGAAGTCAAAAAATGTGGAATCTTATTTTTTTGGCTTAGCTTTAACAACTTGAATATTTTTTGAACTACTATTGTTGGGATAGAAAACGTGATAACCTGTAGTATCCACTATTTGTCGTGAAGAGACTAATCCAGATGTGCCATAATATTTTTTCACAGAATTCTCCTTCTGTTTTTGCGTAATCACTCTGATTATATATATTTTATTCGTCTCTAATATTTATTTTGTGTAACATCCTCCTATCAAATTGTGTTGTCCAAAATCCAAGATTCCCCAAGGCTTCTGCCTTGATAACCTATAGTAGGGATAGGGCTAGGTGGAATTGCTACTTGAACTCTTTGAACATGGAACCTGGATCTAAATACATGAGTCAAATTTTTTGATTCTAGAACACCTCTGTTTAATTGCACTACTGCACTCTCATTTTGACCGAGATACAACTCAGGATGATAGGGAATGCTCAGACTCAATAATTCGTCGTATTCATTATGAAGCGCAAGAATATTCTTGTTGAGTTCTTCATTCTGTTCAGCATCTGTGATATTCAGGTCAAGAGTTTCCTTTGCTTCTCGCCTACTAATAAGATAATCATGGGAGAACCGTTCACGAGTAAGTGTTTTAACAATTTTTTTTATACGTTCTTTGTCATCCATATGATATTGTAGTAATGACTGTGCCAAAAAACCAATTTCCTGTCTCGATCTAGCAACAGCACCTAATGTCAGCGGGTGAACTTCTGTTGATAACCTCTCAAAGACTTTGGATAGAGAAGAATCTTCTTTTAATCCCGCTTCTTCCTTTGCTAAGTTCAAAAAACTGATTGCGTCTTCAACATTTACAGGAACGATGGCTTGTTGGCCAGGAAGGCTAACAGTTGGACCTAAAGGATGTTCTACTGAAGGGTCAATTGGACTAAGCATTGCATTTTTGGTCATTATGATTTCATTAGCACCTAGCGCGATTAAGGTGGCACAACTTAAAGCTCTAAAGGGAATTATTACACTAAACTCTTCACAAAACTCACGGATAAGATTAACTAAACCGTAACCCGCCATCGTTATGCCGCCGGGGCTATACAAGAAAAGATCAATTTTATCCACTTTTCCGATTTCTTGAAGGTGCCTGAAACAAAACGGATGAATATCGCTTGCTATCCTAATTTCCTGTTGCTGTCTGTCACCTGTGTAATAGACTATTACCCTCGAATTTCTGACCTTTTCAATACTTTCTATTAAACTCATCCTTTTCTGTCGAGCCAAAAAATCACCTTCAATACAAGTTAAACGATGATGCTAAAAAGAGTTACTATTTTTGGGTTCTGTGTTTTAGCAAGGCGTGTTTTTATCACATATTTAGCACATGATAAAAGAAACTTTAACTTAGTCTCGATTAGATTAAGATATGGAACTGGAACAAGCACAGAAACTCGCTCAAGAGATCATTGAGCAAATCCTTCCCTACTGTGAACGAGTTGAGGTTGCTGGGAGCATACGCTGTAAGAAAAGTGAAGTCAGGGATGTTGATCTCAGCACGCTATATTTCTATAGAACCTCAACCCTACTGGCTAGCCAGATGTCATAGATGGTCATTGGACAGCTTCTGTTAATCCCTCTTAACGGAAGAGATGCGCGCTAACCCCATTGTTCAGCGCAAATGATGAGGTAAGAAATTGACCGAACAGAAAAAGAGGGGAAAGCTGAAATTGGAATACGACCTGTGGAGGTTATTTTTCCTTCTTCAGCGTGGGTACAGGTAGACCGAGTTGCTGCATCAAGCTTAAAGTATCATACATTCCCCATTCTTCCACGATCTTGCCGCCAGCAAAGCGTTCGATGAAGATCGCCCTTATCGTTATCTTCTTATTGGTAGGAGGGATGCCCATAAATTCACCTTTGTGTGTGCCAGTCCATGTAATGCGCATCGCTACCTTGTCCCCTTCGGCGATCATGTCATCAATGGTTAAATGAATGTCGGGAAACGCGTCGAACGCATCGCTATGAATTTGTTTGAAGTCCTTGAGGTCGCCGCGCATATCGATCGATCGATTACTGCCATGGCGGCTGCCTTCCCCTTGTTATACTCCTCAAACAAACGACGCATAAGCCCCTTATTTTCTTTTGCTGACATGACAAATCACCCGCTAATTGCTGATTAACCTATACCTATTATATATGATTTTAGCGCGCGCCATTAAGGGAACATGTTAATTGGGCTAGATAGCAAAGTGTTATTTGAGGTAAAAATGAAATGCCAATAGTTCAAGTTTCTGTTTGGGAGGGCATGAGCCCTGAGAACAAGAAGAAAACAGTCGAAGGGATAACTAAAGTTTTTGAAGATTTAGGAGTTCCCAAGGAAGCAGTCGAGATAGTCATTTATGAAGCGCCAAAGAGCAATTGGGCAACGGGTGGACAATTGCATTCAGAAAGACACGCGCACACGCGCTCGCTATAAGCAGCGCCACTCCCTCAGCCATAAAACCAGTGTTAGCGCGCGCTAAAAATTTAGTTGATTCAATAAGTGTTCGGTTAATAAGCCTTAACGAACCCTAAAATCAAACATCCACAAATCCCTGAGAGAGACAAAAGTAAAAGTGAAATCAACATAGAAGAAACTGCAGACAAGTGAAAGTAAAGGATTGAAGGAAAGTGAGCCAATGAAGAAGGAGATTAAAGGTACTCTCATTCTCCGACGTAACGGACGTTTCTTTAAGGTGATTAGGACAAGACGTACAGGAGGTAACTGGTGGACGTTTGAATGCAAGGACATTGAGTCAAGGCAGAATCGAGTCTTCAAATATGAAATGTTGGGTATGCTTGAAGCATTAGACTCTGCAACCTCCGTGATGAAAGACCCCAAGGATATTTTACTAATAGATTTAGACAACCAAGGCCAATGGAAAATAATAACTAAAGATCAAATAGACAAAGCATTGAAAGCTCCACAATCATGAAGCATTTGTGTTGGTCTATTGAGCCTTGGACAGTTATTCAATTAGTGATTAGAACTCAGCGAATTTGGCACATTGGGACCATCAAAATTTTTTCAACCTGTGAAATACATATATTTGCAAACTTACTTTATTAACAAACCGTGCCCAAGTAAACTGATTGATTCTTGTGAAAGACTATTGGAGGCAAAATAATGCTTTCAAAATGGTTGGCTTGGAAATTGCGAGATCCTTCACCTTATAGGAAGTTCAAGCTAACCGAAATAGATGAGAAAATTCAAATAACCCCAGAAGTAAAATCGCACCTGGTGAAGCTATTTACAGAAGCTAGGTTTGACCAATGCTTTCTGCTAGCTGTAGCTAAGCGTCTGGGCTGGGCAAAGGTAGTAACGGAATTGGTTACTCCTAGCCAACCCACTGTCGCCACCGCTCGACGTGGTTTCTTTGGAGAGGTCCTTGTGTGCGCTATGCTTACGGAGATTTTTGGTTATTTAATACCTGTTCAAAAATTGCGCTTTGCCATTAGCGCCAATCAAAGCTTGCCAGGAACAGATGTCATAGCAATAAAGAAAGATGGAGGAACTATTTCAGAAATATGCTTTGTTGAGTCAAAGCTACGAACGACTGCTGATACATATTTCGCTGTCCAAGGCTACAAGCAACTGAAAGAAGACTATTCTCAGAGGATTCCAGACATGATTCGCTTTGTATTGGCGCGCCTGCATGAAAGAAAAGATCCACTGTTTTATGAATTTTTAGAATATGTGTTCGACCGGAGGGATCTGACCAATATCGAGAGATTTTCTCTGGGGCTTACATGTGAACACGGATCATGGACAGAAACTGTGCTGGAAAACCTCGAAGAAGAAGTCAATAACACTAGCCTTCCTAACCTTGTTGTACAGCGTACACGGATCAAAAATCTTGCCACGCTTGTGAAGGAAGTGTTCCAAGCTATTGGGGTAGAGGCGGTCTTAGATGACGACTAGCGAATCTTTGACCAAAAATATTCTAAGTCTTTTCAATAATCCTTCGTTTCAGACAGAAGTAGCACAGATCAGAGCCAAAGCACTTCTAAAGGAAGTCTCTGGACAAATTCCCTCGTATAACTGGACATATATAGCTTCAAGAGTAGTTCGAAACATTACTGCAGCCATATTCGACATTGAGACTATATCTCAGACCGATTTAAATAAGCTGAAGGTTGCAGAAGTAGCCACTCGTCAATTTGCTCTCACTTGGGAGAGTCTAGCAAAATTAGGTGAGAGAACAAGTCGTGACGCAGCTCTTATAAATGCGGCTGTTGCGTACGAGTTGGCAGGATATCAGGCTAATGCTGCCTGCCTTGCAAGACAGCTGGGTCACGCTTTCTATGAGATTGAAAAACCTACAGTTGTCGAATTGACCAGCGCTTTTCTGCAGCGTCTTTTCTTGCAGGTCATCATACTCGCTGAGCGCCTTCGCAAAGAGCCTGAAGTGGGCAAATTCACACACTCTCAGCTTCTGGAAGCCATCGCTCTCGCTCTGGTCGGAGAGGGTTTTACTTATGCTAGCAAATATTTCCTCAATGGCGATGAACATGCGTTGGCTCAAGCTAGAGTATCTTTTAGGGAATCAGAGCAAAGCTTCGCATCACTAGGTTATGTAGCAGAGTCCAACCTTGTACGAAGCATTGGAAGCTTATTACCAGTAATGCAGAAACGGGCCATATGGGCCATTCTTGCACACATTGTCAGGGACAACAGGCGTTGGAACCGATACTTGAAACTATTGGCAAGAGGAACAGGCTTAAATCTTCTAAATAGTCCATCAGTTTCTGAATTATGGCCGTCACAGATTTACGTTTTAGAGAAGGGGTTACTAAGCTCCGACTCAAGTAAGATTATTAGGTTGCCTACAAGTGCAGGAAAAACTAGGATTGCAGAACTTGCTATCGTTCACACTTTAGTCACCAAGCCTGGGGCAAAATGTGTCTACATAGCACCATATCGTGCATTAGTATGGGAACTCGAACAAGCTTTTTTGAATCTTTTTGGCGACTTAGGATTTCGCGTATCTTCTGTAATCGGGACATACGAGTCGGACAATTTTGAACAACTCCTCGTTGCCGACGCAGATATATTGGTAATGACGCCTGAGAAGCTCGACCTTCTCCAAAGAGCGCAACCAGAATTCTTGAATAATGTTCGCTTGTTTGTTTTGGATGAAGGGCAAATTGTCCAAGACCAGCATCGCGGTGTAAAATTTGAGCTTTTACTAACCAGGCTGAAGAGGAGACTACCTCATGCCCGATTTCTCTTCCTTTCAGCCGTGGTTCCAAAGGAAACGCTGGAAGATTTTGCACGATGGTTTAATGCTAATCCCATAGATGATGTTCTAAGTTCGGACTGGCGTCCATCCATTCAGCGTTTCGCAAAATTTGAATGGAGAGGAGATACTGGGGTGATCAGGTACCCTTCGACTGAGGATATTCAGATTCTTCAGGAATTTATTTCAGGAGTGATAAAACAACAAACGTACGAATATGTGAATCCCATAACCGGACGTCTCAACAGAAAACGTTTCCCGGACATTAACAGTAAGGCTCAGACCGCCGCTGAGCTAGCTTTCAAATTTGCTGAACTCGGACCAGTTCTGGTCTTTTGTTCTCAGCCTAATTTTGTCGAAGCGGTGGCTAGGTCTTTGGAAATGCGCTTGGATTTGGCTAGAAAAAGAGATGAACAGATTCCCGGTTATTTCCTAACGACATCTTCGACTCGTTCTGTGCGCTCTGCGCAAGAATGGTTAAGTGATAATCATGCAACCACAAAACTCCTTAAGAGTGGTATTGCAATTCATCACGGGAATCTTCCCGACGCCCTAAGAAAATCTATAGAATTAGATTTTCGAGATAGGCAATACCGTATACTGATTGCCACAAATACATTGGCACAAGGAGTCAACCTACCAATTAGAACTGTGATAGTTCACAGTTGTTGGCGGCATAGAATTGAGGAACCGCCTGAACGAATCTCGGCTAGAGACTATTGGAATATCGCTGGTCGGGCTGGGCGTGCAGGTAGAGAAACTGAAGGCACAATCATTCATATAGTCACAAAAGAATCTGACGAAAGAGATTTTCAGTATTATTTGGACCATCGGAAGGAGGTTGAACCCGTTTCAAGTGCACTTTTCCAATTATTAGTTGATCTGTTGTTCGAACGTTTGACCGAGAGCGCCTTGAGTGAGCGCCTTGATCCTGAGACCTTAGCTCTGTTAGTTGAAGAGGGAATAGAATTTTTTTCGGATGAGATAATAGAAACCATCTTAAATGAGACTCTAGTCCAAACGCAAGCCACGAGATCTGGTGTTGATACCAAAGGTCTTCGAAGAGCTTTTCAAGGTAGTGCTGAGAGTATAACAAGACGTGTTCCTGACAAGTCCTACTGGTCCGTTTACAGCTCTACTGGATTGAGTAGCAATAGCTGCGAAATACTTCGAAGCTACATCATTAGAAACAAAGACATAGTATTTAATTTACTTAAGAAAGCGGGGCCTGCGAATATAGCCGATATGACCAAGATGCTTTTAGAGGCTTGTCTGACTTTACCAGAAATGCGAAGTGACCAAGAATTTGGCGTTAGCTATAACGAATTATTGCAGAGTTGGTTAAGTGGAACAAGTATTAATGAAATCATAGCTGAGTTTGAAGAGCAGGTTACTTCTTTGGAGGAACTGGCTAATTTTATCGAAGATTTCTTTGCATTCCGCTTGCCATGGGGAATATCTGCCTTCCTCAGAATCGCTATTAAAGAATTAGGACTCAAAAGTGAAGAACTTTCTGATTTCGCTTTATTCTTTCCAACAATGGTTAAATTCGGGGTACCCATGCCAGCAGCAAGTTGGGCGCTCTCTGCGGGCATCCCGTTTCGAAAAACAGGTATAGCGATTGCTGCAAAATACTCGCAGGAAACAAGCCAACCTAATTTTAAAGACTTTACTGAATGGCTTGGTAAACTTCACTCAGAGGAGCTGCGTTACGAGTTTGGACTTGTAGGCCCTGTCTTGGAAGATGTGAGTAAAGCTCTTTCAAGATCAGGTTTCAATCCGCTTTTAAGAAAATTTTCTTCGAGCGAGGAAATCTTGCCTTATGAAACATATGTTCGAGGAATTACTTACGAAAACCGTTTCATCGTAGCCTCCAGTGCTCGAATCGGGCAGTCTGTGGATCTCGTAAGAGACTATGATAATCCTGTCGACCACAATGCTGTGAAAGTAGAGTTGAATGGACAGACGTTGGGTTATCTAGAACGGCAACTCGCACAACTTGTTGCCACAGACATGGATTGTGGACTCTCTATTAAAGGAACAATCATCGAAATTGAAAGAACAACACAGATACCCCAAATAAAGATTCGACTTGTGATATAGCCCTTGGTGCGCACGTGAATGGTTCTATTACCATCTGGGCAGTCTACGCTTCCTATTTCTATTTTCAACTTGAAGTTGTTGGCTTGCTTTTCCTTTCGGGGAAATCCTCAGGTCTTACTTTTCGGTGACGTCGAGGGCCGAAAATAGTCTCCAGCAGACTCTTGCCCCCTGGATGCTTTAGCATCTCTAATACTCGAGGAGGGTCAAACTTGTTGATCAAAATTACACGTCGCATGGTTGGAAACAATGTAAGTGTTCTTCTCCTACAAGCTTCCACATGCTGGGAACATTGTAGTCAGCCTAGCTCTTACGGTTTATCCATTCCATCAGAAAGTCGATAGCTGATTTTGTGGTATAGAACTTTTGTCTGTTCACAGTTCGGGAATGCATGATTGGATTTCGTCCATAATTGTACCATATCTGCAAGTAGGTTGTTATATTGGCCAAGTCTTCCTTTCCGTCGGTAAATAATCTGTCATACTGCTTTATAATCTGTGTATAGTCTCCTAGATCGGCATAGTTCATTAGATCCTTTTCAGGGTCGATTCCCCATCTTCTGTCTTTTCTTTCCTTATCTTTCCAGCCTTCAACAACTTGGGGGATCTCTTTCTCCATTTTCTCAACGTAACTTTTGCCCAGTTTTTGCTCGATGAACGCCCTTAACTTCTGCTCCAGATCGCTTACCAAAATGTAAAAATCTCCCAAGTCTCGCCTATCCAGAATGCCAAGTTCAGATTTGACTTCTGAAAGACTGGGAATTTTCTCCTCAGTGGTGTATTCTTTCATCTCCTTTTCTTCTTCTAGAAGTATTTCCACGGCAGGTTTCATCAAATTCTCTCCTAGATAAATTTGAAATCTACCCAAGTCCAAAATTTCAAAAGGCTTCTCCTCAGAAAGAAGACCGTAATATTTGCTCGTGATTTTCATTTTGCTCATATCGTTTACGATTCCAGCTAGTTGTCCTTCCTCAATTGAGTTGCTTTTCAGGAGGTTATAGTATTGCTGCCTCGCATAATCCAAATCGTCAAAAGCGAGGACTCTGTTAGCAGACAACAAAACGGGATAGAGCTTCATAGTGTTCTCTTGCAATGAGGTAAAATCGCTTATCGATGAATATGTACTTGTTAAGAATTCCTTTATTTCGGGAGATATGACATAACATAAATCCTTGGTGTGACCGCCCCTGGTCGAAACATAATTCCAAGTTTTTACACATAACCCCACAGATTCTAAGGATGAAAAGAACCTATCCCAGAGAACCCAAATACGGCTATCCCCTAGAATAAAGTCTTCCCATAGTCCACCCATCCCCAAATATGGCCTTTCCGTGCTGAAGGCCAACTTCTTCGAAACGTATCTTCTAATAAAGAAAGCTATAACCTTTCTTGGGAGGGTTCCTAACTTCTCTACCAATTGATTCTCTGTTTCTCTAATTCTTTTTTCAACCAGTCTTCTTCCAAGATCGGAACCCCTTTCCGTGGTTAAAAATTGATGAAGATACCAATGATTTTCCTTGATTAAACCTCTTGAAAGCAGCAATTCCTTTTGCTCTTCTTCCTTTATTTCAGACTGTAGGATACCTTCCACTCTAATGTTCTGTCCCATGTATATTTTCAGAAGCACTTTTTGAGTCTCAGGAGATATTCCCATATTCAAACCGCATTTAAAATCATGAGAGTTTGTATTTAAATTTGCGTATAAAAATGTTTATTGCGAGCCTAAAAACTAGTCTAAGGTGAGAACTCTGTCTTGTTAATATTGAAAGCGATATATCAAAAGCTTTCACAGGGCGGATCTTCACCAATGCGGAAGGAGCAGAAGATCTGGTTAAAGCCATCAAAGCCAGAAAGAAGGCTAAAAATCTTCTCATTCACCCTGAAAGAAAAGATAGAGAGTCTAAGAGCTCAGAAGGTTGGGAAAGGAGAGAGGGTTACTATGGAGAGATTTTTTTAATAAATTTTTTAAATAAAAAAATTTTAAAAGTAGAACAAACATATTAGTTTGTTCGCATTCCGTTAATATAAATTAACGGAAACATTTAAATTAAACAATACTTTTGGCGTATTTGTGCGTTACGTTAAAACGTGGCGCACAACATAGGCAGAAAGGAGTAAACCGATAACTAGCAATTCAAACCATTATAATGATGGTTTGCGCCGAGTAGCACACGAAACTAAAACGCCTTAAAGGGTTAGGTTATCCCGACAAAATAGCCATAAAATACGTGTGAAAAGCAAAATAACTCATTATAATGGTTTAAAGACTCAAATAACCCTTAAAATGTGTCGTATTTGCTCTTTTCTGTGCTGTGCCATGCGTAAAAGGTTAAGAAAGGTTGCTACGCATGGAGTTAAGGCTAGAGCCTTACACAGTAGCCTTAAACAAACCGTTAAAGGTTTGTGCATAGCTGAAAGGGTTAGAGTAAAACCTTTCTGAAGGAAATAAAGCCCTTAGAAATTGATTAGCTAAGGCTTCTCTAAACCGATGGCTTCAAAGATTTGAGGGTTGATTATTGCTATATCTAGCCGTTTGCCGAGAGTGTAACTTCCTAATGGTTGCTAGTGACGTTAAGCTGATTAAAGAGTCTATCGCTGACCACGTAGAGAGATCACATAAGCTAGAGATGCCCCTGTTCACTTCAGAAACTCCGATAAAGGACTTCGAAGAGTTCACCAACATAGTGAGGGTAAGAAACCCAACAGACATTCTAATGCTGAAACAGTCAGTCAAATCTCCGCAGTTCTGGAACGCCTTTCGGAATCAAGTGAAATTAGCGGAAGCTAAACCTCAACCTTCCCCTTATTTCTGAAACAGCCATCGGGGAGATTAAGCCTTTCTGAAATCTGACGGGAGACAACCGAGGGGTTAGTTTCCACATTTAAAGGAGAAAAAATATTTTGCCAGCAAAAGCTAAGGGAACACAGGAAACTGTACCCGTAGAAGTCGATAGACAAGCCTTGCAAGAGGCTTTCGTCGAGCTTGTTTCCGAGAGATACGGCTACTGGCTAGGTCGCAGAGTTACCCAACAAGAGATGGCGACAGCCACAAAGGAACAATCCAAAACTGTTCGAGAGTTAAACAAGACCGTGAACACGAACATCGAGGCTTACATAGAAAACGCTTCCGACGACCTGAAAACCAAGATTGTCACAGGACGGAAGACCGTAGCCGAAGCCAAGAAAATCCTTAAGGAAGCACGAGCCCCCTTCATGAAGAAAATGGCTCCTCTTGCAAAGGCTGTGCGTTACTGTGATAATGTGGCGATTCCTGACTCCCTAAAAGAGTTGGGACACCCTATCCAGCCACGCTTCAGTCTATCCGCTTGGGTACAGGATGCCATAAAGCCTAAAAAGTAAGGCTTCCATCAAACCCTTCCAATTTCCTCCTTTTTTCTGTTTCCTGCTTGAGTCGTGCAGTTCACCTGCCGACGGCATGGAAAGGCAACCCCAACGTTTCTCCCTTCAAGATAGAATAAAGGCTACGTTATGTGGGTTCTCCAAAAGTCGAGAGGATACATCTGACCTGAATCTAAATGGGGTTGTGAAACTCCAGCTTTCCTAAGTTTAGAGTTCAGGTTGCAGATTACTCTCGACTGGAGATAAACCCACAACAATTACGAAGCGTTGCATTTACTCCTCAAAGGTCTACCGTTGGGGAAGACCGTCGCCTGTGGGGACAGGCAACACCCTTATGATGTTCCAGCGGTAGGTAAACCGACTAGGACTCAGTCGTCTTTTAGCCGAAAGGCTATAACTATGTGGTGACATGGCTGAGGCTCTCCTCGAGCCGATTGACGGGGTAAGCTGAGAGAGGAGATGGTAGCCCGTAAAACACGAAACAGACGCCAAGCCCTTACGCCTTAGCCTTATGCCGTAGTTGACCACCCCCAATTAACCTCAACTACGGTTCTCCTTTTCGAGTGGGCGGGTGCGGGCAAAGTGTAGAGGCGACTCTACGCTTGAGGAAAGGGGGCGAGGTGGCAACGCTTCACAGCGACACGCTTTTTGGGGTGTCCGAGAAACGGCGCTGATTTTGAGAAAATTCTTTCTTCGCTTCAGCCGTCGTTTTCGGACACTTCACTCTTTGGGGTGAAGGTTTGCCCGATGTCATATACTGCAACAGTTTTGAAGTTAGCCACCACAAAGAAGCCTTCTGTATGATCTTTAAGTTCCAGAAGCCTGACGGAACGGAGATCCCAGTCTACGTTATAATGAGCCCTCAAGGATGCAAAGCCCTCTTAAACATCACATCAGCCGAGATGACCGAATACGAAGCTCAACATGGCAAGGTAGAAGCATGGAACACGACAAAAAACACAGTGAATCCCAACAGCAAGAATCACGCACCAATATACTCCTAGTTCCCCTTTTTTTCTCTTGGGGTGAAAAAATGACTAAATATCGGCTACTGATTAGAATGTGGGTCAAACAAGACAAACTCTATGACACCGCGAAAGAAGCATACGAAGTCGGAGAGAAGATCGCAAAGCCTGAGGACATAGCAGTAGAAGAAGTGGATGAGTAACCCTCTTTTTTCTTTGGGGTGTAATTCTTGGCGAAAGAGAAACCAATAGTTATGCTTTGTCATGATGGAGACTTAAAAGACCTTAAACGTCAAGGCGTAGCAGCCGAGGAGAAAGATACTTAGTATCCTCCATATGGGACGGCACACGTGTCAAAATCGAGAAAAAGAACGGTAAAGTTGAGCTGATAAACAGACACGGAATCATCTACACTCGCAGACTCCCAGAGATGGTCGACGCAGCCAAAGCGATCAAAGGAGACTTCACCATAGACACTGAAGCAGTTTATGTTAACCCAAGGACTGGCGAAGTGGAGTTCACAGCCAGTCAGAGGCGCTGCGCGACTCAGGATTGGGCTAAACAATATGTTCTTCGGAGACAATATCCGATTACTGCTGAAGCCTTCGACGTTATGGAACTCTACGGATTGGATGTCACTAAGCAGCCATATCTTGCGAGAAAAAAGTTACTCTTTGAACTGTTAGAAGGAGCACCACTCGAGATACAATATACTTCATACACCTTTGAATTAGAAAAGGCTTGGGAAGACGTAGTTCGGAGAGGCGCTGAGGGACTGATACTTAAAGACATTAAGTCTCCCTACGAATACGACCGTTCATATAAATGGCTTAAACTGAAGAACTGGAAATTACAAATCGTCGATGTCGTAGGCTACACAGCCGGGAAGAACGCTAGAGCGCCCTTCTTCGGCAGCTTAGTCTTGGCAAAGGACGGCAAATTCGTAGGATGCGCTGGGTCTGGACCCAACGACTGGGAACTCAGACAACTCAAGGACAAGTTCAGCGACGCCCCGAAAATCCCTAAACCATTTGACATAGGAGAAGACTACACAGCCTTGGACATCAACCTGAAAGTCGAGGTCAAATACTACAAGCACACCGACAACGGAGTCATGCGATTTCCAGTATTTGTCAAAATAGTCTCCTAACTTTCTTTTTTGGGGTGCAAAACCCATGCGATTCAAAACGAGAGAATTCGACGTTGAAGTGAAATATAAGACAGCGGGGAACGAGCTGCTAATCCCGGCACCAGAGATACGAATGCGTACCGTAGATGGAAAACTGGTGGAGAAAGTTCGAGTGGTAGCTCAAAACAAGTTCCAGTGGCACGGCAAAAACCTCGCTTCGGAGATCAGATACATTGATCCAGACACTCAGCAACAAGTCCCCTCAAGCGAGGTTATGGAGATTCTCGACAACTTCAAATACAAATACCTAGCTGAAGACGGCACCGAACTGAAAGAAGAAGATGTTGTTTACTATGCCATTCAACCAGACGGGTCCGAAAAAGAGTGTAGTCCATACCCACGAACAGACCTGATCGAAATCCCGGAAGAAAACTGGGTACCATCAACCAGCATAGACGGTTTCCTCATAACAAGCATATATGAAATCTTCAGCGACGACAAGAAAATCGCTTTACGACTGTTCGAGGAAGCCGAGAAAAGACTCCGCGCAGACCAAGTAGGCATAACCACATTCTCTTGGGGAGGCTTCAAACAATACTACGTATTTCTCTGCCCAACATTCAAAGACGGCAAATTCGTGTGGCTAATGAAATTCACCGAACAAAAACTCGCATACAACCATCTGCAAGAACCACCCACACCAGCTAAAGTGCCGATACGTGAGGCCCCAACACTACAAACCCTGCCACCAATCCAAGCTCTAGTAGCTGTTGCCAAGAAAAAGCAGAAAAAAGAGTAGCACGCAATATTTTCCCTTTTTTTCTATCGGGGTGCCGATTATTGAAGGTGCGAGTAATAACTTTTGACATCAAAGAAAACACGATAGGGGACAAGACCTTTCCAGAGTTTCATAGCGACGATTTCGATATCTACCTGACTGAGTGCTACGAAAAACTTAAGGATGGAGAGATCTTCGGCATCAAGATAATTCGCTATTTCGATGGAAAAACACCTAAAATTCCCATAGCACAAGCTGAGACTCCAGTTCAAGAGGTATGCGTTCCTGCTTAACCTTCCCTTTTTCTATTTCGGGGTGCTCAATTGAGTGAATTAGCTGAGCAGATGAAAGCCCATGGCATAACTGATCCTTGGGATCTCACTGAATTTGACCAATGGGTTAACGACGCAACCAGAACAGATATAGTTGCTACCGCTGAAAAGTACAATTACGAAGTGTTCGGACTTGAACTCTGGGGAGAATGGAAAAAAATAAGAGGTAGAGACTTAGTGGGTGCACTTAACTTCTCCGTGGACCTAATCTTCAAGAATGAAGATGAAGTGAAACTTGACAAGCTAATCAACGACTACAAGCAACAGACCGAAAAGGAATGGTCGATGGAAGCTGACAAGAAACTTGTTGACCAACTCTTCGAGTTAGCTTTAATGTCCTGCACATGGGTTTAAATCTCCCCCTTTTTCTTTGGGGTGACAAACCATAAAAGAACTAATCTATTCCGACGAGATAAGGATCCTTGGTAGCCCAAAACAACTAGAGAAAGCACAGAACATCATGGGGACAATGCAGCCGCTGCTCAAGACTCTAGGCGAGGCTCAAGCCAGATTAATGATTCAGGATGCCATTGATGAACACCATCTGAACGCTTCAATACTATACAAGGGGAACCGGGTGTGGAGTAGAAGAAAGATTCTGAGAAACGTGGAGCGCATAATAGAGAGGGAAACCTTGTATGGGAATAAACGTGTAAGGTGGATCCGGGTTAATGACACTATCCGTTTACCAGAAGCACCCGCTAACTTCAAGCCTGTACTCTCCAAATACTTCTATGAATTTCTAACACTCTGCTGTGGCAGCTCAGCCCATTATAACTTGGCAGGATGGATTGGAATCTATCCAACATTAGAAGACCTCAAGAGTTTCTTCCAGAAGAACGAACACGGCAAACCTGTTTCAGAATGGATTCCAGAGTGGAAGGCAGACGCAAAAAGAATAGTTGACGACATAGAGCGAATGCTTTACCCCTTCAAGAGCTACGTGAAGAGCAGACAGAAACGCCAAACATCATACTAACTCCTTTTTTTCTTCGGGGTGCAAATTGAAGGAGATACTCTACGAAGGAGAACCTCGCTTCTCACTTAAAGAGATGAGGGCCATACCGCCCTACAAGGGACCGAAAAGAGCCTTAGTCGAACTTATGGACGAAGTTGAGAGGAAGGTGCACCATTTTAGGAAAGAATGCTGGAACATCACAATAGAGCTCTTAGCAGACCACTTAGGAATAATAGAAAACCCTTGGAAATACAGTCTCCCAAATGTGAAATGGGCTGGTCCAGTAAGTAAACCCAACTATCCTCAATTTCAACAGCTCAAGCAACATATTCAGAAAACGGGGCTCATAGAACAGTACATTAAGGAAGCTAAGGAGAAACCTTGGGACTACATCGGTGACATATTCGTTGAAGAAGAATTGGCTGGAAGACACAACAGATTAGGCCAAAACTTAACCCCCAGGGCAATAGTCGAATTCATGGTTACAATGCTAGGAATAGGAGAGAAAAAGCAACGCCCGCGACCGGATGCAATGACAGAAGCTTGGTTAAGCATTGAATCCATGGCGTATGACCATAAATTGGACAGGAATCTTTTCTTGGAACAACAACGCTTACGGTGTATTTCCGAAATTGAACCAGTATGGACAAAGTACGTTATTAAGCCACAAACAGTGATAGACCCAGCAGGTGTTGGAACAGGTCGATTCCTGCTCGGAGCCACTTGGCATGCGCCTAAAGCGCCTCTTGTGTTGTTTGGAATCGAGATAGATCCCTCGCTTTACCGAGCGTGCTTGGTGAATATGGCCATGTTCAGCAACCATCCTTACAGCATAGTATGTGGAGACGCACTGATGATTGACCTACCCTATTGTAGTCCAAGAAGCAAGCTCTGGGACCTCGGCAACCAATGGAACCCGCCTGATATCTCACAATTCTATTACAAGCCAAAACCACCATTCAAGTTCTCGCTTGCAGCATTAGCAAAAGCAAGAAAAGAGCAGCCACCAACTCCTATTCCAGTACCCATCATTCCTCAAACATCAGCAGCCTTCTCCCTTGCGAAGTTCATTAGGGCAAAAAAACATTAACCATCCCCTTTTTCTCTCGGGGTGCAAAATGGAAAACACACTAGTCTTGTTTAAAAAAACTCTGTTTTCAGCATTTCACGAATGGATTAAACAAAATGAAAAGACGATAGGCGACAAATGGTTCAACAACCTAATGGGACAAGAGAAGAAAGCATGGGAAGAGAGTAACAACGCCATCCACCTCATCGGCACCGCCCTCTGGATGTTCAACATGATTAGCAACTTCGGTGTTTTAGCAGGATTAGGACCCTCCAACGTACAAATCCATGACATACGAGACGGAATAGACGAAAAAACAACCAAAAGACTGCTGCTACTCATCTCTTCAACTCTAAGCCTACAGTATCTACCAAAAGAAATTGCTACCATGCAGATACCGGAAGGGAAGGCGCCCTGGCGGTTCTCACTACATGACCATGCATTGAGGCTGAAGATCCATGCCCAGTGAACAGTTAAGTGTCCTTCTCGAACGCATTCGGCAGCCAAGAATACTTTACCATCGAATACATCCAGAGAAACCTAAAAGAAAACGTTTGAGAACAAGCAAGAATCTACTCAATCTCCTTGACCGGATAGAAACTCGGAGATGGGTTGAGGCAACTAAGCCTGAACTCGAGGCCAGAATAGATGCGCTAAACAAGGAACTTAAGGTCATGAAGCACATGGAAAACTGTGGACGTTGCCTGATGGAATTACAATTAGACGTTGAGCGATACAACGGTACCCGGTGTTTTTGGTGGCTTGACTTAAATAATGACCCCTCTGAATCTTACGAAGACTGCCCTAAACCAGAAAATTACAAGATAGGCTCATACTGGACGGGCTCATCTGATGACACAATGCGCTTCATTAAAGACAGAATAGCGTGGGCAAGAATCTACACATTAAAAGAAATCCGGGCAACAGGTAAAGCTCGTAGCCTTCTTGAACATTGGGACTTCAGCCGCTCAGATGAATTTCGTGAAATGTATGAATCCCTCCTATATTCCAATTTTTTTCTCTGGGGTGAGATCATACCAACTATGCGAAGTCTATTCAGCTTTGAGCAATTTGAAGAAGTCCTGCAAAAACTTGCACACGAAATAGCTACAGAGGCTCTAATGGCTCCTCTACGAGGAGACGTTCGAATCATAATCTATGGCGGTAGGTTGTCCACCGTTGAAACCAATAAACACCTAATCCGCTTCTTTGCAAGGCATATAGCTTACACTGAACATGATGGCCACAGCTGGGAACACAGTTGGGGCTTTGATGTCGAAGATAAGTTATACTTAACAAGCGACGACTGTACCAAAATATCCTATTATGCACCTGAAGGCAAAGAAAAGGAGACCATAGAGAAAATCACACGGTTCATAGACAAAATCATGGCTGAGGCATCAATAAAGCCTGTTCCACGCTTTACACTAGCAAAAATCGCACATTCCAAATAACCCTCCTTTTTTTTCTTTCGGGGTGAAAGTTGAACAATCTTGAAATGCGTACGCTCAAACGTATGTGCGACACCCACGGATTAGACTACCAAGAAATTGATAACACGCTAACATACTACGAAAACAAGAGGCATCTCCTCTCCTTAATCCACATGCTGTCTCAGACCCTCGACGTATTCGAGATGGAACGGATGGCTGAACTCCAAAAACAGTACATAAAGGATCACTTCCTCTGCTACTACATAACGTGCCGAATGGCCGGGGAAACTAGGTCTAAAGACATCGGAGAGGTCAGTACTGAACCACAGATGTTCTCCTTGAAAGCTATGGCTCATGTTGGGTTCTCTCTTCAACATTTGTGTAAAGCTTAAAAACGCCTTACACCTTTTTCTTTCGTGCAAACGTGGGGTGATTAAAATGCCCAGTAGAAAAAATGAAAAGAAGGAAAGATTTTCTCTCACACTCCAGCCTAAACAAAGCAAAAGGCTCAATGAATACTGCCTAGCGGTTGCCAACAAACAAGGAAAAATGCCGCACGCCATAAAAACCAAAATAATGAGAATGGCCCTTGACGAATGGCTAGAGGAACACGGTAACGACCACGACATACAGTTCTAATTCCTCCTCATTTTTCTCGGCTCGATGATTTTTCTCTTTGGGATGGCAAATGCATCCTTTAGACGTGGCTACAATTCCTAGCAGAGCAACTTTCTTCACGTGCTTCCATCGCCATTTATCTATTCACATTTCTTTCCGAATTAACTGGGGTTTGGGCAACGAAAGTTGTTTTCTTATGCGGGATTTTCTGTTTGCAATGATTATGACTGTTGATGGTGTAAGAAACATGAGTAGAAGCAGTGGCCATGCTGAAAACTCAGGCACGACTAAGATGTCGCTTTGGATAGGAGGAGAACCTGAAACTTCTTCAGTCGGGCTGTCTTGTGTGAAGGCTTCGATTCCTATCAATTCAACCTTCACAGTGAAATATACAACGTATTCTGTTGTTGTGTTTATCTGCATTGTCTGCCCGTTCTGCGCGTTGGCAGTAGTAGAGACAGTAATCTCTTTGGTTTCCCAAGTTGACCATGTGATGCTTGAGGGCGCTGCTGAACCATTGCCAATGGTGGTAACTTGACCGTTTAGATGGCCATGGATAATCACAGTTATCCTGATGGTGCCATCATCGTAGACTGTAATGGGAGGAGAATCTCCTAACAGCCAAGTTGAGTTTATTGGAACCGAGGGAGAACCCGACTTCTTGAGCAGAGGACGATCAACCGTGTAGTTGACGGTTAATGTTCCGGACCCCGGCTTTGCGGTAATCAAATAATTCGTTGAATTGTTGGGCAAGACCGTCCCATCTGAAGAATTAAAGACTGCAGAGCAGTCCAACGTGACGGACGCATTAATGTCAGTTAATGCTGGAAACACATCACCAGTTGCAACATGGTATGAAACAGTGGTTTCTGAAGGAGCCATGACAGTTGGCACCATGAACAGCAAAAGAAGCATTACAGACCCGAATGCAATCCCTTTCCTCGTCTTCCCTGTAATTTTATTCTTCATTTCCAATTCCTGTCTGATGGGAAACTGCTTGAATGTGTTGTTAATTCCCTTTTTAAGGATTATGAATTGCGAGTAGAGATTTCAAAATGAATTCTAAGACTTGACGTTGTATGCTTACAACTTATCACGAATACTTGGAGACTCACATACGGGCAACTATTTATGGAAAAAGATAAGCGCAAAGCGTTCTCGAATCTTATGAGGAGGATGTCGAAAAAGGGATTTTACGAGACGTTAAAATTCATCTGCGAAAAGGCACCAGTACACTATGCCGAAATCTTGGACTACGATCTCAGTAACATGATTGTACGGAGCCGTGCAACCGTCACCCTTATCGTTCGGAACCTCGCCAAACTGGAGCTGATTCAACGCACTATAGTTGATTCTCGGCCAATAAGAACCGTCTATCAGCCAACGGAAAAGGGCTTGCAGTTGTTGCGACACCTACAGGCCATAGAACAACTTTAGATAGTTATGAGGTCGTTTGCCAGTTTACTGTGAATAATATTTCATTCCCTTTCATTTTATTAATAGGGAAAAACAAAAGGTTGCAGCCTCTGCGGCCACAAATCCCCGCTAAAACGAAGAATCAAAGAATTATTATCAATGTCCTCACCGTTGTTACATTTTACCTAAACAAGATGCTACTATTTCTGGTTATGACTTTCAGTCTTCTCTTCGTCATGTTCATTGTCCTAGATGTGGAAAAATAATTGCTCATGCACCAATAAACCATTATGTAGCCATAATTCATAAACTTCTTTTACGACTCAACAACGCAATTTCTTATGGTAGCATTGGGGATGGACAGACAGGTCTTGGAAGGATTTGATAATTCTGAATCAATCCTTTTCAAGACTCTTCCAGTTAAGAAACGCTAATACTGGGATTACTTTGAGAAGAAGAAACAATGGACTGAAAGTTTCTGAAATCGGTGAAACCTTAAATTATGTTAGAAATTTGGAAACTGGTAGTCATGGTATATTCTTTTACAGGAGCCCATATGAGAAGCATGAAGTGCTCTTTAACTTTTTGCAAGCCGGGTTTCAGAAGGGGGAAGGGGCAATTTACATTCCATCACAAGAAACTTCAAAGCAAATCCGTAAACACATGGAAGATTTTGGGTTGAACGTTAATGCCCTTGAAAGGGATGGCGTGTTAAGAATCTTTGACTATGATGAGTGGTATATAATCGATGGCAAGGTGGGTGGGTCACGCACGATAATGTTGGCGCAGCGCATATTCGATGAAGCAATGGAGATCGGGCTCAAAGGATTACATTCATGCGGTGAGGCCGCATGTTTCTTTGAACACAAGAAAGAAAAAGAGTTGGTGGAGTTCGAGCTTGGGATAGGCAGAAAACTTGAACTTCCCGCAACCGCGCTGTGTGCCTACGACGTGAACCATGCCAAATCCCTTGAGGAAAAATTCTTTTTCAGTTTGATTAGGGCGCATGGACCAGTTGTCACCTCTAGCTTTGCGCGCGAAGTCAAGTTTGAAAACTTCTTTCCTCCAATCATGGACGCGGTGTTTGAAACCGTTTTCGGGGAGGTAGGTAAGGAAACTCTTTTGAGAATGCTCGACGAGCGCCATTCACTTACGCCACACAGGATTGCCGAAGACCCCGAGTCTTTCATTGAAGGATTGGAGGAACTAGTTGGTTCTGGAGCACAAGTCATCACAAAATTGGTAGTAAGGCAAATGCATTCAAAGATGGGAATAACACAAAGTGAAATGATCTGATTCGGTTTAAATAATGCTCCTTTTATCACAGTTCTCGCAACCAACCCTGCCATCCGTCATCTTAGATGTGGTTTGTTAGACACTCGGCTTATGTGTTGGAGGCTTCATTCAGTTAATACAAATTAACAGCAAAATAAAATGAAAAAAGATACGGAGGGGAAAGTCGGCTCAGAACAAGAATCAAAATAGAAGGAACATAACAGCATTTCTCGAGCACATAGCGCGCGATTAAACCATTGACTGTATTAAAGGAATTGCATCGTCTCTCTGCAAGATGGGCATTCAAACTCCCTCATTTCCGTATGTAGAAGAAAAGAAATTCGACATTCCGGGTTGGGACATGTTACGTCAGCATAACCTACGGGAATTTTTCGCAAACGTCGAACAACTTTGTAAGCCCTAATAACATCTCTTATGTAATCAAGATGCCTTCTATTCTTTGGGTCATACAACAGATAGTGATTTAGGTAAGGAACAGGAAAACGGATTGGTATATCGATTTGTTCAAAGACCCATATTTCTTTGTTGAGTTGACAAGCCAGTCCCACTTCAAATGATATCCAATTTTGCGTATAGATACCTCTGTCAATAACATTTGGTCCAAGTAATAGGAAAAGAGCTTCTGATTCAAACATTTGTCTTTTAATAAATTCCCAAGGCGGAGGTGGAAAATATTCGAATTCAACAGAGATGGCTTGAACGCCTTCAATTCCGAAGATCTTCAGAAAATAATCTCGCATTTCTTCGTCTGCTCTACTGTGTGAAAGGAATATCTTTCCCATATTCTTGTTGCCACCGTACATTATTATGCACGCATGTTTTTATAAGGTCTTAAAACATTAACTTCAATTGTTAGAGGTGACCTAAATGCGAGTTAAAATGGCGATTGGAAAAGATCAGCTAAGAGACATGTTCGCCGCTACTCAACCTGAAGGTTCACAAGTCCGAGATATTCTCGTAAGAACCAAAGAAGGAGAAAGTGATTTCGAGGAATTGGTTATTGTAATTGATATTCCGATTGCTGTTCCTAGAGAAACTAGTAAGAAATCTAAATAAGACCATCTGTGGATACAGTGACTCCAAAACTTTGCGCGCTATGATTTTGTTATCTGCGAGATAACGCGCGCGTCAGTTATTGGAATGCTGCGGAAAATCATTGTCCGCTGCGTGCAACCTTCTCGAAGCCTCCTCAGCTTGTTTCATATATCCTTTTTCATCGAGCCGCCGAAAGATAGCAAGAGCTTGGTCGAGATATTTGACAGCCTCTTGTCTATTGCCAAGATCCTCTTCAAGTAGGCCTAATTGAGCCAAAGTTACGGCTATTAAATGCGGGCTTCCTAGTTCTTTCTTGATTTCTAGACTTTGTCTCAACAATTTGGCTGCTTTGCTATAGTCTCCCTGACGTTGTTTGACAACGCCGATTTCATGAAGCGTTCGCGCGCGCCAGAAAGAGCGCGTGCTAAGTTGCAATCTGGAAAACGACAACTCCCCTCCGTATGATATATTGGCAATCCAAAAGAGAAAAGAGTAATTGAATCAGGGCCAACCCGTTTTGAATATCTCATCGATTAGTCGAAAGAACCCATCCGCGTCATATCCCAATTTTCTTGTCGGTTCTTCTGCAGAAATGAGGTCATCGATTGGATCACCTTTTCTTGGCTTAATTAGGAAGATCTTTTCTTGAAACCTGTGGACATAATCATGCAGAATGTAGTTGTCACTACCACTATATCCAATAACAAAAACTATCGGAGAATCCTGTGTCAGTTTTGTGACCTCATCCCAAACTTCCGATTGACTTCTATCGATTCTTTCGCTTGGCATCACTATTCTCGGAGGCTTTAGGTCAACGTCATGAAAGCTGCATTTCAATGTTCCAGTAGAAGAAATTGTCGGGTCGAAAATCCGGAATTTTTCTGGTCCCAGACACATTGGGCATTCGTAGTAAAGCGCGTTTCCGTGAATTTTGTATACTACGATAATATCTTCAGGATCAAGCTGCCGTAGGTGTTCTAAGTCCTCGTCAGAAGAACAGATGACTAGCTTCTTCTCCGGAGGGAAGTGCCAATCCATGCGATAAGATGCATAGGCCTTCTCGAAAAGAGAATCCCAATTTGTTGTAATCAGTGCCACAATATGCCCATCATTCATTTCTTTGATAATTCTCTTATGAGCATAAGTAGGTGCTGCATTCCAGTTGCGGAGATTAAACCATTGAATGAATCTTCTTAGATTGTCTGGCTCATTTCTCAGTTGATTTACAGCATCATCCAGTGAATTAGATTGAACACCTGTTAGCTCTCTTATTTTTGAAAGTACTTCGTGCCCACTAGGAACGCCCGCTGGCATCGAAATGCCGGTACCCGCAAAGACTGTTGAATGACTGTGAAAGCATATGTGAGTAGTCGCAAATCTAAGTATCAGAGGGTAACTCCTAAGGAAAACATCTAAATCCCCTAATTGCTTGAACCACTTCTCCTCTGATCGATAGTGTGAATCTACTCGTTTTTTCCACCACTTAGCCATTTTTCGATCTACACACCTTGTCTTATCAACAGAAAGAACAAAAGGTTTTCCTCGCCAAAGGATTAGATCTTTCCACTGAGTACTGAGAAAGAAAGTGAAAACGTGGCAGGGCTTGCGCGCGCTATAACCCATACATGTTTGGCAAATTTCCAGTTTATTGAGAATAATTGTTTCTTTATTGTCAGGTTTCATAGATTTCCCTTCTTAGGTTCTGGTAACTCTTAGGGACTTGAAGCCTTAAAATCTTCTTTGTATCAGGTTCCTTTCGGGAAAGTCGGACGTTTTGGAGAAGCTCTTCTCGGACATTGGTTCGAGAGAGCGCTAGTTCCAGCCATATTTGCTATATGGGTCTGGGTTTGATATTAACTTCGTAGGTTTTCATTGGAAAACTAGTGAGAAATCGATTACAACAGCTCAGTCTTCATTCGGTTAAAGAGGTTTAACAGCAACATAAGAATTAAACAAAGAATTTGGGAGATTGCGGGAGAAGTCCCGCTAGATTGGTTTCATTGTTCGTTCCTTTGGGGGAAGACTCGCCAATTGAGACTTTGGAATCGAGAACTTCTTCCCACTTGGAACCACGTTGACCTTCAAAGATGCGTTAATGTTGTAATGTGGCGATCCATCTGGATTGGTGAGATTAATTGCAATACCAGCTCGATCGATATCAACTTTAATCTTCACCATAGCTCCGTCTTCAAGCCTAAAAACAACGGTATCGCTTCCCACCAATTTGGCATCCAGCCATTTGAATTCCACCTTTTCGTCTGACATTTCTAAATTCCTCCTAGCACGGTCATATAACCTAAAGGTTTTCCGCATTTCCGACATCTAACCAATTTTGGTTCACTCAATTTTTCACCATAGAACAAATCTTTATCTTCTCTTATAAGCTAGTTTGGATAAAGTTCTATTGGAGAAAGTAGGAAATCGGAAGTTAGATTTCCTGCCTTTTAATGGAAAAAATGGGAGTTTGCGGGAGAAAAAGAGTCAAGTTACACGCTTAATTAAATACTATTGATATATGGTAAACTATCTAGAAGTCTTAAACTTTATAGGTGTCTTGAACAAAATAAAATAAAGGATAATAACTAAGAAAAGTAAGAGAGTAGCAACACTAATATCAAAAACTATTTGGTTCATTTCTTATTCCTTTTTTGGATACTTATCTGGAAAAGGTTCAATTAAGGGTTTTTTGTTTTCTACTTCTTTTTCAGACTTCTCAATTATTTCGTCTTTATCTCTTTTTTCACTATTTGCAAAAACCATTATAGCTCCTAGAACGAACTGTGTAAAAGCAATTCCTAACCATGTTACTATTGAAAGGGTAGATAGCTGAACATTAACATTAATGTCGTAATAGTTACTTACTTCATTATTTACTTCATTTAACTTCTGCATTATGTCAAAGAGATTAAGAAGAGTTATCACACCAAAGAAGCTAACAATTAAACCAAAGAACTCACTTGCTTTCATTGTTTATCACCTCTTTACGCTACTACCACTAGACGTGATACCTTTTCTAAGAACTAAGAATGTTGTGCATTCACAATAAGCATGGAAAATTAAGATTCAGTAAACTAAGTTTACCGTTTGTTTTTCACAATTCTAATCAATTCTTTTGGTTCTGCTATTATCTTACCACATTTCTCACATTTAGAGGCGTCTTAGATAGTCTTCAGCTATTTTGGCAAGTCTTTTTTCGAAGATATTAAGCGACTTCCCGTGTTCTTCTCTGAACTTGTTGAGAGACCATTTACATCTTTCTTTATAAAGCATCTCAAAATCAGGGATGAAATATTCTTTTGATTGTATTGAAGGGTTTGTGCGTGCTTCTTTAACTTTAGATTCTAATACCCTCAACAAATCCTTACATTGTTTTTTCTCCATAGTTGTTCTTTCCTTTACAATTCTAATTAATTCACTAGGCTCAGCTATAATTCTTCTACATTTTTCGCATTTAAAAACTTCGAAGGGTTCATACATAGGATAGGAATAAGGACAATGAACATGATATGAGGAATGCGAAGAATTATAGTTAGTCTTCTATGTTTCTTCTAGTTCTGCTAGGTATTTTAGAGACAGAGGTTTAACAGCTTTTTCTTTTAGGCTGATGAGCATGGTGTCGTAGTCTCGTAGGTCATCTCCACTTTCTAACCTGAGGTCCCTGAGGAACTTGGAAAAATCTGTGTAGTTGTTATGTAGAGAAATTATTACTCCATCCTTTCCCATGCCATGACCACTAGATGCAAATATGATGTTTGGTTTTCCCGTTGTCACTTTTTCTACCGACCCCTCCGTAACTTTTGACTTAAAAAAACTAATCGCCATAAGTTCATATCCCATTTTTACAAAGTCTGGTATTACAGTAAATTCTCTTATCATTCCTTCCTTTACGAGTCTACCTCTCATTCGACTTACAGTTGGCTGTGACACTCCCAGAACCTTAGCTATTTCCCTATCACTCCTCTTAGAATCCTTCAACAATTCTAAAAGAAGACTCATCATCCTCTTCTTCATTCACAATAACCCCTTAATCTATTTCTTCTCAATTCCTAATTAGTTTCTTTTGGTTCTGCTTTAACTTTTCCACATTTCTCACATTTAGAAAAGAGGGAGCTTTTCTTTTTAGTTCTCCACATAAATGAGGGCATTCTGTCAAAGGCTACTCCTCGTTTAACTGGAAGGGTCTTGAAAAGATTGATTCAAAATTTATCAAATCCTTCCAAGACCTGTCTGCCCATCCCCAATGCTGCAACAACTCTATTCTCAAGATATGAACAGTCGGCAATCATGTTCTTCGATATTCCAAGATATTATTAAGTCTAATAATTGAGGATATCAAAACTTTATACATCATTCAAGGTCCCTATTAGATTGATGGACCATTGCCAGAAATAGACTTCCGGAAATTATGTGTTCAATTTCGCGAAAAACTTGACGAGGCCTTTATCGAAGGAATTGAGAGAAGGCTAGGTCAAGATTTTGATGAGGCTTTAGAGAAAAGACCAAAAGATCTTCTTATAAGCATCTTACAGAATGTCCATCTCTATTATGTCAGTCCCTATGAAATGACAATTGAACTATCTAAGTATCTATCTGAAACTTACCATATTCTTAATTTTTCCTTGGCGTTTTCCGAGAGATATGAATATCCAATAGGCGAGAAAATTGAGGAAGCTGCAAAACTTGTAAACGCATTTTACGAAATGATTGAAGCCATAGGTCTTTCAGAATTTTTTGCTAAAGAAGGAAAAAAATGGTGGTAAAATGAGTTCCAATTATCAACAAGCAGTCAACGCTTTTCTACATCTTCTTGGAATAACACGCATTGCAAATCTTAATCGAATATGGCAAGCCTTTATGGCGTATTCAATGTGCATTGTCACCCAAGCTTTCAGACAAAGACATTATGGAGTGACCCCGATGAATTGTTCAAATGGCTTCAGGTTTAAGTGTTTTCCACAAGGAAACCCCAATGATTATTCATACTTCATTGCTACAAAAGAGGTATCATTTGAGGTTAGGCTCAATATTTACTGTCAAAATCTCCGTTGGAGTGGTTTGCGTTTGAATTTAGATGTTGTTATAATTCACGAAGGATCGATAGACGCCACCTTTCTGGTAGATTCAAATCAAAATCTGGTCTCGTTTGTTGAATGTAAGAATCTTCGTGGATTTCCAGAACTTGTTGCTGGGTTTGAAGGAATAGTTTTTGAACAACAACAGAATAGACTGTACCGAGGAAGCATAAGTAATTTTAATATCCCGGCATGCCTTTTTCTATCCCAATCAGGTCATTCAATAATGTTTATGGATCGGCGTTATCAAAGTGCAAACAAGAGCATGAGGATATTTGATATGCTTCACCCTGGAAGCCCAAACGTGCAAAGTTTTATTCAAACATGGTTCTGAAAGCTAGATAGAAGCGACGCCCTTTACATCTTTTGTCCCTTCGGACGAATAAACCCCAAATCCTCTCAGCCTAAATCTATTCCTAACTTTTTCAGAGATTCATAACACTTTTGACTTTCATCAATGATTCTTGTTGAATAATTCTGAAGGGCTGCTTCTTCTATATCGGGAATTAGTGTAGCCAGAGTCCCTGCTATACTCTTTTCTTCTAACAACCTGTAGTCAGTAATGATTTTGACACCGAGTGCTTTTTTGATTCCATCCTCATTCTTAATGATTAGGTCTTTAACGTTTCTTGGAAGGTCGGTTAACAAAAAATCTATGGAAATCCTTGATACTATTTCTCTTACTTTGTGTCTTCTTAGCTTGAGTATCTTCTTTAATTCACTTCTGTCAATTCTCCCAGCGATGTGCTTCTGAAACTCAGTAGTGAAAGAGTTCTTATTTACGTAATCAATGAGGAAATCTTGAGCCCTAGACGAAGCTAATATATATGAAACTTTGAATGCAGCACGAGACCTCCATTTCTCAAATTTTGTTGGGTACTTCTCTTCTGGATATCGCTCCTTGACCTTATCTGAAATTATATCCCAGTCTTTTGGCAAACGTTTCTTAATGAACGAATTTAGGCGGTCAATATCTCGTAATTGTCTTGGCAGACTATCAGCCATGATAACCATCAAATTCTGGTAGAGAGCTACTCTTACAAAGCCGATTTTATTCAACAACATCGCCAAAGGTTGTCCCTTTGTTATTTGCAGAACCTGTCCTTTCAACCCTTCAGCATACGGAAAGGCAAGAATTATTTCTTTGTTGCGAACCAGTGAGAGAAGCTCATCTTCTCTTATAGCACCTTCTCTCACAAGTCTAGACACTATTTCTCCCGTAACTCTGCTTTCTTCTCTTTCTTGCAGAACTACAGTATGAATTTCTTCGACTTGTTCAGGAACTTTTGATAAATTAACTTCTTTCTGTAAGAGCCACACTCCATAGAGCACTATTTGTATGGCATCAGATATTAGACTAACAACGATAGCCAAGCTGATGTTTTGAGTCAATAGAATAATCCCAACTACTGAAACAATGGAAACTACGGAAATAAAAGTTAGAAATTTCACACGCTTTCGAAGGTTCACGTATATAATTATGCGCGATAGACATACTTAAAAGCGTGTAGTACGCATGAATCCGCTCATGCTTTCAACGCAGAAATCCCTAACATCAGAAAAGTGACTGCTAACACTATGAATCCCAGAGCAACTAATTTCCAGAAAGCAAAAGGCGACTCTCCGTATCACCAACATAGTTGTTATTGAAATTACGATACGTTACTCTTATGTTCGAAGTCGGCTCGTATTTGACATTCAATGTAGGTCACAGAAGATCGATACTCTCTAAAACCATTTGGGCGTTTCTGATGGCTTTGAGCGATCGCTCCTTTAACAAGTAGTCCTGAAAGTACATTTGAAGCTTCTCAACATCTCTTCTTAAGAAGCTTGATTTGACATCGGATATTATCTTGCCCACTTCTTTCTTCACTTGTTTGATTGCCCGTTCATCAGCGCACCATTCAAAAGTGGAAAGGGATTGGATCGTCTTAAAGGCCTCAACTATTTCAGAAGGTTCATATCCTCCTAAGAGCGGGGCTAAAGCCTTGTCAGGAATGAAAGCTTGTAGCAAATCCAAGTCTTGCTCAATCGTTTCAATGTCCACTCCTGCTATCTTCATTGATTCAAAATGACTTTGATAACTATGAATTAGGGCAGCTATGAAATTGGATCCATGGATATGGGTATTCCTTAGTCTCTGTATCTCTTTTGCAGCCGTTTTACTCTTGTCGTCTAGTATGGAGAAAGCAGACGCCCATGTAATTATTCTTCCAAGAGTAAAGGGTTTGGGGACAACCCTTTTCTCAACGTCTGATAAAACTTCATCTAGCTTCACTATTAGGCCAAACTCGACAGAGAAGCATGAGCAAATAATTGAGTCAACAAAATTCCCATAAATGTATCTTTGGGCAGCGCCTCTTATTTCATCCCTAGCTAAATCTGCGTTCTCTCTAATGTTTTTGATTTTCTTAACTGCATCAAAAGGATATTTTGAAAGAGCTTCCAACAAGCTTTCGATTTCTCTTCCTCTAGCAAGGTAGATTTCTGTAACTGGCAGTTGAATTAGTTTCCTCAGGTATTTCTCCCAAACCTCCATCTCAATTCCCTCCAAGCTAATTGATCCACATCTAAAGAAGCATATTAAGCCAATGCCATACGCAGGTTAAAATAGATCGATTGCGACCATAACTAGTGAGTGGTATAGTTTGCTTGAATTATGGGTCTTGGCTGTCTCATTCTTGTATCCAGTTCTAGTCTGCATGGTCATGAAGATCACGTTCAACAGACAATGGCGCAAGGCAAGGGGAAACCCACTGATATTAAAATATGCTCGCGGATACAACGCCGCGCTCAACATTGCGTTAATCTTAACTCTTTTCTTGATGTTTATTAGCTGGTATGTGCTTCATTAGAGAAGGTGTGCGCTAAAGCCTACTTGGCTATAACTGCTTAATTCAATCAACCTAGAAGACCTGCCCGCCCGAGTGAACGAAACCACTGCGTCAGCAATTCTAGGAGCTTTCACATCCGCCATAGAATCTGTTTCAGAGGCGTGAGATCTTAAGCGCACCCACTGTTTCATTGCTGCTTTGGGAATTAAATGATACTATTTTTGAAGGCGTGAACAGTTTTTCCATACATGAATGAAACCTTCTGCATGTGGGCTCATTTATATGTTATGACAGAACCTCTAGGCCTAGACTTGCTAAGATTACGTAGGGATTGAAGGCGTTGGGTGTGCCGCAGCGAATGCACGTTATACGCAATGGTTCTCCCCTAGCCAGGGCCGTTTGAGCCTCAAACCGTCGGAGCTCATAGGGCGTGACCGCTCCGCAGAAGGAGCACCCGAAGTTTCGATATCGTTGTTGAAGCAATCCCCATACCCTTTCGATTTCCCCTACTCTTTTTTGGATATCTCTTTCCATGGCGGTCAGTATCTTTAATCGGGCTTTTCCTTGGCTTATTTCTTCCTCAATCGAGCGGAGTTGCTTTTCGAGGGGCCCTCTCTCCCTAATGAAACTCTCCAGCCTATCTGGGTCGATTCCCATCTCTGCCAAGGATTTCCTCCAGCCCGCCAGTTCCCTAACCGCGTTGGTGTCGAACCCCAGCAGCTCGAAATCTTCAACGAATCGGGCTAGGTTGGAGACCCTCTCTAAGCCAAGCTTCTCTAGCCGCCCTTTTGTGCTTATGGCGTGATCCAGTTCTTGAAGGGTTAAGGAAAGTTTCTCCTTGGCTTCGCGTATCTCTCCCTCAAGCTGAGCATTCACCTTCACGAGCTTCCGGTTTTCCTCTTGAACACCTTTTGCTCTCGCCTCCAAATCTTCAATCCGCTTCATCCTTTCCTCAAAATCCTTGACAACCTCTTCGTATGATTTTCCGGTTTTGGCCTCCAAGCCCGTAAGCCTTATGGATGCCTCTATGAACCTTTCGGGCTCCACCCCACGCTCAGACGAAATCCTTTCCGAAAGCTTGATGAAGGACTCCAGCCCGTCGAGGCTGACGCCGAGCTCGTTCACCCTATTCAGAGTCTTCACTCCTCTGATCGCGTCCACGACGCTTGAGTCACCCTTCCTGAGCATAACATTCAGCTCTCTGAGTTCGTCGAGGCTGGGCTCCTTCCTCCTGGCCTCATTGACTAGCTCGTTCATTGCTCCAAGGCTCACACCAGTCTTTTCATTTATGACCCTGTATGTTAACCCACTTAACCATAAGCGAAGCGCCCTAGCCTTAACTTCCGGCTTTAACACTCCCACCATGTTCACTCCTCTGTTCGTTTGTTCGTTCTGTTCACGTGTTCACTCAGTTCCTACCATAAATGGTCTTCTACGGCGCTTTTTAATCTTAACGAAGGCTGCCTTCTTCAAAATGCCCTTTGTCGTAGAAAACTGATCTCATGAAAGAGTTCCGTAGGGGGTCCCCCTCCTACGCCACAAGACAGGAAAGCCAATCTTTAAAGAGGAAAAGAAGTGTTTTATTCGGAGTGGAAGCTATTGGATTGAGTGTTGGACTTTGGATTCTGGTTTCTCCTCCTTTACTTAGGCAATATTTGATGTGTCCTAAATGCCGAAACTGTGTTCCCGCTACCTCTAACTACTGTAGCTTCTGCGGAACATTGTTGCGACCCGATCTTGTGTGGGCTTATGCGTCAAAAGTCTGCGCCAAATGCAAGAACAGAATCCCGATGCTGGCTCGCTTCTGTCCTGAATGCGGACAGAAACAGTAGCGACAGCGCTACAATAATGTGAAGTATACGCCCTATCGAAAGTCGGGGTTGGTTGACGGGGTTAGAGTTAGAAGAAATGGCGAGATGTTTCCGTTAAGGAGAATTAACAGAATGGGAATCGCCCATCACGCCTCATTAAGTGGTCTAGGTGAATTGGGGTTCACAGGGTACTCATGGCTGATTTCAATGCTAGTCACGAATCAAGCTGTAACTGCTTAAATCTCCCAGAAGGCTCCTCGGGCGAGCCGCGAAGCCTATGATTCAACTCGTTTACTTGAGCCTTAGTGAAATAAGCATATTTTCTACCATGCTTTGACACGTACCAGAGGAGCTTCACATATTTTAATGCCAGTCTCTTAAAACGCACCAGTTGGTTCCTTTTTGGACTGGCTCCATAGATTTCTCTGAATGTTTCCTGTAAATCCACTGGATCCGTCCGCTCGGTTGGAAAACATACTTCTTGACTTTTCTCTCGTTTAGCAGCTCTAGGGCTTTTGGGAGGCGCTCTTGCAGTACTCCTCTGAAACGGTTATGAAACTTTCTTAGGTCGTCGATGGTTTTGATTTCATTGAGCTGGTCCAACACGCGTAAGATGTCTCTATAGTCTGGCTGATGTTCCATGTTACACCTCCTGTTTCGGCTCGATTTTTTGGGCGACAACAGCAACTTTGGAGTTCGAGACCAAGAAATGGCATAGTTACATTCACCACAAACCTGTTTTTGCAACGCACCTTTTCTTTTTCTCAAAACCTTCTTCCCTCCTATGTTACTAAACCCAATGCTGCCAAACATGTAAACCTAAAAAACACAACCGAATCTCTTTGATTTGATTGAATTTCAACAAATTTTTGCGAGCTTAAGCCACCCACACCTGACCTTTCAGGCAGGTCACGTAACATATTATTTATGACAGACAGCAAACTCTCTATAAATCTGAAAAGACTAGGAGCTCTTAACTTAAAGAGCTCCAGTACGTTTAGAAGAGCCGCGAATGGATTTGCCTTTCGATTATTACTTCTGTGAGCAAAACATTGAATCTCAAGTCTGCCCATAGGTTCGTTTTGCCACGATTCCACAAATGGTTTGTACCTACGTAGAAATTGATTGGTCTTTATATTAAAGCGTTTGAGTCTATCATAAAGTACTATGTTACCTGAGACAAAGCAGTGGCTTGTAGAAAGAACTCTTCCGTTTAACCCTATGAAACCTAGTCCTTTTCGATAATCCCAATTTTCACGCTCACATATCTCTTCAAATTCCTCGATCTTCTCCTTAATCATATAATGCGGAATATCATAAGCAACGTCAAATCTAGTATACCTCGCATAGGGAACAACCTTCAGTTTTAAACCGTCCGTACAAAGCCATTTGAATAGAATATTACCTGACTCAGCAATCGTTTCCGATATGACCTTATTTAGACGGTTCTCCAACAATATTATGTCATGCAAGAAACAATTTATGATAGCAGCTAACGATAATGGCAACCATGATGGACCTTCCTGAAAAATAAACTTCTTATGTTCAAATTGACTCCCTTTGACGGCATCAATTCCAACATGATACCTCACTTTGTAAGGAAAACGTTGTTCCACATAAAACCGTCGTTGAGAAAAAGGCGACCTCTTTCGAGCACGCCTTGGCATAGGCAATATTTCTGGATCACACTTTGTCGCCGTTCCCTTTGATACTTTTAAAGTCTCCACCGATAACTTAACACCACGATTATCACTGTTACCTAAGCGCCCTATCGCTTGAGACAGCAGCCTCATCTTCTCATTTAACGCCATAGGCAAATGCAACAAAGACGCCTGAGAAATTTGAGCCTCAAGAAACGTTGTATCTGGTTTTCCAAGTAAGGGCGCAAAAACCTTGCTAGAAATGCCCTCTTCTAACTTGCTTGCTTCAAACATCAACCTAGCCGACGGCAACGGCGTTAATTTTTCAGCCACCTTTACCAAGCGTTCTTTTATTCTACAGGCCACGTAGACCCTACGATTTTTGGTCACTTCAAAAACGACACTTTCATCGCTTTCCTGGACAAGAGAATCGTCCAATTTTGCATAATACTCATAGGACAACATTTGAGCTTCAACAACTGCTAAGTCAACTCCTATTCGACGCCTAACTAGCTCATAGATTTCCTGTTTGGCTGCAAACCCGTATGCACGCATCCACTCAAACCATTCCAGAAACCACTGCGCTTTTGACATCTTTTTTGACGGTTTCTTGATAAAACCTGTCCATTCCGCTAGCTTGCAGATTTTCTTACCATACTCATTTTCCAAAGATTCGCCGGATCCGCCCGACTCTAATTCATTCACAACGTCGCTGACAACATCAAACCATTCCTGTCTTTTCTGAGCAATTTTGCCTTGCTCTGATAAAGGATACGAAAAATAAAAACACCATTCTCCACTTTCCGACGTCTTCAGTAATTTTCTAACTGCTGGGATGTTCGGCGTCTTCGCCTGCTTTGTCACTTGCCTAATATCTTGTGTGATTAATCGCTCGGAACCCATCAAAAAAGATTCAATCTTGTTTTTCTCTCTTCCAAACCCGGTTCTTTCCGCACCTTTAACCATCCACGTTCCATCAGCTAATTGAATCGCATAACGCTTTGCTCTAAAAACCACGAGCTCCTTACTATCAACATACTCCTTTTTGGCGCCCCAAGGTGCTAATTTACCTAGTAACTCACATAATTGGTCTTCCGCATCCGATTCAACAGCGAAACCATCTGTATCAACATAAAGAAGTTTATCTTGAAGTTCTCTTTGAACCAAATATGAAATAGTACGCGAATACGCGGTGACGTGCGCCCCTAAAGCAAGGTTGCTAAAGAACTGATCCACATCGCACATTAAACCCGTTACCGCATTCATAGCGATTTTCAAGGATGCAGCCAACGCCGGGGTAGACTTTCTCAACTCAAACAACATTTCCCAGCGCTTAATCCAAGAATCATCCTTTTCAATACAGAAACCACACGCATCTAGAACCCGGATCCTCTTTAATTGCTCCTTACTCTGGAGAAATAGAAAATACAATGGAACCTGAACGACATCACCCTGGCGAAACCGTACAAACCCCTCTGTGCGAGCTTGCTCCTCTCGTCGGTTTCGATATATCAAGGTATAAGGGCTTAACTTGCTAAATTTCTTACTCTTTTCTTTAAGAACTTCAACTAACCATGTGGCATCCTCTATAAATTGTATTAAAATCCACGACGAAAGAATCAATGTTGGTTGGCACTGCTCAACATAAAGACTATGAAAGGCCTCTACCATGCCACATTTTTGAATCATGGCTAAAGTTTCTTGAACTAACTCTCTAGCATCATTTCCAAAAACCAGCTTCATTCCCTTTGGCGAAAAGCGACTCATGACCGCTGGGTATTCGCTGTTAATATCATAGAATCCAAACTTTTGAAATCGACCAACTTTGAACGCCTGAACACGGCCCCCTGCATAGAACGCTGGAAAACTGGGAGATCTTGCGTATGGTGCCATAAGAACCTTAGCAATTCTAGAACCTGATTCGAAAAACTTGATGGGCGCCATGTGACTTTCAATCGTTTCATACCAATTCTGTTTCAAAATGAAATCAATGACCTCTAACGGCTGGAATTCCAGTACATCTAGAAACTCAGCGGCTTTTTCCACACACCTAACTAAAAGCTCAAATTCCGACAACAGGTCATAGGCGTTATATCGTAAATCAACAAAACTCTCTGACTTCAATTTCTTGAAGTAAACATTGGTTTGACTTAGCAGCTCTAGGCTCCGCAATTTGTCATCTAACAAATTGTTCGCGAGACGCATAGTGTCCAGTGCATAAGAAACCGTTCCAGACGACCGGTAAATGTAATATGTAACAATTTTATCCCCAAACCGTGTTGTTCGACAAAGCAATGCGCGTTTAGCATCTTCATCGAACGCACGCACCAAGTCAAACCCGTAATTAAAAGCAACAAAAACAACGACTTCGGCATCCTCAGCCAAAGTGTTAAGCTCAACACGAGATAATTTATGTTTATATTGATAGATTTTCAAAGTAGGATATGTCAAAACCCCTACCAAAAACACTTTACCCCGATCTTCAGCATCGGTCTCTACATCAAAAAGTAGTATTTTCAAACCAGAAATCGACTGTCTAAGAATTGGCTTTAACAAAGATGAATGACGTGACAACCTGCCACCGAGAATTTTTAAAAACTCTCGCTCTTTCAAATCTAATACAAATTCTTTCCCGTAAGATTTATCACCCAGAGCAATCAAATCTTGTAGTTGAAGACCCAGCGCAATTCCTCCAAAAAAAAGGGGAAGATGACCGCTCGCTAACCTCTTTTAGAAATTAGTAAGCGGTTATCCAGTTTATTCGCTTAGACTTGTCCGGCGCTGGCAATTTAAGAAAAATCTTGCCTTCAGAGGTCTTATTGCCTGCTGCTAGAACCTTATCAACAATATCAGGTAAAACACCATATCGATATTCAGCGTCCTCTTTCTTAGCAGTCACAACGAGACAATCACGACCTTCAAGTTTCGCCATGCGCGCGCTGACAATTTCCAATTCTTCACGAGCGCCTAACAAGTCCTCGATCTTTATAGGCATTTATTATCCTCCTTTTTTTGGTTTTTTAACGAGATTAAGCTGCCATTAGCAGCTCCATACTCGCTACACCATCTTTCAACAGTCACAATTTGTCCCACCAATGACTTCTAACGCAAGGTTTCAAATTGGCGGCGTCACGTAGAACAATGGTTTCAAGTTGTTCTTTCGCTGTAACGTCTGCGACTCTAAGCTCTCTGTCAGGAAAGACAAAATAATGTGCTCACGGCAACGAGACAATAAAAGGGAAACCTCCGATTCGTATACTTCAAGCCTCACAAATCTCCCTACTAGTTCCGACCATAAAGCCAAGTCAATCTGTTTACCTAGTTGCGTTAGCACCAAAATCACCTTTCACGGTTTCTTCATATTGTCGTGAGTGCTCCAAGAATTCGCCAATAGCCTTCTCAGCCAACTCTTGCACACGTCTTTTCCTAAGAATGGCCTCTCGCCTAAAGTCAGCCCAAATTCTGCGGTCGATTCGTATCCTTACGAACACCTTGTTAGACATAGGTACTTAGGTAAAAAGATACATTTTAAATAGAATCTCTCAGAAAAATAGAGAGGTTATGAAGAGAGCAAACATATTCGAGGTAGTCGCTAAAAGTTTAGCTTTAGAACGGCGTTCACCATGTGAGTATGAAATCGAAAAGGCTCTTCCAAGAATCAGTAAGGCGGAAATATGGGATTCCTTGCAGAATCTCCAAGTTAATGGGCTAATCGAGGACTGTGGCGGTTCTTATGAAAGAGGTAAGAGTCCCAAAAGGCTCACCGAGAAGGGTAGAAGAGTATTTGAAAAGATTGTTCAGCCATTGTTAAATGCTCCCAAGCACAGTGATTATCTAGTGAATTTTCCAAGCGAAGAGTTAGTCGCTGCTTTCCAAACGAAGCTGGTTGAAAGGGCGGATAGGCGTTGCGGTCTCTTAGATTGGAGAAGAATGGTTCAATTAGATCCGGAGCTGACGGCCGTTTTTCCGGTTCTTAGATGGTTCATCGAAGATTTCCCACTACTTGACGCCCTAGCCAACCGCAAACTGGTCAGCACATTAAAGGCAAATCTGCTCGATCGTATCAGGCATAGGAATGGCCCTCTAAGCGTCTTCATCCAATGAAATCGTCGGTCGCATGTTTGTTACTAGCTCGGGGTAGATTCGACCACTCATTGAGCATATTCGAAATTCTAAATCGCTAAGAAGCTTCAATACTTTTTGTTTTGTTTTCGTGTCATTCATACATGTTTTGTTCACATATTTTTGTCCTGTCGTTAATTCGCAACTCCTTGTTTACTGACATCTGTAACGCCATCTGCCACGGCGTTTTTAACAGCTAAAATAAGCCTGTTGAGGAGGTGCGGGGGATAGCACCCCGCCTTTTCCCCTGAGACACTGCTTACTAGGAAAACACTTAAATGGAGTGGGGATTTAACTCTGATAGGGATTTGAAGTTTTTACGGGTGCTCGGCCGGAGCACCATTTTACATAAATATAAACCTTAAAGATGTTAGAGTACCATTTTCACGTGGTGTAGGCGTTGTCTCAGCCAGTCACGCTAAATGATGTTTATAAGGCTCTAAGAGTCGTAAGAAAATATCTTTCTCCAACGCCTCTCATAAGGTCTCTAAGCCTTTCTAGGCAGCTAGGGTTTGAAGCCTACGTCAAATGCGAGAACCTTCAGCCCACAGGCGCCTTCAAGGTTAGGGGTGGCATATACCTTGTTTCGAGGCTTTCAGAAGAAGAACGGCTTAGGGGCGTCATAACAGCCTCAACTGGTAACCACGGTCAGTCAATAGCCTACGCAGCCTCCCTTTTCGATGTGAAAGCTATTGTTGGAGTGCCTGAAGGCTCGAACCCGAACAAGGTTGAAGCCATAAAAAATCTTGGAGCCTCTGTCGAGTTTCGCGGCTCAGACTTTGACGAAGCGAGACTCTGGGTTGAAGCTGAAGCTAAAAGAAAAGGCTACAGGTATGTTCATTCAGCCAACGAACCTCTACTAATCGCTGGGGTTGGAACCCTTTACCTTGAAATCATGGAAGCCCTTCCAGACGTTGAAGCCATAATAGTTCCAATAGGGGGTGGCAGCGGCGCCGCAGCAGCGTGCATTGTGGCGAAATCCATAAACCCAAAAGTGAAAGTCATTGGAGTTCAAGCAGAGAAGGCGCCCTCAGTCTACCTATCCTGGAAAAACAAGAGATTTATCGAAACCAAGTCAGCTGAAACTTTCGCCGACGGTCTCGCTACAAGGGTTCCCTTTAAACTTACGCTTGGCATAATCAACGAGTTGATTGACGACATCGTTCTTGTAAGCGAGGAAGAGATGAAAAGGGCAATATTAACGCTGCTTGAGACTACCCATCAGCTTGCTGAGGGAGCTGGAGCCGCCTCAACAGCAGCCGCGTTTAAGCTTAGAAGGAGGCTTCAGGGGAAGAAAGTTGTCCTTGTCTTAACGGGAGGAAACCTAACTCTCCAAACTCTCCGAGACATCTTTAAAAATTCATACGTTGCCTAGGATTTTCCTGAATCCATGCACCGCCCCTTGTAATTTCTATGCTGGATGTATATATAGGGGGCCTATATAACCTCGATCTACAGAGAGGAGGAAGATCGCGGAATACCCGCAAAAAGAGGTCAATCTAAACTAATCATACTTTGGACGGTATGTTCCTCTCTATTTTCACTCCCTTTTCCAAGGCGACAACTTCTACGAGGTCTTGTATGCCAGAGGTCTTTATCTTTCTCTCCAGCACTTCTTCAATCTGAAAAACACCTGCTGGATTGTTCATGTTCACTAGGATTTGAACTGGCTTCCTGTTTCCCCTCTCAATTTCAACTTTTGTTATGGAGAGGGCGGAAAGAGAGTGAATATCCACCTTTCCGGTTTTGTAGGGAATCCTTGCCCTTCCTTCAGCCATGTCGGTTCCATCAGCCACTTTCGCCGCTCCCGCCTCCATGCTTAGGCATTCAACTTCCTCGTCGTGGGAGAAGATGGAGTGAAGTATTTCCGACCTCAGCCTTATCGAGAGAGCCGGGTCCTTAGGGTAGACTTTTCTGAGAAGCCTGTCAAGAATGGGATTCGCAATCGTGCAGCCATGAATGTGATGGTCAACGCGATGAACAACGTTTCCTATGTCATGAAGGTAGGCTCCGCAAAGCACAATAACCTTCGCGTCTTCAAGAGAGCAAATATTATTCTTCACGGTTGTAGGCGTAACCTTCCCAGATAGAATTTCAAAGATTTGTAAGGCACTGCCAGAAGCGATCCTAGAGTGAACGGGACCATGATCGTTATACATTAAACGATCCACAGCCATGACGTTCGCCATACGAAGACAACCTTGAACTTCCGCATCGTTTTCCAACAAACGAAACATATCCGCAACCTGAGGTTCTTTCAAATGGGAATACACGAGATCTGGTGAAACAACTACCATTCTTAGCCACCACCTTAACACTATATAGGTGACAAATAAGAAACTTAAGTAAGCCGAGCTTCGTCGGAGCGTTGAAAAATCCAGCTTACATCATGCATAACCAAACCTAGCTTTATTTTCAACATAGGCACCGGGGTCGATTTCGCGAACGGTCGCCTCATCCACGTCTATGATGTAAATCGTGTGCAAGCGGGCGTTCCTGATTTCATTGAGACTCACCGGCGGGTTCTTGTAGTATAGGTCGCAACGGCTCTTGATCTCCCTCAACTCTTCAATTTTCCTATCTCTGGGAGGTTTGGTGAGGGCTGACGGAATCTGAAGAATGTAGTAGGGCGGCACACCTAGCGCGAACTTTTCTGAGTGATTGCCGTATCGGGTTATTTTGCTTGCTATCCTCGCCTTGCAGTAGGTTGCGGGGTCTAGGGCGTGCTCTGGCGGAACAAAGCCTGTTTCCACCTCCACTATGATGGTTCCGTAGCCTTTCACCCCGTACAAATCGCAGGTTAGTCCTCCCTCTAATGGACGCTCCACATCTACATCGTAACCCTTTAAAATCAGATGCTTGGCGCAAACAAGCTCCATAACCGAATGATTAATTTTCACAACATTCTCTTCATTGAGGCGAATCAACCTGTTCTTCAGCTCATCCAGCTTCCTTCTCGTATCCCTATCAGCATCTTTTTTCAACCTTTTCAGCAAAATTCCTAAGTCTCTGTTGAACTTCTTCATGCTCGCTTCCCTTTCTAACGCTTCAGATATATCAAATTTTCTTGATAAATCAGTTAAAAACTTTAGTCAAAAAACTTTTATGTAGAAATATACCTAACACATATACGCCCAAGTTGAGAAGCACGCTTGAATAGGCTGACAAAGGTCGGTTGGCTGTTCAACCAACCGTTGGGGTCGCTTCGTGCGATCGCATCAACCGAGGTGGCTTCTGACGGAAGGCAGAATGGTTGACCAATCGGCGTTGACCTGTTTAGGCTTAGACTCAACTTGGGCTTTTTCATTTTTAGTAAAATCAAAAGCCTTTTATAACTTAAATTTGAAGGTAAGATTTCCGAGTTTAGGATGTGGGCAAAGATGATTAAAACGGAAATTTGTGACTTGTTAGGAATCAAGTATCCTATAATTCAGGCGGCCATGGGACCATTCGACACGTCAGATTTGGCTTCGGCTGTTTCCAACGCAGGAGGACTCGGCGTTGTTAGCCACCCAGCCCCTTCGGAAGTAGGCCTCATCTTCGAGTTGTTGACGCCCGACAAAATACAGGAATTTATAGAAGATGTCAAGCGAAGAATGCTTGCAGCCATTCAAAAAGTGAATAAGAATACAAATAAGCCCTTTGGACTGAACATCCGTGTGGCACCGGAGCAACCTGATGCGCCACACCTTGTGGACATGATAATCGAAGAAAGGGAGAAAGACCCTAAACTAGCAAAGAAACTCAAACTGGTTATTAGTTCGGCGGGCGACCCCACCCTGCCATACCTCAAAAAGATAAGGGATGCGGGAATGTTGCATTTCCACAACGTGCCAACCGTTTATCATGCAAAAAAGGCTGAGAAGGCGGGTTTAGATGGGCTTGTCGTCACAGGGTACGAGGCAGGAGGACATGTAGCCTACGAGCCTATCCACACAATTGTTTTAGTTCCCGCCGTGGTGGAAGCCGTGAAAATACCCGTGGTGGCTGGAGGCGGAATCTGCGACGGCGCGGGCCTTGTCGCCGCTTTGGCGTTCGGTGCCCAAGGCATCTACATGGGAACTCGATTCATCGTTACCAAGGAATGCGAATTTAACCAGAGGGTAAAAGAGGCTATTATTGAGGCAAAAGAGAAGTTCCCCAAGGTAGCCTGCACCGTAGTGACCCAAGGTTTCTTCGGTCCGCTTAGGCATCTGAAGAACGAGTACTCGCTGAAACTTCAGGAGGTGGTGGCTAAAGGGGCATCTCCACAGGAGTTATTAGAGTACGAGGGGCGAGGCACATTCTTAGCAAAGGGTCCGCAGGGCGACGTTGTTAATGGCGCCATCTGGTGTGGGCAGGCAGCCATAAGGATAAACGAAGTTCCTAGTGCAAAAGAGCTTATCGAGAAGATAATGAGAGAAGCTGAAGAAATCATAGAAAGGTTGTCAACAAAAGTAATAGCCTAAACAGCATTTAGGGTCACGGCTTAAGCTTCCCCTTCTCCCTAGAAGGCCGTTCCGGAGAGTAGTAGAAATATTAAAACTTTATAATGAAAACACATGACCTAAGAATATGGAATTGAGGTGGTAAGAGTGTTTAGAATGCCTAAATTGATAATTACTTGCGCCTTAACTGGTTCAGCAACAGCTCCATCACAGACACCTTATCTACCCATAACCCCTGATCAGATAGCCGAAGAAGCGTACAAGGCGTACAAGGCAGGGGCAGCAATAGTCCACGTCCACGTAAGGGACCCCGAAACCGCCATGCCTACTGCGGATCTAGACATTTGGAGACAAACCCTCACAAAAATCAAAGAAAAATGCGACGTGGTAATCTGCACTACAACTGGAGGCGGCATGGGAATGACAGCAGAAGAAAGAATAGCTGTTGTTCCGGAGTTTGAACCCGAAATGTGCTCCTTCGACATAGAAAGCATGAACTTCAGCGTCTTTCCTCTCCTCGAAAAAATTAAAGAGTGGAAGTTCCCCTGGGAGAAGCCAATGATGGAAATGAGTAAGGATTTCGTTTTCAAAAACACCTTCGCGGACCTTGAGGTTTTTGCCAAGGCGATGAAGGAACATAACGTCAAGCCAGAGGTGGAGATATATGGTACAAACGGGCTCTATAACATGGGCTTCCTTATCCGAATTGGTCAACTAGACCTTCCAGTCCATGTGCAGTATGTCCTCGGAGTCCTTGGCGGCACATACTCAACACCATACGAACTCATGCACTTGCAGACAGAGACGCAGAGATGGCTAGGCCCAGACAATTTCACATGGTCTGTCATCGGCATCGGTTACCCAGCGGAGTTCTACCTAGGGGCTGTAGCAATAACTATGGGCGGCCACGTACGAGTTGGCCTAGAAGACAACATATACATAAGGCGCAAGGCGCTAGCGAAGAGCAACGCAGAGTTAGTGGAGAAAATCCGTAAAATCGCTGAACATCTCGAGCGGGAAATAGCCACACCGGATGAAGCAAGGCAAATGCTCGGTCTTAAGGGTATAGATAAAGTTAAGTTCTAAAATTTGCAGCAGCGATAGGTCAGTTAACTCCATACCAACTAGTCTATCGTAGACCACGAGGCGCCGAAACCGTGGAGGCACGATTGAATCTGTAATACTGGTACATGGCAGACATTGCTTTGACTGCTCTTGTTATTTCCGGATAAACTGGAAACCCCTCACTTTCTAACAATTTTGTTATTTCATCTGTTCCTTGTTTGTCCCCCATGATTGAAAAGAATAAGGGCTTTGGCGTCTCCTTTGTGATGGAAACTAGCCTGGAGAGAGCCCTATCAAATAACAGAAAGCTCCTCTGAAGGCCAAAGAAGAAAACTATGAGACTGTCCAAGTTTTCATCCTGCAAAACTGCACTAAAGGCTATGTGGAAAAATCTTTCCGCATCAAATGGCGAATACATTCCTACCTCTATAGCTGGCCCAAGATCCACCGGGTTCCCTATCCTTTCATGCCAAGGAGGCGAAATCTTCCTGAGGGCTTCGATGGTTTTTCTGGATAGGTCGGGAATTCTGAAGCCATTTTTTATGGCTGAGTCCGCAGCAATGACGCAGCCGGCTCCGGTAACACTCATCACTCCCAAGTTGTTTCCTTTGGGCAGGGGTTGCAGAGCAAAGGCCTTGGCAAAATCTATCAGCTGTTCGAAGCTTTCCACCTGAATTATTCCAGCTTGTTTGCATGCTGCATCGAATATTTCGCTTTTTCCAGCCAAGGACCCAGTGTGGGACATGGCGACTTTTGACCCTTTCTCCGTGACCCCTGACTTCAAAACCAAAATTGGCTTTCTTTTCGAAACCCTTCGGGCAGTCGTTAAGAAACTTCTGCCGTCCTTGACTCCCTCGATGTACATGCATATGACTTTGGTCTCTGGGTCTTGTTCTAGGTAGTTCAGAACCTCCACGTCATCTACGTCACATTTGTTGCCGAGACCCACAACCTTGCTTAGGCCGAACTGCTGGGAACTTATAATGTAGGCTAGTAGAAAACCGAGAAAAACTCCTGTTTGGACGACTACAGCAACGTGACCCTTCTTGGCTTGGCCGATTCCGGGCACGAAGGAAGACGTGAAACCGTTAGCGGTATTTAAGATTCCCGTGGTGTTGGGTCCGATAATTCGTATTCCAGCCTCCTTCGCAATTCTAAGCATCTTTTCCTCCAGCGCCATGTTTCCCTCCTCAGAGAAACCTGAAGAGATGATCACAACTCCTTTCACTCGCTTTTTGGCGCAACTTTCCATAATTTCAAGCACTGTTGAGGCAGGGGTAGCTATAACCGCCATGTCTAAATCTTCAGGGATTAAATCAACTCGAGGATATGCCTTTAACCCCAGAATTTCGGTTGCTTCTGGGTTCACGGGATAGAGTTTACCTTTGAATCCAAGGTCCATTAGATTCATTAGAATGTTGTATCCTAGTTTACCAGGAGTTCTAGAAGCTCCGATAATTGCAACGCTCTTTGGTTCAAAGAAGAGTTTCAAGCTCGAGGTTTCATTTGTATGTTTGGGCAAGGGAACACGACCAACCACATTTTGTTAATGTTGCAGTTGAACCTCATTCTCACACTGATATAAATTTTAAACGGAAACTTCCAACCCAGAAGGGTTCGCGGTTTGAAACTTGTTGTTTAGGGAAACTTGAAAAGGGATTCCTTCCAAACGTTATCTCTGCAATGTAAAGGTGGTGATGAACGTGGAAGAGTTTCCATGGTGGACGAAGGAACAAAGGCAACTCGCCAGAGAAGTTGAGGAGTTCAGCCGAGAAATTACACCCATGGTTGAAGAGATAGACTGGAGGGCCAAGCTAGGCATGCTCGACGGCTCCTTCCCTTGGGACCCCATCCCTCAAGAACTCAAGAAAAGAATAGCTGAGAAGGGATATTTCGGCGCCATGATCCCAAAGGAATATGGAGGGATGGGTCTAGGTGTTACAGGCGCTTGCATAATTGCCGAGGCACTAGGCCCAGCTTACGGAGGCTTCGTCGCAACTGCTTTTGGAGGCACCCACCAAATCATACGGCACGGAACAAAGGAGCAGAAGGAAAGGTGGCTGCCTAGAATAGCGAGGGGGAAAATCAGTGGAGCAATAGCGTTGACAGAACCTTTTGTGGGTTCTGACGCCGCGGGGGTGGAAACCTTAGCGGTACGAGAAGGCGACGAATATGTCATCAACGGCAAGAAAAGGTTTGTATCCAACTTAGGCTACGCCGACATCTACATGGTTTACGTAAAAACCAGCAACAAGCCGGAAGACATAGCTAGTTATGGACACATGACGGGTCTCATCGTCGAAAAGGGCACACCGGGATTCACGGTGGAGAAAGTGACCACGCTATGCACGTTGGACCCGCCCGAGCTCAATGGATACCTGAATTTCGACAACGTGCGGGTTCCTGTGGCTAACAGAATTGGAGAAGAGAACGAAGCCTTCTTAGGAGTTATGGTACAAGGACTAAACTTTGAGAGGCTAATCCTGTGTGCACTCACGCTTGGCTTGATGCGGATATCGCTAAAGTATGCTGTTTACATCACGGAAAGGCGCATACAATTCGGTAAACGAACCATCGACTTTGAAAGCAATCAATACAGAATCGCAGACATGATCATGAACCTAAAGTTAGCCCGCCTCATGACCTACTATTCGGCACACCTAGCAGACCGAGGAGAAGAACCCATAATCGAGGCAACCCTCCTCAAAGTCTTCGCAGCAGAGGCAAACAGCAAAGCCGCCCTCGACTCTATGAGATGCATGGGAGGAGACGGACTGACAAAAATGTACCCAGTTGAAGCAATAATGAGAAACATGCTTATGAACGAAATAGGCGGCGGATCCAGCGACATCATGAGGCGACTCCTAGTGAGGCAAGCGACGAGATATCAAGCGGGCTTAATGTTGGAAGACTTGAAGGTGCCCCGTCGCCGCTTACACCCAGATTTGGGAGTACCCGTATCAGACTGGACAGGCAAATTGAAACCCGGATTAACAGCAAAAGACCCTGAAGGAAAAGTGCTTGAAGCCCTCGCATTTGATTACCGAGTTAATCCAGGACTCTACATGACTCGCGAAGACCTAGAAGAGGACACAGAGCTTAAGGATGAAGAACTAGACAAAGCACTGGTATCCCTTGAACAGAAGGGACTCGTCAAACTTTTCAGGCTACATGGAATCATCAGACTCGCAAAGGCGCATTACACCGGTTTAAAGAAAGCAAAGCCTCAGAAATTCTACAACTGGTATCCCCAATGGGTTAAGGAAAAACTGTTTCCAGCCCCTCAAATGAAGCCGATGTTTGAAACAGAATAAAGCGGTCTTTCCCCGGAAGGAGAAGCGTACCGCTACTGGGAGTTGAAATAGCCTCAACAGTGGTGTCTATGTCGCCCCTTTCTAAACCAGCATCATCTAAAGCTTTCTTCGTCGCTTCAAAAACCATATCGTAGTAAGTTTGACCCCTTTTCTTTTCGATGTCTTCATATTTCGTTTGACCAACACCAACAATACCGACTCTTGGAGACAAAGTCTCAAACCTTACCTTCCCTGAATTTTTTAATTCTTTCGGTCTCTAGATTTGCTAGGCAACATGCTTCCGTTTTTGTTTGTTTAACAGAGATGTCAAATAATCCATTGATATGTTTGCTCCACTGATGATAACCCCAACTTTCTCCCCTGGTTTTGGATGATATTTGAGTAAGAGAGCCGCCAGAGAGGCTGCTCCAGAGGGCTCAGCCAGTACATGAGCCTCGCGGAGAAGCACCAGCACGGCTTCACCGATTTCCCGGTCAGTTACTAAGAGGATGTCATCTACATGTTCTCTTATTATTCTGAAGGTTAGGTCAAGCGGTTTCCTCGCAACCAAACCATCTGCAACCGTTTTAACATGATCTATCTCTACGATTTTTCCAGCTTTCCAAGATCGATATACGGCTGGAGCCCCTTCAGCTTGAACTCCAACTATTCTTATATTCGGCTTCAAAGTTTTTGCAGCGATGGCAATTCCTGATATGAGACCGCCACCGCCCACGGGCACAATAATCGTATCTAGGTCAGGGACATCCTCGAGCAATTCTAAACCAATTGTCCCTTGTCCAGCGATTACAAAGAGGTCGTTGAAAGGATGCACAAAAGTTCTTTTGGTTTTCTTCTGTATTTCAAGAGCCTTCGAGTATGCTTCTTCATAATCCTTTCCATGTTTTACAACCTCTGCCCCGTAACTCTCTATGGCTTCAACCTTTTCCTTAACGGCATTTTCGGGTACCACCACGACGGCTTTGGCTCCAAAAATCTTGGCCGCGTATGCAACTGCTAATCCATGGTTTCCAGAAGAGGATGTTACCAGTCCCTTCTCTAGCTCTAACCGTGAGAGATTGGCTATTTTGTTAATTGCTCCCCTTATCTTAAAGACCCCAATTGGTTGAAAGCCTTCAAGCTTTAGGTATACTTCTGCGCCTGTTCTCCGGCTGAAAACAACCGACATGTAAGTTGGAGTTCGAACAACGAAGTTTCTTATTTTCCTACCTGCTTCCACTATGTCTTGGAAACCGACAGCCCCTTCTTTCATAGGATACACCTACAATTCATCGCAAAATTCAAGATGATCTCTCCTCTTTTCCAATGGTTTTTTCAACGAGTTTTAGAAAGATGGTTCCCGCCTCCCTTTCATCAACGGTTCTGGTGAAAACAGACACCAAGGCGATTTTCCTCATTTTCTGTGCCAGACGCTCAGCTAAAATGCGGGCAACCATCATGTTCCGGTCGCCGAGCAAAACTGAGGAAAGAGGTGGACCCACCATTTTTTCCGCTTGGGGAATAGAAACAGCCAGCGTTCCCAGCTGATCTTCTCCCTCGCTCAGAAGAAGCAAGCTTGCGTTTTTCGTCTCCAGATAAAGAGCCAAGAAAGGTGTATCCCTTTCCACTATTTTTTCTTGGACAATCTTTGCTCGTGACATGGGCGACTCTTCCATGTTTATTTATAGCGTTGTTCACCCACTATTTAGTGTTTTCAGCCAGATTATTGGAGGAAAACGACGCGGTGGCGAAAAACATGGCAACAGAAATCCTTCACATACTTCAAGACAACTTCTCTATCCCACAATGGGCCAGTTCAACTAGGAACCCCTTTCAAACCCTGATCATAACGGTGCTTTCGCAAGCCACAGCCGACAAAAACACGGCTAGGGCCTTCAAAAATCTATCAGAGAGATTTTCCATAACTCCAGAAGCCTTGGCTAAGGCCAGCTTGGAGGAGATTGAAGAAGCCATAAGGGTTGGGGGTCTTTACAGGAACAAGTCTAGAGTTATCAAGGCTATTTCTCGCATGATCCTAGAACAGTTCAACGGCTCCCTAGACTTTATCCATTCGCTAACACTTGAAGAGGCTCGTAAGATTCTTCTAAGCATTCTAGGGGTTGGACCTAAAACCGCTGATGTGGTTCTTCTCTTTTGCGCTGGAAAGCCTACGATTCCTATAGATACCCACGTGAACCGCGTTTCAAAAAGACTGGGACTAGCTCTGCCAGAGGCTGATTATGAGGGAGTTCGGCGGGCTCTTGAGGCTCTCTACTTACCCGACGATTATCTTCCTGTTCATTTGCTGTTTATTTCGCTTGGCAGAAAGTATTGTAGGGCGAGAAAACCTTTGTGCAAGCCCTGCCCAGTTAACCTGCTATGCCCGTCAAAACGCATAGAGAATTAAGCGGCGCGTTAAAAGCACATTTTACATCATTGCGTGTCAGGCAGTAATTTATAGGACGTAGTCCACATAAACCGTGCTTAAACCGATTTCCCTTCCGTTTTCATCCAGTTTTATCTGCCCGAAACGGATGGTTGAAACGTTCTCGCTTATCGGGGTGTAAATCTTCATAGCCCTTCTTTTGTAGTCAACCCCGCATAAAATGCCGATTCCCAGAAACTTGCCTTGTCCATTGTGTAACCCGGCGAGCAAGCCTTCTTCTTCACCTTCCTTTATCACCTTCACTTTTTTCCCAAAGATTTCTTTGATCCTTTCTATTTGATCCTCATTGACCGACTGATTCTTCCTTAGGACGATGAAAACTGTGGCAGGCGTTTCTTCAGAGTAAATGGGCGCTGCTCCCAATAGACTCCTTATCTCTTTCATCTGCTCCATGGCTAGAGGTTTGCCAGTTCCTATAGAAGCGCCCTCAACTTTAATCCAGTTTAGGGCAAATGACTGCACCTTGGCTTGTTTCAAATACTTCTTGTAGCTCAGCTCGCGTAAAATTTTTCTTTTCTCCCGATTTCTTCTGTGCACCACCTGTGGGGAGTCTATGGCAAGGATCTTTGTCTCCTTCAATGCGGTTAGTATGGGTGTCAACTCGTCCCCTTGCCGTATTCCCACAACCACGCTGGGAGAAACTCTTTCCGTTAACCGAATCTTATATTTCGCGGCGTCTTCACCTTCGACCCATCCGTCGGTGTTTATGATTAGAAAATCTACATCCGTCTTTAACGCTCTGCTTTTTAATTCGGCTAGTCCCTCTATGACTCTGTCTACCGCTCCGCTTGGACTTGTCAGCCCGACGAAATACGCGTTTTCTGCCCTAATTTCGAAGAGGTCTCTCACAGGCGCGGTAATGCGATTAAACCCTATAGTTGAAGGTGGTCCTATGTCAGACTGCCCCAAATCGGCATCAATAACGCCCGTCTTCCAATTCTTTCTCAGCGCCTCGTTTGCCAAATACGTACAAAAGCTGGTTTTGCCTGAGTCCACCTCGCCCAAGACCATAACCGTCACTGGCTTCTTTAAGGATAAGGTTTCCTTCGAGGCTTTTTCCCAAGAAGGAGGAACAACGTCTCCATCAATTTCTTCAAGATAAGCTCCTTCACCCAGCATCAGTTCAAATGTAGCCTTTTTACTTACCCCAAAGGGTACACGTTTCCCCTCTCTTATCACGATTTTCTCTCCGGCTTTAAGCGCCGCACCTAAAATGCTGACTTTCCCTGAAAGGAGGGCCACCGAGGCAGGGCCATCAACTAGCAAGGTTTTTCTATCTTCAACAACGCGCTTCATAGCATCTTCTTCCTGTGGAGAGCTTGACCCTTTCTTCCCGCGATTTCTATGGCAGACATCATGTTTCTCAGTTCTCTTCGGTGGGCGGTTTCGTTCATGAAGCGGCTCGTTCCAGCTTCGCTCACTATTTCTATAGCGACATCCTCTGGTAAAGCTTCATCTAGTGAATACAGCAGTTCTTTGGCATAGGCTGGAGCGCCATCCCCTACTTTCACCACGCTAACCGTAGCGGGAGTCCTGCCCAAACCTTCCAAAACGGCGCTTACTGTTTCCTCCAAACCTGAACAGTTAGTTGTTTTCAGAACGTTGTCATCGCCCAGAACTGCTACCCCATAAGTTTTACCCGGATCCACTCCAATAACTACTTTTTCGTAACTTGGCTTTCCCTGAACAACTCGAATCGCTTCATTAACAACTATCTCAGGGTCTGATTCATAATCAAAAATGAGAACGTTAGGATGCGTCACGTAATGTCGTTCTTCATTTGTGGTTACAACCACTTTAGCTTCTAAAGGAATAGGATCCCAAGGCTTCAAGCTCCAGAAGAGCAGCCCTTTTCTCTTAAGTTCGTTTACCAGCCTATAGTAGGCTCTTCCCGACACCGTTGCAAGCGCAATTTTCGCTTTCATAGGACTGCCCCTTTACGATTTATGCAAGAAGAAATGGTGAGTTAGAGATAAAAAGGTGAGCGTATGAACTGCCCCTCCATGCATCACCTTGTTCTTTCTCAGCCCCTTAAATACGTTATGAATTACAACCCTAGAATTAGCCTCAAAGTAAACTGCGCGCTGTGGAAAAGAATTTGGTAGATTGGAGGCAATGCTTATAATTTTTGGGTTTATATTCGCTTCTATGTGAAGCCTTTGCAGCGAATGATCACGACAGGTTGTGGTCCGATTGACGAGTTGTTAGAGGGAGGGCTTCCCTTAGACGGTATCTCCCTTGTTTATGGGGAGGCAGAAACGGGTAAAAGCTCTTTAGCGGTCCAGTGCGCCGTCAATTGCGCAAGGATGGGTTACAAGTCCCTTTTCATAGATTCAGACGGAATGTTTTCTACGAAGCGATTGTCTCAAATAGCCTACTACGACTACGAGAAGATATCTCCCTTCATAATCTTAATGAAGCCAACAACCTTTCAAGAACAAATCGCGGCAATAGATCATCTTGAAGAGTACATAACCAAAAAATTTGGGCTAATAGTGGTAGATACCATTACGTCCTTGTATCGCGTCGAACTGGGAAGCCCAAAAGAAACGTTTGCACTGAATCGAGAGCTGAACAGGCAGGTTGCATTCTTGGCTCAAATTGCTAAAACCCATAAAGTGGCGATCCTTATCACCAGCCAGGTTAGAAGCGTTTTTCATGAAGAACAGGTTATAACGGAACCGGTGGCCACGCGTGTATTGAAGTTCTGGTCAGACGTTGTACTTAATTTGAAGCAAACAGGCCAGACGCGTATTATAAAAGTTCTTCTTGAAAAGCATCCGGAACGTAAGCGTTCTGCGAGTTGTTATGTTAGGATAGAAAGAACGGGTATTCGCGATTATAGACGCTAGGTTTTATTTCCTTCATAATCGAAATGGATGAGTGAAAGAACATGTCGATGACAATAGTTGACGTAGGTTATGCTCTATGGTTTATATTCCCTGCCTACTGCGCTAACGCTATACCCGTTATTTTCGGGGGAGGGCTCCCCCTTGACGCTGGCAGAATCTTTTTCGACGGAAAACCGATACTTGGATCGCACAAAACCCTTCGGGGTTTTTTCTTCGGTCTTGTTATAGGAACCTTGGTTGGGTTTCTTCAAACAGTTTTGTTTCAGCACGTTCTTTCTCGTTATGATGCTCGGTTTCAATATGGTGTGTTGCTTGGATTCATGCTCTCGCTGGGAGCCTTGGTTGGCGATTCATTAGAATCCTTCGTTAAGCGACGACTAGACATTCCTCCGGGAGCCTCGCTTCCCATAGCAGACCAGCTTGATTTTGTTGTTGGAGCGCTCCTTTTTTCGCTTCCGGTTTCGCCGCCTTCCTTGTCCACCATAATAATAATTATCATCATAACGCCTCCCATACACTTATTAACGAATTTCTTGGCGGGTCGTTTAGGCATAAAAGAAAAATAGAAACAACAAACGAAATTAGGGATTAACGCGGTGTTGATTTTTCTTAGAAAATTATCCCCACCTAGCTAGAAGGGAACGTTCAACGAAAACATAGGCTGTAATAATCAGAACACATCCCACTAAAAGCAAAATATATGCCTGACGAGGCCTGTAAGCATACTTTGTGCTTTGATAGGTTAAAAGGAAACCCACAACACCGATAGCATAGCCAACCATGACGACTATGCTCTCCATAAGAAACTGTTCATTTAGGGCATAAGGATAGAAAACAATAATTCTTCCACCCGAAGCAACGACTGCCACAAGCGGCTTTTCGAGGATATCATAAACTCCGCCTCCAAGCAAAAAAACGCACGCAGCAACCACAATGACGGCGATAACAAATATTGAAGGCTTAGCGGTGATTATTTTCCAGTAAGCCTTTTGCAAGAAAAAGGCGAAGGATGAAATTTTCCTTTTGAACCATCTTATCATAGCTTTATCTATCCTCGTTTTTCAGTAGTTGCCCCGCTACCTCCTTTGCCCAAGAGCCAGTATATGGATTCTTCACAATTTCATTTAAGTATTCCTTCCACGAAATGCCCATCGCCCTCCTCCAGTCGTCATACTTCTGGACTATATTTTTATATGCTTTCTCGTGCAGTTCACAATATTTTTCCAGGGCTTCCCTGTTGCAAATTCTGCATTTCATATCGTTTCTTTCTCTCCTCCTTTAACGGACAATCGGGATTGAAACACAACCTCCAAGGTCTTCTACCCCTAATTTGTACCCTCACAAGCGGCCAACCGCAAGAACCACAATTTTTTCCCATAGGTTTGGCGGTTCCCCGTTGGGGAAGGGGAAACGACGTGCTGCAAATGCCGTTGAAGTAGTTGGTGCAGCCGATGAAGCGCTTTCTAGTCTTTCGTGAATAGAGAATCATCAGTTTACCAGTGCCGCAGTTTGGACAGTTTCCTATGATTCGTTCCTCCATTCGCGCTCTTTTGATGGCTTTACTCAACGCTTCACCTATTGGTTCCTCTTTTTCTTTAAACTGTTCCAGTTGCGGCTTTAGTTGTTGAACAGCTTCCAAGAGAATGTTTTCCCTATGTTCACTGTTGCTTTGAATTTGTTCCATTTTTTTCTCGAGTTCTTGGGTGAGTTTTACTGAAATGACTCCTGGTGCATACTTGCTGAGGACATCGATGACGTCGAACCCTAACTCGGTTACCACAATTCTTTCTTCCGTTATGTATCTGCGATTATAAAGAGTTTCAATGATGTCCGCTCTTGTAGCTTTTGTTCCAATTCCATATTCTTCCATTTTCTTGAGGAGGCTACTTGGATTATAGCGTGGCGGTGAATTAGTAAATTTATCGTCGCATATCACTCGTTTAAATTGAACTGTTTCAGCTTCCTTGATTGGGGGCAACAGCACTTCTTCAGCCCTAACGTATGGTTTGTAAAATTGCATCCACCCTTCTTTCAGGATTTGTCTACCCCTTAAAAAGAAGTTATGACCATTTACTTCTAAACTAACTCTTACGCTTTGTTTAATCGCTGTTTCCCCGAAAACAGCCATGAACCGCTTGACCACTAGGTCCCAAACTTTTTTCTCGGGATCGCTCAACGTTCTTTCCGGCAGATTGCCCGTTGGGTACACAGCCGGGTGTGCGGGATCTTCTTTAGCGCCTTCCCTTGGTTTCAACTCTTTCTTTTCTAGAAGCTTTGAGGCTAATTTTTTGTAGGCTGGTTCTTTACTCAGTGCGTTGAGTATGTTTTTGTAGTCGATTATCGGGGGCAATTTCTGGCTGCTTGTTCTGGGATATGAAATCAAAGCGTCAAGATACAGACGCTGGGCGATATTCAAGGTTCGTCTAGGGGTATACCCAAACAGACTGTACGCCTCGGCTTGTAATACACCTATGTCGAAGGGAATCGGAGGCTTCTGATGAAACTTTCTGATATCAACTTTCTTGATTTCGCCTGTTTTATTCGTGCATGCCTCTACAATTGCCTCGGCTTCCGCCCTTTTTTCAATTCTTTTTCTTTCATATTCCACTTCGTACGTAGATTTCTTAATTTCGACTTCCGCTCTTATCTCCCAGTACGGAGTCGGAACAAAACTGCGGATAGCTTTCTCTCTTTCAATCAAAAATTTCAGGGTTGGTCCTTGCACTCTTCCGGTGCTTAGTGTGGCGTATCTTCCGCTCCAGCGACGAGCCGCCAAGGTTAGCGCCCGTGAAAGATTTACGCCGTAGAGCCAGTCCACCTCATGCCTAGTCTTTCCGGCGTCTATAAGGGTAAAATCAAGCTGGGAAAGAGGTTCGTCGTAAGCTTTTTCCAGTTCGCTTTTGGTCAGCGTGGAAAATTTCATTCTCTTCGCTACGCCTTCTTTGTTTTCGCAGGCATATTTTAGTATGCAGTACCCAATGAGGCTTCCTTCAATGTCGTAGTCGCAAGCATCTATAAATTCTTCAGCGTCTCCCGCCAGCTTTGAAATCATTTCGATCCAAGCGCGAATCTGTTTTGCACCCTTTTCCGCCAAGTGTCGTGGCGCCCACCTAAAACTAAAAACAGGATAATAGTTTCTTCCTCCCCTTTCATGAACCACGGTGTAGAGATGTCCGAGGGCTGGAACCACAACGAGTTCTCGGTTCCGATGGGCGAGGAAATAGGGCACGCCATTTTCCTCAACTTTTTTAGGCTTTCCCCCATAATCAAGCGCTTGCGCTATTCGTTGAGCAGCATCCGGCTTTTCGGTAATTATCAAAGTGTATTTTTCCATTAACGCACCTTTTCCTTTCTTTCAGACACGCATAGAAGCTATAAATGATTTGCGACTTAAAATTAAATATTCTTGGAAACATGACCTTAGGCTGGAGGTTTACGTAACATTTCATTGTTGTTACAACCGAAAATTAAAATGCTAGTCAAGTCGGAAAATATAAATAAGTTGCAAGGATTGTATCTTCAGTTTCATGACGGCTGTGAGAATGTGCCTCAACGAGTGATTTGCCAAAAATGTGGTTTTCTCCTTTATGACGGCATAGAGTTAAAGCCTCCTGATGAGATTATTCAGAGTCACGACGGCAAATGCCCGAATTGTGGCAAAAAGTTGTCTTTTATACCGAAAAACGTTGAAGTTAAGCCTGCTGAAGAAACAAGTCGATTAGGTACCTAAGATACAAGTTAGATGAATCAAACTTTGGAGTTAAGGCATAGTCATCCCTAGGACTGCGGGTTATGGAGTTCCAGAAAACATTTAAGCGCTTCTAAAGTCGATACCAAAACCCGTAACTAATTTTTGTCCCTTTTATTCAGTTTTTTGTTAAAGCGGACTAAGGTTGCTGAGAATTTTTCAGGATCTCCAGTTATTCCCAGCGGATGTTTAACCTTACCAATGGGACGGGCGGGAACACCACCCACAAAAGTATATGGTGGGACATCGTTGCTAACCACAGATCCAGCTGCTACTACTGCACCTCTACCAATCCTTACATTGTGAGTTATGATCGCCCCTGGACCAATAAAGACATCATCCTCAATTATAATTCCTTGTTTTTTTCCTTTTGGCCTAAAATGTGAAAAAAGCATGCACCCAACGCCCAGCATCACATTGTTCCCGATTTCTATCCATTCAGGATGCCCATCATCAATGTATACTTCGGCGCCCATAAAGACACGTCCGTGAATTTTTACTCCTCTCATTTTGTGAATTGCAGGTCTCACCGTGTCAGCACCAATAATATGTCTCGCAAGCACGTTCAACATTCTGTTTCTTAGACCTCTAAGATAATACCAAATCATACTCTCAACTCCCGTCATTTCATAAGTTTGCGTATTACGTTAAATCTCCTTAAATAATCAATCATTGAGAACGTATCAATATCACCCGTAATAACCGTCAAAGTTTCATCTTTCTCTTTCATTGCGTATTCTTCAATTGCTTCATCTAACGATATGAGTCTGTTTTTTCCCTCTTTTGAGATGTTGTTTAAAAACAAGTCAAGTGCTTTAATATATTTTTTCTGACCTATTCTTATGGGATGTAGAACGAAGATAATAAGTCCTCCCTTTCCAAGCAATACGCTCTTGGTTAAGATTCTTGATAGTTTTTCAGGGTTAGTTATTTTTCTATGTTCAATTAGAGAATCATCCGAAATTCCGATGTATGGTAAAATGGTTACACCAGACTTTAAGGGGATTGGGCATAATTTTTTCCACGGAGGACTCCCTAGATTCAATGAAGAATCATACCTTATGCCTAGTTTCGCCTCAAACTTGAAGAAGAGTTCTTTGTCGCTGCTTCTTAGCTGATAATTACCATATGGTGCTCTGAAAAACGAGGAAGGAAAACCGAAATTCTTGAAGGTAGCTATGGCTTTTTTCATATCTATCCAAACATCTCCTGTTGACATTAAACTATAATCGAGGTGCAAATAGCCATGAGGCGCAATGACGTGACCTTTAAACGTCTTCAAGATTTTTGGTTGGCGTTCAACTAAATATGAGGCAATAAAATAGGTCATTTTTGAATCATATTTTTCCAAAGTCTCATTCATACGACAAACTAAATTTTCCATGCGGTCAAAATGATAAACAAAATAGGAATATATTATTTTCAGTAGAAAAGGAAGCCTATTTCTGTATTTATAGGACAGCCTCTTAACGTAATAACCTTGCCTCATAATAACTATCTTTTTAATTGCCCAAAGAAAAAAGCTTTGTGAACAGCATTTCAATGAATCTCAATTTTGGCTCTTCATATACAGCCCCTTGTGAGCGTATCTTACTGCGTAATCAATGGTTAACTATTACCGATCCGATCGATCTCAAAGGCATTTAAATCAAATTTCTCGCTTTTCGGACCACAAGAGAAATAAAAGGGTTCATTGACTTGTTTTGACAAGGGAAGGGTTTTTGGAATGAAGATCAGAAGGCTGTTTCGCAGGGGAAAAGTTATTGATGCTTTAAAGAGTTTTAGGGTTCCCCGCTTCAGAGTATCCCATTCTTCACTCCTGCATATTTCTACACTTTTCCTCATTCTTTTTATTGCCTTCATGGTTAGGTTGCTTCCTCTTCGTTGGGGCTTTCATCTCTCGGAGTTTGACCCACATATTCATTATCGGTTAACCAAGCATATGGTTGACAACGGATTCTTCGCCTGGACCTCTCTGCACGAATACAAGAGTTGGTACCCCAACGGATTCGAGTACCGTTTGATGTTTCCAGGGTTATCCGCCACTGCCGCATTCTTCTACACTATAGCAAGAACGTTGGGCTTGTCTCCTGCTCCGATGTTTACCTCTAACCCTCTTACCACAGACCCTATTTTCAATTTCTGCGTATTATTCCCAGTTATAATGGGGACGCTGACATGTTTGGTTATATACTTTTTGGGTAGGGACATTGGCGGCAAAGAAGTGGGTCTTTTTTCAGCATTATTCCTAGCCTTGAATTCATCCTACATAGGCCGCACCTCCCTCGGATTTTTTGACGATGAAACCGTGGGAATTTTCGGTATCCTCCTGTTCATCTTCTTCTTTCTAAGATCAATTGACCCAGAAAGGTCGTTGAGAAACAGTTTAACCTATGCGGTTGCTGCGGGTTTGTCTCTCGGCTATCTTTTTGCTTCGTGGGGAGCGTCACGATATCCGCTTGGGATGACCGTTCTTTTCGTGTTTGTTCTACTTTTGCTACGCAGATACTCATCCCGTTTGCTTCTGTCTTACAGCGCAACCTTTGGTATATCTCTCTTCATTGCGATCAACGTGCCGAAACTAGGCTTTAGTTACCTAACTGAAACAACGGTCTTAGCCGTATTTGGAGTCTTCCTGTTGTTATGCCTTTACGAAATTTCCCGTTACATTAAAACCCTTAGGATGAAAACGGTTTTTGTACTCTGTTTCTTCGCTGTTTTAGCCGTTTCTTTCCTTGCGCTTTCATGGTATGGATACATGACGGATCCAGGGTTCAAGTTTATATCAGTCTTAAACCCTATTGCACGTCTTGGCGGGGGAACTTCGCAACAACTCGTGCAGTCCGTGCAGGAACACAGACCTGCTGCTTGGGGAACGTTATATTATGATCTTGGAATAGGCGCCTTTTTCGCACCCATTGGTTTGTTCTTTGCCGTGCAGAACCCCACAAATCGGAACCTTTTCTTATGCATCTTCGGTCTAACTTCCGTGTACTTCGCCAGTTCCATGGTGCGGTTAACTTTGCTTATGGCTCCGGCTTTCTGCCTTTTGTGGGCGTTAGCCTTGGTCCGACTGCTGGGACCCTTCGTCACCATCCTGAAGGAAGCTCCAATAATTCCGAGGCGAAGAATGCGTCTTGAAGCTCATGTGGGCAAGGAGTTCAGCGGGGCCTTTATACTGCTGACTTTTCTTTTGCTGACTTTCACTCTCGTCTTGCCCAGCCCGGCGGCATCGTTTCCAAGAACCCTCAGCCATGCATATTCGCCCACAACCATCGCTGCTGGAAGCATGCCAGTTAGACCTAATGAACCAGTCATGGATTGGCTCAATACCCTAAACTGGATGCGATTTAATTTGCAGCCAACAGACGTGGTGGCCAGCTGGTGGGACTATGGATACTGGATTACGACCATAGGCAACGTAACAACTCTCGCCGATAACGGCACAATAAACTCTACTCAGATAGTGCAAATCGGCAAGATGTTCCTATCAAACGAGACCGAAGCGCTTGAAATCCTTAGAAAATATAACGCAAGCTACGTCGTGGTCTTTACAACCTTCACCAGTGATGGAAGCGATGTAGGATGGGGCGACGAAGGCAAGTGGAGGTGGATGGCACGCATCGCATTTGGGCCAGAAAAGGAATTCGAATATGGAAACGTAACCGAACAAGGAGCCTGGAGTTGGAATCCTAAAGGCCAAAACACGGTTATATATAAATTGATGACTTACGGAAAAAAGGATGTCCTTAGGGACGTCGCAGCCGTTCAAGAGTTGGCCTTAGAGCCATTGCAACATTTCGAAAAGGCTTATTTCTCGCAAACACCCGATACCCGCAAAGCGTACGGCGGGGCAATACCTCTTGTTTGCGTATACAGGGTCACATATTAAGAAATGTAGGTAATCCTTTCCTCTTCCCCTCTACGCATTTTCCGTGCGTGCTTCTCCCTTCTCTCCTCGATCTCCCTCATCCGTTCCACAATTTCTTTAGACTTCTGTATCTCCTCGTCCAGCCCACTTAAATCAATTTTGACCCTCAACATTTTTTGCAGAAGCTCGAGAACGCTTTTAGCCGCCCTCGGGTCAGGCAAGTAGCCGCGAGTCTCTCCCAAGAGGCAAACCGCATCTATTTTCCTAAATTTCGCCAAGCCCAAGAGCAAACCAGCTGTACCAACTATCGGATTTCCCGCAGGACTGGCTATTGCCTTAGCCTTCAATGCCTTTTTTAAAAGTTCAGAGTTGGTTGAAGCTGCAACTACTTTTGGGGTTTCTTCTGCTTCTTTTCGGTACCCTCCAATAGTGATAATTACTTTCACATTGTTTCTTTCGGCAAAATCAAGTATGCAACCGGCTACGTCATATTGTCCTTCAATAGTTTGTGCTTGGCTGTCCCCTGTGAGGAGAATAAGGTCGTTTTCTCCAGCCTCGTTTTTCCAGTAGTAAAATTCTCCGCGGAGAAGCCTAACGCTCCCTTTTTTGTTAACAAGAATGTAGTAGGGGAAGTGGGGAGAATATAAATTCGCGAGTTTTTTGGCTTTCAATTGCTTGGCGAGGTATCGTGTGGCTATTCTTCCAACCATTCCTAATCCTGGAAGCCCTTCCACTAAAACGGGATTCTTCAGCTCAATTTTCGTTACTTCTTTAATGGTTGTTTTCTCCATTTTAACTTGGACCTCTCATTGCTCGCCTGTATTTTGCATATTTGTCCTCAGGCGAGAACTTAGCTGGGTGCGGTACACGGACGTTCCCTCTACAATAGGGACATCTTTCCTGGTTCAGCGTATATTTTTTGCAGCTTTCACACTTTCTAAGCAGCCAGACCATCATTTTTCCCTTCTGAAAGCGCCTTGTCCTTCGACTTTTGCTATGTTTTTTAGAGCCGTTTCTGTAGCTTTCTTTAGGACGCTTTCCGCCTTTGTGTAATCCTCAGCTGAAACTTCTATGCGATATTTTGGTGGTGCAACTACGTAGATACGAACTTTCGTTCCCTGAAGGTCTTGGATTTTTTGTGCGCTTAGCAAGGCTTCTTTGATGAGGGACGCCCCGTTCGGCTTTGTGCACTGAAGCTCTAGTATTCCCTTTATCTTCACCATGGGTATCCGAATTTTTTCTTTTGCAATTTCTTCGATGGTGACAGCTATGTCCTCGGGTACGCCCAACTTCAATAGAACGTTTGCCCCTTCTTTCGCGATTTTCTCCAGCCCTTCGTATATTCCTCCAAACTCTTTTTCGATGAGGACCCCTGCTTTCTCATAAACTTCTTCGAGGGGAATGTTTAACTTCTCAGAGGCGTTTCGTAGCAGGCTGTGTGCTTTTCTATCTTTTTTCCAAAAGAGAATCTTTTCTCTTTTCTCACGCTTTGTAACTCTTCTAAGTGAGAGATCAACATGCCTCTTTTCCACGTCGACCCGTAAAACCTTCAGCACGACTTTTTGTCCTTCACGCACGAAATCACGAATATTTCTGACCCACGATGAGGAAATCTCTGATACGTGTAGCAGGCCCTCCTTGTCATACTCATCTAATTTAACGTAGGCACCGTAGTCTGTTATTCTCAAAACCGTGACGATCACAAGATCGCCCACATCTGGCCACTCTGGCTTCCTTAATGCCATTTTTCTCCCACTTATATTCTAATCAAGTATGGCTGTGATTTCTCCCTTGACTGTTACTTTTCCACCAGTTGGTTCGGCGAGCTTCGCTCCACAAACGTTGCAGTGAACGGGGTTTGTGGCGTGGCTGAAAACTACCTGTTCATTTCCACAGTCAGGGCATTTTACCCGGAGGAACTTGCTTCTAGGTTTTGGTATGACCTTTTCCCATTCACTCATTTTCTTTTCTCCTTACTCTATAACCAGCTTCTTAAGTCGTATTCCTTCCTTGTGTCTCATGTACCCGCAGGTTTTGCATTTGAGCTTCAGCGTTTGTTTTTTCGTTGTTTTGGCAAACTTTCGCTGGCGGGGATACTTTTGTCCACCATAACCTCTCTTTTCGCGTAACTCGTGGTGTCTTTCGCCCTTGGCTAAAGCTCTCCTTTTCCCAGCCTTGTATAGGGAAACCGTGTGGGGTTGATGCGATTTGCATTTTGGACAGTACGTGGTGATTTCTTTTGGTGCTTTCACCGCAATCACTGACTAGTTTGTATAAGGACAGCGCGCTTAATTACTATTTATCTGTTTCTGGAAACTATAAGTGTCGTTAATCCGGTTTTCCTGAACTACCTTCCTTTCCAAACTGGTTGCCTTTTTTCTAGGAAAGCTATGGCGCCCTCGCGAAGGTCCTCTGAAGAGAAGAGCAGGGCTGTCGCGTCGATTATGCTGTCAATATCTTCTACTTTCTTATTCACCGTCGTCTTTATCAATTCGGCTGAGAGCGGCGCTATCCTCATTATTTTTTTGGCCATCTCCGTCACCGCATCTTTTAACTGTTCAAGCGGCACCACCTTGTTTACCAGCCCGATTCTTTCAGCCTCCTTCGCATCAATAGGCTCTCCAGTCAACATAATCTCCATAGCTTTCGCCTTCCCAACTATAGAGGGTAGCCTGATGGCTGCAATGGGAGGCCAAGCCCCTATTTTACCTTCAGGTTGAGCGAACCTCGCGTTTTCTGAGGCTATTACAATGTCGCAACCCATGGTTATTTCACAGCCACCGCCATAGGCGAGACCATTCACCGCCACAATTATGGGTTTCCTGAATTCCTCAACCTTTCTTGCGGCTTTAGTGATTTCTTTAAAATAGGCTTTTGCGTCGAATGTGTCCTTTATGGTTGCTAAGTCATTTATGTCGTCGCCGGCGCAGAAGGCTCTACCTGCTCCTGCAATCACCACAACGCGCACTTCGTCGTCTTTGTCGGCGAGGTCCATTGCTTGGGCGAGTTCATGCCACGTTAGTCGAGCTAGGGCGTTTAGAACCTCTGGCCTGTTAAGGGTTACCCATGCAACTCCTTCTTTTTTCTCGTAGATGATGTGTTTAAACTCCAAATCAGATACCTCACGCTTAAGTTTAGCTTCACTCGAATTTAACATTTCTTTGGCAGCCTGTTGTAGGTTGGAAGACTGCCCAAAATTGCTAAACATGCAACATAATGAATTTTCCGTTTGGTAGCATGCCGTGATTGTTATTCAGATAGATGTACCTACCCTAATCTTAACCATAAACACCAGCCATGATTCACCAAAATGACGTCAAGACCGAAAAGTGAATATTCACACGAAGACTTAAAGATTATGTGAAATGAAAAGGAAATCCAGTCCAAGCATTTTAAGGCACAATCCTAAAGATGAAATCATAAACAAAGCAAAGAAGGGAGCTTTCGACCACAACCCTTTGCTTGCCACCCCGCATGAACTAGTATGCAGAGCTTGTGGGTGTAAACTCAAAATAACTTACCTTGACCACCTGAAGTCTGGAAGGTTTGAATTTGGGGAGACACGGATGGTTGAGGTATCCTACGCAGCTCCCACAATGTCTGGACTCGGTCACGCGGTGGAAAGGATAACACCGTTAATAATGAAGGTTAAATGTGAAAGATGTGGAACCGAAATATCCTGCAGTCCCATAAGTCTTGAGTATTTATTGTTCACGGCAACTAAACAAGAAAAAATGAGAAACATGTACGTCTAGTCACAGTTTCTCATTTTGAAATGGACTTTGCTAGTTCTATCACTTTTCTTTTTATTTCCTCAAAAACTTCCTCATCAGATCCGCAGGGAAGATAGATGGGGTCATCAATGTTCCAAATCTCTATCCTACCCTCCATCTGTGGAAATCGCCTTAAGATTTCATTTTTGTGGTTTTGCTTCATGGCTACAATGAGGTCGTATTTCTCCAAGTTTTTCTGATCTATTCCCTCCGGCATTCTTTTCAGCTTTTCTAACGCGTTCTCCCTTTCTAGAAACTTCTTCGCGTTTGGAGCGATCATTCCAGCCGGTTGCGTTCCCGCCGATTCTACTTCCAAATCCCCTTGAAATTTTTTCAGAAGAGCTTCTGCCACTGGGCTTCTATAGGAGTTGCCGGTGCAGACAAAAAGAATTTTCATTTCAAATTATGCCACCTTTGCGTAGACCCACAACAGCATCATTTTGCTTCCACTTCCACGGCTACGCCTTGCTTAATAAGAATTCGAGCGTTTTCGGTAGGCAAAGTTGCTACGTCCTCCGGCTTAAAAGGTCCATACGTCTTCATATCAGATCCAACTATCGCCGGAATCTCCTGGACGAAACGCACTAGCATCTTCTTTGGCTTTTCTTCCTTTTCGATGCGCGATAGGCGTCCTTGGAGGATGTCCTTCAATAAAGTTTGGTAAGCCTCAGCTAGAGGGAAAACTTCTCCGTGCAGCTTTTCTTCTTCTTCGGCTAAGACTTCTCTGGGCACGGTTTTTCTAGCCGCAACTTTTGCCAAGATTTTATCGTGACGAAGTTGAACCAACTCTTCAACCATGTTCTTAACATTTTCGAACTCGCGATTCATTAGTTTAGCCTTTATTGTTTTTTCATCTAGCATTCGACCTTCTTCTCTTATCTTTCTCACGTAATCAGCAAGTTTAGCATAAAAGTCCCTTGGGAGCTTCTGGATTTCCACGCTCTCCTTTTCCTTTTTCCAAGCCTCGTACAATTCGTCGTACAAGTTTACTCCATCACCCTAGCTGTCCCTTTGCATAGAAGTAGCAACGCTGCTGCTGTGGGTAGTTCGATTTTCTGCCCTTTGTATGGACCATAGATTTCGTCCCCTAATCTAAACTCAGGAGCCTCTGAAACAAAGACTGTTACTGTGCCTTCCTTAAAAGTAACGGCGCTCTTGAAAGGATCAAAGTACTCTATGCCAGTGATGGGCACCTCAATTTTCTTTAGACCAGTTTTTCCGTGCAGCGTATTAGTGAGCCTTATCAGGCGATGGATGTCTGTGGTAACCACCGTGTCAATTTTAACTGACTGCTTTCCCACGCCATACTCAGCTATTTTCCTCCAGCTTTTTACGCTTATACCCTTTATAATTCCCCAAGGTCTCTTTTCTTTCCAGCTTTCCAAAAGCGCCTCCTTATGCTGGATTATGAGGTCAATAACCTTCTTCTTTAACCCTATCTTTTCGAGTTCTTCTGGAGTCGCTGTTAGAAGAAGGTCGTAGGTTCCCCGAGCGATTCTTCCCCTCCATCCCAAATCATACAAATCCGGACCAGCAAGTATCCGTGATTTAATTTCACCCCTTTCCTCCAAACCGTGAAAACTGGTTTCCAACCCTATTCCCAGGACATAGTCAACAATTTCCTTGCGAGCCATCGAATCCAACGCTTGAATTTCTTCGCTTTCCACATGAACGTGGTATCCCCGATGTCCAGAAAACGCCACCTTCAACTCTTCTGACGAAAACCCGAAATCCTTCGTTAAGACGTCTATAAGCTTCATCGTTTCCGCCTTTGCAGACTCCAAACACACCTCGCAAGGCCAAGTTTTTTCATCGAACTTCTGCTCCCCGCAAGAAGGACACTTTCCAGGCGACTCGCCCCTACCAACAGCACCACAACTACTGCAAGCCCAAGTGTCATGAGCCTTGGCGCAGGGAGTTGGAATATGATCAGCGTCTATGTCAAAAATCAAGTCCGCCCCCAACCAACCCTTTTCCCTCATCTCCTCTTCCGGCCTCTCATAATAAGCACTCGAATAATAAACGTCAGAAGGAACAATCGTATTCAAGAAAGACCTGAGAGCATCTACGCTTCTGAAACCCTTATGCCTAAGCATAACCCGTTCCTTTAACAAGAGAAAACCAAACTCACGCCTTTCAATGGAGGTAGGAGGGCAAATAGTCGAAGATTGCTGTTGATAATACTCAGCAAATTTGCCTAGAATAAAACTTAACGAAGACGAAAACATCAACTCTCCCTACAGCATAGAAGGCTTTTGAGCATTTATTTTGATCGTTCTATTAAACTGATTGATTGGAAGTTCACTGTTTAACTTTTCATAAAGCATCCACGTATACATGGGGTTATATCGAGTTGCTTGTATAGGGAAACTTGCTAGTCAAAATATAATTTTTAAATGACTGTTAGATAGTTGTATGAACAACAGGAAAAAAGGACGCGGGGAGCCACTGAATGCTAAATATAATACAAACAGTCAAGAAAAGCATTAATATCCTAAGAAAACTCTTACCCCTCTTCTCGTTTATTATACCATTTCTCATACTATATTCTTTATATCCAGAATCCTTCGAGGCCACATGGAAGGGCAGAACCTATTACCTTTTCTTTCTATGGTTATTTTTACTTGAGATAATACTGAATTGGGAGAAACTTCAAATAAGAAAAATAGACAAAATGAAATCCGCAAGAACAGTCACTTTCACTATTACTCTTTTTATTCCTACAGCATACGTGATTGTTGCTAATTTTTATGGATTGAATTATATGATTGAAAAATTAGCTGAGCAGCACAACATTCCTTTTGCAAGTGAGATACCCCTTTCAACAGAATATCTGGTCTTTGCGGTGCTTTTTGCCTTAATAATCCTGCTAGGATACGGTGTCAGTGGCTCAAAGGATTTTTCGATTTCCACAGTCTTTTTAGGAATTATTGGAGTAATATACACAATAGACAATGTATATCCGTTCGGGGCTTTCACACCATTCCAGATTCCTGTTCCAACCACAACGATGCTTGCAGCAAATGTTTTAAATCTAATGGGATATCAAACACGCTTCCTCTCTCCATTTCATGGTATGCCCGTTTTAATTGCTTGGGATTCCCAGGGGAGATATTCTCGCCCTTTTGCAATAGGTTGGCCGTGTTCTGGCGTTGAGAGCCTTCTAATTTATACGGTTACAATTCTGTTATTTTTGAAGAAGAGCGTCATTCCATGGAAGCATAGGATAGTCTATTTCGTAATTGGTGGTATAGTCACCTACTTCATTAACATTCTAAGGATAGTTACCATCTTTGTGATTTCAATAAATGGTGGTGATGTCTGGGCCTTTCATGATTATTACGGACAATTATACTCCATTACTTGGATCGTATCTTATCCGTTAATAATCATTGGAAGCCAGGCTCTGTGGGGAAAAATCAGAAACTGGAAAACTGGTACAAAAGATTGGCGCTAAATGCGCGCGCTATCAATGTTTTAGGCTGTCAGGCTAACAGTATGTTGGGGTCTGGGGTCTCTGTCGAATGAGCTTGCAATAAAACCTGCCGACATGGCACCTGCTTTTATTAGAATGATAAGTAAGCTCCCTACAACTATCATTGGTGATTTTTGAAGTCCTTTGAACATCTCTCTTAGAACTACGCTTAGATTTCTAGATGTTGACCCGTAAGTCTTGGGTCTTCCTTTCATCTTTTCATAAAATAACCTCGCAGATTTGCCGTAACGGAAATATTTGGCAGTTATTTTTGAGACCGTCGATGGTTCTAAGTGGAAAATATAATTCTTTGACCATGTTTCTTTTGGATGTAGAGCTTTTATCCTCTCATAGAACTCGCGGTCTTGCCCCCAGACAAGATCTTTATCATATAGCCCAGCTTTAATGACGTGCCTTTTGAGGAAAAAACGAGCAACGCCGATGCCTGTCTTGTCGCTCTGTATTTTGCAGTTCTTCTCGAAGGCTGAACACGATCCCCAGAAAGATTCTCCATGAAAAACTTCTCTAATTTTAACTACTTCCACACCCTCTTTCTCGCAGGCGTTGACGCATTCTTCGAGGAGTTCTTTTTCTAAAGTTTGATCTGAGTCTAAGAAGAGGACGTATTTTCCCTTAGAATTGAGGACGCCTATATTTTGTGCCGAAGATTGCCCGCTTTTGTTTATAATGATGTGTGCGCCAAATTCTTCGGCGATTTTCAAAGTGTTATCTGTACTTTCATTATCGACAATGATGATTTCGTAGTTTTGGTGACTTTGTTCTTTTATAGATTCTAGACATTCTCTTAGCGTCTTGGCTGAATTATAGGTAGGAATTATAATTGACACGGTTCGGGACTTATCCCGTGGCTGGTTTGGCACTTCCATTTCACCATTTTCTCTTCTGACAGAATATCCTGATGCTTCGTAGACAGGCAATCTGTTTGTTCTCTCATTTCTTACCGAAAAAATAACTTAACCACAGAACAGTTAAGCTTTTTGAGGATCTTCTTTCCATGAAATTTAGACCATATGGTAAAAACCTTTACATACACCTAACCTGACACTTTATATACCTGAGAAACATTGATGCGACAACTTCTTCCTTTAATTTTATTGTTAGGTAAAGGCGCAGTCGCCCAAGCTAGGTATAAAATTCTTAAGTCTTATAACATTGAGCAAGAATGGATTTTAGATGCTGGTTGTGGTTCAGGACAATTTTCAATACCCTTGTCAAAAAAGAACCTTGTTGTTGGATTAGATATTTTTGCAAACGATATCAGAAAAGCAAAAGCAAGGGTTCCTTTAGATTATAGGCTCGAACTCGTTGTAGCTGATTGTCGTCATTTGCCTTTTAAAGAGCATGTGTTCACAAAGATTATATGCTTTGAAGTAATCGAGCATATGGGTGTTTCGGATGCAGTTCTCATGCTTAGAGAGTTCAAACATGTTATTAAAAGCTATGGATCTTTGCTCTTGAGTACCCCTAAAAAGGATCGCCTGTTATTCAGCGATTATACCGAGTTCGGGCATGTACACGAGTATACAAAGACTGAGCTTTATGAGCTTTTAAAATCGGAATTTAGTGACGTAAAAGTAAAAGAGTATTGCGGAATTGTTCCCACAATTCTTGATAACTTTGAAGTTAATTTATTTTCGAAATTGAGGAAAATTGGGGGTTACAGCAATCCCATAATAATTTTTCTTAGGGTTTTAGCGTTATTGTTGCCAAAACTCGATGAAATTGGAGAGAAAAGCGGTTTTTTCGTAGAGTCAAGTTTCTTCATTCCAAAATTTTCCAAAACTTTGCGCTTAGAAGACGTGGAGTGTTCGCAATGGGCGCCCATTACAAACGGAAAAAAGAGGGAGTTTGCGTGGAAATCGGATGATATCTCCACTGTGGGTGGGGTTAATGCTCTCCTCAGTATCAAGTTTATAACGCAATGAGTGCATGCGCACTTTAGAAAAAGAAAACATAATGATCTTTATGCGCGCACCATAAAGAGCGCACGAGCAATCGGAGCAACTGGCGGAAGTTTAGGCGCTATTTAATAAGTTCCTATACTTTGCATTCCTGTGGAATAACGCTTTTCCGAGAATTCAAACGATCTGCTATTCCTTAAGAACCCTAATTACATGTATTGTTGCATAATCAAGGGCGTTAAGATGTTTGATAATTTTAGACACCCCATTGTCGATTGCGTCAACTAGCTTAATGAAGGGAATGATTCTATACAGTTGTAAGGGAAAGGCACCTCCAATCATAATTTGCATAGAAGCCCTAAACTTGCGAGTTTCAACCAGGGATCTTATATTCTCTATAGTTACCTCAGAAACGTGGCCCGCACCGGCTTCTACCTCATCAATGAGCCTTTTCAGAGGTCTTATTCGGGTGGCAAACTTATAAATGTAAGAGTGTCCAGGGAATGAGATGATTAAGTATCTTCTCGTGGTATCATCAAGTTCAGTTAGGGCTTTGCAGTAGTTAGGTACATGCTCAAGGACCTCCGAACAGAGAACTATATCAAAACAGTGTTTTCTGAATGGTAAGTTTTCAACGTCACATAAAACGAAGTTAATGTTAGATTTTCTGACGTAAGCCTTTCTTTTGGCCTTTTTTAAATAGGATTTAGCAATGTCTGCACCGATGCAAAACATATCATTACGAATGAGGGCAACGCGATTTACGTAATAACCTTCACCGCATCCAATATCTGCAAATGTCACAACTTTTGGGTTTCTAAGCATTTCTGCAAGAAAGCAGAAAATGTAGTGTAGCCTTTTTCTATGCCACCACACTTCATGTTTGCTCCCGCTTGCATACATTAGCGCTTGATGATCGAAGTGCTTCGCTTCTTCTTCGTAGAAATTTCTTAACCTCTTTTTTTCGGTAGGCGGCATATCACATTAACCCTTTAATCAACCTCGTAATGAAGAGTTATATTGTCAAAAAGTGCGTAGGTTGAGGAAGCACTATTAATGTTAATTACTGTAAGTTCTATAACAACAACCGTGGGCAAGGGTTCGCTAAATTTCTCTTCCCACGTTTGACTCAGATTAAAACTAAAGTTACCGCCATTTCTTTGCAATTCTATGGCATAATCGTCTTCGAAGAGCACGCTTGGCGTAGTGAACACTATACGACGCTGCTGAGTATCATCAACTATCGATATCGTAACGGCATTTGGCGGCTCAACACTGACTGGGTTAACGTAGAATGACAGCCATGTTTCTGACGCATTCCACAAATAGAACTTTCTCCTCAACGAGCATGAGTAGAACCAGCTTAGAGACTGGTTCTTCTGAGCCCACATTCTTAGACAGCGACTATTTCGGCTATAGATTATGCTTACACCGCGAGTGCCACTTCCTAACTCGGTGAAACTCCATCCCGTTTTGGTCCAATTCCTATGCTCAAAGTCATCTCGGAAAACAATGTTTTCATTTCCATATACTATTCGGAAAAGATAAGAATTGCCAACATTCTCCACCAGTTCAAAATTAGGATTGCCAAGAAAAAGTAAGGGATCCCATCTAAGCGGTTTTTCCCACCAAATTTGACCAGGTGCGGGAGAACCAACAAACAGATGAGTTAGATTAAAATTTTTCATCAAATCATAAGTGGTTTCATTAAAAGCTCCAAACTTTATCAAATCTACCAAGCGTAGGTAAGAGCCAGACATTACATGAGAAGTGAAGGGATATATCACCTTTACATTGGATACCGAAGGAATAAAAGTGCCAGCTTCATATGGATTTATCAACACAGTAGAGTTTCGGCTCAGGTTATCTCTCATCCAACACATGAGTCTATAATCGTCCTCGGTAGTGACCGAGTACAAACCGTAAATGCCTTTTAACATGTATGGATCTTCAACAACCCTATAACAAATAAACGGAACGTACACAATTGAGAAAAACAAAAGTAGGACCATTATTTTTTTAATGGAAATCTCGCTGAATATCTTAACAAACCTTTGGTGGACCTTGAGAGTTAACATTCCGAAGAGAAAACATATCATGATGTACATAATTAACCAAATTTTACCATCATCAATGACCTCATTAAAGGGATTGACTAGCGCCATTAACACCAGAAGCCAGCCGCCTGCAAAGACAAACAGAGCAAATTTCTCAACATCTCCGACATCCCTCTTCTTAAGAATAAAGAAAATAGGAGCACCTAAACCGAGGGCTGCGAGACCTAACCAGAAACATCTCAAGATCGGATACGGATTGATGTTGAAATTATGTAGCAACACATCCTGCAGATGAGTAATGGCTTGGACTAGGGGTGGACCAGAAGAAGGCGATAAAGGTGATTTTCCATAAGTCAAAAGGTCATTTGGGAGACCAACATTGCGGTTAGGATAGGAAAAGTAATACAAGAATCGAAATAAGAAAACTGATGTAGGAATTAAGCTAACTCCGACAAACAACAAAACATGACTTGTCGACCTTAACTTACGCAAAGATAAAGAAAAGCCCTTAGCCCACAACCACCACAAAACGGCAGTAGCTATCACAATTTCAGCCAAAACCAAATGCAGCGAGGCCAAATACCCGATTAAGATTCCCGCAGTAATTATTTCTTTAATCCCAACTCTCACCGCTATTGAAAAAAGATGAGGAACCAAACTGAGACAAACCAAAAAAAGGGGAAGACCAATTACAAAGGAATTTGCTCCCCAAACCACATATAAGGGCCACATAGAAACAAAAGTCAACATAAAAGCGAAGATCAAACCCACCTCTTGCCCTTTTATTTCCTTGCCAAGATAATAGGCTCCAAGTACAGACATCGCGTTAAAAAAGGGTGTAGCAAAAAAAATCACTTTGCTTGGTTCCAGCTTAAGAAACATGCTTAAATAAGCGAATAAAACATGAGACCCTAAAGGGTAAATTACAGCTCCGGATACATAGGGTTGATGAGTCGCCGGAATCTGATTGTTCTCCAAGACGAGGGTAGTGAGTAAAGCATGAAGGGAAGTGTCATGGATGCTACCTAAAACCAACTTTTGAACAGGAAGAATCTGTACCCAAAAGAATAAAATGAACATAGCAAAAACAGCCGTACACACAGTTATTTCATACTTGCGAGTTGAAACAAATTTGTGCAAAGCTCCTTTGTTGAGTTTAAAAGCCTTAACGTACAATCCATAGTAAAGGATTACAAAAGCTATAGAAGCACCCAGAATAAGCCATATAGAAATTTCGGCGAAAAGGCGAAAAGGAACTGACGCCAAAAAAAATAGGACAAGCCCGCCCAGGTAAATGTCAAGTACATATATTTGAAGAAGATTTAATCTTCTAAAAAGATTCATTCGACTAGACATTAAGATTCTTAGTGGTTCCCCAATTAATGAAAGCAAAGTGACTGCAAACACAAGTTGAAGCACTAGCATTTGGTTACACCTTCATAAACCTTCTTCAACTCGTTAAAATACTCATTCCAATCGACAAAATATCTTAATACATTTTCAGTTTCAAGTTTTTTGTATCTCTCAAGCGTCTTCGATATAACCTCAGCTATTTCTTTGGGTTTAACTGAACTTACACCCTCTGCTAAGCCTTTCTGAACTAATTCTGCAGTCACACCACTATTAAGCGCTACCGTCGGGACTCCTATGGCTATTGCTTCATGTACTGCCCTACCAAAGCTTTCAAAAGACGAAAGCGAAATGAAAATCCGCGCCTTAGCATATTCGAACAAAAGTTGTTGTCGAGTCAAATCATGTTTCCATTCCACGTAACTTTCTATGCCCAATTTATGGGCCAGCTCAACCAAACGTCTTTTTTCTGGACCGCCACCAATGATTACCAGTTTCAGGTCTTTATTTTCCTTGTTCAGAAGAAGCGAAAACGCCAGCAATAGTTTGTCAATGTTTTTATATTTTCGCAAGCCACCAACATAGAGAATCCTTTTTGAACAAACAGGACTCCACTCCACCGATTTAAGTTCACTAACATCGATTCCTTCAGGTATCAATATGACACTTCTATTTTGCGAAAAATCTTCTTGAACCATTTTCTTCTCATGACGAGAATTAACAATTATTGCGTCTGCGCGTGACAAAACTATGTATGTCAATAGATGTTTATAAAAAGTGAAAAACAAATTTCTAATCCAAGTCTGTGCAAAACGATGATAATGTGGCTGTATTATCATCCTTTGATCCGGTTTCTTCAGCAAAGCCACAAATATTACTGGCAATGTATGAATATTATGGATGTGGACAATGTCTGCGTTATCATTTTGTATAGCCTTCAAAAACCCAAACGAAGGAAGGTAAAAAGGATCACCAACTATCGGTTTATACCTCCTAACCAGAACGCCATTAACAAGTTCTTCACAAGGCAGATTAGCATTCAAATCTAAAGCATAGACCGAAACCGAATGATCTTCCCTGACGAGACGTTCACTTAACTCTTTCACAATACTTTCTATACCACCAATATGAGGAAAATACCTAGGCGTTACATGAATAACTCTCAAAAAAGCACTCTCAAGTCGACGTGAATTTTGCGCTGTCTACTCTGTAGAAATATGGAACCTTTCCACGAGCGGCGTCAAAAACAGCTACAAGGCGGCAGATAAATTCAAGAAATAACATTGTAATAATATAGGGCATTTTTCTCCAATATCTTGATGTCAATCCCAAGAATAAAGAAAGGACCTTATGTATGCCCGTCGTTGGAACAATATATTTTAATTGTTTCCTAATCAACAAATGTCCACAGTAGATTCTTCTCCGCTTAGCCATGTAGTCTCTAAGGTTCGTTGGATCTTTAGTATACACAATTGCGTAAGGCGCATAAACAACATTGTAACCTTTACTCTGCGCACACCACGAGGCATATTCATCATCTGAAACAATAAGATACGGGAAGCGTTTTACAACATCTTTCCGAATAGCAAAGAATGTTCCATTCACCTTAGGCGGTAGGTTTCTACGCGCCCGATGCAAGCACAATTCATGGTGTAATTCCCGTTGAAACCTTGACATGAAAGAAAATAGATCGTCTCCATAGTTAAGAGACAGTACGTTTCCGCTTACCACACCTATCGTTTCATCTTTAAAAAATGGCTCGATAATGTTTCTCATGCAATGTCCATCAATTACGGTATCAGCATCAATAAAAATTATGATGTCTCCAGTAGCTTGCAGAATTATGTCGTCAAGCGCTGCCGCCTTCCCCATTCTTTCCTTTCCTGTTATTATCCGAATCATAGAAGAATTTCGCAAAGCATGTGCTGTTTTAACAATTCCATCCGTAGTACCGTCGGTGCTTCCGCGGGCATTTACTATGATTTCCATGACATCGTTATTCGCCTGAACGAGAATATTTCGAAGAAGAAAATCTATTCTTTCTCTCTCGTTATAAGCCGGTATACCAATGGTTATCTTAGTCTCCTTACTAGAGCCCTCTGGAACAGGTGCGTGCAGCGTTTAAGCCCCCTCTAACCTTTCTATTTTCAAGATTTAATTCCATAGGCTTTGATAATCTAATTCAGAAACTAGTCACTCCAATTTTAGACTTGATGATGTAAGATAGAAAGCACTGAAACTCTGCCTTGGTTAGTTTAGATTTTCCTCGCTTCCGGTTCTCAAAGGTTATTGGAACCTCTCTTACACGAAATCCTCGCATCCAAGCCTGCTTGACGGTTTCAATTTGAATTTCGTAGGTTTGGCTATGAAGATTAGGAAGCACTGTTTTAACGTAACGTTTTGAATAGCATCTTAAGCCACTTGTACAATCATAGATCCTCGTTCCGACGATTGTTGAAGCGATGATGTTGGCGCCACGACTGATTAACCATCGCATATGATGCCATCCCACTATCCTTCCTCCTGGACAATATCTGCTTCCGATGACCAAGTCATAACCATTTTTAGCGATGTCTATCAATCTAGGTATATCCCGCGGATTGTGTGAATAGTCAGCGTCCATAGTGACAATGTAATCTGGTTGATTTTCAAGCGATAGAATGGAACGAAAAGCGCTAATGATAGCTGTGCCTAACCCAAGTTTTTTAGGTCTCACAAATAAAGCAAGGTTATCATACTCTTCCTGAAGTTTCTTCACCATCTCAGCTGTTCCATCAGGACTGGAATCATCAATTACGACGATCATAAGGTTAAGTTTCAATTCCTGAAGCTCTTGGATTAGGCTTTCAATGTTTTCAGCCTCGCAATAGGTTGGAAGCACAACAGCAACCCCGTGCGCGCACGCGAATCCGCCCTGAAACTTTGATTCCACCATTTGACTAATCCGGGTTTTCTCAGTTGAATCCCCGGTAACAAATGTCTTGCTCGAAGTGCTGGATTCTTCCAAGCCTACTCACTTTCTTTCATTAATCTCGAATTGCTTCGTTTTATGCTCTTCATTTACAAAAGTATACATTTATAACTATTGCGCCAAAAAAGAAGATGCCAGCATAACTTTGTTTTTTCTTATCCCTCACCCATTCAATTTCATTAATAAAATTATCAGTGCGGAATCTTTTTGGAATCTTGTGTATTAGTCAATTTGAGGAAACACTATTATTTAATGATGTGCAAGATCCAACATGTGTAAAAACGGGGAGTTGCGAGCGTCTTTCCATTTTCTTCATACCTGTTCCACGGCAGTTTCCACTCTTACAGTCTTTAGTTTTTTTCTGTAATAGGCAAGTGGATGCCGTATTTTTTTGCAAATTTCGTCTTGGGTGTGGCAGATTCCGTGGGTACGTAGGGTGTCGCATCTTGGAGGAATGTATTTTGTTCTGGATCCTCTCGCTCCTGCTATGTGTTCGACCTGGTAGCGGGTCATTCTTTCATCGAAATCTGAGGTTGAGCGGAAAAGGTCGACGACGTTTTCCACGGTCATGCCTATGTTTATTAGAAAGGAGGTTAGTGCGAAGCGGCCGATGTGGGAGGTGGGACGGCCAGACGCTATGGTGTCATATACTCCCTTTATGCACTGTGGAAAGGCAGAGATAACTACGCCTTTCGGAATCTCCTCCAGCCGGATTTCTCCTCTTTTCTGCAGGGCCAGTTGTTTTAATCGGTTCACGCGATTCATGATGCCTTGCGGTAATAATCCCACTTTTGTACTTAGTTTTTCTTCGATGTACCTTCGCACTTCTTCTTCTAGGAGGCGACTTGCCTCGCTTTTTGTGAGGTAAACCTCTCCATTTAAAACAAGCCGGTTGACAAGTTTCCATTTTTTGTCTTGAAAATCTGTTGCATTTTTTAAGAAGTCTGTAAAGTGGAGTGCAAAGCTATAGGGACCTACGCTGATTTCGCCCTTGACTGGTCTGATCTTCCATTTGAAATTGTCCGCAATCTCCATTATCTTTTCTTCCCCTTCGCCTCTGAGTAGGTCGGAAACTCGTTTTGCCTCGGCCAGTGCGTATCTTTTTTTAATAAGCGAGTCGGCTGTTGCTGCAACCATCATTATAGCTATGGGAAAGGAAGCTATTTCGATGTCGTCGTTGGGCGATTTTTGGCTTACTGTGCGAAAAAGGATGGCCTCTTCTATTCGATTTTCAGCTCTGTCCAGCACCGATTTGTACTCCGGGTCCGCTAGGTCATCGATTTTTATGTCTAACTTTTTGACGTATCCGGCTACTTCTGGAGTGAAGGGGTATTTAGCCCAGTCGCTTTTCGTGAGTACTTGCTTCCCCTCCGGATCCTCGGTTACTCCACTTCTATGCGGGGAGCTAGGTAGAATGTTAGTTTTCCTTCTTTTGGCTGCTTGAAATCCAGCTTGATGGGCATGTCCGTTGAAAATTCTAGTGCGGCTATGTCTGATGTTGCAACCGCGGCCTTAACTATCTCGGAAAGGTAGCTTAAGCTGAAGGTGGCTTTAGATGCCTCCTTTGCTTCGATGTCTAGGAGCGCGTCGCTTCCTTTCTTGAACTCGATTGTGGCTCCCATGAGGTCTCCAGTGGCTTGCATCACCATTTTTTCGCTGTCTGCCTCGATTCGAACGTGGTCGCTTACTAGGGAGGCATCTTCAATAGCCTCACGTAATCCTTCCGTTGTGGTCTTTGCTCTTATATTGAAGGAGACTTTTGGGGTGGGAACCTCTTCCTCCATCGCTTCTAACGTGGGCATGTTGAAGGTACGCGTATACTTTCCCTTAATTGTTATTTTTAATCGTCCAGTTTTTTCGTCAAGGGAGAGTTCGACGGATTCGTCTTTTCCTGTCCGTCTCAGCAACTTCAACATTTCACTTATGTTTACGCACATTTTCATGGCTTCGTCGCAAACGTACTCGTCGAAAACCGTTTTTGGCCACTCAAAATCAACCATGGCGACCCGTGAGGGGTCCATGGCGCGAAGCTTGATTCCTTCAGAAGTCAAGTCGAAGGTGGCTTCGTCTATGAGTATTGAGATTGCGCTCATCATGTCTTTCAAAAATTTTGCATCTGCCATTCTAACTTTGAACAATCACGAACCTCCTTTAACGCTTTATGTTTAAGGTGTCTCTTCATTTAAGCGTAATCCCAGACATCAATTAAGGGGTAAATTCCCATTAGACAGAAGGAAAAGTAAAAGGTGCGAGCCAAAAATTAAGGTCGTTTATCCGTATTCTCGGAAAGTATAGTTGCATTTCGTGCATCGGAAAAATTGTGTTGAGGACTCATCGCTCCCTCGGGTTTGCACTTGCCATACGTAGGCTAGGTTGTTTCCACACTTGGGACATTCTATCCTAACGGTGGGCAACGTTCGCAGTTTCTGTTCCTCTTTCCCTATAACCGCTATGGATTCTTGTGGAGCGCGTTCTATAACCTTTGGAACAACAACCGGTGCGCCCACTGCCCGTTTCTTGTAGCCACATTTTGGACATACCAACTGAAGGGTAGCCTTCTTTCTCTCTTTTTTATGAGTTGGAGTTAACCTCGTTCCACACTTTGGGCAAAATTCCATGCTACGTCACCGCTTTCCGCGCCATTTCCCTTACCCTCGAGCCTTTTAAATCTTTTCTTCTGACCGAGCTAATCCCGAAGCGATGATGTGCGCTACTCGCAACGCCTCGGGAATGTTGCTTCGTGTGGATGTGTTTCTCAGAATCTCTTCAGCGTCTTTCTGGGAAATTCCTGCGATTTGCATATAAACAGCTTCCTCGGTGTTTCGCGTTCGTACCTTGATTATTTTTCCAGCACTCTCTATGGCATTCCATCTTCTTTCGCCTTCTGGCAAATTCTCAAGGGCCTTCTTTATTTGTGCCAAGTCCGGTTTTTCTCGCGTGACTGCTATAACGGGTAAGTCTACTCTTTTGAAAAGCTCATTAATGTCCACTACATTGAAACCGGCGAAGGTGATTCCGTCTAAAACCACCACCCGAATTTGGTTATAATGGGGAGACTTTTTTATCATGGACGCTATTTTTTCTGTTGCATCCATCCCATCGACAGCTACTTCTGTCCGCATAACTCCGTCAAGCCATTGCCCACCTCGGTAGACAACCCCAATAACGTCGACTTTACCCTTCGTGTGGGGAACGAAAATTCCGTCGTCGACACCCAGCACCCTGATTTCGGGTTTTATGTGACGAAATTTCTTAAGGGCCAAGCTTATTCCTCTTGAAAGTCACACTCATTTAGCTTTAAATCTTTTTCAGACACCTACTACTAATTACAGGTAACTAAACAAATCTCAAAGTGAGTATTATGTTTGCCTTTGTATCGGAATATAAAAACATCCGCGAAGTTTTAGCGGATCAAAAACTAGCGGCCTTGGGAGACGCTTACGTGAACTTTGTCTACTCTTTAGCCCTGTCCAAGAGGAAGGGAGAACCTGTGGGCGCTAAAGTTGACAGCCGTTTACTTGCTGAGGCCCTCAGGAAAGCGGGATTAAGGAATCTTCTGCCATCAAGAATCGACCGTCACAAACAGGCTGATGCCGCTGAAGCTTTGATTGTGTACGCTTGGATACGAGATGCAATGACAATTGAAGAGGGAGTTAACATTCTTGAACAATTTGAAGATATGGTTGAGGCCTTCCGCTTTTTTCTTCTCACAGCGAGAAGAAAGATTAACCTATGATTAACACAGATGAAAAGGTGGATTTGCTCATTTTCCTTGCCATTCTTTTAACGCTTTCTCGAAGGACCTTCTGAATTCCTTACATTGACTCCGTATTTTTTTCGCCGCTTCCCGCACAGCGGCTTCTGGTTTCTGCTTTCCTTTTGTGTGAACATATATTATGGGGTTGCCGATGAGCGGATGCTGTATGTGGTAACCGGCCATTTCGATGGTGTCGCCTTCCAAGAGGACTTTTTGTAGCACGTTGCAAAAGGTGTGCCCCTCCCCTTCAACTTGTATTTTCAATTCGTTGGATGTTTTTTCCAGAACTTTAATTTTCATTTCTACCCCTCTTACGTTGCTCCCTCCCCGTAATCTGGGGTTACCTTCCGTTTTTCAATGTTTCCACATCTGGGGCATCGCAGCCTTTGTCTTCTTAATAGCAAAACGTGTCCACACTGGGAACAGAAAGCATAGATAATCCCCAAATCTTTCTCTGCCGTTGACAAGTAGAATGTCCTGTTTTTGTCGCTGATCAGTTTGGCCCGCATGATGTCACCTGTTTTGCACACGTCAAACATGGTCTCAACGTAGCTTGGACTCACGTCAGAGATGTGTAAAAGGCCTGTGAAAAAGCCTGAAAGCGATCTCGTCCCTACTTGTAATATACGCAACACGGCTGTTTTGCTTTTCACGTCTAAAACTTGACCGGAAACTATGCTTCCTACTCTTGGAACGCCCACTGCCTGAACCAGAGGGTAAACCGAGACCTTTTTATTTAGCGTATCCATCAGTGTGCGGCCGGTAGTTTTAGAGTGTATGGTCCCATGTTCAACATATGTTCCGGGACCTGGCGTGAATTCTTCGATAACGCCTAAACGATCTCCGGGCACAACGAACTGCCCGCTTTTTCTTTCAGATCTACTCATAGGTTCTTCCCTCTATTCGATACAGGTCAACTTGAACGCTATGCCTTCTTTTTGTGTGGAATTCAAACAGCCTCGGAATGTCCATTTTCATAGGAAACATGCCCGTAACTTTTCCCCCATGCCCCTCAATAAACCTTTTGATAAATTCTCGGTTGCTCTTTCCACCCTTGTGAAGCGAGTAAACTATACATCCCAATTCTAAAGATTTCTTTATGAATTTTCGATCCGCCCTCCTTCTTTGGACGCCAAAGGGAGGATTCTGCAGAACCGTGTCAAAGGTTCCTCGCACAACATCGATGTCCGCCGTGATCCAATGGGTCTTTCGCTTTACATCCATTCTTTCCGCGTTTTTCCGCGCCGCATTCACTGCCACCTTGTCCACATCAACACCGAAGGTTTCCCGTGCTCCCAGAAGAGCTGCTCCAATCGCTAGTCTTCCTGTTCCGCATCCAAGATCAACGACGGTTTTGTTGATGATGTCGTCGTAGATGTAGGTTGCTATGTAGAGGATCTCCGCAGCGGTGGCTGAAGGGATTGTGTATTGCTCAAGGTAGGCTTTGGGCGTTGGGTGAGGTTCGATCTTTGAGATGGCTTTCTCCAAATCTATTTTTCGAACTATTTTCTTGCTTATCCAAATCAACTCCGGTCTTTAAGGTTTTCAGAACTGATTGTACTTCTCCAGTCCTCTTGATAAATATGTTTTATAAATCGCCACTTTCCAGCATATGGAAATTCAGCTTACGTTCTATCCTCCAAACCAGCCCTTTCCACAGAGTTCCTCCCAGCTCATTTTTTCCACCATGATAAGCATCTCTTCAAAGGTAAGAACGGGTTTAAGAAATCTTGAAGCGTCATCTAGGGATACTCGCGGGCAAGCGGTGTTTACAAACGCCTCTATATAGGGAAACTGCATAAGTGCTTCAGGGGTAATCTCCCTTATCGCTAGTAGGGTGGCTTTTTTGCCGCTTTTCTCCAGTTTCTCCTTGGCTTTCATAGTTTCTTCAACTCTCTTTTGTCCGCTTTTCAATCCTATTAAAACCCCGAATTTTTCAGCCTTCTTTGCTTCTGAAATGCTTGCCCACCGCTGCTTGAGTATCCTTTGAACATCATCGTGAATGGAATAGGCTCTTTTCTCGTATGGATCAGCGATTATCGTCGGCTTTGCCGTGGCTAACGCTACGCCTATGGCGTGAAATCTGCCTCCTCCGATGAAAAGGAAAGCGTCAACCTCTTTAGAAACTGATTTGGCGTTGCTATAATCACAACCGATCACTTGTCCAGCATATTTTGCTCGTCCAGCATCTCCGATTGCAACAGTTTTTCCAGCCTTGAGGAGTAATTCTTTTGCCTCATTGGGTGTGTGGACGTGTTGAACCGTCGTTACTAACCCGATGCTGTTCCAATGCTTAAGAAGTGGAATTGCCTTCTTTACTGCCCCTTTGACGCTGATTTTCGCCCTTGCCTCGATGTAGATTGTTGGCACTCGTTCTTGCTTGATCTGGGAACTGTGACCGTAATGAATTATGAGGTCTGTGCCTAGGCTTTCGGCGTCAGCCAAGGCTAAGTCGCAGGCGCCATAACACGGATCGGCAGAAACTATTGCTAGGGCTCCAGCTTCTTCAGCGATGGCTGCTAGGCGAGGCCCCTCGGCCTTTAATCCTTCGGGAAGCTGGATGAGAATCAGCTTAGCGCCTCGTTTGGTTATTTCCTTCTTTAGCTTTGTCTCTTCAAGGTCGAAGGTTCTTTTCATTTACCCTTGCCACTGTAATGAGAAGTTAGCCATATGATTCAGATTACTAGCGGAAGCTTGTCTGACCGGTTATTCCCACCGGGAAGTCCATTCCCAGTCCTTTTTGGGCTTCTGGGTTGTTTGACCCGTGCTACGTTCGCGCATTTCAGCTAACTGCTCGAGTAGAATTTTCTGCTCTAGGCTGGCGACAAGTTGCCTGGTGCTGACCAAGGCGTCTGCGTTTACAGATATGCTGTCGATTCCGCAGCGGACGAGGAATTCTGCGAAGTCTGGTAGGTTTGAAGGACCTTCTCCGCAAATGGATACGGTGCACCCGTGTTCGTGGGCTACTTTGATGAGGTGGGCGAGTATCCGCTTAACGGCTGGGTCTCGCTCGTCGAAGTATCCCATTAATCCGAGGCGTTCTGAGTCTCTGTCGATCATGAGGATGCCTTGCGTCATGTCGTTTGAGCCTATGGAGTAGCCGTCGCAGAGTTTCGAGAATTCGTCGGCCATTATGGCGATGGATGGAGTTTCAGCCATGAACCACACCTTGAAGTCTCTAGTCCTTTCAAGTCCCTCGTCCCTCATTATTTCTAAGCATTTTTTCGTCTCCCAAACAGTTCTGATCACTGGAAGCATGATCCACACGTTTTTGAGACCCCACTCTTCTCTGCATTTTTTGATTGCCTTGCACTCAAGCCTGAAGGCTTTTTCATACCACTCGCTTATGTATCGGCTGGCGCCCCGCCAACCAAGCATAGGATTTGCTTCTACTATCTCGTATTTCTCCCCGCCCTTCAGCTCTCTATACTCGTTTGTTTTGAAGTCGCTGAATCTCACGACAACTGGGCGGGGCTGTATGGCCCTTGCAACGGTGGCTATTCCCTCAGCCAACTTATTTACAAACTTGTCGGCTTGCCCAGTTTCCAAGAGGTATAGGGGGTGCTCTCCTATGTAGCTGGCTAGAATAAACTCGATGCGCATGAGTCCTATCCCGTCAAAGGGTAGGTTCCTGTACTCTCCAATCATCTCGGGAACACCGAGGTTGAGGTATATTTTGGTGGCTGTTACCGGGGCTGACGCAATTACTGTTGGCGCGGTTGCGGTTGTGGGCGTAGAAGGTTTTGCGGGTTCGCTGAGTATCCCTTCGTATACGACGCCGCTTCTTGCATCCACCGTGTATGTTTGACCAGTTGCCATCACTTTTGTGGCGTTTTCTGTTCCAACTATGCAGGGGATGCCTAACTCACGGCTCACTATGGCTGCGTGGCAGGTGACTCCACCTTTGTCGGTGACTATTGCCCCAGACAACTTCATGAATGGCACGTAGTCTGGGTTGGTCATGGTGGTGACAAGCACGTCGCCCTTCTCCATAAGCTTGGAAGCATCTTCGGGTGTGAGAACAACTTTTGCCACACCGACTCCTATGTCCCTCTTGCCAGCTGCTATACCCTTGATAACAACTTTTCGCTCTTCTGACCGCGAAGGTGGAGTTGGCGGTTTCGGTGCCCCTATTTCAGGTGGCTTCGTTAGGCTCCATACGGTTTCAGGTCTCGACTGAACTATGAAGACATTTTCTGGAAACGAAGGGTCTCGGTCAACGGCGAATTCGATATCTTGAGGTCTCCCACCATAGTGTTCTTCGATGCGTTTGGCAAGTTCCGCGAGCTTAACTATCTCTTCATCGGTTAGGCATGGTTTTTCCTGCCTTTCAAGGGGCACATCAACATGAATCGTTTTGCCTGTTTTTGGGTCACGAGTATACTCCACTGTTTTCTTGGCGATTTTCTTTTTCAAGATTCTCAGTGATTCTTTGTCCACTATGTAGTTGTCTGGAGTTACGGAGCCAGATACAACGGACTCGCCGATCCCCCAGTTTGCTTCGATCACTATCTGATTCGATTCGCCTGTCACGGGGTTTATGGTAAATATGACGCCAGCAGCCTTTGCGTTGACCATCTTTTGCACGCCTACGCTGATGAGAACCTGTTCATGTTTGAAACCTTTCTCGGTTCTGTAGAAGATGGCCCTCGGCGTGAACAAGCTTGACCAGCATTTTACGGTTTTTCCGATAAGTTCCTCAGCTCCCTTCACGTTTAGGTAGGTTTCTTGTTGTCCAGCGAAAGAGGCGTCTGGTAGGTCTTCAGCCGTTGCGCTTGATCGCACAGCCACGAATACTTGGGCTGATTTTGTTCTTTTACTGAGTTCGTTATATGCGCTCTTAATCTCCTTCTCAATCTCGTGTGGCATGGAGGTTGATTCGATAAGTCTTCGAACTTTCTTTGAAGCGTTCTCAAACTGTTGAGGGTTGCTCACGTCGGTAACGGTTTCCCCAATGATTTTGTATATTTTTTCAGCGATGCCCGTCTCCGTAATGAATTTATCATATGCATAAGCGGTGATGGCGAACCCTGGTGGAACCGGCATCCCAGCTTCAAGCATTTCGCCTAGGTTGGCATTTTTGCCTCCAACAAGCGGGATATCCCCTTTCCTTAAGTCCTCGAACCATAGGATGAGTTCCTCTTTTTTAGACTGTTTCCTTCTTTTACGTGGTTTCCCCAACACGATTCACCTCGGTTAGTCTCCGATTTTCTCGATTTTCTCGATGAATACTCGGCAGGGCATAGGCAATTTGGCCCCTCCCCGCTTTAACGCTTCCTTCGCAACCTCGAGACCACTCTCGTTCACATTGACAACCAAGACCGGTTGGTTTGATTTGACTCGCGCTGCGGTTCCTATGGGCTTGCCAAAGGCTCTTCTCATTCCATCTTGAAGGCGATCTGCATGGGCTCCAAAAATCATTTTGTTTTCGCGGAGCACTAAGTGGGGGAAGGGCAAGACTCGTAAAAGGTAATTATTTCCCAGTTTTTCTGAAAGAAGCCTATTCGTTGCTACGCGTGCTGCTTCTAAAGCGTTGTGACGAATTTGGACTTCTTTTTGAGCGATTAAGAAGGCTTGATATTCAAAACTAGCCGTGGGGTCCCCCATGGTGAATTTAGTTATTTTCGGCGGGGGAGAGCCTCGAATGTACTTCTTTCTCGTATAGGCTTGTCCCTTTACCTCTCGATAGTTGCGTGCCTTCATGGTTTATCCTTCCCGCCTACACCATGATATTTAAGGCTTTGTTAATAAACCATTCCTTACAGAAAATAAAGATTCAGAGTCGAGGCAACCGAAAACAAAATGTTCCGTTCACCATAGTGTTTCATTTTTCATTTTTAAACCAGATTTTGGCTAGCTCATTAAAGTTTGGAAAAACCTTCTTCAGAATGGGAATGTACATCTTTTTCTCGTCTTCAGTTACGTATTGAAACTGGTACTCCCCCGTGTAGGGGGATGGTTCGCCTTCTCTGGTTACGAACTCTATGTGCATGAAGGGGTTTCCCCTCTTAATGTTTATCGGTTGCCTATCGTTACTTAGGTTAACCAGTTCTAGAGCTAGTCGTCCAATGAAGCCGCTGTGAACCTTTGCAGCATTTAGGAAGGATAGGCCCCTTCTTCCGTACTTGCTCTTTGCCGTGAGGTGAGCCACGTAGTTCGGTGGCGTGAACACAACTTCATAGGAAATGAGGTTTTTATGCTCCAGATAATGTAACGTGGTTTCTTCTTTCACGGTTAGGATATAACTGTCGCCGTCTAAGAGGTTGTAGTCAAAGGGATAAATTATCTTATATTTTTCGATAAGTTCCATCAACTTGTCTTTGCCCAGAATACACATGCCATTCTTCACCTTACCTTAGCAATACTACGCTTTTGCGTTTATACTTCTTTTGGAGAAACCAAATGAAGGGCAGAGAATCCGCTAATCCTAGCGCGTTTCTCAACTTCTTGTTTCGCTGTTAAATAATGTTTGAACGAGTTCGAGAAATGTTTCCTCATCCTCTACTTGGAGGGGTGGTTCCCTCGGCCTCAAACGCATTACTATCTAGTCTACATTGGCGGTGCGAGTACTTTCCCTTAATGGGGCATAACGGAAACTTGAACTATAACGCATGATGCTTACTGAAGTTTATTGGTAAATTCCGTTAGGAGCACTTAACCCCAACTTTTTTCTATTAGAAATTCCTCCATTCTAGCTGGGGGCGACATACGTGACAGATTTATACGTAAGGTTAACTTATGAAGAGTATAAGGAATTTGAGAAGCAGCTTAAACGATATGCTGAACTTGAAAAAACACACACTTCCGTGAATGGTTATTACCATAAAAGCTTCAGGTTAAAGATTGGGGACATAACCTTAGAGGTTCATGGACCATCTGTTAAAGTATAGATTTAAAAGCTAAGTTCCGAGACTTAAAGTCGGTGAGATGCCTATTACCGTTTACCCTGAATGAGGATAGCAAAGCTGTTTTGTTCAAATTATGTCACTAGCAGAAAAACCGTACCATAAAAGGAAAGATTCACAAATCAAAAGCAAAGAGAAATCTTACAGAGTAAAACCGCTGAATAATTTAAGGGAAAATGAAGTTGAAAGTAACTATATGTGTTCCTCTAGGTAGATTCCTCTATAACCTTCAGATTTACCCGTGGTTTTAATGAACATAATTTGTACTATTCTGGCATTCCTCTTAATGTCAAAACCATATGGATTATGAACAACCAATAGCGATTCGCTTCTTCCCCTATATCCTGAATCCCAGATAGCTGTCTCTATTGTTACGCCATTACGAAGAAGTGAAGATCTGGGTTTAGCAATAGCTATCATGTTAAGAGGTACGTTAATTATTTCATTAAATAGTACTTTGTATACACCGGGCTCAAGGTGCAAAAGATCCTGATCGAATCCTAGTGATTCGGTCTCTGCAAGCTTTCTTTCTTCATCTGTTAGATTCACCCGTCCAAATCCAACGAATTTGTTAACGCTATTCACTGTTAAATCGATTCCGTTAGTTCCAACCTGAAAGTTTGGATTGATCATATTTTCAATAATAGGTGGATTTTTTTTCAAGTATAACTTTAAATCTTTTCGGCAGAGAATCGACATAACCTAACCTCTTTTCTAATTACGATATTTCATTAAGGTTATTAAAGAAAGCGGTACTTTCATTGATGGCTCATTTGAACATACCTTTCACTTTCACTCCCATCTCTCCGCTTTATAGTTTGTCGTTGCGCCGAGGTTTTTAAATATGCTTCAATTGAAGTCACTAAAAGAGGGATGCTTAATGAAATGCTTCAAAACTGCAATTAAAGATTGCAAAAACTCTTGGAATGAAGCGTGCAGAGGAAATACAGGTGTTTTAACTGGAAATTTTTCCAAAAAAAATACAGAAATTTTAACGATAAACATTAAAAGCGAAATGCATGCTCGAACAGAAATGGTAAGAAGAATGTTCAAACTGAGATTGATTAAATATGAAAGAGAAGAAATTCTTCTTTACATACTTAATCAGTTTTACGGAGATAGACTCGGAAGTGTTCAAGAGAAAGATATGCATAAAAAAGTTTTTGAATTTATTTCAAAAAGCAAATCGCCATTAAACTATAAATTCATCAAGGGTAGTGATTATCCCTTTTCCTACGATATGTTTTTAGATATTAATCGATTAGTGGCACGCGGTTTCCTTAAGGAAGGACCTATGGAATTTGTAGGTAATTCTATAATTCATAGCTACGAAATTAGTGAAAGTGGCAGGATTTATGCCAGCAGAATAGGGTTAAAGTAGAATTTAATATAATATTAGGTTACCGACAGAAACAGTTATCCTACTTCAGAGTTTAAAACTATTTTAAGACTGCAAGAAGAATAGTAATTACGAGGGCTATAAAACCTATTATCAGCACCGAGAACACTCTCCATAATAATTTATTTTCTCTTTTATCTAGCTCACTATAGATTTCTTTCACAAGATCGCTATGGAACGCTGGGAGAATTTTTTCCTTCACCTTCTTTTCAAGCTCTTCACTCGTGACATAGAACATTCCATCAATGACGTCAAAGGGTGGGCCATAAATGTCGAATAAGCTTCTCATTAAGTCCGAGGTTATTTCACCTTTCTCTTTTCTTGCTACGAGTTCGAGAGTTGAGATTCTTCTATCCCACGCTTTTTTCCCTAAGTGCTCTCCGCTCAAAAAGTATGGTTGCGCGGTGGGTTTTTTCAGTTCAATAAAGGATACCGTGCAAAATCTGTCTCCCTTAAGGAGTGGTATTGCTTTATGGGCGTTATTATAAACACCCACCATCAAGTGCCCAAAAAAGCCAGGATCAACTTTTGTTGAAATATGAGAAAGGCCGTCTAAGACTTTGCCAACCTTCGAGTGAATAAATCCCATCAATTGAACTGGAATTGCTATGTACTCAAGGGTCTGAATATGAGCATACTCTCCAGGCTGCAATCTAAATTTCTCTGAAGGTTGTTCCTTACCAAACGTCAAAGAAATAATTCGCTCCCCAACCCTAAAATCGTAACTTGATGATTGCAAGCAATCATGATTAAAAGGATAAATCAAAATTCGATCCTTTATATTCTCTTTAAATACTTTCTCGATACTTTTTCTATCACAAGCCTCCGCATATTCCTCAAGCTTATTAATAATTTTCTCTGCCTCCTCCTGAGGTATCAATTTGTTAAGAATTTCTTGATATGGAAGAGGTGACAACAGAAGAACACTCTCCTATTTTTAGTTAAATTATATTAAATCTCATTTAAACGTTTATCCTCAGAAAATTATTATTTTATAGATTAACATCTTCTAGGAAAATCCGTATTGCCACCAGCTTTTCCGAATAATTTCGTTGGCCAGAGCCCCAAAGTCCTCCGGCGCTAGCTCGCGCACCCTTTTATCGTGAAAGGGTAGAGAATCCGCTAATTCTAGCGCGTTTCCTCCTTTTATTCCTCGTTTATGTAGGAAAGGAAGGATGGCGTTTCTCACCTTCTTGTTTCGCTGGGTAAATAATGTTTGAACGAGTTCAAGAAACGTTTCTTCATTTTCTACTTGGAAGGGTGGTTCCCTTAGCCTCAAACGCACTACTGTTGAGTCTACGTCTGGCGGTGGATAGAACATGTTTCTGGGCACATGGTCTAGAAGCTCCACCTCGGCTCGGTAGTAGGTAGTGACTGTTAGCCTTCCATATTCTTTGCTGCCCACAGAGGCCGCCAGCCTCTCAGCAAATTCCTTTTGGAAGGTTAAAACGGCGCATTCAAACTTCCTTTCCAAAAGCCAGAACAAAAGGGGAGACGAAATTGAGTAGGGCGGAGTCGAAACAACCTTGTTGAAGGGAGGAACCGAAAGACTGAGGATGTCTCCCTCTATTAAGTCCACATTCTGCAAGCCATAAAGCTGCTCTCTCAATATTTTTATCAGTTTAGGATCAACCTCAACCGCAATAACTCTCTTACACTCATGAGAAAGAAGCTCAGTTAGAAAACCCAGTCCGGCTCCTACCTCTAAAACAACGTCATCCCCGGTTATGGAAGCATAAGATATCATTCTCTGCAGCATGTTGGTGTCTACTGCAAAGTTTTGTCCCAGGCGTTTTTTGGGCAAAAACTTGTAAAGGCGGAGAAGATGCCTCGCCCTTCGAAGGAGACTCATTTTCTGCCACTAGGGTGCTCTTGTAAACAGTCTATATTTGCTTTCGCCAGCCAGTTCCTCCAGAATTCTCTTCGTAATTAGTTTGGCGGGGTTGGGTATGTTGGCGCGTTGTTGCAAATCCTCGAAGCTTTTGAAGGAGTTTTTCTCCCTTTCATTAAGGATCTGCCACATGTATTTTTTCCCAATACCCGGAATTAGTTCCAACGCGTGCATTCTAGGTGTTATCGCTTGAGCTGAATTGAAGAAGTTTACGAACCATCTCTCTCTGTTAAGCACGATTTTCTCTACTATTGTAGCGAGTTCCATCTTGGCGTTTGTTGTTAATTCGTCGTAGCCTACTCGACCAATAATGTAGGTTATTTTGTCGCGGGCATCCTTCCCAACGTAAACTCTGTCATAGGATTTGAGGGTAACGCCTTCTTTTGCGATTGCTTCAAGGAGGGTGAAGTACTCTTCTCCCACAACTTGAACTAGGGCGCCTGCTCGATACCCGGGCCTTGCTCCGGGTCTTCCATGGAGAAGATAATCGAGAACGTAGGCGTATTCCTCGTATCTTTTTTCCATTCTTTCTTCGCCCGCCCAAGCTGACAATAACTATGTTAAGAAAAGCCCTTATTCCCTTTTTCTATATTCATCCAAAAAAGTCAGCAGTCTTTCAAGCTTGGAAGTTTCCATCATCCTACGCCCGCCAGCCAGAAAAACCCTAATTTCCTGGATGCTTTCTGGCATGCAGTTAACTATTTGAACGGCCTCCTCCTCTTCCAATTCAAATTGCTTCACGAGTTTATTCACAAGGGTTTCTGCCATGCCGGAATCAACCTTGGAGAACTTTGCCGCGTAATCCAGCGTCCTTCTCTGGAATTGATTCAGCCGTTCCTCACCTATCGCTTCTAAAGTTTCCTTCACCTGCGGAACCGTTATGGGACGTTCCTTTAACGCCTTTCTGGGCATTTTCATCCCTCTGCATGAGGAACCATATGTTCTGGGCGCACGATTATTTCTTTAACGGCTTCCCCCTGCGTCACATTCACGACGTAGCTTCTACCTCTTTTATCGACTATAACGCCTATTTTTCCGTGATACCTTCGATGAGGCATGCCTTTATGAACGCTTGGGTCTATTTTAACCACAACTTTCTCCCCCGGTTTATACTCATAAAGTATTTTGCTGAGACCTGTTTTTCCCCTTTCTCGAGGCTTTCTCCTTAAAATGGAACGCGTCTTCCTGCGATAACCTTTCGCCTTCCTTCCCATTTCAAGACCCCTTGGTAATCACGTTTAAAACGTCTAACGCGATAGCCTTAGTTTTAGCTTTAATAACTCCTGAAACGCAGGGATTTGTCCGCCCTTCGTCTCCAGTTATCAACTCTTTAATGTAGAGTCCCCCTTGACAGCTTATTGTCATTTCCACACGATTCAGCGTCAACCTCTTTGTTTTCGCCTCATATATGTACTTTTCTCGAACGAGATCGGCTCTCCTATGCAAAACGCGTAGGGGCGTTTGCTGACGAACAACAGCATTCGTGAAGGTTTCCTCAAGAATCTTTAACTCTTCATCAGAAACGTTTCTATCAAACTCAACGATCGCCCTGTAGACTTTCTCAGATGCCTCTGTCTTCTTCAATTTTCTAACGGCATTCTTATCAGCAAAACGAAGATTTAGAACCTTCACTTTACCTTGCGCCCGTTCATTAATGTATTGCGCAAGTTCCCGCAAATCTATAAATCGTCTTTTAGGCTTTTTAACTTCTATAACGAAGGGTCTTCCGCGCCCCAGCATGCGAGCATCCACGTCTTCTCTCCCAGCCGCGTGGAACGAGGCGTCTTCTCCACCAGTTTTTTCTAAGGTTGGTCCCGCAATAATTTCTTCAACGGACTCCGGATACATTTTTCCAGTCCAGTTGCATCGCGGACATCCCTTTCCCCTACATTTCACGCAAACCCATTTCGACTGGGGTATTCCGCGGGTTAGTTTCTTGTATCTTCCTTTAATATAGAGTGGATTCGCTTGGAGTGTAACTTGTCCAGTGAAGGGGTTGAGGATAATCACGACATCTGGCTTTTTGTATTCAGCTACCTTTTTTGTGATTTTGGAGATTTCTTTGCCGATGTCGCGACTGAACTCGTTTCGCATGCTTTCTCCATGTTTCACGTCAAACTCGGCCTTGAACTCGTCTTCTCTTTCCTCCACTTGGGTTGGCAATTCTACGCCAACGAGGAACGTGCTATACTCATAAGCCTTCAGTTTCTCCAAGGATTTGGCCGCTAGCTCGTCTAGATGTTTAAACCGCCCTTCACAGAGGTAACATTCACGCCCTTCTCCCACCTTTTTTCCCATTTTCCTCAATATTTCAACAGCCATGTCAAAGAATCCATTTATTGCTAGGATTTTGAGGAGGGAGAATCCATCCTTCTTGCCTAGCAGCGCTAGCTGATGACCCCTCATGGTTAGGAGGAGCTTTATGGCTTCGCCTCGCTTCTGATCGTCCAGTCCATAGCCTAGGAGGGCGAATTGTCTTCCTAAGCAGTGGTTGCAGAGGGCGTGTTTTTCAAGCATTTTTTGCGTCTTTTCAAGAATTTCCATGAAAGACTTCCTCTTTCACTTGCCATACATTTCGCGGTATTTGACGTTCCAATGAGATTCGTTAGGCCAATGGAAGGCCCTTTCCAAAAAACGGGAGCCTCTTCCTCCTCAAGGTTTTCATCATCTTTCTCATCATGTTGTATCGTTCAAGTAGTTCCTTCACTTCCTTTTCTTTGGTGCCTGACCCTCGAGCCACCCTCCGAATTCTGGATGCTGTGAGGATTTTCGGTTTCTCCCTCTCTTCTGGTGTCATGGACTGGATGATCACACGCCATTTTTTAAGGGTATCTTCAGCCATTTCCATCATTTCTTCAGGTATGTTATAGCTCATGCCTGGAATCATTTTTAGGAGGTGCCTTAGCGGTCCCATGCTTTTCATGGATTCGAACTGTTCGTACATGTCTGTAAGGGTGAATCTTCCACTAAGGAAAGCCCGCATTTTTTTCTCAGGCACCTTCACCTCTGCCTCGCGCACTTTCTCGATGAGGCTTTCGAGGTCGCCCATGCCTAACAGTCGGCCAACAAATCTTGAGGGAACAAAGGGTTCTATGTCTTCGATTTTTTCGCCTAGGCTAATGAATTTTATGGGCGCTCCAATGGCTGCGACTGCTGAAAGGGCGCCTCCACCTCGGGCGGAGCCGTCAAGTTTTGCGATGAAAATTGATCCTATGGGTGTGGCCTCGTGGAATGCTTTGGCTTGGACCGCTGCTTGTTGACCAATTGTTCCGTCGATGACTAGGATCACTTCGTCGGGTTTTATGGCTTTTTCCAGCTTCTTCATTTCTTCGATTAAGCCTTTCTCTTCTTTGTGTCGCCCCGCAGTGTCGATTATGACGATGTCACGGTCACTAAACTGCTTCAATCCTTCCAACGCAATTTTTACTGGCTCTTTTTCTTTTGGATCACCGTGTATGGGGACGTTTGCCCGCTTTGCCATTTGTTGCAGTTGAGCGTAGGCTCCGGGCCTATAGGTGTCGGCGCAAACCAGGGCTGTTTTTAATCCTCTCCTTTGGAAGTATCTTGCCAATTTTGCGGCGCCCGTGGTCTTGCCTGAGCCTTGGATTCCCACCAGCATGAGGATTTTTCTTTTCCCTGGCTCTGCCTTTAGTGGAATTGGTTTTTCGCCTAGAAAGCGGGTTAATTCTTCGTAGACTACCTTTATTACGTGTTCTCTTCTGGAGATTCCTGGCGGAACCTTCTCCTTTAACGCTTTATCCTCCATCCTCTTTGAGATTTCGAGAACCAGTTTTACGTTAACGTCTGCTTGGAGCAATGCTCGCTGGACATCGCGAACCAGCTCCTTAACTGTTTCCTCGTCCACGACAGGAGCTCTGAAAACTTTCCTCAAAGCTTCGTAGAGTGAAGAACCGAGATGTTCCAGAGCCATGACTTCTCTCCAACTCTAAACTGGATTCCCTCTTAAATAGATATTTAGTTTGTTACCATAACTCTTTTTTCTAGGTTAACGAAACTTAAATGGAGGAACAGCCTTGTCTGAGCTTGTTAGAATTGTGGAGAAGAAGCCTATACCCTCTGGAGCCGTAATGCTTCAGGGGCTTCCCGACGTTGGCCTCGTCGGCCTCATCGCAACCTCCTACATAACATCCGAACTCGATTTAGATGAGCTAGCCTACGTGGACTCAGATCTTCTTCCTCCGGTGGTCGTTTTACATGAAGGACTCCCTCACGCTCCTATGCGAATCTACGGAGGCAAGAAAATTGTCGCTATAATCTCTGAGATGGCAGTTCCCACCAAATCCCTTCACACCATCATGCGAACACTCGTCGACTGGGCTCAATCAAAAAACGTGAAAATGATGGTGACGATGGGAGGAATCCCCATAGAAAATAGGCAGGCCATCATGGAACCTAAAGTTTATGGTGCTGCTTCCAGCGAAGACCTTCTTGACATGTTAACTGGAAAGGGACTAACCATACTGAAGGAGGGCTACATGGTTGGTCCTCAAGCGCTCACCATGCGATACTGTGCTGAAAGAAAAATTCCAGCAATAGCCCTTTTGGCCCAATCTTTTTACAACTATCCTGATCCAGAGGCAGCAGCTATGGTGATCAAGGAACTCGCAAAAATCGCCGAAATAAAGATAGACGTCTCCAAACTCCTTGAGAAGGGAGAGGAAATCAGGTTGAAGGCAAGAGATATTATGAAGCGAACTCAGCATGAAATGACGCGCATGAAAAAGTCGCAGGAATACGACCTTCCACTATACGTTTAGGAGGAAGCTCTGATGTACGAGAGACGGAGAAAACGTTCAATTTTCGACCTAATGAGCGAATACATGGAAGAATTCGAGTCTCTGACTGACGAATTGATGGGATTAGCCTTCCCCGAACGCCCCAGCTGGAACACGGAATCCTGTTGCCTCGAGCCCCTCTGCAACGTTTTCGTCACTCCCGACGAAGTTGTGGTCACCGCAGACCTCCCAAACATCGAGCCCGCAACGTTGAAGGTTGAAGCAGTGAGCGAAGACCTTATTGAAATCGCGGCGAAGATGAAGAGAAAGATGCGATTCGACGATTTCGGCATAACTCATCGAGAGGGAGAGTTTTCCTCGCTCCGCTGCCAAACCCGCATACCAGTACCCGTTGACACCAAACGGATGCGGATAAGTTTCAAACGAGGCATCTTAGAAATACGTCTTCCAAGAAAAAGGGGCCACGAAATCAAAGTGAAGTAAAACTCGAAGCCTCAGCCATCATAAGGGTCTTCATAAAATCCGACGGCTCTTCTTGCATCATTGGCTTCATTGAAAATTTCCTCTAACCTCCTAATGAATCTTTCCGAGGTTTTCCAACGCCGCGGCAACTATTAAGGGGAAGGCTATAGTCACGTCGCAGATGACTGTTACGGCTTTTCCCCCTGGCTTTATTTTCCCCCAACTGATCGCCTCTTCTAAAGGGGCTCCGCTCAGTCCCCCGGGCTCTGGCCGGTCCATGGTGATTTGAACTGCACAGTCGACGCCTTCCCGAAAAGTGTTTGCGAACAGTGTAAAGTGTTTTGGGTATCCGCCGCCCAGAATAATGACGCCAACCTTCTTTGCCTCAAAAACCCTATCCATTAACTTGTTCACATCGAGGAGGGGGTCTATTCCCATCTTTTTATCTTGTCCAAAAACCCATAGGTGGAAGCCGGCTATGGAATCTACGAAGCCTGGACTTATGATGGGAACGTCTTTCTTCGCTGCTGCGGCAAGTATGGATTCAGGGTCTTGAATTTGTTTGCCTAGCTCAAACAAGAGTTCTGCCGTGGACATGCGTTCCCTTTTTTCTTCCGGTATGTTTTCCAGTATTCTGTACATCCATTTCTCCAGGTCCTTGAAGGCTTTTTGCTCGATATAGATGTCGCCTATTCTGCCAATGTTTCTAGCCTTAAGCTTCTTGTCTTCTGCAAGAAACGTGCCTACCAAATGTTTGTGGCCAAGAGCCTCAACCACATCATGCACCATGTTAGCCCCTGTTGTGACAACCACGTTAACGTATTCCTCGTTGATTAAATCGCTAATGATTCTCCTCAGCCCGCCTGGGACGAGAGGCCCAGCCATGGTTAAGAAAACCGTGTAGTCTGGGTCACCAAACATCTCAGACACAAGTTCGGTTGCGTTGCCAATTTTTCCAGCACCGAGGACGCCGCAATCTTTCATCTCTGTGACCAATTCGTTTACAGTTAATCCCCGCCGTAGCCGCATTTGCTTTACATGCTTCAATCTTTCACCCCGCAATACCAGAACACTTTGGCTATTCAAGAGTGTGAATTAACGTTTAAAGATAGTTTACGAGACTCAAAACCCGATTGTTGGAAAGGGGCTAACCTTTCGTCCGCATTATTTTTGTTCTGCCCAAAATACGCCAGTACTCAACCTCAACGCCGGAAGCAAGTTTAGATTTTATTTCTTCTTCGGGTAAGGGCGCTTCAAATATTTCGTACGTTTCTAGATCCATCACCTGAACAGCCGCTGGCAACAACGCTATGACTTGACCACCCCTTTTCTCAATAATAGGCACTTCAACTTGGGCATCCACCGGCTTCACAAAGGTTCTTTTCGCTTCATCAAATACGCCTATGGCAACAACTCTAGCCTTTGCGGAACCATGTTTCCCTGGCTTTGATTTCGTATAGTCCATGATACGGCATGGTTCATTGTCGATGATTACGTAACTGCCAACTCTTAGGGCTCCCAGCTCCATGGGCTTGCTCATCTCATCTCCCTCTCAAACAGCAGTCTTTACACGATTCAAGATTTAATAAGTTATCGCTAAATATGACCAGCACCCATAAATATCCTAGTTAAATGTAAAGAATTGTTCTACGCATTCCTCTTATATTGGGCTAAGCAGTAAATGTTACTGTCCTGTCGGGGGAATAGAACTGTTTAACACTGTGGGCATAGTTGCACGTGTTGATCGAAAAGGAGCAATGAAACTCGCGGCGAAACTGACAGCGCACTTGGAAGAGAAGGGACTTTCCGTGTTCCTCGAGCCAAAATTGGCAGACCATATCGGAAAGACGGATGCCGCTTTGCCGCTTGAGGAAATGAAGACAGATTTAATCATCACAGTAGGAGGCGATGGCACCATTTTAAGGACATGCCTCCTGATCCCAAAACCCGAACCTCCCATTCTAGCCATCAACATGGGTGTGCGAGGCTTTCTAGCAGAAGTGACGCCAAAGGAGGCGTTAGACGCTGTTGACCGATGCCTAGAGGGAAGATTCACTCTAGAACGTTGCATGAAGTTAGCGTCCTTCATAGGGGATACGAGACTGCCCGACGCGCTAAACGAAGTCTTCATCGCTTCAGACGCTCCAGCTAAGCTTTTGTACACGAGAGTGTGGAAGGATGGCGCAATGGTGGCAGAGTGCCGAGCTGACGGCGTAGTTGTAGCTTCTCAAGTTGGGTCAACGGGATACTCCTTGTCGGGTGGGGGACCAGTCCTCGATCCTGAAGTTGACGCCTTCGTTTTAACGCCTGTCTGTCCACTCACCGTATTTCATCCCATAGTTTTTCCCGCGAAGTCTACATTAAGCATCGAGCTCCTCAAACCGAAAAGGGCTGTTGTTGTGGTAGACGGTCATTTTAGAACGCGCATTAAACCTAAACACCCCCGCATAACCATCACAAAGTCTGAGCATGAATCTTCCTTTGTTCGATTCAAAGGAGATTTTTACCATCGCCTGAAGGGTAGACTTCTTTTCTCTCGGGGTGAAAGCCTCTGACGAGGCGGGTCATCGTTTTGGATACTTCCGCGTTTATCGCTGGCTTTGACCCCCTTTCAGCCGGCGAGAGGCAATACTCGGTTCCCATGGTTAGAAGGGAACTCGCTTCAAAATCAATGCCTTGGGTACGCTTTAAAGCCGCTGTGGAAAACAGAAAGTTAAGGGTTAGGAAGCCAAAAATTTCCTTTCTCAAGAAGGTTAAAGAAGCCTCCAAAAGTGTTGGAGATGTGCGCTACCTTTCTGAGGCGGATATGCAGGTCTTGGCCCTAGCTCTGGAGTTAAAGAGTACAGGTCTTGATCCGCTAATTGTTACGGACGATTATTCCATACAAAATGTAGCCAATCAAATGGGAGTAAACTTCACTTCCCTTATGACTTACGGGATAAGGTTTCGCTTTGACTGGATTTTATATTGCCCTGCATGCCATCGGAAATACCCTCCAGACTACAAGTTCAAGTCTTGCGAGATCTGCGGTACCGAACTCAAGAGGAAACCATTGAGAAAGACTCCTCTCTAAGAAAACCTGAATATAGTTTTGGCTGTCGTTAATTTATGAGTGTGTGATGAAAATGGTTTGGGAAGAGACGTTGGATCATTACGGTGTGCTTATTGAAGGTGAATTGAAAGAGTTTTTCAGAGGAACTAAAGACGTAGCGAAGGCTTACCATCCTTTCATAGCGGAAGTTTATTCCGATATTGAAGATTTTGTGCTCAGAAAGGGTAAGAGACATGCCGCGTGTAGCACCCTCCTAACATACAAAGGCTATGCTGGCGACATCGATAGCCGAATCCTAAAAGCATGTGTTGGCATTGAGTTATATCGACATTGCATTCTGGTTCACGACGACCTTGTGGATGAGGATACTCTCAGAAGAGGAGGGAAAACCTTTCACAAAATATTCGTAGAAAACTATGATGACAGATTGGGATGCGGAACAGCGGTTTTCGTTGGCGACCTAATGTACGCCTTGGCGTTGCAATCAATACTCGGCTCGGGTTTCTCCAAGGAAAAATTGGGAAGGGTTACTTTGCTACTTTTGGAAGGTTATCGCAGCGTTAACGAAAGTCAAATTCTGGACCTGCTATTCGAGTATAAGCAGCCAGACGTTGATGAATGGTACGTTATGGCTTCTAAAAGGGCCGCATCGCTCTTTAAGACGACGATTCTCACGGGCGCAATTCTAGGCAACGCTCCGGAAAAGGACCTGAAAATCTTAGGTGAAGCTGGAACACATATGGGCTACTCATTCGACATCCAAGACGACATCATAGATACCTTTGCTTCTCCCGAACAGTACGGCAGACTCCCAGGCGGAGACATAGCCCTTAGAAAAAAGCCTTTGCACATAATCTATGCCCTTAAGCTGGCAAACCAGGAGGGAATAGACAAGTTGAAGAATCGAACCAGCAAGAAGCGCGTCAGCCCAAGGGATCTCGAATTGATAAGAGGGATTGTCAGAGAGAGCGGCGCCCTAGAAGCTGCAAAAGAAGGGTCTAGGGAGCACGCCGAAAAGGCGAAAGCCCTTATCGCCCAAACAAGTTTAAGCGATGAGACAAAAAGGTTCTTTTCATCTCTGATCACTTATATTCAGGAAAGTTTGGATTGGTACAAGTGAGGGTCCCTTTGAAATGAAGTCGGTTGAACGTAAAACCGTCTATTTTCAGGCACCCGGAGAACAAAACACCGAATCCGTTCTAGAATTGGTAAAAGGTTACGCACAGGCTGAGGGGATAAGGGACATCGTGGTGGCTTCCACCACCGGCGAAACAGGAGTGAAAGCTTCAAGGCTCTTTAAGGGCTTCAACGTGGTTGTGGTTTCCCATCATGTGGGCTTTCAGGAGCCGGGCGTATGGGAGCTAAAGGAGGAGAACTGTAGGAGAATTTTGGAGAACGGAGCTAAAATTTTGACGGCGACTCATGCTCTCAGCGGGGTGGAGAGAGCGATTCGAAAGAATTTTGGTACCATCATGCCTCTAGAACTCATAGCCTATACACTCAGGTTGTTCGGCGAAGGAACCAAAGTTTGCGTCGAGATTACCATTATGGCAGCAGACGCTGGCCTCATCCCGGTGGACAGGGACATCATAGCCATAGGAGGAACCGGCAGAGGAGCAGACACCGCCCTAGTCATAAGGTCTGCAAGTGCATCCCGCTTTTTCGACCTTGAAATTAGAGAGATAATAGCCAAGCCAAGAAACATTTCTTAAGACTGCTCGCAACAAAATGGCGCCGGGGAATAGCTTTACATCTTGGTTTAAATTCTCGGGATTTTAACCCTTGAAGCGTAGGCATTTAGCAAGTATTTTATTGTTAATGCTGGAGAACATGTATTGATTGGGAATGGCAATTGAGTATACAGAACATGCGTTGTTCAGAATGCGGTATAGAGCAATATCAAAAATGAACGTTGAAGAAACTATTAGGAACTCGGATTTTAGGTTTGTAATGCAACTTGGCAGATTCGCCGCACTTAAGAAGTATGGAGATAAGTTTCTCAAGGTGATTTACGAAAGGAGTAATGATAAAATAACAGTTGTTACAGTTTATTGGACGAGGAGACCGCGACAACGATGATAAGGGTTGAATATGACTCAAAGGCCGATGCAATGTATATCTGGCTTAGAAAGGCCAAATATGAAATAAGCGAAGAGCTTGCAGAGAACGTGATTCTCGACCTTGATAAGAGAGGACGCATTATAGGAATAGAAATCTTAGATGCAACAAAAAATCTAGGAAAGGAACTGGTAAATAAAATCTTGAACACCGAGAAAATTGTCGCAGCAGCCTAAATATTAGAAAGATGGCTACTGTAAAATTCTAAGCGAGGATTTAGTTGGCGCCGGGGAAGGGATTTTCAGGAGGAATTACGCCTCCCTTTGAACCCTTGAGGCGCAAAGCGCCACCGGCTGTCTTCTGGACCCCATATTATACATCTCGAGGCCGGCACATTACCGCTCTGTCACCCCGGCGCCCCAAACTTGCTTAAGTTGTTGCCAGTTTATAAAAGTGCCTTTGTCTGTCCGGGATGCACCGAGAAGGCGCGAAGAATGTTGGATAGTATATATAGAGGGGCTAGATACTAGAGGACAAGGAAGGCCCATCACAGAAGTTTTGGCATGACTAGGTCTGCTATGTCAAGGCTATTGTCGTAAATCCGGGTTATCAGGGAGGCCACAGCAAGAATGTGGGGGCCAAATTCTGCGGGTTGGTCGAGACACATGGTTTCAACCTCATGAAACATGGCAGCAACTTTCTCTGCTTGGGCTCTCACAGATTCCGCCGTGGAAATGTCGCGAGAAAACACTGCGTTTATGGCGTTTTCATGGGATTCGTATGCAATTGTGTGAAGTTTTAGGATAAGCTGCGAGAGGTTTCCCGCTATTTTTGTGCCTCCGAGTCTAATTACTTTTTCACCGATTTCAGCGGATTGATCACCTATCGCCTCAACGAAACTCGCGGTTAAACGGTAGTCCAAACAATCAATGGGAAGAATCCCGAGTTTTTCACTTAACCCCGGATTTTGAATGACCGTACGAAGGATGCGCACCAAAAGAAAATACAAACGGTTAACCTCGTTGTCCCTGGCAACCACGTTTTTGGCCAGATGCACGTCGCCTTCAATCAAAGCGGTCACAGCGTCACGATGCATACCCGAAGCAATAGAATACTCACGGCGAAGAATTTTTTCCGGAGGGAAAGTCGATGGTTCCAAGAGGCACTGCATAACAATTTTGGAGTAATCCTCTTCAACGATCTCTAAGCCAACCAGACGACCCGACGCCTGCTTTACAACCTCGCGATTATTGGGACTTATTCTTTCCTTCGCTTCGACTCGAATAATGTCGTAGCCGAGCAAATACTTCTCAACGATTTCACGATCCAGAAAGGAAGTAGGCTTGATCACAGCCACCTGAGGAGCACGTTCCACGCCATATTTCGGGTTAATGGCAAGCTGACCATCAGCAGTCTCAGAGACAGCGACAACAGAGCCGCGGTCAAGCCCGTTTCTCTCAGCCCAGTCCTTGGGAAGACAAACGAAAAACGTTCCTCCACTCGTCCTTTGAATCCTTCGAAGGTTCATATCAAATCCTCAATAGAAAATATTAACTCATTTAAATAAAAACGTATTATTAAAAGGTTAGCAGGCAATGTAGGGAATGCAGGAAAATATCATAATAGGTATAGACCTAGCTGGAGTACCAAAAAATCCAACAGGATGGGCTTCATGGAAAAACAAAGTGGTCTCCACATGCCATCTCTACGAGGACAAGGAAATCTTGGAGCAACTGACAAAAATTAAACCCGTCCTAGTTGCAATAGACGCGCCCCTAAGCCTACCGAAAGAGGGTGCCATGAGAAAATCGGATAGAGAGATGTACAGGCGCGGATATCCAGTTTTTCCTCCACGCTTTCCAGCCATGGAAAAATTGACTTTACGAGCTAGAAAAATAACTCAACAAATTAAAAGAGGGGAATCACACATAATTGAGGTCCATCCAACGTCTACACGCAAGGCGCTGAAAATGCCTACAAAAGATTGGAGAGAAATTCAATCCATTTTCGTACAGTTAGGTTTAGAAGGGGACTTGAAAACACGTGTTTTGACATCTCACGAAATTGACGCTGTAACAGCGGCGTTGACAGGATACCTTCACTTGCAGGGAAAAACAGAATTGATAGTAAACGAAGAAGAAGGCTACATCGTTGTTCCAAAAAAAGGCGACTGGAGGAGGCTGAAGTTGTGAGCGGAGACGAGAGGCTTCAAAGGGCAGTTTCCTTCACCATAGCATCCGGCTATCAACTAGACAAGGAAGCCTTCGAATTTTTAAGCATGATAACCCAAACAGAGGACCCGATCATTTTAATGGAAGAAGCCATCAAGAAGATTAAGGGTCTTCCTGAAAACCCCCTGTTCATAAACCGAAATTTTCTTGAGGAAACTGCTAAAGAGACTTTTCCTAAAGAGGAGAAGCCTTCCCCAGTTTCTCCACCACCCGTCTCTGAAGCGAGAAGAGTTTTTCATGCGTATGCAAAAGATGTTGATGCAGATGTAAAGGTGATTGATGACCCCACGGACCAAATATGTACAACCGGGTCTATTGAGGAGTATCTAGAATACTTTCAAGACCGCTTTGTGAGAATAAAGAAAATTCTTAGACAACGAATGGACGCTAAAGACGCTATGCCTATTTCGGAGGCCCTTAAAGCTTCGGTTAACTCGAAGGTTAAGATAATTGGCATGGTCACGGAAAAACGAGAATCCCAACAGAGAATCTTCTTGAGATTCGAGGACCTAGAATCCAGTGTCACAGTGCTTGTGCCCCAAAACGTAAGCTCAGAAGTCATGGCAAAAGCCCGTTCACTACTTCTAGACCAGGTTGTTTGCGTATGCGCTGTAAAGGGAAGAAACGACCTCCTAATAGCTGAAGACTTCATCTGGCCTGACGTACCCCAGAAAACCCCACACAAGGCTTCAATACCAGTTTACGCAACCCTCATATCGGATTTGCACGTAGGAAGCAAAATGTTTATGAAGGAAGAGTTCAACCGCTTTGTGCTCTGGCTAAACGGAAAATTTGGAAATGAAACCATGAGAAACATGGCGAGCCACATCAAATATGTGGTCATCGCTGGCGACCTTGTGGACGGAATAGGTGTTTACCCCGGGCAAATGAGGGAACTGGCGATAAAAGACATTTATGAGCAATATAGGGCTGCGTCAAAATTTATTGAACAAATTCCAGATTATATCGAACTCATAATTATACCCGGCAACCATGATGCAGTTCGAAGGGCACTACCTCAACCAGCCCTACCACGAAACTACGCAGAACCTTTATACGAAGCTAGAAGGGTGCACTCCCTAGGAAACCCTTGCACAGTAAGCCTCCATGGAGTGGAGTTGCTTTTATACCACGGGCGCAGCCTAGACGACGTAACTACGGTTGTCCCAAACGTAAGCCTTCAGTCCCCAGAGAAAGCCATGAAGCTGCTTTTGCAATGTAGACACCTCGCGCCCATTTATGGAGAAAGAAACTCCATCGCTCCGGAAAAACGAGACTTCATGGTCATGGAAAGGGTGCCAGACATCTTTCACGCTGGGCACGTGCACGTGCTGAAATATGACGTACACCGAGGAATTCTCATAGTGAATTCTGGCGCTTGGCAGAAACAAACAGAATACCAAAAGAACATGGGACTCGTCCCTACGCCAGGAATCGTTCCGATTGTGAACCTCCAGACGCTGCAAGTTACACCCGTCGACTTCACAGCACCCTACGCGTGAGCCCACGAGCCACAAGCCTAGCCACCCTTATAGGTTCAGGAACTCTGCAACAAAGAGATGCCGCGCGAATCAGCTTGCTCGTCCAATCCAATTCAGCGCCAATAACCTCTACGTAGACGGGCGGTTCATTGGGCATTGAAACAACTTCCCAGACTGGACCAAGTTTCTCAAAGACGCCCCAGCGAACTTGCCAGTCTTCGAAGTGTTGACGCAAGGCATTTTTTACAGCTACGTTGTTTGGTTTTGTTCTCGAAATTATAATAATCGGCTTGTTAAACTCTTCAAAAACAACCGTAGGATCTACCAGATTGAAGCCTGCAAAAGAAACTCCCGCCAGCATAACAGCGTCAAAGGACCATCGTCGAAGCATGGAGACCAGTTTCTCGGTGGCGTCTAAGCCGTCTACGGTTATCATGTCCGCTTGAAAGTCGCTGACCCATTTTCCCCTAAAAAGAATGCAAACAAAAAGGGCTTTCTGAGCAGCGCTGTCTTGCGCTTCCTTGGAGAACCCCCCATCTTCAACTCCTACTACTCGAAACTCCCGCCAAACATTTAGGGACATAATCGATCAGACGTCCCAGCCTATCATCAGTAGTAAACACTTTTCTAATAAGACTACGGCCTATACCTAAACGAATTTTTTTCGTACGCCCATACCTTCCCATACTCACAACTCGTGCGTTCAGCAACCCTATCATGTCTAATTCGTTGATCAAGCCGCTAACCCTCCTCTGAGTTAATGGCGAGAGGTCACATTGGTCGCAAAGTTCGCAATAAATTTCATAAATGTCGCCGGTGACGGCGCAGCTAACTTTTGCCTTGCCCAAAAGATAAACGCTGCATAAAACGATTTTTGAGTGTAGCGGAAGATTCACCAAAGCTTCTGCGATTCTATTATGCTCAATTCTCTTTTCAGCTTGTCGAACGTGATCTTCAGTAATGTATACAGCTCCTTCACGCTCTGCTAACTCGCCCGAAACGCGAAGGAGATCCAAGGCTCGCCGGGCGTCACCATGTTCTGCGGCGGCCAAGGCAGCGCACAAACCTACCGTTCCCTCAAGAAGCACCCCTTCAAAAAAGGCCAGTCGAGCACGTTCCCAGAGAATATCCTGCAGCTCAGCTGCGTCGTAAGGCCTAAAAACTATCTCTTCCTCACTTAAGGAACTCAAAACTCTAGGATCTAAAAATTCTTTGAATCGAAGGTCGTTTGATATCCCCACCATTGATGCCCTACTGTGGCGAAGAGTTTCGTTTATTCTAGTCAATTCGTAGAGCAGGACGTCGCCTCGATTTTTTATTAGTGCATCGATTTCGTCGAGGACAACGATGAAAAGGATTTTCCTAGAATCTAATCCCTCCTTAAATCGGTCGAAAACTTCTCCTATGGCTAAGCCTGTGAAAGGAACCTTAACACCTAAGACATTGCATAAATTTGAAAAGATTCTGTATTCTGTACCAGCTAAGCGACAGTTTACGTAGCAAACCTTGACTGGCGCCCCCACCCCACTAGCCTTAAGAGAAAGTTTATTCAATACATATTTTGTGGCCGCTGTTTTTCCGGTGCCGGTTTTGCCATAGATAAAGATGTTGGAACATCGAGAATTTTTTAAAACAGGAGCAACGATTTCGCCTAGGCAATGAATTTGTTCCTCACGATGTGGAAGGGTTTCGGGAACATAATCATGTCGCAGTACTTCCCTATTCCTAAAGATGCGGGTGTTCTTCAGAAACCGTTCAAAAACATTGTCCAACACGCTTGTTTTTTCCATTCAACAACCACCCAAGGAAGAGTGCAGAAGCGATACCTCGGTTTCAACTGGAGCAGATAAAAACTCCCATACAAAAAACTAGACACCCGGCACAAAAACCTAAAAGAGAAAAAACTTTTTCATCAAACAAAGATTTCTGAAGTTATTTCGCCCCGACTTCAAGTTTCGACTCCCGCACCCCCACATTTCCTTTGGAATAAGTCTACAGAATTTTAGCTAATTTTATTTTGGATATAAAAATAAGTCTCCGTTAGGTAATCTTTTATTTTACATTTAACAATTACCGTAAAAGACTTTCGAGCTTCCTACAAAATTTTTTAAAGTCCGGTTGCGGTTTCCAGCAACATTTCTCTGTTTCCAGTGGAAAATTAGGGGGTGGAGCGATATTCTAGAGAGGGGAAATGGACATAACCGTACGTCGAATCGTGTTAGCTACTCATGTTCATTATTTCTACACTAAACTTTATTGTAGAAATCTGTGAAGTTAACTTCTTAATGACTCCTTCTTTTGGCTACGCTGCGAAAAATTAACTCTTTTATGTCTTGTTAAGGGTAGAGAGGGAACCCCTAAGCTTCTGCTGGAGAACGGAGTTCGCTGATTTTTCGTTTTCCGTTTGATAAAAGCAGACGCAAGTGAAGTCTGTGAAGTTAAAAAAATGAAAATCTCCGCTTTTTTCCACTCTAAAACCATTTTTAAGTCATTTCATACACGACTTCTTCACCGTAACTTCTATAACTTGTGAAGTGTTAAGTTGTAAAGACTTTTGAAGCCATGGGTGCCATATAATGCCAGCGAGGAAAATGCGGGTGGAAGTCTTCGATGGAAGCGGAAATCGCTACACTATAACCTTCGAGGGACAAGTGACTAGAGAGAAGGCCCTCCACCTGCTAGACCTCATCGAACTTTTGGGAGGCATGCCCACAGGTAACCTGGAATGGAACCGTCCTGCGTCCGACTTGTCCAAATTTGATAAAGTTCGCTTGATCATCGACAAAAGCTTTCCAATAACTTGGTTTTCCTCCAGGGATGCCCAATCCGCCTATGAGCAGGAATTCAAGGAGCCCATCAGTTTGAGTACGGTCTCCACCTATCTGTCTCGAATGGCCGACCGCGGAGTTCTTGCTAGGAGTAAGATGTCCAACCGCTGGCGTTATAGGGCAATGACCAAAATATCGGAGAGTACGCTGAGTTTTATGAAAGGTAATAAATAGCAGTCAATTTTAAAGGATAAATGGATGTTTCAGTTCCGAATTGTATACAAGCTTTACGTGTTTCTTGGGGAGGAAGCTGAATGAGTAAAATAAGTGAAGATTTAGCAGAGATGACAAAGAAACTGAAAGAATACGTCGATAAAGGGCGAGTAGTGGGGTATCATGAGGCTAGGAAAGAACCCGTAATAGCAGAAAAGCCTGATAGGTCTAAGATAAAGCCTCTGAAAAAAATGAATAACTACGAAAGACATTTCCTAGCCGTGGATTGTTCAACAAGGACATTAAAGAGGGCAAATAACTGGGGTATTTACCTTCTGCGTCCATCGTTTGCTTTGGTTAAAGGCCACAAAGTAGAATGGGGTTACGAGGAGCGTATCTTCGCTGCAAAGGGAGATGCTTTTAGTCGTGGAAATCAGTTGGCAGATGCTAGACTAGAGTTGGAGAGTGAAGTAGCTTTGAAACAGCTTTGCAGAGAAGATCAAGGAGACTACCTCCTTTTAGATGGGCCCAGCTATTTTGGTGGACCGAGAAAGTTTCGCCTTTGGCTTTACGAAGAATGTGAAAAAAGAGGCATCAATCTTCTCTGCATCAGTAAGCAGTCTCCAACACTGCACGATGAAAAAGGTAGGGATTTCATAGCGGCAGTATACAATCTTTCTCCATATACCACCTGGATGTACTTCCCCGTGAAAGAAGCAGATAAACATCGGAATCTTTACGGCAACATATCCGTTGTAAAGTTGTGTCAAGACAGCCCACGTATTTTTCGCTGCGACATAATGGAGTACTTGAGCGATCGCAGCGAAGATAATGTTGTTTCTCCTCTCACCTTTTTGTCTGGTGATCCAAGATGTGTGGGATATCCAGTAGCCTTATGGCTTGCTCATGATTTCTCCACTCCATCCGACTCCAAACTTCTTCACTACCATGATCAAGTTGAGGAAAAACTAGCTAGCGCCGGATTATTAAATGTACTTCGTGCCGAAGAACTCTCATGCAATTTTCCAGACGAACTTCATGGCATAAAACGTCCGTTTCAGTGGGAGCGGATTGAACATGTCTGAGCCCATAGGGTTTATTCGTGAGGTACAAGGGGACTGGATTTCTTTCTTCCTTAATCGAGGAGTCAACCTTTCGTTTGGTCAGATGGTTAGAGTAGACTCGGGTAACAGAAGTTTTTACGCCCGTGTCGTGGATGCTGGGAGTTGCTCCACATTAAAAACGGATGAACAACTTCGTGAAGCCGAAGGGAAGGAATCTTTTGGGCCTTACTCTAGCTACAGACAGGTTAAGGCGATTCTTTTTCTTGAGAAGGATACCGGAAGGGTCCGTTCTCCAACCTTTAATCCAGATTATATGGACAAGGTATATGCAACCAGTCAAGAAGACTACTCGGCTTTGAAACTTGCAGGTGAGTTAGAGATAGGGCGTTTGCGCTCCGGAGAACAGGTGCTTGGTCCTGTGGGCATAAGTGTTGAGGCTATCCCCCTCATGATGGGCATGTTCGGGATGACAGGGTCTGGAAAAACGAATTGTGAATTGATGCTTAACGCTCGGATTATAGATTTAAGTCCAAGAACTGTCGGTCTAATTTTCGACTTTGCGGGTCAACTTCTCGAGGGAAAGGAACTGAGGCCTCAACGAGGCCTAAAGGATCATCCACTCTTCCACACTAGAATTCGTTACTATTCGGCCAGAGAGCAGAAAATGCTGGTTGGCTTGTATACTATTCATCCCAAAAAACTTTCAACGCTCTTTCCTGACATCACACATCATCAAGTTAGGGTTGCTAAAAAACTCTACGAGCGATTGGGAAATACCTGGATAGAACAGTTACAAGAAGCCTACGGTAGAGACGGGTACAAAGGAGTGGCTGGGCTCACTGACTACAAAGGCAAAGCTGTGATAGATGCTCTTATGCTAAAGCTTTCAAGTTTATCTCCACACCTCTTCCCACCATCCGACTACAGTTTTGTAGATGATGTAATTCAGAATTTGAGCAAGGGAGTCACTTGTCTTATTGATATTTCGGGTCTCAGTTCTGAGGAGCAACACAACGTCACCTGTCTCACAGCTTCTAGCGCAGCCCTCTACTACAAGCGGATGTGGGAAGACAATTTTGAAGAGTGGAAAAAGCTTCCAACCCTTCTGATAACCCTTGAAGAGGCCCATGAATTCCTTGATCCCGACGTGCCTAAAAACATATTTTCTGATATTGCCCTTACATACCGAAAGTATCGTGTTGGGCTAAACGCGGTGACTCCGCGGCCTTCGAGAATAAATCCTAACGTCTTCGCCGAGCTTTGGACCAAGGTTATTATGAAGACGGAGTTGCGCAACGACAGAAACTACCTTACCCAAAACACACCTTATCTTGAGTACAGTGACACCGAGGTAAAGATGCTGGATGTTGGCGAAGCTCTGCTCATTTCTGAACCGAAGATCCGCTTCGCGGTTCCAATAAAGGTCATTCACTATCCCGATTACCTCGAGGAGAGGGGAAAAGTTGATTATGATCTGCCGCCGTCAAAAGCGCTTTCCGAAATGGATGAGAAGCTGAGGAGAATTCATATGGCTGGAGAATCTCTCACTAGGAAAGGTGAGACTAAGCCTTAGCTTCCCTTTTCTTCAGAATTTTCGACATTTCTTCTTTAAGGCGGTATGTGTAGGGCATTTTTCTTGTGGTCCTCTCTAAATAACCATCTTCATAAAGCTTTTTCATAAGACGGGCTGTGTGCTCCCTTGTAAGCCCTATCCTTTCTCTTATTTCAGGAGCCGTTTTTTCTCCCTCTTTGGCAAGGATCTCGAGCACAGCGAGCTCTGTTTCCGTTAGGGGAGCCAAGGCCTTTTCCTTTTTGATGGGGATGGCTGCCTCTATTTTTGCTTCAGGTATTGGAGCTTTATATTTGGCCTTTTCAATCTCCGCGATCCTTTGAACTACCCGTTCTTGTGACGCCATTAAGTCGTTAACCTTCTTATCCGTCTTCTCGATTTGCGTAGACAATTTCTGTTCAACCTCGGAAAAGGCTTCAATTTTACCAGCAATATCTACTAATTGCCTATCATGGTTTTCCACTTTCTCCACAATTTTTTCTCTTTCAGAAGAAAGCACTTCTGTTTCGTGGGTGACAATACGGAGCCCGTCCTCTTGCTTCTGAAACTGTCTGTTAAAGCTTATGATGACGTCATCCACCACGTCCTTTGCCTCTTCGTATTCCTCGCTAACCCTCCTTATCCGCCTATAATATAAGGCAGAGGCGCCCATCGTTATGAGCAAAAGGGCAGTTACAACCATTAGAAGAAGATCAGAATACACTAACACCCCTCCAAACTGTTAGAGCGAATGAAGGGAGGCAAATCGTTCAGCAAAAAATACAGGAGTGATAAGATTGTGATGTAGGTGTGATCTTCTGTGATCTGCATAGTGTGATCACACATCACAATATCATATGGATCAACTTAAAGTTTATGTTGAACTGAGAGACAAACCATTATATCTAAAATCGTGACATCACATATCACATTCTCAGCCGCAAAAGCTCTAAAAAGAATGCCCCCAGTCTTGAGCGGCTCCTTTGACATCACCTTTTCTTATATCCTTCTCAACCGAATCAACGCGAAAGACGCTTTGTTAACAAAAAGGGATTAAATTTGAGCTTGAATTCATGGTAAGCAATATACGTTGCGCTAATTGTTGCCTTTTAATCGTTGCCTTTATTGCTGTGAAATTAACAGATCGATACCTGTGAGATATTGTGATATGTGATATCACATATTCTCAGACATGGTTCTTGGTTTAGATAATTTTTCTAGGCTCGCTTCTAATTCTTCGCGGAGCGTGTTTATTATTCTTAAGTATTCATTTATTTCTCGTTTTTCTGTGACATTTCTATGGGCCTTCATGTAGGTTTGCAGTTTGTTTGCAATCTCCAGATAGGGGTCGAGGCTTGTATCCTCGAAAACTCCCAGGTATCCGAGGAGGAGAATCGTGTAGATAGATTGAATGAGGTTTCGTCTGGCTTGCCTCAAAGTTCTGTTGAAAGCACCTCGACTTACGGCTAAAAGCCTTAATTTGGCTTTTTGATCATATTTCAATGATTTTCCGGATATTTTTTCTGCTAAAATATCAATTAAAAGCGTTTCTAGCTGTGTTTTGGTTAGATTGCTGTTTTTTGCCAGTATTTTTACAATAGGGTCATTTAATGACTGTATTAACCATTTTTGAGCCTCTTCCTTCAAGCGCAATAGTTCCACCTCAAAGCAGTCTTCAAAGGATACAATTTTGTATACTAATAGAAAAGACTTGCGGTTCTGTTCCTGACAAGTCGTATACTTGTATTAAACTCACGCCACAAAATGTACAAACGTAAATATTCCGTACAATAAAAAATACAAACTAACAGAAAAGTGTATATTATTAAAACACTTTTCAGAATTGAAAGGGCCGGTGAGAAACGCCGTGTAGTCCGTTATTCGCTGCTTTTCAGCAATGTGGTAACTCTCCATAATGAGTTAGGCAGTTGATTCCACTTTTTCTAAGAATGTCCCAGAAGAAGCTGAAAATGTGGATTGGTGTTCCTGTTTTCTATGCCTGTTTAAGGGACTCCTTTGAGGTTAATGCTGATTAATGTGATTTTTGTGATTTCTCTGATCACAGGGAGATCACGTGTGATTATCACAAGTTCTCCCCTTTTCCAAGAAGTTTTTTAGTTCTCTTTCTATGTCCTCGTTCTTTCTTGGTACCTCAAGCAGTTGATGTGCTGCGTATCCATCTTTTCTCAGCTCTGCCGCTAGCGTTTTCATTTGGAGTTCTTGGGTTTGAACGCTCGGGTGCGTTTTTACGGTTATGTACGCTCGTAAAATGTTTGCTATGGTGGCTTCTTGGAAAACTAAAGCCAAGCCGTTTTTCAGTTTTATGCAGACTCGAAAGTGTTTATGGTCTTCTGGCACTCCTACCAAAACTTTGTCCACGTCTTCGTTGCGAATTATGTGGATTTGGTTCATGTTTGGTCCCCCCAAAATTGTAGTCCGTTTTTCTTCATGATGTTAACCTTTTTTTTTGGCATCTGGTCTTTCTCCTCAGTCTTATTTTGTGTGATCTGAGAAAAGTTTAGTATGACGTGTGGGGGAGTCGCCTCTTGTGTTCTGTTGCTAGCCATCGTCTTTTAATGTCATTAACAATCTTTACGGGGAGTTTTAGCTGTTCAGCGATTTCTTCGGGAGCCGTAAAATGTTCTAAGCCGAACAGAATCAAATCTAGGGTCTCGTATTTAACGCCCAGCTCCTCCTCTGCTAGTTGGCCTGGCCAAAGTCTAGGTGATGGTGGTTTGGCCACTATCTCGGCGGGAACACCTATGTGTAGGGCCAGCTGTCTAACTTGAGTCTTGTAAAGGTCCATGATGGGTGAGATGTCTGCGGCAGCGTCTCCCCATTTTGTGAAGTAGCCCATCATGGTTTCAGACTTGTCTGAACTGCCACACACCAGTCTGTTGAGTTTGTTGGCATAATAGTAGAGGTAAATCATTCTCATTCTCGCCTTTACGTTGCCCTTGCTAATCTTATCTGTTGCATCGTAGATTGGAAGCGATTGGAAGCAAGCTCTCAATGTTGATGAAATGTCAATAACCTCTAGGTCGAAACCAAATTTTTGTGCAACTAGTTTTGCGTGTTGAATATCGGTGTCGTTGTATGTCTCCTCTTCGGGCATGGCGATGCCCAATACCTTTCGACCACCCAAAGACATGGAGGCGAGAGCTGCCGTTGTGCAACTGTCAAGTCCCCCAGATACCCCTAAAACTACACCACTCGCTCCACATTTTTCCACATAATCTTTGATAAATCGCTTGATTCTAGCCTCAACTGACGGTAAGTCCAATTTTAAAGCGTCACTCGTCAACTTCAACGTGACCACACTCTGCATCTCTATTTTATTGGGGTTCCGTTTTATAACTGGTTTCTTACTTCGGGGCATCACAGAGGGATGGTTTTAGCAACCAAAGTCGCTGAGGTATCAGTGTAGGACAAATATTTAAGCCATAATGATATACTTGGGAAGTGACAAAATAGCCGAGCGTCAAGATAGGCTCAGATAAGGGAGTTAGAATGGGTAGAAGGCGAAGAAAAGTAGTTCGTATCCCCAAAAAGCGTCTGCCTAAGGTTTATTTATGTCCAAAATGTGGAAAAGAAGCTATTAGAGTTGAGATATTAGAGGGCAGGGAGTTCGCCAGGGTGCGGTGTGGAAGCTGCGGCTTGACGGATGAGCTATCCATTAGACCTGCCTTCCGAGAGATCGACGTGTACTGCCAGTTCACCGACAAATTTTATTCCGGAGTATCCAGTACATAGTGGGATCACGTATGGTTGGACATGTGGAAAAATACTTACTGGATAAAATTGAGCAAGATGGAGCGGTTCACATAACCCTTGTTGATCCCGAGAAGGTAACTCCCTCTTCCGCATCCCACATAGTTCGTAAAGCCGAATCCTGCCAAACAGCGGCTATCATGGTCGGCGGATCAACTTTTGTTTCAACCTCTCATTTGGACAGGGTTGTAAAAGCCATAAAGAAAACTGTGAGCATTCCTGTAATTCTTTTCCCAAACAACATAACCGGCATCAGCAAGCACGCTGACGCCATATGGTTCATGTCCCTCCTCAATTCCTCAGATCCCTACTTCCTCATGGGTGCTCAAGTCTTGGGTGCACCTATCATCAAAAGATTTGGTTTGGAACCCATTCCTCTGGGCTACATAGTTGTTGGAGAGGGCGGTGCCGTGGGCGTTGTAGGGAAGGCTGCTCCAATTCCATACGATAAACCTGAACTTGCTGTTGCACATGCCTTAGCGGCGCAATATTTGGGTATGCGATTCGTGTATCTAGAGGCAGGGTCCGGCGCCAAACAGCCAGTGCCAAGCATCATGATAAGGGCGGTGAAGAATGCTACCAGTATCCCCTTAATTGTAGGTGGGGGCATAAAAACCGGTGAACAAGTAAAGGAAATAGTAGGGGCAGGAGCGGACATCGTTGTGACAGGCACTGTTGTAGAAGGGGGTGGGGTGAAAGACAAAATTAGGGAACTGGTAGAAAATACGAAATGTCATGGGAAGGGCGTGTGAGAACCCGCCTAATCAAAACTGCTTGACGACTCGAGCAATCATCTTCTATCTTTTGTCTGTTTCATGTTAGAAAAATTCAATACTTGCCTCAGGAAACCTACTGAAGGAGAACGATTTTGGTCGTCACGATGAGTAAGGAGTATCAGCAATACGCAACTGCTTTAGAAAAAGGACTTGAGAGCCTATACGAGGTTGCGAGAAAGGCAAGAGAGAAGGGGTTGGACCCAGCCCTTAGCCCTGAGCCTGAAGTGGCAAAGGATTTAGCCGAACTTGTTGAGGGACTTGTTGGTCCTCCCGGAGTTGCTGAAAGTATACGGGATTTGAGCAAGAAGTTGCCGCGCGAAGAGCTCGCCTTCAAGATTGCCGAGCAGATCATTTATGGAAAGTTTGGGCACATGGACGCCCGTGAAGCAGCCGAACAGGCGATAAGAACAGCCCTAGCCATATTAACTGAGGGAATCACTGCTGCTCCTTTGCAGGGTGTGGCGCGGGTAGTCATCAAATTTAACCCTGATCGAACAAGGCATCTTGCAATCTACTACGCTGGTCCAATACGTTCTGCAGGTGGAACAGAGCAGGCCTTAACTTTGGTGATTGGAGATTTTGTTCGCCGCTTGCTCGGGTTAGACCGTTATAAACCAACAGAGGAGGAGATTAGGCGTTTCATAGAGGAAGTGCGACTGTTTGAGCGGGCGGTAGCTCGGTTCCAGTATCATGTTTCTGACGAGGAGTTGAGAAGGGCTCTTGAGTCTATTCCAGTGGAAGTTACTGGCACAGAGTCTAATCCAGTTGAAGTTTCATCCTTCCGTAACCTGCCTCGCATTGAGACAAACCGAGTGCGGGGAGGAGCGCTCCGGGTTGTAAACGATGGGGTCGTAGGGCGTTCCGCAAAAGTGTGGACGATCGTTGAAAAACTGGGAATAGAGGGATGGGACTGGTTGAGGAGAATAAGGGAGATCGAGGAAAAAAGAACGGCAGGATTTATGGAAGACATTATTGCGGGGCGTCCCATCTTCTCATTTCCGTCTAGACGTGGAGGCTTCAGGCTTCGCTACGGGAGGGCTAGAAACACAGGCTTGGCAGCGGTGGGCGTTCACCCAGCGACTATGATGGTTCTTCAATATTTTCTAGCCGCTGGAACGCAGTTGCGCATCGAGGGGCCAGGAAAGGCTGGAGTTGTCGTTCCGGTAGATGCGATAGAGCCTCCGATTGTCCGATTAAAAGACGGGTCTGTCGTCCGCGTTTCAATTCAGAATTTTGAAAAGATAAAAAATATGGTTGAAAAAATTCTATTTCTTGGCGACATCCTTATAGGATTTGGCGACTTCTTATACAACAATAAAACTCTCCTTCCGTCTGGTTTCACTGAAGAATGGTGGCGTGAAGAGCTTCGCTTTGTTATCAAAAGGAATTTTAGGGGTAGTTTAGAGGAGGCTGCGGCAGCCGTTAAGATTCCCGTCAGTCGTCTTGAAGACATGTTAAACGACCCGTTTGAGAATAAGCCGACCGCCAAAGAGGCGATAATATTAGCCTTAAATTTCCAAGTGCCTCTCCACCCATCTTTCACTTTTTTCTGGTCCAGTATTTCCTCTGAAGAATTTCAAAAGTTGCGGAAATGGCTCTTAATTTCAGAAAGCCGAGTTGAGGATAAGGTTGTCCAAGAAATAACTGGCGTGAAGAACGAGGAGATAAAAGGGCTCCTTGAAAGAATATGTATTCCGCACAAAATTGTTGAAGACAAAATTAAAATAGAAAACGATGAGGCACACATCTTCGCTTTTTGCCTTGGTCTACACGTCCCAAAAGCGAGGATAGTTCCTGCGAAAACCGTCTTTGAAATCATTCGCGAACTTACAGGTGTTGTTATCAGAGAAAAAGCTCCGACCCTTGTCGGCGCCAGGATGGGGCGCCCGGAAAAGGCTAAGAGACGAGAGATGAAGCCGCTCGTTCACGTGCTTTTTCCTGTTGGGCTGGCTGGTGGTTCTCGCCGAAACCTTTCAGAAGCCTTGAGCAAGGTTGCGATTGAAGTTGACCTTCTTAAGCGTCAATGTCCAGACTGTAAAATGTCAACCTTTAGGATAAAGTGTCCAAACTGCGGCGCGGAAACTGTCTTGGAAAGGTCTTGCCCTCAATGTGGGAGGCTTCTAAATCAAGGCTTTTGTCCGGTTTGTAAGGTTCCAACCAGAAGCTACGGGAAACAATCGATTAATCTTAAGGAGTTAATGGATGAAGCTTGCAGAAAGCTGAATCTTCCCATCCCCGACCTTGTTAAGGGCGTAAAGGGTTTAACGAATGAAACAAAGACGGCGGAGATTCTTGAAAAGGGGATTCTGCGAGCGAGATACGATCTATCCGTTTTCAAAGATGGAACAATACGTTTCGATGCCACAAACGCTCCGTTAACGCATTTTAAGGCAACAGAAATCGGCGTGTCTGTTGAAAGGCTTCGACAGCTTGGCTACTACTACGATAGCGATGGAAACAGCTTGACTGATTCCGATCAGATATGCGAACTTAGGGTGCAAGATGTTATTGTTCCATTAAAATGTGCGGAATATTTTGTTCGCGTTGCTAACTTCCTAGATGAACTTCTAGAAAAGGTGTACGGGCTTCCTCCATCCTACAAGGTTAAACGGGTTGATGACTTGGTTGGGCATTTGATTGTGGGATTGGCTCCCCACACATCTGTAGGCATTCTTGGAAGGATCATTGGCTTCACTCGTCTTAGCGTTTGTTATGCCCATCCCCTGTGGCATTCAGCGAAGCGCAGGGACTGCGACGGCGACGAGGACACGCTGATGCTGGCTTTGGACACCATCTTGAACTTTTCTAAGGCTTATCTGCCTGCTCAGATAGGGGGGATAATGGACGCGCCACTGTTCATCATTCCAGTGGTGAATCCCTTGGAGGTGCAGCGGCAAGCTCATGAAGTTGATGTTGCTGCGGTTTATCCATCATTGTTTTATGAAAAAACTTGGGAGAAAGCGGCACCCCAGAAAGTGAGTGAACTCGTAGACCTGATTGAGCATCGATTAAACACCGAGGCTCAGTTTCAGGGTTTCAAGTACACGATTCCAGTTTCTGACATTAACATGGGGAATGCTGAGAGCATGTATAAGAGACTGGGGCGAATGGTTGATAAGCTAAACAGTCAGCTTATGTTGGCTGAGAAAATCGAGGCTGTCGACGCTAGGACAGTTGCGAAGAAGGTTCTGACCACACACTTTGTTCGCGACATAGCTGGCAACCTAAGGGCTTTCACCACTCAAAACTTTAGGTGCAAATCCTGCAATAAACGATTCAGAAGGATACCCCTTCGAGGTAGGTGTCCAGAGTGTGGAGGTGCCATAACCCTAACCGTCTATCGTGGGGGTATTGAAAAATACTTGGAGGTGGCCCACCAGCTCGTTCAGAAGTATGGTCTCTCCAACTATTACGCTCAAAGGCTTTCACTCGTTGAAGATGAGATTAATTCATTGTTCGAGGGCAAGAAACCAAAGCAAATCAGCCTCACAGACTTCATTGCCTAACAGAAATTGGTGAAACCTTTTCTGTATCAACGAAGAATTTGTAATGAGGAACCATGTTCAAGATAGCTCATCATCCCAAGGCTTTCTTGAGTCTAAAGAGAAACGTTCGACCAGGCTTGCTCGCCAGGACGAAGATAGTTTTGATTCTTGAGAAGAAAGCCTCAAACACCAAAAGCATTACCCAAGAAACTGGTTTAAGCTACGCTTCGGTTCTTCATCATCTTCATCTTCTCGAAGCTGAAAACATCCTCACCCGCAAGGGCAAGAGGTCCTACGTTTGGGAATTAACTGGCGCCGGGCAACAAAGACTAACGAATCTGAAAGGAACTTAAAAGGAACATTTGCATGGTGTTTGCCCGCACTTGGGGCACTTATTGTCGTATTTGTTTATTGCGGCACCTTCCAAATCTATGTTCACAACATTTGCTAGGGACGCTAACCAAGCGAGAACATCGGCGAACTCGTCTTCCATAGCCTTCGTATTCTTTTTCTTTAAAGCCTCCCCCAGCTCCTCCACTTCCTCCACAAGCCAAGCGTAGGTTCCTTCCTCTCCACGTTCAGAATCTCGATGAAAATAAATTCGGCGCATCATGTTTTGAAATTCACGAACATGCATGTCTCCCTACCTCTCCAACAATAATTCATAAACTCTACACGCTGTTTTCTATATTATGTCTTTAAATTTCATGAGGCCTACCTGCCCCTTTTCAAGGATATGTATCACTTCAACACCCTTCTTCTCTAGGTATGCTGTGAGGAAACGGCGGTGGCAGTATTTCGGATTCTTCTCCATGCACATGATACATACACGCCTTTTCCTGGCGAAGTCAAGAAGCTTCTTTACGCCTTCTCCAAACAACTCGGTTTTCATGTGGGCTTCGTAGCCGCCTCGGCGGTATCCACCCAGTTCCTTGCCAAGCCAAACGTACTCGATTCCATGTTTCGGCAGCCATCTTTCCATCTTCTCCCTTTTGAAGTGTTCAATCTTGGATGTGGGAAAACTGCGAATGTCGATTAAAACCTCGATGTTATGTTCTGAGAGTAAGGCCAGCAACTTTTCAATAGCCCTATTGCTGTGTCCTATGGTCCATATTGTAGTCTGCCGCGTTTTCAAGTCAATAGCACACCCTATGTTAGCCTTTTCTAAGTTTCGTCATGTCGCTTTTCACCTTTTCCGCCCTTGCACATCAATTTATTCAGCCAAGCAGAGAGTAGGATAAGGAGAAGTTATCAAGCCCACCGCAACTGGCGGCGAGAATGTTGATAGTATATATAGAGGGGCTAGATAGGGCTCTATCTACAGACAGAAAGACACAACTTTAATTAACAAGACTTTAAGAGTTATAAAATAGACCTAAGGAAGCCATAACCATGAGCAAAAGAAGAGAGAAGAAACGCGAAAGAAGAGCACCTATGCCCGCCCAAAGCGCTGGTTTACTAAGATTCTTCGAGGAAGAAACCAGGGGAATAAAGGTAAAACCCGAACTAGCCGTGATCCTAGCAGTGGCGTTAGTGCTGGTCTGCGTTTTGGTCCTAATATTCTTCCCTTAGGCGCTAACTATTCCATGCCCATTTCTCTAAGCAAGCATACAGCAGAGGGCATCAACTTTCGTGTAAAACTTCAATATGTTGAACAGAATTCAGGTTGATGAAAACCTCACTCCTCTGCTCCTTACTAACCACCTGAGGTACAGGCTGAGCTATCGTTGATCGTAAAGTTACAACTTCAGCGTCAGAAAGCCAGATTCCAGGCGGTTCCCGCGTAACGGCAACTAACGTTCCCTCAAATCCATAAGAAGGGTCTAAGATTGCCACCATTCTTCGACCTATGTTCCGTTCAAGTATGTGAAACACAGTTGGAGGCGGACCAGCTTTAGACATGATCCTCCCAAAGTATTACATAATTAAAGCATAAAAACTTTTATCCCCACTTGTCATAAAACACCTACACCATTCTCTTCGTATCACTCAGAATTTTGTAAATTCTATCTTCTTTCCCTTAATACATTCATTAGACAACCGTTAAGTCATGGTTTGTACCTCAAGATTTTTGAGCTCTCTACTAAGATGAATATAAGCGAGGAGATCTGGTTGGCCCACGGAGTTTCATTGGACGAGTATACTAGCAAAGCAGTGAAGCGTTATTCGTCACTCTTTATGCTTCCATCCCACGCTAGAATAGTCTTTTTGCTTTCTGCACTTTGTGTGCTTGGTGGTGCATTGGCGATCCTACCATTGCATCTCTCTTACTACGGGCTTATTCTAAGCTTAGTGTTCGGTGGATTTTTCCTTTCCGTCACCTTATCATTCGACTTTGTGATCAGCCACAGTTCTATGAAAGCTGACCCCATTTTCAATTTAAGGCGTTGTTCCGCCCTTTCCCTTTTCTCTTGTCTAGTATGGTTTGGGTTTATGTCTCTCGGTAGCCTAATCAGCGCCCTTTTTAATAACCCAAATATCTGGGTCAGATTTTTCTTTCTAGGTTTTTGTGGCGCATTGATGCTTCGTTTGTTGGTGTTTTTCACAACATCTTTTGCTGACTACGGAAGGGTGTTCGTCTCCTCTCTCTTGCAGCCCGTATTATGCGTCATTCCCATCCTTTTTATGGGGTCTGTAATTGGTTATGATCTCGGGTCTCATCTTCTCGTCTTTTTCTTGTTTTCTGTCTCCATAGCCGTGGTGACGGTGTTTCTTTTCAAGTACCTTCTAGACGGCGTTGGTAAGAGAGCCCTCGGAATACCTTCTTCCTCTCTGTTCAAGGCTTTTTTCGCCAATTGGACTGAGGATTTGAATGCACCCCTTGAAGCCTTCTTTGAGAAGCTTGGCAGTGAACAAGACGTAAAAATTTCTCTGCTAGCGTTCAGAACCAAAAAAGGAATAAAGGCTGTAATGGTTGTTCCAGCTTTGCATCCAGGTCCCCTCAAAAATCTTGGAAGCAGCCTCCTCCCACATTTAATTCAAACAGCGCTAGAAAACAAACTGGGATGCGTAGTTTCTGTTCCCCACGGATTGTTTGGGCATGAACTTGACCTCTCCTCTCAACTTCAAAATCAGAAGATTGTGGAAGGTGTGCTTGGCTCCATCAATTCTTCGTTCAATTATTCTAAGGCCACATCGTTTGTACGCGCCAGAAAAAACGGGGCGAAGGCAAGTTGCCAAATATTTGGAGATTGCGTTCTTTTCACTTTGACCGTTGCGCCAAAAACCATGGAGGATCTGCCTCAGGAGCTTGATTCTTTCATTGTTGGCGAGGTTGAAAGGCGAGGGCTCTCAGCACTTGTCATTGATGCTCATAACAGTGTCCAAGGACCCTTCGATGTTAACGAGGCCGTTGAACCCCTTAAAAAGGCTGCCGTGGCTGGTCTTAAAAGAGCGCTGACCCATGAAAGCTCCTCCTTCGAAGTAGGGGCATCAAAGGTCATTCCCAAGGAGTTTACAGTTAAAGAGGGCATGGGACCTGGGGGAATAAGCGTGATAGTGACAAAGGTTGGCGACCAGAAAGCGGCTTACGTAACTATAGACGGAAACAACATGGTATCCGGACTGCGAGAAAGGATTATTTCAATGCTTAGAGAAATCGGCATCGCTGACGGAGAGATTCTCACCACCGACACCCACATGGTGTGCGGCGTTGTATTAACAGAGCGGGGCTACCATCCCATTGGCGAGGCCATGGATCAAGAAAAGCTGATTAATTATGTTAGACAAGCTGCGATGAACGCATTAGACAATATGGAGCCCGCGGAAGCGTTGTGGCGCACGGAGATAATACCCAACGTCAAGGTCATTGGAAGGAAGCAGATAGAGGCGTTATGCTTCTTAGCCGATGAAACAGCTAGACAAGCCAAAAAACTTGCCCTATCCTTATTCTCGGTGGCTGGTGTTCTTCTAATTCTTCTTCTCATGTTTCTTTAGTAAGAACCCGATTTCAAGCAATATCACACTTCTTGAGTAGTCGCTTCCACCGCTCATCAGTGATTTGCTGAATTTCGTCGATGACGTGTTCAAATTCAGGTTTAAATAAATGCTGAAAACGTCCTTGGATTTTCAAATATTCCCTTACCGGCTTCTTTCTCTCCGGTTTTAAAGCTATCGCTTTGCTTGGTGCGGATAGTTGGTATTCGCCGTTTATTGCTTCCCACAACGGAAAGATACAGGTTTCCACAGCTAGACGTGAAAGCTCAATCGATTTGCTTATGTCACTTCGCCACCCTCTTGGACAAGGCGCAAGCACGTGCAAAAATGCTGGACCGTTTACTTCGATTCCTTTTCTGGCTTTTGTTATTAAGTCTCTCCAATAATAGGGCGCCGCCGTTGCAGCATACGGTATCTCATGGGCGACCATAATGTCCGCTATTGGTTTTTTGTGTTCTAGTTTTCCAGGCATGACTGTGCCGGCTGGAGAAGTAGTTGTTGAGGCTCCAAGGGGTGTTCCTCCACTTCTCTGTATGCCTGTATTCATGTAGGCTTCATTATCGTATAGTACGTAAAGAAAGTCATGTCCTCTTTCAACTGCTCCTGAGAGGGCTTGAATGCCGATGTCGTATGTGCCACCGTCACCGGCGAAAGCTATGACATCCACCTGTTCCTGTGGTATTCGTCCTTTTTTCTTTAGTATCTTGAGCGCAGCTTCGATTCCTGAAGCGTTTGCCGCCACGTTTTCAAAGGCGGTGTGTATCCAAGGAATTTTCCACGATGTGTAAGGATAAATGGTTGAAACCACTTCCATGCATCCAGTTGCAAACGTCGCAATTGTCGGTCCCCTTAAAGCTTTCATAATTAGTCTGAGAACCGTTGCGGGTGCGCAACCTGCGCATGCTCTGTGTCCAGACATAAACAAATCTGGTTTTTCAGCTATGTCTTTTGCAGTGAATTTCCATTCAGAAAACATTTCCATTCCTCCTTTCACTCCCTTAATCCAATAAATTGCACTGGTTCCTTAACCCGTTGAGTTTCTAGTATTCGCTGCAGGTCTCGGTAGATTTTGTGTATAAGATTTGGGTGGGTATCTCTTCCGCCGAGTCCGTAAATGTAGTTCACTACGTAGGGACGCGTAGACGCATCGTATAAAACGTGGCGTATTTCGTGGAATACTGCGCCTCCGTGTCCTCCAAAGCTTAGGCTTCTGTCCATAACAGCTATTGCCTTCACGTTTTCTAGTGCTTTGGTTATTTCCTTTACTGGTAATGGTCTGAAGGTGCGAAGTCTAAGCAAACCGGCTTTCATTCCCTTTGACCTAAGTTCGTTTATCACGGTTTTGACTGTTCCAGATGTTGAACCCACACACACTATTGCTATTTCAGCATCTTCAAGGTAGTATGGTTCAGTTAGTCCATCTCCGTAACGTCTCCCACTTATCTTAGCATATTCCTCATGCACTTCTTGGATGATTTTAGGAGCAATCTGCATCGCTTCTTCTTGTTGTCTCTTATGCTCGAAATAGTAATCATATAGGTCTAAAGGACCCATTGTCACGGGGTTTTCTGGGTCAAGTTTGAATGGCACCTTTTTTCCTTCATGGTTTGTTACAAGTGGAAATCGGCGCGTCCCAACAAACTTTTTCACCAAGTCATCTGGCAATGCTTGCACGTTTTCTAGTGTGTGGCTTAATGTGAAACCGTCTAACCCTACCATTACTGGTAGCAATAGTTCTGGGTTTTCAGCGATTTTGAAAGCTTGAATTATAGAATCGTAGGCTTCTTGCGAGTTTTCCACATAAATCTGTATCCAACCGCAGTCACGTTCAACCATGCTGTCTGAATGGTCACAGTGAATGTTTATTGGCGCTGACAAAGCTCTGTTAACAACCGCCATCACTACAGGTGCACGACATCCTGAGGTTACGTACAAAATTTCATGCATTAGGGCTAATCCAGCAGAAGCTGTTGCTGTAAAAGCTCTTGCACCCTTGGCTGCTGCTGTTAAACATGCGGTTAAGGCGCTGTGTTCGGATTCGACACAGACAAATTCTGTGTCAACTTCTCCGTTGGCTACGTATTCGCTGAATCGTTCCACAATTATGGTTTGAGGAGTTATTGGATAGGCTGCTACAACGTCTACATCTGATTGTTTTACGACATACGCAACTGCTTCGTCTCCGTTTAAAGCTAACATTTTCTGTTTAGCAATCGCCATTTTCTCACGTCTCCTCGTCAAGCTTCATTTCAATGGCATCTACTGGACATTCATTGGCGCATATTCCACAGCCCTTGCAGAAACTATAATCAAACTCTATGTCTTCTTCCTCCGGTTTCCAATGGATTGCTCCATCTGGACAGAAAAGCACGCATAATAAGCAGCGTGTGCATGTTTCCAAATCCCGTATTGGCTTGTAGGTTTTCCAGTCTCCAGTTAAATACTGGGCGCTGGATTTCCAGCAGACACCAGCCATAGGAATTTCTTTCCAACCTTTTTCTTGGGTGGTCATTCCGATTTTACCTCCTTGTAAGCCTCTTTTATGACACCAACATTCTTTTCCACGACGCTTCCGCTGAAACGTTCTGAAACAACTTTTTCAACACTTTCTAGGCTAACTATTCCAGTTACTCGGGCGACAGCTCCTAACATGGCAGTGTTTGTGATGGGTATGTTTAGAATCTTGATAGCAATTTCCGTGGCTGGAACTGTCCAAATTCTTCTTTTTTCTATTTTAAGCATTCTACGTATTTCCGCTGGGTTTTCCTTAGAATTAATGATAAGGATTCCCTCATCGTTTAGTCCTTCTGTTACTGGAACAGCCTTTAGTAATGATGGGTCTAGAACAATTACTACGTCTGGGTTGTAAACTGCGCAGTGCATTTGGATTGGTTCATTGCTGACTCTCGTGAAGGCGCGTACTGGTGCCCCCATTCTTTCCGGACCGAATTCCGGGAATGATTGGACATATTTTCCTTCCTCGATTGCTGCTCTTGCAAGGAGTTCGCTGGCTGTCCATGCTCCTTGACCACCTCTGCCGTGCCATCTGACTTCTAACAATTTTTTCAAGACATTTTTCACCGTTAAGCCTTTTCAACCTAATTGAAAAATCCAACATATACCTTTTTCCTCAGTTAGCGATTCTAACGGTAAAACCCCATTTTCTCTGGTTTAAAGGTAACTTTATAAACGATTGGGCAAGCAAAATGACCAAGGTGGAAACGACAGTGGATGTACTTGAGGAGCCTGGTAAAAAGGTAGTGTTGCTCGGAAACGAAGCGATCGTCAGGGGAGCCCTTGAAGCTGGGGTAGGATTTGTTGCTGCTTATCCTGGAACCCCTAGTTCTGAAGTTCCGATGACTTTCTCTACAATAGCAAAGAAGGTAGGCCTTTACTTCGAGTATTCCACCAACGAGAAAGTTGCCTTCGAAGCAGCTACTGGAGCAGCATGGTCAGGAGTAAGGGCCATGTCTTGCCAAAAACACTTTGGACTTAACGTTGCCGCCGATTCCATTTTGCCCGTAGCGGTCACGGGGGTTAGAGCAGGTTTAGTTGTGATGGTGGCCGACGACCCTTCTGGCTGGAGCTCCGCACAGTCGGAAGAAGACACAAGATATTATGCAAGGATGTTTAAGATGCCGATGCTCGAGCCAAGCAACCCTCAAGAGTGCCTAGACTTTACAAGACTTGCTTTTGAAATATCTGAAGAGTTTCAAGTTCCTGTTTTCCTGAGGACCACCACAAAGGTCAGTCACTCTATTGGAACTGTAAAGCTTAGCAGAATGAAAAAACCTGGGACTAAAGGCAGATTCGAAAAAGACCCCGACAACTATTATAATCTTAGGCCCCATTTGCAGGTGCTCCATGATAGGTTAAATAAAAAACTCGAGCAAATAGAGGAAAAGTATGGCCTAGAGCTAAATAAGGTATTTCCAGGAAAAGGAAAAATAGGAATAATAACGTTGGGGGTTAGTTTTGAGTACGCCAAAGAAGCATTGCTAGAGCTAGGACTGAATCCGCCTATAGCAAAAATCAACATGACCCATCCTATATCAAAAAGTTTTGTTGGTAACTTCATTAAAGATAAAGAAGCTGTTTTAGTCTTGGAGGAACTTGAACCAATTTTAGAGGACTTCGTAAAACAGGTTGCAAAGGAAGTTAACCCGAACCTTGTTATCCATGGTAAAGACCTGCTCTCACGATGTGATGAATACAACCTTGAGAGAGTAATTCCTGCCTTCGAGAAAGTTTTCGGGAGAAAATTAGGCATAGACTTTAATGATCATAAGCAAAAGGTTGCCTTGGCATCGAAAGATTCTCCTCCTAGGAAGCCTGTCTTTTGTCCTGGTTGCCCGCATAGGTCAACATTCTATGCTGTCAAAAAAGTTTTTGGGGATGAGGCCATCTATGCTGGGGATATAGGTTGTTACATTCTGGGGATATTCGAGCCCTTTAATATGCAAGATTTTGTTGTCAGCATGGGGGCAGGTATGGGAGTGTCTCACGGTATAGGTGTAGTAAGCGATCAAGATGTCGTTGCTTTCGTGGGGGACTCTACCTTCTTTCATGCAGGTATGCCCCCATTACTCAACTACAAATTTAATGACGTTGGAAAAGCTCCGCTTGTGGTCGTTCTGGACAATGCCATCACTGCGATGACTGGTCATCAGCCCCATCCTGGGTCGGGTTTCACCGGGATGGGTGAGAAAGTAGATGTCGTGAAAATAGAAGGGGTCGCTAAGGCACTGGGAGCCGAGGTGAGAGTCTCTAATGCTTTCAGCCAGAAACAATTGATTGAGGCTCTGCGAGAACTCAAGAATATCAAAGGTCCAAAAGTGCTGGTTAGCAGAGGAGAGTGCCGACTATTAACTAGGAGAAGATTCCGCGCGAAAGGGCTTACCATGCCAGATTTCCAAATAGATCAAGAGAAATGCACGAAATGCGGCATATGCACTAACGATTTTGCCTGCCCTGCCATAGTTAAGGCGACTATGAAACCTGGAGAGGAACCAGTCTACTCCATAGATCCAGAAACATGCCTAGGTTGCGCAGTATGCGTACAAATATGTCCTGAGGGAGCTATCCATGCTGTTAAAAAGGAGGGAGAAAAATGAAGTTTGACGTCATGTTAACCGGGGTTGGAGGGGAAGGTGTCTTAACAACCCAAGTGATGATAGCGAGAGCAGCCAACATAGAAGGGCATTACGTTAGAGGGGTTCAGTTACACGGACTTGCTCAGAGGGGAGGAGTAATACCAACTTTTGTTAGATTTGGTTCAGAGAAGGAGGTGTCTTCGCCGGGGATAATGCAAGCTAACGCCGACCTTATCCTCGCCTTTGAACCGTTGGAAGCGGTGAGAGCAACCTACTACGCCAGAAAAGAGAAAACCACATTCGTCATCGACGACAATCCTCTAGTACCAATTTACGCCAACATTCTTAATGTTCCCTATCCAAGCCTGAACGAAATTATCAAGAGAATAACGCCCTTCGCCAAAGAAATTCACGTTTTAAATGCTTCTCATCTTGGTGTAGAAAAGTTTGGACGTGCGATTTTCGGAAACACGATACTCGTTGGCGCCGTCACTGGGGGAGGTTTGCTTCCCTTAAAAGAGGACAGCTTGCGTGAGGCAATAAGGGTTAGTGCACCCAGATATGTAGAGGGTAACATTAAGGCTTTTGAGCTGGGCTTACAACTTGGTAGAGAAAAACTATCTAGACGATGAGTAACGAACTTGAACATTGGATTAGATGAATCATGGGAAAACTATAAGAAGCCACAACTCCATGTATAATTAACTCCACAACAAACGTCGTCATCGATGAAGGGGTGGTGAACTTGGCGCAGAAAAAACAGGTGAAACCTAAAAAACCCGAAAAACCCGAAAAAAAGGAAGCAGCTAAAGAAGTAACCAAAGCCGAAAACGCTGTTCTCATTGGCAGAAAACCTGTAATGAACTATGTGGTTGCCTGCATAACTTTCTTTAACGCAGGCGAAAAGCAGGTGGTGGTCAAAGCGAGAGGGCGGGCGATCAGCAGAGCAGTTGACACCGTTGAATTGCTTCGACACGCCTTTGTCAAGGATTTGCAAGTAAAGAACATTGCCCTAGGCACCGAAGAACTGGTTAGAGATGAAGGACGAAAATCAAATGTTTCAACAATGGAAATAACGGTAGCCAAAGTCGGGTCCAAGTAACTTCTCTCGGCGACCGAATTCGATCTTAAGCTTCATTTATTGCTTTCTACCCATTGTCAGATACTTCTAACCTTTTACCCTCAACTTTAAGAAAGCACCGTAGATAGCTATAAAACATGCTTTGCCCTAATGGACTATTCTAATGGTGAGGCGTATGGGTGGTTATCCGAGGATTGTTGTTCGTCCACCGGGTCCGAAGGCGAGAGAACTTGTTAAGAGAGATGAGGCTTATATTTCGCCCTCCTACGTTCGTTTTTACCCGCTTGCTATAGAATCTGGAAAAGATTGTATTTTAAGGGACGTTGATGGAAACGAGTTCATCGACTTCAACTCCGGATTGGTCTGCCTAAACGTGGGACATGGGCATCCTAAAGTTGTCAATGCAATAAAGAATCAATGCGACAGGTTTCTACACTACTCTAACACAGATTTCTACTACAGAGAAGTTGTGGACTTGGCTGAAAAACTGTCTGAGATAACGCCAGGCAAATTCGAGAAAAAAGTGTACTTTGGAAACAGCGGAGCAGAGGCTGTGGAGGCGGCTGTCAAACTTTCGAAATGGCACACTCGTAAGCATCTGTTCATTGCCTTTGTAGGCGGCTTCCACGGTCGAACATTGGGGGCGCTGTCCCTTACAGGGAGTAAACTTGTTCAAAGAAGATACTTCTTTCCTCTGCTTCCTGGAATAACACATGTCCCCTATCCCTACTGTTATCGTTGCCCCTTCAAACTATCATATCCAGACTGTGATTACTGGTGTGTAGACTTCATCGATGAGTTGGTTTTGCAAAGGTATGTGCCGCCAGAAGAGGTTGCTGGCATCGTTTTCGAACCCATACAAGGAGAGGGCGGATACATAGTTCCTCCTCCAGAATATTTCCAGCGCCTCAAAAAATTAGCCGACAAATACGGTCTCATTTTAATTGACGATGAGATTCAGTCAGGTACAGGCAGAACTGGACGATGGTTCGCCATAGAGCATTGGAAAGTAGAACCCGACATCGTTTGCATAGCTAAAGCCGTAGCGTCAGGGCTACCTTTAGGCGTAACAGTAGCTCGATCCCGACTGATGGATTGGGAGAGGGGTTCCCATGCCAGCACTTTTGGAGGAAATCCTTTGTCTTGCGTCGCAGCGCTGGCGGTCATTGACGTGATTAAGGAGGAGAGACTTCTTGAAAACGCTGAAAAACAGGGCAACTACATTATGAAGCGTCTGCAGGACCTGAAAGAAGAATGCGAGATCGTTGGGGATGTTCGAGGGAAGGGGCTGATGATAGGCGCCGAAATTGTAGAAGACAAAGAAACTAAAAGCATAGGAGCGGATAAGGTGAAGGAGATCATGGTGAGGTGTTGGAAACGAGGAATAGCCATCATAACCTGCGGTGCCTCCACGCTCAGGATAGCGCCACCGCTAACAATAACCAGAGAACTCGTAGACGCAAGTCTAGAAATAATAGAAGACGTGATCAAAGAGGTTGAGAAAGAAAAGTAGTTACTTTTCGCCAAAAACCTTCTCACGATAGGCTGAGATGTCTAGGAATCCGTGTCCGCTAATGTTCATGCAGATGACTTTCTCTTCGCCAACTTTTTCATTTTTTAATGCTTCATCAATGGTTGCTCGAACTGCATAGCTAGATTCTGGGGCTATAAGCCACCCTTCGCATTGTAAGAAGATTTTTGCGGCTTCAAACACTGCTTTTTCATCTATTGGATACGCTGTTGCTTTTACGATCCCGTGATGTCGAAGCAAGCTTATTATTGGAGCGGCGGCGTGGTATCGCAAGCCGTCTGCCTTGATGGGCGGCATCTCCGTCTTGTGTCCCAGTGTGTACATTTTTAGGAGCGGCGTATGCTCGGCAACATCCGCAAAGTCGTATCTATATTCTCCCTGAATGAGATTTGGGGCTGCCATTGATTGAGACGCGAGAAACTCGCATTCCCGCTTTTTCTTTAAAACTTCTCCGATGAACGGCAAGGCGATACCTCCGAAGTTGGAGCCGCCTCCGAGACAAGCAACGATTAAGTCTGGATTGTCATCAACCATTTCAAACTGCTTTATGGTCTCCAATCCAATGATCGATTGATGCATGAGGACATGATTCAAAGCAGATCCGAGGCAGTAAACCCTCTTCTCACTTTTCTCCGTGTATTCTAAGCCCTCTGAAACGGCGATGCCTAGGGAGCCTGGATGTTTAGGGTTCTTTGCAAGAATTTCTCTTCCAATCTTGGTTTTTTCGCTAGGTGATGCGTGTACCGTGGCTTCAAATAGCTTCATCATGGTTCTGCGGTCAGACTTCCAATCGTAGACCGACCGCACCCAGAAAACGACGCATTCCAAATCCAGCAATCTGGCGGCATAGGCTAATGCTGTTCCCCATTGGCCTGCGCCGGTTTCAGTAACCAGCGTATCTTTTGCTTCTTTGGCTGCGTAATATGCTTGGGCGATGGCTGTGTTGGTTTTGTGGGAGCCTGTAGGCGACAGATCTTCTCTCTTGTAGTATATTCTTGTCTTCTTTAATCTGAGGTGTTTTTCAAGTCTTCTCGCGCGGTACAGTGGTCTTGGTCTGCCCATTTGGGTGTAAAGGGTCCTCACTTCTTCTGGTATTGGGATCCAACGCTGACTTGAGGATTCTTGTTTTAGGCTCTCCCCTATCATGGTCTTGGATAGGAATTCGAGGCGGGAAGGTCCCTTATCCGGCTCCTTTGGAGGGGGAAGGGACTCCGGCAAGTCGGGTAGGATGTTGTACCAGCTCGTAGGCATTTCATCTATGGGGAGCGATATCTGATTTTTATACATATGTTCACTAGCTTGTGAAGACGTATATGAAAAGTTTCAAGCATAAGAATTTTCAGATTTTATGTTGGCGGCTTCTCCGGCTTAGACAGTACCTCCATGGATGTGAACGTGCGTGAAGTTAATTCTAGCTGATCGGCGAAGCCCCTCCTCACGTAGGCGTTTTTTATTTTAATGCGAGTTCCAACGGTGAAGTCTTTCACAATCTCTGCCAGTTTTCTCCACGCTGAAACCCAAATTTCTCCAGTTTCATCTCTTAACTCGAAGGAGGCAACCTTTATCTTCTCATTTCGAGATGTGACTACCTCCTTTATAACAGGAGGCGTTGTAACGGTTCCTTCAACAATTACCAGGCCGCCTTCTTCCTTTATCGCGGCCACTTTGACTTTCTTTATGAACTCTGTGACGGGAGGATATCTACTCTCCACAACGCTCGGCGGAGAGATTTGAAGGCTTCCTCGCGATCCCATATGTAGCTCCAGCTTTCCATCTAACCCCTCACGTATGTATCCATGCGAAATCCTGATTATTTGCCCTTGTTCAACTTTTCCAGCTTCCACGAGGTCTGTCTTATCGTCCCATAGAACCACTCTTAAAGTTCCGCTTTTATCTGCGATGAACAAACGAGCAAATCTTCCTTGCGTCAAGTCTGAACGGGTGTAAGTTTTAGGGGAGTGAACCATGATGACGCGTCCGGTCACCGTTACGTCATTCAAACCGGAAACAAGGTCTTGAATTAGAATTTCTAGTTTAAGCGGCTCCCGAGCAATTTCCACTCCCAACTCTGAAGCGACGAGGCGCGCCGCAGCCTCATCCGTGAAGAATTCTTCTGCGCCCTTCTTTTTATTTTCAATCATTGTAAAGACTTCTTCGCACGTCAGATTTGGTCTAGACGAAAGGATTTGTTCAATGATCTCCTTCAATTTCATTTTTCTTCACTGTGGGTTGTCGGAACAGGTCAGAGATACTACCTTATTAAGGCTTATTTAAAACCCCTTACTTCTAATTATCGAGAAGTGATAGCATATTGAGCGACCAATTGCTCTTCAGCATAGGTGTCATCCTACTTTTCGCCGGCTTTGCCATAGCCTTTGTCGCCATTATTCTGTTAGTTATTACTGCCATGAAAGAAAAGGGAAAAGTTAGGGGCGGAGGCGCAGTGATCATTGGGCCCTTCCCGATAATTTTCGGAACTGACAAAGAGGCGGTTAAGATTCTTCTCCTATTATCCATAGCTCTAATTACGCTTATACTGGTTGTTACGGCGTTTTCTTACTATGCCTTTAAGTGAAGAGGGAAGTCTGGTATGCCAGTCAGAACATGCGGGGTCTGCGGCAAGCGGGTAGCTAGATACGTGTGTCAAGAATGTGGACGCGAGGTTTGCCGATTTTGCCTAGAACAAAACACATGGGTTTGCCTAGATTGTTATCACAGTCTCAAACAGGAAACTCCCAGATTGGAAGTCCCTCCGTGGTCGACCCCTTTTAAGCTGTTTCTGTTGAGCTTTCTCCTCATGTTCATAGGAATAATCTTCATAGTGATAGCGTCCGTTCTTCCCGGAACATTCAGCATAGGTGCCATAATATTTCTGGGGCCGATCCCTATAATACTGGGTGCCGGACCGCATTTAATCTGGGCGATCATACTAGCCTTTGCACTAACGATTCTAAGCATAGTCTTGTTTATTGCACTGCGAAAACGAGCGGAATAGGGAATTGGGTTGAAATTTACTTGGCTTTTTCTTCTTTACCGTAGATCATGTATAGAAAGGCTAAGATTAGAACTATGAAGGTTAAAACCATTAGGAGATATATGATTAGCGTAAAGAATGTTTCTGGGTCCATGAGGGCATCCTCACCTCTTCATATTTGAGAGATGGATTATTTAAGGTGTAACCTTTTTCCACTCCTCCATCAAGGAATCATAAAGGTCATCTTTTGCCTCCACCTCGTCATACCACGCTAAAGCTTCCGCAATCTTTTGCGCCATGAGATGATAACACAGGTGCACTTCCTTGTCCATCACGCGAAAGTAAAAGTCGTCACAGGAACAAAAGTCAGCGGCGGGCATGACAAGGTAATCGCGCTCTTTTCCTACAACGATCCAAACAACTTTACCACTTGGCTTAAAAACGTATTTTTTGACTCTTTCTTCCTTCAGTGCTTCCCAAGCCTTTTTAAAGCGTGCGCCAAACGCCATGGAAAGCTGGGTTAGATGAACTCCTGTTATTCGACCCTTATCTTTCGCTTCCTTGCAAATGTTTTCGAGCACGTTGATTTCTGTAGGTTTTTTCATGGATTATCTCCGTATTGTTACGTCAAGTCTACGAATGGTAATTGAAGATGACAACGCTTGCCTTTGTTGGTTATTCGATTTTTATCGGTTCTCCTTTGGGTTTCTTTTTCTCTTTGATTTTAGGTATTGTAACCTCTAGCACGCCATTCTTGTACTTGGTTTTGGCTTCTTTGGGGTTGATTTTCTCTGGCATTTCAACTTCTTTAAAGTACCTACGTTGCGGGGTGTCAACTGAAATGGTTAACTTGTCTTCTGTTCCATGCAGTTTGATGTCCTCCTTCTCAACCCCGGGTAGTTCGGCTACGATTTTGATTTCGCCGTTGGTGCTGATGACGTCTACTAAGGGTTCACGTTCTTGCTTCACATCAAGGCCGGGTCTGGCCGGTCCAAAGGCTTCTGGTTTGAGTGAAGGCTTGATGTTGCCGAACTCCCTTATTTTTGGTTTTCCATCTGGTCCGATGGTCATGCTGTAGCCGTAGACGAAGGGTCCCAACTCACGGACGGTTGAACCGTCTGGGAGTTTGCGTTCGCGAACTAGGTCTTTTGGGACGTGAGTTGTGAATTCTTTGAATTCTCTTTCCATCATTTCTTCCATGTCTCTAATTATTTCGTCGATGTCTCCGAAGAACCAGCTTCTGAAGAAGGGGGAACGTCTCATTCTCCTTCTGAACCATTCTGGGAAGTATTCCCATGCCATAATTTTCACCCTTCCAGTTAATTGGGAGATTAAAATTCTATAAAAACCTTCTGTGGTTGTGGTTTAGATGTGAATAGTTGAGTCTTTGTTTCTTCTGTGTGTAGATAGAAGCCTATATAGCCCCCCTATAAATACTTTCAACATTCCTAAGCGCATTTCCGGTCACCTCAAGTCCATAGTTAGAATAATTTCATTCTACTCTCTGCCCTTTTGTTTTGTTCAATATTCCAAATCATTTATTAATCCGCTGTATCACAGATACATTTGCGGTTGCATTTGAGGTTGGAGATGCCCCATGGTTCTTCCGAAGAGTAGTTTGATTGAGTCAGGTATGGATGTGTTGATGGCATTGCTCTATGCGCCTGGTGCAACAGGACAATCCGGAGAGGAGGTCCGTGGGATAACTCGATTTGAGAAGTTGCTCTTTTTACTTGGGAAAGAGACAGTGTTTCAGCGAGATCTAAGTAAAGACTTTGAATTTGAAGCTTATGACTATGGGCCTTTCTCGGTTGAAGTGTTTGACCATCTTGAAGCGTTACAAGACGCTGCCTTGATTGAAACAAGAATTATCGAGTCTAAACATCGAACTGAGACTTTTGATGCGCTGGAAATAGAATCAGATGTCATCACAGATGATGATCTGTTTGATATGGTGAGGGACGACACAAAAAAGTTAAACATTTACAAACTGACAACAAAGGGAATGATCGTCGGCAAAACTCTCTACGAGAGCTTGTCAGAGGAGGAGAGACGTCAGCTCCGGGAGATAAAAGCACGTTTCAATTCGATGCCGCTTCACAGATTATTGCGCTATATTTATACGAAATATCCAGAAGAGGCAAGGGAGTCTGTAATAAAAGAAGAAGTACTGAAGTAATGGGGGGATAACATATCTGACGTTTGCCAACTGGGCTCCCACTGTCCTAGGGGTTGGTCTCACGGGCATCATCCTCATTTGCCTCTATTTGGGCAGAGATTACAAGCAAAAACAGAGTCAGTTCAGGAGAGAGAATCGGGAAATATATCAACAGTTAAGAACAGAAATTAGAGGCCAAAAAATAGATCCGCCTTTGTTTGCTTTGGTGAAGTATGTTGTCGAAAAGCAATCTAGTCCAAGCGGCATTTCATACACTGTAGAGGACGTCCTCTCGAATCAAGAAAACCGAGTTGATATAGACGAAATCTTAGGATTCCTGCAAATTGGGATTAGAGAGGATGTGGAACTGAAAGATTGTTGGAATACTATATACAAAGGCTACGGGAGAATCGGAAACTTTCTTATTTTCGAGTGTTTAGTTTGTATAGTAGGTATTGTGATGTTGGCTCTCACCTTTATGTTCTCAGAAAGTCTATTTGAATTCCTTTGTGTTTTATGGGTTATCTTATTTGCAACGGGGGGACTCGGTATCTACAAGATATGCCGTGAAACATGCAAAGTAAAAGAAGCGAATACCTTCTTTGAGCGAGAAGATCAACATTACATTCTGGGAGGAGAGTAGCGCGAGTGACTTGTGAGAAAGAGTTGCTCTGGCCTGTAGAAGATTTTTTTAAAAAAAAGGACTACGCTGTCTACTATGAGGTGCCGTTGTTATCCAAGAGAATCGACTTGATTGGCGTTAAATCAGGGTTCAATGATATTCTGGCGGTTGAGCTAAAAGTTTCAAAGTGGAAGAAAGCTCTGGAGCAAGCCATAACAGATCGCCTCTGTGCAAACAGAGTGTATGTGGCAATATCAAGCAAGTACATCCATAGAGTAAAAAAAGAATTGTTCAGAGAATGGGGAATCGGAATATTAGAAGTGGATGGGAAGGTCATAGTGCATGAGGAAGCGAAGGTGAATTTAAGTCCCCAGACATCACTAAGAAGGTCAATAGAATCTTACATTTTGAAAAATTACAAATCAGGATTGGATGGCTATCTTGCCTCAGTCAAGTAGTAACAGTATCAAAAACTACTACCGGTTCGGGGTACCCGAGAAAGCAGCATTTAAAAACAAGGCTGATTCCTATTATGGAGTCTCAGTAAGTGCCCATATCGCCGCATACTACTCCACATCCATTAGGGAGTTTCTCAGAACTCTTGGGAAGCCCTTTTTCGTTGATCCTATGACTTACGTCTTCGCAAGAGACCCCGATCACATCAAAAGAAAAGGGAAGCTAAGAAAATCATACAAAAAGTTAATTGAAAAATACGGGCAGGTCATAAAGAGCATAGCAGGAATAACGCCATTGGACTATCGTGTATTCAAAAATGGTGAAGTCGTGGATGATCTTGTTGTGAATATTTTATCGTTCCAAAAAGAGATTCTTGGTCGCCCTAACATTTCTCTGCAAAAATACTTCAAGATTTTGGGAGAAGAAGTCCCCGAGGAAATTGAAGCACCAGAGTTCCTGGTTGCTCCTTATTTCTATGCTTCAAGGTACGAAGACCCTTGGTATGAGATTTCTCTAAAACTGGCAACAAGAGCGAATGATCTTAAAGAAAATAATCAATTGTATCCTGTAATATGCATTTCTAGAGAAATGCTTAAACCTAATATAATTTCCAAGATTAAGAATGATTATGCAGGATTTGATGGATTGATTTATTGGGTCTCATCAAAAACTGACGAAGAGAATGAAGATCAATCCTATCTTGAGGGTCTAAAGAGATTTGTGTCATTGTTGGCGGAATTGGAAAAACCTGTCTATTCGTTGTATGGCGGATATTTCACTGCAATGCTTTCAAAGTATGGATTAACAGGCTATTCTTCGGGAGTTTGCTACGGAGAAAATAGGCACGTCGATGCACACCCAACAGGTGGAGGACAGCCCAGAAGGTATTACCTACCTTTTTCGCACATCAAGGTCTTGGAAGAATATGCGCGAAACTTTTTCTCTGACTATGCAAAGGGCAACTACAAACTTCTGTGTAAATGTGATACTTGCGAGAAGATCAAAGAGGATGTCGAAGAAAAATTCACTATTCAAAAGGTGGTAATTGATCCTGTTCAGTATGTAGACAATTTCTTTGCAAGATTCTCAATGATCGACCTGAGACAACATTTTATGGATTGTCGTTACGCAGAACTTTCTCAGATTTCTAAAGAAACTTTCGCCAAACTAACAGAAAGATTAACTGAAGAATACACTCGATGTCATAAGTTGGGGTTTTCCAAATATCTGGGCATGCGTTATGCTCACTTGGACAAGTGGAAACAAGCTCTACAATAGACTTTCGGTGGTTAGCTTAGGGTTTTCAGCTGGTTAACGGTTCCTAAGAAGGTTCCGTCGAGGAGGTATGTTTCTGCGTCGTTCATGTTGATGCTTCCTGAACGCAGAATCGGGCCGATGAAGGCTCTGGACCTCACGTCTTTTCCTAGACTTCTTTGGTTGATTGGCTGGCCTCCGAGGAACTCGTTGAAGGAGGGCATTACGAAAAGCTGTGAGGTCCTTAGCCTTACCTTGAAGTGGTCATGCAACAAGGCGGCAGGGTCAGCGTTAGCGTCAACTCTAATGCCTAAGCGTTCAAGCAAGGATTTTGCCAACCGCGCACCATCGCATTCGGCTTTAATCCAAACTTGCCTCGTTATTCTGAAGCCCATGGGGTCACGGAAGGCAACCATTGGATGAACGTGACCAGTAACGAGGCTTCGGCATCCTAGAAGCTCTGGTGCTGGCCAAGCGTGTCCATGGAAGAGCCCAACGTTCCCAAAAGCAACGCCAGTTGAGGGCAAGATTTTCACGGTTTCAGGCAGGAGGGGCTCGAGGTTTCCATCGTGGTTTCCAGGGACAATCTGAATATTTGACACTTTTCTGCCGAGGTTTTCAAAGAAGTCGGGGATGTCGCGCCACTCTTCCATCTCCACTCTTGCGATGGTGTGTTTCACGTCGCCGAGGAAAATTAAACGCGTAGGCTTACGTGATTCGATCAGTTGAAGCATCTGGTTCAGAATCTTTGGCGTTTGGGATGGGACATGAACTCCTTTTTGGGCTAGTGCCACCTCCCAGCCTATGTGGAGGTCTGCGATCACCAAGACCCGTTCAGAGTTTCTTTGCAAGAGTAGAGCTGGATAGGGTCTTATCGGCTTTATTGACATCAAGTTATGAAAGTTCTCCCGTTCATTAATTAGTAAAGGATTTTCATCAACGTCTGGTTTAAGCCATGGACTCTCTGATGGTTTCATATATTTTTTTGTTTGCGGTTGCGATGAAGGCTACTTTCTGGTCAGCGGCTAGTAGAACATTCAGTTCGGTTTCTTCGGGCGTGACTATGATGCCTCCTGCCTCAAGTAGTATGAGGTAGGCGGCGGCGATGTCTGTGACCCGGAGTTTGCCCCGTATGTCGATGAAGGCGTCTATGGTGCCGTCTGCTACGTAGCAGATTTCTAGGGCGTTTGCTCCGAGGTGTCGAAGGTGTCTCGTTCTTATGAGCACTCCTTCCAAGCTGGCGGCGAGTTCTCTTAGCCTGAACGTGTTGAAGTCAACGCCTATGACAGCCTCTTCAAGAAAGGATGTAGTGGAGGGTTTAATTCTTTTCCCGTTTCGAAAGGCGCCTTTATCCCTTTGCGCTGTGTAAGTAACGTCGTGAAAAAGGTCGGATACCAGGGCTGTTTCCACATCTTGAAGGTAAGGGGCTCTCGATATTGCGATGGATGTAGCCATGAAGGGTAATCCGCGAAGGGCGTTGGTTGTGCCATCTACCGGATCAGTGGTGAGATAAAATTCAGAGGGTTTGGTTCCAATCTTTTTTGTTCCGGTTTCCTCGCTTATCAGGGTGCACGATGCTTCATGACCCTCCAAAACCTCTATCAAAGCCTTTTCAGCAACTAGGTCAATTTTTTTCATGATGTCGCCGCCAGCGCCTGTACCAAACCCGATGGCGGCATTCGGTGACCCAAAAAAGGGGAGGACTTCCTCCCTCATTTTTTGAGAACATTCCTTCAGTAATTTTAACCAATCCATGAATTACGCGCCTTCTTCGAGCCTCGCATTATTAGATGCCCTCTTATACTTTTAAACGTGAACATTGCTTGGAATGAAAGCAAAAAGAAACTTAAGGAAGAGTTGCGATGTGGAAATAGGGGCGGGGGTTGCCAAGCCAGGTTAAAGGCGCAGAGTCGGTAAGGGGCGACGCGGTTGCTTCAGGAGCCTGTCCCGTAGGGGTTCGTGGGTTCGAATCCCACCCCCCGCACCATCATAAATTGTTTAAATGAGCTCGATTTTCAGCTCTTTTTCCGAACGAATGCGTTCAATCATGTTTAAGTTTTTCGTTCATCGCTTTATTTCGGAAGAACGTTTAAATTCTCGGTTCAGGCATATTTCGAAAAACTGCATCTAAACCTTGAAGTAATGTAGTGCGTTAAACAAATACGCACCGCCCAACTAAATGATATTCCGCAAAGTTATTAATTCACCAATTTCATACATAACAAGGCAAACGAGTGATAACCCCTCAACAGATAAGCACCCTTGGAGATAGTTTAACAACAATAGCCTTATTCGTAGCTTTACTTCTGATAGGCTGATTCAAGGTTTTCCAAACTTTTATTCTGGGCAAGATTCATTAAACCTGAAGCTAGGATATTAGTGCCAACGCAGAGGAAAGGATAAGCCATGGTAAAGAAGATTAGTTTTGACGATTTTCTGAAAGTGGATATCAGGGTAGGAAAAATCATCAAAGCAGAAGACTTTCCTGAGGCACGCAAACCCGCATACAAGTTAATGATCGACTTTGGAGAGTTGGGCATCAAAAAATCCAGCGCCCAGATAACAAAAACATACTCAAAAGAAGAACTTGTGGGGCGACAAGTGGTGGCGGTGGTAAATTTTCCACCCAAACAAATAGCAAATTTCCCTTCAGAAGTTTTGGTTCTAGGAGCAATAACGAGGAAGGGAGACGTAATTCTATTGAAACCAGACAAGGATGTTGGTTTAGGCGACAGAATCGCGTAACGGACTAATCACAGGCAGTTTTAGACTACTTCATTTCCTTTTATACAACCCTTTCAAAATCGCTTTTTCGAGGGCATGCTTCTCCACTTTATCGAAGAAGTTGCGTTTGTTGACACCCTCCAAGCGTTCGATGTCAAGGGCGTAAAGGGTGAAGATATATCGGTGCGTCCCTGAAGGAGGACAGGGTCCCCCATAATTTTTCATGCCAAAGTCGTTTTCAACCTGTTTAGCTTCCTTGGGCAGACTTTCCCGATCAATGCTTCGTACATCCCTGGGTACATCATGGACAAGCCAGTGAATCCACGTTCCTCTAGGCGCATCTGGATCTGTAATGCTCAGAGCAAAACTTTTTGTCTCAGCGGGCGCGTCCTCCCATGAAAGCTGGGGAGAAATGTCTCTTCCATCGCACGTGAACTCGGAAGGAATGTTACCATTGTCTTCAAAATCCCTGCTCTTCAATTTCATAGCAAACACCTCTCTAACTTAGTGGAGTCGGTATTTAATAAAAAATTTGTTTAGGGCAATGGACGATGTGAGAATCGTAATCCGTTGATTGAAACCTTGATAAATTATATCTAGCAGCAACTCGTTTAAATTATAATGTTCAGAGGTAGGGTGAAAACCTTGGGTGAAGAACTTCAAGAAATTGGAAAGGTGACGCATTTTTTCACAAAGATAAGCGTGGCAGTCATAGAATTGAAGGCTCCAATTTCGGTTGGCGACCGAATCCTCATCAAAGGACCCACCACAGACTTGGAACAAACGGTGGAGTCCATGGAGATAGAACACGAGAAGGTTACGCGAGCAGAGGCTGGTCAAAGCATTGGGTTGAAAGTGGACGGCCGCGTTAGAGAAACTGACACAGTCTACAAGGTAGCCTAAAACCGCCATTTTCTTTCTTTTCACAGCCAACAATAACTAGCACATACTTTCGCAAAAATTAACTTGTATCGCCACCCCTAGTTGAGCATAGGGTGATCCAACGTTGGAAAAAATGACAAACTCCAATCTCCGCGACCTCGTCAAATTCTTTGAGGCGGCTGGTAAACTGAAAAGGACTCCAAGATCGGGTTGGGTCGAAGTAGGCATACAAAAACCCGAGTCTGTTGCTGATCACACTTTTAGAACTTCCATTCTCTGCATGGTATACTCCGATCTGGAAGACCTAGATGAGTTGAAGTTGCTGAGGATGGCTCTGATCCACGATCTTCCCGAAGCGATCATAGGAGATTTAACACCGCCAAGAAAGACTATTAGAAGTAAAGAGAAGGAAAACAATGCCATGAATCAGATACTGAGTCTCCTACCGAAAAGGCAAAGGGAAAAATACATGACCGACTGGAAAGAATACCAAGAAGGCAAAACCAGAGAGGCAAAAGCCGTGAGACAAATCGAAAAGCTTGAAATGGCCTTACAAGCTAAGGAATATGAAGAAGCTGGACTAACAAGACAAAGCCTAAAAAGATTCATTAAATCCGCAGAAGAAGCCATAGTATGGCCACAGCTAAAAAGACTCCTCTCACACATTTTGGAGGAACCACGACAGTGAGCATCAGAGAAAAGTGGACTAGAAAGTTTGCCGAGTCCCTAACCGAAGATGAGAAAAAAGCCTTCAAGCTGTGGCTAGACTTCTCCGAAGGGAAAATCTCTGAATCCGAGTTCAAAGCAAAAATGGATATCAGCGTTATGCCGAGGATGCTTGGCAAAATGAGTGCAGCAAGAATTAACGCCCTAGAAGACGAGGTTGAAAGCCTGAGGAGAAGAGTAGACGCTTTGGAAAAGAAAATACGAAAGGCTTAGGCATTAAATCTAGCGTTGTTGACCTAGAGGATACGTCACTGGCTTAAATGTTACTGTTGTGTAACAGTCACATACGTTTAAAAGTTCCACTTCTAAATCATACACTCGCTACGCGCACAGGTGGTCCGTATGAAGCAGAATCTATGTGCGCTTTCTGGAGGCTTTCACTCGGCTTAAAGAAGTGCTTGAGGATCGTGTACTTATGGATAAATTTAGAGTGGAAATAGACAAAAATGCTTGCCAAGGTTTCGGAGCGTGTGTTGAATTATGTCCAAAGTTCTTCCAGCTCTCGGATGTTGATGGGAAATCCAGCATTAAAGAAGCCAAGAAAGTTATGAAAGAAAACGAAGTCATTGCGGAAACATTGGAACTAGACGAGCTGGAATGCGTTAGAGAAGCAGCTGAAGCCTGTCCCTTTAACGCCATACACATCGTAAACTTGGAAACAGGGGAGAAACTCATCTAGACTCATGGTGGTTAGCGTGATTGTAAATAGGATTTCTGTGATGATCGGGGGAGAGGCTGGAGCTGGAATAACCCGTTCTGGCTTCCTCTTTGCTAAGGCCTGCTTAAGGGGAGGACTCCACGTCTTCGGCACCAACGACTACCAATCCCTCATAAGAGGGGGACACAACTTCTACATTGCGAGGGCGGACACTGAAGAGATTTACTCCCAAGCCGACACTATAGATCTGCTTTTGGCGCTAAACAAAGAGACCATTCTTCTCCATAAAGACGGGCTTGTCCCTGGCGGAGGGATAGTCTACGACGGAGAAGAGATCGCCCTAAGCGATGAAGAACTGGGCAGAGACGACCTAAAACTCTACCCGGTGCCTTTGAAGAGAACCGTCAAGGAACTGGAGGCAGAATTGATCACGAGGAACACCGTGGCTCTGGGAGCTGCAATGGGCCTTCTAGGCTATGATCTGGAGATTCTGAATGGCGTCATAAGGGACGAGTTTAAGCTAAAAGCGGCGGAAGTAAACGTAAAGGCCGCGAAGATGGGGTACGACTATGCTAGAGACCACTACGCAAAGGGCTTCAAATATCGACTGGAGAGAACGAGTTCGGCTGGAAAACGAAAGATGTTTCTCACTGGAAATGAAGCGGTGGGCCTAGGCGCCATACGGGCAGGCTGCAAGTTCTACGCCGCCTATCCCATGACTCCAACCACTCCACTGCTTCACTTCATGGCACCACTTGATAGAGAATACGGCATGATCGTTATACAGGTAGAAAGCGAGATAGCTGCCATTAACATGGTTGCTGGTGCCTCTTTCGCCGGAGTGAGGGCCATGACAGCCACCTCTGGGGGAGGTTTCTGTCTCATGAGCGAGGGCTTGGGCATGACTGGCATGACCGAGACGCCAGTAGTAATAATGCTGGGCCAGAGATCCGGACCTAGCACTGGTCTTCCCACCTATTCGGCGCAGGGAGACCTCAGATTTGCAATCCATGCTTCTCAGGGAGAGTTTCCCAGGGTGGTTATAGCTCCGGGAGATGTGGAGGAGTGCTTCTACAGGACCATGGAGGCCTTTAACTTGGCGGAGAAGTTCCAGATACCTGCCATCCTCATTACGGACAAGTATCTCGTGGAGAGTCATGGAGCTGCAGAGCCCTTTGACCAGAACAGGATTGGGATTGACCGCGGGCTTCTACTGACCAAGGATGAGTATAGGGGGAAGGAAGAATATAAGCGGCACAAGTTCACGGAAGACGGCGTATCACCTAGAGCCATGCCCGGAACGAGGGGAGCCATCGTAAGAACCAGCTCAGATGAACACGATGAAAGGGGATACACAACTGAGGATCCTGAGTTGACTACCAAAATGGCTGACAAGCGATTTAAGAAACTGGACGCCCTCGTCAAAGACCTAGAAAACTATGAAACAACTAGGCTTTACGGACCCCCTAAAGCAGACGTGACCATTTTAGGATGGGGATCCACAAAGGGACCAATAAGAGAAGCCATGAAATTTCTCAGTAAGGAAGGTGTGAAGGTTAACTATCTCCAAATAGTATATCTGAGCCCCTTCCCAGTTGCTAATGTTCAAAGGATCTTGAAATCAGCTAAAAAGACGGTTGTGGTGGAAAACAATAAGACTTCTCAGCTGTCCAGTCTCATAAGGGAACATGTTCTTATGACCGTTGACCACAAGATTTTGAAGTACAATGGGAGGCCCTTCAATCCAGGAGAGCTTTCGCAGAGGATAAAGGAGGTGCTCTGAAATGATGACCCTCGAAGATCTGAAGACGCCGAAAAAGAATACTTGGTGCCCTGGATGCGGAAACTTCGGAATATTGATGGCCTTCAAAACGGTTCTGGTGCAGTTGGGCCTTGAGAGAGATCAAGTCGTTCTTGTGTCGGGCATAGGCTGCCATGGGAAGATGGTTGACTACGTGAACGTAAACGGGTTTCACGGAATCCACGGCAGGGTATTGCCATTGGCAACTGGCATTAAACTGGCGAATCCCAACTTAACTGTGGTGGGCTTTGCTGGAGATGCCGATTGCTACGATGAGGGCTGGGAACACTTCAGCCATGCCATCAGAAGAAACATTGACATAACCTTAATCGTGCACGACAACATGGTTCTTGGCTTGACTACGGGCCAAACAACCGCCACCAGCCAAAAAGGGTTCAAAACAAAATCAACTCCCTTCGGTTCCATACCACCCCCATTAAATCCCATTGCCCATGCGCTGGTTAGCCATAGCACCTTTGTGGCTAGAGGATACTCCGGAGATATGAGGCACCTAACCAGTCTGATCGTGGAAGCCCTTAAGCACAGAGGCTTTGCTTTTATTGACATCTTCCAGCCCTGCGTGACCTTCAACTACCTGAACACCTATGACTGGTTCAAGGAGAGGGTCTACAAACTGGAGGAAGAAGACCACGACGTAACCGATAAAGAGAAGGCTCTGGAAAAAGCCTTTGAATGGGGGGACAGAATACCTATAGGCGTTTTTTATCGAGAAGAACGCCCTGTTTATCGAGACGGCTTGCCCCACTTGGCAGAAAGGCCTTTGGTGAAGCAGAAAGTAGAAGATGTAGACATAACCGCCTTAATGGAAGACTTAACATGAGAAATTTTAAGTTTTTTTGTAGTAAAAAATAAAGGAGGTGAGTGAATGGGAGAAATATATAAGGTGAAACCTTTACCCTTTGCATATAATGCCTTAGACGGTATATCCGAACAACAACTCAAGTATCATCACGACGTACACTACGCAGCCTACATCAAAAACAGGAACCAAATTGAAGCTCAGCTTGCAGAAATGCGAAAAAAGGGAGACTTCTCAAACATGAGGGGATTAAAATTAAACGAGAGCCATAATGCCAGCGGAATGATACTCCACGAAGTGTACTGGCAAACCCTCGGAGGAAAGGACGGCGAACCAACAGGTAAGTTGGCTGAAAAAATAAAACAGGACTTTGGCTCCTTCGAGACTTGGAAGAAAGAATTTATGGCCGTTGCAAATGGCGCAAGGGGATGGGCTTTGTTGTGTTATGATCTTAGCGACAACAGACTCCACAACTATTCAGTCGACTTCCATGACCAAGGCGCCGTTTGGGGCTCAATTCCCATAATGGCCCTTGACGTTTGGGAACACGCCTACTACCACGATCAGGGACCAAACAGAAGCGCCTACTTTGAAGCCTTCTGGAAGAACGTGAACTGGAAAAACATCAACGAAAACTTCGAGAGAATAACATCAAAATTCGAGAAGTAAACGGAGTTAGAAAGTTTTTTATTCATATAATAAAAATTAGGTAGAGGTGTTTGTTATGGGAAAGAAAGGAAGAGAAATAGTGAAAGTTGGCATCAAGGAATTGTTGAAAGATCTGAATAGTGCCTATGCTGACGAATGGATAGCCTTCTTCTACTACACCTGGGCAGCAGACTTCATTGAAGGACCAGATTACCCAACAGTGGCCAGCGAATTGGACAGAATCGCAAAAGACGAGTTCGAGCACATGTCAGAACTAGCTGACAGAATCCTCGAATTGGGAGGAGAACCGGAAAGAGACATCGAAGATTTACAGAAAATAGCAACCTGCAAGAAAGTTGTATTTCCCAAGAACGAAAGAGACCTTGAAGGCGTACTTAACGCCGTTGCTGAGGCAGAAGGATGCGCAATAGACGTATACAATAAGCTTCTCTTGAAGGTATCTGCCTGCTACGAAAAGGATGTAAGAACCTTCCACTTAATACAGCATATACTGTCAGAAGAAATACAACACGAAGAAGCCTTTGAAAATCTGCTGGAGAAAAAGAGAAAATAGCTACTGAAGACAGTTCAGAATTCATTCTCTCATTTTTCTAAATCGTTAGATAGAATCCAAAATATTCCATAGAGCCCGTTTCCTCCTCGAAGAATTCTTCTATTCGGGGATGAGGATGCCTAAAGACCATATGAGAACTATTCCGAAAATGAACAAGGCAAACTGAATCATGGATTTTCCAATGTTCTCTTCCTTTTGTATCTCTGGAATCAGTTCAGAGGCTGCGAGGTAAATGAAACCCCCTGCGGCTAAAGCGATAAGAAAACCAACGAAGTTCTCTATGTGTATTGAAAAGTAATTGGAAATGAGGACTCCGGCAACGGCTGTTAATGCAGATAAGAAGTTAACGAACAGGGCTTTGTATCTTGTAAAGCCACCATAGACCAGAACTCCGAAGTCTCCCATTTCTTGGGGAAGTTCGTGAAAAATTACAGCCAGGGTAGCGGCTAATCCCACCGTAATGTTTATGAAAAAACTGGCGGCGATTATCATTCCATCAATGAGATTGTGAATTCCGTCCCCGATCACATTCAAATAAACAAACCTCTTGACGGACATTTTCTCCTCAACATTAGATTCATATCCGTGTACATGGCCATGGTACCAATAGATAAATCGTTCAAGGAAGAAGAATCCGAGAAAACCTAGAGTAATATAGAGAACAGCGATTGAAAGTTGCTCTTCTCCAAGGAATTCTATGGCTTCTGGTAGCAAATTTAGATAAGCCGCGCCTAAGATGGAACCCGCTGAAAAGCTGAGAAGAACAAACAAGATTCTGTCTAGGGTAGTCTCTCTCAGAGATATGGCAAAAACTCCAATCAACGATAAGAGGCTGACTACCACAACAGCCAAGATCGCGTAAAGTAGATTAGACATATTTCTTCTTCGCCTCTCTCTGTCAATATGGTCACTAATGAACTTAGTGGAAATCATGTAAGAGATTTAGGTTTAATAGTAAAGGATAGATTAATCTATATCATGAGAGCGAAGTTTCAATGCACGAACATTTTCACCCGCCAAGAGGCATAAAGTATCTTGGAATCGCCTTAGGCATCACCCTATCCTTCTTCATTGTTGAATTAATCGGAGGAATCCTAACAAACAGCCTAGCCCTCTTAACAGACGCTTGGCACATGCTAAACCATGTCTTTGCTCTAGTCTTCGCCCTCGTAGCCGCATGGCTTGCCATGCGTCCCACCTCTGTAAAAAGAACTTACGGCTATTACCGTGCAGAAATTCTAGCGGCTTTTTTGAATGGCATCTTCTTGTGGGCGGTCGCAGTTTTCATCTTCTACCAAGCTATTCAGCGGATTCAACAAACAGTTGAAGTTGAAAGCCTAAGCATGTTGATCATTGCTGTTTTGGGTCTCATAGCTAACGGGCTGTCTGCAGTAATTCTTTCAAGGTCAAAGGATGAAAGTCTAAACGTTAGAGGCGCCTTTCTACATGTGATCGCCGACATCCTAGGCTCTATAGGAGCAATTTCCGCTGGGCTAATCATGTTGTTCACTGGATGGTACCAAGTAGACCCTTTAATTAGCATGATGATAGGTGTACTGATTTTCTATAGTTCCGGGAAACTCGTCCGGGACTCCGTGAACGTTCTTCTTGAAGGTGTTCCTTATCACATCGATGTAAGTGCGCTAGAGCGCAGAATACTTGAACTGAAAGGCGTGAAAAAAGTTCATGATCTCCATGTGTGGTGTATCACTCCAACTAGGATGTGTTGTATGAGTGGTCACGTGGTAGTGAAAAAGGGAACGAACAGAAAGAAGCTGATCGCGACTTTGATTAATATGTTAAAGGAAGAGTTTGGAATCGACCACACCACTATTCAACTAGAAGACGAAGGCTACCCAAAAGCAGTTGGTGAACATTAGAAACCAGCTGCAGCTTACCGCAAAAGCGCCGAAGAATGTTTAGACTATATAAAGAAAAACTGGGGGTCTATCTACACAGAGAGCGAAAGATTAAGTGTTGTGTTCTTCTACCGTGAAATGTTAGCAGATTCTGTGAATCTACAGCAGAAGACTTATAAGAAGGTATGAAGATATCATCATATGATGATTATTTCATTTATTGGTGGTTGATATGAAGCAAAATCTAAGCGCGACTTGCCATCAATTCTTTTCAACTCTAGCAAACCCGACACGACTAGCAATTCTGGAACTCCTTCGCGATGGACCAAGGAACGTTACCGAGATTGCTGAGGCTCTAAATCAAGAACAGAGCATGATCTCGCATAACCTTAAACCCCTAGAGAGATGTAGATTTGTCTTTTCAGAAAGAAGAAAAAAGGAACGGCTCTACTCTTTGAACAAAGAAACAATGGAAAAGCTGTTCAAGATATTTTCCTACCATGCCAAAAAATATTGTCCAACAAGAGGAAAATGCCTAACGGAGAAGGGTGTTCGAGAGCAGAAGAAGAAAGACGCTTCAACTTCGTTATACTTGACTCGTTTTTAAAGAAGTTGGTGAAGATGCTGGATAAGAAAGGTGAAGAATGAATGGTTTTAAGAAGCATAGTTAGAATCGATGAAGAAAAATGCACAGGTTGTGGATTATGTATACTCGCTTGTGCGGAAGGAGCCCTCAAAATTGTTGACGGAAAAGCCAAACTGTTCAGCGACAAATACTGCGATGGTTTAGGGGCTTGTATAGGGGAATGCCCACAAGGAGCCATAACCATCGAAAAAAGAGAAGCACAAGAATTTGATGAAGAAGCAGTAAAAGAACATTTAAAGGAAAAACCATCAGTTCCCACAGTTCACCACGCCCATGCAACTCATCAATCCTGTCCCTCAGCACAAATAATGCGTTTTGAAAGAAATCTGACAGAGAAAGAAACTATGAACATTCCAGAGAAGAGAGAGTCCATGCTCTCCCAGTGGCCTGTGCAACTGACGCTGTTACCAACCAATGCTCCATTCTTTGAAAACGCGGACCTGCTAATAGCCGCTGATTGCGTGCCCTTTGCCTACGCCAACTTTCACAATGACTTCTTGAAAGGCAGGACTCTCATGGTCGGGTGTCCTAAACTCGATGATGCCAAGTTCTACAAGGAGAAACTAACTGAGATATTCAAGCGAAACAACATTAAAAGCGTCACTGTGGTCAATATGGAAGTTCCATGTTGTTTCGACTTATACCGCCTCGTTAAAGGAGCCTCGGATTCTTCGGGAAAGGTCATTCCTTTGAGGCAAGAAACAGTCAGTGTAAAGGGCGACAAGATTCCCACACCCAGGCCTAGACACCATAATTAAGTTACCACTCGGGAGGCGAAAAAATTTGTTTGGATCAAACTCTGAAACTTGTCCCGGTATAAGGAAGTTTGTTAGACCTGTCCCTGAATATTTTCCATGTCCCAACTGCGGTGGAAAAGTGGAAATTTGGAGCGACGAGGATGTCGGAATATGCACCACTTGCAACAAAGAAGTTGGCAGACCCGAAAAAGAGCAGTCTTGCCTAGACTGGTGCGAGTACGCGGATCAATGCAGAGAAATAATCAAACGTTTGAAACGTTAACAAGAGAGTTTTGAGATGAAGAAAGTCTTGTTTGTGTGCGTCGAAAATGCTCGCAGAAGCCAGATGGCGGAAGCCTTTTTGAATAAACTGGCCAAGAGCAAGGTTGTCGCAGTTAGCGCAGGTAATAGACCGGCGTCAAAGGTTGATGCAAAAGCTGTAGAAGTGATGAAAGAGATCGGAATTGACATAACCCAGCAGAGACCCAAAGCGCTGACCATGAAGATGGTGGAAGAAGCAGATGTGGTGATAACCATGGGTTGTGGAGCCGATGTCTGTCCCATAATTCCAAAACGAGTGGAAGAATGGAAAATAGAAGACCCGGCAGGAAAACCTATTGAAAAGTTCAGAGAGGTACGAAACGAAATCAGGAAAAGAGTTGAAAAACTGGTTGAGACCCTAAAGAATGCGGATAAATAATTTTCCTACGTCGGTACAAATTCAAAACTCAGATCCGGAGGAATTATTTTTGGGCACTGAGTTTCATCCATTTTGCTGCATCTTGCAAGACGGGATTTGGACTCACGTCAATCACTGGAATGTCTAATGTTCCTACTTTGATGGTCGATTTGTATTTAGGCATCAGGGCGAATACTACGTCTGTCCAGTATACGCGGCCTTCCAGAAACTCTTTCATCAGACTGTCGGTTGTAGGCGGTAAAAGTGAATATGAGAATGTTACGCCTTCAGCCCATTTGAGGACGACTGGCTGGCCAACTCTGATGATGGTGGCTATGGTTTGTGACAGAGCTTCTATTGATGGATATTGCGTACACTCTAAAATAACCAGTTGCTTAGGGGGACTACAAACAATTTCAACCATAACAAAGTCACCGAACTAAAAATCTCCTTTGTTCAATTAAAACATTTTCCGTTCCAAGAAGCGTAAAACCATCCGCAGCCTATCCTTCACTTTTTGATTTCTGCTGCATAAAATGAGTACCTGAATGACAAACGAAGCATTGTTGAACCTCAATTGATGGATCGGAGAGTTTACATAGCTCGCACATTAACCCTTTTCGTCTGATGATTTCGCAGGCTACGCAAAACTTTGCCACAAGTTCGTATTTAGACATACGTCCATTAGCCAGTGATGTAACGACTTCCTTAAGCGTAGGCTGAATTTCTTCTACTTCTTCGATTTTGAGGACTATGCCTCTAACGTGGCGGGTATACTTGCTCACTGCCGTTTGGGTGACGCCTAAAAGATTTGCCACATCCTTTTGCTTCAATCCATATGATTTTGTTAATTCTCTTGCTATAGCGGATCGGATGGCTGGAACCAGCGATCTTACTGCAACTTCGCATGGGAGCAACATGTTATGCTTCACCGATCATAGTGTTACTGTAGAAACATATATAAGCATGACGTACGTCATATAAAGTATGACGTATGTCATAAAGAGCCTTAAGAGGGGGACGTACTTGCCATTCTTCTTTTCTCTCTTCTCTCTTTCAGCAAGGCCAGAAACGATGATCCCTCACGGCCTCTTTATGACATGCGTCATTAGAGGTTTCAACCATGATCCTTGAAATAAAGTCACGTCAATGGCTGTCCAAGATAGCAAATAATAGTGCAGAACTAGCGGAAATTGTAAAACAAGCGGACAGCATTTGCCAATACTGCGAGCCTATTTCTCCCATGATTTGCATTGAACGATGTGAAATATGGAGAACAAAAAACGATTTTCTTGAAATGAATGGAATGTTATGTACAGATGATCATGTGCATAACTTGCTTAATTCTGTGAAAAATGATAGACGACAAAAAATTGTCGAGGCGCTTTCCGAATGTCCTCGTAGCATAAAGGGCTTACAAGAGCACTTGAAAAGTAAAGGACACTATCACAGTCAATACACCATCGCCAGCGAATATGTTGAACCGCTGGTAGAAGCAGGTCTTGTCAAAAGGTATGGCGACAAGTATAGATTAACATTGTATGGTCAGAAATTTCTCGATGTATTGAACAGATTTAATGTTGAAAATCCGTTGCCGCCCCATTCCCGTTGCTATGAAGAAATAGTGTTGAAAAAGTTGATGGATGAACCGAAATCCTATGCGGACCTTGCGGAATCAGTTACTCAAAAAAGTTTGTCGAGGTCTCTAAAAAGGCTTATAGAAAATGGGCTAGTAGCAAAGAGCAAAATCCCAAACTACATCTTCTACTTCAGAACAAAAAAAGTGCCTAAAAAGCCATTTTCACCAACAGAGAAAAAAGTCTATGAAGCCATTCCGGAAGTTGGTATATCCACCCGCGAGCTTTCTAAGAAAGTTGGTATAAACCTCAGAAGAACCTACAAATATCTACGAAGGTTAAGGAAGAGGCGTCTTGTTTTTACTCGAAAGAAACCTAGAACCTATGAATTGACTCCTTTCGGAATGGAACTTGCCAACTTCCTAGAAGAAACGGCAAATCTTGTCTTAGACGCCTCGAAGGCGTCAACCTTTCTACTTGAACGTTCTAAACGAGCCACAGACGCACCTGCGCCTTTATTCACGGAGTTCTCTCCAAAACCGCTTCGACAATCCACCTCCTAGAGTTTCGAAGAATCAATATTTTCACCTTTTCTCCAGCCTTCCTTTTTTGAATCTCCTCCACCAATTCTTCTATGTTACTTGTGGGCTTACCAGCAAATTCGAGAATCATATCGCCTGGAACTATTCCAGCGTTGTCTGCGGGGCTGCCCTGTATCACTCTTGTAACAAGGACTCCTCTATCAATGGGTAAACCATGATAGGATGCAACTTCTCTGGTGACAGTTAATCCACTTACGCCAAGCCAAGGTCTAATCATACTTCCGTGAGCGATGATTTCGTTTGTGCATTTCTTAGCTGAATTTATGGGAATGGCGAAGCCTATGCCGTGAGCGAAGGGAATAATCGCTGTATTGATGGCAACCACTTTTCCCTGCATATCCACTAGCGGTCCGCCACTATTTCCCGGGTTTATGGCAGCGTCGGTTTGAACGAGGTTTTCTATCACGCCCCTTGGAGATTCTATGGATCTGTTTAGGGCACTTATCACCCCGGAGGTAACTGTTGGACCACCAGCAAGTCCAAAAGGATTGCCAATTGCAAAGACTCTTTGACCTACCCTCAATTTATCGGAGTCGCCTAGCTTTGCGGCTGGAAGTTTTTCCTCCTTTACTTTGACAATAGCCATGTCATGGGTTGAGCATGTTCCTATGACTCTGCCTTCTAATACGCGTCCATCAGTCAACGTCACGCCGATTTTCTCTGCGCCTGCAACAACATGGTTGTTCGTTAAAATCTGGCCTTCTGGATTGATGATGGTTCCTGATCCCATTCCTTTAACAGGAACTGCTCTATAGAAAACATGGTGGAGAAGTTTGACGGTGCTTACGTTGACTACGCTGCGGCTTACTTTGTCTAGCACTTCTAGAACTGAAGCCTCATCATAGTTTGACAACTTACTCCCCACCAGACTCTGTTAGGATTAAGAGATTTTTGTCTTTCGACTTTGACGTTTATTCTTGCTGGTGGGGTGGTTCACAGCGTCTTAAGGGTTATTCTACTAGGGTCATATCTTGTCCACAGCAAACTAAGGTTCCAACGCCCGCCTCTAACACTTTCACTTTGTTTCCACATATCTCACAAACGTACACTTCACCCTTCTTAGTCACGTTTTTCACCTCCGCTGAATCTAATCTCCGTTAACTTAAGCAGAACTATTGTTAATCAAAAGTTCGCCTATTCTTTCACAATTTTAAGTTTGTAATCCACTTGGACGCCTGCTTGTTCGAATAAGATGCCGACAGGGCAGTTCTCCCTTGTTTTCTCCCAAACCCTCTTTATCTTCTCCTCACTCTCACCAGTCTTAACGATGATTTCAAAGTCTGCCTTGGTCACGGTGCGGGCGTCTTCTGGTTTTTCTGCCTTAACCCTGACATCTAGGTCGCTTATGGAAACTCGCATTTTCTTGGCCATAAGAGTGAATATGGTTGCTACACATCCCGAAAAACTCATAACTCCTAGTTCGAGAGCAGTTGGCCCCATGTCTGTACCCATTTCCGGAGGCAAATCGAGACAAACACTATGTGCTCTTCCGTCATCTACGGTTATTCGGAATTCTTCCATACGTTTAGCCCTCGATTTAATTACTACCATAACCTAAATTCACCTCCCCTTCTTCTTATACACTTTAAACGTACATGCTGGGTGATTTCTGGGCAAGCAATACCTGCTGTACAAAAAGCTCTTCGGGAACAGCGCCCCACAAATTCTTCCTTCAAATGCTGCTTATGTTCCTCTGGAATTAACCCCATTTTCTCACCCAAAACTTATATTGGGTCTATGTGACTTAAATTTAGTTTCTATTCTTGAGAAATTATTGTGCTCTTATGTATTCTAAACAATTCTTTTCGTATTCTTCACTTTTGTCAAAGTTAAATTTCTTTTTGAATTATTCGCTCTGTAAGTTTTAAATTATTGAATGTGCATCATGGACAGGTTGATGTGGTTTGAGACGTCTAGGGCTCAGAGGAAGAACTCTCGGAATACTCTTCGTCCATTGATTCTGCTTTTTGAAACACTGTTAATTTTAATCGCCTTTAATGCCTCTAGTTATTTCAATACAACCACTTACGCCAAGTCAATAGATTTTATTGGTGCTGCTTCGACGATTTTTTGCTGCTTTGGATTTGGATGAATAGCCGTTTCCATTTGTTATGGCATGACAGATTTAGGATTAACCATTGCATTTCTCTTATATTTTGCAGCCGAATATTCCTTCTACTAAGCGAGTGCTAAGTTTAGACAGATACTCTGGATTCCGTGTCCATTTTTTCATCCTAAATTTATGTATTATTTATTAAGAACGAAGCCGAAGTCTGTTGATCATTAAGTAGTGATGTTTATGACAGAAGCCGATGTTTACGAGAAACTAAGGGAAAAAATCAGTTTATGGCCCATAAAGGTTCCGAGAACGCGGGAAACAATGGAAATGCTTAGGACTTTGTTCACGGAAGAGGAAGCTGAATTCCTAACTCACTTTACGGCTCCTTACCAAGACGCTGAAACAATAGATCAGATTATTGAAAAGACAGGAAAGCCTCGGAAAAAGGTTCAGGCAATTGTAGATCGTTTAGTTTCGAGGGGCTTGCTTTTCAGATTCACGAGCAAGAGAGACGGCAATCTATACTACTCTCTGATGCCAATGGTTCCAGGCATTTTTGAATTCTATTTCTCCTCCGGCCGCGATTCCGATGAAAAACGGAAAGTGTCAGAACTTTTCGAAAAATACTATGTGAGCGGGGGTGGCTTGGAAGGAGGCGCTTCTAACTATCCTTGGGCCCGAGTGATGCCTATAGAAAAAACGATAACCCTTGACAAAGAAATAAGCGCGGAACACAAAATCTTGCCCTTCGAGAAAATGTCTGAGTACATTGCCAATTCTCGCAGGATCGCTGTCATGAATTGCGCTTGTAGGACGCATAAGAAATGTGAGCACCCTGTCGAAACTTGTCTTGTCTTTGATTATTTCGCAGAATTCATGGTGGAGAGAGGGTACGGACACTACTTAAGCGTTCAGGAAGCATTGGAATTGCTAGAAGAAATGGAGAAAGCAGGTTTGGTCCATTGTACCACTAACGTTCAAACGAGACCCCAGTTCGTCTGCAATTGTTGCACCTGCGCCTGCGGGATCTTGAGAGGTCTCTCACTACTACATAATCCCAGAGCCTTCGCAAAGTCAAACTTTCTTCCGATAAGAGACGATGAGCTCTGTAATAAGTGTAGGAAGTGTGTCCGTATTTGTCCCATGGAGGCAAACGTATACCATGCTCCCCACGATAAGGAGTCGGAGAGAATTCTCTTCTTGGAGGAAAGGTGTATAGGATGCGGGCTTTGTGCCTATCATTGTCCAAATGATGCCATTAAGCTGGTCAAAGTTAAAGATGAAGTTCCAGAAGTAACCCCAAGAGAAGCCATGATGAGAGTTGAAGCAGAACGAGTTCATTGAGAAATTGAATGAGAAAGTTTGACGACGCTTTTTAGGTACCGACTAGCCTTGGGATATTAACAACCTTTTATACTTTCTAGGTGCATCATTTACATTGGCGGCAGGTCTTAGGCGGGGGGCTAGGGGTCCCCTGAACCGTAAACCCTCTATACGACGGGCCGAGAGCCTTGGCGAGGCGTCAAAGATCATCAGGGTTCCCCAGCCTTCTGACCGTGACTACCCGTCCCTTAGGGCTGGCGGTCGTGGAGCAACCTTCGTAGGAAGGCTGTGGACCGCGTTTGCCAGGCAAACCTGGCCAGGCCCGGGAGGGAGCAACCTAAGCTTGGACGTTCAGCGCTTGAGGGGTTGCGGGTACGAGTAAAGAGGTTGAGGACCCTGGCGAAAACTGGGCGTCGAACCAGGGTGACCTGCCGCCTCTTCTTCTACAGAATGCCCAACTCCTGCAACATTTCGCATGGTTTGCAGAGTTCTCCAGTGGTTGGTTCTTCGCATATTCTGCAGTTCTGTATTTTCGCCTCTTCCACCATCGCTTCCAATGCGGGTCTAATCTTTTCCATAGATCTGAAGATGGTGAATTTTGTTCCAGCATGCTTTTCTTCCATGCGGTTAAGCAGGGTTCTTACATCGTTTCTTAACGCGGTTTGGGCGTAGGGGCAGGGAATGCCCTGAAATTCAATTTTCCTTAGGTATGCGTAGAATGCGATTTCTTTTTCCGGGACTTCGCAAAGGGGTTTAACGCGTTGTACAAGCTTTGGATGTATCACTGTTAACACGGGCTTGGCGCGGGCTATCCTTAGGGTGTCGCCGTGAATGATGTTTAGAATCATGGTTTGGGTTTCGTCGTCGAGGCTGTGCGCCGTGGCGAGTTTATTCACATCTGCCTCTCGAGCCGCTGTGTTTAGGGCTCGTCTTCTTAGCACTCCGCAGTAGGAGCATGGCGTTAGTCTTTTTTCTTCCCGTTTACGGATTATGTTTATAATTTCGTCTAGTTGGTATCCGTACATTTCCTTGAAGGAAGTCACTAGGTGCTCCACGCCTAGCTTTCGGCAGTTCTTTGCAGCAACTTTCAGAGCTTCGTCCCTGTAGCCTTTTATTCCTTCATCAATCGTGACTGCGCTGAGATTTGCCTCCGGAAAGCCTTTTTCAATCTTGGCTAGTATGTGGAGGAGGGTTACGCTGTCTTTTCCGCCGGAAACAGCCACCATAATTTTGTCCTGTGGTTCGAGCATTTCATACTTGGAAATTGTTCCCCGAACCTTGTTTTCTATAGATTTACAGAAGCATCTTTCGCAAAGTTTTTCTCCAGAATAGGGGCGCATGAAAACCGCTTCTTTCCTCTTACATAATGTACATGTTGACATCTCATTTCACTCCGAACCGGAGGCAACAGTTAGAGTCGTTGTTTCCATTTCCAGATGCTTCCTAAGCAAGAATTAAACTAAATAATACTCTGGTATAGTCTTTGTGGGGGAAACCTATGGCGCCTTATGTTGTTGTTATCGTGACTGTTGCAAACAGAGACGAAGCCGTGAAGATTGTTCACAGTTTGCTCGAGGAAAGGTTGATTGCCTGTGCAAACATTGTTGGTCCAATTTCCTCCATCTTTTGGTGGGAAGGAAAGATCGAGGAGGCAAGCGAGTTCCTAGTTTTCATGAAGTCCCACGAGAATCACTTCGAAAAACTCTCAGAAAGGATCGCTGAACTTCATAGCTATGAGGTGCCGGAAATCATTGCGCTTCCTATAATAAAGGGTTCACCGTCTTACCTAAAATGGCTTGGCGATTCCCTTCAACCAGTGAGCGATTATGGCTAAAAAACCAGTTAAACGCGCTGAACGTGTAGAGGTCATTTACGACAAAAGACGCTGGGAACTGCTAAGAGAGCTGAGGTCAAAGGCAATTCAGCTAATGGAGATTCTAGACCATGCCCATATTCCTTCCATCGTGCATGGAAGCATAGCTCGCGGCGACGTTTCAGAAGAAAGCGACATCGACGTATTCCTGCCAGATCCGCCTTCTTCCTTCATAATAGAAACGGTTCTTGAGCGTTCAGGCATTCCAGTCAATCGTAGGATTGTTGTGCAGGCTACGCCCCTCTACGCCGTGAAGGGATACATCGAGATGGACAAACAGCTGTGCGTGTCCTTTCCTCTAGTAAAGCTTCGTCCAGTGGAGAAAGACTTCTACAAGTTTGGCGGCGAAGCATCCCTTTCCATGCTTAGGAAGGGTGTGCGCGTCTCGGGCGTGGATAAACGTCTCATGCTGATTGAACCCACTCCAGATGGTCATATTGAAAGCTCCGTCGTGGGCAGAGAGGAAACGGTTGCTCATGTTTTGGGCGTTTCTCTGAACACCGTTTTGGATCGTGTTCACGCTCTTCTGCGTCGCGACGAGGTTGGCAGAACCGGAGTTTTCATTGAAAGGGAATTGGCGCCCGATGAAACCTTCGAGATGGTTCTGAAGAAACTCGCTGATCAAAACCCGGCTGTCCGTAGACGACTGAAACTCTACGGAAAATAACGTTTGTGGAAGGAACTAGCGTCCTTTAACCCACTGGGAAACGGAGAAGCGCGGCTACGCCGCCCAGCGAAAGTAGTTTCGTCCCCGCTTCGTGTTCCGTGCTAACAATGGTAATCCGTCCGCCCTTTTCTTCAACTTCTTTCATAAGTTTATCTAAGGCTTTTCTTTTTTCGTCGGGTGATTCCCTTAAAGTGGCATCCGCTACAAGAAGCCTTTCTATGGCGCCATAGGCACCTGCCTTTTCAACTTCAGCGAATCCATATGTTACGTCTCCTCTTCCCTTTCCTAGTCTTGCGAGAACTTCTTCCATGACCTCTGTTTCCTCAGCTATTCGCACCCGTCTTAACGCCTTGGTAAAGACTCCGGAACGCAACGCTTCATGTATTCCAGCCAAACCGCTACTGTTCACGCTCTTCATATCAATAATGGCATCTGCAACATCCGAGGCTGCGTTTTTCACGTACTTAACGAAGTCATTCTTTACGAATCCCGGGCCGATAATGACTATGGGGTTGCGGAGATTCATCCACGTTTCTCTCAGAGATTTTAAGGCTGTTTTGAAAAATTCGCGCACGGCCTTCGTCCTTTTTTCCGCTTCCAACTTTCCTGGGAGTCTCGTTTTCTCCTCTGTTTTCACCTCAACGCCGTATTGCCTTAAAACAGCCACACAGTATTCTTCGTAGTCTATTGACATTACTATGATGGGGGCCGCCGTAATCCTGCTGGCTCTTTCCAGTCTGTCAATTTGATGTTTAGACCACTCGGTTTTCATGATGGTTATCGGTTTGTTAACGGTCACGTTTATTGTGTGATGTGATCCCGTTACATCTATTTCTTCAGGCGCCTCACAAACGATTCCATGTACCCTTAACCTGTTTAGGATTTTGTCCCAAATCACTTTCTCAACTTTTACGCCTAGAAAAACTGGAACCCTTCTCCCCCTTTTCGGTCGGGCGTAGCGTTCTTCAACCTTCATTTCCCGGGTGGTTTGGGCATATACCACGTCCTTTTCGAGAATTACGTTGTAAAGATGCCACAAGTCGTCTAGGCTTTCCGGTAAAACCTTTACAATGCCCTTTTTGAGTTTCATCTCTAAGATCTTCAAAAGATGCTCCCTTTCAAATCGATGTGCGTGTGTAACAGTTAAAAATGTATTGGCGCCTTATCTTTATGGAGATAGAGTCTGATGAAAAAGATTTTTTGGCTCTTAGATGCTAATTACGAAGTCAAGGATCACCAACCTGAAGTGTGGATTTGGGGCATAGACGACAAGGGAAAACGCATTCTCATCGTCGACCGAAACTTCTCTCCATATTTCTACCTTACGATTGAGGAAAAAGAGAATCCTCAAGCGGTAATGGAAATGATAAAATCACGCAAGGGAGACTTCCCATTTATAGTCAAGTTGGAGCCCGTGGATCGAAAATTTTTTGGGAAACCCGTGAAGGCAATCAAGGTTATTTGCCAGGATCCCAATTTCATGGAAAAATACTCAAAGGGTCTTAAAAAAATAAAGGGCGTTGAAAAATGTCTTGAGGATGACATTCGTTATTCCATGCGCTACCTCATCGACAACGATGTAACTCCATGTGGTTGGCATGAGGTGGAAGTCGAAGAAACAGAAAATGAACCGGGTGTTCAAGTCGACGGAGTTTATCTTGCGGAGTCTTTTCCCCGAAGCGTCGAAAAAGCAGAAGCTCCGCAGCTAAGGACCCTGGGCTTTTCAATGATTTGCTATAGTCCTGAAGGCACGCCAAAACCGGAGAAAAATCCTGTAGTGCTAATTTCTGTAGCTACAAACGCTGGCTACGAGAAACAATTCGTGGCAAAAGATTCTGACGATAAACCCATCATAGCCTCATTTGTAGAATATGTTCAGAATTTCGATCCCGACCTTATTGTTGGCTACGGCACTAATACACAGGATTGGCCGTATCTCCTCGCTCGTTCCAGAAAATTGGGATTCAACTTATCTGTGGACAGAGCCAAAACCGAACCCCACAGAAGCGTCTTTGGCCACATGTCAATACTGGGTCGAGCAAACATCGATTTTTTCGATTTCGCAGAAGACCTCCCAGAAGTAAAAGTGAAAACTCTGGAAAACGTAGCCGACTTTCTTAACGTTATGAAACTTGAAAAACGTAGGTTCATAGAAGATGTGGATTTCCCTGAATATTGGGAGAATCCCGAAAAACGCCCCCTATTGCTGCAGTTTTCCAAGGAAAACACCCAATGCGTTATGGGCATAGCCGACGCCATGCTAGATTTTGCTATGCAACTGTCCAATCTCGTTGGCTTACCCCTAGACCACGTGGGAACAGCTGCGGTTGGCTTTAGAGTCGAATGGTTTCTGATTCGAAGGGTCTACAAAATAGGTGAGCTTGTTCCCCTACGCTTCGAACGTCCATACTTCCCCTACGCAGGAGCTGTTGTTCTTGAGCCCAAGCCAGGGGTTCATGAAAACATAGCGGTGCTCGACTTTAAAGCCATGTATCCTAACATCATGATCACCCAGAACGTTTCGCCGGACACCTACGTACCGCCTACCGAACCTGAGCCCCCAAGCGGCGTCAATATAGCTCCAGAAGTAAACCACAGATTCCGAACTGAGCCGCCAGGTTTCTACAAGAAGGTTTTGTCCGACCTCATAAGCGTTCGAGATGAGATCAGACCGAAACTCGAAAAACTTTCTCCCGAGAGCGCAGGATACCGAGTTTTGGACGCTCGCCAGAAGGCTGTAAAGGTAATCACGAATGCCTCGTATGGTTATACGGGTTGGGTGGGAGCTCGTTGGTACATCAAACCAGTTGCGGAAGCCACAGCGGCTTGGGGTCGAAGCACCATTCTAGACACCATTGAATTATCCAAGAAAACTGGATTAGAGGTCGTGTACGGAGACACGGACAGCATTTTCGTAAAGCACGACCCTGAGAAAATCGAAAAGGTTTCTTCAGAAATCGGAAAGAAACTTGGATTAGAGATAAAGCCTGACAAAATCTACGTTCGTGTGTTGTTTACCGAGGCAAAAAAACGGTATTGTGGACTTTTGCCGGATGGACGACTAGAAATAGTAGGTTTAGAAGTGGTGAGGGGAGACTGGGCGGAGGTCGCTAAAAAAGTGCAGGAAAGAGTACTGGAAATAATCCTCAAGGAGCAAAAGCCCGAAAAGGCTGTGAAATTTATGCGCCAATACATTTCTGATCTGCGACAAAGAAGGGTGCCCTACAGAGATCTTGTCATATGGAAAACCTTGACCAAACCGATCCAAGAATACGCTGTTAAAGCTCCACACGTTGAAGCTGCAAGGATGCTGATGAAGGAAGGCTGGGACCTATCTCTAGGCGACAAAATTGGTTACGTCATCGTCGCTGGTCCTGGCCGACTCTACGAAAAAGTGAAGCCCTATGTTTTGGCTTCGTATGACGAAGTGGATATTGAATATTACGTGTCGAAACAGGTAATGCCAGCTGCGTCTCGAATTCTGTCTATGTTTGGCTTGGCGGAAGATGAGTTGTTGCCTTCGAAAGCTCCTAAAACTCTTTTAGAATTTATGGAGAGTTAGCCTTCACTTCTGCGAACGTTAACAGATGTACCCCTAACGGTTCTTTTATTGCTTCTGAGACGCGGGCGGCTATGAGGTACTTGATGTTTTTTTCGTTTGCAATGTCTACGAGTCTTTGGGTTATGACGCCATCAAAAATCACGGTGTCCACGTCCTTCATTTTCTGAAGTTTCTCCGCAAGTTCACTTACTGGCAACCGCTCTATTTGTTTCATCTGTTTGTTTAGTATCACGGCTTCTAAAGTTCCTTCCAGCTCTTTTGCGGCTTCGATGATTTGTTTAGGAACCAGTATTTTCGGCCTTTCTTTCTTGGTTTTTTCTACAGAAACCCTTTTTTGGAGGGCAGCCTCGATTTCTTTTGGGTTTAACTCTTCAACCTCTTTTCTCGGCGGGGCTCTGGCAACGTATTTAACGTTGGTTACCTGCAGCAGTTCTTTAAGTATGAGGTCTCCACCTCTGTCTCCGTCGAGGAGTGCTGTGGCCTCTTTTTCTCTGCACAACTTTATGATGGTTTCTGGAATCTTAGCGCCCTCAACTGCAATGACATTTTGTATTCCGGACCTTAACAAGTTTATTACGTCTGCCCTTCCTTCCACGATTATTATTTCCTTTGCATTTTCGATATCTGGTCCTGCTGTCAATTCTTCAGGTCCATATTTTCCAACCCTCGCTAACCTTAACGTTTCTGAAACTTCTCTGAAAATTTCGTCTGTGCCAGGCATGGTTTCAACGGTCCAGTCGTGGAGGACCTCCTTCGCTCTTTCTATGATTGACCTCCGCCTTGCGTCGCGTACATCTTCTATCTTTTCTAAAGTGACCTTTGCTGAGCATGGTCCTACCCTATCTATGCTTTCGATGCTCGCCGCGATAATGGCCGTGGAGACTCTGTCTAGGCTTGTTGGTATAAGTATCGTGCCGGTAGTTTTGTCTTGTTTTGATTCTAGGTCGATTTCTATTCTTCCTATTCTTCCCGATTTTTGGAGTTCTCGGAGGTCCAGTTCAGCTCCGAACAAGCCTTCTGTTTGGCCGAAAACTGCTCCGATGACGTCTGGTTTTTCAACCACACCCTCCACTTCGAATTGGGCTCGAATAACATACTTTACCGTAACGGTTTGTGATGATCCCACTATTTTTCACCTCAACCATGATTTTGTCCTCACTTATAATTAGGAGGCCTTTTAGCTTTAATTGGTTTGCACCTATTATACTTTACGACTTCATGCTCCTACTTTTTTCTCTTAGAGTTTCTAGATAGGTTGCTAAACCTTCTATGTCTTTAACGTCGCGTCCAACGAGACCAAGGAACTGTTTCCAAAAAAGGAGGTTGGGATTTATCCTCATTTTTTCTAGACGCTGTGCCAAGCGGCTGGTCCATTCCTTGCCACGTCTATCAAAATCCATCAAGAGGATAACCTCGTGTTTCCCTCTTCCTTCCACCTCGCTTAGAACATCGAGGAAGGATTTTCCAGAGGATTTCGCTGGGATGACGTCGCCTTCTATGCCCAACTTGTGTAGGGTTTTGATGTCGTTTTGTCCTTCCACGATTATTGGAGTGCCCTTGGCTGATTCGGTTGCGAGTTTATCTAAGAGTTGAAGGATTTTCTCCAGTCTTTTCTCTAGGTTAGTTGACAAATCTATTACCTTGTAACCTCTATTTCCATCATTTTTTCTAAAAGTTGTGGGTGTTTATGGAAATGTTGTCTAACTGGGTTCAGAATTTCTATGAGGGCTTCTGTGACTCCGTTTTTCAGGTCTAGGGGGTGGAGTTTCCCTTCAATGTAGGCTTTTTCCACCTCCTCGTAACTTTCAAAGCTTTCTGGCCCCCCGTATTTGGCTGGTCTCGGTATCTCCAAGCTTTCCCTTTCGGCGAAGACCACGTATTTTGCCAATTCAAGCACGGGGTTTCCCTTCACCTGCTTAGGTGGGCAGTAGGCTTCCTTTATTTTGGTTTTGATTTCGCTGGGGGTGTCGTGGACGAATATGCAGCTTTTTGGTAGGCTTTTGGACATTTTTGAGCTGATCTGTATGTTTAGTTCTGCGTTTTCGTCAAATTTCTTTTCAAGGGTTTCGGGTCCTTGTAGTCCCATGAGAAGGTGGGTGTGGACGCATGCGGGTTTTTTCCAGTCGAGTTTTTCAGCTACGTCTCTTGCCAGCATGTGGGCTTTTCTTTGGTCCATTCCTGCGCAGGCTACGTCGAGGTTCATGTGGAAGATGTCTGCTGCTTGCATGCAGGGATAGTAAACCCATGCTGTTTCTATGTCTGTCATGCTCATTTCGCGGCCCATGATTGGTAGGGCTCGCCACGTTCTTTGCAGTGAAACGCCTTTGGCTATTCGAATGATTTTTTCCCAGTATTCTATGTCTTTGGCTATGTCCGAAGCCCAAATGTATTCTACGCTTTCAGGCTTGACTCCGAGGGCTGTGAAGCACTGTTTTATGTATTCGCCGCAGACTCGGATTTTTTCAATGTCGCCGCCGAGCTTGTTGTTTATCCATGAGTGCCAGTCTGCGAGAAAAACGATGTATTCGAAGCCGGCTTTTATCATGTCCTTGATTTTGGACGCGCAGACTAGGCCCATTCCGATGTGCATTATTCTGGGTGAGCGTGATGTTGCTCACGGCTCACTGTCCAGAACACTCGAATCCCCAGTAGGCTCTGGGCTTAGTCTTGGTTTCCAGTAACAGGCGCATTTCTTCGGGAGTTATGACCTCTTCTGCATTTCTTGTGACGAGGCTTATTCTCTGTTCTAAATCCAAGCATGATCGCCCTCTTTCACATTTTCATTGACATTGGTTAACTTAAAAGTTCTTGTCGCGGGCGTTGTTTCCCACGTAACTAACACTCAACCTCACAGTTGGAGCCTTACGCTCCTCTCAGGTGAGCTCTCTCTGACGTGGGTTGTTGGACGCCCGCGCCCACCGTGTCCCATGCCTGGGTAAACCCTTCTTCATGGGTGTAGGTGAATCACCAGCCTCTGTTGGGTCCGTCTGCATGAGCCCTGCTCGAGGTTCCGGTGGGATTGCTCGCAGAAGGTCATCGCCAATAGAAAAGACGGAAACCCAGAGAGATAAAATTTTCCTAAGTCAGGCTCTGTTAACTTTTCAGGACTTTCCAACGCAGAATAACAAAAGGAATAAATAGAATATAACTGGTGGGAGGCTCCTTTGAGTGCGTGGGTATACGTTTAAGGAGCATCTGTTCAACAATGGTTTATGTCTTTCTTAGTGCTATTATAGCGCATATTGTGAAACATACAAAGAGAGCTAAACCACTTAGTTCGAGGAATCTTAGAACCGCTATGTTGAAGTATATTCCATAAGGCAACGTTGCATTGAGTGTCTGGAATATCGCTGACAAAGTCAGAAATGTGAAGCATAAAGCGAAGTAAAGTAAATGTTTTTTTCTTTGCTTTGAATAGCGCCATGCACAGTAGATAAGCAGGAGAAGACTAAGAAAGACATAATTCAGCTCAATTAACATCTGGATTATTAACATATGATTTGCTCCATCAATATTTTTATTCTGTTATTTCTATATTTATACTTGGGGCTAAGCTTGAATGGCAAACTAGAAAGAATAATAATAGTGCTTGCAGTGGTTTCTTTTGCTTTTACTTCAGTATGTCTACTAATTATACGAGAAGTTCCTTTAACCATAGAAGAAGCGATTGAAATAAGCAAGGGCTCCAGTCTTGTCAAAGAAGGCTTAGCAATCACACATAGCACCTCGGTTGAGGCACATTACTACAATTCTCAAAGGATAGAACAATTAAGGGAATGGCACCAAGAGGAGATATTTAAAAACGTCCCAAAGGATGAATTCTGGGAAGAGAAAGTCCCGAAGGGACATAGTGTATGGGAGATAATCTGGTATTTCCATAAAGGAGTAGGCGGTTACTCGATAATAGTCATTGTAGATGCTGAAGTCGGGAGAATAATTACTGAAGAAAAAGGCATAAAATTTCTTTAGGAAGTCGCAAGATGATATGCGCTTGCTTAGAATAGAAGTTAAACTTATTTTTTCAAGGGTTGTTTTTGTTTTCTTATGAGTGATAGCTATTTGTTTCTTCCAAGTTCTGTTCTCGTGGTTTTAGTGTGTTGTCTTTATGATTCTTTGTAGGTCTATTTCGAAGGCGCTTGTTGGGTTTTCCAGTTCAAAATTGTTGAGAACTTCAGGGTGTATTTCTCCCACAACGCCAATCTTTCTGCCTTTAACGTAGATTGCAGCCGCTCTCCCCTGCAGGAAGCTTGAATGACTCGTCTCCTTGATGGCCCAATCTTTCAAGCCTATGTTAGCCAGCAAAGCTTCCACGTAAGACTTCATTTCGGTGAAGTTGGCTGTTGGGTGGGACGACACCCCAGCCACGTGAAGTCTTCTTTCAGTGCGAGTTTCAGCTTTTTCGCTGATTTCTATCACGTCGGAAACCTCGAACATCCTTTGAGGATAGGCTTGGTGTTTGTTATCAGCCAGATTCTTCATCAAACTGGGCAACAAATCCTGCCGAACTATGGAATACTCTGTGGAAACAGGGTTCGCCAGCCTAATCATCCTGCCAGCTTTTCTCTTCATTTTCTGGTAATGGTCAACATCGTTTGCGAGAACGAAATTCAACGCCTCCACAAAACCTAGTCCAACCATTATTTGTCGAACATAATTCGCTATCTCGCCAGCTCTATGCTCCCTACCAGTTGTCACACTCGTTGGCTTAGTGGGCTTCAATTTGAAAAGGCCGTAACCTATGGCTACCTCCTCAACCAAATCAATTTCATGCATTACGTCGATTCGATAGGCAGGAATTAAAACCTCCAAAACCCCTTTACCAATCCTCCTTGCATCCAGCCTAGACTTCTGGAGAGCTTCCATAGCCTTGCCTTCTGAAAGCTTGAGACCCAGCAACTCGTTGGCATAGTTAACCCTCAACTCCATCCGCTGAGGCGTCAAGTCCGGAGTAACTAAGACATGGTCAGGGTACTCAACCCTCACAGCCTCCATGGTTCCACCCATATCCGCCAAAGCCGTAACCAAAACATTCAGGCACCTCGTAATCGCATTGATTTCCGTACCAGTCACATCAATGAACAGGTTCCGCGTTCGGCTACTCACCCGCGTCAATTCGCCGTTAATAATCGGCGGAAAGGAGAGAACTCGCCCCATCCTGTCCGTGATTAAAGGATACCTCGAAGCCCAATCCACATGATGTTTATACGCAATTCCCTTTTCATGCCTCTCCAAAATTTCTTGAAGAGTCATCTCCTCTGTTTTATCCAGCGGAACGAACCTAACATCGTTTGGAGCGCTAGTTGTATAAGCGAATGGAGGCTGAACCGCGTCTAGGTTGTGCACGCCAATAGAAGCCTTTTTCCGGTCCCTGCCCACACCCCAATGGAGATCCTCCTGCATCTCCATAAGTTCCCTCACAGAATCGTCGTCAAGCTTTACGTTGCGTATAACCGCGGACACAACATAGGGTCTCACCTCTGACACGGCGGGATCAACCTTCAAAACGATTTCTCCCTTCTGCACCTCATATTTAGGCAGTCCAGTTTCCCATTCCATGAGCCCCCGGAAGGCTCTAGCCACCCCACCATAACTTGAAAAGTCCACGCGGTTTGGGTTAAACTCAATTTTTACGTGGTCTGGTCCAGTTTCCTCTATGTCAACGCCCAGCCAAGGAAGCCATCTAGCCATCTCTTCCACGCTGAGTTGCCTACCAACAAAAGAGGAGAAGCGGTCTCTGTCTAGGGTGATCACTGGCATATGGGGGTCCTCCTAATCCAGCCTAAATCGTTTTTGTACAGGTGCCTTATGTCCTCAACTCCAAGCTTAAGCATTATTAGGCGCTCCAGTCCTCCTCCCCAAGCCAAAACCGGATACTTTATGCCAAGGGGCGCCAAAACCTCTGGACGGAAAATACCCATTCCACAAAGTTCAACCCATGTTTTAAGCTCTGGAACGTAAACCGTAGACTGCATAGACGGCTCAGTATAGGGGAAGTAGCTGGGCCAAAACTGCACTTTTTTCAGTCCAAGCTTAAGGTAAAACTCCTTCAAGGTTCCCATCAAATCTCGAAGCGTCACCTTTTTGTCCATAACTATTCCCTCGATTTGATGAAATTCTGCGAGGCGCTTGTAGTCCACCTTCTCGTTGCGATAGACACGATCTACAGAGAAAACCTTCACTGGAGGCTCCTTATGCTCGGCTAGGTAACGAATAGTCACAGCGGTTGTGTGGGTCCTCAGTATCAGCCTCTTCGCTTCGTCGGGGCTCCAAGCGTATTGCCAGCCCCTCGAACCCGTTATCCAACCGTTTTCATGGGTTTTCGCCACAGCGTTAACGATGTCTTTTCTTGGCAGTCTTCCCTTGCTTGGGTGTGCAAGATAGAAAGTGTCCATCATCTCCCTAGCCGGATGGTCTTGAGGCTGGAAAAGGGCGTCAAAGTTCCAGAAGGCTGTTTCCACAATGGGACCGCGAATTTCCGTGAAGCCCATCTCTAGAAAAATTTCCCTAACCCTCTGAATTATCTGCTGTGCAGGGTGAATCTTTCCAAGATAGACAACTGGACCCGGCGCAGTAACATCAAAACGCCTAAGTTTTACTCTCCGCCATCTCCCAGTTCGGATCAGCTCCGGACTTAGTTGACTAACCTCCTCAACAATTTCTATTCCCCGCCTAACGATTTCCCAGCCAGCATCTGTTAACTCCAGTTCTCGCAGGCTTTTTTCACTGATTTCTACGAGTTTTCGTTTTTTCAGAACAGAAACAGCCCTTTGCAGTTCTTTGCTCAGGTCCTCAACAATGAGGGGTCCCTTTTCGTCTAGGAGGGATAGAAACTTTTCGTCGGTTCCAAGCGGAGGCTCCTTCAATGTTTTTAGTGCACGTTTTTTTATGGTTGCCCAGCCCTTACGGTTAAGCCACCCCAAGGCTATGGTTAAAAACTTCCTTTCTAACCCTGCCTCCTCAACAACATCATCAAGAGAAGCCTCGCCTCCCAACCTAATCAATGAGCTGATTAAGCGTCTTTCTGGGAGTCCTTTCTTTGCATGATAACCTCCCTCTTTGTTTAATGTGATTACGGTTTGCTTTTGTTCATGGGTTCTTATGAAATTCCTTGTTGTGAGGGATAGGGCAGCCCGCATCACAGCCGCATGCGCCAGACCGCTAACCTTGACTATTTGATCGACTGGTCCTCTTCCCTTTAGTCTTTCCAAGGCAAGCAAAGTTTTTTGTTCATTTTCTCTAAGTTCAGCCACCCTTTTCTCCTCCGAAACCTACGCTTGACCACAACATGGTTGATAAACTGGTTTAGCATTGTATGAAGAATCCTTTAAAGGTTTCAACCCGAGATGCCAGAGGCTAGTTGAAAACGAGATTAAAATTGAGGCGATGGAAATTGGCAGGGCATCCCTTCACCTTCCTAATGGTAAGGACAAAGGTTATTTATAGTTTGTCGGCGGTTTTAGTTAATTAACCTGTAGTATTTCCCTTGCTTTATCAATGAATTTTCGCCGTTTTCGTTGATGTTCCTTCACGAAATTTAGAACTATTTCTATGGTTTGGTCTTTATGTTCTCCGCAAAGGAGTTTTCCGCTTTTACAGTCATTGTAAACCCTTATGATGTCATCGTCATTTTCAACAAAATGGTACATGCAAATCTCGTATACGGGGCAGATCTCAGGCACTCCGCCGAGCTTCCTCTGTTCCTCCACGGTTGGTTTCCCACCTGTGAAGGCGTTAGAGATTTTTTTGGCAATGGATTCCGGTTTTTCATGTAGAGTGAAGTAGCTCATGGGATTCCGTTTAGCCATCTTTGGCGACCCGTCTAGTCCTTTCATTATTTTGTGGTAAGTGGAGGAAGGTGAGACAAAGTTGTACTTACGGCGAAACTTGCTAGCAAGGTCTCGGGTTAGACGCAAGTGAGCGTCTTGATCCACACCCACGGGAACGACCGTTGGTTTTGGACCATCAAAATCTTTGAGTTGTGGCATAAGAATATCCCCTGCTTGCACGAGGGCCGACCAGTAGAGTCCAATGTTGCGTTCACCATAGATGGCTTTTATCGTGGCAAGGGTGACGCCTCTTCCAAAAAGGATCGCCAAGTCTCTGACGCGCATTTCCTTGTATTGCTGATAAATGTAGCCGCGCTTCTGATCGAATCCTAGGGCAAGGAGGTCTGCAACGTTGCCTACAGCAATTTTTTCGCTTTTCTCGAAGGGTATTTTGTTGTCTTCGTAGGCTTCGATGTCTGCGATGCAGTAGAAGGCTGTGGCTCCCTGCTGTTGGAAATAGATGATTTCTCGGGCGGTCATCAAGGTTCCAAGATGGAATTCTCCTGTGGGTTTGATGCCGCTCATCACCGCAAACTTTTCGTGGCTTTTCATGCTTTTCAAAATGCGTTCGAAATCTCTGTGGCCGAAGATAATGCCGCGCCTCATGTACATGCTTGGATTTGGCATTTCACTCAACAATGGTTTGAAGGGTTGTATTCCAAACTCTTCGTAGAGGCGGTTGTAGTCCTCAACTATGGTTGTTCCCCAAGGGTCAAGCACCGTTTTTCTGTTAGCAGCCGACAACTTTTAACATACCACCATTGCTAAATCAGTAGGGTTAAGAGGTTTCTTTAAGGTTTCCGGAAATTAAATATTAACGTGGGAAACATGATAACAGATGGTATCAAAATTGAGGAGAGGAATGATTGTTGGGAACCGGAAAAGTTGAAGTTGATTTGTCTTCGGCGTATAGGCTACTGCATCCAAGGCTTGTTGTGTTAGTGAGTTGCGTAGATGAGGCAGGTAAAGCAAACGTGATAACTCTGGCTTGGTCCATGCCCGTTTCGATAAACCCGCCCATCGTCGCCATAAGCATAGCTCCAAAAAGGTATTCCCACCAACTAATCCAGAAAACGAAGGAATTTGTGGTCAATATTCCAACTATGAACATCATTAGAGAAACCTTGTTTTGCGGCAGAAGAAGCGGAAAAACATATGACAAGTTCAAGGAAACAGAATTAACACCCTTGCCAGCCAGGATGGTTCAACCACCCATCATCAAAGAATGTGTGGCGCACCTAGAGTGTAAGCTGCATCAGCAAATAACCGTGGGAGACCACACGCTCTTTATCGGTCGCGTCTTAACCGCCTACGCGGATGACGGCGCCTTCGACGACAAGTTTGACCTCAAGAAAGTGAAACCAATCTATCATATGGGAGGAGACGACTTCGCAACTCTTGTTCCAGAAATAGTCTCACCTAGATTGTAGATGCGCCGAAAAGAGAAGTGGGTGTTGAAAAATTTAGGTTAAGTCTCATTCCATGAGGCCCTCCAAGATTTTGCTGATTCATAATAGCTTTATAATCTGAAGTCCAAAATAGTCAATGCTCGGAGGACGATGATTATGGGTTATGAACAGATCCTATATGAAATCAGGGATGGCGTGGCCATCATCACTTTGAATCGACCTGAGGTGCTTAACGCTTGGACCCCGCAGATGGGGCGGGAGATAAGCAACGCTCTGGATAGTTCTAATAAGAATGATGAGGTTGGAGCCATCGTTGTGACAGGGGCTGGACGTGGCTTCTGTTCTGGAGCTGATCTGCGTTGGTTTGACCAGATCACCAAAGAACTTCAGAGGGCAGAAGATGCTGCGGCGGTATTGCGCAAGTTTCGAGAGGAGCAACGCCCGTTGGGACGTAATCTCATCAAGCTGGCCTTGGAGGGTAAGCCCATTATCGGCGCCATCAATGGACCGGCTGTAGGTGTGGGGTTGACCATGACCTTGCCTTGGGACATTCGCCTTGCTTCTGAGAACGCTCGCTTCAGCTTTGCCTTCGTTAGGATGGGTCTTGTTCCTGAGGCAGGTAGCACCTTCTTCCTGTCCCGACTCGTAGGCTTCTCGAAGGCCTGTGAGCTGGTTTACTCCGCCCGCTTCTTCGACGCCAAAGAGGCTCTGGATATCAGCTTGGTAAGTCGTGTGCTTCCCCCAGAAAAGTTGATGCCCACAGCCTTAGAGATGGCGAGGGACTTCTGTGAGCGGCCTCCCATGGCTCTACGCCTAGCCAAGGAACTTATGGTCAAGGGCGCCTTCTTCCATGGCTTGGAGGAGGCCCTTTCGCTGGAGGAAGAGAGTTTCGGAAGGTGCCAGGCTAGTCCCGAACATCGAGAGGCAGTGCAGGCTTTCCTAGAGAAGCGGAAGCCAGACTTTAAGAAATTGAAGCGTGCGTGATGAGTTACACGTTTTGTCTAGTCACAGCTGGTAGGCTTCTCCGGGTTTTAAGGCAACAACCTTAACCTCTGGAGTTTTTTCTTTAACGATTTTTATGAAGTTTTCAGCTGAGGGCTCCAACACTGGAAAGGTCTGAAAGTGCATTGGGATGACTACAGCTGGTTTAATCAGCTTTACCGCTTTAGCTGCTTCTCTTGGCCCCATCGTGTAGTAGTCGCCGATAGGGATTAGCGCAACATCCGGACGATGAATTTCACCGATAAGACTCATGTCTCCAAAGAGTCCAGTGTCACCGGCGTGATAGATGGTTTTTCCCTCAGCCTTTATGACGAAGCCTGTAGGCGCCCCTCGATTAGATGAATGGAAGGCTTGAACCAGAGAGATGCTTATTCCCTTTATGTCAACGGTTCCGCCGATGTTGATTCCTACAACTTCTTTTACTCCATTTTCCTCCGCGAAGACGCCAAGTTCATATATGCCAACGAATGTTGCTCCGGTTTGTCTACAAATTTCGACAGCGTCTCCTAGGTGGTCTCCATGATCGTGGGTAACGCAAACAACATCTGCTTTTTTAACTTCTGAAACCCCCACGGCAGCCAGCGGGTTCCCAGTTAACCACGGGTCTACAAACAAGATTTTGTCCGCCAACTGTATTTCAAAGCCTGAGTGCCCTAACCACCTTATCTTCCCCAAATTTCACCACCATTTTCTAAACTTTTTTAACCTCATACCCCCTTTAAAGAAACTTACGTGCAATGCCATGGCAATTCCTGAAGAGATTCTACAAAAATATCAGCAAGCTGGAAAAATCGCCGGAGAGGTTCGAGAAGAGGCGAGAAAAACCGTTCGAGAAGGCATGCCCATCATCGATTTATGCGAAAAAATCGAATCCCTGATTAAGAAAAAGGGAGGAAAACCCGCGTTTCCTTGCAATGTTTCCGTCAACGAAATTACTGCGCATTACACCTCTCCTCCACAGGATAAGCGAACCATCCCCGAAAATTCTCTGGTTAAGGTGGACATTGGCGTTCATGTGGATGGTTATATTGCCGACACGGCCGTGACCGTTTGCTTCAATCCAGAATACGAAGGTCTCGTTCGCACAGCAGAGGAGGCGCTTGAAAGAGCCACGGAAATACTTCGACCGGGCTTGTCCACGTCGCGTTTTGGCTCAACGATCCAGAAGATGATTAAGACTCGCGGGTTTAAACCAATTTCAAACCTTACTGGACATCTGATTGGACGATACGTAATACACGCTGGAAAATCCCTGCCCAACGTCTTTCACATCTCCACTTCCAAGGTGAATGCTGGGGAAATTTATGGGGTTGAACCCTTCGTAACGGTTGCCGAAGCAGTTGGTAGGGTTCAGAGCGGCAAAGAAGCACACATCTTTCGATTTTCAAAGCCTAAATCTTTGAGGAACCCCTACGCCAAACAGCTTCTAAACTACATTAAGGAAAATTTTAAAACTCTGCCTTTCACCGAGCGGTGGCTTCAAGGGTGTGTTCCGCCTAGTAGTCACAAAGATGCTTTTTCTGAACTTCTCTCTTCAAAGGCTTTGATGTCTTACCCAGTGTTCGTGGAGACAAGCAGAAAACCCGTGGCGCAAGCAGAGCACACCGTTTTGTTGGTGAAAGACGGATGTATCGTGTTAACCTAGCCTTCCTTCTCCTTAACCTCACGATAAATTGAAGCAATCATCATTTTCTCGTTGCATTTCGGACAGGGTTCAGCCTCTTTGAAGATGTAGTCTCCCCGTTGGAAGTCTCGAATGTTCTTAAACCCGCATTTTTGGCATAGTATTGTTGTAATTACTTGTGGCATTTCAAAGGCTACTCGCAAAGGCCTTCTCTGCGTTTGCAACAGCAGGTAAGCTGATATGGCGAGTCCAATGAAACCTATTAACATGTAAGATAGCGCAGTGGGATCCTGACTTTCGTACGTGGCAAGTCCTAAGAAGAGGGCGAAGACCGATAAAGCAACGGTTACAAGAATCATTACGAGAGAGAAGGAGGAAAGCTTTCTTGTCGGAGACTCAGCCTTTTCACTCATTTCTTTCACCTACTGTCCTATGCCTATTGTATTCCCTATGCCAGCTATTATAATTGAGTCACCCTTTTTCGTCGTTTCTAAAATCAGCCTTTTAATTCGTTGAATGACAGTGTCTGCAGCGTCGAATATTTCCTTTCTCATAGGAGAGACAGCGTCCCCTATGTCTTCCTTGATAATGACAGCGTTCACCGGAATCTTGTACTTAAGCACAGATTCTTCTATCTTGAATTGGTCTATCCCTGGTCCGCCGATAGCCGCGCCCACTCCTTCAGCCACATCGCCAGGTTTCTCTCCTTCAAGCTTTAGCGCAGCGTCTATCATGACTATTGCAGCGATTTTTCCCTCGGTTTCCTCTATAATTCGCCTTATTCCGTCCCCAGGTTTACCCACGGATCCGCCCGGGCCCTCCGATTTCAAAACGTGGGCTATTCGCCCTTCTATAGGCACTGTGGCTACAACTATGTCCTTGGCTATTCTCCTTTTTTCATGTCCGTACATCAGCTTGGCAGCGACTAGGGCGCCTGCTCCGTCGCCTATGGGTTGACCAGTTGCGAAGGCCTTTAAAGCGCTGGCGTAGGCTTCTGCTTCTCGCATAACTAGGGGTAGAATCATTTGAAGTTGCATGATTATGTAAAGGCTTAGGGTTTTTTTGCCGAGCAAATAAAAGTGCCTTATAACCTTGTAGATTATATTTAATGCGAGGGCAACCTCAAGCGTGTTTTCCAAATTGTTCAGCTGAGCTTCATCTGCTTCGGGTGCCATGAGCTTTACGTCATCCTTAAAGCGGATGTCTCGAACGTCCAGCACATGCTCAAGCTTCCATACAATACCTGAGGGGTCCATACTCTGTGGTGCGATTGCTATATATTCTAGAAACCGGTCAACTCTCTCTGCGGGGTCTTCCTTTGGCTTTCCTATCTCCTTTATGGTTGCTATAGCCATCTTTCGCCCTTCGTCTCTCATGAACTTGAGGCGAGCCAGGCGGCTTTCAACCTCTCTCAGCATGATGATCATTTGAATGCGTTGCCCGTAAAACATGAAAGCCACAAAGAAGGCAATGAAAAGTAATTGAAAAATCCAATTAATCTCGCCCGGAAACTGCGAAACTTGCGGAATCATGAAACACTCACACCTTCCAAAACTACGTGGTTGGTAATAAATTTTGAGGATTTCCCCTCCATAAGTTAAGGTGAAACCAAAGGGGCTGCCAACTTTCCCGGCTTCACGTGGCCGAAGACCACACTAACACCGGAAACGGAGCGCAGTTTAACTTCTGAGTTCGGAATGGGATCAGGTGGGTCCCGCGCCCTATGACCGGCAACCCCAATAACTTCGTCAGATCCATTGTTCATTAAGTTTTCGCTTTAGCCTAACGAGAAACGTATATATTCCGAACCCGTAAAGTTCTGGATTAGGGGCCGTAGTCTAGCTACGTCTCATCGCTGATGGGACGCTAGAGAGGAATGACGACAATTGACACGAAGCGTGTCAACCGTTAGGGGCTCCAGAACAGAACTCACGGGTTTGCTGACCACGCCGGGATGAAGAACTTCTGGAGCGGTGAAGAAACCCGTAGGAACGGGATGAACTGTTCCGGGTAAAGGTCGTCGGTTCAAATCCGGCCGGCCCCACCAAAAGCTTATTTCGCGTAAATAAGTCATTCTATGGAATTGTATTCAAAAACTCTTTGAGACGATCAGATTTGAGCGTAGCGTTCGCTAACTAAGATAAAGTATTAGAAATTTGTCATCCTTTACCAGAAAAGGAAGGTTTATTAAATATTACGATATAATAAATATGTATCTCCGCTACATATTGCAAATCTGCTTGCGCGTTGGCTCGAGGGATCATGATGAGTGACCTATTCACCAACATTCTCTTTCCATTGAGCACTGGTGGAGCCGGGGGCTTCTTGATCGGGTACGCCACTAAGAAAATCGTCAAAATTTTAATGTTCTTTTTAGGGTTGTGCTCGCTTTCCCTCTTCTATCTGGCGCATATAGGAGTGATTGACATTAACAGTGACAAGCTTGCGGAGGCAACATCAAGTCTTCTCGCACAGGCAACGGGTTTTCTCTCTGCCACTACAGCTTATCTGCCCTTCTCAGGAAGTTTCGCAGCTGGATTCGCTCTGGGAATAATGAAGGGATAGCGCGCGCTATTTGTAAATTTTAAACGTAAACATGCGTCTAGAAGGCCTCACCAACAAACAAATAGACCTATTGAAGCGCGCACACGCGCAAAAGTAACTTCGTTCAGCAAGGTAATGGAGCTCTTTTCCACTTATCCTAACATAGTAAAACGTTTGAAAGCACTACAAGAACTTGCATAGTCGCCGCTATTCCTTAGCTTAACGCGCTTTCCATGGCCTTTTCTATTGCGTTTATTAGTTCTCGGCTTCGAATTATTTCCACAACAGCCTCTATATCCGTCGACATTACTCTGTCCTCCTTTAAGACAGGCACCCTCTTTCTTACCAGCGAATACGCCGCTTTGGTTCCTTTTCCAAGTTTGCTTGGACCTCGAAAATCTATTCCTTGAGCCGCGCATAACAATTCGATGGCTAAGATATGCTCCACATTTCGAAGGATTTCCATCGCCTTCCTCGCTGCAATTGAACCCATGCTTACGAAATCTTCAAAGTTTGCTTCAGTTGGGATTGAATCAATGCTTGCTGGATGTGTTAGAGCTTTATTTTCGGAAGCCAGGGCTGCCGCCGTGATTTGAGTGGACATGAAACCGCTGTGTATTCCTTTTTCCACTTCTTTGTGGATCAGGAAGGCGGGTAGTCCAAGGCTTAGGTTTTCATCCATGAGTCTCGCTATCCTTCTTTCAGATATGTTGCCAATTATTGTCAACGCTATGCTAAGCAGATCCATTGCAACGGATACTGGTTGCCCAAAGAAGTTTCCACCCGACAAAGACTCCTTATCCTCAACGAAAATCAGCGGGTTGTCTGTAGCAGAGTTTATCTCTGTTTCTATCACTCTTTTCACATAAAAGATAGCGTCTCTTGCCGCACCTAAGACTTGGGGGATGCATCTTAGACTGTAGGGGTCTTGAGGAGGCCTCGTCTCAGATTTCCTCATCACCTTACTGCCCGTCTGCATCATTTTGCTACCAGCAGTTAGCAACCGTACGTTTCGGGCGCTTGTAATTTGGCCCGGATGTGGCCTTACCTGATGAATTCTTTCATCAAAGGCGTCAGATATTCCGCTTAAAGCTTCGAGACTCATGGAGGCAGCGATTTCGGCTATCTTGATCAATCTTTCTGCATCATAAATCGCCAGTGTTCCAATAGCCGTCATTAGTTGCGTGCCATTAATTAAGGCCAGGCCCTCTTTGGAATCAAGCTTAACCTGAGTGATTCTGGCTTTTTCCATAGCCTCTTTACCACTCATTTTTTTGCCCTGATACTCTGCTTCACCTTCACCCATCATCACCAATGTCATATGAGATAACGGAGCGAGGTCCCCGCTGGCGCCTACAGACCCCTTTTCCGGGATCACCGGGTGCACTCCCATGTTAATCATTTGAACCAATGTCTCTAAGGTTGTCAATCTGATCCCTGAGTTTCCCTTGGCCAACGTGTTAGCCCTCAAAAGCATCAAAGCCCTTGTCACATCTTTTGGTAACGGTCTTCCAACACCAGCCGAATGACTTCTAATTAGGTTGGACTGCAGCTTTTTGACATTCTCTGGAGGGATGATCACCGTTGCTAAAGCCCCAAAACCAGTTGTAACGCCGTAGACTACCCTTTTCTCCCTTACAACCTCTTCAAGAAATTGTCTACATTTCTTTACTTTCTCCCTTACCTTTCTCTGAATTTCAACTTCAGCTCCATCCCGCGCTACCGCAATCACATCCTCTATAGAAAGGTTTTCACCGTCAATAAACACCTTCATCATGATTTCCCCTTTTCATGTCTAAATCAAGGCAGTGGATATTATTAAAATGTCGTGAAGCTTTCGCTTTCGTTAAAGAAAGAATAAGATCGAAGGAGGGAGTTTCTAAACGTTTTTGGGCCATTAGGTTATTTTTTCAGCATTGGCATCTTGATTCCCTTCATCTTGGCTATTTTCTCAGCTTTTTTGTAGCCTGCGTCGGCGTGTCGAACTATGGCTGTTCCCGGGTCCGTAGTTAGAACTCGCACTACCCTTTTCTCAGCTTCTTTGGTACCATCAGCAACTAGGCACATCCCTGCATGAATGCTGTACCCTACTCCTACACCTCCTCCATGATGCACGGAAACCCATGTCGCTCCGGCCACAGCGTTTAAGAGAGCGTTTAGGATAGGCCAATCTGCAATGGCATCGCTTCCGTCTAACATACCCTCGGTTTCCCTGTTTGGTGATGCAACGCTTCCTCCATCCAAATGATCTCGCCCAATCCAGATGGGACCTGAAAGTTCGCCTTTACGAACCATGTCGTTCATAATTTTTCCAAACCTAGCTCTCTCGCCGAAACCCAGCCAGCAAACTCGAGCTGGCAAGCCTTGAAACTTCACTTGCTCCTTTGCCTTCCTAATCCATCGGCATAACTCCTTGTTGTACGCAAATTCCTTGAGGATAACGTCGTCAAGCGTGTAAATGTCCTCTGGATCACCAACGAGGGATGTCCATCTAAAGGGACCGCGTCCCTCACAAAACATCGGTCTAATATACCTGCGCACAAAGCCTTGGAATGCAAAAGCTTCTTTGTATCCGCCGTTGAAAGCCTCCTGGCGTATGTTGTTACCGTACTCAAAGGCTACAGCTCCCTTCTTCATCATTTTAACCATGGCTTCCACCTGAACACACATGCTTTCCCTAGCCTTTTCAACATACGAGGCAGGATTCTTCTCCCGAAGTTCATCCGCCTCCTCCATGGAGAGCCCAGCAGGGTAATACCCTTTGAGAGGGTCGTGGGCCGCTGTTTGATCCGTCAAAACGTCTGGAATGATTCTCCTCTTGACAAGTTCTGGATGAACCTCAGCGGCGTTGCCGAGTAAGCCAATGCTTTTAGGCACTCCTTCCTCCTTGGCTTGTTGAGCCATAGCGGTTGCTTCGTCCAAATCGTCGGTCCATGTTTCGAGGTATCCGTGTTTAAGTCTTCGCTCAATAGCCTTTCTGTTAATTTCGACAACCAGAGCAACTCCGTCATTCATGGTTACGGCTAGGGGTTGCGCTCCACCCATCTCGCCTAAGCCGGCTGTCAGCACGAGCTTCCCTTGCAGACTTCCTCCAAAATGCTCCTTCGCAACCGCCGCCAAAGTCTCGTAAGTGCCTTGTAGAATGCCCTGCGTTCCGATGTATGCCCATGAGCCGGCTGTCATCTGCCCAAACATGATAAGTCCTTTCTGTTCCAACTCGTAGAAGTAATCCCAAGTTGCCCATTTAGGAACTAGCATGCTGTTAACGATCAACGTCCTCGGGGCCCACTCGTGCGTCTTGAAAACAGCGGCTGGCTTTCCGCTCTGAATCAAAAGTGTTTCGTCGGTTTCCAGCTCCATAAGCGCTTTAACAATCTTGCTAAAGCACTCCCAGTTCCTAGCAGCCTTTCCTGTGCCGCCATAAACAATCAGATTCTCAGAATCCTTGGCAACCTCAGGATCAACAACATTGTACAACATCCGAAGAATGCCCTCAATCTGCCAGTTTTTGCAATGCAGTTCGGGACCTGTTATGCACTTAACCGGCCTTTTCAACTTGAGCAAGCCTTCCACCAAGAGGCTTAAAGGAAAACGATAGTTATAAGTTTTGAAATTGTGGAATGCGCGCGCATAATTCAAATAAGTAGAATTAAACCAAACCTTGATTGTTGTTCATTGAGACAGGTGAAAGAGTGTGCATAAGGTTCCCAAGGTAAATCTTGGCAGTACCGGGTTGAAAGTGTCGAAGCTTGGTTTTGGAACGTTTGATTTCGGGGTCCCAAAGCGTAAGATAAGCCCAAAAGATGGTAGCCAAATTTTGGTTGAGTCCTATAAGTTAGGGGTAAATTTTTGGGATACATCTGATGATTATGGCAGCCACCCTCACGTTGCTTTAGCCCTAAAACATGTACCCAGAAAAGAAATTGTCATATCCACTAAGACGTCTGCCAGAGACGGCGAAGAGGCCAAAAAGAATCTTGAAGATTCTCTGAAGGAACTCGATACGGATTATGTAGATATTTTCCTTTTGCACTATGTGAAATACGACTGGATTGATGACTGTTATCAGGTGCTAAAAGAATTGACGGACATAAAGACAACTGGAATCATCAAGGCAATTGGCTTGTCCACCCACAGCGTTGCTGTTACGAGGAAGGCTGGCCAGTTTGAGGAGTTGGATGTTATAATGTCGATTTGCTGTGAAGCAAACCAAGTCCTGATTAACAAATTTCGGGAACGCATTCCACTTGAAGATGGCTCCATCGAGGAGATGTTCCACGCTATTAAAGAGGCTCACGATAACGGAAAGGGAGTCGTTGCGATGAAGGTCCTTGGAAACTCTGCTCCACCTCTTGTAAGGAATTACCAGTTATCAATAAAGTCAATTGCTCAACTTGACTTTGTGGATACAATGGTCATAGGAATGAGAAGTCTGAACCAGGTTAAGAATAACATTGAAGTCATTCTCTCCAACTAACTGCACGCGCGCGCTAAGTCATTTTCCCGTCATTCACAACAAGCTTTCCATTTTTTATCACTTTGTCTATAAGATTCGTTCCAAAACGATATCCCAAGAACTTGTGATTGGGAACGTTTAAAACTGCGACATCAGCCTTTTTACCGGCTTCTAGGCTTCCCACCACTTGCGCTCGATTTAGAGCATGTGCAGCGTTGATGGTTACAGCCGCTATCGTTTCCGCGGGTGTCATCCTCATCTGGTGGCAAGCCAACGCGATTATGATTTGTTGACTCTCCACCCAGCAACTTGGGTTATAGTCCGTTCCTAAGGCAACAGGCACACTCCACTGAATCATCTTTCTTGCGTCAGCGTATCTTCCAGTCATTAGCGAGAAGGAAGTCCCCGGAAGCAGAACCGCTATGACGCCCTTTTTCGCCATAGCCTTTAACCCTTTGTCAGAGGCAAAGAGCAAGTGACTCGCTGAAATGGCTTCCAGTTCCGCGGCCAGTTCTGCTCCTCCAAGTTTGGTCATTTCATCCGCGTGTAGTTGGGGAGTTAAACCGTGTTTTTTCCCGCTTAGAAGAATTTTCTTGGACTGCATCAAGTTGAATACTCCTTTTTCGCAGAAGACATCGCAAAATTCTGCTAGCTTGCGCTCTGCAACGGCTGGAATCATCTCGTTGATTAGGAGATTTACGTATTCATCTGCGTTGTCTTTATATTCTGGAGGAATCGCGTGAGCTCCAAGGAAGGTAGGTACAATGTCGATAGGGTGTTCTTCGTTTAACGTTTTCATAACTTCTAGGCACTTTATCTCCTCGCTTGTGGTCAATCCGTAACCGCTCTTAGCCTCCACTGTGGTTGTTCCATGCTCCAACATAACATCCAGCGTTTCCTTGCAACTTTTAGTCAACTCATCTCTGCTGGCTTTTCTCGTTTCTTTCACGGTTTTTAGGATTCCTCCTCCCTTTTCGAAAATTTTCATGTAAGTGAAGCCTTGTATCCTCATTTCAAACTCGTCTTCTCTGGAACCAGCGAAAACGAGATGCGTATGAGGGTCTACAAAGCCGGGCATAACAACCTTTCCGCCAGCATCTATCGTTTCTTTTCCTTCAAATTTCCTTTCAACTTCCCGCGTATTCCCTACGCTGACTATTTTGCCTTCATTAACAGCTACGCCGCCGTCGTTGATGATCCCCAAATTCTTCATCTTTTCGCCTAGGAGAGGCTTTTGACTTCCTCCTCGAAGGGTGACGACTTCGCTGGCATTTTCGATCAAGAGGTCTACTTCTTTCCTACCCACTTTCTTCTCGTCCCTTTTCTATGGCCTTTTGTATAGCTACCTCAAGAGTTCCATTCTCATTAAAATCGTCGATCTTCAAGTAGTGTGCAGCCACATCTGTTATGACTCGCAACGGGGCTAATCCGCAGAACTCTGATCCAACAATTGGAACATTGTATCTTTCTGCCTCAATTTTGATTAGCTCAAAAACCCTATAGAGGGGTGTTTTCTCGAAATCGCTTATGTTCATCCCAATTTGCGTGATGCCCCTCTCAGGTATCTTGGCGGCCATAGCCTTCACGAAGGCTAGTCCTCCCTTCTTGGCGTGCAAAGCCTTGGCTATTTTTTTGGCTATCTTTATGTCTGGAGTTCCCAAGTTTACGTTAAAGCCTACCATGACTTTGCGAGCTCCGGTTATTGTCGCGCCTGCCGTTGGGTGGGGAAACGCTGGTCCGAAGTCGGGTTTTCGCTCTGGTTTTTTAATCATCTCATTAAGTTTCTCGTATTCTCCTAGCCTTATCCAGTCCAAATCTCTTCTCTCCGGGCTGGTGGCGGTCTCTCCGTAAAGATAGACAGGGATGTTGCATCTTTCAGCTAGAGTTTTTCCAAACTTTTTTGCTACATTGATGCAGTCTTTTATAGTGACGTTTTTTATGGGAATGAAGGGTACGACGTCCACAGCTCCGATGCGGGGATGCTGTCCCCTGTGTTTATTCATGTCTATAAGCTCTATTGCTTTTATCGCCGAGTTCAGGGCCGACGTATAAACATCGTTTGTATTCCCGATATAGGAAACCACTAATCTGTTGTAGTAGCCATCGTAGGTTTGATCAAGAAGATGAGTCCCTTTAACCCTTTTTATTTCGTTCAGAATGGATTCCACAACTACGGGGTCGGATGTGCTAAAGTTTGGCACACATTCTATTATCTCTCTCACGCTGTATCCCCCTCCTCCATTTCTGGAATTATACATAATCAAAGAAGCCTTAAGTCCTTTCGTTAGATTGCCCGAGGTTTTTCGTAAATTAAATAAGCGATTTGCTCCAACTCGATCGATCGAGCGAACTACATCTGGGAAATTTGCTAGATTTAAATGTCATTCTTCTCTACTCCATCTTCTCTGTAAATTTTAAACGAAAGCATGTGTCTAGCCAGCTCCACCCACAAAACGAACAGTCCACCCTTCAAGATTAATGATAGTATAATGAAACATACATTATTTTACAATGTTTGGAGCCTAATAACAGAAGGATGTTAAAAACTATATTTTCTCAGAAAAACTCTATTGCCATTAGTTGTCCTGATTATAAATTAAGCTTAAATGAATGCAGAACAAAAGTGGATGAGTAGGGGATTAATCATTGGATGAGGAACTTTGCTACATGCCTGCCCTAAAAATGGCAGAAGCCATCAGAAAGCAGGAAATCTCCTGTGTAGAAGTAGTGGACACAATTCTAGAAAGAATCGAAAAAATAAACCCAAAAATCAATGCTTACTGCACTGTCTTAACCGAAGAAGCCCGTCAAGCTGCTAAAGAAGCAGATGAAGCCGTGAAACAAGGGAAACATCTTGGTCCTCTTCATGGAGTTCCGGTTTCAATAAAAGACTTAATCTTCACCAAGGGAACTCGAACAACCTTTGGTTCCAAAATCTTCGAAAATTTTATTCCAGAAAGGGACGCCATCGTCGTCCAAAGGTTAAAGGCTGCAGGGGCCATAATTCTAGGGAAAACCAACACACCTGAGTTCGGTTACAAGCTGGTCACAGACAATCTTCTCTTCGGAGTTACCCGTAACCCCTGGAACTTGAATCTCACGTCGGGAGGGTCCAGTGGTGGAGCTGGAGCAGCCGTAGCCGCGGGACTAGGACCATTAGCCGTGGGAGGCGACGTAGGAGGTTCCATTCGTGTCCCCAGTAGTTTCTGCGGTATTTTCGGATTCAAACCTTCCTTTGGGAGGATTCCCAGATACCCTGAGCTTCCTGGATGGGAGACTCTAGCTCATAATGGTCCCATGACAAGGACGGTACGAGACGCTGCCCTCATGTTAGATGTTACGGCGGGCCCCCATGACGCGGATCGACTATCCCTACCAGACGAAAAAGTTAGCTATTTAAAATCTGTAGAAAGTAAACCAAAGGAACTTAAGGTGGCTTGGAGCATCGACTTAGGCTATGCTGTGGTGGACCCCCAAGTTCGTACAATTGTAGAAAAAGCTGTAAAAGTCTTTGAGGGTCTGGGCTGGAAGCTACAGGAAGCCAATCTTAACTTTGGAGATCCTGAACCAATTTTCAGGACTATGGTATTAGCCGAGGCCGCTGCAGCTCTGATAGATGCAACGGGAGAGTGGGAAGACAAAATTGACCCTCCTTTAGCCCGTTTAGTTGAGTATGGAAAAGATGTTTCAGCCATTGATTATGTTAGGGCTACTTTCCAGCGAAAGGAGTTCTGGGAAAAAGTGTACAAGTTCTTCGAAAAATACGACGTTCTCCTCACTCCAACCTTAGCTGTTCCGCCCTTCGCAATAGAAGAAGGCATGGGACCACGAGTAATCGACGGCAAGAAGGTTTCGATCCTAGGCTGGACGGCCTTCACCTTTCCCTTCAATTTAACAGGGCAACCCGCTGCTTCGGTGCCTTGCGGATGGACAAGAGAAGGCCTTCCTATTGGTCTCCAAATAGTGGGTCGTCGTTTCGACGATGCGACGGTTCTTCAGGTGGCGGCAGCCTTCGAAGAGGCTTCTCCTTGGGCTCAAAAAAGACCGTCTATCGACTAGAAAGGTTATAAATCACGAGTTTATTCAGTTACAGCTTCTTCGAACTAAAAGTTACGATAGAAGTTGATATTTACAAATTGAGGCGAAACAACGTAATAAAATTTAAGTGAACAAAATGCTGAGTTTAAGAAGCCGTGATTACATAGCTATTTGTTTCCTAGGTTTCGGTCTCATGCTTGCAAATGGCATGGTCTTTCCAATAATGTCACTTTACGCTGAAGAATTCACTACTTCACTTTGGTTAATTGGTTTATCTGCGGCGGTATTCTGGATCACTCGTATGTTCCTTGAAGTACCTATCGGCTTTCTTTCAGACAGAACTTCCAGATATAAAATAATATTCTCAGGAATAATTATAAGTGGTATTTCATTTGCACTCACTGCCTTTATAACAGATATCTATCAGTTGATAGTAACCCGTGCTTTGATGGCGGTGGGAACCGTAGCATTCTTTGTAGCAACATTAGCCTATGTAGCCGATCATTTTCCTAGCGAAACTAAAGGAAAGGCTTTAGGGATTTTGCAAGCGGTAGAGTTCTCTACGATTACTATTGGAAGCTCTTTGGGTGGATATCTTGCAGCTAGATTCAGTTTCAGGCCTGTTTTTATAATTGGTGCGCTCGTTCAACTAATTGTCTTCACATTCGCGATTACTTCCAAAATATTAAGGGAAAACGAAGGCTTTGTCTTAGGAAAAAGGGAAGGGCGCCATTTCAGATTAGCGTTTAAAGATCTCTTTGGAATAGTGCTGATTAAGGAGGTAGCCCTGGCAAGTTTTGCCATTTTTGTTGTTCAGATCGTTGACAGTGTTCTTTTTTTAATAGTTCCTCTTTATTCGAATAAAATCCTTGAAATGGAATTAACAGAAATTGGGCTTATGATGGCAACGAGAGGAGTTGGCGTAGGCGTGGGTGCTGTTCTGGGAGGTTTTCTATTTGATAAGCTTTATCCACGAATGCATCTTGTTAATTATGTACTAGCCTTCGGCATCGGAGGAGTAGCCACACTTCTATTCACATCAACAAATATCCTTGTGTTATTGTCTTTACTCATGTGCCTCACAGGAGTTACTTTTGGTTTGGTTTATTCTACAACACCCGCATTGGTTGCGCGCTCTACGGCACATTATTCGGTGGGCACGGCCATGGGAACTTGGAGGATATTTTTTGATTTAGGTGGATTTATGTCACTAATTATCCTGGGAGGCATAGCCGAATTTATGGGCTTGGTAGCTCCATTTTACGTGACTTATTCTCTTTTGTTTCTATGCACGAGTCTTTTTATGGTACTAGTTTATAGAATGCGCCCAGCAGTGCTTAACAGAAAATAGAGTCTGTCTCCCTAGAACTGTATGGATTTATAATGGGTGGAAATTACTACAAACTAATTATGACGGAAAGAGGAATGGTTGAGGTGGAAGGGTCCATAGTCGAACAGCTTAAACCCCTTTTTTATCCTAAGTCCGTGGCGGTTATTGGAGCATCCAACAACCCTGCCAAATGGGGCTTCAGCATCTTCAACGATTTACTGGTCAAGGGATTCAAAGGAGACCTTTATCCCGTAAACAAGAACGAAGAAAGGATTTCTGAAATAACATGCTATAAAAGCGTTAAAGACATCCCAAAACCTGTTGATTTGGCTGTTATAGTAGTTCCAGCCCAGATCGTACCCACAGTAATGAAAGAGTGTGTAGAGAAAGGTGTTAAAACAGCCGTAATTATCAGTGCTGGCTTTAGAGAAGCTGGCAGAGAAGGAGAGAAGTTAGAGAAAGAAGTCGTTAGAATAGCTAGGCAAGGCGGGATACGATTTGTGGGTCCCAACTGTTTCGGCATAATTAACCCATTCTCAAACCTCTCTACAACCGGCCTCATGTCTCTTTACATTACACCATACGTCCAAAAAGGATCTATAGCCGTCATTACTCAAAGCGGCAATTTGGGCACGTTTATACTTAAACTGGCCTTTGAAAGGGGCTTCGGAATTAGCAAGTTTGTCAGCAGCGGCAATGAGGCTGACCTACATTTTGAAGATTACCTAGAATATATGGCTGAAGACCCAGATACAAGGGTCATCGTCGGATACGTGGAGGAATTAAAAGAGAGTCGCCGTTTTCTCGAGATGGCTAAGAAAATTACAGAGAAGAAGCCCATCGTAATCTTAAAAGCAGGTCGAACAAAAACGGGCCACAAAGCCGCCAAAGCGCACACAGGCGCCATAGCTGGTTCAGACGATGTTTACGATGCCTGTTTTAAGCAAGCAGGTGTTATACGGGTCAGAGAAATTCAAGACCTCTTCGACACGGCTGTAACCCTTGTTAGCCAGCCCCTCCCAAAGGGAAACAGAGTTGGAATAGTAACAGGGGGAGGAGGCTTTGGAGTTGTGGCAGCAGATATATGCGAGGAACTGGGGCTGCAAATAGCTCCACTAACCCAAGAGACGTTGCAAATGTTAAACCAGCGTTTGCCTCCGCGCTGGTCTCATTCGAATCCAGTTGACCTGGTCGGAACTATGGAATATTCCTACGTGTGTATTGGGGCCCTCCTAAAAGACGAGAATGTAGATTCCGTGCTTGCGATTTCAAGCGTCGGTTCTCCTAGTAAAATTTTTGACAAATACCCTCCAGCCATTAAAAATCAATTAGCGAAATTTGCAGAGATTATGGTGGAGTGGGAGTCAACAAGGGGAGTAACGGGATTAATTGAGAGGATTAAAAAATATCAGAAGCCAGTTATCCTTGCGGCTCCTCCAACCTCCAGAGAAGAGTCAGAAGCCATAAGGGAATTTGAAAAGAACGGAATAGTGGTTCACCCCACCCCTGAAAGGGCAATAAGGATTCTCGCTTACCTAACAAAATATGCTGAAGACAGGAAGAAGAAAAGCAAGGTCTAAAGTCATGATTCCTCTATGTACTCACCTTGATTAATTGAGGAACCTGCCCAGCCTTTCCGACAATCCCCCTATACAGAATGAATATTCCCATAACCCCCTCTATGCCTAAGGCTTCGTTGATTCCCCTTTCAACTGCCCCACGACAATCGTCGCCCTTGATTAGGTTTCCGACAGCCGTGGCTACAGCATCAGCTAATCCAGCGTTCACAGCGAAAACCGTTACTGCCTCTGCCTCCCCAAAACTTAACGCGTGGCTATACAAGCCCGAACTGGTGGCAACCCCTATGGGGAACTCCTCCAACCTGAAGCCAACTCGTTTTGAGAGTGGGGAGTCGCCTGCTAGAAGGGCGGTGTCAATAGGTCTATTCGAGAAGGCTGAGATTTCTCCTCCATTTTCGACAACAGCCACTTTGCTTCCGGCGAGAACCATGTCTTCAACGGCGAGGTCAGCTAACACTCCTGCTACAGCAGCCATGGGTCCTACGTTAGCTTTCTTAGATGCGTCAGCCATCAATCTAGCTATTTTCGGTCCCTTTTCCACTGGAACTGGTTGAAGGGAGTAGAAAAATTTTGGATGGTCCAGGACGTATTTCTCAAGCTTCTTCCTATGGTACTTAATTGATGATATTGCCGTGTTGACGGCGTCTTCTTTGTCTGATATTATGGTGCAGTTTGTTTCCTTATGCTGGAAAACTTGTTTGAATAGACCTTCTGTTTTCAATTTCAGTCTCCTTAGCCACGAATTACATTGATTTCAGTCTTACTTGTTGGAATAGGAACCATGCTGTTCAACTAGTCTGATAGCCCTAGCCGGACATGCATCAACGCATAGGCCGCAGGGACTTCCAATGCATTTCTCCTCGTCGAAAACCACCGAGAAATCCTCTTTGAATGCAATGGCGCTTACTGGACAGAGGGAGAGGCAAGCGCCGCACTCGAAGCACTTTTCCGTGTCTACCTCGATTAGTTTTGGGACCGTGACGATCACGCCCTTCTCACGAAAGGCATCGATTACCTTCTCGACGTGGGTTGCAGGCACTTCTGCTAGGATTTCTCCACCTTGAGAATCGATGTGGGCGGCTACGATGCTTATGGGAATTCCATGTTCAAGGATTACTTGCGATGTGATGGGTTGGTCAACTATTTTCTCTGAGAATCTAAGAAGAATTCTAACCAAAGTCCTCACCTTCCTATAAGTTTAGAAATGTCCTCAGAAGTTATGATTCCCAGAACCTTCCTGTCATGGTCAATTACAGGCAAGGCAGATATCTGGTGCTGAGCCATCTTCCTTGAAGCAGCTTCCAGCGACTCGTCGGGTTTCGTTGTCACAACTTTTCTCACGATTATGTCAGCCAATTTCTTTTTTCCTTCAGCTACCGCTTTGGTGACATCCCATGAGGTTACTATTCCCTTGAGTTTTCCTTGGTCGTCGGCTACAACTATGTGATTAACTGAATGACTTATGATTTTATTGGCAACGGTCTTTATTTCCTCGTCTTCTGTGCAGGTTACAGCCGGGTGCATCACGCTGTTAACGAAGGCTATTTCCTCTGTTTGTTTCATCGGCCTGCATATTGTGTCTGTTGGAAGGCGTTCAACAGGGCTTGTTAAGTAGAAGGAAGAGTTTTCAATCCAAGATTTCAGCGTTTCAGCAATTTTTCTAGCGGTTTTCAAGCTTGAAAGTGGACTCACCTTAACCTTCTTGTTCCCGATGGTTATTGCACCGGACTTCAACTCCTCATAACTTACCTTTCCTAGTTTTGGGCGTTCCCTGCGGGGAATTCCGTAGTCAACTATGTCGGTTAGGATTTCTTCGTCCAGTATAGCCGTCTTTTTAGCTAGTTCCTCGTTGAGTATGGGAATTGGTATGCCGATGCCAACGTATAGGGTTGTACCGTACTTAGTGAAGGATGCTCCATGAATGAACTCTGAACTCATTTTCTTACAGTCTCCCCGAACCATGAGCGTTCCAAAACTGTTTCTAGGGTCGTGTTGTGTGCCCTCTCCTATCACGTAGCCTTGGCCACCACCCAAGAAGATGCGGGTACCTACGCCGATGGTTTCGTAGTTTGGGTCGTTAATCAGGGGGTTGAGAGCTCCGGAACCTGAGAAGGTTGCGTTTCTAAATCTGGGAAGAAGCTTGCCCATGTAGGTGTAGATGGTTTCGTCGCGGCTATTTGTTGCACAATTATAGCGTTGGTAACAATTACGGAAATTCAGTAGGTAAAACTGGTTCAAGTCATCTTTTGTAAGTGTTGTCTTAAGCTTTGTTCTGGGATAGCAGTCTGTTCCATAGGCTGTGGCTCTGAGCTCAACCTCTTTTCCACTGATCAGGTCTTCTATGACGTGGCCACCACCGTACTCGAAGGGTCGCGTTTCAGACATTATGGTTGCACCAATGTAGAGGTCTACAGCCGCGCCTGGATGGCAAATTTCAACGTCGTTTATCCAAGCTCTTTGGATTTTGATCGGTGGGTCCGAGTGTCCAAGGTTTATGATGGCCCCTGAAGAGCACATGGCTCCAAAGGTTCCTGTTGTAACCACATCAACTTCTTTGTAAGCGACTTCTATGCCCCTGCTTTCCACTAGCTTCTTCATTTCTTCAGCGGTTAAAACCTGAATGTCTCCTCTCTTTATTTTTTCATTAATCTCTGCTACTGACCGCTTTCTCTTCGACGATTCTTTTTTCTTGAGCGCTAATACCTCCTAAAGGTGTTTGGAGCTTAGCAACATAGATTCTAACTTTAATAATTTTCTGAAATTTTTATTCCAAAAGGAATATAAGATGGTCAGGGCGGATTTTATGGCATGCTACCTCCACTTGAAGAGATCGCTAAAAAAAGAAGAATGCTAAATTTGACTCAGAAGCAACTAGCTAGGTTGGCTGGTGTAAGTCAGTCCCTAATCGCGAAACTAGAATCGGGGAAAATCGATCCTTCTTACACTAAGGTTAGAGCCATATTTGATGCGCTGGAACGCATGGAGATAAAAACGGAGGTCCGTGCGGAGGAGGTGCTTCACGCTAAGGTTGTTGGTGTTCAGAAAAATGACACGGTGTCTAAAGCTGTACGGTTGATGACGGATCACGGCTATTCTCAACTTCCAGTCTTCGATGGAGAACACGCTGTTGGAAGCATTTCAGAAAAAACCATGCTAAGTCAAGTTTTGGCTGGTAAAGACTTGACTGAGATATCTATGCTGCCCGTTGGGGATATTATGGATGAAGCGTTTCCACAAGTTGGAGAAGACGCTCCGTTGCCGTTAATTTCAAGTCTTCTACAGGTTTATCCGGCTGTCTTGATATCAAAGAAGGGAAAGGTTGTTGGCATCGTGACAAAGGCAGATTTGTTAAAAATGCTGCTATAGTTTAACTAGATTTTTCTACGGCTATGCGTCAACAAAAGTTTGGTTTGTTTCCATGCTTTCTATCGCCTTATTTTCACCAAAACTTCCACGTCAAACTGTCCATATATTCATTTAGAGAACGAACAGTAAACTTGTTTCTGTCGCGTTGCTCTAACACTTTCGTGAGGACTGAAGCCAGCTCAAGGTTTGTTACAACCGGGATGTTAAATTCAATAGCTAATCTTCGGATAGTGTATTCGTCTTTCAGGATGTCTGAATATTTTCCCGCATTGTTCGGCATCGGTATGTTAATCACCAAATCTATTTTGCCCTTTTGGAGATAGTCAACGATGTTTGGGTTTTTATCAACTTCTCTGACCTTATGCAGGACAGAGACGTCATTTACTCCAGCTTTACGCAAGGTTTCAGCAGTGTGCTCTGTTGCATAGATTTTGAAGCCCATTTTGCTTAGCGCCTTTCCCAAGGGCACGACCTTCTTCTTTAACTCCTCGCCGCCAACCGTTATCAGAACCGAACCGCCAGTTGGTGGAATCTTGAAGTCAGCTGACTCCAACGCCTTTGAAAGGGCGTCTGCAAAGTTTTCTCCTAAGCATGCTACTTCTCCCGTGCTTAGCATTTCAACTCCGAGAACTGGGTCGGCTCCGCTTAAACGCATAAAACTAAACTGAGGAACCTTCACCCCAACATGTCGGATAGACGGTAGTTCACTAACCCTGACATCTCTAAACTTTTTACCCAATATCGCCAAGGTGGCAAGCTCTATCAAATTGACTCCCCGAGTTTTACTGACGTATGGCATGGACCTTGAAGCACGCAAATTACATTCAATTACGTAAGTGACGCCATTTTTTACAAGATATTGAATGTTGTAGGGTCCCTTGATTTCAAGGGCTTTCACAATTCTATAAGTGTAGTCTTCCATGGTTTTCAGCACGCTGTTAGGCAGTGTTTGGGTTGGAATGCCCATAGTTGCGTCGCCGCTGTGAACCCCAGCGTTTTCAATGTGCTCAATAATGGCTCCTATCAGTACGTCTTTGCCGTCGGATACGCCGTCAACCTCAACTTCCTTAGCTTTTTCTATAAACTTCGAGATTACGACGGGATGTTCCCGTGAAACTTTAGTTGCCAGTTTGAGATAGTTCTCTAATTCGTCCTCAGCATAGGCAACTCTCATGGCAGATCCTGACAATACGTAGCTTGGACGAATGAGAACCGGGTAACCGATCTTTTCAGCGAACTCTTTGACGTCTCGTGTTGTTGTTAGTCTACTCCATTCTGGCTGTGGAATTCCAAGCTGGTCTAGAAGGGCGCTAAACTTTGATCGATCCTCTGCACAGTCTATGCTTTGACCCGACGTACCCAGCAATTTTACACCAGAATTGGCTAACTTTAGGGCTAGGTTATTTGGAATCTGTCCTCCAACGCTTGCTACGACGCCAAGAGGATTTTCCTTCTCGTGTATGTCTAGGATTCTTTCTAGGGTTAATTCTTCAAAATACAGCTTATCGGACATGTCATAATCCGTTGAGACCGTTTCAGGGTTATAGTTGACCATTATGGCTTCTTCAACGCCATTCTTTTTGAGGGCCCAAATCGTGTTAACTCCACACCAGTCAAATTCCACGCTTGACCCTATTCTGAAAACGCCGGCTCCAAGAACCATAACTTTACTCTTTCCTGAATGAAAGTCTATGTCGTCCTCGTCTCCACCATACGTTAGATAGAGATAATTTGTTTTGGCTGGCCATTCAGCGGCTAGCGTGTCTATTTGCTTGACCACGGGAACTATATTCGCTTTCTTTCGCAGTTCTCTTACAGTAATTTCGTCTGTTTTGAGGCAAATGGCAATCTGCTCGTCCGAAAATCCGAGACGCTTTGCATCTTTAATCGTTTCTAGGGCGTCATCGTCTTCTAAATTCAAGGAGCGCAGTTTCTTCTCCATGTTAACGATATTTTCAATTTTATGTAAGAAGAATGGGTCAATACCGCTTAGTTGGTAGATCTCTTCGACTGGAATATCCTTCTTAATGGCTTTAACTACCTTGAACAACCTTTCGTCTGTGGGGTTAGCCAGGGCATCCTTTATCGTTTCCATTGGTTCATAATCGTCGTCTTCAGGATTGCAAACTAATCCTATTTTCCCAATATCTAGCATTCGAACAGCTTTTTGGAGCGCTTCGTCAAGGCATCTTCCAATAGCCATGACCTCCCCAACAGACTTCATTTGAGGACCAATGTGGCGGTCTACGTTTCTGAATTTTTGTAGATCCCATCTCGGAAACTTTACTACGACATAGTCTAGGGCTGGTTCAAAGCAAGCGGTGGTAACTCCAGTGACCATGTTGATTAGTTCAGGAAGCATGTAACCAATGGCTAGTTTAGTTGCTATGTAAGCTAGGGGGTAGCCTGTCGCTTTACTCGCAAGGGCTGAACTTCTTGACATTCGCGCGTTCACTTCGATGGCACGAATTTCCTCTGATTTCGGATCCAAAGCCCACTGAATGTTGCACTCGCCAACTATACCCAAACTTTGTATGACCTTTATGGAAGCCAAACGAAGCAGGTGATATTCACGGTTTGTTAGCGTCTGCGATGGAGCTACGACGATGGAGTCGCCAGTGTGAATTCCCATGGGGTCGATGTTTTCCATGTTGCAGACAGTTAAACAGTTGTTGGCGTAATCTCGCATAACCTCGTACTCAATTTCTTTCCAGTGACCCAAGTATTCTTCGATAAGGACCTGCGAAATCATGCTCTGGGCTAAAGCTCGATTAACTATCTCCCTTAATTCACTTTCATTATGGGCTACGCCGGATCCCTTACCGCCTAGAATATACGCCACTCGAACGATAACTGGATAACCTATCTCCTTAGCTACCTCAAGGGCTTCCTGAACGGAAGTGGCAGACTTACTTCTAGGTATTGGAATGTCTGTCCGAATCATTGCCTGCCTGAAAAGCTCTCTGTCTTCAGTGTCTTCTATCGCCCTGACGGGTGTCCCCAAAACTTTGACATTGTATTTCTCAAGGATACCCTTCTTTGCAAGCTGAACTCCACAATTTAGGGCTGTTTGTCCTCCGAATCCTAAAAGAATTCCATCTGGCCTTTCTTTTTCAATAACTTTTTCGACATATTCCGGGGTGACGGGTAGTAGGTATACTTTTCCTGCTAAACGGGGGTCGGTCTGAATGGTTGCTATGTTGGGGTTGATTAAAACGGTTTCGATGCCTTCTTCTCTCAGGGCTTTGAGACACTGGCTTCCCGAGTAATCAAATTCTGCGGCTTCCCCAATTTTTATGGCTCCACTACCAAGCACCAAAACCTTACGTATCCACTCAAATTTTGGCACCTTATTCCCCCGCAAGCTTCAAAAATTCATCGAAAAGAAACTCTGTGTCGTATGGTCCCGGCGCGGCTTCTGGGTGCCATTGAAAAGCAAATGCTGATTTGTTTTTGTGTTTTATTCCTTCAACTGTTTTGTCGTTGGCGTTAATGAACCAGGCGTCTAGATTGGTTTCTTTCAGAGAGTCGAAGTTTACGGCGTATCCATGATTCTGGGTTGTGATGTAGCATCTTCCTGTTTCTAGGTTAAGCACTGGTTGATTTTGAGATCGGTGTCCATACTTTAGTTTGTAGGTGTCTCCATCCATAGCCAAAGCTAAAATCTGAATTCCCAAACATACGCCCATTACAGGGATTTCTTCTTTAACCAGCTCTCGGACGCATTCTATGGTCTTCATGCACTTTTTCGGGTCGCCTGGACCATTGCTTATCATCATGCAGTTTGGATTGTATTCTAAGATTTCTTTTGCCGAAAAATTGTAGGGCACCCTTACGACGTTGAATCCACGCTTCAGAAGGCTCCGCACAATGCTGAATTTGACTCCGCAGTCAATCAAAACGGCTAATTTGTTTCCTCCAACTTCGTGATGAATGGGCTCTCTGATGGTTACCTCACCAACCAAGTCTCTTAGGTTTGGATCTGGAACCTTCTTCGCTTCCTTCAAGAGTTTTTCAAGGTTGGGCTCTTCTCCTTCTTCGCACACTTGCAAAATTCCGAGCATAACGCCTTTGGCTCTAAGCTTCTTCGTGAGCCTTCGGGTGTCTACTCCGTATATGCCCGGAACGTTCTCGTTTTTGAGCCATTCGTCCAAGGTTTTGGTGGATGCCCAGTGGTAGGGCTTCCAGCATAATTCGTGGACAATGAGGCCTGTTACCTTAATGCTTTCAGACTCAAAATACAATGGAATGCCTAGCTCAAGATCGTATGGTGGAACACCGTAATTGCCGATGAGGGGGTAGGTTAATGTTAAAATCTGTCCCTTATAAGAGGGGTCTGTCAGCGCCTCTGGATATCCAACCATAGATGTTGAAAATACGATTTCGCCTGAAACTTTCTTTGTCGCTCCAAAGCCATGACCGAAGAAATGGGAACCATCTTCTAAAACTAGGACAGCTTTTCCGCGTTTGTTGGGGTTAACCTGTGCCTCCAAAGCCCTATCCTACCTATCCACTTGAGCTTTTAAGCTTTACGATGCTTGCGCTGTCTGAAGATGAATAAGATTTGACAACGGACTGTAGTCTGTCCTCAGCCTCGTTCAATTTGCGTTTCTTCTCTGACAAATTTGACCTTGCCAGAACCATCCACTGTTTTCGAATTTTTAGCATCCTTTTGACTTCGGTTGGTGAAGGACCTCCTCTGGCATTGTAACTTTTAACGATTTTCAAGGGGTCAGTGGCTTCGCGTATGTCTTCTATGTTGATGTTTAACGAAATACCAGATGAATCTTGGGTGACTTTCTGCAGTAGCTCAGGCGTTACATCATCAAGAGCCAACTTGTACTCTGTTAAAATCCTAATCAGCGAACCAACTATTTTATGGGCGGTTCTAAAGGGAACTTTATACTTTCTAACGAGCATGTTGGCCAGTTCCGTTGAGGCTGAGAAGCTGAGATGGGGCTTACTGAAAACGTTTTTGGATACCTTCAAGTTTGGGACGAGTTTGAAAAGCATGTCCAATGAGCTGGTAATGTTTTCTAGGGATTCCCAAAGGCGAGGAGTGATTTCTTGGAGGTCTAGGTTGTAGCTGGATGGTAGCGCCTTCATGGTGGCAACTGATGTTACAAAGTTACCGAGCACATGGCTCATTCTTGCACGGATAACCTCCAGCACGTCTGGATTCTTCTTTTGTGGCATTATGCTGCTAGTCGAGGAAAAGCGATCTGGAAGTTCAATTACACCGAAATCAGGGGAGCTCCAAACGATCAAATCTTCAACTAGTCTGCTCACGCCCACGGCCATTATGGTGAGAACCGACATTGTTTCTAGGGCGAAATCTCGGCTACTTACAGCGTCGATGGAATTCTCGAGGATCTCGCCGAAACCAAGCAACTTAGCCATTTTTTCGCGGTTTATTGGAAAGCTTGAGGTGGCTAATGCTCCTGCACCCATTGGGCATAAATTGACTCTTTTGTAAGTTTCTTCTAATCTCTGGAAGTCTCTCTCTAGCCCATCCACGTAGGACAAGAGATAATGGGCAAAGGTAACGGGTTGAGCTGGCTGTAGATGCGTGTAACCAGGAACAACTGTTCTGACGTGTTCCTCAGCTAGTTTGGTTAAGGCTTCTTGCAGTCCAACCACTGAAGTCATTAAGTCAATTAAATTTTCACGTAGCGCCATTCTGATGGCTGTTGCCACCTGGTCGTTTCTACTTTTGGCGATGTGTAGGTTTCCACCGATTTCTGAACCAACTTTCTTCATAGCTTCTTCTTCAACAGCCATATGGACATCTTCAAGGGAGGGCTTCAATTTCATCTTTGAGTTTAATTCGCTTAAAGCTTGGAGAAGCTTGACTCCATCTGACCATTCGATAATTTTTTGTTCCATCATCATTGCAACATGGGCTTCGTTAATCTTGATTACTGATTTCAACAATCTTTGATCGCTCTTGATGGAGGAAGTAAATTTCACAACATCTTTTCTTACTGAAGTTATTCTTCCTCCCCGTAAGAGGTCGGACGTTTTAACCACTCTCAACGGCTTTTATGGCGTCAGATAAGATGTCGAGACCCTTGTCGAGGAGTTCCGGTTGAATATTAAGGGGAGGGGCTATTCTGACACAGCTGGCTCCAACAGGTAGAAGAATTAGCCCCTTCTTAAATGCCTCAACAGCGATTTTTTCAGTTTCCTCGACGGCTTTCTCCTTGGTTTTTTTGTCCTTAACAAATTCAACTCCAATCATCAAACCTTTTCCACGAACATCCCCAACAATTTCGCTCTCTTCCTTGATTTCTTTAAGCCTTTTCAATGCGTGTTCGCCCAGACTAGAAGCCCCTTCGTAAAGTTTCTCCTTTGTTATGATGTTTATGCTTGCCAAGGACGCAACGCATGCTAACAAGTTTCCACCCTGGGTATTGGAGTGAGCCCCTTCATCCCAGTTGGCAACATCTGACCTGGCTACAGTGGCTCCCATAGGTAAACCAGCTGCTAAGGCCTTTGCTAGGCAGATAATGTCTGGTTGAACGCCATAGTGTTCACAGGCAAACATCTTGCCAGTTCTTCCAAAGCCAGATTGAACCTCGTCAACTATCCATATGAAGCCGTTTTTCTTGCAGGTTTTCTCCAGTTTTGGCAAGAACTCTTTTGGCGGAACAATGTATCCAGCCTCGCCTTGGATGGGCTCCACGATTAATGCGGCAACATCCTCTTGAGGATAAGAATGCTGGAGAACCTCCTCAATGTAGGAGGCGCACCAGACATCGCAGTCTGGATATTCTAAATTGAAGCTACAGCGATAGCAGTAAGCATAGGGGACATGCACCACACATGGCACCAAAGGTAAGAAATGTTTTCTATGAAGAGACTTGCATGAGCTTAGACTTAAGGCGCCAAAAGTTCTGCCGTGGAATGCACCGATAAACGATATCATGCCGGGCTTTTTTGTATGCCACCTTGCCAGTTTGAAGGCACACTCTACCGATTCTGCTCCGCTGTTTGAAAAGAAGACTTTTTTGCTAAATTTGCCCGGCGTAATAGACACTAGTTCTTTGGCCAACCGAGCTTGCGGTTCGTTATAGTAGTCGTTTCCAGCGAAATGAATGAGTTTCTCGGCTTGCGCCTTGACAGCCTTGACGACTTCTGGGTGGTTGTGGCCAACATTGGCAACGGCCACTGCTGATGAAAAGTCGAGATAGATATTTCCGTCAACATCTTTTACTAGGGCGCCTTGAGCCTCGCTTCCAACAATTGGATATGGAACCATGGTCGTCGTCATGATAACTTGCCGATGCAAATCGATGATCTTCTGGGCTTTGGGCCCTGGTATAGGCGAAACTACTTTTGGACCCTTTAGCATTTCTTTTCCTTTCCCATCTTCTTTTTCAGAATATTGGACATGGTTGTTGGCAATCCCCAAAGCTCGATGAAGCCCTTAGAGTAGGACTGGTCAAAGGTGGTTTGAATCTCGTATGTCGCTAAGTTTAGGTCATAAAGCGACATAGGTGAGGAACGCCCTACAACCTGAAATCCACCCTTGTACAGTTTCACCTTGACTTCACCGCAAACACGCTCCTGAGTTTTGTCGATGAAGGCTTCAAGGTCTTCCCTCAGCGGGTCCATCCATAAGCCTGTGTAAACTAGGAATGTCCATTGGGCGTCGATCTGCTGTTTGAACAAAACCTCGTGGCGTGTTAGAACCATTTTCTCTAAGTCTTTGTGGGCTTCCAGAAGAACTGTGGCGGCTGGGCACTCGTAAACTTCTCTTGATTTAATTCCGACTAGCCGATCTTCCATGTGGTCGATGCGTCCGACGCCGTGTTTCCCAGCAATTTTGTTAAGTGTCTCGATTAAGCTTACTGGGTCTAGGGTCTCTCCGTTTACGGCGCATGGGATGCCACATTCAAATTCGATAATGAGGTATTCGGGTTTGTCTGGTGCCTTTTCAGGCGGAACCATCCATTCAAAAACTTCCTCTGGTGGTTCGTGGCTAGGGTCTTCTAGGGCACCGCATTCAATTGATCTGCCCCATAGGTTTTGGTCTATGCTGTAAGGGTTGGCTAGAGGAGATATTTGGATTCCGTTAGCCTTCGCAAATTTTGTTTCTTCGTCCCTTGTTAATCCCCATTCCCGAACTGGAGCTATTATTTTCAGATGTGGGGCCAGCGACTTGATTGTTATGTCAAAGCGAACCTGGTCGTTGCCCTTTCCAGTACAGCCATGGGCGACAGCCATTATCCCCTCTTTCTCGGCGATCTCAACCATTTTTGATGCGATTAGTGGCCGTGCCAACGCTGTGCTCACTGGATACTTTCCTTCGTAGAGAGCGTTTGCCTTTATGGCTGGAAAAACGTGGTTGGTGACAAACTCTTCTTTGGCATCCATTGAATAGTGTTTTTTGGCTCCGAGACTTTTCGCCTTCTCTTCTATGGCTTTTAAATCATCTTGTTGGCCAACGTCTACCGTTAGTGTTACCACGTCGGCATCGTATTTTTGTTGAATCCATTTTACTAGGACAGATGTATCTAGCCCGCCAGAATATGCTAACAAGATCGTGTCTTTCATTTTTCTTCCAGCTTAGCGATGTTAGTGCGAGGAAAACCTTATATGTATTTTGGTCAGTATAATAAAAAATTGGGCATAAGTGACCAAAATTGGTCAACTCAATTTCCAAAATCATGCAGAACCTAATCGACGGCGACCTCTCATTACAGGACGCGTTACAAAGGGACTACGGCAACTACAGCGCCATAGCGAGGATGCTGAAGCCAAAGGTGGAAGAAATTCTGGGTCGGCGTGTCAAACTTGAAAGCCTAATAACCTCTGTTAAACGAGCGAAGACAAGCTACAAACCATTGCGTGGTAGGATAGCCAAAGTTGTTGCAGGGAGTGTCATAAACATCCGAACCGATGTGGCTAAGATTTCTGTTGAGAAAACGAAAAGAAATTTAGAGAAAATTAGAAAAACCCTAGCTGATTTTCCAGGAGAATTTTTCCAAGTCATAGAAGGCATGTCTGCAATTACGTTAGTGTTTGATCAAAAATTGTTCGATGAAATTTGCTCCATGTTTCGAGAAAGGGATGTTTTGGATAAAAGACACAATTTGGCAACAATTATTATTCGCAGTCCAGACGAAATAATAGGTACACCCGGATGCGTGCTGGCTTTCTACAATACGGTTTCAAGGCGTCACATCAACATAGAAGAAACCATGAGTTGCTCCACTGACACAATAATAGTGTTGGCCATGGAAGACGTTAGCAAAGCCTTTGCCGCCCTGACAGACCTAATCGCAGAAGCAAGAAAACAAGCAATGTAAACAGAGTGTGGTGGGGCCGCCCGGATTCGAACCGGGGTCCCGAGAATGGATTTGAACGATCAGCTAACAGCTCTCTTTCTAATCTTGAAACTCTCTGTGGTGATTAATTGATTCCATCATGGGCACTATTGTACATCTGCAGTCCAAGTGTATGGGAGGTACCCGCGTTACAGATATTGGAAACATCTTCCCGTTCAAAGATTTACATATTGGGCAGGAATCTTTAGCTGCCAGCCATTTCCACTTTTTTATCCCCATAGCCTCGTATCGAGCTCGGGCCTTCGTATTTAGTTCCCTAAGCGTTTTCATACGGGTAATTGCGTCTAAACGATTTTTAACTTGCACGTATTTCTCATATTCTTCATCATAAGGTCTAATCTCTTTCCATCTTTCTGGATGCATTCTTGCTAGGTGACTCCTAAAACCTTGTGGCTTACAAATCTTGCTACATAATTTGCATTTTAAGGAGTCTTGATCAACGTATTCTCCTTCCGTGAATTCCAGAAACGTGCGCTTAGCCATAAGTAGCGACTCCATTAGTAGTAGCTGAATTTTTTCATCTATTTGAGACTGCAACTCACTCTGGATCATTGTTACACATTTACTCAAAGTGGGGGCTGCTCGATTCATCATTTTTAACGCCTCATGAAGTTCCCTAACATGAGAAGAAGGAAGGTAAAACATGCGCTCAAGAGTTTGAATCGCTTTGTACCTCATTGTTTTATCTTCGGTTGTTAAATTCTCGATTAATTGTGGAATCTTCAATAGAATACGTTCCGACTCCGAGATATTCTTGAATTCAGATCTTCTAGCAAATTGGTTTTCTCCAATACGGAATGATGATATTTTGTTTTTTGAGATGAGATCCAAAATTTCCTCTTCACGGGTTTCAAGGCATCGAGATGCCTCTGATAATGTCAAAATCTCATTTTCTACCTGATTTATGTCCAACTGAGGAATAGTTATTAAGTACCAATCGGAATAAGGAGCACTTATCCTTTTAGCCACAATGTTATAGGCTCGACTAACCTTAGTAAGGTGTCCTCTATTTTTATATCCCTTAATTCTTGCTGAAATCCTTAGACCATATATACGTCCAAGAAGCCTAGAAAATAGTCCTACTATTCCTTTTCTTTTATTCAACTCCTTCTGTTTTTGAATCAATTCGACAAGCCTATCAACAAAAGCCATTTCAGCCTCTTTCAATTTTATTTCAGATTCCTTTAGAATATCGTCTAACCTTGTTTGCAACGTTGAAGAAAATTTCGAACCGAGAACGGACTTTACAACGGAAAGACTTACTCTAAACGCAAAATTGAGGTCAACTATGGGATTACCCCATTTCGGGTGTTGCAATGCAGCGAGCCGAAGCGTAGCTTGTTTTCCTTCTATCTCCTTCGACAAGAAACTGATGAGCTCAGCGTATCCAAATTTTTGGTCTTCGGAAAAAGCACTTTCCACTATTTCCGCAAGGTTTTGTACGAAGGGCGCTCGTTCTATTTGTTGTTCCCACTGTGCGTGTTTGGGGTCCGAACCTGAAATTGTAGTCCACCCATCCTGTAAATAATGAAATGCAACTCCTAAACGAAAATAAGCCTTTGACAAATCATCTCTCAAAAAAGATTTCCTTGCCTCAATAATGTACCTTTGTATGTTGCTTGATTTGCCTCGATGGTGAGGAAAATCTTTCCAGTCGTCAGGTGCAACCGATCCTCCCCTTAAGTAGGCTGCTTCCTCACTGGACAGAGGTGTGCCTAACTCACGTAGAATTCTATTGGCTATTCGAATGTGAGTCTTCGATAACATTTTTCCATAGAAAGATTATGAAATCTCTCTTTAAGAAGTTATGCGATTTCAATTTCAAAAGTTTGGTGGAACAACTCTGTTTTAGCCAGCTGTTAGATAACAAGCAACCTGTCTAGAAGTGACCAGGCAACCATAAATATATATTAACAAGACTTCGTAAAGAAATAGAAAGGAGCTAAAAATTGCCGCATACATGCAAAAGGCTTCCAAAAGAGGTTATCACGTTCATTAAGGCAGAAAAATCGTCTTATAGAGAAATTCAGGAGAAAGTTAGAAAGCGTTGGGGAATAAAAATTGCAAAATCCACCGTAAGCTACTATAAACGTCAAAGACCTCGTATAAAACCCATAGATTTAGAGGCGGTACCTCAGGAAGACTGGCATTGGCTTCAAGGTCTGTTTTCCGCAGATGGAAGTAAAACCATTAGTCAAGACAAATACGGAAAACATTACATCGTGAAAATAAGCTTGAGCAAAGAGCATGATTTACCCATTGCGAGAAAGTGCATGAAAGTTCTTGAAGCTATAGGGCTAAGTCCAAAAATGATAACAGAAGGAAACTGCCTACGAGTAAAAGCCAGTAGCAAATCACTTTTCAGTGCTTTAAGCAAAAAGCCTCCAAGGGAAGGATTATCAGCAGCTTACGTTGCAGGAGCCATCGACGGCGACGGATGGATAGATCATCATGCAATACAGTTCGGTCAATCCAAGATGCCTGAGCTTTTCGATGGAATTGCAGATTTCTTCAATTTGAAAGGTATGCCCGTTGCAACGTGGGGTAGTGAGAAGAGTTATCGGAGAATGTACATTCCTTATCCCACGCTTAGATCAAGCGGTGTGCTACGCTATTCGTTGAAGTCACAAAGTATCCATTTAACTTCTTGACTTACGTGAATAACGTTAGATTTTGGTGGGGCCGGGGAGATTTGAACTCCCGTCCCGAGCGCCCGAGGCTCAGAGCCTAGACCATGCTAGCCGACGGCCCCAAACATGTCATACAGCAGGCTTTACATAAGGATTCTCTCTTGAAAGACAATTCTGTGTACCGCAACTGGCCTAGAATGTTAAAAATTATGTCAAAAATTAGGGGCGAACTAGCTAAATGAGCCCTCAAAATACAGATTTTATAAAGGTAAAGCTTATTAGTGAGCACTGTGGTTTAGGTTGATAGCTTCCAAGACAAAAATGGAAGTAACAAATGGAGACCCGTATTTTCGGGTCGGATGACCCGGCCCAGTGGAGGAAACTCCTAGTTTGAAGGAAAACCCAAAACCGTGCAACTTCACACCCTTAATAAATGTAAATTCATGGAGGAATTAGATAAATTTGGAAATATCCCATGATGACCTCCTACTTCTCCAAAAATCCTTCTTCAAAGAAAAAGGCCTCGTCAGACAGCACCTAGACTCCTACAACGAATTCATCGACCATGGAATCCAAGAAGTCGTAGACGAAACCGGTGAAATCGAGATCGAAATCCCAGAAATGCCCTACAAAATAAAACTCGGCCAACTATGGATAATTGACCCCCAATCAAAAATCAGCGGACCATACATCACAGAAGTCGACGGAACAAAACACGAAATTTACCCCATGGAAGCGCGCTTCCGGAACCTAACCTACGCCGCACCCCTAGCCCTAGAAATGACCCCCATCATCGACGGAAGGGAACAAGAACCCGAACTCGTTCTGATAGGCGACCTCCCAGTCATGCTAAAATCCAAACTCTGCGTCCTTTCCCAGCTAACCCCAGAGGAGCTAATTGAACATGGAGAAGACCCAAACGATACGGGTGGCTACTTCATCGTTAACGGTTCCGAACGCGTCGTTGTCGCCCTAGAGGACCTAGCTCCAAACCGCGTCCTCGTGGACATCGACACCCGTGGAGCAAAACCTGTTTATCAGGCCAAAATCTTCTCAACAACGGTTGGCTTCAGAGCAAGAATCCAGCTACGAATGAAGGCCGATGGCGCCATCTACGTTTCAATACCAGGCGTCCCCACCGAAATACCCTTCATGATTGTAATGCGAGCGCTAGGAATGGAATCAGACAAAGAAATTGCCGAAGCAGTTTCTCCGGAAAAAATCGTGCAAAACGAGCTTGAACCCTCGTTTGAAAAGGCTATGGGCTTCGACACGGTTCAAGACGCCCTGATGTACATTGGAAATCGTGTGGCCCACGGACAAGTAGAGGAATATCGCCTCCAAAAAGCCGAAAACATTATTGACCGAAACTTCCTGCCCCACATTGGCCGAACCATCGAAAAACGCGGAGAAAAAGCCCTCTTCCTCGGCGAGATGGCTTGCCGAGTTATTGAACTGAAGCTTGGAAGGAGAAAACCAGACGATAAAGACCACTTCAAGAACAAACGCTTAAAACTCGCCGGACCCCTGCTCGCCGATCTTTTTAGAATCGCCTTCAGAAATCTATGTCGCGACATAAAATACCAGCTTGAAAGGATGGGTGTCAAACGGCAGATGATCACGGTTTCAGCCGCTGTCCGCCCCGGAATCATAACGGAAAGACTTCAACATGCCCTCGCGACAGGCAATTGGGGACGAGGACGCGTCGGCATCACACAACTTCTTGACCGAACGAATACAGTCTCCACCCTAAGCCACCTCCGGAGATTGCAGTCCCCGCTCAGTCGCAGCCAACCCAACTTCGAGGCACGAGACCTGCACCCAACCCACTGGGGAAGATTATGCCCAAACGAAACGCCTGAAGGGTCAAACTGCGGTTTGGTAAAAAATCTCGCTTTAGCCGCTTGCATATCCGTTAGCGTAAATTCTGAAAAAATGAAGCAGACTCTCTATCGAATGGGCATGATCCCAGTTCAAGATGCAAACGAGATTCTACGGATCTCGGGTGCCAAAGTTTTCGTGGACGGTTGTCTCATTGGTTATTGCATGTCATCGAAAGAGTTGGTAGCTGAATTAAGGAGAAAACGTAGGAAAGGAGAAATATCCATAGAAGTCAATGTTGCCCATTTCTCCGAAATTCATGGAGAAAAAGAAGAGATTTACGTTAATTGCGATGAAGGACGTGTACGTCGACCGCTAATAATTGTCGAAAATGGAACATCCAAATTAAAGCCGGAGCACATTGAAAAAATCCGTTCCGAAGAATGGACTTGGGAAGACCTTGTTAAACGAGGCATAATCGAGTATATTGATGCCGAAGAAGAGGAAAATGTATTCGTTGCCCTAAATTTTGAAGAAGTCACTCCTGAACACACCCATTTAGAGGCTGCTTCTTACACTATTCTCGGAATATGTGCATCCATCATACCCTACGCCGAGCATAACCAGTCCCCACGAAACTCTTACGAGGCGGCTATGGCTAAACAGGCTCTAGGAATACACGTAACCAACTTTCTCCACCGAGTTGATTCCCGTTCCCACATTCTACAATACCTGCAAACACCCCTAGTCAAGACAAAGCCCATGGGCATCATAGGATATGACCTCCGACCTTCAGGTCAAAACTGCGTTGTTGCAGTCTTATCCTTCGAGGGGTACAACATGGAAGACGCCCTCATTTTCAACAAAGCGTCTGTCGAAAGGGGTTTGGGGCGTTCCACATTCTATCGGATTTATGAGGCTGAGTGTCGCCAATACCTTGGCGGGCTTAGAGATCAATTTACCATACCAGAGACTGGTATCAGAGGGTATCGAGGCGAGCAGTACTACCGCCTTCTGGAACCAGACGGCATTGTTAGCCTAGAATCCGAAACAACAGGCGGCGATGTTCTCATTGGAAGGACAAGTCCGCCTAGATTCCTCGAAGAATACAAGGAGTTTGAAGTTAAAGGTCCATCAATGAGAGACACATCGATTGATGTAAGGCCCGCTGAAACGGGTGTTGTGGACGATGTCTTTATCACAGAAACTGGCGAAGGAAGCAAGCTCGTAAAGGTCAGGGTACGTGACCAACGTATCCCTGAATTGGGCGACAAATTTGCTTCCCGTCACGGACAAAAAGGCGTCATAGGAATGATTGTACCACAGGAAGATATGCCGTTTAGTCCAGCAGGCACCGTTCCCGACATCATAATTAACCCCCACGCCATTCCGTCAAGAATGACCATTGGACAATTCCTTGAATCCATAGCTGGAAAAGTTGCCGCGGCGAGAGGGAGAACGGTTGATGGAACACCATTCATCAATGAGAAGCCGAAGGAACTTAAACGAGCATTGATCGAACTGGGCTTTAGCCATACGGGTCGAGAAACCCTTTATAACGGCATTACAGGTGAAAAATTCGTTGCTGATGTCTTCATGGGCATCGTATACTATCAAAAGCTCCACCACATGGTTGCGGATAAGATTCATGCTAGGGCACGAGGTCAAGTTCAAATGTTGACGCGGCAACCGACTGAGGGGCGTGCAAGAGGTGGCGGATTGCGTTTCGGCGAGATGGAGAGGGACTGTCTGATTGGGCACGGCGCTGCCATGCTTCTGAGGGATCGATTGCTCGAGGAATCTGATAAATACCTTCTGTATATATGCGAGAATTGTGGCTACATTGCATTTTACGACATTAAACAACGCAGGTATGTGTGTCGACTTTGCGAGGAAAAAGCGCAGATTTCTCCGGTGATCGTTTCCTACGCGTTTAAGCTTCTTCTGCAAGAGTTGATGAGTCTTTGTATAGCGCCTCGTCTCAGATTGAAGGAGAGAGCGTGAAGTGTCGACGGAGGAAGCTGTTCACAAGGTCATAAACGAACTTTATTTTGGGGTAATATCCCCAGCAGACATTCGCAGGCTTTCTGTTGCCGAGATACAAACCGCTGATACCTACGATGAAGATGGAGCCCCAATAACCTCGGGTCTCATGGACGGTCGATTGGGAACGCTTGAACCTAGGCAACGATGCAAAACATGTGGAAACACAGCCATACGATGCCCAGGACACTTTGGTCACATAGAATTGGCGGTTCCTATCATTCACATCGAATTCACCAAAATAATCCACGATCTTCTTGGAGCCACTTGTAGAAACTGCGGGCGCATCTTGTTATCTCCTGGTCGTATCGCCAAAATTAAGGATGGAATTAGACGCGCTCGTAAGTTAATGGGAATAGTGCCTAGTGAACTTTACAAGAAAGTGTTGAAAGAGGCGAAGAAAAAAGAATGTCCTCACTGTGGAGCTCCACAATATAAAATAGAATTCGCAAAACCCACGGCCTTCTACGAGATTTTAGAGGAGGGAGCGCAACGATTAACGTCGAGTATGGCTCGAGAACGACTCGAACGAATAACCGATGACGACCTTGAGTTGTTTGGTTTTAACCCAGAGACCGCTCGACCAGAATGGATGGTTCTACAGGTTCTTCCGGTTCCGCCAGTCTACGTGAGGCCCTCAATCACCTTAGAATCAGGTATCCGATCCGAGGACGATTTAACCCACAAACTTGTTGACATTATTCGCATCAATCAAAGATTGAAGGAAAACATGGAGGCAGGCGCCCCAACGCTCATTATCCAAGACCTATCTGAGCTTCTACAGTATCATGTGACTACGTACTTTAATAATGAAGCTTCGGGGATTCCTCCTGCCAGACATCGCTCGGGAAGAGCGCTTAAGACTTTGTCGCAGCGCCTTAAAGGAAAAGAGGGAAGATTCAGAAGCAATCTTTCCGGGAAAAGAGTGGATTTTTCAGCACGCACCGTAATCTCCCCAGATCCAAATCTTGACATCAGCGAAGTGGGAGTTCCGCTAGACATCGCCATGAGACTTTCAATGCCTGAGAAAGTTACTGCATGGAACCTTGATGAAACGCGAAAGCTTGTAATCAATGGTCCTGAAAAGTATCCCGGTGCGCTCTACGTAGTGAGGCCTGATGGTAAACGTGTTAGACTGGAATTTGTTGTCGACCGAGAAAAAGTAGCCGAAGCTTTAGAACCGGGCTTCATCATAGAGCGCCACCTTAAAGATGGAAACATTGCCATTTTTAATAGGCAGCCGTCTCTTCATAGGATGTCTATAATGGCGCATTATGTTCGAGTGTTACCCCATAAGACATTCCGTTTACACTTATGCGTTTGCCCCCCTTACAACGCTGATTTCGATGGAGACGAAATGAATCTTCACGTGCCTCAAAGCGAAGAGGCGCAAACGGAAGCACGTCTCCTCATGCAAGTTCAAGATCAAATTCTCTCACCAAGGTTTGGGGGACCCATCATAGGGGCAATTCGAGACTTCATAACCGCTGCTTATATTTTCACTCGAAAATCCACCTTTCTCACAAAGGAAGAGGTTTGCAGGCTGCTTGTAGCGGCGAATTATGCGGGGCCTCTCCCTGAACCCGAAGTTAAGGAACCCAAACCTCTTTGGACTGGAAAACAGATATTCAGCCTCTTCCTTCCAAAAGATTTAAACTATGTATTGAAAGCGACTATTTGCCGTGGTTGTACAAATTGCCTTCGCGAAGAATGCCCATACGACGCCTACGTCGTTATCAAAGATGGGGTTCTAAAATGCGGTGTAATCGATAGGCGTTCCATAGGCGCTGAGCAATCGGAAAGCCTTCTTCACCGCATAATAAAAGATTATGGCTCCCAAGCTGGACGGCATTTTCTAAATCGCATTTGCCAACTTCTCAAGCTTTTTATGACCACACGGGGCTTTACCTTCTCTTTCGATGAACTTGAACTATCTCAAGCTGCTCAGAAAAAAATTGAAAAAACAATAGAGAAGTTTGAAAATCGAATACGCGAATTAATAGTGGCCTTTCAGACGGGTACGCTGCCAAGACTTCCGGGCCAAACCCTCAGCGAGTCCTTTGAAATTTACGTGATGAACGAGCTAGCTGAGGCCAGAGACAAAGCTGGAAAAGTTGCGGATGAAGATTTCGACCTAGACAACTCTGGCATGATTATGACGAGAACCGGAGCGAGGGGGTCCAATCTTAACATCGGTCAAATGGCTGCTTGTGTCGGTCAACAGTCTGTGCGAGGCAAGCGAATCATGCGTGGATACGTTAACCGAGCTTTGCCTCATTTTAAGGTGGGAGATCCATCTCCTAAAGCCCGAGGCTTCGTGTATTCTTCTTACCAGCGTGGTCTAGACCCAATTGAGTTTTTCTTCCACGCCATGGGTGGGCGAGAAGGGCTGGTTGACACTGCCGTGCGAACACAACAAAGCGGTTACATGCAGAGGCGACTCATTAACGCCTTAGAACATCTTCGCATTGAGTACGATGGAACCGTTCGAAATTCGATTGGCGACATTATTCAACTTAGATACGGGGAAGACGGAGTGGACCCTGCTAAAAGCGATCATGGAAAGGCTGTAAACGTCAGTCGCCTTATTGAACAAATAAAGATCACGATGGAGGAGGGCGAACCTGAACCCAAGCAGTATATCAAAGAACGCCTCCATGAAGTTAAAGATCAGCTGACACCCCTTCTCGTGAAGGAATTAAAATCCGAGTTAACCAAAGCCAAGTTAAGCCGCGAAGGCGTGGACCACGCTATTAATTTAACCCTAGAAAACTATAAGAAAGCTCTAGTCGAGCCGGGTGAGGCTGTTGGAATAGTGGCTGCCCAATCTATGGGTGAGCCCGGCACCCAGATGACGCTTCGAACGTTTCACTACGCTGGAGTCAGGGAACAAAACGTAACTCTCGGTCTACCCCGCCTCATTGAAATAGTGGACGCTCGACGAACACCATCCACGCCGATTATGACCATTTACCTTGACAAGGAGCATCAAAAGAGCAAGGAGAAAGCCACCGAAATCGCCCGTAACATAATTTGCACAAATGTAGAGGACATTGCAGAAGCCGCACCCTATATAGACCCTGAACAAGAAGGAGTTGTTGTCAAACTTAACCCAAGTATGATGGAAGAACGCGGCATCACCCCAGAAGAGTTACCAGACGCGCTGCACCTACCGAGTTATACAGCGAAGGTCAAGGATGGTCACTTGATCCTTAAACCGAAAAGGCCAACAGACCTCAAAAAGCTCGTGGACGGAATATTTGCACAGCATGTCAAAGGGGTACCTAGCATCCGCAGGGTTCTTATCACCGAGGAGATGGGGGAGTGGGTTATAAGAACAGATGGCTCTAACCTGCCAAGGGTTCTTGACATTGAAGGTGTGGATCCAACACGAACAATCACTAACCATATCCATGAAATCGCCAAAACTCTTGGAATTGAGGCGGCCAGAAACGCGATAATCAAGGAAGCCATGGGTGTTCTAGAGGAGCAGGGCCTCGATGTGGACATACGACACGTTACGCTGGTGGCAGACATAATGACTTCAAACGGTGATGTGCGGCAGATAGGGAGACATGGAATCAGCGGAGAAAAATCCAGCGTCCTCGCAAGGGCAGCCTTCGAGATCACGGTTCCAAACATAGTTGAAGCAGCCATCAGGGGAGAGAGCGATCCCCTGAGAGGAGTAACCGAAAACGTTATAGTGGGGCAATCCATACCCATCGGCACAGGGTTAGTGGATCTTTATATGTCAAGTGCATATCGAGAGAAAGCGAAATGATCGACATAAACAAGGCTATCGCCACCACTGTGAAAACCGGAAAGGTTTTTTTTGGAGTTAACAATGCTATAAAAAACACTAAGACAGGAAAGGCTAAGCTTATAATAGTCACGTCGAACTGTCCACGAAAAAATCATGAGGACATCGAATATTACTGTAAGCTTTCCAACATTCCGATGATTATTTATAATGGAACTAGCATAGACTTAGGCGTGGCATGTGGAAAACCGTTCATGGTTTCAGCCTTGACCGTAAGGGAACCAGGAGATTCGGACATCCTCAAACTCACGGAGGCAACGAATGTCTAGCGGAATAAAGTTCACGAGCCACGAGATGCGATACATCGCCTTGTTTGAAAGCATAACAGGTGCAACCGTAAAGGACTGCATAGTTGACGACGACACCGGCAGAATAATTTTCATAGTAAAAGAAGGAAACATAGGAATGGCTATAGGGAGAAGAGGCAAAAACATTCATCTCTTAGAAAAAATGACTGGAAAAAAGCACGAAGTGATCGAGCATTCCGAAAACCCCGCCCAATTTATTAAGAACGCTCTGAAACCAGCCAGGGTGAACGAGATACGCATAACCGAGCGCCCAGACGGCAAAACAATCGCCGTGGTCTCCGTGAACCCCAAGGATAAGGGTGTTGCTATCGGCAAAAATGGGAGAAACGCTGAACGAATTCGATTCTTGGCAAAAAGATACTTCCAGATACAAAACGTCAGTATAATGTAACGTTCTTTTAGGAATTACGCTTGTTTTCTTGAGAGCATCTTCTCAAGCGTTGGTCGCAATTTCTCGTTTTCCGCCTTAATCTTTTCCTTCCCCAAACCCTTCATTTGTTCAGTCATTTCCTTGATAAGCCCAGTGAATTTCACTCCCTCCGCCGCCGAAACGTATTCTACCTTGAACCTTTCGGGGCTGAGTCCCAGTTTTTCGAATATCTTTGCTAAGGCTTCCATTCTTGCCTTCATTTTCGCGTTTCCTGAAATATAGTGGCAGTCGTAGGGCAGGTGGCAGGCGGCCACCAACACCATGCCAGCGCCCAGTCTGAAGGCCTCTAGAACAAAGTCTCGATCCACGCGTCCCGAGCACATGACCCGTATCGCCCTTATGGTGGGTGGATACTCAAAGCGACTTGTCCCAGCGAGGTCTGCCCCCGCGTAGCTACACCAGTTGCAGAGGAAGCCCAGTATCTTGTCTTCAGGATTCTCCTCTAGGGCGGCTCGAATTTGAGCAAATATCTGCGCGTCTGTGAAATGCATCTGGGTGATGGCATCAGCCGGACATTCAGCGGCACAGGTGCCACATCCATGACACATGGCGGTTGTTACCCGAGCAGGCTGTCCTTCAGGAGCCTTTATGGCGCCGTATGGACACCTCGTCTCGCATATGCCGCACTTCGCCTTTGTGTTCCGGCATTTGTCAGGGTCCACCACAGCGATGATGGGTTCAATCTTCCAGGTTGGCTGAGAAAGGATGGTTGCGGCTCGAGCTGCTGCTCCGCTTCCCTGAGACACGCTGTAAGGTACATCCTTCGGACCTTGACAGGCCCCGGCAAGAAAGATTCCGTCAACAGCTGTGTCGATGGGCTTAAGCTTCGGGTGACTCTCCATGAAGAAACCGTCGGCTCCACGAGTTACACTTAGGATTCTGGCCACCTCGTCGGATTTCTTGCTTGGAACTGCTGCGGTGCATAAAACTACAAGTTCCGCTTCCAGCTCAATGGGTTCTCCGAGCATCATGTCTTCCGCGCGTATGATGAGATTTTTCGTCTTCGGTTCTTCCATTATCTGTGAAGCTTTTCCTCGGATGAAGTTGATCCCCAGGTCACGAGCTCTTCGATAGAATTCTTCGTAGCCTTTGAAGTGGGTGCGCATATCCATGTAGAGAATGTAAACCTCAACATCGTCATGGTATTTCTCCTTAAGCAGAATCGAGTTTTTCAATGCGTACATACAGCAAAAACCTGAACAATACTCGTACTTGTTCACATCCCTTGAACCTACGCATTGAATGAAGGCTACTGTTTTAGGCTTCCCTCCATCAGAAGCGCGCACAACATTTCCACCGGTTGGTCCCGCCGCCAAAATGAGCCTCTCAAACTCCAGAGCCGTGATAACGTTGTCGTATCTGCCGTAGCCGTATCGGCTGTCGTCGTATGGTATGTAGATGTCAAACCCTGTTGCAACGGTGATGGTTCCTACCTCAAGCTCGATTTCCTCGGGCTTCTGATCAAAATTGATGGCTTGACGGGCTCCACAAGCATCCACACACTTGTAACATTCAATACAGTAATCCATGTCAATGGTGTAAACGAGGGGAACCGCCTGATCGAAAGGAACCGAAATCGCTTTTCTTACACCCATGTTCATGTCCCATTCATTAGGGAACTCTATGGGACAAACGTCTCGACACTCACCACAACCCGTGCAATCCTCAGCAATCACATATCTGGGGTTTTTCCGAATTTTCACCTTGAAGTTTCCCACAAAACCTTCAACGCTGAGAATGTCTGCGTACGATATTATTTCGATATTAGGGTGGCGAGAAACATCCACCATCTTAGGGCCTTCGATGCATATCGAACAGTCTAGGGTTGGAAAAGTTTTGTCCAGTTGAGCCATGTGCCCGCCTATGCTTTCACCTCTTTCAGCGAGGTAAACCTTGAAACCCATGGCGGCAAGGTCTAGGGCAGCGCTTATTCCCGCGATTCCCCCACCCAAAATCAGAGCCTTATTCGTCACAGGAACCTCGATGGTTTCGAGGTCTTGAAGCAACCTTGCCTTCGCAACAGCCATCCTCACGATGTCTTTCGCCTTTTCAGTTGCCTCCTTCGGAGTGCTGGGGTGGCACCATGAGGAAAATTCCCTTATGTTCGCCATCTCGAAAAGGTAGGGGTTTAATCCAGCTTCGGCTACGCATCTTCGGAAGGTTGGTTCATGCAGGCGTGGTGAACACGCCGCAACAATAACTCTATTCAACTTGTGTTCCTTTACTGCCTTCCTGATCTCTTCTTGCCCCGGGTCAGCACACGTGTAACGGTTGTCTATAGCCACCACCACGTTGGATAGAGTGCGGGCGTATTCTGTGAGTTCTTTCACATCAATAACTCCCGCTATGTTAAGGCCGCAGTGGCAGACGAACACTCCAATTCGTGGCTCTTCAGACATTCTAGGTTGTCCTCCTCCATGCAAGTCTTTTCTCAACAGACTCCTGAGCTTTCGTTGAGCTCTTGGCCCGCAGTTCCTTCGTCATCCCCTTAGCGGATGTCAGCTTTTCAAGGGCCTTGTTCCAAGCGCCGGAATGAACAGGCGTGTGACGTATGTAAGTTCGCTGAAGTTCAAGCGCCTCCTCCACTGGGCAAACGATTTTGCAGACGCCGCAATAGACGCAGTATAACTCGTTAACATACACTTTTCCGTCCTCCGATAGGTATAAGGCTCCGGGGATTGGACAGACGTCTAGGCAGTCTTGGCAGCCCTCTGGACATTTCTCACGATTTATCCTGAGGCTTCCGTGAAATATCTTTCGAACGCGAATGGCACCTTCTGGACATTTTACTTCACACAGCCGACAGCACGGGCAAAAATTCTTTTCTATGTCCACCGCGACTGTAAGATTCTCTTTGTTCCGTCTCGACTTTATGTCTGTAACTTCTTCTCCTTCAGGAGTGCGTACGCTGACCTTAATGAGATCCAACGGACATGCTTCCTCGCAGTCTACGCAATCCAAAGGGCACTTCGTTGCGTCAACCTCGATTTCGCGTATGAGTTGGGGAAAACTTTCTGTTTTGATTACGGGGACCACGTGTTCGCCGTTGACCATCACCTCTAATGCTCCGAAGGGACAAATTGGCTCGCACATTCCACAATAATGACACTTCTCTTCGCTGACATCGATGGTGGGGGGCTTTGCCTTTTCTCCATCTGCTTTAGGAAGCTTTTTGATTTCCATGGCTTCCCGGGGGCAGATTTCCTTGCAGATTCCGCAACCCGTGCACCTAGCTTTATCCAAGGTTAGGGAGTACCGCTTCGCGTGTAGAATCATTTCTGCCTTAAGTTCGTTTTCTGTTTCGGTTTTTAGCAGTTTCATGGGCATTTTATGTCCCTGTTCAGGAGGTGCGCAATATGTCCATTTGGAAGTATTTAGGCGATATGAAATATTATAAACCTTATTGATTGACGCCTTGTTACGGGGTTTTCGACAGGGTTGACTTAGCGAGAAACAGTAAATCAAATGGAACCATGTGCTGGAGTTTCCTCGGTAGAGTTTAAGAGAGCCCCTTCTCCAATGTTTGTTAGGAGAGCTTAGCAATGGAACGAATAACTATGGCTCACGGAGCCGGCGGAACAGTCATGGCCGACCTAGTTAAGAAATATGTGTTAAAACACCTTGGCGGTAGCGCCGCCGAAGTTCCGCTGGAAGCCCTCGACGACTCAGCCGTAATAAACGACATCGTTCTGAAGTCAGACTCCCACGCAGTGAAGCCCCTCTTCTTCCCAGGCGGCGACATCGGAAGACTAGCTGTCGCGGGCACCATTAACGACATAGCGGTAATGGGCGCCGAGCCAGTTGCCCTCACATCAGGCCTCATACTGGAGGAAGGTCTTCCAATAGCAGATTTAGATAGGATTTTGGAAAGCATGGCCGAGACGTGCAGAGAAGCCGGAGTGTACATAATTACCGGCGACACAAAGGTCGTCGAGAAGGGCGGTCTAGGAGGATGCGTTATCAACACTTCTGGAATAGGAAAGCGAAATGAAGCCCTAGAAAGAAACGTTGTTGAAGTGAAGAAGCACCGTTCCTTTAACACGCGCTGGATTCTAGACTCCAATTTGAAACCCGGCGACAAAATCATCGTTTCAGGCACCATGGGAGACCACGGACTAGCCGTTTTGTCGGCTCAGGAGGGCTACAACTTCGGAAGCCAAATCGTGTCCGATGTAACTCCACTAAACAAGTTGATTATGCAGTTGTTGAATGTGGGCGGAATAGTGGCCATGAAGGACCCTACGCGAGGAGGCTTATCCAACGCGCTGAACGAATGGAGCGAAAAGTCAAAGGTTGGAATATTGGTGCATGAAGAGAGGATACCGATACGGGGAGACGTTAGGGCGGCTTGCGAAATGCTGGGCATAGACCCGCTGGAGGTTGGCAACGAAGGCAAAGTGTTGATAGGAGTTGTGCCCCCGAAGGCTGAAGAAATTTTGGCAGCGTTAAAAGAGACAGAGGAGGGAAAAGACGCCCAAATAATAGGAGAAGCAACCCGTGATTTCAGCGAAGTCGTTCTTGAAACGGTGGTTGGCGGAAAAAGAATTCTTGCACCACCAATCGGAGATCCAGTTCCAAGAATCTGCTAACAAAAAATACGCAACTAATGGAGCTAAAATTTAGCCCCAAACCTTCTTTCTCTCTCTACACAAAAAACACACACAAAAACAAAAAATAAAAAAACACACGTGCACCCTGTCTGTCCAAACAATACAACCCGTCTCTTTAGAGATGTTCAAGTAACTCATCAATCGTTGAGACAATTATCGTGTTACATAGCACGTCCAGTCTAGATTGCCTTGAAATCGAGGACCACATATTCTCGGTAACAACAATATTGCTGTAAGGTATCGCTAGACTCAAAGCCCAAATGTCATAGATGTCATTCACTGGAATAGGTCTTTGGAGTTGTTGGTCCCTTTCGAGTGTTAATGTAAATAAACACAATGCCGTAGGAATACTATTGAGAAATTCTCTGAAGTCTTTTTCAGACCAACCTGCCGTAATAATCGGGTCTTTAGGAAGATTCATCTCAAAGAGTACTTTCGCAAGTTTTGGCACGATCATATCTCTGAAAAACCTAGCGAACTCTACTCTTCTTCTAAACTTGTTGTCTTTTATTTCAGACCGTTCTTTTCGAATGTGTTCCATTGCTTTTGTGGCTTCAACATCATAAGCTTGAATCGAGCGTGGTATCTTATGCTGTCCTGTCAGAATTGTATATAATGCTTCAGGACTATCCAAAAGATCGAGCAATTCTTGTTTGATTTGATCAGGAAGCTCTGGAGTGCCCCTTCTCGAAACAATTTTAGGCACGGCTTCTACTAAATGACCAATGCCTTTTCCAAAGACATATTTTCCCACATCTGTTGAGGCAAGCCCGTATCTGAAGCGTACTGTTTGACGGATTTCCATCTCGATTATTGAATTGACATTAGGTAAGAAAGAGTATCCTTTTGACAACATGACCATTAGAGATGCTAGTTTTTCTCTTCTTTTACTATTGGAAATTTTACAGGTCTCGGCAACATGAATTATCGAAAGCGGAAATATCGCAGACCCAGCTTCAACAGCTTTTACGATAGCGCTGGTTATTTCTTCATCGCATTTGGCAAGATCTATCCAACCTTTTTGATCTAAATAGGCAATCTTCAGGGGCTATCTCCTTCTCGAGCTTCTGATTGTTACATCCTTGGTATCCATGTTTCTCTTTCTCCCCTAAGATGTTTCGCCAACAATAATGCTTCTTCATTTATTAAAGTCTCAATGGTTTGCCTTTTTCCTTTCTAATTCTAGGAACTTCAACCTTATATTCAACACGGTTAACTTTTTCATAAAATCTTTTGGTTTTGAGGGGCTAAAATTTACCTGAGCTTAGTGGTTTTGTGTTTAGCCCAGATTCTACATGTGCCTTCCATGGAGACCATGCACGCTCCCTTTGGAGCCTGAGGCGTGCAAACCTTCATGTAAAGAGAACATTCCGGAGGCTTTATCTTCCCAATCATAACTAGGTGGCAGAGGCAGCCGGGCAGTAAGTCTCTGGAGCCTTCGATCTTTACGCCGTATTTTTTTCTGGCATCATAGGCTATGAATTCTTCCCTTAACGCCAACGCTGATGAAGGAAGTTTTCCAAGTCCCCTCCAGCGTCCATCCACCACACTGAACACCTGCTCCATGAGCCGCTGCGCCTTGACGTTGCCCTCCCACGTGACAGAACGTTTATACTCATTCTCAAGCCTGGCTTCACCGTCCTTTACTTGCTGGAGCAGCATGGAAATGGCGAAAAGAACGTCCAGCGGCTCGAAACCCGCCACCACGGTTGGCATGCGGTAGGCCTTGGGAAATATTTCATAGGGCTTCATTCCGATGATGGTGGAGACGTGGCCAGGCGCGATGAAGCCGTCTATGTGCAAGTCGCCCACACCCAGAAGCAGTTCCATGGCTGGTGGGATCAACCTATGGGAGACGAGAAAACTGAGGTTTTGAGGCGGCTTGTTAAGAATTTCAATGGCAGTGGACGGCGCGGTAGTTTCAAATCCTATGGCAAAGAAGACAAAATTCTTGTCTGGTTCCTTCTCAGCCATTTTCACAGCGTCCCCAACGCCATACACGATTCTAACGTCCCCGCCAGAAGCTTTGGCCTCCTGAAGCGACGATTCAGAGCCAGGGACCCGAAGGAGGTCGCCGAAAGTTACAAGGGTTACTCCGTCTAGAGCCAATGATATGGCTTCGTCGATTTCAGCTGCGGGAAGAACGCAGACTGGACATCCTGGTCCAGCGATTACGTCTACGGTTTCGGGGAGAAGGGATCGGAGTCCATAGTGGGTTATCGTCCATTCATGGGTTCCGCATACGTGACAAAATTTTATGTTGTAGGGTGGCGTCAAGCTTCGAATGTGGTCCGCAACCTTCTTTGCTAGAGCTGGATCCCTGAATCTCAACTCTTCACTCATGGCGTTGCAGTCCTCTTACATGACCAATTTTATGCTCTTTATTGTACATTCTCTTCCTCCAACTATGCTTACTGCGTCTCCGCACTTGGGGCAGCGAAGAGTAGGGGTTGGAAGGTGGTACATTGGGTCATCTTCATATGTGAAGGCCCCCTCGTAGCCGCAACTGGAACACTTAACAACACCGTTCTTCTCTTCCATGTAAAGCTTTGAACCCTCCATTATGGTGCCCTTCACCAGTACGTCGTAGGAGAAGCGAACCTGTTCGAGGCCCAGAAACGTCAGCTTTCCTATAACAAGATGAACCTCAGTGACCTTCTTTGCCTTATGTTTTTCCGCCTCTTTGAGAACGGTTTCCACGATTTGCGTTGTCATGGAAAATTCGTGCACTTTTCTGTTAGCTCCACTAAAGTTAAGGTTAGAGTTCCAGTGCATCTACCACTTCTATGACGCCTTCTCCGCTTCTGCAGTTTGTCGCAACGACCTTCGCGTTGGGATTTATCTTCTTAGCATCCCTCTTCAGTTTTTTGACATCAACCCCCATCGCTTGGGCCAGATCCTTCTTGTTTATAACCGCTACGTCTGCTCCCATAAAGATAAACGGGTGCTTAACAACCATGTAGGGTCCTTCGGTGACGCTTACCACAACAATGCGTTTCTCAGAGCCTAGGGGGAAATCAGCTGGGCAGATGAGGTTTCCAACGTTTTCAATGAATAGGAGATCAATTTCTTCTAAGTTGATCCTTTGGAGCGCCTTTCTCACCAAGTTGGCGTCCAGATGACATTCTTTTCCGGTGTTGATTGGAACAACCTCTACGCCATGTTTTCCAATAAGCTCCGCGTCTATGGTTGTCGTTAAATCGCCCTTGAAAGCCGCGATCCTATACTTTTCCTTCAACGCTTGAACAAGTTTTTCAATGAGGGTGGTTTTTCCTGAACCAATGGCTCCCATAACATCAATTGCGGTTACACCGCGTTTCCGCAAAAGCTCCCTGTTTTTTGCCGCGAGTTCCTGGTTGGCTTTCAGAAGATCCTTGTCAAGCTCTATGTCGTAGATTTCTCCTTCCTCAGCCTTTACGACCTCCTTCAAACGCGTCAAGCGTGATTCCTCCCAAATTTATTCGTATTTGAGGATTTCTTCCCATAATCGAAGGGTTTCCTCAGCCGCCTCCTTGTCAATAACCTGAATGGCGTATCCTGCGTGAACCAGAACGTATTCCCCCACATGGGCTTCCACAAGCATGACATTTACGTCTCGGACAATTCCCTGCCCAAAATCAACTTTTGCAACGTCTCCCTGAATTTCTAGGACTTTAGCTGGGATTGCAAGACACATTTTGTATCACCTATAAGATGAGTACCTAAAATAAATCGGTTCTGGTTTATGGCGTTTAGAAGGCTGCAGCGACAACCTGCCCAAACGAGATTCCTCCATCCCCGGGCGGAATTTGATTATGAACAAGGAACTTGAAACCGTTTTCTTCAACAATTCTTCTAATCGTTAACGTGATGTACTCGTTGTAGGCAACGCCTCCAGAAAAACCGATAAAGTCAACGTTCAGCCGCTCTGCCTCATCCACAGCCAACTCAGCCAAACCCCTAGCAAGATAGGACTGGGTTGAACAGGCTAGGTCAGCGACCGAATGTTTCCCTCTCTGATGGAAGATTTGGTGAACAAGAAGTGAGGTTTCGATGGCGTTCCCCTTGAATTCTGGCGTCAATTTTAACACGTCTTTTCCCTTCAAGGCAGCAGACTCTAGCTTCATCGCTGGCTCGCCCTCGTAAGTTCGCTCGTAACATATGCCTAGTATTGCCGACACGGCGTCTAGTACTCTTCCGCAACTCGTGGTTTTGGGTGCTGATCCTTTTTCTAATTGTTTAATGATTATTTCAGCTTCGCTTCTGCCGTGTGGGAAGAGGTCGCTGTTTGAGAACAGCCATTCTTCAATATCTGCCTCACCATGAAGTATTCCGGCAGCCATTCTTAATGGGTAAAGCGTGGCTAGGTCGCCTCCCACCATGGGTTGCTCTTGAAGGTGTCCTAGCCGCTTGAATCCGTCTTGGTTGCAGTAGAGTATTTCTCCTCCCCATGCGTTGCTGTCTGAACCGTAACCGAAGCCGTCGCAGGCTATGCCCACCATTTCGTCAACATCGTGTTCACCCATGAGAGATGCTATGTGAGCGTGATGATGCTGAACTGGAACCACTGGGCATTCAAGTTTGTCTCCTAATTTTTGAGCCAGCCTTGTGGTGGTGAATTTTGGATGCAGGTCACAGGCTATGACTTCGACCTTGCTGTTCGTCAGTTTTATCAGATGATTTATGGTGCTTTTCAAGAAGCTAAGCGTCTCTAGGTTCTCTACGTCTCCGATGTGCTGTGAAATGAAAGCCTTGTTCCGTAAAAGCACGCAGGAGGTCACATTGAGTTCCGCCCCTACTCCTAAGGCGCAACTGTTTGCCAAACGTTTCAGGTGGACAGGTTCAGGGGCGTACCCCCTTGATCGACGAATTATACTCTGGTTTTGACCATGGAGTCGAATAACAGGGTCGTCGCATCTATGAGCAATGGTTCTGTTGTGGAAAAGGAAGAAATCCACTACGGACCCAAGCTTTTTTCTGGCTTCAGCGTTGTCCGTGACAATCGGTTCGTTTGGAGGATTTGCACTAGTCATAACAAAGGCGGGTTCGCGTACCTTGTCAAAAAGCATTGCGTGCAAGCCCGTGTACGGAAGCATTACGCCGATGTTATGTAAGCCCGGAGAGATGAGTTCTGAAAGGTAAAAGTCATCCCTTTTCTTCAACAGGACAATGGGCTTAATGTAGCAAGTTAGCAGTTCAGCTTCTTTCATGCTCACCTCCGCGAAGGACTTTACTGCGTCGATGTCGCGAGCCATTATCGCGAAGGGTTTTTGATTTCTGTGCTTAACTTTTCTCAATCTGGCAATAGGCTCTGACTTGGTGGTGGCGGTAGCAACGTGAAAGCCTCCGTTGCCCTTAATCGCAATAACATGTCCCTCCTCCAAAAGTCTCCCTGTTTCTCTGATAGGGTCTTCACATTCCATGGGCTCGCCGACGTTTGTCGCGAGATAAGCTTTAGGACCACACTTAGGGCAAGCCACCGTCTGAGCATGAAACCTGCGATTTAACGGTTCTTTGTACTCTCTGGAACAGAAATCGCACATCTGGAAATCCTGCATCGTTGTGTTAAGCCTATCGTAAGGAAGCCTCCTGATTATGGTGTATCTAGGACCGCAGTTCGTGCACGTGATGAAAAAATAGTTGTAACGTTTGTTTTTTGGGGCTCGAAGTTCGCTTAAACACTCATCGCAGATCGAAACGTCTGGTGGGATAACGGACCCGGAGAGTTCAACATTCTCAGAACTCTTCAGAATTGAAAATTGTTCAAAATTGTTCTCGCCTTCGGTGTAATTGATTGTCAGATCGTAGATTCGAGCGAGAGGAGGTTTTTTCTCTTTCAAATCCTTGAGAAATCGTTTAATGTCAGTTTTCTTTCCCTCAACGACGATTTCAACGACGGCGTCTCCTCGGTTTCGCACGTAGCCAACTAGCCTGTTTTCTACAGCAACTCGATAGACAAAAGGTCGAAAACCCACGCCTTGAACGATGCCGCTGACTTTGATTTCTGCACGCAAAGGCTAGTCGACCTCCCTTATCGGAAATTAAATTCTTCTAAGCGTGACTAATAAATGAGTAGTTTTTGGAGGAGATGTTTCCAACTCCTTTTCAGCGAGATGTTTAAAAGTTCAAAACAACACTTGTTAGCACTCTGAAGGTTACGAGTAGCCGCACATCCTAGGGGAGAACGTGAAAGATGACGGAAGAAGAACCGAGGATAGGCTTGTACATTTGCCACTGTGGAGGAAACATAAGCGATACGGTGGATGTGGAAAAGGTGAGAGAAGCCGCTGCCAAAATGGAAGGAGTGAAAGTTGCGCAAACATACGAATATGTGTGCAGCGATCCTGGACAAGAAATGATAAAGGAGGGTATAAAAGAGCATGGGCTCAACAGAATCGTGGTAGCGTCGTGTTCACCGCGGATGCATCTCGACACCTTCAGGCGAACCGTGGAATCAGCTGGTTTGAACCCGTACTTCCTTGGAATGGCGAACATTAGGGAACAGTGCAGCTGGGTTCACGACGACGTAGAGGCTGCAACGGCTAAGGCAATCGACCTTATCCGAGGAGCCGTGGAGCGAGCTCGTTACCTTGAGCCCCTAGAGATTAAGACCACGCCTGTGAATCAGAATGTTCTAGTGATTGGGGGAGGAATCGCTGGTATCATCTCCTCTCTAGAGTTAGCTGACAAGGGCTATCAAGTATATCTGGTTGAGAGAAGCCCAAGCATAGGCGGGCACATGGCTCAGCTTAGCAAAACCTTTCCCACCCTAGACTGCTCTCAATGCATTCTGACACCGAAAATGGTTTCTGCCTCGCAACACCCGCGTATAACGATAATTAGCGTGGCAGAACCAGAGGCTGTTGAGGGGTCGCCTGGCACCTACAGAGTCTTAATCAAGAAGCGTCCAAGGTTTGTGGATGCAAGAAAGTGCACGGCTTGCGGAGAGTGTGAAAAAGTCTGCCCCATCAAGGTTCCGAGCGAATTTGAAGTCAACATGCTTCCGCGAAAGGCTATCTACACTCCCTTCAAGCAGGCGGTTCCAAAAACATACGTGATAGACAGAGACCACTGCTTGTTCTTCAAAAAGGGAATTTGCAGGGTTTGCGAAAAAATCTGCCCAGGTAAAGCTATTGATTTCGAACAGAAAGAAGAAACCATTGAGCTGGATGTGGGTGCAATCGTTGCTTGCACTGGATTCCAGCAATTAGACCCAAAAATCCCAGAGGAGTACGCCTTCGGCTTGCACCCGGACATTGTAACTAACCTGCAGTTCGAGCGACTCATAGGGCAAGGATTATGCAGACCATCTAACGGGAAGGTGGCGAAAAAGGTGGCTTTCATACTTTGCGTGGGCAGTCGAACGATGAACAAGGAAGAGGGGGTTGAACACTGTTGCAAGATAGGTTGTATGGCTTCGATTAAGCAGGCTATGTTACTTCAGAAGGTTGTGCCTGACGCTGAACCCTGGATTTTTTACACGGACATAAGAGCCGATGGAAAGGGATACGAAGAATTTTACGCCACGTCTCAGGATCATAACGTTCGATTTGTTAGGGGACGCGTAGCGGAAGTTGTTCCATTAAATAACGATGGGATACTCGTGAAGGCAGAGGACACTCTTATCGGAGCACAGGTTGAAGGAACGTTTGACTTAGTGGTGCTTGTTCTGGGGATCGTTCCTGATTTGGGCACCGAGGAATTGGCGAAAAAATTAGGCATTCAAGTTGGTTCTGATGGCTTCCTCCTGGAGAGACACTACAAGCTTAGACCAGTTGACAGCCAACGCGAGGGAGTGTTTGTTGCCGGATGCGCCCTAAGTCCGAAGGACGTGAGGGAAACAACCCTAGAAGCGATGGCTACTGCCTCAAGGGTAGCAACCTTCGTGGGGAAAGGTGAGATTTCTGTTTCGCCGGAAGTCGCCTACATCATCCAAGAGAAATGCGACAGGTGCGAAATATGCATCAAAGTATGTCCCGTGGCAGCGGTGGAAAAATCTCCGGAGGCTATAACAATCAACCCGGTTTCTTGTATCGGATGTGGAATTTGCGTGCCAAGATGTCCAAGAGACGCCATCGACCTTAAAAACTCCACTGAAGCTCAATTGATGGCTCAAATCCGCGGGGTAAGTGAAGGCGGCAAACCCCCGAAGATCGTCGCCTTTCTTGAAGAGGAGATAGCTTACGGGTCTGCAGACTTGGCTGGGCAAAGCAGAGTTTCTTATCCTTCAAGCGTTAGGATAATCGGCGTTCCCAGCACGGGGCGAATTGGCTTGAAGCACATGCTACAAGCATTCGCTTACGGAGCTGATGGCGTCATATTGCTTGAGGACCACGGCGGAGTATTCAAAGAGGAAGCCCTAAGGGAACATGTTACCCAGATGAAAAAGGAGCTGAGGGAGTATGGCGTCGAACCCCTACGCCTAATGTCCTTTTCTACAACGCTTCCAGAATACAACAAAGTACAAAACACCTTCGAAACATTCGACGCGAGAATCTCGAAGATGGGCCCTCTCTCAGAGGAAACTCGAGCGAAAATCAGAGAAAAACTATAATCAAATCAATTCCAGTGGTAACATTCATAAAGTTGATGCGAATCATCCCGTGTGGTGATAGCTAAATTGGCTAGGGAACACTGGGACCTGATCATCATAGGCGCTGGTCCAGCGGGCTTAACGGCTGGTCTCTATGGTGCCCGCAGCGGGCTCAAAACGCTGGTTCTTGACGAGAAAATGCTCGGTGGGGCAATTGCTGATATTCCGTTGGTTGAAAATTACCCAGGCTTTAAAGCCATTAGTGGCCGCGACTTAGCTGACAAAATGGCTGAACATTGCAAAAAATTTGGGGCGAAAATCAGTGAATTGGAAAAGGTTGTTGAACTTGACCTTAAGGGTGGAAAGAAAATTGTTAAGACGAGTAGAGCAGTTTACACAGCCTCGGCAGTGATTATCGCCTCTGGAAGTCATTATAGAACTCTTGGAGTGCCTGGGGAGTCCGAATTTAGAGGCAGAGGAGTTAGTTACTGCACTTTGTGCGACGGAGCCTTCTTTAAGGGAGGAAACGTGCTTGTGGTGGGCGGTGGAAATTCCGCTGTGGTTTCTGCCAGATACCTCGCAAACATAGCGTCCCATGTCAGGTTGGCTCACCGAAGAGGTCAACTAAGGGCAGAAGAAGCCCTCGTAAAGGACTTGATTGCACAAGGAGTGGAGATTATGTGGAATACAGAGTTCAAGGAAGTTAAAGGAGACACCAAGGTAAAGGGAGCTGTCTTAGTAAACACCAAAACAGGCGAAACCATGGAAATCGACGTAGACGGCATATTCGTTCAGGTCGGTGAAGCACCGAACAGTCAGATCGCTAAAGAGGCGGGAATAGAAGTGGATGAGGCTGGTTATATCATCGTGGATAACCGTCAAAGAACCAACATTGCAGGAGTATACGCAGCTGGCGATGTAACTAACTGTCCTGTTAAACAGATTGGAACGGCTGTTGGACAAGCCATAATTGCGGCTAGTGAAGCTTTTGGCTATATTAAAAGACCATACTACTACAAGGCATGATTCCCTGCGTTTATGAGGAATTGAGAGAAAGATTTAAGTTTCAAATTAAGAAGTGAACTACTCTCCTTCGGAGAAGAAGAGATCCTCCCCTGCTATCTACGTGGGAACGGAAATAAAAGGTAACAGCCTATGTACAAGATAATCAAAAAGGTGGAATTGGCTCCAAATATCAAACTGATCGAGGTTAACGCTCCAGAAGTTGCCAGGAAAGCCAAGCCGGGTCAGTTTGTGATAATTAGGATAGATGAGAAAGGAGAGAGATTTCCTTTAACACTTGCAGAATGGGAACCAACGAAAGGAACGATAACCATCATTTTTCTAGAGGTTGGAGTGTCAACCAGAAAGCTTGCTGCATTTAGAATCGGAGATGAAATACTAGATGTAGTTGGGCCATTAGGGAATCCAAGCGACATAAAACATTATGGTTTAGTAGCCGTTGTTTGCGGGGGCGTTGGCACGGCAGCGGCTTACCCCATAGCTAAAGCACTAAAAGAAGCAGGCAACCAGGTGGTTTCTATAATTGGAGCTAGAACTGAGGAGCTACTTATTCTGGAAGATGAAATGAAAAGCCTTAGTGATGAACTGTACATCTCGACTGACGACGGTTCAAAAGGACACAAGGGTTTCGTTAGCGACGTATTAAAAATGCTTATTGAAAAAGGATATCTTTTTGATATAGTATATGCGATAGGCCCTCCCTTGATGATGAGAGCAACCGCGGATGTAACAAAGCCACATTCCATGAAGACAATTGTGAGCTTGAATCCAATAATGGTGGACGGGATGGGGATGTGCGGAGCCTGCAGAGTAACTGTGGGCGGAGAAACCAAGTTTGCCTGTCTCGACGGACCAGAATTTAATGGACATCTCGTCGACTTCGATGAACTTATCAAGCGACTAAGGGTGTATCTATCTGAGGAAAAGCAAGCAGCAGAATTATACGAAAAATCGGGGTAATCAAGCGTGGATAAGGAAAAACGAAAGCATGCTATTCCCATGCCGAAGCAGAAGGTTGAGGACCGCGTCCACAACTTCAACGAAGTAGCCTTAGGTTACACCATGGAGCAAGCCGTGGCAGAAGCCGAAAGATGCATACAGTGTCCTAAGCCCCAATGCATACAAGGCTGCCCCGTGGAAGTAGACATACCCGCATTCATCAAAGAGACCAGAGAAAAAAACTTCAACGGAGCCATCAGAATAATAAAGGAAAAGAATAGCCTACCAGCAATTTGTGGCCGAGTTTGTCCCCAAGAAGACCAGTGTCAAAAGTTCTGCGTTCTGGGCAAGAAAGGAGATCCGATGGCTATTGGGCGGCTGGAGAGATTCGTCGCCGACTACGAACTCCAGAAAGGAGTTACCGTTCCACCTGGATCAAAGCCATCCATAAGCGGAAAGGTGGCTATTGTGGGATCTGGACCAGCAGGACTTACAGCAGCTGCTGATTTAGTCAAACTAAGACACAAAGTTGTCATATTCGAGGCGCTTCATGTTCCCGGCGGCGTACTTATGTATGGAATCCCGGAGTTTAGGCTGCCTAAAAAGATAGTGCAAGCTGAGGTTGACTATATCAAGAAGCTTGGGGTTGATGTTAGAACGGATCATATGATTGGAAGGTTATACACGATAGACGAATTGTTTAAACGTGGATTTGACGCCGTCTTCATTGGAACAGGGGCAGGTCTTCCCGGTTTTATGGGGATACCTGGAGAAAATTTAGGTGGAATATACTCTGCCAACGAATTTTTGATTAGAGTAAATTTAATGAAGGCATACATGTTTCCAGACTACGATACCCCAATTAGGGTGGGTAAGAAGGTTGCAGTGATAGGCGGCGGCAACGTTGCCATGGATTCTGCGAGATGTGCTTTAAGGCTGGGAGCAGAGGAAGTCTGGATAGTTTACCGAAGATCTAGGGAGGAGATGCCAGCTAGGCTGGAAGAAATAGAAAACGCAGAGGAAGAGGGCATCAAATTCAAGTTTCTCACAGTTCCTGTCAGATTTTTGGGCGACAAAAGCGGCTGGGTAAAGGGAATGGAATGCATCGCCATGCGGCTTGGAGAACCAGACGAGTCGGGACGAAGAAGACCAGTTCCCATAGAAGGTTCCGAGTTTGTCATGGACATGGACACTGTGGTGATAGCTATAGGGCAAACTCCAAACCCCGTCATTCAACGGACCACTAAAGGCCTTAAGATCACCAGACACGGTACCATAGTTGTGAATGAAAAAACTGGAAAAACCAGTAAGAAAGGAGTCTACGCAGGGGGAGACGTGGTCAGCGGCGCAGCCACAGTCATCAGTGCCATGGGAGCCGGAAAAACAGCTGCCCGCAGCATTCATAGGTATTTAATGAGGAAGAAAAAAGCGCAAAAACGTAAGAAATTATAATTTCATAAGACAGGAAAAATCATGGCTAATTATAAAAGCAAGGAAAACGACATCGAAGTCTATCTGAAGAACTGGCTTTCAAACGCTCAAAAAGTGGTAATTGCAGGCATAGGTAACCAGCTTCGAAAAGATGATTTTGTGGGAGTTGAAATCGTAAGAAATTTGCAGAACAAAGTCTCCCAATTCGTTTACCTGATAGAATGTGAAACCGTTCCAGAAAGCTTCATAGAACCAATAACCGAGTTTAAACCCACCCACATACTAATCGTCGACGCCGCCCTGTTAAACCTAAAACCAGGCTCCTCAAAACTCATGGAACCCGGTCAAATGGCGAAGCAAACCGCCATATCTACTCACGCCCTACCGCTCAGAATATTCTGCGATTACCTTGCGAAAACAACAGGCGCCAAGATTGCCCTACTTTTGATACAGCCAAAAGACGCTGGCTTTGGAGAAGGTCTAACAGCAGAATTGAAAAAGAGTGCAGTAAAATTGACCAATCTTCTGTCAAGGATTCTTCCATAGAACACTGTATACCTTACTTCATACCTGTTCCAAAATCAGAATTAGTTAGAGTTTGAACTAACTTAGACCCTGAACAACGGTTAAGAACGAGCGTTGAAACAAAGAAGAAGGGGGGTTGAAGCTTGAATCTGCTTAACCCGGTACAGTTTTCATGGCTTCTTGGAATAGCTTCTTTACGACGGTTATCCTCGCCTTTTGAGCCAGAAGGTCACGAGTTACGAAGTCCAATGCTTCTTCTGGACACCATTCCACGCACTTAGGCTCTCCATCGCACAGATCACAGGTGAACACCACCCTGGTTTCAGGATGTAGCGTTATGGCGCCATAGTCGCACGCTTCGATGCACCAGCCGCAACCATTGCACTTCTCCTCGTCAATCAAGATGATGCCAGTTTCCTCAGACTGTTCCAAAGCGTCTCTTGGACACGAGGCCACGCATGGAGCGTCTTCGCAGAGTCTACAGGTCACTGACAAGTTGATGAGGGGGTGCAAACGTACGACGCGTATCCGAGACTTAGTAGGGTTAAAGACTTTCTCTTTCTCCAACGAACATATGTACTCGCAAACAGCGCAGCCGACGCATTTTTCGGGATCAGCGGAAACAAACTTTCTTGCAGGTTTTACAGCCATTTTTGTTCCTCCATTTTTCATTTTTTCGGTTTCTCGATTTTCGGCTTTACTATGTGTATGAACTCGTCAAGTCCTATTTCCTTAAGCTTTTCTATTGTTGGAATACCATCCTTCGTCCATCCGCGAATTTCATAGTAATCATCTAGGAGTATGTCTAGCTCCTTTTGGCTGACGTAGCTTCCCTTTGAAACTCCTTCATCGGGTATGGGTGTGTTCATCACTTTCGCTGGCATGTGGTCGTCTTTCCTTGAGAAGCCTTCTCGAATATTGAAGATTCTCGCCAGATTGTTTATTCTCTCGCCAGTTACCGGAAGTTCTTCTGGAGTTACCTCAATGCCCGTTGCCAGCGTATAATATTGCGCCAGATCATTGAACGTTTCGTAGTATACACCTCTCGAAAACTTACACACGATAAGCGAGTCAATTATCGTGTACAAGTCTTCAATTTCTCTGACTAGTTTGCCCCTTCCCTTTTCAGCCTTGAAGCGATTAACCGACCCCTTCACGTCGGGGGCGTATGCTCCGTGTCTGTTATGGTCGGCTCCACGGAAGGAAACAGCGTATCCCAAGGCTGCGGTTTTTAGGCCTCTGATGTCATAGCCTGTCATTTCCACTCCTTTAATGTGGTTGGCGTATTTTTCTGCGCCCTTTCCGATTTTTTCCGCGGCTCTCTTGACGCCTTCCGCTAGTATGTCTCCTAATCCCTCTCGGGTACCCACCTTCTTCAGCATTTCTAGCAGAGCCTCATAGTTGCCGAATCGGAGATCCAAACCGTCAGTATCTTTCGCGGTAAGGATTCCATGCTCATAGCAATCCATGGCAAAGCCAACGATTACGCCAGCAGAAATACCGTCCATTCCATAGTAGTTGCAGGCGCCCATAGCCTTAATGATAGCGTCTAGGCGGTCGATTCCGCAGTTTATTCCAAGGGCCCAAAGGGTTTCATATTCCATTCGAGTGGTGGTTCCTTTGTAGGGTCCCTCTGGGACCACTGCTATGTGTTCACAGCGCATGGCGCATGAGGAGCAACCGATGATTTTTGCAACGAAACGTTCGTTTAGGTATTCTCCACTAACCTTTTCGGCTGCTTCAAAAGTGGCGTTAGTGAAGTTTCTGGTGGGTAGCACTCCTAGGGAGTTGAGAACTAGAACGTTCTCTGGGGTTCCTAGTGTTCTGTATTTTCTTGTAGCTGGTCCTTTCATCCTTTCGTGAAGCATCTTTACAAATTCTCTGAACTCGTCAAGCTTGGCCACGGTGACATCCTTGGTTCCACGCACAGCAACTGCCTTCAGGTTTTTCGAACCCATCACTGCGCCTAAGCCTGTTCTTCCCGCGGCTCTGGTAGAGTCATTGATTATGCAGGCGATTCTAACCAGTTTCTCTCCGGCTGGTCCAATGGCTGCTACGCGAATGTAATGATCTCCAAGCTCCTCTCTGATAGCCGCCTCTGTTTCCTCGGGTGATTTGCCCAAGAGATGTTTTGCGTCCATCAGCTGGACAGAATCGTCATCAATCCACACATAGACTGGCTTCTCCGCCTTACCCTTAAAAATGAATACGTCGTATCCAGCGCGTTTGATCTCAGCGCCGAAAAAGCCATGAGCCTTAGCTTCACCCACTCCTCCAGATAGAGGCGACTTTGAAACAACAGCGTAGCTGTTTCCTGCAGTGGGAGCCATGGTGCCGCTGAGAGGTCCCGTTGCAAATATGAGGGGGTTCTGTGGGCTGAAGGGGTCAATGCCCGGCTTAGAGTGGTCGAAAAGCAGGCGTATTCCAAGTCCTATACCTCCAATGTATTTTTTAGCCATCTCCTCCTTCAAAGGTTCAATTTCGGTTTTTCCAGTTGATAGGTCTACATGTAGTATTCGTTTGGCGTAGCTCAATCTTACTCCTCCAGTCATTACGATTAACTGTTTGAAGAAAAATATGGTAGAATGGAGGAATATTAAACTTATTGTCTTCTAGGTTCAAATCTGAACTTTTGTCTCCACTTTTCCCCTATTTCTTGGTTTTTTGGGCAGTCTTCGTGACACCCACCACATTTTAATATTAGACGTGATCAACCAGTTCCACCGGAAGACGTACGCTAAACTTATCTTAGAGTTCAAACTACCTAGAGAGTGTTTCAACATTGAACGGCTCAAAGTTGGAAGTCAGTTTTTGGGAGCTCTTGCGTGTTTTTAGCAGCAGAGTAAGGGTAGAAATAGTGAAGCTACTGCTGCAATTTGAAATGATATCCTTATCGGACATCGCCAAAAAATTAGAAGAGAAATATAGTCGGAAAATGACACTCCCTGGGCTGCTCAAACATATGAAAGAATTAGAGGACGTCGGGATAGTACAGCGAGAGTCTGGAGCTTTCTTGCCCACACCAGATGCAAGGAAAACCATCTATCTACTGGAAGGAAGGGAAAGAGTTGAAAAAGTCTTGAAGCAACTAGAGGGCAACGTAGGGAATCTGTTGCTGGCTGGAGCAATATTCAGCGAAACAGCTAAACTGGCGCGAAAAGTTCAGGGGATAAGACCTAAACTAGTTGAAGAAGAAAGAAAGCGTCTTGAATCTCTACTTGCCCGGTGCGAATCAGAAGAGGTTTACAGTTATCTGACAGATGATGAGAAGAAGAAAGTAAAACTTTGGAGGATGATGACGACATTTCTGGAAGAATAGTCACTGAATCCTCATAATTTTGACCTCTGCTTGATTACTTCTTCAATGAAGCCAACGACATCCTTCTTTTCAGGTTTTGGAAGACTACCGAGAAGTAGACTCGCTATATCACCAATGCTCTTCGTGAATTCGTTTTCCCGAAGTTTCTGGTATGCCAGAAAAGCTTTGTGAGATCCTACTCCTCCGTAGGACTTTGAAACCTTTGGGTCTTCTTTTATCCGCGCCACGCAGGGAATTTCAAGGAGGTCTTCAAGGTCCTTGACGAAGCCTTCGGTGAACTTCTCAGGCGTCTTGATTCTGTTCAATATAAAACCTAGTGGAGCACACTTAAAGAAGTATTTGCCCAACCGAAGCGTATCTATAGCCGACTCAACACATAAAACAAACTCATCTTCTGTTAAAATAATGATGAAGTATTCGCAAATACCCAACGATAAGAACGCGGCTTCACCTAAAGGAAACGGGACGTCAATGAACAAAAAATCTGCCTTTAACTTCATAAGTTTCTTTGCAAAACCGACGGGATCTATTTCGAAATAGCTTTGCAAGGAAACACCTGATGGTATGAGGAACAAATTGTCAAACTCTGTGGAATACATTGCTTTCTCGATTTCCATATCTTCCTTTATAACTTCGTCAAGCTTGAAACCTTTAGAAGATACGTCAACTCCAAGGATCACCTGCAGAGGGTGATTTGGATCTCCTTCAACTAAAACCACTTTCTTGCCTTTATCGGCTAAAGCAGCACCAACATTTGCAGTAATGAGCGACTTGCCTACGCCGCCTTTTGAGACGGCAAAAGTTATAGATTTCATCTGCCACCGAAGAGTTCTTTGGACGGCAACCTAAAATGTGAGCGGATTATTAACCAATAGGTTAAAGGTATACTAATGCTAACGCTTAGCTTTTCCCTTTTCTTTTTGAAGGCCCAATTTTTCCACAAGCTCTTCCAGAGTGCTAGCAGGGTAAACCTTTACTCCATATTTCTTCTTAAATTTCTCGATTTTTTCTTCGCGTTCAATAACATCTTTTATGAAATGTACGCGCGCGCGTTCCGAGTGACTGACTGGAAAACTTCCCAGCTCACGTTCATATGCTTGGATAACTTTCTTCTGTTCACGGAAAAGTCGGTAATAATGAATGCTAATTGAAAGCAGAATAACTACTGTTGCCGTCAATCCGAGTATTGTCCATTGAGACAAAAATGCGAGTCCCGGCGAGGACTTGTGCATTATTATCACTTCATGTTCTGAGTGCTCATAGGTGAAGTACAGCCATGTATGTGTTCCATTCGTGTGAACTATTTTGGAGTATGAAGGCGGATTCTCGTCAACTACTACTATATATGGAGGCTCAATTAAGGCGTGAGGAATGGAGATGCGACAAAAACCCTTGCCTTCAGCACCGTTCACTTTGAAACTTATTGCGTTTATTCTGTTATATACGTCATAACGGCATTGAAAGTTTGAGATTGTTGAGTTGGAAACAACATTAATTTTGTAAGATACGCCTTCCATTGCGATGTTGAACTGTAGAAGCATAGCCATCAATGGATAGTTGTCTTGGTTGTTTCCATCAATGGGGTATGGTGTGTCGCCGATTCCATCCCGATCCGCGTCAGTACCATCGTAGTCGCTCCAATAGTTACCCTCAGCGTTATTGTCCCAAGAATTTACTGAACCAATGCTATTTAGTGGTTCAGCATTGTTGATGAAGTTGTTGTGGAAAATTATGTTATTGCTAGAACTCCAGAGATAGATTCCATACCCGTTGCTTGAGGCGTCATTACCCGAAATAACGTTGTTGCCAGAGTAGTAGAAGTAGATTCCATAGCTGTTATTTGAAGCAGTGTTACCAGAAACAACGTTATTGTTGGATCCCCAGAGATAGATTCCACAGCTGTTATTTGAGGCAACGTTACCGGAAAAGACGTTATTGTTGGATCCCCAGAGATAGATTCCATAGCTGTTATTTGAAGCAGTGTTACCAGAAACAACGTTATCGTCTGAATAGTAAAAGTAAATTCCATAGTCGTTATTTGAAGCAAAATTACCAGAAAGAACATTATTGCTGGAACCGCTGGCGTAGATTCCATAGGTGTTGTTTACAGCGGTGTTGCCAGAAATGACAATATTGCTAGAATGGTAAAGGAAGATTCCATGTCGGTTGTTTGAGGTAACAGTGTTATCAGAAAGGCTGTCATAGCTAGAACCCTCGAGGTAGATTCCATGATTATTCCTAGAGGCATTGTTGCTAGAAAGAACATTATGGCTAGAATAGTAGACATAAATTCCATAGTTGTTACCTGAAACAGTATTACCCGAAAAGCTGTTATAGTTAGAACGCTCGAGGTAGATTCCATACTGGTTGTTTAAGGCAATGTTACCAGTAAAGTTGTTATTGCTAGATTTATAGAGGTAGATTCCATACTCACCATTTTGTACGGTGAAGTCACTGAAGGTAAGGTTGTTGGCTATTATGTAAACTACGAAGCCAGCTCCCCCACAATTGATGATGGTGTTTTCTCTGTTCTCTCCAATGAGCATCAAATTATGTTTATCAATGATGATACTTTCATTATACGTTCCCGCTCTTACTCGGATAATGTCCCCTGAACTCGCCGCGTATATAGCTGCTTGTATTGTTGTTGTGTAGTTGTCTGGAACCCAGATAGTGTTTGGGCTCGCAGTGACAGATTTGGAATTCACGTATGGTGCCCTATCAAAACTTACGTATGTTAGGACTGGATTTATCGATGTAAAGAACAACATGAGAAAAAGAAGTGTTAAAACGATTCTCTTGTTCATTCTAGCTTCATATTACATTGAGACTTCCGCGTTATTTATCGTTTCTCGATGACAAATGTTTTGGGCGCGAAGTAAGCGGAAAATTGGTCGGCGCACGTAACCAATAAATATTGTTTTTCCCCAGAATTATATGGAAGAAATTGATTTGGGTGTGGAAAGTTGAAGGTTAAGGTTCAGTATCTAGGTTACATTAAGAACATGCTAAGAAAGGGAGAAGACGAGTTTGAGCTTAGGGAAGGCGCTTTTCTTTCTGATTTATTGAATAAACTGGCTGGAATCCACGGCGAGGCCTTTAGAAAGGAAGTTTTTGAGTTTGGCCTAGAAGATGTTAAAATTGGGTTTGTTGTTACAGTTAACGGAGTTTTGATGGGTCAACTTCGCGGTGTTGATACGAGACTAAATGATGGGGATAACGTTATTTTGATGACTCTTATGAGCGGAGGTTAGGGCCTCTCCTCCATTGTGTCGATCAAACCTCTAGGCGTATTTCCATCTTGGTGAGGTTGTTGCATCCTCTCTTCTTAACCTCCACGATGTCTTCTATTCTGACTCCGCCTACGTCTGGATCGTAGAGTCCTGGTTCAACCGTGACGACGCTGTGTTCTTTTAGGGGAAAATTGTAAAGTTCGTTCAGCCCTGGACCTTCATGTAGGTCTAAGCCTACTCCATGGCCTAGGCTGTGGGTGAAGCCTCTCTTTATTTGTTTTCCCCCTCTTGCGGTTTCGTAGCCAGCCTTCTCCAACAAGTCACAGCACAAATGATATAGGTCGCTTCCGAGGGCGCCTGCCTTAAGGGCGTCCATTGAAGCGTTCTTGGCTTCCAGTACTGCCTCAAACATTTTCTTCACATTTTCTGGAGCCTTCCCCTTCACTACTGTTCTTGTCATGTCGGTCCAGTAACGCCTTTGGATGCTCCTAGGATAAACGTCCAGAATAATAGACTGATTTACCTTGAGTTCGTCTCTTGGATTACCTAAGTAATGGGGATCTGCCCCTTTTGGACCGCATGCCACTATGATCTCCTCTCCTATTACGCATTCGTGGTCTAGGAACTTGTGTCCAAAAAATGACTTTATTTTGCCAACTGTTAGAGTTTCCTTCCTTCCCTCTTTCCTGATGAAGAGGGTTCCCTTCGCGTCCGCCTCGGCCTTGGTTATCAAATCAATTGCCTCGGCCATGACTTCTTCAGCTACTGCCTGAACGGCTCTAACTTCATCTATCTCATCGGCGTCTTTGGTCTCCCTAGCTTTCTCGATGACATCGAACATTGGCTTGATGGTTAGCCCCTCCTCCCTGAGTATATCGGCGGCTACTGCTGGAAAGTTATGGGGTACGTAGATTCTTGTGTTTCTGCCAAGTTCCTTCTTGGCTACTGTTGCGATAAACTTCATGTTGCCGAGGCGTGGCTCTTCCGCCGCTTTCACCACCTCGATGAAATTATAGTCAGCGTAGGACCTCACGTCTTTGACAATGGATTCCTTTTGCGCCCGAGCATACTCCATCTGATTAATGACCATCACCGGATCGCTGTCAACTTTTTTGAAGAAAATAAAGGGGTCTGGAGCAAGAAACCTAGTAAGGTAATACATGTTGGCGTCTCTGAAGCTTTCTGAGTAGAGAAGCAAGGCATCTGCCCCTTTCTCAGCAAGAATGTCGTCGAGGTCTCCCCTCAACCTAGCCACCCATCCTAGCACATAAGATTAAGTAAGGTTTAGGTAAATCCTTTGCCCAAAAGAAAACTCTTGGTGGGCCCGGGGCGATTTGAACGCCCGACCAACAGGTTATGAGCTTCGACAAGGAAACTTTCTGTCGCTCTAACCTAGCTGAGCTACGGGCCCTCCTCAGTTCCAACATTATTCCTTTCTCCTTCTGATTTAAGGATTTTCCGTTTCTCAAGAAATTTGTTTTGTACCAGCTTACTCCATCCGCTCTGTAGTAGAGTATATCTGTTTGGCAATTGATGGAAAAGGTTTATTAAATATTGCGACATTAGATACCTCGTGGTTCTATGACTTCAGCGTGCCAACAGACCAGATGCCTCCAAGAGAACTGCGACAATTGTAAACACGCCATTCCCTCATCTAAAAGTGTTTATTGCGGTAAACTAAAGGAGCTTGCAGATGTCATTGAGCAGTGTCCTCATTTCGAGTTGGAACCTGTAGAATACAAACTCTACAGAAGAATGTAATCACGTGCCTTTTAGGGTTCAATCGACAATCCGCATTCGGTATGTAATTCTTCGCCATCCCAAACCTTAAGTTAAAATATGTAGACGAGTAAAAGACCTACGAGATACGGAGGATTAAGAGATGGACTACAAGGAACTGCTGAAGCGCGCTCGTTCACAGCTTCCTTTAGAAATTCTTGAGCACGAGCGATTCGAAATTCCAAGGCCTCGTAACTTCGTCACAGGCATGCGAACAATCCTTGCCAACTTCAAGGAAATCTGCGAAGCCCTCAACCGGGAACCACATCACGTGTTAAAGTTTCTATCCGGAGAAATGGCGACAGCTGCAACTGTGCAAGGCACTAGAGCAATTTTTCAGGGAAAGTTTGGCAACGACACCTTCGAGCGGCTCATCCGAAGATACACCAACGAGTTCGTCATGTGCCCTGTCTGCAAGCGCCCAGATACGAAAATTGTAAAAGAGAGACGCTTCTTCTTTTTAATATGTGAAGCGTGTGGAGCAAAATCATCCATAAGACCTGTGTAAAGTGCTAAACATTGGAAGTCTACGCGAACGTGCGAAAATGGGGTCGTTGCGTCCTTCTCGCAACTTGTGACGCAGAATTGTTAGGAAAGATTTTGAGGGACGGAAAAATAGTCTTCGAGGTGCGAGAAGAATTCTACAAAGGGCTAAAAATGACCGTGGAAGAAGTCATCGATCTCATGGAGCAATCCACCATCGTGAACATGGTTGGGCATAACGTTGTAAAGAAAGCCATAGAAAAGGGACTGATTCACCCCGATGCAGTTTTGAAAATTTCGGGTGTTCCCCACGCGCAGATTGTCAAAATGTGACGAACAGTTCCCTATCAAATTCTTCAACTTTCTGGTAATGTGGTGTCATTCTTCTTTTTCCTTTAACTAAAGACCAAACTTTATTAAATTGGTAGTCCCTTCTTCCTCAAAGGTGTGTCCTTGGGGAAAAGGAAGGTCATCAGCGAAGAAGAAATAAAGAATATGGTGCTTCCAGTTGCGAGCGACGTACTTGGTATAGCCGTGAAGCTTCTAGGCTTTGACAGAGTTTTGGTGAAATGTCAAGACGGCCACGAACGCCTCTGTCGAATTCGAGGCAAAATGAAACGGAGAGTTTGGATTAGGGAAGGAGATGTAGTCCTTGTTTCCTCATGGGACTTTCAATCCGACAAACGCGGTGATGTCATATGGCGTTACACAAGGGCTCAAGCTGAGTGGCTCAGAAAGAACAACTACCTCACCATTCCGTAGGGAGGCTAACGTGTAATACCTAAACTGTCACAGCAAACCGCTTTTAAACATCAACACTCTCTATATACGATGACCCAACTATGACTAAAGAAGAAAAACGCTTACGTCTAAAACGCAAAAGAAAACGGCTAGAACACAAACTTCAGGTAGTAGAAAAAAGGGATAAGATGCTGATTAAAGACTTCTCTTCTGAGCGAGCGGTGATGGAAGAAGTTTTTGACCGCTACACCCTCATGACCATCTACGACTTTCTAAACAAACGAATAATCGACGAGATTTATGGAGTTGTAAAAGCTGGAAAGGAAGCCCGAATCTATTGGGGAAGAGACCCGGACGGAAAAGAACTCGCGATCAAAATTTACCTCGCCACTTCAGCCGAGTTCAAGAAAGGCATGCTCCCCTACATGGAGGGTGACCCACGATTCGCCCATGTTCGGCGAGACACACGGTCCTTGGTTTATGCTTGGGCTCAGAAAGAATTCAAAAACCTTCAGCGCGCACACGAAGCCAGAGTTAGGGTTCCCAAGCCAATCGCCGTGGAAAACAACGTGTTGATCATGGAGTTTATTGGAAAGAATGGAGTTAGTGCGCCGCTTTTGAAGGAAGTTCCTCCTAAGAACCCTAAACGAGTTTACAGGCAGCTGCTAACCCATCTGAGGAGACTTTATCGAAAAGCAAGGCTGGTGCATGCGGACCTAAGCGAGTACAACATCATGATATGGAATGACCAGCCAGTGCTCTTTGACGTCTCACAGGGTGTACCCCTTGAACATCCCATGGCTGATCGGTTTCTACGAAGAGACTTAGAAAACCTGCATCGATACTTTAAGAAGCTGAACGTAGACGTACTACCCGTAGAAGAAATGTACAAGAGGGTTACAAGTGGAAGGAGCTAGCGCCTTCGTCAAAGTTTCGCGAGACCGAATCGGAGCCCTCATAGGTCCCGACGGCAGCGTAAAAGCAAGCATCGAGAAGAAGCTTTCTGTGGAACTTCGAATAGACAGCCAAAGTGGCGACGTTGAAATTACGCTAATGCCCACAGTCCAAGACCCAACGGTTCTCTTCAGAGCAAAGGAGGTAGTCACAGCCATCGGCAGAGGCTTTTCACCTGAACACGCATTTAGACTACTCGAAGATGATGATTCTGTATTAGAGGTCATTGACCTTCGGGAGACCGTTGGAAGGTCCCAGTCTGAAATGAAGAGGCTGAAAGGCAGAATTATCGGAAAGGAAGGGAAAACCAGAAGAATCATTGAGGAATTAACCGAAACCAACATTTCTGTTTATGGACACACGGTTTCTATTATCGGAAACGTAGAGCAAGCTGAAGTGGCGAAAGAAGCTATTCGGATGCTGATTAGGGGGAGTCTACACCATGTGGTCTACCGATTTCTGCACAGAAAAAGGAGAGATTTCAAGAGAAAGAAGATGGAACTGTGGGAAACTCCGTATAAAGAGCTATAGACCTAACATCACAGTAAAATTTTCAAAATTTAAAGCAATATTGAAATATATCCCATAGTAAAATAAGAATGAAACTGTTATGTTGCCACGTATTATACAACCGTTTTCTAACAGCGTCTCCAATAGAAACCATGGTAAGGATCACGGAAAAGTAAAACAAAGCATTTCGCCATACCACCTATTACGGGAAGGCGACTGGGCATGGTGACCTTCGAGGAGATAAGCCCTGCGGACTTCTTTTATCGTAACCGGGACATAGCAGGCTTCACCAGCCCGGCTAGGGCAATTTTTTCGTCTATGAGGGAACTTGTGGAAAACGCCCTCGATGCCTCTGACGTAGCGGTTTTGCCTCCACAAATTTACATTCGTCTGTCCCATGAGGATGCGGAGGATACAGAGTTAGGGGTTGGCGTCTACAGGTTAAGGGTTGTAGACAACGGTTCTGGAGTGCCGGCTCGCCATATACCGTCGGCGTTCGGCCAAGTTTTGTTTGGCTCGAAGTATAAGCTTAAGCAGGCCCGAGGGACTTTTGGACTTGGAGGAAAAATGGCTATCCTTTATGGGCAAATCACCACTCACAAACCCGTCGAAATTAAATCAAGCACTGGCACATCTAAGATATATGAGTATAAGCTAACAATAGACATTCAAAAAAACCGTCCCATCATTTTAGATCGCAAAATTCGTATAAACAAGGAGCGATGGCGTGGAACCATCATTGAATTTTCTCTGGAAGGAGACTACTTCCGAGCCATGCCAAAGATACTGGAATATTTGAAACAGACAGCAGTGGTGACACCTTATGCAGACATCACTTTCGTTGACCCCCGAGGACGTTTCTACATGTTCAATCGAGCCACCACAAAAATGCCGCCTCCACCAAAAGAAACGTTGCCGCACCCGTATGGAGTGGATGTGGAAACCATTCAACGCCTTGTACGCGTTACGGAGTGCCGAAATATGCTGGACTTTGTTCATAAGCACTTCCATAGGGTCAGCGAGAACGTATCGCGTCGATTTCTGGAGTTTGCTGGGATAAGTGAAAGCAAAGATCCGAGAAAATTGAAGCCTCATGAAATCGTGAGACTTGTTAGAATGATGAAGAAGTTTGATGATTTTCTTCCCCCAGACGCGAGTTGTCTATCTCCATTAGGCGAAGAATTGTTGAAGACTGGGATTCTAAAAGAGTTGAAGCCTGAGTTCATTGCGGTTTCTCAACGCAAGCCCTCCACGTACTCTGGACACCCATTCATCGTGGAAACAGCAATAGCGTATGGCGGAGGAATACCGGCGAAAGACGATATTCTGGTTTATCGATTTGCCAATAGAATTCCGCTACTATACGATGAAGCTAGCGACGTTTCTGTGAGAGTCATAAAGTCCATGAACTGGCGGAGATACAAGGTTACGCCTGACATGCCCATCGCCATCTTGGTCCACGTGTGTAGCACAAAGGTTCCCTACAAAACCGTGGGCAAGGAGTTTATCGCGGATAGGCCGGAAGTGAGAGGAGAAATCCTAAACGGCATTCGTGAAGTTGCCCGTCAACTACAACGATTTTTGACCAAACAAGAGTATGTTCAGAAGGAAAAGAGGCGTCTTACCATTTTTTCTAAGTATTTGCCCAAAATCGCCAGATTCTCTACGAATTTGGCTGGGAAGAAAGAGGAGCCAGATATCGAATTGTTGTTAAGGAGTGTGAAGAAAATTGAAGAAGATTGAAAGCTTGGCAAAGGAGAAAAAGAGAGAAGTTCTAAAAACCATAAGAAGGTTTGGTGCAAGGCTTTACAACCAAATGGAGAACGGTGTTTTTCCATGGATTAAGATGCCAAGTCGATCCATCGAAAACATTTTTTACAGCCCTGAAGTGCGCCAGTACGTTCTAGGCGACAAAACCGTAAGGAGAAGCGCTCGTAACATACGTCACATCAGACCCTTTACTCAACTGGTTTGGGCTGGTTACTTTGCCAGTGAACTTGCAAAAAATCGGAAGACTTCGACTCTCCGTGACGTTTATTATTCCGCCCAAGCCTATGACATGTCTTTCAAAGATCAAGCGGAATCCAATGGCATCGTTACTGACCTTGAGACCGTTACGGGCTTCTCTAGAGAGGACTTTAACGTTTTCCCTGAGGAGCGCTCAGCCATCTTCGGCGACCTCACCATCGAGTACACGGTTCCCGGCTACGAGGGAAAACAGTTGAACCTCATGTCGCATCCTGACGGAGTCATGATTGGTCCCGCACTTACCTCCGCCGAGTTCGTTAAAACAAGAGCAGATAAGGTTATAGCCATAGAGAAAGGCGGATTGTTCACCAGATTCATCGAGGAGAGAGTTCACAAAAAATTCAATGCTCTCCTCGTCCTCACGGCGGGTCAGGCACCCCGTGCAACTAGACACTTCATTCACAGGCTAAACAAAGAGCTAAGCCTTCCCGTTTCCATTTTCACCGACGGCGACCCATGGGGCATGCACATCGCCATGGTTATAATTTCGGGCTCAGCGAATGCGGCACACCTTAGGGAGCTAACAACCCCTGACGCTAAGTGGAGCGGTGTTTGGGCCACCGATATTGTGGATTATAAGTTGCCCAGCGACGCTTTGACTGATGTGGATGTTAAGCGCCTCCACGAGCTTGAGAGGGACCCACGATACAAAGGAGAACTTTGGCAGAGGGAAATCCAGAAGTTTTTGAGCATAAAGAAGAAGGCGGAGCAGGAGGCCTTCAGTAGATACGGCTTAACATACATCGTTGACGAGTATCTGCCAGCAAAACTGAAAGAAACAAACTGAGCTTTGCTTGATGAATAAAGCTTAAACGGGGTTATTTGATTTTACCTTAGTTTTGGTAAATTACTAGGTGATCGATTGGCATTCAGGTAAATAGCGGTTCTGCTTTAATATCGTTAGTTTTGATATAGAAGACTTTTACAAAAGTTTTAAATCTGTGAGGAAGAAAAACAAACTGGAGGAAGAGAAAAAAGAGAAAGGAGTTTCTTAATGTTGCAGTTGTTTCTGAAAAGATACAGATTTAGTAGGTTCAAAGCATCAACTTTGGCAGTTCTGCTTGCAATAGGAATTGTTATCACTGCTGTTCCATTGGCAATTGAATCCGCTTACCTAGTGGATGGAAGCACCGTAATATTTGCTCCTGTGCATAGCAAAGTCACGGTTTACAGAGACAATTGGGGGGTACCTCACATATATGCCCAAGATACTCATGACGCCTACTATGCTCTTGGTTATGTAATGGCTCAAGATAGATTGTTTGAGATGGACTTGTTTCGGAGGGCTACGGCTGGCAGACTCGCTGAAATCTTTGGTAGTCTCATGTTAGAAGACGATATTCTCATGCGAACTCTCGGCATCTATCAAATAGCATTGGATACATGGGATGGCTTATACCCTGACATAGTGATTCCTCCAGAGGTTAAAGAGAATCTTGAAATGTTTTCAGCTGGAGTCAACCGTTATATATCGGATTTGGCACCGGAAGATGTCCCTACTGAGTATCAAGCATTATCTCTGTCAACCGGCTTACCGATAAGCCACTTTATACCATATAATTGGACTCCGCCCGACTCGGTAGCAATTGCAGGAATGATGGGCTTGATGTTAACCGATACTTCAGAGGGAGAGATTATCAGAGGAGCATTCGCGTCCATAGACCCAGACCTAGCTGAGTTCCTGATGCCCACTGGATGGATAAACATGACCACCATTATGCCTCCTGACCCCCCTGGCGAGGGCGGTGGAAGCGGTGGAGGCGGTGGAGGTCTCAGCACCATAGAAGCAATAACCGCGCCACTACAAAGGTTACTGGGCTTTTCTGGACTTGGAGGAAGCAACAACTGGGTTATAAGTAATCTAAATACAACCACTGGAAAGGCTATGTTAGCCAACGACCCGCATCTTGACTTACAAACGCCAGGTATCAACTGGCAGGTTCACATAAACATACCTGGGTTCACCAATGTGATTGGATGTTGTATCCCAGGAGGCCCTGTAGTTTACACTGGGCACAACGATTACTTTACGTTTGGAGTGACAAACCTCATGGCCGACATTCTTGACATGTACTACTATATATCAAATGAAACTCACTATTACTATGTGGATGACTGGGAGCCCTTCAACGTGAGGTATGAAACAATTTACAACCTCACAAAATCCGTAACAATAGCTGTGAATTCTACGAGACACGGACCCTTAATAAAGACTGGCTTGAACCCACCATACGACAAAATGGCTTTCCGATGGGGTGGTAAGGAGGCTGGATACGGAGAACTCGTAGGCTTTTCACGGATGATGAACGCTACAAACCTTGCAGAATGGAAAGAAGCTCTCAGCTATATGTCGGTTATAATTCAGAATTACGTTTACGCCGACAAAGAAGGAAACATTGCCTGGTGTCCCTCAGGAAAAATCCCGTTCAGACCACCACCACCCCCTGCTGGAACTGGAACCATGGGAGCTGTCCCAAGCAACGGATCTGCTGGTCAAAACGAGTGGATAGGCTGGTTGCCTCACTCTACGAATCCTGTTGACTTAGGAACAGGCCACGGACCAGTATCTCTGCCGTACCTCGAAAATCCCAAGCAAGGATACATAGCCACAGCAAACAATCAACCTATAGACCCTACCTACCCCGGCTACCCATGGCCCATTTGGATCGGCCCGGCATGCGGATTTGATCCGGGCTACAGAGCACAAAGAATAGTAGAGCTGATTGAGAGTCTGGAGCCAATAAGCATAGATGACATGAAAAAGATACAGGCAGATAGCCTTTGCATTCCAGCTAGAAACATAGTGCCTATCCTCTGCGAGAAAATGGCAGGAAACACAAACGTAACAATACAAAACGCGATTGCGCTTCTAGGAAGTTGGAACTATACTGAACTCAGGAACATGGCTGAACCCTTGATATGGGAAGTCTTCTTAGAAAAGTTTACAAACAACACCTTCGGTGACGAGCCATGGGCAGACGACCTATATCCCTTCCCAAACACCATCATTCCACTTTGGAACATGACTCAAACATGGGACTGGAACCCATACGCCATCGCCCTGTTCGACGACAATACGACGGTGCCAGTCGAAGACATGCCCCAAATCATGAACAAGAGTCTACATGATGCATTAAACTGGATCGCTAGTCAACTTGGCTCCCCAACGATGCCAAACTTTTCAAATTGGAAATACGGAGACCTCCACGTAGTTGACTTCGGACATCCCATGGGAGAATTCCTACCCCACTTAAATGTACCATCCACCGGACCTGTTGGATGTGACGGAGGCCCATACACGGTTGATCCGGGAGGCCACCACCACAAATTGATAGTCAAGGAGGTTCTCTATGTTGAGTCAGGAGCGTCCTACCGAGGAATATACGAATGCAAAGACAACTGGGATACTTCTCTAATCCTTGTTCCACCAGGCGAAAGCGGCACCGTAACCGGATTTCCTCTTATTCCAACATTTGACCCTCACTATAATGACACATTCTTACTGTGGCTGGACAACCAATACACAACATGCCTATTTAATGACACCATTATCCAAACTTATCCAAAGACGGTTTTCATACCACCACCAGTCGGCGGCATCTGGATTCCTGTTGATAAGCTTGGTTTGTTGGCTCCCTACATTGCTTTAGCTTCAACAATAATATTAGCCATAACTGCTACAGCCGTCTTCTTCAAATACAGAAAGAAACAATAAATCCCCCTCTTTTTTTATGTCTGTAATATTAGACTCCCACTTGCCAAAACATTTGATGAATAACTTAAAATAAATCTATGGAATGTAAATGTAAGCTTTGGAGGTGCCGGCATGAGCGAGGAGAAGCCCATAGGTTTAGCAATCGCCGAGAAGTTCTTCGGGTTGTTAGTTATTCTGATAGGAGCAATAACTCTTAATGTCGCATATAATGATCCACCAGGAGGCGTAGTTGCACCCTTTTCCGGCATCTTCATAGCCGCTGGCCTCGTATTAATAGCAATAGGCATTCTTCTGGTGTTAGCCAAAGCTGAGTAAAACGCGATTTGGTTGCGGATGATTCTGTTTGTAGATAGACCTTCTATATAGCCCCCTATATATACTGTCCAACATAGAAATTGGCGATGCGGTGCATAGCAGCCAGGTCTATTTGGAGCCTAATAACAGAAGAGTGTTGAAAAGAAGATGGCGCCGCCGGACGGACTCGGACCGTCGACCAACGGGTTAACAGCTTCAGCCTCAAAGGGTTTTACAGCCCTTCTGAGCCCGCTGCTCTACCTAACTGAGCTACGGCGGCTCGATCGACAGCTTCAGCGGCGCCGTTTAATCTCAGACTTTGTAGCGATATTTAAAGTTTAATCGCTTCAAATCCTCATAGCACACAATCTTATTAAGAGGAGAAACCCCATTTTTCCCTAGAGTTAGTAAAATAAACATCCAGAAGAGGTTGAAAGGTTGACAGACCTAGAGAAAAGGGTTCGAGACGAAGTAGAGAAGGTGGTGGACCCAGAAACAGGGTTAACCTTTGGCCAAATGAAAATGATCACCAGCGTGAAGGAACAAGAACCCGGAATGGTGAAAGTTGATTTTGTACCCTCAAGCCCCTTTTGCCCAATCGCATTCAAGCTCGCCATGGACATCAGAAAAGCGGCAGAGAAAGTGAAGGGAATAAAGAAGGCTCTAGTTTACTGCCGCGGCCACAACATGGAAGAAGAAATTAACAAAATGGTAAACAAACCATAAGGCACAGACACATGCGCTAGGAGTCTGAAATGAAGGTCCAAGTGAAATTTTTCACCACTCTCCGCGAAATAACAGGCAAGAAAGAGGAAGAAATAGAATCCTCAAGCACCATCACCATTAAGGAACTTTTAACCCGACTTTCAAAAAAATACAGCAGAGAATTCGTGGACTACCTTTACGACGAAAAGGGAGACATACGAACACACATCCAAATTCTCATAAACGGCAGAGACATCGACGTGTTTCAGGGGTTAGAAACAAAGTTGAAAGAGGGAGACACCGTAGCGATTTTCCCTCCAGTAGGCGGAGGCTAAAACCTCTACACAACATTGGCTTCTAGGTATGTTGGAAAAACCCTAACAACCTGGACGTTCAAAAACTCTCCCAGCAGAAAACCCCTAGCCTTTACAACCACTGGTTTGTAAGCGAAATTCCTCCCAATCCATGATTTCTCTCTACCCCTCTCGTCGATGAGTATCGTTCCTTCCCAGTTTATCCAAGCCCTATTTTTTCTTAGAGAAATTCTTCTCGACAACTCTGCCATCGCCTTACTCCTTTCTTTCACTTCTTCAGGGGGAAGTGGTTTCATTTTTTTCGCGGGTGTGTGAGGCCTTGAAAAGAATTTTGAGATATTGACAATGTCGGGCTGAATCTCCTTAATGAGTTCCATTGTTCGCTCGAAGGCAGCTTTGCTTTCGCTTGGAAAGCCGCAGATAACGTCTGTTGCCACGGTTATTTCTGGATTTTCCTTTCTGAAGGAGTAAAGAATCCTTTTGAAGTCTTTTACAGTGTAGAAACGGTTCATAAGCCTTAAGACTTCATCGTCTCCGCTCTGAACAGGTAAATGCAAAAACTTGAATACCTTTTCATTCTTATAGGCTTGGATCAAATCATCCAGTATTTCCAGCGCTTGATTCGGAGTCATCATTCCAACTCGAATGAAAAATTTTCCCTCGATTTCGCAGATTCGCTTCAGTAAATCCGCAAGATTGGTTCCTATATCCTTTCCGTAACAAGCCGTGTCTTGGGAGGTAAGCCATATTTCCCTAGCGCCAGAAGCTAAATCTCGTTTAGCCCCTTCAACTATCTCGTTGATTTGATAGCTTCTTAAACGTCCTCTGGCAAGGAGAACGCAACAGTAGGAGCACGCCCCCAAACAACCATAATTGATAGGTATAATCCCTGTGACGTTGTTTACCGGAATTTTGGGAAGACCAAGACTCGGCTTGGAACCCCTCTTTAGCATAACAACTTTCTCTCCACGGCCCACCCTACTTACAGCCTCGACGATTTTAGAACCTGGAGCCGGACCAACCACTCCGTCGAACCTAACCTGAGCTTTCAATCTTTCAAAGTTTATCAGAGGCAAGCAACCAGCCACAATGAGCCGTTTGTCCTTTGGAACCCTTTTCAGAATGGCTATCATCCGGTTTTCTGTAGGAGACTTCACCGCACACGTGTTATAAATTAAGATGTCTGCACTCTGAACCCCTTCAACAACATTGTAACCAGCCTCTGAGAGACAACCAGCGATGACTTCTCCGTCCGCAAGATTTGTTGGACAACCAAAACTCTTGACGTAAACTCGCCTAGATTTTCCCGTCATCAAGTTTCCGCCCAGTTTTCCACAGTCCGCCCTTAGATTTGAGAAAGCAATACGTTTTAATCAGTCAAGAGAAACATAAAGATTCCGAAAAGCTATTCTTTTACATAAAACAGCAACTGGTCCAAGCAACGCAGATAGAATCTTTATAAGGATTTGTCTCTTCATGTTTAAATCATATTTATTTCTTAACACATAGTAATATAAGAAAGAATGATGCCTCACTATTTTTACACACAAGGTTTTACGGGAGGGATGCAAATGAGACTAATCACACTCTATCTACCTGAACCGTACATTAAGGCCTTAGACCGATTGGTAAACGAGAAATACTACCCAAACAGGGCTGAGGCTATTCGAGTGGCGGTTCGAGATCTTCTAAGCGTAGAAGCTTGGGGAAGGAAGGCAAATGGCTAAACAGGTTAGCAAGGTGTTACAAGTTAGGCGCTCCGAGGTGGATCCTGAAGTGGCGTCCGGCGTATCGCCTAATGCGGTTTTCGAGACTGTGGTGCTAAACCTCTTCGACATAGATCCCCAGGCAGAACCGGAAAGCCCCCTAAACATCGACTTAGACCTAGACCAAATTGAAGACTCCGAAGAATAGCCTTTTCCCGTTATATCCTTCTTTTTAGGCTTAAGGCTCCTCTTCTGAGTCTCACTCTCCATGGTATTGGCTTCCCCAGCGGAAGGGTTGCTCCCCTTTTAATTGCTTGAATGATTTCATCGGCATCTGGATCGGCTTCAACGATAGTGTAGGCTGCTCCAATTTCAGGAGCATAATGGGAGTCGCTTCCAGCGGTTTGCGGAAGGTTAAGGCGAGCGGCGAGTTTTCGGCTTAGGTATGTGGAAAACGAGAAGGGAACCGCTGCTGAGTTGATCACCTCAATAGCATCGTAGGATGTTATTTGTTGGCTAAACGTCGACTTATAAATGGAAATAGGGTGAGCGGCTACAGCTATTCCACCAGCTTCATGTATCCTCTGCACCGTTTCGGAAAGGTCCAATTTTGGGGGAATCGACCTAGTTATGTTCAGAGCGATGACATGGCCGCCCAGAGCGGTTATCTCGATTCCAGGGATGACGAGGATTTTGCTCTTTTGAAGAAGTTTGAGTGCTCCAAGAAGAGTGTCGTGGTCTGTGATGGCAACTCCATCTAACCCTCTTTTCTTAGAATAAGTGATCACTTCTTCGAGGGTAGTTACGGCGTCATAGGAATAACAAGTGTGAACGTGGAGGTCTATTTTGAGGCTCAAGCTCTTCACTTTATCTTACCCATTTACCCACCCAGCTTTGACAGCCCTTAGACAGACACCGTTTGCGACTTAGATCTCACTTTTTCTAGCATAATCTGCAGTTCTTCTTCTGTGGCTTTTATTTTTTGGAATATCGGTTTCGCCTTGTTTATTTTGTGGCCCGGTGGGAGGTTTTTCTTTGTTTCGTCCCACGTTTGCTCGTGAACGGTGCCCGGTAGGTTAAGGAGTTTCCAAATTTTTTCGGCTGTAAACGGAGTGAAGGGCTCGATGGTTATCGCGATGATTTTGACTATTTGGATAGCCACATATAGGGTGTTGGCTGCAAATTCTGGGTTGGTATTGATAACCTTCCATGGCTCCTTTTGGTTGAGGTACTTGTTTCCGAGGTGACTGAGCCTTATGACGCGACGCGAAGCCTCTTGTAGCTTAAATTCTTCTAGGTTCTGCGCGATTTTCTTCACCGTTTTTCTTGTTAACTGGAGGGTGCGTTTATCGTGTTCGTCAAGTTTACTTGGCTTAGGAACTGCACTGTCGAAGTGTTGATTGATAAACTTCAAGGTTCTGTGAATGAAGTTGCCTAAGGCGTCGTTGAGGTCGGGGTTCACCTTCTCGATGAAGGTTTTCCATGAGAAGTTTGTGTCTTTGGTTTCGGGGCGCATAGATATGAGCACATACCTCCAGTAGTCGGCTGGAAAAAGTTGTAGCGCCTCGTCGATCCAGACGCCTCTCCTTCGGCTCTTGGAAAATGCTTTTCCTTCAAACATCAGGAACTCTATGGAGTCGACGTTCCATGGTAGGTTGTAGTCTTCTTTGGTGGCGAGGAGCAAGGCTGGAAGAATGAGGGTGTGGAAGGGGATGTTGTCCTTTCCTATGAAGTACAAAGTTTTTGCGTCTTTGTTGAACCAGTATTCTTTCCATTTTTCTTCTTGCCCCAGTTTCTTGAAGTATTCTACGGTGGCTGAAAGGTACCCTAAGACTGCTTCAACCCACACGTAGATGGTTTTGTCCTCAGCTTCTGGGAAGGGTGCTGGAATCCCCCACTTGTTGTCCCTAGTTACGGGTCTAGGTTTTAACCCTTCTTCGAGAAATTTTAAGCTAAAGTTTCGAGCGTTTTCAGGTAGCCGCTCGTTGTTTTTAATGTACTCGTAGAGTTGATCGTTGAATTTCGACATGTCAAAGTACCAGTGCTTACTCTTTTTTATGACAGGTGTGGATCGACAGATGGTGCAGAAGGGTTGGATGAGTTTGGTGGGTTCTAGGAGGCGTCCGCAAGCCTCGCACTGGTCCCCCCGTGCTTGTTCGTAGCCACAGTGGGGACATATTCCCTCTACGAATCTGTCGGGCAAGAATCGGTTACACTTGGGGCAGTAGGGCAACTCGGTTTCTTGGGTAAAGATGTACCCGTTTTCATATATTTTCATTAAAAGGTCTTGCACAAACTTCTTGTGCAATGAGTTTTCTGTGCGGGTGTAGTTGCTGAAGGATATGCCCCACCTTTCAAATAGGTCTACAACTTTCTTATGGTTTTGATCCGTCAGCTGTTTAGGCGGGATTCCCAGTCGCACGGCTTCAACTTCGATGGGGGTTCCATGCTCGTCGGACCCCGTCACGTAAACGACATCGTCTCCCTTTAGTCGATAGTAGCGGGCGACAACGTCCGCTGAGAGAATGGAACTTACAATGTTGCCTAGGTGAGGCACATAGTTGATGTAGGGCCACGCCGAGGTGACCAGAACCTTAGCGAGTGCAATACACCTCCAAACTTCGCTTGACGCGCATAATGTTCTCTACATGTCTAATACTTAAGCGCAACGGAGCTTGAGCGTCTGAAATAACACGGATACTAGAATCTCATCTTATCAAAGAAGAGAGGACGTTTGAAGTTGGAGTCGGTGGATTCAGCTTGTTAACTTAGACTCTACTCAGCTTTGGCTTTCGGTGGAGGTGCTACCATCCTGGGTGCTCGTGCCCCGCGCGTCGAAAGAAAAATCACTATCGCCAATATGATTGTGCAAATTACCATGGCTACTGTTAGAGACGTCATCCACACATCCATATTCTCGATTGTCATGGGATATGGTGATCCAACCACACTAATCTCGACAGGATATGTGCCAGGATCGTGCACTGGTTTATCTAGTTTCACGGTAATCCGTGCAATAGCAGAAACTCCTCTTCCGCCAGTTGGCACCGTGAACGTCACTTCTTTATAGTATACTCCACCCTTCATTTGGCAAATCTCATTTATGTCCGTGAAGCTCTGGTTACCTTCCCAATGATCTTTCACGTAAGCATTCCAAGGAACATATACAATGGAAATATTTTTGATTATAACGTCTGTATCTGTCAGGTCATTTCGCACGGTAATGTACAGCGTACCAGTTTCGCCTGCTTTGTATTGCACTTTGTCCGTCCATGCGTGTATTGTTACCTCTTGTGCTGCAGCAGAATTTGCGTACAGCATCATTAGGAACGCCATCATCACCGATATTGCAATAATTTTCTTTCTCAAGTTATCACCAGTCAGAATTCTATGCTTGTTTGTTTTTAAAACTTGTCATGAAACAAATGATACAACAATTATTATTGAAAACAGGAAATGCAGATAAGCTCAAATTAAGCCCCTTTGGTTCTTCTATGGCTTGCAATGGGTTTTGATTTCCATCTACGACCTCCGGAAAGCTATTCAACCTAACGAGACCAATTATTTGTGGAGGTCCTCTATTGATTGATGAAGGGAAAACCCAGAGCAAGATTAACCGTTTGATAGTCTTCGATGTAGAAGGGGTTTTGGTGCCGAAGAGGCGTTACCTACTTTTTGAGACTGCTAGGAAGGTGGGTCTCTGGGGGTTCATCAAAATCGTCGTTGTGGGGGTTCTCTATGAAATCGGGCTACTTTCCCTTGAATCCACACTCAAAAAAGTTTTCATGGTCCTTCGAGGACTCACAGTAGACGACCTCTTACAACTCCATAAAGAAGTTCCTTTAATGCCCGGCGCGGAGGAAGTTTTTGAAAAATTGAACAAGATTGGGTACAAGACAGCCCTTGTAAGCTCGGGTCTCCCAAAGCTTTTGGTTGAAGACCTGGCTGCTAGGCTAGGCGCGGACTACGCCTTCGGTTTAGAAATTGAAGTAGCTAAGGGTCGTTTGACAGGCGAAATCGGAGGCGATGTACTAAAGCCGAATGGAAAGGCAATGATTTTGAAGGAAATTCTTGAAAAAGAGGGTTTGTCTTCCCAAGACTGCGCTGTGGTTGCTGACGACCTAAACAATCTTCCCATGTTTGCCCTCAGCAAATTAAGAATTGGTTACAATCCCGATTTCCTTTTGAGCGCTAAATCTGATTTTGTCGTTAGGGGCGACCTTTCAGAAATTTTACCAATTTTAACAGAAAATGCGCTGCGGGTTCCCAGTTATTCCCTCTCGAGAAGTGAGACTATTCGCGAAACAATCCATATAGGTGGCTTTTTGGTGCCCTTTATCTGCATCTACCTTTTAGAAAGATATCTAGTAGCTTTGTTAATGCTTCTCATAACTTTACTCTATATTGCTTCGGAAGTCGCCAGACTCCGAGGAACCAATCTTCCCGTATTCTCCACAATAACATGGAAAGCAGCCAACAAACCAGAATATTACGAGTTTACAACAGCCCCCATTTCCTTCGCTCTGGGCATAGCGCTTTCCCTCATCCTTTTTCCTGCACCTTATGGCTACGCGTCTATCGCAATACTTACGCTAGGCGACGGTTTTGCCACCATTTTTGGAAGAAAATTTGGAAAAGTTGCTTTTTCCTTCAACAAAGGAAAGAATGTGGAGGGCTCAGTTTTCGGTTTCATATTTGCCTTTGTTGGAGCCATGTTCTTTGTTGATCCTGTGAAAGCGCTTTGGGGCGCAGCCGTGGGGATGTTGGTAGAATGTTTGCCCTCACCCCTCAGCGACAACCTGACTATACCTCTAGCCTCCGGATTAGTGCTAACATTGATCCTATAAAAGCGTAAGAAAGAAGAATTTTGGCTAGAAATGACTACTCAGGCAAACGTTCCTCCGGGGAAGCCAGCCTCCTTAAATCTTCTTCTCCGTCGGCATAGCCAGAGGCAATCAACACGTCGCCAGCGTTGATTATGGTTTCGGGTTTGGGACGTTCCCATCGTTCTCCTCTTTTAATGGTTAAAACCCACATTCCTGTTTCCTCATGAATCTGCGCCTCCCTCAAGCTCTTGCCTACTAACGAAGATTTTTCGGAAACTTGAACGTGAATTACTGTTTCCTCCGCCTCCTTGATTGCTAGTCTCAAAACTGGGTGAGGTTCCAGTCCTCTGAGCACAACTTCCGCAATCTGTGCAGCGGCGTCTGCTATCTTCTCTGTTACCACTCCCAGCCTAATCAGTCCGAGGAAGTGTTTGGATTCTTCGGGTTTGATACACCTTGACAGCACAAGAAGTTCGAACTCCGTGTGCAGCCTATCCATATGGTCTTCAAGCGCCTGCACTTCCTCTGCCAATTCTTTACTGTTAAGAAGAATCGAAGAGTAAGCAAGGTCCATCATTAGCTCAGACGTATCCTTCAGTTCTACCAGCATGTCAACAATTCTCTTAAACGACTCTTGACCACTCATCGTCTTCAACTCTCCAACACTTGAACGGTTCCTTCGGCGAGACCCTCAAGTTCCTCTATACCCAGAGGAGCGCCCCTTGCAATGAGGACGTCTCCCTCCTCGATTCTTTCATCATCCTTCGGGTTGATTATCCATTCTTTGTTTCGGCGAATTGCAATTATGTCGACCCCCATCTTTGCAGCTAACTCTAGTTCTCCCACTTGCTTCTTAGCCAAAACAGAACCAGGTTTAACTTCAGCACGGGTCAGTCGTTCCTCCACTTTTTCAAAGGCTTCTCGAATGATTGGATGGACGCCTATTCCCTGCAGTACTATTGCGGCTATGTCTCCTGCAGCATCAGATATTTTATCGGCAGCCGTGGCTACAACAGAAACTCCAACAAGGGACTCTGCATCCTCTGCATCTCTGGCAGCTATCATGGCGTTCATGTCTAAAATGTAAGCGAGGGTGTCCACGCGCTTCTCCATTTCAATGACTTCTTCAGCCAATGCACGACTGTCGAAGAGGGCGGCGGAATATGCTAGATCAATCATTAATTCTGAGAGGTCTTTCATTTCCACCAAGAGGTCTCTAACGGGTATGGGTTTATACTCTATCTTTTCTAACCGAACCATTTAATTAAAACTCCCATTAGGAAACAGCTTGCTCTTCTGATATAACTAAGATAAGATAAACACTCAGTTACAGATAATTTTTGTCCTATTTCCCGGTAGGGAACTCGAAACTGCATGAAAACAATTTTATAAACGAAATGACAGAGATGAATCAACGTTTAGGTGAAAAAAGGGATGCAGGACCCGCCACGGAGAGGGCTAAATGTCTCATCTTCAAGAAATGGTCAACAAGACCTTCCTTTCAGAAGCGCTCTCTACCAGTGGTGACACTCTAAAACAATTATTAATATCCACATCAACATACGCTCCTGAACCAACAGAACAAAGCAGACGATTTACCATTCAAACATTTTTGCCCATGAGATTTTCAACTTTTCCTTTTCTAGGCATTTTGAGGGTGGTTTAAGATTATGGCTTTAAATGCAAAACAAAAATTCTCTGAAACTTTAAGGCAATCGGTAATGGCGTATGCCTTTAACATATCTGGAATTGTAGCCGGGACAATAGTTGCCTATCATTTAGGGCTGTTTAGCCTCGTCCCATGGGCGATTGCGGTGTATCCTCCAATTCTGAGTGCAAGGGGAGTGATAGCTGGTTTGTTCTGTGGTCGCCTCAGCACGGGATTGCACTTAGGAACGGTGCAACCTCGTTTCATTGGGAACACCAAAAGTTTCTATTTGTTGTTTCAGGCAATTATCATGCTAACTTTAGAAGCAAGTATTGCTATGGGCTTGGTCGCGGCGTTATTTGGAAGCCTTTTTCTGGGGATACCAGCCTCTGACTTTTTCAATATCCTAAGCGTGATTTTGGCAACCATGACTTTGTCATTGGTTATCATATCTCCACTCACGATGATTGTTTCGTTTCTTTCTTTCAAACGCGGTTTAGATCCGGATATAATTGTGTATCCTGTAGAATCCACGATATCTGATCTTCTCATTACAATGACCTATATTTTAGTGGTAAACCTCTTCATTCGGTTTGGTTCTGCTGGACGATATCTGATTGTTTTTGCGGGTTTGGTTCTGTTATTTGTTGCCGCATATCTTTTGCCAAAAAATGCGAGGGAACCAGAATTCGTCAAAACAATTAGGGAGTCTCTTCTTACTTTGGTTTTTGTTGCCTTCATTGTTAATGTGACCGGGACTACTCTAGGTAAGATTGCCGAAGTTGTGGGCGAGAGACGAGAAATTTACACGGTTTATCCGGCTTTGATTGATACCATAGGTGATGTCGGGTCGGTTGTTGGATCAACCGCCACCACAAAACTTGCATTGGGTACCCTTAAATCCTCCCTTTCATCCATCAGAAATCATGTAATAGAAATTTCTGGTGCTTGGGCAGCCTCTCTAATTATGTTTTTCACCTATTCTGTATTATCGTTGATTATACAAGGACTCTTCACCTTGCCAAATTTCTTCAGATTTACAGCTTTATTGTTCAGCGCCAATGTGGCAGCCGCATCATTTATCATAATCACATCGTATGCGGTAGCTATTTTGACCTATCAAAAGGGTTTAGATCCAGACAATTTTGTGATTCCAATTGAAAGCTCACTCGCAGACAGCATAACCACGATTTCTCTGCTCCTTGCATTAAGTATAATCCACTGAGAACAGGTTGGCGCGGGGTGCGGGATTTGAACCCGCGCGGCCCAAAGGACCACAGGCTTAGCAGGCTTAGGCCATATCTGCCCCTTCGGCAGGCTTTAACCTTCTACCAGACTAGGGCAACCCCGCCCTCCAAATATTTTTGAAGACGAGTATCCTAAAAAAGTTCCTATCCATGAAACTTGACACTATTACGGAAATATGACCGTAACCGACGGCGAGAATGTTAGGAGTATATAAAGAAAAAACTAGGAGGTCTAACTACACAGAGAAGATTTCGCTAATTCGGCACGACACCTTCAACCCACGCGCACTTTTTATAAAACAGATAATACCATAATTTTGAACAACGGGCCGGTCGTCTAGCATGGTTAGGACGCAGCCCTTACGAGGCTGAGGTCGCAGGTTCAAGTCCTGCCCGGCCCACCACTCAACTTAACTTAACCTTTATATTGGACTGAAGAAAATCTTAGAAAGGTTGATACTGGAAATAATTCAATAACTGATCTATGACTGGAGATGCCCGGAAACACCATGAAAAGAAAAGAAAGCGGCTCAGCCATGCGTGTAATAGAAAAACTTGCCGAATCAAAATTCAGCGGCATCGCAATTCAGAAACTAGAACAATTCGCAGCCAAGATGGGAGTAGACGAAAAAGACCTGTTTCAGCTTTACGTAAAGACAAAGAACGGCGCCTCTAGAGAGAAATTTGCATCTACACCTTACACCGAGAGAATACTGCTGCTGCCCCAGTGTCTACGCTCCAGAGAATGCCCCGCCGAACTGGGAGAATACGGCTATGAATGCCAGGAATGCGGAAAATGCAACCTAAAAGAGCTAATCAACATAGCAAAAACGCTGGGATACAAAGGCACATTCATCTTACCCGGCGGCAGCATAGCCAAAAAAATCCTCCTCAAAGTGAAACCAAAAGCCTGTCTCGGCGTTGCTTGTTTCAAGGAACTCGTCCTCGGAAGCTTTCTCTGCGAGAAATTCGGCATCATAGCCCAAGGTGTTGCCCTGCTTCGAGACGGCTGCGTCAACACCCTTGTAGACTGGAAATCACTAAACGACGCTCTACATTTAAAGTCAATGCCAACGGGTAATTAAAGAAACGGCCTGTCAATAAATTGTCGAATTTTTCTTGGAGAAAAAGGAGCAAGGACAGCGTTGGGAAGGAGACGCCCAAGCTTTGGTATAAGCCCCGTAGCGTCTGTTCCCAACTTACACAGAACAGCCTGCTCAAGCAGCCCTAAAGGTTCAATTTTGACCACATCACGAAAGTGTCTTGACACCCTTACCGCGCGTTCAACATCAGAGAAAGGCGCACCTAGAACTAACAACCGATCGAGGCAAGAGCGAATCCAGTACATGATTTGGGAAAGCTGCGCTTCCGAAAGCTCGGCTTCAATCAACTTCTTTTGATCGTCAACATTGCTTGCTACCTTCACCTTGAGGGGCAAATTATCATAGAGACAAAAAAGCTCAATCAAACGCTGAAGCGGAAGCTTTATCCCATCAGCAAGCTGAGCCTGCAGCGTCTGCAATGGAACAACAGCATCATAAGTTTCTGGAGAGAAAACGCCTACATCTACACAAAGCTCGTTTTTGCTTTTCCCAGAAAAAACAACTCTACCCCGTACGACAGAAAACTTTTTCAACTTATCCGCAGAAATCGGAGCCAACCCTATTTCTCGGTCAATAAAATGCAACGCGGCGGTTTCGTCTTCGCCAGAGACTTCTGTTTGGATCCATCCTCGACCTGTTTTGCCCACAACCGTCAAACTGACTTTAAGTCCTTTACACAAAGACGAAAGCGCTGGTTCGAAGGTTTCGGGAGGAAAGGGACCATACACCTTTTCAAGCAGTACGACTGTAGGCATCGAAATCCCCAATCAAAGATGAAAACTCTTCGTGCAGCTTTTTAACCCTCTTAATCGAAGGATGCTCCTCGTCCAGCTCTCTGGAAAGTTTTTTAATGGTTCGCTCAATTCGCACCCTTCTTAGTCCCTCAATCAGCTTGTCGGCGTACGTTACAATTTTCTCTTCAAGGGTTTGCGGACGATAACTTTTAACAGGCCAACCCAATTTCCTAGCCTCATTAATGGTTATGCCACCGCCAGCATGGCGCTCAATTATGGACACTACGGATTCTGGCAAATTTAACGTTCTGGCGATTTCTGCGCCCACAACCACATGGTCAACGTTATGGGTTTTTGAGCGTCCAATGTCGTGGAGAAGGGCGCCGACTTGAACAAGCTTGATGTCGACGTTTAATCCCTTCTTTTCACAGGCTTTGGCAATTTTTACCGCAAGCGCCGAGACGGCTTTGCAATGCGCTATAACTTTGCTGGAGCATCCGTTTTGGGAGAGGAGTCTCAGTGCCATCCGAGTGGATGGCAGTCGCTCACTCACCTAGTTCCTTCCTTAACTGCTCAACCTTTTTGGTTAGGGCACTAACGATTTTGCCGTTGTCAAAGTGCATTAGCGGTTTGTTGCATGAGGGGCACCGGAAAACGAGCTCCATAGCCTCTTCGAAGGGAATGCGCTTACACCCTATCGTGTAGCAGTAGTAGAAGTCATGGTTTTCCTCGTACTTTAGCCTAGTTTCCAGTTTTTCGAGAACGCGACGCTTTTGGTTCAAAATAAAACCTTCAAGCTGATCTGGTTGGAGTCTCCAGTGGAAAATGAACCAACCCGTGTTTTCGTCGCGAGACCTCCTCAGAGCCACGAGGGAATGATCATAAAGCTTATAGAGAATCTTACGAACGGAATTTAGTCGTATTCCAGTTTGATTGGCAATCTGATCATCGGTAGTTTCACCAACTTCTTTAAGGACGTCGATGATTCTAACGGCTTCTTCGTTGCCGAAAGCCTCAGCAACTTTTATTAAGGTTTCATCGTCCACGAGGGATAGCATTGTAACGCCCCTATTCATCTCTTATGTAATTAATAATGTGGTGAAAACTTAAATCTCTTTAGGCAATCATAGACTAAGCTCTGACCACCTTCTTTCCTCTTATCTGAGGAATTATCTTTAGTTTTGCGCCCTCAAATTCGTTTGATAGTTCTTGACCTTCGAAAAGGCGATCGAGAAAAACAGCCAAGCTTGAGCATTCTGAATGGGGTTGGTTCCCAATGGCGATGTTATAGTCAGAAACCGCTTCGGAGAAGAATTCTGTCGGAACCTTGCGACTGCCTACTATCACCAGCAAGTCTTTTCCCTTGGCTTTAATCCTTTTTAGAACATCGCTTGTTTGAATGTTTTCTCCATAGGCGGTGAGATGGACCACTAAACCATTTTTTGCCCTCCACTCTTTGACGACTTTTCTCCAAGGTACTCCCATTTCAAACTTGAAGGTGCCGCCCCATTGTTTCGTCACCTTATCAACCGTCGCCTTAACTTTTTCATCCTTGACATCTGCCAAGATGAAACCTGAGGCGCCGAGTGCACGGGCAGTTAGGGCAACATGAGAGGTGAGTCTCTTGTCCCTATCTCGATGTCCCCATCTTAAAACAACAACCTTCGGCAATTCTGTTTCAACCTCTAAAATTAAGCGTTAAAGATTCCGCCAAGTTGTTCCACACGTCCTCTTACCCTCTCTGCAAACCGTGGAATTGATTCAAAAGTGACGTTCATGCTGTCGCCTTCGTATTTCACGTCACGTATATCGGCGCGACCGAAAAGCCATGAAACGAAGGACATGGATTCGTCTGTTATTGGAAGAGAAAACGACCCCTGAACGTAGCTCTCAAGGTGACTCATCATCTGCTGTTTAAGCAGATTCGTGTCGTTTCCATACAGAGCGGAGATGAAAACAGGGTTAGGTGCGACATCCTTCAAAACCTCAGCCTTACGCTGTATTTCATAATCTTTCAGCAAATCGATTTTGTTGAAAGCGGTTACGATGGGTATTCCAGCCGCACCTATCTTTTGAATGGTGTCCAGACAACAAGAAAGTTTTCTTTCAATATCCTCGTCAGACTCGCTTGTATCAACAACGAGGAGAATCAAATCTGAGAATATGGTTTCTTCAAGGGTGGAACGAAACGCCTGAATGAGAGTTAGGGGCAGACGATCGATAAAACCAACGGTATCCGTCAGCAACACCCTCCTCTTGGAAAGAACCACGGCTCTGGTTGTTGTAGAAAGGGTGGTGAACAACCCCGAATCTACAGGAACGGTCTCTTCGGCGAGGACATTAAACAATGAACTCTTGCCCGCGTTTGTGTATCCAGCCAAGGAAATTGAAGAAAATCCTAGTTCGAGCCTGCGGGCGCGATGCAAGCGTCGCTTCTTCTGCTTCTTCTTTAGTTTGTCCTGTATGGAATGGGTTTGTCGTTTTACAGCTTCATAATAAAGGTCCACTTCATAGGCTCCCAGCCCCATAAAACCCGGCTGCTCCTCCATCCTCGCCAATCTTACCCTTTCTTTTGCTCGGGACAACTCGTAACGTAGCCTGGCTAGTTGAATCTGAAGATTTGCTTCGGCAGTTGAAGCTCGTCTAACAAAGATTTCTAGGATAAGTTGAAAACGGTCAATGGCTTCCACGCCTGTTGCCTTTGCAAGATTGTAGGCTTGAACTGGCGTCAGTTCATTGTCAAATATTGTTTTCTCAGCACCCTTCTCGGTGACCAGCTGAGCCAGTTCCTCTACTTTTCCTCTTCCAATCTGGTAACGTGGATCAGCGTCTCTAACTTGTTCAAGTGAGCCCACAACCCTGTACCCTGCTGACTCCGCTAGGCTCCGAAGCTCATCTAAGCTAGAACGTTCGGAGGGAAGCCGCCGCTGAACTATGATGGCTTTCGTTCCTCATTTACCTCCGTTTTCTTCTTCTTCAGCAGAACAACCTCGCCCAAGGTGACTTCACGAGGCTGAGACAAAGCAGTTGGAGGGGCTTTAGGTTCTGAAGGGGGAACAAGCAGCTTTACCCTTAGCGCGTGTTGCAGCTTTTCTACAAGCCTATGATCTGGAGTCATTTTGCCGCTTTCAATTTTCCGAAGAACAGAAACCTTTTCTCCGATTTTTCTGCCCAAATCTTCATGGCTTAGTTCCATTCCCTCCCTCGCTCGTCTTATGCGTTGGCTAAAGTCATCTACCAGCTCTAAGGCTTCGGCAAGCGCAGGAGGCTGCTTTTTTCCAGAGACAGAAATCTTGGGCAGAGGCTTTGCTGTTCTTTTCACGCGGCGTTGAGGTCTCTCTTCCCAATAACCAGAGCCCAGTTTAGCACAGTTACCGCAGACAACCATTTTGGCTCCTTCAATTACGGTCCTATAGGGTTTACCTACGATCTGACGTCCGCAGACCTCGCAATTCACGAAAGGCATCACCTAAAATATTTTATCGCCAGCTGTTCCTTATACTTGTCGAATTTAATGGGGTAAACATGAGTCATAAACCTAACGATCTCAGGAAGATCAGAAGCGTAGCGGACTATCAGTTTGGAAAAGGTGTGGGAGAAAAGTTCTTCCCAAGTGAGGTTGAGATCGCCCACTCAAAGAGAACTGGAAGAATCCGACACGTCTATCTGGAGGAGAAGAGATTGGCGACTTTACGACCCACTAACGGCCTTTTTTCGCTAACCATCGCAGGAGCCAAACGAATAATGGAGCATGTAAAGCCTCAACGATTATGGGTTAAGGTTCGGGAAGAAGCTGAACCCTTTATTGTCAAGGGAAAAAGCGTCTTTGCCAAGCATGTCGTCGATGCGGACGAAGAGATAAGGCCTCAAGAGGAAGTGATTGTTATAAATAAAGGAGGCGAGGTTCTGGCTGTGGGAAGAGCCGTGCTTTCTGGGAAGGAAATGAAGGCCTTTGAGAGGGGAGTTGCGGTTCGGGTGCGGAAGGGAGCGGCGGAAGAAGTTAAGAAGGACACGCTAACATAAATGTAGAAGGGGGAGAAACAGAATTGCGGAGGAGGGTAAGTCCTAGGGAAGCAAAAAGAATGATGCAACGCATGGGTCTAAGCATGGGAGAAGTGCCAGACGTTCAAGAAGTCATCCTCAGAACAGCCACAAAAGAAATCATTGTTGAGGACCCCGAAGTCGCGGTCCTTGACCTCCGAGGACAAAAAATATTCCAAGTTACCGGGGGAAGAATAACCGAAAAACCGATTGAAAGAAAGGTAGCCATCCCAGAGGAGGACGTGAAACTTGTTGCCGACCAGACTGGAAAAAGCGAGGAAGAAGCGAGGAAGGCGCTTGAAGAAACTGATGGTGACCTCGCAAAGGCGATACTCCTTCTTCAGACAGGAGGTTAAGGATAGGGAATCGTCTAGTTAGTCACTCTGTCAGTATTGGATGCCCCTTGTCGTTGGTATTTCTTTCGGATGTTTTATGTCCTTAACTTCGATGACGAAGTCTGCCTTTTCTATGAGCGCTTTTGGAGCGTATCTTCCAGTTAAAACGACTTCGATTTTCTTCGGAACTTTGTTCAAGAAGTCTAGCACTTCTGCTGGTTCCAAAAGTTTGCAGTGGAGAGCCAAGTTTATTTCATCCAAGATCAGCAGGTGAGGTTTCTTTTCTTTAACAACTTTCTTGGCGAATTCTAAGCCTTCCTTTGCCAGTTTCTTGTCTTCTTCGCCGAGGTTGCCTAGTCCAGTCCATCCCTTTCTGCCAAACTGATAAATTTCATAGTGGGGTTGAAGTTTTTTCCTTATTTTGTATTCTCCTGTATTCTTCCACCATTTCATGAACTGAATTATGACGACCTTGTGACCGTGGCCCACGGACCTTAAGGCTAGGCCTAGGGCGTTTGTTGTTTTTCCTCCACCTGTTCCGGTATATAGGTAAATGTGTCCCACTTCTTTGTCACCGTATTTGAGGTTAGGACATTTATGGTATGGCTTCTGTTAAAATATTTTGAGTTTCCACTTGTTTAATCCAGTCTCTAACATGTTCTTGTATTTGTCTATTATGCAAACGTATCTGATATATGTGTTCCAATTCGGACTTCTACATAATGCTTTTATGTGTCCATGGCAATTCATGATATGGATATGTCTGAAATATGACATATTGTATATGTATTGAACACAAATACAAGAGGAATGAAAAATGATAAGCGAACTCGTACTTGCTACATGGGTCGGCTTCGGCGCATACATTATCTGGTTTTTTGCCTTGGCGAAAGACTACGCAACCCTTACCAGCAGAGAAACCACGTTTCTTTGGCAGCTACACAAAAGACAAACCCATTGTTCTTCCACGAAATTCGAAACGGTTAGACGTAAGAACAGGATAGTGGGATTTAGATGTGATTGCGGCTACAAATACTTGTCAAAGCGTCCCATCGCGCAACGCGACCTACGAGCACAAGCATTAAACGTTTCAAGAGAGAATGCGTACACATATAGCTCCCAAGAAGAACCAGTTTATTTGGAAAGGTACGAGTAATACATAGGCATGATTTTGCGTATGACCTTTACGACTTCTGACATCTAACGCTACAAATATAGCCCAAACTCACTGACGCAAAGTTAGAATTGTTTGAGTACGTCTTGTTTTTCCATGATGTAGCCACAGTAATGGCACCTTAGGCGCAGGGGCTCTTCACTTTCCACGTAAAATTTGGGTTGCACAGGCTCCTTGCTGTTTGATATGCAAGCGGGATTAGCGCACTTCACTATTCCACGTATGGTGTTTGGCAGTTTAACCCGTTGTTTTTCCACAACCTTGTAGTTTCGAATAATGTTGATGGTGGCGTGGGGAGCCAACAAAGCTATTTTATCCACTTCCTCTGACTTCAGCTCTCTTCCCTCAATTTTGACCATATCTTTCACCTTTAGTTTTTTGCTGGGAACATTCATGGCAACTGTTACAACTCCGTCCACACGACCGGTGATTCCCAAAATTTTTATTACGTCCAAGGCGTGGCCGCCTGTAATGTGGTCTATCACGGTTCCATTTTTTATTTTGGAGACGCGCAAGGTTTTTCTGGACACGTTAATTCGCCTCTGTATTATGATTTTATTGAGTAAAGAGTTTATTTATGACTTGTTAAACTTTGTCTGGTGTCCGTATTGGAATTTAAGGGACGAGACATTATATCGATTAAGGATTTTACACGCGAGGAAATTGATTACGTCTTGAAAATTGCTGGTGCCATGGAGCCAATAGCCAAAAGCGGTTCAGACATGCTTCACGGCAAAACCTTGGCAACCCTCTTCTTTGAGCCCAGCACAAGAACTCGCCTAAGCTTTGAGGCGGCAATGCACAAGCTTGGAGGAACCGCCATTGGTTTCGCCGAGCCTGAAATTGCTTCGATAAAAAAGGGGGAGAACCTCGCAGACACTGTGAGGGTTGTGGAAAATTATGCGGATGTTATTGCGCTTAGGCATCCCTTGGAGGGGGCGGCTCGACTCGCAGCCGAATTCGCCCAAATACCAATCATCAACGCTGGTTCTGGAGCAGAAGAACATCCAACGCAGGCGCTGCTGGATTTGTACACGATTTTGAAGGAAAAGAAGCGGGTCGATGGGCTTAGCATAGCTTTGATGGGTGACCTGCGTTACGGGCGTACGGTTCATTCTTTGGCCTATGCCTTATGCCTCTACGACGTGAAGCTGTATCTGGTTTCGCCGGAGCTTCTTCGGATGCGAAGGGAGGTTTTAGACGCCATAAAGAATAAGATCAGCGTGGTGGAGAAAACCGGAATCGAAGAGGTTTTGCCTGAAACAGATGTGCTCTATGTGACGAGGATTCAGAAGGAGCGGTTTCCTGACCCAGCTGAGTATGTTAAGGTTAGGGGAACCTACAAGATTGGCTTAGGTACGCTGAAGGATGCGAAGAGGGACATGATTATTATGCATCCGTTGCCAAGGGTTGACGAAATAGATGATGAGGTGGATGAAACGCCCCATGCCCGGTATTTCCAGCAGGTTTGGAACGGCATAGTCATGAGAATGGCACTTCTAGCCCTCATCCTAGGAGCAACAGAATAACCTCAGCATTTTCGCCCTTGACGATTTTGGAAGAAACATCATTCTTAATGTTGTTATGGTAATTGTCCGACTAAATAGTTCCTATACTCAAGTTCTCCGTATCTTTCATGATTCATGGTTACAACCAGTTGGTAATTTGTGTATATGTCTGCTCCAAGCCATGTCTCTGTAAACTCTGGAACATATTTGGTTGAATTCCAAATAACTTCCATTACTTGCTCACCATTCTTGGTTTTCCATATTCCAATCTCTATAATCACTGAAACAGTCTCTTTCAATTCGTCTTTGTAGACTACGGTAATGTTGTTGGCATCTCTAAGAACATAAGTTCGGGGGACTGGGGGGAAGATTGCGTTGAGGTCTTTGCCTATCAGCTTAAGGTCGAAAGTGAATTTTGGGATATCTGAATTTGGGTTAAGTCTGTTAGAATCATCTAACAATCCCAAGACAGTTAATGTGATATTTGCTTGACGAACTTCATTTGGTTTTATTTTCGTATCTCCATAATTGATTTTGATTGAAATATACACGGAACTTGGGATTACATTCTCTCGTTGCCAGACTATGTCTCTCTCACCCGAATCCAACCATTCTTCTTGATTGTCGTTTCTCACATAAACTGTGTGAGAATACTCATGATTAGATTCTACTTTTCCCCAATCTATTGTTTGAACAGGTTTCTTACATTCTTGGTCTTCAAACACAGAAATCTTTCCTTGAAGGATTAGTGTACATGTAGTGGTCTCTTCCACCGATGGACTCAAAGGAGTTCGATTATTGAATTTTACTATTCCACTTGCGAAAAGAAAAGCAACAACCAAAATTGCCACAAGAGAAACAACCAGAATCACCTTTATGGCTTTTCGACTTCTTTTTGGTTGGACGTAAGGAGATGTTGATGACAAAAAGTTTGCACCTGCAACATTATAGAAATACTAGTAGTCTTTCTTAAATATTTAGTACAATTTTAAATGATGTATTAAATGCGAAACATAGCGCCTTTCAAGCGAGCTTCATTTTTACGTAGCTTACTTTTTTATAGAAGATTTTTTCCGTAAAATTATATACGAGATGAGATGCAATTTCTTAATCATGTCCTTTCCAAGTGGAAAACAAAATCGAGAATTTCAATTAGAACTTTTGAGGATTCAACTAAAACACAGGCGAGAGATCGCCATTTTTAGCACTAGTGCGGCTATCGGGGTTTCATTCGCAATTTTTGGTGCAACTATTTTGATGACTGCTTTGACCTCTTGGGCATCTGAAAAAGAGATTCTAGCTCTCTTACTACCAATAGCGATTGAGTATATGATTGTGGGTATAGTGCTTGTGATTGTTTCTATCGTGTTCTATCATTTGATTTCCTATCGTGAAGAAAAGGAGATAAATACACTTCGAGACAAATTCATTAAGAACGACATATAGTTAGTTTTTAAGGAACTAATCAAGATTTTCCTAGAGTAACCTTCTACAGAACCTAAAGTTCAAGTCATTATTCTTATGTATGAAACTTTAAAAATCATAGATGTGAGAAACGTGGAAAAGTTATAGCAGGACTATAAGAACTAATTAGAATTTCGAAAGAAAATATTGAAAGTTTATAGAGTGGTTCTGTATCTGTCTATGAGTTCTTTCTTTTTCCCTTCGTTCCATCCGCTCACTGCCTGGTAGTAGCCTGTTACCCTAGACCACCATTCCACCTGCGAGGATCCACAATGGGGGCATTGCTCGTAGATGGGCGACGTAACTCGTCCACAGTTGTTGCATATTGTTAGGTCCTTTGTATAGGCGTAGTAGCCCACATTAGTCTGGGTGGCAATTCTCTTAGTCAGCTTGTAAAGGGCTTCATGGTCTGGAGAGCTGTCTCCAAGCCAGACGTGAAACATGTTTCCACCGTTCAAAAGCGGAAAGAACTTCTGCTCTATGTCCATCCTTTCAAGCAAACCGACTTTGGCTCCAACATAGACATGGGTTCCGTTGCTGTAATAGACAGGAACATCCTTCGCCCCATCGGCAAGCATAGACTTGGCTTTGTCCACGTCTCCCCTAACAAGTTTCTCAGCTTGGTCCCTGTAACCATTTGTTAGGAGATCCGCTATGGCAAATCTCTGCGCTGTGGACTCAGCCGGCGTCCTAGCCAAAGCCAGCTTGAGGCCGGTCCTCTCCTCAAGCGCATTCTTGTACTTCTGCATCTCAAGAATCAGCTTAACAAGAATTTTAACAGCCTCCGGACTCTCATGAAGCTGGTAGCCAGTGTGCCACTGAGCCATCTCGTTTCCGCCCACAAGACCTATCGTAAAGGCAAGTTCACTGAAATCCACGGCTGGAGTTCCCTTCTCACCAGTCTTTGGGTCCAAGGGACGTTGAGTGGCGAAAGGTATTCGATTATGCTTTACCACAAGATTCATCCATTTCCTTTTAGTCTTGAACACTTCAACAGCCAAATCCATCAGCCTACGGCTTTCCTCGAAAAGTTTCTGGTCATCCCCGTTGGCTCTGTAAGCCATCCTTGGAAGGTTTAAACTTACAACCTGCCAACTCCCCATGGTGAAATGTTTCCCACCATTGAAATACAGCTTATCCTCGAACTCTGAATTATCCTCTGGAGTTTCGACAAAACAGTACGCACAACACTGGTAGCATGAAACACCCTTGCCGTAACCCCTGTACGCTGGCATCAAGTTATCGAAGTAGGGTATCCCAAATTTGGCTACAACCTTGTGAACGTCAAGCCAAAGCTCGTCGTATTCAGGCTTGAAAAATTCAGGGCTCATACTGTTTTCCAGTTTTGGAAAATTGAAGGGTTTTCCCCAGTAGTCACCTTGAAAGGCTACGTCGTAAAGCGCCCTAAACATGAGACGAACTTCATCTTCGTATTCGCCGTAGAGGTCTGGTCCAACCCGTCCATGCATCACTATAGGAACTTTTCTCCACAGTTCCGGAACTCCTGGCTGAACCTGAATGTTGCTAAAGACCAGCTGCCCGCCCCTAGCTACGTAAGCCTGAGTATACTCAAAGAACATCATCTGCATGAGCTGCCTAACCTTATCATAGTTTAGTCCCCTCATGTAGGGAGCGAGGAAAACCAAGAAATTGTAGAAGCCCTCACCGCCAGCAAAGTTTGTCTGGGCAGAAGCCAGAATCTTAGCGGTGTGAAGAATCGCAACCTCAGGATGCTTAGCTGGACCCGCAATGCTTGTCCTCGTGCCAATCCCATCCGGCATCAAGCCGTAATAAAAGAAATAGCGAAGGTCCCAATCTTGGCAGAAAGGCCTTGTTCCAAAATATTCCAGATCGTGTATGTGCAAATCTCCAAATAGATGGGCGTCAGCGATTTTCGGAGGCATTAAAAGCAGGTATTCTTCTCCAGAAACCCAGTCCGCCTTCCTCTTGTGAGCGGTTTCAGGGTTTGGCTGAAGATTCGCGTTTTCAGTTGCTTTATAACCTCGCCCCATATCCATCAGGTAGGCATCATAAACTGGCGCTCCTACCCTAGTCAAAATGTTCCTATAGAGGGCATATTCAGGCTTTTCCTTCGACTTGTCAAGGAGAATGTTGTTTACTAGCTCCCTTACGAGTGGACCGCTCACGAACTTAAGCCTCAAATCAAAGATTTTCTTTTCAACATTAACGGCTATTTCTTCAGCCTCCTCCTCGCTTATTGGCCTCGCTTCATAGAATTCCTTTGCGAGTTTTGTTTCCACCAAGAGCTGTTTCACGACGGCCTTTCGGTCCCATGGAACTATGAAGCCGTCGCTTCTCCTAACCATTGGTCTAAATTCTTGGATCGGTTCAGCCTCGTCCATTTATATACCCTTCAAAATTTCTAAGAGCTTAGTGTCGATCAGCCCCTCGCCATCAAAGATTTTGTCTTCTGTATAAACTGCTCCTTCAACCTCCAGAGCTGGCGCCGACAAGACAACTATGTTTCTCATAACCAAATCCGCCATGACATCTACATCTTCCAGATTTTTTTCCTCAAAATCTGCGTTTCTGTCTTTTAACCACCTTTTCAGCAAAGCGCATTTAGGACACTCACTAGACGTGTAAACTACTATCTCCCCAACTTGCAGAGGATGCTTAAGCGAACTAACGGAATCTTCTGAAAAACCCATGAAAACACCTCATGAGGGTAAGGATGGATAAAGGAGCTAAGCGTACTTAAAATTATTAGTAAGAATTGTATAAAATTCTGTATAATCTCTCCAATCGAAATTAACACATCAGTTATTCCGCAGATATGATAAAAGACAGGGCAACATCAAAAACATCAGTTGATTTCTTTAAAACTGCTTAATAAATACATTTTTACAGCCAGCGTCACCTAGTTCGTGATCCTTCGAAAACTGATCAAACAAAACGATCCGTAAATAAAGAGATACTAATTTCTAAATAAACCTATTTCTGCCTTCAAACTTAAAAATAAGGCAAAAACAAGTCCGTATGCACACAAAAACTTAGCTTGGAATTAACACATACGATACTCGCTTACTTAGGGCGGAACGCTGAACCGGAAACCAGAAGGAGGAAGGCAAATATTTCGCTGATACACGACTGAAGCAATATAGCATATTAACCGATCCGCATGACGGACACCTTGACAATATTCCATAAAAGGTCTTTTGGCAACTTGCACAGTAAGCGAGATGCCGGTTGAAGGCGTAAAGTCCCACGGCATACGCTCCAACGATTTCTTTGGTGGCAGATAAAAGCTCGTTGGGATCCTGTTCCGAATCGGCGAGCTGTATGATGGCGAGGTGGCCTCCCGAAGTTAGTTTATGAAACCTCTCCTCAATGCTTAGGCGTTCCTTCCAAGAAATGTCGGCTTCTAAGGGTAGGGCGACTAGATCCGTGTAAAAAGGCTGTTCTCTAGTGCCCCGCGCGCGAACTTTCGCCCACCCATACTTTTCTAGATTCAATTCTGCCAGCCTTTTTGCGGCGTCGGTGTTAGGTATCATGGCTAGGGCTGCCCGAGTTTCAGGCTTCTTTGTGTACCTCTGGATGTTTTGGGAAAGGTGCTTTACTATTTTCTCAGCGAAACTCAGGGTCTTGTCGTCTTGATGTAAAGCTTTTCCGAGGAATGATTCCATTGTTTCGTTTAATCCAACGAAGCTGACTAGGCGAGAAGCGTTTTCAAGTCTGAAGTAACGATCGCCGTCAGCTTCTTGTGCGAGGAAGGGGAGAAGTTGATCCCTTGCGCGTTGTTTGATTGTGCGATATTTTATTTCTAAGGCGCGTAATGCCATCTCCAGCTGCTCGTCTAAGAGTTCGAAAAAGCGGGTTTCTCTTCCTTCTGCTTCGTATGACAACCTTGGCAAATTTATTATCACGTTGTCGATGTTTCCCGTTTGCAGGGTGTCTAGCTCCCAGTCTTCTTTCCAGTCAGCGGCAAATCTGCATCCCGTCGCGGTAAAGGAAGCGTGCTCTTGCCCTTTCTGGCAAAGGTTTGCAAAGTATGGGAGTCCTTTCTCGGCTGCAAGTAGGTGGGACTTGATAAGGAGAGGTTCGCATTCCCTGTTTTTGAGTACCTCCGGTCGTATCTTTATGATTAGGCTAGGATTAAAAATGGGTTTATGCTTATCGTCTTCAAACATCACTTCTAGGAGGAGGTAGGCAATGAGGCGGCTTTCCTCAACAAAATCCCCGTAACAGCCCATTTTCCTCCCGCTAGGTCCTATGGCCTCTTTTCCTTCAAGAAAGTCGGGGACAACAAATTCTAAACCCAGTGAGGCCTCTACGGGAAATCCTTCATTTGAAAGGGACTGGTTTAGATCGAAGACAAAGAGGCGTAGGGCTTCTTTAATTTTCTCTTCAGGAAGGCCGTGGGCAAAGGGAGCCAGAAAAATATTGAAAAAGTCTAACGCCTGTTCTCCGGATATTTCTGTTGCAGCAAATTTGAGAACGTTGGAGGCTGTTAAAAGGGCTGACTCGAGGCTTTTGGGTGGAAAGTAGGAAGGGCTCGTGGAGTCTAGTCTTCCAGGACTTAGTCCGTGTTGAAGGAAGAAGCGAAGGTTGTGCATGAACTCGTTTGGTTTCAGTATCCAGCAGCCGAGGTTGTTGATGTGGAGGGTTCCGGAGAGGTGGGCGTCGGCTATGTCTCTTGGAAGCACGTTGAGGAGGGTGTATTCTTCTATTACTGCGTCGCCTGCTGCTTTGTGAACTATTTCTACGCCTAGGGACTTGGTGCCCATGGACCTTATTAGCTGGGTGACATCGAAGACTGGGAGTCCCAAGCGTGTGAGTTTGTGGCGGTATTCTTCGAGTCCCTTCTCAATTAGAATGGCGTTGACGATTTCCCGTATGAGGGGGGCTGTGAGGTATTTTGTTTTGAATTCTGATAGGCGGTTTTCGGTTTCTCTGGCTATTTTCTGGGCTAGGTCTATGGGAACGTTTGCCTCTTTGACTAGGGCCTCAACGATTTTGTTTCTGTCGAATTCTTCTATGGCTAAACGCGAGGTTCGAACAAGCATTTTTCTTCTTTTGAAGTATTGTTCTTCGATGTCTTCTGTGAAGCCTATGAGTGTTCGGCCTAGGTCTGTGAGGCGGTATTCCTTTGTTTCAACGTCGGGTTCTATGAGATCTGCTTTAAGGAGGCATTTTAGATGGTAGGCGAATCTTCCCGCGTCTCGGCTTGGGTTTAGTTTCATGATTTTCATGATTTCCGTGTAGGATAAGGGTCCTTTTTCGAGAAGTAAATTTAGGACCTTCAGTCTTAGAGAGGATGAAACGGCTTTGAGGGTTCTTAGGCCCCTCCCTCGGCTTACAGGCATGTTTGGTTCACCATGCTTAGCCTATTATAGTCTGGTTTAGTTTAAAAAATTAGAGGAAAATTTGTGATGTTTCCGTCCTATATCATGAAAAATAGTGGCGCTCTAGCCGAAATTTTAACTGGTTTTACCCTGCTTGTCGATAAATTTCTAAGATCGATGCATAAACCCTTAGTTCTCTGAGATAGGGGGAGGGGGGCTATATAGGAATCTTTTAATGTTGAAATGTGTCATGATGACGTATTTCTGTTGACAAATAATATAAGAAACCATGCCTTTTTCATCCATGCCGATCGCGGCAAAAAATTTGGGAAGGAAAACGTACATGGGTAAGCGAGGTCAGAAACCGTTAGAGGAACGAGTCGGAATAGACAAGTTTAAGGAGCTTCTGAAACGTCTCAGCATTCAAGAGATAGCAAAGCTCTATGGTGAAAACATCAGAACCGTCTATAGAGCAAGGACACGCATAGAACAGAAACAGAAGATGGAGAAGCGGTTTGACCCAATAGACAAGTTTGAGGCAATTCCAGAGATTCAGAGCTTCATAGACTACCAGAAAACGAAAGGCGCATCTTCCAGAAAATGGGTGAGTCTTCTAAGACAATACTGGAAATGGATAAAAGAAGACCATGAATTGACTCATCTACAAAGACCAGCACTATGGGATGAAAGACACATCAAGGTGATCCTCAAAAAACTCCACGAAAAAAAGGTAGCGTTGTATCATCCAAAACAAGCCCTAAGAAGATTCTTTGAAAGTCAAGGCAACCATGAACTTCAGAAACATATCTTGATCAAAGCCCGAGTAGAAGATATGCGGAGTCCCAAAGGAACTAAGAGGGAGATGCAGTTCTACCCTTCAGAAGTTCCTCAAATTCTCGGTTGTGTCAATGGAGAAATGCAGAGGCTCATCAAGACACACATCACCGTGAAAAGCAGAGAACAGAGCCTACTCGATACTGAATGGAACGCTATCAACTGGAATGATCAATACTATGGTTTTCCAATGGCAACCATCATGATCTACGAAACCAAGACCAAGGGCGGAACATATTGGGAGCATTGTCCCCTTGACCTGTGGTTCAGCGATCTCAGCAAAGACCTTTATGAAGAATGGGAAAGGCAAGGCAAACCAAGCAAGGGAAAAATCTTCAACATTAGCTACGAGGATTATAGGAAGGCATGGATTCAAATCAGCGAAAAACTAGGAAAGAAATTTGAGGCTCATGATTGTCGTAGAAGTGCGGGGGGGTGGCTCAGAGACTTAGGTCTTAGCGATCTAGCACTAGGACAGTATGATCCTCTCAGTGGAAAAGCCGTAGGGTACACGGGTGTAGGATGGGAAAATCCCAACATCTATTATCAACGGTACGGAAGACGGAACCCTAAAACCATATGGAGAATGAAGGCAGGGAGAAAAAGTCTCACTTTGGGAAGGAAAACGTTTTCAGCCCTACCCTCACTCTCCAACATTAACTTCCCCCTTTTTTCTTAAAAATTTATCTCCAATGTTTTCCGATAACGCTACATTCTAACTGTTTGGGACATTTCAAACAATCAACGAGAAGTTCATGGCGATCAGTTAGTGGACACGGCTCATTAGTGTAGAGGTTTGCATGGTTAAGTTGATTCATCGCTGTTTCCTTTTTTCCGTCTAGGTCAGCAATTTCTTTGATCAGTTGATCCTTTTTCCCCTCAAGATTCTTTATCTCGTCAATTTCCATGCCTTTTGACTTCAATGTGTCAATTATTTGGTCTTTTTCTCTGTTTTCTTTCTCTAATTGCTCCTTCTCAGTTTCTAGGCTACCAATTTTATCAACATACTTGCGCTCAATTTTACGTTCAAGCTCTTTTTCATCCCTAGATTTCTTGGGGCGTGTTTTTTTCCTCTTTGACAGACCGATATGCGCTTGAAAACGGTTCAGCCTAGATGCATAACACCTTTTTGTTACTTCTGAAACTGGGAAAGTGTTGAGAAAAGCATCAAAATCTGCATTGGTAACATCTTTCACCTTGAATCCAGAGTGTTTGTCCTTAAATCTTTTGAGAAGATTCCTCTCGGTGGAGTCTTTCACCCCTTTAAGATAATCATTGATGACTGATGACAAACTTTTTAAATCAGAAGAATCAGATTTTATCATGCCGTATTTGCATCTCCTAGGGTCTGTCAACCCGATGATGGGGAAGGGCTTTTCTAAAAAATCACCTCACTTGTAGATGTCTTCCCCCATCTTAGGTTCTGTCCGCATTTTCTCAGCTCTCTCTCGCATAAATCTCTCCCGTGTTGAGCCTTTCGGTGGATGCTCCTGTTCATATTTGAGTTCTTCTAAGACGCTAGCCATGACCTCACCCCCTATCTTTTAATCTCCTCGGCATCCATGCCTCCACAGTTTGGACATGGAGTCGGGTTTTCTCCGTGTCCTACAATCTGGTCGGGCAAAGGAACTTTGCAATCACGACATTGATAACGCATGGTTTCTCTAGCTTTCTTGAGAACTCCACAGTAACAGTCGGGACACCCGCACACATGATCGATATGACTCTCCGGCGGCTGTCCATTCACTTTTTCTCTTGCGTATTCGTCTCTGATAATTCGCCTCAACTCTTCCATGGTTACGGTCATTTGAATAACTCCTTGGTCAGCTTCTCAGCGTTTTCCGTAGCTTCTCTGAACGGTCGGTTTTCTTCATCCTCTATGATTTTGGCAACTCTGTGTGCTTTGAGAAGTTCCTTCCCTTCTGTAAGACCCTGCCTTACGTTAGCTATGACCTCTTCTCTAGGACTGAGAAGAATCCTTACATTGTGTCCGTTGTGTTCTCCAGGCGCCTGGCTGTTAGCGTGCATCTCTGAAATGGCGTATTTGACTAGGTGACTTTGGGTACACCCGTTGACTTCGCAAAGGTCCTCCAGCTTCCTTTCTTCCTCGTTTGTTAGAAACACATGAAGTTGTTTTCCCATTATGCTTGCACCTAAGTCTAAACATATAAACATGGTAGTTTAAATTTTTTTCGGAGAATCGAGATTGCGATGTTGAAAAACTGGGTACAGAAAAGTATCGCAAAAAAACAATGTTGATTTAACATCGCAAACTAATTTGTCACAATTTGTCATTGATAAAGGATTTGCGATGTTGATTTCAACATAGTTGCGACACATTAGACAGCTATATAGTCTCAATATGATTTGTGGCACAAAACACACAACCACCTAACAAAAATGGTGGCGCCCTGGCCGGGATTTGAACCCGGTTCCCGTTACATAGTGTTTTACTCTGTAATGTCGGGCGGGCGACAGCCGCCTATACTAGACCGGACTATACTACCAGGGCGTCAAGTTTCATAAAGAAAAGAGTGTTCTACTTAAATTTTGTTGGAGACAAACGGCGCCTACACTTGTTTTGAGCTATATTTCTTATCCATGGAATAGGCTAGGAACCTCTGAAGCTTTACCGTGTTTTGGTTCGCTTTGACGCTCGTAGCCACAAAGTGCCATAGACAGTGAGAAACAGGATTATCATACCAAATATGATAATAAGCAGTTGTGAAGACGAAGTCGCCATTTCTTCAAACATGTCGCATCAATCAAAAGTGAGAGAAAAGCATCCTAAAAGCTAAGTTTCGAACAGAGCAATAGGTGGCAACATGAAGTATTTAGGAGACAGCCATATTGAGGTTTACGTAATAATCAACATTATTTGCTCAATCGTAGTTTACTTAGAAACCTGCGATATCTGGACTTCCCTTTTTCTTTCTTTTCCAAAGTCTCAACTATAGCATGAAAAATGGTGTAATTTCTAGGATCAAGCACCTGTTGCTTAGCATCCTTCTCTTGCCTTTCCTTCTCCAAAGATCTCGCCTAAACGACAACACCAGCAAGCATATTTCAATGATATTTCATTAGGCGAAATATGCCTCATAGGGAAGTGGACTCAAAACGCAAGTTTTTCATGACTCGAGTTTCTAATTCGAGTTTCAGATTACAAAACATCAGAAACGAGTTTTATTGGTGCTTACAATCAATTTAAAAGATTTTTGATTAGGATTTCAACCGTAATAACATTGATAAGTCGTGTCACGTTGAAATGTATTCGAGCCTTATCGTCATTTGGGGTCCAGAAAAATGTCTTTGGAGCTCATCGAAGCCTTAAGCCAGATACTAACTGGACTAAAACATATTGGAAACGGCGTCACCTACCTGATTACATTTGCCCTCAAAGGGTTCGGGCTTTCGGCTTCGCAGGAACTCGTCAAAATCGCCACGATTTTAATTCTTTTATCCATCGTTTGGAAGCTGGGATCCAAAGTCACCAGTTCGATACTATGGTTCCTTATCCTCGCACAATTTACAAGCTTAGTCCAAGGATCTTAACTTTGACGCCTTTCCCTTGCTGATTTTCTCTTCAATATTTAACTTGTGTTCACTGTCCAAAATGCGGAAAATCATAACAAGATATGTAAAATAGAAAAGGGGGGAAGGTTAAGATTTCTAATTGCATCCGCTGTTGTTGTATGCATCTAACATGTCTTTAAGCTTCAAGGCCGCTTGTCTGTCATCACCAGTAGGATTAGATCCAACTCTATGGGTGGTCAAGAAATCGTCAGCGTTTGAGATTATGTCGTCGATGTTGATTGAATTGTTACAATAGTAGAAGTATGGAGAAGCCCCAGATAGCCTGTTTAGTTTTGCTACAATGAGCTGAGCTGCGAGCATTCTAGTTGCGTCCTTGGCGTTCGCTCCATGCAATATATTGAGGGCTTCTTCTTTTGTATAGTTGATACCTCCGATTTCTATTTCATCTACGGGCCAGTCTTCTGGATGGTTCTTCCAGTATCCCATACTAAAAGGAAGGCGAGGGCGAAGAATTTCTGTGGTCCAAGACGCTTCAGCATATATTGTTGTTTCGTTTAGTTGTGCCCAAACGATGGCGGTGTTTGTCAAGGTGTCTTCAACATCGCATGGAACAGTGTAGGTAAGGTTAAAAACGTTAGATTCTCCTGCGTTCAAGTCTCCTTTCCAGCTAAAGCCAAGCATTTCGTCCTCGACAATTACATCAGCGAGGTTCACGTCAACGGTGTTGTTCACCACTATTGTATACTTTATATTTTCGCCTTGATAAGCGAAATAAGGTCCAAACTTCTCAATGTTTATCAGACGTTTGGCTATAGTTGTTATCGCTTGGGTAGAAGCCGACGAATATGCTCCATCCGAATCTACAGCTTCAACAAAAACCGTATTAATTAATGGATTAGGATCAGTTTCTAAGACTTCTCTATGTAGGGTGTAAGTTACACCAGTGGTGTTGCTTGCTGTCATAAATGGAATAGTCTCGTTGAGTCCAAGCATGGTATCGGTTACATTGATATGGTACAAGTCGTAATCGGAAGGGTTATACACTCTGATCTTATACGTAACTAAATCGCCGACGTAGGCAAAGTGATCAGCGCTCTTAAGCACTCCAACACCGTGAAAACCCGACTGCAATTCACCTGCAAAAACATACACAAACGAAACAGATATCAGCCCAAGAATAATAGCCAATGCCATAAATTTCTTAATGCTTATCATTTTATCATCTTCCTTTTTATTTTGGGGCAAACAAGTATTTCAGCATTTCCTTACCTAGATTATAGAACATATAGAAAAATGTTCTATGAATCTGTGCACGTTAAGAAGGACTCGGATCCGTTGTGGCGGGCCCGAGGGGAATTGAACCCCTGACCCCCGGGTTAAAAGCCCGGTGCTTTAGGCGCTGTTAGGCTCTTCCTTGCTAAGCTACGGGCCCTCCTAGTTTTGAGAATCAGAGGTTAAATTAAGGGTTTCTATTTTCCATGAATGAGCATAGATCGATTTTCTCGAATAGTCAGAGAATCGGTTAACGCGAGGGAAGCTGAAAGGGGTTGTTATTAAGTTGATTGAAATAGTGAGAGTTGTTGGGCCGTCCGCGCTGTCTATGTTCCTTCTACTCCAGCTTTTTCCAAATATTTTAGAGAGAAGGGTTTCATCAGTCGTTCTCCATCCGTTGTCATAAGGAAGCTCTGTATATCATGTAGGTGTTCAGGCAATTCCGTTTTTAAATCCATGATGAAATCTGAAAAGTCAGAGAAATTTTTGTGGAAAGATATAATTGCACCGTCCATTCGCATGCCTTCGCCTCCTGACGCGAAAACAACGCTGGGATTCTTGGTAGCCCATTCGCGTGCCTTCTCATTTAGTCCTTGTTGTTTTGATGCTTTGATGAATGTAAACGCCATGATTTCGAATCCTAGTTCTTTCCAGTCTGGGATGACAGTGTATTCTACTATAGCCTTTTTCTCTAGCCTTTGTCTCATCCTAGTTATTGTTGGCTGCGAAACTCCTATGATTTTCGCGATTTCCCTATCGCTTCTCTTCGAATTTTTCATCAGCTCAAACAGAAGTCTGAGCATCCTTTTCTTCATCATGGCTACGAATTGATAATTCACCTGAATATAAGAATTATGTATAGGAAACAGTTAAAAGAGTTGGGTTTAAATGATCGTGGGCTGGATAGTTTCATTTAATGTAGAGAAGTCATAATAATCATATGCATTGTCCTTCTGCCTTCAACGCCTCCTTCAAGATTTTTAGTGCACAATACTGAGAGCACATGGAACACGTTTCTGGACTTTTCAATTTGATTCGACTCCTAATTTTCTTAGCCTTTTCCGGATCCAAAGAGCTTTCAATCTGTTTTCTCCAATTGAGGTTGGCTCGGGCTTTTGCCACGGCGAGGTCCCGGGCGGATGCTTTAGCTCCAAGCTTCACGATGTCAACGGCGTGGGCAGCTATCTTAGTGGCTATCACTCCCTCCTTCACGTCCTCTAGTGTCGGGAGACCTAAATGTTCGGCTGGTGTAAGGTAGCATAGGAAGTCGGCTCCTGCGAGTCCGGCAAGGGTTCCTCCGATGGCTCCGACGATGTGGTCATATCCAGGCGCTATTTCGGTTACGACAGGGCCTAAAACGTAGAAGGGTGCCCCTTTGCACACGGATTTTTCAAGTTGAACGTTGGATTCTACTTGATTTAGGGGTAGGTGTCCCGGGCCCTCAACTATTGCTTGCACGTCTGCGGCTCTCGCCCTTTCAACTAGTTCTCCAATTGTTAGAAGTTCTTGAACTTGAGGCCAGTCAGTAGCGTCGAATATGCATCCTGGGCGGAGTCCATCCCCGAGGCTTAGGGCAAAGTCGTATTTTTTGGCGATTTCGAGAAGGTAGTCGAAATTGGCGTATAAGGGGTTCTCTTTGTTGTGGTGGAGAATCCACGCGGCGAGGAAGGTTCCCCCTCTGCTGACGATTCCCATTAAGCGGGGGTGTCTGGCGATTCTCTTGATGATTTGTTGGGTTACTCCACAGTGAACAGTCATGAAGTCAACGCCGTCTTTGGCGTGTCTTTCTATGGTTTTGAAGATGTCGTCTTCGTCCATGTGGATTATTGCCCCTTTATTCTTTGTGGCTTCGATGGCTGTCTGATATATGGGAACAGTTCCGATGGGTACGTTAACAGCCTTCAATATTGCCCGACGTATTTCATCTAGGTCATCACTTGTGCTGAGGTCCATAACGGTATCCGCGCCATACTTCACTGCAATTTTCGCCTTTTCAACTTCCAAGCTTAAGTCACACAAGTCAGCGGAAGTACCGACGTTCGCGTTGATTTTGGTGCGCAGTCCTTCACCGATTCCTATCGGAATAACATTTTCACGTTCGATGTTCCGGGTTATGACCACACTTCCAGCGGCTACCCGCTTGCATATCTTCTCTGTGGACTCGTCCTCTTCTTTGGCGACTATTCGCATCTCTTCGGTTATTTGTCCCATTTTTGCAGCTTTCATTTGATTAACCATTTTCAGTCAGGCCTTCCTAAATCCATGGTTTCGGATTGTTGCATGAACGAGGAGGTGCGAGAGTTTAAAAAGCATTTCTGTTTGGAGATACTGTTAACTTATTTGTCATAAGACTTTTGGTAATTTGGAAAATCTCTTATGTCGATAAAGAGAATAGTAAAAATGGTGATTAAATGGAAAAGGTTTCTTTCTCAGATATTGTTGAGCATTTAACAGAAGTTATAAAATTTTCTCAAGACAAAAGATTTAATGAATACTATGCTGAATATTTAGTTGCGTTTGAACTTTCTAAATTGGGTTATGCGGTAATAGTTCTCGGAAAAAGACGTGGACCCGATCTTTTGGTTCGTGATACCAGTCGAAATATTGAAAGCTTCGTAGAAGTAAAATCCAGCCATACTGACCTTAAAGATTTCGATTGTGCCGCATCATTTGGTAAAGGCAGAAGTATAGAACGAGGAGACTTTCACTGTTGTGTTTTTGTTGTTTTTGAAAAACTACAGCCAATAGAGTATCTGGTATTTACCTTAGATGAAATTAAAGAAGTCATTGAAAAGAAAAGAGGGTCATTTCCAAACAATCCTTATTTACTTTTCAGATATAAGAGTCTAAAAGAATATGAGGCGGCATTTCCAAATCCAGAGGAAAGACTAGAGATTGAAATGAAACTTCATCAACATCCAGAAGAGTTCCAAAGTCAATGGAGCAAGATATTCTCTCAAAAATAAATCAAAAGCCAATACCGTTATGACAAATAAGTTAACAGTATCCTGTTTGAATAGGAGAAGTTTGTTAGTTTATGAGAAACGTTAGAACGTGAACTTTTCTCCTCCTGCAAGAATGCGTTCAAGAGCGGCGCTGATATTGATCAGTCCTTCGTTTGTCTTAGCTGAAACAGGTATTAGGAGAAACCGCAACCCCAGCCGGTAAATGGCATGCATCATGTCGCGGCTGAGAAGACGCCTCGTTCCACTCAACTCTTCTTCGATTGCCGCTTCTAACTTTTTGGGATTAGCAGACCAGTCCACTATGCGGTCCATGTTTTCTGGTGGAAGAAGGTCGCATTTTGACAGCACATGAACCTGTGGAACGAAGAAGCGGTTGTACACGGCTGCCGAGAGGAACATGTTTGAAACGTAGTTGAGAGGGTTGAGGGAGAAAACCGAATCGAAAAGGTATAGTATTGCTTTTGGCTCCTTGGTCAATTCATTCGCGATGTAGGGACCGCTGGCTCTGAAAGCGAAAAGCTCCATTTGGCCAGGAGTATCAACGATAACCACATCAGGCCTGAGACTTTCAATTTCTCTTCCAAGCCTTTCCGCCTCTTCCGCGATTAAGTCAGCCGCCATCACCAGGGCTCCGTTGGGTCCAAGCCCATATTTCTCCATGAGCTGGTCAACACTGATGTAGTCTCGGACATCTATGTCGGGCGCGTATGGCAAGGTTAAGGCTCCTGGGTCCAAGTTTACTGTTACCACGTTTTGTTTTCCGATTTTGAGCCATTCGTTGAAAGCGGCTGTGAGAAGGGATTTTCCTGAACCAGCTGTGCCTATTATAAAGATAGTGAACATTCAGACACCCTTGCACAATAAACAAAGACTTTAATGAAATTAGTTATGATGGCTTATTTGTTTTCAGGTTGCTCAGGCACCCGAATTTCCAATCATCGCGTTTCAGCGTCTAGCCTGCGCCTCATCGCAACCCTACAAAGTTAGGAAGAGTCGGTCAAATAGGTTTTTCGATGGTGTTACTGGACGCGGAGAGAAAACTCCTATAAGAGGCGCTATTAAAGGAAATCAAGAACTAGGTGGTTCAAGGTGGTCGAAGAAGAAACAAGTTATCGAATGGAAGGAATTGCTTTTGGAATGGTGGACGGCATGATCCTTTGTTTGGGCTTAACCATAGGCGTTGCTGAAGCTACTCATGATCCAAGATTGGTAATAATCACCGGAATAATTGGAGGACTGGCAAACGCGTTGGGAAACGCTATAGGGTTCTTTATGTCGCAATCGACAGAAAGAGGATTGCAAATCCATGAAACCACAGAACACGGAGTGACAACAAGGATACATTCAAAAAAAGAAATCTACATAAATACTGCATGTTCATTCCTAGCCACAATCGCAACCCTAGTTATACTAGTTAGTCCATTTGTTTTATTTGATATAGCCACCGCTGTGACTGTCACGTTTTTGTTGGGCGCCATCTTATCCTTCCTTCTGGGCGCTTACGTGGGTAAACTCAGCAGAGAAAATGCTTACTGGACTGGGTTAAAATATGCTGTTTTAGCCATTGTCGGCGCTGTGATTTCCCATATGGTCGGAGATATACTCCAAATCTTACTCTAGCCACAAGTTTTATCAGACAATGTATCTTTTGGTTGCTTTTTCAAAATCTTTCACAATTTCCATGACGCGTTTCGGCACATCTATCACATCCAGGGGAATATCCTTCAAGAGAGACCAAGGGCCTGCCTCCGCCAACCTCGTGACCATGTGATCCTCTCCAAAGGATTCCTTAGAAACATGATATACCAAGGGCCTAACTTCGGCTTCTCCCACCCGGCCTAAGGCGTGAAGGTATTCATGGAGCAACAGGACATAGACGAAGGCGTTTACCAGACGCCTAGAATTTGTGGCTGCTTCAACTATTTGAACGAGGGCACGGTTCAAGACTATGTTGTTAGTTCCCAGAGGATGGTATGCTCCCAGTCGGAGGGGAAGATCGTCAAGGAACAACATCATTCCAGCTCTATGTTCGCTCAAGGAACTCTTGACCGTATCCTTCACTATCTCCCAAACCTCGCCGAATCCCTGAGCCTTTTCCAGTCTAGAGCGATTTTTCTCCACCCTCGAAAGACTTCCACCTTCAGGTTCCTTCATACCCTCTCATACCTTACAATTTTGGGTTTTCAAGGCTGTCAATCTTCTGTCTTGACAGGTTTAACCTTTCCACCCTTCCCCTGTATTAGTTCGGAGAGTTGAACAAGTGCTTTGCTGACGCGATTTCTAGCAACTCTGGAGTCTTTAGCTGTGGTAGAGAGATGAAACTCTATCCGAGGAACTCTTTCGCTTCCCTTCGGATGAGACTTCACGTAAACATAAGGGTTGTCGTGCATAACCTCATCAATAAGCGGAGCGACCTCCGACTCCATAACTCCTGTCGCTTCTATGCTTATTTCAAAAAAGGTCACATCTCCAGCCGCCTGCCTGAGAAGAGGTAAAACCGACCCTTCAAATATGGACTTCATTTCGGAAGGAACACCTGGCAGCGCTACTATGGTTGCATCTTCGCGTTCCATAACTATGCCTGGCGCGGTTCCAACAGGATTGAGAAGAGGCTTAGCTCCCTGTGGAAGCCTAGTCATCTTAACTCTAGGAGGAGTCAATTCAACCTTTTCCATATGGCCTTCCTCCACGTATTTGCGATATTTTTCCTCAACCATCTTTAGGGCTTCGTTGTTGATTTCCAGTTTGCACTCTAACGCCTTGGCGATGCCCTCCAACGTTTTATCATCGAATGTGGGGCCTAGTCCTCCCGTGGTGATGACGAAGCGGGGATTGCGTTGAATTGCTTCTCTTAAAGCGCTGGATATTTCGTTGACGTCGTCACCTACGTTCGTGATGCGGCGTACACTCAACCCGAGGGATGTAACCCTTCTGGCTAACCATTGAGCGTTAGTGTTTAGAGTCTTGCCTATCAGAAGCTCTGTTCCAATACAGACGATTTCTACAGACTGAGCCATTTGAATCCCTTAACCGGCTGTTCCAGTTCATAATGAAGGTTATATAATAGTGTAATAACTGCTTCGTTCCTAGAGTGAGCATGGGTAAGAGAGTTCGTTACCTATATGAATGGTTAAAACGCTATGCATCGCCGTATCCTACTTTTTCTTGCCGAGCCACCACTTCAAATATTCCTTTCTCTCTTTCTGCCGCTGGTCCTCCTCAGTTTCGAAGCTTGGTCTCAGTCTTTGACGCAGCTCTATGAGCTCTTGATGTGTCAGGGAAAGGCCACAACTTTTGCAAACATAGCGTTTCGTAGCAGAAGTGTACTGTAATTCACCACCGCATTCAGGGCAGTAACGCATGTGACATCAGCCTTTTCCTCTTAATTATTTCCACAATATGATAAGGAAGCGTGAGAAATAGCTTTTGGTTCGAATGATTTCTTTTCTCTGCGTTGCTTCTTGAGTAGTCGCAGTAAGGTAAACAAGTTTCTTTTATATGGGGATCCTTCTAGGCATATCATTCGCGAAGCTATTTCTTTATTAGGTTATAAAGTTAGTTAGCCCCGCCTCTTCGGCCAGTTCTATGGCTCGTTCCCCCTCCTTTCCCGTAAGTCGCCTTCGCAGTTCTGGAATTTCATTGGCCTTCCATTCGGGCCGATATTGAAACATTACGTTTGTGCGAACCCATGTTCCAAGGTTTTTGGCGATCCAGTTCAAAACCTTCTTTGTACAACATTCAAGGTGTTCGGGTAAAACTAAGACACGAATGAGGAGTTCACCGTATTTTTTGCCGTAGAGATGGTTTCGGGTGCAGGCTTCCCAGTAGCCGGGCGCGTCAGAAATTCTTTCGGCGCACTCGTTTGAGCCGTACTTGAAGTCTAGGAGGTAGACGTCCGCGAATCCGGCGAGAAGTTTGGCTGTTTCCTCGCTGTAGTAGGAGTTGGAGTTCCAAACCACAGGAACGTTTACATTCACATGTTTGAAGGTTTCAAGCCACTGCTGAAGCCAAGGCGTGGGCTCCCCACCGACAAGGTTGACGTTTCTGCAGCCGCCCTTACGCAGGCGTTCCACAGACTTTGCCAATCCTTCGGGCGAGAAGATTTCTCCCTTTTCATACCATTGGGATATAGTCCAGTTTTGACAGTGAAGACACCGCAAGGTGCAGCCCAGCGTGAATATGGTTCCGGAGGGAACCAGCTCGGGTTCTTCGCCCATGTGCTCGAACATTGTTGAAACAGTGATTTGGGTTCCGCATTTGCAGTATCCAAGCTCTCCGTTGAGTCTGTTGAAACCACACCTTCGGGTGCAAAAGTGGCAACTCTCAAGAATGCGACTCGCTATCTCAATCTTTAAGTCAAAATACGATTTTTCAGGGGCATCCAATTCTTCTAGACGCTTCTGACGGGAATCGATCTCCTTTTCGAGGAGGTAGAATTCTTCTGTGAGTTGGTCGTGAATCTTCCATAATTGTGCAAGTGAGTCTCCTTTATGGAAGTTGGCGGGCAGCTTTTTGGCGATCAAAAATTTAGCTGGCTTGTCGTCTTCCATAACGTCGAAGTATCTGGCCAAACTTGCCCGAGCCTTTTTGTCCCTTAAAACGGCCCTTGCATCAGGTCTCCAGATTGCCCACATGCCCTGTTCACCTTGAAGAAAGCGCCTAGATTAAAGCGTAAGGATAGGAGAAACCGCCTGGATGGAATTGACCCTTTATGGCAATTTTGTGTCCACAGGCTGGACAGCGCATATCCTTGGTTAGGTGCCACTTCTGAATTTCAAAACTGAAACGCTTGATTAACAACTCTCGGCAGTTGGGACAATAGGTGTTTTCGTAACGGTGTCCCGGAACATTTCCCAAGTAAACATAGTTTAAACCAGCCTCGCTGGATGCTTCCCAAGCCTGTTCCAGAGTTTTCAGCGGAGTTGAAGGGATATCTGTCACTTGATAATTCGGGTGAAACCTCAGCAGATGAAAAGGCGTGTCCTTTCCAAGGTTGTCCCTTATCCACGTGGCGAGCTCGCGGATTCTCTCTACGGAATCTCCAATCTTCGGGACCACTAAGTTGGTGATCTCAACGTGTGTATCCTGCTTCTTCATTTCCCTCAGAGAATCATAAATTGGTTCAACTGAAGGAACCGCTGAAAACTTCTTGTAGAATTCTGGATCGCCTCCGCCCTTGAAATCAACTGTCGCTGCGTCCAAAACCGATGCTATCGTTTGAACTGCTTCCGGCGTCATGTAACCATTCGTGACAAAGGTGTTGAATAACCCTTGTTTATGAGCCAGTGTAGCCGTGTCGTAAGCGTACTCGAAGAAGATGGTTGGCTCCGTGTAGGTGTAGCTTATCCCCTGACAACCATTGTCCTTAGTAGCCTCCACAACCCTTTCTGGAGGAAAATAGGACCCTTTAATCTCCTTTTCCTGACTTATCATCCAGTTGTCGCAAAAACGACAGCGAAAGTTACATCCAACCGTGGCAATGGACATGACCAACGAGCCGGGATGAAAATGCGAAAGAGGTTTCTTGGTTATGGGGTCTACGCATGCGGAGCAAGCCTTCGCGTATACGAGCGAGTAAAGTTTTCCCTTCTCATTTTTTCTCACTAGGCAGAATCCCACAGCCCCTTCTGGTATAGTGCATCTTCTTCCACAAAGGTTGCATTGCACTTTATTTTCCGGCAACTGCTCGTAAAGCATGGCTTCCTTCATCTTACTCCATCCCCTCCAAATGTATTCCGTTACCGTTCAACTTTATTGTTAAAGCTCTTGTTGCAGCCCTAAAACCTCTTCGAGACCCGTCTAACTCAACGAGATTCGATTCTCTAAGTTTGTTAATGTGGAACCATATCGTCATGCGTGGCTCCGACGTTATTTCCTGCAGTTTGGAGATTGTCAATCTCTTTGGGTAGGCCTTTATTAGTTCTTGGAGTATGCGCACTCTGGTGGGGAGACTTAAAGCCTCACATACTTTATGACCATTTAACTTCTCTACGTTCATAGTCGGACCATGCGTTTTTTATACTATTATAATAGTACGGAAACATATATGTTTTTCATGCTTTTATGACGTAAGGCTTAAATATTACCATTTGGTAATTATTATTTTGTACTTACCGAACGGTAACTAAATAACGGTCGGATGAACATGAAATTAAGACTGCTGTTGGCAAAGGACGACGAAATCCTTTTCGAAATACCCTTGTCCATGGAAGATTGGCCAAAAGAACTTCTAGAACAGGAATTGGCTTCCTTTGAAAGGGAGTTCGATCAATTCTCAAGGCTCTTCCACGCCTTGTCGCATCAAACTCGGCTGAGGATGATGAAAAGGCTCTTTGAAGACGAAGACCTAACACTGGGCTTCGCTGATTTCATAAAAGACCTAGGCTTGAATCCCAAGATCGTTTGGGAAGGCACAAAAAAGCTACGTGAAGGAGGACTATTGGTTAAGTCCGACGACGGCAAGTATCAATGTTCAGAGATTGGACAAGCCGAGTTTCTGATGGTCAGCCTCGCTTTGAGGCGTTTGCTTCAAGTCTTAGAACAACTGGAACAACTGTAAGGAGGTGAAAAATAGTGGCGTACTTTGACGAGATTTTCCGCGACACAGACTCTTACTTCAAAAAACTCTCTGAGAGAATGTTCAAAGAGATGAAGGAAATCGAGGAGGCAATAAGAAGCGGGAAGCTCCAGGGTGAATGGGAAGTCAAGCCCATTCAAGAGCCCGGCGTGAAGGGATACGTTGCCCGTGGACGCTTCCAACTCGGCGAACCGCTGACTTTTCCAAAGAAGGCTATAGATGAAGTTCGTGAACCGTTAACCGACGTCTTCGAAGACAAGGACCATGTGAAGCTTTACGTGGAGCTTCCAGGCGTTGAAAAGAACGACATTCAGCTAAACGTTACAGAAGGACGCGCAGAGGTCAAAGCCAAAAACTTCTATAAGGTCATAGATTTGCCAACGAAACACGTTGAATTCGAAAAGGCAACTGCCAACTACAAGAACGGTGTGCTAGAGGTAACGATACCAAAGAAGAAAGAGACTGTGAGCGAAGAGAAGAAGAAAACGATAAAAATCGAGTAAGTGGATGCGTCCATGCAAACTGAAATTTACGACGTGGACTACAACGACTACGTCAGTCTCGTGGGTACTGCCCACTTCACGAAGCGCAGCCTCTACGATGCCTATCAGGCAGTTAAGCGCCTACAGCCCACAGACCTCGCCATCGAATTGGACTTGAAACGCTTCAGAATCCTCAACGCCGCCTGCTGGGCGTGTCCCAGACGTGGAACTTGCACGACCAAGTGTGAGTTCATCGGAGCCACAGAAGCCCTTGGAAACGTGGACGCCAATATATGGCTCATAGACATGTCTGAACGTGAGATAGGGCAAAGGATACGACGGTTGAAGACTCCAACGTGGATTTTTCGGGTAAGCTTTCCCTTCCTTTTTCAGGAAGATGAAATGACGCGGCTTTGGGAGCAAGGCTACAAGGACGAAGTTATCAACACGTATCGGAGAAGGTTGGAGAGGCTTCGGGAGAGGGCACCTGCGGTTTGGCGAGTTTTAATGGACGAACGTAACACTGTTATGGCGGCTAGGCTGGCTTGGATAACCTCGGAGAAACTGAGGGAGAATATGAAGCCGAACATACTCACGTTTGTTGGAGCAGCTCATGTTGAAGGGATAAAAGAACTGCTTAGCAATCCCCTCACCATAAAGGAAAACCTGCAGAAGTTAGGTTTAACTTTCACGCCTCCGACTCTCGTCAGAAGGATAAGCGTAAACGTAGATTAGCCAGCGCAGACGACTCAATTAAAACAAGCCTTCTTACAATATTGTCACAGTTTCTCTCTTTGTAGATAGACTCCTCTATTTTTTCTTTATATACTGTCAACATGGAAACTGGGCGATGCGGTGCAGATGGGCTGTCTGTAGATCGACGACTATATAGCCCCCCTATAAATAGTATCCAACATAGAAATTGTGAGAAGGGTGCAACGTTCAAATGTAGAGAAACCGCTACCTTATTAGGCACAGAATAACATTTTTGCTAATTATTATGAAAAAGGGAGCTTTGTCATCCGAATACTTTCACGTCTGCCCTAAGCCTCCATACGATTTTGATTTAAGTTGCTCTGTTTTTGGGTTTGAAAAGCCTATGCCAGACCTTTATGAAGGGGGAGTTTGGAGGCGAGCATTGAGACTGAATTCGGGCAAGTTGATTCCAGTTGCTTTGCGGTCTTTGGGCACAATCGAGAAACCGAAAATTGAAATACGATGTTTTTCTGCAGTGAGTGAAGCGGAAAAGTCTGAGTTAGCGGCGAAGCTGGATTGGATGTTTTCGTTCAGCGAGGACTTAACCGCCCTCTATACTTTCATGGAAAGAGACTCGATTCTCAAGGAGGTGAAGGAAAAACTCTGCGGGTTAAAGGCTGGAAGCATGGGAGCCACATTTTTTGAAAGCATAGTCAAAACAATACTCCAGCAGCAAATCTCCCTCCGAGTTTCCTTTTGGATGACGAACCGGCTAGTCACCAGGTTTGGAGAAAACGTAAAAGTCAATGGGCGCGTCTACTACGATTTTCCCACAGCCAGTGCGCTCGCGGAGACTAGTCTTGAAGAAATGAGGCAGTGCGGGCTAAGTAGGAGAAAATCGGAGTACATCAAGGGGATTGCCGAGAAAGTTGTAAATGGCGAATTTGATCCCGAAGGTTTGAAGAAACTCTCAAATGAAGAGGTTATTGAAGAGTTGAAGAGGTTTAGGGGGCTGGGAAGGTGGTCCGCCGAACTGGTTCTATGCACGGGGTTGAAGAGAAAGGACGTGATTCCAGCCGACGACTTAGGCGTGAGGAGGACCGTTTCTAAATTCTACTTTGATGGAAAGAACATTTCAGGAGATGAAGTTCGAAAGTTAACTGAAAAGTGGGGTGCATTTAAAAGAGACATAATCTTTTATCTGATTTGCGTAGGAAGGTCTAGGAAATAGCGACTTTCCGATGATGAAAGAGCAGACATGAACCTCAGAAAAGGAAGTTATTTTGGCAATTCTGCAAGCTTTCCTTTGTAGTAGTCAAGTATTTGGTCAATCTGCTTTATGACTGTCTCTTTGTCGAATTCTTCAAGCGCTTTCTTAATGACTTGCATAATTCCTATCTGATTCTGGAGGAATCCTAAACAGCAAGAAGTAGCTTGAACAATTATCTCGTTAGACGCCTGCTTTTGTTTCATAGTTTCACCATCTCTTTTTATTTGGTTTAACTTTTGAAGTCCCCTTTAAGAGACGCAATTTCTTTTGACACGCAATTTAAGGTTATATGTTATCCAATTTAAGTTGTATGAAACTAGACTCTGAATCAAAAGTAACCATTCATGTTCAGAATCCAATTCAATTAATAGACTTAATGAACATCCCGAAGCGCAAATGAATGAGAAGACATATGTATTCGCGGAAAACATGATGATGCAGTTAAATTCATATGTAATCTAGCCTCTAGTAAACTACGTATTAATGAGGACGTCGTTATGAGCAAAACTTCCGAATTTTCAGGTTTCTACAAATTAACTCCCAAGAAAAGAGCGCAATTTGTAAAGGAGTTTGCTGGTCTAACCGACGAAGAAGTTAAAATTCTTCAGTCTACTGGCTCCTTACCGCTGGAGATAGCCGACCGAATGATTGAAAACGTTGTTGGAGCCATCCCCATACCACTGGGAATCGCGGTGAACTTTCTAATCAACGGAAAGGATTACCTGATACCCATGGCAATCGAAGAGCCATCAGTGGTTGCCGCAGCCAGCTACGCCGCAAAAATGGCTAGATCAAAGGGAGGCTTCTTCACGAGCAGCACCGAACCCATCATGATCGGGCAAATACAAGCCGTAGGCATAGAAAACCCCTACGGAGCAAAAATGGCAATCTTGGCAGCGAAAAGCGAGATTCTAAAGAAAGCCAACGAGCAAGATCCCATGCTGGTTTCGGTTGGAGGAGGCGCCAAAGACTTAGATGTGAAGGTGATAGACACCAGAAGTGGACCAATGGTCATCACCGAGCTTCAGGTTGACTGCAGAGACGCCATGGGCGCCAACGCCGTGAACACCATGGCAGAGGCTGTTGCCCCCATGATTGAAAGAATAGCCCACGGAAAAGTTTACATGAGAATAATCTCCAACCTAGCCACAAAACGACTGGCTAGAGCCTGGACCGTTGTGGCAAAGGAAGAGGTTGGCGGAGAAGAAGTTGTCAACGGAATCGTAGAAGCATACAACTTTGCCGCCGCCGACCCCTACAGGGCTGCAACCCACAATAAGGGCATACTCAACGGCATAATCGGAGTGGTAATAGCCACGGGCAACGACCACCGAGCAGTAGAAGCAGGAGCCCACGCCTACGCTGCAAGGTCAGGTCACTACGGACCGTTGACGGTTTGGGAGAAAAACAAGGACGGACACCTCGTTGGCTCAATTGAACTGCCCATGGCCGTGGGAATCATAGGCGGAGCCACAAAAGTGCATCCGGTAGCTAAAATAGCGCTGAAGATTCTGGGCGTAAAAACGGCCAACGAACTCGGAGAAGTGATGGCTGCGGTGGGTTTGGCTCAAAACCTTGGTGCGCTAAGAGCATTGGCTCACGAGGGCATCCAAAGGGGACACATGTCCCTGCACGCCCGAAACATTGCGATCATGGCTGGAGCCACCGGAGACCTGATCGATCTGGTTGTTGAAAAGATGGTTGAAGAACGCAAAGTTAGACTAGATAGGGCGAAGGAACTGATAGAAGAGCACCGGAAAAGGGAAAAGCCGTGATAGTGATTCCAGGTCCAGCGTCTCAAGATTTAGGTCGAAAAGTCGCTGACATGCTTAAGTCAAAGATTGTTTCTGTCGTTTTCAAAACCTTTCCCGATGGAGAGTCATATCTCCGACTCGACGGCAACGTCAGGGGCAAAGAGGTGGTGATCGTTCAGACCACCGGACCACCACAAGACGTGCACATCATGCAACTTTTTCTGATTGTTGACGCTGCAAAGGACTTAGGAGCCGAGAGGGTGATAGCCGTCGTCCCGTACCTAGCCTATGCAAGACAAGACAAGCGTTTTTTGCCAGGTGAGGCAATCAGCATCGAAACCTTCATCAAACTTATCGAAGCGTCTGGAATTGATCAATTCTTAACTGTGAACATTCATGAAGAGGCTGTCTTAAAGAAATTCAGTGTTCCAGCGGAAAACGTGTCAGCTATGAGCTTGCTGGCGGAGTACTTCAAGAAAAAGGGATTAACTAAAGCATTTTCACTGGCTCCGGATCGAGGAGCACTAGAGCTAGCGAAGGAAGCTGACAAGGTTCTTAACGGAGGATGCGGCTGGCTACAGAAGGAAAGGGATCGTTTGACAGGAGAAATCCGCGTGGAGGAGAAACGACTCGACATAAAAGGACGAGACGTTATAGTTTTCGACGACATCATCAGCACCGGAGGAACCACAGCCGCAGCCGTAAAGATGTTGAAGGAACAAGGGGCAAGGAAAGTGTATGCCGCCTGCGCCCATCCACTTCTTGTTGGAGAAGCCCAAAAAAAGATTATGCAAAGCGGAGCCGAAGAAATTGTTGGCACCGACTGCGTTCCAAGCCCCGTAAGCGTAGTTTCGGTTGCTCCATTAATTGTGGAAGCCCTAGCCAAAATAGGAGTCTAAAGGGTGGCTAAGCTTTTCTTTTTGCTTTCAGGCGAACACCCGACTCTACCCTTCTCCGAATTGAGGTCCATCCTAGAGGCTGAGGGTCATAAATATCAAATCTTGGAGAAACTTACTCAAGTTCTGTGCATTGAGTCTAATATTGACAGCGTAAAATCCGTTAGCTCCAGGTCGGCCATGACGCGAGTTTGCTGTTTGGAGTTGTTCAGCTGCAACGCTGTCCTCGCCGAGATCCTAGAGAACATGCGTTCAGCATCTCTAGGAGGCTTTATTGAACAAGGCGAGAGCTTTGCTGTTCGGGTAAGAAGGATAAGGGGTGCTACTCCTCATCTTGTCGGTGTCGAACTGGAACGCAAGCTTGGGGAGCAGATTCTAAACAAGGTTAAGAAGACGAGAGTCGATTTGATGGCGCCTCAGAAGACCTTTTTCGGCGTTCTAACGGATAACCGATTTCTCTTCGGATTGAAGATGGCTGAAATTTCGCCGAAACCCTTCGTTGAAAGGAGGCCTCGAAAACGCCCCTTTTTCCATCCAACAGCCATGCCAGCGAAACTGGCGAGGTGCATGGTGAACTTGGTTCAACCCAAGATAGGTGCCTTGGTGTTGGACCCCTTCTGTGGAACAGCCAGCATCCTTGTGGAGGCTTGGCTTGTCGGATGTCGAGTAGTAGGGTTTGACGTGCAACCGCGCATGGTTAGGGGAAGTCTACAAAACCTTCTGTATTATGGTGTGAAACCAGAGGGAATAGCTGTTGCGGACGCTCGCCACCCTCCAGTGGCTAAGGTTGACTGCATTGTTACGGATCCTCCTTATGGCAGATCGGCAACAACGCTTGGATGGGACACCCGGCAGATAGTCGAAGACTTTTTGTCATCAATTGGGGACACGCTTCCTAGGGGGAGAAGAATCTGCATGGCGTCTCCAAAATCCATAAAAATAGGCAAGATCGGCAAAGAATTAGGTTTTAAGCGTTTAGAGTCCCATTTTGTGTATGTGCACAGAAGCCTAACAAGAGAAATAGCTGTCTTCAAGAGAACCTGAGCTATCTTTTGAATTTTTCAAGGAAACGGCGACGTTGAGTCAGGGCTGAAAGGGCTTTCGCCGCTCTTTCAGGTGTTGGGTAAACAGGCAGTCCCATTTTTGTCCAGGGGGTAACGTCTAACCCCTTCGTTGGATGAGGCGGCACACAGACGATTGGTTTCTTAACCTTCTCCCTAATCTTTGTTAGCACTGAAAGATAATCTTGGCCATGTGGTTCGTAGGAAAAGATCATGAAGGAGTCAACAGCCCTAGACATGACTTCAATCATTTGCGGGAGAATACTAGGCGCCTGCCCTAGAGGAAGCCAAACCGTGTCCACCGGATTAGAAACCCCTGAAAAGGGTGGAATCACCTCCCTCAAGAGGTCTTCCAGCTTCAACCGGATATCCCCCGGCAAATTTGCTACCTCAAGACCGAGGTTTTCACAGGCATCGGCAGCCGCAACGCCGGCGCCTCCGGCTCCCACTATTATTCCAACTTTATTTCCGTCCGGTAAGTATGGAGATTTAAAAGCTATTAATAGGTCCAGTAGCTCCTCAGCCCCTTGCGCCATGATAATTCCTGCTTGTTTAAAGGCTGCTTCATGAATTGCGTGGTCGCCTGCCAATGAACCAGTATGGGATGTTATGGCTCTAGTTCCAGCTTTTGTCATCCCGGCTTTCCAGATTATTATAGGCTTACGCCTTGAAACCTTCTTCGCCACATCGATGAGTGCTTGGCCCCCTTTCACTCCCTCAAGGTACGCGGAAATAATGGTCGTCTTTGGGTCTGAGCCAAGATATTCGAGGAAGTCAACGAATGTTAGGTCAGATTGATTTCCTATGCTTACAACTTTGCTGAAACGAAGCCCCTGCTCATAGCCCATAAGCATGATGAACTCACAGACCCAACCGCTTTGGGCGACCAAGGCAACATCTCCACTCTCTTCAGTTAATCCTCCAATGTAGGGGACAACCGTGTTAAGTCCTGCTTCTGGGCAGTATATACCCATGCAGTTTGGGCCGATGAGGCGAGATCCGCCTCTTCTGGCAGTTTTTGTCATCTCTTCCTCCAACTCTTTACCCTTATCCCCCATTTCTCCGAATCCAACGGCGTGAACCACAATGTACTTAGCCCCTTTCTTGGAGCAGTCTTCAACGGCTTTCGGTGTAGCTGAAGAAGGTATCGCGATTATGGCCAAATCAATTTCTTTTGGAATGTCCAACACGCTTGGATATACCTTAAGGCCTCGAATTTCTCCACCCTTTGGATTAACCAAGAACAACTCGCTTTTTAATCCGCAGCTAATGAAGCTGTTCAGGAACATCCCTCCAGATTTGAATTCGTCTTCTGAAGCACCGATGAGAGCCACTGTTTTCGGGTTGAAAACCAAATCCAATGATGCGGAATTCACTCTTCGTCCCCCCTTGGAGATTCCTTTTCTTCTCGTCTCCACTATCCCCGTGTCTAGTTGAGACGAATCAAGATACACCATTTCTAATAAAAGTAACGAACCTGGATAGGTACCAATAAAACTAGACATAGTATAACTTTATATGAGCGTGCTAAAGCTTGACGGAATTACGCGTAATATTTCTTGGAACCGCAGGAAGCATTCCGACGCCCCAAAGGGGTTTGCCAGCCATCGCGATTCGAAGGAAAGGTGAACTCATCCTTTTCGACTGTGGCGAGGGCGTCCAGAGGCAGATGATTCAGGCTGGCGTAGGCTTTCACAGAAAAACAAAGGTTTTCGTCACTCACATGCACGGAGACCACATGCTTGGTTTGCCAGGACTTTTTCAAACAATGTCCTTACTGGATAGGGAGAGGAAATTGGAGGTTTACGGACCACAGGGAATCAAGGCATTTGTAGACGCAATAGAGCAAACTGTTCAGTTCACTCTCACCTTTCCAATCGAAGTCTCTGAAATAAAAAACCCTGACGTCGTATGCGAGGAAAAAGAATACGAAGTGCACACAATTTGGGCTGACCATGTGACCCCTAGCCTAGCCTACGCGTTGATAGAAAAGCCTCGACCCGGAAAGTTTCACGCTGATAGGGCGAAGTCTCTCGGAGTTTCGGAGGGACCATTATGGTCAAGGCTTCAACATGGTTCGGCGGTTAAGCTTCCGGACGGACGAGTCGTGAAGTCGGAAGAAGTTTTGGGTCCTCCTCGTCCTGGAAGGAAAATTGTTTATACGGGAGACACGAGGCCGTCAAGAGCGCTCATTAAATTCGCCCAAAACGCAGACTTACTGATCCACGACGCCACCTTCGACAACGAATTGTGGGAGAGGGCTCATGAAGACGGTCACTCCACCCCAAGCCAAGCCGCGGAAACTGCAAAAAAGGCTAGGGCGAAATGGCTGGTTCTAACTCATATTAGTGCGCGGTACAAGGATCCAACTCTACTGCTAGAGCAAGCGAGAAAGGTTTTTCCCCATGTAGACGTAGCCGAAGACTTTATGAAGATAAACCTTCCTCTCTCGGAGGTTTAGGTGAAAAGTTTTCGTAGAGTTTGAAGGCTTTCTTCCACGTATTCAATGGATTCCAGCATAATGACGTTGCTATACTTGGCTTCCTTAACCGCCTTTGCAACGCTCTCCCAATCGATAGTTCCGTATCCTATTCCGAGATGCAAGTCGTGGACTCCATCGTTGTCGCTCACATGCATATGAACGATTTTTTCAGGGAACTGCCTAATGAAATCTTGGATTTGGCGGTTCAAGTTTGCGTGTGCCACATCAAGAACCAATCCTATGTCCTCGTTAAGTTCGTCGTAGAAACGGGAAAAGTCTTGCGCATTCTTCAGGACAAAGGGATAGGGCTCCGGAACGTTTTCAATGGCTATTTCAACACCCTCTTTTCTGCCAATCTTCAACAAGGCTCTTACAGAGTCTAAGTTCACTTGCCAATCTAGTTCGGGATAAAAATGACTGACGCCAGTTTGTAAGCCTGGGTGAAACAACCACAATCGGCAATCAAGTTGCCCCGCGTAAAAAATGGATTTTTTCAGTCGCTTAAAAATAGCCCGCCGCAAATCTGGACTTGGAAGCGCTATGTTAATACCCGCGAAGGGCGCGTGAACCACTATTTCTAAATCTCTCGACTGAACTACCTTTTTCAAGGCTTTTACGCGTCTGCTGTTAAGCGTGTGGGAGCCCTCGTCAATAATCTCCACATGACGCACATCAACCTTCTGAAGATGTTTCAAGAGGGAAGGAAAAGTTTCTCCGAGGCAGAAGAGCATGGATAAACCAATCTGGAGTTTCCCGGCTGGAGAGGTATAACCTTTAGTCTTTAACATTCTGGCTCAACCTTGTTATTTGCGGGGAAAGAAATAGAAATTTACGAAGGGGAGCAGAAATAGGTTTTGATAGATTGCCAGGGAAGTGGAGTTGAATAGGCTCACTCTCTTGCGATTTTTGAAGTTTCCTTCTATTAATACTCTTTAGTTTCTTCCCAAAACATAACTATGAAATAGTATGCGAAGAGACAATAAAAGACTATGAACTCTTTGATGTAAACTTTTGTCAAGCTGATGATGGTTAAAAGAAATGTCAATGCACAGAAGAATAGGAGAAACAACCTAATCTTTGTCTTTTCATTCATCTTTCTACACATCTAGGTTGTTTTTGGGGCAAGCCACTCAATGAGTTCTCGTGGGTTATCGCAGCGGATTTGAACTTTAATGGGTCCTAAGGGCGATTCTGCCATTGGTTTCGAAAATGAAATGTGCCCTGCATAAGCTACTTGTTTGTTCAGGTAGAAAACTATGGACTTCTCGTCTAGTCCATCAAATAATACGCCTCGGGCAGCGTCGCGAATCCTTTCTCTGCGTAGCAAATTGTAGAGCTTAGTGAGTCCGTTGATGCCCTTGGTCTTCGCTACGAGTAGGCTTCCCCGCCCATAGGGTTTAGCTTCAAACTCAAGGCTTCCAAAGATGTTTTCCACAGCCCTCCTCACCTTTTCATGGTCCTCGGTGGGATTGACCTCAACCTCTACGTGAACATCTACTTCATCCACTTTCCCAGCACCTCCTTCAAGACTTCACGAGTTTTCCTTTTCAATTGAGCCTTTGTACCCTCGTTCACGATCATGTGATCGGCGGTTGCGATAACTGATCCAAGACCAACGCCGAGCTCCCGCAAATCCCGTTCCATAAAGGTTTCCCAGCCCTTCGGATCATCGCTTCGCCTCCTTTGAAATAGTCGTCGAAATCTTGTTTCGGACGATGAATGAATGGCAATGAGGACAAAATTTGGAAACCTTCTCTTGAATTCTTCTACCTCATGCAGGCTTCGGATGCCCTCGACAACGACCACTTTCCCCTCTGCTTTCTCCATTTTGGGAATGCATCGCTTGGCTACAGCGGCTGGACCTTCTTCCTCTCTAAGTTTGAGCATAAGGATGCCCAAATTTTCTGGCGTAGGCTTCAGTTTCCTTCGCTTAGCCTCGTCTCTGATCGCGTCTCCCATCACCACAGCTGGGTAGCCCATTTCCTGAACTATCTCTCTAACAGTAGCCTTTCCGGCGCCGGGCATTCCAGCCACACCAATAACAATCTTTTCTTTCATTGCAGTGTCTTCTCTATTCACTGGAACTCTCTGCTCCTACTAATGCTTAGGTTGAAAGTTATTAAGATGGTGTGTATGAGGAATAAATTAAATAGATTTACGAGAATTAGCAAGAGGGCTTGTCATGTCTGAGACCATTAGAAGCTTTATTGCTTTCGATATTGACAGTGAACTGGTGCTTAAACGACTGTCAGAGGCTCAAAACATGCTCATGAACACTGGCGCAGATTTGAAACTGGTTAAGCCTCAAAACATCCATGTGACCATGAGATTCCTAGGAAACATATCCGCGCCCATGGTTGACTCCATCCACGAAGAAATGAAGAAATTTTCCTTCACCCCTTTTGAAATAGAGCTAAAAGGCTTAGGAGCCTTTCCAAGTTTAAAATACGCCCGCGTTGTTTGGGCTGGAATCCGAAAGGGCGCTGACGACCTTATGAACATCTTTAACCAGTTAGAGCCTCGCCTCAGAAAGCTTGGCTTCAAGCCGGACCCCAAGGGCTTCAGCCCCCATCTAACGATAGCTCGAGTAAAAACTGGAAGGCACAAAGCCGAACTCATCAAATGTGTTGAGGACTTGGCAGATTACGAGTTTGGCATCATTAAGGCTGACTATTTAAGGCTTAAAAAAAGCGTTTTGACACCGAAAGGCCCCATTTATACGACCTTAAGAGAGGTTCGCGGCGGCTAGCTGCACAGAAAATCCAGTGATGCTTATGACTTCAGTCCTTGAAAAGATTTGTGCCGACGTTTTGAAAAAAGTCACTCCGAGCCAAGAAAAAAGAAAGCGTATTCTCGCGTTAGCTGAGGAGTTAGTGAAGAAGGTTGCTGCGGCAGCCAAGGAAGCTGGGGTAGAGGCTGAGGTTAGGGTAGAGGGTTCCGTTGCGAAGGATACTTGGCTCAGCGAGGAGCCAGACATCGACATCTTCATGCGTGTGCCAGTCACCATACCCCGCGAAGCCTTTGGAACCACTTGCCTAGAAATAGCAAGAAAGGCCACTGAAGGTTTTAAACAGGTTGAAAGGTTTGCGGAGCATCCCTATCTTGAAGCCGTAGTCGACAATGTACGAGTGAACATCGTTCCGTGCTATCGGGTGAAGCGCGGCGAATGGATTAGCGCCACGGATAGGACGCCTTTCCACACCGATTACGTGAAGCCTCTGCTGGACCAGAGAATGTGTGGGGAGGTTAGGCTTCTGAAAAAGTTCATGAAGGGTATCGGTGTTTATGGAGCTGAAATAAAGGTTGGAGGCTTCAGTGGATACCTCTGTGAGCTCCTCGTCCTCAACTATGGGTCCGTCATCGAGGTTCTGAGGTCAGTTGCGGACTGGAAGGAAAGGTGGATCATTGATTACGAGGGATATTACAAGGGGAGAGAGAAAGAAGTGGAGAAGATTTTTGAAGAGCCCCTGGTTATGGTGGACCCCATCGACAAGGGGAGAAACGCTGCTGCGGCTGTTAGAAAGGAAAAGCTAGATGAACTTATTGCTGCAGCCAGAGCGTTTCTCAAAACTCCGCATTCAAAATTCTTTGATCCACGGGAGATACGAGTCCTCGACGCCGAAAGTCTTGTTCAAGCCATAAAAACTCGTGGATCAACCATTGTGTTTGTGAAGTTTGGAAAAGTTAACGCGGTGCCAGATGTTCTGTGGGGTCAGCTTTACAAGTCCCAGAGGTCGCTGCGGAAAATGCTTCAACAACACGACTTCACTGTTATGCGCGACTGTGTCTGGAGCGACGAAGAAAACCTTAACATGTTCCTTTTTGAGGTTGAGAGGCGCTTCCTTCCACCCATAAAAAAGCATCTGGGACCACCCCTCAGAAAGAGAGTTGAGTGTGAAAAATTTTTGCGAAAACACCTTGGAGCAGCGCACACGATTTCTGGACCGCGCATAGAAGCAGGACGTTGGGTGGTTGAAATAAAACGGAAGTACACGGATGTGGTGAATTTGCTGCTTGAAAAATTGGGAGACGGCGGGAGACGTGTTGGCGTAGCCGAATTGATTTCTAAGGCTGTCGCCAACTCGGTGGAAGTTTTGGTGGACGAGGAAGTCTTGGCGCTATGTTCGTCTAGCCGCGAGTTCGCGAAGTTTCTGACAGAATATCTTGAAGGAAAGCCAAGGTGGCTTATGTAAAACCATAAGATTATTGTTTTACGGGATTCTTAAGAAGTTACCAGAGCAGAAAAAGAGAAGTGGTGTTAAACATCTATGAAATTATCTACAGGTAACGAAATACCTATAGAAATGTACAAAGCGAGAATGGTGCAAAAAATTTGGTTGACACCTGTGGAAATGCGGCTTAAAGCTATAGAAGAGGCAGGTTACAACACATTCTTGCTCAAAACCAAGGACATATTTCTCGATATGCTTACTGATAGTGGCGTAAACGCTATGAGTGATAACCAATTCGCGGGTATGATAAAAGCCGATGATGCTTACGCTGGCAGTATGACTTTTTACGAATTTGCTGAGGCAGTAGAAGACGTTTTAGGGTACAAATACGTAATGAACGTTCACCAAGGAAGGGCAGCAGAGCATCTAATAACAAAAGTATTCGCCAAATCAGGTGATGTTATCCCTACAAACTACCATTTTACCACCACTAAAGCACATATTGAACTCATAGGGGCAGTATGCTTGGAGATTTACACCGGCGAAGCATTGAAGACCAAAAGCAGTTACCCCTTCAAAGGCAATATGGATCCGCAAAAGTTGAAGAATACCATCAAAAAACATGGTAGAGACAAAATACCCTTTGTTCGGATGGAAGCGACAACTAATTTGCTCGGTGGACAACCCTTCTCCATGGAAAATTTGGAGGAAATTACGCAGATTTGCAATGAATACGCTATTCCTCTGGTATTAGATGGAAGTCTAATCTGTGAAAATGCCTATCTTATAAAACAGAGAGAAAAGGGATATGAGAATAAAACTGTTGCAGAAATAGTTAAAGAGATTTGCAGCTTTGCTGATTTATTCTATATGAGTGGAAGGAAAAATACATGTGTTAGAGGCGGTTTTATAGCAACAAATAATGAAGAGCTCTTTGAAAAGATAAAACCATGGCTCCCGGTATATGAGGGCTTCTTTACATATGGTGGCATGTCTATGAGAGAAATCGGTGCGATGGCGGTTGGAGTAAGAGAAATGGTTGACCCTGATGTTGCGGGTTGTACAATAGAGCAGATAAAATATTTTGTTAAGAGACTTGTTGAAACAGGAATTCCGGTGGTTACGCCACCAGGTGGATTAGCTTGTCATTTAGATGCAAAGAAGTTTTTGCCACATGTTCCTCAAACACAATATCCGGCAGGAGCCCTGACAGCCGCACTTTACATAACATCGGGGATAAGGAGTATGGAAAGAGGAACCATATCAATGGATAGAGATAAAGAAGGAAATGAGGTCCTTTCCGATTTGGAACTCACAAGGGTTGCCATCCCAAGGAGAGTTTATACAATGTCGCACATTGAATATGCAGTTGACAGAATAAACTGGCTATATAAGCACAGAGATTTAATAAAAGGGCTAAAATTTGTATATGAACCACCTGTACTCAGGTTCTTCCTTGGAAAGTTGGAAGCTATAGATGATTGGGGAAGAAATCTTTGTGAGGTATTCAAAAAAGAACTAGGCCCTTACTGAATTGTCGTTGCAATATTCTAATAGTTATCGTTGACGCTTATTATTACCAGTTTCCGTTGATGGTCTCCTAGCTAAATATAAGCTGGTAAAAACCAGCACTGCACCTAGAACCTGAAGCAGATTCATCCTCTCAGACAAGAAAAGCCACGCCACAGCTACGGCTATAACTGTTACCAAATTCGAGTAAAGGGCAGTTCTAGCGCTGCCAATTCGGCTTACTCCGATATACCATATTACGTAGCCGATGGCTATGGCAAAACAGAAGGAGTAGATGAGGCACAGCCATCCCTGCAACGAAACGGAATCCCAGTTTTGCTCTTTTAAGGAAGGAGTCGAAACGAGAACCAGCGGCAGTGTTCCCATGACCATAGTTAAGGTTGTTAGTTTAAGAGGGGTATACCGCTGGAGTAGTGGCTTGGATAGCACGGTGTATGTAGACCAGCAAATCGTGCCCGCCAATATCAGGAGATCTCCTATCCAACTCTGATCCGTCAGGGTCAGCGTCCTTCCAGCACCTTGTACAATTAAGAGGATTCCAAAAAATGAGAGTATGACGCTGTACCAGACCTTTCGTTCCAGCCTTTCTACACCTAAAACCGAGCTTAAGAAAGCCACAAAAATTGGGGTAGTAGCCAAGATTAGAGAAGAATTGCTCGCAGTTGTGAGATCTATACCGTTAATAAACAAGAGCTGATAGGCGGTGTGTCCGATCAGCCCTAGCAGAACTAGACGTCCTATGTCTTCTCTACGAAAACTGAGGTCTCGCTCGATAACCCACAGCAAGGTCAATATAAAAAGCGAAGCCAAACCAAAGCGAAGCGAATTAAAGCTTAAGGGAGATAAATCTGTTAACGCAGTTTTAACCACGGAAAAATTTATGCCCCAAACAAAGCTCATCCCTAGCAGCATTATGTCAACAGCGGAGAACCTCGTCTTTGAAGAAGCCTGTGAACCACCCGTGGTCATGCGATTACCTGCTCATAGGCGTTAAAGGACATAATGGGATTTCCAGTCAATTATAAATCTTTATTTCCTGATCCTTGCGCGCGCAGGAGTTTTACATGTGCAGGACTATCGTTCTTCTACAGTCTTTTCCTTGTGCTTTTAGGCATTTTCCGATAGGTGGTTCTAATTCGTATTTTACTCCGGCGGCGTCCATCCAAGAGCGGATGCGTTCGAAGATTCCGCAGTCGTAGATTTTCTCCATTCCTATGCTTTTTATGGCTTCGTAGGCGAAGCACTTTTTCACTTGAGCCGTTATTCGGTTATCTTTTATGGTGATGTCGACGTCGATGTGGGGAGGGGCATACAGCTGCCACGCTGCTTTGAAGATTTCGAGTAATTGCTCCAGGCTTTCCACCTTGTCTATTTCCAGAGCCTTTACCAAGCGGAACCAGTCTGTTCTCCCTATGGATCTGCAGGTGCGCATGTTTAGCTTGTTGGCTGCCTCCAGTCCAAACTCCTCCGCGACATGTCTGAACCAGTGCCCGTCGTGGGACATCCAGTTTCGCAGGAGAATCTTTTCCCGATCCTCGTGAGTTAGGGAATCTAATAACCCCTTTTTCTCCGTCATGTCGTCACCCTTTCTAATTAGGTATTTACTTTTCGTGAACAATTTTTCTTTTTCCATATACACACGAGTTTTCGTTGAATGGATTTTGGTGGAGGAGTCATGTGCGCGCAAAAATATAGTGCGTGTGGTTAACTTTTCCGAGTAGAGGCGGTGCCTACTAGAAATGTGAAAATGAGGACTAAAAGGATTCCTGCTAGACCGCTTGCCAGCGCGGAAAAATAGGGGTTTTCTATAGCTGGAAGACTATAGTCAGGCATTAATCCATGCCAAAGTCCCTCGGGTTCCTTGATACCCGCGTTTTGAGCTACTGTTTCAAGGCCATCCGGGTAAGCTGAGGCGAATGGCAAGAGTATCGCTAGGCCAACAATTACCGCAAGCAACACTTTTGCCAAGTTCTTCATCGGGTATCCCAACCTAGAATGGCGAGTTCATTGAGAACTGTGGGTCGAATGCGGACAAGCTGTGAAATTAGGGAAGTTGTTATGGCGGCTTCGCCAACGCCTATTATTATGTGCCAAAAGAGCATTGCTGGCACTGTTACGAGCAGGCCGCCTGCCGACGCAAAGATTGGGGAGACGCCGATTTGGAGTCCGCAAAGCAGTGCCCCTAAGACTACGGAAAGCCATGAGGCAGCGAAAGCGCTTGCTAGGAATCGTTTTTGACTTGGAGATGAACCCGAGAGCAGCTTGACAATGTAGAAGGATAAGGCTCCTATGATGGCCATGTTGAGGATGTTGGCTCCGAAGGTAGATATCCCTCCGTCTGCAAAGAAGATGGCTTGTATTAGGAGAACGATGGTCATGCTTAGTATGGCTGCGTGGGGACCAAGCAAAGTTGCAAGGAAGGTTCCGCCAACGAGGTGTCCACTTGTGCCGTAGGCTATTGGAAAGTTTATCATTTGGGCGGCGAAAACGAAAGCGCTTGACATTGCGAGGAGGGGAACAACCGCACGGGGATAAGTTGCTTTCACTTTTCTCCATGCCCAGAAAAGAAAGATAAAGGATATGATATATGTTAAAGCGCAAACGTGGGGACCAAGAAAACCGTCAGGTATGTGCATATGGATCAACTCTGGAATGGTAACACTTTTATTGAAAATGGTGTTACCAAAATTTAAGGGTTTCGCAGAATCGATTCGCTGGACCACTGTCACAAAGAATGTTAAATTTCGGTGCATGTGACGTTGGCTTGAACACTTACTCCTCTCTGGTCTGAAGTGTGCACGGATACTTCGACTGTGCTGGAGTAAATGTCGGCAACGAAGGACATGAAATAGGTTCCGTTACCATAATCGATGATGGTGTAGTTGTTCTGCGGACCTGGAGTTAACCAATCGTCCAAATTCTTGTAGTACAGCGTGAGATTCTCAGCCAAAGCGGGTTCTCCTTCGTTTAGTAAATTGCATGTAACGTTAACTTGTCTGCTGTTACCTCCCATTTCTTTGTATGTGCCTTGAATCAAAAGGGTCGTGGTTATGTTTATTCCGTATTCTAGGTTGACGTCTGTCCCTCGATCCAGCAATTTGAGGGTGAAGTTTGCGTAGGCTCCTGAAACTCCGAGTCCATTTGTTCCCCAAGAAATCCAGATACCAGACAAGTATGGAGCAGTTTCTCTAAGCGTAAAATTCAGGATGCACTTTCCGGATTGGTAGAGTCCCCCAACGAAAGAAGACAATCTTTTAAGGTTAATTTCAAGAGTTTGATTAGTTCCTCCTTGGGAAATATTTGCCAAGGACCCAACTACGACATGTTTGGAACTCAATCTAACGGCGAGAATGAAATCGCTGAAGGAATTCTGTTTTCCTTCCTCTACGGCTTTTCCCAAATCATAAACGTAAAGTTGGGTTGACAATAACAGCAGGGCTATTATGAGAACACCCACCAGAAGAACTTGCCCCGAACAATTTCTTTTATTCATTTTTTCACCCAGCGAAGGCCAACTGCAACCGAACCAGATAAAAGCGACACTCTGAGCTCTGACTGGCGCAAGGATATTCAACAGAAACAACCTTTTGGCCCTTCAAGCCGTTGCCTATAACAAAATCGTTGACTTGGTGCATTGCATCATCGTAAACTGTAAGGTTGTAGGAAACGCCAGCGGGCAACAGGACTTCAAGATTCTCCGTGATGGCTGTCCAATTGCTTTCGTCAATCAACTTTCCAAGATAGCCGTTATTATCGAGTTTTATCAAAGCTTGCATTCCAGAAGCTGACAACAATTTTTCGCTTTCAAAGTTTGTTGCTGGAGAAAATTTGACGGAGAGGATTGAAGCCGAGAATATGACTAAGACTGCCAAAAAGGCTTCTAGCATCCTGATTTGCCCCTTTTTGTCGAACATAACTATTTCGGCCCCACAAATTTTATGGTGAACACGTAAAGGGCAAAGTTTATGGTGACAGTGTAGGTTAATGAAACGATTTTTGAGGCGGCGTCTAAGTCACTTAGGTTGGCGCCCATCTCTATGGGCAACTGTGGATAGGACATCCATTCAGCGAAGGATGATGATCCGTTAGATCCCGTGATTACTATTATCATTGGGCTGGAATCCAAGAGGTGAGGAAGACTATATTTCGCTGTTTGGTTGTCTCTGCTGATCTGCGTCAATTCGAAGGCATAGCTGTAACTGAAGACTTGCGCCCTCAAAACTTCCTCGTTAGGGTATGAAAAAGACACGTTTAACGTGTAATTCAAAGGGCTTAGTCTCATGAAAGTTCTGTTTGGCTCAGGCGTCGATGAATTGTGGCTGAAGGAATAAACGTTGAAGGCAACAATCTGGGTTTCAATTTTTGCAAAAGATACTAGAAGCGCTGTTCCGTTTGCCGAGTTTGGAATGATAAAGCTTACCGAACCTTTTCCGCTAGAGGAAGTTGATGAAACCAAGCTGTCAACGTAGTCTCTTGAAATGACATAACAACTTAACTTGGCGGAAACTGGCAACCCTGATTTCTTTGTCAGGATTTCGAAGTTGTAAGTCGTTTCGTTTTCTCCTATCGAGATTGAAACCAAAATTACGGAAACATGGAATAGGGTTTCTGTTTCTATTCTCAAGGCGACATCACGGACTCCAAAAGCTTCCAAAAGCTGAAGATATGTTATGTAGTAAGCGTTTTCACCATTTAGGCGCGAAACCTTGTCAATGTCAAGCTGGTAAGGATGCAGGGAGTCCATCGAAGCCAAACCAAAACTGCTTGGAATCACCTCTGGCATGCTTCCCCAGTTGGTGGGTGTTCCAGGGTTTAGGAGAATATACTTGGCAAGCTGCTGATAGCGTTCAATGTCATTTCTGTGGGAAAGCTCGTTTAAGCTTGGATGTAGAGTCATAGACGTAATGGCCATAGCTGACGAGACCAAAATGATCATAATCGAACAAGCTAGAATAGTGTCTATGGAGGAAGCTGGCATCTACAAAATCCCTACCACGAGACTCATCAAGAACTTCTCTGAAACAAAAAGCGATGCGTATGACGCGACTATAAGCATTGCCGAATATTTGAAACCTGCCGCGAAGGTTCCCTCACTTATTTTGCCTATGAAGAAACCTGAGAGCCAGCACTGAAAGATGATTCCAGCAGAGAAAACATTAACCTGCGACTGTATTGTCATGAAGGGTGTTTCGGTCAAGCCTGGAAAGGATATTTGGGTAAGAATGTAGATCATGGATACGACGGTGAGGGCCATCAAAATGCTCCAAATGAATGATAAAACAATGTAAGGTTTAAGCATGGCCCGCTTGTTTTTCTCAATATCTCTGTTTTTCTCGCTGTATTCAGATAATATCTCAAGAGCAGTTGTTGAACCTCCACCGACTTCTATGGTTTCAACCAAGATTAGGAAGTTAACGAGCACCGGCCAGCTTTGGATTTCCTTTTTTATGTTTCTAAAGATTTTTCTGAGGGATATGCCCCATTCAAGTTGATCTCTAATCAGCCTTAGATGTTCAGAGAACTTTCCATGTCCTTTCCTCTTTGATGCGTGTATAATGCTCTTCTCTGGAGAAAGCCCGGTCTTCCTAGCTTCGGTTACGTCTCTGAGAAAGCTTGGCATTCCTTCTTCGGCAGAAAAGTTCCTTTTCGCAATGTTGTGATAACTTATTGCTGGAGGTATGGAAATGATTAAGAGGCAGATGGATACCAGTAACGGCAAAGGCAATAATTCTGTTATGAATCCAAGCTGGGGTACAAAGGTTACTGCGACAATTAAGCATATGGTGCCAATTATTGGAAATAACGCTCTCTGATAGGGCTCTTTGACGTCAATAAGGGTGCTTCTCTGCATCTTGTGGGCAGCCACCATAAATACAAGGGAAACCAGTGGCATTGCAAAAAAGATCACTAAGTAAATGTCTGTTGGGGTTCTTGGAGTAGCACCCAACTCCAGAACAAAGGATGTTGAATAGACTACTATAACGAGGAGATACATGCAGAGAGATACGATTAACATAACAGAATAAACCTCAACTAATGTTCCTAACCTTTCAACGGATCGATTTGCAGCGGCGCTTCTCATCTCAAAGATGGAGCGTAACTTACTGTTTAGGAAACTCACTAGGTTGCCGCCGCTTTTTACCGCTGAAACATACCCCGCCAAAAAGTCGCGATACAGCTTTGACTTTGTTTCTTCGGCTTTTTTGTACATAACAGTAAGTGTGTCGTGTCCTAGAACCTCAACTTGTCGAACAACATCCTTCGCCTCTTTTTGAATAGTTTGAAGGAGGTCAATGGAACGCAACTTTTTCCAGCTTTCATAAAGCGTAACTCCACTGGCTGCCATTACCGTGAACATCATTGCCACAAAGGGAAGTTCATGGTCGATTTGGCTAGGCTGTTTCCTTCGCAGAAAGCTTAGAAAGCGGCTAATTTTGTTTAGTATGTTAGAAGATGGCAATGTCTCACCGGCTGGTTATCTCGGAAAATTTTTCAGTCTGGGAACGTGGGCTGTGATAATATTTGCTCAGATAAATGTTGAGGCTACGATAGTCTCTTATGTTATGTTCTACCATCGACAGCAGCACTTTCTTACGGTGTTCCAATTCATGCGTTAACCTCTCCATGGATACGTTCAGGCTTCTAGCTATTTTCTTAAGCAAGAAGCTGTTTGACAAGTCCTCTTGGAAAGTGTCAGAAGAAGAGTCCCAAACGAATACGTCGTGGATATTGTTTACGTCTTTTATCTCTGAGACGCTAATGAATTTTCTACTTGACAGTTGTTTTCCAGACTGGTCGAAGATTGGCGGTCTGACGTGTTTTACTACGATTGCGCAGTTCATCAGCGGAATGATTGCTGGTGGAATGTTCATCGGTGGTTGGGTGAGTCTTTTAATAGCTGTTTCCGCGTTTTCAGCGTGAATCGTGCATAGTCCACCATGCCCTGTGGCAAGGGCTTGAAAAAGAACGTAAGCCTCTTCTCCACGAATTTCACCTACAATTATTAAGTCTGGACGGTGTCTCACAGCCGACTTAATTAGGTCGAATAAGGGGATTTCCCCTTCGCTTTCAATTCCGAAACCTGAACGTGAAATTGTTGAAACCCAATTTTCGTGGGGTAAGTTGATCTCGGCTACTTCTTCGACTGAAATTATTTTATAGCTAGGGCGGATCAAGCAAGCAATGGCGTTCAAGGAGGTTGTTTTGCCTGCACCCGTGGCTCCAATCATGATTAAAGACATTTTGTTTTCTACAAGTAGCCAAAGGTAGGCGGCGATGCTTTCGTTTAGTGTTTCATTCTTAATCAAATCTATTATAGTAAATGGGTCTTCGCGGAATTTTCTTATGGTGAAACTTGTTCCTGCTGGCGTGACCTCCCTTCCGTACGACACCGCGAGACGGTGTTTGCCAGGCAAAGTGACGTCTACGATTGGAAAGGCTATGCTGACGTGTTTTCCTGCCTTATGAACTATTTTCATTACAAAGTCTTCGAGTTCTTCTTCGTTTCTGAAGTAGACATTGGTTTTGATGTTCTCGTATTTTCTGTGCCATAGGAAAACGGGTTTGTTTACACCGCTGCAGCTGATATCTTCAACGTATGGATCAAACATTAAGGGATCGATCTTTTCATAGCCTGCGATGTCTCGTTCCAGATAATACATGATCTTTTTGGTTCCTATGGGAGATGTTGCTCCGAGTATCTTTGGGTGATTAGCCATTATTTCGGGCAGCTGTCTATGGAAAGACTGGATCAAATCTTCTTCATCTTCAGGGGCTCTTAGCTCGTATTCTAGGACATTTCTCATTCTCGCGTATGCTTCCCTTTCTTCTCGGGGCAGGGGAAGTTCATCAACCATGTAAAGATACTCTGCAGTGTCTTCGTTCTGGACTATAGAAGCATAAGAGAACGGAGGTTTAAGGGGGTAAGATTCCACTTCGAAATATCCTTCAGGAACCTTCCTTCGTTTAATGTCAAGATAACCAGCTAAAGCTTCTTCTGTTAAATTCTGATCCGCGTCTTCTTCCCCTTTATTCTCACGTTTTCGCTTCTTCGGCTTAAACATTACTTGCTAGCTCCCCCTGCAGAATTAAGATTGAGCTGGAGAATTGAGCCGTTCATGTAGCATTCTAGCATTGCGGACCCGTATCCCCCCATGTAGTATCCGGAGGTTGACGCTTTTCTTGGAAGGAAAACTCGGTATGTTGTCCTGTTTTCGCTTATTTGTCCTAGAGCGCCTTCTATCCAGGCATTTGACGTATCATTTCGAACTCTTATCCAGTATTCTTGGTGACCAATTGTTGAAGGTAATTGGATAAGAGTGTGGACTGTTGAGTTGGTTGCGGTCACTAATGTTAGAAGTTCATTTCCTTTCGCCGCAACATGGTCAAGTATATTTTTGAGTTGTCCAATTTCGGGTAGGGACCGTACAGTGCTTGCGTATAAACTGAAGGAACAAACTAGAAGGATGCTGACTGTTGTCAAGGCGAGGAACGTGTAAAGATGACTTGACGCTATTGAAGGCACAGTGATCACCCTCCAACTCTTCGCAATCGAATATCGCAGGTAACTATCTCCACGTTCACAAAGGCTCCTTCCGCGCTGCTTGATATGGGAAGCGAAACCTCACCGGTGGCTCCGTCAAAATTGACTTTGACTAGAAGAGAATTGATCTGGTACGAAAAATTGTAGCTTCGTAGAGAGGATGTCACGTTTAAACATGCAATTTCAAGGTAGAAGTTTCCCTGAAGCGTGAGGTTCTGAGATAAGTTAAGGCTGATAACGTAAATTCTTAGGCTGTTGACGGGCTTCCCACCACTTGATCCAACCTCTGTGGAGGAAACCAAAGGGCGATAGCAAAGAGTTATCTCTGGGGATTCTGCGCCTTGAGAAATGTAGAGCTGAGTCATTGTGAACCTGCTTTGGTTGATCACAACTCGGTTGTCGCCTTCTAAGAAGAGATTGTCGGCTGGGGATTCTGAGGGAGGTAATTCATAGACTGCCTTGCCGACTGAACCGTTAAAAACGATGTCGTAAAATGAGTTGTCGGTAAGATTTATGAGCAGACTTTTCGCCTCAGGCTCCACTCTGAGTTTGCCTCCGCAGTCATCGAAGGAGTAGACTTGAGAGGAGCCGGGAGACCATGCTAGAGAGGCGATGGAATCTTCGAGGTAGAGCATTCCTTGTTTTGCCGCTGAGACTTTTAGCAGCTGGCTTTTACTGTTTATTTTGCTGACTGCGAGGTAGTACGTTAACGAGATGATGAGGGAGAGAGAAACAAATAGTATGAGAAATGTAATAGGAATCGCCATCCCCCTTTTTGAAAGCCAAAATCTTGAAGGCGCTTTCTTCGGATGCTTACGGCTCGTAGCGCCATCCATTCCTCTAGAAAAACAATTAGAAAGTGGAATGGAGGCTTTTTGTCTCTTTTTCTTTGAAAAGCGCCTCATATTGACTTTCTCCGGCAGAGAGTTCATTTGGGCAAAAATAAGATGATTTGTGTGTATTTGTGTACTACACACCAAAAGCGTCATAGCTGCTCTTAAATCCAAAAAGGAAAAAGAAAAAAAGAAGGGGGTGGCTAGTTTGCGGCTTCGACGTTGACTTCTACCTTGTACTGTGCGCTGGCAGTGAAAACAGTGATGCTGCACGTAACTCCTACGTCCTCAACAGATATGGTTCCTGGCGAGGCAATGTGCACAAGCATGTAGTCGCCTGATTGCAAATCTAAGTCTGCTCCAGCTTGGGTTAATCCGGCTGCTGTAAAGTTACCTGAAAAAGTTGGATCCGCAGGTGCTGTACTTTGTCTTTTATACCATACGCTTGTCCACGCTATGTCTTGTCCGCGTACCTGAATCTTGTCGATGAGGGTGTCCCTCCCGCCAATGTTCACTATGACAAAAGCGGCCTGCTGGTCTGAGCTGTTTGCCCATATGTGCGCCTTTGATATCCTCAGGTTTTCTTCCTGTACTCTGGTTGTGGTCATGTTTATGGCGTAGTAGGTGACAACCGTTGCCAGCAAAACCGAAACCACTAGGATAATCAGCGTAGTAACCACTGTGCTGAGGCCTTTTTTTCCTTTTAGAAGGTTTCTCATTTTTGTTTTCTCCTTCATTTGCTAGCTGGAGGGGCTGGCGGATTCTACGTTGACTTCTACTTTGTATTGTGCGCTGGCGGTGAAAACGGTGATGCTGCACGTGACGCCTACATCCTCAACAGATATGGTTCCCGGCGAGTCAATGTATACAATCAGGTATTGGCCCGATTGCAAAGATAAATCTGCTGTTGCGTTAGTCATGGCTGAATAGGAACCTATGAAAGTTAGATCTGAAGTAGGTGCCGTGCTCGTTCTGTTATAGACTACGGGTGCCCAATCTATGTCCTGACCTCTCACCTGAATTTTGTCGATGAGGGTGTCCCTTCCGCCGATGTTCACTATGACAAAAGCCGCCTGCTGATGTGTGCTGTTTGCCCATATGTGCGCCTTAGATATTCTCAGGTTTTCTTCCTGTACTCTGGTTGTGGTCATGTTTATGGCGTAGTAGGTGACAACCGTTGCCAGCAAAACCGAAACCACTAGGATAATCAGCGTTGTAACCACTGTGCTAAGCCCTTTCTTGCCCTTTAGAAGGCTTCTCATTTTTGTTTTCTCCGGCAGAAGGTTCGATTTGATAAAAATAAGACACTTTGTGCGTATTTGTGTACTACACTCAAAACTGTCTGAGGGGTTTGTTAACATAATTTCCATGCAAATTAAAGAAAAAAAGAAAGAGTGTTTGTTAGCTGGCGGATTCTACGTTGACTTCTACTTTGTATTGTGCGCTGGCGGTGAAAACGGTCATGCTGCATGTAGTTCCTATGTCGTCCACAGATATGGTTCCTGGCGAATCAATGTACATAACCAAACATTCACCCGATTTCAAAGACAAATCGTCAGTAGCATTCAGAAAACCTGTTGGCCACGACGCTGAGAAGTTCAGAATCTCTAAATCCCCTGTAAATGCGCTTGTTCTGTTATAGTATACACTATATTCGTCCCAGCCTATGTTTTGGCCTCGCACCTGAATCTTGTCAATAAGGGTGTCCCTACCGCCAATGTTCACTATGACAAATGCTGCTTGCTGGAAAGAGCTGTTTGCCCATATGTGCGCCTTAGATATTCTCAGGTTTTCTTCCTGTACTCTGGTTGTGGTCATGTTTATGGCGTAGTAGGTGACAACCGTTGCCAGCAAAACCGAAACCACTAGGATAATCAGCGTTGTAACCACTGTGCTAAGCCCTTTCTTGCCCTTTAGAAGGCTTCTCATTCTTGTTTTCTCCTTTAGAAATAACCGCTTCAAAAAATATGGCGATTTGTGCGTAGAATGATACTACACACAGAAGTTCACAGCAAATCTCGAAATTATTCTATTCCGGTACGAAGCGGTGACAATTCAGTATTCCACAATTCTAAGAAAAGGGTTTTTAAGGCTTTAATAAAGGCTTCATAATTCGTCCAAAGGGAGGAAATTCTTCCTTTTCTTTTCCTCATTCCCGGATCTTGTGCATCGTTACTATTTTTGATGGAGAAAAGAAGCTGCTCTTGATCAGATATTATGAAGCTTGGGAGTTCCTCAGCGCTTGAGAGAACGTACTTCACATCAGTTAATTTCATTTTGTCTGCAATAAAGCGACTTTTTGGTGAATGATTTGTCAGAAGCCGGACTTTGACATTTTTCCTTGAGAATTTTTCCAGTTTGTCCGTAAAGCCTGAATGGTAGAGGCGCAGGAGATCTAAGTCGGGAGCCAGGACGTAGATTTCTTTTTTAGTGTTCTCAAGGATTTCATTAGCCTTCAAAATAATTTGTTCTTCCCCCTCCAATATCTGAAAGACTTCCCTATTTTCAGGCTCCACCTTTTGTTGAGGAATAGAAAACCAGATGTCAATGAGGCTTTTCTTTCTTCTTTCAAGTTGTTGTATCCTTAGTTTTTTGGCTTTTATGAGAGTATCAATGGTTTCCTCGAAGGGAGTAGCCATAAACTTCAAGGGTTTTTCTAAAACAGAAGACACTATTCCCCTCTTTTCCAGATCCCGCAATATTCTGTATGTCTCGGTTCTATGAAGTGAAAGAGCATCCGAAATTTCGCGTGCTTTACGAACTCCCGACCTCGCAAGGTAAATGTAAACCCTAATTTCGTTCCTTGAAAGGCCAAATTTGAGAAGAGCATCCTCAATAATTTTGAGGGACTTGAGAGGCTCCCTATCCTTACTCAGAAGTTTCCATACGCGCGCATCCTCGTCGTAGAGGCTAACTAGGCGCTCAGGCTTTTCTTTTAATATTTCCACGGGATACCCAACCTAAGTTTCGATTCGAATCGAATTCGGAATTTTAATACTGATTAGACTTTGTCCTATATTTTATACTTCCGAATTCAAAATATGTATTTGAAATAAGGATTCATCCACCCACTAATCGAATCTATGCTGCTAGTCTACTTCTTTAAGCCAAAACGCATTAAGGAAACAGATTAATTTACGGGAATTCCATTTTTCATGAGAATAAAGGGGAGTAATGAGGGGTAGAAAAGAATAATGGAGGACTATTGGAGTCGCCTTCTGGCTTTTAGGAGATATTTGGTTCCGAAAAATAACAGGTGGTTAAAAAGAATCTTTATAGTGTTCGGTTTCATTTTACTGGACTACTTTGCGACGTTAGCCTTTTGTACTAACCCAGCGGAAGAGGCTAATCCACATTTGAGGGTTTTCCTAGAAAACTATGGCATTGTCGTTGGTTTAACATTGTTTGACTTTCTTATCAATTTACCAATATATCTGATTTTGTGTTTTGACTCTCACTTCGTTAGTTTGCCTGCGCGATTGTCAAAAATTGTGGAACCTTTGATTGATTTGATTCTTGCATGGTTTTTAGCTGGGGCACATTTTAGTGGCGCCACAAGCTGGTTCTGGGCTGCTCCAGACTTGACGCGTCAAGCAACGGGCTTCGGCATGTATCTAATAGTTGCCATAAACCTCTATTTAGCTTAGCTTCGGTTGGACTCTCATTCCTTAAGTGCGTATCATTCTGCTACATACAAATTTTCTTATTTTCCAGAACTCCGCTAAATAATGTAAATCAAGATTTAATTGATCCTATTGGAGAAATACGCATTTTGGTAAAAAAGAGAGGCAAAAAAGAAGCAAAAAATGGCGAATTTTCAAAGGAGAGAATGGATCACGAGCACTTTCACTCTTTCCTTTTTGGCAATCAATCCTTAGAAATGTTAGATGAAAAAGAGGTGGAAACGGCAAAGGTAGAGATTGAAGAGAAATTCTTAGATTCTCTGAAAGTCATAAATGAAGAGATTCTCCAATTGAGCGAGTTTCTGATAGAAGACAAGAAATTGGCTCAAGAGCTTTGCAAGCTTCTGAAACAGGTTCTCAAGCATTTGAATCTATCTTTTGTGATACCCTCAAGGGCGATTCCAATATTCGAGAAAGTCGATCAAATCATCCTAAACGAGGAAGGCCACCTAATCTTCGTACACGAAAAAAGCAAGGTGGATTCCAAAGCCCTAGAAGAATACCCGCCAGAAATCATCTTGATAGTATTTTTGAATATTATTCCAAAACTTGGGAAGTTGCTAAGATTATACAGAAAAAGAGTTGGCATGAGGGTTAACTTCTTCGAAAAAATATACCGCGAATTGGAGAACGTCAGCAAAGTCTTTGCAACTTCGAACCAGCTTGAGGCAAGCTTGAGGGAAAGCGTTGAGGAAAATGGGGTCAAGAAAACCCTTTTTTCAAGCAGTGGCAATCACGAAGGAAAATCAGCTTCCTCAGGTGCCGAATAAACATAGCGTTGTGATAAGAAGGTGATAACTTGGTTACAGAGATACGTAGTTTCTATTCGCTGAAGGAGCTAAGCGAAAGCCTCGAGGAGGAAATCGATTCTTATAAGGCTGTGGTTGAGGAATACAGACAACGGTTAGGATCCCTTCTCAGGGAGATGGAAGCAGCCCACGGCAACGAAGAATGGTTTAAAAAATTGTCCACTCTTCAAAAATCCTCCAAGAAAGAAAAGGGTAAAGGCAAGAAGAAGTCGGGCCTATCAGATTGGATTACATTTAAAGACATCATGCTTTCCAAAGACGAACAAGGGGAAGCCCAGATGCTTTTTGAAGCCATAGAGGAAATAAACGATAAAGTTGCGCGGCTGGTAAAGACCAAAGAAACCATTGAAGACTTGAGAAAACTCGGTTTAGGAGAAGATATACTTTACGTGGCTTACATGCGTGACGAGGTTCCAGAAAGAATTGTTCTGCGTAAGAGAGGGGAAAAAGAAACTGCGGAAAAATTTGAATTTGTGGCTACGTTTTCAGCCGCTAAAGGTTTGTGAAATTCGAACTTACGCCATCATGTCATTGAAGAATATTCTATGAAGGCTTTGGCAAATTTCTTCATCAGCTCGTAGGAATTTTCAACTATACAATTTATTTGAAAGTAGTCTTTCACTGCTCTGCTGTTGACGCCGATTCCAATAACGCCAATGCCTGATTTTTCAATCTTTTTTACTCTCTCTTTCAGTTCTTCTTCAATGTCTTCATAGCCTGAGGGGAAGAAGTCTGATACAACCACTAAGACCTTAGATTCCTCGGTGCGCTTTTTCAGAGCTTCTGCGGCTAACGTTATTCCATCCGGCAGATAGGTCAGTCCGCTGTGTTTTAATCCACCTATCCTAGCGCGTACGCGGTTGGTGTAGGCTTCTGAAAAATCTTTAACTATGTAAAACTTGTTGCTGAAAGCAAAAACGCCCCAAGCGGTTTTATCTAAGAGGAGTTCATTTGCTACTTCGGCTAGGCATAAAACGATGCCTCGAACCTCTCCCTTGAAAGAATTTAGGCTACGACTTGCGTCAACCAGTATTGTCCAAGCTTCTACCATGCTCTGCAGTTCTTCGAGGGTAAAAACGTCTGTGCGTGGGCTTCTACTGGCAACCACCTGTATCGCTTCTTGTAAGTCCAGTATTCCAGTTTCGTGTCTATAGTCGTCACCGTAAAGGTTTCTTAGAAGGCGTAGTTTGTTTAAGATGCGCCTTATGGGACCAGCCAAATACATTTTGCGGCGTAGATAGTCTGCGTAGTCTTCTTGTGGGAACTCAAAGGAAGAAAAGTGTGTGTTGCTGCCTAGAAGTTTGTAGTTTTTCAAGATCTTCTTCTGAGAATGTCTTCTTGTTTCCCACGTAGAGAAAAGTTGGGATACCTCGTTTTCAAATAGCCTTTCCTTGAAATGATCTTGTTTATGTTTTGATCCAAGCGTAACTAAAGCGCTTTTTAGAACTTCTTTTATTTCATCCTCGGCGGGTATCAAATTCTCATAAAGAACGGAGTTCATTCCATGATCTTCGGTGTGGGGCAAAAAGGGTACTTCAGTAGGTTCACCGTATCTAGACAGTATCTTATACATGTTGCCAGCGAGGTTAATTTTCTTTGCAACAATAGCGTTTAGGTCGGTTTCCTTGCTTTTCCTGGAACGCAGTTCTGTGAAGGTTAGGTTCTCAATTTCACGAAGGCAGGTAACTAGGTGGTTGACATCTTTTTGCATTTCCTTGGGCAATGTCCCTTTAATCATTCCAGTTGTGAAGGAGGAGAGAGTCGAAATCATTACGCGGAGCATGTCGTTTGGAATTAGGGAGGCTGACTTTAATCTTAGGTATGAAATGGCGTTTGCGTAGGCTATGTCTGGTATATAGGGGGACCAACGTGCTCTAAGATGGGCGTTTATGGCGGCATCTTCAAGAGTGCTAACAATGTACGTTGCCAGATTCATGTTCTTATCTTTCGCCCAGTCGACATATATCTCGAAATCAGAAATTCCAGCGTGAAGACTTAGATGGCAAACTGAGGCTTTGAATAGGCGCCACAAAATTTTTCTATGTTTCACATCCTCTGAGTCAAAGGTCATTCCATGGAGGCTAACAAGGCTGTTGCGCAATTTTTTGGGCTCTGCCAAATATATAATATAGCCTCTTTCATCTTTTCCAAGAATCGGAAATGAAATGTTATCGCGGAGAAGAATTTTTAGTTCTTCACGTTTCTTTCTTGTTATCTGAAATATGTTAGTCCAAGCATAATCATAGAAGTCCAAGTGTAAGACCAGCTTTAGTTGTCACTTCTACGGGAAATTTGCCTCAACTATCCGCCTGACTATATCCTGTATTTCCGCGTCGTCACTCGTCATACCAACTATTGTTTCTTCTGCCGCTACCCTTGGCGGAATGCCGTCCGAAATTAAAGTTGCCCAGTTGATGAGGTCGCCGGGTGAAGGACCGTAAGGTAAGTCACCAGACTTGTATTGTCGTCGGAGTTCTGCCCCAATTCGAACTATATTTTCTGCTATCTTTTCGTTTACCCCGGTGCGTTTTTGGATGAGTTGGACTTCATCTGGGCATATTTTTTCGCCGACGCTCAGGTAGTCGAAGTTGATCCAGACAGACATTCTGCGCCGAAATGCAGCGTTTAAGGGCTTTGTGCCAACGAATTCGCTTGTAAAGGGGTTCATGGCGATTATGACGTGTCCGTGGGGATGCCGTGAAACGATTTCGTTGTCCTTCTCCGTGAGAACTATATGTCCACGGGTGTCGAGAATGGGATTCAAGCGGGCTGCAATGTCTTGTTTCATCATGTTTGCCTCGTCTAAGTATAGGATTCCCCCTTCTCTGCACCAAGCAATTATCTGTCCGTCAATCCAGTTTTCCTTGCCTAGACCTATGTACCTTCCGAACATGTCGTAGGCTGAGGTCTGCAATCCACAGTTGATTTCCCATAAGGGGAGCCCAGCGATTTCTGCTACAATATAGACTACATGTGTTTTTCCGGTTCCACTTGGACCTATTAGGGAGCATTGTTTAAAGTAGTAGAGGGCTCGGGTAATTCGCTCGACGTATTTTTCTCCTCGGTCTAGGTACTCCGGTGTGTTGCGGGGTATCAATTTTCTAACTGATTCTGGAAAAACGTAGTTTGGGTGTAGGTTGTATTTTTCTACGCCATATTTTGAGATGAGAGGAGACTTGGGGGTGGGCTTCAAGATGGAAACGTCTACCCGTGCACCATTTATTCTTGTTTTAATCTGTGTTTTTTTGAGCTCAACAGTCTCTTCTTCCTTCTTCGATCCCTGATGACCAAAGGTAGGCAATGATGTTCCCCCAATGTTTCCATTTATAAATATGGAATATTGTGATTTAAACATTATGACTTAAGATAGTGGTTTACGATTCCATACGGAAAATGTGTGTAGCAGGTTTATACACACAAAGGGAAAAAATTGGAGACCTAGGACTAGGCATTAGGCTATAAAAGGTTACGTTTCGTATGTTTGCAGGTTAACCTAAAGTGGGGAATCAGTCATTTCAGCGGAAAGCGGTGTGTCCGAGGTTTCGGTTAAAGTCGATGTTTTAGGTTTGCGAGGCGTTAAACTAGGTGGCAAAGAAGAATCTTCTGCCCTAATTTTTGATGTTAATGCGAAGTTGGAGGAGAAGGAACGGAGAAGCGGTAAACTGGTTGTTAGTTTTGTATTGACCGTGGGTACAAAACCTAGCGTAGTGAAGTTTGAAGTGGAAGGAATGGCAATCCTTGAAGGTAAGAATCCTGCGATAGAAAAAATGCTAGAAGCAGATCCTAAAACAAAGGTACCCCTACTTCTCCACAGGGTTTACCAACAAGTTTTCACATCAACATTTCTCTTAGCCACTCTCCTCGACACACCTTATCCTCCGCCTGACCTGCTTTTCTCTGGCGAAATGGGCAAGCCGGGTTTAGAGGGACCTGTTGAGTGGCGTGAGGAAAAAGAGAAAGTGGAAGGGAAGCCAGAGGCGAAGGAAGAGCGTGCCAAGAGGACAATAAAGGTGAAACCAAAGCCGAGGCGCTGATAGATAGACCTTCTATATAGCCCCCTATATATACCATCAACATAGAAATTGCTGATGCGGTGCAGACGGCGTTCTTTGGGTGGATTACCTCTTTTAATCTAGAGCGTTGCCTAGAACGTAGAAACTGGTTTGACTAAGATTCAGAGTCAAGTGTAATAATTATGGGCACTCAATTTTCCAAGCAATCAAATCCTATAAATATGTAGGTGTTATTATTTAAAAAATAATGAATAAAGATGAGAAAAGAGAAATGAAAGATATCTTTCCTGTTTTTCTGATGGGTGGTCTATTTGTTCTCATCCATGGTTTGGCTTTGTTGGTAATAAAACCGTTTGAAGTTGCTGATGTAGGCATATATGAAAACCCAAATGACCCAATGAATATAGTTTATTTCTTTTTGGCGTTGTTACTATTTACAATCGCTATACTGTTGATTGCAAAATTTTGGAAGAAGCAGTTGATACAGGGCATTATTCTTGGATCAACAGGGTTTCTTGCTTTCTATATGTTTTATCCCTTGTTGGCTTTTGTGGTTCCAGAAGTGTGGTCATTGTTTCTCTCCGTAACAGCCGCTGCTATTCTAGTGATAACGCTTGTCAAGTATCCTGAATGGTATGCAATAGATATATGCTGTATTATAGTAGGAGTGGGTGCCGTTGGGATGTTTGGCATCTCATTAAGTATCTCTTTAGTGATTGTTTTGCTAATTGTATTAGCGATATACGATGCAATATCGGTATACAGAACTAAACATATGATTGATCTTGCAGACACTGTTTTGGATCTTAAATTACCTGTGATACTGGTAATACCGAAAATCAGAAAATATTCTCTACTTAAAGAGACAAAGAGTTTGAAAGAAAAACTCAAAGATGGCGAAGAACGAGATGCGTTTTTTATGGGATTGGGAGATGTTATAATTCCAGGATTTCTAGTTGCATCCAGCTTTCATAATATTACTACTAACGGTCTCCTCGTAGCCTTATCTGTAATGCTTGGCACACTTTTTGGTTTTGCAGTACTTATGACATTTGTTACTAAAGGAAAACCACAGGCAGGACTGCCGTATCTTTGTAGCGGCGCTATATTAGGTTACTTAGTATCGAGCTACATATTATTCGGAGAACTGGTTGGTCTCACTTTTCCCATTTAAGAACTTCAATTAACCCCAAACTCAAACAAAAGATTATCGTATTCCAGCCTTTTTCTGTCCATAAATCAGAATAGCTGTACCAAATATTATCATGACTATTCCAAGTGGAAGAGAGTATGGCTTTATTCCAGCAAACCACGGAAAATACCATTCTAAAAACGTCGGAAGAGCTATCATGAAAAACCCACCAAATAATAAAATTCCGCCGACAAAAGCAATTACAACTCCTATCAATATATCTATGAATCCCATCAGCGTCACTTGTTGAACGTTCAGAGATTTAAATATATAAAAATTCTCACCCAAACCCAAACGAAAAGGAATAGTTGAGCTATTCGATATAATCTCTTTTTCTCTATTACTTTTTATTTTAGGTTTGGGATTTGTTTAAGTTTCTAGAGCTAGAAGGATAGAAAAACTAATTTTTTTTAAAAGTCATAAGACTAAAGAATATTTGAATCTCTTATAATGTTGCAGGGTGTAAGCCTTTTGTCTAAATATAAGCATGGTGTCTGCCCAGAGTGTAAGGTTAAAGAAAGTGATTCAAGTAAAAAGATATTGTATCAGTGCAAGTTTTGTGAAAGATGGTTTTGTGCAAAACATTTCGAGCCAAGATTAGTTCAAATACGAGACTATGATGCGTTTGTAAAGTATCCAGAAGTTAGAGTTTCTTTTGAGGAAGAATGGAGAAGAGAAGACGGGCATCCAGATTTTGCATATTCGGTGAAAAGATTTGAAGAACTCGACATGGAAGAAAAACTACACTCAAAACTGATAGCAGATGCTCTTAATAGGTCAAAGGCGTATCGCAAGAAAACACCAAGAAAAGATATCTGCCCGAAATGCGGTTCAACAAAACAATTCATAGAAGAACAAGCATTCAACAAAGAAACTGTGAGTGTGAAATGTAAAATATGTGGCTTCAAATGGACACAACCAAGATTCAAAGAAAGAGAAAAACCTCCAGAACCTCCAATAATCGCAGAGAGGAATTTTTGCCCAAGTTGCCATTCAAAACAGAAAGCTGTAACATACGGTGAGAAGTTTGAAATCTTTGAATGCCTCAATTGTGGCTTTGAATGGAAAGTTCCACCAGAAAAAAAGAAGAAAAAACGCTTTGGTATTTTTTAATGTTGAAGAGTTTCGTATATTTGAAGAGTCTGCTCTGCCGCTTTTCTCCATGTAAAGTATCGCAAAACCCTTTCGCGTCCGTTTTCGCCCCATTTCTTCGCCCTATCAGAATCCATCAACACCTGCTTTACGCCCCAAGCTATGTCTGCGGCATCTCCACCATTCACGTGGATTCCGTTCTGATCTGGTCCAGAGGATAAAACCTGCTCGCGGAAGCCAACTACTCCTTGGGCTCCAACTACAATCGGCTTTGCCATGGACATGGCTTCTAGACTTACAATACCGAAGGGTTCGTATATGGATGGAAAAATGCATATGTCGGAAGCAGCGTAGTGTAGAATCCTTTCTTCTTCTGGAACGAACTCGAAATGGCAAACAACCTTATCCTCTATCCCGAGTCTACTAGCCGTTTCAACAACATCTGACTGCTCTTCACCCTTACCCAAAATCATCAGCTTCGTCTTAGGGTATTCCTCCAATATCAGCGGCATAGCCTGAACCAGGTTCCGTACGCCTTTCACCCATGTCAGTCGCCCCAGAAAGAAAAGCATACACTCGTCATCCTGAATGCCATATCTGTGTCGAATTTTCTCGACCTCTTCCTCCCTGCATTTCTTTGGGTTGTAGCGTTCGGGGTCCACTCCGTTCCAAACAACACTGATCTTTGATTTGGGCCAGCCGTGTCGAACGAGGTCTTCCCTCATGGCGTGGCTAACGGTAATTATGCGATCCGCGGTCTCAGCGGTTGCCGACTCAAGATAAGACACTACCTTTGAACCTCTGCCGCCGCTTCGACCCCATTCAGTGCTGTGGACGTGAAAAACTACAGGCACCTTGGTTTCATTTTTGACTATGATGCCCGAAGTGCTGCTCAACCAGTCATGGACGCATACCACGTCAAAGTCGTAGCCCTCCTTCTTGATTAGTCCGTTGATGAATTTTGTTGCACAGAGGATGTTGGAGATGAAGATGTCGTTGAAGAAGCGTATGTTTGTTCCCCATTTTTTGAGGTCGTCAGTAACGAACATCGGAAAAACGTTGCTTGCGTCGGCGATTTTGGGGCGGTGCACCTCCACTCCCTTTAGTATCTCCCTTGTCTTCAAGTCTCCAGAATTAAGCGTGAAAACAGTAACGTCGCGACCTAGCCCAACGAATTCTCGCGTTATATATTCGGCGTACGTGCCTAAGCCTCCGACAAGCTTAGGCGGGTATTCCCAAACGAAAAATCCTATTCTCAAATAAACACCTTATGTAAGTTTACGTGTGAAAAGAAAAATTGTCTCGTGTGTAACAGAAGCCTACACACAAACAGAGTCACTGGTCCTTCTCAGCTTGGTTACGTAGTCTACAAAGCTAAGGCGTTCTTCTCTTGGGCGCTCAAGCCCAAGATTTGAACACAATTTCTTCAGAACTAGTCCCTCTACTACAATAACTCCCGAATTAAGATACTTCTCGAGGCCTTCGATGAAGGCTTCCAACTTCTTCGGAATCTCTTCCTTTTTCAACGAGTGATTTCTCTCTAGATGTTTGTAAATAATATCGGCAGCGACTTCCCCAAAAGTATCTTTCAAACTGTCATCTACGGACTTAATGAGCAACTTTTCGAACTTCATCTTCTTTCTTCCCATAACTAATCTTCCGATTATTCACTATACTTAAGTGCGCACAAACTCTTTGTCCTCGTAAAAGTTCTTATAAAATAGGGTGTGCAGAGAGGCACTACAAACACAAAACCGGGAGAAAGAGTAAGCATCATTTTACTAACCCGCCTATTCATATCTTCGCCTTCGAACAAAAAATCCAACCACCAAAACCGCTACGACACCCACAACCACACCCATGATGTAAATCATATACTGATTTATCCAAGTGTCGTTTACACGGAAAGACTGCGCCTCGCTGTAGGCTTCGCCTCGTAAATCGTCGCCATCAAATTTTGCCTGAACGTGCCATAACCCAGTTGCGTTGGGTTTAAAACTGGCGGTGAATGTTCCGTTTGAGCTTGTGTAGACGTGTTGTTCGATGGTTGATCCGTTAGGCATGGTGAAAACCAAAATGACGCTCGCATTTTCCACAACCGGATAAACAATTCCAGTGACCATAATGTTTTCTCCAATAGTCATTGTTTCTCTAGTCACGTTGCAAGTTATCGACATCGGAGCTTTCTCTACGGTAAAGTTCGTGTAGCCGCTCGATGCGCCAAAACAAGTTTCATTACCCGCCCAACATACTAGCACAGCCCAAGATCCAGTTTTGTTTGGTACATGCGTGTCGCTGAAAAATCCGCTGGAATTGGCGGATAAAGATTTAGACGTTACGTCATCGCCGCAGGTGTAGTTTAACGTCACTGTGGCTCCGCCGTGCGAGATTGAACCCGTAACTGTAATGTTTTCGCCGTAATGAATAACAGATTTAGATAGAGAGCACGTTATGTTAGTAGGGTCCTTTACAACATAGCTACTCTGCGCTTCAGCCTTGTTTCCAGCGTTGTCAAACGCCAAAATTCTGTATTTAACTGTGGTCCCAGCTGGTTGTCCCGGCATTGTTCCGATATATGTTTGGTTTTGAGAAGCAGTCATGTCCATCGCGGTCCAAGTTGTCCAGTCATCTGTAGTATAGTTCAATAGCACTTTCTTTAAGCCAGAATTCTCGTCTACATAGACAGTTATCACGGTTTCGTTGTTAGAGTAAGCCGCTTCTATGGAGTCTTGAATGCCCAATTTTGGGGCTTCGAAATCCGTTTTAACCATGAAATTGAGAACGCCATTTCCATGCTCAGCTATCAAAACAAGGTGATAAAGAACGTTTCCTTCGTAGGGGCACGTGTAGTTGATTAACATATCCTGTCCTGGAAACTCACAGCTTGCCATAGCGTTGGAATGCCTGAAGCCTCTGCTGTCCAAGTTGTAGCCGCCATAAAGCCCTGAAAGGGTACCATACAATCCTGGTTCCCAAGCCAATGGTATGTTGTTTAAGAGGACGCCCATGCCCTTTGAGGGGTTTGCCATAATATACAATCGTGCTTCATACATGTCTAGGGTGTCCGGTACCTCAATCCACACTTCTACATGTCTACCTGTTGTGTTGAATTCGTATGCCCAACTTGTGTTTTCAACAGGCTTGTCGTTTACTTTTCCTTCCATATAGTGTTGGTACCATTTATTACAGTCGACGTGTTCAATCAACATGAAAGTTGCCTGTTTTGCTCCTTGACTTTCTCTTGGGTCATTTTTTATGAGGAAACTATAGTTGCCAGTGTGCTTTGGGGTGAAGAGGGGCTGATCAACCGTGGTTCCTAGGTGCTCGGGTAATCCCGCTGCCTCAGTGTGATATGACTCCTCTGTTCCATAAGGGTCATAAACATAAATATCGTAATCTGTTTTAGCCGAGTGAGGATCATAATCGATCCATTCTCCATAGCAATACACGTGATAAGTGGAGTTCTCGTTTAGAGGGTAAACGTAAGTCCAGTTGGCTCCTATGGGAATTTGGGACGCATTTATCTTTACGGGAAAGACTGGCTTACTTATGTAGGTCCAGTTTCCAACATTATAGGGAACTTGAGGCTGCGCTGAAACTTTCGCGATTATTGTAAATGGTGTTGGCGCTGCTATGCAGCAGATTAGAATAAGAAAGAAGAGAGTTAGTCTTTCAGCAAACCTCCTACGCAACTGTTATTCCTCATTCTCGATGCTGTGGACAGACCAAACGTTTACATCGGAAAATTGTCGCTGATCAGTAAAAATGATTATGAATAGAAGGTTACGACTTCAAATATGAATTATGCTGAGTTAAAATTGAACATGAATAAACTGAACCAGCTTAGTCTTCAGGGTCGTACCAGCATGAAAGAATCCATGGTTTGGTAGCCCGGGATAGGTTCAAATATCGGTCTAAAATATCGGGGCTAAAACCTCATTTGCTTTCCTTTCGAGAAAGCAGTTCCAAAAGGAACTTAAAAGAAGATTTCAGCGTCGAATTAGACCCCTCTAAGCTTGAAGGAATAAGCGCTTCTAATAGCGGTGGGAGAACGGGCTGGAATTTAAACCAGATACGCAGGCTTCCTTTTTGGGATGCTTTCCTTTTTCAGGCATTTTTCATCCGCAGAATGCAAGTTTTATATGCTTTGAAATCACAGATGCTTAAAACAATATTATGGGGAGGTGAGATTTTGGAAGATTGGAAGATAAAGATTGCAGTGCTGTGGCTCATTTACGGAGTGGCTGTTTTGGCTGAGGCGATTTTGGGGTTTCTTGAGCTAGGTGTAATAGAGCAAGTAATTGCGGGAGAAGTAGAAGGGATGCAAATAACACCCGAACTGTTGCTGGTATTCGCAATAATATTCCTTATTCCGTTGGTTTTGGCTTTCCTGTCCCTGACTTTAAAGGATTCGATAAATCGCTGGTTAAACATCATCGCAGGTATAGTCCTTGCTGTTTTCGGACTTCTTGGTCCAGTTGAGTATCTGGCAAAACAATCCGCTTATTCCGCTTATGTGACACTTTTCGGAATTGTACTAGTTGTGGTTGCAGCACTGATTGTCTGGTACGCATGGAAGTCTAAACAGAAAGCATGAGTCTTGCCAAAGAGTCAAAAGGATATAATTAGGATTGATAATTGAGGAGCACAGTTTCTGCCCGTTTCTCAATAGAAAACCTTAGGAAAATCTTATGGTAGCCCGGGGGAGATTCGAACTCCCGTCGACGGGTCCAAAGCCCGCCATTCAAGGGACGCTAACCATCCTTGCTTGTCCACTACAATCGGCGGAGTCTTCCTCTACCGGGCTAAGCCGGGTTCCCGGGCTACTTCACTCTAATAATTCCCTCGTTCATATTAACCTTAACCTTCAGCAAAAATCTTCTAAGAAGAAGCTTAAAAGAAAGCGGTTAAAAAGGTCCAAGAAAGAAAACTTAGCAGATTTATTGGCGGATTAAAACAATTTTCTATGGATTACAGTTTTGATCATGTTTCTTTAAAGCTTCTTTAACACAAAAACACTCTTGTGGAGCAGGCTTCCAGTGTTCACAGGACCCAAGGGTTGAAACAATGGAGTCCTTACCGCTCTCATAGCGCATGTTGCACAAAATGAAGTCTGGATATTCGTACACGTTATGGTGGAAGCAGTTCCCACAGAATCTCCTTTTAGATTCAGATTTTTCCTCCGTTATCATTCGTGCTCTAACCATTTTACGTAACCTCTCCTCACAAATTTATCTCCTAATCTTTCCAATACCGCCGCAGCCATTGTAGGGAATATTATTAAAGCGTCACCGATCACCATAATCCTGTCGGACTTTTTCTTTACCTTTCCCCAACTCACGGTTTCTTCGAGGGTGGAGCCTGAGAGTCCTCCTGTTTCAGGGCGATCCATGGTGATAACTACCGCGTAGTCTAAACCTTTGTGAGCCGTGACTGCAGCGTGTTGGATGGTGTTGCGCGGCACACCACCGCCAATGACCACCATGCCTAGGCGGGGAGATTGCTCTGCAATGTCAACGATTTCTAGCACTTCTTTAAACGCGTCAATCCTTAAAAGTTCCTCTTGGAAGCGCCTTTTTCTGTGAAACCGATAAACAACTCCAAATTCCGAATCGCGGATTGCTGGAAGGAAGATTGGAACATTAGCCTCGTAAGCTGCCCTTAGAATCGACTTAGAGTCCTTAAGACGGCTTCCGATCTCCCGGGTGAACTCACGGCTGGACAAAGCTTGTCCCTTACTTTTTTTGGCAATTTCGTCAAACATGTCCGTCATCGCCATATCTGTTTTCACAAAGTCTTCTTCGGGTACAAAAGCATTGTAAATTCTGTAAATGTGATACCCGTATAGAATGGAATCATCGACGTGCCAATGTCCTTTGTAATGGTGTCCTCCTAGCGCCTCAATAAGGTCGTGGAACATGTTCGCCCCTGTGCTTACTATTACATCAACCAGTTTTTTTCGAGCTAAGTCGGCGATAACGGTGCGCAACCCGGCGGGGACAACCGCCCCTGCGATGGCTAGGAAAATTGTGCATTCCTCGTCTCGAGTCATTCGTTCAAAAATGTCACAAGCAGTTGATAATCTCCCAGCTCCGAAACAGCCTGCGTTGCCGAATTGCTGGACGAGTTCGTTCACGGTCATATTAGAATTAAGTTTCATGTGTACTACGGGTTCTCGAAGAAAATCTTCACGTCTCACCATGTTTCCCTCAGTTGCGCCTTAGTGTATGTTGTTTATGAATGAAAATGTTTCCCTACTTTTACTGAAGGCTAGAAACCCTTTTGAGGTTAAAATTTGGTATTGGATACCTAGCTCAAGAATTCTGCAATTGCCTTTGCTCGCTCTTCGTTTCTGCTAGACTAACGGGTATCATGATTTCGAATACATCGAGAAACAAAGCGAGAAATAATTATCAAGAAAAATTGGCTGAGTTGGCAAGACCGAGGCTTGAAGCCTAAGAGCTTTGTGTTACTCCGCTTCGCCCTCTTCTTCCTCTGCTCCTTCTGCTTCTTCCTCTGCTCTTTCTTCTGCTTCCCCTGCTTCCCCAACTACTTCTGCTTCGGCAAACCGTCGACTGATCCTCGTTATCTTTATTTTAACGTGGTCGCCGGGTTTGGTGTTTGGGACAAAGGTTACGAGGCCTTGGATTCTTGTTATGCCTTCGCCTCGGCGGCTGGTCTCTTGAATTTCAACGTCGTATTCTTTTCCCATTTCAACAGGCTTTGGAGGGAATCTTCGGGCGAATCCTCTTCTTTCTCCTCTTCTTTCATACCTCATATTTCTCACCTCTCCACAATTTCATGAAAATTCTTCACGTGTTTTACATGACGCTTAGTTTTCCGTATCTTCCCACGTTTAGTTGAATTTCTCCTCTGAAAGATCCGATGTATCCGTTTTCGATTTTCACTGTGTCCTCGACGTTGACTTGGTCTATTTGTTCGTTCCATAGGGTTAGTTTTATTGTGCCAGTGTCGTCTTTGATTATGGCGTCAGCCACGCGAAATGTCTTGTCGCTGTATCTTGAAAGAACTTCGCGGGTGTCTGATTTTTGGATTACTTTTGCTTCGACATCTACTCTTCTCATTCCGTCTCTTAGATCCTTAATTTTCAGAATTCTTCCTCCCGTTTCATTTAATTTTTTCCGCGATAGCGAATTTTCTTCCAACGCTGACGATCTTAACTTTTAAGCGTTCTCCAACTTTTGCTTCGGGCACGAAAACTAAAAAACCTTGTATCCTTGTTATTCCGTCGCCTCTGCTGCCTATGTCGTCTATGATCACGTCAATTTCTTGTCCCACGTCCACTGGGCTTCTTTGGAGGGGTAAAGGGTCGTATTTCCGTTCTCTCTTATGTACTCTTCTCGGTCTTACGTGTCTCGTTTTTTCGGGTAGCCTTCTCGGCATCTATTATTTCGTCCTTATCGCGGAACCAGCCGCCAAAACAGAACTACGGCTCCGTTCTGGTTAGCCAGCGATGATGAAGAAATACTAATGTTGGATATAAGTTTTGCTAATGAAGTTTCGGAAGTTTCTGTGGAAATGAGAACCTGTTTTTCGCACTATTCGTATCGTAATGCTTCCACAGGATCTAGTTTTGCAGCTTTTCTTGCCGGATACAAGCCAAAGAGGATGCAGATGGCTATTCCAAAAATTACGGCGATGATTGCCCACTGCCATGAAAAGATGGGAACAATAGTCGCGCGCTCCACCTGAAACACGCTGTTTTGTTGCGGCGAAATAAAGCTTGACAAGGCATAGCTCAAAACGTGGGAAAGCCCGTAACCTATTGGCACTCCTATTAGGCTGCCGACGATGCCTATTAAGGCAGCTTCGGCTAGAAACATGGTTAGTATAGTTCTGCTCTTTGCTCCAACGGCTTTGAGTATGCCTATTTCGCGAGTTCTCTCCATCACAGAAACAGTCATGATGTTCATTATCCCGATTCCCGCCACTAGCAAAGCAATGGAAGCTATGGACGTGAGGAAAATTTGAACCATGTTCAATATCGAATTAACTTGTTGTATGGAGGAAAAAGGTTCTCAATTTCTTCCGCAACGCTTTCAGAAAACTCTGGATCACGGACCTTAACAAAAATTAAATCAGTGAGGTTTCCATAAATTTTTCTGGCGGTATCTAAAGGTATAAAAACCCAATAGTCCCAGCTTGTAAATCCCGCTGTGCCTGTTTTTTCCAATGTTCCGGCAACATTGAAAGTATAATTTTTAAGCATTGGAAAAGGGTCGGCAATAGTTAGAGTCATTGTAATATTATCGTTGGGGTGGGCAAAAGCAGATTCTGTTTCATTCAGATGATTAACTTTGTAGCCTAGAATTACAGTGTTGTTTTTGATTTGCTCGGGTATTCCACCTTCTTCAAAACGGCGGAATCTGTCGGGAAAAACTTCCTCGGCGAACTCTGTGAAGTTGACCCCTGCGGCGACTAATGCAGTCACGTTCTTATCTTCATTGTATAATTCTACACTGCGGGGCGCGCGTGTAATTGGCGTGGCAACTGAAATGTTAGAAACTTCTCTTACCTTCGCTACTTCAGTGTCGGTAAACTTTTCAATTCCTCCAACAAAAAAGGACCCTGGTATGACTGTTAAGACGTCGAGTTCAAAGCCTTGTTCCAATTGTTCTCTTATGGATACCCGGAATCCTTCGCCTAATGATGCTAGGGCGATGATAGCTGTGATTCCGATAACCACGCCTAGGGTTGTTAGGAATGTTCTCAGTTTTCGCAGTTTCATGTTTCCCCAAGCCATAGAAAATATTCTCTTCAGCCTCATGGTCGCCCACGCTTCTCCTTCACTTTTTGAATCAAACCGTCTTTCAGGTAGATGATGCGATTGGCAGTTTCAGCTATGGCTGGATCATGAGTAACCACAACGAAGCTTTGCCCCTTCTCCTCATTCAAACGCTTCATGAGTTGAACTATTTCCCTTCCCGTCTTCGTGTCTAGGTTTCCAGTGGGCTCGTCAGCCAAAACTATCTTCGGGTCGTTTATCAAAGCGCGAGCCATGGCGACTCTTTGCTGCTCTCCGCCACTCATTTCAGAGGGTCTATGATTCATTCGATCTCCGAGTCCTACAAGCTTTAGCATTTCCTCAGCCTTTTTAATAGAGTCTTTCTCCGACATATCCGCCAGCGTCAACGGCAACTCAACGTTCCTCAGCGCCGTAAGCCTAGGAAGCAGATTAAAAAATTGAAAAACGAAGCCTATTTTGCGCAAGCGGACTTCAGCTAAGGCGTTATCGTTTAACGTGGAAAAACCAATTCCGTCAACGAAAACTTCCCCTTCATCCGGTCTATCCAAACCGCCTAACACATGAAGAAGGGTTGACTTTCCGCTCCCGGAGGGGCCAAAGACAGCCACAAACTTGCCTTCTTCAACATTAAACGTTACTCCCCGCAACGCTGGAACAAGAACCCTACCCATTCTGTAGGTTTTCTTAACATCCTTTGCTTCGAGTAGAGCTGTCACACTAACACCGGCTCAATGGGATATAAGACACGCGCCCCGCTTTATTTAAACTGTTTACTTTATCAATTTTTAGTCAGATGAAAAGCCTCAAGAGAATGTATATGATGTACGCAGTCACAGAGATGGCTGTTGCTCTTTTCCATGTAATTTTGTACAATGAGCGTACCGCGATTATTGATAGAGCTACCGTCCATACGTTAAATGGGTGATGGAGATACGAGACTACAACAAGCAGTTGGTACGTTACGGTAGGAGCCCACGTTTCTTGCATTTTCGGTTCTATTAGCTCAACATACGTGGAGTTGGCTTCTTCTTGGGTGGCTTGCGGGTTCCAGTAATTCCATGCATCTTGCGGCAATTTCAATTTTGGTAATGTTGAGTACAGTGCTGCGATGGCAAGAAGAAAAACAACAGTAATGATAAGCAAATGTCCTACGACGATTAAAAGTCTCTTCAACGAATCTGTTTCATGACCAAATAGTTTGATAGCTATCCAGAGAGCGCCAAAGTATATGACCCAACCGAGAAAGAAAATGATAGGAGAAGCTATCAAATAATCCAGAAGACCCTGCCTACAATTCACTATGTCCTTCGTAAGAAAGCTAACATATCCATTAGTCCCTGTTTCAAAAAATATTCTCGAGAAGAAAGCATATCGTGTAAGCACTGTAGATAACATAAAAAGCACTAAAATGAGGAGGACCCCTTTAAATTCGGGTTTTTCTATGATTTTTTTGAATGCTTTAACTGGAGAATACAGAACCTCGAATACTTCACGGGCAACCAAATTTTGGCTAGTCTCCCTTCCTCTTACAACTCCTGCTCCACTTTAGTCTGTAACTTTTCCGTCATGATTAAGATATGCTTTCTCGCATTTTTAGAATAGTCTTACGGAACCTCCTAATAACTGTTTTATTGCATTAAACCTTTCATTTAGCTAGATGCCATTTACAAAAGCAAGGATGTTATTGGGCTAACTTTAACGCAAGAAGAATAAGTGTGAGAACTAAGCCTATAGACAACATTTTTACTCCATGAAAAAGCATGTTCCGGCTTGAAACTTTTCCAAGAAAAACGCCTAACAAGAACATCACTGACAAGGCAATTAAGATGGATAGCTGAATTGCAAAATCAATTGAGAGGACACCAACAGAGGAAAGGAAAAAGGGCAACAAACACAATATAGCCGCAACAGCCGGGGACACTCCATTTATGATTCCTGTCCATACAGGGGCAAAACGGCTGGCCCTACCTACTACGCTTTCTTTTAAGTCCTTAAGCATCGATTTTTCCAAGCTATTAAGCTTCTTTGTACGCTCGGCTTCCTCACTCACGTATGCTCCCGTGAAACCTGACAAACCCATGGCTAGGGCTGCACCCAAACCAGACCATATCACCCAAAATTCGTTGGTGATTTCGGCCACATATGCGCCTGTCACAATGCCCAAAATGGTCGTGGCTCCGTCGAAGGCGTTCATTATGAAGTATCTTCTACCTATCGGCGCGACTCCACTGATCCTTATATAACTTCTAATCTTTTCAAGAAATTTCATGGGGCCTTAACCCATCTTCACATTCTGGCAAATCTATCCTGAGGCGTCTTTACTTCTTCAACAATTATTTTACCAGATGCAACCTCATCGACAGAATGAATGGTAGCACCCATTTCTTCTAGTTTCTTCTTGACGCTTTCAAAGTCTATTCTATTTCCAGCGATTGTAACCTTTGCGTTTTCCACCTGTTGATCTATTTCATAGATGATTATGTTTACGCCGTCTACGCCTTCTAGCTCACTGAGTGTCTCAGAAAGTTCGACTACACTGGGACTGTGCGGCTTCAAGACATCCAGGACAAGTCTTCTTATCATCTTAGAACGACTGGTATAGTTTTCTCCATGCGTATATTTAACTGTTCCTCTGAACTGTTCAACTAGGATTTAGCCATTCTTATCCAAGATGAAATTTCTTCAATCGTTGGCTTTTGATCCTCAGACATCTTTCCCTCTTCAATGAAGGTTTTTGTGATTTCTCCTATTTTCCTGCTGAGTGAAACCAAATCTTGGGCGGCAAGTTCCTCTCTAGAGGTAACTCCTACTTCTAGGAGTAGCTCAGCATCATTATCATCCACTCCTGGAATCATCAGCAGTTGCGCTGTTGCTTGTAGGCGCTCTGCCATTTCTCGTGAGGCTCGCGTTTTTTCATCGATGATGGCTGGGTCTACCATGATGAGTTCGCCTACGTTTGTTATTCCTATAGACTTCAACTCTTCTCCCAAACGTGGTCCGATTCCCCTTATTTGTTCTGGGTTGTCTTGGCTTTTCAACATTGGCTGCGGCGACACTAGTCCACCTTCTATTTTCTCTAGTCTAGTCCTTATGTCTTCTAGCTCCGCCCTTTGCTTCTCTATGGCCGCGGCGCCTTGTTTGCTTAAACGCCCCACTTGTTGTATTGCCGTTCCATGCTTTTTAAGCACGCCCAAGATTTCTTCTCTAGTTTCGCTGACCCTTGTTTCAATTGTAGAGACCGTATCCTGACGAACTTTTTGCATAGCTTTTTCCTGTTTTTCCAGCGTGTCCAACATTTCCTTTTTGGCGTTCTCAAGATTTGTGTTAGCTTTTTTGAAGAGTTGTTCACTGGTTGTTATGTTGTTTTCCACTTTCTCGGACAATTCCTTTGCTGTGGCTTCCTGAGTCTTCCTTAGGACTGCCAGGTTTCCCCCCACTTTGACGAACATTTTGACTATTTGTGGATCGGGTGGTAGCCTCCGGTATGCAATGATGCATGTGAGACCTAGGAAGACGAATGTTGTGGTTAGGGATATCCAAAAGTACGTTTCTGTTCGCAGTTGGCCAGTGTACTCACCTATGAGGTAGGGTGTAACAACAGAATCGCGACCTCTACTTATCCAATAGGTTACCGCACCCAAGGAATTTAAAGCCGCTAGGAAGGTTAAGAAACCTAGTATCCATACGGCTATACCCCTTTTTACAGGCACTTCAACACACCTTACATCTGTTTTATACACTTAACGGATAAGCCCTTTTCAAGTTTAATGCTTCTTTTTGCTTGGAAAAAGGTTATGAAACCAAAATTCATAGCTGAAATACAGGTATCCCGCATTTTACGCCTTAAAAATCAAAGTCGATTTTGTGGTTCTAAAGTCCGTGTTTAAGCCTTCTGTAGGTGCTGTAGTCCACGTATTCTATGTGCTCGTTTTCGATTTGATGCCGAATTGTGAATTTTTGTCGACGTCTTTTCTCCTCTATCTGGCTTGTTGTCAACAGTGAATACGCGTCGCTTCCCGCTCCGGACCCGTAACTGACGATGATTATTCTTTCGTTTGGCTTGGCGCGGTCTAGAATAGCCGCTAGCCCAATTGGTGAGGAGCCAGAATAGGTGTTACCGAATTTTGCGACTTGCAAGCCTGGCATGTACTGGTCCTCCTTGAAACCTAGTTCCTGAGCAACCTTGACTGGAAAGCCTATGTTTGGCTGGTGGGAAACGAAGTAGTTTACGTCGCTTGATTGAATTTTCAGCTTTTCCATGAGCTTTCTACACGCCTTTAATACGTGTTTGAAGTAGGCGGGCTCACCAGTGAATCTGCCGCCATGTCTCGGGTAAGATTCGCGGTCTCTTCTCCAAAAGTCCGGCGTGTCTGATGTGCAGGAGTACCAGCCTTCCAACTCGGCTATGACGTCTTTCATGCCGAAGATGAAGGCTGAACCGCCGTAACCAACGAATAGGTCTAATTCTCCTCCAAGCTCGTCCCTTGGTGCAGCTTGAGAATTGTCTGCGCCTATCGTCATGGTGTAGGGCGTGTGAGCACCGGGGTAATATACTAGCGACGCCGCGTCCTTAAACATGCTTGTAGCTGCTTTGCATGCAAATTCTGTGTCTATGGCGTCTACGCTCTGTACGCCGTCTGTCTTTTCTTCCTCGCCAAGCTTTAGAACTTGGGCTACTTTTGAGGCTATGGGTTTGACAGCGTAGGGGTTGGACTCTGAGCCTACGTACACTTTGCCAACGAGTGCGTGGTCTACTCCAGAATGGATTAAGGCCATTTTTCCAGCTTCAACCGCTGCTGTGATGGCGTCCTCGTCTATGAAGGGTATAGACCTTTCAATCATCCCCTCTTTTATTCTGAATTTTGAAACGTAGACCCCGTATCCAACGATTCCGGGCGTGTCATACTCTTTTTCGGGCTTGGTTATTTCGTATTTCTGGTGTGGATAGTATTCGTCGGCAAAGGTGAAGGCTAGAGAAATCGTTGGAACTATGTCGCTTCGTTCCACAGCGTACCTTCTCCTAAACCTTGGCACGACTTCCTTGTCCTCGAAGTTAGACAGGTTTGTTTCCTCGCTTCTTAAGATGGAGTCAGTTAGTCTGCCTGGGACTCTTACCTTGCCGTTGTGAAATGAAACGATGCCGTAGACGTAGGGTCCCAGTTTTGTAAATTTGTTTGTGGGCTCGGCAACGAGGGTGCAAACTTCCAGTTTGCCTTTCTCGTAAAAGAAGTCGATGTCCTCCATTTTTCCAAAGCTTTTTCTTCCACATTTTCCACAGTAGTCTTTGGTTCTGAAGTATTCTTTTCCACAAATTTTGCATCTGCCACCCCTGAGCCTGTCCCCGATGTAGGATACCCTTCTTTCAATGGGTTCGCTGCTCATGTCAGTCCCTCCCCAAAATGTGAACGTATGCTTTGGTTCCGAATCCCTCGAATTCTAGGACACACCCGAATTTGGGAGGGTCGCCATCTATGTCCACTTGTCTGCTGCCAGCCTCTCCTCCAAGTTGCTTAAAAACCTCAAAAATTTGGGCTCCGCCTGTGGCTCCCAACGGGTTTCCGTCTGCCTTGAGGCCTCCATTCGTGTTTACGAAGAGTTTTTTCCCATCGATTTCGTAGAACCCTTGATATTCTTGGCAGCTGTTGTAGATGTCAAGCCAAGCCTTTCCCCTTTTCGAGAAGCCTAAGTCTTCTAGGGATATCATTTCCAGCAGCGCGGATTGATCGTAGAGCTCGGCTATTTGAATGTCGCTTACCTTAATATCGGCCATTTTAAGTGCACTTTTCATGGCTATGGTGCTGGCTATGAATCCGGTTCTGTCCTCGCGTGAAGGAAACGTAACGTAGTCTGTGGCTGAGGAAGAGCCTACGATACGGATAGGCGTATCCGTGTGCATCTTGGCCGTTTTCGGACTTGCTAGAATTAGGGCTGTGGCTCCGTCAGAAATGGGGGCGAAGTCGTATAGCCCCAAAGGCTTGTGTGCTCTGAGTCTTTCCTTTAAGACTGTGTCAACGTTTATGTTCCTTTGAAATTGGGCGTATTCGTTTCCCATGGCGTGACGATGATTCTTGACGGATATTTGGGCTAGGGCAATGTTGAATTTTTCAAGGGCTTCTCCTGTGATTCCGTATTCCTTGATGTATCCTCTGAACAGAAGTTCATGGTTTGCCTCTGGTGTGCATCCAGCGTAATAGCTCCACGGGTCTTCTAGGAGCATGAGGTCGTCTCTGATTTTGTCCCAGCGATCAGTCATTTTTTCCACTCCGCCCACGAGGACGATGTCGTATTTTCCTGACTCAACTGCATGGCAGGCGTTGAGGAGGGCGGAGCTGAAGGACCTCATCTTTTCCATGGGAACATGTAGCTCCAAAAGCTCGGACAGGAAGCCCTCTTCTATTCCAATCTTGTTTGTGATTTGGAGGAAATAGTCCGAAAAGTAGCAGGCGTCTAAATCTTTTCGCTCTACGCCAGCTGAATCTAAAGCCGTTAGCCCAGCCTCTTCCACTAGTTTTTCGGGTCCCCTCTCATAATGTTCGCCGAATTTCGTTCTGCCAACGCCGATTATGACTGGGCGTCGCCCCTTCATAAATTCATGATCCCCTTATTCCTCAAAGTCCTATTCTGTTACTATTATGCTTTTAAAATATTTTGCGATTAAGGATTTTTGTTGTCATAAGAAGTGTAAGGTTTATATTTTATAGAATGAATTATTGATAGTCTTTTCGATGCAAGAGGGAGTCTCGATATGAGCGATGTTCATCGCCTCGTTATAACCGTTAAGGAGATTCGAGGTAAATGTCCAGTCTTCAAGGTTGGAGACAGAATGGTTATTGAAGGGCCTAAGATAGTTCCAGAGAAAACAGATGCTCTATGCGTTCATGCGCTGGGCTCTATGTTATCTATGATCATCGCTTTGGGTAGGGGTGTCAGCTTCAAAGAGTTAGGCCTTGCTAAGGAGGAAGGAGACGTTGGTTATGTTCAATGCCTTGATCCTGGGTCTCCCTACACTCCTGGCGGAACAGTCATCTTTGAAATAAGAAGAGAAGCAATAGAGTAACCCAAACAACAAGCAAACCTTTTATTGGAAACCCGGGAATAAGATAGCGCATAATCAGTGATGACATATGGAGATATTTGCCCTCACAACTTTCCTTTTCGATTTCATAGGACAAAGAGGATGGCCTCACATACCTGAGGAATATCGACTGCTTTTTGGTATAACAGCGTTTATCATGCAACTAATTACTTTGACTATCGTTTTCTATATAGCTGGCGTTATAGTTGTTGGTAAACGACGAGCATTGTTTAGCGACGCTTTTGTAATCTCTCTTCTTGGAACGGTTGTGAGCATCGTATGCGACTTATTCTTCCCGTCGCTCATCGGCGTAATTCTTTCTCTACTTGTTTGGTTGCTTTTGATAAGGCATTATTATGAAACCGGCTGGTTGGGAGCTTTTGCCGTCGGGATAGTGGCTGTGATCATAGCCATAGTTGTGTCTCTAATAGTTTTGTTCATTTTGGCCCTTCTCTTAGGATTTACATTCGCGCTTTTTGAATGGTTAGCGCTATTCTTGGCTCTATGAGCTATCTCAACTTCAGAGAGGGTGGAAAATTTGGATGCAGCAAAAAGAACAGTGGTACTTGGTGTAGTTTTTCTGTTGTGCTTGGTTCTTGCATACATTGAAAACGTGTCTTTTTTCAGTTATTTGAGAGATGCTTTTAAAAGTCCTCCAATAGCCGTTTTGCTTGTTTTTATCCACAATGTGCTGGCAGTTTCCCTCATCTTGGTTGGCATGACATTTTACGTGGGCGTTGTCTTAAATTTCATGCCTAAAAGGAAATACGAGTATGTGGTGCTTGAGCATCCCCGTGTATTCGCGTTTGCATATACGGCCATGATTCTTTTGATAAGTATTTTTAGGACAAGCACGCTGGTGCATGGTCAAGTCTTCATAGAAAACTTGCCCTTAGTCATTCTTCTAAGCGCGCCAAACGGAATAATTGAGGGATACGGAATATTCCAAACCATAGAGAAAACTTTGGAGAGAATAATGACCATGAAAGACCTCGCAATCATCTACACGCTTTTCTTTGTAGCCGCGGTCATAGAGGTCGGATACATTCAGCTCCTATTACGGGTGTAAACTGAAAATAGTACAAACACCGAATTTTTAAGTAACAAATTTTACTACTATCATGAAATTGCTTGGAGGCAAACCCCGTGAAGACAGCCATAATTGTTATCGACATGTTAAATGACTTTGTCACCGGCTCCTTAAAATGCGAACGCGCCCCAAGGATCATCCCCAACATTCAGCGTCTACTCAACTTCGCCAGAAAGAAAGGGATGCCAGTCATCTACACGAACGACGTTCATCTGCCAGGCATTGACGAGGAATTTGAGCTTTGGCCACAACATGCTGTTGTTGGCACTAAAGGCGCAGAGGTCATTGAAGAATTAAAACCAAGGAATGGCGACTATGTTATTCAGAAGCGGAGATACAGCGCCTTTTTCGGAACCTACCTAGATCTTCTCCTCCGGGAGCTCAAGGTTGACACCCTCGTGCTCGTAGGACTAGTCACAAACGTGTGCATCCAGAACACGGCGGCTGACGCCTTCTTCCGAGGATACAGAATCATTGTTCCAGAAGACTGCGTGGAAGCCATCAGCGAGGAAGCTCAAAAATCTGGAATCGAATACATGAAAACAATTTATGGATGCAAAATCACTAACGTAGATCAACTGATGAAAGGAGAATTGGCTTAGAGGTGAAATGACATGCGCCTTTTCCATTGCGCAACCGACGAAGAGATAAAGAGAGGCGAAAGCACAGACATCTACTTCTCTAGAACCAAACAAATCATCGAAGCAAAAAAACTAGACAAACTGCAAGCCTTAGCTGAAGTCACGCCTGGCAAACTTCCAAGCGGATGGCCTTGGGGAATCCTATGCGGAATCGAAGAGGAAGCCCGCTTGTTTGAAGGATGCAACGTCGACGTTTACGCAATGCCCGAGGGAAGCGTTTTCTACCACACGGATCATAGGGGCGTAAGAGAACCAGTCATGTTCATTGAAGGTTCCTACGGAGAATTTTGCCTCCTTGAAACTCCCATGTTGGGTCTAATTTGTCAAGCAACTGGAGTGGCAACAAGAGCCGCGAGGATAAAGAAGGTTGCCGGCGAAAAAAATGTCATGGCTTTTGGAATACGCCGCATGCACCCAGCCTTGTCTCCAATGCTCGACCGAGCCGCCTACATCGGTGGTTTCGACGGTGTTTCCAGTCTCTCAGGGGCCAAAGCTATAGGAGCCGAACCCATGGGAACCATGCCCCACGCGCTCATCATCGTCTTTGGAGATCAGGTGAAAGCGTGGAAGGCCTTCGATGAGGTTATGCCGCCGGATGTTCCAAGAGTAGCCTTGGTCGACACGTACTTTGACGAAAAGATTGAGTCAATAATGGCTGCCGAAGCCCTAAAAGACCGCCTTTACGGCGTGCGGCTAGACACGCCTGGATCAAGGAAAGGAGACTTCGCTGAACTCGTTCGAGAGGTTCGATGGGAACTTGACGTGAGGGGCTATCAACACGTCAAAATCTTTGTTTCGGGAGGCCTCAACGAAGAATCTGTTAGGGTTCTAAGCGAAGCCGGCGCAGAGGGCTTCGGCGTTGGAACATCTGTTAGCAACGCCCCCACCGTCGATTTTGCCATGGACATCATAGAGCTTGAGGGAAAACTTGTAGCCAAACGGGGCAAGCTTGGTGGAAAAAAGCAGGTTTGGAGATGCCCGAAATGCTTGGTCGACACCGTGCAACCCTTCAAGTCTCCCCAACCAAACTGCCCAGAATGCGGAGGAAAAACCCAGCCAATGCTAAAACCACTGATAGAAAGGGGAAAAATAGTTGCAAAACTCTCGAAGCCCAGCGAAATTCGCCAATACGTGCTAGAACAAATTTCAAACCTTTCCATTTGAATTAATGAGGGTATACGCTCCGAAACTTGAATCTACCATGGTTAAAATAGTGTGATTTTCGACTAAGAAGATGAAATGAGGAATATCTTTCAGTATTCTCTCGATTGATGCAGCGTACAGCAAATAAAATCGCAAGATTTATATATTACAATATTCACTTTGCTTAAATACTGGCGGGCCAGATGGACGGTTTCTGACTCTAAACATGATGAAGAACCACGAAAGTGACGGAATTCTCGCCACAAATCCACTAGGGGAAAAACCATGCAAGAAAAAGAAACCCGGCAACGATTTAAAGATAAGTGCCCAGAATGCAGCGGCACAAACCTCGTTCACGACTACGACACCGGAGAGACCATCTGCGGAGGCTGCGGCCTCGTTCTTAGCGAACAAACGATGGACAAAGGTCCCGAGTGGCGGGCTTTCACCCAAGAGGAGAAAGAATCCCGAAGCCGAGTTGGAGTTCCCACATCCTACTCCGTCCACGACAAAGGATTATCCACTGCCATAGGCCGCGTAGACCGCGACGCCTTTGGACGTAAACTCCCCCTTTCCACTAGGCTTCAAATGTGGCGACTACGAAAATGGCAGATACGATCCCGAGTTCACTCCTCTGTAGATCGAAACCTCGCCCAAGCCATGGCAGAGCTCGACCGCCTCTCCGACAAAGCCTACATTCCAGGGCCCGTCAAAGAAAAAGCCGCGGTTATCTACCGCAAGGCACTTGACAAGGGCTTGGTGCGCGGGAGGTCCATTGCCGCCATCGCCGCTGCAGCCCTCTATGCTGCTTGCCGAATCACCGAAACCCCTAGGACCCTTCGTGAGATAGCTGAATCCAGCTATGTCGACAAGAAGGATGTTGCCCGATGCTACAGGCTTCTGCTTCGTGAACTTAAGGTTCAGATGCCCATTGCCGATCCTCTTACGTACATCTCCAAAATTGCCGAAAGAACAGGCATCAGTGGTCAAACCCAAGGACTCGCCATCAAAATTCTTCATGAAGCTAAGAGAAAACGTGCCGCCGCAGGCAAAGACCCCATGGGGCTAGCAGCAGCCGCCCTTTACATCGCCTGTCTACAAAACAACGAAAAGAAAACTCAAAAGGACATCGCTGAAGCTGCTGGCGTAACCGAAGTTACTGTTAGAAATCGGTACAAGAGTTTGAAAAGGCAGCTGGGGCTGGCGCTGCCAGATTAAGGGGTCTCCTCTTCTTCTAATTCCATTACTAGTGGACCCTCGTAACCGCAGTTCCCGCAAATGTATTTCCCGGGCGTTAGTCCGTACATTCTTGGGTAGACATCAAAACTGCTAGAGAGCCTGATTCTTGGGCTACCACATTTGGGGCAAAATTTTGGAGCCCGCTTTCCCAGTTTCTCTCTTTTCAGTCCCCTAAATACCTCGCGGAGGTCTTTAAGTATACCCATGTCCATCGGCTCCGTTTACTCATTGAACTTCAACGTTTTCTTCCGGATAGCCCAGTCGGATGAGGTAGGATCGCACTTTCTCCCGATGATCGCCCTGTAGCAGGACTTCGTTGTTTTTTGCAGTTCCTCCGCAGGCGCAGTGGGTTTTGAGTTTTTGGGCAAGTCGTCCAAGGTCGGCGTCTTTGTTGTTGATTCCATCGATGATGGTTACGGCTTTTCCCCATTTTCTTGTTTCCAATCGTACTCGGATTCGTTGTTGTTCTTTGCTTATTTCTTCGCAGACACATATGTCCATGGGCAGTCCGCATTTGGAACAAATTTCTGCCATGTTGCTCAATTAAAGACATGTGCTGAGAACTATTTAAGATTTTCAATGCAGCAACATGTATTTGTGTCCACCCTTCCAGCGCAATTGTAATGAGAAATTTATTAGGAGGGTAAAACGTTTTTCTAAATAGCCCGGACAAATAAGCCCGGTGGAGGGAAGATAGCGTTCTTCCCGCCGACTGTAGTGGCCAAGCATGGCGGGCTCTGGACCCGCTGACGAGAGTTCGAATCTCTCCCGGGCTACCATTACGCCGTGGACAGGGCGAGGTTTAAATTCTCGGAATTTTTACATAGACTAAAGGATTTGACTACAATTTCATTTTGAAAAGTGTAGTGATGATTCGAACCTACAGCACGTTGTAGACGTCTGCCGCAAATTCTCTCTCTTTTCCATTAATAGGAAGTGTTTGCCATAGGAGTGTTTCAGTCGTAGAAGAGGTGGAAAAATGGGCGCGGAATTATGTTTTGGCTATTCTCAGCTCTTTTTTGGTTTTCTAAGCATCGAACCAGCATACAACCCAACGAAACCAAACACCAAATCAAAGACAACATTCAACGCCACAATCATAACCATCAGCAGTTGCGAATAAACGACCCAATCCATCGTTGTCCATCCACTCGTAGAGAACATGCTCTCCAGAGTCTCCTCAATTAGAGCGCCGCCGTACGGATTGGTGAATAAAGCCATGGTGTAGAACGTCAACACAACTGTAGACAAAACAACAATCCTACCAATCGCTCCTATCCTCGACTCCTCCTTAATCTTCCCTACAAACACGTAACCAACAATCAACGACGCCACCAAAACTGAAACAACAGTAGCAATATCAGGCGCCCAATAAGAATTCACGGTAATCACTACCCCGAGCAACACAAAATCAAGCAACATATAGACCACAGCCAAAGAAGCCACAGCCGTTATCACATCACCAAACTTCAACCTAGCACCTCCTTTAAAACGATAACAAACAGTTGTTACATCTGCTACTTCGTTATTTATGACTTGTGAAAGAAAACTTCGCTCCAACCAAGGATGTAAACGTAATTTTTGTAGTTTGGCGCCGGGGGTTAGGTTTAGATCTCGGTTTAAATTCTCGGCGAATTTTATAAATAACATGGAGGAGGCTTCTCTTCACCAGAAACTATCAAGACTGTTTGAAGTAGTAAGCGTAGAAACGGGAGTTCAAATCTTCCTCGGGCTACCAAATATGACAGTTTGGAGAAAAAGAAATTTAAAGCCTTGACTACTCTATTCCAAGAGGAAAAATGTATGTCAATACATATTCGAAGAGTTCTGATAGAGGCTCTTAAACCTCGTGAGACACCCCTTGTCGAATTGTCACAGGCAATTTGTTCTGTAAACGGCGTTGAAGAATGTGACATCGTGGTCACCGACGTTGATGTAAAGACAGAGACAATAAAACTAACCGTAAGAGGCTCCAACATTGAGTATGATGGTATAGCGAAGATTATGCAGGAACATGGCATGTCAATCAAAGGTGTGGATGAAATCAGCGTATCGAAAACAAAGCAACCTTCTCCAAAACCTACCTCTCCATAGGCTAGTATTTCCACCGTCTAAACCGCTCTAGATTAGAGAATCCAAAAGAAATCCGATGATGAAAGCAATCAATCCGAAACCAACCATTCTCAACCCCTTCTTCCAAGGGTTCTTTTTTCCAAGTCTGCCCAGATAGACTCCGGCACCAAATAGCATGCTCAAGGTTAATACAACAGAAAACCATGCGGCTAAGTTAATCTCCAAAATCTGCAAGGCAGCAAGTACAAAGGGCGATATTGTCACCGCGCATGAAAAAAGAGGCGTTAAGAAATTAATCAGCGCTGCCAGTATTGTGATGGATCTAGCCGCTTTTTCAATCGTTGTGTCGTTCAAATCCCTGAACAACGCCCTTTCTAGTTCAGAGATCTTTCTTTCCCGCTCAAGACTTTCGGCTTCGTACACGCTAACTCCAGTTGAAATGCCTAGTGCGAGACTGCTCGTCACCATAGTGACGAGGACAACTCTGAGGCTGGCATCGGCGGCAAAAGCTGCGCCAACAACTATACCGAGTAGCATAAAGGTTGAATCAAACAACGTGTTGATGAAGAATCTGCGAATAATGGGGCCAACATCCTCTCTCCTAAGCGTCTCTCTTAAACTACGCACGCTCTCCACCTTTCCGAAGCTTAACAAGTTTGAACACATCTAAATATGCGTCCCCCTATAAATCGGGCTCGTTTGCTGACTTTCGTGTCAGCTTGACTTTTGAAAGAAACCAGCTGGTTCCTCCTATAATTTAAACCAATATTTGAACCTAACATGGGCTACGACTTGAAGATCCCTGTTTAAAGTTGCTTTGGGATTTTTGGCGCCGGGGGTTAGGTTCACATATACGTTTATATTCCACGTTTTTTGAGGCAGGTTTGTGCGAGGTGAAAGGCGGAAAAATCTTTAGAAAACGCAAGTAACATAGACCGCGCTGTTGTGTCCAAAGGAATGTTGTTTGCGCCGGGGATTAGGTTTATATCTCAGTTTAAATTCCCGACGTTTCACGTTTGCGGCTACTTACCCTTTTTATATATAATATAAACTCCCAGTAACATTGTAAATCCAGCAATTAATTGAATCAGGGAAAAAGTTTCCTTGAGTATTATAAATGCAAATGCCGCTCCGAATAGTGAAGATGTTGAGAATATGACACCTGTTTTCATTGAGCCTATTTCTCTGAGGGCGAAAACAAATAAAAGAATTGAAAAACCGATACCAAAAGCTCCGACACAAAATAAATAGGGTAGTGAAACTAATGGAATCTGAAAATTAAGCCTTAGGGAGATAGAGAGGGCCAATAATATTCCTCCTCCTATAAGGCATTTCAACGCAGTTATCAAGACTAGGTCGCGTTTCTTACTTACTAACTTGCTCAAATTGTTGTCAATACCCCAGAACAAGCATGCGCTCATAATCAGCGTGTTGCCTAGAATCTCCTTGGTTAAAGTGAGTTTTTGAAATTCAGCGTTTGTAGTTATGAAGATGGCTCCAACAACTACCAGAAGAATACCAACATAGTCTTTGTATGTTCCTCTTTCCTTAAGGAAAAGAAAGGCAATGAACACCGTAAATAATGCTTCAGTGTTCATGAGTAAGGATGCATTGACGGCTGTAGTTTTGTTCAGGCCATACAAGAATAGAAAAGGAGCAATAACTGCGCCAGATAGGATAACGAATGCGAGCACCTCAAAATCTCTTCTTAAGATCGCGTTTTCCGTTTTAGTCGGCGTTTCCATCATTGATAGGACTAAACTTTGAAGAGGTGAGAAGCGAACACAAAACAAGACTATGCCAGCAATAAAGTAGATTAATCCAGCCACTATTAACGGGTCAACATTTTCTAGGACAATCTTGTTGAGAGTTGCAGTCGTTCCAAACAATATTGCGGATGTAACGACGCCAACATATCCCCAATGATGAGTCATTATTTATCGCCAGTAATAAAGGATTGAAAGAGATTTATATCAAACTGTGTTTTATATCTCCAATTCCTAAACATGCGACCTCTGACAATTTGAACCTATTCTTCTACCATAAAATAAATTACCAGCAACTGACTATGGAAAACCGAGGATTTAAACGTAATTTAGAGTTTGGCGCCGGGGAAAGGATTTGAACCCCGATAATCTAACCGATATTTCCTTCTACTCAGACCTGGCATCTTAGTTGATCCGAGTGAGAAATTTAAACGAGATAAGTCACGTATGCCGGGCTACCAAAAACACATTTTCTACCAAAGCCATCGTGTTATAACATAGTCTCGCTGGCTAAATAGTTTACAGAAAAGCCTTTGTGCGGGCGCGCAAGAAAGCTAAGTCTCAATTATTTCAATGGCAGCGGTTGGACAACTTCTAACGCAAGCAACGCATCCTATGCATACTTCTTCTGTCTCAAAACATTCTGAACAAAGCTGTTTTGCCCTGATTCCTAAACAGGCTTCAGGATTAACAACCCTCACTTTTCCCTTGCTGACTTCTAAGACAAATGATGGGCACACCGAGACGCATACTCCGCAGCCATCGCACAATTCTAAGTTGATTTGTACTCTGGGCATTTTCCTCCCCCTAATGCGTGCACACATGGCTACACGCTAAGTAAGTCTTCTAGCTATTTCTTCTTCCTTTTAAAGGTCTCAGCACAACGTACGCAACAGAAGACGTATTCTTTCCCTTCAATAGTCTTTTTGTGAGTTGCAAACACACATTTGTCTGCAGGGATCTCCGCATTACAGATTTCGCATTTTACGAAGTTTTTCATTTTTTGGTCTCCTTTTTCTCCAGATAGTCTTTTATGGCTGCATGTAAGGCGTCTGCGGCTAGGTTGGAACAGTGCATTTTGATTGGGGGGAGACCGCCTAGGCTGTCCGCCACATCGCCTTTAGTGATCTTTAAAGCTTCTTCGATGGTTTTTCCCTTTGCAAGTTCAGTGATCATGCTGCTTGTGGCTATGGCTGCGCCGCAACCAAAGGTTTTGAATTTAACATCCGCCAACCTGTTGTCTTTAACTTTTATGTACACGGTCATGAGGTCGCCGCAAACGGGGTTGCCCACGGTTCCAACGCCGTCTGCGTCTGGAATTTCGCCTACGTTTCGTGGATTCATGAAATGTTCCATAACTTTTTCGCTGTACATTCGGTCACCTCAACATTTCTTTTGGGGTCAAGGGAGACATCGCCCTCAGCCTCTTAACCACGCCCGGCAACACTTCCAGCACGTAGTCCACGTCTTCCTCTGAGTTTTGCTTGCCCATGGTGAAGACTAAAGAACCATGAGCCTCTTCGTGGGCTAAGCCTATGGCGAGCAATACGTGGGAAGGTTCTAAAGTTTTTGAAGTGCATGCGGAACCCGAAGATACTTGAATGCCGAGCATGTCTAGACCTAAAATGAGAGATTCTCCTTCTATATAACTGAATCTGAGGTTGGCGTTGTGGGGAAGTCTTTTAGTTTGGTGTCCATTCAGGTAGGAACGTTCAATCGTATCCAAAACGCCTTTTATGAGTTTGTCCCGTAGCTGGCTTAAACGTCTGACTTCGGCTTCCATTTCTTCTTGGGCGATTTCAGCCGCCTTACCCATGCCGACTATGCCTGGTATGTTTTCTGTGCCCGAACGTAGCCCCCTTTCTTGACCGCCGCCCTGTGTAACTGGTTGAATTCTGGTTCCTTTTTTGATGTAGAGGGCTCCTATGCCCTTCGGTCCATACATGTCGTTGGAAGAAATTGACAAGAGGTCTACGTTTTCCTCTTCAACGTTGATGGGTACCTTTCCTGCCGCGGCTACAGCGTCCACATGAAAATAAATTTGGTTCTCATGGGCTATCTTTCCTATTTCCTTTATTGGTTGAATTGTTCCGATCTCGCCATTTGCGTACATGATAGATATGAGGATCGTTCTGTCGTTTATTTCATCTTTGAGTCTTTGAGGGTTAACCATGCCTTGTTTGTCCACTGGTATGTAGGTGATTTCGAAACCCTGTTTTTGAAGATGTTTGCAGATGTTTATCACCGATATGTGTTCGATAGTAGTTGTGATTATGTGGTTTCCCCTGTCCTTGTTCCGGTAAGCAACTCCCTTTATTGCTAGATTGTTGGATTCTGTTCCTCCTGAAGCAAAAATGACTTCTTCAGGTTTCTCTGCTCCAATTAGTCGAGCAACTTTTTCTCTCGACTCCATCAAGGCATTTCTGGCACTTGCCCCAAAGGAATAGGAAGAGGAAGGATTTCCATAGTTCTCCATAAAATACGGCTTCATCGCTTCGAAGACTCTGGGATCTACGGGCATCCCAGCCGCATGATCCATATACACTTTTCTCAATCTCTAGGCGCCTCCCTACTTCACTTTCTTAATAAAAAAATGAAAACGATCTTTCTCTTTGCGCAGTTCAAGGAGTTGATGCCCAAGTCTCTTAACTAAACGTTTTATGTCTTCCTCAGCCGCTGGATCGTCAGCAATTACCTCTAAAACTTGGCCAACGGCTAATTTGTCAATTTCCTGTCTTGTTCTAAAAACTGGCTCAGGACAGTAGAGACCTAGGCAGTCTAGTTCCCGATGAGTTTTAATTTGACCACCCAACTGCAAACCTCCGTGCTAACCTAAAATGTTAACTCTTCACATTGCTAAGGAAGAGGCTAAACGAGGATGGTTATGTCTGCATCCGAGGCAAGGTCGAGGAAGGCTGCGGCGCCTGCGATCTCGTCTACTTCCGGGATAAGGTCTTCCCTCTTTACACCGAACATCTCCATTGTTGGACTGCAGGCATAAATCTTCAACAATCCTGAAGCCTTCATTCTCTTGAGCAAATCATAGGGTGTGGGATACTTCATTTCTCCCAACTTCTTTTTCAGTTGTTCTTCCATGTGTTTGTAGGTGGCAGGTAGTCCAGCTTTTTCTAGACCTCCTTTTACGAGCATGTTGAGGCCCCAAAAAGTGAAGTAAAGGTGAGCCTCCATGTCCATAGCCGTGGCGGTGGAACCAAGTATAAAGGCGCAATAGATCCTGTCCAAAGTGCCGCTGTGAACTATTATCGCCAGCTTCTTCTTTTTTTCGGCCATAATTTTTCACTCCTTTTAAAGGTTTTTCAAAATTTGTAATATAAAATATGCTAAACGCTGTCATAAATCTTTTTGAGACCTAACAAAAAAACGCGCGCAACAATGGCACGGGCATAAGGCTTAAGTATGACATATGTCATATTTTATCTGATGCTAATTGGTTTAGAGCGTCCCGAGACTGTCGAGGAGCCAAAGATTTCATTAACAAAGGGGTTTTTGGTTCCCTTCTAAACATCACTTCTACAACTCCTCAACAGCGGGAAAGCGCTAACCGTTCTAACAACGCGCGCATTAAAGCAAAATCTTGAATTTCGAGACTTCGAAACGAGACTTCTCCAACTATCCCGGGCTACCAAAATAACTATAACTCGGCTGTCTTTTGTTATGGTGTGAAGGAAGTCTGCTTCTCATGCGTTGTTCAAATTGTGGAAAATGCTGTGAAAAAACGGAGATGGAGCTTTCAAGCAAGGACATCAAAAGATTAGAGGAAACGGGTTATCGCCTAGAAGAATTTGCAGTTATAGATGATGGTGTGACTCGGCTCAGAAACGTTGATGGATGGTGCTATTTCTACAGCCCCGCTGATAAGAAATGCCGAGTCTATAGGAAGAGACCCTTGGGATGCTATCTTTATCCCGTTGTGTATATGGCAGATGAGGGTGCCGTAGTTGATGAATTATGCCCAATGGGACAGACGATTTCAGAACAAGAATTGAGAACGAAAGCAAAAATCCTTGACAAACTCTTGAAAACGATGAATAATGAAAGAAAATGCAAATAGAACCCTATTTTTTGATACGCTCTAGATATGAACTTTCAGGTGCACGCAGATATCTGCATGACTGCGGATCTCATGTAGAAAAGTGGTGAGAGCTTCTTTTTGAATGGCTAGAAAATAATATTAAATTGGAAAATACTTCGGAAGACTATCTGCTTTCTAGGGGAATAAAATTAGGCAGGTCGATGTGGAAAAAACATTAAAGTTTTATTTGACTATTTCAGCGTTTGCGGCTCTACGACCTATCCTCGTGATCCTTATTTTCACATGGTCTCTAGGCTTTGCGTTGGCAACGAATATTACGAAACCTTGGATTCTGGCTATGCCTTCCCCTTGGCGACTCGTCTCCGTTATATCCACTTCGTATTCCTTTCCCATTTCAACTGGGCAAGGCTTAAAGCCTCCACCATAACCGCGTCTTCTTTCATAACTCATAGGGCGTCTTCCTCCTTTCACATTTATGATGATAATGCGCACTTATAAGACTTTAAGTGTCCCGTATTTTATACTAATTCTTTGGTTGCTTCAGTTTTATGCGCTTGATTTCCAGCGCTACTTTTACCTCTTCTTTTTGCTTGAACTTCTACGGGTAAGGTAATTTTTATTGCTGAAACATTCCTTGTTTCGCCGATCATTATGCGCCATCAAAAACCACAGGAGAAAAGCTTGATACGTAATGAACGCTAACTTCTCGTTAAATCTTCAGGTATCCATTCTTTCTTAGCCATTCGGCTTGATTTCTCTTGTATCGCCATATGATGTCGCCTCGCTTGTCGGACTGGAAGTCCCATGGAGAGACCAGAACGATGTCTCCCAGCCTGATCCAGACCCTTCTTTTTAACTTACCTCGGATTCTGCAAAGGCGCTCGTGGCCGTCCTGACAATTCACCAAGATTCTGTCAAAACCCAGCATTCGAACAGCTATGCCCAGTACATCATTTGCAACTGGCAACATCATATTTTCTATCTCTTCTTCGCTGATGACCTTTCTTTTACCCAATTTCCCACATTCCAAATCATGAGAACACAATGGTAGCCGTTAAGATTTGCATCGTAGTCAAAATAAGACTAGACTTTTTCGGCATTCGCAAATCTGCGTCCAACCATCGTAACTCTAAATTTCACGTGTTCACCCCGCTTGGCTCCTGAAACGAAAATGACGAAACCTTGAATCTTTGCCACGCCTGCGTCACCACGGTGGCTCATTTCCACAATGTCCGCTTCGTATTCTTTTCCAACTTCGACAGGTGCTTGTGCGCTGAAACCACGTGATCTGAAGCTCGGTTTTGTACCATATCTTCTTCCACTTCCGTAACTCGTTCTGGTTCACCCCCAAGGATTTGTCAGGAGAATCAAGAGAAAAAGTAAAACGCACATAGCGCTGATCTGACTCTTTCTCTCAAAGATCCCAACTGCTACAGCTAAGTACATTGCCAAGTATATTAGTCTAACGCAAAAGAGTCTCTCTCGGGTTACCTACCCCCTCTTAGGATGGAAAGGGTTAATCGCCTTGAGCGCTACTAAGTTATGGAGCAGAAAGCTTCGAAAAAAGGCTTGAAGAGTCAACATCTATTAGAGTGATATATGGAAAGCAGGGCTACCGAATAGAAAATTCCAAAGTAGTATTCCGGATGTTCTCTTTGGGCGGAGCTCGTCTGTGCGTTGTCTAAGCGGAGGCGTTTCAAAACTGTTCCTTGTGGATGACGAGACGCTAAAGAAGGTAGCTGCGTTGTTCGGAGAGGACGCTGTTAGAGTAGTTGAGGCCCTTAAAGAGGTTCACGAAATTACAGATAATGAGATAGCGGATAAAACCCAAATACGCCTCAACATTGTTCGTAAGACGCTCTACAGACTCTATGACCACTCCCTCGTGGCTATCAGGCAATCCCGCGATAAAGAAACAGGCTGGTTTATCTTCAACTGGAGACTCCAACCCGACCAACTAGAAGGCTTTATCCTAAACCAAAAGCGCCGTGTTCTAGAAAAACTGGAAACTCGGCTTGAATATGAGAAAAGCCACGAGTTCTACACCTGCCAAACGTCAGGCTGCAAGCGATTCCCCTTCGCAGAGGCATTTGAGCTTCTCTTCAAATGTCCCGTCTGCAACAAACCAATGGTGTACATCAACAACGACTTGATCGTTAAGATTCTAACCCGAAAAATTGAACAGATAAAAGTTCAGTGAGAGTTGAAATGTTAGAGAATTGTTCTATTCGCGTATTTGCCAAGCATTACTGAGCCATTCTATTTTATATTGTACCCTTCATCAAATAACGGAGGGGTTATTGATTGAGAGATCCTGTGTGCGGCGCTGTGCTTGACGAAAGAACAGCAAAATTCAGGATAAATTTTGAAGGAGAGACACACTACTTCTGCTCCGCGAGTTGTAAGAAAAAATTCAAACGCCATCCTAAGAAGTTCGTTAAATAATTTGCGCCTCATAGATTTTTACTCCTCAAATCTGTGCACGCACATTCTAAGAACACGGTTGCAGCAGCGATTTCTCACAGAAAAGGCTCAGAAAGATATACGAGAAAGCTGGCCTCAAAGTCCTTGTATGAACCATAAGTGCCACAAGAATAGGTTTCGGGGACTTTTTGCTTTATGAGGGAGCAATATGGATTTCCTTTTCGAACCTTGAAGTAGACACGATTTTTACAAAGCTTTTTTGCGGTCATTTTCATCTCCTCATAAGTTTTTGATGTTTCTTCCAGTGTGTGAGATACATAGGGCACTTCATTTTATCCTTACATTTTTTACATTCAGGGCGGAGGCTCGTCCAATATCGTTGGCAAGGCAGACTGGTTGGAGGAGGAGTCTTCGCGACGTGAGTCGACATCTTAGGCAGCCCTCTACTTTAAGAGCGGTAATAGCATAAATACATATGGGCTTAGTCATAAAGTCAAGCTCGCGCGCACGGTGTACTTATGATGGGAGCTACATGTGACTGATATCATTGCTAACATTCTTTATCTTACAATTGCTATCGTCATGTACGAACGCAGAATCTACAAAATATGATCTATGGTCCAATCTTCTTTAGTCTAGTAAGCTTCTTCCTCTTTCTCTTCTCTTTCCTTTCCCTCTTCTTGAGAGGCTTCGGTCTCCCTTCAGCCTCCATAACCCTCTTCTCCTTCCTTTCACCCTTCTTCTTGCCCATTAATATCACCTCAATTCACTCATCCTTCCTTAAAGTATAAATGTCGTGGTCCATTCCCCCAGTCACCCAAATTCGCACCCACTTCGTTCCTCATTCGATTTGTCGTTGACGCCAGACGTTGTAAGGACACTGCTTCAACAATAAACACTCCCCTTGATCATCCCTCCCATCTTGGCGCGTGTGGATCACTCGCATCCCAGAGAGTGCCGTAAGACCCCTCTGATCCCCGGGCGATCTCATCCAGCTTATCATGCAACATACAGTTATAATCTAATAAGAGACGCATCCTCGTTATATACTATTTTTAAGGAGCATGCTTGACTATCAGCACGTTTATTAAGAGCGCTATAGACTTAACCTAAGAGCGCTAATTTTGGAGGACAACACTATGAGCGAAGATGAAGAAGAGGAAGAAGAAGAGGAACTAGAGGAAGAAGAGTGGTAGGGCATTAAGTGGGGAACCAAGCTCCATGGAGCCCTATAGACGAGGAAACAACGTCTCGTTTTTAATACCCTATTTTTGAAAAGAAGAAATGCCAAGTCTATGAGTATAGACCACTAGGATGCCGCATACACCCTGTTGTATACTCAATTGATGAAGGCGTAGTAACCGACAAACTCTGTCCAATGAGGTACACCATCTCCAAACACGAATTAAGAATGAGGGGAAAATTCTAGTCAAACACTTAAAAAAGATGGCGGATGAAGTAAACCGAATTTACCAGTAAGAGCGTATTCTCCGGATTATCTTCTTTTGTGCCTCGCATTTCTTCTGCTTTTTGCCTCTTTTCTTCTCCAGTCTCTCTTTCTTTGAGTCTCTATCCTCGCTCTGGTGCTAACATAGTAGTGTTCGGGATTAAACTCTACTCTGTATTGACTAATCTTTTCGTAGAAAGTTTCATAGTCAATCTCATCTTTGGAAAGCGATGCCATAATTTTGTTCAACTTGCTCTTAATTTCTTGAGATGTAGACTTGTCCCATGCCTGAGAATAAATTAGATAAGCCGCATGAAATGTGAAATCACACGGTCTATCAATCAACAGTTTCGGCACAACTGCATCGTCAACGTTTGATTCTTGGGTCATATGCTCTAGACTCAATTCACGAAAACAACGTATGTAAAGTAACTATTATAAACGTTTGTTAGAGCAACCAGAAGGCATCGTCGAGGTTCACCTTGCACCAGATTCCTGTGCTTTCGACTTTATAGACTATGAATATTAGAATCACCATATTACTATCACGGTTCCTGAGGCGCGCGCATTTTACTTACTAGAGAATGGTAGCAGTGCTTAAAAGCGGGGTCCACATATTACATTACCAACACCGACAAGAGGAAGTTAAAAATGAATAGTTTGTCTAGGGAACCAAACGTCATATACGTTGGTAGAAAGCCCCCGATGAGTTACGTGTTGGGAATCATAACAAGTTTCAGTGGGTCCAACGCCAAAGAAGTCACTTTGAAGGCGAGAGGACAAGCAATAACTACTGCCGTCGACGCCGTCGAGATAACCAGACACAGATTCATGAAAGACCTAAGCATAGGCAAAATCACCATAGGAACCGAAGAAATGCCACCAAGAGAAGGCGAAGGCAGAGCAAGGATGGTTTCAACGATAGAAATCACTCTGATACGAGAGTAGGAAACAAGTAAAATCAACGAAGTATGCATTAGACAAGAGCGGCCCCCGGCTGGCATATGCACCCGATAATTTAAACCGATACTTGAACTTATCCCGGGCTACCAATGATTTCGGAAAATAGTGCCTTTTAATCTACATCGTGAATTCATAACCTTTTTCTGAATCATGGAATGAATAATCTTCATGCTGGTCGATTGATGGAACCGAAGATTTTGTTGAAATGGAAGGAAAGGGCCTTTTTGAAAAGGAAGAGTAAGTTTGATGAGAAACTTTTCAACGTTGTAGACAAGGTGCTGAAACAGATTTTCGGAGATACCGCTACTCTCACCATATACAAATATTTGGAGGAAAAATACTCATTGAAACGAGAAGATATATCGAGCAAACCGGAAGTCTTCGCTGAAGGGTTGGAAGCGTACCTCAACTCTGGGGCATCGGTAGTAGCAGAAATGATTTTGAATGAAAGTTCCGAACTCATGTTGAAAAAAACCAAAGACAAGGACTTCTTTGAACAACTCAGAGAATTGAAAAGAACCTTTTACAGGTAATATTTTAATCCTCCCTTTCAATTCCGGCAAGAACCTTCGCAAGTTTCTTCCTGAAATCAATATCTACTTCCCTCTCAATCATAATCCTTTGAGCTTGAGGCGAACCAGCACCATGCATTGATTCGGTTCGGTACCCAACAGCCCCAAGCCCCATTGAAATGTTCTCTATGAGCCTGAACATGCGGAGTCGGAATTCCGTTGGAATCTCTTCAACACCCTTCAAGTATTTATCCACATACTTTCCAACCACAGGATTTCTGAAATCTTTTTCAGAAGGCGCTGTTACCATCAGACCGCCAGCGATTTCTTCCGCCAGCCTAACTATTTCGTAGGGAAACCTTGTCACGTTCTGTTTACAAATGTTCGCTAACAGAATGTTAACTAGGTATGTTCCTGATGGAGTCCTGTATCCTTCAGCCGAACATGCTATTCCGCAAGCGTATAAGGTTTCGTTTAAATGGTTCATTTCAACGATTTTATCCCTTATATGCGACGCTCTTTGAACCCCATTATACTCGGCGATTGTAGCGGCGGCGCCGATAAGTACATCGCCTACGCCTACTTTGCATCCACCGTAGCTTTGCCTATGATAGGCTCCGAATCTATCTACGAGAGGCGACGAAAACTCGTATTCTCCTGCCATGAAAACCCTTTCCCATGGCACAAAGACATCATCGAAAATTATCATTGCCTCTTGCCCTCCATAATGGATATTTCCTAGGTCGATTTCTCCTTCTTCCAGTTTCCTTGTGTCGCATGACTGCCTACCATAAATGTATACTACTCCTTTAGTGTCGCTTGGAACCGCGAATGAAACAGCATAATCTTTCTCTTCATCCTGCATTGTTCGGGTTGGCATAACAATCACTTCATGGGAGTTCACGGCGCCTGTTTGGTGGACTTTTGAACCCCTAACAATGATGCCGTCGCTTCTTTCCTCGACTATTCTTAGGTATAGGTCTGGATCCGCTTGTTGGCTTGGTCTTAGGTTCCTGTTTCCCTTTGGGTCTGTCATTGCCCCGCAGCAAACCAAATCGTTCTTTTGGACGTGTTTTAGAAACTCTGTGAATCTTCTGTAAAATTGGGTTTGCAGCTTTTGGTCCATTTCGTATGTTACGCTTGAGAGGGTGTTTAGGGCGTCCATCCCTACGCATCGTTGGAAGCAGGTGCCGGTTTTTTGACCTAAAAGTCTTAGCAGTTTCACTTTTTTAACCAGATCTTGAGTGTTCTGATGTATGTGGGTAAATCGGTTGATTTTCTGTCCTGTTAGGTGCGATGTTGCTGTTGCTAGGTCCTCGTATCTCGGATCGTTGGCGACGTCGTAAGTTGCAGCGATGGAGTTGCTTGACGGCTTAATAATCGGGTGGTCAACCGGATTTTTTACTTTCTCTCCGAACAGATATACGGTGAGTTTTCTTTTACGCAGGCTTTCTATGTATTCTTTACCAGTTTTTATCGTCATTTCCATTTCACCTTCGGTTCTGTGTCATGTCTCTACTTTAAATTTTAACTTGAGGGCTTATAAAGGAATGTAAAATCTCGCTTTTGGTGGGAAAGTTCGTGGGTTGCTGCATCCAAAATTTCTGTTTGTTAGTGGAAATATATCGAATTTCGAAATATGGTTGCTGATGAAATAACTCATTTATTAATACATACGATACGTATTTTGAGCGGTGCGGGCATGTTGGAAAAACCTGAACAGATTTTGGAAACAATAAAAAGACGCGAGCTGGACATAGAAATAATGGAGCTGCAGTTGAAGCATGGGTTAACGAAGAAGAGGGCGGAGTCTAAACTTCTGATCATGTACTACAAGGCCTGCAACGCCATGTCAAGGGCTAAACTCGTGGTGCATGGAATTGCTGGCCATGACATTAAAGAACTCAGTACGCCAAACCCACCCGGTCCAGTTAACAACAATGCCATCCACAGAATGGATCCATGGGACGATCATCATCAAAAGAGAACCTAGTTCAAAGCCGTTTGGCTACTCGCCTTCAACGCTAAAGCCCTAACCTCCTCTGGAACTGCTAACAGCTTTGCACGTACATAATGTACTTACTATTTTGACAGCTAATGTTGTTAGTGTTAAGCCTGCTCCTTCACAAACAACATCAAAGCTACTGTTAGGCTTGTCAGTCCTAGAGAAAAGTAGAAGGGTGCAGACATTCCAAAATTAACCCATAGTAGTCCAGCAACAACCGAGGCGGGTAGTGCACACAATCCAACGATCATTTGAAACGTCCCTAACATGCTTGCTCGATATTCTGTTGGTGACAATTCGGAAACGAATGTTCTCTGCACAGGTTCTATTGCCCCTTTGTGCAGACCATATAAACCGAATAACAGTAAAACTTCCACATATGATTTGGTGTAAATGAAGCCCAAACACAAAACGCCCCAAAAGAGATAGGACAGAATCAACACGTATTTTCTACCCACTACATCTGCAAGTTTTCCGAAGGGCAAAGACATCAACGAAGCTATGGCTGTGAATATCAAATACAGAACTGGAATGAAAACCGTTTCAAAACCCATTTCTTTTGCAGAGACTAACAAGAAGGAGTAACTGAAAGAGCCTAGGGCGAAGATAGCGCTTAACAACAGAAACAACTTGAAGTTGAGAGTTATATCTTTCAAAGAAATTCCCTTGTAGATTCTTTCGGTTTTTCTATCTTTTATGAAGGCAAGAACTAAAACAATGCTGATTAAAGATGGAATAGAAGCGAGAAGAAACAGATTTCTGTATCCTAGATAAGTGAAAAGTAAAATACAAGCGATGATGCCGCAAACAGCCCCTAGGTTATCCATCGCCCTCAACAAACCAAAATTCCTTCCTCTGTTTTCCCTTGTGGAAATATCAGCAACGATGGCGTCTCTTGGCGCACCCCTTATCTTTCCAGACCTGTCCAAGATTCTGAAGGGGATTAGATGTTGCCATGCGTTTGAAAGAGCGTAACCCACCCTAGATGCTGATCCGCACAGATAACCGGTCCAGATGAAAACCTTTCTTTTTCTTACTCTGTCAGAAAGATATCCAGAACCCGCTTGGGATATGGAAACGATGGCGTCGCCTAAGCCGTCTATTAACCCAAGAACAGCCATGTTTACTCCTAAGACTGAGGTTACAAATAACGGCCAGACAGGATAAATCATATCCGAACCGAAGTCGTTTAGAAACGACGCCGACGAAAAGACTGTCATAACCCTTCTAGTTTCTTTTTGTTTCACGCCTAATTCGTCCTCGCACACAACTACGGCTGCTCTTAATTATTTCACAGTTTACCTTAAGTGCCTATTTCCGTTTTATTTTTAAGCATGAACCACTCTTATAAAGACTCTAAAACAGTGAGCTCAGAAGGCAAGTTTGATGACGGGGTGCTACCTAAATGACGGTTGAAGAATTGGCCGCCATCAAGAAATTGGATTTCAATATGTGTATGCAGTGCGGCGAGTGCACGGGTTCTTGCCCAGTCTCCTTCAAATCCAAACTTAATCCTAGGAGGCTCATGATCGAGGTTGCCTATGCTATCTCGCCTCTAACTATGTATCCGCCATTAGATATCCGCGAAAAAACTGAAATTTGGGACTGCACAACCTGCCGCACTTGTTCGTATCGTTGTCCAAGAGACGTAAATCCCATGGACGTTCTCATTGGTCTGCGTGGAGTTCTCATTGAGGAAGGGCGCGTTCCATCCACACTGGGAGAAGCCTTAGAAGGGGTTTACAAGTACGGAAACCCGTGGGGCATAATCCGAAGTAAGAGGTCTGATTGGGCGCAGGACTTGAAAGTAAAGTATGTTACAGAAGGCGAGAAGGTAGAACTACTATATTTTGTTGGATGCGCCGCGTCCTATGATTCCCGTGTACAAGAAGTAGCTAGAGCGTTAGTAAAGAATCTAAATGCGCTGGGAATCGACTTTTCAATACTGGGAAATAAGGAAAACTGCTGTGGAAATGAGGTATACTCGCTTGGAGAGAAAGGGCTCTTTGAAGAGTTAGTTAACAACAATCTAAGCCTCTTCAACCGATACGGAGTAAACAGAATGATTACCAGCTGTCCGCACGGCTTTAATGCCTTCAAGAATAATTATGGAAAAGAACTCCAAGTCCAACATTCCGTGCAATATTTCGCAGACTTGATTGATAATGGAAAACTCAAGTTCTCAAGGAAAATTGAAAAAGTAGTAACATACCAAGACTCCTGCTTTTTAGGCAAACACAACAACATCTTTGACGAACCTAGAAAGATAATCGAAAGTCTTCCAGGCGTAAGATTTGTGGAACTAATCAGATCTAAGGGGCGGGGCGTCTGCTGCGAGGGCGGAGGGGGAAGAATGTGGCATGACACCCCAGGTGAACGCCTAGCTGAAATTCGTGTCAAGGAAGCTCTCGACGTTGGAGCGGAAATAGTAGCCGTGGCATGCCCCTTCTGTCTTTTAACGTTCGACGACGCCATCAAAACAACGGGTAACGAGGATAAAATCCAGGTAAAGGACATTATGGAGCTAGTTGCTGAAGCACTTTAACCTTAGCGGAGACGCCACAGCAACTGCAAGCAGCATCAGAATCAAATCAGTAATGCGCGTCCGTATGCAAGGCATTCCTTTATCACTTGGTCGAGTCTTTCGGGGTCTATGGGTTTCATGATGTAAGCGTTAGCTCCTAGGTTTAGGGCGTCTACTGCGCTTTGTAGGGTTGCATGCCCGGTGACTATTATGTTCATCATAGTAGGGTGTTTTTTTCTAAAGGTTCGCAGCAGTTCTATGCCTGTTACATCTGGGAGCCTTACGTCTATGAGCGCGATGTCAAAGAAGTGTTCTTTTGCTTTTGTGATAGCTTTTTCTCCGGTTTTGGCGGTTTCTGTTCGGTACCCTTTTTCTTGAAGGATGTCGCTTAGGGTTTCGAGCATGTCTTCGTCGTCGTCGACTATCAGAAGACTTGTTTTTTTCGGCATGTTTATTTCACCTCCGTCTGATGGATTTCAGCCTTTGTTTTTCTGGCTAATATTCCTTCTAGGAGCTTTAACGCCTTCTCAACATCGAAGGGCTTGTAGATGCACGTGTAAGCGTTGTTTTTGATAGCTTCTTCTACTAAGTCTTGCACCTCTTGGCGGTAACCGGTCATCATGATTACCTTAATGTCAGGTCTGATCTTTTTTAGAGCTAGGTAGATCTCGAGGCCGTTCATGACTGGCATCTTAACGTCGATGAAGACTATGTCGAAGGTTCTCTCTTGAACCTTTTTTATGGCTTCTTCACTGCTGCTGGCTCTGGCTGTGCGGTATCCCTCCTCTTTAAGCACGTCCATCAGGGTTTCACATGTCGACAAGTCGTCGTCAACGATCAAGATCAAGGCGCTTTTTTTTATGCGTTCTATGAATTCAGCCACCTTCGCGATGTCGATGGGCTTGTACATCACGCCATAGGCTCCTTCCCTTAGCGCCTCGGCCACGAGGTCTTCAACGGAGTAGGCGGTCATCATCATCACTGCCGCTTCCGGTCGAATGCTCTTGATCTCTTTGTAGGTCTCTACCCCGTTTATTCCTGGCATTTTGATGTCTATTAGAATCACGTCAAACGTCCGAGCTTTGACCCTTTCGATGGCTTTGAACCCGTCGTTGGCACTTTCAACGTCATAGCCTGAGTCTTCCAAAATGTCGGATAAGGTTTCTGTCATCTCGATGTCGTCATCAACTATCAAGACGTTCGCTTTATTTCTCACTTTTAACCCTCCTCCTTCACGCGGATCGGCAATTTGACGGTGAAGGTTGACCCTTTACCGACCTTGCTTTTTACCGTAATGTTACCACCGTGGTCCTCGACTATTTGCTTGCAGATGGTTAGACCTAAGCCTACGCCCTTTGCTTTCGTTGAAAAGAGAGGGGTGAAGAGTTTCGGCAGGTTTTCTTCTGGGATGCCGACTCCTGTGTCCTCGAATGTTATTTTCACCGAGTTATCATATTTTGATGTTTGGATTGTCAGCTTTCCGCCTTCCGGCATGACTTGAACTGCATTTAGAATTATGTTTATGAACACTCTTCGGATTTGTTCCGGATCCAGCAGCATTGGGGGTATTTCGCCGAGTTTGGTAGTTGCCTTTATGTTTTCAGATATGGGGATACTGGAGAGCACACTCATAACAACGTCATTCAAATCAGTTTCCTTAAGAGTGGGTGTTTTTTTCCTTGCAAAGTCCAGAAGGTCGCTGACGATAAGGTTTGCGGAGTTAATCTTTCTCTCAATAATTTTCAAGTGTTTCATTACTTTCTCGTCGGCGATGTCCTTGAGTTTCCTGTTGAGGAAGTAGCTAGAGTTATTGATCACACCGAGCGGATTTCTTATTTCATGGCCAACAGCCGCAGCCAACTGGCCTATGGCAGCCAGTTTCTCAGATTTAAGTAATTTTTCTTGTAAACGCTTGCGTTCGGTGATATCTCGGTGTATTACCTCTATGCCGATGACTCTGCCTTTCTTTTTATACGTGCTCACGCTGATTTCAAGTGGAATAATTTCTCCCTTTTTGTTCACTGCCCTTATTTCGTATACGAGGGGAAGTTCCTCTTCTGGATATTTTGTTCTGTATCTTTCTAGAACCATGGCTTGGTCGTCAGGGTGGAGAAAATCCAGGAACGTTTTGTCTTTCAGTTCTTCATCAGTGTATCCGGACAACTTCTTGAATGCTTTGTTGTAGTCTGTGAGATGCCCTTCTCTTCCAACGAAGACGCCCACGGGGTCCTGAATGCTTTCATACAAGTTCCTAAATCGTTCCTCAGATTCCCTAAGCTTATCTTCCATCGTCTTGCGTTCGGTGATGTCGTGTTGGGTTGAAATAAAATGTAATATTTTGCCATCTTCGTCTTTAACTGCACTTATCATTGCGTAACCAAAGAATTCCGTACCGTCTTTTCTTTTGTTATGGATTTCCCCTTCCCAATACCCATTCTCTTCTATAGCATCTACCATCTGTTTCGTCGCCGCTTCTAGTGTCGGATCTGCATTTAAGATCGATGCATGTTTCCCGATTAATTCCCCTTTTTTGTAACCAAAGAGTTCATCCATAGCATTATTCGTATATATCATAACCGCATCTGGCGATGTAATAGATAAGGCCTCTTTAGTTATTTCAATAGCTTTGAAAAGTTGATCTCTATCTTCTTCCATCTGTTTGCGTTCGGTGACATCTTTTATAACAGCAGCAACACATATTGGCTTGCCATCAGTTCCTTTTACAACAAAAGTGGTTAATGAAACAGGAACACGGAAACCGTCTTTTCTTATGTATTCTTTCTCGTACTCTTGAGGTTTTCCTGTTCTTAACATCCCTTCTATTATTTTGGCTTCGCCTTCGTGGTATTCCTTTGGTGTTATATCCTGATATTTTCTGGTCAATAATTCCTCTCTTGGATAACCGGTTAGCTTGCAAAAGGAATCATTAACATCCAGCAAAACTCCCTCCGGACTAGCGAACCCCATGGCATCTTTGGAGGAGCTGTATAACCCACTGAAACGCTCTTGAACTTCTGCCTGCTCGCGCTCCCGTTTCTTGGCTGATAAGACGAACCATACACTGTATGGGACAAGACATGCCCATGCACCAACTACTAATAATTCCAGCATCCTAGTATGCCCAGCTGTAGTAGTTGGTTCAAACTCTAACACATTATAATGATTATGAAATCAAAATATGAATCGTAAGTATCCTGAATTCAGATTCTGAGTAAGAATATTTCAACAACAGCGTCATATTCCTTATCTGCGCGTACGCAATGTTTTTGCAACATGTACGCGCGCGCCCTTAGCGGAGCATCCTTAGGGTCTGAAATTTCGAAAAGCCCTTAAAACAAATTGTAACGTCTTAGGCTACGCATGTCCCAAAGAAGCAACGAAAATGATTTAAAAGTTAAATATTGCCAGTGCTAATTTTCTGAACTCTGTGAGTTCAAATAACAAATGGATAGGGAGGGGAGGGGAAAAAAATAGACATACTTGTTTGCGTTAAACATGTCCCGGAAACAGCCGAGACAGAAATAACCATTGACAAAAGCGGAAAAAGAGTAAACACGGAAGACCTCGTGTTCGACATCAACGAGTGGGATGACTACGCTCTCGAAGAGGCTGTATTATTAAAGGAAAAACTCGGAGGCACGGTCACCGCCATAACAGTGGGTCCAGAGGGAGCAGATACCACCCTGAGGAAATGTCTAGCTAGGGGAGCAGACAAGGCAATAAGGTTAAGTGACAAGGCATTCGAAGGATCCGACGCTTACGCTACCGCCAAAATTCTGCACAAAGCCATTAAGGATTTACCCTTCGACCTAATCCTAGCAGGCACCCAAGCTGGCGACGATGGCTACGCCCAAGTCAGCGTTGTGCTAGCTGAACTGCTTGGAATTCCCCATGCCACTATGGTGAAAAAGGTTGAACCCAAGGAAGGATTTGTGAGGGTTAATCGCGAGCTCGAAGGTGGCTTACAAGAGGTTGTGGAGGTGAAGTTGCCAGCGCTACTTGCTGTCCAAACAGGAATTAACGAACCTAGATACGTATCAATAATGGGCATCAGAAAGGCTAAAGAGAAGGAGCTGAAGGTTCTCGGTTTAGGGGATCTTGGCTTAAAAGAAGAGGAAGTTGGAGAATCCGGATCTTGGATAACCGTGGAAAAGATGTTTATACCTCCAGTAGAGAAAGAAGCCGAAATTTTAACTGGAGGACTCGACGAAATCGCAGCGAAGATTGTTGAAACTCTCAAGGCGAGGGGGCTGATCTAGATGAAAGAAATTTTTGTCTTAGCCGAGCACAGACGAGGCGAACTCAGAGACGTAACCTTTGAAATGCTAACCAAGGGCAGAGAGTTAAGCCAAAAGAAAAACTTGGATTTAACAGCGGTTCTCCTAGGCTACAATGTCAAAGAATTTGCGAAAAAACTTGCAGATCAAGCGAAAAGGGTTTTGATCGTCGACGACGCAAGGTTAGAAAACTTCAACGCAGAAGCATATCAGAAGGTTTTATCCCATTTAATTTCCGAACGCAAACCATCGCTTACTTTAATTGGGCACACCGCCTTTGGCGTTGATCTAGCTCCAAGCCTTGCCACCGAGCTAAACGTGCCGTTGGCTACAGACTGCATAGACGTAGACTTTGAAGAGGAAAAACTGGTTGTGGTTCGCCAAGTGTACGGCGGCAAGGTAAACGTTAAGGCGTCGCTTCGCACCTCTGAAAGTTACATTGTGACGCTCCGTCCAGCAACCTTTGAAGCCCAAGAAGCCGAGCCTCTAGGCGGTGAGACCATCGAAGTACCATCCCCGCTCAAGGAAGACATACCCTACAAAAGATTCATTGAATATTTCGAACCTCCTGCAGGAGAAGTAGACATAACTGCAGCTGATATTCTGGTGTCTGTAGGGCGCGGAGTCAAGGACGCCGAAAACATGCCGATTGTTGAAAAATTGGCAAAAGCCCTTGGAGGAGTCGTCTCTTGTTCGCGACCCATAGTGGACAAGGGTTGGCTTCCATCAGATCGACAGGTTGGGACTTCTGGGAAAACGGTGAAGCCGAAGCTTTACCTAGCCGTCGGCATCAGCGGTGCTTTTCAGCATGTATCTGGGATGAAAAACTCCGATCTCATCATTGCGGTAAACAAAGATCCCAAAGCACCGATCTTCCGTGCCGCCGACTACGGCGTAGTAGAAGATCTATTCAAGGTTGTTCCCGTATTAACGAATAAAATATTAGAGGAAAGACCGTCGGGTAGTTAAATTTAAGATGAAAACAAAAAGGAGGTGATAAAGTGGAATTTGAACTAACCGAGGAACAGATGGACATAAAGAAGGCAGCCCGTGAATTTGCAGAGAAAGAATTTACATCAGAAAAGGGAAGAGAATACGATGAAAAATATCAATTCCCTTGGGATTTGTATAGGAAAGCCGCCAAGCTAGGCTTCATTGGCGCGTCTCTTCCTGAAGGATACGGGGGACAAGGACTAGGTTGCATCGAAGATTGTTTAGTTGCTGAAGAATTTAACAGAGTAGATTCAACCTGTGCCCACCTCTTAAGCGGAGTCGGTTTTGCTGCTTTAGTTCCAAAATTCGGCAACGAAGAACAAAAAGAGAAATACATTTCACGAATATGCAAAGGCGAAATCGTATGCGCAATGGCGCTTACCGAGCCTAATCATGGTACTGACGCCGGAATCACAGGTTTAGAAACAACTGCAGTGAAAGATGGAGATGAATGGCTAATCAACGGGGCTAAAACATACATCACATGTGGCGAAGAAGCAGAATTCGTTATGGTTTGCTGTCAGACGGATCCCAAGGCTTCGCCACCATATAGAGGAGTAAGCATGATCATGGTTGAAAAGGGAACTTCGGGATTCGACACTAACTCACTTAAGCCGAAAATGGGCTTTAGAGGAGCCCCACAAGCAGAGTTATCGTTCGACAATGTTCGAGTGCCGCTAAACAATCTTCTAGGTCAAGAAGGCAGGGGCTTTCACCAAATCATGTCATACTTCGACTTTAGTCGAATACCCATTGCAGCAGGGGCAGTAGGCATCGCTCAGGGAGCCTTTGAACGCTCCTTAAAATATTCTACACAGAGAGAACAGTTCTTCCAACCCATTGCAAACTTCCAAGTTACACAATGGAAAATAGCTGAAATGGCAATAAAGATAGAAACCGCAAGATTGCTTACATATAAAGCTGCTTGGCTAATCGAAAATAAACCCGACCAACTTAGATTAATTACTAAGCATGCTTCCATGGTGAAAGCATACGCAGCGAAAATCGCTAAAGAGGTTACTGATGAAGCTATGCAAATTCATGGAGGCGTTGGCTACGTTGATTCCGACCTTGAACGCTATTACCGTGACGCTAGAATCAACGATATCATAGAGGGAACAGGTGAAATTCAAAGATACATAGTTGCTAGGGAATGTTACAGAGAAATAGGCTTCTCAATATAGTAGACGCTATGGCTATTCGAGGCTACCCAACAACTCTTTCAGCGACTTTACTTCCTCCCTTAGCGTAGCTATCTCTTCCTCTAAAGCGCTAGCCTTCTCCTCTCCCGCCTTTCTAAGTTTCTCTATCTCCGCCAAAAGATCGGCTTTCTCGCCTCCCAACTTTTCAATTTTTTCCCGTAAGTTTCTCAAAGTTTGCATAAGTCCTTTCTCAATCCCCTTGATTTCTTCTATCATACCTTTGAATGTTATCTTCTCCTTCCCAAGAACAACTCGAAATTTTCTTTCGCATCTAGAGCACTCGTAAAGCCCTATTGTAAGCTTAAACCTCTCACCAGTCTTGCTTGGTCTGCCAACCATAGACCATGTCTTAACTGGATTAACGACCTCTATCCCACACTTCGGACACTCAACCAACTTCTGGACCTCATGTTGACCTGGGCTTGTTCTGAAATCCATATTTTGAAAGAGACTAGAGCTCCAAAAATAAAAGGAGGAAGATTATATGGAGATGACGAACTGGAGTCGCTCAACCAGCTCTTTATAGCGGTTCCTTATCGTAACTTCCGTTACTTGGGCAATTTCGGCTATTTCCCTCTGGGTTTTTCTTTCTCCAGTCAAGACAGACGCTATGTAGCTGGCGGCTGCGGCTATGCCGGTGGGTCCTCTGCCTGATGTGAGTTTTAGTTCCTTTGCGGCTGTGATGATTTTGTGGGCGATCTCTTCAACTTTTCCCTGCATGGTTAGTTGGTTGGAAAATTTGGTTACGTATTGGCTGGGTTTTAGGGGTGGAATGAAATAGTCAAGTTCCTTTACGAGAAAACGATAGCTACGTCCAACTTCCTTTTTATTGATGTTTGAGGCTTGGGCGATCTCCTCTAGGGTTCGAGCTAATCCGCACTGTCTGCAGGCTACGTATATGGCAGCTGCCGTTACGCCTTGAATGGACCTTCCGCGGATGAGGCGCTCCTTAACCGCTTTACGGTAGATGATAGAGGCTGTTTCAAGGATGCTTTTGGGCAGGTTGAGACCGTTCGCTATCTTGGAGATTTCAGAAAGGGCGAAAGCAAGGTTTCTCTCAGTGGCGTCAGAAACTCTAATGCGGCGTTGCCACTTCCGCAGCCTGTAAATCTGAGCCTTCTGCCCAGGGGACAGCTTTTTGCCGTAAATGTCACGGTCGTGCCAGTCAATCATGGTTGAAAGGCCCTTGTCGTGAATGGTGAACGTGAGGGGGGCGCCCACTCTGGCTCGCTTGGCACGTTGCTCGTCGTCAAAGGCGCGCCATTCTGGCCCTCGATCCGTGAGTTTGGCGGCGACAACGAATCCGCAGTCCATACACACAATCTCGGCACACTCGTAATCCCGCATGAGTCGGGTGCTCCCACACTCCGGGCACTGCCGAATCCTTGTTGGTTGCGGGGGGGCTTCTTCTTCCTTCATCTTTTTTTCTTCCTCTCTTTCCTTCCGGGTTTAGAGGGGACAGCGTAAAGAACGCTGTTAACGAAGCGCTGCGGGTCTTTTACGTTGGGTTTCACAGCCACGTATGGGGAGGAAGTGGGGCCAAACACGTCGAAAACTGTTCCTACGGATTTGAGGTTTTCATCCACTACCTTGTCGCCTATTCGGGGAACGTTTTCCGTCTTGAGAATTACGTTTCTGCTGGAGCTTACGTGGAGGACGTGGCCGATTCTCTGCAAAATCTCCTTTCCCCTCACAAAACCTAGGGTTCAACCGAACCGTTACATTTAAACCTTTCTGATTGTGAATTCGGAAAAATTCTGAAATTCTCACATTTCTTCTTCAAATTGACAGTTATCATAGAATTTTTCTTTTATATTTGAAAAATTTATTAAATTTTGATGAAAAAGCTAGCTTATCCTGCCTCAGCAACTGCTCATACTGGTTTTCTAAGTGCGATAATCTAGCACGTCACGTGAATAATTGTCCCGACCTTTCTATTTTGGGCTGCCAGTTCATTAAATTTTTTAATGGCTTCTACAGAAAGAAGCTCAATAAGCTCTATTTTCCTCTCTTCCGCGAATTCTCTCGCCTCTTCAGCCACTTCCGCGACCCCGTTTGTGCCTGTTCCAATGACTAACATCTCTGCTCCACGCTCATATAGTTCCTCAAGCTCCCTCCTCTTGAAAGTGTGACTGCCAAACATCAGTATGCCACCTTTTCTCCTTTTTAGCTGGCCGTCTGGAAAGATGGTGATGTCATGCCTGTGCTTTTTTCCGTCAACTATGATGGACCCGAAGCTGAGGCTATCAATCTTTACCAAATCACCATCCACCTGCAACTAGATTCTGCTAAACGGTCAACTTTAGCTTTTCCGCCACCATAAGTAATAAAGCGCTTAAAACCTACAAAGATTTAGGATGCAGAGATGCGGAAACAAAACAAGATTGTGTTATGGCCAGTTTACTTTGACTCCACCAAAACCCGACTTGAAGGAAGAAGGGTTCCCAAAAGCCTAGCCACGCCATCACCTAAACTAGAGGAGATTCGAAAAGCTGTGGAAAAGGCGGGTTTTCAACCCGAAATAGTTGCTGACGCCGCCCATCCGAGCATTCCGTGGCAGAAAACTGGCCTACTTGCCATCCCTAAAAAGGGTTCAAAAGCCAAAATCCTACAACAGATTGCAAAAAAACTTTTGGAAATCCGCGGACAATCTTGATGCAAGAGAATCGGCGCTAAAATAGACTACTAGACGGTTTCTTTGGGGACAAGGATGGCGTTTACAACACCATTTTGCCCGGGGCGAGATGTTACGCGGGCAGTTCCCAGCGGAGTCTCAATTATTGTTCCCTTGGTGATTACTCCTCGGCGGTCGTAATCCACGTTAGCCGGATTCCTTATTACGCGGAGGATTTCAACTTTTTGGGTTTTTCCGGAGGGGTCGGAAATGTTTGCGTGTTGTACGCTGAGCAACCGAACTTTTTTGTTTCCTCCACGTCCTCGGCTAACCTTCTTTTTGAGCTTACCCAACGTTGTCTCCGTGGGGAAGGAACCCCTTTCATATCTTCTTTTGCCTCGGTACCGTCGTTTTACGCCACCTGAAGCCTTCTTCTTGTGTTGGTCATCGTGCCATACTGACAAGCTTACGTCTCCTCGTCTAATCTCGATGAGACTACCAAAACTTAACATATAAGTTTATCTTCTACAGAATATCCTTTCTGACCTTTAAGTATCTTGAATCCACATCTGGAACATAACTGGTCTTTGTACATGGTGATGGTTTTAACTATTGGCGTATTATTCCTTCTAGAAATTATTGGGAGAACAACTATTCCCATTGAGACTTTTAAGGATTTATAGACTTCTTTCTTAACCATGAACAAAAGTCAATAATGCTTAAGACGTGCATCACGACATATTTGTAACGGAAGGCTATGGCAAAACTCATGAATTTCATATTTAACAAGTTAAGCAGAAAAAAGAGAAGTTGCCATAATTGCATTTACTACCGTTCTTTTCATTTTGGAGCCAGTGTTATATCCCGAAGATGTAGTGAGTATGGTATATCTATAAGTGAAAATGAAGTTGACACGAAGTCTTGTTGGAAATTCGGTAGAAGGAAAGAGGGTATTCCGTTAGATAGACAAATTTACGACCATTGGATTAATCGCCTTAAAAGAAATTGGTTCTACATAATTATAGCAGTCTGTACAATAATTGGTCTCATTATCACTCTTCTAAAATTTAAGTAGGGGAAACATAGGGTAACGTCGATGAGTTCCCTACCTAAACAATTATTTAGTTTCAGCATCAATTCGTAAATAGATAACTATGCCTAGTCATGAAGAACATTGCCAAGATAGTTTAAGACGGTATGGTAAACGATTTGATGAATTACATAGATGGATGGATGAACCGAGTGCAATTATGGGTGGCAAGCATAGAATGCATAGACATGACCCATACAGAACTCCTCAAGAGGCAAAATTGCTTTTTGGACCACTTGCGGACCAAGCATGTTTGGACCATATAAGGCTTGACCGCCAAGAAAGTAGGCGAAAGGGTATTGGAAAAATGCGCATATCTGTTAGAGAAACAAGGCAAAGTGAACTTCAAGACTCTCTTCGTTATGGATTTGGGGCATTAATGTCTTTTGTAATAGGAGTTATGATTTCTACTCATTCTACATTGTTTGCTATTCCATTCTTCTTCTTTTCATTTCTGCTTTTTCTTGCTTTTCTTGGTTCATTGTCAAAAACGGATGGGAAAAGGATGCAGAAAGAGAATACATTAAAACAGTATACATCTCATGATTTGTATCCAGAAGGGTACCCCGAACTGAAGGCATTAAAGACTTGCCCTAATTGCGGAACTTTGTATGATGCCGAATTAGAAAATTGTCCAAAGTGTGGAATAGAAATTAACTCCTTAACAAACAATCAAAGAACATAGGTAGGGTAACACCGATGACTTTCTACTAGAATTTTCTTCCTTAAACTTTTAGTACAACTTGAAACGAAATTGCTTTAAGATTTGAAAGTTCGATATAAAATTAGGAGCTGATGGGGGTGTCATCTGTAGACATTGATGAAATTTATGAAAAACTTCTTCAAATCTATGAAGTCGAATATACAAATCCCAAGCATGTGTTACATTATAGAATACTTGAGCTCGTGAGAGAAGGAAGAACTAGGGAAGAGGCTATCATAGCACTTTATGAAGAGAAAGCGAAACTAACACCAGCGGAAGCGGAAAAACTGAGAGAAGCAGAAGAGGCGATTAAGCGACAAATTTCCGACTATGAGAGAAGTATAGAGAGATTAACCAATCTTTTCTCCAAGGGTGAAATTAGTGAAGAAACTTACAAAAGAGCCATAAGAACAATTGAAAAGAACATAGACGAGTTACAGAAGGAAACTCCAACACCATCTCCTAGAATAAGACCGTCTCGTCCCTCTTACCCAACCTATGAGGAAGAACCTACAGCGTTGTGGTATCTTGTACCACTTCTTTTCGGAATAATAGGAGGCATAATAGCTTATGTTGCAGTAAAAGATGAGGACATAGGTATGGCTGAACTTCTCCTCTGGGAGGGCATTATAGTGACCTTTATAGGCATAATCGCAATTTTGGCGGTTTACTGGTATATCTTTTCAACACTCTTTTGATTAGATACTGTTGTCTTCCATGAGTTCTCAGTCTTCATTAAGGCATGTTCATTGTCCTAAATGTGGAAAGATAATAGCACATGTAAAGTAATTGAAAACCAACTACTTTAATTTTCCAATTGTTGTAATTATTACTACTACGACAATTCTTTTTTCCATTATCACTCTGGTTTTTCTTCTCACTTCAAGAACAGAGTTCACTTAAGAACTAAAGCGACTTAAGGAAAAAAGAGAACAAACCTCACGTGGAGTCTAGCGTCTAGACCGTAGTGCTACACTACCTAAATATCCTCTTCTCCCAAAATCTAGAAGCTAGATAGTCAAATCCTCTTAGAAATTGATGTTAAATTCTTAGACAAGTTCATATATATTGTGTCAAAGGCTAATTCAACATTCAGAGGATAAGCTCAAATTAAGCCTCTTTAAAGAAAGGTAGCTAAATTCTTTCAGTATAAGTTTATCTTAGCAGGGCTATTTTTCCAAGCTCGTTTCTTCGCCTAATTCGGGCTTCCCAAAATCCTCGAATATGTTTTTGAGTTGACGCTTCATGGTTCGTACGTCGCGGCTTAGGCCGAAGTAGTCAGCGAAGAATTCTGTTGTTCGTATGACTTTTTTTCGTCCAGCTCTTTCCCGAGTGATCAAATCTAAATCTTCCAGTTGTTTAAGGTGACTGTAAGCGTGGTGCCCTCGAACATCGATAACTTGGGGCTGGGGCACAGGTTGTCGATAGGCGATGTAGGACAATGTCTTTAAGGGACCACTGGAGAGAAGAGGCCTTGTAGCCAGCCTTCTAACCTTAGGCGTGTATTCCGTCTTCAGCTGCAAAACAAACCGTTCGCCTTCAAGCTCAAGAATTTGAAGAGCAGCGTCACGGCTTTTATATTCCTCCATGAGGGCTTGTGCAAGTCTCCGGACTTTCCTTTTGGAGCGGGTTTTGATCACACCCCCTAACGTCTTTAAATCAAGGGGACGTCCAGCCACGTAGAGCGCTGCCTCTAGCAAAGCTAGATTGTGCTTGAATTTTTCCTTTTTAGGCGGTTCAGATGATTCCTGTTCCCTTTCCCTCAACGGTCGAGACCCCCAGAACGGTTATGTATAGTTCGTCGAGGTTTTCCTCTTGCCATAAGCTTACCTTACCTCTTTGTGCGAGGAAAAGAAGGACAATAAATGTTTTCACTGCCTCCAGCTTTTCTACTCCCACTACAACCTTGGAAAATACAACTATCTTTCCTCCGGTTGCAAGTCGTCGGAGAAATCCATACAATTTTTCCATTCGCTCTTCGATTTCCATCAGGTAAAGGTCGAGGGGCGGAAGAATTTCTGGCGGGGGCAGTAGTGGTTCTAAATGCGGTTCTAGAGGAGATAGGCGTTCACCCTTTAACACTTCGTCCAGTACGTTTAACAGGTGTTGGATTGTGGTGGAAGTCAACTCGTAACGGAGGGGAAGAAGCAGCGGTGGAGGAAGGAAGTCCGGTGGAGCTTTAGGTGGGGCTGGAGGTTCCTCCAGTTTTAGCAGAAGCTTAGACTTCATGAGGTATATGCTGGTGGAAGAATCCAGTGCCACGCCTGAGGCCCTGAAATCGATTTCTCCCCTTTTCTCCATTTCCTCCAAGAAAGATGTTAGAAGAAAGGAGATATTAATATCCCAAGGTACTATCTTTTGCAGTCTATGCAGCTCAAAGAGTATGTTCCAAGGAGGCTGAAAATAAAAGGGTTTTTCAATAGACGAAGACACTAGGCTGCCCCCTTAAATGTGGCTGAAACCACATGGGAGACCCCGCTACGCTCGTATACACCGTATATCTTCTCGGCTTTGCTAACCATCTCAGGCTTCAAAGTGACGACCAGAAACTGAGACCTTGTCGATTCTTCAGCCAAGAGTTCGCCCAGTTTCCCTACGTGAAAGGCGTCTAGATGCGCGTCAATTTCGTCGAATAGGTAGAAGGCAGCGGGCATGAAATCTTGCAGAGCGAAAATGAAGGCAACTGCGGCTACGGATCTTTCCCCGCTGCTGGCTCCACTCACAAGTATGGGAGGCTTTCCGGGGAATTGTACAAGCAGGTCTAATCCGCCGGCGAAGGGTTCTTCAGGGTTTTCTAGTTTCAGGACGACATCTCCACCGCCCGTGAGTTTCGAGAAATAGTTCCTAACGTTTTCCTGTATTTGGTTGAAAGCTTCCATGAAAACTTCGCGCTTTTTCCTTTCAATTTCTTCCATGAAGGAGATGATGGCTTGTTTTTCCCGTTCAAGTTCATTCATGCGTATAGACAGCTCTTTATATCGTGAAGCCTGCTCAACGTAGTGAGAGACGGCCAATTGATTAACGGCTCCTAGTCGCTCCAGCTCGAAGCGCAAAAGTTTAAGCGATGACTCGGCTACCTCAAGCTGTTCCGGCGGAACTCCTAGGGGCTCTTCGTAATCGAGCTCCCTTAATCGGTGGTGGTGTTGATCTAGCTGCAACTGATAGGTTTGGATTCTTAGCTGAAGCTCGTTGAACAATTGGTCACTTCGTTCATACTCGGCGTCCAGCCGAAGCAGTTTCTTATCAATTTCATCAATCTGAGACGAGAATTTTTTCGACTCCTCTTTGGCGGTTAGAACAGAGCGAGACAGCTCCTCCTTGGTCTTTTCAAGCTCCAAAAGTTCTTTTTCAAGCGTTTCTTTTTGTTGGCGCGCTTCCTCGACTTCTTTCTCCACGGTTGAAATCTGCCACTTCACCTTTCTGAGCTGAATCATGATGTTGTCGGCGCCTATTTTGAGGACGTTCTTAAACTTGGATTCGAGGGTTGAAAGCTCGGTTTCTGTTTCGCCAAGCCTCTGCCTTAACTCGATGTTTTCGTCTCCAAGCCTTTCCCGCTGGACCTCCATTTCCTGAATTTGAAACGGGTCTGTTTTTCGCCTTAAATCTGCTAATTCTTCCCGCAGTTTCTTTATTTCTTTTTGAAGAGAGTTGCGCTGAGCCTTTTGGAGCCCAATCTGCGTCTTTTCCTCTTCGAGACGTTCTTTAACTCCTTGGATGTGCCCTTCGATGCGTTTAACATTCCGTCTAGTGTGCTTGGCGCTTCTTCGTATCCTCCCAATTTCATCCTCAAGGGTGGCGATGGTTTCTGCTAATCTGGTAATCTCAATCCTAGTTTTGGCGATTTCCTCTTCAAAAGTAGCTACGTCGCTATCTCTTCTGGTTAAGTGCTCTTGAAGAGCCCTTACGGCTTCATCTAGGCTCTTGACGGCGGATTCACTTGGAATGATGGAAGAGAAGTCGATGGGAGCTCGATAATAACCACTTTCAATTCCCCCGCCAGCCTCGAAAAGGTCGCCGCTAACGGTGACCGTTCGATTGCCGCTGCGTGAAGCCGCTAGAGCCGTTTTATCATCTGTCGTTACCAAGGTATCTCCAAAAACGAAAGTCACAGCTGGTTCGTGGGATTTTGTGCACCTAACAAAGGAGGAGGCAGGGCCGCTCACTCCCCTCATGGTTGGGGGATTGATGGACTTAATGGCGGAAAGCTCCTCAAGGGGAATTATCTTGATTCTACCCAACTTTAAACGTTTCAGCGTTTCGGTGCAAGTGAACGCCGCGTCAAAATTTTCAACAACCATGGCGTCTAGCCAACCAGCCGCGGTCGCCTCTATAGCTTGCTCATAACCCCTATCTATCTTGATCAAATCTCTTAGGCGCCCGTGCACACCGGAAATAACGCCGAGCTCCGCGAGCTCTTCAATGTTTCTTAGCGCCTTTTCCTCAATCGCAACCTTTTCAGCTAGTTCTCGTTGAGTAGCGAACTCCACTACAGCCTCTCGAGCAGATTCAGCAATTTTCCCCGCCTGCACTATCTCTTTCTTCACGGATTCCCTTTGGGTAATCCTTCGTTCCAAAGTTCGTTCAAGACTTTTGGACTGGTTAATCTGCTCCTTCTGCACGGACTTAAGGTCCAAGAAGGACTTTTTCAGATCATTAAGCGTAGATTCAAATCTATCCCTGCGGGTTTTGAGTTCTTTTAGTCGGCGTGAAAGAACCTTTATTGTGGTTTGGCTTCGGGCATAATCGCTTCGAAGATCGATGAGGCTTTGAGTAAGCTTGTCTAGTTGTCGCTCAACTTCCCGAATTTTTTTGCTATTTTCGCCTAGATTAGCACGTAGCTGGGCAGCCTCGTCGGAGACAGCATCGTATTGAGATTGTTTGATCGCTACTTCTTTAGAGAAACGTTCACGTTCCCGCTTTAATCGTCGAATCTCCTTGCGGTTTTCAGCAATTTCATTTTTGATGGCTTCTAGCTGTTGGAAGTTGTTCTCTCTCACTTTTTTGAGACCTTCAAGGCTTGTTGTCCCTGTGCTCATTTTTGTTGTCAGTTCGGTCAGCTTCGATTTGATGTCGCCTATCTTGATTTGGACACCGAGGAGTTGTGTTCCTCCTTCCTCAACCATTTCTGAACCAAGTTTTCTCCATTCCGTTTCGATTTCGCGACGCTGAGATCTAAGTTGTTCCCTTAATTGCCTCGATTTTTCAACTTTACCCCGAACCTCCTCAATTTTCGATGTGACATCCTCGATTTTTCTTTTGATTTCTAAGATTTCGCGGAAGGTTTTCATGGCTTCGAATCGCTTGATTTCGTTTTGAAGGAACGTGTAGCGAAGCAGTTGGTTGCGTTCTCTTTCTAGGTCGTCGACTCTTTTCTGCACTTCGTCTATTCGACCCATGGCTGTTCGGATGGATATCTCGGCTTCCCGAAGTTTTTCTTCAGCTTCAGCTTTTTCAGCGTCGTACTGGGCTATGCCAACAAGATCGGCTATCATTTTTCTACGTTCATGGGAAGAAATCTCAGCCATGCGTGTAATGGTTCCCTGCAAAACAATGTTGTGTCCGGTTGGGCTGATTCCAGCCATGGATAATATGTCAACAATGCGGGATCTTGAAATCCTTCTTCCGTTGAGCCTATAAACGCTTTGACCATCCCTGTAAACTTCGCGAGAAACGGTTACAGTACTTGTGTCAACGGGTATGCGGCTGTCGCTATTGTCAAATTGAAGGACAATCTTAGCTACTTTCGCTTTTTCTAAACCTGCTTCAGGAGACCCATGAAATATCAGCTTAGCGAAGCTTTCGGCGCGAAGCTTTCTAGCGCTCAACTCGCCTAAGCCAAACAAAACAGCGTCAGCGATGTTTGTTTTCCCGCTTCCGTTTGGTCCGGTGATCACCGTGAAGCCTTTGTCCAGCAGGATGCTAGCGGTTTTTGGACAAAAAGATTTGAATCCTTTCAACTCGATTTTTTTGATGTACGGCATCTTGTCTAAGCCGTCCTCAGTTTTTTGTATAGCAGGAGTTAACCCCACATTTTACCAATCTTTCTATAAATATCTTCTATAAATAACATATGCATAGAAAACAATTTTTAACTATTTTGTAGATAAAAGCTTCGAGGGTTTTCATCTTTTCCTTGCGCCGCGAACCTTCTCCGCCATTTTTTTGACAAAAGTCTTGATACTTTCGCTGTTGCCGTAAACGAGCATATATCCGTTCTTTTGCATTTTGCATGAAAGTTTGTTTTCCTTAGCGATTCTTTCTACGTCTTCTTGAGAGGTGTCTTCTGAAATTTGAACCCGCATCCAACGTTTATCCCTTGGGAGCCCCGGAACAAATCTAGGAGGCGCCTCAGCCTTCCCCTCGACTTTTACTGCTGTCCTAGCCTCCTCAAGCTTCTTCATCCATCTTTCAACAAATTCTGATCCAATTTTTTCTTGTGCGGCAAAAATTAGGTAGGATTCGACGTTTCCCAGATAGGTTTCAACTCTTGGAATGTTTTCAATGTGGGTGGGGTCGGCTTTCAAGATTTGTATCATGGTCTTGGCGGAGCGCAGATCGTTCATGACTTCTGTTGGAATTTTTTCACCTTTTCTCCGAAGTTCGGTGAGTAAATCAGCCAGAACATTCCACCTTTCTTCATAACTCATGATCCGTACTACTCTCCATTCTAAGCCTTCTAGATATAATACAAACAGAATCGCACTTTAAGCTTCGGATACCATAGAATCATAACCAACAAGCGCGGGATAAAGTCTGGTTTATTAGGAAAGAGACGGGGCGGTCTTGTTAAAAGATGCGTGTACACAAGCTATTTCTGGCTGTCGTCTTCTAGTTTGCGTGCTCGTGTTTTGATCCATTCTGTCACCTTCTCTTCTGTCATCTTCTCAGCTTCTCGTTGTTTCTCCAGCTTTTCTTCTATAAGCGCTAGCAGTTTTTCGGGTTTGACGGGTTTTATGATGTAGGCGTCTGCTCCTTGGTTTAGGGCTTCGACGGCGTTTTCTAGGGAGGGATATCCGGTGATCATGATTTTCACCATTTTTGGCAGGTTCTCGTGCATTGTTGTGAGTAGTTTTGTGCCTTCCATGTCTGGTAGCTTGATGTCTAACAGCGCCAGGTTGAAGAATTTAGCTTTTGACTTTTGTATGGCTTCTTGTCCGTTTTTTGCGGTGTCCGTGTTGTATCCTTTTTGCTGGAGTATGGTGCTTAGGGTTTCCCTTATGTTTGCGGCGTCTTCCACTATGAGGATGCTGGGTTTATCCGTCTTCTTCACCGGTTTTCACCTCCATTCTCTGTTGGATAGGCAATTTGACCGTGAAAGTTGATCCTTTTCCTTCTTCGCTTTCCACCTCTATGCTGCCTCCATGAATCTCGACGAATTTCTTGCAGATTGGTAGACCCATGCCCATGCCTTTAGCCCTCGTGGTGAAGAAGGGAGTGAAGATTTTTTTCATGTTTTCTTTCGGTATGCCTACACCTGTATCTTCAAATTTTACTTCAACAAATTCTTTTGTTTTTTTGGTTGAGACTTTCAGCGTTCCTCCCTTCTCTACTGCCTGTATTCCGTTTATGGTTAGGTTCAGAAAAACCCGTTTTATCTGATCCGTGTCCACCTTTATTTCTGGGAGGTGACCCAGTTCTGTGATGAGTTCCACGTTCTCTGGTGCTTCGACTTGTGACAGAGTCTCCTTAACTATCGTGTTGATGTTGGTTTTCTTGAATACGGGTTTTTTCGTTGCTGAGAAATCGTGTAGGTCTCTTACTATCTTGTCGGCGTAGTTGACTGAGTCGTTGATGATTTGGAGCATTTCTATGGCTTTTTGTGGGATTGGTGTAGAGGGGGGAAGGCGTGGCAGTTCGTTGTTGAGGTAGTATGTTGCGTTTTCTATGGCTTGCAAGGGGTTTCTGAGGTCGTGTCCTACCATGGTTGCTAGTTCGCCTATGGTTGCTAGTTTTTCTAGCTTTAAACGCTCCTCTTCCATTTGTTTTCTCTCTCTTACATCTCGTATAATGATGAGGAACGCAGGGCGACCTTGATAATGTATAAGCGTGCCGCTAATCTCAACTGGAACGCGTTCGCCAGTTTTGGCTATCACTTCCAATTCAGCTGTTGCTGGAAATTTTTCTCCTCGCAGTCTCCCCATGTATAATTCCTTTGTATATTGGTGATATTTTTCATTCAGTAGCTTTTCGTAAGGAAGTCCTATTATTTCGTCCCTTGAATAGCCGCCAATTTCTGTAGCTTTCTGGTTTATGAAGACTATTTTTTCATCTTGAAGTATTACAACTCCGTCGCTTGCTTCCTCTACTACAACAGAATACCTTTTCTCCGATTCTAACAATTCTTTAGTTCTTTTTTGAACAAGCTCTTCTAAATGTTCTGAGTATTGCCTCAGCTTTTCCTCCATATTCTTGCGTTGGGTGATGTCGGTGGTGATTAATGTCACAGAAACAATTTTATCTTCGTGCTTGATGGGCCCTACCTGCGTATCATACCATGAAGTCTCGTTGTTAGGACCGGCTCCAGTTATCTCGTAACTCCCATGCTCCCCTGTCTGAAAAACGTGTTCAATGGTTTTCCTTACTAAGTCGTGATGCTTAGGATCTATAAAATCGTAAATACTCCTCCCGACAACCTCTTCAGGAGTAGTATCTATCACAGTGCGATTTATGAACTGGATTGTGCCATTGCGATCAACAATCACAATAATATTAGGTGCATTCTTAACCAGTGAACGCCATTTTTCCTCAGATCCCTTCAGCAATTGTTCCGCCTTCTTTCTTTCTGTGATGTCTCTGCTTATGGCCACAAATCCTATTGGTTTGCCATTCGCGTCTTTCATGATGGCTACGCTCATCCCCACAGGAATTGTGCTGTCGTCCTTGGTGATAATATGATACTCTCGACTTTTGAGGTATCCCTTTTCCAGCACCTCTTCCATACTTGCTAACGCTTTTTCTCGCTCTTCGGGAGCGATAAGGTCGAAGGAATTTTTTCCAATCAAGTCCTCTTTATCGTCGGTGCCGTACATTTTCAGGGTAGCTTCATTTACATCTATGATTTTTGCATCAAGGTCACTGATTACAATGCTATCTGTAGACATCTTTACAGCGCTAGATAGGCGGATCAATTCTTCTTCTGCTTTCTTGCGTTCGGTGATGTCTCTGAGTATTACCTCTATGCCGATGACCTTACCTTTCACTTTGTAGGTGCTCACGCTGATTTCGATTGGAATGGTTTCTCCCTTTTTGTTCACTGCTCTTATTTCGTATACGAGAGGGAGTTCCTCTTCTGGGTATCTTGTTCTGTATCTTTCTAGGACCATGGCACGATCGTCGGGGTGGACAAAATCCAAGAATGCCTTGTCTTTCAGTTCTTCATCAGGGTATCCGGACAATCTATTGAATGCTTTATTGTGGGCTATGAGACGTCCTTCTCTTCCAACGAAGACACCCACGGGGTCTTGTATGCTTTCGAACAAGTTCCTAAACCGTTCTTCAGATTCTCTTAGAGCCTCTTCCATCTGTTTGCGTTCGGTTATGTCCGAGAATATGCCATCAGCATACAGCACACCATCTTTTTCGTAGGTAGTCACCGCCCTATCGTGTCCCCAAATCCACTCTCCATCCTTTCTCTTGATCCTGTACTCAATATCAAACCGTGTCCCTTTTTCAACTAATGATTTATACGCTTCTTTCACATTTTCAACGTCATCAGGGTGAATTCTTCCAAACCAAAAACGATAGTCTCCCTTATAATATTCTTCTGGAGTGTACCCAGAAACGGTTTCTATATTTGGACTGATGAAGATGATGTTGCCTTCACGATCGGTCGTCCATGTGACACCTGGTATATGCGTAACTAGCGAACGATATTTCTCCTCGCTCTCCCTCAGCGCCTCCTCCGCCTTCTTTCTTTCTGTAACGTCCCTCGCAATAACCAACACAGTGAGCTTATCATCTGTTTTCATAAGGGAACCTGAACATTCCAAAGGTATCTCTTGGCCCTTCTTGTTCCTGATGTGTAGGTTAAGAGTGGCTTGTTTGCCAGCAAGAACCTTTGCAAATGCACTCAAAAGCGTTGGTATATCTCTCGAAGAAATTACACCCAGCCTCGTGAAATGTTTTCCTAACAGTTCTTTTTTTGATCCACCAAACACTTCCACAGTTTTTTCATTAACATCAAGAATTTTTCCATGTATATCCATATATATCATACAGTCGTTGGCGCTCTCAAAGATGCTCCTGAATTTCTCATGCTTTGGCAACCGCACTTTTCCTCAACTCCTTTATGTAATCTGAAAACTCGTAACCTTCCTTCTCCTCAACCTTCAACCCAAGCTTAGAATACAAATTCTTGAGAATCAAATTCTCTATCACCTGCGCCGCTGAAGCCATCAGCCTCTCTAAACCAGCAGAAAAAACCTCGGGTTTCTCAGCGATCTCTTCCCGCTTCAAATGGCTGTTGTTCACTAAAAAACCGTAAATAGCATCGGCGCCAGTATCTCTGAAAACCTCCTTCAGCGTCTCATCTACCACACTAAGCAACAGATCATCTAGACTTCCAGTTTTTTCTACGGTGCGAAGCCGCTTAGTCACTTCAGTAACTTCCGCGCGCGCATTTTGTCTAGTAAATGTCCCCAGAGTTATCGGATTTAACTTGTATGAAAGTGGAGTCTGAATTAGGAGTAAACGTTCATATTCAGAATCCGACTCAAACACTGCATACAAGAGACGCTTAACCTGCCTCTAAGCCATCAGTTACACAATGAACGCTCCTCTTTCGAGGACGCAGCCAAAAGCTTGAACTTAATCTCATAGAGTTCGTTGAGAAACGAAAAATACGTTTCTATCTCCTCGTATTCGCGCCGTAGCTTGAGGCACAAACGTTTAATGCTGGCATTCTGTATGATCCGCGCTCCTTCCGAACCAAGCAGCTTCTCCAGATAGGAAAAGAAAATCTCAACCTTCTCGCCAATCTCTCCTCGCTTCAAAGAGACATGCCTTTCCACGAGGCTGTAAATCAGCTCGGAAGCAGACTCCCCAAAAACCAACCTAATCGTATCATCTATGGCCTCAAACAACAACCCATCAAACCTCTCCATTTCTTAACTCACTCCTTTCACACAAAGTCCAGAGCAATCGTTTTGACTCAGATTCCGACCTCATCCGTCCTAATATCTGTTATCTCATAGTCGGACTCAGAATTCGACCCGATAGAAAATTTATATAGAAGAAGATATCATGAAGATATATTTCTTATTAATAGATTCCGATTTGGAGTCGGACTCCTTGCCCACGAAAACAGCGGAAAAATTGCGGAGGAGAGTAATCAAAAGTTTCATGGACATAATTATCTTAGCGGAGCTAAAGAAGGGCTCCCTAAGCGGCTACGACATCATAGGTCTTATCCACAAAAGATTCGGTATCCTAATGAGCTCAGGCACCGTTTATTCTTTACTGTATTCTCTGGAAAGAAACGGTTTGATAAAGGGCGTTTGGAACCAGCGAAAAAGGGTTTACATACTAACCGAAAAGGGAGAACAAAACACAAAAGTCATCACGAACGCAAACGAGGAAATTCAAAGTTTTTTAAGAACCATGTTATTGCTTAAGGATTAGTTTTCACCTAAAATCAAAAACTTTAACGAAAAGGTTTTTAGTTTCGTCTCCCAACAAAACAAGCAAAACTAGTTTCAAAGTGTGAGGTGATAAGTTTGTCTATATTTGCGGCACCTGGAGCGTATGATCGCGCAATTACCGTATTTTCCCCAGACGGGCGCCTCTTCCAGGTTGAATACGCCCTCGAAACGGTGAACCGCGGAGCAACAATATTGGGAATATCTTGCTCTGAGGGAGTTGTCTTGGGGGCGGAGGAGAAAATTGAAACAAAACTGCAGGACCCAAATTTTACTTGGAAGTTGTACGAGGTTGACGACCATCTTGGGGCAGCGGTTGTCGGTTTAGGATCTGACGCCCGTATCCTTATCGACCAGGCTAGGATCTACTCCCAAAGCAATCGCCTAATGTATGACGAAGCCATCGACGTCGAAATCGTTACAAAACGCATCGGAGACATAAAGCAACTCTACACTCAACACGCGGGAGTAAGGCCCTTCGGAGTCTCAATCATCTTTGGAGGAGTCGACAAAACAGGAAACAGAATATTCTCAACAGACCCAAGCGGCTCCTACAGAGGCTACAAAGCTGTAGCCGTGGGCATAGGCCGCGAAACCGTTGAAGGCATTCTAAAGGAAGAGTATCGCGAAGACATTAGCCTCGACGAGACAATAAAACTTTCCGTCAAATGTCTTACTAGGGCTCTTGAGGTGCGAGGAGAACAGCCAAGAATTAAAATAACGGTGATTCCATCCGAAACAAAAAAGCTTAGAATGCTCTCCGATAAGGAGATTGAGGTTTACCAGAGAGGGTTTGAGGGCAGTGGAGCCCCATGAGCGAACGGTACACCGTTGCGCGCATAACCCATGATGGGGAACGCTTCGAGATTCTAGTCAAGCCTCAACCAGCTTTTTCCTATAGGCTCGGAAAAACCACGTCGATTTCTGAAGTGCTAGTCACCGAAACCATTTTCACAGACGCAGGAAAAGGATTAAGGGCGTCGGAAGACAAGTTGCAGAAAGCTTTCAGAACTACGGATCCCACTAAAATAGCTGAAGTTATCCTCAAGAAGGGTACGTTGCAGTTAACTACAGAGCAGCGAAGACAGTTGGTTGAAGATAAGCGGAAAAAGATCGTTTCCTTCATATCTCGTCAATGCATTGATCCGAAAACCAATCTTCCTCATCCTCCTTTACGCATAGAACAAGCAATGGAGCAAATTCACTTCTCAATAGATCCCTTTAGTGAAGTCGAAGAGCAAGCAAGAGAAATCATAAAGCTTTTACGTCCCGTTCTACCCCTTAAAATGGAGCAAGTCTCTGTGGCGGTGCGCATACCACCAGAGTATGCAAGTAAAGTTTACGGAACCGTTAAGGGTTTCGGCACGATAAAACGTGAACAGTGGCAAGCCGACGGATCGTGGTCTGCAACCGTAGAAATGCCAGCTGGGCTTTATGGGCCCTTCCTAGAAAAGCTTGGAAAAATAACTCGAGGCAACCTTGAAGCAAAATTGGTTGAATAAGTCTCTTATATATTTGAGGTGAGGAATGTGCCTATTTTCTACGAGAGGAAACAGCTTGTAGCTCCCGGCGATCTTCTTGCTGAGGGCGACTACCTAGCTGGCGAAAACACGTACAGAGATGACAACAAAATTTACGCCAGCCGGGTTGGGCTTGTCGACTACGACGTTCGAAAGGTTCACGTTGTTGCCCTGAAGGCTTTTTACGTTCCTTCTGTTGGAGACACCGTTATTGGAAAAATCGTTGAGGTGAGCACCGGCGGCTGGATGGTGGACATTAACGCTCCCTATCTCGCGATGCTTAGAGCTTCTGATGTTCTTGATCGGCCATTTAAACCTCGAACAAGCGATTTGCCTTCCATCTTCGATGTGGGTGATCTCATCATCGCGAAAATAGTTGCCTATGACAGAACTCGCGACCCTCTGCTAACTGTCCATGAACCCGGACTAGGGAAGATTATGCGGGGACAACTTGTTGAAATCACACCCACAAAGATTCCACGGGTTATTGGAAGGCAGGGTTCCATGATAAGCATGATAAAAAAGGAAACAGCCTGTCAAATCACAATTGGCCAAAATGGATTGATTCTCATTAGCGGCAAGACCCCCGAAGATGAAAGACTCGCTGTTATGGCTATTCATAAAATTGAGGAAGAATCCCACACAAGTGGGTTAACGGATCGTGTAACTGAGATGATTAAAAAGGAAAAGGAAGGTGTTGAGCATGTCTAAAAGAAAACCTAAAAAATTAATTGACGAAAATGACGTTCGAATAGATGGAAGAAAATTTGATGAGTTAAGACCTGTAAAAATTGAGGTTGGTATTCTCGGCAACGCTGATGGTTCTGCATACATCGAACAGGGGAAGAACAAGATTCTCGCCGCGGTTTACGGACCAAAAGAAGTTCATCCTAGGCACTTAGCCCTACCCGACCGCGCTTTACTCCGTTGCCGCTATCACATGGCGCCCTTCTCAGTTGAGGAAAGAAAGTCTCCCGCCCCGTCGAGAAGGGAAGTGGAACTATCCAAGGTGATTCGGGAGGCTCTGGAGCCATCGGTCTTCGTCGAATATTATCCACGAACATCCATTGACATTTTCATCGAGGTTTTACAAGCGGACGGTGGAACGAGATGCGCGGGTATCACAGCTGCTTCTCTTGCATTAGCTAACGCTGGAATTCCCATGCGAGATTTAGTTGTTGCATGTGCGGCTGGAAAAGTGGAAGGACGTTTGGTGGTTGATTTAACTGACCTTGAAGATAAGGGGGGTGAAGCAGACTTACCCCTAGCTTTGATGCCTAACTTAAACGCTATAACCTTGCTTCAGATGGACGGAAACCTAACGACTGACGAGTTCGAAAAAGTTGTCAACCTCGCCATCAACGGCTGCAGAAACCTCTATACACTCCAAAAAGAAGTGTTAAAGTCAAAATACATTGCTGTTAAGGAGGCTGTAGAGGAATGAGTTCTTCATCCATGGTTACACGGGTAAAACAGAAACGAATCGCTGAGCTAATCTCAAGCGGAAAGAGACTTGACGGACGAGGGTTAACTGATTATCGTGAAATCAAATTAGAGGTGGGAATCATTGAACGTGCTGAGGGCTCTGCTCGCGTGCGCCTTGGCAAAACCGAAGTGATGGTTGGAACCAAAATCGAGGTCGGCCAGCCTTTTCCAGACGTACCCAATGAAGGCGTCCTCACCGTTAACGCTGAACTGGTGCCCTTGGCGTCTCCTACCTTTGAACCAGGACCGCCAGATGAAAACTCGATAGAACTAGCGAGAATCGTTGACAGAGGCATAAGAGAGTCAAAGGTAATTGAACTAGAAAAGCTATGCATTGAGCCGGGAAAGAAGGTTTTCGTAGTCTTCATCGACGTTTACGTTCTTAATCACGATGGAAATCTAATAGACGCCTCAGCCATGGCAGCCTTAGCCGCTTTGCTCAACACAAAGATGTTTAACTATGAAGTTGAGGGTGGAGAAATTAAGGTAAAGCCGGGTTACACTCCCCTTCCAATCAGAAACTATCCGGTGGCTGTCACCTTTGCCAAGATAAACGACAAGGTTGTAGTGGACCCTTGGCTTGAGGAGGAACAAGTCATGGAAACCAGGCTTACGATAACCATGGACAAAGAAGGAAAGATTTGCGCGATACAGAAGGGGGGCTACGGCTATTTCACGTTACTGCAAATCTTGGAAGCCGTGAAGATAGCTCGAGAAAAAACTGAAGAGTTGCGAAAGCTTATGGTGAAGGGCTGATGGGTCGCCGAAGAAGAACAAAGAAGGTTGGTATGGCAAGGGGACTCGGGTCTCGCTACGGCGGAACCGTGAGGAAGCGCTACGTCAAAGTGCTTTCAGAGATGAAGAAAGCCCATAAATGTCCCCAATGCGGCTCTGAGTCAGTTCGACGGAAAAGCGTGGGCGTTTGGAATTGCAAAAAATGCGGCCTCACCTTCACGGGCGGCGCCTACACTCCGGCTACAAAGCTTGGGGTTGTGGCGAAACGTGCTGTGAAGGGCGTACCAGCTCCAGAAGTCCTGATAGAAGAGGAAAAGTGAAAATTCATAGTTAACTGCCTGAAACCATTTTCCTGAAACGGTGGCAGAAGTGATACTGCTAACCACTTCTCGGAGACCAACGAGGAGAATAAGAACGCTTTGTCACGATCTTGCACGCTCCATTCCAAACGTTTTGCGAATCAACAGAGGCAAGCTGAGTCTGGATGAAGTAGCTGAAAGGGCGCTTGAACTCAACGCGGATCGGGTCGTTGTTGTTGATCGATGGAAGGGGGGACCCGGAACAATCAAGCTTTTTCGAGTGGAACCAGCCGGCTTAACCCCTGTTCCTCCCTTGATGTACGTCGCTGGCATCAGGCTTCAAAGAGAATTCGAGACAGGAACAAAGGCTGTTCGATCGCTAGCTGTGACCACGGCGCCAGAAAGTTCCTCTGAAATCACGAAAATCGCAGAGAATTTATCGAGTTTCCTCAATTTTCCCTTGGCATCAATAGACGAAGCCGCTTCAAAATATCAGGCTTCGATGCACGTTTCACACAATGCTTCGGGGCATATCCAGGTCACGTTTATGCTTCTTCCTCAAATGGTTGAAATAGGTCCTCGAATCACCATGTCACGTGTGATGTGGGAAAGCCAGAAATGAAGGCTCAAGCTGTTATCCGCCTAAATTTTTCGTCTGAAAAACAACTGAAAGTTGTGCTAGAGGCTTTAAAACCGGAAACCAGAATTCCTCCAACCCGTCGCTCAAAAGTCCAGATTATGAGTGAAGGAAACAGCTTAACGCTGAGTTTCGAGGCAACGGACACTTCAGCCCTAAGAGCCATCATAAACTCTTATCTCCGATGGATACATCTGGCGAAAACCGTAGTAAAATCCGTCAATGAATTCAGTACCAAAGGCGTTTCGAGTGAAAACGCTTAATTAACGCGAAACCATAATGCTGAAAGAGTTTGGAGACAACGGTTTGAGGAGTCTAACTAGATGAGTGAGGATATTTCGAGTCTTCCACCCCAAGTTCAACAACGGCTGCTGAGGCTCCAGCAACTACAGCAGACACTGCAAGGAGTTTTGACGCAAAAGCAGCAACTCGAATTGGAACTCACCGATGTTGAGCAGGCGTTAAGCGAGCTGGAGACGCTGGCCGACGATGCAGTAATTTACAAATCCGTTGGCGCTCTTCTTGTGAAGTCGGAAAAAGCGAAAGTGACAACCGAGCTAAACGAGCGAAAAGAGCTGTTGAACATGAGAATCAACGTGTTGGGCAAGCAGGAGGAGCGGCTGCGGACCCAAGCGAAGGATTTGCAAGGGAAGCTGCAACAAGATTTGCGTCCTATTTCGCCTCCTCCTTAAGGTGGAATCTCTTGGAAGAGATAGGGATACCTGAACTTACCTCTGGGCAAGTGGAAAAACTTTGCGAAATTGGGGAGGAGGCTGCAAGAAAATACATCCTATCTAAGGTTCCCCCTCGCAGAGTGTCTGTTCTCAACATAACAGTTGACACCGAGGGAACGAAACCCATCACTGTAAATGTTGATGTAGAGGTCACTTTGTCGCCCCTTATGAAAGATTACGATGTTAAAAAATTGACCACAGAAGCTACGAAAATGGCTTTTGATTCCATTGAAAAATACCTGAGGGAACTCGCATGCAAATCCACGAAATAACCTCTCTAATAGACAGGCTTAACGCCAAACTGGTTGTTTTGTTATGTCACCATAACGCTGATCCAGACGCCGTGGGCGCCGCCTTCGCCTTCTCTACATTGTTAGAACGTCTGCGACCTGAATTAAACATCGAGATAGCAGCAGCCCAAGGAGCCAGCAAACTTTCCAAATCTATGCTGAAAGCGTTACCCGTGAAACTGACAGAGCAGCCTCGTATCAAGGAAGCGAGCCTCATCGTTTTATTGGACACGAACACCATCCAACAGTTGGGTGAGTGGAGCAAGAGGGTGAAAGCGTCTAATTCTCCCCTCATCGTAATTGATCATCATGCGAGTCACCCAGAAACTGAACGCATTGCCACGATGTTGGTGACTGATGAAGAGGCTTCATCTACCTGCGAGATAGTCTATCGATTTTTCAAGGAGGCAGAAGTCGAGATAACCGAAGTCGAAGCAAAAGCTCTTTTTCTTGGAATAGCCTTCGACACAAGGCACTTTGTCATGGCGAAGTCTACCACCCTTAAAATCGTAGCCGATCTAATCGACGCGGGGGTGAACGTCGAAGAAGCTTTGTCTCTTCTTTCTTTGCCCATGGAGTATTCAGAGCGCATAGCAAGGCTTAAGGCAAGTCGACGCGTGAAACTCATGAAGATCCAAGGTTGGCTAATTGCGCTTTCCCACGTTAGCGCCTACCAAGCCTCGGCTGCCAGAGCCCTGATTGGGTTGGGAGCCCACGTTGCCATTGTTGCTGGTCAAAGAGGAGAAACTATTCAAGTCAGCCTAAGATCGTCCCAGGTTTTTCATGAGAAAACTGGAATACACTTAGGTAGCGACGTAGCTAAGCCCTTGGGCGAATATCTACACGGTATGGGTGGAGGCCATTCGGTGTCGGCTGGAGCTAATGGAGTTGGGGATGTTGAAGCCACTCTGAAGCGTTGCATAAGGCTTCTGAAGCAGAAGTTGAAGTAACTCTTTTTTAAGTAGCTACTCTTTTATGGATGAAAACTTCTGCCAATAACACGGCGGACGAGACATTGCCAGTCATTGAAACAAGAAATCTAACATACACGTATCCGGGGGCAACAAAACCAGCCATCCAAGACGTGACCATAACCATTGAAAAGGGAGAATTCGCGATTCTAACAGGCCCCAGCGGCTGTGGGAAGACAACCCTCTGCCGGTGCTTCAACGGTCTCATCCCTCATTTCTATGGCGGAAAATTTGAAGGCGATCTGGTAGTTGCCAGCCTCAAAGTGGTTGAGCATTCAATATACGAGCTCGCCCGACACGTTGGCCTTGTTTTCCAGAATCCGGAGAATCAACTCTTCGCGTTGTCTGTTGAAAAGGACGTAGCTTTCGGTCTTGAAAATCTTGCAGTGCCCAGAGACGAGATGAGAAAACGCGTTGATTGGGCTCTTCAAATAACTGGCATAGAAGAGCTTAGTGAAAGGTCGCCCCACGAGCTTTCTGGAGGACAACAGCAGAGGGTTGCCATAGCTTGCGTGCTGGCGATGCAGCCGGATGTGATGATACTGGACGAGCCGACTTCCTTCCTCGATCCGGTTGGCGCTCAAAAAATTTTCGAAGTGATTAACGATTTAAACAAAAAATTAGGCGTCACAATAATACTTGTCGAGCATCGGTTGGATTTAGCCTCAAAATACGCCAACCATGTTATCGTTATGGATAAAGGAAAAGTTGTGCTAGACGGCAAGCCTCGAAACGTCTTCAACTCTGAAAAAGCCCGCTTAATCGGCGTTGGCGTCCCAAAAGCAACCAGGCTTTATCAGATTCTCAGGGAAAGCGGAGTTCATCTCGGCAAGATTCCTGTGACTTCTGAGGAAGCCTCTATTCTCCTAAGGGAGGCTTTGAAGCGTGATTGAGGTTAAAGACGTTTATTTCACCTATCCTAACGGCGTTGAAGCCCTCAGGGGAGTTTCTCTCACCATTTCTGATGGAGATTTCATGGCTGTTATGGGTCAGAATGGTGCGGGGAAAACAACGCTTGTGAAGCATTTCAATGGATTGCTGAAGCCTACGAGGGGAGAAGTTGTTGTCGATGGAGTCAGCACCCGAGAGGTAAGCGTAGCCCAACTCGCCCGAAAGGTTGGATTCGTCTTCCAAAATCCGGATCACCAGCTTTTCTGCGAAACCGTGGAGGACGAGGTTGCCTTTGCCCTTCGAAACTTTGGTTTTGAAGAAGAAGCCATTAAGAGGCGGGTTACTTGGGCTTTAAATCTTCTGGATGTGGAACAGTATCGCACAGCGTCCCCATTCATGCTAAGCGGCGGAGAAAGAAAGAGAGTTGCCCTAGCTTCGATTCTCGCTTGGGACCCTAATGTTGTCATTCTTGACGAGCCAACGATCGGTCAAGATCATCAGCAAAAGGAGAAACTTCGGCATTTTATTTCACAATTGAACGCCCAGAAGAAAACGGTTGTCGTTGTCACTCATGATGTCGAGTTTGTGGCAGAGTGCAACCCCAGAGTTGTGTTGATGTCTGATGGGAAAATTGTGGCTGACGGAGGCGCGGAAGAAATTTTGACAAACCCGAAGCTTGTTGCGCAGGCTTCTATTGTGCCTCCGCAGATAACCCAGATTTTTCTGGGACTCTCTGATTTAGGGTTGCAAACAAACGTGATCGACGTCCATGAAGCGAGAAGGGTTTTGCTTGACTTATGGAGGCTGCCCCATGAGCGTCTTTGAGGGCTTTAGGTTTAGGAGGGTTTCCTCGGTTATTCACAGGTTGGATCCGCGAGTTAAATTCTTCTACGTTTGCGTCTTGTTTGTGATGGCTATTATGTTCAGCGAGTTGCTGCCTCTAATCCTGCTATTTTTCGTTCCGTTGCCCTTTGTTTTGGTGGCTGGCGTCCAGCGGGAATGGATTCGATCTATGAGAGGTGCCTTATTCTTGGCGGTCATCATTTTTCTATCCAACTTTCTTTTCAAGTACTTCTATACTCAATATCCTAGGGCGCCCTCAGCATCTCTGCTAGAGTATTCCTTCGCCATGACCCTTCGTTTCATAGTTTTGGTGAGTTCGTTTTCCATATTCTTTCTAACAACTTCCCCAGACCATTTGGGTTTGGCGCTAGAACAAAGTCACGTTCCATACGAGTTTTGCTTCGCCTTCACCACCGCGGTTCGTTTTGTTCCTGTTTTGGCTGAGGAGGCCCAAACCATTATGGACGCTCAGAAGGCTAGGGGCCTAGAACTAGAGCGTGGAAACTTCATAAAAAGGGTGAGAAATTACATTCCCATTCTTATTCCGCTTATAGTAGGCGCCATCAGAAGAAGTTTAGAGTTGGCAGAGGCCATGGAGTCTCGGGCTTGGGGAGCAAGCGAAAAACGCACAAACCTCTATGTGCTCGAGATGAAGAGGGCGGATTACAGCCTAGCGTTAGGTTCCGTTCTCATGTTGATTTTCGTCATCTACATTCGGCTTTTCCTTCCCGTTCCTTCACTAGCCGTGTTATTAAGCGTTTGATTCGTCCCAAAGTGATCAGTTTGTGTCAAATCAACTTTTGTGCCGCTTTGCCAATAAATTTACTGGATGGTGAATTTCATGTCAATGAAGTTTCGGGTTATCGTTGATGAGCGAGAAAAGCCTTCTGGAGTTCCTCTGTTGCTTAGAGAGTTTGGTTTACAAGTTGAGTACCGAATGCTGGACGTAGGCGACTATGTGGTTTCTCCAGAGTGCGCCGTCGAGCGAAAAGCGGAAAGAGACTTCCTTAAATCTTTATATTCTGGCAGGCTTTTTGATCAGGCTCATCGACTATGCGAAATCTATGATCGTCCAGTCTTGGTAGTTGAGGGAAAACCACCCCTTTTTGTAGGGGAAATGGCCAAGCCTCGAGTTTTCTGGGGCGCCCTGACCACGCTAGCCTTTGAATATGGCTTAAGCGTGTTTTTTACCGCCGACGCTAGGCAAACCGCCGATTTAATCTACACCCTAACAAAGCGTAAAGGGCTTGTTCGACCGAGGGTTCCTTTAATTCGTAAAAAGCTTAAGGTAAGGAGCTTGGAGAAAAATCAGCTCTTCTTAGTTTCTAGCCTTCCCGGCGTTGGACCTAAACTCGCCGACCGTGCCCTCAGAAGATTTGGAACGGTTCGTAGAGTTTTCTCAGCTTCGGTGGCTGAGTTTTCTTCGGTGGATGGAATTGGAAGGATAAAGGCTGAAAAAATTGCTGAAATCTTGGATGCCCATTATCATCCAGCTGAAATACCGCCCAAACAACTTCGCCTTTGATAAGACCAGAAAATTTTTAACCAGTAGGATAGAATTGCCTCTACCGGGGCAAAACTTGAAGTGGTTGAGGGCTGCGTCGAAAGAAATCTTGGAGGGTGCTCAAAAGGCAATAGATGAGCTTGACATGAACCGAGTGGAGAAGCTCATCCAGATGATTTTGGATTCGAGGGAAAAGAAGATTTTTGTTGTCGGCGTTGGGCGAAGCGGGTTTGTAGGACGAGCCTTCGCTCTGAGGCTCATGAACTTAGGATTTAATGTTTACTTTTTGGGCGAAACCATCACTCCAGCCGCTGGAAAAGAAGATTTAGTCATAGCTATTTCCGGTTCGGGCACGACCAAGTTTGCCCTAACCGCGAGTTCGGCTGCAAAAGAAATTGGGACAAAGGTGGCTGCAGTAACGTCGTATCCCGAGTCTCCTCTTGGAGACCTTGCTGACATCGTTGTGCCCGTTGGAGGTCGAACAAAGTTGGGTTGGCCCAAAGAGGAAGACTACCTAGCTAGACAGATTCTCGGTGAACGCGAAACCTTGAGCCCCCTTGGATCCATATTCGAAAACAACTGCATGGTCTTCCTTGACAGCCTGGTTGTAGAGCTCATGCATAGGCTTGGAAAAACAGAAGAGGAGATGAGGAAACTCCACGCCACCATCGAGTAAACCTTAAAAGTTGCGGCTATTTATCGTGCTTGAACTGCAGAGACAAAGGGGTAGATTAACATTCGCAAAAAGTGGAAAAAGAAGCGAGTGCGTCGAACGAAAAAGAAAAGGGAACGAAGACGCCAGAGGTACAAGTAGGAAGCGTTCTAAAACTACAACAGAACCTTGTCTAATTCGAATTCTTCATGAATCGCCCGAACAGCCTTTTCTCCATCGATTTCCTTAACCACAAATGAAATGTTGAGTTCAGACGATCCCTGGGCTATCATGCGCACGTTTATTCCTTTTCGCGCAATCGCCGTGAATATTCTAGAGGCTACTCCAGGCGTGCCCTTCATGCCGGCGCCCACGACAGCAACTACGCAAACATCGTCTTCCGTCATCACTTCGCGTATTAACCCCCTACCCAGAAGGGCTATTTCCAGCGTGCTGACAGCCTTCTCTAGTAAGCTTCTCTGGATTATGAAGGAAATATTGGCTTCTGAGACGCTTTGCGAAATCATTAGGATGTTAATGTTTTCTTTTCCAAGTACATCGAAAACTTTTGCAGCTGTTCCCGGGGCGCCAACCATACCGGCTCCGCTGACATTAACCAGCGCCACATCTTTAACCAAAGTTATGGCCTTCAATACGTCTCCAGGTTTGATTCTCTGCTCCTTAACTATGAGAGTTCCCGGGTTTTCTGGATTGAAGGCGTTTCTTATTCTGACGGGTATATTCTCTTCCATAGCTGGCTCCAAGGCTCTCGGATGCATAGCCTTTGCCCCGAAGATAGCCATCTCTGTTGCTTCTTGAAAGGAAATTTGAGGCATGGTTTTCGCCGAGGGAACAATTTTTGGATCAGAGGTCATCAACCCGTCTACGTCGGTCCATATCCAAACTTCATCTATGTCTAGTGCGGCTCCTAGAATGGTGGCTGTGTAGTCAGAGCCTCCTCGACCGAAGGTTGTGGTTACGCCGTCTTGAGTTGCAGCTATGTAACCCGTCACAACTGGAACAATTCCTTTTCCAAGTAAGGGCTCAATTTTTTCTCTAACCTGATGCTTGGTTACGTTCATAAGGGGGCTGGCTTCTCCAAAGTTGGAGTCAGTCACTATTCCTACATCCTTTCCAGTGTAGTGTTGGGTGTTTAGTCCTAAGTCTCGTAGGACCCCCCAGACGATAGGCGTTGATAACCTTTCTCCGAAGGATAAAACATAATCTTTTGATTTCGGGGTTAGCTCACCAAGATAGATGATTCCTGTTAAAACTTTTTCAAGCTCATCAACCGTTGCTTTAGTTATTCGTTCTACTTCATCTCGTATGACCTTATTCTCAACAGCTTTTCTTGTGGCTGCCAAATGTTTTTGGGCAATTTCTTTTTTAAATTCATAAATGTAGTCTCGGTTTCCATTTTTCGCTTGCCCCGAAGCTTCAACAAGCTTGTCTGTAACTCCTTTCAACGCAGAAACTACAGCAACAATCGCGTATCCTTGACCAACATAGTTGGCAATTAAATTAGCTATGTGCCGAATATTTTCGCCGCTTGCTACGGAGGTGCCTCCAAACTTCATAACTATCCTTTTCAAGGCGCTTCACGCTACCATTCTAGTTGCTAGGTTTTGTTTTATGTCTAGCAGGTCTCTTAATATGGCGCTGGCGGTCTCCATGCCGCCGGCTCCCCGCCCTATGAGGGTTTCCTCGCCAGCAAACTCTGAAAGGAATGTTACGGCGTTGAGGACTCCTCCAACGCATAGGGGATCATGTCTGGATATCTCGGTGGGCATGACCTTCAAGTCGTCGTTAATGGACCCTATAAGCTTAATTGTGCAGCCCTTCTTGGCAGCTTCTTCTAAGGCTTGTAACGTAACGTTGCGTATACCCTGAATTTTCACATTCTTTAAGGTAACTTTTTTGTTCATTATCCAGTTTGCCATGATGACCAGTTTGCAGGCGACGTCTAATCCGTCGATGTCCATTGTTGGATCAGCCTCGGCGTATCCAAGCTTTTGGGCGTTCTTAAGGGCATGTTGAAATGGGATACGTCTTTCATCCATTTCTGTTAGAATGTAGTTTGTTGTTCCGTTCAGTATTCCTCTAATGGAGATGATTCTGTCTCCTAACAGGCATTTTTTGGCTAGGTCTAGAACTGGGGTTCCTGCACCAACGGTTCCGCTGAACCTTAGATAGACCCTGTTGTAGTCGGCTAGCTCAGTTAAGGCTGGTAGAGCTAGGGCGAGGGGTCCCTTGTTCGTGGTAACCACATGTTTTCCACTCCTAAATGCGGCTTTGATGTGGGCTAGGGCGGGTTCTCCGCCTTTAATGTTGGTGGGAGTTACTTCAACCATGGCCTCAGCTTCAACAGACTCTATCACATCCAACGCTGACATGTCGGGATGCCCATCTTCAGGACTAAGCGCCACCGTTCCCTTTTCAGCCTTCAGAGACAACATTTTCTCCAAATCCAGTCCCTTCGAGTTTACTGCGGCTCCTCCCCTATCTACGATAGCCACAACCCTTGGACGAAAACCATGATTTTTGATAAGCTCTGCTTCTCTACGTAGGAGTATTCGTGCGAAACTCTGGCCGACAACTCCACAGCCTATCAAAATTATTCTCATTGCTGGTCACCTGGAAACTACAGTTGCTGGAATAATCCTGGAAAGTCCTAGAAGCTTCTCAATGGATTCCATTTCTGCATCAACCTCAAAGGGCTTTTCACTTATCTTCACTGCGACGTCGGGGTCCTTTAACCCATGACCAGTTGCCACGCAAACTATAACCTCGTCTTTATCGATTTTTCCAGATTCAAATAGTTTCTTTAGACCAGCAACTGAAGAGGCGCTTGCCGGTTCCACGAATAGACCCTCAGACTTGGCAAGCATCTTTTGGGCTTCCAAGATTTCTTTGTCTGTCACGGTTTCCGCCGTGCCTTTAGACTCCCTTATGGCTCTTAAGGCTTTTTTCCAGCTAACCGGAGCTCCAATTCTTATGGCTGTTGCGATGGTTTCAGGTTTATTTATGGGCACGATTTGGTTGCTTCCGTTTTTGATTGCCTTTGCTATGGGCGCCGCGCCTTGGGCTTGGATTCCGGTCATTTTTGGAAGTTTTTCTATTAGGCCAAGTTTATGAAATTCGGTGAAGCCTTTCCATATGGCGCTTATGTTGCCAGCGTTGCCTACGGGTAACACCACTCTATCTGGCGCTTCTCTGTTCAGTTGGTCGCAAATTTCATAGGCTAGGGATTTCTGCCCCTCCAATCTGTACGGGTTGATGGAGTTGAGGAGGTAGACTTCCCTATGCTTTTCTGACAATTCCAGCACCATTTTCAAAGCTTGGTCAAAATCTCCTCGAATCTGCACAACTTTCGCTCCGTAAACCATGGCTTGCGCCAGTTTTCCATAGGCAATTTTGCCGGATGGTATGAGGACAATGCATTGGAGTCCTGCCTTGGCGGCATAGGCAGCTAAGGAGGCGGATGTGTTGCCTGTGGAGGCGCAGATGACGGTTTTCATGTTTAGTTCCACAGCTTTAGTTATTCCAGTGGTCATACCTCTGTCCTTGAAGGAGCCCGTTGGATTTTCACCTTCATTTTTCACGTAGAGGCGTCTAAATCCCAGAAGGTTTCCTAGGCGCTGGCATGAGTGAAGTCCGGTTCCCCCCTCGTTTAACGAAACTATTTTTGAGGGGTCGCGAATCGGCATGAAATCCTTGTATCGCCATACTGACAGGGGCAGGGTTTGCCAGTTGCTTTTTTCGAGTTTCGCCTTTATGGCGTCGTAGTCGTATTTGACTTCCAGTAGGTCTCCGCATCGTTTGCATGAGTAGAGAATTTCGTCTGCGTCGTATTCTTGTCCGCAGGCTATACAGGCTTGGTGTATCATTATTCCACCTCTAGTAGGGAAACTCCTTTTCCAGGTTTTGTGCATATGGTGGTGGCACTTACGCCAGCGGATTTAAATCCTTCTTCCATGGCTTCGGCAACTTTAGAGGCATCAGTCTTTTCTGTGTTTAGTATGGCTATCATTGCGGGTCCGGCGCCGCTGATGGCTACGCCACATGCACCTGCTTCTAAGGCTCTTTCCCTAACTTCTTGATAGCTTGGAACTAGGAATGCTCTGGCGGGTTCAACAACCGCGTCTGCCATGGATTTTCCTATGAGGTCTACGTTGCCTGTGGCGAAACCAGCAGCCATGGTGGCGGCGTGTCCTACATTGTGAACAAGTTTCTCTATTGAAACGGTTTTTGGTAATACTGAACGGGCCTTCTCAGTTTTCTTAGGTGGCGTAGGCACTTTTGGAATGGCTATACACACGCCTAGATTTGGCGGAGACTCCAGGCGAATGACCTCTAATGGACTGTAAGACTTGATTATGATGAAGTCGCCGTAGATGGCGGCGGAAACGTTGTCCGCGTGTTCGAAACCAGCTGAGGCTATTTCGCCCTTGGCAGCCAACCGAATCAACTGCTTATGGTCTAGTTTGAGGTTGAACAAATGGTTTAATCCGAAGGCAACGGCTGCCGCTGAAGCTGCACTGCTGCCTAAACCTACGCTGGGTAGAATTCCCTTTTCAAGCTTAATCATGAGTCCTGTTTTTAAAGAAAATTCTTCTAGAATTTGTTTGGCGACGACTCCCGCCGTGTTCTTCTCGGGGTCTGTGGGTATAGTATCCGCGGCTAGGCCTGAAACCTTGATTTTAATGCCTTTGGAGAAGGGAGCTATTGTGACTTTGTCGCTTGGATTTTCAAGGGCTAGGCCGAAAACGTCGAAACCTGGGCCTAGGTTGGCGGTTGTGGCCGGGGCTTTGACGACTACTTTGTTTGGTGGTGATGCACCGCGTTTCCTTCCAGCTCGTAGAGTGATATTGAAGCCTCCCTATTAAAGTTACGTTTTGCTATAATAATCATGTTTTGCATGTCGCCTAGTTTCGCTAACGCGATTCCATCTATTCCATGACGAAAAACGATTTCAGATACGAATTTCAAATTCATAATGTTTTTCAGCAAATTTCGATATTGATGTAGAACACGGGAAGAAATGATAGAAAAAATGAGGCTGACAACCATCTGGGTTTCGCCAGATACTTACAGAAAACTTCTTGAGGTTGAGAGAGTTTTAGTGACGAAAAATAGTGGCACTACAAGTCCTGACGATGCCGTAAAGGAACTGATAGAATTTTGGAAAAAACATCAGTCTCAGATAAAAGAGATGTTCATAAGTTTATAACTTCTGGTGATTCTTGTTTAAAATTCCGTTAGACTTCACGATTACTCTTTATTTCTCGTCCTCTTACCGATTGATTAAAATTAGATTACAACGTTAGCTTTTCTAGTGTTCTTCATGACTAGAGTTGCCATTGTAAAGGGAACAAATCCTCATGATATGACGGTTAAAGCCTTAGAAATGGTAAATGCGGATAAGGTCCTCTCAGAGGAAAAGTCCATTCTGATAAAGCCCAACTACATAAACGCAAAGCACCCGTCAACAGGAATCACCACTGACAGCAGAGTCATCGAGGGCGTAGTCGAATTCTTGAAGCAACACAACGCAAAAGAAATCATAATTGGCGAGGGAAGCGGATTCGCAGACACCTTTGAAGCCTTCCAAGTAGCCGGCGTAGACGCCGTGGCAGAAAGATGGAACGTAAAACTAGTCGACCTTAACAAAGACGAATTCGTCGAGGTTAGACCCCCAAACCCGCTAGCCTTAAAAAAGGTGAAGATAGCCAAAACCGCCCTAGAGAGCACAATCATCAGCGTTCCAAAACTAAAGCCCCACAGATTGGCTCGCATCACCTTGAGCCTAAAGAACATGATGGGAGCAGTGACCCCTAAAGGTGCAATACACAATCATCTAAGCGAAAAAATCGTTGACCTAGCTTCAATAATAAAACCAAGCGTGGCAGTCATAGATGGAATAATCGCCGGAGAAGGCCACGAAACAAGTGGAAACCCCGTGGAGATGAACCTAGTTATTGCGGGAGCAGACCCTGTTGCCGTAGACGCCGTTGGCGCGGCAGTAATGAGTATACCTCCAGAAAGCGTCAAACACCTACGCTTAGCGGAAGAGAAGGGGCTTGGAACATGTAACTTAAAAGAGATAACGGTGCTAGGCGAACCCATAGAGAAGGTGAAGAAGAAGCTTAGAACATCCTTCTTATCCAGATTTCTTGTTCATCTAGGCTAACCTGCAGAAGATTAATTATCCAGATTTTGGTCTTCTAGGGGTTATGGAAACGCTGAGCTTCATTGCTTCTGTAGTCTTTTGGAGCGCTACCGGAGCTTTGTCCCCCGGTCCTTTATTTTTCGCCGCTATTTCGCATGGCCCTAGGTCAGGAGCTAGAAGTGGCCTCGCTCTTTCCATAGGGCACACTTTGGTCGAGTTCCCCCTTGTTGTTCTGTTGGCAATTGGTCTTCTAACAGTTGCAAATCAGCTGATCGCCAAGCTATCAACGGGAGTCGTGGGGGGGATAGCCCTCCTTCTCTTCGGCATCATTCAGATACGTGATTCCCTTTCCCCTAGATTTGGCACGCCCAGATCCAGCGGGTTACCTTCTTGGAACCCTCTGCTGATAGGGCTTGTTTTAACTGGTTTGAATCCATTCTTTGTAGTTTGGTGGTTCACAGTTGGACTGGACAAACTGATTCTTCCATCTCTATCCCTGCTGGTGTTTGCGTCTCTAGCTGGCGTCGTGGTCATGTATGTTTGTCATGTGTGGATGGATTTCGCTTGGCTTATAATCGTGGCTCATTTTACGCGTGTAGGAACCAACGTGGCGGGCACCAAGTGGTATAGAATAGTCATGATGTTATTCGGACCAGTCCTAATCTGCTTTGGACTCTTAGGTTTATACCAAGCTTATCTTGCTTTGTCAATTCTATGAGTCTAAGGACTACCTAAGTCAACAGAAAAAGGACTCCAAAATCAGTGAATGGATGTGACAAAATTTTAATTTTGGTTTTTCATTTTCCTCAAGGGGGAACGCTGGTAAATGTCTGAACGAAGACGAAGATGGATGAAGAAGAAGAGAAAGAAGAAAACAGGAGCAAGAAAAAGTCTTCAACGGGAAGTTAAAAACTAAATCATAATTTTACCGTATATGTCCTAAAATTGTATAAGAACTCTAATTTTCAGTCTTCCACCCAGAAATCAAATGTGAGACGCGAGATTATAAATAAGTCGTCGCTCACCTTTATATGTTTAGCTCCTTTCGGAAATGATACGACTTTTTAATGGCGACACCGACAATATTTCGTTAGGGATAAAAGATGAGCGAAAGAAAAGGGGAGAAAAGGGCACTCTATCCGCCCCCAGTACCGGGAAAGCCTGAGGAAAGGAGGTGGCCGTCGCCAACCCCGCTGCCCATGTTTCCAACAGAAGACGTTGGCAAAGTGCTCAAACAGATTCTAGATCGGCTGGATGCCATAGAAAAGCGACTGGAAAGAATAGAAAAATTGTTAGCGGAAAAAAGGCCTCTCCCATAAAACGACGCGGAAATCGCAGAGAACAGAAACAGCCTTGCATCATCGTCTACTAAAAAGGGAAACTAAGCCGTTTTCTAACGTATTTTCCTGTGAGGGGGATAGGCTGACCACACTTTGGACATTTCTTATCATCAGCAACCTTGTATCTCACTATTGTGTAGCCCAGTCGCTGGATGAGTTCTTCTCCACAGTTGGGACAGTACGTATTCTCATATTCATGTCCTTGAACGTTTCCAAGGTAAGGATAAAGAACTCCGGCTTTCCGGGCCATTTCACGGGCCTTCTCCAGCGTTTCAACTTTTGTGGGCGGGTTATGGAATTTGTAGGCTGGATAATACCGAGTGAAGTGTAAAGGTGTTTCCGGTCCCGCTTCCTTCAAGTGTTTCTCTATCACCCATCTTAGGCAATCTTCATCGTCGTTGACGTCCGTGACCACCAAATTCACGATTTCCACGTGAAAACCCATCTTCTTGGCTTCTCGCGCGTTTCTCCAAACCTTCTCCACGTCTGCTCCGCCACAGTATTTCTGGTAAGTCTCAGCGTCGCCTTTCAAATCTATTTTAAGCCCTTCCATGCCTGACTCCCTCAGCAGCCTCAAGGCTTCTAAGGTCATGTAGCCGTTGGAAACGTAGCAGCAGTAAAGCCCCCTTTCGCGACCCATCCTAAAAACGGGAACAACCCAGTCCGTCAAGATAGTGGGTTCTTGAAAACTCACGCATAAGCCTTCGTCCCCTCCCCGAAGAGCCGCCTCAACAATTTTCTCAGGAGAATAATAGTTTGATTTGGCGGGGTTAGGCTCAGTTTTTGAGAGGTGAAAATTTTGGCACCAAATGCAGTCGAAGTTGCATGACCATGTGGAAAAGGTTAGGGCTGTTGAGCCGGGCCAATAGTGGAAGAAGGGTTTGATTTCGATGGGTCTGCTTTCTAGGGCGCTGAGGTCTCCGTAAACAATCGTGTACAACTTACCATCCACATTCATTCTAGTCTTACAGAATCCTTTAAGACCCGGTGAAATCAAGCATCTTCTCTCGCACAAGCCACATCTAACCTTGTTATCCGACTGCTTCTTGTAGAGTAGGGCTTCGTGAACCGTGGGATATTGCAGTAGTTCCTCCACTTCCAACACTACGCATAGAAAAAATACTGTGGGTTACATAACCTTTTCAGAAAGCCCAGCTAATGACCTGTCTTTTGGGATAGAGCTAGCCTTTCCTGAGCCCTGTTCGAGCAATCAATATTCCCGCCAGTGAGAAGATTAGTGCAAAGCCTATTAGAAACTGGAAGTCCACTGCAACTTTAGCCGCGTCAAACCCCGTGCTAGAGTGTAGAATAAACGTCCTTACAGCATCCGCCGCATACGATATCGGGTTAAACTTAGCGATTGTTTGAAGCCATTCAGGCATCTGCTTTACTGGAAACAGAGCATTGCTGGCAAACATGAGCGGAAGATTCAGTAGATTTGCAACAGCGATGACGGTTTCATGGCTCTTAATCCTAATTGTAATCGCCAAGAACAATGACGAAAGTCCCAAACCTAACAAGAACAAGGCAGCCAACACTCCCAAAAATCTAGTACTCCGAAGGCATCTCCAACTTGCAACCCAAAGGCGAAGGCAATGCCAAAGATGAGCAAAACTTGAAACATACCTCTAATCACGCTGGAACTCACCTTTGCAAGTACGATGGAGCCCCTAGGAATTGGAGCCACAAGAAGTTTGTTTAGGAATCCAAATCTTCGATCCCAGACCACCGACATGCCGGTGAACATGGAAGTGAACAACACAATAACTGACAACATTCCGGCAGCCATATACGTGAAATAGTCTGTCGTTCCGCCGAATGTTTCGCTTATCATCTGATTTAAAGCCACGCCCAATTCTGGATATTTATACGCCAACTCAGGGGGAACCGAAATAAGGCCTGTTAGGTTCAGCGCTTTTCCGAAGAGACCCAACCAAATTACTGGTTGGACAAACATCATGAAAAGCAAAAAGGGGTTCTTCATCCACTTCCTAACTTCCCTTTTAGTCAGCGCAATTGTTTCCCCTATCATCCTCTAATCCTCCTTAAAGTCATCATCCTTCTCCAAATCTCCCCAGTCTCACCTTGAGTTTCCCGCAACGATCGCCCAGTATATTCTAAATAAACTTGGTCAAGAGTCGGCTTAACCAATGAAACCTTCCTTATTCTCAGTTTCATTTTAAGCACTTTTTCCATTATCTTCGGAAGAGCCTCCTCTCCCTTTGAAACCTTGATCCTATACACGTCGCCGATTTTCTTAACGTCCTTCACCTGAGACAAAGAGCTTAACGTCTTCGTATTGTCAACAGAACTTTGAGCAAACTCCAGTTCTATTATGTCTCCACCAAGGCTATCTTTAAGGTTTTGAGGAGTATCCAAAGCCACAATTTTTCCGTGGTCTATGATGGCTATGCGGTCGCATAGAAGATCTGCTTCTTCCATGTAATGCGTCGTCAGAAACATCGTAATTCGACGCTCGTCTCTTAGTTTCTTTATGTAATCCCATACAACCACTCGAGTTTGAACATCCAAGCCTAACGTGGGCTCGTCCAAGAAAAGGACCTTTGGATAATGAATCAAACCCTCAGCAAGTTCGAGAAGCTTCCGCATTCCACCTGAATAGGTTTCGACTTTTCTGTTCGCAGCGTCGGTTAGGCCAACAAGGTTTAAAACCTCTTTAATTCTTTCTTTGGCTACTTTGGTTGGGACATGATAAAGCTTTGCTTGGAGCACCATGTTTTCCATGCCAGTTAGGTCGTCGTCAACTGTTATGTCCTGAGGCACGAGGCCTACTATTTCTCTGACCTTGTCGTCTTGCTTTTCCACGTCGAATCCATCAACCTTAGCCGATCCATCAGTAGGACTCATCAGGGTTGTAAGCATGTTTATGGTGGTGGTTTTCCCAGCGCCGTTTGGACCCAAGAAGCCGAATATTTCTCCTTCTTCCACTGAGAAGGATACATGGTCGACGGCTACAAGTGTTCCGAAACGCTTGGTTAGGTTGTTTGTTTCGATGACGGGCACCCTTTCTACCTTCACCTTGTTTGAAGCGGTTGTCTAACCTTTATCACTCTTTTAACTTCTTCGCTATTTCGTCTATTTTTTCGGCAGCTTGCTCGATGACTTCTTTAGCCTCAGCGATGACTTCTTCCGAGTACTTTTCATGCAGGCTATCCAGAAGGTTCCAACTAGCCTTCACCAGCTTCTTCCCTGCTTCAACCAGTTCACGCGTCTTTTTGGGGTATAAGTCGAACCAGGGAAGCCCGAGGAATGGAGGCATGAAAAATCCGAATCTTCTGCGAAGCTCTTCTTTTCTCTTAACATGTTCTTCAAGAAAGGCTTTGCCTTGGTCTGTTAGAGTGTAGCGTTTGATTCCAGCCTCTTGTTCTGGAACTTCTTTAGCGTATCCCTTATCTTGTAGCCACGCTATGAGGGGATAGATGGAGCCTGGACTTGGTTTCCAACGTCCGTCTGTTCGCTTCTCGATTTCATTCATGATTTCTGAGCCGGACATGGGCTTTTCATTCAGCAGTCTCAACACATAATATCTTAGGAAGCCCTTTGGAACCACCGCCATGTGTCTCATCCAATGTCTAAAGGGATGTGTGTGATGCACTTAATTTACCTCCTACTTACACATCAAATTCGATATCGACATCGATACCATATAAACCCTCCGATGCTTGCGGTTAACACCCTTTGTTAAATCGTCCAGTAGGAAAAAATCTGCAAATCTTCTCTTTTTAGTTGTGCCATAAGAAAACTTTTTATATCATCATCTTCAATAAAGCGGTTTCCTCTCTTATCAGTTTGAATGGGGATTCCTGTCTTTCTCAGTTTGTTGTCTTTCGCACTATCGGTGAAAATGTACTGCGTTCCTTCAACGGGTAAAATGAGCTTAAGGCTTGTTAGATTCTTAGCCGGAATGCTCTGGGCAATAATATAAACAACGCTCTTTGGCTTCTTTTTGATGGCTAATCCTTTGAACTCCTCCCATGTTTTGACTCGAACATTTTTCCCCATTACGTTCAATCTCTCTATCAAACCGAACTTATGCTCTTCTCACGTCTTAAATTTCCTTTTGTTCCTCGGAAACAGGTGGCGCGTTCTTAGACCAAACCTTACGAGAGACAGCATTAGTGGAACCTCCATTAAGGGCCCTATCACTGTGGCTAGAGCGGCGCCTGAATTAAGCCCATAAAGGGTTGTTGCGACTGCGATGGCGACCTCGAAGTGGCTGCTTGAACCGATAAGAGTGGTGTCTATTGAGGTTGGGTAGTCCCAATTGGACAACCATGAAACAGAGTATGTAATAACGATCATTGTGACATAGTGCAGCAAATTAGGTGCGGCAAGGTAAGCCACCAGAAGCGGATCGTTAAGGATTATCTCTCCTTGAAATGAAAACATGACGATAAGAGTAAGCAGCAACGCAATGATGGATATTCCACGTACACGTGCAAGATAAGTGGAGTCGAACCACTCCTTCCCTTTTCTGCCTATCAGTAACTTTCTGGAAATTGCCCCCAAGGATACTGGGAGAGCTATGAAAATGATTACGCTCATGGCGATCAAATCCCATGGAACCGGTATGCCACTTACGCCAAGATAAAACGCTGATTGAGGTGCGTAAAGAGCCACCATCAACAAAGCGTTGATAGTCGTGTTTATTAGCCCTTGGGCAAGATCTCCCTTGGCCAACATCATCCACCACATAACCATAGCTGTACATGGAGACATACCGAGCAGTATAACGCCAGCCCTGTACATCGGATCATCGAGGAGCAAATTTGCATACAATGTCATTATGGGCGGAGCAATGACCCAATTCGCAATTATAGTAAGAAGCATAGGTTTCGGCTTCCTTGCAGCCTTCTTAACATCGCTAAAGGCTATACCTACGACCGTTGGATACATCATGAAAAACAGGCAAATACCGATTGGAATCGATAACTTAGCGAATTTCAAAGAATCCAAATATTGACCGAAAGCTGGAAGAAACCTTCCTAACAACAGTCCTATGATTATGCATACGGCGATCCATATTGTGAGATATTTCTCGAAAATTCCAAGAGTTACTTCTTTTTTCTCAGCCAACGGCGTCTTCTCCCAGCGAGGTTCTCATTCACTTTACGATGAGGACGCTAATTGGCGAGTCGTAACATATTTTGTTGCAGACGCCTCCTATCAAGAAGGCTTTGATGGCGCCAATTCCTCTGCTTCCAACCACAACAAGGTCGAATTTCTCGTCTTCAGCCATGTCCTTAATGCCCACAAGTATTTTTTTCCAAGCCAAACTGTTATTCATATTCTTCACCGTTTCGCAGGCATGTGTCTTTCTAGACATGCGGGATATATATTCAGATATTTAAATTTATTGTTACCAGTGTTCTTTGGGCAGACCGTTTGTTATCCTATGCATAGTGAGGATGACGTATCGACTGGCCAAAAGGTTCTTTCAGAAAGGTCCAAATAACTGGGGTTCGCGCCCTATTTTGTAGTTCATAATGAGTTCTTTGTTATAGTTAGCTAAAGAATACCCAATTCATACATGTTTTCAATCAGTTTCTGATCTGCGATGCTATAGAAAACCCACTTTCCCTCTTTTCTATCCTTGACTAAGCCCGCATTCTCTAAGAGACCTAGATGATGAGAAGCCGTCGGCTGCGTCAAGTCTAGCGCAACCATCACCTCACAAACGCACATCTCCCGAACTCCGAGAAGCTTGACAATTCTCAGTCTTGTTTCATCAGCCAGCGCCTTGAAAAACCTACTTTGTTTGTCAGCTGTCTGGCTGTCTGCAATTTCGTCTGCGAGTTGTTTTAGTTCGTTTGTGTATTTTGATGCATCTTCGGCAGGGCAAATTCCTGACTCAACCAGCCGAGCCAGTCTCTTGCTTACTCTAGGTTTAGGCATCACTCGTCACTTCCTTCACTGAACAATGAAATGACATATTTAAATATATTTCTTAAACGATCTCAGCAGACGAGTCAAGATCACAACTTTTCAAGCGAGCAACGGGAAGTCACAATAGCCATCATATATGGTTGCCTGTCATCTAATACTAAACGTATTTACAACCAGTGTCCCTAAGGGTTGGATTTGGGCTCGTGGCCGCACCCTTCAAAATCATCTCAAAATAGTCTAACTCTTATCTGGTCTTCACGGGTAAATTTTCACTTTCACCGAGGACTGTCTAGGGTTTTTCTGTTTGTTGCGTCGCTGGTCTTTTAAACTCTTTGAGAAAGCGAGAAAAATGGTGGAGTGTTTGGAGAGAATCCGCTACTGGGGTGTATGTAATAAGGCTTTGATGCAGTGTCATCAGATAATGGAAACCTTTGAGGGTTCAAAGGAAACTTTACGGTATATCCAACGTGTGGAGGAAGCCTTGAAAAGGCTAGTGGCCACAAATTAGTAGAATCAAATTGAGCATTACGTATCGAACCAAGACCTGAATCAGGCGGACGCAAATTGTCGCTTAAGCCTTTTTTCAGACAACGAAAGGGAGCATTCGTACTCGTAGATTACCCGTGAAGTCAAGGTCCACGTTTCAAGCATCTCTGGGTCTACGCAGACAACTTCGCTCGCCAATCTGGTGGTTGTTTTGGAGAAGTGGCCGTGGGGAAAACCCCCTATGATTACTGCTGGTCTTTTTTTGTGCAAAAGTTTGGAAACAGCCTCTTTAAGCGTCATAGGCGAACCCTTTCTGCTAAAAGCTACAACGTAATCGGATTTGATTTCATGAAGCAGTTTTGGTAGTGTTTTGCGCTCCAAATTTAGCAGGATGTGTCCCGTAGACGGAACCCTTCTTGACTCAAAAAGCTGCTCCATAAGACCGACGAACCGATTGTAGTTTCTGGGCAGGCGAGCTTCAGGGTTAACCGTGATCACGTAATCGTTGACGGTGTGCACGTAAACTTGGAGAAGACCTTCTTTATTGAGGGGGGAGCCTAGAGCCTCAAGCAAGGCAAAATGAATTATGTCTGGCCGTCCCCTCTTCTCGCTTTCCTTGAGGCTTTTCATAGCAAAGTGATGGTGAGATCGGTCCAGAAGGATGAACTCTGGAGGTTTCCCATGCCTTTCTGAGTGGCGCTTGATGGCAGGATGCTCCCATAAACCTCGAGGAATAGGCTCTAGAGCAGCCTCAGCCAGTATAAGAATCAGCAAACCTGACCCTTCACTTAGGGAAAAGACTGTCTTAATAAAAAACTTAATGGAAAGCATATGAGATAATCTTATTGAAATGGACGCCACAAAGCAGATAGCCTTGCAACGCATTCACACCCTCTTCCGCCTCGCCAGGGAAGTCATCCACGAGAATCCTAACCTAGCGCAGCGTTATGTGAAGATTGCTAGGAAAATAGCCATGGGCGCCAAGCTTCGACTGCCCAGGGAATATAGGCGCCTAGTTTGTAGGCACTGTAAAAGCTTTATTTTGCCTGGTGTGAATTGTCGTGTTCGTATCCAATCGAGAAGGGAACCTCACTTGGTTGTAACCTGTTTGAACTGTGGCAAACACTCGCGTATGCCACTGAAAAGTAGGGAGAAAAAATGATAACACCTAAGATGAAGCGTCGAATAAAGCGTGAGCTAAGCGCTGAGAAGCCAACCATATGGGTTGGGAAGGAGGGAGCAACGCCACGGATAGTAAACGAAATCTCTAGGCAACTGGAAAAAAAGGAAATCGTGAAAGTGAAAATATTAAAGAGCGCACTCAAGGATGAAGAAGCCAAAACCGTTGCGTCAAAAATCGCGGAGCAAACAGACTCAACTTTAATCGAGGTTAGGGGCCACACCCTCATCCTCTACAAACGCCGGAAAAGAGGAACAAAACCTTTGTAAATCAAGGGATAAAGTTATCCTTGACCACGAAACTAATATAAGGCAATTCTTTTCCCTTAGTGAAGGAAAATCAGGAAGAAAGAGTCTTGCCAACACCCTACGACGTCCCCGCGTCAATCCTCATCGAAAGGTTAGCTCGCCACCTAAAGGAAGAAGTGGACGCCATAGTTCCACCCCCATGGGCTTCCCTTGTGAAGACAGGCGCCCACGTTCAAAGGCCGCCACAGAACCCAGACTGGTGGTTTACTAGGTGCGCCTCGCTCCTGCGTAAAATCTACGTGAAAGGACCCATTGGTATAGAGCGACTTCGCTCAGAATATGGAGGCAGAATTGACAGAGGAGTAAGACCGGAACATGTGCGGAAGGGAGGCGGCGCCATCATCAGAAAGGCCTTACAGCAACTCCAAGCAGCAGGACTTGTGGAAACCCTGAGAAACAGAGGGAGAGTAGTAACCAGCGAAGGGAGACAACTACTGGACAGACTGTCAACCGAGATTAAGAGAGATCTAGAGAAAACCATGCCAGAGCTGAAAAAGTACTAGGGTGCGCAGAATGAGCGAGGAAGAAATTGAAGAAATGCGAAGAAGGAGGCTGCTCGAACTACGGCGGAGACTAGCAGAAGAGCAACAACGGGTTCAAATGCAGCAACAGATCGAAATTCAAAAACAAGCTTTACTTCGTAGGATACTTACCTCCGACGCCAGACGTCGTCTCACAAACCTGAAAATGGTTAAGCCTGAATTCGCCGAACAGCTTGAACTACAACTGATCCAGCTTGCACAAGAGGGAAGAATAAACATTCCAGTCACCGATGAACAGTTGAAAGAAATTCTTGTGAGGATACAATCCGGCCGCCGAGAATTCAAAATCAGGAGAGTTTAAGATGGCGAGAAACAAACCGCCTGCCAAAAAGCGCAGACTTGCGAAGGCTGGAAAAGAGAAGAAACCCGTTCCAACATGGGTAATCGCGAAAACTGTTGGAAAGGTGAGAACAAGCCCAAAAAGGAGACGTTGGCGAGAAAGAAAAATAAAGGCTTGAGGGAGCGCGGATGGAAGAGAAAGTTGAGATTACCGAGGAAGCTAAAGAGGAAGGAGAAGAAGCCGAGGAAATAGAAGAAGCGGAAGAGAAAGAAGCGCTTGCAGAAGAAGCCGAAGCCGTAGAAAAAGCTGAAGAAGAACTGGCGGAGGAAGAGGCAGAGGAAGAAATCTTAGAAGCTGAAAAAGAAGAGAAAAAGAAAATAGAAGAGGAGGAAATCGTTGAAGAAAATTTCTACACAATACCATTACGCAGAGCATGGATTTCTCCGCGAAAAAAGAGGACGCCAAGAGCCATGCGCATCCTCAAAAGTTTTGTTAAAAAGCATATGAAGCTCCGGACGGAAGCTGAAGGAGAGGAAGAAGCTGAGCGTTTGGTTATCAGCAACGAGGTGAATGAAAGAATCTGGGGCAGAGGAATCGAAAAACCGCCGCGAAAAATAAGGGTTCGGGCGGTTAAAAATAAGGAAGGAGTGGTAACAGTTTACCTAGCAGAAGGAGACTGATGCTTGGCATTATCTCTTTTCAATCTTTCTGGTAGCGCCAGCATAGGGGTTTATTCTCTAGCCACCGACAGAGTGGTGATTGTTCCTCCTCAGGTCTCTGAAACTAAAGTGCAAAAACTCGGAGAGTGGTTAGGGACAAGGGTTGTTGTCACAACGATTGGAGAGTCGGTGCTTATAGGCGCCCTAGCATGCGCAAACTCGAAGGGTATAGTCCTCCCACATTTCACAAAAGACGAAGAGATTGACGCTATTAAGTCAACCTTAGGGGACATAAACGTCACCGTTATGAAGACGAAAAAGACAGCCTACGGAAACCTAGTCTTGGCGAACGACTATGGAGCGGTTGTCCACCCTGGACTGAGGAAAGAGGACATGGCAAAGATAGGGGACACGTTGGGTGTTGAGGTGGTTCCCGGCGAAATAGCGGGACTGCCTTATGTTGGGTCCCTTGCCACCGCGACGAACAAGGGTGTATTAACTCATCCATTGCTTAGGGAGGAGGAACAAAAGATTTTGAAGGATGTTTTGAAGGTTCATGTAGATGTGGGGACCATCAACTGTGGAATACCTTATGTTGCCACGGGTCTTATAGGGAATACGTTTGGGGCTGTGGCAGGTTTCATGACGACTGGACCCGAGCTGTTCATAATTGGGCACGCCCTTGATTTGGTGAGGGAAAATGAGTGAGGTTAAAGTTTTCCGAGTGATTGGCGAAATCAGAAAACCGAACTTTCAAACAGACTTTCGTAAGGAGGTTCGGGCTTTAAAACCAGAAGAAGCTGTGGAAAGAGTGTACATGGAGCTGGGGAGCAAACATAGAGTCAAACGCTTCCAGATTAAGATTATAAAGATTGAGGAGGTAAGTCCAGAGGAGATTGAAAGTCCTCTGGTGAGGAAACTAACCCTAGGAGAAAGAGAGAGTGTCAAGTGAAGAGGAAACCTTCCGCAGACTGGTCGTTGAGCTTAGAATCTTGGAGGGGACAGCTGAGGCTCTACAGTCAAGAATAAATCTTGTGAATGCCGCCTTAACCGAATTCAGAGTCGCAAGCATAACCCTGGAAGGATTAGAGAAAGAGAAGAAAGCCACATCGCTTTTCGTTCCCATTGGAGGGGGCTCCTACATAAAAGCCAAACTGGAAAGCGCGGACAAGGTTATCGTGGGAATGGGAGCCAACGTAGCTGTTGAAAGAACAGTAAAAGAAGCTAAAGAAAATCTGGAAAACCGCATAGCTGAACTGGAAAAAACTAGGACTACCCTTGGACAACAATTCGCCCAGGTTGTAGGGAAAATTCAGGACGACAGAGCTAAGCTTGAAGAGATAACGGCGAAACTAAGGGAAGGAGAGACAACGAAAGGTGTTCGAAAAACTAAGGAAAGGACTTAGCGGCGCCGTCAACAAGATAGTGACCACGGAACTAAAAGCCGAGCAGCTTCACCCAATTTTAGAGGATTTTAAGCTAAACCTAATTGAAAACGATGTGGCGGTGCCAGTTGCCGACCACATCTGTAATGAGATGGAAAAGCGACTGGAAGGCATTCAAGTAAAAAGGCTTGAAGATCGAAAAGAAATTGTGAAGAGAAATCTACACGAAATCCTGCTTGGAATCTTGACCGCCAACGAAAAAATAAGTCTGTTAGAAAATGTTGAAAGAAAGCGGAAAATAAACGAGCCTTACTCAATTCTTTTCGTGGGAATCAACGGAACTGGCAAAACCACAAGCATAGCCAAGGTCGCCAAACTTCTCATGAAGAAGGGCTATTCTGTTGTTTTAGCCTGCAGCGACACCTACCGCGCAGGGTCCATAGAGCAGTTGGAGGAACACGCCAAAAGACTAGGCGTGAGGATGATAAAACATAAGTATGGAGCTGATCCAGCGGCTGTAGCCTATGACGCCATAAGCCATGCTAGGGCAAGGGGAATAAACGCTGTGCTCATTGACACTGCTGGGCGCATCCAAACTGACCGAAACCTCATGAACGAGTTGGCGAAGATAAAGAGGGTTATCGAGCCGGACGTAACCATTCTCACAGTGGACGCCCTCACCGGAAACGATGCGGTTATGCAAGCCGAGGAGTTTCACAAAAGTGTGGACATCGACGGAACAATCTTGACGAAGGTTGACGCTGACGTGAAGGGGGGAGCAGCCCTAAGCGTAACCTATGTGACCCATAAGCCCATAGTGTTCATTGGAACCGGCCAAACATACGAAGACCTGCAAGACTTTAACCCGGAACAGTTTACGCAAATGATTTTGAAGTAGTCCAAAGGCAACAATTCTTCTTGGAGTGCGAATCCTTATAAATTTCAAGAAGCACCGTTTGCGATAAGAGATGGGGCTAAACTAGATGAGCAATGAAAGGGTTATTCAGATTGAAAATTTGGTGAAAATCTATCGGCTTGGCAATGTTTCGATTCCAGCCTTACGTGGAATAAGTTTCGATGTAGCGAAAGGTGAGTTTTTGGTTGTTATGGGACCGTCTGGTTCTGGAAAGACAACGCTTCTAAACTTGCTTGGGGCCATAGACAAGCCCACAAGTGGCAGAATCTTTATCGATGGAAGAGATATTACAACCCTAGGCGAAGGCGAACTCACCAAACTGCGAAGACACAAAATTGGATTCATCTTCCAATTCTACAACCTTATACCAGCATTAACAGCCCTAGAGAACATTGAATTACCAATGTTAACAGCGGGCGTCCCTCGAAAGAACGCTTCAAAACGCGCCTTTCAACTTCTTGAAACAGTTGGACTCGCAGAACGAGTGGGTCATCTTCCAGACGAATTGAGTGGTGGAGAACAGCAAAGGGTAGCCATAGCAAGGGCTCTCGCTAATAGGCCTAGCGTCATACTCGCCGACGAGCCTACAGGCGACTTAGACACGAAAACTGGCATGGAAGTTGTCCAAAATCTCTACGACACCTCGAAGAAGGAAAATGCCACTGTTATTGTTGTTACCCATGACCCTATGATAACCGAAAGGGCTGATAGAATTGTTCAATTGAGAGATGGCCAAATAATTGGAGAGAAAAGGCTGAAGGAGCTAATTTAGTTGATATCTCTCCGAATGGCTACCCGAAACATTTCTAGAAGAAAGTCCCGCAACATCCTAACCGTGCTTGCCATAATTTTGGGCACAGCACTTCTGGTAGGCGTGAATATAGCAACAACCAGCGCCATGGCAGAGTTCACGCGCTACCTGAATCGTTTCTGGGGAGAAACAGACATAATTGTTCGATACGTGGGAAACGCGCCCTTTAGTGAAGGAAACACCACAATCGTCAGCGAAATCTCTGAAGTGGAAAAATATACATCGAGACTCGCTTTAGGATGGATGCCCATCAACAATGACACAAGCAAACTAGTTGGAATTGTTGGAATTACCGAGGATGACTTTGAATATGCAACATACAACATCACGGGGTCTCGAAATGTTAATGGCCAAAATGTAGTCATAGGGAATAAAATCGCCGAAGAATATGGTGTAAAAATAGACGATGTTTTTAACCTAACTATAGAAACAAAAAATGAGACTAAAAATTATGCGCTGAAAGCAATCGGCATATACTACCCTACTCCGCCTGTAACTTCTAATTACATTTTTATAGACCTCGAGAAGGCTCAAGAACTGACCGAGCTAGAAGGAAAAATCAGCTTAATATTAGTGAAGATTAAAGACCCCGCGAAAGTGATAGAAACAAGAGATTTGTTACAAGATAAGTTGGGAGTGGAATTTGAGGTTTTTGCGCCGAAAATTGAGGCGCAACAGACTATTCAAAGCCAACTGGCGGGCTTTCAGCTTGGACTAAACATTATGATTATGGTTGCCTTGCTGGTTTGCGGCTTTTTGGTGTTTAACACGATGTTTATGGCTGTGAAAGAAAGAACCTACGAGATAGGAGTGTTAAGGGCTGTAGGCACATCGCGGAGGCATGTCTTCCTTGTTTTTCTTGAAGAAAGCCTTCTTCTCGGAGTTGTTGGAACAGTTGTCGGAATATTTGCTGGTTTAGCATTATCTAACCTGTTTGTTCTCGTGCTAAATCAAGCCTTCCAAATGCCCGAAATCGCTGGTCTTACTCTAACTCAAGACTCGGTGATAATTGGGCTTATAGGAGGATTACTAGCAGTTGTTGGCGGAGCTATTTATCCAGCAGTCTCAGCTTCAAGAGTAAACATACTTCAAGCTTTGAGACCAGAAATGCGTGTCAAAAGAAAAATTCCAGATTCCATCTTGTTGGTGGCTGGTTTACTCCTCTTCTTTTTTGGAGTTGCTTTAGCCTTGGGCATGCTTCCCTTCTCGCTACTTTTCGTGGACATGTTTCTTATACCGCTAGGACTTGTAATGTTTGCAGCCATTTCGGTAAAGAAGGCATCGACGGTTTTAGCGAAACCTATCATGCTTTTAACGCGTAGTATCGGCTTGCTTTTGTCGAAAAGTGTGACAAAGAAGCTGCTGAGAAACGCCATAAGCTTCGGCATGATAGGCATAAGCCTAGCATTCACAATCACGGTGGGAGGTATAGAAGCCGGAATTGTAGATGCGGTAGAGGGTGGCGTCAAAGAAGCTCTAGGAGCAGATATCATGCTTTTGTCAAATAAAACTCTGCCTCTCAGTTTTGGAGATAATTTGACAAGTTTAGACGAAAGAATTCAGTTAGCGACTCCGATGAGCCTCTACTGGTCCGGAACAAAAGTCTTTCATGGAGAAACTCAATCAAGCGTTGGAGTGATCGTTATTGAGCCCGAAACTTTCTATGACATCATAAAGTATCAATTTGTTGATTCACCCGAGCCCGAAGAAATTTTCTCTAGGCTTTCATCTAACAATGAAACCCTCATTCTTCCAGACGGTCTCGCATATAAATTAAATGTTTCAGTTGGCAGCAACCTTATGGTTGTAACTCCAATGTATGGACCGAAGAATTTCACGGTTGAGGGCATCTTCACCGGAGCCGCTTTGCAGTTTATTTCCTTTGGTTTCCATCCCATGTCTGAGTCAATAATAATTTCTTTCAAAAGTGAAAACGCATACTTCTACGGAAGAAGTGAGGCTATAATATTCTTTGTTAACTTGAAAGGGGAATACAAACAACAAGCTTCTGACGTTATTAAGTCAATTGACTCAGTCTATCCTCAATATGGCTTTGCCAAACAGTCAATGACCCTCCAAGATTTACTCGCCATAGCGGGAACACAGGTGGACAACATCTTTTCCATATTCTACCTCATGCTCTACTTCGTCGTATTGATCTCAACCATTGGAATAGCCATAGTCATGATTATGAACGTAACCGAGCGACGGAGGGAGATAGGTCTCTTAAGGTCGCAGGGAATGAGTCGACGCCAAATTCTCAGTATGCTTCTAGCCGAGGCTTGCTTTATGGGCATCATAGGATTCCTAGTAGGCTTACCCAGTGGTCTCCTCCTGCTCAAAAGTGCCATCAGCACAACGACAATTACTGGGTTCTGGATACCCTACATAATTCCATGGTTTACAATCGCGCAGGCTTTAGCCTTCGCTATCATCGCTTCTTTGGCAGGCGCCCTCTACCCAGCTCTCAAAGCCTCAAGAATGAGCATCACGCGGGCTTTACAGCAAAGATAAGGCATTAGAACTTTACGTTTCACCCAGAAGTTTTAGAAGGATTCCCTTTGCGGAGTATAGTCTGTTTTCGCTTTGGTCGTAAATTATGGAGTTTGGGCTCTCTAGAATGTCCTCGCTTATTTCGTAGCCTCTGTGGATTGGCATGTCATGCATTATTAGAGCCTCGCTACCCTTCAGCAGTTCCTTGTTAACCTGATAGGGCATCATAAGCTTCATTCTCCTCTCCTTTTCATCCTTAAACTTCGGATCAAGGAAAAACTCCATGTCCACCCAAGTGTCGGTGTAAACAAAATCGGCGCCCTTAACCGCCTTTTTCACGTCTAGAGTCGACGTGTAGAGACCTGTCCTTTCAGCTTCTTTTAGGAGTTCCTTGTCGATTGAAGCCTCGTTTTTCAAGGGAGTAACCGTTGTTATTTCCACGCCAGTTTTGGTGCAGCCCAAGATTAGGGAGTTGCAGACATTGTTGTGCACTCCAATATAAACCAGTTTCACTCCCTTCAGTCTGCCCTTCTTTTCTTTTATGGTCATCAGATCGGCTATGGCTTGACATGGATGATATTTCTCGTCGCATCCATTTATGACCGGAACCCTAGAAACCTCAGCCATAGCTTTCAAGTCTGCGTGTTTCAGTAAACGCGCCATAATGCAGTCAACGTTTCTTGAGAGATACCTAGTCTCGTCTCTAATATCCGCCAAGACAAGGTTTGTGGTTCTCCAATCCATGTAGAGGGCGTGGCCTCCAAGCTGGGTCATGGCTACCTCGAAAGAAACCCTTGTCCTCGTAGAAGTTTTCTGAAAAATCATGGCCAAGGACTTGCCCTCTAGAGAGGTTCGGTACCGGCCAGGATTCTTCTTGATCTCGATAGACTTGTCAATCACTTCTTCAATCTGTTCTGAAGCCCAGTCTTTAAGGGTTAGTAAATGCATAGTTGACTCCAATGGCGATATCTCCCGACACAAGCCTTCTAAGGTCTGTTTAATACTCAGAATACTTTATAAAGACAGATGGTTACGTCCTAGACGCGCACTACCTAGTACCTTTGTGGCTTGTTAGAAAGAAATTGTACGCGCCTAATGGTTTGAGAAAGGCTGCAGCTGTTCTAACGCGACATTTTTTGTAGTTCGTCTAAACGCTTTCTTACGGTTTGAAGTATTTTGTTTCTAAGTTCTTCTCCAGTTGATTTCTTCATCCTCTTGAGTTTTCGAGCGAGTTCAGCATCATGCAGTGTTTCTCTAATCCATCTTTCGTAGTCTCCACGTTCGAAGTGGAAGGTCACCGATTTTATGTCAATCGTCTTAACGTCTTCGTAAAACTCAGCCAGATTTGCCGCCATTCTACCTGTGTATTTACCGATGCCCTCGAAGAAAAGGAACGATTGATTGAGGGGAACCGTTCTCAAAACCTCTGAAGCATTCACTCTACTTGTATCTGCCTTCATTTCATTGCATCTCCACTAGCTAAGCCTAGGAGGTCGAATAGAAAAGAATTATGAATCCAAAATACAAATCTAGAATCCAGAAAGCCGGGCTTGAACTTCAGGATTTACCCCTTACTCCTATCTGATAGAGGCCTATCTAGACCCCCTATATATACTACACAACATTCTCGAAGCAGTCGCGGTGCATACCACGCACAGTCAAAGAAAACCTTAATCTTCTAAGCTGGTCCTCTATAATCGTCGGGAAGACGCCAACATGATCCTAATCGTGGCCTCAACAGAAGACATCGCAGGCATGAATATCGCCCAAAAAATCATGGACCATTACAATTTTGAAAAACTTTCAGAAACCTTCCATAAAAACCCACTATACTCAAAAAAGGTTCAGAATCAAGAAGTCAAAATGCTTTTCATCAACGAAGAAATCGTCAAAACACAGTTTATCACAGACTCCTTCACCCCGCAACTACTTGTCTTCGTATCCAGGCATAGCAGCGTAAGCGGCATCCCCACCCTTTCAGTTCACACCCCAGGAAACCTCGCAGAAGCCGAACTCGGCGGACTGCCCAGAAAAGTTTCCATCTCTCCTGCAAGCGCCATGAAGGACACGCTTTTGGAAATGTCCAGACAGAAAGAAGAGATGGAACTGGACTACAAAGTTTCCTACGAATGCACCCATCATGGGCCGTCTTTAAACGTGCCCACCATGTTCGCGGAGTTGGGAAGCTCACCAGAGCAGTGGAAGGATACGAAAGCGGCTGAGGCTGTGGCTCACTCTGTAATGACCGCCGTTTCCAAAAGGTCAAGCTACCCCACTGTCCTAGGCATCGGTGGACCCCACTATAACGAAAAATTCACGAAAATCGCCTTAAACACCCAAACAGCCTTCGGTCACATAATTCCAAAGTATGCTATTCCTCGAGTGGACGCTGAAATAATAGAACAATGCGTCGAAAGGACAATGGAAACTGTAGAATCGGCGATTCTCGACTGGAAGGGAATAAAAGGCGCAGATAAAGCCAAGCTAATCTCAGCACTGGATAAAATCGGCGTGCCAATAGAAAAAGTCTGAAGGCTTCAGGGACTGTTTAGTTTGAAGGTCAAAGAAACCGCCCGGAAAGGTGTTGAAAGGCTTTTTATAAAATGATACCCGTAGATAAGTTTACATATTAGAACCCATTTTTGAAAGGGTGCGAGGAACCATGGGACTAAGGTCATTTCTCAAGTCGTGTTCAAGATTGCTGAAGCTCGCCAAAAAGCCGACCAGAACCGAGCTTTGGCTCTCCATAAAAATCTGTTTTCTCGGAGTTATTGCAGTCGGTGGAGTAGGATACGTCATTCTTCTAATATCTATGGCGCTCCATGGCGGCACCCCCCCTACCAGCCAATGAAGGAGAATGTAATCATGGGAGAAGCAGAGAAAATTTCCGCAGCGGTCTTTGCCGTGCGAACCACGGCGGGACAGGAGAAAAATGTTGCAAACCTCATCGCGGCTAGGGTTGAAATGAATAAGTTGCCCATAAAAGCTATACTTGTGCCGGAAATGCTGAAGGGCTACGTTTTCATTGAGGCCGACGGACCGCACTCCGTTGAAAAGGCTATAGCTGGAATCAAACACGTGAGATCTAGAGTCCCGGGAATCGTGACATTCTCTGAAGTTGAGCGGTACATTGTTGTAAAGCCTGTAATAGAGGAACTGGACGAAGACGACCTTGTCGAAATCGTGGGAGGACCCTTCAAAGGAATGAGGGCGAAGATCACGAGGGTTGACAAGACAAAAGAGGAGGTAACCCTGGAGTTGCTGGAGGCAACCTTCACCCTGCCCATCACAGTCCACGCAGACTACGTAAAACTCGTCGAAAAGGCGAAGAAGGAATGAGAAATGAGCGAAAAAAAGGTTGTTGAAGCACTAGTGAGCGGCGGACGAGCAACAGCTGGACCGCCACTGGGACCAGCTCTTGGACCCCTCGGCGTCAACGTCCTCGCCATCGTGAATAAAATTAATGAAATCACAAAGCATTACTCCGGCATGAAGGTTCCAGTGAAAATCACCGTAGACACGGAGACAAAGGAGTTTGAAGTAAGCGTAGGCACACCCACAACCTCCGCCTTGATCGTCAGCGAGTTAGGAATTGAAAAGGGTTCAGGAAAACCGAAAACCGAAAAAATAGGAAATTTATCCATGGAGCAAGTCATGCGTATAGCCAAAGTCAAAGGCGCTGAACTTTTAGCCAAAAACCTAAAGGCTGCAGTAAAGGAAGTTTTGGGAAGCTGCCTCACCATGGGTGTAACAGTGGAAGACAAAGATCCACGGGAAGTGCAAAGGGAGATAGATGAAGGAAAACATGACTCATTGATTGAAAAGGAGGAGTAACAGCTTTTTATAACCAACTTCTATACGTCTCTGGCGCGAGGCTTCAAACATGCCGTTAGACACAAAGACAATCCTTAACGCAATAAAGGAAGTGAAAGGCAAGTCTGAAAAAAGAAACTTCGTACAGTCCATAGAACTCGTCATAAATCTGCAGGATATTGACCCAAAAAAGCCCGAGAGCAAAATCCAAGAACTCATAGAGTTGCCCTATCCTCCTGGAAAGGAAAACAAGATATGCGTGATCGCCTCAGGCGAAATGGCTCTAAAAGCCAAAAAGGCAGGGGCGAACTTAGTTGTTGAAAGAAGCAACCTCGAAGCCCTAATGGGCGACAAGAAAAAACAAAAGGAACTAGCTAAAAATTACGACTTTTTCATTGCTGAGGCTCCCCTGATGCCGACTGTAGGGAAGAGTCTCGGCGCAACTCTGGGACCAAAGGGGAAGATGCCGATGCCTATACCTCCAACAGCCAACATAGCAGACCATATCGAGAAACATCGAAAAATGGTGTTGGTGAGGCTTAGGGGGCAACCAGTTCTTCAATGTCGTGTTGGAAACGAAAACATGCCAGACGAGGAGATAACTCAAAACGTTCAGGCAGTTATTAGAAGGATTGAAGGAAAACTTAAAAAGGGGATCAAAAACATTAGGTCGATCCACCTGAAAACCACGATGGGTCTATCAGTCAAAGTGAAGGCGTAGGAGAAGCCCATGTCACTCCGCCAAACAATGTTGGTAAAGGCTGAAGAGGTTGAAGAAATAAAGAACCTCATACAGCAATACAAAGCCGTTGGAGTTGCCAGTCTGCAAAAGGTTAGAGCTGCCCAGCTTCAAGAGTTAAGGAGAAAGTTGGAGAAAAGCGCCCATCTCCGCGTCGTCAAAAATACCATAATGAAAAGGGCGATTGTCGAATGCAAAGAAAAGTTTGGGATTGAAAAACTGGAGGAACAATTAGGCGGATCTAACATTTTTCTCTTCACAAACCTCAATCCCTTCAAGCTCGCGCTTCTCCTTGAAAAGAGTAGGGTGAAAACAACCGCGAAGGCCGGAGATATAGCCGCCTTTGACGTGATCGTTTCGGCTGGAAACGCGGGTCTTCCCCCAGGCCCCATCATAAGCCAATTCACCGCCGTGGGGTTGCCCACAAGAATAGAGGCTGGAAGCGTTTGGGTGTCTCGTGACACCTTGGTGGCGAAAAAGGGGGATGTTATAACAGCTAGACTTGCGAGCGTGTTGTCGAAGCTGGGTATAAAGCCGGTGGATGTTGGGCTTACCCTAAAAGCTGTTTATGACGAAGAACTAATTCTAACCGAAGAACAACTGCGACTTGATTTGGATGAGTTTCGGCGAAGCGTTGAGGAAGCCTATGCCCATGCGTTTAATCTGTCGCTGAAAGCCGCGTATCCCCTTCCGGAGAACATCGCCATTCTTCTTCAAACAGCGTATCATGAAGCCTACAGGCTGGCGTTAAACGCGGGCATACCGACCCGCGACACCATAGCCGACCTTATAAGAAGGGCTCATGCGGAAATGTTAAGTTTGAGTTCGAGATTAGCTACGGTCAGTGAAAAAGCTGTACCTGTAAGCTCAGTTCAGAAAAGTTGAAAAGGCAGTATAATGGAAAAGGATGGAGGGAAAGAAATATGGAATACGTATACGCTGCAATGCTCCTACACAAGGCTGGAAAGGAAATCAACGAAAAGAATCTAACAGATGTGCTCACAGCCGCGGGCATAAACGCAGACCCTGTCAGACTAAAAGCTCTCGTGGCCTCCCTAGCCGAAGTTGACATCGACGAAGCAATCAAAACTCCACCAGCATTCATAACTGCAACACCGGCACCCGCCGCTCCTGCACCAGCTCCAGAGGAAAAACCAGCAAAAGAGGAGAAGAAGAAAGAAGAAGAGGAGAAGGCGAAAGAAGAAGCTGCATTGGAAGGTCTCGGAGCCCTGTTCGGATAATGGCGCGGGGCTGTTCCAAAGGCGGTGCGTTTTCGTATCGTCACCTCCTTTTTCAAGAGGACCTACAATGGATAAGTAGTGTATTGAAAGATGGTTCACCGTGCGATTATTGAAAATCATAAATATTATTACTCTGAAACTGAATTAAAATATCGAAAGCTTTTTATAGAACTTGATTCCATTCACGTTTTTGTAAAAGTTGTGGTGCGTGTGGTCCCTAGAAACTCCTTTCTCTCTCAGCAAGTTTCTGTTTTGACCAGTTGCGCGCCACCAACTTTTACGTCGCGCTTTTTGTAAGACTGGATTATAGTTGCAACCATACTAAGATGTTTGAGTGGTCGAACAGTTGAAGATTAGAGAATTATGGGTGCAAAGTAGTGGGAAAGAAAAGAGAGGAGATTGGGTTGCGTTGCGTAACACTTTAAATCTCCCTTGAACTTCTACTTTTGAAGTCGCATTGTCTGTTGGAGGATGAGGGTTGAGACGATTTCCAGAAAGTGAATATCATGTTCCCTTCTTCGACGAGTTGGGATACCTTCGGAAACGTTGCCCGATTTGTGGCGAGTACTTTTGGACGCAAAATCCAGATCAGAAAACTTGTGAGGAATCAACTTCTGAAGGTTGCGCACCTCTAACTTTTATCAATAACTCACCCACTCGCAGACGTTACAGTTTTCAAGAGATGCGGGAGGCTTTTCTCTCCTTTTTCGAGAAGCGAGGGCACGAAAGGATTAAACCGTATCCTGTTGTGGCTAGGTGGAGAGACGACCTCTACTTTACCTCCGCAAGTATCGTCGACTTTCAACCCTACGTTACAAATGGAATAACTCCGCCGCCAGCTAACCCCCTGGTCATAAGTCAGCCCTGCATCAGATTTGTGGACGTGGACAACGTGGGACCAACCTTCGGTCGGCACCTAACCATTTTTGAGATGGGAGGACACCACGCCTTCAACTATCCAGACAAGGAAGTTTACTGGAAAGACCAAACCGTGCGGTATCACCACGAGTTTGTGACAAAGGAGCTGGGAGTTAAATCTGAGGAAGTCATTTACAAAGAGGACGTTTGGTCAGGCGGGGGAAACGCGGGACCAGACCTTGAAACGGTTGTCCGAGGACTAGAACTTGCCACCCTGGTTTTCATGAAGTTCAAGGTGGTCAACGGTGAATTCGTTGAGTTGCCCATACTAACTGTTGACACGGGATACGGAATCGAAAGATACACTTGGCTTTCGCAAGGCTCTCTCAGCTGCTTTCATGCAGTGTATGGGCCCATTCTGGACGAAGTCTTGAAGATGGCGGGCATAGGCAGAGTTGACGACAAACTGCTGGCGAAGGTAGCTGAGGTCTCTGGCGCAATGATTTTGAAAAAAATTGCTGACCGAACAGAGGTTCGAGGAAAGGTTGCAGAACGGGTTGGAATAAGCGTTGACGAACTCAACAAGACGTTGATTCCAGTCGAAAATGCCTTCGCCGTTGTGGACCACACTAGGTGCCTGGCCTTCATGCTTGCCGAGGGAATCGTGCCCTCTAATGTTCGTGAAGGATACTTGACTAGGCTTATGCTTCGCAGAACCTACCGCCTACTTAGGATGCTTGCAATCGAAGAAAAACTACTTGACATTATCGACTTGCAAATCGCTTCTTGGTCGCGGGATTTTCCACGCCTAAAAGAAATGCGAGATAACATACTAGAAATTCTCAAGGTGGAGCAGGACAAGTTCAAGGAAACCCTCAAAAGGGGACGCCTACTTGTGAAAAGAATAACTCAAGATTTGAAGGCGAAAGGGCTCTCCACGATTCCAAAAGAAACACTGATAGAACTTTACGACTCCCACGGTCTTCCTCCAGAAGTGGTTGAGGAAACTGCCGAGGGTGAGGGATTCCAGGTGAAGGCGCCCGAGAACTTCTATGCAGAGGTTGCTGAGAGGCATGTTCAGGCGCCTCCACCGCGGGAAATGGAGAAGATAGAGGGGCTAGAAGCCTTGGTTTCAGACCTTCCCGAGACTCGGATGCTCTACTATGAAGACGCGTACCTTAGGGAATTTGAAGCAAAGTTTCTCCGAGTCTTAGACGATAAATATGTTGTATTAGAAAAAACGGCGTTTTACCCTGAAGGAGGAGGACAGCCAGCTGATCACGGTTATCTAGAATTTGACAAAACAAGGTCAGAAGTTGTGGATGTCCAAAAAATCGGAAACGTCATCGTTCACGTCATAAAGGGTTCGGCGCCCAAAGAAGGAGACAAAGTGGTTGGAGCCATCAACTGGGAACGACGAAACAGTCTAATGAAGCACCACACGGCGACTCATCTTCTTGTGGGAGCCGCGAGACGCGTACTCGGAGAGCATGTGTGGCAGGCTGGAGCCCAAAAGGACGTTGAAAGTTCTAGACTGGACATCTCCCACTTCAGGCGACTAAATTTAGATGAAATACATGAGATTGAAAGGCTGGCAAACCAAGCGGTGGCACGGAACATACCAGTTGAAACAGCCTGGATGCCACGAGAAGAAGCAGAAAAGCGCTATGGCTTCAGACTATATCAAGGAGGCGTAGTGCCGGGAAGAGAAATCCGCGTTGTGAAATCCGGTGACTGGGAAGTTGAAGCCTGTGGAGGAACCCACCTGAAAAACACGGGAGAAATAGGGTTCATAAAAATCGTTCACACAGAAAGGATTCAGGATGGCGTTGAAAGAATCATATTTAGCGCGGGACTCCCAGCCCTAAAAGCTGTACAAGAAAACGAGAAATCATTGTGGAAAATCTCTGAGTTACTGAACGCGCCTCTTGAAAAACTGGAAAAAGCCACGAAACGCCTCGTCAAAGAATGGAAAGAAGCTCGACGTGAAAGGGAGCGCCTTATCGAACAAATTGCCGTCAGTGACAGAAGACTGGAACTCAGAGTAGCAAAGCCAATTGATGGGATAAAATTTGTGAAACAAGAGTTTGAACAACCTGATGTTAACCTCATGATCAAAACAGCCAGCGAGCTGGTTAAAAGGAATCCAGAAATGGTTGTTGTATTCCATGGAGCCGACAGAAAAACGGCAAGAATTGTGGTAATGGCTGGAAAAGAAGCGGTTAGACATGGCATAAACTCAGCTGAAATCGCAGGTGAGGCAGCATCTGTGCTAGGGGGCGGAGGTAGTGGCAGAGCCGACTTTGCTCAGGGAGGCGGAACCCTAGTCAAGAAGGTCCCAGACGCGTTAGCGAAAGCTGAGGAAGCCGTAAGAAAACAACTTGGGAAAAAAGGGTAGTGTTAACTTACTAGGGGCATGCGCGCGGAATTACGCTTTCTCTTTTTCCATTTCGAGTTCTTTTTTGATTTCTTCCTTGAGTTTTTGCCTTTCTAGGGCTTTCAGATAGTCTGCCCTCTCTTGTTTAACAAAGTAAATACCAAAGAAAAGCATTCCTGAAAAAAGCCCTGCCAAGAACACCCAGAAAATCATGAAGTTAAAGTAATACCAATCCCAAGTAAGATGGTCAATAACAAAATTATGAAAACTTGAGTAGTTAGTCCACGCTTCATATATTGCAAAGACTATTAAAACCAATAAAATAACAAAAACAATAATTGTTCGAACAACTAGTCTTCTATATGTCTCCAATGCTGATCAACTTCATTTTCCCTTATAGAATTTTAAGCTTTTTGGAGTGCGCGCAATTCCAATCTATTAAAGGTTGTTGAAAAATGAAGTGTAGGGATTTAGGGTCTAGGTATATCTTCAGTTTTGCGTATTTCCCCTCCGTTTTCTAAGCACAGAATTTGTTGCCGCAGACAAGGCATTTGTATTCCTTGCGTCTTACCTTCTCGCCTATCCGAATTTTTACAGGCGCTATCCCTAGCTCAAATTCGATGAATCTATCTTTCGTTGAAGAGTAAACGATTAGCTTCGAACTACATTCGGGGCATATAGGATATACCATCGCCATCTCCTAATAATATGCGCCTTAGTTTTGCTTATTTTACAACCAGACTATGTAGGATTTGGGGCGCGCGCATGTCCCTAATAAGTTAACAGTATCGGAAAAGGGCAACAGATTAAAGAAAGTTCGATCCATTAGTTGGCGGTGCTAAATGTGAGGGATAGTTTTCTCTCCAAAGACTGACAAAACTTTTAATTCTCAAGGTACTCCAATGGCTGTCATGGAAGTTTTAAGGCAAATCGAAGAAAAATGGAGAAAAGCATGGGAAGAAGCGAGAATTTTTGAGGCTGATCCAGATTCAACTCGAAAAAAGTGCATGGTTACTTTCCCCTTCTCCTACATGAACGGTCCCCTACACGTGGGACACGGCTTCACAGCCACCCGCGTTGACTCCTACGCCCGTTTCAAAAGAATGCAAGGCTACAACGTTTTGTTTCCTTGGGCTTGGCACTGGACCGGCGAAACCATAGCCGGGGTAAGCGAGCGGGTGAAAACTGGAGACGAAGATATTATCCGAGCCTTAAGGGAAGTCGACGGGGTTTCAGAGGAAGATCTGAAAAAATTTGTTGACCCAGCTTATATGGCTTCATACTACACGAAGGAAAGCCGAGAAGCCGTAAAACGCATAGGTTTTTCAATAGACTGGAGAAGGGAATTTACCACAACTTCTCTCTGTCCAACCTTCAGCAAGTTTATCGAGTGGCAATGCGAGCGACTGCGAGAAAAGGGGTATATTATCAAAGGAACTTATCCGGTGGTTTGGTGCCCCCACGATGAAAGCCCCACAGGAGACCATGACCGCCAAGTTGGGGAAGGAGTCGCCCCCGAAGAATACACGCTCATGAAATTCAAAATGGATGATGCCTACCTTCCCGCAGCCACCTTCAGACCCGAAACCATCTACGGCGTCACAAACATGTGGATACACCCCGACGCAGACTATGTCAAAGCCCGCGTCAACGGCGAGCAATGGATCATCAGCGAAATTGCAGCCAACAAACTGAAAGAACAGAGAAGAAAGGTCCAGATCATCAGCAAATTCAAGGGCAGAGAAATCATCGGAAAACACTTCGTAAGCCCCATCAGCGACAGAAAAATGTTAGTCCTGCCAGGATGGTTCGTAAGCCCCGCAAACGCAACTGGAGTCGTTTACAGTGTTCCGGCACACGCGCCTTTTGACTGGTTAGCCTTAAAAGACTTACAGGATAAGCCTGAGTTGTTGAAGGAGTTCGATGTCGACCCTGATGAAGTTAAGAGAATAGAATCTATTTCCATGATTCGCGTGGAGGGCTTCGGAGAACATCCAGCCATTGAACTGGTGGAACGAATGGGAGCAAAGGATCAGTATGACCCGAAGGCTGAAGAAGCAACGAAACTGCTCTACAAAAAGGAGTTTCATGGCGGTGTTCTGAAGGATATCTGTGGTGAACACTCCGGCAGAATAGTTTATGAAGTAAAGGACAGTTTGATTCAAGACTTTAAGGAGAAGGGCATAGCAGATTCCATGTATGATTTGCCCCAACCAGTCGTCTGCCGGTGTATGACCCCCTGCATAGTTAAGGTCCTCGAGGAACAGTGGTTTCTAAAGTACTCAGATAAGGCTTGGAAGGAAAAGACCAAGGAAGCGCTGAACCAAGCCAAAATCTATCCAGAATCAGCGATACAATGGTTTCTCAATATTATTGACTGGCTGAGAGAGTGGCCTTGCGCAAGAAAGACTGGTTTAGGCACACCATTACCTTGGAGCCCAGGTTGGATCGTGGAAACACTAAGCGACTCAACGGTTTACATGGCTTTCTACACGATAAACAAGCACATAAGACAATACCACATAAAGCCTGAGCAACTAACCGAAGCAGTATTCGACTACCTATTCTATGGCAAAGGCAATATCGAAAAAATTGCTGAAAAATCACGTATAAGCCGCGAAGTTTTGGAGGCGATGCGGACCGAGTTCCTATACTGGTATCCATTTGACCTAAGAATATCAGCAAAAGAACTAGTTCCAAACCATTTAACCTTCTGCCTGTTCCAGCACGTGGCGCTGTTTCCAGAACACCTGCCCAAAGGCATAGGAGTAAACGGTGTTCTAAGCATCGAAGGAAACAAAATGTCAAAATCAAAGGGCAACTTCGTGACCCTGAGAGGCGCCATAGACCAGTATGGAGCGGATGCCACCCGTTGCGCGTTACTTCTGGGCGGAGAAGGAATGGATGACCCAGACTGGAGAAGAGAAAACGTGAGGGACGTTAGGGGCAAACTTCAAGGCTTCTACAACCTAGCCAACAGCATAATCGAAACGGCAAAAGAAGAGAAGACGGGACACCTAGAAGAATGGTTGAGCAGTATGCTTCAACACCGAATAAAAAAGGTTACAGAAAGCATGGAGACATTGAAAACCAGGACAGCCACAGAAAACGCCCTCTTCGAGGTTTGGAACGACTTCCGTTGGTACCTTCGAAGAAAGGAAAGAACAGACTCAAAGGTTCTGAAAGAGGCTCTGGAAATCTGGATACGCTTGCTAGCCCCCTTTGCACCATACATCTGCGAGGAAATATGGAACAAAATGGGGAAAGAAGGCTTTGTTTCCTTAGCTGAATGGCCCATATACAATGAAAAGAAAGTTAACATCCAAGCCGAGGAAACTGAAAGTTTAATCGAAAGCGTGCTAGAAGACACTTCGAACATACTTCGAGCAACGAAAATAGTGCCAAAGAAAATCTGCTACTACACCGCCGCACCATGGAAATGGAAGGTCTACTTGACGATGCTTGAAAAGGCTATTTCCACCAAGGTTGTCTTAAGCGGTTTGATGAAGGAACTGATGACAGATCCCGACTTGAAAAAGATGGCGGAAAAGGTTGCCAAATTTGCCAGCCAAGTCATTGAAGAAATTAACCGTTTGCCCGATGATAAGAAACATAGACGATTAAAAGTTGGAGTTTTGGACGAGACCCAAGCGCTGAAAGATGCTGAAAACTTCTTTGAAAGAGAATTCAACGCAAAAATTTATGCCTATCACGAGGATGATCCGCAACGCCACGACCCGAAGAAAAAAGCCGTATTAGCCAAACCCTATCGCCCTGCGATTTACATAGAATAACAACTCAAATGAAAGGTTATATTTTGGCATTTCCAAAACTATGACGGCTAGGGGCCCGTGGCCTAGCATGGATAAGGCGTCGGCCTTCTATTGCCGAAGAAGAGGAAAGCCGGAGATCCGGGGTTCAAATCCCCGCGGGCCCGCCATGTTTTTGAATCTTCTAGGCGAAGTTTCATGCTTACCAGTGTATGATTAGTTGTTTTAGAAGAGGAGACGCTTCTTATCCCTCGCATAACCGAAGTGTTTTCGAAGCGTTCTAAAGCATACGGAAATTATATATTGCCTAAAGTTAAAAATAGATAGTTACCAATTCAATCTTTGATTTGTTGTTGTTCATAAGGACTGATGGGAATGAGCACGCATGCAGAGGATTTAAAGCTTCGGTTGATGACCATTGAGTTGCTCCGAACAGCGAAGAAGGAGTACACTTATCGGGAGTTATCCGCCAAAACCAACCTGCCAGTGACTGTTTTAAGCAGATACGCTAAGGGCCACGTCTTGCCGAATGCTTCAAGGGCCCGAGAACTCTGGAAAACCTTGACGAAGCTTGTTGGTTTAAAGACTGAGCTTCATGAAAGAATACATTTTAATGATGATGGGTATTTTAACAACACTTTCATCATCGGCGATTTTAACATACTCAGACAAGCAGCGGCCCATGCCCTTGCAACCTTCGCCGGGAAGCGGGTGACAAGGATTCTAACAGCGGCTGTAGATGGAATACCCCTTGCAACTATGGTTGCAGACTCGTTGGGCGTTGATCTAGTAATAGCGAAGAGAAACAAGGAAGTAGGGGTTCCAGCCTTTTTAGAAGAAACCTACGTTTTAAGGGATTCGGGCGTAACCATGACGCTTTACATACCGAGAGATGCTTTAAAGAAAAGGGACAGCGTGCTCATAGTTGACGACATGATAAAGACAGGAGAAACCCAAGCAGCCCTCGTTAACCTTGTCAAAAAGGCAAAGGCAGAAGTTTCAGGAATCTATTCCCTCGTCGCCGTCGGAGATGATTGGCAAACTAAAATAAGCCTTCCTAAAGGATGCCCAGTTGAAGTCGTGACGAAAATCCAGCCTAAGTAGCAACTAGACAATACTGCTTAAGCACGCATTGCTTACATCTTCCTTTCCTGCAAAAGTCCTTGCCAAGCCTAAGCAAAGCCGTCTCAAAATTCACAAAAGTTTTTTGGGGAACCCTACTTTTTCTCCAGATTTCTTTGAGCTCTTCCAACGCCTTTTCAGGGCTTTCTTCCCTTATTATCCCTAGGTTTTTCGCTGCTAGAATAACCAGAGGAGTTGGCTTTGAATCGGCTTTCTTCCAGAGGTTCCTCATTTCCCGTAGGAAGATGCTTACGGTCACGTGTCCCATGCCTTTTCCTAAATCCATTAAGCGTTTTTCTAGATCAGATGGGTCCGAGGCTTGCTCGTGGATGAGGTTCAGACCACCTTTGTATCGTGTTAGCAGATTGCCCATAACTTCCAAAAGTTTGTCGCTGGTTTTGAAGTCATATCTTGTGTAGCTTCCCTCGTCGAGTATGTCAACTAAACCTTGCCACCCAGTTTCCAGAATCTTTTCGGGTGTTGATACTCCGTGGCTCTCAAAACATCTGTAAGTTCTTATGACAGAGCCTTCAGTTATGGGAGCGCCAAACAGGACGGACGCCAAAAACCATTTGAAAATCTCTCCGTCGTCCTTAGTTTCCAAGTTTATTCCCAAAACATCCGAATATTTTTGCCCAAACTTATCAATCAGTAAATTCGTGGTTTCCCGTTTCATAGGGTTCCCCAATTACCATGTTGCGAGTGCCTCTTATAAAACTGGCAAATCCCCGATTTACGGTTATGCACGACAAAAATAAAATTCACAAAGCGAATAGTTAACCTGGCGGTGCGAAGGCATGAGAACCATAGAGTGGCGAAATGGCGTAGTCGTCACAGTAGATCAAACAAGGCTACCCGGTGAACTCGTCTACTTGAAAATGAAGAAATGTCACGAAGTAGCTTCTGCCATCAAAAACATGAAGTTGAGGGGAGCCCCCCTCATCGGTGTGGCAGCAGCGTATGGCTTGGCTCTCTCAGCCTACCATTCCAAAGCCGAGAAGAAGGAAGATTTGATAAAGGAAATTGAAGAGTCAGCCGAAATCTTGAAGAAGACGAGACCAACCGCGGTGAATCTTTTCTGGGCAATCAACCGAATCGTAAGGAAGGCAAGGGAAGCTTCAGGCGACGCCAAAGACGTAGCCAAGGTTATAATCGACGAGGCTCAAAGAATGGCAGACGAGGATGTTGAAACTAACCGCAAGATCGGCGAGCATGGGTCCAAGCTGATTGACGATGGGGACGTTGTCCTTACCCATTGCAACGCAGGCAGCTTGGCTACTGTTGATTACGGCACCGCGCTAGGAGTTATACGGGCTGCATGGGAGCAGGGCAAGAAAGTCAGCGTAATTGCTACTGAAACGAGGCCTAAACTTCAGGGTGCCAAGCTTACGGCCTATGAGTTGAAACGAGACGGCATTCCGGTCACGTTGATCACGGATAGCATGGTTGGCTATGTCATGTCTAGGCAAAGGGTAGACAAGGTTTTTGTTGGAGCAGATAGGATAGTTCAGGACGCTGTGATAAACAAGATAGGCACCTACACCATTGCGGTGCTGGCCCATGAACATGGAATTCCATTTTATGTAGCGGCTCCCGCTTCAACCATGGACTTAAGCCACACCTCAAAGGGGGCGGTTATTGAGGAGAGAAATCCGGAGGAGGTTACCCACTTCCTTTCCCAAAGAATCGCGCCAGATGGCGTTAAAGCAATGAACCCAGCTTTTGATGTTACTCCCATGAAATATGTCAGCGCTATCGTAACTGAGACAGGCGTTTTATCTCCAGAAGACCTTAAAAAATTACATGAAGTTTGAAGATCGTTCTATAGCTGGAAGGAGTTCTCTACTTTTAATTTTCTTCTTTGAATATGAAATCATCAAGAAATACTTCATTTTCTTTCCCCGTATCTATTTCAACTCTCGCAGCTGAGACATTAACCACTCCGCTCACACAAAATTGATTTACAGGGCATCTTGTCTTTTTGGGGCAGAAATTTCCATTTCTAAATCTACATCCGTATTTACTCAGATGCCATAACGGTTCATCTAATTGAAGCCTATATTTGAGCTGCGAGTGATTTACCAATTCTAACGTCTGTTTCCAAGCTTCATCAATCTTAGGACTTATATCAGATATAGTCCCCACGTATTTCCCAATCAGACATCCTGTAGTGAAAGTGGCTCTAGCAATATGAACATCCACGGGTATCGGAATTTTATTTAGATTATTTAGTTCCACTCGCACGTTATCATGTAACATTCTAATCCATAGAGGAAGGATTTTATTACCAGATAAAAATGGAAACTTTTTCTTAAATCTTGGATCGAATTTTTTACCAAAGATCTTCAAGGCATCGTAGTTGCATTCCTTAATAAGATTTAGAGGATTCGAGTCGTAAAATTTAAAGAACGAATGCGAAACCGTAGACCAAATTCGAGCATCTTTATTCGGCTTCTTCGCTAGCCTGTGTTTTTTCATTGCCCTCACTATTTCAGGGAAAGGCTTCCTTACTAATTCCTTTGGCATGAACAGCCATCTAATCTGCTCATCTTCGAACGTTTTTCTTCCAGATTCCCACAATTGGTCTGCACTTCTTTGATAATCAATGGAAACAACTAAGGTAATGAACAGTAAATGCTCATAGGAGCCTCTTTCGATCCCTGAGGAAGATAAATCTGACCCCCACGTAGGCAATAAGTCCTCAGGCATTACATTGTGACCAAATATCCCTTCATCAGAATTAAATTTCTCGTATAAAATTACTGCCACTTCTTTAGCTTTTTCTGAATTGACAATTAAAGCATTCATATCAATAAAACCTTAGTTTCTTACTGAGTATTTAATGATGTTCCCCGTCTAGGAGCTTATTTGTTCCAGTTTCTTCTTCTCTTCAATAGACTTCTGTTAATCGCGTCTATCATTGCTTCAACGCTAGCCATAACTATGTCCTCATGAGTAGCCCTCGCCGAGACGACGTTTCCATCTCCGTCCTCAACTTTTATTATCACTTCACCCATGGCGTCTGAGCCTCCAGTTGCGGCCTCTATCCGAAATTCCTTTAACCTAACGTTCGCTAGGTCGGCTGTGAGCTTTTGCACAGCCTTGATGGCGGCGTCCACTGGACCTAAACCCGTTTCCGAAGCAATGTACTCCTTCCCATCTAACACGAGTCTCACAGAGGCTGTTGGAATAACCCTGATTCCCGTTACCACCGCCAAGTCGGTTAAGTCGACGATTCTCTTTTCCTTAACCACTTTTCCCATAACCGCCCTAGTTATGGCTAACAAATCGGCGTCTGTCACGGTTTTGCCCTTGTCTCCCAACTCTTTAACCCTTCTGACGATTTCCCCCAACTGATCTTTGTTGGGGTAGATTCCCGCCTCTTCCAACTCCGCCTTGATGCCGCTGGTGCCAGCCAGTTTGCCAGCCACTAGTCTCCTTTTTCTTCCCACGAGTTCTGGCTTTATTGGCTCGAAAGTTGAGGGAACCACGGCGACTCCGCGGGTGTGTATACCGGATCCATGGGCAAAGGCGTTTTCGCCTACGATAGCCTTGTTAGGCTGCATCGCAACGCCTGTTAATTTGGCTACCAGTCGTGAAGTGTCATAAAGTAGTCGCGTGTTTATCCCTGTTTTTCGGTTATAAATCAGGTGGAGAGCCACAACAACTTCCTCTAGCGCCGCGTTTCCAGCCCTCTCCCCCAGCCCATTCACAGTTGCGTGAATTTGAGAAGCCCCTGCCTCAACTCCAGCCAGCGAGTTAGCCACAGCCATACCAAAGTCGTTATGGCAGTGTACACTGATGGGAACTTCCACCACGCTTTTGATTTCTTCAATAAGTTTTCGCATGGTTAGGGAGGTCATTACGCCAACGGTGTCCGGAATGTTTATTCGGTCGGCTCCAGCCTCTTCAGCAGCTTTGCACACTCGCTTTAGGAACCCTATCTCTGTTCTCGTGGCGTCCATGGGTGAAAACTCGCATACTAATCCATGGTCTTTAACGTACCCTACGGAATCAACGGTTGCGGACAAAACTTGTTCAGGTGTCATGTTTATGGCGTATTTCATCTGTACATCCGAAGTTGATATGAAGGTGTGAACAGCATCAACATCACAGGCGATAGCCGCGTCGATGTCTACCCTCGCGGTGCGAGCCAAGGCGCATATTTCGGCGTTTAACCCAGCTTTAGCTATTTCTCTGACCGCCCTTTTCTCGCCTTCAGAGCTTATGGGGGTGCCAGCTTCTATGATGTCTACGCCCAACATGTCAAGTTGGCGTGCTATTTCCAGTTTTTCCTCTGTGGTTAGTGACACTCCTGGAGTTTGTTCTCCGTCTCTCAGAGTTGTGTCAAAGATGGTTATGTATTCCACATTTTTTGGTTTCACATTTTCAACTCCTGAACAAGATTTTCAAACATGCAAGATTTCCTCGGCAATGGCTTCTCCCATTTCCACAGTTTTAGCTCTCCCACCAAAGTCCGGAACTGTTACGCCCTTGCGCAACGTCTTAACCACGGCTTCCTCTACGGCTTGAGCCGCAACCGAGCATTTAGAATCGCCGTGTTGTTCACCCAACCAGTCCAGCATCATTTTGGCGGCAAGGATCATAGAACATGGATTTGCCGTGTGTTTCCCAACTCTGCTTGGAGCTGACCCATGAACTGGCTCAAATATGGCGAAGTTTTCTCCTATGTTTGCTCCGGGGGCCATGCCTAAGCCTCCAATGAGTTGGGCGGCTTCATCGGAGAGTATGTCGCCAAACATGTTTGTGGTCACTATGACGTCGAATTTTTGTGGTTCCTTGATTAGGCGCATGGCGGCGGCGTCAACGTACTGCTCTTCAAAAGTTATGTCTGGATACTTTTTTGCCACTTCCCTGCAAACTTCTGCGAATAGGCCACATGTTACCTTCATGACGTTTGCTTTGTGAACTGCCGTAACCCTTTTCTTGGCGTTTCTTCTTCTAGCCACTTCGAAGGCTTTTTTGGCTATTCGTTCGCATCCCTTCCTCGTAATAACCCTTAGGCAGATGGCAGTGTCATCTAGCATGAATTCTATGCCCTTGTAAACGTCTTCTGTGTTTTCCCTCACAAAGACAAAGTCTATGTCAGGCCTTAAGGACGGGGTTGAGGGATAAGCCTTTATGGGGCGAATGTTGGCGTACAAGTCAAACATTATTCTCAGCTTAACAACAACCTCAGCGGCTGTTTCACCTACAGGACCCTTAAGGCATGCGTGCGAATTTTTTATCGTCTCTACGGTGTCTTCGGGGAGAGCCATACCCCTCCGTTTAAAGCATTCGTCACCGGCCTCCCCTTTAACGATGTTTAAGCCAAGGTCAAACCTCTTCTGAACGGCGTTTAAGATCTTCAATGTTGCTTCAGTTAGTTCGGGTCCGACCCCGTCCCCCGGGATGAGGGCTATTTGGTAATCGCTCATTTTGATCCGATCCTTTTTCTCAAGTGTTCTATTAGGCCTCCGTCATTGAGTATCTCCATAATGAACTCTGGCAGTTTTGTTGCGTGGAGGGCTATGTTTTTCGACTTGTTTTTTACTTCTCCAGCCTCTAAGTTTACAGCCAATTCGTCGCCCTCTGCTATTTTGCTTGAGACTCCTGGGCATTCGAGGACTGGCAAGCCAAGGTTTATGGCGTTTCTGTAAAAGATGCGGGCAAAAGACTCCGCGAGGACGCATTTAACGCCAGCATGCTTTAACGCCAAAGGAGCTTCTTCCCGACTGGAGCCGCAGCCGAAGTTTCTTCCAGCAACAATTATGGCTCCGCCTTGAGCTTTCCTAAAGAACATGGGATCTAAACCCTCCATTGCATGTTTCGCTAATTCCATTGGATCAAGTGTTAGAACCAAGTATTTTGCCGGAAGAATAACGTCAGTGTTCACGTTGTTTCCGTACTTTATCGCTTTTCCTGAAATCATTTCTTGTCAGGCCTCCAATGCTCTAGGATTGGTGATTTTACCGGTTATAGCTGAAGCCGCAACTGTGAGAGGAGAAGCGAGATACACCTTGGCCTCTGGGCTCCCCATCCTTCCAACAAAGTTCCTGTTTGAAGAGCTTATGCCAACCTCTCCGGGGGCCAAGAGTCCTAGGTGCCCACCGAGACATGGACCACACGTAGGATTGCCAACGATGGCACCGGCTTTCAAGAAGATTTCGAGGAGGCCCTCCTGCAACGCTTGTAGGTACACTTCTTGCGAGGCAGGAACTACTATCATTCGCACTCCGTTCCTCACTTTTTTGCCCTTTAATAAGTTGGCTGCTAATCGCAGGTCCTCTATGCGCCCATTGGTACAGGACCCTATAAACGCTTGATCTATGCTCACCTCAGCCACCTCTGAGGCTGGCTTAACATTGTCAACTGAGTGGGGACAAGAAACTTGGGGTTCCATATTTGTGACGTCTAAACTCAAAATCTTTTCGTAGTCAGCATCAGGGTCATTCTTGAAAACTTGAAATGGTTTGTTGGTTCTCTTCTTAATGTAGTTTAGCGTTATTTCATCTGGCTCTACTATGCCCGTTTTGGCGCTTACCTCTATAGCCATGTTACACATTGTCATTCGTCCATCAACACTCATGTTTCGTATGGTAGAACCTGCAAATTCTATTCCTTTGTAGATGGCTCCATCAGCTTTAATCTCGCCCATTATGTTCAAGATTAAATCCTTCGGCGTAACGTATCTCTGGAATTGGCCCTCCACATTTACTTTTATAACGTGGGGAACTTTGAGCCAAAGCGCGCCTGTTGCAAAAACGGCGGCCATGTCGGTTGCTCCTATACCGGTTGCAAAGGCTCCGAATGCACCATAGGTGCATGTGTGGGAATCCGCGCCTACAATTAGTTCTCCGGGTCTAACGTGGCCCTTTTCTGGCATCACTTGGTGGCAAATGCCTCCTCGACCAACATCATAGAAATTCGGTATTTTTTGTTCTGTCGCAAACTCTCTCACGATGCTGTGTAACTTAGCTGCCTTCTCTGAGTTGGCTGGAACCAAGTGGTCGAAAATGACGACTATTCTTTGGTTGTCCCAAACTTTTCTTATTCCAATTTTTCGAAAGGATTCAATTGTTAAGGGACCAGTTAGGTCGTGTATCATAGCCATGTCGACGCTGGCTTCTACTATCTCTCCTGGAGTGACTTCGCCTTTCCCCGAGGCTCTAGCCAAAATCTTCTCAATGATGTTCATGATCTGCCCCTCTGATAACCTCATTCATGTTTCCGATTTGATGTTCTGAGATATGATGATCTGTATATAAGGGTGAGGTCAAAAACCATAATGATCGGTTTGCGGAACTTGCTAAGAAAAGTGGTAGAAACGCGTTGTCAGAAGAGGAAGCGATCCCTCACGTTTTCAACCTCTTTCGCAACATAAATGTTTTTAACCTTAAAAACCTTTGGGCGCCAACTGAGAGCTTAAATTTTAAACATGCATATGATAGCGTTGAAGGTTGTAGCTTTGGGGCGGTCGAAACCTGAGGCTGATGAGACTCGCGTTGCCGAGTTGAAGATAGAAGCTTCGCTGAAAGAGAACGACGTTCTGGTTTCCTCACCTGAAGGTATCGAAGGACTTTCCTTGCGAGGCTACGGCGTTTCTGAAGACGGAAAGTTAAAGCTTACCTTTTACGAGGCCTTGTTCCTGTTGAGCAAAGAAGTCATAGAGGTTGAAGACGAAGAAACTGGAGAAAAAGTGGGTTTTCAAGAACTCCTCAAGCGTTTTCAATTAGCAGACGAGAACGCTTGGGTCAGGTACCTAATCTACCGGGACCTGAGGAGTCGAGGCTACGTAGCAAGGGAGGGTTTTGGTCTGGGTATAGACTTTCGCGTGTACGAGCGCGGGGGGTATGGGAAGGAAACCGCTAAGTACCTCATATTTGGAATCCAAGAGGGCCAGCCGGTTTCCGTGGAAGAATTGGCGAGAGCATTACAGTATGTTCAGAGCCTAAAGAAGAAATTGGTTCTCGCCGTTATAAACAGAAGAGGAGAAATCGTCTATTATTCCCTCTCGCAACTTACCCTAAAATGAAAGCTATGGTGATAAAATGCCAGCCTTCAAAACAGTGCGAGGAATGAGGGACTTCCTGCCTCAAGACGCCGAAAGAATGAGGCACGTTGAACAGGTTTCAAGGGAACTTGCCCAACTCTACGGCTATGAAGAGGTCATCACTCCAGTCGTTGAATCCTACGGTCTTTTGGCAGCGAAATCCGGCGAGGAAATCCGAGAGCGCATGTACGCCTTCAAGGATTTGGGCGGCAGGAAAATTGCCTTACGACCCGAATTCACAGCTTCCGTAGCCAGATTAGTGGCTACCAAAATGAGGAACGAGCCCAAACCCATGAGGCTCTTCTGCGTGGGAAGCCTATACCGCTATGACGAGCCCCAGTTCGGACGCTTCCGAGAGTTTTGGCAAGCCAACTACGAGCTCATTGGTTCCAGCAAACCAGAAGCAGACGCGGAAGCCCTCATCCTTACCAAAGACCTGATGGAAAGGCTGGGTCTTCGCAAATATTGGTTTAAGATAGGACACGTAGGAATATTGCGGGGAATCCTAAGTCAAGAAGGAGTGACAGAAGAACAGCAGAACAGAATCATGCAGTTATTGGACAAAAAGCTTTGGGAAGAGGCACTCACGGTCATACGAGGATTAGGTGCTTCGCAAAACTGTCTAGTAACCCTAAAGAAGGTATTCGAGACTAGAGGAAAAGACTCCTCCCAGATTCTTAAGAGGACAGAAGAGAACGTTCAAGATTATGAAAAGGCTGTTGCCGCTGTGGAAAATTTGCGGGAAATCCTTGAGTTAACGGCTGAAAGCGGAGTCAAGCTTGAGGTGACTATAGAAGCGGGCTTCGCGAGGGGTCTCGAATACTATACGGGAATGATATTTGAGACGTACGTTCCTGGGATTGAAATAGCTCTGAGCGGTGGGGGACGCTACGACAAACTAATCGAGCTCTTCGGAGGTGAACCAACCCCCGCCTTGGGAGTCGCCCAGGGAATCGATCGAATCGTCTTGGCTATGAAAAAACAGAAGATTCCTCCAAAAATTGCAGAGGAAAGGGTTGTGGTTGTTCCAGTTAACAAGGAGTCCATGGCGAAGGCTATTGAACTGTCATCAATGTTAAGGGGCGCTGGATTTTCTGTGGAGGTTGAGGTCATGGGGCGCACCGTCTCAAAGGCATTATCAGACGCCGATAGGAGAGGAGTGGCCCACGCTGTAATTGTTGGTCCAGAGGAAACTAAGGAAGAAAAGGTGGTCTTGAGGAACATGAAGAAGAGAGAACAAAGAATTGTTGAGATAAAAAATCTTTGTGAGGAAATCTTAGTAAGCTCTAGATAGCATTGTCAACCATTATCCAACCCTTTTCATAATGGCTTCAAACATTTTACGTAACCCTAGAATCGCAAATGCTAACAAACCAAGTACACCCAAAATCGGAATGATAAATGCAATTAAATCAAATATAGGGAGCATGTTCGGATAGAATTTTGAGACAAACTGTAGTCCCCCTTCTTTGCGGGGGTTGAAGAACCATAAGTAGTGGTTGAAAAACCAGTGTAGAAGTATCGGGGCTTGAACGCCATAGAGCAGGTACGTTAAGCCCATGGCTAAGCCGACCACAGAAGCCGAGGTGATCTTTCCAACACCCCAACCGCCTAGATAATGAGCCAAACCAAAAACGATTGATGTAAAGAAGACCATAAGCCATTCACCTAAGCTGATTCCGCCCCTGACGCCAAAGTCGCCCACCGTCCTCACGCCAACCATCTTCTTAGCTTCATCTGGAAATAGGGGAGCCATAAAGAATAGTTTCAGGCGTTGCCTCCAAGAAAGTGTCACCGCGTTCTTTCTTCTAACCCAGAATAGGTAGATGATAAGGAAGGCACCGATTGGGATCACTCGAAAACCAACTTCCTCAAATAATGAGGACCAAGATAACAAGAAAAATACTCGGAAAGGATTTTCCGGCAGAGAAGATTCGCCTGTTGGTACACCGCCTGCCTCCTGGAGGCTCTGTATGATGATGACGGTTATCAGCATCATGCTATTTATTATGGGCATGGCAAACAAGCAATTGTCAAAAAGTTTTTTCATAGAACGGGAAAAACTCTTCCTAATTACTTCATAGAGGCTTTCCCTGAATTTCCAAGCCGCAACAAGGCAGATAGCAAAGACGCCCCAAAGAAGCGAGAAGAATAGACCGATGTTAAGCCAAACGGGAACACCGAAACCGATCACGGTGAATAGCCAGATTGGAAGCCTTCGCTCATAGAGCATACTGCTGTTCAATCCTTCCGGTGTGAAGAAAAATAGCGTTGGTCCTAAAAACATTACAAGAAAATATGAGGAAACGAGGAGGAGGACGATTATGATAAGAGCAGTTGCGAGGGTCAATTTGACAAACGTTTTCGGTTCGCTGAGAGCCATCAAGGAATGCCACACCGTCTATTACGATGCATCTTTGCTAATTAAGGCTAATTAATTTTGACTTTACGTCTCTAAATGACTTCTTCTAGTTCTTGCTAAACCTGTATGTTATATTCAATTCAGATTCGAGGTTCATATCTGTTAAATACGTCTCTTAGGAAGTTTTTGTTCTATGGCTTAGGAGTTCTAATCGAGGGAGAAGGTTAAGCGAATGGGAGAAAAAGAGAAAGACTTTGATAAGCTTTTTATTGAAGCCGTGGATGAGGGCTTAGACGTTTTAGGTAAAAGCGGCAGGCAGATGATTTTCTTCCACCTTGAAAAGAGCTACTCCATTAAGAGACATGAAATTCCCAAGAAGCCAGAAGCCTTCGCTGCAGGACTAGAGAAGATATTTGGTGCGGGTGCCTCGGTGCTGGAAAAACTTATTGTTAAAAGTCTCTACTCAAAGCTGGGACTAAAATACGAAAACAAAAAGGAGCGCCCGTTTGCGGACTACGTGAATAACGTGAAGGAAGCGAACGATGCAAAGGAAGCCAGACAGGACAACAGGCGCCGTAGCTCTTCATCAAATCAAGGATCACTAGAAGTAAAAACTTTTCAACAATCCAGTTTGCCTTATCTGGAAATGGAAAAAGAAGAATTTTCTTATTTGTATTGATAGGAAGTGCAGACTGAAACCCGAAAGTTGTCTTAAACTCGACTGTAAAAGTTCAGCTAGGTCGTTCTAAATTGAAACTAAAAGTATTGTTCTAGCAAAGGAACCCTTTTTATTATGATTAATTTGCCTAACCACAAAGATAATCTTCTAGAAAGAAAAAGACCATGAGTGATAAGATGGCATCTCTAAAAAGAGAGTTGGAACGAAGATGGTTAAGCAAAAAGATGAGAGACAGCCCCAGACGCGGGTTCCCACAGGGGCATTGGGTGTCGGATTTCCGCAGCATAAGGTTGAAGAGGTTGCTCCTAAGGTCTATTGCGTAACTGCCTTTGGAAATGTGGGCTTCGTTGTAACAGACGAGGGTGTGGTGGTTGTGGACACGGCTACTCACGTAATGGGGGAAACAATTCGGAAGGACATCCGAGAGGTTACTGATGCTCCGATTCACTCGGTGATTTACACCCATGGACATTACGACCACGCCTTCGGTGTCTCGGCTCTACTAAAAGATGCGGAGGAGCGGGGAGATCCCAAGCCTAGAATAATTGGCCACGAGAACGTGGTTCGACGCTTCAACCGTTACCGAGAGTTGCAGGGTCAACAAGAATTCATTAATCGCATCCAGTTTGATGTCCCCGCGGGGATGAGGGTCGTTCCCAGGAAATACCATTATCCAGATTTAACCTACTATGATCGTTTTAGCTTCCGGCTTGGCGACATAACCTTCGAGCTTAGGTTTGGAATGGGAGAAACAGATGATGCCACTTGGGTTTGGATTCCGGAGCGACGAGTTGTCTTTGCCGGCGACTTCGTCATATGGTCCTGCCCAAATATTGGAAATCCCTTCAAGGTTCAGCGTTACGAGACAGAATGGGCCGAGGCCCTTGAACAGATGGCTTCCCTTCATCCTGACATTCTGGTGCCAGGTCATGGACCACCCATTCGAGGTGAAGAGATTCAGTGGGTATGCCTTGGCACCGCCCGAGCTCTACGCTATCTCCATGAGGAGGTGGTGAAACGTTTAAACCAGGGGGCTTGGATTGAGCGGATTCTAGAGGAGGTTAGACTTCCTGAGGACCTAGCCAAAGAGCCCTACTTGGCTCCCATTTATGGTTGCCCAACCTTCATCATTCACGGGATATACAGACGCTATGCGGGTTGGTACGACGGCAACCCGTCACATCTCTTTCCTTCTAGGACAAGGGACATTGCCAAGGAGGTTGTAGCCTTAGCTGGCGGACCAAAAGCAGTGCTTAATCGGGCTGAGGCTTTGAAGGAGGCTGGGGAAATACAACTGGCCCTACATCTAGTGGACTTCATCTTAGATAATCCTGAAACTGCCAGTTTAAAGGAAGCCCATGGCCTTAAAGCAGACTTGCTTCAGGCTAGAGCTGACGTAGAGTCAAGCTTCATTGCCCGCAACATTTTCGCCACCAGTGCTCGTAGGGAGCGCCAAGCCGCTGGTGAAGAGAAGTAGGAGCTCAAAATTGGTCTTTTGATGGCGGGCAGGCGCTGAAATAAGACTCCAGCTTCTCCTTCAGAATAGCCCTAAGCCTAGGGTCGTCCCTGTAGTAGTTGTCTTCAATGTCTAAAACAGTTATCTTGGACGCGGCTTCTGGGAATTGCTGAACAATAAGTTTCCTGTGTTCCTCTTCCATAACAAAAATTTTGTCAGCCCACTCCACCAGTTCAGCGCTTACAGGATTCTGTGCACCAATTGATGTCCCTGCAGATTTGACTTCAAAACCTTTACGGTCCTTGAACATGTTTGCCGCTGTTGGGCTTCTGTGAATATTGCCCGAACAAACAAAGAGCACTTTTTCAACCATCGCCATTTCTTCCTTTACTCAAATTTAGTAAAATATAAAACCACGAAAACTAAAGTCTATTGTTCCCGTTGGGCTATAGCTAAAATTATCTGGTGTGGGTCGAAAATGAAGACTGGTATGGTGGATATAAGGGTGCGAATGAGCGAAGTGGATATGCAAGGCTTTGCCTTTCACTCCAAGTATTTCGAATGGTTTAGCATTGGAAGGATAGAGTATCTAAGGTCGGCGTGCGGTATTTCATTTACATCAGACGGTAGTCCAGTGATAGGTGGACAGGTAAGGAAAATGACCTTCGTGGTGAAGGAAATTTCCTGCCAGTTTATGTCGCCAGCTAGATTTGACGACCTGCTCGAACTTCACACAACTGTAAAGGATGTCAAAGGAAGCGAAGTCCTTCTGGAACATGAACTCTATAGGAAGGCGGATAAGAAATTGTTGACTAAAGCCCAGTGCAAGTGGACGTGCATAAGTACCGAGAATTTCAGACCAACAGAAATTTCTGAAGACATAGCCAAAATGTTTCAAGACCCATAATCTTCAATTAAAGTTATCAAGGTACACTCAAGGAAAACAGCGTTACCGATTCTAAGGAAAACTTTGAAGCAAGTTTTATATCGCTAGGAGCGAACTAATCTTCTCTTCCGGAGGAAATACTTATGGAAAAAAGAGAGGTAATTCAAGTATCAGGACTACCCATGGTTGCTGGTTTTCGATGGTCCGTAGGCAAAATGATGGATAGATTCATAAAATCATTTGCCGACAGAAAAATCCTAGCGGCAAAGTGTCCTAAATGCAGATACACCTATGTACCGCCCAGATCAAGATGCGGAAAATGCTACACAAAAATTGAAGAAGAAAAATTGGTAGAACTGTCAGGAAAAGGAACTTTGGTTGGTTACACTACAGCCTACGTTCAACTGGATGGTAAAGGGAATTTTTTAGACTTGGATAAGCCGAAGGTGATCGGGGCTATAAAACTCGAAGGTTCCGATTCCACGATCTTCATGCCGCTCGGAGAGGTTGATCCAAAGGATGTGAAGGAAGGCATTAAAGTCGAAGCGGTGTGGAAGGAAGAGACGAAAGGAGAAATAGCTGACATATTGTATTTCAAACCTGCGAGGTAGTTTTATGAAAAGAAAAATTGCAATTGTCGGTTATGCTCAGACCCATCATGAAGCTGATCCGCCTATCACAAGAGAGGGAATGGTTTTTGAGGTTGCGAAGGGCGCTCTAGATAAAGCTGGCATCACTAGGGAAGCAATTGACACCGTGATTAACGTATCGAGCGATTACCAAGATGGGAGAACCATCTCAAACCTCTTCCTAGTCATGGCCGAGGGAGCTTACCTCAAGGATGAATCGAAGGTTGAGATGGACGGCGCTTTTGGGGTTCTCTACGCGATGATGAGGATATTATCCGGAAACCACGATACGGCTATGGTGGTTGGAGTTACCCAAGGATCGATTTTCAGTCCCCACCAGATCTCCTCTTACACTTTAGATCCAACGTTCGACAGGCAGATTGGGCTTCTAAATGATGTTGCTGCCGCGGCTATTCAGGCGAGAATGTATAAAAATAAATACGGTGTATCAGATGAGCAAATTGCGTTAGTCTCCGTGAAAAATTTGGTGAACGCAACCAGTAATCCCTATGCTCACCGGAAAATCCCTGACATAACCGTAAAAGAGGTGCTGGAATCCAAACTTTACTACGACCCAATAAGGGAACTTAACATCTCGCCCATCAGCGACGGAGCTTGCGCATTGGTGCTGGCTTCCGAAGAAAAAGCTAAGGAAATAACCGACGCTCCGGTTTGGATCAAAGGTGTTGGAAGCTGTCAAGACTCATACCTCAGAGACAGGAATCTCCTCAAACTAGAGTCTCTGGAAACAGCAGCAAAGAAAGCTTACGAAATGGCAGAGTTGAAGGACCCGTCTACAGAGCTCGACATCGCGGAAGTTACAGAGAGATTTTCCCATGAAGAACTCATGATATACGAAGCCCTAGGTCTATGTAGAGAAGGCAAAGGGAAAATCCTCATAGAAACAGGGATAACCGAAAGAAAAGGCCAGATGCCAGTAAATCCAAGCGGGGGAGTGTTAGGAGCCGATCCCGTTTGTGCTACGGGACTGGTGAGGATAGTAGAGGCTGCAAAACAAATAAGGGGAGAAGCGGGTAAGTATCAAATTCAAGGTGTTAGGCAGGCTTTGGCTCACGGCCAAACCGGGTTATGCGCTCAATCTAACATAGTTTTCATATTGGGAGGTGAGGGCTGATGAGGAGAAACGTGGCGATAATAGGTTGCGGGCAAACGAAGCATGGAAGGCTCAGGAACGTTAACACAGCTGAAATGATTGCAGAAGCAGCCTGGAAAGCCATGGAAGACGCAAACGTAACCCCAGATGAAATAGACGCCATCGTTGTAGGAAACATGCAGGGATTTGGGGGAATATATGATGCGGAGCTGTGGGCTGGAGAATTATTCGGAGCCCCAAAGCCTTTCCTAAGAATCACTACTGGAGGAACAACAGGCGGATCGGTTGCCCATGGAGGTTATTATAGTGTCGCATCCAGCCTCTACGACGTAGTCCTGGCAATCGCTTGGGAAAAACATTCGGACAGCAAGGAAAGAGGAGCCACAACAGGCTTAGCCCACGTCGCTATGGCAAACATGTTCCACGACCTCCAACAAGGGGCAAGTTTAAAGTGGCTTGTATCCTTAGTTACCGGTGCAGCGATTGGAGTTTCAGCCTTCCAAGCGTCTTGCTACATGTCCAGATCAGGATGCAAGGTTGAGCATCTCGATATGGTAGCCGCGAAAGCCCGACGAAACGCTGCTAAAAACGAATACGCGCACCTCCGGTGGCCCAACTGCACACCAGAAGACATAGCTAAAACCGAATGGGTTTCCTACCCCTTAAGGTTCGGACACGTATGCCCAGCCAGTGACGGCGCTTCCGCTGTTGTTTTTGCCGAAGAGAAAATCGCTAAGAAAAAAGCTAAGAGGCCAGCTTGGATAAAGAGTGTTGCAGCCTACGCAGATGAACCAAACTGGTTGGGTGAAAATTCTCAAGGGACCGCGATCACAGATTTATCCGAGCAATTGCAGTGCATTATATCGGCTAAGGAGGCATACCGGAGAGCTGGGATAAAAGATCCGAGAAAAGAAATCGATATGGCGGAGATTTATCAACCTTTTCCCCACCAAGAGTTGATGTTCAGCGAGAGGATGGATTTGTTTGACGAGGGCAAGGCTTGGATAGTCCTCGAGGAAGGTCATACAGAGATAGATGGTAGCATGCCCCTTGACCCTTCAGGAGGGGTTCTCTCGACTAATGCTATAGGTTCCTCGGCTATGCAAAGGGTTCTTGAATGTGCCTTACAGATAATGGGGAAAGCAGGAAAGCATCAGGTTCCAAAAGATGTTAAGAACGCCGTGGCTCATGGCTGGGGAGGATCAGTAAACTTTTCGACCGTAACCGTTCTGGGAGATTCTCCTAGGAGGTGAAGGTATGGAGGAAAAGAAGCAAATCAAGTACAAAACTGAGGAAACCATAGCTACCGAGGGGGAGTGGCCTGTTGGGGAATACAAGTATAAGGCTTGGAAGCACCACGAAGAGTTCAAGGAGGGCCTCAAAGAGAAAAAAATAGTGGGTTCAATATGCTCTGGGTGCGGAAGAGTTTATGTTCCACCCACCTACATATGCGGAAGGTGCTTCAGGTGGATGGATGAAAGAACCCTTGTTAGCGATAGAGGCGTCATCACTAGTTTTGTCCTGAGTAACCCGATGAAAAAGGGAATGAGAATACTGGGAATGGATCCAGTGGAAATGGGCATAGTAGCAGACGGAGAAGTGCTAATCCCATGCATGGTTAAATTCGATGGTTCTGATTCCTTCCTCCAAACAATATTGTTGAACGTGGACCCGAAGGATGTTAAGGTTGGGATGAGAGTTCAGGTAATTTGGGCTAAAGAGCCGAAAGGTCAATTAAGCGACATCGAAGGCGTTGAGCCGATAAAATAACACCGACCACGCTGAGGAAATTGGTCCAATGATTGTGAATTTTGATGAAATTTTCAGTGGTAGAAATTGAGATACTATGAAAAAGCATAATTTTCAAGCCGTTTTGGAAAAATAAGGTTAATGCGGGCGGGACGGGACTTGAACCCGTGACCCCGAGCTTTCTCCTCAGTTTAGGAGGCTTACACCAACCATAGTTTGGTTGTTCGTGCCCTGTCCTGGCTAGGCTTCGGTAGAAAGTTGTCAACTTTCTATACCCGCCCAGCTTTTCCCGCCAAAATATTTCTTAACATGTTGATTGTTATAACCCTAGCGCTTCTCGGTTTCAGCAAGGAATCTTTTTAACATGGTGGGTCAAAAGTAGAGTCGACGGTGGAGCGTTCTGAAGTGAAGAGGCTTAGGCTGGTGGTTTTCGACGTGGATGGAACTCTAACTAAGGTTGCTAGTAGCTGGCAGTTTTTGCACGAAAAGCTTGGTACGTGGGATAAGGATAGGCGGTACGCTGAGCAGTTCTTTCAAGGAGCCATCACTTATGAGGATTGGGCTAGGCTAGATGCCTCTCTGTGGGCTGGCTTGAAATTTGAAGCTGTTCAGAAAATAGTTGATAGCCTGCCCTACACCAAAGGGGCGCGAGAGGTTATAACCACCCTAAGAAGTGGAGGTTTGAAGGTGGTTTTGATAAGTGCAGGTTTGTCCCTTGTAACGGAAAGAATAAAGAGGGAGATGGAGGTTGACGACTCCTTGGCCAACGACTTGAAGGTTGAAAATGGCTTTCTCACAGGCCATGTGGAGGTTAACGTTTCAGTTGACAACAAGGATGCGGTTTTGGGTCGCATGTTAGAGAAGTTCAATTTGGGAATGGATGAGTGCGCTGCCGTTGGTGACGATGAAACCCAGATATTCCTATTTGAAAAGGTAGGTCTTTCAATAGCTTTTAATCCGCGTAGCTGGGTGGTGGAAGAGCGGGCGGACGTTGTTATTAAAGGCGATGACTTGCGCAGGGTTTTGCCTTATCTTTTGGGTAAGAGAAATTGTGGTCTCCTTGTGTAGATGGAGTCTATAGGGCCCCCTTATATATACTGGCAACATTGTTTTGGGCGTTTGCGGTAGGTTTGGGTGGAACCTAAGCTTTTAAGTTTCGTCAGGGGATTTATTATCTCAGCAGGCGGGGGTACCCGAGCCAGGTCTAAGTAGGCGGGTCAGAAGAAACCCCTAGGAAAAGGGGGAGGACTTAAGGGGTTGCCAGGTTTCCTGAGAGATCCTCTGGCGTAGGCCTCCGCGGGTTCAAATCCCGCCCCCCGCACCAAAATTAAGGCGTGCTATTACGCCCATCATCAAATTCGCGCGAAACTTCCCTAGCTTTTTAAGTGAAATTTTCCTTATTATACAATGGCAAACCAGAGGTGTTTAAAATATGAAAGAATACGACTTGATAGTAATAGGTACGGGTTCTGCTATGAACTTTGTGGATGTTTTGATTCAAGAGAATCCGAACATGAAGATTGCCGTCGTAGATAAGGATGAGCCAGGTGGGATTTGTCTGACAAGGGGTTGTATACCATCAAAGATATTGCTATATCCTGCTGAGTTGGTAAGGACTATACAAAGAGCAAGGGAATTCGGCGTAGACATCAATATTAAGAAGATAAATTTTGAAACAGTCATGGAGAGGATGAGGACCATTATCTATAGGGATATAAACATGATACGAGAGGGACTCTCCCATTCCAAAAACATAGATTACTATCCTACAGTAGCCGAATTTACTGCCCCATACACACTAAAGGTAGGCGATGATACCATAACGTCAAAGATGATTTTTCTTTGCACGGGATCGAAGCCCAAAATCCCTCCAATAAAAGGGCTCGAAAAGGTAGGTTACCATACTAGCGATACGATTCTTAAAATAAATCAACTACCTGAAAGCATCGCCATCGTTGGTGGAGGATACATCGCTGCTGAATACGGTCATTTCTTTTCAGCCATGGAATCAAAAGTTACGATAATCGGCAGAAATCCGCAGTTCCTTCCAGAAGAAGAACCAGAAGTATCAGCACTGGCCAAAAGGGAGTTGCAAAAGCACATGACAATTATCACTAACCACGAGGTGCGCGAAGTAGAAAAGACTTTAATGGGTAAGAAGAAACTCGTTGCTGTTAACAGAGAAAATGGAAAAAAAATGGAAATAACAGCAGAAGAAATACTAGTTGCTACGGGAAGAGGCCCAAACACAGACATACTTCATCCAGAAAGAGGGGGAATAAAAGTAGACGAAAAGGGATGGATTATCGTTAATGAATATCTGGAGACCTCGCAACCAAATGTCTGGGCCTTAGGTGACGCGAATGGCAAATACCCATTCAAGCACGTAGCAAACTACGAATCTATAGTTGTATACTACAATGCCATACTGAAAAGGAAGGTAAAGGTCGATTACCACGCCATACCACATGCCGTTTTCACGTATCCCGAAATTGCAAGCGTCGGGCTTAGAGAGAAAGAAGCAATAGAGAAATACGACAAAGACAAGGTGTTAATCGGGATACAGAGATATCAGGACACTGCTAAGGGAGAAGCTATGGATGTAAAGGATTATTTTGTCAAGGTTATCGTCGAGAAGAAAACCCTGAAGATCTTAGGAGCACACATCATTGGGCCTTATGCTTCTGTTCTTATACAGGAGATCATAAACCTGATGTATACGCCTAAACAAAGCGCAGAGCCGATAATTTATGGAATGCACATCCATCCCGCTCTAAGCGAGGTGATAGAGAGGGCGTTCAATTCGCTTATGCCACCAGAACAGTACCATCACGTTATTGAGCACCACTATGAACTCCCTAACAAGTAAATGAGGGGCGCACGCGCATCTAGATCAAACTAACTATCAAGCATAAAGGCATATTTTTACCGGTAAATTGGTGACAAAATTCCGCCCCCCACACCAAAATTAAGGCGTGCTTTAGGATTTTGTGAGTGGAGGCTAAAATTTGGGCACAAGTTTACCGGTAAAAAGTCCTAACCTCTTCCAGAAAAATTGCAAAGTGCGCGCGTTTACGCCTAATAGTCACACGAGTTACCGAGACGCTGTCTATATCCTTCGATGCATCCTCGCTTTATTTGCTTCGCCAATCGAGTAATCTTCGGCAATGTTTCTTCGGGTTTCTTTAGATTTTTCTCGTAAATCTTCGCATAAGCACTTCCAGCTACGGCGCCGTCTGCTCCAGCTGAAACAACAGCCGCTGCGTGTTTTCTCTTCGAGATGCCGAAGCCGGCCAACAGAGGTACATTCGTATGTCTTCTAACTCTGCTGACCAGATTTAGGGTGGATTTTGTCAAACTTTCCCTTGCCCCAGTTACTCCTTCAACGCCTATGACGTAAAGAAAACCGGAGGCAACGTTGGCGATTTTCTTCAACCTGTCTTCAGTCGTTGTTGGAGCTACTTGGAATATTATGTGCACATCCCATTTTTTTCCTTCTTTTAGAAGGACGCCTGCTTCTTCAACCGGGAGGTCGGGAACGATTATCGCCTGAGCACCTGCCTTTTTTATTTCACCCAAGAAAGTTCCAATTCCGGTAACATAGGGGATGTTGTAGTAAGTCGTTACTACTAACGGGACTTCCAAGCCGCTTCTTCTCAACTTTTTTATCCCTTGAATGCATTTAGTTGGGGTCATGCATTTTTTCAGCGCCCTTTCACAGGATGCTTGAAAAGTTGGTCCATCCGCAGTTGGATCCGAGAAGGGGATTCCAAACTCTATAAAATCTGCACCGTTTTCAACCAAGTTTTTGATCAGTTTCAGGGAAAACTCCTCGTTTGGGTCCCCGTAATAAACGTGGGGCATATGAGCACCTTCTCTTCGCTCTTGCAACTCCCGGAATTTTTCCTCAAGGTCCATAAAAGTACCTCGTGATGATTTCAAGATCCTTGTCACCCCTTCCGGAGTAATTTAAAACAATGACTTCATCTTTGTCAAATTCTTCCTTGTGATTCAACACGTAGGCTATGACGTGCGCGGTTTCAAGGGCGGGTATCAATCCCTCTGTTCTGCACATGACCTTCACGGCTTCAAAAACTTCTTTGTCGAAAGCATAACAGGCCTTCACTCTCCCGGTTTCGCACAAATAGGATATTTCAGGACCTCTCCCAGGATAGTTCAAACCAGCGGCTCTGGTCTTAGAAGGTTTTATTTGCCCATGTTCATCTTGTAAAATTTGCATTAAGGCGCCATGAAGGATTCCAGGCTTGCCTAATTGAAAGGCAGCAGCGCTGTTATCGGCGTCTAAGCTATCCCCTCCGCCCTCAACGAAGTAAAGTCTGATGTCCTTGTTGTCGATGAAAGGTCTGAAGGTTCCCAAAGCGTTGCTTCCACCGCTTCCACAAGCTAATAACGCATCAGGTAGCCTGCCTTCTTTTTCGAGTATCTGCTCTTTGATTTCCGTACCGATTACGCTCTGAAAAGTTGCGACAATCTCTGGAAATGGATGGGGCCCCACCGTTGATCCTATGAGATAATGGGTAGTTCGTGAAGAGGCGGTCCATTCCCTTAAAGTGTCAGAAACTGCGTCTTTTAGAACCCCTTCCCCGGACTTAACAGGGGTTACTTTTGCTCCAAGCAGCTTCATCCTTTTCACGTTGCTTGCTTGCCTTTTCATGTCTTTTACCCCCATGAAAACCTCTGTTTCTAACCCGCAGACATTGCCAGCCATCACAGTAGCAAGTCCGTGTTGCCCCGCAGCAGTTTCCGTGATCAAACGAGACTTTCCCATCTTTTTGGCCAAGAGAGCTTGTCCTAAAGCGTTGTTGAGTTTATGTGAGCCTCCACAAAGGAGGTCTTCCCTTTTTAGATAAACTTTGCATCCGACAAGCTCGCTGAATTTCTTCGCATAATAAAGCGGAGTTGGTCTTCCTCCGTAGTCCCTCAGTAAACCTTTGAACTCCTCTTGAAATTCGGGGGACGGATAGTACTTGTTAAAAGCTTCCTCTAACTCCACGAGAACGGGCATCAAAATTTCGTTCACGTACTGCCCGCCATACTTCCCGAACCTCCCTTTTTTCAACACTAACACTCCTTGCACGCTTTCGTCCAATAACCTGACTTTTTCATACATGTACTAGAGTTTGTGGAACGAACCCTCCATCACTTCCAAATCTGCTCTCAACTGAACATCGGCTTAATTGTCGCATATCCTAACTTCCTTTACATTTTCTATGAAGGCTAAGACCTTCTCAGGATCTTTAAATCCCGGGCGTGATTCAACACCAGTGCAAACATCTACGGCATATGGCTGAACCGTGTGGATGGCGTCTTTAACGTTTTCAGGATTTAAACCACCAGCTAAAATTAGGGGCTTTGGGCGAATAACCTGCTTGACACGTTTACTTAAATTCCAATCATGAACAATACCTGTTCCACCATACCTTCCACAAGTAGAAGAGTCGAGGAGAATGGCGTCGAATAATTTTGACGCCTCTGACGCAACTTCAAGCGCGTTCATAGGATTCGCGTTGATGGCTCTTATTAAAGGTGTGTTTGGTAGTTTCCCTCGGAGGGTTGAGGTGTCAGGCAGGTTTTCTCCATGAATTTGAATGGCGTCTGGGCTCAGCTTTTCATAAGTTTGGAGTTCATTAATGCTTTTTGGAACCGTGACTAGAACGCTTTTTACGAAAATTGGAACAAGCCTAATTAGTTTTTCAGCCTTTTTCAAAGATATGTTCCTTGGAGACGATGGTACTCCTACGACGAATCCAACTGCATCCGCTCCAGCCGCCACAGCGACAGCTAAATCTTCTTCTCGGGTTATTCCGCAAATTTTCACCCTAACTCTCCTCATAGAGCCAACACAAACTCCTTAACCCTTTTTTCGATATCGTCGGCCATCATGATTGCTGATCCAATCAAGAAGGCATGGGCGCCGCACTCATGGAGAAAACGAAGATCAGCAATCGCTTTAATTCCACTTTCGCTCACAACAATTTTCCCGTGGGCGTCATTTTTTTCTAAAATTCTTTTCGTTACCCCAAGATCCACTTTTAACGTCCTGAGGTCTCGATTATTAATCCCTATCAAATCGGCATTACTGTTGATAGCAAACCGGAACTCATCCTCAGTATGGGTTTCTAAAAGAGCTTCAAGATTTTTTGACTGCGCTTGCGCAATCATCTCTTGGACGTCACATTCGCAGTATTTTCTCTCAAAAAGGGCTTCGATCAGAAGAACAGCATTGGCCCCAATCTTAGAAGCGGTTTCCAGTTGTGTGGGGCTGACAATTACGTCCTTCATAAGAATTGGAAGTTTAACTGCCTTCCGAACTTTGGTGACGTAACTCAGAGAACCCTTAAAATGTTTTGGCTCGGTTAGAACCGATATTCCCACAGCTCCGCCTTTTTCCATGGCTTCTGCAACTTTCTCCGGGTTAAAGTTCTTTCTAATTGTGCCTAATGAAGGTGAGGCAGCTTTGATTTCGGTGATGATTGAGACATGTTTGCTTTCCAAGATCGCCTTTTTCAAGCTAATGTAAGGAGTTGAGATCTGGGTTGAAACTTCGTAGTAACCATTATTGATAGTTTCCTTAGCACTCCGTGCCAACATATCTAGGAAATCAGCCATACTTCAACTCCAACTCCTCAAGCTTTGATGGGTTTCCATTAGAGGCCTTGACTAATGCTTCCAGCTTTTTGTAGGCAGCACCGCTGTCGATTGATTCGCGGGCTAGTTCCATTCCGTAACTAAAGTCTTCAGCTTTTCCGCCTACAATAACCCCTGCAATTCCGTTGACTAGCACTATTTCCATTTTGGGATCGTTAATATCGCAGCAACCATTCAAAATTTTGAAAGTTATCTCAGCACTTTCATCTGGGGTTGTTCCTTTAACATCCTCCGGTCTAGCTAGTTTGACGCCGAAATCTTTTGGAACTGTTTCTATGGTTGTAACTTCGTTTTCTCTTAACCATGAGATGATTGTTTTTCCAATTGTAGAAATCTCATCTAACCCATCTAGTCCATGGACAACCATTGCTTCCTCGCATCCGAGATTCTTTAAGGCGTGGGCCAAGGGTTCTGTTAATTTGCGATCGTAAACGCCAAGAAGTTGAGCGCTGGCGCCTGCTGGGTTCGTCAGGGGGCCAAGAACGTTGAAGACTGTTCTGATACCTATCTCTCTTCTGGGGTCAATGGCGAACTTCATGGCTGGATGGAAGACTGGAGCGAACATGAAACCTATACCCACGTTCTCAATGGCTTTCTCAACAGCTTTGGGTTCTAGGTTAAGGTTAAGACCAAGCCTCTCCAAGACATCGGCACTGCCACTCTTGCTAGTAACCGATCGATTTCCATGCTTGGCTACGACTACCCCGGCGCCAGCAACAACAAAAGCCGCCGTGGTGCTGATGTTGAAGGTTTTTATTTTGTCTCCACCGGTTCCGCAAGTGTCAACAAGCCGTCCGTTTACGCGGGGATGAATTCGTCGACAATGTTCCTTCATAACACCAGTGAAGGCTGTAATCTCGTCGACTGTCTCTCCCTTCATCCTCAAAGCTGTCAAGAATGCGGCAATCTGAGCGCTTGTTGCTTTGCCAGACATAATTTCTTTCATGATTTCCTGCGATTCTTCGTAGGTTAAGTCGGTTCCGTCAATCAGTTTTTGTATGCCCTCTTTGATCACCTTTCATCACCTGCCTTCAAGGAAGTTCTTTATAACCAGTTTCCCATCCTCGCACAATATAGATTCAGGGTGGAACTGCACTCCTTCAATGGGATAGGCAACGTGACGGACACCCATGATTTCTCTGTCGTCAAGAGATTCGGCGGTTATTTTGAGACATGAAGGAATTGAGTGCCTATCTCCAACGAGCGAGTGATAACGTGTCGCTGTTAAAGGATTCTTGACGCCCTTGAAAACGCCTTTCCCATCATGTTTTATTAAACTAGTTTTTCCGTGCATTAGTCTCTTTGCGGACAAAATTTTTCCGCCGAAGGTGTAGATTATCCCCTGATGCCCAAGGCAAACTCCTAATGTGGGAATTTCGCGGCTCATGTGTTGCAGGATGGCGGAGCAGACGCCGAAATATCGTGGCTCTTCAGGTGTGCCGGGACCTGGAGAAATGACTATTCTGTCGGGTTTAAGTTCCATTGCCTGTTTCAAAGTTACTTGGTCATTTCTGTAAACAACTGCTTCTCCACCAAATTCTCCAATGTATTGAACAAGGTTGTAGACAAAGGAGTCATAATTGTCGATAACTAGAACTTTCAAGCTGATTCATCTCCTGAAGCTTCTAGGGCCTTCATTAAGGCCTCGGCTTTATGCTCGGTTTCAAACCATTCCCTTTCTGGAATAGAATCTGCTACTATGCCAGCCCCCACTTGAATGTAGGCTTTGTCTTTATTGGCAACGAGAGTTCTAATGGTGATGGCGAAATCTGCGTTACCGTTGTAGGAGAAGTAGCCCACAGCCCCGGCATACGGCCCTCTTCTCGTAGGCTCAAGTTCTTCAATAATTTCCATTGCTCTAACCTTGGGTGCTCCTGAAACTGTTCCGGCTGGAAAAACTGCTCTTAAGGCGTCGTAGCAGTCATAATCATCTCTAAGGTTACCTACCACCCGTGAAACGATATGTTGTACGTGACTATAACGATGAACCGTCATAAACTCTGGAACACGAACGCTTCCAAACTTCGAAACCTTTCCAATGTCATTTCTAGCCAAATCTACAAGCATTACATGCTCAGCATGTTCTTTAGGATCCGACAGTAGCTCTTTGGCTAATCGTCTATTTACACTAGGCTTTTCCACGCAAGGTCTTGTACCAGCTATTGGAAAAGTTTCAACAACCCTATTATCAACTCTTACGAGCATTTCAGGGCTAGACCCAATAATTTGTCGATCGCCAGCTTTCAGAAAATACATGTATGGCGATGGATTTATCCTTCGAAGGGAGCGATAAAAGTCTATCAGATCGCCTCTGATATGGAATTCGTAACGTTTGGAAAGAACAACTTGAAAGACGTCGCCGGAGGCCACGTATTCTTTCGCGTTTTTTATGGCTTTCTCAAAGTATTCTTTTGTAACGTTCACTTTTGGTTGCTCGTAAGATAAAGTTTCAAAATCGTCAGGTTCTTTCACTAGCTTACCTACCTCAGCGAGACGGTTTTCGTTTAAATAATAGTAGAATGCTTGCCTCTTCCTATGGTCAAATACAATACCGTCATCAAAAACTCCCACCTCAACATCAGGGAAGCTTAAGTCATCGACAGCCGCGTCAGGAAGTCTTTCCCAGTAACGAACTGCATCATAGGAAATATACCCAACAGCTCCGCCGACAAATCTAAGTTCTTTATGCGGAAGTAATTGGCCTTTAACGATGCTCCCAATTACGTGCAGGGGATCGCTGACTTTCTCCCTGTTTTCTTCACCAGTTCTTTCGTTACGGGTTATAACTTCTCCATTCTTTATTTTGATGGTTAAACTGGGATTAAATCCTATAAACGAATATTGTGACAGTTTCTTTGGGCCTTCAACTGACTCAAGAATGTAAGCATTCTCATGGTGTTTGCAGAATTTTGAGAAAATTTCAAGAGGCGACTGTGCGAAGGGAAGTTTTCTAAGCCTTAGCCGATGAGTGGTTTCAAAAAACGTCTGCATGACCGATGGCTTATGGCCAAACACTATACCCCATGTTGCAACACTCCTGAGGCTCTAAAATGAGCCTCAACGAGATATTTAAAGCTTTTGAGCACAAAAATGTACGTTCAACATCGCGCGAGTTTAGAAAACAATTTGCCTGAATCGAGCTTAATTCTGCGAGAATTTCTCAAAATGCTTGTTTAGTGAAAAGAAGTTTTGTGGATGGGGCGGGATTTGAACCCGCGTTTATGGAATTCTCGTTTGTTATGAAGAACAACGAGAGTATGAAGATGCCGGACGGATTATTGGTATCTTTGGATAGTTTCGAACACTCGCCGAGATAGTGCAAAGCACGCGATATACCGCTTGAAACCTAACCAAAGCAAATAAGTTTAAGCAAATAATGCATTTTTACGTCCCATAAAGAGAAATCTTGCTGTGTCTAAGCCCTAAGTCAACGAGAGCCTCTGTAATTTTTAATGTAAGGGATGCTGGTTCTATAAGGGGAACATCCAATCGTTTCCGGATTTCGTCCGCCATGTAAGCTAGTCCGGTACATCCTAAGACTATTACTTCGGCTCCGTCCTTAACTGCCTTTTCAGAGGCTTTGACAATGGCACTTATGGTTTTTTCTTTATCCCTTTCCAGTTCAAGTACAGGTATCTCCAGTCCTATCACAGAAGCTAGTCTCTCTTCGATTCCAAGTTCTCTCGCGTGTAATTCCACTTGGATAGCAGTCTTCTTAGTGGGGGATATAACAGAGAATTTGTGGCCCAGAAGGGATGCAATTAGCATAGAGGTTTCTCCAGGTCCCAGCACGGGGATCTCAACAATTTCCCTTAGAGCCTTAACACATGGGTCCCCGAAGCAGTTAACCATTATAGCATCATATTTGCCCTCGTGCTTTTTCACTAGTTGAATGATGTTTGGACATACGTACGCCATGCTTTGAAAGGTTTCAAGGGAGTTAGGTCCGTCTTTTAGGCTAAGAACGTTGATTAGAGTGTCTTTTCTTGCAAACTTACGAAGGTATTCTTCGTCCTTTTTGTCCCACATGTCTGTGCCAACGGGGTTCACAACGAGAATTCTCACTTTAACATCTCCCTACGCATAACTACTTAGAGCTTCTCTATATTTTTATTTACGCTTAGCAAGCCTTTCTTGCTCGAATCTGACGTACGTAAAACTTTTAACCATTATAAGCGTCATTCTTTGTATGGAGGTTTAAACAAAGAATGGAGAAAAAGACGGTAGCGGCCATTGCTGTAGTCGTGATAATCATTATTGCTGCTATTGCTGGATACTACTTCTTGGTTATTATGGCGCCAAAGCCAATAATGAAACTCTTGCTGACGTACCACATTACAGACCCCGACGAGATGAAGGTCGCAGAATTAATGAAGTCTGAGCTAAAGGAATTGGGCATAGAACTGGAAATCAAAGGAATGGAATGGGATGCTCAATGGGCTCTGGCTAAGTCTGACCCGGCGAAGGCTCAACACATCTTCGTCATGTACTGGTGGCCAACGATACTTTCTGGCTACGACTTCCTTTTCAACATGTTCCACAGTGAAGAGCAAATATTCTTCAACTTAGGATATTACTACGACTCCGACTTTGACGATTTAATTGATACAGCCTATTCAGAAGAGGCGACTAATTCCACGCATTCTATGGCATTATACACGGAGGCTCAGGAAATGTTGATAGATGATTGCCCAGCGATCTTCTTCTACGACTTAGACAACACTCATGTTATCAGCGAAGCGATCACTGGCTACGTTGACAACCCTGCCTATCCCCACGTGGTGTTATACTATGACTTAACGCCGCCAGCTGGTAAAACCACGTTCTATAGGGCAGAACCAGCGGTTATAGTCACCGATCTTGATCCGAGCACTCAATTCTCTAACGAGATAGTTATCATTTGTGGAAACATGTATGAGTCCCTTACTAGAGTCAACCCCGACGGCACGGTGGTAGGGGTACTGGCGACTGATTGGACATACTCTGACGATGGGCTTGTCTGGAACTTTACGCTTAGAGAGGGAGTGACGTTCCATGATGGGACGCCAATGAATTCAACAGCAGTAAAACTCTCCATTGAGAGAACCTATAGAATGTACACTGATCTAGGAGCTGGTGCTGGTTTCATATGGGATTGCGTAGAGAACATAACCACACTCGACCAGTACTTGATCCAGTTCACACTGAAATATCCGGCCCCGCTGGACAGAATTGCTGCGGCAAGCTATGCGGCTTGGATCTTCAGTCCAAAGGTCTTCGAACACGGCGACGACACCCAGATAGCCGAGTGGTTATACCCCCCTGGTGGTCCTCCAGAAGGCATTTTTGCTGGCGATCCCCCATACTCCGTTGGAACCGGCCCATACTACCTAGATGAATATGAGCCGGGTGGTACTGTGGTGTTAAAGAAGTTCGCTGACTACTGGGGTGGATGGGAAGGTAGTCACTATGAGACAATCTACAACGAGTACGTCGAGGAAGCTGCCACTAGGAAGGAGGGTATTCTAGGTGGGACTTACGACTTCACTTACCTGCTGGCTAAAGAAGACCTTGAGAGTGTTGACGCTAGTGCCGCAGCCAAAGTGGTGGATATTCCATCCTTCCAGAATCTACTAGGTTTCTTTAACACGAAAAGGGAACCCACAAACAACACGCTTGTCCGTCAGGCCTTAGCCTACGCTGTTCCATACCAAACCATAATCGATGAGGTTCTAGTGGGCTATGGAGTGCAGTCTAAAGGTCCGATACCAGCAGGACTATTCGGCCACGTAGCTGACTTGTTCAAGTACAGTTATGACTTGGACGAGGCTAGAGCGCTCCTCACGGAAGCAGGATACGAACCTTGGACATCATCGATGTCAATGGCGGCTCTCCTAGCATACGCACATTCATTAATACCATGCTTCTACATAATGCCTTACTTGGTGAAGCGCAAATGGGGCTACTCACCTACGTATCCAAGAGGATTATCCTATCCGTTCTAGTGATACTCGGAACAATCTCCATCACTTTTTTTCTATCTAGGGTAGTTCCGTCACATCCAGAAGTACTTTGGGTTGGTCAACATCCACGCCCTGAACAGATTGCAAGAGCACGTGAGATGCTTGGCTTAGACAAGCCCCTATACGTCCAATACTTCTCCTACCTTACAAATTTCCTGCGCGGGGATTTAGGAGAATCCATCAGATTCAAGAGCGACATATTATCAGACATTTTGTTTCGCCTTCCCGCCACCATGGAACTCGTCATTGCGAGTTTCATCATCGCCCTGGCTTTAGGCATACCGCTAGGAGTCATTTCTGCTGTTAAGGAGAATAAACTTGTAGATCATCTCACAAGAACCGTCTCCATCGCGGGGGCGTCCATACCCGTATTCTGGCTTGGCATAGTGTTTCAAATAGTCTTCTTTGGAATGCTGGGAATCCTACCGCTCACTGGGAGGATAAGCCCTGAGATAGCTCTTGAAAACCCGATAACGAGGATAACGGGCTTCTACCTAATCGATAGTTTAGTGACAGGCAACTGGCCCGCCTTCGCAGATGCCTTGATTCACCTAATACTGCCAGCCATAACCATAGCCGCCTATCCCTTAGGCCTCTGCACAAGAATGGTCAGGGCTTCAATGATAGAAGTCTTGAGGGAGAACTATATCAGGGCCGCTAGGGCTAGCGGAATTCCAGAAAGGACGATAGTCTTTAGGTTTGCCCTAAAGAACTCCATTATACCTGCTTTAACAGCCTTAGGTCTCTCCTTCGCGTACTCCATTACCGGAGCCTTCCTCGTTGAGTTCATTTTCTCTTGGGGCGGTATTGGTTCATATCTAACCTACGCCCTCTCGAGCATTGACTATCCCGTCATCGTTGGAGTAACCATCTTCATCTGCGTATTTTACGTGGCAATCAACCTAATTCTGGATATCTTCCAAGCCGTGATAGACCCGCGGGTCAGATATTAGGTGATGACGGATTGACAAGTGAAGAATCTAGCCAGCCGGTGAAAAGACGCAGGTTCGGTGAGTTGGAAATTATAGCTCACGTGCTTAGAAGCGACCCCCTCTCCATGTTCGCCTTAGCGATAATCTTAATAATCATCTTCACAGCGGTCTTCGCACCCTTTATTGCACCCTACAAAGAAGATGTGTGGGGAACCCCCCGCCCAGGCTATAAGTTTCTTCCTCCAAGCCTCAGCCACCTTTTTGGAACCGATTATCTGGGCAGAGATGTCTTCAGCCTAGTGCTCATGGGTGCCAGAATCTCTCTTATGGCAGGCCTCGTGGTGGTCACCTTATCACTACTTATCGGATGCCCCCTTGGAGTTATAGCTGGATACTTTAGGGGGACAGCGTTAGACGAGACGATAATGAGGATAACTGATATGTTCCTGGCTCTTCCACCCCTTTTACTAGCCATAGCAATCGCAGCAACTCTGGGATATTCTTTAACAAACGCCATGATCGCCATAGCCATATCATGGTGGCCATGGTACACCCGATTGATGAGAGCCCAAGCCGCTTCTTTAAGAGAAAGACCCTTTGTTGAGGCGGCTAGAGGACTTGGCGTGGGCGAACTGCCCATAGTGTTTAGGCATATACTCCCAAACTCGTTAGCGCCCATAATCGTGCAGGCTACCATGGATGTAGGCTCAGCAATCTTGTTGACTTCAGCTCTCAGTTTTCTTGGTCTTGGAGCTCAACCACCGACGCCGGAGTGGGGGTTAATGGTGAACCTTGGAAGAACATATATTAGGAATTACTGGTGGTACGCGACTTTTCCAGGATTAGCCATCTTTGTTACTGTCATGGCTTTCAATCTTTTGGGGGATGGACTGCGAAAGGCCTTAGACCCAAGACTTAGGATAAAAAGGAGGCTCCTGTGAGAAAACCATGAAAACTCTCCTCTCAGTTAAGAATCTCGTGCTCCACTTCGACACCTACTACGGCACCGTGAAAGCCCTAGAAGGCGTTAGCTTCGATGTGGGTAAAGAGGAAGTTTTTGGGCTTGTGGGAGAGACGGGTTGCGGGAAGACCGTTACCTCCCTCGCAGTTATCAAGCTTCTTCCAGAAAACGCCATGATCTTAGATGGCAAGGTGATCTTCAAAGGTGAAAATCTTCTAGATAAGAGCGAAAAAGAAATGCGAAACATAAGGGGCAAGGAAATCTCCATGATTTTCCAAGATCCCTCCACCTCACTAAACCCCATCTTCAAAATCAAGGACCAGCTCGTTCGCGTGATACTCACTCATCAGAAGATCGGCAAAAAGGAAGCCTACAGAAAGGGTGTCAACCTCCTAAAATCTGTCGGGTTGCCAGATCCGAAGAGGTTGATGAACTCCTATCCCTTCGAGTTAAGTGGTGGAATGCAGCAGAGGGTCATGATAGCCATAGCGATCTCCTCAAATCCAGACCTGTTGATAGCGGATGAACCTACAAGCAACCTAGACGTTACTATACAGGCTCAAATCCTAGAGCTGATCAAGAAATGTAGGGAGGAAACAAGAGCCTCAGTGTTATTCATTACACACGACTTTGGAATAGTCACCGAAATGTGTGACAGAGTTGGCGTTATGTACGCAGGGAACATGGCTGAGATAGCGCCGCTAAGGGAACTCCTAACTAATCCCTTGCACCCCTACACTAGAGCCCTCCTACCGTCCATACCAACCCCAAGCAAGAGAGGCAAAAAATTACACGTGATAAACGGAATGGTTCCAGACCTATTAAAACCGCCTACAGGATGCAGGTTTCATCCAAGATGCCCGCACACCATGGACATATGCAGAACAAAGTCCCCACCCGTAATTAAAGTTGGTAGGGATCACCTAGTATCGTGCTACCTAGTGGAGAATGGAGACACAAAATTTGGGTAAAACGCTAGTTGAGGCGCAAAACTTAAAGAAGTACTTCCCGTTCAGGAAGTGGCTATTTAGAACAGCTGGATACGTTAAGGCAGTGGATGGAGTAGACATAGACGTAGGGGTTAAGAGCACCCACGGACTCATCGGTGAATCTGGCTGTGGGAAAACGACGCTGGGCAAAACCATTATCAGGCTAATTGAACCCACGGATGGAAAAATCTTCTTCGATGGAGCGGAGATAACGAGTCTAGGAAAGAAGGAGCTAAGGAAACTAAGAAAACATATGCGTATTGTCTTTCAAGACCCCTTCTCCTCCCTAGACCCAAGAATGTGCGTTAGAGATCAAATAGCTGAGGGGATTAAGGCTTTTACCCATGTGTCCCGAGAGGAGATAGATGAGGAAGCCCTAAAGTTGCTGAAACTTGTGGGTTTAAAGGAGGAGCACCTATGGAGGTACCCCCACGAGTTGAGTGGAGGACAAAACCAGAGGGTTGCAATAGCAAGGGCGATAACTCTAAACCCTAAGTTCTTGGTGCTAGACGAGCCCACGTCAGCCTTAGATGTTTCGGTGCAGGCTCAAATTCTGGAACTACTCAAGGACCTCCAGGACCGGTTTAACCTTTCTTACCTCTTCATATCTCACGACCTAAGCGTTGTAGGATACATCAGTGACGAAATTTCCATAATGTATGTGGGCAACATTGTAGAAAGAGTAGAGGCCCCCAAAATGTGGGAAAACGCCCTACATCCCTACACCCAATTTTTGTTATCTGCTATTCCAATTCCAGAATTAGATGTTAAAAAGGAAAAAAGAATGATGTTGAAGGGGGAAGTTCCAAGCCCCGTGAACCCCCCCTCAGGATGTAGATTCCATCCAAGGTGCCCGCACGCAATGGACGTATGCAAAACTAAGAAGCCTGAGCTGGTTGAGGCTGAACGCAAACATTTTGTGGCATGTCACAGAGCTGTCTAAGAGTGGAAGCGGTTTCTCTATCCTTTCATCGGTGTATAATCAAAGCTGAAGCCGAAGTGTTTTGGACCAAAAAGCTCTATTCCTTTTGGGGTAAGCCAAACTTCTGGAGCCTTGGCGCCTATGACAACCGCTTTCATCCCCTCCTTCAGCTCCGCATTGGTTATGGCGTATCCCTTCTCGTTTACTACACATATTAGGTCCGGAGCCGTAGCTATAACCTTGCCGTCCCTCCAAGCGATTATGTTCTCATTTTTAATCCATATATTAAGCTCATGTCCCCTCCATTTCTCAACTCCTTCATAGGTTGCCTCGCCATAAAGGAAACCTTCCCGGTCCTCCCACTCGTAATTTTTAACCACGCCTTTGAAAAGGAGAACACCATTCAAACACTTTACAAGCTCAGCTATGGGGTCTCGTCCAGTTGCATTGGCTTCTTTCACGGTTTTGCCAACCGTGATACATTTGGATACTGTGTCTTTGATTACAACTTTCTTTGCGACTTTTCCATCAATGGGAGTGTCGATAACTGCCACGAAGCCTCCAGCCACCACAGATAAACTCCTAACGATGGCCTCGTATTCGTTTAGATCCGCATATCTCTCGACTATGACAATGTCGCCACCTTCGCTTACCGCAACGCAGGGTAGCAGAGAAATTCCAAAGATGTTGGCTGAGGAGTGGAGCAACTCGGGAGCAGCCCTTCCAAGATAGTCGCCGTCGAGAAGGGGAAGGTTCATCAGGGATGCTACGTGCAATGGTATGGCGGTGTTTATTCCTCCTAACTCGACTGCCACGGGTGCGAAGGCTTTCTTTCCCATGTGTTTCTCCATCTTTTCAAAAGCTACGGCCATAGGGTCTTTAAACACAACGGGTTTGCGCTTCTTTTTTGATGGAGCTATGCTTCCACAGAAGTAGGGACAGACAATCAAAGCGTCATCGGGCACCTCGTCCAAACTTACTATTGCCAGTTTTCGTCCTTCCTTAAAGTCCTTCTTCAACATTTCTAAGCCCTTTTCAGGGTCTCCTCCACCACCAGTGCCTAGTATTGCGGCTCCGACGATTAGATGTTCAACATCCTTTTCGGTTAGGATTTTCAGGGTTAACCCTCCGCTAAGGTGTTCATACAACGCCAAGAAAAGCCTTACTCTTTGAATAACAAATATATGTAGATTAAGATGTCTAAACCCATGACTTATGCGGAGAGATGGATTTTGATAGAAAGGGCTGATATTGAAAAAGGGGTAATCAACATGTTTCGAGTGAACATGGGAGTAAAAAGCGGAGAAAAACTTCTGATAGTCACCGACCTTCCCACACAAAAAGAATGGGAAAAAATGAACAGCAAAAAAATTACTGACACACTTCGCAGATCGTTACTCGCCAAAATCGTTAGCGAAATTGCCGTCGAAAAGTTTCCCAACTGCCCTGTTGAGTTTTATGCTTATCCTTCCGTTGGTAGACATGGCGCCGACCCGGGAAAGGAAGTTGAAGAAAAAATGAAAAGGGCTGATGTGGTTGTTGCGATCACAAGTTATTCCCTCTCTCACACAAACGTCCGTGAGGAAGCCTGCAAAGCTGGGGCTCGCATCGCAAGTATGCCTAACTTCCTTCCAGAAATGTTCTATGTAGGTGGTCCTATGGCTGCGGATTACGAGAGAATTGCTGAAGAAACGGAAAAAATAGCGAAACTACTAACCGCAGCGAGCGAAGCGGTGGTTAAATCAAAGAAAGGAACAAACATGAAGTTCAGCATTGCTGGAAGAGAAGGAGGATTGGATACAGGTATTTACACAGAAAAGGGTGCTTGGGGAAATTTACCATCCGGCGAGGCTTACATTGCTCCAGTTGAAGGAACAGCCAAGGGGAAAGTTGTCGTTGATAAGGGATGGTACCCGGATTTAAAAGAGAATATGACTTTGATCTTTAAAGATGGAAAAGTCACCGATGTCATTGGCGGCGGAGACGTAGGGAAGGCATTTAGAGATCTTCTTTCTCCTGAAAGAGAGGAAGAACCGTACATTTCACGCAGAAACCTTGCAGAGTTAGGAGTAGGTACAAATCCCTACGCCAAGCGTCCAGACAACGTCTTAGAGGCTGAGAAGATTAAAGGAACAGTACACCTAGCCGTAGGAGACAATTCTCACATTGGCGGCACGGTTGTGGCGGATCTCCACGAAGATTTCATCATTCACCACCCAGACTTAATCCTTAATGGAAAAACGATAATGAGAAACGGAGAATTTTTGATGTAAGCGGAGTTTCCTCCGATTTCTAAAGATTAAAAAGCACAGGGCATGCTATTTGACTCCAGAATAAGGAGATGAATAGATTGGCTTTCAGTTTAGATTTAGAATTGGCGAAGGCAGCCCAAATACTGGTTAGGGATATGGTGAAGGTGAAGGATGGAGAAAACGTCCTAATTTACGCAGATACAGAAAGCGACTGGAGAATCGTAGAAGAGACTTCAAAGGCAGTTCATAACGTAGGCGCAAAAGTTGCCATAATGCGATATCCAGCACCCCGAGGCGTAGGAGAAGCAGCAGACCCAGACCTTCCGAAGCCACTAGGCGCCGCAATGGCAAACTGCGACATCATGATAGAATTTGCGAACAAATACCTCCTATACTCGACACCATGGAAAAAAGCCATGGAAACGAATAGAGTGCGGTATCTCTGTCTTTCAGGCATGACAAAAGAAATGATGGTGAGGTGCATTGGCCAGGTTGACATACCCTCCCTCATCCGCTTTCAAGAGAAAATCGCCGAGTTGACAGGGAAAGCCAAACGAATGAGGATAACGACGCCGGCGGGCATGGACATAGAATTTGAAAACGAATCGAGGAGACCTGTAATATCCGAGGGTATAATGACAGAAAAGCCAGGCGAATACATGTTAATAGGTCAAGTTGATTGGGCGCCCATAGAAGAGACCATAAACGGAACCATAGTTTTTGATGGTTCAGTCTGGCCTCCAGACGAGCTAGGTCTTATAGCAAATCCCATATTTCTGGAGGTAAAAAAGGGAAAAGTTAAGGAAGTGAAGGGAAGCCGGGAAGCAAGAATCTTCGAAAAATGGCTCGCAAACTTCCAAAATCCAGCCATGTATAACGTCGCCCACATTTCCTATGGATGTAACCCAGGCGCCAAGTTGAGTGGATATATAGTTGAAGACGAGAGGGTTTGGGGATCCGTCGAATGGGGATTAGGCTACCAAGCTGAATCCTTTAAAGGCAAGGCTGGACCCGCAAAATCTCACACGGATGGAATCTGCTTAAACGCTTCAATTTGGATGGATGGAAAACAAATCTCAAACGAAGGACGCTTTACACACCCGGAACTGTCAGCGCTCGCCAAAAAACTTGGAAAAACATGAAAGAGTGAAATCTTTTCTTGGAGTTGAAACTAAATGGAGAAACAAAATACTTTGCGAATTCTAATAGTGATTCCTGTTTCAACGAAGCAATGGAACGAGCCGACTAAAAGAAACGCCTCCAGATATGTTTCATCGAACACTAAGATTGATGTTGTAAACTTGGAAAAGGCTCCTGAAGCCATAGAAAATCATTACGATGTAGCCTTGGCGGCGCCAGCCACAGTGGAGGCGGTTATAGAAGCTGAAAGAAAGGGATACGATGCGGTTGTTATAGCCTGCTTCGATGATCCTGGGCTTCATGCTGCCCGTGAACGCGTTTCCATTCCAGTGGTGGGCCTCGGAGAAACCTCCATGACAACAGCCTCACTTCTTGGAAACAAGTTTGCGGTAATCTCCACAGGCAAGAATTCAGGAGCAATTTACGAGAGAAAGGCCATGGAACTGGGATTAACCAAAAGACTGACTTATTCAAGCGGCATCGATGTACCGGTTCTGGAATTAACAAAAGACAAAGCGAAAGTAAGGCAACAATTGCTTAAAGAAGCCAAGAAAGCAATAGACGAGTTTGGAGCCGAAGCGATTGTTTTGGGTTGCGGAGGAATGATGGGCTTTTCAGAAGAAATGTCCAAGATTCTTAAGGTTCCGGTGATTGATCCTTTGCTGATAACCGTAAAAATGGCTGAAACACTGGCCACTTTAGGCTTAAAACACAGTAAGACTCGTTTCTACCACACTTCTAGTCGCAAATAATGTGCGTACATCTAAGATCAAGCTAACTAGTAGGCATGGTTCTGTCTCTAGGTTCCTTCAGCAGGAAGTTTCTCTCCCAAGGCAAGCCTACAAAGATGGATTAAATGAACGGTTTTTAATCCTGCCTCCTTTGCCCGTCTCCTTAAACTCAAGAAGCAAATAGGGCAGAGGAAAACCATAGTCTCAGCCCCAGCATCCAAGGCGTCCTTGACATTTATATCCTTAATTTCACCAGCCTTCTCTCGGTCTTTAGCCACAATGGGTGTTGCACAACAGAGGGCACCAATCCTGTCATATCGCCGCTTCGCTCTTTCAACTCCTATAAGTTGGAGAAGTTCGTCTAGCCATTCGTCTTTCCAAGGGGTGTACCTAGAAGCGCAGGGCTGCTGATAGGCAATCTTCAAATTCAGCTTCTTTATCTGGTCCTTGTGTTTCTTAAGATAGTTGAGCAGATATTCGATTATGTGGATTGGTTTAAAAGGCACATGAATCCCGTATTCCTTGACCTTTGTAGCCATCATGGCGTAACAGTCGTCGTGATAAAATATGATTTCCTTTGCTTCTGTTTCGGCAAGCTTGTCTACAACAGCTTGGGCGCCATCCCTGACAGGACTTTCTCTTCCCGCGTGAATCCAGCCTATTTTGCAGAAATAATCTCCCCCCTTTAGGAACGTCATCCCCTCAAAGAGTTGACCCTCAAAAAGTCCAGGGATTAAATCTCCTACCGTGCAGAGGGACATAACTTGTTTTCCGGGCTGGCCGGTGATAACTTCCGTAGGCATTAGGTCAGCCGCGGTAAACATCTGGAGGGCTTGATCGCTGACTTCAAAGAGGCCTGTCTCTTCCTGCATCTGGTTGATGAGGTCAAATGGGTTGGCTCCCTTTTCACAGTACTGATTACAGGCAACACAGGTAACACATTCTTTCAGGATAGAAGCGGGCTTCCCTCTAACGAGTTTTTCGATCTCCTCCTTCGCCTCCTCTAAACTGAAGTCAACATACTGACACTTTACCAAGCACTCTCCACAAAGATCACATTTAGAACGGTCAAACACCTCATAATCCTCCTTCTCCGCTGCTTTTACTTCAGAGTCCTCGGCTATACGTTTGATAAAATATAAAGGCTTTCATCATCAGAGGCAGATTTGAAATAGCCCTTTTTTGCCAATTATTTGGGCGCGCTACCAGTGAAATCTCAAAACTTAATAACAGAGACTTGTTCTTCCTTAGGTTTGATGAACAATGAAAAAAGAAATAGTCCTATCAGGAGAAGGTTTAGTTGGATTCATTGAAGCATTCAGAGAAGTTGCAAAGAAATCAAGTCTCAAAAAAGGCGACATTGTCATATTTTCAGGATGCCCCGGAACCTGTTTTCCCACGGTATCCAACTTTGCCTTTGCTATCCAAGATTTGAGTCCAATCATGTACTGGGTTCCAGATGCAGATCCACGCGAGGCCAGAAAGCTTGAAATGGTAGAGAATGTTGGAATTCAGGCTGGTGAAAAAGAAAAGCTTCCGGGCAAAGCGAAACTCGTATTGCTTACTCCTGGCTTGCTCGCGGTGGATTTTGAAAATATAGAGAAAATGCTTCAAGAAGTCTTAGGAAAAGATGGGAAACTCATTGGTGAAACTCCGATTCCAAACTTTTTCAAAGATGTCGGCTGGGAGGACAGGCTGCCTTTTAACTACATCATTGAACTCGGTCTAAGTAAGGTTGAGGTCTTCGAGTTCAAAAAATAGATTTCTGGTCTAAGAATATTTTGACAAAAGGAATTTCACTTCTCGGATTTCGCTTCTGGTTTGTAAAGCCTTTTTTCGAAGGCTGGTTGCGGCTTGAACTTGCCACGGTATCGTCGCATAGACAGTTTTCTGCGTTCCACGTTTTTTAGTCGAGCCCAAGCTTTCGCTATTCTGGTCTTAGAAGGTCTTCTCCTTCGGAATGTTGGGGGTTTGGGTGGTCTGAAAGGTTTTCCAGCCATTGCAGAAGGGCGTTTTCGGCGTTTCTTCCTCTTTTCCATTTCAGGGCTCGCTACTTTCCTGAAGGTTACGGTTCTGTCGTTTAAGTTTACGTTGTGTACTCTCCATCCTACGTTCAGCCATGCTTGGGCTTGAATACGACTAGGCGTATTGTTCCACCAATGTGTGTCCAGTGAGGCTGAGGAAGGGAGATTTCCTCCGATTATGCTTTCAATTTTGGCAAAAGTAAGGGTAGCCAAGTCTGTATAACGTGCCCTTCGCACCAAATGCTCACTAAGGGGGCTATATTTGGTTCCCGGTCTCCTCGCTGAAACAAATCTCCTTGCACAGTTCAGGCATACGGGAACGTTTCTCAGAACATTTTTGTTCCAAGAAAAAATGACGCAGTTTCTACAGTACAGTTTTCCACATCGATGGCAACGCCTAAGCTGATAGTAGGAGAATATCTCGCCGCACAGGGAACACTCCTCTTTCATAGTCAGTATAGGCACACGGCTTCAAATGAGTCTTTTGAAATCTTCTGAGTGTTTGGATGGGCATTGCTACAGAAATAGGGGTAGCTGAAAGGGTGCTTTCATTTCCGTGTGTATTCTTTAGCCACGATCATCGTTGCCGTTAGGAAGATGTCGGGCAGCGCTCTAAGCTTATCTGTCAAGAATTTGTCTAGCTTTGACAGGTCTTCGACGCGCACCTTTATGATGGCATCGTATTCTCCGTATAACTCGTCTACTTGAACAACTTCTTCGAAACTTGAAACTTTCTTGCATACATCCCTTTCAGCGCCTGACTTCAGCGTAACCAAAATGTAGGCAAGGACAACCATCCTCTCATCTCCAGAATAACAGTTTGAATGTTCTTTACAACTTAAATATATCGATTAAGTTAGCGTGGTTTCACGTTCACTAACCCAGTAGGATTTTGTTGCGCCAGTTTTATCGATTATATATTCCTTCTTGAATATCGGAACCTCCTTTTTGTAGCGTTCCACAGCCTCCTCCAGAACTGGAAATACGTCCTCTCTATGGGCTCCAGCAACCAAAACGTAAACTAAATCCTCTCCGACGTCAAATTCTCCAACAAAGTGATGAATCTGCACGTCAACCACGCCTTCTCTCTCTCGGAGCTCGCGACAGATATCGCCGAGAACCTCGTTGGCTTTTTCCTCGTAAGCCTCCAACTCCAACTTTTTCACAGTTTTACCATTCGGAGTTTCGCCCCGAACCACGCCTATGAACATCGCCAACGCTCCTGCCTTTTGAAAATCTTGTCTATCTTTAACTGATTTCAGCAGGTCTGGAAGGGAAAACTTTCCTTTTTCATGAATACCAACATAATCAACCATACAAATCACCAACCATGTTCATCGATGTATGTACTTCCTCATATCATTAAGCACTGCGGAAGGGGTGGGCAAGTCCTTCATGGTGACCAAGCCTGGCTGGGCATTGATCACTTTGGGAATGGAGTTGACGATCATAGCCACGGTTCCGATGTCGCCGTGTACGCATGGAGCTATTTTCATGTGAATGCTTGGCACTCCCTCGATGGTTATGGAATCATACTCTTCTGCACTCACATACGCTTGGAAGTCAAGAGTGATAACCTCTTTTCCTTCCTTCAAGCCCCTTGCACATTGCTTCAAACCAGCTACTTTGCCAGGCTCCACTTGAATCGTCTCGCTTTCCACATGAGCCTTGGCTATAACAGGCTCAACAGGATCAACTTCTATCCTATCCAATTTCCATCCTAAAGCGTCGGCTATCATGGATATCGACTCTTTAAGTCCAACGTGTCCCGTTATGATCTTTCTTTCTATCCTGTTCCTAAATTCGTTGATCAGGAGTCCCGCGCCTATCTTTTTCTGGAATGGACCTCTGCGCGTCGCCGCGTTTATTGTTCTCGTAACCCTAATTCTTTCAACCTTTTGGCAGACGCTGGTAAGAGTAATTACTAGCGTGTCCATGAGGAAGCCAGGGTTTATGCCCGTGCCCAAAACGGTTACCCCACTTTCCTTGGCTAGTTCGTCGAGCTTACGGGCAAGCTCTGGTTCAGTGGTGTAGGGGTATGCCAATTCCTCGCAGGTGGACACCACGCTGACTCCGTGCTCTAGGGCTTTAGCTATCTGTGGGTAAACCTGTTTAAGGAATGAAGTTGTTGCATGAACCATTATGTCGGCTTTAACCCTAGATAAAACAGCATCCGGATCATTTGATACCGCAACGCCTAACCGCTTGCCTATGCCTAATACCTCACCTAAATCCTTTCCAACCTTCTCTCCGGCGACATCGATAGCGCCCACTATCTCTACGCTCTCCTTCTGTAGCAGAAACTTGGCTATGCTGCTTCCCACAGAGCCAATGCCATACAGAACAACCCTCGTTTTCTCCATATTTTCAGCCCTTCCCTACGTCTGAAGTGTTGCCTAATATACGTATTTTGCGCACATCTAGAACAATCGAAAGAGCGCGCGCATAAATGAGATTTCTAGTAGTTTCTAACTATGTCACGGGCACCTTCTAAACTCAAGACTTCGGTAGTACCATCTTCGATCAGCTTAACCCTAGCATCCCTGTAAAGTTTTTGGACAAGGTAATCTTCCGTGGTTCCACATCCCCCGTGAATCTGGATCGCTTCATCAGCAACTTCATAAGCTACTTGCTTGCAGTAAACTTGAGCGGCAAGCGCATGTCTAAGGGACGCATCCCATGTGAACTTCACTAATGACTTTTCCCAAACATGCTCCATTACTCTTCTTGAGTAGGCTCTGGCCGTTTCAACCTTGGTGAACATGTCGAACAGTTTTTTCTTTATGAGTTGGTGTTCACAAATCGGCTTCCCCCCTTGCATCCTCTCCCTGGAGTACTTCAAAGCCTCTTCGAATGCAGCTCGGGCTAAGCCCGTGGAGCATGCTGCCATCCAACAGCTGGTCGTTGAGAGAAACTGTCCCATAATGCGAGAAGTTTCGGCTTCGGTAGCAAATTCAAACGCGGGAATCACGTACCTCTCTGGGATCCTCACATTCTCGAAAACGAGTTCCCCCTGTGGACACTCCCTTTGACCAAGTTTTAATATCGGCTCCCCCTTCATCACCCCTGGCAAATCTAATGGGACTATACAGGTTCCTCCTAAGACCCCTTTCGCGAAGTCCATGTTGACATGAAGGCCAACATGAGTAGCTACGGGCGCTGCGGATATCCAATAAGACTTCGGTCCGTTGATGACCCACTCGTTCTCGTCTTTTATTGCAGTGACCTGACCTGCACTTACCCGCTGACGATCCTCTGGGGACATTGAACTAACCATGAGTAAATCCGAGCCGTGCTCAGGTTCCGTGGCACCCCAGCACCCTTGAAACTTGGCCTCCTTATCTTCGAGCCAAGGTTGCACTAAGTTCTCTTTTATGTAGTCGTCTAACGATAAGATCCCAAAAATAATCGGGACGAAATCCACACCCAACGCCATGGCAAAGCCTGAACTCCCCCAAGCTATCTCCTCGACAAGAATGTGTACCTCCCGAGCCGAAAGACCATCGCCCCCGAACTCCTCCGGGACTATGGCTCTATGATATCCCAATTTTTTCATTTCACGCATAACTTTCCAGTAGGGGGAATCTCTTTTGGTTATCTCCTTCTGGTATTTGTCTGAGGGCATTCGATCGATTTCGATGGAAGCAGGTCTGATCACCTCTTCGGCAAATCTGTGAACCTCTCGCTTCAAGAGAATTTCGTCTTCAGCAAGGTCAGTGAGCTCGAGATAGCTCATGGTTCGACTTCCTTTACTCCCGGCAGAAAATCGATCTTGAAGAAGGCATGACGCATGAATTGTTCTTCTTCCACTTCCGCGATCACTTCTCCAGGATGCATGGTGTTGTTGAAAATACCGTAAAGACCCATGATCGGCTCTTTGACAGGTATTTCTCCAAGAGGATCGCGATCTGATGATTCCAGTTTGAGATCGAAATTGTAACTCAGCTTAATTTTGCTCGAAGGTTTAAAGGTGGTCACTTGTTTCACGAGTCTAGGTTTGTAATCGAAGCCAGTCCCTTGAGGAGATTGGAAGAACTTGAAGTTGTAGGATATCGCCTCAAACTCCTCTCCAGGCTCCTGAGATGTGAGAGTGCCCAGTATTTCTGCCACTTTATTTGCTTCTACTTCTTCGTCGAAGGACATGGATAAATTCATGAGTTCGATACCCTTTCTGACGTACCTTCCTTTAACTCCGTTTTCCGTCCTCTCTAGAGAAATCTCGTCCGCTATCTTCTTCGGAAACCCAAATATCTCACGACCTCCGATTAGCGCCATGTCTTCTGTGACAGGCATGGTGAGACAATATCCGCCTAGCTCTCCGCCATACTCCACAAGTAGGAATAAAGCTGCCTCGTTGTAGACGCTACCGAAGTTCGTCTTGGGATACTTGGCCATAAAGGCCATCGCAATAGGTTCGGCTAATGGTTTCAATGGTTCAGGAATAATTCGCTTGACAACATCCGGGTCTGTTCTGAAGAAAACCATCGCCATCTCAGCATCAAAGAAAATATATCTCATGCCGGCCATTCTCTCTGTTAATTTCGCTAGTTCTTCATCATCTAGTGCGAATTTCATTTTTTCACCTCCGAGAGACCTTATTCATTTGACCAGCGTGCGCACGGGCGTTGTAGGATATACCTAAGAGCCTCCTTAAATAGTTGAACGTCGTGCGAGTAGAGGATCTTGCGCGCGTAACACTGGAGGGTGCCAAAAGAATTAAAAACATATCCTTAAGGCGAATATAGTCCTACGTGGTGAAAATAAATGATTGTAGGGATAATTGCTGATACACATGACCGTTTACCCCTCCTTGACCATGCCGTGAAGCGGTTAAACGAAGAAAAGGTTGAACTGGTGCTGCATGCAGGAGACTACGTCGCGCCTTTCGTCGTACCACACTTCAAACCATTAAAAGCCAATTTGATCGGAGTCTTCGGCAACAACGACGGCGACCGAGAATTACTAAAGAAACGATTCACAGAATTAGGCGCTGAAATCCGTGGAAAATTTGCAGAAGTGAAAGTTGACGGGTTGAGGATCGCATTGTTGCATGGCGACGAAGCGGAGCTTCTACAGTCCCTAATCGATGTGGAAAGTTACGATGTAATCGTGTATGGCCATACACATGAGGCAAAAACCTACAGAAAAGGAGAAACTCTTGTGATAAACCCCGGTGAAGTCTGCGGCTATCTCAGCGAAAAACCAACCATAGCCATACTGGACACTCGAACGCTAGACGCGAAAATAATTCATTTAAAATAGGAAACAATATCGTTAAGACGATGGTGACAATATGTTTAAGACCAGAATAACCGAGTTGTTTGGCATCAAATATCCCATAATCTGTGGGGGCATGCACCTCCTCTCAAGGGCTGAACTGGTCGCAGCCGTCTCGAATGCAGGCGGATTAGGAATACTGGCATCCACCACCTTTGAAACGAAAGAAAAACTACGAGAGGAAATTCGGAAAACGAAAAACTTAACGGACAAGCCCTTTGGAGTTAACCTAAACCTGTTCCCCATGATGAGACAGAGAAGCATCGAAGAGGACATCGACCTATTCATCGACGAGGGCGTTGAAATAGTTGAGTCGTCTGGTGCAAGCCCAGAAGCCTACGTTCCTCGCCTGAAAGAGGCAGGCATAAAGATAATGCACAAAGTGCCAGCGGTAAGGTTTGCCCAGAAAGCGGAGAAAGTGGGAGTAGACGCTGTGACCATAGTGGGATTCGAATGCGCCGGCCACCCAGGCATGGACGATGTCACTTCGTTGATCCTTGTTCCTCTGACGGTTGACACCGTGAAAATACCTGTTGTCGCGGGAGGAGGATTCTGTGACGCCCGCAGCTTCGTTGCAGCCCTAGCCTTGGGCGCGGATGGAGTGGTGATGGGCACACGCTTTGTTGCGACGCACGAGTGCATTGCTCACCCAAAAATCAAGGAGTGGCTGGTAAAAGCTAAGGAAACCGACACCACGCTTATCGATCGATCCATAGGCTTACCCATGAGAGTTATAAAGAACAAACCGGCGGAGAAGGCGCTGGAAATGGATAAGAGGGGAGCCTCCCTCGAAGAGTTGTTAACCGTGATAAGCGGGGCGCTTGGTAGAAAAGCGTGGCTGGAAGGAGACATCGATGCTGGGGTTGTTTCTCTCGGAATGGCTGTTGGAAGGATTCATGAAATACTCAGCGTGAAGGAGGTCATCGACGGCATCATAGAAGAAGCAAAGGATATTTGCAAACGCCTAAATCTTACGTTAGCTGCATAGTCAACAAATCAAGAAGCGCCCAATCTTTTTTGCCTTATTTTTTCTACAGCTCTCTTGACCCCGCTCCAACCTTCGACCACCTTCGAGTTAACTATTTCGAAGGCTTCCTTCGAGGAGACTATGTCTAATTCCTCTCCTGTGGCTTCCCTTGAAAGGTATCTTGCCGCCCTAAGCACTTCACCATTTAGTCTGGAGTCTGTGATGTCTGCTAAATGGCAAACTAGGGCTTCAATTGTTCTGGGCCACATTGGGCCTGCCTCGCCGCCATGGTGAGCACAAACTATGTGGATTAGGTCTAGGGGAAAGTCTCTTCGAACCATTTCTGAAACTATAAGCGTCAAGTGGTCTAATCTTTCGGCTAGAGGTGTCGCTCCGTAGGTTCCGTTTTCCTCCATTTGGTAAGTTAAAGGCTTAAAAATGTCGTGCAAAATTGCTCCGGAAATGACTAGGTCTTTGTCCACCTTCCCGTGGTAAACCCTCTTGATGATGTTGCAAAGGCTTAGGGCGATTTCAGTCGTTGCTACAACATGCTCAATAAAGCCGCCCGGATAGCTGTGATGACGGGACAAGCCAGCTGGCGCGCTGTCCAACGGCATTCCCGTGTAAACTTTTCCATCTATTTCAATCGTGGGGTTTTCAAGAAACTGAACCACCTTTTCTCGAAGAGTTTCATCTTTAATCTGATTAACAAGTTTCTCCAGCTGAGGATGCAAACTGGTTCCTCCGTCAACCTAACAACCATCATACGCTCTCTTTTTATATTATTTGGTGAAAATCAATGTTTCACGCAAAATCGTCAAAATTGTTTAGGTTTGTTGGCTAAATTTCTTCCCTTCTTCATTTGCTAATATGTGGGCTCTTCTAGTGGGCTCCGGGATTCTGTAAGTTCGTGTACAGTCCCTAACAATCTCTATAGCCCTTTTTAACGACACCCGATGACCAATGCTGACGTATATCGGTTTTGTCCCAGCTTTTGTAACCACTTCAGCGCCGATAATTTCTCCTCCATCCGTGAGGGGCGCCCATCCTTGCCCACCAACTGGCTCAACCTTTCCGTATAGCCGACTTTTCGCCACACCAATAGTTGGTCTCTCTATTGCCAAGCCCAGGTGGGCGGCGAATCCTAGGCGGTATGGGTGGGCGATTCCTTGGCCGTCGACAAGAAAAACATCTGGCTCTACTTCTAACTTCTTTATCGCTGAGTAGGCTGGCGGGATTTCTCTAAAGGACAGGAGGGTTGGTATATAGGGGAATCGTGTTTTGAGGTGCGCTACCTTGGATTCTACAAGGGATAGTGAAGCGAAGTCAAGGACAGCCACTGCTCCAATGGATGTTCCCTTGGCGTACGCAACGTCTACTCCAGCCACATACCGGATACTGTCTGGAAGAGTATCTTCGCGTATAACCTGCTCAAACAACCGCAACTGCATCGAGTGCGCTTTCTCCACAGAAAACCTTGGGCTAAGCCTGATCGGCAATTTCTGTTCGAACCTCAACCCACTTTAGAACTTTTCAGGCTCTACTTCTTTTAACCTTCCTTTTCTTTCCAATAGTCTTTTCCAGTTTTTGAATGGAGCGTTCCAGTGAGCTTCTCCGAATCTCGATGGTGACGTCTCCTCTTGTGGTTTCGATGACATGTCTTGCAACGTCGCACTTTCTGCGAAGCCCGTGGACGAGGAGGTAGGCGTCGTCCATAGCCGTTAGTTCAGAGTATATGTGGTCCATCCTTCCTAGGCATTTCTCCGCCGTTTCCACATTTCCCTTCCGAAGGGAGTCGAGGGCTCTGCGCCTTAACTCCCCAATAACATCACCCAGCGCCAACGCGTAGGAAACCACGGGAACATCAAGTTCTTCAGGACCGATAAATCGGTCTTCCTCAATTAACACGAGTAGCGTATGGGCTTCAGAGTATTCCTCAAACGCGGCGCTAACCAAACCACTATAAAACAAATCCGGATAGTCTTTCGATACGTCACGGAGCTTGGCGAAAAGTTCACCTGCTTCACTGAGCAACTTCCTTGCATCCTCGAATCTTTCTTGGTGCGTAAAAAGGATGGCTTGTTTGGACAAGCGGGTTGCCCTACGCATGTCTTTTTGAACTTCCTCTCGAACCTCTTCTCTCTTTCTTAATTCTTCCTGAATTTTGTCGAGAATCGATTTTAATGACACCTTGTTCACGACCAAGATACACTTCCGAAATGATGCTTCAAACAAACTTAATAGAGTTATCGCTGATTTTGAAGATTTCTATTAAGATTCATAGGCGCGCAAACCATTTATAATAAATATGCTTTACAACACACGGTGTTGATGTCATGGGTATAGTGTTTGCTGTAAGACACATAATGACAAAAAATATAATTTCTGTGAAAAACATCGCTTCTGTCGTCGAAGCTGCTTCCGTCATGGTTAAAAACGATATCGGGTACGTTGTCGTCACCAAAGATGGAAAACCGGTGGGGATACTAACTGAAAGGGATATCTTGAAGAAGTGTTGTCCTGGAAAATTGTGTGGTGAAGACTTAAAAGTTGTAGAAATCATGAGTTCACCCCTCATAACTATTGAAGCCGACGCGTCCCTTGGCGAAGCGGCTATGCTAATGACGGATAATAAAATAAGAAGGCTTTTGGTCACAGAAAAAGGAAAGATTGTAGGGATAATTACTGAAAAAGATGTGCTAAGGGGGACGCTAAGCTATTTCGAGAGCGTAGTTTCTATGTGAAAATGATGCCTTAAGCGAGTTTGATAGGCTTTTCCAAATGGCTTAGCAAAACTACTCGACTTTCTGGTGCTTCGTCGAGAATGTTGTAGCCCATTTCTCCGGCCAGCTGAGCTGCAAAGTCCTGAATCTCTCGATGGTTTGGCATGTTATTAAATCCTAAACGCAATCTTGAAAACCCAACGTGCATGTAAGCTTTGGGCTCTACATAGGTTGGATTAGCCTTCTCAATCAATCGAGCGTACAGCTCGGGGTGTTTCAGGTTCAAGTGTCTCGCCAGCGTCAGCCTAATCACCGTGGGACACTTGAAACTGGGAAGCAGGGATAAGGTTTCGTTAAGTCTTTTCCAAGCCCCTCGGATATGGGGGCGACAAACTTCTGAGAACATTTTCTCGTCGAAGGCGGAAACTGAGATGTAAAGTTGGGTTGGTTCCTCGTCTAGTCTAGATAGGGCTTCTGGAACTGTTCCGTTGGAGACCAAAAAAGTGGTGAAGCCTCTTCTGTGAAAGCCTTGGATCAGGTCGTCCAGTGGAGGGTACAGCGTCGGTTCGCCCGTTAGGCTTATGGCAGCATGCTTAGGCGTTACGGCTTCCCTGTATTTTTCTTGATTAGTTTTAGGATTTCCCTTGTATCCACTCAAAATTTTGAGTTGCTCCTTGATGCAGTCTTCAACTATGTCTTCTGGGTCGTCCCAGTTGGGCAATTGTGTTTCTTCCCATTTTAATTCAAGGTCTCCGCTTTGAACTCGCCAGCAAAAGTGACAGCGCATGGTGCAGTGAACAACTGTGGGCGTCATTTGAACGCATTGATGGCTCTTTATCCCGTAGAACCTTTGCTTGTAGCATGCTCTGTCATGGACAAGCGTTTCATAGAGCCACCTGCAACGTTTAACAGCGGAGTGTCTTCCCACCAAGTGATACTTCTGTTTCTTCAACACATGAAGAAGTTCGCTGGAAATCAAAGGTTGCAAAGTTCTCAATCATCCACATGTGCCCTAAAGACATAAAAATGAGTCTATGCTAATAAAAATGCTCTAAAGATTGTCACAAGAGGCGTATTAGTATGGCATATCAGAAAATTGTCAAAAATATTCCAACCGAAAAACGAGAAGAGCTTTCAGACAAACTCATAGACCTCATTCTCAAGACTAAAAACGAAGACAAAATGCCCAGCAGTCTGGCAAACACCCTACTTCACCAATGGCAACTAGGCCCCCTCACAACCGAAGCTGGCCTAGCAACACTCCTTGAGGCTGCGGTTCTTCTCGAATCCGAAAAAACAGTGGAGTCCCTGGAACAAGAGTTGCAGTTATTGGATGTCGTAAAAGCGGTTAAAGAAGCGAAATAATCCGAGGAGGGACGTTTGACATGGTCAAGTTTGGAATCGAATTTGTTCCCCGCGAGGCTTACTGGAAAACAACATACTATGCTATTCAAGCTGAGAAAAGGGGATTCGATAACCTCTGGATAACAGACCACTACAACAACCGAAACGTCTACGTCACCCTCACAGCGGCGGCGCTCTATACCAAAAAAATCGTGTTTGGTCCAGGAGTAACCAACCCATACATGGTTAATCCCGTAATTACCGCGCAAGCCGTTGCGTCGCTAAATGAGTTAGCCCCAGGACGAGTGGTCTTGGGCATAGGCGCCGGAGATAAGACAACCCTCGAGGCTACAGGAGTGGAAATGCAGAAACCCCTCACAGCAGTGGTGGAAACCATCGAGATATTTAGAAGAATGATGGAGGGAAAGAGCGTCACTTTTGAAGGCGAAGTTTTCGAAACGAAGGGCACAAAATTCAACTTCAAGCCGAAAGAAAAAATTCCAATTTATGTGGGAGCCCAGGGACCCAAAATGCTTGAAACCGCTGGAAAGATAGGCGACGGAGTTTTGATAAATGCCTCTCACCCAAAAGACGTAGACTATGCCGTAGAATGCATAAAAAGAGGCGTCAGCGAGGCTGGAAAGAATTTAACCGATGTGGACGTTACCGCCTACACATCCTTCTCAGTGCATGAGAAGCCCGAAAAGGCCACTCAAGCAGCGGTTCCCGTCGTTGCCTTCATAGCCGCTGGCAGTCCAGACGTGGTGTTGGAAAGACATGGCATAGACCTAGAAAAAGCTGAAAAGATTCGGGGGGCTCTGAAAGCCGGCGACTTTGGTCAAGCCTTTGGCTCTGTGTCTCCGGAAATGATAGGAGCCTTTTCGGTTTGCGGTACTCCAGACAGGTGCATCGAGCAAATTGCCAAACTTCTAAAATCCGGCATTTCCCAGTTTGTCGTGGGTTCACCTATAGGGCCTAACGTCCGAAAATCCATTGATCTCATAAGTGAAAAGATAATTCCCCACTTCAAAACGTCGTCGTAGCTCGTCGAAGAATGCGCCAAGTTCCTTTCAATCGTTAAGTAGGGTAACGCTACTTGAAGCAATATTCGATTTCCTGAAATTCCTCAGCGAGTTTCATAACATCTTCCTTGACTCGATGTGGGTCTTCACCGTCAACAACCACCCTTTCCATGAAAGCAGCGATCTTCTGCATTTCATCTTCCTTCATCCCTCTCCTCGTTGCTTCACAAACGCCGAGTCTAACACCGCTGTCAACGATGATGTTCGCCTTTTCAAGCTTTTTAGCGATGGCTCCACCTTGCTCGAAACCGCCGTAATCAAGGAGAAGCTGATGAGATTGCGTATAACCAAGCTGGGGACACGCTATTGGAAATCCTTGTTCGGCTAAAGCCTTGGCAAGAGTTTGTGCATTTTGAATCACCTGCCCGGCATATTGCTTTCCATAGGTCTTCATTTCTGCAAGGGCTAGAGTCAGAGCTGCTATGCGGTTCCAGTGGGCATTGTCCACGAACTCTGGGTGAACTCGTTTCTGAATGTTTTCGCCATGCTCCCTGTCGGCGAGAATTATTCCACCTTGCGGTCCAAAGAAAGTCTTGTGTGTGGACCCGTAGAGAGCGTGGGCTCCCTCTCGAAGCGGGTCTTGAAACTTTCCTCCAGCTATTAAGCCCAAAACGTGGGAGCCGTCATACCCAACATGGGCGCCAACTTCATCCACGGCTTCTGTAAGTTCCTTCATGGGATGTGGAAACAGAAATATGCTTGCTCCGAAAACAACCATCTTCGGTTTCTTCTGCAAAATTAAATTCCTAGTTTCCTCGACTTTGATGTTCCTAGCTTCCTTTGAGAAGGGAAACCCAACAGTTCTAAGTTTCAGGAGCCTCGACAAGCCATGCTTCCAGATTCCAGGATACCCACCATTATCCGGTGAAACGCACAAAATTGTGTCGTTGGGCTGTGTGAAACAGGCAAGAATGATAAGGTTTGCTATGTGACCTGAGAGGGGACGGAGGTCAGCGGTTTCGCACCCAAAAAGGTTTTTGGCGAGCTCCTCCCCGTACTGTTCGATTTCGTCGATAAAGCGGGTGCCCATGTAGAATCCCTCTTTCGATGTGTATCGATGTCCAAGGTCTGAGGAGAGGAGGGAGCGAACCGCAGGGCTCATAACGTTTTCCGAGGGAATCAGGTTGAGACATTTTCGCCCGCGCCATTGCTCATGCTCTTCAACCAAATTTAATAACTCGTCAATCATGATTAGCACCTAGACTTGTGTGAATTCCAATTCGTTAAAGAAATACTTGACGGTGGCAACCACAGAAGTGCGGGAATATGAGGAAAGAAGATAAAACTTAAAACGAATGCTGCTATCAAATGTTCACATATTCAAAACAGTAAAGCTTGGTATCAAAAAAGGGTGTGTAGAAACTTGTCAAGGAAGGAAAAAATTAAAGCGGCTTTCATGGTGATGTTATTTGTAACAACGTTCATGGTTTCACTTTTGCCTGAGGTGGCGGTAGCAGAAGTAGCAATTTCCATCGAGCCAAAATTGGGTTACGTGGGAGATACTATACATGTTAATGGAACAATTGAAACCCTTAACGGGAATTACACCATCTTTTTTGACGAGGAGCTAGTGAAAAGTGGAACAGCGGTGGAAATGGCGGTCAATGACACATTTGTTGTGCCCCATCGCCCCCTGGGCAATTATACTGTTATGTTGCATGACGTTGAAGCGAATAAAAATGTCACAGCCACATTCACTCTTAAAACGAAGTGCTATATCGAGGCAGTTGTGCCACCACCTCCAAAGCAACTACAAGAAGGGACGTCAACAGAAATTTGGGTAAATGTAACAGGAGGAGAAACAAACACCGTCTATTTTGCAAATATAACTGTGAAAGATCCAGCAAACGAAACCTACTGGGCTGTTACCTCTTTTAACATCACCACGACTGGATATGGAGAGGCAAGCGTAACGTACCCCACGAACTTTAGTGCTGGCGCCCACATGAACTACACTGGCATGTATAATATCGCCTTTAACCAAACCCTTGCGAGCGGAAACTTTGCAGTCGGCTTGACAAACGCCACGGAATACCATAAGTTCCAAGTTGTTAACATTAGAGCGGCGGGTTATCAGGCTACTGAACCTGTATATGTTAACATAACCCACGCGGGAGAAGCCGTTTTCTTGGGGAACCCTTCAGCGATTGGCGGTTTAGTTGAGATCAACTGGGAGGTACCGCAGAATGCTTCGATGGGGCTCTACACCGTAACAGTAACTAACTCCACCACGTCAGGAACCGTTAAGCCAGTACTTGATACCCAAAACTTTACGGTTATCGAAAAAATCATCCCGATTTCCATCTATCCAACTAACGGGTCATGGGGAACCACAGTAAGAGTTGAAGGGGAAATCGTCAAACCAGGTGGGTCCTACCAGATCAAATGGGATGGCGAGCCTATAAAAATTGGAAATTGTGGTTCAGGTAGTGTAGTTGTCAATGACACGTTTATTGTACCTCCCTCTGTTAAGGGTTATCATAACATAACCTTATATGATGTTAACCAAACGACAGAGTCTATGCCAGTTGCGTTCGAAGTTACGACATTCTGTTATGTGTTGGCAAAGCCTGCTCGAATACTGGAGGGGGAACGTCCGATTATAACCGTGGGCGTACGCGATGCAGAAGCAGATGTAAACTACAGTTTCACAATCAACATAACTGATCCTCTAAATCGAACTCAGACTACAAATAGCCTCGTCATGACGAATATGGATGGCTCAGGAGAGAATTACGCAAAATATCCCGAAAACTTCACCGATTACCTTGGCACCTACAGTATGACTGTAAATGGGACACTTGCAACTGGAAGCTTCACCGTTGGTTTAACGGATAAGACGGAGTATCGTAGGACAAAGGATGTTATTATTCAGGGCTCAGGTTACGGGGAGCAAGAAATCATAACGGTTAACATAACTTACGCGAAAACTATGGAAACCGTTTTCTCTGAAAACCGTTCAACATATAAAGGCATAGTTGCCTATGTATGGACGATTCCAGAAAACGCCACCCTCGGAATCTACACTGTAACCTTATCGTATGCCAACGGCACCTATAAGCCGAAAAAACCAGACATTCAAAACTTCACAGTCATCCAAGTCATCGTTTACTGTCAAGCTCAAAACAAATATGACAACCAATCTTTAGCTGGCGTGACTATTGAAGCTTACATTAACGAAACACTAGTCGCCAGCGGAGCAACTAACAAAACTGGGTGGGTTGACTTTATAGATCGCATGAGTCGAGGCAATTGCACCTTTAAAGCTCTCTGGAAAAACGAAACTGTCAGCAGTTTAACTGAAAACGTTACAGCAATTCTCACAGAAGAATACGTTCTACAAAAAACAATCTACATACCTTGCGAGCTTTCCCAAATTACAATCACAGTAAATGATGAGGCTGGTTATCCGCTTCCCTTTATTAATATAATTTTAACGTCCAACAAAACAGGTTCTCTTTCATTCGAGACAAATTACGCGGGGATCATAGCCACTAACACGTTTACAAACATTAGTTACACAGTCGAGGCTCAACGTTATGGCCATCTGTTTAATAGAACATTAATTGAAAACCTAACCTTTACGCTTGATATAAACATAATATGCCCAACTTATACCCTCTTTGCCCAAGTGTTGGATTCAAAGGAACTTCCACTTCAGAATGCTGTAGTGTCAGTCTATGAATGGGAAAGCAAACGTTTCATGGGATCAAGTGTCACAAACAATTTGGGAAGCGTCACCCTAGGTTGTACGTTTGGAAGATACATGGTTAGAGTACACGATTTGGAAAGCGGAGTTATCTTGAATGAGACAGTTATAGATCTGGTTGAAGACCCCTTCTTCTTCGTAATTCACTGTAGAATTTCCAATGTGGACCTTTCCGTAGTAGTTAAGGATTACTTTGGGCATCCCATACCTAACGCTAAAGTAAAAGTAGAACGAGATGGTGTGAATATAGCCACCTTAACAACCGGATCAAATGGAACGGTTTCATTGTATAAAATAATTGGTGGCAATTGTAGAATCTCCGTGTATGTGGGGGGAGAGCTCTGTGAAACCAGAACTCTGTACCTAGATGAAACAAAGGTGGTGGTGTTCAAGTTAGAAAGATTCATAGTGTTTGGAGGATACCCGCTTGAAACTACTCAGCTGGTTGCAGGCACCTCGCTGGGGGTAGTAATCGCATTATTTGCTTTAGCCTTGATTTATAGAAGGCTTCGTACCAGAAAAGTTTCTGAAGAAAAAGAAAAAAGTTTATAATACTCATCGCCCTAGCCATAATTGAGTGACGACGCGACTTCAACAAGATTTTTTGTCCAAATTTAGGGTTGTGTCTGTATTGTCTGAACCGAAATATTGTTCCCCAAAATGTGAATTGTTCCGATGCGGGAAAAAAGCTCTCCTCTACCATGGAAACACAGTATGGTGCAGATGGACCGATGAGGAATGCGCGGTCGCGAATTGCAGCTACGCCACGTGCATAAAAAGACGGCTACTGCCTAGAGGCGTCTGCGGAGAAACATTGAAAAGAAAAACCATAGAGAAGGAGCCTGAAGAAGCCATAGGCCCAGCAGTAAGACTTAGAGGCAAGACTTTACGAAAGATAGGCGAGAGAGAAATCTTCTAGCTAGCGAAGTCTTCAGAGCTCATTGACCCTAGTTAACGAAAAGGAAGCCTAAGCCCTAAGACTATTTAGCGGCTAAGCGTTTCACCACGGGGGCCCTCATCTTCTTGAGGGCGCGGTAACCGCAAACAGTGCATTTGATTCCTCCACCGCGCAACTCAAGTTCGTCAACTGGCACCTTGGCGCCGCACTTCACACACTCATAAACAAGCCCGCGTGCAGCTTTCTCTGACATTATATAAGTCTCCAAATTTGGAGACCATGTTTCACGGACATTTAAACCTTTCTCACAAAGGATGGAAAAGACAAGTATTTAACTCCTTGAACGAGTGACATTGTTGGAGGAGAAGCGAGTTGCGTGGGCGCGTGCTGATTCTTGCTGGTGGTGGTGGGCACACAGGAATCGCCTACGCTTTGGCCCAAGCTCTTCACAAAAGGGCATCTCTATCCTTCCTTGCGCCCGAAGGAGACGCTTTTAGCAAGGAGAGGCTCAGTAAATTTGGTAGAGTTGAGTTTCTCATCAAACCTAGAGGCCCAAAAACTTCAGCCCACATTTTTGGAGCCCGTCTCATTAAAGCCTTAATGGATTCAGCAAGAATAACTTTTCATGAGTTTGACGTTGTGGTGAGCACGGGCAGTAATTTCTGTGTTCCACCAGCAATCCTCGCTTGGATGAGAGGAGTTCCAGTGGTTAACATCGAGGGTTTAGTTCGTTTCACGAGTCCATCTAAAGCCGCTCGCATATTACAGCCTTTTTCAACGGTAACGGCATTGCACTGGGATGAGCAAAGGAGACTCCTGAAAGGCGTTGTCGTCGGCCCGACGCTCTCCAAGCCTCAAGTTAAGCCGTGGAATGGGGGATACATCCTAGTTAGCGGGGGCACCCACGGACACAGGCTTTTGTTTGACACTTTGTCGGAGAGCGACTTAAAAAATATAGTTTTACAAACGGGTGAAATTGACCCCGCGCCATACATTAAGAAACATCCCGACTGGAAAGTGATTAGATTCACGAAAAGATTTCATGAACTTGTGGCTGGAGCTGAACTTGTAGTGGCGCATTTTGGTTCAACCGTGTTAGATGCTGTGGTTTACAAGAAACCAGTTGTGTTGGTTCTAAACCCTGAGTTGACGAGAACGGTTGGAATCGAAGACGCCAAATATCTAGCCAAGAAAGCAAACGCTGTGTTGGTTTCTGAGATAAATTTAGAGGCCCTTTTAGAAGCTATAAAAGAAGCAAGAAAAAGGAAGGTTCCAACTTTGCCAAATGGAGCTGAAAATCTTGCCAATCTAATAATCAAGCTATCGCAGGGAGTAAGAAAATTAAACTAGCAAATTATTTATGCAATGTTAGAAACTATACTGCCCAGTGAGAAGCACTATGGTTAGAATTGCCATCATTGGATGTGGAAAAATCGCTATACGCCATCTTGAAGCTTACAGGGACATTGAGAATGCTGATGTAGTTGCATTGTGCGATGTAGACGATAAGCTCCTTAGGGAAGCATCCGACAGATATGGAGTAAGCGGCTATAAGGATTACAAGAAAACCATTGAAAGAGAAGACATAGATGTAGTGGATGTATGCGTTCCCACCCGATTCCACCACGAAATCATTCTTGAAGCATTGGCAAGTGGCAAGGACGTCTTTTGTGAAAAACCACTCACCCACAAACTTGAGTATGCCGAAGCGATTAGGGCGAAGCAGAAAGAAACGGGAAATTTGGTCATGGTTGGCTACCTCTATAGGTTCCATCCATCCCTCCAACGTCTCAAGAGAATTCTGGAGGATGGCGTAATAGGAATTCCTTACTGTGCCACTTTTCGAATAGGAGGGAGGGGAGGCTACCGAGCATGGAAACACAGAAAGGAAGAGGGAGGCGGAGCATTGCTGGACATGATGGTCCACATGCTGGATCTGTCTGACTGGTATTTTGGTGAGCCTGATGCAGTTGAACCATTGTTGTTAGAAACCATTCTCAAGAAGCGAATGATAGAAGGAAATGAAGTTGATGTCGATGCCGAAGACTACGCCCTATTGAAACTGAAAACAAGGAGCGGCGTACATGTCCTTTGCGAAGCCGACCTTATAACACCTTCATACATGAATACTGTGGAGGTCCACGGCGATAATGGATCCTTCTTTGGAAGTATTCTTGACTATTTACCTACTATCGTTTATTGTATAAGGCGTCGTGGGTTATATGATCAGGGTAAGAATCTCTTTCACAATCCCTACGTTAATTTGATTGAGAGAGAACTGAGGTACTTCATAGACGTCTTGTCTGGACATGCAAAGCCCCTAGATTCTGTTGAGGCTTCGATAAGAGTTTTAACAATAATTGAAAAGATGAGAAGCGGTTAATTTGAGGAAACTAGCTATATTTGGTGGTCCAGCCGTTTCCGATAAACTGATACCTATTGCTAAGCCTGTATTTGTGGAGAAGGAGATAAAAGACGTTATTGAAGTGTTAAGGTCTGGAAATGTGAGACAAGGTCGAAAGACTGAAGAGTTTGAAAGAAGGTTCTGCGAAAAAGTTGGGTGCAGCTATGCCTATGCTGTCAACTCGGGTACTGCTGCCCTGCACACGGCATTCCTTTCTATACTAAAACCAGGAGATGAAGTAATAGTTCCTGCTTTTACCTTTATATCAACGGCAAGCACCGTCGTGTTTTCTAATGCAAGACCCATATTTGCTGATATAGATGAGGAAACATTTACTATCGATCCTGAAGATGTGAAAGAGAAAATATCATCTAGGACAAAGGCAATCGTGCCGGTTCACCTTTTTGGCCATGCCGCTGACATGAAAGCTTTACAACAAATTGCCGAAGACCATAACCTTTACGTAGTAAGTGACGCTGCCCAGGCCCATGGAACAAAAGTGGATGGAAAGGATGTAGGCTCCTTTGATGACCTAAATTGTTACAGTTTTTACGCCACAAAAATCATCACTACGGGTGAGGGGGGAATGGTCACCACTAACAATAAGGAACTCTGTGAGAAAGGAAAATTGATTCGCAGTCACGGTCAAAAATCTAAATACTATCACACTCTTCTCGGTTTAAACTATCGAATGATGGACATAACTGCCGTCCTGGGACTAAATCAATTGGAAAGGTTGGATAGTTTTGTAGAGAAGCGAAGACATAATGCTATGACGCTTACCGAAGGGATTAAAAACATCGAAGGAATTCGTCCTCCCGTTGTGAAAAGCAACGTTTATCATTCGTTCTACCAATACTCGGTCTTAATGGACTTATCCAGGTATAAGTGTAGTAGGGACGAGTTCATTGAAGCTTTAAGAGGGGAGAACATAGAGTGCAGCGTTCACTACCCGGTCCCTCTTACAAAACAACCCGCATTCGAAGGAATTGTGAGGGTTAATGAGTGTCCCGTAGCTGAGGATTTTTCTAAAAGGATATTCTCTATACCAGTTCACCCTCAACTAAGCAGTTCTGATATTGAAAAAATCTTAGAAGCTTTGGAAAAGGTGTCAAGTTTTTATCTTAAGAAGTAATATACGAATACAATGAAGAAAGTATGCAGACGCGTGTTTACCATCAATAGTTAAAAGATATTTCCACAATTTTCTAGCTTTTGAGAACAGAATTAATCCACAAAAATCGTTATTAATATGTCAATCATAATTCAAACAGGGTTCTCTATGAAGGATGTTTACGTTCACCCTACAGCTGTTGTTGACAAAACCGCTAAGATAGGCGATGGTACAAAGGTCTGGCACTTTGTTCATGTAAGGGAAAACGCTGAAATAGGAAGAAACTGTGTGCTTGGCCATTCTGTTTACGTGGACAGAGGGGTGAAAATTGGAAACTATGTAAAACTCCAGAATAGAGCAAATATTTATCAGGGTGTAAAAATCGAAGACAACGTTTTTGTGGGGCCTCATGTCACCTTCACAAACGACCCCTATCCTCGAAGCTATAGCTCAGATTGGAAGGTCGTAGAAACACTCGTGAAGAAGGGAGCATCCATAGGTGCTGGATCTATTATAATGTGTGGTGTCACCATAGGGGATTACGCAATGATAGGAGCAGGCAGCGTGGTGACAAAAAACGTCCCTTCATATGCTTTGGCTTATGGAAACCCAGCAAAAGTTAGAGGTTTCGTGTGTAAATGCGGTAGAAAACTCAAAGAAGAAAAGAAGAACCGGAAATTTATTTTGATGAAGTGTTCCCACTGCGATGAAAAATACGAGATACCGATAGAAGATTATGCGGAAATAGGTAATGGAGAGTGAAAACGATTGGCACAGATGATGAAGTTCGAGGAGGTTAGCTAACTGCTAAAAGGCTGTGTCATAGGACTTGGAGCCATGGGGTCCAATCATGTCCGTGTGCTCCACGAGCTCCAGGAAGAAGGCAAAACGAGACTGGTTGGAGTTGCCGATATAAGAGAAGACCTAGCTAGGGGTATCGCCGAAAAGTATGGAGTTGAATGGTTCACAGACTACAGAAGGTTGTTGGTGGAGAAAAAGCCCGACTTTGTGGTAGTGTCGGTGCCTACGAAACTTCATCGTGAAGTGGCGGAGGAAGCTGTCAAGAAGGGTTGCCACATCCTCGTCGAGAAACCCATAGCTCATACAATAAGTGAGGCAAGGAAGATAGTGGAAGCCGCGGAGAAGGGAGGTGTCCAGTTGATGGTCGGCCACATTGAAAGGTTTAATCCAGTAGTCCAAGAGATGAAGGAGAGAATTGGAGGGGAGACAGTTCATTTAATCGGGACAGTGCGGGTTGGACCTCCGATACCCTCAGAACGAGTGGACACCGGGGTAATCCTAGATCTCGCTGTGCATGACATTGACATAATCCGGTATCTAACCAGGTCTGAGTTCAAAAAAATTACTGCTTTCATAGCAGATCGTGAATCTGGGATTGAAGAGTCCACAATGCTTTCCTTTGAGCTGGAAAATGGAGCTCTTGCTTATATAATTGCAAACAGAATCACACCACTCAAGATTAGAAGGGTAGAAGCGACCACGGTTGAAAAATTCATTCTAGGAGACCTCATAAGTCAGAAGGTAATGGAGTATTCAAAGGGTGAATTAATTACTCACGCCCGTAGAAGCGCGTTTGTAACAGAAATTGACATACCGTACATGGAGCCGCTTAAGTTAGAGCTCAAAGCCTTCATAGACAGCTTGGAAAAAGCGACAAAACCCCCTGTTTCCGGAGAAGACGGTTTAAAGGCTTTGGAGATAGCGGTAGAATGTATGCAGCAACTTAAAGAATAAATAGTTTAGTGATAAATTTGTGCTGACGAGTTTTCCATTAGAGACTTGAAGACTTGCGCATGTGTTCAGACTTTGCGGTTGCTTTCACTTTTAATGCATAATCAAACAACTCAGACACGCCCTGAGGTACTTCTCGCATTCGTTTGTAACCTATATTATGAGAGGCTCTCTCGGAACTATAGTTGAATTCCGAAGTGTAAACCTCATCGGGCTCCAGCGGCACAAAAACTTTCGAGATTTTTTTGCCCAGTCTTTGCTGGCCCCCCTCTACGACTATTTCAGCGATGTGGTTGACGCTGAGGGCTTCTCCACCTAAGTTGAAGGTTTCACCTGCAACCGCGTGTTTAGGGGCTTTTGAGCATCGAATGAAAGCGTCTATTATGTCTCGTACATGTACAAAGTTGCGTTGCTGTTTCCCATCTGCGCGGATGGTGAGAGGCTGATTGTTTGCGGCTTGCCAAACAAACTTTGGGATAACGGTTTCCCACCAAGTGTATGCACCTAGGCCGTAAACGTTGGAAAACCTGAGTATCGTTGTCGTTAACCCGCTGTTGACGTGACAAGCGTTCACAAGTTTTTCGCCGCTGACCTTTGTAACTCCATAGAGGTTTATGGGATTTAAAGGATGCTCTTCGGTGATGGGTTGCTGTTGGGGTGTTCCATAGACCGCGGCTGAAGAAATGAAAATGAATCTCTCGACGTTGCGATTAACAGCTTCTTCGAGGAGTAAATGAGTGCCATAAACATTGGTTTCTATGGCTTTTTTGGGCTGGTCTCTGCACGGTTTTACTCCAGCTATGGCGGCTAAATGCATAATTATGGCTGTGTCTTTGGTTATGGCTTTTCGCACGTCTGATTTTTTCCTTACGTCACTTACGAGGAGGCGATAACGCCTGTCTTTTCTGAGGTAGTCAACGTAACGGTAGTCTCCTATCTCTAGGTTATCGAGGGATGTTATGGTGGCTTCTAGGAATTCCTCACCTAACTTGGTTAGAAGCCCGCTTCCAATGTAGCCTGCTCCGCCAGTCACTAGGATATTCATTTTCAGTCACGGTTTTGTTGTGAACTACTGTTTTGTTTCCACATTTAACAATTCCTCAAAGTTAGGTCAAATTTCTACTAGGTCCTGTTCGTAACTAAAAAACTAGGTCTTTTAGAACGTAGAAAAATTGTCTTACGTGTCTCGTCCTCACTTTTCTTTTCCCCGAAATTCTTGGCTTCACCTGCACAGGGATTTCCACCATTCTAGCTCCACGCTTGTGGGCTTCCAAAACGAATGTTCCGCACAGGCATGTTCCATGCAGCTTCATTTTTTTAGCTAGGTCGGCTTTTACGGCTCTGAATCCTGTTCCAGCGTCTGAACATTTTACGCTTAGATTTGTCAGTGCGTTGATTATCCTCTCTGAGCGGTGAGGGATTTCGCTTCTTACGCCGAGCGCCACCTCAGCCTTCCCCTCCGCCAATGGTTTTGTTAGTTTGGGTATGTCTGATGGGGCGTGTTGACCATCCGCATCCATGGTTACAATGATGTCGCCATGAACACGCTCAAATCCTATACGTGTAGTTTTGGTTACGCCAAAATTTTTTTCATTCCGAGTTACTACCGCCCCGTTGTTCTTTGCGATTTCAGCTGTGTCGTCTGTGCTGCCGTCGTCTACTACGATTATTTCGTCACAAAATGACTTGCAGCTGGCGACTACTTCACCTATCGACGTAGCTTCATTGTATGCGGGTATCACGACAGAAACTTTAGGCTTAACCATTTTTTCAGAGACCTTAAGACTAGGTACTGACTGTTTAGCAAGCGAATATCATTTGCCTTTGCTTTGTTTTATTTTCGGGCTTTTCTGGCGCTTGGAGCTAGCGCCATCTTCCTCTTTTCTTTTTTCCTCCAGTAAACTGTTGGTATGATTCTATCCTTTTTAGCTTCTATTCTGTCCTTGTATTTCATAAGAGTCTTTAGCGTTATTTCCAATTCTTCTTCGAGTGGGTATATGGGCTTGAATCCTAGGTCATAGAGTTTTTGGTGTTCGGGTTGATAGAAGTGCTTTTCTTTCTCAACCCGCGGGTTTTCAATGTTTGTAATGTCCGTTTCCATTCCCAGTTTCTCGCCTACTTTCAGCACCCTTCTCGCTATCTCATTGCAGGAGTAACACTCGTCGAACTGGTTCAGCACTCTGTAGCCGTGGACGCTGTCCTTTTCGGTAGGCGGATTCTCTATACTCAAGGTTAGGCATTGAATGCTGTCACGGAGTGCTATGTAACCTCTCGTTTGTTCGCCTAAGCCGTATGGCAACATCGGATGACCAATCACAAGACATGCACATGCTCTGTTGATCATGGTGCCAAAGACTTCGTCAAAGTCAAATCGGGTAATTAGTCTTTCATTCTGCGCTGTTTCTTCTGTGTGAACCCCGTGAACTACTCCTTGCATTATGTCCGTGGCCTTTAGGTCCCAGATTTGGCAGCAGTAGAAGGCGTTATCGCTTGATTGAACTTTGCTCCAGTGATAGAAGCTTCCGGCTTGTCTGGGAAAGGGCAACTTGTCTCTCATTCCTTTGTATTCTACTTCAAAGAAGCCCTCGGGGATAGGCATATTTGGTTGACCGTACTCTCCCATAGTTCCAAGGGTTGTGACGTGGCAGTCAGGAGTCTCCTCCCTCATGGCCCACATAAGGTTTAGTATTCCTATCACGTTGTTGTGTTGTGTGAAAGCCGCGTGTTTGGCGTCTATCATGCTGTAAGGGGCAGCGGGTTGCTGTGCAAGGTTTACAATGGAGTCGGGTTTGTATTTGTGGAGGATACTTTTGAGAAAGTCGTAATCCAGCATGTCTCCTCTGTGGAAGGCGATCTCCTTGCCGAATATTTCCTTAACTACTTTAAGCCTCTTCTCCATTGGCTGGATCGGTGTTGCACTATGGCTGCCAACTTCCTCTACCATTCTTCTTCTCAGAAAATTGTCGATGCCCACTACCTCATGTTCCCTTTCCAGCAGATGAAGCGACAGGGGAAACCCTATGTAACCGTCCATGCCAGTGATTAGAACCTTCATACGATCACCAATTTTACTACTGCTAAGAAGTTAATTATTTTCTTCTTTATAATGTTTTCTGTGTGCAAACCTTGACATGACAACGCAATCTCCCTAAGCAGGCGAAAGGCATTATGTAAAGGATTTAAAGGTAAGCAGTCAAGTTATCTATAGGAGGGTAGTTAACTTTTGGCCTTTGAAAAAGACATCAACCAAACCAAGTTGTTGCTCATGAACATGGGATTGAACGAGTACCAAGCTGCGGCGCTAGCCCACCTAATATTTCTTGGAGAAACAAAGGCAACGACCCTGAGCAAGACAAGCAAAGTGCCAAGCGCGCGCATCTACGGCGTTTTAGATCAACTTGCAAAAATGGGGCTCGTAACAATAAGACCTGGAAGACCCGTACTCTACACCCCTCGCCCCCTAGAGGACATTGCAAGCTCCCTCGTAACTTTCAGCATGAGTGAACTCAAAGAAAAACTGAGAATCCTTGAGGATTACGCAAAAGATTTCGTGGAGACTAGCAAGAAGATTTATCTAAAGGGTAAGAAAGGAGTTCCAAGAGTTCCCCTTTTGCGCATCGTCAGCGTGGGCGAAGTTTCGCTGGACGAAACCAAAAAACTCTACGATGCGGCTGAAAAGGAAATACAAATCCTTTCAAGGGCCGTGGAATACTTCCCAGAAGTTGCTGACAAACTTAAAGAGGCTGTGGCGCGAGGCGTATCTTTAAAAATAATCTTGATGAAGCCGGACATGATGGGACCTGAAGACAGAGAAAAGCAGGCTAAGATGTTGGAAAAGATTAATGAACTGCTAGGAGGTGGAGTTGAAATTCGTTTTACCGACGAGATTCCTATTAGGGGGTGCATCGTTGACCCGAAGATTGGAGGGAAGGCTCTGTTTCTTGTCGAAGACCCAGGGGTTCCCTTCTTTTTGCGTGAGGCAGCTATTACGTCGCATCAGAGTGTTGTTAGAGGACTCGCCTTAATGTACAGCTTGTTGTGGGAGCACAAGACAACGAAGCGCTAACGCTTTCTTCGAGTCCACTCGGTGGTTATTTCTTATTGCAGGAACTTTAGCTAGTTTAATCATTGAGGTATAGAGGCAGTTTACTACTAAAAAGGAGTAAAATTTAAATATTTACTACGCTTAAATAGTAAATATACCACGCATGGAGCTGCGGATAAGTAATGAAGCTTAGCAAGGAAGATATCGAAAAACTCGCGGAGGATTTTGAAAACAAGGAACCACAAGAAGTACTAAAATCGGCTTTAGATACTTTTCATCCTAAACTAGCACTTTCTTCAAGTTTCAGCATAGAAGATGTCACCCTAATCGATATGCTTTGGAAAATAAATCCAAAGTTCAAGGTATTTACCCTCGACACTGGCAGGCTGAACCAAGAAACGTACAGTTTGATCGATAGAATACGAACAAGATACGATGTGCAAGTAGAGGTCTATTATCCAAACACGGCAGCAATTGAAAAAATGGTTAGAGAGCATGGGATGAACCTCTTTTACGAAAGTGTGGCTCATCGCAGACTTTGTTGCAACGTAAGAAAAGTTGAGCCTCTAATGAGGGCACTCAAGGGCTTAGATGCATGGATCACAGGATTAAGAAGAGAACAAAGCCTTACAAGAACAGAAGTTAAGAAAGTTGAAATTGATGAAGCGCACGGAAACATAGTTAAGGTAAACCCGTTAGCCGACTGGTCCAATGAGCAAGTCTGGGACTATGCTAAGAAAAACAATGTGCCCTACAATACACTTTATGATAAAGGCTACACAAGCATCGGCTGTGAACCATGCACGAGACCCATCAAACCCGGAGAAGACATCCGAGCCGGAAGATGGTGGTGGGAATCACCAGACGAGAAAGAATGCGGCTTACATGTCCATAAATGAAAGGAGATAGACGAAACTTGTCGCTTCCACATGGCAACAAACTGGTGAACAGAATTATAACCAGCAAGTCCATTGAAACGAGCGAATTGCCAAAAATCGAAGTGGATTGGACGACGGCTTTAGATGCAGAAAAAATTGCCATAGGCGCCTTCAGTCCCTTAGAAGGCTTCATGTGCCGAGAAGACTACATAAAAGTAATTTACAAAGAAAGACTCGCAAATGACGTTGTTTGGACACTACCTATCATACTTTGTCCCTCAGGAAAAGAAAATGCCAAAATTGTAGGAGAATTAAGGGAAGGCGACGACCTAGCCCTAGGATATAACGGTAAATCCATTGCCATTATGCATTTAGAAGAAAAATTCGGATACAACAAGAAAGAACTGGCAATACAAGTTTACGGTACTACAGATCGAAGTCATCCAAATGTTAGCGACATCTACAACATGAGTGAAATCGCACTTGGAGGCACAATCGACCTTGCTCACAGAGTTTCAAAGGAATCAACACCCTTGGACGCTCGGGAAACTTTTAAAAAGCGTCACTGGAAGACCATCGCTGGCTACCAAACTAGAAATCCTCCGCACATGGTTCATGAGTATCTCCAAAGAATTGTCATGGAAAAAGTTGACGGGTTGCTGATTCATCCAGTTATAGGAAAATTAAAATCAGATGATTTCCCGCCAGAAGCAATAGTTGAATCCTACAAATTCCTTATAGACAATTACTACCCTAAAGATCGTGTATACTTTAATACCCTTTCAATAGGCATGAGGTACGCAGGACCTAAAGCAGCAATTTTCCTTGCTCTAATAAGGAAAAATTACGGGTGCACCCACTTTGTGATTGGTAGAGACATGGCTGGAATTGATGGGCTATACGAACCCTATAGGGCGCATGAAATGTTTAACGAGTTGGATTTAGGAATAGAACCTATAAAATTCGAGGAAGCCTTCTACTGTAAACGTTGCGACTTGTTAGTCACCACCAGAACTTGTGGACATAACAATGAAGATCACGTCAGTATGAGTATGACAAGACTCAGAGAAATGATCAGACAGGGAGTTATGCCATCGGAAAAAACAATGCGCCCAGAGATTGCGAGAATCTTGATAAAATACAGTAAGTAGAAACAAATCCATGGTTAAATTCTCCCAGAGCGCTTAACAATTGCTGGCTTCAATGTGGCTTTTGGAGGAAAAGAATAAGCAATAAACAGGCTTCTACTAGTACATTTAGGTTACTATTTTTCGCAGAGAAATAATATTACACTAACCCTTCTTTCCAGAACTTTTTACGAATTCTATTACCTCTAACACTTTGTCTTTACAATGATCTTCCCAAGTCCTTGGTGTGGGTTTAGGTGCTTTTCCTTCTAAAGCTTCTAAAATTCCCTTCACAAAGTCTTGACGTTCGACGAGTAGATATTCTTTAGATGGAGCAACTCCACACGCAACTATGGGCTTTCTAAAGAACATGTACTCCGAAATTTTAAATACCGCCTCCTCGTTCCAAGAAAAAGAGACAGGACCCTTGTGTCTTGGAACGATACAAACATCCGCGGCATTGACAAAATTCGGGATTTCCTTATATGGACGCCATCCGAAAAATCTGACATTCTCTGGGAATTTTCTTTCTAATTCTTCAGCTAGTGATCGTAGAGCGCCGTCTCCTACAATCCAGAGCACTACTTTTTTTCTTTTTTTAAATAATTCTTTGGTGATGTCTGGTAAGATGTCAGCTCCTTCTATTCTAGCCAACTTGCCTATAAACAAAATTATTTTATCGCCTTTTTTGACACCATGTAGCCTTCTGAAGTGATCGTATGAAACATCGGGTTTAAAATATTTTTTTTGTGGGTAATTAGGGATAACATAAACTTTTTTCCCACTTTCCTCCACATCTTTCAAAAGAGTGCTGGAAGTTAAAGTGACCGCGCTCGCATACTTTAAAGCCGTGTATGTAAGGTAGCCTGCTATGCGGCTTAGCGTGCCTTTGCCAAATTCTAGCCTTATCACTAACGGCCAAGATGAACGATAGTCTAAGATGTATTTTTCTTTTTTTAGAATTAGTGGCAGAACAAAGATTTCTGGGGCGTTGGCAACCCAATAGATATCAGCGTCTGTAAAAAATATTTGTAAGAGAAAAGAGGTGTAGGTGATAAGTGCTGAAGTTAGCCTTTCAACTTTCCTGTTTCCCAACTTTATTCTGATTTTAGGAGTAAGTGCCTGAAAATGGATGTCTTTACCTTTAAGTGCAGTAGCTATCTTTTTGACCCTTGGATATTTCTCAGGGTAAAGCGTGATATAAACTACCTTTAGGCTCAAATTTTCACTGCTCTCACTTAGTTTCAGTTCGGCAAACATGAACCAGAATCCTTGAAGATATAAAAGTATTCTGTAGTAAGCGCTATTAGATCTTGGCGCGCATGCGCGCGCGTAAACACACACCGCAATGACTTGGTTCAGCGGAATTTAAATATCTTTTTAAGACCTAGAAACGAAGTAATACTGAATAAATCTTGAATTGAGTAAATCTTTATAGTGTGTGAAAGCGACACACAAAAAGAGGGTTTCAAAACGCATGAAAGTAGCCTTGTTTGTTATGTTTGGTGATAAAGAATACTTTCTTAATTTCATTAGTTCCAAATATCCTAAAGCAGAAATCCAATTAATTAGGTATAACCGCGAGATGAGTGAAACAGAATGGATAAAGAAAATTAGGAATGTAAAATATGATGCGTTTTTCTTTTGTTGTGATGATTTAAAGAAACTACGGAAAAAACGTTTGGTGAAAGTTTTTTCCCTATTTGTAAAAGCTAAAGAGAAATATTTTGTTGACAAATACAACAAACCGTTCAAATGTACTTTACACAATACTCTTCTAGAAGACATACCCTGCTTAATCATTCAGTCAGTCCTCTGTTTTTTTGTCTTGGGGTTTGCATACTGGTTTTGCTTTTTCATGTCAAGATTTCCTAGACATAGAAGGCTAGAATTCTACAGTCGCAGAAGAATTGCCTACCTGAGAACGAACTCGCCAATTTATCTGAAAGTAGGGGGCTCACTGATGCATATCTCAGGCTTTGTAGGTGGGGTTTTGGAAACTGGATACAAATTGTTTTTTATATCATCGGATCGGCTGGAAAACGTGAACAAAGATGCTTCCCCTATTTTCGTAGTTAAGCCATGCTTCTTTGATGTATCTACAAAGTGTTCTGAAATTCTGTATAACCTCTTTTTCATAGTCAATGGGCTCCGTATTCTAAAGGCCGTGAATCCAGACTTTTTATATCAACGATATTCGCGTCTCAACTTTTCGGGAGTAGTCCTAGCTAGATTGATGAAGATTCCTCTATTCTTAGAATACAACAGCTCTGAAGTGTTCTGGGAGAGGTATTCGGGAAGAATCTCCTTACTTTTTGAAATAATCAGAAAAGTGGAAATGCTTAACCTGAAAAATGCCGATGTCATTATAGTTGTTTCAAATGTGCAGAAGCGAAAATTGTTAGAAGAAGGGATTGAGCCAGATAGAATTCTAGTTAACCCTAACTGCGTGAATCCAAGAATGTTTCATCCATCATCGGATCCATCAGAGATAAAGGATAGGTATCAGTTGCATGACAAAACTGTCGTGGGTTGGGTCGGTACATTTGGATTCTGGCATGGAGTTGATCTTTTAGCTTCAGTGATACCATGCGTTGTAAAGAGAAACAAAAAAATTCATTTTATGTTAATAGGAGAAGGGGAAACACGTGATGAGGTAGAAAGAGCTATTGAAGAAGAACACTTGAACGCCTTTGTTACTTTTACTGGTATGGTACCTCACGATGAGGTACCTAAATATCTGGCTGCTTGCGACATATTAGTTCTCCCTTACACGCCTTTCAGAGACGGCTCCGAATTCTTTGGATCCCCCATCAAGCTGTTTGAATACATGGCCATGGGAAAAGGAATTGTGGCAAGCAACTTGGGACAAATAGGTGAAGTTCTTCGCCACAATGACAACGCTTATCTCATAAAACCCGGTGACAGAAGAGAATTAATGAGAGGTATATTCGAGTTGGCGAAGGATGATGTATTAAGAAAAAGACTTGGAAGCAAAGCACGAAAAGACGTCGTTGCCAAATATACTTGGAAGCAAAACGCCGAGAGGGTTATAGAGGCTTATGAAAAATTGTCATATTAGTTTGTCTGTGCAAATTCTCGTGGATTATTCCGCTAACTTGGTAAGATTAGAGACTCACTTGGCGGACACAAAAGAAAAGTGAAAGAAATGTCGGATACAAAATACAAAAAAAGAGCCATCACACAATGGGATGCCGACCCATGTGGCGCTCACTATTCGTCTCATCCGATCGGATCAAACGAATTCTTTGCTGACCTTGAAAATTTTAGGTATAAAGAATATGCTCCATGGATGCTCGAGGCGATCGGGTTTAACAAGTTTAAAGATAAAAGAGTTCTTGATCTGGGCTGTGGAATAGGGTTAGACGCGGGGCAATTCGAGAAATATGGAAGCCAAGTAACGGGTATGGATCTTTCCTCACGTAGTCTCTCAGTGGCCAAAAAGAGAATCGTTCTAGGGAATCTTGTTTGCTCCGATGTAGAGAGTTTACCTTTCAGAAATGAATGTTTTGATGTAGTATACTCCTTTGGTGTTTTACATCATGTGCCAAGAATCACTAAAGCAATAGACGAAATACATCGTGTACTAAGTCATGACGGAAAAGCAATAGTTATGCTGTATAATCGGAACTCGATCGTTTTTTGGATTGACCTGATAATGATTAAGGGGATTATTCAGGGCAACCTTTTCAGGGAGTCAATTGAAGAATTGTTAAGCAAAAGTGTGGAATATTCGAGGATTCATGCGAGGCCCCTTGTTAGATGTTTTACTAAAAAACAAGCCTTCAATCTTTTTCACAAATTCAAACATGTAGATGTCAAAGTTTATCAACTAAGAGGTGCCAGTATTCCAGTAGTTGGGAGACATCTTCCTGAAAGATTGTTAAAAATCTTATCTCAGAAATGTGGATGGTTTCTACTAATCAAGGTTACCAAAGATCACGAAATATAAACTATGAACAAATCAGAAAAGACGATTAATACTCTTCAGGATGAGATTAACTTGTTAGAACCTCAGAATATACAAATCTGATAGGAATAGAACATAGCCTTGGGGCAATCATGTAACCAAGCGCATAACATGACTTCCCCTTATAATTATATGGAACATCCGCGCGCAAAATCCAGGAGGGTTATAGATGCCTATGAAAAAACTTCGCATTAGATGCGCGCGCAGAGTTCCATCTCACGGCAAAGTTAAACAGATGGATGAGTACAAATCCAAAATTTCCTTCATAATTCACATGTTTTTTTATCAATTGACGTATTTTTGAGTTATCAAATAATCTTGTAGATTCCAAGGCTTCTTCCAGGATGCCCCTAAATTTCTTGCTGTTTCTAATCCATCCATCAATATCTGGGAAGACGTCGCTTTTACCGACTCTTCCCTTTGTAAACAAAAGGAGTTTCGATCTAGCGTGGGGGCGCATGTTCCAGTACCATTTTTTGATAAAGAAGGGAACCCAAGGCGAGATTATGTGTTTATGGGCAGATATTCGGGAAAAAAATCCTAACTTTTCTGCATATAATTTGTAGTAGAACTTACGGTTAGAACGCCATTTGGGCGGTAACGATGAGACGGCATCAAAAAAGTCATAATCCAAAAGAGGGGAAAATCTTTCTACTCCAATGCGGTATCCCACTTCATCGCGTATTTCACCCATGGAACCCCTGCTCCAAAACCACAAAAAGAATTGTTCCCATCTTTGTTCCGGCGTTGCTTTCTCATAGAGTTCTAATTCGTCTATAATGTCTTTTAGTGCAGATTCCTCTGTATTTTTGAGTTTCATGTAAGTGTTCCTTGATAGAAGAGTTTCTAATTTTTCTGTTGATAATAATGTGATTTCTTTATCGATCAGTTTTGCCATTGAGAGAATTGATTCCGGTACGTGTGTGTGTACACGAAAGCTATCTCCACCAAGTATTTCACCTCCCCAACCTCCAGTTAACAAGATGTTCACTTGATTCTTCTTTATTTGCAGGGCATTTTTACGCCACAGTGTACCATGAATGGACAAACTCTTGTTCCAAGTCTTAGTGAAGTCATTTACATTGAAGTCCATACTGAAGTGCTGACAATTCATTTTTCTGGAGATTTTTCCAGCTATCTTTACATCTGGAAAATCTTTGTTTCCAATAGAATACGTGCATAAGTCCTTGATGTTACTCAAAGTTGCCAAAACAAACCGTGAGTCTATTCCTCCACTCAATGATAAAGCATACTTATTGCTTTTAGAGTATAACCGTTGACACGCTATTCTAGACAAACGATATACATCATCAATGGCCTCTTCCATTTTTGTATATCCTCTTTTCTCCCTCGACCTATTTGGACGAAAATATGTTTGAAGGGTTAATTGCTTGTTGTCTAGTTTGTAGGTCATAATGGTTGCAGGACGGAGTGTTTTTATTTCTTCAAAAAAAGTTCGATCACCTATGGCCGAACCATATTTTAAATATTCATGTATCGCTGTCCTGTCAACTTTCTTCTTTACATCGCAATTGCGAACAACAACTTCGAATTCTGGAGCAAAGAAGAAAATATCTTTAGCTACGCAGTAATATAAAGGTAGTTGGCCAAATATGTCATTGATAATCTTGATCTCTCTTCTTTCATAATCAATCACAAGGAGATTGAATCTTCCTGTCTTAATTCTCTCAATAAAGCTATCTCCCTCTTTCATGTATATGTTGACCAGTTGTTTGAGCGTCTCATGTCCGTGTTCCTGGCTATCGCAGATATTTTCGTGAAGAATTAAATATCCATCAACCATTATTCCGCATTTTTTGTGTTCGTCCCAAATAGGCTGGTCTTGAGGAAAAAAAGTCCCTAGGTGCAATCTTCCAACCTTAATCTCAGGAGAAATGAAGCGGTCTTTCTTATAATCGCCGAAATGATCTAACGAATCTTCTATTTTGACAAATTTGTCAACGGAATACTCTCCCAGAACACCAAATATTCCTGGCAATCAACTCACATGTGAAGATTCTACGCACAGACTAATAAAAGCTACACTGGTGAGTAAAGTTGGTAAGTAATACACACATGATGTCTAAAGGAATCTTTAGTTTTTTACAGTCATGAAGAGTTACTTTATGTTTGTTTTTTTGGCACATATTTTCTGTACGCGACTCATCGAGGAGAAGCATAGCACATGAAACAGGTTTTTGTTAAAAGCAACGTAGTTGTAGAGGTTGTGTCTTTGCCACTATGTGGCGATAATGAGATGTTACTTGCTAATGCATTTTCCGTAATTAACGTCGGAACTGAGCTCCCCGCAGTAATGAGGGGCGAGCGTTCTTTGGTTATGACCGTTTTAGCGCGCGCGATCTTAAGCTTTATTTTCTTTTTTCTCACCGGGATCGCTGCAAAGAGGCAGTTGAACAATTGATGTCTCATCTAGGCGCCTATGTAATCTACGCATCATATGTTTTGCAAAGCCTCGATAGAGCCAATAACATCCATGCTTGTCCCCAGCGGATATAGGGAGTTTTATCTACCCCCCACCGATATACTCTATAATAGAAGAATCCCTTCTCATCTTGCATGTTTTTTATGGTCCAAAGTGCAACTTCCCTACTTATATCTAAATATTGTTTACTTACTTCAGGGTATTTGGTTAGAGTTATTATTGCCTGTGCACAACCGTGAATGTCGATAGGATAAATATTGTCTGGCGTCCATTTGGGTATGCTTTCATCTAATAACAGGTTTTTGATGTAGAAGTTTATGCCTTTTTGAATTGGTTCCTTAATATTAAGATGAGAAATATATCTGTCGCAGTCCATCAAACATTCTACTATGAACCCTGTATGATAATTGTCAATAGCGTTGCTTTCTATGCCTTTCTGACCTGCATATCTGGTGCTCCAGTAGCGCCATGCCCCATCATCTCTCTGATCACTTAGTGCAAAGTTCACAGTTTTTATCGCCATTCTTTCGAATAAATCATTTTTTGTGTGAAACGCAACTCTGGCTAGGAGGGAGGCACACCAAAGGCTGGCGTTATGAACTTCATAATCATCTAAGGGGGTATAGCTGAAGCAGAGTTTGTTATTGTACTCCTTTCTGTTTAGGTCGTTGAGGATGAATCGACAAACGTCTTCAGATATTTTCAGATACTCTTTTCTTCCTAGCAGGTCATAGGCGTCCAAAAAAGCGTGTCCAGCCATACAAGAAACAACACCGGATGGAGTTCCTTTAGGGAAAAACACCAGTGACTGCCAATCAAATGGGTATCCCCAACAGTATGCTGAGTAACCTTTAGAGAAATTCTTTTCGAGCCAACTTATACACGTGAGCGCTCTATCTAGATATTCCTCTTTTTTAAAACACTCGTATAGGTTGAGGTACGCTCTAGCGAAGAGAGCCATTGCCTTAGCATTTATCGCCTTTTCCACTCTTAAAAGTAACCTCGAAGCTTTTGGAAACAGTCTAACTAAGGCCACAACTGGTAGACGTATCTTCCGCAGAGCCAAAGTCTCAATGCCGAGAACGCTGAGGATAGCAGGAGTACCCAAGATGTCGAAAGGGTCATATCCGCTCCATCCGTTATTATGAATCCATTCATCCAGTTTCTCTATTGATTCGAGAACGAGGCCCATCAGGCTTCCCACCTACCTTAAAATGTGATAATGATGTATTTTAGGTGTTCTTACGGCACTCACATGTGTGTTAGTTTATATTTGATTTTTAGCACAATATTTCTGGATGCAATTCGTTGAGGAGATATGAGGTTTATGAAACAGGTTTTTGTTAGAAGCAAGGAAGTGGTTGTAGAGGATGTACCGTTACCACTTTGTGGCGACAAGGAGGTGCTGGTTGCTAATGCATATTCCGTTATTAGTGCCGGAACCGAGCTGTCGGTGGTAATTAGGGGTAAGCGTTCTTTACTTATGAGCGTTTTGAAAGACTCTGCCTTGAGGAAGAAGGTTTTAGGATATGTAAGGAAGAGAGGGATTAAGGAGAGTCTGACCATTGCGAGGGAACGTGGAGAGGCGTTGGTACCTCTCGGCTACAGTAGTGCTGGAATTGTGATTGCCTTAGGAAAAAATGTGCTTGACTTGAACGTCGGGGATAGGGTTGCTTGCGCTGGAGGTGGAAAGGCCAACCATGCTGAGGTAGTTTCTGTTCCAAGAAACTTGGTTGCCAAAATTCCTCAAGGAGTCTCTTTCGAGGAAGCTGCTCTTACAACTTTAGGCGCAATTTCTATGCATGGTATCCGGAGAGCAGAGGTGACATTTGGCGAAACTCTTGTTATTTTTGGCGTGGGTCTTTTAGGTCAGTTGGCGGTTCAGATAGCTAAAGCAGCTGGATGTAAAGTTGTTGCGATAGATGTAGATTCTCCAAGAGTTGAGTTTGCCAAGAGGATGGGAGCTGATGTTGGTTTGGTCGTGGGCAAGGATGACTTGGAGAAGGAGGTTCTTTACTATACTGGTGGCATCGGGGCTGATGCCGTGATAATCTATGCGGCCACTTCTAGCAGTGAACCGGTGAATCAAGCCATGAGAATTTGCCGGAAAAAGGGGAGGATCGTGGTTGTGGGTGATGTTGGCATGGGGCTTAAAAGATCGCCGTTTTACGAAAAAGAATTGGATTTTCTGATATCTCGCTCCTATGGGCCGGGCAGATACGATCCATCTTATGAAGAAAAGGGGATAGACTACCCCATCGAGTATGTTAGGTGGACTGAAAATAGGAACATGCAAGCATTCTTGGATTTGCTCAGGGATAGGAAAATAGATGTGAAGCCTTTCATCGGCGAGGTCTTCTCTATAGAAGAAGCTAAGAATGCATATGATATGTTAATTAGTGGCAAGAAAAGGCCTTTTACTGTCCTCTTGAAATACACTCCTTCGCGGTATCTTTCCGTTAAGGGAGAAGTTGTTCCGGTTAAGAGGATAATTGAAGTTAGTCCAAAAATTGTTGAGGGTAAAATTAATACGGCAGTGATTGGGGCTGGTGGCTTTGCTAAAAATGTTTTGTTGCCCCTTATGTCCAAAATTCCTGACTATGACTTGAGGGCTATAGTGAGTGCTACAGGGGTTAATGCTAAGCAGGTGGCTAAGAAATACGATGCCAAGTATTGCACAACTGATTATGGAGAAGTTTTAGAAGATGAAAACGTGGACTTGGTTGTTATAACTACGCCTCATAACCTTCATTATCCCATGATAGTGGATGCAGCAAAAGCTGGAAAGGCGATATACGTTGAGAAACCAATGTGTCTAACAGAGGGGGAACTAGATGAAATAATTAAGGTGATATCAAAGACGAAGGTGCCTCTTATTGTTGGTTTTAATCGCAGGTATGCACCACTGGCTATAAGGGCGAAGGAGTTGCTGAAAAGCAAACGTGGACCCTACCTGATCAATTATAGGGTTAATGCAGGCTTCATACCCAAGACCAGTTGGGTTCAGGATCCTGAGGTTGGGGGAGGAAGGATTATAGGTGAATGTTGTCACTTCCTTGATCTCTTTAACTTTTTCATAGAGTCTGAAGTTGAAAACGTGGGTGCAGTGAGCATTCCGATGAATAATGCCACGGTGGTTGCTAATGACAATGTTGTCGTAACTGTGAAGTGGGTTGATGGGTCCCTGTCAACGCTGATTTACACTGCGCTGGGTCATAGAGATCTGCCGAAGGAGCGGATTGAAATATACGCTAATGGAAGTGGCATAGTTATTGATGATTTTAGAAACATGGAGCTCTATGGGTTTAGGCAGAGAAGTGTAAGGTTAAAGAAGCAGGATAAGGGGCACTATCAGCAACTAGTAGAGATATGTAGGTTTTTGAGGGGAGAAAAGGCGAATGTAATTCCCTTCCAAGAATGCGAAAAAGCCATGAGAATGGCTTTTGAAGCTGAAAAACTGACGAGGAAACAAACAGGTTAAAACAATGTTGCTCTGCATTACCTTTCCGTCAGGACATCTTTGACAGAGTTGCATGCTTCAGCATGATCGATCGAATTTTTTGGCGATATTTTTTCAGAAATAGTTTCTACTTTACTATACTGGATTGGATTTCTTCCCATTACATATTCTTCTTTTGAATACGATGTTTTACTCTCCTTAGGCAGTTAAATACCCTTTCACCCAGAAACAAATTGAGAAACAAATGAAGTACACCTCGATTTAAAAGGTAAGAAGGATATAGCCCAATAGCTGTAACGATATATTTTTTGATCTTCTTCGTATGACCAAATGAACGTAGTTGACGGGCCTCATTCAGGTAAGTTCCCGCATAAGCCATATTCCGAAGTCTTTGTATTTCTGGAGGTAAATCATGAATAGAAAAAACTTTGTCAAGGACACGCCGTCTATCTCGGGGATTCAAAGAGGCACAAGAAGGATTGGCACCTCTGTGTTCGGGGTGCACTCTATATTTAGCAAACACCTCAGGAATATATACTATTGGAAAGCGTAATCCAATGCGTACCCATAGATCAAAATCCGCACACCAATCAACATCTGTATCTAACTCTCCACCAACTGTTTCTAAAGCTAATCGGCGAATAAACGCTGATGCCTGTGGAAGAACGAATTCTGAGCACAATAAGGCGGGGAAATTAAATCCTTGATTCACTCTCTCCCCTGAATGTAATATCTTACCATCTTCGTCGATAATAGCTGAATCTCCGAAAATAACTCCTGCCGTAGGATTATCGATGAATGCGTCTACCGCTTTACGGATGGCACTACGACCATGATAAGTGTCGTCCGCGTTCTGAATTGCCAATATTTCCCCTGACGACATATGAATACCTTTATTGACACCATCTGCAAATCCTCGGTCTGATTCAGATATCCATCGAACTATATTGCTGTACTTATGTAACACATCCAAAGTGTTATCTTTAGATCCACCGTCTATGATAATATGTTCTATGTGAGGATAATCTTGATGCTTCACACTCAAGATTGTTTCCTCGATGAATCGTCCTTGGTTATAGGAAGGCGTAATAACAGACACCAGTGGTTTATTAATCATCCGTTAGTCTCCTTTTTCTACAAATAATCTTCTGAAGATGCTTTCGCACATTTACCACTCCTTTAATTCATAATTTTGTTACAAACGTTGACCCAAACTTTCATGGCATCAATTATCTGAAAGAAATAAGTTTTAATGTCCTCATTAAATTCGTGGCTACGACTAATTATAATTCTAAGATGTTCTGCTAACTCTATGTATGCTCTTGAATATGTTGTTTCCTTCAAGTGGACGGACTCAATTACACGAACTAATTTGTCCGTTAATATCATGCCCCATAACTCGTTTTGTAAATCTTTGAATAAATCGTGGACATTCCGGCGATGATCCGTCAACGGATGTCCAAAGGCTACTCTATCTCCAATTCGATCGATCACTTTCTTGGCAAATAGGCCACACCAAATGTCCCCGTAACGGTCCAAAGTATACCCGTCAATCTGCGTCCCCATCCGTATATAATAATAGCAAGGAAGAACATCTCGATGAAATGCAGTATTCTGTGTGTTGATCGGAGCGAAAGTTCCCGGCGCCAGCATAACCTGTTCCGAATCCATTGCAACTGTCTTTATTGGTTCACTCAAATTAGTAATAGCGTCAACATCAGGATCTCCAAGCCACAAGCCAGCGTTAATAACGACTCTGCCAGTTGAGGCAGTAAACTGGCAATCGTCTTTCCAGCGCTTTGAATAAGGGAACCCTCGTGGATATATTGTTCTGTTTGGTTCTGTCTTTAGCATAGAACAAACATTGAACCAATTATTGGAAGATTTGGCAGTCTTTAATGTTTGAGTTGTACCAACAATTTGATGACCTGCCAAATAATCCTCTTCTCTTACATAATTATCATCGTCAATAGAAACAATCATTTCAGCCCCACGTTCGGCTGCAATGAGGTAACCAATATTTCTCCGATTGTCGCTGTTATAAGGGATTATCGGCTTTAATGCCGGAAATTGTTGTAGCCATTTCTCTTGTTTAGGGATATCAAAGTATTCTGCTTCAAATCCTCTCTTCCTAATCCTACTAGTTAGCTTCCCGGCTTCTTTAGGGGTTTTTAGATCACCTATTACGATAAACTCTACGTCTTTATGGCTATACTCTTCAAAATTCTTTGCATATCCTTCTAATAAATGGGGAACATGTATTGTCGTTAAGACTATGGCAGTTTTCATCTTCTAACCCTTTTTAACGTTCCATGAGCAACTTCTCCAAATTTACCTTAACTTCTCCTCTTTTTTTATTTTCAAAATACCATTCGACGGTTTTCTTAAGACCTTCCCTGTATGATGTCTTAGGTTCCCATCCTAAAACTTTTCTTGCTCTGGTTATATCAGCCGCTCTAGAAGCAACTCCCTGTGGCTTAGATAAATCGTGTTTGATTTGCTTAGGCCTCCATCCTATGATATCAAATACCAGCTCGGCCGCCTGATTAAGTGTAACTCTGTCATCTCTGCCAGCATTAATTGGAGAGCCATCCTCCACTTTTTCTGCAGCAAGTATCATAGCATCTACTATATCCTGAACATAGGTGAAATTTCTGTCCTGCTCTCCCGTCCCCCAGATCTCATAGGGATCCATTCTGACGAATGCTTTTGCAATAAGAGCTATGATTGCATGCGTTTCGTTCTCCCTGGGACCATATGCAGTAAATATTCTCACCGAAGAAGTCTTCATCTCATGCTCCCTGTGATAAGCGTTCAAAGCCATTTCTCCCATTAACTTGGCCCATCCATACTCCAAGTCTGCAAATGCCTTATCTCTGGCAAATGGATTAGCGTCTTCTTCCTTGAGTAGATAAGATGACCCTATCTCCTCCTGGAGATAAGAAGGGTAAACGCAAGCCGAACTAGCAAAGCATATTTTCTCTATGTCTGCCTTTCTGGCTTCTTCAAAGACCAGCTGATCCAAAACCATATTTGTGCAACACTCAGCGGGATGGGTATGAATGTATCCTCTCCCTCCATGTATGGCTGCTAAATGAAAGACGACATCTACATTTTTTGTCATGGTTCTTGTAAAGGATTTTTCTTTGAGATCTCCATGCCAGACAGTAAGATTATTTGAAAACCAAGCACCTGATTTATTCTTTTTTAGTGGATATTCCAAGTTGCTGAGTTTTCCACTAGAGAAATCATCGGCTACTTTAACTACAGCTCCCTTGTTTAGCAAAGAATCAACCAAATGACTGCCAATAAAGGAAGCGCCGCCTGTTACCAACACTCTTTTATTTTTCCACATTTAGTTCCCTTCTTTCCCATTCGTAAGTCCTCCTAAGTCCCTTATCTAATGAGACTTTCGGGCTCCATGCGAGGGCCTTCTTCATTTTGCTTGTATCCGCACAGTACCTATGAGTGCCCTTAGGACCTGATAAATCATATTTTATGATTATATCTCTGCCTGAGAGTTTTACGATCTTCTTAGCTAGCTTATCTATAGAAATTACCTCCTCGCTTCCTAAGTTAATAGCGCTTCCGTCTTCAATTTTCTCCAACGCCAGGAGAAGGCCCTCTACGCAGTCTTGAACATACAAAAAAGCTCTCTCTTGTTTACCGTCCCCGAACAGTTTAAATTCCTCTTTAGGATAAAGAACCGCTTTCCTAATGAGGGAAGGAATAACATGGGACCATCTTGGATCTAGGTTCTCATTTTCTCCATATGCATTAAAAATTCTGACAGCTGAAGTTTTAATTCCATAGTCAAGATAATATGATTTGCATTGAATTTCGCCCATAATCTTTGCCCATCCATAAGTGGTGGGGGGATCGGCAGGAAAAGCGTCTTCTTCTTTAAATCGATTAAGTTTCAAGCTTTTCTCCCTGTATACACAGGCAGAACTTGTAAAAAGAAATCTCTCGACATCGTTCATTCTGGCAGCTTCTAGTATATTAGTGTTCATTAAAAGGCTTGGAGTAGATCCTTCTACGTTTTCCTTCTTAATAAAGTGGATTCCGCCGACTGATGCTGCTAGATGAAAAACGTAATCAACGTCTTTTGTCGCTAATAGACAATTTTCTAGTTTGGTTAGATCTACTAGATGAAGGTGGATTCTATCTAAAAATGCCTCAATATTCCTTCTAGTTCCTCTGGAGAAATTATCTGCAACGTACACATCGCTTCCGAGATCAAGTAATCTCTTTACAAGATGGGAGCCAATAAAACCTGCTCCACCAGTGACCAAAATTTTTTTACCATTCCAAAAACTCAGTTTGTTTGGAACTGTGATAATCACCCACTCCCCCTTTTGTTACTCTTGTGATTTCACTAAAAGCATTTTTTCTCTTGTTTTCATCTGGAATATGCTCTATTGTAGAAAAAGATATACTAACGTCAAATGAATTATCTTCAAAAGGCAAATTTGCGGCATCCGCAACCTGAAAATGCAATTTCTTACTCAAATGTTGTGGTAACTCAAAGTCAGCAACCTTTTTTGCAGATGAGATAACTTCTGGCGATATATCTAATGAATAAATTTCTTTTACTATAGGGGCAAAGAAAATTTCATCAATCGGGAAAAACCCGCCTACATTTAAAACAACCTTATCTCTTAATCCCACACGGTTCATTAAGCGATAGTCCGTTTTTACTTTAGATATATGATAATACGCCCAGTTTTCTCTTGGATCATTTTTCAAGTATTCTTGGATGTTTTCGCCAAATCTTTGTGCCACTATTTTCTGTTTTTCGGTATCCATAATTTTTCCATCATTTTTCTATGGTTCTCGCGAATAAGTCTTTTTCCTTTAACCAAGATTCCCACCCTTCTGGGAGCTTAAAATTTAGCGTCTCCTCTACCGGAATAGTTGGTAAAGACTCCCACCGGGCATAATTGGTCTTTACGAGGATATCTGTGCCGCCAGTTCTATTTATTAAAGGACTATCAATCGCATTTCTCAGTAGAGGAATCTTTCTATAATCAAAACCCATGACCATCGTCCCCACCATGTCAACAAGAGCCGGGTTGCTACCAGCCAACAGGGTTCTACATATCTTCGGAACAGGGTTCACTGGGCCTTCTCCTTCTCCACCAATTATTCCATCTACTACCGTGAAATATTCTCTCTGCGGCTTACTTCTCAGGTCTCCATTTGAATCTGCATAGAATAATATTGTGTTAAGATCTAATGCCCCCCTCCATACAGTGTCATTGCCATACCAGTCTCCTCTGCCAATACTCTTCACTTTAAAGAGTTTTCTGGTAAATGAATAAAGGGCATTATAAATCAATAGCCATTCCTCCACTGTCTTGAATATGCATAATCTCATTGGATCTAGACTAAAAAGAAACTTTTCTCTAAGATTCATTGGGGGTGGGTATGCATCTCCTTTTGGATAATAACCCAAACGGTAATGTGGCAAACAGTTCTTATTAGCAAGAATGCCAACCGTATTTTTTAGACTCAACGTTACGCCCACCTTTCTGTGTACCTTCATTTTAGGAAGCGTTATGATAACATCTGCATCGAGAACTTCTGGTGAAATCCAATATTCGTGATGTCCTTCGGAGTGGAAACTTCGAGTCTCTTCGACATCGTAATATGCTCCGTATATTTTTCTGTAATCTTCTTTCGAAAAGGATTCGTAAAAACTTAGATTCCCTAAATCGATTTTTACGAATTTATCTCTAATTCTTCTCCTATGCATAAAATTCCTGTCGGTCTTGAATATTCTCAAATCAAGGAATCTTACTTTGATTCCCTTTCTATTGTAATATTTTATCAACGATCTTAATTGAGTCACTTTCAGTATTCTTTCCATGTTGGCGTTTTCTTGAGGAGCATCGGCTATGATTATGACTCCTCTTCCATTCTGAGCGATGACAATGTAATCAATTATCGCTCTGATGATGGAGGGGTGGGTTATGGTGGATTCGAAAAGCTGATTATCAATTACGAAATTAGGCTTGATGAGTACCGTATCTCCAGGTTTAATGAAATCCCCAAGCGGATTCCAATCCTTAGTTTCGACATTCTTTTCATCGAAATTAAGCAAACCCATTAGCGTTCTTACTCCATCATATGCAGTGTTTAAACCGTTAGCACGCTCATTTTTGAATGGATATTCGGGATAAAGTTTAGGTGGAAAAAATGGTGCTACAGATGAGTAGGAATATTTTTCATCTTTAACTATTCCCACAACGTTGTTTGTTCCTTTCCCCAACCTCTTCTTTCTTCCTTTTTCACAATCAGCCGCAACTATTCCATATGAACACTAAAATCTAAATTCCCCTCCGTATTAAGTCCTTTGCCGGATCTGAGAGTACCCATTGAAACTTGCCAACAGAGGTTCTTGGAATTTCGTCAACTTCTTCAAAAACAATGCTCATGCTATCCCCAACTATTCGTCTCAGTCCACTCAATATACGTCGCTTGTCCCTTTCTATGATTTCTCGATCTACTTTGCGCCATGGCAACACTCGTATTATCATTTTATCAATGGCTTCTTGATAGATTTGCGTTTCATTTATGCCATTCAAAACTTTGAAAGGCCAAGTCAAGACTGCAGGAGAGACGAATGTACCTTCAGGTGTCAATATAAAATCCTCTAGGCGGCCCTTTATTCTTGTAATGATTGGATAATAATTGCGTCCACATAATTTGCATCCTTCCCATCGTACAGTATCAGCCACATCTGTTGTTTTGTATCGGATAAATGGGTTTACGAAATTCAAGAAACTTGTTCCTATAATTTCATTTGTTTTCTCATCTATTTCAACAAAGCTATATTGAGGAAACGTATGATAATCACAGCTCTGTTCGCATTCAGCAGCGAGAACTACTTTTTCTGCCATTCCGTAATGACTAAAAACATGACAAGAAAATACCTCCTCAACGATTCTCCGTTCCCACGTGTACACTATTTCTGATGCGAATAAGACAGCCCTTAAATGCACTTTGACAGGAATGCCAAAATGCTGAATAAGGCTCGCGAAAACTGCTATTGCCGAAGGATATCCATGAAGAAATTTAACTTGGTATTTTTCAAGGGCTTTCAAATATTCTTTCGCCCGTTCTTCATTAATGCCCACAGGTGATAGCCACAGCAGCTTATGAACTGGATCATAAGTTATTGGGGCATCTCTTGGTGCACCACGTAATTCTGCCCTTTTATCGCCTATGACAAACCCAACTCGACCCCACTGCTGCAAAATAAAAGCCCGCTCCATAGATGCAGTAACATCGTCTTGATAGAAAATCAGTGCACTTCCAGTTGTTCCTGCCGTATGCCCTAAATGACTCCTTCCAAAGTCAGCGTTTTTCGCAATCATCTCTTTAAAGTTTCTTCGAAAGAGTTCTTTGGTCATGTATGGAATCTTTTTCATATCCTCAAAATCCTGAATATCCCTTGGTTTTAGTCCTCTTTCATCAAAACACTTTCTATAATAAGGCACGTTCTCATAAGCATGCTTCAACAATATACTCAATTTTTCTAACTGGACCTCTTCCAATTCACTTTTGCTCCACCATTGAGACTTCTGCAAAAAGCCATAAGTGTCTCTAAACACTTTACCATAACGTATAAGAACAGGTATTTTATCGTATGTACGCTTAGCAATTACCTGCCCAGACTTTGGACAGTTACGATACAAGTCTTTGACGAGCCGCTTATAATTCATCAGCCCTCTTGACCCCTTGTGACCCCAGCCCACACTCTACTCACTACTGCTCATTTTTATTCATAAACATTTGCGCGCAGTGGAGACATCAGATTAAGCCTGCGCAGTTAGAATTTTACCAATTTGCTAGTTAAACTTTAAAATCACCCGCCACCATGCCCTATTCCATAGTACACAAAGCCCTGCTTCTTCGCTTCGACAGCATGCACAATCCGTCTTCCGTCAACTAGCACAGGCTTTTCATTCATCAACGCTTTAATCCTTCCCAGCTCCAATTCTTTAAACAACTTATGGTCCGTTGCCATCACTATGCAATCTGCGTCTCTAACCGCCTCACGGACGTTTTTGGCCCTCTCTGCTCCAAAGCTTTCCCTGCAGTATGGATCGTAAACCACGACTTCTGCACCTAAACTCAACAACTCGTGCACTATCCTCTCTGCCGGGCTGCTTCTCGTTTCATCCACTTCCCCCTTATATGCGGTCCCGAGAACAGTTACTTTCGAGTTGCTAACGTCTTTTCCGGCTTTTATCAAACCTTCGACAACCAGTTCCACTGCATGCTTCGACATATAATCATTCAATTCTCGAGAAGGCTTTATCACCCTTGATTTGAAGTCCCTCTCCCTAACTGAATGCAAGAGCAGATACGGGTCTTTCGGTAAGCATGGCCCTCCCACACCGCACCCCGGCTTGTGAATGTTAACCCTCGGATGCGTGTTCGCCAGCCTTATCACCTCCATCACGTCTGAGCCTATCTGCTCGCAAATTAGGGCAAGCTCATTTGCAAAAGCTATGTTCACATCCCTAAAGGTATTTTCCGCCACCTTGGCTATTTCTGCACTCGTACAATCCGTTGTCAGAATTTCTCCTCTAGTCACCGCCTTGAACAACTCAACCGCGATCTCGACGCTCTCCGAGTTATAGCCTCCCACAATCCTAACGTTTTCTATAAATTCCTGTATGGCCTTCCCTGGGGCTATTCTCTCTGGGCAATAGGCCAGCCAGAAGTCTTCTCCACATTTCAGCCTGCTCCCCTCTTCAAGCATCTTGGCTACCAAGTTCTTTGTTGTTCCTGGCGGCACAGTGCTTTGAACGACTACAAGCTTTCCCTTTAATAGCCCCTCTGCCACCGCTTCGCACGCTTTCCTCACGTAGGTTAGGCTTGGCTTTTTTCCCTCAGTTATCGGTGTTTGGACGCATAGTATCACTATATCTGCTTCTCTGGTTGCTTGTCGGGTGTTAGTCGTCACTTTCAGCCTCCCTTGTCTAACGACTTTTCCAACAAGCTCTTCGAGCCTCAGCTCCTTAATGTGGCTTTTTCCAGATGAAATAGCCTCAACCACCTCTTTTTTAAGGTCGGCCCCTGTCACCTGAAAGCCTGCGTCGGCGAATAGGGATGACGCCGGCAACCCTACGTGTCCAAGGCCTATCACAGCTATGCGGGCTTGCCTTGTCCTTATCATCTCGACCAACTCTCCGTTCATCTTAACTCCTCCTCCACGATTCTAGCTATTTTCTCACCAGCATCTCCGTCTCCAAATGGAGATTTAACCGGAAGTTTCACTTTCCTCACGAATATTTCGTTTATAGCAGCTAGTATGTTATCCTTCTCTGTACCCACCACTTTTGCGAAGCCTGCCTCAACTGCCTCAAGCCTCTCCGTTGACAGCCTTAGGACTATAATCGGTTTTCTTATCGAGCGTGTCGTGGCCTCCTCTTGCAGTCCACCCGAGTCGGTTAGGATCAACTTGCAATTTTTCATCAGCAAGAGAAAGTCAAAATAACCCAAAGGCGGCAATATCTGAACATTTTCGGAGGATGATAGCTTCCTCCACATTTTGCATTGTCGTAGTTTCTTCTTGGTCCTAGGATGCACAATGAAAACTACAGGTACAGGCGACTCCGTAAATGCTTCCACAAAGTTCTTTAAAACTTTCGGGTTTTCAACGTTCTCCATCCTGTGAGCTGTAGCTAACGCGTACTCCTTGAACCTTACTTGTTCTTTGATCCTAGACTTCTTCTCAGCCAATGGAACGTGCTGCAGTACGGCGTCTATTACCGTATTTCCAGTTACGTAGATTTTACCCCAAACATTTTCGCCCACGAGATTTTGTTTTGCTTTTTCAGTGGGTGCGAAAAGGTATGTAGATGCGTGGTCTACCATACGTCTGTTATGTTCCTCTGGCATGCGAAAGTCATAACTTCTTAAACCAGCTTCAACATGGCCCACGGGGATGTTCTGCTTAAAACCAGCCAAAGCTGCGGCCAGCATTGTGTTCGTGTCGCCTTCTATCAGCATCAGCCTAGGATTTTCCTTTTTAACAACTTTTTCCACCGTTATCATCATTCTCCCAGTTTGAGCCGCAGGTGACCTTTCCCTAACTTTAAGGCTATAGTCCGGCTCAGGCAATTCCAACTCCTCAATAAATTGCGATGATAGATTGTAGTCGTAATGTTGGCCGCTGTGCACGAAGATGCAGGCTTGCCCATGTTTCTGCAGTGCTCTGATAACAGGAGCCATCTTAATTACTTCTGGCCTAGTTCCCACAACGATCAATATATCCATCATTTCTCAACAACTTCGCGTTTTATTCTCGAATACCACCGTCCCTCTAAGGCGTATGCAAAATGTATTACGGAAGTTAAATCTTTCTGTATGTCCTGACTGCATCGGACATCCATACCTTATAAAAACTCCTGCAGATCATGGGCATACTAGTTCCCCCAGAGACATGGAAGACAAAATTGTAAAGGAGAGTCCTATGCGTCCGCATTGAATTTATTTGTCAGCGATCTTACGCCTAACATCTCTTATATACCTCTTTACAAAAGTCGAATAAGTGAATCTCACTAAACGATAAGCCGTGAACCGCATGGTCAAGAGCGACATTAGGCTCAAATATTCAGGGTTAGTCGTATTTGCATCTCACATTCTCAGCGTAGCAACCGGATTCGCCTTCGTCCTTATGATCGCCAGAAGCGTCTCCACCGATGAGTTCGGAATTTGGTGGAACGTCGGTGATGTTTTCAATTACTTCGTTTTACTCGCGGGTGTTCTCCCATTCTGGGCAACTCGTTTCATAGCTAGAGAGCATGTCGGATCAGCCAAAACAGGACTCGTTGCTAACACGCTCATATCCATCGCGTCAGCTTTCATCTACCTTGCATTGCTTCCAACTTTTTTATCAGTCTTGCAAATTGAAAGTATCTACGCAATTCTATACACTATCATGACAATTCAAATACTTGAACTGCATATAGCATCAGCCCTAGAAGCAATCTTACGCGCCAAACAGCCTCAAACCATCGGATACGGGCTACTCATATCCGAAATGTGTAAAGTCGTTCTCGGCTTAATATTGATAATACAGTTGAAATCAGGTTTGCAGGGAGCACTCTATAGTATAATCATCTCATACGTCATTCGAATCATATTTTACATAAAAGTCACCGCGAAAGATCTCAGAGAAAGTGCCAGATGGAGCTACCTAAAAGAATGGACCAAAGCCTCGTCAATAAACATCTATAATATAGTTGGTTACAGAATCGCAGCGTTTACCCTCATTTTCTTATTCGTCTACGGAGCTGAGTTGGGCCGAGCGTACTATGGAGCGGCCATGACCTTCGCTAATGTCATCGGCTATTCGTCATTATTGGCATTTGCCCTATACCCACGACTTCTTTCCGGAAGCAGTAGCGAAGACGTATCTGTGTCCCTTAAAATGGTCCTGATGTTTGCCATTCCTATGACCGCCGGAGTGATGGTTCTATCTGATTCATACCTGACTATGTTAAAGGTTGTCTATGCTGAGGCTAGACCAGTCCTCATCCTCTTAGCAATAGCCGCCCTTTGTTTAAGCATATCAGAGGTCTTCAGTACCATTGTATCGGGCACCGAAAGAGTCGATGCTAAAGTAGAAATTCCATTCAGAGAGCTCATAAAAAGCCGTCTATTCCTCTTATTTACTTTACCCTACATCCAATCTGCCGTAACCCTGCCTGTAACATTCTTCGTCCTAGCCTGTATCACAAAAACGCCCTTGGAAGCCGCCATGTACCTCGCCCTAATCACCTTATTCGCGAGTTTAGCCATGCTAATAGTCACATACATCATAGCTCGTAGATGCGTTGTCTTCAGTTTTCCTTGGAAAAGCATTTCTAAGTATGCTCTGGCATCTGCATTGATGACGGTAGTGTTGTTTGTAATCCCACACCCTGCAAGACTGTCAGTAACAGTACTGTTTACCCTACTAGGGGCAGCTATATACCTTGTCGTACTGATGTTCATCGACAAAGAGGCTGAGTCATTACTAAAGTCCATTCTACAAGAGACTATGCGCATGTTAAAAATTAAAAAACCGCAAACAAATGTGGATGAGGGTTATGACAAGCTCAAATCTTAAAGATAAAAGCTCTATAGCATCATTTGCGATCTTTCTCCGACAATGAACCTTCGTCCTCGTGGTCTATTATTGCTTGATGTTATCTTTGAGTATGGGCCTATCAAGCTATCTGTAATCCGTTCATTCACGTCTATTAGGCAATGGTCCATAATGATAGAGTTTTCGATTTCTCCTCTCCTGATGTTCACATGGTTTCCGATGCTTGTATAGGGTCCCACATATACGTTGGCTTCTATGGTGGTCTTCTCTCCGATGGTGGCTGGTCCCCTAATTACAGCCCCACTTTTTATTTTACTATCCTTTCCTATCGAAATTCTCCCCTGCAACGTCGCTCCTTCCTCCACGTTTCCCTCAATTTTCGGTGTCATTTCATCCAGAACTAACCTATTTGATTCAAGTATATCTTCGGGGGCCCCGGTATCCTTCCACCATCCCTTAACAAGCCTATAACCAACACGATGCCCACTGTCAAGCAGAAGTTGTATAGCCTCTGTGATTTCTAACTCTCTTCTCCAAGACGGCTTTAATTGTTTTATCATGTCAAAAATTACTGGTCTGAAGAAGTATATACCGCTGAGGGCATAGTTGCTGGGTGGCTCCTTTGGCTTTTCAACCAATCTAACGAGCCTCCCACTTTCATCGATTTCAGCCACCCCAAATCGCTGTGGGTCCTTAACTTCGCATAGGAGAACCATCCCGTCGTATGTGGAATTATCAAACTCCTCCACGAATTTTTTTACACCGCCTTTCAGCAAATCGTCTCCAAGGTGTACGACAAAGGGTTCGTCGCCCACAAACTCTCTGCACAGTTCAACAGCATGGGCTATTCCCTTCGGCTCACCCTGGTAAATGTAGGTTACTTTGACGCCGAAGCTGCTTCCATCTCCATAATATTCCTTCACCTTGTCAGGGTGAATATCTCCCAGTACGATCGCTATGTCGCGAATGCCGGATTCGCGTAAACTCTCTAGCACGTATTGGGAGATAGGTTTGTTTGCGACTGGTATCAGCTGTTTAGGACCGGTGTGCGTGAAAGGCCTAAGCCTGGTGCCGTGTCCTCCATGTAGAATAATGCCCTTCAAACTGTTCACCTTGAACGGTTTAGTATGTCATTTTCGTCTTCATTTTTATTAAGCCTTCTTCCACCGTTAGAAACTTCACTTTTAATTCTCTTTCTGCCTTACTCACATCCAAACAACATCTTTTCGGTCTCTCAGCAACTTGCTTGAATGCATCGCTTGTCACTGGCTTAATGATGCTGCTATTCAAATCAAAGATTTCAGCGATTTTTTTAGCGAAATCAAACCTGTTTATGCATGTTTTGCCAGCCGTATGATAGACCCCTTGCCTCCGTGATTTTGAAAGTATCAACAAAGCCTCTGCAAGATTGTCTGCCAGAGTCGGTGAACTATACTGGTCGGTAACTATTTTGATTTCTTCTCCCCTCCTCAGCTTATCTAGTGTCCATATCACGAAGTTCATAGACTTTCCTGAGCTTGACTGCAAGCCAGCCAACTCGCTCAGATTCCATCCATAGATTACGCTTGTCCGTGCGATAGCGTAGTCAATTTCAGCTTCTTTAACAACAGTCTCTCCTTCAAGCTTCGTTTTCGCATAGTAATGAAGCGGATCTGGAACATCCTTCTCGTTGTAAAAGCCTTTTTTCCCGTCAAACACATAATCTGTCGATACGAAAATCATTTTGGCGTCGGTTTCTTTGCAAGCATCAGCAACGTTCATTGTTCCCTCAACGTTCACCTTCCAAGCTTCATCACGATGAGTCTCGCAGTAATCTACGTTATGAAGCGCTGCGGTGTCGATCACTACATCAGGTTTAATCTTCTTTACGAGGGCCAGTGTGGCACTTCTGTCGCATTTATTTAACTTAAGAAAATTACAGCCTTGAAGCTCTACTGAACGGAAATTGTAGGTAGCGAACGTCTCAAACTCTCCTACAGCCAACTCGGCAACCTTGTAGCCTAAGAGTCCACTTCCTCCAACAACCAGCAACCTCAAAATGTTTCACCAAGATAAAGTAATCTCATTAGGATTAGCTTATAAAAATGCTTAAGTGCTTCTGAAGGCGATACGAAGACGGGATTGTTATGTTGGATGGAGTAAAGGTATACGAACTGAAAAAATTTCCAGATGAAAGAGGTTTCTTTGTCGAGTTGTTACGTCGAGACTGGAAAGACCTGTTTGGGGATGAATGGATAGTTCAGGCAAACCTTTCCTATAGCTATCCCGGTATAGTGAGAGCGTGGCACAGGCATCTAAGGGGGCAAGTGGACTATTTTATAGTGCTAAAAGGAGCTATGAAAATCTGCGCTTACGACGAAAAAACGAAGAAGATGGATGAAATCGTGGCAAGTGAGCATAAGTTGCAGGTGGTTAGGATACCTGGCCATTATTATCATGGAACAAAAACTTTAGGCAATGAGCCTTCGTTAACGCTGTACTTTGTCACAAGGCTATATGACTATGACAACCCAGACGAGGAGAGAAAGCCATGGAACGATCCAGCAATAATAGATCCCAAGACGGGTTCTCCGTATGATTGGGAAAAATCTCCGCATAAATAGGAGACTAAGAGGATGCAAGTTTTAGTAACGGGAGGAGCAGGTTATATAGGTTCAGTTTTGATACCTATGCTTCTAGATAAAGGGTATGAAGTCAAATGTTTGGACAGGTTTTTCTTTGGCAAAGAAACGCTGAATGACGTAATGTCTAACCCGAACTTGGAGTTAATAAAAGATGACATCCGATGGTTTAACCCGAAGATATTAAAAGGCGTGGACGCGGTAGTGGATCTCGCCGCCCTCTCCAACGATCCTAGCGGAGAACTTGACCCCTCAAAAACTTTTGACATTAACTACCTTGGAAGGGTGAGGGTTGCCAAACTAAGCAAGGAGTATGGTGTTAAAAGATACATTCTAGCCTCTTCCTGTAGCGTTTATGGCTTCCAAGACGTGATTTTAGATGAGAATTCGCCTACCAATCCGCTTACAACGTACGCAAAAAGCAACCTGACGGCTGAAAAAGATGTGCTACAACTTTCCGATTCGAGCTTTACTGTAACCGTTTTAAGACAAGCTACTGTCTATGGATTCTCTCCGAGAATGAGGTTTGATTTGGCAATAAATGGTATGGTGCTGGGGCTTTTTAAGAATAAAAAAATTCCAGTTATGAGAAATGGAGATCAGTGGAGACCCTTTATACACATCAAAGATACGTCAAGGGCATTTTTGGTGGTCATGGAAAGTTCCGAGGATAAGGTTAATGGGGAAACATTCAACACGGGGTCAAACGACCAAAACTACCAGATACTGCCCTTGGCTCAAATGATAGGAGAAGCCCTCCCAGTTCCCCTTAAAATCGAATGGTACGGAAGCCCTGACCAAAGGTCTTACAGAGTAAACTTCGATAAAATCAAAAAAACTCTAGGATTTAAACAGGATTACACTCCAAAGGAAGGAGCGCTAGAAGTCTATGAGGCGTTGGAAAGCGGTAAGGTAGTTGACTCACTGAAGACCAAGACAGTTGAGTGGTACAAGCATTTACTGAATATTTACGCCACAGTGAAGGATATAGCTATAAAAGATACGATTCTATGAGCGTCTCCAGTCAGAAGGATTACTGAAAGTGAAAATCCCATCGATTTACTTCCTCTAGGCGAGTAGCTTTTCATTGAGGACGTTCGATGAGAAAAGACTTGAAGTCTCTTCTTGCAGGCAAGCTTGAACCTTGGGAGCTTAAGCTTCTCTGCAAATCTTATGACATCGTCGGCGACATTGCTGTTATCCGGGTTCCAGAGTCCCTCAAGCAACGAGGCGAGATAATCGCTGAAGCTATCATGCAGATTCATAAGCGTGTCAAAGCTGTGTGGCGTCAGGTTGGTCCAGTTTCTGGTGATTTTCGTTTACGGGAGCTTGAGTGGATTGCGGGTGAAAGGAAAACTGAAACTGTTCATAAGGAGCACGGTTGCCTCCTTAAGGTTGACCTAGAAAAGTGCTATTTTTCGCCGAGACTGGCTTATGAAAGAACTCGGATTGCTCAGCATGTTCAGCCAGGCGAAGTAGTTGTTAACATGTTTGCTGGCGTCGGTTGCTACTCCATAGTTATTGCAAGGCACTCTGAAGCCAAGAAAATCTATTCCATAGATATTAACCCAATCGCCGTCCGCTATATGCAAGAGAACGTCAAGCTTAACAAGGTTGAAGAACGAGTTGTTCCAGTTCAAGGGGACGCCAAGAAAGTTGTGGAGGAAAAGTTGCGAAGCATTGCGGATCGGATTATTATGCCACTACCCGAAAGAGCCTATGAATACCTTGACTGCGCCATACAGTCGCTTAAGCCAACCGGAGGGTGGATCCACTACTACGACTTTGAGCACGCCAAAAAGAATGAAAATCCCGTCGAAAAAATCGAATCGAAGGTGTCTAAAAAATTAGAAATGTTGGGTGTTGACTTTAATGTGCCGTTCGGACGGATTGTGAGATTGACTGGACCCAACTGGTATCAGGTGGTCCTTGATATAGAAGTAAAGGGTACCTCTGTTAATGGTGAAAGAGGATAAAGCGGTTCAGCGGTGAGATTCTGAACAAATCTTTTATAGCCTTCCAATTTAACAATACGATCAACGGGAGGGATTGGGCATCAAGAGAAAATTGATGGAAATTTTGGCTTGTCCCATCGACAAATATTATCCCCTTGAGCTACACGTTTTCGAGGAAAAGGAAGAAATCGTGGAAGGCATAATCATATGTCCAAAATGTTTACGCTGGTATCCCATTCGAGACGAAATCCCCGAAATGTTACCCGACGAACTACGCGAAGAAAAAGACGAAATGCCCTTCTTACGGAAATGGAAGGAAAAAATCCCTAAAAAAATACTTTCGCAGGGCAAACCCTTTAACCTCAAAGAGGAAACGAAGAAAGGTTAGCTTGAGCTCTAGGTTTCTCCTGTTTAGGGCTTCACTTTACATAATAATTAGCAATATTATTCCGGAAATTGCAATCATGAATTGAACAAAAAGCAGAAATAGCACAACATCCCTCTCGTAAACTTTTCCCTTCAATTTCTTCAAGAACCAAATTGCAAAGTGCGTCGTATCGTAGACTTTTTCATAAGGCATTTCTAAGGAACCATCCTCATCGGGGATGCCAAAGGCTTGGACATCACCCGCCTTGTCGACGGCTCTGGCTCTAAAATACAACAAACCCTCAATGAAGTAAAGGAGAAAAAGCCACACAGCAAGTCTTTCCATATCTCCAAGAATGGCGATTACGGCAATTAGGGAGCCAATTGAATAAGTTAAGGAATCTCCCGGAAAAACCTTTGCAGGATACCAATTAAAGTATAAGAACGCCAGCAAACTTGCCGAAACAATAAAGGCTATCAACGAAATCCAATATTTCTCCACGATCAAGCCGGTGACACCAAAAGCTGTAAAGATTATTAATCCCATGCCTGCCTCAAGTCCGTTATAACCTGCAAGAAGGTTAAATCCGTTCGTAGCCCCAATTACGCCAACTGGAACCAACAACAAGGGATAAATTAAACCAAAATCGACCAGTCCAAAAAAGGGGAGATTCATTTCCGAATGACCAGCATTTATCACCATTAAAGGAATCGCGATAGGGATAGTCAGCAAAACCTTTCGAAACTGAGTTAATCCCCGTTTCCATCCCAAAATATCATCGGTAAACCCTATAAAACCAGCCAACAAAACGGTGGCAGAAATAGCAAAAGCCTCAACTATATGTGTTTCTGGTGTCCCAAGAAGACGGAAAGTCTTTAGGAAGACGTAAATCTGCACCGAAAAGCAGACGGCAAGGGCAACAGCAATTCCTCCCGCCTCTGGAACGAAGGGGTTTTTGTATTTGTTCAAGTCCTTTCCAAGAAGTTTTGCAGACCTTGCCGATCTAATCCATCTTTGTGTAAGAAACAAAGTTATAAAAAAACTCACCACTAGGACACTCACGGAAAGAACTGCTTCACCTATTTCGAAAGTGGGAATTTGTAAGATGGGCATGTTTACGCCTCAATTCATATCCTACGATGAAAGACTCCTTGTTTCTCAGCGTTTTAACTTTTTTCATTTTGTCCAAACGCCACGACCAACACCGCGGTATATGAATCCCTCTTTTTCTGCTTTGTCCGGGTCGATAACGTGTCCCATGTCCACTATCGCGGCGGGTTTTTTAACAAAGATCTTGATTCTCCCTAGATTTAACCTCTTGAATCGATCGTGTCCTACTGCGATGATTATGCAATCCATTCCTTCAACGGTCTTTGTTAATGTTGTCTTAGCGGGATACCCCATTTTCAGTAGCTCCTTATGGGTGTAGAGGGGATCGTAAACTTGAACTAATGAGCCCCTTCTTCTTAATGCGCTCAAAAGCTTCTTCGCTGGGGAACCACGTGACTCCTTCATGTTTGGGCAGGAAGAAACACCGAGGACCGAGATTTTGGCTCTTCTCAAGGTTTTTCCACACGAACGTAAAGCATCCCTCGCCAAATGAAGCGTGTGAGTTAGCGTTTCGTCATTTATTTTCCTTGCTAACGTTAACATTCGAAGTTTTACATTCACTTCCTCAGCCTCCGCGGCAAGGAGATAAGGATCCTTCGAGGTGTGTCCTCCACCAGCAATCCTAGGAACCTGTAGATAACAGTGAGCTTGAGTGTTAGTCGCGTTCTGCGCTTCAAGGAAGTCTATTCCAGCTTTTTCACAAAAGCGGGCGAACTCATTCGCCAAGGCGACGTTAACATCTAGACATGTATTCTCGAACAATTTGGCGGCTTCTGCCGTCCTCATGTTTTTCACCGTAACTATTTCTCCTTCTGTAATTGTTTCTAAAACGAGGCGGGCAACCTTCAAGCTCTGTTGGTTGATCGCACCAACGACTCTTGCATGCTTGGTTACATCTTCTAAGAATTGTTCTGAAGCAGTGTGAATCGGGGAATAGGCTAAGCCAAAATCTATTCCAACCTTTAAGCCTGACGCGTTCTCAAGCGTCTCCTTAACCAAGGTTTCAGTTACTCCTGGACCTACCGTGCTTTGAAAAATAACCAGGGTTCCGGAACGGAGGCTCATGCCCACCTCCCTACACGCCTTTTCAACATATGAATAGTCGGGCTTTTTCCTTCGGTCGACAGGTGTTGGGACCATAAATATGATGATGTCGCTTATTGAGGCGGAATTCCTAGTGTCAGTTGTAGCCGTGAAGCGTCCCTCCCTCACATATTTCTTTATAAGCGCTTCGAGCTGAGGTTCAGTGAAGAGAGGCTTACCTGTTTTCATTAAGTTGACGATGCGTTGATCCATGTCAACGCCGATGACCTTGAAGCCTGCTTCAGCAAAAAGGCAGGCTGTTAGCAGGCAAGCCTGTCCGCATCCTAAAACGCTAACGGTGTATTTTTCGCGTTTTTCAGGGTTGTCAATGTCTTCTCTCGCAAGCTTCATCATCATGGGCATTTTGTTCCACGCTGTTTTATAGTTCACTTTTGTTATTATGCATGTTGAACAACTTTGTTGTAAGCAACAACTCACACGGGTGATTCGCTACGTTAAAGTTTAACAAAACCTCGATTAAACCGCTTAAATATATTCTGAAGAAGACCATGTCGCCGTGCAGACAGGTCAGAGACTAGGCTTTGTTTAGTTACAGCCTCTCTTCGGTGTAAAACATAAATATTGTTTATGTTATGTTATCCGAATGTAAATAAATCGATGTTAAAATTAAATAAATGTACAGGAGGCTGGAGGAGTTATGGAGTTAGATGAAACGGATGTTAAAATTCTTAGGATGCTACTTTCAGATGCTAGGCTTTCATCTAGACAAATAGCAAGAAAGACCGGTGTTTCTGTGGGAACCGTTCTTTCAAGGATGAAAAAGATGGAGCAGGAGGGAATAATAAAGGAGTATTCTGTGGTTGTGGATCACGAAAAGCTTGGTTACGACTTGACCGCGGTCATTGAGATAACGGTTTCTAAGGGTAGACTTTTTGAAATGGCGAAAGAGATTGCGAAGGTGCCCAAGGTTTGTTGCGTTTACAACGTAACTGGCTTGACTGACGCAATGGTTATTGCAAAGTTCAAAAACAGAGAGGAACTGAGCAACTTCACAAAGTATCTGCTTGCCTTACCCTATGTAGAGAGAACCAACACGCACGTGGTTTTGACGACCCTAAAGGAAGACTTTAGAATAATTTGAGGATGAGAAACCCTTTGAGCTGGGTTTAGCTGGATAAGATTTAATTTAGGGCTTAATGGTTAGTTTATTCTGCTGATCTGAAGGGCGGGGGTTGCCAAGCCAGGTCAAAGGCGCAGCCCTGTAAGGAGCCATTTTACATTTGCTCCTTGGGTATAGGCGGCTGTCCCGTAGGGGTTCGTGGGTTCGAATCCCACCCCCCGCACTGTTTTACTAGTAAACTTTAAATCTCCTAGACAACATTCTTACTTTAGGTGTGTTTCATGGAAGCTAGGTCTAGGCGCAAGACTGAGACGATTAAGGAGAGGTCCATCTACGTCTACTTGCCGTCTTTGGAAATGGTTGAGGATTGGAAACGTAGGGCTGAGAAGGGCGGCGTCTCCATTTCAAAGTTTGTTATTGAGAGAGTTGAGGAGTCGATCAGGAGAGAAGAAGGAGAGGAGGGATATATCAGCAGAGCCGAACTGATTAAAAAGTTAAGGGACGCCGAGGAAGAGTTAAAGAAAACGAGAAATGAAAACAGGCTTCTCAAGAAGCTTGCGGAGAACCTGGACAATGAGCTTAGGCGCTATAGAGCCCAACCCTTCCTTGAGGAGGCGTTTGAAGGAGTCAGGAGATTTGACAGAGACCTTATTGAGTTGTTGAGGAAGGGCGGTTCCTACACTCAAGAGCAGATCTTAGCCCATTTGAACATAGAGCCTTCAGACAGCGACTTAGTTAAAGCTGTGAGTAAACAACTCGAAGCCCTTGAGGGTTATGGCTTACTCGAGTACAAAGGAAGGGGTTGGAAGTGGAAAGGGTGAGCCTAAAGCAGGTTCAAGATCCCGGAGGGCTCATTGAAGATTTCTGCAAAGACTGCAAGCTGAGAGGCATGACAAACGAGAGCATAAGAAGATACAAATCCAGCCTCTTAATATTTGCAGGGTTCCTTCTGAGTAGAGGCTTAGACATGGACAATGCTGACACGCATACACTAAGGGATTTTCTACAACACATTCTCTACGATAGGAACGTGAAACATAAGACCGTTGAGAACTATTTCTCCGCGTTGTCAGCATTTTACGATTATCTAGTTTTTGAGGAATTAGTGAGCACTAATGCGGTGCTAACTTTTAGAAAGAGGTATCTGAAACGATACAAGAACCGTTACGACGACCCCGAAAGAAAGCTCCTAAGCCTCGAAGAGATGAGTAGGCTTGTCGGCTCAATCATGGACCCACGAGACAAGGCCACAGCCGTACTCTTCGCTAAAACAGGGATAAGAAGAAGCGAGCTACTCAGATTAGACGTTGACGATGTCAACTGGGAAGACTACTCCATAACGCTAAAGCCGACTCCCAAAAGAACCAACAGGGTCGTATTCTTTGACGATGAATGTGCAGTCGTGCTTAAGAGATGGCTTAGGGTCAGGGAGAAGCTGAACCCGACAACCAAAGCTTTGTTCGTGAGCTATCAGAGCCTAAACAGGCTTGACAGAAACGGACTCTACACGGCTATCGTCAAGTATGCCAAGCGTCTAGGTTTCCACGACCCCGATTCGCCCAGGCTTGAGGATCACTTCGGACCCCACTGCTTCAGACACTGGTTCACAACATGGCTGCTAAGAAACGGCATGCCAAGAGAATACGTTAAGGAACTCAGAGGCGACCGGAGAGGTGAAGCAATAGACATCTACCATCACATTGATAGGCAGGAATTGAGGAGAGCATACCTAGCCTACATACCAAAGTTAGGAGTCTAACGTCCAACGTACCAAAAGGTTTTAGCAAGTAAAAGGGAAAATTCTCGAAAACGTTGGGTTCGTAAGCATGCTGAAAACTAACGGTTCGCTGATTTTCCAGCGATTTACTATGGTTATTTAGCATGTGGAGTTTGGGCTTTGAGCTGTTCTGGTGCGGCCAGCAACCCCACTTGTGTTAGGATGTCCCAAGGCGTGTATACGGCCCATTGTCCACAGTTGAAACATCTATATTGCAAGACGCCTCCGCTGCTCATCATAGCCCTGTACTGGCTTGCGGTGTGGAGCCTCACGAAGACGCTCTCCCTCCCGCAGACCCTGCATGGGATTACTATCTTCCCCAACTTCACAACCATGCCCAGCCTAGAAAGCTTCAAGACATCAGCTTGGAGCGAGGTTGTTTCCTTAAAGAGGCGCCTGTGCTCGTCCCCCAACTTTTTGACGATTCCATCCACCCTCCTTCGCTCCTTCTCAAGTTCTGAAATCTGCTTCTCCAAGGGTCCCTTCTTTTCGACGAACTCTTCGAGCTTATCGGGGTCGATATCCATCTCTGCCAAGGATTTCCTCCAGCTCGCCAACTTCCTAACCGTGTTGGCGTCGAATCCCAGCAGCTGAAAGTCTTCAACGAAGCGCGCGAGGTCGGAAACTTTCTCTAAGCCAAGCTTCTGTAGCCGCTCCCGGGTGGTTATGAGGTGGTTCAGCTCTTGAAGGGCTTCGGATTGTCTCTCCTTTGTTTCGTGTATTTCGCCTTCCAGCTGAGCCTTCCTCTCCATAAGCCTTTGGATTTCCCTTTGAACGTCTTTTGCCTTCGCCTCCAAACCTTCAATCCGCTTCATCCTTTCCTCAAAATCCTTAACAACCTCTTCGTATGATTTTCCGGTTTTAGCCTCCAAACCCATAAGCTTCAAGGATGCCTCTATGAACCTTTCAGCCTCCACCCCACGCTCAGACGACATCCTGCCGGAGAGCTCTATGTAGGAGTGCAGCCTGTCGAGGCCGACACCGCGTTCGTTCAGCATGTCGAGGAGCCTTGCGCCCCTAACCGCATCGTAGGCGCTTAAGTCGCTCTTCCTCAGCATGATGTTCAACTGCCTCAGCTCTTCTATGCTAGGAATCTTCCTCCTAGCCTCAGCGACCATCTGGTTGATGGCTCCTAGGCTCATCCCGGTTTTGTCGTGTATCTCTCGGTAGGAGCAGCCCTGAAGCCAGAGCCTGAACGCCTGATCCTTAACTGCCCTCGGAATCTTTCTGCTCAAACTGTTCGCCCTGTTCACTCTGTCTGTTCGTTCACAATGTTCAGATAGGATACGTCTATATATGTTCACCTTCAAGGGAGAAGGAATCTAGAGGATAAGCGAGCCCATCTCTTTGCTAAAAACTGCCGGCTTGAACCCTAGCCCATAATCCATGGACCCCCTCCCCCCTCCTTCAGAATGGCACCCTCCACTAGGTTGGGAAGAGCCGCCGCCTTAACAAGGAAACGTATGTAATCATTTTCCCCTTTTAGTTTTCATCTTTCCTTGATTATCTCTTCAACAGAATGAGGAAAATTAAAAAATGAACCGGGCGGAATCCGCATAGAACTTTATTCTATCAAGATTTGAAATGCTCCCGTGCGCGCAAGGGTTAAGAAGGAGAGAGATTTGAACCCTACCGCAGCGTGGAGATATCACCCCTAAACTCTCTTTTTTCTTGAATTTTGATCCGCAACGGGTGCACTACCGGTGCAGAGATCTTCCGCGAAAGAAAGTAGTCACCTAGAACGTCGGGGGTTCATCCCGTGGGCCGGGGTGGGATTTGAACGCACGCCATCATGGGGATATCCCCGTAAATCCCCCTTTTTTCTATTTTTTAGTAACAAGTTTGTTTACGGTGGTTTTCCCCGGGCTACCATTACATGTGTAAGAGAATACTTCCCCAATTTTTTGGATTATGAGGTCATCAGGGTTGATGAGAAGTCCCAGAAGGAAACTCGCGCGCGAAATTCGTCGTCGTTGTCTCATTTCTGAGTTTACCCCTACTTTGAGGAAAACAATTTACCTTTCCTTGTTCCTTTGCCTATTCCTTTCTGTGCTCCCCCTATGTGCGCATGCCAAGGAATTTCACTCTATCTTCCTAAATAGGCACATAAAAGATAAACACGCAAAATCTAGAGAGTTATTATAGGGATAAGTATGACAGAAGTGGTAGACAAAGCACATCTAAAAAAGGCAATTTGGGAGGCAATAGAAACTCACCTAAGGAGGTTAGATGCATTATATAAGGAATTAATAAAGAAGTTTGAAGCAAAAGACGCTGACGCAGTTGAAAAAACAGGTAAATATATCTTGGAGTGTGGAATCGACCTTATTTCTGATGCAAATTCTTTGATCGTTCTGGATACTTTGGGAGAAAAGGTAAGTTGAATAGAGGGTAACTGATTATGCCACTTTATTCTAAAGAACAAGCCGAAGCAATTAAAAAGGTATTAGAAACCAACTCGAAGAGACAATATCAGATTATTGAATATTGGGGAAAACTAGGTATGTATTACATCAGAAGGAAACCTGAGGTAAAGAAACCGAAGTGATTTTCGGCTACGACCATTCTAACTCGTAGCGCGCGCTCGACTGGAGACGTTGAGTTGGAAATTTAAAAGTTTGGCTTAAAGAGGTAGATCATTTGCATGAAACTGTAAATTGGAGATTTTGCGGACTGAGTGCGTGTCATATGATTGTCGGATGCGTTTAATTTAGTGTCAAAATGAGAATGACGGCTTTTTGAGGAGATTAAATATTATTCTGAAATATAGATAACTCTTATATACTTCTAGAGGACAAAACTAGATTTTAATTCTTGGTGTAGTGGTGCATTAGAAGTGATACATGGTGCATTTGGCCTCGGCTATGCCCGGTTGAGGGACGCCCCACACGAAGCATATAGTGACCGGTTTCGCTCCAGTGACTACAGCTATGATGAATTGGTGAAGATTTGGAATGTTGCTAAAAGGAATGAACGATTGCATAGGCTTCGGAGGAAGGGGCGGGCTTTGTTAAAGGGGGTCATAGCGTTTCTTAGGGGTGGAGGTAGAATCGTGAGCTCTACCTTAATAGAGGCTTTAGAAGTCATCATCCGAGAGCTGAGGGTGACCACCCGAAGAAGGATTCTTAGGTTTGGAGAGGTCAAGGCGGTTGAGATGGACACCCAATACGCGAAAAGGGGTATTTTCAAGTGGGTTCCACAGCTCAAGGCTTGGCTGAGAGACCAAACCTACATGTTTTGGCTCGGCACCCTACAAATCTCAATCAAGGAATACAATCCAATGGTTGGGGTGGATCGGTGAGTTCAGATCGACTAAAACTGGTGTCCTAAGCTGAGCTGGCGCGTAGAATATACGAATGAGCCTTGGCTAAAGAAAAGGCGTAAGAAGATCTTGGAAGGGCTAGTAGCTAAGTTCATCCCGCGGATACAGGAGCTTCTTCAGGACCAGTCTGACGATGGGTTTATGCTGGGGGATTCCAATTTCAGCGTGGAAGCCTTATGGGTTGATAGGGTTCAGAAGCACCTTGTGGCGGTGTATGATTTGGGTAGGGGCAGCGACTGGGTTGCCTCCATCCTGTTTGATCGACATCCCTGCATTGGGGTTGGGGAGGCGAAAGGCCTCCTTAGGAAGCTCGGATTAGGCGGATACAGCATCCACGGCCTTAATGTAACTAATGAAAAAACCGTGGGTGAATACCTTGGTGAACTGGAAGCTAAGCTGTTGCAGGACAAGGAGGAGTGGCTCCAAACCATACACTTCACCATCGCAACCCTCCTAGAGGGATGTTTAGAGAAGGGCATAATAAAGGTGAGCGATGGAATGCTCGACGCCCAAAGGAAGATTGACCAGCATATAAAAGTGCATGCGAAGGAGCCAGCTTAAGTGAGACTCGCTAACATGAAACATAGATTATAGGGTTTAGAGTCAAGCATGACAAAAGCTGAGAAGAAGGCGAGGGGACCTTTCTCTTCTATTTCATTTCCAACTCCTCTCATTAAGGAAATTGAAAAAGTTGTTGAGGAGTTGGGTTACTGGCCTACGAAGACGGCGTTTATTCGGGAAGCCGTTATGGAGAAGCTGGAGAGGTATAAGAAGGAGCTTGAAGCAAGAAGGCGTGAAGAAGTTGAAAGGACGGAGATGCGCGATGCGGAGAAGTAGCTTCTACGCGCTCGTGAGCGCTGTAAGACGTTAGGTGTGTCAGCTATTTGTTCAGTATAAGCGGGGAGCAGATGGATAAGTGCCTCAAGTGCAAACGGTTTAAGGAGTGCCCTGTCATCAATCCAAAGATCTCGGAAATGTCGCCCGAGAAGGTTGAAAAGTGGATTCATAAGAACTGTCCCCATAAGTCGAGGATTGAGTTCGTTCCCACAGGGTGAAAAATCTGAGGAGGATTTGCCTTGAATCTACGAAGTTATAGCTTGAAAACCTGTGAGCCGAGGGCGGAGAAGTAGCGTTTGAATGTTATTGAGATAGTCTTTCTTCTGGGCTTTGTTGAAACTGTGATTCTGTTTTTGTACGCAATTCGATGGTACTTGTTTGCTTTTGTTTCGCTGAAGTCTAAACTGGTGGGTAATCCTGGGTCGGGGAAACATGACTGTAATCCGCATTCTTGTTTTGTCACGGTGTTGCTTCCTATTTATAATGAGCCGAATGTGGTGGATAGGTTGTTGAGGGCTTGTACTTCTTTTAATTCGCCTGAGTATGAGGTTGTGGTTGTTGACGATTCTGATGATGGTGTGACGACGGAGAAGTTGGAGGCTTGGCGTGGTCATCCTAGGGTTAAGGTTGTTCATCGGGATTCGCGTGTGGGGTGGAAGGGTGGAGCCTTGAACGTGGGCTTGGACCATGCTGATCCGAGGAGCACGCATGTTTTAGTTTTCGATGCGGATTTTGTTCCGCCCAGCGATCTTGTTAGTCGTTTTCTTGCTAGGTTTGAGGATGATGGGGTTGCGGTGGTTCAGGGTTATCAGAGGCATGATCTCAACGCTGATGAGAACTGGATTACGAAGGGTGTGAGGGTTTGGATGAGCTTGTACAATATGGTTGAGTTGAATGGGCAGCAGAGGCTGGGGCTTTTTTCTCCTTTAACTGGCAGCGTTTTCATGGTGCGAACAGAGGTGTTGAGGAAGCTGAAGTTTGAAGAGGTTACGGACGAGGATTGGAACCTGACTATGCGCCTTTACGAGAGTGGGTACAAAATATTGTATGATCCGAGCTTAGCGGCTTCTGGTGAATGCCCCAGCACTATGAAGCGTCTATTTAGGCAGCAGACTAGGTGGGCTGAAGGGCATACGCGCACTTTTAGGGATCATTTTTTGAAGATTTGGAAGTGCAAGTTTCTTAGGTTGAGGGAGAAGGTTGACTTCGTTTTTATTGGCTACTCTTTCTTGAACTCCATCTTGATTGTGGTTTTGACTGCTGCTTGGCTGATTACCATGATGTTTCCCAGCGTTTATCTGCCTCTCCCAATCGTGCAGACTGGTATGTTTCTTTTGTTGGCGAGCATACCTTCTGCAATCTTTGCGTCTTTGGTGGCGCTTTCTCTGGAGGGTGCGAGGAAGGATTTTAGGAAGATTGGCTATGCTTGGCTGCTAAACTTCATTGTTACTCCTGTGATAGCTTTCGCCGCACTTAAGGGACTGTTGACGAGGAAAGGATACTTCCATAGGACGTTCAAGACTGGAAAGATTTTAAGGAAACAGCGTTGAGCTTGATGTTTGATTTTGTTAGGTCGTCTAGATTCCCGTATTTGTGTGTTTTCTTGATTGGGGTGGTGCTTAGAGGGATTCCGGAGTTGTTGGTTTCTTGGTATCCGGTTGGTTATGAAACGATTACGTGGTATGCGCCTGTGATGATGACGTTTTATGGACGAAGCTTGACTGATGTTTTTGTGAGTACTTTCAGAGGTGGACCGCTTTTCTATGTTTTGATGTGGCTTGTGGCTAATGTTAGTGGAGTCCATGCTTTTATTATGTTGAAGGTTGCTGGACCGCTGTTGTATGGTGGTTTGGCTTTTTCCTTTTTCCTTTTTCTGAAGCGAGGGTTGAGGATGGATGGGAGGATGGCGTTTGTGGCTGCTTTGTTGTTGGTTTTTCAGGTGGCTGCTTTGAGGGAGTCTTGGGATAGGTTTAGAAACGTTTTGGGACTGATTTTTGTTTTCGCCGCGTTAACTGCACTGAAGAGTCAGAGTAGGTTTAAGTGGCCGTTTGTGGCTGGCTTGGCGGTTTTGACGGCGCTTTCCCGTGAATATATTACATTGGTTTTGTTTGTTGCTGTTTTGGGCTTTGCATTTTTAGAGAGAAAGGACAGGGTGATATCGCTGATTGCTTTGGCTCCTGCACTTGCGGTTTTTGTTGTTATGGTTTATCCAGCTAAGCTTTGGTGGAGTTACATCTCGGATGGTCAGTTTGCTTGGAGTAGTTATTTGTGGGCGGTGCAGGATGTTTTCTCCATTTTTTTGGTTTGTTTTCTTCCTCTTTTGCCTTTCGTGGTAAAGGGATTTAAAAGGGATAAGTTACTTGACCCTATGGTTGGTTGGCTTCTTCTTGGCTCCTTTAGCGCTATTGTGAGCCCTTGGTTTGCTGTTCCGGGCTATCAAAGGTGGCCAATGTTGTTGGTTTTTCCGTTTAGTGTTTATGCTGTTATGGGGTTTGAGCGTTTCCGTCTCTTTGATAAGGGCAGTTTTAGGAAGTTAATGGCAATTCTTTTGGTTTTTATGGTGATTGGTGTAGGCTACTCTTCGGGTGCATTTTCATATGTGATGTTGCCTAATAGTTGGGTTCCGACTAATTTGGTGCAGTCTTCTATTGCTTGGAATCAAATTGATGATGTTAAGGGAGTTTTAGGATGGCTTGACGAAAACGCTGTAGCTGATTCGTCTTTGCTTGCTGAGGAGAGGTTCTACGGGTGGACTTTAATCTATTTGAGGCGTGCAAATAATGATGTTAAGGTTTTCGCGTATGGTGCTAATTCCTCGCCGACGCCGGTTTTGGAGAAGGCGTTAGGCGATGGTTTTAGTTGGGTTTATCTGATATGGTACACCGATTCCAGCTTGAAGGATTTTGAGATCGTCCATTCCCAGAATAGCGTTTCGATTTTTCAATATCAATCACAGGCTGCGTTGGTCTGAGTCGGAATGCCTAAGAACACTTTTATTTTAACTGCACGTTTCGCTGAAGCATAAGGTGCATCTATGTTCTCCATCAAGCAATTTCTTCCGAGAGTCAAGAGGTATTTCAGGGAGAATCTTGGAGCTCCGTTCATTATCATGTTTCAAGTGCTTCTTTTGGTTTGTGCGGGTTTGTTGGTTGTAGGGAATGCTGAGCTGGCGAATGGGGTTGCGACAGGTGCCTATTTCTCGCTAGTCATCGGAGTTGTCCTTCAATTGATCTCTTTTCTGAGGCATGGGGAGGAAGCGGAGGAATGATTATGGGAAAGACGATTAGCGAGACTCCGATGATTTCGATTATTATTCCCGCGAGGGATGAGGAGGAAGCCATAGTTAGATGCTTGAACGAGACTATAGCGGTGATGGACGGCGCAGGGTTTGGCTATGAGCTTATTGTTGTTGACGATGGGAGCAGGGACCATACGTATGAGGTTGCGGAGGAGATGGCGAGAAAATTTGGCAAGGTGAAGGTTTTGAGGTGTGATCTGAATCTAGGTAAGGGTTATGCGGTGAAGAGGGGGTTCAGCCAAGCGTCTGGAAGCCTTGTTATGTACATGGATGCAGACCTATCCATACACCCAAAGCAGATACCGACCTTTGTGTCCAGAGTTAAAGACGCTGATATAGTGGTGGGGTCTAAGCGGCATCCGCAGTCGCAGATAACTTATCCTTTGCATAGAAGGTTCTTGAGTAGATGTTTCAATCTGCTTGTTAGGGCTATGTTTAAGCTTCGGGTTTCTGATACGCAGGCTGGCTTTAAGCTCTTCAGAAGGGAGGTTTTGGAAGAGGTTTTGCCTAGGGTTCTTGTGAAGAGATATGCCTTTGATGTTGAGCTTCTGGTGAATGCCCGCAAGAGGGGATACAGGATAGTTGAGGCGCCGATTGTAGTGCAGCATGGCGAGAGGGAGAGGGTGACTATTAGAGATGTTTTCCATATGGCGATAGACTTGCTAGCTATATTCTACCGCCTACACCTCACTAAGACCTACGAATAGAAATGCACGAAAATCCGACGGTTTCGATAATAATTCCATGCAAAGAAGTAGCGGACTACGTGAAGGAATGCGTTAAACATTGTAAGCAACTGGATTATGGGAACTATGAGGTCATATTGCTTCCTGATAATGCGCTGGAAAAGGTGGATGGGGTTAAAATCATTCCTACTGGTCCCGTAACTCCTGGGGCGAAGAGAAACGTTGGGATTGTTAACTCTAGTGGCGAGATTTGTGCGTTTATAGATTCGGATGCTTATCCGAGAAGAGATTGGCTGAGTAACGCTATCAGGTATTTCAATGATCCGCAGGTTGCTGCTGTTGGAGGTCCCGGGCTAACTCCGATGGAAGATAATATTATGCAAGAGGCTAGCGGGTATGTCCTCTCATCCTTAATGGTTGGAAACATATCGAGTAGGTATAAAGCCGAGAAGAGTTTTGAGTCAGACGACATACATTCCTGTAATTTCATAGCCCGGAAAACCGTTTTAGAAGAGGCGGGTGGTTGGAATGAAAAATACTGGCCTGGCGAGGATACGTTGATTTGTTTAGCCGTAAAGAAGGCTGGTAAAAAATTGATTGAAGCTTCGGATGTTGTTGTGTATCATCATCGTCGTCCTCTTTTTGTGCCGCATTTAAAGCAGGTTTCGAGATTCGGGTTGCATAGAGGATTTTTCGCGAAGAGGTTTCAAGGAAACTCTTTTAGGTTGACATACTTTATTCCATCCTTGCTCGTGTTATCTTTATTTACCGGTGTGTTGGCATCGCTCATTAATCCATTTTTTACGAATGCCCTATTATTGGCGGTGTCGCTGTATCTCATCTTGGGTTTAATTGCAGCATTATTGGAAGTCAGAGATGCCAGGTTAATTTTGCCTGTTTGGTTGGGGATCATCGCAACTCACGCTGTCTACGGCGTGTCCTTTTTGGTGGGTTTAATGAAGCGTGATCTGGAAAAATGAGGATTAGCATTTCGTATCCGCCAATTCCTTGGATCAAAGGAACTCCAATGATTTCCCAAAACCGTCAGTACCAGATTTTCAGCGAGTCAACATACATATATCCGATCATTCCAGCTTATGCGGCTACGTTGTTGAAGAATGCTGGTTATGATGTTGTTTGGGATGACGGGATTGCTGAGGAGAAATCTTATGGTCAGTGGCTGGCTGGCTTGAAGAAAAATAGTCCTGATGTTGTGACGATTGAGACTAAGACTCCTGTAGTGAAGAGGCATTGGAGAATCATCGATGATATAAAGGAAGTGAATCCTGAAGCAAAAGCTGTTTTAGTTGGTGATCACGTCACGGCGTTACCACGAGAATCGATGGAGAATAGCAAAGTCGATTATGTTTTGACAGGCGGAGACTACGATTTCCTATTGCTGAATTTGGTTGAGTATTTAGAAGGTAAGGCTGAGCTTGAGCTTGGAATCTGGTATAGAAAGAATGAGAAGATTAAGAGTAGTGGTAGTTTTCGTTTGGATCATGATTTGGATGGTTTGCCTTTTATTGATAGGAATTTGACGAAGTGGTGGCTTTATAGCGAGAAGAATGGGAACTTCAAGGAGACGCCTGGAACCTATACGATGGTTGGTCGAGATTGTTGGTGGAGGAAGAACGGCGGCTGTACGTTCTGCTCTTGGCCTACTTTGTATCCGACGTATAGGGTGAGGAAGCCTGAGCTTTTAGTTGAAGAGATCGGAGCTTTGATAGAGAAATATGGGGTTAAAGAGGTTTTTGACGACACGGGAACTTTTCCAGTTGGATATTGGCTGAGAAATTTCTGTGAGCAGATGGTAGAACACGGCTACAATGACCGGATATATTTCAGTTGTAATATGCGGTTTGGAACTTTGATGAGAGAGGATTATCGGTTAATGAAGAAGGCTGGCTTCAGGATGCTTCTTTTCGGTGTTGAGTCGGCAAGTCAAGAGACACTTCATAGGTTGAATAAGGGTGTGACCGTTGAGGGTATTATTGAAGAGTGCAAGGTGGCGAGGGAAGAAGGATTAGAGCCTCACATAACGATTATGGTTGGTTATCCTTGGGAGAGTCGTGAGGACGCGTTGAGAACGTTGAAACTTGCGAGGATGTTGATGGAGAAGGGCTGGGCTCTTACGCTTCAGTCAACGATTGTTATGCCTTATCCAGGAACTAAGATGTATGATGAGGCGGTAGAGAATGGGTGGTTTAGAACCGATCCAAAGGATTACGATCGCTTTGATATGACAGAGCCTGTTCTAAAGACTGTGGACATGGAGCCAGAGGAAGTGATGGAGATTTGTGACGAGATTTACAAAATATTCCTGTCGCCGAAGTGTGTATTCAGGCACTTAATTAGGATAAGGTCTTGGAGAGACTTAAGGTATTCTGTTAAGGGTGCAGTAAAGGTTTTGGGGCATGTGAAGGATTTTGAAAGAAGTAAGTAAAGGACCATTGGTTTCGGTTAATATTCCGACTTATAATTCCGAGAAAACTTTGGATGAATGCCTAAGTTCGGTTGTTAGTCAGACGTATCGCAATATTGAAATTATAGTTATTGATTCGTACAGCCGCGACCGAACACTAGAGATAGCTAAGAAATATGGTGCCAAGATATATTTTGGTCGATCGACTGATCTTTCCCAGAGGCGGGGAATTGGTGTTGAAAAAAGCCTTGGCAAGTACATTCTTTTGTTAGATTCAGATCAGATACTAGAGCCTGACGCTATAACGAAGTGTGTAGAAGAATGCGAGAAAAAGGAGTATGGTATGATAACCTTCTTCGAGCAATCGATAATCGAAAAGGCTACATTTATTGAAAGAGTTATAGCTTACGATAAATGGCTTTTCCATTCTCAACGCGATGACGATCCTATTTATGGTGCAGCGATTCCACGTTTCTTTAGAGCCGAAATTCTTAAGAAGATTAGTTGGCCTCAAGGCTTAATTACATTTGACCACAGCTTTATACATTACGAAACTATAAAAACTGGTGCTAGGGCATGTTTTATGGATGTGTACATTTATCATCATGAACCGTCATCATTGACGCAGGTGGTAAGAAAGTTCTATTACTATGGCTTTTATTATGTCCCAGCGTTACGTAAAAACAAAAAGCTTGTTATATTGCATAGCTTGCCTAGGAGAGTTTATTTCTCCAAAAAAGCCTTTAAAAATCCTGCGCTCTTCATGGGGCTCCTTCTATTGTATATGGTCAAAGGGTTAGCTACACTAGCGGGTGTACTAGCATATTTCCTAATGCAAGGCTAACAATAATGGAAACGTCTGGGATAAACAAATGAATATTGATACGGCTGTTGTGTTGGCGGGCGGGCCTGGAACTCGCCTCAAACCGTTTACAGACGACCTCCCTAAGGGACTGATCGAAGTTTGTGGGAAGCCGTTACTTCAATGGATAATTGAATGGTTACGAGATAACGAGGTTAAACAAATCGTGCTCGGTGTTGCCCATTTAAAAGAGAAAATTATCGATTATTTTGGCGATGGAACAGAGTTAGGCGTTGATATCAGATATAGCGTCCATACCGTTGAGGGAGGAACCGGCGAAGGCTTTCGCCTTGCAATCAGCAGGCATGTTGACCGAAACACATTTTTTGCCATGAACGGTGATCAGATAACTGATCTCCATTTAAATGACCTATTTAACTTTCATATAAAATACAACCCGATTGTAACGATGGCTGTTGCCAATCCCCGTTGTCCTTATGGACATATTATGGTTAACGATAAACATGATGTAACGGATTTTTTGGAAAAACCACCTTGTTCGCAAGCATTATGTAACACTGGGATTTATGTATTTAACCGTGAGGTACTGCGTTATCTACCGAAAAGGGGCGATGTTGAAAAGGAAACTTTTCCCTTGTTGACTAAGCTTCATCGTTTAAAAGCGTATCCCTTTAATGGATTTTTTATAACAATTAATACACATAAAGATTGGATTGAGGCAGAGGAAGAGCTAAGGAGGAGACATTAATGACGAATGTTCTAATAACGGGTGCTACGGGATTTATCGGATCCAACCTTACGGCAAAGCTTGTCGAAGATGGTTACGATGTTTATGGGTTAATTAGGCATGCCTCCAAAAGAGATCTGCAGTCACTCAGCACCGTGTTGGACAGGCTTCATTTAGTTGAGGGAGATTTAGCTGAGTATCATTCAATAAGTTCAGCAATTCGCGCAACGCAACCGGAATTTGTTTTACATCTTGGGGCACTGACACCGGTACGCTTATCTTTTGAAGATCCATTCCCCTATATCTCAATTAACTTTGAGGGAACGGTTAATGTTGTTCATGCTATCTTGGAAAAGGCGCCTAAAGCAAGGCTGATTTATGCTTCGACCGCTGAAGTCTATGGTTGGCAAGAAAAAAATGAAGCGATTAAGGAGACGGCTGTGTTAAATCCCGCTTCTCCATACGCTGTCACCAAGGAGGCCGCTGACCAGTACATTAGGATGGCGATGAGAATCTATGACTTAAGGGCTACTATACTGAGGCCTATTAACACGTATGGACGGCGCGAGAAAGGATACTTCATTGAATATATAATTTCCACAATGCTAAGAAATGAAACATGTTATATAGGCGCCCCCGAGTCTATCCGGGACTATATGTACATTGATGACCATGTTAACGCGTATTTGTTAGCGATCCAGTCAGAGAAAGCCGTAAAAGAGGTATTCAACGTCTCTCCGGGCAATCCCGTGACAAATCGCGAGGTTGCTAGCATCATAGCCACAATGATAGGGTTTAGCGGTAAAATCGTGTATAATACTTACCCACCTGGTTATCCTCAACGTCCCGCTGATTGGGATCCTGGTTATCTTGTTTTAGATGGTGCGAAAATACGTAGGACTTTGGGTTGGAAACCAATAGTGACTTTAGAAGAGGGGCTAAGAAAGACCATTAATAGCACGCGCACTCCACCTACAAAGTTTACGTGAAGCTTCTACCGCGAATTCACTACCGATTGGTTGTTATGAGGTAGATGGGAAGAAAACGATTAGTATCTGTGGTGATACTGACCTACAATAGACGTGAAGACTTGAAACGCTGTCTCGACTCTTTAATGAAGCAAATCTATAAAGCCTTTGATGTCATAGTGATCGATAACAATTCAACAGACGGTACACTAAACATGCTTAGGGCTTATCCCGTAAAGGTTGCAAAGGATTCTACGAGGAAGCTTTCATACCTCTTCAACCTTGCATGGAAGAAAACGTCAGGAAATTATATAGCCTTTTTAGCTGATGATGTGGAGCTTCATCCAGATTGGATGAAGAACGCCTTGGAAACTTTTATGATGCATGACAGAGTTGGTGCCGTGGGAGGACCCATAATCTCAACGCAGAAGCAGGAAATGTATCTACTGTACGAAGAAGCTAGGCGATCTAAGCTCCTGTCATTTGTAGCTAAGATATATGAGAGAATAGTTATGGAGGGCAGGCTTTTCGAGCCTGGAGCCTTAACTCAAAGCGGGGCATATAGCATGGGGGCCTCCCTCGAATTAAGCATGAAACTCAAATCACCAATCACGGTGGATTTACTCACGACTAGCGCGATGGTTGTGAAGCGGGAGGTCTTCCTCAAAATTGGGGGTTTCGATGAAAACTTCTACTTTAACCACGCGGATGGGGACCTTTTTGTAAGGATGAAAAAGGCTGGATACGAACTCATGTTCAATCCTAAGGTTATAGCTTGGCACCGTGTAAGACTAGGGCCATCGAGAAATCCATACTATATAGCGAGAGATACCGGTTATTTCCTAGCAAAGAACATTCGGCCAAAGACGTTGCCAGGGTGTCTAGGTTTTATCCTTAACATAGCTTACTTTAACGCGTACTGGGTTTATAGGGCTCTTAAGATAGGTGATATGAAAGAACTGAATGGAGTTTGGGCATTTTTAACGGGAGTTACCGAGTACTTAAAACAGCCTTAGATATTCTATTTAATAAGAAACATAGGTAGAATTGTATGGTTATAAGAAGATACATCACGCAAAGCAAGAACCATGTGCCTCCTTCACTTTATGATGAAGAGTACTTTTGCGATGTATGTGGTGGTTATGAGGAATATAGGAAGTCGAAGGGGCTTTCACTTCCTCCCTTTCTAAAGGAAGCTTTACGCTTAGCGAACCTTGCTTTCTGCGATGTGGTTCTCGACATCGGTTGTGGAAGAGGGGAAATGGTCACGCACTGCTCTTCTTATGGGATATTTTCGGTGGGTGTTGATTATTCGGCTTCGGCTATGCGGATAGCTAGGGAAACGGCTGTTTCCTTCCCTAGCCATGCTAGATTTAGAGCCTCTTTTGTCTTAGCTGACGCTGAATGCCTACCCTTTAGAGCCGAAGCCTTCAGTCTAGTATTCCTAATGGACTTGGTCGAGCATTTATATCCACATCAACTTGAAAGGTCTTTGGAAGAGGCATACAGAGTTCTTAAGCCTAACGGCCGCCTTGTGATCCATACTAGTCCTAACGCATTGATAATGAAGTACGGGGTCCCTATCTTAAGGATTCTTGCCTTTTCAAAAGGTGAGAAGGTTTTAGGTATAAGCTACAAAACAAAAGATCCTAGAAAAGCACAAGATAAAATATTACATGTGAATGAGCAAAGTCCTATCGGACTCAAGAGGAAGTTAAGGGAAATTGGATTTGGGCAAATTAAAATAATCGTTAAAGGCGTAGAGAGAGAGACGCAATTTGAAAAGTACATTAGGAATTTTCTTCCATTTTTATCGGGAAAGCTAATAAAGATGCTCTTGAAGTCTCCTCTGGGTTTATTCGCTGAAAACGGGTTCTGGGCTATTACATCCAAGAAGCATAAGAAATCAAAAATTCCTTGACATTCAATCGCGCGCGGAAAATCGGCTATGAAAGAGGATGAGATAGGAGAGATGTTTAGTTATTACGGGAAACTATTAAAGTATCATATAACTCGATTCGCTAGAGATGCGTGTGATGCTAATTTAATATTGGACGCAGGATGTGGAGATCTACGCTTTAGTAGGATGGTAGCCAATGATGCAAAAGCTCTTGTTATCTCAATGGACATAAACGCATCTTATATATACAGAGGTCTCGAATCTCAAAGAGTGGAAAACATCATTCCTATAGTATGTGATTTAAGAAAACTTCCACTTCGTAGTAGCATAGTTGATGCGATTATCGTTATAAATGTGCTTCACCATCTTCCAATGTTAATTTCCATATCGGAAGTGCTATACGAATTCAGAAGGGTCTGTAAGAGAAATGCTAGGATATTTATCAAAGAGAATGTATCTAACAATCCATTTCGTCTCCTTCTCGAAAAAATTTATAGGATTATGCCCGTAGCATGCGTACTTAAAAGTCCAACTATGGTTGACGAATATTCAAAAAATGATACAAACTACCATTTGCTCCACTTTACTGCTGAGCAACTATCAAGCATAATCGGAAGGCATGAATTTAAGGTAATAAAAGAAGATAGGCAGGAACTATTTCTTTACTTTGCCTTTTATCTCTTAAGAATTTTCCCGCTTTTCAAGTTTCTATTCGGGAAGTTTGTAGCTTATACAGCTTATTTATATAAAGTCGAACGCTCAATTTTGAAGCATTTTCCCTTTAGTAAACTTTGTCTATCCATTTCATTAGAAGCACTATCAAAGGATACATAAGTGGTATACCATGTCACATAGAAATATACTTCATGACTTTTTAATCGCTATATTTACGGCGGGATTATTTCTATTCGCGTACAGAGGTTTCTTACAAAGGGGTATGCTCGCTTTCGGTGACTTTCCTCCGTTCCCTGAGCACGCAAGTGATGCTTTGAATACTTTCTTCTCTTCTTGGCACCCTCTAGGTTACGGAAGTGTTACTCCAATGGGATTGGTTTTATTGTTACAGGGTGCTCTTATACTCCTCTTCGGTAACGCTGTTGTAGCACAGAAATTTTTCCTTCTTCTTCCAATGCCATTAGCATTCATAACTATGTATGTTTTTCTTAATCGTTTTATAGGTATAAATCCTAAGTTTGCTCGATTCATAGCCTCATTTGTTTATGCTATAAATCCACTTACTCTCGGAGGATTTTTAGGTGGAGCGATTGGGGGGCTATACGACTATGCAATCTTCCCCTTGCTATTTTTATACTCATTTTATATTTCAAAGGGGCATAAAATACGAGATGTAATTATATTTACCTTACTACTTTCACTTTCGATCTCTTTCGGGTCATTCTTGGTCCTTTTCCTTTTGCCCTTTGTTATGTTTTTACTAACTTGGGCTTTGATACGTAAGAAACTCAAATTCTTTCTAGTAGTTACTATATATTTCGTAGTTTCATTTTTCTTGAGCTTTGTGCTTACATTACCTTGGACTTTACCCGCATTCCAATTCTTTGCCTCTCCTATCTCTAAAGCTGGTTTTGCTCCATCAACGGCCCTAATAGAGTCTTATGTTAATGATGTGCTCTACACTTATTCTTATCCTGGTAGTTTGAGCCCATTCATTAGCATAGTAACCTTAGAATGGGTATCTACTCAGTTAGGTTATAGCACAAGTAATGTTATGATGTTGCTTGGTCTCATCCTTCCTATACTCGCCTTTTCGCCTTTGCTGTTTGAACCTGATAATAAAAAATTCAAATATGTTATAGGCTTCTCGTCCTTAGCAATGTTGGTGATCCTTTTCATCTGGTTAACCCATCTTAAGCTTACATTAGGCATATTTCGCGCTTTTCCATTTTTGTTCGCTTTTCGAAATCCGGGTTTCCCTTCAATGCTACTCTCTTTCGCGTATTCTCCGCTAATAGCGATCACGATTGACGCTATAAGGAAAAGAGCTGGGACATTATACTTCAAATATGTACCTCGTAATATTTCAACAGAATACGGTAATAAACTACATCACATTAGTCTCTCTCTAATTTTATGTTCGCTCATTGCCTCTGGCATCTTCACCTATAATTGGCCCTTTTTTACTGGTGATATGGCTCTCTCACAAACTCGTGGAGAAGTAGCCGAGCTTAGCGAATATGTTATACCAGATGTATTTTATCGCGCAGGATATTGGATAAATGAACAGCGAAGTTTAGAAGGTTTCTTTAGAACGCTGTGGCTACCTTGGACTTATGAAGGGGCTCAAATAAAACTACGGTGGATAGATCCCCACACTTTTAGTGTACCACTTGGAACAGGTTTCAATGTACCAGTAATGGATTATCTTGGTTTCACTCTTAAGGCCTTAGTTGATGAACAAACTCAGCATATAGGAGCCTTACTGGCACCGGTTAATGTAAAATACATTGTCGTAAACCTAGCATCAAGAGAAAAGGGGCCAGCTAAGTCCAGTGGTTATTATGCATACGGCGATCCAAAAAATTTCGCTAAGTTGCTAGATGAGCAAAAAGACGTAAAATTAGTTGTAAATGAGACTGATTTTTTGATCTATAAAAACAATAAATTTATTCCTCATGTCTCGGTTTATGAAAAAGCATTACTTGTAGCACAACCACTTGGGTCTACAAGTGAAGACATCAATCAGAATTTGCGTTCATTGTTATTATTGTCAAGTGCTCCAGGTTTCAACATAGATAAAATTCTTGTTGTATTTGAAGACCAACTTCCCTTTAATGAAAGAAAATTATTCTTGAAAAATTCTGATGCAGTAATCATACTTCAAGATGACCTCAGAAAAGCTATAGTGAACATGTCACAATATAGCGAGATAAAAAAATACATCCTTGTTTCCCCTATTAATTCTACAAAAGAGTTATTCTTTGGTGATAACTTTGATAATGATTTGAGTAGATGGAGCATTAAAGGGGGTAACTGGAGCCTCATTGAGGGGAAGCTTAGTCAAAGCGATAATTTATTGATATTCGGACATCATCCATATATAGTTGCTAACGCAACTTCGCGTGATGTTTACGTAGAAACAATGGTTACTATAAAAAGTGGAGGACAGTTATCCCCAATGATTTTGCTTAGATACAATGATACGAACAATTTCTACGCATTTCTGGGAGACGCAAGAGACAACCAATTAATAATAGGAAAGATGATTAATGGTGCCTGGGTATCGCTTTGGAACGGATATGGCTTCACTCAAAATATAAATGAAACATACTCGCTCGGAGCATCCGTCATTGGCGATACACTAAGCATCTACTTAAATGGAAACTATGTAACCTCAGTAATTGATAAAGATCTAATTGAAGGCAGATTAGCACTAGGAACATATGAGGCAAACGTTAATTTCGATTATGTGAAAGCGTATCAGTTTATAGATAAAGCCTATCTCATGATTCCAAAAACTGGTTGGTATAAGATGGCAACTAGAAGTACTTCCGCTAATATAAATGGGGCAAATCTTAACTTTACACAAATGAATTACGGAGACGATAACAATAAATGGTATGAATCAGAACCCATATACTTGAAAGATGGAACCCACGAAGTATCATTTCCGTACGGGAACATAAAAATTTTAGATAGTATTCTTGCCTTCTCAATCGACTCTAAGAATGACACACTTGTGAATTTTTTTGCCCCTAAATTCAATGTAGCGAATCTTTCTGTGCAGAAACTAAGCGAAACTGAGTACCAAGTTCAGATAAAAGCTGATAATCCAGTGTTTATAGTTCTGGGGGAGCCGTATCATTTAAGCTGGAACGGATATGTTAGTCTCAATAAATTAACACATTTTACCGCTTTTCTTTATGCCAACGGTTTCTATCTTGACAAGATGGGAGGGACTTCCCTAAAAATAGTCTTTGAGAAACAAAATGCAAGAAACTTGCAGGTAACCATTTCAGCAATGGCTTGGACCTTATTGCTTGTTAGCCTATCTTATGTCTCCAAGAGTGAAATCCTCAGATTATATAAACTCGTTAGAAAACTTCATTAGAGCAGTATGCTATGTCTAAAGCAAAACGTCATCCTCTGGTTAGTGTAATAATCTTAAATTATAATGGTAAAAGGTTTCTGGAAAATTGTTTGAACTCTTGTTTGAAAACCGACTATCCAAATTTTGAAGTTATATTAGTTGATAATGGTTCAACTGACGGTAGCTTTGAATTTGCTAAACAACGATTCGCAAATTGTTCGCGTTTAAGAATTATCCGTAACATCGAAAACTTAGGATTTGCCGAAGGTAACAATGTTGGTCTCAGAGTAGCTAATGGGGAATATATTATTTTTCTGAATAATGACACAGAAGTAGAAAGTGCTTGGGTTAAAGAGCTTATCAAAACAATGGAATCTGACCTGACAATAGGTGCTGCACAGTGCAAATTATTATCATGGTATAACCGCGACAAATTAGATTCTGCTGGAGGTATTCTTACTCGAGAAGGTTTTGGCTACGAACGAGGCCAAGGAAAAGAAGACATGGGTCAATTTAACAAAATTGAGGAAATTTTCTTTGCAGTTGGCGCTGCGATGATTGTTAGGAAAAAACTATTAGATAAAATAGGTGGATTTGAAGAGAGTTTTTTCATGCTAGGCGAAGATGTTGATTTAAGCTGGAGAATATGGCTTAGTGGGCATAGGGTTGTTTTTATACCCACATCAGTGGTATATCATATGCGTAGTGTTACTGCAAGTGCTGCTACATCTCCATTCCATGCATTTAATGCATGGAAAAATCGTATAGCTGTACTTTTAGTTAATTATGAGTTTAAAAACCTAATAAAAAATACTCTAGCTAGCATAATTTTCACGACCATTCGTGTGGTACTTTATGCTTTGAATGGCGATGCCAACAAAGTAGTAGCCTATTTTAAGGCTGTTTTATGGATTATTTTAAGATTTAGACGAATCTGGATTAGGCGCTTAAAAATTCAGAATATTAGAAAAACACCCGACCGAAAAATATTGGAAATTATGGATAATTCTCCATATCTTTCACTAAAAAGACATATCGGTGGTCGAGCAGGTTAATATTTAATGAAATAGAGTCTGTAATTTTGAACAATCTCTTTCAATCAAAGGATATTCTTAAAGATTTTACCCAAACCAGATATGCTGAAGCTTGGAATATAGGTCCCTCAGACCTCATAAGAATTAAGATCTTGTTGAGCCTAGTTGGCAGTTGCAGGAAGGTACTCGATATAGGTTGCTATGAGGGAACCATTTCTGCACTAATAAAAGAAAGAGGGAACGAGGTTTACGGTGTTGATATTTCGGAGCATGCTGTTGAGCTGGCTAAACAGAAAGGGATTAAGGCTAAGGTAGCTGATGTTGATGACGGATTGCCTTTTCCCGATAACTTCTTTGATGTTGTAGTCGCTGGAGAAGTGATAGAGCATATTCTCAATGTAGATTTCTTAATGGAAGAAATTAAGAGGGTTCTAAAAACGCATGGTTTCACAGTTATAACAACGCCGAACCTCGCATCTCTCGGCCGGAGAATACTTCTACTTCTAGGAAAAAACCCTCTCATTGAAACACGTTGGACAAGAGGAAGCGCTGGACATGTTAGATATTTTACAAAAGATACTCTGTTTGAATTATTAAGGATTCACGGCCTCATAATTGATGTATTTTGCTCCGATGTTCTCAACTTCGACAATTCAGGGAGACATTTCAGCACAAAGCTCACTAAACTCTTTCCAACCTTGGGAAGGAGTTTGATTGTAAGAGCTTTAAAACCGCAGCTGTAGTTAGCGCGAGCTTTTGGCTGTGAAAGTAATTAAATGATGGTTTAATGAGTTTAAAAAATCGTTATGATAAAGAATTTTTCTCAAAAAGGATATTTAGGGAGCCAGATTTAGCATTGCAACGCGTACTAATTAAGCATGTTATTCAAACACCTGCTCAAGGAAAGAAGGTTTTAGATGTTGGTTGCGGTCTAGGAATTTATATTAACTTCCTAAAAAAACATGGAATAGAGGCATATGGCGTCGATATATCTCACTATGCTGCAAAGATTTCAAGGCAACCAATTGCATCGGCAACACACCTTCCGTTTAGAAGTAAGATTTTTGATGCCATCATATCAGCACATTTAATAGAACATCTTAAGGAATCAGATGAGGTAACATTTCTTGAGGAGGCGAAAAGGGTCTTAAAACCGGGAGGGAGATTATTTCTCTTAACTCCTAATACGTGGTGTCCACTTAAAGCACTCTATGGAGATAGGTGGTTTTATGATCCTTCTCACATAAACTTGCACTCACCACCTAAGTTGAAAAGGACTTTACAGAAATGTGCCTACTCAGATATCACCTTTATCTTCAAGACATCACTGAATATTGAGGGAGTTCATAGGATAAAAGAACGCTTAAAGTACCTACCGTACTTTCTAGCATCATCAACTCCGTTAACTTATTTTCGCCCCGTTATTTATATCTTAGCAAAGAAACCAATGCTATAACCAAGCATGAGACATAGGTGCAATGTAATGCGGATTCTTTTCTTTCATCGTTGGGTTGGTATTCATGCTGGCGGTACTGAAACTCATGTGAAAGAACTAGCTTTCAGGTTGGCGCAGAGAAATCACGAAGTTCACATTCTCACAGAAGAGGGAAAAGAGTTAAAAAGTGCAAGGTTAGTTAAGGTTTGGCGTGTTCCCAGAAGCCCGTTGGAATCAAATTTCTCCTACGAGGATTGGCAAGTCTACATCTACACTTTTATATATCTGATGAAATCATTTCTGAAAATCCTTGTCCTCAAGTTAAAAGGAATAGATTATGATGTTGTTTCTGTTCATTTTACAACAGAGGCTTTTTTAATGAGATTCATAAAGAAACTCTTTCGATGGCCCTATATTTTTATTCTTGAAGGATACACCGACGCAGAAGCAAGAGAAGCGAAGCATGCTGACCTGCAGATAGCGATCTCTAATGATATAGCAGAAAGGTGCCAAAAAAATTATGGATACAAACCTATAGTTATACCTAAGGGGATAGATTTTGAGCAGTTCAGTATGAATATTGATGGAAACAATTTGAGAAAAAAGTATAGCACGAATGGCGAAAAGTTGGTCTTGACGGTTTGTAGATTGGAACCAAGAAAAGATATTCCAACATTAATCTCTGCGGCAAATGTTGTATGCATGAAGAGCTCTCAGATTAAATTCGTAATCGTTGGTGATGGGATCAGCAGGAAAGAAATTGAACAGCAGATCAACAATTTGAAGCTTCAAAACAAAGTAATCCTCGTAGGAGAAGTACATTATTTTAATGAAGAATTACCTAAATATTACAGAGCTTGCGATCTCTTTGTACTACCAACTTTGTATGAAGGATTTGGTTATGTTTTTCTGGAAGCGATGGCTTGTGGTCTTCCAATAATCTCTACAACTGTTCCAGCGGTGCCCGAGGTTGTAGGCGATGCGGGAATACTCTTACCTCCAGGGAGACCTGACGTTCTTGCTGAGCAACTTTTAAAAGTCACCTATGACGATGGGCTTCGGAAGAGACTTATCGAGAAAGGACTAGAAAGAGTGAAGAAATATGATTGGAGTTCTTTAATCGTCAAGTATGAGAATGCATACGGATCAGTGAGTAAGAAAACAGGTTAGTGAATGGTAAATTAAAAATTCTTGTTGCTAGCGGAGTTGGAATTCATAGGTCTTAGATATGAAGATACTATATATAATTAATGGCCTAGGATTCGCTAGTGGAATTAGTATCGGCGGTGGAGACAAGCGTGTTATTGAGGTCGGGAAAAGGCTCTCCAAGCTAGGGACCACAATTCACGTTTTAACAACAATTAACGGGTACAAAATGCTGAAAGAAGAGGGTCTTAACGTTAAATATTATGTGATTTTTCCGCCTTTTTCGGGTTTTGAAAAAATAGAAACCGTATCGATTGGACGAATTTTTTCTTATATTTTCGAAATATTTAAAACCCTTAGCTTAAAAGTCTCATTACGAGATTATAACATAGTTTATACGTCCTCGGATTTCCTCTTTGATACTATTCCTGCATGGAATTATAAAAGAAAGAATTCAAACATAAAATGGGTTGCGATAATTCATCACCTAATTGGTATCCCATGGAAGAGAAAGGGCAACTTTATTGTAAATACTTTGAATTACTTCTCTCAAACAATGAGCTTCAGGCTTATGAAAAAAAGGGCTGACCTCATTCTTGTTTATGCAACTCCTGAAGGTTCAAGTATAGAGGACCACCTTTCTCATATTGGATTTTCTAGGCAAAAAGTTATGAAAGTTATAAATGGAGTAGATTGTAGATTTATAAAGCGAATTCCGGAGCAGGATAAGGCATTTGACGCCTGTTTTATAGGTGGATTACGTCTAAGTAAGGGTATATTCGATTTAGTACCAATATGGCGGGAAGTATGCATTGAACGTAGAGAAGCTAAACTCATGATCGTTGGTGGGGGGGCGGCGAAATATACAATTGCCATGAAGCAAGAAATAGCAAGAAAAGGATTATTCAATAACATAACAATGACCGGCCCTCTTTCAGGAGAGACGCTTTTTAAACTAATTAAGTCTTGTAAGATTGCTATATCTCCAAGCTATGAGGAGGGTTGGGGCATAGTGGTGTGTGAGGCTATGGCTTGTGAGCTTCCAGTAGTTGCATATAATCTACCAGCTTACGAAGTTTTTAGAGATGGCGTTATTAAGGTACCCATAGGTGATACAAAGGCTTTCGCAAAAGCGGTATTACGGCTTCTTTTAAATGAAAAATTGAGAGTAGAAATAGCTAAAAGAGCTAAAAGAATAGCAAGTCAGTTTGATTGGAACAGAGTGGCACAAATAGAGAACGCGCTAATGGAAAAGCTGTTACAGACACAAGCATTATGATAAGATTAATTATTTCACTCAAATTGGAGTGATTAAGATGAAAATGCTGATAACTGGCGGATCCGGCTTCATCGGATCCCGCGTGGCTGAATTTTACGCGGAAAAAGGGTGCGACATAACTGTTTTCGACAACTTAACCAGAGCCCAGTTGCTTAGCAAAGGCTACGAAAACGCCGCGTACAATTGGAATCATCTGAAAAAATACGTTAACATTAAACTAATAAAAGGAGACATCAGAAACATCAACGAACTTAAACAAGCATGCAAAAATGTTGATGCAATCATACACACGGCGGCACAAACAGCGGTCACGACATCTCTAGCAAATCCCGAAGTAGATTTCCAAATTAACGCTTTAGGAACATTCCACATTTTAGAGGTTGCTAGGAAATCCAGTAGTGATCCAGCCATCATCTACTGCTCCACCAATAAAGTTTACGGCGCAAACGTAAACAAAATCCAAGTCATAGAGAAGAAAACAAGGTATGTTTACGAAGAAAAATTCAGCGAAGGCGTACCAGAAACGCTCTCCATAGACCTCTGCGAACATACTCCATACGGATGCTCCAAGCTAACTGGAGACCTTTACACGCAAGACTACGCCCACATCTACGGCTTAAAGACATGCATCTTCCGCATGTCCTGCATCTACGGCCCAAGACAATTCGGCGTTGAAGACCAAGGATGGGTAGCTTGGTTTACAATAGCAACCATAACCGGAAAACCCATCACAATACACGGCGACGGAAAACAAGTCCGCGACACCCTATACATTAATGACTTAATTAATGCATTTGACGCATTTCTTCGGAGGAAAAACGAGCTCTCAGGTGAAGTATTCAACATGGGAGGAGGACCAAAAAACACTCTATCCCTACTAGAACTACTAGATTTACTTGAAGAACTAACTGGGAAAAGAAGCAAGATAAACTTCAGCGACTGGCGCCCATCAGACCAAAAAGTTTACATCTCAGACATATCAAAAGCCAAAGAGAAGCTAAACTGGACCCCCAAAGTAAGTCCTAGAGAAGGAGTTGAAAAACTAGTTAACTGGGTTTCAGAGAATGAGCACCTTTTCAAATAGAAAGTGACGTAATATGAAGACTAAAGGCATAGAGAAAGTGCTAGTAACTGGAGGAGGCGGATTCATAGGCTCCCACACACTTGACCTATTAACAGAAAGCTACTACCATGTAACCGTACTCGACAACCTTGAACCCCAAGTTCATGGAGAAGAAAAAAAGCTTCCAGACTATATCAGCGAGGACGTAACCTTTATTCACGGCGATATTCGAGACCGTGAATTATTAAAGAAAGTCATCAGAGAAGTTGATACCGTAATCCACTTAGCAGCCATGGTCGGCGTGGGCCAGTCCATGTACCAAATAGAACAATACGTGGACGTAAACACCAAAGGAACCGCCAACCTCCTTGACATTCTAGTAAATGAAAAAAACAATGTAAAGAAGCTCATCGTGGCTTCAAGCATGTCAATCTATGGCGAGGGAAAATACTACTGCGAAAAATGCTCCACCAATGTTTACCCTGCACTACGTAGTAAGGAGCAACTCGAAAAACGGCAATGGAACCATCTATGCCCAACATGTCACTCACAGTTAATTCCCCAGCCGACAGACGAAGAAAAACCATTAATTTCAACGTCCATCTACGCTATGACAAAGAGACACCAAGAAGAAATGTGCCTATTAACAGGAAAAACATACGGCATCCCAGCCGTTGCGCTCAGATACTTCAACGTTTATGGCTCAAGACAAGCCCTGTCAAACCCTTACACTGGATGCGCCGCCATATTCACAAGTCGCATACTAAACAACAAACCACCATACATCTTCGAAGACGGAAACCAAACAAGGGACTTCATCCACGTAAAAGACATAGCCAAAGCAAACCTAAACGCCCTAGAACACAATAACGCAGACTACCAAGCCATAAACATAGGAACAGGAAAACCAATAACGATCAAAAAACTAGCAGAAACTTTAACAAAACTCTACAAAAAGCCAACCCTTAAACCCTACATATCTAATGAATACCGAAAAGGCGACATACGCCACTGCTACGCAAACATCCAGAAAGCACGCAAACTACTAAACTTCGAACCGTCCATCAGCCTAGAAGAAGGATTAACCGAACTAGCAGAATGGGCTGAAACCCACGGATGGGGAGCCACAGACCTCTTCGAAAAAGCACTAAAGGAACTTAGGGAAAAGCATCTCGCAACTTAGAGAAACACAACCTTGTGCCTTTCTAATAGCAGAAATCGGGAAGTTTATCCCACTTGAAATGCAATAAAGTTTAAATCCCACCAAAAAGAAAAAATAGCTTAGGTGGGAAAATTGAGTATTCTAGAGCTAGACAGCAAAGGAAGGCTAACATTACCAAAGCAGATTCGGGAATCTCTCAACATCGGGAAAAAAATTCTAATTATAAACGCTGGGGATCACCTCAAAATAATTCCACTACCATCCAATCCACTCCAAATCCTTCACGGTGCATTTAACGTCAAAAAACCATTCAAAGAGTTAAGAAAACAAGCAGAACTCATCGCTGAAAACGAAGCAAAGAAAAAAAAGGGCTGACCATCGAATGCCCCTGTTAGAAAACGATGTTATTTTCGCTTATTTAAACGAGTATGACTCTAACCATGCCATTGCTGAAAGAATCTTTCAAAAACTCCAAAATGGAGAGATCAGTGTAGAAATTTCAAGCGTTAGCCTAGTTGAGATGGAGCTAATCTACCGGAGCGAAAAAATGGAAGACAAGCTTCTAAGAGACCTAGCAGCCATAGCAGCATTGCCACACGTAGAGTACGTCACATTAACACCCGACGTGGCTGTTGCAAGCGTATATTTAAGGCAAACCCTAGACCTAACATTTTTCGACTCACATTACGCCGCAACTGCACTAAACCTAGACAGAAAAGTTATTTCATTCGACCAAGCATACGATAGGGTGCCTGGCTTAACACGCATCAAACCTGGCACCATTTAAATTCTCATAACTAAACAGATATCATCTGACAACCTAACCAAAAACTCCATTGAAAAGCTTGGCAAATGAAGACCTTAAGGAAGACATACGACACTGCTACGCCGACGCAACAAAAGCCCAAAAACTCCTAAACTTTAAATCCACAATCACCCTACAAAACGGACTAACCGAACTAGCAGAATGGGCAAGAACTCACGGATGGGGAGCCGTAGACCTCTTCGAAAAAGCGCTAAAGGAACTTAGGGAAAGGCCATCTCGCAGCTCAGTTGCTCCTCAAAAGGAGGAAAACAACGCAAACGTAATAGATTCAAACATCAAAACGACGAGAAACACCACTACCAAAAAAGCTAGATGAAGGTGAAATTAAAGTGAGTAAGGACCAAGCCCTAGGCGCACTCATCTGCACCGTCTGCATATCCATAGCAACCGCCTACACCGTTGCACTCTTCTGGCCAGCTCTAGAAGCCATCAGACTATGGCTCGTCGCCATCCCCGTACTCATCGCATTCATTGTTGTCCTAGGCATCGGCGCCTGGATCGGATGGACGATGGCTACAACACCACCGCCAAAGCCAATCGAAGAAACACACCCCGAACAAAGTATGCGCTTTTCTGAAAAGTGACAAGATACATTTCATTAAAAATAAAACGCGGAGGAATCCCCTTTTTAACCCCGTTTATGCTCTCTTTTCTGCGAAACCCTGCTAAAGTTCTCACAAAGCCTTGCTTTAGAGCCACTAGAAAACATCATGGGCTATAAGATAGTGCTGGTATGTAGCTTGGTTCCACGTCGGGAAGCTTTATAAGTCTTGTATTACAATATGTAATACGGTGCTTCAGATGAGCGTTATCACCATTAGAGTTGCGAGGGAGATCAAGGAAAAGTTGGAAAAATACAATGTTAACGTCAGCGAAACGGTGAGAAAATTGCTTGATAAATATCTTGTAGAGTTGGAATTGAGGAATCTTGCGGAAAGACTCGAGTTGTTAAGAGAACGCCTGAGCAGTAAAATGGATCCAAAATTGGTAGCCAAGCTTGTGCGCGAGGACAGGGAAATACGGTGAAGTATCTTCTTGACGCATCAGCACTCCTACCACTAGTCACTAGGCGTGGGAAACAGCTAATAGTTGAAGCCTCCCGCGAAAATTTAGTTACAACAGACCTCGCGATATATGAAGCTTGCAACAGCCTCTGGAAGCTTTCAAAATTATTGAAGTCCATATCTCTAGAAGACGCTGTGGATGTTGCCACCACACTTAAAGACTTAGCCATGAGAGACGTGATTCAACCAATAAATTTCGCTAAACTAGATTTTTCCCACGCACTTAAGAGAGCCTATAAAGAACGGCTAACATTTTATGACGCTTCATACATCACAACCGCCGAGAGCACAGAGGCCATCCTAGTAACGCAAGATGAAAAGCTACGGAAAGCAGCAAGCAAGTTCGTGAAGACGATAACTTACACCGACCTTGAAAGCAGACTAGCTCAAAGGTAACCATTGGAAACTAACGTCGCCTTTTAACTAAATTTGTGTTTTCCTCGAAACCATGTAATAGTTCTCACGAGACCCTCCTCTAAACTAATTTTTGGCTTCCATACCAATAGCTTCTCCGCCCTACCTGTATCTGGGCATCTTCTTCTAGGATCATCTTCTGGCAATGGATGAAACGTTATAGGAGACGCGCTACCCGTTAGCTTTTTAATCCTTTGAGCCAGCTCCAAAATCGTCACCTCCTCAGGATTCCCAACATTCACAACCTCACCCGTAGCCCCCTCACTAGTCAAAAGCAACAAAAGCCCTATACAAGTATCAGTTACGTAACAGAAAGACCTCGTTTGTGCTCCATCACCATACACAGTCAACGGCTGATTCGCCAAAGCTTGAATAATAAACCGTGAAACCGCCCTACCATAAGCCCCCTCCGCCCTCAAACGCGGACCATACGAATTAAAGATCCTCGCAACCCTCACATCCAGCCCATACTTCCTACAATAAGCCATGAACAAGGCTTCAGCAAACCGCTTCCCTTCATAGTAGCATGACCTAGCCCCTATAGGGTTCACGTGGCCCCAACAGCTCTCCGGCGTAGGAAAAACCTCAGCATCCCCATACACCTCAGAAGTTGAAGCAAACAATATCGCAGAATCATGTTTCCTAGCCAGCTCCAGCATGTTATAGCTACCAATAGAATTAGCCTGCAACGTTTCAATCGGATGCTGCTGATACTCCTCCGGCGAGGCACAACTAGCCAAATGAAGAATATAGTCATATTTCATGCCGCCTTTAAACGTGCAGACATCTTCGTTAATGAATTTGAATTCCGACTTTCCCAACAAATGATCTACATTTTCCATTTTACCAGTCGACAAGTTGTCTAGGCAATCAACCTCAGCATCAGAGCTCATGAACACATCGCAAATCCAGCTACCGATAAATCCCGCGCCACCTGTAACCAAAACCCTTTTTCTCTCAAAATCCTCCCTTTTCAAGTCACCCTTTATTCTCTCAACATCCTCAAAAATTATTTGGTCAATCACGTCTCGCTTCTCCTACAAAAGTGCTGATAAGACAAGGACAAGGCTTCCCAATACGTTTCCGGGCTACCAATATCCAACCTAGCCTCGCTAGGATTCAGCTGAACAGCACAAACATTCAAGCCCCTATCAACAAGCCTTTGAATTGCATCCGTAAGCTGAACCTCTCCCCCCTTGCCAGGAGCAGTCTTCTCCAACTCCTCAAAAATGACTGGACGAAAAACGTATATGGGCATAATCGCAAGATTGCTCGGCGGCTTCTCCGGCTTCTCAACAGCCAACAAAACCTTGTAAACACCCTTCTCCACCTCCTCAGCCTCAACAACACCATACTGCCTCGGATCCTCCATCTCCTGCACAAGAAAGGCTGCATCAGCCTTAAGGCGATCATATATCTCCATCAACAACTTAAGATGCCCAGCATTTTCCGAAATGATGTAAGTGTCACCTGCATGAACTAAACAATGCTCATTCTGCACAAAGGGCTGAGCCATCAACACAGCATGCCCAAAACCCTTCGGCTCAGGCTGATTCACCCAAATGATTGTGGAAGTCTTAAGCTTCGTGTAAAAGCCATCCAAGTCCAAAGCCTGATCACCCCTCCCCCTATTCTTCAGCATAACCACAGAATTATGGTCAGGCGTAAAATGATCCTCAATACTACGTTTACCCCTACCAACCACAAAACAAAACTCCCTAAACCCAGCGTCATAAAGCTGCTCAAAAACCATCTGCAACAAAGGCTTCACACCCACATCACCATTCACCAACCTAGAAAAAATCGGAAGCATCTCCTTAGGCTGCTCCTTCGTAGCAGGAAACAGGCGAGTCCCCAAACCAGCAGCCGGAACCACAACCTTCCTAATCAAGCACGCCACCAGACTCATGTTTTATCCCAAAAGCAATATATAATTAATGCAAAGAATCGAACAACATTTAAAATGAGGTTAACGACCGTGACTCAACGTATATCTGTCGTTGGAACAGGCTACGTCGGCCTATGCACAGCTGTCGGATTCGCAAGCAAAGGCTACAAAACCATTGCATCAACCCACAACCGAGAAAAAGCAACATCAATAAACCAGGGTGTCCCTCCCTTCTACGAACCCGACCTGCAGGAACCGCTGCAAAACGCTGTAAAGAACGGATACCTCAAATGTGTGCTAAACCGTGAAGAAGCAGTCTTAAACACAAATATCACATTCATCACCGTAGCCACCCCAAGCCAACCAGACGGAAGCATCGACCTACGACACATAAAAAACTCCGCAATCGAAATCGGAAAAGCCCTAAACAAAAAAGACACATACCATTTAGTCGTGGTAAAGAGCACCGTTGTGCCAGGCACCACAGAAAAGGTGGTTAAACCCCTCCTTGAAAAGCATTCAAACAAAAACTGTGGCTCCGACTTTGGCTTATGCATGAACCCAGAATTCTTGCGCGAAGGATCTGCTCTCCACGACACCTTAAACCCCGACCGCATCATCATCGGCGAACACGACAAAAAATCCGGCGATGTCTTAGAAACTCTTTACCGAGACTTCTACAGCGAAGAAATGCCCCCTCTAATCAGAACAAACCTTCCAACAGCTGAACTGATAAAATACGCCAACAACGCATTCCTAGCCACAAAAATAAGCTTCATCAACACTATCGCCAACATTTGCGAAAAGATTAAAGGTGCAGACGTCACAACCATAGCCAAAGCCATAGGCATAGACAAACGAATCAGCCCCCTATTCCTCAACGCCGGACTCGGTTACGGAGGCTCATGCTTCCCAAAAGACGTAAAAGCCCTCATCGCCTTCTCCAAACAACTCGGCTACAAACCAACCCTACTACAAGCAACCCAACAAGTCAACGAAAACCAGGCACAACGGGCAGTTGAAAAAGCGAGGAACCAATTAGGAGAATTAAAAGGCAAAAAAATAGCCATCTTAGGCCTAGCCTTCAAACCAAACACAGACGACATGAGAGAAGCCCGATCCATACCAATCATAAACCAACTCCTAAAAGAAGGCGCAAACATCAACGCCTACGACCCAGCAGCCATCCCCAACGCCAAATTCATCTTCAAAAACAAAATCAGGTACGCATCTTCTCCCGTCGATTGCTTGAAAGATGCTGACTGTTGCATCATTGTAACTGAATGGGAAGAATTCAAAAAACTCAAGCCAGAAGACTTCACCCAAAACATGAGACAACCCATCCTAATTGATGGAAGAAGAATATACAACCCAGAAGAGTTCAGCAAAAAACTCAATTTCGCAGCCATAGGACTTGGACAATAAAATGAGAAGAAGTGAACCATCCCGTTACAAGAACAAAACTTTCGCCGAAGTTGGGGTAGGCTGGTTGAAGAGGGTGATGAAAGAGGATGTTGGCCTAGTGTACATCGCCCTTGGAGGATTGGGTTCAACCTTCTTAGGCGCATTTTTCTGGTTCATACTAGCTTCTATACTTGAGGTAAAGAACTATGGACTAGTAAACTACTACATCGCCCTAGCCTCCATCTTCGCAGGACTAGGAGCCATGGGATTAAACACAACCGTAACGACCTACTTGGCCAAGGGAGAACGAGAAGTATTACATGAAGCGAACTCCCTGACTCTTATCTCAGGCTTAGTTTTAGCCATCATTTTATCAGTCTTCCAGTGGGGTTCGGGTCTTCTCTCAGCAACCATGATCTTCTTCGCAATGACCCTAGCTGAAATGCTTGGCAGAAAAATGTACCGAGAATATGCTTTTCTGTCGATCGGACAAAGACTAGCCCAAATAACCCTATCCATTCTTCTCTTCTTCCAGCTCGGAATTCCCGGAATAATACTCGGATACTTCCTAGGCTTCCTAGCCTTCAGCTACCATTACCTCAAGTCCATCACGAAATTCACCCTCAAAATCAACAACCTAAAAGAGAAGCGAAACTTCACGCTTCACAGCTACGGCTTCAACTTAGTGGGAAACTTCTCAGCTTACCTAGACAAGATTATCATAGGCATCCTATTCGGATACTACGCCTTAGGCCTGTACCAACTAGGCTTCCAATTCCTCATGCTCCTAAGCATAATTCCCGGAAGCCTCTACCAATACCTATTGCCCGAAGAATCAAGCGGCAAAAACAAGAGAGAAATCAAACTAATCAGTCTAATCCTCTCCGTTGCCCTTGCCCTAACAACCCTCACAATAAGCCCATACCTAATAGAAAACATGTTCCCAACATTCATAGACTCCATCCAAATCGTAAGGGTCATGAGCCTAGCCGTCATCCCATCAACAATCGTAGCCATGCTAAACGCCAGCCTCCTCGGAAAAGAAAGAAGCAAGACGGTCTTAACAGCTGGTCTAGTGTACCTAGCTTCGCTAATAGCAGGATTGATAATCATGGGGAAAATTATGGGCATTTTGGGCTTAGCCCTCACCTTAATCATCGCCCAAGCGATACAAGCAGTATACCTAAGCATGAACCAAAGCCCATAAGTAAACCCTCAAATCTGAAAGAATAGGAATGCGCCTTGACCGTAACTCGAACATTCTCTGAAGCCTTTAACAAGTTATTTAACTTCGCAAAAGAGCTATACCACTATCCTGAGAGCCTTCGCCCCTCCATGAAGAAAGAGAAGCTACCCCTAGAATTCTCCATGAAAGGAGTGAGAATACTCCTCTCCCTCACACCCAAGACAACATCCAAACCACCATAAACCACCACCAAAAAGCCAATCATGAAAATCTTATTTAGCCCCTCGTTTCTAATACGTATATAGGTGCCAAACTTGGACGTAACAGTTACTGAAAGTCAACTGAAGTTGGTACTGGATAAATTGGACACGGTCAGGCTTGAACTCTTAAGGCTTAGAGCCATGCTCTTGCCAGAAGAAGAGTTGAGTGAAAAAGAGAAGAAGGAACTTGAGGAGGCACGAAAGGAAATAGCGGAAGGCTCAGGCGTAAATCTTGAAGACCTAATCAAAGAGCTAGGCTGACACCAGTTGTTTCAAGTCATCACCTCTCACAGAGCCAGAAAGTCTATTAAGAAGCTCCGTGACCATTATAAACGAAGGATCATTGAGCTACTCTTAATCTTTCGTGAAAACCCAGTTCCAGCCGAATACTACGACATCAAGAAGCTAAAAGGATACATAGACACCTATAGAGCGAGAATCGGCGACGTCCGAGTAATCTATGAAATTTTATGGGACCTCAAAAGGGTTCACGTGCTACTGATCGAGCGAAGAGAAAGAGCCTATCCTTAAACATAGTCTTATGGTCCACTAGAAAAAACAAAACAACTCGCAGAACAAATCCTCCAACTCTGCTTACAGAGAATAAAGCCAGCCAACTTTGAAGTTGAGCCATTCACTTAGTAGCTAACGGAGGTGAAAGGCACAACATTATAAGATAAGAATAAACCTTGAACGCTTAGTTTTCTCGCTCCCAGCTTGGATTATTTCGTTTCGTGTATTGTTTAGTATTTTCGCGCGCGTATTCACGCTACATATTTTGATTTCATCAAACCTATATGGCTTGAATAAATCAAGATTTAAACATCGGAAATCAACGATGAGATAAAATTGCCAAATGAATCCATGCGCGCTAGACTACTACGCCTCAGCCGTCTATTGCCAAATCTCCCTAGCTTTCTCCTAGTAGCCTTCGGATCAATTATTCTAGCTTGGGTCGGCTACTTAACAGGGTACGATATGACTACGTGGGGCAAGGATATCGGCCTTATATTCTTCGGATCCAGAACAGGCGAGGCTATCAGCCTGGGGATAGGTATAAAAGTAATACACTATTTTCTGATAGGCTTGGGGCTCCTTCTCTCAGGCTTGCTTACCTTTCTTCGAAGACCAAGTAAGGCTATCAAATCATATCTTAGTCGTCTCTTACTGATGCGCACGAAATTACATCTTAGTCGTCTCTTTCGAGCGCAACCGCGAAAGGAAAAAGAGGAAAACGAGCCTCCAGTTCAACCGCCCGCGAAGAAAGGAAAAAGTCCTTCGAACTGTCCTCACCATTTTGGATACTTAGCCAACCGCCCCAAAAATACTCCTACTCCACAAGAATGCCTAATCTGCCCAAAAATATTGGAATGTATGCGCGGTAGAAACTTCTGATATGAGTTTAGCCTAATCTGTTACCAACAATATACGATTAAACCGAAGGTCTCCCACATTCCATGGGTGGGGGGTTATTTTGTTTTAAGTATTGCTTCTATTATTAGGTTTATTGATTTTGCGAGAACCAATTGGATCGCCGAGGTAGACCCTAAGGCCGCCCTGAGATTGGGCCAGGCAGAAAAGAAATAGGCTCTACGCCGCTAGTCCACTTAAGCCTATTATGCTCAAATTTCACTTCCCGCCCCGTCCCCACATTTATCATCCTTACAATTTGAGCTTCACATCGATGGACGGTATCGCCTGGAAGTTTGAGCTTAGTAATCAGCGGCTTATTAGTAACCCTGATTTTAAGGAGCTTGGCGTTGTAACCGGCCAAACCCTTAGTTTCCGGACCGATGAATAGGGAGATGCGCGGTTTCCTTAACCAAAGCAGAAAGAAGGGAAATACGATCGCAAGCGCAAGTGAAATATACGATATCTCCATAACCTCAGTCTCCCATGTCTAGAACCGCCGCGCACTCAGAAGATATTTTCTCCATCGACATCCAATATTTTCTTGGCTGTCGTATAAACGAGCCATAGTTTGACACCATACCTCCCTCTGATTTTCTTTGATAGGCAGTCTTTGCCCCAGCTTTCTGGCACAGCTATAACAATCTCAGAGCCTGGGTAGTGAGCCTTAACTGCCAATACTTGCCCAAGAGCGTTTATTGTATGATAGAAGCGATTACGCCGAGGCCCACCTTTACACTCCACAACTATAACTTCGTTCTTTGACTTTCTCGCATAGATATCTGGATATCGCCTATATCCTCCTTCTCCTATTGGAAGCGGGTATTCCCCTCTGCTTACAAATTCGTAGCTGAGATCTTGGAGGCGTTGTTTTACTATCCTTTTAACATTCGATTCCTTATCGTAGTATGCCTGTAAATGCTCACTCATGGGTATTCCTTCTTTTCTTGCGCGCGTTCGGGCCATTCATCCTTATCTCTTTGGAACCAGTCTATCGGAATTTCTCCCATTTTCCATGCTTCTATGGGTATGGAACTGAAAATCTCTCTTAGAATTTCTTTTTTTGTCTCTGGAAATTCTTCAACGTAATATTTCACCATCTTAAGAAAAACCTCGGTTACTGTAAGAATGCTCCTTACTTCTTTTTCGCTTATCGTTAGAGGAGTTTCAACTTCTTCTTTCTCCACGTTCACATCAACATAGATTGCCTTCTGTCTCATCTTTTCCGTCGAAACTACAATATCTTCCCACTCTTCATAAGCTTCAATAATATCTTCGTCTGATGGTTCAAACCTTCTCTCTGTCAGTTCTTGTAGATTGTGCTTACTTATCCACATGGCTGTAAAAAGTAGCCCTAGCATGACTTCATTCTTAACCAAATGATCCCGAAAGATGTCTCGAACAACTTTGTTTTCTATTGGCCACATCTTTTCTGAGGTAAACCAACATACATAGGCCTTCGCAATTTCTTCACAAGAAAATCTAAGAAGGGCGCTAGCATGTCCAAAACTCAAATTCTCAATTAGTAGTTTGGCATCTTTTATCCATTGTTCCGCATTCTTCAAACTCAATTCGGTAGCTCGACTGAATAGACTAATCTTTTTAGACAACATTTGTCCTCCTCAACTATAGCTCTATGCCTTTTCCTTTTAATTCCCTCCCCAGTCATAGAACGTTACTATTGAGGTATGCATGAAAATGCGCGCGCATCTCTAAATTGGTTTTCTTTTCGTTAATACGTGTTAACGAACCTCTTGAGCGACGTATTTTTGATTGTCTTTAAGGAAAACCAGTCACCAACGTGAGAAAAGGGGCTTACTTAAAAAGAGGGTGTTGTTGGCGAACTTTACTTATGTAGCGCTTCCGTGAAGGAAAACTATGGTTCCATTGCATAACATTAAGGTTCGAGGGATGGGTAGTCAAGAAAGGAAGCCCTTGAAATTGTTCCTTTTCGTTCCTCTGCTCCAAGCTTCTCCACATAAACTATAGGCACCTTGTTCTCGTCTCCGAACATTTCGTGAAGTGTTCTGATGAAGCCGTTTCTAAGAAAACGTGTTTTCCTATACGGGTAGTCCCTAACAAAGAAGAGAATGATTCCCTTTTCAACTTCGTTCTTTGGATCCTTCAGCTTCAGCAAGTCCCAGTAGACATGCCACTGAAAGTTTTTGTGATGCTCGTTGAGGCTAAGTTCAACCGCCGCCAGTGTTCTCTGTTCTCCTTCACCTCTTGGGGCATGAAACTGCCTCTGTTCTGTCAGCACAGGATCCCAAACGGAGATATCAAAGTGTCCGCGGTCTCCACGTTCTTCAATTGTGGATTCAGCGTCTCGACGTCTTCTATACCTGTCCTTTGTAGGGTATTCCTTGTGCAGAAGAACTGATTCTACAAGTCTGCCGTTCACTTTGCATCGGCAAGCTTGGTTTAGGCCTAAGTTGCAGAGGGTGCGATAAAGAAAACAATGAAGATCGCTTTCAGTGTAGAACGCATAGGGTCTTGCCAAAAAAGCATTTGCTAACTCTACAATTCCAGTTTCTAGAATTCGAAAAATCAATCCTTTATTCATGGCATCACCTTGACGTTCAATAGATCGTATGTTCGTGTAAATAATCTTTCAAACTCTTCATTCTGAACTCATTGAACCCGGTTTTCCACGTCGACTGCCCCATAATTATCGTCACCAAGATCGTTGACCGCTGTTTCGATAGTCCAAAATTCCGCCTAGCTAGATCTTCGGGTGTGTTAATTTGGATTAAACGACTTCCAAGGGATCCCTTGGGCAAATCGTTGAGAAAAGCATGAGAATTAGCATATTCCCCGATTGCCTTCAACTGAGCAGGAATGGATAATCCTTTTTCAGCTTGCTCCTTAGTTGAAACTCTGGTATAAGCTAAGGCATTTTTCATAGAATCTTGGCTACTTGAAAGGCTTGCATTTTTATTAATTTCTAGACTGCCAGCTCTTGAAAACGTCTCGAAATTTTTTGTTTTACTTTACGCAACACCATCTGAGTTCTTCAATAGGTTCTGCGGCTGTAATTTTCTCTACAAGATCCACTACAGCCTGCTTAGCCTGATCCACACTTCTCCACCAACCTTCAAAGACGTATTCATTCAACCAATGATTCAAGTCGGCTACACCGACTACTGCCCCTCTACTCGTCAACTCCTTCCAACAAAACCTCCAAAGTAGCTCTTGGTCAGTCCTTGATAAACACCTCCTTTTCTTCCACTCTTCTTCGGTAACTAAACGCCACACAACAACATATTGGGGTTCAGACCTCTCACATCTAACATCGAAAGCCCAATCCTTATCTTGAAATTGATGCCCTTCTAATGTGTGACAATGAGGGCAAACAAACTGGTCTTTCTTGTCATTCAAGCTGATACACTTCTTGGCTGAAGCTTTTCAACTTATTGCTTTTTAGAAATTTTAGTTCTTTTTTCAAGTTCTGTTTTAGTTGTCCTAAATCTGTTTCTAATTTTTCAATTCTCTCTTTAAGCCCTTTATCTCTCATAAAACCATTAGGTGCATTAAATATCACCGCTGCTTGACGATTATGTGCAAAAATCATTTCATATGTATCCTCTAGAAGAGTTAAAGTGTGTCTGGATAAGATGGCTAATTCACCTGACATTCGTATGTTTTGATATCCCAAAGTGTAGAGAGGCGATAGCTCAAAGATGGTCCATTCAGGTCCCTTATATGTTTCTTTGGTTTTCTTAACTACAGAATGGTTTAGTTTGACCTCTTCGAATAATGCTTTAAACAAGCGTTCTCTCACTTCCCTCTCGTGAAAGCGTCGCTCTATCAAAATGCCTAAAATGACACCTAAAAGAGACAGTATGCCCGAGATTATTAAATTCAAACTAGACTCTGGGAACATCCTTACCTCCACCTTCGTTAATCTTGCTCTGTGCCCTTAAACTCTAATCTTTTTCCTTTAATTTTCTAGGCATTTTATCCCTTCCTAATTCTTATCAGTTCTTTTGATTCTGTATTATCTTTCCACATTTCTTACACTTAGAAACTTCTAATGGTTCATACATAGGAATTAGAACCTTGACTATTGGCTCTGGACTATACTGTTCAACGAAAATCTTGTTTACCAATACCCTCTTTTTGTAGAACTGACGTGACTTCTGGAAAACCAATAGTTTCTATTTTATATCGAGTGATGCCTCTCCTCAATTTGGGAAGATTTAGGATTCTTTTTACTTCATCAGAATAATCCTCTAAGTCATAGTTATAAACAAGATAAACTTTGTTCAATTGAGTGCCTTCCTTTGACAGAGTTTGAACATGGGTCATTAGGCGATTCAGGTCTTGTTGCAGTTGACCTTCAAAGGAACGTTCATCTTTAGGAATGAAATGCATCTTACACTCAAAAAGAATCTTTCCACTCTTTGTTTCACAAGTGAAATCATTCTCAAATTTGTTATGTACAGAAAAATCCCATTTAATCTTCTTTTGATCAAAAAGCCACCCTAATGCAACTGCAAGAAGACCATCTTTAAACAAAATGCATTCTTTTAATGTACTAACAATGTTGAACATTGAACTAACTAACATTTGTTTTTTGCATTTCAAGCATTTCATTTTAAGGTGACCAGGGTCAATTCTGGAAGTTGTAGCAAAGACTTGAGGAGTATCTAAACAATGTTCACACCAGAACAACGTCTGAGAATTGGAAATCACTTTGAGAACATAAAGTTCATTGATTATATCCGTATAATCGTCAAAATCTATGCCAGTAATTTCAAGTATTTCGTTCAAGTGAGGAATACCCATCAATGGTAAGGTGCTTGCGATTCCAGAGGTTGAGGAGAGAGCTTCTATAAGCTTTACAGGGTCGAAAGTTTTCATAAATCTCATAAAACTGGTTTTCACAATAGAATCTAACTCTGGGATATTTTCAATCTCCTCCTGTTTTAAAACATCAAAATTGATTTTTGTGTAGTCTCCCAGAGTTTCTTTCATCTTTCTAAAAGAGAATACCTCGTCCAGAACTAGCTTTTTGATACCGTCATTTTCACGAATAACTTTAATTGCACCGTAAGCAATGAGGTCTTTGATTCCATTCAGTAATTTTTCAAAACCTAGTTTGTTCCAAGCTTGTTGTCTCTTTATCTCTTCTAGCTGTGTAGTGATATCCAGTATGCTTCTCTCCCTTTCTTCTCGTACATTTGACCAAAAAAGGTAGGGGACAATGACTTTGTCCTCACAAGGGAAAAGTTGCTTTCTGTGAAGAAAGAAGAGTCTTGCTTGAGTCGAATTCTCTCCCCAAAGGTTTGTAAAGAACAGAGTCAATTCGTTGCTTTTGTTAACTTCTTCTAGCAATCTCTTTAAATTTTCAACCATTAAGATCCCAGGACACAAAATAATTGGAGAGGAACATTAATAGGTTTGCGACTCTCAAAAGTTTACTCCATAAAAAAGAAAGACGTTCCAAAAGTTTGATAAGTATTCACAAACTAATAAATAAAATCGGTTGGAAACAATACTAGTGGGAAGGAAAAATATATGAAAATCAGAAGTGATTTCGTTACTAACAGTAGTTCAGTTAGCTACGTTCTGACAATGAAAGAAGATATGGTCAGGGTCTTCCGACAACTTATAGACTATGATCCAGAAAAGCGAGTAGTATTTGACGCCCTAGAGAAATTCATTCGTAAAGGAGAAGTTGTTGATCTTTGTGGAGAAAAAGTATACTGCCGAAAAGTGAGCTTTAGAGCTGACAACGACGCTAACTACCGCGAATATGGGAAAAAACCCCTTGACTATGAAAAAATGTCGGATGAAGAGTTGTGGTCTTACATCTATGGAGATTACATTCTAAGAGGCGAAATCTCCAAATTATTTGCATTTGGTGCTACACAGGTTGAAACGTTTTAGGTAGAGCGGGATGGCTAGTATCAGAACAGTCCGCAGACACGGTGACAAATATAATTTTGTGGGAGATACGGCAACCGGACTTACGTTCCGATGGGGACGAACATTAAAAGAAGACCCTGATATGGCCCCCTGGCCCGAGCTGGCAGACATTTCTATCTCGAATCGATGCTCTAAAGGGTGTTCGTTTTGTTACAGGGATAGCGCCCCCAATGGAAACTTAATGACGCTTAACGAGTACCGATTCGTCTTGGATCAGCTTACTTCCCCTACTTGGGGAACTGTATTTCAAGTCGCCATAGGAGGCGGGGAGCCCACCGAGCATCCCCAACTCATCGAAATACTCAAAGAGACGAGATGTCGCGGTGTTGTGCCTAACTTAACAACCAATGGCGAGGCGCTTTCTGACGAACATATTTACGCGTTCAAGGAGCTTTGTGGAGCTGTAGCCGTTTCCGTTGCTTCAATTAAACCAAGCAAAATTAAACGGCTAATATCACGGCTGATTAAAGCGGACGTTCGAACCAATATACATTTTCTCATGTCCCGTAAATCACTGCCAACAGCTATTGATCTTCTTAAAGGACAATGGGACCAGTTATTTCAAGGTTTAAACGCTGTCATTTTCCTTACTTACAAAGCGATGGGTCGCGCAAACTATGTTGACTCTCTTAGCTTTAACAACGATCTACGAACATTCCTTTCTCTGATTAATCACCCATCAACAAAACTCAGATTTGGTTTTGATGCATGCTTTGTGCCTCTGCTTCTCCGATATACGAATGCCGACACTCGCTTCATAGACTCATGTGAATGTGGATTCTTTTCTGTTTATATAGATGACCAATTGAATGTTAAGCCATGTTCCTTCTCTCTGGGTGACGAATTCTCATTCAACCTGTCTGATTATGACTTTGGTACAATCTGGCAGACAAAGTTTGAACCCTACAGAGAGTTAGTTAGGAACCTATGTCACACTCGATGCGATTCTAATGGATTATGTAGAGGCGGCTGCCCTTATCATGAGTCTGTGAATCTTTGCCGAGTTGGCCGATAGAAATTCTATCGTAATCCTTTGAGTCTTTTACTTGAATATTATAATCGATCGCTGTGTCGGGGGTTGGTGGTTCTAGGCCACTCCAAAACTTCAGGAAAGTAACGATGAAAATCAGTGTGCTCCAGAAAGCCCATAGACGTCCAATTTCGTCTACAATTTCTTTGAGCATTTTTCCTTTAGACCAACACTGTTATTGTGATTTAAACCTTTCCTTGCTACGTTGAGACTGCTTTAGGTTTGAAGGGAAAAGTGTACGTTAATTTTTGTTAACGAACATGCCGCCTCTAACAGTTAATGCAACGCTCCGATTCAAGGCTGGAAAAGGAGATTCTTAAGGAGCTAGAGAAATGTTTGATAAAGCATAAATTTGGATTGCGTTAAGTGGTTAATTGAGAAAGGACGAGAATATGAAGCGAAAAGCAGTTTCTGGAATAATGCTGACGCTACTCGTAATAAGCATGTTAACATTGGCGTTTAACATTCAACCAGTTGAAGCAAGTGGAACGATTTATATCAAGGCTGACGGTTCAGTTGACCCTCCCTATGCGCCCATTCAACGTAGCGGAAACTTCTACACCTTCACAGGCAACATTGATGACTCCATCACGATCCTAAGAAACAACGCTGTAGTTGATGGAGCTGGTTATACCGTTGATATCAAAACGGAGGGCGGAATTAGCTTGGGTGGGAGCAATATCACATTCAAAAACACTAGAATCACAAGTTCTGCGTACTATACTCCCGCCATCTCAGTAGGCTCTGGTAACACGGTATCCGACAACACAATAACATACGCTGCGTACGGCATCTCTCTAAGCAGTTCTGGTAGCACGGTATCTGGCAACACGATAACATACGCTAAATACGACGGCATCCTTCTTAGCGGCTCTCACAACACGGTATCCTACAACACCATAACCGCTGGCGAAAAAGGCATCCATCTAAATGGCGCAGATTATAATGATGTGTTCGGTAACGTCATAAGAAATAGTGACGATGGCATATTCTTGCGCGGTAGTTCCGACTATAATATGTTTTCTGGTAATGAAATAGTGAACAACAAGCTTTCTGGGATTTGTCTGAGCGGCTCATCTAACAATACAATCACTGGCAACAACATAACCAATAGTAACTATGGCATCGAATTATATTACACGTCGAACAACAACGCCATTTTTGGCAATGTCATAAGAAACAATGAACGAGGCGTCGATATGAGTTTCTATCAGGGGTCGCCGACCAACAATGCGATATATCTCAACAACATCACAAACAACAATTACGGGGTTCATCTGGAGAGTTCAGATTACAACAAGTTTTATCATAACAATTTTGTTGGAAACACAAAACAAGTTTACCTCTACGATTCTATTGACTATTGGGATGATGACTATCCTTCTGGCGGCAACTATTGGAGCGACTACACTGGGGTAGATTTGAAGAGTGGACCCAATCAAGACCTAAGTGGAAGCGACGGGATAGGCGACACGCCATATGTGATTGAAGGCTATATTAAAGACAGATATCCACTTATGAATCCTTGGACTCCACCCCCTCCAGACTTTTCAATCACAGCTTCTCCAACTTCATTAACCATTCTACAAGGCAGCTCAGGCACATCGGCAATTACAATAACATCCATAGGAAGCTTCAACCAACTCGTTCAACTGACCGTGTCTGGAGCACCATCAGGAGTCACAACAACCCTCAACCCTGAAAAGGTTACTCCTCCACCAGACGGCTCAAAAACCTCCACTTTAACAGTCTCAGTTGGCACCACAGCCACGCTTGGAAGCTACACCTTAACCGTGACAGGAACCAGTGGCACTCTAACCCACAGCGTAGATGTCTCCTTGGAAATCACGATAACTGTTGAGCCATTAGAAAAGACCATAGAGGTTATGTGGGCAGGGATGACTGTTTTCTATAACCGGGTAGACGAGGGCAACGGAGAAGATGTTTACGTTGTATCAAAAATTTCTGCTTGGAGCATGGGAATGGTGATGGGTATAACTGAGTTCTCAATCACAAGGGGAGACGCTACGTTATGGCGGGACAGATGGATATTACCCGGGCTACGTACAAAGGATTATGTTTTTGAAGGTTTTGAGGTTCGTGCTTCTGATAGGATGAATGTAGTGACCAGGGGGCTTACTCCTGGTCTACCCACAGGATTTAGTGTGCCTTCTCCAAATGTTGACACGGCGTGGACAACCTTTAGACCGGACGCTCCTATAGAAACTTCCACTCTATTCACGCCATTAATCAACTGGATTGTTGGAAAATTGTTCAGTCCTGGTGAGTTAAGGGTCTACGATTCACAAGGAAGAGTTACAGGTTTAGTAAATGGAGAGGTGAAAGAAGAAATCCCAAATTCAGGATATTTCAACAACACTATCATGATACTTTCTCCAAGCGGTTCGTATCGTTATGAAGTAGCGGGTACAGAAGATGGGTCCTATGGACTCGTGGTAGCTTCCGCTGAGGATGAAGAAGTCACCACCTTTGTTGCTACTGATATACCTATATCAACCAATGCAATCCATCAATACACTATTGACTGGGTTGCTCTTTCTCAGGGTGAAGAAGGGGTCACCGTTAAGGTGGATTCTGATGGCGATGGCGTGTTTGAGCTGACATTTACTACGGACAGTGAGCTTACTCAAGATGAGTTCATACTGCAAGTTCCCTCTGCAGAAGCCTTTCCCATGTGGATTGTAGGCGCAGCAGTCGCAGCAATAGCTATAGCCACCGTAGCGATAGCAGTTTTCTGGAGAAGACGAAAACAACATCCTACAAAAGGATAAGCAAAACTAAACTCCATTCCCCCTCTTTTTCCAAAACAGGTAAACTTTTGTTTGTGGGAGGAAGCTGCGGATGCGGAGCATTTTAGCAGGAAAAGCCTTTGGGACCGTTGCTAACGTTCGTTAAAATTCATTAACGGAAACGAAGTTCATTTTGGTCGAAGTTCGTAGCAAGAGGAGAAAGTTGACTGTAGCGCGCGCACATATGTGCAAGTGACCATACTAAAATTATCGAAGAAAACGTCAGCATATCGCGCAGTTAATCAACTAGTCCACTTCTATAAAGGTAATTGTTATCTTAGGAGCCTAAATCCAACGAATCAATAATCTTTTCATGGTCAGCATATTCCCTGTGAGTCATAAACCACCTGAGAGATTTTCTCACAACTTCTTCTAAATCTTGAAGCTGCGTTTCACTCAAGCCAACTTCTACTCCATGCACGATTTTGCTTCTAATACTATACCAATCTTTTACCTTCTTCCTGAATTGCTTTCTATCATCTAAAGAGGCAGCCACTAAAGCCCGTGAGACTCGAGTGGCAAGTCTGTGCGTTACTTCAGTTATCTCAGAAGCCCTAGAAAACAAGGACTCTAACGAAACGAATAAGTCCACCCAACTATCTTCTAGCGTCTCCCGCTCATACGCCAAGTTAAACCTTCGCACAGAAATAGCCAGATATCCGACTTCCCTTGCCCGGTCGAGAAGTCTGAAAATTTCTTTTAGCTCCTCTTCTTCTGAGGTAAGAGTGAAAAAGGCGGCTCCCGGTTTTCCTACAAACTTTGTTCCCTCAAAGGCTTCAATAATCTTCCATGGACGGAACGGAAGTGCATAAGCAAGATATATCCTTGTGAGACCGACTCTTTCCTTCTTCAACAATCTTAACGATGTTACGGTCCTTACAATATGTTCTTGCCGTTCTTCGTTCATAGGTACACATAAGACATACTCGGGATATGATTCGAGTTCGTATCCATGTCGCTTCTCCGCTTCTACCAAACTATGGAACTCTTTTTGCATAATTCTTCTTATCACTAGTTGATTTTCGAATTCAATGGTTTTTGATGAAGTGAAGTTCTGGAGTGGGCAAACGAAAAAATCAAAAACCAATTCGTCATAGAGATAATTTTCATATCTCAGGTATTCTCGAAGGAAAATATCATCGAAATGACGCGCAAATGCTTGTGGTTTTGCAAATAGGGCACGTGCACGAATGTGTTCTCTCTCCTTAAACAGTTTTTCTAAGAACAGAGCTAACTCATCCTGATAACCTTCCTCTGTGGAAGCATGAGGTGGGTCCCGGCAGATGTCTTCGTCAAGAAGAGCTTTCAAGCATTTTTGCGAAACTACAAGGCAGCGACTGAGCTTCTTTTCTTCTAATTCAGGTCTCTTTTCCAGTATTCTTGCAATAAGCTCAGGATTTCCCTGAATAAGCACTTTAGCACGATCATACCAAGAGCCATAGTCCTGAAAGAACGGTTTGTCTAGGGCATTCAAGAATGATTCAGTGAGGTCTTTAAGAAGCTTAAACAACTTCGGATTTCGAATTCTTTGCTTTGGTTCAGCATTTTTTTGCATTACTCGTCCTTCCGTTTATAGCTTATTATAGCACCATCTGAGGTAAAGAAGGCTCCAGGGGGCACGCTAACCTCTTCCGTGAACTCATACACATCTGGAGCCATTATTTCAATTCTTTTTCCTGAGGGAAGTGCAAACATTTCTTCTCTCTCCATTGCTTTTTGGAATTCGTCGTTGACTTTTTCGAGGTATTCAGGAGGGAAACAAGGATTTATTCTACGACATTTTGGACAAAGATAAGAAAGACCTATTAGTTGTGTAACGCTTTCTGCTTGAAATCCAGACGGGAAAACTGAATTGCAATTTTGGCATCGCACGTAAAGTCTTTTCAAGGTAATCATACAGGTTTAACGACGCCGCATAGAAAAGATTTCTGCGTGTACATGAGTATTGTTTGTGGAAACCTCGACCCGGTAATATGCGCGCGCGTCCTCCGGTCAGGTTGACAGTGAACTGGCAAACAATAGACAGTTCGACCAGTTTATCAACTGGGCCGGTTTAAATTTTGAGCAGAACGTTGCCGTTAATCCCTCTTAACGGACACATTTGTTGTGTCTGATGAGAGTAGCGCCATATCGAGAAGTAGACCTCAGGAACTTTCAAAGCTTCATCATTGATTCTATGCTAAAGAGGGTTGAGAAGGCCGCGGTTAGAGAAGCGTAGAGGTAGAGAAATGTTTGATAAAGCATAAATTTGGGTTGCGGCTAAAAAGCGTTTAATTGAGAAAAGAAGTGGAAGGAGATTGGAGAATAAAGCAGTTTCTGGAATAATGCTGACATTGTTGCTGACAAGCATGTTAACGTTGGCGTTTAACGTTCAACCAGCCAAAGCATGGACTGGAACTGTCTATATTAGGGCTGATGGAAGCATAGACCCGCCAGACGCACCTATCATAACATTTGATAACATAACATATACATTGACTGACAACATCACGAGCACTGCCCTTGGTATTGTTCTGGAGAGAAACAACATCGTAATTGATGGGGCAGGCTACACCGTTCAAGGGACAGGAAGCGGAACAGGAGTACGTCTGGAGGGAATACGCAACGTGACAATCAAAAACACAAACATCAAATACTTCTATTATGGCATTCGGCTCTCTCTAAATCTTGCTTATTATTCTCCTTGTAGATACAACAACATATCTGGAAACAACATAACAAACAACGAGGTTGGCATCTGGCTCTCTGACACCAGAAACAGCAACATATCTGGAAACAACATAACAAACAACCAGTATGGCATCAGGCTCAGCTATATTTGGTATCCTTCTCGCGTCAACATTATCTCAAGAAACAACATAACAAACAACGGTTATGGCGTCTATGACTATGGGGGCTCCGACAACAGGTTTTATCATAACAACTTCATAGACAACACCCAACAGATCAGAAGCAGTGGCTATGCCAACGTGTGGGATGATGGTTATCCAAGTGGCGGCAACTACTGGAGCGACTATACTGACGTAGACCTCTACAGTGGACTATATCAGAATGAAACTGGTAGCGATGGCATTTGGGACCATCCATACGTAATAGATTACTATAATCAAGATCGCTACCCTCTCGTAAATCCTTGGACTCCAACTCCACTTCCGAACTTTTCAATCACGGCTTCTCCGACCTCATTAACCATTCAACAAGGCAGTTCAGACACATCAGTAATCACAATAACGTCCATAAACGGCTTCAACCAACCCGTTCAACTAACCGTGTATAGAGCACCATCAGGTGTTACAACAACTCTCAATCCTGAACAGGTTACCCCTCCACCAGACGGCTCAACCACCTCTACTTTAACAGTTTCAGTTAGCACAACAGCCACGCCTGGAAGCTACACCTTAACCGTGGTCGGAACTAACGGCACAATAACCCACAGCGTAGACATCACATTAGAAATCACAGCTCCGCTAAACCAGCCACCTGATCCACCTACTTTCCTTTTTCAATACGAGTTGGATGGACCCGAAATACCAGTGGGAGGCACAATAAGCGGAGACGCTGTGAGTCTCATAGGTGGGGTGAGTGACCCTGATGGTGATCGAGTCAAGCTACAAGTAGAGCTTAGGCGACTGGACGAATATGACGGAAGCTTTATCGGAGTCCCTACTCACGAAAGTGAGTTCGTTGATAGTGGCTACGGAGTCATTATAAACGTTAGTGGTTTAATTCTTGGCAGTTACCACTGGCAAGCAAGAACTATGGATACGGCAGGGGCAACAAGCGAGTGGGTAAGTTTTCCAGAGCCCGTCTATCCACCTAATCCCGAATCTGCAGCTGATTTTACAATTGGGCTAATATTTAACCCACCCTATGAATTTGGTGCGTCTGGTGGGCTTGAATCATCTTTCTTAGCGGGAGAGGCGTCTTATGATTCAACGGTTCAAACGTCGGTGGGAGAGGGGATTACCAGAGTCAACGCTTGGGTACCCGCCGCAGGATCCGCTGAAGCTCTTGCATGGTTTACTTTGGAAGAACTTTGGGGAAGTGATCTATCTGGTACCGCTAACATAGCCGCGACTTTTAACATCACTGGTTACATTGAAACGGTAATTGCTACGTTTGAACCATTTCTTCCTGCTCAAACCTTTTTGGGTATCACTCTTAAAGCTAACTTTTGGGTTTATGACCATACTACTGGCCAAGAAGTGTTTCGCAAAGAGAGGATCATTTTTGAGGATAACATAGACTGGCAGGACATTATTCCTATACCACCCTCGGAAACCAAGCAAGTTTCCTACAAAGATACCCAATTTATTTTACAGGAACTATTAGCCCTACAAAAGGGACACACGTATTCATGGCACTTTGAAACGAGAATATATACGATGGTTGTAGTAGCTGGCGTCGCTTTTGCTGGAGCGAGAGGCTCTATGACGACGGAGCTTATTGATGTGCGTATAGACGCTCCAGTGCTAAGACCAGAACCTGAGCCAATTCTTGCCGTCGAAAACGTTATGTATGTAGCCGTAGGCTCGCCCGTCGATATATTAGTTATAGATCCAGAAGGCAGACGTATTGGTTTTGACTTTGCCTCCATGCAGGAAGTTAACGAGATACCTGAAGCATGGTATAGTGGTTATGGAACACATCCACAATTCATAAGAATCCAAAATCCTATCGAGGGCAACTATGAAGTCTTACTTTCTGGCACAGACACAGATACTTATAGTTTGACAACACTAACGCGTTTGAAAAACGAGACGGTTCGTTTTATGGCTATTGACATTCCAACATCAGCTAATGCAGTTCATCAATATACTATTAATTGGACTGCTCTTTCTCGGGGTGAAGAAGGCGTTACCGTCAAAGTGGATTCTCAAGGTGATGGCGTGTTTGAGCTGACATTTACTGCAGGCAACGAGCTTACTCAAGGCGAGTTCGTATTTCCAAAGACTGCAATATTTAGGTATAACGCTGTTTGGGAAGGCGTCAACTATCCTGTGGTCGTGTCCAGTGGCAACTCTACACTAGTGAGTTTCATTTTCAACCAGTTGTTAATGCAAATAAGCTTTGAAGTTTCTGGCGAAACAGGCATGGTGGGCTACTGCAACGTCACCATTCCAAAAACTCTCCTTAAGGGCGAACCATGGGCAGTTAAGATCAACGGAGTAGATTGGAGTTTCACATCATCCGATAACGCAACTCACAGCTTCATATACTTCACCTACACGCACGCAAGTACGCTTCAAGTTGTAATCCAAGGAACGTGGGTAATACCAGAATTTCCATCAGCCATACTCTTGTCACTGTTCATGATTCTGTCTATGCTTGCCGTAGTCTTAGCAAAGAAAAGATCCGCCAGAAAACCGAAGACCTAACTCCAAAAACCCTATTCTAATTTATCCCTTTTTCCAATAGGTAGGCTTTTGCTTGTGTTAGGAAGCTGAGGATGCTGAGCATTTTAGCCAGCTGGAAGGAAAAGCTTTGTGAACCGTTGCTAACGTTCGTTAATAAGCCTTAACGGACACCTATCGTATACAATAGAAAAGCAGTTGAGCTACGAACCCCACATCTTAACAGATTTAGGCTTCGCATACATCTTATGGAACACGAGAGACGATGGACGGGTTGAGTTGGGTCAGAGTCCGAGTCGAAACAAAGCCGAATTGATAAAAGATAATTTTTCCAAACAACTCAATGTCTGAGCGGAAAGCTGGTTTCTGCGTTTCTGGATAAAGGTGAGATAAGCGATGGAGGTAAATATAGATTCAATCCGGCCAAGCCCGTACCAGCCTAGGCTAATCTTCGATCAGGAGGACCTAAAGCAGGAAATAAAGAAAGATGGACTTCTTAGCGATCTAGTGGTTCGTAAGCGGGGCGAGTTTTACGAGTTAATTGATGGCGAAAGAAGGTGGAGAGTCCTCAAGGAACTTGGGTGGGAAACCGTATCCGTCCGGGTAGTCGATGCAGACGACGCAATGGCAAGGCTGTCAGTTTACAAGTTGAACAAGATCCGAGAAAACTATACGGTTGAAGAGGAGGCGAGGTACTTCAAGAAGCTTGCAGATGAAGGCATGACGCCGTTGGAGATAAGCAAACAGCTGAATGTTGATCTTCACTGGGTTTCAGCGCATCTTAATGTATTCAAGTTTCCTGAAGCCATTCAGAAAGCTGTATGGGCCAAACAGATCAGCATGTCACACATAGTAGCACTGGAAAGTGTGATAGGCAGAAACATCAAAGAAGCAGTGCTTACCGTGAATGAAATCCTTGAGAGGAAACTTACCGTAGCTGAAACTCGAAAAATTACTGAAAAGCGTGCACGGGAGCTTAAGGTAAGAGTTGATGAAATGCGCGTTAAGGCAGCTGAGAAGGTGTTGCCTGCGATCGCGCCAAAGGTTCCTAGGTTGGAGACGCCAGAAGAGTTCGAGAAGGCTGCTGAGGTTTTGAAAGAAAAAGCAAAAGAGATGCGTGAGGGAGCCATAACCCCTGAAGAGATTAAGGAGATGGCTGGGCGGCTTGAAGAAACAGTTGAGGAAGGCATCGAAGAGGTATCAATGCAGGCTATAAAGAGTTTGCGAGAGAGAATTGAAGCGTTAGAAAAAGAGAAAGAAAGCCTCCTGGAAAAGAAGGGCTTTCTCACAGAAGCGTTAAGCTTCAATTGCCCCCACTGTAACCACCCCTGCGTTATCTACCGTGAAGGCAACAGCTACTGGGTAGAGTAGCACGCTATGATCGCACATAACTTGAACGCACTTAAAAACACTGGGAAGAAGTTTATAGAACTGCTAAGAAACTTGCGGAAAAAAATCGAAGAGTTAGAGAAGGAAAAAGCAGGTCTTTTAGCAGAGATAGAGAGCCTCAAGGAAAAGGGTGAAGTGAAGGCTCGCGAGTTAGAAAATGAAGTAACCGTGCTTAGGAAAGAAGTGAAAGCACTTGAAACGCTTTTGAATATCAAGGAAAAGAACGCGAAACAAAAAGTCCAAAACGAGAATTCTTCTTAATGCGCTTTGTGGGTATGCCTTAGAGGAATCACCTTGCGTAACCGTAGCTTCGAAAAACTTCTGTTAGAAGCAGTAGATGAAGGTCTGTCTTCGCTGGGTGATTCTTCGAAGCGGGTGATCTATTTCCATCTGGAAAACACTTTCAAGATTAACAGGCAGGACATTCCTTACAAAATTGAAGAGTTTGCCGAGGCAATTGAAAAAATCTTTGGGCTCGGAGCTAAATTTATTGAGATTTCGATAATGAAGTGCCTATATGAAAAGATTGGATCGGTTTTTGAATATCCAGAGCATAAGGATCTGGTGTTCACTGAATACGTGGCATCTGTCAAGCAGAGTTTTCTGAAGGAAAAAAACAAGAGGGGACTCAGTACAAAGAAAAGAAAGTCAAAGCTTCGACGCGGGCGCAGCGACAAAGCCGCCAATTAAAAATGAATTCAGAATCTGACTTTAAAATATAGAAAATCAATAGTTCAGATTCATACATGTTAAATGTTGCAGTTGTAGAAAGGATTTTTCAGCAAACCCAAATCGCTGGAGTTAATGTAGAATGCGGGAAAAATACGAATGCCTCATTGAGGTGAAAATCGTTTATGCCTCAGAACGCTGGCAAGGAGTAGTGAGTAGTAAAATGATGCAAGCGATAGCGAAACTTAGGGCAGCCGTGGAAGAACTTGGAGGCAGGGTTCATGTCAGATACTGACGCGGACATCATCCCAATGATGTCTTCTAATTTCTCAAGTTGGATGGTATGTACTTTTTCATTCAACAGTTTCGCTTCCATCCGCTTTGTCTATGCGTCTTTCTTCGTCTTCCTCAACGTAACTTCTAGAATGCCGTTTCTGTAGTTGGATTCAATGCCATCCTTTTTCACCGTATTTGGAAGCTCCACTTTTTTGTAGTATTTTCTCGTTGGAGTGTCGGTGCTTATTATTAGAGTGTCATCCTTTATGTCTAACTTTATTTCATTCTCTTCGACGCCCGGCAGCTCAGCCATCACTTTTATGTGATCTCTTTCTTCGAAGATGTCAACGATTGGTTCCCTTTCCTCTATTGAAACAGTGGTCAGAGGCATCGATGTACGCATAGGTGAAATTTCTTTCTTAGGCTTACTTATCTTCAGGCTGCCCGTTGGCTTTGTCGCGTAGGATCCTCTTATCGGACGAGAGCTCACACGGAAGTCGATTACTCCCCCTTTCCCGAGGTTAATTCTTTTCTGGTATGTCTCAGACTTTTCTGCCAGCTTGGCTAGGTCGTTGATTAGTCCAATTAATCCCTTACTTTTAGATTTTCCACCTTGGATCTTGCCGGATGTGCCGAATATGCTGAAACCGACATCGAGCAGTTCTGAAACGTCGTCGAATACTTTGCGTAGCTCTGCTACTTCTCCAGTTTTCTGTTTTCCTTGAATTTGTGTTCTCATCTCTTCTATCGTTTTCTTCAGTTGTTCAATTTCTCTTCCTTTTTGTGCGATCTCTTTTTTCAGCTGTTCAAGGTCTTTTTCTGCCCCGAGTTTTCGCCCCTTTTCTTTTTTCGCCATTTTTTCACCTCCTTTGTTCGTCGAATGTTTTCAGCTTTTCCAACTCAGTTAGATACGCTTGTGGATTGGCAAAATATTGAGCTTTAAGCGGCGGACATTTCTCCAGAGCAAGCTTTGCCCCTTTAATTCCATACCTTTCCACAACAGCCTTGGCAAGTGGATAGCCTAAGTAGTATGAAAGCCCTTTTATTGTCTGAGAAATTTTGAGAATTTCTTTGATGAGTTTCTTTTCATTCACTGGCGGTGTTCTTTGTCTTTTTTCCACGCTTTCTACATTCTTTTTTGCGTTATCCAGGTCAAAGAGCAAGTCTATACATTTTGAATGCCCTATCTGTAACTCCTTTTCTAGAGACGCTGCTTTCATTTCAGAGTCTATGTGACGCAAGGTTTGAAGCGCTATTGCTTCACAGAATCCCTCTTTGAAAACACTCTTGAAAATGATGTCTGTATGTGTGTTCAAAAGTTCATAGAGCTTTCTTGTGTTGTTCGTCTTTTTGGCTTCGATGTATGCTTCAACCAGAGCGCGTATGGGTGTTTTTAGCGGTGAGGGAAGATAAGTGGAAAGGAGTTTTTCTGAGAGCTCGTGAGTGCATACAGGAATTATTTTTTCTGGATAGTTTGTTATCATTTTTTCGTTCATGTACAAAACATCATCCTTTGGATTGTAAAAGGCAAAGTTTTCGAAAAACCCTGTGACTTGATTTTTTGAAAGGCTTTCACAGATTTGTTTCCACTGGATGTCGCTGTATAGCACGCCATTTTCTTTGAGGTCGTTCTGTATGCGTTGGGTTAGTTGTTCGAGGATGTCCGATTGTTTGATTATTTTGATGTCGCTAAAATAGGTGAAATCAACGTCGAATAGTTTTATCATTTTCTTGTGAATCTTCTTGAGTGTTCGGTTGATCCATTCTTTGGTTTCTTCTGGGTTGCTTGGGACTTTCGTTTTTTTGGCAGTTGGCTTTTTCATTCGGATAGTCTCCCCGGTTGTTCTTGGCTTTCTTTCTGTTTGTTGATTTTCTTGATGGCTTGTTGGAAATCCGACATAGCTACCTTAAGTTGGGAGGGTTTTCCTTTGGCTTCTTTTCCTTCTGTACGAGTGTTTATGAACTTTCTAATGGCTAGCATTGTGGCCTCTCTGCAGATCGCTTCTATGTCTGATCCCATGCATCCCTCGGTTTCTGCAACGAGCTTCTGCAAGGAAACATCTTTGGCGAGAGGGTTTTTCCTCGTGTGGATTTTGAAGATCTCTAATCGTGCCTTTTCATCTGGGGGTGGGACGTAGAGAAGTTGGTCGAATCTTCCGGCTCTCAGCAGAGCGGGGTCGATTAAATCCATTCGGTTTGTTGCGGCTAGAACGATGACTCCGCGGAGTTCCTCGAGGCCGTCCATTTCCGTGAGAAGCTGGCTTATAACTCTCTCAGAAACATGGGAGTCTGTGATTCCGCTTCCCCGCCTTGGTGCCAAGGCATCGATTTCGTCGAAAAAGATGATGCAGGGCGCGGTTTGTTTTGCCCTCTTAAAGGTTTCTCTTACTCCCTTCTCAGATTCGCCTACGAACTTGCTCATAAGTTCTGGACCCTTAACGTTGATGAAGTTTACCTCGCTTTCATGAGCCACAGCTTTAGCTAGAAGGGTTTTGCCTGAGCCTGGAGGTCCATGTAGCAGTATGCCCTTTGGAGGCTTTGCTCCAGCTTCGTTAAAGATGTCGGGATACTTTAAGGGCCATTCAATGGCTTCTCTCAATGCCTGTTTCACTTCTTCAAGGCCTCCAACGTCGTTCCATGTGACGTTGGGTGTCTCGATGAGCACTTCCCTCATGGCAGAAGGCTCCACAAACCTCAAGGCGTCAAGGAAATCTTCCATGGTGACAACAAGTTTGTTAAGGACTTCTACCGGGATATAGTCGGCTTCGAAGTCTATTTCAGGCAAAACTCTTCGCAGTGCCTTCATGGCTGCTTCTTTGCATAGCTCTGAGATGTCTGCGCCCGTGAAGCCGTGGGTTAGATCGGCGAGTTTTTGCAGGTCTACATCTTCGGTGAGTGGCATTCCTCTGGTGTGAATTTGAAGGATTTCGAATCGTCCTTTTCTGGTTGGTATTCCTATCTCTATTTCTCGATCGAATCTGCCTCCCCTTCTAAGCGCGGGGTCGAGAGCGTTAGGTCGGTTCGTCGCTCCGATAACCACCACCTGTCCTCTTGGCTCTAACCCATCCATCAACGCTAGCAGTTGAGAAACCACTCTCTTTTCGACTTCCCCATGTACCTCTTCTCTTTTTGGCGCTATGGCATCGATTTCGTCGATGAAGATTATGCACGGTTTGTTTTGTTCAGCCTCGTTGAAGATTTCTCTCACACGGGCCTCGGATTCTCCGTAATACTTGCCATGGACCGACGCGCCGCTGAGGCTTATGAAGGTGGCGAAGGTTTCGTTTGCCACGGCCTTTGCGATAAGTGTTTTTCCTGTGCCTGGTGGACCGTGTAACAAGACACCTTTTGGTGGCTCAATGCCTAGACGATCAAACACTTCTGGATGCCGTAGCGGAAGCTCTATCATCTCCCTTATTCTTTGGATTTGCTCGTCGAGCCCACCGACATCTTCGTAGGTGACACCGATTCTTCTTGCAGCTTCTATTGCCTTCTCCTGAATCGTTATTTCTGTTGCGGAGTACACTATGACAGCGGTACTCTTCGGCTTCAGACGGGCTACGACAAAGGAAACGCTTGTCCCCAGAAGGCTTAGCCTCACCTGGTCTCCTTCAACCAGCGGCAGGCCTTCCAAAAGCCTCCTCACATGCTCTCCATACTTCTCCCCTCTGAGCCATGGCTGATCTTGCTCCAGAGGGGCTAAGACAACGCTTTCCGCCTTTTCAGCATCGATCTTCTCAATGCGAATGTTGTCGTCGATTCCGACGAACGCGTTGTTTCTTATTATCCCGTCGATTTGGATGAGGCCTTTGCCTCGGTTTTCTGGGTAGGCTGGCATGACCTTGGCGGCTGTTCTTTTCTTTCCGGTGATTTGGATAATGTCGCCTGTCTCCACACCTATTTTCTTCATGTCTTCCGGGTCGATTCTGGCTATGCCTCGGCCGAAGTCCCTCTGAGAGGCTTCGATGACCCTGAGCGTTAAGACATTTATGTTTTTTCTGTGTTTTTGCACGTGATTTCACCTTGGCGCGAGCGTTATCATTTGCATTTCTAAAATCTACCACTTTTAACATGTGTGAAGTTGACGTATGGATTCTCTGTATTTGAAAGTCGGATTCTGAATACACTTTTCATCAGTAGCTTTGCCCTTAAATCAATGGTTTGTATGTGTTTCAATGCCCCACATGCGAACATGATGGTCACTAACTTTTAGTTTATAACAAAAGGTATATAAACGTTTTTGTAGTAACCTATACGTGAAGTGCACATACATGAAGTCAATGGACGAAGTCCTCCAAATCGTTGGAAACGAAACCAGAAGAAGGATACTTACTCTTCTCTCAGAGGAGCCCCATTACATCTCTCAAATAGCCAAGAAGTTGGATGTGACGCAACCAGCAATTCTGAAGCACCTCAGTCTTCTTCAGAAGGCGGGTCTAATAGAGAGCTTCTGGAGAAAGAACCCATTAGGCGCAGCGAGAAAATACTATAAGATCTGTGACTCCGTCGGTATTGAAATAGCCATTAACCCGGAGGATTTCAGGGTTAGTAGACGCCCTCAAAGGATGAGTTGTTCCAAGTTCCTTGAGATGGAACGGACGATTAAACGGTTGACCGACGAAATAAACAGAGCCAAGGATGTGGCCACAAAAGCGGCTAAGGCACGGGAATTAATGGGAGTAGCGGATTCTCTTCTGTCATGCGTGGACTATGAGAGGGGAAATTGGAATTGCGAAAACTGTCGTAGAGTTGCGTCGTTGAGGAAAGAGGTTTCTCAAATCATATTGCAAGTATCGAGGGGGGATGTAGAGTCAGGTCTTCGTAAGCTAACCGAGGCGGTAAACCAGCTTGCAGCCGGATTGTTGCCACGGTAGCGGACGTTAGTCTTGCACACTTATAGGTTGTTTTTGAGCTTTAAGATGTTTCTTTGAAAGTTTTGAATTTCCTCGTTTACTTTCATGATGACTTCAATGTTTCGTTCTGCCTTCTCGGCTAATGTATAGACTCTTTTTCGCTGTTCCTGGAAACCCTTAATCAAGCCATCTCTTTCCATAGAATACAGCAAGGAATAAGTCGTACCTGAACTCACCAAGATGCCAAATCTTTTGTGAATGAGACCCATAATATCATAGCCGCTCAATGAGCCGTTCTTCATCTCCCTTAAGATCAATATGTCCATGAAACTTTTGATCGTTCTCCTACGCAAATCTTCCACAATCTTCGAGGAACCCATAAGAGTCAGACTCCAGTTCAGAATGTTGATAGAATATTATTCTAGAATATTTTTCTATAATATATTTTCGTAAGTGTCGGATTCAGAATCCGAATCTGGCAGTTAATTCTCCCCATTGATTCTCCATATTCTGTCTTCATAAGTCTAATTTGGGCTTTTCTCACAACAGGCATATGAACAGGAATTGATCTAGCTGGCTTTGCCATTGGACAAGCGATATAGAACGGTCAAGTTGCCTTCTAAGATGCTTGAGGCAATTGAGTTGCTCATTAAGAATCATCCAGAATGCGGATACAGTAGCATCGCAGATTTTGTTAAGGATTCCGTTAGGCATCATTACTGTTGGCATGTTCACAGAATAAAATTTGAAGAAGAATAATTCGTTTTAGAGTAATTTTTGACTCATACATGACTCCTAATCTTTTTCTTTCTAGACTCATCACATAAGGCGGGAACTGTAAATGAAAACCAAAAAAGCTTTCATCACCATTCGGCTTGTTAAAGAAAGTGAGGAAAAATCCAATGAGGAGATTGAGAAGGAAATATTTGAGAGTCTTTCGAAGGGTTTGCCCAGAATCCCATGGCTGGCAGAGGTAGAAAAAGTAACGGTGAGAGAAGGCCTAAAGGCCAGATAAAAGAACATTGCGAAAATCTTGTCAGAAGAATGTTATAGATTTCATCTTCTTTTAAAATTTCAGCGAAATAGTCTTTGTGCATCCATGCGTCTCATCGTAACTTTGCGAGCCTATAATCTTAGTCATGCTCTGTAGCGCGTAGTTTTTCCAATCTTATCTGCAGAATGTTGTTTCTATACGTTGACTTGATCGTGCTTTTTTTGATGCACGTTGGGAGTCTGACTATTTTTAGGTATTTTTTCGTTGCGTTTTCTGCGGTTATCGTTATGGTGTTTTCGTCCGCTTTTATGTTCACGTCTTTTTCATCTACACCAGGTAATTCCGCCAAGACTGTTATGTGGTCTTCTTCTTCGAAGATGTCAATTAGTGGTTCCCTATGCCTTATCAAGCTAGATATATGGGGGAATGATGTTGCATGCGGATGAGTGACTTTTAATCTACCTAGTGGTCTTCTAACGTGGAAGGTGCTTCTTAACGCGGGTGTTCTAAAAGAGGGTGTTTTCCTTGTTGTTTGTGTTTGGGGGATGTAGGTTTGTTCAAAGCGGATGAAGTGTTTGCATTCTTGGCATCGGTCTGTGCTGATTTTGTCGTTTTTTATGCTTTTGGTGAGGGGACAGAAAACCCATTCAGCTCCCCGAATACCTCTGACTAGGAGCTTGTTTTTCCCTCTTCCAAGAGCTGCTTGACAGATCAGCCACATCGAACGTCCGCCCTTTTTGCATACGCTTTTCAGGTTTGGAATCCGTTACAGATTTCGTTTCGAATTTTGAGTATGCGCTTAAGCGTAATATATTTTTGTCTTATGATTTTTGGTACGATGTAAACGTGGCAAAAGTATGTGTATAGGCTTTGTTTCAAAATTTGATATATGCTGTGGAGTGGATCAATTATATATCGGTTTTCGATACGAAGGCGGTGTCGTTGTTTTGAATATTTCTTAAATAATAAGATGCCATATTTGAAGGCGTTGAACAAAAAGATAAGAAAAATTTAAGAGGTGATTTGGTTGGTACAACAAAGTCCAGACGTCTCGAGTTTGGCCGAGGTTCTTGACAGAATACTTGACAAGGGCATAGTCGTCGACGCTTGGGCAAGGGTTTCTCTGGTTGGCATTGAAATCCTAACCATCGAAGCAAGAGTGGTAGTTGCGTCGGTGGACACCTTCCTGCACTACGCTGAAGAGATAACAAAGGTAGAGCAAGCGGCAATCGGAGTGCCCGCAACTTAGCAGAGATGAGATGCGGCCCTCTAGAGATGAGCAAAAATGTCTGAAGAAGAAGTTGAAGAGGAAGCAGAGGAGAAGCCTGTACGAGCAGTGCCAGCGAAAAAAGTTCCAGCAGCGATGCCCATGCGAAGGGCCGCCATGCCAGTGAAAGAAATGCCAAAAAAAGTAAGTCCAGGAACCGTTAAAGGCAAAATAGCGGCAATTCAAAAAGCTGCTGGTATGATCTATTCAGGCGCCCGTGTCATACAGTCGGATGCCGCAAAGCAGATGAAGGAAAACCAAGAGGCTGTCGCCAAAATCCAGTCAGGTGTGCGTGCCATACAGTCCGCAATTAGAGATCACATGAAGAAACACCAAGACGCTGTCGCAGCTATGCAGTCAGCCATCGCAGAGCAGATAAAAGAAAACCAGGCATACGTAAAGGATTTCTTCGGGTGAGCAACCTCCCTTTGCACACAAGGAGAAGCCATATTTTCCTCCATCTCCCCATTTTTTATTCAAGAATTCGGTCTGACTCAAGAGAAAGTCGAGGAGGTGAGAAAAACTGCCTAGTATGAGGCCCACGAGTAGTTTGCGCGCCCGAGAGAGGGACAAAAAAGTAAAGTGGCTGAGGAAGCTTAGAGAGAGAATACAGCACTTTTCCCTTGCTCTTCGTCCACAAATGATTCGGGCGATGTGGGTAAGAGATTTTGTTCAGGAAGAGGCATGACAACCTGCCTTAGTTAGGGCCGAAATCGCCCCCTTGAACTGTTTTTGGCTTTAGATACAATTGGCCTCAAAATTTTCACTTATAGATGTAATTTTCAATTTCTGACACAAATCTCGTAACTACTTTTTGAATATTCCTTAAGTAAACAGATCGCAACTTCTCAGAAGAGAGTGATCTGAAACATGAGATATGAACCCACACATAAAAGAGTAGTAAGAGGAAAGAGAGTTCATGAAACAGCGGAAGAAAAGTTTTCAAAGTTAGAATTGGAGAAAAGAGCCGCGGAATTGTCAATCGAACGCGTCGAAGCAGAGTTTCTAGTGCCAACCATTGAAAATTTTGTTGAGACAGAGCAGGTTAGAAGATTAAAGGACAGAGTTAAGCTGTGGATTGAAGTGGGATACCCTCCCCACATTGTAGGACCAACGGGTTGCGGAAAAACAACACTAGCGATGCAAGTGGCAAGAGAAATGGAAAGACCCACGGTGTGGATAAATGGCGACGAACAAATGACGACAACAGACCTAATCGGGGGATACTCAGAGATGGAAGCCGAAAGCGTGAGAGACAGATTCATCCACAACGTCATGCTAGCAAAAGACAGAACAAAATACACATGGGTCGACAACCCCCTAACCCTCGCGTGCAAATACGGTTACACGCTGGTCTACAACGAATTCTCCAGAGCCAAGCCAGAAGCAAACAACGTTCTTCTGTCGGTACTAGAGGAACATATTCTCGAACTCCCAACAATGTTCGGAGAAGAAAGATACATCAAGGTTCATCCAGACTTCAACGTCATATTCACAAGCAACTCCATAGAATACGCAGGAGTACACAAACCTCAAGACGCCCTACTCGACAGAATGGTAGACATCTACATGGACTACTACGACTTTGATACTGAAGTAAAAATCGTTCAGGCGCATACTGGCATGTCACTCCCCGAAGCGAAAAAAGTGGTGAAAGTGGTTAGAATGGTCAGAGAAAAATTGCCCGAACCCCATAAACCCGGTACGAGGGCAGAAATAATGATCTGCCAAGGACTAAAAGCAATGGACCGCTATTCGAAAAAAGATCTTGAACCGATATACATGGACATCCTAGCAACAAAAACAGGTAGCCCAAAAGAACTCTTTAACAAAAGTGACCTCATAAAAGAAATACTCGCCGAAACCTATGGAGATGCTTGGGTTGGAAAAAGTTAATGCAACAATCCAGGACGCCAAGATCTACAAAATCTCGGATCTTTGGAGCAGAAAGCCGAGGGGACTCAAGTTCAACGACACAGACGCCCTTGTTATCACCCTGAGAACTCGGGATGGAAGCATAATAAAGGAAACTTTTTATTTCTGTCTCAAACCGGACGGAACCTTCAATGTAAACACCGTAAGCAGAGACAGCAGCCAAGCAAGGCGGCGAAGGCTAGCCAGTTTTCTCAAACACTACAAAATAACTGACAACGTAGGTGAATACAATCTAAAAGAGGGAATAAAACGGTGGAGAGGGATAGAAGTTGCCGCCATTAAAGTCGGTGATTCAGGCTTTATTTATGTTTCATAGGAGGAACGAAAAATGGCAACAGAAAAGTCTAAAGCATCTGTAGAAAAGATGACCGATCTAGCACTTGCCATAGCGAAGAAGTACATATCCAAAGAGCCAGAGACCATCATAGGCGTCGAACAAAAGGAGGGAGAATGGAAAGTTACGGTTGAAGCACTGGAGAGAAAGGCAGTACCAGACACTCAAGACCTTCTAGGAAGATACGAGATCAGACTCAACAAAAACGGCGAATTAGTCGGCTGGAAACAGACGATGATCAGGAAGCGATCTGACAGAATGGTGCCTCCAGAAGAAGAGTGGGTAGTAACCGGCTGAGGAAAACATTAATGGGAAAAAGAAGCTGGTGGCAAAGAAGCCTAAATAGACACTTTCGCTTGCTAGGAGCAAGGTCTACGCGGGCGGTGGAACAAAGGCAAAGAATAGAAGAGAAGAGAATCCAAACCCAAAAGAAACGAACATTGGAACAACAAGAAAAAGCCTTCAAAAGAGTACACGAGGCGAGGAAAAGGGGCGAAGCGATAACCGGTATGGACCCAATGGAGAGAAAAAAGATAGCCAAGGAACTAACGTGGAAGGGAAAATGGAACACAAGAAAAGCGAGATTCGACGTACGAGCGAGAAAACACAGTTAACCATTACAAGAATCAAGGCCAGTAATCCATTTGAAAGGTTAAAGAGAAATGACCTCCCTCAACTCACAGCTACGGCCTGACACGAGTGTTAAAGAACTAAACCATACTCTCCACCTGTACACCCCAAAGGTGGATAAATACACCATTCAAAGAGCCTTTTTAATTTCTACCAGAAATGATGAAAAGGCAGTTTACGTAACCACAGACGACCCCGCATCCCTTATTCAAGAATTCAACTCCGCAAATGTTGAGTTAAAAATCATCAAACCAGAAGAGATCAAAGACTTCGAAAACGAAAAAAACTGTAAACTACGGATCATTATAGACGCTGGATCACTACCCAACCAGAAAGACTACGAAGTTGAAGAAAGAGAAAGTTACCTAAACGAACTAGGCAAAAAACACTCCATAAGCTGCCTGTGTACCTACGACGTTTCTAAGCTCAATCCCAACATAATCAAACAACTGGCAATGCACCACAACCAACTTCGCCTCACAACAAGCGATCTAACAATACTATCTGGGGATCTGCTCGACAGGTCCAAGTTATCAGGCGACTCCATCGAAAAAATGGTCAAAGATAATCTTGAAACCATAATTCTCGCCCTGCTACAAAAGAAACCGATGTGTGGAACTGAAATAATAGGAACCATACACTTGGAATTCAACGTGTTACTCAGCCCAGGAACCATCTACCCTCTGCTCCACTCATTAAAAGAAAAGGGACTGGTAACATCCAAGAAATATGGCAAAGCAAAGACATACGCCCCAGCTGAAGACGCGAAACCGAAAATAAGAAGCCTACTCGACGAACACATTCAAGCTCGCAAGCTCCTAAACCACTACCTACAGCAAGAAATAACAATCTAGAAGGTTCGCTAAATGACCAAGAAAAAATACGAAGAACTTAGAAAAAAGAGATTCAGAGAACGAGAAGAACGTTTCAAAAGAACAGTGGAAAGAATCAAGGAGCAGAATCTAGAACTACGGCAGAGAAAATGGGTCGAAGCCGCGAGAAGGAAAAGACGAATCAAGGCAAAACTATTGTGGGAAAAAAGGCTAGAACAAGAGAAACGAGAGAAGGCAGGACAAGCAGCAAGAAGCGCAAGAATGATCGTAGAGGAGATTGAGGAAAAGACTAAAGCTTCTCTATATGTTCCGGAAACAACGAAGAAAATAAACGAAATGTTGACGGAAGTGTACAAAAGCTTTGACTTGGCAGAATACGAGAAAGCAATCAAGCTCTCACTTGAGATCAAAGAACTGGCGGAGAAAGCGGGAATAGAGGCCTCGAGGAGGGTTGAGGAAGAGAAAAGGAGAAGGAAAGAAGAGGGAAAATACTTTTACTGTGTGATACCTTTTGGCAAAGAAAAGAGTTTTGGAAACATAGGTATTAGCAACAGTGAGGTCTATACTGTTCCTTACAGAGACGTTGCAGCGGTAGTCAGCGATTCTCCCATGAAGGACTACGAACTGACCGAAGACAACACAAGAAGGCATGAAGCAGTCTTAAGGCAAGTAATGGAAGAACACACAGTTGTACCAGTGGAATTTGGCACAACGATAAAAAATGAAAGAATTCTAAGGCGCCTACTGAAGAAAGCCTATGATCCAGTAAGGGAGTGTTTAAAGCTAGTAGACAACATGGTTGAACTTGGAGTGAAGGGCATTCTTAACAAGGACATCGTGTTTGTTGACCATGAAAAAAGAAAGGAATGCGTCTCAGACATTCTAGGATCGCTAAATACCAGGGCAAAGCAAGCGGTCATGGGCGACTTATTCAGCGACAGGCTGTTTTTAAACACATCATTTCTGGTCAACAAAGAAGACATAAACGCGTTTTCAAACGAGGTGACGAGCCTGCAGGAAAAATACCCTATGCTAAAACTTCTCTATAGCGGACCGTGGGCGCCCTACAATTTCGTTTATATAAAAATCGGGGCAGAGGGCATGGAAATCAGTAAAAAATAGGTGAAACGAATGCCTTTTTTCATAGACGACATTTTCTTGCGAATGCTCGGCTTCTCTATACCGCCCTTCGACATGATCTGGCTCATGGAAACAATTAGAGATTACGTTGAGAATATGAGACAAGAGGAGAACCAGCAAAAAATTAACAACAAAATAAAGGAGAACAGGCTGCTTTACGAGCTAGGTGAAATAACAAAGGAAGAATATGAGAGGAGAAACGGGGAACTAAACCACCAACTAAAAATGAACAATAGAATAAACAGAGCGAACTTCAACCAGAGAATAAACATACTGGGCTAGCTTCAGAAGGAAGTAGGTAATTTGAACCGTAAATGCAAAAAACTGAAACAAACGAAACGCGTAATCAAACCTCGAAAAAGTAACATACTAAAGGGCCCTCAGTTTTGCAAACGTCCCATTCCGAGGACGAAGAGGATAAAGAGACCTCGTCATACAACTCCACCCATAGAGGTTGATGCAACCGGAGAGGTTCTGCTCGGATCGGCTACAGCTGGACCTGCTGGGACTATGATTGGAGTAGGCTCAGCAATAGTACGGACATCTAGCCGTATAGGAATTTTGGTGCTGAAAAAGATTCGAGAAAGAGCTGAAGAAACGAGAGAAGCTGAAAAAGAAAGCGCAAAAATTCAAGGAGGTTATCACGGACGGTGATATTAAGGCCAGAAGAAACTGGCTTGAAAGAACTCCTAGACAGAATCCTAGATAAAGGAGTGGCAGTTGATACAAGTGTCAGAATTGACCTCGGTAGCGTCGATCTCTTAGGAGCCAAAGCTCGCATTATTCTCGCTTCCTTCAAAACGGCTGAAAAGATAGGTTTAGATTTTCCTGAAAGGACCAATCTTAACACGCCAGCATGGCAAGATTTGACAACAAAGCAACCTTGTCCAGTTTGCGGCATGGAATCCAGATCAACGGAGCTCAAAGGAGAAGGTTGCCCATGGTGTGGATGGAACTACAAACCAGATGAGAGGTAAAACGATGGAAAACACAACATTAACACCTAAAAAAGATTCCTCCGGCTTGGCAGAGGCCATAGACAGAATTCTGGACAAAGGACTAGTGATCAACGCAGACATCACCATCGACGTTGGCGGTGTTGAACTACTCGGAATCAAGATAAGAGCTGCCCTAGCGTCCTTTGAAACGGCGGCCAAATACGGGTTAGAGTTCCCATCCGGAACCAACCTCGAAACAGCGGCTTGGGAAGAAGCCATGATAGAAAAAGAGGAGTGCCCACAATGTGGCAAACGAGTTGATAGAGAGGAGTTGCTAAACATTGCGTGCCCATGGTGTGGGTGGGAGAGCGCAAAGGCGAAGAAAAGAAAGAAAGCTGGCATCAGGGTGGAGGTCCAATAGTTGAATATCTCAGAGAAGACGAGGAAGGTGAACATACTTATGAGAACGGTAGATGAGAAGAGCAGATGGATCATAACATACCTTTTGAGAGAACGACACGCAGGAATCAGAAAGCTCGCGGATCTAATTTGCGCCTCCTCGGATATGGAAGTACTCACCAGGATCAGAGAAGTCATAAATCCAAGAGCACAAAAAATCATAGGAGAAACCCTTATCACGTTTGAAAAATCCAAGATCGATCCTTTGACTGGTGAAAAAATCACATTTTCTTGGTGGCTGAAAGAAGAACTAATGGAAAGCTTACATAATGAGAGGTTGTTGGATGTCTTCGACGAGGAAGACAGTTTGAGAGTGGTAGCTTGTCTTCCCCCACAAGAGAGAGATGTCAATGTCGAAGTGAAGGGCGATTTTCTCATAATATCCGGAAAGGATTACCACAGAGAGGTTCCCCTCTTCTATCCCGTTGAAAAGATGGTAAGAAAAACCATCAAAAACGGCGTTTTAGAAGTACAACTGAACAAAGTGGGATAAGAAAACATGCCAATAGAAATCGATCAAGACAACTTGAAGTCTGGGCTCCTTGGACTAGTTGTGGCTCTTGTCGAGGTTATACAAGAGGTGCTTGAAAGAGAAGCTATACGAAGGATAGAATCTGGGAAACTGAAGGACGAGGAGATTGAACGATTGGGAAAGGGACTGATGGAACTTGATATGGCGCTTAAGCACATAAAAGAGGAAAACGGGATCGAAGACCTAGTGAGATCTGTGCGATCCGATCTTGACAAACTGGTGGAAGAAACCATCGACGTTATGGCTAATCCAGAAAGATGGCAACAAGCCAAGGCGAGTTAAAAATGGCCTCAGAGAACGATTATGAAGAGGGAAGATATCTCTACTGCATAGTTAACAGTAGCGAAGAAACGGATTTTGGACAGATGGGAATCGAAGGCAACCCTGTCTACACCGTGGCCTTCAACGATATAGGCGCAGTAGTCCATCGTTGCGAGGCCAAGCCCTACAAAACGGAGGACAAGGAAAAAGCCGCTGAGTGGATTTTGACGCATCAATACGTAATTGACTTGGCTACTAAAGAATTCGGCACGGTAATTCCTCTAACCTTCGACACTATTTTCAAGGGAGGTGACGAAACAGTAAAGAAGTGGCTCAGCGAGGAGTACCACCAGCTTAAAGCTCTACTAGTAAAGCTTGAAGGGAAGGCAGAGTACGGGGTTCAGATTTTCCTCGAGAACGATTTCGTTAACAAAATGATAGAAGAGAGTGAAGAAATTCAGAGACTCAAAAAGGAGCTGGAAAACAAAAGCAGCGGAGCCGCCTACTTGTTTAAGAAGAAATTGGAAAAAAGAATATACTTTGAAAAGGAGGTATCCATAGACAAGTATGCAAAGGAACTACACGATCAGATCAAAAAGCTTGTTGAAGACGTTAAGCTTGAGTCCACAAAGAGGGAAGTTCCAGAAAAATGGCAAGGCAAGCAGATGATCCTGAATATCGCCTGCCTCGCGCACAAAGACAAGATTCAAAACCTAGGAAACATGCTGGGAGAGGTCAACAAGAGAGAAGGTTTTGCTGTTAGATTCACTGGGCCTTGGCCCCCCTATTCCTTTGTCGGGGAGATCAAAGAGTCAAAAACCTAGGTAAGTAGGTGAAAAACTGAAAATGCGAAAGTACCTCTACGGGATAATAAAATCAGAGAATAGAGAAAGCTTCGGCAACATTGGGATAGACAACAGCGAGGTATACACTGTTCAATACAATGATGTGGGCGCCGCCATTAGCGATATCCCTGAGAACTATGAGGTTGGCATAGAAGAAATAAAGACTCACGAGAAGACTTTACGAAAAATTATGGAAACCCATGCGATCATTCCTATGAGTTTCGGAATTATAGCCAAAGACGAGGCGGAGATAAAAAACATTCTTAAGCGAGGTCGAATGAAGTTCAAGAACACGCTGGAGAAGATAGACCATAAGCTACAGATCAACGTTAAGATATCATGGGACAAACCCATCCTAGCAGCCATCTTAAAGGAAAACCAAGAAATATGGACATTGAGCAGAGAAGCGAAGGAAAAAGCTGACCAGTCGCTCAGAATTGAGCTGGGAAGAAAGGTTAAGTCAGCTTTAGACGAGAGAAAAAGCGAATACATGAGAAGCATCCTTGATGCTCTAAAAGGCTTATCAGGCGGGTTTGAAGAAAACAAAATCATTGATCAAGACACCGTGATGAACGCCTCTTTCTTAGTGGACAAAAAACGAGAACAAGAATTTTACGACAAACTACAAGAACTGGAGAAAAAACACGAGGAAAAACTTAAGTTTCTCGGTGTCGGCCCCTTGCCACCCTACAATTTCACCAAGATCGAGGTAAAGAGGATAGATTTCAACACCATGGAAGAAGCGAGAAAGGCCTTGGGGCTGGGCCAAGAGGTAAGTATATCCGAAATAAACTCGGCGTATGATCTGCTTGCGCGAGAATACCACCCAGACCTTCATCCTGATGACCCCTTTGCCGAAGAGAAGTTTAAGAAGATAAAGAACGCACATGACTTGTTGACGAAATACTGCGAGCATTACCTCTGCTCCCTCGAGAAATCAAAGGTCGAAGAAACCGTTCTGATGCGGGAAGAGGCTAGCTGATGCCTCTTCAAAAGGGGATTGTAATGGGTCGAACAATAGGGATTGATCTAGGAACCACCAATTCCGCTGGCGCTGTGATGAAAGATGGAAAAATAAGGCTTGTTCCAGCGTCCGAAGGGCCAACACCCTATGGAAAAATGTTTCCTTCTATTGTGGCGTTTAAAGAAGACGGTGAAATAGTTGTAGGGAAGAATGCAAAGGACTACGCTTACGTCCATCCGGATAGAACGGTGAGATGGATTAAAAGGAAAATGGGCACAGATTATACTGTAGACATAGACGGCCGCAAGTACACTCCCCAAGAGATTTCTGCCCTAATAATAAGGAAGATAAAAAGGGATGCAGAAGCTTACCTAGGAGAGAAGATAGACAAAGCGGTGATCTCGGCGCCAGCGTACTTCAACAATAACCAGAGGAACGCCACAAAAGAGGCAGGGGAAATAGCTGGGCTTGAAGTTTTAAGGATCGTTAGTGAACCCACAGCCGCTTCGTTAGCCTACGGTTTAGACAAAATCGGAAAGAACCTAAAGATAGCAGTGCTGGACTTGGGCGCTGGAACCTTCGACGTAACCATCTTGCAGATGAACAACGGCATCTTCAAGGTCATGTCCACCAGCGGAGACACACTTCTGGGCGGCAAAGACATGGATGACACGATTCTAAATTATCTCGTTAAAAATATTGAAGAAGAACATGGCATTAACTTAAGAGACGACAGAAAGAACTTAAACAGGCTCAGAGACGCCGGGGAAATGGGAAAGATCCATCTCTCCAGCAAACATTCAACAGCCATAAAGACCCAGCTTAACATAGGCAGATCAAGACTCAACCCACACATCATTCTAACCCGGAACAAACTGGAAGAACTCATAAAACCACAACTTCACAGGCTGCGATTCCCCTTGGAGCAGGCATTAACAGACTCAGGGCTAGACCCTCAAGACATAGATAAACTTGTTTTGGTGGGTGGGCCAACGCGGATGCCGATTGTTAGAGAATATTTTAGAAACTTTCTTGAGGTGGAGCCCGAGGAAGGCATAGACCCTATGGGAATCGTCGCCACGGGCGCCTATGTTCAGGCTAGTGTTCTGAAGGGTGAAATAAGGGATATGCTGTTGCTGGATGTCACGCCTCTCTCGCTAGGTGTTGAGACCTCAGGCGGAGTATTTACGAGATTGATTAAAAGAAACACCACCATCCCTACCGAAGAAAGCATGGTGTTTGCAACCGAAGAGGATGGCCAGACATCGATGATGATCCACGTTCTGCAAGGAGAGAGGGAGATGGCAAAGGACAACATATCCTTAGGTTTGTTCAAGCTGGACGGCGTCCCTCCCGCGCCCAGATACGAGCAAGAAGTTGAGGTTACCTTCAAAATCGACGCCGACGGCATATTAACAGTCTCTGCCCAGATTTTAGAAACAGGGAAAAAGGAAGCAATTAGGGTGACTAAGCCAACGGCGCTGTCAAAAGAGGAAATCACGAGGATGATCATCGACGCAACCAAGTTTGACGATATAGACGAGCAGAGAAAGAAGATTGTTGAAATCCATAACCGAGCAAAGGCTGTTATCTATGGAACAGAGAAATCGATGGAGGAGATATGCAAAAAAATCTCTGAATGGGAAAAAAGGAAGCTCGAAGAAACCTTAGAGAGACTAAAAGCAGCGTTGAACAATAATAGTGCTCAGAAAGTCACAAAGTACACGGATGAGCTGTTGGAGCTGGTGAAAGGAGTCACCATGAAGGTGAAAAAGGTAAGTCTAGCGAAGACATTGACGTCCTCAGTAGAGAAAAGACTGGGTGACAAAGTGTCCACCGAAAAGAGAGGGAAGATTAGAGAAGCAGTTAACAGGCTTGAAGAAGCCCCACACAAGGATGTCAGAAAAGAGATGAACAGACTCAAGGAAATGATAACCTTGCTAGAGGCGGACCATGGGGAAAGATAGAGTTGGAGCCCACAAGAAACAGTGCACTCGTAGACCTTGTTGACAGAATACTAGTCAAAGGAGTAATTCTTCACGCAGACCTCGTCATCTCAGTTTCCGGGATACCTTTGATCGGCGTCAACTTGAAAGCTGCAATCGCCGGTATGACAACCATGCTGGATTACGGGATGATGGAAGCATGGGACGAAAACATCAGAAGGTACGCCTTAGAAAACAGCGAAGAAGAAGCCCCCTTAGATGAGAACGAAAAAATCGTCCTCAAGACATTCGGTTCACACTATTATAGCGATAGGTCTCTTCCCGGCGTCTGGAGACCAGGATATCTCTACCTCACAAACAAAAGGCTCTTCTTGTTCAGGAAAAAACCAGCCAACATCCTGTTTGAGGTGCCCTTGGAAAAAATTAGGGGTCTGTCTATTGAAAGAAAGAAATATCTGAAGGAGAAAGAGGAAACCCTTCTTCTTTTGCTTGAAAATGAGCGATCAGACAGTGATGTAGCGGTGCTTCGCCTTAGAGAAATAAGGGAGCTAAAAAGAACGATTGAAGAAAGAATGGAAAAGATCCGTGAGCCCGTGAAATGCATATGAATTCAACGGCGAGGAATTTTCCCAAAAGTATATGTCGGGTTCTGATGATTTGCCAAACGTTTTATGAAAAATCTCATAAACACTTATCCTTGAGGATTAGATGGACAATTATTGAATTTGTTCTGAAAGAGAGTGGGGCTGACCGTGAAAATTGAGGAAATCAACAGAATCATAAGGTTTGAACTAGAGTACATACCCAAAGGCTCTAAGGGGTCGAACCAAAACAAACTTAGGTTTTACTACAACACCTACAGGAGAAAAGGTATGGCAAAAGGCAAGTCAAGGGAAGAATGCCTCAAAGATGCCGTTAATAGGTTAAGAGAGGATCATCCCAACTTTAATCCAACATTCGACAAAAAGTTCTTTAGAATGCCTGAAAACCTGCGCACACAAGTGCATAAAAAAGGTTTTTTCAAAAGATTACTTGACCGTATAAAAACATGAATGCGCACGCATTCATGCTTCATCACTCAGATCTGTCCAAATAAACCGGTTCAAGCATGCGGGCCCTTTCATTCTTTCTTAATTCGTCTAATAGCTTAGATCGTGGGTCGTGTTGCGTGATAAGACGTTTTGACAGGTGTTCGTAACCGCAGGCACACCTGAACCCTACTAACTTCTTCTTATGTCTGATTGTTTCGTATTTTGTACAAGAGCATTGGGCTTGTATTTTGTGTAGCTTCCAAAGAAACGTGACTTCGCTACTGGTAAAGGGTACATAGTGTTTTGCCAAAGCGAAAAACCAGATAACGTATACGCCAAGGCAAAGCCATGCAATGAGTGCCAGTGCGCCCATCATTTAACAATTCTCCTGTATTTTTGTTCTATCCTTTTTCAGTTTTACACGTATACAATATGTCTCTTTAATGACATATTCAATATCATGTAGCATATGGGTCAAATAAAAACATTATGCATCAGCGTGCAACATGACTATTATTGTGCGTGGCAACGTCATAAAAAATGTTATGGAATCGAAAAAAGGGCTACTGCAAAACCGCGCGCATTCTCCTTCCTTTTCTCTTTGCGCGTGCATTCTAGCATAGAAGCTAGGGAGAATTTCCTCCACGGGCTTTTACGAAATGTGACATTTTTTGGATGGATGCTTTGTAGGCTGTGAATGTTTTTTCGAATTTTTCTTTACCTTTGGGGGTTACTTGGTAAACTATTTTCCCTTTGTTGAAGCTTGGTTCTATCAATTTGTTGTCCTCTAAGTAGTGGAGTAGGGGGTAGAGGGAACCAGGGCTGAGCAAGATTTCGAATTCTTTGTGGATAGCCGCGATGATCTTGTAGCCATACATGGGTTCACCGTTCAACATCGCCAACACAACTATGTCTAGAAAAGTCTTAACGTGTTTCTCAGTAATCCGTTTTTCAAGCGGTACACTTATTTCCAACTAACAGTTCCTACCTTTAACTTCAGATTTTACACGCGGGTTCAAATGTATCCTTGCTATATCGATATCCACAAGGTCTCCCTCTTCGATTTGAAGAACCTGACAAACTTCTTTAGGTATCGTCACCCGATGACCTGCAACAACTTTGGCAACGAAATTCTTTTTCAACCGCTTTTTTCCTCTAGTTTCCTATGCTTTCCTTAAAACGCATCGCGTCGTAAGAATCTTGTTAACATAGAGATGTACTGCTCTCTATCGACGTTAGCTTCTTTCCCTTTTTTCTTTTTAAAAAAGCCTTTAAATTTGGAATGTTAACAATTCGCTTATAGACTGAAACAATTAAAGATAGAAATATGTGAATTAATAATCTAATTTTGATTCGGAATCTGAATAATTGAAAAGTTGGCGCGTTTCAACTTTCGGGGGAAATTGAGAAAGTCGAAGATCATTGTAAACATTATCAAATTCCGATACAAGCGCCGTTACATCACATTGAATATTTCTTAAATAACAAGGTGCCCGATTAACTGTCTAAACAGAAGAAAGAGATTTCGAAGACTTTAATAACTTGGAGACAAGCATAGATGAAAACTCAGGTGGTGTTACGCCGAAATGCGATCACTTTCTGCGCCTTTGAAGGCGACTGTCACTTCAAAAAGTTAGTCACCAAGGAAAATGCACATCAACCTAAAACTCGATATGCCATCTGTACCTGGAAAGATTGTTGCAATCAACAAATCAAAGATGCAAAAACAGTATCAAGATGAACAGAAAAATCAAAAGGCTAAATACCAGTGAAGTTTCCCCAAAGACGAATAGCTTTTTACTGATCTCCATCACTAATTTCTCTACGTTTCTGAGATGCCTTTCCGGAAACTTAAACCGAGATTTAGCACCATCTCATGTTGGCATTTTGAGTATTTTTCTAGGCTTTTTCCGTAAATAAGCCTAATTCTCGAAAAGGTTATTTCGGAATGTTGTGTTTTTGACCATTTTCCTTCATATTCAGAAACTGAACAAAATTTAAAAGCTGATTTCATTCAAGAAATCGTATTGCGATGAGTTATGAAAGTGGCTATTGCTAAGGAAGTAGAGAGGAGAATCCTTAACGACTTCATGGATTTTGTTATTCTTTCCATGTTGCATTGTGACGGCGGCCAAATTGGCGGGTATGATGTTGTCAAATACATGCATAAGAGGTTTCGCTTTCTGCCCAGTGCCGGAAGCGTCTATTCACATCTGTACGCGTTAGAAAGGGAAGGCTTGTTGAAGGGCCGGCATAACGGAAAGAAAAGGGTTTACACTTTAACCCAAGAGGGAAAAGAGAAGGCAAAGATGATCATTAACGCAGGAGATAGAATCGGCAGGTTTGTTTCCTTTGTTCTTCAAAGGAACAGCGTTTAATCCCCTACAACCTCTACTTTTTCTACATCCTTCATCCAAGGAATCTTCGCCGGTGCCTCAGATAATTCATCAAATATCTCCTTCTCCAATTCATCGTTACTTCTCTCTTTGCTCTCCTCAACAAGGGTGATGCTAATTATAGCCTTTTTAGCCATTTTTCAACCTCCAAAAAATTGAAGAGATATGCAAAGATTTATTCGTTTTGAGAGATTCATTTCTAGAACTTAATTCTATTTTTCACTAGCATAAATCGGATTTAACGGACGTGTCTCATATGTAAGAGCGTCCTCCACTTCAAGCACTCGTATACTAGGAGAAATGATACCCCATAATAGCTTCCTGAAGAACGTTGTCAGATTTTAATAACTTTTCCATCATTTCTGACGATAAAGAAGGTTAGCTGGAGTTTCTCCTTTGCATATTTTGGAAATTTTCTCACCAACCTTTCATAGTTTTCACTCACCGCCATGGCATAGTCCGCCTTATCATTGTTCATCATGTCCAGCAACTGACCTAACCCCGTATCCCAATCTGTCTTTATGGCTGAGCTGTCTCCCTTCATCTGGATTACCAATTTTCTACAAGCCCTTTCTGCAACAATGTCTGGACCAAGCTTCCTTCCTCGGTTGATTTGGATAATAGTGTAGCCCTCCTTTCGCAGATAGCTAATCATGTGCTCAAACATCTCAAGTTCTCGCATAACAGGTCCTTTACTCCCTCGTCTATTTATAAATAGAGGAATTCATGAGCAACATGTAATTCTTGTAAATTAGTAAATGATTTCATAATATAGCAATACTTTTATGGTCGTTCTGCATGCATCCTTATGTTGGTGCGTGGTATGCCGAAGGTGTTAACATTTGATAAGCTGGGAAGAATGATGTATCTGAGGGCTATAGGGCTCTCTCAGGAAGAGATTGCAAAAGATCTTGGGGTTACCCAAGAGGCCATCTCCTATAACCTTAGAAAGGTTAAAGAGCGGGCGACCACGGAAGGCCCCCTCGCACCTTTCTCAATGCTACTTGCCGGAGCTATGGACGCCGGGGTTGGAAACTTCGCCGAGTTTCTTTTCGGTAAACAAGCGAGGCTCTTCCCATGCCCAGATTGTGGGAAACCCATTTTCTATAAGACCACAACTTGCCCCTGGTGCAAATCGCAATTAGGCGATCAAGATTGGGTTGAGAAATAGCCAGAGGTGAAAAATGTACTCTTGGTTTGCAATATTGCGAAATGTCTTAACAAAACCGCCTCGTGTAGGTGTGCGCCTCAGTACGTTGCAAACCATAGGCTTCTCCACACTCTTGGCGATGCGCCATTTCTAGGGCATAGCCCGCTATGCTTTTTTTGACCTCCTTTGGCAAATCAGAGGCTATTTTGCTGGGTAGTCAACTGCCAGCTTTTTCGACTATAGTTATGCGTAACCACTCCTCTAGTGTCACATTCACCAACTGGTAGGCGCCTACTATTTTCTCAACGGGACACCTTTGAGAAAATTCTCACCGGGTGGGGAGAATCCAGAATCTTATTAAGAAGTTATATGAGGCCTCCGTAGCAGAGAATGGCTTCTAAAACTTCGTCGACTTCCTCCCTGCTTTTGCATAGCCTCGCCAGCCTAACCGCTTCCCGGACATCCCTCGTTTTGAACATTAACCTCTCAGCTATGTACTCGGCCAAATTTGGATCCAAACCCTCCCTCCTAGTCAAGGTCTTAACAACAACCTCTCTGAACTGCTCCAAGCTGTACTCAGCCAAATTGAAACGCATGAACCTACTTCTTAATTCAGGCGGAAGCTTTGACTGGTCGTTGGCTGAGGCGAAAACCCAGGTTTTCAGCTGGATGGTTTCGTTTCTCCCAGCCAGAAGCTCGCTCACAACACCGGTTTCCATAAGGCTGATGAGGACGCTGTAGTCCTTCATATCCATCTTCTCAATGTCGTCGATCAAGAGATAACGGGGTCTAGCCTCAATTAGGAACCGGCTTACTCCTGCCCTGCTGCTTCTCCCACCTAAAGCGTATCTGGCATTGGGAAGCCTGCTTAACTCCATCAGGAAAAGCGACTTTGCTGTTGACGGCGGTCCCACAAGCAGGACGTGAACAGGCCTCTCAGCTTCCAAACTCCTCCTTATCACAGCCTTTACGTCTTCAAAGCCAACAATCACGCTGAACAGGTCGGCTGGAACCGTAAACTCCTCCTCAAACGAAGGCGTATGCTCGGAAACTTCAAACAATTCTAAAGCCCTTTTCACCTCACCTCTGTCAGCCAGAAGATATCCAATGTGGCTTCTGCTCTTGTATGGGCGTTTAAGAACCCCCTTTAGAAACAGTCTGTACAGATCCTGCGGACTTACTGGCGGAACCAGATCGTCCCATTCCCAGCCCAACTCCTCAAAATATTCGTCGAACTCATGAGTATCCTCGTAGTCGATGATCCTCTCTAGCGCATCCTTTAGGTCTGGACGGTCGCGTATCAGCCCTAACACAACCTCGAAAATGCTCATAAAACATTCCTTCTGATTGAGAATTTATTGATAGGGAGCATGCCAGAAGGTTAGGCTTCTTCTGGGACTTCCGGTTTGCTCAACTCCTTGTCTACCCCCTCATGTCTGTCCAGAAACTCCTCTAGGGCCTTTCTGACAACCTCGTTTATTTTACCGTAGAAAGTGTCGTATCTATTGGCTATGTACCGCATGAGCCTCTGTTTAAGCTCGTTACTAATGTCTATCGTAAGACGCGGCGTAGTTTCACCTCCTAACTAAAGATTGGCGTTACTACCTTTAAACATTACGTAATCTCACCTTTGCATGTTAACAAGACTTAAGTAAACTTCACACGTGCGAAGTTCCTTTGCTGCTGGTAAATCCACCCTTTCAAGTCAGCCAAAAGAGTCTGTTGATGTTCAGTTAGGGTTGGGTTTCCAAACTCCTTTGGAAAGGGCTTTCCGCGAGCTTCCATGCACTTTTTGGTTAGGTAAACGTAGATGTTTGTCCAGCTTTCATCGAAGGCTCCGACTAAGCTGGCCGTGTAAAGGTAGCATAACGCCTCTATGTCCGTCGCCGTGCCCTCTTCCCCCTTCATGTGTTGAATAAGGCTTTGAAGCTTCGCCTCAGCCTTCATCCATTCTGGTATGGTGCCTTCCCATCCGCCTGGATGAACGATGAGCGGTTTTGTCAGGGTCCAGGCTAGCCGTCGTATCTGCTTGTCGAGTTCCCTCTCGGCCTGCTTCTGCCTCTTAACGGCTTCCTTGTAGACTTTGTTCCAGTTTTTCAGGAAGCCTTCGACATCGGAGAGAAACGGGTCTCTCCTTTTCCATTCTGAAAGAACACTCTCTGTCATGGTCATTAGACTTCAACCTTTTCCTTGCGGGTTAGTTGCTGATATTCGCTTTTAATTTCCTCAAGGACTTTCTCAAGCTCGTCTGCGCCCATGTATGTGAACCTTTCCGGGTCGGCGTATTCGCTTTCTTCGTCAACGGCTCTGACCTTTTTGGATAGTTTTGTGATTTCGTCGAAGAGGTCGATCCATCGTCTTGCTTCCTTGGCACGGCTCTCTAAGGCAAATTCCAATTCGTATTCGTCATCTGTTTCTAGGATGGCTAAGCTGCCCGTGGGAAGAAGGTTATGTCCTTCGCTGTATCCGTATGCTTTCTTTGCCTCCTCTAAGGTTGGTTCCCAAAAGTATGCCTTCCACGTTTCAGAGTCAGCCGAGTCTTTGCCGAGCTGAACAACGCAGGAACTGTGGCCAATCAAACAGTCGATGAAGTTGCTGGCATCCTTGAAGTGAAACACTTGGTTTGGTCTGCGTTTAATCTCGATGACATCTGCCTTCACCAGCTCTATTTCACACTTGAACCTCCTCTTATAGCCTAACACCTCAAAATGCATTCTCAATCCTCCTGCTCTATGGTCCTGCCAATAGAGCCTCAGGGGAGTATGTCTGAAAGGGAAAACTCGCTCTCTTTGAGGAGTGGATGTTCAAAAATGAACGTTTATCCTTGGATGTTTCATTCATAAAGAACTTGCGTCAAGAGTTTGGAAACTGACTCTCTAACCCAACATCTTCCTCGGTCGCCTGCTTCTCGAATCTGATGCGTCTGAAGGCCGGGTGTCTCCAAGTGAAGCCTACGTCAAAATCCTTCGATTCTATGGTTTTCTGATAGGCTACCTCAACAACTAGGGCAGGTTTGACGTAAATATACCTCTCGTCTTCCCCCGTCTTAAACTCCATGAGACTCTCATACAAAGCCTTCCGTCCCTCGTTGCTGAATCCGCTTCCAACCCTCCCTACGCTTACGAACTTGCCCTGGTGAAGGCAACCACAAAGCAGGGAGCCAATCATTCCCTTCTCAGTCTTAAACCTCTTCGAGTCTTTGCTTATTCCCAGAACCACCACGTCGGCGCTCCTAACTTTCTTCAGCTTAAAGGGGCTGTCTCCAAATCGGCTTTCTGGGCTTCTGCAAACTATTCCCTCAAAACCACGCCTAACAGAGTCTAAGAAGAATTTTTCAAGTTCCAGTCTCGTCTTGACGAGTTTGCCCTCAACTAAATGCACAAGTTCTTCTCCTGCCAAAGAGGCGAGGAAGATCCTCTTGATGACTTCCCACCTCTCATAATACGGCTTATCCATCACGACATCGAAGATAGCCAACCTAAGCCTTTCAAAATCATTCCTACTCCTGAGAAACTCGTAGAGGTCGCCGCCCCAAACGTAGAGTTCCCCGACAAAAACGTGTTCACCTATGATGTCCCTCGCAAAATCCATGATGGGATAATCTGTTCTGCATCGCCCCCACTTGTTAACCGTATAGCATACGCCCTGCTTGCGAAGGAGGTAGGTGAGTTCGCCGTCGTATTTGATCTGGGCAAAACAGGGAATCGGCATCTCCGATAGCTTAGCCCACTTCAAATTCGGATACTCAGGCTTAGGAATAGCATCACGATTAAACCATTCTTTCATTCAGAAAAACCTCCTCGCCACAGGACTTGCCTTGTGGCTATAAGGGGAAAGAAAGGAAGATTATGTTTTAAGGATTCGCTTCTTCACTTTTAAGAGAGCCCTTCTAAGAGGAGAGACGGAAACTTGCTTCTCTTCTTTTCCACAAGTTTTCGAGTGTCGCAGGAAGTTCCATAACGGGATTCGCTGACCACATTTGGGGCATATGGTGAACTTGTCTTTGCTACGATAGTTACGATACCTCTCTCGCGGTTTTCGGTTACTCATCTTCCTCACGTTTTAGGAGATTCAGCATTTTCTCGAAGTCAGCTCTCACGCTTTGAGGCAGTTCGTTCCAACCTTCCGCATCAAAGGGAACCATGAAAGCATACAAGCCGTCCACTCTCTCTACGCCAGACGTGTAAAGGTGATACCACTTGTAGCCATTTTTCTCTAAAACCTTCTCCAGCCACTCAACTGCCTTCTGCCGATTCCTTAATACCGCTATCGGATTATCTGTGCGTTCACGGAAAGCAAAGAGATACAGTTCACCTGTTTGGCGGTCTCTTGCCAAGCCAAACCCCATAGGAAACTTTCCACTTGTCTCGAATACTCCCATCTCACATCTAGAAATAATGGAAGCGTTGCCATCCTTGTCAATTACGAATCTTGCCTCTACAACCTTCAAGTTTCAGTCTTCCTCCACTTGTCCACTTCTAGAATGTATTGGTAAGCCTCGTACTCGACTTTCACATTCGCAAACTAACAATAATCCTTTGGAAGAGATGTGAGCCTACTCAGTTTTGCTTGGATGCACGTAGTTACAGACCCCTTCTGGAAACACATCGTATAGGTCTGCTCCACATTCTGTACATGTCATTTCTGCTTCGCCGTCTTTTTCTTCGTAAACGCCCTTCTCTGCGTTCCATTTGTAGGTTTCGAAGATGTCTTCTGCAACTCTAAAAAGGTTAGCTCCACATTCAGGGCATTTAGGAGGTTCATAAGTTACCTCAGCTTTCTCCATGTTCTATCCCTCCTCTGCCTCCTTTTAGAAAGCGTCTAAGACCGCTTTTGCCTCTTCTCTGGATTGAAGCAACGCTGTTCCGTCACAACCTAGTTGCTGTTTCACTTCTTCTGGTAAGTTGTCCTTCTTGTCCTCGTCAATGATGAAGTCCAAGTCAGTCCAAGAGAGGATTGTTCCGTCGTATCCTCTATAGATGCCAAAGTAGGTCTTTTCCATGTTTGGGAACCTAATTTCCACTATCTCGTTGCTCATCTGGTTTATTCCTCCTGCCACCTCAGGCTCTGCCGAGCGTAGCTTCAGGGGGAAGAAATAGAAGGAAAAAAAGAAAAAAGGGGTTTAGGAGCTTGTTTTCTTCACCATCACTTTTTTGATGGCTTTCACCAAGTCCTCGTTTTCAGGCGTCTTCGCTAAGGTCTCAATAACTTCGTCCTTGATGTTCAAGTCTTCCTCTGTAGCCTTCGGCATCCCCTGCATGAGTTCCTCAACCTCCTTCTCGTCCACCTCAGCTTCTGCGAAGACTACTCCGTATGGCAAGGGTTCAACCAGATTGAGGGGCACAATCTCTCTGACCATTATCATCTCGTCGTCAGCAACGGTGACATACATCAGATGAGCCTCCGCCCCCTTCCTAAAAACCAGTTTGAACAACGCCACCTTGTTGTATTTGCGTAGCATGTTTCCGAGCTTCTGCAAGTTTGCTTTCTCCTGATCCCCAGCAGGTAGAACGGCGAATTCGGCCCGCGTGACTAAGCCCCTCACTTCAGTGAGGTCTAGCAACTTCAGAGACGCTTTGGCTGTTCTCTCGCTTTGGCGATCTGGCAAGGGAACGATGATTTCTCCGCTCTTGATGGCTCTCCTCAACTGATACCAAGACGTGAACCCTGTTCCGCATTGGGGGCATTTGTAGGCTGTTTCAGACTTCACGTGTTCAGGCACGACTACACACTTGGGGCAGACGTTGATGGTTGGGATGTTCTTCTCGCCAAGACGTTTCAACTCGTATTTGCCTAGGCTGACGCCAGCAAACCCCAAGACCGATATCGATAGTTCGCCCTTCCAACTCATTATATCACGCTCCAAAATTCTGGAAGCTAACCCTCTCCGAGAGTAGGTGTTTCCAACCCGCCCAACAGGCTAACTGTTGAGCTTTGAGAGGAAAGAAAAGGGAATAGCTACGAAATGTAGGGGAGGTTTTGTTTCAGCTTTAGCCTCTTTAGAATCTTGTCCATGAGTTCGGTTAGCGTCGTGTAGATGTCCTCGCAGTCCTCGCACCAGCTGAGGTTCCAGAGCCTGCGCTTCTCAGCCTCGTATTTGCGGATTAGCTCACTCAACTCCTTGTCGTTCATGGGGCTTCCACACACTCCATGCAGTTCAGCGACGTACATGCCTTGCATACATCGTAGGTTTTGCGCCAACCCTGCTCCATCACGTATTGCTTGATGTGTTCTGGAACGTCGGCGAGGCATCTCAGCTCTAAGGACAAGTTGTTCAATATTTCTGAAGCCTCTTCCTCCTTGCCCAGCTTGACGCATATAGCCAAAAGATCGCTTAGGTAGTATTCTGAACCCGTGTAGCCTTTGGCTCCTACCGCCGTGTTCCAATCCCTATACCACTCAGGATGCTTTACCACACGACGCCAAATCCTTCTAGCCTCAGCTGTGGTTATGGATTCTACGCCGAAGGTTTTGCAGACCTCTCTTCCCCAAGCATCTAAGGCAAGGTTGTAACCCTTCCACTTCACCAGCTCCATGTAGCGGTGAGCCAAGTCGAAAAACTCATCCCAGCTTTTAGGCGGAAAGTCGAACTCGCTTTCCAACACAGCCTTTATGGCTATGTCCATTAGCTTCCCTTCGCAATACCTGTTACGTTCCCAATAGGCATCCTTTGCGTCACGAATGGTCTGCTCCTCCTTCTCCTTTTCAGCCAAGAACCGCTCAAAGCCTTCAAAGTCCAAGAGGTGGGGATCCCGCTTCTTCCACTCTTCTAAGGCCTGTTCATACAAGCTCATCCTCTCAAACCTCCTGCGTGAGTAGTAGCCTACACACGCTTCAGGGGTTGAAACAGAAAAAGAGGGGAATTGAGGCTACTCCTTGTAAACCACGTATATGTCGAAGATTCCCATGCTTCCCGTCGGCACGTATCTCAGCATCACGTGGTCGTTTACCAACAACTCCTCTCGGAAGCTGATTGGCACGACTTTAAGCTCTCCATAGGCTTTTTGAAAAACCTCTTCAACGGCTTTACCGAACTCGGTGAAACTTATGGGCTTCTTGAAATGGTTTTTCTGACCAGCGACATCTACGATGGCTGTTGAGTCCTCCCAGCTTTTTCCCGCAACGATTCTCAGCGAAATCCTCGTAGGCTTGTGTTTGATGGCTTCCTCTAACAGGCTTTTGAGATCCTCCATTCTTCCGTTCCCTGCCACATCAGTCATGCTGAACGTGGCTTCAGGGGAAACCGAAAAACGAAAACCTCTCGCCTACGTGGGTTCAAATCTCACGAAGGATTCGAGGGCTAAGCTGGTTCATACGTGTGAACCTTAAAATGGCTTCCAAAAATATTATGAGAAAAAAGGGAGAAAAAGGCTTAGATTTTAAGAAGCTCTAAGCCTTAAGGTTTTTCAGTTCAGTTTTTAGGTTTTCTAAACGCTTTTCAGCTAAGCTCCGATTAGCGATTTTTCCGTTTAAAGTTCGCATCTTTTCCTTAAGCTCAGCTATCTGCTTAAAGTAGGCTTCCCGTTGTTCCAGTAGTTCTTTTTCGCTGTTCTGTATGGTGGCTACGAGCTTATCGTATTCCTTAATTTCCTTGCCTAAATCTCTCTCAAAATCCTTGACAGCTTCGGTTAAGTCCTTAATCTCGGTTTCGATACGTTTTAGCTCGTGTTTGGTTGTGGTTACAAGCTGGATTTTCTCTGTTAGCCTCTTAGCCTCTTCCTTTAGCTTCCTCTGCTCCTCTTGCAGTTTGCTGAGTTCTTGTTTTAGTTCCTTGATTTTCTCGTCTTTTTTGGCTATTACTGTGTAAACCTCTTCCCTTTCCTTGTTTAGAGGTTCTATGTCGAAAGTTGGCATGGTTTTCATTAGCTCTTTCCGCCTTGCCGTTAGCTCAGTTAATCGCTCTTTCCTTGGGAAATATCCGATTCTGATTCTCTCGATTTTTGCGATTAGTCGCTTTATGTCCATGCTTGAGGGTGTTAAAGCCTTAGCCTTTCCGCTAAGTTCAGCCACTTGCCTTTCAAGCTCAGCCTTTTCCTTCTCAGCCTTGTCAATTTCGCTAAGTCTATCCTTAAGCTCACTAATCTGAGCCTTTATTACCTCAGCCTTGTTTTCCTCAGCTAATTTCTGAGCAACCTCTTTAGCCTCTTTAACGGTTCTCCCTTGCACAAGCTCAACAGCCTTTTCGTGTAGTTTTTCTGGTAGTTGCCTAACAACCCTTGCATGGCTTTCGGTGAAAGCCTCGTTGGTGACTAAGGCTTTTTGAATAGGCTCAGAATCCTTTAGCAAAGCCAAATATTGACTTACGTAAGATTCGCTTTTGTTGACCCTAGAAGCTATGTCCTTTTGCTTAATTCCCGCCTCAACATAGCGATTCATGTTCTGAGCTATGTCGTAATCGCTCATGTCCTCGAAGTGTATGTTCTCGCTAAGCAGTATGTCCGTAGCCTCAAGCTCGGTTAATGAATCGTAAACCCTTGCTGGAATCGTTTGCCTTTTAGCCATTATACTGGCTTTCGTTGTCCTGAATCCCGCTACAACCATGTTTTCGCCGATAACTTCCTTCTTAGCATTAAGGAGTTTCTTAGCTATAACCACGTTCTTTAAGACGCCTTTCTGAGCTATGTCGTTAGCCAACTCGTTAAGCCTATCCTCGTCAAACACTTGCCTTTCATAGAAAAAGCCTTTAATTTCGCCAATCGGAAACTCTTGAATATCGCTTCTTTTTGTCATTTTCCTCCCTCTAAATCGGCTTATCCGTCTTTTTCCTCTTTTTTAAGCCAGCTTTTGCGTGGCAAGACGAACAGCCCTGTTGATTACGTAAATTAGTTACTTACGTAATCACTATAACTACGCCAGCATTAAATATAAACATTACGACATTAAAGAATTAAGGAAATAAAGAACCTAACTAAAGTTCACACGTGTGAACTGGCTTCAGGTTCACAAAAAATTTTGATTTGTGTGAAGTTCCTTAACGTGCGTTAATAATAATTAACAAACATGAAAATTATGATTTTTAAATACGTTTTAAAAGTTTCTTCAAAAATTTTTAATTTTAATTTTTTTGAAAAATCATTTTATTGGAAGCCATGCTTTCCTTCTCTCTTCCCATCGTCGGGGGCGGTAGTAGGCTGTGCTCGGGTCTATCCATTCTTCGGCGTCCTCCATACCTGGAACCACCGCATAGATGCTCTTCCTGTAGTATCCTTTTTTCATGGCTGGTTCTTGGCGCACCTTCCTGACCAGTCCCAGCTTTCTGAGTATATAGAAGAGAACCCTCATACTCGAATATGTTGGAGGAACGTAGCCCTTGTCCTCAGCCAGTTGTTTCACAGCTTTCCAGGTGCTGTAGATGCTGTCCCCTCGAGTAACCAATAAGTGGTCTCTAACCATCTCTCCGGTTCTCGGAGCACCCCAACCCCTAGGCATCTAAGACCTCCAGACACTTGCCTTTCTTCCTCATTAGCTTCTGTTCTAACAGAATTTCCTTGCCTATCTTCTCAATAAAGCCTTGAGCGAGCCTTTCAGCCTCTTCGAGTTTCGTTCCTCTCACCAAGGATTTTGATTCTTGGATAGGCTTCCCTGTAGATCTCCCTCTGAAGCTGAACTGGAGGTATATTGTACGCCGCCTTCACCTTTCCAAGCGAGTGACCAGTCCAGTACTCAACTAGGGTGTCGCTTATGCCCGCCGCGTCAAGTTCGCCCCTCTTGAAGAGGGCGCCAGCCACTGCCATCTTGACGTATGTTGTGAAGAACTTGCGGAGGATATGGGTTCCTCCCACTATGCCTGCTTTCTTCACGTCCTCGCGAACCGTTTTTTCTGCCACGTCAAATATGCGGGGTCTGCTGAAGTCCACGTACTCGTTCAGCATGGTAACCGCGTCTTCTCCGAAGAAGCTGTCGAAATAGAAGCCCATAGTCTTCTTCCTTACGATGTAAAGGTGGATTGGACAAACGCCCCTCTTCAGCTGTTCTTTGATGGTTCCGTAAACTGGACTCTCATAATCAAGCCTAACCCTAACCAAGTCTCCGACGCCCATCCCGCAGTCCTTCTGACAACAAATCCAAGTAGCCGCTCGCAAAGGCGCGGCTTCAACGATGTCCCTGAGCCCTTCGGGGCTTGGCAGCCTATAACGCCTCTGAGGCAGACCGAAGGGGACGATCACGCCGACTAACGGCACGTAGTTGTCGCTGTAAAAGGCTTTGACTGCGCCTATGGCCGTGGCGATCGTGTTGGACGAAGCGCCTCCCTTCCCAAGCAAGTTAATGAACTTGGTTGCGAGTTCCTCGTGTTGCCGGCGAACGAAATCGTCGTCGCTCTTCAAGTGGCGTTTGCGCTCCAAAATCAGCGTGTCAGGATCCTTGCCAGCCACGCGCTCACAAAACATCCGAACGTAGTATGGGAAGATCCGCAGGGTGCTGGTTGGCTCCTTGTCGATGTCGCGACCCTTGGCTCTAGCTTGGGCCTTCAACCGATTTAGCATACGCTGAATAGACTTGTAGGACTCAAACTTTTTACGTGTCATGGCGACCACCGCAACGCCCAGGGAGCCTTAGCATCTTGCTTCCTCTCAGGACCCTTCATCTTCCAGCTTCCTCCTCACAAGCCGAATGAATCAACTCCATCACCTCTGCAACCGCCGTGCAGTAGGGCGGTCGTCTGGCGCATACACAACGGAAACGCCTTTTCAGGATAGAACAGATTTTTTCTTCCACCTTCAAGCCCATCTCCAAAGGGTTCTGCCGTCACGGTCATACCAAAAAAGCAGATTTCCAGCCAACTGATCGTCAAAGAAGTGTTTTGCTTCGGTGGGTGTTAAACCCGCTTGGACTAGACGATCGATTACTTCCTCTTCAGTTGCGTCGCCACTCCATTCAGCTTCCAACTTGTGAATGATTCTTTCTTTATTTATTTCATGCGCACATTTGGAACACAACTCATGTCGTTGACCCTTTGGATCCAAAGCGTAGAAACTAATCTGGGTCTCTCGCTTACAAGTCGAACAGACTCCTTTATGATATAACTCGCCAGCCACCTGGTATGGTCCAGACAAAGTGTTTTCTTCAATTGAGGGAAACGCCGGCTTCAGCTTAGAGACAATAGTTGCTGTGGCTTTACCCCCCGGCGTGGATGGCTCTTTTTTTGCCTCTGGGTTTTCAGCTATCAGAAACTTGCCGGAGCCAAACGGCCTAAGATAACCATCATCCACAAGTTTTTGCTTTACGCGTTCATGGCTGTCTCCGATCCAATAATACGCTACCAGCTTGGCTAGGTCGGTGTCGCTTATGACGTTCGTTTTCTCGATTTTGGCATATTCGAGCAATGCGTTGACGGTTTTGCGGTGGTTCTTTTCCGGTGTTGCCATGGGACCAATGGCGTGGAAGCCCTCCCACTCAGACGGTGGAAAGCCCAACGATTTACGCGTTTCCGAAACACGTGAATTAGCCTCCTCCTTTCGCTTAAAGAAGCCTTCTTCTTGCTCGGATGATTTGCGGGAGTTTTCCAGGCTCAGTATAGATACCTGCTTGTTGAACCTGTCCAAGTATTGTTTCCATACTTTCTCCGCATCCCCATTACTGTGCCTGATTTTTGCGTATAAATCATTGAGGGCAGAAGCGTCCTCCTTTAGTCGAATGGGGCTCAATGATTCACGTGTTTCGTGAACGCGTAAATAAGCGGGGCTCTTCCAATACGCATAAGGGTTCCCCCTTCCACCAACAGCCTTTCTGTCAACGTAGCCCATGTCAAACAGATGTTTAAGTTTGTCCTGGACAACCCTAGGCTTCTCCTCCAGTTTTTTAGCGATGATGGTAGATGTCACGGGATCGGGGGAGAAGCCGAAAGGGCGCCCCTTCTCGTCGTATTCCTGTTGAGGCTCTTCATCCCCGAGTTGCTCCAGTATCCTTCTCGCCGTTTCGTCTAACTTTAAAACCTGCCTCAGGTCCCAGAGTTCCCTAGCGGTCTCGAAGTCCTCAGGCTCGGCTAAGATATGTTCGCCAATTTTGAGGCGTCTCTTAAACCTAGCCTTTGCTACCGCCCATATGAGGGCACAGAACTGCTTCAGTTCGCTCCTTGCAACGACTCCATAATCCGGATATTCAAAGTCGAAGGGGATAACAACCTTAACGTCGGCCTCGCGGATGATCCTAGTCACCTCCTTCGCCACCTCAAACTCCGGCGGGAGGTAGCGTTTTCCATGGCCCATCCGCATCTCGTTTTTAATGTGTTCCAGGATGGGTTTGTTCACCTCGGGGTTTTCTTCCGGGTTAAGCACGATGTACCTCCGCACTATTTGACCGCCCTCGTCCGTGAGGTTGGTTACCGCGGAGGCCATGACCGCGAAGCTTTCAGGCAACTCCACGTCTATGAGTTCGCGGTCCTTGGTGACCGACCAAAGCCTTGGGTTAGCCCTGTTCTCGCTGGTGATGTCCTTAAGGGTTTTCACCGTATCCGGCTGGTCTGGGACATCATCAAAATATATGATGGCGTTATCGAGTTTGACGCCTGCCTTCACGGCATAGTAGATAGCTTTAGGCGAACACTCCTTGAGGCGCACTGCAGATTCGTCTGGCACACAACATAGAACTACAAATATTATGTCGCTCTTTCCCACGCCACTTGTACCCACAGCTATTATGTTGAGCTCGTATCCGAGCCCCGGGGTGATCGTGCCCAACCAGATGAGCTTGCTCTTCTCCCTGTCGCCTATGTGAACCCTCTGCACAGTGTCCGCAATGAACTCTATAGGGTCTTGGGAGTCTAAGATTTCAACAGCCCTCTTTTCGACCTCAGTTGGGGTGGAAGGCTTCTGTTCTGCGGCTGGGGGTTTTCGTTTTGATAGTACCAATTCGAGCAGTTTAGCGGCTACTGGGTGGACCAGCTCCACGTCGACGCCAAGACTCTTCGCGAGGCTCTTCCTCGCGGTGGTCGACTTTAATTTGCGAATCTCGATTGGGTAAACGGGCTCGTCCCCCCGGTAGATGAGGGCCAAATCCTTTTTCACACGAACGGTGTATTCTCCCAAACTGAAGGTGCTAGGCCTGATTTTGCCCTCTGCCAGAAGTTTGTCATATTGTTGGGCTGCTGGCCACCTTTCCCTCCCTATTTTCCTTGTCAGGAGTTCCATGGCTGCTACGCATTCGTCCTTGGCTAGTCCGTGCTTGTTGGCCAGGTGTAGCAGGGTTCTGACCAGAACATCGCTTCTCTCACCAACAGCTGGCCTCTTGTAGGCCTCGCGTAGGCTGGAAGGGAGCATCGCCATCAGGGCGTCAACGCCCTGAGATACGGTAGTGGTGACGGTTGACGCCTCTTTCGTTTCCCGACGCTTCCAGCTTTCTTCTATGAGCCTCCACATGGTTGGCTGGGGCTCCAGCGGCTTTGTGACATCCCCTAAAATCACCCTTCTAACACGCATACCCTTCATGTTGACCGTGTTTGGAACGCCCAGGATCCTAGGCAGGTCGCCCACGCTATCGATCTCAGCGGCGCTATCGCACAGAGGCTTGACCTCATGCTGGAGCCAGTGGTTTACCATGTCGCTGAGCACGTTCTGTGTGGAGTCACCCGTCTTATAGAAGTGTGGGGTCGTGTCTTGGCGTGGGATTCTAATAAGGACCAAAAAGCCGTTCCCCGTGTCAATCACCAGCGACGGTCGAATCTCGTGTGATTTCAGGTACTTCAGTATCTTGGCTAGGTTCCTCTGAGCGTTGAGCCTCTGCGTCGCGTTCGCTGGCTCCGTCTTTTTGTTGGATCTGGTAGCGTCCACATCGATGGGAATAAAGGTCAGGGAAGGCACGTTCTCGTATTTTCCGCCCTTGCCATCGCGTTCTTGGATGCCGAAGTAAACCTGGGCCCTCCCGTTATACGCGACACACTTCTCCGCGAAGACATCAGGGTCCGTGATGTAGTCTTGATAGACCACAGCCCCAGCTACCGTGTCTATTATGCGCAACTCCACGATTTTGTGGCCTAGCCACCGATAAAAGTCTGAGAAGAAATGGTGGAGAGAGCTGTCCGCCTCCAAGCCCTCAACCTCCCTTAAGTTTCTTGACGCACTCTTTGCAAACCCATTTCCCTCTACGTAACGTGCTCGCAAGGCTACCCCCAACTAAAGGAGGATAGAAATATCGCGCTCCCACCAGCCTCCCGCAACGATCGCATCGTAGTCCCTTGTTAAAGAAAGGAGTTGACGCCTTCGGTGAAGAAGTACAGGTCTTCTTTCTTCTCTACAAGCTCCTGTTTAAGCAGTTCAGCTCTTACCTTTGCTGGGACTGTGCTATTCCAGTCGTTCTCATTCAAAGGTAAGCCCATCTCGATAATTTCCTTGCTTTGGCGAATGAACTCCAGCGTTTCTAGGGTAACTTTCGGCGTCATCGTAGTGTCTTTTCTTGCCGGTGATGGTGCTGTCGGTTCTATCTTGGTTTGCAACGGCGGCAACCTGTTTGGCACAACCTTGAATTTCGGATAATGCTTTTCCTGCCATTCTCTGAAACCGCTTACTTTGACGTAGACGTGACCGTGTCGCCTAAGGGCTTCGAGTGTTTCTTCCACGCTGTTGTAGTCATTTTTCGTTAAAGCCATGAGGGTGGTGCAGAGCGCACCGAGATTGCTTCTTTCACTGGGCCTCTCGTAGTACGACATCCAGGAGCGAAACTCGTAACCGCCCTCAAGTTGGAGGCGGAAATGAATTTGCTGTCTAGGTTCCCCCCTCTCGCTTTTAAACCTGCTCTCAACGGGGAAATTGATGTCAAGTATTTTCGCTTTTAACAGCTCTCCTTCTTTCACATCTGGTGGTGGCAACTCCTTTTTAATGAAAGACATTGTTTAATTCACCTCTGTAGCCTTGGTCTCTTTCTGCCCTGGATTTAGGGCTAGGCGGTTTCCTGCCTCCGATCCATCTCGGAACCGGCTTAGCACGATTAAAAAACGCTTTAAAACAGCGTGAAGAGAAACCGTTATAAAGCAAATCACAATGGTTATCATGGTGACACCTTAGCTCTGGGCGCGATTGTCAGCTAACCTCATTTTTCAAAGATCCTAACGAGTAAAGGAGTCACCGGATCATCGGTGGAGAGCAGAGCGATTTTTCGGCCGATTAACTCGCCACTTAATTGCTTTTCAATTATCTCAGCTTGTATTGATTGTCTTGGAAATGACAGCACCTTATCTCCGATTCTTAAATAGGTGAAATCGTCATCGCTTGAAATTCCGCATAGTTTACCGACGATTTCCATCCAAGCTCCTAAGCGAAACTCCTCACCCTGCATCAGATTAGACATCTTTTTGCTCAGCCACCAGATGCTTTATCTTCTAGCTCCCTGACCTTCTTCACAAGTAGGGAGCGTCCCAAGGTGCGAGGTGCAATCGCTTCACGTGCGGCCATCTCCTTTATGGCCTTAATGGTGGATCTTGGAAGCAAAAGGTCAAACCTCACCAGCGCACCATCAGACTCTTTCCTTCCCATTTTATCACCCATTATCCAAATAATGCCATAATTTAAATCCTTTTTTAGAATAATAGACATACACTGCTCTATTCTTTAGAAAAACCGTTTTTAAAGCTCTAACGATTAGAGGAATATCCCGAAGATTCTATTGGAATTTATTTCTATTCATTAGATTTAAATGCCAACACATCACATATTATCAAATATGCGCGGAGGAAATCCAATACTGCGAAGGCGCATTCTAGTGGAATTTATGGGGAAAGACGATTGGATACCAGTTAAAGACCTAAGTGAAAGGCTTGAGATGGCGTATAGGCATCTCGATCGGGATTATCTTCAGAAGTTAGAGAAAAACGGAATTCTAGAGGTAGATTATGTGGCTCCTAAAAGAGGGGTTAAGCCTCTGAAGTCGTACAGAATAAGGCCCGGCATCGAGGTGTTCATGAGATTGGAGGGAGAATCCATGTTCACCCAAATGCGTGGCGAGGCCATCGATCCAAGGGATACACCCTATTTCAAACGCATGGTGAAGGAGATCTGGAGCCGATTTAAGGAAAAGTACGGGTTTGAAAAAGCTTTAGCCTACCTGGCCACGAGCCCCAACGTGGTGAAGGAGAAAACGGTTACAGGGAAGCGTTACACCGAACTAAACCCTTCCAGTCCTATCGGCTTCTTGATCGCAAGAGCGCAACCTCCGGACGAGAAGGAGTCTCCCTCCATTCCAGACGAGCGCCTAACCTTCCTTCTATCAGCTTCCCCCTCAGCCAGAAGGTTCGTCTTCGAAGGCTTAACTGAGTTCAAGGGTATGGATATCCAAAGCCTTTCCCACCTCTCCAAGGGTGGTAGAAGGATCCTAGGGTGGGGAGAGTATGAAATAGACTTAAAACAGATCTTTGACAACCCCACGACGGGAGGTCAATCCTTCATGAACCTCTTCATCCTTCTCCCGTCTATTATAATGATGGCCTACTCAGACATCAAGGACCCCACCCTATACCACATCCTAGCAGATACGGAGGAGGAAATCGAGAACGGATTCAAGGCTGAGCGCGGACTTCTCGACAGACTTCCAGACGAATACGTCGCCCATTTTGAATACTCTATCGACTGGAACCTCGTTCTACCAAAACGGAGTAAAATTTACTAGTAAATTCGTGCGCGAATCCCACCCCCCGCACTAGAGTGGAAATAACATTTCTATTGCCTATTGAGGCTATTTAGCCTGATTTCAGTCTAGATTAACGTTTATGACTAGTGGAAACGACAGCGTTTGAACCTACAATTCTTGCATTACGATAGACCATAAAGAATATTATTGGATAAAGACTCAGTCGAATGTATAATGGTACACCACATCTAAAATAGGGCTGGATGTAACAATAGTCTTCTTCGCTATGTCTGCATTAGTTATTCCTTGGTAGTAGGCTTGAGGTGCCTGATTCTTTTACTTAACCATATAGCATAGCGAAGGCGAAACGGAGGAGTCTCTTCCGACCAAACCACAACGGGTATAATTTCCTCGAAATCTACTTTTCTCTCTCTCAGCGTCTCAGTGAGCACGTTGCTATACATTAGAACTTTATCTCTTACTCTCCGCTCTTTTGGTCTACCGTATTTAATTTCTGTAATGTAGTATTTCTTCCCCTTCCGGAATAATACATCAGCCATGAGCCTGCGCGCTAAATACAATTCTACGGATAAAAACTCGAGCCCACGCTCTATTTTTTCAGAATGCCTAATGATATGACTTCTGACGGCTTCCTCTCCGCCTTGAGGACTTGTGCATAGCCATTCTCCTAAGTCTTGCTCGATATCTTTCCTCGAAATACAAATCCATAATATTTTCACTCTCTTTTTGGCGCTATCGAATTCGACCATGGAACCTACTCCCTTCCACGCAGTCCACATGCTTTCCCGAAGTATAAAAAGTAAATTATAAACGAAAATTCCGAGAATTTAAACCGAAGTTTAAACCTAACCCCCCGCACCATTTTACCTGGCATTCATCTACCGAAAATAAGCTTGGAAAAATAAAAGGGAAATGAGTCTCTTAGAGTCTACGTCAGGCAGTTCACCAATTAAAGTCCCAAAAGCCTTTTGGCGTTGCCGCCCAGCACGGCGTCAATTTCCTCTCTGGTGAACTTCAAGCCATCTGGGGCTTCCTCAGGCAGTTTCTGAATTAAATCGATGAACTCCTTGTCCGGCATGATGGCTTGATAGTAGGGGCCATCCGTGCCGAAGAGTATTCGCTCTGATCCATAGCTGTCCAAGGCCCTGCGCAGTATATGGCAGAACTCGTTGGGATTCCTTATGGCGGTAGGTTGCCAGCCGGAGATGTCCGCCATGAGGTTAGTCTTGGTTTCTCCCATACGAAAAAGGCTTTCGCGCCAGCCATACCCAAGGTGGGCGGCGATAAAGGTTAGCTCAGGAAAGTCCAACAAGAGGTCATCTAGGTAGATTGGGTCGCAGTACTTGCTGCGCAATGGATTCACCAATTGACCGCTGTGGAAGAGTATGGGAACCTTCAAATCCGCAATGCCGTCAATAAGCTGGTAAGTATCGCGATCGTCGGGATAATAGCCTGAACCCGGGTGTAGCTTCAGACCTTTAAAGCCCCACTCCTTAATAGCCCGTCTTATGAGATCCTTCGCGTCGGGTCGTCTTGGATCGACGCCAGCGAAAGCCACAATTTTTTTGGGGTGTTTCTTCTGGAGATTGGCGTATATCTTATTTTGCTCTTGGTAAGAGACGGAAGGTTCTCCAATCTCGATACCGAGGTCCAAGGGTAAAATAACGGTGGTGTCCACGCCTGCCTCGTCCATGTTGGAGAGAAGTTTTTCTCCCGTGGGATCGGAATATTGGGGAATCATGATCTCCTCCTTTATCTCCTCTGGTTTCATTTCGATTCCCAGGGACTTTGCAATTGGTACAGCGCTCTGGGCTATTCCATTCCACCAATTCTCGTGATACCACTTCCTATCAACTACATGGTAGTGAAAATCGACGATCATATATTCCCGCCGCCTATCGTTTTGTTTGCCACATTTTATAAGACTAACTGAAAGTTGTTAGTTTGCGTTCGTCGTGATTCGCCAACTAGCAAAAGAGGCCCTACTAGAAAAGCCAAGCCTACAAATTCCACACCTTGTGAACTGATTTTTGAGTCACGGTTTTTGATATGAAAACATGAAATAGACTTAGCCTTCATAAATGTTATTACCATCATAAAATTACACAAACGTTAACAAAAATAAAGGAAGAAGGAAGAGTGAAACAACCTCTGGTGTACAAAGTGGACCTGACCAAAATCCAGGGAGAAGGGGATTTCCCATGTCCCAGTTGCGGAACTGTCATATCCCCTGAAGATGAAACGGAAGCTGTCTATAGCATTCTGGAGACAAAAGTCAAGGGTGAATCTTTGGAAGAACTGGTAATCCAATGTAACAAATGTGGAAGCAAAATCCGCCTGGTCGGTTTTCTCACTCCTGAGCTGGATAATCCTGAGAGTTAATTGTCAGGCTTTTATTTTCAACGGCGGTCTATTCTGTAACAACTTTTATGTTACGGGCATAGGGTTTACCAGAAGCAAGGTATATACTCTCTTATTCTGAATCCAACATCCAATTTTCTTGCTATTTCCCTTACTTTTGGAATATCCACTTCTGGGATGGTTACGGTGGTTATTTCCATGTCAAACTTTCCCCTAGCTTTTTTAATGAACTCCAAAACGTTTTCAAAGGCGTTTTCAAATGCTGGTTTGCATACCTGATTGTAAGTCTCTTTCTTGTGGGCGTTCAAGCTTACGCTTATCTTGTCCACGCCAGCCTCCTTCAATTCCTCAACAACTTCCCTTCCTTTGTTCAAAAGGCATCCTTGACCGTTGGTGTCTATCCTAACAATCATCCCAGAATGCTTTTTTATCCATCTTGTAACCTCTAGAACGCAGTCGAGCCTCTCCAAAGGTTCTCCGAACCCGCAGAAAACAACTTCCTTCCAATTTTTTCTGTTTATAACTTCTTGCAATTTTTCAATTACCTCATTTGGGGATGGTTCCTTTCCCAGTTTTAGATTGAACCCTTGTATGCCGTTTTTAAATTTTCTAAAGCAGAAGTAGCAATTGTTTGGGCATCTGTTAGTTATGTTCAGGTACAGGTTGTTCCTAAGCCAATAGACCACACTTGGACTTTTCTTCATGAAGGGTACGACACCATCCCTGCCATTGGGTTATTTTCACAAGACCTATGGAAAAAGATGGTAAAAAATGATTATTGTCCCAACTATCCAACAGTAGTATGCAAACATGTGAAACCTTCCTTTCATAACCATCCTCTGCAACAATTTAAAGGATACGTAACCTACGATTATTGATGTTATTGCTCCAAAAAGTACTAGAGGTAAATGGATATCTTGGGTCGAAAAACTTCTAAACTCTGTAATCGTTGACGCTATTGCTGTTCCTATCACTGCTGGTATGGAGAGCAGAAAAGAGTATCTAAAGGCTTCTTCTTTTTTCACTTTTCTCAACATTCCTGTGGCTATTGTAATGCCGCTTCTTGAAATGCCGGGAATAAATGCGATGCCCTGTGCTATTCCTACCAGTAGAGAATCCAAATAATCCAATTCTTTGTTGTTTTTTCGGCGCTCGGAAACAAATAGGAAAAAGCCAGTAACTAACAATGCTATGCCAATTGCTAGTAAATTTTCGAAAAAGGATTCAAAGATACTGTGGAGGGTAAAGCTAATCAGGGCTGTTGGTACGCTTCCCACAAGTATGAATAAAGCCAGTTTTCCTTCCTCAGTCTTAAAATCCAGTCTGACCACGGCTTTAACAATCTTTACAATATCCTCTCTAAACGCCAGCAGAATCACAACTAAAGTTCCCATATGAAGCATAACGTCTAAGAAAATTAACGGGTGTTCTTCCTTACTCAAACCAAGATAATTCTGTATGATGGCGAGATGCCCGGAACTGGATACGGGTAGCCACTCGGTTATACCCTGAACAACACCAAGGATTAAGATGTCAATTAACCTTAGCGTAAATGTGGTGGCCTCCAACCTAGTTACTTAGTTGCGATTGAATATATTTTAATCATGAAGATGGGCGACTCTGATAATATTTAAAAGCATCTGAAAAGTCTGTAGATGTCAATTCGGTGAGTTGAATTTTTCCTCTTCAGAAGTGGCGTTAGAAGAACCTTCTCATCCGGTAAAACGCTTTCTCAGGAATATGAAAAGATTAGATTTTTATTCTTTAACAAAAGTGAATGCTGCATAACCGTCTTTCTCGCCAACAATACTAACCTTACCGAACTGCGTCAAAGCAGTTACATGTTTGAAAACGTCGCTCTCTTGTAATCCAGTTGCCTCTGAAATTTCTGGTATGGTTGCTGTTCCTCTGTTCTTAATTTCCTTTAAGATAAGCCCACGTTCTCTCCTATACTCAGCTAGAGCCTTCGCTTTGGCTTTATCTAACTTTGGTTTTGCCTTAGACATTGGGGCTCCATCTGTAATCGTTGTGAACATGAAACTACTATAAGCATCTTTTTAACTTTTTTGTTCCCACCTTTGTGAAAAGTGTCAACTAAGCAGATGAAGATAATGGTTAAAGGGCAGGCTGAAAACGTTTGTTAGGAGGCGCATCGGTACAAAAAGATGCTGAAAGGAGAAAGGAGTTATTAAATAAGCGCCTCCCCTAGCTTTATTTAAGAAGAAAAGACTATTATAAGCTTTTTTAAGAGAAAAATTTCATTTTTAAAACCGAAATTGTAGTGGATTTGGGGGTTTCTTAAAGAAGTTACGTTTAAACCCTTACAAAAATGTTTATAATGCTAGACTATTGGTGTGAGTTTTACATGACATCCTCTTGACGTGTCTTCTTCTATGTTGTAAATGATCGTCTTTGGCTTCTTTCCGAAGAGGATCATGCTTCCATTTCTTTCTTCTATCCTGAAATGTATACTCACCGTGTCGGCAAAGACCTTTGTCATTCCGGGAATACTAGGTTTAGATACGTAGATCATTAGGTCCTTTCCCAATCTGTTCGCAATCACTGATCGCCCAATCACACCTGAAGTGAATCTCTGCACTACGTATGCGAGGTTATCGCCACTTAACAAATGAAATATATTTTTACCGAGTTTAATCGACAGTTCCACAGCTGCTTGGATATAACGATTAAAATTTTCCATGGCATCTATGTCTTCCACGGTTGGATCCTGCCAAGCTACGATGTAGGGTTTGTTCATATCCAGCAGGGGATTAGGAAAAGTTAATACTCGGGCAAATTCGTCAAATTTTTCTTCTCCAGTGAATGCGGAAACCATTTTTCTTACGTCTCCGGGGCCATACTCAATTATTGGAATGGTGATAAAACCTCTTTCCCTCATTATGAAGTTTGCTATGGTAGGATTAATAACAGCGTCTAGGGCATCAACTGGAACGTTTTCTCCCAACTCGTATAGGACTGAGCAGCCCCTAGGATAGCCTTCTCCGCCCAACATTTCATCTAGTTCCGGAATTCCGCTAGGGTAATGGGTCTTAGTGCCCTTAGTCGGTTCAAACTTTGGGGGATCCTCTATTTCTTTGTGGGAGAAGGAAGGGAAAACTTGAAAGCCCTTGTGGAGTGTGAAGAGGAATCTTTGGTTTTCGAATCTTGTTCCCCGAAGTTTTTCTATCTCAATTTCCCTGATCAGTCTGCCCTCTAAGTTGTCTCTTCTTAGAACAATGACTCCGTCGGCTACAAACTCTTCGATGCTTACTCCGATCTTCTCGCTTCCTGTTGGAACCTCCACGATCAGAATTATGGTGCATCCTAACTGCCTAACTATCTTACCCAAAATGTTGTGGAGGATAATCCTTGCCTCTATCGGCTCCTTGAAGGCTTGAGCCATGGCGCTGAAAGAGTCGATCACAAGCCTTTTAGCCTTTAGCGCCGTTACCTCTTCAAGAATCATTTCCAGTATGGTTGAGAGTCCCTTCTCAGTCACAGTTGTAAAGTCCAGAACCTTGATTTTTCCATCTTCCACGATCTTCAAGTCATATCCGAAGAGTTTAGACATATTATGAAAAAGCGTGTCCTCACTCTCGGCGAAGGAAACATAAATTCCGTTCTCACCATAGTCTTTCGCTCCTTTACATAAGAATTGCACACCAAACACCGTTTTTCCGGTTCCCGGATTCCCCGCTAAAAGAATCAAGCTTCCTTTGGGAAAGCCACCGTCAATTAAGGGGTCTAAACCGTCAATACCGCTGGGAACTCGATCTTCATCCATGGTTACAACACCATTTTAGCCCTTAATTAGACATTTAGCCTACTTAAACCAAAATTAGTTTCATCGGCGGAAGGGATAAAGAGTTTATGAATCCAAAATATGGTTTTACGTGCCATAAAATGCCACGAATAAACAGGTGAAAGTTTTAGTGTGGAGCCCCGGGCGGGATTTGAACCCGCGACCTGCGGCTCTCTCAGAAGCTTACGTACAAGGCCGCTGCTATAACCGGACTTAGCCACCGGGGCTTTCCATCTGTTTATCTCCTGTAAATTTTTCTTTTGACATGTAGCCTATAGGCTTTCCGTTTGTGGAACCAGTGCAGACATGCTGTAATGAATTCTTAACAATCTTGAGCGTATATTTTCTAAAGTTCGAGCGCGTTTATTATCGCAGAGCTTAAACTTTCGAACCTTTTAAGCCACTCAATTCTCTCCTCTTTCAGCTTTTTAACGTAGGCATCAATCTGATCTTGAGAGTAAAAGTTAGACGGATCGAATTTCTTCATCTGCACTCCATTATTTTTCTTGGCACCATCCCGTCCACTTCGTCGAGGTGACAGATTTACGACGGTTTGCTGGCTTTGCATTGCGATCCCCTCTTAACTTTAAGTTCACTTATTTTGGAAAGTTTTATAAGAAAGAAAGCATTTAAAAATGTTTTGTTAACAAAATGTTAAAAGTTAAAGACCTAGACAAAAGAATAATCCTCCAACTGCTTAAGGACTGTAAGCAACCGCTATCCCGTATTGCTAAGAATGTGGGAGCTACGAGGCAAACCGTCGCAAAGAAGAGTGATCAATTCTGCAACTTTGGCTTAATCAGTTCTTTCGCCCCAAAGTTGGAACCAGAAAAATTTGGCTTAGGCATCCAAGCTTACGTATTTATGCGTGAAGATCCGCGAAGCGACCTAAGGAGGGAGATCGAAGAGGTAATCAAGGATTTCCCCCAGGTATCCGAATTCCATCGCATTTTTGGGAAATATGATAGCATCATAAAGGTCTTGGTTGAGGATAAGGACGAATTAACAAATCTTGTTAAAAGGCTTCATAAATTGAGCGGTGTTAGGGAGACGGAGACCTTCATAGTGCATAGCACCATAAAAAACAAGCCTGAAGACCCATTTATGAAGGTTCTAGCGGTCTCTGAGGAGTAATTGTTCACTGTCAGATCAAGACTCCTGCAGCCGAATCTGCGTGTTGGGTTGCTATAGCCTCCGAAATTTTCTGAAGGTTTTCTGATACATATTGTGGTTTCATAACGTCTTTCTGTAGGTGACCTGAAGATACGTAGCGAAGGTAATTACAATTGCAGATGCGGGGAGTTATAGTAGGCGTTCTTTTAATTGTCCTAGGCCTAGCCACATATGTCTACGGAGTGAATATGATGAAGCCAGAAGATCCCCTTTCGGGCACATACTGTGCGGTTATAGGCGTCTTCCTTGGAATAGCTGGGCTTCTAGTGTTATTTTCTAACGTATTTCGGGGTTCTTTAGTGTCTCCATAGAATGGTTTGGAGCTCCGAGGCGAGACCATTCCTTCAGTGAGGTCTAGGCATCACAATGAAAGGTGAATACTTTCCTTCGTAAATTATTCTTAACGACAACTAACCATCGATGTCCTTCTCGATGATCGGCATCCTATATTGGATCGCATCACCTAACTTTGTTATTGGTCCGAAAAGACTGATGGTATACCATCCCTTTGAGGCTAACGGCACTGAATATATGCTGCTCGCAGTTGCATTTGCACTCCAAATTACTGGCGCTATCTCGTTGGTTCCGAGATCAAAGACGTTACCCTCTTGCACGCTTATGGGTACGCAGGACTCAGATAGAATAGTGCTTATTGATAAATCTAGACACAATTTGGAATTATCGTATGGGTTGTATATAAGGCAGTATTGAGGAACCAGAACTATAGTTATCGGGCCGACTTTATCGAAATCGAATTTATGAAATTCATATCTGAAAGTGTACTCAGATTGCAAGGATGCGCCTTCAGATACAAGCTCAACGAATTCCTTTAGTTGTTCATACTCCGCGGATAATCTGTTTAAAGACTGGTATTGAGTATAGCATACACCTGCCAAGACAACAAGTCCGATCATAAGGGCCACGAAAAAGGACTTCCACTTTATGGGTAATGATGGGGCACGTTTTGGCTCCATTACTTTTGGTGCTTCTTCAACTTTACTCATTGTTCCCACGGCGGCTTCTCCGAATGTGGATAGTTTGTACTTTCCATCCTCCGTCTTGGAAACGAGTTCTCCAAGGTTCTCGAGGTGATAGGTTAAATGGGAGCTAGATATTCCTAGGGCTTCCAGTATCTCAGAGAAGTTCCTCGCTTTCTCTGAGAGCATTCTGAGTATCTTACGGCGGACAGGATGCTTCAAAGAAGTGAATATGGTTGAATAGGTCTCCTCCTCAAAACCGGACATGGCTCTCTACCAAGATATCATAGGGTAAACACGTAAGAAAGCCTTTTTATCAAGAAACCTTGACCGAGTTAGACCCTTAATTTTCGAGAACAGAGAAGAAGGTTAGTTCCTTGTAAGTCAAGAAACATTTACAATCGAGCAACAGGCTATCCATATTTAAAATGATTTTAGTGTGGAGCCCCGGGCGGGATTCGAACCCGCGACCAACAGCTTACGAGGCTGCCGCTCTACCGGTCTGAGCCACCGGGGCCAACCATCTAATAACAAGCATATGACATATTTTAAGGATTATTTGTTAGACTGGAAAATCATTTCGTGAGTCAAGCAGCAGCAAGACAACGTTAATAAATGGGTTCTCCCCACTTTTCATTGCGGGATAAAAATGAGACAAATGGTCCTGCTTATGTTTGCGTTAGCGGTTGTTTCAGTAGGTTTGTGGGTGTTTGCTGAAAGCTATACGGCACCTTCACAGGCTACATTTGTCAGTGAAGGAGGCAGCTACAACCTTGAAACCGGGGAAGTGACCCGGTTCTACAGAGTGGGTCATTACATCGAACTAGTAAAGCCTTACCAGCACCTGTCTTCCGTCTTCTCAGCAGTCGCAATAATTGCGAGTGTCGCTTTGTGCGGTTTAATCGCGTTCAAGAAACTTGGACTTAAAATTACAGTTTCCAGAACTTAAACTGCCGGCAGTTGAGAGAATTCTGTGCTAGTGGACGCATATTTTTAAGACGTTCGGAGCAAACCATTACTTGGAGGTTTTCAACCTGAGCTTAGCGGAGGAGTTTGGAGAAAGAAAAATCATAGACCTCATTCTGGAATGCCTAGACCAGATGCCTAACATGCCTGTTCCCTTCGGAGACGACGTCTCAGCCATAGACATTGGACACGGAAAGCTTGCCGTCATAAAAACTGACATGCTTGTTGGAAAAACAGACGTTCCACAAGGCATGAACCTTTGGCAGGCTGCCCGCAAGGCTGTAATCATGAATATAAGCGACCTAGCCGCCAAAGGAGTGCAACCCATCGCCCTACTCGCATCCATCGGCATCCCAAAAGGTCTCTCCAAAAAGGAAATACAACAAATCGGCAAGGGACTAAACGACGGAGCCCGCGAATACAACGCCTACGTGCTAGGCGGAGACACCAACGAAGCCTCAGATCTAGTAATCAGCTGCGCAGCGCTTGGAATTTGCCAAAAACGTCACCTCATCAAGCGTAGCGGCGCAAAACCTGGCGACTACGTGGCAGTAACTGGATTTTTCGGAAAAACAGCCTCCGGCTTGAAAATTTTACTTGAAAATCTTTCAGCCCCTCCGGATATGAAGGAAGAGCTTGTTAACGCCGTTTTCATGCCCTGTGCGCGCCTTAAGGAGGGCTTAGCCCTCGCCCAAGCCCAGGCAGCAACGGCATCCGTAGACTCCAGCGACGGACTAGCCTGGAGCCTACACGAAATTTCAAGGGCAAGCAACGTAGGATTCGTCATCGACAATCTCCCAATAGCTCGTGAAGTGGAAAAGTTTGCAGAGATTCACGGTCTCAATCCGGTAGAACTGAGTTTGTACGGCGGAGAAGAATACGAGCTTCTGGTAGCCATCAAACCAAAGTTTTGGCAAGACGCCAAAGAAGCCGTGGAAAACGTTGGGGGCGCCCTCATAAAAATTGGATTGGCTACAAAGGAAAAAGGACTCTTTCTGAAAAGGATGGGAAAAACGGTTCTCATAGAGGCTCGGGGATGGGAACATTTTAAAACAGCCTAAGCCAGAGAGCATGACGGACTTATGGAGACGTTTCTATGATTAAGTCTTGTGACGTCGGCAGCCTGCCCTTTCAAAATGATATCAAGAAGTTTTTGGAGGGCGCTGCCCGTTTCGGCTTCTACCCCGACGACGATTCGGTTAAATATTTTGAGAAAGGGGTGATCACGGGGTTTCTAGATAAAGTTGAGGTTGGCATAGAGGTTCCAAACTATCCTCAGTTTAGGGACATGAGCGAAATGTTTCTGGCAATGATGGAGGGCGTGGAGAGGGTGAAAGGCGGCTACATAGAGACAAAGATTCCGTCTGTTACGGGGAACAGAAGCCACATACCAGAACTTATGGCGATAAAAAGAAACTCCCAAATGATTAGTGAGAAGAAGGGCGAACCTTTCCAGGTTAAAGTCTGCGTCACAGGTCCCTACACCCTGTCTTCGCTCTTCATTCATCGAGACAATGAAATATTCAGTAGATTAGGAAACACAATTTCCCAGATCGTAGAAAACAACATTTTTAGCGGAAAACACGGCATTGTGAGTCTAGTTGCGGTGGATGAACCCGTTTTCGGAATGCTAGACGACCCACTGATTGACTACGGCTCTGAGGGAAGGGAAAACCTGCGAAAGGCCTGGGAAGCCGTTTTCCACAAAGTCAAGTCTAAAAATGTGCAAGCATTGCTGCACCTTCACAACACGGCCGACGGGCTATTTTGGGAAGTAAAATCACTGAACATAATTGACTCGCACACTGACGACCCCATCTACCAAATGAAAAAAACCAAGGAGCAAATAGAGGCAACAGACAAGTTTCTGAAAGCAAGCATATGCACTGTAGAATTTGACACACTAATCAGAAGGAGAATCATCGAAACTTCACGGCAAAAAATGACCGAACCAGCAATAAATGAAAAGATTGCCGAAGCTTGGACGAGCATCAACAGCCAAAAAACTGACCCCGAAATCTTTCTGGAGAACATTGACCTAATGAAGAAACGTTTGGTTGATATAGTTGGACGGTTCGGCATGGAAAGAGTCCCCTACGCAGGACCCGAATGTGGACTCGGGGGCTTCCCGACATATGAGTGTGCAATTGAGTGTCTAAGACGTGTTTCAAGCGCCGTTGAAAGCGTAACTCAGAATGTTAAATCCTAGTTTACCTTCATGGTTGTTGGTGAAACGAAAATGATTTTGCAGTCTAGGAGAGCTAAGCTAGAGGATGTTACAAAGCTTCTCGTTGCTACAGCTATGGGGATGGAAAAGGCTGACCTAGTGAATTACGGATAAGGGGTTGGTGGACACGGAAGTTCAAGTTTTGTTCCGTCTGCTTTTTTCATGAATTCATCTGGGAGAAATAAGCAAAAGTAGAGGCTTCTCTTCGCCACCATGACGAATTTTATGGTGCGGCCGCCGGGATTTGAACCCGGGTCAACGGCTTTCCTCTTCAGAATGGAAGGCCGACGTCCTAGACCAGGCTAGACTACGGCCGCGCAGCCTCCACGACTCATCTAGGATAGTTGCAAATATCTATTACAGTTTCGGTACTTAATAATTAAAACTCAAAGTTTTATGAGGGTTGCCTTTATATTGAAGTTGCATTTTCCTTATTGGTGTTGTTCAGTTGCTATGAAGCAGGAAGGTGAAGATCGGTGGCTTTGCCAGTTCCAGGCGTAGTGTTTTGGATAGACCTCTTCATTAGCTTTGGAATTTATCTTATAATATCGCTCAGCCTCAACTTGGAGTTCGGCTATGCTGGGATTTCCAACTTCGGTAAAGTGGTGGCTGTAGCTGGAGGTGCATTCGCTGTAGGTTTCTTTCCCGGCAGGGTAATGGCTTCGCTCCTTGGAATAGGCTTGGAATACAAGGGTGGTAATATATACGACATAATTCCGCAGATAAACAATTTTTTTAAGGGCAATCCAGGAATTGCTTTAGTAATATTTTTCGCTACTTTGGCTGTTGCTGCAATTGTTGGCGCGGGTTTGGGTTTCATATCTTCCTATCCAGCTATAAGGCTTCGTGAGGATTACTTGGCAATGATCCTAATCGCGATGGGGGAGGCTATCAGAATTATAGGCGAAAATTATCAGGCGTACACGATCGATTCACCATCTGGCGAAAAGGTGCCTGATCCATTTAGGTGGGCTGGAGGGTTTAGATATGAAGTATCGGCACTGTTCATACTTGGCATAGCTCTTCTGGTGCTCCTTTACCTTGAGTTTTCAGTAAGGACTCCGTTGGGTAGGATGTTAAGGGCGATTAGGGATAATGAGGATGTGGCGGAATCGCTTGGAAAAGACGTTACCCGCATAAGGATGAAGACCCTCGTAATAGCATCAGCTATTGCAGCGATCGGTGGTGCGCTGTATGCGTTCAACACGGGTAACGTGGTTGCGAGCGGTTACACTAGGGCAGCATGGACATTCTGGCCTTGGCTCATTGTTATCATAGGAGGCGCTACCAACAACATGGGCGTTGTGCTAGGGACCTTTACCTACGTAGCTTTCAAGAGATTTATATCATTCTACAAGGCACAGCTAGCTTTCGTTCCCTTCCAAGTCATATGGCTCGACTACTTGCTGCTCGGAATAGTATTAATACTAATACAGATGTATAAGCCGGGGGGCATCATACCTGAGAAGCCTACATCCACGTTAAGCACTAAGAAGCTGGAGGAAATGGTCGGCTCAGGAAGAGCAGTTTCCTCATCAAAAAGAGAGGATTCAACAAGTGGAGGTTAGTAAACCAAAAGTTTACGCGCAAGTCTAGACCTAGACTTGGAAATATTTACCTTCGACATCAGAGTTACTTTTTGCCCCTAGTTCTGAACCTTAAACGGGCGGTTAACCCTCGTATTGCCCTCATCATGCCCCGCCAATCAGCCCCTAAGAGGCCCTTAGGAACTATGAGAAGGGTGACCGCCATTGCGGTCAAGGGGATCAGCTGCTCATAGCGATGTATCCACGTCCCTATCCAAGGGGCTAAGTAGAAAGGTCCAAGTTTTACAGCTAACCCAATTAAAAAGCCCCCTAGAACAGCACCGTAAATATTGAGGAGGCCCCCTACTATGCTTGCGGCGAACATGCTTACTATCAATAGCCAACCTGTATTCGTACTGGATTGAAGCCGTAGGGGGATAAGCGCTCCCGCAAGCCCCGCTAATCCCCCCGCTGTGAACCAGGAGACGGCATAGACAAAGTTGACGTTTATACCTACCACACTGGCAAGAGATGGGTCCTCAATGGCCGCTCTCATTGCAACTCCGAACTTCGTTCGAGTTAGAGCCAAATGTAGTAACGTCACTATGACCGCCGCTAGCGTTGGAGCAACGATTAAGAGGCCATCTTGGCCTGCAATCTTGAAATCATAACGCCTGAGATAGAAATCTCTTTCGTACGGGATCTTGAAAGCCGTCTTCAGGTAGTCAGCGTAGATGTTGAGCACGGCGAAAATTATGATATCGATGGCGAGTGTGGTAATCATTAGCCCAACAATTGAGGTCCCCCTTCGCATAAGGGGCCTTAAGACGAGGAGATACTGAGCTAGTGCAATTATCCCGCCAATTATGAATGCTAAGTAAAGATTATGGTATATATTGGCGTTCCACACTTCTCTCACGGTCAAGGTGACGTATGCTCCAGCTGTTGCAAACATTCCGTGAGCGAAGTTGGGAACTTTGGTGGTCAGATAAGTTAGAGTGAGGCCTAGGCTCAAAAGCACGTAAAGGCTGCTCCATATAATTGCATCCAGGTAGATGGGGGGAACCATGTCCTTTACTAAAGAATATAGGAATAAAATAAACTTTGTTCTTTTTATGATCCCCAAGAAGCAAAACTAACCAAACAGTAGGTAAATTCTGACGTTTGGAGTCTTGAGCGTTCGATGCTTCACTAGATTCGAAGACAACGAAATTTCTCTAAAAGTTAATCAAAAAGTTTATAAATCCAGATGATGGAACCTAGGACTGGTTCAAGGTGAAAAACATGAAAAAAAGAGGAATCAAAGGAATCACTACAACGATAGCCATCGTGATAGCAGTCGTCCTCCTCATCGTAGGACTACTTGTAGGCATGATGGTGCAAGCGTACACGGGTATTATAGCGCCTCCGGTCGGATTAACTGGTGACGTAGAGATAGGTGTGTTGCTTCCGGCGACAGGAGACTTGGCGACCTTTGGTGCGAATTCTAAGTCTGCTGTAACCCTTGCTGAAACAGAAATTAACGACTTTCTCGAGGCGGCTGAGGCGGGCTGGACTCTGAAACTTGTGCACGAGGACAGCGCTACAGACGCCGTTGTTTCACTAGACAAGACAGAAAGTCTTCACGCTAGGGGAATAAAGTTTATAGTAGGTCCGCAGGCCAGCGATGAAGTTGCGGCTATCAAGGATTATTGTGATGCTAATGAGATATTGGTAATAAGCCCGTCCTCAACTAGGCCGGGTCTCAATGTACCAGACGATTTTCTATTCAGGTTCTGTCCAACCGATCTTATACAAGGACCTGCGATAGCTAGGTTGATTATTGAAGATGGCGTAACGAAGGTCGTAGCGGTCTATAGAGACGACGCTTGGGGAAAAGGACTCCACGATGCCACAAAAGCCAGATTTGAACAACCTGCACTTGGAGGCGAGTTCATCGAATCCATCGGATATGACCCTGATGCACCGGGGTTCGACACGATAGCAGCAACTTTGGATACTGAGATTACGAGCGCTATAGCAACGTATGGAGCCGACGCGGTGGGTGTTCTATACATAGCCTTTGAAGAAGTTGTGCAATTCTTCACCGAATGTGCTGTATATAGTTCAACCGGCTGGGGAGTTAAGTGGTATGGAAGCGATGGAACAGCTAAGAGTGCGGATATGATTACGGATACAACTACAGCTGCCTTCTCTTACCAGACAGCATTCATAAATCCAATCTTCTCTCCAACCAAATCTGACAAGTTTCAAAAGGTTGAAGATTACGTCGAAGCAGATTTGGGAAGGTCGCCAGACTCGTATGCGTTCGCATCATACGACATAGTTTGGGCATTAGCCGTTTCTCTGATGACTGTAGATAAGTACGATGCTAGTGCAGTTAGGGATGTCCTACCCGACGTAACTGCATCACTCTTCGGAGCTTCAGGCTGGGTTGTCCTAAATGCGGACGGAGACAGAGCAGCCTCTGACTACGACCTATGGATCATCGACCTAGTAGATACAACGTACGAGTGGACGTACGTAGGCAAATATATACAAGCCACAGACTCCGTAACATGGGAGTAGATTTATCTACCTCCCCCTCCTTTTTTATAGATGCCATGGATGCCATACTCGCTGTCAAAGGCGTCAGAAAGACTTTCGGCGGCCTAGTTGCCCTAGACGACGTCAGCATAAACGTCAAAAAAGGGCTAATGACAATGCTAATTGGCCCCAACGGTAGCGGCAAGACCACCCTCATAAACTGCATCACCGGATTCTACAAGCCAGACAGAGGTAGGGTATGGTTCGATGGCAAGGAGATCACCAGATGGCCGCCGCACAAAGTGTATGAGACAGGCGTTGTAAGGACTTTTCAGATACCACAACCATTCCAAAAACTCACAATCCTAGAGAACCTCCTCACAGCCTACAGGGGAAACCCTGGCGAGGGCTTCTTAAAAGCTCTACTCAGGAAAGCATGGGTTAGTGAAGAGGAGAAAGCAACAGACATGTCCTTAAAGCTTTTAAAGCTTCTCAACCTCGACCACATGTGGAACAGACCAGCTACCCACCTAAGCGGAGGACAGATGAAGCTAGTTGAGGCTGGAAGAGCCATCATGAGCGGCGCCAAAATGATACTCATGGACGAACCAGCTGCAGGCATATACCCAAAATTAGCACACGAAGTCCTATCATACCTCACCGAAATGAAAAACCAACTTGGAGTTACCTTTCTGATCATAGAGCACAGACTTGAACTAGTCCTACCATACGTTGACCATGTCTACGCCATGTCAACAGGAAAAATCGTCTCAGAGGGAAAGCCGAAAAAAGTCCTAAGCGATCCAGTCGTAATAGACAGCTATCTAGGCGGATGAAACATGTTAAAAATCGAGGACATCAACGCCGGATACGGCAGACTTCACGTGCTCTTTGACATTAACGCGAAGGTGAAAGACAAGGGCATCACGGTTATTGTGGGCCCGAATGGAAGCGGAAAAAGCACGTTGCTCAAAACGGTTATGGGAATAACGCAAGTGTACTCTGGTGAGATACTCCTCAACGGAAGAAATATACTAGGACTACCACCTCATGTAGTGACAAAGTTGGGCATAGCCTACCTACCTCAAGTCGACAACGTCTTTGCAAACCTTAAGGTTAAGGAAAACCTGCTCATGGCTGGCTATATTTTAGGCAGGGATGAAGCTAAGGAACGCGCAAAAGAAGTCTTAAGCGACTTCCCAGTTCTGAACGAGTACATGGGTAGAAGGGCGGGTACACTAAGCGGTGGAGAAAGGCAGATGCTGGCAATGGCTATGGCAATGATGAGAAGGCCCAAAATCATGTTATTCGATGAACCAACTGGCAGTCTCGCCCCAAAAATGGCCTTCGAAGTGCTTGATAAAATAGTGAAACTAAGAGACAACTACGGAATAACCTTGGTGCTGGCTGAGCAGAACGCCAGAAGAGCTCTTGAACACGGAGACGAGGCTATTCTCCTAGTCAGCGGAAGAGTAATGTACGAGGGTAACTCGCAGGCGCTTCTCAAACACCCAGAGCTAGGCCAAGTTTATCTGGGCGTCAAGAAACATAAGTAGAAATCTTTCTGCAACTATCCTTCACTTATATCCACAACTTCCGCGTTTGTCAACCTCTTTATATCCCGTGGATCTATTTCTAAAAGGGCGTTTATCGCTCCGCCACCCCCATAAACCTTGTCAAAGGTCATCACCTTTGGATCAATAAAGGTTCTAACAGCTTTCTTGTAGCCAACTGGAGGCACGCCTCCAACTTCATAGCCAGTTAAACTCTTTACCGCGCCGGGACGAGCAATCTTGACCTTTCGAGCGCCATAAACCTTCATAATTTTTTCCTCGCTTACCTTTTTGTCGCCGGTCACTATTCCAACTATTGGAACGCCTTTCTCGTCCACAAAAAGCATGCTTTTAATGATTCTCTCTCGACTAATTCCCAGCTGCTTTTCCGCATCCTCCACAGTCATCGTATGCTTTTTGAACATCAAAATCCTAGCGTTAACTCCTTCCTTCCGAAGGTAAGCCTCAAGTTTTTCGCGAGACATTGTAGTATCCCCCTTGAAGAAGAATGGAGGGAGGAATGCATCACAAAATTAGCAACAAAACACTTAAGGATTACCTAGAGCGGTTCGGATTAGAATTGAAGTGAAAATGGTGCGGCCGCCGGGATTTGAACCCGGGTCGTCAGCGTGGCAGGCTGATGTCCTAGTCCAGGCTAGACTACGGCCGCGCACTAGTCAAAAACTAAAGTTTGATAGGGCTTCTAAAAACCTTTTCCAAAAACTAGGCTAATAACTTTAATAGTTTGACATGTGGAGAAACTAGAAAGGGAGAAGAAATTTATGGCAAAGAAAGTGGCTGTGATAGGTGTTGGGCATTCCAGATTTGGAGTGCGCTCTGATGCTACAATACAAGAGGTTGCCTTCGAAGCTGTAAAGGACGCCTTTGAAGACGCTGGCATAAGACAGAAGGACGTAGAATTAAGCGTTGTCGGCACAGCAGGAACAAGAACTTACGAGTTGATGCCCGCAGTGCCAATAAACGAGTACATAGGCCTTGAAGAAAAGGGTCCCTTAAGAGTTGAAGCCGCCTGCGCCACAGGTAGCGCTGCAGTTCACACAGCGTATACAAACGTGGCCTCCGGTCAAGTGGATGTGGCGATGGCAATAGGCGTTGAGAAAATGTGCGAAGTTGAAACCGCCACTTCCATGGCTGTGGGTGGACGTGCAGGCAACTATTTATGGGAATTTCATCTTTTGGGCACTTCGTTCCCTGCATATTACGCGCTTCATGCTACAGCGCATATGGCGAAGTACGGCACAACAGAAGAACACATGGCTAAAGTTGCGGTGAAAGCCCACAAATACGGAGCGATGAATCCCTATGCGCATTTTCAAGGCGAGATAACCATGGAAAAGGCGTTGAAGTCAAGGGTGATAACGTGGCCTCTGAAACTCTACGATTGTTGTCCCATCAGCGATGGAGCAGCTGCCGTTATACTTACATCCGAGGACAAAGTGAAGAAGCTTAAGGTGGAAACGCCCGTGTGGGTGGATGCCATAGGCTTTTCGTCGGATACCTCAAATATTTGCAGGCGCGACGACTATGTTGGGCTTAGGGCCGCTGTCAGGGCGTCCCAGATGGCTTACAAACGTGCCAAAATAGCTCCTCAAGAAATTGATGTTGCAACGGTTCACGACTGCTTCACGATAGCTGAGATAATGGCCTACGAGGACCTAGGTTTCTGTGAAAAGGGTGAAGGTGGTAAACTTCTAGATGAGGGCCAAACTGAGATAGGAGGTAAGATATCGGTCAATGTTGATGGGGGTTTAAAATCAAAGGGGCATCCTTTAGGAGCTACGGGCTGTTCAATGATTTACGAGCTGACAAAACAGCTGAGGGGAGAGGCTGGGAAGAGGCAGGTTCCCCTTAGAAACTACGTGGCTCTGGCGCATAATGTGGGTGGAACGGGCCATTACGCTTATGTAACGATACTTAGGAGTTGAGCGTCATGGCTGAAGAACTTCCTTCGATAACTTCCAGGTCCATAACGTTCACCCATAAGGTGCCCGTACTTAAAACCCGCCTATTTTGGGAGAAGCTGAAGGAGGGAAAGGTCTACGCTACGAAGTGCAACAAATGCGGTAGGCTCTATTATCCACCCCAAGGCGACTGCGCCCATTGCCTGTCATCAGACGTAGAATGGGTGGAACTGAGCAAGGAAGCGGTCCTCGAAACCTACACGCATGCCCTTCAGAGGCCTGCTGGATTCGATGGGTATGAACCCTATATTATTGCCATAGCAAGAACTAGGGATGGAGTCCGCGTGATGGGATGGCTTGAGGACGTAAAGCTGGAGGATGTTAGGGTAGGTATGAAGCTTGAAATGTCCACAAGGAAGCTGCCTGACGGCTTTTTAGTCATAACATTCAAGCCTGGCGGTTCTCGATAGGAGTTAGTTCTCCCGTAAACTCCTCTTTTTCATACCTATTCGAAAGCCAGAGAGGCTTACTCAAAATTGGAGAGGCCTGAAACCTCTCAGCTGTACGACGGGTCGGACAACGTCTTATCGCTTTGAGATCCCAAACCTCTCCAAGGTAATACTTGGAGAAGATCGATATATTTAACGATTCTACGCATATGCGCTCACTGTTTGGTTAGTAGCTCTTTAAGCTACCATAGACAACATTGCTATCTAGAACATGGCCACATGAACTTGTGTTAAGCAAGGTGCATAATTGTAGGCAAATACGTGAGGTGTGGGGAGGGAGTGTGGTGCCGAGGGCCGGACTTGAACCGGCGACAGCCCGGTTTCAGCCGTCAACATCTTCAGCCGGGTGCTCTCCCAGTCTGAGCTACCTCGGCGCCAAATCAAAAAGGATTAACACACGCGTTTTTAAGTTTTCTGAAGAAACTTAGCCGATTTTTGAGAAAACCATATGTGCGTAAGAAATGAAGGACTTGGTTGGAATATGGAAATGAAGAGAAAAATCGTTCTATTTTTGGTTTTACTGCTGTCATCCTTATCAGTCATATTTATTGCAAGCGTTATCATGGGGTGCGAATCCAGATACGACCCCGATTTGTTCGGAATGCACGAGACATTAGCTTACAGAAGCTTGCCTCCTGAGAACCTTTCCATCAGTCGAGCATTCGAGATAATGCATTCTCTTGGAGTTAAGAAACTCCGAATGAATATCTGGCGATGTAAATTCATGTTAAACTCTACAGAAATCGATCCAAGTTTAAGAAATGCTATAAAGGAGGTTATTGGTAATGCGAGCTCGCTAGGCATAGAGATCATGGGGTATGCAGAAGATTTTCCATCTTGGATGACGAATATTACTGGGGACCCTCGGGCCATCCCTCGTAGGAACATGACAGAATATACTGTGTTTCTGGAAAGATACGAAAAGTCTTGGGAAACCCTTGCAAGAGCGTTTCCAAATATAACCATGTGGGAGATAGGGAATGAGTACAACCTTCGTGAATTTCTCCATCCTCAAAATGGCACATTTCTTCGCCAAGAAAGAGTTGACATAGTGACCGATTTACTATACTACGGTTCGCGAGGAATTAAGGCAGGCAATCCTACTGCAACAACTGTCATGTGCGGTCTTGGTCCTATCAAAAATAGCACCTATGGAAATGGGATATATGATATTAGAGACTTTTTGGATTTTATTTATGAAAACATTAAAAGCGACAGGTGGAACAGCACGAATCCTGACGACTTTTTCCAAGTGGCTTGTTGGCATCCCTATACCTTTGGGAAAAAACCAACCAAAGAGAACTGGGTTAACCCAAACAAGGCAGTCTACGAGGTGATGAGAAGACATAACGATACAGACAAGCGAGTGATCTTTAGTGAAATGGGTTACAGCGATAACGTTGCATCTTCACACTACGCTCCTAGGGACAAAATCGGAGAGTATATAACTGAGGCTTTTAGACTTGCGAGAAACCATTTCTGTTGGTTAGATACCATATATTGGTTCAGGTTAACGGACCGTGACGACGGGTTTGGCGTAGTTGAATCTCCAGAAAATTGGACTTGGAAACCAGCAACTTACGCCTATGAATCGCTTACGCATCCCTTTCCTTGGTGGATTTTGGGCATGGTGAGCGGTGGCTGTTTGTTAGTAACAGCTGCTGTTTTGATATTTCATCGCCTTCGTTTCCGTTCCAAAGTTCTAACTGATGCGCCCAAAACAAATTGAGGAGAGAACGAGAAAAATCGAAACTTTATTAGAATACCGTTATAATCTTACAGAATTCTTAGGGGTGTGATTCTCGTTGGAGTTAACTGAAATGGTTAAGAATCATGCGAAGGCTTTGGGTTGTGACATGGTTGGAGTCTGCTCCATTGAAGCCTTAAAAGAGTGGGAAGAGGAAGGAAAGAGGATTCTTCCAAAGGCCAGTTCTGTTGTGGTTGTCGCTTGCAGGCATTCAAAAGCTGCTATAGATTCAAATAATATCCGAGTGGCTCAGTTTGACACTCATTGCGTCTACGACAAGCTGGATAGAATTCTTAATGGATTATCGGTGTTCCTGGAGGACAAGGGTTTTCTAGCTGTTTCCTTGCCCCTTTACCTACCCATCAAAATGAGTAAAGAAACGCAGGGACTGATTGGAGACTTTTCTCTTAGACACGCGGCCGTGGAAGCCGGACTAGGCGAAATGGGACTAAACAGACTTCTCCTAACCAAAAGGTTCGGTCCAAGAATCAGGTTGGGCGCTGTTTTGACGACAGCCCCCTTAAAGCCAGACAAGAGATTCGCGGAGAAAATCTGTAACAATTGCGGCGAGTGTATCAAGGCTTGTCCAGCAGAAGCAATAACTGAAGACGGAAACGTTGATGTGCGAAAATGTGCGAGAGTGATCCTGAAGTATGCCCTTCCAGGATTGATCAGGTTTGTGCCGTCTTTGGTTGGAAAGAGCGTTGACGAAGTTTGGGAAGCAACAAGGGAACCCTTCTTGTGGGAAATTTGGCAAACGATGACCTACGGCACGTTTTACAACTGCTTTGAATGCATTAAAGCGTGTCCAATAGGAAAATAGAATAAGTCTTTGTTCCATGATCTAGTATCGGGTGTATTGGTGGTGGAAGCCTACATATTCGTTAATTCTGAACCCGGAGCGTTGTGGGAAATCGCCGAAGCAGCGCTTAAAATCAAAGGTGTAAAGATGGCTCACGCCGTCACTGGCCAGTTCGATGTCATTGCCTATGCCCAATTTGCTAACGTAGAGGCGCTTAGAGAAATTATAGAGAAGTTTCAGTCCTTAAAGGGGGTTCAACGAACTCAGACGGCAGTTGCAATACCGACTAGACTAAAATAGCAATAGCGCATTTCTTCGATTAGGCTATGTAGAAGTCTACGACCTTCTTCATTCTTCTAGGAGGAAGCCACCCAGTTTTGCGCAGTTCTTCTACGACCTTCACTATTTGTGGTTCTATGTTTGCGACTCGGGCGATATCTGACAAGGTTACTAGGCCGATTAGTCTTCCATTCTTCATTACGGGTAGTTTCTTTATGTTCCTCTTGAACATCAGTTTTGCAGCGTCTTCCACGTACATGTCTGGGCCTCCAACTATTAGTGGTTTAGACATTATTTCCGAAACCTTGGTTACTTCTGGGTCCCTGGATTTTGATACGACCCTTTTTAGCACATCTCTTTCGGTAACTATTCCAACGGCTTCTCCTTCCCTTGCCACAATCAGACAGCCAATTTCGTTTTTGTTCATCAGTTCCACGGCTTCTTTGACAGTTGCATCGGCGTGTATGCTGATCACGTCTTTTACCATGATTTCCTTAACATCCAATCTAGGACACTCCCAAATTTCATCGTCTAATTTGACGTATAAATTGCCGTGCGTGTATGCAAACGACGTGCATGTTGTTTCCTTCACCAAATCCTCAGCATCTACTACCTAGAACATGAAAAGAAATAACTATCAGCGCTGGGAAGGGATTACACAACATGGAAGAGGAGAGATACGCATGAGCGAGTCTTGCAGCTTCTGCAAGATAGTGTCTGGGGAGAATTCAGCGAGCGTCGTTTATGAGGATAGCAACGTTTTGGCCTTCATGGATTTGCATCCGGCTAACGTTGGGCACACCTTGGTTGTTCCCAAGGAACATTGGGAAACCCTCTATGACATTCCAGAAGAGGTTTTATCCGAGCTGTTTGCTGTGGTTAAAAGGATCAGTGTTGCGGTGAAAAAGGCCGTTGGCGCCGAGGGAATCAGCATTCTTCAGTTTAATGGAAGGGCTGCTGGTCAATCAGTGATGCACCTTCACGTTCATGTTATACCCAGATTTAGGGGAGACACTGTATCAAAGTTGATAGAAGCCATGTTGGGACCCACGGGATTCGAAAAGGCGGCAAGGAAAGACTTAGATGAGATTGGAAAGAAAATAAAAGAAAATCTTTAGGAAAATTGACGCAAAGGCTTAGCAATTAGAAGAATCTAATATCGTGGTCTTCTCTGTTGTCTTCTCTTTGCCCAACAATCTCGACAGTAAACTGGTCTGCTGGGATCTGGTTTGAACGGAACTTCGCATTCTTGGCCACAATCAGCACAGACTGCCTTATGCATCTCTCGGCTCTCTCTATACGACACGCAAATTGCACCTCCTATTAGTTAATTCGACGAAGAACTAGCATTCTTTAGGAATTCTAATTCTCGCGTATTCATTCAGTTGACGAATTGCCTTATTTAAACTTATGGTAGAACAGCTACACGCTGGTGGGCCGTGCCGGATTTGAACCGGCGATCTTCGCCGCGTGAGGAGCCTAATGTTTTTTGATATAAGGGTGGCGCAAGCCTTATAGGAGTGAGTGTGGGATATTTTTGTGGGAAAAATATGTCTCTATGCAAAGTTGATGAAAAACATAGAATTGTGGTTGATAAGCGGATCAGAAGGCGTATGAATGTTAAGGCAGGAGACGTTGTGATCCTTGAGCCAATCGATGACCGCAGTTTTAGGGTTACTGTTATGGATTTTGCTATGGAAAAGTTGGAAGATGACCCCGCTTGGAAAGCTGTTCATACACTGGTAAGGGTTAAAAGGTATATTTCGCCGGAGAAGCTTGAGGAGATTATGGAGGAGGAGGCTTGGCGGGAGTAGCTAAAAGGGAAGGGAAGCCTCTCGCCCTATTGGACTCCAACGTGATCGTTTATTCAATGGTAACAGATTATCCAGACAGAGAGTCTCACGTAAGGTGTCGTAGTCTGTTAGAGAGAGGGCTTAAAGGAGAATTAGACTATATATTAAGCTTGAATCCGATAGTTGTTGTGGAGGTTTTTGCGGCGCTGAGAAGACTTTTGAATTGGAGCGAGGCTGAATTTAGGACAGGTTCACTCTTACGTTCAAAACGCATTGCTTTCCTTTCAATTTCAAGGGAAGTTGCTGAAAATTCCGTTCGATGGGCAAAAGAGAAGGGTGTTCCAGTAAATGACGCTATGATAGGCGCAAACATGGTTGAACTAGCCAACCTAGTTTATACAATCGATGAAGAGCATTTCGAAAAACTTGGAGAATACGGAGTCAAAATCATCAACCCCCTCAAAGTATAAACCAAACTTTCGGGGCGAATGAAGAGTTTTTGGCGGACATCTGAAGCTTTTTAGATACCGCATGAAAGTTGAAAAACTTTTAATTTCAACATTATTTGAAGTAATCATTATGGGACAAATATTAGATGCAGAGTTTAAATGCCGAAAATGTGGAAAGGTGGTTTCATTGGAGCAGTACACAATAGATCGCTTCTGCCCAGACTGTGGCACGTTACTCCCGAGTCGCCAACTGAAGCAATGGGTGTTTCAATTCAATCCCGCAATATATGGATGGTTTGATCGGATAAAAGAAAATAGAGAAACTGAACAATGGCTAACAAGCCAATATGCCGGAGATATTCGTGAGGGTGATAAAGTGGTCATTTGGGCTTCTGGAGAGAAGGCGGGAGTGTACGCTATAGGCGAGATCATAACAAATCCAAGAAAGGGACCCCTCACTACTGAACAAGAGAAATACTGGATAAACAAAGAAGACATCTCTAAATTCCAAGAGAAATATAGCGTCATAATAAAATACTTAAAACTAATTATCGATAGGCCTCTTCTTGAGGATGAGTGTAACAAAGATCCTATACTCTCAGATATGGCAGTTCTAAAGCAACCTCAAGGCACAAACTTCCCACTCACGAAAAAGCAGTGGAATAGAATCTTGGAACTGATAGACCAGAATGCCAAATAACTGAATACGTACAAAAAGAGTGTTCACACAAACATTAGCACAAGTGGATTCTTTTTTGAGAAATCCCCTTGGAAAAGTTCAGTGGGCCGGGCCGGATTTGAACCGGCGATCTTCGCCGCGTGAGGGCGACGTCTTAACCACGCTGGACTACCGGCCCGCTAAAGTTTAAACGGTAAACCAGTCCGTTTATATCTTTCGTCACTAAGCCATAATCAAAACTGCACAGAATGTTGGAAACCATGTTAAAATTGGTAAAGAGTCTACCTGCGGAGAGTCATTTGCGCCGCATCGCCCAGTTTCTATGTTGATGGTATATATAGGAGTCTAGATAGGGGGTCTATCTGTCAGACGGAAAGGGAGAGATCGTGGAGGACATCCGCAAAGGCGTGGGTGTGTGCTGCCTCAAAGATCAAATCTAGTTTGTTATATAAGCGAAGACGATATAGAATTGTTCGTGGTGTCCTCTATGGCTGAAGAGAAATTTGAAGATATAGTGTACGAGGGGGCTGATGGAATTGCTTGGATAACCATCAACAGACCCGAAAAATACAATGGTTTCCGAACAAAAACAATCGAAGAAATGACTATGGCTGTTAAGGACGCGGATAAAGACTCAAACATTCGAGTTATCGTTATTACCGGCGCAGGCAACAAAGCCTTCTGTTCAGGCGCAGACGTAGACGAATTCGCGGAAGAAATTTTCCCAAATCCTCCAAAAGCCAGAATCTATCTTGAAAAATTCATTGATCTACGAGACGCAATAACCGGAGCTGGCAAACCCGTCATAGCCGCTGTTAACGGTTACTGCGTCGCAGGCGGACATGAGATTCACCTATGGTGTGACATTACTATAGCCTCAGAAAATGCAAGACTAGGTCAGGGAGGCGTCAAGGTTGGTAGTGCACCAATCTTCGGCGGATCACAACTCTTTGCCAAGAATGTAGGCGAAAAACGGGCAAGATACCAAATGTACACGGCTGAACTTTACACGGCTAAGGAAGCCGAACAAATGGGGTTAGTTAACAAGGTTGTTCCGCTGGAAAAGTTGAGGGAAACCGTTGTTGAAGTTGCTAAAAAGATCATGGCTAACAGTCCTCAATCCATAAGATTTGTTAAAGCGTGGACAAATTTCACAACCCAGCTTGAACGTGTCACCTATGAGTTGGCGAAAGAAACCCTCATCCACGTTTGGTACACAGACGAAGCAAGAGAAGGTATTAAAGCGTTCTTGGAAAAAAGAAAACCAGAATGGGACAAACACAAACTCATCTAAGAAAGTGACTATACATAAGGTAAGGTATTAAACAAAATTACCTAGCCGGGCGCAACTGAAGTTTCAAGTTAGCCTAAAATTTCATTGACTTTCTTTAAAAAGTCGTGCCACGCACCTGACTGGGGACCCTTTCCATTAATGTTAAGGAAAAATACGTTTTCCTTGCCCCAAGCATTTTGGACCATTTCTTTCACATAATCCCTTCCATGGACCGAAAGAAAAAGCACAGGCTTCTCTGTTCTCTCCTTTATGCCCAAGTAAAGTTCTTTCATCTTACTTTCAATATCCTTTTTCGGATAGTATACGCCTGCACCTTTTACTTCTATAATAAGGTGAACGGCGTTCTTGGCATAAGAAAGGGCGAAGCCTTGGGGGTCTGAGCCTTGTGGCTCTGCATCTTTGTCAACGATTAAAATGTCAAATTCGTTTGGGCATCCTTCAACCCAAGCAGACATAACGCATTTAACATTACTTGGCAAATGTGGTTCTAATTTCTTAGTGATAATCCTAGAATATGCGCTTCCTCGGAACCTATTCCACTTTCTGGTCTTACAATTTGACTCAAAGTATTTCAACAATTCATCGTACTCATTCCAAATCTCTTGTTGTTCATCTTTTGTAATGGTCACATTTCTCACCATTTTCATGTTATTAGCAGTCTCATTTAACAACTACTCTTATGGTAGTTCATTACTTCAATTTCAATCTGGATTTCCCTCTCTTCAAGTTCGTCCTTAATCAAAAGCAACCATTTATGCAAGCCTCTTTCCCGCCAAGTCAACTTCCGCGATCCGGAAGGAATTGGTATTCCGTTGTGTGGGTGACTTCTTTTTGCTCCACTTTTACAGTCATGCTAATTTCACCAGAACACAAGTCGCCAACTTTGTGAAATTCTACGATTACGTTGCCAACGCTAAAATCTAAATATCCGTCGTCAGCCTTTTCCAACACTGCAAAAAACGTTCTGAGCCCTTCCTCGGTGAATCCCAGTATTTCTCGAATTTCTTCCAACGCCTTATACTTGTCGTCTGTAAACGAAAACTTTGCCAAAGCTGGTTTCTCAAATTCCCTGCTTCTTTTAATGGGTGCGCAACATGAGGATCCTAGGGGGAGGGTCTCGCAAGGGATTTTAGTTGTCCGAGAAGATTCGTCAAACACTGGGCGGCTTGTCATGAGTCCTTGTCGAAACCTTCTATGTGCCCTTCTTAGTGTTGGATGCTCGCTTAGACCACCTATGGTGTTTCTTACATGAGATTCTATTTCTTTTTTCAACGCCTTGATGAAGCCTTGTGTTGGTGCGTATCCGTAGATTCCATCTTCATCAATCTTTTCATCTCCAAACTCGACACATAGCCCAAGATCTCGGTCAAACACAACACTCAAGATTCTCTCTTCCTTAAACCGTTCGGACCTTGTTCCACACATCAAACCTCACCAAAACTATACTTCAACTTCTACGATAAAAACATCCTCCCACCTTCGTTTAAATTCGATTTCTCTCTTAAAATCAACGAATAAAGCCGAAGGAAAAGCTCCTCAACTAAATTTTAAACCAAATAATATAAATCTAACATGGAATTCCTCAGCTTCTACATGATTTTGAAGCGGAATCCCATGCGCTTTTTCACACATTTGATAGACCTCCCATGGCAGGATATCCCAAAAAGACAAAGTTAGAAAATTTAACTTATTTTTTTCCGTCTTATGTAGACCGTTTTAATCTTGTTAACTTCATTTTCATAGCATCTTCTACATTCTTCATCTAATTCGTCAAGCTTTACGGGTTCAAGACGCACCTCATAGCCCAAAGATTTGTACAACTCAACAATCTCGCTTAACCTCGGCTCTCCAATTGTTGTCTGCTTTATCCACCCCTTCCTCTCAGCCATTAGGCGTCTTTCCGCTCCTTTTCGTAGAGATCCTTGGCAAAGAGGCCAGCACCTATGGCTCCAGCAATTATGGGGTCAAACTCCTTTTTCATGGGTAAGGCTTTGATGCCTATTATGTCCTCCAACCTCTTCACGATGCCAACGTTTTTTGAGATTCCACCAGTGATAACGAAGTCCCTTTCCACCCCAACTCTCCTGAGTAATTCGGCGATTCGATTGGCCATTGCCGAGCAGTAGGCAGCCAAAACCATTTCTTTTGGCCATCCTTTGCGCAGTAATCCTAGGGCTTCAGACTTGGCAAAAACAACGCAGGTGCTGCTCACGGGTTCAGGTTCCTTCTCCACCATCAGGGACATGGGACCAACTTCCTCGATGGGCACAGACAGAAGGTCGGCTATGACTTCTATTCCTCGGCCTGTGCCAGCCGCACATTTATCATTCATAAGAAAAGCCGTGACCTTACCCTTCTCGTCGCAGCGAATTGCCTTGCAGTCTTGACCACCCATATCTAGTATGGTTCTCACCGTGGGTCCCCAGATGTAGTTGGCTCCCCGAGCGTGACATGTAATCTCCGTAATTGCTCGGTTGGCGAAGGGAACATTTACTCTTCCATAGCCGGTGCCCACGACGTATTGGGTATCTTCTAGTTTCATTCCGGTCCCTTCTAGCGCCCAGTTCATGGCTTTGTTGGCGCTGTCCGGACTGCTTGACCCTGTTCGCATTATGCTGTAGGCGTAAAGTTCGCCGTCAACCATTATAACTGCCTTGGAACTCACCGCTCCCACGTCAACTCCAGCCGTGACGACCTCTGCCTCAGTCCAGTCCTTGCCGGGCACAGTTCGCCTATATTCAGGCCATCTCCAATATTCTTTCTTCATTTTCCACTTCCTCCACCTTTTAGAGGTGCAAGAGCTGCTCCCAAAGCACCAACGTATTCCGGTTCTTCCGGCACCAGTAGTTCAACTCCTAGGTTTCTTTGTAAAGAGTTGATGAATCCAACGTTTTTGGCAACTCCTCCAACTAGGATAACATCCTTTTGTATTCCCAATCTGCGCGCTAAAGAGGTGATTCTGTTGGCTATGGAGTCGTGTATGGCCCGGGCAATGTCTGCCTTTGAAGCCTTTTCATGAATTAGGGACACCACTTCAGATTCGGCGAAAATGGTGCATTGGGCGTTCATCGAGATGGTCTTCTTTGCCTTTAGCGATAGGGGACCTATCTCCTCCAGTTTTACTTCTAACGCCCTTGCCATGGCTTCGATGAATGTGCCGGAGCCGGCGGCGCACTTTTCATTTATAGCGAAGTCGATCATCCTTCCCTTTTCGTTACATCTGACCGCTCGACTTGTTTCGGCACCCACGTCTATCACCGTTCTAACCGAAGGATAGAGAAAGTTTCCTCCCAAGGCGTCGGCTCCCACTATGCTGATCTCGCTATTGGCGTAAGGAGCTACATCCTTTCCAGCGCCAGTCGCCACAACATGGTTGATTTCACTACGTGATAAACCGACTTTCTGTAACACGCCGTTGAATACCTTTTCTGCAGCGGCTTTTTGGTCAAATCCGCTTGGGGCTAAGCCCCTCGCTAAGGTTTCGTCGTCCTTCAAAATTATCACTTTTATGTTTTTAGAGCCCATGTCTATTCCTGCAGTTATCGTTTTCATCAGCTCCTATCTTGCCTTAGACTTTCTAGAATCTTAGTTATGCTGAAACGGTCAAATAAGTGAAGTGGATGGACTGCTCTGGACGACTTCAAAACTTTAGCTGTGTATTTTTGGATTGTACTATTTCTTTTCTGTCCAGTCGTAAAAGCCCTTTCCAGTTTTTCTGCCCAGTAGACCCGCCTTTACCATTTGCGTCAATAGTGGGCTAGGCCTATATTTTGGGTCTCCCAGTTCCCTTTGAAAAACTTCTGTTATGGCTAAAATTGTGTCTAGGCCAAGATAGTCTAGGAGTGTGAATGGTCCCATGGGCCAGTTTAATCCTAGTTTTATGGCCTTGTCTATGTCTTCTGGGTCTGCTATGTCTTCCCAAGCTATGAACATTGCTTCGTTTAGGGCTGGAAGAAGAACCCTGGTCACGACGAAACCTGGGCAGTCTTTCTTTACAACGATCGGTTCTTTCCCCATCCTTTTAGTGACGTCAACTATTGTATTGATGGTTTCGTCAGAGGTTTTGACTCCACGAATGATTTCTATTAATTTCATCAGCTGTGGGGGATTGAAAAAGTGCATGCCGCAGAATTTTTCGGGTTTACGGGTGGCAGACGCGAGTTCGGTGATGCTAATGGAAGAAGTGTTCGAGCCTATTAACGCGTCCTTCTTGGCGAATTTTTCAACTTCCCTATACAAGCTTTTTTTGAGTTCGACATTTTCAGGAACAGCCTCAATTATGAGGTCAGCGTCCGCTACCGCTTCTTTCAGGTCCAGCGTTGGATGAACTCTCTTCAAAGTTTCATCAACCTCTTTCTGAGAGATCTTTTCCTTCTTTAGGAAGCTTTGCAAACTGTTCTTTATCATTGTCATGGCGTTGTCTACAAACTCTTGTTTCACATCTCTTAGGTTGACTTCGTATTTTGCCACTTGAGCCGCAACTTGGGCGATTCCATGACCCATCAATCCAGCTCCTAGGACTGCTACCTTCCTTATCTCCATCATAAACACCTCGTTTCTTGATAGAAGGTCGAGAAAATATATAATTTCTCCGTTGTGGTTTTTCAAGGAATTAGAAAAATGGGTGATTCAAGTCTTGGGGGATGCTCTCTGGAGCAACTTGGTCTTCGACGGATTTTTTATAGCTTGATATACATTCTCTAGGTCTTCTATGTAGTCTACGAATCTGTAGTCTTCCCTGCTTCTGTACTCAAGACCCAAATTCGCGTGCAATTCCTTCAAGATCGATTGCTCAATCATGTAGGCTCCGGAACGAAAAAACTCCTGCAGGCCTCCCATAAAGGTTTCCAATTTTTCTGGAATCTCTTCTCGTTTCAAGGAATAATTATTTTCCAAAAACTGGTAAATAATGTGGGTTGCCGTCTCTCGGAAGATCTGTTTCAGATTTTCATCTATGGTTTGTAATAGGAGTTTCTTGAACTCTTCTTTGGTATCCACGCTCACAGAATAGTCACCGTGTTGCATCATAATTGTTCTCATTAAACCTTTAACAATTCATAATTTGTCCGAATCTGAATAATGTCTGTTAGGGATAATACACATTCAAGATTCATATAGATTAAATATTATGACCCAGAAGCATTCATTTGCAACTTCACGTGGCGCGGTAGAAATCACTGGGGTGACTAACTATTTCACATCATGGAAGGCTAGCTAGAAAGAAAGTAGAAGAAGAATTGGAGAGGTACAGGCTCATAGTTGAGAGCCTTTCTGATGGAGTATTCACCTTTGACCTTAAGGGAAACGTCACGTCTGTAAACAACGTCGTTTTGCGCTACGGGTACAAGAAAGAGGAACTCATTGGGAAGAGCCTACTAGAATTTATTCCAGAAAAACACTGGCCGATGATAAGTGAGCATCTGGCGGATCTAGCAGAGGGAAAATCCACTCGAGGGGAAGTTGAACTCAACACCAAAAAAGGTACAGTGATAGCGGAGTTTAGAAGCAGTCTCGTAAAAAAGAGGGGAAAAATCATCGGATTCCAGACCATTGTAAGAGACATCATGGAAATGAAGAAAGCTGAAAAGGCGCTGAAAGAAAGTGAACAAAAACTTAGAGATGTTATTGAGAATTCTCCTGATGCCATTGTTTGGGTTGACACAACAGGCAAGATAACGCTAGTTAACAGAAAAGGATTTGAGATAACAGGATTTTCGGAGGATGATCTCATTGGAAAAAACTTCATGGACGTAGAGGCGTTAACACAGGAATCGAAGGAGAAGATATTGGAGGGTTTCATGAAAAGAATTGAGGGAATAGATACACCCCCTTATGAAGTAGAAGTTGTCGCAAAGAACGGAGAAATAATCCCAGCCGAACTCAGCGCTTCACTCATTTACGAAGGAGGCAAAATTGTTGGTACACAATCGATTTTTAGAGACTTAAGGGAAAGAAAGAAAGCAGAAGAAGAACTGAGGTTTTTGAAAGAATTTAATGAAGGAATAGTTCATTCAATTGGCGATGGCCTTCTAGTAATTGATCCTAACGACTATACGATAATAACTGCCAATAAAGCAGTATTGAAACAGTTGAAGCTAAGAATAGAAGATCTTATTGGAAAAACCTGCTATGAAGTAACCCATCACAGGTCAAAACCTTGTAAACCTCCTCATAATATTTGTCCAATTCAAGGAATGTTAAAAACTGGCAAAGTCGTCACAGTTGAACACAAGCACTTTGACAAAGACAACAAGCAAGTATTTGTGGAAGTTTCTGCCAGTCCGGTGAGAAACAAAGAAGGAAAGATTGTCCATTTTGTTCACCTTGCTAGGGACGTTACAGAAAGAAAAAAGATGGAAAAGAAACTGGTGGAGTATTCCCAGAAGCTTGAAGGAATGGTTGAGAAGAGAACCAGAGAACTCAAGGAGTCTGAAGAAAAATTGAAGGACCTGTTCAAAACCATCCCTGACAGCATCGCCATCGTAGACCTTAATGGAAATTTGCTTGAATTTAACGAAACCACATTGGAACTCTTTGGTTATCCACGCGAGGAAATCATTGGCAAAAACGTTTTTGATTTCATCGCTAAAGAAGACCTGGAAAAAAGTGTCCAAGTCTTCAAACAAGCCCTAGAGAAACGGATCGTCAGGATGCAACTCTCGGTATTAGCAAAGGATGGAAGAAAAATCCCTGTCGAGTTGAATGCTTCAGTTTTGAAAGGTCCAAAAGGAAATCTCGTGGGCTCCGTTGCAGTCCTCAGAGACATTACAGAGAGAAAGAGGATGGAGGAGCAACTGCTGAAATCCGAGAGAATGGCTGCCATCGGAGAACTAGCCACCATGGTTGGACACGATCTAAGGAACCCCTTGTCAACCATACAAAACGCGTGCTATTATGTGAAAACGAAATTCGGGGCTTCTAAAGATGAAAAGCTGAAAAAGATGTTCGAGGTCGTAGGGAAGGAAATCAATCACGCAAACAACATCGTAAAAGACCTTCTAGACTTTTCAAGAGTCAAAAAACCTGAACTCAAGAAAGTAAATCTAATCTCATCAATCCAGGACGCTCTATCACAACTCGAGTTCCCTGAAAACGTAACCCTCATCACAAAATTCAGTGAAGTCCCTACCATAGAAGCGGATCCAGACCAACTGCGAAGAGTCTTTCAGAACATAGCCTTGAATGGAATACAAGCCATGCCCAACGACGGCAAATTGACAGTTTCAACAAGAAAAAACGGCGGTTTTGTGGAGGTCGCGTTCACGGATACTGGAATCGGCATACCAGAGGAGAACATGGATAAGCTCTTCACACCGCTCTTCACAACCAAGGCTCAGGGCGTTGGCCTGGGATTACCCATCTGCAAAAACCTTGTAGAAGGACATAACGGAAGAATTGAGGTAAAGAGCAAAGTTGGCAAAGGATCAACCTTCACCGTAAAGTTGCCTATTCATCAAAGCAAAGGAGGTGAAAAGTAAACATGAAGAAGGCAAGCATTTTGATTGTTGACGACAACGAGAGCATCTTAGAAACCTTGAGCGCCATTCTTGAAGAGAAGGGATACCGCACAGACACAGCCAAAAACGGCAGAGAAGCCATCGAAAAATCGAAAACTAACTTCTATAACCTAGCGCTTCTAGATATCAGGCTACCAGACATAGAAGGCACAAAACTGTTGACGAAAATGAAAGAAGCCAGACCGAAGATGGTTAAGATAATGATAACCGGGTATGCCTCTCTAGAAAACGCAGTTGAGGCTTTAAATCTCGGAGCAGACGCCTACGTCATGAAGCCAGTGGACCCCGAAAACTTGCTGAAAGTTATAAACGAAAAGTTGAAGGCGCAGAGAGAAGCAGAGAAGATGAATGAAGAAAAGGTGACAGAATGGATTGAAACCCGAGCACGCAAACTCGAAAAAGAAAGGCTATAGAGATCATTGACAAAGGGCCCACAATAAGGCTCAAACAAGAGATATTTAAGCTCCATGAAGCTGAAGAGTGGTGACATGAATGTATGAAAAGAAAAAGGGGCTATAGTTTTGTAGAATACGTGACCGAATTGAAGAACAAACTCTTAAAACTGCGAGTCAAATTCTAATCCCTTTGAAGCTCGGGAAGAATTTTTTCAAAGTAATCCAGCGATTCTGGATTAATTAAAGCATCCCTATTTAGGACCGGCCTGCCATGTATTATGTTCGTGACCGCAATTTCAACCTTTTTCATGTTGAAGGTATAAGGAACATCCGGAGCCTCCATGATTAAAGCTGGGACATGCCTTGGGGAAGCATTTTCGCGCAGAGTTTTTCCTATCTTATTTTTTAAATCCTCTGTTAAGCTATGTCCCGGAGCAAGTTTAACAAAGAGGATGACGCGCTGATCTCCTTTCCAGTTCTGCCCTATGGCTAGGCTATCAGCAATTTCTTCTAATTTTTCCACCACATTATATATTTCAGCTGTACCTATGCGCACCCCAGAAGGCTTTAAAACGGCGTCGGAACGACCGAAGAAAGTTATTCCACCTGTGTCGCTATGGATTATGATAGAATCGCCGTGTCTCCATACATTCTTGTTCGGATAAAAGGTAAAGTAAGCCTCTTTGTACCTTTCATTATTTGGATCGTTCCAGAAATAGAGTGGCATAGAGGGAGAAAGAGCTTCGCAAACAAGTTCTGCTTGTTGATCAACTGCCGGGTTACCGTTCTCATCATATGCCTTCACTTTCATTCCTAAAGCCAGAGCCTGTAATTCACCAGCATATACCGGCAGGGTGGGACTTCCAGCAGCAAAACAGCCATTGATATCTGTGCCGCCCGAAATAGAATTGAAATGTAAATCTTTTTTAATTTCTTGGTAAACGTATTCGAATCCTTCAGCTGAAAGCGGTGAACCAGTTTGGGATATTTCTCGTAACGACGACAAATCGTAGTTTTTTCTAGGCTTAATTCCCTCGCTTCGGAGATAATTGATGTAAGTTGCGCTGCAACCGAAAATAGTTATTCTTTCATTCTGAATTAATTTCCACATGGCATATGGATCAGGATAATTGGGATTGCCATCGTATAATACTATGGTAGCTCCCACTGCTAAGGAGCTTAGCAGCCAATTCCACATCATCCAACTACAACTTGTTATATACATGATCGTATCTTCTCGTTTTAGATCCGTATGGAGAATCAGCTCCTTTAAGTGATTGATAAGGACTCCACCGGCTCCTTGCACCATGCACTTTGGCTTACCTGTTGTTCCGGAGGAAAACATAATATATGCAGGGTGGTCGAAAGGCAATTGTTCAAATTGAATTTTCGGTTGTTTTTTTGGAGACAGAAATTCATCGTAATGTACAGAGTTGGGAACATTGCTAATGTCAGGTTTAGCTTCCGTATATGAAGTTACAATCACTTTTTCCAGCGAGGGGATTCCTTTGGCAACTTCCTCAGCTTTAAGTAAGGTATCAAAGGTCTTACCTTTATAGAAATATCCATCAGCCGTAAACAAAACTTTTGGTTCAATTTGACCGAGACGATCCAGTGCCGCTTGTGTCCCGAGTTCAGCACCACAGGAAGCCCATGTAGCGCCGATGCTGGTGGCGGCAAGCATGGCAATAGCCGTCTCCATTAAATTGGGCATATAGGCACATACTCGGTCTCCCGGGGCAATCCCTATCTCGCGCAGCGATTTGGCCAGACGCGCCACAGAATTGTATACTTCTGCATAGGTCATTCTGGCAGCTTTCTGGGTTTCCCCTTTAAATATAAAGGCTGCATGGTTGTCTCTGTATCTCAGGAGGTTCTCGGCGAAATTCAATCTTGCGCCTATAAACCATTTGGCACCAGGAAACTTGTTTAAGTTGTCGACCACATTATTGTATCCACGGGAAGCTTTGATCCCTCCAAATTCCCACATGGCCGCCCAAAAATCCGGTATATTTTCAATTGACCATTGGTAAAGTTGGAAATAAGAGTTAATTCCAAGCCCATATTTTTTATTGACAAAGTCGATGAACTTTGTCATGGTGGCCTGTTTTACGTGTTCTTCAGAAGGTTGCCAGAGTAATTTTCTCATAATTTTACCTCCTTCAAGTTCTTGATAAGGCACCGTGCGCGTTTAGGGTTAGACTTAAACAAATTTAAAAAAGTTTTCTAAATTTCATTTTTCATAGGGCTCGTGTAGAATCCGCTTCACCTTCTCTGTGATTTTTGGTCCCAGACCGTGAACGTCCTTTGGCCATTGATCAACGTTTATTAGGGCGTTTAGGGGAGCTTGGTAGGATTCTAGGAGGGCTATCGCCTTTTCTCTGCCGATGTTTGGGAGACTGGCCATAAAAAATATCTGGGCTTCAGCTAGGGTTTCGGTTTTCTTTACTGGGTGGACAGCTGGAATTCTTTTCTCAACTATCTGTTCTTGTCTTGCGGCTGTGTAGAGGAATTCTACTGTTTCTTTGTAGCTGGTTGTCTGTACCATGAAGATTCCTTGCTTGGCTAGGGCGAACATGGCTCCCCAGACCGAGGATGGCTGGATTTTGCTGAACTTGTAGATGATGGGCAGGTAGCCTTCTATGAGGATGAAAGGCTTAGCGTAGACTTCTTTCAACTTGAACAACTGCTCGAAGAGATATCGTCTAGTAAGCGTATAGACGAAATCATGAACCGTTTTTCTTTCGAAGGCACATAGGTCTGAGATAATATAGTCGCCCTTCTCAAGGGCTTGTATGCTAATTTCGGCGCCATGTTCCTTTAGTCCCTTGATAATTTTTGGAGCCGTGTTTGCTTCACGGCTATCCACGATAATGGTGGGTTGTTCTCCTTCTCCTGTTTCTTTGAGGTAAGGTAGCAGGGTTTCTGTTCCAGACATGGTTAATCAACTCGCACCTACTTCTAGTTACATTTTCGTGCTCATTCTAAATATCTTTTAAACCAGTTCAAGGTTAGTTCGACGGCTTTCTCTCTATGGACTCGATCGGTAAGTCTGTGGTCTGCACCCTCAATTATCTGGATGTCCTTCGGCTGGTTTGCATTTTCGTATAGAAACTTAGCATGAGAAAGAGGCACCTGCTGGTCTAGGCTACCGTGAACAATTAGGATGGGGCAATGAACTTCCTTCACAGCCTTAATCACATCATATTTGCTGACATCTTGCTTAAGCTTCTCAAAACCTTCGAGTAATCCTTCCCGAAATAATTCATCCAGATAGCAGGGGGTAGCCCAAGTCACCAAAGTCTTGACTCTCTTATCCTTTGCAGCCGTCAAAACTGCAACGGTTCCACCCAAGCTGCTTCCCATCACCCCCATACTTTCGTAGCCTTGTTCCTCCACAAAGTCCAAAGCAGACTTCAAATCTTCTATTCTGCCAGCTAGAGAAGTCTCTTCAAAAAGACCTCCACTTTCTCCACAACCTCTGAAATCAAACCTCAAAACCGCTAAGCCTTCTCCACAAAACCTGTGACCAATACTAACATATTTTTCGCTATCCTTACTGCTGTACAAACCATGACATGTAATGATGCAGGCTGATGTTTTCTCATTAGGAGAATGAAGCACACCCGCTAGCCCATACCCACCAAACCTAACAAAATTTTCCTTCATAGCATCAGCTTAGGTTGCCATCGATTTAAGAATATTCGTCTGGAGCTAAGTGTCACAGAGGAGATGCAACATTAGCGAACGAGTTCCCGCTTCTTCCATCGCAGATTCTTGCTTCTGCACTTTCTGCACTTGGTAGCGGTGGAAGCGTTTCGAGCTCCGCATTCACGACAAATCTTCATGTAGAGTCTATGCTTTTGGGCTAGGGTTTTTTTGAAGGGGTCTGTGATTGGCATAACGTGGCATTCTCCGCTTGCTTAGCTAGGTTTCACATTCAACACAACTAAATATGTTTTTCCTTTCTTTTTGCCCTATTTCCTTTACATATTTCCGCTTTCTGAAGAGCATGATGTTCTCGTGGGTGCAGACATTCTCCAAATAGCATCTCTCATTTCTTTGCCATATCTCATTCCATAATATAGCCCAGCTATTTTGGCTCCATATGGAATCGCTACTCGCTTAACTAGTTTGTATATTAAGGGGTTAGCAATTCTATTTTCCAAGAAGGTGTCACGCCAGATTCTGACGTTGTACTCCCAACATCGAATGAGCAATTCCCAGCGAGCCTTTGAAAGCGAATCAAGCTCTGCTCCTAGTTGGTTCATTAGTAAACAGTTTTCCAGAGGAACAAAAAACAGCGGAACGTAAAAGGCGTTATAGCCTTTCAAGTCATCCATCAATTCAAGCGTTTCAGCAACATCCTCTTCATTTTCTTCCGGAAGCCCAACTATCAGTGTGGCAAGCGGGTACCAGTCATTGTCATTCAATATCCCGAAGGCTTGAGAAACAATTTCTTTCCAGTGTTCTGGCTTAAACGGAAGAGGCTTGCCAGCCATATACTTTCGGATAAGCCTAACACTTCCCGTTTCAATGCCCGTTTCAGAAGTTACTATAGGCTTCTTCCCATAACTATACCAATTATAATCCACCAAAACCTCAGCAACTTCTTTAACCATGCTTGGATCGCATACGGCTGGAGCTAGGGACATGTGAGAGGGTTGTATTGCCTTAACTCCTCGGCAAGCCGCTACACTCTTAATCAACTTGAGTACTGCTTCCTTGCTCGGAACAAAGCGCTTATCTTTTGCACCATATAGAAACAAGTCTTCAGTAACCAATGTTATGCCAGAAGCGCCTTCGCGAGTGGTTATCTCCACTTCTTTCAATATCCTTTCCAGAGGCACATCCACTTTTCTCTGCATGGTGGGCGTGCAGAACTGGCAGTTACGGTCGCAGCCTGTGGAAATCTCTACGCATCCATGAATAGCCGCGTGGCGAATTGTCGGCACCTTTCCATGATTTAAACCGTTATCAGCACGGACTACGCGAGGAAGAGGTTCTCCATTGACTGCTTTTTCAAAAGCTGCTGTCAGCGCTTTCTCTTCTCCTCCAATAATCACGCAGTCTATACCGTATTTTTCAGCCACTTTCTTTCGTTCCAATTGCCACGATCCGAAACCGCCAACAATCACTCTAGGCTTGTATTTGCGAATGCTCCGATGCTTTACTAATTCTCTGAATTCGATGGCGTTCATGGGTTCTCCACCGCCGACAAGCGACGAATAAGTTTTACTTACGTATCCCATTCCTGTCGGATCCATGGTGGATACGCCTACCACTTTTGTGTTTGGTCCTACAAATTCATTCAAGTCGGCTGGATGCACTACAGCCACTTCTGACTCGTTAAAACAATTCTCTAATAGTAATGCTTCAACTTTTCTTAAACCATAAGGCGCAAATCGAGCCTTGCCATCGCGAGTATGTGCTACTGGCGGATATAGTGTAGTTCTCAGAAGCCACAATGGTACTGGACCTTTGGCAAATCCTGCAACGAATGCGACAAAAGGATTGTTGTAGTAATCACTCATCTCCGTTGCTGAGGCAGTTAAGACGACCTTGGCGCCTGAATTATTTGCCATTATAGGTTCCCTTTTATGTAATGGTAAAGCACGTGCATTTTAGCCTTATATAAAATTAGCGTGATACATGGAGATTTTCCCTTCCAAGCCTCTCAGCTAAGAGTCTCGCCACATCGCCGGGTTTTTCAGCTACGGCTACACCAGCCTCTCTGAATGCTTCAATCTTGCTTTGGGCGGTTCCAGCCCTGCCCATGATTATGGCTCCGGCGTGACCCATCCTCTTTCCAGGAGGTGCTGTTCTTCCAGCCACAAAGGCAACCACTGGCTTCGAGTATCCTTCTCTAGAGACAAACTCCGCGGCCAGTTCTTCCAGGTTTCCACCAATTTCGCCAATCAAGGCAATAGCTTCGGTATGTTCGTCCCCCTCAAACATCCTTAAAACTTCAACAAAGCTTAAACCAACGACCGGGTCTCCCCCCAAGCCAACACAGGTCGATTGCCCCAACCCTCTCGCAGAAATTCTTGCCGCAATCTCATAGGTTAGAGTCCCACTTCTTGAAATGATGCCTACAATTCCCGGCTTAAAAACGTGGGCCGGCATGACTCCAAGTTTGCATTCTCCCGGCGTGATGATTCCAGGCGTGTTGGGACCAATGACGGTGGCGTCGTGTTTTTTTGCACTTGCCATAACGTATATGGCGTCTTTCACGGGAATATGCTCTGTAATGATTACTATTGTTTTTAATCCGTTGTCTATGGCTTCAAGGGCTGCTTCAGCGGCGAAAGGTGCTGGAACAAAAATTATGGAAGCGTCTGCGTCATGCTTTTTCATCGCCTCCTCAACAGTGTCATAGACTGGAATATCATGCACTTGGGTTCCGCCTTTTCCAGGGGTCACGCCCGCAACGATCTTAGTTCCATAGTCAAGCATTAGTTTCGTGTGGAAACTGCCTTGGGTTCCTGTTATGCCTTGAACTATTGCTTTGGTGCCTCTGTCAACAAGAATAGCCAACGATCAGCCTCCGGTTTTTGCTATTTCAACGGTCTTTTTAGCGGCTTCCTCCATGCTGTCCAGTATGTGAATTCCAGCTTCTGTTAGGATGCGCCTTCCCTCCTCTTCGTTGGTTCCCACAAGCCTCACTACCACTGGTTTAAGAAAGCCAACTTGCCTCTTCGCCTCAAGAATTCCCCTAGCAGCCTCATCGCATCGGGTGATGCCGCCCAAAATGTTGACAAAAACAACATTAACTCGCGGATCAGAAAAAACGAGGTTGAGAGCCGAAGCCATTACATCAGCTGAGGCGCCTCCGCCCACGTCAAGGAAGTTCGCTGGATTTCCCCCATACAACTGAATTGCATCTAGCGTGGCCATCACCAAGCCCGCGCCGTTTCCAATCACACCGACGTTTCCTTGAAGTTTCACGTAGGCCAACCCGCTTTTTCGAGCCTCCAGTTCCAACGGTGACAACTCAGCCTCTCCCTCTTCTATTAGGCGTCTCTTAAACTCGGGGTGCCGGTATAGGGCGTTATCGTCCATTATGAGGCGGGTGTCCACCGCAACGAATTTTCCCTCAAGCGTTTCAACGAGGGGGTTTATTTCGGCTAGTTCAGCGTCATAGTCCATCGCAGCCTTATACAGTTTAAGAAAAATCGTGGCGATATTCAACATTTGGCTCCTCGAGTAGCCTAATCCTTTGGCGATTTGATATGCGTGGTAGAAACGAAAACCGTGTAGCGGATCGACGAAAACCTTGACTATTTTTTCTGGCGTGGCGGCGGCAATTTCTTCTATCTCCATTCCACCCTCAGAGGAAGCGATAGCCACGTAACAGCGATTTGAGCGATCAACAGCCACGCCGAAGTACAGTTCCCTTTGGATAGAAACCTTTTCTTCCACCAAAACGCTTCGAACCTTGAAACCCCTTATTTCCATGCCTAACAGTTTCTTCGCCGCATGCTCAGCTTCCATCGGCGAACCCGCGAAGAGTATTCCGCCGGCTTTCCCTCTTCCCGCCACAAGAACCTGTGCCTTAACGGCGACTGGAGCGTTGATTTGGGCAGCTATCTCGCGAGCTCTTTTCGGAGAAGTTGCTAACTCCCCCTGTGGAGTTGGTATTTCATATTTAGAGAAGACAGCCTTCGCTTCATGTTCAAAGAGTTTCAATTGGAGCCACGGACTATTTTATGGTTTGAAGGCAACATAAGATTTCGCATCTTGGACGCCATCTACGAAAGTCTTGTTACATAAAATAATTCTATAGGAAGACACCGCAACCTATTTATTTGCCGAACAAAAAGCATAGCAAGCTTTAGTGAATGCAAAAACGAGGAGTGAGGCGGTGAAATGTCAGAAAGCAACAATGTGTTGATCGGGAGAAAGCCAGTTATGAACTACGTGCTGGCTTGCATAACCCTCTTCCACGGCGGAGCAAACGAAATAAACGTGAAGGCGAGAGGAAGAGCAATCAGCAGAGCCGTAGACGTCGTAGAGGTTGTCAGAAGAAGGTTCCTGCCAGACGTGAAGGTCAAGAAAATTGGCATAGGCACAGATCAGTTGGCACCCACTGAAGAGGGTGGCACGCCCACAAACGTCAGCACCATCGAAATCACCTTAGGAAAATAGGATTGCACGCGCAACCTTAAAGGCTCCGCCGCCCCCTCCTTTATTTCAAAAGGAGGATTCAAGACGGGGTGAAAGCGGCATTATGCAATTTCTGCTTAATAAACGGAATAGTTGTCACGTTTCGTAACGCTTAAATACTTTCCAGCCTTCTTATACATCGATGAGCCATGGAATCGCAGCACTTAGACAACAGGATAAGCAGCGAGTTAGACCAGCTCCAAGAGCGTCTCAGCGCCGAGGATTTTAAAACCGTTGAGGATTTTCTCGAGGACTTGGGTGAGAATAAGTCCACACGCCTGAACTACCTCAACGTTTTAGACTCCTTCGCGACGGCTACTCCCAGCCTGGCGTTCAAGAAAGTTACTGAACACGATGTTAGAAGGTGGCTTGGCGGGTTAAAACGACGTAAGGACGGAAAGCCAGCCAGCCAAGGAACCAAGAACCAGTACGGCGTCTATTTCAAACGTTTCATGCAATACGTATATGGAATGAAGAAACGCCACTACCCAGCTTGCGTAGACTGGTTCGCCGCCAAGCGCATAAAATCAAAGCTCAAGAAATCCGACTTGCTGACGCCTAAGGAGCTTGACGATATGGTAGGGGTATCGAGAACCCAGATGGAAAGAACCTTCATATCCGGCTACTTCGAGTCTAAATGCAGACCCAAAGAGTATTTGGGGCTTAACGTTGGAGACGTTGAAATCACCACATATGGAGTAACCCTACACGTTTTCTCTAAAACCGGAGGGACACGACCCATACCCTTGGTCAAAAGCGCCCCCGAGTTTCTACTATGGTTGAGGATGCATCCTTTTAGAGACGACAGAGACGCTCCTCTATGGATCATCACACGAGGGGGACCAAAAAAGAAGGCTATCAGCTACGCTAGAGCAAAGCAACTCATAAAGACCAGAGCTCGAGAAGCTGGAATCAGTAAGAGAGTTTATCAGTACTTGCTTAGACACACCGGCCTCACAGACGCATGTACAAAGGTTAAGGAGCCTGTGCTTCGTAAGCTTGCTGACTGGAGTCCAGCATCAAGAATGCCCGAAGTCTACGAGCACCTATCCGGAGAAGACGTTGAATATGCAATTCTTAAAGCTGAGGGAATAGATCTAGAAAAAGCTGGCCTAGAGAAGCCGGAATATTTGGCTAAGGAGAAAGGTCTCACCGAAACCGTGTTGCGTCACCAAAAAATAGACAGGTTGACAAAGGAGATGGAAACCCGATTGGATGAGGCTAGGACTAGGGCCGACAGCGTAATAGATATGCTAATGGGCGATGACGAATTTAGGCGCCTTTTCAAGAAGAAGATGAGGGAGTACGGCGTCGTCCTTCCGTAGCTTCCTCATTCTCAAGTTTAACCTCTTCCAGCATGGTTAGGGTTTCCCTCGCCCAGAAGGGGAGCTTCTTAAGAACTTCAGGACCATACCTTTTCGATACCCTCTCCCGGGCCTGCGCCTCGATGTCGCTCACAAAATCCCCACTAAATTTATACCTTCTTCCGGATTTTTAAATTCTTTCCCTTTCTAGGTTACGTATATCAGTTCGACAGTCGAACTAACAGACAGAAAGTCTTATTAATCAGTTGTCGTGAGTAATAAACGAGGTTTAGAAGATGAGGGTTGAAACAATACCGGTCGATAAGATATTCGTGAGCAATCTGAACATCAGGGCTGATGAGGAGTTCGGTAAGGCTCCAGAGGACGAGGCTTTACAGGAGAACGTCAGAAGGGCTGGGATAAAGCAACCGATAACCGTGAGAGCTAACGGCGAAAAGTACGAGGTGATCCTTGGCAGGAGGAGGTTCCTATCCATCAAAGCCAACGGCGTAAAGGAGGTAGACTGCGTTGTGAGGGATGACTGGGACGACCGAGAAGCACTCAAGGCATCGCTGATCGAAAACATGGATAACTTCCAGAAGCCCTTGGACCCCATCACCAGAGCCGAAGCACTCAACCAACTTTTAAGCATGTCAACAAAAGACATGCAGGGAGTGGCAAACGAGTTGGGGATTGCCAAGTCAACCATGAGCGAGTACCTCAAGATCCTAGAGCTCAGTCCAAAGTTAAGGGAGCAGGTTCGTAGAGAATTGATTCCCTTCAAGGAGGCCGTCCACATAGCAAGGCTGAAGCTTGGAGAGGATTTACAAGGTTCCCTAGCTGATCTAGCGGTCAACAAAGGCCTAGACACCCTCAGAAATGAGATTGAGAGGCTTAAGCTCGGCAAGAGACGCGGAGCCCCTCGGGGCTTACTCGTGATTCGCTTGGTGTTTGACCATCGAAACAGGGAGGACCGAGACCACTACGAGGCGTTGATGAAGCTGGGAGGGGCTGAGTACTGCAAGTCGGTCCTCGTTAAACGTCTTAAGAGCTAGGTCGCCAGAAGCATGAGTGAAAAAGCTTGTCGAGAATGCCGCTTGATATCCTATGGAGACGTCTGCCCACGTTGTAAAGCCAGTCTAAGCGACGACTTTAGCGGCTTGGTGATAATCTTTGATCCCAAAGGCTCGGCGTTAGCTCGTATGATGAAAGTCGAGCAGGCGGGACGCTATGCCCTTCGCGTGAGATGAGTTCCAGCGTGGCTGCGAATTGTTCAACAATTTGTAATGTTTTTTAAGTCATAAACGGACGGGTTACCATTCACCGTCAACTAAACCAGTTTATTTAATTGTTCATCCGTAGAACAGTCTTTCCGTTAGATATAAATATTTGAGTAACAATATTTTTAATTAGAGAGAATTACTCTTGAGCAGAAGGCCCCATCCAACAGTCCCGGTAGGCGCAAAAATCTCCCCCGAGCTAGCAGATGAACTGTATGAGATTGCCACTAACGAGTTTGGGGGAAACGTTAGCGAGGCTGTGAGGGAAGGGGTAAAACTCGTAATCGCGGTTCGCGGCAAATTATCCCCCGAGCTGGCGGAAAGTTTCTATAAGCTTGTCGATGAAGAGTTCGAAGGAAATTTTGGCGAGGCTGTGACGGAAGCAATAAAACTCCTAGTTTCCCAGTCCCCTAAGCTTAAGGGAGCCTAGGACGATGCACGCCTACACCTAGCCTGGAATCGATGTCCGTGAGGGGCTTACTGAATCTGGCCAGATGGCGGTTTCACGTCTCTAGCTCCTCGCGACGTCGCCAGTGAGCGAGGTTCGTGCTTGACTAGGCCAAAGGCTAAACTCCGCGAGATCTGGAGCTTCCACCTGAAAATCGGCAAATACAGCATCTTCGTAGGACTGGGAGAAGTACAGTTGTGTCGCGGGTTGGCGGATAAATTCTATGAGGTTGTTAACAGGGAATTCGGAGGAAACGTTGATGAGGCTATGGAGAAGGGAATAAAACTCCTAATTATGTCAAGAAGGCAAGCTAGGCACGAGTCAGATGTGAAGCTCCATGGTGTAAACATGAATGAAACAGAACTGAGAAACCTGCGATTTAGAGTAATACAAGCTCTCTTGGAACAGGACCCAAAACTAGCAAAAATGGTTAAGGGTCTTCTATATTGGTACGAAATCAGATAACCCCGTGAGGTTTCTCTTTTTTCAAAGCGTCCCAAAGATTCTTGAGCTGAACTATAGTTTTAGACACTTTTTCAACAGCGTTTTCTATTTCATCGTAGGGTTTAATGTCACCCACTCCTAGTGCTGCTTTCAAGATGAACATGATGAGCTGTCGGCGCTTCCCCTCTATAGTGTGAGGGGGATATCGACTCGCCCGTTCCATCCAATCAATAACTTCCATTCTCATCTCACTCCTCAGACCATCCTTTTCCTTTTGGCAAACACCTTTAAGATTAGTCGAACAGCCTCAGCAGCCTCCGCCTCGCTTTTGTTTAGAGGCAGATGATGTTTCGTTACAAGTTCTGCCAGGTCTCTGGTAAAATGCATAGCTACATGTGCAATGAGTCGGCAATACCAATTGAAAGGACATGAACTTGGACATCCGCCTCCTGCCTTCCGCCTCTCTTTCTCAAGAATTAACCCTTCTTTAGTTTCCAACTCGCAAGGATTGATGTGGGAAAGCACTAAGAACATTAACCTCTGATCGTCACTGATAGCCATCTCTGTTATTCTCCTTTACCCACTCTTTCATCAAGAACATTTCCCTTGTGGTCAATGTAGGGACAATTTCGACATCTTATTAATGCGCTAATCCACCAACACCTCTCTGAGAAACATGTTTCGTCGGTAACAAAGGTTCTGCGGAATCTGCTTAACTGTATTTCCACAGCATCTGGTGAAGAGTTTTGAAGCAATAGAAAAACTCGTCGAACACATTCTTCTATTGTTTCGGAGTTGCTTCTAAACGACCCGGTTTTTCTTAAGGTAGCAAGTATTTTGTTTGCCTCGTCCGTTAAGGTAATTCTGGTAGGGATAGTTGGAACGACTGGCATTTTCTATGACTTCCTAACGGATTTCTTCTTTCTTCGCTCCGCAACAGAAAGCGATGAAAAAGCTCCCTTGCTCATGTTTGTTAACCTCATTAACGGAGACTTTCAAGGAGTTTGGCTTCTTCTCCTCGTGGGGCAAAATGACACCAACCTACCTTCGACCCTTCGCCAAATTTCCAGCTCACCACATTGAGGACACTCCAACATTCTTTATTTCTCCTTTCTATAGAATGGTGGCTTCTGAATCCATTTTTTCCACGGCACAAATGATGCAGATTATGGGAACGGCGTGTTTTTCCGCCTCTTTCTTAAGCCATCCGCGAACTGATACGTCTCGGCCACATTCAGAGCACTTTCCAACAACGTCATCTTCGTAGAGACTCATGAAACCGCAGACAACCAGTAATCTCTTTTTAACGTGAACCGCTTCCTTCCACTTTTCTTTTCTCAACTCGTCTATTTGCTTAGCTAATTCTGGAAACGTAGGCTCAAATTTTTCAATCATTCTTCCAATTCCTTCTTTAAAGTTTGCTCATCTTCTTCGTAAACTTGTCTGAGGACGTACTCTGTTAGATCGGGGAGCGGAATTGCTATGTCTTCCTTGAGTTTCTCTGCGACTAACTCGGCGACTCTTCTTGCGAGTTTCGGGGGATAGTTCACGTTCCAACGCCAGTCAACTCCTCGATCGGCCTTCTCTAGGGCAGCAATTATCAAGCATATTTTCTTAGTGCAATTCATTCCATGAAGTACGAAGGCAAGGTTCTCCTTAGAACCAAAGATTTTCTCGGCAGGGACGTTTCCAATAGCAACGTAATCAACCATTCCTCCCTATTCCCCCTCTTCTACCCACTCACATTCGTTCAAGTTAACCCATTTTTTACACTTATCACAGAGCCATTGAGGTATTGGTGTAGAGTCAAAAATGGTTCTTTCTATCTGGATTTTTCTAGGGTCATATACGTTTCCGCAGTTAGGACACTTTGGGTTCTTCATTTCTACCCTCTAACCTCTGCTCTTGGAAAAATCTCTAACAAGATTTTCATAACCTCCTCTTTCGTCTTGTCCTCAAGTCCCTCAATCCAACAGAAGATCAATCGGTCGGGGTTCTCTTGTTCTATTCGTCTAACGTGCCTCATCAACTCTTTGATCTCTTCTAGGGTCAAGTTTCTAATGGTTAGGGCTAGACTCATCTTTTTCCTTCTCCCAAGGAGATTTTCTAGCTCCGTAGGGCTTCATCTTTGTAACTTTCTGAATGATTGGCGACTGGTCCATGAATTTCAAAGTTAAAGCAAACCGCATATCTTGTTCCCGCTTAATTCTCTCAAGTTCTTCTTCCATTTCTGTTACCTCGATTAATGATAGGAATATTCAATTCGGCGGTTGGAGGTAATTTTCCCGTTATTTGGTTGATGATGAAGCCCAAGATTTTGTTCTTTATCTCAGGGTCCTTTAACTTCATAAGAAGGGAGGGATCTCGTGTATTTATGTTGGTAAATTCTATGTGATAGCCATACGCCCTTTCATGGATTTCGTAATCCAACCGTACATGAACTATGTGGTTATTGCGACGAAAATCCACGCATATGAACCCCGTGGCAGCCTTTTGCCTGGCACTCATTTTACGTCGCCTTGCCTCTTCCAACTTTGTCGCATAATTCCGTCAATTCTTTAGAGAAGCCCCTCTCCCTTATTGTTCTGACAAGTTCATGTCCCATTTGAGTGTCAACAGCAGCGACCAATCTTCCAAGCCTTTCAACATCGCATAGAAGAACGCAACTATCGACCGCCTCTCTAACGGCTTCGAGAAATTCGTCAGCAACCTTCCGAAGTTCTTTCCTTATTTTCTCACGTTCTCTTTCATCCATTTCTGTTAACGTCCCTCATGCTTGTGGGACCTCTGAGGGAAGCAAGGAGCAGAGAGGACTCCTCTTGTCTACATCTGGCCAGTACCTCCCCCATTAGCCTTTCCACCCTTATGCCTCCATTTCGCAAACCAAACCATGCCTCCAAAGATAGTAGGTCATTCCCGGATGCTCCGCAACCGCTAGAATCAGCTTCTCCAACAATTCCCGATCAGACAGATTTTTCGCTGACGGGGTTAAGACGATCTTTCTTGCCAAGCTAAGACCTCCCATGTTTCTCAGGTTGTAGCCGAGGCGGAGCGTGAGCACCTAGACACCCCTCAGAAGGGTGAGCCGAACCCCAGCTTGCAACCTCTTGAGCCATGAATGTTAATGTTCAGATTCCATTAAAAAGTTTGCGTTAATACGGTTTAACGAACATGACTACCGAGGCATTAGAATCCCGCCTCCCGTAGTAGCTCTCTCCACAGGCTTTCTCCCTCAACAGTTGTGATTCCGCTTAGTCTAACAGCTTGCTTCTCGGCAATTTTCTGGGCTATTCGCGGAAAAGACAAAATCGGAACTCCACGTTCTCCCCTAACCTCCTGAACGTAATGCCAAAATTCATGTCCCATCCCCCACCGTAGCGCACGCTTCGTCTTCTTCTCGTCAATTGCCCACAAGACCACCACGGTTTCAGGAACCAAGATCTTCTTAACATGTGGATAGTACATAGGGGGCCAAACCGGACCAAAATCCCAGGAAGGGGGAACTTCCATATCCAAAGTCTTAGCCACGAATTCATTCAACAAGCCATTAATGTACTCTGTAACCTCAAGCCTAGCCGTTTCCATCTCAGCGACAGTAATTACAGCCATGTCTACGCCTCTTCAACCTTCAAGAGCCAGGTCCCCTTCTCTCGAGCCCATATTTTACCCTTAATCCATGCGACCACCAATCCTACAGCCTCAACTTCTTCGGTAGTTCCATCCGTAAACAGAAGTTTCCATTTCCGTACTTCCATCAACCTAAATTTCCTATTACGAAGCCCCAAAGATGCTCCCTCTACAACGTTTTAGTCCAAACCACACGCCCCGTGGCATCTACGAGCTTAGCCTTGGAGATTGGTTGCTTGTAACGCGGGTCGCCCATCAGCATGCGGTCAGCCACGAATTGACCCATTTGCTCAAGCATAACGTCCTCAACATCCATGACTTCCCCAACTGGACTATAACCAACGACTCTAAAGCGCCATAATTTCTGAGGCAACAAACGTAAACGTCTAGGCAACGAAACTACCTAATAGATGTTTTTATAAAAAGTTCTAATAATCTTTCCTCATGCTTGGGTTCCTTCACCTACTCCTCGTAGGCTTGAATCGCTCGAGCCTCTTCTAATCGTCTTTAAAACTTACTTAGAAGTCTAAGGTTTTGAGCGAAACTTGCTGTAAGAAAAAAAGAAAAGGGGAGATGGTGTTTAAGCGAAGATTCACTCAAACATTTTAGCCACGTAGTTGTCAAACCACTTGTCTTCTTTGCCCTTCACCGCGGCGGTGAAGTCGGCGGCGGTTATGACATCTACTCCGTCATCGTAGGCGTCAGCACGGGTCTTTCGGACCCTAGCCTTGCCGGCTTCCTTGGCAAGGTCTGCCATTGCGCTTGGCCAGTGTTTCTTCATTGTGGGCTTCATTTCCGCCCAGTTTGGACCCATAGTAGCCGTCTTGGCGGCGTATTTCTTTTTACCAGTTGCAAGCGGCAATTCTATCTCTCCTACGTCCTATAGAAACGGAATTCTAATATAAGTGTTCGCGGGTCAAATGGGATGTGGGGTTTCTTTGAGGCACAAGTTGAAAAGGGTTTATGTAACAGAGGAGGCTGACAAGCGTGTTCGGAAGTACGCTGCAGAACGGGGAGGCATAGATATCTCCCAAGCTTATCACCACGTTATTTGCCTCTTCATAGATGAATCTGGTAAACTTCAGTCCCCTCTAGGCGAAGCGCAAAAAGAAATAGAAGAGTTGGCCACGCGAATAGGCTTCACTATCCCCGAAACGATTTCACTATTGGCAAGAACGGTTAAAACGTTATACAGCGACAAGTTGCCGTTCTACAAAGCCCTAAAAGGACTACGAGAACTGGAAAAAGAAGTCGAAGCGGAATGATTTACTCAAACAGGGCATCTAAGTAATTCTCGATGAAATCATGGGCTGCCTTAGCCATCTTCTTACCGTACTTCTTCTCCAAGGGTTTAAACTCAGGAGGCAACTCGTCACCGCTTTTAGATTCCTCCTCTCTAGTTTCTGCGGGTTCGAATCCCGCAGCCCTGCTTTCCAAAATGTCGAGCAGTCTTCGCCTAATTGGTCCAACAGGAAAGCCGAAAATTCCTCTGCGTACCTCTTTCTTCTCGGTCATCTGAACACCCACTTCAAGCCAGTATCTCTTTCAACTTCCAACAGTAACTTATCAAACGTGATGCGTCCCGCCCGATAATCTTCCACCAACCCAGGATAAAACTTCTCGCTGAATTCTATAAAGTCATCCCTTGTAACTCCACGTATGACTCTTCCACCCCGCTTCTTTCTGGGGTTGAGTAGACATTGGCTACGTGGTAGGCAGGACAAGCAAAAGGTGGCGAAAACCTGCTCTATGGCCAACCGAGCTTCTAAGGAAAGGTTACAGGCGCATCTGCCACAGTAGGGGCATTTAAGCCATCCGCAAACTTGGCACGACTCTGCCCCGTATGGGTTAAACGGTCTAGTGCAGCTAAAACAGTAATGCTTCTCAACGGTCTGAATGAAGTTCATACGAAAAGAGCCTTCGTCAACTCCTCAAGCCACTGATCAGCAAACTCCAACGCTTTCGGGTATATCACATCGGGCGACACGCCCAACGCTTCACCGATCCCAATAGAATAATCGTTGGCGTAAGCTAGTGCCCTGCGTATCAACCTTTCGGAGTAGCCTTTCTCTCTCCACTTCTTGATCTTCTCCTCCCTTAGCGTTTCAAATCTGGCATCAATCCACTGTGGGCTATGCGACCCGAAACGGCTGTGAGAACCGTACTCCTCAACCGTACTAGCCACGTCTAGCGCATAAACGTCCACTCTATACAACCCTTCAACTATCCTTCCTTTAACCTTCTCCTCGAACGTTTTCTTGTCAAACAGCCACCACTCAGAGAATGTTTTGCCAAGGGTGAGCCCCAACTCATCCGCCAACTCCGTCAGCTCCGACTCGGTGAGGTATATCTTCTTCCTCCCAAGACTGCCACGACCAGTCAACTCTTCGCGAAGGAGCCTGATGTTACGCCTAAACTTCTTAACTATTCCAAACGACACTAGATAATCCCTCGGGGTCTTACTCACCCAATGATGAAGCCCATTTCTCTCAATTCGTCTACAACTTTTCTTATGAATTCCTCGTCTTTTTTCTCTCTTACAAGCCTTCTCCAATCTTCGAGGGAAATTTCACCAGAGGCTACATAAGTAACCCTGACTCCGTCAACATCACCGTACTTAACCTTCTTCGTAAGGACAGCTCTCGGAACAAGCCTCTCTTGTGGAGAACCCCTAAGTCTTCTTTCCTCCCTCTTTTTCCTTATGAACCGACGAACCGGACCTCCCTGAAGAACGTTCATTTTTTAATCCTCACCCCCTCACAAGAATGCTGCCTCACCATAACGGGAAGTTTCGATTAGAAATACCGAGTATGGACCTAATTCTGGTCTCCTAGTTTTGGCTCTATATAGGATATCCTTGGCTTTTTCTCTTGCTTCAGATTCGTTGAACGCCTCCCACCAATCAACAATGTTCATCCGTTGGTCAACTACAATCGAAACCCAAGGGTAGCCCAGCGTATGTAGTTTAATGATGGTTCTTAGCGTCGCACCTCTTAGCTTCTTGCGTATTGGACCTCCCTCAAACATTACGCCACCCCCAGTAGCCTTCTCGCCACAAACTCCGAGAGGCGCTTCACTTGTTCATGGTACTCAGGCGTCGACGGCGTGTAACCTGCTAACTTTGCGATCCCCTCGCCCCATCCTCTTGCCCAGGGTGTCGCCGCTATCGTGGCGACAGCCTCTTCGACGGACACGCCAGGAGGCAGGACGACCTGCGGATTTATCTGTTTGAAGAATTTCGGTCGAGGTATCCATGTTTCTCGTTTTGCTAGCCAACGCCTCAGGGGGCCCATTTTGCCTAGTGGACCACGTTTTTCCTGACGGAGCACTTTCTTCACCAATTAAAGTTAGCCCTTCTGTTTTAAAAAACTATGCGCTTCTTTGGACAGTTCGACTGTCGAACTGACTTATAGCTCATGAAGGTGAAAGTGACCAAGAATTGATTGAGGACCCCTAAGTTTTATTCGGGGGAACAGTTTTTCCATGGTGAACCGCATGTGCTGCTCTTCCTCCTCTGTCGGCTTCGAAACATGCCCCCTCAGTACACACAATTTTTTGTCTCGGTGAGTGCTGCAATCTGCAACCCAGACTAGGTCGTCTTCGTGATAGTGGCGAGTAATCCTCTCATGCTCGCAAAGTGGACAGACCATAAAGCTAATTTATAATTCGAGACATATCTTTAAACCATGTCCTTTGCTAGGAACGTTTCTAAATCCGCTTTGTTGGCCGCAGCGATAGCTTGCATAACAGCTGGCGCAAATCTCATCGAAACCGACTTATACGCAGGGATCATCCTTATCGTCGTAGGGGTTGTCCTCATCATAATTTACGCTTATTTCCTCGAGAAGCAAACCGTTAACGCGGCTCTTAAAACTCTTAGAAGGGAGTTGCGGAAGGATGAGCGAAAGAGAGATCGTGAGAGCGATTAAGGAACACGTCAAAAAAGTGGACAATTACATGCACACCAAGGGCAAGGTCTTCAAGTTCAGGGCGGGCCCGAGGGAGATGCTTACCGCTGACCAGATGATCGAGCGCCTGGACAAGGATAAGAAGTTCAAGAAGTTTGTAGTTAGAATGGTGGTTGAGCAGACCATCGAGATCCTTGGACGGAGCCCTGAATAAAGTATTCCGAGAAAGAGGGGTGATTAGTGGAAAGGTTGATTTGTTGTGCACCCGTTTTCGATGAAGTGACAGAGATAACTTATGATGAAAGCAGGGATGCTGTGAAATATGCTTTAGAAAACAGGGTTGAGGTTATTGATCTAGTGAAAGAAGACGCGGTAAGAGAGAAAGTTGAAGAAGCCTTAAGAAAGTATCCTGATGCTCTATTCTTTCATGCTGATCACGGTAGCGAAGATGCGGTATACGGGAACGACGAAAGACCCGTAGTCGACCTAAAGAACGTCAACCTACTTTCGGGCAGGGAATGTTACAACAACAATTGTTCAAGCGCAAAAAAGCTGGGAGTGGAGGCTTGGAAACTTGGTGCAGTATACTGGGGCTACGACGACGTGTTCTACTTCACAACGGATAGTCTAGAAGAATTCAAAGAAGCCGTTAACTACGGCATTAAAAGGCGTGTAGACGGTTTCAGTTGGGGAGAGTGTCTCCAAAAAACGAAGGAGAAAATGACGGAGTTGGCGGATAAACTTGTGAAGGCTGGAAAAGCCCTCGCGGCATCTTGTATGCGCTACGACCGAGACCACTTAGTCTGCTATGATGCTCACCCACCACAACCGTCTTGTGTCCTCCGTAAACTTGCCGTCAAGCTCCTTGGAGTTGCAGGGTGGAAAATGACCCGACGATGCGCCTTAGCCTTGCTATTGTTCGGGGTGGGACTCGGAGTGACCCTTCACGACTATTTCCATGCTTTATGGCAAGTTGGAGGCTACCCGGAAATACTAAGCCCACAAGGCGGCTACCTAGGGTTCTTCATCTTGACGTTTGCGTTTCTCATAGCCATTTGGGAACATATACGTTGGCTAAAAAAGGGCTGAGAACTTCCTCAGCAGCCAAGGTTTTCTCAATAGCAAGTGTAAGAAGGCTCTTCTTAAGTTCTTTGAAACCGACATAGATTTTGGTTCGAAGCCTCTTAAGGCCCTTATCAAGTCATTGTAATCTTCATCTGTAAAGGAATACAGAACGTTTTTTAAACGGTAACGCCGCCGATTCTCCTTTCTAAGCCATTCAATATATTCGTCGTATTTTTTGGGTTGGCCTTCCGCGATAGCTTGTCCTGCAGCCTTTCCAGAAGCTATCGCCTGCATAATGCCCCCTCCAGTTAAAGGATCCGTACTTGGTAGGGCGTCCCCTACTAGAAGAACCCTTCCCTTGCCGTAAACTCCTGTTCGGGGGAACATAGCCAGGGGAATGAGTTTCGCTACGAAGCCGATTTCACTACATTCTGGTGGAACAAAATTGTCCAAAAGTTTACGAGCCTTAACTCGTTCCGAAAGAGGCACCCCTAACCCCATTCTAACCTGCTCTTTTCCATTGGCAGGAAACCGCCAAGAGTATCCTTTGGGCGCCACTTTCTCGCCAAAATAGAGTTCGATGAGGTCTCGAGGATGCTTCCATATCACGGTTTTCTGAACACCGATATAAGTGTCTTTTAAGGGCAAGGGATAGCCTGGAATCCGAAATCGAAGCCAATCTCGGACAACAGACGGATACCCATCCGCACCCACTATTATGTCGTACCTACTCTGCCGATACTCTAGGTCTCTGTCATTCACTAAGTGAGCTAAAACTATTTTCCCGCCTAATGCCTCAACCTTCTCAGCCATGTTCTTCTCAAAGAGTTCCCTATTCAGAATATATCCGTAGTCCCCCTTGAGCTCCCAATAGTCGAAGTTGGGCGCATAAATCCTAACCCTTCGAATCCTCGCCGCGATACAAGACTCTGGAATGGAGACTCCCACACGCTCAACCATCAACAGACTGATGCCACATGCACACCTAACATCTAGACCAACCTTGGGCTTCTTGTCGACAATCGTAACTTCAACGCTGGGATTGTGAGTTAAGATACTTTCTGCGCAAGCAAGACCGCTAGGACCAGCTCCGACTATGAGGACCCTCATATTCCTACAACGCCACTGTTCGATTTTTTCTTTGAGTTCTGGTTTATCACTTCTTGCTTCTGAACGTTCTTGACATAATTGTGAAGTAATAGAATAAGAATTCATATTTTTGGTTCATAAGTTTTAAGTTTGGTTAAACTCGATGTAATTTTATGAAGAGACCATTAAAAGCCGCACGCGATAAGCTGTTCGAACGTACAAAAGACCTACTAGAGTCATGGGAAAAAGAATTTCCAGATTATCACATAGAATCTGTTTTGCAGACTTGAAGTTAATACTTCCATTGGCTAAAGGTACATTAAAAGTTACAATGAAAAAGAAAGAAAAATTCTAGGAGAACTTAACCGTAACTTTCCTCGTAGGTTTCTTCCAGTCCTTCTCGCTTATCCCCAAAAATTCTATGGCTTTGGGTTCCTTCATCCTCTTAATGTAGGCTAGTTCCTCGTCAACCTCAACCTGACTTAAGTAAACCATCAGTCTAGACCCTTTAAGAATGGACACGTTCTCTAATTAGGTTCAGCTCATGTAGGTAGTTTCGGAAAAGGCGCCTCAAAAGCTCCGACCGGGTGTCAGCTGTTTTTCTGCATACATGGTCCAACATCTCAACTTCATCTTCGTAGAGATAAACTATGATTCGCTCTTTCTTCAAATGGACAGTTCCCTCGGTAGTGCCCTAGGTAGTTCACTATCGCTATATATTCTCGAAGACTTAATTTTAAATTTTGGTGAAAATTGATGAGTGAACACGAGAGGCAATTAGAAACACTCGAGGAAAAATTCGCTCGACTCAGAGAAGAGGACCTTTCAGACAAAGAAATACTTAGAGCAGTCTTCGAGGAAAATCTTGACGCCAACATAGACGAGCTTGTCAGAATAACGGGAATGAACAAGTTAGACATAGGTAGGGTTAAAGGAAGCGTTTCGAGGGTCCTCAAAAGACAAGAGGCAAGGAAGGAAGCCGAGGCACTACCAGAGCCCCCCACCCCCTACAAGACCGAGCTGGATGCGACGGCCATTTTGAGGGAGATATTGGAGAAGCATCCAGACATTTCGCCTAAAGTTGTTGACGAAGTTTGCAGTTGGGCTGAGTACGGGCCTATTCATCCAACGCAGTTGGTCTATCTTTTGCAGAGCATGCGGGGGATCCAGTCCACCACGGCGAACATCGTTGCCCAGAAATATTCCTTAGCCCTGCAGAGGGCCCAGCAGGAGGGTAGAGTGCAGATTCCACCGCCAATGTATTCGCCACAGCTTCAACAGCCCCAATGGGGGGCGCCATTTCCCACGCCTTTCCAGACGCCTTCACAGCCTCAGCCTCAAATTTTTCCATATCAGCAACCACTTACCCAGCCTCTAAGCCCCCTACCCCCCACTCAATACCCGCCTAGTCCATTTGCACCGCAACCACCCCCGTACCCTCCGTATTGGTCCCCTCCACAAGACGTTAGAAGCGTCGTTAAAGAAGAGGTCGACGACATGAAGAAGTACGTTGACACCAAGCTGGAAACCCTTCGTCCCAGAGAGGAACAGTACGTGGAGGTAAGAGAGCCTCTGAGGACTCCTGAGGGCAAGGTTATTGTGGATAATGAGGGCAAACCTATCGTCCGTACGGTGAAAACCCCTATTAGCCAAGCTGGCCAATACCAACCGTTTCCTCCATGGCAGCGCCCCGAAGACGTTGGCTCCGTGGTGAAAAGGGAAATCGACGACGTGAAAAAATATGTTGACACAAAGCTGGAAACCCTCCGCCCTAAAGAGGAAGGGTATGTTGAGATCTGTGAGCCGTTGCGGACTCCTGAAGGAGAAGTAATTGTAGACGGCGAGGGCAAACCTATCGTCCGCACCGTAAGAGCCCCTGTAAGCCAAGCAAGCCAGATAGCAGGTGGAGATCCCGAACTCAGAGCTTTGGAGAAGCTAAAAATGATGAAGGAACTCACGAAAACGGAGGGATTAACAGCGGAACAAGTGGCGGAGAAGGTGAGGTCAATTATAAGAGAGGAGGTTCCTAAGAAGGGGGAAGTTGAGGGCAAAATAGTTACCCCCGAAGATGTTCAGAAGGCTGTAGGAGAAGCATCTACAAAAGCAGCTCAGACAGTCCTAGCCGAAGTTCAGAGAGAGGATAAAGAAGAGAGGCGTCATCGCGAGTTGCTGAATGCAGTTGAACGAAGTAGTGGGGCGAAGGTTGTTGAAGGGTACAAACAGGATGCCTACCGCTTCCTAGGACAAGGCATGGGGGAAGTTGCAAGAGTTGTAGAGAAAAAGGAACCAATAAAGATAATCATTCAGGGGGCCAGAGACATTCTTGCAACCGGACCTCCACCCAAAGAAGTGGAAGAAGGCGCAAGAGAAGGCGTTATAGGCCGTCTGCCCCCCGAATGGGTAGCCGAAGAGTGAGCCACGATGGATAAACTCGTCATGGTGCTTAGCGGAAAAGGCGGCGTCGGCAAAACGATTTGCGCCGTAAACCTAGCCTATGAATTGGCAAAGGCTGGAAAAAGGGTGGCCTTACTTGACGCCGACATGAGCAACCCCAATTGCGCCGAGCTTCTTGGAATAGAGGATGAGATTAAACTGTCTTCTGAGCAGCATGAATTTCTTCCCCTAGTCCACGACGGAATAGAATTTTTCAGTATGGCTGGAATTTGCGGAGAACGGCCAGTAAGCATGGAGGGAAGTATGTACGCCCAAATTCTACGCGACGTTCTGCAACAGAAATTGTGGACCGCTGAAATAGGGGTGGTGGACATGAGCGCAGGGATAAGCGACACATTTTTGGAAATATTGAACGTTTTCGGAGAGAACCTCCTTGGAAGCATAATCGTCTATCAGCCCGCCCACGTGGGTTCCGCAAAAAAACTCATCACTTTGCACAAAAACGAGGGCGTTCCCATATTAGGCGTCATTGAAAACATGAGCTACTTCCAAACTGGCGCCATAAAATACGCCGTTTTCGGGGAGAGCCTGGTCGAAAAACTTGGAGAGGAGTTCGGCGTTCCGGTTTTAGGAAAAATCCCCTTGAGCATGGAGATCAGGAAGGCTGTGGAGGAGGGTAAGCCGTTTCTGCCCCCAGCCTTTGATGAACCCATAAAGAAGGCTGCCAGTAGGGTTTTAGAGGCTAAGCCCCTTGGGGTAACTTTTGCCGAAAAAATTAAGGAGAAAATTAAGGGAATAGGCAGACACCTTCTCGGGTACGTTGTCGGAAAGGTGGTTGAGATAGCAAACACGGAAGTTAACCTAACGGAAATTCAGAGGCGCCACGCTTTTCCAGGTGGACGAACCATCGAATTAGACGTGACAGACGAAACCCTGCGGAGGGTGAACATCCAGCTCTTTTTCCGGCTGGAAAACGGCGTATGCAAAGTTGTGAAGAACCCGAAAGAGGTATACGACGAAATCCGAGTTTGGGACAAGGCCTTCATATGGGCAATTCTGGGCAGAAGAACAGACACTGGAGCATCCTACACCTTGATGGATGCATGGCTTAGCGGAAGAGCGAAATATTACAGCCTCCAAGCTGGCACTCAACGAGCGTTGCGACTGATGCGTGACGTGTGGGAAGAAGTAAGGGATTCTCCAGGCTTCACAAAACTTAGACCAGTTCTCGAGCGGATTGCATAGGTGACTGGGGTTGCTTAGACGCCTTAGCGGCATGAATGAGCTTCGACAAGACTTGAAACAGCGGACACAAGAGCTACTAAAGATTTCGCATGAATTAATCCAAGTGACCAAGGCTCAGACAAAGGCGCTGAGGGACCTCCAAAAAACTCTGAAAGATCTCCAAAAACTCATATCTTAGGACCCAACACCCATTCTCCAAAGCCAATTCTCATCCAAACGAAAAGCCAAACTAAAGAAAACAGGGTTATGACCGCGATTGCGGTAACTCCAATTGTTGCCTCCAAAGCTAAAAGAAGGGAAACATAAACACAAGCGTCGTGCAAGGAGTGAAGCCGAAGAATTCTGTCATGGTTGAAGTCCTTGGAAAAATGCATGGCATAAAAAACCGCCGATAATGCGAAGAGCATCGTTGAAAGGAATAGCGGGAAAACCGTTGGTTTTGCGGAGATGATTAGACCAAGCAGAACAACCCCCTCTAATGCTTTAGCGGACACGACATAAGTCCAAACTCTAAATCCGAAGATTAATCGCTCCTCCACAACTCTGCAGCCTAAATCGGCTAGAACGTTTCGCTCAGCATCCGCCTCTATGTCTTTAACAGCCCCCAAAACAGCTACTTGGATGAAGCCGTTTAGGGCACAGTAGCCGGCAACCAAACCCATGACCCAGCTTAGTCGATTTGACTTGCTCATGAATGAAAGCAACGTGAAAAGAAAGCAGGATGCTAAGAAGGAAAAGGACGAGAAAGTCGGTCTTTTCTTGTTAAAAATGTTGTAAAGACATCCCAGCAGGGAGGCTATCGCGAATAGGATCATCACGGTGGCTTGGCCCTTCGAAAGCCAAGCCAAGTAAACAGCCGTCGCCACGATTAGGCATCTCTGGACCTCTTGAGCCGTCTGGTATTTGATTAAACCCGAAACCAGAGGGAAGTGTTTCTTGTATGGGTTCACTCTGTCATAGGGGCAGTCTACAAGGTTATTATGCATGAAGCCTGTACATTGATAGAACAATCCGAAGAAGCACCAAAGCCAAAATTCGATGTCATTAGCCCCCCCAGCAATTAGATAGCCTATTGCAGCCATAGGCATCATTATCGAAGAGTACTGAACCCTGGTAAGCGTAACCCAAGCCCGAAAACGGTTTACCCGTCGCAAGAAACTCCCTGTAAGAGCTTAAATGGCTTCCAAATATTAACTTTAAATCGTTATGCAACAGTCAGAAGGCACTCCCCCTCCCCAAAACCCAAATTTCTCATTATTTGAGAAAAGTTTATAAAGTAAAACGTGAGAACTGAAGGATGGTGTGGCCTAGCGAGGACGTACAAATTGGTTTGCTAAACCAATACAGCCCTTGACCGGGCACAAAGGTCTTTCGTTCTCGCACCTTCCACACAATCGGTGAATAAAATGAGTAACCGTGTCACGCTCTTAGTTACGTCGAAGCTAAAAAACCAGAAAAAGATTAATCTGCATGATTTTATGCTTGAGAGAGAGATTCAACATGCTAGAAAAGATGATTTAAGAGTTATACGACTTCATAACTGGTATATCCCAGATGCAGTTATTATAGACTGGAAAAGAAGATTAGTCATCGCTTTAGAAGTCGATATTAAAAGAACTTATTACAATTATCTGAAGGAAAAAGATGGAAGTAAGAAGAATCATAGAGATGAATTTGACTTAGTAAGACTGGTTGCTGTAACTGAAAGACCTAAGAATAGTGGAAAGAATAGGCATTATTCTCTTGAAACCTACGAGAAAGCATTAGCTCTTAGGGAGGAAGGTTATTCCTATAATCAAGTGGGCAGATTACTTGGCGGAATAGGGGGAAGCCAGATTTATAATTGGGTTAAGGGAAAAAAGACACCGTTAAGTGTTAAACGGAAGAGGTTACTGGAAGCAGCTAACATCAAAGTCAAAGACGTATTTCTCGATGAAATAAGAGAGGAGTTGAAAGTATGAGCGGAAGAAATGAAGAAACCAAAGTCTACCTGCTAATGTTTCAAGAGATTATGCAGTGCCCCCACGGAGACTTAACAAAGACATTGGAGGTGCATCAAAAGATAAAGAACCAAAACCCCCTCTTTTATACAAAATTCAGTGTCTGGTATATGGAAAACGGCGCAGTCAGGGACCACAAAGTAGCCTTTCTGCAAACCCTCTTCAGCGCTGAACAGCTTGAATTACGAGAAGCTGCCTGGATGTTGCTGCAAGATCTTCCCTTCGAGTTTATCTACCGTATAGCAGGCGAAAAGTATCCTCGAACTATGCGCTCCGCGGTTATCCACCGTCTTGCAAACGAGGATCCCGAGGTGCTTCGCTTCCAACTACTTCGAGCAGCTAAGAACCTTAAAAGAATCGTTAAGCGGCTACACATTCCAACCACAAACTCAGAGAACGTAAACCTGCAAACCATCGGTAAGGAACTGTTCACTAAAACACCAGAGTTGCGAGCTATATTCAAAAGGTTGCAAGAGACAGAAGACCCGAAGGAGATCAGCAGGATCCTCCAGGAAGCACACTTACCCAGCTACATAGCTGTTTCATCTCTTAAAGTGCGAACACCCGAAATCATGAAAGCCCTTATTGAAAACATGAGTCCAAGCGAACTTTTACAAAGCCTCAACACGTTGGGAAGGATGAAAGTCTTAGAACCTAACCTCAACCTAATCATAGAAAAAATCAACAAGGCAATAGTTGACAAAAGAATTGCAGCCATGAGAATTCACAAAATCCGAAAACACTTGGATCCTGAATTAGTGCCAAGCAAAGTCTTCGACCTTCTAAGTGAGGTAACGGTGAAGAAACTTAAGAGAGCCAGCAAAATCAAAGGCAAAATCAGTATCCACCTCGATGGAAGTGGAAGCATGGAAATGGCAATTCCAATCGCAAGACAGTTGGCCACAACCCTAAGCGTAGCTTGTGAAACACCACCCACAGTGTATATTGCAGCCGTTGCACCCGCCAAAATCACACCCACGATCTATAACGCTGAAGGATGGGAAAAAGCCTTCAACCTAGTGAGAGTTGAAGGAGGTACTCCTCTCGGCGCAGGCATCGCCTTAATGAAGCGAGCAGGAGAAGAGTGCGACACCCTTATCATAATCACTGACGAAGGGGAAAATACACCACCTTACTTCCTAACCGAATATCAATCGCTAACCTACAAACCTCAAATAATCATAGTCCGGGTAGGACAAGAAACTCGAACCCTATCAGAACAACTAGACAAAGAACGCATACCCTACGACATGGTAGCAGTGCAGACAGCAGACCAATATAGCTTAGACCAAATTGTACGGTTAATCGGCAAATCACCCTTCGACACCGTATTAGAAATTATGAACGTTACCATCCCTCAAAAACCTGCAGAACTCAAGCAGCCTGAATATTGGAAAGCACGCCACTCTGGAAGGACTTACTAACTAGAAAAACACCTGAAGAGCGGAAGGAAATCGTTCTTGGTTTAATTAGAGGACGTTATTATCCATTGGATAGTGAAGAAAATGATTCGTCTTTGTGCCTTACCGCTTATGCTGGGTGCCTTAAAAGACGTACCGAAGGAAGACTTAGCTCAGATAGGCATGATTGTGGGGGACATAACAAAAGCTGGTCCTTGGATGATAAACGGCATGCCCATCTTCAGTGAAGTCAGCCTTATTCACAAGGAAGACTGGAAACTAATTGCCGAAGCTTATAACCGAGAAATAAAACGGTTTCAGAAGATAAAGGTGTAGAAATGAGCGAATTCGCAGCAATAGCGTTTCCAGACAGTAGAAAGGTCGCTGAACTTACTCCCGACGGCCTCGCTGAACGTCTCATTTTCCCTCCCGAAACAAGATTGGCAGGAGTATGGGTCTTCAAGACCCCCGGAGCTTTTAAACTTCACGCGATCCCAGTTAGAGAAGCAGAACCTCACGAAAAAACAGAACTTTTCGACAAACTAAAACTTCCACAGGTCGGAGTCTTACCCGTACTTAAGATGTCAGTATGGTTCTGTCTCCCACTAAATGAAAATCAGTATCAAAAATACGTTAAGGCCAAAGCTCCGCTTCCCCTCTTCTTTGCTCCGGAAAACATCAGCATATTCGACCCCCTTCTAGTTCGAGTCTATAAGCACCGTAGAACCCTTCTCATCTTTGAGGATTACCATGACCGCTACCCCCGAGAGAAAACCGATCACCTTCGCCAAATGCTAGAAAAATGGATGAAAAGCTCCGTTAAGGTTGAATCCTACGACGTAGGCTTCCCCAGAGAACTGTTCAACGCCTTTCAGATCGCTAAAGATCTCCATGTGCCTCCATTAGAACGCCTTGTGAAATACTCTTTAAAACTAGCTGAAGCAAGGTTTCAGTCCTTAACGGACCTAGGCAATGGACAACATCGAGTAGACTACCGCTACAAAGGGCATGACGACTCCGTTGTAATAGACGAGAACCTAACCGTTCTCGACGCAGGAATATGCTTGGATGGGAGGGACCGTGACTTTGACTTGTCATCCATAGTTTTAGTGAAGCATCGGGGAGGGAATTGAGTGAGGGAGACTAAATGAAGTTTTTAGACGCATTGAATAAAGTTAGAAGAACGAAACTTTATCGTGCTCTTTTATATTTAAATCCACCGCTTTACCTTTTTGAATTATGGCTTTGGTTGCAGGCATTTTTAACTGCTGTGGCTTTTATGCCAGTAATTATTGGTTTCTTTATGATTCCTTCGTTTCCAGTTGAATTAAGAGGAGGATGAGTCATGACCAAAGAAGACCGATATTATTCGATTTTCACCGCTGGACCTACTCACGTTGGTTTAGAGCAGAAAAGGGAAATTGTCGACCGCATAAGGCGTTATGGTATTGCTTTGGATGTACGAGAAGCAAGCATCAAGGACTATGACGACAAATTCATGATAGACTTCAATGAGAAATGGCTTCACGGATGGGCTGAACGTCTACTGGAAGAATGGCCTTTCCTTAAAGAAGGCAAATACGAAGGTCTCTTAGATTTCATTCTCTTAGATCTTTTTCAAGCAACAGCTGCTACGATAACAGATGAAAACAAAGCAGTGAAGATGACTTCTAAAGAAGCCTCAGCAGCTAACCAGAGACTTCAGAAATTCATTTCTGAAAATGGTCCCATGGGACTTATCCTAGCTTGGGGATTCCACATCAATTACCGCATCTTAACAGCATTGAGCCAAGGCCTTCATGAAATCGATGCTCTTATAGAGTTTGTCTACGCTTGCGATAAACGCTTAAAGACTCGACTTGATGCAGGGTGGCAGGTTTGGACGAAAATCATAGAATGGATTCTTAGCGGTGTCAAAGCTAAAGGCACAATTGACGAAAATGGCAAGTTCTCAGATTATGGCAAGCAAGTAATGCAGGAATATCGCGAAATCTTTGGGCTTCTAAAAGACATAACACCAGCATATGACGTCTCGAATTTCGTTTTCGTCTGGGAAGGAACTTTTCCGTTTTTTCGTCAATTAGGCACCCCAGAAGACGATGACCCTTGGGACGAAGAAGATTTCTACGAAGAGGAGGATGATTACTATTGATGAGCAACCGTCAGTTTCTCCATGAGCAGCTTTACCGTGGAGAAGACTTTGACAAGTTAGCCGACAAAGTGGTTGTCATAGCTGGCTGCGGCGCTATTGGCTCTTGGGCAGCCATCATACTTGCCCGTATGGGAGTCCAAAACTTCCGTCTAATAGATAAAGACCGAGTGGAGATCCACAACGTTTCAACACAGGCTTTCACTCCCCGAGACGTTGGACAATACAAAACAAGAGCTGTCCAAGAACAACTCTACCGGATCTCTAGAGCCAGATACGAAATCCATCCTGTGGAGCTAACCGGCAGAAACGTTGGAGGCCTCCTTGCAGCCAGTGACCTAGTAATCTGTAGCTTCGACAACAAGAAGTCAAAAGAAATCGTCAAAGCTGAATGTTTACAAAAAAAGATTCCCTGCGTCTTCTCAGCTATGAACGGTGAAGAAGCCTACTTCGAAATAATCTGGGCTGAAAACTACAAACCACCAGATGATCCGGCAACTCTGGAAATAGATCCGTGTAACTATGGCTTATCCACTCCCTTAGTCACAGCCACAGCTTCCATAACCGCAGAAATTGTAACTCAATATCTTCTAAAAGGAGAGAAACGGGCATGTCGCCTAACTCTAAAAGAATTGATGACGCTATAGCTTTAGTCTCAATATATCGAGAAGACATGCTTTTGGCAATCGCCCAAACATCAACTGATAAAAAAGAACGTGGCTTTCACCTCTATCGAGACCTACACATAGTAGGCCGCACATCAGTCCAGATTGGAAGCGAAGGAGAAATTGAACTGAAACTGAGGGAACTGCCATTTCTAAGTACAACCTTCACCCTCATAAGTTTCCACACGCATAATGATGAAAATGAAAAACCAAGCCTAAGAGACATTACAACAGCCCTAGCTCTTGGAGAAGACCTCCTATGCATCGGATGTATTAAAAACCATAAACCTCATATTACCTGTTGGAAAATCAGCCTACAAAAGGTGCTTTAATGTTCGAGAAAATCAGCACTATCTTAGCTATTCTTGAACGCACCCCTCTGTCAGCGAAAGAGATCTCACAGAAAACAACTCTCACACTTCCAACCTTATATCGGCATTTAAAAGAACTGCAAGAATACGAATTTATAACGAAACAAGGAAGACTGTATCAACTAACAACTAATGGAAGACAACTCTTAGAACTTTTATGTGCGTGAAGTGCGGAAGCTTTAGACCCTCGAAATTGACCAAGAGTTTTGTAAGCTTCCACGAGGACGCACTAAACTTTTTAAGTAGACGTGTTTCCTTATAAGTTTTTCTCATTTTCTGAGAAATACTTAAATATGGCATCCATTAACCGAAAGATACGGTGTGTCATAGTTAGGGGCGTACAGATATAGCCTAGCTTGGTTTAAGGCATCGAGCTTTGGACTCGAAGAACTCGGGTTCAAATCCCGATATCTGAAAGAAATGCTCCTAACACTTACACACAAAATAGAGGTGAATGAAATGGTTAGGTTGAAAATAATTCAAGGGGAAGACAGAACAGACGTCGAAGTTCCAAACGAGCTTCTGAATGCGACAAATGTTCAAATTAGGGGGTACGTCGCTGAAACTCTACACAGAGAACTACCAGATGACGTGGAAATCGAAAGAACCGCTGAAGCCATTATAATACATCCCAAAGCCGTCTACGGCTAACCCTAAGAAAAAACCATCCATACGAAGCCAACTAGCAACAATAACCGTCCAGCTCTTCTGACTAGGTTTTCTACAACACCATGTGCTCTTCTTCTCTCCCCGAGCATGGAAAGCGTGGAAAACGCCACAATTGCGGTCGTCACCAGAAACAACGAAAGAGGAAGGTAACCTGTTTCAGAAAACAGCTTCCCGAAGGCAACAAGAGACAACGCGATGAGACATTCTGTTACGTAGAAGGTCATCCATGTGCCCAGTTGCTGGGGGAGAGTCACGACCCCGCGGGTTCTTTCAGCCTCCACGTCTTGAAACTGCTGGTTAACGTTGTGTGCGATTGTGAACAAACCGAACGCCAGAGGGAAAAGTAGATGGCTAGGGTAAACACACACCAGAGCCATCAGTCCGTAGCATATGCCGAGGCACATATTGCCAAGAACGTCTCTTCTCTTGGCGTTGTAGATCCAGGCGGATATGTGGAAGGCTACGAAAAGAGTGTAGAAGTTGCTGTAGAAAAGCAGAAGCAAACAGTTGGCTAAAATTGATACGCTTAGACATGCCACGACCAAGCTGAACACGGTGAGCTCGTCAACCTGTCCGGAGGGGAGGGGTTTCCAGGGCTTGTTCACCCTATCCACTTCTTTGTCGTGAAGTTCGTTGTAGATGGTCCACCCCTCGTTTCCAAAGAACACCATCAAAAGGATCAGAAAGGCTTTCACCATGTCTGTCTCTAGCTGACCAGACCACTTCAGCAGGCCAAGCGAGGCTACGGCTCCAAGGAGTAAGAGCGGGGGGCGCAGAACTTTAGCGTAGCCGATGATGCCCATTAGGTTTCCTTTTCCTCTTTCTTCTCAGGTGCTGCTAATATTTCTCTTATCCTTTTCCTTGCCCTAGGAAAAATGCGTTCTCTAAGGGGTTTGTCTCCGAAGATTCCATCCAGAATTTCGCGTACGCTCATCTCCGATAAGGGTTTCAAAAGTTTAGACAAGACTTCGTGAAGCTGAACTAAATCCTCTTTAGTCATCTTGGTGAAGTCGATGTTGCTTGTTCCAAGCAGTTGATTCAGCTTATCGCTCAGCTCCTCCTTGCTTAATTTGCTTAATTCAGACATTTCCAACCCACATTTTAATAGGTGTCAAGCATTATAAAATCTTAGGGGTCAGCATGAGCAAAGAAGAATTGGATTTGAAGGAGGCCGTAAAGAAGGCTAGAGGAGAACTCAACAACCTTTCAGGCGAAATCAAGACGACGCTCAATGTGATCAGACCCAAAGAACCAGTACTTAGAAAGGTCAGAAAAAACTTGCCGAAACCGTTAAGGAGACGGCTACGAAAAAGAATCGACCGCCTAATGGGTAGGAGCGAATGAAAGAATGGACATCTCTCAGGTGGAGGAAATTCTAGGGCTGTATCGAGTTCCAAAACCGCAACACGTGATCCTAGTGAGGGAGTCTGTGGAGAAGCACCTTGATAGAGTAATTTACTATAGGGGACTTGCGCCAACGGATAGAAACGATGTTATCGTTTTAACTCCCCAAACGATAGATGAGACGCCTCTCCACGAAATTATGCACACTCTGGGTTTCGGCGAGCTGGGTGCCACCCTTTTAGGTCGAGTGATGGTCGCGAAATACCGAGTTTTAAGGAATTTTCCCTTGCTCAAGTCGTTCCTTCAGAGAGAGGTAAAGTACCAGAAATGCAGTGGCTGTCAAGAGTTTCCAAAAGCTCATCAATATGAGGGCAGAGTTGAACACTACACTAGATTGTCACCATGAATAGTAACAGAAAGCCCACCATACTTGCATAGAAACATAACCATCCATAAGTGTTCTCGGCTCGGTCCGTCTGTGTTGTTCCGTGTGGAATGTACAGGGCTAGTGGTAACAATAATAACGTTAGTAACGACGATACGGGTAGCCATCCTATCCAAACGAACGTCGCTGTTGCTATGAAGGGCGCAGGGACCATACACGTCATAATTTTTTTCGCACCGTCGACTCCGTACACAACTGGCAGGGTGTTTATTTCATACATTTTATCCCCTAACAAGTCAGGGATGTCTTTGCTGGTTTGACTCCACAGAATGAAGGAGAATAGGACTAGGCTCATGGCTAAAGCTCCCTTTGTAACCGTTGAATATACGCTCCATGCCGTGAAGACGCCGAGTATTCCCCTAGCGGTCGCTTGAGTCAAGTTGTTTATCCACAGTAGCCTTTTCAGTCGGATTGGCGGCGTGCTGTATAAAATCGTGGTCATTACCAATATCGAGTTCCAGAGAAGGAAGGTCGGATTCACCAAAAAGGAAAGCAGGATAGATAAGAGTAAAAGAGTAGCGCCAAACACCCCCACCAACCTTCTAGTTAAAATGCCCTTAACAAGCGGACGGTACGGTTTATTCACGGCATCAATTTGGATGTCAAAGACCGAATTAATGTTATTCCCACCGGCATTGACCAAGACTAAGGCTAGGAGAGCGAGCCAAGTTCTTAGGGGGTTGGGGGTCGGGAAGGTTATTTCCGGAAGAGACGCTTGGATGACGAAAAACCCTCCCAACAAGGGCAGAGACAAAGTTACTGGGCGACTGTTCACCAAAAGCGCCTTCAGGCGAGCAGATAGCGGTAGTTTCGGAAAATACTCCTTAATTCCCCTATACCACATTAGTCTTCCTCTGCATTTCTAGCAGTCTATCTAACGATTCCTCTGCCAAACAGTCCAAGAGGCGAAAATATGAAAATTACGTTTTTCCTGTTCTCCTCAGCCATGTAGGCCGTGACCTTAAGCTTCTGCCTTCCATATCTCGCTTGAACCACGCATTTTCCCACAGCGACCTCGGTAGCGAAGGGAGTTACGAACTCCGCATTAGCACGTTTCCCATAATTCGTTCCCAACTTGGCTAGATCATAGAAATCAACCCTCTCATCTCCGTTTAGGTCCGCGTCTGGATTCCAGTTTGGGTAGCCGGGTCGGCTCCCGTACGCCACTTGCATCAGGTCCAAGTCAGCCTCGTCTATCACCCCATCCCAGTTTACGTCCCCCATGGCGTGGAATGCGGAGTCAACGACGGTTGCTATGGCCTTAACTGGAACAACGTACATGAATGCTTTAACGTCAAGAGTGGGCATTCAATCACCTTTGTTACTTTAGACTTCTTCGGTTTTAAACTTTAACGTGTTTCACCTTTGAGAACTTCGTAAAAGAACACGAAACAAACCTTGTTTGGGGGCATAGCAAACACATGAGTATGTAAAACTTGGAAGCCTGATTTCTCAGCTTCAAACCTTAAGGGAGTCATCTTCGTGTCTTTGATCCATTCGTTTACTTGCCTCTCAACCTTGTCCGGCGTGTCGCAGAAGATTTTGCATTTGGCAACCATTTATCTTCTACTACCCACAGCGATGTAGTAGACCGTCGTGTCTCCAAACGATTGGAATTCAAATCCAGTGCTGGTTACGTTTCTAATGTGAACCGCGGTTAAAGCCATAACGTGAGGAATACCCCACGCATCGTAAAGGGCTGGAATTACCCTTCCTAATCCATCAGTCACAGAGCCCTCAGTACTTATTCTTAGGCTATCAAGTGCACCATCCACGTTGGTTCTGAGAGTGGAAATGGTCTCATTTGCTTTATTTCTTAGGTCCACAACAGCAGCGTTTGCTTTATCTCTTAAGTCATCAACCTTTGCATTGACGCTCTCTAAGCTGCTCCTTATATTGTCAAAACCGTCACGAACTTTGTCGATAACCTCATTCAGCCTCGTTAGTGCGGTTTCCAGTTTTACAACCATTTTGTTTAATCCGTCGCAAAGACCCGAGATCGCCCAGCCACACTCGAACCTTCCCAACGCTGTTGGAACGCGTAGAATGCGTACTTCCGGAACCACTATTTTCGCTAGTTTGGGAAGCCCCACTTCGGCTAACCCTACTTCAGCTATCCCTACTCTTGTTATCCGTATAGTGGGCATTTTGACTGTTGGAATTTCGCCTCGCCTCGCCTCCGCAACACACACTACGGTTGGGTCTATCACCGGCCTGGGAAACGTTACGCGATACCACAATCCCGCCGTCTTCCCGTAGGCTTTTCCCCTCACTATTACGGGAACCACTCCAAGGACGCGGGGAAAAGCAAACTCCAAAGCCGTGATCTCCGCTAGTATAGGAAGCTCCTCTAATACTGGTGTTTCTAACCCCGCACGTTTGGCGACTGTGGAAATCGTTTCCGCTATTTTTCTTCTTACAGCCATCTTGGGCACCTATAAAGTTAATATCTGACTTGTATCTTATTAAAATCTATGCTAAGAAGAAAACGCTTGTTCCCTCTACTTCAGCCTGAAGAGCGTAAGGAACCAGAGAAACCTCCCCAAGTGCCACCTGAATGGTGGGTAACCTACATTCCTCCGGCAACAAGCGAAACCTCCAAACAGTCCGAAAAATCCGAAAAATCTGTTTCACCGTCTTCATCACTTTCCAAAGTCAAGACCTACTAGAGCAAAAGCAATATAAAGCAAACCTTGTAAGTTAATTGTGAGGATTTAATATGGTGGGAGAAGTAGTTAAGAAGGCAGCTGATAAGGCTAAGACAAACGTGAAGGATCGATTTGAAAGCCTGAAAAAGCGTGGAAAAGAAGAGGTCGAAGTTCTGAAGACGGCAGGACGGGAATTAGTAGAATTGAAGCCCGTCGTTGCCGCCGTAGACGCAGTAACAGGGACAATTTCCACGGCAGGTGAAGTTATAAAAGACCAAGCCCTAATTACTAGACGATGGATTGAAAGGTGATGTTGATGTCCAAGAAGTCAAGCCCAATATTTCCACAGCTCGCTGAGATCCGGGAGAAGGCGAAGGAACGAGTGGAGGAAGCTAAGGCCAAAATCAAGGAGCTGAAACAAGGCGGGTCTAAATCCCAACTTCAAGCTTTCCGCAAGCAGGTAAAGGAGAAGGGGCTGATATCCGCCATAAAGGCTCGGAGAGAGGAGCGTCTAGCCAAAGCCAAAATGTCAAAGGGAGAAATCAAAACCTATCCGCCAGCAGAAAAGATAGTTCCCCCCGTCTTGCTCTATTCGCAGGAAGAAGTGCCTCCTGCAGTGAAAATCAAAACTTACTAGCTTTCGGTCCCCTAGTTGTGATGGGTACTCTGCTGACTTTCCCTTCGTAGTAATCCAGAAGACGAACTAAAGCATCCTCCATTACCTTGAACCGATTTTCCGCTACGAAAACATCAAAACGCTTCCTTGTTTCAGAGGTACAACGTATCCTAATCCAATCGTTTCTTTTCTTTTTCATACTCAAGTGTCTTCACTCGAATCTGTGATACATGTCACACAAGGGTTAAAATAAGTGATTCTAACCTAAATTTGTTTTGAGGTTTGAAAATGTCCGTAGCTGCACCCGTCACGAAAGAGCCTTTAACTCCCGAAGAGGAGAGCTTGCTTACAGAACAGGTCATGCCAATTCTGAGGACGAGACTTCCGGAACCCTTCATTCCAAGAGCCATGGCCGCCATCAAAGAAGCTGCTGAACAGTCCAAGAAAAAGCACGGTTTAGCCTTCGGAGGTATGCTGCCCAACGCGGGTCAAGTAGGCGTCGCACCTATAAGTCCAAGAGACTTCAACATAGCAACAAGCTCAACAACTGGTCCTTGGACGTGGAGAAAACACAACGCCGCTACAGGTTGGCGTACGGGAGCAAACGCCCTCGTCAACGCCCAGACGATGAGCAAATACACCCATGTGGTCATGTTGGCATATGAGAACTTAGACCCTGTTCCGAAAACTGTCGCCACAAAGGAAACAATAGGGGGTGTTGAACACCCAATCATAGACCTTTCCGAGCTGAAGACCACCAACAAACAGCTCCAAGCAATCGAACCCTACATAATTGGACCGATAAGCGTCTGCACGATAGAGCACTTCGTAGACGCTATCGGATATGACGAGCTCCAGCCTTGGGGCTTCGTTATTGCGCCGTACGCATACCTAATCAGCAAAGTGTTCATAGCTTAAGGCAGGTGAACAAAGACGGTAGTAGTAACGGTCACGAGAACGGCATTACTAGAGAAGCCCATGGGCCTCGGACAGGGCAGAATAGTTGAAGGATACCTAGACGACAACTTCAGGTCGCCGGTGACCATCTATGCAGGCTCGCCGACGTTCCACCCAGGATCTTCACAGAAACCGCTTGGACTTAGGACGATAACGAACTTCATTGTTTCGCCTGGGACACCGGTATCAGTGAATGCTGGCGTGGCATGCCAAGCCCAAGTATTTGCTCCAGGGTCCATAGGAACGGTGAACCAAGTCAAAATAATGGCGCAACTCATCCAGAAGGGAAGGATAGGAAGCATAAGTTCAACAGCTGGAAGCACAGTATTTCCAATAACCTTTGGGGGAACACCTGAGGTTGCGCTAACGCCTGGAAGCCCCTCGATAACTCCCCTAGTAGGCTCAGCAGCTTGGATGTCAATGCGTAGTAGAAGCAAGACAGCAGTCTACTATCGTGGAACGCCAACTTGGAGAGGCAACTCTTACATAGCTGTGGGACCCGGCTCTTTAAGGCTGAGGTTCATAGCCATCGGAGACTAAAGCTCTCAAGTCTCTCTTATCTTCGGGAAAGCTTAAGACACTGGCGATACACGCGTATAGGGGGATAGAATTGTCAATCGAGGTCCAAGTTAGAAGGACGGAGTTGTTCGACTACAGAAAAAAGGAGTTCATAGACGAGATCATCCCAACCCTAACCGTGAAAAGGGCCGTGAGGAGACACATTAGCGCCGGACAGGGAAGCGTTCTAGTTGGCAGTCACATAGTTGGACCGGGCTCATCTTTCCTAATGACGTACCTAGGCTTGGCTACTGGCACTCCACAAATGTACTTTGCCATACGTGCCCATGGAACTCCCTACCCAAGCGAGGTGAGGGGCTCAATCGATGTCATCTACTTCGAATCTAGAGGCATGGAAACCAGAATTGGCAATATAAAGGAACCAGTCCACGCGTTTGGACCTGGAACATTTAAGATCAGCACTGGATCGATCGGAAGCGCATCTGATGTTTTTTGCAGTTTCGAGGGACTAGAACTATAGGCAGGTAGGAACTAGCGGATGCCAACGGTTGTGATACGGAGAACTCGAGTAATCGCGGACAGAGTGGAATCCAAAGCCTTTACGTCTGACGTAGCCCAACGTGTCTTTGTGTCACACGCCCTAGGAAGCGCCACCATAGGCAGCATACTACCTACAGCGGCTGTGGCGGAAAGAGCCTTAGGGTCAGAGGTTCTCACCCGTAGAAAGTTTTCTTACATGGTGCAGTTCGGAACTCTCAGATGTGGAACGCCGAGGTATGTAACCTTCCCAAGAACCTACGCAGCCACCCCCTACGTTGCTCTAACTCCCTTACAGTATGGTGGTGGAACCCTAGACAAATATGCGGTCACATCAAGAAGACTAGGAAGCTTCCAAGCTCAAGGATCCATTACAGGAAACGTGATGTACATCTCGTACGGTTCAGCCTGAGGGGATGATTTGAGAATTCTATGGTTTCAGTAAGGACTCGCCTACACTCACGAGTGCCTACGCCAAAATTGGCCACGAACTAGTACTTAGACGTCTAAGCAAGCACCATCAAGTTGCCCTCTTCTGCACGGTAGGATTGGAGTTCGGGTGTTTAGAAGCTGATCGCGTCGTCATCTATCCTAGGCTTCAAGACATATCCGGAGAAGATATTTTTTTACAGCATTATAAAGACTTTAATGCGGAGCTATTGGTTTGTGCCTACGACGTTTGGCCCTTATCCCAGATTCCAGAATCTGCGAGGAAGGGAGAGATCCTACTCGTTGTTTGGGCTTATATAGATTGGGAATGGACTCAAAATAATGTTGTTGTGGATAGGCTATCACCAGCTTTGAAGGTGGTGCCGACCTCTTTCTGGTTAGAGAGAGAACTGCGGAAGTCGGGACTCGACAACGTTTCAGAGCCCATATACCCCGGTGTTAATCATGATGTCTACAAGCCCATCGTGGGGAAGGAGATAACCAAGGAGAGATTGAGGCAGTCGCTTGGTTTTCCTCCAAACTCCTTTGTCATAACGATGCTACAGATGAACCAGCAAGTCAGGAAATGCTTTGACCTTGAGTTTGAGGGGGTTAAGATCTTTCGGGAGTCTAACCCAGACATGGATGTTAGAGTTTGGTGTCACAGCATTCCTCGAACAGCCGATGGGTGGCCGTTGCCTGAGCTGGCCCTTGAATACGGCTTGGATTATCTTAAAGGGGATATCAAGTTCGCCGACTCATATATGATGTTGAAGGGATTGCACGGGTACAACGAGGATCATATCAGCACGTTGATAAACAGCTCAGATGTTTTGCTACAGGCCACAACTGGAGACTCCGTTGGTATGCCCACCTTGGAGTCCCTAAGTTGTGGCATTCCCGTAGTTTCAACAGATTTTGTTGGAATGACGGAAGTTAACCCATGTTCGGAACTCAGGGTGAAGGTTTTGAAGAAGTTTCACCCTCCAAACCTGCCTATGCTGACCAGGGCCTACCCGGATCCAGAAGACATCGCCCGCGGTTTAGAGGTGGTTTTGAACGGTGACCCAGAATACTATAGGAGGAAATGCACGGAGTTTGCTTCTCGATTCACTTGGGAAGCTTGTTTGGACGGTTGGCTTCTAGTTTTAGATGAAGTTACTGACATTATCGAGTCGAATTGCCTAAGGATACCGCCTCCAAGCAAATCTTTAGAGGATCTGAGCAAACAAATTATGGTTGTGTCTTAACTGAAGATAGGAATTTTAACGCCCATCCCAAGCCACGTAAACGTTGAACTCTTCAGCTTCATATTGAGACGTTGGCATCGATTTTTCAAAAAGAACAGAAAATACCGCATAACCTTCTATTTCCTCGCGTCTGAAGGTTCCAACGCAGTTAACCCGGTTAGAATGTTCAAGGCTAGGCATGAACTGATGTTTTTCCCCAAGGACCTTTCGGAACTACCCTCGCTACGAGGAACTTGGAAGGAGTGCCGATTCGTAGAACTCGCAGTTTACAGAAACGTGTTGATGGATAGAGCTAAATCGGATGGAGTTGACTTCGCCATCTTCTTAGATAATGATGTGGTGCCCCCTTCTAACGCTATAGACTGGTTCACAGAAGATGGTCAGGATATTTGCGGAGGAATGGTTAAGACGCTGAATGCCGCAAACGAAGTTGTCTTCGGCTTCGGAGATTTCAGGGAACCCTTCTTCTCAGGCTTGATTTGGGCTTCGGAGGTCCCTAAGGAAAAGCTAAGTGAGGTAGGGTTCGTTAACACTGCTTGTATGTGTCTCAGCCACCGAGCACTAAGGGATAAGAGGCTACGGTTCCCCATCATAAGCGTTCCAATCCAGGGTGGCGAGAGCCGTGTCATCAGCGAAGACCATGCCTTCTGCCACTTAGCTAGGTCGCTCGGGTACAAAATCTTCGTGGATAATAGAGTAAAATGTCAACACTTCAGGTTGATACCTGACTCACTACAGTTGAGCCAATCGCCGGTCGTCAAGTTAAGTACGCTAACATCAGGGAGAGTACCAATTTGAGGATATCCTATTATCAGGACCTCGACCCCTTCATCAATCTTGGAGGTGCACAGCAGACGGACCGAACCATAATACGAGAGGGAATAAAGAGGGGTCACGACATCCAAATAGTTGTTCCTCAAACTTTTCGACTCGACAAGAATGTAGACATCAACATCATCTCGAATTGTGCTTTCTTTAGCTCGCAACAACTATCTCAAGTCGTTAAGACAGCCACTCCATGCGTTTTCTTCAGCCACGATTATGTGCCTCTGTGCAAGTACCGACTCTTCTACCCGATGTTGGAGAAGTGCTCAAAATGTATAAACAAGGCTTTCGCCAAGGAAGTGTTAGAAAATTCTAGGCTTATAATCTGGATGTCCCCCTCGCACAGGGAAGCATGGTTAGGAAGCATTCCCGAACTTGCAGATCACCCGTATGCTCTGATGCCTTCATGTTTGGATGTAGAAAAGTTTCGCCCTAGACAGATGGATCCTACGCCGAATACGGTGATAGGAATAAATTGTTTGCTGGGCTTTAAAGGAAAGAATAACGTTCTAAGCTATGCGAGGGAACATCTGGAACTCCAATTCACCTTTGTTGGACAGGCTGATGTAGACCCTTCAAACTTGCCGAAGAACGCCAAATACGTGGGCCAAGTTTCAGAGGAGGAACTAATAGACTTGTATACCCAACATGAATACTTTGTCCACCTGCCTTCAACATGTCAGCCTTCAGAAAGAACGTGTATCGAAGCAGCCCTTATGGGGCTGAAGCTAATAGTCAACCCGCTTGTCGGAATAACAAGTTACTCAGACTTCTACAAAAACGGAAAAGTGAACAGGGAGTGGCTGAGGGCGTTCATAAAGGATGCACCCAAAAGATTTTGGGATGAAGTAGAAGGTGCAATAAAATAAACCTTAAAACGGAAATAAGAGACTATAATTTAAAAATAAAAGGATGGGGCAAATTGAGGGTCTTGCTAACAGGTAGTACGGGTTTTGTGGGAAGCCACCTAGCTCCAAAACTAAAAGGGGAAGGTTATGACGTATATTCAATAGTTAGACATGTGGCTGGTCGCTACGAGTATTTGAAGAGTGAGGAAGAGCAGCATGTCTTCGCGGATTTGACGGATTTCACTAGGGTCAGAAAAATAGTCGAAGAAGTAAGTCCGCATGTGGTTATCCACCTAGCTGCTAAGACGCCGGTTTCACTCTCGTTCAAGGAGCCAATAGACTTCTGGGAGATAACGGCTACTGGCACGGTAAACCTGGCTGAGGCATGTAGGGACGTGAAGAGCTTAGAGAGGTTCATTCACGCCTCTACCAGCGAAGTTTACGGTGTGCAAGAGGAGTTTCCAATAAAGGAAACAGCACCATACCATCCGGTTAGCCCCTATGCCTGTGCGAAGGTCGCTGCTGAGCATTACCTTAAGATGTTACACGAAGTGTATGATTTCCCCGTCATCATCGCCAGACCGTTCAATACTTTTGGAAGAACCACCAGCAAGCACTATGTTACTGAAAGGGCGATAACAACTCTTCTGGAGCATGGTGAGATTAGGCTGTGGAACCCCCACAGCGTAAGGGACTTCTTATACGTGGAAGACCATGTTACAGGCTACCTAGCCCTTTTAGAAAAAGGAAAGGTTGGTGAAACATACAACATTTGCACGTCTAAAGGGTATTCGATAAAGGAGTTGGCTGAAAAGATAATAGAGCTCGTGGGGTACGGAAAGGCTAATTTCTCACTGGCTAAAGACAGAGCCTTCGAGATACCCAAGCTGGTTGGAGACAACTCCGAGCTTAGAGGTTTAGGCTGGTCCCCAAAATACGATTTGGATGCTGGGCTGAGGGAAACCATAGCTGGATGGAAAGAACTGTTGAAATTTGAGGGTTTCAAATGAAGATCCAGATAGTCGGCGCCGGCACCGTGGGCATGGCTACAGGGAAAGGTTTCCTACGTTTTGGACATGACGTAACTTTCTGCGACGTGTCGGATGTACGTCGCAAAGAACTTGAGTCTGAGGGCTACAAAGTTTCAGAAAGACCGGTTGATGCCGACATGATTTTTATCTGCACCCCAGAAACTGTTGTTGAAAACGTTCTCGACCAACTTATTCATGAGCGAATCCAAGGGTTAAAGGTTATTAGAAGCACGGTCCTCCCTGGAACCACTAATAGATTAGCGACCAAAACGGCCGCGTACAACCATATTTGCCACAATCCTGAATTTTTGCGAGAGGGAGTAGCTGATTGGGATTTTATGCGTCCCTACAAGATCGTTCTTGGTTGTTGCTGCGACGTACATGGAGACCTGTTAGAGAAGCTTTACGAGCCCTTTAGGGCTCCCATAGTAAGGGTAACGCCGACAGAAGCTGAGATGATCAAGTTAGCCTCGAATGTACACTTGGCGACGTTGATAAGCTTTTGGAATGAGTTGGATCTACTTTGCAAGTCCATAGGAGTCAACAGCCACGTTGTCGGCAAAGTAGTTTCGATGGATCCGAGGATAAGCGACTATGGAGCTGTCCAGCATGGCATCCCCTATGGTTTGCGGTGTCTTCCCAAAGATACTTTGGCATTAATAGCGTTTATGAAGGAGAAGGGAATGGAATCTCTTCTGCTACGAGCGGTTCATGAAATAAACGAGCGTATGAAAGGATGAAGGTTTTCGTTTTAGCAGCCGGCGAGGCTACTCGCCTCTATCCCTATTCAGACGTCATTCCAAAGCCATTAATGTATGTAGGCGATAAACCCGTATTGCGGCGGATTATGGAAAGATTGAATGAACATGGTTTCACGGACATCGTGCTGTGTGTTAACCAGAAACATGAAGGAATTTTCCGCGACTATTTTGAGGATGGGTCACGCTTTGGCGTTAGAATAGAGTATTCGGTTAGCCCTCATCCACACGGAACGGCGGGAGAACTCTTGATAGCGTATCGAAACGGTCTCATGGACGACGATGTACTTCTCCAATATGGGGACGAGTTGACTAAAATAGAGTACAATAGACTCGTGGAGTTCCATCAGATGAATGGAAGACCGGTCGCAACCTTGGCTTTAGTGCAAAACATACCCTTGGAAGTAGGGGTTGTTAAGCTCAAGAACAGCAAGGTGGTTGATTTCATTGAGAAACCGCCAATAGGGGAAATTGCTTGGTCGGGCATCGCCGTCTTAAGAGCGGATGTGGTGAGTCGTTACTGCAACTACTTTGAAGATCTCGCCAAGGACGTTTTTCCTCGTCTAATAGCCGCGGGCGAGTCTATCTACGGATATCTGTCTAAAGCAGAGTACTTGGACATGGGGACCATCCAGCACTACCGCCGTGCCTGCGAGCTTGCGGAGAAGGGCTTGCTTTGAAGCTCTGTCTTGTGAGCCATAGCTTAGTTCATTTAAGACAGGCATTTTTCGCCAATGAGCTTAGGAGACAAGGTTCAAATATCCTCGAGATCTATCCGGGGCACTGGGGGAACTTGAGCCGTCAGGGAGGCTTCGAGGTTCATAGCGAGGGGGACCTCTACGCCTACGTGTTTGGTTACAGAGCCATTCAAGAGATAGAGAAGTCTAAATGCGATTGGTTGTACTGTATGATGGAGCCCAACAGCCTCCTCGCTTACCAAATGAGTTCCCTCGCCAGAAGGCTCAGATGTCACTTCGCCTGCTTCACTTGGGAAAACATAGAGAAAACATATCCTTTCCCCTTCCAACAGGAGGTTCTTAACAGTTGCGACCTCATAGTCTGTGGAAACAAGGCGGCGAGACAGATAATGCTCAACAAAGGCGTAGACTCAAGTAAACTTATTACCATTCCACAAGTGGGTGTGAATACAGAACTCTTCAAGCATATGGAAGTGGAAAAAGAATGGGATTGTATTTACCTCGGCAGACCTGTTCCTGAAAAGGGGATATCCTACATTAAAAAGGCATGTGAAGAGCTTTCCCTCTCCCTAAAGATGGTGACGAACACACCCTACGAACAGGTTCCAGAACTCCTCAACAAGTCAAAGCTAACCGTTTCATTCCCCTACGAAACCCCCAATTGGGCCCCACAGTTTGAATACAATCTTGCAGAGTCTCTTTCATGCGGAGTGCCCGTGGTAACGAGCGACGCAGGGTCGATTCCAGAAGTCTACGGACAGGCAAAGGGGGTCATCATAGCGCCTCAGAGGAATCTTTGGCAACTGAAAGACAGCTTAAAAGAAGCTCTGGAAAAATGTTCGGAACCCTATTTGGTTGGGCGTAGGTGGGTGGAGAAAAACCTATCGAATGAGGTTGTGGCTAACAAGCTTTTGGAGGCTTTTAAGCTTGGCGATGAGAAATAGCGGTCTAATAGACCCAACCAACAAAATCCTTTTCCACCTGGAAAGGCTGCAAAGTTTCTTGAGGGGTGAAGCGGTTTATCCAATTTCTGTAGAAATGGACCTGTCCGACTGTTGCAATTTGAAATGCTTGTGGTGCAGGTTCTCAAAGTCGCATAACCCGACCATTATGCCCTATTGGTTAGCTGAGAAAATCCTTAAGGAACTTGCCGAGGTTGGCGTGAAGAGCATTGTCTACTCGGGTGGCGGTGAACCCCTGCTCAACCCCCAATTTAAAGAGATAGCTGATCTCGGCCACTCGCTTGGTTTAGACCAGGGAATATACACTAATGGCGTATACGTCCACAAGTACGTAGAAACGCTAAACCAGAAAATGAAGTTCGTTTACATAAGCCTAGACGCTGCGACGAGAGAAACGTTCCTAAAGAGTAAGGGTTCGGACCTCTTTGACCAAGTTCTAGGGAACATCTCTTTGCTCTGTCGACACAAAGACAAAGCCACAATAGGTTTAGGTTTTCTCGTGAGTCCGGGCAACGAGCATGAGATAGGCTTTTTCACAGAGTTCCTAGATGCGTTTGGTGTAGATTACATTCAATTCCGTCCAGCCGTAACCGAAAACATCGATAAAAAATGGCTTAGGCAGGTTATGAAAGCCCTGTCAGAATATAGGGAAGTACATGGCATCTTCATCGCAGATTACAAGTTTAACGATCTTCTCCGTGAAAACGGGGGAAGGACCTACTCCAAATGTCTAGGCCACAACTTCCTTGGAGGCATAAGTGCAGACGGAACCGTTTGGCTTTGCTTGAACAAGCGGCATCATAAGGGTTTTGATGTAGGAAACCTGAAAGTGCAGTCGTTCAAAGAGGTATGGAATGGAGAGAGAAGGAGGGAAGCAATTCAGAAAATAAACTTGGACGATTGTATGAGGCTATGCAGACCGCACGAGCTAAACAAATTCTTGAATCATATTGTTAAGGGGAATCCGCACTCCTCGTTTCTTTAGGGTGAGCTTTTGAAAAAACCTGCAACATCAATAATATTGGCGACGGCTGATTTGACTTCTAACCTAGCGAAAAAATGCTTAGAGTCCATCAAGAAATTTACAGAGGACTACGAATTAATAATCATCGATAACAATAGGGCGCCAGACTTCAACTTTGGAATCGAATACAATAGAGCCATGAAGATAGCGAAGGGAGAGTACATTCTTTTGATTTGTGACGACGTTATAGTCACCGAGGGGTGGTTAGATGCCTTAATCGAATGTGCTGAAAGCGACCCTAAAATAGGGATAGTTGGAGCAAAGATGGTGAATCAAAACGGGAAAATCACACACGCCGGAGGTTTCATCCAACCGTTCGCGGGATACGCCCCAGTAAGAGTCGGTCATCTGCTAGACGATGTCGAAGAGGAAAGACCAGTTCAATATGTCTGCATCTGTTGTTTCTTAATCAAAAGTAAACTCATTCAAGAAATAGGTTATTTGGATGAAGAACTCTTGATGAATTTCGAGGACCCAGATTACTGCCTTAGAGCTTGGGAGAAGGGATGGGAGGTTATGTACACGCCGAAAAGCCTAGTTGTTCATGAGGAGTGGGCTGGAGTTAAAAAAGACATGAAGCTTGGAGCGGAGATCTTGGATAGAGATAGAAACTTATTCGTGAAAAAGTGGATTCTTACAGGACGTTTAGACAGAGTTTTTTCTTTCAAGATGGACGTTGAGGGTTTTTCATGGAGCGTCAAATGTGCCACCGCGGAGTAGTGTACATAACCGACGTATGCAACGCACGATGTCCGTGGTGCTATTATCAGGCTTTCTTAGCCGAGAAAAAGCATGTGCCATTTGAAGAGGTAAAGAACGAGGTCGAAGCGCAACGCTTCTATTATGACCTTGGATGGACAGACATCACGGGTAGAGGTGAACCAACCTTACACCCAAAAATAAAAGAAATAGTCAGGTATTGTGCGGAAGTCGACTTAAAGCCCACAGTAATCACAAATGGATTGCTTCCCAATGTAGTTGGCGAGTTGATAAAGGGAGGGCTTGATGACCTCTTACTGAGTATCCAGGGCGTAGGTGAGGTTCATGACCGAGCTGTAGCGGTAAATGGCGCATTTAAAAAGGTTCTTGAAACTATTAGAGTTTTGAAGGGTAGTGGATTCAGGTTCAGAACGAACACTACACTCACTAAAATTAACATGGAAAACTTGCCTTCTCTTGCTGAGTTCTTGTTAAAAGTGAGGCCTAAAATCGTGAACTTCATAGCCTTTAACCTTGGCGGCTCGGGGTGTGAATGGGCAAAACAAGTCGACATCCCCTTTCAAGCTCGATACTCTGAAATCGCCCCATACCTTGTCAGAGCCATAGACACTCTGATGGCAAGCAACATTTGGGTTAACGTCAGGTACTTTCCAATATGCATCCTTCCTGAAGGCTACCAAAAGTATGTGGTTAACTTCCATCAACACATGTATGACCCAACAGAGTGGAGTGTTGTCTGTAGCTATAAACTAACAAAAGAAGAAATGGAGAAACTAGCGAAAGTTGCAGATGAGGAAGGTGTATATGGAGAAACAGATGAAGAAAAACTACTGAATTTTCTGGTCCAGAGAAGAGAATTACGAGGGGCGGTCAAGCCGTGGTTCTGTAGGAAATGCGTCAACCTTCTCATCTGTGACGGGTTGTATGAATCATATGCCCAAAGGTTTGGATTTGAAGAATTGAGACCTTCTGAGGGGAAAGTCTACATCCGCGACCCAGCATATTATAGGAGTTAAGAAAGTGCGGGTTTTATTTATCCATGATTTTACAGTTGAACAGTGGCTCGGTGGAGCGCAAATCGAAATCGAATGGATGCGAGAGGTCGGTAAAAGAAAAGGTCATGAGTGCCTTCTGCTAACACCTGATAATTACGATAGAGAAATGGTAAAGTCAGCAGACTTAATTGTGCTTAACAACATTGCCCGCTTCTCTAACGAAGAGATAAAGTGGGTTGTATCTCAGAAGCCCTATATTAAGTGGGAGCATGATTACAGCTTTACTTTGCCAGGAAGAAAGGGCTTCTTCATAAACTTGTTTCAACACTCTATCTGCAACATATTTCTGTCTCCGCTTCACCTAAATGAACACTTGAGTCAGATACCTATCCAAAACGCTAAAAACTTGGTCATGGCTTCCCCCATGAATGTCGACCTTTTCAGAAATATGAACATAGAAAGGGATATGGACTTCATATACGTTGGTCGTATAAGTCCGGTTAAAGGAATAATGAATGTACTTATAACCGCAGCTGTTAACCCAGATAAAACATTTTATTTTGTTGGCTCAGGACCAGTTGAAAAAATGGTGAAAGAAGTTCCAAACTGTAGACTTTTAGGTGAGATTCCACATGAGAAAATGGCTGAAATCTACTCGAGGGCAAAGTTTCTTATACATCTACCCATATGGAAGGAGCCCTTCGGACAAATTGTTGTTCAAGCTAAGCTTTGTGGTTGCTCTTTAATACTTAATCAGAATGTTGGAGCGGTCTCCTTTTCATGGTTCTTTTCTGATGACAACAAGCTGAGGGAAATACTCAGAAACATACCCTTTGAGGGGTGGGAAACAATACGTAAAATTTACGAAGAATCTATGGGGAGATGAAAAGAAATCTATGAAAGTTTGTCTCGTTGACCCTCCCACTCCGTGCAACACCAACGCCCCGAATGTGGGTTTGGCTTACATCGGTTCATCGTTGAGGCAGTTGGGTCACGAGGTAGCCGTAATCGACATGGCAAGAGTTCCCGACTTCAGGTATGAGCATGCAGACTTGGTGGGGGTGAGCATCAAGACCCACAATTACCCAGAGGCGCAAGTGATTACACATCGCATCAAAAGGTCTTGTTCAAACGCCAAGATTGTCTGGGGTGGGGTTCACGTAACCCTTTCAGGGGAGAAATTAGTTGACGAAAACCCCGAAGTTGACCATTTCGTAGTTGGTGAAGGGGAGTATTTCACGGAGCATCTTAACGGCAAAATGTGTTGTATGCCCTGCAACCAAGACTTGGATAGTCTACCATTCCCCGACTATCGACTTTTCGACACGTATCCCTTGCTATTGGGCTTATCTTACCCGCTAATCGCGTCGCGGGGCTGTCCCTATAATTGCATTTTTTGTGCAGTGCCTCGAATATCAGGGAGGAAGGTGAGGTATCGTTCCGTGGAAAACTGCATCGAGGAAGTGAAAATCGCGAAGAGTCAAGGATTTAAAGATGTGCAGATATTGGATGACAACTTCACGTTTGACATGGAGTTTGCAAAACGCTTCTGTAGAGAAATGAAGAAGGTTGGAATCTATTGGCATATGCCTAACGGGATAAGAGCCGACAGATTTGATGAGGAGCTAGCGCAATTAATGCAAGAGTCAAACTGTTATCAGATAAGTTTTGGTGTTGAAACCGCTTGTCCAGCCGTCTTTAAGGGTTTAAAGAAGGGTGAAAGCCTAGAAGACATAGAACATGCTGTTGAAATTGCCAAAAAGTACGGCTTACGGGTGAATTGCTATTTTATGATAGGTCTTCCCAACTCCACCTTTGAAAGAGATTTAGAGTCCCTGAAGTGGGTCTTCGACCACAAAGTGAATGCCAACTTCGGAATGCTGGTTCCCTACATAGGTACGCAAGCGTGGAATTGGGTTCAAGACAAACTCATTTCCAACCGTGGCTCACATTTTGGAAAATTGGCATACCCAACCTTTCAAACCGAGGAGTATCCCGCCGAAGATATGATGGATGCCTTCTTAATCTTCAATTTCGTGTGTAGGTCAGGTTTTACTGAAGAGTGGTACAGAGAAAACGGCATCTATCATGTGATGGAAACCGACCTAGCTAGGAGAGCTAGACGGCACCTTCAGGAACTGAAGAGAATTGGCGTGGTAAGGGAAGACTAGTGGAAATCTATCTTGTAGCCACTTTTATGTACCTAGAAACCTTAGGCCTGTTCTACCTTAGAGCATTAAGGTCTCTGGGGCACAGAGTGCACGTGTGGGATCCCAGAAGGATGCCCACTCAACCCAAAATGGCGGTTAAGCCTGATTTAACAATCGTCATTAAGGAATTTGTCAACCCCAAAGCTCTGCCCAGACCTAGGGTATACGTGTTTCCAGACCAAACTATGCACGAGGACTACTCGGCTAGGCTCGATGAAGTAGCACCGCTTTACGACCACGTATTTTTCTGCATGGTTCACGAGAAGGAAGTTATGAACCGTTACGGGGCATCCCTGCTACCTTTCGCCATGGACCCCGAAATTCATAGGCCCATAAGCACACGCAAGACGATAGACGTTTCATTTGTTGGAACAAACCGCCCTAGAAGAATGGAGTTGGTTGGGTGCCTAGCTGAACACGGAGTGAAAATCAAGATATGGGGGAACAATTGGCCGACTAACACGCCAAACTATGTGGGAAAGGCAATATACCTCGATGAAAAGAGACGTGTGTACAACAGCTCAAAAATAGTGTTGAATGCCCATTACCTAATCGGCGTCAATATGAGGTTTTTTGAGACTCTGGGAATGAGGTCTTTTCTTCTGTCCGACAAGGTTGACGGAGTGGAGAACCTAGGCTTCGAAGATGGAGTTCACTATGTTTCTTATCATAGCTTAGAAGACCTTGTGGACAAAATTGAGAGTTACTTAGAACGCCCTCTCGAGAGGGAAAGGATAGCGAATCAAGGTCATGATTTGGTTAAAAAGAGGCATACCTACGTCCACAGAGTAAAGGAGTTGTTGGAATGTGCTAGCCTACGTGTTTTTTGACCTAGTTCACCAGCCGTATTGTGGGTTTGAATACCGCGTAGCGGAGCTCTTGGACGAGATGGGATGTGAAGTCTTCACCATTCCTAGGCACAGATGCTTAATGGAAGGAAGGATTCCAATTCCAAACGACATTTCCTGTATTTATACGAGCAATCCTATGGCGTTGGATGTCGCGGTCAAAGTTAAGGAGACAACCCATAAACCGTTAATCTGTCAATTTTTGGATGTTCCTGAGGCTTTATTTACGGAAGACTGGAGATTGAAAGAATATGAAACTGTGAAAGAACTTGTTAAGGAAGCCGACCTCATAACTACCATCTCAGAAACTACAGCGAAGGATGTCCTAGAATGGGTTGGCAAAGACTGCCCAGAAGTTAAAACAAATTACATTGGAGTTGACGTTGACCTGTTTCAAGCGTTTAAGCCAACAGACGGCGACTACATCTGCGCCGTGACAAGGGGCCTAGCCAAACAGAAGCAGCACACAGAAATCATAGAGGCGGTGGAGAAGTCCACGTCTAAGCCACCATTAAAAATAATTTATGGGCAATACAGCGACATCCAAAAAGCCAAGGTTATGAGCCGATGTCTTCTCGGAGTTGGAGCGTCACGTTTGGAAGGTTATGGGCTATACGTCACGGAAATGGGCTACTATTATAAACCGTTTATTTGTAGGAGGCTTCCTGTGTTCGAGGAGATTTACGGTAACAGCTTAATCTATGTTGAGACGTCTGAGCAAATGGCGAATAAGATAGATTGGTTAGTGAACGATCAAGTGGCAAGAACGCTTGCGGGCTCAAGAATTAAACATATAATTGAAGAGAAGAAGCTCTTTTTACATGAACACGCGAAAAGGCTATCTGATATGCTAGAGGGAAAGGTTTAACATTGTACATTGGCGACGTTATCCGAATGAGAGAGGTAGAAAAGTATCTTCCAAAGGGTAACGGTAGATGTTTAGATGCTGGGGCTGGTGCAGGGATCTACAGAGAGCTTGCGAGGGCAAAGGGCTATGAATACTTCGGCATAGACATCGAACCGAGGGGCTTGGACGTCGAGTACGGAGACGTCTGCGACATCCCATTTGAGGATAACTACTTTGATGTTGTAATATGCATCGACGTCATCGAGGAGGTTTCAGACGACCTTAAAGCCCTCAAGGAAATACGTAGGGTTCTAAAATTGCAGGGGGTTCTGGTTTTACATACGCCGAGCCGGCTTCAAACTCACATATTAGTGGATCCAGAGGAGCCTCCCCGCCACATAAGGAAGGGGTACGACCCCGAGGAGATTAAAAGCCTATGCCTAAAAGCAGGCTTCAAAAACATAGAGTTGTATCCAACGTTCAACGTTCTAGAATGTATAGCTTGGGAATTAAACTACGCTCTCTCACATGGGCTTCCCATAAATATTGAGAAACTCCTAACCTTTGACCAGTCGAAATACGTGCCTCTAGGGCTCCTTACAGTAATTAAACTTTTTAATCTAGACGAGGAATAATCTAACAAGGTGATATAATGGCAGATCAATTACCTTGGTTCTCAAGAGGTTCGCATTACTACGATGTTCTGAAGGAAAAGCTGATGTGCCTCACCGAAGGACCGGAGATGGTTAACGCGACGTACCTGTTCGCCTCCGTTGCCGCCGCCGGCGAAAGCGCCTGGATCAGAATGGACGAAACGGCTAAGGATCTGGAGACAGACAAGGAATACCTCTTCTTCCAGTGGTTCACCGGCGCCCTGAAGAAGGGTCTAGTCTACGTGCAGTATCCAGTTGGAGAGGAAGTCTGGACAACGGACAAGCTTGTGCCTAACACGGCCGTAGGCGAGGAAGTGGCCTACATAGACCATGAGCTCAGTCCCTTCCTGAATCCCCATCCCAGAACCGAGTTCTTCATCGTCAAAGGCGTGAACATAGCCTTCAAATACTTCAACACCGAGGGCTTCGCGTTGAGGCAGAAGCTGCGTTTCATCGGCGCTAAGTTTCGACAAGAAGAGGTCAAGGTGGGCGAAGCACATCCCCTAACCGGCATAGTCGTGACAGAAGAAGAATTTAACCGCCTGAAAAGCATCGCACGTCCGCTCTACATGAGGAGAATTGCCTAAGAAGTCTGTGAAGGGAAAAGTGGAGTACGCTTTGATTTGCGAAGGAGAGAGTTAAGTGGCTAAAACCGAGGAAGCACTAGAGCGAATCCCCCGTCCGTTTAGGGAGATCGTTTGTGAATTGAGGGAGATCCGTGGGCTTTTAGAGCGACTGGTCGTTGCGCCCCCGCCCGTTCCACCTGTCGTTCGACCTCCCGTTGTTGTTCCTCCAGCCCCTCCGGAATGGAGACCCGTCACAGATCGCCTAGAGCAACTAGTTGAGGAGTTAAGGGTTTCAAGGGAACATTTGAGGGATGTTAAGGAAAGGCTTATGCCCCTCCTGATGAGGGCTAACGCCTACAGAGTTGAAACCCTTGACCTTGGAAAAGCCAGAGAGAAGGCTGAGCTGGCACTGGAGGGCTTCGCCCTAACGGTCTACAAGTGTACAGGAACCCTCAAAATCAGATTCAACGAGAGAAGGGAAGACGAAATCACCATTGAAGCGTTAACATACCCTCAGATGGTCGTCATTGATTGGCTGGAATTCACCAGAATTTTCTGCACCAATTCAGCCCAAAGCGGAAAAGAAGCAACATTAATCGCCTTGCGGAGGAAGTAATGATGGGAGTGTATGGCTCAGGCGCCCCAGGAATTGTGGGCACTCCCATCGCCAAGGTGGACCGGTACTCTGGGACGGATCAAGCGTACCAGACGGTTGTTTCGTGGACCGTCAGCACTGGAAAGAGCGGTGACCTTAAAGAGGTGAGCATGGTGACGGACAACTATGACAAAACCCATTTCAAACTCACGATTGCCGGTGAGGTGCAATTCGAAGACAAGCTTATTCAGGCTCCTTTAACGCTCCCCCTTCCTGAAAATAAGTTAAATGCTGGTGATGTGGTGCTTTTGGAATGTAAAAGCACGGACGGCACCTCTATAAAGGTAGATGGAAGCATAACTGGGAGAGAAATCTAAATGGGTTTTGGAACACCACCAGGAGTCACAAAGCACACGGCGCTTACTGATAAAGAGGTCGCTGGTGTTATTGACCATGCTAATTTAAGTATAACGGATGGGAAACTCGCCAGTGGTGTTGGGTTATCTGATGGGCAGATATGTAAATTGCCTACTGCTGTGGCTGATAAGGTTTTGAAGAGGGGAGCTGCAGCTTGGGAGGCCGGAGATGCTCCTGCTGGGATTGCAAATGTAGCCATCGGATACTTTGAGCAAGGCGACGCAACTGACCGAGTCATAACAGGTCTCGGATTCCGACCTAAACTTGTGATTTTTTTCAATGCAGGCACTGGCGGCGCTCAAGAAATCTTTAGCTGTGGATTCGATGATGGCACCTTGGCGATGTGTATCTATAAGCGTGGACATGAGTCAGTTTGTGGAAATAGCTACACCCGGTCTATACTCAGTATGGTAGACGCAGCCAACTATCTTATGGGCTCTATTAGTGCTATAAGTGATGATGGTTTCACCGTAAGCTGGGCCTTGTCAGGGAGCGCCTGGGCCTATGTTGAATACTTGGCTATAAAATAGTTAAACTACGGAAACTTTTAAGCTTGAGGCTTCCTACTCTTTTGTTGGAGATGGCTTTGGCTCGAGAACGCGAACCCATACGTGGTCCCCTTGGAATTTGGCCCTTCCCAGTTCTGAATACCCTCCTAGAGTTGATTGCTCGTTTCAGGGAGAGGAGACTCGCAAGACTCGCCAAGCTTTTCCCGGCTGAAAGAAGTTCAACTCCAGCCGCAACCTACCAGAATATTGAGGAATACTCCATCTGGGAAGAGCCGTCGGGAGTGATAAGGGTTAGGGTCAAGAGAAAAGCTGAGAGGAGCTAATGAATGGCTGAGGCTGAAGCGGAGGAAGTGATTGAACCTGGGCCACTGCAGGTTGCCCTTCTGTACAAGATTATGAAGGCTCAGAGGGAAATCCTTCAGGTGAACAAGCAGCTCTTGGAGATCGAGAAGAAGAGGGTGCCTGAGGGTTTGATTCAGCCCGTCACTCTGAGCGCCACGGAGGACCTGAAAACCTATGAGCCTCCTACGCCCTGGTTTAGTGTTGACGTCTATTGCGCTGGCCCTAACACCGTCCATATTGGGATAAATGACAAGGCGAAGGAGTTCAAGGCTGTTGAGCGCAACAGAGCTCGAAGGTTCGATTTTGGAATGGCGAAAATCGAGAAGATCTACTATAAATGCAGCAGGGGAGAAACGGCCACCCTTGACATAACAGGGACATACTGAACAAGTTTATTTGGAGCGTAACTAGCCTTCTAATCTTGGTGAAAGTCATGAGCAGCGAATCTAGAAGCGAATATGAAGAAAAACTGTTGGAGGACATAAAAGAAAAGTTTGAAGCTACTAAAGGCATCCTCATCTGGGGAAAGACAGCAGATGGCAAGTATGTAGCGGTTATGGTAGACGCAGACGGAAAGCTAGTTACAACCTAGCCCGTAAAGATAGTTATATCAGAACCGCTTTCTGCTGCCGATGTCTGGGCTTACGCAACTAGAACTCTGACTGCACACGCTTTTCCCTTCACTAACCCCGCTTCTCCAGTTGATTTAAGCAATCTTAGAGTGGCTCTGCAAAGCGACCCACTTAACATTTTAAGAGATGCCATACTTAACGACGCTACGAGGTTCGCAGGAGCCAACATAGGAACGATTCTTTCAGAAATACAAAACGTAACCTACGGTCTTTCCGCTTTAAACACAGATCTAGATACTCTCATAACGAGGTTAGGCGATCCCACTCCATCCACCATAAAAGGCTTAATTGACGCAATTGAGTCCAAGCTAGACAACGGCACTTATGGGCTTTCAGCCCTTCAAGCACTATTAATTGCTATTCAAGGAACGGGGTTCGTTAAAGACACGCATTCATTGGTGAATATTGTAGGTTATGTTGACGAAGTTGAAAGCCTACTGAAAAACGCCTCTTACGGTCTTAGCGCCCTTAAAACCCTCATAGATGCTGTTGAAGGCAAACTTGACAACGCCACCTACGGCTTAAACGCTCTGAAAACTCTAATTAATAATATAGAGGCGAAGTTAGACAACGCCACCTACGGATTAGCCGCCTTAAACACGGACTTAGACACCATTCTAACAAGAGTTCCAAGCGAAGTTGCTCAGAAAAGCCATTTAGTTCATGGCACAGGCAACATTACTCCGCCAACAAACAAGGGAATCTGGGACTACCTTCCAAACCTTGACGCCGCAGTTTCAAGCAGAGCCACTCCAGCCCAGGTTCTAACCCAAGTTCAGACTGAAATAGGTGCGTTTTCGGGGCAGACAAATCTTAAGACTCTGCTGGCAGCACTGGGAATCCCAGATGTTGCGGGTAAGCCACTTTACACTTGCCTGGTGACAGATCGCTGGGACACAAGGCTTTCAGCCACGAGAGCGGGATACCTTGACAATTTAGCAAACTTGGTCACCCACATCATAGACGGTTTCACGGACGCGGACGACCTTCACACCCACATAGAGGCTCTAAAGACCGCGTATGGCGGTTGAGCCGTGTAGAGTATCTGAAGGGTCTCGCCCACGACCCGTCTAACCTAGCCCAAGACCTACTGCCCGATGAGCTTGACACCCGTAGCTTAGGCTCCGTTAACAAGGAATGGCTTAACATCTACATTGGAGACGCCGGAAAACTCTACTTTGGACTAGCACAAGACGTTAACTTGTATCGTGAAATCGCTAACAGACTAAAAACCGACGATTCAATGCAAATTGGCGGAACCATGGGAATTGGAACTGCCCCTGCCGCCGATACAATGTTATCCTTAACCGCAACGGGTACAAATGTACCTTTAAAACTCGTGGGTGACGGGGCGTACTGTATGTTTGAGCTTACTGAAACCGGCGTGCGAACATGGCGTTTTCAAACCTACCCCTCGAATTACCTGGGCATAGTTGATGTAACTCAAGGTGTCGCTCGCTTCGAGGTTAAGGGTGGCGATGCTCAAGGAAGCGGATTGGTTAAAAGTTATGATCCCTTTGACGCCCCATCATACAAGGTTGGTGGAGTAGCCGGCGCTAGCGGCTCATTTACTACCGTCGACGGAAAAACAGTGACCGTAACCAACGGAATAATAACCAGCATAGTGTAACCAGCCTGCTGAGAAAATATTATATTGTTATCTTCTATCATATGCTACTAGAGGAATCCTTTTGTTAGGTAAAAGACGAAGTCCTTACGACTTCGTATTTGAGATAGTTCACGGCTGTGAAGAACCGATCGGAAAAACTGACCTCTACCACATTATAAAGACCGCTTATGCTGATTTCGAACGCTGGCTAAACACAGCCATACGCTTCAAACTCATCGAAGAAGTACTTGGGAACCAGTATCATACGACGCAGAAAGGCAGGGATTTTCTCAAAGCATGGGAAAGATTACAGACTTTTTTAACAGAGAAAGATGAGGTATTTCAAGATGCCTTATAAAGACAAGAATAAACAAAAGGAAAATTGGAGAGAATATTACCGCAACCATCATGATCAACTTTTGAAAAAGGCTAAAGAATACCGTACAACGCATCTAAAAGAAATCACAGAATATCAGAGAAAATATAGGCAAACACATCAAGCGCAGCACCAAGAATACTGTAGACAGTATATGTTGAAGCTAAGGATGAGTGTTCTGCAGCATTATTGCAATGGAGACTTGAAATGCAATTATTGTGGAGAGTCGAGAATAGAATGTTTGCAACTAGACCACATCAACAATGACGGTTACATCCAAAGAAAAAAAATGGGGCATCGAGCAACCTTCTATCTCTGGTTAATAGAGAATAACTACCCTCCAGGATATCAAATTCTATGTGCGAATTGCAACTGGTATAAGAGATATCACCCAGAGTGGGAAGGTAAAGCTGAACTACAAGCCGTCCTAAAGGAGGAATCCTAAAGTTGTTTATTTCAACGCGGGTAATGGTGGGTGGTCAAACCATAACTGTGTATTATCTAACAGAGGAAGGAAAGAAAATCTTTGAGGGTCTTGTGGCATCCGAGAAATACAACAATACACGCATAGACACAGTGTTTGAACAAATCAGAAACATACGAGATGAACTCATTGAGACCTTTTTCCTTGAAAAAATGCAAGTTCACATAATTGAAAGCCTAAATCGATCTCCGAATCAAACTCTACAAATGGTGGCTAAGGATCTACCTGACTTTTCTAAGAGTCCCATGATTCATCACGCCTTCTATGAAGCTTGGAAACAATTCGAAAAATCAGGCGTAATAGTACCAACTTCACATGGGCCGCGGACATCCAAGAACCTGGCAACTAACCATAAAGAAAGAGGTTGAAACATGAAAAAAGAAGAGGTTGAGAGAATTAAGCGCAAGCAAGACATACGATTTGCTTTAACTCTAAAATTCATGGACCAATCACCGATTATTCAGAAAGTTACGAAGATGAAGCCTTACGAACTTGAAGCCTTATCGGAAACAGAACGCGGAGAGATCCAAGCCCTCGTTTTAAACGCCATAAATGTTGCCACAGAAAAAGCCGAAATGATTGTTAAAGAGAAAACAGGGGATTCAACATGAGTTTCGAAATAGGTCACGTCCTAGAAACGCAACAGACATTTTCATTGGATATAGCCAGCGTTATTACCGGTCGAACATTCATGAGTTCAATTACTCGTTGGGGAAAAAGCTGGGCATCCCGTAAAACGGTGGAAGACTGTTTTGGTCACGCTGGAATAATCATTATTGATCCTGAAGGCGAATATTCAAGCCTCCGTGAGAAATACCCCTTCTTAATCATTGGCAAAGATGTTCCATTACAATTGGAAACCGCCGAGTTCATGGCTGAAAAAACCCTTGAATCCAAAATCTCAGTAATAATCGACCTATCCATGATCGAAGTAGAACTCAGCAAAGAATACGTAAACCGCTTTCTCCGGAGATTCTTCTTCCTAGAAACAACGCTTAGGCAACCCTACTTAATCGTAGTGGAAGAAGCTGAAGAGTTTGGACCTGAGAAGGGAATAGCCACAACAACCTGCCTCGAGATCCTCCGTAACATCACCAAGAAAGGCGGGAAAAGAGGCATCGGAATCTTGGTTGTTGCCCATCGTCCAGCATGGGTTTCAAAAGGCATTATCTCTCAATGTACAAACAAAGCCTTAGGCAGAATTGATTGGCCAGGCGACTTGGAAGTCCTTGAAAAATATGCTCGAATCCCACATGAAACTATAGATAAACTACCAACTCTCGGAAAAGGTGAGTTCTGTTTTACAGGGGATTGGGTGAAAGAGACAACTTTTGTTAAGGTTGGTCAAGTAAAAACAACACATCTAGGCTACACACCGGAAGTGATTCCTCCTTCACCTAAGGAATTACGAGGGGTTATCGAAAGTCTACAAAAATCTCTACCGGAGGTTATTGAAAAGATTAAGCCCACGGTTGTTTCCACTACTGAAATTGAAGCTAAAATCAGAAACGAACTTGAAAACAAGTATAAAACTAGAATAGAATCTATTCTTAAAACTGCCAACGAGAAAGCTGAACGGAAATACAAGGTCAGAATTGACGAGCTCCAAGATCACATCGAAAAGTTATCTCGGTCACAAGCCCTTCAGCCCGCAGCACCTATAACAGACGTTTTAGAGCATCCTATTGTCAAGTCACGAATGCTGGAATTACCCGATAAAGCCCGAGATTTACTGGTGAAAATCGAAAGGGAACCAGGTCTAACTCGCGAGCAGCTTGCCGCTTTCCTTACAACTTCCACAAATAGCGTCGCTAATTTAGTTCAAAAAGTGAATCAAGTTTTCCATGCGACAGCGATAATCGGCGATGGTAAACCCATTCGATACAAGTCCATGTTAAAACGTCTATTCATAACAGATGTGGCTAAACGAGAAATTAAAGAAATAGAACGTCTGCAAGCAATAGCGCTAGAGGAACAGAGAAAACGCGAAGAAGCTGAAAACCTATTGAGCAAGATCAAAGCCCACTACAAACATCTAGAAGAATTCTATTTAAAGCATAAAACTGACATTGAAAACCTTCCGAACCTGCATACAAGAATTGAGGACCTAAGTAGACAAAATCAAGCCCTAACTGACGTCGTTAAAAAGCAAGAAGGTTTGTTAGGGCCTCTGTTAGATTTGTACAGAGAGATTGCCAAGGAGATTGTCAAGGACATCGTGGAACAAGAGATATCCCGGGTTCAAATTTCGGGGGCACCAATTGACGACAAGAAAATAGAAGCATTGGTTGAACAAAAGATTAAGGAGCTTAGCCCTACCGTTGGTGTATCTATGCCAGATGTACCTTCTGAGCTCACTGTTACAGCTCAGCAGCCAACTCTTCTCATTAAGAAGCAAACACCTCCTTTAGAATTGACTCAGGAGTCACTTGACGGAAGAATTGCCATTGTTTACGCTGAGGGAAAGCTACCAGAAAAAGCCTTCACAACTGGACAACTAAACAAAATTCTGGAAGCAAGGTTTGGAACGAAAGAATTCCCTGGAAATTTACCTCCAGTTTGCGTTAAGTTTGTAGCTTGGGGTTATTTTGAAAAAGTCAGGGCGGGAGGAAGATGGGATTACCGGGTTCGAATCCCGGCTGAAGATGCTCGTGGTAAAGGCTTACTAAAAGAGGTTGAAACTACACAAGGAGTTGTGTAACTACTTGAAGAAAGAGGGAAAACTGATCGTTCTTAATGTTGACAAAAGTAGAGATTGAGGATAACGAATGAGAATTGGCAGACTTTAGCCTCAAACGGTCCATCATGGGGAGTTGACAAAAAGGTAAAATAACCCGGCGAGAAATCTTTAATGCCCAGAACGCCAGAAATTCCTTTCTCTTTCAGCAACTAGTTCTGAAGGAGGCGGATGACTGGGCAATTTTAAAAATTTTAGATGAGTAAAGATAAATTTCTGTAGGCGAAATTTTAAGTTGTGAGCTGAGCATAAACCTGTTTTCAGGTCGCGACCAGCGATGAAGCTCACTAATTCCGATATTGACCATGCCCTATTATCTACTGAAACTTTGTGTGTAGTTTGTGTGTTTGTGGGCTTTGCGACGTACATTTCCCTAGGGAAGCATCAAAAGAGGTCCGAATCAAGCTTCTTTTCCTTGAAAAACTCACATAGAATACTGGTATTTCTTGTGAACCTATTATTATATTATTATTTATCACCAGTATACTGGTACTGTTACCAGTATTCTGCAAAGAATACCAGTGTTTTATGCTGGTGAGAGCATGCCCAAGGTTCCTGAAGGCAAAAAGATGATCACGGTTTATCTTGATGAGAAAGTCTACGAGTCTCTTATGTCTTTAATCAATCAAAAATACGAAGGTCTTCATGGTGTTTTGAGTGCTGAAGTTCAGCACGCCATAGCCCATTGGATCAAGCAGCACGAGAGCACCCTCACACAAACTACACACAAAATCAACCCATCCATCCCGAGGAGTCACATAGTTGCGAACGCCATCATTAATCGATTGAGAAACGCTGGCTTCTACAACCAATGCGCCAAAAGGGACTTGGTCAAAGCCATAGAGGATGAAAGGGGTTCGGATATCCGCACCGTTGAGAAGTGGATGAAGTTCCTAGTGAGGAACGGATACCTTAAGTGGCTGAACCCCAACGTCCTCGAAATCCTCTAAGGGCAGGTATAAGTGGTGATGGAAGCTATATGAAAATCTTAGCCACGTTTCATGGCAGGTGCGATGCATCCAATTGGAAAGACGCTGAAGAGCTTGCAGAAAATGAGCTCTTAGAATACATGGATTTCACTAATATCCAGCGTCTCTCAAAGAAAGACGCGATATTCCCCTTCGATTTCCTCGCGGAGTGGCATAATCAGAAATGCTTGATTGATGTCACTTTAAGAACAAAGAAACCAATAAAAAAGAAGAGACTGCATACTTGGAGGACTTTAGGCTTTAAGACTTTGCTTCTCATGATCCTCCCAGAACACATGATAACCATTCTTATCGACATAGAAGATACGCATGATTGGGTCAACGTCTCACCCAGTATGATCCAACAATTGGAAAAAGAACTATGGGATTCCCTATGTCAAAAGCAACTGTAGGATACCACAAACTGGGCCTCAAAAAAGCATTCATAAGATTGTTAATGGAAAATGAAAAGAGGCGATAGAGAAATGTTACATTTCGTTTTAGCCAAAGAACTTCGTGGCAACCGAATTATCGTGGAAATATGGGATGAACATAAATTAGTTGGTTGCATATACCCGCATGAAGATTGTATCAATGTTGTAAGCAAATTTCTTAAAGACGTTCAGTTCGATAAAACTTTCTTTCCGCCAAGCGTGGTTATCTCATTTAAGAGATGATAGAAATGATGAAAAAAGCGAAATGGGTTCACTTTACTTCAGCCATGATTAGAGGACTCGAAGAGGCTGTAAAGAGAGGATATGCACCAGACTTGAATTCTGCTATAAGAGACGCAGTACGTGACTACCTAAAAGAATTAGGACTATGGTAAAAGAGGCGATAGTGAATGATGGTCATAGAGAAGGCTGTGTTTAAGTGTCCCATAGACGACAAAGAAGTTACCCTCGATGGGTGTTAAAATGAAAAGCTTAGAAGATGACTTAGCCAGCATGGTCAAGAAGCTTACGAACTATGTGGATGCTGGTCGACTCGTGGGCGAACTCGTCGTGGATGAGGAACCTATAAGAATCATCAATATTGATCCTACGAATAATATCCCCTTGACTCAAACATCCTACGATATTATTCGTAGTAGGTTTATGGCCGTTGATTGCTCCACTATTCCTTTAATGCGGGCGAACAACTGGGGCATCTACTTGCTTCGGGCAGCCTATGCGCTACTTGAGCCTCCAGAGAGAAAGAATATTGACTGGGGCTTCTCCGACAACGTGGTAACCGTAATAGGAGATTCACATCAACGGATGTTTAGATTACGAGACGAGAGGACTGAGCTTGAGAGTAAATTGGCGCTGGATATTATTCGTAAAATCGATGAGGGTGACTACTTGCTCTTGGACGGGGCTGGCTATTTTGGAGGATACCTCGAGTTCCGGGTTGAACTTTATGATAAATGTGAAAATAGAGGGGTAAAGCTCCTCGCCATCTCAAAGAACGCACCATCAATGTTAGACAACAAGGGGAGGGACCTTATCGCCTCTTTGTTACGAATAATATCTAATCCTCTCTGGGCCTTCCCAGTTCCGACTATGAGGGCGAACAAGGATGAACATCGCTACGGAAACACATATGTCACAAAGTTTGGTTCAGAGGTTTTTGTTGCCCTCCGTTGCGACGTGATGGAGTACCTTGCCAAAGAGGACTTAGGAAAACTTCTCTCCCCTTTAACCTCCTTGGCTCAAGACCCCAGATGCGAAGGATATCCGGTTACGCTTTACTTAGCCCACGATTTTACGAGGATAAAATCCTTGGCAAAACGGTTGGAACATTACGACAGAGTTGAGGACAGGCTCAGGCAAGCAGGCATCCTCGATATACTTCGTACAGAGGAAGCCGTTGCCAGCCTCCGAGACCGAATGTACGGTGTCAAACATCCTTTTGAATGGGAAGCCTCAGATTTTGTCTGATTTCGGTGAGTTTGAAGACCCCGGTTTCAAGTGATTCAACAACTTCCTCGTAGCCTTGTATGAGGGATCCCACCCAGGGTGTAAGCCATTTGAGTTTTGGTTTAGGCTTCTCCTTGTATCCTTGACATTCGCTTCTTTCTTCAGCTATGTAGTAGGCGTGGTACGTGCCGTCCACTTTATAAAGGGTGTACGGAGACTTTCTGCAAACACTTGGTCGGCAGGGATAGATTGAGCAAAGGTTATCTTCGGTTAGGAATCGACATCCAGCTGGTTTATTGAGGGTTTCCTCGTTTTCCCCCTCAAACCTTTTCAGAAACCATGTCATGCCCCTCACGGCGAAGGGGGGAAACTGAATCAACGGGTAAACCCTATCAGACTTTATCTCCCCGTAAACGCATTCTTTGTCTAAGAGGGTGGAGGTGTCTGGATAGTTTAAACCCTTACTTAACCGAGAGATATCTTGAAACGTTAAGGGTAAATTCAACAGGTGCCTGCAGCAGTACCCACACTTCACGCATTTGAACATCAAATACTTCTTTCCGTCAAAGGGAAGGTGAAAAACCATGTTGTCTACCTTAACTTGTACGTCGCGTAGTTTACCTCTCTTCTCCCTAAGCCATCTCAAAAGCAAACTTTCAACCAACTATGGTTTCCTCCTATGCTCCAAAAGTTTCTCGAACCCTTTTACATCAGATAAAAAGGGGTCCTGCTTCCACTCTTCCAACACATTCTTTGCAGTAGAAGCCAACCTTATCTTTAGTCATATACGTCGCCTCTGTCCTGCGGCACCAACTTCGTTTTCTGTTGCCATTATTCTTCTCCCCTATGTTTCCTACGCGTGGGTAACATTCGTCGCCTCACGTGAGGACATTTCTTTTCGATTGCTAACTCCCTATTGAGCCACCATCTGTATCTCTCCTTTCGTTCACGGCATCGTGCGATCCAAGAGTTTAGGGCGTCAATGTTGATCCCGAACTGTCGTGCAACTAGCTCAGGCTCTTTTTCGCATAGGGCCTCAAGCATTTTGATGTCTCTTTCACCCATTGGCCACTTCAAAATCGACCAGTCCCTAATAACGTCTACACGTTAGAACCTATGCTTCTTAAATAATTTTCCATCGAAAGTTGCTCATCTTATGTTTAAACAACAGAATATAACGGAAATCCGTTATAATGATGGGCAAAAGTGAACAGGGTTAGCAGGGGGAAATTCCCTTCTTTGTTTCTTCGGTGGCTTCATTAGTTCTCCCACGGTTCGACTGTCGAACTGACAGAAAGTCTAATTCAAAGAGGCGTTCGTTAATCCGCTTTAACGGAAATTTTTTAAATCCAAACAGAATAACTATTGTACGCCGTTCATTGGTTAGCCTAGGGAGACTACGACTAAGCATGGTCTAGTAACAACTCCCGGCTAAGAGAACCGAGGTGAAGAGAAATTTGAAAGAGTTCGTGATTAAAGAGTTGGGGCAATTCATAGAGGTAAGCGACTCCATTTCAACCCCGTTCAAATTCTACGAGGTTGACGAGGTTGGCAAGGAAGAGTGGACATTAAACGCGAAAGTTTGGCTAAGAACAGCTTTCATAGCCTTTGAAGAAAACACCCACGAGAAAGAAAAGCTAGAGGCGATGACCAAAACACTGGAAGACCACGGATTCGTCTTAACGGAAATCCGCGAGTCACCGCTGGTCCTTCGGTAGAGAAAAATGCTACAACTTTTTACGTGTACACGTTGTGGGAACCAGGATGCAAGGGCTCCTTGGGCTCTGCGACGATGCCGAGAAAAGCACGGCGTCAACTTGTGCAGAAAGTGCCAAGATAAGCTAGAAAAACAAGAGGACGAGTATGAGCACCAAGGTCAAGCGAGCCAAGCGTAGGCTGCAAGCTCGACAGCGAGAGATCCAACGTCACCTAAAACACCGCAAAGGACGGACATGACTCACCTCTTTAGAGGAAGAATGATGGCAGGATTTGTGGAGGAAAACGAAAGACCCGATATTGGCAAGCCTAGGTTCAAGAAGCGAGTAAACCTAGGAAGACTTGTATTGCATAATGCTAACTCCACCTATCCTGCCGGGTTTAGACTCTGGTTCAAGCGTGGAGCTGTCTTTATCGATTTGGACACATTGGCTGAGATACCTGGAAGCTACCCAGCCGGCGACTACCTGCACATAGGTGTTTCGGGAGAAAATGACGTCGCTAAGGTTAGGTCCCAAACCGTCAAGGGTCACATGGACACTTGGCTTCCCCTTTCAGAATTAGATAAATTTATTGATTTGCTCATCAAACTTAAGGTGAAGATCGAGTCAGGGGAAATAGATGCGAAAATTTGAAGAATACGACACCGTCCGAAGGATGCTTGACCGGTTGAGGGCCCAAGCTAGAGCCAAGGGTCGCGATATCGACAGGGAGCCGACCAGCACCCTAAGAATTTTCCCCTACTACGTTCGGATGTTCTGTGAACGAGTGGCGGAGAAGGATCCCGATTCGTTGATTGAAGAGCGACAACGCCACTTGAAGAGCGACGACATCATGGTTCGCCGGCAACACGAAGAGTTCGCCACCAAGTTCATTAATATGCTTGGTGAACAAGGTGCTTCGTCCAACACCATCGCTAGTGCCTTGGGGGCCGTCAGGTGTTTCTACCGAGCCAATTATGCGCCTTTGGTTGATGTGGTTGTTCCGTCCGGACTACCCGAAAGACGTTACAGGCTGCCTAGCCCCGAAAAGCTTAGAGATATCGTTGAAGCAGCGCCCTCGCGAGTGGCCACTTGGGTTTGCTGTCAGAAGGACTCCGGCATGGGGGTCGGAGACTTGGTCAAGGTTAGCTTGGATTATGAGAGTCCCGTTTACGGAACCATCAAAGAACAACTCAAGAAGGGCATATGTCCAATTCACCTCCACATCGTCAGAAAGAAGACTATGCGCTTCTATTTCGACTCTTGGCTTGGAGAAGACGCTCTTACCATGCTGAATAATTACGTGGACTTCAGCAGACCACGAATATTCGACGTCCATGCGGCGACGATCCGCCGAGACGTGAAGAAAGCCGGCATAGTTGGAGGAACCCACATCCTCCGCAAATTCTTCACGACATACGTAAAGATGGCCGTGGCCAGCGTCCTCTACAAGAGGGGAGAACTGGACGCGGCGGGTACAAGCGACACCCTAGTTGAGTACTGGACGGGACACTCGCTTGGAAAGGTGAAGGGGGCTTACAACATTCCTCCGCCTCAGCTTCAAAAAGAGATCTATACTGAAGCATATCCGCGAATCAAAATTCTCTAAGGAATAGAGATGAAAAATCGTTTTGTCGGCAAAATAACCGTCACTTTTCCAGATGGTTACGTAGAAGAATGCGTTGTTAAGGAAAGGTCTGACAAAGGCAGAGACCATTTTATAGATGTTTTGAAGGAGAACATCGCCAAGATTTTAGAAGGGTGCCCAGAAGGAAAAGTGAAAGTCGGTTATCGAGGTGATTTTTCCAGACAAATTCAAGATGGGCTTTTGATAGCTGAGGAAAAGGGGAGGCAAGGGAGTTGGACGATGAGAAGGAAGGAAAAGAAGGTGACTTAAGTTGAGTCGGAAGACCCCGCATATACGGATCTACACGGGCGGTCAGACGATAGAGGGTTTACCCTTTCAAGGAGAGCTGATGACCTGCTTCATTTGTGGAACTCAGCATCGTTCTAATCCCAAAGAAGAATCGAATTGGACCTGTTTTGAGCATAGAGGAAAGAGGGTTTACCTGTGCCCAGGATGTTGGTCCCAAGAGAATTTGATGAAGGTCATGCGTCACTTGGCGGTTTCATAATGAACCAAGAAATGAGCCCGAAAGTCGATAGCTTAATTTTAACCACCTTGAAGAGGCTGGGTTATAGAAACATGGAGGTTAGGAAGGAAACTTTACACGCTAGACGTGGAGCAGACCACCTAATCATCAAACTCACAAAAAAGGGCGGAGTGAAAGAGGTTTCAGCTCACAGAGACACGCCTGGCAAAGCCTTACCCTTCGCGTATAAACATAAAACAGTTAAAGGGGAAGTGGGCTCAAAGCTAGCCAAGGAATTCAAGACTATATACCGACAAGTGCGAATTGAAGCGGGGTAGCACAGTCAGGCTAGTGTGCAAGGCTCATAGGTTGCGGTAGGCATGCCTACCGCAGAAAACTGAGAAACCTTGTGGTCGCCGGTTCAAATTACGCCCTAGAATCTAGGGCGTATGAAAGTCCGGCCCCCGCTTACAGGCAAACGTGAAGGAGATAGAAAGTTGGAAGAAGAGGAGCCCGAAGAGGAAGAAGAGGAGGAACAAGGGGAAGAAGAAGGGGAATGACATTCCCCAACTTCAAAGCCCCAACCCCCTTTTTTCTTAAGGTGATATAATGTGGGTAAGACAGTAAAGGAATATGCAGAAGAGATGGCTAGGATGTCTACAGGTGCAGCTAAAAGGATCTACGAGTACATACTTCTTCACGGGGAATATTTCGAGGGTGCTACACGAAGTTCAATTTTGCCTCGGAGTGCTTTGGTCGGGTTCCTTTTGAAGCCACGAAAGAAATGGTGCTACTATAATGCACAGATGCTAACTTTACTTAGTGGTATTTGGGATATCCAGTATTATGAAGGGGTAGCTGATAACGGTATATTTGTTGGTGCACATGCATGGAATCTTTGCGATGGAAAGGTAATAGACCTAACATGGGAGGACATTCCTAGAGAGTTCCCTGATATACCTGATGTACGACCTATAGAAAAGCTTCAATACTTTGGTGTAAAGCTGCCGAGATCTTACGTGAGAGAGATGAATCCTGTTAGGACGGGTAGAGTGCAACCTCTCTTATTGACCTATGTGGTCCTAGAACCTCGACAGCTCCACGGCAAAAAATGCAGGGATCTGATACTTTAGTGAAGGGCGAGGAAACATAAGGATTCCCCTTGCTTTTACCCCACCTTCTGAACCTTCTTCTACCCACTCCATAATCGTATCTGCTGAAAACTCTTCCACACTTTTTACACCTAACTCTCAACTGCGGAGTCTTTCTTCTCCGTTGCTTCAAGTGGAACTCCTAACGCCATGCGTTAAGGCATCATGGAGTTCCACTTCTCCTCAGAGGTGTCATGGGCAGTACAAAACCTCAAAACCACTAAGGCGCATCTCAGATATAAAAAGTCTTAAATACCTGAAGTGTGACGAGTATCCCATAGGTATTATAAAATGTCCGTGAAGAAACTGACCAAAATCATTAGGATGCTCCAACTCGAGGAGAAAGCTAGTGCCACACAGATAGCCTCTCAGATCAAAGCTGACAAGAGAACCACGAAGCAGATGTTAATGGCTGCTACCGAGTTGGGATTGGTGACATCAAAAAGTGTGGAAGTGAGTGGAAGAACCTACGCTGCGTATCGCCTATCGCCTGAGTACAAGAAGATTGTTTCTGACAAGAGGTGGGAGAAGGAGTGAACACCAAGACTCTTATTCTTGAGGTAGTCAACGAGCAGCTCGAGAGAGGGAAGCCCACGATAAATGAGAACATGGTCGTGGTTCCTCTCCTAGCGAAACAAGTAACTAAGCCAGATTATCTCCTCCTCCAAGAGGCCATCGAACAAGGACTAGCAGAGGTTAAGGAAGGCGGATCCGTCAGCGAACTCATTCTAGTAAACCGAGGAGAAAAGCCCGTGCTGATCGTGCAGGGACAGGAGCTCATCAGCGGAAGTCAACACAGACAAGCCAACGCAACCATTCTAGGGCCTAAAGGAGAAACCACAATTCCCGTTAGCTGCATAGAAGCAGGAAGAGGGCTCTCGATGGGAGCATTTTTCACCGTAGGAAACATAACCCTCCCCTCAATTAGAACCGTGACATCATATTCGGTAAGTGACAGCGTAAAGCTTGGACAAGGCTATAAAGCACGGCAAGACGAAGTTTGGGGGGACATCACACAAGCTTTGATGCAACACCGAGTAGAGTCTCTTACAAGCGACCATAGTGCCATTTACAAACAGCTAAGCAGAGATTGGAACTTCCAAAAGTTCAAGTCGAAATTCATCCATGGAGACAACCAATGCGGAGACATAATACTCATAAACGACGAGCCTGTGGCCCTAGAAGTCTTTGACAGTCCAGACACGTGGCACACCCTCCATGAAAGCATAATCAACGCCTACGCTGCACACGCCTATGCATCAAGGGACAAAAAACAAATCGACGAGGCTCAGCTAGAACAGAAACTGGTCGACCTTGCTCTGAAACTCGCCGAATTAGAGGTGTCAACCCACCCAGGAACTGGACTTGGACAGAACTCAAGGCTTAAAATGCTAGGATATACCGGCGAAGCCCTAACTCGCGAAGAAAAACTCATCCACTTAGTCCTAATGAAGACAAAGGAACCCTCACCAACGAGGAGAGAACCGGACAGGCGGTGGGCCGACAGAGTCAGTGCCCCACGCTTCAGAAGGCAACTCTACCAAACCCTCTAAGAAGAGAGAGGAAACTTCTATTCAAAATAGGGATGCGTAAACTTGACCGTAAACTCCTGAAGGCTAGCTATGGCTTCTTAATTCAAGAAAGCTCATCATTTGTAGAAGTTTCTTCTGTAATTATTATTCACAAGGCATATAATAATTCACATTTTAAATAAGAGGAGAACATGAATGAAAGAAGTAATCAGACACTCAACCGTCTTGAACTGCCTGCTAAGTAATTGCAAACAGAGCGACCGTGAGATTGCCAAAAAGGCCAACGTGTCTCAGCCGACAGTGACGAGAATTAGGACAAGACTCGAAAAGGTAGGAATTATCAAAGCTTACATGGCGTCCCTGACTACGCAAAATTGGGTTTCAAGTTTGGCGCCATCGCAACATGCGAACTAAGGAGACCACTCCCTGAAGCATCTCTAAAAAACATCCTTTCCAAACATTCCGTGGTGGCAAGCGCCCCCACCACTGGTTCCATGGACAGCGGTTTCATGCTCATTACCCTACACAGAACCATGGAAGACTACGATGCCCTTCTAAGAGACCTCAAAGAGGTAGCTGTTGAAAGAACCCTTAAAGGCCACACCTTTGCCACGCATGGTCTGGGAATCAAACCAATTCAGATGCCTGAGAAAAGAGGCACCTAACCTCAAGTCAACCGGACACGATTCAAATAATAAATAGGGGGACCATAAATGTCATAAGTTGGAGACCCTTCCCACAATGCTCAGAGAGGTAAAGACTCTACGTGATGATTATAAGGAAACAATTAGAAAAGTTCGGGCGCTGTCATGTGAGGAGTTGTATAAACTAGTCGATGAGTTGAGGATGGTACGAGACAGAGTTCATCATTTGGTAACCCATTTCATGCTGACAGGATATATCCATTTGGCTTCCCTCGAATTGAGGGGGAGGTGCCCTGAGCTTTATGAGGCTCTAGCCAAAAAATGGCGGGAAAAGGAAAGGAAACTACTGTTAGGTCAGATGCGTCAACCTGAATTATGGGAACTGTGGAATCTGCAGGACACTCTGATTGAGCATAAGTTTCCATATGACTATATAGCCATACATGAACATCTCATTTCTTGTGCTGGTGACATTTTTAGGGAGATGTGTCAGCGGTCACCACACTTCGAGTATGTTTATGAGAAGTGGTACACGTTAAGTGGGTATGTTGGGCGATATCCAGGATTAACAGAGGGAGACATAGAAGAGCTTAATATGCTTTTCAAAGAGAAATGGTATCTACCTCAAAGAAACGAGTATTTAGCCAACCTCCAAAAATTAAAGCAGGCAACAATTGACACTCCAATAGACCCGAAGCGGAAAGAAGTTATGCTGGCCTCCCTTGACATGATAGATGCTTTAGTTCATTATTTTGAGAGTTTAAACAGGTACGCCGTTCCCACACACGCTATTGACAGGCTGACAGGTGCCATAGGTGCCTATTTCCCCGAGTTCTGGACTAATGGACTTAGGTTGAGTGTTTAATGTCCTCGTCGTTAACTGGTTTGACCATAAGGGAGTTCTGAGTTGGCAATTATTGACTTCCTTGGTAAGGTTGAGACCAATATTCGACATTTGCGTATAATACTCACTGCAAGGAGAGTATGGCATCAGGCTGAGGCTTTCCTAAGAAAGTATGGTTACGCGATAACATATGAAGAATTCTGGCAGGTTTTTGGTGGTTATTGGGAAATGGAGATGGAGATGTATCGAACATTAAGGGAGAAGACGGCTTTCACGATTCATGAGGCGGTGGAGCTTGGAGAGGTTAAAAGGATGACGGGAAAACTGATGCTTCCAGCAGACGCTCCTAAAGCGGTACTTGATGAGGCACACCGGAGAGCTGAAATTATGGAAAGGAAATATCTAGGTACTTCGTAATTAGGATATTGGCTGGAATGACTTAAAATGTCTCCCGCAATCACCTCGGCGCTTACCGGTTTGGCAATCAGAGAGTTTCTCCTAGAAGCTAGAACAGGAGGCTCATACGACTTCTACAAGGAGTTCAGAGAGTTAAAACCAACAACTTCGTATGCCTCTGTTAGACGCTACTTCTGGATCCTGAAGGAGCTGGGTCTGATAGAATTTGTCAGAGTAGCTCCAAGTGCCGCAGGCTTTCCTCGAAGACTGTATAGAATAGTTCCAGGAAGGGAGGATGATCCCAGATGGGGATACCCTCAGATAGCTATGTTTCCGACTTCAGGGTTTGGAGGAAGAAGGGGGAAGAGGTATAGGAAGTGGGTGGAAGCTGGAAAGCCTACGGAGAGGCTGGAAGAGATAAGGAGAAGGCATATGTAGGAAGATTCTGAGGAAAGTTATCGGCTGAAGGGCGAAGCCTAGAACTTTTCTGAGAACAACGAACATTTCAATCACCCCAAAAAGAAAAAGGAGGTTACTCATCCACTTCTTCTACTGCTATGTCCTCGGGCTTTGCGATTTTCTCTCCGGCTTCGTGTGCTTCTTTCGCGGTGTTGTAGAGTCTGTCTTGTTTCACCCACATTCTAATGAGCAACCGGTATTTTGTCAAGTTTTCACCCCAAAAAAAGGAAGGAGAAAGGTTAATTACCCCAAATTGGTTGCGAGGGCTGGATTTTCAGGAAGCAGGGTTACCATCCCTGACGCGTGACAGTGTCGTGGGCTCCCCTCAGCGATACAATCGCTGTATCCCAAGGGTGGAGTAGCCACTGCCACACTACTTCCTTTTGAACCGGCGACCCCTAGGTTTCTCACCGAGTAGACCGAGTTTCCCCTTCAAGTTCCCGGACACTTGAGGGCCGCCTCTCGAGACAACCTTTTTGGAGGTTGAGGCAGTTCGACACACTCAGCCATCTGGCTCGTTGGCTTCAGGCTTCTCGTGCCTACGACTCTTAAGCCCCTCGGATTCTCAAGAAGGGTAATAGAGGACTTTATACATGAAGGGCACTTGATTTTGAACTTTTAATTGTGATGAGGTTAGTTGTTGATTCTGTTTTTTAAACTCTAGGAAGAAGAGATTTCCGTCTTTTATACCTATCCTATCACAGACCGCCGTAGGAGAGAAAATCTCCCAACCTTCTTCTCTCAAGTTTTTAGCCATATTCTTTTCGATCCTCATTCTCCGTAAGCTACGTTCTCTCTGTTTTTTAGGAGTGTGGGTCTTCCTAAAGTTCTTAATACCTTGCTTCTTTAACTCTGGGTGATGTTGATGTGCTCTTTTTCCTCCCCTAATGCATTCCTCTTTTGTAAACTCATGTCCCATTTTTTACCCTTCTTTATGAGCCTAGTACGCTTTTCCAGACTGCGCTACCTCGCACCCCAAGAAAAAGATGGGATTATGACAGTTTTATTAATTTCCCTTATGTCTATGTAGTGACTTCTATTGGACTCCACAGCCTATCAATCCTTGCTCACTATGAGTGCTGTTGGTATGAGCAAGATACCTACTAGAATCATGATTCCTCCGGGTATTAGCAGTACACCAACTTGTGTTCGTCTTCCATCGCCATTACAGAAGGTACAAGTGTCCCATCCTCGTCCATTACAATACGTGCATTTCACTAAGCCGTCTCCGCCACATTTATAACACGATTCTCCTCCCTCGCCGTTACACCATGTGCATGTCGTCCATCCTTGTCCGTTGCAGTAGTAACATTCACCTGTTCCGTCACAACTGTAACAATCATCCCAGCCTGTGCCATCACACCAAACACAGTCGCCGTATGGTCTTACTCCTGTACCGCCACAATTTGTGCAGACCTCTCCTCCAGCTCCATCGCATTCATCGCAAGTACCGTCTACGCACATATAGCAATCGTTTTTTCCGCCCTCACAGAGTATGCAGTCGTCCCATCCTTCACCATCGCAATAGAAACAGTCATCAGTTCCATCCACGCAAAATGGGCAGTCGTTTTTTCCTTCACCGTCACAAAATATGCATTCAACTTCGATTGAAGTTGCCATGATCACTAGTCCTAAGAGTATCAAAGAGATGCCTAGTCCTAAAACTATTCCAACCTTTTCATTTTCACAAGTCTTCACCTCCTCGTAGTTGTTTCACCCCTAAAGAAAAAAAAGGTTAAGTTTTTAGCAGGTTCAACATTTTCTCGAACTCTTGTCTAACGTCGTTTGGCAATTCGTTCCATCCTTCAGCATCGAAGGGAACCATGAAAGCATACCATCCGTTGACCTTTTCGACTCCCGAGACGTATAGATGATACCATTTGTAACCGTTCTTCTCTAAGACTTTCTCTATCCAGTTAATTACGTTCTCTTTCTTTGTCAACACGGCAATCGGGTTGTCTGTATGTTCACGAAAGGCGAAGAGGTAAAGTTCTCCCGTCTTTCGGTCTCTAGCTAAGCCAAACCCACAGCGGAACTTTCCACTTGTTTCTTCAATATCTATTCTGCATTTAGCCATTAGACACGGATTCCCCTCTTTGTCGAAGCCGAAACGGGTTTCCTCAATTTTCATTTTTCGTACACCCCAAGAGAAAAAAGGAGATGTTTTAGATAGCTGATCTGACTACTTTACCGGCTCTGACTTCTATGACCCTGCAATCTTCATTTGTACAAACCAGTTTCCCATTTTTGTATGTAAGAGGTTTCTTACAATCTGGGCATAATGCGGAGATGTCAACACTGGCGCCTTTGTTCATACGTTGAATCTCAGCTTTTCCAGGTAATATTGTTTCCTCAGATGATGGTGTTTCTTCATGCTGAACTAGCTTCGCCAGTCCGAGTATCTCCTCGAAATTAACATTCTTGGCTCGTCTTGTTTGAATGTCTCTTACGTTGACCATTATTGGATGTGCTACAAGTTGACCAACAATTAGACATTGACCACGACCAAAATTCTTGACTCGATTTAGCTCCAAAGTACTTATGTACGGCAACATTCTGAGAACTTTTCGGCTACCGTCATCATAGACATGAAACACTACTGCACTGTTGCATTGACTTCTCAATTCTAACTCCAGTTGGGGGGGACGTTGAGTGGCGAGTATCAATCCAATTCCATATTTGCTGCCACGTTTTGCGATGTCTATTAGTGTAGCCTTGCATTGAGGGTCGCCTGTTCCTTTCAAGTAGTCCGGTGCATATATCTCGGCTTCATCTATATCGACTAACACTGGAAGAATCTCGAGAGCTTTTACGTCGTTTTCAGCATACTTGTAATCTTGCTCCTTTGCGCTCATGAGTTGACTTAGGACTTCATATGCTCGTTTTGCCTTGACCTGATAAGGTAATCCTTGGAGGTTGTACACTACTGTTTTCCTTTGTTTTATGTATCCCAAGAGGTCGTCAAACTTTAGCTCTTCGGTCACTATCGCGTCTGGGCTGAACTCGTTTAGGTGGATTAGTTCACCCTGAGAATCCATGACTAGGGAAGGAATTCGCTGTTTGAGAAATTCTTCTTGAAGGACGGTTTGTACATGTGTTTTCCCAGCCCCTGTCATTCCAACAATTAGGACATGGATGAAGAACGGGTTGACCATCAACTTTACCGTTCGACCTCTGATCGACTTTCCAATCTCTAGATAACCTGTATCTAAAGGCGTTAGTAACATGTAGAGCTCTGCATAGCTTTTCGGCAGTCCTCCATCAATATCCAATATTTTGAAGCTACCATAAACGCCCTTAAGTGGAGCACTCTTGAGACTAGTGACTTGGCACATGACTCTTCGTTTGTCTAAGCCGATGTTGCCTTCTAGATAGTAGTAGATAAAGTCTCCAACCCTAACTATTGGCATAAACTCTGCTTTTCCCACTAGACCTTCAACCGATAATACTCTTCCAACTAGCATTCTAATTTTCACCCCGTTCTTTCTCATGGGGACAGTATCCGAAGAAACCCTTTGACATATTACAATTATGACATAGCCCTTGATATTCTGCAGGAAAATTGTTACGTTTTAGCCATAGATAAAAATGGGTCCCAGCTTTTACTCCTATTTCCGTACGATGCTTATTTCCCTCACCATTCTTGTGGTCAATACCTAAAAATTCTATCCGCGTTTCAGAACAACATTGACATTTTGGTGGATTTCCCGAATAATGAGTTAACACCAAGATTTTTAGTTTTTTTGCATACTCTCTACGATACTCTTTACTATTTTTTTTCCTTCGGCGTTCGGGATGCTTTGCTAGATACTCGTGCATATACTCTGGATGCTTTGCCCTCCAAGCACGTTGATATAATGCATCGTGATTGGGATGCGTAAGCTTCCATTTCTCACGATGTGCTTTCACACGATCTGGATGTTCTTCTTTCCATTGTTTATCATATTGTTGTTTGTCAACCATTACTACACCCCACAGAAAAAGAGGAAGGAATTTTTTGATGTTTGATACGTTGAATGAGTGTGGTGTATCCCCGTCTTAATCCGCCCATTCGCTTTAGGGCTTCAACTCTGCTAATTGGTTGATATTGTCCGCCACATCCACAGGGTCCTACGTAGTTACTTGGTATTACGTTGGAGCATTGGCTACATCGGCTGAAGAAGTGGACATTACTCTGCATGATTGTTTCCCGTCTTTTCAACTCTAATGTCCACAGTTTCTTAATGAGCTGGTCCCTATAGCCAGTTGGGTTGATTACCCATTTACCATCTACTTCTTGAGTTAAGTCAAGTTTCTGTAATTTTCTTGTGGCACCTTGAACAAGTTCTATTCTAAATCTTAGCGCCTTTAAGATTTCTTGGGTGGACATCGGCTTTTCAATTAATGCGCCTAACACCAGTATTTCCGAGGAAGTCAGTTCCCTGCATGCTTCATAGAGTAGAGCATTCATAAAATATCCTAGTGTAAGGCGGGCTCGTAAGTCTGGTCTTCTTATATCAAATTCTTCGTAAAATCTGTTCAATGACGCTTGATTAATAATCCATAGTCCGAGCCAAGTGAAGGACGATGTGGGCTTAGGAATCCTATGAAAGTATGTAGATATACCGAGCTTAGCCAGATGTTCTCTGAATGGCTCGAGGAACGCATAAGTTTCTTTCTCTTCAGCTCCGGCGAATCGTAATTCCACATTCCTTACAATGTGACCCTTCTTGTCGTGTGTATAAAATGAAGATCCTAGTTGGCTGCCGTTACTGTATCCTTCGATGAATGCGTGGAGGTTCTTTGAGTCATTTTTTATCCAATCTGGAAGGATAAGCCCAAATCTTCGGTTGGGAATTTTACCGCCTTTCCCTGCTTGTTTCGGCTGGATCGTTGGCAACCCGAATTTCTCCATGATTTCTCTGAAGGGACGAACCAAAGTGAATATCTTTCTCGGTTGATTGCCAACACCAGCTCGGCGATTTCTGTCCATCTTGTGAAGCTGCCCTTTTTTTACATAGTAAACTTCTGTCAAGGGCGGTGTATAGGCGATTCTGGATAATAATGGTTTGACCTTTTCTTCGTACACTCGAGTGTCCACACGGAATCTAACGCTTCTTTCCTCGAACCGGAATCCTTCGTGCCTCGGCCCTGAACCGTATCTTGTTCGTGTTATTAGTCCTCCACAAGAAAACCATAACCCGAAGAGCCATGCCCAGTCCTCGTTAGCGGTAACTGGAAAACTCATAGGAAATTCTACATGCCCAGACCAATGGTTTCTGATTTCGATGACGTTTTGCTCCATCTCTTCCAAGGGTAAGCCTGTAACCTTGTGAACCTTCTGGAACTCCTTGATGGTAATGAAGGGCCTGTGCTCCACCATAGGTCTATCGGGGCCGTGCCAATCCTTTTTAGCATAAAGTCTCTCAGCGATTTTATGGTAGGGATGCCCAGCACTAAAAGCAATTAGTTTGACATCTTTCTCAACCACGAACTCTCGTCGGTGAGGTTTTTTCCACCCATGACCCATCCGAGGGCACTTGTCTTTCACATGGATTTTCTTTTTCACTGTTAGGTTTCTGATCTTGTCAATGTAACTGTCGTTTAAGCGGACCTCTATTCTCTCGCTGAAGTCCCACACATGAAATTCTGGCATCTTGCACCCCATCCAGAAAAAGGGAGGGAGGAATTAGAATTGAATGTCGTAGTCGTTACCGTGTTCTTCGAGCCATTCGTCGAGAGCCATTCGTATTATCTTAGTTTTTATGGCATGCGGCATTTTTCCCTGTTTGTTGGCAACCGCTAGGCAGTATTTATTGAGCCTTTTGCTTTGCTTAGGCGGGAGCGTGAGAGAAAATCTTTCCTTTTCATTTTTTCTACTAGGCATTTGTTCACCCCACACATTCACGTAGAGAAAAAGGGTGTGAAGAGTTTTTATGCTTTATATATATGTTTAAAGAGAAACCAACAGGAGCCATGGCTTTCAAGGAAAACATCTGTGGTCCGGAACTGACCTCTCCGATGTCTTTAGATCTGGTTTCTCCGGCCATTTGGCAAGTTATGTAGTAGCAGAGAAAGTGATCTTTCATGTACTGTTCTTGGAGCTCAGCCATCCGTTCCATCTCGAATACGTCGAGGGTCTGAGACAGCATACGGATTAAGGAGTGGAGATGTTTCTTGTTTTCCCAGTAGGTCAGCGAGTTATCAATTTCTTGGTAGTCTAATCCATACTTGTCGCACATACGTTTAAGCGTACGCAGTTCAAGATTGTTCAACTTTCACCCCGAAAGAAAAAAAAGGGAGGGTTATTTGGAATGTCCGATTTTTGCTAGCGCAAAGCGTGGAACAGGCTTTATTGATGCCCCAGCCATGATTTTGTCTATGAATTGTGTGATTTTCTCCACTATTTCCTTTTCTTTGCCTTCAGGTGCATAGTAGGATATTTTGGTGCAATCATTGCTCGTTAAGTAGAGTTTATATTCAACATCGAAACCCCACCCATCCATGTACCTCGTACTTTTTTCAGTGTAAGCTATATGGTTTGCATAGAAACGGATTAGGTGCTTATCGGTTTCAACTGTTGATAGCCTGCCGCCATAGATTACGATTCGGACATCTCCCTGTAGAGGGACCATTAAAGCCTCTATAGCTATTTCGTGTGCTAGTTTTTGCAGCACTGCTTCGAACTGCTCAAAGCTGAATAGACTTCTAAGAGTTGGTATTTTTTATCACCCCAAAGAAAAAGGAGGGAACTCACACTTCGAAAGGAAGTGCTATATCATACATTCCAAGTCTGTTGTATAGCCTTTGAAATTCGCTGATTTGCTCTTCGCTGAAGTTCCAGTTTCTAGCAAGTCGGAGCAGCCGTCGTAATATTCTTATCTGTTTTCCCATTATTTTGTATGCCCACTTCGCCCGATCCAGAATGAACTCTACAGTGTTCTCACCTGGGACATCCGTGTTACCATACTTCTCATAATGCTTAAGCTGTTCCCAGTATGAGCCTACGTGATATTTTCTTTCTTTCGGACAACTGGGATATCGCGATTCAAGATATTCGCTGTTCTCCAAGCATAGATACCAGAATGAATGGTTTCCGAGGTATCGCTCCACGTCCAGCTTAAGCATCATTTTGCATAGCCAACAACCTGGCAGATGCTCAATGAATTTTACTTCGCCTCTTAGATGGGTGATGGCTTCCATCAGTTGGTCTTGAACTACATTAAGCCACTTTCGAATTGCAATCCTGTCCAAAAGGATATTGATGTTCTTTGACCGTTTCCTTGGCTTGGCTGGTTCTTCTGGGTGTATTCGATGGTAGAGTATTCTTGGCTGCTGGATCCGTTCGAGAAGGATACTTAACTGTTCACTGGGCATGGATCCTCAGCCTCAACGCATGGTCATATAGCGAGAATCTCCAAGGCGCCTTCCCTTCCGGAATCTGCATAGTAGCAATTTCTTTTGGTAGATACTGTAGGCATAGAGTTGAAGAGATGATTAGCAACAGCCTTTTGGTCGTTTTCTCGTCTATTCCATCTCGTATCTCATGGATCTGCACGTTGTTAGGTCCTACTCCAGCCAAAACACCGAAGCCGCTGACCATGTTGAACATCCAGAGAGCGATGCCGATGAGGTGGATGGCATTGTTACTCTCTTCCCATGCTTTCTTCTCTTGTCCCAGTAGGTTGTTGAACCACTTGTCACCTATCGCCTTTTCATTGTGTTTAACCCATTCGTGAAACGCTGAAAACAGAGTCTCTTTAAACAAGACTAGCGTGCTTTCCATTTTACACCCCGAAGAGAAAAAGGGAAGGTTATTGGATATCCTCGGGTTTCTTTCGCTCCTTTACCATCCTTCGGTACGTTGAATGTGACTTTTGACCCTTGCCTTTGAAGAACCTGCTAAGGTCGCTGTGTTTCGCTTGGTCTCCTGGTTTCGTTAATGGTTGCCTGAGTATGGGTGTTTGTGTCGGCGGTTTTGGCGATGTCTTCTGACGTTTTAATCGGTTTAGAAGCCACTTGATTGGGTTCAACAAGCATTTCGCTCCAGTACTGTTAACCACAATTAAAAGAACTATGTTTTCTTCTTTGCCCTCATGAACTGCACAAGGACTGAAGTTTGAGGGACGGGCGCTGGAATAGGAGTCGGTGGCTGCTCTTTTCTTGCTTTTGCCAATGCTGCAAGCGAGAACTTGAATGGTGGTTTTATCTTGAAATAGAATGGTGAGATATCAGGTGGATTCCATTGATTACCCATGTCCCAGAGCTTACTTCCTGGACTACAATAAGGCGTATCAATCATCAGTGCGTCTCCGCACACGATGCTATACGGATGGTTGCTGAACATAGCCATATTCACCAAGCAAGCTCGATAAAGCGAGGGATCTATCTCGATTCCGAACAACACAAGAGGCGCTTTAGGCGCATGCCAGGTGGCTCCGAGCAGGAATCGACCTGTTCCACAGCCTGCCGGATCTATCACCGTTTGTGGCTTAATGACATACTTTGTCCATAATGGTTCCATTCCAAAAGTGCTCCGTAAGCGCTGTTGCTCCAAGAAGAGATTCCTGTCTAATTTATGGTCATATACCTTGGATTCAATGATTAACCAAGCCTCTGTTGTAGCATCCGGTCGCGGACGTTGCTTCTTCTCACCAATCCCAACCATCTCAACCATGAACTCGACTATAAACCTGGGTGTTAGAAGTTGTCCCAACCTGTTTTTTCTACCAGCCAATCCTTCTTCGGTGAATATGTCGCCAAGGTAGTCCCAAGGCTTCTCCTTTGCTTCCTTTATGTATTGTTCTATGAGCCCTGTTTTCTGAATGTGTTTCTTGAGCTGCTGGAATTGTGGATAGACTGGTTTGCCTATTGGACCTGCCCATTTCACGTTTGGAAGACTGTACTTCCAAGGATTTTCTATTATGCCCAAGTGGTCTGCTAAGAGCTCTATTGTGATGTTCCAGCATTCTTTCCTAAAATGGTGCACCTTCCTCTCAACTTCGTCCATAAGTTCAACTAAGGCTCTTTTCGGTCCCTTGTAGGGCGGTATGGCCCTCATCTCTTTAAGAGAGAAACGAGGTTCTCCTTCATAGAGTATCTCCTTCAATTTGCACCCCGAAATAGAAAGAAAAAGGGGAAATTATGGAAGCATTAGAAAAGCATCAATTTGCTTATCTGTGAAACCTTCTCTTTTTGCAGATTCCCGAAACACTTCCTCTTTGCTCTTTCTTAAGGAGGGATAGCTGTTTCTCCAAATCTCTTGCATTCGATCAGCTCTTCTAATTCCATGAACCATTCTAACAAAGCGGTCATTAGCTTTCTGTTCATCAACTGGCATTTTCTCACCCAAAAAGGGAGTTAATCGATGTAGGTTCTTATCTCAACCACAATGTTTGCGAATGCAAGTTTCTGTCTGACGAATCTACAAACTTCCTCTTCGTAGAGCATACTCTGCGAGCTTTGGTCCAGCTTTGGCAGCCACCACCATCCCAGAGTCTCTGTTTTATGTAGTTTTCCGAACCATCCGGTCCAGTAGTCTGTTCTCTTCTCGGTTGCCGTCTTTTGGAAGAGCTTGATTATCTCTCTGTGCTGGTTCCATCTTAGCACAATGTCAGCGGACCCGCAGGGATACCATTTTCCGTTAGGGTAGTCATATTCGTGGAAAATCTTGTTGGCGTATTGCCGGGCTTCTTCGCACACCTCCTTGAGTATCTGTTCCAAGGATTTGCCTTCATTCTTTAAATGTTCTGAGGTAGTGACGCCTATGATGTTCCCTCGAGAGGTGACGAAGACACTGGGGTTTCCAGGAAATTCCTTCACGTTTGGTTGTTCATCCAAAGGGTTGCACCCCGAAGAAAAAGAGGGGTTAGCTCTCAGGGTCGTATTTCCCTACGTTTAATAAAACGATGAAAAGGAAGGGATGGTGATTTAAACCTCTGGATATGCAAGTTTCGCTAAGTCTTTTGGTTGTTTCCCAATGAGTTCGCAAAGCTTTTCATAAATAACCTCGAACTGTTCAAAGTCCTGATGGCTGTCATGACCATCCCAATTTTCGACATATCCTTCTATGGCTTCTGTTAAATGCGCTATCTGTTCTCTTTTAGACTCTTCCATCGCATCACCCCAAAAAAAGGAGGGCTAATCATAGTCAACTTGGTCGAGAGCTCCGCCGAGACTCTCCACCTCATTTTCGAGTTGAACTATGATTTCGACCAGCTTCTTTTTCGTCTTTCGCATTAAAGCTTCTTTATGTCTCTTTTCAATAGATTCGTCGTAACTCAATGTTTCACCCCAAAAAATTGGAATTTTAACGCCATGGAATTCTGAATGTCCAAAGTTTGCCAAAGATCAAGAGCGTTACCATGTCTTTCTTCCGAGCTTTGTATTCTTCTGGTGTTTCATACCGCTTTCTAAGAATTTTGACTCCCTTTGTTACCTCTTTCCATTCTTCAATTTCGTGAGGACCAGACTTCCAAATGTGAATACCGAAAAGTTTCAAATTTTTCACCCCAAAAAAAGGGGAATTAGGACCCCTAGCGTTTCTGTCTGCTCTTCACGTAGCTCTTGAATGGGTAAAGCATTCGCTCTATGTCGTCAACTATTCTTTTTGCGTCTGCCTTCCACTCTGGAATCCATTCTGAAACAGGTTTGCCGTGTTCATTCTTCTGGAAGAATCTCTTGAGGTCATCCACCGTTGGATAGATTCCAATCCATCCTGCAAGGCTATAATGAGCTGAGCTACCACAGCATAGATGAAGAAACTCGTAGAAGTATTTTGAGAGTACAGGCTTGAAGTCAGCGGGTGCTTCTGGTAAACAGATAGTGTCATTAACCCGCATCCACCTTACACGTTTATTCCCGTATAGAGTTCCCTTTTCCATTATGCGTTCTAGGTTTCTCAGAATCTTTCTTCTACTCCACACCCGGTTCCCCTTGTACAGTATTGAAGCGTTCAGGTGGTGTTCATCAATGGCGTCTTGAATCATTAATCTGGCTTGAGCCTCACCTAGAGTCTTGAGTAGTGGCTGCATTGCATCAAGGATGTTCTGTGCTTTCTCCAGTTGTTTTGGGCTGCCAAGGATCCTTATCTCGTTGGAATAGATTAGTTCCTTTATGGTTTCACCCCAAAAGAAAAAAAGAAGGTGTTTCTCATGGATTAACTCCTCGATTTTCGATCTTCCAACCTTTAGTTTCGTCTATGGCGGACGGTTCAACTTTAAAGTGTTCGGCGGCTTTCTGTATTGCTTCTTCTCTTGTCTTGGTGCTTACGCTCAAGCCCACTCCCTCTGGTGGAAAGATCAGGAAGTGGGTTAAGCCCTCTCTCTTTCTCCACCATATTTCGATGCTGAGGCAATCTGTTATGAACTGTGGTTTCTTGTCTACAAACACTGTCACTGCGGGAAACCCTGAACGATGCTCTCTCATGGTTATTTTGCCATGATGCTGTTTTTCTAGTTCCTCGTAGATTTTGAATTTTTCTTCGTCGGGTAATGCTCTTAGATCTCGCACAGTATTTTTCACCCCAAAAAAAGGAGTTAGGAGTTGAGGGCGTCTTTTATAGCGGATTCCACGATTTCAGCCCAGACCTCTCCAAGTCCAGACTCAACGCCCTTCTTAACTCTCGCCATCACTTCAGGCGTGAGCTTGTCTCTGGGAATTCCCATCTGCTCAGCTATGATGAAGATGTCTTCTCTCTGCAGGTAGTAGATTCGCTCCTTCTCAAACTGTTCTCTCTCACGTTTCCTTCCAAGTTGAAATGCAATCTGGTTTATACGTCCGTTCAGTCTCGTTGTGACGCCGATGCCGAGAAACAACCCGATGATGTCTTCGAACTCGTATTGGTTCTCGGGCACTCCCAGTCTGGTAGCCTCCGCCCTTCTTTTTGCGTCAAGCATGTTAAATAGATGTTTCGAAATGCTGAGAGGCATATCGTGTCCAACAATGTAGACTTGGTTGGTTTCCTTAAGTTTCAGCAGGATATCAGCGCATACAGCCTCGAACATCTTATGCCGTGGACATTTCTCAGACATATCCATCACCCCAAAAAAGGGTGGATTTAAACCCATGTGCATGACATCAAAGCTAACTCGTACAGCTCATCTACAAGTATCTTAGCTGTTTCCATTGACCATCCTCGTTTCTCGTATTTTCTGATGAGTTCATCTACTTTGGCTTCGTCTTGGTTCTTGAAAATTAGGTCAACCGAAAAATTGCGTGCATCCAATAATGCTTTCCCTCTGATTTTATTCCATCTTCCCCATAGCTCTAGTCCAAACACTTCGTAATTGTGCTGTTCGGCTATCGTGTTGATGTCCTTTCTTGTTGCGTCATTTATCCATTGGTCGAATTCTGTGAGGTCCCAAGGATTGGTTATGCCATGGGCTTTCATTTGTTTAGCCAGTTCACTCAATTGAGCACCCCGAGAGAAAAAAAGGGGGAAGGTTAAACGGGAACACAGACCTCTGTCTTTGACACTGGATACCGAAATATTGTGGGGATTCTTCGCATTCCGTCTGATCGGATTATCTTTATGCCGAATATCTCTCCGTTCTCAAGTTTTTTGAAACGTTCAGTTAGGTAATCATCGAACTCGCCGCTGTTAAACTCTGGAAAGGTCTTGTCCTCTATCGTGTTTTCTTTGGTGTCAAAAGTTATTACCCGTACTTTCAATCGAGTCACCCCGTAGAAAAAGAAAAGGTTATGGGCTCCAAACCGCATAGTAGCTTTGTGGTGCCACAAAGATATCTATTTCAATACACTCTGTTGTGAATCGTGCGTTGAAGTCAACGAGGATTTTTATAAAGCCCAAGTCAATTGTTTGGCTATAGATTTCTAAATCTTTTATTTTTTCTAGCAAAGGCTCACCCCAAAAAGAAAAAAAAGGGAGATTGGATTGTCTTTTACTTCTGCTTTTTCTTGGCAACAGCTACTAGAGTCTGGATAGGTGGCAAAGTTTTGAGTGTCGGTGCCTCTCTGATGGGTATTTTGACCTTTTCTGGTGGTTCTTGAAGATGGTTGTAGAGGAGCTTCGTGCCACTAAGCTTCATTAGCCACACGAATTTTCCGTCTTTGAATGTTGGGCAGAGGAATGCGTAGTATTGTATGAATCCTCCCCAAGAGAAGGTTGTTATGCCTATTTGGTCTGCCTTCAAACGTTTTTCGGCCTCTTCAAATAGTTTCTTCGCAACTATCGGGCTGTCAGAGAAGATTTCGTATACGCTGTCAAATTCAAAGCCGTCTATGCTCGTGGAGGGAACCCAATAGTCTTCGTTCCGAAGGTCAATAATATCTGTTCGCGGGAAGGGACTACATTCTTCTTCCGAGCCGTCCTCCTGCACCGCGTAGTAGAGGACTGGCAGCACAAGTCTCCCTTTTTCGTCTTTAACCTTCTCGACCTCATTACCATCCTCATCGAGATACTTGTACTTGTAGTGTTCCAGAATCTCGAGGACCTCGGAGCTGGGAACTTGGTTTCCGGTGTCTGGGTCGATTAATCGTATCTCCGATGCTAGGTTCTTCCCCTTCCATTGGAATCTGTTGTCGGCTACAACACGCACTTCTTCAACTAGTTTCCCGTCTTCAGTTCTCATTATAATTTTGGGTTTAGGCACTAGTAGCTCGTTGCCAGCTTTCTTGTATTTCACTTCCACATCTATGTTTGAGGTTATGAACCTCATTTTACACCCCAGAGAAAAAAGAGGGATTATTTGAGGTTCTTCTTTATGAACTCCAAGTCTTTTTCTTCAATGCAAACAATAGCCCTCGTATCATCTAACGTGTCGTTTAGATAAGCCTCTTCTAATGTTGTCGCTTCTACACAACTTGTAATTTTTCCATCACTGTTTATGGTAAAGAACCCTTTCTTCATATTTGCACCCCAAAAAAAGAGGAAGGCTAATTCCAGAAGCCCCAACGATTGAACACTCGTCTTACAGGACAAGGTACTTTCGGAAACGATAGACATATTCCGTCGAAGCCTAGCTTGATTGCCAGCCAACATGGGAAGAAGAAATGACAGCAACCAACCCGTGCCAGTACTCTATCTTTTGCTTTCCTGCTGATTAAAGAACTCGTGTGGTCCATCCTCCTCTAGCCATCTGATGTCACATTTCTTGCAGTACAAGTCGTCGTTTATGTCTACGGGTTCATCGTTTGGTCCCCAGGAATCAACGAACCTCCTCATTTCAAGAGGGCCTCCACATTTAGGACAGCTCACGATTTCACCCCAAAAAAAGAAAGGGGTTAGAAGTGCCCGCGATATCCCAGTTCCCGAATGCGTTTCCTCAAGTCGTCTCTAATTTGAATTAACTCCGCCACAGTAGCTGACGGAACCGTAATGTTAGGATCTTCAATCGATGTTTGTATGTTGTGGCTTAGTTTCCGTTCCCATTTGAGCAGCTCATCTATCAAACCTGCACCCCAAAAAAAGGAGGTTACGGCTTCTCAAGTTTTTGGTTCATCTCTTCCAACACCTTGACAAGCCGATTTATAGCTTTCACTAGTTCTGGAAGCGTATACTCGTAGTATGTTCTTCCCATCGGTGTTTGGAAAAATTGTATTTCTCCCATAGTTTCACCCCACCCCAAAAAAGACGGGAAGTTAGGAGACTATTTTGACAAATACTGGAAATCGCATGACTTCGTTGTCGGTGTGCTTGTAGTATTTGACCTCGACTTTCAGTTTGATGTCCAAGGCTGTATAGTCTTCTCCGATGTCGAATGGTTTAGGGATTTTCGGAGCATCGCTGAACCTGTCCTTGAGCCGCCTGAGTTCCCAGTCGTTGAACCCTGAGCCAGCACAACCTACGAATTTGCCGTCCTTAGCCAGAACTAAGCTGCCGAAGAAGGGCGCTCTAGCGTTCTTTCCGGGTGTGTAGCCTACGACGTCGACGATTTGTTTTTTCCAGTTCTTTAGTTTAAGCCATTTGTATGAGCGGTCATATTCGTAGGAAGAGTTAATGTCTTTAAGAATGAGCCCCTCAGCCCCTCTGCGCTTTACGTCTTCCCAAGCCTTTTCTAATTCGAAGGTGTAGGGAACATGTTGTATCTCGGGTGGTGCCCCTTCTAGTAGTTCAAAGAGCAACTTCTTTCTCGCAAGGTATGGTTGCTTGGTGACGTCTAATCCGTAGAGTTCCATAACGTCGAAGGCTTCAGCAGTAATCGGATATTGTCTTTGGAGAAGGTATTGTTTAGCCCAGTCCTGAGTGGCACATCTCCTCTTGCCGCTAAAAGCATTGGCAGGGTGTGAACTCCACCTCTTTGGTGACTGGGTTGACAAAAACTGCCTCTGTATCTATGGTGAAGTCTCCCTTAATTTGCTCGGCTGCGTCGACCAACTCTGTGAGTCTGCGAGTGTAGTCGATTCCATGTCTGTTTATCAGCGTGACTATGCCGTTCTTTTTGACAATTTTAACTCTTGTGCCGTCGTATTTTTCCTCAGCCGCCAAGCCTTGACGTTTGAGATCTGTAAGTGTTCCATCTTGACATAGCATGACTAAAGGCTTATCTTTTGCCAAATTACACCCCGGAGAAAAAAAGAAGGTAAATGGGCGGAAACTCTACTCCAGCGTTGATGTTTCGTCGGACTCAATGATGTCTAGCGCAATCGCAAGTTTCGTTAAAGGCACGGCTGTAATGTTAGCGTCGTTTCTTTCGACATCGTCCATGTGCCTTAATAGGTCATCCAAATCTTTCGCTTCGTATTCTTCGATTACTGGGTCTTCCGGCCAATTCGCTAGGTTGGTTTGGATGATAACCCATTTCATAGTCACACCCCAAGAGAGAAAAAAGAAGGGTTTAGAGTGTTTTCTGAAGCCACCAATCGCTAAAGCTGAGTCCTGACTCTTCCCAGTTCTTGAAGAGCATATCAGCTTCCGCCTCTGTAAACTTCTCTCTTTGATTTGGGTCCAGAGCTTCTACGACAAGCCGTGTGAAAAGTTCTTTTCTACGTGCTGGTTCATAGTCGCGTAGATTGGATTTTCCTAGCATTATTTCTCTTACCTGCACTTCTGTCACGATCGTGTAGGTTATCGAATGAAAACTTTCGTCATTGTCTTCGCAAAGGGTGTCCACGATTTGTATGAAACTGTCGATTAGCTCATCAAGGGGTAGCCTTCTCAAAAACACTCGCAAAACCGTTCTGTCTCCTTCTCTAGTCATTTAAGCACCCCAAGAAAAGGGGAGGTTAATATGGGTTCTTGGCGAAGATCTTCCTCTCTTTGTTAGGCAGCCTCTCAATAGTTACTAATCCCATACACTTCAGATTGCCGAGAGCCCCAACAAATTTAGGGTTTATCTCCGCGATTCCCTTGAGTGTCATGGCGCCACATCTGAGTAGCTCAAGTAATTCAGCCTCTAAGTCAGAAAGCCTTCTCACATAGAGCCACTCCGTAACATCTCCTTAACAATTTCTTCTAGCAGTTTCTTTGCTTCTAGAAACTTCGGTGTTATCTTCACAGTCATTTTACACCCCAAGAAAAAAGGGGAACTAGGTGTATAGGTTTTTGCTATTGGGACCTGCGTTTTTCGGTACGTTCCAAGCTTCTACCTTGCCGTGTTGGGTTTCGTAGGCGGTCATCTCGGCTGCTGTGGCGTTTAAGATGGCTTTGCATCCTTGAGGACTTGTTACTACGTGGATGGAGATCTCGCCGCCGTCGGGCTTCTGGAATTTAAAGACCATGCAGAAGGCTTCTTTGTTGTGGCTAACTTCAAAACTGTTGCAGTATATAATGTCGTCGGGCATACCTTCACCCCAGAGGGTAGTGTCCGAAAACGACGGCTGAAATGAAGGGAGAAAGGAAAGGAGTATTCCTACGCCGTTTCGGACACACCCCAAAGTAATTACGTATATGTAATTACATACAAAGAAAGTACGCTGTGAAGCGTTGCCACCTCGCCCCATTTCCTCATCTGCAAGGTCGCCCCTGCAGATTGCCCGCTTCCGCCCACTCGACACGGAGATGTATAACAAGTAGCATATCCATCTCGAGAACCCTGCAGAATATTAATTCCCCGACTTAAGACCGACTATTTCTTCCCATGTCAGTCCGAATACTCTCATAAGCCAGTGGACTCCATGATGACAAGTAGTGCATAGAGCACGGAACTCTTCTTTGTGAGCCAAAATATATGACCTACTTGGAGTATGCTTTTTACCATGAATCTCATGAAGGTGGATTCTGATGCGTCCCTTTTTGACTCTGTTACAGAAGATACAACTTGTTCCGAAAGTGCGTTCCATTTCTTCCTTTAATTCCTGACGACGTTTCTTACGCTTTTCAAGAATGGAGGCACGATTCTTTTGGTAGTGTCGTCTCTTCTGGTCGAGAAGCTTACTCCTATTTTCAGCTTTCCAATTCTTCACAGATTTCCTATGTTCGTCTCTATGATTAGTTCGCCACTGACGTTGTTTGAGTGCCTTCTCTGACATAAAGAAGACTCTTAATTTGTCAGCTTAAAGTCTTTGGGGGTGGTTCTGGCAGGGCATAAGGCAAGAAGTAATGGATGCTTCTGTTTTGTGTTTTACGGGCTACCATCTCCTCTCTCAGCTTACCCCGTCAATCGGCTCGAGGAGAGCCTCAGCCATGTCACCCCATAGTTATAGCCCCTTCGGCTAAAAGACGGCTGAGTTCTAGTCGGTTTACCTACCGCTGGAACATCATTAGGGTGTTGCCTGTCCCCACAGGCGACGGTCTTCCCCAACGGTAGACCTTTGAGGAGTAAATGCAACGCTTCGTAAGTGTTGTGGGCTTATCTCCAGCCGAGAGTAATCTGCAACCTGAACTCTAACCTAGAATAAACTGGAGTTTCACATCCCCACTTAGAGCAGACCAGACCTATCCTCTCGGCTTTTGGAGAACCCACATAACGTAGCCTTTGTTCTGTCTTGACGGGAGGAAACGTTGAGGTAGCCTTTCCATGCCGTCGGCAGGTGAACTGCACGACTCAAGCAGGAAACAGAAAAAAGGAGGAAGATGGAAGGGAATCGCTGAAAGCCTTACTTTTTGGGCTTTATTGCATCCTGTACCCAGTCGGATAGACTGAAGCGTGGCTGGATAGGGTGTCCCAACTCCTTTAGGGAGTCAGGAATCGCCACATTATCACAGTAACGCACAGCCTTCGCAAGAGGGGCTATTTTCTTCATGAAGGGGGCTCGTGCTTCCTTAACGATTTTCTTGGCTTCGACTACCGCCTTCCTTCCGTTGAGAATTTGGGTTCTCAGGTCATCGGAAGGTTCTACTATGAATTCCTCGATTGCCTCGTTCACCTTCTTGGTTAAATCACGAACAGTTTTGGTTTGGTCTTTTGTGGCGGTTGCCATATCTTGCTGAGTGACTCGGCGACCTACATAGTAGCCCCATCTCTCGGCAACCAGCTCTACGAAAGCCTCTTGCAAGGCTTGTGTATCCACTACGGGTACAGGTTCTGCTGGTTTAGTTTTTGATGGCAAAACACTATTCTCCTTTTAATGTGGAAACTAACCCCTCGGTTGTCTCCCGTCAGGATTTCAGAAAGGCTTAATCTCCCCGATGGCTATTTCAGAAATAAGGGGAGGTTGAGGTTTAGCTTTCGCTAACTTGACCTGATTCCTAAAGGTGTTCCAGAATTGCGGAGATTTGACGGCTTGTTTTATCATTAGAATATCTGCTGGGCTTCTTATCCTCACTATGTTGGCGAACTCCTCGAAGTCCTTTATCGGAGTTTCCGAAACGAATAGAGGCATCGCTAGTTTATGGGATTTTTCGGTGTGGTCGGCGATTAACTCTTTAATCAGCTTAACATCAGTAGCAACCATTAGGAAGTTACAGCTTCGGCATACTGCAACGTACAGCATTTTCCTCACATCTTGAAGCCATCGGTTTAGAGAAGCCATGATAAGCGAAAGAATTTAATTTTATAGGGTTTATTCTGCTTCACACGGTTTTTCCTGCCCTATCCTGTGCATGACTCCCCATTATATTGGGTGTCGGAGTCTTGCCCACGTTTCGAACCGTGCAACCCGTCGAAACGTGGAAGGTTGCGCTTATAATGAAATGCGCCCTTTCGGCGGTTTCATTATAGGCGTTTCCTTACGTGCGCCATGCTTTTGCACTTTGCACGGCGCACGAATACACCAAAACAACACCTCCTTATAAATATATAAGTATAATTATTATAGAAAAATGGTCTAAATTGTTTTTATTGAAAAAAGTTCTATTATATTTGCGTTAATCCAAATTAACAAACATGAATAAAGTGTATTAAACTACGTAGATTAATTTTTTTTGAATTTTTTTAAAAACCAAAAAAAGAAGGTATTCCGAGGTACGTACTAGTCATGGGTGGAATTAACTCAGTCAGGTAGAGTGGGCTACCACCCTTGCGTGGGGTTCATGTATTACTGGCGATATGTAGCATTATAACCTCCCTTTTTTTGCATAAAGTATTTATACATCGCACGCGTAGTAGGATTGTGCAAACATGGGGTGTGTAAAGTGGCGAAGGAAATGGAACCTGAAAGGCTTAACCTCACTCTTACTCCAACGCAAACAAAGAAACTTAACAACTACATCATAAATGTTGCCCAGAAACAGGGCAAGATCCCTCACGCTATCAAAACTAAGTTGCTTCGATGGGCTTTTGATGAATGGTTTGAAAACTATGGCGAGAACTACGATATAGACTGGAGTAAAAAGAAATAGTCTTTCTCCTTTGACGAACTGTATCTACTTATAAAGGAGGGCGTTGAGGGGGCGATTAAAGCCCTTCAGCTTTTGGAGGAATAATGATGGAATGGTCGGAGATACTGGTTCATCCAAGTGCTTGTAGTTTTGGAGGAGTGAGCCATGGACAAGTTTGAGGTTCGGGAGTACTTGCAGGAGCATCCGGATTTGGCGAACATTCTGAAACTTGCCGTCGAGGTGGAAGAAACCCATGCAGGGGAGGAGCATTGGCTTGGATGGGAGTGGTATGAAGTTCAAGCGCACCCATCTACCATCAACAAGCTGGTCGTAAAGGGGCTCGTCAGAGTGAACTTCCATAGTGCCAACTTCACCCACTACAAGCTCGTGGACCTAGAGGCTACGAAGGAGGTCTTAAGGGACTTCGAAGCCCTTGTGAGGCGACCGGTCCCGGTGGAGGAGAAGATTGAGGTTCCACCGAACCTGTTCAGCGTGATTGAGGGATGCGATGGAGTGAAAGAAATCATCAAAGCCGGTCTGAACAGCCCAAAGCCGTGCCATTTCCTCTTAGTCGGTTCGGTTGCGACCGCGAAAACCCTCTTCTTGGAAGAGGTGGACAGAATAAAGGGAAGCAGCTACCACGTGGGCTCAAGTAGCACGAAGGCCGGGCTGACCCAGTTCTTGCTCGACAGAAGGCCCAGAATCCTGCTGATCGACGAGTTCGACAAGATGAACAGAGATGATTTGGCGTGCCTGCTTTCTATTATGGAAAGCGGAAAGGTTGTCGAAACCAAGTATGGAAGAAGGCACGAAGAGTACATGGACGTCTGGGTCTTAGCAAGCTGTAACAGCCTCAAGGGAGTCCCTCCCGAGAACGTTTCGAGGTTCCGACCATACGTATTCCACTTCAGGGAGTACACGCCAGAGGAGTACGTTAAGGTCGTCGTGAAGGTCCTAACGGAGAGGGAGGGCGTGGACCCCGACCTAGCCAACTACATAGCCAGCAAGCTGGTGGGCCTCACCAGGGACGTTAGGGCGGCGAGGGGACTTGGAAGGGTGTGCAAAACTAAGGATGAAGTGGACAAGCATATGGAAATCCTGAAGAGGTATGAAGGTTTCAAATACGCCTAGAGAAGTGAGTGGATGTCGTTGCCACTCCTTTTTGGAGGATTTAGCCCTTTGAAGGCGTTTGGGACGAGTTGGAATCCAAGGATCTAGGGTAGCTGTACGCATAGCACGACTGGCCAAGACCCGGGCAGAAGTCGACCGACTAGTAGGCATAATTAAGAAGTATCGTTAGGTGAGAAAGTTTACTTACCAATTTTATCTACAATCCATATTTTGCCGTCAGGGAGTGGAACGACATTTAGCACATACCCACATTTTACACATTTAACATTGATAGCCATTCCACCGTGAGGTCCCTCAAGGAAGTCTTTTCCGCCGCATTCTGGGCAAGTTAACTCGTCAACTATTTCTCCCAAACCCTTCACCTCTTTAGCAACCCTCGTTTCCTTTTTTCGCGATTTCGCTTTTCATCAACAGCCTTTCTTATCCACTCTGAAGGGTTTGGAACACTTTTCAAATACTCCAGCTGATCCGCTCGTAGGCGCACTCCATAATGAATCTTCTTTTCGCTCATGCGATGCGCCTCCCACCTCTAATGTGTAAAAAAACTGCGGGCTCTACTGAATCATGAGAAAAGAATAGGGCTAAGTTGTCCATTCTAGTGTTAATGTCCATCCCGTTAATGCACTTCCGCTATAATAGATGTTTGAATCCACACTTGTCCATGATTCACCGTATATCGTGCCTAAAGTAATGTACGTATCTATGGCTACGACTCCACCACTCTGATAGGCAACCACGTGAATCTTGGAATTGTATGCAGTATATGTCCCAACATTGCAGATTTCTCCACGAACACGAAGATATGGCGTTGCTAACCACGGTCTATTATCATTGGCTTGAATATTCACAAAGATGAGTTTTGGAGCTTGAAGGTTCGTAACTTGGTTCTGAAGGTCTGAAATCTGAGAATTTAATGAGTTGATTTGTGAGTTAAGGTTTGAGACATTTCCGTTTAGCCATGTTTGAAGATTAGAGATTTGAGAATCCTTGTTAGCTATTTCCGAATTCTTGGTTGCTATGGTGCTGTCTTTTCCGCTTATTATTGATGTGTAATTTGCAACTGCTCCAACTAAACCGACTGCAAGAATGACGCATATTATTCCTAGCACAATGGCTACGTTTCTGCCTACAACTTTCTTTTCACTCATTTTAATCCCCAATGTCGTTTCTAAGATCCATATATATAAAATTTGCTCGTTAATTTCTATTAACGCAAACCATAAAATGTTGGTGAACTTATATCATTTGAAGCCGGAACAACCTCCGACAAATTCTATCCTGCTGGAAAAGGTGTTCAAGTTGAGGGGAGAACTACGAAACATCGTTTTCGAGGACTTACGTAAAGCCCTCCTCGACCTAGGGTATCGCGAACTATACCTCCACGACTTCCCGACGGTCCACGAGCTGAGGGGGGAGTGGCGTAGAGGCCAATACCACGTTAAGGTGGAGTCCAGGGGAAGAAAATTGGTTCTTCATCTACACTGGGACATGCCCTCAGCCGTAGGACATGTGGCGATAGAGTCTGGACGAGGTTTCAGAAAGGAGTTCCAAGACATCATGAGAACGTACAGGGACGTAAGGTCACTCGCGAAAGGTAGACCAGCAAGATAGGATATTATTCTGGAATATACATAAAGCTTATATTTTCGGAGGATAAAATAGGAAAAAGTCGCTTATTGGAGATGTTTGGCTTGTCGAAGAAGGAAAAGGAAGCTTCATTCATGATCTACCTCAGGAAGGAGGGGAGGATCACTGTCCCGAAGGAGGTCAGGGATGCTTTGGGCATAGAGGAGGGCGCTTTAATTGGGTGCACGATCAGGAAGGTTAAGCAAGGCTGATTGGTGGTCGTGTGGAAAGCTGTTAGGTTGGGGCTCACCGCAATCGGTGAAAGCGACGTCTCCCAAAGTAAAGAAGGGAAACCAACCGGCAGCCCACAAAAACGTCATGGAGGGATGAAAGATAAGTAGGGTTGTCAGCCCCGCTGGCGGCAAGGCTAGATTGGGGAAACCGCTCAAGGGGAGGCCTCATCCAAAGTGAATGGCGTCATCGCACTAAAAATTCTTTTCGTATCCCTTTTCCTCTTCTGGTCGCTGTACAACCTTCCAATCTTCCTCATCGGCCTAAAACGCCATGCGAAGATCAGAAAACGCGGAGAGGAGGACCCAGATCCTCCCGACGAGCCAAAAGTTTCCATCATAGTGCCAGTGAAAAACGAGGAAAAGGTGATAGAAAGGCTTCTCAAGGCCTTGGTAAACTTAACCTACCCAGAAAAGGAGGTCATCCTAGTTGAGGATGGGTCAACGGACAAAACCAGCCAGATATGCAGGCGATACGCGGAAAACCACCCATCTCTCATAAAGTTCTACCACAAAAACCCAAGCCACGGAAAACCCTCAGCCATAAACTACGCCGCAAAAAGGGCTACGGGCGAGATAATAGCTGTCTACGATGCCGACACTGTCATCGAACCAGACGTGCTTCAAGAAATAGTTCCCCACTTCAAAGACCCGAAGATAGGGGCTGTGCAGGGCGAGGTTTACACGCTCAACCCGGGCGAGAGCCTGATAACGAAGCTTTCTGTTCTGAACGACTTCCTTATCCACGTTCAGCAGCTTGGAAAAGAAAGGCTTGGCCTCTTCGTCGCCTGTCTGGGGACGCATATGTACGTTAGGCGTAGCGTTCTGGAGGAGCTGAACTACTGGGACTCCCAGGCTTTGGGGGAGGACCTGGAGCTCTCGGTGAGGCTTACGAAGAGGGGCTACAAGGTGAAGTACGTGCCCGTAAGGGCTGGAGGGGAGGCCCCCGCGAAACTAAGGGACTTCGTAAGGCAGCGCCTAAGGTGGTTCAGGGGATACATACAAGCAACCGGGAAGCACCTAAACCTGCTGAGGACTTTAAACAGAAAATCGTTCGATGCCCAGCTCACGCTGCTCCTGCCAATGATGCTTACCCTCGGCCTGTTGGGATACGTTTTTGGCATTTGCGGGGTAGCTGGGTCCCAAATCGAGCAGACAATCGGCACAACCCTCTTGCTGCTAAGCCTCTCAGCCCCAGTGGCAATAGTCGCCGTAAACCCTAGGAGCGTTGTCTACGCCCCCTTGCTGTACCTGAACTGGGTCATCATGGCCTCAATATCGACCCTTGCCTACCTCTATGCGCTACTGAGAAAACCACTAGAATGGACGAAGACCGAAAAAACTGGAAATATGAAATCCGCAGCACACGAGGGATTAAATATATGCTTCATTAGTTGTTTCCCCCCGTCACGCGGGAGATTAGCCGAATATTCTTATTATCTTATTGATGAGTTACAAAGGCTTCCTGAGATTCAACATATAGACATCATCGCTGACGCGGAAAAGCATTGCACGGTTAAAACGGTTAACGATAAGGTGACTTTGCATCGAATGTGGAAGATCAACAGCCCAACTTCTCTGCTATTTGTACCGCTAAAAATTTTGAGGTTGAAACCAGATGTTGTTCACTTTAACGTGCATATGGCGGTTTTCGGAGGGTCTAGGCTGGCAAATTTCGTTGGGCTTTTCCTCCCATCTGCTTGCCGTTTGATGGGTTTCAAGACTGTAGTAACTCTCCACAACATAACTGAAACAATCGATGTTGAGAAAGCCGGTTTTAGGAATACTTTCCTCAATAGATTAGGTGCGTTCATAGCTACTAAGCTCTTGACGTTTGCATCCGCCGTAACCCTAACTGTGAGGTCGTATGTAAAAATACTGAAGGGGAGGTATAAGTGTAAGAGAGTGCTTTGGATTCCCCATGGAACATGGAACATCGACCCCATCAATTGTGACCAGTCCTCTCAGAATCCTAAAACCATCCTATATATCGGGCACTCAGGACCCTACAAGGACTTAGAGTTGCTGTTTCGGGCTTTTGGAATACTTGTCCAGAGAAGAAGCGACGTTAAATTAATAGTTGCGGGAGATTCACACCCCAATTACCCCAACTTCCTTGACAAATATAAATGTCGAAACCCTTCGCCAAACGTTCAATTTACGGGCTACGTCCCAGAAGAAAAGCTCCAAACCATCTTCGAAAAAGTTGACGTAGTGGTTCTGCCCTACCATACGTGTACAGGAACCAGTGGCATCGCACACTTGGCCGGTTCCTATGGAGTACCGATCATCGCAACAGACCTACCAGAGTTCCGTGAACTCGTCGACGAGGGATGTGGGATAGTTTTAAGCCCCCATGACCCCGAGGCATTAGCTGAGAGGGTAGAGTGTGTTCTCGACCATCCTAATTTAGCGTTTGGATTAAGAGAAAGAAATCTGCATTTTGCACGGGGGAGAACTTGGAGCAAGATCGCATCCTCGTTTTGCAAATTGTATGAACAAGTTAGGTGACGGGATTGATTTCAGAGGAATACAAAAAGAGGTTTGTCATAGATGGCTACAGAAAAGGAGCCATAACTTATGACCTCGAAAGGTTCCCATGGGAGGAGGGGTGTTTGGGTAAGATAGAGAAAGAGGGGATATCCGCGTTCTTGAAAGAAAGCTCAATCTTAGAGTGCGGAATCGGAACTGGTAGACATGCTTTGACCTTTGGAGATGCCTATACTTATGTTGGTGCCGACATTAGTCGTGAAATGATTAAAATTTGCCGGGTTAAAGCAAAGAATATGGGTATGGAAATAGGGCTGGTGTTAAGTGATGCAGAGCGTTTGGCGTTCCGAAACGATGTTTTCGACAACCTGATCTCTAGCAAGACGTTTAAGTTCTTCCCTTCTCCCTTAAAATTTCTCTGGGAAGCTAGAAGATCCCTTAGAAAAGGCGGGAGATGCATAGTTACACTCGAAGTGATGGATTCCCTCTGGTTTAGGTTGGCGAAGAAACTCGGATTAAAAGTACCGAAACATGAAAGACATTATTTCACAAACGAGGTGAAAACTCTCTTTCAGAAGGCGGGATTTTCTAACATTCGTGTAGAGCCCTTAGCCAACGTATTCTTGGGAGTTTATTTGTTCCTTTGGTACATCACCTACCGTACCCCACTCAGCCAAACATTCCGTTATGCACCCTCAGTTCTCACTGAAATTTTGATGAAGCTCGACGAAAAAATGAGGTCCAAATTTTTAGTGCTAGTCGTGGGTGAGCGTAGATGAACATCCTCATCGTTTGCCCTGGGTACTACCCAAGAGACTTAGGAGGGGGAGGAGTTGTAACGCGGGCGATAGCGCACGGTTTGGCAAAAAAGGGACATGAAATAACGGTAATGTCGGGCTACCACCCTAAAAAAACGTTAAGCAAGAGGCCGGACAGAAATTGTGAGGAAGAAATTGAAATTATCTGGATCCCAGTAATGAGAATGATGGAGGCAAGGTATCCTCAGCTAAGAGGGTCGTTGCCTCCAAACCTCTCTTCACTTGCGTTTTTGAGGACAATAGATTATGAGGGGTACGATGTAATTCATCTATGCGCTTTTGGGCACCTTTTGATAGATTACGTGAACTTGGTCGCCAGAAATCCAAGGAAAATTTTAACCGTACATGCCTTTCCGAAATATGTTGAAAAAGGCGGGGGAGCAAGTTTCCTTCTTAAACTATTGTACAGAGCATATTATCGAACCTTAGGTATGAATACTTTAAAATCCGCAAAAGCGATAACAACGGTTTCTAGGTTTACTGCAGAAGAGTGTGTTAAAAGAGGGATATCAAAAGACAAAATTGTGGTGATAGAAAACGGGATAGACTTAGAGAAATACAGACATGTAAACTATGATGAGCTAGAAGAAAAATTTCACCTAAGAAGAGAAGATCTGCTTATTTTATCAATATCGAGGGTTACGTGGTACAAAGGATACGAATACGCATTAAAGGCCATCTATAAAGTTATGAAAGCGACAAATAAGCCGATTAAATACATAATCGTAGGGCCCATAGAAGAACAAAACTACTACTGGAAACTTAAAAAACAAGTAGAAGAGCTAGGCCTAAAGAATAATGTAATATTTACGGGTTTTCTCAGCGAAAAACTGAAGTTACAGACCTTAACACGAGCCAATATTTTTCTCGCCCCCTCATTACACGAAGGTTTTGGACTGGTAATTTTAGAAGCTATGGCTTTGGGCAAGCCAATCATAGCCTCAAATTGTGAGGGTTTTAAGTGCATATTAGAGCATATGAGGACTGGTCTCCTCGTAGAACCAGGTAAATCTATGGAGATAGCGGATGCGATACTGACACTACTGGAGAACCCAGACCTTGGTAAAAGGCTGTCAAACAACGCTTATTATGAGGTTAAAAAATACGACTGGAAAACCATCATAGGAAAGTATGAAGAACTTTACCTAGGTTGAGGAATATGGCTTCACGGTCGTTCAAGGACTTATGGAAATATGGAGCGAATTTCCTTAGGTCAGAAGCTTGCATTCTCATGTTGATATTATCGTTAGCTTTGTTTCTCAGGATTTATAGGTTGGAACAGGTTCCAGCAGGTTTATATTATGATGAGGTTTCAGCGGTCTATACTCCCTACCTCTACAAGCTTGGAATTGTCGTCCTTTCACTCAGAAATATAATTGCCTATCTCTTATCAGGAACATTTTTCACTTACTCATTGTTTGGTCCCTCTATCTTTTTCACAAGGTTGCCTGAAGTAGTGCTTGGCACCTTGCTTGTTTTCGCTGTGTATTTGTTGGCTAAGGAAATGTTTTCGAAGAGGGTTGGCTTGCTCTCCGCCGTGTTGGTAGCTGTGAGTCCGTGGGCGTTGCCTTTCAGCAGGTTCCAAGCGTTCTGTTCAGCCTATGTTCTCTACTTCACGGTTGCGATGTTGTTCCTCTATAAGGGAATTAATGCTGATAACAAAAGGAGGAAGTTCGTTTGGTTCTGTCTCGGAAGCCTAATGTTGGGTTTAACCGCCAACATTCTTGCCTCATCAAGAGTGTTTATACCGCTATTCATTGCAGGCTTTCTCATAGCTTACGTTCGAATAAAGCCTCTAAAGATTAGGCCATTGCTAACTAGAGGGTTTATCTGCGCTACAATATTCCTGATAGTATACTCACCTATTTTTCTTGACTATCATATACATGACCCAACTGCCTCTCGAGCATTTGCCTACTCGACTTCTTCGCACTCGCAAAATATTTTCGACTGGCTTAGGATGGTTCTTGAAAGGGCGTATATGCATCTTTCACCCGGATTTCTGGTTTTCACAGCTCCAACCACCCACGACTTACCGTTTCAGGAGACGATAAGCCAGTCGGAGCTTTCGAGGTTGTCGCCGACACTTTTTGGACAACTAAACTATTATGGAGTATTGCTGTATCCTGGAATATTGTTACTTACGTATAAGGCTGTTAAGAAGAGGAGTAAAAAGCACGCGGTTCTTTTATGGTGGATAGTTTGTTATTTAATCGTTTCTGGGATAGCCTACTACGATAACCCCAACCCCGCGAGAAATATAGTCGGGTTACCCGCATTAGTAATCACAATCTCATTGTTCATAAGCTTCTTACCCAAGGTGGTACCTGCCCGTCAATTTAAAATCATTTCGCTATTTTACTTTAAGCCCTTAGTAGGCACTCTTCTGATCTGTTTGGTAGCTGTGCCCACAGGCTTATTTTTACATGAATATTATGTCACTTATCCCACCGAATCTGCTAAAGTGTTCGACTATGGCTACAGGGAAGTTGCAAATTACCTTTCAGCTAATGGCTTATGGGGGAGGGACATCTACATTCACGATAAATGGGGTAGAGACCTAACATTATCCTTCTATAGCCCAGAACAACCCCCTCCAAGTAAAATAACAACCATATTTAATATCACGGAACTTGACCCCAAAAAATCATTCATACAAATTAGTAAAGAAACCGCGTTCGAACATGGTATAATAGAATATGAAACACGGATAGAAAAGGGCTATGGTGCTGCGACTTCACCACATATTCGTCTAATTTATGACGAAAATAATACCTTGGCATTTTCCATATACGCTAATGATTCCACATACACCCCTAACTGGTATCTGTTGCTTCAAAAGGTTAACGACAAGCGTTACTTTGAACAGCGTCCTCTTAATGAGGTCATAGAATATGGCAAATGGTACTCGGTTAGGCTGACGGTCAATTCCACTACTGTATCCTTTTACCTCGACGGAAAGCTGATTACGTCTTGGTCGAGACCGGCCGACGACACCTACAGAACTCTGAGATTAGCTGGTGAGTCGGCGACTGTCAGCTTCAGGAATTTGAGAATCCAACAAAATAGCGAATCTCATGACCTTTTCGAAGCCACCCACCTCTCCGATTGGGAGATTATTTCTGGAAAACTGGAGATTAAAGGATATCTTGACGGCAATAGTGTCACGTTGTTTCCAAGAGGCTCCAATGCGATACTTGTTACTCATTACCAAGAGGACTCTGCCACCCTTTTAGAGTACGGAATCCCGCATAAGCTCCTGAAGAATATTTACTATCCTGATGGAACTCTGGCCTTCTCAATATTTGAGCTGACACCATGAGTAGCTGGAGGGGGATTAGAGTTTGACTGATAAAAAAGTGAGCCGAGCTGAAACTTACGGGGAATTGTGGGATGAGAGAGTGAAACGCCACGGAGCTGAGAGAGAGGCTCTAAGTACAAGCTCTAAAGAAAGCCTAACCCGCCAATTTAGACTATGGTTAAAGCTTGCAGGAAACCTAAAGGGCAAAACAATTCTTGACGCAGGTTGTGGTTACGGTAGGCTGATGAAGAAGTTTTCCAAGCATACTGAAAAAGTTGTCGGTATAGACATAAGCGGGGAAATGCTGAAAGAAGCTAAGAAATATTTGGGCGATAACTCTAGATTGCATAAAGGCTCAATAACCAACTTACCGTTTAAAGACCGCTTATTCGACATCGTGATTTGCGACAGAGTTCTTATGCATCTAACGGAGCTAGACATGAAAACCGCTCTGTTAGAGTTTAAAAAGGTTCTTAAACCGAACGGCGTAATTCTTTTCAGCGTCCCTCATAGGTTATCGTGGCTTTATAGTATGAGAAGCCTTATTTTTAGCGTTTATACGATTTTACTGAGGGCAAGCGGTCGGTTGAAAATCATCCACCCGAGAGGCTTCAATGAGGTTAAATTAAGAAAGATTCTTGAGGAAGTTGGCTTAACAAACTACAAAATCTTATCGATGCGTTATAATTTAGGAATTTTGCTATTGGTTAGAGTGGTTGTTCCCAAGGCTTTGAACTTCTAACTTCTAGGAGGGGAAGTGTCCATGCGTTTCGAACTTAAACCTAAAATGTTTCCTCTGCTAGCGTTTCTTGTACCACTAACCGTCAGGGCCATACCTGAAGTTCTTATGGGGTCGCACATAGTTGGGTTTGATCCGTTGGGTTATTACATTCCAAATGTGTTAACGTGGTCAAGGGAAGGAGTAAGCTTTTGGCGCCTTATGGGAGAGGCTCCACTGTTCTACATCATACTTATGCCGGCAGCGTCCTTGGGGATAACTCCGCTCATTTTATTGCTTAAAATCTTACCCCCACTCTTGCACGGTTTCCTAGCACTCTCCATCTATTTCTATGCTAATAATGTCTTGTCTTGGTCGCAGAGAAAAAGTCTTGCCACGACGCTTCTGGCTACTCTGTACTTTGTGGTACTAAGGATATCGTGGGATATGCTTAGAAATGAGCTTGGTCTAGTGCTTCTCTTCACAGCTTTAACTCTGCTCCATAAATCAGACAGCAAAACACATCGTGCACTTACATTATTGGCGATGGTTTCTGTGGTCTTAGCTCACCCCCTAGCAGCCGTAATTATGCTCATGATAGTTATGAGCATGATCGGGTGTGCTTGGATCGAAAAGAAGCGTGCAGAAGCACGTAAGTTGATCATGGTTTCTATACCAGCTATACTACTATTCCTCCTCACCCTCTACGCTAGGCATAAGATGCCGCCTATCTTCCCAGAAATCGAGGTCGCGGGCGCTCAGGAGGGATGGCTCTCCCTTTTCGGGTTTTCCTCGTACATAGATATGTCGACCAGAATGCTGGGCTTCCTCATCTATTGCTACCTGCCCATACTACCCCTAGCCATAATGGGCGCCAGATTCCTAAAGAGCCTCCAAATCAAAACGTGGGTGCTCTGGAGCCTAATCGCCACCTTCTACCCTATAATTTTCGGTTGGGTTTACCGCTGGTCCCTGATGCTAATCTTCCCCCTCTCCTTTTACGTGGTGGAAGCCCTATGGAACATGAAGCCAAATCCCCGTCGTCTACGGCTGTCGATAACCCTCGGAGCAATCTTGGCGATGCTAACCGTGGGCTTCGTGGTTCTGCCAAGCGAAAGCCCCTTCCCATACTACGCCATTCCCCAGTTCCAGATCTACCTGCCCTCCTCCATGCTACAGAACACAGTTCCGCTAAGCGACTGCCAACACGTGGTCAACTGCCTAAACTGGCTGAAAGACAACATGGGCGAAAACTCCGTTCTGCTCACCCACACGGCCTTCCACGGATGGGCCCTCCTAACCATCAACACGGATCAGGTCGTACCCTACGGCTACGGAAACCCGGAAAAGGCAGCTGAAAACGCCACCCAACAAGGCTATGGGGAGGTCTACCTCATCTGGTGGACAGATGGTCAAGGATGGCACGGACAGTCCACGGTGCCCACCTCCTTTAAGGATGTTTATCGAAGCGGAAACATAGCCATCTACATTTACGAAAAATAATAGCGTTTAGTCGGGGCAAACTTGGCACCACTCGTCGTCTTCGGAAAATTCGTGGCCCCCTCACTTCAACTATCCTTTAAACCGGAAACTCGTTAAGGGCATTTAACAAACAATAAGGTCAAATAAAAAAGGGAGGAGTTGATTGTTGTGTTAGGGATCCGGATAGACTTTGCCGTATATAGCCTAGTATCTCCAGCCGTAGTATGCTCCTAGTATGGCAAGGTCCACCCAGTCTACCGTTCCGCTGGCGTCTAGGTCTGCTGCTGAGTTCCAGTTGGGGTTTCCTGGCTTAGAACCGTAGGCCATTCCCAATAGACCTTGGTCAACCCAGTCAACCGTTCCGCTTCCGTCCACGTCGCCTGGACACCACTTCTCGTTGAAGTACGCTTTGACCACGCATTCCTAAGGGTCTGGATAGACGTTGCCGTAATTTGCTCCGAGTATGCCAAGGTCCGCCGAGTTAACCACTCCGCTGCCATCTA